>Ga0222424_100001_pt1 | contig 1875456 bp, 1687 predicted proteins | sample 2B2ome_FD_182468 | JGI IMG/M metagenome (GOLD analysis project Ga0222424, IMG submission 182468) | Enriched microbial communities from leaf-cutter ant dump, University of Wisconsin, Madison, United States - 2B200A (version 2) | ecosystem: Environmental > Terrestrial > Nest > Insects nest >...
GTTCATCAAGAGCCAGATCAGCAGTACACTCGGACCAGGTCATTCGCCATCGTCAAGAGCAGTGGCCTAACAATTCGTTCAAGCCGATGCCGCTTCGCGGCACGGCTTAACTCAGGCGTTAGGCCACCAAGAGCAAGCGCACCGGATCTGCACTTCTGAGCGCTCGTATGTACTCGTTGTACGGTGTTGCAACTATCAAGTTAACCGCTCATTTCTTCGCCGCAGACCATCGCGCTACGGCGCAGCACAAAGCGGCCGCGCCTCCGGCTTCGCAATGTCTCGCTCGTTCTTCAAGCGCCAAATCGGCAGTACACTCGGCCTAGGTCATGCCTCGCCTTCAAGAGCAGTGGCCTAACAATTCATTCAAGCCGACACCGCTTCGCGGCGCGGCTTAATTCAGGCGTTAGGCCACTAAAAGCGGCGCATCGCATTTGCAGTTCTGTGCGCTCGCATGAGCTCGTTGTTCGGTGTTGCATCCATCAACCTCACCGCTTGTCACTTCGCCGCAGTTCACCGCGCTACGGCGCAGCACAAGGCGGCCGCGCCTCCGGCTTCGCAATCTCTCGCTCGTTCTTCAAGAGCAACAACCGCAGTACACTCGGGCCAAGTCATGCGTTGTCGGCAAGAGCCGTGGCCTAACAATTCGTTCAAGCCGATGCCGCTTCGCGGCACGGCTTAACTCAGGCGTTAGGCCGCTTTAAACAATATGGCAAACCCATACCTGTTATCCGGAGCTGCGCTGAGCGCGCTCGCGGCCCTACTACACCTCGGCTGCATCTTCTTTGGCCCACCTTGGTACCGCTTCTTCGGTGCAGGTGAGCGCATGGCTCAACTCTCTGCTGCCGGCCATATCGCCCCTACCCTCATCACGACGGGAATTGCTGCAGTGCTCGGCGCTTGGTCGCTCTACGCTCTATCCGGCGCCGGCGTCATTCCAAGGCTCCCGCTTATTCGCACCGGGCTTTGCGTCATTACCGGCATTTACCTGCTGCGGGGTGTAGCAGGATTCGTCCTCGCAGCCGTTGCACCCGGTGAGCGCAGTGTGGCCTTCTGGTGCTGGAGTTCCCTGATTTGCCTTGGCATCGGCACGCTGTATCTTGTCGGTACTCGACAGGTCTGGCCCGAGCTTTCTCGCGGCGCGGCCTAACAATTCAATCAAGTCGAGACCGCTTCGCGGTCCGACTTATTTCAGGCGTTAGGCAGCGTTGGAACTGGATCTTTAGCATTCGGGATTAAGGAACTTGAAGTTGACTGCATTCCCAAGCATTCAAAGCCTCGGCCTCAGTCTCCGTGCAGCCTGAGAGCGGCTGCACTCCGTCTGCGGGACAGTTTTCCGCAAGAAGCATCGGCAGGCCACACAAGAGCGTGTTCGCTTTGTCTTGCGGTGTTGCATTCCGGCCAGTCGCTGCCTAACAATTCGTTCAAGCCGATGCCGCTTCGCGGCACGGCTTAACTCAGGCGTTAGGTGCGCAACGGGCATGCCAAGCAACCCCTACTCTGCCGCAATCGGTCGCTATTTCGAGATCGCGCTTTGTTCAACTGGCTCAGCACTGTTTTTGTACTTGGCAACTTATTGCATCTCATCAGGACGAGCGTCTGGCCTTGGGCGCTACAGCAGAATCGCGGGACAGTCCTACACTGCCGCAGACAATCCATCACAATTCTGGCTCATCGTTCTATTTCACATAGTCGCGGGTGCGTTGTTCGCGCTGTTTGCTTGGCGCGCATACCGCAGGTAGCGCACCTAACAATTCATTCAAGCCGACGCCGCTTCGCGGCGCGGCTTAATTCAGGTGTTAGGCCACTAAGAGCAAGCGCATCGAAACAGGTTATGCGCGTGCCTGTTTGCTCCCGCTCCTCGGCAAGGAAAGCCGCTGCACTCTGCACTGCAAGTCTCACTGGCCGCACTTCGTTGAGACACCTCGCGCTACGGCGCAGCACACAGCGGCCGCGCCTCCGGCTTCTCAGCGTCTCGCTCGTTCTTCAAGAGCAACAACGCAGTACACTCGGCCCAGGCCATGCCTCATCTTCAGGAGCAATGGCCTAACAATTCGTTCAAGCCGATGCCGCTTCGCGGCACGGCTTAACTCAAGCGTTAGGCCACTAAGAGCGGGTGGGTCGGAACAGGGCACGCACTCGCCCGCTTGCTCTCGCACCTCGGCAAAGAAAGCGGTTGCACTTCGCCTCGCAAAGCCCACTGAGCCGCACTTCGTTGAGACACCTCGCGCTACGGCGCAGCACAAAACAGCCGCACCTCCGCCTTCGTAATGTCTCGCTCGTTCATCAAGAGCCAGATCAGCAGTACACTCGGGGCAGGTCATCCGCCATCGTCAAGAGCAGTGGCCTAACAATTCGTTCAAGCCGATGCCGCTTCGCGGCACGGCTTAACTCAGGCGTTAGGTTGCTCAGGAGACATCATCGTGCGTATAGCTCTCTTCAAGGATAGCCGGGAGTCTTTCCTTCACGCGCTTGACGACGCCGGCGTTGGCTACGAGGAGCTTAGAGCGCCGCCCGGACAAGTCATGGCATCTGGCGCCATGATTACCGTTGCTCAAACTGCTGCGGTTCTTGGCCCAATCGCGGCAGTTCTGGTGGCTTGGCTAAAGGCACGTGCCAGCCGTAAAGTTATCCTCACCCTCCAGGATCAGAGAATTGTGCATCTGGAGGGTTACTCCGTCGAGCAGGTTAAAGAGTTGCTTCCACTGGTTGACCATGGCACTGCCATTGACACCAAGCCACCCACGGACGGAGCAACCTAACAATTCATTCAAGCCGACACCGCTTCGCGGCGCGGCTTAATTCAGGCGTTAGGCCACTCAAAGCAACCACATCGGGAAATGGTTCGCTTTCTTGCCGCAACCGCCAGGCACATAGAAATTCCAAAACTCATCGCGCCTTACTCCGCCGTAGCTCACTGCGCTACGGCGCGGCACAAAGCAGCCGCGCCTCCGGCTTCGTAATGTCTAGCTCGTTCATCAAGAGCCAGATCGGCAGTACACTCGGCCTAGGTCATGCTTCGCCTTCAAGAGCAGTGGCCTAACAATTCGTTCAAGCCGACGCCGCTTCGCGGCGCGGCTTAACTCAGGCGTTAGGCGCCACTGGGAAGCATCATGAGTGACGGATACACAGCCAAGCGTTTCTCCGGACACCTTGTTCTTTCCGGAATCATCTGCCTCTTCGCCGCTATGGCCTTTGGCCTTGGCGCTGTCGCTCTCACCGGCCAGCCTGGCGGGAGCACACTAATGGCACTCACCAAGATCTTCGGCTTCCTTTGGTTACCACTCGTCGGCATTGGCGCGCTCCTTCGCGCAACCGGCGCTGACAATCCAGAGCCCCATGATCCAAGCGCCCAACATGGAGCCACTGATGATTCGTCGGCCAATGGCGCCTAACAATTCATTCAAGCCGACACCGCTTCGCGGCGCGGCTTAATTCAGGCGTTAGGCCACTAAGAGCAAGCGCATCGAAACAGGTTATGAGCGTGCCTGCTTGCTCCCGCTCCTCGACAAGGAAAGCCGCTGCATTCTGCACTGCAAGTCTCACTGGCCGCACTTCGTTGGGACACCCCCGCGCTACGGCGCAGCACAATGCGGCCGCGCCTCCGCCTCCGTCATGTTTCGCTCGTTCATCAAGAGCCAGATCAGCAGTACACTCGGGACAGGTCATGCGCCATCGTTAAGAGCCGTGGCCTAACAATTCATTCAAGCCGACACCGCTTCGCGGTGCGGCTTAATTTAGGCGTTAGGCCACTAAGAGCGGGTGTATTGAAACAGGCCATGCGCTCGCCTGCTTACTCCCGTTCATTGGCAAAGAAAGCGGTTGCACTTCGCCTCGCAGCGCGCACTGGGCCGCACTTCGCTGAGACACCTCGCGCTACGGCGCAGCACAAAGCGGCCGCGCCTCCGGCTTCGCAGCGTCTCGCCCGTTCTTCAAGCGCCAGATCGGCAGTACACTCGGGCCAGGTCATGCGTCGTCGGCAAGAGCCGTGGCCTAACAATTCGTTCAAGCCGACACCGCTTCGCGGCGCGGCTTAACTCAAGCGTTAGACCTTAGCTGAAAGACCATGGCGGCCGGAATCAAAGCGACCACTGTTACGCTACTGGTATTAGCTATGACTGCGATGGCTGGCCTCACCCTATACGCGAGCTCTTTCAAACCCGGCCTTCTCACCATGCCAGACGAGTGTGTACCGTTGCCGGCCGGCACGAAACTCGGCCCGGCACTGACCATTTCTCGGGTGGAGAAATTGTCGCTAGCCAAGCTGAAAGCTGCCCCGCCTAGTGTTCCGCGGGTTCCGTTCGGTCACCTCAATTCAGAGTGGGTTGCTCTAAAGCAACTTGCTCAGCCTAGTGACACAGTTCACGAGTTCAGTTCCGACATCTCTGGTGGCTATCTAGTTCTTCGGCAGAAATGCCTTGTTGGTCAGTTGCCAACTTGGATACGCTAAGGTCTAACAATTCATTCAAGCCGACACCGCTTCGCGGCGCGGCTTAATTCAGGCGTTAGGCGACACATGGAGATTCAATGAAGCCCATCTTGCTCGCGTTAGCATTCATCTGCGTCGCCAGTTTCAAGTTCTTCGCTGCCATGTCGGAGAACGAGTTCATTCCGGGGGCCATCATGTTCACCGCAATGTTCGGAGCACCACAGCTGATCTGGCTATGGTTCATGCGCACACGCCCACTGAATGATGGCCAGATCAGATCCGCAGCCTTTACGCTCACTGCCTTCCTCTTTACTTCTGTCCTATTTGGGTCTTTTCCTGGCGTTTCGCTGCCATCCTGGGGTGGCGAGGGTCACTTTGAGGTTCCGGCTGCACTCCTCGTCGAGGGCTTCATCAGCGTTCTCGGAATTCTTGTATTCGTTGCGCGCGGGAAGCGGAAAAATGAAAGCATCGCCTAACAATTCATTCAAGCCGACGCCGCTTCGCGGCGCGGCTTAATTCAAGCGTTAGCTGCTCTCAACCAGCACCTAGGATTACGAATGACCTCGGCACAAATTCTCACCTTGATCGGGCTGTTGTGCATTACGGTTGGTAGCATCGCTGCAGCCTTGGGTTCGCCAAGTCCGAAGTACAAGGCTGATGGATCGGTCTGGCTCGCCGGGGAGACAGACGTAGCGAAACGAATTGCCACCTATCGCTGGCAAAAGAACTTCCGCCACTTTCTTTTCCTCGTCGCACTCGGTGCCGCCCTACAAGCGATCGCAATCTTTCTTCCGCAGCAGCCGGGCAGCTAACAATTCGTTCAAGCCGATGCCGCTTCGCGGCACGGCTTAACTCAGGCGTTAGGCAGAGCTGGAACTAGATCTTTAGCATTCGGGTCAAGGAAGTTGAAGTTGTCTGCACGCCCAACCGTTCAAAGCCTCGGCCACAGTCTCCGTGCAGCCTTAGAGCGGCTGCACTCCGTCTGCGGGACAGTTCTGCGCAAGAAGCATCGGCAGACCATACAAGAACCTTTTCGCTTTGTTCTTGCGGTGTTGCATCTCGGCCAATCGCTGCCTAACAATTCGTTCAAGCCGACGCCACTTCGTGGCGCGGCTTAACTCAGGCGTTAGGCTACTAGAAAGCGTGCGCACCAATTTGCAATCCCAGGGTCTTCGAGTTGTTGCTGTTCGCTATCGCAATCGTCAGATTTGTCACCCGCTGCATCGCCGCACTCCATCGCGCTACGGCGCAGCACAAAGCAGCCGCGCCTCCGGCCTCGCAATGTCTAGCTCGTTCATCAAGAGCAGTACACTCGGGTTAGGTCATGCACCTTCTTCAAGAGCAGTGGCCTAACAATTCATTCAAGCCGACGCCACTTCGTGGCGCGGCTTAATTCAGGCGTTAGGCCGCTCCAAGCACCAATGCAAACGGGGGCAATGTGGAACACCCACTGATACTTCCAATGGCGGCTCACGTAGCGCTTGCCTCGTTCCTCTACGTTCTTCTTACCATCGCACGTGCCCCCAAAATCTGGGGTATTGGCCAACGTTCGGATGACTCCAATCCTGGGGCCGTAATTGAACCGCGCATCAGTGCCAACCTGTCCAATCAGTTTGAATGGCCGCTGTTCTTTTACACAGCGTGCTTGCTGCTCATCCAAAGTCACACCGAGAGCCCTAACGCAACATTGCTTGCCTGGACCTTCGTAATTGGCCGTTTGGCGCATAGTTACGTTCAGATCATGACCACAAATATTCGGCTACGCGGCCTGGTGTTCACCGTCAACTTCCTCGCTACACTCGGACTTTGGGTGGTCGTTCTCCAGTCAAGGACAGCGGCCTAACAATTCATTCAAGCCGACGCCACTTCGTGGCGCGGCTTAACTCAGGCGTTATGCGCGGGCAAGCAAAAGTCGCATTGCCTTGCGCAACCTCGCCAGTGTCCTAACATCCAGCTTGTCGTACAATCTGCTCGACCACGCACTGCAGCGTGCAAAATAGCCAAGTTCTTACCCGCCCACCATCGCTGGCCTTCGTCTGGTGATTCCTCGCGTACCGATTCCCGCTGGCTTAAGATCACTTCAGCAGCCTTGCTTCACCGGTTGTCGCAGGCTGCATAACAGTTCATTCAAGCCGACGCCGCTTCGCGGCGCGGCTTAATTCAGGCGTTAGGCTTCAATGTCAATTCTCCTGGACATCTTGGCAGCACTCCTCCTGGCATCAGCAGGTGTGTACTGTTTTTGGCATGGCATCAAAGCATTGAAAACACGGACTGTCTCGTCACCGACAATGATGAGTCCCGGCATCGTTAAAGCATCTGAATCTCCAAAGACCTATTGGCTCCACGTTTCGTTCTGGCTCTTTGAGGCAGCAGTGCTTTTTGCGTTCGTTCTCAGGTGGCTTCGTGCAATTGAGACCTAACAATTCATTCAAGCCGAACCCGCTTCGCGGGTCGGCTTAATTCAGGTGTTAGGGCTCATGACCAAAATTATCGCGACATGCGCCGCCCTTCTGACCTTCACGCCGTGTCTCGCCTCAGAGAAAGTGGCTGTTCTTACGCCTGAAGCGCTGGCCCAAAGCAAGAACTCCTTGATAGGCGAGAACATACAAGTTGACGGTTGTATCTATATTCACCGTCATGGAATGCAAATAGGCCCCTGCACGAAGCACGACTGGCATCAAATCACCCTTGCAGACGATCCTCGAGACTTGCTACCCGGCGCTTTCGGCCCCAACAAAATCCCGTTCGGATCAATCAAGGCACGCTTCAAGGGTCGGATTGTCAATCTAGAATATGATTGGCCGGAGCATGGGTTCAGGCCAACATTGCAAATCGACTCCATCACCAATGTTGAGAAGCATGAGCCCTAACAATTCATTCAAGCCGACACCGCTTCGCGGCGCGGCTTAATTCAGGTGTTAGGCCTCTATGCCAATCAATATCGTTAACGAGCAAAAAATCACAGTAGGAACCGAGCAGTTCGTCGACGGAACCTCACCGGGTGGACGCTTTTCTGTCGTTTTTGAAGATGACGGAGACACTGGCTACTTTTATGCACTAGACAACTCTGTGCCGGATCAGCCTATTCAAGACGCAATGCACATCTACAACACGGCGAACGTCACGGACAAACACCTTCCATCGCTAGTTGAGATTGGTTGGTCACTGGACAACCTCAAAGCAGTTCTCCTCATCAATGATCACCCTCACGCCATCTTCGATTTTTCAGCCAAGCGTGGATATTGTCGCACTGGCTTCCCACCGCCATCTAATAGTAGTGGCTGGTCTGGTCACGACTGGGACGACTCCGCATTTAAGCTCTTCGCGGAAGATGCCTAACAATTCATTCAAGCCGACGCCGCTTCGCGGCGCGGCTTAATTCAGGCGTTAGGCCACTATGAAGACTCTCGTAGTTCCACCTGCTGCACAGCGAGATGAGAACTCCATCCAGATGATTAGTGGGTGGATTGCTGAGCATGGACTTCACTGCAGTCTTAACGTGGGCATGTGGGAGGCCCAAGGCCACAATGAGCCCGTGGCTTGGGGCATCATGCTTGCGGATGTGATCCGCCACGTGGCCAACGCCCTTCAAGATGCAAATGGGTCTGATCCAACGGAAACAGCTCTAAAAATAGTTGAGTCGCTGTGGGTCGAGTTCAAGAATCCAACGTCTGGTGCGCAAGGCAGTTTCCATTCAGGTCACATGTGAGTGGCCTAACAATTCATTCAAGCCGACGCCGCTTCGCGGCGCGGCTTAATTCAGGCGTTAGGAGGAGCAAATTGGAATACCAGCGAGCTCGCCTTCAATACCAATTCATGAAATTAGAACCAATTCGGAAAGGAATATACCCGAGCTATGGCTATGGCGGTAACGTTGAATTCGAGTTGTTCTCATTTTTTGAGATATGCCACCACCTTAGAGATTGGATCAAAGAAAGTGATGGATATGAATCATTAGGCAACGTTGATGAATTCATAAAGAAAAGCCCTGCCCTAAGAATTTCCGCGGATATTTGCAACAGGCTAAAACACAAAGTTCTTAGAGATAAGAAAACTGGCAAAATCGTTGGAAATAAGTGGAGCGACGCTCCTCTTGGCCCAATCAACACAAAAATAATTATGACAATCGGGCCAGATCCGGATTTATGCTCGGTAGCACTAACCGAAGCAACGGTTCACTCAGAACGTGGCGAGGAATGTTGCTTCGCACTCGCAAAAGAATGCATAGAAGAGTGGGAGCGCTATTTCTCCAGCAACAAATCCGGCGCAAACTCCTCCTAACAATTCATTCAAGCCGACGCCGCTTCGCGGCGCGGCTTAATTCAGGCGTTAGGCCGCTAACAACCGTCCAAGCAACTGGAGAGAATCGTGGTCGAACTGTTTGACAACGACGAGACCGGCTATCTCAAATGGGTTCAGTCCAATCCGCATGGATTCATCGCAAACATTGATCGGGCCGGGAGAGTTCCACAGTACCCGATGGTTCACGCGGCAACGCACGGCTCAATGTCCAACGCCAAGATTGGCAATTTCACAACCGGTGATTACGTAAAGTTCTGCTCCACTGATCTGGATGCTCTTGAGCAATATTCACAAACCAAGTTTGGCCGGTCGCTGACTCGTTGCTCTATTTGCATGTAATCATGCGGGCGCGGCCTAACAATTCATTCAAGCCGACACCGCTTCGCGGTGCGGCTTAATTCAGGCGTTAGGGCGCATGAAGATTCAGGGGGGATTTCGATGCTTGACGTCGTAACAACATCCTTTTTTATCAAAGCACCTGAATTTGCAAAAGAGGACTTCGCCCACTACTCGACGCAGTTGTTCGACGAATGGGACAACTACGTTGAGACGCATCTAGATTTATCTGATTACGCAGTCACCCTCGTAATTGAAGAGGGCTCAATCAAAGGCCTCGGAAAAGTGGCCGCAACTGCAGGAGCTCTCTACATAGCCATTGGCAACTACGGCGGGTTCATATCTGGCGTTCAAATCATCCGAGACCAAGCTTCTTACGTAACAAATGCGCTCTTTGATCAGGCCAAGCAACGCTTCGGCTGCAGTAGTACCCGCGGCAATTCCAAGCAGAGCGGTGGAGAAATCTACTATCTCAAGAACCTATTTGAACGTGTCCAACGCGGCCAAGTAACATCGGATCAGGCAATAGCTGAGGTTCAAAATCGCTGGGGCCATGAAGCTCAGAACTCCCCTGAGATGCTTCAGAATCTTGCAGAAAGCTTGGCAAAGGCCCCGCGCCACCCTGAACAACTCCCCATGTCAGATGCATTTTGGGAACCGTGTGAGGATGTCGGTATTCTCACTCGTGAACCAAAACCTAGACTACCGCGCAAGCCTGAGACGCCTATTTCTCAGCACTACAGAATCGAGATCTATCGCCCACGTAAGGGCGGGCAGAAAAAGATCAAGCTGACAGAAATCAAGTAGCCAGCTACGCCCTAACAATTCGTTCAAGCCGATTCCGCTTCGTTCCGGCAAAAAACATGGCAAAAAAGCTTGCCATGTTTTTCACCTCCACTACGCTACACGACTTAACTCAGGCGTTAGGCCACTAAAAGCGGCGCATCGCATTTGCAGTTCTGCGCACTCGCACCATCCCGTTGTTCGGTGTCGCAACTATCAACCTCACCGCTTGTCATTTCGCCGCAGTTCACCACGCTACGGCGCAGCACAAAGCGGCCGCGCCTCCGACTTCGCAATGTCTCGCTCGTCCATCAAGAGCCAGATCAGCAGTACACTCCGGACAGGTCATATGCTGTGGTGGTCAAGAGCCATGGCCTAACAATTCATTCAAGCCGACACCGCTTCGCGGCGCGGCTTAACTCAGGCGTTAGGTTGCAGATGCACGCACTCCGCGACTTTGAGATCAAGGCCATCGGCATTCTGGCTGACGGCGTACTTTCGCCTGCTCAGTTCGATGCCGTCTCCTCGGCCACGGAGCTTAGTAGCTACAACCACACAGGGGTTGGCTACTTTGTCTCGGTCGCCCATCACTCCTTGCCCGTCGCGCCTCAAACTCTCAGTGCTCCTTTCGTGGCAGGTCGCATCGGAGAGACGGAGTGTGGTTTCGTCTGCTTCCTCGGTGAGGGCGAGCTAACACTTGAATGTCATCCCGTCTCCGGGCCAGACGTGCCCACAAACATGCGTGACCTCCCTGTTCAAGTCTCCGCAGAGCCGTCCAATGTCATCGACTTGCGGTAGGCTGCAACCTAACAATTCATTCAAGCCGACGCCGCTTCGCGGCGCGGCTTAATTCAGGCGTTAGGCGCTCAATGCTGAATCGAATCGTGTGGGCAGTCATAGCACTTGGTCCAGTAGGTCTTCTCGTGCTTGCTGGAGCATTCGGCGATGAACTTGTGGCGGCTCCGCTATCGGCATTGCCCAATAATTTCATCACGGCCTGGCTATTCAAATGGTGGTGGCTCGTGCTTCTCGCCATTCTTCTTGCGTACCAGCTTGCTTTTACTGCGTATCCATTCGTCGCACGCACACCAAAAAGTCTCTTTGCGCGCACCAGTTGGGCAGCAGCGAACTTCTTCGCCTTCCCCATCGCAGTCCCGCTTTACCTGTGGTTCTGCTCAAACCGTCTACGCTCAAATCCCAATCAGAGTCAATCTCTTGGGAAGCACGCCTAACAATTCGTTCAAGCCGACGCCACTTCGTGGCGCGGCTTAACTCAGGCGTTAGGCAGCGCTGGAACTAGATCTTTAGCATTCGGGATCAAGAAACCTGAAATTGGCCGCATCCCCAAGCATTCAAAGCCTCGACCACAGTCTCCGTGCAGCCTTGGAGCGGCTGCACTCCGTTTGCGGGATAGTTTTGTGCAAGAAGCACTGGCAGGCCACACAAGAGCGTTTTCGCTCTGTGCTTGCGGTGTTGCATCCCGGCCAGTCGCTGCCTAACAATTCGTTCAAGCCGACGCCACTTCGTGGCGCGGCTTAACTCAGGCGTTAGGCCTCACAGAGCAAGATCATGGCAACTTCAACAGAGCAAGAGCGTGGGAGTACGTGCAGTCTCGCCAACCGAGGTAAGACCCGACGGCCATCTCACTTTGCCGCGCAGCTTTGGCGTCTACGAGCTTCCGGCTCGCTCAGGAGCAACGCACCGCTTCCGCCTCGGCAATCACCCTATTCGTGAGTCGGAGCTTCATCGGGAGTTCGGTAGCTGCAAGCTCTTGTATCTATTCTTGCAGCGATCGGATGCAGTTCAGATGGCTTCTTTGCTCAATGGGCGTGAGGCCTAACAATTCATTCAAGCCGACGCCGCTTCGCGGCGCGGCTTAATTCAGGCGTTAGACCTTTGCTGGAGTATTTTTGTGATTGAAAGAAATTCGCACCAAGCCCCGGATGAAGTAGTCCGTATTTGGGTACTAGCCATTGTCGTTTTCGCCGCATTACAGGCCGCGCTATCTTTCAAATATGCACCCGTCGCTCTAGATTTTTTCAAGCACGGAGACATGAGCCCCATCAGCTTTCTGTGCGCAGCGCTCTCCGTCATATGCATGACACTAGCCGCCGCACTATTGCTCGCAAGAATTCGCGCCAATCGCATCTTCTTTGGACTTTCGGCTCTATTTAGCCTTTTCGTCCTTTTGCAGTGGCGCCCATCCATTACCGTTACGTTGTTGACCATCTCGTGCCTGGTCATTTCCGCAGCCGCATACGTCTTTAGTGCGCAGTTGACTCGTCCACGGGCAAAGGTCTAACAATTCATTCAAGCCGACACCGCTTCGCGGTGCGGCTTAATTCAGGCGTTAGGCCACTAAGAGCGAGCGCACTAATTTGCACTTACGCGATCTGCGAGTTCTTGCTGTCCGCTATCGCAATTGTCAGATTCATCGCCAGTTACTTCGCCGCAGTTCATCGCGCTACGGCGCAGCACAAAGCAGCCGCGCCTCCGGCTTCGCAATGTCTCGCTCGTTCTTCAAGCACCAAATCGGCAGTACACTCGGCCCAGGTCATGCCTCGCCTTCAAGAGCAGTGGCCTAACAATTCATTCAAGCCGACACCGCTTCGCGGTGCGGCTTAACTCAGGCGTTATGCGCGGGCAAGCAAAAGTCGCATTGCCTTGCGCAACCTCGCCAGTGTCCTAACATCCAGCTTGTCGTACAATCTGCTCGACCACGCACTGCAGCGTGCAAAATAGCCAAGTTCTTACCCGCCCACCATCGCTGGCCTTCGTCTGGTGATTCCTCGCGTACCGATTCCCGCTGGCTTAAGATCACTTCAGCAGCCTTGCTTCACCGGTTGTCGCAGGCTGCATAACAGTTCATTCAAGCCGACGCCGCTTCGCGGCGCGGCTTAATTCAGGCGTTAGGCCACTAAAAGCGATCGCACCCATTTGCAACTTTGCGGCCTCTAGGCTCTTGTTGCCCTCCATTGCAATCCATCAGATTCGTCGCTCGTTGCTTCGCCGCAGTTCACCGCGCTACGGCGCAGCACAAAGCGGCCGCGCCTCCGGCTTCGCAATGTTTCGCTTGTTCCTCAAGAGCTACAACGCAGTACACTCGGGCCAGGTCATGCGTCGTCGGCAAGAGCCGTGGCCTAACAATTCGTTCAAGCCGATGCCGCTTCGCGGCACGGCTTAACTCAGGCGTTAGGCCGTAAGGAGCAACATGGCCCTGTTCTGGCTTTCAATCGTCCTTGCAATCTTCATCGGTGGCTGCACACTCATTGGCATCGCCAACGGCATTGGGTTGCAGGTCATCGGGCTCATTTTTGCGGGAAATGCTTTTGTTCGGCTGAAACGCGGCAAGCCCGCTAAGAGCCCCATCACGCTTGGCGCCACATGGCTAGCACTTGCTGTCAGCGGTATTGGCCTTGCACTTGGCGTGTACCGCATCCTGCAATGACAAGGCAGCGGCCTAACAATTCATTCAAGCCGACGCCGCTTCGCGGCGCGGCTTAATTCAGGCGTTAGGCGTCTCCCATGACTGATCCGCAACTTCCAACAGAAGAAACCGCCAGCATCTCTGAGAAGCCGAGCGTCTTGTTTGCTGTCATGCATGTCGCTGCAATTCTTGTTTTTTGGAAAGGCTTGAAATGGGGCTCCGATTGGGGCTTAGGACTCCTCATAGGCATCATCTCGGCCTTCGGCTTCCTTATTTTCTTAACTTCCACGCTTGTGTTTTCGCTGATTGCATTTATTCGATGGATGAAACGCAACAAGACGCAGGAGCAGTATTTCCCTGGCTTGCTCGCATGGGCATTGGCGTTCTGTTTCTGCTGTGCGTTCTCGCTTTATGCGCTTTTTCTTGAGGGCGGTTAGCAATCGAGCCGCCTAACAATTCGTTCAAGCCGACGCCGCTTCGCGGCGCGGCTTAACTCAGACGTTAGGGCGCTAAGGAGTGTTCTTTGCAAATCACAGAAGGGCAAAATCGGGCCGCTGGGGACTTCGTTGATCTAATTGCAAGTCGATTGGGTTCTGGACGTGCCATCCATCCAGAGACCGCAATCGCCACTTCTGCCCGCATTTCAGGGAGCTTGCTCTTGCGGTCATTCGGCTTTGACCTTCATTTGCAAGAACCGGGCACAGTTTTACTCTCTGATGAGGCAAACGAACAAGGCCCCAACCTAATCAATCTACTCGGCGCATTCTTGGCAAACAATCAAGTCGAGCTTGATTCAGCCAAGCTCGGCGGAGCGCCGGAGTACCACGGTGCAGAACCAAATCTCAGCACTCAACAGTCGCTGGCACTACTACAGGCAGACGCTTTGCAAATTGCAGCACGGCATTCTTTGTCACTTCAACAAGCCGCAGAGTCCGCCGCTTTGGCCACCGGCTTTATCGTCAAGGAGTGCGTTGCATCCATTGGTGGAGAGGTTGGCTTCAATGTCGCGGCTTTCGGATTCATTGAAGGCAGCAAAACAGTGCCGCCGCACCTTAATCCTGCTAGCAAGCCACCTGCCTCAAAGCCGTGGTACAAGCTCTGGTGAGGTAGTGGCGACGCGCCCTAACAATTCATTCAAGCCGACGCCGCTTCGCGGCGCGGCTTAATTCAGGCGTTAGCTACCAATAGGAGAGTTTCATGGGTGCATGGGGGACAGGGATTCTTGAAGATGACACTGCTCTTGATTTCATTGAAGAACAGCTCATTCCACAACAGGATCCTCGCAATGCAATGCGGGAAGCCTTTGAGTCAGTCATGTCGGCTGACTACGTTGACTATGACATGGGGCACGCCGTTCTTGTTTCTTCGGCTGCAATCCGTGCAACTCAGTCTGGGCAGGAACTCGAAGAAGACGAACAAGAAGAATGGACGGAGTGGCGAGAAGGGTTGTCCGATCTGGATTTCTCCCAACTCAAGCCATTAGCTGCTAAAGCTTGCCTGCGTGTCTGCGCAGACCAAAGCGAGCTTTATGAGCTCTGGTCAGAAAATGAAGAGTTGTTTCCTGAGTGGAAGGCTGGGGTCACCTCCCTTGCCTCATCGCTTGGTAGCTAACAATTCATTCAAGCCAACGCCGCTTCGCGGCGCGGCTTAACTCAGACGTTAGGCAGCAACTGAAGATCAATCGCACCCAGGGGGAAAAATGAACTCGATGATTGCTGTGGTTCTACTTGGCATCTTATCTGGCGCCCTCTTAGTGGCACTGATTACTACGCTAGTAAAAAGACCGAAATCTGCCACATTGACGATCCACACTTCTCTCGAACGAATTAGATCGATGGGTGAACTCACTGTATTGAGCGCATATATTAAGGAGGTCGTTACCATGACGACCAATAAAGATTCTTTCTGGAACTCGACCGGAAAAATAATTCTAATATGCCCTTACCGAATTGAGTTTCGCTATAACCTCAGAAAAACGAAAGTCTCAAAGAACGGGGATGAAATAACCGTCATTCTTCCGCCACACAAAGCAGAACCAATTCCAGGGAAAATTGAATTCTATGACGAGCGGAAATCAGAGTTCCTCGGATTCATCGATCAAGATTTTGATGTATCTGTAAGAAACAAGATGGTGCATGACGCTGGGGAACAGGCCATTAAACAGGCTGGAATCATGCAAGAAGATCTACAAGACCAGGTCAGACAATCCGTAAGATCCACTCTAACGCCTCTGTTCTCAGCCCTTGGTAGCACTCATATCCAGTTTGTTTTTGAGGACAGCGCATCAATAGTTCATCAGCTGACTGGCCAACAAATTGCTGCCTAACAATTCATTCAAGCCGACGCCGCTTCGCGGCGCGGCTTAATTCAGGCGTTAGGGCGCACAGCCAGCAATTTTGGAGTCCACATGAAGGTTAAGCGAATCATTGCCAACATCTCAGCGCTCGATCCATCCGTGGTGGACAATTTCTATCAAGGTATTCTTGGCCTTGATCTCGCCATGGATCATGGCTGGATTCGCACATATTCCGGCTCCGCAAAAATGACGGTGCAAGTCAGCTTCGCAAGTCAGGGCGGCTCTGACACGCCTGTGCCCGATCTATCCATAGAGGTGGATGATCTTGACGAGGCATTGAGTCGGGTTCAGAAAGGCAAGATCCCGGTGGAATACGGCCCTATTAGTGAGCCGTGGGGCATCCGCCGGTTCTACGTCAAAGATCCGCTCGGCAGACTCATTAACATTCTCCAGCATGAGTAGTCGGGTGCGCCCTAACAATTCATTCAATCCGACGCCAATGGGCAACATGCCTAGGATCGGCCTCTTGACCGACCGATCTTCCGCAATCCGGCACCTCCTCTGATCCCGGCATCCATCAGCAGTTCCATGACCGACCACCGCGTCAAATTCGACTTCATCGTCCACTTCACCAACGGCGGCAGCCTGGCCGCGCAGGATTTCCGGCTGGACATCCCGGGCAACGACATCGCCGACGACCAGTTGGCCGCCTATCTGATCCAGGACATGCGCCTGCTGATGGCGGGACGGGTGGAGATCGCCAACAAGCAGATCCTGCGCGAGCCGCACAAGCGCGCGGCGATCTCCATCGAAGGGTTGCCTCAGGCCACGATCGATCTTTCCGGCAGTGGCCCAGATGCCGGCCTGTCGGCCGCGGAGCTGCTGGCGCGGGCAAGCCGACGGCGACTGCGCGTGGTGGCGCCGGATGGCGAAAGCTACACGGTGGCAAGATTGGCGACCTGACCTTTCTTCGGAGCAGCCATGAAGCGCGTGACCGGCATCGGCGGAATCTTCTTCAGCGCAAAAGACCCCGCGGCGTTGCGCGCCTGGTATCAGGCGCATCTGGGGATCGACGTGCAGGTGTGGGGCGGCGCGGCGTTCCGCTGGGTCGACGATGCCGATGTTCCCACCGGCGGCACCACGGTGTGGTCGATCGGCGACGGCGGGAACTTCGCGCCGGGCAAGGCGTTCATGGTCAATTACCGCGTGGCGGACCTGGACGCGCTGCTGGCGAAGCTGCGCGAGGAGGGCTGCGAGGTGCTGGACGAATCCCACGATTCCGAATACGGGAAGTTCGGCTGGGTCGTCGATCCGGAAGGCAACAAGGTGGAGTTGTGGCAGCCGCCGGAAGGCCAATGAGGAGCGCACCATGGCGACCGATCGCGACTTCATCGACTACGTGGCGGAACAGCTCGCGCTGGGCGAGCGCCTGACCCACAAGAAGATGTTCGGCGAATACGCGCTGTACGTGGACGAGAAGGTGGTCGCCTTCGCCTGCGACAACAGCCTGTTCGTCAAGCCGTCCGCGGCGGCGGCGGAACTCGCGCCCGACCTGCCGCAGCGCCCGCCCTATCCCGGCGCCAAGGACTATCCGGTCGCCGACGAATTGCTGGACGACGCCGACAATCTGCGCCGTCTGATCCTGGAAACCGCCGCCCTCATGCCCATGCCGAAACCGCGCGCGCCGCGCAAGCCGAAGACCGCGCCGGCGCGACGCCACTGAGAAGCGGCGCGATCAGTCGACGCGGCGGATGCCCGCGCCCAACGCGGACAGCTTGGCTTCGATGTTCTCGTAGCCGCGATCCAGGTGGTAGATGCGGTCGATGGTGGTTTCGCCCTCGGCCACCAGGCCGGCGAGGATCAGCGAGGCCGAGGCGCGCAGGTCGGTCGCCATCACCGGCGCGCCGCTGAGTTTCGCCGCGCCGCGCACCACTGCGGTATGTCCATCGACGCGGATGTCCGCGCCGAGGCGCAGCAGTTCGTTGACGTGCATGAAGCGGTTTTCGAAGATCGTTTCGTTGATCACGCCCACGCCGTCGGCCGCGCAGTCCAGCGCCATGAACTGCGCCTGCATGTCGGTGGGGAACGCCGGATGCGGGGCGGTGGTGAGGTTGACCGCGCGCGGGCGCTTGCCGTGCATGTCGAGGGTGATGCGGTCGCCGTCGATGGCGCCTCTTTCGATCAAAATATGCGCGCCGGCTTCGCGCAGCTTGTCCAGCACCGCATCCAGCGTGTCCGGGCGCGTGTGGGTGGCGGTGACGCGGCCGCCGGTCATCGCTGCGGCGACCAGGAAGGTGCCGGTTTCGATGCGGTCGGCGATCACTGCGTGCTCGCAGCCGCCGAGCTTCTCCACGCCCTCGACCACGATGCGCGGCGTGCCGGCGCCGCTGATCTTCGCGCCCATGGCGTTGAGGCAATCGGCCAGATCGACGATCTCCGGCTCCATCGCGGCGTTTTCCAGCACGGTGGTGCCGTCCGCCAGCGCGGCGGCCATCAGCACGTTCTCGGTGGCGCCGACGCTGACCAGCTCGAACACGTGCCGCGCGCCCTTCAGCCGGCCGGCGCTGCGCGCGCGGATGAAGCCGCGGTCCACCGTGATTTCCGCGCCCAGCGCCTGCAGGCCCTTGATATGCAGGTCGACCGGGCGCGAACCGATGGCGCAGCCGCCGGGCAGCGAGACTTCGGCGTCGCCGAACTTCGCCAGCAGCGGCCCCAGCACCAGCACCGAGGCGCGCATGGTCTTGACCAGTTCGTAGGGCGCGACGTGACTGTTCACGCTGCGCGGATCGACGGTCATCGCGTCGCCCTCGTGGACGACGCCGGCGCCGAGGCCGGCCAGCAGCTTGGCCGTGGTCAGCACGTCGTGCAGGCGCGGCACGTTGGTGATCCGCACCGGCGCGTCGGCCAGCAGGGTGGCGCACAGGATCGGCAGCACCGCGTTCTTGGCGCCGGAAATGCGGACTTCGCCGTGCAAACGCGCGCCGCCGGTGACGATGATCTTCTGCATCAGGCGGCCGCCTCCTCGGGCGTCAGGGTGCGCAATTGCAGGGCGTGGATCTCGCCGCCCATGCGTTCGCCCAGGGTCGCGTAGACCATGCGATGGCGGGCCAGCGGCAGCTTGCCGGCGAACGCGGCACAGACCACGGTGGCTTCGAAATGCACGCCGTCCTCGCCGTTCACGTCGGCGCGTGCGCCGGGCAGGCCGGCTTCGATCAATTGGCGGATGGCGTCGGCATTCATGGCTGGGCAGGGAGACTCGCGTAAACTGAACGGCCCAGTTTAGCGGAATCCCGCCGAGCCTCCGCCATGTCCGCCCGCCCCGACAGCTTCGATTTCGCCGCCAGCGGCCGCCGCGTGTTCGCCATCGAGGGCGAGGCGCTGGCTGCCGTGGGCGGGCGCGTCGACGGCGCCTTCAGCGACGCCTGCCGGGCGATGCTGGCCTGCCGTGGCCGGGTGGTCTGCACCGGCATGGGCAAGTCCGGCCACGTGGCGCGCAAGATCGCCGCCACCCTCGCCTCCACCGGCACGCCGGCGTTCTACGTGCATCCGGGCGAGGCCGCGCACGGCGACCTCGGCATGGTCACCGACGCCGACATCGTGCTGGCGCTGTCCTATTCCGGCGAGAGCGACGAGATCCTGCTGCTGCTGCCGGCGCTCAAGCGCCAGGGCAACACCGTGGTCGCGATGACCGGGCGCGAGGCGTCGACGCTGGCGCGTGAGGCCGACATCCACCTCGACGTCGGCGTGCCCGTCGAAGCCTGCCCGCTGAAGCTGGCGCCGACCTCCAGCACCACCGCCACATTGGCGATGGGCGATGCGCTGGCGGTGGCGCTGCTGGACGCGCGCGGCTTCACCGCCGACGACTTCGCCCGCTCGCACCCGGCCGGCGCGCTGGGCCGGCGCCTGCTGCTGCACATCACCGACGTGATGCACGTCGGCGACGAAGTGCCGCGGGTCGGGCCGGAGGCCACCCTCAGCGAGGCGCTGATGGAGATGAGCCGCAAGCGCCTCGGCATGACCGCGGTGGTCGACGGCGACGGCCGCCTGCTCGGCCTGTACACCGACGGCGACCTGCGCCGCAGCCTGGACGACGCACGCGTCGACCTGCGCGCGACCCGCATCGACGCGGTGATGACCCGCACCCCGCGCACCATCGGCGCCGACGCGCTGGCGGTGGAGGCCGCGCAGCTGATGGAGGCGCACCAGATCAACGCGCTGCTGGTGCTCGACGGCGAGCGCCGCGTGGTCGGCGCGCTCAACATCCACGACCTGCTGCGCGCGCGGGTGGTGTGATGACGATGCCCGCCTTCCCCGCCGACGTGCTCGAACGCGCCGCGCGCATCCGCCTGATCGGCTTCGACGTCGACGGCACCCTGACCGACGGCGGCCTGCAGTTCGACGGCGACGGCCGCGAGCACAAGCGCTTCCACGTGCAGGACGGGCTGGGCCTGGTGCTGCTGCGCCAGGCCGGCATCGAGGTCGCGCTGGTCAGCGCGCGCCACAGCGAGGTGACGCTGGCGCGCGGGCGCGAACTGAAGGTCGCGCGCCTGCACATCGGCGAGCGCGGCAAGCTGGACTGCATGCGCCGGATCGCCGCGGAGATGGGCATCGGCATGGACGAGGCCGCGTTCATGGGCGACGACCTGCCGGACCTCGCCACCCTGCGCGGCGTCGGCCTGGCGATCGCCCCGGCCAACGCGCACCCGTGGATCCTGCCGTCGGTGCACTGGACCACCCCGCACCGCGGCGGCGACGGCGCGGCGCGCGACGCCTGCGACCTGCTGCTGCACGCGCAGGGCCGCGTCGAGGCCCTCCTCGAACACGGCGAGCATCCGTGAACTGGCGCCTGACCCTCACCGTGGTCCTGCTGCTGGGCGCGATCGCCAGCGGCTGGCAGGTCTGGCGGATGTCGCATCCGGGCGGGGACGACGTCCTGCGCACGCGCCCGGACTACGTGCTGCGCGACTACGAGATCACCTCGCTGGACAAGCAGGGCCGCGAATCGTTCACCCTGCGCGGCCCGGTGCTGCAGCGCGATCCGGCCGACAAGACCATGACCCTCGCCACGCCGCGGTTCCAGGTGCCGGACCGCAGCGGCCGTTACTGGGACGTGCAGGCGCAGCAGGGCTTCGTCCCCGCCGACGGCAACCAGCTCGAACTGCGCGGGCAGGTCCGCGCCGACAGCCCGCCGGACGCGCCGCCGGCCACCCGCATCGAAACCGACCGGCTGACCCTGGACATGCGCGCGAACCTCGCCCGGACCACCGAGGAAGTGACCGTCACCCGCCCCGGACTTACAATGCGCGGCTTGGGACTGGAGGCGGATTTCGACCGCCAGCAGGTTTCCCTCCTTTCGCAGGTGCACACCCGTTATGTTCCGTCCCACTGACATCGCCGCCGGCACGCTGGCACTGGCACTCCTGGCCGCCTTCGGCAGCGTCGGCGCGCGCACCTCCGACCGCAGCCAGCCGATGGACATCGAATCCGCCAGCGGCGTGTGCGAAACCGGCCAGAACGCCGTCTGCACCCTGACCGGCAAGGTGTCGATCACCCAGGGCACGCTGCGCATCCAGTCGGAGAAGGCGGTGGTCACCCAGGCGGGCGGCAACCCCAGCCGCGCCCAGCTCAGCGGCGGCGTCACCCTGCAGCAGGAAATGGACGACGGCGACCACATCGACGCGCGTTCGGCCAACGTCGACTACGATATGCGCAACGAGGTGATCGTGTTCACCGGCAACGTCAACATCGCCCAGCGACGCGGCAACCTCAGCGGCGAGCGCGTGGTCTACAACCTCAAGACCGGGCAGATGGAGAGCGGCGGCAACGGCGGCCGGGTCAAGATGCGGATCCTGCCGAAGGACGCGCAGGGCGGCGGCCAGAGCGGCGGCAAGGGCTCGCCCTGATGCTGGTCGCCGAAGGGCTGCGCAAACGCTACCGCGCGCGCGAGGTCGTGCGCGATTTCGGGCTGACCCTGAAGCCCGGCGAAGTGGTCGGCCTGCTCGGCCCGAACGGCGCCGGCAAGACCACCTGCTTCTACATGATCGTGGGCTTGGTGCCCGCCGACGCCGGCCGCATCCTGCTGGACGGCAAGGACATCACCGACCAGCCGATGTACGCGCGCGCGCGCCTCGGCCTGGGCTACCTGCCGCAGGAGCCGTCGGTGTTCCGCAAGCTCAGCGTGGCCGACAACCTCCGGCTGGTGCTGGAGCTGCGTCCCGACCTCGACGAGGACGGCCGCGAGCACGAATTGAACGCCCTGCTGGACGAACTGCAGATCGGCCACGTCACCGAGCAGCTCGGCGCCAGCCTGTCCGGCGGCGAGCGGCGGCGCGTGGAGATCGCCCGCGCGCTGGCCGGCAAGCCGCGCATGATCCTGCTGGACGAGCCCTTCGCCGGCGTCGATCCGATTTCGGTGAACGAGATCCAGCGCATCGTCCGCCACCTCAAGCAGCGCGGCATCGGCGTGCTGATCACCGACCACAACGTGCGCGAAACGCTGGGCATCTGCGACCGCGCCTACATCCTCGCCGAAGGCGGCGTGCTGGCGCAGGGTTCGCCCGCCGAGCTGCTGGAGAACCCGGACGTGCGCCGGGTCTACCTGGGCGACAGCTTCCGACTGTAACGCGGCGCTCCTCGCGCCCCTAGCCCCCCTGCCGGTGGCGGGCAGCATCGCGACGCCGGAAACAACGCGCTCCGAACATTCTTTTCGCATCGCGGGCGCTATGCTGCGGGCGAATGAAGCAACGCCTGTCCGCCGCGACGCAGCAGCACCTGGTCCTGACCCCGCAACTGCGTCAGGCGATCCGCCTGCTCCAGCTGTCCGCGGCCGAACTGGAAGCCGAAGTGGCCGAGGCGGTCGCGAACAACCCGCTGCTGGACTGGCAGGAAGCAGGCGCCGAACCCGCGCCGTCGCCGCAGGGCGAGGCGGACAGCGGAACCGTCGCGGAAGCCGCGCCCGAACCGGAACCGCCGTGGGAGCACGACGCCGAGCCGTGGCAGGAATCCCCCGGCGCCTACCACGGCGACCACGGCGAGACCGACCATCCGAGCGCCGAGGAAACCCTGCAGGATCACCTGCTGTGGCAACTGCACCTGGGCCATTTCAGCCCGCGCGACACCCGCATCGGCATCGCCCTGATCGACGCCATCGACGACGACGGCTATCTGCGCGAGGACCTCGCCGCGCTGGCCGCCAGCCTGCGCCCCGACCTCGAGACGACGCCGGACGAAATGCTGCCGGTGCTGCACCGCATCCAGCAGTTCGATCCGATCGGCGTGGGCGCGTGCGACCTGGGCGAATGCCTGCGCCTGCAGCTGCGCGCCTTGCCGGAGGACACGCCGGGCCGGGAGGCCGCCTTCGCGATCGCGGCCGGGCCGTTGCAGCAGCTGCCGAAGATCGGCATCGGCGGCGTCTGCAGCGCGCTCGGCTGCGCCGCACCCGAGGCGGAAACCGCGGTGCAGCTGCTGCGCACGCTGGACCCGCGCCCCGGCGCCCAGCACGGCGCGCTGCCCGCCGGCACCTACGTCAGCCCCGACTGCGTGATCTGGCGCCAGCACGGCCTGTGGCGGGCGGCGCTGGCGGCCGGCGCGCTGCCGCGCGTCGCCATCCAGCGCGACTACCAGCAGATGATCCGCCACGCCAGCGCCGACGATGCCGACTACCTGCGCGGCCACCTGCAGGAAGCGCGCTGGCTGCTGAAAGGGCTTGAGTCGCGCGCCGACACCCTGCTCCGGGTGGTGCGCTGCCTGGTGCGCGAGCAGGCCGCGTTCCTGGAGTTCGGCCCGCAGGCGCTGCGCCCGCTGACCCTGCGCAGCGTGGCGGCGGAGCTGGGCCTGCACGAGTCCACCGTCTCGCGCGCGATCGCCCGCAAATACGTGCGCACCCCGCGCGGCACCATGCCGCTGCGCGACTTCTTCGCCTCCGGCATCGACACCTTCGATGGCGGCAGCGCGTCCAGCACCGCCATCCAGGACCGCATCCGCCAGCTGGTCGCCGGCGAGAACCCGCGCAAGCCCTTGTCGGATGCGCGGCTTGCCGATACGTTGAAGGCGGAAGGCGTGCCGGTGGCGAGGCGGACGGTGGCGAAATACCGCGAAGCCCTGCAGATTCCGGCGTCGCACGAACGTGTGCGCATCGGCTGAGCCGGTACGCGCCCCCGCCGCGGGCACCCCGCCCGCGGCCCATTGTAGAAGGAGGTCAAGATGCAGATCGAAACCTACGGCCAGCAGATGGAGGTCACGCCCGCCCTGCGCAGCTACGTGGAAAACCGCTGCGAGCGCCTGGGCCGGCACTTCGAGGGCGACTGTGCGATCCGCGTCCAGCTCGGGCTGGAAAAGCCCGCGCACAAGGCCGAAGCCACGGCCACGCTGGCCGGCCGCACCCTGCACGCGGACGCCTCCGGCGCGGACATGTACGCGGCCATCGACCTGCTGGTGGACAAGCTCGACCGCCTGCTGGTGAAGCACAAGGAAAAGCAGATGGAGCAGCGCCGCAGCGAAGGCCTGGCCAAGAGCAACGCCTTCGATTGAACGCCTCCCGATGACATTCCTCCAACCGGCCGCCGCCCCGTGAGCGCGGCCCGCATCACCGCCGCCGAACTGTTCGCCAACCAGCAGGAACGGCTGGCGCTGCGCTGGCTGGCCGGGCAGGAATCCGGCGGCCAGCGCGTGCTGGAAGCGGTGGACACGGTGGCCCGCCGGCCTTCGCTGGCGGGCTACCTCAACGCCATCTATCCCAACCGCGTGCAGATCCTCGGCACCGAGGAACTGGAATGGCTGGACGGGCTGGACGCCCGCCAGCGCTGGGAGACCATCCACAAGATCATCGACTTCCGCCCGCTGGCGCTGGTCATCAGCAAGAACCAGTCCTGCCCGGAAGATCTGCGCATCGCCGCCGAGGAATCCGACACGCCGCTGTGGGTATCGCCGCGCCGCGGCCACGAACTGCTCAACCACCTCCAGTACATGCTGGCGCGCACGCTGGCGCCGCGGGTCACTCTGCACGGCGTGTTCATGGAGATCTATTCGATCGGCGTGCTGATCACCGGCGAATCCGGCTCCGGCAAGAGCGAGCTGGCGCTGGAGCTGGTGACCCGCGGCCACCGGCTGGTCGCCGACGACGCGCCCGAGTTCACCCAGATCGCGCCCGACGTGCTCGACGGCGCCTGCCCCGAGCTGCTGCAGGATATGCTGGAGCTGCGCGGCCTCGGCGTGCTCAACATCCGGCAGATGTTCGGCGACACCGCGGTCAAGCGGAACAAGTACCTGCGCCTGATCGTGCACCTCAGCCGCCCGTCGCTGGAACCCAGCCCGAGCGGGATGGAGCGGCTGACCGGCGACCTCGGCATCCGCCGCGTGCTCGACCTCGACGTGCCGATGATCACCATCCCGGTGATGGCCGGCCGCAACCTGGCGGTGCTCACCGAGGCCGCCACCCGCATGCACATCCTGCGCAGCAAGGGCATCGACCCGGCCGCCGCGTTCATGGCCCGCCACAGCCACTTCCTGGAGCACGCCGCGCAATGAGCACCGGGGACACGCCGACCATGCTGATCGTCAGCGGCATGTCCGGCTCGGGCAAGTCGGGCGCGCTGCACACGCTGGAGGACCTCGGCTACTACTGTGTGGACAACCTGCCGGCCGAGCTGCTGCCGGAGTTCGTGCGCATGCTGCAGGCCAGCGAATCGGCACCGTCGAAGGTCGCGGTGGTCATCGACGCGCGCAGCCTCGGCGACCTGGCGGAAGTGCCGACCGCGCTGTCGCAGGTCGGCGCTCTCGGCGCCAATCCGCGCCTGCTGTACCTGGAAGCGCGCGACGACGTGATCCTGCGCCGCTACGCCGACACCCGCCGCCGGCACCCGCTCAGTCATCTCGGGCTGGTGCTGGCCGACGCGATCTCGCTGGACCGGCAGGCGCTCAAGCCGCTGCGGCAGATCGCCGACATCCGCATCGACACCAGCGAACTCAACGTCCACCAGATGCGCCGGCGCGTGCTGGAGGAGTTCGGCCTGTCCGGCACCGGGCTGTCGCTGCTGTTCCAGTCGTTCGCCTATCGCCACGGCGTGCCGCCCGACGCCGACTTCGTGTTCGACGCGCGGGTGCTGCCCAACCCGCACTGGGATGCGCGCCTGCGGCCGCTGTCCGGGCGCGACGCCGAGGTGCGCGAACACCTCGACGCGGAACCCGACGTGGTCGCCTACGTCGCCCAGGTGCAGGGCTTCCTCGACACCTGGCTGCCCAGGCTGCGCTCGGAAACCCGCAGCTACGTCACCGTCGCCTTCGGCTGCAGCGGCGGCCGCCACCGCTCGGTGTACCTGGCCGAACGGCTGGCCCGGCACTGCCGCGACACCGGCTGGGCGGAAGTGGCCGTGCACCACCGCGAGCTGGACTGACCTGGCCCCTCCCCTTGCGCGCAGCGCAGGGGAAGGTTGGGAGGGGGTGCGTTTGCTCTGGCGCTCGTTCGCCCCTCCCCGGCCCTCCCCTGCTGCGCAAGGGAGGAAGCAAAACGCTTTCGCGGCGTCGCCCGCGTCTGCTAATTTTGCGCAATGTCCGTCGGCATCCTCCTCGTCACCCATGAAGGCTTCGGCAGCGCGCTGCTGGCGGTCGCCACGCGCCTGCTGCGCAACCTGCCGCTTGCGTGCGAGGCGTTCGAGGTGCCGTTCGACGGCGACCCGGACGCGCTGCTGCCGCAGGCCAGCGCGGCCATGCGCCGGGTCGATGGCGGCCACGGGGTGCTGGTGCTGACCGACCTGTACGGCGCCACCCCCGCCAATATCGCCGCGCGGCTGGCGCGGATCGGCACGCCGGTGCGGCGCGTCTCCGCGCTCAGCCTGCCGATGCTGCTGCGGGTGATGAACTACGCGGAACTGGATCTGGACGATCTGCCGGCGGTCGCCGCCGCCGGTGCGCGCAACGGAGCGATCATCGATGACGCCTGACCACCCCACCACCACGAACGCATCGGGAGACGGCGCGTGATCCGGCGCGAACTCACCATCACCAACCGCCTCGGCCTGCACGCGCGCGCCACCGCCAAGCTGGTGCAGTTGCTGTCTGGCTTTCGCTGCCAGGCCACGCTGGAGGCGCGCGGGCGCGAGGTCAACGCCAAGAGCATCATGGGCGTGATGCTGCTGGCCGCCGGTCCCGGCGCCGAGGTGGTGCTGCGCGTCGACGGCGAGGACGAGCAGGCCGCCGCCGAGGCCGTGGCCGCGCTGTTCGAACGCCGCTTCGACGAGGACGGCTGATGCGCCAGCTCCTGTCCGGCAATGCCGCCGCGCGCGGCAGCGCGCTTGGACGGGCCCGCGTGCGCCTGCCGCATGCGCTGGACATCGAAGAAGCGCGGATCGACTCGGAGGACGTCGAGGCCGAACTGGCCCGCTTCCACGAAGCCGTGGACACCGTGCGCGCGGAAATGCGCGAGCTGCGCGAGCGCCTGCACGGCGCGCTGGCGCACGAGATCGGCGAGTTCCTCGACCTCCACGCGCTGCTGCTGGACGACCCCGAACTGCTGTCCGGCATCGACGCGCTGGTCCGCACCGGCCTGTATTCGGCCGACTATGCCCTGCGCCTGCAACGTAACCGCATCGCCGCCGTGTTCGAAGGCATGGACGATGCCTACCTGCGCAGCCGCATCGACGACATCGACCAGGTGATCGGCCGCCTGCACGCCGCCCTGCACAGCCACAAGGCCGCATTGCAGGGCGTGTCCGGCGAGATCCTGGTCACCGACAGCGTCGCCCCCGCCGAGCTGGCGCAGCTGCAGGCGCAGGGCGTGGTCGGGGTGATCACCGCCGGCGGCAGCCCGCTCTCGCACAGCGCGATCCTCGCCCGCAGCCTGCACCTGCCCCTGGTGGTCGGCGCGGCGCAGGCGCTGCTGAAGGTCAACGACGGCGACGTGCTGGCGATCGACGGCGGCACCGGCCTGGTGGTGCTGGAGCCGGACGCCGCCGACCTGCGCGAACACCACCAGCGCGTCGCGGTGGCGCGCCGCGAGCAGCGCCAGCTCAACCGCCTGCGGCGCGAGCCCACCCGCACCTTGGACGGCACCGACGTCAAGCTGTGGGCGAACGCCGAATCGCGCGACGACGTGACCGAAGCGCACGCGCTGGGCGCGGCCGGGGTCGGCCTGTACCGCACCGAGTTCCTGTTCCTCGGCAGCAGCGAGCTGCCGGACGAGGACACCCAGTTCCACGCCTATCGCGACGCGGTGCTGGCGATGACCGGGCGCACCGTCACCATCCGCACCCTCGACCTCGGCGCGGACAAGGCCGACAAGACCGGGCTGGCGCTGCGCGACGAACCCAATCCGGCGCTCGGCCTGCGCGGCGTGCGCCTGTCGCTGGCCCGCGACGGCCTGCTGCGCACCCAGCTGCGCGCCATCGCCCGCGCCTCCGGCTACGGCCCGGTGCGCGTGCTGGTGCCGATGATCAGCGGCGGCGAGGAGATGCGCGCCGTCCGCACCGCACTGGATGAGGTGCTGCGCGAGCTGCGCGCGGAAGGCCGCGAGACCGCCGCACAGCTGCCGCTGGGCGCGATGATCGAAGTGCCCTCGGCGGCGCTGGCGCTGCCGTCCTTCATCGGCATCTGCGATTTCCTGTCGGTCGGCACCAACGACCTGGTGCAATACCTGCTCGCCGCCGACCGCACCAACGAAGCGCTGGGCGGCCTGTATTCGCCGCTGCACCCGGCGGTGCTGCGGGTGCTGCGCGACGTGGTGCGGATCGGCCAGCGCCGCGGCCGGCCGGTCACCGTCTGCGGCGAGATCGCCGCCGATCCGGCTTTCACCCCGCTGCTGCTGGCGCTGGGGCTGACCGAACTTAGCCTGCATCCGGCCACGCTGCTGGAAGTGCGCCGCACGATCCGCGCCAGCGACCTCGAACGCCTGCGCGCCTCCGCGCCCGCCCTGCTGCGCGCGCGCAACCGCGACGGCATCGAAGCCTGGCTGACGGCCCAGGCATCACGCACGCATTGAGCGCACGGCGCACGGCGGTTTCTGCCACACTGGGGCCACACCATACCTGCACCGCACGATGGCCCAGAGCTCCGTCAATCTGGCCGGCATGCGCCCGCTCAGGCAAGGCGACCTGCAAGTGGGCAAACCGCTCGCCTGCGCGATCTACGACCGACACGGCATCCTGCTGCTGCAGCGCGGTGGCGTCGTCGAGAACGAAAACCAGCTGGAAACCCTGCTGGAACGCGACTGCCTGATCGCTAGCGCGTGCGCCGCCGGCGGCAACGACGCGCAGGCGGACGCGCCCGCGCCTTGCGCGCCGCCCACGCCCTTCGAGGCGATGGACCAGTTGCAGCGCGACGTCGGCCAGATGCACCGGCGTCTGCTCGCCGGCAGCGCCTCCGGCATCGGCAAGCAGGTGGCGCAGATGGCCGCCAGCATCGACGACGCCCTCGCCCGCGACACCGACGCGGCGCTGGCCTCGATGCAGCTGCAGCTCGACCCGAACGACCACGCCGCGCGCCAGACCCACGCCGCCATCATCTGCGTCTTCGCCGCGCGCACCCTGCATCTGGACGCCGACGCCCTGACCGCGCTGACCGGCGCGGCGCTGACCTACGACGTCGCACTGGGCCCGCTGGCCACCCAGCTCAACAACCAGAGCGAACGCCTCAGCGCCGACCAGCTGCATCAGGTGCGCGCGCATCCGGAGGCGAGCCGGCGGATGCTGGAAGCCGCCGGCGTCGGCGATCCGCTGTGGCTGGAGGCCGTGCTGCACCACCACGAACGCCTCGACGGCTCCGGCTATCCGCACGGCCTGCGCGGCGACGACATTCCCCATTTGGCCCGGCTGCTGGGCATCGTCGACATCTACACGGCGATGCTGCGCCCGCGCACCTACCGCGACGCCGTTCCCGCGCGCATGGCGCTGCGCAACATCTTCCTGGAGCGCGGCAAGCAGGTCGACGAAGCGCTGGCGACGTTGCTCATCAAGGAACTGGGCGTGTATCCGCCGGGTACGCTGGTGCGGCTGGCCAACGACGAAATCGGCGTCGTCCTCCACCGCGGCGGCGATGCCGCGCATCCGCAGGTGTCGCGTCTGATGACGGCGGAAGGCTACCGGGCCAGCGTCGCCGTGGTGCGCGACACCCACGCGGCGGAATTCCAGATCGTCGATTCGGTGCCGCACGGCCGCTATCCCGGCCTGCTGCCGAACATCGCGGCGCTGTGGAACTGAAGAGGCGCGCGCGAAGCACGCGGGAAGCCCTCGTTTCTTCCCGCCACTCGGGGGATAATGCGCGGACTATGAACGCCTGATTCCGCCGCGGCTTGCAGGGCATCCATCGATGCCCGTGGACGCGGCTCCCCTCGCCCACCGGACGCCGCGCATGGCCGAACCCATCCGCCACGACAAGACCGCGCGCCAGCTGCGCCTGCTCAGCGACGCGCTGGACAGCGGCCGGCTGGGCCCGGTGCGGCGGCTGGTCAACACGCTCTCGCCCGCCGAGATCGGCAACCTGCTGGAGTCGCTGCCGCCGGGCAAGCGCACCGTGGTCTGGGGCCTGGTCGATCCGGAGGACGACGGCGAGGTGCTGGTCCACGTCGGCGACGAGGTGCGCGAAGGCCTGATCGCGGACATGGACCAGGACGAACTGGTCGCCGCCGCCTCCGATCTCGACATCGACGACCTCGCCGACCTGGTCGAAGACCTGCCGGACACGGTGATCGACGAAGTCCTGAAGTCGATGGACCGCGAGAACCGCGAGCGCCTGGAGCAGGTGCTGTCCTACGACGAGGACAGCGCCGGCCGCCTGATGAACCCGGACGTGGTGACGGTGCGCGCCGACACCACCATCGACGTGGTGCTGCGCTACCTGCGCCTGCGCGGCGAGCTGCCCGACCACACCGACCATCTGTACGTGGTCAGCAAGCGCCACCAGTATCTCGGCCGGATCGCCCTGCAGGCGCTGCTGACCCACGAGGCCGGCACGCCGATCAACCAGTTGCTGGACGACGAGCAGCCGGCCATCGACGTCAACGAAACTTCGAACGAAGTGGCCCGCCAGTTCTCCGACCACGACTGGATCAGCGCGCCGGTGGTCGACGAGAACAACATCCTGCTCGGCCGCATCACCATCGACGACGTGGTCGACATCATCCGCGAGCAGGCCGAGCACCAGGTGCTGTCCGCCGCCGGCCTGGACGAGGACGAGGATCTGTTCAGTCCCGTCTGGCGCGCGATGCGCCGCCGGCTGGTATGGCTGTCGATCAACCTGTGCACCGCCTTTCTCGCCGCCAGCGTGGTCGGCCAGTTCGAGGGCACCATCAACCAGCTGGTGGCATTGGCGGTGCTGATGCCGATCGTCGCCGGCATGGGCGGCAACGCCGGCACGCAGGTATTGGCGCTGATGGTGCGCGGCCTGGCGCTGGGCCAGGTGGGCGCGTCCAACATCAAGCCGCTGCTGTGGAAGGAATCGCGCGTGGCCCTGCTCAACGGGCTTGTGCTGGGCACGGTGCTGGGCCTGATCGTGCTGCTGTGGTTCCACAGCATCGGCCTGTCGCTGGTGATCTTCGTCGCGCTGACCTGCAACCTGCTGTTCGCCGCGCTGGCCGGCGTGACGGTGCCGGTGATGATCAAGCGCGCCGGCTACGACCCCGCGCTCGCCAGCAGCATCTTCCTTACCACCGTCACCGACGTGATGGGCTTCTTCACCTTCCTCGGGCTGGCGACGCTGGTGCTGTTGCGCTGAACGGGATCGCCCTCAGGGCGCGCTTCGGCGCGCCTTGAGCATGCCCAGTGAACCGACGGCCAGCCCCAGGCCCGCCGCCAGCGGATCGGTTCCGAACACGCCGCCCAGCCCGCACAGGTTCCCCGCGTCCGCCGGGGCGCAGAAGTGCTGCGCACCGAGCCAGGCACCCGCCAGGAAGCCGGCGAATCCCATTCCCGCCGCGACCAGAATGGCTCTCGGCGCGCGGGCCTTGCCCGGGCTCGAAAGAAGCAGGGCAAGCGACACGACGGCGGAAAGAAAGCCCAACGCGAAAACCGCCGCACCGACCGCCATCGCGAAATTCATCTGGTTTTCCATGCGCCCTTCCTCTACCCGTTCAGCCGGTCGAAAGCGATCGTCAAGCGCCGTGCGCCTCCACCACCACCGCCGTGCCGTAGCACAGCACTTCCGTAAGGCCCGCCATCAGCTCGGTCGCGTCGTAGCGGACGGCGATGATGGCGTTGGCGCCCAAGGCGCGGGCGTGCCGCACCATGTCGCGGTAGGTCTCGTCGCGCGCCTGCTCGCAGAGTTCCGTGTAGATCGTGATGTTGCCGCCGAACAGCGACTGCAATCCACCGAAGAAGTTGCCGACGATGGAACGTGAGCGGACGGTGATGCCGCGCACCAGGCCGAGGTTGCGGACGATGCGGTAGCCGGGAAGCTCCTGGGCCGTCGTCACCATGGCGTCGTTGAGCACCGCGGCGGCGGGCTGGACGTAGCCGGAGTTGTAGGGGTCGGTCATCGCGTTCTCCCGGAAGCGGTTCCCGGCACTCTACCCATCAACCCAGCAGCGCTTCCAGCGCCGCCATCCGCACCGCCACGCCGTTGGCGACCTGCGCCAGCACGCGCGACTGCGGGCCGTCGGCGACGTCGTCGGCGATCTCGACGCCGCGGTTCATCGGCCCCGGATGCATGACGATGGCGTCCGGCGCGGCGCGGCGCAGGCGCGCGGCGGTCAGGCCGTAGTCGCGGTGGTAGTCGTCCAGCGATTCGACCAGCCCCTCGACCATGCGCTCGCGCTGCAGGCGCAGGCACATGACAGCATCCAAGCCGTCCAGCGCCGCGTCGAAGTCGTGGGTGACGGTGCAGCCGGCCAGGGTGCCGTCGTCCGGCAGCAGCGCCGCCGGGCCGCACACGCGGATCTCGCCGCAGCCCAGCTTGCGCAGGGCGTGCAGATCGCTGCGGGCGACGCGCGAATGCTTCACGTCGCCGACGATCGCCACCTTCAGCTTCGAGAAATCCTCGCCCTTCGCCTGCCGCAGCGTCAGCATGTCGAGCAGGCCTTGGGTCGGATGGTGGCTGCGGCCGTCGCCGGCGTTCAGCACCGCCACGCCGGGGTTCGCTGCCTCGGCCAGCGCGGCCACCGCGCCGTCGCCCTTGTGGCGCACCACGAAGCCGCGCACGCCCATCGCCTGGATGGTGCGGAAGGTGTCGAGGTCGGTTTCGCCCTTGGTGGCCGACGAGGTGGAGGCGTCGAAGTTGAGGATGTGCGCGCCCAGCCGCTGCGCCGCCAGCTGGAAGCTCAGGCGGGTGCGGGTGGACGGCTCGAAGAACAGCGTGCACACCGCCGCGCCGGCCAGCGCGGTCGGCGCCTGCGCGCCCTCGACGAAGGCCTGCGCGCGGCGCAGCAGCGCGTCCAGCCGCTCGGCCGGCAGGCGCTCCAGGTCCAGCAGGTGGCGAAGGCGGCCGTCGGCGTCGATGTGCGGATTCATGTGGGTGCGGATGCGGAAAGTGAGGGAAGAAAGGAATCAGTCCACCGGCTGCGCGTCGCGCGGCGAGGACAGCCAGCGCTCGACGATGACCGCCGCCGCCACCGCGTCCAGCACCTCGGCGTCGCGGCGCTTGCGGCGGCCTTCGGCGCGCGCGGCGGCGAAGCGGCGCGCCGCCTCCTGCGAGCTGTTGCGCTCGTCGATCATCGCCACCGGCAGCCGGGTGCGCAGGCGCAGCTCGGCGGCGAAGGCGCACGCGGCCTTGCGGATCGGCTGGTCGCCGCCGTCCAGGGTCATCGGGTCGCCGACGATCAGCCCGTCGGGCCGCCACTCGCGCAGCAGGCGTTCGGCGTGCGCCCAGTCCGGACCGGCACCGTGGACGTCGATCACCGCCACCGCGCGGGCGCTGCCGGTCATCGCATTGCCCACCGCCACGCCGATCCGACGCATGCCGACGTCGAAGCCCAGCACGGTGCCATCGGCGCGGATCTGCGGCGCGGCGTCTTCGCTCATGCGTGGCCGCTGTGGCTGGCGTGGTTGAGCAGGTCGATGCCGATGCCGCCGGCCGCCGCCTGCCAGCGCTGCGCCAGCGGCAGCTGGAACAGCACGTCGCCGCGATTGGGCGCCAGCAGCCAGCTGTCGTCCACCAGTTCCAGTTCCAGCTGGCCCGCGCCCCAGCCCGCGCAGCCCAGCGCCACCAGCGCCTGCTTCGGGCCGTCGCCACGCGCCATTGCCTCCAGCACGTCGCGCGAGGTGGTCAGGAACAGGCCGTCGGCGACGGTCAGGCTGGAATCCCAATTGCGCTCGTCGTCGTGCAGAACAAAGCCGCGCTCCGGATGCACCGGGCCGCCGGACAGCACGATCTGCGATTGCAGCGCCTCGTCGTCGCTGGCGATGCCCATCTGCTGCAGCACCTCGCCGACCGTGTATTCGGAGGCGCGGTTGACCATCAGCCCCATCGCCCCATCGCCGTCGTGCTGGCAGATCAGGGTGACGCTGCGCTCGAAGTAGGGGTCGCGCAGCGACGGCAGCGCGATCAGCAGGTGGTTGCCGAAGCGTTGGCCGTGCTCATCCATGCCGCGCATTCTAAGGCAAGGCGAGGCCGGACCAGCGTGATGCCGTCGCGCACGACGGCGCTCAGCGCGCCTCGGCGACTTCCACCCCGTCCAGCCCCTGCGCCAGCGTGCGGGCATCGCCGCCCTGCGCCAGCTTGATGCGCAGGCGCACCTCGTTGGCGGAGTCGGCGTAGCGCAGCGCGTCCTCGTAGCTGATCTCGCCGGCCTGGTAGAGCTCGAACAGGCTCTGGTCGAAGGTCTTCATGCCGAGCTGCACGGATTCCTTCATCACTTCCTTGAGCTTGTGGATCTCGCCGTCGCGGATGTAGTCCTGCACCAGCGGCGTGCCCAGCAGGATTTCCATCGCCACCCGGCGCGCCTTGCCGTCCGGCGTCGGGATCAACTGCTGCGCGACCACGCCCTTGAGGTTCAGCGACAGGTCCATCAGCAGCTGGTCGCGGCGATCCTCGGGGAAGAAGTTGATGATGCGGTCCATCGCCTGGTTGGCGTTGTTGGCGTGCAGGGTGCACAGCACCAGGTGGCCGGTTTCGGCGAAGGCGATGGCGTGATCCATGCCCTCGCGAGTGCGCACCTCGCCGATCATGATCACGTCCGGCGCCTGGCGCAGGGTGTTCTTCAGCGCGTTCTCCCAGCTGTCGGTGTCGATGCCGACCTCGCGCTGGGTGATGATGCAGCCGTCGTGCTTGTGCACGAATTCGATCGGGTCCTCGATCGTGATGATGTGGCCGGTCGAGTTGGCGTTGCGGTAGCCGATCATCGACGCCAGCGACGTCGATTTACCGGTGCCGGTAGCGCCGACGAAGATGATGATGCCGCGCTTGGTCATCGCCAGCGTCTTGATGATCGGCGGCAGGTTCAGTTCTTCCACCGTCGGGATGCGCGTCTCGATCCGGCGCAGCACCATGCCCACCTGGTTGCGCTGGTAGAAGCAGCTCACGCGGAAGCGGCCCACGCCGGCGACGCCGATGGCGAAGTTGCACTCGTGGGTCTTCTCGAACTCCTCGCGCTGCGAGGGCGTCATTACGTTCAGCACCAGGTCGCGCGACTGCTGCGGCGTGAGCGGGTTCTGGGTGATCGGGCTGAGCTTGCCGTGCACCTTCATCGACGGCGGCATGCCGGCGGTGATGAACAGGTCCGACGCCTTCTGGTGCGCCATCAGCTTGAGGAACGAGGTGAAGTCGATGCTGCTCATCCGGGATGCTCCGATGTCCTTGGCGCGCCTGCGTCGGCGAGGCGCCGCTTATTCGAACAGCCGCTTGTCCTTGGCGTACTCGCGGGCCTGCTGGCGGCTGACCATGCCGCGCTTGACCAGTTCCTGCAGGTGCTGGTCGAGCGTCTGCATGCCCTGGCCCTGGCCGGTCTGGATGGCCGAGTACATCTGCGCCACCTTGTCCTCGCGGATCAGATTGCGGATGGCCGGGGTGCCGACCATGATTTCCCAGGCCGCGGTGCGGCCGCCGCCGACCTTCTTCAGCAGCGCCTGCGCGATCACCGCGCGCAGCGACTCCGACAGCATCGAGCGCACCATCGGCTTCTCGCCGGCCGGGAACACGTCGATGATGCGGTCGATGGTCTTGGCCGCCGAACTGGTGTGCAGGGTGGCGAACACCAGGTGGCCGGTTTCCGCGGCGGTCAGCGCCAGGCGGATGGTTTCCAGGTCGCGCAACTCGCCGACCAGGATGTAGTCCGGGTCCTCGCGCAGCGCCGAGCGCAGCGCCTCGTTGAAGCCGTGGGTGTCGCGGTGCACTTCGCGCTGGTTGATCAGGCACTTCTGCGAGGTGTGCACGAATTCGATCGGGTCTTCGACCGACAGGATGTGTGCGTATTCGTTCTTGTTGATGTGGTCGATCATCGCCGCCAGCGTGGTCGACTTGCCCGAGCCGGTCGGGCCGGTCACCAGGATCAGGCCCTGCGGCTGTTCGATCAGGTCCTTGAAGATGCGCGGGCAACCCAGGTCTTCCAGGGTCAGCACTTCCGAGGGAATGGTGCGGAACACCGCGCCGGCGCCGCGGTTCTGGTTGAAGGCGTTGACGCGGAAGCGCGCCAGGCCGGGGATCTCGAAGCTGAAGTCGACTTCGAGGAACTCCTCGAAATCGCGGCGCTGCTTGTCCGACATGATGTCGTAGACCAGCGCGTGGACCTGCTTGTGGTCGAGCGCCGGGATGTTGATGCGGCGGACGTCGCCATCGACGCGGATCATGGGCGGCAGGCCTGCGGACAGGTGCAGGTCCGAGGCCTTGTTCTTGACCGAGAATGCCAGAAGTTCGGCGATATCCATTTGGCGCTACTCCCCGTGGTGCGCGGCGTTTCCCCTGCCGCGCGAATCGTCGTTACCGCATCGTGGCGCTCCAGCCCCGTCGCGACGTTTCGAGTCCCGGGCCCGTCCCTTGCGGGATCGCACCCGTCCTCGCGTGCCAGCGCACCGACGCCGAAGCGGCGGAGCCCGGCGGGCGCAGCATCCTTGCAGCGCCCTTGAACCCGCTGTCCCTGGACAGGGGGCCGTGGTGGAGTATATGCCTCCCGCAGAACCCGACAATGGCGCCATGAAGCACGCCCGCCAAACTCTTGCCGACCTCCTGCTTGCCGTGGATAACGCAAGCCGCGCCGCCGCCCGGCCATTGGCCGCCCGCCTGCTGGCCGTGTCCAAAACCCGGGACGCGGGCGAGATCGCCGGACTGGCCGACGCGGGCCAGCGCGCTTTCGGCGAGAACTACGTCCAGGAGGCGCTGCCCAAGATCGAAGCCCTGCGCGGCCGGGGCCTGGAATGGCACCTGATCGGCCACCTGCAATCGAACAAGGCCGACGCCGCCGCGCGCGTCTTCGACTGGGTGCAGTCGGTGGACCGGCCCAAGCTGGTGGCCGCGCTGGCGAAGCATCGCCCGGCCGCGCTGCCGCCGCTGAACGTGCTGCTGCAGGTCAACATCGACGACGAGACCAGCAAGCACGGCTGCGCGCCCGGCGACGTCGACGCGCTGGCCGACGCCGTCGCCGCCGAACCTAAGCTGCGCCTGCGCGGGCTGATGGCGATTCCCGCGCCGTTCGCCGACATGGCCCGCCGGCGCGAGGCGTTCCGGGCGATGCGCGGCCTGTTCGACGCGCTGCAGGCTCGGCACCCCGGCATCGATACCCTGTCGATGGGCATGAGCGAGGACTTCGTGCCCGCCATCGAGGAAGGTGCGACGATGGTGCGCGTCGGCAGCGCCCTTTTCGGGGCTCGCGCCGAAAAGAAAACAAGCACCGACGGCCCGCGACCCGCGAAGCCGTGATGGCCGCCCTCCCGGCGAACGCCGGGCAACGATTCCTTCCAACACCAGATCCGCAATGACCACATCGACTTCGAACATCGCCTTCATCGGCGGCGGCAACATGGCCCGCAGCCTGATCGGCGGGTTGATGGCGCAGGGCCGCGCCCCCGCCTCGATCCGCGTCGCCGAACCCTTCGCCGCGACGCGCGACGCGCTGCATGCCGACTTCGGCGTGGCCGTGTTCGAGGACGGCGCGCAGGCGGTCGAGGGCGCCGCTACCTGGGTGCTGGCGACCAAGCCGCAGGTGCTGCGCGCGGTCTGCGAGGGCCTGGCCGCGCAGGCGCAGGCGGCGAAGCCGCTGGTGGTGTCGATCGCCGCCGGCATCACCGCCGCGCAGATCGAACGCTGGCTGGGCGGCGGCATCGCGGTCGTGCGGACCATGCCGAACACGCCCGCCCTGCTCGGCGCCGGCGTCAGCGGGCTGTATGCCAGCGGGCGCGTCGATGCCACGGGCCGCGGCTTCGCCGAATCGCTGCTCTCGGCCGCCGGCAAGACGGTCTGGATCGACGACGAGGCGCAGATGGACGCGGTCACCGCCGTCTCCGGCAGCGGCCCCGCCTATGTGTTTCTGCTGGCGGAGGCGATGACCGACGCCGGCATCCGCGAGGGCCTGCCGGCCGACGCCGCCCGCGCGCTGGCGCTGCAGACCGTGCTGGGCGCGGCGCGCATGCTCACCGAATCCGACGTCGACGCCGCCGAACTGCGCCGCCGCGTCACCTCGCCCAACGGCACCACCCAGGCCGCCATCGAAACCTTCGAGGCCGGCGGCTTGCGCGGTCTGGTCGAGGCCGCCATCCACGCCGCCCGCGTGCGCGGCGCGGAACTGTCCGCCGCCAACGACTGAGGCATCGCCATGCGCAAGACCTTCGCCACCCTGTTCCTGCTGCCGTCGGCGCTGGCGCTGACCGCCTGCGGCCGCGACGCGGCCGTCCCGGCGACGCCGCTGGCGGCCGCGCCCGCCGCCACCAGCGTCACCAGCGTCGGCGGCGCGACCCTGCAGGCGTCCGCCGTCGCCATCGCCAACCTCAACGAAACGGTCGCCACCCGCTACGGCCTCGACCGCAGCCACGACGGCGCGCTCCTGCTGGTCACCCTGCGCGACGCCGACGGCAACGCCCTGCCGCCCGACGACCTGCGGCTGACCGCCACCGCGACCGTGCTTCCCGATCCGCCCAAGCCGCTGGAGCTGCAGCCCATCGCGGTCGATGGCATGACCGACTACATCGGCGTGTTCGCGATCCGGCCGCCGGCCAGCGTGCAGTTCCGCGTCACCGCGATCCGCGGCGGCGCGCGCGCGGAAATCGCGACCTCGGCGGAGCTCTATCCGCGCTGACGGCGTTCGCCCGCCTCAGCGCTGGTTGACGGCGTAGCGGCCCGGCCCCAGCAGGGCCAGCGCCACCGCGGCGGCCAGGTACATGCCCTGCAATTCCAGCGCCCAGCCGCCCTGCTCGTTGAGCTGCCCGAGCTGCGCCATGTGCGCCAGCGCGAAGGCGAACAGCATGTTGACCGCGACCAGCAGCGCGCCGATCCGCGCGTAGAACCCGGTCAGGATCAACACCGGCGCCAGCACTTCGCCGACCAGCACGCCGTAGGACACGAAGCCCGGCAGTCCGTGCGCGGCCACCATTTCCTCGACCGGCCCCAGCCCGTTGCGCAGCTTGGAAACGCCGTGCAGCAGGATCAGCACGCCCAGCGCGACGCGCAGCGCCAGCCGGCCGAGATCGCCCATCGTCGTCCTGTCCATTCGCCACCTCCCCGTGGATTCGACCGGATCATACGCCGGCGCGCGGACCGTCAAGCCGCGCGGGCCGCCCACGCCCGGACGATCCGCGCGATCTCCGCCACGCCCTCGGTCAGCGCCGCCGGGCCCGGCTGCAGGATGAGCGGCGACTTGATCTCGTGCAGCTCGCCGTCGCGCACGGCGGGAATCGCCGCCCAGCCCGGCCGCGCCGCCACCTTGTCCGGCCGGAACTTCTTGCCGCACCACGAGCCGAGGATGATGTCCGGCGCGCGCCGCACCACCTCGTCCGCGTCCTCCAGGATGCGGCCCTTCGCCATCGGCTCGGCGGCGCGCTCGGGGAAGATGTCGTCGCCGCCGGCGATGCGGACCAGCTCGGCCACCCAGCGGATGCCGGTGATCGGCGGCTCGTCCCATTCCTCGAAATAGACCTTCGGGCGACGCGACAGCAGCGCGGCCTCGCGTTCGATGGCCTCCAGCCCGCGCCGCAGCCCATCGGCATAGGCATCGGCGCGCGCCGCGACGCCGACCAGCGCGCCGAGCCGGCGCACGTAATCCAGGATGCCCTCGACGCTGCGGTGGTTGCTGATCCATACCTCGACGCCGCGCCGGATCAGCTCGGCCGCGATGTCGGCCTGGATGTCGGAGAAGCCGACCACGAAGTCCGGCTCCAGCTTCAGGATCTCGCCGATCTTCGCGCTGGTGAAGGCGCTGACCTTCGGCTTCTCCTTGCGTGCCCGCGGCGGGCGCACGGTGAAGCCGCTGATGCCGACGATGCGGTCCTGCTCGCCCAGCGCGTACAGGACTTCGGTGGGCTCCTCGGTGAGGCAGACGATGCGTTGGGGGCCGGTCATGCGAATGACGCCATCGTTTTTTGCTCGTCATTCCCGCGCAGGCGGGAATCCAGCCTTTGCTGTTGGTTGAGGGCCAAAAGCTGGATTCCCGCCTGCGCGGGAATGACGAGCGAAGAAATACGCTTTCGCGGGGATAGCGAGCGGACGCCAAGCATTCACGGATACAGCATCCGCTTCGACCAGGCTCCATCCGCATCGCGCTCGTACAACCAGCGCTCGTGCAGGCGGTATTGCGCGCCGAACCAGAACTCGACCGCGCGCGGCACCACCCGGAACCCGCTCCAGCGCGGCGGACGCGGCACCTCGCGTCCTTCGAACTCGGCCTCGAACTTCGCCAGCCGCGCCTCGAAGGTATCGCGCGCGTCCAGCGTCTCCGACTGCCTCGACGCCCACGCCCCGAGCTGGCTGCCGCGGGGTCGGCTGGCGAAATAGGCATCGGCCTCGGCATCGGACACGATCTCGACATCGCCCTCGATCCGCACCTGCACGCCCTCGCGCACTCGCGGCCAGTGGAACAGCAGCGCGGCCTGCGGATCGGCCTGCAGCTCGCGGCCCTTGCGTCCGTCCAGATGCGTGTAGAACACGAAGCCGCGCGCGTCGTGCGCCTTCAGCAGGACGATGCGCGCGGAAGGCCGCCCGCCCGCGCCGACGGTGGCGACCGTCATCGCGGTGCGGTCGGGCTCGCCGGCGGCGAGCGCCTCGGCGAACAGGGTGTCGAAGGTGGCGAGGATGTCGTCGGGCAGAGTGCTCATGCGCGCATTGTCGCGCGCACGACGCCGAAATTCATGCCCCTGCCGCCACTTATCCCATGCCGACCGGCATCGGCCGCGACAGCGCCTCGTCGAGCATCGCCTTCGCTTTGCGCATCTGGAGTCCCATGTACAACGCGAATCCACCGAGCGCGACGAAGGGAATCCCGATCAGAAACAGACAGAGCGGAAGCCCCAGCACGATCAACAAGACCCCGCAGATGATGGCCAGCATGTCCGGCGGATCGTTCCGTGTCGAACGGTTGCGGTTGGCGACACAGGACGACTGCATGCCGTTGGACTTGCGCACGCCGACCGCCACGATGTAATCGCCATCGGTGACGACGATGGGTTCCTTGTGCTTGATGTTGACGATCTGGTTGCCCACTTCGAGCGTCACCGTGCGCATCGAACTCATCTGTCCGTGTACGCGCCCGCCGCTGCCGCTGACATAGCCATGCGTTTCGACGTCGCGGTTGAGGATCTTTGCCTGCCCCTGCACGAGTTCCAATGCCATGCTCATTCTCCTCTTGGATTTTCCGATTGCACGAATGTCACTTCCGTCCCGCCATTGCCGGTTCCCGCCGCCAGCGGCAGCAGGTCAGTTCCACCAGGACGGCCCTTTCGACATGCGCCGCTTCCATACCCACACGCCGGCAAGGGGCACGGCAACGGCCAGGAACCCGATGGTCAAAATGATTGCGGATGCAATGATCCTGCCCGTCAGCTCCGTTTCCTGACCCTGTGCGACGAAGGCGGCGACAAGCGCGATGGCGATGATTCCCGCGGCAGCCAACCGGAATTTGACGAAGCGCTTCTCCAGGCGCTCCCGGGTGAGGACACCGTAGGCGCTGTGGTAGCCATAGCCTTTGCGGGCCTTGCAACCGGGGCAGATGACCGCCTGATCGTCAAGCGACGTGCGGCAGAACGGGCACTTCGTCATGGGTTGGTCATTCTCCGTATGGGCCGACAGGCGGAACCCCGGCGCACGCATCGCAAGGCGCTCATTCCCGGCGTTTCTTCCGCTCCTGCATCTGCCGCCGCACGAGATCCGCGGCGCCGCCATCGGCAAGCGCCTGCATGCGCCGGGTGGTTTCCTCGTACGACTGGCCGCGGCTCGCGCGCTGGTAGCCGGCCATCTTTTCCCAGGACTCGACCATGCTGCGTGCGTTCCGGAGCTGGCTGCGCGCCAGGTCGTCGTAGTCGGCCTGGTACTGCGGGCGGTAGAAATAGCGGGCGACCGGCCCGCGTGCGGCGACTTCGAGGAACTGCTCGTGGCCTGCCACCACGGCGCGGTAATGCGCCAACTGCTGCTCGGCATTGCCCGTGGCGCCCGCGCCGCCGAACTGCCTGGAATAGTCGCCGACGTCCCAGTACGCGAAGGGCAGATCGGAGTCGATGGCGCGCGCCTCGTTGCGCAATGCCTGCGCGGCGTCGGGATCGGCTTCGTTGCGGGCGGCGATGACCAGCATCGCGGCATCGCGCTTCCGGCGGCCGATCTCGACCATGTTCGCCAGCAGTTGGTCGCGGCCGAGGAACGCCTTGCCGACGTTCCGGTACAGCTCCGCGGCATCCAGCTTGTTCGGCGCATGCTCGCGGTACAGCGCCTGCAACTGCTCCCACGCGCCGGCGTTGTCGCCGCGCTGCATGTTCAGCACCCAAGCGTTGTGGAAACGCTCCACCGCGGTGTTCGGCTTTTTCACCAGTTCGCTGCCCGACATGATTTCGCGCATCGCGCTGGTGTCGTCGCGAATGATCGTCGTATCGCCCTTGATGTCTTCGACGCCGCGCTGGATCAGGCCCAGCCGGGTGCCGATCTTCTCGGTGGCGGTAGCGCCTTGCCCGGCCAGCGCCAGCATCGCGCAGACCAGGCAGGCGAACAGCCCGACCCGGAAGAGATTGCAGATGCGGCAGTCGTAGGCGTCGTCCCGCTTTTCCGGCAGATCCGCCACCACCCGGTTCCGGCACGGCGCGAACAGCAGCACGGCCGCCAGCAGACCCAGCGCCACGGGCGCCCACACCCAGGGCGCGGAGATGTCGCCCACGAAACCGCCGACATCGCTCAACAGCCCGATGATGCCGCCCACGCCGGCGAGCAGCGGGCCGCTTTCCGGCCAGATCATCCGCCAATAGGAAACGCCGCTTTTCATTCCGCCCTCCGGCAATCGCCCGAACATACGGAACCCCCCGTCGTAGCCGTCCGACCGTTGGCGCTTCGCATATCTACTCAGTCCCCCGTCCCGTTCCTTGGGCAGCCCCAAGGCAGGGAAAGATGCTGGCCGCATGGCCACCCCGCGTCCTCACGGAACCTTCAAGAAACCCTCAAGCGCGCCGCCGGTTTGCCGCGAACGCCACCGTTTGCCAGTATTCGGGCATGTCGTCGGCCCCTTCTCCGCATTCAGGACATGCCCTCTATCGCTGGCGCTTCGGCGAGGTCGAGTTCGACGAAGCCCGCCGCGAGTTGCGCGTGGCCGGCCTGCCGGTGGATATGGAGCACAAGCCGCTGGAAGTGCTGTCGCTGCTGCTGCGGCATGCCGGCGAGGTAGTGACCAAGGACGAGCTGTTCGAGACCGTCTGGGCCGGACGGGTCACGGTGGACAACGTGCTGTCCACCGCCGTGGGCAAGCTGCGCAAAGCGCTGGACATCGGCGGCGACGGCCGCATCGCCACCGTGCCCAGGATCGGTTACCGCTTCGACGGGCCGGTGGAGCGCATGGCGGTGGGAGCAGCGCTGTCCAGCCCGCTGGCGCTCGACGCCGGCAAACCGGTGCCGGGGCGCGGCCAGTTCGTGCTGGAACGACAGCTGGGCCGCACGCTGGGCAGCGAGGTGTGGCTGGCGCGGCATCCGCGCAGCCGCGATGCGCGCGTATTCAAGTTCGCGCTGGACGGCGAGCACCTGGCCACGATCAAGCGCGAGGCCACCCTGCTGCGCGTGCTACGCGAGGCGCTGGGCGAGCGCGAGGACATCGTCCGCCTGCTGGACTGGAACTTCGCCGCGCCGCCGTTCTTCCTCGAATGCGACTACGGCGGGCAATCGCTGGCGGAATGGGCGATGCAGGACGGCCGCCTGGCCGGGCTGGACATGGCGCAGCGCATCGCCTTCTTCGCGTCCATCGTCGAAGCCGTGGCCGCCGCGCACGCGGTGGGCGTCCTGCACAAGGACCTGAAGCCGGCCAACGTGCTGGTCGCCGCGCGCGGCGATGGCTGGCAGGCGCGGCTGACCGATTTCGGCAGCAGCCGCCTGTTGCAGCCAGAGCGGCTGGCGGAACTGGGCATCACCGCGCTGGGCATGACCATGACGCAGGTGGGCGGCGACAGCAGCTCCGGCACGCCGCTGTACCTGGCTCCGGAACTGCTGGTCGGACAGCCGGCCACCGTGCGCAGCGACGTCTACGCCCTGGGCATGCTGCTCTACCAGTGGCTGGCCGGCGACCTGCGCAAGCCGCTGACGCCGGGCTGGGAGCGCGACATCGCAGATCCGCTGCTGCGCGAAGACATCGCACACGCCACCGACGCCGATCCCGCCCGCCGCATCGCCAGCGCCGCCGAGCTGGCCGGGCGCCTGCGCCGCCTGCCGGAGCGTCGCGCCGAACTTGCGCGACGCGAGGCGGACGACCGCGCCGCCGCCGAGTTGCGCGGCGCATTGGAGCGCAGCCGCGCGCGCCGTCCGTGGGCGATGGCGGCATTCGCCGCGCTGCTGCTCGGGCTGGGCGGCAGCCTGTATTTCTGGCGGCACAGCGAGCAGCAGCACCGTCTCGCGGAGACGCAGCGCGACATCGCCGAAAAGCAGGCGGCGCGCGCCAGCGCGGTGGTGGCCTTCCTCAGCAACGACCTGATCGGCGCGGTCAGCCCCGGCGGCGCCGCGTTCGAACGCGACCCCACCATCAAGGACATGCTGGACGTGGCCTCGCGCGGCATCGACGGCAAGTTCGGCCACGACCCGGCGATCAGCGGCAGCATCCATGCGGCGCTGGGGCAGTCCTGGCGCACCCTGGGCGAAGGCGAGCGCGGCGCGGATGAATTGCGCGCGGCCCTGCGCGACTTCACCGCCGCCTTCGGCGCGGACGACCCGCTGTCGCTGCGCACCGCCTATGCGCTGGTGCGCACGCTGGCCTATGCCAGCCGCGGCACCGATTTCCGGGAAGCCGGCAGGCTGCTGGACGAAACCGACGCCAAGGCCGGCGCGCGCCTGCAGCAGGAAAGCGAACTGGCCCTGGATGCGGCCTTCGCTCGCGGCATCTTCCACCACCAGCAGATGCAGATCGAGCGGGCGCTGCCGGCATGGGTCCGCGCGGATGCGCTGCAGCGCCAGTTGTTCCCGCTGGACGCGCAGCGCGCCATCCTGATCCGCGAGAACCTGGCCGACGCGCTGAGCCGCTCCGGCGAAACGGACAAGGCCATCGCGCTGATGCGGGCGATGCTGGCCGATCCGCTGCTGAAGGCGAAACAGATCGGCGAAACCAACTTCGCCTCGGTGCAGATGAACCTGGCCCGCGCGCTGCGCAAGCAGGGCAAGTACGACGAAGCCCTGCCGCTGGCGCAGGCGGCCGAAGCCGTTTCGGAAAAAATCTACGGCCCCGACAACTACCAGACGCTGGTGCAGCGCTCCACCATCGCCAGCATCCACGACATGGCCGGCCGCTGCCCCGCCGCGCTCCCGATCCAGCGCGACGTGGCGCGGCGCATGGCCACGCGCTACGGCAAGGACAAGCAGGCCACGCTGGTCGAGACCGGCAACCTGGGGCTGATGGAATACAACTGCGGCGACCGGCACGCCGGCATCGCCCTGCTGCGCGAAACCGAGCGCGACCTGCGCCGGCACTTCGGCGACAGCAATGCGGCGGCGCAGAGTTTCCGCATGTCGCTGGCGGAAGCGCTGATCGAGCAGGGACAGCGCGATGAAGCGCGGCGCCTGCTGGACGGCCTCACCGAGCAGGCGATGGAAGCCGCAGGCGGCGACAAGGCGGAACTGGCGCGCGTGCGCGGGCTGCTGGCGGACGCCTAGCGCCCGCCCGCACCGCGGCGTCCGCGTTCACTCCACCACGAAGCTCACCCGCAGGTTCACCCGCCACTCCTGCACGTTGCCGGCGTCGTCGGTGACGACCTTGATCTCGTTGACCCAGGCGCCCTTGATGTTCTTCACCGACTCGGCGCATTTCTTCAGGCCGTGCTTCACGGCGTCCTCCATGCTGGTCTTGGACGAGGCGTTGAGTTCGATGACCTTGGCGACGGACATGGCGCAGCTCCCGGTTGCCGGCGGGATTGCCGGACCCGCAGCTTTGCCGCGCATGCGTTAATTCCGCGCAGTCATGGCCGCGGCGGCGCGCGCTGCTAGCATGTTGCGATGCGCAATCGCGATCACATCGTCCTGGTCGGCCCGATGGGCTCGGGCAAGAGCACGCTCGGCCGCGCGCTGGCGGCGCGGCTGGGGCTGGGCTTCATCGACGTGGACGAACGCATCGTCGCGGAGGCGGGCCGCAGCATCGCCGAGCTGTTCGCGAGCGAAGGCGAGGCCGGTTTCCGCGCCCGCGAAGCGCGGACTTTGGCGCAGGCGCTGGGCGAGGCCGCCGCGGTGGTCGCCACCGGCGGCGGCGCGGTGCTGGCGGAGGCGAACCGGGCGGCGATGCGCGGCGCGGGCCGCGTGATCTATCTGCGGGTGGACGCCGACGCGCAGCTCGCGCGCCTGCAGGGCGACAGCGCCCGCCCATTGCTGCAGGGCGAAGACCGCGCGCGCACGCTGGCGGCGCTGCAGGCCACCCGCGAGCCGCTGTACCGCGCCGCCGCGCATCTTCTGTTCGACACAACCCAATTCGCGCCGGACGCCGCCGCCGCGGCGCTGGCGGAACGGCTTCGCACTCTTCGGGACGACGCGGACATGAGCGATACGCTGCATACGGTCGAGGTCGGTGGCGCCACGCCCTACCGCATCCACATCGGCCCCGGCCTGCTGGACGACGGCGCGCTGCTGGCGCGAACGCTGCGCGGCCGGCACGCGCTGATCGTCAGCGACGGCAACGTCGCGCCGCTGTACGCCGATCGCGTGGAAGCCGCGCTGCGCGCCGCCAGGCCCGAGCTGCGCATCGCCCGCCACGTCGTGGCCGCCGGCGAAGCGGAGAAAACGCTATCGAACTTCAGCGGCGTGATCGACGCGCTGGCCGCGCTCGGCGCCACCCGCGACGCCTGCGTGTTCGCGCTGGGCGGCGGGGTGACCGGCGACATGGCCGGCTTCGCCGCGGCCTGCTGGATGCGCGGCATCGACTGCGTGCAGCTGCCGACCACACTGCTGGCGATGGTGGATTCCTCGGTCGGCGGCAAGACCGCGGTGGACATCCCGCAGGGCAAGAACCTGGTCGGCGCGTTCCATCCGCCGCGCGCGGTGATCGCCGACACCGCCGCGCTGCGCACGCTGCCGCCGCGCGAACTGCGCGCCGGGCTGGCCGAAGTGATCAAGTACGGCGCGATCGTCGATGCCGACTTCCTGCATTGGCTGGATGCGCACTGCGACGCCCTGCTGGCCGGCGACGACGCCGCGCTGGCGCAGGCCATCGCCCGCAGCTGCGCGCACAAGGCAGCGATCACCGAGCGCGATCCGTTCGAACACGGGGAGCGCGCGCTGCTCAATCTCGGCCATACCTTCGGCCACGCCATCGAGGCCGAGCAGGGCTATGCCGACGGCCTCAACCACGGCGAGGCGGTGGCGGTCGGCATGCTGCTGGCGGCGCGGCTGGCGGCCACGCTGGGCCTGGCCTCGTGGGGCGACGCCGAGACACTGCGCGCGCTGCTGCTGCGCTTCGGCCTGCCGGTGGACGTGCCGGACGGGCTCGCGCCCGAGCCGCTGCTGGCGCGGATGCGGCTGGACAAGAAGGCGCAGGCCAGCGGGCTGCGTTTCATTCTTTGGAACGGGCCCGGCGCGGCCAAGGTGGTGGCCGACGTCGACGAGGCCGCGGTGCTGGCGGTGCTGCGCGGCGGCTAGTTCGCCTCGTCCGCGGCGCTGCCGTGGTGGCCGAGCCCGAGGCCCATGCCCATGCCGGCGCCCATCCCGCCGGCGCCGCCCATCCCGCCGCCCCCCTTTCCACCGTTGCCGCCTTCGCCTCCGGTCCGGCCACCGCCCTTGCCGCCGCCGCTGGCGATCGCGCGCAGCGGCCCCTGTTCGGGAATCGCCACCCCGGCCGGCACCGGCTCCAGATCCAGCGCGCCGCGGATGAAGGTGCGCAGCGACACCACCAGCGCCGCGGTCTGCACCGGCCGCCCGGCCGCCATGTCGGCGGCGGCCTGCGCGGCCAGGCGCACCTGCTCCTCGGTGCCCAGCAGGATCACGTCCGACAGCGCCGCCTCCACCGCGTCGCGGATGCGCCGGCCGCGCTCCGATGCGGCATCGTCCAGCGCCTGACCCGCTTCCGCCGCGCGCCGGCGCAGCTCGCGCAGGTGCGTGGGATCCACATGGAGGTCGCCGGTGAACGAGCCGCCCAGCGTCTTGTAGGCGGCGATCAGGGTCTTCAGTCGCTCGTTGATCTGGCGGTTCTCGCGTTGCTGGCGGCGCTGGATGGTCTGCATCGCCAGCAGGCGGATGCCGACCGCCACCAGCGACACCAGCACCAGCCCCACCAGCGTGCTGAGCAGGGCGTCCCAGGAACTGAAATCGAGATTGCGCATCGGGCTTTCCGTGGCGTGGCGGCGTCGGCCAAGCATACGGCCCGGCGCGTGCGCGCCCCGTCGCCTTTACAATGCGGCCCCATGCGCCTCCTGCTGCAACAACGCCCCGACGGCCGCGAAGCCCCGCGCTTCGTCCAGCTCCAGCTCCAGCCCGACCTGCTGGGCGGCTGGGAGCTGCTGCGCGAAACCGGCCAGACCGGCGGCCGCAGCACGCTGCGCCGGGAGCTGTACGGCGACCAGGCCAGCGCGATCGCCGCGCTGGAGGCGGCGCGCGACGCACAGCTCAAGCGCGGCTTTCAGTTGGTGTTCGCACAAGGTGCGGATGCGCCGAAATAACTCATAACCGTCATTCCCGCGAAGGCGGGAATCCAGCTTTGTGTTTTTGTCGCGAAGATCAAAAGCTGGATTCCCGCCTTCGCGGGAATGACGAGCGAACCGGAGAACCCCCTTGTCAACGCCCCTCAAAAACGACCGTTTCCTGCGCGCGCTTCGCCGCGAACCCGTGGACGCAACGCCGGTCTGGCTGATGCGCCAAGCGGGCCGCTATCTGCCGGAGTACCGCGCCACCCGCGCGCAGGCCGGCAGCTTCCTGGCGATGGCCAAGAACCCGGAGCTGGCCTGCGAGGTCACGCTGCAGCCGCTGCGCCGCTTCCCGCTGGACGCCGCGATCCTGTTCTCCGACATCCTCACCGTGCCCGACGCGATGGGCCTGGGCCTGTATTTCGCCGAGGGCGAGGGCCCGAAGTTCGAGCGCCCGGTGCGCAGCGTCGCCGACATCGAGAAGCTCGCCGTGCCCGACATGGAAACCGAGCTGCGCTACGTGATGGACGCGGTGCGCACCATCCGCCGCGAGCTGGACGGCAGCGTGCCGCTGATCGGCTTCTCCGGCAGCCCGTGGACGCTGGCCTGCTACATGGTGGAAGGCGGCGGCAGTGACAACTACGGCAAGGTCAAGGCGCTGGCGCTGAACGAGCCGGCGGCGATGCACAGGCTGCTGAACGTGGTCACCGACGCCGTGATCGCCTACCTGTCCGCGCAGCGCGCGGCCGGCGCGCAGGCGCTGCAGGTGTTCGACACTTGGGGCGGCACGCTGTCGCCGGCGATGTACCGCGAATTCTCGCTGCCCTACCTGACCCGCATCGCCCGCGAGCTGAAGCGCGACGACGCGCCGCTGATCCTGTTCGGCAAGGGCAACGCGCCGCACCTGGAAGCGCTGGCCGACAGCGGCGCGACCGCCGTGGGCGTGGACTGGACGGTGGCGCTGGAGGAGGCCGTGCGCCGCACCGGCGGCAAGGTGGCGCTGCAGGGCAACCTCGACCCGGCGATGCTGTACGGCAGCCCCGATGCGGTGCGCGCGCAGGTGCGCAGCGTGCTGGACAGCTACCGCGACGGCAACGGCGGCAGCCGCGAGGGCCACGTGTTCAACCTCGGCCACGGGATGTCGCCGGACATGAACCTGGAGCACGTCGCGGTGCTGGTGGACGAGGTGCATCGCTACAGCGCGCGGTGACGGTTGCGGGTCGCGGCGTCGTTCCCGGCTTCGCAACAGACGGAACCGATCAAGGCGCGTCGCCGCGCACCACGTCGCCACTGTCCACCGGCCCGTCGAACGGCGCGCTCCAGCCGTCGCCTATGCGCAGCCGCACGTTCTCGAAATACGCCGGCAATCCTTCCTCGAAGCCCGCGCCCGACTGCAGCTGGTAGTGCAGGTGCACGAGGAAGGCATCGCCCGACATGCCCATCGCGCCGACCTGCGCGCCGCGCACGATGCGCTGCCCCGGCTTCACCGCCACGCTGCCCTGGCGCATGTGCGCGAGCAGGCTGTATTCGCCGTTGCCGTGGTCGATCAGCACGTAGTTGCCGAGGAACAGGGTGAGATCCTGCATCAGCGCGTCGCGATCGAACGCCGGCGGCGCGCCCTTGCGGTTGTCCGCCATGCCGTCGCGCGCTGTGCGCACCACGCCGTCGCCGGGCGCGAACACCGGCGTGCCGTAGCCGTACCAGTCCTCGGGTGCGGCGCCGTCGTTGCGGTACAGCCGGCCCTGCGCGTCGGCCACCACGAAGTCGTGCGCGTAGCGCATGAAATTGCCGGTGATGCCGAAGTGCGTGGTCATGCCGCCGGTGACGTCGAGACGGCGATGGTGCGCGTAGAAATCGTGGCCGTCGTGGACGAACGCCTCGCCGCGCAGCGGCAGCGACAGCCGCGTGCGCAGCACGAACGCGCGCGGCTGCAGGTCGATGACGCTGCGCTGTTCCGGCCCGTCCTCGCCCGCCGCGAACACCGCCTCGACGCGGATGCGGTCCAGCGCCGCATCGGCGTCGAAGCGCGCGAACGGGTTGAACACGATCAGCTTCCCGTGCGCCGGCAACGCTCGGTTCGGCACGGTCGCAATGCCCATCGTGGCGCCGTCGCCGTTGCGGTCGAGCCTGCGCTGGCCGATGAAGCGGCCGGCGCGGTCGAAGCGGGTCAACTGCAGTTCGACCAGCTCCAGCGGCGCATCGCCCGGGTTCTCGAACAGCAAGTCGAAGTTGAGCTGCTGGCCGTCGCGCAGACGCTCGACCAGCGGCTGCGCCGGCAGCGCACGCACGGCGGGCGTCCCGGCCACGGCGTGGCCGCACAGCGACAGGACGGCGAACAGGAACGGCAACAGGCGGGAACGCATCGCGGCAAATCCGAAGGGAGTTGCGCAACGGATACGGGCGACGCGCCCGCGGTTGCAGTCAGCGCCGCAGCGCCGAGGCCAACGCCTCCGCGAGCTGCGCGCCGGTGACGGGCTTGCGCAGGAAGGCGTCGAAGCCATCCGCGCGCGCCTGCGTTTCCGCTTCCGCGTCGGAACGCGCGGTGACCGCGAGCAGCGGCGCGCGGAACCCCTGCGCGCGCAGCATCCGCGCCAGCGCCAGCCCGTCCACGCCTGGCAGATCGAGGTCGAGCAGCGCGGCGTCGAACTGCCGCGCGGCGATTTCCGACAGCGCCGCCAGCCCGTGCGCGACGTGCGTCACCGCGTGCCCCTGTTCGCGCAGCAAACCGCGCATCACCTCGGCCACGATCGGATCGTCCTCGACCAGCAGCAGACGCAACGCGTCCGTGCCGGAGGCCGGCGCTTCCGGCATCGCCGGCTTCGCCGGAACGTCCGCATGTGCCAGCGGCAGTTCGACGACGAAGCGGGTGCCGCGCCCCGGCTCGCTGTCCACCAAGATGCGCCCGCCCATCGCCGCCGCCAGCTCCTGCGAGATCGCCAAGCCCAGCCCGCTGCCGCCATAGCGCGAGGCGGTGCGCGCGCCGTCGGCCTGCTCGAAGCGCCGGAACAGGCGCGATTGCTGCTCGCGGCTGAGGCCCGGCCCGGTGTCGGCCACCACGAAGCGCACGCCCTGCGGCGCGAGCGCTTCGGCCTCCAGCGAGACGTGCCCGTTCTCGGTGAACTTGATCGCGTTGCCGAGCAGGTTGAGCAGGATCTGCTGCACGCGGGTGCGGTCGCCGTGCAGGCCGATCGGCGCGTCCGCCGCCAACGCATCGACGAACACCAGGCCCTTGCGCTCCGCCACCGGCGCCATCAGCCCGGCCACTTCGTCCAGCAGCGGGCGCAGGGCGAAGTCGGCATTCGCCAGTTCCAGCTTGCCGGCCTCGATGCGGGCCAGGTCCAGCGCGTCGTTGACCAGCCGCAGCAGGTGTTCGCCGGCGCGGTGGATGGCATCGACCTGGCCGCGCTGCCGCTCGTCGAGGCGGCTGCCGCGCAGCAGTTCGCTCATGCCCAGCACGCCCGTCATCGGCGTGCGCACTTCGTGGCCCAGCGTGGCGAGAAAGCGCGACTTCGCCTCCGACGCCTGCTCGGCCAGCGCGCGCTTGTGCTCGGCCAACTGCCAGGCGTGGCTGCGCCGCAGCCGCGCGCGGTAGGCCAGCGCGATAGCGGCGAGCGTCAGCGCCGCGAGCAGCGCGAATCCCGCCAGCGCCCACCAGGTGCGCCACCACGGCGGCGGCACCGCGAAGACCATGCGCTGCTCGCGGGCGGCATTGCCGGCGGCGTCGCGCGCGCGGACGCGCAGGACGTAGCGGCCGGGCGCAAGGCCGGTGAAACTGCGGTCGCCGCTGGCGCCGAGCGCGACCCAGTCGCGGTCGAAGCCGTCGAGCTTCGACCAGTAGCGGTTCGAGGCGGGGTCGTCGAAGGCGAGCAGGCGCGCGCCGACGCGGAACTCGCGGTCATCGCGCCCCAGCGCCAGCGCCGCGCCCAGCGGCAGATCCTGCCAGCCGCCGTTGCGGCGCACCGAGGCGCGATCGAAGCGCAACGGGGGCAATGCGGGTGGCGGCTCGGTCGCCGCGGTATCGACCAGCAGCAGGCTGCCGTCCGCCGCGGCCGCCGCCAGCACGCCCTGCGCGCTCATCGCCAGCGCGCGGTCCTGGTATTCCTGGCTGCCGCTGTCGTCCTGCGCGCCGTGCCGGCGCAGCACGCGCGTCCGCGGATCCCAGCGCAGCAGCCCGCGCGAGGTGCTGATCCAGACGCGGTGGCGGGCGTCCACGCGCAAGCCCGCCGCGCCGAGCGCGGGCATGCCCTGCGCGGCGTCGATGCGCGCCTGCCTCGTCCATTGCCCATCGCGGCGGCGGTACTGCTCCAGCCCGGTCTGGCGCTGCAGCCACAGCAGCTCCGGCCCGTCGAAGGCGAGCGCATAGACGCGTCCATCACCCAGCGCGGGCAATGCGCGGAAGCGGTTCGCGGCCGGGTCGAGCACGGCCACGCCTTCGCTGCTTGCCACCCACACGCCGCCATCCGGCGACAGCGCCAGCGCCTCGATGTCGGCGCTGCCCAGGCCGCTGGCATCGCCGACCGGAAAATCGCGCAGCACGCGGCCGCTGGCGACGTCGCGCTGCTGCACGCCGCCGCCGGGCGCGGCCAGCCACAGGCTGCCGTCGTCGGCGATTTGCAGTTGATCGATCTGCCCGGCCGGCGCCGCATCCTGCGAGTCCTTCGGACTCCATTCGTCGATGACGCCGTCGGTACCGATGCGCATCAATCCGGAGCGATGGCCGAGCCACAGCCGGCCGTCGCGATCCTCGGCGATGGACAGCGGCTTCACGCTGCGCAGCCGATCCAGGCTGGCCTCGTCCAGCGATTCGACGCTGCCGTCCGCGTGCAGCCGCTCCACCACGCCGTTGAAGCCGCCCAGCCAGAAGCCGCCGTCGCGCGCGGGCGCCAGCGCCCGGTACAGCGCGCCCTGCAGGCCGTCCTGCGGGCCGTCGAGCCGGGCCAGCTGCCGCCAGCCCGAATGCAGGTAGCCCAGGCCGAGGCCGGCCACCGGCACCCACAGCGCGCCGTCCGGCTGCCGCAGCAGGGTCAGCAGCACGCGCGGGATGGCCGGCCCGCCGGTGTGCACCGGCGCGGGCGCTTCGCTGCCTTGCTGCCGCCACAGGCCGCGCTGGCTGGCGATCCAGTGGCCGCCGTCGCGGTCGGAGGCGATCGCCATCATCGCGTTGGGCCGGTGGAACATCGGCGACCAGTCCGGCTGCACCCAGCGCCCGTCGCGGTTGCGCCAGACGCCCAGCGAACTGCCCACCCACAGCCCGTCGGTCTGCGCGGTAAGCGAATAGATCAGCGGCGCTTCCTCGGCGCCGGGCAACGCCACCGGCACGAACGCATCGCCGCGCAGCTGCGCCACGCCGTCGGTGGTGCCCGCCCACAGCGCGCCATGCGCATCCACGGCCAGCGCCAGCACAGTGTCCGACGGCAGCCCGTCCGCCTGCGTGTAATGGCGCATCCGGCCGGAGGCATCGACGCGGGCCAGCCCGCCCTCGAACATGCCCAGCCAGACCGCGTCGCCCTGCCGCGCCATCGCCCACACGTCGTCGCCGGCCAGTTCGGGATGGGTGGCCTTGCGGTAACGGACGAAGCGCTGCCGCCGCGCGTCCAGCACGCTGACGCCCTCGCCCTCCACCGCGACCCACAGCCGGTTGCCGGCGTCCACCAGCAGCGCCTGCACGTTGTTGCCGGGCAGGCCGTCGGGCCGGGCCGGGTCGTAGCGCCAGACCCGCATGCCCACGCCGTCGTAGCGCGCCAGGCCGTCGGCGGTGCCGATCCACAGATAGCCGTCGGCGTCGCGCGCCAGCGCCTTGATCTCGGTCGAAGGCAGGCCCTGCGCGGTGCCGACGATGCGGAAACGCGGGCGCTCGGGCACCCCCGCCAGCGCGCAGGCGCAGGCCAGCCACAGCAGCAGCACGAACCGGAATCGATGCGTCATGTCCCCTCCCCGGCCGCCGATGCTGGCAACGCTACGTTGCAGTTGCAAGCACGCGTCGTCATCCGGGTCGGCCTAGAATCCCGGCATGACCCGCGTTTACCACCGCCAGCTCGCGTTCGCCGCCGTCTTGCTATCGGCGGCGGGTTCGCTCGCCATTGCCGGCGAACCGGCGCGCTACGCGATCGATCCCGTGCACACGCGGGTGCTGTTCGAAATCGACCATGCCGGTTTTTCCAAGGCCATCGGCACCGTGGCCGGCAGCGAAGGCAACCTGCTGTTCGATGCAGACGACTGGAGTACGGCACGCCTCGACGTGACCGTGCCGATGCAACGCCTGGACATGGGCGATTCCAACTGGTCGGCGGCCGTCTTCGCGCCGCGCTTCCTGGACGTGAAGCGTTACCCGCAGGCGCGCTTCGTGTCCACGCGCGTCGAACGCCTCGCTGACAACCGCGGCACGGCCTGCGGCGAGCTCACCTTGCACGGCACGACCCGGCCGCTATGCCTGCGGATCAAGCTCAACCGCATCGCCCGCTACCCCCTGCCCCCGTTTCGCCGCACCGCGGGCTTCTCCGCGACCGCCACGCTGAAGCGCAGCGAATTCGGCATGATCGCGTGGCAGTCGCTTGTCGGTGACAACATCGACCTGCACATCGAAGCCGAGCTGACACGCGACAACCACGATGTTCATGGGAAGTCGGATGCCGAACCCGCATCCCACTGAAGCAGCATCCACCATCGAGAGAATTCCATGTCCCCGAAGAAGAACACGCGCCAGCAATGGAGCGGCATCAGCCAGGCGCTGCACTGGCTGATCGCCGCGCTGATCCTGGCGATGGCGTGGATCGGCCTGACCATGGGCGGCATGCCCAACGGGCCGGACAAGATCGCTACCTACGCGCTGCACAAGTCGATCGGCCTGAGCATCCTCGCGCTGGCGGCGCTGCGGCTGGGCTGGCGGCTGTATGCGGGCGCGCCGGCGCCGGTGGCGGGCACGCCGCGCTGGCAGGAACGCATCGCCAGCGCGACCCACGTGGCGCTGTACGTGTTGCTGCTGACGCTGCCGCTGACCGGCTGGCTGCTGAACTCCGCCGCGGGCTTTCCGCTGCAATGGTTCGGGCTGCTCAACCTGCCGTCGATCGCGGCGCGCGACGAGGCGCTGCATACCTTGGCCGTGCAGACGCATGAAGCATTGTTCTGGGCGCTGGCCGTGCTGGTGGTGATGCACGCGGCGGCCGCGCTCTACCACCACCTGTTCCTGGGCGACGCCACCCTCGCCCGCATGCTGCCGCGCGGCTGGCTGCGCGCGCCCGCCAACGACACTCCGGAGAACCCCTGATGCGCAAGCTGCTGCTGCCGGCCCTGCTGGCCCTGTCCACGCCCGCCCTCGCCGCCGACTACGTGCAGGCGCCCGGCTCGACCTTGGCGTTCGCCGGCAAGTACCAGGGCGAGGTGTTCGTCGGCCGCTTCCCCGGTTTTGCGACCAGGCTGTCGTTCGATCCGCAGCAGCTGGACGCATCGCGCCTGGAAGTGAGCATCCCGCTGGCCACCGCCACCACCCGCAACGCGGAGTACGACGGCGAGCTGCGCGGCGCCTCGTTCTTCGATTCGGCGAAGTTCCCGCAGGCCAGCTTCGTGGCGACCAAGTTCCGCGCGCTGGGCGGCAACCGCTACGCCGCCGACGGCACGCTGACCCTGCGCGGCGTCGGCAAGCCGGTGACGCTGACGTTCGAATGGACACCGGGCGCGAAGCCGGTGCTGTTCGGCCGCGCCGCGGTGCAGCGGCTGGACTTCGACGTGGGCGGCGGACAGTGGGCGGACACCAAGCTGATCCCGAACGCGATCGCGGTGAGCACGCGGGTGGTGTTCGAACCGGCACCGTAGCTTTTTTCGACGCGGATCAGAGCGGATGGCGCGGATAGAGCAAGTCCATCTCCGCATTGCTTCTGATCCGTGTCATCCGCCCTAATCCGCGTCAAACGCTCTTTGGCCGCCTAGTCCAAGCCGCAGAAGCCACGCAGGCCATCCGCGTCGAACGGCCAATCCAGTTCCGCATCGCGCGCATCGTCGCGCAACACCGGCACGCGCAGGCCGTAGCGCGCTTCCAGCGCGTCGTCATCGTCGATGAACACGCTCTCGAACTCCGGCACGCGGGCAACCGCCAGCGCGGCCAGCGCCTGGTCGCACAGGTGGCAGTGGTCGCGCTGGTAGAGGATCAGGGCCATACGCTCGCGTCCTTCGGCGGGGCTTCGGCGTCCTAGAATAGCGTTCCCCCACCGCCCGGCAGCCTCCGCCACCATGGCCGTTTCCACCTTCGACCTCTACAAGATCGGCATCGGTCCCAGTTCCTCGCACACGGTCGGGCCGATGCGCGCCGCCGCCCGCTTCGTCAGCCACTGGCTGGTGGAGAACGGCGCGCTGGAACGCACCGCGCGGGTGCGCGCCGAGGTGTTCGGCTCGCTGGCGCTGACCGGGCGCGGCCACGGCACCGACAAGGCGGTGCTGATGGGGCTGGAAGGCCACTGGCCGAACGAGATCGACCCGGACATCATCCCCGCCGCGCTGGAGCGCATCCGCGCGGAGAAGAAGATCCTCCTCGGCGGCCTCCGCCTCATCGCCTTCGACGAGAAGCGCGACCTGGTGATGAACAAGCGGCAGAAGCTGCCGTTCCACACCAACGGCATGCGCTTCACCGCCTTCGACGCCGACGGCGGCGAGATCGCCACCCGCGACTACTACTCGGTTGGCGGCGGCTTCGTGGTCAACCAGGACGAGGCGGCGGAAGACCGCATCGTCGCCGACACCACCCCGCTGCCGCACCCGTTCTCCAGCGGCGCGGAGCTGCTGGCCGAATGCCAGCGCAGCGGCCTGACCATCGCCCAGCTGATGTTCGAGAACGAGAAGGCCTGGCGCGGCGAGGACGAGATCCGCGCCGGCCTGCGCGAGATCTGGCAGGCGATGCAGTCCTGCGTGGCCCGCGGCATCCGCGCCGGCGGCACCCTGCCCGGCGGGCTGCACGTGACGCGGCGCGCCCCGGCCCTGCACGCCGAACTGTCGGCGCGGCCGGAGGCGGCGATGCGCGACCCGCTGACCGTGCTCGACTGGGTGAATCTCTATGCGCTGGCGGTGAACGAGGAGAACGCCGCCGGCGGCCGCGTGGTCACCGCGCCCACCAACGGCGCGGCCGGCATCCTGCCCGCCGTCGGCCACTACTACGAGCGCTTCTGCGCCAGCGAGAAGGACGCCGCCGCGCGCGAGCAGGGCATCTTCACCTTCCTGCTCACCGCCGCCGCGGTCGGCATCCTCTACAAGGAAAACGCCTCGATCAGCGGCGCCGAAGTCGGCTGCCAAGGCGAAGTGGGCGTGGCCTGCTCGATGGCCGCCGCCGGCCTGACCGCCGCGCTGGGCGGCACGCCGGGACAGGTCGAGAACGCCGCCGAGATCGGCATGGAGCACAACCTCGGCCTGACCTGCGACCCGATCGGCGGGCTGGTGCAGATCCCCTGCATCGAACGCAACGCGATGGGCTCGGTGAAGGCGATCAACGCCAGCCGCATGGCCCTGCGCGGCGATGGCCAGCACAAGGTGTCGCTGGACAAGGTCATCAAGACCATGCGCGACACCGGCCGCGACATGCAGGACAAGTACAAGGAAACCAGCCGCGGCGGGCTGGCGGTCAACGTGATCGAGTGCTGAAAACCGCGATCGGGTTCAAGTTTCCCCCCCTGCGAGCCGCTACCGGTTTGGATGTAATCTGGAACCGGCCGGGAGATCCTGGGGGGGAATCTCTATCGTTTGTCCATCCGCCACACGTCATGTACCCGGATTGCGTCGGGCCTGCGCGCGCCTGCTGCGATGCGGCGCGCTGCTGCTCGCGCTGACGGCGGCCCTGCCGTCGGCCGCGCTGGAGACCGACAAGCCGTTCCGCGACTACGTCATCGACACCTGGGACGTGAAGCAGGGGCTGCCGCAGATCACCGTGCCGGCGATCACCCAGGACGCCGACGGCTACCTGTGGTTCGGCACCCAGGCCGGCCTGGCCCGCTTCGACGGCGTGCGCTTCCGCCGCTACAGCCAGGAAGAAGCGCCCAACCTGGACAGCTACATCCAGGCGCTGCTGGCCGACGACCAGCGGCGGCTGTGGATCGGCACTTCGCGCGGCCTGCTGGTGATGGAGGACGGGCGCTTCCACCGGATCGACCATGCCGCCGCGGGCGGCGTGGCCGACCACAACTTCCCGGTGCGCGCGCTGGCGATGTCGGCGGGGCGCGTGCTGGTGGCGGGGCCCGACGGCCTCTACACGCCCGACGGCCACAAGCTGCAGCGCCTGCAGGCCCTGTCCGGCCCGGCGCTGAGCCTGCTGGTGCGCAAGGACGGCGTGTGGGTGGGCAGCATCGGCCAGGTGCTGCGGATCGACGGCGGCAAGGTCGAAGCCCTGCCACTGCCGGCGGCGGCGGCGGGCAGCGCGGTCACCACGCTGGCGCAACATGACGGCGAGCTCTGGGCCGGCACCAACCGCGGCCTGTACCGCCTGCACCGCGGCGCCTGGCTGCCGGTCAGCGGCAAGCTGGATTCCGCCGCGCAGACGGTGGAAGCCATGGCCGCCGACCGCGACGGCAACCTGTGGGTGGCGACCTCGCAATACCTCGAGCGGATCAACCGCAACGCGACCCAGCCGTCCGAACGCATCCAGAACGTCCCCGGCAGCATTGCCATCCGCTCCATCTACGAAGACCACGACGGCAACCTCTGGCTGGGCAGCCAGACCGAGGGCGTGGCGCGGGTCTGGAACGGCTACACCCGGCGGCTGGACGGCGCCTACGGCCTGTCCAACCTGCTGCTGTGGTCGATCGCCGCCGCGCCCGGCGGCGGCGTGTACGTGGGCAGCGGCAACGGCGTGGACCTGTGGCGCGACGGCCGCTTCCAGCGCGCGGTCGGCGGCGCGCAGCTGCCGCACCCGGAGGCCTACAGCCTGCTGGCGGAACCCGGCCGGCTCTGGATCGGCACCCGCGCCGGCGCCGCGCTGCTGCGCAACGGCAAGGTCGAGGAGCCGGCCGCGCTGACCGCGCTGCGCAACATCCAGGTCAACGGCATCCTCCGCGACCACGCCGGCCGGCTGTGGTTCGCCACCGGCGACGGCCTGTTCCTGCTCGCCCCGAACGGCAGCCGCCTGGTCCGCTACGGCGAGGCGGAAGGGCTGGTCGACGTGCGCATCCGCATCGTCCACGAGACCCGCGACGGCCGTCTGCTGATCGGCTCCACCCGCGGCCTGTACGAATGGCGCGACGGCAGGATCGTGGCGACCGGCCACCAGACCGGCCTCGACGACGACATCGCCGTCGTCTCCTTCCTTGAACTCGCGGACGGGCGCTGGGTGGTCGGCGCCAGCAACGGCGACAACCTGCACGTCTTCGACGGCAAGCGCTGGCACGCGCTGGGCAACCGCCGCAACCTGCCCACCAACGCGCCGTTCTTCCTCGCCGAGGACGCCGGCAACCTGTGGGTGGCCGGCATGCAGGGCGTCTACCGGCTGCCGCTGGCCCAGCTCGACGCCGCGCTGAAGGACCCGCAGGCGCGGCTGAACCCGCAGCTGGTCATCAATTCCGGCTTCGACCGCCCCGGCGGCCAGCAGGACAAATGCTGCAACGGCTCGGGCAACAGCCGCGGCCTGCTGCAGGACGGGCAGCTATGGCTGCCCACCCGCGAAGGCGCGCTGCAGGTCAAGCTGGAAGCGGCCACCGGCGGCGAGCCTAGACAGGTGCGGATCGAACGCGTGCTGGCGCAGGGCCAGCCGCACGAACCCGGCAAGGGCGTCGCGCGGCTGCCGCTGGACGCGCGCGACCTGCGCTTCGAATTCACCGTCCCCGCCTTCCAGCCCACCCAGATGCCGCAGCTGCGCTACCACCTGGACGGCTACGACGAGGGCTGGCGCGAGCTGGACAACCCGACCCTGCGCTCGGCCAGCTACGTCAACCTGCCGCCCGGCCGCTACACCTTCGAGGTCGCCGACTTCGCCCGCCCCAACCCGCTGGCCGGCGCGGCGCGGATGCAGCTGGAGCTGCCGCCACACCTGCACGAAACCCTCGCCTTCCGCCTGCTGGCCGGGCTGTTCGCGGTGTCGCTGGTATGGCTGGGCTACCTCGGCCTGCGCCACCGCTACGCGCGCCAGCGGATGGTGCTGGAGCAGCTGGTGCAGGAGCGCACCCGCGACCTGCAGACCGCCAACGCGCGCCTCAAGGAAATCAGCTTCACCGACCCGCTCACCTGCCTGCACAACCGCCGCTACCTGGCCCAGCAGCTCCCCATCGACCTGTCGTTCTACGAGCGCGACGCGGCCTACGTCAGCGGGCGGGACGCGGTGGTCATCGCCCTGCTCGACGTCGACCACTTCAAGGCGATCAACGACACCTGGGGCCACGCCGCCGGCGACCGCGTGCTGGAGCAGCTCGGCCAGCTGCTCGGCGAACTGAAGCGCAGCGGCGACTACGTGGCGCGCTGGGGCGGCGAGGAGTTCCTGCTGGTGCTGCGCCCGCTGGCGCGCGGCAGCCTGGCGCAGATCGGCGAGCGCCTGTGCTCGCGCATCTCCGGGCACGTGTTCGACCTCGGCAACGGCGTGGAGCACCGGCTGACGGTGTCGGTCGGCCTGGTCGAATGCCCGCTGTTCCCCGACCACCCGCACCTGCTCGACTGGGAGCAGCTGGTCACCCTGGCCGACCGCGCCATGTACCGGGTCAAGACCACCGGCCGCAACGGCTGGATGGCTTGCCGCCCGCGGCCGGACGCGCGCCTGCCGGCCGACCTTTCGGCGTTCCAGGGCAATCCGCGCCAGCTGCTGGACAGCGGCCTGCTGGAGCTGTTCGGCGACGGCAACCGCCAGCCGGCGGACCCGCCGTCGGAGCGGACGCGCGCCGCGCCTCCGTCCCCGGGCCAGGGATGACGGCATGCGAAGCGCAGTGGCCACCGCGTTGCGTGGAGTGCTGCTGACCGGCCTGTATTTCGCCGGCGCCGTGATCGCCCTGCTGTACCTGCGCACGCCGGCCGACGTCACCCTGTTCTGGCCCGCCGCCGGCATCGGCTACGCGATGGTGCTGCGCTACGGCCTGCGTTACGCGCTCGCCATCCCCGCCGCGCAGCTGCTGCTGCACCTGCTGGTGCTGCCGGTGCCGCTGGCGTTCCTGCCGTTCTCGGTGTCCGGCAACTTCTTCGGCACCCTGGCCGCCTGCGCCTACGTGGCCAGCCGCCAGCCGCGGCTGCGGCTGCGCATCAGCGACGGCTTCCTGCTGCTGCGCGGCGGCGTGCTGCTGTGCCTGGTCAGCGCCCTGACCGGCACGCTCGGGATGTACATCGCCGGCATGGCGAGCGCCGGGGAACTGCCGCGCGTCTACCTGCAATGGGCGCTGGGCGACCTGCTCGGCGTCACCGCCACCACGCCCTGCCTGCTGTTGCTGTTCGCCCGCCACATGCGGATCGCACCGCCGCTGCCGGTGGTCGCCAGCGTGCGCGAACGCGCGACGTGGATCGTGGCGATGCTGCTGGCGCTGGTCGGCGGCATGGCGATCGTCCACGACGGCAGCCTGTATCCGCTATCGGTCGCCACCCTGCCGCTGGCGCTGCTGCTGTGGTCGGCCGCGCGCTTCCCGCCGCTGTTCACCGCGGTGGCGGCGATGGCCGTCACCGTCACGCTGGGGCTGACCGTGGGCATCGGCCTGGGCGGCTTCAACCGCCCCGAACTGCTGGGCGACACCCTGCAGGTGATGAGCACGCTGATCGTGAATTCGCTGATCCCGATCCTGCTGGTAGCGTCCTACCACGAGCGCGCGGAGACCATGGCGGCGCTGCACCTCCGCGCCACCTTCGATCCGCTGACCGGCCTGCTCAACCGCGACGCGTTCGAGGAGCGCGCCCGCGCCCGGCTGTCCCGCAACGCCGGCCCGCAGACGCTGCTGTACGTCGACCTGGACAACTTCAAGCTGGTCAACGACGCCACCAGCCACGCGGCCGGCGACGAGATGCTGCGCCACGTGGCGGGGCTGGTGCGCGACGGTTTCGACGACGGCGCGCTGGCCGCGCACAGCGGCGGCGACGAGTTCACCATTCTCGCCCCGCAGGACGCGGAAACGGCGGCCGCGGCGGGACGCCACCTGCTGGAACGGATCGAGGACATGCGGGTGGCGTGGCAGGGCGGCAACCTGCGCGCCACCGCCAGCATTGGCCTCGCCTCCAGCCAGCCGCCGCATGCGAGCTTCGACGAACTGCTGTCGAAGGTGGACACCGCCTGCCACGAGGCCAAGGACCTCGGCGGCAACCGCCTGCTGGTCGCCGGGCAGAACGCCGAAAGCCTGCGCAGCCGCAGCCGGATGATGCGCAACGCGCTGGACGCGCGCGAGGCGCTGGACCAGCGCCGCTTCGAGCTGTGGTGCCAGCCGATCGTGGACCTGCACGCACCGGGCGCGGGACAGGCGCATTTCGAGGTGCTGCTGCGCTGGCGCGACGGCGATGGCCGGCTGCGCCCGCCGGCGGCCCTGATCGCCGCCGCCGAACGCTACCGGCTGGGCCCGCGCCTGGACCGCTACGTGCTGGACGCGGTGCTGGACTGGTTCGACGCGCACCCGCAGGCGGTGCCGCTGGTCGAGCAGTGCGGCATCAACCTCGGCGCGGCCACCCTGGTCGACGAGGAGTTCGCCGAGTACGTGGCCGAGCGGTTCCGCCGCAGCACCCTGCAGCCGGGGCAGCTGTGCCTGGAAATCACCGAAACCAGCGTGGTGCGCGACCTCACCCGCACCCGCCGCTTCATCGCACGCATGCGCGACCTGGGCTGCCGGTTCGCGCTGGACGACTTCGGCACCGGCTTCTGCTCGTTCAGCTACCTGCGCGACCTGCAGGTGGATTACCTGAAGATCGACGGCAGCTTCGTCCGCAGCCTGGCCGATTCACGGCTGTCGGAGGCGGTGGTGCGCTCGATCACCGAGATCGCGCATCTGCTGGAGATGCGCGCGGTGGGCGAACAGGTCGAAACCGAGGCGCAGCTGGAGCAGTTGCAGGCGCTGCGGGTGGACTGCGCGCAGGGCTACGTGTTCCAGCGCCCGGTGCCGGTCGGCGATTTCTTCGGCATGCCGGCCTGAGCGGCGTCCGCCTGGATCGCCAGCGCGTCGTCCAGCAGCGCCGCCGCGGTGACGCCAGCGCCGGCGCCCGGCCCCTGCACGATCAGCGGCTGCTGCGGATAGCGGTCCGACCAGATCGCCACGCGGTTGTCGGTGCCGCCGCCGCCGACCAGCGGATGCTCGGCGGGCAAGGCTTCCAGCCCCACCGTGGCGCGGCCGTCCGCGTGCAGCCGCGCGACGAAGCGCAGCTTCGCGCCGTCCTTCCAGGCGGCGGCATAGCGTTCGCGCAGCGGCGCGTCGAGCGCCGGCAGCGCGGCGTCCAACTCTCCGCGCGGCAGCGCCGCCAGCGCGGGCGGCACCAGCGATTCCACCCGCACCGCCCCGGCCTCCAGGGGGAAGCCCGAGGCGCGCGCCAGGATCAGCAGCTTGCGGCGCACGTCCTCGCCGGACAGGTCCTCGCGCGGGTCGGGTTCGGTATAGCCGGCGTCGCGCGCTTGCCGGACGAAGCCGGAGAACGGGCGCAGGCCGTCGTACTGGTTGAACAGCCAGGCCAGCGAACCGGACAGCACGCCGGCGATGGCGTGGATGCGGTCGCCGCCGTCCTGCAACGCACGCAGCGAGCGCAGGATCGGCAGGCCCGCACCGACCGTGGCACTGTCGCCGTAGCGGGTGCCGCCGGCCCGGCGCGCGGCCTGGATGGCCTGCCATCGCGCCAGCGACGTGCCCTGTCCCAGCTTGCAGGCGGTGACCACGTGGATGCCGCGCGCCAGCCAGTGCGCGTGGCGGTCGGCCACGTCGTCCGATGCGGTGGCGTCGAGCACGATGCGGGTGCCGCGGCCGGCCAGCGCCTCCTCCACCGCATCCAGCGAACTGGCCTGCGGCGAATGCTGCAACAGCAGTTCGCCGGCATCGCTGGGAATGCCGGCGGGATTGCCCAGCGCGAAGCGCGAATTGGCCGCGTGCACCAGCGACAGGCGCTGGCCGAGCGGCGTGCCCTGCCAGTCCGCCAGCCGCGCCCAGACCGCGCTGCCCACCGTGCCGGTGCCGAGCAATGCCACCCGCGCCGACGACGACGCGCGCAGCGTCGCGACCCGCGCGCTCACTTCGCGTCCTGGCGTTTGCCCGGACACGCGGCCTGCGCGCGCTCCAGCGCGGCGGCGAGGTCGGCGACCAGATCGTCGGCGTGCTCGATGCCCACCGACAGCCGCAGCAGCCCGTCGGAGATGCCGGCCGCAGCGCGCGCTTCCGCGCTCATCGCCGCGTGGGTCATGGTGGCCGGATGCGCGACCAGGCTTTCCACGCCGCCCAGCGATTCGGCCAGGGTGAAGTAGCGCAGCCCGTCGACGAAGGCGCGCACCGCCGCCTCGCCGCCCTCCAGCTCGACGCTCAGCATCGCGCCGAAGCCGTGCTGCTGGCGCGCCGCCAGCGCGTGGCCCGGATGCGAGGCCAGCCCCGGATAATGCACCGCGCGCACCGCCGCATGACCGTCCAGCAGCGCCGCCACCGCCGCCGCGTTCTCCTGGTGCACGCGCAGGCGCGCGTCCAGCGTGCGCAGGCCACGCAGGGTCAGGAAGCTGTCGAACGGCGAACCGGTCAGGCCGAGCGCGTTGGCCCACCACGCGAACTGCTCGTGGATCGAGGCGTGCTTCGCCACCACCGCGCCGCCGACCACGTCGCTATGGCCGTTGATGTACTTAGTCGTCGAATGCACCACCGCGTCCGCGCCGAAATCGGCGATCGGCCGCTGCAGCGCCGGCGACAGGAAGGTGTTGTCCACCACCGCCAGCGCGCCGGCCTTGTGCGCGGCGTCGATCACGAAACGCAGGTCGGTGATGCGCAGCAGCGGGTTGGACGGCGTCTCGATCCACACCAGCTTCGGCGCGCGCGCCAGCACCTCGGCCAGCGCGCGCGGATCGGTGAGGTCGCAGGTCGCCAGCTCGAACGCGCCCTTCTTCGCCAGCGCGTTGAACAGCCGCCAGCTGCCGCCGTAGCAGTCGTGCGGCACCACCAGCACGTCACCCGGCTGCAGCAGCGCGTTCAGCACCAGCGTCACCGCGCCCATGCCGGTGGCGGTGATGACGCCGCCGGCGCCGCATTCCAGCTCGGCCAGCGCCTCGCCCAACAGGTCGCGGGTGGGATTGCCGCTGCGGGTGTAGTCGTAGGTGCGCTTGTCGTTGAAGCCGGCGAAGCTGAAGTTGCTCGACAGCACCAGCGGCGGGGTCACCGCGCCGAAGGCGGTGTCGCGGTCGATGCCGGCGCGCACCGCGCGGGTGGCGGCGCGGCTGTCCTGGGTGTCAGTGCTCATGCGGGGGAACTCCGGTGGATGCGTGAATGTGGATGCGTGAATGTGGATGCGTGGAATGAGGAATGCGGAAATCAGGCGCGGCGCGCGGCGGCGCCGAACAGCTCGCCGCCCAGCAGCGCGTCGATGCGGTCGGTTTCCTTGAGGAAGGCGTCGTGACCGAAGGAGGAGCGCAGCACGCGCAGCCGGCCGCGGCCGCCGAGCCCTTCGATCAGCTCCACCGCATCGGCCATCGGCACCAGCCGGTCGCCCTCGACCGCGATCACCGACACCGGCACGCCGACCTGCGCGGGATCGACCCGGTGCAGGTCGATGGATTCGGACAGCCGCAGCCAGGCGGTGGCGGTCACGCGCGCGACGAACTTCGCGCCGGCGGCCTCCAGGTAATCCTCGGCGGCCACCCGCACCTGCCCGTTGCAGATATCCGGCGGCGCGTCGAAGCGCTCGGCGAACTCCTCCGGCGTGCGGTAGCTCAGCATCGCGAACTGCCGCGCCAGCGACAGCCCCTGCTCGTCCGCGCACTGCAGGCGGCCCAGCGCCACTGCCTTGCGTTGCAAGGCGCGCCATGCGGCGGCATAGGGATGCGGGCGATGCACGCCGCTGACCGCGACCAACCGGCGCAGCCGCTGCGGATGCCGCACCGCCAGCTGCAGGCCGACCAGCGCGCCGTAGGAATAGCCGACGTAGCCTTCCAGCGCATCGATGCCGAGCGCATCCAGCAGCAGGGCGACGGCGTCGGCCTGGTCGGCGGTGTCGATTGGCGCGTCGATGCCGCCGTCGGCGCCGACGTAATCGAAGGCGAGGATGCGCAGCTTCGCCGGATCCAGCGTGCGGCCCGCGTCCAGCAGGCCTTCCGCCCAGCCGGGACAGCGATCCAGCGCGTTGGCGGCGACGTGGCGATGCGCGGAGATGCCGCCGGCCACGAACACCACCGGCGCGCCGGCCGGGCCGACCAGTTCGTAGTTCAGCTTCAGCCGGCGCGCGCCGGCGTGGCGCAGGGCGAGCACCACATCGAGACTGCCGCGGTCGGCCTCGACCGCCGCCGCAGCCGCCGTGGCCGGACGCAGCGCATCCGTCGCCCGGGGGAGGGGCTGGCGAGGGGCTTCGATGCGTTCGGCAAGGTTCACGGCGGACTCCGGCGATGGACGGCCCATCGGAGTCGCGCGGGGGATGCGGGAAGAAGGCCGACGGGTCGGCGTCGCGGGCCGCGCGGGGCGGCATCGCAACCATCTTCCGGCAGACGCTCAGGTCCCCGCAGGATTTGGCACCTCGCCGACGGCTTGCGCTGTCGTCAGGTTGCCCCGGCATCAAAGGGCCTGTCCCTCCGCCGGTCTCGATGGATGGCGGCCAGTCTGGACATGCCCCGGCGGCGTGTCAATCTCTTTATCCGGATTGAGCGATGTAAATAACGGATCGTCATAAGCGGGCATTCGGCATACTTCCCCGATGCCCCGCCTGTCGCCTCTCCTGCTGCTCGCCTGCCTGTGCGCCGCCGCCGTTGCGGGCGACGGCGGGCGCGACGCGCAGGCGGAAATCGTCCGCCTGCGCATCGAACCGGCCGACGGCGAATACCTGGCCTGGGCGGACAACCTGCTGGCCGGCCCGATCGAAGTCCGGCTGGACGTCGCCGGCGGCGAACCGCCGCCCAGCCAGCCGATGCTGCCCGCGCGCGCCGGGGTGCCGGCGGGCGGCAGCGCGCTGGTGGCGCGCCTGCAGACGCCGGGCGGACGCGAGGGCTGGATGCGGCTGCGCCTGCGCGGCGTGCCCGGCAGTTCCAACGCGCGGCCGCGCGACGTCCTCTACCTGCCGCCGCTGGCGCAGCCGGACGCGCGCATCGACCAGGGCTTCGAGGGCGAGTTCAGCCACCAGGACGCGGAGAACCGCTACGCGCTGGATTTCGCCACTTCCGTCGGCACGCCGGTGCTGGCCGCGCGCACCGGCATCGTGATGCAGGTGCAGGACGGCTACCGCGGCCACGGCCTGGACTACGCGCACGATGGCGGGCGCGCCAACTTCATCCGCATCCTGCACGACGACGGCAGCATGGCGCTGTACGCGCACCTGGCCGAAGGCGGGATGCAGGTGCGCGCGGGCGAACGGGTGGAGGCCGGCCAGCGCATCGGCCTGTCCGGCAATACCGGCTACAGCACCGCGCCCCACCTGCACTTCGCGGTGCAGGTGAACCGGGGGATGCAGTTGCAGTCGATCCGCTTCCGCATGCGCGGGCTGGCGGAGTGATCCGCCCGCGGCGAATCGGCGGCGCTCAGGCCACCTCGTCCAGCGCCGACGGCTCCACCATCTCGCGCCACTGCGGCAGCTTGTCCAGCATGCCCACCGAGCGCAGGTAGTCCTGGTCGGGTTCGCGCTCCGCCACCAGCGCGGTGGCGACGTGCACCGCGCCGGTCACCCAGAACCCGCCGGTGCGCATCTGCCCGGGCCGCTGCTGGTAGGCCACGGCCTCCACGATCGGCATCGGCAGGCCCCACAGGCCGAGCAGGTAGGCGCCGGCTTCGGCGTAATTCAGTCCCTCGCCGCCGTCGCCTGCCGCCACGCCCGGCAGCAGGCGCCCCACCTCGGCCAGCAGGCCGGCGGTGGCGGCCAGCTCGGCGCTGGAGCCCGGCAGCAGCTTGCGCGCCAGGTTGGACGTGCGCAGCGCGCGGTCCTGCACCTCTTCGCGCTGCTTGCTGCTGGCGCCCTGCCCGCCGAACGCCTCGATGGTCAGCACCAGCCGCAGCAGCGCCTGATGGCCCAGCCGCAGCACCGCCGAGCGCATGTCGCTGATCTCGCGCCCGCCGGAGAAATACGCGGAATTGCACAACCGCAGCACCTTGGCGGCGATCGCCGGGTCCTGCGACAGGGCCTGGGCGATGGCCTGGTTGCTGGCCTCCGGGTCGCGCAGCAGGCGGGTCAGCTGGAGATAGAGCTTCGGCGGCGGCGGCAGCGAGCTGACCCCGCCCAGCGTGCGCTTGAGCGCTTCGTTGTCGAGCAGTTCGCGCAGGTCGATGACGCTTTCCACCGCCGCCACCAGCTGGTCCGGGTCCAGCGGCCGGCCCAGCACGCGGTGCGCGCCGTCCAGCCCCTGCGCCACGTCGGCGCCGGCCTCGTCCTGCGACTGGTCCAGCAGCAGGATGCGCACCGCCTGCGGGAACAGCGCGGCCACCCGCGCCAGCAGCTCCGGCCCGCCGACCGGGCCCGGCCGCAGCCCGCACACGAACACGTCGAACGCCGGCATGTCCGGCTCCACCGACGCGCCTTCCGGCAGCCATTCGATCGTCCAGTCCAGCCCGAAATCGGCCAGCAGCCCATCGAACTCCGCCGCCCGGCCCGCGTCCTCACCGACAATGACTATGCGCACTACGACACCCTTTCAGCAGATCAGCCTTCCGGCGGCAGCAACGTCGGCGGCCCGGCGCGGGAATCCCGCACGGCACGTGCCGCCTCGCTACACCGGAACGAACGCGAAAACCGGACGCCGCCGGCCCCCTGCGGCCATGCTGCCCCCGCCGGTATAATTTCGCAATGTCAGAAGTCAGTTCCGAAGCTGCGCGCCGTCGCACTTTCGCCATCATCTCCCACCCCGACGCCGGCAAGACCACGCTCACCGAAAAGCTGCTGCTGTTCGGGGGCGCGATCCAGATGGCCGGTTCGGTCAAGGGCCGCAAGGCCGCCCGCCACGCGACGTCCGACTGGATGGCGCTGGAGAAGGAGCGCGGCATCTCCGTCACCAGCTCGGTAATGCAGTTCCCGTACGAGGGCCGCATCGTCAACCTGCTGGACACGCCCGGCCACGCCGACTTCGGCGAGGACACCTACCGCGTGCTCACCGCGGTGGACAGCGCGCTGATGGTGATCGACGTCGCCAAGGGCGTCGAAGAACGCACGATCAAGCTGATGGAGGTGTGCCGCCTGCGCGATACGCCGATCATGACCTTCGTCAACAAGCTCGACCGCGAAGGCAAGGATCCCATCGAGCTGCTGGACGAGATCGAGTCCGTGCTCGGCATCCAGTGCGCGCCGGTGACCTGGCCGATCGGCATGGGCCAGCGGCTGAAAGGCGTGGTGCATCTGGTGACGGGCGAAGTGCATCTGTACGAGCCCGGCCGCAACTTCACCCGCCAGGATTCGACTATCTTCCCGAACATCGACGATCCGGGCGTGATCGCCGCCATCGGCGCGCCGATGCTGGCCGAACTGCGCGAGCAGCTGGAACTGGTGCAGGGCGCCTCGCACCCGTTCGACCAGGACGCCTATCTTGCCGGCCAGCAGTCGCCGGTGTTCTTCGGCTCCGGCGTCAACAACTTCGGCGTGCAGCCGCTGCTGGACTTCTTCGTCGAGCACGCGCCCGCGCCCGGCACGCGCGCCACCACCACCCGCGAGGTCGCGGCGACCGAGCCGAAGCTGACCGGCTTCGTGTTCAAGATCCAGGCCAACATGGACCCGATGCACCGCGACCGCGTGGCGTTCATGCGCGTGTGCTCGGGCAAGTTCAGCGCCGGCATGAAAGCGTTCCACGTGCGCAGCGGCAAGGAAGTGAAGCTGGCGAACGCGCTGACCTTCATGGCTTCCGACCGCGAGATCGCCGAGAGCGCCTTCCCTGGCGACGTGATCGGCATCCACAACCACGGCACCATCTCCATCGGCGACACCTTCAGCGAAGGCGAGCAGCTCAGCTTCACCGGCATCCCCAGCTTCGCGCCGGAGCTGTTCCGCCGCGCGCGCCTGCGCGATCCGCTCAAGCTCAAGCAGTTGCAGAAGGGGCTGGCACAGTTGTCCGAGGAAGGCGCGACGCAGTTCTTCAAGCCGCTGATGTCCAACGACCTGATCCTCGGCGCGGTCGGCGTGCTGCAGTTCGACGTGGCCGCGTATCGATTGAAGGACGAGTACGGCGTGGAGGCCGTGTTCGAGCAGGTCGGCGTGGCGACTGCGCGCTGGATCCGCTGCAACGATGCGAAGAAGCTGGAGGAGTTCCGCGAGAAGAACGCGATGAACCTCGCCATCGACGCCGCCGGCGAGCTGGTCTATCTCGCGCCCAGCCGGGTCAACCTGCAACTGGCGCAGGAGCGCGCGCCGGCGGTGGAGTTCCTGGCGACGCGGGAACACGCGTACGCGCAGGCGGAGTGACGCACGCGGCACGGCATCCTTCGCGCCGTCAGGCTGAACGCAGCCCGACGGCATGAAGGCGGTTTTCACCCCGCATTGACCGCAGGGTCGCGACGTTGGACGCATGCCCACTCCGCCGCCGCCCTCCCGTTCCGTCGGCGCGACGCTGTCGCGCCACCCGCTTCGCACCGCGCTGGCGGTGGCGGCGCTCGCTCTCGTCGTGCTGCTGTTGCTGTGGGACTGGAACTGGTTCAAGCGCCCGATCGAGCGCATCGTCACCGCGCGCACCGGCCGCGAATTCCATATCGACGGCGACCTCGACGTGGACCTGGGCCGCACCGCTACCATCCGCGCCGACGGGCTGCGCATGGCCAATGCGCCGTGGGCGCAGGCGCCGCAGTTCGCGCGCATCGACCGGCTGGCGTTCGACCTGCGCCTGTGGCCGCTGCTGCGGCGGCACGCGGTCATTCCGCGGATCGCCTTGCAGGGCGCGCAGCTCCAGCTTGAGCGGCGCGCTGACGGCAGCGGCAACTGGACGTTCGAACGCGGCGGCGGCACCGGCAGCCTGCCGGAGTTCCGCAACGTGACCGTCAAGGCCGGGCAGCTGGTCTTCCTGGATCCGGCGAACAAGACCGACATGCGCTTCAAGCTCGACAGCGGCAAGCGCGGCCCGGACGACGCCGAGGCGCCCATCGCCGTCACCGGCGGCGGGCGTTGGGCCGGCAACGCGTTCGCGCTGGAAGGCACGGCGGAGTCGGCGCTGGAACTGCGAGACGCGGCGCGCCCCTACCGCATCGACGCGCGCGCCCGCGCCGGCGCCACCCGCGCGCATGCGCGCGGCACGCTGACCGATCCGCTGCATTTCCACGACTTCGACCTGCGCCTGGCGCTGTCCGGCAAGAATCTGGCCGATCTGTACCCGCTGATTGGCGTGGTCACTCCGGACACCCCGCCGTACGCGCTGGACGGGCGGCTGACCCGCGATCTCGGCGGCCGCACCACCACCTGGCACTACGACGGCTTCACCGGCAAGGTCGGCGACAGCGACCTGCGCGGCAGCGCCGCGGTGACCACCGGCGGCACGCGCCCGCGGCTGGTGGCCGACCTGCGGTCGAATCGGCTGGACTTCGACGACCTCGCCGGCTTCGTGGGCGGCGCGCCCAGCCCCGGCGAATCCAGCAACCCCGAGCTGCGCGCGAAAGCCGCCGACCAGACCGCGCGCGACCGCCTGCTGCCCGCCACCCCCTACAAGCTGGACAAGCTGCGCGCGATGGACGCCGACGTACGCCTGAAAGCGGAGCGCATCGACGCCCCGCGCCTGCCGCTGCAGGAGATGGACGCGCACCTGCTGCTGGACGACGGCCTGCTGCGCCTGGCGCCGCTGGACTTCACCGCCGCGGACGGCCGAGTCCGCGCCAACGTGCGGATGGACGCACGCGGCGCGCCCATCCGCACCCACGCCGTCGTCGGCGCCTCGGGCCTGGACCTGCCGCAGCTGATGCCCGGCGTGAAGCTCGGGCAGACCGCGGTGGGCCGGGTGGACGCCGACATCGACCTGCAGGGCCAGGGCAACTCGATCGCCGCGATGCTGGGCAGCGCCAGCGGCCACGCCCGCGCCGGCATGGGCCGGGGCCAGATCAGCAAGTTGCTGATGGAATTCGCGGGGCTGGACCTGGCCGGCATCCTGCGCATCAAGCTCACCCACGACAAGCAGATCCCGATCCGCTGCGTGCGCGCGGACTTCGCCGTGGACAACGGCGTGATGACCGCGCGGCAACTGGTGTTCGACACCACCGAAACCCTGTTGAAGGGACGCGGCACCGTCAACCTGCGCGACGAGACGCTGGATCTCGCCATCCAGCCCAGGACCAAGGATTTCAGCCCGCTGTCGCTGCGCTCGCCGCTGTACGTGCAGGGCCGCTTCACCCATCCGTCGTTCAAGCCGGACTATGGCCGCATCGGCCTGCGCGCCGGCGCCGCCGCGGCGCTGGCAACCTTGGCCGCGCCGGCCGCCGCGCTGGTGGCGACGACGGACGTGGGCGATGCGAAAGACGCGGCCTGCGGCGAGCCCGAGCCGACGAAGCGCAAGGGCTGACGCGCGGCGATCTCTTCAGCCGGCGATGTAGCGCTGCAGCTGGTCGATGTCCTGCCGCTGCATCTCGATCACCGCCTTGACCAGGTCGCCGATCGACAGCACCCCGGCCACGCCGTCGCCGTCCACGACCGGCAGGTGGCGGATGCGGCGGTCGGTGACCAGCTGCATGCAGTGCCCGATGCTGTCGCCCGGCGCCACCGTCACCACCTCGGGCGTCATGATGTCGCGCACCGGCGTGTCCTTCGACGAGCGCCCCTGCAGCACAACCTTGCGGGCGTAGTCGCGCTCCGAGAGGATGCCGGCCAGCGTCGGCCCGTCCATCACCAGCACCGCGCCGATGCCGCGTTCGGCCATCAGGCGGATGGCGTCGATCACCGGCGCATCCGGCCCGATCGCGATGATCTCAGCCGGTTTCGCCTCCAGCAGTTGCCGCACCGTGCGCATGGCGGACTCCTTGCGGTTCGGGAAAAAGCTCGGGACGCCGGGCCGAGGATACTCCGATTGCCGGCCGCCAGTCGTCGATCAGGTACAGCGGGCGCTGCTTGGATTCCTCGTACAGCCGGCCCAGGTATTCGCCGATCATCCCCAGCGCCATCAACTGCACGCCGCCCAGGAACAGGATCACCGCCATCATCGACGGCCAGCCCGCCACCCGGTCGCCCCACAGCAGCGCCTTCGCGATCACCCAGCCGCCGTAGCCGAACGCCAGCAGCGACGTCGCCAGCCCCGCGTAGGTCGCCATCCGCAGCGGCACGGTGGAGAAACCGGTGATGCCTTCCAGCGCGAAGTTCCACAGCTTCCACGCGTTGAACTTGCTGCGCCCGGCCGCGCGCGCGTCGCGCTGGTAGGGGATCGACACCGCGTTGAAGCCGATCCAGCCGAACAGGCCCTTCATGAAGCGGTGCCGCTCGCGCAGCTGGCGCAGCGCCGCCAGCGCACGCGGCGACAGCAGCCGGAAGTCGCCGGTGTCGCGCGGCACCGGCGTCTTCGACAGCGCGCCGATGACACGGTAGAACGCATGCGCGCTGGCGCGCTTGAACACGCCCTCGCCCTCGCGGGCGACGCGGGTGCCGAACACGTCGTCATAGCCTTCGCGCCACTTCGCCACGAACTTCGGCAGCAGCTCCGGCGGGTCCTGCCCGTCGGCGTCGAGGATCAACGCCGCGCCGCGCTCGACCCGGTCCAGCCCGGCGGTCAGCGCCGCCTCCTTGCCGAAGTTGCGCGACAGCCGCAGCAACGCCACCCGCGCGTCCTCCTGCGCGAAGCGCCGCAGCAGTTCCCAGGTGCCGTCGCGGCTGCCGTCGTCGATGTACAGCACGCGCGCTTCCAGCCCTTCCGCTTCTGCCATGTCCAGCGCCGCGCGGACGCGCGGCTGCATGCGCGGAAGCGCCTCCGCCTCGTTAAAGGCGGCGATCACCAGGGTCAGGCAGCGGTCGGCGGGTGCGATCTCGGACATGCGGGAAAGTATGCCAGTGCGGCGATGACGCTCAGTCGAGCACGCGCAGATAGCCGGTGCCGCCGATCCCGGCCATCTGCCGCTGGATCGCCGCCGCGCGGCGCTGCACGTACGGCCCCGGCCGCGCCGCGCTGTAGCGCTTCGGGCTGGGCAGCACCGCCGCCAGCCGCGCCGCCTCGGACGCGGACAGCCTCGAAGCGTCCTTGCCGAAGAAGCTGCGCGCCGCCGCCTGCGCGCCGTAGATGCCGTCGCCGAACTCGGCGAAGTTCGCGTACATCTCCAGGATCCGCCGCTTCGGCCACAACGCCTCGATCAGCGCGGTGTACCAGACCTCCAGCCCCTTGCGCAGCCAGCGCGTCGGCCCGACGCCCTGCCACAGGAACAGGTTCTTGGCGGTCTGCTGGCTGATGGTGCTGGCGCCGCGGATGCGCTTCACCGGCGTGCCGCGCTTCTCGGCGCGCGCGCGCATCTTCTCGTTGTGCGCCTGCGCCTTTTCGATGGCGTCGAAGTCGAAGCCGTGGTGGCGGGCGAAGTTCTGGTCCTCCGCCGCCACCAGCGCCAGCGGCAGGTTCGGCGACATCGCCCGCAGGTCGCGCCAGTCGTGGGCGATGCGGAAACCGGGATGGCCCGCCAGCGCCGCATCCATCCAACGCGCCGCCATGAACGCGGAAAACAGCGGATCGACGAAGCGCAGCGCCAGCACCTGCAGCACGCTGAAAACGGCGAACAGCAGCGGCAGCTTCCACCACCAGCCGCGCAGGCGGCGCTTCCGGGCTGCGCCGTTCATGCGCCCGCACCTTGCGATCGGCGCCCGCGCGCCCCATTTACGCTCATCATCCTTTCCCCCTTTGCGCCCGCGCATTATCCGCGCGCGGGCCACTCCACGGTATCGACATGACCCGAACCAGCGACACGCAGCTGCGCTTCCTGCTTCCCGCCGCCGGCGTCCGCGGCGTCGCCGTCCATCTGGACGAGGCCTGGCGCAGCATCGCCGAGCGCGCCGACTACCCGCCCGCCGCCGCCGAACTGCTGGGCGAGGCCGCCGCCGCCGCCGCGCTGTTCACCGGCCACGCCAAGGTCGACGGCCGGCTGTCGGTGCAACTGCGCAGCAGCGGCGCCATCGGTACCCTGTTCGCCGAATGCACCGCCGCCGGCACCCTGCGCGGCATCGTTCGCCTGAACGAGGCCGCCGCCGCGCCGCCCTCGCGCGACCTGCGCGCGCTGGGCGAGGACGCGCTGCTCGCCATCACCATCGAAAACCCGTCCCTGCGCGGCGACGAGCCGATGCGCTATCAGGGCCTGGTGGCGCTGCAGGCCGCGCGCCTGGATGAAGCCTTCGAGGACTATTTCCGCCAGTCCGAACAACTGCCCACCCGCCTGCTGCTGGCCTGCGACGGCCAGCGTGCCGCCGGCCTGCTGCTGCAGAAGCTGCCGGGCGAGGAAGGCGACGAGGACGGCTTCCGCCGCGCCAGCGCGCTGTTCGACACGCTGGGCGGCGAGGAACTGCTGGCGCTGCCGCCGGCCGACGTCGTCCACCGCCTGTTCCACGAGGAAACCCCGCAGTTGGTCGGGGAGAAGCCGCTGCGCTTCGCCTGTTCCTGCTCGCGCGAGCGGGTGGAGGGCATGCTGGTGTCGCTGGGCCGCGAGGAAGCCGACGCGGCCGTGGCGGCCGGCGACGGGACGGCCTCGATCCTGTGCGAGTTCTGCGGGCAGGGCTACGGCTTCGACGCCGGGGAGATCGCCGCCCTGTTCGCCCGCGAGGCCGGCGCGCAGCCGGCGGCGCCCGGCCTGCAATGACGGGGCGCCGCCAAACACGAGCCGCGTGAAGCCTTTGCGGCGCTATTGTTAAAGAAACATAAACCCGCTAGGCTTCCAGTCCCGTATTCGGCCCCCGAAGCGGGAACTTCGTCCATCCGGGCCGGTCAATCGCCTCGCATGAATCTGCGTCTGCTGCCACTCGCCGCTGCCGTGTTCGCTCTGGCCTTCGCCAGCGGCGGCGCACACGCGCAGGCGAAGAAGGCGCAGCGCAGCGATTCCAAGGTAGTGCCGGTCCTGAACAAGGACAGCGGCAAGCTTGAAGCCGTGCTGCTGCTGGAACCGGCCACCGATGGCGCGACCGGCGCCGGTGCGCGCTGGCGCTTCGGCAACACCACCCTCGAAGCCACCTATGGCCTGCAATCCGGTGACTCGCTGGCGCTGCTGTGCGACCGCCGCAGCGGCATGGCGCCGGCCATCGGCCAGCTTGCCAGCAACTGCGTGCTGGCTTCGCTGGGAGACGACAAACCCGGCAACGGCATCAGCCGCCATACCAGCGCCGGCGTCAGCCTGGGCCGCAACGGCAGCAAGCTGGGCCTGAGCTTCGGCAACGGCCGCGACACCCTGCCGGCCTGGCTCTCGCCCGGCCAGCTGGGCGGCGCGCGCTACAGCCAGAACGACTTCTCCCTGTTCGCCGAAAAGTCGATCAGCCGCGAAGGCTTCGTCAGCGTCGGCGGCACCCTCGCCCGCGCGCGGCTGGTGCCGGCGGCCGACGTGCCGCGGCTGGCCGACCAGTGGAACACCCGCAGCCTGAGCGTCGGCGGCGGCTACGGCGCCTTCGGCGCCAACGTGGTCGGACGGGTGGTCAACGTGCCGGGCGAAAGCGAAGTCTGGAAGGGCTTGGGCCTCGGCCTGACCTGGCGCACGCCGTGGAACGGCCAGCTCAGCGTCGGCGCTGACAACGTGGTGACGCGCGGCAAGAACCCGTTCTCGGTGAAGGGCGACCAGGGCGACGAGGGCACCGTGCCCTACGTGCGCTACCAGCAGGACCTTTAACTCCTTCCGCGAGCCGTTCGCCGGCTCCGGAAACGAAGAAGGCCGCATCCCGGGATGCGGCCTTCCTGTTTGCGACCTTCGCCGACAGGCGAAGGCTTCAGGGCATGATCAGGCGCGCATCGCCCGAGAAAGTCTGGATGCGGACGTCGCCCTTGCCGCTGCCGTAGCGCGTACGGAAGCTGGAACCGGGGCCGAATTCTTCCTTCCTGATCTTCGCGCCCGGCGCGGCGAGATCGCCGCTGAAGCTCTCACCGGACACCTGCGCCGACAAGTCGGCAGGCAGGCGCAGCACCAAGTCGCCGCTGACGCTTTCCATCCGGATTTCGCCGTCCTCGGCAAGGCCCAGGTTCACGTCCATGTCGCCGGACACGGTATTGGCCGACAGTTTGCGCACGCGCTCGCCCAGGGTATTCAGGCGCACGTCGCCGGACACGCTTTCCAGCGCGACCTCGCCGTTCAAACGGCCCTGCGCGGTCAATTGCCCGCTGACGGTTTCCACCTTCAGGCTGGGGCTGTTCATCGCCAGCCGGATGTCGCCGCTCACCGAACTGACGTTGCCCCGCCGCGGCGCGCCGTTGGCGACGATGTCGCCGCTGACCGACTCCAGTTCCAGCTCGCGCGACGCCATGCCGGTCACGCTGATGTCGGCCGAGACGGTTTCCACTTCCAGGTCGGCCAGGACCGGCATCTGCACCACGAGGTTGCTCGGCTCGACGTTGCGGCTGCGCGCGGGATACTGGACTTTGATCCGCAGCACGCGGCTGTCGCCTTCCACCGACAGCTTCTCCACGCCGTCGCCCAGCGTGCCGGCCAGCTTCACCTCCGGCCGATCCCAGGCGACCACTTCGACGCGGCCCTTCACGTTGTCGATCTCCACTCGCCCGCGCGCGTCCAGCGGCTTCGTCTGGTTGATCGGAGTACCCGCAAAGGCGGGGAGCGCGACGGCTCCGGCCAGCGTCGTCAACAGCAATTTGGCAAAAATTTGCATAGCGTTTCCTCAGGCAAAAATCGCGCGGCGCGACAGGGCGAGCCGGCGTGTGTAGATCTGGCGCAACTGCTCCAGCAGTTGCGCCGACTCGGGACTCTGGCGCAGGGCCGCCAGGATCTGATCGGCGCTGCGATCCAGCGCTTCCAGACCCGGCTGCCAGCTGGCGGGCGCTGCGCGCACGTCCAGCTCGCGCAACGCAGCCTGGTAATGGGTGGACATGGCTTCGGCCTCCTTCGGCAAGGGCTTGGCCGCCACCTGCTCACCCACCGCCAGCGGACGCACGTCTTGCGGACCGCTGCCCTGCCACGCCAATCCCAGCGCCAGCAGCATCGACGCCGCCAACGCCACCGGCCAGACGCGGCGCGGTTGCGGCGCCTGTCGCTGCAGCGGCAGGCGCGCCGCGATGCCCGGCCACAGGTCGTGTTCCGGCTCGATGTCGCGGCGAAGCGCGTGCAGCGCCATCTGCAGTTCGGCTTCGCCGATCTCATGTTTCCCGTTCATGCCATCTCTCCGATCCGCGCGCGCAGCAACCCGCGCGCACGATGCAACTGCGCCTTGGAACTGCCCACGGCCATGCCCAACTCGCCGGCGATCTCCTCGTGCTTCCAGCCTTCCACGTCGTGCAGCACCAGCACCGCGCGCGCCCGCGGCGGCAGGCTGGCGACCGCACGCTCCAGATCACGGCCAAGCACCGCCCGGCCGGCGGTGTCCGGCGTGGCCACAGACTCCAGCGCATCGTCATCGTCTTCCTGCCACGGCCGGCTGCGCCGCGCACGCAGCTCCATCAGCGCGGTGTTCACTGCGAGCCGATGCAGCCACGTCGATACGGCGCTCTCGAAGCGGAAGTTGGGCAGAGCCTGCCAAGCGCGAACGAATGCTTCTTGGGTGAGATCTTCCGCCCGTCCACTCGCCTGTCCCACCAACCGCACGATTACACCGTGAACGCGGCGGTGATGGCGACGGTAGAGCTGTTCAAATGCGCTAATGTCGGCTGTTGCCGCGCGCCTCACTAACGCCACGTCTTCATCGACGCGGCCTGGGCTTTCGGGCATTTGAGAGATAGGGACGGTCTGCATCAACATAGCTCATCTGATGCAGGGATGTAGCGGAAGGTTTAAAGGGGCAGGGTATTTACCCCTCAATTCATGATGATGCGTAATGCATCCCGCTTCGCCTGATAGCGCTGCTGGTCCACTCCCTCACTCAGCATCTCGGCAAGGCTAAGCTCCTTATCCGCGCTTTCCAAGCTCCCCATTTCGTAATAGGCGCGGGCCAAGTAGAAATGAAACAGGTGTTCACGCTTGTATAGGGAAATCGCGCGCTTGTAATAGCCAATCGCCCCGCGAAAATCACCCATGGACTCGTCACGCCGCCCTTGGGTGAACTGATAGTAAGGATCCCTCCGCAGAGCACGTTCTGCATATTGTTGCCAATAATGCGCCTTCCGCAAATGCCCTTGCTTTTGATAGAGTGCAACCAAGTTCGAGAGTGCACTAGTAAGGTTTGAGTTCCTCTTCAGTGCCTCAAGGTACATGCTCTCGGCTACCGCAGAATCCCCCAATCTCTGCCGCAACACTCCCGCGTTGTTCCAGAGCGTGGCATCCCCCTGATCATGGCGCAATGCTTCCTCTTGCCATGCCAGTGCTTCTTCCGCATGACCTGCCGCCAAGGCTTCCATCGCGCGATTGCCATAGAACAAAGCCAGCAGATGCTCATCGCTAATCCGGTAATCCATGACTGGCGCCGATAGCCTACCGGCCGCGATATCCAGCATGAATTTACGACCATTCAGAACCACAACAGCATTCGCATGCAGGCTCTGCGTCACTACATCCCCGGTCAGATCCCAAGCCATGACTCTGTCAATTTGCTGGGCGTAGGCTACAAAGCCCGCTTCCCGCGCCAATGCAACTGCCATCATGGTGAAGGCCATGCAGTTGACCCGCCTCGTTCGATAGCTTTCTGCAACCGTGCTGGTCACATCAGGCGTGTACTTCAGTCCGAGCCCATCAGGCTTGAACATGAAGTCGACCAACCTATAGAGCCGTTGTTCGGGCGAGCGCGTCACCAATACTTTTTCCCGGAAAGCCTCACGCATTTCGTCCGGAATTGCCAATACCTGGCTTGCAGGCGGAGGGAGGGACACCAGCTCTGCCTTGGCTCCAGCTACAACCGGAGTGGACTGCAGCGCCAAACCCACTGCCAGCAATGCATTCAGGATGAACATGTCAAGCCCCCTTACCGCCAAGCGATCGATGTTGCCGCAATCGAACAATCTCTAGCACAACACACATTACTAAAGCTCGCCACACACTACCACTATCCCTTCCCTGCGCTTTGAGCCAACCAAGTGTAAGGTCGATCGGGCCTCCTCGCCTCTCTTCAGTAGCGGCAATTTTCCGCAACTTCGATCATGCGTTTGGCCAGGATTCCAAAGAAAAACCGGCCCCTTTCGGGGCCGGTTCAAAACACAACATGCCTGTGGACTTAGTAGTCGTAAGACACCGACAGCTGGACATAACGCGGCGTGGTGAAGCTGACCGGCAGCATGTAGTCGTTGTTCACGACATACGGACCCGGATCTTCACTGGACTGCACGTACGAGGTCGCCTTGCGCTCATTGAAAACATTGAACACGTTGAGGCTGACCGCCAGCTTGTGATCCAGCACCGCCGGCTTGTAGGTCACCGCCAGGTCATAGCGATGCGTCCACGGCGTGGTCTTCTTGCCAGGCGTAAACGACTCGCCGAAGCAGGTGTGGTACGAAGCGTAGTAGCCGATCGGATCCGCCTCTGCTGAAGAGTGGTCAATGCTGCCGTCCGGATCGTAGTAGCCGAAGCAGGAAATCGGCGCACCCGATGCAATCCGCAAGTTGCCGCTGACCATCCACTCGGGAGTGATGGCATAAGCACCGTGCGCCTTGAGCTGATGGCGACGATCATTCGGCAGGTAACCATCGGCATACGCCATGATCTGCCACGCATCCCAGTTCTGGCTGGTACCCACGCCATTATCATGCGCGTTGGAACCTTGGCCGGTATCCGAGTTGGCCGGTCCTTCCGAGTTGCCGAACGACTTGCCGTAGGTATAGTCGATGCGCGCACCCCACTTGCCGTCCCACTTGCGCTCCAGGAACAGATCCAAGGCCGAGTAGTTGCGCTTCAGACCCGGGAAGCCCAAGTCAGCCGACGACACCGACACCTTGGTGTAGGAACCCGGGACATTGACATAACCGGGGCCGGAGGTGTTCGGGGTGATCTCCTGGAAGGCATAGGTGTTCTTGCCGCCCGGGTTGAACATGTAGCAACCGGAGGTGGCATAGTACTTGCCGCCCTCGTCCCGCACGATGTAAGAAGCACGACTGTAGTCGTACGACAGCACGTCGAAGCCCGCACCTTCCGCCAGCGTCGCCGAATCGCAGAAATCGTCGATAGACGACTTCATCTCGCGACGAGTGAACTTGGCACCCAGCGACCAGTTTTCACCCAGCGCATGCTCGAAGCCCAGCGCGAACTCGTCCTGATACTGCGACTTGATGTCTTCCGGCACGTAAGTCAGCGGATCCTTGGTGGTACCGAACTCGCCGTTGGACGAGACCGGACCGGCCGGGCCACCCGTCCCGATGCCATTCACCGGGGTCAAGCCGGTCGGCACGCCATTGGCATCAATACCCGTATAGGTGAAGTATTCACGAGTATAGGTGGAAGCACCCACGCCACGAATGGCCACGGCATTCGGCATGTTGAGGAAGTAGCGACCGGCGTTGGCGAAGACCTTGAAGCTGGAATCGCCGTTCACGTCCCAAGCGAAGCCAAGACGCGGCTGCCACTGGGTGCCGCTGTCCACGAACTTCACGCCCGCGTCGCTGAAGTTCTGGAAGGTATCGGCACGAATACCCAACGAGATCAAAAGGTTATCCGACACCTGCCAGCGATCTTCCAAGTAGTAGGCATTCTGCTTGTTGTGCATGCTGGTCGTATCGAAATACTTCAGCCGGTACACATTGTAGCCACAGTTGCTGGAACGCCCACCCGAGAGGTCTTTCAACGGTGTACCGTTACAGGCTCCCGGAACCGTACCAGTCGGCCCAACACCCAACGCACCGCTGATGTTGTTCATATCGCTTGCTGCTTGCCCATACACCCAAGCGTCAGCAACCTGGCTGGTACCTTCGTTCACGCCTTCCAGCGTGGTGTTATCCATACCCAACGTGAGGGTATGGTTACCGACCAGCCATTCCAGCTCGACACGCAAGCCATCGGTGTAGTCGCTGGTGTTCTTGGTGGCACGGTAGGTCGACTGCGCATTGCGAATCGGGCTGCCGCCATTCAACGCCGGATTCTGAGACGTCGAGCCGGTGATGTACGGCATGCCGGTCAGGTACGGATCGGTGTTGTAGCGATTGCGCGACTGGCCGTAGGTGGCACTGAGGGTCAGGCTGTCGGTCAGGTAGCCCGTATACTTCAGGATCGAGAACTCGGTGTTCGATTGCGTACCCGTAGCCGGGATCAGATAGTCACCGTAGCTGTACGAGTCCCAATCGAAGGCATAAGTGCTGCCGTCTTCCTTGTACTTCTCGGCCACATAGGTGGCTTCCAACAGGTGATTGTCGGTGATGTTCCAGTTGATCTTGGCGTAGACCTTGGGATCATCCGAGGAATACTTGCTGCCAGTCTTGGCAAAACCCGCATCAGGGTTGCCGCCGGGCGTGGTTCTATCGCTCTTTTCGGTTTCGGCGGACAGGAAGAAGAACAGCTTGTCCTGAATGATCGGACCACCCACGTAAGCACTATAGACCGTGCTCCACGAGAAACGATCCTTGCCACTGTCATAGGCAACGCCCGTCAGCGTGTCGTCTTCGTACTGATAACCGTCTGGCAATGCCATGTTCGGGAAGGCACGATCCGGACGCTGTTCCTTCAGGCTCTTCGGCGTCCACACTACCTGCGCACCGAAGTGCCAGTCATTGGTACCGCTCTTGCCGATCTGGCTGATCACACCACCGCTGGAGCGACCGTACTTGGCGCCGTAACCACCGGTATAGGTTTCCTGCTGTTCGATGGAGCCGTACGGCAGCGTGAAACCGCCGACGTTGGTCATCGGATTGCCGGAGAAATAGCCGTTGAGGTAGTAGGCATTTTCCGCGACGCTCGAACCACCAAACGAGATTTCACTCCCGAAATTGGCACCGTTACCAGTCACCGCACCCGGAGCCAGCAGCGCAATGGACTCGGCCGAACGCGGCATCGGAATGCGGCGGAGCTCTTCCGCCGTGATGATGGTGCGGGTATCCGTGGCCGCCACATCGATGGTGGGCACACCCGAGGCCGTCACCGTCACAGCTTCCAGCGTGGTGGCAGCACCGCCGAACGACACATTGGAATTGGAACCAACGGTCACGACGAGTTCGCGCTTGTTCTCGCCGGAGGTCACGATGTAGTTACCGACAGGCAAGTTACCGGCAGCGTAACGCCCATTGGCATCCGCGGTTACGGTGCGGGTCAGACCGCTGTTGTTCTGAATGGTCACGGTGGAGCCAGCAGGCACCGTACCGTAGATCGCGCCAGTGGTGCTCTGCGCCTGGACGCCGCCAGCGAAGCACAGACCCAGAGCGACGGTGAGCGCGCTCCGCTTCAGGCCCTTGGCAAGGTAATTAGAAGCCATTGTGTGTAACCCCCATGTGGGACGAAGTGACTAAAGATGTACTTAGACGCCCGGCCTGAAGCGGCCTGACTACCCGACTATAGAGCAGTCAACATTTCTTTAACAAGCCCCTCAGATCGCATTCAGCTAGAGAAACGCGCATTCAGTTTCGCTTGCAACGGGCATTGACGACTTCGCCCATATGCTCCAGCTGGCTCACGGCCGAGAACGCAAAGCCCCGGCCTTTCGGACCGGGGCTTCGCTTGATCGGCTCGCGACTTCGCGCAATCAGGATGCCAGCGCTTCCGCGATGCGCGCCTGCTCATCCAGCAACGACTGCGGCAGCCGCGGACCGTACTCGGCCAGGTACTCGCCAATGCTCGCGAACTCGGCCTGCCAACCTGCGCGATCAAGGCCGAACAGCTTGTCGCGCGCCTCGTCGGACAAGGCCACACCTTCGAGGTTGAGGCCGGCTTCGCCCGGCAGCGAACCGATCGGCGTCTCCACCGCATCCGCCTTGCCTTCCACACGGCCGATCATCCACTCCAGCACGCGCAGGTTGTCGCCGAAGCCGGGCCACAGGAACTTGCCGTCGTCGCCCTTGCGGAACCAGTTGACGTGGAAGACCTTGGGCAGCTTCGCGCCCGGTTTGTCGAACGACAGCCAGTGGGCGAAGTAATCGGCGAAGTTGTAGCCGCAGAAGGGCTTCATCGCCATCGGGTCGCGGCGCATCACGCCGACCGCGCCGGTGGCGGCGGCCGTCGTCTCCGAGCCCATCGCCGCGCCGACCAGCACGCCGTGGGTCCAGTCGCGCGCCTCGAACACCAGCGGCACCAGCGAGGCGCGGCGGCCGCCGAAGACGATGGCGGCGATCGGCACGCCGTGCGGGTCTTCGGCCATCGGCGAGTACGACGGGCACTGCTTGGCGCTGACGGTGAAGCGAGAGTTGGGATGCGCGGCCGGACGCTTGGCCGGGTCGTAAGGCTCGCCGCGCCAGTCGGTGACCGGCACCTGGCCGTTGTCGATGCCTTCCCACCACGGCTGGTTGTCGGCGGTGACGCCGACGTTGGTGAAGATGGTGTTGGACTGGATCGACGCCAGCGCGTTCGGGTTGGACTTCGCCGACGTGCCGGGCGCGACGCCGAAGAAGCCCGCTTCCGGATTGATGGCGTACAGGCGGCCGTCGGCGCCGGGGCGCATCCAGCAGATGTCGTCGCCCACCGTCCACACCTTCCAGCCGTCGCGGCGGTAGCCTTCCGGCGGGATCAGCATGGCGAGGTTGGTCTTGCCGCAGGCGGAGGGGAACGCGGCGGCGATGTAGTGCGTATCGCCCTGCGGGTTCTCGATGCCGAGGATCAGCATGTGCTCGGCCAGCCAGCCTTCCTTGCGCGCCTGGTGCGAGGCGATGCGCAGGGCGTGGCACTTCTTGCCCAGCAGGGCGTTGCCGCCGTAGCCGGAGCCGTAGGACTTGATCGTCAGCTCCTCGGGGAAGTGGACGATGAAGCGGCGCTCGGGGTCGAGTTCGCCGGTGGAGTGCAGGCCCTTCACGAACGAACCCTCGCGCTCGATGCGCGCCAGCGCCGGCGCGCCCATGCGGGTCATGATCCGCATGTTGGCGACGACGTAGGGTGAGTCGGTGATCTCGACGCCGCAGCGCGACAACGGCGAGTCGATGGGCCCCATGCAATACGGGATGACGTACATCGTCCGCCCGCGCATGCAGCCGTCGAACAGCGCGTCCATCTTCGCGTGCGCCTCGACGGGCGGCATCCAGTGGTTGTTGGGACCGGCGTCCTCGCGCTCGGGCGTGCACACGAAGGTGAGGTGCTCGACGCGGGCCACGTCGTCCGGATGCGAACGGTGCAGCCAGCTGTTCGGGTGCGTCTCCGGATTGAGCGGCAGCAGCGTGCCGTCGGCCTGCATCTTCGCGATCAGCGCGGCGTTCTCGGCGTCGCTGCCGTCGCACCAGTGGATGGCGTCGGGCTTGGTCAGGGCGGCGACGTCGGCCACCCACCGGTTCAATGCGGCAAGCCGGCTGCCGGCCGCGGAAGGTACTTCTGCATTCATTGGCGTCTCCCCAGGCCCATGCGGGCGAATCGTTGTTGTATGAAGCTGGAACCTCGTTGCGTTTTCCGTTCTTGTTGTTCTTTATTGTTCTTTATTTTTTGTGTCGTGAAGCTGGAACGTGGCGGCGGCGTCAGACCTTCGGGATCAACGTCGTCATCATGTGTTCGATGTAACCATCGAAGCCTTCGATGGGCTGGCGGTTCTGGAACTTCGGCAGTTCCAGCTGCAGGACGCCGACGTACATCGCGTAGGTCATGCGCGCGCGGTTGAGCGCGTCCTTCTGACTCAGGCCGGCCTGCCGGAACGACTTGAACAGGAAGCCGGTGCGCCGCTCCAGCACGTGGCCCAGCACGACGTCCACCGCCGGGTGGCCGGCGGCCTTCAGCAGTTCGGAATAGATGATGTGGGTCTTGTTGTGATGGGCGATCAGGCGGAACAGCGTGCGCAGGCGCTCGGTGGCGTCGTCGATCGATTCCAGCGCGACGTAGGCGGTCTGCTCGTCGCGTTCCCAGCGCTCCAGCGCCGCCTGCAGCAGCGCGTCGCGCGACGGGAAATGCCAGTAGAAGCTGCCCTTGGTGACGCCCAGCCGGCGCGCCAGCGGTTCCACCGCCACCGAGGCCACGCCCTGTTCGGCGATCTGGTCGAGCGCCTCGCGGGCCCAGTCGTCGGCGCTCAGGCGCCCGCTGCGTGGTGCGGTTGCGGTCATCGCGGCAATCGTTCCATACGGTGTCGGTGGGTGGCAGTATGCTGAGTTTTCACTCTTTTTTGCGCGTTGACAGTCGCAGCGCAAATGCCATACTCAGCCGTATGGTAGGCAATGGCGCCACGTGCGCGCAATGCCCGCCTCCCAAGACCGACGCGCCACCGGGAGCCCCGACATGAGCTTCGCCCTGCCGTTTCTCGCCATCCTCGCCGCCGGCGCCTTCGCCGCCTACCACCGCCTGCGCCTCGCCGTCTGGGCTGCGATCACCGCCTCGCTGCTGGTCGCCTGCTGGCTGCTGGGCGCCGATCCCGTCGCCACCGCCATCGCCGCCGCGCTGACCGCCTTGGTCGCCGCGCTGCTGCTGGTGCCGGCGATCCGCAAACCGCTGCTGACCGCGCCGGCGCTGGGCTTCCTGCGCAAGGCGCTGCCGCCGCTGTCGCAGACCGAGCGGATCGCGCTGGAAACCGGCTCGGTCGGCTTCGAGGGCGACCTGTTCACCGGCAAGCCCGACTGGAACAAGCTGCTGGCCTATCCGAAGCCGCAGCTCAGCGCCGAGGAACAGGCCTTCCTCGACGGCCCGGTGGAAGAACTGTGCAAGCGCATCAACGACTGGGAAATCACCCACGTCCACGCCGACCTGCCGCCGGAGCTGTGGGACTTCATCAAGCAGAACAAGTTCTTCGGGATGATCATTCCGAAGCAGTACGGCGGCCTGGGCTTCTCCGCGCTGGCGCACCACAAGGTGATCCAGAAGATCGCCTCGATCTCCAGCGTGGTCAGCGCCACCGTCGGCGTGCCGAATTCGCTGGGCCCCGGCGAGCTGATCAACCACTACGGCACCCGCGAGCAGAAGGACTACTACCTGCCGCGCCTGGCGATCGGCCAGGAAGTGCCCTGCTTCGGCCTGACCGGTCCGTTCGCCGGTTCCGACGCGACCTCCATTCCCGACTTCGGCATCGTCTGCAAGGGCGAGTGGAACGGCGCCAACGTGCTCGGCATCCGCCTGACCTTCGACAAGCGCTACATCACGCTGGCGCCGGTCTCGACGCTGATCGGCCTGGCGTTCCGCATGTACGACCCGGACGGCCTGATCGGCGACACCCGCGACATCGGCATCACTCTGGCGCTGCTGCCGCGCGAGACGCCGGGCGTCGACATCGGCCGCCGCCATTTCCCGCTCAACTCGCCGTTCCAGAACGGGCCGATCCACGGCAAGGACGTGTTCATCCCGCTCAGCCAGCTGATCGGCGGCGTGGAGATGGCCGGCAAGGGCTGGAACATGCTCAACGAATGCCTGGCGGTGGGCCGCTCGATCACCCTGCCCTCCACCGCCAGCGGTGGCGCCAAGGCCGGCGCGCTGGTGACCGGCGCGTACGCGCGCATCCGCAAGCAGTTCGGGCTGTCGGTGGGCCGCTTCGAGGGCGTCGAGGAAGCGCTGGCCCGCATCGGCGGCAAGGCCTACGCGATCAGCGCGCTGTCGCAGGCCACCGCCGCCGCCGTCGACCGCGGCGACGTGCCGTCGGTGCCGTCCGCCATCGCCAAGTACCACTGCACCAGCGCCGGCCGCGACGTCGCCAAGGACATCATGGATGTCATCGGCGGCAAGGGAATCATTCTGGGCCCGCGCAACTTCGCCGGACGCGCCTGGCAGGCCGCGCCGATCGCGATCACGGTGGAAGGCGCCAACATCATGACCCGCAGCCTGCTGATCTTCGGGCAGGGCTCGATCCTCTGCCATCCGTACATCCTCAAGGAGATGCGGGCGGCGCAGGATCCGGACGCGAAGGCCGGCCTCGACGCGCTCGACGCCGCGCTGTACCCGCACATCGGCGGCGCGATCTCCAACGCGGTGCGCTCGTTCTGGTTCGGCCTGACCGGCTCGCGCCTGCAGGCCACGGCGGGCGATGCGTACACGAAGAAGTTCTTCCGCAAGCTCAACCGCTACGCCGCCAACCTGGCGCTGCTGACCGACGTGTCGCTGGGCGCGCTGGGCGGCCGGCTGAAGTTCAAGGAATCGCTGTCGGGCCGCCTCGGCGACGTGCTCAGCCATCTCTACATGATGGGCGCGGTGCTCAAGCGCCACCACGACGAGGGCTGCCCGGACGCCGACAAGCCGCTGCTGGCCTGGGCCTTCCACAACAGCGCCTACGAGATCGAACTGGCGCTGTCGCAGGCGCTGCGCAACTTCCCGATCAAGCCGCTGGGCTGGCTGCTGTGGCCGCTGGTGTTCCCGTGGGGCCGCCGCGCGGTGGCGCCGGGCGACCGCCTCAGCCGTCGCGTCGCCACCCTGCTGATGACGCCGAACGACGCGCGCGACCGCCTCGGCAACGGCGCCTTCCTGACCCCGGGCGAACACAACCCCGGCGGCCGCATCAACAGCTACCTGGCGAAGGCCATCCTGGCCGAGCCGGTGGAGCGCAAGTTCCTGAAGGCGCTGAAGACCAAGGACATCGAAGCGCTGGACTTCGCCTCGCAGCTCGACGAAGGCGTGCGCGAAGGCTGGATCACCGCCGACGAACGCCGGCAGCTGGAGGAGCTGCACGCGATCACGCTGGACACGATCACCGTGGACGACTTCGATCCGCACGAACTGCGCGCGGCCAGCTACTACGACCTGCCGCAGCACGGGCGGCATCCGCGCGAAGCGGCCTGATCCGCGCATCGCAACCGGACGGCGGGCCTCGGCCCGCCGTTTCCGCATCCAGGAAACGATCGGAACACGTCATGAGCCACCGGATCCTGTCGACCTACCGCACGCTGTCCGGCAAGCCCGGCGGCAAATGGCTGTTCTCGAAGCTGGTCTGCTGGAAGGCGCCTTACTTCTCCAGCATCGCGCCGCGCATCGAAACGCTGGAACCGGGCCGCTGCGTCGCCACCATCAGGCATCGACGCGTGGTGACCAACCACATCGGCACGGTGCACGCCATCGCGCTGTGCAACCTCGCCGAGTTCACCGGCGGGCTGGGCTGCGACGTCAGCATCCCGGCGTCGATGCGCTGGATCCCGAAAGGCATGACCGTGGCCTACCTCAAGAAGGCGGTCGGCACCATGCGCGCCACCGCCACGCCCGCCTTCGCGCCGCGCGAAGCGGCGGAAGGCTACGAATTGCCGTTCGAGGTCGTGGTGGAGAATCCAGCGGGCGAAGCGGTGTTCAAGGCGACCATCGCGATGTGGGTGTCGCCGAAAGGTTGACCGGGCGGAATCAGCCCGCCCGTTCGCCCTCGTTTTCGACACCGCGCGTATCAGGCAGCTTCTTCGCCTCGCCGACCACCCGCCAGGCCCCGAAGGCGAACGCCGCGGCGACCAGCGTGCCGACGCCGAACACCGCGGTGGAACCGAAGCCCGACAGCAGCTTGTGCGTCCACACGAAGGTCAGGTCGCCGCCGCGGTAGATCACGGTGTCGATGGCGGCGCCGGCCTTGTAGCGCCATTCGCGCGCCACCCGCGTGTAGATGGTCTCGCGCGCGGGCTTGTTCAACGAGAACTCGCTGCTGCGGGTCACCACCTGCACCACCGCCACCAGCAGCGGCAACGGCGCCGCCGCCAGCATCGCGTAGCCCAGCAGAATGGCGAACGCCGGGATCAGCAGCGCCGGGGCGATGCCGTAGCGCGACAGCAGGGCGCGAGTGATCCGCAGCTGGATCAGCAGGGTCAGCACGTTCACCGCCAGGTCGATGCCGGCGTAATACGCGGTGGCGGCCTTCGGGTCGGGATAGAACTGGCGCACGATCGCCGCCTGCTCGTTGTAAAGCAGCGTCCCCACGCCCACCCCGAACACGCACAGCACCGCCAGCCAGCGCAGCAGCGGCTCCCTGGCGATCAACCGCAGCCCCGCCAGCACGGTGCCGCCCATCGGCACTTCGCCGCTGGCCAGCTTGCGCTGCGCCTCACGCTGCACCGCGTAGCGGCGCAGCCGCAGCAGGCAGACGATGCACAGCATCAGGAAACCGGCCGACACCAGCATCAGGTGGGCGATGCCGATGCGCTCCACCAGCGCGCGGGTCAGCATCGGCCCGAGGATCGCACCGACCGTGCCGGCCGCACCGATGTAGCCGTAGTAGCGGCGCGCCTCGACGTCCGACCAGACGTCGGCCATGAAGCTCCAGAACACCGCCACCGCGAACAGGTTGAACACGGTGATCCACAGGAAGAACGCCATCCCGCGGCCCGGCACGCCGCTGTCGAACAGCGCGTAGAAGCCCAGCAGGGTGACGATGAAGAAGCCGTACACCGCCGGCAGGAACACCCGCCGCGGCCAGCGGCTGACCAGCCAGCCGTACACCGGCTGCAGCGCCAGCATGATCAGGAAGGTGCAGGTGAACAGCACCTGCAGTTGCAGCTCCTTCAGCGCGATGCCGCGCTCCGCGAAGAAGCCGATCATCGCCGGCGGGAACAGCGCGGACACGTCGGACGAGGCGCCCATCGCCTCGCGCACCGGGCGCAGCACGTAGTAGCCGCATAGCAGGCAGAAGAAATACAGGAACGACCACAGCAGCGGCGGCGATTCGCCCAGCGCGGTTTTGAAGCGACCGAGACTACCGGTGGCGGCTGAGCGTTGGGACATGGGTGCCGGAGGCGGTCAGCGATGCGCAACGGTAACCGCTGGCAGGCCTCCGGCGCCAGCCCGCTGAAGAGCAATTGCTCTAGCCGCGCCGCATAGGTTCGACCGGTCATCGCAGCGGGACAGCGCGTGTTCGACTACATCATCATCGGCGCCGGCTCGGCCGGCTGCGTGCTCGCCAACCGCCTGAGCGAAGACCCCTCGGTCAAGGTGCTGCTGCTGGAAGCCGGCGGCCGCGACTGGCACCCGTTCGTGCACATGCCGGCCGGCCTCGCCAAGATCGCCGGGCTGAAATCGATCAACTGGGACTACGCCACCGTTCCGCAGCCGCAGCTCGGCGGACGCGTGCTGTGGTGCCCGCGCGGCAAGCTGCTGGGCGGCTCCAGCTCGATCAACGCGATGTGCTACATCCGCGGCGTCGCCGGCGACTACAACGCGTGGGCGCAGACCGCCCCGGGCTGGGATTGGGACAGCGTGCTGCCCTACTTCAAGCGCGCCGAAGGCAACGCACGCGGCGGCGACGCCTGGCACGGCGCGGACGGCCCGCTCACCGTGTCCGACCTGCGCCACGTCAACCCGCTCACCCACGCCTTCATCGATGCCGGCAAGCAACGCGGACTGGACGTCAACGACGATTTCAACGGCGCGCGCCAGCAAGGCGTCGGCCTGTACCAGGTGACCCAGCGCGATGGCGCGCGCTGCTCTGCGGCGGTGGCCTATCTCGATCCTGCGAAGACACGCCCGAACCTCACCGTCCGCACCCATGCCGCCGTCAACCGCATCACCTTCGACAGGGGCCGCGCCAACGGCGTGGTCTGCTCGATCAAGGGCCAGGGCTTCCACTTCGAAGCCGCGCGCGAAGTGATCCTCAGCGGCGGCGCCATCAATTCGCCGCAGCTGCTGATGCTGTCCGGCATCGGCCCGGCCGACGAATTGCGCCGGCTCGGCATCGACGTGCTCCACGACGCGCCCGGCGTCGGCGCCAACCTGCAGGACCATCTCGACGTCACCACCCTGCAACACTGCACGCAGCCGGTCAGCTACGACCGCATCAGCGAGGTGAAGACGGCGCTGCAGTATTTCCTCGGCGGCCATCAGGGCCCCGGCACCAGCAACGTGGCGGAAGGCGCGGGCTTCGTGCGCTCGGCGCTGGCGCCGGACGCACGCGCCGACATCCAGCTGCACTTCATCCCGGCGATGATCGACGACCACGGCCGCAACCGCCTGCCCGGCGACGGCTACACCCTGCACGCCTGCTTCCTGCGCCCGCGCAGCCGCGGCACCCTGCGGCTGGCCAGCGACCGCGCCGGCGACAAGCCGCTGATCGACCCGAACTACCTCGGCGACGCCGAAGGCTTCGACATGAAGATGATGGTCGAATGCGCGAAGCTGTCGCTGGAGCTGCTGTCGCAGAAGGCGTTCGATCCGTACCGCGGCGCGCCGATCTTCCCGAGGGAAACGCCGCGCAGCGAAGCCGACCTCATCGAATTCGTGCGCAGCCGCGCCGAAACCGTCTACCATCCCATCGGCACCTGCCGCATGGGCGGCGACGACGCGGCGGTGGTCGATCCGCAGCTGCGCGTGCGCGGCGTCGAGGCACTGCGCGTGGTCGACGCCTCGGTGATGCCGGACCTGCCGGGCGGCAACACCAACGCGCCGACGATCATGATCGCGGAGCGGGCGGCGGATCTGATTCGCGCCGCCTGACATGGTCGGGTTCGACCAGTTCGAATTTCACGCCGGCGCGCTGCAAAGCCGGCACATCGAGCCAATGGATGCTCGTGTTCGGGGTATGCGCACCGCGCTGGATTTCGCGCTCGGGGAATCCAGCACCGCGTAAGGCATCGGCGGTCCTGGTGCGCGCACTGCGTGCGATGCGATCCCGCAGCCACGCGGGCACATCCTTGGCAAGGATGCCATCGTGCAAGCCGAGCATTGCCTTCGGATGCGCCTGACGCGCCTTGCTCGACGCCCACAGCGTAGCGCAGGCACTCGCGCAGCGGCCGTCAATGCGCACTGCCATGCCATGGCGATTGAGATCGCGTGCGGCACGTAGCGCCGATGCCTGCAAACCGCCACGACTCCAGGCAATGGACAGTGTTCGCGCGTCCGGAAAGCGCCGCAACGCCGACCCGATCGCCTCATCGAAACCGGGACCGATGTCACCGATGAAGAATAATTCGTCCCGCGACCGCAGATAGGCCAGGCTCGACTCCTGCTGCCCGGATTTTTCCACGACACAGGGAACGTGGTGCCGGCGCCCGCAAGACCCCCATTCAACCGCCGTGAACTGCCTCTTTCTTGCAAATCCGGCAATGCCGATCGACACCAAGACGACTGCCGCAACGGCAAGCAGCCAAAGCAGCGCTTTCACCCCTGCTCCAGCATCGGCGGCAGCGGGCAATGCAGCACGCCGCAGATGGTGCGCAGCAGCTCCGCTTCGGCGACGCTGATCCGGCCGTCGCTGCTGATCGCGTCGGTCACCGCTTCCACCATCGCCTGCTTGGCCAGCGGGTCGAGTGCGTCCAGCGGTTCCCACACCGCATCCAGCGCCTGCACACCTGCGGCGGGCGGCGCATACGGCAGGTGGTCGCGCGGCAGCACGCGCTGCAGACCGGCGAGGTAGGCGCGACGCGCGGAAGCCTCGTCCTCGTTGCCGTAGCGCGCGACCACCGCCAGCAGGGTGGCGAATTCCTCGCGCACGTTGCCGGGCTTGCGGCGGCCGAAGCGGGCGTAGCGCGCCGGGTCCAGCGACTCGCGCACCTGCACGGTCAGCAGCCGCGCCAGGCAGTATTCGAACAGCGAGATTTCGCCGTCGGCGTTCGCCACCGCCTGCACGGTGTCGAGGAAGGCGTCCAGCTGCGGGCGCGGGCGCAGCCGCAGCACCGGGAAGGCCAGCGCCGCCAGCGGCAGGCGCAGCATCGGGTGCAGGTCGGCGACGAGCTGCTGGTGGATGCGCACGGCGTGGTCGGCCACGGCTTCGCCCAGGCGTGCGGCGATGTCCTGCCGCTGCCGGCCCAGCATGTCCTCGTCTTCCGCGAGCAGCAGCGCCAGCAGCAGCGGCATCACCGCCTCGCGATCGCGCGCCAGGTCGCGCAGGGCGTCGGGGATTGAACCGACGATGGCGTCCGCGCGCCGGTAGTCGTCGGAGGCCGGCGTCGCCACCTGCGCGGCCACCTGCGGCGGCGACACCCGCACCTGCTGGCGCGCGCCCGGCAGCGGAGCGCCGGCGCCTTCGGCCAGGCCCAGCGCCATGTCTTCCCGCATGCCGTCCGGCGGCGACGCCAGCCATCCGGCCTTGAGCCGCTCCAGCTGTTTCCCGCGGAAACCCGGCTCCAGCGCGCGGATGCGTTCCAGCAGCGGCGGATGGGTGGCGAACAGGCCGGAGAAGCCGATGCCGTCGCCGAACAGCATGTGGCTGACTTCCTCGGCGTCGCCGCGCTGGTTCAGGCGCGAGCCCTCCTCCACGCCGGCGATCTTCTTCAGCGCGCCGGCCAGGCCGGCGGTCTGGCGGGTGAACTGCACCGCGCTGGCGTCGGCCAGCCGCTCGCGCGAGCGGCTGACGCCGGCCTTGATCATCCGCCCGAAGAACAGGCCGATGTAGCCGACCACCATCGCCACCAGCGCGGCGATCAGGATCGCGCCGCCGTTCTTGTTGCGGCCGCCGCCGAAGCGCCCGTACTGCAGCACCTTGCGGCCGATCAGCCCGATCATCAGGATCCCGAACAGCACGCCGATCAGGCGCACGTTGAGCCGCATGTCGCCGTTGAGGACGTGGCTGAACTCGTGCGCGATCACGCCCTGCAACTCGTCGCGGTTGAGCCTGTCCAACGCGCCGCGGGTCACCGCCACCACCGCGTCGGACGGGCTGAAGCCGGCGGCGAAGGCATTGATTCCGGCCTCCTCCTCCAGCACGTAGAGCTTGGGCACCGGCACGCCGGAGGCGATGGCGATCTCCTCGACCACGTTGCGCAGCCGGCGCAGCGAGAGATCGGTGGTGTCCGCCGGCACCAGCGTGCCGCCCATCTGCTGCGCCACCGATTCGCCGCCGCCGCCGAGGCTGGCGATGCGGTACAGCGAGCCGAGCAGGATCGTCGCCACGGTGACGCCGGTGGTGAAGGCCAGCATCCGCCACGACGGCGCCACCAGCCACGCGGCCAGATCGACCGCCGCGACGATGCCGATCACCGCCAGCACGAACAGGAAGACCAGCCGCGCCGAGGCGCGGCGGGCGTTGGCCTGGTGTTCGAAGAAGTTCATGGGGCGAGGAGCGAGAAGTGAGCGTGGAGGAGTGAGAAGTGAGGAAAGCGCTTTCGCTCGCACCTCACTTCTCTTCACTCACTCCTCAGAACTGCACTTTCGGCGCTTCGCGCACCTGCGCCTGCTTGTCGGCCGGGATTTCCAGCAGGGTGGCCGGCTGGAAGCCGAACATGCCGGCGAACACGCTGTTCGGGAACACTTCGCGCTTGTTGTTGTAGGCCATCACCGCGTCGTTGAACGCCTGCCGCGAGAACGCGACCTTGTTCTCGGTGCTGGTCAGCTCCTCGGTGAGCTGCATCATGTTCTGGTTGGCCTTGAGGTCCGGGTAGGCCTCGGCCACCGCCAGCAGGCGGCCCAGCCCGGCGTTGAGCTGGCCCTGCGCGGCGGCGAGCTGCGCCATCGCCTCGGGATCGCCGGGGCTGGCCTTGGCCGCGGCCAGGCCGGACTGCGCGGCCGAACGCGCGGCGATCACCGCTTCCAGCGTCTCGCGCTCGTGCGCCATGTACTTCTTGGCAACCTCGACCAGATTCGGGATCAGGTCGAAGCGGCGCTGCAACTGCACGTCGATCTGCGCGAACGCGTTCTTGTAGGCGTTGCGCGCGGTCACGAGGCCGTTGTAGATGCCCATCGCCCAGAACGCGATCACCGCCACAATCACGATGAAAATCAAAAGACTAGACATCCAACCTCCCCTTGTTCATGCAATCGTGGAAACAGGCGCTAGAATCGACCGGTCGTTGCAGCATACGCAGGGGGCATAGCCGATGAAAGAGCGCATTTTCCGGCACGCCTGGAAGGCCGGTCTGGTGGCGGCCCTGCTGCCGCTGGCCGCGGGTTCCGCCAACCAGGGCACCGCGCCGTCGAACGGCACCGTCACCCGCCTCCAACCCGCACCGCTGCCGCAGCCATTGCCCGATGCCGGCGCCGTCGCTGCCGCCCACGCCGCCACGCTGGACATCCCGCGCTTCGAGGCGATCGCCGAGGCGCTGGTCGCCAAGGGCCGCATCCCCGGCATGGCGATGGCCATCGTCAAGGACGGCCGCATCCTCAGCGTGCGCGGCTACGGCATCACCGACGTGCGCGCCCCGCTGCCGGTGGATGCGCACACCGTGTTCCGCCTCGCCTCGCTGTCGAAGTCGTTCGCCGGCGCGATGACCGGCATCCTGGTCAACGACGGCGTGCTGCGCTGGGACAGCCACCTGACCGACTACGTGCCCTCGTTCCAGCTGTCGATGCCGGAAGCGGCGTCGCGGATGACGGTGGCCGACATCCTCAGCCACCGCACCGGCCTGACCCACAACGCCTTCGACCGCGACCTGGAAGGCAACGCGAACTACCACGACCTGACCCTGCGGATGGCCAACGCGCCGATGGCCTGCGCGCCCGGCCAGTGCTATGCCTACCAGAACGTGGCCTTCAGCCTGATCGGCGACGTCGTGTTCGCCACCACCGGCCGGTTCTACAGCGAGGAAGTCGCGCGCCGCATCTTCAAGCCGCTGGGCATGAACGACGCCAGCTACGGGCTGGAAGGCATCGAGGCGAGCGCGCGCTGGGCCCGACCGCACGTGCGCGGCCGCGGCGGCTGGGTGTCGCTGGTACCGAAGCCGACCTACTACCGCGTCGCGCCCGCCGCCGGCGTCAACGCCAGCATCAGCGACATGGCGCAGTGGCTGCTCGCGCACACCGGCCACCGGCCCGACGTGCTGCCGGCGCCGCTGCTGGCGACGCTGCACGCGCCGCTGGTGGACACGCCCACCGAAACGCGCGGCTCGTCGTGGCGGCGCACGCGCCTGACCACCGCCGGCTACGCGCTGGGCTGGCGCGCCTACAACTATTCCGGCCACGACGTGGTGTTCCACGGCGGCGCGGTGCAGGGCTATCGCGGCGCGATGGCGCTGCTGCCGGAACAGGACCTGGGCGTGGCGATCCTGTGGAACAGCGAAAGCCCGCTCCCCAGCGGCCTGCTGCCGACCATCCTCGACAACGCGCTGGGCCTGGTCGGCGGCCAGTGGCTGGACGACGACACCGTGGACGGGTCGGACGACCTGCTCTACGCCGGCCGCGACGCGCTGCCCGTCGGCGCCAGCGCCTCAGCCGCCAAGGCCTCGCCGCCGCCCTGACCGGCGCGCTTCGATCGCGATGATCGCCGGCGCCTGACGCCGGCAAAAAGAAACCCTTCCCGCCTGGGCAACGGGAAGGGCCTTCAGGGTCTTGCAAACGCCGGAGCGGGCAACGCCCGCGCCGGTCGCGTATTACAGGGACGACACCGGTGCCGAAGGCATCTGCGGCGCAGCGGCCGGCTTGGCCTTCTTCGCGGCAGGCTTCTTGGCAGCCGGCTTCTTCGCAGCGGCCTTCTTGGCGGCCGGCTTCTTGGCGGCAGCCTTCTTCACCGCCTTCTTGGCGGCCGGCTTCTTCGCAGCAGCCTTCTTCACCGCCTTCTTGGCGGCCGGCTTCTTGGCGACAGCCTTCTTCGCAACCTTCTTCACCGCCTTCTTGGCGGCCGGCTTCTTGGCGACAGCCTTCTTCGCAACCTTCTTCACCGCCTTCTTGGCGGCCGGCTTCTTGGCGACAGCCTTCTTCGCAACCTTCTTCGCTGCCGGCTTCTTGGCGGCAACCTTCTTCACCGCCTTCTTGGCGGCCTTCTTCGCCGCCGGTTTCTTGGCAGCGGCTTTCTTCGCAGCTTTCTTCACAGCCATGGGATGGCTCCTCGTCAATGGGTAAATCGGTAAAGCCCAGTTACGAAAGACGCCGCAGGTATCGGACCTGCGATCGACCGCCGGCGCGCCAGGCGCGCCGGAACGGATGCTTCACCGATGCGCGCGACGGGCGCCGCATCGGCCGGGACCTTCCCTTCCCACGAAAAAACCTGCGGCGCGATACGCGGCAGGCTTCGGAGTGGACACCGCCGGAAGCCGGGAAGTTCGCTTTCGCCTGAGGGACGGGTTGCCTGCCTCCACCGTTCGTTGCCTCGGGTGGAATTGCGTGTCTTGCCGTCGGCTCTTGCGCTCTGCTCGCTCACTTGCTTCTGCAGGGAATGTCTGCTGGGCGAAACCTAATCACGCTTTTTTCGGGTGTCAACAATCTTTCGCGAAGTTTTTTTTCGGCGCTCTGCCGACGCGTGCGCGCGACGTACCGATCGCGGCATCCATCGACGCATCGCACGCATGCGACGCACGCATGCATGCGCGACGCGCATCGCCTGCGCGCAAGCATTGGCGCGGCTTGCAGCATTCCGCCGATGCGCGCGCGCGATGCATCGATGATCTTCACTCCGCATCGACAACGCGCGCGCGCGACGCGCATCGCCGTTGTGCATTCGTTTGTCGAAGGCCGCCGGATTTCGCGTCGCACAAGCGCGTTTGCGCGAAAACTGCGCGAACTTTTCCGCGCGCGCTCGCCGTCCGCGCGCGTCGTCGCGATGTCGACAACGAAAAAACCCGCGGCGTTTCCGCCGCGGGTTCCGGGTGTTCCGGCGAAAGAACGAAGCGTCAGTGCTCTTCGTCTTCCAGTAGTTCGGCGTAGGCGTCGGGCTCGAGCAGTTCGTTGAGCTGGTCGGCGTCGGCGATCTCCACCACGAACAGCCAGCCGTCGCCGTAGGCGTCCTCGTTGATGGTCTCCGGCTTGTCGGCCAGCGCGGCGTTGACCTCGATCACCTTGCCGCTGACCGGCGCGTACACGTCGGACGCCGCCTTCACCGATTCCACCACCGCGCAGGCGTTGCCGGCCTCGACCGTGTCGCCGACGTTCGGCAGTTCCACGTACACCAGGTCGCCGAGCAGGCCCTGGGCGTGGTCGGAGATGCCGACGGTGGCGCGGCCGTTGCCTTCGGCACGGACCCATTCGTGGGATTTGAGGAACTTGAGGTCGCCGGGGATCTCGCTCATCGGGATGACTCCTGTCGCGCAGTGCGTGGGGGGTTGGGAAAGTCTAGCGAAGCGGAAGCGGAAGCGGAAAGGTCAGATGCCGGGCTGGACGGTGTTGTCGCGGACGAAGGGGAACTTCACCACGCGCACAGGGACTTCCTTGCCGCGGATGTCGACGCGGACGTCGCCGGGCTCGCCGGCGGGGATGCGGGCGAAGGCGATCGCCTTGCCGATGGTCGGCGAGAACGTGCCGGAAAGAATTTCACCCTCGCCGCCCGCGGTGAGCACCTTCTGGCCGTGGCGCAGCACGCCCTTCTCGTCCATCACCAGTCCGACCATCTGGCGCGCGCTGCCGGACGCCTGCTGGGCTTCCAGCGCGGCGCGGCCGATGAAGTCGCGGCCCTCGTCCAGCGAGACGGTCCAGGCCAGCGCGGCCTCGAACGGCGACACGTCCTCGTCCATGTCCTGGCCATACAGGTTCATGCCGGCTTCCAGCCGCAGGGTGTCGCGCGCGCCGAGGCCGGCCGGCTTCACGCCCGCCGCCAGCAGCGCGTTCCAGAACGCGACGGTCTGCGCTTCCGGCACGATCACCTCGAAGCCGTCCTCGCCGGTGTAGCCGGTGCGGGCGACGAACACGTCCACGCCGTCCGTGGTCTGCGCGGCGCGCGCGGAGAAGCGCGCCAGCTTCGACACCGGCGCGCGGTCGTCCTCGCGTAGCAGACCGATCACCTTGTCGCGCGCGGTCGGGCCCTGCACCGCGACCATGCCGAACTCGGGACGCTCCTTCACCTCGACGCCGAACGCCCTGGCCTGCTCGCCGATCCACGCCAGATCCTTGTCGCGGGTGGACGCGTTGACCACCAGCCGGAACCAATCCTCGGACATGAAATAGACGATCAGGTCGTCGATCACGCCGCCGCGCTCGTTGAGCATCGCGGTGTACAGCGCCTTGCCCGGCTTCTGCAGCTTGTCGACGTTGTTGGCGACCAGATGGCGCAGGAACTCGCGGGTGCGCGCGCCGTTGAGGTCCACCACGGTCATGTGGCTGACGTCGAACATGCCGGCGTCGCGGCGCACCTGGTGGTGCTCGTCGATCTGCGAGCCGTAGTGGATCGGCATGTCCCAGCCGCCGAAGTCGACCATCTTGGCGCCGAGCGCGCGATGGATGTCGTTGAGGATGGTCTTGTGCGTCATGGGAAGCCTGCCTGCGTGGGGACCGGCATTATCCCAGACCGGCGCGCCCCTACGCGCCGGTATGCGCGGCCGCTTCGACCTGCAGGGTCATGGCGTCGCCGCCGACGATCCGCACCGGCGTGCCGGCCGGCAGGTCGGGGCCGGCGACGTCCCAGTAGGCATCGGCGATCTGCACGCGTCCGCGTCCCTCGACGATGGCGCGCTCCAGCGGCACCACCCGCCCGACCAGCGCCGCCGTGCGCCGGTTCAGCGCGGGCTGGTCGCTGGGGCGCTCGCGGTTGCGGAACCAGCGCCGGTAGACCTGGATGGAGACGAAGCTCAGCGCGACGAACGCCGCCACCTGCACCAGCAGCGGAATGCCCGGCACCAGCAGCACGCCCAGGAACACCGCCGCCGCGGCGAAGCCCAGCCACAGCATGAAGGCGCCGGGCGCCATCGCTTCGGCGGCGAACAGCAGCAGCGCGAACGCCGCCCATGCGAACACGTCCCAGCGCATCGTCAGTTCCCCTTCGCCGACGCCTTGCCCATCGCTTCCTTCGCCAGCTCGGCGATGCCGCCGAGCGAGCCGATGATCCCGGACGACTCCATCGGCATCATCACGAACTTCTGGTTAGGCGCCTGCGCCAGTTCCCGGAACGCCTCGATGTACTTCTGCGCGACGAAGTAGTTGATCGCCTGCACGTTGCCGCTGGCGATCGCCTCCGACACCATCCGGGTGGCCTCGGCCTCGGCGCCGGCCAGGCGCTCGCGGGCCTCGGCCTCGCGGAACGCGGCTTCGCGGTTGCCTTCGGCCTCCAGGATCTTGGACTGCTTCTCGCCCTCGGCCTTGAGGATCGCCGACTGCCGCAGGCCCTCGGCTTCGAGGATGTTGGCGCGCTTCTCGCGCTCGGCCTTCATCTGCCGGGCCATCGAATCGACCAGGTCGCGCGGCGGCTGGATGTCCTTCAGCTCGATGCGGTTGACCTTGATGCCCCAGGGATGGGTCGCCTCGTCGACGGCGTGCAGCACCTTGGTATTGATCTCGTCGCGCTTGGACAACGACTCGTCCAGGTCCATCGAACCGATCGCGGTGCGGATGTTGGTCATCACCAGGTTGAGGATGGCCACTTCGAGCTGGGCCACCTCGTAGGCCGCCTTGGCCGCGTCCAGCACCTGGAAATAGACCACGCCGTCCACCTTCACCACGGCGTTGTCCTTGGTGATGACGTCCTGGCTGGGCACGTCCATCACCTGTTCCATCATGTTGATCTTGCGGCCCACGCCGTTGACCACCGGCACCAGGAAGTGCAGGCCCGGCCCCATCGTGTGGGTGTATTTGCCGAAGCGCTCCACCGTCCACTCGTAGCCCTGCGGCACCATCCGCACGGTCTTGGACAGCAGGATGATGCCGGCGAGCAGCAGGATCAGCGCAAGTACGGGTGCCATTCGGATGTCCTCCCTGGATGATGCGTCCAGTATAGGGACGGGCGCCCCGCGCCGGGGCGCCGATGCGGGCTGCGACCCTTTCGCGCCCCGGCGCATCCACAGACAGGAATGACCGGCCCGACCTCCAGCTTCGCGATCGACGTCCCCGCCGCCCTGCTCGCCCGCGCGCGCGGCGGCGAGGCGGCGGCGCTGGAGCAGCTGTTCCGCTGGTTCGAGCGGCCGGTGTTCACTCTGGCGCTGCGCATCTGCGGCGACCGCAGCGAGGCGGACGACGTGCTGCAGGACACCATGCTGAAGGTGTTCTCCTCGCTCGACCGTTTCCGCGGCGACGGCGGCAGCCCGTTCTGGGGCTGGCTGCGGCAGGTGGCGGTGAACGAGGCGCTGATGCGGCTGCGCCGCAGCCGCCGGCTGGACGCGGACGACGAGGCGGTGGACGCGCTGGCCGAAGACCTGGCCCCCCCGCCGCCCGCCGCCGCCGATGCCGCCCTGCTGCAGCGCGCGCTGGCGCAGCTGCCCGACGCCACCCGCAGCGTGCTGTGGCTGTACCACGCCGAGGGCTATACCCATCAGGAGATCGCCGAGGCGATGCAGCGCAGCGTGAGTTTCTCGAAATCGCAGCTGGCGCGCGGCACCCGCCGCCTGCGCACGCTGCTGCAAGTTGATATGCCCGCACCGGACAAGGAGCACGCCCATGCCTGACGCCAGCGGCCACGAACGCCATTCCCTACCGCCGCGCTGGAGCGACGCGTTCGCGGCGTTGCCCCTGGACGCCGCGCCGCCGCAGGCGTGGGAGCGGCTGCGCGCGCGGCTGCCGGCGAAACCCGTGCGCGTTCGCGGGCGCTGGCCGCTGTGGCTGGCGACGGCGGCTTCGCTGGCGGCGGTCGGGATGCTGTCGATGCCGATGTGGATGTCATCGGGAAATTTCGGCAGCCGCTCTTATACAAGTGCGCCTCCCTCGACCTCGGCTGCCGTGCCACCGTCGGTCACCGCCCGCCCGAATCCACCCGTCGGCGTGGCTCCGATCGCGCTGGCCACATCGGAGCCGACGGCGCAGGACTCCCGATCGCAAGGGAACAGCGCATCGCGCTCGGCATCGACGGCCACCGCTCGCGAACGCCCGCGCGAAGACGCCATCGCGGCAACGGCAACCAGCCCCCAGCGCATCGCCTCTTCCCGTCACGCGCGCCCCGAATCCAATCTCGAACCCCTCTACGCCGAATCCGCACAGCTGGAAGCGCTGCTGGCCGTGGCGCGCGACGACCGCATCGCCAGCAGCGGCGCCGCCGCGCTGACCGACAGCCTCGACGCCGAGCTTGCGGCGATCGACGCGACCCTGATCCAGCCCGGCCTGGACGCGCCGCGCCGCGCCGGCCTGTGGCGCCAGCGCGTGGACACGCTGCGCCAGCTGGCCGGCGTCGAAACCACCCGCCGCCTGCTGTCCGCGCGCGGCGAAACCTACGACGCGGCGCTGGTCAGCATCGATTGATCGCCCGCCTTTTCCCAAGCACCACAACGAGGACGCCCATGAAGCTCGCCCCCCTTTGCAACGCCCTGGCCCTGGCCCTGGGACTGGCCGCCGGCGCCGCCGCCGCGCAGGACGCGCCCAAGGCGCCGCCGACGCCGCAGCAGAAACAGGAACTGGACGCCGCCCGCAGCGCGCTCGACAAGGCGGCGGAGCGCTATGCCGACCTCGCCGCCCGCTACGGCGGCGCGGACAAGATCGTGCGGATCGAACGCAGCGCACTGCGCAAGCCGGTGATCGGGGTGGTGCTGGCGGCAGACGAGCAGGCCGGCGTGCGCATCGCCGGGGTGACGCCGGACAGCCCGGCGGCCGCGGTGGGCCTGAAGAGCGGCGACCGGCTGGTCAGCATCGACGGCAAGCGGGTCGACGCGGCCGGTGCCGCCGCGCGGGTCGACCAGGCGCGCGAGCTGCTGTCCGCGCTGGACGCGAAGACCGCGGTGAAGCTGGGCTACGAGCGTGCAGGCAAGCCCGGCACGGTGTCGGTGACGCCGAAGGTCGGCGAGCGCGTGCTGGTGGTGCCGCGCGGCGCGCGGTTCGACGGCGACACCAAGGTCTTCGTCGGTGGCGATGGCGTATTCGACATCGAGGCCGACCGCGTGGACGGCGAACTGGCGGCGCCCGCGCGCATCGCGATGGCGAAGGCGCTGTCGTCCACGGGCGGCGCGCGCCGCGCCGGCGAACTGGCCTTCGCGATCGCGCCCGACGTGCGCCGCGAGATCATTCGTCTCGGCAGCGACTGCGAAGGCAAGGACTGCAAGCTGCCGGCGCTGGCCGAGGCGCTGCGCTGGAACGGCCTCAACCTCGCCGCGGTCGATGCGCAGCTGGGCCGCTACTTCGGCACCGACACCGGCGTGCTGGTGCTCAGCGCCGGCAAGGATCTGGACGCGCTGCAGGGCGGCGACGTGATCCTGAAGATCGCCGGCAAGCCGGTCGCCAGCCCGCGCGGGGCGATGGAGCTGCTGCGCGCGCAGCCGGCCGACGGCAAGGTGGCGATGGACTACCTGCGCGACCGCAAGGCCGGCACCGCGCAGGTCGCCGTGCCGAAGGCGCTGCCGTTCCCGGCGTTCCATTTGAGCGCGGCGACGCCGGGCGATGGGACGAACGTGCGCCGCGTCATGGTGATCGACAAGGACGGCAAGACCCAGACCTGGGAAGGCGGCAAGGACGACACGCCGCCGGCCTGGGTGCAGGCGCTGCCCAAGGACGGCCCGCACGCGGAAAAGCGCGTGCAGATCATCCGCAGGGACGCCGCCGGCGCCGACGCGCCACCGGTGGAACAAGGCGACTGACCGGAAACCACGAAGCCCCGCCATGCGGGGCTTCGTTTCGCATCGCACCGGGCAGGGTCAATCGCCTGCTCGGCTGGCCAGGTACGCCTTCGCCTGCTCGCCCACGAAGCGGCGGCCGGGATTGGAACCCCGGATCCAGTCGTCGGGCGCGAACAGCTCGAACAGGCCGACCTTGAACAGGGTCGGGATCGATAGCGCGAGCTCCCGCTCCACCTCGCCGCGCTCGCCGGCGTTGTACAGGCCGATGTTGTGCAGCATGGTCGCGACCGTGCCGGTCTGGACCCGGCTGCCGTCCTTGAGCAGCACGGACGGCAGCACCTCGCCCTCGGAGACGATCTTGTGGTTGATCGCCGCCAGATGCGCCGCATCGTCCACGGGCATTCGCACCTCGCCGGATTGCTCGCGTTCCATGCGCGGCGCCGTCAGCGGTTGGCCGCCGCGCCGGTCACCGCCGCCGGCTCCACCCATTCCGCGAACGCCTTGTCGATGTCGGCGTCGGCCACCGCCTTGCCCTGCTGCACGTCGTCGGCCTGGGTGAACAGCGCCATGATCAGCTGCATGCCGTCGATCTTGGTCTTCAGGTGCAGGCCCGGCGGCGCGTCCAGCAGCGCCGACCAGCGCGCGCGCACCTTCGCCCAGTAGTCTCTAGTGGCGTCCCAGTAGGCGTAGGCGGGCTTGAAGTCGGTGTCCTCGGTCTTGCGGTAGTCGTTGAAGCCGAACTCGCGGACGATGTCCTCGCGGCTGCCGTCGGGCTTGCGCAGCACCTTGGTGTTGAGCTGCTCGTGGGTCCAGCCGCCGGCGACGATGGTGTGGCGGTTGATTACCTCCAGCGCGTTGTAGTCGCTGCGGCGGGTGTATTCGCGGCGCGGCAGCGGGCGCCAGGTGGTGTCGCTGGTCCAGGTGGAGACGCCGCGCTCGTGCGTCCATTTGCCGGTGCCGCAGTAGCGCGGCGCGTCGTCGACCTCGAAGACGCACTGCGTCCACGCGCCGCGGGTGAGCTCGGCCGGGATGCCGCGCACCGCCCAGGTGCGGCCGCCGTCGAACTCGAAGCGCTTGGCCGCCTCGAACGTCCAGTCCTGCCGCCAGTGCTTGGTGACGTGGCCGCTCTTGGGATCGACCAGCACGTGCTGCAGCACGATCTTCGCCGGCGTGTCCTCGACCACGATCACCGCTTCGTCGCCGGCCGCACGCTCGGCGGCGGCGCGCTCGTAGCCGGGCTTGAGCAGGGTGGTTTCGTCGAAGGCGAAATCGACTTCGTATCCGCCCTGCATCGCCAGGATCGCCTTGCGGTCCGCGTCCGGCGGATCGCCCGCGAAGGCGGGCCCGCAGGCGCACAGCGCCAGCAGCAGGGAAACGAACGGCTTGACGGTCATGCGCACATCCTCGTGTCGAACAGGTGGATATCTTCGGGGGTTTTCATGGTGGATGCCGCATCGCGGACACGGGGATTATCGAACAACGCGTCGCCGGCGATGCCTTCGCGGCGGACGATCCGGCCCGCCACGTCCAGACCGCAGGCCGACAGCCTCGGCAGGCTGGCCGCCAGCAGCGGCAGGTCGGCGAAGCCCGGCCCACCCGACACCGCGTGCAGGCGCAACACGCTGGCACGCCAGCCGGGCCCGCTCAGCCGCCGCGCCACGCGCCGCCACAGGCGTTCGCCGATGCCAAGCTCCGGCTCCGTCGTGCGGCTTTCCGGCAGGCCGGCTACCGCCTGTTCCCAGGCCAGGAAATCGGTGTCCGGCAGCAGGTGCAGGCGCCAGCAGCAGCGGCCTTCGCCGTCGAAGAACTGCAGACTCTCGCGCAGGCCGTCGCTGTCCAGCGCGCGCTCGCAGGCCACCCGCGCCGCCTGCGACCAGCCTTCCAGTTCGCTGCCGGCGCCGCTGCGGTACAGGCAGAGCACGGCGCCCAGCGCCGCCAGTTGCTGCGGATGCGGCAGGCGCGGCAGGCCGGGCGGCGCGACGGACGGCATGGCGCGCTACCACTCCACCTGCACGGAGGCGGAGATCGTGCGGCCGGGCGCGGTGTAGCGATCCAGCACGGCGCTGGTCGAACCGGCCAGCGGCACGTCGCCCGCCACCCAGTACTTGCGGTCGCCGAGGTTGGCGATGCCCACGTTGAACTTCATCTGCGGCCCCATCTGCCAGTGCGCGAACAGGTCGAGCACGCCGTAGCCGGGCGAAGCGAAATAGGTGGTACCCGGCGGAGGCGTCGGCATGCGGTCGCGGCGACCGGCGAAACGGCCGGCCAGCTCCACGCCCCAGGTTTCGGCGTCGTAGGCCAGGCCCAGCGTGGCGGTGCGCGGATCGACCGATTCCAGCGGCTCGTCGGCGCTGCGGTCCTCGCCGCGCGACCACGACGCCGCGCCGCGCAGCGACCAGCCCGCCAGCGCATCCGCCAGCGCGCCCAGCTCCAGTCCGGCCTTCAGCTCGACGCCGTGGATGCGCGCGTCGGCCACGTTCTGCGACTGGTAGACCATCAACCCCTGCTGGTTGAAGCCGGTGAACACGAACGATTCGATGAAGTCGCGGTAGCGGTTGTCGTAGCCGCTCAGGCTGGCGTAGGCCGCCGGGCCGGAATAGCGCAGGCCCAGCTCGACGCCGTTGCTGGTTTCCGGCTTCAGGTCCGGGTTGGCGATGGCGGTGTAGCCGAACTGCACGTTGGTGAAGCCGATGTTGACGTCGGCATACGGCGGCGAGCGGAAGCCGCGCGCGTAGCCGCCGAACAGCGACCAGTCCTCGTTGAAATGCCAGACCGCGCCGAGCTTGGGCGACACGCTGGTCTTGGTCAGGCCGCTGAGGGTCACGCCGGGGTTGTCGCCGGCGAAGATCGCGTCCATGTGCGGCTTCAGTTCGTAGCGGTCCACCCGCACCGCCGGCACCAGCCGCAGCGCGCCGCCGACCAGCGCGATCTCGTCCTGGAAATACGCGGCCGCGTTGGTGGTGGTGCTGAGCGGGAAGTCGCGCACCGGGAAATTGTCGGGCGGCATGTTCGGCGTGCTCGCGCCGGTCAGCGGATAGCTGCGCAGGCCGTCGCGGCGCTGCTCGGTCCTGGTGCGGGCCACGTCCAGGCCCCAAGCCAGGTCGTGGCTCACCGCGCCGCCATCCAGCGTCTTGCGGAAGTTGGCCTGCACGCCTTCCACGCGCTGGTCGAAATGGAACCAGCGCTCGCGGATGTCCTGCAACGTCGGCGGCGGCAGCGTGCGTTCCTCGATGGTGTACTGGGTGGTGGCGCTCTTCTGCGTGTAGAGCTGCCAGTCGATGGCATCGGCGAAGCCGCCCTGCAATTCGATCTGGTGGCCCAGCGACACGCGCGTGCGGCGCTGTTCGTCGCGCGCCGCCACCCGCGTGTTGTTCGCGCCGGTCAGCGCCTGCACGCCCTGCGAAGTGAGCATGTCGGTGTCGGCGTTGTCCTCGTTGCCTTCCACCGCCAAGGTGAAGCGCTGGGCGGCGCTGAGCGCGAGCACCAGCTTGCCGAGCACGCTGCGGCCGTCGCGATCCTGCGGATTGGGCTTGGTGCGCGCGGAACCCGTGCCGTCGTTCTCGCCCTGGTTGCGCGTCTCCTGCCCCTGCCGGTGGCTCACCGCCAGCAGGCCCGACCAGCGCTCGCCGCCGAACGCCGCGGTGGCGCCGGCCGACAGCCCGCTCCACTCGCCGCCGAAGCCGAGCTTGAAACCGAAGTAGGCATCCTTGCCCGCCTTCAGGTAGTCCGAAGGATCCTTCGTCACGAACGACACGGTGCCGCCCAGCGCGTCCGAGCCGTACAGCGAGCTGGTCGGGCCACGCACGACTTCGACCCGCTTGAGCGTGTCGAGGTCGACGAAATTGCGGTTGGCGCTGGAGAAGCTGCCGATGGAGAACGCGTCCGGCACCGCGATGCCGTCGGTCTGGATGCGCACGCGGTTGCCGCCGAGGCCGCGGATGCGGATGTCGCCGATGCCGAAGCGGCCGAAGCTGGTGCCGACGCTGATGCCCGGCTCGTAGCGGAACAGGTCCTTCAGGTCGCCGACCAGCAGCTCGTCCATGCGCTTGCGGTCGATCTCGTCCACCGTGTTCGGCACGTCGACCAGCGCGCGCTCGGTGCGGGTGGCGGTGACGACCACGCGGTCGAACACCTTGACGTCGGCATCGGCGGACTCCGAGGCGGGGCCGGATCGGGTCTGGGCGTGGAGCGGAACGGCGGAAACGGAGAGCGCGGCGAGCAGCGCGAGCGACAGCGGGTGCGAACGCATGGGACTTCCAGAGGGTCGGGGTCGTCTGCTGGCTCGCGCTCGCATGCGCTGGCTGGCGGGGAAACCGGCGCGACGCGCGCCGGCGGAGTGGTTTACTTGGTGAGGATCAGCTTGTCGTTGCGGGTGTGGCGCAGGCGGTAGACCTCGTCGCCGTGGCGGATCAGCACCTCGCATCGCCCTTGCAGCAGCTGCCGGCTTTCCAGCTGCGTCGGCTGGCCGTGCAGCGGCGCCGCGGGCTTGGCGATGGCGCGCGGGGCAAGGCGGAAGGACGGCTCGAAGATCGTGGTCGCGGACATGGTCGGGACTCGAAAGGTGGCGGCGCAATTGATGATAATGATTCTCATTATCTAGTCAAGCGATCGCCGCGTGCTTGAATACGCGCCCTCTTCCTCCGGGGAGTAGCCCGCCGCGGCGCGATGCCGCGGCCCGTGCGTCAACACACTTGGCCGGCAGGCCATGGCGCGCAGTGCGGATCGGTTCGATCGGCGCGGGCAAGACCGAAGGCAGACGACGCGCACCCGGCCGGGCGACGCGGCGTTTGCCTTCGCGTCCTTCGCGAATGCGCCCGGCCCGGAGTTCCCCATGTTCGACGCACTGCTCGTTTCCGCCGGCACCGTGGCGCTGGCCGAAATCGGCGACAAGACGCAACTGCTCGCCCTGCTGCTGGCCGCGCGCTTCCGCCGCCCGTGGCCGATCGTGGCCGGCATCCTGGTCGCCACCCTGCTCAACCACGCGCTGGCCGGCTGGGTCGGCGCGCTGGTCGCGCATTGGCTGACGCCCGACGTGCTGCGCTGGATCGTGGCGATCAGCTTCATCGCCATCGCGCTGTGGACGCTGAAGCCGGACAAGCTCGACGAGGACGAGAAACTACCCGCGCACGGCGCCTTCATCGCCACCACCATCGCCTTCTTCATCGCCGAGATCGGCGACAAGACGCAGGTGGCGACGATCCTGCTGGCCGCGAAATATTCGCCGCTGTGGCAGGTGGTCGCCGGCACCACCGTCGGCATGCTGCTGGCGAACGTGCCGGTGGTCGCGCTGGGCAGCCGCTTCGCGGCGAAGCTGCCGCTGAAGGCCGCGCGCATCGCCGCCGCCTGCGTGTTCCTGGCGCTGGGGCTGTGGGCGCTGGCCGGGATCGGCGCCTGACCGCCCGCCATTGAGCCGTCCCCGACGTCGGCCTATCCTGCGTCGGGAACGGGGGAAGGCGTGAACATCATCGGACTCGGACTGCGTGAGTTCTGGCAGCGGCTGCGCGCGCCGCCGGACGCGCTGATGCTGGAGATCGGCGTCGGCGGCGAGCTGCTGGTGGCGAAGCTGCGCGCCGGCCTGTCGCTGGCATTGCTGCTGCTGCCGCTGGTCAACATCGCGACCGGCGAATACACGCCGTCGGAAGGCATCGCCGGGATGTTCGGAGTGATCCTGGCGGTGGCGGCCTCGCAGGTGCTGCTGGTGCTGGCCCACCAGCAGCGCCGCTTCCGCTGGCTGCCGTGGCTGACCACCAGCTACGACGTCTCGCTGACCACCTTCGTGCTGGCGCTGCTGGCGCCCGGCTCGCTGGCCGCCAGTCTCAACAGCATGGTGGTGTGGGCGTTCTACCTGATCGCGATCTGCATGACCGCGCTGCGCAACGACGGCCGGCTCACGCTCTACACCGGCGCATTGGCAATCCTGCAATACGCGGCACTGGCAGCGGTGGTGTTCGCGCTCGCGCGCGCGCCGGAGCAGCTGGTGTCGGCGGACTACGGCACCGCGCGGGTATCGACCGTGCTGCAACGGCTGCTGCTGATCGGGGTGATGACCGCGATCACCGCCACCGTGGTCTACCGCATGCAGCGGCTGGTGGAGCTGTCCGGCACCGACGGCCTGACCGGGCTGCCCAACCGCACCCTGCTGGTGCACCACTTCCCCGGCGTGCTCGACGGCGCGCGCGAGAACGGCGGTTCGCTGACGCTGGGCCTGGTCAACCTCGACTACTTCCGCCGCATCAACGACGAAGCCGGCCCCGCAATTGGCGACCACGCGCTGCGCCACGCCGTCGGCGTGCTGCGCGAGAGCCTGGAGAACGGCGACCTGCTGGTGCGGCTGGGCGGCGAGGAATTCGCGCTGCTGATGCCGCTGCCGGCCGGGCGCGCCTGGGAGCGGCTGGAAACGATGCGCCGCGACCTCGCCACCCGGCCGTTCGTGCCCGGCCAGGACGCCTCGCCGCTGCGGCTCACCTTCAGCGCCGGGCTGGCCAGCTGGCCGCAGGACGGCGCCGACCTGTCGCAGCTGATGCGGCGCGCCGACCTGCGCCTGTCGCAGGCCAAGCTGGAAGGCCGCAACCGCGTGGTGGCGCGCTGAACCGCGCGGTTCCGCTTGCCCGCGGTGCCGGCCATGACTAACCTGCGCCGAGCAGGCGCGCCGTGTCGCCTCGCATGGGAGCCTACGTGAGCCTGAAGCTGCGCCTGACCATCATGAACTTCCTCCAGTTCTTCATCTGGGGGGCGTGGCTGATCACCATCGGCGCCTACTGGTTCCAGCACAAGCAGTGGTCGGGGACGAGCTTCGGCGCGATCTTCTCGACCATGGGCATCAGCGCGCTGTTCATGCCGGCGCTGATGGGCGTGGTGGCCGACAAGTGGATCAACGCCGAGAAGCTCTACGGCCTGCTGCACCTGGCCGGCGCGGTCATGCTGTTCTTCGTGCCGACGGTGAACGACCCGCACACCATGTTCTGGGTGATGCTGGCGACGATGATCTGCTACATGCCGACCATCTCGCTGGCCATCGCGGTGGCCTACAACGCGATCAAGCGCGACGGCCTGGACGTCGTGCGCGACTACCCGCCGATCCGTGTCTGGGGCACGGTGGGCTTCATCGCCGCGCTGTGGACGACCAGCCTGCTGAAGCTGGAGACCTCGCCCGGCCAGTTCTACATCGCCTCCATCGCCTCGCTGGCGCTGGGCCTGTACGCCTTCACCCTGCCGCCCTGCCCGCCGACGCTGGGCAAGGCGCAGGCGCGCTCGCTGGTGGACGTGCTGGGGCTGTCCTCGTTCCGCCTGTTCCGCGACCGCAACATGGCGGTGTTCTTCGTGTTCGCGATGCTGCTGGGCGCGGCGCTGCAGCTCACCAACGCCTACGGCGACACCTTCCTGCACGACTTCGCCGGCGTCGACGCCTACAAGGACACGCTGGCGGTGAAGTACCCCGCCATCATCATGTCGATCTCGCAAATCAGCGAAACGCTGTTCATCCTGACCATCCCGTTCTTCCTGAAGCGCTTCGGGATCAAGACGGTGATGACCATCAGCATGCTGGCCTGGTTCCTGCGCTTCGGCCTGTTCGCCTACGGCAACCCCGGCTCCGGCCTGTGGATGATCGTGCTGTCCTGCATCGTGTACGGCATGGCCTTCGACTTCTTCAACATCTCCGGCTCGCTGTTCGTCGAACAGCAGGCCGACCCGCGCATCCGCGCCAGCGCGCAGGGCCTGTTCATGCTGATGACCAACGGCATCGGCGCGGTGCTGGGCAGCGCGATCAGCGGCTGGATGATCGACCGCTGGTTCACCGACGCCGCCGGCGCCAAGGACTGGCACGGCATCTGGACCACCTTCGCGCTGTATTCGCTGGCGATGGCGGTGGCCTTCGTGCCGCTGTTCCGCCACCGCCACGATCCGCACAAGGCTGTGCCCGCGCACGGCGCCGCCGACGTGGGCAATCCCTGAGCATGCCGCGCGTCTTCGTCGCCGGCTCGTTCAACGTCGACCACGTCTGGCGGGTGGCCACGCTGCCGTCGCCGGGCGCGACCCTGAGCGGCAGCTACGCCACCGGCCCCGGCGGCAAGGGCTTCAACCAGGCCGTGGCCGCGCGCCGCGCCGGCGCGGACACGCGCTTCGTCTGCGCGCTGGGCCTTGATGCCGGCGCGCAGCTGGCGCGCGCGCTGTGCGATGCCGACGGCATCGACCTGCACGCCGCCACCGCCGACGCGCCCACCGGCACCGCCGGCATCTACGTCGATGCGCAGGGCCGCAACTGCATCGTGATCGGGCCCGGCGCGAACGCCGCGCTCGACGCCGAGTTCGTCGCGCATGCGCTGGCCGGCGTCGCCGCCGGCGACGTGGTGCTGGCGCAGCTGGAGTCGCCGCTGGACGCGGTGGCGCGCGCGCTGGACGCCGGCCGCGCGGCGGGCGCGACCGTGCTGCTCAACCCCGCGCCCGCCAACGTCGCCATCGACGAGACCATGCTGGTCCGCGCCGATGTGCTGACCCCGAACGAAACCGAATTCGCCGCCCTGCTGCTGCGTCACGTAGGCGAGCGCATCGACGCCGATGCGGTGGGCAATCTCGACCAGCAGCGCCTGCACGCGCTCTGCCGCGAACTGCTTCCGCACGGCAGCGTGGTCGTCACCCTCGGCGCCAGCGGCTGCTTCGTCTCGCATGCCGACATCGCGCTGCGCGGCGATACCGCCGCCTGCTACCGCGTCGCGGCCGAGCCCGCGCAGGCCATCGACACCACCGGTGCCGGCGACGCCTTCAACGGCGCTCTTGCCGCCTCGCTCGCGCAGCGTCCGGAGCGCGCCTTCATCGAGCACGTCCGCTTCGCCGGCCGCTTCGCCGCACGCTCGACCGAACAGGCCGGCGCGGCGCTGGCGATGCCGCATCTGGTGGTCGAATAGCCACGATCCGGCCGCTTCGGAAGAGGCGGCCGGCGTTGTCGATCGGCACCGACGAATCGCGTCCGATTCGGAAACCGAGTGTCTTGCGAGGAGTGGTGGGTTGGCTGGGAATCGAACCCAGGACCAGCGGATTAAAAGTCCGATGCTCTACCGACTGAGCTACCAACCCGTTGTTGAAACACCCGGCATTGCGCCGGGGCGCGCATTCTAACCGATGCGGGCGTCGACGTAGCGCGTCGGATCGGCCACGCCGGCTTCGGCGAAGCCCTGCGCGCGCAGGCGGCAAGCGTCGCAGTGGCCGCAGGCGCGGCCGTCGGCGTCGGCCTGGTAGCAGCTCACGGTCTGGGCGAAGTCCACGCCCAGGCGCAGGCCCTCGCGGGCGATGTCGGCCTTGGACATCCGCATCAGCGGCGCGTGCACGCGGAAGCGGCTGCCTTCCACGCCGGCCTTGGTGGCGAGGTTCGCCAACGCCTCGAAGCCGGCGATGAACTCCGGGCGGCAATCGGGATAACCCGAGTAGTCCACCGCGTTGACGCCGCAGAACAGGTCGGTGCTGCCCAGCACCTCGGCCCAGCCCAGCGCCACCGACAGCATGATGGTGTTGCGCGCCGGCACGTAGGTGGACGGGATGCCTTCGCCGATGACGTGGCCGTCGGTGTCGGTCGGCACGTCGATATCGTCGGTCAGCGCCGAACCGCCGATGCTGCGCAGGTCGACGTGCACGGTCTTGTGCGCGACCGCGCCCAGCGCAGTCGCCACCCGCGCGGCGGCGTCCAGCTCGGAAGTGTGGCGCTGGCCGTAGCGCACGCTCAGCGCATGCGCGGCGAAGCCCTGCTCGCGCGCGATGGCGAGCACGACGGCGGAGTCCATGCCGCCCGACACGAGGACGACGGCGGGTTTGCGTGCATCGGTCATCGTCCCGGCTCCTCGCCCCACAGGATCTTGTGCAATTGCATCTGGAAGCGCACCGGTAGTTTTTCTTCGATGATCCAGTCCGCCAGCACGCGCGCGTCCACCTGGCCGGCGCTGGGCGAGAACAGCACGTCGCAGACCTCGTGCAGGCGATGCTGCGCCAGTATTTGTTTGGCCCAGTCGAAGTCCTCGCGCGAGCAGATCACGAACTTGACCTGGTCGTGCGCGGTCAGCAGCGGCAGGTTGCTCCAGAGGTTGCGCGCCTCCTCGCCGGAGCCGGGCGTCTTGATGTCCAGCACGCGCGAGACGCGCGGATCGACGCCGGCGATGTCGAGCGCGCCGGAGGTTTCCAGCGACACTGCGTAGCCGGCATCGCACAGCTTTTCCAGCAATTGCAGGCAGCGCTTCTGCGCCAGCGGCTCGCCGCCGGTCACGCAGACGTGGCGCGCGCCATGGCGGGCGACTTCGGTGAGAATCCCGTCGATCTCCCACCACTGCCCGCCGTAGAAGGAATAGGTAGTGTCGCAATAGGTGCAGCGCAGCGGGCAGCCGGTCAGGCGCACGAACACGGTGGGCCAGCCGGCGTCGCGGGCTTCGCCCTGCAGCGAGAAGAAGATTTCGGTGAGCTTGAGGCGCTCGGTCTGGCGGGCCGCCGATGCGGCGGCCGCATCGGCGACGTCGTTCATGCGGGCATTTTACCGGGTGGCCGCCATCTGCATCGAGCGCAGCCGGTCGTCGGCGATACGGGCGACATCGGTGCCCGGATAGCGCTGAACCACCTGCCGCAGCGTCTCCGCGGCGGCATCGGTCTGGCGCTGGCCGTACTGGGCCAGGCCCAGCTTGAGCAGCGCGCCCGGCGCCTTGTCGTTGCCCGGATAGCGGTCCAGCAGGGCGCGGAACTGCTCGCCGGCGAGCGCGTAGTTCTGAGTGACGTAGTAGCTCTCGCCCAGCCAGTACAGCGCGTTGGGCGCGAGCTGGCCGCCGGGGAAGGCGGCGAGAAAGTCGCGCAGGCGGCGTGCGGATTCCGCGTAGTCGCCGCTCTTGAGCGCCTCGAAGGCGTAGCCGTAGGCGCCCTGCTCGTCCTTGCCCGCCATAGCCGAGGACGACGGCGCGGACGACGACGGGGCTGCGGGCAGCGTCACGTCCGGCGTGGCCGGTGCCGTCGTCGTCGGCGCGACGGCCTGCGCGGGCGCCGCGGTGCCGCCGCCTTCCAGCCGGTCCAGCCGGCCGCTCAGGTCCAGATACTGCGCGCGCTGGCTCTGCCTGGCCTGCTCGAGCTGCTGCTGCAGCTGTTCGAGCTGGCCGCGCAGCTCCTGCACTTCCGCGCGCAGCTGGCCGATCTGGTTGACCAGCTCGGTGCCGTTCTGGTCGCCGACAGGCCGCGCTTCGAGCGCGGCCACGCGGTCGGCCAGGCTGGCGCGCTGGGCCATGGCCAGCGGCGATGCCATCAGCATCGCCGCCGCCAGCAGGGAGATGCGCAGGCGCATCACTTGTCGGTGTAGACCAGTTCGACGCGGCGGTTCTTGGACCAGCAGTCTTCGCCGGACTCGTTGCAGACCGGGCGCTCCTCGCCGTAGCTGACCACGGTGAGCTGGCTGGCGCCGCCGCCGTTGGCCTGCAGCGCGGACGACACGGCGTTGCCGCGGCGCTCGCCCAGGCCCATGTTGTATTCGCGACTGCCGCGCTCGTCGGCGTTGCCTTCCAGGCGCAGACGCGCGCTCGGGCGGTCGCGCAGGTACTTGGCGTGGCAGGACATCGCGGCCTGGAACTCCGGCTTCAGCGCGTCCTGATCGAGGTCGAAGTACACCACGCGCTGGCGCAGGCAGGCGTCGCTGTCGAGGTCGGCCGGGGTGTAGGCGCCCGGCGTGGTGCTGGTGACCGGCGCGGTGGTGGCGCCGCTGTTGTCGACCGGGGTTTCGGCCGGCGGGGTTTCCTTCACCTTCTTGGAGCAGCCCACCGCCACGGCGGAGGCCAGCACGGCGATGGTCAGGAATTGGGCGGCGCGTGGGAGCGAGACGGTCATCATGGAATCCTCGTCGAAGGGTCGATACAGCGGGAAGTTCGCGCCGGTCAGTCTAGCCGGTTCCGGCGTGAGCGAATTGTGATCAGCGCTTGCGGTACGGCGACCACGCCGGCTCGCGCACGTCGCCTTCGGCCAGCACCAGCCGCTGGCGCACGCGGCCATCGGCGGAAACGGCGTACAGCACGCCGCGGCGGCCTTCGCGCGCGGCGTACAGCAGCATCGCCCCGTTCGGCGCGAAGCTCGGCGATTCGTCCAGCGAGCCCGGCGAGAGCATGCTCCAGCGCGCGCCGCCGGTGCTGCGGTCCATCAGCGCAATGCGGTAGGTGTTGCCGGCACCCTGCGCGGTCGCCAGCTTCTTGCCGTCGAACGACAGCGACGGGCTGGCGTTGTAGCTGCCGTCGAAGCTGACCCGGCTGGCGCTGCCGCCGCTGGCCGGCATCTGGTAGATCTGCGGCCGGCCGCCGCGGTCGGAGGTGAAGTAGATGCTGGCGCCGTCGTGGCTCCAAGTCGGCTCGGTGTCGATGCCGAAGTGGTTGGTGAGCTGGGTCAGGTGCTTGCTGCCCAGGTCCATCACGTAGATGTCCGGGTTGCCGCCCTTGGACAGGGTCAGCGCCAGCCGGCCGCCGTCCGGGGAGAAGCTGGGCGCGCCGTTGATGCCGCGGAAGCTGGTGAGCTTCTCGCGCCCGCCGCTGGCGATGTCCTGGATCCAGATGCCGGAGTTGCCGCCCTCGAAGCTGACGTAGGCCAGCTTGCGCCCGTCCGGGCTCCACGACGGCGACAGCAGCGGCTCGGTGGAATTGACCACGGTGCGCGGGTTGTAGCCGTCGGAATCGGCCACCACCAGCGCGTAGCGGGTGCCGCGGCCCAAGCCGCTGGAGGTGACGTAGGCGATGCGGGTCCAGAACGCGCCGGGCACGCCGAGGATCTTTTCGTACACCGCGTCGGCGATCTGGTGCGCCACGTCGCGCATCGCGCCGGCCGGCGCGGTCAGGGCGAACCCGAGCAGGCGCTCCTGCTTGGCGACGTCGAACAGTTCGTACTCGGTGCGGTAGCCGTCGCCGCCGGCCACGCAGCGGCCGATCAGCAGGTAGTCCTGCTTGAGCATGCGCCAGGTTGGATAGGCGACCTCGCTGCCCTGGGTCGGGCGCTCGGGCAGGCCGGCCGGATCGGGGCTGCGGAACTGGCCGGAGCGGGTCAGGTCGGCGCGCACCACGCCGTCCACGTCGGTGTCGCCGCAGCTGCCGCCGAACGGCACCACCGCGATCGGCAGGGCCGCGGCGTTGCCGCCGACGATGTCGATTTCGAGACTGCCCCTCGACTGCGCCAGCGCCGCGCAGGCGGGCAGCAACAGCAGCGGGACGAGCAGGCGGCGGACGATGCGCTTCATGCGGCCTCTCTGAACGGGATCAAGATGAACAGGGTGGACGATACCGATGGCGGCAGGATGAACGCCAGCGGACTGGCGAGGAACGGCGCCGAACGCGCGAGGATCAGCGGTCTTCCGGCACGAAGTTGAGGTCGAGGTTGCGGTTGAACACCGTCTCGAACCCCGCGTAGGGCAGCGGCGAGGCCTTCAGCACCGCGCGCTCCACCGACTGCTTGCCGAGCGTGTCGTAGGGGCAGGACGGCGAGATGGTCACGTCCACCACTTCGCCGCCGGGCAGCTGGCGGATCGAGATGCGGCAGCGCTGGCCCAGCGGCACCGTTTCCGGGCGCACCCACTGGCGCAGGATCGCCTGCTGGAGGGCGGCGGCGTACTTGGCCTGCAGGCCCGGATCGGTGCCGTGGTTTCCGGGCGGCGGCGGCGCGGTCGAGGTGCCGGGCGTGCGCGCGTCGGCCAGCTGCTGCGCGCGCTGCTCGGCCATGGTGCGTTCGCGCGCGGCCTGTTCGCGCTGCTTGCGGATTTCCGCCAGCTGCTGCTGTTTGCGGCGCTCCTCCTCGGCCTGCTTCTTGGCGTCCAACTCGACCTGGTCGGGCTGCTTGCGCTTCTGCTCCTGCTCGCGCGGCACCTTGGCGACCTGCGGCAACGGCGCGTCGCGCTGCACCTTCTCCTGCTCGACCGGCGCGGGCTCGGGCACCGGCGGCGGCAGTTCCTTCGGCTGCGGCGGGGGCGGCACCTCGTCCGGCAACGGCTCGGGAAGCGGTTCCGGCTTCGCCGGTTCGGGCGGCGGCACGGGCTGTTCCCTGGGCTCGCGCCGCAGCGCGCGCTGCATCGACGCACTGAGGTCCGACACCGCCACCAGGTCGGCCTCGATCGGATCGCCCTGCGCGGCTTCGACGATGTTGCGCTGCGACCAGAGCAACCCGGCGAACATCAGCGCGAACAGCAGCACGTGCAGGGCCAGCGCCTGCAGCAAGGCCACCCACGTATCGGTGCGCGTCTGCTTCACCCGCGGCCCATCACTTCTTCGGTTCGCCCATCAGCCCGGCGCGCGACACCTTGGCGTCGCGCTGCAGCAGCGACAGCACCTCGTACACGGACTGGTAGCTGACGTCGCGGTCGCCGGCCACGTACACCGCCAGCTCCGGATCGGCCTCCACGAACGCGCGCACCTTGGCGACCAGCTGCTCCGCATCCACCGCCTGCGGGCGGTCCACGCCTTCGTAGGTCAGCGCCAGCGCGCCGTCCTTGCCGACCTGCACCACCACTGGCTGCTTCTTCTTTTGCTCCAGCGACTTGGCGTCGGCCTGCGGCAGGTTCACGTCCACGCCGACGTTGAGCAGCGGCGCGGTCACCATGAAGATGATGAGCAGCACCAGCATCACGTCGATGTAGGGAACGACGTTGATCTCGGCCTTGAGCTTGCGCTTGCGGTGCCGGCGGCTTGCGGTTGCGAGTGCCATGCGCGCCTCAGTCGTCGCCGTGGGTCTGGCGCTGCAGGATCGAGGAGAACTCCTCGCTGAAGGTGTCGTAGCGCACCGCCATGCGCTCGGCGCGGGTGGCGAAGCGGTTGTAGGCCCACACCGCCGGGATCGCCGCGAACAGGCCCATCGCGGTGGCGACCAGCGCCTCGGAGATGCCCGGCGCAACCGTCGCGATGGTCGCTTCCTTCATGCTCGCCAGGCCCTGGAACGAAATCATGATGCCCCAGACGGTGCCGAACAGGCCGACGTAGGGGCTGATCGAGCCGACGTTGGCGAGGAACTCCAGGTTGCGCTCCAGCCCGTCGAGCTCGCGCGAGGACGCGGCGCGCATGCCGCGCTGCGCGCCTTCCAGCTGCATGCGCGCATCGACGCCGCGGCGCTGGCGAATGCGGTTGAACTCGCGCATGCCTGCCTCGAAGATCGCTTCCAGCCCTTCCACGTTGCGGTGGCGCTCGGTGGCGGACGCATAGAGCTTGGTCAGCTCGGTGCCGGACCAGAAGCTTTCCTCGAAGCGATCCGCCTCGCGCTCGGCACGGTCCAGCACCCGCTTCTTGCGCAGGATGATGACCCACGAGGCCAGCGAGGCCAGCAGCAGCAGCGCCATCACCAGCTGCACCGGCAGGCTGGCGTGCAGCACCAGCTGCAGGATGTTGATGCCCTGGTCGCCGTGCACGGCAGCGGCCTTCGCGCCGGCGTCGGCCAGTTCCACGGTGCCGGCGGCGGCGGTGTCGGGCAGCGCCTGCGGCAGCGATTGCAGCATGGTCGAAACGGGCATCAAGGAGTCTCCAACAGGGGCTTGAGTTGCGACAGCAGGGAATCCGGCAGCGGACGCGGACGGAAGCTCGATGCGCGCAGCGCGGCGATCTTCACCTTCGCTTCGACCAGCAATGCGCCGTCGCGTTCGATCCGCTGCGCCAGCACGAGGCTGGCACCCCGGCATTCCAGCAGGCGCACGCTGACCGAAAGCTGATCGTCCAACCGGGCCGGGGCGCGGAAGTCCACGTCCATCGCCCGCACCACGAACACCAGGTCGTCGCGCTGGCGCATCGCGTCCTGGTGCAGGCCGATGCCGCGCAGCCATTCGCTGCGCGCGCGCTCCATGAAGGCGAGGTACTGCGCGTGATACACGACGCCGCCGGCGTCGGTGTCTTCCCAGTAGACGCGGACCGGCCAGACGAACGCTTCAGCCATTGTCGGCCTCGAACAGTCCGGGCGTCGCCGCCTTCGGCTTGAAACCGAGGTGGCGGTAGGCCTTCGGCGTCGCCATGCGCCCGCGCGCGGTGCGCACCAGGAAGCCCTGCTGGATCAGGTAGGGCTCGATCACGTCTTCCAACGTACCGCGCTCCTCGGACAGCGCCGCCGCCAGCGATTCCACGCCGACCGGGCCGCCGTCGAAGGCGTCGATGATGATGCCGAGCATGCGCCGGTCGAGTTCGTCGAACCCTTCGGGATCGACCTTCAGCATGTCCATCGCCGCGCGCGCAGCATCGGCGTCGATCGCGCCGTTGCCCTTCACCTGCGCGTAGTCGCGCACGCGCCGCAGCAGGCGGTTGGCGATGCGCGGGGTGCCGCGCGAACGCCGCGCCAGCTCGCCCGCGCCCTCGGCGTCGCAGGCGATGCCGAGGATCTGCGCGGAGCGGCGCACGATCCGGGTCAGCTCCTCCGGCGAATAGAACTCCAGCCGCTGCACGATGCCGAAGCGGTCGCGCAGCGGCGCGGTCAGCAGGCCGGCGCGCGTCGTCGCGCCGATCAGGGTGAACGGCGGCAGGTCGAGCTTGATCGAGCGCGCGGCCGGGCCCTCGCCGATCATGATGTCGATCTGGCAGTCCTCCATCGCCGGGTAGAGGATTTCCTCGACCACCGGCGACAGGCGATGGATCTCGTCGACGAACAGTACGTCGTGCGGCTGCAGATTGGTGAGCAGCGCGGCGAGGTCGCCGGCCTTTTCGATCACCGGGCCGGAGGTGACGCGCAGGTTCACGCCCAGCTCGTTGGCGATGACGTGCGACAGCGTGGTCTTGCCGAGCCCGGGCGGGCCGAAGATCAGCACGTGGTCGAGCGCCTCGCCGCGGCCTTTCGCCGCCTCGATGTAGATCTGCATCTGCTCGCGCACCGGCTGCTGGCCGAGGTACTCGTCCAGCCGCTTCGGGCGGATGCTGGCCTCCAGCGCCTCGTCTTCGCGGGTGGCGCCGGGGGCGATGATGCGGGGGTCGGTCATGGCCCGATTATCGCGGCTTTTGCCGCGGCCGTCGCGATGCGGTCCGGCCGGCATGCCCGCATGCCGTTGTCCTCCTCCGACGCGGCGACTAAGCTGCCGGCATGATGCAGGCCGTGAAAACGTCCGCACCGCTCGCCGAGAGGTTGCCGCGACTTGCCCTGTTCACCCTGGCCGTCGCCGCCTGCGGGTGGTGGTCCATCCACATGGCGCTGGGGCCGTCGGGCTTTTCGATGCTGTGGATTCCCAGCGGCATCCTGTTCGGCGTCCTGCTGACCTCGCCGCGCGGCCACTGGCCCGCCTACCTCGCCTGCGCGCTGCTGGCGTTCCTGGCGTCGAACCTGCAGCGCAACGGCGCGGGCCTGCTGACCCTGGCGCTCAGCCTGTGCAACCTCTTCGACGCGTGGTTCGCGGCGCGGCTGGTCACGTCGCGGGTGGGCGATGTCGGCCAGCTGGCGAGCATCAACCGTACGCTGCGCGTCGGCGGCGTCGCCACCCTGCTCGCCTGCACGCTCTCCGCGCTGGCCGCCGCCACCGCGCGGCAGGCGCTGATGCCGCAGCAGCACGGCTTCGGCGTGCTGTTCGAGACCTGGCTGGCCTCGCACGCGCTGGGCATGGTGATCTTCGGGACGCTGACGGTGATCGCGCGGGTCGAAGGCCGCCGCATGCTGGGCCCGCCGGCGCGGCGGCTGGAGCTGGCGGCGACGGTGGCGCTGGTGGCGGCCAGCACCTGGCTGATCTTCGCCCAGTCGGCCCTGCCGGTCTCGTTCCTGCTGCTGCCGCCGCTGCTGCTCTGCGTGCTGCGGCACCGCTTCAGCGGCTTCGTGCCGGCGATGGCGCTGATCGCGCTGATCGCGGCGATGGCCACGGCGGCGGGCCACGGCCCGCTCGTGCTGGGCGCCGGCGCCGACGACGACGTGGCGCGCTCGCGCATGCTGCAGCTGTTCCTGCTGTGCTGTTGCTGGGTCGCGTTCCCGGTCGCCTCGGTGCTGACCGAACGCCGCGTGCTGACGCATCGGATGGCGCGCAGCGAGCAGCAGTACCGGATGCTGGCCGACTATTCCCGCGACCTGATCATCCGCATCGGGCCGGAACGCAGCCTCGACTACATCTCGCCCTCCGTGACCGAGCTGCTGGGCTGGACGCGCGAGGAGTACGAACGGGCGCGCTGGGAACTGATCCATCCGGAGGACGTGGCGATCCTGCAGGACACGATGTCGCCGCTGTACGAAAGCGGCGGCATGGCGAGCATCGTGTACCGCTGCCGGCACAAGCAGGGGCACTACATCTGGCTGGCGGCCAACGTGCGCAGCGTGCGCGACGGCAAGGGCCAGCCGGCGCTGGTGTATTCCGGCCGCGACGTCACCTCGCGCATCGAGGCCGAGCAGGCGCTGGAGCAGCAGGCCCGGCGCGATCCTCTCACCGGCCTGGCGAACCGCCTGCTGTTCGACGAGCGCCTGGCGCTGGCGCTGGCGCGCGGCTGGCGCAACCGCACCCGCGTCGGGCTGCTGTACATCGACGTGGACCATTTCAAGGCGATCAACGACACCCACGGGCACGCCGCCGGCGATCACGCGCTGCGCGAGTTCGCGCGCCGCCTGGGCGGCTGCATCCGCTCGGTGGACCTGGCGGTGCGGCTGGGCGGCGACGAGTTCGCGGTGCTGGTGGAGGACATCGCCACCCCGCAGAGCCCGCAGTTCGTCGCGGACAAGCTGGTCGCGGCGATGCGCGAGCCGGTCCGGTTCGAGGGCATCCCGCTGCGCATCAGCGCCAGCATCGGCATCGGCATGAGCGGGCCGGGGCATTCGGACGCGGCGGCGCTGATGCGGCTCGCCGACGAGGCGCTCTACCGGGCCAAGGCCGCCGGCCGGAACACCTGGCGGCTGGCGGTCGCGCCGACCTGGCCGGAGCACGCGTCTGCGTCCTGAACCCGGACACGGCGCCGCGCGCGCCTCAGATCTCCACCTGCGCGCCCAGTTCGACCAGCCGGTTGCCGGGAATCCGGAAGAACGTGGTCGCCGGCGCGGCGTTGCGGTGCATGAAGGCGAACAGCTTGTCGCGCCAGATCGGCATGCCGCGGTGGCGGCTGGCGACGATGCTCTCGCGGCTGACGAAGTAGGTGGTGTCCATCGGGTTGAACACCAGGTCGCACTGGTCGCAGCTGCGCATCAGCGCCACCGGCACGTCCGGCGTTTCCATGAAGCCGTAGCGGATGATCACCCGGTGGAAGTCGTCGCCGGCGATCGGCGAGATCTTCATCCGCTTCTCGCGCGGCGCGTACGGCACGCCCAGCGTCTCCACGGTCAGGAACACGTTGCGCTCGTGCAGCACCTTGTTGTGCTTGAGGTTGTGCAGCAGCGCGTGCGGCACCACGTCGGGGCTGGCGGTCAGGAACACCGCGGTGCCCGGCACCCGCACCGGCGGCGCCAGCATCAGGCCGGGCAGGAAGGTGTCGAGCTGGATGCCTTCCTTGCGCACCTCGGCGGTGAGCAGTTCGCGCCCGCGGCGCCAGGTGCGCAGCACGGTGAACACCAGCAGGCCCAGCGCGATCGGGAACCACGCGCCGTGGAAGAACTTGGCGCCGTTGGCGACCAGGAAGCCGAGGTCGATCACCAGCACCACCGCGCACACCGGCAGCACCCACCAGCGCGCGCGCGTCCAGGTGGACTTGGCCAGCAGCGCCAGCAGCAGGGTGTCGATCAGCATCGTGCCGGACACCGACACGCCGTAGGCCGAGGCCAGGTTGGTGGAGCTGCGGAACGCCAGCACCAGCGCGATCACGGTGAGCATCATCAGCCAGTTGATGCCGGGCACGTAGATCTGGCCGATGGTGTCCTTCGAGGTGTGCCGCACCAGCATGCGCGGGATGTAGCCCAGCTGCATCGCCTGCCGCGACACCGAGAACGCGCCGGTGATGACCGCCTGCGAGGCGATGATCGCCGCCATCGTGGCCAGCGCGATCATCGGCCACTGCGCCCAGTCCGGCACGCCGACGTAGAACGGGTTCTTGACCGCGTCCGGGTTCTCCAGCACCAGCGCGCCCTGGCCCAGGTAGTTCAGCATCAGCGCCGGCAGCACCAGGAAATACCAGGCGTAGCGGATCGGCCTGGCGCCGAAGTGGCCCATGTCGGCGTACAGCGCCTCGCCGCCGGTCACCGCCAGCACCACCGCGCCGAGGATGAAGATGCCATGCCAGCCGTGGGCCATGAAGAACTTCACGCCCCACCACGGGTTGAGCGCCTGCACCACTTCCGGGTTGTGGCGGATGTTGAGGACGCCGAGCGCGGCGATCGACAGGAACCACACCAGCGTGATCGGCCCGAACACCCGCCCGACCTTCTCGGTGCCGAAGCGTTGCGTCGAGAACAGCACCAGCATGATCACCACCGCCAGCGGCACGATCCAGTCGTGCAATTGCGGCGCGGCGACCTCGATGCCCTCCAGCGCGCCCAGCACCGACACCGGCGGCGTGATCACGCTGTCGCCGAAGAACAGCGAGGCGCCGAAGATGCCGAGGATGCCGACCGCGTACGCGCCGCGCCCACCCTTGGGCAAGGTGCGCTGGGCCAGCGTCATCAGCGCCATGATGCCGCCCTCACCCTCGTTGTCGGCGCGCATGATGATGGCGACGTACTTCAGCGTCACCATGACCATCAACGCCCAGAAGATCAGCGACAGCAGGCCGAGCACTTCCGCGGGATCGCGCGCGTCCAGCCCGTAGTGCGGGATAAAGGCTTCCTTGATCGTGTACAGCGGGCTGGTGCCGATGTCGCCGAACACGACGCCGATCGCGCCGACGACCAGCCCGGTCAGGCCGACCTGGCCGTGCCCGCGGCTGCGCCGGCCCGCCGGCTTGTGGTTTGCGTTCGCCATGATGGGTTCGACCGTGTGTCCTTGCCGGCCCGGCTCAGCGGAGCGCGGACTGTAGCGCTTTTCGGATGATGGTTTCGGCGGCGTCACCGTCGCCCGCGGCCTTCTTCGCCATGCGTTCGGCTTCGGCCGGCTTGTAGCCCAGCGCCTGCAGCGCGGTGATGGCCTCGGACAGCGGATCGCCCGGCAGGCCGGCGCTGGCCGCGACCGGGCCGCCGGCCAAGTCGGCGGCGCGGTCGCGCAGTTCGACGACCATGCGCTCGGCGGTCTTCTTGCCGATGCCGGGGATGCGGGTCAGCGCGGTGACGTCGGCGGTCTGCACCAGCCGCGCGAACTCGTCCACCGACACGCCGGACAGCACCGCCAGCGCGATCTTCGCGCCGATCCCGCTAACCTTCTGCACGTCGCGGAACAGCCGCCGTTCGGCCTCGCGCAGGAAGCCGTACAGCGAGACGCTGTCCTCCTTCTGTGCGTAGTGGGTGAACAGGAACACCTCGCGACCCACGTCCGGCAGGTCGTAAAAGGTGCTCATCGGCGCCTCCAGCTCGTAGCCGACGCCGTGCACGTCGATGACGAGCCACGGCGGCGCCTTGTGGATGAGGATGCCCTTGAGACGACCGATCATGGTGAAACTCCTGAAGCACGCGAATCCTTGATCGTCATTCCCGCGAAAGCGGGAATCCAGCTCTTGCCGGCATGAAAATCAAAAACTGGATTCCCGCTTTCGCGGGAATGACGAGCAAAAGCAAAACGCTCGATCATCGCGTATTCCTCATCGCCGCCCCCTGCCCTTGCGGCCCCACGCCTCGCGCGCGGCCACGCCCAGGCGGTTGGCGCTGGCGCGCACGTGCGCATGGGTGATCGCCACCGCCAGCGCGTCGGCGGCGTCGGCCTGCAGCTTGCCGGTCAGACCCAGCATCGCGCCGACCATGTGCTGCACCTGCGCCTTGTCGGCGCCACCGCTGCCGACCAGCGCCAGCTTGATTTCCTTCGCCGCGTATTCGCTCACCGGCAGGTCGCGCGCCACGCAGGCGGCCACCGCCGCGCCGCGCGCCTGGCCCAGCTTGAGCGCGCTCATCGCGTTGTTGGACAGGAACACCTGCTCCACCGCCACTTCGTCCGGCGCGTACTGTTCGATCAGCGCCCAAAGCCCGTCCAGCAGCTTGCGCAGGCGCAGCGGGAAGGTCTCCGCATCCAGCAGCACCAGCGGCTGGTGATGCACGTGCGTCACCCTGCCGTCGCCGGCGATGTCGATGATGCCGACGCCGGTGCGCTGCGAGCCGGGATCGATGCCCAGCACCCGGACGGAAGCCGGGCGCTGGAGCGTGGAAGGTGACGCGGGAAGCATGGCGGGAGGCCGACGGGCGGCGTCGAGGCTCAGCCCAGGCCGGCGGCGTTGGAATAGACGTTCTGCACGTCGTCCATGTCTTCCAGCCAGCGCAGCAGCTTCTGCACCTGCTCGGCGGTCTCGCCGTCGACCGGCGAATCGTTATCCGCACGCATCGTCACTTCGGCGAAGCCGGGCGCCAGGCCCGCCGCCTCCATCGCCGCCTTCACCTCGGCGAAGGCGTCGAGCGAGGTCAGCACGTCGATGGCGCCGTCTTCCGGATACACCACCACGTCGTTCGCGCCGGCCTCGATGGCGGCCTCGGTGATCCTGTCCTCGTCCGCGCCGGCGTCGTAGCTCAGCACGCCCAGCTTCTTGAACATGAAGGCCACCGAGCCCTCGGTGCCGAGGTTGCCGCCGAACTTGCCGAAGGCATGGCGCACGTCGGCCACGGTGCGCACGCGGTTGTCGGTCAGGCAGTCGACGATCACCGCCACGCCGCCCGCGCCGTAGCCCTCGTAGCGGATCTCCTCGTAGGTGACGCCTTCCAGCTCGCCGGTGGCCTTCTTGATGGCGCGCTCGATGACGTCCTTGGTCATGTTCGCGGCCAGGCCCTTGTCGATCGCCACGCGCAGGCGCGGATTGCTGTGCGGGTCGCCGCCGCCGGCGCGCGCCGCCACCGAGATCTCGCGGATCACCTTGGTGAAGATCTTGCCGCGCTGCGCGTCCTGCGCGTTCTTGCGGGCTTCGATGGAGGGGCCACGTCCCATGACAATATCCGGCCGGAAATGCGAAGCGGCGGATTATACGGCGGCCGGTTCGACTGCGCGCTCGAATCGCCGGCCCCGGCGTACCATGCGGCGGACCCCGCTTCCGGACCCGCCATGCGCCCTGCTTCCCGATCCGCCCCGACGGCGCTGCGCGCGCTCCTGCTGCCGGTCTGCCTGGCCGTTGGCGCCGCGGCCTGCGCCGGCACCGCGCCCATGCCGGCAGCCGCGGACGACGGCCCCTACGTGTTCCGGGCGGAGGGCAGCAAGCTGGACGCCGTCTGGATCTGCGACGGCAAGCTGGTGCGCACGACCCGGCCCGCGCGCGACCGCGCCACGATCAAGCCGCGCTGCGGCTATCCGCATCCGCTGGTCATCCCGGTCGCGATCGAACCGGGCGAGGCGCCGCTGGCGCCGGGCGCGCGGATCGTCGCGCTGTCCGACATCCACGGCCAGTACGGGCTGCTGGTGCGGTTGCTGCGCGCCCATCACGTCATCGACGGCCGCGACCGCTGGGCGCTGGGCCGCGACCATCTGGTCGTCGCCGGCGACGTGTTCGACCGCGGCCCCGGCGTCACCGAGGCGCTGTGGCTGCTGTTCCAGTTGCAGCAGCAGGCGCGCGCGGCCGGCGGCGCGGTGCATTTCCTGCTGGGCAACCACGAGACGATGGCGCTGTACGGCAGCCTGCGCTATGTCAATCCGAAATACGTCGCCACCGCCGAGCGGCTGGGCCGCTCCTACGCCGACCTGTTCGGCCCGGACTCGGTGCTGGGCGGCTGGCTGCGCACGCGGCCGGTGCTGCTGAAGCTGGGCGACACGCTGTTCCTGCACGGCGGGGTTTCGCCGGAGAACCTCGACCTGGTCGCCGCGATGGACGCCACCAACGCCGGCTACCAGCGCACCCTCGGCATGCCCCGCGAACAGGTGAAGGCCGACCCGGCCATCGCGCGCCTGTACGACTCCAAGGCGAGCCCGGTCTGGTACCGCGGCTATTTCAACGGGCAGCTGGACACGCCGGGCGTGCGGGCGCTGGTGGCGAAGCTGGGCGTCGCACGGATCGTCGTCGGCCACACCACCATCGGCGAGGTCGCCAGCTTCCACGACGGCAAGATCATCGCCATCGACAGCGGCATCAAGCGCGGCAAGTCCGGGCAACTGCTGTTCATCGACGGCGACACGCTCAGCCGCGGCCTGCTGGACGGCAGCCGCGAACCGCTGCCGGCGCTGCTGGACGTGCCCGACGATCCGGAGTGATTCGACGTGATGTGACGTGAATCTGCGTGAGCTTGCGCCCGCATCGGCCGACATGGCCGATCCCGTCCTCCCCTTCCCGTTGCATGCTGCTATAACGCCTTCACGGTGCCATTCGGGCCGCCCGTGACCGATCCGGGCATCCCAGGGACAGGGGGAGAAGGAGGGATGCAGGAGTACCGGCACATTTTCGACGCCGCGCCGGACGGCATGCTGGTCGTCGACCACGACGGCCTGATCGTCCAGGCCAACGCCGCCGCGCTGGCGCTGTTCGGCTACGGCGCCGACGAGCTGATCGGCAAGCAGGTCGATCTGCTGGTGCCGCGCCGCTTCGGCGCGCACGCCGGCCACCGCGACCGCTACGTCGCCGCGCCGCGCACCCGCGAGATGGGCGGCGGCCTGAGCCTGTTCGGCCAGCGCAAGGACGGCCGCGAGTTCCCGGTGGACGTGATGCTCAGCCCGCTGGAACAGGGCGAGCGCGTGCTCTGCGTGGTCCGCGACATCTCCGAGCGCAAGCGCATCCACGACGAGCGCGCGCGGCTGGCGGCGATCATCGAATCGGCCACCGACGCGATCATCGGCAAGGACCTGGACGGCACCATCCAGGTCTGGAATCCATCCGCCGAACTGCTGTTCGGCTACACCGCCGCCGAGGCCATCGGCCGCAACATCGCGATGCTGATCCCCGAGGAACTGGTGGAGGAGGAAGCGCGGATCATGCTGCGCATCCGCGCCGGCGAACGCGTCGAATCCTACGAGTCGGTGCGCCGGCGCAAGGACGGTTCGCTGGTCGAAGTGGGCCTGACCGTCTCGCCGGTGCGCGACGCCAACGGCGAGGTGGTGTCGGCCTCGAAGATCGTCAACGACCTGAGCCACCGCCGGCGCATGGAGCGGCAGTTCCGCCAGCTGCTGGAATCGGCGCCGGACGCGATGGTCATCGCCGATGCGAGCGGCGTCATCCAGCTCGCCAATTCGCAGGCCGAGCGGATGTTCGGCTACGCCGCGGCGGAGCTGATCGGCCAGCCGGTGGAGCTGCTGATGCCGCAGCGCTTCCGCGGCCGCCATCCGGGCCACCGCAAGGACTACGCCGGCGCGCCGCGTGTGCGGCCGATGGGCAGCGGGCTGGAGCTGTTCGGGCAGCGCAAGGACGGCAGCGAATTCCCCATCGAGCTGTCGCTCTCGCCGCTGGAAACCGACAGCGGCATGCTGGTCTCCAGCGCGATCCGCGACATCAGCGAGCGCAAGCACGCGGAGAAGCTGACGCTGGATTCGCTGCACGAGAAGGAAATGCTGCTGAAGGAAGTGCACCACCGGGTGAAGAACAACCTGGCGGTGATCGCCAGCCTGTTCTACCTGCAGCAGCGCGACCTGACCGACCCGGACATGATCCGGGTCATGCAGGAAAGCCAGGATCGCGTGCGCTCGATGGCGATGGTGCACGAGAGCCTGTACAACTCCGATTCGATGGCCGAGGTCGATTTCGCCGACTACGCCGACAACCTCGCGCGCCAGCTGATCGACAGCTACAGCCGCGACGACCACATCCGCCTGACCACCACGCTCGAACCGGTGAGCATGAGCATCAACACCGCCGTGCCGTGCGGGCTGATCCTCAACGAGATCGTCACCAACGCGGTCAAGCACGCCTTCCCGGACGGCCGCGCCGGCAGCATCCACCTGTCGCTGTCGCAGCCCGATCCGCGCACCTGCGTGCTGGAGGTGCGCGACGACGGCACCGGCCTGCCGGACGGCTTCGACCCCGCCGGCGGGCACTCGCTCGGCCTGCACCTGATCCGTTCGCTGACGCGGCAGGTGGACGGCAGCTACGAGTTCCTGCCCGCCGCGCCCGGCACGCTGGCGCGGCTGACCCTCCACGTCCCGCCGAGGAAACCCGCGACTGGATGAACGCGAACGCCGACCCCCACTGGAAGATCCTGGTCGTCGAGGACGAGGCGCTGCTGGCCGAGGAGGTCCGCGACCGCCTGCAATGCCTCGGCCACGAGGTCGTCGGCGTCGCCGACAACGGCACCGACGCGATCGACATCGCGCGGCGCACGCGGCCCGACCTGATCCTGATGGACATCCGCATCAAGGGCGACCTCAACGGCATCGAGACCGCCGACCTGATCCACGGCGAACTCGGCGTGCCGGTGGTGTTCTCGACCGCGCATTCCGACCGCGACACCTTGCAGCAGGCGCAGATCGCCGGCCAGTTCGGCTACCTCATCAAGCCCTGGCGCGAGCAGGACCTGCTGATGGCGATCCGGCTGGCGATGCACCGCCATCACACCGAGACCGCCGCGCGCCGCCACCGCGACAGCAGCCTGCACAGCCTGCTCGAAACCGGCATCCACCCGGTCATCCTGTGCAATGCGCAGGGGCGGATCTGCGCCGTCAACAGCAGCGCCGAATCGGTGTTCGGCTATCCGCGCGAAATGCTGGCCGGGCAACCGTTCGAACTGCTGCTGAGCGAACAGGAACGCGGCGCGTGGCAGGCGCTACGCGAGCAGGCGTTCGCCCGCCACGCCGCGCACGCCACGGACGACATGCCCACCTTCAGCGCGCAGCGCCGCGACGGCCAGGCGTTCCCGGCGAAGGTCTCGCCGACCTACATCGAGACCAGCGCGGGGCCGTCGCTGTGCCTGATCGTGCGCGACCTCAGCGACGCGCACACGCCGTTCGACCCGGTCACCGGGCTGCCCAACCGCGAGAAGTTCCGCGACTCGCTGATCGCCGCGCTGCAGCCGCCGGGCGGCCGGCTCGCACTGCTGCTGCTCGACCTCGACCACTTCAAGGAGATCAACGACACGCTCGGGCACGAGACCGGCGACCGCCTGCTGGCCCACACCGCCGAACGGGTGCGCGAATTCGCCGGCCCGCATGGCGCGCTGGCGCGGCTGGGCGGCGACGAGTTCGCGCTGATCCTGCCCGGGCTGGACGGCCTGCACGCCGCCGAACGCACCGCGCAGCGGCTGGTGGAGAAGCTGAGCGTGCCGTTCGACATCGACGGCAAGCCGCTCTACCTCACCGCCAGCGCCGGCATCGCCACCTGCCCCGACGACGCGCTCACCGCCCCCGATCTGCTCAAGTACGCGGAGCAGGCGATGTACGCCGCCAAGTCCGGCGGGCGCAACCGCGTGGTCCGCTTCTCGCCGGAGATGCAGGACGGCGCGCAGAAGCGCCGCGCGCTGAGCGACGACCTGCACGGCGCGCTGCAGCGCGGGGAGTTCTCGCTGCACTACCAGCCGATCATCGATTTCGCCGACGGCCGCGCGACCAAGGCCGAGGCGCTGTTGCGCTGGCGGCACCCGCAGCGCGGCGCGATCCCGCCGCTGGACTTCATCCCGCTGCTGGAGGAAACCGGCCTGATCCACGAGGTCGGCGAATGGGTCTTCGACGAAGCCGCCGCGCAGGCCGAACGCCTCGCGCGGCGGCTCGGCCGCACCGTCCAGATCAGCGTCAACATGAGCGCCGTGCAACTCGCCGCGCACGGCGCCGGCGCGATCGACTGGGGCGCGAAGCTGGCCGCTTTGCCGCCGCCGGATGGCCGCCTCGGCATCGAGATCACCGAGAGCGTGCTGATCGAGGATCAGCAGCGGGTGAAGGACTGCCTGCTCGACTTCCGCCGCCACGGCGTCGCCGTGTCCATCGACGACTTCGGCACCGGCTTCTCGTCGCTGTCCTACCTCAAAACCTTCAGCATCGACTTCCTGAAGATCGACGCGTCCTTCACCCGCGGCGTCGCCAACGACGAGAACGACCACGCGCTGACCGAGGCGATCATCGTGATGGCGCACAAGCTCGGCTTCCGCACCGTCGCCGAAGGCGTCGAAACCGCCCAGCAGGCGGCCATCCTCCAGCGCATGGGCTGCGACTTCGCGCAGGGCTACCTGTTCTCGCGCCCGCTGCCGGCGGACGAGTTCGAGGCGTACCTGCTCGCCAGCAGCGGATAGCGGCGCGGCGCTCAGGTCAAACGGGCGAAGCGTCCCTCGCGCAGGAAGTGCGCCGCCTGCGCCGCCGCTTCCGCCGAGAACACCAGGCCGGTGTGGCTGCAATGCACGACGCAATGGTCGGCCAGGCCCGGCAGGCGGGTTTCCGCCACCGCCACGGTGCCGTCGGAAGCGTCGTCGAAGCGGGCGAACAACCGCCCCATGCCCTGCGCCACGTCGCCCGCGACCACGCCCAGCGCCGTCGCCCCGTCCCAATGCGCCAGTCCGGCCTGCAACAGCGCCGCGCTGCGTCCCAGCAGCGGCCGCGTCCATCCGCGCGCGGCCAGGTGGCGCGCGATCCGGCTGCCGCACAGCGGCGAGCCCAGGCAGACCACCCGCGGCACCGCCGCATCGGGCGCCCGCCGCAGCGCTTCCAGCGCGATCAGGCCGCCCAGGCTGTGTCCGATCACGCCATGGACCGGCGCGGCCCGCAGGCGCTCGACCAGCGCCGGAATTGCCCGCTCCGGGCCGCCGAACACGCTGGCATAGCCGAACGGCTCCGGCTCGAAGCCCTCGCTCCGCAGCCGCGCGGCCAGTGGCCGCAGCCACCAGCGGGCGTTGTGCAGGCCGTGGACGAGGAGCAGGCGGCGAGTCATGGGCGGGCGATCGACGGGGCGGTTCCGGGAAACCTATGGCCGCCGACGCCGCCCGGCAAGCCGCCGCTGGCGCGGCTTACGGCTGCGCGGGCCGCCGGTACATGAACTCGCGGTCGCGCTGCTCGCCGACGACGAAGGCGTACTCGCCGGCGAAGTCGAAGCCGTAGCGGGCGTAGAAGCGCTGCGCGCCGAGGTTCTCCGACCACACCGACAGCCACAGCGTGCGCGGGCCGTCGCGCAGCAGCCACGCCATCGCCGCGTCCATCAGCGCGCGCCCGATGCCGCCGCCCTGGATGCCGGCGCGCACGTACAGCCGCTTCAGTTCGCCATCCTCGGGCCGCACGTCTTCATGCGGCAATCCGCAGCGGCCGGCCTGCGCGTAGCCGATGGCGCGGCCCGCCTCGTCTTCGGCGAGCCACAGCGCGTAGTGCGGATTCGCCAGCACCTGCGTGTAGGCTTCGACGGCATGGCTCTCGTCGAGAAAGGCCTGCAAATCCTCGGGCGTGTAGAGGTGCCCGAAGGTTTCCACGAACGTCGCCGCGCCGAGTTCGGCGAGGGTGGCGGCGTCAGCGACGGTGGCGCGGCGGATGGACATAGGCGAGGCGTGAACAGAGAGAAGTGAGGAGTGAGTGGAAACGAGAGCTTTGCTCTCGCTCACTTCTCACTCCTCCACACTCACTCCTGTTTTTCCCGCACCTGCACGTGCACTTCCGCCAGCTGCGCGTCGGCGATCGGCGACGGCGCATCGGTCATCAGACACTGCGCCGAGGTGGTCTTGGGGAAGGCGATCACGTCGCGGATCGACTCGCTGCCGGCCATCAGCGCGGCGATGCGGTCGATGCCGAAGGCGATGCCGCCGTGCGGCGGCGCGCCGTACTTCAGCGCGTCCAGCAGGAAGCCGAACTTGGCGCGCTGTTCGTCCGCGCCGATGCCGAGCAGGTCGAACACCGCCGCCTGCATCTGCGGGCGGTGGATGCGGATGGAGCCACCGCCGATCTCGTTGCCGTTGAGCACCATGTCGTAGCCGCGGCTCACCGCGGTCCTGGCGTTCGCGCGCAGGTCGTCGATGGAGTCCACCGCCGGCGCGGTGAAGGGATGGTGCAGCGCCACAAAGCGGTTTTCCTCGGCATCCCACTCGAACATCGGGAAGTCGGTCACCCACAGCGGCTTCCAGCCGTCCTGCACGAGACCGAAGTCCTTGCCGGCCTTCAGGCGCACCGCGCCCATGAAGTCGCTGACCTTGTTGTACGCGCCCGCGCCGAAAAACACGATGTCGCCGTTGCCCGCGCCGACATGCTTGAGCAGCGCGTCGAACGCGCCCTTGGCGAAGAACTTGGCGACCGGCGAATTGACCGCGCCAGCGTCGTCGATCTTGGCGTAGGCCAACCCCTTCGCGCCGTACTTGGCGGCGTGGGCGGCGTATTCGTCGATCTGCTTGCGCGAGAGCGACGCGCCGCCGGGGACGCGCAGCGCGGCGACGCGGCCGTCGGCATCGTTGGCGGCGGCGGTGAACACTGCGAACTCGCAATCCTTCACGAGGTCAGCCACATCGACCAGCTCCAGCGCGATGCGCAGGTCGGGCTTGTCGGAACCGTAGCGGCGCATCGCTTCCGCCCACGTCATGCGCGGGAATGGCGCTTCCAGTTCCGCGCCGACCACGTCGCGGAACACGCTGCGGATCATGTCCTCAGTGAGATCCTGCACGTCGCGCTCGGACACCCACGCGAACTCCATGTCGAGCTGGGTGAACTCCAGCTGGCGATCGGCGCGCAGGGCTTCGTCGCGGAAGCAGCGGGCGATCTGGTAGTAGCGGTCGAAGCCCGCCATCATCAGGATCTGCTTGAACAGCTGCGGGCTCTGCGGCAGCGCGTAGAACTCGCCGGGGTGCATGCGTGCGGGGACGAGGAAGTCGCGCGCGCCTTCGGGCGTGGCCTTGGTGAGGATCGGGGTTTCGATGTCCTGGAAGCCGCGCGCGTCGAGGTAGTGGCGCAGCGCCGACACCAGCTTCGTGCGGGTGCGCATCTTGCGCTGCATGTCCGGGCTGCGCAGGTCGAGGTAGCGGTACTTCAGGCGGATGTCCTCGCCCGGATTCTCGTGATGGTGGAACGGCAGCGGCTCGGCCTTGTTCAGCAGTTCGATGCGCTCGGCCACCACTTCGACCTGGCCGGTCCTGATCTTGTCGTTCACCGACTGGCGGCGGCGCACGGTGCCGGTGACGCGCAGGCAGTCCTCATAGCCCACGGCGGCAGCGGCGGCCAGCATGTCGGCATTGCCTTCGACCTCGGCCGGCTCGGCGACGATCTGCACGATGCCTTCGTGGTCGCGCAGGTCGATGAACACGATCTGGCCCATGTTGCGGGCGACGTCGGCCCAGCCGCACAGGGTGACGGTCTGGCCGATCAACGCCTCATCGATCAGGCCGCAGAAATGGGTACGCATGGAAGCTCCGGGGGACGCGAGGGCGCGCGGGCGGTGGGCCTGCGCGTAGCCGGGTATTTTAGCTGATGGGCGGGTGCGGAAAGGCGGGGCTACGCGGGCGGGACAGGTGCGGCATCGCAAGTCGCTCCCCGATACTCGCTTGGTTGCGATGCCGCCCCTGTCCCGCTGGAGAGATTTGGACGGCTTGTGACATGAAAAGCTCGTCACTCCCGCGCAGGCGGGAGTCCAGCCTTTCAGCCCGCCTGCGCGGGCATGACGGCGACGTGGCTTACGGCTTGCTTTCAGTCGCGGGCTTGGCCGCCTCCGGCTTCGCCTCGGCCTTGGCCTCCGCCGGTTTGGCGGCGTCGCCGGCCAGGTTGCGCTTCTTGTCGCCGTCCTTCTTGAAATCGGTCTCGTACCAGCCGCCGCCGGCCAGGCGGAACTGCGGGGCGGTCAGCTGGCGATGCACGCGCCCTTCCGCGCCGCAGGCCGGGCACACGGCGGGGTCGGCGTCGGACAGCTTCTGCAATCGGTCGAAGGCATGCCCGCAGGCATCGCAGGCGAAGGCGTAGATCGGCATGGCGATGGAATCGTGTGGTCCGGATTACTGCCCCGGAGTGGGGACGGCGGCCGTATTTTCAACCGCGGCGGGCGTGTCGGCCAGCGTTGCGGGGGCGTTCTCCTGCATCGGGTCGACGTCGAACGGCACCCGCAGCAGCAGCGACGGCAGCAGCGTGTTGAGCGTGGTGTACAGCACCAGCGCGCCGGTCAGGGTGCCGGACAGGCCGAACCGGCTGTGCAGGATTTCCGCCAGCACCAGGGTGAAGACCAAGGTGGGCGTCAGCGCCACGGACACGCGGAAGGTGCTGTGCCGGTGCTCACGGAACAGCACGCGCCGCTGCAGCCACACCATCCCCACCCGCAGCGGCACCACCAGCGCGGTGAGCAGCAGGCCGAGGCCCAGTGCCTCCAGGCTCAGCGCGTCGCGGGCGATCTGGGTGCCGGCGTGGAAGAAGTAGAACGGCACGAAGAACGAGGCGAACAGGCGCAGCGCGTGGATGTTCTCGTCCGAGGCCATGCGCGGGATGCGCGCGCGCAGCAGCCGCGCGACCAGCCCGGCGATGAACGCGCCGACGAGGTAGTACACGCCCAGCTTGTAGGTGATGAAGGCGGCGATGAAGCCGGCCATCACCAGCAGCGAGAACTCCGAGCCCGGCGCGTGCGGCACGATCCAGCGCCCGAACGCGACGTACAGCAGCGGCAGCCCGACCAGCAGCGCGAGCATCGCCAGCGTGGACAGGCCCAGCTGCACCGGATCGCCGGCCTGCAACACCACGAACAGCGCCGCCAGCGCCAGCAGCTCGCCGGCGATCGCCTTGCTGGTCACCCAGAAGCGCTCCTCCTCGTCCAGCCCCAGCCGCTCCAGCGTGTCGAGGATGAAGCCGGTCGAGGGCGTGAGCAGCGCCAGCGCCAGCAGCGCGGCGGCCTGCCAGCCGAGCGCGAGATACCGCCAGCCCAGCCATGCCAGCAGGCACAGGCTGGCGATGCGGATCGCCAGGTGCGCCAGCAGCGGCCACAGCCCCTTGCGCAGCGCGCGCATGTCCACTTCCAGCCCGGCGAACAGGAACAGCGAGGAGATGCCGAGCGTGGACAGCAGGGTCACCACCGGGTCGTGCACGCCGCCGCCCAGCGCCAGCATCGCGCCGATGCCGAACGCCAGGCAGGTGATCGGCGCGGGCAACCGGAAGCGCTGCAGGGCGCGCGGGATCACCAGCAGGCCGAAGATCAGCAGCAGATAGACGAGTTCGCGGCTCATGCGGATGACCGTTGCGCTTGGGCGATGCCGCGACCGTACCTGAATGCGGTACGCATCGCGTTACGAATCCGTCAGCCGTACAGCGCCAGCAGCTCGGCCTCGGCCTCGTCCAGCTCGCCGCGCAGCTGCATCTGCTGGCGGCCGAGGTCGGCGACCTTGCCGGCGTCGGCATAGACCGCCGGGTCGGCCATCTGGGCAGCGCATTCGGCCAGCTTTTCCTCCAGCCGCGCCACCCGCGCTTCGGCCTTCTGCAACTTGTGCGGGTTGACCTTGACCGCCGGTTTTTTCGGTTCCAGCGGCGGCGGTGCGGGCAATGCGGGTTCGGCCTTCGGCGCGGGGGTTTTCGGGTTGTCGCTGCCGGGACGCGAGCGCAGCCACGCCGCGTATTCGTCGAGGTCGCCGTCGAACGGTTCCACCTTGCCGCCGGCCACGCGCCAGTAGCTGTCGCAGACCAGGCCGATCAGGTGGCGGTCGTGCGAAACCATCACGATGGCGCCGTCGAAGTCCGCCAGCGCCTCGGCCAGCGCCTCGCGCATGTCGAGGTCGAGGTGGTTGGTCGGCTCATCGAGCAGCAGCACGTTCGGGCGGCGGTAGGCGATCAGCGCCAGCGCGAGGCGCGCCTTCTCGCCGCCGCTGAAGGTGTCGATGACCTCGAAGGCGCGATCGCCGGGGAAGTTCCACTTGCCGAGGAAGTCGCGCAGCTCCTGATTGGCCACGTCCGGCGCGATCTTGCGCAGGTGATCGAGCGGCGAGGTGCCGGCCACCAGCGATTCCACCGTGTGCTGGGCGAAATAGCCGATGCGCAGATCGGGATGCGCCTTGCGCTCGCCGGCCATCGGCGCGAGTTCGCCCACCAGCGTCTTCACCAGCGTCGACTTGCCCGCACCGTTGGGGCCGAGCAGGCCGATGCGATCGCCGGCTTCGAGACCGAAATTGGCGTTGGCGAGGATGCGCGCGTCGTCGCCGTAGCCGCAATCCGCATCGTGCAGCGACAGCAGCGAGTTCGGCAGCTTCAGCGGCTCGGGGAAGTCGATGCGCAGCGCGCGCTCCACGCGCACCGCCTCGGTGCCGGCCAGCTTCGCCAGGCGCTTGACCCGTGACTGCGCCTGCTTCGCCTTGCTGGCCTTGGCCTTGAAGCGGTCGATGAACGATTGCAAATGTGCGCGCTCGGCCTGTTCCTTCTGGTGCGCGATCTGCTGCTGGCGCAGGTGTTCGGCGCGCTGGCGCTCGAAGTCGGTGTAGTTGCCGACGTACAGCTTCGCGGTGCCGTCGTGCAGGTGCAGGATGTGGGTGGTGACGTTGTCGAGGAACTCGCGGTCGTGGCTGATGACCAGCAGGGTGCCGTCGTAGCGCTTCAGCCATTCCTCCAGCCAGACCACGGCGTCGAGGTCGAGGTGGTTGGTGGGTTCGTCGAGCAGCAGCAGGTCGGACGGGCACATCAGCGCGCGCGCCACGTTCAGGCGCACGCGCCAGCCGCCGGAGAAGTCGGAGACGGGCTTTTCGTGGGTCTCCGCCGGGAAGCCCAGGCCGTGCAGCAGCCGGCCGGCGCGGGCGCTGCCGTCGTAGCCGTTCACTTCCTCCAGCCGCTGGTGCGCCTCGGCCACCGCTTCCCAGTCCTCGTTGGCGAAGGCGTTGGCCTCCATCTGGATGGCGGCGTGCACGGCCTCGTCGCCGGACAGCACGAAGTCGATGGCCGGGTTCGGCAGGTGCGGGGTTTCCTGCGCCACCGAGGCGACGCGGGCCTTGCCGGGCAGGTCGAGATCGCCCTTGTCGGGCTCGACCTCACGCAACAGCGCGGCGAACAGGGAAGACTTGCCGGCGCCGTTGCGGCCGACCACGCCCACGCGCCAGCCGGCGTGCAGGGCCAGATCGACATCGGACAGCAGGAGACGTTCGCCGCGACGGAGGGCGAAATTGCGGAAGGAAATCATGGGGCGGCGATTCTACCGTCAACGCCCGCCGGCCAACGCCTTCCGACCGGCGGCTTGCCGGCCGGTGGCGACGGGGCCGCCGATATCAAGGGTGCGAAACTCCATACCTTAGCGCATGTCCGCATGGCGCGGGCTTGTTTGCAGCGGGGTTAAGCCGGTGTTAAACAGGTGACTGTCGTCACCGAACCAGGAAGGCCCCCATGCCCCGCATCTCCCCGCTCGCCCTCGCCCTGTCCTCGCTGCTGGCCGCCACCCCGGCGCTGGCGCAGGACGCCGGCAAGGACGCCCGCACCCTCGACACCCTGATCGTCACCGGCACCCGCGTGGCTGATCGCACCGTGGCCGAATCGCAGTCGCCGATCGACATCATCACCCCGGAAACGCTGGAAGCCACCGGCACCACCGAACTGGCGACCGCGCTGGCGCGCGCCCTGCCCTCGCTGAACTTCCCTCGCCCGGCCATGGCCGACGGCACCAGCGGCGTGCGCCCGGCGCAGCTGCGCGGGCTGTCGCCGGACCAGGTGCTGATCCTGGTCAACGGCAAGCGCCGCCACATCTCGGCGATGGTGAACGTCAACGGCACCATCGGCCGCGGCTCCTCGGCGGTCGACCTCAACACCATCCCGGTGGCCGCCATCGAGCGCGTCGAAGTGCTGCGCGACGGCGCCTCCGCACAGTACGGCTCCGACGCCATCGGCGGCGTGGTCAACATCGTGCTCAAGGGTTCCGGCGAAGGCGGCAGCCTGGCGCTCGGCGGCGGCCGGTATTCCGAGGGCGACGGCAAGCAATGGCAGCTGTCCGGCGACACCGGCATCTCCCTGAGCGGCGGCGGCGGCACGATCCACGTGGCGGCGCAGACCGGCCACCAGGACATGACCAACCGCTCTGGCGCCTACACCGGCACGGCCCCGAACACCGGCAACTTCCCGGGCGTGGGCGAAACCGCGTTCAAGCTGGGCGATCCCGACGTCGACCAGTCGGCGCTGTCGGTCAACGCGGACCTGAAGGTCGGCGACAACACCAGCCTCTACCTGACCGCGATGGGCAGCAAGCGCGACATCACCTCGTTCGCGTTCTACCGCTCGAAGAACCACAGCAGCCAGGGCGCGCTGCTGGCGCAGGTCTATCCGGACGGTTACGTGCCGGAGATCAACCAGGATGCGCGCGACCGCAGCGTGGTGCTGGGCCTGAAGGGCACGAGCGCGGGCGGCTGGAACTGGGACGTCAGCTACAACCTCGGCGACAACCGGCTGGACTTCCGCACCCAGCACACCATCAACTACGCGCTGGGCGTCAACAGCCCGCGCAGCTTCTACGACGGCGCGCTGCACTACACCCAGCAGGTGGTGAACGCGGACTTCTCCAAGCCGATCGACATCGGCCTGGCGTATCCGGCAACGTTCTCGTTCGGCGCCGAGTACCGGAACGAAGCATGGGAGCAGACCGCAGGCGAGCCGGATTCCTACTTCGGTTCGGGCGCGCAGGGCTTCGGCGGCTTCACGCCGCGCAACGCCGGCGACTACGAGCGCCACAACTACGCCGTGTACGCGGGGCTGGAAGGCGACTTCACCGACAAGTTCTCCGCCGGCCTGGCCGGCCGCTACGAGGACTACTCGGACTTCGGCGACCAGTTCTCCGGCAAGCTGTCGGCGCGCTACGCGTTCACCGACGCGGCCGCGCTGCGCGCCACCGTCGCGACCGGCTTCCGTGCGCCGTCGCTGGCGCAGCAGCACTACCAGGCCGTCACCACCAACATCAACAGCGGCGTCGCCTACGAGACCGGCACCTTCCCGGCCGCCGGCGCGGCGGCGCAGGCGCTGGGCGCGGAGCCTCTGAAGGCGGAAACCTCGCTGTCCTACAGCCTGGGCCTGGTGCTGCAGCCGGCCGAGCGCGTCTACGTGACCGTCGACGCCTACCAGATCGACATCGACGACCGCATCGTGCTCTCGTCCAACCTCAACATCGCAGGCAACGCGGCGGCGCAGGCGCTGCTGGCCAACCTCGGCATCACCAACGTCACCAGCGCGCGCTACTTCAACAACGCCATCGACACCCGCACCAAGGGCATCGACGTGGTCGGCACCTGGAACGTGCCGCTGGACGCCAGCAGCCTCAACCTGACCGCCAGCTACAACTACAACAAGACCGAGGTGACGCGGATCGCGCCGAACCCGGCGGCGCTGGACGCGCTGGGCGCCAACCTGGAGCGCATGGGCCGCGACGAGCGCGGACGCATCGAGGAAGGCTTCCCGCGCGACAAGTTCGCGCTGACCGCCGGCTGGAACCTGCAGCGCTGGGACTTCAACGCCGGCGCCACCCGCTACGGCAGCTTCACCGGCCGCCATGCCACCAACCCGGCGCAGGACCAGACCTACGGCGCGAAGTGGACGCTGGACCTGTCCGCCAATTTCCGCCCCAGCGAGCACTGGATCGTCACCCTGGGCGCGGACAACGCGCTCGACGAATACCCCGAGGAGAACACGCCCGCCAACTCGACGTTCGGCCTGATCCCGTACAGCCTGTACTCGCCGTTCGGCTTCAACGGCCGCTACGTGTACGGCCGCGTCTCCTACAAATGGTGAGCTGAATCCGCGGTTCATTTTTGCACTCGCGCCCCGGCCATCCGGGGCGCTTTTGTCTCCGGCCCTGCAATTTCGCGTGCGATGATCGGGGCATCGACCCCACGGAGCGCCCATGCCACACCACACCTCGCTGATCGCCATCCTCGTGTTCGGTTTCGTGCTCGCCTTCGTGCTGGGCGCGCTGGCGAACAAGCTGCGGCTGTCGCCGCTGGTAGGCTATCTGCTTGCGGGTGTGCTGGCCGGGCCGTTCACGCCCGGCTTCGTGGGCGACGCGGAGCTGGCGCCGCAGCTGGCCGAGATCGGCGTGATCCTGCTGATGTTCGGGGTCGGCCTGCATTTCTCGCTGCGCGACCTGATGTCGGTGAAGAACATCGCCATTCCCGGCGCGGTCGGGCAGATCGCGGTCGCCACCCTGCTCGGCTGGGGCCTGGCCGAGCTGATGGGCTGGCGCCATATCGAAGGGCTGGTGTTCGGCTTCTCGCTGGCCACCGCCAGCACCGTGGTGTTGCTGCGGGCGATGGAGGAGCGCCGCCTGCTCGATACCCGCCGCGGCAAGATCGCCGTGGGCTGGCTGATCGTCGAGGACCTGGCCTGCGTGATCGCGCTGGTGCTGATCCCGGCGCTGGCCGGCGCGCTGGGCGACGGCGGCGGAGGTTCGGTGAGCGCCGGCGACGTGGCCAAGGCGCTGGCGGTCACCTTCGGCAAGGTCGCCGCGTTCGTCGCCTTCATGCTGATCGTCGGCCGCAAGGCGATCCCGTGGGTGCTGGAGCGGATCGCCGGCACCGGCTCGCGCGAACTGTTCACGCTGGCGGTGCTGTCGATCGCGATGGGCGTGGCGTTCGGCTCGGCGGCGCTGTTCGGGGTGAGCTTCGCGCTGGGCGCGTTCTTCGCCGGCATGCTGCTCAACGAATCCGAGTTCAGCCACCAGGCGGCCAACGATTCGCTGCCGATGCGCGACGCGTTCGCGGTGCTGTTCTTCGTCTCGGTCGGCATGCTGTTCGACCCGCGCATCCTCGTCGAACAGCCATTGCAGGTGCTGGCGACCACGCTGATCATCGTGTTCGGCAAGTCGGTGGCGGCCTATGCGATCGTGCGCGCGTTCGGCCATCCCAATGCCACCGCGCTGACCATTTCCACCAGCCTGGCGCAGATCGGCGAGTTCGCCTTCATCATCGCCGGCCTCGGCATGACGCTGAAGATCCTGCCCAAGGACGGCCACGACCTGGTGCTGGCAGGCGCGCTGATCACCATCATGCTCAATCCGTTGCTGTTCATGGTGCTGGACCGCTGGCAGGCGCGCGAGGACGCGCGCGTCGCCGCGCGCGCGGAACCCGAACCGGAAGTGGTGCCGGTGGACGTCGCCAACCACGCCATCGTGGTCGGCTACGGCCGCGTCGGCAGCCAGCTGGCGCAGCTGCTGCAGGAGCGCGGCGTGCCGGTGGTGGTGGTCGAGGAGGACGCCGACCGGGTGGCGCAGGCGCGTGGCAACGGCTTCCCCACCGTGCGCGGCAACGTCGCCAACCGGCGGGTGATGCTGGAGGCCGCGCCGGAGCGCGCCAACCTGGCGATCTTCGCGATGCCGCAGGCGCTGGAGGCCGGCGAGGCGATCGAGCGGCTGAAGGCGATCAACCCCGCGCTCAGCGTGCTGGCCCGCGCGCACAGCGAGGCGCAGGTGAAGCACCTGCTGCAGCACGGCGCGGACGCGGCGGTGCTGGCCGAGCGCGAGCTGGCCTATTCGCTGACCGAGATGGTGATGGCGACGCCGCCCTACCGCGCGCTGCGCACGCAGGCCGCCGCGCAGCCGGCCTGACCCGCCGCCGGCGTCAGCCGTGGCCGATGCGGGCCGGCGCCGCCTCGGGCGGTTCCGGCCGGGTTCCACCTTCCTGCCGGTGCATCCAGCGCATGCCGTCCAGCAGCGGCATCGGCTTCGCGTACAGGTAGCCCTGGCCCCAGTGCACGCCCAGCTTGTGCAGGCAGCCGGCGGTTTCCTCGTCCTCCACGTACTCGGCCACCACCTCGGCGCCGCAGGCACGCGCCACCGCCACCGACGCCTGCACCATCGCGTAGTCGCGGTGGTCGCGGACGATGTTGCGCACGAACGAGCCGTCGATCTTGATCACGTTCACCGGCATCTCCTTCAGCCGGGCGAAGCTCTGCATGCCCACGCCGAAGTCGTCGATGGCGATGCGGCAGCCGCGCGCGCGCAGTTCGTCCAGCAGCCGGCTGGCCTGTTCGGCGCTGAACACCGCCACCGTCTCGCTGACCTCGAAGCACAGCCGCGACAGCGGCAGCGGCGCCTGTTCCAGCAGCGCGAACAGGTGCTGGCGGAAGCTGGCCGAGGCCAGGCTCTGCCCGGTCAGGTTCACCGACACGCTGGCGCAGGCGTCGACCAGCTCGGGCTCGCCGCGCAGCTGTGCGAACAGCGCGGCGATCACCGCCAGGTCCAGCTCCGGCCCGCGCCGCGCCGCTTCCAGCGCCGGCAGGAACTGGCCCGGCGCCAACAGCTGGCCGTGCTCGTCGCGCAGCCGGCACAGCACCTCGCCGACGATGCGGCCGTCGCGCAGGGCGCGGTTGCGCAGCGGCAGCACCGGCTGGAAATACAGTTCCAGTCCGTCGGGCCGGCGCAGGTGCGCCAGCGCCTCGCTGGCGCCCTGCATCCGCGCCTGCGCCTGTTGCAGCGTGGCCTGCGCCGCGTCCGCGTGCAGCGGCTCGACCTCGTTGCTGCCGCGCGCCTCGAACGCCAGGCTGGACGCCTGCATCAGCGCCGCGTCCAGGTCCAGCCCGGTGTCGCCGCCGAAGCGCGCCACGCCCAAGTACGGCAGCAGGCGCACATTCTGCCCGGCGACGCTGAAGCCGGGCTGCTCGATCCCGTGCAGCAGCTCCGCCCACGGCGTCTCGCCGCAGCCGCCGGCCAGCAGCGCGAACTGGCCGCTGCCGAGATAGCAGGGCGTCACCCCGCTCTCGCCCAGCCGCGCGGCCACCGCGGTCATCACCGACGACTGCGCGCCGAGGCCGTAGCCCACCGCCAGCGCGTCGGCCTGGTCGAGCAGCAGGCAGCCAAGTTCGCGCACGCCGTGCCGCCGCGCGGCCTGCTGGCGCAGCGCGCGCAGATTCGGCAGGCCGGTCAGCGAATCGTGCTGCGCCTGGTCGGCCAGCCGCTGCGCCATGTCCTCGCGGTCGCGGTTGGCGACCAGGTAATACAGCATCGCCATCGACACGATGCCCAGCTCCAGCGCCAGGTGCAGCAGATTGACGAAGCCTAGCGACGTATTGCCCAGCTCCGCCGTGCGGCCCAGCCCGAACACCATCGACAGCAGCGCCAGCGACAGCAGCGGCAGCGCCAGCGCCACCCGCAGATGCAGCATGCACCACGCCACCACCGCCAGCGCGGCGATCCGGTAGTCGCTGAACACCACGTCGCCGCCGCCCAGCGCCGGCAGCCCGCTGCGGACGCGCATGCCCAGCGCCGCGCTCGCCAGCAGCCCGAACCCGAGCAGCAGCAGCCACGACCGGCGCGCGCTGCTTTCCACCAGCGGCGGGCGCCTGCGTTCGGTCCAGGCGATAACCAGCGGCAGGGTGACCACCACCACGCCGAAATACTTGGCGAACAGGGTCTGGATCAGGCTGCTGAGCTGGCTGGTGACGCCGAACGGCGCGCCGTACAGCAGGGCCAGCACCGCGTTCCCCAGCGGATACGCCAGCAGCCCGAACGCGATGAACCGCAGCAGGTCGGCGCGCGAGGCGTGCTCACGCTCCGGCGGGCGCGGCCAGCCCATCGCCTGCGCGCACAGCAGCGTCCAGACGCAGCCGATGGCGGACACGACCACGCCGATGCCGATCTGCGCAGGCGTGTAGGCGAACGCCCATGCGCGCACCAGCCAGCCGACGATGATCAGCGCGTAGCAGCCGGGCATCACCCAGCGGTCGCGCGAGAGCATGGCGATGGCCAGCAACAGGCCGGTCTGGAGATGGATCAGCGAGGCGTCCTCGCGCGTTCCTCCCAGCTCCAGCGCATAGGGAACGGCCACCTGCTGCAACAACAGACACAGCCCGCCGAGCAACAGGATCTTGCCGCCGCGGGTTGTGGCCCATTGGTGCATCCCGATCCCCCCGACCGGTCGCTTGTGCCCCGTGCCGGCGGCGTCGCCCCAGACCTCTAAATACATCCACCGCTCCGCCAAAAGCAACACGCCGCCCCGGCGATGGCCGGGACGGCGTGCAGGATCGCGCGGGCGCGGGCGTTCAGTCCCTGGCGAACGCCAGCCTGCCGCCCTCGGCGTCGACCTTGACCACGTCGCCGCTGCCGAACCGGCCGGACAGGATTTCCTGCGCCAGCGGGTTCTCGATCTGCTGCTGGATCGCGCGCTTGAGCGGGCGCGCGCCGTACACCGGATCGAAGCCGACGTTGCCGAGCAGATCGTAGGCCTTGTCGGACAGCTCGATGCGAATGCCGCGCTCGGCCAGCCGCTTTTCCAGCCCGCGCAGCTGGATGCGCGCGATCTGCTTGATCTGCGCCTTGTCCAGCGGGTGGAACACCACGATGTCGTCCAGCCGGTTGATGAACTCCGGGCGGAAGTGCGCCTGCACCACGCCCATCACCGCGGCCTTCATCTGCATGTAGGCCTCGGGGCTGTCGTCGCCGTTCATTTCCTGGATCTGGTGCGAGCCGAGGTTGGAGGTCATCACGATGACGGTGTTGCGGAAGTCCACCGTGCGGCCCTGGCCGTCGGTCAGGCGGCCGTCGTCCAGCACCTGCAGCAGGATGTTGAACACGTCCGGATGCGCCTTCTCCACCTCGTCCAGCAGGATCACGCTGTACGGGCGGCGGCGCACCGCTTCGGTCAGGTAGCCGCCCTCCTCGTAGCCGACGTAGCCCGGAGGCGCGCCGATCAGGCGGCTGACCGCGTGCTTCTCCATGAACTCGCTCATGTCGATGCGCACCATCGCGTCCGTGCTGTCGAACAGGAACTCGGCCAGCGCCTTGCACAGCTCGGTCTTGCCGACGCCGGTGGGGCCAAGGAACAGGAACGAACCGCTCGGCCGGTTGGGATCGGACAGCCCGGCGCGCGAACGGCGCACCGCATCGGACACCACCTTGATGGCCTCCTCCTGGCCGACCACGCGCGCGTGCAGCTGCTCCTCCATCTTCAGCAGCTTCTCGCGCTCGCCCTCCAGCATCTTGCTGACCGGGATACCGGTCCAGCGCGACACCACCTGCGCGATCTCCTCGGCGGTGACCTTGTCCTGCAGCAGGGTGAAGCCCTTGGTCTCGGCCTCCTGCGCGACGGCGAGCTGCTTCTCCAGCGCCGGGATGCGGCCGTACTGGATCTCGCTCATCGCGGCGAAGTCCTGCTTGCGCTGCGCGGCTTCCAGTTCGAGACGCGCGGCCTCGATCTGTTCCTTGATTTTCGTCGCGCCTTGCAGCGTCGCCTTTTCGGCCTTCCACACTTCTTCGAGGTCGCTGTATTCGCGCTCCAGCACCTCGATCTCCTTTTCGAGGTCGGCGAGGCGCTGCCTGGATTCGGCGTCCTTCTCCTTCTTCAGCGCCTCGCGCTGGATCTTGAGCTGGATCAGCCGGCGCTCCTTGCGGTCCATCTCTTCCGGCTTGGAGTCGATCTCCATGCGGATGCGGCTGGCGGCCTCGTCCATCAGGTCGATGGCCTTGTCCGGCAGCTGGCGGTCGGCGATGTAGCGGTTGCTGAGCGTAGCCGCGGCGACGATGGCCGGATCGGTGATCTCCACGCCGTGGTGCACGGCGTAGCGCTCCTTCAGCCCGCGCAGGATCGCGATGGTGTCCTCCACCGACGGCTCGCCCACGAACACCTTCTGGAAGCGGCGCTCCAGCGCGGCGTCCTTCTCGATGTACTTGCGGTATTCGTCCAGCGTGGTCGCGCCGATGCAGTGCAGCTCGCCGCGCGCCAACGCGGGCTTGAGCATGTTGCCGGCGTCCATCGCGCCCTCGGCCTTGCCGGCGCCGACCATCGTGTGCAGCTCGTCGATGAACAGGATGATCTGGCCCTCGTTCTTGGCGAGGTCGTTGAGCACCGCCTTCAGGCGCTCCTCGAACTCGCCGCGGAACTTCGCGCCGGCGATCAGCGCGCCCATGTCCAGCGACAGCAGGCGCTTGCCGCGCAGGCCCTCGGGCACCTCGTTGTTGACGATGCGCTGGGCCAGGCCCTCGACGATCGCGGTCTTGCCCACGCCCGGCTCGCCGATCAGCACCGGGTTGTTCTTGGTGCGCCGCTGCAGCACCTGCACGGTGCGGCGGATCTCCTCGTCGCGCCCCACCACCGGGTCGAGCTTGCCGCTCTCCGCGCGGGCGGTCAGGTCGATGGTGTATTTCTCCAGCGCCTGGCGCGCGTCTTCCGCGTTCTCGTCGGTCACTTTCTCGCCTCCGCGCAGCTTGTCGATGGCCGCTTCCAGTTTCTGCTTGTTCGCGCCGGCGGCCTTCAGCGCCTTGCCGGCCTCGCCCGAATCGTCCAGCGCCGCGAGCAGGAACAGTTCGCTGGCGATGTAGGCGTCGCCGCGCTGCTGCGCCAGCTTGTCGGTGACGTTGAGCAGACGCACCAGGTCGTTGCCGGCCTGCACGTTGCCGGCCTGGCCGCTGACCTTGGGCAGCTTGTCCAGCGCCTCGGCCAGCCGCTCGCGCAGCACCGGCACGTTGACCCCGGCCTGTGCCAGCAGCGGGCGCGCGCCGCCGCCCTGCTGGTCCAGCAAGGCCAGCAGCAGGTGCGCGGGTTCGATGAAGTTGTGGTCGCGGCCGACGGCCAGCGACTGCGCGTCCGCGATGGCCTGCTGGAAGCGCGAAGTGAGCTTGTCCATGCGCATGGTGGAATCCCCGGATGGTGGATGCCCTGGTTCCCGCGGCGGCGGAAGCCCGGCGGCGGCACCCGGATCGTACCGACCGGGACGGGCGCCGGGCCCGTTCGCGCGAACGACGGGCTGGATGACTGTCCGCTACATGCGGTCCACGCGCCGTGATTCAAGTCAAATCGCACCGACCGTTGAGACGGCGTTCGGGGTTCCCGTAAAACAGCGAGGGCGCCACAGGGGCGCCCTCGTGCGAACGATCGCCGGCTTGCGCCGACCCCGGCTCAGTAGCGACCGACCACGTTGAGGAAGAAGCCCTTGTGGTCGTAGTCGAAGTTGGTGAGGTCGTCGCTGAAGTCGGTGAAGTTGTAGCCGATGCCGATGCGGAAGTTGCGGCCGATGTCGCGGTCCACGCCGGCCAGAAAGCCGGAGCGGTTGCCGCCGTCGGTGACGCCCAGCCAGCGGAACTCGCCCAGCGCGTGCCACTGCCCGCCGATGTCGTAGCGCACCTGCCCGGCCGCGAAGCTGGTGGTCGCGTCCGCCCACACGCCTTCCAGCCGGCCCATGCGGACCTCGCCGGTGCGGCGCGCCAGCTTGCCGGCGAACTCCCAGCGGTCGTCCGCCTTGTACACGCCCTCCAGCGACAGCACCTGGCTGCGCTGGTCGTAGTTGGCCACGTTGTCGCCGATCTGCGGCAGCGCGGACACGTCGTACAGGTAGGTGTAGCGCCCGAACAGCGCCCAGCGGGTGCTGTCCCACGGCCGCCAGGCGAAGCCCAGGTTGCCCTCGATGAACTTGGCGCCGGCGCTGGCGTCCAGTTCGTCGGTGGTCTTCGAGTAGTTCAGCCGCGCGGCGATGCGGAAGCTCTCGCTGACCTTGTGGGTCAAGCTGTTGGTAGTCACCCACTGCTCGCGACGCTCGGCGCCGGTGTCGCGGCGGAACTCCAGCTTGCTCTGCCACTGGGTGGCGTTGGAGGTGCGCCCGCCGTTGACGCTGACCGCACGGCGGTCGACGTCGCCCGCGCCGGTGTCCAGGTCCGCCTGCTGCAGCGCGAAGCCGACGTTCCAGCCCAGCGCCGGGTAGAAGTCCATGCCGAAGGTGTGCGCCAACCCCGACTGGTTCGGCGCCTTCAGCCACTGGCTTTCGTTGTACAGGTTCACCTGGTTGGACAGCCGCCAGCGCTGGCCCAGCGTCCAACCGGTGTCGCGGCGGGCGTTGAACAGCGGGTCGTAGGGGCTGCGGTCGGTGCTGTGGGTGTAGTTGGCGTACAGCGAGTGGTTCGGGTTGAGCCGGTACTCGGCGCCGACCACGGCCGCGTCGCCGCGGTCGCCGCTGGTGAACTCGGCGTTGACGCTGGACAGGTCGCCGAACAGGTACTTGCCGCCGATGGTGATCGCGTCGTTGTCGGCGTACTTGCCGCCGTCGTCGTCCACGGTCTTCTGCGCGGTGCCGTACAGCTCCAGCGAGGTGCCGAAGCGGTGCTTGTACTGCACTGCGGCCAGCAGGCCGGCGGCGCTGCCGCCGATGCGATTTTCCTCGACGCGGCGCAGTTCGGCCGCCAGGGTGTCGAAGTCGCTGATCCGCCATTCGACCGTGGCCTGGCCCTGGGTCAGCGCTTCCAGCCCGCGCTCGGCGCGGCTGTAGCGGGCGTGCAGGCTGAGGTTCGGCGTGAACTGCCCGAGCAGCTCGCCGCCGTATTCCTCGATGTCCATGCCGGTGTCGAAGCGCGAGATCGAGAAGCCGGCGTCGACCTGCCGCCACCACGCGGCGCTCGACCAGTCGAGCTCGGTCCAGCCCAGCTCCTTGAAGTTCGCCCGCGCCTCGACCGCGCGCGCGTCGCCCTTGCGGACGCCGGACGTCGGGTTGGTCTGGGTGAAGCTCAGGCCGCCGTTGCTCGAGAAGAACACCGGCGCGCTGGTCGCCTCGGTGCGGCTCTGCTCCACCTTCAGGTAGGTGCCGCGCCCGGCCTGCAGGGTGATGTCCACGCCGGCCAGGGTGTAGTCGTCGCCCGCGCGGTTCTCGTCGACATAGGTGCCGCCGATGGCGAGGTGGTCGCCGAACCAGTGCTTGCCGCGCACGCCGGCGGTCATCTCGTCGGCGTCGAAGCCCTGCGGGATGTACTCGTAGTCCACCAGCAGCACCTGCAGCAGCCCGTCCAGCGGGGTGTCGCGGGTCAGGCTGGGCACGTTCTCGCGGGTCACCACCGACAGCGGGCGGGTCAGGATGATCCGGCCCTGCATGTCGTCGATCTGGTAGTCGGCGCCGTCCTGCAGCTCGACGCGGGCCTCGGTGCGGCCGGTGGCCGGATCGCGGACCTCCAGCACCACGCGCTCGGAGCCCGGCAGCACGTCGGTGTGCTTGAGGTAGTACAAGCTGCCGCCGGTGCCGAGGAATTCGCTGTGGCCCGGCGCGGTCTGCGCCTCGGAACCGAACACCTTCAGCTCGCTGCCGGCCTCGCCCTGCGCGGTGCTGCGCCGGCTGCGCCAGCTCAGCGCGCCGCCGTAGAGCGAGCGCGAGTACTGGCCGTACTCCGTGCCGGTGATGCCGGTGTTGAAGTTGCCCCACAGCGCCTGGCTCTTGTCCCAGTCCACGCGGACGTACAGGCGGCCCATGGTGTCCACGTCGCGGTAGGTCGTGGAGTCGTCGCCGTAGACCGGGTAGTACTGGTCCGGGTCGAGGCGGCGGAAGATGTCCTGCGGCTCGGCCTTCCAGAAACCGTTGAACAGGTCGCTCACCTCGCGCTCGCGAGTGTCGGCCTGCGCGGTGACCAGGTATTTGCCCTGGATCTTGCCCTTCAGGTAGAAGGCCAGGCGGCCGTCTACGGTCAGGTCCTTCTCGAAGTGGTCGTCGCCGGCCAGCGGCTCGATCGAACCGGACACGCTGTTGCCGGACACGGTCACGTCGGCCAGCGCCACCGCGAACATGTACTTGCCGCTGACGTCCACGTCCAGCGTGCGCTGGATCGGCGCGGGCAGACCGGCGCCGCCCACTTCGATGTCGAAGCGGTGGTGCCCGACCGGCGCCAGGTACTCGGCGACCAGCTTGCGCTCGATGTCGAGCGGGAAGGTGCGGCCGTTGATCCTGACGCTGGCGTTGTCCGGCAGGTTGCGGCCCTGGATGCGGATCCGCGAGCCGTGGATCGGGATGTTCTGCACGCGCAGGTTGTTGCTGCCGAACACGCCGTCCACCAGGCTGGCGGATTCCGCGTCGTCGGCGCCCAGGCTCTGCCCCAGCTTGCGCTCGGTGGCGTTGCGCAGGGCCTGGCTGCCGCGTTCGGCCTCGTCCGGCGTCACCAGCTGCATGCGGCGCGGATAGGTCTCGTCGAAGCTGCCGTCCTGGCCGTAGGCGCGCACCAGGTAGACCAGCTCGTCGCCGGCCCGCGCCTGGAAGGTGGCGGGCAGCGTGCCGTCCCATTCGGCGTCGGCCACCGCCGCCACCGGCAGCGGGATGGTCGCCACCGGCGTCACCAGGTCGGCGTCGCTGGCGCGGAACACCAGCACCTCGGCGCGTTCGACGAACGCGCTGTAGTTGCTGTAGCCGTAGAAGCGCACCGGCTTGGTGATCCGGCTGCCGTCGAACGGCACGATCGCGCTGGCCGACACGTCCAACTGCGGCTGGCCGAGGCTGGGGTCTTCGGTCGCCCACAGCACGCCGCCGTTCGGCAGCTGCACCGACCACTTGCCCAGCGCCACGGCCTTGCCGGGCTGCTCGGTCTCCACGGTGACGCGGCGGTCGGGCTGCAGCGCCGGCGAGGTGTCCGCCGCGCCGGCCGTCTCGGGCTGGCGCTCGCCGCGGGTGCGCACGCGCATCAGGATCTCGCCCTTCGCGGCGCAGCCGGCGTCCGTGCAGTCCACGCCGGTGGCCGCGTCGGCAGCCGGCGCGGCCGCTTCCTGCGCCACCGCGCCCTGCGACGCCAGGCCGGCCAGGATGCCGATCAGGGCGCAGTCCAGAACCTTCATCTTCATCGTCTTCATCACCGTTCCCCTCAGCGGCTCTTCAGGCCGACCGGGGCCGTCGGGTCATCGTTGATTTCCACCCGCAGCCGGCTGCGCGCCTCCGCGCCCAGCCTGGCCGCGATGGCCTCGTACACCGCCTTGGCCCGGCGCAGGCCCAGCGCCACGTTGTAGGCGTCCGACCCGCGGCGGTCGGCATGGCCGATCACGCCCACCACGCCGCCGCCCAGCTTCTCGATGTCGGCGGCGATCTTCTCGATCACCGGCGCGAACTCGGGCTTGATCGCCGACTTGTCGGTGTCGAACAGCACCGTGCCCAGCACCGGCGACTCGCCCAGCGACAGCAGCGTGCTGCGCGGATCGGCCAGGTCGGTGCGCAGGCTGACCGTGGTCGCCTGCGCCAGTTCCGGATCGAGCTTCGCCAGCAGCGCCTCGCGCACCGCCTTCGCGCGGTCGTAGGCCAGGGCCTCGCGCTCGCCGTTGGCGGAGATCACGACCTCGCCCGCGCCGTGCTCGCGGATCTGCGCGGCCATCTTCTCGACGACCGGCAGATACTCGCTGCGCAGGCTGGCGCTTTCGGGGTCGAACAGCACCTCGCCCAGCTCCAGCTCGACCGGCTGCGTGCCGCCCTCGATCAGCCCGGCCGGCAGCTTCACGCCGAAGTCGAAGCGCACCGGCAGGCCCGGGGTGACCCGGCGCAGGCGCGGGTTCTCGGTGGTGAACACGCTGCCCGGCGGCAGGGTGGCGGGGTCGGCCTTCAGGATGAAGTTCCGGCCACGCTCCCAGCGCCCGCCGTCGATGCCGGTCAGGTGGTAGCGGCCGAACTGGTCGGTTTCCACCAGCAAGCCTTCCACCGAGGCGATGCGCACGCCCGGGATGCCGCGCTCGTCGACGCCCGCGTTCTCGATCACGTAGTCCACGCGGTAGCCGTCGGCCACCTGGCTGACCGTGCGCGACACCGTCGGCGCGGCGGCGGTCAGGCCCTTGGCGGCCTGGCCCGCGCGCTCCACCGTGGTGTTGCCGGCGGCGTCCATGCGCACCGTCACGCCTTCGTCGCTGGTCAGCACGAAGTCGCCGGTGAAATCCAGCGCGGACAGCGTCTGGCTGACCACCACGCGGTGCTTCGCGGCCGGATCGGCCTCCGACTCGCGCCCGGCGATCGCGCCGAGGGCGATGCCGTGCAGCAGCGGCGCGCTGGCGTCGGCTTCCGGCTGCGCGCCGTTGCCGCGGTCCACCGTGGTCGAGCCGGCCACGTAGGCGCCCGGCGCGAAGCCGCCCTGCACCTTCACCCCGCCCAGCGCGGCGCTGTCCTGCCAGCCGTCGCCGTCGCGGTCGTCGAACACCGTGCCCACGATCAGCGATTCGTCCAGCATCGGATCGGCGCTCAGCTGCACGCTGGCCGTGGCCACGTTCGACACCGTCTCGCCGCCGTTGCGCATCAGCGCGCTGTTGGTGTGGATGCCGGCGCGCACGCCCGCGCCCACGCGCAGCAGGTAGGTGACCATCGCGGTCTGGCCCGCCGGCAGGTCGATGTTGGCGATGGTGATCGGGTGGATGCCGGTCAACTGGCCCGCCTTGTCGGCATCGTCCACCACCAGCGAACCGTCGACGTAGCTGAAGCCCGCCGGCGGCGTATCGACGATGGTGCCGCCGACCAGCGGCGTGGTGCCGGTGTTCTGGATCGCCAGCGTGTAGCGCACCAGGTCGCCCACCTTCACGTCGTACGGGGTCGCCGACTTCACGATGCGGATCTGCATCGGGTCGGGTTCGACCATCACCACTGCGTTGCCGAGCGCGGTGACGCTGAACGACACGCTGCCTCCCGTCGTCGCGATGCCGGTGGCCACCACCTTGTTGTCCAGGCTGCCGCCGGTGCGGTTGGCGTCCTCCACCGTCACCGTGTGGGTGTAGGTGGCGCAGGTCGCGGTCTGGCCCGGGGCCAGCGTGGTCGGCGTGCAGGCCAGCGTGGTCGGGGCATAGCCGTCCATGGTGTCCTCCACCGCCACGTCGTTGAGGGTCACGTCGCCGGTGTTGGTCACCGTCACCGCGTAGGTGATGACGTCGCCGATGTTGGCCTTGCCCGGCGTGGCGTTGTCCACGGTCAGGGTCGCCGTCTTGGCGGTGGCGATGGCCGGATGCTGCGCGATCGGCGTGTCCACTTCATGCGGCTCGCTGGTGACCGGCGTCGGCGTCGGACCGCCCGGTACCGAAGGCGGCGTACCGGTGGCGGTCGCCACGTTGTGCACGTTGCCCGCTTCGACATCCGCGGCCGTCACCGTGTAGCTGCCGGTGCAGGTGGTCGAGGCGCCCGGAGCGAGCGTCGTGACCGGGCAGACCGCCGGCGCGTCCAGCAATGCGTCGTTCACCACGATGCCGGTCAGGGTCACGTTGCCGGTGTTGGTCACCACGAACTGGTAGGCGATCACGCTGCCGGCCGTGTACGGACCGGTCGAGGTCACCGACTTCACCACCGACAGCGCCGGATGCTGTTCGGTCGGCGTGTCCACCGCACTCGGCGGCGTGGTCACCGGGGCCGGCGGCACCGTGCTGCCCGGCGGCGTCGGCGGCGTGCCGGTCGCGGTCGCGCTGTTGTGCACGTAGCCGGCCGCGACTTCCTGCGCGGTCACCGTGTGGTTGCCGGTGCAGATGGTCGTGTCGCCCGGGGCCAGCGTGGTCGCCGGGCACACCGCCGGCGCGTCCAGCAGCGCATCGTTGATCACGATGCTGCTCAGGATCACGTCGCCCGTGTTTTCCACGACGAACTGGTAGGCGATGACGCTGCCCACACCGTACGGGCCGGCCGACGTCACCGACTTCACCACCGTCATCGCGGGGTTCTGCGCGGTCGGCGTGTCCACCGTGCTCGGCGGGGTGGTGATCGGCGGCGGCGTCGGGCCACCCGGCGGGGTCGGCGGGGTGCCGGTCGCCGTCGCGCTGTTGTGCACGTAGCCGGCGGCCACTTCCTGCGCGGTCACCGTGTGGTTGCCGGTGCAGGTCGTCGAGGCGCCCGGAGCGAGCGTGGTCACCGGGCAGACCGCCGGCGCGTCCAGCAGTGCATCGTTCACCACGATGCCGGTCAGGGTCACGTCGCCGGTGTTGGTCACCACGAACTGATAGGCGATGACGCTGCCCACACCGTACGGGCCGGCCGAGGTCACCGACTTCACCACCGTCATCGCGGGGTTCTGCGCGGTCGGCGTGTCCACTTCGCTCGGCGGCGTGGTCACCGGCGGCGGGGTCGGACCACCCGGCGGCGTCGGCGGCTGGCCGGTCGCGGTGGCGCTGTTGTGCACGAAGCCCGCGGCGACTTCCGTCGCCGTCACGGTGTGGCTACCGGTGCAGGTCGTCGAGGCACCCGGATTGAGCGTGGTCAGCGGGCAGACCGCCGGCGCGTCCAGCAGCGCATCGTTCACCACGATGCCGGTCAGGATCACGTCGCCGGTGTTGGTCACCACGAATTGGTAGGCGATCTGGTCGCCCACGCCGTACGGGCCGGTCGAGGTCACCGACTTCACCACCGTCATCGCGGGGTTCTGCGCGGTCGGCGTGTCCACCGTGGTCGGCGGCGTGGTCACCGGCGGCGGGGTCGGGCCACCCGGCGGCGTCGGCGGCTGGCCGGTCACCGTCGCGCTGTTGTGCACGTTGCCCACGGCGACGTCCGCCGCGGTCACGGTGTGGCTACCGGTGCAGGTGGTCGAGGCGCCAGGCGCCAACGTGGTCACCGGACACACGGCCGGCGCATCCAGCAGCGCATCGTTGACCACGATGCCGCTCAGGGTTACGTCACCCGTATTGGTCACCACGAACTGGTAGGCGATCTGGTCACCCACGCCGTACGGGCCGGTCGAGGTCACCGATTTCACCGCCGTCATCGCGGGGTTCTGCGCGGTCGGCGTGTCCACCGTGCTCGGCGGCGTGGTCACCGGCGGCGGCGTCGGACCACCCGGCGGGGTCGGCGGCTGGCCGGTTACCGTCGCGCTGTTGTGCACGTTGCCCGCGGCGACTTCCGTCGCCGTCACGGTGTGGCTGCCGGTGCAGGTGGTCGTATCGCCCGGATTGAGCGTCGTCAGCGGGCACACCGCCGGCGCGTCCAGCTGCGCGTCGTTCACCACGATGCCGCTCAGGATCACGTCGCCCGTGTTTTCCACGACGAACTGGTAGGCGATCACGCTGCCCACGCCGTACGGACCAGCCGAGGTCACCGACTTCACCACCGTCATCGCCGGGTTCTGCGTAGTCGGCGTATCCACCGTGCTAGGCGGCGTCGTCACCGGCGGCGGCGTCGGGCCACCCGGCGGGGTCGGCGGCTGGCCGGTCACCGTCGCACTGTTGTGCACGTAGCCGACGGCCACTTCCGCAGCCGTGATCGTATGACTCCCAGTGCATGTGGTCGAGGCACTCGGCGCCAGCGTGGTTACGGGGCACACGGCCGCCGCATCCAGCAGCGCATCGTTCACCACGATGCCCGTCAGCGTCACGTCACCGGTGTTGGTCACTACGAACTGGTAGGCGATCTGATCGCCCACGCCGTGCGGACCGGTCGAGGTCGCCGACTTCACCACCGTCATCGCGGGGTTCTGCGCGGTCGGCGTGTCGGTGGCGCTCGGCGTACTGGTCACCGGGGTCGGCACCGGACCATTCGGCACTGCAGGCGGCGTACCCGTCGCGGTGGCACTGTTATGCACGTTGCCTGAGGCGACTTCCGTCGCCGTCACGGTGTGGTTGCCGGTGCAGGTCGTCGAGGTGGCAGGCGCCAGCGTGGTCATCGGGCATACGGCCGCCGCATCCAGCTGCGCATCGTTCACCACGATGCCCGTCAGCGTCACGTCGCCGGTGTTGGTCACCACGAACTGGTAGGCGATCTGATCGCCCGCGCCGTACGGGCCTGCCGACGTCACGGACTTGACAATGCCCAGCGACGGATTCTGCGCGGTAGCGGTATCCACTTCACTCGGCGGAGTCGTCACCGGCGGCGGCGTCGGACCACCCGGAGGCGTCGGCGGCTGACCGGTCGCGGTCGCACTGTTGTGCACGAAGCCTGCGGCGACTTCCGCTGCCGTCACGGTGTGGTTGCCGGTGCAGGTCGTCGAGGTGGCAGGCGCCAGCGTGGTCACCGGGCAGACGGCCGCCGCATCCAGCTGCGCATCGTTCACCACGATGCCCGTCAGGGTCACGTCACCCGTGTTGGTCACCACGAACTGGTAGGCGATCTGATCTCCCACACCGTACGGGCCAGCCGAGGTCACCGACTTCACCACCGTCATCGCCGGGTTCTGCGTAGTCGGCGTGTCCGCCGTCGTCGGCGGGGTCGTCACCGGCGGCGGCGTCGGGCCGCCCGGCGGGGTCGGCGGCTGGCCGGTCACCGTCGCACTGTTGTGCACGTTGCCCGCGGCCACTTCCGCCGCAGTCACGGTGTGACTGCCCGTGCAGGTGGTCGTGTCGCCCGGATTGAGCGTCGTCAGCGGACAGACCGCCGGCGCGTTCAGCTGCGCATCGTTCACCACGATGCCCGTCAGCGTCACGTCGCCCGTGTTGGTCACCACGAACTGGTAGGCGATCACGCTGCCAACGGTGTACGGGCCGGCCGAGGTCACCGACTTCACCGCCGTCATCGCCGGGTTCTGCGTAGTCGGCGTATCCACCGTCGTCGGCGGGGTCGTCACCGGCGGCGGCGTCGGGCCGCCCGGCGGGGTCGGCGGCTGGCCGGTCACCGTCGCACTGTTGTGCACGTTGCCCGCGGCCACTTCCGCCGCAGTCACGGTGTGACTGCCCGTGCAGGTGGTCGTGTCGCCCGGATTGAGCGTCGTCAGCGGACAGACCGCCGGCGCGTTCAGCTGCGCATCGTTCACCACGATGCCCGTCAGCGTCACGTCGCCCGTGTTGGTCACCACGAACTGATAGGCGATCACGCTGCCAACGGTGTACGGGCCGGCCGAGGTCACCGACTTCACCGCCGTCATCGCCGGGTTCTGCGTAGTCGGCGTGTCCACCGTACTCGGCGGACTGCTGACTGCCGGGCCACTGGGCGGTGTACCGGATGCCGTGGCACTGTTGTGCACATTGCCCACGGCGACTTCCGCCGCGGTCACGGTGTGGCTGCCAGTACAGGTCGTCGACGCACCCGGCGCCAACGTGGTCACCGGACAGTTGGCCGGCGCATCCAGCTGCGCATCATTCACCACGATGCCGGTGAGAACCACGTTGCCGGTGTTCTCGACCACGAAGCCATAGGCAATGGCGCTGCCCAGGGTATACGGGCCGGTCGAGGTGACACTCTTGGTTACCGTAAGCTTGGGATCTGGGGTCGAGAACGTCACATGGAACGCGCAGTCCTCCGTCACCGGGCTGACGCTGTAGGTGTAGTTGCCGCCAACGGGACCGGTCAGCGTGCCGGGGCAGGTGTTCGCGCCGCCGGGCGTGGTGATCACCGGCACCTGGCCCGACGTACCGGGGGTGATGGTGAAGCTGGTGCCCTGGCCGTCTTCGACCGTCTGTGGAGTATTGGGAGTGATGGTGCCGCCCACGATGGAAGGCGTCACCGTCCAGACCTTGGCGAACACCGCCGTGACGGAGAGATCGACCGTGCCCATCTTCACGTAGCACTGGTTGCCGGTGATGGTGGTGCAGTCGCCGGTCCAGTTCTTGAAGATGGAACCCGGATCGGCCACCGCCGTCAGGTACGCCTCCTGGTCCTTGCCGAGAAGCTGGCTGTTGCAAGGCGCTCCGCCGGGCGAGGCGCATGCCAAGGTGACGGGAACCGCATTGACGCGTCCCGTGCCCGAGCCGGTGGTATTGACCGTCAGGGTGTGCTGTTCCGCGCTGACCGGCGTGCTCAAGCCGTCGGTGTTGTTCGACGACACGCTGTCCGAGGTTCCCGCAGGCGGAGCGACTTTGACTACGGTGACGACTGGCGTGCCCGCCGCCGTCGCGGTGATGCCGGTGACGGTATAGATCAGGCTCTGGTTCAACGGCAGATTGCCGGTGGTCGTGATCGGTCCGGTGCCACTCGCGGCGCCGCAGACTGCGGTGCTTCCCGGAGCCGGGGCGCAGGTCCATGCAGCCGTGCCGCTCACGCCCGTCAGCGTCTGGGTGATGATCGCGCCGGTGACGTCGACCGGACCGTTGTTGGTCACCGTCACCGTATAGGCAACCGCTCCGCCCACCGCATAGGACGGCACGCCGCCGTTGCTGACGGTGATGCCGAGGTCCACCGTGGGCGTGGCGCTGGGCAGAATGATGGTCTTGACCAGTGGCCCGATGAACGGGCTGACCGTACTCGCACGGATGTCGTAGTCGCCGTTGTTGATGACGTTGTTGGGCGACGTGGTGGCCGCGCCGGCCGGAACCGTGAAGGTGACCTGGAAGTTGCCGCCGTCGCCGTCGTTCAGATTGCCCACCGGACAATCGATGTAATCCGCGCGCGGCGAAGTGCCCGTATGGATGCCCGTGCATCCGGGCGGCCAGGAGCCCGGCACGAAGGTGAGATGCAGTCCGTTCTCGGTAATCGGCGCAGCCAGGCGCACCCACGAGTCAATGGCGAACACGCCACTGTTGTTGATGTAGTTGTAGGTGTAGGTGATCTGCTCGCTGGGCTTGGTGATGGCCGGCCCGGTGGCGTAGACGCTCAGACCGGGCATCTTGGAGCCGAACACGTCAACGTAGACCTGACCGGTGTGATCTGCGGCGCCCTGGGCGCAGTTGGAGACGTAGATCTTCAGCAATACCTGATCGCCCACGTCCAGCAATCCATTGCCGGGAGAAATGTCGAACCCCTGCCAATTGGTGTACTGGTAGTTGCCCACGCTCTGCCAGGGAATGCCCGGCTGGTTCGAATAGTTGAAGGTGTTGAAGAGCGTGCTGTTGCCCTTGGTCTGGTTGATCACCTCGACATAGAAGAAGGGCTGCTGGTTCGCGGGATGGCTCGGATTGTTCAATAGAGGCGCCATCGCGAAGCGGATGTGCACCTTGCCATCCACCGGATCGACATCGGACAAGGCCATGGTGGCCACCTGCTCGATCGAGGTGCCCTTGAGGCCGCCGTTGCCGCCGATCAGCGCCGACGCGTTTCCGGAGAACGGATATTTCAGGTTGCCGTTGGTGTTCGGCGCCGTGCCCGGGCTGGTCAGCACCGAGCTGCGGAAGCCGGTGCCGTTGCCTCCGTTCGAGACAGTGCCCGTCGCCGTCAGGCCCAGCTGCGAGCTGCTCGTGACCGGCATCGTCGAATTGCCGCGGCTGTAATCGCGCAACGTCCAACTGGAGAAGCTCCCGGTTTCGAAACCGCCGTTCTGGATCTGCGCCTGCGCCACCGGAGCGACCAGCAACAGGGCAAGCATGGCTCCGCCACACAGGCGATTCCGGATATCCGTGCGCAGATTGCGCAATGCCTCGGCAATTCGCATGACCCACCTTGTCCCGATTGCAGACGAACGAGAAACCTTCATGGACATATCCTCAATGGGCGTGCTTTTCCGCACGTCCGATGTCATCGACCACATTCACCTTGATTCCGTTGGGGAGCGTCATGTCGCCCGGGCGCTGGCCCGGCTTGCAGCTCCCCAACCAGCGCCCCTGGAAATCGACGGACCCGGTGTTCCCCATCGGGGCTCCCGGGTATTCGACCCTGTAGGTACCGCTGTAAATCGATTGCAGATCGCCCCGCAACTGCACATTCATGACGACGCGCTGGTCATGCACCCTGCACGCCCCGGCGATGTCGTAGCCACCTTGACCCTTGCGCTTCGCGACCTTGAACTGACTGCAGTTTTCCTGCCCGGGCAGGATGGACAGCAGCATCACCCGCTCCGCCTTGACATTGGTGCATTGCTGCACTGTTTGCGGCGGTTGCCGCATTCCACCCATGCCGCGCGGCGCATGCGCCTGCACGGTCACTTCCCAGAGGCCGGCCTTGCGCACCGGCAGGCTGGCACGCGGATCGGCGTGTCCTGCATCCGCGGCCTTCTTCGCGCCTTGCGCGGCGGCGGGCAGGCTCGAGGCGAGCAGTAGCAGGCCCACGGCAACGCAGCAGCGGACGGCAAACGCCATCCGCACTCCTGCATTTCCAGCGCGCGCTGCAATTCCGAAACTTGCCACGACCCCGAGATTCCCCTGTCGAGCGGCTGACCGCTCCTCCACTGTGCGATGCCCGGCCAGGCACCGCTTCGCTCATGCACATCCGCTCAAGCCCCTGTCGTCCCTGGCCACAGTCCGGAAACCGGAACGGCGCCAAAGCAGGATCGAGATCAGGGTCTTGCTGCAAATGTTACTTCAATCACGCTTCCTGAAATCCCCCTTGACTTCGCTTTTCTAATTCACTAGCCCTTCGATGCCCATATCTGACGCAATGCGTCAGTCGCACCCGAGAAGCCGCCCACCAGCAACCCCGAAACGCCAGGACGGACGCGCGCCGATGCGTTCGGTGCTGCGGAATCACGCCTGAAACCCCTGATTGCAGGCGGCAATGTAGAGAGCAAGGAGCATGCAATGCACGCACGCAAGCTCACCTCCGATGCAATGAAAGGTGAGATTTGGTGAAGTTCGAACGAGTCAGGGCAAGAACAGATGCCCCACGCCGCGCACGGTGACGAGCGGCAGTTCCTCGCCGGCCAGCGTTTGCACCTTGCGCCGCAGCCGATGCACCAGCATCTCGAGCCGGTGCGGATCGAAGTCGTCGTCGTTGCCGCACAGGTGCTGGAGGATCGTCTCCTTTTCCACCGCCGTCCCTGCGGAATCGGCCAGCAGCGTCAACAGCAGGCGCTCGCCCTTGGAGAGCGCGATCTGGCTGCCCGACGGCGACACCAGCTGCCAACCCTGCTGCTCCAGGCGCCAGCCGGACGAGGCGTGCGGCGCCGGCTCCACGGTCGAAGCATCGGGCGCCATGCGACGAAGTACGCTGCGCAACGTCGCAGCCAGCACGTTCACGCCTATCGGCTTGGCAAGGTAGGCATCCGCGCCGCCGTCCAGGCCGCGCACCCGGTCCTCTTCATCGGCGCGCCCGGTCAGCATGACGATGCCGACGCCGCCCAGTTCGCGCAGGTGGCGCACCACCGCGAAGCCGCTTTCGTCGGGCAGGCCGATGTCCACCACGAACATGCCGTAGGACCGCAGGTTCAACGCGCGATACAACGCCATCGCACTATCGACGCCATCCGCATCGAACCCTTCGCCCCGCAGTCCGGGCACGAGGATGCGATCGCGCAATTCGTCGTCGTCCTCGACGACCATGACGGAAGGTCTACCAGTGTTTGTCTGCATGCGGACCGGGGGGAGTGAGCGACAAGCGACATGCGCATTCTAGTTTTTTTGCGACGCCGGGCACATTCCACTTTTTCATGCCCGCCAGGCGGCGGGGCAAGCAGGAGCGGTACAGAGATCCCGGCCGCCGCGCGATACTCGCGCCATGTCGCTGCCCCGCAAGCTCGCCATCCTGCTGACCGCCTTCGGGCTGTGCCTGCTCGCGCTCAGCCATTACCACTACGGACTGGCGGCGCAGCAGGGGCTGCTGATCGGCATCGTGCCGCTGCTGTTCGCGGGCCTGCTGCTGGGCCGCACGGGGCTGTGGGCGACGGCCGCCGCCTACTTCGCGGTCCTGCTGATCGGCGCCTGGGCCGACCAGCACCACGGCGTCGCCGACGCGTCCACCTGGACCGAAGCGCTGTCCAACCTGCTGCAGCCGGTCATGGGCTGCGCGATCGTGGCGCTGATCCTCGACCGGCTGATCCTGAAATCCGACGCCAGCCGGCGGCGCAGCCACGACCTGGCGCTGCTGTGCCGGCAGCTGGAAGTGGAGATGCAGGAGAAGGAACGCTCGCAGGCGCAGCTGATCCATTCGCAGCGCATGGACGCGCTGGGCAAGCTGGCCGGCAACGTCGCCCACGATTTCAACAACCTGCTCAGCGTGATCCTGGGCTACGCCACCCAGCGCGACGGCGGCGACGCGGCCGGGCGCATGGCGGGCATCGCCGCCGCCACCCAGCGCGGCAAGCAGATGACCGACAAGCTGATGACGCTGGCGCGTGCAACACCGCCGCGGCGCGAGACCTTCGACGCCAACGACGCCGTCGCCGAACTGCTGCCGATGATCGAATCGATGTTCGGCAAGCGCATCCGCGTGGTCGCGGCGCTTTGCCGGCGGGCCGCGTGGATCCACATGGACCTGGCCGAGTTCGAGGCCGGCGTGCTCAACATCGCCAAGAACGCCGGCGACGCGATGACGGGCGAAGGCACGTTCCATATCGAAACCGTGGTGGCCGATGGCGAATTCCTCCTGAGCCTCGCCGACGACGGCTGCGGCATGCCGCCCGGCGTCGTCGCGCGCATCTTCGATCCCTTCTTCACCACCAAGCCGGCGAAACAGGGCACCGGCATCGGCCTGTCCGTGGTCTACCGCACCGTCACCGAATCCGGCGGCCGCGTCGACGTTGAGAGCGCGCCGGGGCAAGGCACCTGCTTCACCCTGCGCCTGCCGCTGCGCGCGGCACCGACCGCCGCGATGAAGGCATCGATGCTCTGACTCAATCGTCCCGCGCCGCATCGGGCTGGCGCAGGCGCGCCAGCAGCGCGTCGTCCACATCCGGCCCGCCGCGCTCGCGCGTCATCCACAGCAGGGCCAGCAGGCTTGCGAGGCTCACCGCCATCCACACCCACTGATACCGGTACCAGGGCCGCGGGCGGTCCAGACGCAGCGTCGCGGATGGCGACCACGCGCCGCCCAGCTCGCGCGCCTGCACCTCGAACGCCAACCGTCCCCACGGCACCGACGGCAGCAGCAGGCTGCGGTTGTCGCCGGCGTCGATCCAGCCGCTCTCATCGCCGAGGCCGGTGACGCGGTAGCGGAAGCGGACCTTGTCGGGGTTGAGCAGGTCGATCGCGCCGTAGCGGATTTCCAGGTTCGCGGCGTTGACGCCGAGCGCGACGGGCCGCGACACGTCCAGCGCGACTTGCGACACCGCCGCATGATCGATGTAGGCGGCGGGCACGGCGCTGCCCATCCAGCCGCGCAGCCGCGCCGGCGTTACCCGCGCGAAGCCGGTCATCATCGCGAACCACAGGTGCCCCGCACCGTCGTCCGCGCAGGGCGGCACCGGGCTGCCGTTGAGTTCGGACGGGTCCAGCCCGTCGTCGACGGTCAGGGTGCGCATGAGCGGGCCGTCGGCGCCGATGTCGCGATCGAGCAGCAGGCCGATGCCGCGGTTGCCTGCCAGCCACAGCCGGCCGTCGGCGCCCGGCAGGATGCAGGACACGGTGTCGTCGAACAGGCCGTTCGCCTCGGTGTACTGGCGCACCCTGCCGCGCTCGATGCGGATCAGCCCGTAGCCGTAGCTGCCGATCCACAGCACGCCGTCGGCGTCCTCGTGGAGCGCGCGGAAGAAGCGCCCGCTGATGCCCTGCGCGGGCGTCCAGCGCTCGACCACGGCGCTGCCGGCCACCCGGAACGCGCCGCGGTCGCCCACCACCCAGACGCCGCCGGCGCGCGCGTCGAGGATGCGCTTCACCTCCATGCCGGCGAGTTCGGGAACGCGCTCCACCACTTCCACCGTGCCGTCGTCGGCGAAACGCAGACGGCCGACGAAGCGCAGGTTCGCCGTCCAGAAGCTGCCGTCCCGCATCTTCCAGATGCCGACCTGGCTCGACTGCGGCCACGTCGCCACGCGCTCGACGCGCCCGCCGGCCAGGCGCGCCAGGCTGCCGCCCGAGGTGCCGATCCACAGCGTGCCGGTGGCCGCATCGTGCAACAGGCTGTGGATGCAGCCTTCGCCGACGCTCGCCTCGACCGGCCAGGCGGTCTGCCGGCCCTTGGCATCGAGGTGCCACAGCGACATGCAGCTCATCGCCAGCCACATCCCGCCGGCGCCGTCCGCGGCGAGCACACGGCCCGGCGCGTCGGGCACCGCCGTCGAACGCAGCAGGTCCACCCGCGAATCCCGCAGCAGCCACAGGCCCTTGCCGGGCGTGCCGATCCACAGCGCCCCGTCCGCGTCGGCGACGAGACTGATCGCGTGCAGCCACTCCGCGCCTTCCAGCGGCGTCTCGACGCCGTCGCGCGAGAGCCGGCGCGTGCCTTCGATGTCGTCGGACACGTAGAGGCCGCCGGCGCCGTCGGACAGCACCCTGGCCACCCGGCCCAGATTGCCGCGCATGGCGGTCCAGCGCCCGCTGTCGAGGTCGAGGCGATACAGCGCGCTGCCGTCCAGCGTCATCCAGGCGGCGTTGCCGTCGCCGACCATCGAGCCGACCCAGCGATGCCCGTCCGGCAGCGGCACCGGCTCGAACCCCGCCCCCGCGTAGCGCAGCAATCCCGACAAGCCGCCCACCAGCACCTGTCTGCCGATGCGCGCGCTGAGGCTGTATTCACCTTCGATCACCGCCGAGTCCACTTCCCGCAGGCGGTCCGGATCGATGCGGACGATGCCGCTCGACGTCAGCGCCCAGACGTCGCGGCCGTCCGTCGAGAACACGCGATGGATCAGACAGCGCCCGCCGCAGACCGGCAGCTGGCGGAAGCGGCCGCGCTCGTACACGCTGATGCCGGCATCCTCGGTGCCGATCCACAGCCGCAGCCTCGCGTCCTCGTACAGCGACACGATGCGCCGGCTCGGCGGCCCGCCGTCGCCGCCATCGGAGCGGAAGGTGCGGAACTCGTGCCCGTCGAACCGGACCAGCCCGCCGAACGTGCTGATCCACAGGAACCCGTCGTGCGTGCGCAGCAGCGTGTTGGCGCTGACCTGCGGCAGGCCGTCGGCCGCGCCGTAGTGGCGCAGCACCGGCGGCGAGTGCAGGGCGAGCGCGTGCTCCGGAGCGCGCGCGGCATCGGCCGCCGGCGCCGGCAGCGCAGCCAGCAGCCACGCCAGCGACACGATCCATCCGAAGAAAGCAGGCGCCCCGCGCATTGCCGTCATGTCCTTCCCTGCACGCCCAACCGGATCCAGCATGCCATCGCGGCGTTCCGGCGCCGCGCCGGCTGCGCTATGGTCGCGCCATCCTCGCACGCTCGTACGCCGATGCCCCGACTCGCCGCCCTCGCCTGCGCCCTGCTGCTTGCCCTGCCCGCCACCGCGCAGCAGGCGCTGGCGCCGACCGAGCAGCGCATCGCCGCGGCGGTCGATGCGCGCAACGATGCCGCCGTCGCCCTGCTCGGCCGGCTGGTGGAACGCAACAGCGGCACCTATCACCACGCCGGCGTGGAAGCGGTGGCGGCGATGCTGCGGCCCGAGTTCGAGACGCTGGGCTTCGCGGTCGAATGGAAACCGATGACGCATGCCGGCCGCGCCGGCCATCTGATCGCCACCCACGCAGGCAACGGCAAGGGCAAGCGGATGCTGCTGATCGGACACCTCGACACCGTGTTCGAACCGGACAGCGCCTTCGCCGGATTCCGCATCGAAGGCAACCGCGCCATCGGCCCCGGCGTCGGCGACGACAAGGGCGGCGTGGCGGTGATGCTGCTGGCGCTGCGCGCGCTGCACGACGCCGGCGCCTTGCGCGACGCCGATATCGCCGTGGTGCTGACCGGCGACGAGGAGGACGTGGGCCAGCCGGTGGCGCAGGCGCGCGCCGACCTGATCGCCGCTGGCAAGCGCGCCGACGTGGCGCTGGATTTCGAGAACCTCTCGCATGCCGACGGCCGCGACATGGGCTCGATCGCGCGGCGCTCCTCGAACACCTGGACGCTGACCGTGCGCGGCGAAACCGGCCACAGCTCCGGCATCTTTTCCGAGGCGATGGGCGACGGCGCGGCATTTGAACTGGCGCGCATCCTGGCCGCGTTCCGCGCGGAGCTGCCGGAGCAGAACCTGACCTTCAACGTCGGCCTGCTCGGCGGCGGCGAACAGGCCGCGTTCGACGCCGGCAGGACCCGGCTCAGCGCCAGCGGCAAGGACAACATCGTGCCGCCCGTCGCGCTGGCGCGCGGCGACTTCCGCACGCTGAGCGCGGAGCAGACGAAACGCGTCGGCGAGAAGATGCGCGCGATCGTGTCCCGCCATCTGCCGCGCACCGAGGCGACGTTGGAGATCGAGGAGAACTACCCGCCGATGGCGCCCACCGCCGGCAACCGCGCGCTGCTGGCGAAGCTCAACGCCGTGAACCGCGACCTCGGCCTGGCGGAGATGGGCGAACTCGATCCGCTCGCGCGCGGCGCCGGCGACATTTCCTTCGTCGCCGCCGACGTGGACGGACTGGTCGGCATGGGCGCGTCCGGCGGCAACAGCCATGCCGATGGCGAGTACGTCGAACTGGATTCGCTGCCGCGCCAGGCCAAGCGCGCCGCGCTGCTGATGCACCGGCTGGCGCAGACGCCGCGATGAAGACCGCGCGATGAGCGACGGCTGGCACCTCTACCTGCTGCGCTGCCGCGACGGCAGCCTGTACGCCGGCATCGCCACCGACGTCGAACGCCGCTTCCGCCAGCACGCGACCGGCAAGGGCGCGAAGTACACCCGCTCGCATCCGCCGGAGTGCGTGCTCGGCAGCCGCGCCTATCCGGATCGCGGCAGCGCGCTGCGCGCCGAGTGCGCGCTCAAGCGCCAGCCGAAGGCGCGCAAGCTGGCGTGGCTGCTGGCCGAGGCGGATGCGGCGACGTAGCGGTCAGTCGGGAAAGGGCTCAAAGATTGCCGTCACTCCCGCGTTGCTGCTGACAGACGTATGTCTGTCCAAAGCGGGTCGCTTCTGACAAACGCATTTCCGTCCAATTCCATGGACTCTGAATTTCAACGAGCTAACGTCCATGGATCCCCGCTTTCGCGGGGATGACAAACGAAAGCGGAAGTGTTCGGAAGCTTCTAGAGGAAGCGCTGCCGATGTTCGGGCGCAGGCAGCGCGCAGGCGTCGTGCCGGCCGAACCAGCGGTAGCGGTTGCGCGCCAGCCAGCGGTACGCCGCATCGCGCAGCCTGCGCGGCAGCAGCGCGATCGCGTGCGCGAGCTTCCACCCGCCGCCCAGGCCGACCAGCACGCGACGGATCGCATCGGTATCGGTCGAGGCGTGCGGCGTCGGGCCGGTGTCGTACTCCAGCAGCAGGAAGGACGCCGGATCGTCGGGATCGAGCCCGTGCCGCGCGAGCAGCGCGCGGCCCGCTTCGGACTGCATCGCGGCGAAGCGGTAGCGGCCGGCGCGATCGTGTCGCAGCAGGAAATCGACCCAGCCGTTGCAGAGCACGCACACGCCATCGAAGACGATGACGGCTCGGCCAGCGTCAGCGCTCGGCATCGCCCACCGGCAGCAGCCAGCCTTCGTAGCGTACGACCAGCCCGACCAGCGGCAGGCTGGCTTCGACCAGGAATTCGTAGCGGCCGTCGTGTTCGCGCTCGCGGCAGCGCACGCCCTCGAACCAGCCGGCCGGCAGCGGCAGCAGCCCGAACGCGCGCACGCCGGCCACCTGCCACCACAGCGCATCAAAGCCCGGATGCAGGTGGTAGCGGAACTGCAGCGGCCCCAGCCGTTCGCGCAGCAGGCCGCCCCTGAACGCCAGCCGCGTCTGCATGCGCGTGCCGCCGAAATCGCGGCGCCAGGTTTCGCGCTTCGCGTCGGCGACGAACTCCACGGTGAGCGGCACGTCCCGCATCGGCTTCGGCAGCCCGGCGATGCGCGCGCACAGCCGCGCCAGCGGATTGCGGCCGCGCTCGACGGTGGCGACGCCGGCGAAGCGCGCCGTGCCGCGCACCGCGTGCAGGCGACGCACGGCTTCGGGCAGGTTGTAGAAGGCCGCGCCCAGCGCCTGCTGGAACAGCGTCGCCTGCGGCGCGTTGTTCAAGGCGCGATCCATGCGAGCGTGGCGATGCGACCGCTGCGGCCGTCGCGGCGATGCGAGAAGAACCGCGCGGGATCGGAGATCGTGCACAGGCCGCCGCCGTGCACGTCGAACACGCCCGCATCGAGCAGGCGCTGGCGCGCCAGCGTGTACAGGTCCACCTTCCAATGGCCGGGCCGCGTGGGCAGGAAGGCCATCCGCGCGCGTCCGTCGCGGGCGGTGAAGGCGTCGAAGACCTCCTCGCCGATCTCGTACGCCTGCGGCCCGGCCGCGGGGCCGAGCCACGCCGTCAATCGATCCGGCGGCGTGCGCATCGCCGCCACCGTGGCTTCCAGCACGCCGGCGCACAGGCCGCGCCAGCCGGCATGCGCGGCGGCGATTTCGGAGCCGTCCTTCGCCGCCAGCACCACCGGCAGGCAGTCGGCGGTGAGGATGGCGAGGACGGTGCCTGGGTCGGACGTGACGCCGGCGTCCGCTTCAGGTTCGTCTCCTCCCCTTTCGCGCAGCGAAGGGGGAGGTTGGGAGGGGGTTGGCTCTTCGCTTGCTGAAAGCAACCCATCCCCGGCCCTCCCCTTCACCTCCGGCGAAAGGGAGGGGGAAAAGCGCGCGACTGCGATCCCGTGCACCTGCCGCAGCCAGCGCGGCGCAGACGGCAGCGCCAGCACGGCTTCCAGCTGCCGGCGGTTTTCGGCCACGGCTTCGGCGTCATCGCCGCAGCGCGAACCGAGATTGAACGTGTCGAACGGCGGCTGCGACACGCCCAGCCCGAAGCGCGTCGTGGTCAGCGCGCGCACGCCGGGCGGCGCAGGCCAGTCGGCGTCGAGGAAGGCGCTCATCGCCGCGCGCGCTCGGCTTCCGCGTGCGCCGCGGCGTCCTCGCGCAGCAGGCGCATCAGCCGCTGCATGTCCTCGGGCACCGGCGCTTCGCAGCGCACCGGATCAAAGGTGACGGGATGCGCGAACTCCAGCACTTCCGCGTGCAGCGCCTGCCGCTTGAAGCCGCGCAGCGCCGCGATCAGTTCCTCCGACGCGCCCTTCGGCAGCTTCAGCGACCCGCCGTACAGCGGGTCGCCGACGATCGGATGCTTCAGGTGCGCCATGTGCACGCGGATCTGGTGGGTGCGGCCGGTTTCCAGCCGACACTCCAGCGCGGTGTGGGCGCGGAAGCGTTCGCGCAGGCGGTAGTGGGTCACCGCGTCCTTGCCGTCCTCGCGCACGGCCATGCGCAGGCGGTCGCGCGGGTGGCGGTCGATCGCCGCATTGGCGGTGCCGCCGGAGACCAAGGCGCCCACCACCACCGCCAGATACTGGCGATGCACTTCGCGCGCGGACAGCTGCGCCACCAGCGCGGTATGCGCCTGCAGGGTGCGGGCGACCACCATCACGCCGCTGGTGTCCTTGTCGAGGCGGTGGACGATGCCGGCGCGCGGCAGCTTGTCGAGTTCCGGGTCGCGGTGCAGCAGCGCGTTCACCAGCGTGCCGGCCGGATTGCCCGCGCCCGGATGCACCACCAGCCCGGCCGGCTTGTCGATGACGAAGACGTGCTCGTCCTCGTACAGGACGTCCAGCGGGATGTCCTCGGCGACGGCGTGCGTCTGCACCTCCTCCACCGCGTCCAGGGCGACGGTCTCGCCGCCGCGCACCGGGTCGCGCGGGCGGGCGGGCTCGCCGTCCACGGTCACGTCGCCGGACTTGATCCAGGCCGACAGCCGCGAACGTGAATACTCGGGGAAAAGCTCGGCCAGCACCGCGTCCAGCCGGCGGCCGGCGCAGGTGTCGGGAACGAGGGCGGTGCGGGATCCGGTCTGGGGCATGAAAGTTCCGTAAGCCGCCGGCAACGGCGGGAAGCGCCCGGGCTTGATCGCGGCCGGGGGCTGGTATTATCCAGCGTTCATGCCCCCGGCGCCCGTTCGATGCCCATGACCCAGCGTTCCGCCCTGCTGCGCCCCGTCCTCGTGCTCATGCTCGTCCTTGCCGCCAGCGGCTGCGCGAGCATCAAGAACAAGTTCAAGGACAAGGACAAGAACGAAGGCCTGCCGGTCAGCGAACTGTACGACCGCGCCCACGGCTACATGGAGAAGGGCCGCTGGAGCAACGCGGGCGAGGTGTTCGGCCGCCTGATCGCGCAGTACCCCTACGGCCCGTACACCGAGCAGGCGCTGATGGAGCAGGCCTACGCCGAATACAAGGCCGGCAAGCACGAAGACGCGATCTCCACCATCGACCGCTTCATCCGCACCTATCCGACCCACCGCAACATCGCCTACCTCTACTACCTGCGCGGCCTGTCCAACATGGCCCGCAACACGGTGTTCATGGCGCGCGCGTTCAACCTCGACACCAGCACCCGCGACCTGGCCGCGCCGCTGCAGGCGTACACCGACTTCAACACCGTCGCCACCCGCTATCCCAACAGCCGCTACACCGGCGACGCCCGCCAGCGCATGGTGTTCCTGCGCAACGAGTTCGCCCGCTTCGAGCTGAACACCGGCCTGTACTACCTGCGCCGCGGCGCTTGGGTGTCGGCCGCCGACCGCGCCACCTACCTGCTGGAAACCTATCCGCAGAGCCAGTACCAGAACGACGCGGTGGCGCTGCTGGGCGAGGCCTACACCCGCATGGGCAACACCGCGCTGGCGGCGGACGCCCGCCGCGTGCTGGAGCAGAACGACCCGCAGCACCCGTGGCTGGCCGGCCACTGGCCGAAGGACCCGAGCGTGTTCAAGCGCCTGAATCCGTTCACCGGCGAATCGCGCTGATCCTCGCCCGAATGCGGATAAAGAAAGGCCGGCGGAAACGCCGGCCTTCTTCGTTTCGATGCCTCAGTCGCGCCAGCCGCTGGTGACCGGGTAGCGCCGCTCGCGCCCGAACGCGCGCCGGCTGACCTTCGGCCCCGGCGCGGCCTGGTGGCGCTTCCACTCGCCGATCCGCACCAGCCGCAGCACCCGGTCCACCACGGCGGGATCGAAGCCGGCGGCCACGATCTCCGTGCGCGACTGCTCCTGGTCGACGTGGCGCAGCAGGATCGCGTCCAGCACGTCGTAGGGCGGCAGCGAATCCTGGTCGAGCTGGTTCTCGCGCAGCTCCGCCGACGGCGGCCGATCGATCACCGCCTGCGGAATGATCCGGTCGCCCACCGTGTTGCGCCAGCGCGCAAGCGCGAACACCTCGGTCTTGTACAGGTCCTTGATCGGCGCGTAGCCGCCGCACATGTCGCCGTAGATCGTCGCGTAGCCGACCGCGTATTCGCTCTTGTTGCCGGTGGTCAGCAGCAGCCCGCCGAACTTGTTGGACAGCGCCATCATCAGCGCGCCGCGGGTGCGCGACTGCAGGTTCTCCTCGGCGGTGTCCACCGGCCTGCCGGCGAAGACCTCCGCCAGCGCGTCCAGATAGCCCTGGAACGGCTTTTCGATGGGCAGCGTCAGCAGCGTCACGCCCATCGCGTCGCACTGCTCCTGCGCCAGGTCGTTGGACAGGCCGGCGGTGTAGCGCGACGGCATCCGCACCGCGGTGACGTTCTCCGCGCCCAGCGCGTCGGCGGCGATCGCCAGCACCACCGACGAATCGATGCCGCCAGACAGCCCCAGCCACACCTTGTCGAAGCCGTTCTTGCGGCAGTAATCGCGGGTGCCGCGCACCACCGCGCGCCAGGCCAGCGCGTCGCGACTCTCGTCGCCGTCCACCGTCCACTGCAGCGGCGCGAAGCGGCGCGTGGCCGGATCGAACTGCACCACCAGCCACTGCTCGTCGAACGCCAGCGCCGCCGGATGCACCGTGCCGTCGCCGTCGGCCACCACCGAGGCGCCGTCGAACACCAGCGCGTCCTGCCCGCCGACCACGTTGAGGTAGGCGATGGCCGCGCCGGTTTCGCGCGCGCGCTCCGCCAGCAGCGCGTCGCGCTGCGCGTGCTTGTCGTGCTCGTAGGGCGAGGCGTTCGGCACCAGCACCAGCTGCGCGCCGGCGGCCACGGTCGAAGCGATGGGCTCGGCGAACCACAGATCCTCGCAGATCACCAGTCCGACCGGCACGCCGCCGACCTCGAACACGCAGTCCTCGCGATCCGGATCGACGTCGAAATAGCGGCGCTCGTCGAACACCGCGTAGTTCGGCAGCTCGCGCTTGCGGTAGGTCTGCTCGATGGCGCCGTCGCGCAGCACGCTGGCGGCGTTGTAGACCACGCTGCCCGCCGCCTGCGGCCAACCGACCACGGCGACGATGCCGGTGGCCGCCTTCGCCACGTCGTTCATCGCCTCCTCGCACGCGCGCAGGAACGCCGGCCGGTACAGCAGGTCTTCTGGCGGGTAGCCGGACAGCGCCAGCTCGGGGAACAGCACGACGTCGGCGGCGTACTCGTCGCGCGCGAACGCGATCATGTCGGCGATGCGCCGCGCGTTCCCGGCCACGTCGCCGACCGGGAAATCGAATTGCGCCATCGCGATGCGGAGGGGGGAAGTCATCTCAGATTCCGTGGGTGAGGAAGTCCAGCGCACTGACGATGGCCGTGCGCTCGGCGGACAAATCCGCCTCCTGCCGGCCCAGCATCTGGATCGGCACGTTGGTGATCTGCGCGGTGTCCATCGCCATCCGCCTGCCCGCAACGTCCAGCAACGGCATCAGGCCCTTGATCAACGGCCCGGCCTGCTGGAGCGCGATCAGCGGCACGACCACTCGGGAATCCGCGATGCCGATCAGATCGCTCTGCACGTTCAGCCAATACGGAATGGCGCGCTTCGATGCCGCATCCGCATTCGCATAGACGCAGAACTGGCTCATGCCGTGGACGACGCCTTGAGCGCCGCCTTGAAGGCGCGCACATGATCGCCGGCAAGCCCGTCGCGGGCGATCCGCGCGTTGTACGCCGCGATCGCCTCGCGGTTCTCCTCCAGCCATTGCTCGCGCCGGCGCGCGCGCACTTCCGCTTCCAGCGCGCGCTCCAGCGTGGCGGACAGGTTGATGTCCAGCGCCTTGGCGTCCTCCAGCAGGCGCTGGTTGACGCTGACGTTGGCGGCGCGCTTGCCATAGGCGGCGTATTCATCCCGGATGCGCATGGCATGCCCTCATCGAATGCGCATTCATCATGCGCATCAGGCTCCCACCCGTCAAGCGCACCGACGCGCCGGACACACGCAGGCGCATGGCGCCGCCCCGCTCCGCTAAAATGCGCGTTCTCTCCCCCCATTCATCACCGCCGCGCCCCTCCGGGTGCGGCCAGCACGTCGGAGCAATTCCCCATGGGTCTGGACCTCGTCCCCACCGGCAAGAACCCGCCGGACGAAATCAACGTCATCATCGAAATCCCGAAGGACGCCGAGCCGGTCAAGTACGAGGTGGACAAGGCCTCGGGCGCGATCTTCGTGGACCGCATCCTGTCCACGCCGATGCGCTACCCGTGCAACTACGGCTACGTGCCCTACACCGTCTGCGGCGACGGCGATCCCGCCGACGTGCTGGTGATCCTGCCGCTGCCGCTGGTGCCGGGTTCGGTGATCCGCTGCCGCCCGGTCGGCGTGCTGAAGATGAGCGACGAGGCCGGCAGCGACGAGAAGATCCTCGCCGTTCCGATCGACAAGGTGTTCGCCGGCTACAGCCACATCGACGACATCGAAAAGGTCAGCAAGCACTGGCTGCAGCGCATCGGCCACTTCTTCGAGCACTACAAGGACCTCGAAGACGGCAAGTGGGTGAAGCTGGACGGCTGGGGCGGCGCCGCCGAGGCCAAGCAGATCCTGGTCGACGCGATGGCGCGCTACCAGGCGAGCGACGACAAGCCGAAGTTCTGACGCCGCATCTGCAACCGCAGCACGAAAAAAACCGCCGGCAGCGATGCCGGCGGTTTTTCGTTACGGAGTATCGAACGGTTCGGTCAGAAGTCGTACTGCACCGAGAACGTCACCGTGCGCGGCGCGACGAAGCCGCGCGGATGCAGGTAGGTCGAGAGCGGCGCGCCGGCGGTGCCGTCGTCGCGCGCGTCCTGCACCCGGTAGTAGTCCTTGCTGTCCAACGCGTTGCGGACGGCCACGCTCAGCCTCAGGCCCGGCGCCCACTTCGGCTCGTAGCCCAGCCGCAAATCCAGCTCGTGCGCCCAGCCTACCCGGCCCGCCGTGCCGCGCGGCTTCAGGTACGACGCATAGTCGCCGCCGCCGGTTTCCGGATCGTAGTACCCGCAATAGAACGATTCCGCGCCGTAGTTGCCCGCGGTCGGATTCGGACCGCTGTCCGGATACACGCCGAAGCAGTTGTAGGGACGCCCGCTCTGGACCAGCAGGCTGGCGCCGAGCGTCCATTCCTCGGCCAGCTTGTAGGCGCCGAACACCTTCAGGCTGTGGCGGCGGTCGTTCGGCAGATAGCCATAGCCGCCGTCCATCAGGCCGGGGAAGTCGAACGAGGTGGTGATGCCGGCGTCGTCCTGGCCGTTGTCGGAACGCACGTAACCCTCGGTGTTGCCGACGCTCCTGGCCCAGGTGTAGGAGGCCTGCATCGACCACTTCTCGTCCCAGGAACGCTCGACGAACACTTCCAGCGCGCTGTACTTGCGCTTGGCCATCGGATAGCCCATCGCCGACGCTGGCACGTCCACGCGCACCAGCTTGCCGTCGCCCTTCAGGTCGGCGTTGATCGACAGGTCGTTGCCGGGGTTGGTCAGGAAGCAGTGGCCGATGGCGTCGCGGATCGCCTCCGCCTCGTCCGGCGTGTAGCCCTTGGCGACCGCCCATTTCTGTGCGCCGGTGCCGTCGCACACGTCGTCCATGCCCGACTTGAGGTTGCGGTGGATGCCGCGCAGGCCGAGCGACCATTTCTCGCTGAGCGCCAGCTGCATGCCCAGGATGTATTCGTCCTGGTACATCGGGGTCAGCTCGTTGTCCACCACGGCCTTCGGGTCGGGCACGTCGCCGTCGCCGGTGTAGAAGCGGTCGCCGATCTTCGTGCCCAAGGTCGGCGCGCCGGTCGCCGGGTCGATACCGGTGAAGGTGTAGTACTCGATGTAGTCCAGCTCCGAGCCGGCCAGGCGAACGTTGGTGTTCGCGTACACCGGGATGTAGTAGCGGCCGGCGTTGCCGAACACCTTCAGGCTGGAGTCGCCGCGCACGTCCCAGGAGAAGCCGAGCCGCGGCGCCCAGGTGTTCTTGACGTCGATGAAGGCGCCGCCCAGCGAATTGAGGTTGGTGAACGATTCGTTGCGGATGCCGAGGTAGGCGAGGAAGTTGTCGGTGACGCTCCAGTTGTCCTCGATGTACCAGGCGCTGTTCCTGGTCACGAAGCTGCCGCCGTTCTCGAAGTAGCGCAGGCGCACGACCTCGGTGATGCCGCCCGGCACCACCGCGCCGTTGCCGGGCAGCACCTGGCCGGCGATGACGTTGGAATAGCGCCAGTAGACGCCGCCGGGGGTTTCCGGCTCGTAGTCGGTGCCGGTGTACACGGAACCGTCCACCGTCGAGAACTCCTCGCGGTCCAGGCCGAAGCGGATCAGGTGGTCGCCGAGCGCCCACTCGCCGTCGAAGCGCCAGGCCTTGCGCACGTCGCCGGCGTTGGCATCGGCCACCTGCCCGGTGCCGATCCAGCAACCCTGCACGCCCAGCGGGCCGACCGCGGCCGAACTGCGCGCATCCACCACCAGCGGGCACTTGGCCGAATTGGTGTCGGTGGCCCCGCGCGAATACTCGCCGCGCCCGTACAGCGCCGACAGGGTGAGATTGTCGGTGATGTAGCCGTTCCAGCGCAGGACGTAGTTCTCGCCGCCGGTCTTCGCATAGCTGCGTCCGTTTTCGGTGCCGCCGCCCAGGCCCAGGTCGCCCGCCGTGCGCAGGTAGGTCACGGTGTCGGTTTCCAGCGTGTCGCGGAATGCGGTCAGCTCCAGGCTGTGGTCGTCGCTGATCTGCCAGTCGAGCTTCACCAGGCCCTGCGGCGAATCTTCCTTGATCATGCCGCTGCCGCCCTCGAAGATCTGGCCCTCGTCGTTCTTCTGGCCCTGGTACAGGGCGAACACGAACAGCCTGTCCCTCACCAGCGGACCGCTCGCGTACAGGTTGTAGCGCAGCTCGTCGCGCTTGCCGCCCTCCTCGACCGTATAGCTGCCGTCGCGCTGCGGGTCATAGGCGAAGCGCAGGCCGCTGGCCAGCGAATCGGGACTCCAGTAGACGTTGCCGCCGAATTTCCATTCGTTGGTGCCGCGCTTGGTGATCATGTTGATCACGCCACCCAGCGAGCGCCCGAACTCCGCGCCGTAGCCGCCGGTCTTGACCTGCTGCTCGGCCAGCGCCTCGAACGGGATCTGGCTGAAGGCCAGGCCCTTGACGATGTTGGTGACGTTGAAGCCGTTGACGTAATAGACGTTCTCGGCCACCGACGCGCCGCCGAACGAGGCCAGGTTGCCGAAGCGGTTGTCGCCGCGCACCGTGCCCGGCGCCAGCAGTGCCACGCTGGTGGCGTCGCGCCCCACCGGCAGGCGGTCGATCTGCGCTTCGGTCATGATCGTGGCGGATTCGACCGAGGACACGTCGATCGGATTCACCACGCCGCTGCCGACCACGGTCACCGCGTCCAGCGTGGTGGCGTCGCCGGCGAAATCGACGCCGGTCGCGGTGCCGACGTTGACCGTCACGCTGCGCGCCGCGCCGCCGTTGCGGCTCAGCTGGTACTGGCCGGTCGGCAGCTGGGCGAAGCGGTAGCTGCCGTCGCCGCCCACGGTGATCGTGCGGCTGAAGCCGGTCGCCGGATTGCTGATGGTGAGGGTGTCGCCCGCGGCGGCGCGGCCGGTCACCGCGCCTGCGGTGTTGGTCTGCGCCTGCGCGCCGGCGGCGAAGCAGAGGGCTACGGCGAGGGCGAGCGCCTTGCGGCGCTGCCGGTTGGAACGGGTGTGGATCGTCACTTCGGTTCTCCAGCGTGATGGTGGCGGTGAACCCGAAGCCGCGGCGATGCGGCTTCAGGATTTCTTAACGATTCGATGCTAGGTGCGGCCCATGCCGGTCCGCTTTGCCGGACTTGGCGGTATGCGCGATGCCGCGGACGGATGCGCATCGCGCGCGCCGTTCGCGCGGCGCAACCAGGCCACCAGGCTGCCGGCCTCGCGCACGGGTTCCGTTTCCGCACGCGGCGGCGCCGGCAGCAGTCCGGCGGAGCGCTGGTGCGCGCGCGACGCGAATTCGCGGTAGCGACGCACCCAGAAGAACAGCGAGCCTTCGCTGACGCCCAGCTCCGCGGCCACGTCGCAGACGCGGCATCCGTCCTCGACCACGCGGCGCACCGCTTCGACCTTGCGCGAGGCGGAATAGCGGAAGCACCGGTTCATCGCACGCTCCACGCGCATGCGACGGCCGCATCGCCGCCGCGCGCATGGCGCAGGCGATAATCGGACGCGGTCGTGCCGAAGCGCGCGCGGAACGCGCGCGCGAAGCTGCACGGGTTGTCGAAACCGCAGGCGGCCGACACCTCGGTGACCGGCATGGCCGTGGTCGCCAGCAGCCGGCGCGCGCGCTCCAGCCGCATCCGCGCCGAAAACTGCAACGGCCCGATCCCGTACAGTGCCTGGAACAGCTTGCTGAAATACCAGGGCGAGAAATGGATGCGCTGCGCCAGCTCGCCGATCCGCAGCCCGCCGTCCACTTGTCCCTCCAGGCACAGCCGCGCCCGCTGCATGCGCAACAGCACCTGCCGCTTGCGGCGCTCGGAATGGCCGGGACAGCGCCCGATGCGATCGGCCAGATCGGCCTGCAGCGCGGCCAGAAATGCAGGCACCTCATCCGGGGCGTCGAGCATGGCGGCGCCGTCGAAGGCCCCGCACGAGCGCCAGATCCGCAGCGCCTGCCCGCGCGCGCGCGGCGGCATCCGGCCGCGCGCCGGAAACAGCAGTCCCGACTCCACGGCCACGCCCGGCGCCACGCCGACGCCCAGCAGCAACGTGCCAGCGCGGCCTAATGCGCGGGGCGCGGAGTCGCCGGTCAGCGAGATCCAGTCGCCGGGGCCGAGGACGAATTCTCCCTCGCACGCCGACACGTCGACCTGCCCGCGCAGCACAAGCCAGAGCACGGCGGCATGTCCCGCCGCATCCATCGAAACGGCGCCTGACGCGGCGGACAGATGCAGCCGGTTACCGGCGCCGGGCGTCGGAACGCACGGGCGGTTCCGCCCGGCGAAGGAAGGAATGGGAGGCACGGCCGGCTCCTGCGAAAGGGTCGGCCGCCATCACTGCGGCGAGCGGTTCGGAGCGTCAGGAAATCCCGGCGAAAACCGCCCGAAATTTTTCCGAACCCTCTGGAATCAACGGGTTGCCGAAGCCAAGTCCTTCAGTGCGTCGAGATCCATCAGGCCGATATCGCTGTTTTCCTGCCCGTCGGTCATGCCCGCGTACAGCCATTTCCCGTCGCGCGACACCATCAGCGCCTGCGTCGGCACCCCGCGCCGGTCGGGGTCGAGGCAGCCGGGCGCGGCCTGCTCGCCGGGGCCAAGCCACTGCCAGTCCGCCAGGCATGCGGGCGCGGCCGTGCGCAGCGCGAACGGCCGCCCGGCCAGCACGCCCCAGCGGCGCAGCCAGTAGCTGGTCGGCCTGCCGTCATCCACCGGCACGGGCGCGCGCAGATCCGGCCCGGCCCGCCACAGTCCCGGCTGCCCGACGCGCACGAAGTACACGTTCCCGCTGTCGCGATCGAAGCGCGCCTCGCCCACGTCGTCCAGCGTCGCCATCATCCGCATCGGCGCTGTTCCCGCCACGATCCGCAGCGACAGCCTCCCGGCGCCCCGGTCCACCACCAGCAGCAACCGGTCGTCCGGCAGGTACTGGGCGAAATACGGCGTCGCATCCGCGACCGCCAGCACCCGCGACCGGCCGCTGGCAGCATCGACCTCGTACAGCCGCGGTCGATGCACGCCATCCAAGTCGGCGGCGTCGCCGATCACCAGCAGGCGCCGGCCATCGTCCGACCATTGCGCGGGATGCCGGGCCACCGGCGTGATGCCTTCGATCATGCGCAGGTGTTCGGGTCGGTCGGGCTCGCCCAGCCACAGCCGCGCCTCGCGGCTGCGGTCGGAGAGGAAGGCCAGCAAGCGTCCGTCCGGCGAGGGCGACGGCAGCATGTCGTCGCCGGTCGAAGCGAACAGCGGCTCGGCGCGAACCCCGGCGCGCAACGGCAACGGGTAGCGGAACATCGCGACGCGCGCGTCGTCGACGGCGAACACCATCGCGCCGCGCCGCGCCGCCACGTCCAGTCCGCTTGCCGGGAACCGCCCCAAGGCCCGCGTGAGGCCGCTGACCAGCTCATGCCGGAACAGCTGCGGCGGATTGCCGAGGAAACCGAACAGCAGCGCGCGTCCGTCCGGCGTCCAGTCCCAGCCGGTGATGTTGCCCTGCAGGCGCGTGAGCCGCGTCGGCGCCCCGCCCGCCGCCGGCATCGCCCACAGGTCCGAATGGCTGAGGCCGCGACGGAATCCCAGCCGCGTGCCGTCCGGCGAGAAGCGCGGATCGAAATCCACGCTGCCGGCGTCTGCCGGATACACCATCGGCCGCCATTGCCCGCTGTCCAGGCGCAGCACCGACAGGCGTGCGGATGCGCCGCCTTCGGGCTTCAATCCCGCCACGATGCCCGTACCGTCGGGCAGCCAGTCGTAGCGACCGTTGAGGCGGTCGCAGCGCCCCACCGCGCGGGTCGCGCCGCCGCTGGCCGGCATCAGCAGCAGTTCGCAGCCGCCGGTGTCGTCGATGCGGGCGAACATCAGCTGGCGTCCATCGGGCGACCAGCGCGGCAGGTGGTCGGAATGACCGGCCGGAGGCGCCGTCAGCTGGCGCGGCGGGGTCGGCTGCGCGGTCTGCACGAAAATCGCCGGCGCCTCTTCCGGAGCACCCGGCGGCATCGCGTACGCCACCAGCGCGCCGTCCGGCGACAGCGCGGGCTGCGTTTCCGGGCCGGGGCGCGCCGTCAGCAATGTGTAGGGCAGATCGGTCGTCGGCGCATCGGCAGCGGCCTTCTCCGGCGGCGATGCCTGCGGCTTGCGCCAGTGCAACGCTCCCCACACCAATCCCGCTGCCGTGGCCACGCCCAGCAGCGCCACCACCCATCCGCGGCGACGGCCGCCCATCGTTCCGGCGGGAAGCGGGGCCTCCGGCGTCGGCGCCTCGGCGTCCCTCAACCATTCGACATCGGCCAGCAAGCGATAGCCCGCCTTCGGAATCGTCTCGACATAGGCCGGCGCATCGCGATCGTCGCCCAGTGCCTTGCGCAGCAGGGTGACGGCCTGCGTCACCACATCGTCGGTCGGCATGGTGCCCGCCCAGACCGAGTGCAGCAGGGCATCGCGGCTCACCACCTGCCCCGCGTGCTCGGCCAGCAGCATCAGCACCGCCATCGACTTCACGGTGACGCGCGTTTTCGCGCCATCGGCGCGCACGATCTCGCGCAGCGGCACGTCCACCGTGCACGCACCGACCCGCAGGCGATTCGCCGGCGGCGCATCGGTCGGGCCCGGTCGGTTGGGAGGCATGGCTTCTGTACTGCGCGCCGGAGGAACCGGAATCATAAGTGCGGCCGTCATGCCCTTGGCAAGCGCGCGGCGCATCGCGGGCGGTTCCGGAGCATTCCGACAAACCGGGAAAAACGCTCCGGCGCTCCGCTGGCATAGGCTGTCCGCCCACTCGTCTTCGCCCTGCCCGCCATGTCCATCCGGATTCGCGCTCCGTTGTTCCTGCTGCTCGCAATGCTGGCGACGCTTCCGGCGCATGCGCGCTGCGCCCTCTCCGCCGACGCGCACGATTCCCTGGAACGCTGGAAAGCCTCCGGCTTCGACGTCGCCGACGCTGCTGGACGCAACGCCCGCGCGCTGGTGTTGGTGGATTGCCTGGGCGACGCCGATCCGTTCCTGCGCGACGGCATCGCCTTCGAGGCGCTTTCGAGCTGGATGCGCGGCGGCCTCCTCGACGATGCGTCGCTGCTTGCGATCGAACGCCGGCTGCTGGCACAGCTCGATGGCGAAGACGGCGACGGCTTCCGCAAGCCGTTCGCGGCGTTGGTGCTGTCGGAAGTCGCGCGCACCGACCGCATCCGCCAGTGGATGACGCCGGAGCAGCGCACGCGGTTGGTCGATGCCGCAGCGGCCTACCTGCGCTCGGTGCGCGACTATCGCGGCTACGTCGATGGCGAGGGATGGCGGCATGGCGTCGCGCACGGCGCCGACTGGGCGATGCAGCTGGCGCTCAACGAAGCGCTGCAACCGGCGCAGGTGTCGGCGCTGCTCGATGCCGTCGGCAGCCAGTCGATGCCGGCCGACGACCGCGCCTATGCCTTCGGAGAACCCGTCCGGCTCGCACGCGCGGCCGCCTATCTCATCGCGCGCGGCGACCTCGAACAGGCGGCGGTTGCGGCATGGCTGAACCGGCTGGTCTCCACACTCGGCGCGCGGCCGGAAACCGATCCGCAGGCGGCGTGGTGGACGCGGCGCGCGAATCTGGAGAACTTCCTCAATGCGCTGGGCAGTGCCATCGCAGGCAGCGCCAATCCGGCCCTGTCCGCGCTGGCCGGCGACATCCGCAAGACGCTGGCCGCCCTGCCCTGACGCTTATTCGCGCGCGTCGCCGCGCACGATGGTCAGGCCGATCAACCGCGACACCACTGCGGCGATGTAGCCCACGCCGGCGAACTGCTCCAGCATGGTCAGCACCTTGGCCGGCGCGGTCAGCGGCAGCGTGTCGCCCAGTCCCGTCGCCGACAGGTTGCTGAAGCTGTAGAACAGCAGATCCAGCCAGCGGCGCTGCCGCTCCGGTTCGATGCCGGAGAAGCTGTCGGGGAACCAAGCCTGGCAGACGAAATAGGCGTAGGCGAAGCCCCAGGCCAGCAAAGTGAAGGTCGCACCGGCGGCGAACAGTTCGTCGGAGGTGACCTTGTGGTCGCGCAGCATGTAGGCGATCAGCCCGCCCGCGGCGTAGAAGTACAGCGCCGCCTCCAGCATCGCGGACACCGGCAGCAGCGCGGCGTGCTCGAACAGCACGCCGAACACCGTCAGCGCCATCGCCGGGATCGCCAGCAGCCAGCCGATCCAGCTCATCAGCGGGCTGCGCATCACCACCCACAGCGCCAGCGGCACCACCACCAGCGCGACCGCGCCGAACAGCAGGCGCCCGCCGCTGCCGTCGTTCATCAGCGGATACAGCAGCAGGCTCAGCAGCTGCGCCGCGAGCAGGAACGCGGACGGATGCCGCTTGACGATCACCCGCCAGCGGCGCGCGCGCCAGGATCCCATCTCCATGGATTTCCCCCGCCGCCGGCGCCGGGCCGGCGTCCCCGGTTACGGCGTGGCCCGGTACGGATACTTGACGAAGATGGCGGTGATGGCCTGGTCGATGCCGGCCATGCGCTTCTCCGCCGGCGTGTTCTTGCCCGCCACCGGTGCGCTGGCCGCGCCCGTCCACACCATGCGGTTACGCTTGCCGTCGACCAGGTCCACGGTCAGCGTGCCCTCGCGGTAGCGGCTCACCTGGGTTTCGTCGTACCACACCGGCACCGCGACGTAGCTGCGGCGGCGGTAGCTGTAGAACCACTGCACGTCGCTGCGCGGCACGCTCCAGACGGCGGTCTTGTCTTCCACCACGCCCTGGAAGTTGACCAGCAGGTCGGCGCCTTCGGCGGCGTAGCGGTAGCCGCGCGCTTCCATTTCGCGCTGCACGTCAGCGCGGATGCGCTCGGAGATCCAGCTGGAATAGCCGGACTGTTCCATCGCGATCGGCTTGTAGAAGCCCCAGGTGCGGTACTGGCCGAAGTCGGCGGTGGGATCGGAATCGGTGCGCACCGTCGGACCGGTCGCGCAGGCGGAAAGCCCCAGCGTGGCGGCGGCCAGCAGGGCGCAGGCAAGGATTCGGATGGAACGCATGGTGGCTCTCCCGGCGGGACGTCTTGGAGGATGATCGCACCGGCGTGAATACGGCGCATGAACGGCGGCCGGCGCCGCAAAAACGGAAGCCCCGCAGTGCGGGGCTTCGCGTCGACCGACCGGATCGGACCCGGTCAGTGGCGCAGGTTCTTGCGCAGGCGCTCCAGCGCCTGCAACTGCGCGGTGACTTCGGCCAGGCGGGCCTGCGCCTCGGCGATCTCCATCGCCTCGCCGCGACGGGCAATGATGCGCTCGGCCTCTTCCTTGGCGGCGCGCACGGCGGCCTCGTCGATCTCGTCGGCGCGGACCGCGGTGTCGGCCAGCACGGTCACCACCGTCGGCTGCACCTCGAGGATGCCGCCGGAGATGGCGAAGTCCAGCTTCTCGCCGCCCGGCAGGGTGACGACGACCTTGCCCGGCTTCAGGCGGGTGATCAGCGGCGCGTGCTTGGGCGCGATGCCCAGCTCGCCGAGTTCGCCCGTGGCCACGACCAGCTCGGCGTCGCCGTGGAAGATCTCGGCTTCGGCGCTGACGATGTCGCAACGGATGGTGGATGCCATCGTGATTCCTCAGGTTACGGGAAGCGGGCGGTCAGGCCGCCAGCTTCTTCGCCTTCTCGACGGCTTCTTCGATCGAGCCGACCATGTAGAACGCCTGCTCCGGCAGGTGATCGAAGTCGCCGTCGCAGATGCCCTTGAAGCCGCGAATCGTTTCCTTCAGCGGCACGTACTTGCCCGGCGAGCCGGTGAACACTTCCGCCACGTGGAACGGCTGGCTGAAGAAGCGCTCGATCTTGCGGGCGCGGGCCACGGCCAGCTTGTCCTCTTCCGACAGCTCATCCATGCCGAGGATCGCGATGATGTCCTTCAGCTCCTTGTACTTCTGGAGCGTGGACTGCACGCGGCGCGCGGTCTCGTAGTGCTCGTTGCCGATCACGTTCGGGTCGAGCTGGCGGCTGGTCGAGTCCAGCGGATCGACCGCCGGGTAGATGCCCAGCGAAGCGATGTTGCGGCTCAGCACGACGGTGGCGTCGAGGTGGGCGAAGGTGGTCGCCGGCGACGGGTCGGTCAGGTCGTCCGCGGGCACATAGACGGCCTGGATCGAGGTGATCGAACCGGTCTTGGTCGAGGTGATGCGCTCCTGCAGCACGCCCATTTCCTCGGCCAGGGTCGGCTGGTAGCCTACCGCCGACGGCATGCGGCCCAGCAGCGCCGACACTTCGGTACCGGCCAGCGTGTAGCGGTAGATGTTGTCCACGAACAGCAGCACGTCGCGGCCTTCGTCGCGGAAGTACTCGGCCATGGTCAGGCCGGTCAGCGCGACGCGCAGGCGGTTGCCCGGCGGCTCGTTCATCTGGCCGTACACCATCGCCACCTTGGACTTGGCGTGTTCCTGCACGTTGACGACGCCCGACTCCTGCATCTCGTGGTAGAAGTCGTTGCCCTCGCGGGTGCGCTCGCCCACGCCGGCGAACACGGACAGGCCGCTGTGCTCGGTGGCGATGTTGTTGATGAGCTCCATCATGTTGACGGTCTTGCCGACGCCGGCGCCGCCGAACAGGCCGACCTTGCCGCCCTTGGCGAACGGACACATCAGGTCGATCACCTTGATGCCGGTTTCCAGCAGCTCGGTGGTGGAAGCCTGGTCTTCGTACGACGGCGCAGCGCGGTGGATTTCCCACGTGGTGTCGGCGGCGACCGGGCCGGCTTCGTCGATCGGGTTGCCCAGCACGTCCATGATGCGGCCCAGCGTGCCGATGCCGACCGGCACCGAGATGGCGCGGCCGGTGTTGTCGGCGATCAGGCCGCGCTTCAAACCGTCGGTCGAGCCCAGCGCGATGCAGCGCACCACGCCGTCGCCCAGCTGCTGCTGCACTTCCAGCGTGATGGCGGTGTTCTGCACCTTCAGCGCGTCGTACACCCTCGGCACGCTCTCGCGCGGGAATTCGACGTCGACGACCGCGCCGATGATCTGTACGACCTTGCCCTGGTTGCTCATGGTTGTTTCCTCGAAAACTCTTGAATGCTGCTTCGTTGTGTCAAACCGCCGCGGCGCCGCCGACGATTTCCGAAATCTCTTGCGTGATCGCCGCCTGCCGCGCCTTGTTGTAGACGAGGTTCAGCGTGCCGATCAGCTTGGTCGCGTTGTCGCTGGCGGCCTTCATCGCCACCATGCGCGCGGCGTGCTCGGAGGCGACGTTCTCCATCACCGCCTGGTACACCAGCGACTCGATGTAGCGGGTCAGCACGTGCTCCAGCACGGACTCCGCGTCCGGCTCGTAGATGTAGTCCCACTCGTGCTTGGCCATCTGGGTTTCCGCCGCCGGCAGCGGCAGCAGCTGGTCGAAGGTGGCCTTCTGGGTCATGGTGTTCACGAAGTCGTTGTACGACAGGAACACCTTGTCCACCTTGCCCTCGGTGTAGGCATCCAGCATGACCTTGATGACGCCGATCAGCTGTTCCAGCTTGGGCGCGTCGCCCAGATGGGTGACCGAGGCCAGCATGCCGACCTTGACCCGGCGGAAGAACACCGAAGCCTTCTGGCCGATGGTGACGACGTCGACTTCGATGCCCTGTTCCTGCAAGGCGCGGAACTCGACCAGCAGCTTGCGGAACATGTTGTTGTTCAAGCCGCCGGCCAGACCGCGGTCCGACGACACCACGACGTAGCCGACACGCTTGACGTTCTCGCGCTGCACCAGATACGGGTGGCGGTAGTCGGTGTTGGCCTGCGCCAGGTGGCCGATCAGCTGCTTCATCGCGCGCGCGTACGGGCGCGACGCCTTCATCCGATCCTGCGCCTTGCGGATCTTGGAGGCCGAGACCATTTCGAGCGCGCGCGTCACCTTGCGGGTGTTCTGCACGCTCTTGATCTTCGTCTTGATTTCGCGTCCGCCTGCCATCTCTTTTTCCCGTAGCGCGGGGCATGCCCCGCGTCCCGATCGTCTTGTAGAGCGGAGCATCGCTCCGCTTGCCTTGCGTGCAGCGGGGCGATGCCCCGCTCTACAACAGTCTTACCAGCTACCGGTGGTCTTGAAGTCCTCGATGCCCTTCTTGAACGCGGCCTCGATTTCGTCGTTCCAGTTGCCGGTGGCCGCCACGTCGCCCATCAGGCTGCCTGCGGTGTTGGCGAAGTGGGCCTGCAGGCCGGCTTCGAACGCCAGCACCTTGCCGACCGGCACGTCGTCCAGATAGCCCTTGTCCACCGCGTAGATCGACAGCGCCTGCTCGGCGACCGACATCGGTGCGTACTGCTTCTGCTTCATCAGCTCGGTCACGCGCTGGCCGCGCTCCAGCTGCTTGCGGGTGGCGTCGTCCAGGTCGGAGGCGAACTGCGCGAACGCAGCGAGTTCACGGTACTGCGCCAGCGCGATGCGGATGCCGCCGGACAGCTTCTTCATGATCTTGGTCTGGGCGGCACCGCCCACGCGCGACACCGAGATGCCGGCGTTCACGGCCGGACGGATGCCGGCGTTGAACAGGTCGGTTTCCAGGAAGATCTGGCCGTCGGTGATCGAGATCACGTTGGTCGGCACGAACGCGGACACGTCGCCGGCCTGCGTTTCGATGATCGGCAGCGCGGTCAGCGAGCCGGTCTTGCCCTTGACGGCACCGTTGGTGAACTTCTCGACGTACTCCTCGGACACGCGCGCGGCGCGCTCCAGCAGGCGGCTGTGCAGGTAGAACACGTCGCCCGGATAGGCTTCGCGGCCAGGCGGGCGGCGCAGCAGCAGCGAGATCTGGCGGTAGGCCACGGCCTGCTTGGACAGGTCGTCGTACACGATCAGCGCGTCTTCGCCGCGGTCGCGGAAGTATTCGCCCATCGCGCAGCCGGAATAGGCGCTGATGTACTGCATCGCAGCCGACTCGGAGGCCGAGGCGGCGACGACCGTGGTGTACGCCATCGCGCCGTATTCCTCGAGCTTGCGCACGATGTTGGCGATGGTCGAATTCTTCTGGCCGATCGCCACGTAGATGCAGCGGATGCCGGAGGACTTCTGGTTGATGATGGCGTCGATGGCCAACGCGGTCTTGCCGGTCTGGCGGTCGCCGATGACCAGCTCGCGCTGGCCGCGGCCGATCGGGATCATCGAGTCGACCGACTTGTAGCCGGTCTGCACCGGCTGGTCGACCGACTTGCGCCAGATCACGCCCGGGGCAATGGTTTCCACCGGCGAGGTGGTCTTGGCGTCGATCGGGCCCTTGCCGTCGATCGGCTCGCCCAGCGCGTTGACCACGCGGCCCAGCAGCTCGGGGCCGGTCGGCACCGACAGGATCTGGCCGGTGGTCTTGGCCACGTCGCCTTCGCGCAGGTGCTCGTAGTCGCCCAGCACCACCGCGCCCACGGAGTCGCGTTCGAGGTTCAGCGCCAGCGCGGTGGTGCCGCCCGGCAGTTCGATCATTTCGCCCTGCATCACGTCGGCCAGGCCGTGGATGCGCACGATGCCGTCGGACACCGAGGTCACGGTGCCTTCGTTGCGGGCTTCGGCGGAAAGCGCGACCTTCTCGATGCGGGTCTTGATCAGTTCGCTGATTTCGGACGGGTTGAGCGTGGTGGTGGCCATCTTGGTTTCCTTGGTGCCGGCGTTGCCGCCCGCGTATGCAAATGAATTAGTGCGACAGCGCCGTCTGCAGGCGCGCCAGCTTGCCCTTGATCGAGCCGTCGATGACGATGTCGCCGGCGTCGATCAGCGCGCCGCCGATCAGGCTCTCGTCGATCGCGGTCTCGACCTCGACGTCGCGACCGAAGCGCTTGCGCAGCGCGGCCTTGATCGTCTCCAGCTCGCCGTCCGCCAGCGTCGCGGCGGATGTGACCTTCGCGCGCACCACGCGCTCGGCCTCGAAGCGCAGCTCGTCGAACAGGCCGGCGACTTCCGGCAGCAGCGCCAGGCGGCGGTTGTCGAACAGCAGGCCGAGCAGGTTGCGGAACGCGGCCTGCGCGCCGTCGGGCGACAGCAGCGCGACCACGTCGGCGCGGGTCAGCTTCGGGTTGTCCAGCAGCGCGGCGGCCTGCGGCTCGGCGGCGGCGCGGGCGGCGAAGCCCAGCGCGGCCGACCACGCCGGCAGCGCGCCGGCCTCGCGCGCCACCGAGAAGGCGGCGCGGGCGTAGGGACGGGCGAGGGTCAGGGCCTGGCTCATCGTTCGGGCCTCAGAGCTGCGCGGCCAGTTCGTCGATCAGCGCCTTCTGGTCGTTGGCGTTGATCTCGCGCTTGAGCAGCTTCTCCGCGCCGGACACGGCCAGCGCGGACACCTGCTTGCGCAGGTCTTCCTTGGCGCGGTTGGCGGCTGCCTCGATCTCGGCCTCGGCCAGCGCCTTCTGGCGCGCGCCTTCGGCGATCGCGTCGGCCTTGGCGGCGTCGATCAGCGCGTTGGCGCGCTGGTGGGCCTGCTCGATGATCTCGTTGGCCTTGGCACGGGCGGCCTTCAGCTCGTCGGCGACCTTGGCGTCGGCCTGCGCGAGATTTTTCTGCGCGTTGTCGGCGGCGGCCAGGCCTTCGGCGATCTTCTGCTGACGTTCCTCGATCGCCTTGATCAGCGGCGGCCAGATGAACTTGACGGAGAACCAGATGAGGATCGCGAACGAGATCATCTGGCCCAGCAGGGTGATATTCGGATTCATGTCGTGACCTGACGTTCCAAAAGGCCCAGTGCGCCGGGCCTTTCAAGGCTGCGCTGCGGCGACATGCCGCAGCGCGGTGTTGCCGGCGCGCGCGTCCCGAAGGTTGCGCGCGCCTTGTCGCCCGGCGCGATTAAGCGCCAGCGCCGGCGGTCAGCACCGCGGCCAGCAGCGGGTTGGCGAACGCGAACATCATCGCCACGCCGACGCCGATCAGGAACGCCGCGTCGATCAGGCCGGCCAGCAGGAACATGCGGCCCTGCAGCATCGGCACCAGCTCCGGCTGGCGGGCGGCGGATTCGAGGAACTTGCTGCCCATGATGCCGATGCCGAGGGCGGCGGCGAGGGCACCCAGGCCGACGATGATGCCGATGGCGATGGCGGTGTAGGCCTGGACTTGGGCGATGAATTCCATGGTGGATCTCCAGTTGCGGTGCTTGCGGTGAATTGAAGGTGGAACGACGGAAGGTGAAGCGAAGATGCTGGAACGCGGATCAGTGGTGCTCGTGCGCCATCGCCAGGTAGACGACGGTGAGCACCATGAAGATGTAGGCCTGCAGCAGGATGATCAGGATGTGGAAGATCGCCCACATCGACTGGAACACGATGCCCGGCAGGAAGGTGAACCACGACACGAACAAACCGGCGATCAGCATGAACACCAGCTCGCCCGCGTACATGTTGCCGAACAACCGCATGCCCAGGCTGACCGGCTTGGACAGGTACTCGACCACGTTGAGGAACAGGTTCGGCAGCGCCAGCACGATCTTGGCGAAGGTGCCCTCGGCGTGGAACGGCGCGGTGAACAGCTCCTTGGTGAAGCCGCCCGCGCCCTTGGCCTTGATCGAGTAGAAGATGATCAGCAGCAGGACGGTGAGCGACAGGCCGAAGGTGGTGTTGACGTCGGCGGTCGGCACCCAGCGCAGATAGGTGTGGTGCGCGGCTTCCTTGCCGGCCGCGAGCTCCACGGCGGCGCTGGGGATGTCCAGCGGCAGCAGGTCCATCGCGTTCATGAAGACCACCCAGACGAAGATGGTCAGCGCCAGCGGCGCGATGAAGCGGCGGTCGCCGTGGAAGGTGTTCTTCACTTCGGAATCGACGAACTCGACCACCAGCTCGACGAAGGCCTGGCCCCTGGACGGCACGCCGGAGGTCGCCTTGCGGGCGTACCACCACAGCCAGAAGCTGGCCAGCAGGCCCAGCGCCAGCGCGACGATCCACGAGTCCATGTGGACTTCGCCGAACGAGAACTGCTTGGTGTTGTGGGTCAGGTGATGGACGATGTAACCGGTCAGACCGCCGCCGGTTTCGCCGCCTTCAGGTGCCAGCCCCATTGCTTCCAGGATCACGCGTTCGTCCTCGTCGTACTGCGCTGCGCCACGAATCTCATCGAAACCACGAAGGCCGCTGCGGCCATCGCCGCTCCGGCCAATACCGGCACTGCCGGCAATTTCCACACCGCCATCGCCAGATACAGCCCGACGATGACGACCAGCCATTTCACCGCGGTGCCCAGCAACAGGCGCCCAAGCGCCACGCCGGCTCCCGCCACGCCGCCGCCGAAGGCGCCCCAGGCGGCCAGCAGGCTGCCCAGCGCCATCGACCCGCCGCCCGCCAGCGCTGCCAGGGCGGCGCGTGGGCCGCTGATGTAGCAGGCCGCTGCCGTCGCCAGCGTGGCGATGATCTGGAAGATCACCACCCGCAGCGCCAGCCGCCAGCCCGCGTTGACGGAATTGAGCACGCGGACGTTCCCTGCAAAATCAGCCGGTATCGGCACGGACTCGCGGGGCGGTTGCGAAAACCGTCCTGCGAAGCCGCCGAATTATAGCAGGCGCTCTTTTTCACCGGCAACCGCCAAAAGCTGCCGGAATCCGCCGGAACTTCCCGTCGTGGCGCCTGTCACAACCGTGGCGTCCGCAACATCCTCGTCGATCCCCGTGCGGGCGTGCGCGAAGCCCCGGCCCGTCCCCGGCCGGGGCTTCTTTTTGCGCGCCGTCCGATCCGCCATGCAGGGCGCGGATCGCAGCCATCGACAGCCTCCATTGGACAGCGCACGCTCTGGCGTTAAGATGAGAATAATTCTCATCTTCGAGGTCGCCATGCGCAAGACCCTGAGCTTTGCCGCCCTGCACTTCACGGTGGCGTTTTCGGTCGGCTGGCTGATGACCGGCAGCTGGCTGGTCGGCGGCGCGCTGGCGCTGGTGGAGCCGGCCTGCAACACGGTGGTGTTCCACTTCCACGAGAAAGTGTGGAAGCGGATCGAGGCGCGCCGCAACGCCAATCGCGCGCCGGATCGGGACGCCGTCACGGCCTGAACGAAAACGGCGCGGACCAAGTCCGCGCCGTCGACGATGCCGCAGCGGCGAGTCGAGGCCGCCCTACTTCTTCTTCGGGATGTACAGGTCGGTGATGCTGCCGTCGTACACCTCGGCCGCCATGCCCACCGATTCGCCCAGCGTGGGATGCGGGTGGATGGTGTGGCCGATGTCGTGCACCTCGCAGCCCATCTCGATGGCCAGCGCGATCTCCGAGATCAGCTCGCCCGCGTGCACCCCCACTATCCCGCCGCCGATCACGCGGTGGCTGTCCTCGTCGAACACCAGCTTGGTGAAGCCTTCGGTGCGCGACAAACCAATCGCGCGCCCGGACGCCGCCCACGGGAACTTGCCGACGCCGATCTTCAGGCCCTTGGCCTTCGCCTCGGTTTCGGTGACGCCGACCCACGCGATTTCCGGATCGGTATAGGCCACGCTCGGGATCACCCGCACCACCCATTCCTTCTTCTCGCCGGCAGCGACTTCGGCGGCCAGCTTGCCCTCGTGCGTGGCCTTGTGCGCCAGCATCGGCTGACCGACCAGATCGCCGATGGCGAAGATGTGCGGCACGCTGGTGCGCATCTGCGCATCGACCGGGATCAACCCACGCTCGCCGACGCGCACGCCGGCCTTTTCGGCGTCCAGCTTGCCGCCGTTGGCGCTGCGGCCCACCGCGACCAGCACGCGATCAAACAGCTTGCCTTCGGGGATGCTGTCGCCCTCGAACGCGCAGGCGATGCCGCTCTTCTGCGCCTTGGCTTCGACCACCTTGGTCTTGAGATGGATGGCGACGCCCTGCTTCTTCAGGCGGTCGGCCAGCGGCTTGACCAGATCGGCGTCCGCGCCGGGGATCAGCTGCGACATGAACTCGACCACGGTGACCTCCGCGCCCAACGCGCGATAGACCGTCGCCATTTCCAGCCCGATGATGCCGCCGCCGACGATCAGCAGCTTTTTCGGCACGTCGGCGAGATTCAGCGCGTCGGTGGAATCCATGACGCGCGGGTCACCCCACGGGAACGACGGCAGCTTCACCGGCTGACTGCCCGCGGCGATGATGCAATTGGCGAAGCGCAGCAATTGCGTCTTGCCGTCGACGCCAGTGATTTCCAACTCGTTCGCGGAGACGAACTTCGCCACGCCCTGCACCGTCCGCACCTTGCGCTGCTTGGCCATGCCGGCCAGGCCCTTGGTCAGCTGGCCGACGACTTTTTCCTTGTACTCGCGCAGCTTGTCGATGCTGATGCGTGGTTTTCCGAAATCAACGCCGTAGTCGCTGGCGTGCGCGGCCTGCTCGATCACGTCGGCGGCGTGCAGCAGCGCCTTCGACGGGATGCAGCCGACGTTGAGGCAGACGCCACCGAGGGTGGCGTAGCGTTCGACCAGCACGGTGTCGAGGCCGAGGTCGGCGCTGCGGAACGCGGCGGTGTAGCCGCCGGGGCCGGCGCCGATCACCACCATCGCGCATTCGACGTCGGCCTTGCGGCCCGAGGACGCGGCGGCCTGCGGGGCGGGCGTTGCCGGCTCCGCCTTCGCGGCCGGCGCGGCGGCAGGCTTCGGCGCTTCGGCCTTGGTCGGGGCGGGCGCCGTCGGCGCCGCCGCGGTGTCGCCCGCCGCGCTCTCGATGACCGCGATCACGCTGCCTTCCGTCACCGTATCGCCCAGCTTCACCTTCAGCGCCTTAATCACGCCGTCGGCGACCGCCGGGACCTCCATCGTCGCCTTGTCGGATTCCAGCGTGACCAGGCCCTGGTCTTTCTTCACGCTGTCGCCGACCGCCACCAACAGCTCGATCACCGGCACCTTGTCGTGGCCACCGATGTCCGGAACCTTGCTTTCGATGTCTGCCATGTCGCGCTCCTTACAGCATGGCCCGACGCAGGTCGGCCAGCAGTTGTCCCAGATAGCTGGTGAAGCGCGCGGCGGCGGCGCCGTCGATCACGCGGTGGTCGTAGCTCAGCGACAGCGGCAGCATCAGGCGCGGCTGGAACTGCTTGCCGTCCCACACCGGCTTGGTGTCCGACTTCGACACGCCGAGGATCGCCACTTCCGGCGCGTTGATGATCGGCGTGAACGCGGTGCCGCCGATGCCGCCCAGCGAGCTGATGGTGAAGCAGCCGCCCTGCATCTGCTCGGGCTTGAGCTTGCCGTCGCGCGCCAGCGCGGCCAGCTCGCCCATTTCCTTCGCGATCTCCACCACGCCCTTCTTGTCGGCGTCGCGCAGCACCGGCACCACCAGTCCGTTCGGCGTGTCGGCGGCGAAGCCGATGTGGAAATACTTCTTGAGGACGAGGTTGTCGCCCTCCAGCGAGGCGTTGAAGGTCGGGAACTTCTGCAAGGCCGCCACGCAGGCCTTGATGAGGAAGGCGAGCATCGTCACCTTGCCGCTCTTGCCAACGGCGATCGCCTTGGCGTTCTCGTTGTTGAGGACGACGCGCAGCGCCTCCAGCTCGGTGATGTCGGCCTCGTCGTGCTGGGTGACGTGCGGGATCATCGCCCAGTTGCGCGACAGGTTCGCGCCGGAAATCTTCTGGATGCGCGAGAGCGGCTTCGTCTCGATCTCGCCGAACTTGGCGAAGTCCACCTTCGGCCACGGCAGCAGGTTGAGGCCGCCGCCGCCCGCCGCAGCCGCCACCGGCGCGGCGATGCCGCCGGCCAACGCGGCCTTGACGAACTTCTGCACGTCTTCCTTGCCGATGCGCCCGCCGCGTTCGCTGCCGGTTACCTGCATCAGATCCACGCCCAGCTCACGCGCGAACAGGCGCACCGCGGGGCTGGCGTAGGGCACCTTGGCCGGCAGCACCGCGTCGGCCTCGAAGCGCATCGGAGGGATGCCGGGCTGGCCGGGCTCGGCCACCGGGGCCAAGGCCGGCACCGGAGCGCCGCTTTCCACCGGCGCGGGCGTCGCGGCGATGGACTGCTGGGTCAGGCGGTCGGGCGTGGCCGACACGGCCACCGGTTCGACCTTGGCGCCGGTTTCGGCACTGGGGACTTCGGGCGCGGCGACGGGTTCGGCGCGCGCGGCCTCGGTGCTCTCGATGATCGCCACCAGCCCGCCTTCGGAGACGGTGTCGCCCAGCTTCACCTTCACTTCCTTGATGACGCCCGCGAACGGCGACGGCACTTCCATCGTCGCCTTGTCGGATTCCAGCGTGACCAGGCCCTGGTCCTTGGTCACCGTGTCGCCCGGCTTGACCAGCAGTTCGATGACCGGCACGTCGTTGTGCCCGCCGATGTCGGGGACGCGCGCTTCCTTCAGCTCGGCCATGGCCGGACTCCGCTAGGTGGGAAACCGCCATGTCAGCACATCCCGGCGCGCGGCACAAATCGCAGCGCAGCAATTTCCATGTTTTATCCGGGCAATTACATTCACGGAGCGAAAAATGGCGGAAACCCGCTCATGGACGCGCCGAACCAGCGGTTTTCATCCCCGGCGAAATCAGGGATGTTCCGCTTCCGCATGCACCCGCTCCCGACGCAGCAGGTACAGCCCGCTGGCGACGATGATCCCCGCGCCGACCCACGTCACCGCATCCGGCAGCACGCCCCACAGCAGCAGGTCCAGGGTCACGCCCCAGACCAGCGCGGTGTATTCCAGCGGGGCGATCAGCGACGCCTCGCCGACCCGGAACGCCTCGGTGATGGTGTACTGGCCCAGCGCGCCGGCAACGCCGATCGCAGCGACGATCCACAGATGCTCGCCCCGCAGCGCCACCCAGTCCGGCAGGGCCAGCAGCCCCGCGCCCAGCGCCATCAGCGCCAGCAGCCAGAAGGTGATCGCCTGGGTGCTGTCGGTGCGCGCCAGCACCCGCACGGTGATCGCCGAAACCGCGTAGCCGAACGCCGCCAGCAGCACCGCGCCGCCGGCCAGGGTCAGCATGCCCTGCCCGGTCGGCCGCAGCACCACCAGCACGCCGAGCAGGCCGATGGCGATCGCCGTCCAGCGGCGCGGACCGACCCGCTCGCCGAGGAACGGCACCGACAGCGCGGTGATCATCAACGGCGCGACGAAGAAGATCGAATACGTGGTCGAAAGCGGCAGGCGCTTCAGCGCGTATACGAAGCTCGCCATCATCAGGATGCCCAGCGCGCCGCGCAGCAGGTGCAGCGGCCAGCGCACCCGCAGCAGCGCGCGCGGGCCCGCCGTCCACAGCGCCCAGGCCAGCACCAGCGGCAGCGACGCCGCCCCGCGCAGCGCCGCCACCTGGATCGGCGGGTAATGCGCGGACAGGGTCTTCAGGGCCGCGTCCATCAGCGCGAACAGCGCCACCGAGACCAGCATCAGCCAGAGGGCGCGGCGCGGCTGCGGATCGGGCATGGCGGGTTTCGGCGGCATCCGCCCAGCATGCGGTAACCTGCGCGCCCCGTCACCGTGCCGAATGCCATGCCCTCCTTCGACATCGTTTCCGAAGTGGATACCCACGAACTCACCAACGCCGTGGACCAAGCCAACCGCGAGCTGTCCACCCGCTTCGACTTCAAGGGCGTGGACGCGAAGTTCGTCCGCGAGGAGAACGTCATCACCCAGTCCGCGCCCAGCGATTTCCAGCTGCAGCAGATGACCGACATCCTGCGCGCGCGGCTGATCGCGCGGAAGATCGACGTGCGCTGCCTGGAGTTCGGCGACGTCGAAACCAACCTGGCCGGCGCGCGTCAGAAGGTGACGGTGAAGCAAGGCATCGAGCGCGAGTTGGCGAAGAAAATCCAGGCTGCGCTCAAGGATGCCAAGCTGAAGGTGGATTCGCAGATCAACGGCGACAAGCTGCGCGTCACCGGCAAGAAGCGCGACGACCTGCAGGCGGCGATGGCCCTGCTGCGCGGACAGGAGTTCGAACTGCCGCTGCAGTTCGACAACTTCCGTGATTGATTCGCGCGAACGCCCATCGGCCATGGCCGACGCCATGGCACGGGACGCCGCATTCGACGCCGAGACCATCGAAGCCGGCGTGCGCCGCTGGCTGGAACGCGCGGTGATCGGGCTGAACCTGTGCCCGTTCGCCAAGGCGGTGTACGTGAAGCAGCAGGTGCGGATCGTGGTCAGCGACGCCAGCACCGAACGCGCCCTGCTGGAGCAATTGGGCGAGGAACTGGCGCTGCTGCGCGACACGCCCGCCGATGCCATCGACACCACCCTGCTGGTGCATCCGCAGGTGCTGGCCGACTTCCTCGACTACAACGACTTCCTCGGCGACGCCGATGCGCTGGTCGAGGCGATGGGCCTGGACGGCGTGCTGCAGGTCGCCAGTTTCCATCCCGACTACCAGTTCGCCGACAGCGCGCCGGACGATGCGGCCAACCTGACCAACCGCGCGCCGTATCCGATCCTGCACCTGCTGCGCGAGGCCAGCATCGACCGCGCGGTGGCGGCGTATCCGGAGCCCGACGCGATCATCGAACGCAACATCGCCACGGTGCGCGAGCTTGGCTTCGACGGCTGGGACAAGCTGCTGGAAGACTGAAAGAACATCCCGGCGATCGCCTTCCCGACGGCACCGTCGTGGAGGAATGGGCGCTTTTCCGCCGCGACAACCCGCAGCGGTAAACGGCGGCATCCCGGCCAGCGCAATCCACTCGACGACGACACGCGGTGCGCACTGATGCGGACAACAGCGCCCGCAAGACGTCAGGCGGCCAGGCGCGCTTCCAGCAGCAGCCGCGCCTCGTCCAGCGATGCGACGATGCGATGCCCCAGCGCCAGTGTGGCGTCATCCGGCGCCAGCAGATCTGGCACCTGAACCGGCGTCATACCCGCCGCCAGCGCGGCGCGCACGCCGGTCGGCGAATCCTCCAACACCAGGCAGCGCGCCGGCGCGACGCCGAGCGTGGACGCCGCCAGCAAATAGACGTCGGGCGCGGGCTTGGGTTTTTGCACATCGCTGCTGGTGCAGACCGCATCGAAGTACGGCAGCAGCCCGGCGGCAGCCAGCTTGCGCATCGCCAGCGGGCGGCGGGTGGAGGTCGCCACCGCGCGCGGCATCCCGCGCGCGATCAGCCATTCCAGCAGCGCGACGACGCCCGGCCGATGGTCGATGCCGGCGTCGGCCACCGCGTCGTACAGGACTTCCGCATGCGCCAGCAGCGCCACGCCGGCTTCATCGCCGATGTGATCCGCAAGCAGGCGCCGGCACAGCCCTTCCCCGCCGCCGATCATCCGCAACCACAGCGTGTCCGGCACGTCATGGCCGAGCTCCCTCGCGGCCTGCGCCATGCAGGCGTTGATCGCGCGCTCGCTGTCCAGCATCAGGCCGTCCATGTCGAACAGCACCGCCTCGGGGCGGAACGGCAGCGGCGCGACCGCGCTCATGCCGTGTCCGTCGCGAACAACACCACGCGCGCCGCTTCGTCCAGCGTTCGCCACTCGCTGGCCGGCAGCTCGCCCAGCGCCAGCCCGCCGATGCGCTCGCGATGCAGGGCGGCGACGTGATTGCCGACCGCCGCGAACATCCGCCGCACCTGGTGGTAGCGGCCTTCGTGCAGGGTCAGCCGCGCGGTGCGCGCATCGAGCGGCTCCAGTTCCGCTGGCAGCAGCGGCGTCTTCTCGCCGTCGAGCATCAGCGTGCCGCTGGCGAAGACCGCCGCCTCGTCGCCGCGCAGGTCGTCCGCCAGCTGCGCCACGTAGACCTTCGGCAGCTTCGACTTCGGCGCGATGATCCGGTGCAGCAGCTGGCCGTCGTCGGTCAGCAGCAGCAGGCCGGAGGTGTCGCGATCCAGCCGGCCGACGGTGGACAGCGCCGGGCTGCGCAGGCGGAAGCGCGGCGGCAGCAGGTCGTACACGACGCGGCCCGGATCTTTGGTCGAGCAGGTGATGCCGACCGGCTTGTGCAGCATCAGCAGCAGGCCGGACGGCGGATCGAGTGGCTCGCCGTCGATGCGGATGGCGTCGTGTTCGACCCGGTCGTCGGCGTACAGCACCTCGCCCGCCGCGTCGGTGACGCGGCCCTCGCGGAACATCCACTGCACGTCCCGGCGGCTGCCGTAGCCGAGGTTGGCGATGTGCTTGACCAGCTTCATTCGGATTCCTTGCAACGTATCGATGCCATCCATGGCGAAACCATGCAGCCTCCGGACACCACGGCCCGGCCATCCGTGGCCGGTCGTTCAAAGGCGCAGCAGACGCCTTGAGGGCGTCCGCTAGGCGCGCGCCTTTTCACCTTCCACGATCTTGAAGCCGCCGTCCTGCGCGACGATGCGCACCCGCGCGAAGCCCGCGCCCAGCGCGTCCTCGTAGGGAAGATGGCGGTTGGCGACCAGCCACAGCCGGCCGCCGGGCTTCAGCGACGCCGCGGCGGCGGCGATGAAGGCGCGGCCGATGTCGGGCCGCTCGCCGCGCCCCAGCGCGTGGAACGGCGGATTGCAGACGATGGCGTCGAAGCGTTCGGCCACGCCTTGTTCGATGTCGTGCCAGTGGAACGCCACTGGGACACGAGCGTCCGCCAGGTTGCGCCGCGCCAGCGCCAACGCGCGCGCGTCGGCCTCGAACAGGTCGAGCGAGGCGATCCGCGGGCAGCGCGCCAGCGCCTGCATCGACAGATAGCCCCAGCCCGCGCCGAAGTCGGCCACGCGGCCCTGCAGGTCGGCCGGCAGTACGGCGGCGAGCATGGCCGAGGCGGCATCCACGCGATCCCAGGCGAACACGCCGGGCCGGCTATGAAAGCCGCCGCCGGGCACGTCGGCCGAGGCGATCCGGCGCGGCGCATCGAGCTGCCGCCACTGCGCGACCAGCGCCGCATCGAAGGCTGCGCCGGGCTGCGTCCAGAACGTGCGGCAATGGAACTTGCTCTGCGCGGCGACGCCGCCGGCCAGTTGCTTCAGGTCGGCCTCGCGCGATTTCGCGCCTTCGTCGTTCGCCACCGCCGCGACCACCACACCGCCCCGCGCCACCGCCGCGCAGGCCTTCGCCAGCAGCGTGCGCGCTTCCTCGCGCTGGCGCGGCGGGAGTACCAGCACCAGGGGGAACGCGGCATCGGGCAGCGCGTCTTCGTCGAGCAGGTCGATGCCGAGGCGCTCCAGGCGCGCGGCTTCCGGCCGGAACGGTTGCGTCGCGACCAGCGCGGGCGGACGCGCCGCGTGCAGGGCCGCGCCCTCGCGGGCGCGCAAGAACAGCACGCCGCCTTCGCCCGGCCAGCGCAGCGGGCCGTCGGCGAAGGGGTGCAGGAGGGCGTCGAGGGGGTTGTCGCGCAGGTCGGAAGACATGGGCAAAGTTTACAGGCCCGTTTCTCGATGCCGGGCGCAGGGCACGCCATGCCCGTCATTCCCGCGAAGGCGCGCGACCGTCCGGAAAAAAATTCGGAGGCGGTGCTTGCTCCTTCCCTTTGCGCGCAGCGCAAGAAGGAGGTTGGGAGGGGGCTGCTCTTGAGAAAGCAAAAGCCACAGCACCCCTCCCCAACCCTCCCCTTCGCCTGCGGCGAAAGGGAGGGAGCAACCATTCGCTCAAACGGTCGCGACCCACCGCCGCTTCATTGCGCCCAACCCCCAGTTCCCCAGCAGGCAAACGGCAGCGGCGGCGCACCACCCCAGCGCTTCGCCGCCACCCGGCAGCGTCGCCGTCAGCGCCGCCGCCCAGCCGCGCCCGTACCAGGCCACGACCACCGCCGCCGACAGCGCGAACGCGAGCCCCAGCCCGCGCAGCAGGCGCTGCTCCAGCAGCGTGGACGCCTCGGCCCGCGCGCGCGCCTGCGCCGCCATCCGCGCGGCGGCGCTTCTCGCGACGGCAGTCGCGAAATCGGGCGGCAGATCCACCGGCGGCGCGTGGCGCAGCGCGCGGGCGATGCGCAGGTCGCCGGCATCGGCGTCGGGATCGCCCCGGCGCGCCTGCTCCTGCGCCTGCCAGCGCTGGGCGTCGATGGCGTGCGCGGTGCGGTCGTGTTCGCGATCGTGGGTGGTCATGCGGCGACTCCGATGCGCGGGGCGAGCAGCTCGCGCAATCTGTTGCGGCTGCGGAACAGGTGGCTCTTGATCGTACCGTCGGCCAGGCCGGTGATGGTCGCGATCTCGCCGATCGGCAGCTCTTCCAGGTGGTACAGGGTCAGGATCGTGCGCTGCAGCGGCGGCAGGCGCTCGATGGCGGCGTGCAGTTCGCGCTCGGCCTCGGCGCCGGCATGCGCGGCGGCGAGGTCGAAGCCGTCGCCGATATTGTCGAGCAGGGACAGGCCGTCCTCATCGCCCGCCGGCTCCGCCAGCGGGATGCGCTTGCGCTCCAGGTGCCGCTTCGCCACCGAATACGCCACCTGCCCGATCCACGACTTCAGCGGGCTGTCGAAGCGGTACTGGTGCAGGTAGCGGTGCACGCGCAGGAAGGCGTCCTGGCACAGCTCGCGGGTGTCCTCCGGGTGCCGAACCATGCGCTGGATCACGTGCCAGCACAGGCCCTGGTAGTCGCGCACCAGCCGTTCGAACGCGCCGGGGCGGTTTTCGAGCACGGCTTCGACGAGGGCGCGATCGGCATCCATCCGGCATGGGATACGTCGAGGGGCCGGAGGGTTGCAACGGATTTCGAAATAATCGGCTGCAACCGCCCGCCGCCCGGCCGTATCTCTTGCCCCGAACGGCCAGCACGGCCGCCCGACCCCGAGGAGACCCCCATGAATTTCGAGCTGCTGATCCCGATCACCCTGTTCCTCTGCATCGCCTATTCGATCAAGGCCGTGGTTGATGCCCGCGTGCGCAAGCAGCTGGTCACCAGCAACGGCGATCCGTCCATGGTGCGCAGCATCCTGGAGGGCGACGAAGCCGCCCGCCGGCTTTCCTCGCTGCGCTGGGGCATCACCCTGGTGGCGCTGTCGCTGGGCTTCGGCATCGTCGAGGCGCGCGGCTGGGAGCAGATCACGCCGGGCGCGATCGCGGTGCTGGTCGGCGCGCTGGGGCTGGGCAACCTGGTCTTCTTCGCGATTTCGCGCAAGCTGCGCTGATCGACTCCGGTATGCTGTCGGCCCCGCAACGCCGACAGCATGCCCATGTCCGACGCCCCGCCCGACCGCCTTTCCAACGACCCGCGCAGCCCGTTCTACCAGCCGGAATTGCTGGAGCGCGGCATCGGCATCCGCTTCAACGGCACCGAGCGCAACAACGTCGAGGAATACTGCATCAGCGAAGGCTGGGTGCGGGTGCAGGCGGGCCGCTCGCTGGACCGTCGCGGCATGCCGATGACGATGAAGGTCAAGGGCAGCGTGGAAGCGTGGTTCCTGGACGCCGCCGGGGAAGCCGAAACGCCGGCTGACTGATCGGCGCGGCGCACCTCCCGCCCGCGCCGCGGCGGGGGCACACTGCGGGCAGACCCCACGCGGAGAACGCCCATGCACGCCAAGCTCACCGCATTCGCACTGGCCCTCGCGCTGGCCGGCTGCGCCTCCAGCGGCGGCGGCAACATGCTGTCCGCCGACGCCCCCCGCGCCCTGCCCGATGCCGGCCCGGTCGGCGTCGCCTGGGCCGACCCGGCCACCTTCACCGAACTGCGCCATAGCCGCAACCGCTGGGACAGCGAGCGCGGCAGCTGGCTGACCGACCTGGCCAAGTACATGCGCAAGCGCGCCGAGGCGCAGCTGCCGGCCGGCGAGCGCCTGCAGCTCACCATCGTCGACATCGACCGCGCCGGCGACTACGAGCCGTGGCGCCACCCGGGCCAGCAGGACATCCGCATCATCCGCGACATCTACCCGCCGCGCATGACCGTGCAGTACAAGCGCTTCGACGCCAGCGGCGCGGTGGTCGCGGAGGGCGAGCGCAAGATCACCGACCCGGCCTTCCTCGTCAACGCCGCGCCGTTCAACGACACCGACCCGCTGCGCTACGAGAAGCGGATGATCGACAGCTGGCTGCGCCGCGAGCTGCGCGAGCCGGTCGCGACGCGCTGAATCCCGCCGCGATGCGCCATGCGCGAAGCCGCCTGCGGGCGGCTTCGTCGTTTCAGGCGGAGGCGCAGGCGGCGGCGCGCGCCAGCAGCGTCTCGCGCTCGCGCGCGTTGCCGGTCAGCGACGCCGCGCGCGCGAACTCGGCGCGCGCCTCGTCCAGCCGGCCCAACTGCTGCAACAGGTCGCCGCGCACCGCCGGCAGCGGCGCGTAGTCGCGCAGCTTCGCATCAACCGCCAGCGCGTCCACGATCGGCAGCGCCGACGCCGCGCCCTGCGCCCGGCCCACCGCGACCGCGCGATTGAGTTCGACCACCGGCGACGGCGCCACCCGCATCAGCCGCGCGTACAGCGCCGCGATCCCGGCCCAATCGGTGTCCTCGAAGCGCAGCGCGCGTGCGTGGCAGGCCGCCAGCGCCGCCTGCAGCGCGTAGGCGCCGTCCGCGCCACCCAGCCGGCGCGTGTGTTCCAGCGCCTGCAACCCGCGCTGGATCTGCAGCCGATCCCAGCGCGCGCGGTTCTGCTCGGCCAGCAGGATCGGCGCGCCGTCGGCCCGCGTGCGCGCGGGGATGCGCGAGGCCTGCAGTTCCATCAGCGCGAGCAGGCCAAAGACCTCAGGCTCGCGCGGCAACAACCCGGCCAGCACCCGGCCCAGCCGCAGCGCTTCCTCGCACAGCGCCGGGCGCATCCAGTCCTCGCCGCTGGTCGCGGCGTAGCCTTCGTTGAAGACGAGGTAGAGCACCTCCAGCACCGCGTCGAGGCGCTCCGGCAGCTCCGCCTTGCGCGGCACCTCGAACGGCACCTGCATCGAAGCCAGCGTGCGCTTGGCGCGGACGATGCGCTGCGCCACCGTCGCCTCCTGCTGCAGGAAGGCGCGCGCGATCTCCGGCGTGGACAGTCCGCCCAGCATGCGCAGGGTCAGCGCGACCCGCGACTCCATCGGCAGCGCCGGATGGCAGCTGGCGAACAGCAGGCGCAGCAGGTCGTCGCCGATGTCGTCGTCCGCGTAGCGCTGGGCATCGTCGCCTTGCATGTCGGCTCCGTGCAGCGTGAGTTCGATCCCGAATTCGTCCTGTTTGCGCGCGTGCAGCTGGCGCTGGCGAACGTGGTCGATGCCGCGGTGCTTGGCCGCGGTCATCAGCCAGGCGGCCGGGTTGTCCGGCACGCCTTCGCGCGGCCAGCGTTCCAGCGCGGCGAGCAGCACGTCCTGCGCCAGCTCCTCGGCGGTGTCGATGTTGCCGGTGATACGGGCCAGCCGCGCCAGCAGCTTCGGCGATTCCATCCGCCAAAGGGCGTCGAGGCGGCGATGGAGGTCATCGGCGTTCATCCCGCCGATGACACCATCGCCCGCCCCCGCCACGCAAGCGCCCGCTTACTGCTGCGGCGCAGGCGCGGCGTCCATGTGGAACACGCCCCACTGGTGGCCGTCGAGATCGACGAACGCCCAGGAGTACATGAAGCCGAGATCCTCCGGGTCGTGGCCTTCCGTCGCGCCGGCCGCGATCGCCTTGCGCACCAGCGCGTCCACCTCCTCGCGGCTGTCCAGCGACAGCGAGAACAGCGCCTCGGTGGCCTTGCGCGGATCGGTGATCGGCACCTTGGACAGGGTGGAGAAGAACGACTCGGCCACCAGCATCACGCTGGTGTTGTCGTTGATGACCAGGGCGGCGCCGTTTTCGCTGGTGAACTGCGGGTTGAACGAGAAGCCGAGCGCTTCGAAGAAATCGACGCTGCGCTCCAGATCCTTCACCGGCAGGGTGACGTAGAGATTGCGGGGCATGGGATGTCCTTTGTATTGGAGTGCGGAAGGTGCGCTCAGCCTTGCGAGGGCGTCCAGTCGGCGGCGGCCACGACGTTGATCATCCACGGCACGCCGAACCTGTCGACCAGCGAGCCGAAGCCGGGCGACCAGAAGGTCTCGCCGAACGCCATCACCGTCCGGCCGCCCTCGGACAGCCGCTCGAACCAGCGCTTGGCCTCGTCCGCGTCCTCGGTGTGCAGGGTGACGTCGAAACCGTTCTTGGGCTTGTCCACGTTGGGCGCCCAATCGGTGTCCATGTCGGCGCCCATCAGCGCCTGGTCGCCGACTTCGAGCCAGCAGTGCATGAGCCAGGTCTTGTACCTCTCGTCGTTCGGCATGCCCGGCGGCGCGTCGGCATAGGTGAACGCGGCGGTGATCCTGCCGCCCAGGACGTCGGCATAGAACTCGAACGCTTCGCGGCATTGGCCGCGGAAGCTCAGGCTGGTGACGATTTTCATGTTGCGGTTCTCCTCTCGCGGTTTGTCGTCAATGATCGAGGCGTTCGCGCAGGCGGTCTTCCCGCTCGCGCAGCTCGGGGGTGAATTCGGCGCCGAAGTCCTTCGAGCAGAACAGCGGGCGGATTTCCAGCTCGGACGGGCCGGGCATCGGGTTGGGGCAGCGCTTGGCCCATTCGATCGCCTCGTCCATCGAGCGCACCTCCCACAGCCAGAACCCGGCCACCAGTTCGCGGGTTTCGGCGAACGGGCCGTCGATCACCCGCCGCTGCGGGCCGTCGAAGGCCACACGCACGCCGCGCGAACTGGGATGCAATCCCTCGCCGGCCAGCATCACGCCGGCGTTCACCAGTTCCTCGTTGAACTTGCCCATCGCCTCCAGCAGCTCGGTGCTTGGCATCGCGCCTGCTTCGGAATCGGCCGTGGCCTTCACCATCACCATCACTTTCATGTCGTCCTCCGCGCGGGCGGCGTTGCCCGCTTGCATGGAAGACGACGACCGGCGGCGGCCGGGATCGACACGTCCGAAAAAAATTCTTTCGCGCATTCAGTTTGTGTCGGCCGAACCGGGCCGGCATCATCCGCGGGCCATTCCCGCGGAGCGCGCGATGCAGTACCTGACCCTGATCCACATCGATCCGGCGCTGCTGGCCGAACTGCCGCAGGACGACTACGACCGGCTGATGCGCGGCTGCTTCGAGAAGGCCGACGCCCTGCGCGACGCCGGCCACCTGCACGGCTCGCAGCAGCTGCTGGAGCCGGACACCGCGCGCACCCTGCGCGTGCGCGACGGACTGGCGCGGATCACCGACGGCCCGTTCGCCGAGACGCGCGAGTTCCTGGCCGGCTTCAACCTGATCGAAGCCGAGTCGATGGACGCGGCGATGGAGATCGCCCGCCAGTTCCCGTGGTCGCGTTTCGGCAGTATCGAAGTCCGCCCGGTACGCGACATGCAGGCGGTGCGCGAGCGGGTGGGCGCGGCCTGAGCCGAGGCAAACCCTGACGCCGATCCGCGCCGCGCGCCGACGGCGCCGGGGCGATGCGGGCGCGATGCTGGTGCCACGCCCGCATCGAGCACCGCCATGGAGCCACGCATCGCCCTGCTTGCCCTGCTGCTGTCGACCGCGCTGCTGTCGCCAACGCCCACGTTCGCGGCGGCGGCGCTGCCCGCGCCGATGCTTGCGACCCGTTTCCACGACACCGCGGACATGGCCGCCTGGCTGGTCAGCGAGAAACTCGACGGCGTGCGCGCCCGCTGGGACGGCCGTCGGCTGCTGACCCGCAACGGCGATCCCATCGACGCGCCGGGCTGGTTCACCGCCGGCTGGCCAGCGCAGGCCATCGACGGCGAACTGTGGATCGCGCGCGGCCGCTTCCAGCAGGCCAGCGACCTGGTGCGCACCCTGCGCCCGGACGAGGCCGGCTGGCGCACCGTCCGCTTCATGGCCTTCGATCTGCCCGGCGACGCCGGCGCGTTTTCGCAGCGCGCAAACCGCCTGCGCTCGCTGGTCGCGCAGGCGAACGCGCCGCAGCTGCATGTCATCGCGCAGACCAGCATGAACAGCCGCGCCGCGCTCGACGCCCGCCTGCACGCGGTGGTGGCCGCCGGTGGCGAAGGGCTGATGCTGCATCGCACGAACGCCCGCTATCGCGGCGGACGCAGCGACGACCTGCGCAAGTACAAGCCCGCCGACGATGCCGAGGCCCGCGTCGTCGGCTACCGCCCCGGCCAGGGCAAATACGCCGGCATGGTCGGCGCGCTGCTGGTGGAGGACGCGCACGGCCGCCGCTTCGCGCTGGGCAGCGGCCTGTCCGACGCCGAGCGCCGGCATCCGCCGCGCCAGGGCCAATGGGTCACCTTCCGCTACAACGGCCTGACCGCCAAGGGCACGCCGCGCTTCGCCCGCTATCTGCGCGTGCGCAACGACGGCCGCCAACCCCGCGAATGATTGCTTACGGCTTGCGGTACAGATGCACGAAACGATCCGTCTTGCCGCGGATCGCCGGATCGAACACGTTCTTGCTGCGGTCGTCGTCCGGGTTGCGCAGCATCGGCATCGCCGCTTCCCATTGCAGGCCGTGCTTGCGGAAGTCGGCGATGGCGAACTGTTCGTCGATGCGGTGCAGGGTTTGCGCATCATTGCTGCCGGTGCCGGACTTCGCGCTGTGGTCCACCACCAACAGCACGCCGCCGGGCTTGAGCGCGCGCACGATCTGGTCGAGGAACTGGTCGGCGTCGATCTTCGGCCAGCCTTCCTTCTCGTCCACCCAGTAGAGGTCGTGGTAGGACATCACGATCACCGCGCCGTCCAGCACGTTCTCGCCCATGCCCAGCGCGGTGCTGGGGCCGACGACGTGAACTACGTTGGGCAGGCGGTCGTTGGCGAGGCGCTCGGCCAGCGCCTTCTTGCCGAAGGCCTCGTAGCCGGTGTTGTTGACCAGCAGCACCTTGCCGTTCGGGCCGACGATGCCGGACAGGATCTCGCTGTAGTAGCCGCCGCCAGCCAGCAGGTCGGCCACGGTGTCGCCGCGCTTGAACTTCGCCAGCGCCAGCACCTCGGCGGGCTTGTCGCGGGCGTCGCGCTCGCGGTCGGCGGCGCTGCGCGCGGGATTGGCGAGCACGCGCTCGATGCCGGCGGATTCGTTGATGCTGACACCGGCACAGCCGGACAGCGTGGCGACGGCAAGGCAGGCAGCAAGCAGGGGCAGACGCATGGCGGGTTCCCGGTGGATGTTTCGCGCATCATGCGCCATCCGCGTCCGCGGGCGTGGGCCGGAGGTCATGCCCGAAGGCATGCGGGATTCGGCCGTTCATCCGCGCCGTTAGCAGATCGGCACGTCCGGCACGCGCCGCCTGTTTCGAAGTCAGTCCGTCGCAGCGACACTCTTCGCCGATGCCGTGCGCCGCTCGCGCCGCGCGACCAGATACACCAGCAGCCCGCCCACCGCCGTCGCCGCGCCGACGTAGCCGGTCGAAGTCCAGCTGTAGCCGGCGGTGATCGCCATCCCGCCCAGCCACGGGCCCAGCGCATTGGCGGTGTTGAAGGCGGAATGGTTGGAGGCAGCCGCCAGCGTCTGCGCGTCGCCGGCCACGTCCATCAGATGCGATTGCAGGATGGTGGCCAGCGCGCCCATCGTGCCCACTGCCAGCACCACTGGCAGCACCGTCCACACCGAATGCGCCGCCCACGGATACAGCAGCAGCACGGCGATCGACCACAGCAACACCAGCGCCGCGGCGCGGAAGCCGAAGCGGTCGAACAGCCAGCCGCCGGCCAGCGATCCCACGATGCTGCCGACGCCGAACACCACCAGCCCGGCCGGCACGAAGGATTCGGCCACGCCGGTCACCTGCACCAGCGTCGGCGGCAAATAGCTGAACACCGCGAACATGCCGGCGAAACCAATCGCGCCGATACCCAGCGCCAGCCACACCGGCGCGCGGTTGAAGGCGCGCAGCTCGCGCCTGGCGTCGGTGCGCGGCGCGCCCATGCCGGACGGCAGCCGCCACGCGGTCATCGCCACCGTGGCGAGCGCGATCGCCGCCACCAGCACGAACGCCACCCGCCAGCTCCACTGCTGGCCCATCCACGTCGCCAGCGGATTGCCGACCAGCAGCGCCACCGACAACCCCAGCATCACCTTGCCGACCGCGATGCCACGCTGTTCCGGCGGGCTGACGTGCGCGGCCACCAGCGCCGCCACGCCGAAGTAGGCACCGTGCGGCAGGCCGGCGATGAAGCGGAACGCCATCATCCAGTGGTAGGACGGCGACAGCGCGCTGGCCAGGTTGCCCACCGCATAGAAGCCCATCAGGCACAGCAGCAGCGTGCGGCGGCGCATGTTCGCGCCCAGGATCGCCAGCAGCGGTGCGCCCACCACCACGCCCAGCGCGTAGGCGCTGACCACGTGGCCGACCTGCGGCTCGGTCACACCGAAGCCGCGCGCGATCTCGCTGATCAAGCCCATCACCACGAATTCGCTGGTGCCGATGGCGAAGCCGCCCATCGACAGCGCGAACAGCACCCACGCGACTTGGCTCGGGGTCAGCGGGGCGTGCGGAGGCGGCGCGGTTCCGATGGCATTCGTCATCCGTGCATTGTGCATCGCAACATCCCCGGCGTGGCGTGAATACGATCGCAGCGCGCGCTTCGACGCGCCGATCCCCGCATTCGTCGCCGGGCCGGCGGCTTCGTCGCACGCCCGCTTCCGCCCGCGGCCGACGCGGCTATCCTCGCCGCCATCCACTCCGCAACCCGACCTCCATGTTCAAGAAGCTGTTCTTCCTCCTGCGCATCGCCACCGCCTGGGGCCTCGGCGTGATGCTGGTGGTCGGGCTGTACTCCGCGCTGCCGCTGATCGGCCAGCTCGAATTCCCGGCCGTCCTGTTCTCGCTGTTCACCATGGGCCTGGTGATCGCAGGCGCGTTCTCGCACCTGCACCGGGTTCGGCTGATCGCCGGGCGGGTCGACAACGAGACGCTCGACAACCGCCAGAAGCGGATCATCGAAATCCCGCTGGAAGCCGGCGAAGCCTTCGACCTGGTCGATGCCGCGATCCGCGAGCTGCCCGGCGTCGAAGGCGTGCGCAGCGCGCGCGACAGCCTGCAGGTGCGGGCGAAGATCGCGCGCCCGCACCTGTACGGCGAGCCGCCGCTGCGGCGCTGGAACCCGTTGCTGTGGTTCGCGCCCGACTACAACCAGCTGCAGGCCACGGTGACGCCGGCCGGCGACAGCGGCCGGGTGACCCTGATCTGCGAGCCGGAAAGCCCGGCGTGGAGCGACTGGTTCCTGGTCGACGACGGCACCAACTTCGAGAACGCCGAAGCCATCGCCCGCGCGATCACCCGTCGCATCGGCGAGCGCCGCCGCGGCGAACGCGCCAGCGCCGCGCAGACCGCCACCGAGAAAGAGCTAACCGAAGCCAAGCTGCACCTGCTGCACGCGCAGGTCGAACCGCACTTCCTCTACAACACGCTGGCCAGCGCGCAGCTGCTGACCCGCAGCGACCCGGCCCGCGCCGAGGCGATGCTGGGTCATCTGATCCAGTACCTGCGCCGCTCGCTGCCGAATGCCGAGGACGACATGTCCACCTTGGGCATGGAACTGGAACGCGCGCTGGCCTACCTGGAAATCCTGAAGATCCGCATGGGCGACCGCCTCGCCGTGCAGGTGGAGGTGCCGCAGGCGCTGCGCGCCACCCCGCTGCCCGCGATGATGCTGCAGACGCTGGTGGAGAACGCGATCAAGCACGGGCTGGAGCCGCGCACCGGCGGCGGCACCGTGTGGATCCGCGCGCACCGCGACGACGGCGGGGTGGCGGTGACGGTGGCCGACGACGGCGAGGGCTTCAACAGCAAGACCAGCGGCACCGGCATCGGCCTGAAGAACGTGCGCGAGCGCCTGCGCCTGCGCTATGCCGGTGGCGCCAACCTGTCGGTGATCGCCAACTTCCCCAGCGGCGTGGCCGCCACGATCACCGTGCCTTCCAACGGAGCCGGCCGCCATGACTGAAGCCCATCCGACCAAGACCTGGACCTGCGTCGTCGCCGAGGACGAAGCGCTGCTGCGGCAGGCGCTGGTGGCCGAACTCAAGCGCGCCTGGCCGGCATTGCAGGTGCTGGCCGAATGCGAGGACGGCGCCAGCGCGGTGGAGGCGCTGGCCGAACACCAGCCCGACGTCGCCTTCCTCGACATCCGCATGCCCGGCCTGACCGGCCTGGAAGTGGCGCAGATCGCCGCCGAGGCCAGCCCGCGCACGCAGATCGTGTTCGTCACCGCCTACGACCAGTACGCCATCGACGCCTTCGAGCGCGGCGCGATCGACTACCTGCTCAAGCCCGTGAAGCCCGAGCGGCTGGCCGCCACCATCGAACGCCTGCAGGCGCGCGACGCGCTGCCGGATGCGGCCACGCTTGCGGCGTTGCTGGACAAGCTGGGCGCGCTGCCGAAGCAGGCCGGCGCGGTGGAGCCGCTGACCTGGCTGACCGCCAGCGCGGGACGGGAGACCAAGCTGATCCTGATCGACGACGTCGCCTATTTCCGCGCCGACCAGAAGTACACCACCGTGGTCACCGCCGACGGCGAAGCGCTGCTGCGCAGCTCGCTGCGCGAACTGCTGCCGCGGCTGGACGGCAACCTCTTCAAGCAGATCCACCGCTCCACCATCGTCAACCTGAAGGCCATCGCCGGCATCGTCCGCGACGACAGCGGGCGCGGCACCGTGCGGCTGAAGCAGCGCCCGGAAACCCTGACCGTCAGCCAGCCGTTCATGGCGCTGTTCAAGCACATGTAGGCCCGCCCGCGCCGCGCCATGCCCTGCGCGTCGAACGTACGCGAAGCGCCGGTGGCGGGAGTCACGCAGGAAGGATGCGCGGCACGACGCCCGCACCCGCAACAGCCACGGCGCCGCGCCTCCCGCGCGGCGCGCCACCACGGGACATTCCAATGGCCGAGCTCGTCATGATCGCCCGACTCCTGCTTTCCCCGCTGCTGCTGATCCTGTCCGCCTGCGGCATCGGCGGCACCAGCTACAGCAACCGCATCGGCAGCAACGGCCACGACGTGCTGTACAGCAAGGCGCACGTGAAGGACGGCGTCGCCCGCTTCGAATGCAAGGCCAGCGACAGCGGCGCCTGCCACTACACGCTGTACCCGGACGCCTGCGCCGGCAAGGCGGACTGCACGCTGGCGCCGCTGCAGCGCTTCAGCGTGGCGCGCGGGGAAACCCGCCAGGTCGGGGGACTCGACGCGTTCCGCGTCTGCGTCGGCATCGACGCCGCCGCGCTGGGCCCGGACTGCCAGCCGGTCGGCAAGGCGCCCTGACGGCGGTCCGAAACGCTGCGCCCGCTGCTGCTGGGCGCGGCCGCGCGCTTCGAACTGCTGCCGCGTCGGCCACGACCGCAAGACGCTCCGCCGCGTTCTTCCAACAGGTGCTGGACGCGTCGCGCTGAAGCGTTCGCGTCATCGCCCAGCGCCTACCATGGACGCATGAACTACCTCGCCCATGCCTGGCTGGCGCGATATTCGGACGACGCCATTCTCGGCGCGCTGCTCGGCGATTTCGTGTTCGGGCAGAGCGCGCTGCCGGACTGGCCGGCGCCGGTGCGCGTCGAGATCGTGCGCCATCGCCGCATCGACCGCTATACCGACGATCATCCGGCGGTGGTCGCCGCGCGTGGCCTGTTCGACGCCGCCGGCCTGCGCCGCTATGCCGGGATCGTGCTGGACGTGTATTTCGACCACTGCCTGGCGCGCGGCTGGCCGCGCTGGAACGCGGCGCCGCTAGCCGGGTTCACCGCGCGCGTCTATCGCATCCTGTCCGAGCGCCGCGCGGAGCTGCCGCCGCGGCTGGCCGCCATCGCGCCGCGCATGGCCGCACACGACTGGCTGGGATCGTATGCGTATCGGGAAAGCGTGGACCACGCGGTGCGCGGCATCGCCACCCGGCTGTCGCGCAACGGCGAGAAGCTGGTGGCCTGCCTGGACGTGCTGCGCGCCAACGAGAACGCGGCGCAGGCGGCGTTCGAGGCGTTCTTTCCGGATCTCGTCGAGGCCGCGGCGCGGATGCGGGACGCGCTCCGCATCGACGATTGACCGATCATGCAAGCGAAGCAGGCAGGCTTCAAAGAGTGCCGGGACGATACCCGAAATCCCGCCGGTTTCAGCGGCAGCGGAACAGCGCCGGCTGCGAGGCCACGTAGCTGCGGGTGCGGACGTAGCCGCTGCTGCGGCCGTAGCCGATGCCGAATTCGCGTTCGCCGGCGGCGCGCGGCTGGAATTCGCGGGCGTTGGCGCTGCGCTCGCTCTTGCGGCGTTCGACGAAAACCGGGCGGGGGAGCTGGGACGTGAACATGACTGCCTCCTGAATTAGTGTGTTAGTAATGTAATACACCAGACCATTACGGACATGGGCAGGAAGTCATGGTCGCGACTCAGGCAGAGAGCCCGGCAGGGAGCGGTTCAGCTATCCTGCCCGCCCGTCCTCAGGGAAGTTCGATGCCGCACGCCGCCATCGCGTTGAAACGCTGCTTCTGGGTCGACGGCTCGGCGCTGTACGACGCCTACCACGACCACGAATGGGGCCGCCCGGTGACGGACGACGTGCGCCTGTTCGAGAAGATCTCGCTGGAAGGCTTCCAGGCCGGCCTCAGCTGGATCACCATCCTGAAGAAGCGCGAACGCTTTCGCGCCGCCTTCGACGGCTTCGACTTCCACAAGGTCGCCGGCTACACCCAGCGCGACGTGGCGCGCCTGCTGGACGACGCCGGCATCGTCCGCCACCGCGGCAAGATCGAGGCGGTGATCCACAACGCCGGCCGCGCCATCGAGCTGCAGCGCGAATTCGGCACGCTGGCGCGCTACTTCTGGCGGTACGAAGTGGACGTGTCGAAGCGCCCGAAACAACTCACCCAGGACGTCCTGCGCGGCATCACCACCGCGCCCGAGGCCATCGCCCTGTCGAAGGACCTGAAGAAGCGCGGCTGGAAATTCGTCGGCCCCACCACGCTGTACGCCTTCATGCAGGCGATGGGCCTGGTCAACGACCACCAGCACGACTGCTTCGCCCGCAAACCCGTGGACGATGCACGCAAGGAGCTCTCCCGATGACGCACCGCATGCCCCTGCTGTTCCCGCTGGCCCTGCTCGCCTGCATCAGCATCGCGCAAGCCGCCGAACCGGCGCCCGCTTCGCCGCAGGCGCGCGTGCACGTGGCCTTCGACCGCAACGGCGAAACCGGTGTGCGCGCCGAGGGCCTGGCCGACGTGGCCGCCGGCCGCGCGCTGACCGCCGACGATCCGGCGCGCATCGCCTCGGTCAGCAAGCTGGTCACCACCATCGGCGCGCTGCGGCTGGTCGAGCAGGGCAAGCTGTCGCTCGATGCCGACGCCTCCGTCCTGCTCGGCTTCCCGCTGCGCAACCCCGCCTTCCCGGACGCGCCGATCACCCTGCGCATGCTGCTCTCGCACACCTCCAGCCTGACCGACGACGCCGGCTACTGGAACGTGCCGCTGGGCGAGGACATCCGCCTCATCACCGGCAAGCCCGAGGCCTGGGACGCGAAGCACGCGCCGGGCACCTACTTCCGCTACACCAACCTCAACTTCCCGCTGGTGGCGCAGGCGATGGAGCGCGCCAGCGGTGAACGCTTCGACCGGCTGATGCGGCGGCTGGTGCTGTTCCCGCTCGGCATCGACGCCTGCTTCAACTGGTCGGGCTGCAGCGACGAGGCGGTCGCGCGCGCGGTGGTGCTGTACGACGAGGCAGGCAAGCCGCAGAAGGACGACCTGCACGGCAGGCGTCCGTCCTGCCCGGTGATCGAAGCCCGTGACGGCAGCTGCGATCTGTCGCGCTGGCAGGCCGGCGTGAACGGCACACTGTTCTCGCCGCAGGGCGGCCTGCGCATCTCCGCGCGCGGGCTGTCCCGCATCGGCCGGATGCTGCTGGGCGACGGCGAGCTGGACGGCGTGCGCGTGCTGACGCCCGCCTCGGTGGCGCTGCTGGCGACGCCGGTATGGCGCTACGACGGCGGCAACGGGGTGATCGGCGAGGAAGACGAGCCCAACCGCGGCGGCTTCTTCTGCGCCTACGGACTGGCGACCCAGCACCTCGCGCAGGGCGACGGCAAGACCTGCCGCGACGACCTGTTCGGCGACGGCCGCGCCCGCATCGGCCACAGCGGCAACGCCTACGGCCTGCTGTCCGGGCTCTGGATCGACCGCGCCGCCGGCACCGGCGTCGCCTATTTCGCCACCGGCGTGGCGAACGATTCCAGCGGCGCGCATTCCAACTTCAGCGCCACGGAGGAACAGGGCGCGACCGGCTGGTGATGCCGGTCAGCCGCGCGCCCAGGCGGCCAGCAGCACCGCCGTCGCCGATGCGACGTTGAGGCTTTCCACCGCGCCGCTGCCGGGGATCGACAGGCGCAAGTCGCAGGCGGCGGCGAGCTCCGCCGACATGCCCTCGCCTTCCGCGCCGAGCACGTAGATCAGCCGCCGCGGCAGCTTCGCCTCGAACAGATCCTCGCCGCCGCGCACCACGGTGGCGGCAAGCGTGAAGCCCGCGCCGCACAGCTGGGCGATGCTGTTGTCCTCGCGGCCCAACCGCACCATCGGCACCGCTTCCGCGCCGCCTTCGGCCACGCGCGCGGCCGCACCGGACAGCGCCAGCGTCGAATGCTTCGGCAGCAGGATCGCGTTGATCCCGAAATGCGCCGCGCTGCGCAGGATCGCGCCGAGGTTGTGCGGATTGCCCACGCCGTCCAGCCACAGCGCGCACTGCGGGCCGGCCGGCAGGTCGCGCAGCCAGGTGGACAGCGGCAGCGGTTCCTCGCGCAGCACCTCGGCGACGACGCCTTCGTGGTGCGCGCTGGCCGCGAGTTTCTGCAAATCGCCCTCTTCGACCACGCGATAGCCGACGCGGTGGGCGACGCACCACTTCAGCAGCGGCTGCAATTGCGGAATGCGCGACTCCAGCAGGTAGAGCTTGCGCAGCGCCTGTGGCCGACGCTCGAACATCGCGCGCACGGCGTTCAGCCCGTAGAGACGCAGCTCCGCGTCGCGGCGCTCGCGCGCGGGATGCGCGGGCGCGTCTTCGGTTTGCGCGTCGTGGCGAGGCATCGCATCGCGCGATGCCTCGTGGCGCGGCGCGTGCCGCTGCGGTGCGGCGTCGCGCGGCGGGCGCGGGCCGCGCGGCTTCCACGGAGAGTTGCCGTCGCGATCACGCATGTCCGCCCGCCTGCGGGGTTTCCGCTTCCAATGTGTCCAGCTTGTGCGCCAGCTCTTCCGGCGAGCGCGTGTACTTCGCCAGCAGCGCGTAGAACGCCGGCACCACGAACAGCGACAGCAGGGTCGAGAAGGTGACGCCGAAGATCACCACGATGCCGATGGTGGCGCGGCTGGCCGAGCCCGGCCCGCCGAACACCACCAGCGGCACCGCGCCCATCACTGTCGCGATCGAGGTCATCAGGATCGGGCGCAGGCGCACCGAAGCGGCCTCGACGATGGCGTCGTGCACCGACTTGCCGGCGTCGCGCAGCTGGTTGGCAAACTCCACGATCAGGATGCCGTTCTTCGCCGCCAGGCCCACCAGCATCACGATGCCGATCTGCGAGAACAGGTTGACCGTGCCCTTGGTCACCCACAGGCCGATCAGCGCGCCCAGCACGCCCAGCGGCACGGTCAGCATGATGACCAGCGGATGCAGGAAGCTCTCGAACTGCGCCGCCAGCGCCAGGTACACGATCAGCAGCGCCAGCGCGAAGGTGACCAGCACCTCGCCGCCCGACTGCTGCAGTTCGCGCGCCTCGCCCTTCCAGCTGATCTGCGCGTAGTCCGGCAGGCTGGCGCGCGCGGTCTGCTGCGCCCACGCCACCGCATCGCCCAGCGGATAGCCCTGCGCCAGCCGCGCGCTGAGGGTGATCGAGCGCAGGCGATTGAAGCGGTTGAGCGTGCCCGGCTCGGCGATCTCCTTCAGCGTGACCAGGTTGGACAGCGGCACCAGCGAGCCGTCGCCCGCGCGCACCTGCAACGCGTCCAGCGCGGCCACCGAATCGCGGCCCTTGCGGTCGGCCTGCAGCATCACGTCGTATTCCTCGCCGTTGTCGACGAAGGTGGTGACGCGCACGCCGCCCATCATCGTCTCCAGCGCCGCGCCGATCGCCGCCGCCGACACGCCGATGTCGGCCGCGCGCGCCTTGTCCACCACCACGCGCATCTGCGGGCGGGTTTCCTTGTAGTCGGAATCCGCGCCGACCAGGCCCGGGTTGTCCGCCATCTTCGCCAGCATGATGTCGCGCCAGGCCGACAGTTCCTTGTAGTCCGGCCCGCCCAGCACCATCTGGAACGGCTGCCCGCGGGTACGCACCAGCCCGCCGCCGGCCTGCGTGCGCACGCGCACGCCGGTCAGGCCGGCGAACTTCTTCTCCAGCTCCGCCGCCAGCTCCACCGTGCTCTGGTCGCGCTTGTCCCAATCCTGCAGGAAGATCATCGCGCGGCCGGTATGCATCTCCTGGCTGGCGCCGAAGCTGCCGGGCACGCGCGGATTGGCGCGCAGGATCGGCTTGTCCGGCCCGGTCTCGCCGGCCAGGATCGCCTCCACCTGCTTCATCTGCCCGACGGTGTAGTCGAAGCCCGCGCCTTCCGGCCCTTCCATCGTCAGCTGGAACGCGCCGCGGTCCTCGGTGGGCGCCAGTTCGGTGGGCAGCAGCTTGAACAGCAGCACCAGCCCGACCACCGCCGCCAGCATCAGCGCGCCGAACAGGCCGGCGCGATGCACGTGGTGATCCAGCACGCGCCGGTAGCCGCCGGCCAGGGTCTGGAAGCGCGCGTTGATCCATTCGCTGACGCGGTTGCCGTGCACCGCGTGCGGGCCGGTGTGCGGGCGCAGCAGCTTGCTCGCCATCATCGGCGTCAGCGTGAGCGCGACGAAGGCGGAGATCGCCACCGCCGCCGCCAGCGCTACCGACAGCTCGCGGAACAGGCGGCCGGTGTTGCCCTGCAGGAAGCCGACCGGCAGGAACACCGCCACCAGCACCGCGGTGGTGGCGATCACCGCGAACGCCACCTGCGCGGTGCCGCGCTTGGCCGCGACCAGCGCCGGTTCGCCGAGGTCGACGCGGCGCTGGATGTTCTCCACCACCACGATGGCGTCGTCCACCACCAGGCCGATGCACAGCACCAGCGCCAGCAGGGTCAGCAGGTTGATCGAGAAGCCGAACGCGTACAGCGCGATGAACGAGGCGATCACGCACACCGGCACGGTCACCGCCGGGATCAGCGCCGCGCGCACGCTGCCGAGGAACAGCCAGATCACCAGCAGCACCAGCACCAGCGCTTCCAGCAGAGTGTGGTAGACGCGCTCCACCGCCGCCGAGATGAAGGTGGTGCTGTCGTAGGCGACGTAGATGTCGGTGCCCTTGGGCAGCGTCGGGCGGATGCGGTCGGCCTCGGCCTTGGCCGCGTCGGCCACTTCCAGGCTGTTGGCGGTGGAGGTCTTGACGATGCCGATGCCCAGCGCCGGCTCGCCGTTGCTGTGGTAGTAGGCGCGGCGCTCGGCCGACTCCAGCGCGACCCGCGCCACGTCGCCGAGACGCACCACGTAGCCATCCTTGCCCTTGCCCAGCGGCAGCTGCGCGAACTGCCCGGGGCTGGTGTAGTCGCGCGCCACGCGCAGGATGAAGTCGCGGTTGGTGGACTCCAGGCTGCCGGCGCCCAGTTCGACGTTCTCGGCGCGCAGCGCGCTCTCCACGTCGGCGGCGGTCAGCCCGCGCGCGGCCAGCGCGTCGCCGTTGAGCCACACCCGCATCGCGTAGCGCTGGCTGCCGCCCAGCCGCACCTGCGCCACGCCCTCCAGGCTGGAGAAGCGGTCGACCAGGTAGCGCTGCGCGTAGTCCGACATCTGCATCTGGTCCATGCCGGTGGAGCGCAGGTTGAACCAGATGATCGGGTCGGAATCGCTTTCCACCTTGCTGATCTCGGGCGCGTCGGCCTCCTCCGGCATGCGGTCGGCGACCCGGCTGACCGCGTTGCGCACGTCGTTGGCGGCGGCCTCGATGTCGCGCGAGGCGAAGAACTCGATGCTGATCCGCGAGCTGCCGTTCTGGCTGTTGGAATCGATGGTGTTGATGCCCTCGATGCCGGCCAGCGCGTCTTCCAGCGGCTTGGTGATGCGGGTCTCGACGACGCCGGCGGAGGCGCCCGGATAGTCCACCTGCACCGAGACGATCGGCGGGTCGATGGCCGGCAGCTCGCGCAAGGTCAGGCGCAGGAACGACATCGTGCCCAGCACGATCAGCAGCAGGCTCATCACCACGGCCAGCACCGGCCGCTTGATGGAAAGGTCGGACAGCTTCATGGCTTACTTCTTCGCGCCGTCGGCGGCGGGCGCGCTGCCGCCTTCCGCCACCTTCGCGCCCGGCTGCAGCTTGCCGGTGCCCTCGACGACGATGCGCTCGCCGGCGCGGATGCCGTCCTTCAGCATCACCTTGCCGGGGATGCGCCCGCCCACGACCACGTCGGCCTTCTCCACCGTGTCGTCCGGCTTCACCCGCCAGACGAAGGTTTCGGTGCCGATCTGCTGCACCGCCAGCTCCGGCACCACCAGCGCCGGCCGGGTACCGCGCACCAGCGCCACCTCGACCAGCATGCCGGGCTTGAGCAGGCGCTCGGGATTGGCGAACTCGCCGCGCACGGTGACCGCGCGGGTGGCGACGTCGAGCCGCGCCGACACGGTGGCGACGCTGCCGTCGAAGCGGCGGCCCGGATACGCGCCGGCGCCGCCGGTCAGCGCCTGCCCCGGCGCGATTTCGGCCAGCTCGGTTTCCGGCACCGGGAAATCGACGTAGACGCGGGCGATGTCGTCCAGCGTGGCGATCGCGGTGCCCGGCGTCACCAGCGCGCCGGGGCTGACCTGGCGGATGCCGAGCACGCCGGCGAACGGCGCGCGGATCACCCGGTCGGAGAGATTGGCGCGAATTTGCGCGGCCTGCGCGCGGGCGGCGTCGCGGGTGGCGCGGGCGGTGTCCAGCGACGCGTGCGCCACCAGCTGTTGCTTCACCAGCTGCTCCATCCGCCGGAACTGCTGCTCGGCGTCCTTCTGCGTGGCCTCGGCCGCCGCCAGCGCAGCCTGCTGCTGCTGGCCGCTCAGCGTCACCAGCGGCGCGCCGCGCGCGACCTCCTGGCCGCTTTCGAAATGCACCTGCTGCACGGTCTCGCTGACCTTGGCGGTCACCGTCACCGCCTCGTGCGCCTGCACCGTGCCGAGCGCGCGCAGGGTGTCGCTCCAGTCCTGCTGCTGCACGGCCTGGATCTCAACCGGCACCGGCTGGTTGCCGCGCCCACCGCCCGGCCCGCCCTGGCCGGGCGCGGCCTGCTTGCCGCAGGCGCAGAGGGCGAGGGCCGCGCAGGCGGCGAACAGCGGGGAAACGCGGCGGATCTGCGGCATGGCGCGGCTCTTGCGGGGGGCCCGCGATTCTAGCCGGTGCGGATGAAGCGCCTCCTGTGCCATCGGCTGGGCCGGGCGCTGTCAACGCGGGCCGCGCCGATGCGTTCCCCGACCCGGCTCACAGTCCGCCGAACGCCAGCCAGGCCGCCAGCGCCAGCAGGCCGAACACGATCATCACCCAGCGCAGGTGGCCGGGCGCCTCGCCCATCACCACCGTCGGCGTGCGGTTGTGGGCGTGCAGCGCCTGCGCGGCGCTGCGGGCGTGCGACTGCAGGCCGTGCAGGTCGGCGGCGGCGCGCTGCAACCCTTCCTTCATCGCGGGATTGCGGCTCACCGCCTGCGCCTCGACGTACTGCATCGCCTCGCGCAGCGAACCGGCGCCGGCCTCGCGCACCAGCTTCACCGCGGCGAGCTTGTCGCCCCGCGCCAATGCCTGCATGACCTGCGCCGCCAGAAATTCGTCCGCCATCGCTGCTCCCCGCGTCGATGACCGGAGCATACGACGCAATCGCAGCGGGGAGTCGAAAACGGAAAACGCCGGCGCGGGGCCGGCGTTTTCGCTGTCATCCTGAGGGGACGCGAAGGACCTGTTTTATTTCACGCGGAAAAGAAGCAGATCCTTCACTACGTTCAGGACGACGGCGGCGCGATGCGCGGGAAGATCAACCCTCCCACTGCCCCAGCGCCGCCAGACCGTTCGCCTTGGCGCGCTCGAACACCGTCTGCTGCGCCTTGGCCCAGTTGCCGGCCATGTCCTTGGCCCACAGGCCCAGCGCGGCCTGCTGCATCGCGCGGCCGTAGGAGAACGACAGCGGCCAGGGGTTCGGGCCCATGCGGTTCATCGCGTCGAGGTGCGCGGTGGCGTCCTCGTCGCTCTGGCCGCCGGACAGGAACACGATGCCCGGCAGGATCGCCGGCACCGCCGACTTCAGGCACATCAGGGTGGATTCGGCCACTTCCTCGACGCTGGCTTGCTCGGCGCAGCCCTTGCCCGGCACGACCATCGAAGCCTTCAGGATGGTGCCTTCCAGCATCACGTTCTGGTTGTACAGCGCGTCGAACAGCGCGCGCAGGGTGACCTCGGTGACTTCGTAGCAGGTCTCGATGTCGTGATCGCCGTCCATCAGCACTTCAGGCTCGACCATCGGCACCAGGCCCTGCTCCTGGCACAGCGCCGCGTAGCGCGCCAGCGCATGGGCGTTGGCCTCGATGCAGGTGCCGGAGGGCATGTCCTCGCCGATGGTGATGACCGCGCGCCACTTGGCGAAGCGCGCGCCCAGCTTGTAGTACTCCTTCAGGCGCTCGCGCAGGCCGTCCAGGCCCTCGGTCACCAGCTCGCCGGGGAAGCCGGCCAGCGGATGCGTGCCCTTGTCCACCTTGATGCCCGGGATCATGCCGTGGTCGGCCATGTACTTGGCGAACGGCACGCCGTCACGGGTGGACTGGCGGATGGTCTCGTCGAACAGGATCGCGCCGGACAAGTACTGGTTGACGTTGGGCGCGGTCAGCAGCAGCTCGCGGTAGGCGCGGCGGTTCTCCTCGGTGCACTCGATGCCGACGCCGTCGAAGCGCTTCTTGCAGGTGCTGGAGGATTCGTCGATGGCGATGATGCCCTTGCCCGGGGCGACCATGGCGCGGGCGGTTTCGGCGAGTTGTTCGATGCTCATGGTTGGCGGTCCGGCGGCGGGAAAGACCGCGATTATAGCCGCCGGGCATACGGGTCGGCTTCGCCGGCCGGCCGCGTCTTGAACCGCTTCACGCCCCAGTCGTAGGCCTCCGGCGCCCTCCGTACGCGGGCTTCCACCCAGGCGTTGTAGCGGGCCGCCGCGGCGGCGCCGTCGCGGCCGGGGAAGTCCGGCAATGGCGGCTCGAACACCAGCGCGTAGCGGCCGTCGGGCAGCGGCCGGGTCCAGGCCGGGACGATGGCGCCGCCGGCCCGGCGCAGCAGCACCGGCATCGCATCCAGCGTGGAAGCGGCAACGCCGAAGAACGGCGCGAACACGTTGCGCACGCGGACGTTGACGTCCGGCGTGTACACGGCGGCCTCGCCGCGATGCACGGTGGCGCAGAACGCGTGCAGGTCGCTGCGCGCGATCGTCCCGCCCAGCCGCTGGCGGCGGCGGGCGTTGATCTCGCCGTCGACGCCGGCGTCGCGGAACGCGCGCACGATGGGGCTAATGGGAATTCCCGCCAATTGCCGGATCGCGCGCATGTGCAGCTCGCTGCCGTGGAAATGCGCGCCCAGGATCACCACGCCCCGGCCCTGCGCGACGGCGACGCGCAGATGCTCCAGGCCCTCGACCTCGTACAGTTCCTCGACGCGCAGTTCGTCCGCGTACCAGGCCGCGCAGGCGTCGAGCAGGCCCTTCACGTTCGCCACCAGCATGCGGCCGAGCAGCGCCTCGCGCTCCCGCTCCGGCATGTCGGGGAAGCACAGCCGCAGGTTGGTGCGGGCCACGCGCCGGCGCTTGGCGGCCAGCACGGCGGCGACCGGCGCCAGCCAGCGCGCCAGCGCCAGCCGTCGCGCCGGCGTCCTGCCCGCGACCCAGCCGGCCAATGCGCGGAAGGCCCGCACCCGCAACGACATGCTCATCGCCGAATGATTACATGCGCGAGATCACATGCGCGGCGGCGCGCTGCCGCCCGGCGTCAAAGCTCCCCGAGCCCGGTGGCGTAGCCGTCGGCGCCGACTTCCAGCAGGCGCAGGGTGTTGGTGGCGCCGTGGGTCTGCATGTGCTCGCCGCTGGTGAAGACCACGCGGTCGCCCGGCGCCAGCAGGCCGGCCTCGACCAGCAGGCGGATGGCGCCGCGCGCGGCTTCGCGCGGGGTCTGGCCGCGGCTGTCGTAGTCCATCGGAAACACGTCGCGCATCAGCGCCATGCGCCGGCGCGCGTGCGCGTGGTGCGAGAACGCGTAGATCGGCACCGCGGAGCGGAAGCGCGACAGGTAGCGCGCGGTGCCGCCGGATTCGGTCATCGCCACCACCGCGCGCACGCCGATGTGCTCGGACAGGAACATAGTCGCCATCGCGATGGCCTGGTCGGCGCGCTCCAGCCCGCGCCGCGCCTTCTCGAAGTCGATGTCGGAGGCGAACTGCCGCTCGGCGCCGCGGCAGATCCGCGCCATCGTCTCCACCGCGCGCGCCGGCCAGCTGCCGGCGGCGGATTCCTGCGACAGCATCACCGCGTCGGTGCCGTCGATCACCGCGTTGGCGACGTCCAGCACCTCGGCGCGGGTCGGCATCGGGCTGTCCACCATCGACTGCAGCATCTGCGTCGCGGTGATGACCACCTTCTCGCGCGCCACCGCCTCGCGGATGATCTTCTTCTGCAGGCCGGGCAGCTCGGCGTCGCCGATCTCCACGCCCAGGTCGCCGCGCGCCACCATCACCACGTCGCTGGCCTCGACGATCTCGGCCAGGTTCTCGATGGCCTCGGCGCGCTCGATCTTCGACACCAGCGCGGCGCTGCTGCCGTGCGCCTTCGCCACCCGCCGCGCCTCGTGCATGTCCTCGGCGTTGCGGCAGAAGGAGACGGCGATGAAATCCACCTGCATGCCGGCGGCGACCGCGATCAGCTCGCGGTCGCGCTCGGTGATCGCGCCCAGCGACAGCCCGCCGCCCTGCTTGTTCAGGCCCTTGCGGTTGGACAGCACGCCGTCGTTGAGCACGGTGGTGACGATGCGCTCGCCTTCCACCGCGTCCACCTGCAGCTGCACCAGGCCGTCGTCGAGCAGCAGCACGTCGCCGGGCTTCACGTCGCCCGGCAGCTCGAGGTAGCTGACGCCGATCTGGATCGCGTCGCCGGGCGGCGCGTCGAGGCGGGCGACCAAGTCGAAGCGGTTGCCGGCCTTGAGCTGCACCTTGCCGTCGGCGAAGGTCTCGATGCGGATCTTCGGCCCCGGCAGGTCGGCGAGGATGCCGACCTCGCGGCCGATCTTCGCGGCCATCGCCCGCACCGCCTCGCCGCGCGCGACCTGCGCGGACGGGTCGCCGTGCGAGAAGTTCAGCCGCACCACGTCCACTCCCGCGCGCAGCACCGCCTCCAGCACCTCCGGCGGATCGGTGGCCGGGCCGAGGGTGGCGACGATGCGGGTATGGCGGCGTTGTTCGGAGGCAGCGGGAGCGGTCATGGACGGCGATGACATCGTTGTCAGGGATGATCGCCAACGCTAACACAGCCCTGCGACGCGGGAACGCCGCCGCAGGGCACTGCAATCGACTTCAGCCGGCGCGCGCTTCCAATGCCGCCACCGCCGGCAGGGTCTTGCCTTCCAGGAACTCCAGGAACGCACCGCCGCCGGTGGAAATGTAGGACACGTCGGAGGCGATGCCGAACTTGTCCACCGCCGCCAGGGTGTCGCCGCCGCCGGCGATGGAGAAGGCGCGGGACGAGGCGATCGCGCGCGCCACCGCTTCGGTGCCGGCCGCGAAGGCGTCGAACTCGAACACGCCGACCGGGCCGTTCCAGACCACGGTGCCGGCCTTGGCGATCATCTCCGCGTAGCGCTCGGCGGTGGCCGGGCCGATGTCGAGGATCATGTCGCCCTCGCCCACCGCGTCCACCGGCTTGACCGTGGCCGGCGCATCGGCGGCGAAGGCCGGCGCGACCACCACGTCCACCGGCAGAGGAATCTCCGCGCCGCGCGCCTTCGCGTCGGCCATGATGTTTCTTGCGGTGTCGAGCAGGTCCATTTCCACCAGCGACTTGCCGACACCGTGGCCCAGCGCGGCGATGAAGGTGTTCGCGATGCCACCACCGACGATCAGCTGGTCGACCTTGCCGACCAGGTTGCCCAGCAGTTCGAGCTTGGTGCTGACCTTGCTGCCGGCGACGATGGCCAGCAGCGGGCGCGCGGGATTCGCCAGCGCCTTGTCCAGCGCGTCGAGCTCGGCCATCAGCAGCGGGCCGCCGCAGGCGACCGGGGCGAAGCGGATCGCGCCGTGGGTCGAAGCCTGCGCGCGGTGCGCGGTGCCGAACGCGTCCATCACGAACACGTCGCACAGCGCGGCGTACTTCTTCGACAGCGCCTCGTCGTCCTTGCCCTCGCCGACGTTCATCCGGCAGTTCTCCAGCAGCACGAGCTGACCCGGCGCGACTTCGACGCCGTCCACCCAATCCTTCACCAGCGGCACGTCGCGCGCCAGCAATTCGGACAGACGCGCAGCCACTGGCGCCAGCGAATCCGCTTCGCTCCACACGCCTTCCTTCGGTCGGCCGAGGTGCGAGGTCACCATCACCGCCGCGCCCTTCTCCAGCGCCAGCTTCAGCGTCGGCAGCGAGGCGAGGATGCGCTGCTCCGAGGTGATGTGGCCGTTGCCGTCGATCGGCACGTTCAGGTCCTGGCGGATCAGCACGCGCTTGCCGGCAAGGTCGAGGTCGGTCATGCGGAGGATGGACATGGGGGTTCCTGCGTGGGCGAAGACGGCCATTGTCCGGGTCGCTGGCGGGCGTCGCAAACGGGAGCGACCCTCATCCGCCTTCGGCACCTTCTCCCGGAGGGAGAAGGAAAAGCGCGGGCGTCTCCCTTTACCCCTTACGCCGACTGCGGGCGCATGAGCGCCCGCGAGAGAAGCCGGCCCGAAGACGAACGCGATGGCGGCGTGCGTCAGGCGGATGAAAGACGCTTTTCGAGCAAAGGGAGCCGATGCCGAAGCAGGCCCCACCCCGCCCTATTTTTTTCGCAGGAGCGAAAGCGCGAATCCCGCCACCAGCGCCGCGCCGGCCACCAGCAGCGCCCAAAGCAGCCAGCGCTTCCAGTCGGCGCGCGGCAGCGGTTGCAGCGCGGCGTCGCCGGCCTGCGCCTGGCGCGCGCCGAGCGTGGCGGCCGCCGGCTGCCAGTCCTTGCCGCGCGCGATGCGCAGGGCATCGACCAGCTGCGGCAGCGGCGAAACCGGCCGGGCGGCGCGCGCGCTGCCGGCCAGCAGGGCGAACGGCGGCTGGCCTTCGGCGAGGAACACCACGGTTTCCGGGCGATAGCCGAGGCGCAGCAGCGGCGCCTCGATCGCGCTGCCGTCGCGCGTGCGCAGCCGCCATTGGCGGTCGCGCGACAGGCCGTGCAGCGGCTGCGGCGGCGAGCGGCTGGACTGGCCGCCGCTGTCCACACGGTAGGCGACCCACGGCGATGCCGCTTCGCGCCACGCGGCGTCGGCGCCGTCGCGGCTTTCGAGCAGCCAGCTGCGGGTGCTGTTGCCGGCCACGGCCACGTCGGCGGCCTCGACCGGAAAGCGGCCGTCCAATGCGTATTCGAAGGCCACGCCGTCGCGACCTTCGACCCGGCGGCCGCGCAGTTCCTCCCATTGCAGCGCCGGCGCGGCGACGTAGCCGGCCAGCTCCGCGCGCACGCCGGTCAATGCCAGTGGCGCAGGCTGGCGCGCGTTCGGCAGCAGACGCAGGTATTTCGCGCGCACGCCCGGCAGGACGATGCGGTCTTCGACGATGCGACCGTCGCCGTTGCGCAGCTGCACCAACCGACCGTCGGCTTCGACCTCGCGCCACTGGCGCAGGTCGTCGGACGCGCCAAGGCGATAGCCGCGGTCGAACGCCTCGGCATCCGACCAGGCGAAGCGCAGCGCGACGACCGGCTCGCGCAGGCGGCTGGCGTCGATCACGAAGCCGGTGTCGCCTGTCGTACCGGCGTTTGCGCCGCGCAGCTCGACCCGGCGCAGGCTGCCGTCGGTGGCGACTTCGCTGATCGCGGCGATGTCGAGCGTCGCCGCGCCGGCATCGCCCGGCAGCGGGAACCACGGCAGCGCGACGCTGTCGCCGGCCTGCGCCAGCGGCGCGTCGGGCGGGAACACGGCGGTGGCGACGGGTGCGCCGTCGGCGTTCACGACCACCAGGTCGCGCAGGCCGGGTGATTGCATCTGCCGATACACGCTGGCGTCGAGCACCACCCGGTAGGCGCCGCCGTCGGTGCGTTCCAGCGCCAGCGGCCAGCGCCCGGCGTAGTCGTCGCCGACCGCCGCGAACGCGGCCAGCGGCAGCGCCAGCAGCCATGCCCATCGCGTCATCGTCTTCATGCGGACACCTCCGTCGCATCCTCGTCGGCGCGCTTCGGCGGCGCCGGCGCGAAATAGCCCACCACCGTGCACAGCAGGCCGTAGGCGATGAACGAGCCGATGCCGAGCAGGTTGCCCAGGTGCTGGCGATCCACCAGGACGAGTTTGGCCAGCACCACGCCCATCAGCAGCGCGCCGGCCAGCCACAGCATGCGCTGGCCGCGCTTCGACCCCACCACCCAGCCGATCACGCCCAGCACGCTCCAGGTCACGGTCAGGCTGGTCTGCGCCAGGCTGGTCGAGAGCAGGCCGTCGCCCCACGGCTCGCCGCCCCAGTGGTGCACGGCACGCAGCACCAGCGCGGTCACCCAGGCGAAGGCCAGCGCCGCCAGCAGCACGATGCGGCGCGGCGGCAGCGTGCGCGCATCGCCCAGCTGCCAGCGCAGCGCCAACGCCAGCGCGGCGAGCTGGGCCAGCTCCAGCGGATTGAGCAGCGGCAGCCACGGCAGCGGCGCGGCATCGCCGGCCTGGAACAGCGCGCCCAGCCACCACAACGCGAGCAGCGCGAACACCACCGACAGCAGGCGTTCGCGCCAGCCGTCGAACAGTGCGCCGAGCGGCGTCGCCACCCACGGCCAGCGCAGCAGCACCAGCGCCGCCATCGCCAGCCACGGCAGCGCGACCAGCGCGATCCGCCAGCCCTCGCCCATCGCCTCGAACCGTCCCGGCAGCCACGCCAGCAGCAGGCTGGCCGCCAGCGGCCAGACCAACCACATCACGAACTGCGCGACCGGCGCCATCGTCTTGTCGTCGCTGTCGCGCAGGCACAGCAGGCCGCGCAGGCCCAGCGCCACGTACGCCAACCACGCCCACAGGCCGTAGCCGGCGAACGGCTGCTGGTGCGCCGCGCTCTGCCACAGCGCCAGCGGGATCGCCGAGGTCAGCGCGGCCAGCGTCGTCCACGCCAGCGCGCGCGCCGGGCTGCGGCGATGCGCTTCCGCCGTCAGCCAGCCGGTGAGCGCGGCGAAGGCGAGCAGGGCGTCGGGCACGACGCCGTCGGCGAGGAAGGCGTCGATCTCGTGCACGCCGTTGCCCAGCCACCACAGCAGGGCCCAGCCGTAGTACGGGCCGGCGACGTCGTCGCGGCGCGCGGCGCGATACGTCCACGCGCTGGCGAAGCCGGCCAGCGCGATCAGCAGCGCGCCCATGAAGCCGGCGTTGGCGAACATCGCCCCGTCCGTCGCGCTGCCGTCCAGGCCGATGGCGAACGCGACCGCCGCCGCCAGTTGCAGGCCCGCGCCGGCGAACTGCGGCAGCCGCCGCTGCCGGCGCAGCCCCAGCCAGGCCAGGCCCGCGCCTTCCAGCGCGAACACGCTGGCGGTGGCGCGCGCCGACAGCGCCAGCGGCACCGCCAGCGTGGCGAAACCCACCGCCAGCATCGCGTAGGCCTGCACCAGCACGCCGTAGTCGCGACGCTGCCGCAGCCACCACGCCAGCGCGGCGTACAGCGCGCCGAGGCCCAGCGCGCAGAACGCCAGCGGCATGCGCTGGCCTTCCAGCAGGCCGGCCTGCAGCGAGAACGCCACCAGCGGCACGCCGAACAGCAGGCAACCGTCGATGGCGTCGCGCCGGCCCGGCGGCTGGCGGCGCGCGAATAGCAGCGGGATCGCCAGGTAGAACAGGAAAAACAGCGCGAGGAACGGCTGGGTGCTGGCGTATTTCTCCGGCGCGTAGTCCAGCGCGCCCCAGACCGTGCCGATGCCGAAGGTGAAGGCGAAGCCCAGCAGGTTGAGCAGCCGCCACGCCTTGCGCCAGGCGATGCCGACGATGGCCGCGTTCAGCACCGCGTAGTAGGAGAACAGCGCGACGTGATTGCCGCCGCCGGTGGACAGCCAGATCGGCGCGAGGAAGCCGGCCAGCAGCGCGAACACCGCCAGCGCCTTCGCGTCCTGCAACACCGCCAGCACGCCCGCGCCTGCCACCAGCACGATGCTGAGCGCGAACGCCGCGCCCGCCGGCAGGAAGCCGAACACCTTGAACGCCGCGAACACCACCAGCAGCAGCACGCCGATGGCGCCGCCCTGCAGGCTCAACGCGAAGCTGCGGTTGCTCTCGCGCTTGCGCCAGGCGAACGCCAGCGCGCCCAGCGCGGCGGCGGCGACGCCGGCCAGCCGCAGCTCCGGCGGCAGCGTCAGCCAGCCCTGGTCGGCCGCGTACTTCAGCAGCGCGGCGACGCCGGCGAACAGCACCAGCATGCCGATCTTCACCGGCACGTTGCCGACGCTGAACCAGCGTTTCACCGCACGGAGGGCGAGCGTGACCACGTCCGGGCGCGCGGGCTCGGGAGTCGGCGCCGGACGCGGCGGCAGCGGTCGTGGCGGTAGCGGCGCTTCGGCAGCGCCCGGACTCGCGGGCGGCGGCGATGGCGCGGAAGGCGGCGGCGCAGCGCGCTCCACCGGCGCGGGCGCGGAAGGCGTCACAGGCGGCGACGGTGAGGACTGCGACGATGGCGTCGCCTGCCGCATCCAGTCGTCCAGCGTCGGCTCGGCCGGCGCCGCCGCGCGCACCGTGTCCGATGCCGGCCGCCGGCGCAGCTGCGCCACTTCCGTCTCCAGGTCGGCCACGCGCCGCTTGAGCCCGGAGACGGACACCAGCGCCACCACCAGCAGCACCGGCACCGCCAGAACCGCCAGCACCAACAATCCGATCAGACCTTCCATGCCGTCCCCATCCGTTGCCGATCCCGTCATCGGCCGGATGCAGGATACCGGCGAACCGCGCGCTGTCGCCGTCCCTGCCCGTGCGCCGGGTCAATCGCTGATGCCGTCGCGTCCTGCTGCCTTGGCCCGGTACAGCGCGGCGTCCGCACGCTTGAGGATGTCCTCGATCTCGGCGTCGCCCGGCTCCAGCGCCGCCACGCCCACGCTCACCGTCAGCCGGCCCTTGAGCGAGCCGGCATGCACGATGTCGGCGTCGCGCACGCGCTGGCAGACGCGCCGGCCCACGTGCATCGCCTGTTCATGAGTGGTGGCCGGCAGGAACACGATGAACTCCTCGCCGCCGGGCCGCGCCAGCACGTCGTCGGAATGCAGCAGCGCGCTGCGCACCGCGCCGGCGAACCGGCGCAGCGCGCTGTCGCCCTCGGCGTGGCCGTAGAGGTCGTTGTAGAGCTTGAAGTGGTCGATATCGAGGGCGAGCACGGCCAGCGGCTTGCCGCTTTCAGCAGCTTCTTTCCACAGCCGCTCGCCGGCTTCCACGAAGCCGCGGTAGTTCAGGCTGCCGGTCATGGCGTCGGTGCGGCTGAGCCGGTCCAGCTCGGCCACCGCGCGGCGCAGCGAATCGGTGCGCGCGGCGATCACGTTCTCGCGTTCGTCCAGCACCTGCTGCAGTTCGTCGAAGGCGGCATTCATCCGCGCGCCGAGTTCGCCGATGCCGGCGGCCAGCGGCTGCAGCTCCTCCGGCAGGATGTCCGTCTGGGTCGGATCGAGCCTGCCGCCCAGCGCGTAGCCGCGCAGGCTCGCGAGCAGGTAACCCATGTTCTTGCGCAACAGCTGGCGCTGCCGCCACAGCGCCCACAGCACGCCCAGCAGGGTGGCCGCCACCAGCGCGGCCAGCAGCAGCATGCGCGACAGGATCGGCGCCAGCAGCTGGCCGTGTGGCGCCACCAGCACCAGCGTCCAGCCGTTGCGCATGGCGACCGCCTGCACGTAGGCCTTGTCGCCGTCGCGCAGCAGGCCCTCGCGCAGGGTGGCGTGGCCCGCCCTGTCCGGCTCGACGGCGGTGCGGCGGATCGCCTCGCCGGCCGCGCCCGCGTCCTCCAGCAGCGCCAGGCCCAGGCGGTCGCCGGCATAGACCACGCGGCCCGCGCGGTCGAGCAGCAGCAGTTCGAGATTGCGCCGCGCCAGGCTCTCGGCGCTCAGCCGGACGAAGCCCTGCACCGGGATCTCCGCCTGCAGCGCGCCCTCGAAACGGCGCCCGCGCACCAGCGGCGCGGACACGCCCACCACCGCTTCGCTGCCGTAGGCGCGGCGCTGGTAGACGTCGGACACGTAAGGGCGGTACTGGCTGCGCGCCGCGTTGAACCAGTCCTCGTCGGCCACCAATCCCGCGATCGGCAGCAGCGTCCGCCCGCGCGCGTCGCGCACCGCAACCACGTCGCCGTGTTCGTCGACCTGCAAGGCGCGCAGCATCGCCGGATACACGTACAGCAGCCGCGCCAGTTCCTCGCTGCGCACTGCCGGGTCTTCCGACATCCGGTCGGCCAGCAGGCGCACGCCGGCCAGCTGCGCGTCCAGGAAGTCGTCGATGACGCTGGCGCTCAGGCGCGCGTTGGCGTCCAGCCGCAGCAGCAGGTCCTCGCGGTTGCGCTGCCACTGGCTCAGCAGCAGCGCCGCGCCGAACAGCAGCACCGGCAGCAGCGCGGTCAACACCAGTCCCTGCGCCAGCCGCCGGCGCAGGCTCCACGGTGGTTTGGCCGCCGGTTCGATCATTCGATGCCTTCTACCATAGGCACGCCGGGCGCACAGCCCCGCGCTTGACTCAGGTCATGCGGGACGCGCGGGCCCGCGGCGTAAGCTGGCGCCATGGCTTCGTGGTATCCGCTGATCCTGCTGCTGCACCTGTCCTGCGCCATCGTGTTCGTCGGCGCGGTGTGCTTCGAGGTGCTGGTGCTGGAGTCGTTCCACCGCAGCTTCGACCACGCGCTGATGGAACGGATCGAGGCGGCGGTGATGGCGCGCGTGCGCCGCTTCATGCCGGTGGTGGTGGCGCTGCTGTTCCTCAGCGGCTTCGCCCTGTTCGACATCCGCTGCAACGGCTTCGCCTGCATCCAGCCGACGTTCGGCTGGGGCTGGCTGCTGCTGCTCAAGGCGGCGCTGGCGTTCGCGGTGCTGGCGGTGTTCATCGGCGCGATCCGCGCGGGGCTGCGCGGCGGCATGGATCCGTGCCGGTTCCGCCACACCCATCGCATCGTGCTGGCCCTGATGGTCGGCATCGTGGCGCTCGCCAAGCTGATGTTCTACGTCTGATCGGGTGCCGCGCCGTCAGCCGCCGCGCAGCAGCGGCAGGCGCGGCCCCAGCGGCAGCGGTTCGCGTCCCGGCTCCGGCAGCCCCAGCCCGTAGCGCAGGCTGCGGCCGATGCGGCTGGCGTATTCGTGCACCAGCTCGGCCTGCGCGGGCGCCAGCAGCTCGTCGGCGGTCGCGCGCCACAGCTCCAGCCACTGCACGAAGTGGCGGGTGGTGATGGGATGGCCGTGGTGCGCCGCCATCGGATTGCCGCGATAGGTGCCGGCGCGCAGGATCACCGAGGTCCAGAACGAGGTGAGCAGGCGCTTGTGCGCCGGCCAGTCGTGCACGGCGGCGTTGAACACCGGGCCGAGGTCGGGATGCGCCTGGATGCGGTCGTAGAAGCGGTCCACCAGCGCCTCGATCTGCTCGAAGCCGGGGATCGCGCCGTCGGTGTCCGGCGATGCGTCGCTCTGGTTCATGCGGTCCGGGTCATGCTGCTTGCGATCCTCGCGGCGCGGCGTGCGCCGACGGCCCGCCATTATCGCCTGCCGCGTGCAGGCGGCCTTGACGCGGCATCGCGCGACCGCGGAAACGCGAAGCCCCGCGCGTGGCGGGGCTTCGCGGCACCGAATGGATGGCGGCTTACTTGCCGGCCATCACCCGCACCATTTCCAGGCACTTGTTCGAATAGCCCCACTCGTTGTCGTACCAGCTCACCAGCTTGACGAAGCTGTCGTCCAGCGCGATGCCGGCCTCGGCGTCGAAGATCGAGGTGCGCGCGTCGCCGCGGAAGTCGGTGGCGACCACCTTGTCCTCGGTGTAGCCCAGCACGCCCTTCAGCGCGCCCTCGCTCTGCGCCTTCATCTCCGCGCAGATCTCGGCGTAGGTGGCGGGCTTCTCCAGTTCGACGGTCAGGTCGACCACCGACACGTCGCTGGTCGGCACGCGGAAGCTCATGCCGGTGAGCTTCTTGTTGAGTTCCGGGATCACCACGCCGACCGCCTTGGCCGCGCCGGTGCTGGACGGGATGATGTTCTCGAGGATGCCGCGGCCGCCGCGCCAGTCCTTGTTGGACGGGCCGTCGACGGTCTTCTGCGTCGCGGTGGCCGCGTGCACGGTGGTCATCAGGCCGCGCTTGATGCCCCACTTGTCGTTCAGCACCTTCGCCACCGGCGCCAGGCAGTTGGTGGTGCACGACGCGTTCGAGATGATCTGCTCGCCGGCGTACTTCGCATGGTTCACGCCGTACACGAACATCGGCGTGGCGTCCTTCGACGGGGCCGACATCAGCACCTTCTTCGCGCCGGCGTCGATGTGCTTGCGCGCGGTGTCCTCGGTCAGGAACAGGCCGGTGGATTCCAGCACCACGTCGGCGCCGACCGCGTCCCACTTCAGGTTGGCCGGATCGCGCTCGGCGGTCAGGCGGATGGTCTTGCCGTTCACCACCAGCTGGCCGTTCTCGACCTTCACGTCGCCCTGGAAGCGGCCGTGCACGGAGTCGTAGCGCAGCATGTAGGCCAGGTAGTCCGGCTCCAGCAGGTCGTTGATGCCGACGATCTCGATGTCGTCGCCGAAGTTCTGCACCGCCGCGCGGAACACGCAGCGCCCGATGCGACCGAAACCGTTGATACCGACCTTGATGGCCATGGAACGAACTCCTGACAGGACTGGGCAGACCGCCATTCTACCGAATCCCCTCCCCGCGCCCGGCCGCCAAGGTTGATCCCGGTCAACGCCGGCGCGATGCGCGAACGGCATGGCGTCATGCCGCGGACGCAAGGCCGGGGTATCCTGCCGGCATGACCAAACGCCGCCGCTCCCGCCTCCTGATCGCCGCCCTGCTCTGCCTGGGCATCGCCACCACCGCCTATGCCTGGAGCCGCCTCGGCCACGGCCTGGTCGGCGAGCTGGCGGAACGCCACCTCGACCCGAAGGCGAAGGCCGAAGTGGCCCGCCTGCTGGCCGGCGAACCCGACCCGACCCTCGGCGGCATCGCCTCCTGGGCCGACGACCTGCGCAACACCGATCCCGAGCGCTTCAAGCAGACCTCGCGCTGGCACTACATCAACGCCAAGGGCGGCGGCTGCGACTTCGACATGACCCGCGACTGCCCGGACGGCAACTGCGTGGTCGGCGCGATCGAGAAGCAGCGCGCGATCCTGGCCGACCGCAGCCAGCCGCTGGACGCGCGCCGCGACGCGCTGAAGTTCGTCGTCCATCTGGTCGGTGACGCGCACCAGCCGATGCACGCCGGCAACCGCACCGACAGCGGCGGCAACGGCTACCAGATCAGCCTGCGCACGCCGATCGAACCCGAGGCCTACGCGAAGAAGAACTACGTCGACGGCGTGATGGGCACCAACCTGCATTCGATCTGGGACTATTACATCCTCGCCGACAAGGGCCTGAGCCTGAAGGACTACGCGGACCGGCTGGACAAGCTGCCGTGGCCGCCCTATGCGGCGCCGGCGCCGCAGGACCTGATGCCGATGCCGTGGGCCAGGGAATCCTGCCGCCTGATCGACGTGCGCGGCCTGTATCCGCCCACCCACACGCTGGACAGCGCCTACCTCGACGCGATGCGTCCGCTGGCCGAGCAGCGCGTGCGGCAGGCGGCGTGGCGCCTGGCGCGGCTGCTCAACGAAACCATTGGCGAACAGGCGCCCTGATCGCCCGCCTCAGCCGCCCGCTTCCACCACCGCGCGGCCGTTGAGCTGGCGGAAGGTGAAGCGGTAGTCCTGCGTGAACGGCAGCGGCTCCACCTGCCTGCCGGTCACGCGCTTGAGCGGGAAGAACGTCCAGCCCCGCACCGCCGCCAGCACCGCGTCGGCGAACGCCGTTTCGCCGCCGCCGTTCTCGACGATGCGCGCATCGGCCACCTTGCCCGCACCGTCGACGATCAACCGCACGACCAGCGTGGCCGGCGGCAGGCGCCGGTCCAGCAATGCGGGCGGGTACTCCGGCTTCGCGTTCTCGCGCACCGGCAGCGGGCTCAGGTAGCTGCTGCCGGGCACCGGCTGGTAGCGCGCATCCTCGTCCGCCGCGTCCACGATCTCCGCGCTGACCGCACCGTCGGCGGCGTAGCCTTCGCGCGGCTCCGGCGCATGCGGCGACGAGGCGCAGCCAGCGGCGAGCATCGCGGACAACGCGCCGGCCAATGGAACGCGGAGAACGACGAGACGCACGGCTCAGCTTCCGCGTGCGTCGGCAGCCGGCTTGGAATAGAAGTCCGAACCGCTGCCCGCCCCGCCCTGCGGCCCGAAGTCCAGCGGCACGCGCACCCGGCCTGCCACCGGCTGACCCTGCCTGAGCGCGGGCTCGAAGCGCCACTGGCGCACCGCGTCTAGCGCGGCGGCATCGAACACGCCGGCCGGGCTCGACCGTTCGATCGCCACATGGGTCGGCTTGCCCTGCGCATCGACATCGACCAGCAGCACCACGTTTCCGGAAATGCCCTGCTTCTTCGCCGCAGCCGGATACGCGGGCGGCATCGTCGCCGCGATCCGGGCCGGACGCTCGCCGGCCGCCTGCGCGTCGGCGGGTTCGTCCATCGCGAACTCGACCGGCACCCGCACCTTGCTCGCAATCGGCTGATCCTGCTTCATTGCCGGCGTGAACCGCCACTTCGCCGCCGCCTCCTGCGCGGCGGCGTCGAGCCGCGCATCGCCGGAGGAACGTTCGATCTTCGTGCCGATGACGCCGCCCTGCGCGTCGATGGCGACCACCAGCACCGTCACGCCGGTCTTGCCTTCCTTCAGCGCATCGGCGGGATAGTGAGGCGGATGCAGCGCGCGCGATTCATCCAGCACATGCCCCTGCTGGAGAGTTTCGATCTTGGGCACTGCCGATTCGACCGGCGCGACTTGCTGCGGCGTCGGCCCGGACGCTGCCGTCCGCGGCTGCGATGCCCATGCGGCGAGGGCGACACCACAGCCCAGCGCGGCGACCAGGGCTGCACCGGAGAAGCGGCGCATCGACGAAAGTTCGGACGTTGCAAGCATGGCGATTCTCTCCTTGAGCGGATGGCCGAAGCCGAAGTGGCAACCCAGCGGAGCGGTCTGCAGCGCGAGCTGGGCGTTGAGCAGGGCGTCGCCGTAATGGCGGCGCTGCCGCGGGTGGGCCGCGAGCACGTCGGCGTCGCAGGCCAGCTCCTGGTCGTGGCGCATGCGCGCGGCGGCCAGATGGAACAGCGGGTCGAACCAGAACAGGCAGCGGAGCAGCGCGGCGGCGGCGTTGGCCCAGGCGTCGCGGCGGGCGATGTGGCGGCGTTCGTGCGCCAGCACCAATGCCTGCTGGACGGTATCGAAGCGGGTCTCGAAATCGGCGGGCAGCACCACCTGCGGATGCCACAGGCCGAGCGTCGCCGGCAGCCCCGCGTTCGCGGCCTGCGCGCGCAGCGCATCGGCGTGCGGCAGCAGATGGCCGAGGCTGCGGCGGAACGCGATCTGCGCGCGCCACAGCCACGCGGCGGATGCCGCGGCTCCGAACAGCCACAGCCCGAGCAGAAGGCCGCTCCAGTCGAGGCCGTCCTGCGCGGGCGCAGCCGGCGCGGCGAACACCGGCGGCAGCACCAAGGCCTGCGCCACCGGCATGCGCCCGACATCGACGGTCGCGGCCGGCAGCAGCGTCGCCAGGATCGCCAGCGGCGCCAGCAGCCACAGCGCATACGCCGCCCGCGCGCCGAACGCGCGACGCAGCGGCCGGCGCAGGATCAATACCAGCAGGATCGCGGCGCTGCCGGCGAGCGTGGCTTCGACCAAGCCCTGCAACAGCTCATTGCTTGCCATCGTCGATCTCCTCCAGCAGCTTGCGCAGTTCGGCGATGTCCTTGCGGCTCAGCTTCCGATGCGCGGAGAAATGCGCGACCAGCGGCGCGACGCGGCCGTCGAACAGGCGTTCCAGCAGGCCGCGGCTTTCCTCCAGCACCCAGTCCTCGCGCTTTATGCAGGGCGAATACAGATAGCGGCGGCCATCGCGCACCGCTTCCACCGCGCCCTTGTTGAGCAGGCGGTTGAGCAGGGTCTTGATGGTCGCCTCCTGCCAGTCGCGGCGGTCGGCCAGCGCGGCGGCCACCTCGTCCGCACCCAGCGGGCTGCGCGTCCACAGAATGTCCATCACCACCGATTCGGCTTCGCTGATCTGCATCGTTTACATACGTAATCTTTTATTCAGATTACAGATGTAAATGTTCGTGTCAAGCGGATGCGCTGGGACGCCGATGCGGCTGGCGCCTGCGATGTGCAGGCACCATTTCTCAGAAAGCCAAGACGCTGGATGCCCGCCTTCGCGGGCGTGACGATCGCACGGCGAGCGGCGCCTAGCCGCCCGCCCCCATCCCGCGCACCTCGAACGTGGCCTTCACCCGGCCGGCGCGCTGGAACACCAGCGTCGCGTCGAAGCGCCCGCCTTCGGCCAGCGCGCGCTTGGGCTGGATCAGCATCAGGTGGTAGCCGCCGGGCTTGAACTCGACCCGGCCGTGCGCGGGCACGGCCACGCCGTCGGGCAGCGCGCGCATCCGCATCACCCCGCCGTCGTTGCGCATCTGGTGGATTTCCACCCGCTGCGCCGCGTCGGTTTCGATGCGCAGCAGGCGATCCGCGCTGCCGCCGCCGTTGACCACGGTGAGGAAGCCGCCCGCGACTGGCGCCACCGCCGGCACGGCGCGCGTCCACGCGTTCTCGACGCGCACGCCGCCGTCCTTCGCCACCGCACCGGCCGATGCCGCCAGCAGCAGCGTCAGAAGCCAACCCGTGTTCCGACCCATGCGTCCTCCTCGTCCGATGATCCGGCGCGGCATCGCCTGCCGCGCCTTCGCTTCTTCGCGCGCCCGCGTCACAGCGCGAACTCCAGCTTCAGCCACAGGTTGCGGCCGGGCTCGGCGATCCGCACCGGCTCGGCCGGATAGCCGAAATCGGCGCTGCCGGCCAGGTTCAAATGCTCGCTGTAGGCGCGGTCGAACAGGTTGTCGATGCCGGCGGTCAGCCGCACCCGCTCATTGAAGCGGTAACCGCCGTTGAGCGCCAGCGTGGCGAAGCCGGCGCTCGGGCCGAGATCGCGTCCGGTCACGTTGCCCTGGTCCAGCGCCACGCGGCGCTGCGCCGCCACCGCGCGCAGCAGCACGCCGGCGTTCCAGCGGCCGTTGTCCCAGGCGGCGGTGAAGCGGCCTTCCAGCGGCGTCATCTGCGGCAGCGGCGCGCCCGCGTCGGCATTCGCACCCCAGGCCCAGGCCACGCTGCCGCCCAGCGTCCAGTCCGGCGCGGGGCGGAACTCGCCGCCGGCTTCGGCGCCGTGGATGCGCGCATCGACGTTCGACACCGCGCTGGTCATGCCCATCATCCCGCCGCCCATGTAGCGGAACAGGATGTAGTCGCCGATGCGCCCGGCATAGGCCGACACCCACGCGCTGCCGCGCTCGCCCCGCCACTGCGCGCCGACGTCGAGCTGGGTGGTTTTTTCCGGCGCGATGCCGGCGAACGCGTTGGCCGCGCCCATCGGCCCCATGTTCGCGGAGAACAGTTCCCAGTAGTCGGGCATGCGTTCGACGTGGCCCACGCCCGCATACCAGCCGAGGTCGCTGCCGGCGATGTCGCGCTCGTAGCGGACGAAGCCGCCGGGCAAGGTCTCGCGGCGGGTCTGGCCGAAGGTCGGATTCGGCATGTGCATCATCCCGGCGGTAGCGCGGGTGTCGGTCGCTTCGGCGCGATCCGCGCGCGCGCCCGCCACCACGCGCCGCGCCGGCGCGGGCGTCCAGGTGGCTTCGGCGAAGGCGCCGAGGTTGCGGAACCGCGCGTCCTGCGACCACGGCAGCGCCGCATACGCGCCCCGCCCCATCGCGCTGCGCGACCGGTGCGTGCTGCGCTGCGCGTCCATGCCCGCGATCAGCGCCACGTCGCCCCATGCCCAGTCGGCGGCGACGCGCCCGCCGGTGGTGACGCGCTCCACGTTCGAGGCCATCGGCATCGGCATGGCGCTCATCGGATTGGGATCGCGCAGCGTGTAGTTGTCCATCACGTGATCGGCGGCGTTGCGGTAGGCGCTGGCCTGCAACTTGCGCAGCGCGCCGTGGAAGGATTTCTCGAAGCGCAGGCCGAGGCTGTCGCGGCGGAACTGCGCGCCGTCCATGCCGCGCCCGGCATAGCGCGCCTCGCCGTTGCCGATGCCGGCGGACACCTCCAGCAACGTGTCCTCGTCCGGCGTCCAGCCCAGCGCCGCGTCGGCGTTCCACTTCTTCCACGCGGACGGCACGCGCCCGCCGTCGCCGTCCGCGTAGTCGTCCGCCTGCGAGCGGTTGGCGGCCAGCCGCGCGTAGCCGCGCGGCGCGCCGGCGGCGAGGTCCAGCACCTGATCGTTGCGGCCGAAGCTGCCGCCCAGCAGGCTGGCCTGCGCGCGCACGCCAGCGTCATCGAAACGCGGCGTCGCGCGCTGGAAGCGCACCGTGCCGGCGGACGCGCCAGGCCCCCACAGCACGGTCTGCGGGCCCTTCACCACGGTCAGACTGTCGTAGGTTTCCGGCGAGACGTAGGACAGCGGGTTGTCCATCCGCGCCGGGCAGGCGCCGGGCATGCCGCCGTCGTTGGACAGCAGGTTGAGGCGCGAACCGAACATGCCGCGCAGCACCGGATCGCCGTTGCTGCCGCCGTTGCGCACGGCGGAGAAGCCGGGGATGGTCTTGAGGTAGTCGGCGCCGTCGCTGGCCGGCACCGGCTGGCGCGGCAGCTTGGGATCGGTTTCGAAGGTCAGCGGCTGGGTGGGCATGCCGATGACCACCACGCGGTCGAGGGTTTTCGCGTCCTCGGCGCCATCGGCGGCGGAGGCGACGACGGGGAACAGGACGATGGCGAGCGCGCAAGCAAGCGCGCGGCGCGACGGACGCGCCGTCGCGGAACGGAAGGAAGACATGGTGGCTCCAAATCACGAAAGGGCGAGGCGGTGCCCCGCGGGAAATGCGTCGTGGTTCAGAGCGGGAGTGGCGGCCCGCGCGCGCCGAGGCCGCGCAGCAGCGGTGGCGCGGGCGATGCCGGCAACGTCCACGCCGGCAACAATGCGCGCCGCACCGGTGGCAGCAGGATCGCCAGCGCCAGCAGCACAGGCGCCAGCGCGGACAGCAGCGGGCAGTAGCCGCAGTACTCGTCCGGCATCGCGCCGGACGGCGCGGGCGCCTTGCCGGCGTCGTCCAGCAGGCTGGCCGGCTTCATCGCCAGCCCGTCCATGGTGCACATCGCCAGCACGGTGGCCTGCAACTCCGGCGCGCGGCTTTCCAGCCAGCGGCTGACCGTCGGCATGACCGACACCAGCAGGACGGCCGCCAGTGCCAGGCGGGCCATCCAGTGCTGGAAGCGGCGGGAGCGCAGGTTCATCGCATCGACCAAGTTACGCCCGTTTTCAGAGCGCGTTGATGACCTCGATCAAGCGTTCGACGGTGATGCCGAAGTGCGGGAACAGCGCCTCCGCCGGCGCGCTGGCGCCGAAGCTGTCGATGCCGACCACCGCGCCGTCCAGGCCCACGTACTTGCGCCAGAAATCGGTGACGCCGGCTTCGACGGCGACGCGCTTGCGGCACGCCTTCGGCAGCACGGCTTCGCGATAGGCCGCGTCCTGGCGGTCGAACACGTCGGAGGACGGCATCGACACCACGCGCACCTTGTCGCCCAGCTGTGCCGCCGCCTGCATCGCCAGGCCGACTTCGCTGCCGGTTGCGATCAGGATCACGTCGGGCGCGCCCACGCTGTCCTTCAGCACGTAGCCGCCGCGCGCGATGTCCAGCAGCTGGCCTTCGTCGCGGAGCTGGTGCGGCAGGTTCTGGCGGCTGAAGATCAGGCAGCTGGGGCCGTCGGTGCGCTCGATGGCGCGCTTCCACGCCATCGCCGATTCCACCGCGTCGCACGGGCGCCACACGTCGTTGTTCGGGATGTAGCGCAGCGAAGCGAGATGTTCGACCGGCTGGTGGGTGGGGCCGTCCTCGCCCAGGCCGATGGAGTCGTGGGTATAGACGTGGATCGCGCGCACGCCCATCAGCGCGCTCATGCGCACCGCGTTGCGGGCGTAGTCGCTGAAGACGAGGAAGGTCGCGTCGTACGGGATGAAGCCGCCATGCAGCGCCAGCCCGTTGCCGATCGCGCTCATGCCGAACTCGCGCACGCCGTAATAGACGTAGTTCGCGTCCGGGTCGCTGCCGGCCACCGACTTGCTGCCCTTCCACAGGGTCAGGTTGGAATGGGCGAGATCGGCGGAGCCGCCCACCAATTCCGGCAGCAGCGGCGCGAACGCGGAAATCGCGTTCTGCGAGGCCTTGCGGCTGGCGATGGTGGCGGCGTCGATCTGGGTCTGCGCGACATAGGCCATCGCATCGGCGGCGAAGCTGTCCGGCAGCTCGCCGCGCAGGCGGCGCTCGAACTCGGCGGCGGCGTCCGGATGCGCGGCCTTGTACGCGGCGAAGCGCGCGTTCCAGTCGCTCTCGGCGGCGGCGCGATCGCGCGCGCGCCAGCCGGCGTAGATGTCCTGCGGGATCTCGAACGCGCCGTGCGTCCAGCCCAGCGCCTCGCGGGTCAGCGCGATCTCGTCCTTGCCCAGCGGCGCGCCGTGCGAGGACTCCTTGCCGGCCTTGTTCGGCGAACCGAAACCAATGGTGGTGCGGCAGCAGACCAGCGTCGGCTTGTCGCTGGACTTCAGCGCGGTTTCGATGGCGGTCTTGATCTCGGTCGCGTCATGGCCATCGACGCCGCGGATCACGTTCCAGCCATAGGCCTCGAAACGCTTCGGCGTGTCGTCGGTGAACCAGCCGTCGGTGTTGCCGTCGATGCTGATGTGGTTGTCGTCCCAGAACGCGACCAGCTTGTGCAGGCCCCAGGTGCCGGCCAGCGACGCGGCTTCGTGCGAGACGCCTTCCATCAGGCAGCCGTCGCCCAGGAACACCCAGGTGCGGTGGTCGACGATGTCGTGGCCGTCGCGGTTGAAGCGCTGCGCCAGCAGCTTCTCCGCCAGCGCGAAGCCCACCGCGTTCGCCAGACCCTGCCCCAGCGGGCCGGTGGTGGTTTCCACGCCCGGCGTCATGAAGTTTTCGGGGTGGCCGGGCGTCTTCGATTCCAGCTGGCGGAAGTGCTTCAAGTCGTCGAGGGTCAGGTCATAGCCGCTCAGGTGCAGCAGCGCGTACTGCAGCATCGACCCGTGGCCGTTGGACAGCACGAAGCGGTCGCGGTCGGCCCAGTGCGGATTGGCCGGATTGCAGCGCAGGTAGTCGTTCCACAGCACCTCGGCGATGTCCGCCATGCCCATCGGCATGCCCGGATGGCCGGAGTTGGCGGCCTGCACCGCGTCGATGGCGAGGAAACGGATGGCGTTGGCAAGGTCGCGGCGGCTGGGCGCAGTCATGGCATCAGGCAAGGCGGAGGGAACGCCTATTGTCCCATCCCGGGCGGGGCGGTGTCGCGGCGCGGTCCGCTCAGACCAGCCACAGGCTGGCGAGCAGGCCGATCGCCGACACCACGATGCCGGCGACGGCCATGCCCCTGCCGCGCCGGCTGATCCGCAGGCTGACGATGCCCAGCGCCAGGCCGACCACGGAAAACAGCGCCATGCCCGCGGTGGCGTCGCTGCTCCACGCGGAATCGTCGAGGGCCGCCAGCACGCAGAGTGCGCCCAGCACCAGCGTGGTGATTGCCGCGTTGCGCAGCGGATTCTCCCGCATGTCGGGATCGGCCCGTCGCGCCGCTACCTGCCGCGGTTCCCCGCAGCGCAGGCACACCGGCGCGGTTTCGGGCGGCTCCTTGCCGCACCCCATGCACGACACCCTGTCCTCCCGTCATCCATCCGATGCGCCGGCCGTCGTCCCGGCACGCAAGTCAAGCCGTACCTGATCCCGAAGTATTGTATTTCCGAACTTTTGCTGTCAACCGATGCCCGCACGACACCGGTGCGGCGTCGCCATACTGTCTAGGGCCCCATTCATGGAGCCCGCGGATGAAGCGATTCGCCGACCGCCTTCGCGAAGCGCGCGTGGCCGCGGGGATGACGCAGGAGCAGCTGGGCTTCGCGCTGGGGATCACCAAGTCGTCGGTCTCGGCCTGGGAAAACGGCCGCGAGACGCCGAGCTTCCGCATGCTGCCGGAACTGCGTCGCCATCTCGGGCGCTCGCTGGACGAACTGATCTGCGGCGTCGCGCCCGGCGATGGCCGGATCGGCGACGAACCCCTGACCTACGCCGCCGGCGAAGCCTCGCCGGTCGCCCGCAACGAAAAGGAACGCGCGCTGCTGCTGCGCTACCGCACCCTGCCCGCCAAGCGCCGCGCGGCGCTGCTGGACCTGATCCGGCCGGCGGATTGAGGCGACCGGCGTTCGCTGGGGCGCGCCACTTCCCGACCCATCGATGCGGCAAACGCCGACTGCTTCGCGCAGCGGTGCTGCGGGAGGCTGCACGCATGCCGAACGCCGCCGCCAGCTTTTCCCCGTCGCCCGCCTCTATTGAAACCAGAATGGTTGTATTCTGGTTCCAACCGAGCGGAGGCGTTCCCATGCCCACGACCCTGACCCTGAAGAACATTCCGGACGCCGTGTACGAACGGCTCAAGGCCGCCGCCGCGCTGCATCGGCGCAGCCTGAACAGCGAAGCGATCGTCTGCCTGGAAACGGTGCTGGCGCCCGGCAGCGTCCCGCCCGACGAGCGGCTGGCGCGCGCCCGCGCGCTGCGCGCCGGCTTGAAACGCGGCGCCTTCGACAGCGACAAGCTCGACGCGATGAAGCGCCAAGGCCGCGCATGATCGTGGTGGACTCCAACGTGCTGGCCTATCTGTACCTGCCGGGGGAGTTCAGCGAGGCGGCGGAGCGGCTGCTCGCAGACGAACCCGACTGGCACGCCCCGATCCTGTGGCGCAGCGAGTTCCGAAACATCCTTGCCGGCTGCCTGCGCCGCGGTGCGCTGGCGTTGGAACAGGCGCAGGCGATCCAGCGCGAGGCGGAATCCCTGCTCGACGGCGCGGAACACGAGCCGGATTCCCGCCGCGTGCTGGAACTCGTGCGCGCCAGCGACTGCTCGGCCTACGACTGCGAGTTCGTCGCGCTGGCGGAAACGCTGGGCGCGCGGCTCGTCACCATGGACGGGAAGCTGCTCAAGGCGTTCCCGAGCATCGCCCAGCCGCTGGCGGAGGGCTAGACGCGTCGCGCCTCAGCGCACGATCTCGTCCAGCTTCTCCAGCGCCGACTCGTCCAGATCCTTCTCGCCGCTGCGGTGCGCCACCACCACCGCGGTCGCCAGATCGCCGGTGACGTTGAGCGAGGTGCGGCACATGTCGAGGAAGGTATTGACGCCGATGATGATGCCGATGCCGGCCGGGTCGATGCCGATGATCCCGCAGATCATCGCGATCACCGGCAGCGAGCCGGACGGGATGCCGGCGGTGCCGATGCCGCCGAGGATGCACAGCACCAGCACCATCAGCTGCTGGGTCAGCGGCAGGTGCAGGCCGTAGACCTGCGCCAGGAACAGCACGGTGATGCCCTCGAACAGCGCGGTGCCGTGGTGGTTGGCCGACGCGCCCACGGTCAACACGAAGCGGCTGACCTTGCGCGGCAGCCGCAGGTTCTCCTCGGCCACCCGCAGCGTCACCGGCAACGTCGCGGTGGACGAGGCGGTCGCGAACGCGGTGAGCGTGGCTTCCTGCGTTTCGCGGAAGAACAGGCGCGGCGACATCCCGCCCATCAGCCGCACCCATAGCGGCAGGATCACGAAGCCGTGGATCGCCAGCGCCACCAGCACCGTCACCACGAACCACACCAGGCTGCGGATCACGTCCCAGCCCAGCTGGAAGGTCAGGTTGAACATGAACGCCGCCACCGCGTACGGGGCCAGGCGGATGAACAGCCCGATCAGGTGCATGCAGATTTCGAACAGCCCGTGCATGGCGTTCTTGAACGCCTGCGTGCCGGCGGTCGGCTTCATCACCAGGCCGATGCCGATCATCAGCGCGAAGAACACGATGCCGAGCTTCTGCTTGTCGTCCGCCATCGCGCCGACGATGTTGTGCGGCACGATGTTGACCAGCAGGTCCATCAGCCGCAGTTCGTTGCCCTTGCTGACGATCTCGCCGGCCTGCAGCACGTTGCCGCTCAGGGTCTTCTCCACCAGCCCCGGATCCATGTGCAGGCCGGGCTGGAACAGGTTGACGCAGAGCAGGCCGACACCGACCGCCGCCGCGGTGACGGTGGCGGTATAGATCAGGGTCTTCCAGCCGAGCCGGCCGAGCGCGGCGATGTCGCCCAGCTCGGCCACGCCCAGCACCAGCGCCGAGAAAATCAGCGGCACCACCAGCATGAACAGCAGGTTGAGGAAGATCTGCCCGAACGGCTTGGTGACGTAGTCGATGAGGCCGTGCAGCCATGCCGCGTCCGTCGCCATGGCGTGCGCGGTCAATCCCAGCGCGGTGCCGAGGACGAAGCCGATCAGCACCTTGAAGTGCAGCGGCATGCCCTTGGCGGGCGTGGGGGACGCGGTGTCGATCGTGTGCATGCGGCGCTCGCGAATTGAAGCAATGGCGCAGCTTAGCAAACGCCGCGGCTCACTCCGGATACAGCGGAGGAAGCAGGGATTCCGCCTTCTGCTTCGTCTGCCGCCAGCGCGCGCCGCCGGCGAACGCCGCGCGCAGCGCCCGCAGCGCGGCCTGCACGTCGCCGCCGCCCCAGCGCGCCGCTTGCAGTTGATGCAGCGCGTCCACCTGCGCGGAGTCGGCGAGGCGCGCGCGCAGCGCGTCGAGATCGTCCGTCGCCAGTCCGGCGTCCTTCGCCAGCGCATGGGCGATGGCGATCAGGTCGCCGGCCTTCAGGGCCGATGCCAGCGAAACGCCGGGTGTGCTCGGAGCAGCGGGCGTTTCCTTGGTCGCGGCGCGCGTGGTGTTTCGACGGCGCCACCTCAGGAAAGCGATCAGCGCCGCTGCCATCAACGCGAGCAACCCGAACCACATGCCTCGCCATTCGCGCGCGCCTGACGTGCGCGATGCAACGGATTGCGCGGCAGCCGGCTCCGCTTCCTGCGTCGGCTGTGCGGCGGGCGATGCGGCATCGGGCCCGGCGTCCGCATGCGCGCCCGGCGCCACCTGCAACTGCAGCGACGGCAGTTCGGCGACGCGCGCCGCACCGTTCGCGGCATCCCACCACGCGATGCGCGGCCCGGCCACGGCCAGCGCACCCGGCCGCGCCGGCACCAGCGAGAACGTGCGCCGCACGGTGGTGCGCGGGCGGCCTTCGACGAACTGCTCGTCCACCTGCGCCGGCTCGGCGAACACCTGCGCGCCCGGCACGTCGGCGATGCCGATCTCCGGCATCTGCGCGGCGGTGGCGCCATCGACGACCGCTTCAATCTGCACGCTCGCCGCCTCGCCCGCGAACGCCTGCTTCGGTGCCTGCAGGTAGCGCAGCGTCAGCCCGTGCAATGGCAACCAGGGCTGCGGCGCATTCGCGGGAATCGGCAGCACCTGCAGCCGCTTCGCCGCCGCAGCGGCGGACACCGGCTGGCGCTCGCCGTCGAAGCCCATGAAGCCGCTGCCGGTCACGCCGTTGAGGCGCGCGCCCGGCAGCAGCAGCGGGCCGCTGCGTTCGGGGATCAACAGGAAGCGGCGCTCGACCACGTTGTAGCGGCGGCCGTCGAGCATGCGTTGATACTGGATGTCCTCGCCCACCCGCTGCAGGCTGGCGTGCGCGGGCGCGTCCAGGTCGAGCTGGCCGGACATCAGCGGAATGGCGTAGTTCAGCCGCACGGTCACGCCCACCGCCTGCTGCACGTAGGGGCGCGCGGCATCGACGTCGGTTTCCACGAACACGTCGGCGTTCGCGCCCGCCGGCTGCACGGTGGGCTCCAGCACCACCAGCCGCAGCGGCGCGGTGCTGGCGTTGCCGACCCGCAGCGCCGGAATGCTGGCCAGCCCCGGCGCTCGCGGGCGCAGGCCGACCGAGAACACGGAGACGGTGCGCGAGCGCCCGTTCGCCAGTTCGAAGCTGCGCCGCACGCTCTGCCCGCCGAGGTCGAACTGCGCCTGCAGCGGGCCGTAATCGATCTGCGCGACGGACTGGTCGGTGGCGATGTTGAGCGCCACGGTTTCGCCGTAGGTGATCTCGGCGCGATCCAGCCATGCGCGCGTCTGTGCGAACGCCGGCAGCGCGACCAATGCCAGCAGCAGGCACAGCCAGGGGGCGATGCCGCGGCTCATGGCTCGCCGTCTCCGCGCCGGCGCCGCGCTTCAAGCTGGAAGCGCGCGCGCAGCAGCGCGCCGGGATCGTCGGGCACGCGCTGCAGCCACGCCTGGTTGGCGAGGCGGCGTTCGCGCTGCTCCGGCGTTTCCTTCGGCTTGCCGGGTTCGGGCTGCGGCCGTTCTTCCTGTTCGCCCTGCTGCTTGCGCAAGGCCTCCTGCATGCGCTGGCGCTGCGCGGCATCGGCCTGCGCCTGTTGCCGGGCATCCTGCGGCTTGTTGGGCTGCGCGGGCGATTGCTTGCCGTCCTGCGGCGGCGGCTGCGCGTTCTTTTGCGCGGACTGGCTTGGATCGTCCTGCGGGTTTTGTTGGCCTTGCTGCTGTTGCTGCTGTTGCTGCTGGCCCTGCTGGTTTTCGTTCTTCTGCTGGTTCCGGTCTTTCTGCTGGTTCTTCTGGTTCCGGTTTTGTTGCTGTTGCTGCTTCCGCTTGCGCGCCGCGTCCACCACCTTCCTGTTGTCGATGGCGTCGCGCATGCCGGGCTGCAGCTTCAACGCGCGGTCGTAGGCGGCGATGGCCTCGTCGAGGCGTCCCGCCTGCGCCAGCGCGTTGCCGAGGTTGTACTGGCCGTCGGCGTCGCCCACCGTCGAGAAGCGTTCGATGGCGCGCGCGTACTCCTTGCCGCGGTAGGCGGCGATGCCCTCCTGCATGCGTGCATGCGCGGCCTGATCGGCGCGGCGCCACAGCGTGCCGCCTTGCGATTCCGCCTGCTGCGCCTGCGCTTGCGCTTGCGGGAGCGGAAGCCATAGAACGAACGCGAGCATCAGCATCACGCTGCCGCCACGGCGGAACAGCGGCAGGAAGCAGAGCAGCGCCAGCGGCAGCAGCCAGTAGCCGTCGTCGCGCCAGCGGGCCACGGTTTCGCCGCGCGCGGACACGCCATCGTCCTGCCGCGGCGCCAGCACGCCCAGCGCGCGCAGATCGGCGTCGTCTGCGGACAGCGGTTGATAGCGTCCACCGCCGCTGCTCGCCAGCGCGCGCAGCGATGTCGCATCCAGGTTCGCCCGCGCCAATCCGGTCGATGCTTCGTACACGCCGCCCTGCGCGGTGCCTAGGCCCAGCGTGGACACCGTGTAGCCGGCGGCGCGCGCCTTCGCGGCGGCGGCGATGGCGGCGGCATCGGCATGGTCGGCGAGCAGCAGGATCTCGCCGCGCGCAGCGCCGGTCTGCTGCAGCAGGCGCTGCGACCAGGCGATGGCGCGATCCATGCGCTGGCCGTCGGCGGGCATCACGTCGGGCGAGAGCGCGTCGAGGAACAGGACAGCGTTGGCGGCATCGTCGGTGAGAGGCGCGACGGTGTAGGCGTCGTCGGCGAACGCGACCAGCGCGACCTGACCGCCGGCGCGCTCGCGCAGCAGGACGGCCAGCTTGGCCCGCGCCTGCGCCAGCCGGCTGGGCGGCAGGTCGCGGGCCAGCATGGCGCGCGACAGGTCCAGCGCGATCACCAGCGGCTGCCGGCTCTGCCACAGCGGCTGTTCGTCCTTGCGGACGCTCGGCCCGGCCAGCGCCAGGATCGCCAGCGCCAGTCCCAGCAAGGCGAGCCGGGCGGCCCAGTCGCGCCGCGCCGCCGGCGATGCCTCTTCCAGCAGATGCGGCAACAGGTGCGCATCCACCGCCTCCCGCCACGGCGAGCGTTCGCGCGCCCGACGCCGCGTGCGCCATGCCAGCAGCGGCAACAGCAGCAGCGCCGGCAGCCACCACGGACGCAGGAAATGCAGCTGCGCGAGGTCGACGAGGAACGCGCTCATGCGCCGCGCCTCCGCAGCAGCAGGGCCAGCATGCCCAGCACCAGCGCCGCGCCCAGCGGCAGCGGGTAGCGCTCGATGCGCGGACGCACCGCCTGCCCCGCGCGCTTGACCGGTTCGAGCCGATCAATTTCGGCGTAGATGCCGGCCAACTCGTCGGCTGCGCGAGCGCGGAAGAAGCGGCCGCCGGTGAGCTTGGCGATGCGCGCCAGTCCCGCTTCGTCTACTTCGTCGCCACCGCCCAGCGGCAGCCGGAAGCCGAAGACCGACATCGCGCTGCCGTCGCCGCCGAAGGCGATGGCATGGATGCGCACGCCGGCGTCGCGCGCGATCTCTGCGGCCTTGTCCGGCTCCAGCACGCCGGCGGTGTTGACGCCGTCGGTCAGCACGATCAGTACGTGCTCGCGCGATCCGCCCTGCGCGGCGTCCTGGCGCTGCAGGCGCTTGACCGCCAGCGCGATCGCATCGCCGAGTGCGGTGGCGCGCCCGGCCAGCCCGACCACCGCGTCGTCCAGCTGCTGGCGCACGCTGTCGCGATCCAGCGTCAGCGGCGCGAGCGCGAAGGCGCGATCGCCGAACACGATCAGGCCGACCCGGTCGCCGGCGCGGCGGTCGAGGAAATCGGCCAGCACCGCCTTCGCCGCGGTGAGGCGATCCACGACCTGCCCGCCGAGCTGCATGTCCTCCTCGCCCATGCTGGCCGACAGGTCCACCGCCAGCATCAGGTCGCGCCCGGCCTGCGGCGGTGCGACCGGCGGGCCGAGCTGCTGCGGGCGCGCGGCAGCCACGCACAGCAGGCACCACGCCAGCCACATCAGCCACGGGAAGCCGCGCGGGCACGGCAATCCGGCTTGGCCGTCCGCCACATTCCGCAGCCGCTCGCTCCACGGCACGCGCAGCGCCGCCGCATCGGCGCTCGCGCGTGCCGGCAGCGCGAGGTGCACCAGCCACGGCAACAGCACGGCCAGCAGCGCCCACGGCCAGGCGAAGCCGTCGATGTCCAGCAGCTCGCGCAGCATGTTCATGCGCGGCGCATCCAGTCCAGGTAACGCCGCCGTACGACCAGACGCAGCGCCTCCACGTCGGCGGGATCGGCCTCGGGCCGGAACGCACCGTCGCGCAGCAGCGCACCCGGTCCATCCAGGAACGCGGGCCGCTTCGATCCGGCATCGAGAAAGCGCAGCCAGTCGTCGCCCTGCAAGCGGTCGGCCTGCGGGTCGATGCGGCGCGCGGCGCGGCGCAGCAGCTCGGACATCGCCGCGATCTTCGCGACCGGCGTTTCGGCCCGTGCCAGCGCCTCGTCGAAATAGCGCGACACCGCATTGATGCGCCTGCGGCGGAAATAGAGCCATAGCCCGATGCCGGCGACGAGCAACAGCAGTGCGGACAGCAACATCCACCAGCCCGGCGCCGGCGGCCACCACGCGGGCGCCAGGCCCGGATGGACATCCTTCAGCGGAAGCGATGGCGCGGGCTGGAGGCTCATCGCATGCGGCCTTTCGGTCGATCCAGCAGACCCAGCCATGCATCGTCGGGAGCATCGCAGGACAACGGCATGGCGCGGACGCGCTGGCGCCGCAGCAGCTCCAGCGCGGCGTCCAGCGGCGCGTCGAACGCCTGCTTCCAGCGTTGGCGCACGGCGGCGGCGTCCAGCGCCAGTTCCTGCCGCCCGCCCTCGGTGGCGAAGGGCAGGCGCGCGGCGGGCGGGTGGCGCTCCAGCGGGTCGGTCAGCAGCAGCGCGACGGCATCGGTGTGCTGCACCACGCCCGCCCAGCGTTCGGCCGGCACCGCCAGCACGCTGGCCGGATCCGCGAGCACGATCAGTCGCGAACCGGGCCGCAGCAGGCGCCGCGCATGGTCCAGCGCGACCGGCAAACCGGCATCGTCGGCGGGTGGCCGCGCGTACCAGCGCACCAGCGCATCCAGCACGCGCAGCGCGCCGCGCTGGCCCGACGCCGGCGGCACCGGCGGCTCCTGCGCGGAACCGCGCAGGGCGGCGATGCGATCGCCGTCGCGCACCGCCAGCCACACCGCCAGCGCGCCCGCGCGCGCAGCCTGCACCGACTTGAAGCGCATGCGCGTGCCGAAATACAGCGCGGGCGACGTGTCCGCCACCACCAGCGTCAACCGCTCGCGCTCGGCCTGAAACAACTTGGTGTGCGCCTTGCCGCTGCGCGCGGTCAGCCGCCAGTCGATGTGGCGGGCGTCGTCGCCGATGGCGTATTCGCGCGACTCCGCATATTCCATGCCGCGTCCGCGCAGATTCGACAGCGCGTGCCCCTGCGCGCCGTGGCGTCCCAACCGCGCGGTACGCCGGCCCTGCGCCAGCGCACGCAGGCCGATGAGTTCGGCCAGCGTCGGCACGATGCCGCCGCTTGCGGGCTCGGGGCTGGCGGTGGATCCGGACATGGCGTCTCGCTCTGCGTGCCAGGCGCGCCCTATGGCAACGGCACCAGCCGCAGCAGATCGGCCACCAGGCGTTCGCCGTCCCAGCCTTCGGCAGTGGCCTCGAAGCTGGGCAGGACGCGATGGCGCAGCACGTCGGGAGCGACCGCGCGCACGTCCTCGGGCGCGACGAAATCGCGCCCGGCCAGCCAGGCCCGCGCCCGCGCGCAGCGCTCCAGCGCGATCGAGCCGCGCGGGCTGGCGCCCCAGGCGATGCGCCGCGCCAGCGCGGCGTCGTAGCGGCCGGCATCGCGCGAGGCCAGCACCAGCTCCACCAGATAGCGTTCCAGCGCCGGCGCCATGTGCAGGTCGAGCACCGTGCGGCGGGCGGCGAACACGTCCGCCTGCGCGATCCTCGTCGGCGGCGCCGATGCCGGCTGCAATGCGTCGCGGGCGCGCTCGCGCGCGAGGCGCAGGATTTCGGTTTCGGCATCGGCCTGCGGATAGCCGATGCGCACGTACATCAGGAAGCGGTCGAGCTGCGCTTCCGGCAGCGGGAAGGTGCCTTCCTGCTCGATCGGATTCTGCGTCGCCATCGTCAGGAACAGCGGCGGCAGCGGATAGGTCTTGCGGCCCACCGTCACCTGCCGTTCGCCCATCGCCTCCAGCAGCGCCGACTGCACCTTGGCCGGCGCGCGGTTGATCTCGTCGGCCAGCAGGATGGAGTGGAAGATCGGGCCGGGCTGGAACTCGAAACGGCCGTCCTGCGGGCGCCACACTTCGGTGCCGGTCAAGTCGGCCGGCAGCAGGTCGGGGGTGAACTGGACGCGGGCAAAATCGGCTTCCAGACGCGAAGCCAGCGCGCGGATCGCGGTGGTCTTGGCAAGGCCCGGCGCGCCTTCGACCAGCAGGTGGCCGTCCGCCAGCAGGGCGATCAGCAGGCGCTCGATCAGCGCGGCCTGGCCGACGATCTCGCGCGACAGGTCGTCGCGCAGGGCGTGGAAGACGGCGTGGAGGCGGGAAGTGTCCGGCACGGGGGTGTCCATATCGACTCTCTGGGCGCAGGCTGCTTCGACCCATCGTGAAGGGAAAGGTTCGCATGCATGGCGATCATGCGGGTGAATACCGGTGCCTTGGATTCCCCGCGGGCGACGCCGCACTCTCATCACGCAGCTGAAAACGAAACGGGAGCCTTGCGGCTCCCGTTTCCTGCCTACGCGTTCCAGGCGGCTCAGCGCTGCGCGACGCGCATCACCTTCGGGGTCACGAACACCAGCAGCTCGGCCTTGCTCTTGCTGCGGTTCTTGTTGCGGAACAGGTTGCCCAGCACCGGGATATCGCCCAAGAAGGGCACCTTGGAAATGTCGGAGGAATCACTGAATTCGTAAACGCCACCGATCACCACAGTCTGCCCGTCCTCGACCAGCACCGCCGTATTGACCTCGCGCTTGGCGATCTGCGGCACTTGGCCGAAATTGCCCATGTCCACATAACCATCCAGCTCGTCTTTCTTGACGGCCATGTTCAGGAAAACGCGGCCATCGTTGGTGATGGTCGGCGTCACCTTCAGCTCCAGCAGGGCTTCCTTGAACGCCACCGTGGGGGTGAGCTGGCCGCCGGCGCCGGTGACGGTGAGGTAGCCGATCTCCTTGCCCTGGCGGATCACCGCTTCCTTCTGGTTGCTGGTGACGATGCGCGGATTGGAGATGACCTCAGCACGCGCCTGGGTCTGGATTGCCGACAGCTCGACATCCAGCAGGTAACCGGCATTGAGGATGGACAATGCCAAGGAACCCGGGTTCGTCCCGGTCATGGCTGCCGGAAGATTGGTCATCAGGCTGCGCGTGATGGTGTTCACGCCATAGGTCGGGGTATTGGTACTCCACCGGCCGGAACCGGGTGCCTGCGGCGCATCGGCATCGGTGGGTAACCGGCCAGCCCCCCCGTCAGATAGGTCTTCAGGGCATCTGCGTAAAGCTTGTTGTTGGCGTTGTTCGTATTCGTTACCGACTGACGGTTGGTCAGAGTGTCGCTCAGATTACCGCCGTAGGACACATTATCCTTGTTTCCGGTGATGCCGAACTTGGCACCCAGCTCCCGCGCCACGTTTTCGTTGGCGAGCACGATGCGGGCCTCGATCACCACCTGATCGACCGGCTTGTCGAGCTTCTGCACCAGATCCTTGATGTTCGCCACGCGCTGGGGGATGTCGATCACAAGCAGAGTGTTGGTGCGCTTGTCGTAACTAATGCTACCTCGACCGGACAGGAAACCGCGATCCTGAGAATTCTGGCCCTGCTGCTGCCCCCCCTGCTGGTTGCCCTTGCTTTCCTCGGTCAGCAGGCGGGCAATGTCCTCGGCGTTGGCGTAATTGACCGGTATGTATTCGGTCACCTTCTCCGCGCGCTCTTCCAGGTTGATGCGGGCGTCTTCCTTGGCCTGCTCGAAGTCGGCGATCTCCTTCTGCGGGGCCACCCATACCACGTTGCCGCTGCGGCGCTTGTCCAGCGACTTGGCCTGCAACACGAGGTCCAGTGCCTGGTCCCACGGCACGTTGACCAGGCGCAGGGTGACGTTGCCCTGCACGGTGTCGGCGGCGACGATGTTGAGATTGGATTCGTCGGCGATCAGCTGCAGGACGGTGCGCACCGGCACGTCCTGGAAGTTGAAGGTGACCGGCTTGCCGCTGTAGCGCACGGCGGCATTGCTGCTGCCGGTGCTGGCCACCGCACCCATGGCGGCAGGCGTCTTGTCCTGCACCTTGGCGGCAACCGGCGCCGCGGCGCGCGGCACGATCTCGACGATGTATTCGCTTCCGCTCTGGTAGGCCATCGACTCGAACGTGCCCTTGGTTCCCAGCACCAGCTGCGCGCCGCTGCTGGTGGCGCGCGCGTCGATGCGCTGCACCGGGGTGGCAAAATCGGTGACGTTGATCGGGCGCTGCAGCGCGGCCGGCAGCTGGGCGTTGCCGATGTCCACGACCACGCTGGAGCCCATGTTGCGCAGGTCCGGGGCCGCGCCGTCGCCGGAGAAGCGCAGGATCAGCTTGCCGGAACCGCCGTCGCCGCGCTTGAAGTCGATCGCGGACACGCTGACGGCATCCGGCAGACGCTTGGCGGGATCGGCCAGCGCGCCGGTCGCGGCCTGGCCCATGCCGGTGGCGATCACGGTGACGGGCAGCGCGCTGGAGCCGGCGGCGTATAGGCCCGCGGCGAGTCCTGCCGCGAGAACCCCGAGGTGCAAGGGACGCCGGACGGGCAGCGTTTGCTTGGCGTTGTTGACGGTCATCGGTCTATTCCCCAATCAATTGTCTTCGAGCGCCAGCTTGGCGGGACGTTCCAGCCAGCCGCCTGCGCCATCCGGAACCAGTTCGACCAGTTCGACCCGGTCTTCATAGACGCCGGTCACCCGGCCGTCGCTTTGCCCCATGTAGTCCCCCGGCTTCACCCGGTAGGTCACCTTGTCGGGGGCCATGACCAGCGCCACCAGGCCCTTGCCGGCGCCCAGCGAGCCCACCAGCTTGAGGCTGTCGAGCGAGAACATTTCCAGCGTCTGCTTGCGCCGGCCCGGATCGGGCCGCGGGCCGTTGCCGGAGCCTTCCCCGCTGAAGGCCTGGTCGAAGGGGTCGCGCATGTTCTGCGCGGTGTATTCGAACGTTTCGAACTGCTGCATGACCGGCAGGGGTTCCAGCGGCGGGGCCGGCTTGGCCTTCACCTCGGCCACCCATTTCTCCAGGTCGCCGCGGCTTCCGCCACAGGCGGACAACAGGCCGCAGAGCAGCAGCAGGGCCAGCAGGCCGGAGACGCGACGAAGCGATGACAGGCGCATGGTCACTTGCCCTCCTTCTTGGCGGCGTCGGCCGCGGCCGCTTCGGATTGCGCCGCTTCATCCTCGTCCAGATAGCGGTAGGTCTTGACCGTGCCGGCCAGCTCCAGCGCGCTGTTGGCGCCGATGCGGGCGTTCGGGTTGTCCTTGGTCTTCTTCGGCTGCAGCGAGATGTCGTGCATGGTCATGATGACCACGCGCGGCAGCGAGGCCACGCCGCTGACGAAGGCGCCGAACTGGTGGTAGGTGCCCACCATCCGCAGCATGATCGGCTTCTCGGCGTAGAACTCCTGCTTGGCCTCCGGTCCCGGCTGGAACAGGTCGTTCTGGATGCCGGTGGCCAGTGCGGTCTGCGAGATGTCGACGATCAGGTCGGGCATTTCGGTCTTGCTGGGCAGCTGCCGCAGCATCTGCTGCAGCTGCTGCTCCATCTGCGCCAGCTGCTGCTTGAGCGGTTCCAGGTTGGCGGCGCGGCCCTGCTTGGTCTCGAACTCGGTGCGCAGGTCGGTTTCCTGCGACTCGAGCGTCTTCAGCTCGTCCTGCTTGCCGCGCACCATCACCCACCACGCCAGCACCACGATCAGCAGCGCGACCAGCCCGCAGAAGATCAGCTGCGCCTGGCGCGGCCAGTTGCCGATGTTGTTGATGTCGAGTTCGCGAAAATTGATCTTCTTCTTGTTGTTCACGACGCGGCTCCTCCAGCAGCGGGCGCGGCGGCCGGCGCGGTCGCGGGCGCCGCCGCCTCGCCGTCCTCATCCTTGGGCGCGTTCGGGTTGGCGAGCTTGACCTTCAGGTTGAACTCGTAGGGAAGGCCGGGATTGCCTTCCTTCGCCTCGATCACGTTGAGGTCGGGGTTGGTCATCCAGCCCGAGCTCTCCAGGTTGCGCATGTAGGTGGACACGCGCGCGTTGGACTGCGAGCGGCCGCTCAGGGTGAGGATGTCGCCTTCCTGCTTGATCCCGGTGAGCGCCACGCCGTCGGGGATGGTGCGCACCAGCGAATCGAACAGGTGCACCATCTGCGAGCGGTTGGACTGCAGCTGCTCGATGACTTCCTTGCGCGCCAGCAGCTTGGACTTCTTCTGGTCGAGCGCCTCGATTTCCTTGATCTGGCCGTCGACCTTGGTGATCTCGCCGCGCAGGTACTCGTTGCGGGCGGTCTGGCTGGAGATGCGGCCGCTGTAGAAGCTGTAGATCAGGAACGACAGCAGCACGCCGGCCGCGACGGCCAGCCCCAGCATGCCGATGAATTCCTTCTGGCGGGCCTTGCGGCGCTCTTCGCGCCACGGGAGGAGATTGATCCGTGCCATCAGTCAAAGCTCCTCAGTGCGAGCCCGCAGGCGATCATCAGCGCCGGGGCGTCCTGCGCCAGCGCGTGCGCCTGCACGCGCGGCCCCAGGGTCATCTGCGCCAGCGGATTGGCCATCACGCTCGGGATGCCCAGTTGCTCCTCCACCATCGCGGCGATGCCGGGGATGGAGGCGCAGCCGCCGGCCAACACGACCTGGTCGACGCGGTTGAATTCGCTGCCGGCGTAGAAGAACTGCAGCAAGCGGCTGACCTGCTGGACCATCGCTTCCTTGAACGGGTCCAGCACTTCGATCTCGTAGCTTTCCGGCAGCCCGCCTTGGCGCTTGGCCAGGCCGGCTTCCTCGTAGCTCAGGCTGTAGCGGCGCATCACCTCGTCGGTGAGCTGCTTGCCGCCGAAGACATTTTCGCGGGTATAGATGCTGCGGCCGCCGCGAAGGACGTTCAGCGTGGTCATCGTCGCGCCGACGTCGACCAGCGCCACCAGGCCGTCGCGCGGGACGTTCAGGGTGGGCGCCATCAGCGCGAAGGCGTTCTCGATGCAGAAGGCCTCGACGTCGATGACCTTGGCGGTCAGCCCGCCCAGTTCCAGCGCCGAGGCGCGCACTTCGACGTTCTCGGAGCGCGAGGCCGCCAGCAGCACCTGCACCATTTCGCTGTTGCCGGGCATCGGGCCCAGCACCTCGAAGTCGAGGTTCACTTCCTCGACCGGGTACGGGATGTAGTTGACCGCCTCGAGTTCGATCTGGGATTCCATCTCGTCCTCGTCCAGCGTGGCCGGCATCGAAATCACCTTGGTGATCACCGAGGAGCCGGACACCGCGGCGGCGGCGTTCTTGACCCGCGTGCCGGAGCGTGCCACGACGCGGCGGATCGCCTCGCCGACGGCTTCGACCTCGACCAGATTCTTCTCGACCACCGCATTGGGCGGCAGCGGCTCGACCGCGTAGTGCTCCACGCGGTAGCGATCGCCGGTGCGCGCAAGCTGCAACAGCTTGACCGCGGTCGAACTGATGTCCACGCCGATCAACGGCGGTTGCGTCTTCGTCCCCAGAACCACGGTATCTCCCCTTGCCACGGGCGCTTACGCGCCACAGGTGCTGTAATACATGAATAACGGACTTTTCACGCCAAGGCAACCGGTTTCGGTCGATCGCCCCGTCGCGCGCCCTCCATTCTGCCCTGTCCGGTTTCCATATACGCATGCGCGAACGGGAACCGGCCACCCCCGTGGGCCGGCTGCTGCCAGCGCCTAATCTATACTCCGCGGCTCCGCCTGCTGCAATCGGAATCTGCATCCATGCCCCGCTTCCCCCGCCTGCTGCGCTGGCTTCTCCTGGGCGCCGCGCTCGCCTGCCTGGCCGGCGCGCTCGCCTTCGGCATCGTGGTCTACGCGGTCAGCGCCCGCCTGCCGGATGTGCAGAGCCTGCGCAGCATCGAGCTGCAGGAACCGATGTACGTGTACGCCAGGGACGGCCGTTTGATCGGCCTGTTCGGGGAGATGCGGCGCTATCCGGTCGAGATCGGCAAGGTTCCGCCACGAGTCAAGCAGGCCTTCCTGGCCGCCGAGGACGCCAACTTCTACCAGCACCACGGCATCGACGTGAAGGGCGTGCTGCGCGCGGTCTGGCTGCTGGCCAAGACCGGCGGGCAGGAGCGGGTGGCCGGCGGCTCCACTATCACCCAGCAGGTCGCCAAGCAGTTCTTCCTCAGCTCCGAGTACAGCTTCCGCCGCAAGTTCGCGGAAATGCTGCTGGCGATGAAGATGGAGCGGGAGCTGGACAAGGACGAGATCTTTGAGCTGTACCTCAACAAGAGTTTCTTCGGCAACCGCGCCTACGGCGTGGCCGCCGCCGCCGAGTACTACTACGGCAAGCCGCTGGACCAGCTGACCCTGGACGAAGCCGCCACCCTGGCCGGCATCCCCAAGTTCCCGTCCAGCGGCAATCCGATCAGCAATCCCGAGCGCGCCCGCCTGCGCCGCGACAACTACATCCTGCCGCGCATGGCCGAGCTGGGCTTCGTCAGCCGCGCCGAGGCGGACGCGGCGCGCCGGGCGCCGATGCACGCCGCGCCGCACGAGCGGCAGATCGAGGTGTACGCGCCCTACGTGGCCGAGATGGTGCGCCAGCAGATGGTCGAGCGCTTCGGCGGCGACGTGCTGAACAAGGGCTACCACGTCACCACCACCATCGACCCGACCCTGCAGGCCGCCGCCGACCGCGCGGTGATCGACGGCCTGCGCGTCTACGACCACCGCCACGGCTGGCGCAAGCCGGAGCAGACGGTGCAGGTCCCGGCCGGGGCAGACGCCGCGACCATCGGCCGCCTGCTGCGCGGCACGCCGACGCAGGGCGGCCTGCTGCCGGCGGTTGTGACCGGCAATGCGGGCGGCAGCCTGCACGTCGTGCTGGCCAACGGCAGCGAGCTGGACCTGGCCGGCAAGGCGATTTCCTGGACCGGCAAGTCGGCCTCGGCGCTGGCCCAGCCCGGCGACGTGGTGCGCGTGCGCCGGCTGCCCGACGACAAGCCCGATGCGCCGGCGCAGTGGGAAATCGAGCAGCTGCCGCGCGCGCAGGTGGCGCTGGTGTCGCTGGATGCCGACAACGGCGCGCTGCGGGCGCTGGTCGGCGGCTACAGCTTCGCCGGCAACAAGTTCAACCGCGCCACCCAGGCGCGCCGCCAGCCGGGCTCCAGCTTCAAGCCGTTCCTGTACGCGGCGGCGTTCGAGCGCGGCTTCAACCCGGCCTCGATCGTGCTGGACGCGCCGGTTGTGTTCAAGGACCGGCGCGGCCACGAATGGCGGCCGCAGAACGATTCCGGCAACTTCGCCGGCCCGATGCGCATCCGCGAGGCGCTGGTGCAGTCGCGCAACCTGGTGTCGGTGCGGCTGCTGGACAGCATCGGCGTGGACTATGCGCGCCGCTACATCAGCCATTTCGGCTTCGACGAGGCCAGCCTGCCGCCGAACCTGTCGATGTCGCTGGGCACCGCCTCGCTGACCCCGCTGTCGGTGGCGCGCGGCTATACCGCCTTCGCCAATGGCGGCTTCCTGGTCACGCCGTGGGTGATCGACAGCGTGCGCGACCGCGACGGCCGCGAGGTGTTCAAGGAGCATCCGCCCACCGCCTGCCCGGCCTGCGCCGCGTCGGCGCTACCCGGCCAGACCGCCACCGTGACGGCGTCGGGCAAGGTGGACGGCTTCGATCTCGGCCCGGCCGGCGCCGCGCCGCCAGCGGCACCGGCCAAGCCCGCGGACGTCGGAAAAGCCGCCAACGCGATCCCCGCCGCCGACGCCAAGCCCGCCGATCCCGACCTGCTGGTCGCCCCGCGCGCGATCGATCCGCGCGTGGCCTGGCAGCTGGCCTCGATGATGCGCGACGTGGTCAAGCGCGGCACTGCCACCGCCGCCAGAGTCCTGAACCGCGAGGACATCGGCGGCAAGACCGGCTCCACCAACGACCACCGCGACGCCTGGTTCTCCGGCTTCGGCGGCTCCTACGTCACCACCGTTTGGGTGGGCCGCGACGACTTCCGCTCGCTGGGCTACCGCGAATACGGCGGCAAGGCGGCGCTGCCGATCTGGATCAGCTACATGCAGGCGGCGCTGAAGGACCAGCCCGAGCGGCTGCCCGACCCGCCCGAAGGCATGGTCAAGGTCAGCGTCAGCGCCAGCGGCCGGCTGCTGCCAGGCGACGGCGGCGGCATCGTCGAATGGGTGAAGGCCGAAGACCTGCAGCGCATGGAAGAAGAGGCGCTGACCCAGCCGGAGACCGACGAACAGCCGACCGAGGAATCGTTCGACATCTTCTGACGCGGCCGGCGGCGGCGGCCGGCGCGGACACGCTCACGCCGGCTCGGGTACAGTCTGCCCAGGCCGCAGTGGAGAGTCGCGATGTCGGATGCCCGCCAGCACGCCCACGCCCACCTGCACGCCCAGACCCGCGTCCGCGAACGCCGCCAGCGGCTGGCCCACGAGGCCGCCCGGCTGATGGCCGAAGGCGGCATCCGCGACTTCCAGATGGCCAAGCGCAAGGCCGCGCAGCGGCTGGGCATCCATGACGACGCCTCGCTGCCGCGCAACCGCGAGATCGAGGACGCGCTGCGCGAATACCAGCGCCTGTTCCTCGGCGACAGCCAGCTGACCGAGCTGCGCCGGCGCCGCGAAGCCGCCCTGCGCGCGCTGGAGTTCTTCGCCGCGTTCGAGCCGCGCCTGGTCGGCCCGGTGCTGGACGGCACCGCCGACGCCCATTCGCCGGTCGCCCTGCACCTGCACAGCGACGATCCCGACGCGGTGCCGCGCTGGCTGGACGAGCACGGCATCCCCGCGCAGGCGCGCAGCCGCCACCTGCGGCTGGACCGCGAGCGCGACCTCGACGCGCCGGCCTGGCTGTTCGGCGCGGAGGGGCTGGCCTTCGACGCCACCGTGCTGCCGCTGGACGGGCTGCGCCAGGCGCCGCTGTCCGGCATCGACGAGCGGCCGATGCGGCGCGCCTCGGCATCGCAATTGCGCGCGCTGCTGGCCGAGGACGAGATCGCCGGCTACGAAGCCGGCACGCCCTGAACCGCGCCGTCCTCCAAAAGAAAACGCCCCGCGATGCGGGGCGTTTCAGGTCGCGCGGGAAACGGGCTCAGCGCTGGCCCATCGCCACGTAGTCGCGCTGGGCCGAGCCGGTGTAGATCTGGCGCGGACGGCCGATGCGGTTCTCCGGATCCTCCTGCTGCTCCAGCCAGTGGCTGACCCAGCCGGCGGTGCGGGCGATGGCGAACATCACGGTGAACATCTCCACCGGGATGCCCAGCGCCTTGTAGATGATGCCGCTGTAGAAATCGACGTTCGGGTAAAGCTTGCGCTGCACGAAGTAGTCGTCCTTCAGCGCCGCCTCTTCCAGCTTCATCGCCACGTCCAGCAGCGGATCGTTGACGCCCAGCTCGCCCAGCACCTTGTAGGTCATCTCGCGGATGATCTTCGCGCGCGGGTCGAAGTTCTTGTAGACGCGGTGGCCGAAGCCCATCAGGCGGAAGCCGGATTCCTTGTCCTTGGCCTTGTCCACCGCCGACTGCACGTTCTCCGGGCGGCCGATCTCCTCCAGCATCTTCAGCACCGCCTCGTTGGCGCCGCCGTGCGCCGGGCCCCACAGCGCGGCCACGCCGGCGGCGACGCTGACGTAGGGGTTGGCGCCGGTGGAACCGACCAGGCGCACGGTCGAGGTCGAGGCGTTCTGCTCGTGGTCGGCGTGCAGGATGAACAGCAGGTCGAGCGCCTTGGCCGCCACCGGGTTCAGCTCCAGCGGCTCGCTCGGCACTTCCTTCATCATGTGCAGGAAGCGGGTGGTGTATTCGAGGTTGTTGCGCGGGTAGCGGATCGGCCAGCCGATCGAATAGCGGTGGCAGGCGGCGGCGATCGTCGGCACCTTGGCGATCAGGCGGATCGCGGCCAAGCGGCGCTGGGCCGGGTCTTCGAGGTCGAGGTCGTTGTGGTAGAAGCTCGCCATCGAGCCGAGCATGCCGACCAGCATCGCCATCGGATGCGCATCGTGGCGGAAGCCGTACAGGAAGGTCCGGAACGCCTCGTGCATCATCGTGTGGTGGGTGACTTCGTGCTCGAAGCCCTCCAGCTGCTGCGCGTTCGGCAGGTCGCCGTGCATCAGCAGGTAGGCGACCTCGGTGAAGCTCGACTTCTCGGCCAGCTGCTCGATCGGGTAGCCGCGGTACAGCAGCACGCCGGCGTCGCCGTCGATGTAGGTGATCGCGGACTTGCAGCTCGCGGTCGCGCCGAAACCAGGATCGTAGGTGAAGCAGCCGGTTTCCTTGGGCAGCTTCGCGATGTCCACGCAGGGCTGGCCCAGGGTCGGCTTCAGCACGGGCAGGGCGACCGATTTGTCGCCTGCGGTCAGGGTGATCTGGTCAAGTTCGGACACGACGCAACTCCAATCTGGTGTGCGCTGCACGCGGCCCGCGGGCCATGCGCCGGCGCATGGGAAAACGGAATTATCGCATAGCCGCCCGGCCGCGACCCTGGACGAAAGTCGCAGCCGCCTGATCCGGATCAGGCCTTCGTGCCGGAAAAAACGGAAACGGCCGCCCGGAGGCGGCCGTTTCTGCACAGCGATGCGCGCGCGCTTACTTCTGGTAGCGCTTGCGGAACTTGTCCACGCGGCCGCTGGTGTCGATCACCTTGTTCTGGCCGGTGTAGAAGGGGTGCGAGGACGACGAGACTTCCACCTTGACCAGCGGATACTCGTTGCCGTCTTCCCACTTCACCGTCTCCTTGCTGGAGAGGGTCGAGCGGGTCAGGATCTTGAAGTCCGAGGTCACGTCCTGGAAGACGACGTCGCGGTATTCGGGATGGATGCCGGCTTTCATGGCGTAAAACCTGAATTGGAACGGGACGGAGCCGCGTATTGTAGCGGCTCTTTGGCCGCCGGCGCAACTGGCCCGGCGCGACGCGCCCTTCCCGGCTCAGGAAGCGGCCAAGGCGCGCTCGATCGTGTCCTCGAACCGCCGCTGGTCGTAGCGCATCAGGATCGCCGCGTTGTCCGCCCGGCCGCCCTGCCGGTTCCAGTCCACCACGGTGGCGCCGCGGGTGTGGATGCCGGCCACTTCCACCGCCAGCGGCCGCTCGACCATCTCCAGCGCGCCCTCCGGCTGCAAGGCCAGCGCCATCGCCAGCGCATCGGCGGCGTGCCAGCGTTCGCCGCGGCCCTGCCTCGACCAGGCGCGGGTGTGCGCGGAGATGCCGGCGTAGAAGCGCGCGCGCGGCGAATCCGCGGCCAGCCAGCGTTCGGCATCCTCGTGCAGGAAGCCGTGCGCCAGCACCGCTTCCCAGTCGGCCAACTCGATCCTCGGGAACGCGGCGAACACCACGTGCGCGGCCTCCGGATCGAAGGCGATGTTGAACTCGGCCGCCGGGGTGATGTTGCCGTGGGCGGTCACCGCGCCGCCCATCACCACGCAACGGGCGACGCGCTGCGGCAGGGTCGGGTCGAGCTTGAGCGCCAGCGCGAGGTTGGTCAGCGGGCCGAGCGCAACCAGCAGTAGCTTGCCCGCGTGCTCGTGCGACAGGCGCAGGATGGCGAGCGCGGCGTGCTCGGCCTCGGCGGAGCGCGCGGCCTTGGCGTAGCCGGTGTCGCCGAAGCCGTCGCGGCCGTGCACGTAGGCGGCGTCGCGGGCCGGATGCACCAGCGGAGCGTCGGCGCCGGCGAACACCGGCACGTCGACGCCGCAGACCTCGCACAGCTTCAGCGCGTTGGCGACCGTGTGTTCCAGGCCGACGTTGCCGGCGGCGATGGTCAGGCCGACCACCTCGAAGCGCGGGTCGTCGAAGGCCATCAGCAGGGCCAGCGCGTCGTCCACGCCGGGGTCGGTATCGATCAGCAGGGGAATGCGGGATTCGTTCATCGCCGCATTATGGACGCAACCCGCGCGGGCTCAACGGTAGCGGCGCAGGTAGCGCTTCTCGAACATCGCCTTGGCCCAATGCATCGCCCGCAGCGGCAGCAGCGCGCGGCCGCCGCGCTCGCTGCGGGTCACCAGCATGCCGCGATCGAGCATGTCGACGATGCACATCAACTCGCTGCGGAAGGGCTCGGTCGCCGGCTCGCCGCGCAGTTCACGCAGCAGGTTGCGGGCGGCGACCTCGGCGTGCAGATCGGCCTGGTGCGCCTGCTTGGGCATCCAGTCCGGGCCGGGAAAGCTGCCGCCGTCGCCGGCCACGTAGACATGGGCGAAACCGGGCACGGCGCAGTGCGCATCGCCCTGCACGAAGCCGCCGGGCGAACGCGGCAACGGCGTCGCGTCCAGCCATGCCTGTCCGGTCAGGCCGGGCATGAACAGGATCAGATCGGCGTCGATGCGGATGCGCTCCAGCTGCACCGCGCCAGGTTCGAAGCGCTGCGACTTCTCGCCCAGCACCGTGTCGATGCCGCGCTTGCGCATCTCGCCGAGGATCATCCCCACTGCTTTCTCGCCCAGCCGCTGGCCGGGTTTCTCGGACGGACTGAAGAACACCAGCCGGAACCGCTCGCGGCGCCCCTGCCTGCGCAGCAGAGTGTCGATGCCGAAGACGAATTCGAAGATCGGGCCGCCGCGCATCGCGATCGGCTCGTTCGGGTTGCTGCCGAAGCCGAAGCACAGCGTACCGCCGTCGAGCGCGGCCAGCCGGTCGCGGAGCGCTTCGCCGGCATCGACGCCTTCGCACGGAACGATCGCGTGCTCGATGCCCGGCAGCTTGCGCAGGAAGCGCGCGCCGGTGGCGACGATCAGCCCATCGTTCTCCACGTCGCCGACATCGGTGTTCAGCACGCGGCCGTCGGCCGACAGGCCGGTGGCGCGTGCGCGATGGAAGGCGATGTGCTCACGGCGCAGGAAGGCGTCCAGCGGCACCACCAGATCGGCGCGGCTGCGCTTGCCCGACGGCAGCCAGATCGTGCCGGGCAGATAGTGCAGCTCGGCGGCGGGCGCGACCAGCGTCAGTTCGGCCTCGCGCGACTGCCTGCGCAGGGTGCGCAGCGCGGTCAGGCCGGCGAAACCCGCGCCCACCACGGTGATGCGTGCGGCCATGCCGTTCTCCTAGTCGCCGATGCCCAGCGCCTGCCGCAGCCTGGCTTCGGTGCTGGTCATGCCAGCCTTGCGGCCCAATTCCAGCGCGGCCTCCTTCGGCACGCCGTCGAAGTCCGCCTGCTCCAGCGCCAGCAGCGCACCGGCGCGGTTGCCGCTGGCGCAGTGCACCAGCACGCCGCCGTGGCCCGGCGACAGCGCATCGTGCAACGCGCGCGCGTTGGCGGCGGTGATGCCGTCCGCGCCGGCCACCGGAATTTCCACGTAGCGCAGGCCGGCGGCGTGCACTTCGGCGGCCTCGTCGCGTTCCTTCAGTTCGCCGGGCGGACGCAGGTTGACGACGGTGCGCACGCCGCGCGCGCGGATCGCCTTCCAGTCCGTCGCGGCCGGCTGGCCGGCGGTGTAGAGGCCGGGCAGCGGCTGCTTCAGCTCCACGGCGGTTGCGGGCGCAACAACGCTCGTCGCCGCACTGTCCGTGGGCGCATGCGCGCAGCCGGCGAGGAGCGCCGCAACGAGCGGCAGCGAAAATGCGATCGGGCGGTTCATTTCATGCCTCCGTTTACGGCGACAGTTCGTCGAAGGCGCGCAGCGCCTCCGCCGCATAGATCATCGACGGCCCCGCGCCCATGTAGATCACCATCGACAGCGTTTCCAGCAGTTCCTCGCGGCTGGCGCCGGCCTTGATCGCCGCCTTGGCATGGAAGCCGATGCAGCCGTCGCAACGCACCGCGACGGCAATGCCCATCGCGATCAGCTCCTTGGTCTTCACGTCCAGCGCGCCGGGCTTGAGCGCCTCGCGCGCCAGCGCGGAGAAACCGCGCATCGGTTCGGCCGCACCCTCGCGCAGTTTGGCGATGGCGGCGTTGAGGTCGTCGATCAGATCGGGAAAGGACTGGCTCACGCGGAACTCCTGCGGTCAAAGAAACTGGCGCGCCCAGCGCACGATGTCGGCCGCGCCCATCGCGCCGGACTGGCGCGCAAGCTCCCGGCCCTGCCGGAACAGTACCAGCGTGGGGATGCTGCGGATGCCGAAGCGGCCGCCCAGCGCCGGCTGCGCCTCGGTATCGACCTTCGCCAGCCGAATCCGCGGCTCCAGCTGCGCGGCGGCGGCCTCGAACTGCGGCGCCATCATCCGGCACGGGCCGCACCACGGCGCCCAGAAATCGACCAGCACCGGCAGCCCGGCGCGTTCGACGTGGGCGTGGAAGCCGACGGCGTCCAGCGCCAGCGGATGGCCGTCGAACAGCACGGCGCCGCATTTGCCGCACTTCGGCGCGTCCGCCAGCCGCGCCTGCGGCACCCGGTTGAGCCCGTTGCAGCGCGGGCAGGCGATCACCACGGCCTCGGCATTCGCATTCATTCCTGCACCTCCCGTTGCGCCTCGAGGCGCTTGAGCACGAAGTACAGCAATGGAATCACCACCAGCGTTAGCAGCGTGCTGACGAAGATGCCGAAGATCAGCGAAATGGCGAGGCCGTTGAAGATCGGGTCGTCGAGGATGAAGAACGCGCCCAGCATCGCCGCCACACCGGTCAGCACGATGGGCTTGGCGCGCACCGCGCAGGCGTCGATGACGGCATCGACCAGCGGCATGCCGCGCGCGGTCTCCTGGTTGATGAAATCGACCAGCAGGATGGAATTGCGCACGATGATCCCGGCCAGCGCGATCATGCCGATCATGCTGGTAGCGGTGAACTGCTTGCCCAGCAGCGCGTGGCCGGGCATCACGCCGATCACGGTCAGCGGGATCGGCGCCATGATCACCAGCGGCACCAGGTAGCTGCGGAACTGCGCGACCACCAGCAGGTAGATCAGCACCATGCCGGCGGCGTAGGCGATGCCCATGTCGCGGAAGGTCTCGTAGGTGATCTGCCATTCGCCGTCCCACTTCACCGCGTAGCCGCTGGTGTCGGACGGCTGGGCGATGAAGGTCTGCGCCAGCGTCTGCCCGGCGACCTTGTGGTCGTCGAGCTGGCCGACGATGCCGAACATGCCGTACAGCGGGCTGTCGAGTTTTCCGGCTTCGTCCGCCGTCACGTAGACGACCGGCAGGCCGTCCTTGTGGTGGATCGCGCCGTCCCACGTCGCCTGTTCGACGCGCACCAGCTCCGACAGCGGCACCAGTTGTCCCTGAGCGCCGCGCACCTCCAGCGCCAGCAGCGAAGCCAATGTGGCCTGATCCTGCGCCGGCAGCCGCAAGCGCACCGGGCGCGGGTATTTCGAGGCACCGTCTTGGATCCAGGTGGCATCGAAACCGGACACGGCCATGGCGATGGCATCGGCGATGGCCGACTGCGGCACACTGAGGCGCGCGGCGCGCTCGCGATCCACCACGATGCGTTCGCGCGGCGCGTCGGCTTCCACGCTGGTGTCGATGTCCACGATGCCGTCGGTGGCGGCGAAGCGCTCCTTCGCCAATGCACGGGCGACGCGCCGCTGGCCGGCGTAATCCGGGCCGTACACCTCGGCCACCAGCGGCGAGAGCACCGGCGGGCCGGGCGGCACTTCCACCACCTTCACCGATGCGCCGTACTTCGCGCCGATCTTCGCCAGCATCGGTCGCATCGCCAGCGCGATCTCGTGGCTCTGGCGCTTGCGGTGGTGCTTGTCCACCAGATTGACCTGCAGGTCGCCCACGTTGCTGCCGCTGCGCAGGAAATACTGCCGCACCAGGCCGTTGAAATTGATCGGCGCGGCGGTGCCGGCATAGCCCTGGTAGTCCAGCACTTCCGGCACGGTATCGAGCTTCGCAGCCAGTTCCACCAGCAGCGCGTTGGTGCGCTCCAGCGTGCTGCCTTCCGGCATGTCCACCACGACCTGCACTTCCGACTTGTTGTCCAGCGGCAGCATCTTCAGCACCACCAGCTTGAACACGGCCAGCGACGCCGCCAGCAGCACCAACGCGGCCATCGCGGCGAACAGCAGGCCGCGTTTCCTGCCTGCCGTATTACCGAGCAGGAACGGCGACATCACGCGATGGAACAGGCGATGCAAGCGGCTTGATCCCTCCAGATCGTCATTCCCGCGAAGGCGGGAATCCAGATGTTGATCTTCATCATGCAACCCAAGAGCTGGATTCCCGCCTTCGCGGGAATGACGAGCAAGAACGCGATCTTCGTGGCCGTGCCGGCGCAGTAGCTTCAGCGACAGCCACGGCGTAACGATCAGCGCGATGGCGAGCGAGAGCAGCATCCCCACCGAAGCGTTGATCGGAATCGGCCGCATGTACGGCCCCATCAGCCCGGACACGAAGGCCATCGGCATCAGTGCGGCGATCACGGTGAAGGTGGCGAGGATGGTCGGCCCGCCGACTTCGTCCACCGCCGGCGGGATGGCCTCGAACAGCGACTTGCCGTCGCGCGCCATGCGGCGGTGGATGTTCTCCACCACCACGATGGCGTCGTCGACCAGGATGCCGATGGAAAAAATCAGCGCGAACAGCGAGACGCGGTTGAGAGTGAAGCCCATCACGTGCGAGGCGAACAGCGTCACCGCCAGCGTCAGCACCACCGCGCTGCCGACCACGACGGCCTCGCGCCAGCCCAGCGCGAATAGCACCAGCAGCACCACCGACGCTGTGGCGAAGACCAGCTTCTGGATCAGCTTCTGCGCCTTGTCGCTGGCGGTCGCGCCGTAGTCGCGGGTGACGCTGACCTGCACGCCGGCGGGAATCAGCTCGCCCTCGAGCTGCTGGACGCGCCGCGCGATCGCGGCGGTGATGTCGGCGGCGTTGCTGCCCGGCTTCTTGGCGATGGCGAGGGTGACGGCTGGCGCGATGCCAGCCTGCGGGCCATCGCGCCCCAGCGGCGCGCCGTGCCAGACGTAGCGGGTGGCGAGATCGCCACGCGGCGCGATGGACGCCACATCGGACAGCAGCAACGGCTTGCCGTCGCGACTGCCGATGATGAGGCCGGCCACGTCGTCGGCGCTGGCGAGATACGCGCCCGCCGTCACCGGCAGCGCGCCCCGCGCCGCATCGACGCGCTCGCCCGCCTGCCGCACCGCGTTGGCCGCCTGCAGCGCTTGCGCCAGTTCGTCCGCACCCATGCCGTAGGCTGCAAGCTTCGCGGCGTCCAGCGTCACCAGCACGCTGCGGTCGGGCGCACCGATGGTGTAGATGTCGCGGGTGCCGGGGATGCGCTTGAGCTCGGCTTCCAGCGTGTGCGCCACTTCCGCCAGCGCGGTGGCGTCGACGTGCTGATCGTCGCTCCACAGCGTGAGCGCCATCACCGGCACGTCGTCGATGCCTTTCGGCTTGACGAGGGGCTGGCCGACGCCGGCGCGCTGCGGCAGGAAATCCGCGTTCGAGAACACCTGGTTGTACAGCCGCACCAGCGCCGGCTGGCGCTGAACGCCGACCTCGAACTCCACGGTCAGCACCGCCGCGCCGGGCCGGCTGATCGAATAGACGTGCTTGACGCCTTCGATCTCGGACAGCTTCTGTTCCAGCGGCGCCGCCACCCACTGTTCGACGTCGCGGCTGCTTGCGCCCTCGAACGGGACGATGACGTTCGCCATCGTGACGTCGATCTGCGGCTCCTCCTCGCGCGGTGTGATCGCCACTGCCAGCAGGCCCAGCAGCAGGCCCATCACTGCGAGGATGGGCGTGAGCGGATTGGCCTGGAAGGCGGCGGCCAGCCGGCCGGAGATGCCGAGGCGTTGCCGGTCAGTCATGGCGCGCGCCCGTCGCCTTGCGCTGCGCCGCGATGGCCTGCAGGGCGGCGACCGGATCGGCCGCCACCACCTCGCCCGCACGCAGGCCGGCGATCACTTCGACCTCGTCGCCGGTGCGCGCGCCTAGCCGCAGCTGCCGCAGCAGCAGGCGGCCGTCCGCGACGACGTACACGGCGGACAGTTCGCCGCGCATCGCAATACTGGAGACGGGCACGCGCAGGCCGGCCTCCGCGTCCGCCGCATCGACCGCGAATACCACCTTGGCGGTGGTGCCCGGCGCGGGCGGCGCGCCCAGCGCGGGCAGCGTCACCCGCACGTTGACGCTGTGGCTGACGGCGTCCGCCGACGGGAACACGACGACCTCGGCGGGCGCCAGCGTGCGGCCATCGGCCAGCCGCACCTGCGCGCGCGGATCACGGCGGATCGCCTCGGCGCGACTCTGCGGCACCGCCACTTCGATGCGCAGCGCGTCCGGCGCATGCACGCTGACCAGCGGCCTGCCGGGGGCGACGGTTTCGCCCGGCTCCACGTCGCGGCGTGCCACCACGCCGTCGAACGGCGCGCGCACCACGGTGTAGGCCGCCTGCTGCGAGGCTTGCGCCAGCATGGCCGCCGCCGCGTTGCGCGCCGCCACCGCCGAATCGCGGGCGGCGCGGGCCTGGTCGATCTGCGCCTTCGACACGTATTGCCCGTCGGCCAGCGCGGCATAGCGGCGGTAGTTCTGCTCCGCTTCGGCGGCGGAGGCCTCGGCGGCGCGCAGCTGCGCGCGCGCCGCGTTCGCGCCGGCGTCCTGCTCCACCGCGGTGATCCGCAGCAGCACGTCGCCAGCCTTCACCCGGTCGTTGACGTCGACGTTCACCGCCGACACCCGCCCCGCCGTCTGCGCGGCGAGGTCGGCGCGGCGCACCGCTTCCACCACGCCGTCCCAACCGCGCCCCGGCAGCGCACCGTCGGCGGCCACGGTGAAGGTGTCCAGATCCTTCGGCAGCGGCGGCACGGCGGCGGGCTTGTCGGTGCCGCAGGCGGACAGCGCCAGCAGCGCGGGCAGCAGCAGAAGTCGCAGGGTGCGCATGTCGCTATCCGTCAGCTGCGATTGCAGGACGACGCTTCGCCGCGGCCGATGCCGAGCCTGCGCATCACCATCGCCGCCGGGCAGAACCCGGTGAACGCGGACTGGAACAGGTTGGCGCCGACGAACACGGTCAGCCAGAAGAAAGCGGGGTGGACGAACTGGGTCAGCGCCACGCTGACCAGCACCATCACGCCGGCGAAGACCTGTACGGCACGGTCGAGAGTCATGGGAAATCTCCTTGGTGGTTTCCGGAATCAGGAAGAACGCTTCACGTCCTTCAGCCGCTCGATGCCGAGCAGGCCGAGGATGTATTTCTCGTAGATCGGCTCGCTGGTGCCGTTGCGCATCTTGTAGAGGAAGTACTTCTCGAAGCCGATCTTGGCCAGGTGCACCCACTTGCCGATCTTCGTCCACGTCACATTGCGCGGCGGGATCTGCGGCAGCGCCACGAAGGCCGCGCCGGTGTCGCCCATGTCGGCCAGGCAGACCGCGTTCCACGTGCCTTCGTAGTCGGGCGTTTCGCCCTTCAGCTCGGCCTGGATGTTGCGCACGATGGTGGTGACCATCGACTCGATCATGAAGCCGGTCTTGGGCGCGCCGGTCGGCACCGGCGTCGCCTCCACCGGCGGGATCGCCACGCATACGCCGGCGGCGAAGATCCTCGGGTGCTTCGGGCTGCGCTGGTGCTTGTCGACGATCACAAAGCCGCGCGGATTGCACAGCCCCTCGACCGCCGCCACCGCGTCCACGCCCTTGAAAGCCGGCAGCAGCATGGCGAACTTGAACGGCAGCGCGTGCGCTTCGCCGGGCTGGCCCTTGGCATCGTGCTCGACCACGGTCATCTCGCCGTCGCGCACCTCGGTCACTTTGGCATTGGCGATCCACTTGATGTGGCGCTGGCGCAGCTCGGACTCCATCAGCCCCTTGGAATCGCCCACGCCGCCGAGACCCATGTGGCCGATATAGGGCTCGCTGGTGACGAAGGTCATCGGCACCCGGTCGCGCAGCTTGCGCTTGCGCAGGTCGGCATCGACGATCATCGCGAACTCGTAGGCCGGGCCGAAGCAACTCGCGCCGGCCACCGCGCCGATCACCACCGGGCCGGGGTTGTGCAGGAACTGCTGGTACGCCTCCCAGGCGTGCGCGGCGTGCGGCGTGGTGCAGACCGACTGGGTGTAGCCGCCGTCCGGGCCGGTGCCCGGCACTTCGTCGAAGGCCAGCTTGGGGCCGGTGCAGATCATCAGGTAGTCGTAGCCGATGCGCTCGTCGCTGCCGGTGACGACCGCGTTGTCGTCGGCGTCGATGCGTTCCACGCCGCTGCCATCAAAGCGGATGCCGTGCCGGCCGACGTGCTCGGCCACCGGCAGGGTGATCTCCGCCTGCCTGCGCCAGCCCACCGCCAGCCACGGGTTGGACGGCGTGAAACCGAACGTTTCGCCCTTGCCCACCAGCACGATCTCGTGCCCCTTGCCGAGCGTCTCGCGCAGCTCGTACGCCGCGCTCATGCCGCCCAGCCCCGCTCCCATCACCACGATCCTGGCCATCGCCCCGCCCCTTCCAGCACGCCGTTCCGGCAACGGCATTAAATTAGCAATTGCTTATATTAGTGTCAACTGATATTTTGATGCCGGAACGACAGGCCACGCGAACGACGGGTGGTACGGTAGACAGATGAGCAAACCCCGCCGCAAAGCCACCCCCGCCATGGACCCAGAGCGGATGCGCGCGCACGCCGCCGACGCCGCGCAGCTGCTGCGCGCGCTGGCGAACGACAAGCGGCTGATGCTGCTGTGCCTGCTGGTGGAGGGCGAGCGCTCGGTGAGCGAGCTGAACGCGAAGGTGGACCTGAGCCAGTCGGCGCTGTCCCAGCACCTGGCGGTGCTGCGCGCCGACGGGCTGGTGGCGACGCGGCGCGAGGCGCAGACGATCTACTACTCGCTGGCGGATGGCCCCGCGCACCGCATCATCGAAACCCTGCATGCGATCTACTGCGGCGCCGACGCCGCCTGCGAGGCCTGACATGCCCGGCTCGCCCAGCGTCGCGCCGTTCTTCCACCGGGACAGCAACACCTGGAGCTACGTGGTGCGCGATCCCGCCTCGAACGCGGCGGCGGTGATCGACGCGGTGCTGGACTTCGATCCCAAGGCGGCGCGCACGTCCACGGCGTCAGCGCAAAGCATCGTCGAACGCGTCGCCGCCGATGGCCTGGACGTGCGCTGGCTGCTGGAAACCCACGCCCATGCCGACCACCTCAGCGCGGCGCACTGGCTCAAGACGAAGCGCTGGCCGGACGCCACGCTCGCCATCGGCGCGGGCATCCGCAGCGTGCAGAAGACCTTCCGGCCGATCTTCAACCTCGGCGAGCATTTCCCGGTGGACGGCTCGCAGTTCGACCATCTGTTCGAGGATGGCGAAGCGTTCCGCATCGGCGCGCTGGACGCGCGGGTGATCGCCGTCCCTGGCCACACCAGCGACAGCAACGCCTACCTGATCGGCAATGCGCTGTTCACCGGCGACTCGCTGTTCATGCCCGACGGCGGCACCGCGCGTTGCGATTTCCCGGGCGGCGACGCGGCCACGCTCTATCGCTCGATCCGCCGCCTGTTCGACCTGCCCGACGCCACCCGCGTGTTCGTCTGCCACGACTACGGCCCGGGCGGGCGCGAGGTGGCCTGCGAGACCACCATCGGCGAGCAGAAGCGCGCCAACATCCACGTGCGCGACGACGTGTCCGAGGCCGAATTCGTGGCGATGCGCGAAGCGCGCGACGCCACGCTGGCGATGCCGGCGCTGATCCTGCCGGCCGTGCAGGTGAACCTCCGCGCCGGCGCGCTGCCGGAGCCGGAGAACAACGGCGTACGCTACCTGAAGCTGCCGGTCGACCATTTCGGGAAAGAATGAGCGGGGCATCCTTTGCTCGTCATTCCTGCGCGGGAGGCGGGAATCCAGCTTTCCCAGAATCACAAAATTCAAGAGCTGGATTCCCGCCTGCGCGGGAATGACGAGTGCGCGCCTTACGCGGCGGCGTAGCGCGCTGCGCCGCCCACCCAGCGTTCGATGATGCGGTCGGCGATATCGGGCTGCTCGCGCAGCAGCCGGTCGGCCAATCCGTGCACGCGCGGCAGCAGGTCGGCGTCGCGCGCCAGGTCGGCCATGCGGAACGAGGCCAGCCCGGTCTGGCGTGTGCCCAGCAGTTCGCCGGGGCCGCGCAGCTGCAGGTCCTTTTCGGCGATGGCGAAGCCGTCGCTGGTCTGGCGCAGCGTGTCCAGCCGCTCGCGCGCCATCATCGACAGCGGCGGCTGGTAAAGCAGCACGCAGCTCGACGCCGCGCTGCCGCGCCCGACTCGTCCGCGCAACTGGTGCAACTGCGCCAAGCCGAGGCGCTCGGCGTTCTCGATCACCATCAGCGAGGCGTTGGGCACGTCCACGCCGACTTCGATCACGGTGGTCGCCACCAGCAGGCCCAGCTCGCCGGCCTTGAAGGCGCGCATCGTCGCCTGTTTCTCCGCCGCCTTCTGGCGACCGTGCACCAGCCCCACGCGCACGCCGGGCAGTGCGGCCTGCAAGGCCTCGAAGGTGGACTGCGCGGCCTGTGCCACCACCTCGTCCGACTCGTCGATGATCGTGCACACCCAGTACGCCTGCCGGCCTTCGGCGCAGGCGTTGCGGATGCGCTCGACCAATTCGGAGCGGCGCTCGGCGGACAGCGCGATCGTCGTCACCGGCGTGCGGCCCGGCGGCAGTTCGTCGATGGCGGAGACGTCGAGGTCGGCGTAGGCGCTCATCGCCAGCGTGCGCGGGATGGGCGTAGCGGTCATCACCAGCTGGTGCGGCACGCTGCCGCGGCCCTTGTCGCGCAGCGCCAGCCGCTGGTGCACGCCGAAGCGGTGCTGCTCGTCGACGATGGCGAGCGCGAGGTCATGGAAATCCACGCCTTCCTGCATCAGCGCATGGGTGCCGACCACCACCTGCGCCGCGCCGGACGCGACCTCCTCCAGCGCCTTCGCCCGCGCCTTGCCGGTCACCTTGCCGGCCAGCCAGCACACGCGCAGGCCCAGCGGCTCCAGCCAGGCGCGCAAGTTGTTGAGGTGCTGCTCGGCCAGCAGTTCGGTGGGCGCCATCAGCGCCGCCTGCCGGCCGTCGGCTACGGCGAGCAGCGCCGCCATCGCCGCGACCACGGTCTTGCCGCTGCCGACGTCGCCCTGCACCAGCCGCAGCATCGGGCGCGGTTGGCGCAGGTCCTCGCGCAGCTGCGCATAGACGCGCGCCTGCGCCTTCGTCAGCGCGAACGGCAGCGATTTCCTCAACCGCGTCACCAGCTTCTCGTCGCCGCGCAGCGCGCGCGTGCCCTCGGCCTGCAAGGCCAGCCGCTGCCGGCGCAGGCTGAGCTGGTGGGCCAGCAGCTCCTCCAGCGCCAGCCGCCGCTGCGCCGGATGCAGGCCGCTTTGCAGCGCGGCAAGGTCGGCGTCGCGGGGGGGGGTGTGCAGGGTGAGGATGGCCTCGCGCAGCGACGGCAGGCCGAGTTCGCGCAGCCACGCCTGCGGCAGCAGCTCCAGCGCCGCTTCGTCCGGCAGCCGCTGCAGCGCCTGCAACACCAGCTTGCGCAGGCTGGCCGGGCCGACGCCCTCGACGGCGGGATAGACCGGATCCAGCGCCTCGCCCAGCGCGTGCTCGCCGTCGTCCAGCACGCGGTAGCTGGGATGCACGATCTCCAGCCCGAGCTGGCCGGGACGCGGCGTGCCGTAGGCGCGGACGCGCGCGCCGACCGCGAACTGCGCCACCTGCTGCGCGCGGAAATGGAAGAAGCGCAGCACCAGCGTGCCGCGCCCGGCGTCGGACAGCGCCACGCGCAGCATCGGCCGGTAGCGGAAGCCGCGTTCCACCGCCTCGACGCGGCCTTCCACCTGCGCCGCCACGCCGGGGCGCAGGTCGCGGATCGCGGTCAGCGCGGTGCGGTCCTCGTACTCGCGCGGCAGGTGCAGCCACAGGTCCTGCAGGGTCGAAAGCCCGCGCGCGGCGAGCTTTTCGCGCAGCGCGGGGCCGACGCCGGCAAGAACGGAAAGCGGGGTGTCGGCACCCGCGATGGCGTGGAGGGGCGCTGCCGGCATCCCGCAAGGATGCCGGCGCGCGCGCGATTGCGCCAGTCCGCGACGGCGCGGATCAGTAGCGGTACTGCACTTCCAGCCCGACCTGGCGGGGCTCGCTGATGTTGGCGCCAACCGTGCCGAACACCGTGGTGCCGTACTGGTTCAGGCCGGTCACGTAGCGGTTGTCGAACACGTTGTTGGCATAGGCCGCGATGCTCCAGGCATCCTGCGGCGAGCGCCACTGCAGGAACAGGTCGGTGCGGTTGCTGGCGCCGCCGATGCGGAACGCCGCGTAGCGCCCGCAGTTGCCCTGGGTGGAGGACGCGTCGTTGCAGCGCGAGGCGCCGCGGTGGCCGTGCCGCGCCGACAGGGTCAGGCTGCCGGCGTCGTCCAGCTCGAAGCGGTAGCTGCCGCCCAGCGCATAGGAGAACTGCGGCTCGCCGGTCGGCTTGCCGGACAGGTCGATGCCCTCGGGGGTGACGTAGCGGTCGTAGGTGGAGTCGATCCAGCCCAGGTTGAAGTCGAACTGCAGCGCCGAGGTCGGGAACCAGCGCGCGCTCAGCTCCGCGCCGGTGGCGGTGAGGTCGCTGACATTGGTGACGTAGCGCGGCACCGCCGAACTGGTGTCCAGCCAGATCGCCTGGCGGTTGTCGTACTTGTAGCGGTAGGCCGAGGCTTCGAACTGGAAGCGGCCGCCGGCCAGCGAGCGCTTGATGCCGGTTTCGAAGTTCCAGACGTCCTCGTTCTCGAAGTGCGCGCCCGGCGAGAACGCGTTGTAGCCGCCGGCCTTGTAGCCCTTCGCCAGCGAGGCGAACAGCATGGTGTCGTCGGTCAGGTGGTAGTCGACGACGAAGCGCGGGCTGAAGTCGCTCCAGCTGTTGGAGGCGCGGTTGAGCACGCCCTTGTTGGCCATCGAGATCGGATCCTGGAAGGCCAGGTCCATCGCCGCCAGCATCTCGGCGCTGAGCGGCATGCCCGCGTCCTGGCCGACCGCCGCCAGGATGCCGGCGTCGTCCAGCACCTGCAGCGCGGCGTTGAGCGCGTCGGCGCTGTGGTAGCCGTTGTACCAGGTGAACTTCTTCTGGTCGCGGGTGTAGCGCAGGCCGAAGGTCAGGTTGAGCTTGTCGGTGGCGTGCCAGATCACGTCGCCGAACGCGGCGTAGGCGGTGGAATGCAGGGTGTTGTCGTAGGACTCGGTCCACGGGTTGCCGAGCAGCTGCACCGGCACCTCGTACATGTCCGCCACCATCTGCAGCACGCTGAAGATCGGCACGCCCAGCGCGTACATCGCCGCGGTGTCGACGCTGCTGCTGTTGAGGTCGACGATGCTGGACTGCTTCGCGTTCTCCTTGAACCAGCTGGCGCCGGCCACCCAGTCGATGCGGTCGGTGTTGCCGCTGAACTTGAACTCCTGGTACCAGGTGGTGTTGTCCTCGACGTTGTTGGTGTCGATGTAGAGGTACTGCCGGTTGGTGGCGTCCTCCTCGGCGCGGTTCATCGTCTCGTAGTGGCGCCACGCGGTGGTGGAGGTCAGCCGGCCCCATTCGAAGTCGTGCTCGATCTGCAGCGTGCTGCCGTCGAAGTCGCGCGTCTCGTCGTTGCCGGCCACGTCAGTGTAGGCCGGCATGTCGAAGGGATTGCGGTAGTGCGCCGGATCGGCCGGGAACTCGGGCAGGCCGGTGTCCGGGTCGAGGTCGACGATGCCGATCGACGGGCGCGAGCGCTGGTCGAGTTTCTCGTGGTCCCAGCTCAGCAGCAGCCGGGTGTTGTCGCCGATGTTCCAGCCGAACGCCAGCCGCAGCGCGTCGTTGCGGCCGTCGTCCAGGCGCTTGCCGGTGGCGGCGTCGCGCAGCCAGCCGCCGGTTTCGTCGTGCAGCGCGTTGATGCGCAGCGCCATGGTGTCGTTGAGCGGCGCGTTGAAGGTGCCGTCGATGTGGCGGGCGTCGTGGTTACCGGCGCGCACGCGGATGCGGCCCTCGTTTTCCTGCGACGGGCGGCGGGTGATGATGGAGATCGCGCCGGCCGCGGTGTTGCGGCCGAACAGGGTGCCCTGCGGGCCCTTCAGCACTTCGATGCGCTCGACGTCGAGGAACGGCAGCACGGTGCCGCCGCCGCGCCCGGCGTACACGCCGTCCACGTAGACGCCCACGGTGGGGTCGGTGCCGATGCCGATGTCGTCGGTGCTCAGGCCGCGCAGCTTGAAGCGGGTCTGGGTGGCCTGGCCGTCGCTGACTTCGAGGCCGGGGACGAAGCTGTCGAGGTCGCCGATGGTGGATGCAGCCGTTGTTTCGATGGCGCTGGCGTCGAGCACCTGCAGCGCGATCGGCACGTCCTGCAGTTCCTGCTCGCGGCTCTGCGCGGTGACCACGATCCGGTCGAGGGTGGTGGCGTCCTTCCTGTCCTGCGGCGCGTCCTGCGCCTGCGCGGACAGCGCCGCGGACGCCAGCAGCGAAGCCAGCAAGGCGCGGCGGATGCTTCCGGCCAGTTTGTCGTACGTCATCGCAAGTCCCCTCTGGTTGGATTCGCGTGCAGTGCCGCGAACGGTTGTCGTTGTCGGTTCCGTCGTTGCGGAGCGGTCAGCTCCCGCAGTCCTGCGCCGGCATCGCCGCGATCCAGTCGCGGATCAGCGCGACGCCTTCCGCGTGGACGACGCTGCGCCCCAGCTCCGGCATCATCACCCCCGGATCGACGCTTTCCATCCGGTACGGCAGGATCGAATCGTCCGGCTTGCCGGGCGCGATGTCCCAGGGCCGGTTGCCGGTGCCCTGGCCGGCGGCGATCGGCAGCTTGCAGCGGCCCAGTCGCAGCAGGTCGCGGGTGGTGGCGTCCAGCCACATGCCGGAGGTGCGCGCCGCGCCCTTCTGGCTGTGGCAATGGCCGCAGTTGATGTCGAGGTAGGAACGCGCACGCGCGTCCAGCGGTGCGGCCGGATCGTCCCACGACGGATTCTTCGGCAGTTCGCCCGCCGGCACGTCGGTCAGGTAGCCGATCTTCTGCCAGTGCGCGAGCTGGTTCTCGCTGCCGGCGCCGGGATAGGCGAAGTCGCGGTTGAGGTGACGCGCCTTCGGCCCGATCGGGAAGATCGCCTTGGACTTCAGGTCAGTGCCGTGGCAGCCGGCGCACTGGTTCTCGTCCGGCACGGTGTAGTCCACCTGTTCCTTGCTGCCGTCGGCGGCGAGCAGGGTCAGCGGCAGCAGCTCACCGCTGCGCATCAGCCGCGCCTCGGTCTGCTCCGCGTTCCACACGTAGGGCAGCGCGATCCAGCCGGCCTCGCGCCGCACCAGCAGCCGCGTCTCCACCAGCCGCACCTTGCCCAGCGCCAGGCCGCCGTCCGGCTCCGGGCCGGTGTCGGCCGTGCGCAGCGCCACGTCGCCGCCGCGTCCGCCGTCGGGCACGGGGTAGTAGAAGGTCTTGCTGATGATGGTGCCGACCGGGAAGTCCAGCGCGTCCACCGGCTGGTAGCGCGCCGCCTTGCCTTCCGGCATCCACACCGTGCGCAGCTTGTGCGCGTAGTCGGTGAACAGCGGCGAGTCCAGCGTGTACGGCTCGACCCGCGCGTTGAGGCGCAGGCGGCCGTCGGCCACGTAGACCACGTTCCAGTCGGACAGCCGCTCCGGCATGCCCTCGGCGAAGAACGCCACCGGCGCCGGCGCGCGCGTGCAGGCGGCCAGCAGCGCCAGCCCCAGCGCGGCGAGGAAGCGACGCATCGGCATCAACCGCGCTTCAGGTCGACCGCCGGCAGCGACGGCAGCGCGCAGTCGAAGGGCTTGGCGTCCTTGCTCGGATTCTTGTAGCCGCCGGGGCCGTCGGCGTTGAGCACGCCGGACACGCCGCGCAGGCAGAGTTGCGGGCCTTCCTTGCGCTGCGGGTTGACGTAGCCGTCGAACAGCACGTCCGGGAAATGGCCGCCCAGGCCGTACATCGCCACCTTCAGCGCCTTGAAGTCCATCCGGTCGGGCGAGTCGCCACCGCCGGACAAGCGGTTGTCGTGCACGTAAATGCGCTCCGGGTACGGATCGAACTCGCCCGAGGCTTTGTCGTCCTTGTAGCCGGTGGAATACACGCTGGAGACGATGATGTTGGCGGTCTGGTTGTCGGCGATGTCGTTGTCGAAGATCTCGATGTTGTCGTTCGAGTTGATCACCACGCCGCTGCCGGCCGGCACGCTGGCCACCGGCGTGCCCTTGGCGCCGAAGTTGTCGAGGTTGTTCTGGAACACCTTGTTCCGGAACACGCGGATCGCGTCGCCCTGCTGAGTCAGCGTCGGCATGTTGAACACCAGGATGCCGCCGGTGTTGCCGGTGGCCACGTTGTCGTAGACGTCGGCGTTGATGGTGTTCTCGATCTCGATGCCGGCCACGTTGCGCTCGGCGCGGCTGCCGCGGACGATCACGTCGCGCGACTGGCCGACGTAAATGCCGGAATCCGACGCGCCGATCGCCACCGAGTTCTCGATCAGCACGTTCTTGCACAACACCGGGTACAGCCCGTAGCCGCCGTTGCTGGTCTTCGGCCCGCCGGTCCACTCCACCCGCACGCCGCGCACGGTGACGTTCTCGGCCTGGCTGATCTTGAAGCCGTCGCCCTTGCTGTCCTCGATCGCCAGGTTTTCCAGGGTGAAGCCGTTGGCGTTCACCAGCAGGCCCTCGGCGCCGGCCTTCTGCCCCTTGAAGCTGAGGATCGATTTGTCCATGCCCTGCCCGCGCAGGGTCACGCCGTCCACGCGCAGGCTGAGGCTGCGGTCGAAGTGGAAGGTGCCGGCCGGCACGTCGATGACGTCGCCCGGCTTGGCGTCCAGCAGCTTGTTGCGCAGTTCGGCGGCGAAGCCGGCCTCGGCTTCGGCCTTGCCGGCCGGCGCGGCGTCCCCGCCCTGCCTGCCGCAGCCCGACAGCGACAACGCGAATCCGATGGCCAATGCGACGCAGGTACGCTTCATGTCTTGTTCTCCTCCCCGGTTGCCGAAGTGTGGGCACGCGGGCCCGCGCATGCCTAGGGGACATTCGCCCTAGAATGGGGGCGAAACGGACAGAACGCACCCATGCCCCATCGTCATTCCGGCCTCGACGCCCGGCTACCGGGCAGCAACCACTTCCACGGCAACATCATCGCCGCGCTGCTCGCACGCGCAGTCGAGCTGGACGTGTGCAGCGCGCCGTGGTTCGACGGCCTGCGGATCGGCCCGGCCGGCTTCGACGCGCCGGACCCGCCCTGCCTGTCCTATCGCGAGGTCTGCGGCATCCTGCGCCGCGCGCTGGCCTCGCTGCCCGGCGAGGGCCACGGGCTGGAGCTGGGCGGCCGGCAGTCGCTGTCGAACTTCGGCGTGCTGGGCCTGGCGATGCTGGCCGCGCCCACCTTCCGCGAGGCGCTGCACACCGGCATCCGCTACGCGCCGATCTCCGGGGCGATGCTCGACCTGGCCCTGGCCGACGACCCGGCCGGCATCGCGGTGACGATGCGGATGTACCGGCCCGACCCGCAGCTGGAGGTGTATCTCTGCGAGGAGCTGGTCTCTAGCTGCCTGAACCTGTGCCGCTCCGTGCTCGGCGAGGCGTTCCGCCCCGAGCGAGTCGAACTGGCCTATCCGCCCCCGCCCTACGCGGAGCGCTACGCCCCGCTGCTGCGCGCCGAGATCCGCTTCGGCTGCGCCGACAGCCGCATCGTGGTCGCCCACCGCTGGCTGGACCTGCCGATGCCGGCCGCCAATCCCAACACCGCGCGCCAGCTGGCCGAACTGTGCCGCGCGCAGATGCCGCCCGGCCAGCCGGCCAGCGGCATCGCCGCGGTCATCGAACAGCGGCTGGCGCTGCAGCCGGCCAAGGCGCCACGGCTGGCCGAACTGGCCGCCGAACTGCACATGACCGAGCGCACCCTGCGCCGGCAGTTGCAGGCGGAAGGCGCCAGCTACCGCGCGCTGCTGGACCGCGTGCGCGAACGCGCCGCGCGCCGGCTGCTGCGCGAGCGCGCGCTGCCGCTCGCCCAGGTGGCGGCGGCGGTGGGTTTTTCCGATCCGCGCGACTTCCGCCGCGCGTTCAAGCGCTGGACCGGCCGCCTGCCGGGCGCGCTGCGCCGCGGCGAGGCGACCGACGACGATCAGCCCAGCACCATCACCGCATCGACCTCGAACGCCGCGCCCTTGGGCAGCGCCGACACCTCGATGGTGGAACGCGCCGGATAGGGCTGCGCGAAGTACTCGCCCATCACCGCGTTGACCGCGCCGAACTGCGACAGGTCGGTGAGGTAGAGGCCCACGCGGAAGATGTCGTCCATCGTGCCGCCGGCCGCTTCGCACACCGCCTTGAGGTTCTCGAACGCTCGGCGCGCCTGCGCGGCGACATCGCCCGCACCGACCAGGTCGCCGGTGGCGGGATCGAGCGGGATCTGGCCGCTGAAGAACACCGTGTTGCCGGCGCGGGTGGCCTGCGAGTACGGGCCGATGGCGGCGGGAGCGGCGTCGGTGTGGATGGCGGTGCGGGGCATGGGGGATTTCCTCGGGGAATTGGCAACCGTCCCATTGTAGGCCGTGGCATTGCTCCGTCGCCGCGGGCCCGTCGTTACCGAACACGTGGTGCAGCGGCTTTCCCCGGAAACCATTCCTTGACGCGGATCAACGCGGATGAGCGCGGATTCTTTTGCTTTATCGGCATTTGATTCGCGTCGATCCGCGTCCGAATTGCTTCGCGCCGGACATCACCCATGCGGACAGGCCGCTCCGCCTACGTGCGCTGCACGTCCTGCACCACGTGCAGCCGGCGCACGCCGCGAATCACTTCGGCCAGGTGGCGACCGTCGGTCACGTCGATGCCGAAGCGCAGCACCGCGATATTGCTGTCGCGCTCCAGGTATTCGACGCGGTCGATGTTGGAATCCGCATTCGCGATGGCCGCCGCCACCTGCGCCAGCACGCCCGGCCGATTCTCCACCTCGATGCGGATCGCCGAACTGAAATCGCCGGACACCTCGCGGTCCCAGCCGATCGCCACCCAGCGCTCCGGCGACTTGCGGTACTCGGCCACGTTCGGGCATTCCAGCCGATGCACCACGATGCCCTTGCCGGCGCTGTGGTAGCCCATGATCTCGTCGCGCGGAATCGGCAGGCAGCACTGCGCGAAGCTGATGACGCCGCGCTCGTTGCCGGTGATGAGGATGCGCTCCTGCGGCGCGGGTGCGCCCGCTCGCTGCGCACCACCCGCGCTCTGCTGCTGCGCCAAGGCCAACGCCACCTGCGAGGGCATGCGGTTGCCCAGCGCGATGTCGGCCAGCATCGCCTCCAACCGCGTGTAGCGGTTGTCGGCCAGGTATGCCTCCAGCCGCTCCATCGGGATGCGGTCCAAGGCGGTGCCCTGCGCGCCCAGCGCGCGATCCAGCATGTAGTGGCCCAGCTGCACCGCGTCCTCGTGCTCCAGCTGCTTGAGCTGCTGGCGGATCGCGGTACGCGCCTTGCTGGTGGCGACGAACTCCAGCCATTGCGTGGTCGGCGCCGCCGACTTCGCGGTGATGATCTCCACCGACTGCCCGCTCGCCAGCTTGGTGCGCAGCGGCGCCAGCCGCTTGTCCACGCGCGCGGTCACCGCGTGGTTGCCGACGTCGGTATGCACCGCGTAGGCGAAGTCCAGCGCGGTGGAATTGCGCGGCAGCGAGAGGATGTCGCCCTTCGGCGTGAACAGGTAGACCTCGTCCGGGAACAGGTCGACCTTGACGTTCTCCAGGAACTCCAGCGACGAACCGGTGCCGCGCTGGGTCTCCACCAGATTGGCGATCCACGCCGCCGCGCGGCTCTGCGCGCTGTTGCCGCCGCCGTCCACGCCGATCTTGTAGGCCCAGTGCGCGGCCACGCCGCGCTCGGCGATCAGGTCCATCTCGCGGGTGCGGATCTGCACCTCGATCGGCGAACCGTACGGCCCGAACAGCACCGTGTGCAGCGACTGGTAGCCGTTCGCCTTGGGAATCGCGATGAAGTCGCGGAAGCGCCCGTCCAGCGGCTTGTACACCGCATGCACCACGCCCAGCGCGTGGTAGCAGTCGGCCACCGTGTCCACCACCACGCGGAAGCCGAACACGTCCATCACCTGGTCGAAGCTGCGGCGCTGCCCGCGCATCTTGGTATAGACGCTCCACGGCGTCTTCACCCGCCCGACCAGCCGGTGTTCGAGTTTTTCCAATGCCAGCCGCTGCGCCAGCCGCGCCTCGATCTGCCCCAGCGCCTCGCGCCGCACCAGCGGCTGGCTGCGGATGCGCTTGTCGATCACCGCGTGCCGCCACGGATGCAGCGCCTTGAAGCCGAGATCCTGCAGCTCGGCCTTGATCAGGTTCATGCCCAAGCGCTGCGCGATCGGCGCGTAGATCTCCAGCGTCTCGACGGCGATGCGGCGGCGCGCCTCGGCCGACTGCGCGCCCAGCGTGCGCATGTTGTGCAGGCGGTCGGCCAGCTTGATCAGGATGACGCGCAGGTCGCGCGACATCGCCAGCAGCATCTTGCGGAAACTTTCGGCGGCGGCTTCCTGGCGATCGGCGAAGCGCAGCTTGTCCAGCTTGGTGACGCCGTCGACCAGCTCGGCCACCGTCTCGCCGAACTGCGCGGCGACGTCGGCGCGGGTCAGCGGGGTGTCCTCGATGGTGTCGTGCAGGATCGCCGCGACCAGCGTCTCCACGTCCAACCCCAGCTCGGCCAGCACCTGCGCCACCGCCACCGGATGGGTGATGTAGGGCTCGCCGGACTTGCGCGTCTGCCCCTCGTGCGCCGCCGCGCCGGCGATCCACGCGCGCCGCAGCTGCGCGCGCTGGGCTTCGTCGAGGTAATAGGCTGCGCGCTCCAGCGACCGCACGTAGTCCGGCACCGCCGCGTCGGGCACGGTGTCGGTCAGGGCAAGCGCGGGATCGCCGGGCGTCATGCGTCGAGACTAACCTCGCAACGCCATGCCGGCAAACGGTTTCAGCAATGGACGCCGCAAAAGAAAACGGCCCCGCGGGGCCGTTTTCGTGGACGCGGTCGCAGGCCTGCGATCAGTCGTCGCCCTTCATGTCGTCGTCGGCGGCCACCACTTCGGCGGCGGCCCATTCCAGCGCCTCGCGCTCCTTGCGCTCGCGCTCGGCCTTCTCCACCGCGTCGATGAAGTCGGTGTCGATGGCGCGCGCGGCGATTTCGCGCAGGGCCAGCACGGTGGGCTTGTCGTTGGCTTCGCTGTTGTCCAGCTTCGGCTCCACGCCGCCGGCCAGCTGGCGCGCGCGCTTGGAGGCCATCATCACGAGTTCGAAGCGGTTGTCGACCACCTGCAGGCAGTCTTCGACGGTAATACGGGCCATGTCTGTCCTGCGGCGATGGGCCGCGCAAGGGTTCGAAAGAACCGGGGAGTGTAGTCGCGCGCGACCGGAATCGCAAGTCGCGCTCTTGAAAATCAATCACATAGGGCAATTTCGACCGGCCACGGCGGCCCCGCAGAACAGACCGCGGTCCGCTACGGATCGACCAGCAGCGAGGTGATCAGCCGCGCGTGCCGCGCCACCTGGGCGTCCTTGCGCAGCCGGCTGGCGGTGAAGATGCTGCACATCTCGGTCACGGCGACGTCGAACACCTCGTTGACGATCACGTAGTCGAACTCGCCGTAATGGCTCATTTCCTCGCGCGCGGCGGCCAGCCGGCGCTGGATCACCTCTTCCGTGTCCTGCCCGCGCTTGCGCATGCGCTCCTCCAGCGCGGCGCGCGAGGGCGGCAGGATGAACACGCTGACGGCATCCGGCACCTTGGCCCGCACCTGCCGCGCGCCCTGCCAATCGATCTCCAGCAGCACGTCGTGACCGGCCGCCAGCAGCGGCTCCACCGACTGCCGGGCGGTGCCCTTCCAGTCGCCGTGGACCTCGGCGTATTCGAAGAAGTCACCGGCACGGATCATGCCCTTGAACTCCTCGGCGGTGACGAAGTTGTAGTGCTCGGCATGGCGCTCGCCCGGACGCGGCCCGCGCGAGGTGAACGAGATCGACAGGCGGATGTTGGTGTCGCGCGCCAGCACCGCGTTGACGATGCTGGATTTCCCGGCACCCGAGGGCGCGGCGACGATGTAGAGGGTTCCGCGCATGGGCTCAGCTGCCTTTCACTCGATGTTCTGGATCTGCTCGCGGATCTGGTCGATCAGCACCTTCAGCTCCACCGCCGCGTTGCTGGTGCGCGCATCGACCGACTTGCTGCCCAGCGTGTTCGCCTCGCGGTTGAACTCCTGCAGCAGGAAGTCGAGGCGGCGGCCGACCGGCTCCTTGCCGCCCTTGAGGATGCGGCGCAGTTCCACCAGATGGCTGTCGAGGCGATCCAGCTCTTCATCGACATCGAGCTTCTGCAGCCAGATCACCAGCTCCTGTTCCAGCCGGCCCGGATCGGCGGGCTGGGCCAGGTCGGCCAGCCGCGCTTCCAGTTTCTGGCGCTGGCCGGCGCGGATCAGCGGCACCAGCGTGCGCACCTCGCCGGCGATCTTCGCGATGGCGTCGGCGCGCTCGGCGATCACCGCCGCCAGCTTGCCGCCTTCGCGTTCGCGCGCGCCGGTGAAGTCGTCCAGCACGGCGTCGAGCAGGGCCAGGGCTTCGCGCTGCATCGCTTCGGGGTCGGCGTCGCGCCCACGCAGCACGCCGGGATACTGCAGCAGTTCGGTCAGGCTGGTGCGCAGGCCGGGGAACTTCGAGGTCAGCTCGAGGTTGAGCCGCGCCAGGTCCGCAACCATCGCGTCGTCGAGATGCAGGCCGGCATCGGATTCCGGCGCGCGCAGGCGGATGACCAGATCCAGCTTGCCGCGCGAAACCCGCGCGGCGACGCGTTCGCGCAGCGGCGATTCGAACGCGCGCAGTTCCTCCGGCAGGCGCAGGCCCAGCTCCAGGAAGCGATGGTTCACCGCGCGCAGCTCGCCTGCGATCACGCCCCATTCGGTGGCGCGCTCGCCGGCGGCGAAGGCGGTCATGCTGCGGATCATGCGGAATCCAGGGCCGTCGGGATGCGAATGTTAATCTAGCACCCCGTCGATTTCCGGCTTCCCCCGCATGTCCTTCTCCCGTCCCAGCGGCCGCGTCGCGGACCAGTTGCGCGCCGTCTCCATCCAGCGCGGCTTCACCCGCCACGCCGAAGGCTCGGTGCTGGTGAGCTTCGGCGACACCCGCGTGCTGTGCACCGCCAGCGTGGAGAACAAGGTACCGCCGTTCCTGCGCGGCAAGGGCGAGGGCTGGGTGACCGCCGAGTACGGCATGCTGCCGCGCGCCACCCACACCCGCAGCGACCGCGAAGCCGCGCGCGGCAAGCAGGGCGGGCGCACGCTGGAAATCCAGCGCCTGATCGGCCGCAGCCTGCGCGCCTGCGTGGACCGCGCGCTGCTGGGCGAGCGCACCATCACGTTGGACTGCGACGTGCTGCAGGCCGACGGCGGCACCCGCACCGCCGCCATCACCGGCGCCTTTGTTGCGCTGGCGGACGCGGTGCAGGGCTTGATCGACCGGCGCGAACTCAAGCTGCCGGCGAGCGGGCGCACGCCGCTGGTCGGCGCGGTGTCGGCGATTTCGGTGGGCATCTACAAGGGCGTGCCGGTGCTCGACCTCGACTACGCCGAAGACAGCGCCTGCGACACCGACATGAACGTGGTGATGAACGACGGCGGCGGCTTCATCGAACTGCAGGGCACCGCCGAGGGCCACGCCTTCCGCCGCGACGAACTCGACGCGCTGCTGGCGCTGGCGGAACGGGGCTGCGCCGAGCTGTTCGCCGCGCAGCGGGCCGCGCTGGCCTCGTGAAACTGAACGCGTTTTGACGCGGATCAGAGCCAATGAACGCGGATGAACCCGAAGCCGATCGAAATTGATCCGCGCCCATCCGCGTTGATCCGCGTCCAACGGGCTTTTGTGCCCGCGACGCACCACACGACGAAAGGTCATCGCATGAAGCTGGTACTCGCCTCGTCCAACGCCGGCAAGCTGGCCGAATTGCGCGAGCTGCTGGGCGGCGATTTCGAGCTGCACGCACAATCCGAATTCGGCGTGGCCGACGCCGAAGAAACCGGGCTCTCGTTCATCGAAAACGCCATCCTCAAGGCCCGCCACGCCGCGCGCGCCACCGGCCTGCCCGCCCTGGGCGACGATTCCGGCCTGTGCGTCGATGCACTGCACGGCGCACCGGGGCTGTATTCGGCGCGCTACGCCGGCAGGCACGGCGACAGCGAGGCGAACATCGACAAGCTGCTGCGCGAGCTCGACCGCGTGCCCGACGACGCCCGCGGCGCGCGCTTCGTCTGCGTGCTGGCGCTGGTGCGGCACGCCGACGATCCGATGCCGCTGGTCGCCGAAGGCACGTGGGAAGGCCACATCCTGCGCGAGCGCCGCGGCGGCAACGGCTTCGGCTACGACCCGGTGTTCTTCTCGCCCGCGCACGGCTGCGGCGCAGCGGAGCTGCCGGCCGACGTGAAGAACCGCGACAGCCATCGCGGCGTCGCGCTGGCGAAGCTGCGGGACAGATTGCGGCAACCCTGAACTCCGAAACTCCCGCGCAAGCGCGACTCCGGAGTCCCCGGCACTCCCGCACGGGATCTCCCCAAAAAGCGCAAGCTGGATGCGCAGAGAAAAGTTCTGCGAAACGATGCCCGCCTGCGCGGGAATGACGGGCAAAAACGAACCTCCATGCTCACGACTCCACCGCTCTCGCTCTACGTCCACCTGCCGTGGTGCGTGCGCAAATGCCCGTACTGCGACTTCAACTCGCACGAGCGCAAGGGCGAGCTGCCGTTCGACTCCTACGTCGACGCGCTGATCCGCGACCTCGACTTCGACCTGCCGCTGGCTTGGGGCCGCGTCGTCCACAGCGTGTTCTTCGGCGGCGGCACGCCTTCGCTGTTCCCGCCCGAGGCGATCGACCGCTTCCTGCAGCAGGCCGCGGCGCGGCTGCGCTTCGCGCCCGACGCCGAGATCACCCTGGAAACCAATCCCGGCACGGTGGAGCACGGCCCGTTCGCCGGCTACCGCGCGGCCGGCGTGAACCGGCTCAGCTTCGGCGTGCAGAGCTTCGACGATGGCTGCCTGCAGCGGCTGGGCCGCATCCATTCCAGCGGTGACGCCGTGCGCGCGGTGAAGGCGGCGCAGGACGCCGGCTTCGACAATTTCAACCTCGACCTGATGTACGCGCTGCCGGAGCAGACGCTGGCGATGGCGCTGGACGACGTCGAACGCGCACTGGCCCTGCAACCCACCCACGTCAGCCATTACCAGCTCACGCTGGAGCCGAACACGCGCTTCGCCGCGCGCCCGCCGCAGGGCATTCCCGACGAGGACGGCGCCTGGGACATGCAGGAGGCCTGCCAGGCGCGGCTAGCCGAGGCCGGTTTCGCCCAGTACGAGATCAGCGCCTACGCGCGCGATGGTCGGCAGTGCGCGCACAACCTGAACTACTGGCGCTTCGGCGACTACCTCGGCATCGGCGCGGGCGCGCACGGCAAGCTGACGCTGGGCGCCGCGCAGCAGGTGCTGCGGCGCTGGAAGATCCGGCATCCCACCCTGTATCTCGAAAAGGCCGGCAGCGCGGCGGCGATCGGCGGCGACGAAACGCTGACCGACGCGCGGCTGCCGTTCGACTTCATGCTCAACGCGCTGCGCCTGAACGAAGGCGTGCCGATGGCGATGTTCGAGGCGCGCACCGGACTGCCGCGCGCGGCCATCGCCGACCGGCTCGCCGTCGCCCATGAACGCGGCTGGCTCGAACCCGACGCCGGCTGGCTGCGCCCCACCGAACTGGGCCGGCGCTTCGCCAACGACGTGATTGGCCTGTTCCTGGACTGACTCGCGTGCATTGAGGCGACGGCGCTTCGCGCATACCATGCGGGGACTCGTCAAGCGCCCAGGGGGGAGCAGACCGGACGTGCCCGCATCCACTTTCCCGACATCGCAGACGACCACGCTCGCGGAAGCCGCGCTGCCGCGGCGCGCGCGCCACGCGCTGGAACGCCTGCTGGTGGACGTGCGCGCCGAAATGGGCCAGCAGCTTCCGCAGCTCCTTCAGGACGCCGAACTCGCGCTGGCCCGCACCGCCCCCGGCAACGACCCCAAGCTGGAGGCCGCCCGCTTTTCCTCGATGCGCAGCCTCGGCGGCGGCGCGGCTGCGGTCACCCGCCGCTTCATGGCGCAGATCGAAGGCTCGCTGGCCCATCTGCAGGCCGCGCGCCGCAAGCACGCCGACCCCAGCGACATGCCGCCGGTGCTGACGCTCAGCCTGCTCGACGAGGAGGCGGTGAGCGACCAGTCGGTGCTGGAAAACATGGCCAACCGGATCGAGGCGCGCAACAGCCTGGGCTTGCAGCTTTTGGGCCAGCGCTTCGGCGTGCTGGCCGGCGCGCCCGCCTTCGACGGCGAAAGCCTGCCGCTGGGCCCGTACGCCCTGTGCAACGCCCTGGCCGACGCCATCGAAGCGTTGGAGCTGTCGCGCTACGCGCGGATGCAGCTGTTCCAGCAGTTCGAGAAGGCGATGACCGCGTTCTATCCGGCGATGGTGGACGCGCTCAACGCGCGGCTGGCGCAGGACGGCATCCTGCCGCACCTGAGCTTCGTGCCGGTGCGGGTGCGCCCCGGCTCGGTCGCGCCCGCCGCGGCGCGGGCGGCGAAGGAAGCCGAAGATCAGCAGGCGCAGGGCGGCGGCGGCCACGGCGGCGCGGGCGCGCCCGGCGGCGCTTCCCAGCCCGGTGGCGGCGGCCATGCCGGCGCGGGCCATGCCGCCGGCATGACGGGCGGCCGCGGCATGCAGGCATCCGCCGGCGCCGAATCCTCCAACCGCGGCTGGGCGCCCGGCTCGCCGCAGCAACCCGCGCCGGCGAAACCGGCCAATGCCGGCTTCGCCCTCCTCCAGAATCTGTTGAAGCGCCGCCGCGTGCTGCTGGCCAAGCTGCGTCCCGGCGGCAACGACGAGCGCGTGCGCGAGCCGCTGCGCCGCGACGAGGTGCTGGACGCGCTGCAGCGCATGCGCAACACCGCCACCAAGGCGGACACCCTGGCCGACTATCGGCAGATCCTGCTGGCGCAGGCGCGGCAGATGCACGGCCACGGCGTCACCCTGGCCGACGCCGACAGCGACAGCTTCGACCTACTCGCCCTGTTCACCGCCCAGCTGCATCGCGACCTGCGCAAGGCCAGCCCCGGCGAGGCGCTGGTGGAGCGCCTGCGCCTGCCGCTGGCGCAGCTGGCGCTGCGCGATCACCGCTTCTTCACCGACGCCGGGCATCCGGCGCGCCAGATCCTCAGCGCCGTGTCCGTGGCCGGCGCGCACTGGCTGGCCGACGACGACATGGACAGCCAGTGGCTGGGCCTGCTGCAACGCGCCGTCTCCTCGGTGCAGCAGGACAGCGACGGCGCGTTCGACACCTTCGTCGAAGCCAACCAGACCCTGCAATCCGGCCTGCAGGCGCTGGCCCGCAAGGCGGAGATGACCGAACGCCGGCAGGTGGAAGCCGCGCGCGGGCGAGAGAAGCTGGCGCTGGCGCGGCAGCGCGCCCACGCCGAGATCGAGCGCCTGCTGCACGGCCGCGACCTGCCGCGCTTCCACTCGATCCTGATGGAGCAGGCCTGGGCCGACGTGCTGTCGCTGGTCCACCTCCGCAGCGGCGAGCATTCCGCCGACTGGCAGCAACTGCTGGACGTCACCGCGCGGATGATCGACGCCAGCACCGCCGACGCGCCGCAGGAGGCCGATCCGGAGTTCGTCGCGCAGGTGCGCGGCGCGCTGGAACAGGTCGGCTACCACGCCGAGGACGCCAACGCGATCGCCCGCCAGCTGGCCCACGGCCGCAGCGAGACCGACGACCTGGCCTCGCGCACCGAGCTGCTGGTGCAGCTGCGCGCGCGCGCGCGGCTGGGCGAAGGCAACGCCGCCGCCGCGCCGGCCGCCGAGGCATCGGCCGCGCACGGGCCGGAAGAACGGGCCGCCCGCGAGCAGCTGCGCGCGCTGCAGCGCCCGGTCTGGATCGAACTCGAGGACGACGACCAATCGCTGCGCCGCCGCCTGGCCTGGGTCAGCGCGAATTCGGGGCAGGCGCTGGTGGTCAACCGGCGCGGGCTGCGCGTCGGCAACGACGACCTGGAAGCGCTGGCGCGCAAGCTCGCCGCCGGCCGCATGCGCCTGCTGGACGGCGATCCCACGCCGGCCGAAGCCGCCTGGGACGCGACCATGAACAGCCTGCAGCGGATCGCGATGAGCGAAGGCCCGCTGGACGGGGAGCCCGGCTATGGGGATTGAATCACGCCGCCAGCCGCGCCGGCCGGTGCCGGGCATGGTGGAGGTGTACGACACCATCATCGAGGAACCGGTGGGCTACCTCGGCAACCTGTCGATCGGCGGCATGCTGCTGATCGCCAACCGCAGCCTGCCGGACGACGCGCTGTTCCAGTTCCGCTTCAACCTGCCGGACGACCTCGACGCGTCGCAGCCGCTGGAAGTCGGCGCGCATGTGCTGTGGCAGGACAAGGCCGGCGCGCCGGGGCAGTCGTGGATCGGCATGCGCTTCCTCGGCCTGTCGCCGGAGGCCGCGCACCGCCTGCGGGTGTGGACGGCCCAGCCGGAAGGGTGAAGCCTGCGGCGCGGCGGGCGATGCGCGACAATCGCATTCCCCACGCCGCGATCCGCACGCCATGTCCCACGCCACGCTTTCGTCCCTGTACCCGCAGCATCTCGACGTTCTGCAGGCGCGCGCCGCCGAAGCGCTGCGCCGCGGCGGCTTCGACCATCTCGTCGTGCCCAGCGGCACCCTGCACTATCAGGCGTTCGACGACCGCGACTATCCCTACGCGGTGAACCCGCAGTTCAAGGCCTGGCTGCCGCTGACGCAGGCGCCGGGCAGCTGGCTGGTGGTCACGCCGGGCTCGAAGCCGAAGCTGGTCTTCCTGCAGCCGCACGATTACTGGCACGTGGTGCCGGCCGCGCCCAGCGGCTACTGGGTGGAGCGGTTCGAGATCGTCGTCATCCGCACGCCGGAAGAAACCGCGCAGCACCTGCCGGACGCCGCCCGCAGCGCCATCCTCGGCGAGCCGCAGAGCGCGATCGAAGGCTACGCGCCGAACAACCCGCAGCCGGTGATCGCCTACCTGGAATACCACCGCGCGTTCAAGACGGCGTACGAGATCGAGATGATGCGGCAGGCCAGCCGGATCGGCGCGCGCGCCCACCGCGCCGCCGAGCGCGCGTTCCGCGCCGGCTCCAGCGAATTCGGCATCCACCTCGCCTATTGCCAGGCCGCCGGCCAGGACGCCAACGACCTGCCCTACGGCAACATCGTCGCCCTCAACGAACACGGCGCGGTGCTGCACTACACCCACCGCGACCGGCTGCCGCCGAAGCCGGTGCGCAGCTTCCTGATCGACGCCGGCGCCAGCTTCGGCGGCTACGCCTGCGACATCACCCGCACCTATTCCGCGGCCGACGACGAGTTCGCGGCGATGATCCGCGCCGTCGACGCCGCGCAGTTGCAGCTCTGCGACATGGTCCGCGCCGGCACCGACTACGCGCGCATCCACCTGCAGGCGCACCTGCTGCTGGCCGGCGTGCTGCGCGACTTCGGCGTCCTCAAGGTCTCGCCCGAAGACGCGCTGGCCAGCGGCGTGAGCAGCGCGTTCTTCCCGCACGGCGTCGGCCACGGCATCGGACTGCAGGTGCACGACGTGGCCGGCTTCGCCGAATCCGACACGGGCGGCACGCTGCCCAAGCCCGACGGCCATCCCTACCTGCGCCTGACCCGCACGCTGGCGCCGGGCATGGTGGTGACCATCGAACCCGGCGTCTACTTCATCGACATGCTGCTGGACGAACTCAAGGCCAAGGGCCTGGGCGACGCGGTGGACTGGGCGCGCGTGGAGGCGTTCAAGCCCTACGGCGGCATCCGCATCGAGGACGACGTGGTCTGCACCGACGGCGAACCGCTCAACCTGACCCGCGAGGCGTTCGCCGCCGGCGCCTGACGCATGTCGCCCGCCCATCTGCTGCTCGCCCTGGCCGTCGTCATCGTCTGGGGCACCAACTTCGTGGTGATCAAGCTGGGGCTGGCGGAATTCCCGCCGCTGCTGTTCGCCACCCTGCGCTTCGCGCTCTCGTTCCTGCCGTGGCTGCTGTTCGTGAAGCGGCCGCCGGTGGCGTGGCGCTGGCTGGTCGGCAACGGCGTGTTCCTCGGCTTCGGCATGTTCGGGCTGCTGTTCATCGCGATGCGCGCCGACATCACTCCGGGCGTGGCCTCGCTGATGGTGCAGACGCAGGCGTTCTTCACCATCGGCCTGTCGATGCTCCTGCTGGGCGAACGCCTGCGCGGGTTCCAGGCCGCCGGGCTGGCGCTGTGCGTGGCCGGCATTGCCGTGCTGTTCGCGCATACCGATGCCTCGCTGACCGTGCGCGGCCTGATCCTGACGCTCGGCGCCGGCCTGTCCTGGGCGGTCGCCAACCTGATCGCCAAGCGCGCCGGCCGGATCGACATGCTCGGCTTCATGGTGTGGTCGAGCCTGTTCGCGGTGCCGCCGCTGCTGCTGGCGAGCCTCGTGTTCGAAGGCCCGCAGCGGATCGGCGAGGCGCTGGCGCAGGCGAACTGGATCGGCTGGAGCGCCGCGTTCTGGCAGGGCGCGGCGAACACGCTGTTCGGCTACGGCGCGTGGAACTGGCTGCTGGCGCGCTACCCGGCGGCCACGGTGTCGCCGCTCTCGCTGCTGGTGCCGGTGTTCGGCATGCTGGCCGCCGCGCTGGCCTACGGCGAGCCGCTGCCGGCGTGGAAGCTCGGCGCCTGCGCGCTGCTGCTGGCCGGGCTGGCGTTGATCGCGCTGTGGCCGCGCATCGGCACGCGGTTCGCGCGCCAAACTGACTCGACCGCGTGAGCAGGCCGATCCCGCGCAGGCGGAATCCTGCCCGCTACACTTCGTCAGGCAAGAACTGAATCTGCTTCACGTCAGATCATTCGGAAACGATCTCCACCTCGAAGCGGTGGAGATTCAGCCGAATCGCCGCTATTGCGCTCTCCTCCCGACCTCCCGCATTTCCCGCCAACGGGCGTACTGTCCGCGCTTGGCCGGATCCGGATCCTCGACGTCCTGCAGCCAGAAGCGGAACCAATCGAGGTTGCGCTCGTAGACGGCCAGTTTGTGCCGGGGTTGGAACTTCTGGTGGGGCTCGTGGGGGAAAACGTACATGTCGGCGAGGCCCGCGCGGATCAGGGGGAGTGCGTAATCGAGGGCGAGCATGTACTCCTGTTCCGGCATCTGCATCAGGAGAGGGATGCGGATCCGATCCAGATTGAATACAGGGGACATCGCCTTCCAGTCTCCACCGGTTTCGTCGGAGCCTCCGAGCTGCCAGTATTCCTCCAGCCGCCGGTCGAACGCTTCCGCCTGCAGGCCTGAGAGAAAACGCAGCTGCGGCGAGATCATCGGCGAACTGACAGAGGCGGCGGCCAACGTGTCCGAACGCATGGCCGTCCAGATCGTGGCCTCCGTGCCGAAGCTCAGGCCGCCCATGCCCACCTTGTCCCGTCTGACCAGGCCTTCCGACACCAGCAGATCCACCGCGCTTTCCACAGCGGAGCGCCCCAGCTCGTAGCGTTCGATGGCGTTCATGCGAATCGGCGCCCTGTTGATGCATAACGCCGCGATGCCTTTTCCCGCAAGCGATGCGAATGGCATCTCGTCGCCCAATCCACCGCGCACGTAGCCAAGGCACCAGTAGTAATTGATCACCAAGGGGGCAGGGCCGCGCGCCCGCGCCGGAGCGAAGAACTGACCGGTGTAGGTTCTCCCATGGGCATCGTTCCATTGGAGCAACCGCACCGGGGTTCCAGCCATGTCCAGCCCGAGAGGCCCATTGGGCTGGTGCAGCACCCGTCGCTCCCCCGAGACGATGTCGATGCGCTCCAGCCGTGGCGGTGTGTTGGGATCGGCGGTCACGCATGCCATGGCATCGGAAGTCAGACCGCAGGCACTGAAGCGATCGCGCCCGCCAGCAATCAAGCCGCGCCCGTCGGCGACTCGATGTATGGCATTCGCCTCGACGTTCCATCGGAAGACCGATTGCGCATAACCGGCATCGGGATCGCTTGTCGTGAAGATCACCTCATTGCTGCCCGGCCGCCACTGGACGCCCGTGATCGGCATGCCGATGCACAGACGAGAAGCGCACACAACACGCTCCGCCTTTCCGCGCCGATCGATCACCGACAGCTCCACATCGGGCGAATCCCGCAACCCGTCCCGTCCGCCGATACGAGTCAACACCGCGATCCGGGAACCGCCAGGCTCTGCCGAAGCCTTCCAGGGCGAGGCCTCTTGCAACGCTGCAATGGATTGATCCGGTGCCCCATGGCGCGTCGGAACCGCCATCTTCTTTCCGGTGGATAGATCGATCGATACCCACCGATCTGGTATCTCGGCCAGCAGTGGGTAGCGTATGACCTCATTGTCCTTCAGCCGTTGCGTCGCGGGCCTTTCCTCGAGGTATCCCGAGCGGAACAGGCCCTGACCCAACGGCACCGATGCATCGATATGGATCCCCGCGTCGTACTCCGCCAGTTCGGCATCGAGCACCTCCTGCCGGGTCGGGCCTACGCTGTATCGCATGGCTCGACCATCCTCATCCAAGGCGAAGCCCCGGACATCGGCGGGATCCCGGGTCACCGGGGCGACGGAAGCGCCGTCCGCAGCCGCCCGCCACACATCGATCCGACCGTCGATCAGCGCCCGATAGTAGAGCCACCGCCCGTCCGGCGACCAGACTGCGGAAGCGGGCAGAGGAACACCGGAGGAATTGCGCAAGGGAACGCCGCCATTGCCCACCCTGCGGGGCGGCGACATGCCATCCATGCTGGAAACGTACCAGGCCGTCTCGTAGGTATTGCGCGCGACGGACGCCTGCTCGACGCGGTACGCCACCATGCGACCGTCCGGCGAAACCACCGGCCCGCTCATATCCGCGATCTCGACCAGGCGCCGGGGCGTCACCGTCCCGGCATCGGCAACGCCTGCCATCGTTGCCAGCCCCAGCCACAGCACGGCAAGTCGCTTCGCGCATCGGCTCATGTTCATCGCGCCTCCCTTCCATCCACCCTGATCTCTGTCATTCGGCAACGCACGCGGCTCACCAGTGCTTCGTCAAGGCAACGCTGACGAAGCGCCCGATGGGCGAGTAGTTCGTGGCGTCATAGGGCGGCACCAGAAATGGGGTGACCTTGCTGATGTCATGCAGCGGCGGCGCCCGGTTGAGCAGGTTCTGCACTGAAAGCGCGAATTCCCAGCCGGGCAATGCACGGTTGTTCCGGCCCGGTGCGTAACGCAGGGTGGCGTCGACCGTCGTGAACGATGCCGTACGTTCGCCGGCGATGGCGTTTTCCAATCCCCCCTTGTAGTTGAGGAAGGAGGAGGCCGTGACCGGCCCTGCCGTCCATACGGCGCCGAGGCGCCCCACCAACCTCGGCGGATTGTGGAGCGTCCCGGACAGGTCGAACTCGGTGGTGGTGAAGCGCTGCGTGCTGTCGAGCCAACTGGCCGACCCCCGGATGGCCAGCCGGCCATGCGCCAGGTCGAACCGGTACGCGCCGGAGAGATCGACGCCCCGGATCCTCTGCTGCACGGCATTGCGGAATTGGAAGTAGATGACCGCCACGACCTTGCCCGGGTCGTATGGCATGCCGGCCTGGTTGGTGACGATGCCGTCGCCGTCACGGCCGATGATCGCCGCCTGTTCACCGGGCGATGGAGACAGGCGGACGAATTCGGCGTAGGCCGGGTTGCTCAACGCCTGCGTCGGATCGGTGATCGGCTGCACCACGCGGTCGGCGTAGTCGATGTCGAAATACGTCAATTCCGTTTCCAGGCCCGGCAGCGCTTCGGGATGGAATGCGAGGGAAGCCGTCCAGGTTCGCGCCCGCTCCGGCTCCAGCCCCGGATTTCCACCATCGAGGTAGAGCACCGTGGCGTCGGACGGGAACCCGGTCCCGCCGCTTGCGCGAGCGAGGCGCAGTACCACCTGCTCGCTGCGCAACAGCTGATAGAGCGTTGGCGCCTTGAAGGACTTCCCCCAAGACGTCTTCAGCGTGAAGTCGGCGTTCGGGCCATAGATGAGGCCCAGCTTCGGCGTGGTGACCCTTCCGAAGCTGTCATGATCCTCGCTGCGCATGGCCGCGGACAGCTCCAGCCTTCTTGCTCCGGCCTTATGCTGGTCGGGACCCAACAGTGGGAGATTGAGTTCCACATAGGCGAATCGACTTGCCTCGTTCCCTTCGATCGTTGCCTTGTCGGTCACATGGTTGTATTCGAGGAAACCGTTTCTGCGGTGGCCGGCTCCTACAGCCAGGCGCGCATCTCCGCCCGGCAAGGGGAACACGGGTCCTTCGGCGCCTAGTTCGACGACGCGACTGTCTGTACAGACGCACGTATCGGTCACCGATAAGGCACCAGTGGCGAGCCTCTGGGTGGACTGGTACTGGTCATGCCGGTTGCGCGCCCACGCACCCGCAACCGACATCGTCCAGTCATGGGGCAAGAACCATTCGATGCCTGGCGACACCATCCAGGTCATGGTGTCCGGCGCGGCGCTGACGAACTGGTTCCCGACATCGTTGTAGACGCTGTAGCGTTGCGAACGTTGGGTCCTGAAGGCGTCCAGGCTCAATTCCGCCACGGTGCCGACCTGCTGGTGGATGCTCAGCAGCCCGCCTTGCTGGTCGCTCTCCGGGTAGAGCGTCCACGGATCCCGCAGATGCTCCGTGTAGCTTCGCTGGCGCGCGAAGATCGGATCGGTGGAGACGTCCTTGATCGTCGCGATCATGCCGCCGCTGTCCCACGTCGCACCGGCGGTCGCGGTGTATTCCCGGGTCGCCAATCCCCCGTCGGTCGCCCCGCCGCGCCGCGCGCCGAGGGAAACGCCATCGTAGCTGCGCCGGACGAGCACATTGGCGACTCCCCCGACGGCATCGGAACCGTAGATCGCGGATGCGCCGTCCGGCACGATCTCGATGCGCTCCACTGCCTCCACTGGAATCGCCGATATGTCCACGCCCTGCGATACGCCGCCGTACGCCATCCGCCGGCCGTTGAGCAGCGTGAGCGAGGCATCCTGGCCCAGTCCCCGCAGGTTCAGCGCCGAACCGCCAGTGATATTGGTGTTCTGGCCGCCGGCGCCGGAAATCGTGAAGGGGATGACCCCCGGGTTCTGGCCGCCCGAATAGTTCTGCGGCAGGTTGCGCGCCACTTCGCCGAGATCAGTGAAGCCTTCCTCGCGGATGCTCGCGGAATCGATCATGATCACCTGCGACGGCGTCGTGCCGCCGCGGATGCGCGTGCCGGTCACCACCATGGTGTCCAGCGTGGAGACGACGCTCTTGTCCGTGGAAAGCGCTGCTGCGCGCTCCCTGCCCTTGGCACCGTCACGGATTGCTTCGGCTGCTTGCGCCTGTTCGCTTTTTTTTTGCCGGGTTGCTGGCAAGGATGCCGCTGGCCGGATCGTCGCCGCATTTTCGCTGCTGTAGACCACCTCCAGACCCGTACCCTCCAGCAATCGCTGCAATGCCTCGCGCTTGTCCAGGTTTCCTTGCACCGGACGGGCCATCGCATTGCCGATGGCGTCGGGCTGGTAGAGCAGTTGCATGCCCGCCTGGCTTGCATAGGCCTGCAACGCGGTGGACAACCGCTGGGCCGGAATGTCGAACTGGACGGCGGCGGTCGATTGCGCGCCCGCGGGCATGGACAGCGACAGCGCGATCGCCAGCAGCCCCGCATGCAACGCCTTCGAGATGTGCTTGTGCAACGAATTGCTGCGAACCCGCGCTTTCTTCATCGGCTTGATCCCCGGTTGATTGGCGTCCTGCACCGCATATGCGATGCACCTGCATGGACTACGAACCGCAAGCCGCGGATTTCCCCCATTCCGATTGCGAAGCCCTCACTCCACGTACGCGCGATTTTCCGCATCGCGACGCACCTGCAGACCCAGCCCGTCATGCAGCATGCTGAGCAATGCCTCGGCGCCTTGCGGATTGGTCTGGAACGTTCCTGCCACCGGCAGATCACGAACGCCCGCGCCAAGCTCGATCCGCACGGGCGTGTACCGGCCCATCTCGTCCACCACCTCATGCAGCGGTCGATTCTCGAAATAGATCGTGCCGCCGCGCCATGAGGTTTCACGCACCACCTCCGGCAGTGGAACATGCCGAACCTGGGTGCCGGCGCCGCGCAGATCGGCCTGTTGCCCGGCCCCGAGCAGCGCGACCGGCAATCTCGCCAGCGCATCGTCCGATGGCGCGTTCTGCTGGAGCACCGTAGCCGTGGCGACTTTCACCCGCCCCTCGCTGACGGTGACCCGGACATCGTCACGGCGCAGGTACACGTTGAAGGCCGTGCCCACCGCGCGCACCCAGGTGTGATCGGCCACTACCCAGAAGGGCCTTGCGGTGTCGTGGGCCACTGTGAAAAAAGCTTCCCCCCGCTCCAGACGGATCACGCGGGCGCTGCCGTCGTAGTCGACCCGCACCGCGCTGTCGCTGTTGAGTTCCACCCGGGAACCATCCGGCAGGGCCACGGAGGCGTGCTCACCAACCCCGGTCTGGTACGAAGAAGGCGAACGCCACTGCCACCAGCCGCCCACCACCGCAAGCACCAACACGGCGGCGCAAGCCATCGCGACCAGGCCATGCCCGTGCCGTTTCCTCACCCGCGTGGCCGCCTGCATGGCATGGCCGAACGACACCGCGCGGACGGTCCGGCCCGCCGCCGCCAGTTGCCGCCAAGTCGCCATCAGCTCCTCGTAGGCCCTTGCATTGCATGGATGCGCATTCCGCCACGCCGCGAAGCGGGCGCGGTCTTCCGCACTGACATCGTCGGCCTGCAGCCGCGCAATCCATTCGCTGGCCTGGCGCCCGGTTTCCTCCGCATCGGGGAGATGGTGGATCTTGCCCATGACGCTAGCCTGCGTCCTTGTCGGGAAGCTGATAGCGGCGTCGCATGAACGCATGCGTGTCGCGCAAGCCGCGGGCGACGTGCTTCTCGACGGTCCTGGGGGAAATGCCCAGCCGTTCGGCGATGTCCTTGTACGAACAACCGTGGAATACCTTGAGCGAGAACGCCGCCCGGCACTGTTCGGGCAAGCGCTCGACCGCCTGCCGCAGCAACCCGGAGGCCTCGGCGGCAATCAGGCGATCTTCCGGCGAGGCACCCTCGTCTTCCACCGCGCCGATGCGGTCGATGTCCCCCACCGCATCGGTCGCCGCCTTGCGCTGGTTGCGTTGCGCGTTCCACGCAAGGTTGCGGGCGGTGACGAAGAGGAACGCCTTGGGCGTCCTGGCATGCTGCCCATGCTCCAAGGTTCTGGCATAGGCTTCCTGCACGATGTCCTCGGCCACCTCGTTCGACCGCGTCAGGCGGCGCACATAACGCAGCAGTCCCTGCCGGGTCTCGGCGAAGAACTCCGAAAAGCGTTGTGGGAACGCATGGGTCATGGTCATCCAGCCGCCGCCATCCGCCAACGCTACGCCAGGACATGTTTTCCGGACAAGGCATCGGCGCGCTTCACCGCCCCGCGGCGCTCATGGCGGCGAGGCTCATTCGATGAATGACACGCCGGGGCGAAAATTCCCCCATGCGCGATGCACGCCAGGATCTTGGATGTCGCGCCGCGCCATTCTGGCCTCGCAACCCGTCGCACATGCCCATCGGTCCGTCCCGCCGGAGCAGGCATCAAGGCCAAGCGAATCCCCGTTACCGCGGCTTGTTTCTCGCCTCCCGCATTTCCCGCCAGCGGGCGTACTGCCCGCGCTTGGCCGGATCCGGATTCTCGACGTCCTGCAGCCAGAAGCGGAACCAATCGAGGTTGCGTTCGTAGGCGGCTAACTTATGCCTTGGCTGGAATTTCTGGTGCGTTTCGTTGGGGAATACGTAAAGGTCGGCCTGGCGCCCGCGAACTAAGGGCAACGAGACGCCCAGTCCGGACAGATACTCCTGCTCGGGCATCTGGAACAGGATCGGCACCTTGATCCTATCGAGCTGGTACACGGGCGCGATTTCCCGCCACCGCTCAGGCGTTTCGTCCGGCGCTCCCAACCCCCAGGATTTTTTCAGCTCCTCGAAAAAGGCGTCTCCCCGCAGGGTGTTGAACAGGTAGTAGTTGGGCTCGATCGAGGGAGACGTGATCGAGGCGGCAGCGACGACATTGCTCTGGGCGATTGTCCACATCGTCACTTCACTGCCGAAACTGAGCCCGCCCATGCCCACCCTGACGGGATCGATCTCACCCTCCAAGGCCAGTTTTTGAACGGCGCTCCGGACTCCCGAAAGGCCCCGGCCGTAGCGCTTGACCGCATCAAGAAGATAGCCGGGGGGATCGTTGATGCAGAGGGAGGAAATTCCATGTTCCGCCAAAGCCGCCAGCGGCCATTCATCACCCATCCCACCCCGCAGGAAGCCGGCGCAGTTGTAGTAGGTCAGGAACAGTGGCGGCGGCGTACCACTCGTCGTGCGCGCCGGGAAAAACTGGCCCGTGAAGACTTGGCCATCTGCATCGGTCCAGCGCAGCAGGCGCGCCCGTGCCGTCGCGGCCATGTCAGCTGCCAGTGCCGCGTTCGGGTCGAACAGCACCTGGCGACGGCCGGTATCCAGATCGATCCGTTCCAACCGCGGCGGCTGGTCGGCTGCCGCGGTGACGCATGCCAGAGCCGTCGTCGATGCACCGCATGCGCTGAAGCGGTCGCGCCCACCGTTGACCATGCCGCGCGCCCGTACTACTGGACGCACGCCGCCGCTGCGCACGTTCCATCGGAAGATCGACTGCGCGAGGCCCTCTTCGGAATCGGTCACGGTGAACAGCACTTCGTCGCTACCCGGACGCCATTGGATGCCGCTGAGTCCCTTGCCGGCGCACAATTCGGACGTGCAGGGAACCGGCGTCCGGGCCGTCCGCTCCGGAAGCATGCTCAACCGGATATCGAGGCTTTCTCGGAAGCCATCAGCATTACCCACGCGCGTCAGCAACGCGATGCGACCACCTTTCGGCTCGGCCGCCATTCTCCATGGCGGGGGCAATCCAGCGGCAAGATCGGAAGCCGTCAGCGGGCGTGGAGGCTGATAGGATGCCGGAAGGGCCTGGCCCTCGCGGCTTGCGAGGTCGATAACCTTCCAGCGAACCGGCAGCTCCGCCAGGAGCGGTGCGCGCCCGAACCACATGCCGGCGTAGCGCTGCGTTTCCCAACGCCCCTCGATATTGATGGAGCGGAACAGGCTCTGGCCGATGGGCACGTTCCCGTCGATGCGTATTCCACGGTCGTACTCGGCCTGCTCCGATTCGAGGATCTGCTCCCGCGTAGCGCCCACACCATAGATAAGGCGTCGCCCATCCTCGCTCAACGAAAACCCGCTAGGAAGCAGGCGCAGCCTATCCTCGCTCAGCGCAAGCAGCCCCACGTCGGCGGCATCGAACGTCATGGGCTCGGCGCCGGATCCGTCCGTGGCCGCGCGCCAGACGTCGATCTTTCCGTCCATCAGGGCACGGTAGTAGATCCAGCGCCCATCCGGAGACCAGATGGCCGTCGCCGGCGGGGAAACTCCGGCGGCGTCGCGCAGCGGAACACCGCCGTCCGCCACACGGCGCGGCGCAGCCTCGCCCTCCATCTCCTGCACGTACCAGACGCTGTCATAGGTATTGCGCTCGACGGAGGCCTGCTCGACGCGGAACGCGACGCGCTTTCCATCTGGCGACACCACGGGCGGCCCGAAGTCGGCCACCTCGAGCAAGCGCCGCGATGCAGCCCCCCCCCCATGGGCCGAGCTGCACAGGATCGCCATTGCTGCAAACGCCAGCATCGGCAGTCCTGGGGTCCGCATCGCGAACGCCCGGGCCAGGCCCCATCCCGCGCGGGAGGCCCGGCAACGGTCCAACAGATCGGGAGCCTTCATGGTCGCCTCAGAAGTGCTTGGAGACAGAAAGGTCGATGAAGCGGCCGGTCGCCGAATAATTGGTCGAGTCGTAGGGTGGCGCGTAATCCGCGTAGGAACTCGGGGTGTACAACGGGGGGGCACGATCGAGCAGGTTCTGCACCGAAAGCGCGACCGCGACACCCGCCCAGATGCCGTCGCGTCGATCATGGGCGTAACGCAACGCCGCGTCGAAGGTGGTGAACGACGTTGTCTTCTTCCTGTCCACGGTGTTCGTCACCCCGCTCTTGTAGTTGCCGAAAACCGAAGCGCTGAAACCGCCCTGGTTCCAGACCGCGCCGACGCGGCTGGTAACCTTCGCCGGATTAAACAGGGTGCCGGAGAGGTCGAAGGAATCCTGCGTGGCCGTGTTCCGCTGCGAGCTGTCCATCCATGTGACCGAACCGCGGAGCGTGAGGCGCCCCGACCCGAGATCGAAGCGGTACGACCCGGAAAGGTCCGCGCCCCTTATCTTCTGCTGGGCGATGTTGGTGTAGTTCCCGTAGACGATGGCGACCACCTTGGCGGGATCGTAGGGAACCCCGGTGAAGTTGTAGAAACTGACTGTGGAGAGGAGCTGCTCCAGCTTCGCCGCCGACGGCTGATAATCGACGACTTGCGCGTAGGCGGGATTGCCCAGCACCTGCGAGTAATTGACGATCGGCTGGACCACGCGATCGATGTAATCGATATGGAACCCGGTGAGTTCCGTCTCCAGGCCCGGCAATGCTTCGGGGTGGTACGCCAGTGAAGCAGTCCAGGTCTGCGCACGCTCCGGCTTCAAATCGGGGTTACCGCCACCCACGCGCACCGCCATGCTCCCGGCGGGATAGCCCGTGCCGCCCCAGCTGGCAGGGAAGCCGAGCGACGCAACCCGGCTCTGGTTGACCTGGAGCAACGTGGGTGCCTTGAACGACCGCCCCCACGAAGCCTTCGCCGTGAAATCGTTGCCGGGACGGTAGACCAGGCCGACCTTGGGCGTGGTGACGCCCCCGAAGCTGCTGTAGCCCTCGCTGCGCACGGCGGCGGTCAGCGATAGCTGCTTCACGCCGGGGATGTTCTGACCGGCGCCGATCACCGGCACGTCGATCTCGGCATAGGCGAACCTGGCGCTCTCCATGCCCCGGTTGCTCCGGGTGCCGGTCGTGTAGCTGTCCTGCCAGAAGCGGTTCTTCCTGTAGCCGGTTCCGGACGCGAGACGCACCTCGCCGCCGGGAAGCTCGAATACTGGGCCTTCGACGCCCACTTCGTAAGTCCGGCTCTCGTTGCAGTAGCAGTCGTTGACCAATATCCTGGATGCGTCCGTTGCCGGATCGAGCCGGGCTTGATGCTCATCGTGTCGATCCCGGCCCCAAGTTGCCGCCAGCGAAAGCGCCCAATCGCGCGGCAGCGTGAATTCGATGCTGGGCGACACCAGCAAGGTGGTGGTCCGCGGCGTCATGCTGTTGACGCCTAGATACTCGTAATAGTGGCGCTGATGACGGCGGCTCCCGAGCGCGTCCAGCCGCAGTTCGACGCTCTCGCCGAGCACCTGGTAAGCGCTCAGCAGGCCGCTGCGGAGGTCGCTGCCCGGATAGAGAGTGGTGGGCGGCCCGAGATAGTCGGCGTAGCGGCGCTCGGCCGCGTGGATAGGGTCGACGGAAACGTCCCGGTAAGTGGCGATCAGCCCGCCGCTGTTCCAATAGGTACCCGCGGTCACGCCGTACTCGTGCGTGGCGAGCCCTCCGTCGGTGGCCCCGCCGTGGCGGGTGCTCACGGTCACGCCATCGAAGTCGCGCTTGAGGATCACATTGCCCACGCCGCCCACCGCGTCGGAGCCGTAGATGGCGGATGCGCCGTCGGCGACTATCTCCACTCGCTCCACTGCTTCGACCGGGATCGCGCTGATGTCCACCGCCTGCGCGAAACCACTGTAGACCATGCGGCGGCCGTTGAGCAAAGTGAGCGTGGCATCCGGCCCCAGGCCGCGCAGGTTCAGGGACGAGCCGCCCGTAATATTCTGGTTTGCCAGACCAGCGCCGGAAAAGCCTCCGCTGCTGACCCCCGGATTCTGCCCGCCGGTGAAGTTCTGCGGAATGCTGCGGACCACCTCGCCGATATCCGTGAAACCTTCCTCGCGGATTCGCTCGCTACCGATCGTGATCACCGGTGACGGCGTCACTCCACCTCGGATGCGCGTGCCGGTCACCGTCACCGCATCAAGCGTCGTGGCCGATTCCTTTTTCCGTTCGACGCTCTCCTCGTCTTCGTCCACAGGAGTTCCCGCGCCGATCGAGATCGTGTTGTAGTTGATCTTCCGAATGGCCAGCCCCGTGCCTTCCAGCATTGCCGCGAGGCCTTCGGAAGCCGTGTAGCTGCCATGCAGCGGATGGGTGGTAATGCCCTGCACGCGATCCTGCGAGAACACCAGGGTGATGTCGGCCTGCTCGGCGAACGCGTTCAACGCCGAGGCGGCGGATTGCGCCGGGACGTCGAAGTCCTTCGTATCGCCCGCCGCCTGCGCCTGCGCATTCGATGCCGCGCCGGCCAGGCCGATGGCGATGATCAATGCGTTGCAAAGGATGTTGCGCCGGATGTTCTTCATCACAGGATGGCCTCGCATGGTTGCAGTCTCGGGATGGGTTCGGGTTGCCGCGGCGGTGCCGGCTTCAACGATGAAGACGGGTCTCGGAACTATTTCCGCTATTGCGGTTCGCATCCGCTTCCGGGGTTGTCGATGGCGCCTGCATGCGCCGTCCGAAACCCCCGGGACAGGCCGTGCGCAGGCAGATGAGATAGGTGCCATCGACCGCCCGCCGATAGCCGAGCCGGGTGCCGTCCAGCAATACGGCCAACCCGCGATCCACGGTGTAACGACCCTGCAATGCCCGCGTGCGGTCGTTGGCGACCAAGTCGTACGGGAAGATCAGCGCGATGTCCGCCTGCCTGGCGAACTCGTTCAGCGCCGGCCCCGCCGGCTGGGCGGGGATGTCGAACGGCATGTCGAGCGCATCCGCCGGAGCGCATGCCGACAACGCGAGCATAGGCAGTAGCAACGCCAGCCAAGCCAAGGCGCGCGCGCGTCCAGAAGCGTTTCCCATTCGGCCTGTTCGTCCGGAGTAGCGACGTCGATGCGCCGGTCACTGTCAGACGGGGCCGTGCGCGTTTTCCGCCATGCCGGACTGCGTGGCGCCCTCTATCGCCTGGCAACACCCCGGCGAGTGGAGGGCGAAGCGATCAACGCCGTGGCGATGGCGCGGGGGCGCGCGCCTCGATGTAGACCAGATGGTCCGAGGTGCGGCGCACCGCGACGGGAAACGCGTTCGTCAGCGCCTCCAGGAAGCCGTCCACATCGCCGGTGCGGAAGCGCCCGCCCACGCGCAGGCGCTGGATGCCGGGATCGACCACCACCAGCCGGGTGTCGGTATAGCGGTTCAATTCCGCGATGGCCTGAACCAGGGGCTCGCCATCGAACACGATGGCACCATCGCGCCAGGCCAGCGCATTGGAGACGGTCGTCGGTGCGATCCTGGCCACCCGATCCGCGGCATCGGCTTCGAAGCGCTGTCCGGCCTCCAGTTCGCTGGGCCTCGCGGGGGTCTGTTCGGGCGCGACGGCAGCGGCGCGCCCCGGCGCTTCCGCTCGTGGCGTGATTTCCACCCGACCGTCGGTGACGATGACCTCCACGTCGCGGCTGTCGCGCAGGCGCACGTTGAACTCGGTACCCACCGCGCGCACCACGGTGTCACCGGCCTGCACGAAGAACGGGCGATCGGCGTTGTGCGCCACCTTGAACAACGCCTCGCCCTTTTCCAGCCGGATGACGCGTCGGTCGCGGGTGAAACGCGTCTCCAGAATGGTGTTGGTGTTGAGCTGCACCACCGAGCCATCGGCCAGCCCTACGCTGCGCCGTTGCCCGACGGCCGTGGCCAGGGTCTGCGATTCGTTCCCGCGCTGGTACCAGAGCACGCCTCCCGCCGCGAGCGCCAGCGACGCCGCCATCGCCCAAGGCAGCAAGCGCCTCAGTCTGTTCGACAGGGGTGCCGGCGCCGCCTGCGCATGCAGGCGGCGCTCCTCAGCGACGAAGGTGGCGACCTTTTCCTCACGCTTGGCCTCGGCTAGCTCATCCAGCGACTGCCAGACACCGCCGAGCTCCTCGAACGCGCGTCGGTGGCGCTGGTCGCGCCGCAGCCACTGTTCGAACTCGGCGCGCGTCCCGGCCGGGACGTCATCGTCGTCCAGCCGCCACACCCAGGTCGCCGCCTCTTCCTCCAGTTCGGCCTGGCTGCGGAATTTCAGCACGTCGCTCATCGCGTTCCCCCCTCATCCTTGAGCAGCGGTGCATCGCGACCGGCATCCGCCGATGCGGCACCCGCCGGCACGTCATGCTCGCGCAGGTGATCCCGGCATCGCACCAATCCCTTGGCGACGTGCTTCTCGATTGTGCTCTGCGAGATGCCCAGCACCGCGCTGATTTCCGCCTGCGACAACTTGTAGACCTTCCTCAGCACGAACACGCGGCGGCAGACCGGCGGCAGGCTGTCCACCGCGGAACAGAACGCCTCGAACCGGCGGCGCGCATCCAGTTGCTCTTCGAGTTGCGGACTCCCCGTGGAGACGCCCAGGGCATCGAAATCCGCCACCGCATCGGTGGCGCGGCTGACCCGGCGGCGGCCCAGTTCCACCGCCAGATTGTGGGCGATGGTGATGAGCAGCGCCTTGGGCGATTCGACGGCGGTGTAGTCCTGTATGCCGTAGATGCGCAGATACGTGTCCTGGATGACGTCCTCGATGTCGTCGTCGGAGTTCAGATACCTGCGCAGGTACTTCTGCAGCATCTGCCGATGGCAGAACACCTGGTTGAGGAACCATTCGTGGTGATCGGGCGGCATGGATGGAGACGCGGCATACGGACGGCGATGGCCCACATGGAACCGCGCCACCTGCGTCGTGTAAAGCGAAAATCACGCTGCAACCGATTGTTTTTTCAGGAATAGGCAGGCAATGGCGGAAACTCCGCGCTGGCCCGTCCCTGTCTGGTTGCCCCTCATCCGCGCCCTGCATCCAGGGCAATGGGATACCGTCAAGCGCGCACGTTTCCCATCAAGTCCTCAACCTCGTCCGCGCTCCGCTCCAAGACGCCCGTCAGCACCTCGTGCCCCTCGGCGGTGATCAGCACGTCATCCTCGATGCGGATGCCGATGCCGCGCCACTTCGCCGCCACCGTCGCGTCGTCCGCCGGCACGTAGAGCCCCGGCTCGATGGTGAACACCATCCCCGGCTCCAGCAGGCGCGAGGCGCCGTCGATGCGGTATTCGCCGACGTCGTGCACGTCCAGACCCAGCCAGTGGCCGGTCTTGTGGCGGTAATAGCGCCGGTAGGCGCCGTCGGCCAGCGCCGCCTTCAGCGTGCCCTGCAGCAGGCCGAGCGAGAGCAGGCCGTCGGTCAGGGTTTCCACCGCCGCCTCGTGGCCGGCTTCGTAGGGAACGCCGGGCCGCGCCTGCGCCAGCGCGGCGGCCTGCGCGGCGCAGACCAGGTCGTGCAGCGCGCGCTGCTCCTTCGTGAAACGGCCGTCGACCGGGAACGTGCGGGTGATGTCGGCCGCGTAGCCGCGGTATTCGGCGCCGGCATCGACCAGCACCAGCTCGCCGGCGCGCGACTTCGCCGCGTTGGCGCGGTAGTGCAGCACGCAGGCGTTGGGCCCGGCGCCGACGATGCTGGCGTAGGCCGGCTGCGCGTCGTGCAGGCGGAACACGCGCTCGATCTCCGCCTGCAGCTCGTATTCGTGGATGCCGGCGCGGGCGGCGCGCATCGCCGCGCGATGGGCCTCCACGCTGATGTCGGCGGCGCGCTGCATCAGCTTGAGTTCGTCGGCCGACTTGAACAGCCGCATCTCGTCCAGCAGGTGCCCGAGTTCGAGGAACTCCTGCGGCGGCTGCGCGCCCTGCCGGGCCTGCGCGCGCACGCGGTTGATCCAGCCGATCAGCTTGAGGTCGAAGTCGGCGTCGCGGCCCAGGTGGTAGTGCACGCGGCGGCGGCCTTCCAGCAGGCCGGGCAGGATGTCGTCGATGTCCGACACCGGATAGGCGTCGTCCAGGCCGAGCGCGTCCACCGCGCCCTCGGGGCCGAGCCGCGGGCCGTCCCAGCCCTCGCGCTCGGGGTCGCGCTCACGGCAGAACAGGAGGGCTTCGCCGTGCTTGCGGCCCGGCACCAGCACCAGCACCGCGTCGGGTTCGTCGCAGCCGGTCAGGTACCAGAAGTCGGAATCCTGCCGGTACGGGTAATGGGTGTCGCGGCTGCGGATGCGTTCCGGCGCGGCCGGCAGGATCAGGATCGCGCCGTCGCCGGCGGCCTGCATCAGCTGCCGGCGGCGGCGGGCCAGCGCCTTGCGCCAGTGGGCGGTCATCGGCCGCATGCGCGGCTCAATGCAGGCTCTGGCGATGCTGCTCGCCCATCGCGCAGTCCGCGTGCAGCAGCAGCACCGCCATCCGCAGGTATTCCTCGATCTCGGCCAGCGCTTCCTCGTCGCTGTCGTCATCGGCCTCGTCGATCTGCGCCGCGCCCAGATTGGCGAGGTCGCGCAGCGCTTCCTGGCCTTCGTCGGACAGCGGCTTGTCGCCCACCGCCAGCCCGAACCCGCCGAGGAAGGCGCGGCACCAGGCGAACAGCGCTTCCGCGCGCTGCGGCGCGCGCTCGTCGTCCGGCAGCAGCAGCTGGAAGCCGAACGACGGGTCGCCCAGCTGCGCCGCGCTGACGACGCGCAGGCGGTCCAGCGCATCGCCCGGCTGCGGCGCGGGCAGCGCGGAATCGGCCATCACCGGCGCCAGCCAGCCGGCCACGTCGGCGCCGCCGGCCGCCAGCCAGCCGCACAGCGCGCCGTGCAATTCGGCCGGACTGCTGGACAGCGCCAGGCGGTCGGCCGCCCCGGCCACGTCGCCCCAGGCCGGCAACTCGGTTTCGCTCACGGGAACCCCCGGGGAAAAGTGAGAAGTCAGTGTAACAACCGCCGTATCGCGCTTGTTGCCGCCGCGGACACGTGCCTACACTCCGCGGATGGGGTATCGCGTCGTTCCGGCAAAACAGGGCCTGGCCTGCAGCGCGCTGCTGGCGTCGCTGCCCGCCCTCGCGGCGGAGGGCGACGCCTCTTCCGGGCATCCGCTGGTGCTGCCCCTGTCGATGCTGGTGCTGCTGCTGGCGTGGCTGGCGATCGCCGCGCACCGCCGCCGCGAGCAGGAGCAGCGCAAGCACCTGCACGAGCAGCAGGAAAGCGAGCAGCAGCTGCGGCTGTCGCTGTGGGCCTCGAACGAACTCTACTGGCAGTACGACCTGCGCCGGCGCGAAGTGGAAATCACCCGGGTCGCGCCCGACGGCGGCGACGGCCTGACCATGCACAGCGCCCGCGACGCCGATCCGCAGGTCCACCCGGACGACATGCCGGGCCTGCTGCTGCGGCTGCGCGCCTACCTGCGCGGCGACGCGCCGATCTTCCTGTCCGAACACCGGATCCGCGGCGAGCACGGCCAGTGGCAGTGGATGCGCGCGCGCGGCCGGGCGGTCGAGCACGACGCCGACGGCCGGGTCGTGCGCATCGCCGGCACCGCCCGCAACATCGATTCGCTGCGCGAGATGGAGCGCCAGCGCCAGATCGCCACCGAAGTCATGCGCAGCATGGCCGAGTCGGTGGCGGTGCTGGACGCCGGCTTCCGCTTCGTCGCAGTCAATCCCGCCTTCAGCCGCATGACCGGCTACCCGGAGGCGGACGTGATCGGCAAGGACACCTCGCTGCTCAACGGCGAGCGCCACGAACCCGAGTTCTACCAGGAAGCCCGGCAGGCGATCAGCACCCGCGACAGCTGGGCCGGCGAGATGTGGCAGCAGCGCAAGGACGGCAGCGACTTCCTCTGCGCGATGCAGTGCAACGCACTCGACGAGCCGGGCACGCACCGCCGCCTGTACGTGCTGGTGGCCAGCGACATCACCGAGCGCCGCCGGATCGAGCACGAGCTGCGCTACCTCGCCAACTACGACCAGCTGACCAACCTGCCCAACCGCACCCTGCTGGCCGAGCGGCTGTCGCGCGCGATCGTGCGGGCGCGCCGGCAGGGCACGCGGCTGGCGGTGCTGTTCCTCGACCTGGACAACTTCAAGAACGTCAACGATTCGCTCGGCCACGCCACCGGCGACCGGGTGCTGCGCGCCGCCGCCCAGCGCCTGCAGGAAACGGTGGGTGCGCAGCGCACGGTAGCGCGGGTCAGCGGCGACGAATTCGCCGCGGTGCTAGAGGACATCGGCGACCTCGCCGAGGCCGAAGCCTGCGCACAGCGCATCATCGACGCCTTCGACGCGCCGCTGCGGCTCGACGACCGCTACGAGTTCACCATCTCGCCGTCGATCGGCATCAGCCTGTTCCCGGACCACGCGCAGGTCCCCACCGACCTGCTCAAGCACGCCGACACCGCCATGTACAAGGCCAAGGCCAGCGGCAAGCGCGCCTTCCTGCGCTACGCGGACGCGATGGACGGCGACATCCGCCGCCGCGCCAACCTGATCGCCGCGCTGCGCAAGGCGGTGGAACGCGGCGAGCTGTCGCTGGTCTACCAGCCGGAGCTGGTGCTGGCGGAAGGCCGGATCGGCGCGGTCGAAGCGCTGCTGCGCTGGCACAACCCCGAGTTCGGCGACATCCCGCCGAGCGAGTTCATCCCGTTGGCCGAGGAAAGCGGCACGATCATCTCGATCGGCGAATGGGTGCTGCACGAAGCCTGCCGCACGCTGGCCGGCTGGCACCGGGCCGGCGTGGACGAACGGCTGAAGGTGTCGGTCAACGTCTCCGCCCTGCAATTGCTGCGCAGCGACCTGCCCGATTCGGTGTCCTCGGCGCTGCGCGACTGCGGCCTGCCGGCGTCCGCGCTGGAGCTGGAGCTGACCGAAAGCATGCTGATGGCGAACGCGGAAGTCGCCAGCGAGCGCCTGCACGCGTTCCGCCGGCTGGGCGTGTCCATCGCGGTGGACGACTTCGGCACCGGTTATTCCTCGCTGTCCTATCTACACCGCCTGCCGATCAACACGCTGAAGATCGACAAGGCCTTCATCGACGGGCTGGCCACGCCGGACGACCGCGAGGACACCACCATCACCACCACCGTCATCGCGATGGCCCGCACGCTCGGGTTGCGGGTGGTCGCCGAGGGCGTGGAAACCCCCGGCCAGCTGGCGTTCCTGGAGCAGAACGCCTGCGACATCGCGCAGGGCTACTGGATCTCGCGTCCGCTGGCGGAGGACGCCTGCCTGCGCTTCCTGCTGGAGCGCCAGGCGCGGCCCGCGCCGCGGCTTGACCCCGACACGGCGCCTGCCTAAGGTGCGCGGATGAGCGAACGCGACCTGCACGGCGAACTGCACAAACTGCTGGCGCGGATCGACCTGCTCGCGTCCCGCATGCAGCGCCTGCAGGACGAGAACCGCAGCCTGCGCCAGCAGGTCGAACAGATGAACGGCGAGCGCGCCCAGCTGCTGGCCAAGCAGGAACAGGCGCGCAGCCGGGTGGAAGCGATGATCGGCCGGCTGAAGTCGCTGGAGCAGCACACATGAGCGAGCCGGTCACCGTCCGCATCCTCGACCGCGAATACACCGTCGGCGTCGGCGAGGAGGAGCGCGCCGGCCTGGCCGCCGCCGCGCGCATGCTGGACGCGCGCATGCGCGAGCTGCGCGGCGGCAACAAGATGGTCGCGCCCGACCGGCTGGCGGTGCTGACCGCGCTCAACCTCGCCCACGAACTGCAGCAGGGCCGCGCCGGCGCATCGGCGCAGGGCGGCGATCCGTTCGCGCTGATCGACGAAGCCAACCGCAAGCTGGACGCGCTGCTGCAAAACTGAACCGCGGCGCCCGCGGGCGCTTCCACCGCGCAGCCAGCGGGCTATACTGCGCGCGTCCTCTGCTGTGTGCGACGGCGTGCGCAACATTCGCCTTGTCCCTTAATGACGACCGCGGGGACGCAACGATGACCGGGAGTGCAAGTCCGCCCCGAGCGGAAAGCCCGATGGCCGCCGAGCGTTCCCACTTGAACCCCGGGTTCAAGGTCGTTTCGCATGCATCGCCACGGCGGAGACATTTCCTCTTTCCCCCGCAGCCCGTCGCCCCCGCGTGAGCACGCCCTCCGACCGCGCCACGCTGCGCAAGCAACTGCGCGAACGCCGCCGCAGCCTCCCGCCGCAGCATCGCATCGCCGCCGCCGAAACGCTGGCGGATCGACTGCTGTCGCTTCCATTCTTTTCCCAAGAGAGCCGGCCCGCTTCCGGCTACGTCGCCGGCTACTGGGCGATGGACGGCGAGATCGGCCTGCACGCCTTCCAGCTGCGCCTGCCGGCCCCGCTGGTCTACTGCCTGCCGCTGCTGCACGACGACGGCAGCCTGCGCTTCGCGCCGTGGCGCGCGGGCGATCCGCTGGTCACCAACCGCTTCGGCATCCCCGAACCCGACGTCACCCCCGACGGCGCGCTGCGCGCCGAGGACCTGGCCCTGCTGGTGCTGCCGCTGGTCGGCTTCGATGCCGGCTGCCATCGGCTGGGCATGGGCGGCGGTTGGTACGATCGCAGCCTCGCGTTCCGCCATGAACGGCCCGCGCCGCCGTTTCTGGTGGGCGCGGCCTTCGCCGCGCAGCACGTGGAGGCGCTGCCGCGCGAGGCATGGGACGTGCGCCTCGACGCCATCTGCAGCGAGGACGCCACCCACATCGCCAAGGACATCGCATGAGCACGCGCAAGCGCTACTGGATGATGAAGTCGGAGCCCGACGCCTTCTCCATCGACGACCTCGCCCGCGTCGGTACCGAGCCGTGGAACGGCGTGCGCAACTACCAGGCGCGCAACTTCATGCGCGACGGCATGCGCGTGGGCGACGGCATCATGATCTACCACTCGAACTGCAAGGTGCCGGGCATCGCCGGCCTGGCCGCCGTCGCCAGCGCGGCCTATCCCGACAGCACCCAGTTCGATCCGAACACCTACTACTACGATCCCAAGGCCACGCCGGAAACGCCGCGCTGGTTCCTCGTCGACGTCGCCTTCGAGCGCAAGCTCAAGCGGCTGATCCCGCTGGAGGAAATCAAGCAGCACACCGACGAACTCGGCGAAGGCTTCGCGCTGACCGCGCGCGGCAGCCGGCTGTCGGTGTTCCCGGTGACGGCCGCGCAATGGAAGCTGCTGCTCTCGCTGGAATGACTCTCGGCTGACGGCACGCATCGGCGCGTCGTCCGCGATACCTCATGCGCCCCGGCGCACCGCCACCACGCCACGGAATCCACTCCCATGTCCGAAGCCAAGAAACTCGCCGCCGAAAAAGCCATCGACTACGTGGAAGACGGCATGATCGTCGGCGTCGGCACCGGCTCCACCGTCGCCTACTTCATCGACGCGCTGGCGGCGTGGAAGGACCGCATCCAGGGCGCGGTGTCCAGCTCCGAACAGAGCACCGCGCGCCTGAAGTCCCACGGCATCGACGTGATCGACCTCAACGCCGCCGGCCCGCTGTCGCTGTACGTGGACGGCGCGGACGAATGCGATCCGCACAAGCATCTGATCAAGGGCGGCGGCGCGGCGCTGACCCGCGAGAAGATCATCGCCGAGGCGAGCGCGAAGTTCGTCTGCATCGTCGATCCCAGCAAGCGCGTCGACGTGCTCGGCAGGTTCCCGCTGCCGGTGGAAGTGATCCCGATGGCGCGCAGCTTGGTCGCCCGTGAGATCGTGCGCATGACCGGCGGCCAGCCGGTGTGGCGCGACGGCGTGGTGACCGATAACGGCAACGTCATCCTCGACGTGCACAACCTCTCCATCGTCGATCCTGTGGCGATGGAGCGCGAGCTCAACCAGATTCCCGGCGTGGTCAGCGTGGGCCTGTTCGCGCGCCGCCCGGCCGACGTGGTGATCGTCGGCGGACAGCCGCCGCAGGCGTTCTGAGGCGGGGCGTCACGCCCCGTCCAGCAGTTCCCGGTTGCGCACCGCGCCTTTGTCGGCGCTGGTCGCCAGCAGCGCATACGCCTTCAGCGCCAGGCTGACCTTGCGCGCGCGCGGCTGCGCGGGCTTCCAGCCGCTCGCATCCTGTTCGATGCGACGCGCCGCAAGCGCTTCATCGGACACCAGCAGGTCGATGCGCCGCGCGGGAATGTCGATGCGGATGCGGTCGCCGTCGCGGATCAAACCGATCGCGCCGCCGGCCGCCGCTTCCGGCGACACGTGGCCGATGCTCAGGCCCGAGGTGCCGCCGGAGAAGCGCCCGTCGGTGAGCAGCGCGCAGGCCTTGCCCAGCCCCTTCGATTTCAGGTAGCTGGTCGGATACAGCATCTCCTGCATGCCCGGCCCGCCCTTCGGGCCTTCGTAGCGGATGACGACCACGTCGCCGGCCCGCACCTCGTCGCCGAGGATGCCGGCCACCGCCGCGTCCTGACTTTCGTAGACGCGCGCGCTGCCCTCGAACACGTGGATGGATTCGTCCACGCCGGCGGTCTTCACCACGCAGCCGTCGCGGGCGATGTTGCCGTAGAGCACGGCCAGGCCGCCCTCCTGCGAATAGGCGTGCGGCACGTCGCGGATGCAGCCTTCGGCGCGATCCGCATCCAGCGTCGGCCAACGGGTGGACTGGCTGAAGGCGGTTTGCGTCGGGATGCCCGCCGGGCCGGCCTTGTAGAACGTGTGCACGGCATCGTCATCGACCGTGGCGATGTCCCACTGCGCGATCGCCTCGCCCAGCGTATCCGCATGCACGGTCGGCACGCCCGCGTGCAGCAGCCCGCCGCGCGCCAGTTCGCCGAGGATCGCCATGATGCCGCCGGCGCGATGCACGTCTTCCATGTGGTACTTGGGCGAATTCGGCGCGACCTTGCACAGCTGCGGGATGCGCCGCGACAGCCGGTCGATGTCGCGCAGGTCGAACGCCACCTCTGCCTCCTGCGCGGCGGCCAGCAGATGCAGGATGGTGTTGGTCGATCCGCCCATTGCGATGTCCAATGCCATCGCGTTTTCGAACGCTTCGACGGTGGCGATGCTGCGTGGCAATGCGCGCACGTCCTCCGCGCCGTACCAGCGGTGGCAGAGCTCCACGATCAACCGGCCGGCGCGCTTGAACAGCGCCTCGCGATCCGCATGCGTCGCCAGCACGGTGCCGTTGCCCGGCAGCGACAGGCCCAGCGCTTCGGTCAGGCAGTTCATCGAGTTGGCGGTGAACATGCCGCTGCACGAGCCGCAGGTCGGGCAGGCGCTGCGCTCGTACTCGGCGACGGTGGCGTCGGATGCGGAGGCATCGGCGGCGATCACCATCGCATCGACCAGGTCGAGCTTGTGCTCGGCGAGCCGCGTCTTGCCCGCCTCCATCGGCCCGCCGGAGACGAACACCGTCGGGATGTTCAGGCGCAGCGCGGCCATCAGCATGCCGGGCGTGATCTTGTCGCAGTTGGAAATGCACACCAGCGCGTCGGCGCAGTGCGCATTGACCATGTATTCGACCGAATCGGCGATCACTTCGCGCGACGGCAGCGAATACAGCATGCCGTCGTGGCCCATCGCGATGCCGTCGTCCACGGCGATGGTGTCGAACTCCTTGGCGACGCCGCCGGCGAGTTCGATTTCGCGCGCGACCAGCTGGCCGAGATCCTTCAGGTGCACGTGGCCGGGCACGAACTGGGTGAAGGAATTGGCGACCGCGACGATCGGCTTGTGAAAGTCGTCGTCGCGCATGCCGGTGGCGCGCCACAGGGCGCGGGCGCCGGCCATGTTGCGGCCGGCGGTGGAGGTCTTCGAGCGGTAGTCGGGCATCTTGGGAAGGATCGCGCGCCGTGGGGGAAGCGCTGCACGCCTTGATTCTGCTGCGTTTGCGCGGTTTCGGCTGCAACTTTCTCTCATGCGAAATCGGCATGAATGAAACTGTTGACAGCCCCATCGAGGGCGTGCTTTCCTGAAAAACATGTTGCAGCGCCACACGCCACTGCCGACCCATCGGACCGCCTCGCAGGCGGCCTCCATTCTCGTCCTCGTACTTATTACCTCGCCCACAGGTGCGGGACGATCCGGCGTGTAAGCAAGCAACAAACCAACGCCCGAATCGCAAAACCCCGCACCGCAAGGTGCGGGGTTTTTCGTTTCTGGCCTTCCCGAAAGCCAACAACCCTCCCTCTCAGGAACTCCCGCAATGACCAGCAGCAAACCCCGCATCGCCATCGTCGGCTACGGCAGCCAGGGCCGCGCGCATGCGCTCAACCTGCGCGACTCCGGTTTCGACGTCACCATCGGCCTGCGCCCCGGCGGCCCCACCGAGATCAAGGCCAAGGCCGACGGCTTCACGGTGAAGACTCCGGCCGAGGCGGTGAAGGGCGCGCAGATCGTCGCCGTCCTCACGCCGGACATGGTGCAGCCGCAGCTGTACGGCGAGGTGATCGAGCCAAACATGGACCAGGGCGCCTGCCTGCTGTTCGCGCACGGCTTCAACGTGCATTACGGGCAGATCACCCCGCGCGAGGACCTCGATGTCGTCCTCGTCGCGCCCAAGGGCCCCGGCGCGCTGGTGCGCCGCGAATACGAGATCGGGCGCGGCGTGCCGTCGGTCTATGCCGTGCATCAGGACACCTCCGGCAACGCCGAGCAGTTCGCGCTGACCTACTGCGCCGGCATCGGCGGCGCGCGCCAGAACGCGATCAAGACCACCTTCAAGGAAGAAACCGAAACCGATCTGTTCGGCGAACAGGCCGTGCTGTGCGGCGGCGCGACGCGCCTCGTGCAGGCCGGCTGGGAAACGCTGGTGGAAGCGGGCTACCAGCCCGAAGTCGCCTACTACGAATGCCTGCACGAGCTGAAGCTGATCGTCGATCTGTTCTACGAAGGCGGCATCACCCGCATGCACGAGTTCATCAGCGAAACCGCGCAGTACGGCGCGCTGACCCGCGGCGACTACGTGGTCGATGCCAACACCCGCGCGCAGATGAAGAAGGTGCTGACCGAGATCCAGGACGGCACCTTCGCCCGCCAGTGGATCGCCGAATACGCCGCCGGCAACGCCAACTACAAGGCGATGAAGCAGGCCGATCTGGAACATCCGATCGAGGCCATCGGCAAGAAGCTGCGCGCCAACATGAAGTGGCTGGCGTCCTCGCAGGCCGCGCCGAAACCGGCTCCGCAGGCCGAACCGCAGAGCGAGGCCGCGTGATGAACGGCGCCCGCTGGCTGGCGCAGGCGCTGGTGGCCGAAGGGGTGGACACCCTGTTCGGCTATCCGGGCGGCGCGATCATGCCGTTCTACGACGCCCTGCACGACACCCCGCAGCTGCGGCACGTGCTGCCCCGCCACGAGCAGGGCGCGGCGTTCGCGGCGAACGGGTATGCGCGGGCCAGCGGGCGCGTGGGCGTATGCGTGGCGACCTCCGGCCCCGGTGCGTCGAACCTGGTGACCGGCATCGCCGACGCGATGCTGGATTCGGTGCCGATGGTGGTCATCACCGGGCAGGTGCCGACCGCGCTGATGGGCACCGATGCGTTCCAGGAGCTGGACGTGTTCGGCATGACCATGCCGATGGTGAAGCACAGCTTCATCGCCCGGCGTGTGGAAGACCTGCCGATGATGGTCGGCGAAGCGTTCCGGCTGGCGCGCAGCGGTCGCCCCGGCCCTGTGCTGATCGACCTGCCGAAGGACGTGCAGATCGCCGACGCCGCGCACCTGCCCGCGCACGCCTCGTCCGGCACCGATGCGCCGGAAGCGCCGAAGGACGCCTCCCTGCACGAAGCGCTGGCGCTGATTTCGCAATCGCAGCGGCCGGTGCTGTACGGCGGCGGCGGCATCGCGCTGGGCGAGGCGGTGGCCGCGTTCCGCACCTTCGTCGATGCCACGCAAATCCCCACCGTGCTGACGCTGAGGGGCCTGGGCGCGCTGCCCACGGAGCATCCTCTCAACCTCGGCATGCTGGGCATGCACGGCAGCCGCGCCGCCAATCTGGCGGTGCAGGAGGCCGACCTGCTGATCGTGGTCGGCGCGCGCTTCGACGACCGCGCCACCGGCAAGCTGGCCGAGTTCGCACCGAACGCACGCGTCGTCCACATGGACATCGACGCCTGCGAGATCGGCAAGCTGCGCCACGCCGATGCCGGCGTGCGCGGCGACATCGTCACCACGCTGACCAAGCTGACACTGCCCTGCGCCGCCCATCTGCACGGCCGCCACGGCGAAGCGCGCAAGGCGTGGCGCGCGCAGTGCCGGCAGCGCGCGCTGCAGTTCGCTCCGCGCTACGACGCCCCCGGCGACGGCGTGTACGCGCCCGCGCTGCTGAAGCGGCTGTCGGAACTGGCCCCCGAGGCGACGGTCGCCTGCGACGTCGGCCAACACCAGATGTGGGTGGCGCAGCACTGGCGCATGGACCACCCGCGCAAGCACCTGACCTCCGGCGCACTCGGCGCGATGGGCTTCGGCCTGCCGGCGGCGCTGGGTGCGCAGGAAGCGAACCGCGACGCGCAAGTGATCTGCGTCAGCGGCGACGGCTCGATCATGATGAACATCCAGGAGCTGGCGACGCTGAAGCGCTACCGCTCACCAGTGAAGATCGTGCTGCTGGACAACCAAGCCTTGGGGATGGTGCGCCAGTGGCAGGAACTGTTCTTCGACAAGCGCTATTCCGAGATCGATCTGTCCGACAACCCGGACTTCGCCGCCGTCGCCGCCGCCTTCGGGATCAAGGCGCTGCACGTGGACAAGGCCGACGGCGTCGATGCCGCGTTGCAGGCGTTGCTGGGCGCCGACGGCCCCGCCCTGCTGCACGTCGCCATCGACACCGCCGCCAACGTCTGGCCGCTGGTGCCGCCCAACCGCAACAACGCGCAGATGCTCGACCCCGCCCTCGACGAGGCGGCCGCCCCTGCCCGCACGCCCACGGAGACGTCCCATGCGCTACCGGCTTGACCTCACCCTGCGCCGCGCCGAAGGCGCGCTGGCCCGCGTGCTCGGCACCACCGAGCGACGCGGCTTCCAGCCCGTCAGCGTCGATGGCGAAGCCCGCGACGACGGCGACCGCTGGCACCTGCGCATGACCGTGGAAGGCGCGCGCGAGCCGGACGGCCTGCAGCAGCAGCTGGCCAAGCTGTACGACTGCCTGGCGGTGGAGGTGCAACCGTGTCCGTGAGCGCACGCGCACCGGCGATGCCGAACGCGCGCACGACGCGCGCGCAGGACATCGCCCGCAAGGCGGCGGCCTGATGGACTCCGACGTAGCCAGCGCCGGCTCCGTGACCGCCAGCGACGTGCTGGCGGCGCAGGCGCGGCTGCGCCGCTATCTCAGCCCCACGCCGCTGCACTACGCCGAGCGCTCCGGCTGCTGGCTGAAGCTGGAAAACCTGCAGCGCACCGGCTCCTACAAGGTGCGCGGCGCGATGAACGCACTGCTGGCGGCGCGCGAGCGCGGCGACCTGCGCCCCACCATCGCCGCCTCCGCCGGCAACCATGCGCAGGGCCTGGCCTGGGCCGCGTACCGGCTGGGCATGCAGGCGATCACGGTGATGCCGAAAACCGCGCCGGAAACCAAGATCGCCGGCGTCGCCCACTGGGGCGCGACCGTGCGCCTGCACGGCGAGACCTACGACGAGGCCAAGGCCTTCGCCAATGATCTGGCCGCACAGAACGGCTACCGCCTGCTGTCCGCATTCGACGATCCCGACGTGATCGCCGGGCAGGGCACGGTCGGGCTGGAGATCGCCGCCGCGCTGGAGCCCGACGTGGTGCTGGTGCCGATCGGCGGCGGCGGCCTGGCCTCCGGCGTCGCGCTGGCGCTGAAGGCGCAGGGCGTGAAGATCGTCGGCGCGCAGGTCGAAGGCGTGGACGCGATGGCGCGCGCGCTGAAGGGCGACGACGCGATCATCGAACCCGTGACCACGCTGGCCGACGGCGTGCGCGTGAAAGTCCCCGGCCTGCTCACCCGCCGCGTGCTGCACGCGCTGCTGGACGACGTGGTGATCGTGCGCGAGGCCGAGCTGCGCGAAACGCTGGTGCGGCTGGCGCTGGAGGAACACCTGATCGCCGAGGGTGCGGGCGCGCTGGCGCTGGCCGCCGGCAAGCGCGTGGCCGGCAAGCGCAAATGCGCGGTGGTGTCCGGCGGCAACCTCGACGCCGGCGTGCTGGCGGCGCTGCTGCAAGACGTGCGCCCGCGTCCGCCGCGCAAGCCGCGACAGCGGCGACAGGAGCGACTTCCATTGCCGGCAGCGAGGACACCCCTGCCTCCTGCCGGCCTTTCTCCCTTCGCTTCCCCTTCCGCTTCCACGCAGCGCCCGGCGCGCGCCGAACCCATCGAGACCGTCACCGCATGAACGCTTCCTCCCGCCACACCGCCTCCGGCCGCGCTTCCTCCGAGCATGTAGCCATCTTCGACACCACCCTGCGCGACGGCGAGCAGTCGCCCGGCTTCACCATGAGCGCCGCGCAGAAGATCGCCTTCGCCCACGCGCTGGCCGACCTCGGCGTGGACGTGATCGAGGCCGGCTTCCCCAACAGCTCGCCCGCCGATTTCGGCGCGGTGCAGACCATCGCCAAAGAGGTGCGCGGCGCGTCCATCGCCGGGCTGGCCCGCTGCCACGCCGGCGACATCGAAGCCTGCGCGCGTGCGCTGGACGCCGCCGCGGCGCCGCGCATCCACGTCTTCATCTCCACCAGCCCGCTGCACCGCGAACACAAGCTGAGCATGAGCAAGGCGCAGGTGGTCGAGCGCGCGATCATGGCCGTCGAACTGGCGCGCAGGCACGTGGACGACGTCGAGTTCTCCGCCGAGGACGCCTTCCGCACCGAGCGCGAGTTCCTGGTCGAGGTGTTCGAGGCCGCGATCGCCGCCGGCGCGCACACCGTCAACGTGCCCGACACCGTGGGCTACGCCACGCCGGAGGAAATCCGCGACCTGTTCCGCTTCCTGCGCGCCAACGTGAAGGGCGCCGACGGCGTGGTGTTCAGCGCGCACTGCCACAACGATCTGGGCCTGGCCGTCGCCAACTCGCTGGCCGCCATCGAAGGCGGCGCGCGGCAGGTGGAATGCACCATCAACGGCATCGGCGAACGCGCCGGCAACGCCGCGCTGGAAGAACTGGTCATGGCGATGAAGGTGCGCGGCGGCTGGTACGGCGTCGATACCCGCATCGATACCCCGAAACTGCTGGACACCTCGCGCCTGCTGTCGCGCATCACCGGCATCCAGGTGCAGCGCAACAAGGCCATCGTCGGCCTGAACGCGTTCGCGCACGAATCCGGCATCCACCAGCACGGCATGCTGAAGAACCGCGACACCTACGAAATCATGCGCCCGCAGGACGTGGGCTGGCCCGATTCGCAACTGGTGCTGGGCCGCCACAGCGGACGCGCGGCGGTGGCCGACCGCCTGCGCGCGCTGGGTCACGTGCTGGACGACGCGCTGCTGGACCGCGTGATCGCCGACGCCAAGGCGCTGACCCAGACCCAGCACGTGATCGGCGACGCCGACCTGCTGCGGCTGGTCGAGGGCGAGCGCTTCGGCCCCGGCTGGCGCATCGCCGCGATGAGCCTGATCGACGCCGGCCAGCACACCCGCGCGCAGGTGGAACTGTCCGATCCCGACGGCCGCCGCGTGCGCCAGGACGCGCAGGGCGACGGCCCGGTCGCCGCGCTGTTCGCCGCGCTGGCGCAGGCCACCGGCGTGGACTTCGAGCTGGAAAGCTACGAGGTGCACAGCATGGGCGTGGGCCGCGACGCGCGCGGCGAAGCCAACCTCAGCGCGCGCATCGACGGCGACACGCTGAGCGGCCAGGGCACCAGCCGCGACGTACTGGAAGCCAGCGCCATCGCCTGGCTCGACGTCGCCAACCGCGTGCTGCGCGCGCAGGCGACGCAGCGCGTCGCCGCCACCGCCTGATCCCCTTCACTTTCAACACCGGACTTTCTTCCATGCACGCCAACATCGTCGTACTGCCGGGTGACGGCATCGGCCCCGAAGTCACCGCCGCCGCAGTCGAAGTGCTGCGCGCCGTCGCCGCGCGCTACGGCCAAGACTTCCGTTTCCGCGAACACCTGATCGGCGGCGCCGCCATCGACGCCACCGGCAGCGCGCTGCCCGACGACACGCTGTCGGCGGCGCGCGATGCCGACGCGATCCTGCTCGGCGCGGTGGGCGGCCCGAAGTGGTCGGACCCGAACGCCAAGGTGCGCCCGGAGCAGGGCCTGCTGGCGATCCGCAAGGCGCTGGGCCTGTACGCCAACCTGCGTCCGGTGAAGCCGCACGCGGCCACGCTGGGCGCCTCGCCGATCAAGCCGCACCTGCTGCAGGGCGTCGACCTGATCGTGGTGCGCGAGCTGACCGGCGGCATCTACTTCGGCGACAAGACCCGCAGCGACATCGACGCCAGCGACCTGTGCCGCTACAGCGTCGCCGAGATCGAACGTGTGGTGCGTCACGCTGCTACGTTGGCGCGCGCGCGCAGCGGCAAGCTGACCTCGGTGGACAAGGCCAACGTACTGGAAACCTCGCGGCTGTGGCGCGACGTGACGACGCGCATCGTGCGCGAGGAGTTCCCGGACGTGCAGCTGGAGCACCAGTTGGTCGATTCGATGGCGATGCACCTGCTGGCGCGCCCGCGCGAATACGACGTGATCGTCACCGAGAACATGTTCGGCGACATCCTCACCGACGAAGCCTCGATGCTGGCCGGCTCGCTGGGCCTGCTGCCGAGCGCGTCGCTGGGCGAAGGCACGAACGGGCCCGATGGATCGGCGCAGCCAGAACATCGAATCGGGCTATACGAACCGATCCACGGCAGCGCGCCGGACATCGCCGGCAAGGGCGTCGCCAATCCGTACGCGGCGATCCTCAGCGCGGCGATGTTGCTGCGCCACTCGCTGGGGCTGGACGCGGAAGCGCAATGCCTGGAACTGGCGGTGTCGCGCGCGCTGGACGCCGGCGTGTTCACCGCCGACTTGACCTGCGACCGCACGCGCGCCGTCGGCACCCGTGCCGTCACCGAGGCGGTGCTGGAACAGCTGGAGCTGCCCTGCCAGGTGATGGAGCTGCGCGATTGATCCGTGATGCGCAGGTGCGGGGTTTGCCCCGCACCTGCGCCAGCAGGATCGCCGTGGACTGAAGGCTTGCCCCGCCACGCGCCATTCGGACCAAGCCCCTCATCTACGGCGGGCAATAGCGGTTCCGTTGCAGCACCGCATCCGCCAGCATGCGGCGATGGCGTTCGCTGGTCGGCTGCCGGCTGAACGCCTCGATGGCCTCGTTCACGCCGGCGCAGGGATCGTCGCTGTAACCGGGCGGCCAGAACAGGCCCATCGCGATCCTCCGAACGAGGGCTGCGGGACTGCGGTCGACCATCGGGAACCGCTCCGGGGGCGGCCGCGTGACCGGATTGCGGCGATCGAACGCGTGCGCGTCGCGCGCCTGCGCGGAGTGCTGTGCGGCCGTTGCATCCCAACCATCGTCCGCCGGCATTGAAAGCTCCAGCGGCGCATCCGCTGGCGCGGATCGCGCAGGCGCCGCACGTTCCAGCACGCGATGCGATTCCTCCACGCGCGCGATGGTTGCAGGATACGACGCCGGCGGAACGGCCTCCGGCTTTGGCTCCGGCAGCGGCGGCAGCCAATCGACGTACACCAGTTGCATGGCTGGTTCATCGGAAGACGGCGTCCGTCCGAACAGCAGCCGCTGCACCGAAGCCGCCAGCAGCAGGTGCAGCACGGCGACCAGCAAGCCGACGCCCCAGCGCTCGATGCGCAGCAGGCGCGCATCGGCCCTGCGGACACGCCTCAACGGAAATGCGCCACCGGGCATCGCCCGCATTGCTTCCATGCCCAAGCCCATCCCTGCGCCGCTGCCGGCAACCCCGGCATCGACCGCCGGAACGGCCGGAAGTTCCGGCTGCCCCGCTAGGGCAACGCAATGCGCCTCGCGCGGCCATGACTTGCCGCGCGAGGGCTCCCTCTATGGCCGTGCAATCACGGCGCGGCGAACAGCCACGGCTGCGCGGCGCGGTGCCTCGCCTCAAACGCGGCGATGGCGTCGCTCGCCTGCAAGGTGGTGCCGATATCGTCCAGTCCGTGCAGCAGGCAGTGCTTGCGGAAGGCGTCCACCTCGAAGCGATATTGCACGCCGTCCGGGCGAGTCACGGTCTGCGCGGCCAGGTCGATGGACAGCGCATAGCCTTCGCTCGCCTCGCACTGCGCGAACAGCGCATCCACTTCCTCGTCCTTCAGCACAATGGCCAATAGCCCGTTCTTGAAGCTGTTGTTGAAGAAGATGTCGGCGAAGCTCGGCGCGACGATCGCGCGGAAGCCGTATTCGGCCAGCGCCCACGGCGCGTGTTCGCGCGAGGAACCGCAACCGAAGTTGGCGCGCGCCAGCAGCATGCTGGCGCCGGCGTAGCGTGGCCGGTTGAGCACGAAATCGGGATTGCGCGGACGCGTCGCGCAGTCCTGCCCCGGCTGGCCGACGTCGAGATAGCGCCATTCGTCGAACAGGTTGGGGCCGAAGCCGCTGCGGCGGATCGACTTCAGGAACTGCTTGGGGATGATCTGGTCGGTGTCGACGTTGGCGCGATCCAGCGGCGCGGCCAACCCAGTATGCGTGGTGAAAGGCGTCATTGCAGCTCCCGCACGTCGATGAAATGGCCGGCGATCGCGGCGGCGGCGGCCATCGCCGGGCTGACCAGATGGGTGCGGCCGCCCGCGCCCTGCCGGCCCTCGAAATTGCGGTTGGAGGTGGAGGCGCAGTGCTCGCCGCTTTCCAGCCGGTCGGGATTCATGGCGAGGCACATCGAGCAGCCGGGCTCGCGCCACTCGAAGCCGGCGTCGAGGAAGATGCGGTCCAGCCCTTCGCGCTCGGCCTGCGCCTTCACCAACCCGGAACCCGGCACCACCAGCGCCTGCTTCACCGTCGCGGCGACCTTGCGGCCTTTCGCCACCGCCGCCGCCGCACGCAGATCCTCGATGCGCGCGTTGGTGCAGGAGCCGATGAACACGCGATCCAGGCGGATGTCGGTGATCGGCTGGTTGGCGCGCAGGCCCATGTACTTCAGCGCGCGTTCGATGGAATCCTTTTTCACCGGATCGGATTCGTTCGCCGGGTCAGGCACGCTGCGGTCCACGGCCAGCACCATTTCCGGCGACGTGCCCCAGCTCACCTGCGGCTTGATGTCGGAGGCTTGCAGTTCGATGTCGGCGTCGAACCTCGCATCGTCGTCCGAGACCAGCGTGCGCCACAGCGCCACCGCCGCGTCCCATTGTTCGCCGGTCGGCGCGAACGGACGACCGCGCACGTAGTCGATGGTCTTCTCGTCGACGGCCACCATGCCGACGCGCGCGCCGGCTTCGATCGCCATGTTGCAGACGGTCATCCGGCCCTCCATCGACAGCGCGCGGATCGCGCTGCCGGCGAACTCCAGCGCGTGGCCGTTGCCGCCGGCGGTGCCGATGCGGCCGATCACCGCCAGCACGATGTCCTTGGCGGTCACGCCCGGCGGCAATTCGCCTTCGACGCGCACCCGCATGTTCTTCATCTTCTGCGCGACCAAGCACTGCGTCGCCAGCACGTGCTCGACCTCCGAAGTGCCGATGCCGTGCGCCAGCGCGCCGAACGCGCCGTGCGTGGAGGTGTGCGAGTCGCCGCAGACCACGGTCATGCCCGGCAGCGTCGCGCCCTGCTCGGGGCCGACCACGTGGACGATGCCCTGGCGCGCGTCGTTCATCGGGAACTCGAGGATGCCGAAGTCCGCGCAGTTGTCGTCCAGCGTGCGCACCTGCGTGCGCGAGATCTCGTCGGCGATGGCGGCCAGGCCGCCGGCGCGCTCGGCCTTGGTGGTCGGCACGTTGTGGTCGGGCGTGGCGATGTTGGCGTCCACCCGCCACGGCTTGCGGCCTGCCAGCCGCAGGCCCTCGAACGCCTGCGGCGAGGTCACTTCGTGGAGGATGTGGCGGTCGATGTAGAGCAGCGAGGAACCGTCGTCGCGGCGGCTCACTTCGTGCATCTCCCACAGCTTGTCGTAGAGGGTTTTGCCGGGCATGGGTTGTCTCGCTCGATGCGCTCCTGGCGCCATCTTGTGGGGCACGTCATTCCCGCGAAGGCGGGAGTCCAGTGGTTTTGATTTGCAACGGTGAGCCAAGACGCTGGATTCCCGCCTTCGCGGGAATGACGACCGATGTAGCCAGACTGCCGCCTTTCCTTCGATGACTCAAATGGATATTTTTCATCCATTCGATTCCCGTCAGGAATGGACATGGAACTCGCCAACCTCGCCGCCTTCGTCGCGGTGGCCGAACACGGCGGCTTCTCCGCCGCCGCCGAGCAACTGCACCTCACCCAGCCAGCGGTGAGCAAGCGCATCGCGCAGTTGGAGGCGTCGCTGGACGCGCGCCTGTTCGACCGGCTGGGCCGGCAGGTGGCGCCGACCGAAGCCGGCCAATTGCTGCTGCCGCGCGCGCGCCAGCTGCTGGCCGAGGCCGAGGCGGCGCGGCAGGCGCTGCGCGGGATGGGCGAAGGCGTCGGCGGTTCGCTGCGCTTCGCCACCAGCCACCACATCGGCCTGCACCGGCTGCCGCCGCTGCTGCGCCGGTTCGCGGCCAAGCATCCGCAGGTGGCGCTGGACATCCGCTTCATGGATTCCGAGCAGGCCTGGCAGGAGGTGCTGCAGGGGCGGATCGAGCTGGCGCTGACCACGCTCGGCCCGGCCACGCCGCCGCTGCGGGCGACCAAGCTCTGGAACGACCCGCTGTGCTTCGTCGCCGCGCCCGACCATCCGCTGGCGCGCAAGGCGCGGCCGACGCTGGCCGACCTGTCCGCGTATCCGGCGGTGCTGCCCGATCCCGGCACCTTCACCCATCGCATCGTCGCCGACGCCTTCGCCGCGCGCGGGCTGCCGCTGCAGCTGCGGATGACCACGCACTACATGGAGACGATCAAGATGCTGGCCGGCGTCGGGCTGGCCTGGAGCGTGCTGCCGCAGACCATGCTGGACCGGAGCCTGCGCGCGCTGCCGGTCGCCGGCGTGCGGTTGTCGCGCACGCTGGGCTGCGTGGCCCACGGCGGACGCACGCTGTCGCGCGCGGCGCAGGCGTTCATCGCCCTGCTGCGGGAGGAAACGGCCGACTGAGCTACCGCCTCAATCGGACACGACACAGCGGCGGCCGCTTTGCTTGGCGCGCAGCAGGCGAAGATCCGCCTGCGCCAGCAGCGCATGCGCGGCCTGTCCCGGCTCCAGTCCGGCCACGCCCGCGCTGAACGTGCAGCGCACCGGCACGTCGTTCCCCAGCGCGATCTCGTGGCCGGCGATGCGCAGCAGCAGCTCCCGCATCCGCTGCGCGGCCTCCTCCAGCGGCAGCCCCTCCATGCATACCAGGAACTCCTCGCCGCCGAACCTGGCCGCGAACAACCCCTGGCCGGCGGCGAATCCGCCCAGCATGCCGCCGAACGCCTGCAGCGCGGCGTCGCCGGCGGCATGGCCGTGGCGGTCGTTGATCTGCTTGAAGTGGTCGATGTCGAGCAATGCGACGCTCAGCCGTCCGTCCCGCGCATGCGCGCGCGCGACCGCGGCGTCGAGATGGCGGTCGCCGGCGCGCCGGTTCGGCAGGCCGGTCAGCTCGTCGTGGCTGGCCTGGTATTGCAGCCGGCTGCTGGCGACTTCCAACTGACGGTTCTTTTCGCTGAGTTCTTCGGTGCGCTCGGCGATCACCCGGCTCAGGCGATGCTGGTTGCGCCGGTAGCTGGCGGTGCGCAGCCAGCCGATCAGGACCACGCCGACCAGCAGCAGCCCGGCCCCCAGCGCGCGCATGCCGGGCCGCTGCCACAGCGCCGGCACCACGTCGATCCCCATGCTCGACGCGCCGATGCCGGCCTGGCGCGTCCAGTCCAGCGGCATCGCCATCGCCTGCACTTCCAGCCGGTAGCGGCCCGGCGGCAGGCGCGTGTAGACGGCGTCGGTGCTGCCGCCGGCATCCACCCAGTCCTGGTCGAAGCCGTGCAGGCGGTAACGGTAGCGCAGCTTTCCCTGCGCGCGGAAACTCATGCCGGCATAGCCGATGGCGAGGCGGTTGGCGCCCGGCTCCAGCCGCAGGTTCGGCTCCAGCGGCTGCTGCGCGCCGTCGACGGCGATGCTCTCGAACGCCACCGGCGGCGCCTTTGGACGGCCTGCGGCCTCGCCGGTGCCGGCCGGATCGATCATCGCCAGCCCTGCCGAAGTCGGGAACAGCAGGGTGCCGTCGCGCATGCGCCAGCCGGCCGGCATGGTCGCGCCATTGCACTGGTTGCCCGGCATGCCGTCGCTGTGGTCGACCACGTGCACCGCCAGCAGGCCGCGCTTGCCGGCGTCGATCTCGTCCAGCTCGGCGCGGGCGACGCGGAACACGCCCACGTTGCTGGACAGCCAGAGGTTGCCGGCACCGTCGTCGATGATCCGGAACAGGCGGTCGCGCGGCAGGCCCACGCGGTGGTCGTAGACGCGGAAGCGGCCGCCGCGCATGCGCAGCAGGCCGCGGTCGCTGGCGATCCAGAGGTCGCCGTCCGGATCGCGCAGGAAGTCGAAGGCGTATTGCGCGGGAAGCCCGGCGTCGGGCCGCCAGCGGCGCAACCGGCCGGCGGCGTCCAGCGACGCCATGCCGTCGTTGCTGCCGATCCAGAGCGTGCCGTCGGGGTCGCGGTACAGGGCCTGCACCATCGTCGCCGGCTGCCCGCCCTCGCCGCTGAGGTAATGACGCATGCGGCCGCCGCGGCGCAGCGCCAGGCCGTGGCTGCCGCCGATCCAGACGCCGCCGTCGCCATCCGGCAGCACCACCCGCACCAGCGGCTGCGCGCCTTCGCCCAGCCGGATGCGCTCCAGCACGCGCCCTTGGCGATCCAGCCGGAACACGCCGAGGTCGTAGGTGCCGACCCACAGCGCGCCGTCGCGCCAGGCCAGCGCGAGCACCGAGGTATCGCGTCCCGCGCCGGCGGGTCCCAGCCGCATGTGCCGCACCCGACCCTGCGCCCAGCGGTTCAGGCCATTATTGTCGCCGACCCAGACCGTACCCTCGTCGTCCTGCAACACCGCGCGGGTGTAGTCGCTGCTCAATCCGTCCTTGCGGGTCATGCCGCTGGCGATGCCATCGGCCACCCGGTACAGGCCGTCGGTGCTGCCGGCCCAGACCAGGCCCTCGCGATCCACCAGCAGCGCCCGGCTTACCGCACCCTGCACGGGCGCCGGCCACAGGCTGCCGTCCGGGTCGCGCCGCAGCAGCACGCCGGTGTTCATGTTCATCCACAGCGCGCCGTGCGCGTCGCGCGCCACCGCGTCCACGCGCCGCCCGGGCACGATGTGTTCGACGCGGCCGTCGGCATGCCGCCAGCTGACGCCGTCGTCGCCCGCGACCAGCCAGCCGCCGCTGCCGTCGCGCAGCAGCGCCCGTACCGCGCCCGCGCGCAGCCAGTCCCCGCCCCAGCGTTCCGCGCGGCCCTGCGCGAAGCGGAAGGCGCCGGCTTCGCTCGCCACCAGCAGATCGCCGGCGTCGTCCTGCTCCAGGTCGTTGATCTCCGCCGCCGGCAATCCCGAGCCGGCGCCCGCCTCGCCGATGCGGCCGATGGCGTCGAGCCGGAACAGGCGCTGGTCGGATGCGATCCACAGCGCGCCGTCGCGGCGGTCGCGCAGCATCGCCATCACCGCCAGCTTGCGTGCGGCGGCGCCGCCCAGCCGCTGCCAGCGGCCCTGGTAGTAGCGGAAGATGCCGTTGCTGGCGGTGCCGAACAGCACGCCGCCGTCGGCCTCGGGGACGATCCGGAACACGCCCGCCAATTCGGCGTTCTGCGTGTTCTGGCGGTCGAACAGGGTGAAGGCGCGGCCGTTGAAGCGGACCACGCCTTCCCAGGTGCCCGCCCACAGGAAGCCGTCGCGGTCCTGCGCTACCGCGTGCACCAGCGGATGCGGCAGGCCGTCGGCCATCGACCAGCCGTTGACGGTGAAATGCGGCTTGCCCGGATGCGCCGATGCCCAAGGCGCCGTCAGCGCGAGCACGGCCAGCAGGCAGGCGCGACGCCACCAGCGTCGGCAAACCTCCGCGCCCCTCCTGCGATGACCGCTCCCGTTTGGCAAACCAGCCCCCTGCAGGCGTTGCCCGGAGCCAATCTACCACCGTTGCGGCGCGGCCCACCGGCAGCGCCGGCGGGCCGGAACGTCAGCCGTGCGCCTCGTCCTCGCGCACCCGGAACCACGCCGCGTACAGCGCCGGCAGGAAGAACAGGGTGAGCAGGGTCGCCACGGTCAGGCCGCCCATGATCGCCACCGCCATCGAGCCGTAGAAGGCGCTGCGCGACAGCGGGATCATCGCCAGGATCGCCGCCAGCGCGGTCAGCACGATGGGGCGGAAGCGGCGCACGGTGGCGTCGACAATGGCATGCCAGCGGTCGTGGCCGGCGTCGATGTCCTGCTGGATCTGGTCGACCAGGATGACCGAGTTGCGCATCACCATGCCGGCCAAGGCAATCGTGCCCAGCATCGCCACGAAGCCGAACGGCACCCGGAACAGCAGCAGCGCCGCGACCACGCCGATCAGCCCCAGCGGCGCGGTCAGCAGCACCAGCGCGGTGCGCGGGAAGCTGCGCAGCTGCAGCATCAGCAGCGCGGTCACCACCAGCACGAACAGCGGCATGCCGGCCTTGATCGAGTTCTGCCCGCGCGCGGAATCCTCCACCGTGCCGCCGGTTTCCAGCAGATAGCCCTCCGGCAGCGAGGCGCGGATGTCGTCCAGCGTCGGCAGGATCTGCGCCACCACCGTGGGCGGGGTCAGCGCGTCGGTGCGGAGATCGGCGCGCACCGTCACCGTGGGCAGGCGGTCGCGGTGCCAGATGATGCCGTCCTCGAAGCCGTAGTCCAGCGTGGCGATCTGCGCCAGCGGCACGCTGCCGTTCGGCGTCGGCACGGCGAGGCTGCCGAGCAGGTCGGGCCGCGCGCGTTCGTCGGCGGTGCCGCGCAGCAGGATCTCGATCAGCTCGTTGTCCTCGCGGTAGGTGCTCACTGGCAGGCCCGACAGCGAGCCGGACAGGAAGTGCGCCAGCTGCGCGCTGCTCACGCCCAGGGCGCGGGCGCGATCCTGGTCGATGCGCAGGCGCACCACCTTGCTCGGCTCGCTCCAGTCCAGGTTGACGTTGGTGACGCTGGCGTTCACGCGCACCTTGTCCGCGACGCGGCGGGCGATGGCCTGCACCTGGCCGATGTCCTCGCCCGACACGCGCAGCTGCACCGGATAGCCCACCGGCGGGCCGTTCTCCAGCCGGGTCACGCGGAACTGGATCTCCGGGAACTGCGGCGCGACCTCTTCGATCAGCCAGCGCCGCGTCGCCTCGCGCGCGTCCATGTCCTTCGCCAGCACCACGAACTGGCTGAAGTTCGCCGCCGGCAGCTGCTGGTCCAGCGGCAGGTAGAAGCGCGGCGAGCCGGTGCCGACGTAGGCGACGAAGTTGTCGATGCCCTTGCGCGACTTCAGCAGCGCTTCGAGCTTTTTCGCCTGCGCATCGGTGGCGCGCAGCGAGCTGCCTTCGGCCAGTTCCAGATCGACCATCAGTTCGGGCCGCACCGAATCCGGGAAGAACTGCTGCGGCACGAACCGGAACAGCGCGATCGACGCCGCGAACGCCAGCACCGTCGCGCCGATCACCAGCCAGCGGTGGCGCAGGCAGACGTCCAGCCAGCCGCGCAGGCGGCGGTAGAACGCGCTGGCGTAGGGATCGTGCGCGGCCTCGCCGGCCGGCGCCGCCGGCGCGCCGCCGAAGCGCTGGCGCAGGCGCTGCATCAGGGTCGGCCGCAGGTGCGCGTCGTGCAGGTCCGGCAGCATCTTGTCGCCCAGCCACGGGATGAACAGCACCGCCGCCACCCATGACACGCACAGCGCGATCGTCACCACCTGGAACAGCGAGCGCGTGTATTCGCCGGTGCTCGACGCGGCGGTGGCGATCGGCAGGAAGCCGGCCGCGGTCACCAGTGTGCCGGTCAGCATCGGGAACGCGGTCGACTCCCACGCGAAGCTCGCCGCCTTCAGCCGCGAGTAGCCCTGCTCCATCTTGATCGCCATCATCTCCACCGCGATGATCGCGTCGTCCACCAGCAGGCCCAGCGCCAGCACCAGCGCGCCCAGCGAAATCTTGTGCAGGCCGATGTCGAAGAAGTGCATGACCGCGAAGGTCATCGCCAGCACCAGCGGGATGCTGACCGCGACCACCAGGCCGGTGCGCAGGCCCAGCGAGAAGAAGCTGACCAGCAGCACGATGGCCACCGCCTCCGCCAGCACGCGCACGAATTCGCCCACGGCGTCGTGCACGGTCTGCGGCTGGTCGGACACCTTGCGCAGCTGCATGCCCGCCGGCAGCGTCTTCTGCAGGCGCAGGAACTCGCTCTCCAGCGTCTGGCCGAGGCGGATGATGTCGCCACCGTCGCGCATCGCCACCGCGATGCCGAGCGCGTCCTGGCCCATGAAGCGCATCTTCGGCGCGGCCGGATCGGCGAAGCCGCGCGCCACGCTGGCGATATCGCCCAGCCGCACGCTGCGCTCGCCGGCGCGGATCGGGAACGCACGGATCTGTTCGACCGAATCGAACTGCCCGTCCACGCGCAGGCGCACGCGGTCGCTGCCGGTTTCGAAGAAGCCGGCCTGCGCCACCGCGTTCTGCTCGTCCAGCGCCTGCTTCACCGCCGACAGCGGGATGCCGAGCGTGGCGAGCTTGGTGTTGGACAGCTCGATCCAGATCTTCTCGTCCTGCAGGCCGATCAGCTCGACCTTGCCGACGTCGGGCACGCGCTGCAATTCGAGCTGGATGCGGTCGGCGTAGTCCTTCATCAGCGCGTAGTCGAAACCGGGCGCGGTGAGGGCATAGATGTTGCCGAAGGTGTCGCCGAACTCGTCGTTGAAGAACGGGCCGATGGCTTCGGCCGGCAACGTGGCGCGAATGTCGCCGACCTTCTTGCGCACCTGGTACCAGAGTTCCGGCACGTCCTTCGACGGCATCGAATCGCGCGCCATCACGATCACCTGCGATTCGCCGGGCCGCGAATACGAGCGCACGAACTCGTACTTGCCGGTGCCCATCACCGCCTTCTCGACGCGCTCGGTGACCTGCTTGGACACCTGCTCCGCGGTCGCGCCCGGCCACAGCGTGCGCACCACCATCGCCTTGAAGGTGAACGGCGGGTCTTCGGACTGCCCGAGCTGGCGGTACGACCACGCGCCCGCCAGCGCCAGCACGATCATCGCGAACAGCACCAGCGCGCGGTTGCGCAGCGCCCATTCGGAAAGATTGAAGCGGCCCACGGCTCAGCGCGCCCCGACCGCGACCGGGCGGTTGCGCCGATCCACCGGCGCGACCTTCTCGCCCTCGCGCAACAGGTGCCCGCCGGCGGCCACCACCCATTCGCCGGCCTTCACGCCGTCCAGCACCGGCACGCTGTCCTCGCCGTAGCCGCCCAGCTTCACCGCGCGCTGGCGCGCCGTGCCGGCGGCATCGACCACCCACACCGCGGTGGCGCCGCCGTCGCCGCGCTGCACCGCCGCCAGCGGCAGGCGCAGGCCGCCGCCGGCCGCATCGGCCACGAACACGCGCGCGCTCTGGCCGAGCCCGGCCTCCGCCGCCAGCGCGCCGTCCAGCGCGACGCGCGCGGCGTAGGTGCGGGTCTGCGGATCGGCAGCGGCGGCGATTTCGCGGATGTGCCCCGGCAGGCGCCGGCCGGGCGCGCTCCACAGTTCGACGATGGCCGGTTGCCCGGTGCGGAAGTCGCGAATGCGCGCTTCCGGCAGGCCGATCGCCACTTCGCGTCCGCCGTCGGCGGCAAGCAGGAAGATCGGTTGACCGGCCGCCACCACCTGCCCGGCTTCGGCCTGGCGGGCGGCGATCACGCCGTCGCGCGGCGCGCGCAGCCGCGTGTAGGCGGACTGGTTGCGCGCCAGTTCGTATTGCGCGCGCGCCGCGCGGTAGGCGGCCTGCTGCGCGTCGAACGCGGACTGGCTGACCAGCTTCTGCGCCAGCAGCTTGCGGTAGCGCTCCAGGTCGCCGCCGAGGCGGGCCATGTCGGCCTGCGCGGCGCTGGCCTGCAGCTGCGCATCGCCGGGATCGAGTTCGGCCAGCACCTGCCCCTGCTTCACGGGCTGGCCCGCATCGACGAAACGCTTGCTCAGATTGCCGCCGACGCGGAACGCCAGCGCGCTTTCCTGATGCGCGTGCACTTCGCCGGCGAAGGCTTCGGCGGCCATGTCGGCGGCGGCGCCGGGCTGCACCACCAGCACCTTGCGCGCTGCTTCCGGCGCCTGCGTCGCGCCGCCGCAGCCGACCAGCGCCAATGCCATCGCCAGCACCGGCAGCGCGTCGCGCAGCCTCTTTCCGCCCTGCTCCATGCCCGCTCCGTCGGCCTGCGCCATAATTGAACTGCCCGGTATGGTATAATTACGAAACTTCGCAGTCCAGTATCAAGGCATGACCCGCACCGCCCCCGCCAGCAAGCCCGCCGGTCCCGGCCGCCCGAAGGATCTCGCCAAGCGCGCGGCGATCCTGGAGGCGGCCAAGCGCCTGTTCGTCCTGCAGGGATTCGACGGCGTCAGCATGGACCAGATCGCGGCCGAGGCCGGCGTGTCCAAGCTCACCGTGTACAGCCACTTCGGCGACAAGGACAGCCTGTTCGCCGACGCGGTGCGCGCGCACTGCGAGCAGGGCATGCCGACCCGGCTGTTCGAACCGGATCCCGACGTGCCGCTGCGCGAACGCCTGACCGACATCGCCGAGGCGTTCTTCGCGATGGTCATGACCCCCGAGGCGATCGCCGGGCACCGCATCCTGTGCTCGCCGCAGATCGCCACCAGCCACATGCCGGCGATGTTCTGGGAAGCCGGGCCGCAGCGCGTGCAGGACGCGTTCACCGCGCTGTTGCAGCGGCGCATCGCCGCCGGCGAGCTGGAGATCGACGATCCCGTGCGCGCCGCCGGCCACTTCTTCACCCTGCTCAAGGGCGAGCCGCACGCGCAGGCCGTGTTCGGCTATTGCTGCAGCGGCCGCCACGACACGCCGCACGCGCACATCGCCAGCGTCGTCGACCTGTTCCTGCGCGCCTATGCGACGCGCTGACGCCCTGCGGCCCGTCGTTCCGTCGCCTGAACGGCGGCCTGCCCTGCCCTTGGTCGCGGTGACTTCCGGCACTGCGTGCTGGTGTACCGGTACGGCCAGACTGCCCGCCAGATCGGGAATCGCCGGCACTACAATGCACGGTTCCCCGCAACGGATTTTCCCCGCATGAGCATCGACTTCGCCCTCGCCCGCGAGAACATGGTGGAACAGCAGGTCCGTCCCTGGGACGTGCTGGACGTGCGCGTGCTGGACACCCTCGCCCGCCTGCCGCGCGATGCCTTCGTGGCCGACGCGCTGCGCAGCCTGGCCTATGCCGATACCGCGCTGCCGATCGGCCACGGCGAGACGATGATGAAGCCGGTGCTGGAAGGCCGCGCGCTGCAGGCGCTGCTGCCGACCGAAGCGGAAAGCGTGCTGGAGATCGGCGCGGGCAACGGCTACCTGACCGCCTGCCTCGCCCGGCTGTCGCGCGAGACGGTGGGCATCGAGCGCCACGCCGACTTGGCCGAGGCCGCGCAGGCGCGGCTGGCGGCGCAGGGCATCGGCAACGCCACGGTGCAGGCCACCGACGCGTTCGCCTGGAACCCGGGCCGCGGCTTCGACGTGATCTGCGTCAGCGGCGCGGTGGCGGCGATCCCGGCACGCTTCGTCGAATGGCTCAATCCGGGCGGCCGCATGTTCGTGGTGCACGGCCGCTCGCCGGCGATGGAAGCGGCGCTGGTGCACCGCACTGTCAACGGCACCCGCGTCGAATCGTTGTTCGAAACCGACCTTCCCTATCTCGCGGGCGCCGAGCCGGTGCCCGCCTTCACCCTGTAAGCCGCCAAGGACTCCCCCATGTCGCTTCGCCCGCTCGCCCTTGCCCTCGCCGTCGCCCTGCTGCCCGCCGCGGCCCAGGCGGACGACCTGCTCCAGAGCTACCAGAACGCGCGCAGCAGCGACCCGCAATTCGCGGCCGCCGAATCGAACCGCGCCATCGCCGCCGAGCGCCCCGTGCAGGCGCGCGCATCGCTGCTGCCGCAGGTGAACGGCACCGTCGGCTACGACCTCGCCAATCGCGGCGACACCGATGGCGACGGCCAGAGCGACGGCACGGCCCGCAGCGCCTCGTGGCGGGTCGGTGCGCAGCAGTCGATCTTCGACTACGGCAACTTCACCGCGCTGCGCGCCGCCAAGGCGCAGGACCGCGCCGGCGCGTTCGACCTGGAAGCGGCCGGCCACAGCCTCATCACCCGCACGTCCGCCGCCTACTTCAACGTGCTGGTGCAGCTGGAAACGCTGTCCGCCGCCGAAGCCGCGGAAACCGCGCTGAAGAAGCAGTTCGACTTCGCCAGCAAGCGCCTGGAAGTCGGCCTGGCGCCGATCACCGACGTGCACGAGGCGCGCGCGCAGTACGACGCGGCCCGCGCGAACTCCATCCTCGCCCGCAACGCCGTGCAGGACGCCTACCAGGCGCTGGTCGAGATTACCGGCACGCCGATCGCCAACCTCAAGGGCCTGCCGGACGACTTCAAGCCGGCGCTGCCCGAGTCGCGCGACGCCGAGGGCTGGGTCGCCACCGCGCTCGCCGAGAACCCGTCGCTCAAGGCGCAGTCCGCGGACGTGGAGGCGGCCGAAGCCAATGTCGCCACCGCGCGCTCGGGCCATTACCCGACGCTGGGCCTGCAGGCGTCCTACGGCAAGGCCATTCCCGGCCTGTACGACAACCCGGCCTACTTCGGCAACAACGACGCCAACACCAGCGTCGGCATCACCCTGAGCATCCCGATCTTCTCCGGCTTCGCCACCCAGTCCAACGTGCGCAGCTCGCTGGCCCAGCGCGACATCGCACGCGACCAGCTGGAACAGCAGAAGCGCGCGCTGGAGCGCAACACCCGTAACGCTTATCAGGCCCTGGTGGCCGGCATAAGCGAAGTGGAAGCGCGCCGTTTGGCGCTGGTGTCCGCGCAGAGCGCCTACGACGCTTCGCAGGTCGGCCTGGAAGTCGGCACGCGCACCGTGCTGGACGTGCTGAACAACCAGCGCACTCTGTTCTCCGCACAGCAGGATTACGCGCAGGCCAAGTACAACTTCCTGCAGAACCGCCTGCTGCTGGAACAGGCCGCGGGCACTCTGGACGTCTCCGATCTCGAAGACGTGAACCGCCTGCTCACCACCAACGAATCGGTCGCCAACGCGATCAGCACGAAGTAAGTCCCGAACAAACCTGCGACACGAAAATCCCCGCGAAAGCGGGGATTTTTCTTTGTGCCTGCGGGCCGTCGCGTCGACTGTCGCTGTGCGTCGCCGAAAAGCACTGCGCTGTTTGCCATCGTTGCAGTCGGTGCCCCATGGCTTGGCGTCATTCCGGCAGCATCGGCTCGATCAACGCCAGCGTGCGCGCCAGCGCGCCACGCCCCTCCTCCAGCAGCCGCGACGCGTTGTCGGCCATGCGCCGCCGCGCGGGCTCGTCGTCGAACAGCGCGTGCAGTGCGTCCGCCAGCGCCGGCGCGTCCGCCACGATCCGCATCGCCTGCGCCTCGCGCAGCCGCCGCGCGATGTCGGCGAAGTTGTGCAGGTGCGGGCCGCTGAGGATCGCGGCGCCGGTCGCGGCCGGTTCCAGCAGGTTGTGCCCGCCAATGGCTTGCAGGCTGCCGCCGACGAAGGCCACCGGCGCGCAGGCGTAGAAGCGCAGCAGTTCGCCCAGGGTGTCGATCACGAACACGCCGGTGTCCGCGCACGGCCAGCCGTCGCCGCTGCGCGTGGCCACGGCGAAGCCGGCGTCGCGCGCGGCCTGCGCCACCGCGCGGAACCGCTCCGGATGGCGCGGCGCCCACAGCAGCAGCGCGTCGGGATGGCTGGCGCGCAGCGCGCGGTGCGCCTCCAGCACCGCCGCTTCCTCGCCCTCGTGGGTGCTGGCGGCGATCCAGACCGGGCGCGCCTCGCCCAGCGCCGCGCGGAATCCGGCGACGAAGCCGTCCGCCTCCACCGGCGCCATGTCGAACTTCAGGTTGCCGGCGACATGCACGCACTCCGGCCGCGCGCCCAGTTCGAGGAAGCGCCGCGCATCGGCCTTCGACTGCGCCGCCACCAGCCGCACGCTGCCCAGCGCGCGCCGGATCAGCGCGCCCAGCACCCGGTAGCCGCGCAGCGAGCGCGCCGACAGCCGCGCGTTGAGGATGTAGGCAGGGATGCCGCGGTCGCGGCAGCCGAACAGCAGGTTCGGCCACAGCTCGGTTTCCACGATCAGCGCCAGCGTCGGCCGGAAGCGATCGAGGAAGCGACCCACCGCGCCCGGCAAGTCGTAGGGCAGGTAGACGTGGGCGACCGCGTCGCCCCACAGCGCGCGCACCCGCTCGGAGCCGGTGGGGGTGATCGTGGTGACCACCAGCCGCAGGTCGGGGCGCTGCGCGAGCAAGCGGTTCACCAGCGGCGCGGCGGCGTTGACCTCGCCCACCGACACCGCGTGCAGCCACAGCGGCGCGCCCGGCGCACCGGCCGGATAGCTGGCGTAGCGCTCGTCCCAGCGCTGGAAATAGGCGCGCTGGCGGAAGCCGCGCCAGATCAGGTGGTATAGGGTGACCGGCACGAGCAGGTACAGCGCGGCCGAATACAGGCCGCGCAGCACACGCTCTGTGAGATCGGCCCGCATGCGCACAGGATAGCCATGGCGGAGATTCCGCGCGCGCCGTATTGCCGCATTCGCGTCCGCGAATGTCCCCCGATGCCGTCCTGCGGCCCGGCATCTCCTCCTTGATTCCGCAGGCGCGAATGCGGCAACACGGCCCAGGCTCTACGGCTCAGCGCCCGGCATTGCGGGCTGAAGCGGCGGCGCCCGGTAGAATCCCCGCATGGCCTCGACTCCTCCCGATCGCCCGTCGTTCGCCCCGCGCCACTGGCCGGCGTGGCTGGGCGTGGGCGCGTGCATGGCGCTGGCGCGGTTGCCGTGGGGCTTGCAGCGCCGGCTCGGCGCGGGCGTCGGCTGGCTGGCGCTGCGGCTGCTGCCGGACCGCCGCGAGGCCGCGCGCACCAACCTGGCGCTGTGCCTGCCGCAGCTGGACGAGGCCGCGCGCGAGGCGCTGCTGCGCGCCAACTTCCGCGACCTCGGCATCGGCCTGTTCGAATTCGCCCGCGCCTGGTGGGGCGACGCCGCGCCGATGCGCGCCACCGCCTCCATCGAGGGGCTGGACACGCTCCAGCGGCTGCAGGCCGAGGGCCGCGGCGTGCTGCTGGTGTCCGGCCACTTCATGACCCTGGAGATGTGCGGGCGGCTGCTGTGCGACCACGTGCCGCTGGCCGGCATGTACCGCAAGCACCGCAGCCCGGTGATGGAATGGGCGGTGCTGCGCGGGCGGCTGCGCTACGCCTGCGCGATGTTCGCCAACAGCGACACCCGTGCGGCGATCCGCCACCTCAAGCGCGGCGGCGTGCTCTGGTACGCGCCGGACCAAGACATGCGCGGCAAGGACACGGTGTTCGCGCCGTTCTTCGGCATCCCGGCCGCGACCATCACCGCCACCCACCAGTTTTCGCGGATGACCGGCTGCGCGGTGGTGCCGTTCTTCCATCGCCGCGTCTTCGACAAGGAACGGGGCGGACGCTACGTGCTGCGCGTCGGCGAGCCGCTGGCGCCCTTCCCCACCGACGACGCGGTGGCCGACACCGCCGCCGTCAACGCCGCCATCGAGGCGATGGTGCGCGAGGCGCCGTCGCAGTACCTGTGGCTGCACCGGCGCTTCAAGCGCCAGCCGGACGGGCGCTCGCGCTACGACTGAGCCGAAGGCTCGGAAGTCCCGGGCGTGCCCCACAGGCTGCCGGCATACAGCGCCGCCAGCAGCAGCAACACGCTGCCCCAGAACGTCGAATACGCTGCCAGGTGGGTGTTGAACGGGAACACGCTGGCCGCCAACGCCAGCATCGCCGGCCGCGCCCGCTCGCGCGCGGCCTCGTCCGCGTAGCGCCACGCGCGCCACGCCAGCGCCGCGCCGGCCAGCCACAGCAGCAGGCCGATGGCGCCGGTCTCGCTGAGCACCTCCAGCACGATCTGATGCGCGTGGAAGGCGGCGCCGCCGCCCCAGGCGGCGACCACGCCCGGCTCCGGATCGCAGGCCGGGAACGCCTCGCGGAACGCGCGCGGGCCGACGCCGTTCACCGGATGCTGGCGCACCATGCACAGCGCCGCCGACCAGATCCGGCTGCGGCCCGACAGCGCCTCGTCCACGCCGTCCGGCTGCGCGGTCAGCGCCAGCGTGGTGCGCTGCACGCGCTCGCGCACCTGCGGCGACAGCGCGGTGGCCGCGGCCAGTGCCAGCGCGCCGGCCGCGAACACCATCAACAGCTTGCGCCGGCCCAGCTTGCGCCAGCCCGTCCACAGCAGCACCAGCCCGTAGGTCAGCCACGACGCGCGCGAGCCGGCCAGCAGCACCACCAGCCCGACGGCCGAGGCCGCCAGCAACCAGCCGGTCGCCCCGGCCCGGCGCCACGCCGCCGCCAGCGCGAACGGCGACAGGCTCGCCAGCACGATGCCCAACTTGAGGTTGCACGGACCCAGCACGCCGGCCAGGCGGTCCGCCGCCGCGACCTCGCGCGCGGTGCACATGCCATGTCCGCTGATCGCGTGCTTGGCCTGATCCAGCAGCCAGAACAGCGGGCTGGTGCCGGTGGCCGCCTCGATCAGCGCATCGCCCGTCCACACCAGCGCGATCACCGCCAGGCCGCCGAAGGTCTTGCGCCGGCCCTGCTCGCTGGCGACGGCGGCGGCGACCACCCACAGGAATGGCAGGTAGCGCAGGTCGATCAGCACCTCGCGCAGCGCGCGCGCGTGGTCCTGCGCGTCCACGGCGGAAATCGCCTCGGGCAGCCAGTAGGCGGCGAACAGCACGCAGGTCAGCGCCCACGCCGGCCCGCCGAGCAGCGCGGCGCCGCCGCGGAAGCGGGTGGCGATCAGCTTCCACAGTCCCGCCAGCGCGCCCAGCACCAGCACCGCCTCGGCGATGCCGCGCGCCGGCCACAGCGCGACGAAGGCCAGCACCCACGCCGGCGCCCAGCGCCATCCCGCCACCGGCATCGCCTCGTTCGCCTGCGCGTTCATTCCGTCCCCATCGTCCGATACAGCGCCAACGTGGCGTCCTGCATGGCTTGCAGGGTATAGGGGATCGCCGTCGGTGGCGATGGCGGCGCGGCCAGCAGCCGGCGTGCGCCATGCGCCAGCGCCTGCGCATCGAACGGCGGCACCGCGCCTTCCGGCTGCAGTTCGGCCAGCAGCTCGCCGACGCCGCCATGCGCCCAGCCCAGCACCGGCCGGCCCACCGACAACGCCTCCACCACCGTGCGCCCGAACGCCTCCGGCTTGCGCGACAGCTGCAGCACCAGATCGCTGGCGGCGTAAGCCTCGGCGATGGCGGCGGTCGGCGCGGTCATCGCCAGCGCGTCGGCGACGCCGGCGTTCCGCGCCTGCGCCGTCAGTTCTTCGATGTAGTCCTCGCGCCCGCCCTGCGCCGCGCCCGGCATCCACAGCCGCGCATCGACGCCGTCCGCGCGCAGCGTCGCCAGCAGGGCGATGGCATCGGCGTGGCCTTTCAGGCGCGTGCCGCGGCCCGGCAGCAGCAGCAGCGGGCCGTCGCCGCCGAGCTGCGGATGCAGCGCCGCGATGCGGTCGCGTGCGGCGCGGTCGGGCCATGGCATGCGCGGGAATGCGGCCGGGTCGATGCCGCGCGGAATCACCACCAGCCGCGCCGGATCGACGTCCGGGTAATGGCGCAGCAGGTACGCGCGCACCGTGTTCGACACGCAGATCACCCGTTCGCCTCGCGCCATGATCGCGCTGTAGCGCGACGGCGAGTTCAACCCGTGCGCGGTGGTGACGAAGCGCGGCCTGCCCTCGCCCATGCCGCGCAGCGCGAACCAGGCCAGCCACGCCGGCAGGCGCGAGCGCGCGTGCACGATGTCGGCCTGGGCGAACAGGCGGCGCAAGGCCGGCACATGGCGCAGGCTCAAAAGGGATTTGCGGCCGATGTCGAGCGCGACGTGCTCCGCGCCAAGCGCTTCGAGCTGCGGCAGCAGCCGCCCGCCGGCGGACACCGCGATGGCGCGATGGCCGGCGCGCACCAGCGCCTCGGCGATCTCCAGCGTCGAACGCTCCACGCCGCCGGCATCCAGCGCCGGCAGCAGCTGCACCACGGTCAGGCGGCGCATCGTTCGCGCCGCGGGATCAGTCGACGAGGACGTAGTTGGTGCCGCAGTACGGGCACTTGCTGCGCCCGCCGTCTTCCACGATCGACAGATAGACGCGCGGATGCTCGTTCCACACCGCCATCGACGGCAGCGGGCAGCTCAGCGGCAGATCGGCGCGGCGCACCTCGTAGGTCTGCTGGGCGAGGGCGGACGACGGAGCGGACGAAGCGGGCTGTGCCATGACGATAGCGGCGCGGTTGCGGAAACGCGGCCAGTTTACCGCGCCCCTGTCGTTCCCGCGTCGCTTTTGCTCGTTATTCCCGCACAGCCTTAATGCTCGTCATTCCCGCGAAGGCGGGAATCCAGCTTTTTAGATCAATGCAGGAAGCCAAGAGCTGGATTCCCGCCTTCGCGGGAATGACGAGTCAAGAGCGATCTTGCGGGAATGACGAGCCGTACAGCTATGTCGGCAGCTCGAACAGCAGCACGTCGCTGGCTTCGGCGATGCCGCGCAGCGCCAGCGCACCGTCCTCCACGATGAACCCCAGCGCATCGCCGGCCGCGAGCGCGCGCTCGCCGAGCGCGACTTCGCCGGCGGCGACGTGCAGCCAATACCGCCGCGCCGGATCGAGCGTCGCGGCGACCGCATCGCCCGGCAGCAGCCGGGTCGCGCGCAGCGTCGCCTGCTGGCGGATGGCGATGGCACCGTCCGCGCCGTCGGGCGACACCAGCGTCGCCCAGCGCGCGCGCCGCGCGTCCGGCGCGAAATGCTTCTGGTCGTAGGCCGGCGCGTGGTTGAGCCGCTCCGGCTGGATCCAGATCTGCAGGAAGTGCACCGGCGCGGCGTCGGAGCCGTTGTATTCGCTGTGCTCGATGCCGTGGCCGGCGCTCATCCACTGCACGTCGCCGGCGCGGATCACGCCGGCGTTGCCCGCGCTGTCCTTGTGCGCCAGCGCGCCGTCCAGCACCACGCTGACGATCTCCATGTTGGCGTGGCGGTGCGGGGCGAAACCGCCGCCGGGGGCGACGGTGTCGTCGTTGATCACGCGCAGGACGCCGAAGCCCATCCACGCCGGGTCGTAGTAGTGGCCGAAGGAGAACGTGTGCCGGCTGCGCAGCCAGCCCAGGTCCACTTCGCCGCGGGCAGCGGAAGGGCGTTCGACGATCACGGCATCAGCCCTGCGGCGCGGCTTCGGCGGCCGGCGCGTCGGCCAGCGTGCCTTCGGTGGTGATGCGCAGCTGCACGTCGTCGCTGACGTTCGGCGCGTAGGCGCCCACGCCGAAGTCGCTGCGCTTGATGGTGCCGGTGGCGGAGAAGCCGATCGCCTGCTTCTTCAGCATCGGATGCTCGCCCGCGCCGTTCAGGGTCACGTCCAAGGTGACCGGCTTGGTGACGTCCCGGATGGTGAGGTCGCCGGTGACGGTCAGCTTGTTGGTGCCGGCCGCGGCCACGCTGGTGCTCTTGAAGGTGGCGTTCGGGAACTTGCCTGCATCGAAGAAGTCGCCGCTCTTCAGGTGCTCGTCGAGCTTGTCGACGAAGGTGTCGATGGCGGTGACCGGGATGCTCACCTGCACGCTGGACTTCGACACGTCGTCCGCGTCCCAGGTCAGCGTGCCTTCGCTGATGCCGAACTGCGCGCTGGGCTGCGAGAAGCCGAAGTGCGTCCACTGCACCAGCACGTCGGTGTGCGAGGGATCGAGCTGGTAGGTGCCGGCCACCGGCTTGATCGCCTCGGCGGCGGGCGCTTCGGCCGGCGCGGCGGCAGCTTCGGCGGCGACGGGCGCGGCAGCGGCAGTGGCGGCGGGTTCGGCCTGCTTGCCGCAGGCGGCGACGGCGGCGGCGATGGCGAGCGGCAACAGTAGGGTGCGGATCTTGTTCATGGCATGGCTCCGGAAGGGGGAAAAGGAAAGGCGGCTCAGGCGATGCGGCAGGCTTCGTCGAACGGCAGGCGCGGCGAGCGCGGGAAGATGCTGGCCGGGTCGCCGTGGCCCAGGTTGACCAGGATGTTGGAACGGATCGGCGTGCCGGCGAAGAATGCCTCGTCCACCTTGGCGTTGTCGAAACCGGTCATCGGCCCGCAGTCCAGGCCCAGCGAGCGCGCGGCCAGGATTAGGTAGGCGGTCTGCAGTGCGCTGCTGCGCATCGCCACCCACGCCAGGTTGGCTTCGTCGCGGTGCTCGAACCACGGCTTGGCGTCGGTGTGCGGGAACAGCACCGGCAGCTTGTCGAAGAAGCGCATGTCGTAGCCGACGATGGCCACGGCCGGCGCCGCCATCGTCTTCTTGTAATTGCCCTCGCTCAGCGCCGGGCCGAGCTTGGCCTTGGCCTCCTCCGACTTCACGAACACGATCCGCGCCGGCGTGGTGTTGGCCTCGGTGGGGCCGAACTTCAGCAGGTCGTAGAGCTTGTGCAGGGTCTCGTCCGACACGTCGCCGGTGAAGGCGTTGTAGGTGCGGGCGGTGCGGAACAACTGGTCGAGGGCGGCGTCGGACAGCGGCTGGGACATGGCAATCTCTGTATCGTGTCTGGGCGATGGCGCACAGTGTATAGTTCCACGGGCGCATGTAATGCAGCATATTCGGAACGAATAGATGCCAGTCATGCAACGAAGCTCCGTCTCTTCCACCTTGTCGGGGCTGCGCGCATTGCACGACGGCCGCGCCGGCAACGCGCGCCAGGCGCTGGCGCTGGCGCATGCGCTGGACACCCGCGCCGCGGAAACCGTACTGGTGCCGCGCGCGCCGTGGCGCTGGCTGGCGCCGCGCCGGCTGCCCGGCGCCGGCGACGCGTTCGGGCCGGCGTTCCGCGCCGAACGCGGAACCCCGCCGCTGCTCGCCATCGGCTGCGGCCGGCAGGCCGCGCTGGCGACCCGGCTGCTGCGCGCGCGCGGCAGCAAGGCGGTGCAGATCCTCGATCCGCGCATCGACCCGACGCATTGGGACGTGGTGGTCGCGCCCGCGCACGACGGCCTGCGCGGCGGCAACGTGGTCGCCACGCTGGGCAGCCTGCATCCGGTCGACGACGACTACCTGCTGTGCGCGATCGCCGCCTTCCCGGCGCTGACCGCGCTGCCGTCCCCGCACAGCGTGCTGCTGGTCGGCGGCCCGACCCGGCACGCGCCGCTGGACGACGCCGGCTTCGAGGCGCTGCTGCAACGGCTGGCCGCACGGGCGCGCGAGGAAGGCGGCAGCTTCAGCGCGATCGCCTCGCGGCGCACGCCGCCGGCGTGGCGCGATGCGCTGGGCCGCATCGACGAACGGCTGCCCGGCCTGCGCTGGCGCGACACCGGCGACGGCGCCAATCCCTACGCCGGCCTGCTGGCCTGCGCCGACCGCATCGTCTGCACGCCGGATTCGGTGAACATGCTCAGCGAGGCGGCGGCCACCCGTGCACCGCTGCATGTCTGGTCGCCGCAATGCGTGCAGGGGCGGCCGCGCGATTTCGTCGACGCCCTGCTCGAACGCGGCCGCGCCCGCGCGCTGGACGAGGCGATGGACCCGTTCACGGCCGAACCGCTGCGCGAAACCGCGCGGGTCGCGCAGGAAATCCGGCAGCGCCTGGCGCTGCCGCTGTAGGCGCGCGCCGCAAGTACACGAGGCTACTCTCCTTCCCCTTCAAGGGGGTGAAGACGGATTGCTTGCGAGCCACTGGCTCGCATCCGTCCGAACGCCGGGGCGCCATGCGCGCAGGCCGGAATGGCCGGGACGGGGATGGTGTGGATTGCAATTGCAGCAACATCGCCGAACACCATCCCCACCCAAACCCTCCCCTTGAAGGGCAGGGCTCAACAGCGCCTCTGCGATGCGCCTACATCGTGGCAGAAGGCGGCGTAACGGAAGCGTCCACGAACCGCAGTCCCTGCGCGCGCACCGCCGCGCCGATCGCCGCGCAGGCGCGCTCGATGCGTTCGTCGCGCGCGGCGCGGCGCGGACGGCGGTCGAGGGTGCAGCGCAGCCCCGTGTCCAGCAGGTCGGCATGCGCCTGCACGAGCGCGGCGTGGACGGCCGCGTCGAAGCGGCCCGCCACTTGCACGGCATCGAGCAGGGCGCGGGTGGCGCGCGACGCCAGCAGTTCGCGATGCGCGCCGGCATCGCGCAGCACCAGGAACTGCAGCAGAAACTCCAGGTCGACCAGCCCGCCCTCGCCCTGCTTGAGGTCGAGCATCGCCGCGTCGCTGCGGTCCAGCTCGGCGCGCATCTTGCGGCGCATCGAGGCCACGTCGTCGATCAGCTTCTGCCCGTCGCGCGGCGCCGACAGCACCTCCGCGCGCAGCGCCTCGAACGCCTCCGCCAGCGACGCGTCGCCGGCGATCGCGCGGGCGCGCACCAGCGCCTGGTGCTCCCACGTCCACGCGCGGTGGCGCTGGTAGTCGGTGAAGCTGGGCAGGCTGGACACCAGCAGGCCCTTGGCGCCGTCCGGGCGCAGCCGCACGTCCACGTCGAACAACCGGCCGGCGCCGGTGCGCACGCCGAGCAGGGCGACGATCTTCTGCCCCAGCCGCGCGTACCAGCGCGGCGCGTCCAGCGGGCGCGCGCCGTCGGAGTGCGCCTCGGCCGGCGCGTCGAACAGGAACACCAGGTCGAGGTCGGAGCCGAAACCCAGTTCCTCGCCGCCCAGCGTGCCGTAGCCGAGCACGGCGAAGCGGCCGCCGTCGATGCCGCCGTGCGCGGCGCGCAGTTCGTCCTCGGCCAGCCGCAGCACGCAGGCCACTACCGCGTCGGCCAGCCAGGCCAGCCGGCACGCGCAGTCTTGCGCGTCGATGCGGCCGTCCAGCAAGGCCAGCGCGAAACGGAAGCTCAGCGCCTGCCGCACCTCGTTGAGCGCATCCAGCGAGGCTTCGGCATCGCCGTCGCGCAGCACCGCCTCGCACTGCGCGCGCATCGCCGCCGCATCCGGCAGTTCGCCGCCGACGCGCACGTCCAGCAGTTCGTCCAGCAGCAGCGGATGCGCAGCCAGCCGTTCGCCCAGCAGCGCGCTGCGCGCCAAGGTGTCGGCCAGCCGCGCCAGCGCCGCCGGCTGTTCGTCCAGCAGCGCCAGATAGCTGGCGCGGCGCAGGATGGTGTGCAGCAGCGGCAGCACGCGGCGCAGCACCGCGTCCGGCTGCGCCGATGCGGATGCGTGTTGCAGCAGCGCCGGCAGCACGCGGTCGAGGCGCGCGCGCGCGGCGTCGGACAGGTCGCGCACGCCGGGCGTGCGGGCGAAGTCGCAGAGGCTGGCGTGCAGGTCCGCCGCGTTGTCGAAGCCGGCCGCGTCCAGCTGCGCCGCCTCGCCGTGGTCGGGCAGCGCGCGCCAGTACGCCACCAGTTCATCGCCACCGGTCGCGCGCCGGCGGCGCGGCGCCAGCAGCGCGCCGAACTCCTCCGACACCCGCGCGCGCTGCGCGTCCAGCTCCGCCGCCAGCGCCTCCCAGTCCGCATGGCCCAGCCCGTTGGCGATGCGCGTGCGCGCCAGCGCATCCTCCGGCAACGCGTAGGTCTGCGCATCGGCCAGCATCTGCAGGCGGTTTTCGAGGCGACGCAGGAAGCGGTAGGCCGACGCCAGCGCCGACGCCGCCTCCGTTTCCATGTGCCCCGCCTGCGCCAGCGCGCGCAGGGTCGCCAGCAGGTGCCGGCTGCGCAGCGCCGGCTCGCGCCCGCCGCGGATCAGCTGCAGCGCTTGGGCGAGGAACTCGATCTCGCGGATGCCGCCGGGGCCGCGCTTGATGTCGCCGGCCATGTCCTTGCGCGCCACTTCGGCGGCGATCATCGCCTTCATCGCGCGCAGCCCGTCCAGCGCGCCGTAGTCGAGGTAGCGCCGGTAGACGAACGGCCGCAGCGCATCGAGCAGGCGCTCGCCCGCATCGATGTCGCCGGCCACCGGCCGCGCCTTCTGCCAGGCATAGCGCTCCCAGTCGCGGCCTTCGCGCTGGAAATACAGCTCCATCGCCGCGAACGACAGCGCGACGCGCCCGGCGTTGCCGAACGGGCGCAGGCGCAGGTCGACGCGATGGCAGAAGCCGTCCGCCGTCACTTCGTCCAGCAGCTTCGCCAGCTGTTGCCCGAGCCGCGCGAAGTAATCCTGCGCGTGCAGCGCGCGCGCGCCGTCGGATTCGCCCTCGTGCTCGTAGGCGTAGACGAGGTCGATGTCGGAGCTGAAGTTCAGCTCGCGCCCGCCGAGCTTGCCGAGGCCGAACACCACCAGCCGCTGCGGTGTGCCATCGGCGTCGCGCACCGTGCCGAAGCGGCGGGCGAAGTCGGCTTCCAGCGCCTCCAGCGCCAGCCGCAGGCAGGTCTCCGCCAGCGCGCTGCTGCCGGCGAGGATTTCCTCGACCTGCGCGCCTTCCACCACGTCGCGCCAGACCAGCCGCGCGGATTCCGCCTGCCGGTAGCGGCGCAGCAGGCGCGGCCAGTCGCCCTGCGCGTCGGGCTCCAGCAGGGGCGAGGCCAGCGGCGCGCGCGCATCGGTGCGCAGCTGCGCCGGCAGTCCCGGCTGCGCGGCCAGCACGTCGATGGCGAAATCGCTGGCGACGGCCAGCCGCGCCACCGCCTCTTCCGCCTCGGCGGGAATGTCGCAGCCGGCCGCGCGCAGGCGCTGCAGGGCGCGTTCGCGGAGGCCGGCCAGGGCCGGCGTGATGTCGTCGCTCATGCGCCGATTGTGGCATCGCCGGCGCGCCGCTATCGTGCACCGCCATGAGCGAACTGCTGGACCTGGTCGCGCTGATCCGCGCGGAAACCCCCTTGCTGGTCATCGAAACGCCCGACGAAGCGCGGGTACTGGAACTGTTCCGGCAGTCGCTGATGCACGTCTGGCGCGCGCTGTACCGCTGGAGCGTCACCGAGGGCCTGCGCCGGGTCGACCTGGATCGCGAAGACGAAAGCGAGCTGGCGCCCGACCTCAGCGCCACCCTCAACGCGATGCGCGACGCCAACCAGCGCGGCATCTACCTGCTGCTGGACGCCACGCCCTACCTCGGCTACGCCAGCTACCAGCGCGCGCTGCGCGACGTGATCCAGCGGCGCGGCTGCCAGCCGCACGTGGTGGTGCTGGTGGGCACCAAGGTGGAACTGCCGGAGGCGCTGGAGCCGTTCGCGGCGCGCTTTTCGCTGCGGCTGCCGGACGCCAACGCCCTGCTCAAGCTGGTCAAGGACGAGGCGCGCGACTACGCCGCGCAGAACGGCGGCCGGCGGGTGGAGACGAACGCCGACGCGGTGCGGCAGATCGTCCGCAACCTGCACGGCCTGACCTCGACCGACGCCCGCCGCATCGCCCGCCACCTGATCTGGCGCGACGGCGCGCTGGACTTCGACGACCTGCCGGAGTTGGCGCGGCTGAAGTTCGAGCTGCTCAACAAGAGCGGCCATCTGCACTACGAATACGACACCGCGCGCTTCGCCGACGTGGGCGGCGCTACGCGCCTGAAGCGCTGGGTGGAACAGCGCCGCCCGGCCTTCGTGCAGGACCCGCCGCCGGCCGGGCTGCCGCCCCCGCGCGGCATGCTGCTGCTCGGCGTGCAGGGCTGCGGCAAGTCGCTGCTGGCGAAGGCGGTGGCCGGCGGCTTCGGCGTGCCGCTGGTGCGGCTGGACTTCGGCACCCTGTACGACAAGTACCAGGGCGAGACCGAGAAGAACCTGCGCGAGGCGCTGGCCTCGACCGAACAGCTGGCGCCCTGCGTGCTGTGGATCGACGAGATCGAAAAGGCGCTCGCCACCGACGGCGGCGACACCGATGGCGGACTATCGCGGCGCGTGCTCGGCTACCTGCTGACCTGGATGGCCGAGCGCAGCGCGCGCGTGTTCATGGTCGCCACCGCCAACCAGGTGCAGCAGCTGCCGGCGGAGCTGCTGCGCAAGGGCCGCTTCGACGAGCTGTTCTTCGTCGATCTGCCCGATCCCGCCACCCGCGCGGAGATCTTCGCCCTGCACCTCGACCGGCGCGCGCTGCCGCGCGAGGCCATCGACCTGTCGGCGCTGGCCGCGGCGGCGGACGGCTATTCCGGCGCGGAGATCGAGCAGGTCATCGTCAGCGCGCTGTACGCCGCACACGCCACCGGCGCCACACTGGACACGCACCTGCTGATGCAGGCGATCCGCGATACCCGCCCGCTGTCGGTGCTGATGGCCGAACAGGTGCAGGCGCTGCGCGACTGGGCGCTGCCGCGCACCGTGCCGGCGGACTGAAGCCGGCGTCGCGCTAGCGCGGCGCCGACCACGGCACGTCGTCCTGCTGGTCCAGGTAGCGGATGCGGGTGGCCCGGCCGTATTGCAGCACCAGCCCCTCGCGCGCCTCCGGCAGCAGCACCGCGGTGGGATGACTGGTGTTCGCCTTGTACAGCCACGACACGCCGCTGCGCAGGTCGACCAGTTCGATCTTGCCCTCGACCCGCGCGGTGCCGCCGGCCACGCCGGCCAGCACCAGCCAATCCTCGCCGCGGGTGTGGGTGGCGTGGTGCGCGGCGATCAGCGAACTGGAATACGTGTGTTCGCGCCGCCAAGTGGCGACGTCCCAGCGCACGGTTTCATGCTGGTGCCCGCGGTACAGCGCCGGCACGTCATCGCGCAACGCCTCCGTGCGCTCCGGCGAATACTGCACGGTCACCAGCTTGCTGCCGCCATCGAGCCATTTCACCGCCAGGATGTTCCTGCGCGGGCCGCGCGCGTGCGGCGCATGCGTGCCGACGATCTCCAGCCGCGCGCCGCCCTCCGGCTCGCGATGCAGCCGCAGCAGGACGATCAGTCCCTTGTCGGTGCCGGCGGCGATCAGGCCGGACGTCTTGTCCCAGTCGATGGCGGTGATGCCGCCGTCCGGCTGCAGCTCCAGCGGCGCGCCGACCAGCGCGCGCCGCGCATGGTCGTAGATGCGCAGCTCGTCGTAACTGGCGAGCAGGTACAGCCCGCGCACCGGCGTGGCGGACACCGCGCCCGGCAGCCAGTCGTCCTCGCGGAAGGCGTGCAGCAGTTCGCCGGTGCGCGCGTTCCAGACCTTCGGCCCGTTCTCGCGCTCGACGATCTCGCCGAAGTCGACGTTCCCGGACGCCGAATTGGTGATGACGATGCCGTCCTCCGGGCCGAACGCGATGCCCTGCACGCGCAGCGCATGCGCCTGCCGCGCGATCCGCGCATCGGTCTTGCGCGCGTCCCACAGCTCCAGCCGGCCGGAATCGCGGCCCACCGCCAGCAGCTTCATCTCCGGCGAATACGCCGCCGCCCAGGCGTCGTCGTCCAGACCGCGGTTGGCGTCCACGAAGGACTGTGTGAAGTCCTTGTTCACGCCCGAACACGCGGCCAGCGCGAGCGACAGCAGCAATCCACAGCGACGCAACATGGTGCCCATCCCCGGAATGTCCCCGCGGCAATGATGACCGGACGAAAACGGCAGGCAATAAAAAAGCCCGCTTAGACCGAAGTCTCAGCGGGCCTGCTCCCTCCCCCACGTCGGGACGCCGGGCGATCGTGAAGGAAGCGTTAGGGTCTTGCACGCTGCACTGCAAAAAAGCACTCGCCGGTTCACGAATGGCGTATGGCGAACTCAGTCCGGGCGCGGCGTCCGGCCCAGGTCCCTGAGGATTTCGCGCGCCGCGTTGCGCCCCGGCAGGCCGGTGACGCCGCCGCCCGGATGCGTGCCGGAACCGCACAGGTACAGGCTCTTGAACGCGCCGCGATAGTTACCCTGCCCCAGCAGCGGACGCGCGCTGAACATCTGGTCGAGGCCGAGCGCGCCGTGGAAGATATCGCCGCCGACGAGGCCGATGCGGCGCTCCAGATCGAGGGGCGACAGCGCCTCGTACCCCAGCACGCTGCGCGCGAAGTTCGGCGCGTACTCGTTCACCGTGTCGATCATCAGCTTCGCCACCGTATCGCGGTGCGCGTCCCAGCCGCCGTCCACCTCCGGGTTCACCTGCTGGCAGAACAGGCTGGCGACGTGCTGGCCGGGCGGCGCGAGCGTATCGTCCAGCGTCGAGGAAATGACGACTTCGACGATGGGCTTGCGCGCCCAGCCGGCGTTGTGCGCCTTCGACTTGGCATCGAAATACGCCTGCTCGAAATACTGCAGCGACGGCCCGATCAGGATGCCGCTCTGGTGGTGCGGCTGCAGCTGCGTTCCCGGCATCGCGCTGAAATCCGGCAGCTCGGACAGCGCCACGTTCATGCGGAACGTGCCGGAACCGCAGCGGTAGCGGCGGATGCGCTGCGCGGTGTCGTCGTCGAGCTGACCGGGTTCGACCAGCTTCGTGTAGAGCAGCTTCGGATTGAGGTTGCTGGCGATGGTCGAAGCGCGCAGCACGCGCCCATCGGCCAACTCCACGCCCACCGCCTTGCCGCCCTCGACGATCAACCGCGCGACTTCCGCATCGGTTTCGATGGCGACGCCGCGCGCCTCGCACTCCTTGCGCATCGCCTGCGTGATCGCGCCCATCCCGCCGATGGCATGCCCCCACGCGCCCGCCTTGCCGTTCACTTCGCCGAACACGTGATGCAGCAGCACATAGGCGCTGCCCGGCGTGTAGGGACTTGCGAAATTGCCGACCACCGAATCCCAGCCCAGCGCCGCCTTCAGCGGCTCGCCCTCGAACCAGTCGTCCAGCAGCTCGCCGGCGGACTTGGTGAACAGGTCGAGCAGGTCGCGGCGACCACGCATGTCCAGCGACTTCAGCTGCTTGCCGACGGCGATGGAGTTCAGCCAGTCCGCCAGCACGAAGCGATCCGACACGTTCGGCGGCGTGCGCCGCATCAGCTCGCGCAGGACGACGACGATGCGGTCGAGCATCGCGTAATACTCCGGCAGCCGCTGCGCATCGCGCGCCGACCACTTCGCCACTTCCGAATGCGTGTGCTCGCCGCCGAGCCGGAAGCTGCGCCCGTCCGGCAGCGGCAGGAAGTTGGCATAGGGCCGCTCGACCACGCGCAGCCCGTGCTCGGCCAGGCGCAAGTCGCGGATCACCGCCGGATTGAGCAGGCTGACCGTGTAGCTGGCGACGGAGTTGCGGAAGCCGGGATGGAACTCCTCAGTGACCGCCGCGCCACCGACGAGCGCCCGGCGTTCCAGCACCCGCACCTTCAACCCGGCGCCAGCGAGATAGGCGGCGCAGACCAGACCGTTGTGGCCGCCGCCGATGATGAGGACGTCGTCGTGTTGCCGGGTTTGCATGCGCATCGTCGCTGGCGGAAAGAAGCCGATGATCCGCGCGGCGCCGGAAAAACGAAAGGCCCGCCGAAGCGGGCTTGGCAAGGCATCCGCCCCGGCCCGGATTCAGAGCGCTTCCAGCGCGAAGCTGCAGCTCGCCTGTGGCATCGGCGATGGAAGCGGCGTGCAGGAAATCCCAAGAAGACCGAACTCGATCGCTTCGCCGGAACGCGCGCCAGCCTTCGGCAACGCGGTTCAACAACACGCCGTCTCGTCGCCGGCACTGATGACGGCCTCGCGTAGCTATAAGAAAATCCCACCCTGCCGCGTTTCCGGTGCGGAGAAAACAAGCCTTCGCTCGGCCGCAAGCCGGGCTAGGATGGGTCTGCGGACATGGGGAGAGATTGGACTTGCAGGATCTGAAAGGACTGTTCCTGGCCGCTGCGATTCTGGCGTTGGCCGCATGTGGCCGAGAACGCGCCCAGCCGTCCACGCCGGCCGGCGTCGCGGCGACCACCACCCTCGATTTCGCGCATGTCGCCAATTACGCCGCGCCGCCGCTTCCCGCTTATTTCGACGGGACGGTGGCCGCGCTGGACAACAGCCCGGCATCCAATCCCATCGATGATCGGGTGGCGACGCTCGGCCGAGTGCTGTTCCACGATCTGCGGCTGAGCACCAACAACCGCGCCTCCTGCGCCGCCTGCCACCAGCAACGGTTCGGCTTCACCGATCCGATGCGGTTCAGCAACGGGATCAGCACCGCCGGCACCACCGATTTCCACGCCATGCGGCTGGGCAACCTGCGTTACTGGCAGCCGGGCACCACGTTCTGGGATCGGCGCGTTGCCGATGCGGAGGCGCAGGCCAGCCATCCGCTCCACAGCCTGGTCGAGATGGGCTGGGGCGAGAACATGGGCGGCATCGAAGGCCTGATCCGCAAGATGTCGGCCACGCGCGATTACGCGGAGCTGTTCGCCTGGGCGTTCGGCAGCGCGACGATCACCGAGCCGCGCATCCAGAAGGCGCTCGCCCAGTTCGTGCGCGCGATGGTCTCGCACGACAGCCGCTGGGACACGGGGTATGCGCAGGTGTTTTCCGCCACCGCGCCAAACCGTGCGCTGGATGTCGATCTTCCGAACTTCACCCCGGAAGAAAATCGCGGCCGGCATTTGTTCATGGCTTCCGTGGACAAGGGCGGCGCCGGCTGCGCCTCCTGCCACCTGCCGCCGACCTTCGCACTGGCGGCGAACGCGCGCAGCAACGGCCTGGACGCCGGCGAGACGCGCCTGTTCAAGGCGCCATCGCTGCGCAGCGTCGGCCTGACCGGGCCGTACATGCACGATGGCCGCTTCGCCACGCTGGCGGAGGTGGTCGATTTCTATGCGTCCGGCGTGCGCGATGGCCCGGCGCTCGACCCCCGCCTGCGCGAGGGGGGCGAGCCGCGCCGCCTGAACCTGAGCGCCGCCGACCGCGCAGCGCTCGTCGCCTTCCTGAAGACGCTGGACGATCCCGTACTCGCCACGGATCCCCGCTTCGGCGATCCGTTCCGGCGCTAGCTGGCCCGGATCGCGTACAGGGTCGCGTTGCTGATCGCGTAGACCCCGCCGTCGGCGCCGATCCACGTCGGCGTGTAGGCCTGGCCGAGCCCGGCGTTGAGCCGCACGCTCTGCGAGAACGTGTTCGTGGTCAGGTCCCAGCGATACAGGATGCCGTCCTCGTTGTTGGCGAGGATCGACTTCCGCGCCGGATCGGCCGCCATGGTGTTGATGCACCATTCGCGCCGCGCCGTGGCCGAACCGACGTCCAGCGTCGGCCCCAGGATGGTCAGCACCTCGCGCATCACCTGCATGGTCGGCGTGATCGTGTCGGTCTGGCTCGCGCCCGGATCGAGGACGGCGAGCTGGTTCAGTCCGGTGCCCGTGCCGGTGCCTGCATAGTTGTTGTATTTCAGCGCGAGCAGATAGGTCGAGGTGCCGGTGTAGGACGGCACCATCGACGCCGGGATCACGCTCGGCGACACGTCCCACCCGAAGCTGCCCGGCGCGCCCACCGGATTGAGCGCGGCGTCGAACTGCAGCAGCCAGCCGCGGGCGTTGTGGGTCGCGAACGTCCTTTCCAGCACGCCGTAGAACACGCGGCCATCCGGCCCGATCACGGGCGTCGCCGTGCCGTCGTCGCTGAGGCGCGCCGGGCCGCCCAGGTACGGATCGAGCAGTTCGACGCTGGCGCGCGTCGCGAGCGTCGTGCTGTCGAGGGCGAGCAGGACGCCGTTCTGGGTCGCGCTCGTCGCGCCACGGTTCGCCGCGATGTAGACGGTGGCGCCGTCGTTCGAAAGCGCCGGCGCGCAATTGGACACCGGCTTCAGGATCGAAGGATCGCCGGCCGCCGCGGCGACGCCGACCCAGATGCCCGTGCCGTTCGGCGCGATCCGGGCGATGCCGCTCACCAAGCCGGCCGGATTCGCTCCCGTCACATGGAAACCGAAGAAGACGTTGCCCTGCGCGTCCGAGGTCAGCGGCGTGTTGATGAAGACGCTGCCGTCGAACGCAGCGGAATTGGTGTTGTACTGGGCGGCGCCATAGAAGACCTGCGGCGCGAACGTGGCGTTGGCCGCGTCTCCGTCGTTGCGCACCAGCAGCTTGCCGCCGGCGCCCGGCGCATAGAGACGGCCCTGCGGGGTGAGCAGCAGGTTGTAGGGCGGCACCCAGTTGTGCGGTGGGATCACATAGTCGGTGGTCGCCGACCAGATCAGCGCGCCGTTCGCGCCGTTGCGGCCTTCGATGCGATAGCTGCCGGTGGCCATCGTCTTCAACGGGATGACCACGGTGTTGTGCGTCGTCACCACCGGAGAACCGTAGTGGGTCAACAGCGCGCCGGACGGCGTGTACTGGGGGGCGAGGTCGACGGGGGTCGTCCACGCGATGCGCCCGAGATCCTGTGAGGCGATCGCGCTCGCCGCCGTGTGCTGCGCATCATGCCCATAGCCGAACCATGCCGGTCCCGTCACCGTAGTGGGCGGGGGCGGTGATGGCGGCGTCGGCGGCGAAGGCGGAGAAGGCGTCGTATGCGGCTTGCCTCCGCCCCCACCGCCGCCGCATGCGGCAAGCACCAGGGTCGAAGACAGCATGGCGAGCGCGCGGCGGCGCGAAACGAGCAAAGGCGGTGAGGCGGGATGTCGGTTCATGGCGCGAGCATAGCCTTTCGTTCGACAAAACGCCGCCCCTCCGACAAGGCCATCGACCCAGCCCGACGGGCAGAAACACGAAGCCCGGCACAGGGCCGGGCTTCGTGGTCAGGCTTGCGGATGGCAGGACTTAGAAGTCCATCCCACCCATGCCGCCCATGCCGCCGCCCGGCATCGCCGGTTCGTCCTTCTTCGGCAGTTCGGCCACCATCGCTTCGGTGGTGATCATCAGGCCGGCGATCGACGCGGCGTTCTGCAGCGCGGTGCGGGTGACCTTGGTCGGGTCGAGGATGCCGAACTCGATCATGTCGCCGAACTCGCCGTTGGCGGCGTTGTAGCCGAACGCGCCCTTGCCTTCGGCGACGCGGTTCAGCACCACGCTCGGCTCGTCGCCGGCGTTGGTGACGATCTCGCGCAGCGGGGCTTCCATCGCGCGCAGGGCGATCTGGATGCCGTGGTTCTGGTCTTCGTTGGCACCCTTGAGCTCACCGATGGCGGCCTTGGCGCGGATCAGGGCCACGCCGCCGCCCGGGACGATGCCTTCTTCCACGGCAGCGCGGGTGGCGTGCAGGGCGTCTTCGACGCGTGCCTTCTTTTCCTTCATCTCCACTTCCGTCGCCGCGCCGACCTTGATGACGGCCACGCCGCCGGCCAGCTTGGCCACGCGCTCCTGCAGCTTCTCGCGGTCGTAGTCCGAGGAAGTTTCCTCGATCTGCGCCTTGATCTGCTTGATGCGCGCTTCGATGCCCGCGCCTTCGCCGGCGCCGTCGATGATGGTGGTGTTCTCCTTCGAGACCTGCACCTTCTTGGCGCGACCCAGATCCTTGATGGTGGCCTTCTCGAGCGAGAGACCAACCTCTTCGGAGATCACGGTGCCGCCGGTCAGGATGGCCATGTCTTCCAGCATCGCCTTGCGGCGATCACCGAAGCCCGGCGCCTTGACCGCGCAGACCTTGACGATGCCGCGGATGGTGTTGACCACCAGCGTCGCCAGCGCCTCGCCTTCCACTTCTTCCGCCACGATCAGCAGCGGCTTGCCGGCCTTGGCCACGCCTTCCAGCACGGGCAGCAGGTCGCGCACGTTGGAGATCTTCTTGTCGTGCAGCAGGATGTACGGGTCGTCCAGCTCGGCCTGCATCGACTGCTGGTTGTTGATGAAGTACGGCGACAGGTAGCCGCGGTCGAACTGCATGCCCTCGACCACGTCCAGCTCGTTCTCCAGGCCCGAGCCGTCCTCGACGGTGATCACGCCTTCCTTGCCGACCTTGTCCATCGCCTGCGCGATCAGGTCGCCGATGTTGGCGTCCGAGTTCGCGGAGATGGTGCCGACCTGCGCGATTTCCTTGCTGGTCGAAGACGGCTTGGACAGCGACTTCAGCTCGCCAACGGCGGCGGTCACGGCCTTGTCGATGCCGCGCTTCAGGTCCATCGGGTTCATGCCGGCGGCGACCGCCTTCATGCCCTCGCGGATGAACGCCTGCGCCAGCACGGTGGCGGTGGTGGTGCCGTCGCCGGCATTGTCGGAGGTCTTAGAGGCGACTTCCTTCACCATCTGCGCGCCCATGTTCTCGAAGGCGTCGGCCAGTTCGATTTCCTTGGCGACGGAGACGCCGTCCTTGGTGATGGTCGGCGCGCCGAAGCTCTTTTGCAGCACGACGTTGCGGCCCTTCGGGCCGAGGGTGGCCTTGACGGCATTGGCGAGCACGTTGACGCCACGCACCATGCGCGCGCGGGCGTCCTCACCGAAACGAATGTCCTTGGCAGCCATTGCGAATTACCTCAGTAAGAATTCAATCGATTGAGAGGAAAGGAGGCGACGCGCGATCAGAGGATCGCGAAGATGTCGTCTTCCTTGACCACCAGCAGTTCCTGGCCGTCCAGCTTCACCTCGGTGCCGCTGTACTTGCCGAACAGCACCTTGTCGCCGACCTTGACCTGCGGCGCGCGCACTTGGCCGTTGTCCAGCACCTTGCCGGTGCCCACGGCGATCACTTCGCCCTTGATCGGCTTCTCGGTGGCGCTGTCGGGGATGACGATGCCGCCCGCGGACAGCTTCTCTTCTTCCATGCGCTTGATGACCACGCGGTCGTACAGCGGCTTGATGTTGGACATGTGCAACCTCTGCAAATGGTTGATTGTGTGGGGAAAACCCGGAAATTTTAGCAGCCGGCCGAGCCGAGTGCCAATGCACGGGACGAGAAAATCCCGCGACCGGGATGCCGGGGAGATGGGGCGGGCCGCGGGGCTTTCAAGGGGTCGCGGGCAAATTTCCCGCGCGGCCTTACCCTAGGCGCATGGACGTCCTGCTCTGCCTGTGCACCTGCCCCGATGCCGCCACCGCCGGGCAACTCGCGGAAACCCTGGTCGGCGAACGGCTGGCCGCCTGCGTCAACATCGTGCCGGGGCTGCGCTCGGTCTACCGCTGGCAGGACGCGGTCCAGCGCGACGAGGAAGTCCTGCTGCTGATCAAGACCACGCGGGCGCGCTACCCGGCCCTGCAGGCGCGGCTGCCGGCGCTGCATCCGTATGAACTGCCGGAGCTGGTGGCGGTCGAAGTCGCCGACGGCCTGCCCGCCTACCTGCGCTGGGTGGCCGACGCCGCCCGTCCCTTAGAATAAGTCCATGTTCCGACTGCCTTTCCGACTGCGCCGCTGGCTGGCCGCGCCGGCCCTGCTCGCAGGCCTGCTGGCCGCGCCGGCCCATTCCGCCGACGTCGACCTGCCGCCGGTCGACGAGGTATTCGTGCTTTCGGCCACGGCGACCGCGCACGACCGCATCGAGGTGCGCTGGAAGATCGCCGACGGCTACTACCTGTACCGCCACCGCACCTCGGTGCAGGCCGACGCCGCATTCCCCGCCGCGCGGCTGGCGCTGCCGGACGGCGACAAGCACCGCGACGAGTTCTTCGGCGACGTCGAGACCTACCGCAAGCAATTGGTCGGCGTGCTGACCGGCACGCCCGGCGCCGATGCCGCCTCCACCATCCTGACGGTGAAATACCAAGGCTGCGCCGATGCCGGCGTCTGCTACCCGCCGCAGACCCGCAAGCTGCGGGTGGCGCTGCCGCAGGCGGCCGCGGGCGGCGACTTCGGGCTGGGGCGCAAGGCCGGCGGCGGGCTGTTCGGCCTCGGCAACGGCGCGACCGGCGCGGTGGATGCCGCGCCGCTGCCGCCGGAGCAGGCATTTTCCAGCGAGGTCATCGCGCTGGACGGCAACACCCTGCTGCTGCGGCTGACGCCGGCGCGCGGCTATTACCTGTATCGCGACAAGCTGTCGGTGAAGCTGGAGGCCGGCAACGGCCTGTCCACGGCGCTGCCGCCAATCGCGCGACTGCCGAAGGCGACCTCGCACCGCGACGAGCATTTCGGCGACGTGGCGGTGTACTTCGACCAGGTCGAGATCCCGCTGCCGGTGGCGCGCACCACGCCGCGCGCGGCCAGCGGCACGCTGACGCTGGGCTTGCAGGGCTGCCAGACCGACGGCATCTGCTATCCGCCGATGACGCGCCGGCTGGGAGTGTCGCTGCCGGCGGGCACGGTGAGGCCGGCCGCGGACGCCACGGCTTCGACTGTAGGGACGCCAGCGGAGACCGCGATCGCCGCGCCCGACGCGGCCGATGGCTCGACGCAGGCCAGCGCCGCATCGCCCGACGCTTCCGACGCAACAGCGCAAACCGGCAGCGCCGCGCCCCTCCCACCGCAGCCCGCGCGCGAAGCGCCGCCGACACAGAAGACCCCCGGCCTGCTCGCCGCCCTGCTGCTGGCGCTGGGCGGCGGCCTTGTCCTCAACCTGATGCCCTGCGTGCTGCCGGTGCTGTCGCTGAAGGCGCTGTCGCTGGCGCAAAGCGGCGAAAGCCGGCAGCACGCGCGCCGCCATGCGCTGGCCTACGCCGCCGGCGTGCTGCTGTCGATGCTGGCGCTGGGCGCGCTGGCGCTGGCGCTGCGCAAGGCCGGGCTTGCGCTGGGCTGGGGCTTCCAGTTGCAGCAGCCGCTGGTGCTGGCGGGGCTGGCGCTGGTGATGTTCGCGCTGGGACTGTCGCTGTCCGGGCTGTGGCACGCCAACGTCGGCATCGGCCAGCGCGGCGGCGCATTGCTGCAAGGCGACGGCATCCGCGCCGATTTCTTCACCGGCGTGCTGGCGGTGGTGCTGGCCACGCCCTGCACCGCGCCGTTCATGGGCGCGGCGCTGGCCTACGCCTTCACCGGCCCGACCGCCTGCGCGCTGCTGGTGTTCCTGATGCTGGGCCTGGGGCTGGCGCTGCCGTTCCTGCTGATCGGCTTCGTGCCGGCCTTCGCCCGCCTGCTGCCGAAGCCGGGCGCGTGGATGGACACGCTCAAGCAGCTGCTGGCGTTCCCGCTGTACGCCACCGCCGCCTGGCTGGTGTGGGTGCTGGCGAAGCTGCGCGGCGCCGACGCCGTGGGCCTGTGGCTGGCCGCCGCGATCCTGCTGGCGCTGGCCGCCTGGGCATGGACGCGCGGGCGCAGCGGCGGCGCGCGCGGCTGGCAGGCGCTGGCGCTGCTGGCGGTGCTGTCCCTCGGCATGCCGCTGGCGAAGCTGCACGCGCTGCCGCGCCCGCAGGCGGCGATGGCCACCGCTGCGAACGACGGCCTCGCCACGGTGGCGTGGTCGGAACAAAAACTGGCCGATCTGCGCGCGCAGGATCGGGTCGTCTTCGTCAACATGACCGCCGACTGGTGCGTCACCTGTAAGGCCAACGAGAAGACGGTGTTCTCGCGCGACCGTTTCCGCACCGCGCTGGCCGCCGCCAATGCCGTCTACATGACCGGCGACTACACCGACGTCGATCCCGCCATCACCGCCTACCTGCAGCGCCATCGGGCGGTCGGCGTGCCGCTGTACGTGGTGTATCCGCGCGGCGGCGGCGAAGGCCGCATCCTGCCGACCCTGCTGACGCCCGGCATGGCCGAGGACGCGCTGCGCGAGGCGGCGCGCTGATGCCGTCCAACCGCGCGGTGCTGCTGGTGGCGCTGGCCGCCGCCCTCGCGGGTGTGGCGGCCAGCCTGTTCTTCGAACCAACCCTCACCTACCGGCTGGCCGGCACCGAGGTCGGCCAGCAGGTGCTGGACGCGTCCCTGAAGGCGCAGGCCCCGAAACCGCCGGCCGGGCTCGACATCGCCGAAAAAGCCGGCATCGTGCCGGCAATGACGCTGAAGGACGTCGCCGGCAATCCGGTCGAACTTCCCCGCGCCTGGGCCGGCCGCACCACCCTGGTCAACCTGTGGGCGACCTGGTGCGCGCCCTGCCTCAAGGAGATGCCGGATCTGCAGGCGTTCGCCGGCGAACAGGGCGGCAACGGCGTGCAGGTGGTCGGCATCGCGCTAGACGACGCCCAGGCGGTGCGCGCCTTCCTGCACCGGCACGGCATCGCCTACCCGGTGCTGGTCGATGCGCCCGGCCCGGCCGACGCCGGCGTGCGGCTGGGCAATCCGGCCGGCGTGCTGCCCTATTCGGTGCTGGTCTCGGCCGATGGGCGCGTGCTGAAGACCCGGATCGGGCCGTTCGCGGACGGCGGCGAGATCGCCCGCTGGGTGCGCTAGCGAAACGCAGCGCTGGCGCCGTTTAGAGCCGCCACTCAAACATCCGCTTAAAAATGCGTTATCCGGCGAAAGTTCGCCGAACTGGACAGCATCCGCCATTCGCGGGACACTGCGCGTCTGATGGCGAAGCTCCTGCTCCTGCACGGCCCCAACCTCAACCTGCTCGGCACGCGCGAGCCGGAGGTCTATGGGCGCACCACGCTTGCCGACATCGACGCCGACCTCGGCGCCCGCGCGCAGGCCGCCGGGCATGCGCTGGAGGCGTTCCAGTCCAACGCCGAGCACGAACTGGTCAACCGCGTGCAGGCCGCGCGCGAGGACGGCACCGCCTTCATCCTCATCAATCCCGCCGCCTTCACCCACACCTCGGTCGCCCTGCGCGACGCGCTGGCGGCGGTCGCCATCCCCTTCATCGAAATCCACCTGTCCAATCCGCACGCCCGCGAACCGTTCCGCCAGCACAGCTATTTCAGCGACAAGGCGGTCGGCGTGGTCTGCGGCTTCGGTGCGGATTCGTACCGCTACGCGCTCGACGCCGCGCTGGCGCGATTGCCCTGACACCCCGGCTCAACCATCCCTCGGCCCGTCGGCGCGAGGAAGGAAAAAAGGAACCCCTCATGGATCTGCGCAAGATCAAGAAGCTGATCGACCTGCTCGAAGAATCGAACCTGGCCGAGATCGAGATCAAGGAAGGCGAAGAGTCCGTCCGCCTGGCGCGCGTGCCGAAGGGCGGCTTCGCCGCCGCGCCGGCGCCGGTCGTCCAGCACGTCGCCGCGCCCGCCGCGCAGGCGATGCCGATGCACTCCCCGGTGCAGGCCGCCACCGGCGGCAGCCCCAAGCCCGCCGATCCGGAACTGCCCGCCGGCCACGTGATGCGCGCGCCGATGGTCGGCACCTTCTACGCCAGCCCGTCGCCGGACAAGCCGGCGTTCGTCAGCGTCGGCCAGGCGGTCAAGGCCGGCGACACGCTGGGCATCATCGAGGCGATGAAGATGTTCAACCCGATCGAAGCCGACGTCTCCGGCACCGTGCTGGCGATCAAGTGCGAAAGCGGCCAGCCGGTGGAGTTCGACCAGCCGCTGTTCGTGATCGGCTGAACGAGGCCTTCCCATGCTCGAAAAAGTCGTCATCGCCAACCGCGGCGAAATCGCGCTGCGCATCCTGCGCGCCTGCCATGCGATGGGCATCCGCACGGTGGCCGTGCATTCCACCGCCGACCGCAACCTCAAGCACGTGGCGATGGCGGACGAGTCCGTCTGCATCGGCCCCGCGCCCTCGGCGGAGAGCTACCTCAACATGCCGGCGATCATCGCCGCCGCCGAGGTGACCGACGCGCAGGCCATCCACCCCGGCTACGGCTTCCTGTCGGAGAACGCCGACTTCGCCGAGCGCGTGGAGCAGTCCGGCTTCGTCTTCATCGGCCCGAAGGCCGACACCATCCGCCTGATGGGCGACAAGGTGGAGGCGATCCGCGCGATGAAGGCCGCCGGCGTGCCCTGCGTACCCGGCAGCGGCGGCCCGCTGGGCGACGATCCGGCCACCAACGTCAAGATCGCGGCGGAGATCGGCTACCCGGTCATCGTCAAGGCGGCCGGCGGCGGCGGCGGGCGCGGCATGCGCGTGGTGCATACCGAGGCCGCGCTGACCAACGCCATCGCCACCACCAAGCAGGAAGCCAAGGCCGCGTTCGGCAACGACATGGTCTACATGGAGAAGTTCCTGGAGAACCCGCGCCACGTGGAGATCCAGGTGCTGGCCGACGGCCAGGGCAGCGCCATCCACCTCGGCGAACGCGACTGCTCGATGCAGCGCCGCCACCAGAAGGTAGTCGAGGAAGCGCCCGCGCCCGGCATCACCCCCGAACAGCGCGCCGAGATCGGCAAGGTCTGCGTGGAAGCCTGCCTGCGCATCGGCTACCGCGGCGCCGGCACCTTCGAGTTCCTGTACGAGAACGGCCGCTTCTACTTCATCGAGATGAACACCCGCATCCAGGTGGAACATCCGGTGACCGAGCTGGTGACCGGCATCGACCTGGTGCGCGAGCAGCTGCTGATCGCCGCCGGCCACAGGCTGTCGATCAAGCAAAGCGACGTGGTGCTGCGCGGCCACGCCATCGAATGCCGCATCAACGCCGAGGACCCGGACACGTTCTTCCCCTGCCCCGGCCTGATCCAGCACTTCCACGCACCGGGCGGCCCGGGCGTGCGGGTGGATTCGCACATCTACGAAGGCTACCGCGTCCCGCCGAACTACGATTCGATGATCGGCAAGCTCATCGTGCACGGCGCCGACCGCGCGCAGGCGATCGCGCGCATGCGGGTGGCACTCTCCGAGATGGTGGTGGACGGCATCAAGACCAACATCCCGCTACAGCAGCGGATCATGGCCGACGGCGGCTTCTCGCAGGGCGGCCAGAACATCCACTACCTTGAAAAGAAACTGGCCGAGCGCAAGGAAAAGGCGCTGTCGATCCTGTAAGGCGGATTGAAGGCGGCGGCATGTCCGCTCCGCAGGCGATATCCCGCTAACGGGATATCGCCCAACGCCGGAGCCGCCATGCAACGCCGCCACGTCCTCTACGCCGCCCTCGCCGCCACGCTGGCCGCGCTGCCCGCCGCCAGCCAGCAGGGCAAGGCGCCGCCCACCAACCTCTACATCGACGTCGCCACCCACAGCGTGGCCGGGATGCCCGACATGGGCGGGATGATGGGCGGGCTGAGCGGATTCATGGCCCGCCGCATGGGCGGCGGCAATGCGGGCAAGCCCACCTATCCGACCGCGCGCCGTGCCGGCACGACCGGGCAGTTCCTCGATATCGCCCTGCACAACGCGCTGAAGCCGGGCGCGGAGGCGCAGGACCTGATCCCGGGCGGCCTGCAACTGGGCAAGTCGCTGACCCTGATCCCGGTCGAACCGACCACGCCGACCAGGGGCGACAGCCCGCCCGGCAAGGTGCCCGACGTCGAAGTGAAGATCTCCGAATACTGGGGCTGCGGCGAATCGGTTCGGCCCGGCCAGCCCAAGGTCGCCACCTTCAAGATCAAGGGCGGCGACCGCACCATCGACCCGAAGAACCCGATGGCCGGCATGCAGGGCATCGGCATCGAATCCACCGGCAGCCTGTCCAAGGGCCTCTACGCGCCCGACCGCGACATCGACCTCAAGCCCGGCTACGTCTACTGGCCGAACCGCGATTACGGCAAGCAGGTGCCGGCCGGCGCGCGGCTGGCCGGCGAGCACCGAATCGTCGGCGACGGCATCCCGGCCTCGATGCGGTTCGCGGTCGAGGACGACGCAGACTTCATGCCGAAACTCGCGCTGCGCACGCAGGGCGGGCTCGACGACGCCATCGGCCTGGACTGGCCGGCGGTGGAGCGCGCGCGCGCCTACTTCATCACCGGCGTGCACATGCAGATGCTCGGCGAGCATTCGTTCGCGATGACCGTGTGGAGCAGCGCCGAAGCGCCGGGCGCCGGCAGCGAGCTGCACGCCTACCTCGGCGGCGGCCAGATCGACAAATGGCTGAAGCAGAAGATCCTGCTGCCGGCGACCGCCACCGGCTGCACCATCCCCAAGGGCATCTTCGCCGGCGCCTCCAACATGCAGGGCCAGCAGCAGGCCATGCCCGGCATGCTGGCGATGACCGCCTACGGCCCGGAACGCTGGATCACCTGGCCGCCCAAGCCGGCCGATCCGAAGCAACCTTGGAATCCGGAATGGAGCGTGCGCCTGCGCGCCAAGTCCAGCGTCACCGCGATGCTGGGCGTCGACCTGGGCGGCATGCAGCGGATGGACGGCGGCAACGGCCAGCAGCCGCGGCAGCCGCAGGCCAAGCCGACGATGAAGGGGCTGCTGAAGGGATTGCTCGGCCACTGACCCGCCGCGCAGCCGGGATGGAACCTGCGAGAATGGCGCGGTCGCACCGCGCCCATTCCCGATGCCCTACCTGCAACTGTCCGCCCCCTGCACCGAAGCCCTGCAACCGCGCCTCGAACGCGCGCTGGAAGACGTCGGCGCGCTGGCGGTGACCTTGCAGGACGCGCACCTCGACGCCGCCGACGAGCAGGCGATCTTCGAACCCGGCGTCGGCGAAGTGCCGCTGTGGAACGAGATGACGCTGACCGCGCTGTTCGACGCCGACACCGACGCGCTGCTGCTGCTCGCTGCGCTGGAGGCGTTCGATCCGGAGCTGGACTGGAGCCAGGCCCGCTTCGAGAAGGTCGAGGACCAGGACTGGGAACGCGCATGGCTGGACACCTTCCAGCCGATGCGCTTCGGCGCGCGCACCTGGATCGTGCCGTGGAACCACGACCTCCCGCTTGATGCGGACACGCCCGACGCCGCCGTCGTCCGCCTCGATCCCGGCCTGGCGTTCGGTTCCGGCACCCATCCCACCACCGCCCTGTGCCTGCGCTGGCTGGACGAACTGGCAACCGCCGGTGACCTCCGCGGCAAAGCCGTGCTCGACTTCGGCTGCGGCAGCGGCATCCTCGCGCTGGCCGCGCTGAAGCTGGGTGCGGCGCGCGCGGTCGGCGTGGACAACGATCCGCAGGCCATCGTCGCCACCCGCGACAACGCGCAGCGCAACGGCGTCGCCATCGACGCGCACCTGCCGCAGGAAGAACCGGCGGCGACGTATCCCGTCGTGGTCGCCAACATCCTCGCCTCGGCGCTGGACGCGCTGGCGGAAACGCTGGCGGCACGCACCGCGCCCGGCGGAAGGATTGCGATGTCCGGCATCCTGGCCGGGCAGGAAGACGAACTGCTGCAGCGCTTCGCACCCTGGTTCGACGCGCTGCGTGCGACGCGCGAAGACGACTGGATGCGCATCGACGGCGTGCGCAACACGACCGCGGTGAATAGATGAGCCGCACGCCCAGCTTCGCTGCCTCCGCCATCAGCGCGCCGTCGCGCCGTCGCGGCGAAGGCTTCGCCGCCGCCGCGCTGGCGCTGGCGCTGCTGGCGCAGCTGGGCTGGCTGCAACGCGACCGGCTGGCCGCCAGCCCGCAGCTGCGGCCGCTGCTGGCCTCTATCTGCGGCACGCTCGGCTGCGTCCTGCCGCCCTGGCGCGAACCTTCCGCGTTCGCCCTGCTCTCGCGCGACGTGATCGCGCCGCCGGATCGCCCCGGCGTGCTGCGCGTGCAGGCCAGCTTCCGCAACGACGCGCGCTGGCCGCAGCCGTGGCCGACGCTGTCGCTGCGCCTGAGCGACGTTGACGGCCGCACGCTCGGCGCGCGCCGCTTCCTGCCTGCGGACTACCTGCCCGCCGGCGGTGCGCGCACCGACCTGATCGCGCCCGGCCAAGCCAGCCAGATCGCCTTCGACATCGCCGAACCCGCGCCCGGCGTGGTCGGCTTCGATTTCCGCTTCGAGTGAAGGCTGGCGCGAAGCGCGACCCCGATCAACAAAGCGGTGATGAATGCGCGTCGACACTGACGCCGCCGCGGGCATCGCGCTAGACTCCTCCGCCCGTGTCGCGCGCGCCGTGCCGATGCGGGCAGCTTCGAGGGGCCTCCGTTGAATTCTTCCAACCACCGCCAGGACGCCGCCACCCGCGCGCCGCTGCGCGAGCATGTCGCCGATTCGGTGCGCCGCTACCTGCGCGACCTGGACGGCTGCGACACCGACGACCTGTACAGCATCGCCCTGCGCGAGCTGGAAATCCCGCTGTTCGCCGAAGTGCTGAAGCACTGCGACGGCAACCAGAGCCGCGCCGCCGCGATGCTCGGCATCCACCGCGCCACCCTGCGCAAGAAGCTGCGCGACTATTCGATGGCCTGAGCCGCGCGACGCGGACGAATGGGCCGGAGGTGGCACGGCCCGTATAATCGGCGCTTCCCCACCGCACCGCCCCCGCATGTCCGCCGACTTCCTTTCCGGCGCGCCGGTGACCGTCCGCCGCGCCCTGCTCTCCGTTTCCGACAAGACCGGCCTGATCGACCTCGCGAAGGCCTTGGCCGCGCATGGCGTCGAACTGCTCTCCACCGGCGGCACCGCGAAAGCGTTGCGCGACGCCGGCCTGGCGGTGAAGGACGTGTCCGACCTCACCGGCTTTCCCGAGATGATGGACGGCCGCGTGAAGACCCTGCATCCGAAGGTGCACGGCGGCCTGCTGGGCCGCGCCGGCGTCGACGACGCGGTGATGGCCGAGCACGGCATCGGCGCGATCGACCTGCTGGTGCTGAACCTGTACCCGTTCGCGCGGGTGGCGGCGAATCCGGACAGCAGCTTCGCCGACGTGATCGAGAACATCGACATCGGCGGCCCGGCGATGCTGCGCAGCGCGGCCAAGAACTTCGCCCGCGTCGCCGTCGCCACCGCGCCGGCGCAGTACGCCGGCATTGTCGAGGAAATGAACGCGAACGCCGGCGCGCTGTCGGCGAAGACCCGCTGGCAGCTTGCGGTCGCCGCGTTCAACGACGTCGCCCACTACGACGCCAGCATCAGCAGCCACCTGTCCTCGCTCGGCGACGACGGCGCGCAGGCGCTGTTCCCGGCGCAGGCCAACGGCAACTTCGTGAAGGTGATGGACTTGCGCTACGGCGAGAACCCGCACCAGCAGGCCGCGTTCTACCGCGACCTGTGGCCCGCGCCGGGCTCGCTGGCGACCTTCACGCAATTGCAGGGCAAGGAACTGAGCTACAACAACATCGCCGACAGCGACGCGGCTTGGGAATGCGTGCGCCAGTTCGACGCGCCGGCCTGCGTGATCGTCAAGCACGCCAATCCCTGCGGCGTGGCGGTAGGCGCGGGTTGCGCCGACGCCTACGAGGCGGCCTACGCCACCGACACGACCTCCGCCTTCGGCGGCATCATCGCCTTCAACACCAGGCTCGATGCCGCGACGGCGAAGACCATCCTCGACCGCCAGTTCGTCGAAGTGCTGATCGCGCCGGACTACGACGACGAGGCGCTGGCCTACACATCGAGGAAGGCCAACGTGCGCGTGCTGCGCATTCCGCTGGCACCGCCGTCGCCCGGCTTCATCGACACCAAGCGCGTCAATTCCGGCCTGCTGATGCAGACCGCCGACGACCGCGTGGTGACGCGCGACGAGCTGAAGGTGGTAACCAAGCTGGCTCCGACCGACGCGCAGTTCGCCGACCTGCTGTTCGCCTGGAAGGTCGCCAAGTTCGTGAAGTCCAACGCCATCGTCTATGCGAAGGACAACCGCACGATTGGCGTTGGCGCCGGCCAGATGAGCCGCGTGTACTCGGCGCGCATCGCCGGCATCAAGGCGCAGGACGCGGGCTTGCAGGTGGAAGGCTCGGTGATGGCATCCGACGCCTTCTTCCCGTTCCGCGACGGCATCGACGCGGCGGCGGAAGCCGGCATCAAGGCGGTGATCCAACCCGGCGGCTCGATGCGCGACGCGGAAGTGATCGCGGCGGCGGACGAGCACGGCATCGCGATGGTGTTCACCGGCGTCCGCCACTTCCGCCACTGAAGCCGCCGCGCCATGTGGATCCGTGCCGAAACCGTTGCCGACCATGACGCGATCCATCGCGTGACCGCGGCGGCATTCGCCAGCGCGAAGCACGCTTCGGGCACGGAGGCGCGCATTGTCGATGCACTGCGCGACGCGGGCGCATTGAGCCTGTCGCTGGTGGCCGACATCGATGGGCGCGTCGCCGGCCACGTCGCGCTGTCGCCGGTGTCATTGGACGACGGTTCCACCGGCTGGCACGGGCTGGGCCCGGTCGCCGTCGATCCGCGCGACCAGGGACGCGGCGTGGGCAGCGCGCTGATCCGTGCAGCGCTGGTGGAACTTCCCGCGCTGCGCGCAGCCGGCTGCGTGGTGCTTGGCGACCCGGCGTACTACACGCGCTTCGGCTTCCGCCGGCACGCCTCGCTGCGCTACCCCGGCGCGCCGGCCGACTACTTCATGGCACTGTCGGCGGACGCGGCGTTTCCGTCCGCCGATGTCGCCTACCACCCTGCCTTCTCGGTCGCCTGACCGGATGCCTTCCCACTGGAGCCACGCATGAAACTCCTCGTCATCGGTTCCGGCGGCCGCGAGCACGCGCTGGCGTGGAAGCTAGCGCAATCGCCGCGCATCGCCGAAGTCATCGTCGCCCCCGGCAATGCCGGCACCGCGCGCGAGGCGAAGTGCCGCAACGTCGCGGTGAAAGTGACCGACATCGACGGCCTGCTGGAGCTGGCCCAGGACGAAGGCATCGCGCTCACCGTGGTCGGCCCGGAAGTGCCGCTGGTCGCGGGCGTGGTGGATCGCTTCCGCGCCGCCGGCCTGCGCATCTTCGGCCCCACCGCCTCCGCCGCGCAGCTCGAAGGCAGCAAGGCGTTCGCCAAGGACTTCCTCGCCCGCCACGGCATTCCCACCGCGTTCTATGCCGTGCATACCGACGTCGAAGCCGCGCTGGCCTACGTCCGCGAGAAAGGCGCGCCGATCGTCATCAAGGCCGACGGCCTCGCCGCCGGCAAGGGCGTGATCGTGGCATCGAGCCTTCCCGAAGCCGAAGCGGCGGTGCGCGACATGCTCGCCGGCAACGCCTTCGGCGAGGCCGGCGCGCGCGTGGTGATCGAGGAGTTCCTCGACGGCGAGGAAGCCAGCTTCATTTCGATGGTGGACGGCAAGACCGCGCTGCCGATGGCGACCTCGCAGGACCACAAGCGCGTCGGCGATGGCGACACCGGCCCCAACACCGGCGGCATGGGCGCGTATTCGCCCGCGCCCGTGGTCACGCCCGAAGTCCATGCGCGGGTGATGCGCGAGGTGGTGAATCCCACCGTGGCCGGCATGATCGCCGACGGCATCCCGTTCACCGGCTTCCTCTACGCCGGCCTGATGATCGACGCCGGCGGCGCGCCCAAGGTGATCGAATTCAACGTGCGCTTCGGCGACCCCGAAACCCAGCCGGTGATGCTGCGCCTGCAATCCGATCTGGTCGAACTCGTCGAAGCCGCCATCGACGGCAAGCTCGACGGCATCGACGCGCAGTGGGATCCGCGCCCGTCGCTGGGCGTGGTGATGGCGGCCAAGCCCTACCCGGACACGCCGATCACCGGCGACGTCATTTCCGGCCTCGATGCGGTGCCCACGAACGCCAAGGTGTTCCACGCCGGTACCGCGCTGGATGCGGACGGCCACACCGTCAGCGCCGGTGGCCGCGTGCTGTGCGTGACCGCACTGGGCGACTCCGTGCGCGACGCGCAGCGCAATGCCTATGCCGGCGTCGATGCGATCACGTGGGCCAACGAGTTCCACCGCAGCGACATCGGCTGGCGCGCGATCGCGCGGGAACAGGGCTGACGCTTTCCCGGATCGCATCCGGGATCACCTCGGAAACCCATCGGCTTTTGTAGGAGCGGCTTCAGCCGCGAGCTCTTGGCGTCTGTGTCGAAAGAGCTCGCGGCTGAAGCCGCTCCTACAGGGGCATCAATGCCGGAAGTGGCGCACGCCGGTGAAAACCATCGCTATGCCGCGATCGTCCGCCGCCGCGATCAATTCCGCGTCGCACATCGATCCACCGGGCTGGATCACCGTCTTGATGCCGGCGATGCGCGTCAGCGTACGGGCAACGCATCCAGCGCCGCCAGCACCTCGTCCGCCAGCAGCGGTTGCGCCTCCGCCACCGGGTGCAGGTTGTCGGCTTGGAACCACTTGCGCTCAACGCCAAGCGGCGCGAGGAAATGCGGGATCAGGCCGGTGTCCAGACGCTGCGCGATCAGCGCATAGCTGCGCTGGAAATCGCTGGCGTAGGCACCGAAGTTCGGCGGCAGCTGCAGGCCGATCAGCAGCACGCGCGCGCCGGCCGCCTTGGCGCTGCCGATCATCCAGCCCAGGTTCGCGCCCATCTGCTTCAGCGGCAGCCCGCGCAGGCCATCGTTGGCACCGAGTTCGATCACCACGATGTCGGGCCGCACGCGCCCCAGCTCGTCGGCGATGCGGCTGCGCCCGCCGGCGCTGGTTTCGCCGGAGATGCTGGCGTTGTGGAAGTCGTACTTGCCCGACTTCGCATCGGCCAGCGCCACCCAGCCCTGCTCCGGGCGCAGGCCGTAGGCGGCGGACAGCGAATCGCCCATGACCAGGACTTTCCGCTCACGCGCAAACGCGTCGGGAGCCGCTAGCATCGCCAGCATGGAACACACGCCCAGCACCCACGCCCGCCATCCTGCCGCCATCGATGCACCGTCCGATCCGAAACCGAACGCAGACGCTAGCACGCCGCAGCGCGGCAGCCTGCGAACGCGCGGCGTCGGCAAGATCGTGCCGCTGCCCGATGCGGCGCTGACCATTCTCGACGGCATCGACCTGGACATCGCGCCCGGCGAGCGCGTGGCCATCGTCGGTGCATCCGGCTCGGGCAAGACCACGCTGCTGTCGCTGCTGGCCGGGCTGGATCTTCCCAGCCACGGCGAGGTCTCGCTGGACGGCGAACCGATCCACGCGGCCAGCGAGGACGCGCGCGCCGCCGTGCGCGCCGAGGCGGTGGGCTTCGTGTTCCAGAACTTCCAGCTGATGCCGGCGATGAGCGCGCTCGACAACGTGGCGCTGCCGCTGGAGCTGCGCGGCAAATCCGGCAGCGACGCCGCGCGCGATCTGCTGCAGCGCGTGGGTCTGGGCGAACGCCTGCACCATCTGCCGCGCCAGCTCTCCGGCGGCGAGCAGCAGCGCGTCGCCATCGCCCGCGCCTTCGTTGCGCGGCCGCGCATCCTGTTCGCTGACGAACCCACCGGCAACCTCGACCGCCTCACCGGGCTTGCCATCGAAGACCTGCTGTTCGACATGGACGCCGCGCGCGCCGCGACCGTGGTGATCGTGACGCACGACGAGCGCCTGGCCGCGCGCTGCGACCGCCAGCTGCGGCTGGACGCCGGACGCCTGCTGCCGTGACCGCGACCGGGCTGTGGAAACTGGCCGCGCGGCAGGCGTGGCAGGCCTGGCGCAACGGCGAGTTCGGCGTGCTGCTCGCCGCGCTGTTCGTGGCGGTGGTGGCCTTGGCCGGCGTGGGCAGCATCGCGCAACGCACCACCGACGCGCTGGCCGAACAGAGCCGGCGTCTGGTCGGCGGCGATGCGGCCTTCAGCCGCGACAGCGGCGACGTGGAAGCCGCTGCGGACGATGCGCGCAAACTCGCGCTGCGCCTCTATCGCAGCGTCGAACTGTCCAGCATGGTCGGCACCGCCAACGGCGCGCCGCAGCTCGGCACGCTGAAGGCGCTGTCGGTCGATGCGCCGCTGCTCGGGCCGTACACGGTGCGCACCGCGCGCGGCACGGCAAAGCTCGCGCGTCCCGATGCCGGCACGCTGTGGCTGAGCGCCAGCGGCGCGCGCCGGCTGCAGGCGAAGCTCGGCGAAACGATCATGGTCGGCGGCCGCCCACTGACGCTGGCCGGTATCGTGGTCGAGGAACCGGATCGCCCGCTCAACGGCGTGGAACTCGGCCCGCGCGTGATCCTGCCGCTGACCGAGGTCGAAGCCGGCGGCCTGCTCGGCCCCGGCGCGCGCGCATCAAAGCGGATCACGGTGGCCGGTGCGCCGGCCGCGATCAAGACCTGGGTGCAGCAGCGCGAAGCCGATCCTTCACCGGGCGCGCGGGTCGAAACCGGTGACGACATCAGCCCGCAGCTGCGCAACGCACTGGAGCGCGCGCGCCGCTTCCTGTCGGTGTCACTGGTGCTGACCGCCGCACTGGCTGCGGTCGCCATCGGCATGGCCGCGCGCCAGCATGCGGAGCGACATCGCGGCATCGCCGCCACCTTCCGCGCACTCGGCGCGCAGCAACGCGACATCGCCGGCCTGTACGTCGGCACGCTAGCGATCCTGGGCGGCATCGCCATCCTTGCCGCGCTGCTGGCGGCGCTGCTGCTGCAGCAGATCGCCAGCCTCTGGATCGCGCGCGAACTTGGCACCTCGCTGCCGGCGGCGACGCCGTGGCCGCTGCTGCAGGGCGCATTGGTCGGCGCCTGGATCCTGCTCACCTTCGCACTGCCGCCGCTGCTGGCGCTGCGCCGGGTCAGCGCGCTCGCCGTGCTGCGGCAGGATCTGCGCACGCCGTCGCCGCCGGCCCTGCTGCTGTTCGCGCTGGCATTGGCCGGCATGCTGGCGATGTTCTGGCAGGCGGCCGGCAGCGCCACCGCTGCGACGGTGCTGCTGGGCGGCCTGCTGGTCACGGTCTTGGTGCTTGGCATCGCCGGCTGGCTGCTGGCGGCGCTGGTCGCGCGGCTGGGGCGCGGCGGCAGCGGCATCGTCCGCTATGCGCTGCTCAACCTGTCGCGCCGACGCCGGCTCACCATCGCGCAGGTGGTCGCGCTGGGCACCAGCCTGATGGCGCTGCTGCTGTTGCTGCTGGTGCGCACCGACGTGTGGGAGCAATGGCAGGCCACGGTGCGCGGGGATGCGCCCAACCGCTTCGTCATCAACGTGCAGCAGGAGCAACGGCCGACCTTCGATGCGCTGCTGCAACGGCTCGGCTTCCAGACCGCCGAACTGTCGCCGATGATCCGCGCGCGCTACGTCGGCGACAGCGCGACCCAGCGCGGACGCCCGGAACCGAGCGGTCGCGGCGGGCGGCTGATGGATCGCGAGTTCAACCTGTCCACCGCCGATGCGTTGCCGAACGGCAATACGCTGAAGGCGGGCAGGTTCTGGAGCTCGACGGCCGCACATCAAGAGTTCTCGGTGGAGAGCAAGTTCGCCGAACAATTGCATTGGCGGCTCGGCGACAGGCTCGCCTTCGACGTCGCGGGTCGGCGCATCGAAGGAACAATCACCAGTCTGCGCGACGTGCGCTGGGAAAGCTTCACGCCCAACTTCTTTGTGCTGGCCTCGCCCGATCTCGCCCGCGACCTGCCCGGCACGTACATCACCGCCGTGCGCGTCCCGCGCGGCGACGCTACGCTGGCCACCGCGCTGTCGCGCGAGATTCCGAACGCCAACGTCATCGACATCGATGCGGTCACCGGCGAGATCCAGCGCATCGGCGATCAGGCCGCGATGGTGATCCAGGTGGTGTTCTGGTTCGCCTTCCTGTCCGGCTGCCTGGTGTTCGTGGCGGCGGTGACCGCCACCCGCGCCGAACGCGCCACCGAACTCGGCGTGCTGCGCACGCTGGGCGCCAGCACCGCGCAGCTGCGGCGCTCGCAGCTGGTGGAGTTCGGGGCGATCGGAGCAATCGCCGGCAGCGTGGCCGCAGTGGCCGCCGCCGGCATCGGCACCGCCTTCGCCCAGCGCGTGCTGGATCTGCCGCCGACGTGGAGCGCCTCGACGCTCGCCACCGGTGCCATCGTCGGCACGTTGGCGGCGATGCTGGCCGGCTGGCTGAGCATGCGCCGCCACCTGCGTGCCACCGTGCGCAGCACGCTGTCGGCGGCGCACTGAGATCGATAGAAGGGGCTATGGGCGTTTCAGCAACGACCGGTGCGACCGTGGGACATGCCGCAGATTCAGATCACGGCTTAGCCACTGCCGGCGTTTCCCGGCGCAGCACGATCATCCCATCCAGCAGCTTCGACCAGTCAACGGTCATGGGCTTGGCGTAATTCAAGGCACGCGCCGAAATCACGCCCATGGCCTTGAGCTGCGGGAAATCCAGGAATCGCAACGCCTGTCCGCTCACATCCTCGTAGGCGCGCGTCTCCAACGAACCCTCCAAAGCGATGCCAAGCGCGTGCGGCGTGCCACCGCCGCCGACATTTCCGTAACTGCCGTCGAGCGCGCTGAAACCAATTGCCGCAGCTTCGTCGCCGAACGCCTCGTGCACGTAACTGCCCAGCGGCCGAAACCCTTCCCGCGCGCCGTCCGCCGTTTTTGCCGCATGCACGCTCGCACACCAGACAATCACCCGAACGCCCTTCGGCCAATGGGAGCGTATCCACAGGAGGTTTTCGTACATGGCCCTGTCACGCAGGCCATGCTCGTCGCCATCGGAAAATTCCAGATAGCGCGCATATGAATCGGCCATCGCACGCAAGTCCACGGACGCCTTCGCCGCATCCAGGTTGTCCTGGATATCGCGCAGGCAGCGGTGCAATTCCTCCAAGGCATCGGCATCGTACGGATGGGTGTCGTCATAACCCCATCCGTTCTGACGCGCAATGCGGGTTTCGCACTCCACTCGGCGAGCGCCCGCAAGGACTGATGAAAGGACACCCGGCAACCGTTGCAGCGAGTAATGCTGCGCAATGCCGCCAGCCTGAGCATCCATTCCGGCCACATGGATGCGCCCGGCGTTGGCTTCCTCATGCAGCCAGCCGGCGAAACTCCTGAATTCCGGATAGCGAGACCACACCGCGCCGATTGCGTCGGCAAGTTGCTCCCTGGTCGCGGAACCGGCTGCGACCGCATGTCCGAAATCCAGCAGGTCGTAAAACTGGCTTTCGAAAACCATGCCGCGAAATCCGCATTTCCGCGTCAGCAGCTCGATGAGTTCCACCTTTACGGCAATCGTCGTCGCTCCCGCGTGGTGAGCGTCTTCCCCGAGAAGCACAACATCTTTCGAGCAAAGCGCATTGACCACCCGGTCAATTTCGGGTGACGATGGATCGGCCGTTCCGGAAATTTCCGACACCGCTAAAACCTGGGCAGAAGCCAGGCAAATCAGGAATGCAAGCACCCAACGACCAAGCCCGATGTTTTTCACTGACGCTCCCTGACCGCGTCACGGCGACGCAGCTTGACTCAGATGTTCGCATCCTCCGGCGGCAGCGTCGTGTCCAGCGAGGCCGCGCCACCCGTTTCGTCAGTCGCCTCCGGGCAATGCGCACCCAGCGTGTACGCCGTCATCGACAGCGAGCCGTAGGCATAGCCATCCACCAGCACCTCGGCCGGCTTGCCCGCGGCCGACGCCAGCCCGGCGATGTAGAGCAACGGCAGGAAATGCTCGTCGGTCGGCACCGACATCCGATAGTCGCGATGCGAGGCCAGTGATGCGATGTCATACGGGCGCTCCAGCATCAGCCTCTTCGCATCGTCATCGAACCGCTCGGCCCAATCGAACGCACCGTCCGGCCGCTGCCAGTCGATCGCACGCAGGTTGTGCACCACGTTGCCGCTGCCGACCACGAGCACGCCGCGTTCGCGCAGTGCCGCCAGCTTCGTGCCCAGCGCCAGATGCCAGTCCAGCGGACGGCGCGCGTCGATGGACAACTGCACCACCGGAATGTCGGCATCGGGAAAGGCATGCACCAGCACCGACCAGGTGCCGTGGTCCAGCCCCCAGGCATCGCGGTCGGCGCCCACCACGAAATCCGGCGATACGGTGTCCGCCACTTCCTCGGCCAATTCCGGCAGTCCCGGCGCCGGATACCGCACGTCGAACAGTGCCTGCGGGAAGCCGTAGAAATCGTGGATCGTGCGCGGGTTCGGCATCGCCGTGACCGCAAGACCGTTGACGTACCAGTGCGCCGACACCGCCAGGATCGCGCGCGGCTTCGGCACCGACGCGCCGAACGCCCGCCATGCTTCGGTGTAGCGGTTGCGCTCCAGCGCGTTCATGGGGCTGCCGTGGCCGAGGAAGACGGCGGGCATTGGGGAAGCGAACATGGCGGCATTCATCGGTGGATGCCGACACTCTATCAACCGCCGCATGCAGCAAGCGTGCGGCGGATGGAACGAACCGATGCGCGTACCTCCGCTATCCTTCGCCCATCCAGACGGGGATCCGCATGTCCGGCCATAGCCAGTTCGACCTGCTCAAGCAGCGCCGCTTCCTGCCCTATTTCGTCGTGCAGTCGCTCGGCGCGTTCAACGACAACGTCTATCGACAGGCGATCATCGGCCTGCTCGCTTACATGGCGGTGGGCAGCAGCCAGATGGGGCTGTACGCCAACCTCGCGCCGGCGATCTTCATCCTGCCCTATTTCCTGTTCTCCGCCACCGCCGGGCAGATCGCGGAGAAGCTGGAGAAGCAGAAGCTGATCGTCATCACCACCACGATGGAGATCGCGGTGATGTCGCTGGCGGCGCTGGGCTTCCTGCTGCAGAGCATGCCGATCCTGCTGGTGGCGCTGTTCGGCACCGGCATGCAGTCCACGCTGTTCGGGCCGGTGAAGTATTCGATCCTGCCCTCGGTGCTCAAGCCCGAGGAACTCACCGGCGGCAACGGGCTGGTGGAGATGGGCACGTCGCTGTCGATCCTGATCGGCATGATCTTCGGCGGGCTGATCTTCCAGGTCGCCGGCGAACACGGGCCGCAGGTGGCCGCGGTGTCGGTGATCCTGATGGCGATTGCCGGCAACACGGTGGCACGGCGCATTCCGAAGGTGGACGCGGGCGATCCATCGCTGAAGGTGGATTGGAACATCCTCCGCGAGTCGTGGCGCATCTGGCAGCTCACCCGTCGGCAGCTGGCGGTGCGCAACGCGGTGCTGGGCGTGAGCTGGTTCTGGTTCGTCGGCACGGTGCTGACCGCGCAGTTGCCGGTGTACGCCGAAACCAATCTCGGCGGCACGCAGAACCTCTACATCTTCGCGCTGGCGCTGTTCTCGGTGGGCGTCGGCATCGGCTCGATGTCGTGCGAAAAATTGTCCGGGCGCACCGTGGAAATCGGCCTGGTGCCGATGGGCGCGTTCGGCGTCAGCGCCTTCCTGCTCGACCTGTATTTCGCGCGGCCGGGCCAGGCGCTGGCGCACGGGCTGTCGGTAATGCAGTTCGCCAAAGCGGCGGGCAGCTGGCGGATCATGCTCGATCTGGTCGGCATCGGCCTGTTCACCGGCTTCTTCGTGGTGCCGCTGTTCGCGCTGATCCAGAGCCGCTCGCCGAAGCACGAGCTGGCGCGGGTGATCTCCGGCATGAACATCCAGAACGCGATGTTCATCGTCGCTGCGGCCGTCATCGGCCTGGCCCTTCAGCGTTACCTGGGCTGGACGATCCCGCAGGTGTTCCTGGCGCTGGCCATCGCCAACACGCTGGTGGCGATCTGGATCTTCACCATCGTCCCCGAGTTCTTCATGCGCTTCCTGAGCTGGGCGATGGTGCGCACGCTGTATCGATTGAAGCTGCACGGCATCGAAAGGCACGTACCGGACGAAGGCGCGGCGCTGCTGGTCTGCAACCACGTCAGCTACATGGACGCGCTGATCCTGTCCGCCTGCATCCCGCGTCCGGCGCGCTTCGTGATGTATTACAAAATCTTCAACATCCCGGTGATGCGCTGGATCTTCCGCACCGCCAAGGCCATCCCGATCGCAGGTGCGCGCGAGAACCCGGAGGTGATGCAGCGCGCGTTCGACGCCGTGGACTCCGCGCTGGCAGAAGGCGAGCTGGTCTGCATCTTCCCCGAGGGCGCGCTGACCAGGGACGGCAGCATCGCCCCGTTCAAGTCCGGGGTGGAGAAGATCCTCGAACGCGCCGCCGCGCGCGGGCAAACCGTGCCGGTGGTGCCGCTGGCGCTCAAGAACATGTGGGGCAGCATGTGGAGCAAGCGCGATTCGCGGTTCGGCCGCATGCGCGTGCCGCGACGGCTGCGTGCACACGTCGAAGTGGTGGCCGGCGAGCCGGTGGATAGCGGCATCGCCACGGCGGCGCTGCTGGAAGACAAGGTACGCGCGCTGCGCGGAACGGACGCATGAACCGGCATCGCCTCGCCATCGCGATGCTGGCGGGCCTGCTGTGCGCAACCGCTGCGTCCGCCGGCGAAGTGACGACCTGGGTGCCGCCCTACCAGCTCCAGCAATCGCGCCTGTCGCTGCAACACGAGGCGGGCGGCGTCGCCGCCGACCAGTGGATCACCCGGCTGGGCCTGCAGTTCTGGCTGCCGACGGAAACCGGCGAGCTGGTGTTCGCCGAACGCGGCGAACCGCTCGGCCCCGCCGACGCCGACTGGTTCGCCGATTGGGGCAAACAGCACGGCGTCAACGTGCTGCTGACGCTTTACAACTTCCGCAACGATCATTGGGACTGGGCACTCGCCCGCAGCGCCTTCCGCGATCATCCCGATGCGCTGATCGCCAACCTGCTGGCAACGGTGGAACGTCATAGCCTTGCCGGCGTCGATCTCGACCTCGAAGGCAACGGCGCGCTGGACACGGATCGCGCGGCATTCGCCGGCTTCGTGGCGAAGCTGTCGGCGGCGCTGAAGGCGCGCGGCAAGGAGCTGACCATCGACAGCTTCCACAGCCCCTGCTTCAACGCGCCGAACATGGCGTGGTGGCAAGACTGGCAAGGCCAGGTGGATGCCATCCACTCGATGGGCTACGGCGACCTGTACGAAGGCAGCGTCGAAACCTTCACGCCCGAGGGCGGCACCGTCTGCGCGCAGGGCGCGGCGCTGTTCCGCTACAGCTGGCAGGCCGATTGGGCGACGCAGCGCGGCATCGACGCATCGCAGGTGCTGATGGGGATTCCCGGCGGCGAATACGCTTGGGGCGCAGGCAAAGGCCGCAGGGCATTGCCGGCGCAACTGAAGGACGTGCAAGCCGTCGGCGCGGGCATCGCGATCTGGGACGTGAACGGCATCGCCACCGGCCAGTGGGGAAGCGCGAAAGCGTGGAAAGCGCTGAAGGCGTTCCGCGAGCGGACGCCGTAGGCGTCAGCCCACCCAGCCCGCCACCACGAACAGCGCGATCAGCGCCAGCCACAGCACCAGCACGCGCCAGACCAGGCTGATGGCGTCTCGCAGCTCCGGCAGTTCGCCGAAGGCTTCGACCAGTGCGGTCGAGGCGGGGATGCCGGATTCGGTGTAATCGGCCACTTCCTCGGCGATCTCGCTGCGCACGCTGGCGCGGGCGGCGTTGGCCAGCAGGCGGCCGTGCAGGCCGAAGGCGCCCGGTTCCCGCCAGGCACCGGCCACGCTGTCGAAGTTGCCGACCAGCGCCAGCGACAGCGTCGCCAGCTGAGCGACCGGCCATTCCAGCAGCGCCAGCCAGGTGCGCGCGCCCTGCGATGTCTCGTGCGGCAGCGCGTCGGCGTCCTGCTGCGCGGCCTGCACGGCGAGCCGGTACAGCAGCGCGCCGAACGGGCCGAGCAGGCAGAACCAGAACAGCACGCCGAACCAGCGCTGCAAGGCGTTGCGGAACACCGCCTCGACCAGCGATGCGCCGTCCAACTGCGGCGACACGCCGGGCGGCCACAGCAGCGCAGCGGCGGCGCGGCGGGCTGCGGGATCGGGCGCGTCGAGGATCGCCTCGACGTCCACGTCCAGATCGCGCGGCCCCCAGCACCAGAACAGCACGGCGATGCCCAGCAGCAGGCCCGGCAGCCCCCACAGCGAATGCCGCAGGCCGAGCTGCAGCAGGCCCAGCAGCAAAAGCGGCACCGCCAGCGCCAGCGCGATGCCGTAGGGGCCGCGCCAGAAGCTGTGCTCGGGGAACTGGCCGTTCAGCCATTGCAGCCAGGTGCGGAACCAGCCGAACTGGCGCAGGCCGGCCGCGAGCGCGGGCGCGAGATGCCCAATGACGAGCGCGGCGACGACGGCGAGCAGGGTGGCGGCCATGGCCGGAGTTTACTGGCTGCGCTGAGCCGCGTCGTATTCGTCCAGCCACGCACGGATGACGTGGCGGGCGATGGAAATCGGCGAGGACAGCACGATGCCCTCACCCGCAGCGTCGGCATCGCGCCAGTCGCGTTCCAGCCCGGCGCGCACCTCGTCGGCGCCGAACCAGCGCGCGTCTTCCAGCTCCTCGCTGGCCTGCGGTGCGTCCGGCTCGGCGCGGGCGATGAAGCCCAGCATCAGCGAGCCGGGGAACGGCCACGGCTGCGAGGCGAGGTAGCGCGCGCTGTCCACGTGCACGCGCACGCCGGTTTCCTCCATCACTTCGCGCGCCACGGTCTGCTCCAGCGTTTCGCCGGGTTCGACGAAGCCGGCCACCACCGACCAGCGCCGCGCCGGCCAGCCGGACTGCCGGCCCAGCAGCAGGCGCTCGCCGTCGGTGATCGCGGCGATGATGGCCTGGTCGGTGCGCGGGTAGTGCTCGCTGCCGCAGGCGTCGCACGTGCCGAGCCAGCCGGCGCGGACGAAGCGCAGCGCGCCGCCGCAGGCCGCGCAGTAGCGGTGCCGCTGGTGCCAGTGCTGCACGGCGCGCGCCTGCGCGAACAGCGTCGCCTGCCAGGCCGGCCAGCGCGATGCGGCGCGGCGCAGGTCGATGCGGGCGGGCGCGTCGACGCCGTGCGCGTCGGCGTCGACGAAGAACCAGGCGCGGTCCTGGCGCTGGCCGAGGAAGACGGCGGCGCCCGGCCCGTCGGCAAGCGCCGCGCCGTCCAGCGGCAACAGCTGCGATGCGGCATCGGCCAGCGCGTTGCCGGTGGCGTCCAGCGCGATCACGCCTGCCGACGGCCACGCGGCGGCGAGCGCGGCGGGATCGTCGCGCAGGTGGTCGGCGCGATCCAGCGCGCCATCGACGAATGAAAAAGGACTCACCATCTTCGCTCCGCGTTGCCCCGTCGCTGCGACGCCATTATCCGCGCAGGCCGGCTCCGGCCCGCAATCGCGCCGCTCGGTTCCTGTCGCCCGCGCCGCGGGGCCGCGCTACACCGTGAAGCTGCTGCCGCAGCCGCAGGTGGTCTTCGCGTTCGGATTGCGGATCACGAACTGCGCGCCGGCCAGCGATTCGCTGTAATCGACTTCCGCGCCCATCAGGTATTGCAGGCTGAGCGGATCGACCAGCAGGGTGGCGCCTTCGGTGACGATGGCGATGTCGTCCTCGTTCTGGCCCTCGTCGAACTCGAAGCCGTACTGGAAGCCGGAACAGCCGCCGCCCTGGATGTAGGCGCGCAGCTTGAGCGAGGCGTTGCCCTCTTCCGCCACCAGTTCGCGCACCTTGGCGGCGGCGGCGGCGGTGAAGCGCAGCGGGGCCGGTGGCGGGGACGCGGCGGGCTGGTCGAGTACGGCGATTTCCATGCGTCCAGCATGGGGCGCGAATGCCGCCGATTCAACCTCCGGCGGCGCCGGCAGGCGCGGTCGCCGCGCTCCAGGTGAACGACTGCTCCACCGGCGCGCCCGTGGCGGGCAGCAGCCGCGCGATCACCCGCACCGGCTTGAGCCCGCGCGGCAGCACGATGTCGCCTTCGACCTGCTGGAAATAGCGGAACGAATACGCGACCTCCGCCGCGCCGGCCTGCTGGCGCAGCACGTTCCAGTCCAGCCGGCGCATGCTGCGGCCGTCGGTGACTTCCAGCGCCAGTTGCAGATGGCCGCTGCTGACCGCGCCGCGGTTCAGGTTCTGGGTGAGAGTGGCGACGAAATGCCAGAGCTGCGGGTCGCCCTGCGGTTCCAGCCGTAGGTCGTGCACGGCCAGGCCGTGGCGCTGGCCGGTGGCGCCGACGAACCGCTCGTAGAAGGCGACGTCGGCGCGCAGGCCGGCGATTTCCTCGTCGCGTTCGGCCAGCGTCGCTTGCAGGTCGGCATTGGCCTGCCGGCTGATCTGGTCGGAGCGGGCCAGGGTGGCGTTCTGCTGTTCCAGCGTCGCGATCCTGCCGGCCTGCGCGCGCAGCTGCTCGCGCGCGTTCGCCGGCTGCGGGGCGAAGCTGCGCCAGGCGCCCCACAGGCCCAGCAGCAGCGCCGCCGCGACCAGCGCGATCAAGGCAACACGCGGCTGGCCTGCGCCGCGCGGCCGCGGAATGTGCTCGGACATCGGCATCGCCGTGGTATCGCATCCGGCCCGCGCCCGCGTCAAGCCGCGACGCCGCCCGGACGCGGAGGCGTATAGACTGGGCTGCCTTGCGCTGGCTTCGGAATCCATACGATGGAGACGGCCCATGTGTTCGCGATCGGCATCCTGCTGGCTTGGCTGGCGGGCATCCGCGCCTACCTGACGGTGTTCGGCGTCGGCATCGCGGGGCTGATGGGCTGGCTGGAGCTGCCGCCCGCGCTGCAGGTCGCGCAGTCGCCGTGGGTGCTGGGCACCTCGGGCGCGCTGGCGGTCGCCGAATTCTTCGCCGACAAGATCCCGGGCGTGGATTCGGTCTGGGATCTCTTGCAGACGCTGCTGCGCATTCCCGCCGGCGCGTTCCTCGCGGCGGCCGCGCTGTCGCCGGACGGCCACCTCGGCGCCGGCATGCTCGCCACCGGCGCGGGCGTGGCGCTGACCAGCCACGCGCTGAAGGCGGGCACGCGCGGCCTGATCAACGGCTCGCCGGAGCCGGTCAGCAACTGGATGGCGTCGATCTCCGAGGACGCGCTGGTGGTCGGCGCGCTGGCGCTCGCCTTCAGCCACCCGTGGCTGGCGCTGGGCGCGACCGTCGCCGTCAGCCTGTGCCTGGCGCTGCTCGCCTGGTGGCTGTGCCGGGCGATGCTGCGCGGAATGGCGCGCCTGCGCGGCGCCTTCACCTCGCCCCGACCCGGCCGTCCGTAGTACCGTTTTGCGTCAGAAACCAGATATGAAGATGCCGTACATCGTCGCCATGCCCCCAAGGAGAACCATGAAGTTGCCCGCCACGGACGCCGTGCCGCCCCTTTCGCAGGCACGCGCCATCTCGCCGACCCGTCTATGCCACGGCGGACACGGAGCGCGGGCATGAGCGGCCAGAACGAGGTCGCCGCCGACGCCGATCCGTTCCGCGTGCTGATCGTCGAGGACGACCGCAGCCAGGCGGTGTTCGCCGAGGCGATCCTGCGCGGCGCCGGCATGCAGGCCGAAGTGGTGGCGATCCCCGAACGCATGATGGAGGCGATGGAGCGCTTCGATCCCGACCTGGTGCTGATGGACCTGCACATCCCCGGCTCCAGCGGCACCGCGCTGACCTCGCAGATCCGCGAGCACCCGCGCTTCGAATACACGCCGGTGGTGTTCCTGACCGGCGACCAGGACCCGGAGAAGCAGGTCGAGGTGCTGGAGCACGGCGGCGACGACTACATCCTCAAGCCGGTGCGCCCGCGCCACCTGATCGCGGCGGTGCAGAACCGCGTCCGCCGCGCGCGCGCGCTCAGCAGCAGCCGGCAGGCGCCGGCCGAGCCCGACCGCCATCCGGTCACCGGCCTGCACACCCGCCCGCTGCTGATGAAGCTGCTGGCCGCGCAGCTGGCCAGCGGCACGCCCGGCGGCGCGCTGCTGGTCGAGATGGGCAATGCCGCCGCGCTGCGCAAGCACTACGGCTATGCCGCCTTCGAGAGCCTGATCAACGACGCCGGCCGCTTCCTCGGCAGCCTGACCGGCGAACACGCCACCGCCCGCCTGAGCGACAACGCCTTCCTGGTGGTGGTGCGCGGCGGCGACCGCGGCTGGCTGGACGGCTACGCGCGCAACCTGCGCGACGGCGTCGGCTACCACGACTTCAAGACCGACGGCGAAACCCTGCGGCTGCGCTGCACCATCGGCTATACCACCTTCGAGCACGGCTTCACCGACGCCGGCGAAGTGCTGTCGGCCTGCGAGGACGCGGCCCGCGAAGCGCAGGGCTCGCCGATCGGGCTGGCCGCCTACGTGCCGCCGGACACCGCCGCGACCAGCGACATCGCCGACGAATTGCGCGCCGCGCTGGCCTCCGGCGACGATACCCTCTACCTCGCGTTCCAGCCGGTGGTCGCGGTGGCCGGCGGCGACGACGCGCAGTTCCAGGTGCTGGTGCGCATGCGCGGCCCCGACGGCAACGTGCGCCGCGCCGGCGAGTTCCTGTCCGCCGCGCAGCACGCGGGGCTGATGCCGCAGCTGGACCGCTGGGTGATGGAGCAGGCGCTGGCGCTGCTGCAGAAACGGCGCGCGGAGAGCCGGCCGATGCGGCTGTTCGTCTCGCAGTCGCCCAGCACACTGGCGCAGGACAGCTACGTCGGCTGGCTGCTGCAGGCGCTGGAGCGCCACAACGTCGATCCGCCCTCACTGGTCATCGACCTGCGCCTGGACGACGCGGTGGTGCACGTGGTGCTGCTGCACCAGTTCTGCGAGCAGTTGGTGCCAGCCGGGGTGCAGTTCTGCCTCAGCCAGTTCCGCCGTGGCGAGGACGCCAACCAGCTGCTGCAGGAACTGCCGCTGGGCTATCTGCGCCTGTCCGCGGACTTCGCCCAGCAGCCGCTGCCGCCGGAGCTGCACGACGAGATGCGCGAGGTCATCGAACGCGCGCACCGGCTGGGCCTGCAGGTCATCGGCCAGGCGGTGGAAGACCCGCAGGCCGCCGCGGCGCTGTGGGTGGGCGGCATCGACTTCATCCAGGGCAACCTGGTGCAGCGCCCGGAGCAGGCGCTCGACTTCGATTTCCGGAGCGCGACCTTGTGAGAGACGACGACGCCGAGCGCGGCCTCAACCTGCTGACCGCCCGTTGGCTGGCGCTGGGCGCGGCCGCCGGCGCCTCGCTGTCGCTGCTGGTCGAGCGGTTCGGGGTGGAAGGCCCCTGGCAGTTGGTCGCGCTGGTGCTGGCCCTGCTGGCGCTGTTCGCTACCGTCACCCTGGCCTTCGCCGTGCGCAAGCGCGAGACCCGCCTGCACCGGCAGGAGGAGCAGGGCCGCCGCAACGTCGAGGAAATCAGCGCGCTGCAACGCGAGATCGACCGCCACACCCAGCTCGAAGCCGAGCTGACCCGCGCCAAGCAGGCGGCGGAATCGGCGGTGATGGCCAAGGGCGAGTTCCTGGCCACCATGAGCCACGAGATCCGCACCCCGCTCAACGGCATCATCCCGATGCTGGACCTGCTGTCCAGCTCGCGCCTAGCGCTGGATCAGCAGGAAATCCTGAAGACCGCCACCGCCTCCGCGCAGCAGCTGCTGCGCATCGTCGACGACATCCTCGACTACTCGAAGCTGGAGGCCGACCGGCTGGAGCTGGAAACCACCGGCTTCAACCTGCGCGAGCTGCTGCAGAGCGTCATCACCCTGATGGAGCGCCCGGCCGAGGCCAAGGGCCTGCACCTGCTGCTGAACATCGACCCCTCGGTGCGCCTGCCAGTGCGCGGCGATCCGGTGCGGCTGCGGCAGATTCTCAGCAACCTGCTGAGCAACGCGATCAAGTTCACCGAACGCGGCAGCGTCGCTATCAGCGTGAAGCGCCTCGGCGAAACCGCGGCCCAGCACCAGTTGCGCTTCGAGGTGCAGGACACCGGCATCGGCATCGACGCAGCCGGGCGGGAGAAGCTGTTCCAGCCGTTCAGCCAGGCCGACGCCTCCACCACCCGCCTGTACGGCGGCACCGGGCTGGGGCTGGTGATCTCGCAACGCATCGTCTCGCTGATGGGCGGGCGGATCGGCGTGGACTCCGAACCGGGGCGCGGCTCCACCTTCTGGTTCGAGATCCCGCTGCTCAAGGTGCAGGGCGACATGCCCACCCATCAGGAGGACCTGCACGGCGGCCGCGTGCTGCTGATCACCACCGACCAGCGCCTGCGCATGCGCCTGACCATGCTGCTGCCGAACTGGGGCCTGCGCGTCACCACCGTCGAGAACACCCACGACGCGCTGGAGCGCCTGCGCGCGGCGCGCGGCCAGGGCGAGCCGTGGACGTATTCGGTGGTGCTGGCCGACCTGTCCAGCATCCGCAGCACCGCGCTGTCGCTGGCGCGCAACATGGAGCGGCGCGCCCAGTTCGGCGACGTGCGGCTGGTGTACCTGCGCGGCGACGAGGTGACCTCGCTCGACCTGCCGATGTCGGCCACGATCGTGCCCCGCAACGTCGAGGACGCCGACCTGCGCGCGGTGCTGTCCGCCTCCGGCGTGTCCTGGGCGCAGCACGACCCGCATCCCGCGCCGGCGCCGCGCGCGCCGCGCCCGGCCTCGTCCCGCAAGACCCGAGTGCTGCTGGTGGAAGACAACCCGGTCAACCTGATGGTCGCGCAGCGGCTGCTGCAGGTGCTGGGCGTGGACTGCGACGCCGCCGGCAACGGCCAGGCCGCGATCGAGAAGATGGACGGCGGCGACTACGACCTGGTGCTGATGGACTGCCAGATGCCGGTGCTGGACGGCTACAGCGCCACCCGCCGCTGGCGCGAGATCGAGCAGGAGCGCAACGTCGAGCGCCGCCTGCCGATCGTGGCGATGACCGCCAACGCGATGGCCGGCGACCGCCAGAAATGCCTGGACGCCGGCATGGACGACTATCTGGCCAAGCCGGTCACCCGCACCGAGCTGGAGCAGTGCGTGGCGCGCTGGAAGGGCTCCAACCTGGCGGTGCCGGACAGCCTGCCGCCGGCCGCCGAACTGGCCGAACGCTCGCCGCCGGTGCTCGACGGCGGCGTGCTGGGCGAGCTGCGCGAAGTGCTGGGCCCGGAAGTGGACCGCATCGTCGCGGTCTACCTGGAGGACGCGCCGCGCCTGATCGCCCAGCTCGAACGCGCGGCGGTGGACAACGACCCGATCGCCCTGCGGGTCGCCGCGCACACCCTGAAATCATCCAGCGCCAACGTCGGCGCCACCACCCTGGCCGAGGCCGCGCGCGATCTGGAACACGGCGCGCGCGACGGCACGCTGGCGCAGCCGGGCAACGCGGTGGCGCGGATCGTCAGCGAATTCGCGCAGGTGCGGGCCGCCTTGCAGGCCACGCTGCCGCGCTGAACCCGGCACGCCCGCGGCCGATGCCGCGGGCCGCGCGGATCAATCCTCTTCGATCTGCTGGGCGAGGTAGTTCTGCTCGCCGAGGCGCTCGACCAGCGAGAGCTGCGTCTCGATCCAGTCGATGTGCTCCTCCTCGGAATCGAGGATGTCGGCGAACAGCTTGCGGCTGACGTAGTCGCCCGCCGATTCGCAGTAGGCGATGGCTTCGCGCAGCAGCGGCACCGCCTCCAGTTCCAGCGCCAGGTCGCAGCGCAGGATCTCCACCGGGGTCTCGCCGATCTTCAGCTTGCCCAGCGCCTGGAAGTTGGGCAGCCCGTCGAGGAACAGGATGCGCTCGGCCAGCGCGTCGGCATGCTTCATCTCGTCGATGGATTCGTGGTGCTCGTGCGCGGCCAGCGTCTTCAGCCCCCAGTTCTTCAGCATCTTGGCGTGCAGGAAGTACTGGTTGATGGCGGTCAGCTCGTTGTAGAGCGCCTTGTTGAGGAACCCGATGACCTTGGCGTCGCCCTGCATGGCTGCGCTCCGTGCGTGAACTGCGCGCACTGTAGCGCGCGCCGCGACGGCGCGGCGGAACGCGAATCGTCCGCACTTTTCCTCTTGCTTCGGGATCGCCCCGCGGCGCGGCTCAGGCGGCGCGTGCCAGTACCGGCAGGTCCAGCGCGCGGCGGGCGCGGGTTTCCTCGATCATCTCGGCCACCAGCCCCAGGCAGGAGCCGCAGTTGGCGCCCGCGCCGGTGCGCATGGTCATTTCGGGCACGGAGGCGCAGCCGGCTTCCGCCGCCTCGCGGATCTGCCGATCCGTCACTCCGTTGCAGATGCAGACGTACATCGCACGCCACCCGTTGATTGCCGTTGGGCGCGATTGAATCGCAACTGCGAATGATTGTCAATTGACGGCAGTCAAGCCGCCGCCCATTCAGCCCCGGTAGCGGCAGCCGGACGTGCAGGTCTCGTGCACCACGACTTCCGAGAGCAACGGCACCCGCGGCTTCATCCGCGCCCAGATCCACTGCGCCAGCCGCTCGCTGGTGGGATTTTCCAGACCCTCGACGTCGTTGAGATAATGGTGGTCGAGCTGCTCGTACAGCGGCAGGAACGCCGCTTTCAGCTCGGCGAAGTCCATCACCCAGCCGGCGTGCGGATCGGGCTCGCCCGACACGTGCAGTTCGATCCGGAACGAATGCCCATGCAGGCGCGCGCACTTGTGCCCGGCCGGCACGTTCGGCAGCCGGTGCGCGGCTTCGAGGGTGAAGGTCTTGAAGATGTCCATGCCGCGCATTCTACGGCGCGCGGCGCGGCGGCCCGGAACCGCGCGTCAGTCCAGCAGTTCCATCGCCATGACGATGGCGTCCTCGCGGCCGGCGTGCGCCGGGTAGTAGCGCGGGCGGCGGCCGATCTCGTTGAAGCCGCTGCGCTCGTACAGGACGATGGCGCGTGGGTTGGACGGCCGCACCTCCAGGAACACCCGCTGCGCGCCGTGGCCGCGCGCGATCTTCAACAGCGCCTGCAGCATGCGCTGGCCCAGCCCCTGCCCCTCGTTGCCGGGAGCGGTGCACAGGTTCAAGACGTGTGCCTCGTCGGCGGCGATGCTCAGCACGCCGTAGCCGACGATGGCGCCCTGCCGCTCCTGCAGCCACATCGGGTAGCCGGCGTGCAGGCAGTCGCGGAAGATGCCGCGCGTCCACGGGAACGGGTAGGCGCGCAGTTCGATGTCCATGACCGCGTCCAGATCGGCCTCGCGCATCGGCCGCAGGCTGGGCGCGGCCAGCGCGCCATAGGCCTGCACGGCGCTCATCCCGCGCTCCGCCGCAGGGCGCGCAGGCGCGGCCACAGTGCGCGCTTGGCGGCGGCGTCGCCGCGCAGCCGGGCGGCCGTGACCGCGATCTCGGCGTGCGCCAGCAGCGCTTCGGGCGCCACCCCCGCCGCGCGGGCCAGGCGCGCCAGCATGCTGGCATCGTCGGCCGCTCCCGCCGCTGCGGCCCGCATCGGCGATGGCGACGGCGCTCCGGGCAGCCGGTACAACGCCAGCCCCAGCTCGGACAACACCGCGCGCTGGAACGGATCCCAGTTCACGCCGCGGCGTCCGGCCCCGGCAGCCGCCGCCGGCGGAACCACAGCAGCGGCCCGGACAGCGCGTACAGCGTGCTCGCGGTCAGCAGGGTCACCGCCGGCGCGATCCAGAGCGCTATCAGCACCGCCAGCGCGATCACCAGGGTGAAGAACGGCACCCGGTCGGCCTTCGGTCCGTGCCCGCTGCCCTTGAAGCTGTTGTAGCGGATCCGGCTGACCATCAGCAGGCCGGCGATCACGGTCAGCGCCAGCGCCGCATAGCGCAGCTCCTCGCCCGACCAGCCGAAGATCTGACAGGTCCAGACGAAGCTCGCCATCAATCCCGCCGCCGCCGGGCTGGCCAGGCCGATGAACCAGCGCTTGTCCACCGTGCCCACCTGGCTGTTGAAGCGGGCCAGCCGCAGCGCCGCGCAGGCGGCGTACAGGAACGCGGCCAGCCAGCCGATCTTGCCCAGGGTCGGGCTGTCCAGCTTCATCGCCACCAGCGCCCAGTGGTACATCACCATCGCCGGGGCCATGCCGAAGCTGATCAGGTCGGCCAGCGAGTCGTACTGCACGCCGAACTCGCTCTGGGTGTTGGTCAGCCGCGCCACCCGCCCGTCCAGCCCGTCCAGCACCGCGGCCACGAACACGGCGATGCAGGCGGCCTCGAACTTCCCCTGCGAGGCGGCGATGATCGCGAAGAAGCCGCCGAACAGCCCGCCGGTGGTGAACAGGTTGGGCAGCAGGTAGATGCCGCGTCCGCGCGGGCGCGGCGTGGGGGCGTGGTTTTCGTCCATCCGCCCAGTGTACGGGCTTGCGGCGGCGGCGGCGCGGTGCTGCAATCGGCGGACATTCCCCCGGAGCGCCCGCATGAACACCCTCCGCACCCTCGCCCTCGCGCTGGCCGTGACCGTGGCGGCCGCACCGGCGCTGGCTCAGCAGCAGCGGGTCTACCAGTGGAAGGACGCCAAGGGCGTGACCCACTACACCGACGTGCCGCCGGCCCAGGCCCACCAGACCCGCGACCTCGACGTGAAGGACGGCAAGCCCGCCGAAGCCGCCGCCAAGAAACCCGAGAGCGAGCAGTGCACCAACGCCCGCGCCAATCTCGTGCGTCTGGAGGGCGGCGGCCCGATCGGTATCGACACCAACGGCGACGGCAAGCCCGACCGCAACATGAGCGACGACGAGCGCAAGCCGCAGCTCGAACTGAACCAGGCCGCAGTCAAGGCGTTTTGCACCCCGGCCGCACGATGAAACAGCTGGGCATGCTGGCGCTGGCGATCGCGCTGGCCGCGGCGGCGTGGTGGTGGTTCACCGCCGAGATGCCGCGCCGCCAGCACGAGCGCGCCGCCGCCGCCGAGGCCGCCGCCATCCAGGCCGAGCGCGCCAACACGCTGTACCGCTGGCGCGACGACGCCGGCAACCTGCACGTCACCGAGGATCCGCCGAAGGGCCGCCGCTACGAGCGGATCAGCCGCGCGCCGAAGGACGGCATCGAAGTCCACGGCGGCCGCGGCTGAATCCGCGCATGGCAGAATGCGGGTTTTCCCCACCAGCCCGCCCCATGCGCCTTTCGCAGTTCCACCTCCGCACCGAAAAGGAAACTCCCGCCGACGCCGAGATCGTCAGCCACAAGCTGATGCTCAAGGCCGGCATGATCCGCAAGCTCGCCGCCGGCCTGTATACCTGGTCGCCGCTGGGGCTGCGCGTGCTGCGCAAGGTGGAGGGCGTGGTGCGCGAGGAAATGAACCGCGCCGGCGCGATCGAAATGGCGATGCCCTCGGTGCAGCCGAAGGAACTGTGGGAGGAAACCGGGCGCTGGGCGAAATTCGGCCCGCAGCTGCTGAAAATCCGCGACCGCAAGGAGCAGGAATACTGCTTCACCCCCACCGCCGAGGAAGCGGTGACCGATTTCTTCCGCCAGGAAATCGCCAGCTACAAGCAGCTGCCGGTCAATTTCTACCAGGTCACCACCAAATTCCGCGACGAGATCCGCCCGCGCTTCGGGGTGATGCGCGCGCGCGAATTCGTCATGAAGGACGCCTATTCCTTCCACATCGACGACGATTCGCTGCACGCCGAATACCGCAACATGTACGACGCGTATTCGCGCATCTTCACCCGCCTCGGGCTGAAGTTCCGCGCGGTGGCGGCGGATACCGGCGCGATCGGCGGCAGCGCCTCGCACGAATTCCAGGTGCTGGCCGAGTCCGGCGAGGACGCCACCGTGTTTTCCGACGGTTCCGATTACGCCGCCAACGTGGAGCTGGCGGAAGCCGTTTCGCCCGGCCCGCGTCCCGCCGCGTCGGAATCCCTGCGCGACGTCGAAACGCCCGTGCAGAAAACCTGCGAGGACGTGGCCGCGCTGCTGGGCATCCCGCTGCAGCGCACGGTGAAATCGGTGGCGATGATCGGCGTCGATGCGGACGGCAATGACCAGTTCGTGCTGGCGCTGGTGCGCGGCGATCACGTGGTCAACGAGATCAAGCTGGCGAAGCTGCCGGGCATGGGCGAATACCGTCTGGCGACCGAAGCCGAGATTGCCGAAGCCCTCGGCAGCGAACCCGGTTTCCTCGGCCCGTTGAACGCGAAAAAAGCGATCCGCGTGATCGCCGACCGCAGCGTCGCGGCGATGGCGGATTTCGTGGTCGGCGCCAACAGGCCCGGTTTCCACATCGCCGGCGTGAACTGGGTCCGCGACCTGCCGGAGCCGGAAACCGCCGATATCCGCAACGTCGTCGCCGGCGATCCCTCGCCGGACGGCAAGGGCATTCTCCAGATCGCCCGCGGCATCGAGGTCGGCCACGTGTTCGCGCTCGGCCGCAAATATTCCGAGGCGATGAAATGCACCGTGCTGGACGCCACCGGCAAGGCGGTGCATCCGGCGATGGGCTGCTACGGCATCGGCGTGTCGCGCATCGTCGCCGCCGCGATCGAGCAGAACCACGACGATGCCGGCATCCTCTGGCCCGAGGCGATGGCACCGTGGCAGGTCGCGGTCTGCGTCATCAATCCGAAGAACGACCCGGCGGTGGCCGATGCGGCCGATGCGCTGTATTCGGAATTGAATGCCGCCGGCATCGACACCGTGCTCGACGACCGCGGCCTGCGCCCCGGCGCGATGTTCGCCGACATCGAGCTGATCGGCGTCCCGCACCGGGTGGTGGTGTCCGGGCGCGGGCTGGAAGCCGGCACCTACGAATACCGCGCGCGCACCGCGGCGGAATCGGAAAATCTGGACAAGGCGACCCTGCTGGCGAAGCTCGCGCGCTGAACGGAATTATTCGCGGCCGTTGCCGTGGAATAACGAGGCGATTATGATCCGGTCGTCCAAGGACTGGATAATTCCCTTCATTCCCATAAAAGAATAATCGCCCATGAGCCTGAATATCGAGAACCTCAATCCGCAGGAACTGGCCGCCCTCATCAAGCGCGCCAACAGCCGCCGCAAGGTGCTGTCCAAGCGCAAGCCCGCCGCGCAGACCAAGGCAGCGGTGGCCAAGGTCCTGAAGAGCGCAGGCTGGACGTTCGAGGAGCTGTACGGCAAGGCCGGCGGCGCCACCGCCGCGGCAGCGGCGCCGAAGAAGGCCCGCAAGGGCGGCGCCGCCAAGGGCCGCAGCACCGGCAAGGTCGCGCCGAAGTACCGCAACCCGGCCAGCCCGAAGGACACCTGGACCGGCCGCGGCAAGCAGCCGCGCTGGCTGGCGGCGGAAATCGCCAACGGCCGCAAGGTGGAAGAGTTCCTGATCAAGTAATCGCGGGAAGACATCCTTCCCGATATCGGAAACGCCGGCCCCGCGCCGGCGTTTTTCGTTTGTCGCGACGGAGCGCCGCTTTCGGGATTTCGCCCCGGAATCTTGAAATCTAGAGGCTGCGCCGCGCCGTCACCAGCAGGTTGCCGAACACCAGCCCGGCCAGCAACGCCATCAGGGTATTCAGCGCCGCCATCGCCGCCGCGCCGCCCGCGCCGATGTCCTGCGACTGCACCAGCGAAATCACCCCGCGCAGGGAAATGCTGCCGGGCACCAGGATGATGATGCCGGGCAGCCGCACCAGCGCGCCCGGCCGGTTGAACCAGCGCGCGTAGGCGTTGCCGGCGGCGGTCGCGGCCAGCGCCGCCAGGAACACGCCCGCCTGCGGCCCCAGCCATTCGCCGCCGTAGCGCGAAATCAAATAGCCGCCGATCACCGACAGCATCACCAGCGGATAATCCCGCCGCTGCGCCTGGAACAGCACCGCGAACGCGAACGCGGCCAGCGCCAGCGCGCACCACACCACCCATTCCGGCTGCGGCCGCAGCGCGCGCACCTGCGGCTCGATGCCGACCGCGCCGGCGATCCCGAGCGCGATCGCGGTGCCGATGGTCAGGCTGATGATGGTCATCAGCGCGCCGGCGAAGCGCGCAGTGCCCGACACCAGATGCCGGCTGGTCAGCTCGTTGGTGGACAGCGCCAGGGTCATGCCGGGCAGCAGCACGATCAGCGAGGCGATGATCACGGTGTTGAGGTTCAGCGGCCCGACCACGCTGCTGACCAGGATGGTGACCGTGCCCGCCAGCAGGCCGGCCACCGCCTCGAAGCTCTCGTGCAGGCGCGGCCGCGACTGCGCCGCCAGCGCCATCACGCCGATCAGGAACCCGATCGCGCCGGAGGTGCCGATGTCCAGCCACGGCAGCCGCAGCAGCCCGGCCACCGCCGCCGACGCCAGCGCGAAGCCCAGCGCCAGCATCCACCGCTCGCGCCGGCTGCCGGGCCGGTCCAGCTCGCGCAGGGCGGCGCGCCCCGCGGACACGCCGATGCGCCCGTTGATCACGTCCTCGGCGATGCGGTCGGCCTCGCATAGTTTGCGCAGGTTGGTGTCGCCCAAGCCCGGCCGGATCACCCGCGTCGTGTCGGATTCGCCGGCCGGGCGCGCCGGGTCGCTGAAGGCCAGGATGATCCCGGTCGGGTTCGACCACGGCTCGCATTCCAGCGCCAGCTTGCGGGCCACCGATTCGATCGCCGCCTCCATGCGCTGCGAGGTGGTGCCGTAGGCGTGCAGGTGCCGCGCCAGGTCCACCACGAAGGCGATGCGTTCGGTATAGGTGGCTTCGGACAGCGGGTTGCGGGTCGGCATCGTGCAAGCATGGCATGCGCTGCACCACATTCACACGCCGCATTGCGTAAGCTTGGCCGCGCATGGATCACGCAAGCGACCACTACGCGCCGGCGGCCGGCGTCGCCACGGACGATGCCGGCACCCTGCACCTGCGCGGGCGCTGGACGCTGCGCTATGCGGGCGGCATCTCCGACGCGCTGGCCGGCGCGCCCGACGGCGTCGCCACGGTCGACGCTCGCGACTGCGAGCGGCTGGACACGCTGGGCGTGCTGCAGCTGCTGCGCTTCGCCGACCGGCGCGGGCTGGCGTATTCGGCACTGCATTTCCGCGCCGACCAGCAGCCGCTGGTCGACGCCATCGAGGACGTCCACGACGACCGCCCGCAGCGCAAGCGCGAATACGGGGTAGGCGCGGCGCTGGAGCGCCTGGGCCGAGCGGTGGTCGGGAACAGCCGCGAGGCCATGGCGCTGCTCGGCTTCTTCGGCGAAGTGCAGCTCAAGCTGCTCCGGCTGGTCAAGCAGCCGCACCGTTTCCGCCTGACCGCCACCGTCCACCACATGGAGCAGATCGGCCTGGACGCGGTGCCGCTGGTGGCGCTGCTGTCGTTCATGGTCGGCGCGGTGATCGCCTTCCTCGGCGCGATGGTGCTGGCCGACTTCGGCGCGACCATCTTCGTGGTCGAACTGGTCAACGCCGCCTTCCTCCGCGAATTCGGCGTCCTGCTCACCGCGATCCTGCTGGCCGGCCGCACCGCCAGCGCGTTCACCGCGCAGATCGGCATGATGGTCAACCGCGAGGAGGTCGACGCGATCCGCGTGCTCGGCCTCGACCCCATCGACCTGCTGGTGATCCCGCGCGTGCTGGCGCTGCTGGCGATGCTGCCGCTGCTGACCTTCATCGCGATGCTGGCCGGCATGCTGGGCGGTATGGCGGTGGGCGCGTTCAACCTCGACATCCCCGTCGCCGCCTACCTGGCGCGCGCGCACGAGATGATCGAGATCCGCCACTTCGTGGTCGGCATGGTGAAGGCGCCGGTGTTCGCGCTGGTGATCGGCCTGATCGGCTGCCTGGAAGGGTTGCAAGTGCAGGGCACCGCGCAGTCGCTGGGCGAACGCACCACCTCCAGCGTGGTGCAGGCGATCTCGATGGTGATCGTGATCGACGCCTTCGCCGCGCTCTGGTTCATGCAGATGGATTACTGAGCATGGCCGGCGCGACGGTGATGCGCAGCTTCGACGGCGCCGACCTCGGCGATGCGCCGCTGATCCGCGTGCGCGGCCTGGTCAACCGCTTCGGCGAGCAGGTGGTGCACGACGGCGTCGACCTCGACGTGCGGCGCGGCGAGATCCTCGGCGTGGTCGGCGGCTCCGGCTCCGGCAAGTCGGTGCTGATGCGCTCCATCCTCGGCCTGCGCCGGCCCAACGCCGGCCGCATCGACGTGCTGGGCATGGACGCGATGTCCGCCGACCCGGCGGTGCGCCGGCACATCGAGCGCAACAGCGGCGTGCTGTTCCAGGACGGCGCGCTGTTCTCCTCGCTGACCGTGGGCGAGAACGTGCAGGTGCCGCTGAAGGAGTACTACCCGGAGCTGCCGGAATCGCTGCGCTACGAGCTGGCGCTGCTGAAGATCAAGCTGGCCGGGCTGCCCGCCGACGCCATCGACAAGCTGCCCTCGCAGCTCTCCGGCGGCATGCGCAAGCGCGCCGCGCTGGCGCGCGCGCTGGCGCTGGACCCGCCGCTGCTGTTCCTCGACGAACCCACCGCCGGCCTCGACCCGATCGGCGCGGCGGCGTTCGATCAACTCATCCTGACCCTGCGCCGCGCGCTCGGCCTGACCGTCTTCCTCATCACCCACGACCTCGACACGCTATACGCTATCTGCGACCGAGTGGCGGTGCTGGCCGACCGCAAGGTGCTGGCGACCGCGTCGGTGGCCGAGCTGGAGACGCTCGACCATCCGTGGGTGCAGGAGTATTTCAACGGGCCGCGCGCGCGCGCCGCGCAGGCGACGGCGGAAGGAAACGACTGATGGAGCACATCTGATGGAGACGCGTGCCAACTACGTGCTGATCGGCGCCTTCACCATCGTCACGACGGTGCTCCTGCTGCTGTTCGCGCTGTGGGCCAGCAATTTCTCGGCGTCGCGCAACTGGCGCGAATACATGGTGGTGTTCACCGAACCGGTGACCGGCCTCACCGAGGGCGGCAGCGTGCAGTACAACGGCCTGGCGGTGGGCACGGTGGAAAGCCTGAGCCTGGACGACAACGACGCGCGCCGGGTCATCGCCCGCCTGAAGCTGAAGGCCAACACGCCGGTCAAGACCGACACCCGCGCCAAGCTCTCGCAGCAGGGCATCACCGGCGTGCCCTTCATCCAGCTGACCGGCGGCAGCCCCGATGCCCCCGCTTTGCAGGCATCCGCCGACGGCCGCCTGCCGGTCATCCGCACCGAACCGTCGGCGCTGCAGAACATCGCCGACACCGCCAACCGGCTGGTGGCGCGGCTCGACCAGGTGTTGAGCGAAGAGAACATCCGCCGCATCTCCGCCACCCTCGCCAACCTCGAACAGGCCAGTGGCAGCATTGCCGAACGCCGCGAGGAGATCGGCCAGCTGATCGTCAACGCACGCGACGCCACCGCCTCGATGAAGGCGACCCTGGACAACGCCAACGGCACGCTGCAAGGCATCGACCGCAATCTGGTGCAGCGGCTGCCGGCGCTGCTGGACAAGCTCGACGCCGTGGTGACCAAGCTCGACGCGACCGCCGGCAACGCCAACGCGATGATCGCGGAGAACCGCCCGGGACTGCAGAGCTTCACCCGCGACGGGCTGGCGCAGATGGGCCCGACGCTGGCCGAACTGCGCGCGCTGCTGCGCGACCTGCGCGCCCTGAGCGGGCGGCTGGAAGGCAATCCCGCGCGCTACATCCTGGGCCGCGACGCGCCAAAGGAGTTCGATCCGAAATGAGACACGCCACGCGCCTGTTCCCCGCGCTGCTCGCCGCCTGCCTGTTGGCGACGGGTTGCAGCAGCCTGATCGGCGGCCCCCGCGAAACGCCGACGATCTACGCCCCCGAACCCGCCATCCGACCCGATCCCGGCTGGCCGGCGGCGACCTGGACGCTGACCATCGCGCGCCTCGGCGAGGGACGATCGACGGAAGGCCAGCGCATCGTGGTCAGCCCGGTGCCGGGCGAGCTGCAGGTCTATCGCGCCGCGCTGTGGGCGCGCACGCCCGCCGAGATGGTGGACGACGCGGTGCTGCGCACGCTGGAGGACAGCGGCCGGATCGCAGCGGTCATGCGCCAGGGCAGCGGCATCGGCTCCGACTACCGGCTGCTGCTGGACGTGCGCACGTTCAAGGCGGATTACGCCGGCAACGCTGCGCCCTCCGCAGTGATCGAGGTCAACGCCAAGCTGCTGCACCAGGACGACCAGATGCTGGTCGGCAGCCGCACCTTCCGTCAGGCGCAGCCCGCCGCGGGCGTCGAGGTGGCAAAGGTCGCGGACGCCTTCGCGCAGGGCCTGGGCGCGCTTGGCCACGACATCGCCGGCTGGACGCTGCAGACCGGGCAGGCGCACCAGCAACAGGCGCATCGCGCGACGCCCTAGTCCGACCCGCTAGATTGCCGGCTCCAGCCAAAGCCCGGACAATCCGGGGTTAGCCACAGGAGAGCCCGATGAGCCAACCGAGCCAGCACGCCGTCGAACGCGAATCGATGGACTACGACGTCGTCGTGGTCGGCGCCGGCCCGGGCGGACTGGCCACCGCGATCCAGCTCAAGCAGCTGGCCGCGGAGACCGGTCGCGAAGTCTCGGTCTGCGTGCTGGAAAAAGGCTCCGAACCCGGCGCGCACATCCTGTCCGGCGCGATCGTCGATCCGAAGGCACTGACCGAACTGTTCCCCGACTGGGCCGAGCGCGGTGCGCCGCTGAAGCAGGCGGTGACCCGCGACGAGTTCCTGTTCCTCGACGAAACCGGCGCGAAATCGACGCCGCACTGGCTGCTGCCGGAGTGTTTCCACAACCACGGCAACTACATCGTCAGCCTCGGCGCGCTCACGCGCTGGCTGGCGCAGCAGGCGGAAGCGCTGGGCGTGGAAATCTTCCCCGGCTTCGCCGCCGCCGAAGTGCTGTACGACGCGGCCGGCGCGGTCAAGGGCGTGGCCACCGGCGACATGGGCATCGGCAAGGACGGCCAGCCGACCGACCAGTACCAGCCGGGCATGGAGCTGCATGCCAAGTACACGATCTTCGCCGAAGGTTCGCGCGGTCAGCTCGGCCGGCAGCTGATCGCGAAGTTCAAGCTCGACGAAGGCAAGGACCCGCAGAGCTACGGCATCGGCATCAAGGAACTGTGGCAGGCCGACCCGGCGAAGCACCAGCCGGGCCTCGTCGTGCATACCGCCGGCTGGCCGCTGGACGGCGACACCTACGGCGGCTCGTTCCTGTACCACGCGGAGGACGGCAAGATCGCGGTCGGCTTCGTGATCGGGCTGGACTACAGGAACCCGTGGCTGAGCCCGTTCAACGAGTTCCAGCGCTTCAAGACCCACCCGGCGATCCGCAAGCACCTGGAAGGCGGCAAGCGCATCGGCTACGGCGCGCGCGCGATCACCGCCGGCGGCCTGCTGAGCCTGCCGAAGACGGTGTTCCCCGGCGGCGCGCTGGTCGGCTGCGAGGCCGGCTATCTCAACGCCAGCCGCATCAAAGGCAGTCACGCCGCGATCAAGACCGGCATGCTGGCCGCCGAAGCCGCGTTCGCGGCGCTGGGCGAAGGCCGCGAGCGCGACGAACTCACGGCCTACCCGGCCGCCTTCGAGAAAAGTTGGCTGCACGCCGAACTGCTGCAATCCAAGAATTTCAAGCAGTGGTTCAAGAAGGGCCGCAGCTTCGCCACACTGATGACCGGCATCGAACAATGGCTCCTGCCGAAGCTGGGCGTCCGCAACCCGCCGTGGACGATCCACAAGCAGAAGCCCGATTACGCCTGCCTGGAACCTGCGGCGACGCAGCCGAAGATCGAATACCCGAAACCCGACGGCGTGCTGACCTTCGACCGCCTGAGCTCGGTGTTCCTGTCCAGCACCCACCACGACGAGAACCAGCCCGCCCATCTGACCCTGAAGAACCCGGCGATTCCGGTCGAGGTGAACCTGAGGGAATACGCCGGCCCCGAAGCGCGCTACTGCCCAGCCGGCGTGTACGAGTTCGTCGGCGAAGCCGGAAACGAGCGCCTGCAGATCAACGCCGCCAACTGCGTCCACTGCAAGACCTGCGACATCAAGGATCCGACCCAGAACATCGTCTGGGTTGCGCCGCAGGGCGGTGGCGGGCCGAATTACCAGAACATGTGACATTGAAGCATCTGTCGCAAACGAAGAAGCCGCCCGATGGGCGGCTTCTTCGTCGTGCGCGGGGATTCCGGGTCAGGCGGGCCATGCCCCTGCCGCGAAATCAAGGAGGAGGCAGCGGCCACAGGCCGATGCCGGGGGACATTCGCGGCAGGGGCATGGCCCGCCTGACTGCCGCACTGCGCACCGCATTTTCAGTGCAGAGGCACGCCGGTCTTTTCGACTGCTTCCTCGCGGCTCACGCCCTCCGCCAGCTCCACCAGCTTCAAGCCATCGGCGGTCACGTCGAACACGCCCAGCTCGGTGATGATCCGGTTGACCACGCCCACGCCGGTCAGCGGCAGCGTGCATTCCGGTAGGATCTTCGACGTGCCGGCCTTGGTGACGTGCTCCATCAGCACCACCACGCGCTGCACGCCGGCCACCAGATCCATCGCGCCGCCCATGCCCTTGACCATCTTGCCGGGCACCATCCAGTTCGCCAGGTCGCCCTTGTCGGTCACTTCCATCGCGCCGAGGATGGCGAGGTTGATGTGGCCACCGCGGATCATCGCGAAGGAATCGTGGCTGCCGAAGAAGCTCGCCCCGGGCAGCGCGGTGACGGTCTGCTTGCCGGCGTTGATGAGGTCGGCGTCGAGTTCCGCTTCGGTCGGGAACGGGCCGATGCCGAGCAGGCCGTTCTCGCTCTGCAGCCACACGTTCACGCCGTCCGGGATGTAGTTCGCCACCAGCGTCGGCAGGCCGATGCCGAGGTTCACGTAGGCACCGTCGGTGAGTTCCTGCGCGGCGCGCTCCGCCATTTGTTCGCGGGTCCAGGCCATGTCAGTTGCCCTCCAATTGGCGAAGCGTGCGCTGTTCGATGCGCTTCTCCGGCGTCGGGTTCACCACGATGCGCTGCACGTAGATGCCGGGCAGGTGCACATGGTCGGGGTCGATGTCGCCGATCTCCACCAGCTCCTCGACTTCGGCCACACAGACCTTGCCGGCCATCGCGCAGGCCGGGTTGAAGTTGCGCGCGGTCTTGCGGAACACGAGGTTGCCGGCCTTGTCGGCCTTCCACGCCTTGACCAGCGACACGTCGGCCTTCAGCGCGGTTTCCATCACGTACATGCGGCCGTCGAACTCGCGCGTTTCCTTGCCCTCGGCCACCACCGTGCCGTAGCCGGTGGCGGTGAAGAACGCCGGGATGCCCGCGCCGCCGGCGCGCAGGCGCTCGGCCAGCGTGCCCTGCGGGTTGAACTCCAGTTCCAGCTCGCCGCCCAGATACTGGCGCTCGAACTCCTTGTTCTCGCCCACGTAGGACGAAATCATCTTCTTGATCTGTCGGGTGGACAGCAGTTGGCCCAGCCCGAAGCCGTCCACGCCCGCGTTGTTGGAGATCACGGTCAGGTGCTTCGCGCCGGAATCGCGCAGCGCGGCGATCAGCGCCTCGGGGATGCCGCACAGGCCGAAACCGCCCACGGCCAGGGTTTGACCATCCGCCACCAGCCCGTCCAGGGCGGCGGCGGCGCTTGCGTACTGCTTGCCCACGAGCGCGTCTCCAATACCGGTAGAGCCGTCATTCTAGCCATTCGTGCGACAACGCCCAGCGTACCTTCGGGCAATCGCCGCCCCGCGCGGGCAGCGGCGGCGGGCGTCCGCTAAAATGACGGGCTGGCCGGCGACGGCCGCTTTCCGCTTCCTCCAAGGACTTCCGCACGATGAAAATCCTCGTCGGCTACAAGCGCGTGGTGGACTTCAACGTCCGCATCCAGGTCAAGCCGGACGGTTCCGGCGTGGTCACCGACGGCGTCAAGCTGTCGCCCAACCCGTTCGACGACATCGCGCTGGAAGAAGCCCTGCGCCTGCGCGACAAGGGCATCGCCACCGAGGTGGTGGTCGCCACCATCGCGCCCGCAGACGCCCAGCCGCACCTGCGCAACGGCCTGGCGATGGGCGCCAACCGCGCCATCCACGTGGTGGCAGATAGCCCGGTGCAGCCGCTGACCGCCGCGCGCGCCTTCCTCAAGCTGATCGAGAAGGAGCAGCCGGATCTGGTGATCCTCGGCAAGCAGGCCATCGACGACGACGCCAACCAGACCGGCCAGATGCTGGCGACGTTGTGGGGCCGCCCGCAGGCGACCTTCGCCTCGAAGCTCGACATCGCCGACGGCAAGGCCACGGTGGTGCGCGAGGTCGATGCCGGCCTCGAAACCCTCGAAGTCGATCTGCCGGCGGTGGTCACCACCGACCTGCGCCTGAACGAGCCGCGCTTCATCAAGCTGCCGGACATCATGAAGGCCAAGAGCAAGCCGCTGGAGACGATCGCGTTCGCCGACCTCGGCGTCGACGCCAACGATTCGCTCAAGACCACCCACTACGCCGCGCCGGCCAAGCGCAGCCGCGGGGTGATGGTGAAGGATGCGGCCGAACTGGTCGCCGCGCTCAAGCAGAAGGGGCTCCTGTGATGGCCAAGATTCTCGTCGTTGCCGAACACCTGGACGGCAAGCTCAACGCCGCCACCGCCAAGACCGTGGCCGCCGCGCAGGCGCTGTCGCCGGAAGCCATCGACGTCGTGGTGCTGGCCGCCGATCCGGCCGGCGTCGCCGCGCAGGCCGCGCAGATCGCCGGCGTGGCGAAGGTGCTGACCGTCGCCAACCCCGCCAACGCGCACGCCGTCGCGCAGGTGCAAGCGCCGCAGATCGCCGCGCTGGCGCAGGGCTACACCCACGTGTTCGGCCCTTCCACCACCTTCGGCAAGGATCTGATGCCCTGCGTGGCCGCGCTGCTGGGCGTGAACCAGATTTCCGACCTGATGGCCGTCGAAGGGGCGCATACGTTCAAGCGCCCGATCTACGCCGGCAACGCGATCATCACCGTGGAAGCGCCGGCCGACCAGATCGTCGTCGCCACCGTGCGCACCGCCTCGTGGCCGGAAGCCGCCAAGGGCGGCAGCGCCGCCATCGAAGCAGCCAGCGTCGATGCCGCGTTGCCCGCGCATACGCGCTACGTCGGGCTCGCCGCCGGCAAGTCCGACCGTCCCGACCTGCAGAGTGCCAAGCGCGTGGTCTCGGGCGGGCGCGGCGTCGGCTCGGAAGAAAACTTCAAGATCGTCTACAGCCTCGCCGACAAGCTCGGCGCCGCGGTCGGCGCCTCGCGTGCGGCGGTCGACGCCGGCTACGTGCCGAACGAGCTGCAGGTCGGCCAGACCGGCAAGATCATCGCTCCGGAGCTGTATGTCGCGGTCGGCATCAGCGGCGCGATCCAACATCTGACCGGCATCAAGGACGCCGGCACCATCGTCGCCATCAACAAGGATGGCGATGCGCCGATTTTCGAGATTGCGGATATCGGGCTGGTGGGGGATTTGTTCGCGATTTTGCCGGAGCTGGAAGCGGCACTCTGACTTCGACCGGCACCGAGAACAACTATGATCCCCGTCAACTCCCTGCAACGGCACATCCAACCGCTGGCCGACCGCCTCGCCACCGCGTCGCGCGCAGTCATCGACAGCGGTTATTTCGTACTCGGCCCGCACGTCCAGCGTTTCGAGCAGGCGTTCGCCGCCTACTGCGGCGTGCGGCATGTAATGGGCGTCGGCAACGGCACCGATGCACTGGAGCTTTCCCTGCGCGCCCTTGAAATCGGCCCGGGCGACCACGTTGCCGTGGTGGCGAACGCCGCGATGTACGGCACCACCGCCATTCTCGCCTGCGGCGGCACGCCGGTGTTCGTGGACATCGACCCCGCCACGCACACCATGTGCCCGAAAGCGCTGGCATCCGTCCTCGCAACCGGGCCGATCAAGGCGGTCATCGTCACCCACCTCTACGGCCGCTTGGCCGACATGGCGTCCTTACTGCCCTTGTGCCGCAAACACGGCATCCTCGTGGTGGAGGACTGCGCCCAGGCGCATGGCGCACGGGATATCAGCGGAACCCGTGCCGGCGCATTCGGCGACATCGCCAGCTTCAGCTTCTATCCCACCAAGAACCTTGGTGCGCTGGGCGATGGTGGTGCTGTGGCCACATCGAACGATGCTTTCGCGGAACGCACGCGGCAATTGCGCCAATACGGTTGGTCGGCGAAGTATGTCAATGAACTGGCCGGCGGCAGGAACAGCCGGCTGGATGAAATGCAGGCGGCCCTGCTTCTGGAGTTACTGCCTGAACTCGATGGGTGGAACGAACGCCGGCGCGAAATCGCGAACCGTTACTCGCGCGAGATCCGTAGCGAGGCGTTGGCGCTGCCGCCCGCCTGCGGCGGGGAACACGTGGCGCACTTGTACGTGATTCGCTGCAAGGATCGGGATTCGGCGCGCGAGCAATTGGCATCGATGGGCGTCCAGACCGATGTGCACTATCCCATCCCGGACTATCTGCAGCCATCTGTGCAGGACAAGGTCGACGCATCACCGCTGCCCTGCACGGAAGCCGACGCGCGCAGCGTGCTGACGCTCCCCTGCTTCCCCGAGTTAACCGACTTCGAAGTGTCCACGGTCATCGACGCATGCAACCGGCTCTGAGCTACAGCATTGTCGTTCCGGTGTACCGGAACGAAGACAACATTCCGGCACTGCTGGTGGCCATGGCGAACATGCACAGGCAACTTGGTCCATCTTTCGAAGCCGTCTTCGTTGTAGACGGCAGCCCTGATGAAAGCCATCGACGCCTTAATGAGGCACTGCCCGCACAGCCGTTCGCTTCCACTCTGGTCTCGCTCGCCCGGAATTTCGGCGCCTTCGCGGCAATCCGGCATGGGCTCGGCGAAGCCAGGGGTCGGCAGATCGCGGTCATGGCCGCCGACCTGCAGGAGCCGCCGGAACTCGCCATCGATCTCCTGAAGCGGGTAGAAGCCGGTGCCGACATCGCTTTCGGCACGCGGCAGGACCGCAACGATCCTGCCTTGTCCAAGGCGTTGTCCAATACCTACTGGTCGCTCTACCGACGTTGGGTGCTGCCCGACATCCCGAAGGGCGGCGTCGACATCTTCGCCGTCAGCCATGGCGTCCGCGATGCGCTGATGGCGATGCCGGAAGCCAATACCAGTCTGCTCGGGCAACTGTTCTGGCTGGGTGGGCGGCGCGCGTTCGTTCCATATGTCCGGCGGGAACGTGAAGTCGGCAAGAGTGCTTGGACGTTGCGCAAAAAGCTGCGCTATCTCATGGACAGCGCCTTCTCCTTCACCGACCTGCCGATCCGCATTCTGCTCGGACTGGGTCTGGGCGGCCTGGCATTCTCGGTTGCGCTGGCGATCGCCGTTGTCGTGGCCAAGCTGACCGGGCACGTCGCAGTGCCCGGTTATGCGGCGACTATTCTGGTGGTGCTGTTCTTCGGTGCGTTCAACTCGCTCGGTCTCGGCATCATCGGCAGTTATGTCTGGCGCGCGTTCGAAAACACCAAGGGACGCCCGCTCACCATCGCGCAACAGACCGACCGATTCGGGCAGGAAAATCCCAGGTGAATCCATTCATCCACGACAAGGCCCTCTGTGAATCGTCCAAGATCGGCGACGGCACGCGGATATGGGCGTTCGCGCACATCCTGGCGGGAGCGAGGATCGGGCGCGATTGCAACATCTGCGATAGCGTCTTCATCGAAGGCGACGTGACGGTGGGCGACAGAACCACCGTTAAATGCGGCGTGCAACTGTGGGACGGCGTGCGGCTCGGCGACGATGTCTTCATCGGACCGAACGCCACGTTCACCAACGACGGCTTTCCGCGAAGCCGGCGACACCTGTCTGCCTATCCCGCAACAGTAGTGGAAGACGGCGCATCGATCGGCGCCAACGCCACCATCCTGCCGGGCATCACCATCGGCCGCGGCGCGATGATCGGCGCAGGCGCGGTAGTGACCCGCTCGGTGCCGCCGAACGCGATCGTGGTCGGTAATCCGGGGCGCATCAAGGGCTATGTCACGCAGGACGCTCCTGCGTCGGTCGCAGGCGAGCCGGCCGAAACGGTGATCGCCATTGCGACGGCAGCGGATGGATCCGGAAGCATCCCCGTGAAGCTGCCGGTGTTCAGCGACATCCGCGGTTCACTCACCGTCGGCAATTTCGGCGCAGATGTGCCGTTCGCGCCCGTGCGTTTCTTCATGGTCTACGGCGTTCCCAGCCGGGAGACGCGAGGTGAACACGCCCACCGCATCTGCCATCAATACCTGGTTTGCGTGGCAGGGAGCTGCCGAGTGCTGGCCGATGACGGGCGCAAGCGGATGGACGTGCTGCTGGACGCGCCGAACAAGGGCCTGCATCTGCCGCCGATGACCTGGGGCACGCAATACGACTATTCCGCAGATGCGGTGCTGTTGGTATTCGCGTCGCACCCGTACGACAACGACGATTACATCCGTTCGTACGACGAATTCCTGCAAGCCTGCAAGGCCGTCGCGGGCTGACCAGCCCGCTCCCGCCATGCGCAAAGTGCTGTCCGATGCTCTAGGCAACGAGAAGATCCGTTTCCTCGTCGTCGGTGCGTCGACCACGCTCGCCTCGTATGCGTTGTATCTGCTGCTCACGACGGCCATGCGCGCTGACATTGCCTATGCAATTTCCTACGTCGCCGGCTACATATGGTCGTACCTGGCAAATTCGCACTGGGTCTTCCATACGGCGCCGAGCTGGCAAAGCTTCATGCGCTATCCGCTGGTCTATCTGACGCAAGCGGCCGCGGCCTTCCTGATGTTCAAGGTCCTGGTCGGCAGGATCGGGGTTCCGGCCGAGTGGGCGCCGCTCGTCATCATCGTCGCGACGGTCCCATTGACCTACCTGATCAGCCGTGCCGTCATCCGGCGCAAGACGTCCGCGGCAGGAAAATAACCGTGCGCGAGGGAACGCAGCCTATCGTGTTACGCCACCCGCGCCGACTCCGCACGCGAAAGCGGATTGGCTCCAGAACGCCCCCAACTCGCGCACGTCCCGCCCGCCAGCCAGATCGCGCGCTGGAATGACGATACGGTCGATGTTGATCTCCACCGTCCGGCTCGAACTGCCGCCCGGCAAGCGTATGCCTGTGGTCGCTCCCGCAGGCAAGTCGATGTCCACAAAAGCCGGTTGGAACGGATCCGACAGTCGGAGCCGGCGCTTGCCGAAATCGGAGGGAACATAAGCCTTGGCCTCGAATGCGCACGCGCAAGCGGGGATCAACAAACGCGCCTTGCCCGACATCCACACTCCACCCGGTTCCGGCTGGTGCCAGCCCGACAAGAATCGAATCCCGGCCGGATCGCAGCTGCGCGCAGGCCGCAAGGAGACGAATGCGCCCAGATAGCGTTCGCGCATGACCTTGGCACCAAGTCGCGCATCCTCCAGCGGTGCTTGCAGCAATTGCGCGGCGGCGGCATCCGGCACTCCCGCCAGCAGCGCGCGGTTCATCGCGGCGAAGGCTTCCTTCCGATAAGGCGCTGCCTTCCATTCCTGGCGATAGGTAAGCAATTGCCCCGCAAGGACCAGCACGCATGCCAGGACATACGTCGCCGCGGCTAGACGGCCATGGCCTGCAGGCGATTCGTCCGCTTGCTCCGCAAGCAACCAGAGCATGCCCACTTGGAACAGGACGAAGTCCATGTAGTATCGCGAGGCGCCAACGGCGGCGGGATCGGCTCCGCCTCGCGCCACGCAAATCGAAAATGCCGTCAACACGCCGTATGCCAGCAGATACAGGGGCAACAGGGAGTTCGAAGCGAGGCCGCGCCGCCAACGGCCAAGGACGCCGAAACCCGCCAGCAGCAGGCTGGCCATTCCAAACACCCAAAGCCAATCACGGCTGATTCCTAGCGCCCGTACCGTCTCCAGCCCGATCCAGGTCGAGCCCAAGGCATCGGGCAACAAGGCCAGCGCGCGCAACAAGCTACTCACCGTCTGGGCCGACGACATGCCAGCACTAGTGCCGCTGTTGCTGCCGATTGCCACGTACACCAGCAAGGCCACGATCAGCCCAGCCGCAGGAGGCCACGCCGACCAGATCCGCCGCCTGCTGCTCGCAGGCCCGATCGCGAGCACGAGCATCTGCACCCCCAGTACGGCGCCGACGAACGCATACGACCATCCCATGGCGATCAGCAGGACAAGGCAAACGCCGATTACTGTAAGCAGTACCAGTCGGCCAGGCGCAACGCCTTCTCCGGATAGTGCACGTCGGAGAGAGCAGGCATGCAGGGCGAAATACGCCACGACAAGGAGATTCTTCCCCCACAATGGCCAACCGAGATCGAGGGTCAGGAGTTCGAAACCGGCCCAACTGAACAGCAATAAAGGGATCAGGCACGCCAGCGAAAGCCGGAGCGGCGTCGCCGTCTCCTTGCCGCCAGCGCCGCTTGCAGCGAACCCAAGCCAACCCGACAGCGCCAAGATCGCGAATCCGGTCATTCGATTCGCCAACAGCGGATCGAGGGAAAACCACTCAACATTCGCCAGCAGCGCCGCTTGGAACACCAACCCTCGATGCTGGCCTTGGTTCCAGAACTCCAGCAACGACAATTGCCCGCGCTGCCACTCGGACAACTGGCTCAACAAGCGCAAGCTGTCCATGTAGACCGCATCGGGATAGGCGCGCGTCAAGTAGGCTTGATGCAACGCCAGGCTCAGCAATAACGAAACCAGCAACAACCAGACGCTTTTCGTCGGCGCCCGTCTCGCGCTTGCCGCGCCTGCACTCATGGCTCCACTCCGAGCACGCCGGCCATGCCCTGTCCCCAGTCGCGTTCGGCGATCAAGCACGCAGCAACGCCGACTGCATGCGCGGCCTCCACGTCGCTTGGCTGGTCCCCGATCAGCAGCGAACGAGCCGGATCGATGTCGAACCGCTCGATGGCAGCCAGCACCATGCCCGATTGCGGCTTGCGGCATCCGCATGCGACGCGGTATTCGCCAATACCGGCTTCGGGATGATGCGGACACCAGAACGTGGCGAGCAATGGCGTGCCACGTCCTGCGAACTGCTCATGCATCCATGCGGTGTAGTCGAGGAACGCGGCTTCGTCGTAAAGCCCGCGCCCGATGCCGGCTTGGTTGGTGACCACGATCGGCAGGTAGCCACGTCGATGCGCCCGCGCCACCAGTTCGAAGATGCCGGGCACCCAGTCGGTGCGCTCGGAGGTATACACGTAGCCGTGATTGAGGTTGACCACCCCGTCGCGGTCGAGGAACAGCGCCATGCGTGGCGCGGGATTCGCAGCGAGCAACGCCGCCGCGGCAGGATCGAGGTAGGGATCGCGAAGCGTGGGCATGTTCACATGCGTGCAGCGAACATCGATTGTGCCCGCGCAAAATCCTCGGGGACGCCAATGTCAATGAACCCGGACGTATCAGTGAACGCGGCGACCTGGCCGGCCAGCGCACACGGCTGCAGCACCTCGCGCTCGAACGAGAACGCCGCCCGCGCCGGCAATGCCGACAACGCGGCGGCACCAAGGAAATAGCACCCAGCGTTGATCCAACCCACCCCTGATTCGCCCTTCTCACGGAAATCCATCGCGCGTGTGCCGCAAACGTCCACCGCGCCATAGCGCGTCACGTCGTCCATCCTGGCCAATGCAATGGCCATCGGTGCGCACGCCGTAAGCGCTGCCGCTTCCAGCGCAGCTGGCAGGTAATCGAGCCATGTATCGCCATTGAGAACGTGCGCGGCGCTGCCCTGCAGGCGCGAAGCCGCAAGCCTGATCGCGCCGCCGGTTCCCAGCGGCTCGGATTCCACCGAATACGCAATTTCCATGTCCCGCCAGCGCGCTCCGATCGCCTGCTCAATCATCCCGGCCCGATGACCCGTGGCCAGGATGCAACGGCGCAATCCGGCATTCGCCAGCCTGTCCAGCAACCATGCCAGGAATGGCCGCCCCGCTACCGGTGCCAACGGCTTGGGCACGTCGGCCACGACCGTGCGCAGACGTGTGCCAAGGCCACCTACGAGCACGATGGCTTCGTCGGTCATGCTCACTTCGGAAACATCGCCTGTTCGATCAGCGCGCACAGCAGATGGCCGATGAACTCGTGCCCCTCCTGGATGCGCGGTGTCTCAATGGACGGAATGCGGAAGCAGATGTCGCTGAGCGGTGCCAACTTGCCGCCGCCTTGCCCGGTAAATCCCACCACCTTCACGCCTCGCCCCCGTGCCGCCTCCGCCGCACGGACGACATTCGACGAATTTCCCGACGTGGAGATGGCGACGAATACATCCCCTTCCCGGCCCAGCGCCTCGACCTGTCTGGCGAAGGTGTAGTCATAACCGTAGTCATTGCCGATCGCGGTAAGAATCGATGTATCCGTGGTCAGGGCGATCGCCGGAAGACCGGGACGATCATAGTAAAACCGGCTGACCAGCTCGCCGGCCCAATGCTGGGCGTCGGCAGCGCTGCCGCCATTTCCGGCGAACAGGATCTTGCCACCGGCGCTCAGCGCATCCACGCACAGCGCCACCGCTTGCGCGATCTGCAAGCGCAATGCGGCATCAGCCGCCATGGCATTGAAGTTTGACAGGGTCTTGTCGAATTCGCCCTGGACGAATTCATTCATGCGACTTTCCAAGAGGAGGCTCCATGCTGAGTAAAATGCGTGTCATATACGGTCCCTCCGGGCCCCGCCAGCGCGCGCACCAAGCGTATGCGTTCGGCCGGATCGCAAACGAACATCATGAAGCCTCCGCCGCCGGCGCCGGAAACTTTGGCTGCATGCGCGCCGTTGGCGAATGCCAACGCCTCCAGTTCGTCGATCATCGGATTGGTGATGCTCGATGCGCTCTGCTTCTTTGCTTGCCAACCGGACTGCATGACTTGCCCAAAGCGGGCCAGATCGCCGCGCAGCAACGCTTCCTTCATCTGTACCGCTTCCTGCTTAAGGCGATGCATGGCATCGAGCGAATCGCTTCGACCCTCGCGAATATTACGCGACTGCTCATCGATGATCTTCGCCGACGCGCGCGAAACCCCAGTGAAGTACAGCACCAGGCTGGCTTCCAGTTCGTTCCAGACCCATTCCTTGATCCGCAACGGATTCACGATCACACGATCGTCGGCATAGAACTCCATGAAATTGAAACCACCGAATGCGGCCGCATACTGATCTTGCTTTCCACCGGCGAGGGCAAGACCCTTGCGTTCGATTTCGTAGGCCAGTTGCGCGATCTCGTACTCACCCAATGCGAGGCCAAAATACTCGTTGAACGCGGTGACCAACGCGACAACCATTGTCGAAGACGAGCCAAGACCCGAGCCGGGTGGAGCATCGGAATGGGTGCGGATGCGCAATGCCGGGCGGCGCCCTCCCAACAAGCGATCGGCAACATGCAGGTACACGCCGCGCATGAGCTGTTGCGGGCCTGGCCCAGCATCCACCGCGACAGGATCGATCTGCTGCACGGATTGGGCATCGAGCGCATGAAACTCCGCCATCCCGGATGGCGCCGCATCGAGAGTCGCATATGCGAACTTGTCGATGGTGACATTCATGACGAATCCCGTATGCCGGTCGCAATACGGCGATACGTCGGTGCCGCCACCGGCCAGCCCCAAACGCAAAGGCGCGCGCGCGCGGACGATCATCACCTTACTCCGACCGCATACTTGCCGCGCCAATAGTCCAGCATGTCACCGACCGTCTGTTCTATTGCCACCTGCTGCCCCCACCCAGTGGCCGCGACAAGCCGGGATGAGTCGCCGAAAATCACTTTCTCGTCGCTCGGTCGCAGCAACGCCAATTCGGTTTCCACCGTCAGATCGGCGTGCACGCCTGCCAGCACCAGATCCACGATTCCGCGGATCTGATAGGTCTTGGCGCCACTGATGTTGTACACGCCGCCCGCCTCGCCATGCACGGCAAGCAGCTCCAACGCATTTGCCAGATCGCGCACGTCGGTGATCGCACGCCAAGTGTCCTGATTCCCGACCTTCAATACCGGTTCGATCAAACCCAGTTCCGCGCGTACCGCACGTTGGGTCAGATCAGCGCAAACATCCCCGGTCTTGCGCGGCCCGGTGGTGTTGAAGATACGTGCGCAGACGCTGCGCACACGATCATTGGCCCAATACTGCAACGCCAGCAGCTCGGTAGCGACCTTGCTGACTCCATAGGGATGGAGGGGCCGCATGGGGTGCGATTCTCTTACGGGGATGTCCTCGGCAGCCACCTCGCCGTACTGGGCGCTGGAACACGCCACCACAACCATGGGATCCAGCGCCGCGGCCTTGATCGCCTCGAATACATTGGCGGTTCCCAGCACGTTGGTATCCAGCGTTTCGATCGGCGCCCGCCAAGACAAAGCCGGGTAGCTCTGCGCCGCCAGCAGATAGATGACGTCCGGTTTCGACTGGGCTATGGCCTGATCCACCTGCTCCCGATAACGAATATCGCAACGGATCAGTCTGTCTTGGTAGACGGCCCAGTCCCCGTTATCGATGGTCGCGATGCAATGCGTGCCAACCACCGAGTGGCCTGCGGCGATCGCTCGCTCCATCAGGTAGCTACCTACAAAGCCGGTCGCGCCCAGCACAAGAATGTTCATGCCTTTCTCCCGATGTTCAACTTCGCCCGCTCCATCCGCTTCCTGCGCTCGGCCACTGAAGCGTAGGGCGTGGGGTCAACATCTTCGGCCACCACGCGCCACAGTGCATCCTCGGAGAAATTGACGCGGGCGAACGCTTGCGATGCCCGCGATGCGGCCAGCCATGCCGCATCATCGTCAAGCAGCGCGCTTACCGCATCGGCGAATGCCTTGGGCGATTCAGCCACGGCGAGAAAGGCTTCGGCTCCGAAGAAGCCTTGCGCTCCAGCCTCAGTAGTGACGCAGGGAATGCCGAATCGCATCGCCTCGACAACCTTGCCCTTCATGCCACCGCCATAGCGCAAAGGGGCAACCGAAACCCGAGAGCGTCGGTAATACCCTGCCAACGTCTCGTCCGACACGAAGCCGGTCACCTCCACTCCGCCCCCGGCCAGCGCGCGCACGGCCTCGGTGGGATTGGAGCCCACCAGCGACAGGCATAGGCAGGGATGGCGCTCACGCAGCAGCGGCCAGACTTCGCGAACGAACCACACCGCAGCATCCGCATTCGGCGCATGGGCGAATCCCGCGACGAACAACAGACTCTGGCGCGAAGCCAGATTTTCCCAAGGCGCATCCGGAAAGCTGTCGAAGGCATAAACCGGAATGGTTCGCGCCTTCGCCTGACCACTCTGTTGCCGCAACCAGCCTGCGACCATCTCCGTTTCCGTTGTCGACGGATAGTAGACCGTGTCGACACGGCCCCATAGTGCATGCTCCCACTGCTGGAATCGCATCGCTTCGCGCTCCAGCTTCTCTTCTGGCTCAACCTTCAGTTGTTCGCGCATCCGCAGGTGGTGAACGTCGTGACCGTAATACAGCACGACGGCATCGCTGTGCCTGCGCAGTGCGTCGATGTAGCCCACGGAAACGTGCGGCCGGCTCAACAGCACGTAATCGATGGCTGCGCCGTTCTGCTCAAGCCATTTTGTGAAGCGCCCCGCATACTCCGAGCCATGGAACACCTCGATCCCCGCCTGCTGCAAAAGCGGCGTGTAGGTCGAGTCGTACCAGAGATTGTCCGGCCAGAACTTCACGTTCATGCCATGCCGCTGGAACAGCTGCATGAACTGGCACATCGTGCGCGAACCGGCATCACGGTCCGGTTGTGGCACATAGTGGTCGATGACCAAGACGGTCTTTTTCAGCTGCGAGCGATCCCGTGCCAGGAACGGCCATTCGGCATTGGCAAAATGCTGCCCGGCAAATACCGCGCCCCAGCGTTCAAGCATCTTTCCTTGGTTGATCACTTGGTAGGCCTTGACGCCTTGCCCAGTGTCGGTGCCGTGGGAAATCCCTTCATGATGGATCACGGTCGAGGCGGGTTGGTAGTAAACCTTCAATCCGTCGGCACGAATCCGAAAAGCGAGATCGGTGTCCTCGCAATAAGCCGGGACGAAATGCTCATCGAAGCCGCCAAGCCGGCGGAACAGCGATGTCGGCAACATGATGGCCGCACCGGAGATGTAATCGACTTCCTTGACATAATTGAAACCGGAGGCTGCCGGATCCTGCAGGCGACCGTAGTTCCACGCGGAACCATCGCTCCATACGATGCCCCCGGCCTCCTGCAGCCGGCCATCCGGGTAGATCAATTTGGAGCCGGCCATGCCTGCATCGGAACGGGTGCGGAACACGTCCAGCAACGCATCCAGCCAGCCCGAGGTTACTTCGGTGTCATTGTTGAGGAACACCAAGTACTCACCCCGCGCCAACAGGGCGGCACGATTGCACGACCTCAGGAATCCGAGATTCTCCGAATTCCGGTGGTAACGAAGTCCGGGGATAGCAGCCAGCGCATCGATGTCGGGGTCACCAGACGCATCCTCGGCCACCAACACTTCAAACGGCACCTTGGCCCCGCTATTGGCCAATGATCGAACACAAGCCAAGCTGTAGGGAAGATTGCCGTAAGTGGGCACGATCACGGTGACAACCGGATCCGCTTCCTCCAAGAACCGCAACTCCTCGGGTACGGATACCGATACGTCCTGGGAAGAAGGCAGCAGCAACCCCTCCAGAGGCCTGGCTCCTGACTCCAGTCGACGCAGAAACCAGCGTTTCACAGGCATCCGTAGCGGCGCCAGCCATGTCGATCTTGCCAGTGGGGACTTCCGCAGGTACTGCACCACGGCAGCCCAGTCGCCCCGCAACAATCTGCCGGCCAGCCGCAGTGGGCGCGTCAATGCCCAAGAACGCGACGCACGCATGCTTTGCAATTCGGCATCCAACGCCATGGCCCACCGTGTCCGCTCGTCGAATTCGGCGACAAGTGCGGCATGGCGCTGCTCAAGTGCCAGCATCCTTTCCGCATCGTTGGCCGCAGCCAGCTGCAAACTTCCCACTCGCACCAGCGCTTCATCGCGGCTCGCCCGCAATTGCTCCAACTCGCCGTCCAGCTCTTTTGCCCAAGCGACCGCCTTGGCATGCTCCGATACAGTCGCGGCATGCGCAGCCCGAAGCTGCTCCAGCTCGCTGTCCAGCGCCCTTGCCCACGCCACCGCACCGGCGTGTTCCGATACGGTCGCGGCATGCGCTGCACGCAGCCGATCCAGCTCACCGTCCAGCGCCTTGGCCCATGACGTACGCCGGCCCAGCTCTTCCTTCGCCACCTCCGCTTGGCGCTGCAGAGCGTTCCTCGACTTGGCCAGCATCGCCGCAAGCCCGTCCACCGCTCCCCTAGCCGGTGCCAGCAAGCGCTCGAAAACTTGCACCGCAGATTGCAATTCCATCGGACGTAGGCGACTCGCAGCATCGAGCGGATACGCCAACGGCGCCGCCGACTCATCCGCAGCGAGCGCCCGATGATGACGCAGTTGCGGAACGAGCCAAGCTTCCACCGCGTCTTCGATCTCCTCCGTACGAATCAGCGGCAACGCCAATGCCTGTTCCACGGCAGCCATCGTCGTGCGCCAATCGCTCAGCAATGTTTCATAACGGACGACATGACGATCCATCCGCCGCGAAGCCTCCTCCGCCTCCAGCAGATAGCGGATCCACAGCAGTTGCCCCACAGCCGAAGGCAAGCCATCGCGCTTCTGCAGCGACTCGGCGACCTCGATCACGCTACGGGTGACCAGCAGCACCTTCGGCTGCACTCCCATTTCGTGCAGCACTTCTGCCCATAGAGGCAAGAACCTGCTCATGCGCGGATCCTTGACCGCCCAGAAAGCATGTCCACCGAAGACATCCTGCAAGAGTGTCCGAAGCGCGGCCTTGGCCTCACGTGCAGGCGTGCTTTCCAGCCAATCTCGAGGAAGCGGACGAGGATCGTCCCATGCCATGCCCAAGCCGGCCAACAAGCGCTCGTGCAACTCTACGACGCCTCGGTGCTCCCAGAATCCTCCCGGATTGTCGGAGCCTGCTGGCATCAGGTCGTCGCCCAGCTCGGCGCCCAGCAGGTTCAAAACCCGCGTCACTGCTGATGTGCCACTGCGGTGCATGCCCAGTACCAGCACAGCCAGGGGCTTGCCGGAATGGGGATGACTAGCGATGGGAGTCATGGCCTAAAACGGGCGTTACTCATCAGATCAATTATACGGTGCCGCACTCACTCCCTCGGCCTCCCGGGTCACTCCGGATTCAGCCCATAACGAGCTTGTGCTGCCGCAAGTTCGCGCCGCAGAAGCCATGCCAGCAACCGTCGCTTCCAACCACCCTGCGGCAACGCTTCATAGTCGCCTTGGAATACCCGATGGCATGCCAGTCCCACCAATGGCTTCAGCCCAAGGAAGCGGAAAACTTTCGAAAGCGTCTCTTCCTGGGCGCTTGCCAACTCGGTGTTGTGTATCAGCAATACTTGTTCGTGAGGAAAATGCGAATACAGCACGTCCAACTGCCGCGCATAGTCTCCGCGTGCCCGATAGCTGAAGTGACGCAAGGGCGAGTCTGCGGAAAAGTCATCGGCATGCCCGGCCAATCGCCAGCGTTCCAGCAGCATAGCCGGCCAGAACGGCCAACGCTCAACGCCGCGCCTCCTCTCCATCCAGTAGTGCGAAACAGCCCGCTCGATAGGGTCCCGCAGGATCAGGATCCAACGCATCGCCGGGTTATACGCAGCAATGCGTCGCACGAAGGTCGGATGGAAGCAATAGATGGGCGTCGCATCTCCGTGCACGACATCTTCCGGCGCAGGATCGAAGTGCGGCTCGAAACGAGCATCGATCCGATGCATCTCCCAAGTCTCATCGAAATCGGGCGCATCGAACACGTGCGCTTCCTTGTCGCGCGGCAACCTGATGTTCGGATGCTGGGCAAGGCATCGCGCGAGCGCCGTCGTTCCGCCCTTCTGCACGCCACCGACAACAAAAGCGATCCTCGGCGAGCTCACCCGCCCGCCCGCATCGTTTCCAGCACGCACGACACATCCTCATTTCCATAGAACTTGCGCCAAGCACCATCGTCGCGGCGCAGACGCTCGGCATATCTGGCGCACGCCCGGGCGTCGTACAGACGGCTCGCATTGCGGCTCGAAAGCGATGAAATCGGAAAGGCGATTCCCGAAGCATTCGCCAGCACACCGCCACCGCTTCTCACCACATCTTCGTAGCGAAGAATCCTCTCGGCCGGGAGACACTGCGAAAATCTACCGAACAGCCAGTTCAGTAACTGCAACTGTCGCTCTAAAGCATCCGGCTCAGCGTCCAGGCAAGCGGCCAATGCTGGCTCCAGCCGTTCTCCAGCAGGGAGACGGCCCGACCTCACCGGCAGATCAACCGAGTTCCACGATGCCAGAACCGCCAATGGGTTACGAACTACTGCGATGCAATCGATGGCAGTCGCAAGCGGCGCCAACAGTGCCGCAAATGCCGCGTTGTGCTTGATGACCAATGTGAAATCGGCGGACAGGGGCTTCTCGATTCGGATGTCGGCAAGCGACGCCTTGCGTATGCGCATGCCGTCACTCTCCCGACGCTCGGCGTCGAAAAAATTGTCCGTTCCCCGGCCATCTACCTGTTGACTTGCAGCCGTGCCGGCTTCGAGCAAGCGCGTGCGCTCCGCCTCGAAGAACCTTCGGATTTCCGCCACCGCTTCGCCATGACCGAGTGGCAAGCAATGCACAGGGATTGGCTCGATCAGGGCCACGGTATCGTCGGCCCGGCCTAGCAGTTCGCAGCACAAGGTGGTGCCCGCCCGCGGCACGCCCGTCAAGACGAATTCGCGTGGCTTCAAGTGTCCGGCTCCACTTGCTTCAATACCTCCGCAAAACGCTTGCGCTCTTCCTCCAACCCATGCCGCGCCGCTGTTGCGAGCCCTTGTCGACGCAACCGGGCAGCCACGGGCGGTTGCAGCGCACGTTGCACGGCGTCGGCAAGGGATTGGGATTCAAATGCCGCCAACAGGCAGTTCTCGCCATCCCGTGCGTATTCCCGCGACCCCAGACAGTCTGCGAGCACCACTGGTACGCCCAAGGCCATTGCCTCAAGTCCAGGCAGATAGAAGCCTTCCTCGGGATGCGGCAAGGTAACCGCCAAGGCTGCCGAGCCCACTTTTGCAAGGTACTCATGGCGCGGCAACCAGCGATCCAGCAGTTCGACCGCAACACCGCGCGCTTGCAAAGCGTCCGCCAGCGCGCGTGCAAGCGCTGGCGCCTTCATGCCTGCGACGAGCACTCGACGATCTGCGGCATGCTGGAGCTGTGAGGAGCATTCCGGTAGATCCAGCGCAGCCGGAATCACCGTCACTGACCCGTTGACCTCGCCGGTATCCTGGATGGCCTCGGCAACGGCTTGGCTGACACAAACGCGCCATGCCGGGGAGGGCAGGAAGCTTCGCAACGGGTGCCCTGCTCGACCATGGCGTACATGCTGCAATAGATTGATCACCGGGCGTGGCGGACGCCGGACATCATCCAAAGCCAACCAATCCATGCCGGCCAAGAACAACAAATCGCAATCACTCGGCTGCCAAGTGGGGGCAATACGTTCCTTCACCGCCATCCAAGGATTATTGGCATCAAGCAACGAGTCCGGCGTGAGATATACCCGTGCATCCCAGCCCAATGCCAACGCATGCTGGAAATAACTCCAGACCTTGCCGTGCCCACCGGTATATTCAGTAAAGCTGCGGTGGAACAGGATACGGGGCATCGTCAGGCATCCACCTCGATTTGCATCGGCACAGGGAACAAGCCAGTGAACACATGCCGGCTGTCGTCCACAATCTCGAACGAAAGCCATCCCTCTTGCCGCGCCAGCACCGTAGTACGATCCATCGTGGGCGCGTCCACCACCCTCGTACGGATCCTGTAGATGCCCTGCTGGAACATGGCGTCTAAGGCGATTCGCACAATCGCCTCGCCGTCACCCTGCCCAAGCGCGATGCGGCGGCCAGTGAGCTGAAGTCCACGCCCGTCGAGGACGTCGAAGATCAAGTACGGCGCATCGATGCCGGCGTTGCGACGTACCGCCAACTCGAAGCACAGATGAGTTCCATACATAACTGACGCATGCCGAATGCCATTGACGCTGGCCCGCACCACGCATGCGTCCTGCAAACCATAGCCGCCATCTAGTTGCTCCAATGCGTCCGCGCGCGCATCCTGCCGCGCAGCCAGCGCTCGCTTGTGGGTGCGATGCAGATATTCGGTGATGACCTCGTCAGGCAGCCCCTCCAGCACGATATGCCCTTTCTCCAGCAACATCGCGCGGTGGCAGAACGCCTTCACCGCGTTGAGATCATGGCCGACAAACAGCAGCGTGGTTCCGCGTCGCAGGATCTCGTCAATGCGCGCCATGGCCTTGGCCTGAAACGCGGCGTCGCCCACAGCCAAGGCTTCGTCCACGATCAGAATGTCCGGATCGGTGTGCACCTGCACTGCAAACGCCAACCTCAGCGCCATGCCCGAGCTATACGTCTTGACCGGCTCATCGATGTAGTCGCCGATGTCGGCGAAAGCAACGATAGTCTCCATCCGGTCGCGGATCTGCGCAGGAGTCAGCCCTAAGATCGCGGCATTGACCCGCACGTTCTCTCGCCCGGTCAATTCGGGATTGAAGCCGGAGCCAAGCTCCAACAACGCCGCCACCCGCCCATGCACATGCACCGATCCGGCACTGGGTTCCAGCACGCCGGCCACGATCTGCAACAAGGTGCTTTTGCCGCTGCCGTTATGGCCAATGATGCCCAATGCCTCGCCGCGGCGCAGGGTGAACCCCACCTCACTGAGTGCATGATGATGGTGGACACGCGCCTCGGCCTTTGCGCGCATTCTACGAGCCAGTGCAGGCACCGGCGCCAGCAACATGGACAAACGATATAGAAGGGGCACCCACAGCCGACTGCCCGGCGTCGCCCACAGCCGGTAGATCTTGGCGATACCCCTCAGCTCTAGTGCAGGCGCCTGGGTCATTTAAGTACAAGGAAAGGTTAGCCATACAGGATACCGCCCCGCATCGCCGATGCGCATCTCCGGGATACGAAGACAAAAAAAAGGCGGATGGCATTGCTGCCATCCGCCTTGGTGTTGCTCACCGATCAGTTTGGCGGCTAACCGCCAATTTACCGATTACGGGACGCGAACGGTCTTGTCCACCGACCACTCACCACCGATGGTCTTCTCGGCGGTCAGATCGGTCACAGTGCCGGTCTGCGCATTGCGGTTCAGGGCCGAAGCCTTGAAGTTGTTGCACTGCGCGTTGACGCGGACATACCACTTGCCCGTGCCGTCACCGAAGCCACCGGTGATGTTCTTGGCCGAGTTGCCGTTTTCCAGATCGTCGGAGTTGACGGTCACCGACGCGTGCTTGTCGATGTTCAGCACGGTGGTGTTCTTGTTGTAACGGCCCAGATCGTCCTTGCCTTCGAGCTCGACGCGGCATGCAGCGCCGTTGTTGTTGGTCAGGCGCAGGAAGGACTGCGCGGTCGGGTTGCCGGCCGGGTTGACGTTCTGGAACACCAGATCGGTGCCGTTGTAGCCGATGGCGCCGAAGCTGAACGGATCCAGGGTCGGGTTGACGCGCTGGGTCGACAGCTGATAGTCCACGCTCAGCTTGGCGGAGACCGACTCGACCTTCACCAGCTCGCGGGTACCGTTGGCGATGGCGCAGACATACAGCTTGGTCGGCGACGGCGAGGCATCGGTCACGCCCGGGGAGGGCAGCGACGAGGCCGGGATGCTCAGGGTCACGGTGTCACCCGATTGGGTGGTGGTGCCGCCGACCGAAACCGAGCAGGCCGTATCGGTGTAGAAGCCGATGGCGTTGTTGTAGGCAGCGAAACCATCCGCCGTCAGCGCCAGCGAGAACTTGGCGGTGCTGACCACGTTGTACTGCGGGTTCGGCAGCACGGCGCTGTAGTTGTTGATGTAGCTCTGGGTGACAACGCCAGTCTGCGCGGCCTTGGCGACATCGATCACCACGGCACCGATGTTGAACCAAGCCGAACCGGCCACGCCGCCATTGAGGCCGCTGCCGCCCACTGCGCCACTCGGCGAGAACCAAGTGCGCGGATCCGGGGTGCCGTCGCCGTTGGTGCTGCCCACGTCGATCTTCTTGGTGGCGCCCGCCGCCGAGTCGGTGCCGCTCAGGTCGGCAGCCGCGGTCAGACCCCACTTGGAGTAAGCCAAGTCGGCCTTCTGCGCCAGGATCTGCTGACCCGAGGCATTCTGCGCGGTGATTTCCACGCCGATCTTGGAGCCGGTGAACAGGCCCTGCACCAGGTTGGTCACCTGCATGCTGTTCAACACCAGCGCTTCGCCGCCAGCGATGTAGGCACCCGGGCCCGTGACACTGATGGTGAAGTTCAACTCCTGGCCACTGGCGGAATAGTACGGGGTACCGACAACGGTACCGCCGCCGCCCAGCTGATTGCCGACCACGAAACCGGCGACAAGCGTCGCGGCATCGGCGGTGGAATCGAACTTGGCACCGTCGGTCAGGGTGACCTTGAAGGTGACATTGCTGCCCGCGGCAACAGTGGCGAGACGCGCGTGTCGGAAGCATCGCCCGCCAGGGTCAGGTCGGCGGGGGTGTAGAGCGTGGTGCCGTTGTTGACGATCAGATCCTTGGCAAAGGTGATCTGCTTGCCATTCGGATACGTGAGCGACGCTGCCGAAACCATACCCGGCAGGGCCAGGGCGCCGACCACAGCAGCGGCCAGCAGGTTCTTGTTGAACTTCGTCATGTGAATCAACTCCATTGAAGGTTTTTTAGTTAACTAAAAGGTACCGCTGTAGCGTTACCGGTCGCCAGACCTACCCCGGTACCGTACGGGCCAGCCCGTTGGCATCCGGCCGCTTTTAGGTGATTCACAGGTAAGAGAGTCCTTCCCCATGGTTCCCCGTAGAGCAAGCTACCGGCGGAACGTTAACCAAGCATTACCGGGGCGTCAAGCCCGGATGGGCCGCAAAAACGCAATTCTTTGGCCGATACCGGCAAACCGAGGCAACCGCACGCGCCTAGCCCCCCCTGCCAGCCTCAATTCCGGCTCAGACAACGACATCGTTGGCGCTGGTGATGGCCAGGATGATGCCGACCATGATGACGCCGATGGCGCCGCCGATCAGCAGAATGGCCGCCGGCTCCAACAAGGCCAGAAACTGCCTCATACGGGCGCGCCCAGCCTCCTGACACAGCCGCGCCAACGACTGCAGCATTGCCGGCAATTCGCCCGAACGTTCGCCCACACGCACCAGATTGTATCCCGTGGCGGTGAGGGTTTGCTGCTCCTCCAACGCATCCGCGAGCGGGACACCGCTACGCACGTTGCGTGCCACCTCTTCCAGTCGCGCGCGACGACCGGGCGCCAGAACACTCTCTTGCGCCAACCCCAGCGCCTCCATCAGCGCCACGCGGTTGGACAACAAGGTAGCCAAAACCCGCGCCCAAGTGGCAGTTTCCGACTCCACCCGCCAGACTCCCAGCACCGGCAACCGCTCCATGGCCTCCAGCCACTGGGCGCGCTTGCCGGGATCGCGCAAAACTCTCGCCAAGCCTATTCCCAAGGCCAGCAGCAGGAGTAGGGCAGCCCAGTACCACTGGCGCAAGAACATACCGGTGTTCAACACCACCGAGGCCAGCAGCGGGAGATCGTCGGCGCGCTTGAGCAGGACGGCGAACTTGGGCACCACGAACGTGAACATCATCACCACTGCGCCCAAGCCTGCGCAGATGAGCACTGCAGGATAGGTGAGCGCTTGCCGGATTTCGCCTCGAACGGCCTGGTCGTACTCCATCTGCCCCACTGCATCCTGCAATGCCCGCCCCAGCAAACCGGACTTCTCGCCGCTACGCACCAGGGTCAGGACATAGCGCGGCAAGGGCAAGCCCGCCCCCTCCAATGCCGCAGAGAAGGTCTGGCCTCGACGCAATCCGGCAGCAATTGCATCAAACGCAGCGACCAGCCTCGGGTGATAAGCAGACCGTCCTTGAGCCGTCACCGCTTCGGCAAGGCCTACGCCAGCGCCAAGCAACGTGGACAACTCATGCAGAGCCAGGATCAAGTCACGTTGCCTCAGGCGTGCAACGCGCGCCCCAGACGGGCCTCGGCCGTGAGCGACAACCGGTTGCACCGACACCACAGACAATCCACGCCGCTCCAACTGGCGAGCCGCTTCGCGCTCGGACTGCGCAGTGACCACGCCCTCCAGCGCGGCACCTTCCGCGGAGAATGCCTTGTAACGATACTGGCTCATCAAGGGGTCAGACCGCCGTCACACGCAATACCTCGTCCACCGAAGTCAACCCTTGCCAAGCCTTGAGCAAGCCGTCCTCGCGCAAGAACCGATGCCCGCGAGTGCGCGCCATCGCCTTCAATTCGGCGTGTCCAGCACCGGCCACCACCGCCTGCTGCATGGTCTCATCCACGGGAATCAGCTCGTAGATGCCGATGCGCCCGCGATAACCCGAATGCTGACAACGCGCGCATCCGACTGGCTCATGCCAGCGCATGGGCACATCACCCAACACCCTGACCGCCCACTGAGCCGCCTCTTCGACAATCGCCGGAAGAACATGCGCCGCGGGACGCGCGCAATGCGGGCACAGCCGCCGCACCAGGCGCTGGGCCTGTAGTCCCTTGACCGGCGTTGCCACGAGAAATGGCTCCACGCCCATGTCGATGAGCCGCGTAAACGCACCAATGGCGTCGTTGGTATGCACCGTGGACAGCACCAAGTGGCCGGTAAGCGCGGACTGGATGGCGATTTCCGCCGTTTCGCGATCACGGATCTCGCCGACCATGATGACATCCGGATCCTGGCGCAGGATGGAGCGCAACGCGCCGGCAAAAGTCAATCCGATGTCCGCGTGGGTCTGAATCTGGGTGATCCGCGGCAACTGGAATTCCACAGGATCCTCCACGGTGATGATCTTCTTCATCCCATCGTCAGCCGCCGCCAGTGTGGCGTACAGCGTGGTGGACTTGCCCGAACCCGTTGGCCCGGTCACCAGGATGATGCCGTGCGCCTCCCGGCTCCAGTCGCGCAACAGCGCGAGATGATCCGACTCCATACCCAGCCGTTCCAGGCCAAGATCCTTGCGCTCCTTGGGCAGCAAGCGCAATACGATGGACTCCCCGTGCACACCGGGCAGCGCCGATGCACGGATATCCATTGCCTGGCCACTGGCGCGGACGCTCAGGCGGCCATCCTGCGGCAACCGCCGTTCGGCGATATCCATGCCGGAAATCAGCTTCAGGCGCGAAGCGACCGCATTGAAGCGCTCGCGAGGCAGTTGCAGGCGGGTATAGAGCACGCCATCGATACGGAAGCGGACGAAAAATTCATGCTCGTCGGGCTCAAGATGGATATCCGAAGCGCGCTGCTCCACCGCTTGCGCCAACAGGCTATTGACCAGTTCCACCACCGGCGCCTCTTCCGCGAGCTCACGCAGGTGACGAACATCGTCGCCGCCCTGCGTTGCAGACAACAGGCCGTTCGCCAACTTGTCCAGCGTGTTGTCCATCAATTGGGCTGGCGCCAACACATGCCGCACGGGCGTCAACGGAAACAGATAGTCGATCGCTTCCCGCAGCGATGGCTCCAAGGGATCTCGACTGGCACAAATTGTTTCGCCCTCGGGATCCTGCCAGAGCAGGACACCGCGATCCTGCATCCAGTCCACCGGGACAGGCTCATCTCCCGGGATCACCCATGCATCCAGCTCCGGCAACGCGACATCCCGGCCGGCCAGAGGAAACCCCAGCTGATCCGACAGCACGGCTAGCAACTGCTCTTCGGACAGTGCGCCGATACGTACCAACAAGTTGCCAATACGCCCACCCATGCCGGCCTGCAGCTCCAGCGCCCGCTCCAAATCGGCCACGCCGATCAGGTCGCGCGCGATGAGCATTTGCCCAAGCAGAGCGCTCTCCCCGGCAGCGACATCCGACACTGTTGCAATGGGAACGATAGAGGTCATGACCGAGGAGAGAATTGAGCCATCAAAGCACGTCGGCAAATCCCGGGCGCAATGCCCGGAACACCAACGCCCCAAACAACAACACCAGTGAAGCAACGAACCCGTAGACAACCAGCGGCATGACGCCGGGCCATTGCCCATTCAGCAGCGCGCCGCGCAGCGCATCGGTCGGCCAGCTGATGGGGTTGGCGCCAACGATGGAGGCGAAAACCGACGGCACCATCGTGCGCGGATAGAACACGGTTCCCGTGAAGAGTACGAGCATGACCAGCACGGTCACGATCTGGACAAGATCCCGCAAGTACACGCCCAATGCAGCAAAGACAAGCGAGATCCCATACAGCATCAGCACATAAGGCGCCAGGATCAGCGGCAATGCCAACGATTGCCACTGCCATCCCGTGCCCCAGATTGCATTGACGAGGGCGACCAGCAACACTCCCAGCAGCATATGGAAGAGCGCGCTACCCAATGGAACCGCCACAAGCACCGGCAGCGGAAAAACGATCTTCCGGACGAAATTGCTGTTGCGTTGGAACAGGGATGGAGCCTGCCCGACCGATTCCGCCAGCACACCATGCACCAGCAGTCCGAGGAACAGATTCAGGGCAAACCCCAGATGGTCCCCCTCCGCCAATCCGGGCCAACGCGCTCGGAACACCGCCCCGAACACGAAGCCATAGATCGCCAACAACATCAAGGGCATCAACAATGGCCATGCCCGGCCCAGCAAAGTCCCGCGGTATTTCACCGCAAGATCCTGTTGGACCAAGGTTCGCCACAGGGCGACGTACCCGGCGCTTCGGGAAAAGAAGTGGGGTTTCATCGAGTGACGACACTGCGGCATGCTGTTCGACCAATAGGTTAACAGCCGCAGGCCCCTCCTGCCGCCGCCACCGGGCAAGCTGCTAGAATTTGCGGCGCTCCAAGCGAGGCCGACCCAATGAATGCCACCCAGTTCCGCCCAAGCCGCCCGCTTGGCCTTCACCGCGCCTCCGCGCAAGGCTTCACCCTGCTGGAAATGATCGTGGTGTTGGTCATCATCGGCCTCATCATGGGCTTGGTGGGTCCTCGCCTGTTCAACCAAGCCGACAAGGCCAAGGTGCAGACTGCCGAGACGCAGGTCAAGATGTTGAAGGGCGCCCTGGAAACCATGCGGCTGGATACCGGACGCTACCCGACCCAGGAAGAAGGCCTGACTCTCCTCGTCGAGCAGCCTACGGACGCCAAGCTGGCGCAGCGCTGGAAAGGCCCCTATCTGGAAGACGGGCTGCCCGACGATCCTTGGGGGAACCCTTACCAGTATTCGCCAAAGTCGACCGGCGCCCATGCTTTCGCGCTCTTCTCTTTCGGCGCGGACGGCAAGAACGGCGGCGACGGATATGATTCGGATGTCGGGATGCTGCCCCAGCAATGAGTCGACGCCAGCCGGGCTATACCCTGCTTGAGCTGGTGGTGGTCATGGCGATCCTGGCGATGGCGACCGCGATCGCGGCGCCCCCCAGCTATCGGATGATTCGCTCCTGGCAAGAAGCAACCCAGGTCGACGATGTCCTGCAACAGATAGCGCACTTGCCAGGCACTGTGCGCGACAGCGGCAATCCGCTCGACCTCAAGACAGACGAGAGCATTGCAATCGTCGCCCTGCCTCCAGGCTGGACGCTGCAACTACAGGCTCCCCTCCACGTGCGGGCCAATGGTGCGTGCTCGGATACGCAGGGCGCTTTGAACACGGGAAACCAAATCATCGCCTTCCGGATCCTGGCACCCTTTTGCCGCGTGCAACGGATCGAAACATGATGGCCGCCGCTCCGCGCCAACAAGGCTTCTCACTGCTGGAAGCCATCGTCGCGCTCACCATCATGGCGACATGCCTATTGGCCCTTTACGCCTGGCTCTCCACCAGTACGCTCGCATTGGGCCACGTCCGCGCCAGCGCCTTGGCATTGGCCGATGCCCGCGCAGCCATGGCCGTTGTCGAAACAATCAACCCGATGGCCGAGCCGAACGGAAAGCGCGATCTGCCGCCGCTGGAAATCCGCTGGAAGGCGCGCCCGCTGACCGAGCTCCGGCTTGGAATGAGTCCTGCCGGTGGCGCCACGCAGTTCGATTTTCGGCTGTACGAATTGGACGTGGAAGTCCTGCACAACGGCCGGTCGATACGCGAGTTCAACCTGCGCAAGACCGGGTGGGTTGCCGCCCGCAGAGTTGCCCCCGATGACTTCTGAATCCCGGCGGACATGGCAACACGGCCTGACCTTGCTCGAAATGATGGTGGTGCTGCTGATCGCGGGCATGGCGATCACCCTCGGCTTCCAATCGCTCGGGCAATGGCAGCGCGCCAATGCGGCCATCTCCGAAATCAGCGGCGCCACCCAGCAGGCCGCTTTGACGGAAGCCTGGCTGGAGGAATCGCTGCGCAGTTTGATACCGGTGCAGGAACAACCCTTCAAGGGAGAACAGGATCGTCTGGAAGGTGTGACGACCCAGCCCGTGCAGTCCCATCAAGGCGGCGCCACCAACATCGAATGGTCGATTCGCAATGAAGGCGGTGTCCCGCATTTGCTTCTGAAGGAAGACGAAGACCGCCGCCTCGACCTCCCGCTGCCCGGCGCAAACCGGGCGAGTTTCTCTTACATGGACGAGGATGGACGTCTGCACACGCAATGGCCGCCGGAACTTGGCCTGCATGCCCATCTTCCCACCGTTGTCGTGCTCGAACAGGAGATGGAAGACGGCAGCCAGCGCGTATGGGCCGCCACTATTTCCGGCGCCCGCAATCCACGTTTCAATCCATTCGAGGTCGACCTTGAGTGAGGCTCGCACCCGAACCGAACACGGCTTCGTGCTCATCATCGTGCTTGCGGTGCTGGTAGTGCTGACGTTGCTGGCCACCGCAGTGGCCACGTCCGCCGAACGCGCCATCCGGGCTGCACAAGCCGATGCTGACCGGTTCCAGAGTGAATTGGCGATGACCGGGACACGTGAAACCCTGTTGTTCCTGCTCGCCACCCAGAGACAGACGATTGCCGGACTGACGGTCAACGAATCCGATGCCTCTGCCTCGGCCACGCCACCCGGCGAAAACGACGATCCGGACGGCTTCACCGCACTGCCGGTAGGCAACGAGATCCGTCTGGACAGCACCCCTTACCAGGGCTTGGCCCAGACCCGATTCGCCTTGCAGGATGACCGTGGGTTGCTGAGCGTCAACTGGGCGGGCAACATTCTGCGCTTCGCGCTCTACAAATCACTTGACGTCCCTGACGGCGACTGGAACGGCCTCGATGCCAAGCGCCTGGACTATCAGGATCCGGATGACCTGCACCGGCTGAACGGGGCCGAGAAAGCGCAATACCAGCGAGAAGGCCTGCCCCCTCCTACCAATCGCACCCTGACAACACCGCTCGAGCTTCGCCGCATCCCCGGCTGGAACAAGATACTGGCGGACATGGACGATGCCCGGCTGTTGTCAACGCTGACCCTGGCCCAGACCGTGGACCTGAACATCAACACGGCCCCGGCTCCCCTTCTGGAACTGCTGCCCGGACTGTCTCCTCAGAATGCGGCCAGGATGACGGAACTGCGCCGGGCGGCACCTTTCCTGTCCATCCGACAGGCGCAGGAGACGTTCGGCATCACTCCCGTCTTCGAAGAAGTTCTATCCCTCTTTGCAATTCCGTCGGGCAACCTTATCCTATGGGATGAACGCTCAGGTGCGCGTCGGCTCCTGCACTGGACGCTTACGCCTCTCGAGACCGACGGACCTCCTTGGCGTATTGACTACGAGGTCACCCTCCCACGTGGCAACGAATCCGATCAGGCCGTGGTTGGCACGCCTCAAACGCCGCTTTTCGCCCAACCGGATCAGGCTGGGGAGCGCCAATAATCTTCCTTTGGAAGTTGGCGCAAGCGATACCACTCTCTTCCTCGTCGGGCGGGAGCTTTGCCTGTTCACAATCCTGGATGCCCGCCAGGTTCCAGTGAAACAGCGCAAGGCTTTCGCAGCCTTGGCCGTACGCCGCGTCGCACCATTCCCCGATCCCGATTTCGATGCGGCCTGGTCTGCCGATGGATCGGCGGCCATTTGGTACTGGTCCCGCGCCCGCATCGCCGCTCTTGCGGCGGAAGAACCCGGAAAGCGCAAGCGTTTCGCGGCAGAAGCGCTACATGTGGGCTGCCCCATCGAAGATGGCGTGGAGCTGTTCCAGTTGGCTGAAGGCGTCGAGGCACGCGCCTGGAAGGCCGGCCAGCTTCATGCCAGCCGGTGGTGGCCGCAACTGCCTGCACCCGCACATTGGGGGGATTTCCTGCGCGGCACAGGGCACGCTCTCCCGCGCGCGGACGTCGTCCCCGAACCGATGGCCGTTGAGCTCGCCGCATCGCCTTGGACCAGGCAACCCACAAGTACCGGCGCACTCCAGCTATCCGGACTCGATCAATATCTACCGAAAGCTATCTTCGCGGCTGCAGTGGTTCTGCTGCTGGCGGCAGGTGCCGAACTCGGCAGCGGTGCGCGAGCGCAGATCGACATTTGGCGCGCCCAGTCCGCTGTCAACCGGCTGGATGCCCCCCTTAAGCGCATCCTTGCCGCACGCGATGCCGCGGACGAGGCCAGCGCCGAAATCACCAGCCTGCTGTCTTTACATGGCCCACGCCCCACCACGTCGCTGATGGCGGAGCTGACCCGATTGATGCCAGGCGGCAATTGGCAGATCAAACGGTGGAGCCAGCCTACCCCCGACACCTTGGAGGTGAGCTTGGTCGCCCCGGGCAGCAATCCAGAACAGCTGGTTTCCGAATGGGAAGCCTCGCCAATGTTCAAGAATGTCACCACGGAGCTGGGCCGCGACAATGAACTTGTCGTCAAGGCCACGGTCACACCTCCCACTCGCCTGAGCGGAGAGCCCGCACCGTGAAGGCGTTCGACACACAGATCCAGAGTTTGAAACGGCAGGTCGATGCTGCTCCTTGGCTGAAATGGGCCGGACTTGCTATCGCCATACTGGTTGCCTGCTTCGCGCTCCAAGGCCTGGATGCGTGGCGCGTAGCGCGCCAGAAAGCCGGCATCGAGGCTGAACAAACCCTGCGCCGGACGCTGGCGCTCAAGGGCCAGGATGCTTGGCTGGCGCGCGAGAAAAGCGCGCTGCAACTTCGCGACGCGCTGAAAGCGCAGCTGCCCGAGGTTGCTACACCGGGCCTAGCGCAGGCGGCTCTACAGAACTGGCTGCGTGGCATCACGTCTGGATTCGATGCGCAACAAGCAACAACTATACGCATCAACCGCTCCGCGCCGGTGGAAAACATGCCGGGCGTCCTACGAGTGAACATCGCCCTCAATGGCACCTTCAACCCCCGGCAGGCACTAGCAATGCTGCGCCAGATCGAAAGTGCTCCGAATCTGGTTGTACTGGAAACGATCAATCTGCAAAGCGATACCAGCAATACCCTGCACCTCACGCTCAATGCGTATTACCAGATCTCCGGTGGAGATGCCGCACCATGATCGCCCGCCGTAGCTGGCTGTACTTGGTGACAGCACTGATCGCCGGCATCGCGGCAGGTGCGGCCTGGCCTCCCCCGCCATTGCCCAAAGCCCAACACGACAGCGTCACATGGAGCCTGCCTGCCGCCACGGACATTCAGCGCCATGTCCCACAGGACATGGCCGCTGTTGTCGCCCAGGTTCGCTGGAAGGGGGACGCAGGCGGGTCGCTGGGTGAGCGCAGCGCCTGGCGGCTGGCGGGCATCGTCAGCAAGGACGGCCCCGCGATTCTGGTCACGACGCCAGACAAGCCCGAAGAACCACAGCGCATCGTGATCGGTGGACGACTGCCGGACGGCAGCCTCCTGCAATCCGCAAGGGGCGATCACGCCACCACTCAGCTCGACGCTTGCATCAAGACCTATCAGTTGTTCCAAGCCGAGGCCGTCGATTCGTCCGGCAAGTGCGAGGAACTGGAAGCACCCGCTCAAGGAAACTCTCAATGATCGTCCATCGCCGCCTTCTCGTCAGCCTCGCCGCATTCGGCACGGCACTGTTGGCCGGCTGCGCTACGCCTCCGCCGTTCCGCGTACCCACGGGGTTGGACGTACCGGCAAAGGAGCAGATTGCCGCGGAACAAGAACTGGATTCCTCGGGGGATCTGCATCGAACGCTGACGCAGGTGGAGACGCCGCGCATCGAAGACTTGGGTCCCTCCGCCGCAGGCACCCAAATCCATGACGCGCTGCCGCCGATGGGCACCACGCCGGTTAGCGTCAACGTACAGAACGTGCCGGTTCCCGTTTTCGCCAACGAGGTCTTCGGGAACCTGCTCGGCCTGAACATGACGATGACTCCGGAGGTCTCCAAGCTCCAGGATCTGGTAACCCTTCGCACCGAAGCCCGCCAGAAACCCCAGGATCTGTTCTTGCTGACCCGACAGCTCCTCGCCGAATACGGCGTCGCAGTGACGGTGGAGGGCAAGCTGGTGCGGCTGGCGACGGGAGCAACATCCAACTCGGCGTCGCCGCCCCTGATCTTCAGTGGGAATGCCCTTCCCCAGGTGCCTGCATCCCACCGCCCCGTCTTCCAGCTAATTGAACTGGATGTCGTGCGCAGCGGCGATGCGGCGCGCTGGCTCAGCACGATTTTCGGGCAGGACATCAAGGTGCTGGACGAATCCGGCCGCAACTCGATCGTCGTCAGCGGCAAGCCCGAACAGGTTCGCCAGGCGGTCGAGGCATTGCGGGTCTTCGACCGCCCCTTGATGCGGGGCAGGCTCAGCATGCGCCTGGAGCCGGCATTCCTCAGCGCCGAACAGTTGTCGGATCGCCTGGTGGACGTACTGAATGTGCAGGGCTATGGCGCAAATCGAAGCGTGGGCTCGCCCTCGAGCATCATCGCCCTGCCCATTGTAGCAACCAATTCCGTACTGATCTTCGCCAGCACCCAGAAAGCGCTCGACTATGCGGTGTCCTGGGCACGCGAGCTGGACAAGCCCAGCAAACAAGCCGGCGCCCAGTCGCTGTTCTATTACCAGGTGAAGAACACCAAAGCCTCCGACATCGCGACTGTCTTGTCCGGGGGCCGAGTAAACTCCCCTGCCAGTGCAGACACATCTGCAGCCGGCGCTGCACCCGCGCCAACCAACCCGAACACGACGCCGCAATCATCTTCAGGCATGAAGGGCTTCTTGCAGGTGGATGAACCGCGCAATGCCTTGATCTATCAAGGCGAGCCCGCGCAATGGGAGCGGATGCTGACCCTGATCCGGCAGATGGACAAAGCCCCGCGCCAAGTGATGATCGAAGTGACCATCGCCGAAATCACACTCAGCAACACCACTGACGTCGGCCTCAACTGGTTTGCCTTACACGGCTTCGGTCGCTTCAACGGCAAGCTCTGGTCCGGCGCCGGCGCCGGCGGCACGGAGCCGGTTGCGGTCGGCTCTGGCCTGACTTGGCTGCTGAGCGATGCCGCAGGACAAAACCGCGCCGTACTCAAAGCGATGGCCCAGGACAGCCGCGTCAATATCCTGTCCACTCCGCGCCTGATGGTCAAAAGCGGCAGCGAAGCCTCCATGGACGTGGGCGACGAGATCCCGACCGTCTCCATGACCACGACTTCGGGCCAGCAGACCGGGGGCTCGTCCAATCTGCTCCAGTCGATCCAGTACCGAAAGACCGGCGTTCTCCTGAAGATCAAGCCTACCGTCTACTCGGACAACAGAGTGGACATCGACCTTTCCCAGGAAGTGAGCAAGGCAAGCGACGACGCCCCCTCACAATCCACCGCCGCGTCCGCCGCTTCGCCCACGATCAGGAATCGCGTGCTCAACACGTCGCTCACCCTCAAGGATGGCGAGACGATCATCATGGGTGGCCTGATGAGCAGCGACAATAGCGACGGCAATACCGGTGTGCCCTTGGTCAAGGACATCCCCCTGCTTGGCAATCTGTTCAAGAGCAGGAAGAAGGTGACCGAAAAGAAGGAACTCGTGCTGGTCATTGTTCCCTACATCGTCGAGAACGATGAGCATGCGGCAGCGGTCAGCCAGGCAATCATGGATCGAGCCGAATTCCTCGAACTTGAACAGTTCCCGAAACGCGCACCGGCGAATCCGGAAACGCAAACACTCCCCCCCCGTCGCTGATCCGAAAACCCATGAACAAGAACCTCCTTGCTGCATCCTTGCTCGCCATCCTGACTCTTGCTGGCTGCGCACGCCGGGAAGAGCCGGAACCCCAAACGCCCCCGCAGGCTGCCGCTCCCGTCTCCGAGGCGGAGGTGGAAAAACTGGTGCCGAAGGCCACCATCGCACCGGTGAACGTACAGATCACGCTGTCACCCAAGGCGCAAACGCTGCTCGCATCAAAGTCGGAAAAAGTGATGGTCCTCGCGACCTATGCAGGCGACCCTCGCGCCACGGAACAGGCTCAGAAGATGGCCGACCCGCAGTCCGGCATGATCAAGCTGGGCGAAAACAAGCAGACCCTGGACGGCGCCGGCTCGGTGGTATTTCAGGACGATGTGATCGACAAAACCCGCCTGGATTCCATCGTCGGCGAGGTGCAGCTGACCATCAATGTCACCTCAGCCAAGGCCGCAACGTCGGAAAATCTCTTGGCCTGCCCGTTCTATTGGAAGACCTTGGCGGAAGCGAGCAAGGAGCACATCCAGATCGCCTGTACGACCTTTGCCGAAGTCAAGGAATGATGTCCCTTGTCGGCATGAATTGCTGATCTGAAAATGAAGGGGCGCAAGCCCCTTCGTTTTTTGGGTGACCCCCTCTCAGATGGGTTAACCCATTTTCCGCCGCAGGTAATTCAGCAAATCAATCCGGGTAATCAGGCCGAGGAAGCTTTGGCCATCCATCACGATCGCCACATGCCCCCGGTCGAACACCGGCAGCAGCGCTTCGATCGGGGCGTGCACGTCCACCTTGTCGAGGCGGGCGACCATCGCGGCGGAGACGGGGTCGGCAAAGCGGCCTTCGTCGCCGTAGACGTGCAGCAGCACGTCGGATTCGTCGAGCATGCCGACGATGCGCTCGCCGTCCATGACCGGCAGCTGGCTGATGTCGTGTTCGCGCATGCGCTGCCAGGCGGTGTTCAGCGACTCGGCCGGCGCCACGATGACGGTATCGCGGTCGGCGAACGGGCGCGGGATCAGGTCGCGCAGGTCGCCGTGGGAGGAAGCGGCATCGGCTTGCATGAAGGGCGTCTCGGAGGGGCGTTGTTCATCGGCTGCATCCATTGCCGCCGACGCGCAAGTTTACCATTCGCCCCTGCCCGCCCCACCGGCGACACTCGCTGGAATACCTGAACGAAAACGACGCGGGCGGCGTCGATAAGCCGCCGCCCGCGCGACCGGGCCCGCGCGTCAGTTGGCGCGTTCGTACATCTGCAGCAGGCGCTGCTTGGCGGCGAGTTTCTCGCGCTTCATCTGGCCCAGGGTGGTGTCGTCGATCGGCAGCACGCCGAGCTCGGCGTCCAGCACCTGTTTGTCGAGTTCCTTGTGGCGGAAGTACAGCTGCCTGAACTCGCTGTTCGCCTTCATCATCGCGTCGAGTTCAGCCTGGGGTTGCCCTTCGAACATGGAGACCTCCTGATCGGCAAGGCGCCGGACTCGCCTGCGGTGCGGCCGGCACGGGGGATGGCAGCGGAGCTGCCGGGATGACGCGGCCGGGCCTCGGCCCGGTTGCGCAAAGGGGAAGCGCCGCGCGGGCGGCGGAAACGAAAACGCCCCGGCACGGTCGGGCACGGGGCGTTTCGGGGTTGCAGGATCGACCGGTCAGGATTGCGGCATTCGCCACCCGGCCGCCCCCGCCGCGTTTGCGGCTTGCGGCGGCGATCTCCGGGTTGTCGAACGGATCAATCATCGGCCGGTCTCCGGCCGGAGGATTGCGGGAAATCGCAACCTCCGGGTATCCGACCCTACGCCTGCCAAAACGGCTTGGCAAGTGCGCCCGATGAACGGCGGGATGCGCCGGCGAAGCCGCTCACATCACGCCCAACCGGATGATTTTTCAGGGTTTTCCGACGACGATGATCTCGACCCGGCGGTTCTTCGCGCGACCCGCCGCGGAACCGTTGTCCGCCACCGGCTCCGCCGCGCCGCGACCCTGCGCGGTCACCCGCGCACGGGCCAGACCGACCGCGACCAGGCCGGCGCGCACCTGCTGCGCGCGCTTTTCGGACAGCGTCTGGTTGGCGGCGGCATCGCCCTGGCTGTCGCTGTGCCCGACCACCTGCACCGCGCCGCCCGGCAGCGCGGCCAGGTAGATGCCCAGCGCCTTGATGCTGGCCGAGGCGGCTTTCGTGAGCTGGGCCTGCCCGGAGGCGAAGGCGTCGCCGGCCAGGGTGAACACCTCGCCGTTCGCGTCGCGCCGCACCGGCGGCAGCTTCGCGCCCGCGACCAGTTCCGCCTCCTTGCGCGCCAGCGCCGCTTCCTTCTCGCGCGCGGCGTCCACCTTGCCCTGCTGCTCGGCCTGCGCGCCGTCCAGCACCAGCTCGACCTGTTCCGCCTGCGCACGCAGGCGTGCGGCTTCCTCGGCCTGGATCTGGGTCTGGATGCGCAGTTGCTCGGCTTCGGCGCGGGCGCGCTCTGCTTCGCGGCGGCTGGCTTCGACCAGCAGTTCGCTGCGCTCGCGCTCCAGCCTGTCGATCTCGCGGCGCGCGGCCTCGATCCGCGCCGCCTGTTCGGCGATGCCGACCCGGCGCTCGGCGCGCGCCAGCGCCGCCGGCAGGTTGCGGCGCGGCGTGTCCGGCAGCGCCGCCAGCGCCTGCCGCGCCTGCAGGCGCTCGTATTGCGCGAACTGGCCCAGGCGGGCATCGGCGTCCAGCTGCTGCAGGCGCTGTTCGACCGGGCCGGCCGGGGCCGGGATGTCGAGCGGGTCGTCCGCGACGGGCATGTCGTCGATTCGCAGGCGCGCGCGCAGCTCGGCGATCTCCGCCTGCTTCTGCAGGTATTCGGCGCGGGTGCGTGCGGCGCCGCTGCGCACCCGCGCCAGGTCGGCATCGGCGGCGGCGGCCAGCGCGGCGTCGCGGGCCTCGTCGTCGCGGCCGCGCGCCATCGCCGCCTGCGCGCGCTGCAGCGCGTCGCGGGCGCTAGCCAGCGCGTCCGGCGCGTACTGGTCGGCATCGGCGGACTCGGCGCGCGTCACCGCCTGCCGCGCCGCGTCCAGTTCGGCGGTGGGCGGCGGCAGGCTGGCGCAACCGGCGGCGAACAGCGCGCCGCAAAGGACCGGGGCATACAGGGCGGTGCGGAAGTGTGCGAAGCTTTGGCGCATGGGAGGTCGCGGCTCGTCGGTACGTCGCGGCCATTGTGGGAAGCCGCCGCCGACGATGCAAACGCCGGCGCGCGCAGCAAGGGGAACCAGGATGGATATCGGCCATTTCTTCAAGCTGATGGCGGAAAAGGACGCGTCGGACATGTTCCTGTCCACCGGCGCGCCGGTGAACGTGAAGATCGAGGGCATGCTGCAGCCGATGAGCGATGCGCCGCTCACCGCTGGCGAGTGCAAGGACATCGCCTACGGGCTGATGGACGCGGCGCAGATCGCCGAGTTCGAGCGCGAGAAGGAGCTGAACATGGCGATCTCGGTGCCGGGCTGCGGCCGGTTCCGCGTCAACGTGTTCCAGCAGCGCGGCGAAGTGGGCATGGTGATCCGCACCATCCGCAGCATCATCCCCAGCATCGAGGAGCTGCAGCTGCCGCTGGTGCTGAAGGACATCATCATGGCGCCGCGTGGGCTGGTGCTGATCGTCGGTTCCACCGGCTCCGGCAAGTCGACCACGCTGGCGTCGATGATCGACCACCGCAACACCACCACCACCGGCCACATCCTCACCATCGAGGATCCGATCGAATACCTGCACCGGCACAAGCTGTCGGTGGTCAACCAGCGCGAGGTCGGGCTGGACACGCACAGCTTCCACGCCGCGCTGAAGAACGCGATGCGCGAGGCGCCGGACGTGATCCTGATCGGCGAGATCCGCGACGCCGAGACGATGGAGGCGGCGATCGCCTTCGCCGAGACCGGCCACATCTGCCTGGCCACGCTGCATTCCAACAACGCCGACCAGACCATCGAGCGCATCCTCAACTTCTTCCCCGAGGGCGCGCACAAGAACGTGCTGATGAACCTCGCCCTGAACCTGAAGGCGGTGGTCAGCCAGCGCCTGGTGCTGGGCGTGGACGGCCGCCGCATGCCGGCCACCGAAGTGCTGATCAACACGCCGCTGATCCGCGACCTGCTGCGCCGCGGCCAGGTGCACGAGATCAAGGCGGCGATGGAGGAATCGCTGCAGGACGGCATGCAGAGCTTCGACCAGTGCCTGTTCCGCCTGCACAAGGAGGGCCGGATCGAGCTGGAGGAGGCGCTGAAGGCGGCCGATTCGCGCGACGGCCTGGCGCTCAAGTTCCGCCTGTCGGAAGGCGCCAGCAGCGAGCACGACCCCTACGCGGACGTGTTCGCGACGCAGTAACGGCACGCGCCGGGCGCGCCGCGCTCAGTTCGCGGCGGGCGCGTCCGGCTGGTTTTCCGGGCGCGCGGCGTCGAACGCCGGCAGCGCGAGGCAGGCCGCCTCGATCCGCTGCAGCGTGGGATACGCCGCCATGTCCACGCCGAACCGGCGCGCGTTGTAGATCTGCGGGATCAGGCAGCAGTCGGCCAGCGTCGGCGCTTCGCCCTCGCAGAAATCGCCGGTGGACGGATGCCCGGCCAGCAGCGCCTCGGCGGCGCGGAAGCCGTCCTCGATCCAGTGCTTCACCCACGCATCGCGCTCGGGCGGCGGCACGTTCCACTCGCGCTCGAAGTACTGCAGCACGCGCAGATTGTTGAGCGGATGCACGTCGCAGGCGACCAGCAGCGCCAGCGCGCGCACCCGTTGCCGCGCGCGCGCGGTGGCCGGCAGCAGCGGCGGCTCGGGCCACACTTCGTCCAGGTATTCGAGGATCGCCAGCGACTGCCCCATCCGCCGCTGGCCGTGCCCGAGCGTGGGGATCAGCTCCTGCGGATTGAGCTGGCGATAGGCGTCCGTGTGCTGCTGCCCGCCGTCCTGCACCAGGTGCACCGGCACGATCTCGTAGGCCAGCCCCTTCAGGTTCAGACCGATGCGCACGCGGTAGGCCGCGCTGGAGCGCCAGTAGGAATACAGCTGCAGCGGTTCGCTCATGGAGGCCACCTTAGCGCGCCGCGCGGGCGGCGCGAAAACCGTTGGCGATGCTGGTTCGACCGCCCGGTCCGGGTCAGGGCGCGGGCTGGTGTTCGATGCGCTGTTCGATGGCGCCGAAGACGCTGCGTCCTTCGCGGTCCAGCACTTCGATGCGCACGGTGTCGCCGAACGACATGAACGGCGTGCTCGGCTTGCCGTCGCGCAGGGTTTCCACGGTGCGGCGTTCGGCGAAGCAGGACGCGCCCAGCGCGGTGTCCTCGTTCGCCACGGTGCCGGAACCGACGATGGTGCCGGCCGACAGCGGCCGGGTCTTGGCCGCATGCGCCACCAGCTGGGCGAAGTCGAACTGCATGTCCACGCCCGCTTCCGGCGCGCCGAACCACTCGCCGTTGATGTGGGTGAGCATGGGCAGGTGCACCTTGCTGCCCTGCCAGGCTTCGCCCAGTTCGTCGGGCGTGACGAACACCGGGCCCAGCGCGCTGCGCGGCTTGGACTGCAGGAAGCCGAAGCCCTTGGCGAGCTCCGGCGGGATCAGGTTGCGCAGCGAGACGTCATTGATGATGCCGACCAGCTGGATGTGGCCGGCGGCTTGCTCCTTTGTTACCGCCATCGGCACGTCGTCAGTGACGATGACGATCTCGGCTTCGAGGTCGATGCCGTAATCCTCGCTGACCACCTTCACCGGGTCGCGCGGGCCGAGAAAGCCGGCGCTGACCGCCTGGTACATCAGCGGATCGACGTAGAAGCTCTCCGGCACCTGTGCGCCGCGCGCGCGGCGCACGCGCTCGACGTGCGGCAGGTAGGCGCTGCCGTCGACGAATTCGTAGGCGCGCGGCAGCGGCGCGGCCAGCGCCTGCACGTCGAGGTCGAACGCGCCTTCGGCAGCGCCGGCGTTCAGCGATTCGTACAGCGCGTTCAGGCGCGGCGCGGCGTTCTCCCAGTCCTCCAGCGCCTGCTGCAGGGTCGGGGCGATGCCTGTGGCGCGTACGGCTTTCGCGAGGTCGCGCGACACCACGATCAGGGTGCCGTCGCGCCCACCTTCCTTGAGAGAACCCAGCTTCATCGTGATCCGTCCTGATAGTCCGATATTGTTTCAATTGTAACTTAACCGCATCGCCCGCTTGCGCAGCGGCGTGATGGCTGGGCCCGCGGATTCCCGGTTGACCGGACGAGCGCCAACGACGGCCTCGACCACATCACCACGGGATCATGCCATGACCACTTCCAGCTTCATCGCGCCGCGCCTTTCCCTCGCCATCGCGCTCGCGCTTTCCGCCGGCTGCCTGCTGCCCTCCGGCGATGCCCATGCCGGCGACGTCTGCGACACCACCGCTCCCGGCGAAGACGGCGCCACCGCCCAGGCCGCGGGCGACCGCGCCACCGCCTGCGGCAGCGGCGCCACTGCCCAGGGCGAGCGCAGCAGCGCTTTCGGCCACTCGGCCCAGGCCATTGGTGCGTTCTCGCTGGCGATGGGCGCCAACGCCTATGCCCAGAGCGCCTACAACGTGGCCATCGGTGGCTGGCTGGACAAGAACGGCAACGGCATGCTCGAACTCGGCGAATACACCCACGCCGTGCTCGACCGCTCGGTCGCCATCGGCGTCGCCGCGCAGGCGCTCGCCAACGACGCCACCGCGATCGGCACCCAAAGCAATGCAACGGCGGCGTTCGCCACGGCGACCGGTGCCCAGGCCTCGGCCACCGGTGCTGGCGGCACCGCCTCCGGTGCCCTGAGTTCGGCGGGCGGGGCGAACGCCACCGCCAATGGCTTCTTCAGCGCGGCCAACGGCCTGCACGCGTCCGCATACGGCGCGGAAAGCGAGGCCAGCGGCGAAGACAGCACCGCCATCGGCCACAAGAGCAAGGCCGGCGGACTGCTCGCCACCACCGTCGGCACACAGAGCGAAGCGGCCGGCGACCATGCCGTCGCGCTGGGCGGCAAGGCGCAGGCCAGCGGCAACTACAGCATCGCGGCCGGCGTGCAGTCGGCGTCCAGCGGGCACTTCAGCGCCGCCTTCGGCCGGATGGCGCGGGCCACGGACGATGCGGCCGTCGCGCTGGGCTCGCAGACCCAGGCCAGCGGCTACGCCAGCACCGCGGTGGGCACGCTGGCCACCGCCAGCGGGGCCAACAGCACCGCGCTCGGCTACCAGTCCGTCGCCGACGAGGACAACACCGTCTCCGTGGGCAACGCCAACAACCAGCGCCGCATCGTCAACGTCGCCGCCGGCACCAACGCCACCGACGCGGTGAATCTGTCGCAGCTGCAGGCCGCGATCACCACCGCGAACGCGTACACCGATACCGCCGTCGCCACCGGCGGCACCGCCACCAACGCCTACACCGACGACCGCGAGGCCGCGATCCGCGCCGACATGGCCTCCGCCGACGAAGCGACGCTGGCGGAAGCGAACGCCCATGCCGATGCCGGCGACGCCGCCACGCTGTCCGCATCGAAGGACTACGCGGACAGCAAGTTCGCCGGCTGGAACGACCAGTTCGTGCAATTCCAGCAACAGGTGGACGTGCGCTTCGCTAAAACCGACGCGCGCATCGACCGCAGCGGCGCGATGCAGACCGCGATGGCGCAGATGACCGCCAGCGCCGCCGGGATCCGCACCGTGAATCGCGTGGCGGTGGGTGTGGGCGCGCAGAACGGCAAGGCCGCCTTGTCCGTCGGCTACCAGCGCGCGATCGGCGACAGGGCAGCGCTGACCATCGGCGGCGCGTTCAGCGGCGGCGAGCGTTCCGCCGGCGTCGGCTACGGCATCGGGTGGTGATGCCCCGAGTACAGGGAAGTACGGGAGACGCTTCGGCGTCTCTTTTTTTGTTCGCGCGGCGCCGCGCACCGCGCATGAACGGCAGGCAACGCGGACGCCGCTGCGCGTGATGGCCGCCGCCGCCTTTCGCCGGTTGTCCCGATGCGCGCGGACGAACCGCGCGACATCGCATCCCACTCTTGGAGCCACACCATGTATCGCATCCGCACCAACGTACCCTTCCGCCGCAACCGCATCGCCGTTGCCCTGCTGCTGTGCCTCGCCGCCTCCGGCAATGCCATGGCTGGCGATGTCTGCCAACTCCTCAACGGCACCGGCGGCGGCAGCACCGCCAACGGCGACGGCGCAGTCGCCTGCGGGCAGGACAACCAAGCCAACGGCGACGGCTCCGTGGCGCTTGGCCGCCAGAACACCGCCAACGATTTCGGCAACGTGGCGGTGGGCCGCTGGCTGACCACCAGCGGCAGCTTCAGCACCGCCTTCGGAAGCAACAGCCACGCCACCGGCTGGAGCAGCCACGTTTCCGGCATGTACAACGCCGCGGAAGGCGATAACAGCTCCGCCTACGGCGACAGCAACAGCGCGCTCGCCACCTGGAGCAATGCCTTCGGATCCGACAACACGGCAGGCGGCCTGGAAAGCAGCGCTTACGGCAGCCACAACACGGCCAGCGCCGGGTACGGCAGCGCCTTCGGCAGCAGAAACAACGCAGGCGGCGAATACGCCAATGCCTTCGGCCGCAGCAATACCGCCAGCGGCGACTACAGCAATGCGTTCGGCCGCAACAACACCGCCAGCGGCTACTACAGCCTGGGTTTCGGCAACGACAACGAGGCTTCAGGCGGAGGCAGCCTGGCATTCGGCCGCAACAACACGGCATCTGCGGCGGGTGCGGGCGTGTTCGGCTTCGCCGGCGAAGCCAGCGGCGGGATGAGCCAGGTGTTCGGCGCGGTCGGCGCGGCAACCGGCGAGGGCGCGCTGGTGCTCGGCACGCGGCTGGACATCGACGGCAACGGCATCACCTCGATGCCCACCGAAGACACCAACAACGACGGCGTGATCGACATGTACGACATCAGCCGCGAACGCACCCACGCCAGCGGACGCTACGCCACCGCCATCGGCGCGGGCGCATGGGCCACCGGCGCCTCCAGCACGGCGCTGGGCGCCGGCGCGACCGCCGAGGCGAGCAACGGCATCGCCATCGGCACCGATGCGCGGGTCGGCATGAACAACAGCATCGCACTCGGTGCCGAGGCGGTCGCCAGCAGCCGCGACAGCGTGGCGCTGGGCTACGAATCGGTGGCCGACGACGCCAACGTGATCTCGATCGGCAACGCCGGCCGCAAGCGCCGCCTCGTCAACCTGGCCGGCGGCGTCGGCGACACCGACGCGGTGAACGTGCTGCAGCTGCGCGCGCTGGTGGGCTGGTTCGGTGGCGGCGCGGACTTCGCCAATGGCGCCTTCGCTGCGCCGACCTTCAGCATCCAGGGCACGGACTATTCCACCGTGGCCGATGCCTTCGCCGCCATCGACGGCTGGATGACCAGCAACGCCAACGGCGTGCAGTACGACGACGACAGCCACGCCATCGTCACCTTGGACGGCGCGGACGGCACGCAGGTGAAGAACGTCGCCGACGGCACGGACGCGGCGGATGCGGTGAACAAGGGCCAGATGGACGCCGGCGACCAAGTCACGTTGCAGGCAGCGAACGCCTACGCCGATGCCGGCGATGCCGCCACGTTGGACGCCGCGAACGCACATGCCGATGCCGGCGATGCGGCGACGCTGGCGGAATCGAAGTCGTACGCGGACACGGCGTCCGCGCAGGCGCTGCAATCGGCGAACGCCTACACCGACGACAAGTTCGCGGCGTGGAACGACCAGTTCGTGCAGTTCCAGAACCAGGTGGACAAGCGCTTCGCGCAGACCGACCGGCGCATCGACCGGATCGGTGCGATGGGCAGCGCGATGACCCACATGGCGGTCAACGCCGCCAACGGCAGTTCGGTGAAGGGCCGCTTCGCCGTCGGCGTGGGCGCGCAGGGCAACCAGGGCGCGGTGTCGATCGGCTATGGCAAACGCGTGGGCACGCGCGGCTCGTTCACGGTCGGCGGCAGCTACAGCGGCGGCGAAACCTCCGCCGGCGCGGGCTTCGGCTTCGACCTGTAATGCGGGGCGTCAGCCCGCGCGCCGCCGCAGCGCCGCGCGGGCGACCTCGTCCGCGCGGCGCAGGCGGATGTCGCCGGCATCGAGCAGGCGGCGCAGGTCGGCCTGCGCGGCGGCCAATGCAGCCTCGGCGCCGGGCTGCCGCGCGGCCGCCTCGCAGGCCGCGCGGATCACCCCGGCGTAGGCCAGCCTGTCGGGATCGCCCTGCGCCCGTTCGATGAGCGCATGGGCGCGGCGGGCATCCGCGCAGCCGGGATCGGGCTGGCCGAACACGACCCGCGCGCGCGCCAGATCGCGCAGCGGCGCGGCGGCGGAACGGGTGTCCGCGCCCATCGCCGCTTTCCAGCTCGCCACCGAGCTCCGCAGATGATCGAGCGCGGCGACGTCGCCCCGGTCCAACTCGATCGCGCCCAGCGTGTGCAACGACGTCGCCGTGGCGTGGTGATCCGGGCCGTACTTCGCCAAGCGGATGCGCAGCGCTTCCTCGGCCAGCGCCTGCCCGCGCTCGGCGTGTCCGGATTCCAGTTCGCAGGTCGCCAGGTTGTTGGCGACGGTGGCCACGGCCGGATGCGCGCCGCCGAACTGCGCGCGGCGCTTCTCCAGCACCTGCCGGAACAGTGCGGCGGCCTCGTCGTAGCGGCGCTGCGCGTACAGCGTGCCAGCCAGGTCGTTGGTGGCTCCGATCGTGCCCGGATGGTCGGGGCCGTACACGACGGTGCGCAGCGCGAGTTCCTCGCGGCGCAGGGCTTCGGCTTCCGACAGCGGCCCGGTATTGGCCAGCACCATCGCCAGTGCATCCAGCGCCTCGGCGCGCAGCGGATCGCGCGGCGGCGCGCTGCGCCGGACATCGGCGAGGGTGGCGCGGGCCAGCCGCTCCGCCTCGTCCATGCGCCCTTCCAGCACATGCAGCGAGACGAGGCTCATTGCCACTTCCTGTGTGCGCCGGTCGCCGGCGCCGAGCAGCCGCATGCGTACGCGATGCGCGGCTTCGTAGGCGGCGCGCGCTTCGCCGCGCCGGTTCATTGCCTGCAAGGCCAGGCCGCGCCGGTGCGCGATCGTCGCCTGCGCCAGCTGCGCGTCGCGGTCGTCGGCGGGCAACTGCGGCTGCAACGCGTCCAGCGCGGCCAGCGCTTCCGGATAGCGCCCGAGCTGGTGCAGGAGACGCGCGCGGGTCAGCTCCTGCGCACGGTACAGGGCGTCGTCGCCGACGCGATGCGCCAAGGCGGCGGCTTCCTCGGCCAGCGGCAAAGCGTCGCGGTAGCGGCCAAGCCCGCGCTGCGCGTCCGCCATCGCGCCGAGCAGTTCGGCGCGCACTTCCGGCCGATCCGCGAACGCCCCGCGCATGCGCTCGATGCCGCGCTCCAGCAACTCCTGCGCGGTCACCTCGCGCCCGCGCGCCGCGTCCGGATCGGCCAGGTCGAATAGCCCACCCATGAATGCGAGCACGGCGCGCGACTTCGCGCTTTCCGCCAGTGCATGGTCGCGCTGCAGGCGCGCCTGCTGTCCCTGCCACAGCGCCGCGGCGAGGCCCACCACCAGCGCCGCGATGCCGAGCGCGGCGATGCCCGAGGCCAGCGCATGTCGACGCAGGAAACGGCTGGCGCGGTAGGCCCAACCGCCATTGGCCGCCGCCACCGGGCCGCGGTTGAGCCAGGCCTTCAGGTCCAGCACCAGTTCCTGCACCGAGGCATAGCGCTGCTGCGGCGACAGCGCGCAGGCCTTGGCGGCGATCGCATCGAGATCGCCGCGCAGCTTGCCGCGCCACGCGCAGTCCGCCGGCGCCAGCGCGCTGGGCAGCGGCACCGGCGCGTTGCGGTCGGCGACGGTGCGACCGGTTTCGCGGCCGGCCAGCAGCTCGGTGATGAGCACGCCGAGACTGAACACGTCGCTGGTGACGTCCAGGCTGGCGCCGGCCAGCTGTTCGGGACTGGCGTAGGCGGGCGTGCAGAAGGCCAGCGGATCAGCTGCATCGTGGCCGAGCATCTGCGCGATGCCGAAATCCAGCAGCACCGGCGAATCGGCATCGCGCATCAGGATGTTGCTGGGCTTGATGTCGCAGTGGATGACCAGCCGCTGGTGCGCGGCCTGCACCGCAAGGCAGACCCGCAGGCATTGCCGCACGCGGTAGTTGAGATCCAGCCGCTCGCGCCGGCAGTGCTCGTCCAGCGGCGCGCCGGGGATGTATTCCATCACCAGGTAGGGATGGCCGGCCGGCGTGGTGCCGCCGTCGAACAGGCGCGCGATGCCGGGATGCTCCAGCTCGGCGAGGATCTGCCGCTCCTCGGCCAGCCGCCGCGCAACGTGCGTGTCGGCTGCCACACCGCGCAACAGCTTGATCGCGACGCGCTGGCGGAACAGGTGATCGGCGCGTTCGGCCACGAACACCGTGCCCATGCCGCCGCTGGCGAGGCGCTCGACCAGTTGCCATTGGCCCAGTTGGTCGCCGACCTGCAGCTCGGTTTCTGGCAGCGATCCCATCAGCGCCGCCAAAGGACCCAGCGCGCGGTTGAAGCTGACCGTTTGCGCCTGCAGCAGCGCCAGCACTTCGTCGATCAGCGCGCGGTCGCTGCACAATGCGTCCAGTCGCGGACGCCACTGCGCCTGCGGCAGGTCGCAGACCGCATCGAACAGGTCGCGCAGCCGCGGGGAATGGTCCTGCGGCTGCGTCATGCCAGCTGCTTGTTCAGCCACGCGCGGGCGAAGCGCAGGTCGCGTTCGACCGTGGGCACCGACACGCCCAGCGCGCAGGCGATCTCGCGCTGCTCCATGCCGCCGAAGTAGGCCATTTCCAGCGCCCGCGCCGCGCGCGGATCCTGCGCTTCCAGCCGCTCCATGCACTGATGCAGGGCCAGCACATCGAGGCCAGCGGCATCGCCCCCGGCTTCCACATCGGCATGCGACAGGGTCACCGCCACCGCGTCGCCGCCGCGTTTTCCGGCGGCGCGCGCGCGCGCGTGATCGACCAGTACGGCGCGCATCTTCAGCGAGGCCAGCGCAAAAAAATGCGCGCGGTCTTCCCAGCCGACCTCGTTGCCGAGCAGGCGCATCAGCGCTTCGTTCACCACCACCGTCGGTTGCAGCGTGGCGCCGCCGCCGGCGCGGCGGAAGCGCGCGGCGGCCATCTGGCGCAGCGTGTCGTAGACGTTCTCGAGCAGGCGATCGCGCGCTGCGACATCGCCTTCGCGCCAAGCGTGCAGCAGGCAGGTCAGCTCTTCGGCCATCGTCCGCTCCGCAGCGCGGCCTTTGCCGCAATCCTCCACATGCCGGATCCTAATTCAACGCGGCCGGACCGGCGAGACGGTCATCCGCGCGGCGCTTCACTCGCCCTGGAAACCCTGCGCGCGGAACGTCAGCACCAGCGTGTCGCGGTGCCCGCCCTCCGCAATCAGCGGCTGGATCGGGGTGGATTCGTGGATCACCCGCGCGTCGTCCAGCAGCAGCAGCGACCACGGCTCGGCGAGGGTGAAGCGCTGGCCGTCCGGGCCGTTGGCCTCGAACACGCGTGTTTCTCCGCCCTTGATTGCGTGCCGCGACACCAGCAGCACCGCGACGAAATCCACGCCGTCGCGATGCGCGCCTTCCGGCGTGGGTCGGCCGAGGCCGTCGCTGGTGTCGATGCGGAACTGGTGCGCTTCCACGTGCCAGCGCGGCGTCGGCATCCGCGCCGAGCAGACCCGCGCCAGCGCGCGAATCAGCGCGTTCCAGGCGGGCTGCACGATGGTGGCCGCCTCGATCGGCTCGAACCAGCGTTCCATGCCGCCGTGCAGGGCGTTGTATTCCACCGGCTGCCAGTGCATGCGGTGCGGCACTTGATGCAGCGCGTCGCCTTCGACCACGAAACAGGCATGCCGGCGTCGGCGGTAGCGGCCGCCGTCCTTGAGGTACTCGTCGCTGCACAGGTCGTTCCAGCTGGGGAGCAGCGCGTCGAAGGCGGCGCGCGGCACGCCGGCCAGCGCGGCCACGGCGTCGGGAGCGAGCACGGCGAAGCCGCGGTCGCGCAGGGCGGCATCGAGCCCGTCCAGCGGCGTCTGCGGGGCGGCAAAACTGGCGACCATCGGCGTCTCCGCGAATGAGGGCGCCATTGTCGCACCGCATCGGATCGCGCCGCCGCATTGGGCGGCCGGAAAAGACGAAACCCGCCTTGCGGCGGGTTTCGGAGAGATGGCAGCCCCGGATGGATTCGAACCACCGAATGCCTGAGTCAGAGTCAGGTGCCTTACCGCTTGGCGACGGGGCTATGCAGCGAATTGTAGCGTGAAACGCGCCTGCTGGATGAATGCCGGCAGGCGCTTCGCCCTCGCCTTCCAGCCAAAACGGCCGGAAGGCGAAACAGGATCAGCGCTTGGAGAACTGCGTGGCGCGACGCGCCTTGTGCAGGCCGACCTTCTTGCGCTCGACTTCGCGGGCGTCGCGGGTCATGAAACCGGCCTTGCGCAGTTCGGTCTTCAGGGTTTCGTCGTACTCGACCAGCGCGCGGGCGATGCCGAGGCGGATCGCACCGGCCTGGCCGGTGGTGCCGCCGCCGGTGGTGGTGACCACGATGTCGAAGCTTTCGGTGTTCTTGGTCAGCTCCAGCGGCTGGCGCACGATCATGCGCGCGGTCTCACGGCCGAAGAACTCGTCCAGCGGACGGTCGTTGACGGTGATGGTGCCAGTGCCCTTGCGCAGGAACACGCGGGCGGTGGAGGACTTGCGGCGGCCGGTGCCGTAATTCTGGGAAATAGCCATGGGATCGTGTGCCTTAGAGTTCGAGCGGCTGCGGCTGCTGGGCGGCGTGCGGATGCTCGGCGCCGGCATAGACCTTGAGCTTGCGGTACATGGCGCGGCCCAGCGGACCCTTCGGCAGCATGCCCTTGACCGCGATTTCGATGACGCGCTCCGGATGGCGCTCCAGCGCCTGGCCGAGGCTCTCGGTCTTCAGGTTGCCGATGTAGCCGGTGAAGCGGTGGTACATCTTGTCCTGCAGCTTGTTGCCGGTCACCGCGATCTTGTCGGCGTTGATCACGACGAGGTAATCGCCGGTGTCGACGTGCGGGGTGAAAACGGGCTTGTGCTTGCCGCGCAGGCGATAGGCCAGTGCTGCGGCCAGACGGCCCAGGGTCTTGCCCTCGGCGTCGACGACGTACCAGTCGCGCTGGACGGTCTCGTTCTTGGCGATGAAAGTCTTCATTGGGAACTCTTGATCGGGGGTGCCTGGTCGGGCTGGTTCCGGACTGCGGAACGTCGCCTCGCGTTGTGTCTCGTTTCGGGCCGGCCAGACAGCATTCCGGGCGCGAAAGGAGCGGAATCATAACCGCCCCGCCGGACCGGCGCAAGCCGCCCCCTGTCCGCGCCGGCGGCAGCCTAGAATGCCGGCATGGACACCCTTCGCCACCTGAACCCGCTGGACCGCCTGCTGGATTCGGCCCAGAACGCCCTGTCCACCGTGCTGGGCGCGCCGCGCGCCGCGCGCCCCAACCCCGGCCTCGGCGAGCCCGAAGTCGTGCTGGACGAACCCGAGCGCCGCCACGCCGCCGGGCTGATGCGGATCAACCACGTCGGCGAGGTCTGCGCGCAGGCGCTGTACATCGGCCAGGCCGCGGTGGCGCGCGAACCGGCCACCCGCGCGCACCTGCTGGAAGCGGCGCAGGAGGAAACCGACCACCTCGCTTGGTGCGCCGACCGCCTGCGCGAGCTGGACAGCCGGCCCAGTCTGTTCAACCCGCTGTGGTACGCCGGCAGCTGGGCCATCGGCGCGGCGGCCGGGCTGCGCGGCGACGGCTGGAACCTGGGCTTCGTGGTCGAAACCGAGCGCCAGGTCGAAGCGCACCTGGAAGAACACCTGCAGACGCTGCCGCCGGCCGACGCGCGCAGCCGCGCAATCCTGTCGGTGATGAAGGACGACGAGGCCCGCCACGCCGACAACGCGCTGGCCGCCGGCGCACGCGCGCTGCCGTGGCCGATCCCCACGGTGATGGCGGCGATGTCGACGGTGATGAAGGCGGTGGCCTACCGGGTTTGAGCGCGCGGTCGCGGCGACGCGCGCCAGCGTCCGCTCACTCGGGCAGCGCGGTTCCGGCGACCATCCGCAGGCGCGGCCGCAGCGAGACGCTGCGCGCATCGTCCATCAGCTGCAGCTCGCCGTCCTGGATCATCGCGGTGACCCGCATGCCGCGTTCCAGCAGCCCGATCGCCTGCGCGATGGCGGCATCGTCCAGCTCCATGACGGTGAGGTTGCGCAGCCGCGCCAATGCAGGCGCATTGCGCTTCCACCATGCCTCCGCCGCCTGCCCTCCATAGCCGACCACCACCACGTCCGCCGCCCGGCCGCTGGCCTTGCGGAGACGGCTCTCGTCCGGCTGGCCCAGCTCGATCCATTGCTGGATGTCGCCGGTGTAGTCGCGCCGCCACAGCGCGGGTTCGTCCTCGTCGCCGAGCCCGCGACCGAACTCCAGGCGCTCGTCCGCGTGCAGCGCGAAGGCCAGCAGCCGCACCAGCAGGCGGGTTTCGGTCTCCGACGGATGCCGGGCCAGCGTGAGCGCATGGCTGGCGTAGTAGTGGCGGTCCAGGTCGGTGACCTGCAACTCGATCTTGTAGATGGTGGCGTTGGCGGCCATGGCGCGTCCTGGGCCACGCGGCCGGATCGGGAGGCCGCCATTCTACGGACACGCACGCGCGGGACGACGCTGCGGCCGTATCCTGCGCACCTGCGCGCAGACGGGAACCTTCCGATGTCCGGCCACGAGTACGACCCCGACGACAACTTCAGCCACGCATTCCCTCGCCGCATCGAGGCAGACGACGAGGACGCGCTGGACGTGGTGGCGTGGCAATTCCTGCTGCTGGTGAACCCGGACGACGAGGACGCGGCGCTGCAGCAGTTCGCCGCGTTCCGGGCCGCGCTGGAGGAAGCCGGCGGAGAGGCCGACCCGGCCCTGCTGCTGCGCGACGCCATCGACTGGAAGGCCGGCTTCCACGTCGGCGAAGAGGACGCGGAGGGCCTGATGGAGGCGCTGGACGAACTGGCGTCGCGCTGGCGCCAGCGCATCGACTGGGGCATGGACGACGACGCGCGGGAGGCGCCGGACACCAGCGCGCTGCTGCAAGCGGCGTTCGTCCAACTGCGCGAACGCCATTACAGCCTGTGGACGGTGGAGACCGGCGAGGCCACGCTGGCCGGCTGGATCACCCACGAACGCGACGAAGAGGCGATGCAGCTAGTCGCCGGCGCGCTGGGGATGTCCGCGCGGCCCGGCGCCGGCTGACCGGGCCCGGACGCGAAAACGCCGGCTTGCGCCGGCGTTCCGATCCCACGGGCATCGGCCTCAGTCGACCAGATTGCGCCCGTGGTACAGCTCCTCGATCTCGCGCTTGAGCCGCGCCTCGATCTTCATGCGCTCCTTGAACGACAGGTTGCGCGCCTTCTCCTCGAACAGGTACTGGTCGAGGTCGAAGTCCTTCAGGTGCATCTTCGTGTGGAACATGTTTTCCTGGTACACGTTCACGTCGAGCATCTCGTAGCGCGAACGGATGTTCTTCGCCAGATAGTCCTGGATCGAGTTGATCTTGTGGTCGATGAAGTGCTTGCGGCCCTTCACGTCGCGGGTGAAGCCGCGCACGCGGTAGTCCATCACCACGATGTCGGATTCCAGCGACTCGATCAGGTAGTTCAGCGCCTTCAGCGGCGAGATCACGCCGCAGGTGGACACGTCGATGTCGGCGCGGAAGGTGGCGATGCCGTTGTCCGGATGCGTCTCCGGATAGGTGTGCACGGTGATGTGCGACTTGTCGAGGTGGGCGACCACCGCGTCGGAGATCACGCCCTTGGCGTCGGCCTTGTCGATCACCGGCTGTTCGGAGATCAGGATCGTCACCGACGCGCCCTGCGGGTCGTAGTCCTGGCGCGCGATGTTGAGGATGTTGGCGCCGATGATCTCCGCCACGTCGGTGAGGATCTGGGTGAGGCGGTCGGCGTTGTATTCCTCGTCGATGTATTCGATGTAGCGCCTGCGCTCGTCCTCCGACGCGGCGTAGCACACGTCGTAGATGTTGAAGCTGAGCGACTTGGTGAGGTTGTTGAAGCCTTGCAGCTTCAGGCGCGGCAGCGGTTTGACCACGGCGGTTGGCATCCAGCGGAAACGGGACAGGGCGGCGATTATGCGGCAAAGCGCCCGGCGGCGCGTCGAGGCCGGCTCCCGGGCGGGTTCGCGAAGTTTGCCCCCCATCACGGATCGGCCTAAGCTTGGGCATTCACGAATGTCCGCCCGAATGAGCAGCAGATTCCCCAAACCCGCCATGCCGCGCGCATTCAACCCGCTTGGCGCCGATCCCGACACCATCGAGCGCTTCATCGCCAATTGCCACCGGCGGAAGTATCCGGCGCGCACCGAGGTGTTCCACCCGGGCGATCCGGCGGGCACGCTGTACTACATCATCTCCGGCTCGGTCAGCATCATCGCCCGCGAGGACGACGAGCGCGAGCTGGTGCTGGGCTACATCGGCGCGGGCGAGTTCGTCGGCGAGATGGGCCTGTTCATCGAGACCGAGCAGCGCGGCGTGGCGCTGCGCACGCGCACCGCCTGCGAGCTGGCCGAGATCAGCTACGAGCGCCTGCAGTCGCTGCTGGTGGCGCAGGCCAACGACGCCACCCGCCTGCTGTATTCGATCGGCACCCAGATCAGCCAGCGCCTGCTGACCACCAGCCGCAAGGCCGGCCGGCTGGCGTTCCTCGACGTCACCGACCGCATCTACCGCACCCTGTTCGACCTGGCCAACGAACCCGAGTCGATGTCGCATCCGCTCGGCACGCAACTGCGCGTGTCGCGGCAGGAGCTGGCGCGGCTGGTCGGCTGCTCGCGCGAGATGGCCGGCCGCGTGCTGAAGAAGCTGCAGGCCGACGGCAAGCTGCACGCCCGCGGCAAGACCGTGGTGGTGTACGGCACACGCTAGCGATTCCCCGAACGGAGCACGGTGCGCATGAGCCACGCCTTTTCCCCCGGCCACCGCGCCCCCGACGTCGACCTGCGCAACGCGGTGCCGGCCGACGCCGACGACGTGGCGCACCTGCTGGCCGAGCTGGGCTATCCCTGCGACCTCGACGACGCCTCCGAACGGATCAGCGCGATCCTCGCCAACGAGCGCCAGGCGCTGGTGCTGGCGCGCCGCGAAGGCGCGGTGTGCGGGCTGGTGGCGCTGGACTTCATGTATTACCTGCCGCTGGGCACCACCACCTGCCGCGTCACCGCGCTGGTGGTCACGCCCAGCGCGCAGGGCCAGGGCATCGGCCGGCACCTGCTGAAGGAGGCCGAACGCCGCGCCCGCGGCGGCGGCGCCGCGCGCATCGAGCTGACCTCCGGCACCCAGCGCGTCGAAGCGCACGCGTTCTACCGCGCCTGCGGCTACAGCGACAGCTCGGTGCGCTTCGTCAAGCCGCTGGGCTCGGCATGAGCGGTCGTCAGCTTCCGCGATAGATCATGTAGACGTCGGAGCGCTGGTAATGCGAGCCGGGCTTGATCCCCGGCTGCAGCTCGAACCCGGCGCTTTCGTACAGCCGCAACGCCGGCCGCAGGGCGCTGTGCGATTCCAGGAACAGGCGCTGCCCGCCGCGCGCGCGGAATTCGGCGATGGCGGCGTCGAGCAGCTTCCGCCCGGTGCCGAGCCCGCGGCAGCGCTCCGTCACTGCCATTTTCGACAGCTCGTACACGCCGGGCGCCTCCTGCAGCAATGCGCAGGTGCCGACCGGCTCGCCGTCCAGCAGGGCGAAGAAGATCGCGCCGCCGGGGGCGAGTACGTGCGTCTCCGGTTCGGACAGCACCGCGTGGTCGATCGGCTCGATGCTGTAATACCGGCTCAGCCATTCCGCGTTGAGCCGGTAGAAATGCGCGCGCAGTTCCGGCGAGAAGGGGACGATGCGCACCGCGGCGCCCTGCCGCTCGCGCAGCCGGGCCAGCACCTCGCCCGCCAGCGGATTGGCGGCCAGGTCTTCCTCGAACGACGCCAGCGCATGCAGCAGCCCCGTGCCCTGCCCGGCCAGCCGCCGCTCCAGCGTTTCTTCCAAGGCGTCCCATAGCGGCTGCGCGATCCGGAGCTCCGCTTCCGCGCGCGCGCCGAGGGCGAGCGTGCGCCGGCGCCGATCGGCGGGATCGGCCTCCGAGCGCAGCCAGCCGTCCTTCTCCAGCCGCGACGCCAGCTGGCTGACCGCCGAATGGGTCTGCCCCACGGCATCGGCGATCGCGGTCACCGGCGTCGGCCCGGCGGCCTGCAGCAGGCGGAGGATGGGGAACCAGCGCGCCTGCAGGGCGATGCCGGCATCGCGGTAGAGCTGGTCGACCGCGTCGTAGCAGCGATCGCTCAGCGCCTTGAACCGGCTGCCAAGCGCGAGGACGCCCTGATCGGACAGGAACTGCATGACCGGACCTCGTCGTTACGTATTTCGTAATACGTAACGTATTAAACCTGAGCTCGACCGTCAAGCCCGTTCCTCTCGCGTCAGCCGCCTGCCGGCTCCCCCGCCCTGCCCGGACAGCCCCAGTTGAGGATCGGCGTGCCGGGCGGCAGTACGCGGCGGAACAGCGCCACCCGCGCCGCCTTCGGGTTCACCACCACCGGCCTGCGCGCCGCCCGCAGCAGCGGCAGGTCGGCGCTGCTGTCGGAATAGGCGCTCTCCACCGGCCCGGTGAAGCCGGCCGCGCGCAGCATCGTCATCTTCATCGCGTGGTGGCAGTGGCGCAGCGCGCCCATGCCGCCCAGCTTCGGGCCCAGCAGGGTGCCGATCACCGGCACGTCCTCGTGCGCGACGAACGACAGGATCGCCCGCGCCAGTTCCGGCGGCGCGCCGGTCGCCACCACCACGCGGTCGCCGCGCTCGCGGTGCTGGTGGAACACGTCCAGCGCCAGCGGCAGCAGCCGCGCCTTGATCGCCTCGACGTGCGAGGCGACGTAGCGGTCGATCAGCGCGTCCAGCGCGGCGCGGTCGCGCACGCCCAGCGTGCCAGTCCAGACGAACACCGAGATGCCGGCGCGGCGGGTCGGCAGCCACGCCACCATCGGCCCGGCCACCGGCGCGACCAGCAGCGCCAGCAGCACGCGCCACCACGCGCGTTCGATCAGCCACTTGAACAGGTGGCTTCCGGAATCGCCGTCGTACAGGGTGTGATCGAAGTCGAACACCACCAGCGGCGCGTCGTCGCGCGGCGGCGGATACGCAACGCTCACGCGAACAGCTCTCGCAGCGCGGCGCCCGGATCGGGCTGGCGCATGAAAGCCTCGCCGACCAGGAAGGCGTGCACCCCGGCCTCGCGCATCAGCGCCACGTCGGCGGGCGCGAGGATGCCGCTCTCGGTCACCAGCACGCGGTCGGCCGGCACCGCGTCCTTCAGGTTCAGCGTGGTCCGCAGCGACACGTCGAAGGTCTTGAGGTTGCGGTTGTTAATGCCGAGCAGCCGCGCCGGCACCGGCAGCGCGCGCTCCAGTTCGTCCAGGTCGTGCACTTCCACCAGCACGTCCATGCCCAGCTCGGCGGCGACGAAGGCGAACTCGGACAGCTGCGCGTCGTCCAGCGCGGCGGCGATCAGCAGCACGCAGTCGGCGCCGAGCGTGCGCGCCTCGTACAGCTGGTATGCATCGACGATGAAGTCCTTGCGCAGCACCGGCAGCGCGCACGCGGCGCGCGCCTGTTTCAGATACTCGTCGCTGCCCTGGAAGAAATCGACGTCGGTCAGCACCGACAGGCAGGCCGCGCCGCCGGCTTCGTAGCTGCGCGCGATCGCCGCCGGGTCGAAGTCGGCGCGGATCACGCCCTTGCTCGGACTGGCCTTCTTCACCTCGGCGATCACCGCCGGCCGGCCGGCCGCGATCTTCGCGGCGACGGCGTCGGCGAAACCGCGCGTCGGCGGCGCGGACGCGGCGCGGGTCTTCAGTTCGAACAGCGAGACGCGCTCGCGGCGCTCGGCGACTTCCGCATGCTTGCGGCGCAGGATGGTGTCGAGGATGGTGCTCATCGGGATGCGGATTTTCCGTAGGCGCGTTCGACTTTGGCGACGCGCAGTTCGAAGTGGTCGTACCAGTGGCCGCGTCCGTGGGCGCGGACGGCGGCGTGTTCGGCGTGGCGCTTCCAGTCCGCGATCGCCGCCTCGCTTTCCCAGTACGACACGGTGATGCCGAAGCGGTCGGCGCCGCGCGCCGATTCCACGCCGAGGAAGCCGGGCTGGCGCGCGGCCAGTTCCAGCATGCGCGCGGCGGCGACCTGGTAGCCGGCCTCGTCGTCGCCGTTGCGCAGCGACGAGAAGATCGCCGCATAGAAAGGCGGCGACGGCAGCGCGGCGAACGCCGGGGACGCGGCCTCAGCCATCGGCCAGCGCGTTGGTGGCGGCCACGTACTCGTCCAGCTTGGCCCGCGCCGCGCCGCTGGCGATGGCCTGGCGCGCGCGCGCGATGCCGCCGGCGATGTCTTCCACCGCGCCGGCCGCGTACAGCGCCGCGCCGGCGTTGTAGGCGACGATCTCGCGCGGCAGGCCGTCGCGGTTCTCCAGCGCCTCCAGCAGCATCGCCCTGGATTCCGTCGCGTCGGCGACCTTGAGGTTGCGGCTGTGCGCCATCGCGATGCCGAAGTCTTCCGGATGCAGCTCGTATTCGCGCACCTGGCCGTCGCGCAGCTCGCCGACCAGCGTGCCCGCGCCCAGCGACAGCTCGTCCATGCCGTCGCGCCCCCACACCACCAGCGCGCGCTCCGCGCCCAGCTCCTGCAGCACGCGCACCTGGATGCCGACCAGGTCGGGATGGAACACGCCCATCAGGATGCCGGGCGCATTGGCCGGGTTGGTCAGCGGGCCGAGGATGTTGAAGATGGTGCGCACGCCCATCTCGCGCCGCACCGGCGCCACCGCCTTCATCGCCGGGTGGTACACCGGCGCGAACATGAAGCCGATGCCGGTGCGCTCGATGCAGGCCGACACCTGCTCCGGCTGCAGTTCGATCCTCGCGCCCAGCGCCTCCAGCACGTCGGCGCTGCCGGACTTGGACGAGACGCTGCGGTTGCCGTGCTTGGCGACCTTCGCGCCGGCCGCCGCGACCACGAACATCGACGCGGTGGAGATGTTGAAGGTGTGCGCGCCGTCGCCGCCGGTGCCGACGATGTCCACCATGTGGCGGCGGTCGGCGACCTCGACCGGGCGCGCGAACTCGCGCAGCACCGTCGCCGCGGCGGCGATCTCGCCCACGGTTTCCTTCTTGACGCGCAGGCCGGTCAGGATGGCCGCGGTCATCACCGGACTGACCTCGCCGCGCATGATCTGGCGCATCAGCTCGACCATCTCGTCGAAGAAGATTTCGCGGTGTTCGATGGCGCGTTGCAGCGCTTCCTGCGGGGTGATGGGCATGGCGTCAGCGGCTCAGGAAGTTCTTCAGCATCGCGTGCCCATGCTGGGTCAGGATCGACTCGGGATGGAACTGCACGCCTTCCACCGGATGCTCGCGGTGGCGCAGGCCCATGATCTCCTCGACCGAGCCATCCTCGTTCTCCGTCCACGCGGTCACTTCCAGGCAGTCCGGCAGCGTCGCCTTGTCCACCACCAGCGAGTGGTAGCGGGTCGCCTCGAAACCGTCCGGCAGGCCGGCGAACACGCCCTTGCCCTCGTGGCGGATGCTGGAGGTCTTGCCGTGCATGATCCGGCCGGCGCGCACCACGTCGCCGCCGTAGACCTGGCCCAGCGTCTGATGGCCCAGGCAGACGCCGAAGATCGGCGTGGTCGGCCCCAGCCTGCGGATCAGCTCCAGCGACACGCCCGCCTCGTTCGGCGTGCACGGCCCCGGCGAAATCACGATGCGCTGCGGCGCGAGCTTTTCGATCTCGTCCATCGTCAGCGCGTCGTTGCGCTCCACCCGCACCTCGGCGCCCAGTTCCTGCAGGTACTGGACGAGGTTGAAGGTGAAGCTGTCGTAGTTGTCGAGCATCAGCAGCATGGCGGCCTGCGCCCGGATGCGGGCGATGCGTGGGGGAGCCACGCAGGATAGCGCAAGCGCCCTGCCGCCCGCCCCAACCTATGGCGATGGCAGCATGACCTGCACGCGCAGGCCCGGCGCGTTGTCCAGCAGCCAAATGCGCCCGCCGTGGTGGCGGACGATGGCGCGCACCAGGCTCAGGCCGAGGCCGATCCCGGGCGTGCCGCGGTGCGCTTCCAGCCGCTGGAAGCGGTCGAACACGCGCTCGCGTTCGGCCTCGGGGATACCGGCGCCGCGGTCGGCGACCTGCAGGCGCACGCCGTCAGGCGCGATGTCCAGCGCGAGTTCCACCTCGCTGCCCGGCGGCGCATGCTTGAGCGCGTTGTCCAGCAGGTTGACGACGAGCTGGAACAGCTGATCGCGGTCGCCGCGCACGCTTGCTTCGTTCGTCGCCACCGCGATGCGGATGCCGCGCTCGGCGGCGACCGGCGCATAAAGTTCCGCCGCATCGTCGATCAGCGCGCGCAGGTCGAGTTCCGGCGCGTCGGCATCCGTCGCCTGCGCCTCGATCCGCGCCAGCCGCAGCAGCGCGGCGAACGCCTGCAGCAGCTGATCGGTGTCCGCCAGCGCCCGCTCCAGCTCGTGCCGCGCGGCGTCGCCGGACGGCTGCTGGCGCAGGTCCTCCAGCCGGTTGCGCAGGCGGGTCAGCGGCGTGCGCAGGTCGTGGGCGATGTGGTCGGTGGCGTGGCGCACGCCGCCGAGCAGGTCCTCGATCCGGTCGAGCATTGCGTTGAAGCGCTGCGCCACTCGGTCGAAGGCGTCGCCGCTGCGGTCCAGCGGCACGCGCAGGCCCAGCTCGCCGGCGCCGACGCGCGCCGCGGTGGCGTCCAGGCTGCGCAGCCGACGCGCCACCCAGCGCGAGGTCAGCCAGCCCACCAGCGCGGCCAGCGTGGCGGCGATCAGCAGCGCGAGCAGCGCCGCCTGCTGCATCAGCGCCAGCAGCCGATCCTGCGACTGCAGGCGCTGCCCGGCCAGCAAGGTTTCGCCGCCCGGCAACCGCCGTTCGAAGGCGATCACGCGCTGCGCCTGCGCGCCTTCCGCGGCGAGTTCGGCGAACTCCACCCAGCGCCCGCGCGCGCCCGGCGCGCGAGCGTCGGGCAGGCGGCCGAGCAGCGCGCGGCCTCCGACGTCGGCCAGCGCGTACACCGCGCCCGGGTCGCCCTCGTCGCCGTGGATGCGTTGCCGCAACTCCGCCAGCAGCGCGGCGCGTCCGCCGTCGCGGTAGGTGTCCACCAGCGCGATCGCATCGGCGCGCGCCAGCTCGCGTGCGTCGTGCAGCAGCAGGGTGGACACGGCGACGTACACACCGGCGCCGATCAGCATGAACGAGCCCAGGAAGAACCCCATCACCAGCAGCGCCAGCCGCGTGCTGGTGGAGGGCAAGGCGCGGCTCATTCGCCCAGCCGGTAGCCGGCGCCGCGCACGGTGTGCAGCAGCGGCTTCGCGAAGCCGTGGTCGATCTTCTGCCGCAGCCGGCTGATGTGCACGTCGATGACGTTGGTCTGCGGGTCGAAATGGTAGTCCCACACCGCCTCCAGCAGCATGGTGCGGGTCACCACCTGGCCGGCATGGCGCAACAGGTATTCCAGCAGGCGGAACTCGCGCGGCTGCAATTCGATGCGGCGGCCGTCGCGGCGCGCCTCGCGCGAGAGCAGGTCCAGTTCGAGGTCGCCGACGCGCAGGCGGGTGGGTTCGCGTCCGTCCTCGCGACGGTTGCGGCGGACGATGCCGTCCAGTCGCGCGCTCAGTTCGGCATACGCGAACGGCTTGACCAGGTAGTCGTCGGCGCCGGCGCGCAGGCCCTCGACGCGATGGTCGGTATCGCCCAGCGCAGTCAGCAGCAGGATCGGCGTCGCGTTGCCCGCACCACGCAGCGTGCGCAGGAGGATCAGACCGTCCAGTCCCGGCAGCATGCGGTCGAGCACCAGCGCGTCGAACGGCTCGGTGCTGGCCAGGAACAGGCCCTGCTTGCCGTCGGCGGCGTGATCCACCGCATGCCCGTCCTCGCGCAGGCCCTTGGCGATGAAGGCGGCGGTGTGGGCATCGTCTTCGACCAGCAGGACGCGCATGACGGTTCCTCGGACTTCCGAAAAAGAATACCCCGCGGGCTCGCGCACGCGGGGCGTGGCCCGCACGCGGCGGGCAGGACGGGGAAACCGCGGATCCGCCCGGAGAACGGACGGACCCGCGCAACGCACGATCAGTTCTTGGCGGGAGCGGCGGCCGGCGCGGCGGTTTCGGTCTTGCCGGCCTTGGCGTCTTCCTTCTTCGCCTTGTCGTGCTTGGCGGCCTTGGCGTGGGCGGCGGGCTTGGCCGCGCTGCTGGCCGGGGCGGCCGGGGTGGCTGCGACGGCGGCGCCGGCCAGGGCGGTGAAGGCGACGGCGAACAGGGACTTGCGGATGACGTTCATGGCGGATTCCTCGGAGTCTGGATTCGGGTTCGATGGGGAACATCCCCAACGCCAGGCCAGACTGCGCCGGCGCGCCTCACCGCGCGCTTGCCGCAACATGAAAAATCGTTAATCCAGCAACGTGGTGGGCAATGCCCGCCAGCGCCGCGTCAATCCGCCATTGTGTAGATGATGTACACGTCCTGGACAAGCTGGATCACGCCTTCACGCAGCGCGACCGGCGGGGCCGGCGCAGGCGCTCGCGCGCCCGAAACCATCACGGAATCGAGGGTGACGGCCTCGTTCGATTCCACATAGCGCACGTTGAAACCCTGGTTGGAGATGTTGTGCACGCTGCCGATGCGCTTGCCTACCGCGCCGGCCATAATGTCCGCCGTCTTGCGCGCATCCTGCACTGCTTGCGTCAACAACTGGCGACGAATGTCATCCTGCTTCGACGACTGGAAGTTGCCCGTATCCAATTGCACCTGCTTCGATTTCGGCAGGGCGTGGATGGCCTTCTGCAGATCCGCCAATGCGTGGAAGCGCAGCTTGATCGTGCGCGCGTAGGTGTTCCCGAGGAAAACCTGCTTGTCTTCCCTGTCGTCCCATCGATACTCCGGCGACACGCTGAGATTGGAAATCTCCACATCGCGATCCGCCATCTTCATGGCCTTGGTCAGCGCAACCACCTGCTGCGCGTGACCTTCGATCTGCGCCTGCGTTGTCGCGGCATCCAGACTGGTGTCCTTCAAGGTGATTTCCAGCGGAAACACATCCGGAACCACCTCGGTCTTCGCCTTACCATGCACGGCGATGAAGGGCTGCCCACTGATGGACTGCGCCTGCGCGCCCAGCACAGAAAGCGCCAGCACAAGCGCCACACTGATACGTTTCATGCCTGCTCCTCCAGTTGGATGCTCACAATATCCCGCTGTCACGCGGCCATGCAGTCACCGCGCATGGTCTCCTTCCATCCCCTTGCCTGCCGGGGCCGGCAGCCCAAGACGGACCAGGTCGGCGCCATGCACCTGTGCAATCCGATCGCCGAGATGGCGGGCAAAGCCCCTGGAAAGATGGTGCTTGTCATAGAACGCCGGCTCGCCACCGGCGGATGTCTCGCAATTCTCCAGCGCGTCCCCGCCACACAGCAGCCGGTATTTGCTGATGTAAAGGTAGTCGAGGGAATGCACCTGATCGACGGCACTGTCCACCCGCTCCCGTGGATTGTGGTAGTCCACGAATTCCGCCCGCCGGCAGGCATCGAAGGTTCTGAACCTGTTGTACAGGGCAGCGCATTCCATCGTGGTTTGCAGATAAGAACCGATCGCCACGATCCTGATTCCAGGATTTCTGACCTTCACATTCTCCAGCACTCGCCACAAGTCGCGCGCCACCGGATCAAATCCCTGATGCGTGTTGTAGATGATCACACCCACCTGCCGGAGAAAGGCAGGATCGTTCAGCACGCGGAATCGTTCTGAACAGCCAAGCTCCTGCGTCGGCGAGGAAAAGCCACCCGCATCGAACACGATCTGACACTCGTTGACGGTGCCGAAGTTGATCAGGTTGACGCGATCATCCTGCCCGTAGATTTGATTGAATGCATTGAAGGCATCGGGTTCGTGGGAATTTCCGAACAGCAACACCTGTGCCGGCCTGCGCATGAAACAGCGGTCGGCATCTGCAAGCGCATCGATCCGGCATGCGCCGGCCAGATCTTCCAGGCGCCGCACCTTGCCGGCATCGACCATCGCCGCGTCCAGAGGCAGGAAGGCAGGCGGTTGCCCGGCAGGGCCTTCATCCTTGATTCCGCCCGGAGGCGGGGAACCTGTCCCGGCCGGCTCCCCCCAAGACCCCGGCGTGAAATATTGATAGCGCCCCGGCATCCCGTTGGATGCAGACAACGCTCCACCGGCCATGCCCAGCGCAACCGCGCCGGCCAGGATCCCCGATAGCCTTCCGCGCTTGCCGGTACCGGGGGTTGGATGGCGGAAGCGCACTTCGATCAGATAATGAAGGGCGATGGCGGCAACCAATGACAGCGCCGCCATCAGCAGGAATTTCATTCCCCATGGCGCCGTAGGCATGGATTGCCCAAGAAACACCACAATCGGCCAGTGCACCAGGTAGAGCGAATAGCTGATCCTGCCTATCCAAACAGACACGCCATTGGCAAGCAGACTGCCCGTCAGGCGCGAGCCCTCCGCGCCGATCACCAGCAGTGCCCCCAGGCAAGGTGCAATCGCGTTGACGTAAGGGAAGATCGCCCCTTCGTCCAGGCGAACGATCGACCATCCGATCAGGGCCAACCCCGAAATCATCATCGCCTCGTGCACCCAGCGGTTTGCGATCAACCTGCTCGACAGCAGACACCCCAAAGCACCAATGGCGAACTCGAACACCCGGAAGTGCGGGAGAAAAAAAAGGCTGGATTGGTAACCAACGCCCTGGGCGATGACGGCGGCATGGTTCGCCAGGAAGCTGACTGCACCCACCACCACAATGCCCCAGAACAACCCTCGCTTGCCGTACCTGCGACCGCACAGATACAGAAGCGCTGGCCAGACAAGATAGAACTGTTCTTCCACACCAAGCGACCACGTGTGCAACAGCGGCTTGGTTTCGGAAGCGGCATCGAAATAGCCACTTTCCGACCAGAACAGGATGTTAGACAGCGACATCGCCGATGCCACCAACGATCTTCCGAACGCCACCAGATCGGCAGGCGCCAAGCTGATGATGGCCACCGCCGCAGTCGCCGCCATGGTTACAAGCAAGGCCGGAAGAATTCGTCGAATACGCCGTGCGTAGAAGTTGCGAAAATCGAAGCGACCCGTGACCGCCACTTCATCCGCGATGAGCCGAGTAATGAGGAAGCCGCTGATGACAAAGAACACATCGACGCCGACGTAGCCGCCATCCAGCCCGGGTACGCCGAAGTGATACAGCAGGACCGCCATGACCGCGACGCAGCGCAATCCATCCACATGCGGCAAATAGCCGGAAGCCCGGGCCGAAGTAGAAGAGCCAGGCCGATGGCCCGCGGCTGGAATCCCGCTCACAAGCCCTTCGCCGCCTGCGCCACCGCGCGGAACAGCGCGCGGCCCTTGTTCATCGTCTCGTCCCATTCCTTTTCCGGATCGGAGTCGTAGACGATGCCGGCGCCGGCCTGCACGTGCAGGCGGCCGCCCTGGATGACGGCGGTGCGTATCGCGATCGCGGTGTCGGCGTCGCCGTGCCAGCCGATGTAGCCGATCGCGCCGGCGTAGACGTTGCGCTTGACCGGCTCCAGCTGGCGGATGATCTCCAGCGCGCGGATCTTCGGCGCGCCGCTGACGGTGCCGGCCGGGAAGGTGGCGCGCAGCACGTCGGCGTAGCTCAGGCCGTCCTGCAAGCGCCCCGTCACCTCGCTGACGATGTGCATGACGTGGCTGTAGCGTTCGATCACGAAGCGTTCGCCGACCTCGACGCTGCCCGCCTGCGAGACGTGGCCGACGTCGTTGCGGCCGAGATCGATCAGCATCAGGTGCTCGGCGCGCTCCTTCGGGTCGGCCAGTAGTTCGACTTCCAGCGCCTGGTCTTCTTCCATCGTTCTGCCGCGCGGGCGGGTGCCGGCGATGGGACGCACGGTGACCTTGCCGCCCTGCAGCCGCACCAGGATTTCCGGCGAGGACCCCACGACCTGGGTGCCGCCGACGTCGAGGAAATACATGTACGGCGACGGGTTCAGCGCCCGCAGCGCGCGATAGACATCGACCGGGCGCGCGTGGAACGGCACGCTCATGCGCTGGCTCAGCACCACCTGGAAGGCGTCGCCGGCGCGGATGTAGTCCTTCACCTCGTCCACCGCGGCGATGAAGCCCTCGCGGGTGAAGCCGCTGACGAAATCGGCCTCGTCCAGGGCCGCCGGCTGCAGGGTTTCCGGATACGGCGCGCCGCCGTGGCGCAGACGGTGCGCCAGCGCGTCCAGCCGGCGGTTGGCGCGCGCCCACGCCTGCGGCTCGCGCGGATCGGCGTGGACGATCAGGTACAGACGGCCCTTGAGGTTGTCGAATACCGCCAGTTCGTCGCTGAGCATCAGCAGGATGTCGGGCGTGCCGAGCTCGTCGGGCTTCGCATTCGCGCGCAAGCGCGACTCGATGTATTCGATGCACTCGAAGCCGAACCAGCCCACCAATCCGCCGGTGAAGCCCGGCAGCCCCTCGATCTCCGGCACCTTGTGCATCGCGCGCAGGCGCTCAACCTCGGCCAGCGGATCGGCCAGCGTGCGCATCTCCACCACCTCGCCGTGCTCGCGCACCGACAGGTCGCAGCCACGGAACTCGTACACCCGTCGCGCCGGCAGACCAATGATCGAATAGCGGCCGAAGCGCTCGCCGCCCTCCACCGATTCGAACAGGTAGGTGTGCGGGCCGTCGGCCAGCTTCAGGTAGACGGACAGCGGCGTATCGAGGTCGGACAGCACCTCGCGCACCACGGGAACGAGGGTGAAGCCGTTAGATGCGTACTGCTGGAACCGGGCCTGCGTGGTCACGGGAAGCGTCCTTCGAGATGGGCATGGAAACGAACGGGGCGGCATTGCCACGCCACCATCGCCAGCCATGCTCGAAAGAAGGGATCGCCCGGTTCATGCGGCCCACTTTAGCGGCAGCCGGTGCGGGCGCGCAAACGCCGTTTCGTCATATCCCTGTCACCGGGCACGGGCAGCATGGGAGCCTATCGCAGGGACGACGGACGGGCAGGACGCCCAACGCTTGCGGCAGCCGGCGCCGCGCCTCCCCCTCGTGGCGCCGGCTTCTTTTTTTCCGCGCGATGGCGACACGATCGACCGGCTTCGCCCGCGCCGCGCCGGGCTCAACGCGCGGCAACCACCGCCCGCTTCATCTGCGCGATGACCGCCGCATAGTCGGGCTTGCCGAAGATCGCGCTGCCGGCGACGAAGGTGTCCGCGCCCGCTTTCGCGATCTCGCCGATGTTGTCCGGCTTCACCCCGCCGTCGATCTCCAGGCGGATCGGCCTGCCGCCGGCGTCGATCATCGCCCGCACCTTGCGCAGCTGCCTGAGCGCGGACGGGATGAAGGACTGGCCGCCGAAGCCGGGGTTCACCGACATCAGCAGCACGTAGTCGATCTCGTCCAGCATGGTGTCGAGCACGTCCAGCGAACTCGCGGGGTTAAACACCAGCCCGGCCTGGCAGCCCTTCGACTTGATCAGCTGCACGCTGCGGTGGACGTGCTTGCTGGCCTCGGGATGGAAGCTGATGTGGCTGGCGCCGGCGTCGGCGAACATCGGGATCAGCGCATCGACCGGCTCCACCATCAGGTGCACGTCGATGGGGGCTGTCACGCCATGCTTGCGCAGCGCCTCGCAGACCAGCGGGCCGATGGTGAGGTTGGGGACGTAGTGGTTGTCCATCACGTCGAAGTGCACCCAGTCCGCGCCGGCCGCTAGCACGTTGTCCACTTCCTCGCCCAGCTTGGCGAAGTTGGCGGAGAGGATCGAGGGGGCGATCACCGTGTCTTGAAGCAGGGTGGATTGCATGGTCACTTCTTCCGTAGTTTCTGGATGCGGTCGTAGGCCGCGTTGATCTCGCGCGACTTCTGCTCGGCGAGCTTCTGCAGCTCCGGCGCGGCGCCGGCGACGCGGTCCGGGTGGTACTGGCTCATCAGCTTGCGGTAGGCGCGGTCGATCTGGGCATCGCTGGCGCTTTCGGACAGGTCGAACACGCGGTAGGCCCAGTCCACGTCCGCGTTGCCGGCGTCCGGGCGCGGCGGCGCATCGCGCTTCGGCGCTGGCTTGCGCGACGGGGAAAAGGCGTCGTGATCGAACGCATAGCCGACCAGCAGGCCGAGCAGGCCGCCGACCGGATGGCGGAGCAGCAGCCAGCCCGCGATGAACCCGAAGAATTGTCCGTACCAGCGTCGCATCCGCGCAGTTTACAGGGCGGGCGGCGCTCCCCGGCCTTAAACTAGCGGCCCCCTTCGTCCCGCGCGCGCCCATGGCCACCACCCTGCTCCAGTCCGACCTGCCCGGCCTGAACCTGATCCACCGCGGCAAGGTCCGCGACGTGTTCGATCTCGGCGACGGCACCCTGCTGATGGTGGCGACCGACCGCCTGAGCGCGTTTGACGTGGTGCTGCCGGACCCGATCCCCGGCAAGGGCGAAATGCTCTGCCAGATCAGCAACTTCTGGTTCGGCCGGACGCAGCACATCATCGCCAATCATCTGACCGGGATCGACGTCGCCACCGTGCTGCCGGCCGGCGCGGACGCCGCGCTGTACGCGAAGCGCGCGGTGGTGACGAAGAAGCTGAAACCCGTCCCGGTGGAGTGCATCGCGCGCGGCTACATCATCGGCAGCGGCTGGAAGGACTACCAGCGCAGCGGCGCGATCAGCGGCATCGCGCTGCCGGCTGGCCTGCAGCAGGCGCAGCGGTTGCCGGAGCCGATCTTCACTCCGTCCACCAAGGCGGCGGTGGGTGACCACGACGAGAACATCGACTTCGCCGCCGCGGTGAATCTGGTCGGCCGCGAGCGCGCCGAGCAGGTCCGCGACGCGACGCTGGCGCTGTACGCCTTCGCCCGCGACTACGCGGCGCAGCGCGGCATCCTCCTGGCCGACACCAAGTTCGAGTTCGGCACCGACGAGGACGGCAAGCTCTACGTGATGGACGAGATGCTGACGCCGGATTCGTCGCGCTACTGGCCGGCGGAGCAATACGAAGTCGGCACCAGCCCGCCGAGCTACGACAAGCAGTTCGTGCGCGACTACCTGGAAACGCTGGACTGGAACAAGACCGCACCCGGCCCGAAGCTGCCGGCCGAGGTCATCGACAGGACCCGCGCCAAGTACGCCGAGGCGCTGGAGAAGCTGGCCGGCATTTCGGTCGATTGAGCGGGAGCCGGGCCGGCTGCGCACGCATACGCGGCCGAGCTTGTTCACTCTCCGCGATGCCGACAGAGTAAGCATCGCTTCGGTTCGGATGACGCCTCAGGATTCGCCGAACATCCGCGCGTCCGGCGCGAACGCGCGCGGCGCATAGCCGAAATCGCGGCGCGCGGGTTCCGCGTCGAACGTCAGGTCGTCGCGCATGCGCGCGATCGCGTCGGCGGTGAGGTCGCGGGCGATGCCGCGCGCCCGCGCCGCCGCCAGCAGCGCGCGGAACAGCGGCATCGGCAGCGCGTGCAGGCGCAGCGGCGGCGACTGGCAGGCCAGCACGCGGCGGATCATTTCGCGGTAGGGCAGCGTTTCGCCGCCGGGCAGGTCGTAGGCGCGGCCATGGGTGGCCGGCAGCGGCGCCGCGGCGAGCGCGGCGTCGGCGAGGTCTTCGACGTGCACCGGCTGGCGCAGGCCTTCCGCGCCGCCCGGCAAGGCGAAGCGGCCGAAGCGGCGCGCCATCCGCGCGATGCGGGTCAAGGTGGCGTCGCGGCCGGCGCCATAGACCAGGGTGGGCCTCAGCACGGTCACCGCCACGCCGCGTTCCTGGCCGCCGGCGAACAGGAGCGCCTCGGCTTCGCGCAGGCGACGCGCCACGTCGCGCTCGCCGGCATCGCCCGAATCCTGCTTGACATGGACGCTGGTGGAGCCGAACGCGACGACGCGCGGGCAGCGGATGCCGGCCTGCGCGTGCCAGCGCGCGAACTGGTCCAGCGGGCCGCAGCTGAAGATCGCATCCACCGCGTCGGGCAGCGGCGGCATGTGCGCGAAATCGCCGCGCAGCCAGCGCACGCCGGCCGCATCGTCCCGCGGCTGGCGCGAAAGCGCGTGCACATCCCAGCCTGCGGCGCGCAGTCGCTCCAGCAGCGCCGCACCGATCTGGCCGCTGCCGCCGAACACCAGCGCGCTGGTCATTGCCGCACTCCGCGCGGCAGCACCAACGCCAGCCAGGCGGTGCCGGCGAGCGCCGCGATCACCGACGCGCCGAGCACGCCCAGCACGCCTTCGGTGTAGTGCGCCGGCTGGCCGGCGTAGGCCAGCGAGGCGATGAACAGGCTCATGGTGAAGCCGATGCCGCACAGCAGGCCGAGGCCCAGCATCGACCGCAGGTCCATGCCCTGCGGGAAGCGCGCCAGCCCCAGGGCGCGCATCAGCAGCGCCGCGCCGACGATGCCGGCCGGCTTGCCCAGCACCAGCCCCAGCGCGATGCCCGCCGGCAGCGGCGAGAGCAGGTCGTCGAGGCGCAGCCCGGCCAGCGCGAGGCCGGCGTTGGCGAAGGCGAACAGCGGCAGGATCGCGAACGCCACCCACGGATGCAGCGCGTGCTCCAGCGTCTCCAGCGGCGAATGCTCGACCTCGTCGTCGATGGCGTTGCGCGGATCGACGTGCGGGATCATCAGCCCGGTGACCACGCCGGCCAGCGTCGCGTGCACGCCCGACTTCAGCACCAGCGCCCACAGCAGCAGGCCCAGCAGCAGATAGGGCGCCAGCCGCGTCACCTTGCGCCGGTTGAGCGCGAACATCGCCAGCGCCACCAGCCCCGCGCCGGCCAGCGCGGCCCAGTCCAGGCCCTGCGAATAGAACAGGGCGATGATGAGGATCGCGATCAGGTCGTCGGCCACCGCAATGGTCGACAGCAGCAGCTTCATCCCCAGCGGCACGCGCGGCCCGAGCAGCGCCAGCACGCCCAGCGCGAAGGCGATGTCGGTGGCGGTGGGGACGGCCCAGCCGCGCATCGCGCCGGCGTCGCCGTGGTTGAGCGCGACGAACAGCAGCGCAGGCACCGCCACGCCGGCGCAGGCGCAGACCACCGGCAGCGCCAGCTGGTCGCGGCTGGAGAGCTGGCCCGACACCACCTCGCGCTTGATCTCCAGCGACACCAGCAGGAAGAACACCGCCATCAGGCCGTCGTTGATCCACCAGTGCGCCGACTTCGCCCACGCGCCGCCGCCCAACGGCGTGTCGCGGAACACTTCGTAGGCGTGCGCCAGCGGCGAATTGGCGGCCAGCATCGCAAGCAGGGCGGCGGCGATCAGGACGATGCCGCCGGCCGCCTCCAGCCGGAAGAACTCGGCCAGTGCGCGTTGGGCGCGGGCGAGGATGGGAGCGCGTGGAATCATCGCCGCAGTATAGAAGGCGAGGCCGCGCGAGCCGCCTTCGTCGTTACGAGCAGCCCTCGACGTAATCCGCCTGCGGCGTCAGGCCGACCCGCCAGCGCACCACCTTCGCCGCATCGCCCTTGCCGTCGGTCTCGAACAGCAGCACGCCCTTGCCGCCGGCGGGATCCTTGATGCGCAGGTACTGGCCGTCGGTGTACTTGTGCGGCTGCTCCTCGATCCGGCCCGGATAGAGCCGGGCGATGTCCGCCTTGCTCATGCCGATCTTGCCGCCGCCCGGTGCGACCTCCTTGTCGCCGCCGATGTCGTAGCGGACGAACGTGCCGCCTTCGACCATGAACGCCGGATCGTTGTCCGAGCGCGCGGCGCGCTTCGGGCGCAGGTAGTAGCAGGCGTCGTCCTGCGGCGGGCCGAGCCGTTCGAGCGCGCCGCCCCATGCCTGCTCCATGTCGGCGGCGGCGATGCCGAGCTTCACGTCGCCGTAGCCGGAAAAGCCGGCCAGGCCGGTCTGTTCGACCGACGGAGCCGGCGCGACGGCATCCGCGGGCGCGGGTACGGGCGCCGGCGTTGTCGAAGCGGCCGGCGGCAGCGCGGCGGCGTCTTCGGGAGCGCGGTCGGGCGCGCCCCCGCAGGCGGTGAGCGCGGCGAGCAACGCCAGTGACAGCAGGGTGCGCATCGCGGGACTCCTTGTTCCGACGGAACCCGCAGTGTCGCCGACCGTGGTGAACGCGGCGCGAAGCGCGCCGATCGCCGCGTCGTGCAACCGTCATGCGGGCGACACGGGCCGCCGTTAGCGTGCTGCGCGTCGAACAGGGCCATCCCATGCCGCTCACCAAGACCGCACTCGCGCACGACGCCCTGCAGGCCGGTTCCCGCGCCGGATTGAGCCTGCCGGAGCGGCGCATCCTGATCGTCATCGACGGCAAGCGCACGCTCGACGAGGTGGTGGCGCTGCTGGGATCCGGCATCCTGCCGGCGCTCGACCGCCTACTGAAGGACGGCTACATCCGGCAATCCGATCCCCATGCCGACGCCGCTTCATCCGGTGGCGGCGTGGCCGGTGCCTTCACCGGATTGCTGCGCGCCACCACCGAGGCCTTGCAGGCGCGCACCGAACAGATCCGCGCCGGCATCGCGCGGCAGCCCGCGCCGGCAATCTCTGCGCCGACGCTTCCACGATTGTCCAGCGCGCCAACGGTGACGCCCGCCATCGCGCAAGTCGCACCGGCATCGCCCAGTCCCGCGCGCGGACAGCGCCGCTCGCTGGTCGCCGCGAAGATGTACATGATCGACATGCTGCAATTGCAGCGGCATCCCGACGCGGTGGAATGCAAGGCGCGCATCCAGTTCGCCGGTGGCGATGCCGAGCTGCTGGATGCGATCCTCGACGGCCTGCGCGCGCTGCACCGGCTGACCAGTGCCAGCTACGGTCAGCGGATCGTCGCGCGCCTCGGCGAGGCGCTGCCGGAAGCCCTGCTGCCCGCGCTGGAGCGGGCGGTGGCGACGTTGCACGCGCCGCCGGCCGAATCGGCGGGCAGCGCGCCGCAGCTGAAGCTGGTTGGCGGTTGAGCGCCCGGCTCAGCCCGGGAAGCGCTTCTTCAGCCCAGCCCAGCAGTCCGGGTAATCTTGCTGCCGATGCGCGGCGTCCAGCGCCTGCGCGGTCGGGCGGATCACCGCGCGGGTTTCGAACATGAAAGCCATCGTGCCGTCGATGTAGTCCGGCTTCGACGTATCCGCCGCGCTGGCCTTCTCGAAGGTCGCCGCATCCGGCCCGTGCCCGGTCATGCAGTTGTGCAGCGAGCAGCCGCCGGGCGCGAAGCCGTCCGCCTTGGCGTCGTACACGCCGTGCACCAGCCCCATGAACTCGCTGGCAATGTTGCGGTGGAACCACGGCGGGCGGAAGGTGTCCTGCGCGGCGAGGATGCGCGGCGGGAAGATCACGAAGTCCATGTTGCTGGTGCCGGGCGTGTCGCTGGGCGAATGCAGCACCAGGAAGATCGACGGATCGGGATGATCAAAGCTGATCGAGCCGATGGTGTTGAAGCGGCGCAGGTCGTACTTGTACGGCGCGCAGTTGCCGTGCCAGCCCACCACGTCCAGCGGCGAGTGGTCGATGGCGGCGCGCCACAGGTGGCCCTGGAACTTGGCGACCAGCTCGAAGTCGCCTTCGACGTCCTCGAAGGCGGCGTTGGGCGCGAGGAAATCGCGCGGATTCGCCAACCCATTGCTGCCGATCGGGCCGAGGTCGGGCAAGCGCAGCAGCGCGCCGAAGTTCTCGCACACGTAACCGCGTGCCTGCCCATCCGGCAGCGCAATGCGGAAGCGGATGCCGCGCGGGATCACCGCGATCTCCTGCGGTTCCACGTCCAGCACGCCGAGTTCGGTTTCGATGTGCAGGCGGCCCTGCTGCGGGACGATCAGCAGCTCGCCGTCGGCGTCGTAGAAGTAGCGCCCCCGCATGTCGCGGTTGGCGGCGTACAGGTGGATGCCGACGCCGGTGCCGGCTTCCGGGCCGCCGTTGCCGGCGACGGTGAACAGGCCGTCGATGAAATCGGTGGGCGTCCCGGGCACCGGCAGCGGGTTCCAGCGCAGCTTTTCCGGCGTCACCGGGCCGTGGCCGAAATCGTTGTGGAACGCGGGCTGTGCGAACGGCTCGAAGCGCCCGTGCATCGCCGCCGGCCGGATGCGGTACAGCCAGCTGCGGCGGTTGGCATGGCGCGGCGCAGTGAACGCGGTGCCGGTCAATTGCTCCGCATACAGGCCGTGGGCGACGCGCTGCGGGGAATTGCGCCCGACCGGCAGTGTGCCGGCGATGGCCTCGCTGGCGAACTCGTTACCGAAGCCGGACTGGTAGCCGTTCGATTCCATCGCAAACCCCGCAGGGCGGGCTTCGACCCGCCGATCCATTGTCGTTGCGGGCGGGCCAGGGCCAGCCCGCGCCTTGCAGTCACAGCACGCCGCGGCGCATCTGGTCGCGCTCGATGCTCTCGAACAGCGCCTGGAAGTTGCCTTCGCCAAACCCCTCGTTGCCCTTGCGCTGGATGATCTCGAAGAAGATCGGGCCCAGCGCGTTCTGGGTGAAGATCTGCAGCAGCTTGCGCTGCTTGGTCTCGGGGTCGGCGTCGATCAGGATCTTGTTCTTCGCCAGCCGCGCCACGTCTTCGCCGTGGTCGGGGATACGCGCATCGATCACGTCGAAATAGGTGTCCGGCGTGTCGAGGAACTCCACCCCCGCCGCGCGCATCCGCTCCACCGTCGCATAGATGTCGTCGGTGAAGCAGGCGATGTGCTGGATGCCCTCGCCCTTGTACACGTCGAGGTATTCGTTGATCTGCGACTTCGGATCGGACGACTCGTTCAGCGGAATCCGTACCATGCCGTCCGGCGCGGTCATCGCCTTCGACAGCAGGCCGGTCTTGGCGCCCTTGATGTCGAAGTAGCGGATCTCGCGGAAGTTGAACAGCTGCTCGTAGTAGCCCGACCACTGCGCCATGTTCCCCTGATAAAGGTTGTGGGTCAGGTGGTCGATGAAGGTCAGGCCGAAGCCCTTGGGCATCAGTTCGACGCCCGGCAGGTATTCGTAGTCCGGGTCGTGGATGGTGCCCTTGTCGTCGTAGCGATCGACGATGTAGAGCATGCAGCCGCCGATGCCCTTGATGACCGGCGCGGCCACCGCCTTGGTCAGCTCGTCCCTGGCGTCGAACGCTTCCGCGCCGTTCTTCAGCGCTTGCACGCGCACCCACTCGGCCAGCTTGTTGAAGCGGATCGCGAAGCCGCAGGCGGACGGGCCGTGCTGCTCGGCGAAGCGCGCGGCGAAGCTGTCCGGGTCTTCGTTGATGAGGAAGGTGCAATCGCCCTGCCGATAGGTGTGGATCGGGCGGGTCTTGTGGCGCGCCACCTGCACGAAGCCGAGCTTGCGGAAGTAGTCGTGCAGATGCCCGAGCTGCGCCTGCGGCGCGGTGTATTCGACGAATTCGAAACCGTCGATGCCCATCGGGTTGTCGAAGGTGGTCGGCTGCATGCCAAGATTGGGGTGCGCGCTCATGTCGGTGTCCTCAACGCCGTGAGCCCCCATTCTATAGTTGCAATTGCAACCATCACAAGATACCGCCCGCCATGCCCGACCACGCCGTCCTCGAACTCGAACGCTTCCTGCCCTACCGCCTCAGCGTGCTGTCCAACCGGATCAGCGGCGCGATCGCCGGCGCGTATTCGCAGCGCTTCGACCTGACCGTCACCGAATGGCGGGTGATGGCGATCCTGGGCCGCGCGCCCGACCTATCCGCCAACCAGGTGGCGCAGCGCACCGCGATGGACAAGGTGGCGGTGAGCCGCGCGGTGGCGCGGCTGCTGGAGTCGGGCCGGCTGCTGCGCAGCTTCGATGACGACGACCGCCGCCGCTCGGTGCTGCGCCTGTCGGAAGCCGGCTACGCGGTCTACGACCAGATCGTGCCGATGGCGCTGGGTTTCGAGCAGCAGCTGCTGGGCGACATGCCGGCGGAGCAGCGCGAACTGCTGTTCCGCCTGCTCGACCGGCTGGACGAACTGGAATTGCGCGCGGAAGCGGAATCGTCGCGCGCCTGACGCATGGGTTTTTGACGCGGATCGACGCGGATAAAAATCCGATCAGGAAAAGCTTGATCCGCGTCTTTCCGCGTTGACTCGCGTCCAACGCCTTTCCCGACGCAGAGCCCGCGCCGCCTATCCGCCGCAGCGGCGGTATTCGAACGGGATCCGCATCTCCTTGCCGTCGCGGCCCGGCCCGGCGATCCACGCGTGCAGGGCGTCGCCTTCGCGCCGGTATTCGATCCGGTTGGGGAAATCGTGGGCGGCGTTCTCGAAGCGGACGCGCTGCTCGCCGCGCTCCGCGATGGCGAACACCGTCGGCGCCACGCCGTTGGGCTGGACGTGGAAACCCGCACCCTCGCCGGCCGGCACGATCCGCATGAACTCGAACGATTCGGTCCTGCCGCCGCGCACGGTGCGCGACATGCCGAGCAGCGCGCCGCCCGCCTCGGGCAGCCAGACCTCGTCGATCGCCCGGTCCGCGCCGCCGCCGCACCAATGCCCGGCCAGCCAGTCGAACTCCGGCCCGGCCGCCGTGGCCGCGCCCGCCGCCAGCATCAGTCCCGCACCCAGCATCGCTTTCGCCTTCCGCATCGCCGTTCTCCCGTGATGGACGGACGCAGGCTAGCGCCGCTTCGCGGGGGCCGCTTGTAAAAACGCGCAGGCCGCGGTCCGATGCCGGTATGGACTACGCCGAACATCTCCCGCCGGACGATCTACGCCGCCACGTGCAGTGCCTGTGGCTGCTGCGCGACGACGCGCCGGACGACGGCATCCAGACGATCTGGCCCGACGGTCACTGCGAGCTGCTGGCCGAACTCGGCGTGCCGCTGCGCTTCCACGGCGCCGACGGCGCGGTCCGTGCCGACCAGCCGCTGTGCTTCGCCGCGCAGCAGCTCGGCCCGATCCGCCTGCAGGCGACCGGCCCGGTGCTGTGCCTGGGCCTGCGGCTGACGCCGGCGTGCAGCGGGCTGGTCGCGGGCAAGCGGCTGCCGGCGCTGCGCGACCACGCGCCCGATCTGCACACGCTGGATGCCGGGTTCGCCGGCGCGTTCCGCGCCGCCGCGCAGGCCGTCATCGATTCCGGTTCGCCCGAAACGCTATGGGCGCTGCTGCGCGAACGCTGCGCCGGCTTCGCGCCCGATCCGCTGGCGGAACGGGCCGTCGAACTCCTCGACGGCGCGGACGGCGACCTGCGCATCGCCGAACTGGCGGAGCGGCTCGGCGTCGGCCTGCGCACGCTGCAGGCGCGCTTCCTGGACGGCGTCGGCATGACGCCGAAGGAATACGCCCGCGTGCGCCGCCTGCAGGCGCTGCTGCGCACGCTCGATGCGGAGCGCGCCGGCATCGCCGACGCCGCCGCGCGCCACGGCTACAGCGACCAGGCGCACGCCACCCACGACCTGCAGCGCTGGACCGGCATCACCCCGGCCCGACTGGTGCGCGCGCTGCGCGGCGATCCGGACGGCGACGACGCGCTGCGGCTGGCCGCCGCGTTCGTGCGCGGCGCATCGGCTCAGTAGCGGTCGCCCAGCGCGAAGATCGGCCGGCGCGACTTCCACTTGCCTTCGGTGAAGTCGGGGAAGGGCAGCGTCTTGAAATCCTCGGCGATCGACTGCTCCGACAGCGGCGTGATCGCGCTCCACGCGACGGCATCGTAGATATCGATCGGCATCGGCGCGCTCGCCTTCACCGCCTCGATGAAGGCGTGCACCACGAACCAGTCCATGCCGCCGTGGCCGGCGCCGGCAGCCTTGTCGGCGTATTTGCGCCACAGCGGATGGTCGTACTGGTCGTAGTACGACTGCGCATCTTCCCACTTGTGCGGCGGGCTCCTGCCCTCGATGTGGATCGACTTGTTGACGTCCATCCACAGCCCGTCGGTGCCCTGCACGCGGAAGCCCAGCGAGTACGGGCGCGGCAGCGAGGTGTCGTGCTGGAGGATGATCGTCTCGCCGTTCTCGCAGCGCAGCGTGGTGGTGACCACGTCGCCGAGCTTGAACTGCACCTTGGCGTTCGGATGGTCCGGGCCGCCCTTCGGGTGCTTGAGGATGTAGTCGTGCAGCCCGCGCGCCTTGGTGGCGAACGCATTGATGTGGGTGAAGCGGTTGCCGCGGTGGATGTTGGCGTACATCGCGCAGGGGCCGATGCCGTGGCTGGGGTACAGCTCGCCGTTGCGGTCGATGGAATGCTGGGTGCGCCACTGCGCCTCGGAGAAGCCCTTGGCGCTGAACTCGACGCCGCTGCCGTAGGGCTCGTCCGGATTGCCGGAATTGAACTTCACCCCGCGCAGGTCGTGCTGGTAGCCGGCCTGCATGTGGACGAGTTCCCCGAACAGGCCGGCGCGCACCATCTGCAGCACCGCCATCACGTCGCGGCGGTAGCAGACGTTCTCCAGCAGCATGTACGGCGTGCCGGTGCGCTGCTGCGCGCGCAGCACGTCCCAGTGGTCCTGCAGGGTGATGCCGGCGACGACCTCGCAGCCCACCGCGATGCCGGCCTCCATCGCCGCGATGGCCATCGGCGCGTGCCATTCCCACGGCGTGACGATGAACACCGCGTCGATGCCCTTCTGCGCCAGCAGCGCCTTCCAGGCGTTGGCGTCGCCGTTGCCGCCGTACACCTTCGGCTTGCGCCGGCCGGCTTTCTCGATGATCGCCAGCGCGTGGTCCAGCATCACCTGCTGGGTGTCGCAGATCGCGACCAGCTCCACGTCGTCGCGGCTCAGGATCGGGCCGAGCTGCGATTGCCCGCGCAGGCCGGTGCCGATCATCGCCACCCGCAGCTTGTCGCCGCCGCGGCTCTTGGCGAAGGCGGGCGAGAAGGTGGCGGCGGCCACGCCGGCGGCGGCGGTGGAGATCAGGAAGTCGCGTCGTTTCATGGAAGTGGTGCCCTTGGAAATCGGATGGATCGTAGCGCGCGCCAGACGCCTGCCTGTCATCCCCGCTGGCGCGGGGATGACAGGCAGGCTCCCCTGTGGCGGCTCAGAACTTGTAGGTCGCGTTCACGCTGAAGACGCGGCCGAAGTTGTTGGTCCAGCCGGGGAAGTTCATCCAGTCGTTCGGGTCGTAGAACGGCAGGCGGTTGAACAGGTTCTTCACCGTCACGCCCAGGGTCAGCTTCTCGATCGGCCGCCAGTTCACGCTGAGGTTGGCCGTCCACCACGATGGCGCGCCGTCGCACTGGCTTGCGGGCACATCCAGATAGCCGCCGGTGCAGGTCTCCGCGTTGTTGTCCTCCGCGTCGATCTGGTCCCAGGCCCATTTGGTCGGGCCGACGTAGTTGATGTAGAAGCCGGTGTCCCAGTTCTTGTAGTTCCAGTCGGCGTTGAACGTGGCCCGCACGCGCGGGTTGTTGTAGTAGCCGACGAAGTTGCCGTAGTACCAGCCTTCGCCGTCGTCGAAGTTGTACATGTTGCGGCGGGCGATGGTCGCGGCCACGCCAATGTTCAGGCGGCCCCATTCGCCTAGGTCGAAGCGGCTGCGCGCGTCCACGTCGAAGCCGTCGATCAGGGCGCGCCCGCGGTTCTTGTACTGGCCGATCACGCTGGCGACGTTGCCGATGCTGTAGCTCGGCAGGACGCTCGGGCAGGTCACGCCGCTGGCCGGGTCGTTGCACATGGCGGCCAGCGCGGCCAGGTTGGCGAGGTCGGTTTCGGTGATCGGGAAGCGGGTCTTCGCGATGATCTCCTCCTCGTTGGAGTAGTCGGGCGCGACGATCTCGTTGCGGCGGTACACGAACCACCAGTCGGCCGACACCGACAGCCACTTGGCCGGCTCGAACACGAAGCCCAGGGTCGCGATCTTCGCCTTCTCCGGCGCCAGGTCCTGGTTCGGCTGGGTCATGCGCGCGACGTTGCGGCTGCAGTCGGAGTTGTACAGCGAATTGCCGAGGTCCTTGTCGGTCTGCCGCTGCGACTGCCGCAGCAGGCCGGCGATCGCGTTGGTCTCGGCGCAGCGGGTTTCGTCGCGGTAGCCGCCGATCTGCGCGTACACGCCGCCGGTGCCGGATTCGGCCAGGCTGGGCGCGCGGAAGCCCTGCGAATAGGTGCCGCGCAGCACCAGCTCCGGCAGCATCTGGTACTTCAGGCCGATCTTCGGCGCGACGTTGGCGCTGAAGTTCGGGTACTTGTCCACGCGCAGCGCGGCGTCCAGCTCCAGCTTCTCGGTCAGCGGCGCCACCGCCTCGCCGAACAGCGCGTAGGTGGTGCGCTTGCCGTCGAACCAGGAGCCGCCCTGCTGGGTGATCTTGCCGTTGGCGGCGTCCTCGTTGCCGGGGGTGAAGAAACTCTCGCGGCTGATGTTGAAGCCGAACGCCGCACGCACCTCGCCCGCCGGCAGGTTGAACAGCGGGCCCTCGACCTTGCCGTCCAGGGTGTGCAGGCGCGTCCACGACTGGATGTCGAAGGTCGGGAACGCCTCGCGGATCAGCGCGGCGTTGGCGTCGCTGATCTCGCCGAACTTGTACGCCGGGTGGTCGGAGATGATCACGCGGCCGGTGCCCGGGTCGATGGTGAACGGGCCGAACGCCTTGATGAAGCCGTCGATGTTGACGTTGGTGGTCTGGTAGGTGACCGAGTGCGAGCCGGCGGTGGCGAACGCGGTTTCCCAGCTCCACTCCTCGCCGAGCGCGCCGCGCAGGCCGGCCAGGAAGCGGTAGCTCTGGTCGGTGTTGCGCTGGCCGAAGTGGTTGCCGCCCACGTCCTGCAGCAGGTAGCTCAGGCCGACCACGCCGCCGTTCATCGCCCGCAGCTCCGGGCTGGCGTGGTTGTACTCGTTGTTCGGGCCCAGCCACGGGGTCAGGAACTGGTTGACGGTGGTGCCGGTGTTGCGCGAGAACCAGCTCTGCGGGTTGCCGGTGGTGGTGCCGTAGGCGCGCGGCGTGCCGCCGTTGGCGCGCAGGTCGATGTCGGTGAAGGTGGCCTCGGCGAAGCCCTCGGTGCTCTCGCCGATCAGGAAGTGCGCGTTGACGTAGGCGGTCATGCGCTTGGATTCGGCGCCGCCGTTGATCTCGTTGTTCAGCCAGGTCTGCCAGATGCAGCGGGTGCCGCTCGACACCGCGAGCACGTTGTCGCAGCCCGGCGCGGCCTCGTCCCGGCGCACCTTGGTCACCGGATCGATGGCGAAGTAGTAGCCGGGATTGAACACGCCCGGCGCGCTGCCGGTGCCGAGGCGCAGGTTCTCGACGTAGCTCGGGTTGTTGACGTAGTACTGCGCCGGGTTCTTGTCGTACCACTCGCTCAGCGGGATGCTGTCGCGCTGGTACAGGTTGACCGTGGCGTAGACGTTGTAGCGGTCCTCGGACAGGTCGCCGAAGCCGCCGGTGATGCTGGCCTGCTTCTCGCCGTAGGAATCGAAGCGCGGGGCGGTGTCCCAGGTGCCGCTGACTTCCAGCCCCTGGTAGGTGTGCTTGGTGATGACGTTGATCACGCCGGCCACCGCGTCGGTGCCGTACACGGCGGAGGCGCCGTCGGTCAGCACTTCCATGCGCTCGATGGCGGCGGCGGGGATCGAGTCGATGTTGACGAACTGGGTCTGGAAGCCGGCCGGCGCGCCGTAGTACGAGAGGCGGCGGCCGTTCAGCAGCACCAGCGTGCCCTGCGCGCCGAGGCCGCGCAGGTTGGCCTGCGAGGCGCCATCCGAGCCGGTGAACAGCGACTTGGAATCGACCTGCGCCGGGCGCGCCGCCGGCAGGTTGTCGAGCACCTGCAGCAGGGTGCGCGCGCCCATGTTCTCGATGTCCTTGGCGGTGACGATCTGCACCGGCGAGGCGGTCTCGGCGTCGACGCGCTTGATGTTGGAACCGGTGACCTGGACGCGCTCCAGTTCGGTGACCTTGTCGTCCTTCTTGTCCTGGTCGGTTCCGGCCTGCTGCGCGTACAGCGGGCCGGCGGCGAGCGCGGCGATCAGGGCGGCGGACAGCGTGCTCAGGGCGATGCGATGTTGGCGGCGGCTGGAAGACATCGGTGTTTCCTCGTTCGGCAGCAAGCGGCTGCGGCGTTGGGTGATGACAGCGGATGCGCGGGAAAGCTCGGGACGATCAGGGCGAAACGAGACTGGCGGCGTCGCCCTCCTGTCCGATCAGGACGGCGTTGGCCCAGTTGCCGCAGACCGCGGGCGACTGGGCGCCGAGCGTGCGCAGGCTCAGCGCGCGCAGGCCGCGCACGTCGAGCTCCGGCTTGACCACGCCGGGGGCCTTCACCAGCCCGCTGTCGTAGAGCAGGCGGCCGTCGCCCCAGACCTGGAAGCGCATGCCGCCGGCGGCGCGGCAGGTGTCGTCGATGCCGAGGTCGGCGCGCAGCAGGCGCCAGCCGCCGTCGAGCTTCAGGTCGATGCGGCTGTCCGCGCCGACGCCGAGGCCGCGGCGGAACTGCAGGCCGTTCATGCGCATGTCCGCGCCGCCACCGAACGCCTTGTCGCGGGCGACGGTGTTCGCCAGCGCGTCCGGCAGCGCCAGCTCGGAGAGATAGCGCTGCTGCGGCGGGCGCTCGTCTTCGCGATGTTCGAGGACGTGGAAGGTGGACAGCACGATCGGGCCCACGTCGAGCGGCTGCAAGGCATCGACCGCACGCGCCGCGTCGCCCTGCGCGGCGATGACCATCGGGTCGAGCGCGCTCGCACCGTCGCCGTCCGGGTTCTGCACGCTTAGCACGCGGAAGCGCAGCAGGCGGCCGGCGTGCGGCGCGAAGTCGATGCGCTGCAGGCCCTGTTCCAGCTTCAGCCGGCCGGTGGCAATGGGTCCGCCCCATTCGCCGTTGCTGTCGGCGACGTAGACCTCGTAGTCGCGGACCTGGCCGTGCTTCCAGTTCTTGTCGTTGCGCGGCGCCAGCTCGATGCCGTCGATCAGCTTGCGTTCGCTAAAAGCCACCGTCCATTCGTGCGCGCCGGTGCGCACGGCCTGGTCGCGCACCGTGCGGAACCAGGTGGCCGGGTCGTCGTCGAAGGCGTTCTCCAGCGGATGGCCGGGCTCCTCGGCCGGGCGGTTGACCACCAGCAGGCCGTCGGGCGGCAGCGCGCGGCCCTGTTCCGGCGCGGCCGGGAAGACGTCGTCGGCGCCGTCCTTCGCCGCCGGCACGTCGAGGCGGAACGCGAGCGCGCTGCGGATGCCGACCGGCGCGGTGCGCACGTGGACGCTGCCGTGGCGCTCGCTCGCGTCGAAGTACCAGCCTTCGTTCGCGGCGTCGAAGGCGGCGCGGTCGGTGAGCTGCGGCAAGGCGCGGCCATCCAGTTCCACCGCCTTCGGCGCGCTGCGGCTGAGCATGCGCAGCGCGTAGCGGCGCTGCGGCAATTGGCCGGCATAGCTGCCCTGTACCGCGTCGATGCGCACGCGCACCTCGCCGCTGCCCTGCGCCGGCGCGGACATCGCGACGGCCTGCGTGCTGGACTCGCCCCGCTCGAACCTGCGCGTGTTGCCGTCGTCCTCGTACAGTACGTAGGACGACTCGCCCCGCGGATACAGGTCGAAGGCGACCTCGTCGAGCGGCTTCTCGCCGTCGAACAGCATCGCCGGATACATCGGGAGGATCGCGCCGGCGCGCACGAACACCGGCAGCGTCGCCAAGTCGACCTTGCGGTCGAGGTCGCGGCCCTGCGCACCCGCCGTGAACTGCCGGCCGTCCCAGTAGTCGAACCAGCGGCCCTGCGGCAGATGGACGCCGCGCCGCCAGCCGCGGCTCGCGGCCTGGCTGCGGTAGACCGGCGCGACCAGCAAGTCGCGGCCGAGCAGGAACTGGTCCTTGTGCGCTTCGCCTTGCGCCTGCGGATCGGCCGGGTAGTCCCACATCAGCCCGCGCACGATCGGCGCGCCGGTGTCGGCGGCCTCGCGCGCCAGCCCGTACATGTACGGCGTCAGCCGCATCTTCAGCTTCAGGTAGTCGCGGTTGATGCTGCGGTAGGGCTCGTCGAACGCCCACGGATGCTTGCGCTCGTTCGCCGACCAGCCGGACATGCCCATCAGCACCGGGGTGAACGCCTTCCATTGCAGGTCGCGGGTGAAGGTTTCCGCGCTGCCGCCGAAGATGCCGTCCACGTCGCCGGTCGCATACGCGTAGCCCGACAGGCCGGAGCCGATCAGCGTCGGGATGTGCCAGCGGATGTAGTCCCAGCTGCCGCTCTGGTCGCCCGTCCACGCCACCGCGTAGCGCTGGATGCCGGCCCAGCCCATCACCGTCCACAGGAACGGGCGCGAATCGGAGTTGTCGCGCAGGCCGTCGAACGCCGACTTGTTGGCGTCCATCGCGAACTGATAGCCCTTGCCGGTCCAGGCCACGTCGAGCTTCTGCACGCGGGTGCCGGCCTTGCCGACCTCCCAGGCGATCTTGTCGACGCCGTTCTCGGTCCACAGCCCGGTGCGGAAGCCGTACTTCGCCAGCTCCTGCACGACCTTCGGCAGGTCGGTGTAGCCGCAGCCGTAGCCGTCGTTGGGCAGGATCCAGCCGCCGGGCATGTCGTGCTCGCGGTACTGCTTCGCCACGGAAGCGATCACGTCCGGCGTGGTGCCGGTGGGACCGTCGCTCCAGCCGGCGGGCACGGTGCCCGGCTTCTTCCTGTTGTCGCCGTCGTTGTAGCAGTCGGCGTCGCCGTAGGAGAACGCCCAACGCGGCAGCAGGCCGGCGCGGCCAGTCAGCGCGGTGTAGCGGTCGAGCAGCGCGTGCAGGTCGGCGCCGACGAAGTAGTAGGCGTCGAAGCGGTCTTCCTGGTGCAGCAGCGTGGCGGCATCGGCGTCGCGCAAATCGTAATTGCCGTCGCTCCACGTGTTGCGCAGCATGCCCCAGCCGTGCGAGCTGAGCAGCATCGGCGCGGGGCTGGGGCGGTCGCCGTCTTCCCAGCCGCCGGAGTAGGAGATCGGCAGCTCGCGGCCCTTGAAGGCGAAGCGGCCGTTCTGCTGGCCGCCGCCGTAGAACTGCTCGCCGACGTCGCTGGACAGCACCTGCACGCTCTGTTCCTTGGCGAGGTCGAGCGGCTGCAGCTCGTGCCACAGCGGGATCGCCTTGCCGCTTTCGATGCGCGCAAGCGACAACCGCAGCGGCGCGCGTTGGATGTGCAGCACCAGGGCGTCGGTGCGGATGCGCAGCTCGCCGGCGTCTTCCTCCAGCGTGGCTGTCACGTTGCTCGCCGGTTGCGGCAGCACGATGGGCGCGGCCTTGTCGCCGGCCGGCACCAGCCTGCCGTCGCGGCCGGCCTGCACGCGGATCAGGTCGGCCCGCAGCACGTCGATGCGCAGCACCGCGCCGGTATCGGTGGCGATCCGCCAAGCCTGGGCGCCGTCGGCGGCGGCGACCGGCGCGACCGTGCGCAGCGCGCCGATCGAGGCGGCGCAGACCGGCTGCGCCAGCGCCAGCAAGGCCACCGCCAGCGCGGCGACCAATCCGTTCCTGCGTGGTACGCGATCCGACAAGCAAGCCCCCGGCGCCGCGTCCCGCGCGGCTGATGGAATCGACGTTTCGACTCTAGGGCAGTTTTTTTCGATGTGTCAACAAAAAAGAAACTAAATAGCAAGATTAATGCGCTTATCGAAAGATTGTGTTGGGCGAGAGTTTCGCAAATCCCCATTCAGGATCTCCATACGCCGGCGTCCTGCGGCCATCACCTTGTCGCAGCCGCTAGACAAGTCCGGAAACCAGATCTTTCAATTTATTTTCGATATTTGACATTTCGAAAGAAAAGGCCGATCTTGCGTCGGCCTCACAGGAAAGTGGAATGCACGCCTCCCCGATCCCCGACGCGACCCTCTGGTCGCCTCCCGGCGGCCAACACACCGCCGAAGAAATCGCCCAGCAGCCCGCCCTCTGGAACGCACTGGCGGACGGACTGGAACGCGCGCAGGCGCAGCTCGACGGCTTCCTCGGCGACTGGCTGCGCGACCCGCTGCACAAGGTGATCTTCACCGGTGCGGGCAGCTCCGGCTTCATCGCCGAGATGGTCGCCGACCACGTCAACGCGTCGTTCCCCGCCGACGTGCGCGCGGTGCACACCACCAGCCTGCTGACCCACCCGGCGCTGTACCTGCAACGGGACCGCCCGACGCTGCTGGTGTCGTTCGGCCGCAGCGGCTCCAGCCCGGAAAGCGTGGCCGCGGTGGAGCTGGTGCGCGCCTGCGTGGACGAAACCCGCTTCCTCGACATCACCTGCAACGCCGACGGCGAGCTGGCGAAACGCGGCAAGGACCGCGCCGACACCTGCACCCTGCTGATGCCGCCGGCCAGCTGCGACCGCGCCTTCGCGATGACCAGCAGCCTGACCTGCATGCTGCTGGCGGCGCTCGCCGTGTTCGACGCCGCGCCGTGGCCGCAGCGGCTGGAGCGGCTGCGCACGCTGGCCGCGCTCGGGCACGAGGCGGCGACGCGATGGGAGCCCGCAGTCGAAGCGCTGACGGCGGCCGGGCACGCGCGCGTGATCTACCTCGGCAGCGGCCCGCTGGAAGGCTGGTCGCGCGAGGCCGCGCTGAAGCTGCTGGAACTCACCGCCGGCCGCGTGCCCGCCTTCGCCGACACGCCGCTGGGCTTCCGCCACGGCCCGAAGTCGCTGCTCGACCGCGACACGCTGGTGGTGGTGGTGCGCAGCGCGCAGCCGCTGGCGCGCCGCTACGAGCGCGACCTGCTCGACGAACTGCGCCGCGACGGTGTCGCCGGCCGCGTGCTCTCGCTCGGCCCGGCAGTCGAAGGCGATGCCGACGACGTGGCGCTCGCCGTGCCCGACCTGCCCGATCCGTGGCTGGCGCCGCTGTGGCTCGGCTTCGCCCAGCGCTACGCGCTGCGCCGCTCGGCCGCGCTCGGCTTCACCCCCGACAATCCGTTTCCGGACGGCACCGTGAACCGCGTCGTGCAGGGCGTCGTCATCCACCGGCATGATTGACCGGCCATGAGCGAACGCGACCCGACCGGCGGCACCTGCTACGGCCTCGACATCGGCGGCAGCAAGATCGAGCTGGTCGCGTTCGACGGCGCGATGCGGGCGGTTCACCGCCAGCGCATCGACACGCCGCATGCAAGCTACGCCGCCTTCCTCGACGCGGTCTGCGCGCTGGTGGCGCAGGCCGACGCCGCGCTCGGCAGCCGCTGCGATGCCATCGGCATCGGCCTGCCCGGCGTGCGCGACCGCGCCAGCGGGCGCCAGCTCAGCGCCAACGTGCCCGCACTGACCGGCCAGCGCGTCGGCGCCGATCTGGAAGCGCGGCTGCAACGCCCGCTGCACTTGGGCAACGACCTGCAATGCTTCGCCCTCTCGGAAGCCAACGGCGGCGCGGCGGACGGCGCTCCCAGCATGTTCGGCGCGATCCTCGGCACCGGCGCGGGCGGCGGCTACTGCCTCGACGGCCGGCTGGTGACGGGCCACAACGGCATCGCCGGCGAATGGGGACACTGGAGCATTCCCGCGCACCTGCTGGCGAAGCACGGCCTGCCGCTGCTGGACTGCGGCTGCGGGCTGCGCGGTTGCCTCGAACGCTATGTATCCGGCAGCGGCGTGGCCGCGCTGCACCGGCACCTTGGCGGCGCATCCTCCGACGCCGCGGCGGTGATCGCGGCGGCGCAGGCCGGCGAAGATGCCGCGCGGCAGGCGCTCGCCATCCACCTCGACCTGCTCGGCCACGCCTTCGCCAGCCTGGTGATGGCGCTCGACCCACACGTCATCGTGCTGGGCGGCGGCCTGTCGCGCCACGAACCCCTCTACGCCGCGCTGCCGGCGGCGGTGCAGGCGCATCTGTTCGCCGGCATGCGCGTGCCGCCGATCCTGCCGCCGCGCTTCGGCGACGCCGGCGGCGCGCGCGGCGCGGCGCTGCTGGCGCGCGCCTGACATCCTTCCGGAGACCTCCATGTCCCTCGTGCAATCGCTCATCGACGCCCACCGCAAGGGCGAACCCGTCGGCCTGTACAGCGTCTGCTGCAGCAACGAGCAGGCGCTGCTGGCGGCGATGCTGGTCGCGCAGTTCTACGGCACGCCGCTGCTGGTCGAGGCGACCTCCAACCAGGTCGACCAGTTCGGCGGCTACACCGGCATGACCCCACCGCAGTACCGCGCCTACGTGGAGCGGCTGGCCGACGCGCAGGGCTTCCCGCGCGAGCGCCTGATCCTCGGCGGCGACCACCTCGGCCCGAACGCCTGGCAATCGCTGCCCGCCGAGGACGCGATGGCGCACGCGCGCGAGCTGATCCGCGCCTACGTCGCCGCCGGCTTCCACAAGATCCACCTCGACTGCAGCATGGCCTGCGCCGGCGACCCGGTGCCGCTGCCGGACGACATCGTGGCGGCGCGCTCGGCGGAGCTGGCGCGCGTCGCCGAAGCCACCGCGCGCGCGGCCGAACTGCCGCCGCCGGTGTACGTGATCGGCACCGAAGTCCCGATCCCCGGCGGCGAAAGCTCGCTGGGCAGCGGCGTGCAGGTGACCACGCCGGAGGCGGCGGCGAAGACGCTGGAGATCCACCGCGTCGCGTTCGACACGCCGGACCTGCGCGACGCCTGGCAGCGCGTGATCGCGATGGTGGTGCAGCCGGGCGTGGACTTCGACCACAGCGAGGTGCAGCACTACGCGCCCGCCGCCGCGCGCGCGCTGTCGGATTTCCTCGAAACGCAGCCGCGCATCGTGTTCGAGGCGCATTCCACCGACTACCAGCTCGAAGCCTCGCTGCACGCGCTGGTGCGCGACCACTTCGCCATCCTCAAGGTCGGCCCGGCGGCGACCTTCGCCTACCGCGAGGCGCTGTTCGCGCTGGCGAGGATCGAGGACGAGCTGCTGCCGGAAAGCGAACGCTCGCACCTGATCGACGTGCTGGACCTCGCGATGCGCGACAACCCGAAATACTGGCAGGGCCACTACCAAGGCGACGAGCGGCAGCTGCGCCTGCTGCGCGCCTACGCGCTCAGCGACCGCTGCCGCTACTACTGGGGCGACGCCAAGGTCGCGGCGGCGGTGGACACGCTGATCGACAACCTGCAACGCCATGCGCCGCCGGCCATCCTGCTCAGCCAGTACCTGCCCGAGCAGCATGCCGAGGTGGTCGCGGGCCGGCTGCCGGCGGAACCGCTGGCGCTGGTGCGCCACAGGATCGCGCTGAAGCTGGCCGAGTACGCGCGCGCCTGCGCCCGCAACCAGGCCGACCCGCGCGACGGCAACGACGCCGGGCGCGCGCAACCGCTGCCGCAAGGCTAAGCTTCGGCGCATGACCGCAACGCCCGCTCCCACCACCCGCAACACCCGCCAGCGCCGGCAGCGGATCGTCGAACAGCTGCTGCAGCAGGGCAGCGTGCAGGTCGGCGAGCTGGTCGAACGCCATGGCGTGTCGGCGGTGACCATCCGCGCCGACCTCAACCACCTGGAGTCGCAGGGCTTGGCCGTGCGCAGCCACGGCGGCGCCAGCCTGCTGCGGATGCCGCCGCAGGAGCGCGACATCCACGAGAAGGACACGCTCAACCTGCCGCTGAAGGACGCCATCGGCGCGCGCGCCGCGCAGCTGGTGAAGCCGGGCGACAACATCATCCTCGACTCCGGCTCCACCACGATGATGCTGGCCCGCCACCTGCGCGGCCAGCGCGACGTCACGTTGATGACCAACGGCCTGAACATCGCCTGGGAGCTGGCCGGCGCGCCCGGCATCGTGCTGCGCCTGACCGGCGGCCTGCTGCACCAGCCCTCGCTGTCGCTGCACGGCAGCCAGGCCGAGGCCAGTCTGCACAGCTACGGCTTCGACACCCTGTTCCTGGGCGTGGACGGGCTGGATCTGCAATTCGGTGCGACCACCCACCACGAGCCGGAAGCCAGCCTCAACCACCGCATGGTGGAACGCTCGCGGCGGATCGTGGTGCTGACCGACTCGTCCAAGTTCGGCAAGGTCAGCCTGCACCGCATCGCCCGCCTCGACGAGATCCACACCGTCATCACCGACGCCGGGATCGGCGAGGAATACCGCGACGGGCTGCAGCGGCTGGGCATCGAGCTGATCGTCGCCTGAGTGGCACACAAACGGAAACGGCGCCCGCAGGCGCCGTTCCGCTGTTCCTTCTCCCTCCGGGAGAAGGTGCCCGAAGGGCGGATGAGGGTACGGAGCGCGATGCAGCATCACGACGTACCGAACCCTCACCCCAACCCCTCTCCCGGAGGGAGAGGGGCTCAATTTCCTCGGGAAGGCTACTTCACGCCGTGCATCAGTTTCTGGATCAGCGGCGCGACCAGGAACAGCGCGACGCCGCCGGCCATCAGGATCCAGAAGCCCTGGGTGTAGCTGGACAGCGCGGACGCCGTGGTCATGCCGGTTTCGCCGCTGGCGTGGCTGGCGAAGATGCCGGACAGGTTGTTGCCGATGCCGGTCGACAGGAACCAGCCGCCCATGCCGAAGCCGACCAGGCGCACCGGGGCCAGCTTGGTGGTCATCGACAGGCCGATCGGCGACAGGCACAGCTCGCCCACCGACTGGATCACGTAGACCATGAACAGCGTCCAGAACGGGATCTTGCCGGCCACCACCATGCCCGACAGCGCCGCCATCAGCAGCAGGAAGGCCAGGCCGTTGAAGATGATGCCCAGGCCGAACTTGCGCGGGATCGACGGGTTGTAGCGGCCCATCTTGATCCACGTCCACGCCACCACCGGCGCCAGGGTGATGATCGCCAGCGAGTTCACCGACTGGAACCAGCCCACCGGGAAGATCCAGCCGCCGAAATCGCGGTTGACGATCTGCTCGGCGAGGAAGTTGAACGAGCTGCCGGCCTGCTCGAAGAAGCACCAGAACAGGATGTTGAAGGTGAAGATGATCAGCATCGCGATGGCGCGGTCGCGCGCGACCTTGCCTTCGCGGATGCCTTCCATCAGCAGCATGGCGCACAGCGCGAGGAACAGCGCGGTCAGCACCAGCTGCAGCTTGGCCGCGTCGATGGCGAGCAGGAAGTAGTACACCGGCACCGACACCAGGCAGAACAGCAGCACGTACAGCACTTTCTGCATGCCGCCGTCGCCTTCCGGCGGACGGCCGATCCCGCCGAGCTGGCGGCGGCCGAACCAGAACCACACCAGGCTGATCAGCATGCCGATGCCGGAGGTGATGAACACGATCTTGTAGGTCGGCAGCTCCGGCGTGCCGCCGAAGGTGCGCTCGGCCATCCAGCCGGTCAGCAGCGGCGCGATCATCGCGCCGAGGTTGATGCCCATGTAGAACAGGGTGAAGCCGGAGTCGCGGCGCTCGTCGCCCTGCGAATACAGCTTGCCCACCATCGTCGAGATGTTCGGCTTGAACAGGCCGTTGCCCGCGATCACCGTGGCCAGGCCGATCTTGAACACCGTCTCGTCGGGCCAGGCGATCATGAACAGGCCCGCCGCCATCACCAGCGCGCCGAGCAGGATCGAACGCTGGTAGCCGATCACCCGGTCGGCGATGTAGCCGCCGAAGATCGCCGCGGCATAGACCAGCGCCAGGTAGGCGCCGTAGACGCGGCTCGCCGGCGCCTGCCCTTCGCCGCTGCCGGCGTAGAACTGCTGCACGATGTACAGCGTCAGCGCCCAGCGGATGCCGTAGAACGCGAAGCGTTCCCAGAACTCGGTCATGAACAGCATCCACAGCGGACGCGGATGGCCCATCACCTGCTTGAATTCCGGAACTGCGCCCGGCGTCGTGTCAGCGGCTCCGCTCATGCGGACTCCCCCCGTTTTTGGTTATAGGAATTGGCGTCTCGAACCGGCCGACGGCGGGCGCGGAACCGGGGGAGCATCGCCGAGGCGCGCGGGCAACGTCAAACCGCACGCATTCAGGACGATGTGCTGCAACGCAGCAGAAACGGCCCTCAGGGCGCGGCGTAGCCGCGGCCCGGTCCGATCGAGGTGCGCACCTCGAACAGCTCCGGGAAGAAGGTCAGGTCGAGCGCGCGCTTGAGGAACGACACGCCGCTGGAGCCACCGGTGCCGCGTTTGAAGCCGATGATCCGCATCACCGTGCGCATGTGGCGGAAGCGCCACAGCTGGAACTGGGTCTCCAGGTCGACCAGGTCCTCGCAGAGTTGGTACTCGCGCCAGTAGCGGTTGGTGTCCTCGTAGATGCGCTCGAACACCGGCAGCAGCGCCTCGTCCAGCACGTGCGGCTGGGTCCAGTCGCGCACCAGATGCGTTTCCGGCACCGGGTGGCCCCAGCGCGCCAAGTAGCGCAGGAACTCGTCGTACAGGCTGGGCGCGCGCAGCGCCGCGTCCAGCGTCGCCTGGCCTTCGGTGTCGTGGGCGAACACCTTGAGCATCGCCGCGTTCTTGTTGCCGAGCAGGAACTCCACCGTGCGGTACTGCAGCGACTGGAACCCGGACGACGGCCCGAGGATGTCGCGGAACTCCATGTATTCCGACGGCGTCAGCGTCTCCAGCACCGACCACTGCGCGGTGAGCTGGTCGAGCACGCGCTTGCAGCGCGCCGTCACTTTGCCGAACTGCCAGACGCGGTCGTTGCGCAGGTGTTCCACCGCCGCGCTCAATTCGTGGATCAGCAGCTTCAACCACAGCTCGCTGGTCTGGTGTTGGACGATGAACAGCATCTCGTCGTGGTGCGGCGGGTTCGACAGCGGCTGCTGCGCGGACAGCAGGCGGTCCAGCCGCAGGTAGCCGCCGTAGGTGATGCGGCCGGCCAGGTCGGTGTGGATGTCGGCTTCGAGGTCGCGGCGGTTGGCGCCCGCGGTGTCGTGTTCGCTGCTCATCGCGCGATTCTCGCACGCCCCCGCAGCGCATCGCGCTGACCGGCGTCAAGTGCCGTGCGATGCCGCAGCGCGCAACGGTTTGTTAGCGCGCCGCCGGTATCATTGAGCAATTGCTCCAATGCCAAGGCAACCATGACCACTGCCGCCACCTTCGAAATCGAATACCTGCAATACCTGCGGCCCGACGGCACGCTGGCCGGCCCGCTGCCGCAGGCGGTGCCGGACGCGGCGGCGCTGCTGCCGCTGTTCAAGCAGATGCTGTTCCTGCGCACCTTCGACGGCAAGGCGATCGCCCTGCAGCGCACCGGCAAGCTCGGCACCTACGCGGCCTGCCTGGGCCACGAGGCCACCCACGTCGGCATCGGCGCGTCGATGCAGCCCGAGGACGTGTTCGCCCCCAGCTACCGCGAATACGGCGCGCAGTTCGCGCGCGGCATGCAGCCGCGCGAGGTGCTGATGTACTGGGGCGGCGACGAACGCGGCAACCTGCTGACCGGCGCGCCGGCTCAGGATTACCCGTGGTGCGTGCCGATCTCCACCCAGTGCCTGATGGCCTCGGGCGCGGCGCTGTCCTTCAAGCTGCGCAAGCAGCCGCGCGTGGCGGTGGCCTGCTGCGGCGACGGCGGTTCGTCGAAGACCGACTTCTACGCCGCGGTGAACTCCGCCGGCGCCTACACCCTGCCGCTGGTGCTGTGCGTGGTGAACAACGGCTGGGCGATCAGCGTGCCGCGCAAGGCCCAGACCGGCGCGCAGACGCTGGCGCAGAAGGGTCTGGCCGGCGGCCTGCACTGCCTGCAGGTGGACGGCAACGACCTGATCGCGGTGCTGGAAGCGATGCGCCGCGCGCACGAGCGCGCGCGCAGCGGCGAAGGCGGCAGCGTGATCGAGTTCATCACCTATCGCCTGCACGACCACACCACCGCCGACGACGCCCGCCGCTACCGCGGCGAGGAGGAAGTGAAGGCGGCGTGGGAGAAGGAACCGTTCCTGCGCCTGCGCAAGTTCCTGACCGACGCCGGGCTGTGGGACGAGGCGCAGGAGAAAGCCTGGATCGAGGAGAGCGGCAAGCGCGTGGACGAGGAAATCAACGCCTATCTCAACACCCCGGTGCAGCCGGTGGAAGCGATGTTCGACTACCTGTACGGCGACATGCCGGCGGACGTGCTGGCGCAGCGCGCAGCCGCGCTCGCGCTGGAGGGCCGGGCATGAACGCGCAACCGATTACGCTCATCGAAGCGATCACCCAGGCGCTGGCCTTCGAGCTGCGCAAGGACGAATCCGTGGTCGTGCTGGGCGAGGACGTGGGCGTCAACGGCGGCGTGTTCCGCGCCACCGCCGGCCTGTCCGCGCAGTTCGGGCCGGAGCGCATCCTCGACACGCCGCTGGACGAAACCACCATCGCCGGCCTGACCGTCGGCATGGCCTCGCAGGGCATGAAGCCGGTGGCCGAGGCGCAGTTCGACGGCTTCATGTACCCGATGGTGGACTTCATCGTCTGCCACGCCGCGCGCATGCGCTACCGCACCCGCGGCCGCCTGACCTGCCCGATGGTGCTGCGCGTGCCGTGGGGCGGCGGCATCCGCGCGCCGGAACACCATTCCGAAGCCAACGAATCCATCTTCACCAACGTGCCCGGCCTGCGCGTGGTGATGCCCAGCTCCCCGCAGCGCGCCTACGGCCTGCTGCTGGCCGCGATCCGCGATCCGGATCCGGTGATCTACATGGAGCCCAAGCGCATCTACCGCCAGTACAAGGAGCTGGTGCCGGACGACGGCGAAGCCCTGCCGCTGGACGTGTGCTACGTGCTGCGCGACGGGTCCGACATCACCCTGGTCACCTGGGGCGCGCAGGTGAAGGAGACGCTGGAGGCCACCGACAAGCTGGCCGCCGAGGGCATCAGCGCCGAGGTCATCGATGTCGCCACGCTGAAGCCGCTGGACTTCGCCACCATCGCCGAATCGGTGGCCAAGACCGGCCGCTGCGTGATCGTGCACGAGGCGGCGAAGACCGCAGGCTTCGGCGCGGAAATCGCCGCCCGCGTCGCCGAGGAATGCCTGTTCGACCTGCTGGCCCCGGTCGAGCGCGTCACCGGCTACGACACCCACATCCCGCTGTTCCGCCTCGAAATGAAGTACCTGCCGAGCGTGGACAAGGTGGTCGCCGCCGCCAAGCGCGCGATGGCCTACCGCTGACCATGCAGGCGCGCGTGCACACGCCGTACCGCACCCAGTACGCCAGCCCGATCGGCTGGCGCGCGGGCGAGGTCGTCGCGGTCGGCGCGCGCGACACCGAATGGCCGGACTTCGCCTGGATCACCACCGCCGACGGCAACGCCGGCTGGGGCCCGGCGGACTGGCTGCAACCGCGCGACGACGGCCGCGCCACCGCCCTGCGCGACTACAGCGCGCGCGAACTGGACGCCGACGCGGGCGACGCCCTCCACCTGCACCAGGAACTGGGCGGCTGGTGGTGGGCGCAACACGGCGACGGCACCCAGGGCTGGATTCCCGCCCGCAACCTCGAAATCATCGACGAGACCTCCGCATGAGCAACAAGCGTTTCAATCTCCCCGACCTCGGCGAAGGCCTGCCGGACGCCACCATCGTCGAGTGGTACGTCAAGGAAGGCGACGTGATCCGCCTCGACGAAAACCTGGTCTCCATGGAGACCGCCAAGGCCGTGGTCGACGTGCCCTCGCCGGTGTCCGGCAAGGTGGTGAAGCTGGCCGGCGGCGCGGGCGACGTGATCGTCACCGGCACCTGGCTTGCCGAGTTCGAGATCGACCCCAGCCTGCCGCAGCGCGCGGAAGGCCAGGACACCGGCCACCACCACGGCCCCGCGCACGGCGTCGGCTCGCAGGACCCGGCGCCGGGCGACCGCGTGGTCGCCTCCGACGAAGGCGGCGCGATCCCGGCCGAGGGCGCACCGGCGCCGAAGGGCCACGCCGACGGCAAGCGCGACGACGCCGGCACCGTGGTCGGCGCGATGCAGGTCGGCGATGCGGTGGTCAGCGAGGCGGCGGTCGCCTCCGGGGGCGTCAAGGCGGTGCCGGCGGTGCGCGCGATGGCGCGCAAGCTCGGCGTCGACATCGCCCGCGTGCGCGCCACCGGCCCCGACGGCACGGTCGGCATGGACGACGTGAAGCGCGCCGCCGCGGACGGTTCGGCCAAGGCCGGCGCCGCTCCCGCCGCCGCGCGCGCGGTAGCACCGGCCGTCGCCGCGGCGCCCGCCGCGCCGACGCAGCGCAGCACCCTGTCGCAGTCCGGCAAGCCGATGCGCACCCAGCCACCGGGCGTGGCCGCCTCCGGCCAACCGGAACAGCTCAAGGGCGTGCGCCGCAACATGGCCCGCGTGATGGCCGATGCCCACGCCAAGGTGGTGCCGACCACGCTGGTGGACGATGCCGACCTGCACGCCTGGATCGGCAAGCAGGACATCACCGCGCGCCTGATCCGCGCCATAGTGACCGCCTGCAAGACGGTGCCCGCGCTCAACGCCTGGTTCGACGGCGACAACCTCGCCCGCACCCTGCATCCGCACGTCGACATCGGCATCGCCGTCGACACCGACGACGGCCTGTTCGTGCCGGCCCTGCGCAACGCCGACATGCTCGACGCGCGCGGCATCCGCGAGGGCATCAACCGCCTGCGCACGCAGGTCGAATCGCGCACGATCCCGGCCAGCGAACTGTCCGGCTACACCATCTCGCTGTCCAACTTCGGCATGTTCGCCGGCCGCTACGCCACGCCCGTGGTGGTGCCGCCGTGCGTGGCGATCGTCGGCGCGGGCAAGCTCTGCCATGACGTGGTGGCGGTGATGGGCGGCATCGAAGTGCACCGCCGCATGCCGATCTCGCTGACCTTCGACCACCGCGCCTGCACCGGCGGCGAGGCCGCGCGCTTCCTGAAGGCGCTGCTGGACGATCTGGCGCAGCCGAACTGAGCCGCAACAGCGACGGCCTCGGCTGTGTCGCTGCCGCCACGCTCTCGTCGGGTATCGATTGTTCGGAACGTCCGCCGGCATCGCAGCCGGAATAGGGAAGCATCGGGGCGTGGCGAATGCCGGCGCCCCGCACGCAACCGCGAGGCGTACGGCCTGCCGGAGGATCAGTGCGCCAGCGTCATCCCTTGGTCGGCGCGATCCACAAGCGGTCGGCGGCCAGATCGAAGGTGATCTGCCAGTTCACCAGCACCGGGATGCCCACCACGCCATCGCGCACCATGTCGCGCACCAGCGCGCGGGTCTTCAGGGTCAGGTCGCGCTCCTTGCCGTTCAACTTGAGCTCGTACGGCTGGGCCTTCTCCACGGCGGGGTCGGCGCCGGCTTCGGCGGCCATCGCGGTGGGCAGCAGCACCGGCGCATCGCCCCCGCTGTCCAGTTCCAGCCACAGGTCGCCCTTGTCGGTCTTGGAGCGCGCGTAGACACCCACGCCGCGCGCGCTGCTGCCGTATCGGCTCACCCTGATCGGCAATTCCACCGCGTCCGCCACGCGCGCCGCCAGGCTCTGCTGCGTTTCGAACGTCAGCGTCCCGGCCCGCAGATCTAGGGTGAAGACCTGGCCGTCCAGTGCATCAAGCGCCAGCGATCCGTCCACCGGCTCGTCGCCCTTGGCCAGCACGGCCGCAAGATCGAACACGCCGGCGGTGATGGGGGCCAGCGTGCGGCCATCCGCCAGCGCGATCTGCACGTTCTCGCAGCGCGGCATGTCGAGGCGTTCGCCAGTCAGGCGGAAACCGGAAATCTGGCCCCACGGCGCGCAGCCGATCCGCTTGGCGAAGGCCTTGTCCAAGACGGTGACGCCGCCGCCGGTATCCAGCAGGAACCGGCCTTGCTGGCCCGCCACTTCGATCTTGATGTCCCGCTTGCGCCCCATGAAATCGCCGAGCGCGACCGGCGATGCCGATCCGGGCCCGTCCGCTGGCGCTGCGGCGGCGGAACCGGGAAGCGGAAACATGGTGACCAAGGCAAGGGCGACGGCCAAGGAGAGGGTCGAGCGCATGACACTAATCCTAGTGTTGTATTGAAGTACAACACTAAATCATCTTTTTCACCCCCGCAACCCTGACCAATGGCGACAATCAAACGTCACGGTCGCCCCGCAGGAGCCCCTACATGCCCCACCGCAGCCGCCTCTCCGGCTTCATCATCGACTGCAACACCGGCGACCTCGACGCCGCCGCCGACTTCTGGGCGCAGGCGCTGGGCTGCACCGTCGCCGATCGCGATGCCGGCGACGCCACCGCCGAGTACCAGATGCTGGGCGACACGCCGGGCGAGTTGCACATCGAAGTGCAGAAGGTCGATCACCCTTCGCGCGTGCACCTCGACATCGAAGCCGACGATGTCGACGCCGAAGCCGAGCGGCTGGAAAAACTCGGCGCCAGGAAGATCGCCTTCGTGAAGCGCTGGTGGGTGATGGAAGCGCCGACCGGGCAGCGCTTCTGCGTGGTGAAGATGAAGTACCCCGAGCGCGGCGCGCCGGCGAAGACCTGGGACTGAACCGTCAATACGGATGCGGCAGGCTTGAGAGTTGCCGCATCCGCCGCCACGCGGCGGCCAGCACCGCGCGGTCGCGCGCACTGGACAGCGAGAACGCGCGCACGCGGCCTTCCGGTTTGTCGCTGCTGCGCGACACACCCGTCTCCACCACCGCCGGCTCGCCGGCGTGGAATTGCAGCACCTGCTGGCGCACGTCCGCGTCGCCGGTGTTCACCGCCCACACCCGGCCTCCGTACAACGACGTCACCCGCGGCACCTGGGTATGGGCCACGATGATGCGGTCCACGCCGAATCGCGCGGCGGCCCGGTCCACGTCGGCCTGCGTGGCGCGCGGGTATTTGCCGTCCAGCGCCATGACCATGCCACGGTACTGGGTCAGTCCGGTGAAGCCGAGCACGGGTTCGAATTCCGCCGCGCCGGCGCGCGGCGCGCGCCAGTAGTCGCGCATGCGCCGGTTGAGCGCGGGCAGATCGTCCGGCCCGGCGGCGAGCTGCGGGCTGATGCCGCCATGCACGAACAGGGTGCGCCCGAGTTTCAACATCACCGGCTGCGCGCGCAGCCAGTCGCCGAGCAGCGTTCCCGGCCCGTAGCCGGCCGCATAGCCGCCCAGGCGTTCCAGCGCGTAGGCATGCTCCGGATCGGCGCGCGAGAAATTGCCGCGCAGCGCGTATTGCTCGTGGTTGCCGAGCAGCACGTGCACGGCGCCGCCCGCGTCCTGCGCCTGCAGCGCAAGCTGGTGCAGGCGCCAGAGCACGCCGAACACCTCGCGCCCGCGATCCACCGAATCGCCCAGGACCACCAGATGGCCCTTGCCGTAGCGCCACTGCCCGTCGCCGTCCGCAATGCCCAGCTTGCGCAGCGTGTCGTCCAGGAACCGCGCGTTGCCCTCGATGTCGCTGACCACGGTGATCTCGTCGGGCATCGCGCCGTCGGCGACCGGCGGCGCCGGCTGTTCGATCCGCAGCGCGTGGCGCTGCCCCGCGCATTCGAACGACAGCGCCGGCCCGCTGCCGTCCGCGCGCATGACGCGATCCTCGCAGAACCATGCCGCATGCCAGCCGCCATCCGCGTCCCGCCGCACCACCGGGCCATCCAGGAAACCGGCGATCCGTGCCTGCCCGGCGCCGTCGGCGTACAGCGGCACCGCGATCGAACCGACGCGCGACAACGGCAGCAACAGGCGGACGTCGACGCCTCCTGCGGTCTGCTTCACCTGCGCGTTCTCGAGCCAGGCGGCAAGTCCCGCGAGCGCCAGCACGCACGCCGCCGCCAGCGTCCATCCCAGCTTCCTGCCCCATGCGCGCCTTCGCGTCATCGCCTGCCCCTTCCGGATTTATCTTTATGTGAAATAAATTAGCTTCACGTGAAGCCATTGGCAAGGTTTGCTACGCTGCGGCGATGCCGAAGACGCCCCCGCCCGCACAGGACCTGATCGACCGCCTGCAAGAGGACTGGTCGCGCGAACGGCCGGAGCTGGCGACCGGCGCGATGGGCGTCGTCGGCCGGGTGATCCACCTCGGGCACCGGTTCGAGGCCGATGCGACGCGCGTGCTCGCGCCGTTCGGCCTGCACTACACCGATCTCGACGTGCTGGCCACGCTGCGGCGCAGCGGCCGCCCGTACCGGCTGAGCCCCAGCCAGTTGCAGGCGTCGGTGCTGCTGACGTCCGGCGCGATGACCGCTTGCCTCGGGCGGCTGGAACGCGCGGGCCTGATCGCGCGCGCGCCATCGGAACACGACCGCCGCTCGATCCATGCCGAACTCACGCCGGCAGGCCGGGCGCTGGTGGACAAGGCCTTGCCCCTGCGCTTCGCGGAAGCGGACCGCCGCGTCGCCGGACTCAACCAGGCCGAGCGCAAGGAACTGGCTCGCCTGCTGCGCAAGCTCACCCTGGCGACGGATGCGGACTGAACCGCGTCAGGCGTGCGCCAGCACCCTGCGGCGCAGCCAGAACGCGCCGCCCAGCACCGCCAGGAACACGCCGTAGCCGACCGAGGTGGCGAGGATCTGCGGCCACAGCGCACCGTAGCTGCGGTCCGCGTAGCCGTAGCTCCAGTACAGGCTGGCCGCGCAGCCGGCGAACGCCAGCAGCAGCGCGGCCGCGTCGAAACGCGCGCGAGCGGCGCCGCGCGGCTGGCGCGGATACAGCCAGTACAGCGCCGCCAGGATCAGGAACCACGGCGTAAACAGGATCAGCGCCAGGATCGGCAGCGTCGACAGCGCGCTGCTCACGCTTTGCCGCCCTCGCCTTCCAGCGCCGCCGCCACGAACGCCGCCAGCGCGGCGTTCACCTCGTCGCTGCCGACGCCTTCGCCCAGCGCGAAATCCGTCATCTCCGCATCCAGCGCGCCGTTCTTGATCGAGGCGACGCGCTGGCCGGCGTCGCGCGGCGAATCGAAGCCGACGCTCTGCAACAGCACGCGCTCGCCCTGCACCAGCTTGAAGTAGAACTTGCCGTCGGCGTCGCGATACTGCTTGAACACGGGCAGTGCGTCGGCGTCCTTCTTCGCCGCCTTCGTTTCGACGTCGGCGATCGCCGACAGGTCGCGCAGGCCCACCGCTTCGCGCAGGCGGACCAGCGCGGGCGTGGCGTGCAGTGCGCGCAGGCGGGCCGCGCCGTCGCGCAGGATCGCCTCGATCTCGGCGGGTTTCGCCATCAGCGCCTCGTACTTCTCGCGCAGCGGCCCGATTTCCGCGTCGATGCGCTCGAACAGCCGCTGCTTGGCGTCGCCCCAGCCGATGCCGTCGGCGAAGGCCTGCGCGAACGCGGCGGTTTCCTCCCTTGAGGCGAACGCCTGGTAGAGCTGGAACAGCGCCGAGCCCTCGGTGTCCTTGGGCTCGCCCGGCGCGCGCGAGTCGGTGACGATGCCGGCGATCAGCTTCTTCAGCTCGCCGCGCGGCGCGAACAGCGGGATGGTGTTGTCGTAGCTCTTGCTCATCTTGCGGCCGTCGAGGCCGGGCAGGGTCGCCACCTGCTCGTCGATCACCGCCTCGGGCAGGACGAAGTGGTCCTTGCCGTACACGTGGTTGAAGCGCTGGCCGAAATCGCGCGCCATCTCGATGTGCTGGATCTGGTCGCGGCCCACCGGCACCTTGTGGGCGTTGAACAGCACGATGTCGGCCGCCATCAGCACCGGGTACATGAACAGCCCAGCGGTGATCCCGGCGTCGTCGTCCTCGCCCTCGGCGCGATTCTTGTCCACCGCCGCCTTGTAGGCATGCGCGCGGTTGAGGATGCCCTTGCCGGCCACGCAGGTCAGCAACCAGGTCAGCTCGGTGATCTCGGGGATGTCGCTCTGCCGGTAGAACCACGCCTTGTCCGGATCCAGGCCGCAGGCGAGCCAGGTCGCGGCGATCTCCAGCGTCGAACGCTGCGTCTTCGCCGGGTCCTGCGCCTTGATCAGGCTGTGCAGGTCGGCGAGGAAGTAGAAGTTCTCGACGTCGATCGCCCCGGCACTGGCCAGCGCGGGACGGATGGCGCCGACGTAGTTGCCGAGGTGCGGCGTACCGGAAGTGGTGATGCCGGTCAGGATGCGGATCTTGCTCATGGAATGCGGCGTGGCTGCGGTCTGCGATGTGCCGGGCATTCTAACTGGCGAGGCCGCAACCCCGTTCCCGCCCATGGCGCGTTGGCAGGGATGCAGCGCGATCGCTGCGCCCCGGAGACCGCCATGTTCCGCCGCCTGCTGCCCGTCCTCGCCGCCGCCTCCCTGCTTGCCTGCGCGCTGCCGCTGCCGGCGCGCGACCTCGTCCGCCTCGACGTGGTCGACCGCGACCTCGGGCAGATCCTGCCCGAATACCGCCATCGCGGCCAGGACTGGATCGCCGGCACGCCCGCGCACCGCTATTCGGTGCGCCTGACCAACACCACCGGCGAGCGCGTGCTGGTGGTGCTGTCGGTCGATGGCGTCAACGCGGTGAGCGGCGAGACCGCCGCGCCGTCGCAGGCCGGCTACGTGCTGGGCCCGTGGGAGACCGCCGACATCGCCGGCTGGCGCAAGTCGCTGGACGACGTCGCGCAATTCGTGTTCACCGCGCTTCCCGACAGCTACGCCGCGCGCACTGGGCGGCCGGACAACGTGGGCGTGGTCGGCATCGCGGTGTTCCGCGAACGCGCGGTGCCGCCGCCGATGCCCGCGCCGCCACCGGTGGCGGAAGCCCGCGGCGCGGCGAAGGCCGCGGCGCCCGCCAGCGCCGACCGCGCGATGGCGGCGGAGGCGATGCCGCAGCGCATCGGCACCGGCCACGGCCAGCGCGAACGGGCGCCGGTCGGCCGGACCGAGTTCGTGCGCGCCACTCATGCGCCGGAACAGGTCAGCCAGCTGCGCTACGACAGCGTCGATGCATTGGTCGCGATGGGCGTGCTGCCGCGCCGGCATCCCGCCTATGCGGGCAACGGGCCGCGTGCGTTCCCGAACGGGTTCGTGCCCGACCCGCCGCGCTACCGCGAGCGCTGAATCGGCAGATCGGACAGCATGAAGGCGCGGCTTACTTCGCCGCGCCCTCGATCTTCTCGCCGGCCTTCTGGATGTCCTTGCCGGCGCCGGCAATGGTGTTGCAACCGGCCAAGAAGGCCATGCAGGCCAGCGCCAGCACGGCCAGTTTCATCGTCTTGTTCATGCGGTTCTCCTCGCGTTCGGCGGCACATTACCGGGCGGCGGGGAGCGCAGCAAGACGCCGCCCGCCGCGCCGGCATCCGCGTCCCTGCGGAGTACCGGCGCGGCAGGCGGAAACGATCAGCACTTCATGTCCTTGCAGTCTTCGGCCTTCTGCTCGACCTTCTCGCCGGCCTTCTGCACGTCCTTGCCGGCACCGGCCATCGTGTTGCAAGCCGTGAGGCCCGCGCTGACGAACATGACCAGGATGAGCGTGGCGAACATGCGCTTCATGGAGCCTCCTACGGCTGTCGTGTGAGCCTCCATTTATCCCGGCCCGGCGTGAAGCAGATGTGCACGCCAGCGAGCCAGGCAAAACCGCGGATGAATCAGTCCCGGTTGCGCGCGATCACCGTGATGTGGCCGTTGGTCTCCAGCAGCGCCAGACGGACCTCACCGATGTCCTCGATCTGGTTGCTGCGCAGCGCCTCGGCGAAGTCCTCGCTGCTGACCAGCTCGCGCCGCAATACGCGCTCGAACACCTTGCCGTCGCGCGCCAGCACCACCGGCACGCCTTCGAGCAGCCGCTCGGCCCGGCGGCTGCGCGAAGTCAGCAGCGCCACCGCGTAGTTCAGCACGATCAGCGTCACCGCCATGATCGCCGCGCCGGTCAGCGAGTTGTCGCCGCCGTTGATGCCGTTCTGCACCGCGTTGCCGATCAGGATCAGCAGCACCAGGTCGAACGGCGTGAACTGTCCCACCGCCCGCTTGCCGGACACGCGCACCAGCAGCATCACCAGCACGTAGACCGCCGTCGCCCGCAGCACGAACACCCACCACGGCGCGGACAGCTGGAACAGCTCGTTCATTCGGAATCCCCAGGATGGTCGCCTTCGCTAGCCTGCCCTCTATTGCCGCCGTGGGGAATGGCATGACGACAAAGGAATTTCATCTGGAGGAGAGCCCCCTTTAGTAAAGGAGGCGCGGCGAAGCCGCGGGGATTTGGAGGTCGCGGCTCGGGGCCCACAGTTTGCGCAGCGAACTTTGGGTTTTTGCGGCCGCCAAAAGGCGGCCACAAAAAAGCCCCGCAGCCAGGGGGGGACTGCGGGGCCGGGGGAAGGCCGGTTGGGGAGGACCGATTGCCTTCCGGGGTGATCACACCAGGGGAGGGGTAGTGATCGGCAACAGGCGTTGCACCTGTTGCGAGCTATATGACCACTCCGCACATGGATGGTTCGTGAAGATTCGGGTTAAAAAACCGTTCGGTTCAGGAATGATTCATTGCAATTCCACGGAATCCTTCCAAACCCGCTCCACATCACGCTTTCAGCGCCAAAAACGAAAGCAGTTTCAGTGCGCTTCTTCCCAATTCATCCCCACGCCGCTGTCCACCACCAGCGGCACCCGCAGCTGCGCGGCGTCGGCCATCAGCGCCGGCACCCGTTCCAGCAATTCAGGCACGAACGCCTCGTCCGCCTCGAACACCAGTTCGTCGTGCACCTGCAGGATCATCAGCGCGCGGCTTTCGCCAGACACGCTGCGTTTGTCGGCCAGCCAATCGTCCACCCGCACCATCGCCCGCTTGATGATGTCGGCGGCGGTGCCCTGCATCGGCGCGTTGATCGCGGCGCGTTCGGCGCCGGCGCGCTGGGACGCGTTGCGCGAGTGGATGTAGTCCAGCGCCAGGCGCCGGCCGAACACCGTTTCCACGTAGCCGGCGTCGCGCGCCTGCTGGCGGGTGCGCTCCATATAGTCGCGCACGCCCGGATAGCGGCTGAAGTACAGCGCGATGTAGTCCTGCGCCTCGCCGCGGCCGATGCCGAGCTGGCGCGCCAGCCCGAACGCGCCCATGCCGTAGATCAGGCCGAAGTTGATCGCCTTGGCGGCGCGGCGTTCGTTCGCCGACACCTCGGCCATGGGCTTGCCGAACACCTCGGCCGCGGTGGCGCGGTGGATGTCCGCGCCTTCCGCGAACGCGCGCAGCAGCGCCGGGTCTTCCGACAGGTGCGCCATGATCCGCAGCTCGATCTGCGAGTAGTCGCAGGCCACCAGCTGGCGTCCGTTCGGCGCGACGAAGGCGGTGCGGATGCGGCGGCCTTCCTCGCTGCGGATCGGGATGTTCTGCAGGTTCGGATCGGACGAGGACAGCCGCCCGGTGGCCGCGCCGGCCTGGTGGTAACTGGTGTGCACGCGGCCGGTGTCGGGATTGATCATCTCCGGCAGCTTGTCGGTGTAGGTGCTGCGCAGCTTGGCGAGGCCGCGGTATTCGAGGATCACGCGCGGCAGCTCGTGCTGGTCGGCGATCGCCTCCAGCGCCTCCTCGTTGGTCGAAGGCGCGCCGCTGGGCGTCTTCACCAGCGCGGGCAGCTTCAGCTCGTCGAACAGCAGCGCGCACAGCTGCTTCGGCGAATCGAGGTTGAAGCTGCGCCCGGCCAGTTCGGTGGCTTTCTGCTGCGCGGCCAGCATCCGCCGCGACAGCTCGGCGGACTGCCGGCGCAGCTCCTCGGCGTCGATCATCACGCCGTTGGCCTCGACCCGCGCCAGCACCGGCACCAGCGGCATCTCGATGTCGCGGTAGACGGACAGCAACGACGGCTCCGCTTCCAGCTTCGGCGACAGCACGCGATGCAGGCGCAGGGTGATGTCGGCGTCCTCGGCCGCGTAGCGCGTGGCGTCGTCGATGGCGACCTGCGAGAACGGGATCTGCTTGGCGCCCTTGCCGGCCACGTCCTCGTACTTGATCGTATCGACGCCGAGATGGCGCTTCGCCAATGAATCCATGTCGTGGCGGGCGATGCCGGCGCTCAGCACGAAGCTCTCCAGCATCGTGTCGTCGGCGTAGCCCGCGACCATGATGCCGTGGCGGCGCAGCACGTGCAGGTCGTATTTGCCGTGCTGGCCGAGCTTCTTCTTCGTCGGATCCTGCAGCAGCGGACGCAACGCCTCCAGCACCGCGTCGCGTGACAGCTGCGCGGGCGCGCCGGGATAGTCGTGGCCCAGTGGGATGTAGCAGGCCTTGCCCGGTTCGACGCTGAAGCTCAGGCCGACCAGGTTCGCGCGCATCGGGTCGAGCGAATCGGTTTCGCTGTCGAAGGCGAATTCGTCGGCGGCTCGCAGCCTGGCGATCCAGTCCGAAAGCTGCGCCTCGGTCAGCACCGTTTCGTAGTCGCCCGGCGCGGACAGCGCGGGATCGAGCCCATCCAGCGCTACCGGCGCGGCCGACGCCACGAAGCCGCCGCCGCGCGCAACGCCTGGCTCCTTCTCCGCAACCGCGCCCGACGCCGCGCCGCCGTCGAGTTCCTTCAGCGCCTGGTTGAAGCCGTAGCGCGCGTACAGCCCGCGCAGCGCCTCGACGTCGCGCTCGCGCAATGCGAGGTCGGCCGGCGACTGCGCCAGCGCCACGTCGGTCTTGATCGTCACCAGCTCGCGGTTCAGCGGCAGGCGCGCCAGCGCGGCGCGCAGGTTGTCGCCGATCTTGCCCTTGATCGCATCGGCGCCGGCGATCACGCCGTCGAGGCTGCCGTATTCCGCCAGCCACTTGGCGGCGGTCTTTGGCCCGCACTTCTCCACGCCCGGCACGTTGTCGATGGCGTCGCCCATCAGCGCCAGCAGGTCGACGATCTGGCCGGCGCGCACGCCGAACTTCCCGATCACGGCTTCGTCCGAATCCATCCGGCTGCCGCTCATGGTGTTGACCAGCGCAACCGAGCCTTTTCCAGGAGCCGCCGGGCGCACCAGCTGCGCGAAATCCTTGTCGCCGGTGGAGATCGTGACCTCGAGCCCGCCCTCTGCCGCCTGCAGGGCCAGCGTGCCGATCACGTCGTCGGCCTCCACGCCGGGCTCGCGCAGGATCGGGATGCCGAGTGCCGCCACGATCTCCATCATCGGTTCGATCTGCGCGCGCAGCTCGTCCGGCATCGGCGGGCGGTTGGCCTTGTACTCGGGATACAGCGCATCGCGGAAGGTCGGCCCGGAGGCGTCCACCACGAAGGCGATGTGCTCGGGCTTCTCCTTCAGGTGCCCGCGCAGCATGTTGACCACGCCGAACAGCGCGCCGGTCGGCTCGCCCGCCGCGTTGGTGAGCGGGGGCAGCGCGTGGAAGGCGCGGTAGAGATAGGAGGAACCGTCGATCAGAACGAGGCGTGTCATGCGGGGATTCTAAGGAAATGCCGCCGGCGGCGTGCAGACGCGGAAGCCCTGTTGCCGTCATTCCCGCGAAGGCGGGAATCCAGTGACTTTTTTCAAGTCCACGGCAATCCGACCGGAGAACTAAAGACGCTGGATTCCCGCATTCGCGGGAATGACGGGCGTGGAGCGGACAGGAATGATGAGCAAAAGCGGCACAATGCCCGCATCCCCCACGGAACGCCCGCATGCTGCGCTGGTTCGAAACCCGCCTCGATCCCTTCCCCGACGCGCCGCCGACGCAGCCGCCGGCAAGCCTGTACGCGTTCTGCCGCCACTTCACCCGCGGCGCGGAGCCGTGGCTGCTGCTGATGGCAGCCACCACCGCCGGCATCGCGCTGGCGGAAGTGGCGCTGTACGCCTACGTCGGCGCGCTGGTGGACCGGATGACCGCGCTGGGCGTCGGCGGCTTCCTCGCGCAGGAAGGGCCGCGCCTGGCGTGGATGGCGGGGCTCGTCCTGCTCGGCCTGCCGCTGCTGGTGTGGCTGAACTCGGCGGTGCAGCACCAGACGCTGCTGGGCAATTTCCCGATGCGGATCCGCTGGAACGTGCACCGCTACCTGCTGCGGCAGTCGATGGGCTATTTCCAGGACGAGTTCGCCGGCCGCATCGCCACCAAGCTGATGCAGACCTCGCTCGCGGTGCGCGAGACCGTGGTCAAGCTGTTCGACATCGGCAACTACGTGCTGGTGTATTTCGGCGGCACGCTGCTGGTGGCGGCCAGCGCGGACTGGCGATTGATGCTGCCGTTCGCCGGCTGGCTGGTCTGCTACGGCGTGCTGATGCGCTGGTTCGTGCCGAAGATGGGCAAGGTGTCGCAGGACCAGGCCGACGCGCGCTCGACCATGACCGGCCGCATCGTGGACAGCTACACCAACATCGCCACGGTCAAGCTGTTCTCGCATTCGCAGCGCGAGCAGGCCTATGCGCGCGAGGCGATGGGCGGCTTCCTCGCCACCGTGTACCGGCAGATGCGGCTGGCGACCAACGTCTACAGCCTGCTGTACGCGCTGAACATGGCGCTGCTGTTCGCGGTGGCCGCGCTCGGCATCCAGCTGTGGCTGCAGGGCGCGGTGAGCACCGGCGCGGTGGCGGTCGCCGCGGCGCTGGCGCTGCGCCTGCTGGGGATGTCGCACTGGATCATGTGGGAGCTGTCGGCGCTGTTCGAGAACATCGGCACGGTGCACGACGGGATCAGCTCGATCTCGCTGCCGCCCACGGTGGACGACGCGCCCGGCGCGCCGGCGCTGCCGCAGGTGCGCGGCGACATCCGCTTCGAGAACGTCGCCTTCCACTACGGCAAGGGCGGCGGTGTGATCGAGCACCTCGACCTGCATGTCGCGCCCGGCGAGAAGATCGGCGTGGTCGGCCGCAGCGGCGCGGGCAAGTCGACGCTGGTGAACCTGCTGCTGCGCTTCCACGACGTCGAAGCGGGCCGCATCACCGTGGACGGCATCGACGTGGCCGGCGTGCAGCAGGATTCGCTGCGCGCGCAAATCGGTGTCGTCACGCAGGACACCTCGCTGCTGCACCGCTCGGTGCGCGAGAACATCCTCTACGGCCGCCCCGACGCCAGCGAAGCCGAGATGCTGGACGCCGCGCGCCAGGCCAACGCCGACGGCTTCATCGCCGAACTGGTCGACGCCAAGGGCCAGCGCGGCTTCGACGCGCAGGTGGGCGAGCGCGGAGTGAAGCTGTCCGGCGGCCAGCGCCAACGCATCGCCATCGCCCGCGTGCTGCTGAAGAACGCGCCGATCCTTGTGCTGGACGAGGCGACCTCGGCGCTGGATTCGGAAGTGGAGGCGGTGATCCAGGAAAACCTGTACCGGCTGATGCAGGGCAAGACGGTGATTGCCATCGCGCATCGGCTGTCCACCATCGCGGCGATGGACCGGCTGGTGGTGATGGACGCCGGCCGCATCGTCGAAACCGGTACGCACGAGGAACTGCTGGCGAAGGGCGGCCTGTACGCGCAGCTGTGGAAGCGGCAGTCCGGCGGCTTCCTGGAGCTGGAGGCGGCGGCGGACGCCTGAGCCGGCCCGCCGCGCATCGCGCATACTGGCGGCACCCCTTCCGAGGCCGCCGCCATGCGCATCGCCCTTCCCCTCGCCCTCACCCTCGCGTTGGCGGCCTGCGCCACCGCCTCGCCGGAAGACATGCTGGCGAAGGATGCCGTGCCGGCCACGCGCACCGAAGCCAACGGCGACGTGGTCACCGAGTACCGCGTCGGCGAACGGCTGACGATGGTCAAGGTGGTGCCGCAGCGCGGCCCGGCGTATTACATCTACGACCGCAACGGCGACGGCGTGGTCAACGACGCCGACGCCAACGGCGGACCGATGACCTACTACAAGCTGTTTAGCTGGTAAGCCGCGCGGGCATGCCGCTCGCGTTTCCTCCCGCCGTCGTCCATGCGCTGCCGCTGCTGCACGCGGCGGCGGTGGCGACCGGCCTGCTGCTGTACGTCGCGCTGACCCATTCCGGCCGCCAGCGGCGTTCGCCCGCGTCGGCGATGGCGTGGGTGATCGCGCTCATCGCCTTCCCCTACCTGGCGCTGCCGATCTACCTGCTGTTCGGCACCCGCAAGCTGGCGCACGCACGCGCCGCCGACGATCCGCCGCCGTCCGCGCAGGGTGGCGATGCCGCATGGGCAGCGGCGCTGACGCGCGGGCTGGACCTGCCGCCCGCGCGTCGCTGCGCCTCGATCGTCCTCGACACCGAAGGCCCGCGCGCCCTGCAGTCGTTGCTCGCGCTGCTGGACGCCGCGACCCGCAGCATCGACATCGAAATGTTCATTTTCCGCGACGACGCCGTCGGCCTGCCGGTGGCGGAGGCGCTGGCGCGCGCCCGCGCGCGCGGCGTGGCGGTGCGCGTGCTGCTGGACGGCGTGGGCGCGTTCGCGGGGCGTCACCGGAGCCTGCGCATGCTGCGCGAGGCGGGTGCGGCGATCCGCTGGTTCTCGCCGCTGCGGCTGCGCCCGCAGTTCGCCCGCGACAACCTGCGCGACCACCGCAAGCTGGTCATCGTCGATGACCGCGCGCTGTGGAGCGGCGGACGCAACCTGGCGCGCGAATATTTCCTCGATGGGCCGGATGCGCCCGCATGGCACGACCTCAGCGTGGTCGTCGAAGGCGGGATAGTGATCGACGCCATCGCCGGCTTCGCCCGCGACTGGGCGATGGCCGGCGGCGAGCCCGCGCCCGCGCCTCCTGCCGCACCCGCTGCTGTCGACGGCTCGCTGGCGCAGCTGCTCCCCAGCGGCCCCGACCGCCGCGACGACACCGCCTACGACCTGTTCCTGAGCGCGATCCACCGCGCCGACGCGCGTGTGCTGCTGGCCACGCCCTACTTCGTCCCCGACGACGCCCTGCAACTGGCGCTGGTGCTGGCCGCGCGGCGCGGCGTGCAGGTCGAACTGGTGTTGCCGGCGCAGTCCAACCACGCACTGGCCGACATCGCCCGCGAACGCAGCCTGCGCGAACTAGCCGCCGCCGGCGCGCGCATCCGCCTGCTGCCGCGGATGCTGCACGCCAAGGCGCTGGTGATCGACGCCGGCTTCGCCAGCTGCGGCTCGATCAACTTCGACGGCCGCAGCCTGTTCCTGAACTACGAACTCAATGTGCTGTTCCACGACGCCGCGCAGATCGACGCGCTGGCCGGGTGGTTCGCGATGCGGCGCGTGGAGTCCTCCGCCTACGTGGCGCGCGCGCCGGGATGGCTGCGCGACATGGGCGAAGGGTTGGTGCGGTCGGTGGGGTTCCAGTTGTAGCGAATTCCCGTCGCTTATTTCACCTTGGCATAGGTGCCCTTGAGGGCAACCCCAGCGACAACCGCACCCACATAACATTCATAGTTGCTGCTGCTTCGGAATTCGTTTTTCTTGTAGTAGCTGACGACATCAACCACGGCATTCGCGCCACGCTGCTTCGCGCTCTCCTGGAATGCCTTCAACGTCGACAGCGCCGCCCATCGACAGGCTTCCTCGTCGGACTTGTTGACGGCATTGGTCTTGCGGTTGCTGACACCCTCCCCAAGACGGCTGATAACCGCCACTGGCTTGCCGGCGAGATAGAAACGGACGCTGCCATCGATACCGGCTTCCTTGGCCTGCGGGGAGTTCAGCAGTTCCTGCAACGACAACTCCATACGCGAATTGCGTGCATCCGCCGTGAAGGAAACTGCTGCCAGAAGGATCAGAGCAACAAGAGGCATGCGGTTCATGGGGAACACTCCAGTTTTTGGTGACGCCAAGCGTTTCAATCGCGCCAGCGCCGGAAGATCAAGGATGTATTGATTCCGCCGAAGGCAAAGTTGTTGCTCATCACGAAATCGGTTTGCAATTCTCGCCCATCCCCCACGATGTAATCCAGTTCGGCGCAGCGCGGGTCAAGCCGTTGCAGATTGAGTGTGGGTGCAAACCAGCCAGCACGCATCATTTCGATGCTCATCCATGCTTCCAGCGCACCGCAGGCGCCCAGAGTGTGGCCCATGTAGCTCTTGAGCGAGGAGAACGGCATGCGCGCGCCGAACACGTCGGCGGTTGCTTTCGATTCGGCGATGTCGCCGTGGTCAGTCGCGGTGCCGTGCGCGTTGACGTAGCCGATGGCCTCGGGCGGCAGGCCCGCGTCCTCCAGCGCAAGGCGCATGGCGACCGCCATCGTCTCCGCGCTGGGCTGTGTGACGTGCGCGCCGTCGCTGTTGGTACCGAAGCCGACGATCTCCGCCAGAATCTTCGCGCCGCGCGCCTGCGCGTGTTCAAGATCTTCGACGATCAGCGTGCAGGCACCCTCGCCCAGCACCAGCCCATCGCGGTCGGCGTCGAACGGGCGCGGGGTCAGCTGCGGTGCGTCGTTGCGGACGCTGGTGGCGAACAGGGTGTCGAACACCGCCGACGCGGTGGCGTCCATCTGTTCCGCGCCGCCGGCCAGCATCGCGATCTGCTTGCCGTCGCGCACCACTTCGTAAGCCGAGCCGATCCCCATGCTGCCGGAGGTACAGGCGCTGGACGTGGTGATGACGCGTCCGGTCAGCCCGAAGAACACGCCGATGTTCACCGGCGCGGTATGGCTCATCATCTTGATGTAGGTGGTGGCGTTGATGCCTTCGGTGGTGTGCGCGTTGAGCATGCGGCCGAAATCGCCGATGGCCGAATGGGTGCCCGCCGACGAGCCGCAGGACACGCCGACGCGACCGCCAGTCAACAACGGATCGCCGAGCAAACCGGCATCCGCCAGCGCCAGTTCGCTGGCGCGCACCGCCATCAGCGCCACCCGGCCCATGCTGCGCGTGGTCTTGCGGTTGTAGTGCGGCGGCAGCTCGAAGGGCGCGGCCGGCGCCGCCAGCTTGGTGTTCAGGCCTTCGTAGATGTCCCATGCGTCGATGCGCTGCATTGCGTTGCGGCATTCGCGCAGGCGCGCATGGATGCTGGCCCAGTCGTTGCCGAGTGGACTGATGCCGCCGGCCCCGGTGATAACGACGCGACGCGGCGGCATCACAGCATCCCCCCGTTGACCGAGATCACCTGCCGGGTGATGTAGCCGGCCTCGGCCGATAGCAGGAAGGCCACCGCCGCCGCGACTTCGTCCGGGCGGCCGAGGCGGTTGGCGGGAATCAGTTTCATCGCATGTTCGATGACTTCGGCATTGAGCATTTCGGTATCGATCAGGCCCGGGGCCACGCAGTTGACGGTGATGCCGCGGCTGGCCAGTTCCAGCGCCAGCGCCTTGGTTGCACCGATGATGCCGGCCTTGGCCGCGCTGTAATTGGTCTGCCCGCGGTTGCCCGCCAGCCCGGAGACCGACGACAGGGTGACGATGCGGCCCGGCCGGCGACGCCGCACCATCGGCATCACCAGCGGATGCAGCACGTTGTAGAAACCGTCGAGGTTGGTATGCACCACGCGATCCCATTCGTCCCCGCTCATCGCGGGGAACGCGGTGTCGCAGGCGATCCCCGCGTTGCAGACCACGCCGTAATACGCGCCGTGGGCGTCCACGTCGGCGGTCAATGCCTGCGCAGCGGCGGCGCGGTCGGCCACGTCGAAGGCCAGCACGCGCGCCTGCCGGCCCAGCGTGCGCACCTCGGCGGCCACCGCGTCGGCGTCTTCCACGCGGCTGCGGCAATGTACGACCACGTCGTAGCCGTCCCGCGCCGCCCGCAAGGCGATTGCCTTGCCGATGCCCCGGCTGGCGCCCGTCACCAGCACCGTCGTCCCCGTTTCCACGCCACGCTCCCCGTTCATGCCTCGTGTTCCAGATAGGCCGCCGCATCCGGCGGCTCGAACACGGAGACGTTGGCCGTCGCCAGTTCCCGTCCGTCCTCCAGAATGCGGCAGGCGAACACGCCCAAGCCATTTTCGCCCAGAATCTCGCGGCGCGCCTCCACGCGCAGCCGTCGGCCGCTGGCGAACAGCGGTACGGCCGAGGCATAGCGACGCGAGCCCAGCAGGAAGCCGATCGGTGGCGCTTCGCCGCGCTTGCGCGCCATGCAGCCCGCCCAGCAGGCCACGGCCTGCGCCATGTATTCGATGCCGACGTAAGCCGGCACGCCGCCCTCGACGTGGAACGGGCCGTCGCCCGGCACCCGCAGTTCGACGGCGATGCCGTCCGCGTCGTAGCCGAGCACGCGATCCAGCAGCAGCATCGCGCCGCGATGCGGAATCACGTATTCGATGTCGGCGATGGCGGGGAAATCGGTCATCCCTCGCTCCCGAACAGCAATGCGGCATTGCTGCCGCCAAAGGCGAACGAATTGCTGAGCGCGTAGCGCAAGGGCGCGGCGGCGCGCTGGCCGGGGGCGACGAACGCGAGCGCGGGCAGCGATGCGTCCGCCTCGCCATCCCACCAGTGCGGTGGCAGATGCTGGTCGGGGTTGTGCGCCATCGCCAGCCAGCACAGTCCGGCCTCGATGGCGCCGGCCGCGCCCAGCGCATGCCCGGTCAGCGGCTTGGTCGAACTGACCGGCGTGTGGCTTCCCAGCACGGCAGCCACCGCGCGGCTTTCCATCGCATCGTTTTGCGGCGTGGCCGTGCCGTGCAGGTTCACGTAGTCCACCTCGTCCGGGCCGATGCCGGCGCGCGCCAGCGCCGCTTCGATCGCCGCGATGGCACCCACGCCCTGCGGTTCCGGCGCGGAGATGTGGTGGGCGTCGGCGCTTTCCCCCCAGCCCGCCAGCCGCACCGGGCCGCGCTCGCGGGTGAGCAGGAACAACGCCGCGCCTTCGCCGATGTTGATGCCATCGCGATGGCGCGAGAAGGGGTTGCAGCGCAGCGACGACACCGATTCCAGCGCGCCGAAGCCGCCGAGGGTGAAGCCGCACAGCGAGTCCGCACCGCCGGCGATCACCGCATCGACGATGCCGGCTTGCAGCAGCCGCGCCGCCGACGCCAACGCCTTCGCGCCGGACGAACACGCGGTGGAGATCGTCCACGCCGGGCCGCACGTCCCCGCTTCCAGCGCAACGAAGCGTGAAGGCGCGCCGATTTCCTGCTGGGCGTAATGGAACCCATCCGGCCATGCGCCCTGCATCAGCCGCGCCGGCATCGCCCGTTCCGTTTCGGCGATCCCGGACGTGCTGGTGCCGACGACGACGGCAACGCGATGCGCACCGTGGTGCGCGACGGCTGCCGCCACCTCGTCTCGGATCTGCGCGAACGCCGTGCGCAGCAGCGCATTGTTGCGGCTGCGCAGCGGCGTTTCGTCCAGAGAAAGATCGGCCAACTCGCCGCGCACTTCGCCCAGCGGCAACGGCCGGCCCGGCGTGTAGCGCTCGCTCATGGCAACGCCGCGCGGCACATCGGCGGCGAACAGCGCGGCGGTCACGTCGTCCTTGCCGCAGCCGAGCGCGCAGACGATGCCCAGCGCGTTGAGATAGACCGGCGGCGCGCTCACGGCTCCGCGCCCTCGCTGCCAATGGAGTCGATCTCCAATTGGTAGCCTTCCGCCAGATTCGCCAGCCGCAGGCGGTTGCCGTCGAGCCGCGTGACCGACATCCAGACGTGATCGTCGTGCACCAGTTCGCGCAGCGGGCCGTTCTCGCGCAGCGTCCACGCCGGCGGCAACACTTGCCGGATCGCCTCCGCCGGCCACATCGCAAATTGCAGATCGTCCAGCACGCGCTCGGCGCGCACCGTCGGCGGCAGCCACGCGGCCCGCTGCTGCCGCAGTTCCTTGCCGTCCCAAAACAGCCGCACGCCGGCCTGCCCCATCGCCTGCACCACCAGCCGCACCTCATTGGCATCGACTTCCAACAGCGCATCCATGTCGCGCGCGTTGCGGCCGAAGGTGAAATGCAGTTGCTGCTGCAACGCCAGCTCGCGCCCCAACGACGCGGGCGAGAGCCGCAGCGGCGGCAGCTCCACCAGCGGCGGACGCGGCCGCGTCTGCATCGCGCAAGCCGCCAGCAGCAGCGGCAACAGGCAGGCGATGATCCGTCGCCAGCGCAGGCTCACACCGCCTCCTTCACGACCTTGGTGACGGTATGGCTGATGCCGACGCCGTCGATTTCCTCGGCAATCGTCAATCCAGCTTTACGGATGCACTCGTGCAGCACTGACGAGTGATACATCTGGCTGTTGCCGTTGGCGAGGCAGGTGAAATACAGCGAAGTCTGTTGCAGGCAGAACGCGGCGTTCTCGAAGCGCTGCCTGTCCCAGTAGGTTTCCATGATGTAGAGCCGGGTGGCGGGCGTCATGACCTTGGCGGCTTTGCGCAGGATCATGACGATCTCGTCCTCCGAGAAGCAATCGAGGAACTGGCTCATCCAGATCACGTCGTGGCCTTCCGGCAGCGCCGTTTCCGGTTGCAGGATGTCGATGGGGTACTCCGACACCCGTTCGCCGAGGCCCAGCCGCTCGATGTGGACGCGCGCCTGCGCCAGTTGTCCCGGCAGGTCGCACATCGTCACCCGTACCTCCGGCGAATGGTTGGCGCAGGCGATCGCCCATTTGCCGGTATTGGCACCCACGTCCAGCAGGGAGCCGACCGGCTCGCCGAAGATCAGCGGCAACACCGTTCCGAAGGAGGTGTCCGAATAGAAGTGGTCGAACGCCAGCCAGCTCTTGCGCACCTGCTCGGGCAGGCTGCCCAGCGCCTCGTACAGCGTCTTCGCGCCGGGCGCCAATTCGACAAGACCCGCGGGCCGGCCTTCCCGCAGGCTGTCCTGCAAATGGAAGAAGCCCTTGTAGTTGACGTCGTGGACGAAATCCATGTTCGCCCGCGTCATCGGATCGTTCAGCAGATACCAGCCCAGCCGCGCCAGCACGAACCGGTCGCCATCGAGGTACAGCGCGCCAATGCCCAGCGCCGCCTCCGCCAGCACGCGGGCGGCGTAGTGCGACAACGCCGTCTGCGCCGCGATCTCCTCCAGCGCAAGGCCCGCATCGCCGGCGGCTTCGACGGCGCGCAGGATGCCGAGGTCGCGCAGCGCCTTGGACGCCTGGAACACGAACGGCCCGAAGGCGATGCGCTGTGCTTCCTGCTTCGCCTCAAAGGCGTTGTACTTGTCGCGGGTGAAATGGTTCATGCGGATTCCGGTCGAGAGGCGAATCTGGGAACGGCGTGTCTTTGCGTCACGATGCCGCGGCGTCGTGGTGGGCATCGCGCGGGCGGAACAGCGGGGAGATCAGCCAGACCAGCCCGATGCCGAGCAGCAGCGTCAGGCCGAAGGCGCGCAGCGCAGGCGTCGCCGACAGCCCCAGCAGGCCGAACGACAGCCAGGTGCTGGCCGCGCCCACACAAACCGCCAGCCACGCCGAGGCATCGCCCGCGTGTTCGCGCAGGAAGATGCCGTAATCCACGCCCAAGCCGACCAGCAGCAGCAGCGCCAGCACGTTGAACAATTGCAGCGGTTGGCCCAGCCAGCCGAGCACGGCCAAGGTGAGCAGCCCGGACAGCACGGTCGGCAACGCGGTGCGCCAAGCGTCGCGCCGATAGCGCGCGAACAGCGCGGCCAGCACCAGCGCCATGCCGGCCAGCAGCAGCCAGCTCATCATCCTGCGGTAATGGCCGAGCAGCTCGGAGAACTCGGCGGTGCGGTTGACCCAGCGCACGCCATCCAGCCCGTCCGCCTGCGCCCGCAGCGTCGCCAGCATTGCATCGCCGCCGGTCGCATCCACCAGCACCACGCTGCCCACGCCGCCTTCGATGGGCCCTAACCAGAGTTGGCGCAGCGGTTGCGAGGCCGGCGAGACCAGCCAGTCCTCCGGCGTGAGCGGCCGGTCGGCGAATGCCGGGCGCATCAGAGATTCGCCGGTTTCTTCGCCGACCTGTTGCATCACCGCCGTTTCGGCCTTGGCAACCAGCGCCGCATCAGCCTGCTGCGTCTGCCGCGACGGCAGCCAATCGCTGATCGCCCGATAGCCGTTGATCGCATGCCGGGCCGTCAGCGCGGACAGCCGCTCGGTGAGCCGCTGTTCGCGCTGCAACAGCGTCTGCGCATCCGGCGCGCGCACCAGATAGAACTGCGCGGGGCTGGGCATGCCCAGCAAGCGGCCGATCTCCATTTGCTGCGCCACCAGCGTTTTCGGCAGGGCCTGCAAGCTGCGCAGGTCGTCGTCGCTGCGCAGCCGGCAAAGGCCCGCGACCACCAGCACGCCGACGACCACCGCCGCCAGCGTCCAGCGTTTGTCGGCGCGCACGCGCGGCCAGCGCGCCAGCCACGTCGCCATGACCGCCGACAGCGAGGTCGCCACCGGCGCGCCACGCTCCAGCCACGGGAACCAGCACACCACCGTGGCGAACGCCGCGGCGAGGCCGGTGACGGAAAACACCGCCATCTGCCGCAGGCCGGGGAAGGGCGCGATCCCCAGCGCGAGATAGGCCAGCACGCTGGTCAGCAGCGCCAGCAGCATGCCGGGCAGCAGGCCGCGCAGCAGGCGGAAACGCTCCAACTGCGGATGCCCCTGCCGCGAAGCGAACCAGTGGATGCCGTAATCCTCGGCCACGCCCACCAGACTCGCGCCGAACACCAGCGTCAGCAGATGCACCTTGCCGAACACCAGCGCCGTCACAGACAGCGCGGTCAGCGTGCCGATCAGCAGCGATGCGGCCACCAGCAGGATCGGCCGCAGCGAACGGAACGCCAGCCACACCAGCGCCAGCACGGCGGCCAGCGATCCCCAGCCGATCACGTTGATCTCGAAGCTCGCCTGCACCGCCGCCGCTTCCGCGTACAGCGGCACGCCGGCGCGCAGCTCGCGCACATCAGGCGCGGCAGCGCGCGCGGCGACGCCCGCCGCGTCCAGCGCGGTTTCGATCACGCGCTCGCCGTCGAGGCGAAAGGCCGATGCGCGGGTTTCCAGTTGCAGCACCGCCCACACCCGGCCATCCGCATGCAGCAGGCCGTTGGCGTCGAAACGCAGGCCGGTGCCGCCGGCGCGGGCCTGCCACCAAGGCAGCCACAGGTTGAGCGGATCCCTGCGCCATTCGGTCAGGCGCGGCGCGCCCAGCGGACCGTAGAGGGCGGCCAGGGCGTCCTGCGCCAGCGCTTCGTCGGTGCTGGCGCGCAGGCGCTCGCGCTGCTGCGCCGTCAGCAGGCGGTCGCGCCACGGCAGGTAGAACGCGCGCGACGCCTCGAACCAACCCGCCATCGAAGCGTTTTCGGCGAACGGCAACGGCTGTTCTCGCTCGGCATCGCGCAAGGCGGCGCGATAGGCGGCAGCGGCGGCGTTCGCCTGCGCCTCGTCGGTCGCGCCCAGCAGCACCACCATCTGCCGCGCGCTGGCATCGACGATACGCCGGGTGGCCTGCGTCAGCGCCGGATCCTGCACATCGCCGGGCAGCAGCGCCAGCACGTCGCTTTCGATGTTCGAGCCGCTCCAGAAACGCACTTGGTGCGCGCCCACTGCCAGCACCACGACCAGCCACGCCCATGCCAGCCAGCGCCAGAGGCGCGATGCGCGCGCGTCAGTCAAGGCGGCGCGCCTCGTCGGCGGTCAGGCTGGCCGGCGTTTCGGTCATGCCGGTGAACCGCAGGCGGGTGGCATCGCCGCTGTGCTCGGCGATCTCCACCTGCCGCACGTAGCGGTCGCCTTCCAGCGTGATCCGATCGAACATCTGCGCCAGCGCGCCGCCGCGCGGCACCAGCACCAGCCGCCACGCCGCCGCCGGCAGCAGTTCCGGGCGCACATCGAAATAAGCGGACAACGCCTTCACGTCGCCGCTCATCAGCGCGAACATCATCGCGTTGACCTGCCGCAGCGTGGGCTGCTGGCGCGCATCGGCCTCGACGCGCAGGCCGCCGTCGGCGCGACGGTCGAGGATGCGGTCGCGGGTCAGCGCCAGTTCGGACGGGAACGGCTTGAGCGTCGTCCACAATACGCCGCGCTCGCGCGCGATCAGGAAGCGGCCGGACGAACGCAGCGGGTTGCGGAAACCCTGCACCTGCTTTTCCTGCGCGAACTCGCCGCGCAGCAGCGGCACCTGCGCCACCCGGCGCTGCACCTGCGCCAGCGTTTCCGCATCGGCGGCGCGCGCATCGCCAGCCGGCGCCGCCGTTGCCGGCAGCAGCGACGCGGCCAGCAGCCAGCCGGCCATCCACTGTTTCATCGTCATTCCGGTTGCACTCCCAGGCGTTCCAGCAATACCGGCGGGCTCACGTACAGCATCTCGCCCGTCGCCACCGCCACCGCGACCTGAATCGTGTGGGCGCGCGTCAGCACCTCGCCGCTGGCGGCGTCGCGGATGTCGTAGTCCATCTTCAGCCGGTTCTCCCATTCGACGATGCGCGCGCCGACCTTCAACGGCTGGGCGAAACGCAGCGGACGGATGTATTTCACTCGCGCGTCCACGACCGGGAACAGGTAGCCGGATGCCTGCATCTGCGGATAGTCGTAATCGAAGCGCCGCAGCAGCGCGCAGCGCGCGATCTCGAAATAGCGGAAGTAGTTGCCATGCCAGACCACCTGCATCGGGTCGCAGTCGTGGAAGGCCGGCTGCAGGTCGATCTCGATGGCGAGCGCAGCCGCGCGATCAGTCTGCATACAACCCCCAGCGCCGCGCGCGGATGTCGTCCAGCAGCAGGCGCAGATCGCCGTCCAGCGCGCGATCCTCCTCGACCAGAGAAATCCGCGCGGCGAGGTCGTCCAGCATCACCGCCGGCGCGCCGACAATGCCGGCCCCCGGTTCGACCCGCTGGCGCAGCGCCACGCCTTGGCGCGCCGCGATCAGCATGGCCGCCGCCACCTGTTCGGTCAGTTCGATCACGCGCAGGCAGTCGCGCGCGGCGATGGTGCCCATGCTGACCTTGTCTTGGTTGTGGCATTCGGTGGAACGCGAAAAGACCGAGGCCGGCATAGTCTGTTTCAGCGCCTCGGCCGTCCATGCCGACACGCTGATTTGCAGCGCCTTCAGGCCGTGGTTGATCGCCGCGCGCGGGCCGGTCGCAGCGGACAGGTTGGACGGCAGCCCGTGGTTGAAGCGCGTATCGACCAGCAACGCCAATTGGCGGTCGAGCAGATCGGCGAGGTTGGCGACCGCGTTCTTCATCGCGTCCATCGCAAAGGCGATGTGGCCGCCGTAGAAATGGCCGCCGTGCAGGATGCGCTCCTGTTCGGGATCGACCAGCGGGTTGTCGTTGGCGCTGTTGAGTTCGGTTTCGATCAGTTGGCGCAGGAACGGCAGGGCGTCCTCCAGCACGCCGATGACGTGCGGCGCGCAGCGCAGCGAGTAGCGGTCCTGCAAGCGCTTCTCGGCATTGGCCGCGCCGTCGTTGCGCAAGTCCTCGCGCAGCCGGGCGGCGATGCGCGTCTGGCCGGGATGCGGCTTGGCGGAGAACAAGGTGGCGTCGAAATGGTGGGCGTTGCCCGCGCTGGCGACCACGTTGAACGCGGTCAAACGCGTGGCCAACCGGCACAGGTAGTCGGCGCGGTCGAAGGCGAGGCAGGCCAGCGCGGTCATCACCGCGGTGCCGTTCATGATCGCCAAGCCTTCCTTGGGCCGCAGCCGCAGCGGCGTCAGGCCGGCCTCGGCCAATGCCTCCGACGCCGGACGGCGCACGCCGTGGTGCAGTACTTCGCGCTCGCCGCACAGCACCGCGGCGACGTAGGACAGCGGGGTGAGATCGCCGCTGGCGCCCACCGAGCCTTCCGCCGGGATCAGCGGCAGGATGTCGTGCTCCAGCAGCGCGGCCAGCCCTTCCAGCAGCGGCAGGCTGACGCCCGACATGCCCACCGACAGCGAGGCCAGCCGCGCGGCCAGTACCGCGCGCGTTTCCTCCGCGTCGAGAAAACGCCCCAGCCCGCAGCCGTGGTAGGCGAACAGGTGGTGCGGAAGCTCGGCCAGCAAGTCCGCCGGGATTTCCACCGTGCAGGAATCCCCGTAGCCGGTGGTGACGCCGTATACCACGCCGTCCTCGCGCAGCAAGCGATCCAGATACGCCGCGCCGCGGGCGATGCGGGCGCGGAACTGCGGATCGGACGAAAGCACGGCGTTGCGGCGGCGTTGCGCGATGGCGACGACGTCCTCGATGCGCAGCGGCGCATCCCCGAAACCCAGCGGTGAACCATCAGCGGACAGCGGCGACATGTCGTTCCTGCTCCCAGAACGGGAAGAAGTTGAACCAATCCAGCGGCGAGTGGCGCAACTGCGCCTCCAGCCAGCCGGCGAAATGGGCGGCGAGTTCGGCCAGTGCGGCGTCGCGGGATGCGCGCGGCAGCAGCACGCGCTCGCGGAAACGCTCGAAGCGCAGCCGGTAGCCGGCGCCTTCGTGCGTGCAGGCCATCGCGAACAGCGGGCAGCCCAACGCTGCCGCCAGCACATACGGCCCGATCGGAAACGGCGCGGGCCGGCCCAGAAAGGACGCAAGCACACTGCGACCGCCGCGCACCGGGACGCGGTCGCCGGCAATGGCGACGAACTCGCCGAGCGCGACGCGCTCGCCCAACCGCGCGGCGGTTGCCGCATCGAGCGCGTTCACCTGCAACAGCGATACCCGTCCGTTGGGATTCAGGCGCTTGAGCAGGCGATTGAAGTTCTCGGCATGCGCGGTATGCACCAACGCGGTCAGACGGAAGCCGGGCACGGAATCCGCCAACGCCTGACACAGCTCCAGACAGCCGATATGCGCGGTCACGATCACGCCGCCCCGTCCGGTCGCCATCTGTTCCAGCATGACCTCGCGTTCCAGTCGCACGCCCGCAAGCGGGTAGCGGCCATGACTGGCGAGCAGCTTGTCCAGCAACGTTTCGGCGAAGCGGGCGAAATGCCGCAGGCCCAGCCACATGCCCGGCGCGTGCGCGAACACGCCGTGCGCCGCTTGCAACCGTTGCAGATACTCGCGCGAGGCCCGCCGCGCCGTGCCGTCGAACAGCCAATGGCACAGCACCACCGGCGCCAGACACAGGCGGAACGGCCAGCGCCCCAGCCAGCGTTCGACCAGACACAGGAAGCGGATGCCGGCGACGAAGGTGGTTTCGCCGATGCCCGCCCAGTGCGGCGCGTTCGCGTTCATCGCAGCGTCCGCGCCAGCAATCGCGGCAGGCGGCGCAGCATGCCGAAGAACAGGCGCGCGTGCAGGCGGCTGATCCGAACGTTGTCGCGCCAGACGTCGAAGTGCGATACGCCGTCGCTGGGGTAATGCACCGCCGTTTCGAGGTTGCGCACCGGGACGCCGCGCCAGTGCAGGCGCACCAGAATCTCAGGATCGAAATCCATCCGCTTGCCGAGCGGTTCGGCGTCGATCAGCGGCAGCACGGCGGCCAGCGGATACACGCGGAAGCCGCACATCGAATCGCGGATGTCGAACGAGAGAGTGTTGATCCAGACCCAGACGTGGGTGAGGTAGCGGCCGTACAGCCGGCCCTTCGGCACGCTTTCGTCGTAGCGCGGCGCACCGGCGATCATCGCTTCCGGTTCGGCGGCGGCGGCGGCGAGGAAGCGCGGGATGTCGGCGGTTTCGTGCTGGCCGTCGGCGTCGATCTGCAACACATGGGTCGCGCCATGGCGCGCCGCTTCGCGGAAACCGGCCAGCATCGCGCCGCCCTTGCCCTGATTTTCGTCCAGCCGCAGCAGGTGGACGCCTTCGCGCCGCGCCAGCGCTTGCAGCACGGCGGCGCAGGACGCACGCGAACCGTCGTCCACCAGCAAACAATCCTGACCGACGGCGCGCACGCCATCGACCATCGCGCCGATGGCGTGTTCGTGGTCATAGACCGGGATGACCACCAGCGGGCGGACATCGGGCCGGGATTGCGGATCGCTCACGCCGCATCCTCCGCGAAGATCGCCCGGCCGCTGGCGTGCGGCCCCTGCGCGGATTCGTAGCGGAAGACCAGCGCGGACTTCTCCGCCAGCCATTCCAGATGCAGTTGGATGCGCGCGCCCGGCCGCACCACGCGCTGGAACTTCAGCGCTTCCATGCGCAGAAAATGCGGCGGCAGCGGGAAGGCCTCGCGGCCGAAGCGGATCGCCCAGTCCAGTTGCGCCACGCCGGGCAGGATCGGTGCCTGCGGGAAATGGCCGTCGAAGACCAGCAGCGCCGGGCCGATGTCGAGATCGAGCCGCGCCTGCATCGGTTCGCGCAGCGTCCACACCGGCTGCGGCCGCAGCGGGCGGAACAGCGCGCGCAGGGCGGCGTCGGTCGTCTTGCCCTGCGCGTTCATCGGCAGCGCCGGCACGAACCGCCAGCGCCGGGGCCGCGCGACCGCGTCCTGACTGTCCGCCAAGGCCAATCCCAACGCTTGTCCCAGCGCGCGCCGGCCCTGTGCGTGCAAACGCGCCTCGCCCGCAGCGCTCGGCACCACCACCGCCGCCAGCTCCGCGCGCGCGTCGTCCAGCAGCAGCACGCGCACGTCGCACACTTCCGGCAGCGCAGCCAAGCGCTGTTCCAGCGCGGTCAGCGAAACGCGCCGCTCCTCCACTTTGACGATGCGGTCGGCGCGGCCTAGCAGACGGAATCCGCCGTCGGCGTCCGCCTCCACGCGGTCGGCGCTGCGCCACCAGCCGGGAGCGGCCAGATGCGGCGAGGCCACGTCCAGCACCCCGTCCTCGCCGATGCGGCAGGACACGCCGGGGAGCGGCTGCCATGTGCCGTCCTGCCGCCATGCGATGCCGCCGGTTTCGCTGCTGCCGTAGATTTCGATGTGCGTCCGCCCGAGCCGGCTGCGCACGGTCTCCGCCGCTTCCGCTGGCAGCGCGCCGCCGGAACTGAACACCGCGCGCAACTGCGTGGACGCCGCCTGCCAGTCCACCGCCTCGGGCATGCGCTTGAGATGCGCGGGGCTGCTGACCAGCACGGAGGGCGCGGTCATCGCGGCGGCGATTTCCTCGTGGAAGAACAGCCGGGGCGCAATCATCCGCCCCGCGGCGAGCGGCCACAGCGCGCGGAACAGCAGCCCGTAGATGTGCTGGTGCGAGACGGTGCCGTGGATCACGGCGTTCTCCGCCAGCGCGCCGAACGTGGCCTGCAGTGCCTCGACTTCCCGCGCCAGTTGGGCGAGCCGTTTTTCGATGGCCACCGCGTCGCCGGTGGAACCCGAGGTGTAAATCCGCAGCCGCGTGGCCTGCTCGTCCAGCGACGGCCATTCGTCGCCATCGTCGGCCTGCGCGGGCGACGGCGCGAGCGGCGCGCAGTCCGCGGGAAACTCCCCCGCGAATCCCTGCACTTCGACGCGCAGGCGCGCCAGCGTCTCGGGCAATGCGTCGGCGCACAGATAGACGGTCTTGCCGGCATGCCAAGCGCCGTACAGCGCCGGCAGGAACGCGGCCACCTCATTGAAATACAGCGCGAACCGCTCCGCCGGCTGCGCCGCGAAAGCCGCGCGCCAACCCGCCGCCTGCGCGCGGAAGGCCACGTGATCCCACGGCTTGCCAGCCACCAGCGCGACGGCGCGCCCCGGCTGCGGGCGCACGGCGGCATCGCGGAGCGCGATCCACTCAGCCATGCGCGCGTGCCCTGACCCGCTGCCGCACCAGCCATTCGACCGCGAACAGCGTGCCGATCAGCACGTAGGCGATCAGCCCGTTGTACAAGGCCCAGACCCGCTCACTGGCCCACAGCGCGGTGACCAGCGCCATCCCGCCGTTGAGCACGAAAAATACGCACCACACCTGCGTCACCCGGCGCGTGTAGGCCACTGCCGACGGCGGCAGATCGGGCTCGCGCAGGCGCGCCAACCGTTCGACCAGCGGCGGCCCGAACCGCAGGCTTGCGCCGAACACCAGCAACAGCGCGGCATTGACCATCGCCGGATAGAGTTTGAGCGGCAGCGCCGCATTGGACAGCAGCGCCCAGCCCGCCAGCAGGCCGGTGCCGGCCACCGCCCACAGCCAGCGGCGCTCGCGCGTGCCGAACGCGCGCAGCAGCGCCAGCGCGAACAGCAACAGCGACAGCCAGCGCGGCTCGAAGCGGCCCAGCGTGGCGTACACCAGCAACGGATACCCCAGCGACAATGCGATGAACAACAGCTTGCGCATCTGCGCCTCGGCACTCCGTCGCCAGCGGGTCAGGCGGATTCCCGGATCAGGCCATGCAACACGTCCACCACATCCTGCACCGTGCGCACCGACTTGAACGCCTCCGGCTGCAAGCGGCCGCCGAGCAGCGGCTTGAGCTGCACGATCAAATCCACCGCGTCGATGCTGTCGATGTCGAGATCCGCGTTGAGGCTGGCCTCGGGCGTGATCCGCGCCGGGTCGATCTCGAAGGTGTCGCGCAGGATGCCCTTGATGCGCTCGAACAATTCGTCCTTGGTCATGGCGTCCGCCTCAAGCCCGCTGCGCGGAAACGAATCGGGCCAGCGCATTGACGCTGGCAAAATGCTGGCGGGTTTCCTGCGAATCGGCCGCCAAGGTCAGGCCGTAGCGCTTCTGCAACGCCAGCCCCAGTTCGAGCGCGTCGATGGAGTCCAGTCCCAGCCCTTCGCCGAACAGCGGAGCGGCGGCATCGATATCGTCCGGCGTCACGTCCTCCAGCGACAGCGACGCAATGATCAATTGCTTGATTTCCAGCTCAAGTGCCTGCACGCAATTCCCCACCGCGGAAATACCGGGTCAAATATTCGGTAAGACGGCGCGCCGCGAGGGCCTCGCCCTGCCCCTCGTCCAGAAACGGAGCGACTTCGATATCGGGCTGAACCTCCGCCACGACATGAAACCGGCGCGCCGGCACATGGTACCACTTCTCGCCTTTTCCCAGCGTCATTGGGGTGCAGCTCAGCAGCACCGGCGTGATGTCCAGCCGGCCGCGAACGGCGATGTTCGCGGCCCCGCGTTGCAAGCGCAGCGGCGCGTTGCGGGCGCTTCGGGTGCCTTCTGGAAAGATCACCAGCGCACCGCCGCGACGGACGGCGGCGATGCAGTCGTCGATCAGGCCGGCGCCGTCGTCGTTGCACACGTAGCCGGCGGCGCGCACCGGCCCGCGCGTGAACGGATTGCGCGCCAGCGAGGATTTGACCACGCAGTCTGCGTTGGGCAGCAGCGACACCAGCAGCACCACGTCGATCAGCGTGGGATGGTTGGCGAGGATCAGCAGGCCGTCGCGGTCGAGGCGCTCGCGCCCGCGCACTTCGAAGGTCAGCACGCCGAGCGCGCGCATCAGCCCGAAATGGAAGGCGAAGCTGCGTTGCACCAAGCGCCGCGACCAGCGCCGTCGCGTTGCCGGATCGCGAGCGATCAGATTGATCAGCGGAAACGCCAGCACACCCAGCAATACACCGCCCACGCCAAAGGCGAGGAAGCTCAAGCCGGTGCCGACGATCCGCCACAGGCGGTTCAAGCGGCTGGAAACGGCGGGTTCGTCCGCCGCCATCAGCGTTCGCGCCGCCAGCGCCAACGGACGCCATCGGCGCGGTGCGTGCGCGACGCATCGCCCGACAGCAGGAAGCGCAAGGCATCGAGACCGGCGGGCAGCGACGCATCGTCCACGCCGCCGACATCGGCCTCCCACGTCAACGAGAGGCGCGCCTCGCCCGTACCCGCCGCGCGCACTCGCCAACTCCACGCATAGCAGGCATCCGGCTCGTCGCCGAACGCCGCATGGATCGCCGGCAGTGGCGCTTCGTACACCACCACCTGTACCTCGGGCGCACCATCCGCGAGCAGGCCCGCCGCTTCCACCAGCGCCGCTTCAGCGGTGACGCGGCCGGCCGCCAGCGCCAGATAGTTGCCGCGTTCGCCGCGCACGATGGAATACAGCGCGGCGATGGCGTTATGCACCGACAGCCCGAACTGGGTGGGCGACATCGGCTCGGCCTCGGCCAGTTGCTTCAGCAAGTCGCACGACCGCTGCACGTCGCCGTGGCGCGAAGCGAACACCAGCGGCACGCCAGCCCGGTCGTCGCCAGTGCACCACCACGCGGCCTGCATCGCCATGCGGCCGATCCGGTCGATGCGCCGCCGCTGCATCGCCGGCACTTCCGAAAGCTCCGGCGTTTCCTCGCCCGCAGGCACGAAAGGCGCTTGCGCCCACGACCGCCACGCCTCCTGTCCATGCAGGCCCGGTGCCCACGCAGCCCAATCCGCCACCGTCAATTCAATCATGCTGCAACGTACCGGCAATCGCCCTGCCTCACATTATCGCCGCACCGGACTATATCGGGGAGAACCGCTGCTGCCGGTGCCATGCGTCCTCGCACATGCGTTCGATCCCCAGCACCGCCCTCCAGCCCAGCACGGCGTGCGCCAGCGTCGGATCGGCATGGCTGGCCGCCACGTCACCCGGACGACGCGCCGAGAACCGGAGCGGAATGACGCGGCCGCTTATGCGCTCGAAGGCGCGGACAACGTCCAGCACGCTCAACCCGCACCCGCTGCCCAGATTCACGGTGATATCCCGTTGACCAGCCGCCAGACAGTCGAGCGCGCGCATGTGCGCGGCAGCGATGTCAACGACGTGTACGTAATCCCGGATGCCAGTTCCATCTCTAGTCGGGTAATCGTTGCCGAATACTGTGAGGCAGTCGCTCCGCCCGCTGGCCACCTGCACGATGCGGGGCACCAGACCACTGGCCTTGGCATCCGCACGCTCCCCGATCAAACCGGACGAGTGCGCGCCGACGGGATTGAAATAGCGCAGGATCGCGACCCGGAAATCAGGTCTGGAAGCAGCCACGTCTGCGACAAGCTGCTCGCACGCGAGCTTGCTACGTCCATAAGGATTCGCAGCAATGACAGGCGCGGATTCGGAAATCGGAAACGCCGCAGCATCCCCATAGACCGCAGCGGATGAACTGAATACCAGCAATTCGACGCCTGCGCATTCCATCGCCCGCAGCAAGCTGATCGTGCCGCCGACGTTGTTGTCGAAATACGCCAGCGGCTGTCGGCAAGATTCTTCCACATCCTTCCACGCTGCAAAATGCAGCACGGCTTCGATCGCGTTGTCCCGCAAAACCCGGATCACCAATTCCCGATCGCACACGTCGCCATGGACGAAGCAGGGCGCGATGCCCGTGATCGCTGCGATACCGTCCAGCGCGGTTGTATCGGCGTTGGACAGATTGTCGAGAACGACGACATCGTGCCCGCCCGCCAGCAGCTCCACGCAGGCATGCGCACCGATATAACCCGCACCGCCAGTGACGAGCACTCTCATGCGCCGTGCTTCATCGCAGGAGGTGGCGGCGACATGACCTCTCTCGCCCTCACGCCGGCGACAGATTGGCGTAGGCCAGCACCAGCCACTTGCTGCCCGCCTCATCGAAATTCACCTGCACGCGCGCGTGCGCGCCGCTGCCTTCCACGTCGGTGACGAAGCCGGTGCCGAACTTGGGATGGCGGACGTTTGCGCCAAGGCGGATCGGCGGGGCTTCCAGCGGTGCGTGGCCGGCGGCGCGGCGCGGCTGTTGAGTGAAACCGCCGCGTGCGAAGGTGGGCTGCGGTTTCGGACGGATTTCGCGCAGCAGGGGCTTGGGGATTTCGCGCAAGAAGCGCGAGGGCAGGCCGTACATGTCGCTGCCGTGGATGCGGCGCGATTCGGCGTGGCACAGCACCAACTGCTGGCGGGCGCGGGTGATGCCGACGTAGGCGAGGCGACGCTCCTCGGCCATGCGGCCCGGTTCTTCGGCCGAGCGCATGTTGGGGAACAGGCCTTCTTCCAGACCAACGAGGAAGACCAGCGGGAACTCCAGTCCCTTGGCGCTATGCAAGGTCATCAGCTGCACGCCGTCCTCGCCCGCCTGCGCCTGCCCTTCGCCGGCTTCCAGCGCGGCGTAGGCGAGGAAGGCGATCAGTTCCGGCATCGAGGCGGCGTCTTCCTCGTCGCCGCGCACGAAGCGCGAGGCGACCGACACCAGTTCGTCGAGGTTGTCGGTGCGCGAATCCTGTTGGCCGCGCGATTCGTTTTCGTAATGCACGCGCAGGCCGGAGCGGGCCAGCGCGTGGTCGGTTTTTTCCGCCAGCGGCATGCTGGCGGTTTCGCCGGCCAGTGCGTCGATCAAGGCGATGAAGGCGGCCACGGCGTTGCGCGCGCGCGCGGCCAGCGCAGAGTGTTCGCACAGCCGGCGTGAGGCGCGCCACAGCGATTCGCGGTGTTCGCGCGCGGCGCGGCGGATTTCGTCCAGCGTGCGGTCGCCGATGCCGCGCGGCGGCGTATTGACCGCGCGCTCGAAGGCCGCGTCGTCGTCGCGGTTGGTGAGCAGGCGCAGGTAGGCCAGCGCGTCCTTGATTTCGGCGCGCTCGAAGAAGCGCATGCCGCCATAGACGCGGTACGGAATCTGCCGCTTCAGCAGTTCTTCTTCAAAGGCGCGCGATTGTGCGTTGCTGCGATAGAGGATCGCCGCATCGCCGTGGCTGCCGCCGTCGCGCACCCATTGGGCGATGCGATCGACCACGTAGGCGGCCTCGTCCATCTCGTTGTAGGCAGCGTACAGGTCGATGGATTCGCCTTCACCGGCGTCCGTCCACAGGCGCTTGCCGAGGCGGTCGTCGTTGTGGGCGATGACTGCGTTCGCCGCGTCGAGGATGTTGGCGCTGGAGCGGTAGTTCTGTTCGAGGCGGATGGTCTGCGCGCCGGGGAAGTCGCGCAGGAAGCGCTGCACGTTCTCCACCTTCGCGCCGCGCCAGCCGTAGATGGCCTGATCGTCGTCGCCGACCACGAACACTTGCCCGGAGTCGCCCGCGAGCAGGCGCACGAAGCCGTACTGGATCGCGTTGGTGTCCTGAAACTCGTCGACGAGAATCTGACCGAAGCGGTGGCGATAGTGCGCCAACAGCGCCGGGTTGTCGCGCAGCAGTTCGTGCGCGCGCAGCAGCAGTTCGGCGAAATCGACGAGGCCGGCGCGTTCGCAGCGTTCCTGGTAGGCGGCGTAGGCGCGCAGCAGCGCGTCGTTCCACGGGTCGTTCGCCGCCGGCTGGATGTGCTGCGGCCGGCGGCCCTCGTCCTTCTGCGCGTTGATCCACCAGGCGATCTGGCGCGGCGGGAATTGGCCGTCGTCGAGTTCGAGCTGCTGCGCCACGCGCTTGACCAGCCGCAGCTGGTCGTCGCTGTCCAGCACCTGGAAGCCTTCCGGCAATTTGGCTTCCTGCCAGTGCAGGCGCAGCAGGCGGTGGGCGATGCCGTGAAAGGTACCGATCCACGCGCCGCGCGGCTCGCCGCCCAGCTGCGCGGCGATGCGCGAACGCATCTCGCCCGCCGCCTTGTTGGTGAAAGTGACGGCGAGGATGCCGTGCAGCGGCACGCCGAACACCTCGTGCAGCCAGGCGATGCGGTGGGTGAGAACGCGGGTCTTGCCGGAGCCCGCGCCGGCCAGCACGAGGTAGTGGCCGGGCGCAGCGGAAACGGCCTCGCGCTGGGCCGGGTTCAGCCCGTCGAGGAGGTGGGAGACATCCATCGCCGCATTTTAAGGCAATGCGGAGCCGGCTCCGTCATTCCCGCTTTCGCGGGAAGACGAGCGAGCGCTCAGTGGGCCGCGTGTTCGCGCTTGCCGGCGCTGGCGGTCATCACCTTGTCGGTCCAGGCGATGCCCAGCGCGGACAGGATGAACACGCAGTGGATGATGGTCTGCCACATCACACCGGTGGAGGTGACCTTGGTGCAGGTCTTGGCGGCGGTGGTGGCGAGCGCTGCAGCGGCGACCGCATCGACGCCGCCGCACAGCGGCAGCCCGCCCAGCGTGCCGGCTTCGATGAAGGTCTTGAGCAGGTGGATCGAGGAGATGCCGATGATCGCCATCGCCAGCTTGACCTTGAGCACGCTGGCGTTGACGTGGCTCAGCCATTCCGGCTGGTCGGGATGATTCTCCAGCTGCATGCGCGAGACGAACGTCTCGTAGCCGCCGACGATCACCATCATCAGCAGGTTGGAGATCATCACCACGTCGATCAGGCCCAGCACCAGCAGCATGATGTCCTGCTCGCTCAGGCTGACCGCGCCGTGGATCAGGTGCCACAGTTCCTTCAGGAACAGCACCACGTAGACGCCCTGGGCCACGATCAGGCCGAGGTAGAGCGGCAGCTGCAGCCAGCGCGAGGCGAAGATCAGCGTGGGCAGCGGGCGCAGGCGGGAATTGGGGTCGGGCGTCATCGGCGGGCGGTCGGCAGTCTGGAATATGGGTGCGCGAAGCGAAGTCGGGCGCCGCGCGGAATTGCTGCATTGCAGCGGCAAACCGCAGGCCCGTCAACCGCGCGCCGACTATTCCCGAGGTTATTTGACAGCGTTGTCAAAGGCCCTGTACAAGCATCGCTGCGCCTGTTGATCGGGCGCCCGGGGAACACGGCCGGCGTCCGCCGCCGTGGCGCACACGACAACATTCGACACGGCAGGAACCCATGGCCCACCAGCAAACGCGTTGGTCGCAGTTCGGCGTCCTCATCACGGTGTTCTTCTTCTGGGGCTTCGTCGCCGCCAGCAACGACATCCTGATCCCGGTCTTCCAGAAGGCCTTCAATCTCAGCCACACCCAAAGCCAGCTGGTGTCGTTCGCGTTCTACATTGCCTACACCGTCGGTTCGCTGATCTATTTCGGCGTCTCCAAATCGGTCGGCAGCGACCTGCTGAACCGGATCGGCTACAAGAACGGCATCTGCGTGGGCCTGCTGATCTCGGCGCTGGGCACGCTGCTGTTCTATCCGGCGGCCAACAGCGGTTCGTTCGCGCTGATGCTCTCTGGCCTGTTCATCGTCGGCCTCGGTTTCTCGCTGCAGCAGATCGCCGCCAACCCACTGGCCATCGTGATGGGCAACCCGGCCACCGGCGCGCAGCGGCTGACCATGGCCGGCGGCGTCAACAATTTCGGCACCACCATCGGCCCGCTGCTGGTCAGCGTGGCGATCTTCGGCAGCGTCGCCACCGGCAATACCGAGGCCAGCATCGAAAGCGTCAAGACGCCTTATCTGGTGCTGGGCGTGGCGTTCGTGCTGGTGGCGCTGTTCATCAAGTTCTCGTCGGTGCCCAATCACATCGACCTGGAGGAGGTGGCGCGCGACGAGGCCGAGGACAGCTCGAAGCTGGCGCACCGTCGCTCCGCCTTCGCGTATCCGCAGCTGGTGCTGGGGATGATCGCGATCTTCCTCTACGTCGGCGTCGAAGTGTCCACTGGTGCGCACCTGCCGGCCTATATGCGCGAGAACCTCGGCGTGGAAACGGCCTCGGTTGCGCCCTATGTGTCGCTGTACTGGGCCAGCCTGATGATCGGCCGCTGGACGGGCGCGGCGGGTGCGTTCGAGATCGGTTCCGGCGCGAAGAAGATGCTGACGTTGATCCTGCCGTTCATCGCGTTCGGTGTCTTCCTCGCGGTGAACGCCATCCTTCGCCATGAAGTGGCGCAGTTCTACGGCTATGCGGGCGTGATCGTGCTGATGATCGCGGCCACCCTGCTCAGCCGCGGCAATCCGGCGCGGATGCTGCTGTACTTCGCGCTGTGCGGGATCGCCGCGCTGCTGATCGGCATGTTCAGCGACGGCAATGCCAGCGCCGTGGCCTTCATCAGCTCCGGCCTGTTCTGCAGCACGATGTGGCCGTGCATCTTCGCGCTGGCGATCGCCGGCTTGGGCCGCCACACCAATCAGGGCAGCAGCCTGCTGATCATGATGATCATGGGCGGCGCGCTGGTGCCGCTGCTGCAAGGCCTGCTGGCGGATGCGGTGGGCATCCACATGAGCTTCTGGGTCGGCGTGACCTGCTTCGCCTACCTCGCGTTCTACGCGCTGCGCGCTGCCGGCATCCTCAAGGCGCAGGGCATCGACTTGGACAAGCTGACGGCGGAAGGCGGGCACTGAACCCGCCGCTTCCGGCAAACGGAAAGCGTTATCCCGGCGGGTCCAGCGATGGCCCCGCCTTCATCTTGTCGGTATGAAAAATCCGTCCCGCACATGCAACAAGGCCCCGCATCCGCAGGGCCATCTGATCCATTCCCAGTTGAACACCACGCGTCGGCGTGGCGCATCCTTCAATGCAACAGCGTCTGGATCGCGTGCGCGGGAATGACGATCCGGGTCGAGCTGGTGCCCACGTAGTAGTTGTACGCGATCTCCTGCTCCGTCGGGTTCATCACCACCGTCGCCAGCGTGCCATCCGCATTGAGGAAGGCGGTCGCCAGCAGGTTGCTGCGACTGCTGGCGGCGCTGACGCGCTGCGCGCCGGGACGCAGGAACTTCGAGAAATGGCCCATGTACCAGTAGCTGGGCGTGTACACCAGTTCACCGGTGCGGGTATCTGCGTGGATCGGCGAGAAGCAGTAGTTGCCGACGTGATTGGGGCCGCCGGTCTCGTCGAGCAGCATGTTCCAGTCGATCCAGCCCGATGCGCCGTTGTTGAGGTCGTGGATGAGGGACGTGCCGTAGCGCTCGCCGTTCGACCAGCGCTGCAACTGCGACCCGTCGAACTTCTCCACCGTCGCTTCGGTCAGCAGCAGCACCTTGTCCGGCCATGCGGCATGCACGCGCGCCACGTTGTCGAACATCGGGGCGAAGCCCGCCCAGGTTTCGTACCAGTGGAAGCCCATGCCCCACGCATATTGCGCCGCCTCCGGGTCGCCGAAGATCACGTTGGCGCGATGCACCATCATGTCGCGGTTGTGATCCCACACGACGATCTTGGTGTCGGCGTGCGCGCTGGCCTTGATCGTCGGGCCGAGATGATGCTTGAGGAAGTCGCGCTCCTCCTCGGCGGTGAACAGCATGGACTCCCAGGTCTGCTTGGCCATCGGCTCGTTCTGCACGCTGATCGCCCAGATCGGGATGCCTTCGGCCTGATAGGCGTCGAGGAACTTGACGTAGTACTTCGCCCACGCATCCGCGTACTGCGGCAGCAGCTTGCCGCCGTGGAGCATGTCCTTGCTGTCCTTCATGAACGCCGGCGCGCTCCACGGGCTGGCCATGAGCGGCAGGGTGCCGCCCGCCGCCGCGATCGCACGCTTGATCATCGGGATGCGGTACTTGTGGTCGTGTTCGACGGAAAAACTGTCGAGCGACGCGTCGCCCTCCTTGATGTAGGTATAGCTGCCGCTGCTGAAGTCCGAGCTGTGGATGGTGGTGCGCGCCAGGGTATAGCCGATGCCATCCTTGGGGTCGTAGTAGGCGCGCAGCAGTTCCTGCTGGCGCGCGTCGTCCAGCTTGGCGAAGGTTTCGGCGGTGGCGTCGGTGATGGCGCCGCCGATGCCAAGGAAGGTCTGGAAGCGGCGGCCCGGTTCGACGAACACCGAGTTCTCCACTTCGGTTAGCGGATGGCCTTCGGCCAGCGGCGCCGCTTCGCTGCGCGCCATCTGTCGCGCGGCACCTTGCGCGGTGGTGTAGACGACCACCGCCGCCTCGCCGCCTTTGCCCGCCGCCGGGATTGCCTGTCCCGGCAGTGCCATCGCCAGCAGGGCCGTCATCAGGAGGGTTTTCATCGGGTTCTCCTCGTGCGTGCCGGTTGCATTCGGCCTTGAAAGCAAAAAATCAGCCCCCCTTCACGCACACGGGCCGGATCCTGCGATCCGGCCCGCGCCTGCGCGAAGCGGTGGCTGTGCGCGCCCCGCTTACTTCTTGCCGAAGTTGTAGTTGAGGCGCACCCCGTAGGAGCGCGGCATCGACACCGGTCCCTTGACCAGGCCATCGCCGCCGCCCGCCCAGTAGAACTCGGTGGTGTTGGTGGCGTTGTTCACGAAGGCTTCCACGCCCCAGCGGTCGTCCGGCGCCGAATACTTGACGCCCAGGTACACGTTGGTCGAGGACGGACGCTTGTCGCTGAAGGCGTCCGGCGTCGGGGTGGCGAACAGGTCTTCGTGCTTGTCGGTGTTGAAGATGGTGAAGTAGGACGAGGTGCGGTAGTTCACCGCGATCCACGGCAGGATCGTGGCACCCGACTTCAGGTCGAACATGTAGCTGTAGTTGATGGCGGCCGTGAACTTCGGCGACGAGGGCAGTTCGTTGCCCTTGAGATCGACGGTGAGCAGCCCGTTCTGCGGATCCACCGACTGATCGTAGGGAATCTCGTAGAGGTCGGCGGTGGCGAAGCCCCACTGCTGGGTGAACTGGCTGACGATCTTGGTGTTCAACCAGCTGAAGTGGCCGTTCAACCGGCCCTTCCGGCTGACCGCCCAGTCGTATTCCACTTCCAGGCCCCGGATCCTGGCCTTGCCGATGTTGGCCGTCTGGAACACGGAGAACTCGTTGGCCTGGACCTCGGTGGTCGGCTGTCCGTTGTTGTCGCGCTTGAAGGCGTAGGTGACGAACAGCGGCCTGGACGTGGCGATCTGCATGTCGGTGTAGTCGCTGAAGAACGCCGTCGCCATCAGGTGCAGCCGGTTGTCGAGCAGGCTGGTCTTGACGCCCATTTCCCAGGTGACCACTTCTTCCGGGTCGTAGACATTCTCGTGGCGCTTCTTGACGATGCGGTTGCCGTCCTCGTCCACCGGATATTCCGTGGTGACCGGATCCTGCTCGTACTGCACCACCACGTCGCCGATGCCGCCGGCCTTGATGCCGTTGGCCACGTAGCCGAACACCATGGTGTTGTCGCTGACGTCGTAGTCCAGGCCGACGCGCCACATGTTGTAGCTCCACTCGCCCTTGATGTCGTTGTTGGTGACCGGGACGAAGATCGCGGGATTCCAGAAGTAGTCCGTCGGCAGGCTCAGGTAGGCGTCGCGGTCCCACGACGGGAAGCACTTGCCGCCGTTCGCGGCGGGATCGAGCTGGTTCGGATTGCTGTCGTTGCAAGCCATGTTGTGGCCGCCCACGTCCTGCTTGGTGTCCTTGGTGCGGCGGTAGCCCAGCGTCAGGTGCAGCTTGTCGTTGAACGAGTAGGTGCCCTGCGCGAACAACGCCTTCGACGCGAGCGTGCGGTCCGGCTGGTTCCAGTAGTCGGCGCTGGCCATGGAACTCATCCAGCCGCCCTGCATGTCGTTGTTCTCCTTGAAATGGAAGAACCCGGTGATCCACTGGAACGGGCCGCTGCCCGTCGACTGCAGCTGCAGCTCGTGCGATTGCGAGCGGTAGTCGGTGTTGCGGAAGAAGATCGACATGTCCCAGTCGCCGAAGCCGCGATCCTGGTCGGACACCTGCGAGCGCACCTGCTTGGCCCAGCCGGCGTTGTAGACCAGCGCCATCGAATCGGTGAGATTCCAGCGCAGGTTGGAGCGGACGCTGTCGATGCTCAGATCAAGCTGGCCGGGGACGCTGACCAGCGACGTGTACGAATCCGCGCCGGGGCCATAGACGTTCTCGCAGCCCTGCAGCGGCGACAGCGATCCATCCTCCTCCTTGATGACGCGATGGCTGGCCTTGCTGCAATCGATCGTGTCGGTGTTGCCGGCGCTGGTGTCGCGGAACTTCTCGTAGGACAGCATCCACGAGAAGTCCTTGGACGGTTCCCACAGGCCGGCGATGCGGAAGGCGTACTGGTCGGCGTTGTTGTAGAAGTCGCTGGGATCGGCCTTGACGACGTCCTGCAATCCGTCCTGGCCGCCGCTCCACCAGCGCTTGCGCTGCACGAGGTTGCGCTGTTCCGGCGTGCCGGAATACGCCGGCGCGTTCTTCGCGTAGTCCGGCAGGTAGCGGGTGTCCCACTGGTTGGGGTCGTAATAGCCCTTGAGGTAGGAATCGCGCTTCTCCATGACGAAGGAGCCGCGCAGCGCGAAGGTGTCGGTGACGGGCACGTTCACCATGCCCTGGAACTTGCGCTGGTTCCAGCGGCCCAGCTCCATGCCGATGGAGGCGTCGAACGCCGAGGCGTCCGGGCGGCGGGAAATGATGTTCACGTTGCCGACGGTGGAATTGCGCCCGAACAGCGTGCCCTGCGGGCCGCGCTGGGCTTCCACGCGCTCCACGTCGAACATCAGCGCCATCGCGCCCTGCGGACGCGGCGAGTAGATGCCGTCCAGGTGCAGGCCGACCGCGGGATCGCCCAGCTCGGTGATGTTGGTCGAGCGCACGCCGCGCATCGCGATCACCGGCGCCGTCTGCGACGAGTCGAAGTTGACGTCCATGTTCGGCACCAGCGGGAAGATGTCCTTCACGTTGGTGATGCTGCGCCGATCCAGTTCGTCCTGGCCCACCACGGTGATGGCGATGGGCGTCTTCATCAGGTTGGTTTCGCGCTTGGTGGCCGTGACGATCACGTCCTTGAGCGTGGTGATGGAGCCGTCGCCGCGGGTCTGCTGGTCGGCGTCGGCCTTCTCCGCCTGCTGCGCGGGCGCCGCGCCGTCGGGATCCGTCTGCGTCGTCTGCGCCGCCAGCGGCGGCGCCAGCGCGAGCAGCAATGCGGAGGTCAGAAGGTGCTTCTTGGGTACCGATAGGAATTGCTTCATGGATGTCCCCCTCTCCTAAGGAATCTCACGAACAGGTCTGGTGTATGTGCAGGGGCCGCCGGTGCGATGCCCCTCCCCGGTGTCGCGCCTGCATTGGAACGGCAAGATGACAGCGTTGTCAAATTGCGTTGCGGCAGATGGCGCAAATGACGGTTTGGCGCGGAATGCGCGGGATTTTTTGTTGCGGCGCGACAAGAAATCGCCCCCTTCCTCTCCCGTTCGACAAGGAGAAGAAGGGTCGAGGAGCGCTATGCGCCGACAGCGCCGGTCGAACGCCGCAATTGCAGCGTATACGGCACGTCCACGATCCCGCCCGCCCCCAGCTCGCGGATGTCCTTGAGCAGCTCCGCCGCTGCCAGCCGGCCCATGTCGCGGGTGGACTGGCGGATGGTGGTCAGCGCGGGGTGGATCTGGCGCGCGATCGGCGTGTCGTCGAAGCCGCAGACCGACACGTCGCGCGGCACCGACAGCCCGCGCTCGCCGATGGCGCAGATCGCGCCGGCAGCCATGTCATCGTTGGCGGCGAAGATCGCGGTCGGCGGGCGCTCCAGGTCGAGCAGGCGATGGGTGGCGGCGACGCCGGATTCGTAGGAGAACTCGCCCTCCACCACCAGCGCCGGGTCGTAGCGCAGGCCGGCGCGGCGCAGGCCCTCGCGGTAGCCGGCCAGCCGCCAGCCGCTGGCGCCGTGCGCGGCGTGGCCCATGACGTGGCCGATCCGCTGGTGCCCCAGCGCGGCCAGGTGCGCCATCAGCTCGCAGACCGCGCCGTATTCGTCCACCACCACGCCGACGTGGCGGTTCTGCTCCTTGGCGGAGATGCTGGCGTAAGGGATGCCGAGCTCCTCCAAGCGGCGCAGCAGGGCCACGTGGTCGGTGATCGGCGGGGTCAGCACCACGCCGTCCAGCTGCGACTGCAGCACCAGCGCCTCGACCTTCTCGACCAGGTCGTCGGCGCCGTAGCTCAGCGGCGCCAGCATCAGGTTGTAGTGCTGCGCCTGGCAGGCGTCCAGCACGCCCATCTCGATTTCCATCAGGTAGTTGGCGGACGGGTTGTCGAACAGCAGCGCCACCAGGTACGAGCGCCGCCCGGCCAGCACCCGCGCCGACGGCAGCGGGCGGTAGCGCAGCGTCTCCACCGCCGCCTCGACCCGCTGGCGGGTGCGCTCGGACACGTTCGGCTCGTTGTTGAGCACGCGCGAGACGGTCTTCATCGACACGCCCGCGCGCTCGGCCACGTCCTCGATGCGCACGCGGCCGGCCTTGGGCCTGCCGACGGCGTCGTCGCTTCCTTCGCGCTTCCTGTTGCCCATAACCTTCCGATTCGACTTCCGGTTCCGACCGCCGGCCCCTGCGCCGGCTGCATGCGGGCGCTGCCGCCACCTTACCCGCCGCGGCATGCCGCTATGCAACAAGCCATCGCGGACCGCAGCCGCTATTCTGCGGCCACGTGACAACGCTGTCATGGCGCCCTGCACCAAATCTTCCGCCGCCGCCCATCGAACCCCAGGAGCCCGCCGTCCATGAAGCTTCGCCTCTCCGCCTCATCCCTGTCCACGCACCGCCGGCCGCTGCGCATCGGCGCGCTGGCCGCCGCCTTGACCGTCTGCACCTGCTCGCTGCACGCCGCGCAGGCGCCGACCGCATCCGCCGGCCCGGTGACGATCCATCCCGCCGAATGGCCGCAGCCGGCGTGGCCACTGCCCGCCGATCCGGCGCTGGAGCGGCGCATCGACGCGCTGATGGCGACGATGACGGTGGAGGAGAAAGTCGGCCAGATCATCCAGGGCGACATCGATTCGATCACCCCGGACGACCTGCGCAAGTACCGGCTGGGTTCGATCCTGGCCGGCGGCGGCTCCGATCCCGGCAAGCGCTACAACGCCCCGGCGAAGGACTGGCTGGCGCTGGCCGACGCATTCTGGGAAGCGTCGATGGACACGGCCGGCGGCGGCCATGCCATTCCGGTGATCTGGGGCATCGACGCCGTGCACGGCCAGAGCAACATCGTCGGCGCGACGCTGTTCCCGCACAACATCGGGCTGGGCGCCACCCGCGACCCGGAGCTGATCCGCGAGATCGGCCGCATCACCGCCGCCGAAACGCGCGCCACCGGCATGGAATGGACGTTCGCGCCGACCGTGGCGGTGCCGCAGGACGACCGCTGGGGCCGCAGCTACGAAGGCTATTCGGAAAGCCCCGAGGTGGTGGCGCAGTTCGCGCCGGCGATGGTGGAAGGCCTGCAGGGCAAGGCCGGCGCCGCTGACTTCCTCGACGACGCCCACGTGATGACCACGGTCAAGCACTTCCTCGGCGACGGCGGCACCACCAACGGCAAGGACCAGGGCGACACCCTCGTGAGCGAAGCGACGCTGCGCGACGTGCACGCCGCCGGCTACGTGCCGGCGATCGCGGCCGGCGCGCAGTCGGTGATGGCCTCGTTCAACAGCTTCCACGGCGAGAAGATGCACGGCAACAAAGCGCTGCTCACCGGCGTGCTGAAGGACCGCATGCATTTCGGCGGCTTCGTGGTCGGCGACTGGAACGGCCACGGGCAGGTGAAGGGCTGCAGCAACACCGACTGCGCGCAGACCTTCGACGCCGGCCTCGACATGGCGATGGCGCCCGACAGCTGGAAGGGCCTGTACGAAACGACGCTGGCGCACGTGAAGGCCGGCAGGCTGCCGATGGCGCGCCTCGACGACGCGGTGCGCCGCATCCTGCGCGCGAAGTTCCGGATGGGCCTGTTCGAGAAGCCGAAGCCCTCGCAGCGCGCGCTGGGCGGCAGGTTCGAACTGCTGGGCTCGCCCGAACACCGCGCCGTCGCGCGCCGTGCGGTGCGCGAATCGCTGGTGCTGCTGAAGAACGCAGGCCACCTGCTGCCGCTCGCGCCGAAACAGCGCGTGCTGCTGGCCGGCGGCGGCGCCGACAACCTGACCCAGCAAACCGGCGGCTGGACGCTGACCTGGCAGGGCGACGGCACCAAACGCGCGGATTTCCCGAACGCCGATTCGATCTGGGACGGCTTCCGCCAGCAGGTCGAAGCGGCCGGCGGCAAGGCCGAACTGGCGGCGGACGGCAAGTACAGGGCGAAGCCCGATGTCGCCATCGTGGTGTTCGGCGAGGAGCCTTACGCCGAGTTCCAGGGCGACCTGCCCAACCTGATGTTCAAGGCCGGCAAGTCCGGCGACCTCGAACTGATCAAGCGGCTCAAGGCCGACGGCATCCCGGTGGTGGCGGTGTTCCTGAGCGGTCGTCCGCTGTGGATGAACCGCGAGCTCAACGCCGCCGACGCCTTCGTCGCTGCGTGGCTGCCGGGCTCGGAAGGGGCCGGCATCGCCGACGTGCTGCTGCGCAAGCCCGACGGCGGCGTGCAATTCGATTTCCACGGCAAGCTGTCGTTCTCCTGGCCGAAGCGCGCCGACCAGTACGCCAACAACGTCGGCCAGCAAGGCTACGACCCGCTGTTCCCGTTCGGCTACGGCCTGACCTATGCCGACAAGCCCGCGTGGACGCCGCTGCCGGAAGACTCCGGCATCGACCCGGACGCGGTGCGCACCAACCTGTGGTTCGATCGCGGCAGCGCCACCACCGGCCTCACCCTGCGGCTGGTCGGCGCCGATGGCGACGCCATGGACGTGGTGCATCCCAACGCCGCCACCGGCGACGGCTCGGTGGCGATGACCGCGATCAACACCGACGTGCAGGACGGCGCGCGGCGGTTCGCGTTCAAGGGCGACGGCGCCGTCGAGCTGCGCTCGAACACGCCCGTCGATCTGGTGCGCGAAACCAACGGCGACGTGTTCGTGGTCGCCACCGTGCGCGTGGACGCGCTGCCCGCCGGCGCGCAGGCGTCGATCGGCGCCGGCTGCGGCGAAGGCTGCAAGGGCGACGTGCCGGTCGGCGACGCGCTGGCGAAGCTGCCGAAGGGCGAGTGGACGCGGCTGGGCGTGCAGCTGAAATGCCTGCGCGTGGCCGGCGCCGACACCGGCAGGCTGGACATGCCGTTCACCCTGCGCGGCAGCGACGGCGTCCAGCTGGCGTTGTCGAAGGTGACCGCCAGCACCGACTACGACCACAAGGTCGATTGTCCCGTCCGCTGAGCATGCACGCGCTCGCGCTCGCCGCAGCCCTGCTTGCACCCGGCGATGGCGCCGCCGCCGGGCCGGGCGCGGGCTGGACGCTGGTCTGGCAGGACGAATTCGACGGCAAAGCCATCGACCTGTCGAAGTGGGACCTGGAGGAAAACTGCTGGGGTGGCGGCAACCACGAATCGCAGTGCTACACCCGCCGCCGCGACCGCCACCCGCGCGCCAACGCCTTCCTCGCGGACGGCCTGCTGCACATCGTGGCGCGCCGGGAACGCTACACCGCGTCGGCAGCGCCGGACGGCGGCGGCAAGGCGATGGCCAGCCTGCCCTACACCTCTGCGCGGCTGCGCACGAAGCACAGGCAGGAATGGACGTTCGGCCGCTTCGAGATCCGCGCGCGTCTGCCAAGCGGGCAGGGCAGCTGGCCGGCGATCTGGATGCTGCCCACCGATTCGCCCTACGGCGCGTGGGCCGGCTCGGGCGAGATCGACATCATGGAAGCGGTGAACCTGGGCGCGCCCTCGGACGAGCCCGGCGTCGCGCCCGGCACGCCGGAAACGCGCGTGCACGGCACCCTGCACTACGGCCGCACGCCGCCCGGCAACGTGCACACGGGCACCTGGTACCGGCTGCCCGACGGCGCCAATCCCGCCGACGATTTCCACGTCTATGCGCTGGAATGGGAAGCCGGCGAGATCCGCTGGTACGTCGACGGCGTGCATTACGCGACCCAGCGCGCGGACGGCTGGTGGTCGCAGCTGCGCAAGGACGGCCGGTGGAGCAATTCGCCGGCCGGCGCGCCGTTCGATGCGGCGTCGAAGTACCACCTGCTGCTCAACCTCGCGGTCGGCGGCGATTGGGCCGGCAAGGTCAACGCCACCGGCATCGACGAGGCCGCGTTCCCGCAGGCGATGCTGGTGGACTACGTGCGCGTGTACCGCTGCGACGCGGGCAGGCCCGACGGCGGCGGCTGCGCGACCCTCGGCGCGGACGCGAAGCGGGTGGCGCCGGAACCCGCGCAGCGCCGGCCGCTGCCATAGCTAGCCATCTGCCCGTCATTCCCGCGAAGGCGGGCCGCTTTTGACAGACGAACGTCTGTCCCATCCAGCCTTTGCTCTTGCATTTGTTCGAACTGGCAACGTCAAGAGCTGGATTCCCGCCTTCGCGGGAATGACCAATCGGGAATCGCAACGCGATGTTGCCTCCAACGCAACGCTGCCGGCGCTAGAGTGGCGCTCCCACGCACGGAGCATCCACGATGATCGACCTGTACTACTGGCCCACGCCGAACGGCCACAAGGTGACGTTGTTCCTGGAGGAAGCCGGGCTGGACTACGCGATCAAGCCGGTGGACATCGGCAAGGGCGCGCAGTTCGAGCCGGACTACCTGGCGATCTCGCCGAACAACAAAATGCCGGCAATCGTGGATCGCGCCCCGGCCGACGGCGGCGCGCCGATCCCGGTGTTCGAGTCCGGCGCGATCCTGCTCTACCTCGCCAACAAGACCGGCCGCTTCCTCGGCATCCCCGAGGGCGCGGATGCGCCGACCGCGCTGCGCCAGCGCATCGCCGTGAACGAATGGCTGTTCTGGCAGATGACCGGGCTCGGCCCGATGACCGGGCAGTACGGCCACTTCCACGTGTACGCGCCGGAGGACATCGCCTACGCGAAGGAGCGCTACCGCAAGGAAACCGAGCGCCTGCTCGGCGTGCTCGACAAGCGGCTGGAAGGCCGCGCCTTCATCGCCGGCAGCGACTACAGCATCGCCGACATGGCCGCGTATCCGTGGATCAATCCGTACACCAAGGCGCCGCTGGACATCACCCGCTTCCCCAACGTCGAGCGCTGGCATTCCGACATCGCCGCGCGCCCGGCCACGCAGCGCGCCTACGCGCTGTCGAAGCAGGTCAACCCGGACGCGGGCAAGCCGCTGAGCGACGAGGAAAAGAAAATCCTGTTCGGACAGGGCGCGCGCTGAGGCCGGAGACGGCGACGGCGCCCTGCGGCGCCGTCGCTGCATGCATCGAGGATCAGGCCATCCGGCCACGTCCCGAAGGAACGCATGCCGAACGCCTCGCTACACCCACACGTCGTTGCGCGCGGTATAGGTGCCGCCCGCGTCTCCCGTGTTGACCACGCCGCGCGGCTCGACCAGCAGCACGCAGCATTCCTGCGGCGCCACCGGGCGGTGTTCGACGCCTTTCGGCACGACGTACATCTCGCCGGCGGCGAGCGGCACCGTCCCGTCCCGGAACTCCAGCGCCATCGCACCGGAAAGGACGATGAAGACCTCGTCGGACTCCGCGTGCGAATGCCAGACGAACTCGCCCTGGAACTTGGCCAGCTTGAACTGGTAGTCGTTCATCTCCGCGATGACGCGGGGCGACCAGTGCTCCGAGAACCGGGCCAGCTTGGCCTCGAAGTTGATCGCCCCGTCGCGCATCACATGCCCGCCGGCTTCAGCTCGAACTGCGCCGGTGGCTCCATGCCGAGCAGGTTCTTCACGAAATAGTCCCAGCGCCGGCGCATCACGTAGTAGCTGTCCGCGCCGAAGCCGTGGCGGGCGTGCGGCAGCAGCAGCAGGTCGAAGTCCTTGTTGGCCTTCATCAGCGCATCGACCACCTGCAGGGTGGACTGCGGCGGCACGTTGTCGTCCATCAGGCCATGCAGCAGGAAGAGTTTCCCCTTCAGGTTCTTCGCCTTGGGCGCGTTGTCCTGACCGGTGTAGTTGGTGCTGCCGTCGGCCTTCTTCTCCAGCAGGCCGTGGTAGCGCTCGGCCCAATCGTCCTCGTAGGTGAGGTTGTCGTGGTTGCCGGATTCGGCGATGCCGACCTTGTACACGTCCGGGTAACCGAACATCGCCGCCACGGTGGCGTTGCCGCCGCCGGAATGGCCCCACATGCCGGTGCGGGTGGCGTCGATCCACGGGTACTTCGCGGCCAGCTGCTTCAGCGCGGCCACCTGGTCGGGCAGGGTGTTGTCGACCATGTTGCCGTACCACGCGTCCTGGAAGGACTTGCTGCGCAGCGGCGTGCCCATGCCGTCCACGGCGATGACGATGAAGCCCAGCTCCGCCAGCGCCTGGTGGTCGCCGTGCGCGGCCATGAAGCTGCGGCTGCGCACCGAACCCACCTGCGGGCCGGGGTAGATGTAGGTGACGATCGGGTACTTCTTCGACGCGTCGAAGTTCGACGGCTTGAACATCTGGCCGTACAGGTCGGTCTTGCCGTCGCGCGCCTTGACCGTGAACGACTCCGGCGCGACCCAGCCGGCCGCCTTCAGGCGCGACAGGTCGGCGCGGGCCAGTTCGGCGACCTGCTTGCCGTCGCCGTCGCGCACCACCGCCACCGGCGCGGTGTCGATGGTCGAATAGACATCGACGAAATGCTTGCCGTCTTCCGCCAGGGTGACCGCGTGGTTGGCGTTCTCCGGCGTCAGCAGCTGCACGTCGCCGCCGTCCATGCCGACCTTGTAGAGGTGCACGAAGTAGGGATCGCGCCCGGCCTCATGGCCGACGCCGCGAATCCACAGCGTCCGGCTGGCCGGATCGAGGCGCACGATCTGGGTGACGTTCCAGTCGCCACTGGTGATCTGGCGCTTTTCCTTGCCGGTGGCGAGGTCGTGCAGGTACAGGTGGCCCCAGTCGGACTTCTGGCTGAACCACAGGAACTCGTTGCTTTCCGGCAGGTAGCGCCAGTTCACCGAATCCAGCGCGGGCGCGCTCTGGTACTGCGTCGCCACGGTTTCCTTGTAGACGTCGCGCACCTTGCCGGTGGCGGCGTCGGCCACGCGCAGCTGCGCCGACTTGTGACCTCGGTCGGTGCTGACGAAGGCCAGCGTCTTGCCGTCCTTCGCCCACTGCACGTCTTCCCAGCCGTCGTTGCAGACCACATCGTCCGCGCAGGTGGAGCGGTGCTGATCCGGCGGCATCTGCAGGCGCACGATCTGCGGCTTGGCGCCGGACAGGTCGACCACCACGCGCTCGATCATGGTCACGTCCGCGTCGCCCGCGAACGGATACTTCCACTGCTCGACCTTGGGCGCGCCGACGCCGGTGTCCACCAGCGTCATCGTGCTGGTCTTGCGCTGATCCTGCTGGAAGGTGGCGAGCTTGCTGCCGTCCGGCGACCACACCACGACGGCGTTGTCGGTGTGCTTCCAGCCGGCGTTGTCGGTGGCGTAGCCGTAGTCCGGCTTGCCGTCGAAGGTGAGCTGGGTTTCCTTGCCGCTGGCGACATCGCGCAGCCACAGGTTCCAGTCGCGGACGAAGGCTTCGCGGCTGCCGTCGGGCGAAGCCGCGCCCGGCTCGCTGCCGGACTTCGCCTTGGCCTGCGCCACCGCCGTGCAGGCGGTCACTTCGCAGCGGAACGCGTTGCCGCCGAACAGGCTGGTCAGCGTCAGCGAACCGTCGGCGTTGCGCTTCACCTTCATCGGCGGCAGCTTGTCCGCCTGCACCGGCCGGCCCTTGCCGCCGGCGGCCGCGTTCATCGCGTCGGCCAGCGCCTTGGCGTCGAAGGCCGGCGCGGTCTTGCCGGTGGCCGGATCGAAGCGCAGCGCGCGGGTCTTGCCCTCGGCCTGCTCGCGGTACACCAGGCTGCCGTCGTCCAGCCAGCTCGCGCCGCTCACCATGTGATCGACCAGCGGCCCGGTGCGATCGCCCAGCATCTTCGCCGCGCGCTCGTAGTCCGCCGCCGTCACCGTCTGCGCCATTGCCGTGCCCGCGCCGCCCATCAGCAGCGCGCCCAGCAGCCAGACCGCATTCGAATGTCCTGCCATCGCATCCCCGTGAAGTCCTCGCGCCCGTGCGCAGTCCTCCGATCCTAGCGCGCCGGCGCATCCGGCACCCGTGCCGTTGGTGGGGTCGGCGTGGGGAGCGGCGGGCCGGCGCGGTATTATCCGCGCCCTGATGTCCCTGCTTCCCTCCGCACCCCCCGCTCGCGCCGCCGCGCTGCGCGTCGCCTACGCCGATGCGCCGCTGGCCGAGGCGCTGGCCGACCCACGGCTGCTGGCCGTCTTCGGCTTCGGCGCCGACGCGCCCGCCGCCCATGCCGATCCGCGCTACCTGCGCGTGGCGCTGCCGGCGTTCGGCCGCGCGCCGCTGGAATGCTGGCGGGTCGATGGCGAGGTGGCGCACGGCCGCGACGGCGAGATCGCCTGGAGCGCGGGCGATGGACTCCAGTTCGGCGCGCTGGAAATCGCCGACGACGGCGACATCGAAACCGCCGCCGACACCGGCTACGCGCGCCTGCAGCGCTGGCTCGCGGACAGCGACCATCCGCATCCGCTGCGGATCTGGAACTACCTCGACGCGATCACCGAGGGCAAGGACGACGCCGAGCGCTACCGCCGCTTCTGCGTGGGCCGCGCGCGCGGCATCGGCCGCGAACTGGCGCCGGGCGAACTGCCGGCCGCCACCGCCATCGGCCATCCCGCCCGCACCGGCCGCTTCCAGCTGTACTGGCTGTCCGCGCGCAGCGCCGGCACGCCGCTGGAGAACCCGCGCCAGGTGCAGGCCTGGCGCTACCCGCGCCAGTACGGCCCGCAGCCGCCCGGCTTCGCCCGCGCGCTGCTGCCGGCCTCCGGCGCGATGCCGCTGTTGCTGTCCGGCACCGCCGCGGTGGTCGGCCACGCCTCGCAGCACGGCGACTCGCTGGAAGCGCAGCTGGACGAAGTGCTGGCCAATCTCGGCAGCCTGATCGAAACGGCGCGCGCGCAGCGGCCCGGCCTGCCGGCACAGCCCGGCGCGGCATCGCGATTGAAGGTCTACGTGCGCGACGCCGACGCGCTGGCGCGGGTCGATGCGCTGATGCAGGCGCGCCTGCCCGGCGTGCCGCGGATCGTGCTGCACGGCCACGTCTGCCGGCGCGAGCTGCTGGTGGAGATCGACGGCACCCACGGCTAGGCGGGCCACGCCGGCGCTTGCATTGCCCGCCGGCATCCTGCATATCGTCCCCATCGTTCACTCACGGGGGCAACCGCGCATGGGCATCATCAGTCTGATCTGGGGCATCTTCGCCCTGCTGTGGATGTTGCTGGCCTTCATCCCGCTGCTGGGCTGGGGCAACTGGTTCATGATCCCGTTCGCGACGGTGGGCGCGATCATCGCCGCCATCGGCCTGGCGATGACTTCTCCGGAAAAGCGCGGCCGCGCCAAGGCCGGCCTAATCCTGAACCTGGTCGCGATCGCGGTCGGCGCGTTCCGCCTCGTGCTGGGCGGCGGGCTGGTCTGATTGATCTGACGCAAGGCCGCGGCGGGGCACGGGCGTAAACTTGCCGCCATGAACACCCCCGCAAACCGATTCCCCGTCCGCCCGCGGCGCATGCGCCGCGACGAGTTTTCGCGCCGGCTGATGCGCGAGCACGTGCTCACTGCCAACGACCTGATCTACCCGGTCTTCGTCCACGAAGAGAAAGGCCGCGCACCGGTCGGCTCGATGCCGGGCGTGGAGCGCCTGTCCATCGACGAACTGCTGAAGGTCGGCGAGCAGGCGCTGGAACTCGGCGTGCCGGTGCTCGACCTGTTCGGCGTGCCGAACCCGGACGCCAAGACCGCCGACGGTCGCATCGCCTGGGACGAGGACGGCATCGTCCCGCGCGCGATTCGTGCCCTGAAATCGCGTTTCCCCGAACTCGGGGTGATGAGCGACCAGGCGCTCGATCCGTACACCACCCACGGCCAGGACGGCCTGATCGACGACACCGGCTACATCCTCAACGACGAAACCATCGAAGCGCTGATCAGGCAATCGCTGGCGCACGCAGCGGCCGGCGTCGACATCCTCTCGCCCAGCGACATGATGGACGGCCGCATCGGCGCGATCCGCAACGCGCTGGAAGCCGCCGGCCACATCCACACCCGCATCATGGCCTACAGCGCCAAGTACGCCAGCGCCTTCTACGGCCCGTTCCGCAGCGCGGTGGGCAGCGCCGGCAACCTCGGCAAGGGCAACAAGTACACCTACCAGATGGACCCGGCGAACTCGGACGAGGCGCTGCACGAAGTCGGCCTCGACCTCGCCGAAGGCGCCGACATGGTGATGGTCAAGCCGGGCCTGCCGTATCTCGACGTGCTGTACCGGGTGAAGCAGCAGTTCAGGCGCCCGACCTACGCGTATCAGGTCAGCGGCGAGTACGCGATGATCAAGGCCGCCGCCGCCAACGGCTGGATCGACGAGAAGATGGTGGCGATGGAAGCGCTGACCGCCTTCAAGCGCGCCGGCGCCGACGGCGTGCTGACCTATTACGCGCTGGATGCGGCGCGCTGGATGAGGGCGTGATGCGGGGCTTCAGCTCACTTCCTTCCCCTTCGGCTTGCTACGTCGTCATTCCCGCGAAGGCGGGAATCCAGCTTTCTGTTCTTGCTTGTATCGGGAAAGCGCCAAGCTAACGTCAAAGGCTGGATTCCCGCCTTCGCGGGAATGACGAGCAACCTTGAGAGAAACACATGAAACGCTATGCCGTCTTCGGCACACCGATTTCACACTCGCAGTCACCGCGCATCCATGCCGCGTTCTCGCGGCAGACCGGCATCGAGTTGGACTATGTCGCCATCGAAGCCGGCCACGACGATTTCGCGGCGAAGCTCGCCGCCAGCGGCGTGCAGGGCGCCAACGTCACCCTGCCGCTGAAGGAAGACGCCTTCGCCCTGTGCCGCGAGACCAGCGAGCGGGCGCGCCGCGCCGGCGCGGTCAACACCCTGATCCGCGATGGCGACGGCTGGCGCGGCGACAACACCGACGGCCTCGGCCTGGTGCGCGACCTCACCGAGCGCCACGGCCTCGACCTGCGCGAACGCCGCGTGCTGCTGCTGGGCGCCGGCGGCGCCGCGCGCGGCGTGGCGCCGGCGCTGCTGGATGCCGGAATCGGCTCCCTGTTCGTCGTCAACCGCACGCCGGAACGCGCCGATGCCTTGGCCGACGCGATGGGTGACCCGGGCCACGTGCACGCGCGCGGCTGGGACGCGCTGCCCGCGCTGGGCGAATTCGACCTGCTCGTCAACGCCACATCGGCCACCCGCGGCGGCGCGCTGCCGCCGCTGCCGATGGCCCTGGCCGGCCTGCGCAGCGCGGCGGTCGATCTGAGCTACGGCGAAGCGGCGGTGGCCTTCCTCGCCTGGGCCCGCGCCGCCGGCTGCACCCACGCGGTGGACGGACTGGGCATGCTGGTGGAGCAGGCGGCGGAAAGTTTCCTGCTCTGGCACGGCGTGCGCCCGGAAACCGATCCCGTGTATGCCGCGCTCAGCGGGCAGGGTGATGCGCTAGTGACGGCGGATTGAGTGGCGGCGGCAAGCCGCCGCCGCCCTCGCAGCACGAAGCAGTTCCAGTGATCAGAGCGCCCGGCCCAGCACGCTGCGGTCGCTCAAGCGGAACGGCGTGCCGCCCGACACCTGCTCGCTGCCGGCAAGATCGGAGACCCCTACGACCTGTTCGCCGCCCTTGCCCAACAACCAAGGCACGGGCAGGTTCGGCCCACGGAATTCGTAGCGCCAGGAACCATCCAGCTTGCCGACCCTGTCGCCATCCTGGCCCATGCGGAACTCGATCGGCACGCGCACGGTGAGGTCCTCTGCCTCCAGCAGTTCCGGATGGGCGGCATCCACGGTGTATGTCCATTGCTTCGCCACCCGCATCGATTCCTTCTCCAGCAAGGCGCGCGCCTTGTCCAGCACGGCGGAACGGCCCTTGACGTTCAACAGGCTGGACTGCGTCGCCGTCACCTCCGCCACCGTGCCATCGGGATTCAAGCGCAGGCTCAACAACACCGTTCCTTCCACATCCGCCTTCATCAAGCCCATCGGATAACCCGGCGGCTGCAATTTCTTGCTGGCGATGAACACCGGCTGCCGGGGTTGCTCGCCGGCGCTGGAAATGGATTCGCCGCGCTCGCGCGCAGCCAGTCGCGAGGCTTTGGCCGCTTTGTAGTCTTCCGGGGTAATGGGAGAAAACACCACGTTGTCGATACGCACCTCGTAACCCGCCGGCACCTCCCTGGCCGCCAGAATGATCCGCATCGGCGTCTTCGCATTCACCGGCTTGCCGCCCTGGGTAATCGGCACCAGTCTCCAGGCCGGGATTGCCTTGTCCAGCATCTGCCGCAATTTCGGATCCAGCGCCGTGCGCAGGCCGTACTCCTTCACTCGGCCTTCGGTGTCGATGAGCAAGTCGCCGTCCACCCGCATCGTCATCACGCTCTCGCCGGCCGCCTGCACCGCCAGCCGGTCTTCAGCCTGCGCGCCAGCGCACGCCAGCAGCAGAGCCAACATTCCTACCTTAAGCATGCGCATCCCCATCTCCCCGATTGTCGACTTCGCCCCCGCGACGCCGGATCATGCCACGCCCGAACCGCTTCGGACCGTTCAGTCCACACCGCCCGCCAGATACTCGTCCTTCAACCGCACGTAATGCCCGGCGCTGTAATACAGCGCCTCGATCTCCGCATCGCTGAGCATCCGCGCCTTCTTCGCCGGATTGCCCAGCCACAGCTCGCCTTCGCCCACCACCTTGCCGGGCGCGACGAGCGCGCCGGCGCCGACGAAGCCGTGCTTCTTCACCACCGCGCCGTCCAGCACGATCGCGCCCATGCCGATCAGCACCGCGTCCTCGATGGTGCAGGCATGGATGATCGCCTTGTGGCCGATGGTCACGTCGCTGCCGATGCGCGTGGCAAAGCCGCCCAGCTTGGCGTGCGGGCCGTCGTGGCTGACGTGGACGACGGTGCCGTCCTGGATATTGGTGCGATCGCCGATGCGGACGAAATTGACGTCGCCGCGGATCACCGTGAACGGCCAGACGGAAACATCGTCGCCCAGCACCACGTCGCCGATCACGCTGGCGGCGGGATCGACGTAGGCGCGCTGGCCGAGGGTGGGCAAACGGCCACGGTAGGGGCGCAGAACGGACATTTTCGTGTTCATGCCGCCATTCTAGGGCCACGCCGCGGAAGACCGGCACTACACTCCGGCGCATGGACGCCATCGCCGACACCCAGCCCGCCGACCTCGCTCCCACCCTGCAGCGCCTGCGCGCCGCCTGGCAGGCCCGCAAGCCGGACTACGCGCAGCGCCGCGACGACCTGCAGCGCTTGCGCGACGCGCTGAAGCGGCGGCTGGACGAGATGGCGCGCACGATCTCCGCCGACTTCGGCCACCGTTCACTGGACGAAAGCCGCATCGCCGACGGCATGACCGCGCTCAACGAGATCGACCACCTCATCCGCCACCTGCGCGGCTGGATGAAGCCGCGCCGGGTCGGCGTGGGCTGGCGCTTCCTGCCGGCGCGCGCGCAGGTGCGGCCGGTGCCGCTGGGCGTGGTCGGGGTGATCGCGCCGTGGAACTACCCGGTCAATCTCGCGCTGATCCCGCTGGCGACCGCCATCGCCGCCGGCAACCACGTCTACCTGAAGCCCTCCGAGCACACGCCGCGCACCAGCGCCTTCCTGCGCGACCTGCTGGCCGAGGTGTTCCCGGCCGACCGCGTGGCGGTCGCCACCGGCGGCGCGGAGGTGGGCGCGGCGTTCGCGGCGCTGCCGTTCGACCACCTGGTGTTCACCGGCTCCACCGCCGTCGGCCGCAAGGTGATGGCCGCCGCCGCGCCCCACCTCACGCCACTGACGCTGGAGCTGGGCGGCAAGTCGCCGGCGCTGGTCTGCGACGACTATCCGGTCGAGAAAGCCGCCGCGCGCATCGCCACCGGCAAATGGTTCAACTGCGGCCAGACCTGCATCGCGCCGGACTACGTGCTGGTGCCGGCGAACAAGCGCGACGCGTTCATCGAGGCGCTGCGCCGCGAAGTGGCGGCACGCTACGGCGCCGACTTCGCCAACCTCGGCGACTACACCCGGATCGTCAACGACGGCCAGTACGCGCGCCTGCAAGGCTATCTCGACGACGCGCAGCAGCGCGGCATCGACATCGTCACCCTCGGCGGCAGCACCGATCCGTCGCAGCGCCTGCTGCCGCCGACCGTGCTGCTGGAGCCGGGTGACGACGCCAAGGTGATGCAGGACGAAATCTTCGGCCCGCTGCTGCCGGTCAAGAGCTACCGCACGCTGGACGAGGCGATCGCCTACATCAATGCGCACGACCGCCCGCTGGCGCTGTATCCCTTCAGCCACGATCGCGCGGCCATCGAGAAGATCCTGCACGACACCATCGCCGGCGGCGTGTCGGTCAACGACACCCTGTTCCACTTCGCCATCACCGGCCTGCCGTTCGGCGGCGTCGGCGCCAGCGGCATGGGCGCTTACCACAGCCGGGTCGGCTTCGACGCGATGAGCAAGCTACTGCCGGTGCTGTGGCAGGCGCGCCGCACCGGCGGCGACCTGCTCAAGCCGCCGTATTCGAAGGCGAAGTGGCTGATCGATTTGATCGTTCGGTAAGCGCACGCGCTTCATCGGCGATGCCATTCCGTATGCCGTAATGGCGCGTCGTTGATGCGCCAAGCGCGCCTTCACCAGCGCGGCCGCGCCAGCGCATCCGCTCACGGCATCTTCATCGGCGGGCGGGTCTTGTGTGCGCATGGCAGACCGTTCGCCTTCGACCTCCGGCGCCACAGAGCCGGCTGAATCCGCGGAGACCGGAATCCGCGACGAAGACGCGCGTGTACCAAGGACGCCCACCATCCGGGTGGGCTGCGCGGGCTGGTCGATCCCGGCGCGGCATCGGACCCTGTTCGGCGAGCGCGACAGCGTGCTCGCGCGCTACGCCACCTTGTTTTCCGCGGTGGAAATCAACTCCTCGTTCTACCGGCCGCACCAGGCCAAGACCTATGCGCGCTGGGCGGACAGCGTGCCGGCGGGCTTCCGTTTCTCCGTCAAGATGCCGCGCACGATCTCGCACGAACGTCGACTGCGCGACGCCGATGCGCCGCTCGACCGCTTCCTCGGCGAAGCCGGCGCGCTCGGCGACCGGCTCGGCGGCTTCCTGCTGCAACTGCCGCCCAATCTGGCGTTCGACGCGCGCATCGCCGCCGCGTTCTTCCGCTCGTACCGCCAGCGCAGCGACGCGCTGCTCGCCTGCGAGCCGCGTCATTCGAGCTGGTTCACGCCGCCCGCGGAAACCCTGCTGGCGGAGCACGGCGTGTCGCGGGTGGCGGCCGATCCTCCGCGCGCCGTGGTCGGCGCGGTTCCCGCCGGCGACGCGCGCTGGCGCTACTGGCGTTGGCACGGTTCGCCCGAGGTCTATTACAGCGACTACCCGGAGGCGCGTCTGCAGGCGCTGGCCGCCGGGATCGCCGGCATCGGCGCGGGCCGCGAAACCTGGGTGATCTTCGACAACACCGCGCAAGGCCACGCGATCGCCAACGCGAAACGCCTGCGGGAACTGCCGGCCTCGATCGGCGCGACGGCGGGACGCGGCGATGCCTGAAGGCCCGTCCATCGTCATCCTGCGCGAAGAAGCGGCTAAGTTCCGCGGCAGGACGGTGCGCGAAGTCTCCGGCAACAGCAAGCTGGATCTGGAACGGATGCGCGGCAGGAAGGTCGTCGCGCTGCGCAGCTGGGGCAAGCATTTCCTGATCGAGTTCCGCGGCTTCAGCCTGCGCGTGCACCTGCTGCTGTTCGGCTCCTACCTGATCGACGCCGAGAAGGGGGCGGCGCCGCGGGTGTCGCTGCGCTTCGACAACGGCACGCTGAACTTCTACGCCTGTTCGCTGAAATACATCGAAGGCCCGCTGGACGAAACCTACGACTGGTGCGGCGACGTGATGGCGCCGGAATGGAACCCGAAGCTGGCCAGAGCCAAGCTGAAAAAGCAGCCGGACGCGCTGGTCTGCGACGCGCTGCTCGACCAGGACGTCTTCGCCGGCGTCGGCAACATCATCAAGAACGAGGTGCTGTTCCGCATCCGCGTACACCCCGCCAGCAAGGTCGGAGCGCTGCCGCCGCGCACGCTCGGCCGGATGATCGAGGACGCGCGCGCCTACAGCTTCCAGTTCCTCGAATGGAAGAAGCAGTACGTGCTGCGCCAGCACTGGCTGGTGCACAACAAGTCGCTGTGCCCGGACTGCGGCGGCAAGCTGACCCGCCAGCACATGGGCGTGCGCAATCGCCGCACCTTCTTCTGCGTGCGCTGTCAGGCGCTCTATCCGCCGCCCGCCTGATCGTCCAAGCGAAGCAGCTCCAGCACGTCCGCCGGAATCAGCGTCGACAACTCCGCGCCGAACGCGCGGTGCGCGTCCGCGAGATCGCGCACCGCTTCGATTTCCTCCGGCGTCAGCACGCCGTCGCGTTCGTTCCGCGCCGCCTGGTCGAGCACCGACGCCAGCACATACCGCTGCGCGCGCATCGCCGAGGCGACGTGCGGGCGCGCGTCCGCATGCACGGTGAAGCCCTCGTCCCCGCAGCGCGCGACGAATTCGCGCGCCGCGACCGATGCGCCCCGATACCATTCCGTGGCGCCGCCGGCGAACGCGCGCATGGTGAGCGGCACCGGGCAGCCGTGCTCCTTCAGCAATCGATGCAGGGCGGTTTCCAGCCGCTGCGCGTCGCGGCGGGATTCGGTTTCGACCAAGAGGCTGCGCTCCAGGTCGAACGCCTCGAACCAGCGCCGATGGAAGCCCGACCAGCGCGCGACCGGATCGGCGGTCAGCCCCACCTTGAGCAGATCCTCCGCGCCGCTCATCCGCAGCACGTACAGGAACGCGGGGCCGTGGCGGGCGCTCGGCATGGCGGCAGGATACAGGCGGCCGGCGCGACGCCGCTCACCCGCCGTCCACGCGCGTCGCATCGCGTCATCGCCCGGTGCGGTAGGCTGCGCCGCATCCGCAGCGCCGCCTCCGGCCCATCACACCGTTCGGGACTCCATGAAAATCGCCAGCTGGAACGTCAACTCCCTCAACGTCCGCCTGCCGCAGCTGCAGCAGTGGTTAAGCGACTTCGCGCCGGACGTGGTCGGCCTGCAGGAAACCAAGCTGGAAGACCACCGCTTCCCCGACGCCGCGCTGGCCGAGCTCGGCTACCGCAGCGTGTTCCACGGGCAGAAGACCTACAACGGCGTGGCGATTCTGGCGCGCGACCGCGTCATCGAGGACGTGCAGATCGCCATCCCCGGCTTCGACGACGCGCAGGCGCGCGCCATCGCCGCCACCGTCGGTGACGTGCGCATCGTCAATCTCTACGTGGTCAACGGCCAGGACGTCGGCACCGAAAAATACGCCTACAAGCTGCGTTGGCTGGAGGCGGTGCGCGGCTGGCTGGCGGCCGAGCTGCTGGCGCATCCGAAGCTGGTGGTGCTGGGCGATTTCAACATCGCGCCCGACGCGCGCGACGTGCACGACCCGGCGGTCTGGAACGACGCCCACATCCTCACCTCCGCCGCCGAGCGCGACGCGCTGCGGCACCTGCTGGCGCTGGGCCTGCACGACGGCTTCCGCCTGCACAACGACGAAGCCGGCATCTTCAGCTGGTGGGACTACCGGCAGGCGGCGTTCCGCCGCAACCTCGGCCTGCGCATCGACTTGACCCTGGTGTCCGACGCGCTGCGCGGCACAGCGGTGGCGTCCGGCATCGACCGTACGCCGCGCGAATGGGAGCGCCCCAGCGACCACGCGCCGGCGTTCGTCGTGCTCGGCTGATCGAAGCGGCCCCGGAAAAACGAAGGCCGGGGACGGCCGGCGCCGCATTCAAAAGAACGAAGGCCCGGCAAGCCGGGCCTTCGTGCGACCTCCGTGTCGTGCCGCGTTTCAGCGCACGCGGCCGCGACGAAGCAGGTTGACGATGGCGAGCAGGATCACCGCGCCGAGGAAGGCCGAGACGTAGCCCATGAAGCCGGCGCCGCCGATCATCGGCGCGATCAGCCAGCCGCCGATCCACGAGCCGACGATACCGACCACCACGTTGAGGACGATGCCCTGCTGGCCGTCCGTGCGCATGACGATGCTGGCCAGCCAGCCGATGATGCCGCCGATGATCAACCAGACGATGAGATTCATTGCGTTGCCTCCGAAAGAGAGGAAGTGGGCCCGGACGGGCTGCGGCTTGCACGACGCCCCGGCGCGGACGAGCGGGGGACGGCGGCAGTCTTCCCCACCCCGCGTGATGACCGCGTTGGCGTCGCCGAACGTCCGTTCAGCGATGCCGTCGCCGCGTGAAGACGGCCGCCGGCGCGGCATACTGTGCGCATGACCGTGGACACCGCCGCCCTGCGCCCCGAGCTTGAAGCCGGGCTCGCGCAGCTTTCGCTGGAGTCGGCGCTGGCCGGCCCGTTGCTCGACTACCTCGCGCTGCTGGCGCGCTGGAACGCCACCTACAACCTGACCGCGATCCGCGACCCGCGCGAGATGCTGGTCAAGCACCTGCTGGATTCGCTGGCGATGCAGCCGTTCGTGCGCGACATCAAAACGCTGGCCGACCTCGGCACCGGCCCCGGCCTGCCCGGCATCCCGCTGGCGATCGCCACGCCCGGCCTGCGGGTGACGCTGGTGGAGAGCAACGGCAAGAAGGCGCGCTTCCTGCGCGAAGCCGTGCGCCAGCTCAAGCTGCCCAACGTGCAGGTGGCCGAATCGCGGATCGAGGCGTTCAAGCCCGACGCCACTTTCGACGTCATCACCGCGCGCGCGCTGGCGACCCTGCCGCTGATCCTGGAGCTGGGCGGCCACCTGCCCGGCCCCGACGGCAAGCTGCTGGCGATGAAGGGCGTGGTGCCGGAAGACGAGATCGCCGCGCTACCGCCCGGCTGGCGCGTGTCCTCGCTGCATCCGCTGCGGGTGCCGGGGCTTCTCGCCGAACGGCATCTGGTCGAAATCGTGCGGACGCGGGCATAGGGCATAATCCCCTGTCCTGCCTGCGCGCCGCGCAGGCCCAGACGCAGGAACACACGCCGCATGGCCCGCATCATCGCCATCGCCAACCAGAAGGGCGGGGTCGGCAAGACCACCACCGCCGTCAACCTCGCCGCCGCGCTGGCCCGCACGCCCAAGCGCGTGCTGCTGGTGGACCTGGACCCGCAGGGCAACGCCACCATGGGCAGCGGCGTCGACAAGCGCGAGCTGGAGGTGTCGATCACCGACGTGCTGCTGGGCGAGGCGCAGCCGCAGGCCGCGATCGCGCGCTGCGAGGACGGCTTTGATCTGCTGCCCGGCAACATCGACCTGACCGCCGCCGAAATCCAGCTGATGGATGCGGAGGGACGCGAAGCCAAGCTCAAGGCGGCGCTGGAAACGGTGCGCGGCAACTACGACTTCATCATCATCGACTGCCCGCCCTCGCTGTCGCTGCTCACGCTGAACGCGCTGAACGCGGCCGACTCGGTGCTGGTGCCGATGCAGTGCGAGTACTACGCGCTGGAAGGACTGTCGGCGCTGCTCGACACCATCAACGCGCTGAAGGGCCGGCTCAATCCCGACCTCGAGATCGAAGGCGTGCTGCGCACCATGTTCGACGTGCGCAACAACCTCGCCAACGGCGTCTCGGCCGAACTGACCAACCACTTCGGCGACCTCGTGTTCCGCACGATTGTTCCCCGCAACGTGCGCCTGGCCGAAGCGCCCAGCCACGGCCAGAGCATCATCGGCTACGACAAGGCCAGCCGCGGCAGCGTGGCCTACCTCGGCCTCGCCGGCGAGATCATCCGCCGCCAGCGCGAACGGCAGCAGCGCGCCGGAGACAACAAGGAGAAGGCCGCATGAGCGATGCGGTGAAGGGAAGCGCCAAGAAGCGCGGTTTGGGCCGCGGCCTGGAAGCCCTGCTCGGCCCCAAGGCCGCCGCCGAGGCGCCGGCGTTGCAGGCGATGCCGGGCGATGTGCTGAGCACGCTGCCGGTCGATGCGATGGTGCCGGGCAAGTATCAGCCGCGCCGCACGATGGACGACGCAAAACTCGAGGAACTGGCGTCCTCGATCCGCGCGCAGGGCGTGATCCAGCCGATCGTGGTGCGCGAGCGCGGCGGCAAGGGCGGTCGCACCTACGAAATCATCGCCGGCGAACGCCGCTGGCGCGCCTCGCAGCGCGCGGGGCTGGCCGAAGTGCCGGTGGTCGTCCGCGAGGTCGACGACCGCACCGTGGTCGCGATGGCGCTGATCGAGAACATCCAGCGCGAAGACCTCAACCCGCTGGAAGAAGCGCAGGCGCTGCAGCGGCTGATCGACGAGTTCGACCTGACCCACGCCGCCGCCGCCGAGGCGGTGGGCCGCTCGCGCGCGGCGGTGAGCAACCTGCTGCGCCTGCTGGAACTGCCGGAGCCGATCCGCGCGCTGGTGCAGAGCGGCGCGATCGAGATGGGGCACGCCCGTGCGCTGCTGCCGCTGGCCGAGCCGATGGCGATCGCGCTGGCGAAGCAGGCCGCCGAGGACGGCTGGTCGGTGCGCCAGGTAGAACATCGCGTGCAGCAGCTCGCCGCCGGCAAGGTGCCGACCGAGCCGAAGAAGACCGCACCCAAGGCGAAGGCGCCGCAGGCCGACATCGCCGCGCTGGAGCGCGAGCTGTCGGAGACGCTGGGCAGCAAGGTCGCGGTGCTCAACGGCCGCGGCAACAAGGGCAAGCTGGTGATCCACTACGCCAACCTCGACGCGCTCGACGGCGTGCTGGAACGCCTGCGCAACAAGGCCTGACCGCGCCCGCCGCATGAGCGAACTGCCGCAACTCTCGGTCGTCGTCCCCGTCCACAACGAGGAGGACAACGTCGCGCCGCTGGTCGCCGAAATCCTGGCCGCGCTGCGCGGGCGGATCGCGTTCGAGATCGTCTACGTCGACGACACCTCGCGCGACAGCACTCTGCAACACCTGCGCGACCTGCAGGCGGCGACGCCGGAACTGCGCGTCGTCCGCCACCTGACCAACGCCGGCCAGAGCACCGCCGTGCGCAACGGGGTGAAGGCCGCGCGCGCGCCGTGGATCGCCACCCTCGACGGCGACGGCCAGAACGATCCGGCCGACATCCCGAACCTGCTCGCCAGGCGCGACGCCTCGCCCGCCGGGGTGAAGCTGTTCGCCGGCTGGCGGGTCAACCGGCAGGATTCCGGCAGCAAGCGCTGGGCGTCGAAATTCGCCAACGCGATCCGCAGCCGCATGCTGCGCGACGCCACCCCGGACACCGGCTGCGGCATCAAGCTGTTCGAGCGCGACGCCTTCCTCGACCTGCCGTACTTCGACCACATGCACCGCTACCTGCCGGCGCTGATGCAGCGCGCCGGCTGGCAGACCGTCAGCGTGCCGGTCAACCACCGCCACCGCACCGCCGGCGTGTCGAAGTACAACAACCTCGGCCGCGCGCTGGTCGGCATCAAGGACCTGTTCGGCGTGGCCTGGCTGATCCAGCGCAGCCGGCGCACCGCGGTGGAGGAATTGCCCGGCCAAGGCGGGCCGCGATGATCGCCGCGCCGCCGCCCGGCTTCATGGACACGCCGCTGGCCGCGCTGGCCTGGACCGGCATCCACATGAGCCCGTGGAAGCTGATCGGGCTGGTCGGCGCGCTGATGTTCGGCGGCCGCTGGCTGGTCCAGTTCATCGCCAGCAAGCGCCACGGCAAGCCGGTGATCCCGCGGCTGTTCTGGTACATGAGCATCCTCGGCAGCCTGATGACGCTGGCCTATTTCATCTTCGGCAAGAACGACGCGGTCGGCATCCTGCAGAACCTATTCCCCAGCTTCACCGCCTGCTACAGCCTGTACCTGGACATCCGCCATCGCGGATGGAAGCGCGATCGCGCGGGGCATTGACTCAATTCCGTCATTCCCGCGAAAGCGGGAATCCAAGGACGTTGCCTTCGGATTGGCGAGAACTGAAGTCCATGTTGGACAGACATTCGTCTGTCAGTAGCGGCCCGCTTTCGCGGGAATGACGAGCAAAAGCCGTGGCGCAGGCACGCAGGCGAATAGCACAGGCGAGCCCCTCGTGGCCCGATGCTACGATCCGCAGCCTCGCTCCCTGGACGCCGCATCGTGAAGACACCGCTCCGCGCCTGCCTGCTCGCCCTGTGCCTGATGCCCGCGCTGGCGGTCGCGCAAGCCGCGCCGGCGACACCGGCCGACGCTGCCTTCCGCGCGATCTACCAGTCCGAATGGACGTGGCGGACGCAGCAGGCCGCCGGCTGGGACGAAGACAGCGACAACGACGCGGCCTCGGCCAGCACCCGCCTGCCCGACGTCGGCCCGCAGGCGCAGGCCAGGAAGCTGGCCTACCTGGACGGCGTGCTGAAGCGGCTCGACGCCGTCGACGTGCAGGCGCTGTCGCCGGCCGAGCGGGTGAACTACGAAATCTACCGTCCCCAGATCGAGCACAAGGCAGCGTCGCTCCGCTTCCGCGACTACGAGATGCCGTTCAACGCCGACAGCTCGTTCTGGTCGAACCTCGACTTCATGGCCCGCGCCGACCTGCGCGACGCCGACGCCTACCGCGCCTACGCCGCGCGCCTGCGCGACGTGCCGCGCTACTTCGACCAGCAGATCGCCAACATGCGCACCGGACTGGCGCGCGGCTTCTCGGTGCCGCGCGCGGTGCTGGACGGCCGCGACGTGTCCATCGCGATGACCGCGGAGCTGAAGACGCCCGAAGAGTCGAGCCTGTACGCGCCCTACGCGAAGATGCCGGCGACCATCCCGGCGGCCGAGCAGGAGGCGCTGCGCGCCGAAGGCCGCGCGGCGATCCGCGACGCGGTGATTCCCGCGTTCGCCAAACTGCTGACGTTCTTCCGCGAGGACTACGTGCCGCATGCGCGCTCCACACTGGCCGCCGAGGCGATGCCGGACGGCGTGGCCTGGTACCGCGAGCAGATCCGCAACTACACCACGCTGGACCTGTCGCCGGACGAGATCCACGCGATCGGCCTGAAGGAAGTCGCGGCGATCCGCGCCGAGATGGACGCGATCATCGACAAGCTCGGCTTCCAGGGAAAATCGCGGGACACCCGCTTCGCCGACTTCCTCGCCTTCCTGCGCACCGACCCGCAGTTCTACGCGAAAACGCCGCAGGAGTTGCTCAACGACGCCGCCTGGATCAGCAAGCGCGTCGACGGCGAAGTGGGCAAGCTCATCGGCACGCTGCCGCGCGGGCGCTTCACCATCGTGCCGGTGCCGCCGAGCATCGCGCCGTTCTGGACGGCGGGCCGCGGCGGCGCCGACACCTACTGGGTCAACACCTACAACCTGCCCAGCCGCCCGCTGTACAACCTGCCGGCGCTGACCTTGCACGAATCCTCGCCGGGGCATTCGCTGCAGCAGTCGCTGGTGCAGGAGCAGGGCGAGCTGCCCGGCTTCCGCAGGGAATACATCAGCGCCTACGGCGAGGGCTGGGGCCTGTACAGCGAATGGCTGGGCAAGGAGATGGGCATCTACCGCACGCCCTATGAGGACTTCGGCCGCCTGACCTACGCGATGTGGCGCGCCTGCCGGCTGGTGATCGACACCGGCGTCCATCACAAGGGCTGGACGCGCGCGCAGGCGCTGGCCTACCTGCGCGACAACACCGCGCTGTCCGAGCACGAGGTGACCACCGAGGTCGACCGCTACATCAGCTGGCCGGCGCAGGCGCTGAGCTACAAGCTGGGCGAGCTGACCATCATGCGGCTGCGCCGCGAGGCGGAAACCGCGCTGGGCGCGAAGTTCGACGTGCGCGCCTTCCACGACACGGTGCTGTCGCAGGGCTCGGTGCCGCTGCCGGTGCTGGAGTCGCAGGTGCGGGCGTGGGTGGTGGCACAGCAGGTGAAGTGAGGCGGGCGAGCCGCTCCATCGCAGGGGAATCGGAATGAACAAGCGCCTCGTACTCGGCTTCCTGCTGCTGTTCGTCGTCTACCAGACGTCGGAAGGCCTGCAGACGGCGTTCGCGCCCGGCAATCCGCTCGGGCCGGCGCTGATGCTGCTGGCGCTGTTGCTGGCGTGGCCGGTGGGGCGCTGGCTCGACGGTAGCGGCTGGCGCGCGTTCGGACTGCACGGGCGCCGCTGGGTCGGCATCCTCGGCGGCGGCCTGCTGCTGGCGATGCTGGCGAAACTGGCCGCGGAAGCGATCGCGCTGTGGCTGGGCATCGAAACCTTCGCCGCACCGGTGGCGCTGCCGCTGTCGGCGGTCGCGCTGCTGCTGGTGACGACGTTCATTCCCTCGCTGGCCGAGGACATCCTCACCCGCGGCTTCCTGCTGCGGCTGGCGCCGAAGCCGCTGGGGTTCTGGGGCTACACGCTGGCGAGCGCGCTGCTCTACACCGCCAACCACCTGTGGCGGCTGGACTGGGGCGCCACCGAGCAGCTCCGTCTGTTCTGCCTCGGCCTGGCCTACGGCGCGGCGGCGTGGCGGTTCCGCTCGCTGTGGGCGGCGGTGGGCCTGCACTGGGGCTGGAACCTCGCCAACGCACTGCTGTCGCAGGCCTGGCCCGGTCCGGTCGAGGACGTGACCGGCGCGCGGCTGGTGTCGGCGGCGGTGCATCTGGCGATCTTCGCGATCCTAGCCGGATGGGTGCGGCGCGAACGCGACGAGGACGGCGGACAGGCCCTGGCCGGCAACGCGTCCACGTCGCCCTGAGCGCCGCGAAGAACCTGCTTGTGCCGTCGCGCAACCCGGTGACGGCAGGCGCTCCGCTTTACCCGGAGCGGCGGCTGGCGGCGCGGCGTTTGCGCCGGCCGGCCGCGCAATCCCCTAAGTGCTTGCGCGACAAGGGAAACCCCCGCATAATGCGCGGCTCGCTGCGTCCCGCAGCACCTCCCGTCGCCGGATCCATCCGCGGCGGGGCCGCCGGTTTCCGGGCTACGGAAGCCATCCATCACACCATCGAGGTGCCCAGTGTCCAAAGTCTGCCAAGTCACCGGCAAGCGCACGACGACCGGTAACAACGTCTCGCACTCCAACCGCAAGACCCGTCGCCGCTTCCAGCCCAACCTCCACGAGCGCCGCTTCTGGGTCGCCTCGGAGAACCGTTGGGTCAAGCTCCGTGTTTCCACCGCCGCGCTGCGCACCATCGACAAGAACGGCATCGACGCCGTCCTGGCCGACCTGCGCAAGCAGGGCGAGAAGGTCTGAGGAGGACTGAACCATGGCTACCAAGCGCGACAAGATCCGCCTGATCTCCTCGGCCGGCACCGGCCACTTCTACACCACCGACAAGAACAAGAAGAACACGCCGAACAAGATGGAGGTCAGCAAGTACGACCCCGTCGTTCGCAAGCACGTGATGTACAAGGAAGGCAAGATCAAGTGACGTGCCGGCGCGGGCGCGCATCGCGCGCTCGCCTTTGCCGGCACATCATCCCCGAATGCTCTTGTCGGGGATCCAGCTCTTCCAACGAAGAAACCCGCCTCACGGCGGGTTTCTTTTTGCGTGGATGCCAGCCGAGCGTCACTTCCCGGACGCGTCGCTCTCCACCACCATGTCGAGCACGTAGGCGTACTTCGACGCGTCCGCCGGCACGTCCTTGCGCGTGTAGCGGTCGACGCGCAGCACGTTGCGCACGCCGTCGCGGTGCTCGTAGCCCTCGATGTCGTCGTAGAAGTTCTGGAACGCACCGGGCTCGCCGATCTTCAGGCCCTTGTCGTCGTACTTGACCTCGCGCACCTGCAGGCACTGCTTGTCGGGGATCAGCGGATGGCTGCACGGGCGGGCGGCGGCGGCCACTTCCAGGAAGATGCGCTCGCCGGGGCCGCCGTAGCGGGTTTCGGCGGTCATCTCGCCGGCGAAGGTGAGCACGTCGCCCGCGGCGCTGGTCAGCACCAGCGTGGGCGCGTCGCCCTCGTCGATGCGCATCGCCAGCTTGCCCTGCAGGCGCTTGCCGATCTCCTGGTCCAGCGCCATCAGCGCCTTGTCCTGGCAGGCCATCATGGTCGAGGCCATCGGGTTGACCGTCAGCGAGTCGCCGGCGAGGACGTGGTGGGCGCTCATCGAATTGCAGCCGTTGACGACCGACAGCATCGAGGCGTTGAAGTCCAGCTGCAGCGGCTTGTCCGCGCGCGCGAACAGCGCGTCGATGCGCTTGCCTCCGGCGTCGCGGGCGTCGGTCAGCCGCCAGTGGTGGCCGCTCAGGGTGAGCGCCGCCTGCAGCGCGCTGGGCTTCGCCGCGCCGGCCTCCTGCGTCGCGGGGGTTGCGGCGGGCGTTGCGGCGGAGCCCGGCTGCGTGGGCGCGGCGCAGGCGGCGAGGATCAGGGGCAGAAACAGGACGGGGATCGGATTGCGCACGAGGGTGTCTCCAGCGGGGGAACCGGGGTGAACGGCCGAAGCCGGCCGATGGGGTTGCAGCCGGATGCCAAGCGTACGCCGGGCGCGCCCGGCCGGGGCGTCAGCCGCCGGCGGGCAGCCACAGCAGCAGGGCCACGCCCAGCGCCAGCCGGTAGGCGGCGAACGCGGTGAAGCGGTGGCTCTGGATGTAGCGCAGCAGCCACTTCACCGCCACGAACGCGGTGACGGCGGAGGCGACGAAGGCGACGCCCAGCGCGTTCCAGTCCTCGCCGGCGATGCCGCCGTCCTTCAGCATCGACAGGAATTCGTAGCCGGTGGCCGCGAACATGGTGGGGATGCCGACCAGAAAGGCGAACTCGGTGGCCGCCGCGCGGCTGGTGGTGCCGGCCAGCAGCGCGACGAAGATGGTGGCGGCGCTGCGCGAGGTGCCGGGAAACACGCCCGCCACCACCTGCGCCACGCCGACCAGCACCGCCGTGCGCCACGCGATCGCGGTGCGCTCGCCCTCGCGCGCAGCCCGCCGCGCGGCGAGCTGCTCCGCCGCGACCATCCAGAACGCGCCCAGGATCAGCGCCCAGGCGATCGGCCGCACCGTGTCCGGCAGCTCCCAGCCCATTTTCTTCAGCAGCAGGCCGCCGACCGCGGTCACCGCGAACGCCAGCATCAGCTTGAAGCCGTAGTCGCGCACCTCGGCCGGGCGCACGTCCACGCCCAGCGGGTCGTAGGGCGCGCGCAGGTCGCGGCCGGCGAACGCGGCCAGCAGGCCCCACAGGCGCTGCCGGTAGATCACGGTCACCGCCAGGATCGCGCCGGCCTGGATGGCGATATTGAACAGGTCGCTGCGGTGGCCCAGCCAGCGCTCGGCGATCAGCAGGTGGCCGGTGCTGGAGATCGGCAGGAACTCGGTGATGCCTTCGATGATGCCCAGCAGCAGGGCGGCAAGCAGGTCGGACATGGGGGAACGGGCGCCGGAGGAAGGTGCGGTGGCCGCACGGGCAGGCGCGCAGCTTAACCCGAAGCGGCGATTGCACCATTAACGTGCATTCTTCCAGACAAATTCGCAAAGACCGGGCAACTGAGTGAACCCCTTGATCGCTTGATCTTGAAAATCAAGGACTTGTGGAACCGCGCGAATTGGCACGCCCCATGCTTTATCCAGCGCATCGCCAGCGCGCGATCCATCGTCCGAATCCGTCCTCATACCGCCCGGAGCCACCATGTCCCTCGAACACGTCGAAAAGCTCATCAAGGATCACAAGGTCGAGTTCATCGATCTGCGCTTCGCCGACATGCGCGGCGTGCAGCACCACGTGACCTTCCCGAAGTCGATCGTCGACGCCAGCCTGTTCGAGGACGGCAAGATGTTCGACGGCAGCTCGATCAGCGGCTGGCGCGGCATCCAGAACTCCGACATGGTGCTGCTGCCCGACCCGTCCACCGCGTTCCTGGATCCGTTCACCGCCGATCCGACGCTGGTGCTGACCTGCGACATCCTCGACCCCACCACCATGCAGGCCTACACCCGCGACCCGCGCGGCGTCGCCCGCCGCGCCGAGGCCTACCTGAAGGCCAGCGGCATCGCCGAGCAGGGCTTCTTCGGGCCGGAGCCCGAGTTCTTCATCTTCGACTCGGTGCGCTTCGCCAACGAGATGGGCCACACCTTCTTCCACGTCGATTCGGAAGAGGCGCACTGGAACTCCAGCCGCGACTACGACGGCCGCAACAGCGGCTACCGCCCGATGGTGAAGGGCGGCTACTTCCCGGTCGCGCCGTTGGATTCGCTGCACGACCTGCGCGCGGAGATGTGCAAGACGCTGGAACAGGTCGGCATCGAAACCGAGGTGCACCACCACGAAGTGGCCAACGCCGGCCAGTGCGAGATCGGCACCAAGTTCAATTCGCTGACCAAGAAGGCGGACGACCTGCTGACGATGAAGTACGTCATCAAGAACGTCGCCCACCGCAACGGCAAGACCGCGACCTTCATGCCCAAGCCGATCGTCGGCGACAACGGCAGCGGCATGCACGTGCACATGTCGCTGGCGAAGGACGGCAAGAACCTGTTCTCCGGCGACGGCTACGGCGGCCTGTCGCAGATGGCGCTGTGGTACATCGGCGGCGTGTTCAAGCACGCGCGCGCGATCAACGCCTTCGCCAACTCCACCACCAACAGCTACAAGCGGCTGGTGCCGGGCTTCGAGGCGCCGGTGATGCTGGCCTATTCGGCGTCCAACCGTTCGGCGTCCTGCCGCATCCCGTACGTGGCGAACCCGAAGGCGCGCCGCATCGAGATCCGCTTCCCCGATCCGATGAACAGCGGCTACCTCACCTTCGCCGCGCTGCTGATGGCCGGCCTGGACGGCATCCGCAACCAGATCGACCCGGGCGCGCCCAGCGACAAGGACCTGTACGACCTGCCGCCGGAAGAAGAAAAGGGCATCCCGACCGTCTGCCACTCGCTCGACCAGGCGCTGGAAGCGCTGGACGCCGACCGCGAGTTCCTCAAGGCCGGCGGCGTGTTCACCGACGACTTCATCGACGCCTACATCGCGCTGAAGATGAAGGAAGTCACCGCGTTCCGTGCGGCGACCCACCCGTTGGAATACCAGATGTATTACACGATCTGACGCGCCACGCGCGTCGGAGCGAAGCAGGCTGATCCTCGCTTCGCTCCCCTCCCCGGCGAGGATCGGACGGGCCGGGAGGGCGCACCGACGGGTGCGTCCCTCCCGCGCCTATGCGGCTGGCGGAGGGTGCGAAGCGGGGCCATGCGCGGCGGCGCCGCGCGACACGCGAACACGGGAGAACGCACGCGATCGCCGATCGCGGCAGGCAGGACACGCACCGTCCCTGCGCTGCACGAGCACGAAACCAATGACCGGGGAGGGCTGCCGCTTATGAGGAGCCTGCGTCATGTCGTCTCAGCACAGTTTCATCCGTTGCATCCGCAGCGCCGCGATGGCGCTCGCACTGGCGGGATCCGCCGCCACCGCGTACGCCGGCAGCACCAGCGGCAGCGTGGCCGTCACCAGCGACTATCTCTTCCGCGGCGTCAGCCAGACCGGCCGCAAGCCCGCCCTGCAGGGCGGCATCACCTGGACGGCCGATAACGGCACCTACGCGGGCGCCTGGGGCAGCAGCATCGGCTGGCTGTCCGATGCCGATCCGGGCGTGTCCAGCCAGGTCGAGCTCGACGGCTTCCTCGGCTATTCCGGCGCGTTCGGCGACAGCGGCGTCGGCTATGACGTGGGCGCCAACTACTACTGGTATCCCGGCGACTATCCGGCGGGCTTCAACAGCCCGAACACGCTCGAACTCTACGCCGGCGTGACCTGGAAGATCCTCGCCGCGAAGTACTACCACTCGACCACCGACCTGTTCGGCGTGCCCGGTTCGAAGGGCAGCGGCGATCTCGACGTGACCGCCAACTGGGAATTCACGCCGGGCTGGACGCTCGACGCCGGCGTCGGCAGGCAGTGGGTCAAGCGCAATCGCGACCTCGACTACGGCTACTGGAAGCTCGGCGTGACTCGGAGCTTCGGCAGCGGTTTCAGCGTCGCCGCGTCCTACAACGACACCGACCTCAACGGCCTGGACGACGCCTTCGTGCTGTCGCTCTCCAGGGCGTTCTGACGGCACACACCGGGGAACCAAGATGAAACTGATCACCGCCATCATCCGCCCGTTCAAGCTCGACGACGTGCGCGAAGCGCTGGGCGAAGCCGGCGTGTCCGGCCTCACCGTCTCCGAGGTCAAGGGCTTCGGCCGCCAGAAGGGCCATACCGAGCTGTATCGCGGCGCCGAATACGTCGTCGATTTCCTGCCCAAGCTGAAGATCGAAGTCGCGGTGACGGACGCGCTGTTCGACGCCGCCATCGACGCCATCGTCGCTTCCGCCGGCACCGGCAAGGTCGGCGACGGCAAGATCTTCGTCATCGCCCTCGACCGCGTCGTGCGCATCCGCACCGGCGAACTCGACGCCGACGCCCTCTGACCACCCCACGGAGACCCACATGAAAACCGCTTCCGTTTCCGGGTGGACGACCCGGCTGTACGCAATGCTGGCCCTCGCCCTGTCCGCCGCGCCGGCGCTCGCGCAGGACGCCGCCGCGCCCGTCGTCGAAAAGGGCGACGTGGCCTGGATGCTCGTCTCGACCCTGCTGGTGCTGATGATGGTGGTGCCCGGCCTGGCGCTGTTCTACGGCGGCATGGTGCGCGCCAAGAACGTGCTGTCCGTGCTCATCCAGGTCGCCGTGGTGTTCTCGCTGCTGGTGGTGCTGTGGGCCTGCTACGGCTACAGCCTCGCCTTCTCGGGCGGCGGCGCGTGGATCGGCGATCTCGACAAGCTGTTCCTCCGGGGCGTCACCCCGGCGTCGCTGGCCGCCACCTTCAGCGCAGGCGTCGCCCTGCCCGAATACGTGTTCGCCGGCTTCCAGGCCACCTTCGCCGGCATTACCGGCGCGCTGATCGTGGGCGCGTTCGCCGAGCGCGCGAAGTTCGGCGCGATCCTGCTGTTCGCGGCGATCTGGTTCACCTTCGGCTACCTGCCGATGGCGCACATGGTCTGGGCCACAGGCGGCTTCCTGTTCGAGAAGGGCGCGCTGGACTTCGCCGGCGGCACGGTGGTGCACATCAACGCCGGCGTGGCCGGCCTCGTGGGCGCGTGGTTCGTCGGCAAGCGGCTGGGCTACGGCCAGACCGCGCTCAAGCCGCACAACGTGACGCTGACCTTCGTCGGGGCGTCGCTGCTGTGGGTGGGCTGGTTCGGCTTCAACGCCGGCTCCAATCTGGAGGCGAACGCGGGCGCGGCGCTGGCCTTCCTCAACACGCTGCTGGCGACGGCGGCGGCGGTGCTGGGCTGGTCGCTGAGCGAGAAGATCGTCAAGGGCAAGTCGTCGGCGCTGGGCGTGGCCTCGGGCATGGTGGCGGGGCTGGTGGCGATCACCCCGGCCTGCGGCACGGTCGGGCCGTTCGGCGCGATCGCGCTCGGCTTCATCGCCGGCATCGTCTGCGTGTGGGGCGTCAACGGCCTGAAGAAGCTGCTCGATGCCGACGACAGCCTCGACGTGTTCGGCGTGCACGGCCTCGGCGGCATCGTCGGTGCGCTCCTGACCGGCGTGTTCTCCGCCGATTCGCTGGGCGGCACCAAGGCCGTGGCCGAGGGCTACAGCATCGCCGCGCAGGTCGGCGTGCAGGCGCTGGGCGTGGCGATCACGCTGGTCTGGATCGGACTGGTGTCGGTGGTCGGGTTCCTGGTCGCCAGGCTGGCGTTCGGTGGGCTGCGCGTGAGCGAGGATGCCGAGCGCGAGGGCCTGGACATCGCCACCCACGGCGAAACCGCCTACCAGTCGTGAACCGCGGCGGGCGCCGGGTCGCGGTCAGCCGACCTCGACCTGGCGCTCGCGCACGAAGGCGACGAACGCCTCCGCCGGCAGCGCCGGCGACCAGTGGAAGCCCTGGCCGATCTCGCAGCCGAAGGCGTGCAGGCGGTCCAGGGTTTCGACGTCCTCGACGCCTTCGGCGACCGTCTGCAGGTCGAGGCAATGCGCCATCTCGATGATCGCGCGCACCAGCCCCTCGTCGTGCGCGTTGGCGCGCATCCGGCGCACGAACGACTGGTCGATCTTGAGCCGGTGCACGGCGAAGCGGCGCAGGTAGCCGAGGTTGGAATAGCCGGTGCCGAAATCGTCGATGGAGATCCGCACGCCCTGCGCGCTGAGCCGCTGCAGCACGTCGCCGATGTTGCGCGCGTCGGCGACCAGCAGCGATTCGGTCAGCTCCAGCTCCAACGCGTCCGCCGACAGGCCGCTGGCGGCCAGCGCCTTCGCCACCTCGCGCTCGATGTCGTCGCGGCGGAACTGCAGCGGCGACACGTTCACCGCCACGTTCAACGCGCCCAGCCCCTGCCCGCGCCACGCCTGCGCCTCGCGGCAGGCCTGCTGCAACACCCAGGCACCGACCTCGTTGATCAGCCCGCTGCGCTCGGCCACCGGGATGAACTTGCCGGGCGGGATCATGCCCAGCTCCGGATGCTTCCAGCGCAGCAGCGCCTCGGCGCCGAGGATGCGCCCGCTGCGCAGGTCGAACTGCGGCTGGTAGTGCAATTGCAGTTCGCCCTGGCTCAGCGCCGCGCGCAGGCCGGAGGCGATGTGCAAGTGCTCGACCACACTCTCGTTCATGCTCGCGTCGAAGAAGCAGAACGTGTTGCGGCCGGAATCCTTGGCCTGGTACATCGCCATGTCCGCGTTCTTCAGCAGCACGTCGCCTTCCGCACCGTCGCGCGGGGCCACTGCGATGCCGAGCGAGGCGGTCACCAGCACCTCGATCCCGTCGAGCACGAAGGCGCGGCCCAGCAGGTGGGTGACCTTGGCGACCACCGCCACGATCGCGTCCTCGTCCTGCAGGTCGCCGAGCAGGATCTGGAACTCGTCGCCGGAGACGCGTGCCACCGTGTCGGTCTCGCGCACGCAGGCGCGCAGCTTGGCGGCCACCTGGCACAGCAGGTCGTCGCCGGCCGCGTGGCCCAGCGAGTCGTTGATGGTCTTGAAGTTGTCGAGGTCGAGGAACATCACCGCGACCATCCGCCCGCTGCGCCGCGCCTGCCGCAGCAGGTGCGCCAGCCGGTCGCGGGCCAGCGCGCGGTTGGGCAGGCCTGTGAGACTGTCGCGCTGGGCCAGCACCTCGATGCGCGCGTGCGATTCCTCCAGCGCGCGCTTCTCCGTCTCCAGCTGGAGCATGGTCCGCCCGAGGTCGCTGGTCAGCAGCCAGGCGAACAGCCCGGTGACCAGCACGATCAGGCTGATGACGAACGGCCGCCGCCAGTCCAGCGGCACCACCGGCGCGCTGTGGAACACGTCGGCCCGATGCAGGAAGAACAGCAGCGCGACCACCGCCAGCATGCTGCACATCAGCACCCAGAACATGCGCCGGAAGCCGAACAGCCCGGTGAACAGCAGCAGCGCCGGGAACGCCAGCGGCGCCTCGTCGTACAGCCCTTGGTTGTTGATCATCAGGACGCACAGCCCCAGCATCAGCGTCGCCACGGTCAACGCAACCGCGCGCGCCGCCTGTTCGCGCACGTTCCAGTGCATCGCCAGCGCCAGCAGCGACACGATCAGCCCTTCCAGCCCGGCGCTGCGGAAGCGGCCGGTGAACAGGTTCATCACGATCAGCAGGCCGAACACGGACACCAGCGCCCACAGGATCTGCTGCAGGCGCCGCTGCTGCTGCCGCTGGAACAGGGCCGGACGCGACGCGTCCGCGGATGGGGGCGATGGCCGAGGCATGCTGCGTGGATCGGCTGACGAAGCGAGCAGGCTATCAGCCCATCCGGCCAGGCGCACGGGCTAAGATCAAGCCATGCGCCGATTCCTGCTGCCGTTCCTGGCCTGCCTGCTGGCCGCCTCCTGCGCGCACGTCGCCGCGCCGACGCGCAATCCGCTGGCCGAATGGGTGCCCTCGCCCAACTTCGACGCGCGGCGCGCGGTGGTCATCGTCCTGCACGCGACCGAGCAGGATTCCCCGCGCGAAAGCCTGGATACGCTGCGCACCGCCAACAGCGGCGGCCCGGTCAGCGCGCACTACCTGGTTGGCGACGACGGCCGCATTTACCAGTTGGTCGCCGACGCCGACCGCGCCTGGCACGCCGGCGGCGGGCGCTGGGGCACCATCACCGACCTCAATTCGGCGTCGATCGGCATCGAGATCGACAACGACGGCAGCGAGCCGTACAGCGACGCGCAGATCGCCGCGCTGCTGCGCCTGCTCGACGACCTCACCGCGCGCCTGTACATCCCGAAGACGCAGGTGATCGCGCACGCCGACCTCGCGCCCACCCGCAAGCGCGATCCCGGCGCCCGTTTCCCGTGGCAGCGGCTGGCCGACGCCGGCTACGGCCTGTGGCCGCGCGGCGAGCTGCGCGATCCGCCACCGGGCTTCGATCCGTGGCTGGCGATGGCCGCGATCGGCTATCCGCTGGACGACCGCGCCGCCGCGGTGCGCGCCTTCCATCGCCACTACCGCAGCCGCGACGACGGCGACGATCCGCAGGCGGCGTTCGACGCCGACGATCTGCGCATCCTGCACGCGCTGGCTGCGCAGCGCGTCGGCGACCTACCCGCATCGCCGCCCTGACGGCGCGTTCCACTGTGCGGAAATCCGCACGGCGCGGGCGCATTCGCGGCTAGCTGCCGCAGAGCGACGCATTGGAGCATGGCAAACGTGATGCCCGGCCCGCAGGCCGCGCGCGTCCGCCATACCAATCGAAACTCTGGGGGAGCACCGATGTCGACGAAATCCACATGCCTGCCGGGCGCGCTGGCGCTGGCGATCTGCCTCGCGCTGCATGCCGCGCCCGCCGCCGCCCAGTCGCAGGACGGCGCGACCGCGGACAAGCAGGACGCCGCCAAGACCCTGGAGAAGGTGGAAGTCACCGGCTCGCGCATCAAGCGCACCGAGATCGAGACCGTCGATCCCATCCAGGTGTTCACCGCGGAAGACCTGACCAGGCAGGGCTATTCCACCCTGTACGACGCGCTCTCCAACCTCAGCGTGAACACCGGCGTGTTCGTCGGCGAAGAGAACACCAACAACTTCAACGCCAACGCGCAGGCGCTGAACCTGCGCGGCTTCGGCCCCGGCTACACGCTGGTGCTGCTGAACGGCAGGCGCATGCCGATGCTGCCCAAGCCCGCCGGCAACATCTCCGGCAACGTCATCAACCTGGCGATGATCCCGGCCTCCGCCGTGCAGCGCGTGGAAGTGCTGACCAGCGGCGCCTCGGCGATCTACGGCTCCGACGCGGTGGCCGGCGTGGTCAACGTGATCCTCAAGGACGGCATCGACGAAACCACTTTCAAGTACCGCTACGGCGACACCGCCAACGGCGGCGGGCGCTCGGACAACTTCACCGTGTCGTCGGGCTTCTCGCGCGGCGACACCCACGTCAGCTACGGGCTGGAATGGGACCGGCGCCGACCGATCCGCGGCGACCAGCGCGACTGGTTCTCCGATCCGTCGAAGTCGCCCGACCCCGACTACCGCGCGCTCGACCAGGTGATGTCGTTCTGGGATCGTGGCGCTTCGGGCGGCTGGGGCCTGCTGGACGTCGGCGGCCGCTGCGGCGCGCTGGGCTATGAAGCGGTGCGTCCGGGCTGGGCCGGCCCCGGCAGCGAGCAGTACTGCGGCGACAACACCTTCGACACTTACACCGTGCGCAACGGGCGCGAGCGCGTGTTCGGCTTCGCCAACCTCAGCCACCGCTTCGGCGAGCACGAGTTCCACGCCAACCTGATGTCGGCGCGCTCCAAGGCCGACGCCGGCCTGTACCGCTACAGCTACGCCGTGGACTACGACGTGCTGGAAGACGCCAACGACCTCGATTCCGACTACTACGGCTCGCGCCAGGTCTACCGCTCCTTCCGCGACTTCGAGACGCCCACCAGCAACCAGCACTTCAGCGAGACCAGCCACATCTTCAGCGCCGGGCTGCAGGGGCCGCTGGGCAGGTTCGACTACAACCTCGGCTACACCTACGGCACCTACCGCTACAAGGATTCGGTCGACCGCTTCGACGACCAGGCGATGATGGCGCTGGTGTTCGGCAAGAAGGGCACCGACTGGGCGCAGCCGTGGGCGCCCGACCGCTGGCTGACCGTCAGCCGCGATTCGCTGGACGCCAACCTGCTGCCGACCGGGATGGACTTCTTCGGCGCGCTGACGCCGGACATGTTCGCCAGCGCGGTGCGCACCTCGGTGGGCGACGGCCGCTCCACCTCGCAGACGCTGAGCGCCGACATCAGCGGCGACCTGCTGCAATTGCCGGCGGGCCCGCTGGGCTTCGCGGCGGTGGTGGAAGCCAGCCGCGACTCGTACAGCTTTCTCACCGACCAGGCCACGGTGGACGGCGAGATCTACGGCTGGAGCGGCATCCGCGGCCAGGGCAAGCGCAACCGCTACGCCGTGGGCGGCGAACTCGCAGTGCCGCTGGCCAAACAGGAGTCGGCGATCGGCCAGCTGGATGCGAAGATCGCCGCGCGCTACGACTACTACGACGACGCCTCCGACGTGTCCGGCGCGGGCACCTACCAGATCGGCCTGTCGTGGAAGCCGATCGAATCGCTGATGCTGCGCGCCTCGCGCGCCACTTCGTTCCGCGCGCCGGACATGCACGTGATGTTCGCCGAGCGCAGCTCGTCCTACACCAGCGGCGTCGACTACCTGACCTGCGTGCAGACCGAACACCTCCAGCCCGGCCAGAGCTGGCAGGGCTGCGGCACCAAGTACGGCACCGGCTCGATCCGCCAGTATTCGGAAGGCGACCCGCACCTGCGCGAGGAAACCGGCTACACCGATTCACTCGGCATGGTGGCGCAGCTCGGCACGCACCATTCGTTCACCCTGGACGGCTTCCGCATCCATCTCGAAGACCAGGTCGGCGTCATCGGCGCCGACACCGTGCTGCGCTACGCGGCAGAATGCGAGCTGGGCTTCGACGCCACCGGCGCCGCCGTCGACGCCGGCTCGCCGAAGTGCTTGGCGATGCTGGCGCGCGTGACCCGCGGCCAGAAGGACCGGGTGACCTCGGTCATCACCAGCCCGTTCAACACCGGCATGCGCCAGCAGGACGGCTTCGACTTCACCTGGCTGAGCCAGTACAACGGCACGCCCTACGGCGACTTCAGCCTCCGCTTCGGCTACACCCACATTCTGAAGACGCTGGAGCGCTACCTGCCGGAAGACGTCGTGGAGGATGTCCGCGACGCGCAGTGGAACAGCGAATTCCGCACCCGCAGCTACGCCACCCTGGGCTGGCAGATCGACCGCTTCAACGCCAACCTGCACGTCAACCGCCTCGGCACCTCGCCCGAGCGCTGGGCCGACACCTACAAGCGCCTGCCCGCGTGGACGACCGCCAACCTGTCGCTGGGCTGGCGCTTCAGCGACGCGCTCTGGGCCGGCATCAGCGTGACCAACCTGCTGGATCGCCGGCCGGACCTGGTGGATTCGGAGAAGTGGTGGCCCTACGCCGACATCAGCAAGTACAACCCGACCGGCGCGGAGTATTTCCTGACGGTGGAATACAAGTTGAAGTGAGGTCGCGGCGGTTGGCGCGATGGCGAACGGCCCCGGGGAACCGGGGCCGTTCGCGTTGCGGCGGCGGCGCGCGATTGTCCGGACCGGGGCGTATGGTCTAAAATGAGAATCATTCTTAAATTGGCTGGTGGCGGGCCGTGCCCGCGGCCCGGTGTCGACCGATAGGCGGCGGCAGGGGCGCCGGCCGCTTCCGAGCCGTCGCCATGAACGCCGTTTCCCGCCGCACCCTCAGCCTTGCCATTCTCGCCGCGCTGGCCGTTCCCGGCCTGGCGCTGGCCCAGTCCGCCCCGGGCGACGCCACCACCCTCGACACCGTCGTGGTGCAGGCGCCGATTCCGAAGGACACCGGCACCGCGACCAAGACCGACACCCCGCTCGTCGAAGTGCCACAGTCGATCTCGATCGTCACCGCGCGCGACCTGCAGGATCGCGGCCTGCACGCCGTCGACGAGGCCATGTGGTACGTCGCCGGCGCCCAAGGCGGCGTCTACGGCATGGATACCCGCAGCGAGTGGCTGCTGGTGCGCGGCTTCCAGCCGGCGCGCTACCTCGACGGCCTGGCCCTGCCGACCGGCACCTGGAGCGGCCAGACCCGCATCGAGCCCTACGGCATGGAGCGCATCGAAGTGCTGAAGGGACCGGCCTCGGTCAACTACGGCGCGATGCCGCCGGGCGGCCTGGTCAACTACGTCACCAAGCGTCCGGACGCGGGCATGCCGAAGGAAGTCGAGCTGCAGGTCGGCAGCGACGCGATGAAGCAGGTCGCCTTCGACATCGGCGGCGCGCTCGACGACGGCGGCACCCTGCTGTACCGGCTGACCGGCCTGGCGCGCAACAGCGACAACTTCGTCGACTACATCCGCGACGACCGCTACTACTTCGCCCCGGCGCTGACCTGGAAGCCGGACGAGGCCAACGAACTCACCGTGCTGGCGCGCTGGCAGAAGGCCGACACCAAGAACGGCGCCGGCTTCCTGCCGTCGGTGGGCACGCTGCTGCCGAACCCGAACGGCAGGATTTCGCCGAGCCTGTACACCGGCGAGCCGAACACCAACGACTACGTCAAGACCGTCGCCGCGATCGGCTACGACTTCCGCCACGATTTCGGCGGCGGCACGGTGTTCCAGCAGAACCTGCGCTTCGAGGATTCGAAGGTCGATCCGACGGTGATGGTGGTGCCGTGGGGCTACCTCGGCGACAACCGCACGCTGTACCGCTACACGTGGTCGATCAAGGAAGACGCCAAGACCTTCGGCATCGACAACAACCTGCAGTGGCGCTTCGCTTCCGGCGCGGCCGAACACACGGTGCTGGCGGGGCTGGACTACCGCCGCCTGGAAAGCGACTACAGCTATGGCTTCGGCTTCGACGCGACCGGCCTGGACGCGCTCGACCCCGTCTACGGCACGATGCCGAACGCGGTGCCGACCTTCACCGGCAACACGCTGCAGAAGACCGGCCAGCTCGGCCTTTACCTGCAGGACCAGATCAGGATCGGCCAGTGGCTGCTGACCGTCGGCGGGCGCCAGGACTGGGTCGGCACCGACACCAACGGCCAGCACCAGAGCGACGACAGGTTCTCCGGCCGCGTCGGCCTGACCTATCTGTTCGACAACGGTTTCGCACCCTACGCGAGCTGGAGCCAGTCGTTCGAAGTCGTCAGCGGCACCGAGGCGCCGCAGCGCGGCGGCAAGGCCTTCGATCCGACCAGCGGCGAACAGGTCGAACTCGGCCTGAAGTACCAGCCGGCCGGCGGCGACGTGCTGCTCACCCTGGCCGCCTACGAGATCAAGCAGAACAACGTCGCGGTGATCGACCCGGACTACGTGTCGTACACGATCCAGCAGGGCCAGTACCGCTCGCGCGGCGCCGAGCTGGAAGGGCGCTGGAACATCGGGCGCAGCCTCAGTGTGCACGGCGCGTACGCCTACATCGACTCGGAAGTCACGAAGACCACCGACCCGGCGATGCTGGGCAAGCGGATCCCGCTGCAGCCCCGCCATTCCGCTTCGCTCGGCGGCGACTACACCGTCGCCGGCGGCGCGCTGTCCGGGCTGGGCTTCGGCGCGGGCGTGCGCTACGTCGGCCCCCATTTCGGCGACGCGGCCAACGCCTGGGAGGCGCCCTCGCACACGCTGTTCGACGCGTCCGCGCATTACGACTTCGGTGCCTGGCGCTTCCAGCTGAACGTGCAGAACCTGACCGACAAGGAATACGTCAGCACCTGCAATTCGGGCGACTGGTGCTACTACGGCTATCCGCGCACCGTCACCGCCACCGTGCGCTACGCCTGGTAACGCCACGGCGCCGCATGGACGTCGCGCGGGTCGCTCGCCGCGGTGCCGGTGATGGGCATTACTCTGGCCCGCACGTTCCCGTGGTGCCGCAAACGATGAAGACGACCAAGTGCAGGGCGACGATGCGATGGCGTGGATGAGCATGGCGGCCGCGCTCGCGGCCTGGGCGTCGGCGGCGGGCCTGTACGCCGGCTCGCGCCATTGCCGCTGGCCAAGCTGGCGGCGCATCGGGCGGGTGGGCACGTGGCTCGGGCTGCTGCTGGCAGTGGTCGCGCTGGCGCTGTGGATGCGCGTGCTGGGCGTGGGCGCCGGGCTCTGCGCGATGCTCGGCTCGTGGATGCTCGCCTTGATGGCATTGCCGTACATGGCGGGCATGCGCGTCGGCGGCAACGCGGGGAGCGACGCCTGATGTGGGCGCGCGCCACCGCCGGCATCGTGCCCGGCTTCTTCCTGTCCGCCGCCATCGTGGGCCTGGCCAGCTGGCTGCTGCCCGGGCCCTGGCAGTCCACGCTGGTGCTGGGCGGGCTGGCGTTCTTCCCGGTCTGGGTGGGCGTGTTCTGCCTCGGCTTCCTGTTCCGCAGCGGCGCGCGCGCCTGGCTGGCCTACAGCCTGCTGGCGGCAGGGGGACTGGCGGGGCTGACGCTGCTGCGCCATCTCCAGTGGGTGCAGTAGGAGCCTTCCGTGAAACTGAAATCCTCCACCCTGCGCACCTTCACCGCGCTGCATACCTGGGTCGGCCTGGTCGCGGGGTTCGCGCTGTTCGTCGCCTTCTACGCTGGCGCGATCACCGTCTTCCACCACGACCTGATGGTCTGGCAGTCGCCGCATGCAGTGGAGCAGCCGGTCGGCACCCTGGAGGATGCGCAATACCTGCTCGACGAGACGCTCAAGCGCCATCCCGAGGCACGCAACTGGGTCGGCATGCTGTTCCCGGGCGAGGAATCCGCGCAGCCGCTCGCGTACTGGCCCGACGCACAGGGCCGCTGGCACTACGCCACGCCCGACGATCTGCAGGGCGGCGCCGAACCGCCCTCGGCCGCGCTGTCCGAGCTGGTCAACGCGCTGCACTTCTCGCTGGGCCTGCCGGTGGCGGGCCTCTACCTGATGGGCATCGTCAGCCTGCTGTACGGCGTGGCGCTGGTGTCGGGCGTCGTGATCCACCTGCCCAAGCTCGCCGAGGACCTGTTCGCGCTGCGGCCGGGCCGCAACCTCAAGCGCTTCTGGCAGGACGCGCACAACGTCATCGGCGTGCTCAGCCTGCCGATGCACGTGATGTTCGCCGCCACCGGCGCACTGCTCTGCCTGGCGACGGTGGTGGCGCTCGCGCTCAATCCGCTGATCTACGGCGGCAAGCTGGCGGAGGCGATGCCCGCCGCGCTGGACACCGCGCCGCAGATGGCGGCGGCGGGCACGCCGGCGTCGCCGGGCGGCCTGGCGATGTGGCGCGCACGCGCGCAGGAAGAAGCCCGCAAGCGGGGACTGGACAGCTTCGAGCCCACCTACCTGAAGCTGACCCATGCCGGCGACGCGAACGCGCTGGTCGAGATCACCGGCGAAGTCCCGCACACGCTGGGTACGCAGGGCGCCGTGGCCCTGAACGCGAACACGGGAGAGGTCGTCGCCAGCCAGCTGCCCGGCCATCGCGACACCAACCATGCCACCCTGTCGATCGCCTACCGGCTGCACTTCGGCGAATACGGCAACGCATGGGTGCGGTGGCTCTATTTCCTGCTCGGCATCGGCGGCGCCTTCCTGTTCTTTTCCGGCAACCTGCTGTGGATCGAATCGCGCCGCAAGCGGCGGCAGCCCGAACAGGGCAAGCCGCAGGTGTGGATGGCGAAGGCGACCGTCGGCTTCTGCATCGGCGCGTGCGTGGCGATCTCGGCGGCCTTCGTCGCCGCGCAGATACTGGAATCGCACGGCGCGGCTTGGGGAACAGACACAGCGACCGGCCTCAACGTCGCCTGTTTCGGCAGCTGGGCCGCCTGCCTGGCATGGGCGGCGCTGCGTCCGCCGATCCGCGCCGCGATGGAACTGCTTTGGGCCGCCGCGATCGTCACCACCCTCGTGCCGCTCGCTCACGGCGCCATGACCGGCGCCTGGCTGTGGCGCAGCGCCGCGGCGGGCCACACCGCCTTGTTCGCCATCGACGCCGGCGCGCTGGCGATGGCGGCGGGCTTCGCATGGCTGGCCTGGCTGACCGGCAGGCGCTCGCGCACGGGCGAACGCAACAGCGTGTGGGCATTGCCTGCCGGCAACTGATCCTCGGATGGAACGTTCGAATCAGGTACGAAAAGTGGGTTAGGTTCCTACTCCGCTTCATTAGGGAAGCGATGACGGCTTCCGACCCAAGCCGACTACAGTCCGGCATGCCTGCCGTTGCAAGCGCCTTCGCGCCGCATTGACACCGTACCCATATCCTCAAAACGCCGACAGGCATCAACTGGAGATTGTCATGACGATCAAATACGCACTTCTGGCCGTGGCGTTGGGTCTCGGCCTGACCGCATGCAACCGCGATCAAGCGGCCGATTCGGCCAACGACGCTCAGGCCTCCGCTGCTGAAGCCCAGCAGGCTGCGGACAACGCCGCCGCCACTGGCGACGCCGCAGCGGCCGACACCGCACAGGCCGCAGCGGATGCGGCGGCGGCCTCGGCGGACGCAGCGGCCACCGCCGCAGGCAATGTCGCAGGCAGCGACGCGTCCAGTCGCGGGGATATGGCCGACGCTGCTGAAAATGCAGCAGACGCCGCCAAGCAGGCGCAGGACGCCGCGGAAGAAGCCAACGCTTCGGCGGACGGAAAGAACAACACCGACGGCAAATAATCCCCGCAAGGGGTCCAGGCAGCGCCGCTGGGTACTCGTCGTCCGAGCGCCCGCTGCCTGGGTTTCGCCGCATCACGATGCCGGCGAGTTCATCGTGTTGCGGCCGACAAAAAGATGCGATGGATCGGCACATCTGATGACGCGTGCCCGAGTGTGATCGATTGGTGTTGGCATCAATCGCCGTGACTCGAAAGTACGACTGGCGCCTTTCTTGTACGTCACTTCGCTGAACTGGAGTTCATGGCGATTTGGGCCGTTTGACAACCTGACGGCCAGGAAGACATTCAACAGACTGCATGTCATCGGAACCGCAGCGCGGTCATTGGATGGCAGGAACATGGCTTCGAGGACGCACCACGGCGTCGGGGTTGCTGCCCGCGTCAAACCGAATAGGCTCCAAGAACCCCGAGGCGGCGCACTCACCGGACGCAGGTAGAATTTCGCCTGCCAATCACGCCATCCAAGGGAACGCTTGAAAAGCCTTGTATTCGCGTTCGCCCTGCTGACCACCGCGGCCGCGCCGCCCTCCGAAATCAATGCGCCCGTTCGCCCGGCTGCCGCAGCGCCCGGAAGCCAGGCGCACCAAGCGGAAGCGCTGCTGATCCGGCTCCGCGAGCAGCACGAACTGCCGGCGCTCGCCGCCGTCGTCGTGCGTTCGGACACGACGCTCGACCTGGCCGTGACCGGCCTCAGGCGGCAAGGAAAACCGGAAAAGGTCGAACCCACCGACCGTTTCCATCTGGGCTCCATGGGGAAGGCGATCACCGCCACCGTGATCGCCCGGCTGGTCGAGGAAGGAACGCTTTCGTGGACCACGCGGCCCGTCGACGTCTTCCCGGAACTCGCAAAGGCCATCCATCCGGATTATCGGAACGTCACCATCGAACAGCTGCTGCGGCATCAGGGCGGCACGCCGAAGTACGATTCGATCGCTGAAATGAAAGGGGCGACGGCGCGAGCGGGTTCCGGCTCCGCGCGCGACCAGCGCCGCGCGTTCAGCGTCTGGCTCCTGCAGCAACGGCCGTACGTCACGCCGGGAACCAGGCTGGAGTACTCGAACGCAGGCTATCCCGTTGCCGCCGCGATGGCCGAAGCCGCCACCGGAGAGGCGTGGGAGTCGCTGGTCGAGAGCAGGCTGGCCCGGCCCCTGGGAATCCACCTGACGTACGGCTTGCCTGCACGCGACGACAGCCCGCAACCGTGGGGGCACACGGCGAAGCCCGCATTCTTCGGCATGGCATCCCACCAGAATGTCGTCGAGCCACAGCCCCTCGGGGACGGCTGGGCACTGAGCGTCATCTTCGAGCCGGCGGGCGATTACTCGCTGTCACTTGCCGATTACGCAACGTTCCTCAAGCTTCACCTTGCAGGGCTTGCGGGTCGAGACGGGCTGCTCAAGGCATCGTCCATACGGCACCTGCATGCCGGTTCGATCCCGCCCCTGCACGACGGCCCCGACGAGTACGCACTGGGATGGTTCCTGCGCGAATTCGACGGAATGGAAGCGCACTGGTTCACGGGCGCCACGAAGGCGTTCTTTTCCCGCGTGATCATGCTGCCGGAGCGGGACATTGCGGTTGCGGTCCTGACCAACGCGGGAAACGAGGCCGCAATCACTGCCACCCGCGAGGCGGCGATGGAACTGCTGCGGCTCCATGGCCAACCCGACGCGCGGTGACGAGGCCATGTGGCGCGCGCGGATGCCAGTCTGGCTCTGCACAACGGGTTTGGCAGCTTCAGGCTGGCTGGGTTTCTGGATTGGCAACTGAGAATCGAAACAAACCATTCGATCGGGATGCTTTAGATCCTTGCGTCGATCCTGCGTGACACGAATCATTCGACCGCAGGCGCTTCAATCCCCGTCCAGTTCCGCATGCAAAAAAACGCCCCGCATATCGCGGGGCGCTTCCTTGACCAGGGCCGGCCATCGCATCCGACCGATCGTGCATCGCACACGCCAGCGACTGCCGGCCTGTGCGGGTGCAGTCAGTACTCCACGCTCACGGACACGCCCTGCGCCTGGCTCGCGCCGTACAGACTGACGTAGAGATAGCCTTCCGGCGGATAGTTCACCAGCACGGTTTCGCTGTTGCCGGCGTTGGTCGAGCGGTAGTTGTGGTACTCGCGGGTGGCCCAGCTGCCGAGGCTGTTGACGTAGAGATCGGCGTTGCCGGTGCCGCCCTGCGTCTTGATCCGCAGCGAGGTAATGCCCTTCGGCACGTACACGTACATGTACACATAGTCGCGCAGCGGCACGGTCAGGTTGCTGCGCACGCAGTTGCGGCCGAGCGCGGCCGGAACGCCGGGGCATTCCGACAGGCCGCCGGCGCTGACCGTCACCGTGCGTTGCACCGTGGCGGTGGCGCCGGAGTCGTCGGTCACCATCAGTCGCACGGTGTAGCTGCCCGCCGACGCGTAGGCATGCACGGGATTGGCCGAGGTCGCGGTGCCGCCGTCGCCGAAGCTCCATGCGCGCGAGACGATGCGGCCGTCGGGATCGCTCGAACCGTCGGTGAACTGCGCCGACAGGCCGTTGACCGCCACGGTGAACGCGGCGACCGGCGGCTTGTTCGCCTGGGTGGCCGTGACCGTCACCGGCTTGGTGCTGACCGCCTTCGCGCCGCGGTCGTCGGTCACCGTCAGTTCCACCGTGTAGGTGCCTGCTGCCGCGTAGGCATGCGACGGCGAGGCGCTGGTCGCGGTGGCGCCGTCGCCGAAGCGCCAGGCGTACGAGACGATGCGTCCGTCGGCGTCGGTGGAGGCGTCGGCGAAGGTCGCGTTCAGGCCGTTGGTGACGACGCTGAAGGCCGCGACCGGCGGCTGGTTGGCCGGCGTGCAGCCGCTGACGACGCAGGGCAGCCATGCGCGGAAGTCGGCGTCGTTGCCGGTGCCGATGCTGCGCATGTAGTTGCCGTAGCCGGCGTAGTTGCCGGGACGGAAGTAGCCGAGGATCGCGCTCACCTGGGCGGGCTGGCGCTCGAACATGTAGCGCACCGCCAGATAGCCCCAGTTGTAGATCCGGGTCTGCCCGCTGTTGTAGTCGTTCGCGTAGATGCCGCTGAGGCTGTAGGTGGCCTTGGCGGCTTCCTGCTGCGCGTCGGCGTAGGCGACGTTGCGGTACGAATACGACATGTATTCGGCGAAGCCCTCCACCCACCACACCGTCGGCTGCGCCATGGCGGCGGAGAAGTCGCCGAACATGTTGAAGCGGCCGTCGAGGTAGTGGATGTACTCGTGGGTCAGGTTCCAGATCTCGAAGCGTTGCGGCTGCAGCCACTCGGCTTCGTACGCGACGAAGCGGGCCTGGTTGCCGGCCGCCGATGGGTTGCCTTCCAGGTACATGCCGCCGTTGTTGGTGTCGATGCCGAAGATGGCCCCGGCGTAGGTGCCGTAGTCGGTGCTGCTGTTGAACACCACCATTTCCAGCGCGGCGTTGTTGTCGCCCGCGACGGGAACGCGGCCGGTCTTCAGCAGGTCGTGGAAATAGCCTTCCTCGCCGCCGACGATGGTGCAGGTGTCGGCCAGTTCGGACGCGGTCATCGCCTGCGCGCGGATGGTCAGCGTGGCGCTGCAGGTATGGCGGATCGGCAGCGCCGCGGCTTCCGCGCGGGCCTTGAAGTCGCACATGCCGTAGTAGCTGCAGTTGGCGGCGTCGTAATAGCTCACCATGTCGCCCAGCCCCATCCACAGCGGCGCGGTCGGGCCGGTCACCGAGGAGCGGTCGAGCAGGGCCTTGACCCGCGTACGTGCCAGCGTCTTCGGCTGCCCCGTGTATTGCAGGAAGCGCGCCATCTCCCGGCCGGCGTTGCTCACCAGGTAGTCGTTCGCGCCGCCCATCAGGCCGAAGTTGCGGTTGGCGAAGCCGTACAGGGTGTCGATGATCGAGGTGTCGGTCTGCACCAGCTGGCGGAAGTCGTCCTGCTGGTGGCCGCGGAACAGCACCGTGTAGGTGTTGTTCACCGCGGTGAGCATCCAGTAGTACGCGTTGTGGCCGCTGCCGTAGCCGTCGAGCAGGCGCTTGATCGCGGGCAGGTAGCGCGCGTTCTCCGAGCTGCTGTCGATGAGGGTGACGTACTCCGCGAGGATCTCGCCGTGGACGTCGTTCACCAGCCCGAAGTTGGCGTTGTTCGCGAACGCGTCCAGCGCCGGCCGGATCGCGTTGCGCAGCGTCGCACCGTAGTTGCCGACCGCCGGGTCGTAGAACTGCACGTAATAGCCGGCACGCAGGAACAGGATGAGCTGGAGCGCGCCGTCACGGTTGGTGCCGTCGTAGCGGCCGGCCACCGTGGCGAACGCGCCGGCGATCGTGGCCATCTTCGCTTCGGAGAAGGTGCTGGCGGCGACGCTGCCGGTCAGGCCGAACAGGTCGTTGATGCAGCTCACCGGCGCGGCCGTCACCGCGGCCACCAGCGCCTGTCCGCTCAGACTGGCGAACTGGGTGCTGCTGCACGCTGCTGTGGCGGCGGCGCGCAGGCCCTTCCGCGCGGCGAGGGATGGCCGATCGAGGAGGTTCTCACGCCCGCCACCCTGGTCGAAGGTGGCGTCCACCCACCGGCTCAGCGGCGACTGCAGCGGCATCCGCTGCGATGCGTCGAGTTTCCCGTCCTGCACGTGGCCGCCGAATACCTGGCGCTCGGTCTGCGGCGATTTCTCGATGGCGCGCGTCCTCGCCGCGCGCCGCTGCGCGCCGTTTCCCGAATACAGCAGCGGACTTCGTCGCTGGAAGACGTCCGCGGGTGCCGCGGCTTGCGACTGGCTGACCGCGGGCGCTTCGGCCGCGGTGGCGGACGTGCGCCAGAGCGCGAGGTTCTGGCCTGCATAGGCCACCAGGCTGGCGAGCGCGGCGATGCCGCCGAGGACCGCCAACCGATACGCGCGGTGTTTGCTTGGTAATGGCATTGGATCGTCTCCGTCGTTGGGGTGATGCGGCGCAAGGCCGCAATCGGCGGCGCCCCTCCCGGGCGCTGCCGATACGTACGCCGGCGGCACGGGCTGCCGGCTGGAGCGGACGGGAACGCCGCCAGAAAGACGAACTCAATCCCCGACGCGAACGAGGCGGGCGCACAGCGCCCGGATCCGGCCCCCTCCGGATCGCCCGTCCGCGAACCCCGCTACTGGTTCCAATCCGGCGTCTGCCGCTTCAGCAGATGCCGCACGAAGAAATCGAACTTGCGCCGCTGCACGTAGCGGTCGGTGTCGCCGTTGCCGCGGCCGACGCCGTGGCCCGCGCCGGGCACGGCGAGCAGATCGAAGTCCTTGCCGGCGCGGATCAGCGCGTCGGCCACCTGATAGGTGGAGGCCGGATCGACGTTCTCGTCCTGCTCGCCGACGATCAGCAGCAGGCGGCCGCGCAGCTTGTCCGCGTTGTCCATGCCGGACGCGTGCGCGTAGCTGTCGTCCACCGGCCAGCCCATCCACTGCTCGTTCCAGCTGATCTTGTCCATGCGGTTGTCGTAGCAACCGGCATAGGCCACCGCGACGGTGTAGAACTCCGGATGGAACTCCAGCGCGTTGAGCGCGTTCTGCCCGCCGGCCGACGCGCCATAGATGCCCACGCCGCCACCGATGTCGTAGGACGGATCGCGCGCGGCCAGCGCCTTGTGCCAGGCGATGCGGTCGGGAAAACCGGCGTCGCCGAGATTCTTCCAGGCCACGTCGTGGAACGCCTTGGAGCGGTTCATCGTACCCATGCCGTCGATCTGCACGACGATGAAGCCGAGGTCGGCCAGCGCCTGCGCGCCGACCAATCGTTCGTTGCTGGACTGCGCATCGAACGGCCAGAACTTCTTCTGCACGTGCGAGTCGTGCGGGCCGGCGTAGATGCTTTCGATCACCGGATACTTGCGCGACGGATCGTAGTGCGTGGGCCGCACCACCAGCCCCCAGATCGGCGTTTTGCCGTCACGGCCCGGCGCGACGAAGGTTTCCGGCGGTTTGTAGCCGGCGGCGAACAGCGCGCTGGCATCGCCGCGTTCGAGTTCCGCCAGCAGATGGCCGTCGCGCGCGTCGCGCAGCTCGGTGACGTTGGGCTGGTCGAGGCGCGACCAGGTATCGACGTAGTGCGCCAGGTCGGGCGACAGGCTGATCTCGTGCCAGCCGTCGCCGGGCGTCATGTGGACGAGATTTTTTCCATCGAAATCGACGCGGTAGACATGCTGCATGTACAGATCACCCGGCTCGCGGCCGTTGGCGGCGAACCAGACCTGCCGGCGCGCCTCGTCCACCTTCACGATCCGCCGCACCACCCAAGGCCCGCGCGTGAGCTGGCGCAGCCGGCCGCTCTTGCCATCGACCAGATACAGGTGGTTCCAGCCGTCGCGCTCGGACATCCACAGCAGCTCGCGACCCGCGTTGCCGAGGTCGTGGAACTCGCTGCGCTGCCACCAGTCGTTGACGAAGGTGTCGCTGCGCTCCTCCACTACCGTGCGCGCCGCGCCGCTGCGCGCATCCACTTCGATCAGGCGCACGCGCTGGTGGCCACGCTCGGTGAAGCGGAAGGCCAGCGTGCGGCCGTCGGCGCGGAACGCCAGCGGCGAGAGCTGGAACGGGTTGGCGAACAGCGCGTCGGGCACGTCGATGCGCTTGCCACTGGCGGCCTCGAAGATCACCGGCCGCTCGATGTCCACCGGATCGCCTGGCTTCGGGTAGAGCTGCGTTTGCAGCTTCGGCTGCAGCTGGTCGCGCGGCGAGGTTTCCACGCGGGTGACGCGGCGCTGCAAACCGGGACGCACGCGGTACAGCGCGACACGGCTGGAATCCGGCGCCCACACGAGAGTGTCCGGATCGTAGAAATCGCCCGGCGAGCCGTCGCGGCTGAGCGTGCGGGTTTCGCCGCTTGCGAGGGTGCGCAGCACGAGGTTGTCGCTCTGCACGAACGCCTCGTACCGGCCGTCGGGCGAGCGGCGCGGCGTGTCGTCGCCCGGTACCGACAGGTCGCGCACCACGCCCCAGGCGCGCGGGCGAGATTTGTCGATGTCATCGCCAATGCGCTCGCAGCGATAGGCATCGCCTAGCTCGCAGCGCACGAGACCGGAGTCCGTCCATGCGCGGATCGCGTGCTGGCCGGGTTCGTACTCGAACTCGGCGAACGGCAGGCGGCGCGCGTCGATGGCGACGCCCAGCGTGCTGCCGAGCGCCGACGCGAGCTTCTGCTGATCGAAGGCCGGCTGTGCCTGCGCGATGCCGACGCGGCGGACGACGAACTCGAAGCCGCCCTCGGCGGTGCGGCGATAGCGGTAGCGCTCGGCGTCGATCCACGTCGCCGGGCCGGCCAGTCCTTTCGTCAGGTACATCCATTGCTCGCGCAGGTGCAGCGAGCGGTTGTAGGCGGCTTCGTCGGGCGCGGCGGTTTGCGCGGATGCCGGCGTGGCGATGCAGGCAAGCAGCAGGTATCCGAAAGCATGGCGACGAAGGTTTGCGCGGTGGAGCATGTGTCGTTTCTCGATGGGTTTTGCTCTCACCTTCTCCCTTCGGGAGAAGGTGCCCGAAGGGCGGATGAGGGTTCGGGCGAAGCGCTGCGGGATCGGCGTGCAAAACGCTTCGCCCGTACCCTCACCCCAACCCCTCTCCCGATGGGAGAGGGGCTTCAATCGGCGAAGGGACGGTCGATGGCGACCGATGGCGGCGTGAACCAGCGCGCGCCGTCGTCGGTAACGTGGAAGTGGTCCTCCAGCCGTACGCCGAAGCGTTCCGGCACCACGATCATCGGTTCGTCGCTGCAACACATGCCCTGCGCCAGCGGCAGCGCGTTGCCGCGCACCAGATAGGGCGCCTCGTGAATCGCCAATCCGCAGCCGTGGCCGGTGCGGTGCGGCAGACCGGGCAGCCGGTAGTCGGGGCCGAGGCCGGCCGCTTCCAGCACGCCGCGCGCGGCCCGGTCCACGTCCTCGCAGGTCACGCCGGGGCGCACCGCGTCGAACGCCGCCTGCTGCGCGACGCGCTCCAGGTTCCAGATGCGGATCGCCTCGTCGCTTGCACGGCCGTAGCTCCAGGTGCGGGTGACGTCGGAGTTGTAGCCGTCGACGCTGCAGCCGGTGTCGATCAGCACCAGTTCGCCTTCGCGCAGGTGCTGCACGCCGGGGATGCCGTGCGGGAACGCGGTGGCGTGGCCGAACTGGACGATGCAGAAGGTCGAGCCGCCGTCCGCACCCAGCGCGCGATGGGCGCTGTCGATGAAGCGCGCCAGTTCGTCGGTGCCGATGCCTTCGCGGGCGATGCCGGCGGCGAGGCGATGCACCTGCAACGTGATGTCGCAGGCGTGCTGCATCAGGGCCAGCTCGGCCGGCGACTTGCGCATGCGGCAGCCGTCGATGACCGGCTGCGCGTCGATGAGGAAGCTCGCATCCAGATGGCGGCGCAATCCGGCGTGGATGCGGAACGCCGCCTCGGGGTCCAGCGCCAGCGTGCGCGCGCCGCGTTCGGCCATCGCGCTGGCGACCAGCGCGTGCGGGTCTTCGTGTTCCTCCCACAGCCGCTTGTCCGCGGGGATCTTCAGCACCGCGTCCAGCGAACCTTCTTCGAAGGCCGGGCAGACCAGCACGGGATCGCCCCGCAGGGTCAGCAGCATCGCCACCAGCCGCTCGCTCGCGCCCCATGCGATGCCCGTGAACCAGCGCAGCGACGCGCCCGCGGTCACCAGCAGCGCGTCCGCGCCGCAGCCGCGCATCAGCGCGCGGGCGCGTTCGAGCCGCGCCTCGTATTCCGCCGCGGCGATCGCGGCGGGCCGCGCCGGCAGCGGCATCGCCAGCCGTTCGCGCACCTGCGCCGACGACAGCTGGCCGATCTGCTCGTTCATGGATGGCTCCGCCGATGACCCCGCGCCCATCCTCGGCGCGATGGCCGGCGCGGACTAGCGCCGATCCGGCCGGCGCCGCGCGGAATCAGGCACAAGCCGCGGGCGCGGCCCGCGCTTTGCGCACGTTCCCGCGCATCCGTGCTCCGCGATGCGACGTTGCTGCCTTCAACCAACCCGCTTTGCCATGACCCGCGCCTTGCTTGCAGCGCGCGAATGACGCACTCGAAGCGAGCGCCGCTGTTCTAGACGAAGCGCTCCAGATCGAACGCCGCCGACGCCACCGCGCCCGGCCGCCCCGCGCACAGGTCGGCCAGCAGTTCGCCGCTGATCGCGGCCAGCGTCAGCCCGAGATGCTGGTGGCCGAAGGCGTAGGCGAGATTGTCGAAGCGCCCGCTGCGGCCCAGCGCCGGCAGATAGTCCGGCAGCGTGGGACGCGCGCCGAACCACGGCGCGGGCTCTCCATGCACCAGGATGCCGAGCTGTTCCACGTGTTCGCGCAGCCGCGTCCATTTGCGCGGATCGGGCGGCGTGTCGACGCCGGCGTATTCGACGAAGCTGGCCGCGCGCAGCCCGCCGGCGAAGCGGGTGAGGATCATCGAGCGGTCCTCGAACACCACCGGCGGCAGCGCCGGCCAGTCGTGCGCCGCCCATTGCAGGTGATAGCCGCGCTCGGCGACCAGCGGCGCGCGCAGGCCTAGCGTCGCCATCAGCTCGCGCGAACGCACGCCGGCGCAGACCAGCACGAGGTCGGCGTCGAGGCGCGCGCCGTCGGCGGCGACGGCGTGGACGTGCCGGCCGTCGCGCCGCAGCGACTGCACGCGCAGCGCGCGCTGGACGCCGCCGGCTTCGACGAACGCCGCCATCAGCCGCTGCGCCAGCGCGGGCAGGTCGGCGATCTGCGCGGTGCCCTCGAACGCGAGGCCGCCGGCGACCGGCGCCGACAGCTGCGATTGCAGCGTCGCGCGCTGCGCATCGTCCAGGCTCGAAAGCGTGGCGGTGCCGATATCCGCGCCGCGCCATGCCGCTTCGCCACGTCGCGCGCTGGCCGCGCTTTCCCAACACACCCAGTGGCCGTGCTCCTGCAGCAATGCAGGCGCATCGACCGCCTGCGCCAGTCTGCGCCACGCGGGCAGCGCTTCCGCCAGCAGGCCGCGCAGGGCCGCGTGCCCGGCTTCGAAGCGCGATGGCGTGCAGGCGCGCAGGTAGCGCGCCACCCACGGCAGCCGCCGCAGCGGTTCGCGCAGGTCGAGCGGCCCGCCGAACGCGTGCCAGCGGCGCGGCGCACTTCGCAGCGTCGCCAGCGAGGCCAGCGGTTCGGTCTGTTCGACGGCGATGTGCCCGGCGTTGCCCCACGACGGCGCGCTGCCGTTCGCGTCGGCGTCGGCCAGCGTCACCCGCCAGCCGTCGCGCTGCAGCGCCAGCGCGCAGGCGCGCCCGACCACGCCACCACCAACGACCAGAGCGGATGCGGACGACGATGTCATGGGCGCGGTGCGGCGTGGCGAAGCGATCATGCTAGGCGCATCGTGCCGCGCCGGCTATGCCGCAATCCGCATCGCGGAGACGGATCGCGGACGCATCAGCCGCCCGCGCCAGCGACCAGCCGCCGGTAGTCGCGTGGAGTGGTGCCCACCGACGCCTTGAACTGCCGGCTGAAGGCGCTCTGGTCGCTGAAGCCGCAGGCCTGGCCGATCGCCGCCACGCTGTCGCCGCCGCGCAAGTGTTCCATCGCCGCTTCGATGCGCAGGCGCGTCAGCCACTGCTGCGGGGTGAGGTGGAACACGCGGTGGAACTGGCGTTCGAGCTGCGACAGCGACAGCCCGGCCAGCTTCGCCAGCGCCTGCATGCGCACGCCTTCGCCGTAATGCGCCTCCATGTGGTCGAGCACGCGGCGCAGGCGGGCAAAGCCGGGATGGCGGCCGTCGGGCTGCTGCAGATCGTGGGAAATGCCGATCAGGCCGACGATGCCGTCGTCCCGCCGCAGCGGCGTCTTGTGGGTCAGGCACCAGCCGGGCGCGCGGTTCGGGAACAGGTGGATCTCCAGCTGGCTGCTGATCGCGTGGCCGGCCAGCACGCGCCGGTCCTGCGAGGCGTAGGCATCGCCCAGCCGCTGCGGGAACAGCTCGGCGGGCGTGCGCCCCACCACGTCCTCGCGCCGGCTCAACCCCAGCCGGCGCACCAGCGTCAGGTTGGCGTGGGTGTAGCGGCCGCGCGCGTCCTTGAGGAAGAACACGGTGTCCGGCAGCGTGTCCAGCAGCTTCTGCAGCTGGTCGGCGTCGACGTGGGCGGGCAGCGTCTCCATGGCCCGATTATGGCCTCGGCTTGATCGTCGAATTGTGCCGACTTCGGCATCTGCACAGCGGGAACACGGCTAGACGGCCCGGCGGCGCGGGAGGATGCTGGCCGGCATGCGCCAGATCGACTACATCGACTCCCACACCGGCGGCGAACCGACCCGCGTGGTGCTCACCGCCCTGCCCGGCATGGAGCGCGGCACGCTGGCCGAACGCCGCGCCGCGCTGCTGCGCGAGCACGACCGCTGGCGCAGCATGATCGCCTGCGAGCCGCGCGGCTCGGACACCATGGTCGGCGCGCTGCTGCTGCTGCCGGCGGAGCGGGCCGGCTCGGTGGCGTCGGTGATCTTCTTCAACAACGTCGGCGCGCTCGGCATGTGCGGCCACGGCACTATCGGCGTGGTGCGCACGCTGGCGTACCTGGGCCGCATTCAGCCCGGCCGCCATGCCATCGACACGCCGGTCGGCACCGTCGTCGCCGAACTGCACGACGACGGCCGCATCGCCATCGACAACGTCGAGAGCTGGCGGCACGCGCAGGCCGTCGAACTCGACGTGCCCGGCATCGGCCGCGTGCGCGGCGACGTGGCCTGGGGCGGCAACTGGTTCTTCATCAGCGACGACGCGCCGCTGCCGCTGGACTACGGGCACTGGCGCGAACTCACCGCGTACACCGCCGCGATCCGCGACGCGCTGGACGCCGCCGGCATCCGCGGCGCGGACGGCGCCGAGATCGACCACATAGAACTCAACGCCGCAGCCCACGACCCCGCAAACCACGCGCGCAACTTCGTGCTGTGCCCGGGGCTGGCCTACGACCGCTCGCCCTGCGGCACCGGCCTGTCCGCCAAGCTCGCCTGCCTGGCCGCCGACGGCAGGCTCGCACCGGGCGAGGTCTTCCGCATGGAAAGCGTGATCGGCAGCGTGTTCGAAGCCGATTACGCCACGGCCACGGACGGCCGCATCCGCCCGCGCATCACCGGCCGCGCCCACCTCTCCGGCGAGGGGCGGCTGCTGGTCGAGGACGACGATCCCTTTGCCTGGGGCATCGTCGCGCGCTGAGCGCGGCGGGTCCCTTCCACGTTCGCCACCACGGATCACCCCACCATGAGCAAAGCCACTTTCTGGCGCGGCGTCGTGCCGGCCATCACCACGCCCTTCGCCACCGACGGCAGCGTCGACCACGCCTTCCTCGCCCGCCACGCCAACTGGATGATCGACGCCGGCTGCACCGGCATCGTGCCGCTGGGCTCGCTGGGCGAGGGCGCGACGCTGTCCTTCGACGAGAAGCTGGCGCTCGTGAAGACACTGGTCGAGGCGCTGGGCGAACGCGCGCCGGTGATCCCCGGCATCGCTGCGCTGTCCACCGAGGAGGCCGTGCGGCTGGCGCAGGAATGCGAACGCCTCGGCGCGCGCGGCCTGATGGTGCTGCCGCCTTACGTATATTCCACCGACTGGCGCGAGATGGGCGCGCACGTGCGCGCGGTGGTGCGCGCCACGAAGCTGCCGGTGCTGCTCTACAACAACCCGGTCGCCTACAAGACCGACTTCAGCGCCGAGCAGATCGCCGAGCTGGCCGCCGAGTTCCCGCAGATCGAAGCGGTCAAGGAATCCTCCGGCGACATCCGCCGCTTCGCCGCGATCCGCGCGCTGATCGGCGACCGTCTCGACCTGATGGTGGGCATGGACGACGCCATCGTCGAGGGCATCACCATGGGCGCGACCGGCTGGATCGCCGGCGTGGTCAACGCGTTCCCAGCGGAATCGGTGCGCGTGTTCGAGCAGGCGCGCGCCGGCGGTTCCGACGCGGCGATGGCCCTGTACGCCTGGCTGCTGCCGCTGCTGCGCATGGACACGGTGCCGAAGTTCGTGCAGCTCATCAAGCTGATGCAGGAGCGCGTGCAGCAGGGCAGCGAGCGCGTGCGCGCGCCGCGCATGGTGGTGGAAGGCGCGGAGCGCGAGCAGGCGCTGCGCGTCATCGACCACGCCATCACCACGCGGCCGGCGCTTTAAGATTTTTTGCTCGTCATCCCCGCGAAAGCGGGTCGCCACCGACAGACGAATGTCTGTCCAATCCAGCGTCTTTGATTGTCTGAAACGCCAAGTCACTGGACTCCCGCCTTCGCGGGAGTGACGAATCGAACCATTGCGAAAGGTGGAACGGATGGAACAGGTACTGATCGCCGGCGAATGGCGCAACCCGACGGACGCCACCGGCAGCTTCCGCGCGGTGAATCCGGCCACCGGCGACGCCATCGGCCCGGCGTTCCCGCGCTCAAGCGAAGACGACATCGAGCTGGCGATCGTCTCCGCCGCGCAGGCCGCCGATGCGCTGACGGCAACGGCCCCGGAACGCATCGCCGCCTTCCTCGATGCCTACGCCGACGCCATGGACGCAGCGAAGGACGCGCTCGTCGCCACCGCGCACGCGGAAACCGGCCTGCCCATCTCGCCGCGCCTGGCCGACGTCGAGCTGCCGCGTGCCAGCGGCCAGCTGCGGCAGGCCGCGCGGGCGGTGCGCGATCATGCGTGGACGCAGCCGGTCATCGACACCAGGGCCGGCCTGCGCGCGCACTTCGCGCCGCTGCACAAGCCGGTGCTGGTGTTCGGCCCCAACAATTTCCCGTTCGCGTTCAACGCGGTGGCCGGCAGCGATTTCGCCTCCGCCATCGCCGCGCGCAACCCGGTCATCGCCAAGGCGCATCCCTCGCATCCCGCCACCAGCAAGCTGCTGGCGACGCTAGCGTTCGACGCCGCCGTCGCCAACGGCCTGCCGGCGGCGACGGTGCAGCTGTTCTACGACGTGGAACCGGCGCTGGGCCTGCGGCTGGCCGGCGACCGCAGGATCGGCGCCATCGGCTTCACCGGCAGCCGCAGCGCGGGCCTTGCGCTGAAGGCGGCGGCGGACGCGGCCGGCATCCCGATCTACGCCGAGATGTCCAGCGTGAATCCGGTGTTCCTGCTGCCGGGCGCGCTGCGCGAACGCGGCGACGCCTTGGCGCAGGAGTTCTTCGCCTCCTGCACGATGGGCAGCGGCCAGTTCTGCACCAATCCCGGCATCGTGCTGGTGCCGGCCGGCGCGGACGGCGATGCATTCGTCGCGTGCGCGGCGGAAAAATTCGATGCCGCCGCGCCGATGGTGCTGTTCTCCCTGGGCGTGCAGGGGCACTTGGCCGATGGCGTGCAAGCATTGCGTGCCACCGGTGCGCGGGTGGCGGCGGGCAAGGCGCAGGCCGACGGCCCCGGCGCGCGCTATGCGCCCACGCTGCTGGAGGTGGGCGGTGCCGCCTTCCTCGCCAACGCGCAGGCCTTGCAGCAGGAAGCGTTCGGTCCGGTTTCGCTGCTGGTGCGCTACCGCGACGAAGACGAAGCGGTCGCGCTCGCCCGCGCCTTCGACGGCAACCTCACCGGCAGCCTGCACAGCGCCGCCGACGGCAGCGACGACGTGGCCTACCGCCGCATCGCCACCGTCCTGCGCCCGCGCGTCGGCCGGCTGATCGACGACAAGTGGCCGACCGGCGTCGCGGTCAGTTCGGCGATGCAGCACGGCGGCCCGTACCCCAGCACCAGCCACGCCGGCTTCACCTCGGTGGGCATGCCGGGCGCGATCCACCGCTTCGCGCAGTGGCAGAGCTACGACAACGTGCGCGACGACCGCCTGCCCGCCGAACTGCGCGACGCCAATCCCATCGGCATGCAGCGGCGGGTGGACGGCGCGTGGAGCGACCGCGCGCTCCCTTGAGCCGCCCATCTCCGCCCGGTTCAGGCCTATGGCGCTTTTCGTAGGATCAATCGCTCGGCGCCGACAGGGCCAAATCATTGCGCCGCTGATTCACGGTAGTTCCACGTCAGGTCAAGAGCACGCCACGTTTTGATGCCATCTCGATGGTTGCCTCCAGCCCCGACCGAAAGTCCAGCCCATCGGCTTCCATCCCATCGCTGAAGATCACCCCGCTCTCCGGCATCAGCGAGCGGACGCGTAAGGGTTGCCGATGGCCAACATGCCCGAACACCAGCTCAGCTCCGGTCGAACGGCTGGGATACGGCTCCCGGACATTGAAGATCAGCGTCTGGCTGTCCCATGACATGCCATGTTCGCGGATGCGCGACATTTCCTTGCTTGCGTCTCGCCCAGCCACAGCATGCGCACCTGTCAGGATGCTACGCAGCCAACCCGTCGATCCGAGTCCCGTCGAGACGATGATGCCACTGGAGGACTGACGCTCCTTCCGATCACCCAAGGCGATTTCATAGCGCGCCGAAACGTGGCTGCGCATGCCGATGAAGAGGTCGTTGACCGCCAACAGGGTCTGGCCATCGCCAAGCGTGGCCCGTGCCATCGTGATTTCCCGGATCGGCCGCTGTTGCCGCACCACCTCCGGGAGCACCTTGGACACATCATCCACCTGAAAGGGAAGCAATACGCCCTCCCAGCGGGCAGGATCCGGGTTCACGGCCAGCACCGACTGCCCATCCAGATATTTGAGCGTGTTGGCAACGAGACCATCCTGCCCCAGCACCACCACCAAGCAACCGGGTGGAAACAGGAAGTTCGGCAGGAAGCCACGATCCAACTGCTGCAGTCGTCCGTGAGGCTGGAGTGCACCGTTCACCGCATCGACCGCAGCACGGTAGTTTCGGTCTTCCTCGAGGAAGTCCCCGAAGTCCATGCCCAGATGCTCGGCCTGGAAGCGGGCCTGCTCGACGGTGTTGTAGCGGGCGACCAACTCCTGGAGACGCGTGCGCCGCGTCACCAGGATGATCTTGAGGTCGTTCGGCTCCATGGCCTACGCCTTCTGCTTGGCCAACTGCCGCAACAGGTCGGGGGAGAAGTTGAACTCGCCGATCTTGGCGGCATTGTCGGCAATGTTCTGGAAGCCCAGCGCCATAAGTGTTTCCGGACTCGCCTGCCCCAGCACCAACGCTTGCAGCGAGCGGGCATCCAGCCCCTTCATCGCATTGACCAACGCCTGCACGCCATACGCCTTGGCATCGGCCTCCTGCTTCTTGTTCTCGGTCTGCAGTTGCACCAGCTTCGCGTTTTCCTGTTCCAGTTTCACCTTGCCCGCCAGTTCCTGCGTCTGCATCTGCTGGCGTTTTTCGAGCAGCGCCCGTTCGGACTCGACCTGCGTCTCGCGCACCTGCCGCTTCTTCTGCTCGATCGACAGCTCGCTGCGCAGTTCGTTTTCCTTGACCATCCGCTCCTGCTCGATCGCAGCGTTGCGGCGGGTATAGGTCGCATCGTCGGCCTGCTTGAGGATCTCCTCGCGCATCGGCGCTTCCAAGGCGCGGGCGGTTTCCGGATTGGGCTTCACCGCCAGCAGGTTCAACGCGGTGATCTCGATGCCGAGACTGGACAGGCTGCCGATACCGGCAACTCCGCGATGTGCGGATGAAGACAGCCGCTCGGTGCCTTGCAGCACATCGCGCAGGTCGAGTTCCTGCAGCAGGTTGCGGAAGATGGCCTTGACCGCGTTCAGGACGCGTACCGGCAAGTGCTCCGGATCCTCGGATGCGTATTTTCCGTCGGCCTGCAGCGTGTAATCGAGCTGCTCGGCCAGACGTTTCGGATCGGCGATCCGGTAGCTGACCTGACCCTGCAAGGTCACCTGCTGGAAGTCGCGGGTGACCTCCTCGAACATGAAGGGGGCTTCGACCGCCGTGACCAGCACGCCGACCAGTGTGGACTTGGGAGCGAAGTACCAGAAGGCCAACCCGGTTCCTTCGCGGACGACACGACCGTCGCGGTACTGGAACAGATACTGGCTGGGAGAGGATTTGACGTAGCGGAAACCGAACATGGATGTTCTCCTGGAAAGGGGGCGTTGGATGCAGGAAGCCCTTGCGGCTGGGACAACCCAACCGCAGGACTCGAATCGATCAGGCGCTCAGAGCCGCTCGGCGTTGGCACGCTCTCGCACTTGCGCGAACGTCCAGTCGTTGACGATCCTGCCGTCTTCCCAGATCGTCACCATCGCATCCTCATAGCCCATCGGCTTGTGGATATCGGCCAGCGACGCCGCTTCGGGCGGAACCGGCTCGGTGCGGTAGCTGCCGTACTCGCGATGCTTGAGCAGCGTCATTCGTCCGCGCTTGCTCTGCTTGCCCTTGTCGGTGATCGGATCTTTGTAGACATCGATCCAGTGACCATTGATCCGGGCCGCCGAGCACTTCAATGCGAACTTCTGGGTATCGCGATTGAGCTGCTGCAGCAGCGCACCGCCCATGCCGAAGGCGATGTTGTCGGTGGCGTAGCCGGCGCTGGTGATGCGCTCGAGGATCGCGCGAATGCTGGTCGGGTTGATGCCGTCGCCCTGGATCACGCGGACGTGGTTGAGCACCTTGTAGCCCTTGCCGTTGACGGTATGGCCGAAGGCTTCGTCCAGCAGTTCCATGCACTGGTGCACGACCGCCACAGGGTCGCCCGAGTCCGGACGGACGACGACGGTGGCGCCGGAGTCGATGACCTCCTGCCGCAGCGTCTTGCCCCAATGCTCGCGGATGGCGTGAAAGATGTCGTAGCTGTCCGACACCACGGCGACGATGGCGCCGGGCTTGGCGAACTGCCGCAGCATGTTCCGGTAGGCCTCGGCTTCGTTCTCGCGGCCCCAACTGGTGATCGTGCTGTGCTCGGCGGCGGGAATCGAGAAGCCGGCCATCGGCTCGTGGTAGTGGGCCCTGGCCAGCAGCAGGCCGGACACCGTATCCGTGCCCATGAAATTGACCAGATGCGCCGCGCCACCGATCGCCGCGGACTCCACGCTGGACACGCCGCGCGAACCGAAGTCATGCAGCTTGAACGGCAGCTGCCCTTCGGGATCGTCGCTGGTACGTTCCAGAAACTGGCGGATGGTCTGCTTGGCATGCCAGCTGATCGTGGCCACCGTCACGGGATACCAGATGCGCAGCAGCATCGTTTCCAGATACGAAGGTGCCCAGAACGCCTTCGGATCGGTGGATTCGATCGTCATCAGCGCGTTGTGCGTCGGCACCACCGTGCCTTCGGGCACGGCACGGATGCGGATCGGCAGCAGCCCGCCATGGTGGTCGACAATGTAGCGCCAGCCCGTCTCGTTGAACGGTTCGCCATGGGCGGCGAACACGTCACGGGCTTCGTCGATGTCAGCGTGGGTGATCGGCTTGGCCAGGTATTCCTTCAGGATGGCCTGTAGCCCAAAGAACACGGTGCGGTCGTAGGTGCCGCCGCGGGATTCCACGTAGAAGAAGGTGGCATCGGTGCCGGGCGGGTACTGCAGCCAGTGGCTGGCCTTGTAGCTGTCGGTGTTGAGCAGCAGGTTGTTCAGGCATTGCATGACGGAAGCTCCTTCGCGTCGGATGAAACCGGCGGTCTATCCACCGGCGGGAAAGACCGGGCTCAACCCCGGCCCAGGAAGAATTCCAGGATGTGCAGGTGATCCTCGTACAGCTTCGGGCCCATCTCCAGCGCTTCGCTGACCGGGATCCAGCGCGCCTTGTCGGCATCATCGCCGCCGCGCACATCCGGCAGTTCGCCGGCCGGGAAGTCGAAGTGGAAGGCGTGGGTGATGGTGCGGCCACGCTGGCTGCGTTCGGGATGGTCGAAGACGTGCTGGCCTTTCAGGGAGCCCTTGAGCACCGGTACCGGGATCCTGAGACGGGTTTCCTCGCGCAGTTCGCGCAGGCAGGACTCAAGCAGGCCCTCATCCTGATTGACGAAGCCGCCCGGCAGCGCCCACAGGCCCTTGCCAGGTTCCGCCCGCCGGCGCACCAGCAGGACATGGCCGGAATGCACCACCACAGCATCGGTGGTGACGAAGGTCGGCGGATACGGGGCGTCCTTCCAGGCGGCCTTGTAGTGCTCGATGAACTGGTACTCGGCCACCAGTTGGGCATAGGCGGGCGAGCTCTTGCGGAAGGCTTCCAGCATTTCGAACACGGATGCCGGCACATTGCCGCGCAGCATTAGCAGTGCACCGTGGAAGTCGATGTGGCCGGCCGAGAACAGGTAGCGACGCAGTTCCGTCGCCGATAGGGTTTCGGTGTGTTGCACGTCCACCAGCGCCCACTGAGGAAACTCCTGCAGGTAGTAGCTGGAGGTGTCCTTGCTCATGCCGATCAGGCTGACCTTGGCATCGGCGCTGCCGCCATCCGCCTGGATCGCTTCTGCCACGGTGCGCTGCACGTTGGCTACCCACAGACTCTCGTTGTAGAGGTGGTCGCGCAGTGGGCGGATGAGCAGGCGATCCTCCGACCCGTCCAGCGCGGACTGGATCATCACGGCCCGTTCGGCGACGGTCCAAGGATTGCGGATGGTGCGGGGGGTGTCGGCGGAACCGACGAGGAAGATGAGCTTCTTGGCCCGGGCCAATGCGTGGCGGGCAACGGCGGCATGGCCGTTATGGAAGGGCTCGAATCGCCCGATGAAGACGAGATAGTCGAAGTCCATGAGGCTCCCTCACGGTGAATTGCCTTGGGTCTGTCCCTTGGCTTGAACTCAATGCTACGCCTTCCATTTGGCGAGTCAAATGGGAAGGACTCACTGCCGTGTGCCGACTACGCATTGGGTATGCCATTTCCATCTCATCGCCGCACCCTACCGTTGCACGCTTTACACAGTCGACTTAGTCATTGGCAATCGCATCAACTCGCTCACGAAGCAGCTTTGCCCCTTCAAGAGCAGAGACCGTATCCCCATCCTTAGCAGATTGCAGCACAGCGAACGCCGTACATTTCGAGCCGCTCCGGTAAGGCACACACCCAAGCTGGACTGGCTGTGCGTTTTCACCGACACGAATGCAGTACACCGGATCGCCTACGTCATTCCGATAGTCGAATCCAACTCCGCCAGTTCCACGCGAGTAGGTGCTGTTCTGGCATCCCTTGTCTGCGATCCGATCGAAATTTTCGATGACAGCATCGGCTGGATAGTTGGTTGCTAAAGAAAAGCGGTACCTGAACTTGTACGTGTCTCGGAGTACATCTGTTGGGGAAAATTTTGGCTCATCCCACCAGTTCATGATTTTGCCCGCCTTGTAAGGCTCCGGCTCGCTCTCCGCTTTGAATTTGAGGGGGCATCGCTCGGTTGAGCGCGCAATCTCTCGATGGAAAACTTGCCGAGCACCCTTCCCGATTGTCCCATCTGCCGCGCCCTTGAACGTCGTCACCTTGACCTGGTTTGTGGAGATGTCATCCACGTTGCCTTTGCGTAGCCCTTCCGTTTGGCTGATGACATATGAAAAGCCAAATGCCATGCCGCATGCGTCCGCCGCATCTCGAAGCTCATTGTCTCCAGGACCGATGAATTCCAGAGTTCCATCGGATGGCTCTCGTTGCTGGCCGGAGACGTTGCCCAACAATGCAAAGCCCGTTAGGCAAAAAAAACCACAAGCATAGTCAGCTGCTTCATCGCGTCCTCTTCAACACCTAAAGATGGCCCATCTATAAGACTGCAGAGCTTTAGGCGGCTCATTTCTAGTGCGTCGGGCATGACAACCTCCCTGCCCGAACGCATTGGTGCCGTGGTGCTCAAGCGCCGCGAAGCCTTGGGACTTAGTCGGGAGGCATTTGCTGACCGGATTGGCATGCACCGGAACTACTACGGGGCTATCGAACGCGGTGAGAAGACGATGCGCTTGGACACGTTTGAACGCGTTGCCATGGGATTGGAAATTGAGGCATGGCGCCTCCTGAAGTAGGGCGCTGGCTAGCATCGGCCTCTTCCGCTTCCTGACTGGATGCATCGAGACAAACGCACCATCAAACCGATCGTATTTTTCCGTTTGTTCACTCGAAGCAACTGCCAAAGTAGTCACAACAACTTATCCGCTCACCAAAGAAAAGCGGCTTCTGTGCGCCCCTAGATGTCTAGGATAGCGGCTGCTTTGACCACGTCGCGACGTACCAATGGAGTTATGGCGATGTGCTGCACCCTTTCAGCGTGCCTCGTAGGCGGCATAGGCTTGGAATTTGCCGGTCGAGTGAGCCCCTGAAGCACATAGTTGGTACTGAACGGTACCAACTATGGAGTTCTGCCCAGTTCGCCGACCGCGGCTGACGTCGGCGCTCGCGCCACATTTGCACTAAATTAGTGCAAATGGAGCCCGCGCCCGCCGACAGCATCCTCGACGCCCTGACCACCCCGCTGCTGCGGCTGGACGCGCAGGGCGCGGTGGCGTTCGCCAATGCGGCGATGGCGCGCTGGCTCGGCGTCAGCCGCCGCCGCCTGGCCGGCCTGCACGCCGCCGCGCTGGAGCGCGAGGGCAACCAGCTGGCCGCGCGGCTGGCGCAGCCGCAGGACGCGCCGACGCGGCTGCGCCGGGTCGGGCTGGCATTGCCGGGCAGCGACGCGCTGCGCTTCGCCGATCTGTGGCTGACCCCGGCCGAAGACGGCCTGTGGCTGGAGGCGCATCCGGTGGACGAGTTCCCCGGCGACGATCCGGCGCAGCTGCTGCCCTCGGCGCTGGCCGCATCGCTGAAGGGCCTCGCCCACGAACTGCGCAATCCGCTGCTCGGCATCAAGGGCGCGGCGCAGCTGCTGGCGCGGCGCGTCGATGCCGACGCGCGCGAGCTCACCGCCATCATCGAAAGCGAAGTGCAGCGGCTGGCCGCGCTGGTGGACGGCCTGCTCAACCCGGCCCCGCCGCAGGCGTTCGCGCCGCTCAACATCCACGCGGTGCTGGAGCGCGTGCTGCGCTTGGCCGAAAGCGACGCCGGCTGGGCGGTGCAGTTGCAGCGCGATTACGATCCGTCGCTGCCCGAGTTCCCCGGCGATGCCGACCGCCTCTCGCAGGCGATCTGGAATCTCGTCCGCAACGCCATCGAAGCCGATGCCGGCACGGTGACGCTGCGTACCCGCGTCGAACACGGCGCGCGCATCGGCGAGGCGCTGCTGCCGCTGGCGCTGCGGCTGGAAGTGGCCGACGACGGCCGCGGCGTGCCGCCGGAGCTGGCCGAGCACCTGCTGCTGCCGCTGGTCAGCGGCCGCGCCGACGGCACCGGGCTGGGGCTGGCGCTGGCGCAGCAGGTGGCGCGCGAGCATCGCGGCGCGCTGACCTGGCGCTCGCGACCGGGGCATACCGTGTTCACCCTGCTGCTGCCGCTGAGCGTCGAAACGGAGCAGGCCGATGGCTGAAGCGGCGCAGGTCTGGATCGTCGACGACGATCGCTCGGTGCGCTTCGTGCTGGCCGCAGCATTGGGCGAAGCCGGCTTCCGCGTCGCCGCCTTCGCCGACGCCGGCGAAGTGCTGGACGCGCTGGCATCGGGCCGCGCGCCCAACCTGCTGCTCACCGACGTGCGCATGCCCGGCGACAGCGGGCTGGTGCTGCTGGACAAGCTCAAGGCGCAGCGGCCGCGGCTGCCGGTGATCGTGATGTCGGCGCATACCGACGTCGCCAGCACCGCGGGCGCGTTCCGCGGCGGCGCGCAGGAGTTCCTGTCCAAGCCGTTCGACATGGACGAGGCGGTGGCGCTGGTGCGCCGCGCGCTGCCGGAGCAGGCGATCGAGCGCGCCGCGCTGCCGGCGGTTTCGCCGCCCGAACCGGCGCAGGCGCTGATCGGCCAGGCACCGGCGATGCGCGAGCTGTTCCGCGCCATCGGCCGGCTGGCGCAGGTGCCGCTGTCGGTGCTGATCACCGGCGAAACTGGCACCGGCAAGGAACTGGTGGCGCGCGCGCTGCACCGCGAATCGCCGCGCGCGTCGCGCCCGTTCGTGGCGCTGAACACCGCCGCGATTCCCGCCGAGCTGCTGGAATCGGAACTGTTCGGCCACGAGGCCGGCGCGTTCACCGGCGCACACAAGCGCCATATCGGCCGCTTCGAACAGGCCGACGGCGGCACGCTGTTCCTCGACGAAATCGGCGACATGCCGGCGGCGCTGCAAACCCGCCTGCTGCGCGTGCTGGCCGAAGGCGAGTTCTTCCGCGTCGGCGGGCGCGAGCTGATCCGCGTCGACGTGCGCGTCGTCGCCGCCACCCACCAGCCGCTTGAAGCGCTGGTCGAACAGGGCCGCTTCCGCGCCGACCTGCTGCACCGCCTCGACGTGGTGCGCCTGCGCCTGCCGCCGCTGCGCCAGCGCCGCGAGGACATCCCGCAGCTGGCCGCGCGCTTCCTCGCCCACGCCGCGCGCAAGCTGGGCGTGCCGGCGAAGACGCTGTCCGCGCCCGCGTTGGAGCGCCTGCGCGCGCATGCCTGGCCGGGCAACGTGCGCGAACTGGAGAACGTGTGCTGGCGATTGGCCGCGCTCGCCTCCGGCGACACCATCGGCGCGGCCGACCTGGCGCTGGCGTTTCCCGATGCCGTCGCGACGGACACCGCCACCACGCCGGCCGACTGGACGCAGGCGCTGGCCGACTGGGCGCGCGAACGACTCGCCGCCGGCGCGACCGACCTGCACGCTCAGGCCCGCGAGCAGCTCGACCGCAGCCTGCTGGAAACCGCGCTGGAACGCTGCGGCGGCCATCGCGGCGACGCCGCCGCCCTGCTCGGCCTGTCCCGCAACACCGTCACCCGCAAACTCGGCTCCTCGCGCAAGCGCCGGTGACGCCTCTTCATGCCCGCTGAAGCCATCCGCCGGCATAGTGCCCATCCACGCAAAGGGAGACTCCCCATGAAGCCGTTGCCCCACGCCGCCCTCGCCCTTGCCGTCGCCGCCACGCTCGCCGCCTGCGCCAGCGCGCCGCCGCAGACCGCCACCCCAGGCGCGCCCGCGCCAGCCGCGCACAACGCCAGCACCGCGAAGCAGGCCGTCGCCAACCTCGCCTCGGCGTCGGGCAGCCTGGTCAGCGGCCGGCTGACGCTGGCGCCGATGGGCGACGGCGTGCATCTCACCGGCGACATCGGCGGCCTGCAGCCGGGCAGCAGCCACGGCTTCCACATCCACGAGAAGGGCGACTGCAGCGCGGTCGACGCCAGCAGCGCCGGCGGCCATTTCAATCCCGGCGCGCAGCCGCACGGCCGCGCCGGCCACGGCGCGCACCACGCCGGCGACAGCGACAACCTCGTCGCCGACGCCAACGGCGTGGCCCATGTCGACGCGCACGTGTCCGGCGTCAGCCTCGGCGGCGGCGCGGCGAACGACGTCGTCGGCCGCGCGATCATCGTCCACGCCGTGGCCGACGACTACAGCAGCCAGCCGGCCGGCAACGCCGGCGCGCGCGTGGCCTGCGGAGTGATTCGCGTCACCCAGTAATCGCGCGCCGCGGACGATGTCCGCTTCATGCGCGGGTTTCCGCTAACGGGACTAGCCCCGTTGCCGGAAGCCCGCCATGCGCAACTCGTTCCGCACCACCCTCCCGCTGGCCCTGCTGGTGCTGGCGGCCTGCTCCAGGCCCGCTGCGGAACAGGACGCCGCAGGCGCATCCGCTTCGCCGGCGGCCACGGTCCATGCCGAATTCGCCCGCCTGCAAGCGCAAGGCACCGACGCGACCGCGCGCGAAATCACCCAGCTCGAATACCCCTTGACCCGCCGCCTGATGCAGGCCGGCGGGCTGGACGCCGCGCTGGGCGGCGAAGCCAAGGCGGACGCCGCGCTCACCGCGCTGTACATGGACTACGAACGCAAGGCACGCGCCCTGCAGGCGCAGCTGCCGACGGCCTTTGCACCCGCGAACGAGGGCGGCGGCGGCGGTACGGGCGCGGAGGGCTGGGGCGGCGCAGCGGCATCGACGGTGCTGGGCGGGTCGCAGGCCGCAACGGCGGCAGATGCCTGGGAAAACGGCGTGGATCGCGGCGAAACCACCGGCCATGCCGAATCCAATGTCACCGGCGATCAGGTCTCGGTGGACTGGACGCCGGACTCGGTGACCATGACCACGGAGGTCAAGGCCGACATCGACGGCCTGAAGGGCACGGTCAAGACCACGGTGAAGATGAAGACCTGCCCCGATCCCGAGGGCAAGGTGACGGTCGAGTTCGAGTCGGTGTCCAGCGTCGCCGCCGGCGGCGGCAGCGCGAACAGCACGGTCAGGACGAGCATGGACGTGTTCGTGGACGACGACGCCAACCTGATCGACGACAAGATGGATTCGAAGTCGCGCGCGCAGCAAAGCACCAGCAACGGCGGCACCGTCGATGCCACCAGCACGCTCTCCACCAGCAGCGGCACGATGGAAAACACGGCCAACCTCGGCGGCGGCGCCAGCGCCCAGGACGGACAGATGGCGCAAGGCATGGCGGGGATGGGGCGCTACGCCGCACTTTCGGCGGTGCTCATGGGCGCGCAGAAGGCCTGGCAATCCGGCAAGTGCGTCGATCTGCAAGTGCGCAGCGATCCGGCCAAGCGCAAGGGTGCCCGCCCCAACACCGCCTACACCGTGTTCGCCGAACCGCGCGCGAAGTCCGATAGCCGGCCCACCGGCGGCACGGTCAAGGCCACCTTGAACGGCGCGAGCCGGCTGAACCCGACCGGCAAGGTCAAAGCCGACGCGAGGTTCGACTACGCCAATCCGGAGAAAAAGGACCAGAGCGCGAGCATCGACTTCGAGGCGCGCAGCAGGCGCGGCGTGGGCAAGGCGACGCTGGAGTTCGATACCAGGAACGGCTACCGCATCGTGCTGGACAACGGCGAATCCATCACCGCCTGCGACATCACCAAACCGTTCAGCGGCAAGATCGGCGGCGGCCAGATCACCCTCCAGTTCACGCCTGCCGACGACAAGCGCGGGCAGATGCGCTTCCATTTCGGCAATGGCCGGGGCACCGCCGATACCACCTACGACTACACGCTGAGCGGGCCCGAGGAACGCATGACCGGCACCATGACCGCCGCCGCCGCCGTCTGCGGCAGCGCGGCGGGCAGAACCGTGTGCGCCGCCGCGAAGAAAGCGCAGTTCTCGTCCACCTGGATCAAGGTCAAGGACTGCTGATGCATGCCCGCTGCGAAGGGCCGCCGGCCGATGCGCCCGCGCAAACATTGCCGACGGCGACCGGATCGAACCCGTCTCCCTCCCGACTTGAAGCGAGCCAGCCCATGAAACCCCGGAACACCTTGACCCTGCTCGTCCCCGCGCTTGCCCTGCTGCTGGCCCCGCCCGCCGGCGCGCAGAGTTTGAGCGGCATGTTCAAGCGCGCGCTCGACGACGCCAAGCAGCAGATCGAACGGAAGGTCGAGAACAGTGCGCGCGAAGCCGCAACCCGGCCCGCGAAGGACGCACGCAGCAGCGCCGGCACGTCCTCGTCGTCCGACCGCGACTACGCCGCACCGAGCCGGGATGCGCGCGCCGGCGACGTGCCGCAGCACCTGCTGCTGAAGCCGGCGGTCGGCAAGAAGTTCGATCCGGCGCAGGGCAAGCCGCAGATCATCGCGGTCAATCCCTATCTGCAACCGGACGACATCTTTTTCTCCGGCATGACCGGCGTGCAGTGTCCGGCGGAAGGCGGCCTGATCGTCGCCGGCGATGCCGGCTTCAGCGCGAACGGCACCCCCGTCGGCGAAGGCTACTGGCGCATCGCCGCCGACGGTGCCATCACGCCGCTGCTGAGCCGCCGCTACAAGGACGGCGGCGTGCGCTCGAACGCGCCCATGCTGCCGGCCAATCCGCCCGACAAATCCTGGGCGGACGGCAATCTTCCCTCACCCGGTTATTCGTACTACCACGTCGATGGCTTCGGCCTGGGGCGCAATGGCGATCTCCTGCTGGGCGCGAGCGATGTCGTGGTGCGCATCGCACGCGATGGCCGCGTGCAGCGCGTGGCCGGCAAGGCGGGGGAACAGGGCTTTGCCGACGGCACCGGCAGCGCGGCGCGCTTCAAGTATCCGGGGCGTCCGGTCGAGGACGACCAGGGCAACCTGTGGCTGGCCGATCAGGACAAATGCGCGATCCGCAAGATCGCCGCCGATGGCACGGTCAGCACGCTGATGGGCCCCGACCGCCTGTGCAATCCCGCGCAGACGGCGGCGGAGGAACAGATCATCCCCGACAACATGCTCTGGGACGCGCAGCGCGGCGAACTGATCGTGGGCGGCAATTTCATCCGCCCCAAGCCGCACGACCTGTATCACACGATCTGGCGCATCCGTCCCGACGGGCAGGCGCGCCGCGTGCTGTACGCCCGCAAGAACGGCGGTACTGCATTGGCGCTGGACGGCATCCACTCCCTGGCACTGGACGCGCAGGGCATCCTCCACGCGGGCGTGGGCCGGCCCGGGCGCAACCACGCGATCCTGCGGCTGGAGGAAGCCGGCGGCAAGACGACGTTCCTGACCGGCACCACCTACAAAGGCTTCGCGCCCGGCAACGAAAGCTACCCCGTGGACGGCATCGCCAGCGCCAGCAATTTCCGCGAGAGCGGGGACATGTGCTTCGCCACGGACGGCAGCCTGTACGTCATCGACTACCACCTGCTGCGCCGCTACGACCCGGCGGCGAAAACGGTGCGCACCTGGGCGTATTGAGCAGCGTCAACGAGCGACCACCCACCACCAACGAAGCACACCCATGAACACCCGCCACGTCCTCATCGCCAGCCTCCTGCTCGCCTTCGCCATCGACGTCATGGCGCAGGACAAGAAGCCTGCCGACGCCGCTGCCAAACCTGCGTCCGTCGTCGTGTCCGCGCAGGCATTGCCGGCAGCAGCCGCCAAAGCAAGCGCCGTCAACGCCGCCGACAAACCCGCGCAGCCGCAATCCCAATCGCTGCGCGCCGCGAAGAAAAAGACCGGCGGCGGCCAGACCGAAGACGACCTTTACGTCGGCGTGAAGTGACCCGTCCGCACACCATCCAATCGAGGAACCCGCCGTGAGACCACGCCATGCCGCCCTGCTCGCCCTGCTCGCCCTGCCGTGCATCGCCTTGCCGGCAAATGCGCAGCGCTCGTCTTATCAAATGATGCAGGACACCAACCGGATGCTGATGAACCGGGTCAACGGCAAGATGGCGCCGTCGAAGCCGGCGGCATCAGCGGTGCCAGCGTCGCCGGCGGCGACCCGGTTCACCCCGGTCGCCGGCGACGATTCGGTGAAGCAACTGGCCGACAGCCTGGGCAACACGCTGGAGGAACGCGGGCAGCTCCTGCAACTGGCCGGCGCGGGCAAGGAAATATTCGCGCAGAAGTACAAGGGCAAGTGGGACAACACGCTTGCCGGTGCGATGACGTTCTTCGTCGTCGCCGCGTACATCGTCGAGACCGAACAGCAGCCCAGCGCCGAGGCGGAAAACGCCTTGTTCGATTCGCTCACCGCCACGCTGGCGCAATCGGACATCGTGCGCGCCTCGAACGCGGAGAAGACCGGGCTGTACAACGTGCTGCTGGCCAGCGCCGGCCTGCCGCTGGTGATCTACGTGGAGGGCAAGGAGAAGAACAATGCCGGACTGGTGGAACAGTCGAAGGCAATGGCGGCGGGGTTTGGCCGCAAGTTGTTCAACATGGAGATGCGGGAACTGACCGGGATGCTGGGTGCCGATGGCGGCGCTTCGACAGCCGGTGCGCCGGCTGCGCGTCCGGCGACTTCCGGCGGCGCGCCCGGCCTTGATGGCCGCTACGACTGCCAGATGGCCGCGCTGCAGTTCGACGGCGTGAGCTACGTCACCCAATACCGGCCCACCGGGATGTGGTTCACGATCAAGGGCGGCACGTATTCGGCGCAATCGGGCGGCGGCAGGATCGAGGCCGGCAGCGATGTCGTCGGCTTCCACAGCGGCGCCTACGACGGCTGGCGCGGCGCGCGCCGGGGCGAGGCCATCGTGTTCCGCAAGAACGACTACGGCACTCCGCGACCTGGCGAGAGCATCAAGAGCGGCGATTTCCGCTGCGGGCGGCGCTCGGGCTGAGGCACGAAGGGCAAAGCGCGGTCAGTGCAGGCCGAGTTGCTTCGCCAGCGACTCGGCGGCGGCGCGGTTGAGTTCCTGCGGCAGGACGGATTCGCGCAGCACGGGCAAGGCTTGCTGCAGCAATGTGCGTGCATCGTTCTGCTTGCCCTGCGCGGCGAGGATGGCGGCCATTTCCGCTTGGGCGATGCCGGTCTTGACCGGGTTTTGACCGGCCTGATACTGCGCGATCGCCTTGTCCTGTTCGCGCTCCGCGACGGCAAAATCGCCGCGCAGGCGCGCGAAACCCGCATTGACGCGGGTCAGCACGGTCTGCATCTGCGGGTCGGAACCGGGTGCTGCAGCAAACGCGCGGTTCGCTTCTCCGAGCAGGGCGACAGCTGCGGCGCCATCGCCGTCTTCCAGCAGGATCCGCAGGATCTGCAGCGTCAGCAGCCGATATTCGCTGGCACCGTCCTCGCCCATGCCCTGCGCGATCGCGCGCAGCTTCCGCAACCGCGCCAGTTCCCGCGCGTGCCCGCGGTCGGCCGCCATGACCAGGGCGACATGACGTTCGAGGCTGATGCGGAACGGATCGTTCAGTGTGAGTTTCGCTTCGTCGATGAACGCCATGGCCGCGCGCGCGTCGGCGATCGCGCCGGAGACATCGCCGAATTCCGATTTGGCATTGGCCAGGTTGGCAAGGCCGATCGCCCGCTGCAGCGGTGACGTCATCCCGATCGCCGTGCCCAGGCCGTTCGCTTTCTCCATCGCTGCGATCGCCTCGCGATAACGACCGCTGCGCTGCAACGCCAGCGCCAGTCCGTTGTAGAGCACGTCCACGCTTTTCTGCCCGCCGGCACCCGTGCTTTCCTGCTGCGCGATCACTTGCCGGAAGAGGACGACGGCCTCGTCCGGCCTGCCGACGAACGTCAGACCGATCGCCTTCTCGTGGTACAGCCCCAGCCGCAACGGCGAGGCTTTCGGAACATGCTGCCGGTCCGCATAGACGAGGGCTTCGCTCGCCGTGCGCAATTGCCGCAGGTGGTCACCGGCCACGCCGTGGAGTTCGGTCACGTTCTGATAGAGCTTCAACATCACCGGCACCGACACGTCGGGCAGGCTGCGGCCCAGCGCCAGCGCCCGGTTTCCCTGCGCGATGAGCGGCTCAGCGCCCTGTCGCTGCAATTGACCAAGGCTTATGTGTGCGAGCGCCAGGAAATTCTGCATCGGATCGCCGGGTGCGAACCGCCTGCGCAGCGCGATCGCACGCTGGGCCGGCGCCATGCCCTGATCGGGCTTGTCGCGCATGTCCAGCGTTTCGGCATAGGCCACCAGTTCGTCCGCCAGCGCCAATGCGTCTTCCCTCCGGGTCGGCTCGATACCTGCCAGACCGGTGGCGAGCAGGGATTCGGCGGCCGCGTAATCGCCGATGGAAAAGTACAGCTGGCCCAACGTGCGCTGGATGGATTTGCGGACTTCGGGCACAAGGCGCTGGTCGCGGAGCTGGGTGCGGCCCGCATCCAGCAGTTGATGCACGCTGATTTGGCGGCCGAATGCCTGTTCCGGCGCGGCAGCGGCGAGCGTGCGGGTCAGAAAGCCGAGGGTCGCCCGGGAAACCGCGCTTTCCCGTTCCGCAATGCGTGCCTGCCACAGCGCCACACCGGTGCCTGCAAGCAGCGCGACGCTCACTGCGCCGATGGACGCCGCCAACAGTCGATTGCGTCGCAACCACAGCTTCGCACGCTGCCCGCGCGACAGCGGCACCGCGACGATGGGCCGGTCGTCCAGCCAGGCCTTGAGGTCGTTCGCCAGCGCATCGGCGGAGGCGTAGCGCTGTTCCGGGTCGCGGCGCAGGCAGGCCTGCACGATGTCGGCCAGGCTGCCGCGCAGGGCGCGCGACAAGGTCGCCGGGCTCAGTCCGCCGCGCTGCGCAGCCTGTTCCGGCGTGGCCTGCGCGGCGGCGCGGGTCAGCGGTTCCGGGTCGCGCTCCAATTGCTGCAATTGGTTGGCAACCGGCGTGTCGCGGGTCAACCCGAACGGGTGCGCGCCGGACAGCAGCCGGTGCAGGATCACGCCGAGCTGCCAGAGGTCGGTGGCGGTGGTGATCGGCGCGTCGTGCAACTGTTCGGGGCTGGCGTATTCGAAGGTCAGCGCGCGATCGTTGGTGGCGGTGGCTCCGCTGTCCTGCAGCTGCTTGGCGATGCCGAAGTCGAGCAGCTTGACCCGGCCGTCGGCGTCCACCAGCAGGTTGGACGGCTTGAGGTCGCGGTGCACCACCAGGTTGCGATGCGCGTAACGCACCGCATCGAGCACCTGCAGGAACAGCACGATGCGCCCGCGCAGGCCGAGCTTGCGCGCGTCGCACCAGCGGTCGATGGGCTCGCCGTCGACCCGCTCCATCACGAAGTACGGTTCGCCCTCGGCGCTGATGCCGCCGTCCAGCAGGGTGGCGATGTTGGGATGCTGCAGGCCGGCCAGGATCTGCCGCTCGCGCAGGAAGCGCTCGCGCGCGGCCTGCGAATCGGCGCTGGCGCGGATCAACTTGAGCGCGGCGCGCTGCGCGTAGGCACCGTCGCTGCGTTCCGCCGCGTACACCGCGCCCATGCCGCCGCGACCGATCACGCCGACGATCTTCCACGCGCCGATGCTGCGGCCGACCTGGTAGTCGCCTTCGCCCGCCTCCGCCGCCAGCGCCTCGCCCCAGCGCGGCGCGTTGCCGAACGGTTCGGTGGCCGCGGCGTCCGCATCCAGCAGGACGCGCACCTGCGCCAGCAGCGCGTCGTCGCCTTCGCACAGTTTCCGCAGCAGCCGCTCGCGCGCCTCGCCTTCGAGGTCGGCGACGAGGTCGAAGATCGCCAGCGTGCGCTGGCGGCGTTGCGTGTCGTTCATGCGCCCATTTCCGCAAGCAGGAAGGCGCGCGCCTTGCGCCAGTCGCGGCGCACGGTGCGGTCGGTGATGCCCAGCATCGCGGCGATCTCGGTTTCCTCGTAGCCACCGAAGTAGCGCAGTTCCACGATCTGCGCGGCGCGCTCGTCGAGCCTGTGCAACGAGGTCAGCAGCTCGTCCAGCGCCAGCACCTCGATCGCGGCGGCGTCGCCGCCGCCGAGCGACGCGGTCAGGGTCAGCGCGTCCTGGCCGCCGCCGCGCTTGTCCGCCTTGCGCGCCCGCGCGTCGTCCACCAGCACCTGCCGCATCGCCCGCGCCGACAGCGCCAGCAGGTGGTTGCGGTCGATGGCCGCCAGCCGCGCGCCGCCGGCCAGCTTGAGGTAGGCCTCGTGGACCAGCGCGGTGGTCTGGAAGTCGTCGCGCATGCGCCGCAGCTGCAGTCGCGCGGCGCGCTTGAGCTCGTCGTACACGGCGGAATAGGCCGCACCCAACGCCGCGTCGTCGCCCTCGCGGGCACGGGCGAGCAGCACGGTGACCTCGGTTCCGGGGCTCGCTTCCATGGCCTGCGTCCGAATGTGTCCTGTTTCGCGGCGGAGTTTCGCATACCCCAATCACGCCGGCAGAGCCGCCGGTTTCATCCAACGGGGAACACCATGCACGCCATCCTTCGCCGCCGGCCGTCGCCGGTCCTGTCCGTCCTCAGCCTGGCCCTGCTGGCCGCATTGTCGATGCCCGCATTCGCCGCCGATCCGGCCTGCATCGACACCGCCGGCAACCCGACCGGCGCATCGACCGACCAGGGCAGTGAACACGGTCAGGAAAACAGCACCTGTTCGACCGGCGCCAGCGCGTATGGCGTGCGGAACAACGCCAGCGGCGTGGCGTCCATGGCCTTCGGCAACTACAACGTGGCCACCGGCATGGAAAGTTCCGCCTTCGGCAACGGCAACTTCGCCTCGGGCCAATGGGCCAGCGCATTCGGCGCGTTCAACCAGGCCACCGGGCTGCGGAGCAGCGCGTTCGGCCTCCTGGGCATCGCGTCGGGGGTGGGCAGCGTGGTGTTTTCCGGGTGGTACGACCGCGACCGCGACGGCAATTTCGATCTGGATGAAACCTCGCGCGCCACCGGCACCTCGGCCGTCGCATTGGGTGCCGGGGCGAATGCAACTGCGAACTATGCCGTTGCGGTCGGCGTGAATGCAGCCGCCGGTGGCGAGGAGAGCGTGGCCTTCGGCGTCGGTGCCGAAGCAAGCGGCCCGTACAGCGTGGCCATGGGACGCGGCACCACCGCGTTCGGCGACTCCGCCATCGCGATCGGCAATGGCGCTTACGCCAGTGGTGAAAACTCCAATGCCATGGGCGTGGCGAGCAACGCCATGGCGCCGTGGAGCAACGCCATCGGCATCTGGAGCAACGCCGAGTCGATGTACAGCAGTTCGATCGGCTACGGCGGCCTGTCCTCCGGGCGCGGCAGCCTGGCGCTGTCCAGCTTCTACGACCTCGACGGCAATGGCTACATGGACTGGAACATCGCCATCGGCGGCCTGGATCCCAATTGCGATCCGATGGTGGGCGAATGCTGGGGCAGCACGGAGGCGGCGCGCTCGGTCGGCAACTATTCGGTCGCGGTGGGCGGCGCGGTGCTGGCGCAGGGCGAGCGCAGCGTGGCGGTGGGCGTGGCCAACACCGCGCGCGGCGCCGACAGCAGCGTGTTCGGCTCGCACGGCGCGGCCACGGGCGACGGCAGCCTGGCGCTGTCCACGTTCTTCGCGGGCGAGGGTTCGGGGCTGGACATCGACTTGGACGGCGACGGGATGATGGATGCCAGCAGCCGCGGCGCCATCGCCACCGGGCGCAATTCCGTGGCGATCGGTGGCGGCGTGCGCACCGATGGCGGCGACAGCATGGTGGTCGGCGGCTACAGCACCGTGGCGGGAACCGGCTCCTCCGCGTTCGGCATGTACAACACGGTCTCGGCGGACTACGCCGGCGCGTTCGGCTACCAGTCGCAGGTGCTCAACGTCGGCGGCACCGCCATCGGCTATCAGGCCATCGCCGACCGCAACTACGCGGTGTCCGTCGGCCAGGCGGGCGCCGAACACCAGATCATCCACCTCGCCGCCGGCACCGAAGACACCGACGCGGTCAACCTGGGCCAGTTGAACGCGGCCATCGCCGGCGTCAGCGGCGGCGGCGGCGGCGCCGACGCGCACTTCTTCAGCGTCAATTCCACCGACAGCGGCGCCGGCAACTACAACAACGACGGCGCGTCCGGCACGGATGCGATCGCGGCGGGCGTGAACAACCTCGCCAGCGCCAACCAGAGCAGCGCCGTCGGCACCCGCAACACGGCCTCGGGGGAGATGAGCACGGCCGTGGGCAACAACAACACGGCAAGCGGCAGCTATGCCCAGGCCGTCGGCATCAACAACGTGGTCGGCGGCACGTCGGGCATGGCGTTCGGCGACATGAACACCGCCAGCGACTACAGCAGCGCCTTCGGCCGCTTCAACAACGCTACCGGCGACAACGCCAACGCGTTCGGCCTGGTGAACAACGCCACCGCTTCGGGCAGCAGCGCCTTCGGCACCGGCAACACCGCCAGCGGCCTCCAGAGCAGCGCCTTCGGCTACGGCAACGCGGCCGGCGGGACGGGCAGCAGCGCGTTCGGCTTCTCTAGCCAGGCAGGCGGGAACTGGAGCACTGCCCTCGGCGCCGGCGCGCTGGCCAGGGCGGACTACGGCACTGCGATCGGGTTCCAGGCGGTCGCCAACGAATCGTTCGTGGTGTCGTTCGGGCATGCGGCCAGCGACCTCGACGGCAACGGCAGCAGTTACGGCAGCGATCTCGACGCGCGCCTGATCCATGTCGCCGGCGGCATCGACGATACCGACGCGGTGAACGTGGGCCAGTTGAACGCGGCCATCGCCACGGCCGGCGGCTTCGCGGATTTCTCCGGCATGGTGGCGGCCTTCGGCGGCGGCGCAGCATGGACGGGCGGCATCTTCACGCCGCCCAGCTACACCATCCAGGGCACCAGCTACGGCAACGTCGGCGACGCCCTCGCCGCCATCGACACGTGGATGAGCGGCAACGCCGGCGGCGGCACGCAGGGGCCTGCCGGGCCGCAGGGCCCCGCTGGCCCGCAGGGACCGGCCGGTCCGCAAGGCCCGCAGGGGCCGGCGGGCGCGGACGGCACCGGCAGCGGCTCCGCGCTGGCGGTGGAATACGACGACGCCGACCGCGCCAGCATCACCCTCGCGGGCGCGAGCGGCGAAGGCGGCAACGAAGGCACGCAGGTGAAGAACCTGGCCGATGGCGTCGCGCCGATGGACGCGGTGAACGTGCGGCAGATGCAGGCGGGCGACGCCGCCACGCTGTCGTCCGCGAAGACCTATACCGACACCAGGTTCGCCGCCTGGAACGACACGTTCGCCCAGTACCAGCAGCAGGTGGACCGCCGCTTCGTGCAGACCGACCGCCGCATCGACCGGATCGGCGCGATGGGCAGCGCGATGACCCACATGGCGGTGAATGCGGCGATCGGCGCCAGCCCGCGCGGGCGCATCGCAATAGGTATTGGCGCGCAGGGCGGCCAGGGCGCGGTGTCGATCGGCTACGGCAAGCGCATCGGCGACCGCGGCTCGTTCAGCCTCGGCGCGGCGTTCGGCAGCGGCGAATCGTCGGCCGGCGCGGGCTTCGGCTTCGACCTGTAATCCATCGCCACCACGGCGTGGCGCGCGCTGTCGCGCCACGCCTTCCATCGGAGAATCGACCATGCAACGTCATCGATGCAGCAAGCAGCTCGGCCTCGCCGCCGCGCTGTGCCTTTCCACCGGGATCGCCGTTGCCGGCGATCCGCCCATCGCCATCGCCGAACAGGCCGCGATCGACTACGGCGCCGGCGCCGTGTTCGGCGATGCGGTGAACCAGCGGTTCGCGCAGGTGTTCCAGGTGCGCGGCGACGGGTACGTCACCCACCTGATGGTGCCGGTGAACTGCGTGACCTCGCCGGAGCCGACCCTGACCGTCAGCATCCAGACCCTCGACGGCCTCGGCCGGCCCAGCGGCACCACCCTCGCCGTGCAGCGCGCGCGCGGCTGGCGGGTCGACGCCGTGCCGGGCACGGTTGGCGAGGTCGGCCTGCGGATGATCCCGTTCGACCGGCCGGCGCGGGTGCAGCCGGGCCTGTACGCGTTCGTCCTCGACGCCGTCGGCGGCACCTGCCAGCTCTGGTACGGCCCGCAGGGCGACACCTACGCGGCAGGCGAGGCGCGGCTCGATGCGCGTTCGCAGCCGTTCCTGCGGCCGTGGGGCACGCTGCTGCCGCGCGACCTGACGTTCCAGGTGTACTGGCAGGGGCTGTGAGGCGACGGCGCGGCGCGCATGGCCGCGCCGTTTCTGCCCGCGATCAGCGCAGGCAGGCCGCGTCGCCGTCCGCGCAGTGCACGAACTGCACCGGCACGCCGTGCACCTCGAACACCGCCGCGTACTGGCGCTGGCGCTTCTGGAAGCGGCCGAAGCCGCGCTCCAGCGCGTCGCCGTCGCTGTCCTCCGGCGCGTTGCGGCGGCGCCACGCGGCCGGGTCGAGCATCGCGATGCGCACTTCGCCGTCGCCGTAGCGCACCAGCGGTTCCGGCGGCGCGTCCAGCAGGCATTCGCCCTGCGGTTCCAGCAGGGCGGTTTCCAGCAGCGCCCACAGGCCGTCCAGGCCGACGTTGCGGTACTGCATCGCCATCATTGCCAGCAGGTCGTGCAGGCTCAGGTAGCGGACGTGCTCGACGCGCGCGCCCAGCCCGTCCTGCAACGCCAGCGCGGTGTCGGGCTTGGCCATGCCGGTGTCGAACAGCATCAGCTCCAGCTGCGCGGCGGCGGCGTCGAGGGTGGCCCCGCGCAGCACGAACGGCAGCAGCCGCAGCCCGCCGCCGGCCAGCGTCGGATCGCAGCGCAGCGGCGCCGGCACTTCGCCCTGCGCATCCGCGCCGAATCCAATGATGCGCGCGCCCTGCGCCTGCCCCGGCGCGCGCTGCAGCAGTTCCAGCACGCGCCGGTGCAGCGGCCAGCCGGGGCGCAGCGCCTCGGCCGGGTCGAAATGCGCGGCCATCAGGGCCAGATCGCAGCCGGCCACGTCCGGCGCCAGCTGCGCGAGGTCGCGGCCCAGCAAGGCGGCGACCTCGCCGGCGGCATCGGCGGGAAGCGCCGCGCGCTCCGGCAGGCCGCCGTCGCGCAGCTCGATGGCGATGACGCCGCGGAACGCGGCGGGATCGGAATCGGTGGGGGTGAACGGCATGTGGAGTCCCGACTCGGAAGGGCGACGCTACACTCGTCCCGTCATTATGCGCGTGCCCGAGGTGAACCCATGCAACACGGTCGTCCTGTCGCCATCCTGGGCGGCGTCCGCATCCCGTTCTGCCGGCAGAACACGGCCTATGCGGACGTCGGCAATCTCGGCATGTCGGTGCGCACGCTGGGCGCGCTGGTGGAGAAGTTCGGCCTGCACGGGCAGCAGCTGGGCGAAGTGGCGATGGGCGCGGTGATCAAGCACTCGTCGGACTGGAACCTCGGCCGCGAGGCCGCGCTGTCCTCCGGCCTGTCGCCGCTGACGCCCGGCATCACCTTGCAGCGCGCCTGCGGCACCTCGCTGGACACCATCGTCCACATCGCCGGAAAGATCGCGACCGGGCAGATCGAAGCCGGCATCGGCGGCGGCTCCGACACCACCTCGGACGTGCCGATCGTCTACGGCAAGGCGCTGCGCCAGCGCCTGCTCAAGGCCGCAGCGGGCAAGACCTTCAAGGACAAGCTGGCCGCGTTCAAGGGTTTCCGCCTGTCTGAACTGAAGCCGGATTTCCCCGGCGTGGCCGAACCGCGCACCGGCAAGTCGATGGGCCAGCACTGCGAGGACATGGCGAAGGAGTGGAACATCGCCCGCGATTCGCAGGACGAGCTGGCCGTGGCCTCGCATCACAAGCTGGCCGCCGCCTATGCGCGCGGGTTCTTCGACGATCTGGTGGTGAGCTTCCGCGGCGTCTCGCGCGACAACAATCTGCGCCCGGACACCAGCATCGAGAAACTGGCGACGCTGAAGCCGGCGTTCGACAAGACCTCCGGCAAGGGCACCCTGACCGCCGGCAACTCCACGCCGCTGACCGACGGTGCCTCCGCCTGCCTGCTGTCCACCGACGAATGGGCCGCGCAGCACGGCCACGAGGTGCTGTGCCATCTGCGCGACGCGCAGGTCGCCGCCGTCGATTTCGTCCACGGCGAGGGTCTGCTGATGGCGCCGACCGTGGCGGTGGCGGAGATGCTCAAGCGCAACAACCTGACCTTGCAGGATTTCGACTTCTACGAAATCCACGAAGCCTTTGCCGCGCAGGTGCTGTGCACGCTGCGGGCGTGGGAGAGCGAGGACTACTGCCGGAACCGCCTGGGGCTGGACGCGCCGCTGGGGCGCATCGATCCGGCAAAGATCAATCCCAACGGTTCCTCGCTGGCCGCCGGCCATCCGTTCGCGGCGACAGGCGCACGCATCGTCGCCACCGCCGCGAAGGAGCTGAAGCAGCGCGGCGGCGGGCGCTGCCTGGTCAGCATCTGCACCGCCGGCGGGATGGGCGTGGTGGCGATTCTGGAGCGCTGAGGCCGTGCTGGCGCAGGCGGCCCGGCGCGCAGTGCGATTGGGCGCCTGCCTGCTGGCCGGCCTGCTGCTGGCGCCATCGCCGGCATTTCCCGGCAACCCGGTGCCGCCACCGACGCGGATCCTGTTCGTCGGCAACAGCTACCTCTACACCAACGACCTGCCGGCGCGCGTCCGGCAGCTGGCCGGGCGCAGCGGGACGGCACTGGACACCCGTTTGCGCGCCGAACCCGACTACGCGCTGGCCGACCACCTGCGCGAGCGCGCCTTCCTCGAAGCGCTCGCGCAACCATGGGACTGGGTGGTGTTGCAGCAGGGGCCGTCGTCGCTGCCAACCAGCCGCGACGAACTGATGGCCAGCACGCGCGCCATCGCCGCGCGTCTGGCGGGCAGGCCGACGCGGATCGCGCTGTTCTCCGCCTGGCCCGCCGCCCAGCGCATCGGCGCATCGCGGGAAGGCGAGGCGAGCTATCGGCTTGCCGCGGAAGCCATCGGCGCCTGCGTGCTGCCCGTCGCGGCAGCCTGGCGGCTGGCCGGCGACGATCGGAACATGCCGGCGCTGTACCAGGCGGATCGCCTGCATCCCACCCGTGCCGGTACGCGCCTGACGGCCCTGGTGGTCGTGCGCGGCCTGCTGGGTGCGGGAAACGGCGACAAGGCCAATCTCGCCATGGACCGCATCGTCGCCGATGCCTATGCGCAGGAACCGCTTGCCTGCAAACCGGAATGAAAAGGCAAGCCGTCAGCCGAGGCGATCCCGCAACGCACTCTCCGCTGCCGCAGTGATCGCCGGCCAATTCCGCCGCCCGTCCGCGCGGGCGACGTCCTGCTTCGGCATCTCCGCGAAGAACAGCTCCGCCTGCGCCCACGAGCGCGCGGGCGACGGCAAGAACACGCCGGCGATGCGGCCGTCGAACCCGGCGCTGCGATCCACCCGCCCGCTCGCGTCCAGCGTTCCGTACAGCGGCTTGGCGCTGTAGTAGCCGAGCAGCCGCCGCGCCCGTGCATCGCGCAGGGCGTGGAAGTCGTTGCGGTGCAGCGGGTAGCGGAACCAGTGGCGGACGCCGGGCAGGACCCGCGGCAGGTCCGCGGGGTCCAGTGACGGCGGCAGCGCGGTGTTCGCCACTACGGCTTCAGCGTCCTCTCGAACAGTTCGTGGATGCGCCGATATTCGTCGTACCAGCTGTCGGGGTGGGTGAAGCCGTGCCGCTCCAGCGGATACGGCGCCAGCTCCCACTTGTCCTTGCGCAGCTCGATGAGCTTCTGCGTCATCATCACCGAGTCCTTGAAGAACACGTTGTCGTCGATCATGCCGTGGGCGATCAGCAGGTTGTCGAGCAGGCCGTCGGCGTATTCGATCGGCGAGGAGCGCTTGTAGGCCTCGGGGTCGAGTTCCGGGGTGTTGAGGATGTTGGACGTGTATTCGTGGTTGTACTGCGACCAGTCGCTGACCGGGCGCAGTGCGGCCCCGGCCTTGAACGTGCCCGGCGCCTTGAACAGCGCGACGAAGGTCATGAAGCCGCCGTAGCTGCCGCCGTAGATGCCGGCGTGGTCGCGGTCGCCCTGCTTGTTCGCCACCACCCAGTCGAGGCCGTCGAGGTAGTCCTCCAGCTCGGGCTTGCCCATCCAGCGGTAGATCGCGGTGCGCCAGTCGCGGCCGTAGCCTTCGGAGGCGCGGTAGTCGAGGTCGAGGACGACGTAGCCTTCGTTCACCAGCAGGTTGTGGAACATCTGCTCGCGGAAGTAGTCGGGCCAGCGCAGCTCGGCGTTCTGCAGGTAGCCGGCGCCGTGCACGAACATCACCACCGGGTACTTCTTCCCCGGCTCCATCGTCGCCGGGCCATAGAACTTGCCCCAGATGCTGCCGGCGCCGTGCTTGCTGGGCACCTGCACGCTCTGCGGGACGATCCACTCGCGCGACTTGAAGTCGGCGCTGCGGGTGTCGGTGAGGCGCTGCGCCTCGCCGCCGCCGGCATCGACCACCGACAGCTGCGGCGGCAGGTAAGCGGCGGAATGCCGCACCAGCAGCTTCGATCCGTCCGGCGACGGCGCGAAGTTCTCCACGCCGTCCAGCGCGGTCACTTCCTGCACCTCGCCGCCGCGCGCGGGCACCTTGCAGACTTCGTAATCCACCGGCGAGACGCGGTTGCACAGGAACCAGAACGTCGCGCCGTCGTTCGATGCGACGACCTGCGAGGTTTCCCACTTGCCGTCGGTCAGCTGCCGGCGGCGCGCGCCATTCAGCGCGTACAGGTGCGAGTAGCCGCTTTCCTCGGACAGGTACCAGAGCGTGCCGTCCGGCAGCCAGCCGAACTCGTTGAAGCTCCAGTTGATCCAGGCGTCGTCGTGCAGGCGGTGGCGCGGCTGCAGCGCGGCGCCGGCGAGATCGACGGTGGCGATCCAGCGGTCCTTGTTGTCGATGGCGCGGACCATCACCGCCGCATTGCGGCCGTCCGCGCTCCAGCGCAGCGTGGGCGCGTCGCCGTTGTCGCCGCTGGTGGCGACCTGCACCGCGCGGTTGCCAGTCAGCGCGTCCTTGCCGGCGGCCTTGCGCAGCGCGGCCAGCGGGTCGTCCTTGATGCCGGGCAGCGGGTCGAACTTCAGCTCGCTGACCTTGCCGGTGGCGACCTCGGCCAGCCAGAGCGTCTGCGGCACCGGATCGTTGCGGCCGACGCGGGTACGCGCGTCCTCGAACTCCTCGTAGCCGGATTCGGTGACGTACTTCGGCATCTTGCCGCCCTGGCCCGCGTCCGCGCCCTTCTCGCTGGTGGCGACCAGCAGCCAACGGCCGTCCGGCGACAGCGAGGAATCGACGATGTCCACGCCCTTGCCGAGATAGACCGGCGCGGGCGCGCGGGTCGGGTCGGCCTTGCGCCACGCGTCGCCCTGCGCGCGCGCGGCCTCGCGCTGGGCGCGGTCGTTCTTCAGCGTTTCGATCAGGCGCAGCTGGCGGTCGCGCAGGTCGTCGGCCGCGGGCGGCTTGCCCGGCGCGTCGGCCGCCAGCACCGTCGCCGCCTGCGCGATGGCGCGCCCGTCCCAGCGCCACCAGCTGTCGCCGGTGCGCCAGACCAGCGCGCCGTCGCTGCCCCATTGCAGGCGCGAGGCGGCGTCGCTGCCGCGGGTGAGCTGGGTCAGCGCGCCGCTGCGCAGGTCGCGCACGAACACGTCGCCGTTGCGGGCGAAGGCGCTGCGCTCGCCGCGCGCGTCGATGACCGCGCCGTCCGCATCGAGCCCGGCGCGCGCGGCATCGTCCACCTTCGCCGGCGCGGCGCCGTCGAGGCCGGCCTGCCAGGTGTCGCGCACCAGCGCGCCCGGCCGCTTCAGCGTGTACAGCGCCGCCTTGCCGTCCCAGCGCCACCAGGCGTTCTCCACCGGCGGGCCGATCCAGTCCGGGTCGGCCATCGCCTGCGAGAGCGTGATCGGGTCGGCGGCCTGCGCGGACAGCGAGGTGAGCAGGAGGGCGAGGGCGAGCGGAGCGAGGCGCATGGTGCGGTCCGGAATCGAAGTCGGCGCAGGGTAGCAGCCGCACCGCACGGAAGGCTGTGCCAAACGTCCGGCACGCGTCCTCGTCACTGGCCGCGAACGATGCGGCGGCGCACACTATGCAGCGGGCGCCGCCCTCGCGCGGCGCGGAGCGTCGCCGCGTGGATGCATTGCTGCTGTCGCGGATCCAGTTCGGATTCGTCATCTCGTTCCACATCCTGTTCCCGGCCTTCACCATCGGGCTGGCGAACTGGCTGGCCTTCGTCGAATGGCGCTGGCTGCGAACGAAGGACGACCTCTGGCGCGACCTGTATTTCTTCTGGCTGAAGATCTTCGCGGTGTCGTTCGGCATGGGCGTGGTCAGCGGCATCGTGATGAGCTTCCAGTTCGGCACCAACTGGGCCGTGCTCAGCGAGAAGGCCGGCAACATCCTCGGCCCGCTGCTCAGCTACGAGGTGCTGACCGCGTTCTTCCTCGAAGCCGGCTTCCTCGGCGTGATGCTGTTCGGCTGGAAGCGGGTGTCCGACCGGCTGCACTTCCTCGCCACCTGCCTGGTCGCGCTGGGCACGCTGATCTCGACGTTCTGGATCATCTCCGCCAACAGCTGGATGCAGACGCCGCAGGGCTACGCGATCGACGCGCAGGGCGTTCTGCAGCCCGCCGACTGGTGGGCGATCGTGTTCAACCCGTCGTTCCCGTACCGGCTGGCGCACATGGTGCTGGCGGCGTTCATCACCACCTGCTTCGTGATCGGCGGCGTCGCCGCGTGGTACCTGCGGCGCGGCGTGCACGTCGAGGCCGGCAAGCGGATGCTGGTGCACGCGGTGGCGTTCGCCGCGATCGCAGTGCCGGCGCAGGTGTTCGTCGGCGACCTGCACGGGCTCAACGTGCGCGAGCACCAGCCGGTCAAGCTGGCAGCGATGGAAGCGCATTGGCACAGCGAGGGCGAGGGTCGCGGCGTGCCGCTGGTGGTGTTCGCGGTGCCGAACGAGGCGGCCGAGCGCAACGACTACGAACTCGCGATCCCCCGGCTCGGCAGCCTGGTGCTCACCCATTCGCTCGACGGCGAGATCCAGCCGCTGACCGCGGTGCCGCGCAGCGAGCGGCCGCCGGTGAAGCCGGTGTTCTACGCGTTCCGGCTGATGGTCGGCCTCGGCGTGGCGATGCTGCTGCTCGCCTTTGCCTCGCTGTGGGCGTGGAAGCGCAGGACCCTGTTCGCATCCAGATGGCTGCTCGACGGCTGGCGCTGGCTGAGCCCGGCCGGCTTCGTCGCGCTGCTCGCCGGCTGGTACGTGGTCGAGATCGGCCGCCAGCCGTACACGGTCTACGGCGTGCTGCGCACCGCCGAGTCGGTCAGCCCGAACATCCAGGCCGCGGCGGTGCTGTCGTCGCTGATCGTGTACGCCGCCGTGTATTGCTTCGTGTTCGGCTTCGGCATCTGGTACCTGCGCAAGTTGCTGCGCAAGGGCCCGGTGAAGCAGCCGCCGAAGGACACCGAGGGCGGCGAGAAGACCCCGGCGCGGCCGCTGTCGCTGCCCGACGAGAAGATCGAGGGAGGCGCGTGATGGAGCACTGGCTTCCCGTCGTCTGGTTCGGCGTGATCGGCTTCGGCGTGCTGATGTACGTGCTGCTGGACGGCTTCGTGCTCGGCCTCGGCATCCTCGCCCCGTTCGCGGAGGACGAGGACCAGCTCGACCACATGATGAACACCGCCGCGCCGATCTGGGACGGCAACGAGACCTGGCTGGTGCTCGGCGGCGCCGGCCTGCTGGCGGCGTTCCCGAAGGCGTACGCGCTGATCCTGTCGGCGCTGTACCTGCCGGTGCTGCTGATGCTGGTGGCGCTGATCTTCCGCGGCGTGGCCTTCGAGTTCCGCTTCAAGGCCGAGCGCAGCAAGGCGCTGTGGGGCTGGGCGTTCGCGCTGGGCTCGCTGTGCACGGCGTTCTGGCAGGGCGTGATCCTCGGCGCGATCGTGCAGGGCCTGCCGGTGCAGGACGGCCACTACGCCGGCGGCATGTTCGGCTTCTTCAGCCCGTTCTCGATGCTGACCGGGATGGCGGTGGTGGCCGGCTACGCGCTGCTCGGCGCCGGCTGGCTGATCCTCAAGACCGAAGGCCGCCTGCAGCAGGTGGCGCGCACCTTCGCGCGGCCGCTAACCCTGCTGGTGGTGGCGTTCATGGGCCTGGTCAGCGCCTGGCTGCCGTTCCTCGCCAGCCGGGTCATGGCGCGCTGGTTCGAGGACGGGAACTTCTGGTGGCTGTCGCCGGTGCCGCTGCTGGTGCTGGCGAACGCGGTCGCGCTGTGGCGGAATGTGTATGCCGCGCAAGGCCGCGACGCGCGTCCGTTCGTGCTGACCCTGTGCTTCTTCGGGCTCGGCTTCGCCGGGCTGGTGCTCGGCCTCTGGCCCTACCTGGTGCCGCCGGCGCTGACGCTGTGGCAGGCCGCGTCGCCGCCATCGTCGCAGCTGTTCGTGCTGGTCGGGCTGGCGGTGCTGCTGCCGGTGATCCTGGGCTACACGTGGTGGTCGTACCGGGTGTTCGCGGGCAAGGTGGCGGCGGATTCCGGCTATCACTGACGCGGCCGTCATGGACGTGCGGACGCGCGCCGGTTCCGCAGGCGCGCGCTTTCCCGCACAATCCATGGCTGTTCCGCACACCGATTCCCCCGGATCGCGATGCTCGCCTACGTCTACAAGAGCCTGAAAAAGGCCGACACCTACGTCTATCTCGCCGGCCGCGACGACCTCGCCCGCCTGCCCGAGCCGCTGCGCGCGCAGCTGGGCGAACTGCGCTTCGTGCTGGAAGTGGCGCTGACGCCGGAACGCAGGCTCGCGCAGGAAGACCCGGCGGTGGTGCGCGCGAACCTCGCCGCGCGCGGCTTCCACATCCAGTTCCCGCCGACCGTGCAGGACCCGATGAGCGACGACTGGGGCACCGATGCCTGAGCGCCCGCTCTCCACGGGCGCGCCCGTCGCCGGCACGGCGCTGCTCGCCCTGGGCGTGCTGCTGGCCGGCGCCTGCTGGCTCGATGGCGGCGCGGCGGTGGCCGGCATCGCCTGGCTGGCGCAGATTCCCGCCGCGCTGGGCATGGCGCTGCTGCGCGGCCGGAGCCGGCGCGGACTCGGCGCCGATGCCGGCCGGCTGGCGCTGCTGTGGGGCGGCGGATTCGCCGCCGCCGGCGCGCTGCTGGCGTGGCCGCTGTCGCGCCTGCTGGCCGCGCCGTCGCTGGGCCACGCGCTGCTGCTGGCCGGGCTGGCCGGCGTCCTGCTGATCGCACTGTGGTGGCGTTGGCCGGACTGGCACCTGCTGGAACGCGGCGGCGGCAGCGCGCAGGCGCGCTTCGCCGCGCGGCAATCGCTGGATCGCCAAAGCTGGCGCGGACTGCTGATGGCCGCGCTGCCGGCGCTCCTGCTGCTGGCCGGCGGCGTGCTGCTGGCGTGGCCCGGCCTGCTGGCCGGCGGCGCGCGCATCGTCGCCTGCGCCGTCTATGCGCTGATCCTGCCGCTGGCGCACCTGGTCCTGCAATCGGCGTCGGGCCAGCCCGCGCTGCACGGCCTGCCGGTGGTCGAAATGGACGCGTCGGATTCGGCGGATGCCGATGACGACATCCTCCCGGCCGAGCTCGCCACCGCGCCGCTGCCGGCCGCCACGGAAGCCAGCTCCGCCGCCGACCTCGCCGGCCTCAACCGGCAGCTGTACGCGGCCGCGCGCAACGGCCGGGTGGAGCGCGCGCTGGCCCTGCTGGGCGCCGGCGCCGACCCGATAGCCGCGCCCGACGCCGACACCCGCGACCGTCGCAGCCTGCCGGTGCTGGCCGCGGTGCTGCCCGACCTGCGCCTGCTGCGCGCGCTGATCGAACGCGGCGTCGACGTCAACCGCATGCAGGACGGCATGACGCCCCTGCTGGCCGCCACCCGCGACAGCTGGCACGGCCGCCCGGAAGCGGTAATGACCCTGCTCGCCAACGGCGCCGACCCGCGCAGCGCCGACGCCGACGGCAACACGCCGCTGCACCACGCCGCGCGCAGTTCCGATCCCGGCGTGGCCGCGCTGCTGCGCGACGCCGGCGCCGACATCGACGCGCTCAACGCCGGCGGCCAGTCACCGCTGGGCAGCGCCTGCGCCTGCGGCAACTGGCGGCTGGCGCGCTTCCTGCTGGAACGCGGCGCCAAGCCCGAACCCGCCGGCGGCCAGCCGGCGCTGCTGGCCGCGGCCGGCAGCGAGGAGGACGATGCCGCCGGCGTGCAGCTGCTGCTGCGCCACAAGGCCAAGACCAATACCCGCGACGCGCGCGGCCGCAGTGCCCTGCACGAAGCCGCCGCCGCCGGCCACGCCGCTATCTGCCAGGCGCTGCTGGACGCCGGCGCGGAGATCGACGCGCGCGACGGCGAAGGCCGCACGCCACTGCTCGACGCCGCCCGCACCGGCGCATCGGAGGCGCTCGACGTGCTGCTGGCCGCCAAGGCCGATCCGCTGGCCAGCGACGCCAACGGCGCCAACGCCCTGCACCTGGCCTGCGCCGCGGAAACCCCGGCGCCGGAACTGGTGCAGCGCTTGCTGACGCTGGGCATCGACCCGCAGGCGCGCGACGCCTACGGCCGCAGCGCGCTGGACGTGGCCAGCGACGCCGGCCGCTGGCCGCTGGTCGCAGTGCTGGACCCGTCCCGCGTACTGCCGGCCTCGCTGGCCGAAGACGACGCAGTGCCGCCGGAACGCCCGCCGTTGCTGCAACTGCGCGAAGCGCTGCTGGACGGCGCCGATCCGCGCCGGCTGGCTGCGCTGGCCGCGCCGCTGGAGCGCAGCGACTTCGACCACCTGCTGGGCGATGCCGACGTCGCCGTCCAACCCGGACGCATGGACTGGCTGCTGCGGCACGGCGCCAACCCGGAACTACGCGTGCCCGGCACGCCGACGCCACTGGATGCCGCGCTGGCGCGCGGCGCGGCGGGGATGGAAACCGCCCACCTACTGTTCGCACACGGCGCCTCGCCGGCCGGCAGCGGCAGGCTGGCCCGCTATCTGGCCGCCTGCCTCGACGGTGCGGACGACGGACAGGGCGAAGCCTTCGCGCTCGACCTGCTGGCGCGCGGCGCCGACCCGTTCGGTCCCGGCCTCGGCGGCGAACCGCCGCTGCTGCTGGCCGTGCGGCTGCACTGGCCGGCGCTGCTGCAACGGCTGATCGCACTGGGTGCGGACCCGGACGCCTGCGACGGCCGCGGCATGAGCGCGCTGCACTTCGCCGCCACGCTGGGCCGCAAGGACGCGCTGACCGCGCTGCTGGCCGCCGGCGCCTCGCCCGACCGGCGCGCGGCCGACGGCCAGACGCCGCTCGGCATCGCGCTGGCCAGCGGCCAGCGCGACCTCGCCGACTGGCTGGACTGGCGCGGCTGGCGGCTGCCGCGGCGCCCGCTGGCCGCCACCGACCTGCCGGCCGCGGCGGTCGCCGGCGACCGCGACGCGGTGCGCCGTCTGCTGGACCTGGGCTTCCCCATCGACACCACCGACGGCCAGGGCTGCACCGCCCTGCTGCGTGCGGCCGGAGGCGGCCACCGTGAGCTGGTGGACGACCTGCTGGCGCGCGGCGCCGATCCCGGCCTGACCGCCAACACCGGCGCCACCGCGCTGTCGGCGGCGGTGAGCATGCGCCACCTCGAAATCGTCGACCGCCTGCTGCAGGCCGGCTGCGGGCTGGAACAGCGCCTGCCCGGCGACGTCACCGTGCTGATGCTGGCCGCCGCGCTGGGCCTGCCGGAACTGGTTTCGCGTCTGCTGCAAGCCGGCGCCGACCTCAACGCGGTCGACGCGCAGGGCCTGACGCCGCTGCACTGCGCCGCGCTGTACGGCTTCACCGCGCGCGATCGCGCCCGCCTGCTGGCCCTGCTCGACGGCCTGCTGCTGGCCGGCGCCGACCCGCACCGCACGGCGGGCAACGGCACCACCCCGCTGCTGCTGCTGCTGGGCGCGCGCGCCGAGCCCGGCACGCCGAGCAGCGAGGACGTGCTGCTGGCCGCGCTGGACCTGCTGCTGGAGGAAGGCGTGCGGCTGGACGCGCGCGACCCGCGCGGCTTCGGCCCGCTGCACCTGGCCGCCCTGCACGGCCTGCAGCGCACCGTGCAGGCGCTGCTGCGCGCCGGCGCCGACCCGGATCTGCGCGACAACGCCGACCGCACCCCGCGCGACATCGCGCTGACGCGCGGCTACGTGGACATCGCCGCCGAGCTGGTGCCGCCCGCCGCGCCGCCGCCGAGCGGCGTGTCGATGGCGCGCTTCCTGCGCGAGTAGCGAAGAAAGCGCGCACCGTTAAGCAACCGGCACCATTGCATGATCCTTCTGCCGCAGTAATGCGAGACAGGCAGTTCCCTCGCTTGGCTCAGGACGACTGCGGCTGCTCCCCGCGCGCCGCCTGCGCCATCGCGCCCTCGCCCGCGTCGGCCTCGAACAAACCGTCCAGCTCCCGCCGCGCGTCGCGGGCGGCCTGCAGCAGCGCGTCCTCGTCGTCCTGCAGCAGGCGCTGCGTTTCCAGCAGCGACTCGTCCCACTCGCGGAAGCGGCGCGCGCGGTCGTCGGCCTGCGCGCGCTCCATGCCCAGCGCCACCAGCACGTCGCGGCCCATTTCCAGGCTGCTGCCGTAGGTTTCGCGCAGCGCCTGCGCGCCCAAGTCGACCAGTTGCCAGGCATGGCGGCGGTCGCGGGCGCGCGCGAACACCTTCGCCTGCGGGTAGTGCTTGCGCACCAGCCGCACCATCCGCAGGCTCGCCTCCACGCCGTTGATCGCGACCACGAACACCTTGATCCGCGCCGCGCCCGCCGAGCGCAGCAGCGCCAGTCGGGTCGGGTCGCCGTAGTAGATCTGGTCGGTGCCGATCTTGCGCGACAGGTTGACCTGCTCGATGTCCGGGTCGATGGCGATGAACGCGATGCCCTGCGCGCGCAGCAGGCGCGCGACGATCTGGCCGAAGCGGCCGAAGCCGGCCAGCAGCACCTGCGGGTGGCGGTCGTCGGGAATGGTGTCGTACTCGCGCGCCTGCGACGCCAGCCTGTCGGGCAGCAGCTTCGAGGCCAGCATCAGCAGCAGCGGCGTGGCCGCCATCGACAGGCCGACGATGGCGGTCAGGCGGTCGCGGGTGGCGGCGTCCAGCAGCCCGGCCTTCCTTGCCTCGCCGAACACCACGAAGGCGAATTCGCCGCCCAGCGCCAGCACGCCGGCCAGCAGGAACGCGCCGCGCGTGTCCAGCCCGCCCGGCCGCCGGCCCAGTGCGAACAAGAGGCAGGTCTTCACCGCCAGCAGCGTCGCCACGCCGCCGGCGATCAGCAGCGGCTCGGCGACGATCCGCTGCACGTCGATGCCCATGCCCACGGCCATGAAGAACAGGCCCAGCAGCAGGCCCTCGAACGGCTTGATCTGCGCTTCGAGTTCATGCCGGTATTCGGATTCGGCCAGCAGCACGCCAGCCAGGAACGCGCCCAGGCCGGCGCTCAGCCCGGCCAGCTCCATCAGCCAGGCGCTGCCCAGCACCACCAGCAGCGCCGCGCCGGTGAACACCTCGGGCAGGTCGGTGCGGGCGATCGCGCGGAACAAGTGGCGCAGCAGGTAGCGGCCGCCGAACACCAGCGCCGCGATCAGCGCCACCGCGCGCACCACCTCGCTCCATTCCAGGCCGACGCTCTTGGCCTTGCCCAGCAGCGGGATGGCGGCCAGCAGCGGGATGGCGGCGAGGTCCTGGAACAGCAGGATCGCGAACGCCAGCCGGCCGTGGTCGGCGGCCAGTTCCTTGCGTTCGGCCAGCAGCTGCAGGCCCACCGCCGTGGACGACAGCGCCAATCCCAACCCGACCACCAGCGCCGCCTTCCAGCCCAGCCCGGCGAGGAACGCCAGCCCGCCCAGCGCGGCGCCGCACAGCAGCACCTGCAACCCGCCGACCATGAAGATCGGCTTGCGCATCACCTTCAACCGCGGCAGCGACAGCTCCAGCCCGATCACGAACAGCAGCATCACCACGCCGATCTCGCTGGCCGCCAGCACCTTGCCCGGATCGCGCACCAGCGCCAGCTCATGCGGCCCCAGCAACACGCCGGTGGCGAGGTAGGCGAGGATCGCGCCCAGCCCGAAGCGCTTGAACAGCGGCACCGCCAGCACCGCCGCCAGCAGGAAGACCAACGCGAGTTCCAGGCCGCCGCTATCCATCCGATCCTTCCATGCCAACCGGCAACCAGCTTACGGCACGGCAGGCGGCACGGGCGCGGTGGTCGAGCAGCGACTGGCCTTGATCTTCGCGTCCACGGCGTCGTACGCGGCCTGGCGCGCGCGGCGGCTGTCGTCGTCGGCGTAGCGCAGCTTGAAGTCGGCCTCGTCCAGCCGCCGGTACCACGCGGCGCACAGCTGCTCGGCGGGCACTTCGGTGCAGTTGTCCTGCTTCATCTCGCAGGCGCTGCCCATGCCGAGCGCGGCGCTGCCGTCGATGCCGGTCACCTGCAGCGGCACGCAGCTCGGCTCGGGCGTAGCGGTTTCGCCGTAGTAGGTGTCGCCCTTCCAGCTCGCGCACTGGTACAGCGGCGGCGGCGCGGGCAGGCCGGCGGCTTCCGGCGCGGGCGTGCGCTGGCTGTTGGGGCCGCCGACCAGCACGAACTCGCCGTACTGCTTCGGCTCCGGCGGCGGCTCTTCGGGCTTCGGTTTCTTCGCCGGCACCGGCACCGTCCTGACCGAACCGATGCGGCGGATCTCCTGCTTCATGCCGGCCGCGCAGGGCGTGCCGTTCTGCATCGACACGTTGCCCTTGGCGTCGGTGCATTTGTAGAACACGGTCTCCTGCGCGCGCGCCATCCATGGCAGGCACAGGAGCAGCAGCACGATGGCGAGGCGGCGCATCTCAGCGGCCCCCGCAGTCGTTGTCGAGACGTTCGTTGATGTCGCGCTCCTCGGCGCGCAGCGCGTCGCGCTCCTTTTCCTGCGCGTTGAAGAAGCGGGTGCGCAGTTCGCTGCGGCGATCGCGCAGGCGCGCGCAGGCTTCGCGCGGCGGCAGCATCGTGCAGTCGTCGCGAATCCAGGTGCCGCCGCCGGTGGCGACCGGCCAATTGATGTCGCGGCGCGGCGGGTGCATCACCTTGTCGGGCTGGCCGATGTTGTCGCCGAGCACCGACCGGGGCCGCACCGCCGGATAGCCCAGCGTCCACAGCGGCACCCAGCGCGGATTGCCGCGGCCGTCGTCGCTGGTGTAGCGCTTGCCGTCCGGCGTGACGCATTCGTACATCGGCCGCGGCGGCGCCAGGTACACGGTGCGGGATTCCGATGGCGATGCCGGCACGGCAGCCACGGATGACGGTTTCGAGGACATGGCGGGCGACACGGGCGCATCGGCCGGCCGCAGCATCTCGCGCGCCTGCTGCGCCTGCCCCTTCGCGCAGGGCGCGTCCTGCAGGCTGACCTTGCCGGCGGCGTCGGTGCAGCGATAGACGGTGACGGTGGCCGGCGGTTTCGACGCCGATTGCGCGCGCGCGCCGCCGGCCAACAGCGGCAACAGGCAAACGGCGAGTGCGGCGGCGAGGCGCATGCCCGTATCTTGGCGCGCCGGAGCGCGCGACGGAACCCCGCGCCGCGTCGGCTTTCAGGCGGCCGTCAGCGCCGCCGGAATCGCCTTCACGCCGCGCAGCATGCGCGCGATGCTGGCCGCCGCGTCGCGCCCTTCCTGCACGGCGGTCACCACCAGGTCGGCGCCGCGCACGCAGTCGCCGCCGGCGAACAGCGCATCGTGCCCGGTCTGGTACGGCAACCGGCCATTGCCGCCGACTTTGATGCGGCCGTTGGCCTGCGCCTGCACGCCCAGCGATTCCAGCCACTGCGGCGCGCGCGGGCTAAAGCCGAAGGCGATGACGACGACATCGGCGTCGATGATCGATTCGCTGCCGGGAATCGGCTGTGCCGCGCGACGACCGTTGGCGTCGGGTTCGCCGAGCTGCGTCTCCAGCATCCGCACGCCGCTGGCCTGTCCGTCGCCGACGATCTCCAGCGGCTGACGGTTAAACAGGAACTGCACGCCCTCCTCGCGCGCGTTCGCCACTTCGCGCGCCGAGCCCGGCATGTTGACTTCGTCGCGGCGGTAGGCGCAGGTGACGCTGACCGCGCCGAGGCGGATCGCCGAGCGCACGCAGTCCATGCCGGTGTCGCCGCCTCCCAGCACCAAGACGCGCTTGCCGCGCAGGTCGGGCAGCGCCAGCGCGGTTTCCCAGCCGGCGATGGGCCGGCCCTGCGGATCGTTGCCGGTGACGATGCGCCCGTTCTGCACGAGGAAGGGCAGCGCCGGCAGCACGCCGCGCAGTTCCTGCCCTGGCAGGCCGCCGTCGGTGTAGCGGTACGCGCCGAGGCCGAGGAAGACCGCGTCGTAATCGCGCAGCAATTCGTCGATGGCAATGTCGCGCCCCACATCGACGCCGAGGCGGAAGCGAACGCCCATGCCTTCCAGCACCGCGCGCCGGGTGGCGATCACCGCCTTGTCGAGCTTGAAACTGGGGATGCCGAATTGCAGCAGGCCGCCGATCTGTTCGTAGCGGTCGAACACGGTGGCTTCGATGCCGCTGCGCGCGAGGCGATCCGCGCAGGCCAAACCGGCTGGCCCCGCGCCGATCACCGCCACGCGCTTGCCGGTGGGCTTCACCTTCGACAGGTCGGGGCGCCAGCCCTGCGCGAACGCGGTATCGACGATGTATTTCTCCACCGCGCCGATGGTGACTGCGCCGAAGCCGTCGTTGAGCGTGCACGCACCCTCGCATAGGCGATCCTGCGGACACACGCGCCCGCACATTTCCGGCAGCGGATTGGTTTCGTGGCAGAGTGCCGCCGCTTCGACGATGCGGCCTTCCTGCACCAGTTGCAGCCAGTTGGGGATGTAGTTGTGGACGGGGCATTTCGACTCGCAGTACGGGTTGCCGCAGTCGAGGCAGCGGCCGGCCTGGTGCGAGGCTTCGGGTTGCCCGAAGCTGCCGTACAACTCGTCGAAGCTGCCGGCCACGCGCGCTGCCAACGGCACTTTCGGCGGCATGTCGCGCGGGGAGTCGAGGAATTGGAAGAGGTGCTTCTTGCTCATGGCCTGTCTCGACAAGTGCAGTACGTGAGACCCTGTGTCGTCATTCCCGCGAAGGCGGGAATCCAGCCTCCAGTTTTTTCCTTGAAGATCAAAAGCTGGATTCCCGCCTTCGCGGGAATGACGAGCAAAGGCGTGGCGTTCGCGGTTCCTTGCATCACGCCGCCCTCTTCAATTCATTCGCCAGCGCCTCAAGACTCGCCGCCTTCGGCTTGACCAGCCAGAACTTGCCCACGAAGTCGCGGAAGTTCTCCCGGATATGCGCGCTCCACGCGCTGCCGGTCAGTTGCGCGTGCGCGTCGATCAGGTCGGTGAGGTGCTGGCGGTAACCGTCCAGGCCTTCCGGGGTGATGCGGGCGATGTCGATCAGTTCGTGGTTGTAGCGATCGACGAAATCGCGTTCGAGGTCAAGCACGTAGGCCAGCCCGCCGGTGAAGCCCGCACCGAAGTTCAGGCCGGTGCGGCCCAGCACCGCCACCGCGCCGCCGGTCATGTATTCGCAGCAGTGGTCGCCCGCGCCTTCGATCACCGCCGTCACGCCGGAATTGCGCACCGCGAAACGTTCGCCCGCGCGGCCCGCCGCGTACAGTTCGCCGCCGGTCGCGCCGTACAGGCAGGTGTTGCCGAGGATCGGCGTGTCCTGCGAGGCGAAGCGGCTGCCGGCCGGCGGTTGCAGCACGATGCGGCCGCCGGCCATGCCCTTGCCGACGTAATCATTGGCCTCACCCTGCAGGTGCAGATGCAGGCCGCCGGCGTTGAACGCGCCGAAGCTCTGGCCGGCGCTGCCGGTCAGGCGCACGTCGAGCGGCGCATCGCTCATGCCGGTGTTGCCGTGGACGCGGGCGATGCGGCCAGACAGGCGTGCGCCGATGCTGCGGTCGGTGTTGCGGATGGCGCCGACGAACGCGCTGCCGGTACCGTGATCGATAGCCTCGCCCAACGCAGCATCCAGCTGCGCGGCCAAGCCGTCCGGTGGTGCTTGCAGCGCGGGCGTGCCGCAGAAGCTGGCGGCCTGCGCGGGGTCGCGCGCCAGCAGCCGCGACAGATCGACATCGACCTGATCGCGAGTCGCGCGCAACGCCTGTTCCAGCAGATCGGTGCGGCCAATGGCCTCGTCCAGCGTGCGCAGACCCAGCTTCGCCAACCATTCGCGCACGTCCTCGGCGACGTTGCGGAAGAAGCATTCCACGCGCTCGGGCAAGCCCTTGAAGTGGTCGCGGCGCAGGCGTTCGTCCTGCGTCGCCATGCCGGTGGCGCAGTTGTTGAGGTGGCAGATGCGCAGGTATTTGCAGCCCAGCACGATCATCGGCGCGGTGCCGAAGCCGAAGCTGTCCGCGCCCAGCAGCGCGGCCTTGATGACGTCGAGGCCGGTCTTGAGGCCGCCGTCGGTTTGCAGCAGCACGCGCCCGCGCAGGTCGTTCGCCTGCAACGCCTGACGCGCTTCGGACAGCCCGAGCTCCCACGGCACGCCGGCATAGCGCACCGAGCCGAGCGGACTGGCCCCGGTACCGCCGTCGTGGCCGGCAATCGTGATGAGGTCGGCGCCGGTCTTGGCGACGCCCGCCGCAATCGTGCCGACCCCCGCATGCGAGACCAGCTTCACCGAGATCAACGCCTGCGGATTCACCTGTCGAAGATCGAAGATCAATTGCGCGAGGTCTTCGATGGAATAGATGTCGTGGTGCGGCGGCGGCGAGATCAGGCCAATGCCGGGCTTGGCGTAGCGCAGCCGCGCGATCAGCGGATTGACCTTGCTGCCCGGCAACTGCCCGCCTTCGCCGGGCTTCGCGCCTTGCGCCAGCTTGATCTGCAAGACCTCGGCGCTGATGAGGTATTCGGGGGTGACGCCGAAGCGACCCGAGGCGACCTGCTTGATCTTGCTGCGCCGCTCGGTGCCGTGGCGCGCCGGGTCTTCGCCGCCTTCGCCGGAATTGCTGCGGCCGCCGAGGCGGTTCATCGCGATCGCCAGCGCTTCGTGCGCTTCCGGCGACAGCGCGCCGAGGCTCATCGCCGCGCTGTCGAAGCGGCGCACGATGGATTCCACCGATTCCACTTCGGATAGCGGCAGCGGCGCATCGGTCAGCTTCAGCTGCAGCAGGTCGCGCAGCGCCGCCGGCGGGCGGGTATCGACGTGGTTCGCATACGTTTTCCAATCGTCGCGCTCACCGGTCAGCACCGCGTGTTGCAGCGACTGCACCACCTCCGGGTTGTACTGGTGGTATTCGCCGCCGTGGACGTAATGCAGCAGGCCGCCGATCTCCGGCAGCGCGTCGTCGTCCCAACCGTGCGCGGCCAGCGCGCGCGCATCGGCTTCCAGCCGCGCGAAACCCGCGCCGCCGATGCGCGAGGGCGTGCCGTCGAAGCAGCGCGCCACCACGGCATCGTCCAGCCCGACGATCTCGAACAACTGCGCGCCGCGATAGCTGGAAATGCTGCCGATGCCCATCTTCGACAGGATCTTCAGCAGTCCCTTCTTCACCCCACGCCGGTAGCTGCGGCCGATCTGCTGCGTCTCGCCGCTGGTCTTGCCGCCGAGGATGCCGCGCCGGCCCAGCGCGTGCAGGGTCTGGTAGGCGAGATAGGGATACACCGCCGTCGCGCCGAAACCGATCAGGCAGGCGAAGTGGTGCGGATCGCGCGCGGTGCCGGTTTCGACGATCAGGTTGGCGTCGCAGCGCAAACCGACGCGCACCAGGTGCTGGTGCACCGCGCCGGTGGCGAGCAGCGCGTGCACGGCGGCGGTGCCGCGACGCGGGCGGCGGTCGGACAGGATCAACAACTCATCGCCAGCACGCACCGCTTCCTCGGCCTGCGCGCAGATGCGGTCGAGCGCCTGCGGCAGCGCGGTGGCGTCGTCGAAATACAGGTCGATGTAGCGGTACGCGGTGGCAAAGCGCGGCAGCGCCAGTAGCTGGTGCAGCTTGCGCTGCGACAGCACCGGCGAGTTCAGCAGGACGTGATCGACGTTCTCGGGGCCATCATGGAACAGGTTGCCCTCGCGCCCGATCTGGGTCGAAAGCGTCATCACGCAGGCTTCGCGCAGCGGGTCGATGGGCGGGTTGGTCACCTGCGCGAACGCCTGCCGGAAGCAATCGTACAGCGGGCGCACGCGCTGGCTGATCGCGGCCATCGGGATGTCGTCGCCCATCGAGCCGATGGCTTCCTGCTCGGTTTCGGCCAGCGGGCGCAGCACCCGCTCCTGCTCCTCGCGGGTGAGCTGGAACAGCTTCTGGAAGCCGAGCACGGTGGCGTCGTCGAAGGGTTCGTCGCACAGCGCCGGGTCGATCAGTTCGGTGTGCAGGTAGGTCATGCCCTGCCGCAGCCATTGCTTGTACGGCGCGCGCGCGCGGTTGAGCACGTCGATGGCATCGTTGTCCAGCAGCCGGCCATTGACCAGATCGACCGCAATCATTTCGCCGGGGCCGAGCTTGCCCTTGGCCTGCACGCGCGCGGGTTCGATGTCGAGCACGCCGGCCTCGGACGCGATGGCGAACACGCCATCGGTGGTCAGCGTCCAGCGCGCGGGGCGCAGGCCGTTGCGATCCAGCGTGCAGGCGGCGTGCCTGCCGTCGCAGGTGACCACGCCGGCGGGGCCGTCCCACGGTTCGGAATTGATCGCGTAATACTCGTAGAACGCGGACAGGTCGGCGTCCTTGTATTCCAGCGACTGCGTGGCCGGCGGCATCAGGATGCGCATCGCCTTTGGCAAGTCCATGCCGCCCAGCAGCAACCATTCCAGCGCGTTGTCGAGCGACTGCGAATCGGAGCCGTGCATCGACACCACTTCATCGAAGCCGCTCACATCCAGCAGCGGTGACTTCCACACATTCCTGCGCGACTGCGCCCAGCGGCGGTTGCCCTCGATGCTGTTGATCTCGCCGTTGTGGGCGAGCCGGCGGAACGGATGCGCCAGCGGCCAGCGCGGCTGGGTGTTGGTGGAGAAGCGCTGGTGGAACACCACCGCGCGCGCAGCAAGCTGCGGGTGCGCGAGGTCGGGAAAGAGTTGCCGCAGGTGCTTGGGCAGCACCATGCCCTTGTAGCCCAGCAGGCGCGCGGACAGGCTGACGACGTAGAAGTTCGGCACGTCGCGCAGCGTTTGCTCAGCGCGCTTGCGGGCGAGGAACAATGCACGCTCGAAGGCATCGGCATCGTCGCCGTCGCTTTCCACGAACAGTTGCGTGATGCGCGGCAGCGACGCGCGCGCCAGTGCGCCGCACACGGCAGGATCGACCGGCACCGCGCGCCAGCCGGCGACGCGCAGGCCGGCGTTGCGCAGTTCTTGCTCCAGCGCGGCGCGACATCGCGCATCCAGAACATCGTCCTGAGGCAGAAACACATTGCCAGCGGCGACAAGGCCTACGTGCAGCACGATGCCGGCCTCACCCGCCAGCACGCGCACAAAGTCGTCCGCACCGTGGATCAATACGCCGCAACCATCGCCGGACAACCCATCCGCCGCCACGCCGCCGCGATGCGCCATCCGCGACAGGGCTTCCAACGCAGCATCGACGATGGCCCGCGACCCTTTGCCTTCGACCTGTGCAATCAGGCCGAAACCGCAACTGTCGTGTTCGCTGGCAGGGTCGTACAGACCCCGAGTCGGGCTGCGCCGCATCGTCGTGTCCGTGCAGAAGGTGGGGAACGCCCGCGTTCCCGATCTCCCTGTGGAACGCGACGCGCACCCCGACTAGAGCATAGTTTGTGCGGCGCAACAAGAGGGTTTTGCGAAGAAATTTTCGTTGCAGACGAAACTTCCAAATTGTCCGCAAGACAAGCGGGGCGCGGGTTTCAGCGCAACGTCGCGCCGCTGCGCGCGTCGCGGATGGTGCTGGGCTGCGCACGGCCCAGCGTTTCGCCATCGCACACCGCATCGACGCCGGCGACGATGCGCGGATCGAGTTCCTCCCGCGTGCGCGGTGAAGGTTCGCTGGCGATGTTGGCGCTGGTGGACACCAATGCGCCGCCGAAGCCGTCGCACAGCGCGCGCACCAGCGGATGCGCAGTGACGCGCACGGCGATGCCGTCGTGCACGCCGGTGATCCAGCGAGGCGCGTCGTTGGACGCCGGCACGATCCACGTGTTCGGCCCCGGCCAACTGGCGCGCACCTCAGCCAACTGCGAGGCGGCAAGCGATGCGGTGTCGATGAAGGGCGCGAGCTGCACCTCATCCGATGCAATCAGGATCAACCCCTTGGCGATGTCACGCTGTTTAAGCGTCAACAGACGCAGCACCGCTGCTTCATCACGCGGATCGCAACCCAAGCCCCACACGCCTTCGGTGGGGTAGGCGATGACGCCGCTATTGCGAAGCGAAGCGAGGACAGCAGTAATGTCGGTCATGCGCGAAGCTTACAGCGGCGGCGTGAATTGCCGCTGCGTACTAAAGCGAACGCTTCAGGCAGCGTGCCTGACGAAATAGGCCGACGCGCCCAGTGCCGCGATGGCCACGAGCACCAGAAAGCCACAACGCAAATGGAAAGGAATCGGCACCTTGTCCAAGCCCCGTTCCATTTCCTTCGTGTCGAGCACCCAACCGTGGTTGCACCGCAAACATGCCAGTTGGTATCGCTTGCCGTAAACGAAGCCGAACAGCAAATCGAACTGGCCGAACTTGTATTTGAGTTGCGGCTGGAACGCCGTCGTTTCGTCGCAGCGCGGGCAATGCCGCTCTTCCGTCGGGCCAACGGGCACGGTGCGCTCGCCCTGGCCGATGTAGAACATCATGCGATCACCGTTTGCGGCTTCCTGATCCCCGCATCAAGCCGCGCCGCAAAGCGCATTGGCTTGATCGAATGGCTAGGCATCTCCCGATGCACCGTCCCGCTCCTCGATCCCGTGACTCACCCTGAACACATGCCCATCCGGGTGGCGGACATGCATTTCCCGGACATTCCACGGCATGTCCGTCGGCGGCCACGTCACTTCGATCCCTTGCTCAAGGCAACGCCGGTACACGGCATCCACGTCGTCCACCCACAGCGACATCCAAACGGCCTTTTCCGCAGCCTCGTTGGATGCCGGGCCGAATGTCGCCTGATAGCCGCTGGCTCCCCGGCCGCCTTGGCCGTTCTGGCAGAGAAAAACCTCGCAATGCCCCGAGCAGACGCCGCCGAACGTCGGGGGCGTGCCCCACTCCCAGCCCTTCTTCCAGCCGAACTTCTCGAACCACGAGAAAGACTGCTGAATGTTGGAGACATTCAGAATCGGCGTTAGATGCTTGACGAGCATGTGGGCCTCATTGACGCCTGACTACGACCACTGCGAACCGCACGCGCTTGCGCGTGCAATCCTTAGAACGGCGCATCCTCCCGCGAGGGCTTCTTCACCACGCGCTTCTTGCCGGGTTCCACTTTGGCCGCCGTCAGCAGCGGCTTGGCGGGTTCGATATCGCCGGAGAACGGGCGCGCGGCTTTCTTCGCGGCCGCTTTCTTTGTTGTGGCCTTCTTGGTCGCGGTCTTTTTCACGGCGGTCTTCTTCACTGCTTTTTCCGCCGGCGCTTTCTTCACGGCGGCCTTCTTCGCCACCGCCTTCTTCGCACCGAAGCCCTTGCGCGCCGGCTTGCCGGTTTCCTCCAGCAGCTTCAGCGTTTCTTCCAGCGACAGCGAGGACGGCTCGCGATCCTTCGGAATCTTGCCGTTGAGCTTGCCGTCGCTGATGTACGGGCCGAAGCGGCCATTGAGCACCTGCACGTCGTGCCCCGGCCATTCCTTGATGACGCGGTTGCGCGCGATTTCCTCTTTTTCTTCGACGAGGAAGATCGCCCGGTCAAGGTCGATGGTGTAGGGATCATCCTCCTTCTTCAGCGAGGCGTAGGTGCTGCCGCGCTTGGCGAACGGGCCGAAGCGGCCGATGCCCACGCTCACTTCCTCGCCGTTGGGATCGACGCCGAGCTTGCGCGGCATCTCGAACAGCTTGAGCGCCTCGTCTAGGGTGATGCTGTAGATGCTCTGGCCGGGCTTGAGCGAGGCGAAGCGCGGCTTCTCCTCGTCCTCGACGGTGCCGATCTGCACCAGCGGGCCGAACCGCCCGATCCGCGCGCTGACCGGGCGACCGCTGGCCGGGTCGCCGCCGAGCACGCGCACGCTGCCGGCGTCGGCCTTGTCGAGAGTCGCCTTCTTGTCGTCCACCAGGGTCTTGAACGGGCCCCAGAACTTCTCCATCAGCGGCACCCATTCCTCCTCGCCGCGACTCACCGCATCCAACTCGTCCTCGAGGTTGGCGGTGAAGTCGTAATCGACGTACTTGGCGAAATGGCTGGACAGGAACTTGCCGACCGCGCGGCCGATATCGGTGGGCTTGAAGGCGCGGCCTTCCAGCACGGCGTACTGCTTGCCGAGCAGGGTCTGGATGATGGCGGCGTAGGTGGACGGCCGGCCGATGCCGTATTCCTCCAGCGCCTTGACCAGCGCGGCTTCGGTGTAGCGCGGCGGCGGCTGGGTGAAGTGCTGGTCGGCATGGATGCGGTCGAGCGGCACGCGGTCGCCCAGCTTCATCGCCGGCAGCTTGCGGCCTTCGTCCTCGTCCTCCTTGGCCTTGTTGTCCTTGCCTTCCTCATAGACGGCGAGGAAGCCGGGCACGACCACGGTGGTGCCGCTGGCGCGGAAGGCGTGTTCGCTGCCGGCGGACAGGTCGACGGTGACGGTGTTGAGGGTGGCCGGGATCATCTGGCAGGCCACCGCGCGCTTCCAGATCAGTTCGTACAGGCGGCGCTCGTCGTCGGTGAGGAAGCGGGCGACGTGCGCGGGCGTGCGCAGCGCGGAGGTGGGGCGCACGGCTTCGTGCGCTTCCTGCGCGTTCTTCGATTTGGTCTGGTAGGCGTTCGGCTGGTCCGGCAGCGAAGCGGTGCCGTAGTCGCGCGCGATCACGTCGCGGATTTCGGCCAGCGCATCCTGCGACAGGTTCACCGAGTCGGTACGCATGTAGGAAATCAGGCCGACCGTGCCTTCGTCGCCCAGCGCGATGCCTTCGTACAGCTTCTGCGCCACCTGCATGGTCTTGCGGGTGGTGAAGCCGAGCTTGCGCGCAGCTTCCTGCTGCAAGGTGGAGGTGGTGAACGGCGGTGCGGGGCGGCGCTTGCGCTCCTTGCTGGCGACGTCGGTGACGTGCAACGCGCCGGCGGCGGCCTGCTGGATGCGCAGGCGCGCGGCTTCGGCGGTGGCGCCGTCGGTGATGGTGAACTGCTCGAACTTCTTGCCGTCCAGCTTCACCAGCTTGGAGGTGAACGCCTGCGACGGATGCGCGCATTCGGCTTCGATCGTCCAGTATTCGCGGGCGATGAAGGCTTCGATCTCCTCCTCGCGCTCCACGATCATCCGCAGCGCCGGCGACTGCACGCGACCGGCGGACAGGCCGGCCTTGATCTTGCGCCACAGCACCGGCGAGAGGTTGAAGCCGACCAGGTAGTCCAGCGCGCGGCGCGCCTGCTGCGCATCAACCAGGTCGCTGGCGATGGCGCGCGGCTGCTGCATGGCTTCCTTGATCGCGCGCGGGGTGATTTCGGTGAACACCACGCGCTGCAGCGATTTGTCCTTGAGCAGGTTGCGCTCTTTCAGGATCTCGGCGATGTGCCAGCTGATCGCCTCGCCTTCGCGATCCGGGTCGGTCGCCAGATAGAGGTGGTCGGCCGCCTTGGCCGCCTTGGCGATGGCATCGACGTGCTTCTCGTTCTTCTCGATGGTCTCGTAGCGCATCGCGAAGCCGTGGTCGGGATCGACCGCGCCTTCCTTCGGCACCAGGTCGCGGACGTGGCCATAGCTGGCGAGGACGGTGAAGTCCTTGCCGAGGTATTTGTTGATCGTCTTGGCCTTGGCGGGCGATTCGACGATGAGCAGGTTCTTGGCCATGGCGGAGCGGGTTCCGGTGTGCGGTGAGGGCGGCATCAAAGACGCCGCAGAGAAGCCAACGCCCGGGGCGGTGGCCCCGGGCGCTTTATTTATAGTGGAATCACGGGGGACGCCCCCCTGTCAAGCGGCGCCATCCCGCCGCAGGCGGAAGGCGGCGGGCGGACGCGACCGTTCAGTGCACCGGCTCCGGCTCGTCCAGGTACATCTGGGTTTCCATCCAGGCATAGGCTGCTTCCGAACCGGGCTGGTTGAACAGCACCATCAGCACCACCCATTTCAGGTCGTCCAGGTCCAGCTCGTCCTGGTCCAGCGCCATCGCGCGGTCCAGCACCAGCTCGCGCTGGTCGGCGTCCAACACGCCGTGCTGCTCCAGGTACAGCAGGAAGCCGCGCGCCTCGACGTCGAGCTTGTCCAGCTCCGACTCGTGGAACACCCGCATCGGGCCGCTGGCCCGCGCCAGCCCCGGATCGGGGCGCTGCTGCGCCAGCGCATCCAGCCAGTCCAAGGCCTTGTGGATTTCCGCGCGGGAGAAGCCGGCTTCGAGCAGTTCGCCGGTCAGGGTGCCGTCGCGCGACGCGAACATACCCTCGGTCTTCGGCGCGTCCTCGTTGGCGAAGTAGTGCTCGAAGAGGTACAGCAGGACGTCCAGGATGCTCTCTTTCATGTCCGCATTGTCCCCCAGGCGCGCGCCACGCGGGTGAAACGGAGGCGAATGGCGGGGATCTTCCCGGCATCAGCCACCGATCCGGCTGTAGCGGCCATGCTCGGCCGCGATCCGTCCTTCCAGCTCAAGCGCCAGCAGCATGGACGACACCGCTGCCGCCGTCAATCCAGAGCGCTCCACCAGTTCATCCATAGTGGTTGGGTCATGACCGAGGGCCTGCCACAACCTGTAGGTGTCCGGATCTTCCACTAACGGCGTCCCGATGGGCGTAGGAACCGCAGCGGACGTTTCCAGCGCGCCTCGCAGGGCCCGCGCCAGCTCCAGCGCCATCGGCGCCAGTGCCTCGACCACCTCGCCCGAGGTTTCCACCAGCGCGGCGCCGTCGCGCAGCAGGCGGTGGCAGCCGCGCGCCATCGGATTGTGGATCGAACCCGGCAGCACGAACACCTCCCGCCCGGCCTCAGCCGCCAGCCGGGCGGTGATCAGGGCGCCGGACTGCAGCGCGGCCTCGACCACCAGCGTGCCCAGCGCCAGCCCGGCCAGGATGCGGTTGCGGCTGGGGAAGTGCGCCCGCAGCGGCTGCGTTCCCGGCGGATGCTCCGACACCAGCGCGCCTTCGGCCTCGATCCGCGCCATCAGCGGGCGATTGCGGACCGGATAGGCGACATCCGGCCCGGTGCCGAGCACCGCCACCGTGGCGCCGCCGGCCTCCAGCGTGGCGGCGTGCGCGGCGGCGTCGATGCCGGCGGCCAGGCCGCTGGCAACGCATAGCCCGGCGCGGGCCAGCGCAGTGGCGAACTGCGCCGCGTTGGCGCGGCCCCCGGCAGTGGCGGCGCGGCTGCCGACCACGGCCACCGCGGGCCGCCACAGCAGCCCCGGATCGCCGGCCACGAACAGCATCGCCGGCGGCGAGGCGATCCGCCGCAGCAAGGGCGGGTAGCCGTCGTCGCCCCAGCCCAGCAGGTGGTGGCCGTCGTCCTCCAGCCAGCGCAGGCTGCGCCCCAGCATGGCGGCATCGGGACGAAGGATGGCGTTGCAGACGTCCGCGCTCAGGCCGTGGCTGGCCCAGTCGCGCGGGCCGGCGGCAACCGCCGCTGCGGCATCGCCATGAGTGTCCAGCAGGCGGCGCAGGGCAGAGGCCGGGGCGCCACCGTGCAGCAGGCGCAGCAGGGATTCGTGGTCGGCAGCGACGGGCATGCGGCCAGCATCGCCCGCACACGACAACGGCGCCCTCGGGCGCCGTTGCGGTCTTGCGTCAGGAAACCCTGAAACTCAGTAGGGCGCGTCCGGATGCTTCAGCTCGTAGCCCACGCGCACCGGCTTGACGCTGCTCATCACCAGCGCGTAGCTGACGTTGTCGAAGGTGCGGAACACCATCGCGTGGCCAGCGAATTCGTCCGGCAGGCGCACCTTGTTCTCGAACATGGTCAGGTCTTCGTCGCGGTCCAGGCCGTCCTTCACCTTGTCGGTGACGGAATCGCCGCGGCGCCACAGCGAGAACACGGTGCCGTTGTCGATGCCCTCGCGGGCGCCGCCGGAAATCGCGATCACGTCGTGGGTGCCGCCGGTGGTGTAGCGGTCGGCCACCGACATCACCGTCACGCGGCCGTACTTGGCCTGCTGCTTCGGCGGATGCGGGAAGAACTGCAGGTCGTAGGGCTGCGCCTCGACCGGCAGCAGGCGGTCGCCGACGCGCACGTCGCGGCCTTCGGTGTCCAGCAGCAGGGTGGTGGCCTGGATGCCGCCGACTTCGCCGCGGGTCACGGTGCCGGTGGTCTGGGTGACCAGTTCGTAGCCCATGAACTCGGTGTGCTTGCTCGGGAACACCGCGTTGCTCCACAGCGTGCCGTCGTCCGGGCCGGGGCGGCCGCGGGCGTCGAGGTCCTGGCTCTGGAACAGGTCGCAGCACAGGCCGGCGCGCTCGACCATGCGGTAGCGCTTCTCGGGGCGCACCACCAGGTAGCGCTGGCCGGCGGGGATGCCGTCCAAGCCCTTCACGTAGGCGACATGGCCACGCACGCCGCGCAGGCGGTTGTCTTCCAGGCCGACCACGTAGGGCAGGTTGTCGATGTCGGAGACGATGCGGGTATCGCGCAGGAACGGCTCGATCTCCTCCAGCGGCACCGCGTTCACCGGGCTGGCGGTGCGCTCGCCGGCCGCCACCTTGGCCGTCACGCGGTCGAGGTAGGCCAGGCTGATCACGTCGCCCGGATAGATCAGGTGCGGGTTCTTGATCTGCGGATTGGCCTGCCAGATTTCCGGCCACAGCCACGGCTTCTTCAGGAACCGGGCGGAGATGTCCCAAAGGGTGTCGCCGCGCTTCACCACGTAGGAGTCCGGATGGTCGCCGCGCAATTCGACGGCCGCCGCGTAGGTGGCCACCGTCAGCAGCGCCGCGGCGAGCATGGTGCGCAGTCCGCGCGGACGCGGCGCAACGGTGCGCGCCAGGTTGGAAACCCGTTCAAGCATGTTCGCTATCTCCCCGCTTCCTATGGCGAAAACCCCCTGAAGCCCGACCAATATAGCCCACAAACCGCGCCCCCTGGCAAGCGGCCATGCAGCCTGGGCGCGATACAATCGCCCCCGTCGCGGCCGCTTCGGCCGCCGATCCCCGGATTTCCGTCATGGCCCTGCTCCCGATTCTCGAATTTCCAGACCCCCGTCTGCGCACCAAGGCGGCCGAGGTCGATCCCGCCGAACTGGCCGCGCCGGCGTTCCAGACGCTGTTCGACGACATGTTCCAGACCATGTACGAGGCCCCCGGCATCGGCCTGGCGGCCAGCCAGGTCGACGTGCACAAGCGTTTCATGGTCATTGACGTAACCGAAGACCGCAGCCGGCCACTGGTGTTCGTCAATCCGCGGATCACCGCCCGCGCCGGCGAGCAGGTCTACCAGGAAGGCTGCCTGTCGGTGCCCGGCATCTATGCCGACGTGACCCGCAGCGACACCATCACGGTGGAGGCTCTGGATCGCCACGGCCAGCCGTTCTCGCTGGAGGCCGACGGCGTGCTGGCGGTCTGCGTACAGCACGAGATGGACCACCTGGACGGCAAGCTGTTCGTCGACTACCTGTCGCCGCTCAAGCGCGAGATGGTGCGGAAGAAGCTGCTGAAGGCCAAGCGCAGCGCCGCCTGACCCGATGCGCATCGTTTTCGCCGGCACGCCCGAATTCGCCGTGCCCTGCCTGCGCGCCGCCGCCTCGAAGGGCGAAGTGGTGGCCGTTTACACCCAGCCGGATCGCCCCGCCGGGCGCGGGCGCGGGCTGACGCCCTCGCCGGTCAAGCTCGAAGCCGTGCAGCGCGGCATCCCGGTGTTCCAGCCGGAGAACTTCCGCTCGGCGGAATCGAAAGCCGCGCTGCGCGCGTTGAACCCCGACGTGATGATCGTGGTCGCCTACGGCCTGATCCTGCCGCAGTCGGTGCTGGACATCCCGGAACACGGCTGCTGGAACGTACATGCCTCGCTGCTGCCGCGCTGGCGCGGCGCGGCGCCGATCCAGCGCGCCATCGAGGCCGGCGACACCCGCAGCGGCGTGTGCCTGATGCAGATGGAGAAGGGGCTGGATACCGGTCCGGTGCTGCTGGCGCAGGCGCTCGTCATCGGCCCGGAGGAAACCGGCGGCCAGTTGCACGACCGCCTGGCCGAACTGGGCGCGAAGGTGCTGTCCGACGCGCTGGGCCTGCTGCGCGCCACCATCCAGCTGCCGCCGCATCCGCAGCCCGCCGAAGGCGTGACCTACGCGCACAAGCTGGACAAGGCCGAGGCGAAGCTCGACTGGTCGCAGCCGGCCTCGCGGCTTGCGAACAAGGTGCGCGCGTTCAACCCGTGGCCGGTGGCGGAAGCGCAGCTGGCCGGCGAGCGGGTGCGCATCCATGCCGCCGTTGCGCTGGACGAAACCCATGACGCGGCTCCCGGCAGCGTGCTGCGCGCGACCCGCGACGGCATCGACATCGCCTGCGGCGCCGGCGCGCTGCGCATCCGCGCCCTGCAGCGCGACGGCGGCAAGCCGGTCAGCGCGCAGGACTACCTCAACGCGCGGCGCGACCTGACCGCATGAGCGACGGCGTCGCCGCCCGCGTCGCCGCCAGCCGCGTGCTCGACGACGTCCTGCACCGCGGCCGTTCGCTGAAAGCCGCGCTGGGCGCGGCGCTGCCGACGCTCGACGACACCCGCGACCGCGCGCTGACGGAGGCCGTCGTACTGGCCGCGCTGCGCCAGCGCGTGCGCTACAACGCCGCGCTGGATGCGTGGACGGCGCGACCGCTGGGGCAGCGCGATGGCCTCCTGCGCGCCTTGCTGCTGGCCGGCTTCGCCCAGCTCGAACTCGGCCTGCCCGCGCATGCCGCACTGGCCGCCACGGTGGACACGGCGCGCGCGCTGGGCCGCGCCCACCAGGCCGGGATGGTGAACGCGCTGTTGCGGCGCGCCACCCGCGAACCCTTGCCCGACGGCAAGCCTGAAGCCGCATGGCCGGACTGGCTGGCGCGGCAGGTGCGCGCGGACTGGCCGCAGCAGGCCGAGGCGATCTTCGCGGCGAGCATGGAACAACCGCCGATGTGGCTGCGGGTCAACCGCCGCATGCAGTCGCGCGATGCGTATCTGGCGACGCTGCGCGACGCCGGCATCGAGGCCGAAGGCGGCGATGCGCTGCCCGACGCGATCCGCCTGCACGCGCCGCTGCCGGTGCAACAACTCCCCGGTTTCGATGCGGGCGCGGTCTCGGTGCAGGACGGCGCGGCCCAATCCGTGGCCGACGCGCTTGCGCCCGCGCCCGGCGTGCGCGTGCTCGACGCCTGCGCCGCCCCCGGCGGCAAAGCCGCGCACCTGGCCGAGCGCGATCCTGCGCTGCGCATCCTCGCACTGGATGCGGACGCGCGCCGCGCGCGGCGGATGCAGGACACCTTCGCGCGCCTGCGGCTGTCCATCGACGCGCGCACCGGCGATGCCACCCGGCCGCAGGCGTGGTGGGACGGCACCCCGTTCGACGCGATCCTGATCGACGCCCCGTGCAGCGCCACCGGCATCGTCCGCCGCCAGCCCGACGTGCTGCTGCACCGGCGCGAAAGCGACATCGCCGCGCTGCGCGACACCCAGGCGAACCTGCTGGACGCGCTGTGGCCGCTGCTCGCCCCCGGCGGCACGCTGGTCTACGCCACCTGCTCGATCCTGCGCACGGAAAACGCGGCGCAGGTCGAAGCCTTCCTCGACCGCACGCCGGACGCCGCGCTGGAACCGCTGGACGCGCGCTTCGGCCACGACGCCGGCTCCGGCCGCCAGCGGCTGCCCGGCGAAGGCGGCATGGACGGCTTTTTCTGCGCGCGGCTGAGGAAGGCGTAACGCTTCGCCACTATCATTCGGCGATGACAAGCACCCGCCGCGAAACCTGGCTGTTCTGGCTGTTCGCCCTGCTGATCCTCGCCACCGGGCTGGGACTGCGCGACCCGTGGCCGGCCGACGAACCGCGCTTCGCGCTGGTGGCGAAGCAGATGGTCGAAAGCGGCGACTGGCTGTTCCCGCACCGCGGCATCGAATTGTATTCGGACAAGCCGCCGCTGTTCATGTGGATGCAGGCGGCGCTGCTGTGGCTGACCGGCGAAATGCGCATCGCCTTCCTGCTGCCCTCGCTGCTGGCGGCGCTGGGCACGCTGTGGTGCGTGACCGACCTCGGCGCGCGGCTGTGGACGCGCCGCGTCGGCCTGTACGCGGGCTGGGCGACGCTGCTGACCATCCAGTTCGCCTGGCAGGCCAAGAAGGCGCAGATCGATCCGATGGTGGTGTTCTGGATCACCCTGTCCTGCTACGGCCTACTGCGGCACGCGCTGCGCGGCCCCGACTGGCGGATGTGGATGCTGGGCTGGGCGGCGGCGGGCCTGGGCACGATCACCAAGGGCGTCGGCGTGATCGCGCTGCTGATGCTGATTCCCGCCGGCATCGCTTCGCTGCGCGGCTGGCCGGGCGTGCGCGTAGGGGCGCGCGAGGCGAAATTCTGGCTCGGCCCGCTGGCCTTCGTCGCCGCCTGCTGCGTCTGGCTGGTGCCGATGCTGGTCGCCGCGCTGGGCAACGGCGGCGGCGACTACCGCGCCTACGTCGACGACATCCTGCTGCGCCAGACCGTCACCCGCTACGCCAACTCCTGGCACCACGGCCACCCGTGGTGGTACTTCATCGAGGTGGCGCTGACCGCCTGGCTGCCGACCGTGCTGGCGCTGCCGTGGGCGATCCCCGCGTGGCGCCGCAGGCTGCGCCGGCACGACGCGCGCTTCCTGCTGCCGCTGGCGTGGGTGCTGCTGGTGTTCGTGTTCTTCAGCATCCCCACCGGCAAGCGCGACATGTACATCCTGCCGGCGCTGCCGATGCTGTGCCTGGCACTGGCGCCACTGCTGCCGGGCGTCCTGCGCAGGCGCGGCGCGCAGCGCCTGCTGCTGGCGTTCGTCGTCCTGTTCGCGTTGGCGGCGCTGGGCGCGGGCCTGGCGATGCTGCTGGGCGAACCCGGCTTCGAGCGCAGGTTCATGGAAGGCCGCGACGCCCATGTCGCGCACGGCCTGGCATGGATGTTCGTCGCCGTCGGCGGCTTCGGCCTCGCCGGCTGCCTGTGGTTCGGCCGCCGCCGCGCGCACGCCGCGCTGGTGACGCTGCTGGCCGCGCTGTGGGTGCTGTATTCGCTGATCGGCGCGCCGCTGCTCAACGACGGCAGCTCCTCGCGCGGGCTGATGCGCGACGTCGGCATCGCGATCGGGCCGGAGGCGCAGCTCGGGCTGGTCGGCTGGCGCGAGCAGCAGTTGCTGATGGCGGATCGCCCGGCAGTGGATTTCGGCTTCAAGCGGCCCAAGCCCGAGCAGTTCGCGGCGGGCGTGGCGTGGCTGCGGCAGGCGCCGGCATCGCGCCGGCTGCTGGTGGAGGAAAGCGCGCTGCCGGACTGCGCGGACAAGGCCCTGGCGCGCGACATGGACGTGGCGAACGGCAGGCGCTGGTGGCTGATGGACGCGGCGGCGGCGCGCGGCTGCACGGCATCCGCCGCCACGGCGGCGAAGCCGGGCCCGGCGCCCGATGACGGAGACGACAATGACGACTGAGCCCATCGACGCCGTCGTCACCTGGGTCAACGGCAACGACCCCGCCCACCGCCGCAAGCTGGACGCCTACCTCGCCAGCCTGAACCGGGCGCGGCCGGCGGCGGCCGATCCGACCCGCTTCGACGACGCCGGCGAGCTGCCATTCTGTCTGGCCTCGATCCTCCGCTTCGCACCGTGGTTCCGGCGCATCCACATCGTCACCGACGACCAGCGCCCGCCGCTGCTGGACGCGCTGCGCGGCACGCCGTGGGAAGACCGCGTGCGGCTGGTCGACCATCGCGAGATCTTCGCCGGATACGAACAGCACCTGCCCTCGTTCAACAGCTACGCGATCATCGCCGCGCTGTGGCGGATCGACGGCCTCGGCGACCGCTTCGTCTATTTCAACGACGACTTCTCGCTGATCCGCGAGGTGCGGCCGGAGGATTTCTTCGACGGCGACACCATGCTGGTCCGCGGCCGCTGGCAGACGCAGGCCGCCTACCGGCCGGTGAAGCGGCTGGCGCACGCCCTGCGCCGCTTGATCGGTCGTGCGTCGGCGGGACAAGCCGGCGCGCGGGTCGGCCATCAGGCCGCGCAGGAGGAAAGCGCGCGCATGGCCGGCTACGAGCGGACGTTCGTGCGCCTGTTCCACACGCCCTATCCGATGCGGCGCTCCACCCTCGAAGCGTACTTCGCCGCCCATCCCGAGCAGCTGGAACGCAATCTGGAGCACCGGCTGCGCTCCCCGCGCAACTTCAACACCGAATGCCTGGCGGCGCACCTGGATCTCGCGCAGGGCCGCGCGAAGCTCGACAACCGCCTGAAGCTGGCGCATCTGAAGCCCGACGAACAGCTGCCGCTGCGGATGTGGGCGAAGCTGCGGCGCGCCGACCGCGATCCGTCCTACGCGTTCGCCTGCGTGCAAAGCCTCGACAAGGCGGACCGCGACACCGCCGCGCGCCTGACCGCGTGGCTGGAAGCGCGGATCGGCTCGCTGGCCGAGGCGCTGGCCCGCGCCTAGCTAGACCGCGGCGGCGCGGCGCTCCCACGCCCAGGCATGGGCGACGATGGCGTCCAGCGCCGCATGGCGCGGCTGCCAGCCGAGCGTTTCGCGCGCGGCGCGCGCGTCGGCCACCAGCACCGGCGGATCGCCCGCGCGGCGTTCGCCGGCCACCACCGGGATGGCGTGCCCGGTGACCCGGCGCGCGGCCTCGATCACTTCGCGCACCGAATAGCCGTTGCCGTTGCCGAGGTTGTAGCGGGCGCTGCCGCCGCCCTCGAGCAATCCGCGCAGGGCCAGCAGGTGCGCGTCGCACAGGTCCTCAACGTGGATGTAGTCGCGCACGCAGGTGCCGTCGGCGGTGGCGTAGTCCTCGCCGTACACGGTGATGTGCGGGCGGCGGCCGGAAGCAACCTGCAGGATCAGCGGGATCAGGTGCGTCTCCGGCTCGTGGCATTCGCCCAGCTCGCCGCCGGGATCGGCGCCGGCGGCGTTGAAGTAGCGCAGGCAGACCGACTTCAGCCCGTAGGCGCGGTCGTAGTCCTCCAGCATCTGCTCCACGAACCACTTGCTGCGACCGTAGGGATTGATCGGCGCCTTCGGGTGCGCCTCGTCGATCGGCACGTATTGCGGGTCGCCGAAGATCGCCGCGGTGGAGGAAAAGATGAAGCGCGCCACGCCGTGCGCGCGCATGCCGTCCAACAGCGCCTGCGTCGCGGCCACGTTGTTGCGGTAGTACTTCGCCGGATCGGCGACCGACTCGCCGACCTGGATGAAGCTGGCGAAGTGCATCACCGCCGCCGGCCGGGTTTCGCGCAGCACCGCGTCCACGAACGCCGCGTCGCCGATGTCGCCGACGTGCAGCGGCGCACCGAGCACCGCTTCGCGATGGCCGCTACTGAGATCGTCGGCCACCACCGCCTCGAACCCGGCACGGCGCAGCCGCTTGACCATGTGCGAGCCGATGTAGCCGGCGCCGCCGACGACGAGGATGGGTGCGGTCATCGCGCTGCGGTTCCTTCGATGCGGCTCACTGGCCCATGCCCACGTACGGGTTTTCCTCGCCGCTGCCGGCGGGCCGGTATTTGTAGCGCTTGTAGGTCCACTGGTACTGGGCGAAGTCGCGCCGCGCCACCGCTTCCACGCCGGCGTTGAGCGCCGCCACCGCGCGCCGCGGATCGGCGTCGGCGATGCCGTCCGGCGCCGCCTCGACGTGCAGGGCGAAGCGCGGCGCACCGCCGCCCGGCAGGCGCTGGCACCAGCACAGCAGCACCCGCGCGCCGCTGCGGTGGGCGAGGCGGCCCAGCAGGGTCATGGTCAGCGCCTGCCTGCCGAAGAACGGCGCGAATTCGCCGTCGCCGACGCGCGGCTGCTGGTCGGGCAGGATGCCGACCACGCCGCCTTTCTGCAGGCGCTTGAGCAGGGTGCGCACGCCGGCGGCCTCGGCGCGCACCTGCTCGACCTGCCCGCCGGCATTGGCGCGCACGCGGCGCAGGAAGGCTTCGCCGATCGCGGATTCCGGCGGCCGGTACAGGATCGCCAGCGGCGTCTTGCTCGCCAGCCACTGGTTCAGCAGCTCCCAGTTGCCCATGTGCGGCGCGGCCACGATCAGGCCGTCGCCGCTGCGCAGGGCGGCGTCGAACAGCGCCTCGCCGCGGACTTCGGCGATGTCGGCCAGGTTGCGTGCGGCCGGGCGCGTCCACAGCCGCAGCGTCTCGAACGCCTGCCGCGCGGTGGTGCGCAGGATGTCGGCCAGCAGCGCCTCGCGCGCGGTCGCGTCCAGCTCCGGGCGGATCAGCTCCAGGTTGCGCCGCGCCACCCGCGCCTCGCGCGCGTCGAGCAGCACCCACAGCCGCGCCATGCCGTCGGCCAGCGCGCGCAGCAGCGGCCACGGCAGGCGCGCGGCGCCCCAGGCCAGGGCGTACAGCAGGGCGGCGGCGAATTCGGTCATCGCCGCCATTGTAGAAGGCGCGGCATCGCTACAGCGGCAGCGGCGCCTGCATCGGCTCGATGCCGCCCTCGCCGCGCATCACCTTCTTGAACTCGCGCCGCGACACCGAGACGTAGCGCTCGTTGCCGCCGATCTCCACCTGCGGCCCGTCCTGCACCGCGCGGCCGGCGTCGTCCACGCGCACCGTCATCGTCGCCTTGCTGCCGCTGTGGCAGATGGTCTTGATCTCCTGCAGGTCGTCCGCCCACGCCAACAGGTACTGGCTGCCTTCGAACAGCTCGCCGCGGAAGTCGGTGCGCAGGCCGTAGCACAGCACCGGGATGCGCAGCGCGTCGACCACTTCCGACAGCTGCCACACCTGCGCCTTGGTCAGGAACTGCGCCTCGTCCACCAGCACGCAGTGCAGCGGGCCGTGCGCCGCGATGTCGGCCTCCACGATCCGCTGCAGGTCGTCGTTGCGGTCGAAGGCGATGCCGGTCGCCTGAAGTCCGATCCGCGAGGCCACCGTGCCACTGCCAGCGCGGTGATCCAGCTTCGGGGTGAGGATGGCCACCCGCATGCCGCGCTCGCGGTAGTTGTGCGCGGACTGCAGCAGGGTGGTGGTCTTGCCGGCGTTCATCGCCGAGAAATAGAAATAGAGCTTCGCCATGCACGGATTCTAGCCGCGCACAAGGCTGGCGACCGCGCCGGCCGCGCCCGAGAATGCGCGGATGCACCACCCCGCGCTGAACGGCCTCAATCCCCCGCAACGCCAAGCCGTCCTCCATGTCGAAGGCCCGCTGCTGGTGCTGGCCGGCGCGGGCAGCGGCAAAACGCGGGTGATCGTGGAGAAGATCGCGCACCTGATCCAGAGCGGGCGCTATCCGGCCAAGCGCATCGCCGCGATCACCTTCACCAACAAGTCCGCGCGCGAGATGCGCGAGCGCGTCGCCAAGCGCATCCGGGGCGACGCCGCGCAGGAGCTGACGGTGTCCACCTTCCACGCGCTGGGCCTGCGCATCGTCCAGATCGACCACGCCAAGCTCGGGCTGCGGCGCGGCTTTTCGATCTTCGATGCCGACGACTCCGCTTCGCAGATCAAGGACCTGCTGCCGCCGGGCAGCAAGCCGGACGCGATCGAGGCGATGAAGCAGCTGATCTCCCGCGCCAAGAACGCCGGGCTGTCGCCGGAACAGGCGGCGGAGGCCGCGCGCAGCACCCGCGAACGCGAGGCCGCCGCGCTGTACGCGCGCTACCAGCAGCGGCTGTCGGCGTTCAACGCGGTCGATTTCGACGACCTGATCCGGCTGCCGGTGCAGCTGCTGGAAACCGACGACGACGCCCGCGCCGGCTGGCGCGAGCGGATCGGCTACCTGCTGGTGGACGAGTGCCAGGACACCAACGACGCCCAGTACCGCCTGCTCAAGGCCATCGCCGGCGAGGCCGGGCAGTTCACCTGCGTGGGCGACGACGACCAGAGCATCTATGCGTGGCGCGGCGCCAATCCCGACAACCTGCTGGCGCTGGGCAGCGACTACCCGGCGTTGAAGATCGTCAAGCTGGAGCAGAACTACCGCTGCTCCAACCGCGTGCTGCGCAGCGCCAACGCGCTGATCGCCCACAACCCGCACGAACATCCGAAGACGCTGTGGAGCGAGGCCGCCGACGGCGAGCGCATCCGCGTCTGGGAATGCCGCGACGCCGCCCACGAGGCGGACAAGGTGGCGGCGGAGATCGACTTCGTCGCCAAGAAGCACGCCGCCGCCGACGGCACGCCGCCGTGGAACGAGTTCTGCATCTTGTTCCGCGGCAACCACCAGAGCCGCGCGCTGGAAAAGGCGCTGCAGCTGCTGCGCATCCCCTACCACCTGAGCGGCGGCACCGCCTTCCTCGATCGCGGCGAAGTGAAGGACGCGCTGGCCTGGCTGCGCCTGCTCGCCAATCCCGAGGACGACGCCGCCTTCCTGCGCGCGGTGCAGTCGCCCAACCGCGGCGTCGGCGCCGGCACGCTGGCGAAGCTGGGCGAACTGGCGGCGCACAAGCACCTGCCGCTGGCGCGCGCCGCCGAGTCGATGGCGGTGGCGCAGCAGCTGCCGGCGCGCGCGGCGAATGCGCTGCAAGGCTTCTCCAACATCGTGGGCGCGCTGCGCGGCGACGCACGCACGCTGCCGCCGGCCGAGCTGGTGCGCAAGCTCAACGAACGCTCCGGCCTGCTGGCCGCGCTGCGCGCCAGCTGCAAGGACGAGGCGCAGTTCAAGATGCGCCGGCGCAACCTGGACGAGCTGGCGGACTGGTTCGACGGCCCGAAGACTTCCGGCCCCGGCGAACTCGCCGCCGCGCTGGCGCTGCTCTCGCACGCCGACAAGGGCGAGGCCGGCAACCAGGTGCGGCTGATGTCGATGCACGCGGCGAAGGGGCTGGAGTTCCGCTTCGTGTTCATCGTCGGCGTCGAGGACGGCAACCTGCCGCACGAGGCCAGCCTCGAGGAAGGCCGCATCGACGAGGAGCGCCGGCTGTTCTACGTCGGCATCACCCGCGCCAAGGAGCGGCTGTGGCTGTCCTACGCGAAGGAGGCGCAGCGCTGGGGCGACAAGCTGCGGCTGTCGCCGAGCCGCTTCCTCGACGAACTGCCGGCCGCCGAGCTGCAGCGCGACGGCGCCGACCCGGAGGCCGAGGCGATGCAGAAGGCCGAGCGCCGCAGCGCCAGCCTCGCCAACATCCGCGCGATGCTGGCCGAGTGATCCGGCCGCGGACGCGTCATCGAAGGCCGCTACACTCGCCCCACCGCACTTCCCGGAACCGCCCATGCGCCGCCTGCTGCCCGCCGCTTTCGCCCTCCTGCTCGCCGCCTGCGCCGCGCCCGCGGTCCGTCCCGACGCTGCGGCCTCGGACGTGCGCGACATCGACAACCTGGCGCTGGTCGCGCCCGCGCTGGCGGAGAGCGATCAGCGCACCCTGCTGGTGCTGGACATCGACGACACGCTGCTGACCTCGGCCGGCTTCTTCGGCAGCGACACCTGGTACGAGTGGCAGAAGACCCTGCCGGCCGGCGATCCGGGCAAGGTGCCCTGCCTGTTCGACGTGATCTCGCTGAACTACGAGACCGGCACCCAGCGCCCCACCCAGCCCGACGGTCCGACGCTGATCAACGCGCTTCCGAACGACAAGCTGCTGCTGACCTCGCGCAACCCGCTGTCGCGCGGCGGCACCCTGCGCACCCTCCACGACGCCGGCTACGCGCTGCCGGCGATGCTCGGCGGGCAGGCCGAGGGCCGCAGCTGGGACTTCCGCAAGGCGCCCGACGCCAAGCCCGTGCGCGTGCTCTACGACCAGGGCGTGTTCATGACCACCGGCCAGGACAAGGGCCTGGCGCTGCTCGACCTGCTGCGCCGCGCGAACCTGCACTACCCGCGCGTGGTGCTGGTGGACGACGGCCAGAAGAACATCGACAACATGCGCGCGGCGCTGCGCACGGCCGGCATCGACTACCTCGGCCTGCACTACACCCGCGTCGACAAGACCATCGACCAGGCCGATGCCGCCGCCGGCCGCGCCGGCTGGCAGGCCTGGCGGCAGCTGCTGGCCGGCACCTACCCGCAGCGCCTGCAAGCCCTCGAAAGCGGGCATTGCGCTTATTGAAAATCAATCGGTTACGTTGATTTTCTTGCCTGTTGCATAAAGTTCCTGGCGACGCTACCCTGCACGGCATCCGGCTGCGGCCGGAGCCATGCCACAACTGTCGTCCACCGGCTCAGCCGGATTTCGAGGAGGCCACGCGCCTCCTTTTTCTTTGCCGCCCGCCCCGGCGCGGGCGCTTGCACTAGCCGGCCGGCGCCACGACACTCCGCCGATGCCCGCCGGGGACACGCCCGCCCGACTCCGCCGTTTTGCGCTGGCCCTGTGCCTGGCGCTGGCGGCGCTGTGGCTGCCGGCCTGCCAGCGCGGCGCCGGTCCCGGTCCGGCCCGGCCCGGCACCACGGAGGCCGCCGCGCTCCGTCCGGTCGATGCCGTCTACCTGCTGCGCGACCGCCTGCTGGAACGCGACGGCGCCGGCTTCGCCCGGCTGGCAGTGCCGCCGGACCTGCACGCGGAACTGGAGACGGCGTGGACGCAGGGCCGCAGCCGCTGGCCGCTGGACGAGCTGCCGCTGGACGCGCACATCCCCGGCATGCTGGCCGCGCTGCAGGTGCCGCAGGCGGACAAGGCGCTGATGGCGACCTTCCGCAAACAGTTCGCCAACGCCGACCGCGACATCGACCAGGCGGTCCGCACCCTGATGGTGTTCGGCGGCGAATACGTGCAGAACGACCCCGAGTACGACGCCGACGCCCGCGACCACATCGCCCAGGCGATCGCCGCGCTGGGCCGCTGGGCGCTGGCCGCGCCGCTGGCCGACCCGAAGCGCGCGCAGCGCTTCTTCGCTACCCTGTCCGCCGCCGCGGTGCGCAGCGGCATCGACGGCAAGGCCGGCAACGCCGCCTTCGCCGCGCTCGGCATGACCCAGAGCCTGAACCGGCTGTCGCCCTTCCTCGCCACCCTGCTGGCGCAGCTGCGCCAGCAGTATGGGCTGGACATCGACGCCGCCCTGCGCGGCCTGCGCGTCACCCTGGAGCGGCAGACCGGCGACGAGGCCACCCTGCGCGTGCAGTACGCGCTGGCCGGGCTGCCGGTCGATGCACGGATGCCGGCGGTGCGCATCGACGGGCGCTGGTACCTGGCCGGCTACGTGCGGCGGGCGCGGCAGTCGCTGGACGGCGGGCCGCGCTGATCGGCGCCGAAAACCACGATTGGCGCGCAGAACCGGGGATTTCCGCCCAAGAACCGGCCGCGCCGGCCGATACACTGGGGACGCGCGGCCCCGCGGCCGGCCCGCATCGACACAGGACCAAGGCATGAGCGAAAGGCAATCTCCGGACCGGGGCGGCGACGATCACGCGGAAGGCGGGTCCGGGTTCGCCACCGCCGGCCTGTCGATCCTCGCCGCCGCCGACATCCGCAAGGCCGCCGCCACCCTGCTGCAGGGCCTGCGCGACGGCGGCGTGCCGCCCGTCGCGGTGGCCTGGACCGACCACGGCGAGATCCTGTTCGAGCCGCCCGAAGCCGCCTCGCCCGCCCGCGTGCAGGCGGCCACCGACGCCTTCGCCGGCCGCGCGCCCGTCTCCGCGCAGGCGCTCGACACCCGCCTGCTGCCGCCCGGCGCGGAGGACGCGGGCGCGGTCCTGCTGGCCCCGCCGGGCAGCCTGGCCGCGCTGGAGCCCGCGCAGGCGCGGCTGCTGGCGCTGGCCGGGCGGCGCCTGTCCGAGCTGTTCTCGATCCAGCGCCTGCAAACCTCGGTCAAGGACCTGGAGCAGGCCGAGCAGCTGCAGCACGCGCTGTTCGCGATCGCCGACATGGCCGCCTCCGATCGCGACATGCAGAGCCTGCTGCGCGGTCTGCACCAGATCATCGGCCGGCTGATGTACGCCGAGAACTTCTACATCGCGCTGTACGACCGCCAGCAGGAGACCATCCGCTTCATCTATTTCGCCGACGAGATGGACGGCCGGATGTACGACCCCGAGGTGGACATCCCGACCTCGCAGATGGGCAACAGCATCACCCTCGGCCTGATCCGCCACGGCCGCCCGGTGCGCGGCGCCTCGGCGCAGATCACCGAGATGCTGGGGCTGGCGGAGGACGGCGCGTTCGGCACGCCGTCGATCGACTTCATGGGCGTGCCGATGCGCCGCGACGGGCAGATCGTCGGCGCGCTGGTGGTGCAGAGCTACCGCGAGGGCATGGGCTACACCCAGTCCGACTGCGCGGTGCTGGGCTTCGTCGCCGAGCACGTGCTCAACGCGGTCGAGCGCAAGCGCGGCCAGGAGGCGCTGGAGCAGCGCGTGGCCGACCGCACCCGCGAGCTGGCGGAAGCCAACGCGCAATTGCAGGCGCAGATCGCCGAGCGCGAGCGCGCCGCCCACCTGCAGGCCACCCTGTACCGGATCGCCGCGCTGGCCAACAACCAGGAAAGCGACGAGGACTTCTACCGCAGCATCCACCAGGCGGTCGGCGAGCTGATCGACGCCGAGAGCTTCTACATCGCGCTGGTCTCGGACGACGGCGCCACCCTGCGCTTCCCGTATTCGGTCGACGCCGCCGGCGAACAGCGCGAGGCGCGGCCGATGAGCCAGGGCCTGAGCGAATACATGCTGCGCCACGGCAAGACCCTGCTGATCGACACCGCCGGCGTGCGCGGGCTGGTCGATGCCGGCGAGATCGACCGGCAGCACCACAACACCCGCACCTCGGCGGTGTGCTGGCTGGGTGCGCCGCTGCTCGGCCCGGAGGGCGTCATCGGGCTGGTGGTGGTGCAGAGCTACCGACCCGACCTGATCTACAGCGCGCAGGACGCCGAGCTGCTGACCTTCGTCGCCCACCAGATCGCCAGCAGCGTGCAGCGCCGCCAGCATGCCGAAGCGCTGCGCAACCTCAACGCCGAGCTCGAACAGCGCGTGCAGGTGCGCACCCGCGAGCTGCGCCGGGAAATCTCGGTGCGCGAGCAGGTCGAGGCCCAGCTCAAGCACCAGGTGATGCACGACCCGCTCACCGGCCTGCCCAACCGCCTGTACCTGCGCGACCGGCTGGAGCGCGCGCTGTCCAGCCAGCAGCGCAACCCGCAGCACGGCTTCGCCCTGCTGTACCTCGACGTGGACCGCTTCAAGCTGTTCAACGACAGCCTCGGCCACCTCGCCGGCGACGCGGTGCTGCGCGAGGTCTCGCGCCGCCTGCTGGAATGCGTGCGCGGCCCCGACATCGTCTCGCGCCTGTCCGGCGACGAGTTCGCGATCCTGCTGGAGGAAGGCCAGCAGCCGGCCACCGCCTGCAAGATCGCCCAGCGCATCCAGGCGCGGATGCAGGAGCCGATCCACGTCGGTGAGCGCGAGCTGCAGGCCTCGGTCAGCATCGGCATCGCGATCAGCCACCCGCGCTACCTGACCATCGACGAGATGCTGCACGACGCCGACGTGGCCCTGTACCGCGCCAAGGCGACCGGCCGGCAGCGCTTCGTGCTGTTCGACGAAACCCAGCAGAAGGCCGCGATGAACGTGCTGGAGCTGGAGCTGGAGCTGCGCAACGCGCTGCACGCCGGCGAGTTCCGCCCGTACTTCCAGCCGATCGTGCGCCTGGACGACGGCGCCGCCGTCGGCTACGAGGCGCTGATCCGCTGGCAGCACCCGACGCGCGGCGTGCTCGGCCCGGGCGAGTTCCTACCGGTGGCCGAGGAAAGCGGGATGATCGAGGCCATCGACTGGCACATGTACCGGCTGGCCTGCACCGCCGGCGCGGCGCTGGTAGCCGGCGGCGGCTACGTGAGCATCAACATCTCGCCGCGGCACTTCCAGTACGAGGACTTCGACCAGCGCCTGCTGGAGCTGCTGCGCGACACCGGGCTGGCGCCGGCGCAGCTGCGCATCGAGGTCACCGAAAGCACCCTGCTGGGCGACCCGGAGGCGGCGGCGCGGATCCTGCAGCGGCTGCAGGACGCCGGCGTCGGCACCGCGCTGGACGACTTCGGCACCGGCTATTCCTCGCTCAGCTACGTCCACCGCTTCCCGCTGCGGACGATCAAGATCGACCGCTCGTTCATCCGCGACCTCGGCCAGGAGGGCGCGCGCCGCAGCTCGGCGATCATCGAGGCGGTGCAGAGCCTGGCCCGCTCGCTGAGCCTGAACGTGGTGGCCGAGGGCGTGGAGACCGAATGCCAGCGCCAGGCCCTGCTGGCGGTGGGCTGCCCGCACGCGCAGGGCTTCCTGTTCGGCCGGCCGGAACCCGCCTCGCACTGGCTGGAGAGGCCGGTGGCGGCCGGAAATCCGTGACGCGATTCACATAAAGCCGGCACCTGGCCTCGGGGCGGCTTTGCCTGCCCCCGACGGGCCTCGTCCATAATGGCGGCGATGCCAGATCGCCAGACTCCCGCCCAGGCCGGCCTATTCGACGCGCCGACGCCTTCCGACGCCCCTACCGGCGCCGCCGCCGATGCCGGGCAGGCGCCCGTGCAGGCCGAGGCGCCGCCGCTGCCGCTGCCCGGCTTCCTCGCCGCGGATGCAGCCGCCGACGCGCCTGCCTCCCCACCGCCGCGCGCGGGCAAGGTGCGCGTGCCGCTGTGGGCGCGCCTGCTCGGCCGGCCGCTGCATCCCTGGCTGAAGCTGGACATCGAAACCGATCCGCAGATCGCCGGCGACCCGCGCCCGGTCTGCTACGTGCTGGAAGACTACGGCCTGTCCAACGCGCTGATCCTGCAGCGCGCCTGCCGCGAGGCCGGCCTGCCGCCCCCGCTGCAGCCCATCGCCGGCGACCCGCTGGGCCGCAAGCGCGCCTACGTGGCGCTGTCGCGCCGCCACGCCAACGCGCTGGGCCTGCTGCCGGGCGCCGAGCACAAGACCCATTCCGGCTCGCTGGCGCGGCTGCTGCAGGCGCATCGCGACGATCCGTCGCTGGATGTGCAGCTGGTGCCGGTGTCGATCTTCGTCGGCCAGGCGCCCAAGCGCAGCAGCGGCTGGTTCAGCGTGCTGTTCTCGGAGAACTGGACGCTGGTGGGCCGCTTCCGCCGGCTGCTGGCGATCCTGCTCAACGGCCGCGACACGCTCGTCCAGTTCGCCCCGGCGATCCCGCTGCGCGACATCGTGGCCGAGGGGCTGGAGCCCGAGCGCACCGTGCGCAAGCTCTCGCGCGTGCTGCGCACCCACTTCCGCCGCGTGCGCGAGGTGGTGATCGGACCCGACCTGTCGACCCGCCGCATGCTCGCCGACCAGGTGCTGTCCGCGCCGCTGGTCAAGGACGCCATCGCCGACCAGGCCCGCCGCGACAACAGCAAGCCCGGGGAAGCGTGGAAGAAGGCCAACGCCTACTTCTGGGAAATCGCCGCCGACTACTCGAATACGGTGGTCCGCTCGCTGAGTTTCCTGCTGACCTCGGTGTGGAACCGCATCTACCGCGGCGTGCTGGTGCACCACCTCGACCAGTTCAAGCAGGAGGCGCCGGGCCACGAAGTGGTCTACGTGCCCAGCCACCGCAGCCACATGGACTACCTGCTGCTGAGCTACCTGCTCTACAGCCACGGCATCGTCGCCCCGCACATCTTCGCCGGCATCAACCTCAACCTGCCGGTGGTCGGCACCGTGCTGCGCAAGGGCGGCGCGTTCTTCGCCCGCCGCAGCTTCAAGGGCAACGCGCTGTATTCGGCGGTGTTCCGCGAATACATGGCGCAGCTGGTCGCCGGCGGCTATTCCATCGAATATTTCATCGAGGGCGGGCGCTCGCGCACCGGCCGGCTGCTGCAGCCCAAGGGCGGCTCGCTGGCGATGACCGTGCGCGCCTACCTGCGCCAGCCCACGCGGCCGGTGCTGTTCCAGCCGGTCTACATCGGCTACGAGAAGCTGATGGAAGGCCGCAGCTACCTCGACGAGCTGTCCGGCAAGCCGAAAGAAAAGGAATCCATCTGGCAGCTGCTGACCGGCATCCCCAAGGTGCTGCGCAGCAACTACGGCCAGGTGGTGGTGAACTTCGGCGAGCGCATCCGCCTCGACCAGATCCTGGCCGAGCACGCGCCGGACTGGGACGGCAAGGCGGTGCCGGACGACGAGAAACCCGCATGGTTCGCGCGCGCGGTCGACGCGCTGGCGCTGAAAATCCAGACCAACGTCAACCGCGCCGCCGACGTCAACCCGATCAACCTGCTGGCGCTGGCGCTGCTCTCCACGCCCAAGCACGCGATGGGCGAAAGCGACCTGCGCGCGCAGATCGCGCTGTCCAAGACCCTGCTGGCGGAAGTGCCGTATTCCGACTGGGTGACGGTGACCCCGCACACGCCGGAGCAGATCATCGCCCACGGCGAGGAGATCGGCCTGATCGCCCGCACCCGCCACCCGCTGGGCGACGTGCTCGGCGTGGACGGCGATGCCGCGGTGCTGCTGAGCTACTTCCGCAACAACGTGCTGCACCTGTTCACCGCGTCCTCGTGGATCGCGGTCTGCTTCCAGAACAACCGCCGCATGGGCCGCCGCCAGCTCCAGCAGATCGGCCGCACGCTGTATCCGTTCCTGCAGGCCGAGCTGTTCCTGCCCTGGGACGAGGACACCTTCGCCAGCCGCATCGACCGCACCATCGAGGTGTTCATCCGCGAAGGCCTGCTGGAGCAGGTCAGCGACGAGGACGGCGGCATCCTCCAGCGCAACGCCGGCCAGAGCGACGAGGTGTTCCGCCTGCGCGCGCTCGGCCACACCTTGCAGCAGGCGTTCGAGCGCTACTACATCGCCATCGCGGTGCTGGTGAAGAACGGCTCCGGCGTGCTCGGCGCGGGCGAGCTGGAAAGCCTGTGCCAGCTCACCGCGCAGCGGCTGTCGCTGCTGTACGCCCCGGCCGCGCCGGAGTTCTTCGACAAGACCCTGTTCCGCGGCTTCATCCAGAAGCTGCGCGAGCTCAAGCTGGTCTGGCCGGACGAGAACAGCAAGCTGACCTTCGACGACCGCCTCAAGGCATGGGCGAAGGACGCGCGCGTGGTGCTGGGGCGCGAACTGCGCCACACCATCGAGAAGATCAGCCCGGACACCGGCCGCACCACCGGCGAGCGGCCGGCGCTGCCGGACGAGGCCGCGCCGCCGGCGGACGGCGACAGCACTCCGGGTTAACGCCGCCGGCGGAATACTCGCGGCAGGGTTCCGGGAGACCTGCCGCCATGAGCGCACCCGCCGGGCACGACGACGCCGTCCTCGACACCGCCCCGCGCCAGTGGGTGGCCGGCCTGCTCGGCCGCGCCGACATCCGCGTCAACGGCGACCGCCCCTGGGACATGCGGCTGCACGACCCGGCCGCGCTCGACCGCGCGCTGGCGGAAGGCAACCTCGGCCTCGGCGAGGCCTACATGGCCGGCGCCTGGGACTGCGAGCGGCTTGACGTCTTCTTCGAGCACCTGCTGCGCGCGCACCTCGACCGCGAAGTGCAGCCGGCCCAGCTGGCCTGGCACGCGCTGCAGGTCAAGCTGTTCAACCGCCAGAGTCGCCGCCGCGCCTGGCAGGTGGGCAAGGCGCACTACGACCTCGGCAACGATTTCTACGCGGCGATGCTGGGGCCGCGCATGGCCTATTCCTGCGGGTACTGGCAGGGCGGTGCGACCGACTTGGCGCAGGCGCAGGAAGCCAAGCTCGACCTTGTCTGCCGCAAGCTCGGGCTGCAACCGGGCATGCGCGTGCTGGACATAGGCTGCGGCTGGGGCAGCTTCATGGGCTATGCCGCGGAGCACTACGGCGTGCGCTGCATTGGCGTCACCGTGTCGGAGGAACAGGCCGCCTACGCGCGCGAACGCTACGCCGGCCTGCCGCTGGAGTTCCGCCTGCAGGACTACCGCCAGCTCGACGCCGACGCCCTCGGCGGGCCGGTGGACCGGATCGCCAGCATCGGCATGTTCGAGCACGTCGGCCGGCGCAACCATCGCCGCTTCATGGAAGTGGCGCACCGCTGCCTGCGCGACGATGGCCTGGTCCTGCTGCACACCATCGGCAAGAACCGCCGCCGGTCGGTGCCGGACCGCTGGATCGACCGCCACATCTTCCCCAACGGCGACCTGCCCTCGATCGGCCAGATCGGCGACGCGCTGGACGGCCTGTTCGTCTGCGAAGACCTGCACAACTTCGGCGCCGACTACGACCCGACGCTGATGGCCTGGCACGCCAACTTCGAGGCCGCCTGGCCGCGCTTCGCCGGCGCGCTGGGCGAAACCTTCCGGCGCAAGTGGCGCTACTACCTGCTCAGCTGCGCCGGCGCCTTCCGCGCGCGCGAGCTGCAATTGTGGCAATGGCTGCTGTCGAAGGACGGCGTGCCGGGCGGCTGGCGGCGGCCGGCCTGAACGGGCGGGTCGTCAGGCCGGTTCGTCCGGGATCAGCGCGTTCTCCAGCCAGGAAATCTGATCCTTCAGCTGCAGCTTGCGCTTCTTCATCCGCTTGATCGCCAGCTCGTCGTTGGCGATGTCGACCTGCAGGCGTTCGATCGCCAGGTCCAGGTCGCGGTGCTCCTGGCGCAGTTCCACCACGCGCCGCGCCATGCGCGAAAGTTCGGCCGGATCGGAGGGCTGGTTCATGCGCCGAGCATAACGCGCCGCCCCGGAAGCCGGGAGCGCGCGGGGTAAAATGCCGGCCAGATGAACACCATTCCGCTCCCCATCGCCGAGCCGCCCTCGCGTTCGCAGCGCGCCAAACCGCCGGCGAACAAGCACGAGGCCGACAAGCTGGCCAAGCGCCTGCGCCACCAGGTCGGCCGCGCCATCGCCGACTTCGGCATGATCGAGGACGGCGACAGGGTCATGGTCTGCCTGTCCGGCGGCAAGGACAGCTACACCCTGCTGGACGTGCTGCTGCAATTGCAGAAGAAGGCGCCGGTGAAGTTCTCGCTCACCGCCGTCAACCTCGACCAGAAGCAGCCCGGCTTCCCGGAGCACGTGCTGCCGGATTACCTGACGTCGATCGGCGTCGATTTCCACATCATCGAGCAGGACACCTATTCGGTGGTCAGCCGGGTGATCCCGGAAGGCAAGACCATGTGCTCGCTGTGCTCGCGGCTGCGCCGCGGCGCGCTGTACACGTACGCGGAGGAACACGGGTTCACCAAGATCGCGCTGGGCCACCATCGCGACGACCTGATCAACACGTTCTTCCTCAACCTGTTCTTCCACGCCAAGCTGTCCGGCATGCCGCCCAAGCTGCTCAGCGACGACGGCAAGCACGTCGTCATCCGCCCGCTGGCCTACGTGCGCGAGGACGACATCGAAGCCTACGCCGAGGCGAAGCGGTTCCCGATCATCCCCTGCAACCTGTGCGGCTCGCAGGAGAACCTGCAGCGCAAGCAGGTCAAGAAGATGCTGGCGCAGTGGGAGAAGGACGCGCCGGGCCGCATCGAGACGATGGCGCGCGCGCTGGGCGACATCCGGCCGTCGCAGCTGAGCGATCCGAAGCTGTTCGACTTCATGGCGCTGGGCAAGCGCGGCGACGACGCGCTGCCGGATGCGCATGCGTGGCTTGCGGGCGGCGAGACGCAACGCGACGACGATTGACACCTCATCATCGTCATTCCCGCGAAGGAGGGCCGCTTTTGACAGACGAATGTCTGTCCAATCCAGCTCTTGCCATTTCAGGCAAAAATCAAACGCCGGATTCCCGCCTTCGCGTGAATGACGGAAAAAGTACCCCACCCCAACCCTTCCCTGCTTCGCAAGGGAGGGAGCACAAACAGGATTTCCGATGTTCTTCCGCAACCTGACCCTGTTCCGCTTCCCCGTCGCGCTCGACCTGTCCGACCTCGACGCCCACCTCGCCGAATGCGCGCTCAAGCCGGTCGGCCCGATGGAGCTGTCCAGCCGCGGCTTCGTCTCGCCGTTCGGCCACCACGGCGACGCCCTCAGCCACGCCATCGAGGAATCGCTGTGGATCACCGTCGGCGGCGAGGACAAGCTACTGCCCGGCGCGGTGGTCAACGACCTGCTGCAGAAGAAGCTGGCCGCCATCGAGGAGAAGGAAGGCCGCAAGCCCGGCGGACGCACCCGCAAGCGGATCAAGGACGAACTGGTCACCGAACTGCTGCCGCGCGCCTTCGTGCGCCCAGTGCGCTGCGATGCGCTGATCGACACCAGGCTGGGGGTGATCGCCATCGATAGCTCCTCGCGCAAGAACGCCGAGTCGGTGGTGTCGGAAGTGCGCCGCGCGCTGGGCAGCTTCCCGGCGCTGCCGGTGAACGCCGAGGTCGCGCCGCGCGCCATCCTCACCGGCTGGATCGCCGGCGACCCGCTGCCGGACGGCCTCTCGCTGGGCGACGAATGCGAGCTGCGCGACCCCGCCGACTCCGGCGCGGTGGTGAAGATCCAGCGCATGGAGCTGGTCGGCGACGAGATCGCCAAGCACCTCGAAGCCGGCAAGCAGTGCACGCGGCTGGCGCTGACCCTGGACGACCACGTCAGCTTCGTGATCGGCGAAGACCTGATCGTGCGCAAGTTCAAGCTGCTGGACGGCGCGGTCGATCAGCTCGAATCCACCGAGCGCGACGACATCGCCGCCGAACTCGACGCCCGGTTCGCGCTGATGGCCGGCGAGTTCAAGCGGCTGTTCGCGGTGCTGGAGAAGGCGTTCAAGCTCAGCAAGGCGGACTGAGGATTTCCTCCTCCCCTTGCGCAGCAGGGGGGAGGCCGGGAGGGAATTGCGCCGTGCGCGACGCATCGGTGCCTCCCCGACTCGCCAACGCACGTCTCGTGGTTCGCAATCGCGCCGCCCTTCCTTTTTCATTGGCCGAAAGAAAGGGCGCTTAGAATCGCCGCATGCGCTCCCTGTTCCGCCTGCTCGCTCCCGCCCGCATCGCGCCGAAAGCGCCGGCGGTGCAACGCGACAGCCTCGCGTTCCTGCTGGACGACGGCCGCCGCATCGACGTGCTGCGCGTGCGCGATCCGCGCGCGCGGCGGATCAAGCTCTCGGTCGACGAACGCGGCGCGCGGCTGACCCTGCCGCTGCGCGCCAGCCTCGTTTCCGGCGAACGCTTCCTGCACGAACATCGCGCCTGGCTGGCCGCGCAGCTCGCCACGCATGCGGACGCCGCCGGCATGGAACTGGCGCGCGGCATCACCGCCTCGCTGCCGCTGCGCGGCATCGACGTGCCGCTGCAATGGGACAGCGGCCGCGCCACCCGGCTGGAGTTCGCCGATGCGCGCGAGAACCTGCGCTTCATCGCCCCGGCCACCGCCGGCGACGCCGCGCTGCGCCGCGCGCTGAAGGATTTCTACGAAGCGCAGGGCCGCGCCGACGTCGGCCGCTGGCTGCCGACCTACATCGCCGGCCTGCCGCGCACGCCGCGCCGGATCGTGTTCAAGCGCACCTCCTCGCTGTGGGGCTCGCTGGCCCCGGACGGCACGCTGGCGCTCGACCTCGCGCTGCTGCTGGCGCGCCCCTCGGCGTTCGAATACGTGCTGGTGCACGAACTTTGCCACCTGCTGCACGCGAACCACTCGCGCCGGTTCTGGCTCGAGGTGGAAGCGCGCTTCCCGCACTGGCGCGGCGAACGCGACTACCTGCGCGCGGAAGGACGCGCCCTGAAGGGCCGGCTGCGGCAGCTGCTGGCCGGCTGACGAAGCGGAACGCATGGTCCACGGGCAGGAGAATCCCGGGGACGACAACCCGCAACGACCAAGGACAGGCGACGGATGTTCTACCCGCTGCCCAATGCAGACGGCACCCAGCTCACCGTCCGCACCGGCAACGATGGTTGAGGTTCAACCGGCCAGGAAATCGCGGAGCGCCGACGCCGCTTCGGCCGGCTGCTGCATGTGCAGGTGGTGGCCGCCGGGCATCGCGAGCAATTGCCCCTGCGGCAACAGCGCCACCCGACGGCGGCGCTGCGCGTCCGGCAGGTAGGGCTGGGCGGGATCGGCGAACACCGCCAGCGTCGGGCAGGCGATGCCGGCCAGCAGGTCGTCGATCTGCGCCTCGGTCAGCCGGGTCAGCGACGGCAGGGTCAGGCGCGGATCGCTGCTCCAGCACCAGCCGCCGTCCACGGCGCGCACGCCGCGCTCCACCAGCAGCCGCACCAGCGCCTCGTTCAGCCCGCTGCCGGGCACGCGGCCGGCGTGCAGGCGGGCGCGCACGGCGGTGTCGATGTCGGGAAACACGCGCAGCCGCTTGTCCGCGACCAGCCGCTGCGCCGCCACCGCCTCGCGCATGCGCGCCGCGGTGTGTTCCGGCGCGTCGGCCAGCGCGCCCAGCATCTCGATCACCGCCAGCCGCTCGATGCGCTCGGGGCAAGCGGCCGCGATCAGGCTGGAAATGCCCGCACCCATCGAATGCCCGAGCAGGCGGAAGCTGTCCCAGCCCAGCGCGTCGGCCACGTCCAGCACAGTGGCAATTGCGACGCTGAAGGAATACTCCGCGCCGGGCTGCAGATGCGCGCTGCGGCCGTGGCCGGGCAGGTCGATCGCCACCAGGTCCAGCTCGCGCAAGTGCGGCGCCATCGGCAGGAAGCTGGCGGCGTTGTCCAGCCAGCCGTGCAGAGCCAGCACGCGCGGGCCGTGACCGTCGTTGCGCAGCGCGGCAATGCGGCCCAGCGGGACGTCGAAGCCGATCTCGCGCATCAGCGCCACCCGGCGTCGCGCTGCGCCAGCGCCGCCAGCGCGTCGGCGTGCGCGGCGTCCGCGTTCAGGCAGGGGATGTAGCGCAGCGCCTGCCCGCCGGCCTGGTGGAACGCCTCGGCGTTCTGCATCGCGATCTCCTCCAGCGTTTCCAGGCAGTCCACCGCGAAGCCGGGACAGGCCACGTCGATGCGGCGCACGCCGTCGCGCGCGAGCTGCTGCAACGTCGGCAGCGTGTAGGGCTGGAGCCAGCGCTCGCGGCCGAAGCGCGACTGGTAGGTGAGCACGATCTCCTCGCGCGCGATGCCCAGCGCATCGGCGATCGCGCGCGCGCTGCCCTCGCACTGCGCCGCGTACGGATCGCCGCGATCCACCAGCCGCTGCGGGATGCCGTGGAACGACAACAGCAGGCGCTCGCCGCGCCCGTGCGCGTCCCAGTGCGCGCGGATCGAGGTCGCCACCGCCGCCGCCCAGCCGGCGTCGGCGTGGTAGTCGTGCAGCAGTTCCACCTCCATGCCGCCGCCGTGCGCGGCGACGGCGTCCGCCACGCTGGCGGTGGTGGTGGTCGAATACTGCGGATACAGCGGCAACACCCGCACCCGCCGCACGCCGTCCATGCGCAGCCGCTGCAAGGCGTCGGCCAGCGACGGCGCGCCGTAGCGCATCGCATGCTCCACCCGCCAGTCCGGCAGGCGCTGCTGCACGGCCTGCGCCAGCGCGCGCGTATGCACGGCCAGCGGCGAGCCGCCCGGCAGCCAGATCTCGGCGTACTTCTCCGCCACCACCGGACTGCGGCGCGGCAGGATCACCCGGCGCAGCAGCGGCCGCCACAGCCAGCGCGGCAACTGCACCACGCGCGGGTCGGACAGGAACTCGTCGAGATAGGCGGCCACGGCCGGCGCGGTGGGCGCGGCGGGCGTGCCGAGGTTGGCCAGGATCAGGGCCGTGTCGGTGGCTTGCGGCATCCGCATAGGATGACATGCGGATGCGGGAATCCCCGATGGCGGGCGCGCCCTGTCTGGCGCAGGCTGCCTATCCACCTGCGGGGTACACTGGAGAAATGGATATGACCGATCTCGTACTGGAACACCTGCGCGGCATCCGGGCCGTGATCGACAGCGTGAACACCAAGGTCGATCATCTGACCGTGCGCGTCAGTGCCGTGGAACAGGGCATCGCCGTCCTGCATCAGGACGCCTCCAACCTGCGCAGCATCGTCGCCGAACAGGGCGTCCGGCTCGACAGGTTGAATACCCGCGTCGAGCGCATCGAACAACGCCTGGAACTCGCCGGTTGAACCGGGCGCACGCCGCAACGGTTCCACACCGGTTCATCACCCCGCGCCTAGCCTGAACGCCAACGTCTCCGGAGTTCCCCGCATGTCCCACGCGCCGACCCGCCTCGCCTTCGCCCTTGCCGCCCTGCTCGTCGCCAATGCCGCCGTGGCCGGCGACCGCGAGAACGTCCGCGCCGACGACGCGGTGCGGGTGGTGAAGCAGATCCAGGCCATTCCCGAGGCGTCGATCCCGGACCGCCTGCTGGACGACGCCAAGGGCATCGTGGTGGTGCCCGACACGATCAAGGCCGGCTTCATGCTCGGCGGCCGCCACGGCCTCGGCGTGATGTCGGTGAAGAATCCCGACGGCACCTGGTCGAACCCGGTGTTCGTGAAGCTGTCCGGCGCCAGCTTCGGCCTGCAGGCCGGCGTGCAGTCGGCCGACGTGATCCTGGTATTCCGCAGCCAGCGCGGGCTGGACAACATCGTCAACGGCAAGTTCACCCTCGGCGCGGACGCCAGCGTGGCCGCCGGCCCGGTGGGCCGCAACGCCGCCGCCGCCACCGATGGCGGGCTGAAGGCGGAAATCTGGTCGTGGTCGCGCGCGCGCGGGCTGTTCGCCGGCGTCGCGCTGGACGGCGCCGTGCTGTCGATCGACAACGGCGCCAACCGCAGCGCCTACGGCGCCGGCGTGACCCCGCGGATGATCTTCGAGGGCCGCGCGCCGCAGGCGCCGTCGGCCGCGATCGTCGCCTTCCGCGACACGCTGGAGGAGGCCACCGCCGCCGCCCGCTACGCCCGCGGCGGCGCCAGCGCCCCGGCAGCGCCGCCCGCCGCCACCGCCTCGGGCGAAGTCACCGTGCAGCCGCTGGAGTCCGGCAACGCCGCGACCACCACGCCGCTGGAGCCGGCAACGGCGACCAAGCCGTAAGCTAGAATCCGCAATCTTCCCCACCACAGCGAGCGTATCCATGGGCGGTTTCAGCATCTGGCATTGGCTGATCGTGCTGGTCATCGTGCTGCTGGTGTTCGGCACCAAGCGCCTGACCTCGGGTGCGCGCGACCTCGGCAAGGCCGTGCACGAGTTCAAGAAGGGCATGCACGGCGAAGGCGGGCAGGACGACCAGCCCGCCGCGCGGATCGGCGAAGACAAGCCGGCGTCCACAGGCTCCGAGCAGCGCGAACGCGACGACGCGGCGCGCTGACGCCGCCAGGCGCGGTCGATGTTCGATTTCTCCCTCGGCGAGATGCTGGTCGTCGCCCTGGTGGCGCTGGTCGTGCTCGGCCCCGAGCGCCTGCCCAAGGCCGCGCGCTTCGCCGGCCTGTGGGTGCGCAAGGCGCGTGCGCAGTGGTATTCGATGAAGAACGAGCTGGAGCAGGAACTGGCCAGCGAGGAACTGCGGCGCAGCCTGCGCGAAAGCCAGCAGGCGTTGCGCGAGACCGAGGCGCAACTGCGCGAGGCGACCAGCGAAGCGCCGCGCGCGATCGCCCCGCCGACCGACGACGCATCCGTCACGCCCGCCGATGCGGTGAAGCGCGATGACTGACGCCGTCGACGACAGCGAGCGTCCGCTGATCGCCCACCTGTTGGAGCTGCGCACACGGCTGCTGCGCGGCATCGTCGGCCTGCTGCTGGTGCTGGCCTGCCTGCTGCCGTTCGCCAACAGGCTGTACGCGCTGCTGGCGCAGCCGCTGCTGGACAAGCTGCCCAAGGGCGGCCAGCTGATCGCGACGCAAGTGGCCTCGCCGTTCTTCGCGCCGATGAAGCTGGCGTTCTTCGCCGCATTGATGATCGCGATGCCGTGGCTGCTGTATCAGGCCTGGGCCTTTGTCGCGCCCGGCCTGTACCGGCGCGAGAAGCGGCTGGCGCTGCCGCTGCTGAGCTCGGCGCTGCTGCTGTTCTACGCCGGCTGCGCGTTCGCCTATTTCCTGGTGCTGCCGATGGTGTTCGGCTTCCTCGCGCGGGTGACACCGACCGGCGTGGCGATGATGACCGACATCAGCGCCTACCTCGATTTCGTGCTGGTGCTGTTCCTCGCCTTCGGCCTGAGCTTCGAGCTGCCGGTGGCGCTGGTGATCCTGGCCCTGCTGGGCTGGGTGACGCCGGCGCAGCTGCGCGAGGGGCGCGGCTACGCCATCGTCGGCATCTTCGTCGTCGCCGCCGTGCTGACCCCGCCGGACGTGGTCAGCCAGCTGATGCTGGCGATCCCGATGTGCCTGTTGTACGAGGCCGGGATCATCGCCGCGAAGTTCGTGGCGCCGGGCGCGGACGGCGCGCGCGCCTGAGCGCGGATCAGGCTTCGAAGCCGTGCACCTGCGGCGGCGGCGGGGCGGCGCCGAAGGTGTCGCGCCAGGCCAGGTAGGCCGCGCCTACCACCAGCACCAGCACCGCGGCGGCGAAGCCGTACATGGTGAGCAGCATCAGCACCGTGCCCAGCAGCGGATGGATGGCGCCGCCCACCAGGGCGAGCAGGGTGGCGACCAGCGCCACCACGATCGCGGCCACCACCAGCGCGCCGATGAACAGCACGCCGGCCAGCAGGTTGGCGCCGACGTTGCGCACCGACGCGCGCAGGCCGTCGCGCAGCGCATCGCCCAGGCCGGCGCCGGAGAACAGCATCAGCGGGATCGCGAACAGCATCAGGCCGTAGCTGAAGTAGTTGAAGACCAACTGCACCAGGAACAACAGGCCGGAGTTCTGCGGCTGCGGGATCGTCGGCGTGCCGCCCTGCATCGCCACGTGCATCGCCTGCAGGTAGTCGCTCCAGTAGTCGCTGCCGGCCACCGCCACCATCAGCGCGCCGCCGAGCACCGCCAGCGCCACCTGCACCAGCCCCAGCCAGGCCAGCCGCCGGCCGTGCGCGCTGCGCAGCGGCGCGAACACGTCGCGCGCGCGCGCCGGGCGCCCGGCCTCGGTTTCGCGGATCACGTGCATCAGCCCGCCCAGCAGCACCGGCACCAGCAGCATCACCGCCAGCGTCAGCGGCACGGCCACCGCCATCAGCAGGCCCAGGTCGGGCGTCTTGCCCTCGGCCTTGCCGCCGACCACCAGCGCCGCCAGGATCACCGCCAGCGCCAGCGCCGCCGCGTACAGCGCGGCGATCGCCAGCAGCGAGGCGCCGAACACCGCGCGCGGGTTCTTCGCGCCCAGGTCGATGGCCTGACGGAACCACACCAGCCCCTGGCTGGCCGGCAATCTGCGAATGTCCATGCTGCGCCCCGGAAAGAGACGCACAGGATACCGGAGCGCGCGTCAGCGCCGCGCGTGGCGGACGAAGCGGCGCAGCAGCCTGCGCGCCTGCGGCGCGGCCGAAACGTCCCCCGCCAGCCGCTTGTGGCAGCGGCCCTCGCGGGCCAGCGCGTCGCCGCGGGCGCGGATGTAGCCGCGCATGTGCATCGCGCTGAACTCCGGGTGGAACTGCACGCCCCAGGCGGCTTCGCCCCAGCGGAAGGCGTGGCAGGCGTCGTGGCCGTTGCGGGCCAGCACGGTCGCGCCCGGCGGCGGGCGCAGCACGCTCTGCAGGTGGGTGGCCTGGGCCGGGAAGCCGGCGGGCAGGCCGGCGAACAGCGGATCGGCCTGCGCCTCGGCGTGCAGGTCGATGCGAACCGTGCCCATCTCGCGGCCGTTGGGGTTGTCGCCGACCTCGCCACCCAGCGCGTGCGCGATCAGCTGGTGGCCGTAGCAGATGCCGAGCAGCGGCAGCCCGGCGTGGGCGGCCTCGCGCAGCCAGCCGGCGCTGCGCTCGCTCCACTCGTGCCGCTCGGTGACCATCGCCGCCGAACCGGTCACGATCGCCCCGGCGAACCCCTCGCGGCCGGGCAGCGCGTCACCGCGCTGGACGTCGATGACCACCGCCTCGTCGCGCTCCAGCCCGGCCGCCACCCGGATCCAGTGGGCGAAGCTGCCGTGGCGGCGCATCGAGGCGACGGGCTGGCCGGTTTCGATGATGAGGAAGGGCGCGGTCATCGGCGTTCGGAGGTCGGTAGCAGCGGCACTTATACTAATCGGCTACATCGCACTTCCCAGCCCGCCATGGCCGTTCCGATCACCTTCCAGCAACTCGTCTCGCGCCTCAACGCCTACTGGGCGGAGCAGGGCTGCGTCCTGATCCAGCCGCTGGACCTCGAAGTCGGGGCGGGCACCTTCCACCCGGCCACCTTCCTGCGCGCGCTCGGGCCGGAGCCGTGGAACGCCGCCTACGTGCAGCCTTCGCGCCGCCCCACCGACGGCCGCTACGGCGAGAACCCCAACCGCCTGCAGCGCTACTACCAGTACCAGGTGGTGATGAAGCCCTCGCCCGACAACATCGTCGAGCTGTACTTCGATTCGCTGAAGGCGCTGGGCATCGATCCGCTGGTGCACGACCTGCGGCTGGTCGAGGACAACTGGGAATCGCCGACGCTCGGCGCCTGGGGTCTCGGCTGGGAAGTCTGGCTCAACGGCATGGAGGTGACGCAGTTCACCTACTTCCAGCAGGCCGGCGGCCTGGAATGCCGGCCGGTGCTGGGCGAGATCACCTACGGCCTCGAACGCCTGTGCATGTACCTGCAGAACTGCGACAACGTCTACGACCTGGTATGGACCTACGGCCCGGACGGGCTGCCGGTCACCTACGGCGACGTCTACCACCAGAACGAGGTGGAGCAGAGCGCGTACAACTTCGAGCACGCCGACGTGGCCGAGATGTTCCATCGCTTCGATGCCTGCGAAGCGGAAGCGCTCAAACTGGTCGAAGCCGGCCTGCCGCTGCCCGCCTACGAGCAGGCGACCAAAGCCAGCCACAGTTTCAACCTGCTGGACGCGCGCCGCGCGATCAGCGTGACCGAGCGCCAGCGCTACATCCTGCGCGTGCGCAAGCTGGCGCAGGCGGTGGCCGAAAGCTATTACGCGCAGCGCGAGAAGCTCGGCTTCCCTGGCCTGAAGAAGCAGCAGGCCGACGCCGCATGATCCTGATCGGCATGTACGACAGTTCGTACACGCGGCGCGTGGCGATCGCGATGGCCCTGTACGGCCTGCCGTTCGAGCACCGCGCCTGGTCGGTCGGCCGCGACTTCGACCGCATCCGCGAGTACAACCCGCTCGGCCGCGCGCCGACGCTGGTGCTGGACGACGGCGAGGTGCTGACCGAGTCGGCGATGATGCTGGACTATCTCGACGACCTCGTCGGCCCGCAGCGCGCGCTGCTGCCGCCCACCGGCGTCGCCCGCCGCGACGCGCAGCGGCTGATCGCGCTGGCCACCGGCGCCATCGACAAGGCCATCCTGATCGTGCTGGAGCGGATCTTCCGCCCGGTCGAGATGCACAGCGACGCCTGGCTGTCGCGCTGCCGCACCCAGGTCGAAGGCGCGCTGGGCGCGCTGGAGCAACATTGCGTCGCGCGCGCCGGCCACGACTGGCTGGTCGGCGACACCATGACCCACGCCGACATCGCCGTCGCCTGCTTCGTCACCCACCTGCGCGAGGCGCTGCCGCTCGACCTGTCGTCGTGGCCCGCGCTGCGCATGCGCGTGGACCGCTGCGAGGCGCTGCCGCTGTTCCGTGCCCACTACATCCCGTTCGACGCTCCCGTTCCGACTTCCAAGGCCGCCGCATGACCACCTCGCCGATGCAACCGCTCCTGATCGAACTCGGCACCGAGGAACTGCCGGTCAAGGCCTTGCCGGGCTTGGCGCAGGCCTTCTTCGACGGCGTGCTGGCCGCGCTGGACAAGCGCGGCGTCGCCGTCGAGCGCGGCGATGCGAAGCCGCTGTATTCGCCGCGCCGCCTCGCGGTGCTGCTGCCGGGCGTGGCGACCGAGCAGCCGGAGCAGACCTCCGAAGTGCTCGGCCCGTACCTCAACATCGCGCTGGACGGCAGCGGCGCGCCGACCAAGGCGCTGGAAGGCTTCGCCGCCAAGGCCGGCGTCGAGTGGACCGCGCTGGAGAAGACCCGCGACGCCAAGGGCGAGCGCTTCGTGCACCGCGCCACCAAGCCGGGCGCGCGCACTCTCGATCTGTTGCAGGCGGTGCTGGACGAGGCGCTGGCCGGCATGCCGATCCCCAAGCCGATGCGCTGGGGCGACCACGCCTACGGCTTCGCCCGCCCGCTGCACTGGCTGGTGGCGCTGCTGGGCGACGACGTGGCGAACGTCGAAGCGCTCGGCATCCGCGCCGGCCGCGAGACGCGCGGCCATCGCTTCCACCACCCGGAAAGCATCGCCATCGCGCGTCCGCAGGACTATGTGGATGCGTTGCGCGGCGCGAAGGTGCTGGTCGATGCCGACGAGCGCCGCGCGCGCATCGTCGATGAAGTCGAGCGTGCGGCCAAGGCCGCCGGCGGCAGCCCGCGCATCGACGAAGGCAACCTCGAACAGGTGAACTGCCTCAACGAATGGCCGGTGGCCGTCGTCTGCGCGTTCGAGCGCGACTTCCTCGCGGTGCCGCAGGAAGCGCTGGTCGAGACGATGGAGACCAACCAGAAGTTCTTCCCGGTGCTGGACGCGCAGGGCCGGCTGACCGAACGCTTCATCGGCATCGCCAATATCGAATCGAAGGACGCCTCGGAAATCCGCAAGGGCTACGAGCGCGTGATCCGCCCGCGCTTCGCCGACGCCAAGTTCTTCTTCGACGAGGACCTGAAGCAGGGCCTCGCGTCGATGGGCGACGCGCTGAAGACCGTCACCTACCAAGCCAAGCTCGGCAGCGTGGCCGACAAGGTGGCGCGCGTGGCAGGGCTGGCCGAGATCATCGCAACGCAGGTCGGCGCGGATGCGGCGATGGCGCGGCGCGCGGCAGAGCTGGCGAAAAACGACCTGCAAAGCCGCATGGTCAACGAGTTCCCGGAACTGCAGGGCATCGCCGGCCGCTACTACGCGCAGCGCGCGGGCGAGCCCGACGACGTGGCGCTGGCCATCGACGAGGCCTACCGCCCGCGCTTCGCAGCCGACGACATCGCGATCTCGCCGCTGGGCAAGGTGCTGGCGATCGCCGAGCGGCTGGACACGCTGGCCGGCGGGTTCGCCGCGGGCCTGAAGCCGACCGGCAACAAGGATCCGTTCGCGCTGCGGCGCAATGCGCTGGGGTTGGCGCGGACGATTATCGAGAGCGGGTTCGATCTTGATTTGAAGGCGCTGCTGGCCAAGGCGAACGAAGCGCTCACTGAGAAGAACGTGCAGGCCGATGCCGGCGAACTCTACGATTTCATCCTCGACCGCCTGCGCGGCTACTACGCCGACCGCGGCGTGCCAGCCGCGCACTTCAACGCCGTCGCCGAACTGAAACCGAAATCGCTGTACGACTTCGACCGCCGCCTCGACGCCATCGGCACCTTCGCGCAGCTGCCCGAGGCCGTCGCACTCGCCGCCGCCAACAAGCGCATCGGCAACATCCTGAAGAAGGCCGACATCGCGATCCCGGCGATGGAGGACGCGGCGCTGCTGTCCGAGCCCGCTGAACTGGCGCTGGCCGAGGCGGTGGAGGCCGCCTACGGCGAGACCGGCCACGCGCTGGCCCACGGCGACTACGTGAACGTGCTGGCGCACCTGGCGCGGCTGCGCCCGCAGGTGGACGCGTTCTTCGATGCGGTGATGGTCAATGCCGACGACCCGGCCGTGCGCGCCAACCGGCTGGCCCTGCTCAAGCGGCTGGCCGACCGGCTGGGCAGCGTGGCGGCGATCGAGCACCTGTCGGTCTGACGCACGCGCCGGCGCACGCCGATCCGCTTGCCTTTTGCCCGTCGTCTCCGCGCAGGCGGGCATCTTTCGCAGACCGCGTGTCTGCATATCCAGCGTTTTCGCTCTTCGAGCGTTCTTCTGGAATGTCCGCATAAAAGACTCTGGACGCCCGCCTGCGCGGGAGTGACGAACAGGTGCGGGCTCCCATCGCGCGAAGGAAGACGCATCGCTGTCCCGCAGTTAATCGCCCGTTGACGCGTCCCCGGTATGCTGCGCCGATGCCACCCTCCCGCGCGCGCCTGACGCTGTTCCTCGCCTGCTGCCTCGCCGCCGTGCCGGCGCTGGCGGCCAAGGTGACCAAGGTCGAGATCCGCGGCCTGCCCGACGAGGCGATGGAAGCCAACGTGCGCAGCGCGCTGTCGCTGAACGACGAGCTCGGCAAGGATCTGCGCGCGCGCCGGCTGGGCTATCTGCTGCGCGTGGCCGAGGACGAGGCGCGGCAGGCGCTGGAGCCGTTCGGCTACTACGCGCCGACGGTCACGGTGACCCGCAGCGATCACGCGAGCGCGGACGCGAACGACGGCGGCGACGCGCGCGCCCGGGACGACGGCGACGATGTCGGCGACGGCAACGCCGAAGACGCCGCCGGCGACGACGCGAACGCCCGCCGCAGCGCCGCCCGCGACCGCACCCTGACGGTGACGATCGACATCCAGCCGGGCGAGCCGGTGCGGGTGCGCGGCTTCGACCTCGGCGTCGACGGCCCGGCCTCCGCCGACGCCGGCGTGGCCTCCGCGCTGGACGCCTTCCATCCGCGCGCGGGCGAAGTGCTCGACCACCAGCGCTACGAGGCCGGCAAGGCGCGGGTGGCGCTGGCGCTGGCCAACCACGGCTATTTCGACGCCGGCTTCGCCAGCCACCGGGTCGAAGTGACGCGCGCGCAGCATGCCGCCGACCTCGACCTGCGCTGGACCAGCGGCGCGCGCTACGCACTGGGCGAGGCGCGCTTCACCCAGGCGCCCAACGCCGTCATCGATCCGCGCCTGCTCGACAAGCTGGTGCCGTGGACGCCCGGCGACGCCTACGACGAGGCCGAGCTGGACCGCCTGCGCAAATCGCTGGTCGCGCTCGACTACTTCGGCCTGGTGGACGTGCAGGCCACGCCGGACGCCGCCGCCGACAGGCGCGTGCCGGTCGACGTGCAGCTGACCCCGGCCCGGCGCAGCATCTACACGTGGGGCGCCAGCTACGGCACCCTCAGCGGCCCCGGCATCAGCGCGGGCGTGGAGCGGCGCTATCTCAACGCGCGCGGGCACAAGGCGCTGGCGCAGATCGACTACGCCGACAAGCGCAAGACCGCCACCCTGCAATACCGCATCCCCGCCTTCGCCTGGCTGGACGGCTGGTACACCGCCAGCCTGCAGGCCGCCGACGAAGTCACCGACTACGTCAACAGCCGCCGGCTGGAGCTCGTCGCCAGCCGCAGCGGGCAATACAACGACCACCTCAACCTGGTCGCCTCGATGCACGTGCTGCGCGAGCGCTGGGCGTACAACGTCGCCGACGACGGCGGCGGCGCGATGGCGCCGATCGACTACCGCTTCGCCAGCTTCGTCTACCCGTCGCTGCGCGCGGAATACATCGACGTGGACGAACGCATGGCGCCGCGCCGCGGCGCCGGCGGCACGCTGACCCTGCGCGGCGGCGCCGGCGGCAGCGACGGCAAGGCCACCTTCACCCAGCTGCACGCCACCGTGCAGTGGTTCCACGGCTTCGACGCCGACAGCCGGCTGATCGCGCGCGGCGAGCTGGGCCACACCTTCACCAAGGACCTGCTGGACCTGCCGCCCAGCCTGCGCTTCTACGCCGGCGGCGACCGCAGCGTGCGCGGCTACGGCTGGCACGAGATCGGCCCGAAGGTGGACACCGACTTCGGCGACTACTACACCGGCGCGCCCAACGTGGTCACCGCCAGCCTGGAATACGAACGCTACTTCAAGGGCCCGTGGGGCGCGGCGGTGTTCGTGGACAGCGGCAGCGCGTTCGAGGGCCGCCGCCCCGACATGCACACCGGCGTCGGCATCGGCCTGCGCTGGCGCTCGCCGGTGGGGCCGGTGCGCATCGACATCGCGCACGGGCTGAAGTCGCCCGACTCGCCGGTGACCATCCACCTCAACATCGGCGCCGATTTATGAAAGCGCGCGTGAGGACACGGCCGTGAACTGGCGCGAACGCTACCGCCGCTATCGCCGCTACGGCCTCGATCCGCTGCCGGACGACGCCACCCGCGAGCAGCGCGAGGCGCGCATCGCCGAACTGCGCGCGCTGCGCCGCAAGCGCCGGCGCAAGGTGGCGATCCGCAGCGGCGTCGGCACCCTGCTGGTGGCGCTGGCCGCGGTGGCATTGATCTACTGGCTGGTGACCACCATCGGCGGACGCGACTTCCTGCTGCGGCAGATCGTGGCGCGGCTGCCGGCCGACACGGTGCTGACCTGGAAAAGCGCGGAAGGCCCGGTGTCCGGGCCGATGACCCTGCACGGCGTGCATTTCTCGATGCCGCGCCAGCGCGATCCCGACTGCAAGCCGACCGCGCAGGCGAGCTGCGCGATGGGCACTATTACCTTCGACGCGCAGACCGTGGTGCTCGACCCGGCGATCCGCCCGCTGTTCGGCCGCACCCTGCGGCTGGACGCGCTGGACGTGGCCGGCGCCGTGCTCGACCTGCCCCGCAGCGACACGCCGTTCGAACTGCCGACCTGGCCCGACGTGCTGCCGCAGATCGAGCCGCCCCTGAACCTGCAGGCCGACGCGATCCGCATCGACGGCTTCCGCGTGCTGCAGGACGGCGAGCCGATGATCGACATCCGCAGCGCGCGCGGCGGGCTGGACGCGCGCAGCGGCAGCCTGCACGTCGAACGCCTCGCCGTGGACAGCGACCGCGGCCGCTTCACCCTGCACGGCGATTACGCGCCGCGCCGCGATTTCCGCAGCGACCTGCTCGCCACCGCGGTGCTGCCCGCGCCGGCGGGACGCACTGCGCCGCGCCTCGGGCTGGTGGCGCGCGGCGACCTGTCGCGGATGGTCGTCGCCGTCGCCGGCCGCGCGCCCGCGCCGCTGCGCGCCACGCTGATGCTGTACGGCGACGAGGATGCGCCGCGCTGGCAGCTGGGTGCGAACAGCGACGCGCTCGACATCGGCCTGCTCGCGGGCAGCGGCGAAGCCGGCGTGCCGCTGCGCTTCAAGTTCGACGCCGAGGGCACCGGCGGCAATGCGCAGTTGCACGGCACGTTGCAGCGCGGCGACTTCGCCCTGACCGTGCTGCCGTCGAAGCTGCGATTGCAGGATCAGCGCCTGGAGCTGCAACCGCTGGCGGTGGAAACGCTGGGCGGGCGCATCGTCGCAAATGGCTTCGCCGACCTGCACGACCCGGACAACGCATCGCTCAAGCTGGCGCTGAACGCGCGCGGGCTGCGCTGGAGCGACGCCGCCGGCAACACCGCGATCCTCGCCGACGCCGACCTCGGCGTCGCCGGCAAGCCCGAGCGCTGGGCGCTGAAGGGACAGGCGCGGCTGGCGCGCGGCGGCGACCGCGCCACCGTCGACGTGGCCGGCAGCGGCGACCGCGACGGCATGCGCATCGAGTCGCTGCAGGCCGCGATGCCGCAGGGCCGGCTGGACGCCGAGGGCACGCTGGCGTGGACGCCGGCGCTGCAATGGAAGGCGCAGGCGCAGCTGGCCGGCTTCGATCCCGGCTACTTCGCGCCGGACTGGCCGGGCGCGATCCACGGCGCGCTGCGCAGCGACGGCACTCTGCGCGACGGCAAGGGCCTGCTCGCGCACGTCGATGCGCGCGACCTCGGCGGCAAGCTGCGCGGCCGCGCGCTGTCCGGCCATGCCAGCGCCGACGTGGACGGCGATGCGTATGCCGGCGAGATCGCGCTGACGCTCGGCGGCAGCCGCATCGACGCGCGCGGCAAAGTCGCCTCGGCCATCGAAGTGGATGCGAACCTCGCGCCGCTGCACCTCGACGACCTGCTGCCGGACGGCAAGGGCGTGCTGCGCGGCACGCTGAAGCTGCGCGGCGCACGCAACGCGCCGGACGTTGCCGTGGACCTCACCGGCAGCGACCTCGCCTTCGGCGACTACCGCGCCGCGCGGTTGCAGGCGCAGGGCGCGCTGCCGTGGCGGCGCGGCGACGGCACCCTGCGCATCGACGCCGGCGGCTTGCAGGCCGGGCTGCCGCTGGACGGCCTGCGCGCCACCCTGCGCGGCGCGGTGGAACGCCTGCGGCTGGACGCCGAGGCGCAAGGCGGCTTCGGCACGCTGGCGCTGGCCGGCGACGCGCAGAAGCAGAGCGCGCGCTGGCAGGGCCAGCTCGCGCAGCTGAAACTCGCGCCCGCGCAGGCCGCGGCATGGACGCTGCAAGCGCCGGCGCGCTGGAGCTGGGACGGCCGCAACGGCGCGCTCTCGCAGGCCTGCCTGCAATCGACCATCGGCGGCGCGCTCTGCGCCAGCGCCGACTGGCCGCGCCGCGGTCTCGACCTGCACGGCAACGGCCTGCCGCTGGCGCTGGTGTCCGACTGGCTGCCGAAGCGCGAGAACGGCCGGCCGTGGGCCTTCGACGGTAGCGTCGACCTCGACGCGCAGCTGCGCCCGCAGGGCAACGCCTGGCGCGCCACCGCCAGCGTCGCCTCGGCCAGCGGCGGCCTGCGCAACAGCGCGCGCTCGCGCCGCAACCTGTTCGGCTACCGCGAGCTGAAGCTGGACGCCACCATCGACCCGCAGCGCATCGACGCCACCGTCGGCGCAGGGCTCGACGCCGGCGGCCGCATCGACGCCCACGTCGCCACCGGCTGGGACGCCTACGCGCCGCTGGCCGGCACCTTGAAAGCGAACGTGCGCGAACTCGGCTGGCTGGAGCTGTTCTCGCCCGACATCGTCGAACCGGCGGGCACGCTCGACGTGGACCTGCGCCTGGCCGGCACCCGCGCGCGCCCGCTGCTGGGCGGCAACGGGCGGTTGCAGGCGTTCGCCGCCGAACTGCCCGCGCTCGGCATCGCCGTGCAGGACGGCGACGTGCGCCTGCAGGCGCGCGAGGACGGCAGCGCGCTGATCGACGGCAGCCTGGGCACCGGCAAGGGCGCGCTGCGCATCGACGGCAGCCTGGGCTGGCTGGACGACGCCACCCCGCTGCAGCTCAACCTGCGCGGCACCGACGTGCTGCTGGCCGACACCCGCCAGGTGCGCGTGCTGGCCTCGCCGGACATCGCGGTCAGCTACCGCGCCGGCGCGCCGCTGCAGGTGCGCGGCACGGTCGCGGTGCCGGAGGCCGACCTCCACCTCGAACGCCTGGAGATGGGCGTCTCGCCCTCGCCCGACGTGGTGGTGCTGGACCCGGCCGACCCGCAGAAGGTCGCGACGCCGCTGGCCATCGACCTGGACGTGACGGTGGACGTGGGCGAGAAGGTGCGCATCGACGGCTACGGCCTGGCCGGCACGCTTGGCGGCAGCCTGCGCGTGCGCCAGCAGCCCGGCCGCGAGCTGCGCGCCACCGGCGCGCTGGACGTGGGCGGCCGCTATCGCGCCTACGGGCAGGACCTGCGCATCACACGCGGCAAACTGATCTGGTCGAACGCGCTCGCCGGCGACCCGCTGCTGGACATCCGCGCCGAACGCGAGATCGGCGACGTCACCGCCGGCGTGCAGGTGAACGGCCGCGCCTCCGCGCCGCAGGCCAGCGTGTGGTCGAACCCGGCGATGAGCCAGTCGGAAGCGCTGGCCTACCTCACCTTGGGCCGCCCGCTGCCCAGCCTGAGCAGCCGCGAGATGCAGCAGGTGGACGTCGCCAAGTCCGCGCTCAACGCCGGCGTGGGCATGCTGACCGCGCAGCTGGGCGCGCGCATCGGCCTGGACGAAGCCGGCGTGAGCACCTCGCGCGCGCTCGGCGGCGAGGTGCTGGGCGTCGGCAAGTACCTGTCGCCGAAGTTGTACGTCAGCTACGGCGTGTCGCTGCTCGGCACCGGCCAGATCGTCACCCTGAAATACCTGCTGCGGAAGGGCTTCGACATCCAGATCGAATCCTCCACCGTCGAGAACCGCGCGTCGGTGAACTGGCGCAAGGAGAAATAGCGCGATGCGCCTGTGGTCGCTGCATCCGCGCCACCTCGACCCGCAGGGCCTGGTCGCCCTGTGGCGCGAGGGCCTGCTGGCCCGCGCCGTGCTGCACGAGCAGACCCGCGGCTACCGCATGCATCCGCAGCTCGACCGCTTCAAGGCGCATCCGCAGCCGAAGCGCGCCATCGACGCCTATCTCGCGGTGGTGCAGGAAGAAGCGACGGCGCGCGGCTACCGGTTCGACCGCGGCAAGCTCGGCCGCATCCACCGCGTCGCGCCCATCGACGTGACGCGCGGCCAGCTCGACCACGAATGGACGCATCTGCTGCGCAAGCTGGAAGCGCGCAACCCGGCGCTGCACGCGCGCTGGCGCGATGCGGCGGCGGAGGCGCATCCGCTGTTCGTGACGGTCGAGGGCGGCGTTGCGGACTGGGAGCGGGTTTAGCGGCAGCGGAACACGACAGCCGCAGAACAATCAGCGCGTAACGCGCGCGCCCTTCAGATGCGCGGCGCCATCGACCACATCGGTCCACACCAGCCATGCGCCGCCGGCATCGACGGCCAGCTTCGGATAGCCGCTGGCCATGCCGCGCGCGCCCAGCGTCGCCACTTCGAGTTGCTGCAGTTTCTTCGACAGGTCGGGCGCATAACGGGCCAGCATCAGCGTCTGTCCCTGCGGGCGTTCGCGCAGCCACGCCACCCACACCTGCCGCGCGTCGATGCCGACTGCGGCGCGGCCCAGTATCTGTTCGCCTTCCTCCACCGTCACCGGCGCGGCGAAACTGTCGCCGGCGTCCGCGCTGCGGGCGAGGCGCAGCGCCGGCTTACCGCCGGCCTCGCTGTACCAGAGCACCACCGCGGCGTTGCCGGACGCGGCCAGAGCGGGGCCGGCGACCGGGCAGCTGTCCACCTTCCAGCCGTCGGCGTGGACGGTCTTCGGCGCGCGCCATACGCCGTTCTCCAGGCGCGCCACCGCGATGTCGCGGATCTCGTCGTCGCTGCGGTCGCGGTAGGCGAGCAGCGGGCCGCGCGTGGTCATCGCCACCGCGGTCTGGCAGCAGTCGCAGACGCGCGCATCGACCACCGCATCGGCGCCGCGCTGCAGGCTCATGTCGAAGCGGTTGGCGCGCAGCTGCATCGCGCCGGCGGCGTGATGGCCGTGGCTTTCGTCCTCGCCGCCGCCCTGCGCGCGGCCGTCCAGCCAGGCGATGCCGAGCGCATCCGCGCCGTCCGGCCACAGCGATGCGAAGCCATGTTCGACCTCGATGCCGTCGCCGTTCACGCGGGTGATCTGCTCCCAGCGCATGCCGCCGTCGCGCGAGCGCGCCAGCACCACGTCGTAGCCGGATGCGTCGTCCGGCTGCGCCTGCAACCACTGCACCCACATCGCGCCGTCCGGGGTGGCCAGCAGGTGCGGCGTGTCGGCGGCGTTGGCGACCAGCGCGTTGCCGACCGCAATCGTGCGCGGCTGGCTCTGCCAGCCGGTCTCGTCGGTATAGGACGCGAACTGCAGCGCGTTGCGGCGGCCCTCGCGGCGATTGATCCAACCCAGCAGCACGCGCCCGCCCGGCGCGGTCGCCAGATCCGGCGCAACCGACCCAGATTCGGCAGGCAGCACCCAGGTCTGCACCGCGTAGTCGCCGTTGGCGGGTTTGGGCGGCTGGGCGTCGCGCTTGCAGCCGGTGAGGGCGGATAGGGCGAGGACGAGAGCGAATGCGGTGCGTGTGTTCATGCGGGAAGGATACGCCTGCGCTTCGACCGAAGCGCTTGGGTAACTTCTTGCTCGTCATTCCCGCGTAAGCGGGCCGCTTCCGACAGACGAATGTCTGTCCCATCCAGTGACGTTTGTGCGGCTTCGCCAGGTGCGGCAAAGATCAAAGACGCTGGATACGCAGACACGCGGTCTGCGAAAGATGCCCGCTTTCGCGGGAATGACGAACAACGGGTCAGGCCGCGCGTTCGCGTCTTGCACGTTCCAGGTGCACCAGCAGCAGCGAGATCGCCGCCGGGGTGACGCCGGGAATGCGCTGCGCCTGGCCCACGGTCTGCGGGCGCACGCGCTGGAGCTTTTGCAGCACCTCGGCGGACAGGCCGCGCACGCCGGCGTAGTCGAACGCGTCGGGGATCGCGGTGGATTCGTTGCGACGCTGCCGCGCGATCTCCTCGCGCTGGCGATCGAGGTAGCCGGCGTACTTGGTTTCGATCTCCACCTGCTCGGCGACTTTGGCGTCCTCGACGGCGGGGCCGAGCTCCGGCACGCGCATCAGCGCGGCGTAGTCCAGTTCGGGGCGGCGCAGCAGATCGAGCGCATTGTTCTCGCGGCTGACCTCGATGTTCAGATGCTGCGCCAATGCCGCGCCCAGCGCGTTGTTAGGCGCGGCCCACAGCGCGGACAGGCGCGCGGTTTCGGCGGCCACCGCCTCGCGCTTGCGATTGAAGCGCGCCCAACGCGCGTCATCGACTACGCCCAGTTCACGGCCTACCGGCGTGAGCCGCGCATCGGCGTTGTCCTCGCGCAGTTGCAGCCGGTATTCGGCGCGCGACGTGAACATGCGGTACGGCTCGGACGTGCCGTGGGTGATCAGGTCGTCGACCAGCACGCCCAGGTAGGCCTCGTCGCGGCGCAGGCTCCACGCGTCCTGCTGGCGCACGAAGCGCGCGGCGTTGACGCCGGCCAGCAGCCCCTGCGCGGCGGCTTCCTCGTAGCCGGTGGTGCCGTTGATCTGGCCGGCGAAGAACAGCCCGGCCACCGCCTTGGTTTCCAGCGACGCCTTCAGGCCGCGCGGATCGAAGAAGTCGTATTCGATGGCGTAGCCGGGGCGGGTGATGTGCGCGTTCTCGAAACCGGCGATGCTGCGCACCAGTTCCAGCTGCACGTCGAACGGCAGCGAGGTGCTGATGCCGTTCGGATAGATCTCGCTGACGGTCAGCCCTTCCGGCTCGACGAAGATCTGGTGGCTGGCCTTCTCGGCGAAGCGCACCACCTTGTCCTCGATGCTCGGGCAGTAGCGCGGGCCGATGCCTTCGATCTGGCCGGAGTACAGCGGGCTGCGGTGCAGCGCGTCGCGGATGAGCTGATGCGTGCGCTCGCTGGTCTGGGTGATCCAGCAGCTCACCTGCGCGGGCTGGTCTTTGTTGCTGCCCATGAACGACATCACCGGGCGCGGGTCGTCGCCGGGCTGTTCCTGCATCACCGAGTAGTCCAGCGTGCGGCCGTCGATGCGCGGCGGCGTGCCGGTCTTCAGCCGGTCCACCACGAAGCGGCCGTCGCGCAGCTTGTGCGCCAGCGCGGTCGAAGGCGGATCGCCCATGCGGCCCGCCGCGTACTGGGTTTCGCCGATGTGGATTTTCCCGGCGAGGAACGTCCCCGCCGTGAGAACGACCGCCGGCGCGTGGAAGCGCAGGCCGGTGTTGGTGATCGCGCCGCGCACCGCGTCATGTTCGATGACCAGATCGTCGACGGCGGCCTGGAACACGGTCAGGTTGTCCTGCGTCTCCACCGCGCGGCGGACGAAGGCGCGATACAGCGCGCGGTCCGCCTGGCAGCGCGTGGCGCGCACCGCCGGGCCCTTCGACGCGTTGAGCGTGCGCCACTGGATGCCGGCGGCGTCGGCGGCCTTCGCCATGATCCCGCCGAGCGCATCGATCTCCTTGACCAAGTGGCCCTTGCCGATGCCGCCGATGGCCGGGTTGCAGCTCATCGCGCCGACGGTGTCGATGCTGTGGGTCAGCAGCAGCGTGCGTGCGCCGGCGCGGGCGGACGCCAGCGCGGCTTCGGTGCCGGCGTGGCCGCCGCCGATCACGATCACGTCGAAACTGTAGAAGGACTCGCTCATCGGGGAATTATCGCGCGTCGGGCGAAGCGCCCGCGTTTCGGCGCGATCCGGACGGCGCGCAAGGTTGGCACGCTTCCTGCTTTGTACTTGGCAGCACTCGGCGTGGCACGCCAGCAGGCGATGGTCGGACTGAACAGGGGCCGATCTTGCGTGCGTCGGGGAAGCTCGGGGGCCGGGTGTCGGGGGACATCCGGCCCTCTTTTTTCGTCTTCGATCCGGCTGCGCGCCTTGGCTGCCGCGGCTTGCGCGGCGCGCGCATGCGTCTTGCGCGGAAGCGAGAAGCGCCGGTGCCCGCAGGACGAGACGGAACAGGGGGGATCCGGAGAATCCCGCCAGGCACCGGCGCGGCTAGAGTAGCGCGATCCGGCGCGAAGTGACGCCCTCGGTCAACCTCGCGACAATCCGCGGTTCAGCCTGTGAACGGCATCACGCTTTCGCGTGGCGTTGCGAAAATCCGCATGCAAATCCGCACCTTGCGACGCGTTCCGGACCGATCCGCGGCATGCGCTAGCATGCGGCGATGACGACTCCCGATCTTCCAGCGCCGCGCTTCGACGACGTCCTCGCCGCCGCCGCGCGCATCGCCCCGCACGCGCACGCCACGCCGGTATTGCATTCGCGCGCGCTCGACGCCGAAGCCGGCGCGGCGCTGCGCTTCAAGGCCGAACATCTACAGCGCATCGGCGCGTTCAAGTTCCGCGGCGCGTGCAACGCGGTATTCGCGCTGGACGCCGCGCAGGCCGCGCGCGGCGTGGTCACGCATTCCTCCGGCAACCATGGGGCGGCGCTGGCGCTGGCGGCGCAGCTGCGCGGCATTCCCTGCCACGTGGTGGTGCCGGAAGGCGCGGTGCGGGCGAAGCTCGCCGCCATCGAACACTACGGCGCGCGGCTGCACCACTGCGCGCCGACGATCCGGGCGCGCGAAGACACCTGCGCGCGGGTGCAGGCCGACACCGGCGGCACCGTCGTGCATCCGTACACCGATCCGCGGGTGATCGCCGGCCAGGGCACCGCCGCGCTGGAGCTGCTGACCGCGCAGCCCGATCTCGACGCGCTGGTGGTGCCGTTGGGCGGCGGCGGGCTGGCGGCCGGCACGGCGCTGGCGATGCGCGCGCTGGCGCCGGGCTGCGACCTGTTCCTGGCCGAACCCGAAGGCGCGGCCGACGGCGCGCGCTCGTTCGCGCGCGGCGCGCTGGATCACGATTTCGTGCCCGACACCGTCTGCGACGGCCTGCGCGGCACCCTCGGCGCGATCAACTTCGACCTGCTGCGCGCGGCCGACGCGCGAGTGCTGACAGTGGACGACGCGCGCACCGTCGCCGCGATGCGCCTGCTGTGGACACGCACCAAGCAGCTGGTGGAGCCGTCGTCCGCCGTCGCGCTGGCGGCGGTGCTGGCGCAGCGCGAACGGTTCGCCGGACGCAGGGTCGGCATCCTGCTGTCCGGCGGCAACGTGGATCTGGACGCCCTGCCGGCGCTGCTGGCCCTCGCGGCCTGAGCGTCAGTCCAGCGCCAGCGGCGCGGCCTGCGTGCGCGTTGCGTCCGGCGAGGCGGCGGCGGGCTGGCGCGGGATCCACAGCGTGAACACCACCTCGCCGTCCACGTTCGCCGCGCCGACCTCGCCGCCGTGCGCGCGCACGAACTGGTCGACGATGTAGAGCCCCAGCCCCAGCCCGCTGCTGGCGTGGAAGCTGCTCTTGAACGGCTCGAACAGGCGCGGCAGCAGCGCGTCGTCGATGCGGCCGCGGTTGCGCACCCGCACCCGCAACCGGTCGGCATCGCCGCCATCCAGGTGCACCGACACCCGCGCGTCGTCGGCATGGCGCACCGCGTTGCCCACCAGGTTGGACAGCACCTGGGTCATGCGGTCGGCGTCGAAGCGGCCGCACAGCGCGCCTTCGCGCACCACCTCCACCGCCACTCCGGGCGCGGACTGGCGGAACTCCTCCACGACCTCCTCGGCCACCGCGCGCAGGTCGCCCTCCTGCGGTTCGAGCCGCAGCACGCCGGAGCGGATCTTCGAGAAGTCCAGCAGCTGCGCGATCATCCGCGCCATGCGGTGAGCACTGTCGAGGATGCGCCCGGCGATGCGCCCGCGGTCGGCCTCCGGCGGCATCAGGTCCAGCGATTCGGCGCACAGGCTGATCACCGACAGCGGCGTGCGCAGGTCGTGGGTCATCACCGCGATCATGGTTTCGTTGAGCGCCAGCGCGCGCGCCAGGCGCTCGTTGCTCTGCCGCATCAGCTCGCGCTGCCGGGCCATCTCCACGAACACCCGCACCTTGCTGAGGATGACGTGCGGCTCCACCGGCTTGTACAGGAAGTCCACCGCGCCGCTGTCGTAGCCCTGGAACATCCGGTGCGGATCGCGCGGCGAGGCGGTGAGGAAGATGATCGGCACCTCGCGGGTGCGGTTGGAGCCGCGCATCAGCTCGGCCAGGTCGAAGCCGTTCATCTCCGGCATGTTGACGTCCAGCAGCGCCACCGCGATGGAATGCGTCAGCAGCAGCTCCAGCGCCTGCGCGCCGGAGCCGGCGGTCAGCACCGACAGGCCCTCGCCCTCCAAGATGGCGCGCATCGCCAGCAGGTTCTGCGGCACGTCGTCGACGATCAGCACATTGGCCTGCGGCAGCGTCGATTCCGCCTGCGTAAGATTCATCGGCACACCCCTGACAGTTGCTGGATCATCTGGCGCAGCGTGAGCACGGCGTCCGCGCCGGCGCTTTCCAGCGCCGCGGCCGGCATCACCGGCATCTCCGCCTCGTCGGGATCCTGGACCCACACCCTGCCGCCCGCATGGCGGACGGCGACCGCGCCCCGCGCGCCGTCGGCGCTGGCGCCGGTCAGCACGATCGCCAAGAGCTCGTGGCGCCAGACGTGCGCGGCGGATTCGAACAGCACGTCGATCGACGGCATCGAATACAGCTGCGGTGCGTCCACCGACAGCGCGACGTGTCCGGCGTCCTCCACCATCAGGTGGTAGTCCGGCGGCGCCAGCAGCACCTGCCCGGGCGCGATGGGCTGCTTGTCCTCGGCTTCCGCCACCGGCAGCGCGGCGGCGCTCGCCATCAGCTCCGCCAGCAGGCTGGGACGCTCGCGCGGCAGGTGGATCACCACCAGCACCGCACACGGCAGGCTGGCCGGCAGGCCGGCGAGCAGGGTGCGCACCGCCACCACGCCGCCGGCGGACGCGCCGATCACGATGGCCTTGGGCGGCGGCTGCAACAGGGTCATGCCCGCTTCCGGAACAGTTTCTGGGCGGCGACCAGCGGCTCGAACGCGTCGGCGTTCGCGCCGAAGCGCAGCGACTCCTTGCTGCCCAGGCCGAGGAAGCCGCGGTGCACCAGCGCGTCGCGGAACAGGCCGACGGCCCGATCCTGCAAGCCGGCGTTGAAGTAGATCAGCACGTTGCGGCAGGACACCAGGTGCACTTCCGAGAACACCGCGTCGGTCGCCAGGCTGTGGTCGGCGAACACCGCGTGCTTGCGCAGCCGGCGGTCGAACACCGCGCGACCGTAGGCGCTGCTGTAGTAGTCCGACAGCGAGCCGGTGCCGCCGGCCGCCTGGTAGTTGCGGCTGAAGCCCGCCACCCGGCTGCTCTCGTAGGTGGCGGCCTCGCCGGCGCGCAGCGCCTGCGGATTGATGTCGGTGGCGTAGATCAGGGTGCGTTCCAGCAGCCCTTCCTCGGCCAGCAGGATGGCGAGCGACCAGACTTCCTCGCCGGTGCTGCAGCCGGCCACCCAGATCTTGATCGACGGATAGGTGCGCAGGATCGGCACCACGTGCACGCGCAGCGCCAGGAAGTAGGCCGGGTCGCGGAACATCTCCGAAACCTGCACGGTGAAGAACGGCAGGGTCTGGGCGAACGCCTCCGGCTCGTGCAGGACCAGGTGCTGCAAATCGGCCACGCGCGCGCAGTCCAGACGCTGCATGGCCTGACGCACGCGGCGGCGCACCGAGGCCATCGCGTAGTCGCGGAAGTCGTGGTGGTAGCGCTGGAACACGGCTTCCAGCAGCAGCCGCACCTCCAGGTCGAACAGCGCCTCCTCGTTCACGGCCGCGAGCACCACACCCGGCACAGCGAGACCAGCTTGTCGACCTCGATGGGCTTGGCGATGTAGTCGTTGGCGCCGGCGTCGAAGCAGCGCTGGCGGTCGTCGCTCATCACCTTGGCGGTGAGCGCGATGATCGGCAGCTCGGCCAGCCGCGGCTGCGCGCGGATCCGGCGCATCGCTTCCAGCCCGTCCATCTCCGGCATCATGATGTCCATCAGCACCAGGTCGAACTCCTGCTGCTCCAGCGATTCCAGCGCCTCGCGGCCGTTGCGCGCGATCTCCAGCCGCACGCCCATCGGCTCCAGCACGCTGGACAGGGCGAAGATGTTGCGCACGTCGTCTTCCACCAGCAGCACGCGGCGGCCGTCCAGCGTGCTGTCGCGGCGGCGCGCCTCGGCCAGCAGGCGCTGCTGGTCGCTCGGCAACTGCGCCTCGACGCTGTGCAGGAACAGGGTGACCTCGTCCAGCAGCCGCTCCGGCGAGCGCGCGCCCTTGATGATGATGCTCTTGGAGAAGCGCCGCAGGCGCTGCTCCTGCTCGCGCCCGAGCGCGCGGCCGGTGTAGACGATGACCGGCGGCGCCGACTCGCCGTGCCGCTGGGCGATCTGCTCCAGCAGCGCGTCGCCGCTGCCGTCGGTCAGCGCGAGATCGGTCACCACGCAGTCGAACGGCGCGCCGGCCAGCGCCTGGCGCGCCTCGTCCGCGCTGCCGACGGCGTCGATGGTCAGCCCTTCGCGCGCCAGCAGCTCGCACAGGCTGGCGCGCAGCTCGGCGTCGTCCTCCACGATCAGCAGGCGCTGGCTGCCGCGCCGGCTGCGCGACTCCAGTTCGCGCAGCGCGCCGCTCAGCATCTCGCGCGTGGCCGGCTTGCGCAGGTAGCCGACCGCGCCCATTTCCAGCGCGAGCTGGGTGCGATCCAGCGCCGACACCACGTGCACCGGGATGTGGCGGGTGGCCGGGTTGCGCTTGAGCCGTTCCAGCACGCCCAGGCCGGAGCCGTCGGGCAGGCCGATGTCCAGCAGGATGCCGCAGGGCGCCAGCTCGCCGGCCAGCGCGATCGCTTCCTCCGCGCTGGCGGCGACCACGCAGTCGAAGTCCAGCTCGTGGGCGATGTCCACCATCGCGGTGGCGAACACGCGCTCGTCCTCCACCACCAGCACCAGCCGGCCCGGCCGGGCGCGGCAGGAACGATCGTCCGGCACCAGCCCCATGGCCGGCACCTCGCGCGGTTCCGGCGCGGGCCGCGCGGGCTTCGCCGGCTTGTTCGCGCGGGCCGCGGGCAACGCGGCGGCAGGCGCGGGTGCGGGGGCAGGCGCGTGATGGGGCGCGGGCACGTGGACCACCGGCGCCTGCGCGGCCGCGCTCATGTCGGCCGGCACCTCCAGGGTGAAGCAGCTGCCTTCGCCCGGCGTGCTGCGCACGGTCAGGGCGCCGCCCATGCGCAGGGCGAGGTCGCGCGAGATCGACAGCCCCAGCCCGGTGCCGCCGAAGCGCCGGCTGGTGCTGCCGTCGGCCTGGCGGAACGCCTCGAAGATCACGTCCTGCTGTTCGTCGGGAATGCCGATGCCGGTGTCGCACACCACGAACGCCAGCCGTCCTTCCGGACGCGTTTCCAGCCGCAGCGACACCTCGCCCCGGTCGGTGAACTTGATCGCGTTGGCCAGCAGGTTCTTGAGGATCTGCTTCAGGCGCTGCGCATCGCCGACGGCCGTGGCGTCGAAATCGCCTTCGATGCGCAGGCCGAGGCCCTTCTGCGCGGCCAGCGGCTGGAAGGTGTCGCGCAGGCGCGTCGCCACCCACTGCAGGTCCAGCGGTTCGGCCGCCAGCTCCACGTGCCCGGCCTCGATCCGCGACAGGTCGAGGATGTCGTTGATGAGGGTCAGCAGGTCGTTGTTGGAGGCGTAGATGGCGCTGGCGTAGCGCACCTGCTCCTCGGTCAGCGTGCCCGGCTTGTTGTCGGCCAGCAGCTTGGCCAGGATCAGCGCGCTGTTGAGCGGCGTGCGCAGCTCGTGCGACATGTTGGCCAGGAACTCGGACTTGTAGCGGCTGGCTTCGGCCAGCGCCTGCGCGTTGCGCTCCAGGTCGGCCTGCGCGGCCAGCAGGATGCGCCGCTGCGACTCCAGCTCGTGGGTGCGCTCCTCCAGGTGCACGTTGGTCTGCTCCAGCTCCGCCTGCTGCGCCTCCAGCGTGGCCTGCGACTGCTGCAGCGAGGAGCTCTGTTCCTCCAGCTCCTCGTTGGCGACCCGCAGTTCTTCCTGCTGCGCCTGCAGCTCGGCGCTCTGGCGCTGGGTTTCTTCCAGCAGGTCGATCAGCTTCTGGCGGACGTCGGCGGCGCGCAGCGCCACGCCGATCGGTTCGCCGGCGGCGCGGATCAGCTTCAGCGCCAGCCGCGGCGACACCGACTGCCCGTCCATGCGGCCCAGTTCGAACGCGCCGGTGATCTCGCCTTCCACCGTCACCGGCGCCAGCAGCAGTTCGCCCGGCGCGCTGGTGCCCAGGCTGCTCGCCAGCACCAGGTGCGAGGCCTGCACCGGCGCGATGCGCTGGGCGCGCCCGTTGCGCACGATCTCGGTCAGCACGCCGTCGCCGAGGCGCAGGTTGCGCGGCTGGTTGGGCGGCATCGCCAAGCCGCCCACCAGCGTCAGCCCGCTCTCGGTGCTCCGGTACAGCGCGCCCACCGGCGCGTCCAGGCGCGTGCCCAGCACCGCGAGCGCGTTGTGCGCCAGCGCGTCCGGCGTCTGGGTGCCGCGCAGGGCCACCATCAGCTCGGTCAGGCTTTCCTCCAGCCACAGCGCCTCGCGCGCGTCCTCCCGCGCCAGCAGCGCATTGCGCACCACCCAGGCCATCACCCAGCAGCCGGCTCCGCCGGTGAGGCGGTTGACGTTGGACATGAACGGGTCGACGCCGTCCGGCGACATCCAGCTGCCCGCGATCAGCAGAATCGAGGCGATGGCCGCCACCGCCAGCGGGGCGCCGGAGCGCGCCTGGAAGATGGTCAGCGCCACCGCGACGAAGTACAGGCACCACTCCGCATAGCCGAGCGGGGTGACCGCATCCAGCAACAGGGTGAACGCCAGGGTCAATCCGATGGCGATCCAGACGGCTTGCTGGCGTGCTTCCTGGGAGATCATGCATGCATCCGGCGGAGAAAACGGCCTAGCCTAACCGCATCGCGTCGACGCGGGCTTCATCCTCGGTCTGATCGCCGCGCCATGCCTGCGCGCGCGGGTCGCATGCCGCATCCAGCGCGAGCTTCTTTCCAAGGGATGCCGACGACCGCCGGCATCCCGAATCGGCTTGCGCTACGTCCGGCGGCGGATCGGAATCCGCGACACCGGCACCGCCACCAGATCGGCGCCGCCTTCGCGGATCGGCGCGCCGGGCTCCGGCGCCCAGGCCATCGCGCTGATGATTTCCCAGGTCGCCGGCAGGCCGGCGTCGACGCGATGCGTTTCATACGCGGCGGCGGCGGCGGCGAAGCGCCCGCGCCCGGTCAGGGTGGCGCGGCGCGAGGCCAGCGCGTTGGTCGCGCCCAGCGCGCGCAGCTCGTGCATCAGCGCGGGCATGTCCGGGTACAGCGTGACCTCCTCGTCGCGGTCCACCACCGGCTGGAAGAAGCCGGCGTTGACCAGCGCATCGCCGATGCCGGCGGTGTCCACGAACGGGCTGACGTGCGGCGCGGCGTCGGCCTGCGCGAACGCACCGCGCAGTTCCCACAGCGTTTCCGGGCCGAAGGTGGAGAACAGCAGCAGGCCCTGCGGCTTGAGCGCGCGGCGGAAGCCATTGAGCACCGCGTCGAGGTCTTCCACCCATTGCAGGCACAGGTTGGAGAAGATCACATCCACGCTGCCCTCGGCCAGCGGCAGGCGGCGCGCGTCGGCGCAGACCTGCACCGGCGCGCGCGCGAACGGGTTGGACAGCCAGCGCGCCGCCGGCTTCGACGCGGCGCGCGCCTGCCGCAGCATCGGCAAGGCGAGGTCGAACGACAGGATTTCCGCCTTCGGCCAGCGCTTTTGCAGCAGCGCGCTGGCATGGCCGGTGCCGCAGCCGAGGTCGAGCACGCGGCGCGGCGGCTCACGCTTCAGGGCGGGATCGTCGAGGTAGTCCAGCGATTCGATCAGCCGCGCCTCGGCCAGCCGCTGCAACTGCGCCACGGCGTCGTAGCCGGCGGCGGAGCGCGAGAAGGCGCGGCGGACTTGTCTGGCGTCAAACAGAGGTGCGGTCATTGCACATTCCCGTCATCTGGCCCTTGCTCGTCATTCCCGCGAAGGCGGGCCGCTTCTGACAGACGAAGGTCTGTCCCTTCCAGCTCTTGCGGTTGCCCTTGGGAATCAAACGCTGGATTCCCGCCTTCGCGGGAATGACGGTTGGAAACATCAAGAAAGTCCAGCAGCGCATCCGCCACTTCATCCGCATGGGTCAGGAACGGTGCATGGCCAGCATGCTCGATCTGCACGAAGCGCGCGTCCGGCGCGATCGCGGCGCACGCCTGCATCGCCGCCGGGTTGACCAGCCGGTCGCGACGTCCGCCGATCCACAGGCTGGGCACGCGCAGCGCCGGCAGCGCGTCGCGCAGGTCGCTGGCCTGCAAGACCCGCAACCCTTCCGCCAGCACGCGCGGCGAGGGCTCGCCGTGCGCCAGCACCGCGTCGCGCAGCATCCGCAGCTCCTCGCGCATGCGGTCGGAGCCGAAGGCTTCCAGCGCGATGAAGCGGTCGATGGTGCCCTGCCAGTCGGCGCGCAGGCCGGCGGCGAAGCCGAGGAAGACGTTCGCCGGCATGCCTTCCGGCCAGTCGTCGGCGACCACGAATTTCGGCGTGGCGCAGACCATCGCCAGCGCGGGCACGCGCGCCGGCTGCGTCGCCGCCGCATGCAGCGCGATCAGGCCGCCCAGCGACCAGCCGCACCACGGCGCCTCCGGCAACGCGTCGAGCAGCGCCTGCGCGCAGGCGTCCAGTTCCAGCGGCACGCCGCAGTCGCGGTTGTGGCCGTGGCCGGGCAGATCGACCACGTGCAGGGTGCGGTGCGCGCGCAGGCGTTCGACCAGCGGTGCGAAGATGCCGCCGTGCATCGCCCAGCCGTGCAGCAGCACCAGCGGCGGGCCGTTGCCGATCACGTCGACGTGCAGGCTCATGGATTGCGCTCCTTCGCCAGTGCGGCGGTCACTTCCTGCGTGTGTGCGCCCAGCTTGGGCGACGGGCGATCCAGCGCCAGCGTTGCTCCCGAGAACCGGATCGGCGTGCGCACGCCGGGAATGCGCCCATCCGCCATGTCCGCCGCATCGAGATCGAAGCGCAGGCCGCGATGGCGCACCTGCGGATCGTCGAACACCTCGGCGACGCTGTTGATCGGCCCGGCCGGCACGCCCTGCGCTTCCAGCTTCGCCAGCACGTCGTCGCGCGAACTGCGCGCGAACGCATCGGCCAGCAGCGGCACCAATACGTCGCGATGTCGCACGCGATCCGCATTGGTGGCGAAGCGCGAATCGTTCGCCAGCTGCAGCACGTCCAGCACGTCGCACAAGCGCGCGAACTGCGCGTCGTTGCCCACCGCCAGCATCAGCGCGCCGTCGCCGGCGGCGAACGCCTGGTACGGCACGATGTTGGGATGCGCGGTGCCCATGCGCGTCGGCGACGCGCCGGAGACGAGGTAATTCATCGCCTGGTTCGCCAGCATCCCGACCATCGAATCCAGCAGCGCGATGTCGATGTGCTGGCCGCGCCCCGTGCGTGCGCGCTGTAGCAGCGCGGACTGGATGGCGATGACGCCGTGCTGTGCGGCGAACAGGTCGGCGAAGGCCACGCCGATCTTCTGCGGGCCACCTTCCGGTTCGCCGGTCAGCGACATGATCCCGCCCATCGCCTGGATCATCGCGTCGTAGCCGGCGCGCGCCGCGTACGGGCCGTCCTGGCCGAAGCCGGTGATCGAGCAATAGACCAGGCGCGGGTTGAGCGCGTGCAGGCTGGCGTAGTCGAGGCCGTATTTCGCCAGCGCGCCGACCTTGAAGTTCTCGACGAACACGTCGGCGCCGGCGGCGAGATCGCGCACCAGCGCGCGGCCCGCCTCGCCGCGCAGGTCGGCCACCACCGAGCGCTTGCCGCGGTTGCAGGCGTGGAAATAGGCGGCATCGCCCTCGCTGCCGTCTGCGTTGCGGACGAAGGGCGGCCCCCAGCGGCGGGTGTCGTCGCCTTCCGGCGCTTCCACCTTGACCACGTCGGCGCCCAGGTCGGCCAAGGTCTGGCCGATCCATGGGCCGGCCAGGATCCGCGCCAGTTCCACCACCTTCAGCCCCGCCAGCGGGGCGTCGTTGCTGCTGCTCAAAACTGCACCTTGCGATGACGGCGTCCGGCGCGGCGGCGGGACGGCCGAATGTCCGATCCGCGAGAAGCCCTCGCCCATCGCCCCCTCGGAAACGGGGGTGCATGGAGGTCGGCGTTCGACGGATCAACGTCTCGGGTTCCCGCCTTGGACCGGCATTCGCCTGTCAGAGCGGCGCGGGAACGACGAGCCAGAAACCCTGCGGAATACCGCACTAGTGTGGGACGAAGGCCGGGACCTGTCGAGGCGCGGCGCGGGCCGCCACCGCCGCTGGCACCAGTCCATGTTTCAATCTGGCCCTATGACAGCCCCCGGCGCCCCCGCAGTCTGGCAAGCGAGCCAAGGAGCCCCGCCGTGACCGACAACGCCAACCTGCTGCAACGCCGCAACGCCGCCATCCCGCGCGGCGTCGGCACCGCCATGACCGCCTTCGCCGACCGCGCCGAAAACGCCGAGCTGTGGGACGTGGAGGGCCGCCGCTACGTGGATTTCGCCGGCGGCATCGCCGTGCTCAACGTCGGCCACCGGCATCCGAAGGTGATGGCGGCGGTGCGCGACCAACTGGAGCGCTTCACCCATACCGCCTTCCAGGTCAACGCCTACGAGTCCTACGTCACGCTGGCCGAGCGCCTCAACGCGCTGGCGCCGATCGACGGCCCGGCCAAGACCCTCCTGTTCTCCACCGGCGCGGAAGCCGTGGAGAACGCGATCAAGATCGCCCGCGCCGCCACCGGCCGGCAAGCGGTGGTCGCCTTCGGCGGCGGCTTCCACGGCCGCAGCTTCATGGCGATGGCGCTGACCGGCAAGACCGCGCCGTACAAGAAGGGCTTCGGCCCGCTGCCCGGCGGCGTGTACCACCTGCCGTTCCCGGTCGCGCATGCCGGCATCGACATGGCGCGCAGCCTGCAGGCGCTGCACGACCTGTTCAAGGCCGACGTCGCCGCCGAGGAGATCGCCGCGATCATCGTCGAGCCGGTGCAGGGCGAAGGCGGCTTCAACGCCGCGCCGCCGGAGCTGCTGCAGGCGCTGCGCGGCATCGCCGACGCCCACGGCATCGTACTGATCGCCGACGAGGTGCAGACCGGCATCGGCCGCACCGGGCGGATGTTCGCGATGGAGCATTCCGGGGTGAAGCCGGACCTGATCGTCACCGCCAAGTCGCTGGGCGGCGGGCTGCCGCTGTCCGGCGTGATCGGCCGCGCCGCGCTGATGGACGCGCCGGCGCCGGGCGGGCTCGGCGGCACCTATGCCGGTTCGCCGCTGGCCTGCGCCGCCGCGCTGGCGGTGCTGGACGTGTTCGAGGAGGAGCGCCTGCTCGACCGCGCGGATGCGCTGGGCGCGCGCGTCGTCGCCAGGCTCGACGCGTGGACGCAGCGCGGCGACCTGCGCCCGATCGGCCACATCCGCGGGCTGGGCGCGATGATCGCCTTCGACCTGCTGCGCGAGCGCGGCGGCGTCGAAGTCGATCCGGCCGCCACCCAGGCCGTGCTCAAGCGCGCGCATGCGCTGGGCCTGATCCTGCTCGGCTGCGGCAGCCAGGGCGAGGCGATCCGCCTGCTGTTCCCGCTGACCATTCCGGACGCGGTGCTGGACGAGGGCATGGCGCTGCTGGAGCAGGCGCTGGCCGCGGACGGGGCCGGCTGAGCCGCCCGCGCCCGCGATGAAGGCCGAACCGCGCGCGCTCGATCCGCTTCGCCTTGCGCTGGATCCGGCCGCGCCGCTCAGCCTGCAGCAGCAGCTGCGGCAAAAACTCGTCGATGCCATCCATCGCGGCGTGCTGCGGCCCGGCCAGCGGCTGCCGTCCTCGCGGCAATTGGCGGAGCGCATCGGCGTCTCCCGCAACACTGTCAGCCTGGCCTTTGATGCGCTGCTGGCCGAAGGCTATCTGGCCAGCCGCGCGCGCAGCGGCATCTATGTGGCTGCCGACATCGCCGGCACCCGCATCGGCGCGGGCCGGCGGCGTCCCGCGCCGGAATCGCCGCTGGCCGCGCGGCTGCCGCCGGCGACCGACGACGCCGGCTTCCGCGCCCCGCAACACTGGCACCGCTTCCCGTTCCCCTTCATCGACGGCTGCGTCGACGCCGAACTCACGCCCGCACCGGAATGGGGCGAGGCGATCCGGCTGGCCGGTTCGCGCCACGAAGTCCTGCAATGGCACCGCGAAAGCGGCGACGCCGACGACGCCATGCTGGTCGAGGAAGTGCGCGGCAAACTCCTGCCGATGCGCGGCATCCAGGCCGGCGCCGACGAAGTGCTGATGGCGACGTCCTGCGGCCACGCTTTGCAACTGGCAGGCGACCTGCTGGTGCGGCGCGGCACGCCCGTCGTATTGGAACGCCCCGTCGATCCCGCCTTCGAGCGCCGCCTGCGCGAGCGCCACGCCGACATCGCCTTCCTCGATCCGGAACTTGCCGCAGCGCTGCCGGAAGGCGCGGTGGTCGTCACCAGCGCGCGCCGCGGCATCGCCGCCGGCTCGCCTTGGCCGGCCCGCCTGCTGGCGCGCATCGCCGAAGCCGACGGCGTGCTGATCGAACACGACATCCCCGCCGGCGTGCAGGACGGCGGTCGCGTCGCGCCCGCCCTGCGCGCCTTCGATACCCAGGGCCGGGTGGTGTACGTGGGTGGCCTCGCGCCGGCGGTGTCCTGCGGCGAACCGCCCGGCGTGCTGGCCGCTTCCGCCGACTTCATCGACCGCGCCCGCCAGCTGCGCCGCAACCAGGGCACTGCGCCGCCGCGGGTGATGCAGCGCGCCTGGGCCTACTTCATCGGCCTCGGCCACTACTCGGCCGGGCTGGTCCGCGCCGGGCGCGTGCTGGCCGAACGCCGCACCGCGCTGCGCGACGCGCTCAACCACTACCTGCACCAGCGCGTCAGCATCGAAACCTTCCCGGGCGCCAGCGCCTACTGGGTCAGCGTGCCCGCCGGCATCGACGCGCGCGAACTGGCGCGGCAGGCGGCGGCGATCGGCGTGCTGGTGGAACCCGGCTGCCACGCGGACGGAAGCGACGCCCTGTGCATGGGCGTCACGGGCATCGACGCCAGCCGCATCCGCGACGGCGTGCGCAGCCTGGCGCGGCTGCTGCGCGGCGACCTCTCGCCGTCCTCGCGCCGGATCGAGGACGAGGCGATCCCGCCGCTGCAGGGCAAGGCGCTGCGCCGCGCGGTGGCCGGCGCATCCCTGCTCTACAGCACCGTGTACGGCGAACCCTGCACCCTCGAAATCCACGCCGACGGCAACCTCGCCGGCACCGCCGGCTACGACGGCGAGGACTGCGACCGCGGCCACTGGTGGATCGAAGGCGACCGCTGGTACCGGCAATGGCAGCAGTGGGCCTACGGCGAAGCCTCGGGCTACGCGCTGGTGGTGGACGGCGACCAGCTGCGGCTGTACGGCGAGGACGGGTTCCTGGCGGATACGGCGGTGCTGTTGCAGCCGGTGAAGCGGCGGGGCAAGGCCAGCTAATCCGCTGACGCGCTGCCGCACGGGAAAGGCGGGACGCACGGCGCTGTCTCCATCGAATCCCGCAGCCCCTCGAACTATCCCAGCAACTCGGCCACGCGCTTCGCCGTCGCTTTCGCCGACGCCGGGTTCTGCCCGGTCACCAGACGGCCATCCGCGACGACGTGCGGAACGAACGGCAGCAACGCCTTGTCGTAGCGGGCGCCGCGCCGCTTCATTTCCTCCTCGGCGTCGTAGGGCATCTTCTTCGCGACGCCGGCGAGGATTTCCTCCCGCCACGAAAACCCGGTGACGCGTCGCCCGGCCACCAGCAGCGTGCCGTCCGACAGCGTGGTGTTCAGCAGGCCGCAGTAGCCGTGGCAGACCGACGATACGATCCCGCCGCGCTCGAAGATGTCGCGGGCGATGCGTTGCAGGCCTGGATCGTCCGGGAAATCCCACATGACGGCGTGCCCGCCGGTGAAGTAGATGGCGTCGAAGCCGGCCGGGTCGATGGCGTCCGGGCTGGCGGTCCGCGCGAGCAATGCCATGCGCGCCGGATCGTCGAGCCATGCTTTGGTGGACGCATCGGCCAGCGGCCATTTCAGCGAACGCGGCTCCAGCGGAACAACACCGCCCTTCGGGCTGACCAGCCGTTGCGCGAAGCCCCGCTGTTCGAAGACCTGCCAGGCATGCGTCAATTCCGACAGCCACAGGCCGGTCGGGTCGGACGGATCGGCGTAGTGGGAGACGTTGGTGACGACGTGCAGGATGCGTCTGGTCATCTGGAATCACCGCTTCGTCGGGAATCGATACCCGACTTTAGGATTGAAGCCCGCTTGAAGGTCAAGCCGGCGCAAGCGGCATCAGGCGCCGCGAGCGGGTTTGCGGCGCGGCGATGCGGTGCCCTGGCTGCGCAGCCGATCCAGCACGCGCTTGCTGTTGTCCGCGCAGGCGATGCCGACCGGCCGGCGCTCGATGCCGTCGATGGCCGCGAACAGACGCGCCTTGTTCTGCCTGAGGCGCTTCTGCATCGCGTCGATCTCGGCCACCTTGGCGCGCAGCGCCCGCAGCAGCTCGCCGTGGTCCCAGCGGCCGTCGCCGACCGGCAGCAGGTGGCGGATCTGCTCCAGCGAGAAACCGGCGCGCTGGGCGGCGTCGATCATCTCCAACAGCGATGCCGTTCCGGGCGGGTAATCGCGATAGCCGTTGGCCCTGCGCGGCGCGGGTTTGATCAGCCCGGACGCTTCGTAGAAGCGGATGCGCGAGGCCGCAAGGCCGGTCAGCTTCGCCAGTTCCCCGATTCTCATGCCCGCGCTCCGACCGCATTGACCTTGAAGCCGGCTTCAATCTTATAGTCGAACGACGCGTTGGATTTCGAGGTACGAGGATGCAAACGATATTGGGCGCGAACGGCCAGATCGCCGTCGAACTGGCGCGCGAGTTGCGGCGCGGCTACACCCGCGATGTGCGGCTGGTCAGCCGCCATCCGCGCAAGGTCGATGATGGCGATGCCGTGATGGCCGCCGACCTGCTCGACGCGGGCCAGACCGCCAGGGCCGTCGAGGGCAGCGCGATCGTCTATTTCACCGCCGGCCTGCCGCCGGACACCGCGCTGTGGGAACGGCAGTTCCCGACGATGCTGCGCAACGCGCTCGACGCCTGCCGCGCGGCGGGTGCGAAATTCGCCTACTTCGACAATACCTACATGTACCCGCAGGACGACCGGCTGCTGACGGAGGAGACGCCATTCGCGCCGGTCGGCCGCAAGGGCAAGATCCGCGCGGCGATGGCCGACATGGTGCTGGAGGAAATGGCGCGCGGGGAGATGCCCGTCGTCATTGCCCGCGCGCCCGAGTTCTACGGCCCGGGCAGGACGCAGGGCTTCACCAATACGCTGGTCATCGACAGGCTCAAGGCCGGCCGGGCGCCGCGCGTTCCGGTGCGCGACGACACGCGGCGCACGCTGATCTGGACGCCCGACGCGAGCCGCGGGCTGGCCGCCATCGGCAACGCGCACGATGCGTTCGGGCAGACCTGGCACCTGCCCTGCTGCGACGACCGGCCGACCTACCGGGAGTTCGCCGCGATGGCCTGCGAAGCCTTCGGGCGGTCCGTGTCCTACAGCGTCATCGGCAAATGGACGCTGCTCGCCGCCGGCCTGTTCTCGAAGCAGGTGCGGGAAATCCGCGAGCTGCTGCCCCGCTACGGGCAGGACAACCTGTTCGACTCCACCAAGTTCAAGCGCCGCTTTCCGCAGTTCGCGGTCACGTCCTATCGCGAGGGCCTCGACCGGATCGGCCGGGAAGCCGCCGGAACGTGATTGCCCGGCGCGCGGCGTTGCTTCTCACTGGCACAGGCTGCGAATGCGGTGCGCTTCCAGCGCCGCGTCCATCCACAATGGACTCTCGTCGTCGGAGAAGTAGTAGTAGGCGCCGCCGTTCGGCAATACCAGCAGCGTGATGCCGCCGAAGCCGGACAGGAACGGCACCCAGACGTCGCCCTTGCAGCCCGGCAGGCGCGCGCCGATGTCGTGGGCCCAGAAGCCGTTGTTGTAGCGGAAGCCGGGGAGCGCGACGAGGCCGCGATCATTCGGATCGCGTTGCAGCGCGGCGTCCAGTTGCGCCTGGTCCAGCACGGTCTGCGTGCGGCTTCCCGCAGCGAGGAATTGCGCGATCTTCGCCACGTCGTCGCGCAGCCACATCAGGCCCCAGCCGGCGAACGGCTGGCGCACGTCGTCGTAGCTGCGGCGGGTGTAGGCGGTGGTGGAGCCGACGTGCAGCGGGCGCAGCACGTCGGCGTAGACGAGGTCGTCGAAGAGGTCGGCCTCCGCGCCGCGCTTCTGTTTCAGCAGCGCGCTCATCGCGGTGCCGAGCAGGTAGGTGTCGCTGGTGTGATAGACCCAGCGCGCGCCGGGTGCGGCTTTGCGCGGGTAGTGGGTGCAGGCGTAGGCGATCTTGTCGGCGTGGCGTTCGGACTGGAACAGGCCGGTGGCGCTGCCGGTATCGGCGTCCTCGTCGCGCATGTAGGCGGCGCTGGCGTAGTGGCCAGTCACCATGTCCAGCGCGTTGCCGAAGCGCACGCCGTCCCAGCCGTTGGCGCAGGCCGGTACGTAGTCTTCGATCCGCGCATCGAATGCGCCCGGATACAGTTTTTCCAGGCGCATCATACCGAGGCCGGCAAACACGCTTTTCGCCAGCGAGTACGAGGGCACCACCAGCGATTCGCAATACGGATACGCGCCGTAACGGGTGGCGCAGCCGCCGGTGTAGTGGATGCCGTCGATGACGAAGCCGACCAGCGACATCTCGCGTGGGTCCTTGCCGTTGGGCGCGGCGAACTTCAGCGGGTCGATGCCGGGATAGTCTTTCGCCAGCGCGGCCAGCGGCTTGACCGGCAGGCGACCGACGATTTCCGCGCGGTAGTCGGCGATCAGCTTGTCCGCGCCGCTCACCGCCTGCGGCGTGTAACGCGCCGGCAGCAGGCCCCAGAAGTCCGCCTTGAAATAGGCGCAGGTCTCCGAAGCGATCTGGTAGCTCGCCTGCGAGACCGAACCGTCGTCCTTGAACAGGAACGTCAGCACGCCGTTGTGGATGCAGTTGGCATTCTTCTGCTGCAGCGCGAAAGGCAGCGCCGCGCGGCTGTAGCCGGCGTCGCCCGGCTCGTCCCAGACGCGGCCGGGGGACAGCACGAACTCCCAGTCGGGATGCGCGTTCGCCACCGAGTCGCGCCGTACTGGGATCAGATGGCTGCCAGCCTGCACCAGCTCGAAGTCGAAATCGGGCAGATGCCTGCGCGGGCTGTCGCCGGCGGCGCGATAGCGATCCACGTGCGCGAGGAAACCGCCACGCTCGGCCGCGCCGGACAGGCGCAGACGGCCTTCGAAGCGGTTGCGCGGCAATGTGGTCGAACTGTCCGGCTGCGGCGCGTAGTACGCGAAGTCCACCGGCTGGCCGGGATCGGCGCCGTGCATCAACATCTCGAAGCCCAGCGCACCGCGCGCGCCATCGCCCGCCGCACAGGCCGCCGACAGCGCCAGCAGCACCGCCATCGTCCAGCCGGATTGGGTGCATTGTTTCATCTGGTTCGATGTTCCGGCTGTTTGGCAGGCGATGGAAGGCGGTTCTTTTTGCTCGTCGTTCCCGCTTTCGCGGGCATGACGACCCGAAGGCTGTCTCCCTTCCCGCCGCAACCATAGCGCCAGTCCTGCGCATCAGATGGAGCCAGCGCGCCGGCATACGGCGGCGCTGGCGCCACTGGCACCACCCGTTTCCCGGAACTGGCCCCACACCGCGCGCGCCGCCGCGGCTACCGTCGCTCCATCGCAGGAGTCTGGGGAGCGCGTCTTGGAACACAGCGCAAGCGCGGGTGGGTTCGGCATCGCCGGGTTGCAGCTGGCCTACGGCCCGGGCGACAACCTGGAGCGCATCGGCGCGGAAGTGGCCGCGGTGGCCAAGCGCTTCCCGTGGGTGCGGATGGTGATGACCGGCGAGCTGTGCGGCTTCGGCGCCTCGCCGGAGTTCGCGCAGTGCATGCCGGGCGAAGCGGAGGGCTTCTTTCGCGATCTCGCGCGCAGGCACGATCTGTGGCTGGTGCCCGGCTCGCTCTACGAACGGCGCGGGGAGGCGGTGTTCAACACCACGCCGGTGATCGACCCGCGGGGCGAGGTGGTCGCGCGCTACCGCAAGGTCTTCCCGTTCGCGCCCTACGAGCGCGGCATCGCGTGCGGCGGCGAGTTCGTGGTGTTCGACGTGCCCGGCGCGGGCCGCTTCGGCATCTCGATCTGCTACGACATGTGGTTCCCGGAAACCACGCGTTCGCTGGCCTCGATGGGCGCGGAAGTGATCCTGCATCCGACCATGACCAACACCATCGACCGCGACGTCGAGGTCGCCATCGCCCGCGCCAGCGCCGCCACCAACCAGTGCTACTTCATCGACGTCAACGTGGCCGGCGATCTCGGCGTCGGCGGTTCGGTGATTTGCGGGCCGGGCGGCGAGGTGATCCACCAGGCCGGCAACGGGCGGGAAATCATCACCGTCGAGATCGACTTCGCCTACCTGCGCCGCTGCCGCGAACGCGGCTGGCAGGGCCTGGGCCAGCCGCTCAAGAGCTTCCGCGACAACCCGGTCGTCTACCCGGCCTACGGCGCCGGCCGCGCCGATTCCGACGCCCTGGCGCGGCTCGGCCCGCTCGAACGCCCGCAACGCGATTGACCGCCCGCCCATCCATCACGTCATTCTTTTCCCGGGGGAGATCACCATGACCACGCACCGCACCATCCACGCGCCGCGCCGCCTGTCGCTGCTGGCGCTCGCCATCGCCGCCGGCCTGGGCGCGCAGGCCGCCCATGCACAGGACGCCGCACCCGACCAGGACGCGCAGAAGAAAGCCGGCGTGACCGAACTGGAAACGGTCACGGTGACCGCGCAGGGCCGCGCGCAGGACATCCTCGACGTGCCCTACAACATCAGCGCGGTGTCCGGCGAGGCCATCGAGCAGGGCAACATCCTCGACAACGCCGAGCTGATGCGCGGCGTGGCCGGCGTCGGCGTGGTCGATCGCGGCGCGCGCAATTCCAGCGTGGTCAGCGGCATCCGCATCCGCGGCCTCAACGTGGACAGCTCCGCGCTGGGCGACTACGCGGTGTCAGCCGCGGCCACCGTCGCCACCTACGTGGACAGCACGCCGCTGTTCGCCAACTTCCTGCTCTCCGACATCGACCGGGTGGAAGTGCTGCGCGGCCCGCAGGGCACGCTGTACGGCTCAGGCGCGCTGGGCGGCGCGGTGCGCTACATCCTGCGCAAGCCGGATACTTCCGGCACCGAAGGCCGCGTGAGCCTGGGCCTGTCCAGCGTCGACGGCTCCGGCGGCATCGGTAAGTCCGGCTCGTTCACCTTCAACCTGCCGCTGTCGGACACCTTCGCATTGCGCGTGAACGGCACCCGCAACGACTTCCCGGGCGTCACCGACTACCGCAACGTCTACGCGCTCGACGTCGACGGCCTGCCGACTGCGCCGAACGGCGTGCTGGCCGACGATGCCGTTTACGAGAACCACAAGGACGCCGACACCGTCGAGCAAAGCCATGGCCGCATCGCGCTGCGCTGGACGCCGAACGAACGCTTCGACGCCACCCTGAGCTACACCGCGCAGGCCGACCGCTTCGGCGGCCGCCGCGGCACCAGCCTGGGCACCGACGGATGGGGCGATGCCTACGGCGACAACGAGATCGGCTCGGTGCAGCTGGAGCCGTCCAGCCGCCACGTCCACATGGCCGCGCTGGAAGCCAGCATCGACCTCGGTTTCGCCACCCTCACCTCCAGCACCTCGCAGTACGACCACAAGGGCGACATCGTCAGCGAGAACACCGGCTTCTACGCGCAGAACGGCTGGCTGGCGGCGTTCTACTACAACTACCCGCGCCCGCTGGCGACGGCGGTGCGCGACTACGGCGACAAGGCGCTGACCCAGGAGTTCCGGTTGGTTTCGAAGACGGGGAGCACCGTCGACTACGTGCTGGGCGCGTACTACCAGAAGCAGGATCGCAACAGCGGGCAGGACAGCTTCCTGCGCGGCTTCAAGCGCTGGTGGGACGCCTACAGCAACGACGCCTGGGGCCCCGGCTACGAGAACCTGATCGTCGACGACCAGGACTTCCATTACCGCACCAAGGAACACTTCAAGGAAACCGCGGTGTACGGCGAGCTGACCTGGCACGCCTCCGACACCGTGCAGTTCACCGGCGGCCTCCGCCACTTCCGCGTCGAGTCCGAGGCCAGCCAGACTATGCGGGTGAGCCCGTGGGCCGGCTCGGCGGCCAGCACTTCCACGGCGGACGAGTCGGCCGGCAAGACCCTGTTCAAGGCCAACGTGGCGTGGGCGTTCTCGCCGCGCAACCAGCTCTACGCGACCGTCTCCGAGGGCTTCCGACGCGGCGGCACCAACGGCACCCCGACCGCCGGCAACTTCGCCGAGGACCCGGCCTGGACGACCTACCGCGCCGACACCGTGCGCAACCACGAGATCGGCGTGAAGGGCGCGGTCGGCCGCCTCACCTACAACGCCGACCTGTTCTACGTGGACTGGAAGGACCCGCAGATCAACAGCTCCACGCCGCTCTGGGGCTTCTTCGCCGTGGCCAACGCGCAGAAGGCCAGCACCCGCGGCGTGGAACTCGAACTGGCCGGCAGCTTCGACAACGGCTTCGGCTATTCGCTGGGCTATGCCTACACCGACGCGAAGCTCGACGCCGACGCAGTCTCGCAGGACGGCACCTACACCTACGGCCTGAAGGGCATGGCCCTGCCCGGCGCGCCGAAGCACCGCTTCAACGCGTCCGGCAACTACAACATCGCGCTGGGCGAAGCCTGGCTGGTGCTGCGCGCCGACGCCTACTACCAGTCCGAGACCGAGAACGCGATGAGCCTGAGCCCGAAGTTCCAGCGCACGCTGGACGGGTTCGCTATCTTCAACGCATCGGCGACCTACAGCCGCGGCAACTGGGACACGACCTTGTGGCTGAAGAACATCGGCAACGAAGCGGGCGTGACCGGCGTCTACACCACCGAGTACATGGGCACTTCGCCCGCGCAGCACTATTTCGGCAACGGGTCGAAGGCACTGACCGCGCTGCCGCGCACCGTGGGCGTGACCGTCAGCTACCGCTTCTGAGGCATGGGCATGCCGTCCGCTGACGCCGCCATCACGCGCCAGCGGATGGAGGCCCTGCGCCGCGCCGAACTGGCGTTGCGGCAAGGCGATGCCGCCGCCTGCATCGCGGCGCTGCTGGCGCTGGCTGGCGAGGCGCAGGACGACCCGCGGCTGTTGCAGGAGATCGCCAGCCGCCTCGTCGCGCTGGGCCGGCACGAGGACGCCGGGCGCTGCAGCGCCCGCGCACTGGCGCTGCGCCCGGACGATCCCGAATACCTGTACAACCACGCCACCGCGCTGATCGCGCTGGGCCGACTGGACGAAGCGGAAGCCGCGCTGGACGCGGTGATCGCGAAAGCGCCCGGCGACGGCGACGCCTGGTACAACCGCGCCACGCTGCGCAAGCAGACGCCGACGCGCAACCACGTCGACGCACTGCGCGCGCAGTGCGCGGCCACGCCCGCCGCGTCGCCGATGCAGGTGCCGTTGCATTACGCCTTGGCGAAGGAACTGGAGGACCTCGGCGAACACGCGGCCGCATTCGCCGCGCTGAAGCAGGGCGCGGATGCGCGCCGGCGCGGATTGAGCTATCGCGTCGAGGACGATGTGGCGACGATGCGATTGATCGCCGACGCCTTCGACACCGATTTCTTCGCCCGCGATCATGTCGGCCATGACGACGCGCGTCCGCTGTTCGTCGTCGGCCTGCCGCGCAGCGGCACCACGCTGGTGGATCGCATCCTGGGTTCGCATTCGCGCGTCACCAGTCGCGGCGAAAGCACCGACCTGGCGATGGCGCTGATGCAATGCGCCGGCCCGGCCAGCGGCAAGGCCGAACTGGTGCGCAAATCCACCGCGCTGGATTTCCGCGCATTGGGCGAACGCTACTGCGCGCACCTGTCCGATGGCGACGCGCTGCGCCAGATCGACAAGACGCCGCTGAACATCCTCTACCTCGGCATCGTCGCCGCGGCGCTGCCGAACGCGCGCATCGTCCACCTGCGCCGCAACCCGATGGCCGCCTGCCATGCGATGTACAAGACGCTGTTTCGCATGGGCTATCCGTTCTCCTACGACCTCGGCGATCTCGCCAGCTACTGGCTGGCCTACGACGCGCTGATGGCGCATTGGCGCAAGCTGCTGCCGGTGGAGCGCTTCCTCGAAGTGGACTACGAAGAGCTCGTTGCGAATCAGGAAGCCGTCAGCCGCCGATTGGTGGCGCACGCCGGACTGGACTGGGAAGACACCTGCCTGCACTTCGAGCGCAACCCGCAGGCCTCGCTCACCGCCAGTGCCGCGCAGGTGCGGCAGCCGATGTATCGCAGCTCGGTCAGTCTGTGGCGGCGCTACGAACGCGAACTCGCTCCGCTGGCCGTGACCTTGCGCGCCGCCAGCATCGACATCGAGGACAAGGCAGTGCCTGGATGACTACCGCCGTTCCCGATGACTACCGTCATTCCCGCGAAGACGAGCATCGTTTCGCAACCCTTGTGGCGTATCCAGCTCCTGATCTTCAAAGCGAAAAGCTGGATTCCCGCCTTCGCGGGAATGACGAGCAAGAAAGCCAACCCGACAAAGCCGAGCGATGAATACGACAACCGCCATGACTGCATCATCCGCAACCTCCACGCCGCTGTGGGTGTATGCGCTGCTGGCCTTCGTCGCCACCGCCGGCTTCTTCTACATCAACATCATGTCGGCGATCGTCGATGGCCTGGTCACCGGCTGGGGCTTCACCAACGCGCAGGCCGGCGTGGTCGCCAGCGCCAACATCTACGGCGCCAGCGCCGGTGCGCTGACCGCCGCGCTGGTAGTGCGCAAGCTGCGCTGGCGGCCGACGCTGGCGCTGCTGCTGGGCTTGCTGCTGTTGCTCGACCTCGCCTCCGTCGCGGTGCGCGAGCCAACGCCACTGACGCTGCTGCGCGCCGTGCATGGGTTCGTCGGCGGCATGGCGGTGGGCATCTCGTACTCGGTGATGGCGCGCACGCAGTCGCCGGATCGCGCCTTCGGCATGTTGCTGCTGGTGCAGTTCAGCTTGGCCGGGCTCGGCCTGATGGTGCTGCCGCCGCTGGTGCCGACGCACGGCGCGCAGCTGCTGTTCCTCGTGCTGGCCGGCTTCTCCGCCGTCGCGCTGCTGGCCCTGCCGATGCTGCCGCGCTTCGACGATGCCGCCGCCGCGCAGAACGCGCAGCGGCAGGCGCTGACCTCGACCGCACGCCGCACCGCCGCGTTCGCGCTGCTGGCGATGTTCCTGTTCCAGGGCGGCAACATGGCGCTGTCCGCCTTCATCATCGGGCTGGGCGAACGCTTCGGGCTGGCGCGCGACTTCATCAGCCACACGCTGGGCTGGGCGACGTGGATCGGCGCGCTGGGCGCGGTGGCCGTCATCGCGATGGGCACGCCGCGCAGCCGCCTGCACCCGCTGCTGGTCGCCTTCGCGCTGACGCTGGTCGGCACCGCCGCGTTCTTCTGGAGCGGCAACAAGGCGGTGTTCTTCGTCGCCAACGTCGGCACCGCGATCACCTGGTCGTTCGTGGTGCCCTGCCTGTTCGGCATGCTCTCGAAGATCGACCACAGCGGCCGGCTGGCGACGCTGGCCGGCTTCGTCTCCAAGATGGGCCTGGCCTCCGGCCCGCTGCTGGCCGGCTGGGTGCTGCGCGGCGGCGGCGATCACGCGCTCATCGCCACCGCCCTGACCATACTCGCGCTGTCCGCCGTCGCCACGCTGGCGGGCGCGCATCGCCTCGACAAGGAATCCGCACCATGAGCCTCGTACTTTCCGATCCCGACCTGCTGCGCCAGCGCGCGCTCATCGATGGGGAGTGGTTCGATGCCGACAACGGCAACGCCTGCGACGTGACGAATCCCGCCAATGGCGCGCTGCTCGGCACGGTGCCGGACATGGGCGCGGACGAGACAAGACGCGCCATCGACGCCGCGCATGCCGCGTTTCCCGCATGGGCGAAGAAAACCGCGAAGGAACGCGCGCAGATCCTGCGCCGCATGTTTGATCTGATGCTGCAACACCAGGACGACCTCGCCGCGCTGATGACCGCCGAGCAGGGCAAGCCGCTGGCGGAAGCGAAAGGCGAGGTCGCGTATTCGGCCAGCTTCCTCGAATGGTTCGGCGAGGAAGCCAAACGCATGTACGGCGACACCATCCCCGGCCACGCCGGCGACAAGCGCATTCTCACCCTGCGCCAGCCGGTGGGCGTGGTCGCCGCGATCACGCCGTGGAACTTCCCCTCGGCGATGCTCGGCCGCAAGATCGGCCCGGCGCTGGCGGCGGGCTGCACCGTGGTCTGCAAGCCGGCGACCCAGACGCCGTTCTCGGCGCTGGCGCTGGGCGTGATCGCGCAGCGTGCCGGGCTGCCGGACGGCGTGCTCAACATCGTCACCGGCCATGACGCCGCCGCCATCGGCGAGGAAATGACCGGCAATCCGAAGGTGCGCAAGCTCAGCTTCACTGGCTCCACCGGCGTTGGCAAGCGGCTGATGGCGCAGTGCGCCAAGGGCATGAAGCGCGTGTCGCTGGAGCTGGGCGGCAACGCGCCCTTCATCGTGTTCGACGACGCCGATCTCGACGCGGCGGTCGCCGGCGCGATCGCCAGCAAATACCGCAACACCGGGCAGACCTGCGTGTGCGCCAATCGCCTGTTCGTGCAGGACGGCGTGTACGACGCCTTCGCGGAGAAGCTCGTGGCGGCGGTCGCGGCGCTGCGCGTCGGCGACGGCCTGCAGGGCGCAACGGATCAAGGCCCGCTGATCGATGCCAAGGCGCTGGCGAAGGTGGAGGAGCACGTCGCCGATGCGACGGAGAAGGGCGCGCGCGTCGCCACCGGCGGCAAGCGCCACGCGCTGGGCGGCACGTTCTTCGAGCCGACCGTGCTGCTGGACGTCGATGCCGGCATGCTGATCGCGCAGGAGGAAACCTTCGGCCCGGTCGCGCCGCTGTTCCGCTTCCAGACGGAAGACGAGGTGATCGCCATGGCGAACGCCACCGAGTTCGGCCTCGCCGGCTATTTCTACACCCGCGACCTCGCCCGCAGCTGGCGCGTTTCCGAAGCGCTGGAATGCGGCATCGTCGGCATCAACACCGGCCTGATCTCCACCGAAGTCGCACCGTTCGGCGGGGTGAAGCAGTCCGGCACGGGCCGCGAGGGTTCCAAGTACGGGTTGAACGACTACACCGAACTCAAGTACGTCTGCGTCGGCGGCGTGTAGGCATTTTTGACGCGGATCAACGCGGAAACAGCTGGATCAAGCAAACGTCTCTTTGGCGTTTTTATCCGCGTTCCATCCGCGTTGATCCGCGTCCAGAACCGCTCTCCATACGCGCACCGCGCGGCGTCACGCCACCACGGTGCCGGACGGCGCACCGGCCTGTGCGTAATCGCGGGCGCGCGCCAGCGCATCGACCAGCTTGTCGACATCGCCATCCGCATGCGCGGCCGACAGCGTGACGCGCAGGCGCGCGCTGCCTTCCGGCACGGTCGGCGGGCGAATCGCCGCGACCCAGAAACCCATGCGTTCCAGCGCCGTCGCCATCGCCACGGCGACCGCATCGTCGCCGCAGAGCAGCGGCTGGATCGGCGTGTCCGACGGCAGCAGGTCCAGCCCGTGCCGGCGCGCGCCGGCGCGGAACCTCTGCACCAACGCGGCGAGCTTCTCGCGCCGCCAGTGCTCGCGCCGCGCCAGCTTCACCGCCGCCAGCGATGCCGCAGCCTGCGCCGGCGGCAGCGCGGTGGTGTAGATGTAGGGCCGCGCGGCTTCGGCCAGATGGCGCACCAGATCGGCATCGCCCGCGACCACCGCGCCGTAGCTGCCCAGCGCCTTGCCCAGCGTGACCAGCCGCAGCGGCACCGCGGCGGCATCCAGGCCGGCATCGGCGATGCTGCCGCGCCCTTCCTCGCCCAGCACGCCGATGCCGTGCGCATCATCCACGTATAACGTCGCATGCTGCACGCGCGCGACCAGCGCCAGCTGCTTCAGCGGCGCGACGTCGCCGTCCATGCTGAACACGCCGTCGGTGGCAAGCAGCGCCGCGCCGTCCGGCGTCATCCGCAGCTGCCGCAGCGCGCCTTCGGGATCGGCGTGGGGATAGCGGCGCAGCGCACAGCCGGCCAGCCGTGCGCCGTCGATCAGGCTGGCGTGGTTGAGCTTGTCCTGCACGCACACATCGGTCCTGCCGAGCAACGCCTGCACCACCGCGAGGTTGGCCATGTAACCGCTGCCGAACAACAGCGCCGACGGCACGCCCATCCAGTCGGCAACTTCGCGCTCCAGCGCCTCGTGTTCGGCGTGGTGGCCGCAGACCAGATGCGAGGCCATGCCGCCCGCGCCCTCGCGCGAGGCCACGTCCTGCAACGCGCCGGCCACCGCGAACTGCTGCGACAGGCCGAGATAATCGTTGCCGCAGAAGTTCAGCAGCCAGCGCGGCACGCCGTCCGCACCCGCCACCTCGCAGCGCGCGCCGTCGCGGCGCAGCACGGTGCGGCGGACGCGGATGCGGTGTTCACCGATGCGCTGCTCGCGCTGCGCGGCGATGCGGGCGGGCAGCGACTCGCGCGGCACGGATCAGGCCGCTTCGGTAATGCCCGCGTGCACCGTGGCGGTGCAGGCGTCGATGGCGTCGTCGCGGGCGGCTTCGACCTGCATCGGCCGCAGGCCGAGGCGAGCGAACAGTGCCAGGTCGCGTTCGGTGTCCGGGTTGCCCGTGGTCAAGAGCTTCTCGCCGTAGAAGATGGAGTTCGCGCCGGCAGTGAAGCACAACGCCTGCAGTTCGTCACTCATGCTTTCGCGGCCGGCGGACAGGCGCACCATCGACCTCGGCATCAGGATGCGGGCGACCGCGACGGTGCGCACGAACTCGAACGGGTCCAGTTCCACCGTGCCGTGCAGCGGCGTGCCTTCGACCTGCACCAGCCGGTTGATCGGCACCGAATCCGGATGCGCCGGCAGGTTCGCCAGCGTGCGCAGCAACCCGGCGCGCTGGCGGCGCGATTCGCCCATGCCGACGATGCCGCCGCAGCAGGTCTTCAGGCCGGCGTCGCGCACGCGCTCCAGGGTGTCGAAACGATCCTGCATCTCGCGGGTGTGGATGATGTCGCCGTAGAGCTCGGGATCGGTGTCGATATTGTGATTGTAGTAGTCCAAGCCGGCGTCACGCAGCGCATGCGCCTGCTCGCCGCTGAGCATGCCGAGCGTGGCGCAGGTTTCCAGGCCCAGCGCCTTCACCTCGCGGATCATCGCCGCCACCTTGGGGATGTCGCGATCCTTCGGCGAGCGCCAGGCCGCGCCCATGCAGAAGCGCGACGCGCCGGCGGACTTCGCCTGCTTCGCCTTTTCGACCACCGCGTCCAGCTCCATCAGCTTGGTCGCATCGACGCCGGTGTGGTAGCGCGCCGCCTGCGGGCAGTAGCCGCAATCCTCCGGGCAGCCGCCGGTCTTCACCGACAGCAGGGTGCTGACCTGCACCTCGGCGGGATCGAAATGCAGCCGATGCGCGCTGCCGGCGCGATGCAGCAGCTCGGGGAAGGGCAGGTCGAACAGCGCTTCGACCTCGCTGCGGCTCCAGTCGTGACGGACGGGGAAGAGTACGACCTCGGGCATGGCGGTTTTCCGACTGACGCGATGCGGGGAAGCGCGCAGTCTGGGACGCATGCCGGGCACCGTCAACCAATCCTCAATCCAGAAAGTTGACGGACGCCTGCGCGCGCCGCTGTGCTGGCTGTTCGCGCCGCGCTGCGTCGTCTGCGGCGATGCGGGCATGCCAGGGCGCGATCTGTGTGCCGCCTGCCATGCCGATCTTCCCTGGCAGGGTTCTGCCTGTTCCCGCTGCGCGCTGCCGCTGCCGCTGCCGCAGGCAAGCGTCTGCGGGCAATGCCTGCAACACGCTTCGCCACTCGATGCCGTCCATGCGGCCTTCGACTATACCTTTCCGCTGGATCGGCTGCTGCCGCGGCTGAAGTTCCATCGCGACTTCGCTGCTGGCCGGGTGCTGGCGCAATGCATGGCCGAGCGCTTCGCCACGTTGCCGCGACCCGACGCGTTGGTGCCTTTGCCGCTGCATCGTGCGCGCCTGCGCCGGCGCGGCTACGACCAGGCGCTGGAACTGGCGCGCCCGCTGGCGAAGGCGTTGTGTCTGCCTCTGCGTACCGATGTGCTGCATCGGTCCAAAGCCACTGCCGCGCAGTCGCGATTGGATGCGGACGCGCGGAGACGCAATCTGCGCGGCGCGTTCACGGTACATCCGACTGCGCCGCTGCCGGCGCATGTCGTCCTGCTCGACGACGTGATGACCACCGGCGCCACTCTCCACGCCGCCGCAGCGGCAATCCGCAAAGCCGGCGTCGCGCGGGTGGAAGCGTGGGTTTGCGCTCGGGTGGCGTAACCACGCGACTCCGGGATTCAGGCCGCCAAGGCCTTGGCCCGCAGCGCGAAGTCCAGGGCGATGCCGGCGAAGATCGCCATCCCCACCCAGTTGTTGTGCAGGAACGCACGAAAGCATTGGTCGCGCTCGCGTCCGCGCGCCAGCCCGAACTCCCAGGCCACCAGCACCATCGCGACGCCCAGCCCGGCCCAGTACCACGCACCCATGCCGGCATCGCGCCCGACCAACGCCAGCGCGAAGAACATGCAGGCGTACAGCACGCCCTGCGCCACCAGATCCATTTCGCCGAACAGGATCGCGGTGGACTTCGCGCCCATGCGGATGTCGTCGTCGCGATCCACCATCGCGTACCAGGTGTCGTAGGCCGTGGCCCAGAAAATGTTGGCGACGTACAGCACCCACGCGATCGGCGGCACCGTCCCGGTCAGCGCGGCGAACCCCATCGGGATGCCCCAGCCGAACGCCATGCCCAGGTACACCTGCGGCAGGTAGGTGTAGCGTTTCAGGTATGGATAGCTGGCGGCCAGGAACACGCCGACCACGCTCATGTAAATGGCGAGGCGGTTCAGCGTCAGCACCAGCGCGAACGCCACCAGCATCAGCACCGCGAACACCGCCAGCGCCTCGCGTCCGGATACAGCGCCAGTCGCCAGCGGACGGTGCCTGGTGCGCTCCACGCTGCCGTCCAGCCAGCGATCGGCGTAATCGTTGATGACGCAGCCGGCCGCGCGTGTCAGCCACACACCCAGCGAGAACACGACCAGCGGCCACCATGGCGGCACGCCCTTGGCCGCGATCCACAGCCCCCACCACGTCGGCCACAGCAGCAACAGCCAGCCGATCGGGCGGTCGCCGCGCACCAGCTTCCAGTACTGGCGCAGGCGTTCGCGCCAATAGGGCTCGGGTTGAGGCTCCGGGGCGGCGTCGCGCGGATGGGACATCGTCGATACGGAAAGTGGCGCGCCCGGAGGGATTCGAACCCCCGACCAATGGCTTCGGAAGCCACTACTCTATCCGGCTGAGCTACGGGCGCGTCGCGTTACCGAGGCGGTAACGGGCGGCTATTCTCGCATGGATCGCCCGGTTTGCACGCCCCCGCAACGAAACGGCCCGCTTGCGCGGGCCGTTCGTTTTGTCGCTTGTCGGTCGAGTCGATCAGTTGACGCTGACCGCGGACCAGGCGGCCTTGACCGCGCTGGTTTCGGCGGAATCCGCTCCGTAAAGATAAGTGGAAGCCGCAATGGTCGCGGCACGCGCACCGGCATAGTTCGTGGTGGAGTTCATGTTCACCGTCAATGCGCGATACCAGATCGCACCGGCTTTATCGCGGCCAATGCCGGCGAGCGAGGTATTGCCGTTGCAAACCAGCTTCGCTGGCGTCAGGTTGGCCCAAGTGCCCGAACCGAAACCGGTCGGAACCACCGCCCCTTCCGCCAGCAGATAGTAGAAGTGGTTGGCCACGCCCGAGCTGTAGTGCACGTCGAGATTGCCGAGGGTGCTGGTGTAGCAATCCGGCGACGCGCCATCCAGGCTGGGCTTGAACATGTAGCGGAGCCCTTGCATGGCGGCATTGTTGGGGTACAACTTTTCACCGATCACGTAGTCGCCAGGATCGTTGGGATTGTTGGCGTAATACTCGACCATGGTGCCGAAGATATCCGAGGTCGCCTCGTTCAGGCCGCCCGATTCCTTGCTGTAGACCAGGCCCGCAGTGCGGCTGGTGACGCCGTGCGACATTTCGTGGCCGGCCACGTCCAACGCTACCAGCGGCAGGATCGACGCGCCGTTGTCGCCATCGCCGAAGGTCATGCAGAAGCAGCCATCGCTCCAGAACGCGTTCTGGTAGTTGCGGCCGTAGTGGACGCGGCTGATCGCGCCTTCGCCGTCATTGGCGATGCCCATGCGGCCGTGCTTGTTCTTGTAGTAATCCCAGGTGGTGGCGATACCGTAGTGAGCGTCGGCCGCCACGGTCTGGGCGTTGCTGATCACGCCGGTACCCCAGACATTGGTGCTGCCGGTGACAAGCGCGCCCATACCGGCCGTCAGCATCGACATGTTGTGGGTGGCACCGCCGCCGCGGGTGGTGTCTATCATCTGGTAGGTATTACCGCACTTGGCGGTGTTCAGCGTGACCGCGCCCTCGGCCATGGTATTGCCCGTGCCCACGGCTGCGGTCAGGGTGCAGCTGCTGCCGCCACCCGGACCGGGCTTGGCGGTCTGGATGCTATCCCACTGGTCGAGGATCGCGCCGCTGTTGGCATCGACGAAATAGTGCATTTCCGTCGGCGTCTGATCGACCTTGATGCCGTTGAACACTACCTCATGCGCCAGCACCGGCTGCTTGTTGCGCGCATAGACCACGAGGCGGGACGTTGGCGCGCCGATGAACCGCAGCGCGAAGCGCGCACCGGCTTCCACGATGGCCTCGTCGGCGTTGATGCGCCCGACCAGGCCCGGACGGTTCTCGGTCTCCAGCGCCTGGCTGAACCCACCCAGCTTGCTTTCGCGCGAATGCACCACAAAATCACCACCGATTACCGGCAGGTTGTTGAAGGTGCGCGCATAGCGGACGTGTTCCGTCCCGTCCTTGTCGACGATCACGTCCTTCACGGCGAAAGCATCTGCCGCGGCGCGATGGATCCCCTTGGCATTGTTGTTGACCAAGACGTTGGCACGGGCCACCACGGCGGCCTTCAAGGCGGCAGCCGCTTCTTCCGGCGTCAGGGGCTTAGTGGCCGCGGAGGCGTGCGCGGAGGCAATGGCGGAAGCGATAGCGAGGCAGAGCAGACTTGCTTTTACTTTCATGGCGCGTTCTCCGTGGTGATCGGCCCGACGGCGGTTGGCATGCCGGGAGTGAGTCGTTGGAATTCCATCAATGTGCAGCACCCGCGCGCAAGCGCCCCGGCGCCGATTCGATGCGGATCGGTACCGGGGCTTGCAACAGGGCATCTTCGAACCAGGACACGCGCAGCTGCAGGCCGCGCGGGGAATAACCGATGAAGGCGGCATCGAAGCCGGGCTCCACGGCACGCCTGTAGGCAGTCGCGATCTTGGCGTTTTCGATCTCCAGCAGGATGCCAAGGCTCTCCGGGCGTGCCAGACCACCGTTGTAATCCTGCAGGATTCGCTTGCAGCGCTGGAAGAACGGCAATTCCTGATGCCGCCCACGAAGCGCCTTGGCGAAGAATTGGCGATAGTAATAAGTCGGTTGGCGCAGTCGCGGAAGCACCTTCACTACGGCGGTGCCAACGCCGCACAACACGCCATCCTCATCTCGCGCGACGCAGATGGCCTGTTGCGCGCGCAGGGCCGCTCCCGTTTCGCTGGCGATGGCCTTGTTGTCCCGCCAGAACGCGACCAGCTCTTGCACCAGTTCAGGCGCCACCTGCTTCCAGACCGGGACGAACTCGATCTTCACTTGATCGTGCCCTTGCGCGCCTCTTCTTGCGGCGCGAGCGTTTCGACCAGCTTGACGTATTCGGCGAACTCCAGCTTGCCGTTGCCGTTGGCATCGAACCGGGCCAGCGGCGGTGCGGCCTTGCCCGCATTCTTCACCAGCAGTAGGTTGCCGTATTCGCCCGCGTCGATGGCGCGGTCATGGTTGGCATCGAGGGCGGCGAACTGGCGACCCAAGGCAGCCTGCGTCTTGACGACGGCTTGCGCCTGCTGCCAGCCGGCCCGGAACTCCATGAGGGACAACTGCCCGTCGCTGTTCTTGTCCCAGGCCTTGAACATGGCGGCTGCAGGATCGGCGGCGGCTTGCGCCTGCGGCGTAGCGACCGGCTTGCCCTGCTGGGCATGAACCGCCTGGGACAGGACAAGAGCGAGGACGCCGGTAGCGAGAAGACGGATCATGCAGCGGGGGTCTCTGCGGGAATGTCGGACTCGAACGTGATCAGGTCGCGGATTTCGGCCGTGCGCAGGCCGATCATCATCGGATGCTTCACGTTCGGCAGGAAGCTGATGTCGAAGATCTCGCTGATGTCGCCCTCGAAGCGGATCCAGTTCATCACGTCGCCATTGATGAGCGAGATGATCTGCACGCCGCACCACGGATCGGCGTCGCGCTTCTTCAACTCGTCGTCCAGCTGCAGACCCTCGAAGCGCTGGTTGCGCGGCTTCGACAGGCCGACCGCGGCGACGTTGCCGATGATCGACAGGCCGCGCGCGAAACCCGGCACGAACGCATGCGGCACGAACGCCTTCTTCTCGAAGTCCACCCAGCCCAGCTGCCCGGTGCCGGCATTGAGCAGCCACAGCCGGCCGTTGTGCCAGCGCGGCGAATGCGGCATCGACAGACCCTCGCAGACGATCTCGTCGGTGTCGATGTCGATCACCACGCCGCCGTCGCGACGGCGATCGCGCCAGCCGTCGACGCTGTCGCTCTTGCACACCGCCGTCACGTACTTGGGCTCGCCGTCGACCATCGCCAGCCCGTTGAGGTGGCACCTGTCCTCCGGCGCCAGCTTGCTGACGAACTTCGGCTTCCAGATCGCCTTGAAGCTGTGGGTCTGGCTGAGCTCGGCCAGGCAGGAATACTTGGTGTTGACGAACACCACCTTGCCGTTCTTGCGGATGCCCAGCTCGTGGATGTCCAGGTCGCCGATGGTCTGCGCATTGCGCGGGACGTAGCACTTGTCGAACTGGCCGTGGATGATCTCGTTCGGGCGCAGCACGTTCTCGAACCGCCACAGCTGGTACAGGCCACCCAGGTAGATGCGCTGGGCGTTGCCGACCACGCCCATCGCGCGCTCGAAGATGCGCTCGAAGAACGAGACGCGGCCCTGCTTGTCGCTGCCGACCAGATAGATCCGGCCGGTCTGGTAGGACGTAATCGCCAGCGACAGACGGTGCTGGCCGAGCCAGCCGGCCAGCCCTCGCGAGCAGCTCTTCTCGACCTTCAGCTTGGTGATGTCTCGCGTGGCCTGCTTGGCCTGCGCGGGTTCGGCGGCCGCATCGGCCTGCGCGGGAGCGGGCGCCCCGGTTGCCACCGCATCCAGCCCGGTATCCAGCTCGGGCTTGTCCTGATTGGACTGGATGTCGGGATCGTTCTGCTTGTTGTCGTTGGTCACTTGTTGTCCAGACTGCGTGTACCGTTGCGGCCCGGCACGAAGCCGGGCCGCAAGGGAGGATTACCAGGAGAACCTGACGTTGGCCTGCCCGCCGACGACGCTCTTGTACGCGCCGCCGTCAGTCCAGTTCACGCCCACGCCAAACCCGAAGGCGCCCTTCTGCAGGCCCAGGCCCAGCTCCGCCATGGCGCTGGTGCCCTTGCTGCTGGTGCTGCCGAAGAAGTTGTCCGCCACGGTATAGGTGGTCTTGCCGTCGAATTCGCGAACTGCGCTGAGCGCGCCGTATGGCGTCCAGCGGAGATCCCCGGACTGGATCGTCCTGTTGATCTCCACGCCGAGGCGGCCCTGCGAGAAGGTGCCGCCATGCGCTTCGAAATCGGCCATCTGTCCGTGGAACGCACGGATGCCGTCGACCTTGGTGCTCGTGTACTGGGCCTGCGGCACCACGCTGAAGCTGCCGACCTTCCATTCGTAGCCGGCCTCCAAGCTGGTGGCCTGCGTATGGACGCGTCCGGCCATCACACCCGCTGCGGATGTCGCACGGATGTCCGCCGCCATCCAGCGACCGGTCAGGTCGACGTAGAAGCCTTCCGGCGCCTGCCAGGTCGCATAGGCGCCGACCGTGGCACCGTCCATACGGTTCTCGCCGACGCCTTCGCTCAACCGTTGGCGGCTATCGGCATTGCCGAACACCAGGCCCGCGTGGATCTTCTCGGACAGATTGGCGTTGATGCCGAATTCCTTGCCCCAGGTCTTCTGGCTGAAGCCGAAATTGCCACCCTGGCCGAAATTGCCCGCCGTATGGGCGAGATCGACATCGCCCTCGCTCGAATAGAAGCGGACGAAGGCGTTCATCACCTTGCCGGCATCGCCGTAGGGATTGACGCCGAGGCGCTGACGGAACGTACCGACTTGGGCGTTCATGAAAGCCGCCGCGCCCGAAGCTGTCGCCGCCGCCAAGGCGCCGGTGTCGTTCAGACCCAGCACGTCCAGTGACACCAGGAAGCTTGCGCTATCGCCAGCGCCGGCCTGCCGGCTGGTATGCACGCCGATATCGAGGAAATTGGAAGGCGAGTACCCCACCAACGCGCCGCCAACGAACGCTCCGGCGGATGACGTTCCCGCGACATGGGCGAACTCCACAGCCGTAGTGCTGGCCGTTTCGGGCATCTGGGTGATGCTGACGTTGACCTTCTGCGCCGCGCCGCTGGCCATGCTGCCATTCACATAGAGCTGGTCGCTGGTCAGAATGGCCAGGTCCATATCGACGTTGATCGCCCCGCTTCCGCCGAGATCGCCCTCGATGGTCAGTACATCGTCGGTGGCTCCGTCGACGAAGTCGATGATGCCGTCATTGACCAGCGGCAGGGGGTTCAGCGCGGGAACCAGGGCGATCCCACTGCCCATGTCGATGAGATTGTCGTCGCCCACCACCTTGATCGTGCCGGCGTTGGTGAACGCGTTCCCGGTCGAGCTGGCGCTTCCGAGATACAGCGCGCCGCCCGCCAGGCGGATGGTGCCACCCGCCTGATTGTTGATGGCGTCGTCGCCGTCGCCGAAGTCGGTGCTGCGGCTGTCGCCGACATCCCACACGCCGCCAGCCTTGTTGTTGAACACGTCGGCACCGCCGTACAGGGACACCGCACCGAGGATGCGGGCACCGTTGTTGACGGTGTCGCCCATATCGCCGCCCACCACCGCGAAGGCGTAGCCGTCGGCGCCGCTGGCTCCGATGACGCCCGCACCGGTATTGTTCAGGGTGTTGCTGCCGGTATTGCCAAACAGCACACCGGCGTTGAAACCGCCTTCGCCCGCGTGAATCGTGCCGGTGTTGTTGACCGTCGAGCTTTCGACGCCGTTGACGGCGATGCCGATGGATGCCCCATATCCTTCGGCGGAGATATCACCACTGTTGGTAACCACCACGTCCGCGCCGCGCGCGAGGACGCCGTAGGCGACATAACCACTCACCGCCTCGATGTCGCCGCTGTTGGTCACGCTGGCGGTGCCATGATCGGCGCGGCCGAAGATGCCGATGGCCGCATCGCTGCCGCTGGCAATCGAAATGTCACCGCTGTTGGTGGCGCTGACGTCGCCCTGGGCGGCGACCGCGAACACGCCGGCGGACTGGCCGTAGGCGTAACCCTCGATGCTGCCTGCGTTGCTGATGGCGGTATCGCCCTGGGTTGCGTAACCGAACACGCCCCAACCGCGCCCCGAGTACGAATAGAAGCCGATGTCGCCCCCGGCGTTGTCCACCATCAGGTCCCCGGTACCCGTGACGGCGTACACGCCGAACGCATACTTCTCGCCATTGGCGTACAGCGAGCCGGAGTTCTCGACCGACACGTCGCCCAATGCCTGCGCATCCACCGCGCGAGCTTCCGAATAGGCGATGCCGACCGCCGTTGCCGATACCGAGCCGGCGTTCTCGACGGACGCCGATCCATTGGCGCCGAACGCCAGCAGGCCAGTCGCGCCGTAATAGGCCTGCGCAGCGCTAACCACCTCGATGTCGCCCGCATTCACCACGCTGGCGTTGCCAGCGAAGGAAAGTGCGGCCGCGCCGGTAGCGCCGCCGGCGGAATACGCCGTGATGGCACCACTGCTGGTAACGGACGCATCACCATCGCCCGAAGCGATGATGCCGTAGGCGCCATAGCCGTATTTGTTGCCTTGCAGGACATTGATGTTGCCGCTGCTGTGGACGGAAACGGTGCCACCTTCGCCGCTGGACGCGGCGGAAATGCCGGTCGCGCCATAGAAACCGACCGCGCTGATGTCGCCGCTGTTGTCGATCTCCATCGATGCACCCGCACCGCCGCTGGTGGCGTTGATGCCGATCGCCAGCGCACTGTAGAAACTGCCGTCCTCGGTGGCGTAACCGGCGGTGATGCCGCCACTGTTGTCGATGGCGAGATCGCCGTAGGAGCGCGCCTCGATGCCGGTGGCGTTATAGCCCTGCGCCTCGATGTCGCCGGCGTTGCCAACCGACACGGCCTGGTCGCCGGTGGCGTAGAGCGCGAAGGCGTGCGCGCCCGCGCCCACCGCGACGGCGTAGATATCGCCGTCGTTCTGGACGCTGGTCTGCACGCCCTGCGCTTCGATGCCGGCAGCCCAACTGCGGCCTACCGCGGAGATCGCCCCGGAATTGGCCACGTCGACATCCGCGCCGGATGCGAAGATGCCGTCGGCAAGGCCGTTCACGCTGTACACGAACATGTCGCCGCTGTTGTCGACGGTGACGCTGCCCGCATCCGAATAGCCGTAGAGGCCGATCGCGTTGCCGTTGGACGCGGCATAGATGTAGGCGCTGTTGGCGATATCCACGTCGCCGGCCGCCGTGGCCTTGATGCCCGTGGCGCCACTGTTGACGCCCAGCGCATTGATTTCGCTGCCATTGGAAACGGTCACGTTGCCGTACGCGGAGCTGGCATAGATGCCGAACGCCGCCGTCGCGGCCTTCACTTCGATGCTGCCGCCGGTATTGGTGACCGTGGTGTCGCCGTCCCCCGCCTGCGCCATCATGCCGACCGCCACGCCGTTGGTGCTTGCCGCGTAGATGGTGCCGCTGTTGCCGACATCCGCACCCGCATAACCATAGGCGCGCATGCCGTACGAGCCTGTGCGGCTGATGACTTCGATGTCGCCGCTGTTGGTGATGCCCGCCGTGCCTTCATAGGTGGCGGATACCAGCAGGCCGAATGCCTTGTTGCTGCCGCTTTCGACCGAGACGGTGCCGCTGTTGACGATGGTCGCATCGCCGTACAGGTCGCGCACGCGCGCGCCGTAGGCCTGCTGCCAGGCGTAACCGCTGATGTCGCCGGCATTGTCGATGCTCACGTCGCCTTGTTCGGCGAACGCGAACATGCCGAAGCCGCGGTTCAGGTACGAATAGAACCCGATGCTGCCGGATTCGGCGTTTTCGATGTGGGTATCGCCTGCCGTGGACGAAGAGTAAATGCCAAACGCCAGCAGGGCGCTGTTGGCGTAGATCGATCCGCTGTTCTCCACCTCGATGCCGCCCTCGCCCGACGACACCTTGATGCCGTCGGCACGCGCGTTGTTGAAGAGGCCGGTTTCAGCAACGATGTCGCCGCTGTTGGTCACGCTCACGTTGCCGGCTGCGCCGGCGCTGGCGTCGATACCGGTGCCGGTTACGGCGCCCGAGGCTCTCACGTATCCGCTGTTGTCCACGGACGCATTGCCGAAGCCCGAGGCCGAAACGATGCCGTAGGCGTTGATCGCGCCGATGGCCACGCCATCGAAGCCGGCCGCAATGACATTGCCCACATTGGTCACGCTGGCGTCGCCACCGAAAGACAGCGCCGTCACGCCCGAGGCCGTGCCGTAATAGATATACGCGCCGACATCACCATTGTTCTCGATGGTGGCGCTGGCGTAACCGGACACCGTGATGCCTTCGGCCGAGCCAAAGTAGCTGGCACCCACGACGACGCCATCGTTGTTCACGCTGATCGTGCCGCCCTCGACGCCAGCCGCGCCGGTGATGCCGATGCCGCCTTGAATGCCGGAGGCGACGATGATGCCGTCATTGTCGACCTCGACCGCGGCGTCGACGCCGCTGCTGGACGCATTGATGCCGACGGCAAATCCGGTGCCGTAGTAGTAGTCGTAGAGCGGCCCGCTAAACCCGTGCAGACCGCTGCCGGCGTAGATGTTGCCGCCGTTGCTTACCGAGGCATCGCCTTCGGACAGCACATAGATGCCGGTGGCATTGCCTCCCTCGACATGCATATTGCCCGTGTTGCCCACCACCGCCCCCCCGCTGCCCGCGGTGGCGTTGATGCCGATCGCCAGCGCACTGTAGAAACTGCCGTCCTCGGTGGCGTAACCGGCGGTGATGCCGCCACTGTTGTCGATGGCGAGATCGCCGTAGGAGCGCGCCTCGATGCCGGTGGCGTTATAGCCCTGCGCCTCGATGTCGCCGGCGTTGCCAACCGACACGGCCTGGTCGCCGGTGGCGTAGAGCGCGAAGGCGTGCGCGCCCGCGCCCACCGCGACGGCGTAGATATCGCCGTCGTTCTGGACGCTGGTCTGCACGCCCTGCGCTTCGATGCCGGCAGCCCAACTGCGGCCTACCGCGGAGATCGCCCCGGAATTGGCCACGTCGACATCCGCGCCGGATGCGAAGATGCCGTCGGCAAGGCCGTTCACGCTGTACACGAACATGTCGCCGCTGTTGTCGACGGTGACGCTGCCCGCATCCGAATAGCCGTAGAGGCCGATCGCGTTGCCGTTGGACGCGGCATAGATGTAGGCGCTGTTGGCGATATCCACGTCGCCGGCCGCCGTGGCCTTGATGCCCGTGGCGCCACTGTTGACGCCCAGCGCATTGATTTCGCTGCCATTGGAAACGGTCACGTTGCCGTACGCGGAGCTGGCATAGATGCCGAACGCCGCCGTCGCGGCCTTCACTTCGATGCTGCCGCCGGTATTGGTGACCGTGGTGTCGCCGTCCCCCGCCTGCGCCATCATGCCGACCGCCACGCCGTTGGTGCTTGCCGCGTAGATGGTGCCGCTGTTGCCGACATCCGCACCCGCATAACCATAGGCGCGCATGCCGTACGAGCCTGTGCGGCTGATGACTTCGATGTCGCCGCTGTTGGTGATGCCCGCCGTGCCTTCATAGGTGGCGGATACCAGCAGGCCGAATGCCTTGTTGCTGCCGCTTTCGACCGAGACGGTGCCGCTGTTGACGATGGTCGCATCGCCGTACAGGTCGCGCACGCGCGCGCCGTAGGCCTGCTGCCAGGCGTAACCGCTGATGTCGCCGGCATTGTCGATGCTCACGTCGCCTTGTTCGGCGAACGCGAACATGCCGAAGCCGCGGTTCAGGTACGAATAGAACCCGATGCTGCCGGATTCGGCGTTTTCGATGTGGGTATCGCCTGCCGTGGACGAAGAGTAAATGCCAAACGCCAGCAGGGCGCTGTTGGCGTAGATCGATCCGCTGTTCTCCACCTCGATGCCGCCCTCGCCCGACGACACCTTGATGCCGTCGGCACGCGCGTTGTTGAAGAGGCCGGTTTCAGCAACGATGTCGCCGCTGTTGGTCACGCTCACGTTGCCGGCTGCGCCGGCGCTGGCGTCGATACCGGTGCCGGTTACGGCGCCCGAGGCTCTCACGTATCCGCTGTTGTCCACGGACGCATTGCCGAAGCCCGAGGCCGAAACGATGCCGTAGGCGTTGATCGCGCCGATGGCCACGCCATCGAAGCCGGCCGCAATGACATTGCCCACATTGGTCACGCTGGCGTCGCCACCGAAAGACAGCGCCGTCACGCCCGAGGCCGTGCCGTAATAGATATACGCGCCGACATCACCATTGTTCTCGATGGTGGCGCTGGCGTAACCGGACACCGTGATGCCTTCGGCCGAGCCAAAGTAGCTGGCACCCACGACGACGCCATCGTTGTTCACGCTGATCGTGCCGCCCTCGACGCCAGCCGCGCCGGTGATGCCGATGCCGCCTTGAATGCCGGAGGCGACGATGATGCCGTCATTGTCGACCTCGACCGCGGCGTCGACGCCGCTGCTGGACGCATTGATGCCGACGGCAAATCCGGTGCCGTAGTAGTAGTCGTAGAGCGGCCCGCTAAACCCGTGCAGACCGCTGCCGGCGTAGATGTTGCCGCCGTTGCTTACCGAGGCATCGCCTTCGGACAGCACATAGATGCCGGTGGCATTGCCTCCCTCGACATGCATATTGCCCGTGTTGCCCACCACCGCCCCCCCGCTGCCCGCGGTGGCGTAAATGCCGAACGCCTGGTAACCCGCGTAACTGGCGACGATCCCGGCGTCATCTTCAATCTGCAAGAAAGGCGTTGCCGAGACGCTGATGTCGCCGCTGTTGCTGACGTTGGTGGCGTTGCTGCCTTGCGCTTCGATGCCGGCCGCCCAAGTGTAGCCCTCGGCCGTGATGTTGCCCGAGTTCGTCACTCCGACATTGGCACCGGACGCGAAAATACCGTCAGCCAGTCCATACGCGGACGTGGCGGCGACGTCGCCGGCGTTGTCGATCGACACATCGCCGGACAGCGCATAGCCGTAGATGCCGATCGCATTGCCGTAAGTGGAATCGGCGGAGAGCGTGCCGTCGGCCTGATTGACGATGCCGACGCTGCCTTCGACGCTGTAGCCGCGGATGGCGGTCGCATCGTAGATGCCGCCGACCACGTCGATCGCATCCATGTTGTCGATCGACACGTCACCCGGCTCGGTCACGTCGATGGGCGGCAGCGCTATCGGAACGCCCACCACTGCGGTCAAGTCGAACACCGGGGCGAAATCGATCGCGCCCTGGCCGGTTTGCAAAACATGGCCGACGGTGACTTTCGGGCCAGCCGCCAGCGCCGCGCCCGGGGCGCCGAAGGCAAATGCCAACGCGGACACCGCCAGCGCGGAACGCACCGCGTGGGTCATGGGAGCCAACTTGATGATGCGGCGGTTGCGCGCCTTGCCCGACTTGCTGACGTTCCGGATGTCGCCCATGTCCCCTCCAGATGAAATGCTCGAAGATCGAGGCCCGACAGCAGCCCCGTTGCCTTGGCTTTGCGGTGGTGAAGCGAATGGCAGACGCGCGTTCTCCTCAACGCGTTGCCTACTGTTCAGTTATCGCCGAAACCAATCGATCAAGTCAACCAACCATGACGCCTGTCCCCATTCATCCAATGACGCCATCGCACCATGGAACTCGGGCCAATGAGGACAAACCTCGCGTCCCCGCGCCGGTTCTGGAATAATCCGGCGCTTGACGGCCGCGACCGGCCACGACTGTGCGAGAGCAACATGCGGACTCACGATCTGGCCTTCCTCAAGCGTTTTTCGATGGTGATCGCCTTCCTGGTGCTGGTGGCGCTGGGTCTGATCCTGTTCGCCCACCACCTCAACAACAAGGTCGTGTACCCGGCCGATCCGGTCGTGGAGCAGAACATGAAAGACCGCATCGCCCCGGTCGGCGCAGTCTATGCGGGCGCCACCGGCGCCGCCGCGCAGGCCGCCGCCGCGGCCGCCGCCACCGCGGCGCTGACCGCCAACGTGCCGTTCGAGGGCCGCACCGACGGCGCCGAGATCTTCAACAACGGTCCCTGCACCGGCTGCCATACCGCCGGCGTGGGCGGCGCGCCCAAGCTCGACGCGGCCGGCATCGGCGCGCGCGCGGCGCAGCAGGGCGTGGAAGAACTGATCAAGAAGGCGATCGAAGGCTTCACCGGCTCGGCCGGCGTGATGCCGGCCAAGGGCGGCAACCCGGCGCTGTCCGACGACCAGATGAAGGCCGTGGTCGAATACATGGTGGCGCAGAGCAAGAAGTAAGCCCCGTCGCCTCTGTCCCCCGGACGCCGCCTGCGGGCGGCGTCCGCGTTTCCGGCAGCCGGTTTAACGCCGGCTGCGGCATCATGTCGAGATGAACGAAGCCACCGCCAACGCCACGCTGTCCATCTCCGGTCCCGCCGGCCGGATCGAGGCCGCGTTTGATGCCGCCGACGCCGAAGCGACGCCGCAGCCGGTGCTGGCGATCGTCTGCCACCCGCTGCCCACCGAGGGCGGCACGATGCACAACAAGGTGGTGACGATGGCCGCGCGCGCGCTGCGCGAATGCGGCGTCGACACGCTGCGCTTCAATTTCCGCGGCGTGGGCGCGTCCGAAGGCGCGTTCGACGACGGCGAAGGCGAACTGGATGACCTGCGCGCGGTGGCCGCCTGGGCGCGCGCGCAGCATCCGGACAAGATGCTGTGGCTGGCCGGCTTCAGTTTCGGCGCCTGGGTGTCGCTGCGCGGCGCGGTGGAACTGGGCGCGAAGGCGCTGGTCAGCATCGCCCCGCCGGTGGGCCGCAGCTGGGATTTCGACGGCATCGCGCTGCCCACCGTGCCGTGGCTGGTGATCCAGGGCGACGCCGACGAGATCGTCGATGCCGAGGCGGTGCGCGAGTGGGTCGCCTCGCTGCCGACGACGCCGCAGCTGGTCGAGATGCCCGACACCAGCCATTTCTTCCACCGCAAGCTGATGGATCTGCGCGGCGCGCTGAAGAACGGCGTGCGCGGCTGGTTGCCGTCGCCGCCCGCCGCATGAGCGAAGCGGCATCTCCTTCGCAGCGCTACGCCGAGGGTGTGGCGCGCGGCGACTGGCGCGACGATCCGGCCCAGCACGGCGCACTGCGCGCGCTGGACCGCATCCATGACGCGCTGCTGCAACCAGCGCCTACGCGCGGCTTGCTGGATCGACTGTTCGGCGGCGGCGAAGCCCCGGCCGGCATCCACGGCTTGTACCTGTGGGGCGGCGTCGGCCGCGGCAAGACCTTCCTGATCGATCTGTTCTTCGCCGGACTGCCGATCAGGGAGAAGCGCCGCACCCACTTCCACCGCTTCATGCGCGAGGTGCACGAGCGCCTGCGCGCGCATGCCGGCCAGCGCGATCCGCTGGTCGCCATCGCCCGCGAATGGCGGCGCTCGCTGCGGGTGTTGGTGCTGGACGAGTTCTTCGTCAGCGACATCGGCGACGCGATGCTGCTGGCGCGGCTGCTGGAACGCCTGTTCGCCGAAGGCGTGACCTTGGTGACGACCTCCAACGCCGCGCCGCGGGACCTGTACAAGGACGGCCTGCAGCGCGCGCGCTTCCTGCCGGCGATCGACCTGATCGAACGCCAATGCGAGGTGGTCGAACTGGTCAGCGACACCGACTACCGCCTGCGCGCGCTGACCAAGTCGCCGGTCTACCGCGCGCCGCTGGACGCAGAGTCGGACGCGTGGCTGGAGCGGCGCTGGCGCGAGCTGGGCGGCGACGACGCGCACCGCGACGCCGGCATCGTCGTCGACGGCCGCCGCATCCCGGTGCGCGCGCGCAGCAAGGGGCTGTGCTGGTTCGATTTCGACGCGCTGTGCGAAGGCCCGCGCGGCAACGCCGACTACATCGAGATCGCACGCGAGTTCCACACCGTCCTCGTCGGCGGCATCCCGCATTTCGACGCGCTGCGCGACGACGCCGCGCGCCGCTTCGTGCACCTGATCGACGAGCTGTACGATCGCCACGTCAACCTGATCTGCACCGCCGACGCCGCGCCGATGGCGCTGTATTCGGGCGAACGCCTCACCGGCGCGTTCGAACGCACCGCCTCGCGGCTGATCGAAATGCAGTCGTCCGACTATCTCGCCTTCGAGCACCGCAGCGAATGAACGCCAACACCACCGCCGGCTCGCCGCTGGGCCGAGACACCGCCTATCCCGCGCAGTACGACGCCGGCCTGCTGTACCCGATCCCGCGCGCGGCGGCGCGCGCGGAGCTCGGCATCGCGAGCGATGCGCTGCCGTTCATGGGCTTCGACCGCTGGCAGGCGTTCGAGCTGTCGTGGCTGGACGGGCGCGGCAAGCCGCACGTCGCCACCGCCACGCTGCGGGTGCCGGCGCAGTCGCCGAACCTGGTCGAATCCAAGTCGCTCAAGCTCTACCTCAACTCCTTCAATGCCAGCCGCTTCGACGACGCCGAGATGGTGCGCGCGCGCATCGAAGCGGATCTATCGCAGGCGGCGGGCGCGCCGGTCGAAATGGCGTTCGGCCTGCCGGCGATGGAGGCGGATGAAGCCGTTACCGACAACATCGACGGCCTCGACGTCGCCATCGACCGCTACGGCCCGCCGGATGCGGCGTTGCTGTCGGCGGACGCCGGCGACATCGTCGAGGAAACCCTGACCAGCGCGCTGCTGAAATCCAATTGCCCGGTCACCGGCCAGCCCGACTGGGCCGACGTCACCGTCGCCTATCGCGGCCCGCGCATCGACCGCGTGGGACTGCTGCGCTACCTGGTCAGCTTCCGCGATCACGCCGAATTCCACGAGCAGTGCGTGGAGCGCATCTTCATCGACCTGACGGCCCGCTGCGCGCCGCAGCGGCTGTCGGTGGAAGCCCGCTACACCCGGCGCGGCGGACTGGACATCAATCCGTGGCGGGCAACGCCCGGCCATCCCGTCCCGCAGGCGCGGCGCACCGCGCGGCAGTGAAGCGGGCTGAACCGCGGACAACGCCCGCCATGTTTTCTTAACGCGGCTCGTGCAAGCGTGGCCCTGTCCGACTACCGGGCAAGGAGTCCCCATGAGCAACGACAACAAACCCGATTTTTCCAATGTGCAGAGCAGCGCGCAGAGCACTGCCCAGATCAAACCGGATTTCTCGAATGTCGAATCCAAGGTGACATCGACCGCCGTCATCACCGATGACGACAAAGGCGAGCAGACCTACACGGTCGTCAAGGGCGACAACCTTTCCAAGATCGCCAAGCACTTCTACGGCAAGCAGGACTGGAAGCGCATCTTCGACGCCAACCGCGACCAGCTTTCCGATCCCGACAGGATCCAGCCGGGCCAGGTGCTGAGGATCCCCGCGCCGGAAGGCGAAGCCTGATCGCCAAGCGATCGCCGCCGCTTCAACCCCATCACAGAGAGGACATCCGCATGAAGATCAACCGCCTCCACATGGCCGTGCTGGCCGCACTGCTGGGCAGCGCCGCGCTGGTCGGCTGCAAGAAGAAGGAAGAACCCGCACCGCCGCCGCCGGTCGCCGCCGAACCCGCTCCCGCCGAAACCCCCGCGCCGATGGCGGCCACCGCCTCCGTCGGCAGCGTCGATCTCGGCAACGCGGTGGGCGCCGACATGCGCGTCACCGCGCCGATGACCACCTTCGCGCCGAAGGACACCATCTACGCCGCGGTCGCGACCGCCACTTCCGATCCGATGGCCTCGGTGCCCGGCAAGCTGGGCGTGAAGTGGACCCACGTGGACAGCAACCAGACCGTCAACGAGGAAACCAAGGACATCACCTTCGCCGGCAACAATGTGACCGACTTCCAGATCAGCAAGCCCGACGGCTGGCCGACCGGCAAGTACAAGGTGGAAGTCTCGTTGGACGGCAACGTGGTGCAGACGCGCGAGTTCGAAGTGCGCTAATCGCGCTTCGCGCAAGCGACGCCAAGGGCGCGGCTCCGGTCGCGCCCTTTTTCGTGCGCCGGTTCCTGGCCGACGGCATGCCGGCATGCGCGCCGGTTTTGCCCGCCGGGGCGGCTAGGCGCGACAATGGCGGACTTCCTCCGCGAACTCCGAGCCGCCATGTCCAAGATCCTCTACACCCTGACCGACGAAGCGCCGTTCCTCGCCACCGCCTCGTTCCTGCCGATCGTGCAGGCGTACGCGAAGACCGCCGGCGTGGACGTGGACACGCGCGACATCTCGCTGGCCGCACGCATCCTGGCGCAGTTCCCGGATCTGCTGGCTGACAAGGCGGTGGCCGACGACCTCGCCGAACTGGGCGCGCTGGCGAAAACGCCCGAAGCCAACATCATCAAGCTGCCCAACATCAGCGCCTCGATCCCGCAGCTGAAGGCGGCGATCAAGGAACTGCAGGACAAGGGCTATCCGCTGCCGGACTACCCGGACGCGCCGCAGGCCGACCGCGAGAAGGACGTCAAGGCGCGCTACGACAAGGTCAAGGGCAGCGCGGTGAACCCGGTGCTGCGCGAGGGCAATTCCGACCGCCGCGCGCCGAAGGCGGTGAAGGCGTACGCGAAGAAGCATCCGCACCGGATGGGCGCATGGAGCGCGGATTCGGCCTCGCACGTGGCGCACATGGAGACCGGCGATTTCTACGGCAGCGAGCAGTCGTTCACGATGGGCGCCGCCGGCAGCGTGCGCATCGAATACACCAGTGTCACCGGCAGCAGCTTCCCGCTGCGCGGCCCGGTGCCGTTGCAGGCGGGCGAGGTGATCGACGCGTCGGTGATGAGCGCGCAGGCGCTGGCCGGGTTCGTCGATGCGCAAATCGCCGATGCGAAGGCGAAGGGCGTGCTGTTCTCGCTGCACCTGAAGGCGACCATGATGAAGGTCAGCGACCCGATCATGTTCGGCATCGTGGTCAGCCGCTTCTACGCGCCGGTGCTGGAGAAGCATGCCGACGCGCTGGAAAGCATCGGCTTCGATCCGAACAACGGCATCGGCGACCTGTACGCGCGTCTCGGCCAGCTCGACGACGGCGTGCGCGCGCAGATCGAGGCCGACATCGCAGCGCTGTACGCGCAGCGCCCGGCGGTGGCGATGGTCAATTCCGACAAGGGCATCACCAACCTGCACGTGCCGTCTGATGTGATCGTCGACGCCTCGATGCCGGCGATGATCCGCGACAGCGGCCGCATGTGGAACGCCGAGGGCAAGCTGCAGGACACCAAGGCGGTGATCCCCGACCGCTGCTACGCCGGCATCTACCAGGCGGTGATCGAGGACTGCAAGGCGCACGGCGCGTTCGACCCGGCGACCATGGGCAGCGTGCCCAACGTCGGCCTGATGGCGCAGGCGGCCGAGGAATACGGCAGCCACGACAAGACCTTCCGCATCAGCGGCGACGGCGTGGTCAAGGTGATCGACGAAGCCGGCACCGTGCTGATGCAGCACCCGGTCCAGGCCGGCGACATCTGGCGCATGTGCCAGACCAAGGACGCGCCGATCCGCGACTGGGTGAAGCTGGCCGTGAGCCGCGCGCGCCTGTCCGACACGCCGGTGGTGTTCTGGCTCGACCCGCAGCGCGACCACGACCGCGCGCTGATCGCCAAGGTCGAGCAGTACCTGCGCGACCACGACACCGCCGGCCTCGACATCCGCATCCTCTCGCCGGTCGAGGCGATGCAGTTCTCGCTGGCGCGCATCCGCGAGGGCAAGGACACCATCAGCGCCACCGGGAATGTCTTGCGCGACTACCTCACCGACCTGTTCCCGATCATGGAGCTGGGCACCAGCGCGAAGATGCTCTCGATCGTCCCGCTGATGAACGGCGGCGGCCTGTTCGAAACCGGCGCCGGCGGCAGCGCGCCCAAGCACGTGCAGCAGTTCGTGGAAGAGGACTACCTGCGCTGGGATTCGCTGGGCGAGTTCCTGGCGCTGGCCGCCTCGTTCGAGCACCTCGCCAACACCACCGGCAACGCGCGCGCGCAGGTGCTGGCCGACGCGCTGGACGCGGCGAACGCGAAGTTCCTCGACAACGACCGCTCGCCGGGCCGCAAGCTCGGCACGATCGACAATCGCGGCAGCCATTTCTACGTGGCGCTGTACTGGGCGCAGGCGCTGGCCGAACAGGCCGCCGACGCCGAGCTCGCCGCGAAGTTCGCGCCGCTGGCTTCGGCGCTGACCGAAGCCGAGGCGAAGATCGTCGAGGAACTGGTCGCGGTGCAGGGCAAGCCGGTGGACATCGGCGGCTACTATCAGCCGGACATGGGCAAGCTGTCGGCGGCGATGCGGCCGAGCGCCACGCTCAACGCCGCGCTGGCCACGCTGGGCTGACCGCCCACTGCGCGCGTGCCCAGTTGCCTGACGGGCACGCGCTACCCTCTGCTTTCCCCATGACCGGAGCCGTGCCATGACCCGTTTGCCCGCCGCCATCGCCGCCGTTCTCCTGTTCGCCACGGGCGCGCCGTCGATCGCGCAGGAAGCCGCCACGCAGGCGACGCCGGCCCAAGAGGACATGACGCTGGCCGCCGCCATCGCCGGCGACTGGCGCGCGCCGGCCAACATCGCCCGCGACCGCTATCGCCACCCCGCCGAAACGCTGGCCTTCTTCGGCGTGAAGCCGACCGACACCGTCATCGAGATCAACCCGTCGGGCGGCTGGTACAGCGAACTCCTGGCGCCGTGGCTGCGCGCGGGCGGCAACTACGTGGCCGCGGTCCCAGCCAGCGGACGCGAGAGCCCGCTGAAGGCGAAGTTCGCCGCCGACCCCGCCCGTTACGGCCGCGCACAGCGGCTGGACTACGACGGCAAGGCGCCGGCGTTCGGCGGCGCGGGTTCCGCGGATGCGGTGCTGACGTTCCGCAACGTGCACAACTGGGTGGCGGCCGGCACCGCCGACGCCTATTTCAAGGCGTTCTTCGATGCGCTAAAGCCCGGCGGCATGCTGGGCGTGGTCGATCACCGGGCGAAGCCCGGAACCGATCTGGACACGATGAAGGCCTCCGGCTACCTGACCGAAGCGCTGGTGATCGAAACCGCCACCCGCGCCGGCTTCGTGCTGGAAGCGAAAAGCGAGGCCAACGCCAATCCGGCCGACGATGCCCGGCATCCGAACGGCGTGTGGACGCTGCCGCCGACCAACCGCCACGAGGCGGCCGACGACGCCAAATACCAGGCCATCGGCGAAAGCGATCGGATGACCCTGCGGTTCCGCAAGCCGGGTTGATCGACGCCGCGTGCTGATCGCCTACAACAAGCCGTACGGCGTGCTCTGCCAGTTCACCGACCGCAGCGTGCCGCCGCGGCCGACGCTGGCCGGTTTCGGCCTGCCGGCGGGCGTGTACCCGGCGGGGCGGCTGGACTTCGATTCGGAAGGGCTGCTGCTGCTGACCGACGACGGCCGGCTGGCGCATCGGCTCACCGATCCGCGCCACAAAGAAGCGAAGACCTACTGGGTGCAGGTGGAAGGCGAACCGGACGAGGCGCGGCTCGACGCGCTACGCCGCGGCGTTGACCTCAACGACGGCCCGACCCTGCCCGCGCAGGCGCGCCGCATCGACGCGCCCGCGCTGTGGCCGCGCGATCCGCCGGTGCGCTTCCGCAAGACCGTGCCGGATGCGTGGCTGGAACTGACGATCCGCGAGGGCCGCAACCGCCAGGTGCGGCGGATGACCGCGGCGGTCGGACTGCCGACGCTGCGGCTGGTGCGGGCGGCGATCGGGCCGCACCGGCTGGACGGGCTGCCGCCGGGGCGATGGCGGGACACGGGCGTTCGCTGAACCGGGATCGCATCGCTGTTTTCCGCCGCGCGCGTTTGCTACCGTCGCCGCACTGACAGGCGCGGGGAGCGCTTCGCCGATGCCGAACCAGATCGCCAGGACCGGCCGCATTCTCGTGGTCACCGCGCAGCCGGCCAGCGCGGCCTCGATCGCCGCGCTGCTGGAGCGCCACGGCCACGCGGCGATGATCGCCGCGACCCCGGAAGAAGCGCTCGCCAGCGCCGCCGAACACGTGCCCGACCTGATCCTGCTGGACCTGCCGATGCCGGGGCAGGTCGGGCTAGAACTGCTCGCCACGCTGCACGAGCAGCCCGCGCTGCGGCCGATCCCGGTGATCGTGCTGGCCTCCGCGTCGGACCACGCGCGCCTGCTGCGCGCGTTCGACGCCGGCGCGGTCGACTGCATCGGCAAGCCCTGCTCGCCCGAGGAAATGATGGCGCGCGTGCACGTGCACCTGCGCCTGAAGCTGACCCGCGACCGCCTGGAGCAGGTGGCGCGCGAACGCCAGGAACTGGTCACCCTGGTGGCGCACGATTTGAAGAACCCGCTGACCAGCGTGCTGTTCGCCTGCGAGATGCTGGCGCTGCCGGACTGCAAGGCGGAGCGCGCGCCGCGCTACCTGCAGGTCATCGACGACAGCACGCGCGAGGCACTGGGCTACATCCGCAACTACCTGCAAAGCCAGGCGCACGCCTCCGCCCAGCCCGCCGGCAAGGCCTGCGCGCATCTGGGCGAAACCCTGCGCTGGCTGGCCGCGCGCTACGAGCTGCAGCTGGAAGCCAGCGGCCTGCGCCTGCGCATCGAGACGCCCGAACCCGACGCCTGCGTGGCGATCGGCGGGCAGGTGCTGCGCCAGCTCGGCGAGAACCTGATCAGCAATGCGCTGAAATACGCCCGCGACGGCGGCGAGCTGGAGTTGGTCGCAAAGCCGGGAGCGCCCGGCTTCTGGCAACTGGTGGCGCAGGATCGCGGCCCCGGCGTTCCTGCCGGCTTCCGGCCGCAGCTGTTCACGCCGTTCAAGCGCGCGCACGAGAACGACGCCGCGGCCAGCCATTCCAGCGGACTGGGCCTGGCGCTGGCGCGGCAGATCGCGATCAATGCCGGCGGCCGGCTGTGGTACGAGGACCGCGAAGGCGGCGGCGCCCGCTTCCTGCTGGAGCTGCCGGAGATCGACTGCAGCGAAGGCTGCGCCTGAGGCTCAGGCGCCGTATTCGTCCTGTTCCTGCCGTTCCTGCGATTTCCGGCGCACCGCATCGACGCGGGTGGCGCGGCCTTCGATCAACACCTGCTGCCTGGCACGGCGACGTGCTGCCAGCCACAGCAGGCCGGCACCGGCGACCGCCGCGCCCACCAGCACCGGGTTGCGGCGCACGAATCCGCCCGCGACCTTCGAACCGGCGCGCAGCGCGCCGAGCGCCGCACCGGTTTCCACCCAATGCATCGCCTTGTCCGGCATTTTGCTGCGCAGGCCGTCGCCGATCTCGCCGATCAGCTCCATCGCGCGATCCTGCGCCTTGTCCAGCTTGCCCATGGTGCGCTCCTCAAGAATTGGTGGCTGCGCCGCAGTGTCGTCGCCGTCGCGTTCATGGCGCGTGATTGTTGTCCTGCCCCTTGCGGATACGGAGCTGTCCCATCGTGCAAAAAGCATCTGGACGCGGATCAACGCGGATGAAAGGCGGATGCCTGTGGTTCGATCCGCATCTTCCGCGTTGATCCGCGTCCAAAAGGCTGTTGCCGCTTCTCTCGCATCCAAGGGCAAGCCGGCATCACGTCCCGCGCGGCTTGGCCCGATGCGTCGCCGTGGCGCTCCAGGGATCGTCCGGCCACGGATGCTTGGGATAGCGCCCCTTCATTTCCTTCTTCACTTCCGGATAGGTGCGCTCCCAGAACCCGCGCAGGTCCTGGGTCACCTGCAGCGGGCGGCCGGCGGGCGAGAGCAGGTGCAGGGTGAGCGGGACGCGGCCGTCGGCGACGCGCGGGGTTTCCGCCAGCCCGAACAGTTCCTGCAGCTTCACCGCCAGCACCGGCGAGGCCGGTTCGCCATGGTCGTCCAGCGCGTACTCGATGCCGCGCTGCATGCCGGAGGGCACCTCGATCCGGGTCGGCGCGAGCTGGTCGATGCGCTGGCGCAGGTTCCAGTCGACGCCGGATTTCAGCGCCTCGGCCAGTTCGTCGCAGCCCAGCGCGTCCAGCCGGGTCTTGCCGGTGAACGCCGGCTTCAGCCAATCGTCCAGCGACGCCAGCAGCGCGGCGTCGGTCAGGTCCGGCAGCGCGAGCTCGGGCAGCCACGCGCGCAGGCACTGCACGCGGATGCGCCACTGCGACAGCGCCTCGCTCCACGGCAGCGCGGACAGGCCGAGCTCGCGCACCGCCCCCGTCAACGCGGCGGCGGCCAGCGCGGGATCGGCACGGCCGGCGGATTTCGCCGCCAGCACGATGCCGTCGAAGCGGGCGATGCGTTCGCTGACCAGCGCGCGCCTGGCCGCGTCCCAACGCACTTCGTCGGCCTCGGAAAAATGCGCGGCGAACTCGCGCCGCAGCGCCGCTTCATCGACCGGCGCACCGCGCAGCAGCAGCGCGTCCTTGGCCTCGAAGCGCAATTCGCTGGCAACCAGCCATGGCTCGCCGTACAGCGCACTGTCGTCGAACAACCGCGCGCTGCGGCCGTTCGCCAGCAGATAGCGGCGCGGGTCCTGCGGATGCTGTTTCGCGATGCGGTCCGGAAACGCATGCGCCAGCAGGTCGCCGATCGCGTGCGCCGGCGCGGACGCGGGCGGCGGCGCGTCGCAGCGCAGGCGGCGACGCCACTGCTTCGCGGCGGCATCGATGGCGGCGAGGCCGGAACGGCTGGCGTCCGCACCGACGCGGCCAGCGCGGAACGCGGCCAGCGCCTGCCAGCGCTGCGCCAGCACATCGGAACGCGAGCGCAAGGGATCGCGCGCCTCAACCAGCGCAGCGATGTCGCAGGCCAGCGCGCGGCGCGACGGATCGTCCGCCGCCAGCAGCATCGCGGCGAGGCGCGGATGCGTGCCCAACGCCAGCATCTTCCTGCCGCGCGGGGTGAGCCTGCCGGCCTTGTCCAGCGCATCCAGCCGATGCAGTAGATCGCGGCCCGCCGCCAGCGCGCCGACCGGCGGCGGATCGACGAAGCGCAGGTCGGCGCTGCCCCAGGCCGCCAGTTCCAGCGGCAGCGATGCCAGTTCGACCTGCGCGATTTCCGGACGGCGCTGCGGCTCCAATCGCTGCGACTGCGGCCACAGCCGATACGCCCAGCCGTCGGCGACGCGGCCGGCACGGCCCGCACGCTGGTCGGCGGATGCCTGCGAAATGGACACGGTTTCCAGCCGCGAGAAACCGCTGTTGGGATCGAAGCGCGGCTCGCGCGCCAGCCCGCTGTCGATCACCACGCGCACACCCGGCAGCGTCACCGAGGACTCGGCCACGTTGGTCGCCAGCACCACCCGGCGGCGGCCGTCGGGCGCGGGCTGCAGGACGCGCGACTGCTGTTCGATCGGGAGTTCACCGTGCAGGGCGAGCACTTCGATGCCTTGCTCCTCCCCGTTCGCGAAGCGAAGGGGGAGGTCGGGAGGGGGTCGCTTTTGTCCATCCACCGAAGAGCACCCCTCCCCAACCCTCCCCTTCGCTTCGCGAAAGGGAGGGAGCAGGGCCGACACCTTCGCGATCTCGCGCTGCCCCGGCAGGAACACCAGCAGATCGCCGGGATGCGCGGCTAGCGCCTGCTCGACGGCGCGACGGACCTGATGCTCCAGCGCCTCGTCGCGGCGCGCCGGGAAATGCGCGACCTCGACCGGAAAGCTGCGGCCGGCGCTGAACAGGCGCGGCGCATCGAGGAACGCGGCAAGCCGCTCGCCATCCAGCGTCGCCGACATCGCCACGATGCGCAGGTCGTCGCGCAATCCCGCCTGGACGTCCAGCGCCAGCGCGAGGCCGAGGTCGCCGGCCAGGTGGCGCTCGTGGAACTCGTCGAACAGCAGCGCGCCGACGCCCTCCAACAGCGGATCGTCCTGCAGCATGCGGGTGAGGATGCCTTCGGTGACGACCTCGATGCGGGTCTTCGCCGACACCTTGTTCTCGAAGCGGATGCGGTAGCCGACGGTCTCGCCCACCGCCTCGCCGAGTTGCTTGGCCATGAACCCCGCGGCGGCGCGCGCGGCCACACGGCGCGGCTCCAGCATCACGATCTTGCGGCCTTGCAGCCACTCGGCAGCCAGCAGCGCCAGCGGCACCTGCGTGGTCTTGCCCGCGCCGGGCGGCGCTTCCAGCACCAGCCGGGGATGCGCGGCGAGCGAGGCGACGATGTCCGGCAGCAGCGGGGTGATCGGGAATTGCATGCGCGCATTTTCTCGCTTTTTTCTCGTCATTCCCGCGAAGGCGGGAATCCAGCTCTGGCTTTTTGCTTCGAAGAGAAGATCAAAAGCTGGATTCCCGCCTTCGCGGGAATGACGCGCTGAGCACACTCTTACAATAGGCACATGCAGCTCATCGACATCGGCCTGAACCTCACCCACGACAGCTTCGACCGCGACCGCGATGCGGTGTGGCAGCGCGCGCGCGACGCCGGCGTGACCCGCGCCATCCTCACCGGCGCCAGCCGCGAGCATTCGCCGAAGGCGCTGGAACTGGCCCGCACCCGCCCCGGCGAATGGTTCGCCACCGCCGGCGTGCATCCGCACCACGCGACGGAATACACCGAGGAATGCGACGCCGAACTGCGCGCGCTGCACGCGCATGCGGAAGTCGTCGCGGTGGGCGAATGCGGGCTGGACTACTTCCGCGACTTCTCGCCGCGCCCGGCGCAGCGGCGCGCGTTCGAGCGGCAGTTGCAGATCGCAGTGGACCTTGCCGTCGATGGCGTAGGCAAGCCGCTGTTCCTGCACCAGCGCGACGCCCACGCCGACTTCATGGCGATGATGCGCAACTTCGACGGCCGGCTCGGCCCGGCGGTGGTGCATTGCTTCACCGGCACCCGCGAGGAACTGTTCGACTACATCGACCAGGACTGGCACATCGGCATTACCGGATGGCTCTGCGACGAACGCCGCGGCGCGCACCTGCGCGAGCTGGTGAAGCACATTCCCGCCAACCGCCTGATGGTGGAGACCGACGCGCCCTACCTGCTGCCGCGCACGCTCAAGCCGATGCCGAAGGACCGCCGCAACGAGCCGGCGTTTCTGCCGCACATCGTGGAGGAACTGGCGCGCGACCGCGGCGAGGACATCGCCGCCGCCGCCGCCAACAGCACGGCGACGGCGGCGGCGTTCTTCCGGCTTCCGGCCTGATTCCGGAAACGAAACGCCCGGCGGATGCCGGGCGTCGTTTGCTTGCGCGGCGCGCGGAAACTTACTTCGCCTTGGCTTCCATCTTCTTGGCCCAGGCTTCCAATTCCTTGGCCGCCTGCTCCATCTTCTTGACCTCGGCCGGGTCGGCCATCTTGCGCAGGCCCGCGCACTCCTCCTCGAACTTGGCCGGGTTCTGCACCTTGGCAGCCTCGCCCTGCGCCAGCGCACTGCGATAAAGCACCTCGATCTCGGCAGCGCTCACGCCATTCACGGCGGCCTCGACCTTCATCCTGGCGAGGCCCGCTTCCGCCTCGGCCGGCTTGGCCACGCCGCAGACCACGGTCATCGCCGCCATCGCCGCACCCAGCTTGTAAGCGTCGGACTTCTTCAGCGTCGACGCGCTGACCGAATCATCCTCCGTGCCCGCGGCCTCCTGCGCTTCCGCCGGAACCGCCGCAGCCGCAGCCTCCGGGGTTGCAGCGTCCTGCGCGGCGGCTTCCTTCTTGCAGCCGCATACCACCACCATCGCCATACTCAGGGCCAGGGCCATCTTGTTCAAACGCACGGTTCACTCCAGCGGTCGGGGGAGCGCGAAGTGTAGCGAACGCGACTTCGATGGCGGCTTCGCTTGCGGTTCGTCGTCGCGACGGAGGCCCCTCGCTTCACTCCCGCGTATGCCTGCGTTGCTCGCGGCAAAACGCCCGGCATGAGCCGGGCGTTCGCGGTGTCACGCAAGGCTGCGCAGCTTACTTCGCCGGCGCCTCCGGCAGCGGACCTTCCGCCACCATCAGCGCGCCCTGGTCGTTGCCGCTCTGGAACACGATCCAGATCGCCTTGTCGGCGCGGCGGATGACGTAGGTGTCGGCGTCGGCGTCGTACCAGTAGGCGTTTTGCATGCGGCTGAATTCCTGGCCGAAGTCGCTCAAGGCCTTCTCGTTCGCCTTATAGGTGGCTTCGTCGAAGCTGCGCTCGGTGACGCGCACGCCGCCCAGCGCCTCGACCGCCTGCTGGACGTTCTTGCGGACTTCGAACCTGGAATAGGTCTTGCCGTCGCTGTTGTCGATCTCGTCGCTGAAGACCTTGCCTTCCACCCACAGCAGCTGGCCGCCGGTCCACACCGGCACGCGGGCCAGATCCTTGCTGCGCGACGACAGGTTGTCGGCGTAGTCGAACTCGTAGCCCGCCGGCAGCGCGACGTAGGGCCACGCCGGCAGCGGCTTGTCGCTGACCGGGATCGCGCCGATGTCGAAGGCCACGGCGGCAGGCGCGGCGGCAGTGGCAGCCGGTGTGGCGGCGGGTGCCGTGTCCGCGGCAGGTTGCGCGGCGGGCGCATCGGCGGCGGCCGGCGCCTCCGCGGCGGCGGCGGCCTCCGGCTTCTTGCACGCCGTCAGGGCCACGCCCACGGCCAGGCCCAGCGCCAGCATCGGAACGGCGGACTTCATCGACATCACTTCGGCTCCAGTTCGGGGGAATGAGCGGCGAAGTGTAAGCGATGGGATCGCGGCGGAAATCGCGCCCGCGTCAGCTCCGCAAGCCCACGCCGCGCTTGAGCAGCCACAGTCCCAGCGCCGACAGCGCGGCCACGAAGCCCAGCATCAGCCCGTAGGCCACCCACAGCGGCACGTCGCTCACGCCCAGCAGGCCGTAGCGGAAGGCGTTGACCATGTAGAAGATCGGGTTGGCGTGGGTGGCGGCCTCGGCCCACCCCGGCAGCAGCTTGACCGAATAGAACACGCCGCCGAGGTAGGTCAGCGGAGTGAGGATGAAGGTCGGGACGATGGCGATGTCGTCGAACTTCTTCGCATACACCGCGTTGACGAAGCCGGCCAGCGAGAAGATCGTCGCGCCCAGCAGCACCGAGGTGAGCGTCACCAGCGGATGCGGCATCTCGACGCGGGTGAAGCACATCGCGATGCCCAGCACGATCACGCCGACCATCAGCCCGCGCAGCACCGCGCCGGCCACGTAGCCGCCCAGGATCACCCAGTTGGGCATCGGGCTGACCAACAGTTCCTCGACGTGGCGGCCGAACTTGGCGCCGAAGAACGAGCTGCTGATGTTGCCGTAGCTGTTCTGGATCACGCTCATCATCACCAGGCCGGGGACGATGAAGTCCATGTAGCGCACGCCGTCCATCTCCCGCACCTGCGCGCCGATCAGCTTGCCGAAGATCAGGAAGTACAGGGTCATGGTGATCGCGGGCGGGATCAGCGTCTGCGTCCAGATGCGCAGGATGCGCATGATCTCGCGGCGGGCGATGGTGGCGAGCGCGGTCAGGTTGGGGTTGCTCATGCCTGTGCTCCTTCGCGCGCGGTCATGCGGACGAACAGTTCCTCCAGCCGGTTGCTCTTGGTGCGCATCGAGCGCACCCGGATGCCGGCGGCGTCGAAGGCGGCGAACACGCGGTTGAGGTCCATTGCGCGCGGCATGTCCAGGTCCAGCGTGTGCGTGTCGGTCGCCAGCAGCGTCGCGCCCTCGATCTGCGGCAGCACGGCCGGCACCTCGCCCTCGACGTCGAACAGGAAGCCCTCCACGTCGAGCTTGGCCAGCAGCGACTTCATCGGCCCGCGTTCCACAATCGTGCCGTGGTCGATGATGGCGAGGTTGCGGCACAGGCTCTCCGCTTCCTCCAGGTAGTGCGTGGTGAGGATGATCGCGGTGCCACCGGCGTTGATGTCCTTCAGCGTCTTCCACATGCCGCGGCGGATCTCGATGTCCACGCCGGCGGTGGGCTCGTCGAGGATCAGCAGGCGCGGCCTGGTCATCATCGCGCGGGCGATCATCAACCGGCGCTTCATGCCGCCCGACAGGGTGCGACTCATCTTGTCCGCCTTGTCCCACAGGTGCGCGTCCTTCAGCACCTCCTCGGCCCGCGCCAGCGCCTGCTCGCGCGGGATGCCGTAGAAGCCCGCGTAGTTCACGCAGATGTCCAGCGGCTTCTCGAACATGTTGAAGTTGAATTCCTGCGGCACCAGCCCGATCAGGCGCATCGCCGCGCTGCGGTCGGCATCGATGTCCACGCCGAACACCTCCACCGTGCCGCCGCTCTTGTTGACCAGCGAGCTGACGATGCCGATCAGAGTGCTCTTGCCGGCGCCGTTGGGGCCGAGCAGGGCATGGAAATCGCCGGCGCCGACGTCCAGAGAGACACCTTTCAGCGCCTCCACGCCGTTGTCGTAGGTCTTGCGCAGGTCGCGCACGCGCAGCGCGGGCGCAGCGGGATCAGCCGCGGGATGGGAACTCATGCATGGCCTCGTGCGCGGAGCCCGCGCGGGAAGCCGGTAGTATAGGCAGCCTCGTGGCGCCACCCTTGCCACGCTGTGTTGCAACGACGTGGCCATCACCCATTTCCCGCTGAAACTGACCGCGCGCCGGATGATCGCGCCCACCGTGGCGCACCTGTCGTTCCTGCGCGACGACGGCGAGCCGCTGCCGTGCATCCCCGGCCAGTTCGTGCAGATCCATTTCCAGTACGCCGACGGCAGCGCCGCGCGCCGCAGCTATTCCATCGCCATCGGCCGCAACCCCGACGCCGCGCCGGACGCGCGGGTGGAGATCGCGGTCAGCTACGTCCCGGGCGGCGCGGCGACCGCGCTGTTCGAGGCGCTGGCGCTCGGCGCGACGGTCGACGCCAGCGGCCCGTTCGGGCGCTTCTGCCTGTATCCGAACGACGCCAACCGCCGCTACCTGCTGATCGGCACCGGCACCGGCATCACCCCGTACCGGGCGATGCTGCCGCAGCTGGAACGGCAGATGGCCGAGCGCGGCGTCGAGGTCGTGCTGCTGCAGGGCGCGCGCACGCCGGCCGAACTGCTGTACGGCGACGAGTTCCGCGCTTTCGCCGCAGCCCATCCGCGCTTCCGCTACATGCCCTGCCTGTCGCGCGAGCTGCCCGCCGCCGATTCGCCGCTGGCCCATCCCGACGTGCGCCACGGCTACGTGCAGAACGTGCTGCCGGAGCTGGCGCCCGACCCCGCCGCCGACATCGCCTACCTGTGCGGCAATCCCGACATGGTCGATGCCAGCTTCGAGGCATTGAAGGCGATCGGCCTGCCGGTGTCGATGATCCGGCGCGAGAAATACGTCAGCAACAAGTAGCGCCGAACGCACCGCGCGCTCACGCGGAGCGGAAGAAGAATGAGGCACGATAACCGCACCGCGTCCGCGCACCCGCGTTCCCGATGACCCTGCATCTCCCCACCATCGCCGTCATCGGCCTGCTGCTGTACTTCGGCATCGCCGTCGGGTTCTCGCTGGTCATGCTCATGCTGCGCGGCCAGCCGGTGCCGCGCCTGTGGGCCGCCAGCCTGTGGGCCGCCGCGATCAACACCGCCATGTTCGGCCTGCCGCTGCCGATCCCGGAAGCGGCGTCGATCCTGATCCGCAACGGCTTCGGCATGCTCAGCAGCGTGCTGATGGTCGCCGGCGTGGCGATGCACGTCGGCCACCGCCCGCCTTGGCGCGCGGCGTCGGCATTGGGCGGCGCCTACCTGCTCGGCATCGCCTGGTTCAGCCTGGTCACGCCCGACCTCGGCACGCGGCTGATGATGTACGGCGTGGTGCTGACCGCCTTCAAGTTCTGGGAAGCCTGGCTGCTGCTGCGCCACGCGCCGGCCGAACTGCGGGTCAGCTGCCGGCTGGCGGCGACCGTGTTCCTGCTCGACGCCGCGCTGTTCCTGCTGCGCGGCCTGCTGCCGACGGCGCCCGACGCGGGCAACGAGGTGATGCGCGCGGGCCTGCCGATCTACATCGGCTACATCGGCGGCCTGTTCGTCATCCTCGCCCAGACCTTCGCCCTGATGATCCTGCTGGTCGAGCGGCAGCTGGTGGAGCTGCGCCGGCTGGCGCGCACCGACGAGCTCACCGGCGCGCTCAACCGCGCCGCGCTGCTGGACGACGGCCAGCACCAGCTCGCCCTATGCCAGCGCCAGCAGCGTCCGTTCTCGGCGCTGCTGCTGGACCTGGATTTCTTCAAGCGCATCAACGACACCTGGGGCCACCAGGCCGGCGACGACGCGCTGCGCCACAGCTTCCGCACCCTGCGCGACGACCTGCGCAGCTACGACGTGCTGTTCGGCCGCTACGGCGGCGAGGAGTTCGTGCTGTTCCTGCCGGGAGTGGCGATGGCGCAGGCGTGCGCGCTCGCGGAGCGGCTGCGCGCAACCCTGGCCGCGCATCCGCTGGTCCGCACGGAGCAACCTGCGATCCCGCTGACCGTCAGCATCGGCGTGTCCGAAGCCACCGTCGGCGCGAGCCTCGACCAGCTGCTGGCGCGGGCCGACGCCGCGCTGTACCGGGCCAAGGCGGGTGGCCGCAACCGGGTGGTCTACGACGAGCCGGCGACGCAGGCCATCGGCAAGTCCGCCTGATGCCCATGCCTGCCGCACCGCATCCCCGTTTCATGGATGCGGTGCGGCGACGATCATTGCCGGATCAGTTCCACGCGGCGATTCTTCGCCTTGCCCTCCGGCGTGCCGTTGTCGGCCACCGGCTGGCTGTCGCCGAAACCCGCCGCATGCAGCCGCGAGCCGTCGATGCCACGGGCGGCGAGCGCCGCCACCACCGATGCCGCACGGCCTTCGGACAGCGTCCGGTTGTGCGCCGCGTCGCCGCTGCTGTCGGTGTGGCCGTTCACCGCCAGCTTCAGCGCGGGATCGTCCTTCAACAGCTGCACCACCTGTTCGATCTGCGGCAGCGAATCCGGTAGGATCTCGGTCTTGTCGGTGGCGAAGTTCACCTGCAGCGCTACCTTGCCGGCAGCGTCGAGCTGCTTCTTTAGTTCGCTGGCCGGCAGCAAGGTTGCTGTCGCGACGAAGGCCTTCTCCTGGCCGACGATGAGGCCGCCCTGGGCCGTGTCCTGGGCGAAATGGATCCAGATGTTGCCGTCGTTGCGGCGTACCAGATAGGTGTTGGCCGGCACGTTGTAGATGTCGCCCAGGCCGGTCAGGAACCCCATGGCGATCTCGTCGCCCCAGCTCTTGATGGTGTCGTAGGGGATCTTTTCCTCCGAGACCTTCACTCCGCCCATCTGGGTGATCAGAGCTTCCAGGTTCCTGCGCAACTCATAGGGGTTGTAGTCGCCTTCCTTCCCGGGATAGATGTTGACCAGATAGAACCGCCCTTCCACCCAGTGCGCCTGGCCCTTCACCCAGAACGGGAAGCGCGCGATCTTCTTGGTCTCCGGCTGACCGTTGCTCACGTAGCCCTGCGGCAGACTGATGTAGGGGAAGTCGCCCAGCGGCACCGTGCTCACCGGGATCGCCGAGATGTCGAAATCGGCGGATTTCGCACTTTCGCTTGTCGCAGAGTCGGCCTGCTTCGCCTCGACGGCTTTTTCCAGCGCGGCTGCGGCTGCACCTTTCATGGCGTCGGCCGCATTTTCCTTCTTGCAGCCCGCCAGCAGCATCGTCGCGATGGCCGCGGCTACGCCCATCGTCAATCCGGTCTTGTCCAAACGCATCTGTTACTCCTCGGGTTTGCAAACTTGGGGATTCAGGGAACGCGCCATGCCGGACAGCGCACTCCCTAGCGATCGGGGTGATCCGATGGCACCGGCCTCTCGAACAGCGCATCCGGCAGCGATTCGTAACGCACCGAACGCACTTGCCAGCGCTTTCCCGATCCCGCACCGGCATCGCCTTCGTAGCCGAGTACGAAACCGGTTTCCTCGTCCAGCCACATCCGGCCCTGCCGGGTCATGCCGGGGCCGGTGGGATTCGCCAGCCGGTAGCGCCACTGCCGGGCATTACGGCCGGCGTACACGCCTTCGCCCATGCGCTGGCAATCGGCGAACAGGCCCTGCCCGGCGCACGGTTGTCCCGGATCTGCATGCAACGGCCAGCGGCCGGACGGCAACGGCAGCACGCCACCGTGTTCGTCCTCGATCCAGCCAGCGGCCGTGCCTGCGGGCAACACCAGCACATATGCCTTGCCCGTATTGTCGCGGAACTGGATGCGCACGGCATCGCCGCGGAAGAACACCGTTGCCTCATCCATCGCGCCGCGCGGCCGGGTGCGGGTGAACGCGCCCAGCTGGTTGGTCAGCACGCTGGCCGTGCCGGACAGCGGTTCGGCCGCCTGCACCGCAGGGAAGGCCAGCAGCGTCGGCAACAACGCGGCGAACACGCCCAACCGGCTCATTTGTCCAGGTTCGCCCGTTGGTAGATGGGGCTCTGCATGCGCACGATCGCATACGCCTCGATGGGCAGGCGGCCACCGAAGGCATTCAGGGGCGAGGATTCGAACGTCCCCGCTTTCAGGTAGGCGGACTTTCCGCCCAGCACCCAGCCCACAAAGGGCACCACCAACGGCGCGTCGTACGTGACCTTCACCTTCAGCAAGTTGGCGTCCTGCACGTTCACGCCACTGCTGCCCGCGGCATGGCTGCGGTATGCCAAGGTGTCGTTCGGCAAGGCGTACTGGCCGTTGTACTGGCGTTCCTTGAACTCGTCCCAGGCCGCCCGCGTCGGATTGACGACGGTGATCCTGCCATGCACGAGCAGATCCGCCCGTGCCTTGGCATACGCCGCTTCCATCTCCGCCATGCCGGTCTTATGCGCGTACAGCGGCAGCATGCCCTTGGCGAAGGCGACTCGCATCTCGCCCGGATTCGCGCCGCTCACGGCGCCGGCGCGCGCGGTCATCAGCGCGGCATAGTCCAGCGTCGATTTCATCCGGTACAGCAGCGCCGCCTGCACCACCATCAGGATCATGAAGAACACCAGCGGCGCGACGATCAGTAGTTCGACCATCGCCTGACCGGCTGCACGATCACGATGCGCGCCCTTGTCCCGACGCGTCGTCATGCGTGCCCACCTTCGTGCGGAGTTTCCCGCGCGCTCCGCCATTGCCAACGTTCTCCCAGGCGAGGATGCAGGCGCGCTAATGCGCCGCCGCGAAATTCCACCGTCGCCGCGGCGCGCCGGCAGGCAGACAGCCGCCACGGCGCCACGTGTTCGCGCCAGCCCACCACCATGCCGGCGCGATCGAGGTACACAAGATCCAGCGAGTAGCGCATGCCAACGGTATGCACGCTGGCGCATGGCGTGATTAGCAATGCCTGCGAGCCGTCGGCGGACAGGGGCGGGCGCGCCAGCAATCCACGCATGCGCGACCACCAGCGATCCGCTACCCAAACTTGCGGAATGGGCGCCGCATCGCCGCGCTCGATCCGCCCCAATCTCACAGGATCCCCTCCTGCAGCATCTTCAGATAGATGAAGTAGCCGATGAACAGGAAGATCAGCGGGAAGAAGAACATCACCAGCGGCAGCATCATCTTCACCGGCGCCTCCAGCGCGAGCTTTTCCGCGCGCAGGAAGCGTTCCTCACGCCGCTGGTTGGCCTGCGCGCGCAGGGTATCGCTGAGGTTGGCGCCGACCTTGTCGGCCTGGATCAGGGCGCTGGTGAAACTGGTGATCTGGCCGATGTCCATGCGCTCGGCCATCCGCTTCAACGCCTCCGCGCGCGGCAGGCCGGCGCGCACGTCGCGCAGCATCCGCGAGAACTCCTGCGACAGTGCGCCGGCGGGCCCCTTCGCCACCGCCTGCTCGATGCCGCCGGTGACGTTCAATCCCGCCTCCACCGACATGGTGATGAAATCCAGATACACCGGCAGGTCACGCACCACCGCGCGTTCCCGCAGCTTGCGTCGCTCGGTCAGCCACAGCATCGGATACAACCAGCCAAGGAAGCCGCCGAACACCAAACACAGCAACGCCGATCCGACATCGAGCCGCCCCAGCATCAGCAGGCAAAGCGCGAAGAACACCGCTGTCACTATCGCGCTGGACAGGCGCAGGCCGTAGAACTCCTCCGGCGTGAGCGTGTAGTCCTGGCCCGCCGCCTGCAGCTGGCGATGGGTGTGCTCCAGCTGGACCACGTTCAACCGCGGCGCGATGCGCCGGGTCAGCACCGTCACCAGCGGCCACATCATCTGCATCAGTTTCGGCAGCGGGTCGTAGTAAGTGCGGTCTTCGAGCGCCACTTCGCTGATCGCGCCGCGCGTGCCCAGCATCGCCAGGACCACGGCCCCCGCCGCCAGCAACGCCACCAGGACAAGTATCCAATTCATACGTCGATCGTCATGATCTTCTTGCACATGCGGTAGCCGAGGTACTCCATCACCAGGCAGACGCTGGTCACCAGCCAGCCGTGCCAGCTGTGGAACATCGGCTGCATGGTGTCGGCGTACATCAGCGACAAGTAGCCGATCAGGAACACCGGCAGCAGGGCCATCACGATGCCCTGCAGTTTGCCCTGCGCGGTCAGCGCCTTGACCTTCTTCTCCATGATCAGACGGCGGCGCAACGTCTCGGCCAGTGTGGCCAGCGTTTCGGCCAGGTTGCCGCCGACTTCGCGTGAGATGTTCACCGCCGACACGAACAGCTCCGCATCGACGATGGGAACACGCTTGGCGAAGCTGTCCAGCGCGGCCTCGGCGCGCACGCCCATGTGCTGCTGGCGCAGCACCAACGCCAGTTCCTGCGCCAATGGTGGCTGGCCGTCCTGCACCAGCACTTCCATCGCCGGCGCGAAACCAACGCCGGCGCGCAGGCTGCTGGCGAGCATCTGCAACGCGTCGGGCAACTGTTCCTGGATCCGCTCGATCCGGCGCGCGCGCAGCCACACGTAGATCTTGCGCGGCGCGAACACCAGCACGACCGCCGCCAGGATGGCGAACAGCCCGCCGGCCAGCAGCCAAACCAGCAGCGGAATCACCAGCAGCGCGACCGCGTTGGCCCGGAACAGCTGGCCCGGCTCCATGAACATGAACATGTCGGCCAGGTTCACCCGCGCCTGGCTGAGGAAGTTGGCGCGGTATTCGCCCAGGAATTTTTCGCCGACCCGCAGCGACAACAGCAGCACCAGCGCGGTGCCGCCGAACACCAGCGTCGCGATCAGCCAGACCGCCATCATGCGAATCCGCCCTGGTTGCGGAAGATGCCCAAGTCCACCGGCACGCCGCGTTCGGCCAGCTCCTCGTAGAACTCAGGCACCGCGCCGGTGGCGACGAAGCTGCCGACGACCTTGCCGTCCGGGCCGTGGTAGCTGGTCGGCTTGAACAGGAAGATGTCCTGCATCTGGATTGTGCCGCTTTCGATGCCGGTGATCTCGGTGATGTGGCTGACCTTGCGCGAGCCGCACGGATAGCGGCGCTGGTGCACGATCAGGTTGACCGCCGAGGCGATCTGCTCGCGCACCACTGTCATCGGCAGGTCCATGCCGGCCATCATCACCATCACTTCGAGGCGGGACAGGGTTTCGCGCGGATTGTTGGCGTGGGCGGTGGTCAGCGAGCCTTCGTGGCCGGTGTTCATCGCCTGCAGCATGTCCAGCGATTCGCCGCCGCGGCATTCGCCGACCACGATCCGGTCGGGACGCATGCGCAGCGCGTTCTTCACCAGGTCGCGGATGGTGATCTGGCCCTTGCCTTCCATGTTGGCGGGGCGCGCTTCCAGCGCCACCAGGTTGGGCTGCACCAGCTTCAGTTCGGCCGCGTCCTCGATGGTGACCACGCGGTCGCCGTCGGGGATGAAGTTGGACAGGATGTTCAACAGCGTGGTCTTGCCCGAACCCGTACCGCCGGACACCACCACGTTGCGGCGTTCGCGCACGGCGATGGTCAGGAACTCCAGCATGCGCTCATCGAGCGAACCGAACTTGAGCAGGTCCTCACCCATCAGTCGGCGCTTGGCGAATTTGCGGATGCTGATGCTCGGCCCGCGCAGCGCCACCGGCGGAATCACCGCGTTCACGCGCGAACCGTCCTTCAGACGCGCGTCCACCAGCGGCGAGCTTTCGTCGATGCGCCGGCCCAGCGGCGTGACGATGCGCTCGATCGCCGCGAGGCAGGCGCGCTCGGTGGAGAACACCACCTCCGACTTCTGGATACGGCCGTTGCGCTCGATGAAGATGTCGTCGTGCGCGTTGACCATGATCTCGGTGACGGTCGGATCGTCGATCAGGTCCTCCAGCGGGCCCAGGCCGATGGCTTCGTCGAGCACCTGCTTGGCCAGGCGACGCGGGTTGATGTCCTTGGGAAGATCCGTGAATTCGCGCTTGAGGATGTCGTCGATCAGATTGATCGTGGTGTCGCGCAGCGCCTGGTCGTCCATGCTGCGCACGTCGGTGCGGCGCAGATCCATCTGCCGCACCAGCGCCATGTGCAGGCGCGTGCGCCATTCGGTCATGTCCGAGGGGCCGGCGCCGCGCACGGTGATGTCGGTGGCGACCGGCTTGAGCGCGGGCTCGGCGTCCTGCGGCGACAGCGATTGCTCGTTGGCCGCCTGGGGCAGCACCGCGACGCGCGCCTCGTCGCCGGCGATGCGCAGGGTGTAGTTGCCGATCTTCAGCTCGTCCCGGCCGGTAATGGGCCCCTGCTTCGCCAGCACCGCCCTGCCGTTGAGGGTGATCGGCTCCTTGCCGCCCAGCGGCAGGATGAACACGCCCTGATCTTCGCGCATCAGGGTGGCGTGCCGGCTGGCGATGTTCCATCCCTGGAGCATCACCAGGTTGGCGTCGCCGCGGCCGATACCGCATTCGCGATGCATGCACTTGACCTGTCGCGGGTCGCGTCCGGGGGCGTCGATCAGAACGGTGAACATGGGCTTTCCTGCGGGCCTCAGTGGATGAGCTTGTTTTGGCGCTGGCTGATGTCGCTCTCCAGCGATTCGCCGATGCGTTCGCCCTGCCGCAACTGCTCCTGGTTCTCCGGCGATTCCGGCGTCACGATCCGCGGCGTCACGAAGATCACCAGCTCGGTCCTGTTGCCGCGGAAAGCGTCGGAACGGAACAGCTTGCCGAGGATCGGGATGTCGCCAAGGATCGGCAGCTTGTCCGCCGCCTTGGACGCGGTGCGGTCGAGCAGGCCGGAAATGACGATGGTTTCGCCCGCCGCCACGTTGATCTCCGTCTCCACGCGCCGGGTCAGGAAGCCCGGCACGCCCTGCACCGTGACCGACGGGTCGATGCGGCTGACCTCGGCCATGATCGACGTGGCCACGTCGCTGGCCTTGTTGACGGTCGGACTGATGTTCAGGCGGATGCCGTATTCCTTGTATTCGACCTGGGTCTGGCCCAACACCGACGGGATCACGATGGGCACCTCGCCGCCGACCAGAAACGAGGCGCTGCTGCCGCTCTTGGCGCTCAACTTGGGTTCGGCCAGCACCCAGGCCTTGCCGCGGCTCATCAGCAGATTGATCTGCGAGCCGATGGTGGTGGCGATGCCGAAATAGCCCTGCGGCCCCGGCACGCGCTTGGGCAGGCTGTCGCGGATCTGCTGGAAGGTGTCCTCGTCCTTCGGCAACACGCGGAAATAATCGTTGGTCGTGGCGTCCCGGATGAGGCCGCCCACCGGGCCGCTGATGGTGCTGTTCCAGCGGATGCCCAGATCCTCCACCGCGTCCTTGTTGAACTCCATGATGGTCACGTCCATCCGCACCATGGGCCGCATGCCGACCGGATCGGTGCCGGTGAGGTTGAGGATCTGCGGATACACCTTCTGCAACGCCGCGATCCGGGCGGCGATCCCGGCGTCGATTTCGCTGCCGGAGACGACCACGTTCGCGCCGACGGGGCGCACGTCGACGCCGCGCGCATCGCCCAGCAACTCGCGCACCGTCGACGCGAGCCCCTCGGACTTGCCGCCGCTCACGTCCACGCTGATATCGCGCTGGCTGCCGTCCGCAAGCCACAGGTGCACGTTGGTTTCACCCGCTTTGCTGCCGATGAAGACCAGCTCACTCTTGCCCACTGTGAACACGGTGACGACTTCCCCATCGCCCACGGCGACCCGGCGCAATGCGCCCGGCACGCGCCGGATCGCGGCTTCGCCGGCATACAGCGACATGCGCGGCGCCACCAGCGGAGCGCTGGACGCACGGGCGTCGCCGGCCAACGCCTTGCCACCGGACATCCCCCCTGCCAGTTCCTGAATCGTGCCGCCTACGGGCCGCTGCGGATCCGCGGGCGCCTGCACTGGCGCCGTCCCGGCAGCGGGCGTGTCCACCGACTGCGCCGCCGTTGCGGCATCGGCGGATTGCGCATGCGCCGTCCAGCCCGGCATCCCCACCAACACGCCGAGCGCGCACGCCATCGCCACGCCGCGGCAAACGCCGCCGCGATCCTTGCTGTACCTCATCCTCAACCCCTTCCGCCAATGATGAATTCGATCCGCGACGCGCTCGCGCGCCTGCTGCTTCCTTCCGCGTCGTTGCCGCCGTCGAGCACGCCCAGCGAGCGCAGCCATTCGCGCTCGGTCAATCCCTGCACCGGCCCCGGCGAACGATCCTTGGCGTCGCGCAGCAGCACGCGCAGTGCGCCGACCTGCGATGCGATCACCAGGCTCTTGGCCTGCACCTGGTCCAGCTCCAGCGTCACGCTGGAGAATCCCTGCGCATCGCCCTCCGGCTGCCCCTCGCGCGCGATCCGTTCGCCGATCCGGGTACCCGTGGCGAGGACGCGCACCTGCTGCAGCAGCGGCATCACCCGCGTACCTGCACGCGCGTTCGCCGGCGCTGCCGTCTGGCCGTCGCTCTTGTCCTTCACGAACAGGATGTCGATGAGATCGCCCGGCACGATCATTCCCGAGATCGAATTGTTCTCGTCCACGCTCAGCGTGTAGGCCACCTTGCCCTGTGGGATCAGCGACGAGAAATGCTCGTTCAGCGGGATCAGGGCACTGGCGCTCAGCGGCGCGCCTCCGCGGACGGCGGCCCGCAACATCCGGCCCTCATACTCGGCATGGTTGTCAGGCGTCACCGCATCGGCGGGCGCGAACTCCGCCGGCATCGAGCGCACCGCCAGATCACCCGGCTGCACGATCGCTCCTTGCGGCATGTCCGCCAGCGGCACCGCCACGTCGATCATCCGGCGGTTGTCCTGGGTGCGCTCGGCCACCGTGGTCTGCACGTAGTTGACGGCGACCAGCGCCGCCAGCAGCGCCATGACCAGGGCGACGACGATGTAGATGTGATTCCTGCTGATCTTCGGCTTCTGCATGGGACGCAACGTGTGGGAAAGGGATTCAACCGACCAGGATGTCGGAGGCGGAAATGGCGTGGACGAACGCCGCGTAGGCGTCCTTCAGTGCGGTGACGATCTCGTCGATCACGTCGGGCTTGGCGATCAGGACGATGACCAGGGCGATCACCACGATCGAGTATTCGATGGTGGCTTGGCCGCGCTGGCGGGAAGGCGCGCGGCAGTCGGAACGCGCGGTCATTCGAGCACCGCCACGATCTCGCTGCCGGCGCGCGCGCGGATCGCGGTTACCGTGATCCGGCGTTCGCCGCGGGTGTAGCGCACCTGGCAGAGATCGCTCGCGGCCGCGCAGGGCGTGTCCGCCGGCGTCTTCGCGTAGCCCTGCGCAGCCAGCCGGCGGGTGTAGAACCGCTCGTTCTGGAAGGGGCTGTAGGCGTTGCTCAGGCGCAGGCTGCGCACCCGCTGCGGCGTGTCCATGTAGACGATGTCCTCGGCCACCTGCGTCTGCGGCATCCGTTCGAACCCCTTGCCCAACACCTGCCCGGACAGGTCGCGGTCGGGGAGCCGCATCACCCCGATCTGGCCCTCGGTCGAATCGCCGACGGGCGTGAGTTCGACGGTGACGTAATAGCGCCCGCCGGACAGATGCCCCAGCACGCTGCGGCCATGCGACATCGGCGTGTCGGCCACCTGATCCTTCCACTGGCGAAGATAGAAGGCACGCACGCGGGCGATCGGTTGGTCGACCGTGAACCTGCTGGCGCTCATCGACAAGCCGTTGTAGATCATGTGGTCGCTGACCCGTTCGCCGCGCGCGCCCTGCGGAACCGGCACCGACGGCCAGTCCACGGCGTTTGCCGGGGCCATCGCCGCGGACAGGAGCAATGCCAGTGTTGTCACGAGGCGCGCGGCGCTCATTGACGCACCGGGTAGTCGCGCAGCTTGTCGGAAGGCACCACGTCCGGCTCGATGGTGCCGATCTTCAGGTCGCCCAGCGAACCGACCATGGGCAGGAGCGGCGCGATCGGCTTGAGTGCGCTGAAGATGTCGGTCAATCCGCTGGGCAACAGCGTCGCGGCGGGCACCAGTGGCTCGACCGTATTGACGACGCTGCGGCGGCCGCTGCGCGGACCGGACGCGTTCCAGGCATCCGCCAGCAGCGATTGCCTGCGGGTCTGCACCACGTCGAGCTGATCGAACGGCGCCAGGTAGGCAGGGCGGCTGCCGTCGCGGTTCTGCAGATTGCGGTAATCCAGCCTCACCTCGGCAGTGACGTAGCCATTCGGATTCGGCGGAAACCTGCCGAGCCGGGGCAGCAACTTCAGCGCTTCGTCCATGTAGCCCGGCGAGGACGCGTTGCGCATGTCCGCGACCCGCAGATTGTCCCGCTCCAGCAACTTCTTCCCGGAAAAGGTGTTGAGCATCTGGTCGTCGAATTCGCCCTGGGCATCGCCCGCGGGATTGCTGCGGATCGGCGCATCGGCGGCGGCGAAGCTGCGGTCCAGCGCCTCACGTTGCAGGCGCGCGCGCGCGGGCACGTCGTAGCCGTCGGACACCGTGGCCGACCACGCCGCATTGCGCGCCGCCTGCTGCGCCATCTGATTGGCATGCCCGAACTTGGCGACGATCGCGATCAACAGGAACAGCGGCGTCAGCACCGCGGCGCACACCGCCAGCTCAGTCAGCGCCTGGCCACGCATCCTGCGGCGCGAAGGCATCGCGCGCATCTCAGTGCGTTCCCTTGTCGCTAGCCGCCGGCAGATTGTCAGGCAACAGGCCCTTGCCGAGGCTGAAGGATTCCAAGCGGACGATGCAGCCCGAATCGCCTGCGGGTTTGCCTGCCAGCGGGATCTCGGTGAGGTAATCAGCGCCGCTCGAATCGAGGCAGGCAATCATGTTCACCGGTGCGTCCGAGAATCCCCACTGCCGACCGCCCGACCACGTGCAGACCTCGTATTTGTCGCTGCGCCAACGCTTGCACGGCTGGCCCTGCACTTGATCTTCGCCGACGAACGTCCAGCCCAGCGATGCCTGCAACTTCTTTTCCCCATCAGGATCCGACTCAAGCGGGAGGTAATAACCCTGTCCGGGCGCGGCCTCCTCGACCCGGTGGTCCTCGATCAACCGGGGAGAACAGATGCCGGCTGTGGTGGCTGGATCTCCACCGCCAAGCGTCCAGTGGGTTTCGGTGATGCGTTGCTGGCGCCGGTCAATGCGGATCTCGACCCGGCCAGTTCCCAGCTTGGCCACGTCCTGCGGACTGAGTTCGTGCACTGTCCAGCCGACATCGCGGCAGGTTTTCATGTTGAGGTAGTAGGTTTTCGTTTCAGGGTTGTCCCCGCTCAACCGATTTTCCCAGTGGAGCACGGCATGGACGGCCGGCAAGTTCGCGATGCCATCCGATGCTGCATCTCCCGAATTCCCGGCGTCTTTTCCAATCGCCGCGGGCTGACAGGCTGCACAGCAGGACAACAGCAAGGCGGATAGGGTCAGTCGCCGCAGGCTCACGGCGCACCTACCAGCAGACGACGGTCCATGTCGGGCGTGGCAACCAGTCGCGCCTGCCAGTACGGACTAAACATATTGCCCATTTCGAACTTCCCGTCGCTCCTGCCCCAGACTGAACGCCGGAACGGCGAATACTCGTGGGGTCGGTTGAAATACACCTGCGCGCTGGCCATCGCGCGGATCTGGTCGTGGCGCGCCTCGTCTTTCAGCGCCATCCGCCCGGCGCCGATTCCCAGCGCGCTGCTGGTGCGGGCGGCGGCAATCGCCATGCCGACTTCGACCGTATAGATCGGCCCCGCGTCAGCCCCTTCCGGAATTTCCGAATAGGCATGCTTCGCATCGCGCTGTTTGACGTCGTCGTAGGCGAGATTCAAGCCATGCCGGTACTGGTTCAGATAGGCTTTGTCCCGCTTGAAGCCCATTTCCTGGCCGGCAGGATCACCCTCGATGAAGCGCCCGGAGATGCTTCCACGGGAAGTGCCGTTGTATGCCGCATACGTGCGGTTGTCGTAGGGCGATTTCCAACCGCGGCCATTGCGCATGCCGGGGAAAAAATTCGGCTTGCGGCCATTGACCGCTTGGGTGCCGCCCCAGCCCAGCGGGAAATCGACATCGTCCAGCGGCCACGGCAGCGGCAGGTGGAATTCGAATACGTCCACCGCCGCCCAGCGGTCGTATTCCACCAGGTCGGTGCCGCCGCGATTGCGGAACACACCGAACGCCGTACCTTCGCGCGCGCGCGTGAAGGTATCGCGCGATGCCATCACCACGTTGCGGTAACGCTCGGCACCCGCATTCGTGTTGTTCAGCCCCTGCCCTTTGCCGGGCATTTTGTAGTGCTCGAGCTGCGAAGCCGCCTGATACACGTTCTTGGCGAGCACGCCGCGGCCGATTGACGTGATCTCCGCGTCGGGGGCGTTGTCCCGCACCACCTTGCTGGCCATCGCGAAAACATTCGCCTCCGTGGCCGGCACGCTCAACGCCGCGGACGCCGCAAGCGCGTACGGATGATCGAACACCTGATCCAGCGTGCCGATCGCTGCATTGACGCCGGGGATGAAGGCATTGCGGAACTCCTTGAGCGCTTTGTTGAGCGCCGTCATCGCCCGGTCGATGGCGATGAGGACCTCGCCCAGTCCCGGCACCCAGCTCAGCAGCACCGAGACGACGTCCATGAACTTCTCGAAGTGGTACGAGGTGGAATGCACCATCGTGAGCCAGGAGTTCAGGCTCACCATCTGCGCGATCGCCACTTCGTTCGCCACCCGCCCGCGGTTGAGATAGGCGGCCAGATTGCGCGCCCGCGCCTGTTCTACGGCGATGCTGTAGGCGGCCGCGTCGGCCGCGTTGGTCACTTCCACCTTCCTGCCGACCACCTGCCCGGTGTTGAAGGTCACCAGCAATCCGATGCAGAGCACGATCAGCAGCACCAGCACCAACGGCAATGCCTGGCCTTGTTGCCTGCCGCGATGGATGGATGCAAGTCGTTGCATGTGACGTCCTGTCAAAGGTGCCCATCCGATGCGCTTGCAACCGAATCGGCCATTCAGGCGGGCAGGGCAGCGTCGACGCGTTACTTGGCGTCGTTGGCGTAGTTGTACTTCGCCATGCCTTCCTTCTGCGGATCGTTGGCGCGCCCTGCCGCGGCATTGGCGGACTTGTTCGCGTTCTCGATCGCGGAGTCGGCCTTGTTGCCGCTCAACTCCTTGGCCAGGCCCGCCGTCTGGTTGCGCACGGTCTTGCCGAACATCGAGAACACGCCGATGGCGGCAATCGCGATCAACGCCACGATGATGATGTACTCAGTCATGCCTTGACCGCGCTGGATGCGGCGGCCGGTGGTGCCGGAAGGGGAACGAGCCATGTCTTCTTTTCTCCGTCAGCAAGGAACAACACCGCGCCTGCGCCGGACAGGCGCAGGCGCGGAACGACTCACTTGGCGTCGTTGTCCTTGTTGTATTCCTTCATCCCCTTGTCGGTATTGGCGCGCGTCTGCGCCGAAGCCGCTGCCGTCCCGGCCTGCTGAATCGCGGTATCCGCCTTGTTGCCGCTCAATTCCTTGGCGAGGCCGGCCGCCTGGTTGCGCACGGTCTTGCCGAACATCGAGAACACGCCGATGGCGGCGATCGCGATCAGGGCGACGATGATGATGTACTCGGTCATGCCCTGACCCGCCTGGTGACGGCCACTGCGGAAAATGCGATTGCGATTCATCCTTGCTACCTCGTGGTTAAGGGGATTGCCCCGGAAAGGTTTTCGCTTACGCCGCACACCGTGCAGACGCGCCGTCATCTCCACCCGGATCGGGCGTCGAGAAGCCTTCAGCGTGTTGTTCGTCCATGACTCGCAATGCCGCCCAAGCCATGGCGGGAGCGCCAAGGCCCAAGCCATGGCGCAAAACGTCACTTAGTGACGTTAATTGGCATATTAACGATGTTTCGTGACGTGTAAAGCAAGCACTTATGACAATTGGACATATGTCACTGAGATCCGCCAGAAATCATGTAAAGGTCGCTTGACATTACGTGCGGCGATGCGCATCCTCTTGTCAAGCATCCTTGACATGCGGGAGTTGCATGATGAACAAGCCGCGGAATCTCAAAGCAACCGGCATCAGCTGGCTATGTGCCGGCACCGCGTTTCTGGCCGCCGCAGTCATCAGCCATCAGTTCGCCTTCATCGGCGTGGGCATGGCCTTCCTCGGGCTGGGCATCGCCTTCATCGCCAAGTCGCGCAAGGACCAGCCGTGACCCTGCGCCGCTGGATGTGGATCTTCGTCGGCATCGGCCTGGCCGCCTTGGCGCTGGCCGCCGCCGGCCAGTGGCTGCTCGGCTGGCCGTCCGAGCCGGTGGGCCTTTGGGCCGGCATCGGCGCCGGCTACCTGCTGGGCGCGGCGCTGTTCCTGCTGCTGCCGCGCTGGTGGCGGCAGCACTGCGACGAGATGTACGCGCAGCCGGCCGGGCGCCGCTACCTGCGCGCGCTGTGGCCGATCATGATCGGCTACTCGCTGACCCTGTTCCTGTCGATCTGGCTGGTGAAGCGCGGCATCGCGTCGGTGCCGCTGCGCGCGGCGGTGGCGGTGCTGCCGGCGCTGGCCATCGCGCTGCTGATGCGCGCCGCGCTGCGCTACCTGCGCGAGATCGACGAGTTGCAGCGCCGCATCGAAACCGAGGCGATCGGCATCGCCAGCCTGCTGGTGTCGCTGGTGTATTTCGCCGGCGGCCTGCTACAGAAGGCGAAGGTCATCCACCTGGATGCCGCCGCCGCGATGATCTGGGTGTTCCCGCTGCTGTGCGCCATCTACGGCATCGCCAAGATGGTGCTGACCCGGAGGTACATGTGAGGCGCGCGCCGTGAACAACCGCCTGCGCGAACTGCGCGAACGCGAGAGCTGGTCGCAGGCGGAGCTTGCGCTGCGGCTGGAAGTGTCGCGGCAGACCGTCAACGCGCTGGAGACCGGCAAGTACGACCCGTCGCTGCCCTTGGCCTTCCGCATCGCCCGCCTGTTCGCCTGCCGCATCGAAGACGTGTTCCTGCCCGACGAAGCCTGATCCCGTTCCTTTTCCAACCGCAACCATCCAACGAGGTTGTTCCCGATGAATTCCCGCAAGACCAGAGTCGTCCTTGCCGTCGCGATCGCCGCCGCGATCTTCGGTTACAAGGCCATGCAACAGAAACCGGACGCGGACAAGGCGCCCGCCGGCAGGCAGGACGCCGCGCCCGTTGAAGCCGTCAAGCCGGTGATGCTGGGCAAGATCGCGTTCACGCCGTGCAGCCTCAGTTCAGAGATGAGCCGCGACAACGTGGACGCGCAGTGCGCGACCTTCGACGTGCCGGAAGACCGCGCCAGCCCGGGTGGCCGCCGCATTGCGCTCAACATCGCCTGGCTGCAGGCGACCGGCAACGGCGAGAAGATGCCGGATCCGGTGTTCTTCCTCGCCGGCGGGCCCGGCCAGGCGGCGGTGGAAAGCTATCCGGCCCTCGATCCGGTGTTCAAGGAAGTGCGCAAGCATCGCGCCGTGATCCTGGTCGACCAGCGCGGCACCGGCAAGTCCAACCTGCTGTCCTGTGCCGCCATCGCCGAGGGCGACGACGGCGCGGGCGACGATGCGCCGGAGAAAATGCAGGCGCAGGCAGCGCAATGCGCGCAGGCGCTGTCGAAGAAGGCCGACCTGCGCTTCTACACCACCACCGACGCGGTCGCCGATCTCGACGCCGTGCGCCAGGCCATCGGCGCGGCCCAGGTCAATCTGGTCGGCGTGAGCTACGGCACCCGCGTCGCCCAGCAGTACGCGATGCGCCATCCCGAGGCGACCCGCAGCATCGTGCTGGACTCGGTGGTGCCGAACGCGCTGGGGCTGGGCAACATCTTCGCCCGCAACCTGGACGACGCGCTGGCGCTGCAGTTCGCGCTGTGCACGAAGGAGCCGACCTGCAAGGACAAGCTCGGCGATCCGCGCGCCGAACTCGACACGCTGCTGGTCAAGCTGCGCACGCAGCCGGTGGCCGTGCAGTATCGCGACGCCACCAGCGGTGAAACCAAGCAGGACACGCTGCGCGCCGAGACCGTGGCCGCGCTGGTGCGCATGTACGCCTACATGCCGCTGGCCGCCGGGCTGTTACCGAAGCTGATCCACGAGGCCAACGCCGGCCGCTACGAAAACCTGATGGCGCTGTCCAAGATGATGACCAGCGGCATGAAGGACGCCATGGCGATGGGCATGCAGCTGTCGGTGGTGTGCAGCGAGGATGCCGACAGCATGGTGTCGCGCGCCGAGGACGCCGGCACCGTGCTCGGCAACCTGATGCCGGACGGCATGGCGGCGATGTGCAAGGCCTGGCCGAAGGGCAACGTGCCCGCCGACTTCCACAAGCCGCTCGCCACCAAGGTGGCCGCGCTGGTGCTGGAAGGCGAGTTCGATCCGGTCACCCCGCCGCGCTACGGCGAGGACGTGGTGAAGACGCTGCCGAACGGCCGCCTGTTCGTGCTGCGCGGCCAGGGCCACAACGTGATCGGCGCCGGCTGCATGCCGAAGCTGTTCGCCCAGTTCATGGAGAAGGCCGACGCCAAAGCGCTGGACGGCAAATGCCTGGACACGCTGGCCTACGCCGCCCCCTTCACCAGCTTCAACGGCGCCGAGCCGTAAGCCTCCATCCAAGGACCTTTGCAATGATCGTTGCAGAAAACCTCCGCAAGACCTTCTCCGGACGGGGCAAGGACAAGACGCCGGTGATCGCCGTCGACGACGTCGGCTTCACCGCGCGCGACGGCGAGATCACCGGCCTGCTCGGCCCCAACGGCGCCGGCAAGACCACCACGCTGCGCATGCTCTACACCCTGATGTCGCCGGAAACCGGCCGCGTGCTGGTAGACGGCGTCGACGTCGCCGCCGATCCCGAGCGCGTGCGCCGCAGCCTGGGCGTGCTGCCCGACGCGCGCGGCGTGTACAAGCGTCTGACCGCGCGCGAGAACATCGACTACTTCGGCCAGCTGCACGGCATGGGCGCGCAGGAGATCGCCGCGCGCACCGCCAAGTTGGCGGCGGCGCTGCAGATGGAGGACTTCCTCGACCGCGCCACCGAAGGCTTCTCGCAGGGCCAGCGCACCAAGACCGCGATCGCGCGCGCGCTGGTGCACGACCCGCGCAACGTGATCCTCGACGAACCCACCAACGGCCTGGACGTGATGACCACGCGCGGCTTGCGCGGCTTCCTCAAGGACCTGCGCGCGGAAGGGCGCTGCGTGATCTTCTCCAGCCACATCATGCAGGAGGTCGCCGCGCTGTGCGACCGCATCGTGGTCATCGCGCAGGGCCGCGTCGCCGCGCAGGGCACGCCGGACGAACTGCGCGCGGCCACCGGCGAACCCAATCTCGAAGACGCATTCGTGAAGCTGATCGGCAGCGAGGAAGGACTGCACGCATGAACGCCAACACCCGCAACCACGGCGGTTTCCTCGCCACGCTGTTCACCGTGATGCGCAAGGAGTGGCGCGACTTCGCCCGTGATCGCCGCACCTTCTTTCTCAGCCTGCTGGTGGCGCCATTGCTGTATCCGCTGATCTTCCTGGGCATTGGCAAGCTCACCCAGATGCGCTCCGAGACCCAACTGGAGAAGACCCTCAGCGTGCCGGTGATGGGCATGGAGCGCGCGCCCAATCTGGTGAAGTTCCTCGCCAGCTACGGCATCGAGGCGCGCCCGGCGCCCGCCGACATCGAGGCCCGCGTGCGCGCCCAGCAGGAAGACCTGGCGCTGGACATCGACGAGCATTTCGCCGACGACTGGCACGCCGGCAAGCCGGCCAAGGTCGACGTGATCACCGACACCACCCGCCGCAACGCGGACGTCGCGGTGGCCCGCGTCAGCAAGGTGCTGGAGAGCTACGGCAACGGCGTCGGCGCGATGCGCCTGCTGATCCGCGGCATCAATCCCGGCATCGCCGCGCCGCTGCATGTCGGCACGCGCGACATGGCGACGCCGGAAGCCAAGAACAGCCAGTTCATGTCGATCCTGCTGCCGATGATCCTGACCATCTTCGCCTTCATCGGCGGCGCGCACCTGGCGATGGACACCACCGCCGGCGAACGCGAACGGCAATCGCTGGAGCCACTGCTGGCGACGCCGGCCTCGCGCGCGGCGCTGGTCGGCGGCAAGATGCTGGCGGCAGCGATGCTGGGCCTGGCCTCGATGCTGCTGATCCTGGTCTCGTTCAAGCTGTCGGCGACGCTGGCCAGCGGCATGGCCAAGCAGATGGACGTCAGCTTCCTGGCGATGGGCAAGCTGTTGCTCACCCTGCTGCCGCTGGTGCTGATCGGCACCGCGCTGATCACCGCGCTGGCCGCCGGCGCCAAGAGCATGAAGGAGGCACAGAGCCACATGATGTGGCTGATGATGCTGCCGATGCTGCCGGCCTACGGGCTGATGGCCTATCCGCTCAAGGACACGGCGGTGTGGCAGTACGCGGTGCCGTTCCTGTCGCAGAACCAGCTGATCCAGAAGATCACTCGCGGCGAAGTGGCGTCGATCGAACAATGGACCATCTATCTGGCCAGCTCGCTGGCGCTGGCCGCGGTGCTATGGGCGCTGGCGGTGTGGCGCTACCGGCAGGAGAAGCTGGCGATTTCCGCCTGACCGGCCATCCCGGCGAAGCAACGAAAAAGCCCGGCGATTGCCGGGCTTTTTCTTACCGCACGAAACGCCGCGCTTACTGCTCGAACGCGATCGTCCGCCGGCTGGTGGTGGCCTGGCCGACCGGCTGGAAGCGCCAGCGCTTCACCGCCGCCAGCGCCTCGCGCTCGAACTCGCGCTGGAACTGGCGCGGTCCGTCGGAAGACACCACCCGCGCGCTGCTCACCGCGCCGTCGGTGCCGACGGTGAATTCGACCTGCACCGTGGCGGTGGCGCCGGCGCGCTGGGCCGCCGGCGGATACTTCGGACCCGGCTGGGCGATCGGGCGCAGCTCGGTGGACGGCGCCGCAGGACGCGGACGTGCGGCCTGCTGCTGCGCCGCCTGTTGCTGACGCTGCTGCTCGGCGGCCTGCTGCTGGCGCTGCTGCTCGGCAGCGGCCTGGCGCTGGCGCTCGGCTTCCGCATCGGCGGCAGCCTGCTGCCGGCGCTGCTGGTCGGCCGCCTGCTGCTGGCGCTGCTGCTCCTGCTGCTTGCGCTGGTCTTCCTCGCGCTGCTTAATCAGGTCGGCCTTGCGCTTGGCTTCTTCCTCGGCCGTCAGCTTCTGCGTATCGGCCTGCTGCTTGAGCTTGGCCTCGCCGCTGGCGATGCTGGCCTTCAGCCGCCCCAATGCCGGATGGTTGCCGTCGGCCTTGCCGATCAGGGCGAGCAGGCGCGAAGCCTCCTCGACGTCGTCGCGGGCGATGCTCTGCTCGGTGGCGATCACCGTCATCGGCAGCAGGTCGCTCAGCGCGCTGGACGCGCCGGCGTCGCCCGGCTGCTTGTCGCGCAGCGCGAGGTAGTACTCCATCGCGTTGTCGCCTGCCGGCGCGTACAGCCGGTTGTCGTTGTAGGCCTTGTTGGCCGCATCGCGCAGCTGGTCGACGCTCATCGCCGACACCGAGGCGGCCACCACCGATTCCGGCGTGGGCGCGGGCTTGGCCTGCTGCGCGGCCTGCTGGCCGGCGGCCGCGGCATCATCCTTCTTGCACGCCGTCAGCGCGCAGGCCACGGCCACGGTCAGTACGAGCGGCGCCCACCCGCCACGCGTTTTGTCGCTTGCAGACATTCTGTTTCCCCTGTTGATGCGCAACGTTTTCGAGAATAGCACGCGGCAATCGGGTACCCCTTGTCAAGGGATCCGCCCTATTTCCCGATGCAGAACGTGCCGAAAATGTGACCGAGCAGGCTGTCCGCATCCACCCGGCCGCCGATCTCCCCCAGCGCGGCATGCGCCTGCGCCAGCGCATCCGCGGCCAGCTCCAGGCGCTCGCCGGCCAGTTCGCCTGCCGCCTGGCGCAACCAGTCTCCGGCTTGGGCCAGCGCCTGCACGTGGCGCGCACGCGCCGAGAACGCGCCTTCTCCCGCGCCGCCGCCGGCCAGCGCGAACAGGCGCTGGTGCAGCTCCGCCAGCCCGGCGCCGGTCTGCGCGGACACCGCCAGCGCGTCGTCGCCGAGCGCCGGCGGCGAAGGCAGCAGGTCCGCCTTGTTGTGCAGCCACAGCACCTGCGGCACGCCATCCAGGTCGGCGGCCACTGCGGCGCGGCCGGCCTCGGGTTCGCGCGCGTCCAGCACCACCAGTGCCAGGTCGGCGCGCGCCAGCTCGCCGCGGGCGCGGCGGATGCCTTCGGCCTCGATGGCGTCGTCGGCGCGGCGCAGGCCGGCGGTGTCCACCAGGGTCAGCTCCACGCCGTCGATGCGCAGGGTTTCTTGCAGCAGGTCGCGGGTGGTGCCGGCGATGTCGGTGACGATGGCGCGGTCGCTGCCAGCCAGCGCGTTCAGCAGCGAACTCTTGCCGGCGTTCGGCGGACCGACCAGCACCGCGTGCAGGCCGTCGCGCAGCTTGCGCCCGCGCTCCGCTTCGTCGAGCAGCTGCGACAGCGTTGCGCGCGCCTCGTCCAACCCTTTGCTCAACGCGGCGCCGCCCAGCGTGGCCAGCGGTTCGTCGGCGAAGTCGATCGCCGCTTCCACGTGCACGCGGATCGCCAGCACCCGCGCCATCAGCGCATCGACGCGCTGCGAGAACGCGCCATCCAACGATCGTCGCGCCGCGCGCGCCGCGCGCGCATCGCCGGCCGCGATCAGGTCGGCGAGGCCTTCGGCCTGGGCCAGATCGAGCTTGCCGTTGAGGAAGGCGCGCTGGCTGAACTCGCCCGCCTGCGCCTGGCGCGCGCCCAGCGCGACACAGCGCGCGACCAGTTCGCGCAGCAATACCGGGCCACCGTGCGCCTGCAGCTCCACCACGTCCTCGCCGGTGAAGCTGGCGGGCGCGCGGAAATACAGGGCGATGCCGTCGTCGAGCGTCTCGCCGGCGTCATCGGTGAAGCGCGCGTATTGCGCAGCGCGCACGCGCAGGACGCGGCCGCAGATGCGCTCGCCGATGGACAACGCCGTCGGCCCGGACAGGCGCACGATGCCGACGCCGCCCGCGCCGGGCGCGGTGGCGATCGCGACGATGGTGTCGGTGTCTTGCATGGGGAGATGATTGCAGAATCGACCGCGCATCGCGGGATGGCAGCGCGTGGCGAATCATGCCGGCACGCGCATGGTTCACCGGGGCTTCCCGGCGGCATCCGCGCCGCCGGGAGTTTCATGGCCTGCCGTGCGCCGCCAATAGCAGCGTCTCGGCGGGGTATTCCGGAATCAGGCCTTCGCCGGTTCCTCGGCGAACCGCTTGGTGTTCCACCACTGCTGCAGCAGGCCCAGCGCGCCGTTGGTGACCCAGTACAGCACCAGGCCGGCGGGGAAGAAGGCGAACATCACCGCCATCACCAGCGGCATCATCTGCATCATCTTCTTCTGCATCGGATCCATGCCGACCGTCGGCGTCATCCGCTGGGTCAGGAACATCACCGCCGCGTTGAGCACCGGCAGGATGAAGTACGGATCGCGCGCGGTCAGGTCGCTGACCCAACCGACGATCCATGGCGCCTGGCGCAGCTCCACCGCTTCCAGCAACACGTAGTACAGCGCCAGGAACACCGGCATCTGCACCAGGATCGGCAGGCAGCCGCCGGCCGGGTTGATCTTTTCCTTCTTGTACAGGTCCAGCATCGCCATCTGGAACTTCTGCTTGTCGTCGCCGTAGCGCTCCTTGAGCTGCTCGATGCGCGGCTGGAACTTGCGCATCTTGGCCATCGACTTGTACTGCGCGGCGGACAGCGGATACAGCGCGAGCTTGATCAGCACCACCAGCAGCACGATCGCCCAACCCCAGTTATGGGTGAGCTTGTGCAGCTGGGTCAGCAGCCAGTGGATCGGCTTGGACAGCACGGTGAAGATGCCGTAGTCCATGGCGAGGCCGAGGCCGGGCGCGGTGGCGTCGAGCCTGTCGGCCAGCTTGGGACCGACCCACAACGTGGCGTCGCTGGCGAAGCGCTGGCCCGGCGCGAGCGTGACCTGCGGGCCGCGCGCGGCGACGTCGTAGAGATGGCCCTTCTGGCCCAGCGAATACAGCGCGGCCTGGTCCTTCTGCGGCACCCATGCCACGAGGAAGTAGTGCTGCGACAGGCCGATCCAGCCGCCGGTCACGGTCTGGTTGAGCGGGCCGTCGTCGACGAACTTCGGATACTTGCGCTTCTTGTACTTGTCTTCCGGGCTGTACCAGGCCGCGCCGCTCAGGCTGAACGATTCGGGATTGGTGAAGCCGGTCTTGACCACCGGCGGGACGCGCTCTAGGCGGCGCTCGATGTCGCCGGTCCAGGCGGCGCTGCCGCCATTGACCAATTCGTCGCGCACGCCCACCGCGTAGCTGCCGCGCGACAGCGTGTAGGTGCGCTGCAGCTGCAAGCCGTTGCCGGCGTCGGCGACGAAGCGCGCCTGCACGGTCTGCGCGCCGTCGGCCAGCGCGATGTCGCGGGCCTCGCCCTGCGGCTGCAGGGCCAGTTCGCGGCCGTCGCTGCCGCGCCAGAAGGCCTCGGCGACGAAACGGCTGGCCGGGGTGGCGTCGAACAGCACCACCGGCGGGCTGCCAGCCTCGCGGGTCTGCGGATACTTCAGCAGCTCGGCGCGGGTGAGGTCGCGGCCGTTCAGCTCCAGCGCCAGCACGTCGTTGCTCAGGCGCAGGCTGGGCGCGGCGGCCGACACGACGGCCTGCGCCGCCGGCGCGCCGCCCGGCACCACCGCCTGCGGCACCGGCGCACCGGGCACGTCTGCCTGCGCAGCGGCCGGCACCGACGGCGCGGGCTGCGCGGTGGCGGTTTTCTCCTTGCCCCATTCCTGCCAGAGCAGGAACGCCACCATCAGCCAGGCAATCAGGAGGAAAGTTCGGAACTGGTTCATTCGGACAGCCGTGGTTGGAGGGCCGCTCAACACGCGGCCGCGTCAGGGGAACTCGGGGAATCGGCGGGCGGCATTGTGCCGGCCGCGGGCGACGGGAGCAACGCGCCGGCGCGCTGCAGCAGCTGGGCGAAGGCGGCCCGCAGCGCCGCGTTGTCGGCGCGCGCGGCGCCGCTGCGGGCGACCACGACGTAGGCGCCGCCCCGCAGCTGCGGGCGCAGCCGGCGGAAGCCGTCGCGCAGTACGCGCTTGATGCGGTTGCGGCCGACCGCGTTCGGGTCGACCTTGCGCGACACCGCCAGCCCCAGCCGGGGCGGCGCATCGTCGGCCAGCCAGTGTAGGGCCAGACGCGGCTCGGCGGTGCGCCGACCGCCGTCGAACACGCGGGCGAATTCCGCCTTGGCGCGCACCCGCGCGGCGCGCGGGAAACCGGCCGGTGCGGGACGCGCAGACGCGACGACGCCGGCATCCTGTGCGGATACCGGCGTCGGGAACATCATCGGCAACGTCATTCGGTTCCGGCGCATGCGCCGGAGACGCGATCCGACCCGAGGGTCAGACGGTCAGACGACGACGGCCCTTGGCACGACGACGCGCCAGCACCTTGCGGCCATCGGCGGTTGCCATGCGGGCGCGGAAGCCGTGATCGCGCTTGCGCTTGAGGTTGCTGGGCTGGTAGGTGCGCTTGGTCGCCATGGCGGAGCCTGCTTGCTTGGTTTCAGCGAAAAAGAAGCGGGACTATACGGGGGAAACGCGGTCTTGGCAAGCACCGCATGCAACCGGAGATACGCGGGCCGGTTCACGTCCCGGGTTTGGCGGCACCGGAACGCGGTGGTAACCTGCGGCATCCCCTGTCTTATCCACAGCCTGCCGAGGCCGCGCCCCGGCGGCGCTGCGCTTTTCCGGATCCCCGCACATGTCCGTTTGGCCCGCCTGCCTGCAACGCCTGGAAACCGAATACCCGCAGGAGGACGTGCGCACCTGGCTCAAGCCCCTGCAGGCTGCCCCCCGCCAGGGCGGGCTGGTGCTGTACGCGCCCAACGCCTTCGTCCGCGACGAGGTGCAGGCGCGCTTCCTGGAACGCATTCGCGAGCTGGCCCGGCATTACGGCGGCGGCGTGGAGGTGGCGCTGGACATCGGCGCGCCGCGGCGCGCCGCAATGGCACCGGCCGGCATCGCCACGCCCGCGCCCCAGGAAGCGGATGCGGCGGTCGAACCGTTCCACGGCAACGTCGATCCGCACTACGTCTTCGACAACTTCGTCGAGGGCCGCAGCAACCAGCTGGCCCGCGCCGCCGCCTGGCACGCCGCGCAGAAGCCCGGCGAGCGCACCCACAATCCGCTGCTGCTGTACGGCGGCACCGGCCTCGGCAAGACCCACCTGATGTTCGCCGCCGGCAACGAGATGCGCCGGATCAACCCGGCCGCGCGGGTGCTCTACCTGCGCTCCAACACGTTCTACGACGCGTTCTTCCGCTCGCTGCAGGAAAAGACCACCGACCAGTTCAAGCGCCAGTTCCAGAAGATCGACGCGCTGCTGATCGACGACATCCAGTTCTTCGCCGGCAAGGACCGCACCCAGGAAGAGTTCTTCCACACCTTCAACGCGCTGTTCGAAGGCAAGCAGCAGATCATCATGACCTGCGACCGCTACCCGCGCGAGGTCGACGGCCTGGAGCCGCGGCTGAAGTCGCGGCTGGGCTGGGGGCTGTCGGTGGCGATCGATCCGCCGGACTTCGAGACGCGCGCGCAGATCGTGCTGTCCAAGGCGCGCGAGCGCGGCGCGGCGATCCCGGACGAAGTGGCCCAGCTGATCGCCAAGAAGATGCGCAGCAACGTGCGCGAGCTGGAAGGCGCGATCAACAAGCTGACCGCCCAGGCCGGCCTGCTCGGCCGGCCGGTGACCATGGAATTCGCACAGGAAACCCTGCGCGACCTGTGGCGCGCGCAGCAGCAGGCGATCAGCATCGCCAACATCCAGAAGGCCGTGGCAGACTACTACGGTCTGCAACTGCGGGAGATGTTGGGGAAGAAGCGGACCCGTTCGCTGGCGCGCCCACGGCAGATGGCGATGGCCCTGGCCAAGGAGCTGACCGAGCACAGCCTGCCGGAAATCGGCGTCGCCTTCGACGGCCGCGACCACACCACCGTCCTGCATGCCTGCCGGCAGATCCGCCAGCTGATGGAAAGCGATGGCAAGCTGCACGAGGACTGGGAGAAGCTGATCCGCAAACTCAGTGAATGACGCCGGGGCAAGCTGTGGACAACCGTTGGACAACGCCAGGTCGCCGAAACCATCCACAGCTTGTCCGCAGCTTCCACGAGGGTTTTCCAGCGCCTTTCGAGTCGCATAAAATCAAGTAGAAACAATCGGTTGCATCAGTTATCCCGGCTTTTTCGCGCCTCCAGCACCACCTGATTTTTAGATTTATCCATATTCAAGAAGCAGAGCCTGCCAGCCGGCATCGCTCACGAACCAGCCTTAAGGGTGAGGGGTTTACATGCGGTTTTCCCTGCAACGCGAAGTCCTGCTCAAGCCGTTGGCGCAAGTCGTCAATGTCGTCGAACGTCGCCACACCCTGCCGGTGCTGGCCAATCTGCTGGTCAGGATCCAGAACGGCCAGCTCGCGCTGACCGGCACCGACCTGGAAGTGGAGATGGTGGCGCGCACGGCGGTGGAGGATGCTCAGGACGGCGAGACCACCATTCCCGCCCGCAAGTTCTTCGAGATCGTCCGCGCGCTGCCCGATGGCAGCCGGGTGACGGTCAGCCAGAGCGGCGACAAGGTGACGGTGCAGGCCGGCCGCAGCCGCTTCAGCCTGGCCAGCCTGCCGGCCAACGATTTCCCCTCGCTGGACGAAGTCGATGCCACCGAGCAGGTCAGCGTGCCGGAAGCCTCGCTCAAGGAGCTGCTGGAACGCACCGCCTTCGCGATGGCCCAGCAGGACGTGCGCTACTACCTCAACGGCCTGCTGTTCGACCTGCGCGACGACGTGCTGCGCTGCGTGGCCACCGACGGCCACCGTCTGGCGCTGTGCGAAGCGGCGCTGGAAGCGGGCCACGGCGGCAAGCGCCAGATCATCGTCCCGCGCAAGGGCGTGCAGGAACTGCAGCGCCTGCTGGAAGGTGGTGACCGCCAGATCGAGCTGGAGCTGGGCAAGGGCCATATCCGCATCAAGCGCGACGATGTCACCTTCACCAGCAAGCTGATCGACGGAAAGTTCCCCGACTACGAGGCGGTGATCCCGATCGGCGCGGATCGCGAGGTCAAGATCGATCGCGAAGTCCTGCGCGCCGCCTTGCAACGCGCATCGATTCTGTCCAACGAGAAGTACCGTGGCGTCCGCGTGGAAGTCACGCCGAATCTGCTCAAGATCAGCGCGCACAACCCGGAGCAGGAAGAAGCGCAGGAAGACGTGGAAGCCGAGACCTCGGTGGATTCGCTGGCGATCGGCTTCAACGTCACCTACCTGCTGGAAGCGCTTTCCGCCCTGCGCGACGAATACGTGGTGATGCAGCTGCGCGATGCCAACTCCTCGGCGCTGGTGCGCGGCGCGGGCAGCCAGCACGCGCGCCACGTGGTGATGCCGCTGCGTCTGTGACCGGCCAGACAGTTTCACGGGAATCCGGCCACACGCAGCCGGGCTTCCCCGACATCATGTTCCACGTGGAACATCGCTCAAGACGCCCGGTTCCCGCCGGGCGTTCTCATTTGATCTGTTCGCAAGGTGATGTGGAGTGCTGATCCATCGTTTGCGCCTGCAGGCGTTCCGACGCTTCGATGAGGCGGAGTTCCTGCCGCAGCCCGGTTTCAACCTGATCACCGGCGACAACGGCAGCGGCAAGACCAGCCTGCTGGAAGCCTTGCATCTGATGGCGCACGGGCGCAGCTTCCGGGGCCGCGTCCGCGACGGATTGATCCGGGAGAGCGAACAGGCGCTGCAAGCCTATGTGGAGTGGGAAGCGCCGGACAGCGCTTCGCATCGAGCCGGGTTGCGCCATTCCGGAAGCAGCTGGGAGGCACGCCTGGACGGTGCGGACGTGCGTCAACTGGGCCAACTGTGCGAAGCCTTGGCCGTGATCAGTTTCGAACCCGGCAGCCACGCGCTGGTGGACGGCAGCAGCGAAGTGCGCCGGCGCTATCTGGATTGGGGCATGTTTCACGTGGAACATGGCTTCATGCCGGAGTGGCGACGCTACGCGCGGGCGCTCAAGCAGCGCAATGCCCTGCTGCGCCAGTCCGGCGGCAAGGCGCAACTGGATGCCTGGGAGCACGAACTCGCCCAGTCCGGGGAAGCACTGACCCAGCTGCGGGATGCCTACGTTGCCAGCCTGCAACCGCATCTGGCCCGGTTGCTGCCGGAATTGTTGCCGGCTGCAGGCAGCGTCGAGCTGAGCCTGTCGCCGGGATGGAAGCGACAGGAGCTAGCGCTCGCGGATGCCCTGCTGCTGGGCCGCGAGCGCGATCTGGCGCTGGGCCATACGTCGCTGGGCCCGCATCGCGCCGACTTGCGCTTCGTCTTGCGCGATCTGCCGGGGCGGGACGGACTCTCGCGCGGGCAGGCCAAGCAGCTGGCGCTAGCGCTGCTGCTGGCGCAGGCGGCGCATCTGGCCAACATCCTGGGGCATTGGCCGGTGCTGCAACTGGACGACCTGGGGTCGGAACTGGATCGCCACCATCAACAACGCGTCTTGGACGTGCTGGCGACGAGTGGCGCGCAGATACTGGTGACAGGAACCGAACCGCCACCGGCGCTGGCGGCGATGCAGCTTCCGATTGCCATGTTCCACGTGGAACATGGTGTCATCTCCGGCCCGCTCAGCCCCTAGCAGGGGCCAGCCTTCCCGCGTCGGCTATACTGCGGGTTCCTATAGTTAATGTGTCTTGGCGCGCTTTCCGGCGCGCCTCGGGAGCCGATCGCGTCGATGTCGCAGAACGAACAGACCCCGGGCCAGCAGCCCGAAGCCGCCAACACGTCCACCAACGCCGGCAACTACGATGCCAACAGCATCACCGCGCTGGAAGGGCTGGAAGCCGTCCGCAAGCGTCCGGGCATGTATATCGGCAACGTCAACGACGGTTCCGGTCTGCACCACATGGTGTTCGAAGTGGTCGACAACGGCGTGGACGAAGCGCTGGCCGGCCATGCCGATGCGGTGAAGGTGACCATCCATGACGACGGTTCGGTCTCGGTCTGGGACAATGGCCGCGGCATTCCGGTGGGCCGGCACGCCAAGGAAAGCGAGAAGCAGGGGCGCGACATTTCCGCGGCCGAAGTGGTGATGACCGTCCTGCACGCGGGCGGCAAGTTCGACGACAACAGTTACAAGGTGTCCGGCGGCCTGCACGGCGTGGGCGTGTCCGTGGTGAACGCGCTGTCGGAGAAGCTGACGCTCGACATCTGGCGCGACGGCCATCACTGGCAGCAGGAATACCGGCATGGCGAGCCGATGTATCCGCTCAAGCAGCTGGAAGCATCCGACAAGCGCGGCACCGAAGTCCGCTTCTGGCCCTCGGTGGTAGCGTTCAACGACAACGTCGAGTTCCACTACGACATCCTGGCGCGGCGCCTGCGGGAGCTGAGCTTCCTCAATTCCGGCGTCCGCATCGAACTGATCGACGAACGCCCGGACGGGAAGCACGACGTCTTCCAGTACGAAGGCGGCATCCGCAGCTTCGTCGAGCACCTGGCCCAGCTAAAGACCCCGCTGCACCCCAACGTGATCTCGATTAGCGGCGAACAGGATGGCATCGTCGTCGATTGCGCCGTGCAGTGGAGCGATTCCTACCAGGAAACGATGTACTGCTTCACCAACAACATCCCGCAGAAGGACGGCGGCACCCACCTCACCGGGTTCCGCGCCGCGCTGACCCGCACCCTGACCCGTTACATCGAGAACAGCGGCGTCGCCAGGCAGGCCAAGGTCTCGCTGTCCGGCGACGACATGCGCGAGGGGATGATCGCGGTGCTGTCGGTGAAAGTGCCGGATCCGGGGTTCTCTTCGCAAACCAAGGAAAAGCTGGTCACCGAGCCGGTGCGTGCGGTGGTGGATGCGGTCTTCGCCGCCAAGTTCGAGGATTTCCTCCAGGAGCACCCGAACGAAGCCAAAGCGATCGCCGGCAAGATCGTGGACGCGGCCCGCGCCCGCGAAGCCGCGCGCAAGGCCCGCGACCTGACCCGCCGCAAGGGCGCGCTGGACATCGCCGGCCTGCCCGGCAAGCTGGCCGACTGCTCGGAGAAGGATCCGGCGCTGTCGGAACTGTTCATCGTCGAGGGCGATTCGGCCGGCGGCTCCGCCAAGCAGGGCCGCAACCGCAAGACCCAGGCCGTACTTCCGCTGCGCGGCAAGATTCTTAACGTCGAACGCGCGCGCTTCGACCGCATGCTCGCCAGCGCCGAAGTCGGCACCCTGATCACCGCGCTCGGCACCGGCATCGGCAAGGACGAATACAACCCGGACAAGCTGCGCTACCACCGCGTCATCATCATGACCGACGCCGATGTGGACGGCAGCCACATCCGCACCCTGCTGCTGACCTTCTTCTACCGGCAGATGCCGGAGCTGATCGACCGCGGCCACATCTACATCGGCCTGCCGCCGCTGTACAAGATCAAGCAGGGCAAGAACGAGCTGTACCTGAAGGACGATGCCGCGCTGGACGCCTATCTGGCCGGCAACGCGGTGGAGGGCGCTGGCCTGGTGCCCGCCAAGGGCGAGCCGCCGATCGAGGGTCTGGCCCTGGAGACGCTGCTGCTGACTTTCGCGCGCGCGCGCGAAGCCATCGCCCGCAATGCCCACCGTTTCGATCCGGGCGTGCTGGAAGCGCTGATCGACTTCGTCCCGTTGGATGCCGCAACGGAGCCCGCGCAGGACGATCTGGATGCGCTGGCCGCGCGGCTCAACCAGAGCGGACTGGGCAAGCCGCGCTATGCGCTGCGCTGGCAGCCGGCGCAGGAGGGCCGCCCGGCCGCGCTGCTGGCCACCCGCTTGCACATGGGCGAGGAGCTGACCCAGGTGCTGCCGCTGGCGCTGTTCGAGCATGGCGAACTCAAGCCGCTGCGCGAAGCTGCCATCCATCTGCACGGACTGGTGCGCGAGGGCGCGCGGATCGTGCGCGGCAGCAAGGCGCAACCGATCGCCAGCTTCGCCGATGCGCAGGCATGGTTGCTGGAAGAGGCCAAGAAGGGCCGCCAGATCCAGCGCTTCAAGGGCCTGGGCGAAATGAACCCGGAGCAGCTGTGGGACACCACAGTGAACCCGGAGACCCGCCGCCTGCTGCAGGTAAGGTTGGAGGATGCAGTGGCCGCCGACGCCATCTTCAGTACGTTGATGGGGGATGTGGTCGAACCGCGCCGCGAGTTCATCGAGGACAATGCGTTGAAGGTCGCCAATCTCGACATCTGACCCATGTCGGGGTTGACGCCCTCTTGAAGTGCGGTCGTCTAGAACGGACGGCCGCATCGGTTCCGGAGATCGACATGCACGCCAAGACCTTCGCCTTGGGCGCCGCCATCGTCCTGTCGGTGGCGGCTTGCGCCACCACCACCTCTCCGACCGGCCGCACCCAGTACGTGGGCGCGGTCTCGCAGGCGCAGCTGGAACAGATGGGCGCGCAGGCCTTCGCCGAAGCCAAGGCCGCCAACCCGCAGAGCAAGGACAGCGGCCAGACCGCGTACGTCGGCTGCGTGATCCGCGCGGTCACGGCGCAGCTGCCAGCGCCGTGGAGCGGCGTGCGCTGGGAGTACCTGCTGTTCCAGAACGACGAGGCCAATGCCTGGGCGCTGCCCGGCGGCAAGATCGGCGTCTATACCGGCATCTTCAAGGTGGCGAAGGATCAGGACGAACTGGCGGCGGTGATCGCCCACGAGATCGGTCACGTCGTCTCCCGTCACCACGACGAACGCATCACCCGTCAGGTCTATGCCCAGACCGGTCTGGGCGTGGCCGGCGCGCTGGCCGGTTCGCGCTACGGCGAGGCGGCGCAGCAGACCACCGGCCAGCTCGGCGGCGCGCTGCTGCAGGGCGCGTTCCTGCTGCCGAATTCGCGCGCGCAGGAGTCTGAAGCCGACGTGGTCGGTCAGGAACTGATGGCCAAGGCCGGCTTCGACCCCGAAGGCGCGGTCGCCCTGTGGCGCAACATGGCCGCCGCAAGCGGTGGGCGTCCCCCGCAATGGCTGTCCACCCATCCCGATCCGGCATCGCGCCTGCGCGAACTGCAGGCGCGTACGGCCGGATTGACCCTGGTCATGCAGGCAGCGCGCAAGCAGGGGCACACTCCACGCTGCCGATGACCGGCCTCCGGCACAAGCCGCCGGAGCGGCTTTCTGCTACGTTTCCATCCATGGCCGCGCCTGTCGCGGCGCCCATTTCATCGAGGTGTTCCATGTCCAAGCAACTCCGCCATTCGCTTTTCGTTGTCGTGACCGCTGCATTTGGATTGGTAGTTCTGCCGCTTGTTGTATCCGCGCAAGATGCACAGCCAGGTCGTGTCGTCCGACCGGCGAAGGAAGCATCGATGTCATCCCTCAACAACCAAAATAGGCAGGATGCGCTCGATATCAAGGAAAGAGGGCACAGGAAATCTACAGAACAAGCCAAGCAGACTATTTATCCAAATGCAACCCGACAGCAACCTGAGATGAAGACCTCACCAAAGGTCATAAAGCAACTACAGGAGATGCAAAAACATTACGAACAGGACGATTGGGCTGGTGTCATTGCCAAGGCCGAGGAGGTTGCGGCAATGCCCACAGTCAGCGCGTACGAAAAAGCGTTTGCCTATTCGATGGCCGGCAATGCTGCCGCCAATCTGGACGATCAGAACAAGGCGGCGGGATTCTTCGCCAAGGCCGTCGAGTCCAATGGACTGGACAACGACAGTCATTACTCGACGATGTACAACCTTGTAGCCATCCAGTTCGGTGAGGAAAAGTACGCCGACGCGTTGGCGACCCTGGACAAGTTCCTGGCCGAGACGAAATCCGAGAAGCCGGAGCACCTCGGGCTCCGCGCCGGCATTCTGGCGAATCTGGATCGCAACGACGAAGCCGCGGCGATCTACAAGGATCTGATCGCCAAGAATCCCGACGACAAGCGCATCCTGATGAACGGTGTGGCCGCATTGCAGGGCGCAGACAAGTTCGACGAGGCGAACGTCCTGATGGAAGGCGCCTACAAGCGAGGCATGCTGACCGAGCCGCGCGAACTGCGCGCACTGTATGTCGGCTACATGAACTCTCAGCGCTGGGACGATGCGCAGAAAGTGATCGAAGACGGCATCGCCAAGGGCATCCTGCAGGCCGGCCCGGATCTGGCACGCGACTACCAGGTGCTGGCGCAGAACGCCTACATGGACGACAAGATCCCGCTGGCGATCGCACTGTACTCGAAGGCGGCGCCGATGGCGGCCGACGGCGAGGCCTATCTCAACCTGGCCAAGGTGCTGGACTACGCTGGCAAGAAGGCGGAGGCGAAGGCCGCCGCCAAGCAGGCGCTGGAGAAGGGCGTGAAGAAGCCGGAAGACGCCAACCGCATCCTCGCGCGCTGAGACGCACGCCCCAGTTTTCCGACCTACACCGGCGCAATGCTTGGAACAAGTCGAGGCAACTGGTATAAACTACGAGATTCCTGCGGCCGAGAAGCCGCACCGTGATCCGCCCCGGTCGAACCGGCCGGGGCCCCCCATACCAGAGCCGTGCGCATGACGGAAGATCTCGCCCACATCGAGAAGAAAGACAACCGCGATGGCGGCCTGAGTTGGCCGCGCATCGCCGGCTTCAGTTTCGCCATCGCGCTGCACGCCGCCGCGCTGCTGGTGTTGCTGGCGCCGCTCTCCCCGCCCGCCCAGGAGGTGGAGAAGGACGATGTGGTGAGCGTGACGTTCATTGAACCGCCGCCGCCGCCTCCCCCGCCGCCGCCGCCGCCGCCGGATCAGCCTAAGCCGTTGACGCCGCCGAAGACGCTGTCGCCGCCGCGGCCCAGCCCGATTCCGCCGCCGCCGGACGATCCGCCGGTGGTACTGAGCGAATCGCGTCCGGTGGACGTCGCCGCGCCGCCGCCGTCACCGCCCGCACCGCCCGCCTCAGTGCCCGACATCGGCTCCAGCGTGGACCCGTCCTCGCGCAACATGAATCCGCCGAAGTATCCGCCGGAGGAAATGCGCCGCGGCATCCAGGGCACGGCCATCCTGATCGTCAGCATCGACGCCAACGGCGGCGTGCTCGACGTGGAAGTCGAGAAGTCCAGCGGCAACCGCAATCTCGACCGCGAAGCGATGAAGGCCGCCAAGCGCTGGCGCTTCAATCCCGAGGTCAAGAACGGGCAGAAGGTCGCCAGCCGCGTGCGCGTCCCGGTCGAATTCAAGATGTAATGCTGTTTCGCTCCACCCGTTCCACCCCTTGCTTCACTTCCTCTTGAACCACTTCATCCACGACACCAAAGGTTAAGCGTATGTTGCAAGAAACTGCTGCTGCCGCACCTGCCGCTGCCGGAGGCAACAACGCCGCCGCGCTGCAGCAGATGGGCTTCGACCATCTGATCCAGGGTTTCGACGGCGTCGGCTGGATCGTCTTCCTGACCCTGAGCATCATGTCGGTGATGTCCTGGTACTGGATCATCATCAACTTCATCAAGAACATGCGCCTGCGCGGCCGCGCCGACCGCGTGGTCAGCACTTTCTGGGAGACCACCAACGCCCAGGACGCGATCCGCTACATGGAAGAACAGCCGAAGTCCGAGCCGTTCTCCAAGATCGCCCTCGACGCCGCCCAGGCCGCCGCGCACCACCAGCGCCACGATGGTTCCAAGCTGGCCGAGTCGCTGAACCGTTCCGAGTTCGTCGACCGCGCTCTGCGCCAGGCCGTGACCCGCGAGTCGCTGAACCTGGAAGCCGGTCTGACCGTGCTCGCCACCACCGGTTCGTCGGCGCCATTCGTTGGCCTGCTGGGTACGGTGTGGGGCATCTACCACGCGCTGATCAAGATCGGTTCCTCGGGTGATGCGTCGATCTCCGCTGTGGCCGGCCCGGTGGGCGAGGCGCTGATCATGACCGCGATCGGTCTGTTCGTGGCGATCCCGGCGCTGCTGGCGTACAACGCCTTCGTGCGCTCGAACCGCATCACCAACAACCAGTTCGACACCTTCGCGCACGACCTGCACGACTTCTTCGCCACCGGCGCGCGCGTCGGCGACGCGGCCGGCAAGCGCTGATCGTTGGCGACCGGAACCTGACGGAGGCCCCTGACCATGGGAGCAAGTGTCGGTAATAAGGAAGACGGCGCGCCGATGGCCGAAATCAACGTCACGCCCCTCGTGGACGTGATGTTGGTGCTGCTGATCATCTTCATGATCACGACGCCGCTGATGAACCACAAGGTCAAGGTGCAATTGCCGGAGGCGGTGGTCCAGAAGAAGGAAGACAAGAAGCAACAGATCCCGCCGATCACCATCTCGGTGACCGAAGCGGGCGAGCTCTTCCTCAACGACGAGCCCACGACCCGGCAGGCGATTGAAAGCCGCCTGTCGGTCGAGGCCCAGAAGACCCCGCAGCCGCCCGTGCAGATCCGTGGCGACAAGACCACGCCGTACCGGTTGATCAACGAAGTCGTGAAGATCGCGCAGGCGCAGGGCATGGCCAAGGTCGGCTTCATCACCACGCCGCCGAAGAAAGGGCAGTAAGGAGAACGCACGATGGCCTTTGCCAAAGCCAGCGCCGGCGCAATGGCGGACATCAACGTCACGCCGCTGATCGACGTGATGCTGGTGCTGTTGATCATCTTCATGGTGACGATGCCGATCCAGTCGGTGCCGGTGGACGTCGATCTGCCGCAGAAGACGGACAAGCCGCCGGAAAACCTGAAGGAACCGCCGGATCCGATCGAGCTGCGGATCGACGCCTCCGGCCAGGTCTTCTGGAACAACTCGCCGACCGCGGTCAGCGCGCTGCAGAAGATGATGGAAGAAGAGGTTGCCCGCGACCCGAGCAACCAGCCCGAATTGCAGATCGACACCAACGATGCGGCGGAATACGGCGTGCTGGCCAAGGTGCTGGCGGCCGCGAAGAACGCCGAGATGATCAAGATCGGCTTCGTCCAGAACTAAGCAATTCAGGCTCCGGTTTCCGGAGCACGTCGTGGATGACGAAACGCCGCCCATTGGGCGGCGTTTTTTTGTCTGTGCGATGAAAAACCGGAGTGTTCTGTTCGGCCCGAGGCAGCGGGCCTTTCCACCAACTGGTCGGGGAGCGGTGGCCCGAACGGCGGGCGAGGATGACTCTACGGCGCGACGGCATCCACGATGCGCCGATAGGCGCGCACGGTGGCGTCCAGTCCGGCGTACAGCGCTTCTCCGATCAGCGCATGGCCGATGGACACTTCGCGCACATCCGGTACCTGCGCCAGGAAGACGCCGAGATTGGCCTGGTTGAGGTCGTGCCCGGCATTGACCTGCAGGCCGGCGGATTGTGCCAGCCGGGCGGTGCCGGCGGCGGCATGCATGGCGTTTTCGGGATGGCCGTCGGCGAAGGCTTCGGCATACGGGCCGGTGTAGAGCTCCACGCGGTCGGCGCCGAGCGCTGCGGCCCGCGCCACCTCGGGATCGCCGACGTCGACGAACACACTGACTCGGCAACCCAGCGCCTTGAACGCGGCGATCAGTGGGCGCAGGGCATCGCCATCGCGAATGAAGTCGAAGCCGTGGTCGGAGGTGAGCTGGCCGTCGCCGTCCGGGACCAGCGTCACCTGCGCCGGCCGGGTCGCCTCGCACAGCGCCAGCAGGCCCGGATAGCCGGGCCGCGGCGGCGCGAACGGATTGCCCTCGACGTTAAACTCCACGCCGCGCGCCGCGCACAGCGCGCCCAAGGCATGCACGTCGTCGCTGCGGATGTGGCGCGCGTCCGGACGCGGATGCACGGTCAGGCCGTGCGCGCCGGCGTCCAGGCAGGCGATGCCGGCCTTCAGCACGTCCGGTTCGTTGCCGCCGCGCGAATTGCGCAGCACGGCGATCTTGTTGAGGTTGACGCTAAGCGCGGTCACGGCGCGGCGCCGGACGCGTCGGATTCGTCCTTGCGCGCCTGCGCCTGCTCGCGCAGGCGGCGCAGCTCGCCCGGGTCGATCATCAGGGTTTCGTCGCGGCCGCTGCCGGCGACCCGGCTCTGGTACAGGCCGAGCACCCACAGCACGAACAGTACCAGCGCGGCCAGCAGGCAGCCCAGCAGGACGCCCATCGAGGTGGTCAGGAATGCGAACGCCATCGCGGCGATGGCGAGGAGCAGGAACAGCCAGTGCATGCGTGCGGCTCCGGGACGGATAGCGCGCAGTTTACGACGCGGCCGGGCTCACAGCAGCGGCGCCATCAGCCGCGCCAGCGCCTCCGGCAGGCGGACGGACAGCAGCGGCCGGGGACGATCGGCGCGCACCCGCGGCGCCGAGGCGAATTCGCGTTCGATCAGCTGCGCCAGCTCGCCGGCGACGGCGGCGTCCTCGAACAGCAGCGAGGCCTCGAAGTTGAGGCGGAAGCTGCGGTGGTCGAAGTTGGCGCTGCCGATCACCGCCAGCGCGTCGTCCACCAGCAGCGCCTTGGTGTGCAGCATGCGCGGCCCGTACTCGTACACCTTCACCCCGGCGGCCAGCAGGTCGTCGTAATAGGAGCGCACGCAGTAGGTCACCAGCTTGCTGTCGCTCATCCTCGGCACCAGCAGGCGCACGTCGAGGCCGCCGAGCGCGGCCGAGGTCAGCGCCATCATCGCCGCCTCGCCGGGGACGAAATAGGGGGTGGTCAGCCACACCCGCCGCGTCGCCGCGTGGATCGCGCCGACGTACATGCGATGGATCGCCTCCCACGGCGAATCCGGGCCGGAGGTCAGCAGCTGGGCGCGCATCGGGCCGGTCTGCGCCGGCGGCATCGCGCGCACCACGTCGCCGACGAAATCGGTGCGCTGGGTGGCATAGGCCCAGTCCTCGACGAACACCTCCTGCAGCGAGCGCACGATGTCGCCCTCCACCCGCAGGTGCAGGTCGCGGTAGGCGTCCTCGCGCAGGCGCTCGTCCTCCTCGTCGGTGATGTTGATGCCGCCGAGGAAGCCGACCCGGCCGTCGATCACCACGATCTTGCGATGCGTGCGCAGGTTCATCCACGGCCGCTTCCACAGCGTCCACGGTCGCGCCGGATGGAACCAGGCGAGTTCCCCGCCGGCCTCGACCAGCGGCGCGAAGAAGCGCCGCTTGGCCAGCTTCGAGCCCATCGCGTCGACCAGCAGGCGCACCTTGACGCCGGCGCCGGCGCGCTCCACCAGCGCGTCCAGCAGCGCGCCGCCGGTGCGGTCCGGGTTGTAGATGTAGTACTCCAGATGCACGTGGTCGCGCGCCTGCGCGATCGCCTCCAGCAGCGCCGGATACTTGTGGCCGCCGTCGATCAGCAGGCGCACGTCGCGCGCGGTGCTCGGCGCCAGGCCGGTGGTGGCGTGCGCGAGCGTGCGCAGTTCGATGCTTTCGTCGCCGGGGCCTTCGGGATCCCGCGGCAGGTGGGCGTGGTGGCGCCTGCGCCGCGCGCGGTGGCGGACGATCCGCTGCGGGCCGAACACGTAGTACACCGCGAAGCCGATGTACGGTAGCGCCGCCAGGCTGACCAGCCAGCTCAGGGTGGCCGCCGGCTCGCGCTTCTGCAGCACGATCCAGCCGCCCAGCCAGAGCAGGTACAGCGCCCAGCCGGCGGTCAGCCAGGCACGGATGTGCGGGATCGCCCAGAACGTATTCCAGGCCTGCCACAGCCCCTCCAGCATCGCTCCTCCGTCACAGCCGCTGCGACGGGCACAGGGTAGGGTGATCGGATGAAGATTGCACCCGACCAGGCCCATCCGGACGACGACGCGCGCCGCGCGCTGGCGCCGACCAAGGGGCGCGGCGCGGCGTCGAAGGTGGCCGGGCGCTTCGAGAAGCGCGAGCTGCGCGGTGAGGACGACGGCTGGGGCTCGGTGTACGAGGTACTGGACGAAGCGCCCGCGCTGCGCACGCAGGTGACCGAGGAGCGCGCGCGCAGCATCATCAGCCGCAACCAGTCGCCGGACATCGCCTTCTCGCAGTCGGTCAACCCGTACCGCGGCTGCGAGCACGGCTGCGTCTACTGCTTCGCGCGGCCGTCGCACGCCTACCTCGACCTGTCGCCGGGGCTGGATTTCGAGACGAAGCTGTTCGCCAAGACCAACGCGGCCGACCTGCTGCGCGAGGAGCTGGCGAAGCCCGGCTACGTGCCGGCGCCGATCGCGCTCGGCATCAATACCGACGGCTGGCAGCCGATCGAACGCCGCCACGGCATCAGCCGCGCCTGCCTGGAGGTGCTGCTGGAAACCCGCCATCCGCTCAGCATCGTCACCAAGGGCAGCGCGCTGCTGCGCGATCTAGACCTGCTGGCCGAACTGGCGAAGCACCGGCTGGTCAGCGTGTACGTGTCGATCACCTCGCTGGACAACGCGCTGTCGTCGAAGCTGGAACCGCGCGCCGCCGCGCCGCACACGCGGTTGAAAATGATCGCCGCGCTGCGCGAGGCCGGCGTGCCCGCCGGCGTGATCGTGGCGCCGGTGATCCCGATGATCACCGACATGCACCTCGAACACATCCTGGAGGCCGCGCGCGAGGCCGGCGCGCAGTCCGCCGGCTACGTGCTGCTGCGGCTGCCGCACGAGCTGAAGGAGATCTGGCGCGAATGGCTGCGCCTGCACTATCCCGAGCGCGCCGAACACGTGATGAGCCTGATCCGGCAGATGCGCGGCGGCAAGGACTACGAGAGTGCGTTCGGTTCGCGGATGCGCGGACAGGGCCCGTTCGCCGACCTGATCGCGATGCGCTTCGCCAAGGCGCGCAAGCGGTTCGGCTTCGGCCACCTGCCGCCGCTGCGCGGCGACCTGTTCGTTGCGCCGCGGAAGCCATCGCCGCAGGGCGAGCTGTTCTGATGCGGGTGCGGCGCCGGTCGCGGAAGGCTCAACGCCGCAGGATCTTCTCCATCGCCTTCCCTTTCGCCAGCTCGTCCACGAGCTTGTCCAGATAACGGATCTTCCGCATCAGCGGATGTTCGATCTCTTCCACGCGGATGCCGCAGACTACGCCCTTGATCGACGCCGCGTCCGGATTAAACGCCGGCGCCTGCGCGAAGAAGGTTTCGAGGTCGTGGTCGGAAGCGAGTTGCCGCTGCAGGCCGTCGACGTCGTAACCGGTCAGCCAGCGGATCACCTGGTCGAGTTCGTCCTGCGAGCGGCGCTTGGATTCCACCTTCTTCACGTACAGCGGATAAAGGCCGGAAAACCGGATCGCGAAGACCTTTTCCTGGCGCATGCGCCCTCCTCGTCCGCATCCGCGCGGCCGTCAATACGCGGGCAGCGGAATCCGCTCCACGTCGTCGCCGGGGATCAGGCCGAACGCGCCGCCGTCCCAGTCGGCCCTGGCCTGCTCGATCCGCTCCTTCGACGAGGAAACGAAGTTCCACCACATGTGGCGCGGCGCATCCAGCGGCTCGCCGCCGAACAGCATCGCCTTCAGCGGCGTCTTCGCGCGCAGCACGTGGCGGACGCCGCGGTCGAGCACCAGCAGGTGCTTTTCCGGTATGTCCGCGCCGTCCAGCTGCGCCTCGCCTTCCAGCAGGTAGAGCGCGCGCTCCGGCGCGTCCGCCGCGATGGCCAGCTCCGCTTCCGGTTCGAGATCGACGGCGACGTTGAAGGTGTCGGCGAACACCCGCACCGGCGACTCCATGCCGAAGCCGCGCCCGGCGATCACCCGCAGCCGCGCGCCCGCGTGCTCGCGCAGCGGCAGGCTCGACGCCGGATGGTGGTGGAACGACGGTTCGACCTCCTCGTCCGGCTTCGGCAGCGCCACCCAGGTCTGCATGCCGTGCACGTCGTGGCCGGCCGCGCGCGGCGCCGGCGGCGTGCGCTCGGAATGGGCGATGCCGCGCCCGGCGGTCATCCAGTTCACGTCGCCGGGCAGGATGTCCTGCACGCTGCCGAGGGTGTCGCGGTGTCGCAGCGCGCCGGCCCACAGGTAGGTGACCGTGGCCAGGCCGATGTGCGGATGCGGGCGCACGTCGATGCCGCGGCCCGGTTCGAACAGGGCCGACCCCATGTGGTCGACGAACACGAACGGCCCGACGCTGCGCGCCCGCAGGCTGGGCACCGCGCGGCGCACCTGGAAGCCGCCGAGGTCGTGCGTGCGTGGAGCGATCAGCGTGGTCATGGCGCGTCTCCCGGTGTGGTTCAACCGTAATACGGCAGCAGCGGCCCGCCTATCCACAGCCAGCGCGCCATCCACGCGCTGACCAGCGCGACCAGCGCGGTCAGCGGCAGGCCGACGCGCAGGAAGTCGCCGAAACGGTACTGGCCCGGCCGCAGGATCAGCAGGTTGCCATGGTGGCCGATGGGCGTGAGGAAGGCGACCACCGCGCCCAGCGCGGTGCAGACCACGAACGGTTCGGGCGGCAGGTCCAGCACCTGTGCGGTGGCGATCGAGATCGGCCCGAGCAGCGCAGTGGTGGCGGCGTCGCTCATCACCTGGGTGAGCAGCGCGGCCAGCGAGAACATCACCAGCAGGATCGCCAGCGGCGGCCAGTGCGCGATCACCTGCCCCAATCCCTGCGCCAGCAGCGCGGCGGTGCCGGTCTGCTCCATCGCGATGCCGAGCGGGATCACGCCGGCGATCATCACGAAGATGCGCACGTCGATGCCGCGGTAGGCCTGTTCCACGTCGATGCAGCGGGTGGCGACCATCGCGACCGCGCCGGACAGGAAGGCCAGCGGTGGCGACAGCCATTCGGTGGCGGCGGCGAGCACGGTCAGGCCGAGGATCGCCAGCGCCAGCGGCGCGCGCAGGCGGCGCTTGGCCTCGCCGGCGAACGGCACCAGCATCAGGAAGCCGTGGTGCGCGGCCAGTTCGTTGAAGCGCGCCGGCCGGCCCCACAGCACCAGCAGGTCGCCTTCGCGCAGGCGCGCGTCGGAAAGGCGGTCGGCCATCTGCTCGCCGCGCCGCCACAGGCCGGCGATCACGGTGTGGAACTGGCGGGCGAAATCCAGCTCGCGGATGCTGCGGCCGATGAATTCGGAGCCCGGCGCGACCACCGCCTGCACCAGCTGCGCCTTGCCCTCTCCGCCCGCCAACCCGCCGAAGCGGGCGATCGCGTTGAGGTCCAGGCCGGCGTCGTCGTGCAGCGACAGCAGTTCGTCGGCGGCGGCTTCCACCAGCAGCACGTCGCCGGCCAGCAGCGGGCTGTTCGTGCCCAGGTCGTCACGGCGCGCGCCGTCGCGCAGCCAGCCGAGCAGGCGGAAGCGTTCGCCCAGCGCCTTCTGCAGTTCGGCCAGCGGGCGCGTGCACCAATGGCCTTCCTTCACGATCACCAGCTCGGTGCGGTAGCGGTCGAGGCGCAAGTAGTCGTCCTCGTTCTGCTCGCCGCTGCGCTTGGGCAGCAGCCAGCGGGTCAGCAGCATGTAGGCGGTGCCCACCAGCACCAGCGCGACGCCGATCGGGGTGATCGAGAAGATCCCCAGCCCCTCGCCGCCGGCGCGCTGCAGCATGTCGTTGGCGAGCAGGAAGGCCGGCGCGCTGAACAGCGTCAGCGTGGTGCCGAGCGAGGCCGCCAGCGACATCGGCATCAGCAGCCGCGAGGCCGGCAGGCGGCGGTTGCGCGCGTGCCGCAGCAGCAGCGGCAGCATCATCGCGGTGACCATCACGTGGTGGGTGAACGAGGCCAGCAGCGCCACCAGCGGCATCACCACGGCGATCGTGCGCCACTCGTGGTTGCCCGATGCGCGCTCCATCCAGCTGCCAAGGCGCTCGCTGATGCCGGTGGCGCCGAGCGCGCCGGAGATCACGAACACCGCGGCGACGATCACCGCCGGCTCGCTGGAGAAGCCCGACAGCGCCTGCCGGCTGTCCAGCACGCCGGTCAGCACCAGCGCGAGCAGGATCAGCATCGCGGTCACGTCGACCCGCAGCTTCTCGCTGATGAACAGGTACAGGCCGCCGGCCAGGATCAGGCCGAAGGCGAGTTGCGGCCAGAGATGGGGGTCCAGGTGCATGGGCTCATTCTGCCCAAGTCGCGGTCGAGTGCCGCATCACGGGTCGATGGCGGAGGCGGCGGGCGAGCCGGACGGCGCGGCGCTTCAGGCCGACGCCGTATCGTGCACGCGGTGGTAGCCGACCGCCGCTTCCACTTCCGCCTTCGAGCCCAGGAACACCGGCACGCGCATGTGCAGCCCGGTGGGCCGCACCTCCAGCATGCGCTGGCGGCCGGTGCTGGCCGCGCCGCCGGCCTGTTCGACCAGCAGGCTCATCGGGTTGGCCTCGTACATCAGCCGCAGCTTGCCGCCCTTGGGCGCGCACTTGCTGTCCAGCGGATAGCTGAAGATGCCGCCGCGGGTGAGGATGCGGTGCACGTCGGCGACCATCGAGGCCACCCAGCGCATGTTGAAGTCCTTGCCGCGCGAGCCTTCGCTGCCCTTGAGCAGGTCGCCGACGTAGGCCTGCATCGGCGCTTCCCAGAAGCGCTGGTTGGACATGTTGACCGCGAATTCCTTCGTCTCCTCCGGAATCGTCATCCCGCGCGTGGTCAGCACGAAGCTGCCGACCTCGCGGTCGAGGGTGAACGCATGGGTGCCGTGGCCGACGGTCAGCACCAGCATCGTGCTCGGCCCGTAGGTGCAGTAGCCGGCGGCGACCTGCGCGGTGCCGGGCTGGAGGAAATGCTCGTCGGTCGGGTTGGTCACCCCGTCCGGGCAGCGCAGCACCGAGAAGATGGTGCCGACCGAGATGTTCACGTCGATGTTCGACGAACCATCCAGCGGATCGAACAGCAGCAGGTAGTTGCCGCGTGGGTACTTGTCGGGGATCGGCTGCGAGGTGTCCATCTCCTCCGATGCCAGCCCGGCCAGGTGGCCGCCCCAGGCGTTGGCTTCCAGCAGGATCTCGTTGCTGAGCACGTCGAGTTTCTTCTGCGCCTCGCCCTGCACGTTGATGCTGGCCTGCCCGTCCGTGCCGGCATCGCCCAGCACGCCGCCCAGCGCGCCCTTGCCCACCGCGATCGAGATGCGCTTGCAGGCGCGCGCCACCACTTCCACCAGCAGGCGCAGCTCCGAATTGATGCGGCCGGCGCGCTGTTCCTCGATCAGGAAGCGGGTCAGGGAGATGTTCGGGTTGGTCATGGCGGCCATGCGTTGCGGCGAGGCCGCCATTGTCGCCGATGTTCGCGCGGCGACGGCAGCCCATTCCAATCGCTCATGCGGGCTTGCCGAATCGGACGGTGGGGATAACCGGCGTTTTACAAGCGCCGCGCCCGGACCGGCTATCACTGGCCGCGCACAGGCAAGGGAGAAACTCCGATGCGGATCACCATCGTCGGCGCCGGCTTCAGCGGCGGCGTGCTCGCCACCGAACTCGCCCGCCACGCCGCGCCGGGCACCGAAATTCATCTGGTCGGCGTGCCGGACAGTTTCGGCCGCGGCGTCGCCTATGGAGAAGCGCGCGTGGAGCATCTGCTCAACGTGCGTGCCTCGGAGCTGGGCGCGGATCCCGACGATCCGGACGGGTTCGCCGCGTGGCTGCACCTGGGCGAAAGCGCGCGGCGGACGTTCCTGCCGCGCCTGGCCTACGGCGAATACCTGCATTCGCGCCTGCTGGACAGCGTGCTGGCCGCGCGCGCCAGCGTGCGCCTGTATGCGCGCGAGGCGGTGTCGATCGAGCGCGACGGCAAAGCGTTCCGGGTCACCCTGGCGGGCGGGCGCGACCTCGCCAGCGACGTCGTGGTGCTGGCGGTGGGCGCGCTGCCGCCGCAGCGCCTGCACGGCGTCGGCCCGCGCCTGCTGATCGACCCGAAGTACATCGCCTGGCCCTGGCAGCGCAGTCTGGCGGGCGACGAGGCCATGGACCGCATCGCGCCCGCGGCGCGCGTGCTGATCGTCGGCACCGGCCTGACCATGGCCGACACGGTGGCGAGCCTGCAGCGGCGCGGGCATCGCGGTCCGATCACCGTGCTGTCGCGGCACGGCCTGCTGCCGCAGCCGCATGCGGACGCGCCGCTGCCGCCGATCGCACTGCCGCCGGCGGTGCTGCATGCGATGAACAGCGGCAGCGTGCGCGCGCTGCTGCGCGCGTTGCGCCAGCTGCTGCCGATCGTGCCCGACTGGCGCAGCCTGGTCGATGCGCTGCGGCCCTACCTGCAGAGCTACTGGAAAACCCTGCCGAAGGCCCAGCGCGCGCGCTTCCTCCGGCATTTGCGCTCGCACTGGGAAGCCGCGCGCCATCGCCTCGCGCCCGAGACGCATGCGATGTTGCAGGCGTTGCGGGCCGAGGGCCGGCTGCAGGTGCGCGCCGGCCGGCTGCTGCGGGCCGGGCTGGGCGCGGATGCGGTGGAAACGCTGATCCGCGGACGCGGCCAGCGCCACGCCGTGGCCGAACGCTACGACGTGCTGATCCGCGCCACCGGGCTGGACACCGACATCGAGCGCACCAGCCACGTGCTGGTTTCGCAGATGCGCGACGACGGCCTGCTGTCCGCCGATCCGTTCGGACTCGGCGTGCGGGTGACGCCGCAGTTCGAGGCGCTGAACCGGCATGGCCTGCCGGTGCAGGGGCTGTACTGCCTGGGGCCGCTGCTGCGCGGGCAGCTGTGGGAAATCACGGCGGTGGCGGAACTGCGGGTGGCGGCGCGCAACCTGGCGCACCATCTGCTGCGGGAGCGTCGTCGCGGCGTGCAGGCGGAATCGGCGCGGCCGCACGCGGGTTCGTGCTGAGCGCTCTCGACCCGGCGCACGCGACGCTGAAGGATGCCATCATCACCATCGACCAGACCATCGTCATCGCCGACGCGCCGGGGCTGGAGGTGGGGCTGGACTGACGCCGCGCGGCGCGGCTTCAAGCCCGCGCCGCGCTTTCACTTCGGGCTGATGCCGTCAGGTGACTTTCCGGAAGATCGTCATGCCCAGCAGGAACAGCACTACCGCGATGATGATCGCGGCCCAGAACAGGAACTTGGCGATGCCGAACGCGCCGCCGGCGATGCCGCCGAAGCCGAGCGCGCCGGCGACCAGGCCGATCACGGCAAAGATGAGAGCCCACTTGAGCATGGCGGCAACTCCGATCGTGGAAGACCGGGCCACGCTAGCCACGGCCGCGTGCAGCCGCCGTGAACGGTTACTCTGCTTGCTGCGTGCCCGCGTGCAGGACCCGGTCCGCCGGCAGCACGGCTTCCGGCGCGTGCTCGGGCAGTCCCGCCAGCCGCGCGTAGAGCGGCGCGAAATCCGGCAGCGTCGCCTCGATCAGCTGCTCGAAGCTGTCGATGACGAAATAGGTCTTCTGGTAGGTGTCGATGCGGTAGCGGGTGCGCATCACCCGTTCGAGGTCGAAACCGATCCGGTTCGGCGCGGCGGACTCCAGGCAGTGGATGGATTCGCCCTTCGAGCTGACGATGCCGGCGCCGTAGATGCGCAGCCCGTCCGGCTGGCGGATCAGCCCGAACTCCACCGTGTACCAGTACAGCCGCGCCAGCTGCATCAGCGCCTCGGGGCCGAAGCCGTGCGCCTTCACCCCGCCCTTGCCGTAGGCCTCCAGATAGTCGGCGAACATCGGGTCCATCAGCAGCGGCACATGCCCGAACAGGTCGTGGAACAGGTCGGGTTCCTCGATGTAGTCGATCTGGTCGGCGCGGCGGATCCACCAGCTCACCGGGAAGCGGCGGTTGGCGAGGTGGGTGAAGAAGTCCAGCTCCGGCAGCAGCCCTTCCACGCCGACGATCGTCCAGCCGGTGGCCGCGCCCAGCGCTGCGTTTAGGTCGGAGAACTTCGGGATGCGGTCCGGCGTCATCCCCATCGCGTCCTGCGCGCGCAGGAAGGCGTCGCAGGCGCGGCCGGGCAGGATCTCGCGCTGGCGCGCGTAGAGCCGGCGCCAGACCTCGTGGTCGGCGGCGCCGTAGCTGTCCCACGGCTGCTCGACCGTGCCGGTGGCGTAGACCGGCACCGAGCCGCGGTCGGTCTGGACGTTTTCGAGGCGGCGGGGCTGGGGCTGCGCGGACATGGCGGCGGGCTCGCTGACGGGGCTCACCGCCAAGAATAGGCGCGCATCGGCGCAAGGTGCCTGCGTTGTTGCACGAAAATCCGGTCAAAGCGCATGATTCGTGCGTCATCACGCTGGATACGGGAACAAATGAGCGCCGCCGACCTGAACCGCATCGACCTTGTCCTGCTCGCCGAACTCCAGCGCGCCGGCCGCCAGACCAATGCCGAGCTGGCCGAGCGCGTGCACCTGTCGCCCTCGGCCTGCCTGCGGCGGGTGCAGCGGCTGGAGCGCGAAGGCGTGATCGTCGGCTACCGCGCCGAGGTCGATCCCGAGCGGCTCGGACTGGGCCTGCAGGCGTTCGTGCGGGTGCAGCTCAAGAGCCACGATGCCGAGCGGGTGGCGACCTTCGCGCGGCAGGTCAACGACTGGCCGGAAGTCGTGGCCTGCCACGCGCTGACCGGCGACATGGACTACCTGCTGCACGTCGTGGTCGCCGGGCTGGAGCATTTCTCGCGCTTCCTGCTCGACCGGCTGCTGGCGCAGGCCGAGGTGGCTGACGTCAATTCCAGCTTCGTGCTGCGCACGGTCAAGCGCACTCAGGCGCTGTCGCCGGCGGGCGAGTAGCGGCCGGCCGGGAACCTTTTCCGCGCTGGCGCATCTGCCGGGACAGAACCGTGACGACATACTGGCGCCGCGGCCGCAACCGGGGGAGGCGATGGACACGATGCCGGCAAGCGCCTCGCGCGATTACGCCGCGATGGAGGACGGCGCGCTGGTGGCCTGCGTGCGCGCCGGCGAGCGCGACGCGTTCCGCCACATCGTGCAGCGCTGCAACCAGCGCATGTTCCGGGTGGTGCGCGGCGTGCTGCATGCCGATGCCGACGCCGAGGACGCGGTGCAGGAGGCCTACGTCCGCGCCTACGAACGCATCGACACGTTCCGCGGCGACGCCTCGCTGGCGACCTGGCTGACCCGGATCGCCCTCAACGAAGCCTATGGCCGGCTGCGTCGGAGGCGCGACAGCGTGGACATCGAACAGGACGAGGCGCTGCTGCGCGCCACCGCGCAGGTGGTGGCGTTCCCCGGCCATGCATTGCAGGCCGATCCGGCCGACGCGGCGGCGCGCGCGCAGATGCGGCTGCTGCTGGAACAGGCGGTGGACGCGTTGCCGGAGGCGTTCCGGCTGGTCTATGTGCTGCGCGAGGTCGAGGGCTGTTCGGTCGAGGAAACCGCCGCGGCGCTGGGGCTGCGCGAGGAAACCGTCAAAACCCGCCTGCACCGCGCGCGCCGGCAATTGCGCGAGGCGCTGCACGAGCGCGTGGCGGCCAGCCTGCCGGACGCGTTCGCGTTCCTCGGCGCGCGCTGTGCGCGCATGACCGAGGCGGTGATGGCGCGGATCGCTGCCGTCGACGCCTGAGCGACCGCGCGCGCTGCGCGCCGGCAACACCAGCGACATCGGAACGGAAGGAGACGCGCATGTTGAAGTACGCATTGATGGTGTTTTTCGTGGGCGCGCTGGGCGGCCTGTTCCTGGCCTCGTTCGTGCTGCGCGGGCGGCTGGCGCCTTGGGCGGTGTCGTTGCTGCACGCCCTGCTGGGCGCCAGCGGACTGGCCCTGCTGCTGCTCGGCGTGGTCGACGCCGAAGGCGGCGCCCTGGCGATCGCGGCGCTGTGCGTGCTGCTGGTCGCGGCCGGCTTCGGCTTCTATCTGGCGACGATCCACTACAACAAGACGGTGGCGATCAAGCGGGTGGTGCTGGCCCACGCGGGCGTCGCGGTCACCGGCGTCGGCCTGCTGATCGCCGCGATCCTGATGTCATGAAGCATCCACTGCATCCGGCGCTGGTGCATTTCCCGGTGGCCTGCTGGTCGCTGGGGACGCTGGCCGATGCGACCGGCACGTTCCATCCGGATGTGCTGCTGGCGCAGTACGCGGCGGTGCTGCTGGCGATCGGCTGCGCGGCCGGGCTGCTGGCGGCGGTCGCGGGCTTCGTGGAGCTGCTCGGGCTGCCGCCCGCGCATCCAGCGGGCCGCGACGCCACCATGCACATGGCGCTGGCGCTGACCGCCTGGTGCCTGTACGCCGGCAGTCTCGGCCTGCGCATCGACGTCGACGCGCGGCTGCTGCTGGCGCCGGGCGCCGCCGCGCTGGCGGCGAGCGGATTGGGATTCGCGGTCCTGCTGGCCGCCGGCTGGATGGGCGGCAAGCTGGTCTACGGCCACGGCGTGGGCGTGGCCGGGCGGCGCTAGTCCGCCGGCTCAATCGGTCCGGCAATCCGGATCGCGGCGCAGCCTGTCCAGCCAGCCGGTCTGCTGCGCGCAGCGCGCCTTGCGCTCGGCCTCGCGCTGCTGCGCCGCCTTCGCGTCCGCGGCCTGCCGCGCCTGCGCCTGCCGCTGCGACTGCAGCGCGGCGATCTTCGCGCGGATCTGCGGCAGCGCGGCCTGCGCGGCGCGCTCGCCTTCCAGGATGGCGCGGTTCTTCTGCGCGAAATCGGTCGCGCCGATGCTGTTCACCCCGGGACGGATCACCATGTCGGCGCGCGCCAGCTCCTGCGCGCCCAGCTTCTGGCCCATGATGGTGATGCTGCGGTTGAGGTTGCCGAGCATGCTGGACGGATCGGCCACGCCGTCGGCCTTGCTGGAGATGTCCACCGCGATGACGAAGTCCGCGCCCAGCTCGCGCGCGGCGTCCACCGGCACCGGGCTGACCACGCCGCCGTCGACGAAGTGGTGCTTGCCGATGGCGACCGCCTCGAACACGCCGGGGATCGAACTGGACGCGCGCACCGCCTGGCCGACGTTGCCGCGCACGAACACGGTGCGCTGGCCGTCCTCCAGCCGCGTCGCCACCGCCGCGAACGGCTTGCGCAGTTTCTCGAAGGTGCGGTTGCCGATCAGCTGGTTGACGTAGTCCTGCAGCTTCGCCCCCTTCACCACGCCGCCGGAGAACAGGCTGACGTCGCGGATGCTGGATTCGTCCAGCGCGAACGCCTTCTCCTGCAAGGCGTAGGCGTCCATGCCGCTGGCGTACAGCGCGCCGACCACGCTGCCGGCGCTGGTGCCGGCCACCACCGCCGGCTGGATGCCATTGGCTTCCAGCATCTTGATGACGCCGATGTGGGCGAAGCCCTTGGCCGCGCCGCCGCCCAGCGCCAGCCCCACTTTCACCGGCGGCAGCGTCGGCGCCGCGACGGTGGGTGCGGCGGGCGGCGCCACGGGCGCGCTGGCGCAGGCGGCCAGCAGGACGGTCGACAGGGCGATGGAAAAGGCGCGGAGCATGGCGTGTGGTTCCCGGCGGATGCGCCGCGCCGCGTGCGCGGCCGGCGAGAGGGCCAGAGCTTAATGCGCGTTTCCGCAATGGCGGCGGAACCGTGCGCTAGCATCCGCGCATGCCGACCGAACCCGCGGGCGCCATCGCCCTTCCGCCCACCCGCAGCGAGCGCTGGCTGCTGGCCGTCGGCATGGTGGCCGCGCTGGCGGTGTCGTTCGCCGTGGCGAAGGACCGCCTGACCTGGTTCCTGGAGGTGATCTGGGCGATGGTGGGGCTGGCGCTCATCGCTTGGCGCTGGCCGCGCTTCCCGCTGACTCGCCTGCTGTGCTGGCTGCTGGCGCTGCACGCGCTGGTGCTGATCCACGGCGGCGCCTACACCTACGCGAAGACGCCGCTGGGCTTCTGGCTGCAGGAGCTGCTGGGCACCGAACGCAATCCATGGGATCGGCTCGGCCACTGGATGCAGGGCTTCGTGCCGGCGATCCTCGCCCGCGAGCTGCTGTTGCGGCTCACTCCGCTGCGCCGCGGCGGCTGGCTCGTCTATCTGGTGCTGGCCGCCTGCCTGAGCTTCTCGGCGTTCTTCGAACTGATCGAATGGTGGTCGGCGCTGATCTACGGCGCGGACGCCGACGCCTTCCTCGCCACTCAGGGCGACCAGTGGGACACGCAGTGGGACATGTTCCTGTGCCTGTGCGGCGCGGCGGTCTCGCTGCTGCTGCTCTCGCGCTGGCATGACCGGCAGCTGGGCGCGGCGGTGCTGGCGGGCAAATAGCGTCGGACCCGGGCGCCGGAAACGCAGCTGCCGCCTTGCGGCGGCAGCTGCGGAGACGCGATTGCGCGATGGATCAGAAGCGCGCTTCCAGACCCAGCGACAGGGTGTTGGCGGTGATCTTGAGACCGTCGCCGGAGCCCTGGTTGTGGTCGTAGTTCAGGCTCAGGCCGAACCTGCGGCTGAAGTCGTAGCCGGCGCCGATGCCGTAGTATGGCTTGGTCGAGGTGGCGCTGCCGCTGCCTTCCGAGGTGTCCACCGACACCTTGCCGCGCGCCACGCCGGCGCGCAGCTGGACGAAGAAGCCCAGGTTCGATTCGGAGTAGTGCTCCTTGGCCACGATGCCGAGGCCGATCGCCGACAGCTTGCCGTCCACGTAGTCGGTGCCGTCGTCGTACAGCGTCTTGTCGTAGAAGCGGCTGTAGTGCCCTTCCACGGCGAAGTTCGGATTGAACCAGTAGCCGCCGCGCAGGGAATAGGCGGTGTCCTTGTCGCTGTCGCTGCCCAGGTCGTCCACCTTCACCTTGACGTCGCTCTGGCCGGCTTCGCCGCGAACGAAGCCTTCGCCCGCGAGCGCGGCGGAGGACAGGCCGGAAAGTGCCAGCGCACAGGCCAGCACCAGAAACTTCTTCATGAAAACTCCTTGTCGAATGAACCCCGTCCACCATGGACGAGCCGGATATTTTAGTTGCGCCCGCCCGGGCGCGCGGGGCGGCGGCGTGTCGGTGGAACCGGTGGGTGCCGGCAAGCGGCGGCCAAGGCGGGATCGCCCCGCGCCTGAGCGCACTCACCCGTCGCGGCGGCGGAACGGCAGCACCTGACCGCGCGGCTCCGGGTCGCGTGCGTCTTCTTGCGCATCGCGACGCCACAGCACCGGCACGTCGTCCGGTGCGCGGGTTTCGAAGGTCTCGAAGCCAGCCTTGGCGCGCTCCCGCGCCTGCGCCGCTTCGACTTCCTCTTCGATCTCCCAACTGTATTTCTGCCGCACCGGCTGCGGGTCGCTGCGGCGGAACAGGAACGCGGCCACGATGCCGGCCAGCGCGCCGCCCAGGTGCGATTCCCACGACACGCCGGCCTCGCGCGGCAGCACCGACATCAGCATGCCGCCGTAGAACAGGAACGCGATCATGCCGGCCGCGATTGCCGCGCGGTCGCGCCGCAGCAGGCCGAGCACGAACACCAGGAAGCCCAGCCCGTGGGTCACACCGCTGGCGCCGAGATGGTGCGAACCGGGCTGGCCCAGCAGCCACGCGCCCAGACCCGAGCCCAGCCACAGCAGCGGCAGCGCACGCAGCGTCGCCTTCGGATAGGCGGTGCTGGCCAGCGTGCCGAGTAGCAGCAGCGCGGTGGTGTTGGCCAGCGCGTGTTCCACCGAGCCGTGCAGCAGCGGCGCGGCGAGCAGGCCGAGCAATCCTTCCATGGTGTGCGGCGTCACCGTCAGGAACCTCCAGTCGAAGCCCTGCTGCGCGGCGAAGCAGGCCCACAGCAGCAGCACGACGCCGAGGCTGGCGTTCAGCGCGCGGCGGACGCGGCTGCGGTCGGCCTGGCGCTGGGCGTCGCGGGCGGAGGAAGCGGACATCCAGATCAGGTGGTCACGCTGCGCGCCGGCTTCAAGGGGCCGGCGGCGCATGCTCCTGCTTTGGCCGCAGCAGGCTGAGCGCGATGGTGCCGCCGATGATCAAGGCCACTGCGCCCAGCGAGAGCAGGATCGGGAGCTTGTAGAGGTCGATCAGCAGCATCTTCGCGCCGATGAACACCAGCACCAGCGCCAGCCCGTAGGGCAGCAGGTGGAAGCGGTCGGCCATGCCCTGCAGCAGGAAGAACATCGCGCGCAGGCCCAGCACCGCGAACACGTTGGAGGTCAGCACGATGAACGGGTCGGTGGTGATGGCGAAGATCGCCGGGATCGAGTCCACCGCGAAGATCACGTCGGTGATGCCGATCATCGCGATCACGATGAACAGCGGGGTGAACTTGCGGCGCCTGCCGCTGCCGACCCACAGCGCGCTGCCCACGTAGCGGCGCAGGAACGGCACGTGCGCGGTCAGCCAGCGCAGCACCGGGTTGCCCTCCAGGTCGGGTTCCTCGCCGGCCGCGCGCCACATCTTCACGCCGGTGAACAGCAGGAACGCGCCGAACACGTACAGGATCCAGTGGAACTTCGACAGCAGCAGCGCGCCGGCAAAGATCAGGATCGCGCGCAGAAGGATCGCGCCGACGATGCCGATCACCAGCGCGCGCTGGCGCTGCATCTCCGGCACCGCGAAGTAGCCGAAGATCATCAGGAACACGAAGATGTTGTCGACCGCCAGCGCCTTCTCGACCAGGTAGCCGGTCAGGAATTCCATGCCGATGCGCTCGCCGGCCGCGGCGCCGAAGCGCTGGCCCGCGTACCACCACAGCCAGGCGTTGAACGCCAGCGCCAGCGCCACCCAGCCCACGCTCCACCAGGCGGCTTCCTTGAAGCCGACCTTGTGCGGGCCGCCGTGGCGCATCAGCACCAGGTCGGCCAGCAGCGCGACCACCACCACGGCGCCGAACACCAGCCAGAGGAAAGGAGTACCGATCGTGTCCATGCCATACGCTCCGTTCGAGCGACGGAGGCGTCCATGCAGGGCACATGGAAAGGGAGCGCGCTTCGCCGTTCGGCGAAGGTCTCACTCACAGGCCCTTGGCCTGCCACGACGCCGGGGCCGCTGTCCCGATGACAGCGCGCCCGTCATGACGACGATCGTGCGCGGAGTTACTCCCCTTCTTGGGCGACAATAGCAGATTCCCGCTGCCCGCTCGTGAATGCCGTCATGGCCGAACCCCTGCCCGTCGTCCGCCTCAAGAATGCCTGGAACTCCACCCACCCGTGGATCTTCCAGCGCCTGGTCGAAAAGCCGGCGCAGCGGCCCAAGCCGGGCAGCATCGTCGACGTGGTCGGCGTCGATGGCGTGTTCATCGGCCGCGGCTTCTACAACGGCCATTCGCGGATCGCGCTGCGCATGCTGGAGCGCGATCCCGACGTCGCCGTCGACGCCGACTGGTTCGTGCGCAAGATCGGCGAGGCGATCCATCTGCGCCGCGACATCCTCAAGCTGGACGCCATCAGCAACGCCTGGCGCGTGGTGCACAGCGAGGGCGACGGCATCAGCGGGCTGGTGGTGGACCGCTACGACGACCTGCTGGTGGTCGAGTTCTTCAGCGCCGGCGCGTGGCGGCACCGCTCGATCATCTTCGACGCGCTGCGCGAGCACTTCCCCGGCTGCCGCTTCCACAGCTTCGCCGACGAGCACGTGCAGAAGCAGGAAAGCTTCGACTACAAGGACACCCAAGGCACCGAGCCGGCCGTGGTCACCGAATACGGCGTGAAGTTCCGCGCCGATCCCGCCGGCGCGCACAAGACCGGCTTCTTCGCCGACCAGCGCGAGAACCGCGAGTGGTTCAGCCGGCAGGTCGAGGGCAAGCGCGTGCTCGACCTGTGCTGCAACACCGGCGGCTTCGCGGTGTACGCGGCGGCGCGCGGCGCGTACGAGGTGACGGGCATCGACATCGATCCGGCGGTGATCGAAATTGCGAAACAGAACGCGCACCTCAACCACGTCAAGCCGCGCTTCGTGCAGGCCGACATCTTCCCGTGGCTGCGCGACGCCGCGCTCAACGGCGAGCGCTTCGACGCGGTGATCCTCGACCCGGCCAAGATGACCCGCGACCGCGAGCAGGTCATCAACGCGCTGAAGAAATACCTCGACATGAACAAGCTGGCGCTGGGCGTGGTGAAGCCCGGCGGCCTGTTCGCCACCTTCAGCTGCACCGGACTGGTCAGCGAGGAGCAGTTCCTCGACATGCTGCGCCGCGCCGCTTTCTACGCCGGCCGCACCGTGCAGGTGCTGAAGGTGGCCGGTGCCGGCCCCGACCATCCGTGGCTGGCGCAGGTGCCGGAGTCGCGCTATCTGAAGGCGGTGTTCTGCCGGGTGCTGGACTGAGGTTCCAGTCCGGCGTCGGCGGCCGGCTTTTCGCACCGCCCTGATTCGACGCCCTGCCCGCGCTGAGGAAATGGACGCGGCCAACGCGGAGCACGCGCTGCGCTGACCGCCGCCACGGCCCGCGGTAGCATGCGCGGCAATGCCGGGACGGCGCCGCGGACGCAGCAACGACATGGACACCAGCGAAGCAGGGACGCACGCGCCGCACCACGAGCCGCACCGCAGCCAGCACAGCGGCTGGCTGCGCGCGTCGGTGCTGGGCGCCAACGACGGCCTGATCTCCACCGGCAGCTTGGTGCTGGGCATGGCGACCGCGCAGGCGGCGCCGGAGACGATCCTGCTCAGCGGCCTGGCCGGGCTGGTGGCCGGTGCGCTGTCGATGGCGGCGGGCGAATACGTTTCGGTGAGCTCGCAGGCCGACGCCGAGCATGCCGACATCCGCATCGAGACGCGCGCGCTGCGCGACCATCCGGAAGCGGAGCTGGCGGAGCTGACCCGGATCTACGTCCATCGTGGCCTGGAACCGGGATTGGCGCGGCAGGTGGCCGAACAGCTGACCGCGCACGACGACCTGGCCGCGCACCTGCGCGACGAAGTCGGCATCCACGAGGCGCAGCGCGCGCGGCCGGTGCAGGCGGCGCTGGCGTCGGCCGCGTCGTTCACCCTCGGCGCGTTGCCGCCGGTGCTGCTGGCCTGGCTGTGGCGCGGACCGGGACTGGGCATGGCCATCGTCGCCAGCACGATGCTGCTGCTGGCGGTGCTGGGCTACGCGGCCGAGCGCGTGGCCGGCGGCGGCGGCGTCAAGGGCGCGTTGCGGGTGCTGCTGTGGGGCGCGCTGGCGCAGGCCGCGACCGCGCTGATCGGCTGGCTGTTCGGCGTCAGCGCCGGCTGACGTCGCAGCCGCTGTGACCGCCGCCGCTACACTGGCGGCATGGAAACGAACACGCTGTTGCTGGTTCTGCTGCTCGTCGCCGTGCTGGCGGCCGTCGGCCTGCTGGTCGTGCTGCTGCTGCGCCGTCCCGGCGACGCGCTGGGCGTTCTGCTGCGCGAGGAACAGCGCGCCGGCCGCGGCGAACTGCGCGAGCAGCTGGAGAGCCTGTCGCGCCAGCAGGACCAGCGCATCGACGGCTTCGGCCGCAACCTGGTCGATTTCACCCAGCGCACCGACGCGCGCCTGGACGAGCTGCGCGCGGCGCTGACCGAGGACGCGCACAAGGCGCGGCTGGAATCGGGCGTGCGCCAGCAGCAGTTCGCCGACGGCCTGGGCCAGCAGCTGCGCGAGCTGACCCAGCGCAACGAGCAGGGCATCGCGCAGATGCGCGCCACCCTGGAGCAGCAGCTGAAGGCGCTGCAGGCCGACAACGCCGCCAGGCTGGAGCAGATGCGCGCCACCGTGGACGAGAAGCTGCATGCCACGCTGGAGACGCGCCTGACCGAGAGCTTCGGCAACGTCACCGCGATGCTGGCGCAGGTGCACCAGGGCTTGGGCGACATGAGCAAGCTGGCGGCCGACGTCGGCGGTTTGCAGCGGGTGCTGACCAACGTGAAGACGCGCGGCGTGTTCGGCGAAGTGCAACTGGCCGGCCTGCTGGAGCAGGTGTTCGCGCAGGAGCAGTACGCCGCCAACGTCGAAACCGTTCCGGGCAGCAACAAGCGGGTGGAATTCGCGATCCGCTTCCCGGGCGCGTCCGGCGACGGCGCGGTCTGGCTGCCGATCGACGCCAAGTTCCCGCGCGAGGACTACGAGCGCCTGCTGGACGCGCAGGAGCGCGCCGACGCCGATGCGGTGCGGCAGGCGGGCGACGCGCTGGAGCGCGCGGTGAAGACGCAGGCCAAGGAGATCCGCAAATATGTCTCTGCGCCGCACACCACCGACTTCGCGGTGATGTTCCTGCCCACCGAGGGGCTGTACGCGGAAGTGCTGCGCCGGCCCGGCCTGTTCGAGGCGATGCAACGCGACCAGCGCATCACGATCGCGGGCCCGACCACGCTGCTGGCGCTGCTCACCAGTTTGCAGATCGGCTTCCGCACCGTCGCCATCGAGAAGCGCTCGGCCGAGGTCTGGCGCATCCTGGAAAAGGCCAAGACCGAGTTCGGAAAATTCGGCGACGTGCTCGACAACGTGAAAGCCAAGCTCGACCAGGCCAGCAAGCAGATCGAGCAGACCGGCGTGCGCACCCGCGCCATCGAGCGCAGCCTGCGCGACGTGGAGAGCCTGCCCGGCGAGGGCGAGGCGAACGCCGCGCTGGAAGCGCCTGCGCCGTCGCCCTAGGTTTCGGGAGCAAAAAAACAGGCGAGCCCGATGGCTCGCCTGCTTCTTTCGTCTTGCGGTCGGGTTTCAGTCCCGGCGCATCGTCTTTTCCGGCAACGGCGCGGGCCGATGCCTTCAAGGCTGAGGCTGGGTTTCCGGGTTGGTGTCCGGTTCGTCTTCCAGCAGGTACGCCGGCAGCGCTTCGTTGCCTTCGTCGCGGGCGCTGCGGTCGGCGCCGACCAGGTAGCGGCGGCGCGCCAGCCACGCGTCGCGGGTCAGCACGTATTCGTCCGGCGCGGTTTCGCGCAGGTCGTCCAGCGACAGCAGCCCGGAGCGGACGTCGATCAACCACAGCGCTTCCAGCGACAGCCGCGTGCGGTCGTGCTCGACGTAGGTCATCGGCGCCATCGAGATGTCGCCGACCGCGCCCACCGCGTCGCGCACAGTGCGCGGGCCGAGGAAGGGCAGTTCCAGGTAGCGCGATTCGTGCCAGCCCCAGCGCGCCAGGGTGCGGCCGAAGTCGGCGCCGTGGCGGTGCATCTTCAGCGCCTTGGTGGCGGGGTCGAACAGGCCGCCGAGGCCGACGACGGTGTTGACCAGGAAGCGGCCCAGCGTCTCCACCGATTCGCGCGGGCGGCCCTGCAGCAGCAGGTTGCCGAACGCCAGCGGCGCGGCGAGGTTGTCGAAGAAATTGCTGACGCCGGTGCGCACCGGGCTTGGCAGGACCTTCACGTAGGCGCGCGCCAGCGGGCGCATGAAGCCGTGGTCGATGGCGGTGTTGAACGCGTGCACGCGGCGGTTCATCGGCTCCCAGGGATCGAGCGCGGCGAAGCCGTCGGCGCTGTCGGTACCGGTGGTCGCGTCGGTGCCGTAGATGGCGGCGAAGTCGTCGTCGCCGGCCGGGGCGGTGCTGGGATCGGCATCGACCGTGGCAGCGTCGCCGGCGTTGGCATCTGGAGACGCGGCGGCATCCGCCGTCGCAGTCGCGACGTCGTCGGGCGCGGCGGGCAGCGTGGCCGCGTCAGCCGGCGCCGCATCGACGGCGACCGTCGCATCGGACGCAGGCGTCGCGATTTCGGCGGCAGCGGCCGGCGCGTCGCGCACTGGCGATTGGCTGGCGCAGCCGGCGGTGGCGAGCAGGACGCCGAGGGCGGCGCCGGTCAGCAGGCGGTTCATGCGGTTCCTTCCGAACGAATCAGATCCGGGGTCATGCGGCAGGCGGCGTGCAGCCCGGCCAGCCGGCCGCGCAGGCGCAGCAGCGCGCCCGCGCGTTCCATCGAGGCGCTGGCGTCAGCGCTTGCCATTGCCGCCGGCGGCCTGCAACGAGCCGCTGCGCAGGTCGGCGGCGACCTGCGCGATCGACTTCTGCCGCAGCGGCGTGTCGAACTGGCCGCGGAAGGTCTGCACGTAGGACACGCCTTCGATCATCACGTCGAAGATCTTCCAGCCGCCGTTGTTGCGCACCAGGTAGTCCACCGGCACGGCCGCGCCGTTGTCGCGCAGCAGTTCGGTGGACACCTTGACGCCGCGGCCGCCCGGCAGCGGGGTTTCCGACTTCAGGCGAAGCCGGGGCTTGCCTTCGAAGTCGAGCAGGGCCGAGCCGTAGCGCTGCATCAGGTTGTCGATCATCGCGTCGGCGAACAGCTTGATGTCGGCGTCGCTGGCGCCGCGGCCGTGCGCGCCCAGCACCAGCCGCGCGGCGTAGTCGCTGTCGAAGCTGCCGCGCAGTTCGCCGTCGATGAAGCTGCGCAGGGCCGCCGGGTTCTTGCGGAACTCGGCGCGGCGCGTCTGCAAGGTGGACAGGATGCGGCCGCCGGTGGCGACCACCTGCTGGCCCGGCGTGGCGGCGGCCTGCTGGGCCTGCGCGGCCAGCGGCGCGAGCGTCAGCAGCGGCGCGGACAGGGCGAGGGAAACGGACAGGATCAGGGTCTTCATGGGGTGGTTTCCGTGGGGGACGGTTCGGTCTTCGACGCCGGCGCGGACGCACTGCCGCCGCCGCCGAACATGTATTTGCCGACCATCTGGATCAGGTCGACCGCCGGCTGGGTGTAGGCGATTTCCTCGCCGGCCTTGAGGTTTTCCGGGTCGCCGCCCGGCTGCAGGCCGACGTAGCTTTCGCCCAGCAGGCCGCTGGTGAAGATGCCGGCGGAAGTGTCGGCGGGCAGCTGGTAGCGCTTCTGGATGTCCAGCGTCACCACCGCGTCGAAGCGGGTCGGGTCGAGGTCGATCTTCGCCACCCGGCCCACCGCCACGCCGCCGATGCGCACCGGCGCCTGCAGGCGCAGCTGGCCGAGCGAGGAGAAGCGCGCGGTCAGCGGATAGCTGTCGCCGCCGCCGCCGAACTGGCGGTTGGTCGACGCGAAGGCCAGCACCAGCAGCGATGCCAGCGCCAGCAGCAGAAACGCGCCGACCGCGAATTCGAGCCTGGGGCCACGGATTGCCATGGGGAACCTACCTCTGTCCGAACATCCGGGGCATCCGCGGATGCCCGATTTTTGTTGCCGAATCCCGCGCCGATGGCGGCGCGGGCGCTTGATAAGGGGCTTACTTGAACAACAGCGCCGACATCACGAAATTGAGCATCAGCACCAGCAGCGACGCATTGACCACGGCGCGGGTGGTCGCGACCGAAGTGCCTTCGATGGTGGGTTCGGCATGGAAGCCTGCGTACGCGGCGACCAGCGCCGAGGTGCCGCCGAACACCGCCGACTTCAGCAGCGCCACACCGAAGTCGTCCCACGCATCCACGCTGTTCTGCAGCGCCGACCAGAACGTGCCGTTGTCGAGGCCGAGCACGCGCACCGCCTCGAACCAGCTGGCCGCGATCGCCAACGAGCAGAAGAAGCCGGTCAGCAGCGGCACGCACAGGATCGCCGCCCAGAAGCGCGGCGCCACCGCCTTCGCCAACGGGTCGATGGCCATCAGTTCCAGCGCCTTGATTTGGTCGGTGGCGCGCATCAGCCCGAGTTCGGCGGCGATGGAACTGCCGGCGCGGCCGATGAACAGCAGCGCGGTCAGCACCGGGCCCAGTTCGCGGTACAGCGACAGGCCCAGCAGCGTCGAAAGCGCGTCCGACGCGCCGAAGGTCGCCAGCGTGCGGTAGCCCTGCAAGGTCAGCACCAGCCCGACGAAGGCGCCGCCGACCACGATGATCGGCAGCGAGCGCGCGCCGACCTTGTAGATCTCCTTCACCAGCTCGGCGAAGAAGTCGGCGTCCGGCTTCGACGCGCGCAGCACCGACAGCGCGAACAGGCCGGAGCGCCCCAGCGAGCGCAGGGAGGAGGCGAAGGCCATCAGGCGGCCTCCCGCGCCGACGGCGCGCCCTCGAAATTGATCGGGCCTTCGGCGTCGCCGTTGAGGAACTGGCGCAGCAGAGGATCGTCGCTGGCTTCCAGCGCATCGGGCGTGCCGGAGAAGGCGACGCCGCCGTTGGCGATCACCACCGCCTGGTCGCAGACCGGCAGGGTTTCGCGGACGTGGTGGCTGATGACGATGCAGGTCAGGCCCAGCGTCTGGTTGAGCCTGCGCAGCAGCTGCATGATGACGCTGCTGGCGATGGGATCGAGGCCGGTCAGCGGTTCGTCGCAGAGCAGCAGCGGCGGGTCGAGCGCCAGCGCCCGCGCCAGCGCGGCGCGGCGGGCCATGCCGCCGGACAGCTCGCGCGGGTACAGGTCCGCGGCGGCGCGCAGGCCCACCGCGTCGAGCTTTTCCAGCACGATGCGTTGCACGTCCGCGTCCTGCAGATTGGCGTGCGCATGCAGCGGCAGCGCCACGTTTTCGGCCACGGTGAGATCGGTCAGCAGGCCGTTGCCCTGCAGCAGCACGCCCAGACGCTTGCGCATCTCCAGCAGCCCGCGCGCGGTGCGCGGCACTTCGGCACCGAACACCTCGATATGGCCTTCCGTCGGCACCAGTTCGCCGGTGATCGCCGCCAGCAGCGTGGACTTGCCGGTGCCGGACGGGCCCAGCACGGCGGTCATGCTGCCCTGCGGGATGTCCAGGTCGAGCCCGCGCAGGATGGTGCGCCCGCCACGGTCGAGGCGGACGGACGACAGGCGCACGGCGATGGCGGACGAAGCGAACATGCGGGAGACCGTGGCAAGGAAGCGGAATCCGGCGCGCGTGGGCGCAAGGCCGCACAGCTTGCGTGGATTCGGCTGAACAGGGGCGAAGCGACTGAACCGGTTGGTACAGGAATTATCGCCCATCCGGCCGAGCTTGTGCAGGCGGCCCGGATCGCGGGGTGGAATGCAGCGTCCCGCCAGTCGCGGTTTCGCTTCCGAGACTCACTGCATGAGGCGCACTGTATGAGACATGGCTCCGGCATCATGCCCGGATGCCGGCCGCCTCCGACTTCCGCCTCTACCACTCCAACGCACTGGACGTGCTGGCGGAGCTGCTGGCCGACGAACTGCGCCGGCCCGCGCCCGGCCAGCCGCTGCTGGCGCCGGACATCGTGCTGATCCCGCAGGTGGCGATGCGCCGCTGGCTGCAGGCGACGCTGGCGCAGCGCCACGGCATCGCCGCCAATCTCGAGTTCCTCACCCCCGGCGAATTCGTCGCCCGCGCGCTGGACGCCAACCTGGGCAAGGCGGCGGACGACCTTGACGCCGCCGGCCTGCACTGGCGCCTGTACGCCGCGCTGACCGACCCCGCGCTGCTGGCGAACCCGGCGCTGGCGCAGATCGCCGCGCACGTGGCCGGCGACGATCCGGCCCGGCCGTGGACGCTGGCCAGCGAGCTGGCCGGCGTGTTCGGCAAATACCAGGCGTGGCGCCGCGACTGGCTGCTGCGCTGGGAGGGCGGCGCCGACCCCGACGACCCGCAGGCGATCCTGTGGCGCCATGTCGCCGGCGGTCGTGCGCATCGCGCCCGCCGCATCCAGCAGTATCTCGCCCGCTTCGACGACGGCACCGGCCTGCCCGCCGGCCTGCCGGCGCGGCTGTTCGCCTTCGCCATCCTCAACGTCTCGCCGGACGTGCTGCGGGTGATCGCCACCCAAGCACGCGTCGGCACGCTGCACTTCTACCTGCCGACGCCGACGCGCGGCTACTGGGGCGACCTGCAGGCGCGTGGCGCGCAGGACGACGCGGACGATGCCGGCGAGAACCCGCTGCTGCGCGACTGGGGCGCGGCCGGCCGCGACTTCATGGCATTGCTCGGCAGCGAGGACGCGGTGCGGCCCTCGGGCGAAATCGACGCCTGCGTCGATCCCGAGCAGGCGCAAGGCGGCGCGAGCGACAGCCTGCTGCACCGCATGCAGGCCGACCTGTTCCATCGCCGCGCCGCGCCGCCGTCGCCGCGTGATGGTGTCGACCTCGACGATCCCTGCCTGCAGTTCCACGCCTGCCACACCCGCCTGCGCGAACTGCAGGTGCTGCACGACCGCCTGCGCGCGCTGCTCGAAGACAAGCGCTTCGACCCGCCGCTGCAACCGCGCGAAATCGCCGTGCTCGCCCCCGACATCGACCCCTACCTGCCTTGTCTCGACGCCGTGTTCGGCGCGCCCGGCGACGCCATTCCCTACGCCGTGGCCGATGCCAGCCCGCTGCAGCACGAACCGCTGGCCGATGTGTTCCTGCGCCTGCTGGCGCTGCCGGTGGCGCGCTTCGGGCTGGAGGAAACGCTGGACCTGCTCGCCAGCCCGCCGCTGGCTGACGCCGCCGGCCTCGACGCCGCCGCCTTTGAGCGCCTGCACGGCTGGCTGCACGCCGCTGGCGCGCGCTGGGGGCTGGACGCCGCGCATCGCGCGCGGCTGGGCGCGCCGGCCGATGACGCCTGCACCTGGCAGTTCGCGCTCGACCGCCTGCTGCTGGGCCACGCCAGCGGCAGCGACGACGACATCGCCAGCATCGCGCCATGGAGCGAGCTGGAAGGCGGCGCGCTGGACGCGCTGGACCGCCTGCTGCGGCTGCTGCGCGAGCTGGCCCGCCGCGAACGCCAGTTCGGCCGGGCAATGCCGCCGGCGCAGTGGCGCGAATCCCTGCTACGCCTGCTCGACGCGCTGCTGCCGAAAGCGCCGGCCTCGGCCTTCGCCCAGCGCGCGCTGGAGCGGCTGCGCAAGCTGATCGACGAGTTCGCGAAACAGGCGGAAGCCGCAGGCTTCAGCGGCGACGTTCCGGTGGAGGCGGTGCGCGCGCACTTCGCCACCGTGCTGGGCGACGCCGACACCCGCGCGCCGCTGCTCACCGGCGGCGTCAGCTTTGCGCGAATGGTGCCGATGCGGCTGCTGCCGTTCCGCGTCATCTGCCTGCTCGGCATGAACGACGGCGACTTCCCGCGCCGCGACCCCGCCGCCGGCCTCAACCGCCTGACCGCCGAGCTCGGCAGCGACCGCCGCCGCCCCGGCGACCGCAGCACCCGCGACGACGACCGCTACCTGTTCCTGCAACTGTTCGCCGCCGCGCAGGACGTGTTCTACGTCAGCTGGCTGGGCGCCGACCCGCGCGACGGCAGCGTGCGCGAACCGTCCGCGCTGGTGTCCGAGCTGCTGGCCGCCGCCAGCGCGCAGCACGCCGATCCCGCCAGCGCGCGGAAGCAGCTGGTGCTGCGACATCCGCTGCAACCGTTCTCGCCGGCCGCGTTCGGCGGCGACGGCGATCCGCGCCGCTTCAGCTACCGCCGCCAATGGCATCCGGCCGCTGGCCGCCTGTCCGGCGCGCGCGGCAGGTTGCCGCCGTGGATGGACGCCGGCAGCGAGCTGGCGACGCCCGGCGAACCCGAGCGCGAGCTTTCGCTCCACGCCTTGCGCCGCTTCCTGCTGGCCCCGGCCGAACAGTTCCTGCGCCAGCGCCTGCAACTGCGCCTGCCGGACATCGAAGGCGTGGCCGAGGACATCGAACCCTTGCAGGCGCCGGAGCGCGGATTGGAGCGCGCGCAGCTGCAACGCGCGGTGTTCGACCAGCTGCTGGCCGGCCGCGACGTCGATGCGATGACGGCGACGCTGCGCGCCCGCGCGCTGCTGCCGTCCGGCCCGCTGGGCCGGCGCGTGCTGGAGGGCGCGGTGCGCGACATCGCACCGTACGCCGATGCGTTCGCGCGCTGGCGCGGCGATGCGGCGGTGGTCTCGCAGCCGCTGGAGGTCGCGATCGACGGCCTGCGCCTGCACGGCCGCCTCAATGACGTGTGGCCGCAGGGCATCGCGCGGCTGCAGTTCGGCAAGCCGGGCGGGCGCAACGCGATCCGCGACGGCCTCGACTGGCTGCTGGCCTGCGCGGCCGGGTTCGACGCGCCGTTCGTCGAGTTCCAGGAACGCAAGGAGGCCGGCATCGGCCCGCATCCGCGCGCTGCGATTTCCCGCGATGCCGCCATCGACGCCCTGCGCGCGCTGCTGGCGCTGCGCGGCGAGGGATTGCGCCGGCCGCTGCCGTTCGCGCCGTACAGCGCATGGGAGCTGTTCACCCAGCGCGACGACGTGGCGCGCGGCCTGCGCGAGGCGGCGAAGAAATGGCGCGGCGCCGGCAACGGCGGCTGGGACGAAGGCGACGGCGAAGCGCTGCGCCTGGCCCTGCGCGGGCGCGATCCGTTCGCCGATGCGGCCTCGCTGCGCGAGTTCGCGCGCGTCGCCGGTCTGGTTTACGGCGCGGTGACGGATGGCGCACCCGCGCCCATCGACATTGGCGATGAGGTGACACCCGACGACGACGCGGAGGACGTGGCATGAGCGCGCCCGACCCCTATCTGGATGTTCCCCTCGACGGCGTGCAGCTGGTCGAAGCCAGCGCCGGCACCGGCAAGACCTACACCCTCGCCACGCTGGTCACGCGGCTGGTGGTGGAGCGCCGCCTGCGCATCGGCCAGATCCTCGCGGTGACCTTCACCGAAGCGGCCACGCAGGAACTGCGCAAGCGCATCCGCGAACGCCTGCAACTCACCCTCGACCTGCTCGACGCGCCGCCGCGTGCCGATGAGCCCGCCGAAGCAACGCTGACCCGCGCCCTGCTGCACGCGCATCGCCAGCGCGGCGAGGAATCCGACGCCGCGCTGCGCCGCCGCCTGCGCCAGGCGGTGGTGGATATCGACCTGGCCGCGATCTTCACCATCCACGGCTTCTGCGCGCGCGTGCTGCGCGAGCACGCGCTGGATACCGGCCACGGTTTCGACGCGCCGGAGCTGCTGGCGAACGAGCGCGAACTGCGCGAGGAGGTCGCCGCCGACCTGTGGCGCGCGCATGCGCAGGACGCGGCGGATGCCGACGACCTGCTGGCGCTGTGGTCGCAGGGCTACCGCGCGCTGGCGAAGGACCTGCGCGCGCTGCTGGGCCGCGAACCGCTGCTGCCGCCGGACGCGCCACTGCCGCTCGATCCGCTGCCGCGCGTGCAGGCGACGGGGCAGGCGCTGGCCGATGCGTTCCGCGCACACGGCGCGGCGTTCCTCGACGCACTGCGTGCCGCGTTGATCGGAAAAGTGCTCAACGGCCAGAGCTACAAGATCGATTGGATCGAACCGCTATGGCGCGATTGGGCGACGTGGTGCGAGGCCGGCGACTTCACCGCAGCGCCGGACGAACGCATCGCCCGCTTCGCGGCCGACGTGCTGCACGCCAAGACCAACAAGGGCAAGGAAGCGCTGGTGCCGGCCTCGCCGCTGTGCGCGCTGATCCCGCCCTACCTCGACGCCGTGCAGGCGCGCGCCGACTACCTCGCGCTCCGTCGCGCCGCCCTGCTGCATCGCCTGCGCGCCGCCGCGCAGGTGCGCATGGCCACGCTCAAGCGCCAGCGCCGCGTGCAGACCTACGACGACCTGATCGAACAGGTGGCCGATGCGCTGGCCGGCCCGCACGGCGAGCTGCTGGCGCAGCGTCTGCGCGCGCAGTACGCGGTCGCGCTGGTGGACGAATTCCAGGACACCGACGCGCGCCAGTGGGCGATCTTCGCGCGCGTGTTCGGCCACGCCGGCGGCGCGCCGTCGCTGTTCCTGATCGGCGATCCCAAGCAGGCCATCTACGGCTTCCGCGGCGGCGACGTGCACACCTATCTGGATGCCGGCGAACGCGCCGATCGCGCGCCGCCGCTGGCGCGCAACTTCCGCTCGCGGCCGCTGCTGCTGGCGGCGCTCGACGCGCTGTACGCGCAGGCCGGCGAGCACGCCTTCGTCGATGCGCGCATCCGCTTCCATCCGCTCGACGCCGGCGACGCGCGCAGCGATGCCGATTACCTGCGCGATGCCGCCGTCGCTCCCGCGTTGACCGTATGGCGCGCGCCGGACAGCGGCGAAGTGGATGCCAAAGGCAAGCCGAAAGCTTGGAGCGTACCGCGCTCGCGCGAACTCGCCACGCAGGCCTGCGTGGCCGCGATCCACGACGTGCTCACCGCCGCGCGCCACGGCAAGGCGACGCTGTCCGGCGAGCCCGTGCAGCCCGGCGACATCGCCGTGCTGGTGCGCTCGCACAAGGAAGCGACGCTGGTGCAGCAGGCGCTGGCGCTGGCTGGCATTCCCGCCGTCGCGGCCGGCAAGCAGAGCCTGTTCGCCACCATTGAGGCGCGCGACCTGCACGTCCTGCTGCTGGCCCTGCTGCATGGCGGCGACGAAGGCCGCCTGCGCGCCGCGCTGGGCACCGCGCTGGTCGGCGTGGCCGCGGCCGGCATCGACGCGCTGGAGCACGACGGCGAACGCCAGCGCCGCTGGCAACTGCAAGCGCAGCACTGGCGCGACCGCCTGCGCGGCGGCGGTCCGCTGGCGCTGGTCGGCGAACTGTGCGCGGACAACGCCGAACGCTTGCTGGCGCTGCTCGATGGCGAACGCCGGATCAGCAATTACTTGCAACTGGCCGAACTGCTGCAGGAAGCGCAGGCGCAGGCGCTCGGCCTGCAAGGACTGGTGGACTGGCTGGGCCGGCGCATCGCCGACGCCGATCCCGACGACGAAGCGCAGCAGCTGCGGCTGGAATCGGACGCGCGCCGCGTGCAGATCGTCACCCTGCACAAGAGCAAGGGGCTGGAATACCCGCTGGTGTTCCTGCCGTTCGCCGGCATCGGTGGCGGCGAACGCGCGCCCGGCAACCTCTGCGCGGTGCACGACGGCGCCAGCGGCAGCCGCCGCCTGCACTGGAAATTCGAGACCTTGCCCGATGCGGGATGGAAGGACGCCTGCGACGCGTGGAAGGCCGAACAGCGCGCCGAGGACGCGCGCCTGCTCTACGTCGGCCTGACCCGCGCCAAGCACGCGCTGTGGCTCGCCACCGGCCCGTTCCACCAGCACGCCGGCACGCCGCTGGCGAAGATGCTGGGCGATCCCGCCGCGCTCGCCGCCGCCGGCATCGTCATCGACGCCACGCCGCCGCCGGAACAGCTGCCGCGCCTGCCGCTCGCCGCCGATGCTGCCATCGCGCCCGCGCGCACCGCCACCCGCGCGCTGCACGCCGACTGGTGGGTGCACAGCTTCAGCCAGCTGGCGAAGGCGGAGGCGGGCGATGCCAGCAGCGCCGCCACCTTGCCCGCGCCTAGCGGCAACGACGAGCCTGATCTCGCCGAAGGGACGGGCGAGGCCGAAGCCTTCGACCCCCGCTTCGCCGGCAACCGCTACGGCGTTGCCCTGCACGCCGCGCTGGAGCATGCCGACTTCGCCGCGTGGCGCGGCTGGCAGGCCGGCGATGCCGCGCCGGGCGAGGAGGCAGGCGTCATCGCCGCCGCGCTGGGCGGGGAAGGCTACGCCGAGGACGCGATGGCGGACGGCATCGCGCTGACCACGCGCCTGATCGGCCACACGCTCACCGTCGCGCTGCCCGAAGGCGTGCGCCTGTGCGATGTGCCGGCGGACGAACGCCGCCCGGAAATCGAGTTCCAGTTCGCCCTGCAACCCACCCGCGTGGACGCGCTGCTCGACCTGCTGCACGCGCATGGCGTGGTGCGCGACCGCCACGGCTTCGGCCTGCGCCAGCGGCTGGAAGGGTTGATGACCGGCCTGATCGACTTGACCTACCGCGTCGATGGCAAGTGGTACGTGTTGGACTACAAATCCAACCGCCTGCCCGGCTACGACGCGGCATCGCTGCAGCGCGCGATGGCGCACAGCGAATACGACCTGCAGGCGTTGATCTACACCCTCGCCCTGCACCGCTGGTTGCGCTTCCGGCTGAGCGACAGCTACGACTACGCGCGCGACTTCGGCGGCATCCGCTACCTGTTCTGCCGCGGCCTCGATGCCGGCTGCGCCGCGTCGCCCGGCATCCACGCGCAGTGCTTCGCGCCCGAACTGGTGCACGAACTCGACGCATTGTTCGGCGGCGACAAGCCCCTCTCCCGGCAGGAGAGGGGTGAGGGTTCGGTGGAGTTCACGGAGTTTCAAACATGAGTCTGCTCCGCGAACTCAACCGCATCGGCGCGCTGCGCACGCTGGACGACGCGCTGGCGAACACCTTGCGCCGCCTCGCTCCGGACACGCCGGACGCCGTGCTGGCCGCCGCCGCGCTGGCTTCGCTGGCGGTAGCGCAGGGCCACGCCGGCTTCGACCCGGCGCAACCGCGCCTTGTGGTCGATGCCGATCTGCCGTGGCCGGAAGCCGAGGTGTGGAGGCAGTCGCTGGCGGCATCGCCCTTCATCGCCACCCCGGCATCGCCGGACGTGCAGTCCGCCGCCGCGCCGCTGGTCTTCGAACACGGCCTGCTCTACCTGCGCCGCTACCGCGAATACGAACGCCGGCTGGCGCTGCGCCTGCGCGCCATCGCCGCACATCCCATTGAAGGCGATATCACCTCCATCGCTCTGCTGTTCGCCGCGCTTTTCCCCCGCGAAGCGTTCCTTCCCACGCCTGCGGGAGAAGGCGTCCGCAGGGCGGACGAGGGCGCTCTTGCGCAGACCTCTGCCGCCGACGACGCCCAAGCCCGCGCCGCCGCACTGGCCCTGCGCCGCAACCTGCTGCTGGTCACCGGCGGCCCCGGCACCGGCAAGACCACCACGATCGCGCGACTGCTGGTGCTGCGCATCGCGCAGGCGTTGCAGGCCGGCCACCCGCCGCCGCGCATCGCCCTGGCCGCCCCCACCGGCCGCGCCGCCGACCGCATGGCCGAAAGCCTGCGCCGCGCCGCGCGGCAGATGGACGCGCTCGGCATCGACGCCCCCCTGCTCGCCGCGCTGCCGGACGGCGCCAGCACCCTGCATCGCCTGCTCGGCGTCATCCCCGAGTCGCCGCGCTTCCGCCACCACGCGGACAACCCGCTGCCGTTCGATATCGTGGTGGTGGACGAAGCCTCGATGGTGGACCTGCCGCTGATATGCAAGCTGGCCGAAGCCGTGCCCGACGGCGCCCAATTCATCCTGCTGGGCGACCCCGACCAGCTGCCCTCGGTGGAAGCCGGCGACGTGCTGGCCGGCATCCTGCGCGCGGCGGGCGACGGCGAGGCGCTATTGGACGAGGACGCCGAAGCGTTGCAGCCGTTGCTCGGCGAGGCTCCCGCCCGTCACTCCCGCGAAGGCGGGAGTCCAGCGTCTTCGCTCTTGGCGGGGGAACTGCAGGAGACGCCGGATGGCACTGCCATTCGTCCGTCGGAAGCGAATCGTTTTCGCGGAAGCGATGAACAACAGGAGCAACGGCAAAGCCTCCAAGGCCACCGCATCCACCTCCACCGCGGCTGGCGCCAAAGCGACACCCTCGACCTCGCCCCGCTGGCCGATGCCGTGCGTCGCGGCGACATCGACGAAACCCTCGCCCTGCTGCGCGGCGGCGCCCTCTCCAACGTCCACTTCCACGAAGGCGCGGACGACCCGCTGGCCGCACGCGGCCTCGACCTGCTGGCGCATTTCCGCCGCCTTGCCGCCATCGCCGATCCCGCCGAAGCGTTGGCCCAAGCCAACCGTCTGCGCCTGCTCACCGCCCTGCGCGACGGCCCGCAGGGCGCGCGCGGCCTCAACACCCGCATCGAAGCGCAACTCTCCGGCCGCCACATCGGCAGCCCGCCCGCGTGGTTCCCCGGCCGCCTGCTGCTCATCACCGAAAACAGCTATCGCCACGGCCTTTTCAACGGCGACGTGGGCGTCTGCCTACTGGACGAAGCCGGCGCGCTGCTGGCCTGGTTCCCCGGCGCCGACGGCGTCCGTGCCTTCCATCCCGCCGCACTGCCCGCGCACGAATCCGCATTCGCCATGACCGTGCACAAGGCGCAAGGCAGCGAGTTCGACGAAGTATGGTTGCAATTGCCGCGTGCGGATGCGCGCGTGCTCAGCCGCGAACTGCTCTACACCGGCCTGACCCGTGCGCGGACAACGTTGCATATCGCAGGGAGCGTGGACGTGATTGCCGCAGCGTTGGCGCGGCATACGGGGCGGGTGTCGGGGTTGGGGTGGAGGTTGGAGGGCGATACTGGGACAAAGTGAATCTGGCTTCGTTTCGCTGAACTCCTTCACTTCTTCAAAGCACAAGGTTAGATGGAGCCTTCCGGAGCGGTTGGAAAGGTCGTTTTCTTGTCGAGAAAGTTTTGGTGTCGCCGTTCTCAATGTATCTAATCTTGTCTCTGACTCTTTCGAATTCTAAGAATCTATGCGGATCCTTGGTTGTGCGGCTATTCGCTACGGCGTATGCACTGAAGGCCGCCAGAAGAAAATCGGGCGCAGAAATGCACGGTTCATCTGGCTTGCGGACGAATTTCAAATTTGGGGCTTTACGTGGACGACGAGCATATGAGGCTGCCAATGTTTGGAGCAGCTGCTCGCAATTTTCACTCAGCAATCTTTGCTTGATTTTTTGATTGCTATCTATGGCGATCTTGAGTGACGCCCCGTCAGAAGTCATATAGGTTTGCCTCAAAAGACGGGTGAAAATATCCCGGTAAGTTTGATCGTAGTGTTCATAATCATTGATTTTTTGGAAAGAAATAATCGCACTGAATGGGAGTGCTGGGAGAATGTTGAAGAATGATGTTCTTAGGTCGGGATGTGCATCCGTATAGTGCAATCCGAAGCGAGTAATCGCCTCTTTTTTTCCTTTGGAAAAAGGGTCTGCCAAATAGTCGCTCGTGATTTCGTTGACGACTTGAGCAAGCCGTTCGCTCTCCTCGCTTCGAACAAAAGCTAGCGCCAAATAGTCATTTCCATCGAAAGAGAATTCCGCTTCGTCGACAAAGATTGCAATATCTCGATTTTCGGAGCGTCTGCTCATGTAGGTTGGCTGGAGGCCGGAGTAACTTAATACAGATTGCCAAGCATGGCGGTAGTGTTCTCCATCTCCTTTTTCTATGCCGGCGACATAGTTCACAGTGCCATCTATTCGATTAACTCCGTGCTGAATTAATTCTTGGTCTATATGTTCGAGGTGGCTAACTAGCCCATACTTGGAGGCGTAATATAATTCTTGGCGAAGGCGGCGCTTCATCTCACGAGGGGCATGGGGTGTACTGTCAGAAACGCTAAGGCCAGTGACGTACAGGGCTTGGCCCCTTTTTATTGTGCGGAACTTTCTCTCCGAAAGTGAGAATCCTTCGTCTGCAAGGATTGTCGCGATCTCTGATTTTGAAGGGGTACTGTGGTTTCCTGAAAAAGAAATGTCGTCTGCATATCTTGTATATGTGCATTCGTAAGCTTTGGATAAATCAACAAGTCGCTTATCTAGCGGAAGGCATACAACGTTGGCCAGCATGGGGCTCGAATGAAGGCCAATGGGTAGCTTTCCGTCGATTGTCAAAAAGCATGCCAGTGCGTCGGCGGATACTTCGGGAATTCCGCAGTGTAAAAATATTTTGGTTAGGCGAGATGAGGTAATTGAAGGAAAGAAATCCTTAATGTCGGCTTTAGCTAAATACTTCGCGCCGCAATGTTGCTTCGCATTGTCGCGAGTTGATCGGCCACGCACATAGCCATATGCGGAGTCATTGGGGAAATTGGGCAAGTAGCTACGAAAGAAACCATCAAGCCGCCTAGCAACGGTCTTGTGGGCCCGCCCTAACTCACCCAACGCTTGCCAAACAAGCCGATGCTCGCCTTGCCTATTGGGACTCTTCTTAGGAATCCGATGGATGAGGTAGAAAGGGCACTCCGATTGCTGTTTTCTAGCAGCTTGAAACAGCTCGGGTGGGATCCCGAGAGCCTTTACAAGGCGGCCAACGGAATTGGCGCTTCTCAGGTCGATTATTTGTGGTTGTAGCGGGGCGGCTGAGTCCACGGAAGCGAATGGTTCCTTTTTTGGCGGGCGCGACTCGCGCCCCAAACCTTGGGCTACAGCCGCCCCATTAGCTATGGTACGCGGCCCGTTTTAGATTGACAAACGGGTTCACGCGGTAGAGTGAAGTGGGCAATGGAGAAAACCCGGGTCGGAAAACCCGGGCCAGAGTTCAAATTTCGCCTGCCGTCCGATTTGAATTTGCTAACGTCCGTGGCATAGAAATCAGAGGCTACGCGTGATGCTCTCACGACGCAAAGGTGGTTTTGACGAACTCGCCAGGTTGCCTTGGCCGGTCGGTCTGATCGTTGGACTGGTTGCATTCCTGTTGCTGCATGAGGGTATCCCCGCCTGGATGGCGAGTCGTGGTGGCCCACTTGCCCAAGGATTTGCTGGAGGAATGGGCGGCATCTTCGGTGTCGCGTCCTTGCGGGGTGCTGGCTGGCAGCGCTGTTCTCCTTCCTTGACGCACGCCGCAAGCACCGTTTGCTGGAAACGCGCACAGATCTGGACAGCATGGCGGCGAATGGCTGGCGCGATTTCGAGCGTCTGGTGGGAGAAGCGTTCCGGCGGCAGGGCTATGCGGTGGAAGAAACCGGGCTGGGCGGCGCCGATGGCGGTATCGACCTGATCCTGCGTCGCGATGGCCGGCGCACGCTGGTGCAGTGCAAGCAATGGCGCAGGGAGCGCGTGCCGGTGAACGTGGTGCGCGAAATGTACGGGCTCTTGGCGCACCACCGGGCCGATGACGTGATCGTCGCCGCGTGGGGCGGCTTTACCTCCGATGCGGCGGATTTCGCATCAGGCAAGCCGATCCGGCTGATCGACGGCGAGGCGCTGCTTGCCATGATCCGGGCAGTGCAGACCGGGCCGACGTGTCCATCCGAACGGCAGGAGCCCACATTGTCTGTGTCCGCTGGCGATGCACCGGATTGCCCGAAATGCGGCTCGGGCATGGTGCGGCGGAACAATCGGCGGGATGGCGCGCAGTTCTGGGGGTGCACGCGGTTTCCCGCGTGCCGTGGGACACGCTGAAGGCGAGGAAGCGATCAGAATCGACTTTCTTGATGTCGATTCGCGCCACCCTGCATCGTCGCCAAGACACCCACCCCGGAGCACCCCATGAAATACCTCGGCCTCGCCTACTTCACCCCCGACAAGTTCGCCGCGATGGCGCCGGAGGACGTCAAGGCGCTGGTGAACCAATGCCCTGCGCTGGACGAGACGATGCGCGCCACCGGCAAGGTGCGGGTGTCCGCGTCGCTGGGCGATCTGGAGCACTGGCGGACGCTGCGCCCTGTCGGCGGCAAGACCCGCATCACCGATGGGCCCTACACCGAGAGCAAGGAAGTGGTGGGCGGACTGTTCGTCATCGAGGCGGACAGCGAGGACGAGGCGCTGCGCATCGCGTCGATGCATCCGGCCGCGCAGATCGGCGAAGCGGGTGGCTGGGCGGTGGAGCTGATCCCGCTGGAGTTCTATCTGGCCGAGGGCTAGCGCGGCGGGCGTTCACGCCATCCTGAACAACCCGCGCCCATCCTGTCCGCCGCATTCGCGCCTATCGAACCGAGCCAATGCCGTGCCGCTGGAGCCGCAAGTCCGTGAGCTGGGTCGTCATCGCCACCGTGTTGCTGACCGTGCTGGCGGTGACGCTGGCGATGAACTTCAAGACGCCGGACAAGGCGCTGGAGCGCAAGCTGGAGCACCGCTATGCGGTCGCCGATCCGCAGTTCCGCCGCGAGATGGGCGTGCTGCTGGGGCCGGGCATCGTGCCGGGCAACACGGTGGTCGACCTCGAGAACGGCGACGAGATCTTCCCGGCGATGCTGCAGGCCATCCGCGCCGCGCGCCGCACCATCACCTTCGAAACCTACATCTACTGGTCGGGCGAGGTCGGGCGCGCGTTCGCCGACGCACTGTCCGAGCGTGCGCGCGACGGCGTGGCGGTGAAGGTGATGGTGGACTGGGTGGGCAGCATCAAGATGGAGAACGCGCTGATCGAGCGGATGCGCGCGGCCGGCGTGGAGCTGCACCAATACCGGCCGCTGCGCTGGTACAACCTGGGCCGGCTCAACAACCGCACCCACCGCAAGCTGCTGGTGGTGGACGGCAAGGTCGGCTTCACCGGCGGGGTGGGCATCGCCGACCTGTGGTCCGGGCATGCGCAGGATGCCGAGCACTGGCGCGACATGCACTTCCGCATCGAAGGGCCGGTGGTGGCGCAGATGCAGGCGGCGTTCAACGACAACTGGATCAAGACCACCGGCGTGGTGCTGAACGGCGAGGCGTATTTCCCACCGCAGCAGCAGGTGGGCGGGATGGACGCGCACGTATTCGTGGCTTCGCCGGCGGGCGGCAGCGAATCGATGCACCTGATGTACCTGATGGCGATCGCGGCGTCGGAGCGCAGCATCGACCTGGAAGCCGCCTACTTCGTGCCCGATCCGCTGATCATCAAGGCGCTGCTGGCCGCCCGCCAGCGCGGCGTGCGCGTGCGCGTGGTGGTGCCCGGCAAGCACATCGACTCGGACACCGTGCGGCTGGCGTCCAAGGCGCAATGGGGCGAGCTGCTGAAGGCGGGCGTGGAGATCCACGAGTACCAGCCCACGATGATGCACAACAAGCTGCTGATCGTGGACGGGCTGATGGCGTCGGTGGGTTCGACCAACTTCGACGTGCGCAGCTTCCAGCTCAACGACGAGGCCAGCCTCAACGTGTACGACGCCGGCTTCGCCGCGCGGATGACCGAGGTGTTCGAGGCCGACCTGAAGCCGACGGTCCGCTACACCCATGCGATGTGGCGACACCGGCCGCTGCGCGAGAAGCTGGTGGAGAAGTTCGTCCTGCCGATCCGCTCGCAGCTCTGAGTCATCCCGGCACCGTGCGGAAGCGTCATGTTCGCCGCGCGCACCATCCGTGGATCATCCCCGCTTGGTGGAAGCGCAGCGGCGCGTCGAAGTCGGCGTCGGCCACCAGGGCAGCGACCCGCTCCGGCGGCAGGATCGCGACGTCGCGCGCGTAGGCCGCGCGCATCCGTTCGATCGCCTCCGCGTCCAGCCCGGCGCCGGACATGGTGCGCAGCCACAGACGCAGCATCGCCGGATAGTCGGGAGCGGCGGTGTCCCAGGCGAGGTCGGCCCAGGCCAGCATGCCGCCGGGGCGCAGGCGGCGGGCGATGCCGGCGAAGAAGGCGGTGCGCGCGGCGGGATCGAGCAGGAACTGCGACACGAGGAAGCAGGTGGCGCCGTCGAAGGCGGCAGCGTCCGGCAGCGAGTCCAGCAGCCCGGCGTGGAACTCGCAGCGATCCGCGTAGCCCTCGCGTTCGGCGCGAGCCCGGCAGGCCGCGATCATCTGCGCGGACGGATCGAGCGCGAGGAAGCGCCAGTGCGGGAAGCGCCGCGCCAGGTGCGCGATCTCGGCGCCGGTGCCGGCGCCCACGCAGAGCAGCCGCGCGTCTTCGGGCAGGTCGGCGAACACGGTTTCCAGCAGGAAGTGGAGGCTCTCGCGGATCGGCGCCATCCGCGCCCATTGCGCGTCGTAGCCCGCGGCCTGCTGGTCGAAGAGGGCATCTAGCTGCTGCTGGTCCATGGACATGTCCGCAAGGTCGTTGATTCCACGATACAGAAGACGTCAATAGCCCCGAGCGTGTGGTAAAGCGGCCAGACGCTCGCCGCATTTCCTGACCGCATCCGCGTCCCCGGTGTCGATTCCGCGCCCCGTCATCCGTCGCAGGTAGGATCGCCACACCACGGGAGCCTTCCATGCAGCCGACGCCTTCGCCTGACACCCCCGCCGCCGCGCCGCCGGAATCGCTCTGGGCGGGCCTGCGCGACGCCGTCCGCGGCACCAGCGCCGACTACACGCGCATCCCGCTGCGCCGCGCGGTGTTCCTGCTGGCGGTGCCGATGGTGCTGGAGCTGGTGCTGGAATCCACCTTCGCGGTGGTGGACATCTTCTTCGTGTCGAAGCTGGGGCCGTCGGCGGTGGCCACGGTCGGGCTGACCGAGAGCTACCTGTTCCTGCTCTATTCCATCGCGATGGGCCTGGCGATGGGCATCACCGCGCTGGTGGCGCGCCGGGTCGGCGAAGGCGCGTCGGAGGAAGCCTCGGTCACCGCCGCGCAGGCGCTGTGGATCGCGGTGCTGGCCTCGGTGCCGTTCGCCATTGCCGGCGTCGTGTGGGCGCGCGAGCTGCTGGCGCTGATGGGTGCGGACGCGTGGACGCTCGAACACGGCGTCGGCTACATGCGGTGGATGCTGGGCGGCAACGTGGTGATCCTGCTGTTGTTCGTGATCAATGCGATCTTCCGCGGCGCCGGCGACGCCGCCATCGCCATGCGCGTGCTGTGGGTGGCCAACGGCCTGAACATCCTGCTGGACCCGCTGCTGATCTTCGGCTGGGGGCCGGTGCCTGCGTTCGGCGTGGAGGGCGCGGCCATTGCCACCACCACCGGGCGCGGCGTCGGCGTGCTGCTGCAGCTATGGATCCTGTTCCACGGCGGCAAGCACATCCGCGTGGGCGCGGCGCAGCTGGCGTGGCGCGCGGGCGTGGCCTGGCAGATCGTGCGCACCTCGCTGGGCGGCGTCGGCCAGATGATCGTGGCGATGACCTCGTGGATCTTCCTGATGCGCATCCTCGCCAGCATCGGCAGCGAGGCGGTGGCCGGCGCCACCATCGCGATCCGGGTGATGATGTTCACGATGATGCCAGCCTGGGGCATGTCCAACGCCGCCGCGACGCTGGTCGGCCAGAACCTCGGCGCGCAGCAGGCCGGCCGCGCCGAAGCCGCGGTCTGGCAGATCGGCCGCTACAACATGGGCTATCTGATCTGCATAGCGGTGCTGTTCTTCCTGCTGCCGCGCGAGCTGGTCGGCTTCTTCAGCGGCGATGCGCAGGTGGTGGAAATCGGCGCCGAGTGGCTGCGCATCCTGTCGTATTCGCTGTTCGTGTACGGCTGGTGGATGGTCAGCGTGCAGGCTTTCAACGGGGCAGGCGACACCGCCACGCCGACCTGGATCAACGTGGTGTTCTTCTGGCTGATCCAGATCCCGCTGGCCTGGCTGCTGGCGCTGCACCTGCAGCTGGGCCATTCCGGCGTGTTCTGGGCGGTGTTCGTCTCCGAAACCTCGGTGGGCCTGTTCACCCTGTGGCTGTTCAGCCGCGGGCGGTGGAAGACGGTGCAGGTGTAGCGCCGCGCCATGCCGCAATCCCCCGAACTGCTGCGCCGCCTGTTGCGGGCCAAGGACCGGATGGACGCGGCTTCGCACGAGGCGTGGCCGGTGGCGCGGCTGGCGCAGGTGGGCGCGGTGTCGGCGGCGCATTTCGCGCGCTCGTTCAAGCAGGCGTTCGGGTTGCCGCCGCATCGCTACCTGCTGGCGCGGCGGATCGAACGCGCGACGGCGCTGCTGCGCGACACCGACCTGCCGGTGACCGAGATCGCCTACCGCACCGGCTGGCAGAGCCTGGGCACGTTCGGCCGGGTGTTCCGCGACATCACCGGCCGCAATCCGGGCGACCTGCGCGAGCGCGAGCAGGCCGCGCCGCCCATGCCGGTGCCCGAGTGCGTGGCGCGCGCGGTGCGCCGGCCCGACCTGAAGACAGCAGTTTCGGAGAAGCGGCGGGCGCAGGCGGCGGCGAGGATGGCGCACCAATCGAAGGAGGCGACATGATGCAGGGCATCGCGACAATGGGCGTGTACGTGCGGGACCAGGACGAGGCGCTGGCGTTCTACGTCGACAAGCTCGGGTTCCGGGTGCATACCGACGCGCGCAACGGCGACTACCGCTGGCTGACCGTGCGGCACCCGGCGCAGCCGGAATTCCAGCTGGGCCTGTTCCTGCCCGGCCCGCCGATGCACGACGCCGCCACCGCGCAGGCGCTGCGCGAGGCCGTGGCCAAGGGCGCGATGCCGCCGCTGGTGCTGGCGGTGGACGACTGCCGCGCCGCGTACGCGCGCATGCGCGATGCCGGCGTGGAGTTCACCCAAGCGCCGGTGGAACGCTACGGCGCGGTGGACGCGGGCTTCCGCGATCCGTCCGGCAACGGCTGGAAGATGATCGAGGCGCGAGCGGCGAACGCCTGATCGGTCGCCACGCAGCGTGTTCGCCGTGGCGCGTAGCGGGTCATGGAAGCGGCAGCGCGAGGATGCGATGGCCACGCCGGCCCTCTGGCGCCGGCCCGACCGCGCCTTCCGAAAAAGTCTGCAGGTTGGGGTCGGCGACAAACAAGAAGCGCGTACCGGCGACCGCGCCGGTAGTCGGATTGCGCAGGTCGGGATGCTGGCGCAACAGCAGGTGCAGCGCCTCGATGCGGCCTGCGTCGACATCGACGCGGAAGCGCCAGACGCGTCCGCGGCCGACCAGGTTCTGGATCGCCAGCACGTGGTCGCGGTCGCGTGCCAGGCCGTCGATGCCGCCCAGATAGCGTCCTTCCGGCGTCGCCAGCCTGCGCGGCCGGGCGGTGGGCGCCTGTGCCGGATCCAGCAGCCACAGCGCATGGAAGTCGGCCACCAGCAGCTGGCCATCGGCCAGCGCCACGATGCCGTTCGGGCCTTCGAAACTGGCGTTGGCCAGCACCGGCCGCAGCGCCGGCGATGCCGCCCCGGGATCGAGCAGGTACACCGTACCGGCGAGGCTGTCGGTGACGGCGATGCGGCCGTCCGGAAGCAGGTCGAGGTCATTGAGCAGGCCCGGGCGCGGCGGCGCGAACGATGCGACGGTGTGGCCGCTGGCCAGATCGATGCGCGACAGCTGGGTATCGCCGGGGCTGGCATCGCCGGCATCGCGCATGAACGGTGCGGCCGCGCTCGCGACCCACAGCGCGTTGCGCGCAGGATCGACATCCATGCCGAGCACGGCCAGCAGGCCGCCATCGCCGAACGGACCGAGAGGCAGGCAGTGGCCGGCGGCATCGACGGCGATCACCGCGCGGCGGCGGCCGCTGGATACCAGGAAGCGGTCACGCGCGGCATCGTAAGCGGCGCCTTCCGGCAGCACGTCGAGGCAGTCGGTTTCCGCGTACAGCGCGGCATCACCAACCGGCGGGGCACCGGCATCCAGGCGCCGCGCCAGCGCGCGGTAGGCGTCGCGGTCGGCCAGCGTCGGGAAGTCGGCCGGCTCCAGCGCATCGTCGAATCCGGCGTCGGCCAGCCTGTGCAGGTACTCCATCGCCTGGTCGCTGTCGCCCGCGCCCGCCGCGAGGCGCGCGGCGTGGTGGAGTGCGCCGATATGGACCGGTTCGCGCTCCAGCAGCGCATCGAGCGATGCCCGCCCATCGTCCTGCGCCGCTGTGAGGGCGCTGGCCAGGATAAGGGCGAGGAGGGCGCGCGGCGCAGGCATCGGGGTTCCCGGTGGGGCGATCGGCGCAGTGTCCGCGCCCATCACGGCTGCCGCCAGTGGCGCGCCGCGGTTTGCGTGCGGGAAGCCGCGTTTGATTCGATTCGGCAAAGTCGCGGGCGGCTGCCGCCGCAGCGCACCACGGCTTCTCCGCTTGCGGGTGCGACGCATACGATGCCGTCTTGACGCCCCATCGACGACACTGTCGGCGTCGATCGCCACCCGGAGCCGCCATGGACACCACCGAATCCTGCATGACCAATCTGTTCCTCCAGCTGGGCCTGCCGGCGGGCAAGGACGACATCGCCGCCTTCATCCGCGACCACCAGCTGCCGGAGGCGGTGCTGGTCTCGGAAGCGCCGTTCTGGAGCGATGGCCAGCGCCAGTTCATCCGCGAGGAATGGCGCGAGGACGCCGACTGGGCGATCGTGGTGGACGAGTTGAACGAGGCGCTGCACGCGGATGCGGTGGCCGCGCGCGTGGCGGCGGAAAACTGATCCGCCGATGGCCGCGCGCGCCTTTGCCGTTCGCTGCAAGGCTGCTTTGCTGAAGCCGGCCAGTCCGAAGAACGCCAGCTGGCGCTTCCTGCGCCTGCCGCAGGTGGCCAGCGCGAAGCTGCCCTCGCGCGGGATGGTCGGCGTGGACGGCACGCTCGATGGCCACGCCTTCACCGCGATGCTGGAGCCCGACGGCGAAGGCGGCCACTGGCTGAAGGTGCCGCGCGCGCTGCGGGAAGCGGCGGGCGTCGAGGCCGGAGACGCGGTGATGCTGGCACTCGCGCCGGCGGCCAAGGAGCCTGAGCCCGTCGTGCCGCCCGACCTGCGCAAGGCGCTGGCCGATGCGCCCGCCGCGCTGGCGCAGTGGAAGACGATCACGCCGGCGGCGCGGCGCGACTTCATTATGTGGTTGAGCACGGCGAAGCAGGCCGACACCCGCGCGCGCCGCATCCGCAACGCCTGCGACATGCTGGCCGCCGGCAAGCGCCGGATCTGCTGTTTCGACCGTTCCGGCATCTACGGCAAGGGCCTCTGCGCGCCGGACGCCGCGCCGGAGGAGTAGCCTCGAAGCCAACGCACAGCGAGGCAGTCCGATGCAGGCGACGTTCGCCACCCATGCCGTCGACAACCAGCCGCCGCCGCCCGGCCCGTTCGACCTGTGGACGGACGACCCCGGTCTGCGCGAAGCGGTGGCGCGCGAAGGCGGCGACGGATTTTCCGCGCGCCTCGCGACCTACGGCGCATTGGCTGGCGGCGAACTGCTGCGCTTCGCCGACGACGCGCATCGCGACCGCCCGCGCCTGAAGATGCACGACGCCTACGGTCGCCGCCTCGATCGCGTCGAGTTCAACGCCGCCTACCACGCGGTGATGGACGCGGCGATTTCGCATGGCGTGGCCGGCCTGTCGTGGGCGCAATCACCTTCCGGGGCGCAGCCGCTGCCCGGCGCACACATCGCGCGCGCGGCGCTGAGCTACCTGCACTACCAGGCCGAACCCGGCAGCAGCTGCCCGCTGACCATGACCCACGCGGCGGTGCCGGTGCTGCGGCAGGCGCCGGCGCTGGGCGAATGGGCGGACAAGGCCTGCGCGTTCGATTACGACGGCCGCGACGTGCCGATGGCGCACAAGCGCGGCGTCACCCTCGGCATGGGGATGACCGAGAAGCAGGGCGGCAGCGATGTGCGTGCCAACACCACCCGCGCAACGCCGCTGGGCGCGGACGGCGAATACGAACTGATCGGCCACAAGTGGTTCTTCTCCGCGCCGATGTCCGACGCCTTCCTGGTGCTGGCGCAGGCGCCCGGCGGCCTGAGCTGCTTCCTGCTGCCACGCTGGCGGCCGGACGGCACCAAAAACGCGCTACGGCTGATGCGGCTGAAGGACAAGCTGGGCGACTGGTCGAACGCGTCGAGCGAGGTCGAGTTCGAGGGCGCCTGGGCGCACCGCATCGGCGAGGAAGGCCGCGGTATCACCACCATCTTGCAAATGGTGATGCTGACCCGGCTGGACTGCATGCTCGGCTCGGCGGGGCTGATGCGGATGGCGCTGCGGCAGGCGCTGCACCACGCGCGCCACCGCAGCGCGTTCGGCAGGCGCTTGATCGAGCAGCTGCTGATGCGCAGCGTGCTGGCCGATCTCGTATTGGAGTCGGAAGCCGCCACTGCACTCGCGCTGCGCGTGGCCGGCGCGGCGGACCGCGCGCCGCACGATCCGCAGGACGCGGCGCTGGCGCGGATCGCCACCGCCATCGGCAAGTACTGGATCTGCAAGCGCGCGCCGGGCTTCGTCAACGAGGCGCAGGAATGCCTGGGCGGCATCGGCTACATCGAGGAGACCCTGCTGCCGCGCCTGTACCGGCAGGCGCCGCTCAATTCGATCTGGGAAGGCTGCGGCAACATCCAGTGCCTGGACGTGCTGCGCGCGCTGGCGCGCGAACCGGAAACGGGCGACGCGCTGCGCGCCGAGTGGCAGGCCGCGGCCGGCATCGACGCGCAGTTCGACGCGGCGCTGCGCGCGGGCCTCGCGATGCTGGACGCGGGTGCGGACGAAGCTGGCGCGCGCGCCTTCGTCGAACGGCTGGCGCTGCTGCTGCAAGGCGCGACCCTGCTGCGCGCGCGCCATCCGCTGGCGCATGACTGGTGCGCGGCGCGACTGGGCGAAGCGCGCGCGGCCACCTACGGCGGCCTGCCGGCGGGCATCGACGCCGATGCCGCTCTCGCCCGCGTCGCCGACGCCGCCTGAATCCGCGTTCGCCGGCATGACCTCCGGCCGTCGCGCCGCGCGCCGCTTCGCATACGCTTCCGCCTTCAACCCCTGTCCGGAAAGGAGTTCCCCCATGAGCCAGTGGTATCTGCACGATCCGTCCGCCAACCGCCGCCTCGGCCCGATGGACGCGGACGCCGCGCGCGCCGAGGCTGCGCGCAATCCGTCGCTGCTGGCGTGGAAGGAGGGCATGGGCGACTGGCTGCCGGCGCGCAACATCGCCGAATTGGTGGACGGTGTGCCGGGCGATCCCGCCGGCGGCCCGCCGCCGCCGCCGCGCAACGGCGGCAAGGGCCGCAGCGACGAGATCGACTTCCGCATCCACGGGCAGGAGATGCAGTTCGTCGAGATCGAGCTCGATCCGGGCGAATCCGCCATCGCCGAAGCCGGCGCGCTGATGTTCAAGGACGCCGCGGTGCAGATGGACACGGTGTTCGGCGACGGCACCCAGGGCGGCGGCTTCATGGACAAGCTGTTCTCCGCCGGCAAGCGCGTCATCACCGGCGAGAGCCTGTTCACCACGCTCTACACGCACGCCGGCAGCGGCAAGGCCAAGGTCGCGTTCGCCGCGCCGTATCCGGGCACGGTGATGGCGATGAAGCTGGACGAGCACGGCGGCCGCATCATCTGCCAGAAGGACAGCTTCCTGGCCGGCGCGCGCGGCGTGCAGGTGGGCATCCACTTCCAGAAGAAGATCCTCACCGGCCTGTTCGGCGGCGAGGGCTTCATCATGCAGAAGCTCGAAGGCGACGGCTGGGTGTTCATCCATGCCGGCGGCTGCGTGGTCGAACGCGAACTCGCCGCGGGCGAGCGCATCGACGTGGACACCGGCTGCGTGGTCGGCTTCCACGCCAGCGTGAACATGGATGTGCGCCCGGTCGCCGGCCTCAAGAGCATGTTCTTCGGCGGCGAAGGCGTGTTCCTGGCGACGCTGACCGGCCCCGGCAAGGTGTGGCTGCAGTCGCTGCCGTTCTCGCGCCTGGCCGGCCGCATGCTGGCCGCCGCGCCGCAGAACGGCGGTGCGCGCGGCGAGGGCTCGGTGCTGGGCGGGATCGGCCGCATCCTCGACGGCGACAATTCGTTCTGACATGGCGCCGACGCCCGTTCGCCTGCGCCTGCTGCTGGTTGGCGCGCTGGTCCTTGCCGGGCCGGTCGCGTCGGCGGCGCAGCCGGTCCATCCCTACGCCGACGTGCTGGACCTGCGCGGCACGCCGGCGAAGGCCGGCGACCGCGGCTTCAACATCTTCTTCGACGCGGGCGCGTGGCACGGCTACAGCCTGCCGGCCGCGGGCGATGCCGGCAGCGGGTTTTCCGGCCCGTTCGTGCACAGCGTCGGGCCCGGCCGCTGGGCTGGCCGGCGCTTCGCGCGGGTGGCGCTGAAGGACGCCGGCGGCGGCGATGCGATCGCGCTGCGGGAAGTCGCCAGCCACGCCGCGCCGGGCTATCTGGAGCGGCACTTCGAGGGCGACGGCCTCGCGCTGCGGCAGACCCTGTTCTTCGCCGACGCGCGTCGTGCACTGGTGGGGATCGAACTCGTGGCCGACGCCGCGCGCACGCTCGCCGTGGCGGTGGAAGGCGAGCCGATGCTGGCCGACGGCGACCGCCTCGCACTGGATTCCGGCGCATGGGTGCAGACCTTCGCCGATTCGCGCGAAAGGTTGCGCACGCGCCTGCACGGCGACGCCGGCGATCTGCGCGCCACGCGGGATGCGCGCGGCTATCGCTTCGCCGCCGCCGCGCCGCTGCGCCTGCAGGCCGGGCAGCCGCTGACGCTGGTGCTGGAGCAGGCGCTGCTGCCCGCTGCGCAGGCCGCGCCTGCGGATGTCGATGCGGACGCGGCATGGCAAGCGAACCGCGCGCGCTGGGACGGCTACCTGCGCGCGGTCGCCTCCGCCCGCGTCGATGGCGTGCCCGACGAAACCGCGCGCCGGATCGCGGTGAAGGCGGTCGAAACCCTGATCGGCAACTGGCGTTCCGCGCGCGGCGACCTGCGCCACGACGGCGTCATCCCCTCGTATTCGGCCGACTACTTCAACGGCTTCTGGGCCTGGGATTCGTGGAAGCACGCCGCCGCGCTGGCCCACGTGGCGCCGGACCTCGCGCGCAACCAGATGCGCGCGATGTTCGATTTCCAGTCCGCCAACGGCATGGTCGCCGACAGCGTCTACCTGGACGCGAAGGAGAACAACTGGCGCAACACAAAGCCGCCGCTGGCGGCCTGGGCCACGCTGGAGATCCACCGCGCCACCGGCGATGCGGCGTTCGTCGCCGAGCTGTACGACAAGCTGGTGCGCTACCACCGCTGGTGGTTCGCCGAGCGCGACCACGACCGCAACGGACTGGCCGAGTTCGGCGCCACCGACGGCACCCGCATCGCCGCCGCCTGGGAAAGCGGGATGGACAACGCGGTGCGCTTCGACGGCGCGAAGATGCTGGAGAACGGCAAGGGCGCGTGGTCGCTGGACCAGGAGTCGGTCGACCTCAACGCCTACCTCTACCGCGAGAAGCTGGACCTGGCCGAACTCGCCGACGTGCTCGGCAAGCGCGACGAAGCCGCGGCATGGCGGCGCGATGCGGAGGCGATGAAGGCGCGCATCGGCCACCGCTTCTTCGACGCCGCTGCCGGCTGGTTCTTCGACGCGCGCCTCGGCTCGGGCGAACACGTCCGCGTGTTCGGCAGCGAGGGCTGGACGCCGCTGTGGGCCGGCATCGCCAGCGACGCGGAGGCGCGCGGCGTGATCGCGACGATGCTCGACCCGAAGCGCTTCGCCACGCCGATGCCGTTGCCGACGCTGGCCGCCGACGATCCGCGCTTCTCGCCGGTCAAGGGCTACTGGCGCGGACCGCTGTGGCTCGACCAGGCGCGCTTCGGCGTGGAGGCGCTGCGCCGCTACGGCCATGCGGCCGACGCCGACGCGCTCACCGCGCGGCTGCTGTTGCAGGCGGACGGGCTGCAGGCGCAGGCGCCGATGTACGAGAACTACGACCCGACCACCGGCAAGGGCTACCAGGCGCGCAACTTCAGCTGGTCGGCGGCGAGCTACCTCTGGCTGCTCGGCGTCGGCCGGTAACGGACGCGGCGGGCGGTTTCGTCGCCGCATTCCCGGCTTCGTCGCAAACCGCTTGCGCAGGCGGGGGCGCCATTGCGACGGTAACGGCGCTGCCGATGCAGCGTGATCGACGGAGCCGCGCCACCATGAAAACCCTGACCGCCCTGCTGCTGTGGTGCCTGCTGCTGGTGCTGTGCTGGCCGCTGGCCGTGCTCGCGCTGGTGCTGTGGCCGGTGGCGTGGCTGCTATCGCTGCCGTTCCGGCTGGTCGGCATCACCTTCTCGGCGCTGTTCGCGTTCCTGCGCGCGCTGCTGATGCTGCCGGCGCGGCTGCTGGGCGGCGGCGCGCCGAAGCCGGCGTCGCAGGCGGCCTGATTCGAGTTCGCGGCGCGTGTCGTCGGCCCGTTGAAGCCATCGGGCCGGCGGCGCGCGTTGCCGTTTGTGCGGGCCGTGGAGCCTTGCCGCGCTAGGTCGCGCGGTCGCGGATCATTGCGCCGCCCGTCGCATCCGCGAGAAGGGATAGCCGTTGCAGCCGGTCTTCGGCGTATCGCGCCTGGCGATGCGCGTGCCTTCGGCGTCCGCCTGCGTCTTCGCCGCGTAGGCGCTCAGGCAGAACGCCCATGCGTAGGGCGGCATGCCGGGCAGCGCCATCCAGTCGATGCGCGTCCACAGGCCGGGATCGGCCGCATTGGCGGCGTCGTTGCGCGCGATCAGGTACTGCCCGCGCGCGTCCCAGCGCACGACGCGGTAGCGCGTGTTCGGCAGCTGCCGCCACTCTTCGGCGGTGATGCGGTGGGCGATGCCGTAGTCGTCGACGAAATCGCCCAGCACCAGCGCGGGCGGCGCGCCCGCGTGCAGCGAACAGCCGGACAGGAGCAGCAGCGCGGCCAGCAGCGGAAGGCGATGCGGAGTCATGGCGGCATGAAAGCACGGATGCCGCCCGCCGGACGATGCGGCACCGCATCGCCCGATGCAGCCGCGCCGCCGCGCTACCATATCCGCCCCCGTTTCGCCCGGAGCCGCCATGTCCGACCACCGTCCCGACGACGTGCGCCACGACGTCACCCGCCAGCAGGCCGAGGACGCGGTGCGCACGCTGCTGAAGTGGGCCGGCGACGATCCGGCGCGCGAGGGCCTGCTGGACACGCCCAAGCGCGTCGCCAAGGCCTACGAGGACTGGTTCAGCGGCTACGCGCTGGACCCGGACGACTACATGGCCCGCACCTTCGAGGAGGTCTGCGGCTACGACGAGATGATCGTGCTGCGCGACATCGAGTACGAAAGCCACTGCGAGCACCACATGGCGCCGATCATCGGCAAGGTGCACGTCGGCTACCTGCCGGACGGCAAGGTGGTCGGCATCAGCAAGCTGGCGCGGGTGGTCGAGGCCTACGCGCGCCGCTTCCAGGTGCAGGAGAAGATGACCGCGCAGATCGCCGGCTGCATCCAGCGTGCGCTGCAGCCGCGCGGCGTCGGCGTGGTGGTGGTGGGCGCGCACGAGTGCATGACCACGCGCGGCATCCACAAGCGCGGGGTGAGCATGGTGACTTCGAAGATGCTGGGCAGCTTCCGCGAGGACGCGCGCACTCGCGCCGAGTTCCTGCGTTTCATCGAGGTCGGCCCGGGGCGCTGAAATCGGGGCTTGTTGCCTTGATTTAATCCGGGTAATATTCGCCTCCCGCTTCCGGAGGTTACGCCCGTGTCCAGCCCGTCCCTGCGTTGCACCGCGTTTTCCGGCAGCTACCGGATCGCCAGCGGCGAACTGCGCCACGTGGCGCTGAAGGCCAAGCAGGCGTTCGACGGCCACCCGGACCGCCCGGTGCTGGTGTTCGACGACGCCGACGCGCGCACGCTGGAGCTGCCGCTGGAGCTGCCGGCCGCCGACCTGCTGGCCTGGCTGTCCCGTCCGCAGCTGGGCGAGGCCGGCGTCGAGCCGGAGCGCCCGCGCAGGCCCGGCCGGCCGAAGCTGGGCGTGGTGGCGCGCGAGGTGACCCTGCTGCCGCGCCACTGGGACTGGCTGGCGGCGCAGCCCGGCGGGGCGTCGGTGGCGCTGCGCCGGCTGGTGGACGATGCGCGCAAGGTGTCGGCCGGCGACGACCGCCGCCGCGCCGCGCAGGAAGCCGCCTACCGCTTCATGCAGGCGATGGCCGGCAACGAGGCGGGCTTCGAGGACGCCGCGCGCGCGCTGTTCGCCGGCGATTTCGGCGGCTTCGAGGAAAAGATCCAGCACTGGCCGGACGACGTGCGCGATCATGCCGCGTTGCTGGCGGCGGACGCGTTCATCGCCTGAGCAATTCCTTCTCCCCGCTGCGCGGGGAGAAGGTGCCCGAAGGGCGGATGAGGGGTGCTTTCGGCGATACCAAGGCAAGAGCACCCCTCACCCGCCTTCGGCACCCTCTCCCCATCTGCGATGGGGAGAGGAAACACCGAAACTTCCAAGGATTCCCGCTTGAACGCACTCTCCACTTCCGGCGCGCGCAAGGCCGCGCTCGCCTTCATCTTCGTCACCGTGCTGATCGACGTGATCGCGTTCGGCGTGATCATTCCGGTGCTGCCGCATCTGGTGCAGGAAATGGTGGGCGGCGACCTGTCGGTGGCGGCCTACTGGACCGGCGTGTTCGCGTTCGCGTTCTCGGTGGTGCAGTTCTTCTGCACGCCGATCCAGGGCGCGCTGTCCGACCGCTTCGGCCGCCGTCCGGTGATCCTGCTGTCCTGCCTCGGGCTGGGCGCGGACTTCGTGTTCATGGCGCTGGCGCCCACGCTGGCCTGGCTGTTCGTGGGCCGGCTGCTGTCGGCGGCCACCTCGGCCAGCTTCTCCACCGCCAACGCCTACATCGCCGACGTGGTGCCGGCCGACCAGCGCGCGAAAAGCTTCGGCATGATCGGCGCGGCGTTCGGGCTGGGCTTCATCGTCGGCCCGCTGATCGGCGGCGTGCTGGGCGACGTCGATCATCGCCTGCCGTTCTGGTGTGCCGCCGGGCTGGCCCTGCTCAACTTCCTCTACGGCCTGTTCGTGCTGCCGGAATCGCTGCCGCGCGAGCGCCGTTCGCCGCGCTTCGACTGGAAGCACGCGCGGCCGATGGGCGGGGTGAAGATGCTGCTGGAATACCCGCGCATCTGGGGGCTGGTGGCGGTGGTGTTCGTCGCCAATTTCGCCCACTACGTCTATCCGAGCACCTTCGTGCTGTTCGCCGACGCCGCCTTCGGCTGGAAGGAGAAGCAGGCCGGCTACGTGTTGGCGGCGGTCGGCGTGCTCAGCGTGATCGTCAACGTGGCGCTGGTGGGACGGCTGGTGAAGGCGCTGGGCGAGCGCCGCGCGCTGCTGCTGGGCCTGGCCTGCGGCACCGTCGGCTTCGTGATGTACGGGCTGGCGGGTGCAGGCTGGATGTTCCTGCTCGGGCTGCCGGTCAGCGCGCTGTGGGCGATCGCCGCGCCGGCGACGATGGCGCTGATCACCCGGCAGGTGCCGGCCGACGTGCAGGGCCGCATCCAGGGGTCGCTGGGCAGCTTGGTGTCGCTGGCGGGGATCGTGGCGCCGGGGCTGTTCGCGGGCGCGTTCGGCTTCTTCATCGGGCCGCATGCGCCGGTACGGCTGCCGGGCGTGGCGTTCCTGATCGCGGCGCTGCTGCTCGCCGTCGCCGCACTGGTCGCCTGGCGCTTCACCGATGCCGCGCACCTGCCGGCATCGGCGCAGGGCGATGCGGAGGCGGTGGCGGCCGACTGAACCATCGGCACGGGCATGCGCGGCGCCGATGCGGTATCAAGGGCGCAACGCCCCCTGGAGACCGTCCATGCGCCGCATCCTGTTCCTGTCCCTGCTGGCCTTCGCGCTCGCCGGCTGCGCCGGCGCGGAATACAAGGACAACGCCGCCGCCGTGGCGCGCGACCCGCGCTGCATGGACAAGCCGGCCACGCCCGGCCAGGCGCCAGCGCCGTGGTGCAAGCAGGAAGGCAGCACCAGCTGGACCAGCGGCAAGGGCGCGAAGGTCGATTTCAGCGGCAAGCACGACTGACGGCCGCGGTGTCCGGTCGCGCGCCGCATCGCGCGCGACCGGAGGGTCTGCTGGCGATCAGCCGCAGGTGATCTGCTCGATGTTGCCGGCCGCGTCCTGCAACACGTTCACGCGCTCGATGCGGTAGTCCATCGTCGCCGCCTGGCCGGGCTTGAGCGAGCGCACCAGCTTGGAGCCGGTGGCCTTGCGTACCGCCTCGACGTTGGCCTCGCTGGCCGGCTGGCCGACGTAGCGCTTGGCCGCGTCGGCGTTGCAGGCCGCGGGCGCCTCGCTGGCGGTATCGGTGGAGGACTGCGTGGCCGGCTGACTGGCGCAGGCGGCCAGCAGGAGCAGCGGGGACAGCATCGAAAGACGCAGGTTCATGGGCGATCTCGCGGAAATGTGATCCGTCCATCATCCCGGCCTCGCGATGAACACCGCGTGCATGGCTTTCGGCAGGGGGGGCGCGCCGGATGCCGCCAGTAGGATGCGGGTTTGCCCGTCCACCCGGAGTTGCCATGACCCGCCGCCTGCTGCCCCTCGCCCTGTCCCTGCTGCTCGCCGGCGGCGCCTACGCCCAGAACGCGGCATCGACGATCCCGCAGCCGCAGGACGTGCCGTATCCGGGCACGATCAAGCTGGAGATCGACGCCACCAATCTCAGCCAGCGCATCTTCCGAGTGAAGGAAACCATTCCGGCGCAGCCCGGCCCGCTGACCCTGCTGTACCCGATGTGGGTGCCGGGCGGCCACACCCCGCGCAACGCCATCGACAAGATCGCCGGCATCACCTTCAAGGCCAACGGCCAGAAGCTGGACTGGAAGCGCGACACGCTGGACGTGGCCGCCTTCCACATCGACGTGCCGGCCGGCGCCACCGAGATCACCGCCGAGTTCGACTTCCTCACCCCCACCGGCGGCGGCCAGGGCCGCGTGGTGATGACGCCGAACATGCTCAACCTGCAGTTCCTGTCGGCGGCGCTGTACCCGGCCGGCCACTACACGCACCGGATCATGGTCGATCCGCGCGTCACCTACCCGGCCGGCTGGACCGCGTTCACCGCCCTGCACGAGGACGGCCGCAGCGGCGACACCGTGGACTACAAGGACGTGCCGTTCGACATCCTGGTCGACTCCCCGGTCTACGCCGGCCGCTACGCCAGGAACATCGACCTGACCCCCGCTGGCGGCAAGGTGCCGGTGAAGCTGGGCGTGATCGCCGACGCCGCCAAGTACCTGGAGACCAAGCCGAAGCAGATCGAGCTGCACAAGGCGATGGTCGAGCAGGCGCTGAAGCTGTACGGCGCGCAGCACTACGACCACTACCAGTTCCTGTTCTCGCTGTCCGAGCAGATGGGCGGCAACGGCCTGGAGCACCAGCGCTCCAGCGAGAACGGCGTCGGCACCGACTACTTCACTGGCTGGAACGAGAAGACCGGCTTCACCGACCTGCTGGCGCACGAGTACACCCACAGCTGGAACGGCAAGTACCGCCGCGGCAAGGACCTGTGGACGCCGAACTTCAACGTGCCGATGCAGGACAGCCTGCTGTGGGTCTACGAGGGCCAGACCCAGTACTGGGGCAACGTGCTGGCCGCGCGCAGCGGCATGCGCCCGCTGCCGGCGTCGATCGACGCGCTGGCGCTGGTCGCCGCCACCTACGCCGAGAACCGCCCGGGCCTGACCTGGCGCAACGTGCAGGACACCACCAACGACCCGATCATCGCCAGCCGCGCCCCGCGCGCCTACCGCAACTACCAGATGAGCGAGGACTACTACTCCGGCGGGCAGATGATCTGGCTGGAGGCGGACGCGCTGATCCGCGCGAAGACCGGCGGCAAGAAGTCGCTGGACGATTTCGCCAAGGGCTTCTTCGGCGTCAACGACGGCGAATGGGAACAGCAGAACACCTACACCTTCGAGGACGTGGTGGCCGTGCTCAACGGCGTGGTGCCGTACGACTGGGCGACCTTCCTGCGCGAGCGCCTGGATGGCAAGAAGGGCCTGACCGGCGGCATCGAGGCGGCGGGCTGGAAGCTGGTGTTCAAGGACACGCCGAACGCCTACGCCAAGGGCGGCTCGCGCGGCGGCGGTGGCGGCGACTTCGTGTATTCGCTGGGCCTGTCGATCGGCAAGGACGGCAGCGTCGGCGACGTGCGCTGGGACAGCCCGGCGTTCAACGCCGGCATCGGCAGCGGCACCACCATTGTTGCGGTCAACGGCCAGGCCTACGACAAGGACGTGCTGGAGGACGCGGTGAAGGCGAACAAGGACGGCAAGGCGCCGATCGAGCTGATGCTCAAGGAGTTCGATCGCTACCGCACGGTCAAGATCGACTACCGCGGCGGTCTGCGCTACCCGCACCTGGAGCGCATCGAAGGCAAGCCGGACTACCTGACGCCGATCCTGACCGCGCGCAAGTAAGTGCTACGCAATCCCGGGATCGACGCGCTGCGCGGCGCGTCGATCCTGCTGGTGGTGCTGCATCACCTCGCGCTGCGCATCCCGCTGAAGCAGACCGCGCTGGCCGGGTTCGTCCCGGCCCGCCTGCTGGCGGCGCTGAGCTGGAACGGCTGGAGCGCGGTGTTCGTCTTCTTCGTGATCTCCGGCTTCCTGATCGCCGGCCACGCGATCGCCCGCTGGGGCACGCTGGCCCGGCCCGACCTGCGCGCGTTCTACCTGCTGCGCGCGAGCCGCATCCTGCCGCTGCTGCTGGCCCTGCTCGCGGTGCTCTCACTGCTGCACCTGGCGGGCGCGCAGGACTACGTCATCCACGGCGAAGGCCAGTCGCTCGGCGGTGCGCTGCTGGCCGCGCTCGGCCTGCACCTGAACTGGTACGAGGGCGCGACCGGCTGGCTGCCCGGCAACTGGGACGTGCTGTGGTCGCTGTCGATCGAGGAGGCGTTCTACCTCGGCTTCCCGCTGGCCTGTTTGCTGCTGCGCCGCGAGCGCTGGCTGTTCGCGGCGATGATCGCGCTGGCGCTGGCCCTGCCGCTGTTCCTGGCGCAGTTGGAGGGCCGCAACGAGATCTGGCAGGAGAAGGCCTACCTGCCCGGCATGTCCGCGATCGCCGCCGGCATCGTCGCCGCGATCGTCGCGGCGCGTGCGCGTCCGAACCTGACCATCGCGTCCTGGCTGTGCGCGGCCGGCGGCATCGGCCTGCTGGTCGCGCTGCTGTGGGGGCCTTGGCTGTGGAAGCTGGTCGGCAACGGCACGATGCTCGTCCTCACGGTGTCGACGGCCTGCCTGCTGCTCGGCCTGCACTGGCGCCAGCAGCTGGCGCCGCGCGCGGGACTGCGCGGCCTGGGCTGGCTGCGCGCGCAGGGCCGGCGCAGCTACGAGATCTACCTCACCCACATGTTCGTGGTGTATTCGCTGGTCGCGCTGTTCAAGGCCGGCGGCGGCGACATGCGCGGCGGCTGGCTCTGGTACGTGCCGGCCGTGCTGCTGTGCTGGGGACTGGGCGAGCTGGTCGCGCGCTGCTTCAGCGATCCGGCCGAGCGGGCGTTGCGTGCGCGCTGGCTGGGTGGCCGCAACTTGCGTGCTGCCGAAGCGGCCTGACCGGACTCAACCGAAGCGGGTGATCGCCGCTTCCAGTTCGCGCAGCCGTTCGCCGGCGATGTCGCGGAACCCGGCGGACAGGCCGGGTTCGTCCGCGGCGCGCCGCCAGAAATCGCGCGCCATCGCCGCCGCCGCGCGCCAGTCGTCGCGTTGCGCCGGCAGCGGTGCGAGGATGTCGATGCGGCGCGGCACCACTTCGCCGTTCGAGGCCGGACGCAGCGCCATCGGCAGCATGTCGTAGCTCGGCGCGAGCGCCAGCGGACGCGCATCGGCGAGGAGCAGGCTGACGTTGCCCAGGTGCATGTCGCTGTTGCCGATCAGCGCGCCGAACCAGCCGCGGATCGCCAGCGCGCGCGCATCGTCGGCGGTCAGCCAGCCGTCGCGGCGGAGCTGCGGGGCGAACGCCCACCAGTCGATGCGGCCATGGCCGTAATACGCAGCATCCAATGCCGACAGCGAGATCAGCCCGCGCCGGCCCAGCGTCGCGGTGCGGTCGAAGCGGACCGATTGCAGGAAGGTGCGGCCATCGGCGTCCAGCAGTTCGCTCTCGGCGGCGATGATGCCGTGCGCGCGCAGCACGGCGCCCGCAAGGTGTTCGCAGCGCAGCAGATCGGCCCAGCGCTGCGCGGCGGGCGTGCCGGCGCGTTCGCTGAACTTGACGATGACGGCGCGGCAGCCGCCGGCCTCGCGCAACAGTGCGGTGAACTTGGGTTGCTCGCCGCCCGCCGACGAGCCGATGTCCTCGCCGGCCAGCGCGGCGTCCGCCAGCATCGGATAGCGGGTGGCGCGTTCGTGCGCGGCGATGGCCGGCGGCGACAGCATCGCCTGCAAGGCGCGTTGCAGGGCGGCATCGCCCAGCACCAGGTCGCCGGGTTCGTCGTCGCCGTGGCGCAGCAGGGCCAGCACGACGTCGTCGGCGCGCCAGCGCGCCGGATCGTCCGGCGCGCCGATGTCGGCGGCCACGCGATGCGCGAAGGCGCGGCCCAGAAAGCCCTGCGGGCGCTGGTCGTCGAGGAACCACGGCAGGCCGGGAAACAGGCCGTCGGCGAAATCGCCGTGCAGGAGCGCGGGCAGCGGGCGCGCCGGAGCGAAGTGGAACCCGTCGCCGTGCAGCGCACGCAGTTCGCCCAGCGTATCCGGCTGCCCGTCCGGCCCGATCCGGTGCAGCGGCCAGCGCTGGCCGGCCCGGCTGAGCTCCCGGGCCAGCGCGTAGCGGCTGGCGCGCGCGCTGCCAATGCGGACGATGCGCTCGCCCGCTGCGGCCAGCAGGCGCGAGACGGTGGGTTGGCTGACGCCCAGCGCATGCCCCAGCGCCGCGGCGGTCAGCGGGCCGTCGCGGCGAAGCAGTGTTTCCAGCTGGGGAAGACGGGCGTCAACCATGGATCTATTGAATAGATACTTGAATTGATAATCAAGCATCAATGCATTGGATCATGACATTTCCCCGCCTTGGCTGGATATTATGTGAATAGATGTTTGAATTGATTCAAGCCGCCTGCACAATCCGCAGCGGGTTGTCCCACTCGCGCAGCAGCTCCGCCTGCCGCGCCTTGGCCTTGTGCAGGTGCGCTTCCTTGACGTGGCCGTAGCCGCGGATGTGTTCGGGGATGCTGGCGATGTCGGCGGCCAAGCCGGCGTTGCCGGCGTCGAGCTTGTCCAGCAGGCCCGCCACCGTTTTTTCGTATTCGCCGATCAGCGCTCGCTCGCCGCGGCGTTCGGCGGTGTAGCCGAACACGTCCAGCGGGGTGCCGCGCAGGCCGCGCAGTTTGGCCAGCACACGGAACGCGGTGAACACCCACGGGCCGTATTCCTTCTTCTGCAGCTGGCCCTGCGCGTTCTTCTTGGCGAGCAGCGGCGGGGCGAGGTGGAAGCGCAGCTTGTAGTCGCCCTCGAACTGCGCTTCGAGCTTCCTGCGGAAGTCGCCGCTGGTGTACAGGCGTGCGACTTCGTACTCGTCCTTGTACGCCATCAGCTTGAAGAAATAGCGCGCCACCGCTTCCGACAGCGCGGTGGAACCCGGTGCCCTGGCGGTTTCCGCTGCGCGCACCTTTGCCACGAAGTCGCCGTAGCGCTTCGCGTAGCCCGCGTTCTGGTAGCCGGCGAGGAAGGCGACGCGGCGGGCGATCACTTCGTCCAGCGAGCGCGACAACCGCGCATCGTCCAGCGGCGCGAACGCGGTTTCGCCGTCGCCGGAGGCCGGCACGTGGCGCAGCGCGTCCTCGTCGCGCAGGTCGGCGGCCTGCGGCATCAGGCCGGATTCGGAGGCCTCGTTCGGCGTCGCGCCCAGCAGCGGCAGCGCGTGCGGCGTGGCTTCGGCGGCGGTCGGCGCGTTGCGCACGATGCCGGCGGCGTCGATGACGGCGGGCAGGTCGATGGCGGCCAGGCGTCCCCAGGCGAACGCGGTCTTGTTCATGTCCACCGCCGCGCCGTTGAGCTCGATGGCGCGCATCAGCGCGTCGAACGAAATCGGCACCAGTCCCTGCTGCCACGCATAGCCGAGGATGAACAGGTTGGCGGCGATCGCATCGCCCATCAGCGCATTGGCGATCTTGGTGGCGTCGATCTGCAGCGGCGCGTTGCCGCCCAGCGCGCCGCTCACCGCCTTGACGATGTCGGCGGCGGGGAACTGCATGTCGGGGCGGGTGGTGAAGGTGCCCGGCATCGCCTCGTAGGTGTTCATCACCACGGTGCTGCGCTCGGGGCGGATCTTGGACAGCACCCAGTAGTCGTTGACCACCACCATGTCGCAGCCCAGCACCAGGTCGGCCTCGCCGGCGGCGATGCGCACGGCGTGGATGTCGTCCGGCGTCTTGGCGATGCGGATGTGCGTCGTCACCGCGCCGCCCTTCTGGGCGAGGCCGGTCTGGTCGAGCACGGTCGCGCCCTTGCCTTCCAGATGGCCGGCCATGCCGAGCAGCGCGCCGATGGTGACCACGCCGGTGCCGCCGACGCCGGTGATGAGGATGTTCCACGGCTGCGCCAGATCGCTGCGGATCGCCGGCGCGGGCAGGTTTTCCAGACGCTCCGCCGCATTGGCCTTCTTGCCCTTGCGCGGCTTGCCGCCGTGCACGGTGACGAAGCTGGGGCAGAAACCTTCGACGCAGCTGAAATCCTTGTTGCAGTCGCTCTGGTTGATCTCGCGCTTGCGGCCGAACTCGGTTTCCTTCGGCAGCACCGACACGCAGAAGCTCTTGACGCCGCAGTCGCCGCAGCCTTCGCAGACCAGCGAATTGACCATTACGCGTTTCTGCGGATCGACCAGCTTGCCGCGCTTGCGGCGGCGGCGCTTCTCGGTGGCGCAGGTCTGGTCGTAGATCAGGATGCTGGCGCCCTTCACCTCGCGCAGCATCTTCTGCACGGCGTCGAGGTCGCGGCGGTCGTGGAAGCTCACGCCATCGGGGAAGATCGACGGATCCGTCCACTTGTCGATGTCGTCGGACACCAGCGCGATCGTCTGCACGCCTTCCGCGCGCATCTGCTGCGCGATCTGCGGCACCGACAGCGTGCCATCGACGGGCTGGCCGCCGGTCATCGCCACCGCGTCGTTGTAGAGAATCTTGTAGGTGATGTTGACGCCGGCGGCGATGGCCTGCCGGATCGCCAGCGAACCGCTGTGGAAATAGGTGCCGTCGCCGAGGTTCTGGAAGATGTGCGGGGTGTCGGTGAACGGCGCCTGCCCCGCCCACGTCACGCCTTCGCCGCCCATGTGGGTGAAGGTGTCGGTGTCGCGGTTCATCCACGTCACCATGTAGTGGCAGCCGATGCCGCCCTGCGCGCGGCTGCCTTCCGGCACCTTGGTCGAGGTATTGTGCGGGCAGCCGGAGCAGTAGTGCGGCACGCGCGGGAAGTTGGCGCGCGGCAACGCCAGCTCGCCTTCCTTGCTTTCCATCCACGCCAGCACGGCGTCGATCTTCTCGCTGCGATGGAAGCGTTGCAGGCGGCGGCCGATCACGCCGGCGATGGTGGCGGGCGTCAATTCACCGGTGGACGGCAGAATCCATTCACCGCTCTCGTCGTACTTGCCGACGATGGACGGCCGCGCGCCCCAGCTCGCCGGCCAGTTGTAGAACTGTTCCTTCATCTGCCGCTCGATGAAGGCCTTCTTCTCTTCGACGACGACGATGTCTTCCAGCCCGCGCGCGAAGCGCTCGATGCCCTGCGGCTCCAGCGGCCAGGTCATGCCGACCTTGTAGACGCGGATGCCGATATCGCGGCAGGTCGCTTCGTCGAGGCCCAGGTATTCCAGCGCCTGCAGTACGTCGAGATACGACTTGCCGGTGGTGACGATGCCCAGCCGCGCGTTCGGCGAATCCATCACCATGCGGTCGATGCCGTTGGCGCGCGCGAACGCCTGCACCGCCTTCACCGCGTAGCGGTGCAGGCGCATCTCCTGCTCCATCGGCGGATCGGGCCAGCGGATGTTGAGGCCGCCGGCCGGCATCGCGAAGTCGTCGTCGCCCGGCAGCACGATCTGCAGCGCGAACGGATCGACCTGCACCGAGGCCGAGGACTCCACCGTCTCGGCGATGGTCTTGAAGCCCACCCAGCGGCCGGTGTAGCGGCTCATCGCCCAGCCGAGCACGCCCATGTCGAGGATGTCCTGCACGCCGGCCGGGTTGAGGATCGGCATCATCGCGCTGACGAATTCGTCTTCGCTGCCGTGCGGCAGGGTGGAGCTGCGACAGGCGTGGTCGTCGGCGGCCAGCGCCAGCACGCCGCCGTGCTGCGAGGTGCCGGCGGCGTTGGCGTGCTTGAACACGTCGCCGCAGCGATCCACGCCCGGCCCCTTGCCGTACCACATGCCGAACACGCCGTCGTGTTTCGCGCCGGGGAACAGGTTGGTCTGCTGGGTGCCCCAGACCATCGTCGCGCCGAGGTCTTCGTTGAGGCCCGGGGTGAACTTCACCTGCGCCGCTTCCAGATGCTTGCGCGCGCGCCACAGTTCGAGGTCGAACCCGCCCAGCGGCGAGCCGCGATAGCCGCTGACGAAACCGGCGGTGTTCAGCCCCGCGCGCTCGTCGCGCAGCCGCTGCATCAGCGGCAGCCGCACCAGCGCCTGCACGCCGGACAGATAGATGCGTCCCTGGGTGCGGCGGTACTTGTCTTCCAGCGTGTAGTCGGCGTCCAGCACGTCGTGGGTGAGCAGCGACTTGGCGGATTCGGGCGAGGACAGTTCGGCAGTGCTGGTCATGGCGGCGGCTTGATCCGGCGGAGGGGCGCGGCTGCGCCCGGGCAAAGACCGCGCATTTTAGCAGCGGGCCTCCGGGAGCCTGGTTTGGCGCGCTGCGAGCGAAAACACCGGACGCGGATCGACGCGGAAGGACGCGGATCAAGGCGTCCGGATCGGATGCTTATCCGCGTTGATCCGCGTCGAAAAACCAGCCGTTTGACCAGCAGGCGCTAGCGCCCGCCGATCCACGTCCCGCGCACATGCATCTCCGCATCCAGCAGCACCAGGTCGGCGCGGTAGCCGGGCGCGATGCGGCCCAGTTCGCCGCCGAGGCCAAGGACCTCCGCCGGGTACTGCGCCGCCATCCGGCAGGCTTCGTCCAGCGGCAGGTCGAGCAGGCGCACCGTGTTGCGCACGGCGCTGGCCATGTCCAGCGCGGAGCCTGCCAGCGAGCCGGCGGCGTTGCGCACCACGCCGTCGATGGCGGTGATGGTTTCGCCGTACAGGTCGAAGCTGGGATCGTCGCTGCCGACCATCGGCATCGCGTCGGTGACCAGCAGCACCTTGCCGCGCGGCTTGGCCTTCAGCGCCACCCGCAGGCTGGCCGGGTGCACGTGCACGCCGTCGACGATCACGCCCACCCAGCTGGCGTCGTCGTCCAGCGCCGCGCCGACCACGCCGGGTTCGCGGCCCTGCAGCGGCGTCATCGCGTTGTAGAGGTGGGTGAAGCCGCTGATGCCGGCGTCGATGCCGGCGCGGGTTTCAGCGAAACTGGCGGCGGTATGGCCGGCGCACACAATCGCGCCGCGCTCGACCATCGCGCGGATGGTCGATGCCGGCACGCGTTCCGGCGCAAGGGTGACCAGGGTGACGCCGTTGTCCAGCGAAGTCGCCATCGCGATCTCGTCGGCGTCCGGCACGCGGAACTTGCCGGCGTCGTGGGTGCCTTTGCGCGCGGGCGCGATGTACGGGCCTTCAAGGTGGATGCCGAGCACGCCGGGCAAGCCCTGTGCGATGGCTTCGCGGGTGGCGGCGATCGCGCGACGCATCACTTCGGCATCGTCGCTGATCAGCGTCGGCAGGAAGCCGGTGGTGCCGAACCGGCGATGGCCGCGGCCGATGGCCTCGATGGCCGCGACGCTGGTGTCATTGTTGAACAGCACGCCGCCGCCGCCGTTGACCTGCACGTCGATGAAGCCGGGTGCCAGCCAGCCGCCTTGCAGGTCGACGCGGTCCGCGCCGGTGGGCGCGTCGCCGTGCAGCACCGCGACGATGTGGCCGTCCTCGACCACCACGCAGGCGTCGCGCTCGAAGCCGCGTTCGGTGAGGACGTGGCCGTTGTGGAAGATGCGGGTGGTCATGCGGTGGTGCTCCTGCGGGTCTCCCTCCCTTTCGCGCAGCGAAGGGGAGGGTTGGGGAGGGGTGCTGTTCGGAAGGAATCAAAAACCAACCCCCTCCCAACCTCCCCCTTCACCTGCGGTGAAAGGGGAGGAGCACAGCATCGCCCCTCCTTCTCATGCAGCGTAGGGGAGAAGAATGGATCACACCGTCTCCGTCACCTTGTTCAGATGCGGCGGCACGTCCGGATCGTAGCCGCGCGCCACCGACAGCGCATTCGCCACCGCGTAGAACGCCTGCACGGTGAGGATGGGCGTGGCCGCCGGATGCGGCGAGGCCGGCAGCGGCAGCACGCCGGGGCCGGCTTCGCCGGGCCGCGCCAGCCAGACCGGCGCGCCGCGCGCGCGGAATTCGTCGGCCACCGCCGCGGTGCCGGCGCCGGTGTCGTCGTCTTGCGCGAACGCCAGCACCGGGAAGTCCGGGCCGACGATCGCCATCGGCCCGTGCTTCACCTCGGCGGACGAGAACGCTTCCGCATGCAGGCCGCAGGTTTCCTTGAATTTCAGCGCCGCTTCCTGCGCCGCGCCCAGGCCCAGCCCGCGGCCGAGCACGAACAGGTGGTCGGCCAGCCGCAGGCCGGACACCAGCGGCGACCAGTCCTGCGCCCACGCCTGGCGCATCGCGTCCGGCAGCGCGTCGACGGCGGCCAGCAGCTTGGCGTCGCCGCTCCAGCGCGCGGTGAGCTGGAGCAGCGCGGCCAGCGAGCAGAGGTAGCTCTTGGTCGCGGCCACGCTGTTCTCCGGGCCGGCGTGCAGCGGCAGCACGGTGTCGGCCAGTCGCGCCAATGGCGAATCGGCCACGTTCACCAGCGCCACCACGTGCGCGCCGCCGGCCTTGGCGATCTCGGCGTTGCGCAGCAGGTCGGGACTCTTGCCGGACTGCGAGATGGCGACGAACAGCGCGCCGTCCAGCTTCGGCTGCACCGCGTACACCGAGCCCACCGACGGGGAGGCGGAGGCGGTCACCAGCCCCAGCGTGGTTTCGAACAGGTACTTGCCGTAGGTGGCGGCGTGGTCGGAGCTGCCGCGCGCGCAGGTGACGATGAAGCGCGGCGGCTGCGCGCGCAGGCGTTCCACCAGCGCGTCGATGGTGGCCGCGTTGGCGGCGAACTGGCGGGCGACGGCGTTGGCCGCTTCGGCGGCTTCGGTATGCATCCAGGTGCTGTCGGGGGCGGGCATGTCGGTGTCCGGTGAGGGGCGGAAGGGAGAGCGGTCAGGCGTGCAGTTCGGCGACGAAGTCGTAGGCATCGCCGCGGTAGCAGGAGCGGGTGAACTCGACCACGGCGCCGTCGGCGAGGAACGCGCGGCGCTCGATGTACAGGCCCGGGCCGCCTTCCGGCAGGCCGAGCAGGCGCGCCTGTTCGGCGTCGAAGGCGATCGCGCGCAGCCGCTGCAGCGCGCGCACCGGGCGGATGCCGCGCGCGGCCAGAGTGGTGTACAGCGAGCCGTGCAGCAGTTCGGCGTCGGGCAGCAGGGCCAGCGGCACGCTGCTGCGTTCCAGCGCCAGCGGCTGGCCGGCGGCGGTGCGCAGGCGGTAGAAGCGCGCCACCTGCGCGCCGGGGGAGAGGCCCAGCGCCATCGCTTCTTCCGGCGTGGCCGCGCCGCTGCCGCTGTCCAGCACCACCGACTTCGGGTCCAGGCCGCGCGCGCGCAGGTCGTCGCTGAAGCTGGTCAGCTGCGAGAACGACTTGACGATGCGCTCGGCGACGAAGGTGCCCGAGCCCTGCCGCTGCAGCAGCAGCCCGTCCTCCACCAGCCCGGCGATGGCCTTGCGCACGGTGACCCGCGACAGCGCGAGCTGCTTGCCCAGCTCGCGCTCCGGCGGCAGCGCCTGGCCGGGCGCCAGCGCGCCCTGCTCGATGGCGTGCTGCAGCGCGCGGCGCAGGTGCTGGTAGGCGGGCGCGCGCTGCGCCGCGGACTGGCGGCGGAACTCGGCGGCGAGGTAGTCGTCCATGGATTGGATAATACCAATCAGATACCAAAATCCAACCATCCGGGCAAATTTCCGTCGATTGGTCTTTTCGATTGCCTGATTGGTATTGCGATAGAGGCCCGCAACAAGCCGGGATCGGCGTGCGGTGTCGGCGCTGATCTTGCCTTGCGCTGTTTCCCGGTGCGCCTGATCGGCGCTATGCGGGAACTAGGGGAGTTGGCTTCGCGGGGCTTCGGCCGCGCGATGGAGCGAGGGAAGGCCTGAGCCAATTGCCGTCATCCCCGCGAAAAGCGGGGATCCATGGACGTTAAGCCGTTGAAAGCAAAATCCATGGATTGGACAGACAGCCGCCTGTCATAAGCGGCCAGCTTTCGCGGGAGTGACGATCAGGAACGCGTCGTTCGGAGCGTCCTAGCGCTTCGGCCGCGGCGGCGCGGTCGAGCCGCGCACCACCAGCTCCGGGCTGATCCCGGCGTTCGCCAGCGGCGCTTCCGGCTGCTCGCGGATTTCCGCCAGCAGGCGGCGCGCGGCCAGCCGGCCGATGTCCTCGGTGGCCTGCTTGGCGGTGGTCAGCGCCGGCCAGCTCTGCTTGGAGAACGGGCTGTCCTCGAAGCCGGCGATCGACAGGTCATAGGGCACGTTGAGGCCGCTGGAACGCGCCGCCGCCAGCACGCCGGCGGCGATTTCGTCGTTGCTGCCGAAGATCGCGGTGGGCGGATCGCTCAAGGCCAGCAGCCGGCGCGCGCCGCGGAAGCCGTCGTCGAAGGAATAGTCGCCTTCCACCACCAGCTCGGGATCGGCGGCGATGCCGTAGTCACGCAGCGCGTCGGCATAGCCCTGGTGGCGGCTCCACGAGGAGCCGTGCGACTTGCCGCCCCACAGGAAGCCGATCCGCTGGTGGCCGAGCTGGATCAGGTGGCCGGTGATCGCGTAGGCGGCGTCGCGGTCGTCCACGTAGACGCAGGGGCTGCCGTCCTGCGGATCGCTCGACGCCGACACGATCCGCACCAGCTTCACCCCGGCCGCGACCAGCGCGTCCACCAGAGGCTGCTGCTCCGACATCGGCGGCGCCAGCACGATGCCGGCCAGCCGCGCGTTGCGCACCAGCTGCACGATCTCGTCGGCCAGCCCCGGCGAGGACGCGTCGCAGGGATGGATCTGCAGGCCGTAGCCGGTCTCGCGGCAGACCGACAGCACGCCGTTCTGCATCGCGATGACGTAGTACGGGTTCGGGTTGTCGTACAGCAGCCCGATCGCGTACGACTGCGCGCTGCGCAGGCTGCGCGCGGACGGATCCGGCCGGTAGCCGAGCTCCGCGATCGCCTTGCGCACCTGCTCGCGGGTGCGCGCGTGCACGCCCGCCTCGTCGTTGATGACCCGCGAGACGGTCTTCAGCGACACCTCCGCGCGGGCGGCGACGTCCTTGATGGTGGGCTTGCGCACGGATGGTCTCGCGGAGGCGGTCAGCGGCCGGCGCGGTGGCCGCGCGCGGCGAAATAGAGGATGTAAAGGTAGCAGGGGACCATCAGCAGCAGGAACACCAGCTGGAAGTCCAGCGACTCCTTCAGGTGCACGAACAGCTGCGGGATGATCGCGCCGCCGGAGATGCCCATGATCAGCAGCGCCGAACCCTGCTCGGTGAAGCGGCCCAGGCCCTGGATCGCCAGCGGGAAGATCGCCGGCCACATCATCGCGTTGGCGAAACCCAGCGCCGCGACGAACGCCACCGACACGATGCCCTGGGTGGCGAACGCGCCGACCGTGAACGCCACGCCCAGCACCGCCGACACCGCCAGCCAGCGCTCCTGCGAGACGACGCGCGGGATCAGCACCAGCCCGGCCAGGTAGCCGAGCAGCATCGCGCCGAGGGTGAACGAAGTGAAGAACTTGGTCTGGTCCAGCGGCAGCCCGAAGCCCGCGCCGTAGGTGCCGATGGCGTCGCCGGCCATCACCTCCACGCCCACGTACACGAAGATGCACAGCGCGCCCAGCCACACGTGCGGGTAGTGCAGGATGCTGGTGCGGCCGCCGTCGCCGCCGGCCTCGCGGTTGGCTTCCTCCGGGCGCAGCTCCGGCAGCGGCGAGAACAGGATGCCGACCGCCAGCAGCGCCAGCAGGCCGGCCATCAGCATGTACGGGTCGTGGATGCGCGCGGCGAATTCGTTGAGCAGCTGCTCGCGGGTGGCGAAATCGGCGGCTTCCACCTGCGCGCTCAGATCGCCCATGCCGTGCATCACCAGCGAGCCGATCACGAGCGGCGCCAGCATGCCGGCCAGCTTGTTGCAGATGCCCATCACCGCGATGCGCTGCGCCGCGCCTTCGATCGGGCCGAGGATGCTGATGTAGGGATTCGACGCGGTCTGCAGGATCGCAAGGCCGGCGCCGATGATGAAGATGCCGGTCACCGCGCCGGCGTAAACGCGGCCGGTGGTGTACTGGCCGAACACCACTGCGCCCACCGCCATCGCGAACAGGCCCAGCGCCATGCCCTTCTTCATGCCGGTCTTGCGCAGGATCGCCGAGGACGGCAGCGCCAGGCAGAAGTAGGAAATGTAGAACGCGAACGGAATCAGGAACGCGAGGCTGTCGCTGACGTTGAAGGCCAGCTTGGCGAACTGGATCAGCGGGCCGTTGAGCCAGGTGACGAAACCGAAGATGAAGAACAGCGCGCCGACGATGGCGATCGCGCCGTAGTGGGTGCGCGGTGCTGCGGCGGTGGACGGCGTGGACATGGCGGTCGGAACTCCGATGGTAAGCGGACGGACGATAGCAGCTCGATGAAACGGATCGGACGGCCGATTGACGCACAGGACAAGCGAAGGTGCAACGATGTCAAACAGGTCGCCGAGATCGCATCGGAATCGCGACGAACGGCGGCCGATATGACCTACGCCGGCGTATGCGGAGACCCGCGCCGGTGCTGCCTTGCAACATGAATGGGGTGATCCGGACGGCCTTGCCGCAGACTCGTGAAAATTTCGGGTCAAGTTGTTGACAACGATGTCATCCGTTGTGCAGAGTCGGCCCCCTGCACTGGGGGAAGACAGGCATGGGCGAGGCGGTCGGCATCGCGAACGGAACGGCAGCGGCGGCGGAAGCGCACGTCGTGCGGATGACCGCGCCCGTCGCCGGCGACTGCTTCATCGCCGCCGACGTCGGCGGCACCAATGCCCGCATCTCGCTGGTGCGCACCGATGCCGACGGCGCCATCCAGGTGCTGTCGTGGCGCCGCTATCCCTGCGCCGACTATCCGGGGCTGGGCGCGATCCTGGCCGAGTTCGTCGCCGATCACCCGGCCCGCGAAGGCATCGACTGCATGGTCATCGCCAGCGCCGGCGTGCTGCTGGACGACGAGGTCATCAATTCCAACCTGCCGTGGCGGATCTCGCTGGCCGAACTGCGCCGCGACCTGCACCTGCGCGAACTGCACGTGGTCAACGATTTCGCCGCCGCCGCGCACGGCACGGGGCGGCTGGCCGCCAGCGAATCGCGCCTGCTGACCCCGGACGTGGCGACGGCCGAACCCGGCCCGACCCTGGTGATCGGCCCCGGCACCGGCCTGGGCGCGGCGATCTGCATCCCGCGGGCGGACGGCGTGGTGGTGCTGCCTACCGAGGCCGGCATGGCCGCGTTCGCGCCCGGCGACGAGCGCGAGATCGAGATCCTGCGCTGGCTGCGCCGGCGCGGCCACGCCCACGTCTGCACCGAACAGCTGCTGTCCGGCCCCGGCCTGGTGAACCTGTACGAAGCGCTGTGCGAGCTGCGCGGCGTGACCCCGCGGCTGGACGCGCCGGCGGCGATCAGCCAAGCCGCCCGCATGGGCGAGGCGGTCGCGCTGGAAGCGGTGCTGACCTTCTGCGCGCTGCTGGGCAGCGTGATTGGCGACCTCGCCATGACCGCCAGCGCGCACAGCGTCTATGTGGCCGGCGGCATCGTGCCGCAGATCGCCGACTTCCTGCCGCGCAGCGAATTCCGCGCGCGCCTGGTCGGCAAGGGCGCGATGCGCGCCGTGCTGGAGCGGGTGCCGGTGCGGCTTGTGGAAAACGAAAGGCTCGGCGTCCTCGGTGCGGCGAGCTGGTACCTGCAGCACCAGCAGGAGCGTCGACACCGGGACAAGGCCGCGCACAAGCAGAGCCAGGCCGCCGCAGCACCATGACCCAACAGCGGAAGGCCCGATGGAGAGCGGGACCTGACGCCACAACAGCCCTGGAGAACCAGCAATGCAAGTCCGCAAGAACGTATTGACGCTCAGTATCGTGGCCGTGCTTGGCATGGCCGGCACCGTCCACGCGCAGGACCAGAAGCCTGCCGATCAGAAGGCGAAGGATCTCGACACGGTCGTGGTCACCGGCATCCGCGGCGCGCAGGAGAAGTCGCTCGACACCAAGCGCGACGCCAACGCCCGAATCGAAGTGGTCACCGCCGAGGACGTCGGCAAGCTGCCGGCGCACAACGTCGCCGACACCCTGCAGCGCCTGCCGGGCGTGAACATCAGCTCGTCCTCCGCCGACGAGGGCGGCTTCGACGAAGCCGACCGCGTCAGCCTGCGCGGCACCAGCCCCAGCCTCACCCAGACCCTGGTCAACGGCCACACCGTCGGCAGCGCCGACTGGTTCGTGCTCAGCCAGGGCAGCACCGTGGGCCGCAGCGTCAGCTACACGCTGCTGCCGTCCGAGCTGGTGCGCTCGGTGGAAGTCAGCAAGTCCTCGCAGGCCAAGGTGCAGGACGGCGGCACCACCGGCTCGGTGAACATCATCACCCGCAAGCCGCTGGAGTTCGCCAAGGAACTCACCTTCGAAGCCAGCGTCGGCGCAGTGCGCTCCGACCAGGCCAAGGAAACCGATCCGCAGCTGGCCGCGCTGTTCAACTACCGCAACGACGCCAGCACCTTCGGCGTGATGGTGCAGGCGTTCAAGCAGGATCGCCATCTGCGCCGCGAAGCGCAGGAGTTCCCGGGTGGTTGGTTCCAGTTCGGCGCGAACTCCGATGTGGTGGCGGGTAAGAAGGACGACAGCAATCAGTGGGTGGTTCATCCGCATCCCGACCTCGAGGGCGTGTGGGCTCCCAGTCTGATCGGCTCCACCCTGTTCGAGCAGGAGCGCAAGCGCACCGGTGGCCTGGTTTCGCTGCAGTTCAAGCCCAGCGACAACCTGACGTTGGGGCTGGAAGGCTTCAGCTCGAAGATGGATGCCAACAACTACAACCGCAATTTCATGCTGTGGGGCGGCAACTTCGCGGCCGGTCAAGATCCCGATGCTGGCTATACGATCGACAACGGTGTGCTGACCAATGTCAATTACACGGTCAAGCCGAGCACCAACTACGCCGTGTACGACATGATCTACCGCGAGGCCACGGCCAAGAGCCAGTACCTCACCTTCGATGCCGACTGGCAGGTCAGCGAGGATCTGCGTGCGCAGTTCCAGGCCGGCAGCACCAAGGGCACCGGCGAGACCGCGCGCCAGTTCATCGCGGAGTTGGTGTTCAAGGGCGCCGGCAAGGCCGGCTGGACCACCCATGGCACCGATGCGCCGACCGACTGGACGCTGGGCGGCGATCTGAGCCCGGCGGGTGCGGAATGGGGCGGCACCTGGGGCAACCAGTTGGTGCGCGCGATCGACAAGGAGCAGTGGTTCAACGCCGACTTCAGCCGCAGCTTCGACGGCACCCTGAGTTCGATCGACTTCGGCCTGCGCTACTCCAAGCACGACCGCGAGGCGCAGTCGCCGGAAGGCGCCAGCCCGGGCGACATCTGGTCGGCGCTGCAGAACGGCGCCACTGCCAACTATCCCGGCGGCTTCGCCGAGAGCATCGGCGGCGATTTCCCGCGTAACCTGTGGTACTTCACCCCGGATGCGATGAAGAGCGCGATCCTGGGCAACTCCACCTGGTTGTCGAACGACGATGGCCCCCTTGGCCGCCACAATTACGGCGGTGAGTGGAAAGTGGCCGAGAAGAACATGGCCGCCTACATCCAGGCCAATTTCATCGGCGACCGCTGGAGCGGCAACGTCGGCCTGCGCTACGTCGACATCAAGCAGGACATCGACACCTACTTCTCCGACACGGTCAGTCCGGACGTGAGCAGCCTGTTCGGCGCGTGGGATCGTCGCAGCTTCAGCAACACCCGCGGCCGCCTGCTGCCCAGCGCCAACCTGAAGTTCGACCTGGCCGACAAGCTGGTGTTCCGCTTCGCCGCGTCGCAGACCCAGACCCTGCCGGACTACTCCGCGCTGGGCGCTTCGAGCTGGGGTTCGGACCTGGACAAGAACGGCGGTGGCGGCAACCCAGAGCTGAAGCCGGTGATCTCCACCAACCTTGACGCCAACCTCGAGTGGTACTTCATGCCGCGCGGCCTGCTGTCGATCGGCGCGTTCTCGATGAACATGAAGGACTACGTGGCCTACGGCGTCGAGACGCAGATGCTGTTCAGCGAGCTGACCCACCAGCTTGAAGCCTACCAGGTGTCGCTGCCGATCAACGCCGACGCCAAGGTCAGCGGCCTGGAAGTGGCCTACGAACAGCCGCTGGGCGACAACTTCGGCATCAACGCCAACTACACCTTCTCCGACGGCAGCACCTCGCACACCTGGGCCGACGGCAGCCATTCGCTGCTGGGCAACTCGAAGAACACCTACAACGTGGGCGCCTACTTCGAAAACGACACCTTCGGCGCGCGGGTGAGCTACACCTACCGTTCGGCCTTCCTGATCGGCCTGTCCTCCGCCAACCCCTACTACCAGGACGACTTCGGCACCTTGGCGGCGTCGCTGAGCTACAAGGCCACCGACTGGCTGAGCATCAGCTTCGACGCGCTGAACCTCAACAATCCGACCTACAAGTACTACCAGAGCAAGACCGCTCCGGTGGCCTTCTACGAGAACGGTCGGCAGTACTACCTGAACTTCCACTTCAAGTTCTGAGCAACCCGTTTCACTGGCGTAACCCTCCCCTCGGGGCCCTTTCCGGGCCCCGCTTTTTTTCCGCGATGCGAGAATCCGCGCGTCGCACAAGGAGCCCGAGATGAAGCCACGCACCGCCTTCCTGCCCGCCGCCCTCTGCCTTGCCCTGCTCGCCGCGCCGGTCGCGCGGGCGGACGATGCCGCCGTCGTCCCGAAGCTGGTGCCGCTGCCCGCGCACATGGTGCGCAAGCCGGGCGGCTTCACGGTCGCCGCGAACACGCCGGTGCGCGCCGCCGAGGGGCGAGCGTTGCGCCAGGTCGGAGCGCAGTTCAAGGCGATGCTGGGCGAGCGCCTGCCGCTGATGCTGGACCTGGCGAAGGACGGCAGCCGCGGCAACAACATCGAATTCGCGCTCGACGCCAAGCGCAAATGGTCCGCGCCGGACGCCTACAGCATCGACATCGACGAACGCGGCGTGCGCGTGTACGCCGGCGACGCCAAGGGCCTGTACTACGGTGCGGTGACGCTGGCGCAACTGCTCACTTCGGGCGATGCCGGCGGCGCCAGCGTGCGCCTGCCGGCGCTGCACATCGACGACGCGCCGCGCTTCGGCTGGCGCGGCTTCATGCTGGATTCGGCGCGGCATTTCCAGTCGGTGGACGAGATCAAGCGCCTGCTCGACGCGATGGCGCAGCTCAAGCTGGACGTCTTCCACTGGCACCTGACCGACGACCAGGGCTGGCGCTTCCCGGTGCCGGGCTGGCCGAAGCTGACCACGGTGGGGAGCTGCCGTCTCCCCGCCGGCGACGGCGGCATCGACGCCGCCACCGGCAAGCCGGCGCCGTACTGCGGCTTCTATACCGAAGCGCAGATCCGCGAGGTGGTGGCCTACGCCGCCGAGCGCCACATCGACGTCGTGCCGGAGGTGGACATCCCCGGCCACGCCACCGCCGCCATCGCCGCGTATCCGCAATTGGGCGTGTCCGGCCAGCCGATCGCGGTATCGAACGAATGGGGCGTCAACGTCAACCTGTTCAACGCCGACGAGGCGACGATGCGCTTCCTCGAAGACGTGCTGACGCAGGTGGCGAAGCTGTTCCCGGGCAAGTTCGTCCACATCGGCGGCGACGAGGCGGTGAAGGATCAGTGGAAGGCGTCGCCGAAGATGCAGGCGCGCATCCGCGAGCTGGGCGTGGACGGCGAGGAAGGCTTGCAGGCGTGGATGGTCGCGCGGCTGGAGCGCGCGCTGGCCGCGCACGGCAAGCGCCTGCTGGGCTGGGACGAAATCCTGATGGGCGAACTGCCGCCGTCGGCCACGGTGATGTCCTGGCGCGGTATCGAAGGCGGCATCGACGCCGCGAAGAAGGGCCACGACGTGGTCATGGCGCCCTCGAACGTGTTGTATCTCGACTACCTGCAGACCCATTCGCCGGACGAGCCGCCGGGCCGGCCCGCCACCATCGAATTGCATCAGGTCTACGGTTTCGAGCCGGTGCCGAAGGCGCTGGACGCGCAGCAGGCGAAACACATCCTCGGCGTGCAGGCGAACGTGTGGACCGAGCACATGCGCAGCTTCGCGCGCGTGCAGCACGCGTATTTCCCGCGCATCGCCGCGCTGGCGGAAGTGGCGTGGTCGCCGAAGGAGGAGCGCGACTACGCCGGCTTCCTGCAGCGGTTGCCGGCGATGCTGCCGCGCTGGCAGGCGCAGGGGCTGGCGGTGGCGACCACGCCGTTCCAGCCGCAGATCGACGCCGGCACGCCGCTGGCCGACGGCGGCGCGGAAGTGACGGTGCAGCAGCCGTTGGGCTACGCGCTGCGCTACACCACCGACGGCAGTGCGCCCACCGCGGCCTCGCCGCTGTACTTCGCGTCGCTGGCGCTGCCGTTGCCGGCCACGCTGACGGTGCAGACGTTCTTCGACGGCCGGCCGCTGGGCGCGCCGGCGACGCGCACGTTCAGCGCCGCCTCGCTGCTGACCCGCAGCGACGAGGAGCTGGCGATGTGCACCGACCAGCTGATGCTGCGGCTGGAGGACGACGGCCCGCGCGTCGGCGACCGCGCGATCTTCAACGTCGACATCTTCAATCCGTGCTGGACGTGGAAGCGCGCGCCGCTGGCCGGCATCGGCGCGGTCGAAGTGCGCGCCGGGCGCATCCCGTACTTCTTCCAGCTCGCCCACGACGAACCGCACCGCACCTTCAAGCCGGCGAAGACCGCCCACGGCGAACTGGAACTGCACGCCGGCTGCGACGGCCCGCTGCTGGCCACGCTGCCGATGCCGGAGAAGCCCGACGCCGACGGCTTCGTCACCCTGCGCGCGCCGCTGCACGACGCGCCGGCCGATGCCGACCTCTGTGTCTGGTTCACCGGTGACACCCGGCCGGCGATGTGGGTGCTGGATCGCGTCACGCTGCAGCCGAAGTAACGCGTCCTCCTTCCGGGAGAAGGCGCCTGCGAAGGCTGGACGCGGGTTCGGCAGCGTCAACGGAATCCGGATGCCATCGCTTCGCCGAGTCCTCTCTCCGGAGAGGGCTCGGTTCACGGCGCCCGATGCGCCGCTCACCATTCCTCACCGCGACCGGAAGTGGGAGCAACCCTCCACCGCCCGCCGCATGCGGTAGGCTTGGCGTTCGCCGCATGCGTCTTGGGGAGATGGCATGAGCTGGTCGGAACTGCTGGTGATGGTGGTCGAGGATCACGGCTTCCAGCGCCGCATCGCGCTGCGCCTGCTGGCCGAACTCGGCGTCGAGCGCACCCTCGAAGGCGCCGACGGGCTGCATGCGCTGGACGTGCTGCGCGGCCAGCCGGCGCCGCCGGACGTGGTGCTGGTCGATCTGGACATGCCCGGCATGGACGGCATCGAATGCATCGGCCAGATCGCGCAGGAGCGGCTGGCGCGCGCGGTGGTGGTGGTCAGCGCGCTCGATCCGGCCCTGCTCAACACCGTGCAGACGATGGCCCGCGCCTACGGGCTGCGCGTGCTGGGCAGCGTGGAGAAGCCGCTGACCCGCGACAAGCTGGAGGGCGTGCTGGGGCGGCTGGGCGAGCACGCCGGCGAGCCGCTCGACGAAGGCGAGGCCGACTTCAGCGTGCCCGCGCTGCTGGAGGCGATGGACAAGGGCGAGATCGTGCCGTGGTTCCAGCCGCAGGTGGAGTTCGGCAACGGCAAGGCGGTGGGCGTGGAGGCGCTGGCGCGCTGGGAGCGCAGCGACGGCAGCGTGGTGCGGCCGGCGCTGTTCGTGCCGCTGCTGGAGCGCGAGGGCCGCGCCAACGCGCTCACCGACCACATGCTGGACGAGGGCTGCCGCTGGTTGCAGCGCTGGCGCATGGACGGCATCCGGCTGAAGCTGTCGGTCAACGTCTCGCCGCTGTCGCTGGCCGATCCGTCGGCGGCCGACCGCTACCAGGCCATCGTCGAGAGCCACGGCATCAAGCCGGAAGACGTGGTGCTGGAGATCACCGAAAGCTCGGTGATGGCCGACGCCGCACGCGGGCTGGGCCTGCTGGCGCGGCTGCGGCTGAAGGGCTTCGGCCTGTCGATCGACGATTTCGGCACCGGCTATTCCTCGCTGGCGCAGCTGGCGCAGGTGCCGTTCACCGAGCTCAAGATCGACAAGGACTTCGTGTTCTCCTCGCATTCGCAGCCGCGCAAGCGGGCGATGGTGGAAGCCAGCCTGGACCTGGCGCGCAAGCTGCGCCTGACCACGGTGGCGGAAGGCGTGGAGACGTCCGAGGACTGGCAGCTGCTGGCCGAACTGGGCTGCGACATCGCCCAGGGCTGGCTGATCGGGCGGCCGGTGCCGGGCAGCGAACTGCAGGCGGCGGTGGCGCGCTGGCGCCGGCCGGTGCTGTGACCGTGGCGGCGCGCCGTCGGCATTGCCCGGAGCCGCGCTGAGCGCATGCGCCTGGACCTGTCCCGGCTCGGCATGCGCCAGCAGCTGCTGGGCCTGTTCGGCCTGTTCCTGCTGACCGGCCTGCTGGTGCTGGTGCTGGACGAGATCGACCAGTACCGCTCGCGCCAGCTGATGGTCACGATGCGCGACGACATGGAGGCCGGCATCCGCCGCTTCCGCCGCCTGTCCGAGGCCTACCGGCGCGGCGTCGTCGACAACACCTTCCGCACCCGCAACTACCTGGTCGACTGGGACGAGGCGCTGGCGACGCTGGATCGCACCCAGGCCGAGGCCGCGGCCGAATGGAAGCAGGTGGAGGTCCACCGCTACGAAGGCGAGGACGAGGCGCTGCTGGAGCAGGCGCTGGAAGCGCGCCCGCGCGCCGATGAGGCCGCCGCGACGCTGCGCCGGATCCTGCGCCAGCGCGACATCCTGGCGCTGGGCCGGTTCGCCGACCGCGAGCTGTACCCGGCCACCGACCCGCTCGCGGAGCGGCTGCTGGCGGTCGCCGAGCGTGGCCAGTACCGCGCCGACGCGCTGGTGCGGGAGGAGATCGCCAGCGGCAAGTGGATGAGCCGCACGCGCTTCGCGCTGTCGCTGCTGTGCTTCGTGCTGGTGGCGCTGTTCGGCCGGCGCATCCTGCGCAACGGCTACCGCGGCGTGGAGAGCCTGACCCGGCTCGCGCGCAGGATGACCCAGGGCGACTACACCGCGCAGCCGCACTACATCCCGCGCGGCGAGCTGGGCGAGGTGATGGACAGCTTCCTGAGCATGCGCGACCACGTGCGCAGGATCGAAGGCCAGCTGACCGAGCAGCTGTCGCGCAACGAGCGCGTGCGGGTGGCGCTGGAGCGCCGCGAGCAGTTCCAGCGGCTGCTGCTGGAGGCGGCGCAGACCGCGATCTTCGCGGTCGACGAGGACGGCGTGTTCTCGCAGGTCAACCCGTTCGCGGAGAAGCTGCTGGGCTGGCCGGCGGGCTCGCTGCTGGGGCGGGAGAAGCTCGACGCGATCCTCGATCCGGAAGCGCTGGGCGCGCTGGCGCGCTCGCTCAGCGAAGCCTACGGCTACACCCTGCCGGCCGACTGGACGGTGCTGCGCGAGCTGGCCCGGCACCGCGAGCCGCCGCGCGAGTTCGCGCTGCGCCACCAGCGCGGGCGCACCCTGCCGGTGCTGCTGGCGCTGTCGGCGATGCGCGACGACGCCGGCACCATGATCGGCCTGCTGGCGGTGGCCACCGACCTGACCATGCAGAAGCGGCTGGAGCGCGCGCTGCGCGACAGCGAGGCGCGCGCGCGCGACGCCAGCCATGCCAAGAGCGCGTTCCTGGCGGCGATGAGCCACGAGATCCGCACCCCGATGATCGGCGTCACCGGGATGATCGAGATCCTCGGCCACACCCGCCTCGACGCCGAGCAGCGTCGCTCGCTCGGCGTCGTCCAGGCCTCGGCGGAGACGCTGCTGCGGATCATCGGCGACATCCTCGATTTCTCGAAGATCGAGGCCGGCAAGATGGAGATCGAGCCGGTGCCGACCTCGCTGCCCGAGCTGGTGCGCAGCGTCGCCGCCAACTTCTCCGGCTCGGCGTCGAGCAAGGGGCTGGTGCTGGACTGCACGATCGATCCGCGGATGGCGCCCGCGCACTACGTCGACCCGGTGCGGCTGCGTCAGGTGATGGGCAACTTCCTGTCGAACGCGATCAAGTTCACCGAGCACGGCGGCGTGACCGCGGCGGTGGCGCTGGAACGCTTTGATCCGGGCGACGGCGCGCTCGGCGCCGACGCGCTGGTGCTGAGCGTCACCGACACCGGCATCGGCATCAGCGCGCAGGCGCAGGCGCGGCTGTTCCAGCCGTTTTCGCAGGCCGAGGCGGACACCACCCGTCGGTTCGGCGGCACCGGGCTCGGCCTCGCGATCAGCCGCCGCATCGCCGAGCTGATGGGCGGCGCCATCGAAATGGAGTCCGCGCCCGGCAAGGGCACCGCGATGCGGCTGAAGGTGCGCCTGCACCGCGCGCCGGCGGACGAACTGCCGGACCTGACCCTGCCGGGCAAGGCGGCGCCGGGTTTCGCGCCGCGCCCGCTGCCGTCGGTGGAGGACGCGGTGCGCGACCGCAGCCTGGTCCTGCTGGTGGACGACCACGTCACCAACCGCCAGGTGATCCAGCGCCAGCTGGCGCTGGCCGGCTACGCCTCGGAAACCGCCGAGGACGGGCAGGACGGGCTGGAACGCTGGCGCAGCGGGCGCTACGCGCTGCTGCTCAGCGACGTGCACATGCCGCGCATGGACGGCTACCAGCTGGCGCGCACGATCCGCGAGGAGGAAGCCCAGCGCGGCTTGCCGCATACGCCGATCGTGGCGCTGACCGCCTCGGCGCTGAAGGGCGAGGCGGAGCGCTGCCTGGGCGCCGGCATGGACGACTACCTCGCCAAGCCGGTCGGCATCGCCAGCCTCGGCGTCTGCCTGCAGCGCTGGCTGCCGCACACGGCCGGCGGCGAGCTGTCGGCGGAGGAACGCGCCGGCATCCAGAGCGAGAACAACGCGCGGGTGGAGGCGCGCGCGCCGGCGCCGCAGGCGCAGGCCCCGTCCCGGCCTCGATCCGATGCGGCGGAGATCCTGTCGGACGCGGTGCTGCTCGAACTGGTGGGCGGCAAGCCGGCGGACATCCGCCCGCTGCTGGAGGACTACCTCCATTGCACCGACGACGACATGCGCGAGCTGGAGCGGCTGCGCGGCACCGACGACCTGGCCACGCTGATCAGCCAGGCGCACCGCCTGAAGGGCGCGGCGCGGCTGGTCGGCGCGCAGGAACTGGCGGCGGCCGCGGCGGCGCTGGAGGCGGCGCTGCGCGGCGGCGACCACGCGCACGTGCGGGCGCTGGCGGCGGCGCTGCACGCCGCGCACGCGCGGCTGCAGGTATACGTCGCCGACCGATACCCGGCCTGACCGCCTGCGTGTACCCTGCGGACATCGCGAACGACAACGGAAAGGTCGCCCCATGCGCCAACTGATCCTGCTCCGCCATGCCCACGCCGAATCGTCAGCGCCCGGCCAGGACGACCGCGCCCGCCCGCTGTCGCCGATCGGGCAGGCCGAAGCGCAGGCCGCCGGCGACTGGCTGCGCGAGCACGGTCTGGCGCCCGACCGCGTGCTGTGTTCGCCCGCGCTGCGCACCCGCCAGACCCTGACGGCGCTGGGCGACACCGGCTGCGCCGACGTGCGCGAGGAGGAAGCGATCTACGAGGCCAGCCCCGGCACCCTGATCGCGCTGGCCGACACCCACGCCGACGCCCGCCGCCTGCTGCTGGTCGGTCACAACCCTGGCCTGGAGCAGCTGGCCGCGCTGCTGCACAGCGGCCAGTCCGGCGACTACCGCGGCATGCCGCCGGGCGGCATCGCGGTGCTGGAGTTCGCGCCGGACGCCGCCATCGAGCCGGGCGCGGCGCGGTTGTCGCGCTTCTGGTGGCCGTGAGACGGGCCTCGCCACGACGATGAGCCCGCGTTCCCCCCGCCGCTGGCTGGCGGGGCTGCTCGCCCTGCTGCTGGCCGGCTGCGCCAGCCTGTCGCCGCAGCAGCGCAGCGCCGCCGCCGGGATTGCGATCGCCGCGCGCAGCACCCAGGTGGACTGCGTGCGCGACGACGCCTGCGCGCTGCCCTCGCCGCTGCTGGCGATGGCGCGCGACGCCTTGGCCGCCTCCACGCCGGAAGCGCCGAAGCACCGCGCGCTGATCCTCGACGACGCCCCGGACGCGCTGCTCGCCCGCGTCCACCTGATCCGCGCGGCGAAGCGCAGCATCGAGCTGCAGACCTACATTTTCGACGAGGACGACGCCGCCCAGCTGGTGCTGGACGAATTGCAGGCGGCGGCGTTCCGCGGCGTGAAGGTGCGCATCCTGGTCGACCAGCTGGCCGCGCTGCGCAAGGTGGAGACACTGGCCGCGCTGTCGGCGCTGCACGCCAACTTGGAGCTGCGCGTCTACAACCCGGTGCTGGACCGCGCCCGCCTGTCGCTGCCGATGTACGCGGTGGCGGCGGCCTGCTGCTGGCGCCAGCTCAACCGGCGCATGCACAACAAGCTGCTGGTGGTGGACGGCGAGGTCGGCATCGTCGGCGGCCGCAACTACCAGGACGACTATTACGACTGGGGCGCCGACTTCAACTTCCGCGACCGCGACCTGCTGCTGGCCGGCCCGGTGGTGGGCGAGATGGTGGCGAACTTCGAGGCGTTCTGGGATTCGAAGCGCAGCGTGCCGGCCGAACAGCTGGGCGACGTCGCCCGCTATCTGCGCGCGCACGGCCCGCCGCCGGCGCCGCACCACGCCTTCCACAAGCCCGGCCGGGTCCGCGCGCTGCTGGCCGAGGTGGCCGACGACGCGGTGCTGCGCGCGCGCTTCGTCGAGCCGGCGGAGCCGGTGCAGGGCGTGCGCTTCATCGCCGACCTGCCGCTCAAGCACCGGCGCGAGGCCGCCGGTCCGACCATGCAGGGCGGCACCAGCGCCGGCCTGCGCGAGCTGATCGCCGGCGCCGATGGGGAAATCCTGTTGCAGACCCCCTACCTCGTGCTGTCGAAGCCGGCGCAGGCGCTGTTCCGCGACCTGCACCAGCGGCCGGAACCGCCGCGCGTGCTGGTGTCCACCAACAGCCTGGCCTCCACCGACGCCTTCATCGCCTACGCGCTGTCGTACAAGTACAAGCGCCGCTACCTGCGCGACTACGGCTTCGAGATCCACGAGTTCAAGCCGTTCCCCGCCGACGCGCCGTTCGAGCTGGGCGCCACCGGCGCCGACCTGGGCCTGGACGATGCCGATCCGGCGACGGACGCGGCCTCGGCGGCGCGGCCCGCCACCCTGCGCGAGCGCCGGCTGGCCGAGCGCGGCCTGCGCAGCGAGCCCGACAGCGAGGCCGGGCGGCCGTCGCCGTTCGCCTCGTCCGGCGGCATGCCGGTGCGGCTCAAGCGCGCCGGCCTGCGCATGGGCCTGCACGCCAAGTCGATGGTGATCGACGGCCGCATCGGCGTGGTCGGCACCCACAACTTCGATCCGCGCGGCGACACCCTCAACACCGAGAGCGCGGTGGTGATCGACGACCCCGGCTTCGCCCGCGCGCTGGCCGTCAGCATCCGCCGCGACATGGCCCCGGCCAACGCCTGGACGATCGGCCGCCGCGACGACGCGCCGATCCTGTCCGGGGTCGAGTACAACCTAGCCAAACTGTCCGAACGCATGCCGATCTTCGACCTGTGGCCGTACAAATACGCCACCAGCTACGACTACGCGCCGGGCCCGGGCTGCCCGCCGACGGTGGAACCGCCGTCGCCGTTCGCGCCGGAATTCCGCCGCTGCAACCGGCCGGTGGGCGACTTCCCGGAAGTGGACATCGGCCTGAAGTGGCTGGGCGTGCGCGCGTTCACCGCGTTCGGCTCCGGGCTCTCGCCGATCCTGTGAGCGGCGTCGCCTTCGGCGTGACCGACGGCAATTGACGCGCCCGCGCCCGCACCCTAGTCTGCCAAGCTCACTTTTCCCAAGCCTGCCGGGGCCCCCATGTCGATCACCCTGAACTTCGAGCTCAACGACCACGATCTGGCCCATTTCCAGGCGGCAGCGGAGCGCTCGCGCAAGGCGGTCGAGGGCAAGAGCGCCGAAGAGATCGTCAACGCGGCGGTCGCCCTGCTGGACGACGCGCAGAAGGCCACGCTGCCGGACTTCATCCGCGAGCGCCTGCTGCGCCTGGACGACATGATCGCGATGGTGCGCGACACCGCCTGGGCGATGCCCGCCGAGGACCGCGAACGGGTGCTGTCGGCGCTGGCCTACTTCGCCGACCCGAACGACATCATCCCGGACAACGTGCAGGTGCTGGGCTTCCTGGACGACGCGGTGATGATCGAGCTGTCGGGCCGCGAGCTGGCCCACGAGCTGGACGCCTACGACGACTTCTGCGACTACCGCGCCCGCGAAGCCTCGCGCCGCGGCGTCGAGCCGGCCACGCTGGGCCGCACCGACTGGCTGGACAGCCGCCGCGAGGAGCTGGTGGAGCGCATGCACGCCCGCCGCGAGCGCGACTTCGGCATCGGCTACGGCCGCAGCAGCGGCTACGGTCGCAGCTCCTACGTCCGCGCCTGGCGCCCGGGCGTGTTCACCGTCCGCTGATCCGCGCTTGGCCGCCCGCGATTTCGCCTGGCCGGAAGGCGCGACCCTGGAGGCGCTGAACGCGCGCTCCAGGGGCACGCTGATGGAGTCGCTCGGCATCGTCTTCACCGAGCTGGGCGAGGGCTACCTGCGCGCCACCATGCCGGTGGACGCGCGCACCCACCAACCCTACGGCCTGCTGCACGGCGGCGCCTCGGTGGCGCTGGCCGAAACCCTCGGCAGCAGCGCCGGCGCGCTGGTGGCCGGCGGCAACGCGGTGGTCGGGCTGGAGATCAACGCCAACCACCTGCGCGCGGTGCGCAGCGGCACGGTCACCGGCACCACCCGGCCGATCCACATCGGCCGCAGCACCCAGGTGTGGGAGATCCACATCGCCGACGAGGCCGGCCAGCCGGTCTGCATCAGCCGCATCACCCTGGCAGTGCTGCCGCAGCCGCCCGCGTCCGGCGGCTGATGCCATCGGCGCGGCTTGCCGCGCGCGCCTTTACACTATCGGCTTCGCCACGACGCTCCCCACCGTCGATTCCATGCGTGCGTTCCGCTATCTCTACCGCGTGCCGATGCTGGCCTGGCACGCGCTCATCCACCTGCCGGTCACCCTGCTGCTGATCGCCGTCGGCAACGGCGGCGCGCTGTCGCACGCGGCGGTGCGCTGGTGGTCGGGCGGGCTGCTGCGGGTGTTCGGCATGCGCCTGCAGCGCGAGGGCAAGCCGTTGCCGGGCGGCACGATGTTCGTCGCCAACCACGTCAGCTGGATCGACATCATGGCGCTGCACTCGCAGCACATGATGGGCTTCATCGCCAAGTCGGAAATCCGCGACTGGCCGGTGCTGGGCTGGGTCGTGGCGCAGGCGGAGACCATCTTCCTGCAGCGCGGCAACGGCGATTCGCTGGGACTGGTAATGGCCGAAATGACGCAGCGCCTGCGCGCCGGCCGCGCGGTGGCGGCGTTCCCCGAAGGCGGCACCCGCAGCGGCCGCGAACTCGGCGCGTTCCACGCGCGCATCTTCACCGCCGCGGTGGATGCCGGCGCACCGGTGCAGCCGGTGGCGCTGTGCTACGGCGCGCGGTGCGAGGCGCAGGCGATCGTCGCGTTCGCCCCGCGCGAACACTTCGTCGGCAACCTCGTGCGCCTGCTCGGCGAACCGTCGCGGCCGGTGAAGGTCTGCTTCCTGCAGCCGATCCTGCCGGGCGAACACGAGGGACGGCGCGGCATCGCCCAGGCCGCGCGCGAACGCGTCGAACGGGCGATGGCGACGGCGTGAGCCTGGCGGCGTCCGCCTTCGATCCGCCGGGCTGGCTACGCAGCCCGCACCTGCAGTCGGTGCTCGCGTCGAGCCCGCTGCGCGGCCTGCGCGCGCGTGCGCGCCTGCGGCAGGCGCCGGCCATCCACGAAGCGCTGGTGCTGGATGCGGGCGACGGCGTGCGCTTGCAGGGCATCGCCAGCCTGCCTGACGGCGTCGAACCGCGCGCGCTGGCGCTGCTGCTGCACGGCTGGGAAGGCAGCGCCGAATCCAGTTACATGCGGCTGACCGCCGCGCGCCTGCTGCGCGCCGGCTTCGCGGTGGTCCGCCTCGACTTCCGCGACCACGGCGGCAGCCACCACCTCAACGAAGGCCTGTTCCATTCCAACCGGCTGGACGAGGTGGTGGGCGCGGCCGGCGAAATCGCCCGTCGCTGGCCCGGTTTGCCGATGGCCGCCGCCGGCTTTTCGCTGGGCGGCAACTTCGCGCTGCGGCTGGCCTTGCGCGCGCCGGAAGCCGGCCTGCCGCTGCAGCGGGTGGCGGCGGTCTGCCCGCTGCTCGACCCGGCGCGGACGATGGACGCGATGGAAACCGGCCCGGCGATCTACATGCGCTACTTCGAGCACAAATGGCGGCGCTCGCTGGCGCGCAAGCGGGCGCTGTTTCCGCAGGCGCACGGCTTCGGCGACGACGTGCTGCGGCTGCGCATGCGCGCGCTGACCGCGTGGATGGTGGCGCACAACACCGGCTTTCCCGACCTCGACGCGTACTTCGAGGGCTATTCCATCGCCCGCGACCGCCTGCGCGCGTTGCAGGTGCCGGCCGACGTGCTGATGGCGCAGGACGATCCGGTGATCCCGGCCGACGAATTCCAGCGCATCGCCGGCTATCCGAACGTCGCGCTGGAACTGGCGGCGCACGGCGGCCACTGCGGCTTCATCGAAAGCGCCTCGCTGGACGGTTATGCCGAACGCTGGGTGGCCGGGAAGCTGGCATCGGCGCTGCTTCCGTAGCGCCGCCGCGCCGTAGAATCGAGACGACTTCTTGCAGCGAGGAACCCGCATGCGCCTCCACAGCGACAGCTTCGAACACCGCCAGCCGCTCCCCGCCGAGTTCGCGCTCGGCGCGAAGGACGGCAAGGACGGCAAGGACGGCTTCGGCGGCAACCGCAATCCGCACCTGGCCTGGGACGAGGCGCCGGACGGCACGCGCTCGTTCGTGCTGCTGTGCACCGATACCGACGCGCCCACCGACGGCGCGCTGGTGGCCGACTCGACCACGCCGATCCCGGTGGCGCATCCGCGCGGCGACTTCGTGCACTGGGCGGTGGCCGACATTCCCGCCGACGTCCGCGAGATTGCCGCCGGCAGTTGCAGCGACGGCCTGATCGCGAAAGGCAAGCCCGCGGGTCGCGATGCCGGCGGCGTGTGCGGCCTCAACGACTACACCGGCTGGTTCGCCGGCGACGCTGGCCTGGGCGGGCAATACTTCGGCTACGACGGCCCGTATCCGCCGCCGCACGACCTGCGCACGCACCGCTACTTCTTCCGCCTGTTCGCGCTGGACGTGGCGTCGCTGACGCTGCCGCAGGCGTTCACCGCCGCCGACGCGCTGCGCGCGATGCAGGGCCACGTGCTGGGCGAAGCGGCGATCTACGGCACCTACAGCCTCAACGACTGACGCTTCCGAACCGAACCGGAGGACGCCGGATGGAACTGCTGGTCTTCGCCCTCTACACGGCGTTCTGTGGCTGGGCGGTCTTCATGGACGGCGCCGAGGTGCTGGAAGGCTGGAAGTCCTGGTTCCTGTTCGGCTGGTTCGCCGCCATGCTGACCGCCGAGCAGCTCAGGTTCTATATCGGCGTGTCCTGGCTCGCATCCCTCGCCGTCCTGTTGTTCCACCTCTTCGGCAGCGCGGCCTGATCCGGACGCACGTGCGCATCTAGCGATGCGCGCCGCGTCGGCTTGCGGGATGCGGCGGTTGGGCATGTCGGGATTCGTCGCCGCTTTGCGATAGCTATCTCAAGAGCCGGGCATCCGCCCGGCGGGGATACCTGTCATGCCGTCTCCCTTTCGGCGATCGTTCGTGCGCCTTCTGGCCGCGCTGGCGCTGCTGGCCGCAGCCGTTGCGGCCAGTGCCGCCACCATTCCGCTGCGCGAAGGGCTGGTCGTGGTGTCGGCGGTCAGCCGACCGTCGGGGGACGAGGAGCATCTCTCGCTGGTCACGGCGGCCGATGCCGCGCAGGTGACCACGCAGGTCGAGTTCCGCATCGCCGACGGCAAAGGGGTGACGGTTCACGAGCGCACCCGCCGCGTGCGCCGCATCGATCTGGCTGAAGCCACGCGCCTCAACGTGGTGTTCCAAGCGGGCGATGCGGAGTCGTTCCCCGGCGCACTGCTCGACCACCTGTCGGCGGCCACGCTGGCGGCGCTCAAGCGCGACGGCCGGGCGCCGCTGGTGCTGGGCACGCTGGCCGACCTCGGCGACAGCGCCGACTGGCAGCTGGCCCCGGCGGGCCGCAAGTATTTCCGCGGCACGCTCAAGCGCCTCGCCGGTCCCGCCACGCTCACCGTGCTGGTCAACGGCAGGCCCGTCGCGCTGCCGGTGGTGCGCGCCGGCGGCGAACTGGCCGTGGCCGGGACGCGCATCGACGTCGAAGTCTGGGCGCTGGACGATCCGGCCAACCCGCTGTTGCTGGTCACCCGGCAGGGCGCCAGCCGCAGCCAGGTGGTGCGCATCGACTGGCCGGGCCCGCAGCCGCAGGCCGGCGTGCTGGAACGGGCGCTGGCGGGCAACGGCTGCCGCGCGCCGCTGGACGGCCTGTACTTCCCCACCGGCAGCGCGCAGCTGCTGCCGCGCTCGCGGCCCGCGCTGGACGCCGCGGCGCAGCTGTTGCAACGGCATCCGGACTGGCGGCTGGCGATCGAAGGCCATACCGACAACGTGGGCGGCGCGGCCTACAACCTGGCGCTGTCCCGCCGTCGCGCCGCCGCCGTGCGCGACGCGCTGGTCGCGCAGGCCCGGATCGCGCCGTCGCGCCTGTCCGCCACCGGCCTGGGCCTGACCCGGCCCGTCGCCACCAACGTCACCCTCGAAGGCCGTGCGGCCAACCGCCGCGTGGAACTCGTCCGCCAATGCCGCTGATCCACTCCGCCAAGGACATCCGATGAACGCGATCTCCGTGCTCCGCAACAGCCTGTTGTCCGCCGGCCTCGTCGCCGCGCTATCCGCCTGCGGCGGCAAGCCGGGCGGCGATGCCCCGCCTGCCGGCAACGGCGGCGGCCCCGTCGCCGGCGCCACGCCCGCCGCGCTGGATCCCGAAGATCCCTGCCGCCTGCTGCAACCGTCCGAGGTCGAAGCCGTACTCGGCAAGCCGCTGGCCGGCGCGCCGTTCCGCACCGGCAATCCGCTGGGCGACCGCGCCGGCGTGGCCGATCCCACCGGCGGCGCCTGCTGGTACGAAGCCGCGGATTTCACCAACATCGCCGTGCAGGCCACTTGGACGCGTGCCGGTGCGGTCGCGGCCGGCGTCGGTGCCGCATTGGACAAGGCGGAAGGCGCGGCGCGCGGCCAGCTGCGCCTGCAGGACGGCACCGAGCTGGCAGGCGATTGGGACGAAGCGAAGATCACCGGCTGCTGCAATTTCGTCGCCCTGCGCGGCGACAGCATGGTCGAAGTTGACATCGGCGGCTCCACCGCGAGCTTCGAACAGGCCGCGCAGCTGGCGGAAAAAGCGCTGGCCCGGCTGGAGTCCCCGCTTCCCATCGACGGTGCCGCCGGCACCGCCGCCGCCGAGCAGCGCCGCAAGACCCGACCGGCGCTGGACGGCTTCTGCGGGCTGTGGGACGCGGCGGACATCGCCGCCGTCGCCGGCCCGCTGCAGGGCGAACCGGAAGCCAGCGACAACACCTGCACCTACCGCTACGGCGACAAGCGCGGCGGCGGTCCGTTGAACGACATGCTGGGCCTTGGCGGCGGCAAGATGTTCATGAGCGTCGTCACCCTGCGCAATGGCGCGCGCATGTACCGCAACGACAACCGCACCAGCGCCAGCCTGGCCGCCGGCCTGCGCGCCGAACATGGACGCGACGTGCTGGCCGCCGACCAGGCGCTGGACGGGCCATGGGACGAAGCGGTGAAGACGCCGTTGCAGTTCAACACCCGCAAGGGCGACGTCCAGATCGCGATCCGCCACAGCGGCCTGAGCGATGCGCAGCTGCGCGACCTAGTCACCCGCGCCTACGTGCGCCTCGGCCTGTTGCCGAAGGCGGGCGCATGAACGCCGTCCGTCCGCTGCTTGCCGTCCTGCTCGCCGCGCTGTCGCTGGCCGCCGCCGCGCCGTCCATCGCGCAGGCGGGCGATGGCGACCAGGTGCGCACCGTCTACGACATCGAGCTCAAGGAGGATGCGCGCATCGCCACCGGCAAGTCCGCCTTCCTGAAGGGAACGGCCACGCCCTACGGCCACCAGTTCCAGGTCGAGGGCACCGCGCTGGACCAGCCGATCTCGGTGGGCCTGTACGCCGTCGATCCGGCCCGGCCGCTGCGCATCCGCGTGGTCAAGGACAGCTTCGGCGAGCCGGTGCGCGAGGTACAGACCGATGCGCAGGGGCGAGCCGAGCTGTATTTCCGCACGTACGACGGTTTCAAGCTCTGGGTCAGCGCGGCCGAGCCGTCCGACTACCAGCTGGTGGTCTGGCTGGGCGAGGAACTCGTCGCGCCGCCGCCTCCGGCGGCAATCCCGGCCAGCGAATACGCGGCCGATCCGGCCAACGCCGGCGCGGCGGGCACCCGCCGTCCGTTGTGGAAATACGGGCTCGGCGCGGCGCTGCTGCTGGCGCTGGTCGCCAGCGCCGTGTTCTTCCTGCGTCGCAACCGGTCATCCAGGGAGGTCGCATGAACCGCTTCATCCGCTGCGCCACGGCGTTGACCTTGGCGGCCGCACTGCCGGCAGGCGCCGGCAACGGCGATTACTTCGCTAGGAACGGGCAGGAATCGGGCCCGCCGAAACTGCTGCAGAACGACGAGCCGCTGCTGGGCAAGCCGGTGAACGACCATGGCCAGCCGGGCAACAAGTCCGGGCCGACCCCCGGCACCGACAACATGCAGGCCTCCGGCGGCCGCAAGGGTCCGCCCACGCCCGGCACCGACAACCAGCAGGCGGGCAAGAGCGGTCCGCCTTCCGAAGCCGGCAACCTGCAAGGCTACGGCGACAACAAATCCGGCCCGACCCCCGGCACCGACAATATGCAAGCCTCCGGCGGCCACAAGGGCCCGCCCACGCCCGGCACGGACAACCAGCAAGCCAGCAAGTCCGGTCCGCCCTCCGAAGCCGGCAACCTGCAAGGCTACGGCGACAACAAATCCGGTCCGACGCCGGGCACCGACAACATGCAGGCGTCCGGCGGTGGGAATCACGCCAAGGACGGACAGGCGGGCAACGCCAACCAGGACTATCCCTACCTCACGGATCTGGACGCCAGCATGGCGCCCAACCACAACCCACCCGGCGCGCCGAAGATGCCTTCGCAATGCGCGGAGAACGCCGGTTGCCGGCCCTGCTTCGAGCAGGCCAACGCCGGCCTGGACACGCAGCGCCGCAATCTGGAGAAGGTGCGTGCGATCTACGACTACACCCATCGCATCGTCCGCAACGGCACCGAACTGATGTACGCGGCCGGTGCGGCCGGCGGCGGCGTCTCGCACATGGGCGCGGTGGCCGAGGTGCAGAAGGTGGAAGGCGCGTTGGACCAGTTCGACGCCACCGTCCACCAGAAGAACGCCGAACTGCTGGGCAAGCTCAAAGGCAGCCTGCAGGAGCTCGCCCAGTGCGAAGCCCGCTATTTCGACAACGACGACTGGTACGTGCGCTACGGCGAGGTCTATTACCAGTTCATGCAGGGACGCTATTCGTTCTGAACGCTGTTCCGTCCGGGCTGGTGGAGTCCGGGCGGTTTCCCGAGCCACTTTCCCATCCCGGTGACGCCATGCGCAGCTTCGTCCTGTCCTTGACTGCCCTGTTCGCGCTTTGCGCCTGTTCCAAGGTGGATACCGCGCCGCCGGCCGAGGCGCCGGCGCAAGCATCGGCGGCCGCGATCCCGGCCGATGCGGCCGCCGGCGAGGACGCCGCTGCCGCGACTGAAGCCGCGCCGCCGGCGCAGAACCTGCTGTCGTTCGCCAACGGCACCATCATGCCCGCGCGCTTCGACGGCGAGCGCGTCACCGCGCCGATCCTGATGATCGACGGCTCGCCGATGCAGAACTGGGTGGGCGACGGCCGGCCGCAATCGTTCGTGTTCGAACTGCCGCAGACCGCCACCCTCCGCCGTCTGGAATTCGACGACGACACCGGCGGCATGGGCGGCGTGGATTCGGGGGTGCGCGAACTCACGGTGGAGGTGTCCGACACGTCGGCCAGCGACGGCTACCGCGAGATTTTTTCCGGGACGCTGGAAAAGGGCGTCAACGGCCAGCGCTTCGACGTGGCGAAGCCTGTGGCCGGACGCTGGGTGCGCGTGAATTTCAAGAGCAACCACGGCGGCGACTGGTTCTCGCTGGCCGAGATCCGCGCCTTCGGCGATGCGCCGCCGGTGCCGTTGTCTGGCAACGCCGGCGGCACTTACGGCAACGCCTGGGGCCGCTACGACGTGGTGCAGGACGGCACCGCGATCAGCGGCTGCTACCGGCCCGAGGGCCAGTCCACCCGGCCGGGCACGTTCAGCGGCGGCATCGAGGGTAACGTGGCCAGGATCCTGTACGCGGAAACCGGCGACGACGGCGCGCCCGGCGAACCCGTGCCCGCGCTGCTGGTGTTCGCCCGCGACGGCTCGCGCCTGTTCTTCGCCCAGGTCAACGCCTACGGCAACGGCCTGGACGAATTCCGCGACGTTCCGCGCAGCGGCGCCGAAGCCGGCGCGTGCGGCGGCGAGATGCGGGAAGACAGCCGCCTGGCCGATGGACTGGACAAGGACGGCCGGGTCACGGTGTACGGCATCAACTTCGATTTCAATTCGCATACCCTCCGCGCCGAATCCGAAACCGTGCTGCGGCAGATCGCCGACCTGTTGCGCGGCCAGCCCGATCTGGGCATCACCATCGAGGGCTATACCGACGATGTCGGCGGCGCCGGCTACAACCAGGCGTTGTCGGAAAAGCGCGCGGACGCGGTCAAGGACTGGTTGGTCCGTGCCGGCATCGAGGCCGCCCGCCTGCAGGCCGAAGGCAAGGGCGCGGGCTCGCCCATCGCCTCCAACGCCACCGACATCGGCCGCGCCCAGAATCGCCGGGTGGAGCTGGTCAAGCGTTGAACGGCGCGCCTCCCGCGGGAGGCGCGCCGCATGCGTTACAGGATGTACCGGCTCAGGTCCGGATCTTGCGCCAGCTCGCCGAGCTGCGCGTCCACGTAGGCGCGGTCGATGGTCAACGCGCCGCCCTTGTCCGGCGCGTCGAAGCTCAGCGATTCCAGCAGCCGCTCCAGCACCGTGTGCAGGCGGCGCGCGCCGATGTTTTCCTGACGCTCGTTCACGTGCGCGGCGATCTCGGCGAGCCGTTCGACCGCTTCCGGCGCGAAGGCGAGGGTCACGCCCTCGGTCTGCATCAGCTCGACGTACTGCTTGGTCAGCGCCGCCTTCGGCTCGGTGAGGATGCGCACGAACTCGTCCTTGCCCAGCGCGCCCAGTTCGACGCGGATCGGGAAGCGGCCCTGCATTTCCGGGATCAGGTCGGACGGTTTGGCGAGGTGGAACGCGCCGCTGGCGATGAACAGGATGTGGTCGGTCTTCACCGGGCCGTGCTTGGTGCTGACCGTGCTGCCTTCGACCAGCGGCAGCAGGTCGCGCTGCACGCCCTCGCGGCTCACGTCGGCGCCCATGCCCTCGCTGCGCTTGGCGACCTTGTCGATCTCGTCGATGAAGACGATGCCGTGCTGCTCGCAGGCTTCGATCGCCTGCTCGCGCACGTCGTCCTCGTTGACCAGCTTGCCGGCCTCCTCCTCGATCAGCAGCGGGCGCGCCGCCTTGATCGCCATCGCCTTCTTGTGGGTCTTGCCGCCGGACATCTGGCTGAACACCTGCCGCAGCTGCTGGCCCATCTCCTCCATGCCGGGCGGGGTCATGATGTCCACGCCGATGTTCATGGCGAGGTCGAGCTCGATCTCGCGCTCGTCCAGCTCGCCGGCGCGCAGCTGCCTGCGCAGCTTCTGCCGGGTCGAGGATTCCTGCGACGACGGTTCCGCGCCGATGTCCACGGTGGTCGTCGCATTGGCGTTGAAGCCGAACGCGGGCGCGGCCTCGCGCCTGGGCAGCAGCGCGTCGAGGATGCGGTCCTCGGCGCGCTCCTCGGCCTGCGTGCGCACGCGCTGCTTGGCCTGCGCGCGGTACAGCTTGACCGCGGTGTCGGCGAGGTCGCGGATGATCTGCTCGACGTCCTTGCCGACGTAGCCGACCTCGGTGAAGCGGGTGGCTTCCACCTTCACGAACGGCGCGTTGGCCAGCGTCGCCAGCCGGCGCGCGATCTCGGTCTTGCCGACGCCGGTGGGGCCGATCATCAGGATGTTCTTCGGCATCACCTCGTTGCGCAGCTCGGGTGCGAGCTGCGCGCGCCGCCAGCGATTGCGCAGTGCGATGGCGACCGCGCGCTTGGCCGCGTGCTGGCCGACGATGTGGCGGTCGAGTTCGGCGACGATCTCGCGCGGGGTCATGGAAGAGGAATCGGTCATCGAGAAATCCTTCGGAGGCCAACCCGGCAGGGCGGCCCCATCAGCAAAACGAGTATCGGGGAGTGCGAACGCAATTGCGTTCGCGTTGATGGGGCCGCCCTGCCGGGTTGGCCCGCAGCGCAACTGTCAAAGCTGCTCCACCACGATGTTGCGGTTGGTGTAGATGCAGATGTCGCCGGCGATGTTCAGCGCCTCGGTGGCGATGGCCTTCGCGTCGAGTTCGGTATGCGCCAACAGCGCACGCGCCGCGGACAGCGCATACATGCCGCCGGAACCGATCGCGATCAGACCGTCCTCCGGCTCGATCACGTCGCCGGTGCCGCTGATGACCAGCGAGGTGTCGGCGTCGGCCACCGCCAGCAGCGCTTCGAGCTTGCCGAAGCGGCGCTCGGTGCGCCAATCCTTCGCCATCTCCACCGCCGCGCGGGTCAGCTGGCCGTGCTTTTCCAGCTTGGCCTCGAACAGCTCGAACAGGGTGAAGGCATCCGCCGCCGCGCCGGCGAAACCCGCCAGCACGCGGCCGTCCTTGCCCAGCCGGCGCACCTTGCGCGCGTTGGCTTTCATCACCGTGTGGCCGAGCGTGACCTGGCCGTCGCCGGCGATCACTACCTGGCCGTTGCGGCGCACGGACACGATCGTGGTGGCGTGGAACACGTTGGGGTTCTGGCTGGGGTCCATCGGCATCTCCGTTGTCTCCGCCTATCTGGGGACGGCGCCGCGGGCTTCAAGCGGAGCGCGTTCAGCGCTTGCGGCGCGCGCGCGGGTGCGCGGCGTCGTACACCTTCGCCAGATGCTGGAAATCCAGGTGCGTGTAGATCTGGGTGGTGGCGATGTCGGCGTGGCCCAGCAGCTCCTGCACGCCGCGCAGGTCGCCGGAGGATTCCAGCACGTGGCTGGCGAAGCTGTGGCGCAGCAGGTGCGGGTGGATGCGCTTGAGCACGCCCTGGCGCATCGCCAGCTGCTTCATCCGCAGCTGGATGGCGCGCGCGCTGATCTGCCGGCCGCCGCGGCCGGGAAAGACGAAGCCGTCCGGCTGGCCCGCCGAGTCCTCGCGCCACGCCTGCAGCGCGGCGCGCGCATGCGAGCCCACCGGCACGATGCGCTGCTTGCTGCCCTTGCCGAGCACGGTGACCAGGCCCGTCTCGAAGTCGAGGTCGTGCCAGCGCAGCGCGCAGACTTCGGACAGGCGCAGGCCGGAGGAATAGAACAGCTCCAGCAGGGCGCGGTCGCGCAGGCCCAGCGGCGCGTCGGTGGGCAGCTCGACCAGCTGCACCGCCTCGTCCACGTCCAGCACCTGCGGCAGCTTGCGCGGGGCTTTTGGCGCGCGCACGCCGTCGGCGGGGCTGGCGTCGATGCGGCCTTGCTTCAGCAGCCAGCGATACAGGCTGCGGCAGGCGGAGAGGCGGCGTTGCAGGGACTTCGGCGACAGGCCGCGGCGGTGTTCGGCGGCGACGAAGGCGCGCAGGTCGTTGCCGTCCAGCGCCAGCAGGTCGCGTTCGCCGGCCCAGGCGGCCAGCGCCGCAAGGTCGCGGCGGTAGGCGTCCAGCGTGTGCGCGGAGCCCTGCCGTTCGACCGCGAGGTGGGCGAGGAAGTCGTCGATGGGATTCATGCGATCAGGCCGTCACTCCCGCGAAGGCGCGAGTCCAGCTTTTCACCGCTTTCTTGCAAGGGCGCAAGAACTGGATACACAGACATTCTTCTGCGAAAACATGCCCGCCTTCGCGGGGATGACGAGCAAAAAGCAGGGCGTTGTCGTTAGCCACCGAACCGCTGCAGCGCCGCCGCCAGCGCTTCGCCCATCATGCGCAGGAACAGCGTGCCCATGCCGGGGAAGAAGCGGTTGGCGTCGCGGCTGCCCACCGCGACCAGGCCCACGCGCGGCAGCGCCAGCAGCGCGGAGCTCTGCACTTCGTCGGCGCGCACGCCGTACAGCAGCGCGTTCTTGTCCGGATGCAGGCGGCCGCAGACTGGCTCGCCGGCGTTGAGGATGTCCTGGAAGCCGGCCAGGCGCGGGCTATCGGCGGCGATGTGCTGGAACCAGTCGGCGTCCTCCAGCCCGTCGACGGCGCGGAAGCCGACGATGCGCACCAGGTCGCCGTGGAAATCCTCGGCCATCGCCGCCGCCATCGCGCGCAGCGTGCTGGCCGCGCTGTCCTGCTTCAGCAGGGCGAGGGTGAGCTGGTGGGTGCGCACCGCCAGCCGCTCGTTCTCCTGCGCGTTGGCGAACAGCTCGTGCAGGCGCTTGGTCAGCTCGCGGTTCTTCTCGCGCAGGATGTCCAGCTGGTAGCTGGCCAGCGAGGCGGTGGTGGGGCCGTTGTCGCGCGGCACAACAAGGGTCAGCGCCAAATCCGGAAACTGCTGCAGGAAGCCGGGATGCCGGCGCAGCCAGGCGGCCACTTCGTGCGCGCCGAGCTTCTCGGTGGCGTCGTTGAAATCCATCGTCACAACCTGCTCCTAGACGGACATGATCCCGTCGAAAACGAATGCGGCCGGGCCGCCCATGAAGACCGTGCCGGCGGCGGCATCAAAGCGGATGCGCAGCGTGCCGCCCGGCAGTTCCACCGCGACGTCGGCATCCGTCAGCACGCGTCCGCGCCGCGCCAGCACCGCCACCGCCGCGCAGGCGCCGCTGCCGCAGGCCAGCGTCTCGCCGACGCCGCGCTCGAACACGCGCAGGCGGATGCGGTCGGGCGCCAGCACCTGGGCGAAGCCGACGTTGGCCGAGGCCGGGAACATCGCATTGCTTTGCATGGCCGGGCCGATGCGGGCGACGTCGGCCGCATCCACGTCCGCGACTTCGATCACCGCGTGCGGATTGCCCATCGACACCGTGCCGAAGCGCAGCGGTTCGCCGTCGATCTCCAGCGCGTATTCATCGCGTTCGCCGTCGACGCCGGCCAGCGGCACGTCGGCGGGCGCGAAGCGCGGCGCGCCCATGTCGATCACGAAGCCGCCGTCGCCATCGCGCGTCACCGGATGCACGCCGGCCGGGCTTTCGATGGCGAACGGCGCATCCGCCGGCGCGGCGCCATCGCGCACCAGCCAGGCGGCGATGCAGCGCGCGCCGTTGCCGCACTGGCCGGACGGCGAGCCGTCGGCGTTCCAGATGCGGTAGGCGGCGACGGTGCCCGCGCTGCGCGGCGCTTCGACGGTCAGGATCTGGTCGCAGCCGACGCCGAAGTGGCGGTCGGCCAATCGCGCGCACAGTTCCGGTGGCGGCGCCACGTCGCCGCGCAGGTCCAGCACGACGAAATCGTTGCCGGCGCCGTGCATCTTCGAGAACCGCATGGCGGGCTCAGGGCTGGGTGGCGGGCGTGCCGGCGGAGTCGCCGGCCGGCTGCTCCGTCGCGGGCGCGGCCGGGGTTTCGGACGGAGCGTCGGCGGGTGTTTCGGCCGGGGCCGGCGCGTCCGGCAGCACCAGCGGCCCCTTGTTGCCGCAGGCGGCCAGCAGGCAGGACAGGAGCGTGAGCAGGGCGATGCGCTTGGTCATCGTCGCAGTGTACCCGCGCGCGCGCGTCACTGTCGCGGCTCGGGGCGCCGCCACAGCCAGACCGATACCAGCGCCATGGTCGCGATGCCGATCGCCGCCATCCACCAGCGAGGCGCGAAGATCGCCATTGACACCGAGGACACCGACATCATCGCGATCGCCAGCCGTTTCGCCTGCCGCGACACGGTGCCGTTCTGTTCCCAGTCGAGGATCGCGCGGCCGAATTTCGGATGCGCCAGCAGCCAGCCGCGCAGGCGGTCGGAGCCGCGCGAGGCGGCGAACGCCGACAGCAGGATGAACGGCACCGTCGGCATCACCGGCAGGAACGCGCCGATGATGCCGAGGATGAGGCTGGTCCAGGCCAGCAAGGCCCACAGGTGGCGGGTCATGGCGTCTCCCTACGCGCGTTTCCGTGTCCGCGGCAATGGCGGCAACGTTATTCGACGCCCAGCCGCTCCAGCATGAAGGCATACATCTCCGCCTGTTCGCGGTAGCGGCGGAAGCGCCCGGACTTGCCGCCGTGACCGGCTTCCATGTTGGTGCGGAACACCACCGGTTCGGACGAAGTATTGAGGTCGCGCAGCCGCGCCACGTACTTCGCCGGCTCCCAGTACTGCACCTGCGAATCCCACAGCCCGGTGCCGACGAACATCGCCGGATACGCTTTCGCTTCGAGGTTGTCGTAGGGCGAATAGGTGGCGATGTAGTCGTAGAACGCCTTCTGCTCCGGGTTGCCCCACTCGTCGTATTCGTTGGTGGTCAGCGGGATCGACGGATCGAGCATCGTCGTCACCACGTCCACGAACGGCACCTGCGACAGGATCACCCGGTACTTGTCCGGCGCCATGTTGGCGATCGCGCCCATCAGCAGGCCGCCGGCGCTGCCGCCGTGCGCGGCCACGCGGTCCGGCGCGGCGTAGCCTTCCTTCACCAGGAAATCCGTCACGTCGATGAAGTCGGTGAAGGTGTTCTTCTTCTTCAGCAGCTTGCCGTCCTCGTACCACCTGCGGCCCATTTCCTGGCCGCCGCGGATGTGGGCGATGGCGTAGGCCATGCCGCGATCCAGCAGGCTGACCGCGGTGACCGAGAAGCCCGGGTCCATCGACGCGCCGTAGCTGCCGTAGCCGTACTGCAGCAGCGCGGCCTTGCCGTTCTTCTCGAAGCCCTTTTTGTAGACGATGGACACCGGGATTCTGGTACCGTCGCGCGCGGTCGCCCACAGGCGCTCGGTGACGTAGTTCGCGGGGTCATAGCCGCCCAGCACCGGCTGGCGCTTGAGCAGGCGGCGCTCGCCGGTGGTCACGTTCAGCTCGTACACCGTGGCCGGCGTGGTCATCGAGGTGTAGCCGTAGCGCACCCAGTCGGTGTCCGGCTCGCTGTTGACGTCCAGGCCCATCGAATAGGCGGACTCGTCGGCCTGGATGTACTCCTCGCCATCGGGCTTCAGCAGGCGCACGCGCTCCAGTCCGCCGGAGCGCTCGGCGATGGCGGCGAAACCATCGAACAGCTCGAAGCCTTCGATGAACACGTCGTCGCGATGGGCGACCCAATCCTTCCAGTCCTTGCGCGCCGTCGCGCCGTCCTCGGCGGTGACCAGCTTGAAGTTGGTGGCCTTGCCGTCATTCGTGCGGATCACCCAGCGCCCGCCGAAATGGTCGGCGTCGTACTCCACGTCGCGCGCGCGCTTCGCCAGCACGGTGAACTCGCGCGGATCGGCGGCCGGCGCGTAGCGCAGTTCGTCGGACACCGTGCTGCTCACGCCGATGACGATGTAGCGCTCGTCGCGGGTGCGGTCGATGCCCATGTAGAAACTGTCGTCGGCCTCCTCGTAGACGACCGGGTCGTCCTTCGGGTCGGTGCCGAGCACGTGCTTCTTCACCCGCACGGTGAGCAGGGTCTCCGGGTCGTTCTCGACGTAGAACAGAGTCTTGTTGTCGTCTGCCCAGACCAGGTTGGGCGAGACGCCGGCGATGGTTTCCGGATACGCCTGCCCGGTGGCGAGGTCGCGGAAGCGGATGGTGTACTGGCGGCGGCCATTGTCGTCGTCGGCGTAGGCGAGCTGCCGGTTGTCCGGGCTGACCTCGAAATCGCCGACGCTGTAATAGTCCTTGCCCGCGGCCAGCGCGTTGACGTCCAGCAGCACGTCTTCGCCGGCGAAGTCGCCCGCCGCGTTGGCCTGCTGGATCGACAGCGCGTCGATGCCGGGGCCGTTCTTGCGGCGCGCGTGGATCGGGTAGTCCTTGCCGGTCTCGAAGCGCGAGTAGTACCAGTACCCGCGATCGCGGTAGGGCACGCTGGCGTCGTCCTGCTTGATGCGCGCCACGATCTCGTCGTAGAGCTTGTCCTGCACCGGTTTGGTCGGCGCCAGCACGGCGTCGGCGTAGGCGTTCTCGGCCATCAGGTAGCCGAGCATCGCGGCATCCTTGCGGCTGTCGTCGCGCAGCCAGTAGTACTCGTCCTGGCGCTCGGCGCCGAACGGCGCCTTGACCACGTGCGGCTTCTTGTCCGCGTCGGGCGGCGTGGGCGGGGTCTGGGCGTTGGCGAGGCTGCTCATGAGGAAGAGACCGGCGATCAGGACGTGGGAGTTCATGGATGGGGCTCCGCGAGGCGGATTGCAATCGGTCCGTTCACCGCGCGTGGCGGGAACGCTTTGGCTCCCTCCCTTTCGCACAGCGAAGGGGAGGGTTGGGGAGGGGTGCTTCTGTGCGCGTCAAAGCGAGAGCACCCCCTCCCGACCTCCCCCTTGCGCTGCGCGCAAAGGGAAGGAGAACAGCCGCCCCTGCCTCCGCAGGGGAGGAGACGAACATCACTTCGTCAGCTGGTTCCACAGGAAGGTGTAAGCCAGCGCGTTCATGTGCGCCGCCTGCGCGTTGTTGGCCGAGCCGCCGTGGCCGCCCTCGATGTTCTCGTAGTAGCGCACGTCCTTACCGGCGGCTTCCATCTTCGCCATCATCTTGCGCGCGTGGCCGGGATGGACGCGGTCGTCCTTGGTCGAGGTGGTGAACAGCGTCGCCGGATAGGTCTTATTCGCGTCGAACAGGTGATACGGCGAGAAGCTCTGGATGAACGACCAGTCGCTGGTGTCCGGGTCGCCGTACTCGGCCATCCACGAGGCGCCCGCCAGCAGGTGGCTGTAGCGCTTCATGTCCAGCAGCGGCACCTGCACCACGATGGCGCCGAACTTCTCCGGATATTGCGTGAGCATGTTGCCCATCAGCAGGCCGCCGTTGCTGCCGCCCATGGTGCCCAGGTGCTGCTTTGATGTGATCTTGCGCGTCACCAGGTCGTCGGCGATCGCGGCGAAGTCCTCGTAGGCCTTGTGGCGGTTGGCCTTGAGCGCGGCCTGGTGCCAGCGCGGGCCGTATTCGCCGCCGCCGCGGATGTTGGCCAGCGCGTACACGCCGCCCTTCTCCAGCCAGGCCTTGCCGATGCTGCCGGAATAGGCCGGCGTCATCGACACCTCGAAGCCGCCGTAGCCGTACAGCAGGGTCGGCGCCTTGCCGTCGAACGCCAGATCTTTCGGGCGGACCAGGAAGTACGGCACCTTGGTGCCGTCCTTGCTGGTGGCGAAGTGCTGCTCGATCACGTCCTTGCTGCCGTCGAAGAACACCGGGTTGGACTTCAGCACCTCGGGCTTTTGTCCGATCTCGGCGATCGACAGCGTGGTCGGGCTGAGGAAGTCGGTGGCGGTCAGCCACACCGCGTTGCTGTCGTCGGCATCCACCGCGCCCACGCCAATGGTGCCGATGGTCGGCGCGCCGACGAAGGCCGACTTCGCCCAGCCGTCCTTGCCCGGCGTGAGCACGATCAGGCGGTTCTTGACGTCCTCCATCACGTTGAGGACGAGGTGGTCCTTCGTCCACGTGGAGCCGGCCAGCGCGGCGTTGTCGGTCGGCTCGAACAGCGCGGTGAAGTCGCGCTTGCCGGCCATGAAGTCGTTGAAGTCCGTCGCGATCAGCGAGCCCGGCTTCCAGGTCTTGCCGCCGGCTTCATACGGTTCGCGCAGCTCCAGCACCAGCCAGTCCTTGTGCACGCCCTTCTGCGCGCTGTTCGGCGCGTCGACCTTGGTCAGGCTGCCGTCGGCGTTCCGCAGGTACAGCTCGTCGTTGTAGAAGGCGATGGTGCGGTTGACGAAGTCGCGCTGGTAGCCCGGTGTGTGGTCGCGGCCAGCGGCGATGTACATGTCGCCCGGCTTGCCCTCGTACACGGTCTTGGCCGACGCCAGCGGCGTGCCGCGCTTCCACTCCTTGACGATGTTGGGATAGCCGGAGCTGGTCAGCGTGCCGGGGCCGAAATCGGTGAACACGTAGACCGTGTCCTCGTCGATCCACGACAGTCCGCCCTTGGCTTCCGGACGGAAGAAGCCGTCCTGCACGAACTGCTTGGTGGCCAGGTCGAACTCGCGGGTGACGTCGGCGTCGGAACCGCCGGGCGACAGCGCGATCAGGCAGCGCTGGGGCGGCTTGTTTCGGAGCGGCGGCCGCAGGCAGTCGGCGCCGTGCCAGACCCACTTCGCGCCCTCGGCCTTGTTCAGCGCGTCGAGGTCGAGCACGGTTTCCCACTTCGGTTCCGGCTTGCGGTATTCGGCCAGGGTGGTGCGGCGCCACAGGCCGCGTTCGTGCTGCTTGTCCTTCCAGAAGTTGTAGTAGTACTCGCCGATCTTCTCGACGCCGGGAATCTTGGCGTCGGAATCGAGGACCGCGCGGATCTGCGCTTCCAGCGTCTTGAACGCCGGCGTGCCGGCGATCTCGGCTTCCGCCTTGGCGTTGCGCGCCTTCACCCAGTCCAGCGCCTTGTCGCCCTGCACGTCTTCCAGCCAGGCGTAGGGATCGCCGTCGGGCGCGTTCTGCGCGGAGACGGCGCCGGTGAGGGCAAGGCCGGCAGCGACACTCATCGCTTGGCAGACAGTGGACAACTGGGACATGGAGGCGCTCCGTGCTGCGGTCGGGGAAACCGCCACGCTAGCACGCCCCGCCGGCGCGGGAATGGCCCGGAAGCGCTAGGCGCGGCGGGCCATCCGCGGGTTCGCCGCAGAGTGGCGCATCCGCCGCCGGGCCTGCGCACGCCGTCGCCGCGGCAGACGCAGCGCGACCTTGGGCAGCGGGAACCGGCGCAGGCTCCACCACGCCGCCAGCGGCATCCCCAGCAGCCACAGCGGCAGCCAGCCCAGCCATGCGCTGGTGCCGCGCGCGGCGGGAACCAGCAGCACGGCCAGCGCGCCGAGGATCACCAGCTGGCGCAGGCAGGAATCGAGATCGCGGTGGGTCATGGCAGCGCTCCGTTCGGGATGGCGCGCAGGTTGCTTTGCTGCCATCTCACGGGCTGCGACGCTCAATACCCCGCCGCGTCCAACGCCTTCTTCGCCTCGCTGCGGCCGATCTCGATCAGTTCCGCGCCGCGCCAGAACTCGTAGAACTGGCAGGCGTCGCGGGGGATACGGATCAGCAGGTCCGGCGGTTCCAGCGCCATCTGCACGCGGGCGATGCGCTCCTGCATCGTGTCCAGCGCGCGCGACATCACTTCCATCAGGCCGAAGCGGTGGGTCGGGCGGGTGGTCTCTTCACTGTTGCCGAAATGCTGTTCCATCCAGCGTCCCAGCGGGTTGGCCGGGGACGGTTCGGCGTCGGCGTCGACCACCCGCACCGGATCGTCGCTGCGCTGCGGCGTGCTGCCGTGGATGTCCACCGCCACCACCCGGTGCGGGCCGGCCAGCCGGGTGGCGGTGATCGGCAGCGGCGCCAGCAGCCCGCCGTCGACCAGCTCCATGCCGTCGAGGGTGAGCGGGGTGAAGATGCCGGGAATCGCGAACGAGGCGCGCAAGGCGTTCCACAGGTCGCCGTGGCGCAGCCAGACTTCGCGCTGGCGCAGCAGGTCCACCGCGACCGCGGTGAAGTCGATCGGCAGGTCTTCGATGCGCGGTTCGCCGATGACGTCGCGCAGGGTGCGCACCAGCCGGTTGCCGGTGAACATGGCCGGGCGGCCCCAGCCGGGGTCGAGCAGGCGCAGCATCTCGTTGCGGCCGGTGCGCAGCATCCAGTCGCGCAGTTCGCCCAGCTTGCCGGCGGCGAACGCGCCGCCGACCAGCGCGCCGCAGGAGGTGCCGGCCACGGCCTCGATGCGCAGGCCGCGCTCCTGCAGGACTTCGATCACGCCGATCTGGGCCAGCCCGCGCGCGCCGCCGGCGCCCAGCGCCAGCACCACCGACGCATCGCCCGCGCTGGCGCGCATCAACCGTCCCCGTAGTTGGACAGCGCCAGCTGCAGGTGCGCGCGCAGCTGCTCGCGCAGCGCCTTCGGTTCGACGATCTCGGCGTCGGCGCCGTAGTGCAGCACGTCCATCAGCAGTTCGCGCGGCACCGAATACGGCACCTTCAGTTCGTAGCGGCCGTCGGGCAGGAAGCGGCCCTGCTGCTGCGAATGCCAGTGCTCGTCGGCCACCCAGCGCGCGGCCTTGGGGCTGAAGCGGATCGTCGCCCAGCCCTTGGGCGCGCCGGAGAAGATGCCGTAGCTGCCGGCGAGGTGCGCGTTGAGGTCGTCCTCGGCGACGTCGCGTGCGCTGCCGTCGACGAAGCGCGCGCCGGCGATGCGGTCGATGGAGAAGCTGCGCAGGCCCTCGCGGTCTTCGTCCCAGGCGTCCAGGTACCAGTTGTCGCGGTAGTGGGTCAGGCGCTGCGGGCTGACCGTGCGGCGGGTCTTCTCGTCGGTGGAGCGGGCGCGGTAGTCGAAGGCTAGCTTGCGCCGCTCCAGCACGCTGGAGGCGACGATGCGGAACGCGTTCTCGTCCATCCGGCGGATCCGGTGCGGGATGACGCGCACCCGTTCCACCGGCCAGCGCTTGCCGCCGGAGTGGGCGTCGAGCAGCTTCTCCACCCGCTGCTGCAGCGGCGCCAGCGCGGCCGACAGCATTCCGCCGCTGCTGCGCGCCAGCAGCTGCTGTGCGGCCAGCAGGGCATGCAGCTCTTCCGAATTGAGCCACAGGCCGGGCAGTTCGAAGCGCTCGGCCTCGTCCTTGTCGTAGTGGAAGCCGGCCTCGCCATCGCCGACCACCGGCGCCATCAGCGCGTCGCGCAGGAAGGCGATGTCGCGGTAGACGGTGGCGCGCGAGCAGCCCAGTTCGTCCTGCAGCCGGGCCACCGTCACCGGCCGGCGCGCGGCCTGCAGGTGGCGGTGCAGGGCGATGATGCGTTCGTAGCGGTCCATGCTCCGATTATGCGGCAGCCGTTCACGGTCCGTGGGCGGCGGGCGCGGTTAGAATGCGGGCGGATTCCCGTTCCGGACGACCATGCTGCCGCTGCTGTGGCTGGCGTTTTCCGCGCCGCCGACCGCCATCGCCCTACCGCCCCTGCCGGTGTTGCAGCCGGAGGTGGTGCAGCGCCTGATCGATCCGCCGCGCTGCCTGAAGGCGCGCTGCGTGAACGGCGAGTGGTCGGTGGATGCGATGGCGGACATCCCTTCCGGCCAGCGCCGCCTGGATGCCGACGATCTGCCCGGCAGCGGCGGCCGGCTGCGCCTGCCGAACGAGCGCCGCGACTGGATGAAGGCGCAGGGCAGCAATGCCCGCGTCGGCATGCAGTACGGCGTGCAGGCGATGAAGACCCGCGACACCAGCGTGCGCGTGTCGGTGGACACCGGCTACCGCCTGCAGGGCTACGCCGACGACGGCACCGCCGGCACCGGCCCGATCCTGCGCGGGCAGGTGGAATGGAACCAGGCGCTGGGCAAGCGCGCGCGGCTGTCGCAGACCACCCGCATCGAAACCGGCCAGCACGGCGCCTACCTGCGCAACAGCCTGCTGGTGAACGTGCAGCTGCAGCCGATGCTGACGCTGAGTTCCGGCGTGGAGATGCGCCGCGACAGCGACCTCGCCGGCCGCAACCAGACTGATGCGACGCTGAGGCTGCGCTACGCGTTCTGAGATGCGGGCGGCGGAAGCGTCACTTGCTTGTCATGCCCGCGCAGGCGGGCATCCAGCGTCTTGTTGTGTGATGCCGGCTTAGGAAGGCTGGTTGCCCGCCTGCGCGGGCATGACGAGCAAACGAGCGGCGGATGAGGCATCAGCCGTCGATCAATTCCCGCGCGCCCTGCGCCAGCAGCGCTTCCGCCACCGCGATGCCCAGCACCTCCGCCGCGTCGGCCGGGCCTTCCGACTGCGCGCGCACGTGGCGGCCGTCGCGCGCGGAGCCGACCAGTCCCTGCAAGTGCAGCGTGTCGCCGTGCAGCGTCGCCAGCGCCGCCACGGGCACGTGGCAGCTGCCGTCGAGGGCGCGGTTCATCGCCCGCTCGGCGGTGACGCGAGTGCGGGTGCCGGCATCGTCCAGCGCCGCGCACAGCGCCGCCACGCGCGGATCGTCGTCGCGGGTTTCGATGGCGATGGCGCCCTGCGCCGGGGCCGGCAGCCAGCGCGGCGCGTCCAGGCGGGTGCGGATGCGCGCATCAAAGCCCAGCCGCTGCAGGCCGGCGCAGGCCAGCACGATGGCGTCGTAGTCGCCGGCGTCGAGCTTCGCCAGCCGCGTGTTGACGTTGCCGCGCAGGTCGAGCAGTTCCAGGTCCGGACGCAAAGCGCGCAGTTGCGCCTGCCGGCGCAGCGAGGAGGTGCCGACGCGCGCGCTCTGCGGCAGCGCGTCGATGTCGTCGAAGCGGTTGCTGACGAAGGCGTCGGCGTGGTCGGCGCGGGCCAGGATCGCCGGCAGTGCGAAGCCCGGTTCCAGCGTCATCGGCACGTCCTTGAGCGAGTGCACCGCGCAGTCCGCTTCGCCGCGCTGCATGGCGATCTCCAGTTCCTTGAGGAACAGGCCCTTGCCGCCGATCGCCGCCAGCGAGCGGTCGAGGATCTCGTCGCCGCGCGTGCTCAGCGGCACCAGCTCGACCCGCAGGCCGGGATGCGCCGCGCGCAGCCGGTCGGCGACGTGTTCGGTCTGCCAGAGGGCGAGCGGGCTCTTGCGGGTGGCGATGCGCAGCGTGGTCATGCGCGCATTATCGCCGTTCTGCTCCTCCCCTTGCGCGCAGCGCAGGGGGGAGGTCGGGGGGGGGGCTCTTTTGCTGTGCGCCCAGAAAAGCACCCCTCCCCAAGCCTCCCCTTCGCTGCGCGAAAGGGAGGGGGCAGGTCAAAGATGCCGCAGCGTCTCGCGCAACTGCGACAGGCAGCGGCGGCTGATTTCCAGCGGCTCGGCGACGTCGCGCAGCACCGCCTGCATGTGGCCTTCCGGCGAACGGCGCAGTTCGATGATCTGCTCGCGCGCCACCAGGCAGTTGCGGTGGATGCGGATGAAGCGGTGGGCGAATTCGGTTTCCAGCGACTTCAGCGATTCCTCGATCAGATCCTCGCCGCGCGCGTGGTGCACCACCACGTATTTCTCGTCGGCCTGCAGGTAGCGGATGTCCTCGACCGGGATCATCCGCAGGCTGCCGCGCAGCCGCGCGCACAGCTGGTTGCGCGCCTGCGCGGGCGCGGCGTCGGCCTGCCGGTTGCCGCGGCCGGCGAGGAAGGTGCGCACCTTGTCCAATGCCTCGGCGAGGCGCTCGCCGCGCACCGGCTTGACCAGGTAGTCCAGCGCCTGCGCCTCGAACGCGGACAGCGCGTGCGCGTCGAACGCGGTGCAGAACACCACCGCCGGCCGCGGTTGCAGCGCGGCCAGGTGGCGCGCGGTTTCCAGGCCGTCGATGCCGGGCATGGCGATGTCCAGCAGAACCAGGTCCGGCGCCTGCGCCACGCAGGCGGCCAGCGCCGCCTGGCCGTCGCCCGCTTCGCCCGCCACCTGCACGCCGGGTTGCGATTCCAGCAGCGCGCGCAGGCGTGCGCGGGCCAGCGGCTCGTCGTCGACGATCAGCACGCGCAGCGGTGGTGCGGTCATGGCGCGTCGTCCCCGACTCGTTCCCGGCCCTGCGGGCGATGGTAGCCGCGCGGCGCGGCGCGCGTCACCTCAGCCGGCTTCGAGGCGCGCGCCCATCCAGTCGGCGAGATCGCCGATCTCCTCGGCGCAGACCTGGTGCTGCATCGGATAGCGCCGCCACTGCGCGTCGAAACCGAACCCGCGCATGGCCTGCATCGCGGCCTCGCCGGCGACCGGCGGCACCACCGGATCGAACGCGCCGTGCGCCATGAACAGCGGCTGCGACGCGGCCTGCGGCTGCAGCCGCTGCTGTGCCAGCGCCTGCGGCATCGGCAGGTAGGTCGAGAGCGCGATCAATCCCGCCAGCGGCTGCGCGCGGGCGAGGCCGGCCGCCAGCGTGATCGCGCCGCCCTGCGAGAACCCGGCCAGCAGCAGGCGCTGCGGCGGAATGCCGCGTGCGGCTTCGCGTTCGATCAGCGCGTTGGTCTGCGCGACCGATTCGTCGACGCCTTCCAGGTCGGCGCGGTTGGCGAGGTCGAAATCGCGGATGTCGTACCACGCCCGCATCCGCGCGCCGCCGTTGATGGTCACCGCGCGCACCGGCGCGTGCGGGAACACGAAGCGCAGCGCCGGCCATTCCCTACGCACCAACTCCGGCACGATCGGCGCGAAGTCGTTGCCGTCCGCGCCGAGGCCGTGCAGCCACAGCACGCACCACTGCGGATCGGGGCCGGTTTCGTGTTCGACGGTATCGAGCAGCATGCGCGGTTCCAGGCGGAGGACGCCGGCATTATGCCGCGCGCTCAACGCCGGCCGTCGCCGCGGTGATCGAAGCGGCCCCGGTATGCCAGCCATGCGAACAGCACGAACGCGGCGCTCCAGAACGCGTGCACGATGCGGTGAAGCGAGGTGTTGCCCATCGTCGGGATTCCCTTGGTCATGGCTGCATCCTGCGTGCGGCCCGGTCGAGTGCGGCCTGCGTCATCGCGCCGTCGGCGAATGCGGCGGCGGCGGTCTGGTAGTCGCTGATCGCCTGCAGCGTCAGCGCCGGATCTTCCGGCAGTTCGGGCTGCGGCTGGTCGCGCGCGAGCGCCGGCCGCAGCGTGTCCACCTTCCGGTGCGGCGAGAGCTGCACCAGCCTGCCGCCGCGCAGATAGCCCAGCAGCTGGTAGGTGCCGATCGGCGCGCGTTCGTGGCCGGGCGGCTGCTGGAACACGTCGACGCCATAGAACTGGCTGTCGTAGTCCATGCCGAGCAGGCCGAGCAGCGTCGGCGGGATGTCGATCTGGCTGGCCATGCGGTCGAAACGGCCGGGCGTGACCTGCCCGCCCGGCGCGTAGAACCACAGCGGGATGCGGTAGCGGAACGCCGGCAGCGCGGCGATGCCGGCGCTGGAGGCGCAGTGGTCGGCGGTGATGACGAACAGGGTGTCGTCGAACCACGGCTTGCCGCGCGCGCGGCGCAGGAAATCGCCGATCGCCCAGTCGGTGTAGGCCACCGTGCTTTCGCGCCTGCCCTGCGGCCACGGTCCGCGGCCGGCGGGGAAGGTGTAGGGGCGATGGTTCGACGTGGTCATCACGTGCGCGAAGAACGGCCTGCCGGCGGCGAAGTCGGCGTCGAACCGCTTCAGCGCCATCGTGTAGAGGTCTTCGTCGGCCACGCCCCAGACGTTTTCGTGGTGGATGTCCTTGGACGGGATTTCGGTGCGGTCGTGCACGTCGTAGCCGTTGTGGCCGAAGTAGGCGTTCATGTTGTCGAACGCGCCGTAGCCGCCGTACAGGAACTGCGCGTGGTAGCCCTTGCGGCGGAACACTTCGCCCAGCGTCGCCAGTCCCGCGTTGCGTTCGCGCTTGACGATGGATTCGCCGGGCGTGGGCGGCACCGACAGCGACAGCGCCTCCAGCCCGCGCACGGTGCGGGTGCCGGTGGCCCACAGGTCGGAGAACAGCAGGCTGCGCGGGGTCAGCGCGTCGAGGTTCGGCGTCAGCGACTCCTTGCGGCCGTAGCTGCCGGAGAACTCGGCCGACAGGCTTTCCACGCTGATCAGCACCACGTTCATCCGCCGCTCCGGCGCGGCGTTGTGGATGCGGCGGGCGATGCCGATGGGGCCGAAGAAGGTCGCGTCGGGCGTCGCCACCTGCGCACGCACCTGCGCCCAGGCTTCGTCGATCGGCACGGTGCGGTAGTAGCGCGGATAGTCGAGCGAGGCGCTGCGGTAGGCGGCGAAGAACTGGTAGATGCCGTTGCCGGCCAGCTCGTTGACGTAGGTGTTGGCGGTGCGGTCCTTCATGTCGCCGCTGACCAGCCAGCCGCCCAGCAGGCTCAGCGCCAGCCATGCGCCGGCCACCAGCGAGCGCAGCGCGAAGCCGGCATCGTCGCGCCGCGGCTGCCGCCAGCGGCGAGTCGGGAAGAACATCGCCAGCGTCGCGCCCGCCAGCGCCGTCAGGATCCAGCCCACCGGATACGACTCGCGGATGTTGCCGATCACCTCGGTGGTGTAGACGAGGTAGTCCACCGCGATGAAGTTGAAGCGCGCCTGGAACTCGTCCCAGAACGTCCACTCGGCGACGGCCACGAACAGCAGCGCGAACAGCAACAGCAGGCACAGCGCGCCGACCGGCAGGCGTCCGCGCCGGCGCAGCAGCCAGCCCGCCGGCAGCAGCCACAGCAGCAGCACCAGCGGCCAGGCGAAATACACGAAGGCCAGCAGGTCGTAGCCCAGTCCCACGCCGAACGTGTACAGCCACAGCCCGGGCGAAGCCGGCACGCCGCTGCCGGTGGCGGCCAGCAGCGCCACCCGGGTCAGGGTGGAGATCGTCAGGAAACAGGCGCCCAGCCACAGCAGCGGGCGGAAGCGGCCGAAGCGCGCGTCGGAAAACCAGGTCATGCGGCCAGCCTGTGGCGCGGCCGGTAAGCACGCCTCAGCCGAATCTCAGCCGTCCGTTAACGCCGCGCCGGCCGGCGGTGGCAGGCTATCGCCATGTCCAGCCCGAACCCGCCCGGCTTGCCCGCATTGGGTCTGCGCGTCCTGCTGATCGAAGACCAGCACGACATCGCCGCCAACATCTGGGACTTCCTGGAGCGGCGCGGCTACGAGATGGATCACTGCGCCGATGGCGTCAGCGGCCTGGCACGGGCGATGCGCGGCGACTTCGACGCCATCGTGCTCGACCTCGGCCTGCCGCGCATGGACGGGCTGGAACTATGCCGCCGCCTGCGCGAGGCCGGGCGCGGCGTGCCGGTGCTGATGCTGACCGCGCGCGACACCCTGGACGACAAGCTGCGCGGCTTCGCCGAAGGCGCGGACGACTACCTGGTCAAACCCTTCGCGATGCGCGAACTGGAAGCGCGCATCCGCGCGGTGCAGCGGCGCGGCCGGCCGCCGGCCGGGCGGTTGGCGCACGGCGCGCTGGCCTACGATCCGCAGGCGCTGACCGCGGAGCGCGAAGGCCGGCGCATCCCGCTGACCCGTCTGCAGGGCGCGCTGCTGGAAGCCCTGCTGCGCGAGGCCCCGCGCATCGTCCCGCACGCGCGCCTGATCGAAGCCGCATGGGGCGCGGACGGCGCCGGCGCGGCGGCCCTGCAGACGCAGATCTACGAACTGCGCGCGCTGGTCGACCGGCCGTTCGCACGGACGATGCTGCAGTCCGTGCGCGGCGTCGGCTACCGCATCGTGGAGGCGGCATGAGAGCTCTGATCGGGTCCGCAACCGCCAGGCGCATGCCGCTGTCGCTGCGCCACCGCTTCGCCCTGCTGGCGACGCTGCTGGGCCTGCTGCTCAGCGGGCTGGCATCGTTCGCGCTGCTGGCGGTGGCCGACGATTACGAATACGTGTTCGCCAACGAAATCCTGAGCGGCCAGGCCGAGGACTACGGACTGCGGCTTGCCAACCGCCTGCCGGCGCAACTGCCGCAGACCCAGCGCCTGCGGGGCTACCGCATCGACGATCCGGCGCTGCCGCGCGCCTACGCCGGCTTCCCGCCCGGCGTGCACGAAGACCCGGACAACGAGAACGCCCACGTCGGCGTGTTCGACACCGCGGCGGGGCGGCTGGTGTTCGTCATCGACCTGGGCGACATCGAAGCGACGGAGCGCCACCTGAGCCTGCTGGTGGCGGCGATGCTCGTGCTCGGCACCGCGCTGTCCGGCTGGCTGGGCTGGCTGCTGGCCGGCATCGCGCTGCGCCCGGTGCATGCGCTGGCCGAAGGCGTGGAAGCCCTGCCCGTACAGCCGCAACCCACGCGGCTGGCGGCCGGCGTCAGCGACGACGACCTCGGCCGGCTGGCGCGCGCCATCGACGGCTACCAGGCCAGGCTGGTCGACGCCGACGCGCACGAGCAGGCGTTCCTGGCCGATGCCAGCCACGAACTGCGCACGCCGCTGGCGGTGATCCAGGGCGTGGCCGAAGTGCTGCAGGACGACGACACCGCATCGCCCGCGCAGCGCGCCCGCCACGCGCGGCTGGAGCGCGGCGTCGCCGAAATGCGCCGGCTGCTGGAAGCCATGCTGGCGGCAGCGCGGCGCAAACCGTTGCAGATCGAAACCGTGGACGCCGAACAGCTGCTGCGGGAAGCGGCCGACATGGCGCTGGCCGGCAGGCCCGGAATCGCCGTGCGCATCGAGGCCAAGGGCGTGCTGCAAACAGCGTCGCGCGAAGCCGTGCTGCTGGTCGCAGGGCTGGCGCGCAAGCTGGTGCAGTCACGCGCCGACGGCACGCTGCATCTGGACTTGGAGCCGGAATGCCTGTTGCTGCGGATCGAACCGGAGCAGACGGATGCCGCCGGCGCATCGATGCGCGCCGATACCGGCACCGGCTCCGCGCTGCTGGATCGCCTCGCCGCGCGGCTGGGCTGGCGGGTGGCGTTCGACGCGCCTGCGCAGGTGTCGATCCGTTTGTGTTGATCTGGGCCCACCAGGACTCGAACCTGGAACCAAAGGATTATGAGTCCTCTGCTCTAACCATTGAGCTATAGGCCCGCAGCAGCGCGCCATTCTACCCGGCGATGCGAGCGCCTTATTCGTTCGACATCGAATAAGGCGACTTCGCCTTCGCCCCCGGCCAATCGCGGTTCGGTTGCGCCTGCATGGCGAAGCGCAGTTCGCCGCCGGCCATCAGTTCCTGATGGGTGATGTAGACGCGATCCAGCGGCTTGCCGTTGAGTGCCACGCTGCCAGCGTAGGGATGGGCGTCGTCGAGACCATCGGCGATCACGGTGAAACGTTTTCCATTCGGCAGGTTCAGCGTCGCCTTGCGCACGAACGGGCGGCCGAGGATGTACTGGTTGCTGCCCGGCGCGACCGGGTAGAAGCCGAGCGCGGTGAACACGTACCAGGCCGACATCTGGCCGAGGTCGTCGTTGCCGGCCAGGCCGTCGGGTGTGGGCTTGTACTGCGTGTCCATCACCTGCTTCAGCCGCGCCTGCGTGCGCCACGGCTGGCCGGCGTAGGCGTAGAGGTAGGCGACGTGGTGGCTGGGTTCGTTGCCGTGGGCGTACCAGCCGATCAGGCCGGTGATGTCTTCCATGTGTTCGAACACCTTGGGATTGACCTTGGCGTCGAACACCGCGTCGAGGCGCGCGAGCAGCTTGTCCGTTCCGCCGTGCGCGGCGGCGAGGCCGGCCACGTCCTGCGGCACGTACCACGAGTACTGCCATGCGTTGCCTTCGGTGTAGTCGGTGCCGTAGCCGCTGGCGTCCGGATCGAACGGGGTGCGGAAGCTGCCGTCGCGCTTGCGGGCGCGCATGAAGCCGGTGTCGGGATCGAAGGCATGCTGCCAGTTGCCGGCGCGCTGGCCGAACGCGGCAGCGATGTCCTTGCGGCCCATCGCCTGCGCCATGCGGTGGATCGTCCAGTCGTCGAAGGCGTATTCCAGCGTCTTGCTGGCGGCTTCGCCTTCCTCGTCGATCGGCACGTACCCGAGCTGCATGTACTGGGCGATGCCGTCGTAGGGGCCGTAGGACGCGCTTGCCACCATCGCGTCCAGCGCTTCATTGGCGTCGAAGCCGCGGATGCCCTTCATGTACGCGTCGGCGACCACCGGCACCGCGTGGTAGCCGATCATGCACCACGTCTCCAGGCCGTGGAACGCCCATACCGGCAGCACGCCGTAGGGGCTTTCGCGGCGCGAGGCGAGCAGCGAGTTGACGATGTCGCTGGTGCGTCGCTCCGGCTGCACGATGGTCAGCAGCGGGTGCAGGGCGCGGTAGGTGTCCCACAGCGAGAAGGTCGAATAGTTCGTCCAGCCTTTCGCCTGGTGCACGGCATTGTCCGGGCCGCGATAGCGGCCGTCGCTGTCCATGAACAGGCTGGGCGCCTGCAGCGCGTGGTAGAGCGCGGTGAAGAACGCCTTGCGCTGTGGTTCCGGCGCGTCGATCTCGGCCACGCCCAGCGCCTGCGCCCAGTCTGCCTTGGCGTCGGCGCGAACGCGGTCGAAGTCGAAGCCCGGCATCTCCGCGTCGAGGTTGGCGATGGCGCCGTCCTCGCTCACGGGCGAAATCGCCAGCTTCGCCACCAGCGGGCCGCGCAGCGCGCTGCCGAAGTCGAAGCCGGCGACCAGTTGCCGGCCCTCGATCTGCGCGCGCTGCGCCGGGTCTTTCTCGCCCGGCGGCGGGAAACCCTTGTACGGCACGTTCTGCTCGGTGTCGTGCAGCGCATGGCCGGTCATCGGCTGCGAGAAGCGCAGCGCGAAGTACAGCTGCCGGCCCGGCGCCCAGCCGCGGGTTTCGCGGAAGCCGGTGACGGTGCCATCGGGCCGCACGCGGATGCGCGACCACTGCACCTTGCCCGGGTAGTCGTACATCGAGGTGCGCAGGTCGAGTACGACGTGCGCCGGCTGGCCCTGCGGGAAGGCGTAGCGGTGCACGCCGACGCGCGCGTCGGCGGTGAGTTCGGCGCGGATGCCGCCGTCGGCCAGCGTCACCGCGTAGTAGCCGGGCTCGGCGGTTTCGCTGGCGTGCGAGAAGCGCGAGGTGTAGCCGGAGCCCGGCTTGTCGGGATCGCCGCGTTCGAGCTTCAACTCGCCGACAGTCGGCATCAGCAGCACGTCGCCGAGGTCGGAATGGCCGGTGCCTGAAAAGTGCGTGTGCGAGAAACCGACGATGGTGGTGTCGGAATGGCGATAGCCCGCCGCCCAGCCGTAGCCGTCCTTGCGGGTCTGGATGCGGGTGTCGGGGCTAAGTTGCACCATGCCGAACGGCCGCGTCGCGCCGGGGAAGGTGTGGCCTTCGCCGCCGGTGCCGATGAAGGGATCGACCGCCGCGAACGCGCGCTGGCCGGCGTCGCCCCGATCCGCCGCCGGTGCGCCCGCCGCCAGCAGCAGCGCCAGTCCCGCGAGCGCCATCCGCATTCCGCTTCGCATCCCGCACCTCCGGTTTCGCATTGGGAGGTCGAACGCTATCACGCGGGTGCATGGGCAGAAATGCAAAACCCCGCCGGAGCGGGGTTTTGCGAGGGAAGCGCCCCTCATCCGCCTTCGGCACCTTCTCCCCGCAGGCGGGAAGAAGGGAAGGGCGGTCAGTCGATGTCGAGGAAGCTGCGCAGCGTTTCCGAACGCGACGGGTGACGCAGCTTGCGCAGCGCCTTCGCCTCGATCTGGCGGATGCGCTCGCGGGTCACGTCGAACTGCTTGCCGACTTCTTCCAGCGTGTGGTCGGTGTTCATGTCGATGCCGAAGCGCATGCGCAGCACCTTGGCTTCCCTCGGGGTCAGCCCGGCCAGCACGTTGCGCACCGTCTCGATCAGGTTGATGTCGGTGGTGGCGTCGATCGGGGACATCACGTTGGTGTCCTCGATGAAGTCGCCGAGGTGGGAATCCTCGTCGTCGCCGATCGGCGTCTCCATCGAGATCGGTTCCTTGGCGATCTTCATGACCTTGCGGATCTTGTCCTCGGGCATGTCCATCTCTTTCGCCAGTTCCTCCGGCGTGGCCTCGCGGCCGTACTGCTGGAGCATCTGGCGGGAGATGCGGTTGAGCTTGTTGATCGTCTCGATCATGTGCACCGGGATGCGGATGGTGCGCGCCTGGTCGGCGATCGAGCGGGTGATCGCCTGGCGGATCCACCACGTCGCATAGGTCGAGAACTTGAAGCCGCGGCGATGCTCGAACTTGTCCACCGCCTTCATCAGGCCGATGTTGCCTTCCTGGATCAGGTCGAGGAACTGCAGGCCGCGGTTGGTGTACTTCTTGGCGATGGAGATCACCAGGCGCAGGTTCGCCTCGACCATCTCCTTCTTGGCCTTGCGCGCCTTGGTCTCGCCGTAGGCCATCGCGCGGTTGATGTCCTTGAGGTCGGCCAGGCTCACGTGCATCGCCTTCTCCAGCGCGATGGTGGCTTCCTGCTCGGCGATGATCTGCTCGCGCACGTCGCGCAGGGCCGAGCCCCACTTCTGCTTGCGCTTCAGCAGCTCGTCGACCCATTCGAGGTTGGTCTGGTTGCCGTCCCACGCCTTCAGGAAGTCCTTGCGCGGCATCTTGGCGACGCGGGTGGACAGGTCGAGGATGCGGCGCTCGTGTTCCTTCACCTGGTTGACGGCGTCGCGCAGCTTGCGCACCAGCGCGTCGGTCAGCGGCAGCGGCAGCTTCAGGGTGACGAAGATCGCGGCGATTTCCTCGCGCGCCTTCAGCGCGGCCTTGGCCTCCGGGCCGCCCTTGGCGTAGGCCTTCTCGAAGCGGCCGTAGGCGGCGGCCAGCGCCTCCATGCGGGCGGCGACCTCGGCCGGGTCCGGGCCGGTCGGTGCCGGCTCGTCGGCGTCGCCGCCGGTGTCCTCGTCTTCGTCTTCCTCGGCGTCGCTGTCATTGACGTCGTCGGTGGCTACCGGCGCGGGCTCCGGTTCCGGTTCCTCGTCGTTGAAGCCGACCACCAGTTCGGCCAGGCGCTTCTTGCCGGCCTTGTGCAGCTCCCAGTCCTCCAGCAGCAGCTGGGTGGACCACGGGAAGCTGGCCAGCGCGGCGTTCATCTGCGCCAGGCCTTCCTCGATGCGCTTGGCGATGGCGATTTCGCCCTCGCGGGTCAGCAGGTCCACCGTGCCCATCTCGCGCATGTACATGCGCACCGGGTCGGTGGTGCGGCCGCCCTCGGTGTCCACCGAGGTCAGCGCGGCGGCGGCTTCTTCCGCGGCGGTTTCGTCGACCTCGCGGCCGCCGGCCTGCTGGCCGGCCAGCAGCAGGGTTTCCACATCGGGCGCCACTTCGTGCACCTCGATGCCCATGCCGTTGATCATGCCGATGATGTCTTCCAGCTGCTCCGGATCGACCATGTCGTCGGGCAGGTGGTCGTTGACCTCGGCGTAGGTCAGATAGCCTTGCTCCAGACCCTTGGAAATCAGGAGCTTGATGTCGGACTGGGGGGCGATCTGCCGTTCGTTGGCCATGGAGGGTGCTACCGTGTCGTGGGGATCCGCGGGCGACCGCAGAAAGAGAACCAAGCATTATACCGCCCGGCGGGGCGGCCGGCCTACCCGGCGAGGCGGGGATCAGGGCCGGAGCAGGAACGTGGCCGGGCCGTCGTTGACCAGGCTGACCACCATATGGGCACCGAACCGCCCGGTTTCCACCCCCGGCGGATGCAGTTCGCGGCAGATCGCGACCAGCCGGTCGAAGCCGCGTTCAGCTTCGGCGGGCGGGGCGGCGGTGGTGAAACTGGGGCGCATGCCGCTGCGGGTGTCGGCGGCCAGGGTGAACTGGCTGACCAGCAGCAGGCCGCCGCCGATATTCGACAAAGAGCGGTTCATCTTGCCGACATCGTCGCCGAAAATGCGGTAACCGAGCAGGCGTTGCGCCAGCCGCTGGAACTGTGGTTCGGCATCGCCGGGCTCCACCGCCACCAGTGCCAGCAGGCCGGGGCCGATGGCGCCGACCACGGCGTCGTCGACGGTCACCTTGGCTTCGGTCACGCGCTGGATCAGGGCGAGCATGGCGGCATTGTAGGAGGCGGAGCCGGCCTACCGCGGCGGCGCGGCCAGTTCCCGGGCGTCGAGGTGGCCGTCGCGGTTGGCGTCCTGTTTGCGGAAGCGTTCGGTGAGTTGAGCCCGGTGCGCGTCGCGGGTGATGGGCTTGCCCCTGCCGCCTGGCTGCTCGGCGGGGGACAGCACGCCGTCGCGGTCGCGGTCCATGCGGTCGAAGGCGTAGCCCATCCAGTCGAGGTATTCGGGCAGCGACACCTTGCCATCACCGTCCGCGTCCATCCGCGACAGATAGTCATCGGTGCGCTGTACCTGCGCATGCGCTGCCGCCGGCAAGGCCAGCGACAGGGCGAGGGCGGCGGCGAACCTCATGCGCGGAGCGGGGCCCTGCGGCCCCTTCGGATCAGGCCTGCACCAGCGCGTAACCGCGCAGGCGCGCCGCGTAGTCCTGCAGCGCGCGCACGCCGCTGGCCTCGGCCTCGGCGCACCAGGTCTGCAGGCGGCGCAGGCGCTCGGCGGCGTCGTGGCTGCGGCTTTCCAGCACGTCGGCGAGGCGTTTGCGGTGCTCGACCAGCGCCTGGATGCGCGGGCGCGCGTCGATCCACGCCTGCAGCTGCGCGCGCGCGTCGGGCTTGAGCCAGCGGCCGTCGTCGACCATGCCCTTGCGCAGCTTGCGCGGCAGCAGCGCGCGCAGCTTCGCGCCCGCGGCGGCGGCTTCTTCCTTCAGCGCCGGCTTCAGCACGTTGCGCTGGTAGTCGGTCATCGCCTGGAAGCGGTGCGCCAGCAGCGCCTTCAGCGTTTCGGCGTCCGGCATCGCGATGTTGGGGCGCAGGTCCAGCGAGGGCGCGACGCGCAGCACCTTCGCTAGCCTCAGCTTCTCCAGCAGCCTGATCGCCGCCCAGCCGATGTCGAACTCGAAGCGGCGCAGCGCGAACTTGGCCGAGGACGGGAACGCGTGGTGGTTGTTGTGCAATTCCTCGCCGCCGATCCACACCGCCCACGGGGTCAGGTTGGTGGCGGTGTCGGTGGTCTCGAAGTTGCGGTAGCCCCACCAGTGGCCGAGACCGTTGATGACGCCGGCCGCCCAGAACGGGATCCATGCCATCTGGATCGCCCACACGGCCACGCCCTTGGCGCCGAACAGCACGAAGCTCAGGGCCAGCAGCAGGACCACGCCGGCGTTGGCGAAGCGGGTGTAGAGGCGGCGCTCGATCCAGTCGTCCGGGCAGCCCTTGCCGTACTGCTCGATGTCGGCGCGCGCCAGCCGCGCCTCGCGGTACATGTCGGCGCCCTTCCACAGCACGTTGCCGATGCCCTTGTGCATGGGGCTGTGCGGATCGTCCTCGGTCTCGCACTTGGCGTGGTGCTTGCGGTGGATCGCCGCCCACTCCTTCGTGATCATCGACGTCGTCAGCCACGACCAGAAGCGGAAGAAATGCGCGACGACCGGATGGAAATCCACGCCGCGGTGCGCCTGGCTGCGGTGCAGGTACAGGGTGACGGTGAAGATGGTGATCTGGGTGACGACCAGCAGGTACAGCAGCATTTCCCACCAGCCGAACTGGAGCAGGCCGCCGGCAAGGAAATCAAGGAAGGACGCGGGCATCGGGTGACTCGTGGGGGAAGGTGCGGCGTCATCATGCCACGGCATGGCTGTACGCCACCCGGCGCGGCATCATGCGCGCATGCCCGAATTGCCCGAAGTCGAAACCACCCGCCGCGGCCTGCTGCCGCACGTCGAGGGCCGCCGCGTGGAGCGCGTGCTGCTGCGCCGGCCCGACCTGCGCTGGCCGATCCCGCGTGAGGTGGAGGACCTGCTGCCGGAGCGGCGCATCGACGCGATCCGCCGGCGCGCCAAATACCTGCTGCTGGACACCGACGCCGGCAGCGCGCTGCTGCACCTCGGCATGTCCGGCAGCCTGCGCGTGCTGCCGGAGGATGCGCCGGTGCGGGCGCACGACCACGTGGACATCGCGCTCGACAACGACCGCGTGCTGCGCTTCAACGACCCGCGCCGGTTCGGCTGCCTGCTGTGGCAGATGCCGGGCGAGACGCATCCGCTGTTGGCCGGGCTCGGGCCGGAACCGCTGTCCGATGCGTTCGATGGCGATTACCTGTTCGACCTGAGCCGCGGCCGCAAGGCGCCGGTCAAGACCTTCCTGATGGACCAGTCGGTGGTGGTGGGCGTGGGCAACATCTACGCCGCAGAGGCGCTGTTCATGGCCGGACTCTCGCCGCTGCGCGCGGCGGGCAAGGTGTCGCGCGAGCGCTACGCGGCGCTGGCGGAGGCGGTGAAGTCGATCCTCGCGCACGCCATCGCGCGCGGCGGCACCACCCTGCGCGACTTCATCAGCCCGGACGGCGCGCCCGGCTATTTCGAACAGGAGCTGCTGGCCTACGGACGCGGCGGCGCGCCCTGCCCGCGCTGCGGGCGCGCGATGAAGCAGGCCAGCATCGGCCAGCGCGCGACGGTGTGGTGCGGGCATTGCCAGCGGTGAAAGGGCGAGGAGCGAGCGGAGAGGAGTGAGGAACGAGAGGAAGCCATTCGGCTCTTGCTCACTCCTCGCTCCTCTCCACTCGCTCCCCGCATTCGCTATAGTCCGGCCTTCCCCCGAGCCGCCCGTTGGTCGCGATGCCCCTTGATGGCGACATCACCGTCCTGCTGGACGCCGCGCGCGATGGCGATCGCGGCGCGCTCGACCGCGTGCTCTCCGCGCTGTACCAGGAGCTGCACGGGATGGCGCGCCGGCAGCTGGCCGGGCAGCAGCACGGGCACACGCTCGACGCCACCGCGCTGGTGCACGAGGCGTACCTCAAGCTGGTCGGCCGCGGCAACGGCAGCGCGCAGTTCGACGACCGCGCGCATTTCTTCGCCTACGCGGCGTCGGCGATGCGCTCGGTGATCGTCGACTACGCGCGCCAGCGGCTGGCGCAGAAGCGCGGCGGCGACCTGCACCGCGTCACCGAGCTGCCGGAGAACATCGAGGGCGGGCTCAGCCTCGACGAAGACATGCTGGGGCTGGACACCGCGCTGAACCGGCTCACCGCCGTCGATCCGCGCCTGACCCAGGTGGTGGAACTGCGCTATTTCGCCGGATTGTCGGAGCTGGAAATCGCGGCGCTGCTGCAGCGTTCCGAACGCAGCGTGCGCCGCGACTGGCAGAAGGCGCGGATGTTCCTGCTGGCCTCGCTGAAGGAACCGGCGGACGGCTGACCGCGAGGTCGGGCGAACGCGGCGGCCCGCATGGATCTGGAACGCTGGCAACGCCTGTCCCCCCTGCTCGACGCGCTGCTCGAGCTGCCCGACGAACAGCGCGAGGAACACCTGCGCGCATTGCGCGCCGAAGACCCGGCGCTGGCCGACGAGCTCGAACGCCTGCTGGCGCTGGACGCCGACGACGCCAGCTTCCTCGACACCCCGGTGGTGACGTTGCCGGCCGGCGTCACCGCCGGCGCGCGGCTGGGCCCGTACCGGCTGGAGCGGCTGCTGGGCGAGGGCGGCATGGGCCAGGTCTGGCTGGCCGAGCGCGCCGACGGCATGTACGAGCGCAAGGTCGCGCTCAAGCTGCTGCGCCCGGGCCTGGCCGACCCCAAGCTGCGCCAGCGCTTCGACCGCGAGCGCGAGATCCTGGCGCGCTTCGCCCATCCCTACATCGCGCGGCTGCTGGACGCCGGCATCGACCACAACGGCCAGCCCTACCTCGCGCTGGAATACGTCGAAGGCGAGCCGATCACCAGCTACTGCCAGTCGCGCCACCTCGACATCGCCGCGCGCCTCGACCTGTTCCGCCAGGTCTGCGAGGCGGTCAGCCACGCGCACGCCAACCTGATCGTGCACCGCGACCTCAAGCCGTCGAACATCCTGGTGACGCCGGCCGGGCACGTGCGCCTGCTCGACTTCGGCATCGCCAAGCTGCTCGACGTGCAGCCGCTGCCGGTGGAGCAGACCCGCACCGGCGTGCGCGCGTTCACCCTGCACTACGCCGCGCCGGAGCAGATCCGCGGCGAGCCGGTCACCACCATGACCGACGTGTATTCGCTGGGCGTGGTGCTGTACGAGCTGCTGACCGGCGGCAAGCCGTACCGGCTCAAGCGCCAGACCGACGCCGAGTGGGAGGAGGCGATCCTCGACGGCGAGCCGCAGCGGCCCTCGCAGGCGGCGGCGCAGGCCGAGCCCGACGTGATCCGCCCGTATTCGCCGGCGCGGCTGGCGCGCGAGCTGGCCGGCGATCTCGACAACATCGTGCTGAAGGCGCTGGCGAAGTCGCCGCCGCGCCGCTACGTCTCCGCCGAGGCGCTGTCGCAGGACCTGTTGAGCTACCTGCGCGGGCGGCCGGTGCAGGCGCGCGGCGAACGCCTGGGCTACCGCGTGCGCAAGTATTTCCATCGCCACCGCTGGGCGATCGCCGCCGGCGCCGCGATCCTGCTGGTGCTGAGCGCGGCGCTGGGCGTGGTCGGCTGGCAGGCGCAGCGCGCGTTGCGCGAGGCGACCCGCGCGCAGGCGATGCAGCGCTTCGTGGCCGAACTGTTCCAGGACGCCGGCAGCTCGCCCAACACCCCGATCGACCTGCGCAGCCTGCTCGACATGGGCATCCTGCGCGGCGAGCGCAGCCTGGCCCGGCAGCCGCAGGCGCGCGCCGAACTCTACGGCGCGGTGGCGCAGCTGCGCCTCAACCTCGGCGACTACCGCGAGGCCGACGACCTGCTGCAACGCCAGTCCGTGCTGCTGGCGGTGCTGCCGGACGCGCCGGCCAGCCTGCGCCTGGAGGCCGCCGCGCTGCACGGCAACGCGCGCCGCCAGCTGGGCGACGCGCGCGGCTGCGCGGCGCGGATGCAGCCGCTGGAATCCGCCGCCCGCGACGAGGAACAGCGGCTGCCGCTGCAGGCGGCCGAGTTCTATTCGCAGCTCGGCCGCTGCCGCCGCGACCTGGACGAAGGCGCGGCGGCCGAACGCCTGTTCGCGCGCGCGCTGGAGCTGCGCCGCCGCCAGGACGATGCCGCCGGCACCGCCGCGACCCTGCTCGACATGGCCAACCTGCAGGCCGACGCCGGCCAGCCGCGCGCGGCGCTGCGCGCGCTGGAAACCGGGCTGGCGCAGCTCCGCCGCAAGGCCGGCGACCACCACCCGCAGGCGATCGACATGCTGCGCGCGATGTGCGTGCTGGAGCGCACCACCGACGCGATGGCCGAGGCGGTGCGCGACTGCCGCGCCTCGCTGCGGCTGGCCGAGGAACTGCACGGCCGCAACCATCGCGCCGTCATCGACGCCAACCGCCAGCTGGCCGCGCTGTACGTCGACCTCGGCCGCTTCGATGAGGCCGAGGCGATCCTGCAGGACACCACCGCGTGGATGCGCGCGCGCCTGGACGGCGACCATCCCGACCTGGCGCGCGCCAACGACAGCCTCGGCCTGGTGGCCTGGGAGCGCGGCGACAGCGAGCGCGCGCTGCGCCTGCTGCGCCAGTCGCTGGCGACCTGGCGCAAGACTGGCAACGCCGGCCTGATCGCCGGTGGCGCCTTCCACCTGGCGCTGGTCCTGCACGACGCCGGCCGCGACCGCGAAGCCTTGCCGCTGGCGAACGAAGCCGTCGCCCTGCGCGGCCGCCAGCTCGGCGCCGACCACGCGCTGGTGGGCGATGCCGAGCGCCTGCTCGGCGAAGTGCTGGCCGCGCTGGACCAGGCCGCGCCTGCGCGCGCCGCGCTGGAGAAGGCGGTGCGACTGACCCGCGACGGCTTCGGCCCCGGGCATTCGCACACCCGCCGCGCGGAAATCGCGCTGGCCCGCTTGCAGGCCCGCGAGGGCGACCTCAAGGCGCTGCTGCGCCTGGCCGGCTACGGGCAGACGCGCAGCGCCGACCTGGAGCAGCGCAAGGCCGCCTGGCTGGCGCGCGCCTACGCGTCACAGGCGCAGTGCGTCGGAAACCCCGCGCAGGCGCAGGCGGCGTTCGACGCGGTGCTGGCGGAAATGCGCCAGGCGCTGCCCGAGGGCGGCGCGATCCCGCGCGAGGTGCAGCGTCTGCGCGACGCCTGCGGCGTTCCGGCCGCCTGAAAAAGGAAACGCCGGCACGGGGCCGGCGTTTCCTGGCGTCGCGGGCGAGCGCGGCTTACCAGATCTTCACCCGGTCCTCGGGCTTGAGGAACAGCTTCTGGCCTTCGGTCACCTTGAAGGTGTCGTACCACGCGTCGATGTTGCGCACGGTCAGCGCGCGCCACTGGCCGGGGGCGTGCTCGTTGCCGACCACCTGCGCGCGCAGCGCGGCGTCGCGCATCTTGCTGCGCCAGGCCTGGGCGAAGGCGAGGAAGAAGCGCTCGTCGCCGCTCAGGCCGTCGATCACCGGCGCGTCCTTGCCGCCCAGCGACTTGTGGTACGCCACGTAGGCGGCCTGCAGGCCGGACACGTCGGCGATGTTCTCGCCCAGCGTCTGCTTGCCGTTGATGTGCAGGCCCGGCAGCGCCTCGTAGCCGTCGTACTGCGCGGCCAGCCGGTCGGCGGCGGCCTTGAAGTGGGCGGCGTCCTCCGGCGTCCACCAGTTGTGCAGGCGGCCCTGCGCGTCGAACTCGGCGCCCAGGTTGTCGAAGCCGTGGCTGATCTCGTGGCCGATCACCGCGCCGATCGCGCCGTAGTTGGCGGCCGCGTCGGCCTTGGGATCGAAGAACGGCGCTTCCAGGATCGCGGCGGGGAAGTTCATCGCGTTCTGCAAGGGCAGGTTCACCGCGTTGACCGTCTGCGGCGTCATCCACCATTCCTTGCGGTCCGGCGCCTTGCCGAGCTTGGCCAGCTGGTGGCGGTATTCGGCCTGGCCGGCGCGCAGCGCGTTGCCCAGCGCGTCGTCGGCCTTCACCTCCAGCGAGGAATAGTCGCGCCAGCTGTCCGGATAGCCGACGCCGACCAGCATGGTCTCGGCCTTCTGCTTGGCCAGCTTCTTGGTTTCCGGCGTCATCCACTCCAGCTTGTCCACGCCGTCGCGGAACGCGGCGAGGATGTTGTTCACCATCGCCTCGACCTGCGCCTTCGACGAGGCCGGGAAGTACTGCTTCACGTACAGCTGGCCGATGGCGTCGCCCAGCGCGCCGTCGGTGGCGGCCAGCGCGCGCTTCCAGCGGTCGCGCTGCTGGGTGGTGCCGGACAGCTGGGTGCCGTAGAAGCCGAAGCGCAGGTCGGCGTAGTCCTTGGGCAGCAGCGCGGCGCTGTGGTTGATGGCGTGGAAGCGCAGGTAGTCCTTCCAGGTCTGCAACGGTTCGCTGGCGACCAGCGCGGACAGCTTTTTGATCGCGTCCGGCTGCCACGCCACCAGCGACGGCTGGCCGGACAGCTGCGCGGCGTCGAAGAACGCCGGCCAGTCGATGCCCGGCGCCTGCTTGCCGAAGTTGGCGACCGGCCACGGGTTGTTGGCCTTGTGGATGTCCTGGGTGTCCACCACGCTGGCCTGCGCCTTGGCGATCTTCATTTCGAGGTCGAAGACCGCCTGCGCCTTCTTGTCGGCGTCGGCGTCGCCGGCCTGCTTGAGCAGCGCGGCGATGTAGGCCTTGTAGGCGTCGCGGTTCTTCGCCATGTCCTTGTCGGCGGACAGGTAGTACTCGCGGTCCGGCATGCCCAGGCCGCCTTGCAGCAGGTAGCCGGTGTTTTTGTCCGGCGAGTCGAGGCCGGCGGCCACGAACAGGCCCAGCAGATTCTCGGTGTAGTAGTTGGTGGCGTTGACCGGATCGACGTCGGCGCGCAGCGCGCCGCCGAGGTAGGCCGACAGCGCCTTGCCGTCGCCGATGCCCGCCACCGCGTCCAGCGTCGGCTGCAGCGGGGCCAGCCCGCGCGATTCGATGCCGGCCTCGTCCATGTAGGCGGCGTAGTAGTCGGCGATCTTGCGCTCGTTGCTGCCGGCGGCCGGATTGTTCTTCTGCAGGCCCTGCACCAGGTCGGACAGGCGCTTCTCGGCGGTCTGGAACACCGTGTAGAACACGCCGGTGCTGGCGCGGTCGGCGGGGATCTCGGTGGTCTTCTGCCAATTGCCGTTGGCGTAGGCATAGAAGTCGTCGCCCGGCTGCACCGACTTGTCGATGCCGGCCAGGTCGATGCCGACGGTGGCCGCCGCTGCCGGGGCGGGCGCGGCGGCTTCGGCCTTCGGCGCGTCCCCGGCGGACGGCTTGCAGGCGGTCAGGGAAACGCCAATGGCGCACAGCAGCGCCAGGGCGAGCGGGGTGCGGCGAACGGAAGCGGTGTTCATGCGGAGTCGGTCCGGTGGAAAGGCCGGCCTATCCTGCGCCGATCGGCGCCCGCGGCAAGTGCAGGAAGTCAGACCGCCGGACGGACGGACGCCGGCACGGGGCCGGCGTCCGCTGCGTCCGCGTGGGGGCGGGGCGTTACTGGGTGATGTCCACGTCCTTGGTCTCGCGCAGGAACAGCGAGCCGATCACGAAGGTCATCAGCGCGATCACGATCGGGTACCACAGGCCGTAGTAGATGTTGCCGGTGGCGGCGACCAGGGCGAAGGCGATGGTCGGCAGGAAGCCGCCGAACCAGCCGTTGCCGATGTGGTACGGCAGCGACATCGAGGTGTAGCGGATGCGGGTGGGGAACAGTTCCACCAGCCACGCCGCGATCGGCCCGTAGACCATCGTCACGTAGATCACCAGCACGGTCAGGATCAGCACCACCATCGGCTTGTCGACGCGCGCCGGATCGGCCTTCTCCGGATAGCCGGCGCCGGTCAGCGCCGCCTTCAGTTCGCCGCCGAACGCGTCCGCCCTGGCCTTGGCTTCGTCCTTGCCGAGGCCCGCGCCCTCGTAGCCGTCCACCGCCGTCGCACCGACGGTGACCCGCGCCACGCTGCCGGCAGGCGCGGCTTCCACGGCGTAGGGCACGCCCGCCTTGGCCAGCGCGGTGGTGGCGATGTCGCAGGAGCTGGTGAATTTCTTCTTGCCGACCGGATCGAACTGGAACGAGCAGGTGGCCGGATCCGCGTGCACCACGGTGGGGCTGGTGGCGGCGGCTTCCTCGATGGCCGGGTTGGCGTAGTGGGTCAGCGCCCTGAACAGCGGGAAGTAGGTCAGCGCGGCGATCAGGCAGCCGGCCATGACGATCCTCTTGCGGCCGATCCGGTCCGACAGCCAGCCGAAGAACAGGAAGAACGGCGTGCCCAGCGCCAGCGCGGCGGCGATCATCAGCCAGGTGGTGGTGTTGTCCACCTTCAGCGTCTGCGACAGGAAGTACATCGCGTAGAACTGGCCGGCGTACCAGACCACGGCTTGGCCGGCGGTGGCGCCGAGCAGGGCCAGCAGCACGATCTTGCCGTTCTTCGAGAAGAAGCTTTCGGTGATCGGCGCCTTCGAGGTCTTGCCCTCGGCCTTCATCTGCTGGAACAGCGGCGACTCGTGCAGCTGCATGCGGATCCACACCGACACGCCCAGCAGCACGATGGAGAGCAGGAACGGCACCCGCCAGCCCCAGTCGTCGAACGCCTCCTTGCCCAGCATCGTCTGGCAGCCCAGGATCACCAGCAGCGACAGGAACAGGCCCACCGTCGCGGTGGTCTGGATGAAGCTGGTGTACAGGCCGCGCTTGCCGTGCGGCGCGTGTTCGGCCACGTAGGTAGCGGCGCCGCCGTACTCGCCGCCCAGCGCCAGGCCCTGCAGCAGCCGCAGCGCGATCAGGATCGCCGGCGCGGCGAAGCCGATGCTGGCGTAGCTGGGCAGCAGGCCCACGCAGAACGTGGACAGGCCCATGATCACGATGGTGACCAGGAAGGTGTACTTGCGCCCGATCATGTCGCCGAGCCGGCCGAACACGATCGCGCCGAACGGCCGCACCGCGAAGCCGGCGGCGAACGCCAGCAGCGCGAAGATCAATGCGCTGGTGTCGTTGAGGCCGCTGAAATACTGCTTGGCGATGATCGCGGCGAGCGAGCCGTAGAGGTAGAAGTCGTACCACTCGAACACGGTGCCGAGGCTGGAGGCGAAGATGACCTTCTTGTGGCCCTGGGTGAGCGCGCTGGCGTGGGCCGCGCCGGTGGCGGAAATGCTGGACATGCGGTTCTCCCTCAGAAGCTGTACTTGACGGTGGCGTGCAGCCGGCGCAGATCGCCGTCGGCGCCGCTTTCGAGTTCACGGTTGCCCCAGATCAGTTCGGCGCCCACGTCGAGCTTCGGGAACGGCGAATAGATCAGGTTGGCGTGGATCGACTGCGCGGATTTCGTGACCCCGAAGCCGGTCCAGCCGGTGTCGTTGTCGAGCTGCGCGCGCGAGAGCATCAGGCTGCCGCGCAGCTTCGGATCGAACACGTGCCGCCAGGCCACGAAGCCGGCCAGCACGCCGGTCGATTCGATGTCGCCGCCGACCGCGTCCAGCGTGCCGTCCGGGCCCAGCGCGAAGCCGACGTAGCGGCCGATGCCGGTGCCGCCGGTGAGCATGTAGCGGAGGTCGTCGCTGGCGCCGAGGTTGATCTTGCCGGACACGCTCAGGCCGTAGCCGTTGTCGCTGGCGTGCGAGGTCGCGGTGTCCATGCGCAGCTGGCGGGCGATGCCGGCGACGCTGAAATGGCCCCAGCTGCCCTTGCGGGTCCAGCGCGCGATGATATCCGGCAGGTTGCCATCGTCGCTGGTGGTGCGCGCGGTGCCGCGATACGCCGACACCACCGTCTGCGGATTCTCCAGCGACACCGCCCACGGCCCGCTGCTGTAGCGCAGCTGGGTCTGGCGGACGAACACCGTGCCCTCGGTCGGGCCGACGAAATCCACCGCGTCCGGCAGCGCCGCCACGTCCTGGAAGTTCGACCAGGTCTGGCCGGCCAGCCACTTGTCCCAGCTCACGTAGGCCTGGCGCAGCGTCACGCCGTGGGTGTTGGTGGAGGCCTGGTTGCCGAGGTTGTTCATGCCGCCGCCGAACAGGTCGAACTCCAGGTAGGCGCGCGCCTTGTGGCCCTGCACCTCGCCGTCGCTGGCGAACCAGAAGCGCGAGAACTGCGCGTGGGTGTCGAGGTCGGTGCGCGACTCGTCCGCGCCGCCCACCGGGATCGCGCTGGGCAGGTAGAACATGCGGCCGGCGCTGCCGTCGGCGATCTCGCCGGCGTTGGTGCTGGTCGCCATCGCATCGACCTTGATGAAGCCGCCGAAGCTGAAGCGCGTGTCCGGATTGCCGGACGCGAGGATCGGCGTCGACTGGAGCTTCGGCTTGCCGTCGGCCTGCGCCACCTGCACCGCATCGAGCTTCGCCTGCGCCTGTTCGATCGAACCCTGCTGCTGCGCCAGCGTGTCCTGCTGCCGCTGCTGCGCGCCCAGCAGCGCCTGCACCTGCGCTTCTAGCTGGACGATGCGGGCTTCCAGCTCTTTCTCTTTCGCGGTCTGCGCGAAGGCCATGCCGGGCAGCAGCAGCGCCGCCACGATCGCAAGCGCCAGCGGCCTGCGGAGATTGCGTGCGTCCATCGTTCCCCTCCCAGAGATCAGTGCACCGGCCGAGCGTGCGGCGGCCGGCGGCGCGCGCCTATTCGCCATTGGTCGAAGTTGGCGCCGCATTCGACCAAGGTCTAAGCCGCTTGCTGCGTCGCAACAGCGCGGATGCGGCACACTTGGAACGGGCGGTGCGGCCGCGACGAACCAGGGAGAAAACAAGATGAGCGATGTCTATCCGGTCGAACCCGGCTTCGCGGCGCAGGCGAACATCGACCGCGCCGCATACGAGCGCGCGTACGCGCAGGCACTGAACGCTCCCGACGCCTTCTGGGGCGACATGGCGAAGCGCCTCGACTGGTACAAGGCGCCGACCGTCATCAAGGACGTCAGCTACGACCTCGAGGATTTCCGCATCCGCTGGTTCGCCGACGGCGAGCTCAACGCCAGCGTCAACTGCCTCGACCGGCACCTGGACCGGCACGGCGACAAGGTCGCGCTGATCTTCGAGCCGGACAGCCCGGACGCGCCGGCGCAGAAGCTCACCTATCGCGAGCTGCATGCGCGCGTGTGCAAGCTCGCCAACGCGTTGCGCAGCCTCGGCGTCGGCAAGGGCGACCGCGTCACCATCTACCTGCCGATGATCCCGGAAGCGGCCGTCGCGATGCTGGCCTGCGCGCGCATCGGCGCGATCCACATGGTGGTGTTCGGCGGCTTCGCGCCCAACTCCATCGCCGATCGTGTCTCCGACTGCGCCAGCAAGCTCATCATCACCGCCGACGAGGGCCTGCGCGGCGGCAAGAAGGTGCCGCTGAAGGCGAACGTGGACGCCGCGCTCAAGCTGCCCGGCACCAACTCCGTGGAAACCGTGCTGGTGGTGCGCCACACCGGCGGCGCCATCGACATGCAGATGCCGCGCGACCGCTGGTTCGATGCGGTGGTGGACGACCAGCCCGCCACCTGCGAGCCGGAGCGCATGAACGCGGAAGACCCGCTGTTCATCCTCTACACCTCCGGCAGCACCGGCAAGCCGAAGGGCGTGCTGCACACCACCGGCGGCTACCTGTTGTGGGCGGCCTACACCCACGACGTCACCTTCGACCTGAAGCCGGACGACGTGTTCTGGTGCACCGCCGACGTGGGCTGGGTGACCGGCCACAGCTACATCGTCTACGGCCCGCTGGCGAACGGCTGCACCGAGGTGATGTTCGAGGGCGTGCCGAACTACCCGACCTTCTCGCGCTTCTGGGAAGTCATCGACAAGCACGGGGTCACCATCTTCTACACCGCGCCGACCGCGATCCGCGCGCTGATGCGCGAAGGCGTGGAGCCGGTGAAGAAGACTTCGCGCAAGTCGCTGCGCATCCTGGGCAGCGTGGGCGAGCCGATCAATCCGGAAGCCTGGCGCTGGTACTACGAGAACGTCGGCGATTCGCGCTGCCCGGTGGTCGATACGTGGTGGCAGACCGAAACCGGCGGCATGCTGATCACCCCGATCCCCGGCGCCACCGACCTCAAGCCCGGCTCCGCGACCAAGCCGCTGCCGGGCGTGCAACCGGCGCTGGTCGATGCCAACGGCGCGCTGCTGGACGGCGTGGCCGAGGGCAACCTCGTCCTGCTGGATTCCTGGCCGGGCCAGATGCGCACGGTCTACGGCGACCACCAGCGCTTCATCGACACCTACTTCAAGACCTATCCCGGCATGTACTTCACCGGCGACGGCTGCCGCCGCGACGAGGACGGCTACTACTGGATCACCGGCCGCGTCGACGACGTCATCAACGTCTCCGGCCACCGCATCGGCACCGCCGAAGTGGAAAGCGCGCTGGTGGCGCACCCGAAGGTGGCCGAAGCGGCGGTGGTCGGCTTCCCGCACGACATCAAGGGCCAGGGCATCTACGCCTACGTGACCTTGGTGGCCGGCGAAACCGAAAGCGACGCGCTGCGCAACGAACTGGTCGCCTGGGTGCGCCGCGAGATCGGTCCCATCGCCACCCCCGACTTCCTGCAATGGGCGCCGGGCCTGCCCAAGACCCGCAGCGGCAAGATCATGCGCCGCATCCTGCGCAAGATCGCCGAGGACGCGCCGGACCAGCTCGGCGACACCACCACGCTGGCCGATCCCTCGGTGGTGGATTCGCTGGTGCAGAACCGGCGGCAGGGGTAGGCGCATTACTTGGCTCGTCATTCCCGCGAAAGCGGGAATCCATGGACTTTCGCTTCTGCCGGTTTGCGATACGTTCGGAACAAGAACCACGTCCTTGGATTCCCGCTTTCGCGGGAATGACGAGTAACGATGTCCACCATCCTCATCGCCGACGACCACCCCCTGTTCCGCGAGGCGCTGCGCGGCGTGGCCCTGCGCCTGCTGCCCGACGCGCGGATCCGCGAGGCCGAGAGCGCCAACGCGCTGTACGCGCTGGTGGACGCCGAGCCCGACGCCGACCTGCTGCTGCTCGACCTCAACATGCCCGGCGTGCAGGGCTATTCCGCGCTGGTGCACCTGCGCGCCGCGCATCCGCAGCTGCCGGTGGTGATGGTGTCCGCGCGCGAGGAGCCGGAGATCATGCGCCGCGCGTTGGATCACGGCGCGATGGGCTTCATCCCGAAATCCTCAGACGCCGCCACCCTCGCCGCCGCGCTGCGGCAGGTGCTCGATGGCGAACGCTGGATTCCCGAGGCCGCGCTCGGCGCCAGCCCGATGGCCGACGAGGAGCGCGCGATCGCCGCGCGCATCCGCGAACTCACCCCGCAGCAGTTCCGCGTGCTGCAGATGCTCGGCGCCGGCCTGCTCAACAAGCAGATCGGCTACGAGCTGGGTGTGTCCGAGGCCACCATCAAGGCGCACATGAGCGCGATCCTGCGCAAGCTGGGCGCGTCCAACCGCACCCAGGCGATCCTGCTGGCCGGGCGATTGCTGGTCGATCCGGGCAGCGCGGTGGCGCCGGGCGAGGACGAGCCGGGCTGAGCGTGCGCGGCTTCATTCGTTGATGCCGGGTGCCATCGCGGCGCGCGAAGTCAAGTGAAATCGCCACTGGCGTTGCGCCCGCCGCAGCGCCTGAATAACCGCATCGGCCGCGCGTGATCCGGCCGAACGGTTTGGGCGACAGGGACGTTGCCCATCTTCGCCCGCATGGAACGGCTGTTTGCGCACCTCGGCCCGAAGCCGGGTCGGCTTCAATCGGCGGAGCGCGGGCGCCGCGCTTCTCCGGGCTTTCCCGGCAGCGGCTTCAGCAGCGTCATCCTGTGCCCGGCGTCCTTGTGCAGGACGCCGTCGCGGATCAGCGCGCCGATGACCTTGTGCACGGTTTCCCGGCTGGCGCCGATGCGGTCGGCGATTTCCTGCTGGGTCAGTTCGGTGGGAATGCGCGCCACGTTGCCGTCCGCGATCGCATGCGCTTCGAGCAGCGCGACCACGCGGTCGCGCACGGTGTCCAGCGCGATGCTGCGTGCCATGCGCGTGCTGTGCCTGGCCCGCGCCGCCGCCATCGCGAGCACGTGCTCGGCGAACTCCGGCTGCGCGCGCATCAGCGCCCGCGCGGCGCCGTTGTCCAGCACCAGGCACCGGGCGTCGGTCATCGCCCGCACGGACGCGGTGCGGGCGCCGCCGTCCAGCGACAGTTCGCCCAGCAGCTCGCCCGGCTCCAGCACGTTGTAGATCACTTCCCGCCCGTCGCTGGCGGTGGCGTAGACCTTCAGCCGGCCCGACAGCAGCAGGTAGAGGCCGTCCGAGGCGTCGCCTTCGTGGAACAGCACCTCGTCGGCGGCATAGCGCTGCGCCTGGCCTCGCCTGGAGATCAGGGTCCGCAGTGTCGGCGGCAGTCGCATTGGCAGGTCGAGCATCGGTCCAGTCCCTGGAGCCCCGCGCGCAGCATAGTCGAGCGCCGGAGGAACTCAACGATGCCGCGGGACGGCAGGCCGGTTCATTCTGCGCCCGCCGCCGCGGGGAAACCGTGCTGCGCGGCCAGGAACGCGCGCAGCGACGCCGGCTTCACGGGCTTGGTCAGCACCCGGTAGCCGCGTTCGCGCGCGGCCTGCTTCAGCGCGGCGCTGCCGTCGGCGGTGAGCAGCGCGCCGGGCACGTCGCCGCAGGCGGCGCGCAGGGCGTCCAGCGCGTCCAGGCCGTCGAGGCGGTCGTGCAGGTGGTAGTCCACCAGCAGCACGCCGGGCCGCCGCGCCGCCAGCGCGAGCGCGGCGTCGACGGTGCCCGCGCACAGCGCCTCGACGTTCCAGCGCTCCAGCAGCGCGCGCATGCCGGCGAGGATGTCCGGATCGTTGTCCAGGCAGAGCACGCGCAGGCCGTCGAGGCCGGACTCCGATGCCGCCGCGATGGCCGCAACGGGCGCAGGCAGCGCCGCGGCTTCGCCGCACGGGACGGCGATCGAGAACATCGAGCCGCGCCCGATCTCCGAGCGCGCGTCCAGCGCATGCCCGAGCAGGCGCGCGATGCGCTGGCAGATCGACAGGCCCAGGCCCATGCCGCGACCGTCCCAGTCGAACGGCTGCTCGTAGCGGTGGAACTCATCGTAGATCTGGCGCATGTGGTGGGCGGGGATGCCGGGGCCGGTGTCCCAGACCTGCAACGCGACCTGCGCGCCGCGCCGGCGCGCGGCCAGCACCACCCGCCCGCGCGGGGTGTAGCGCAGCGCGTTGGCGAGGAAGTTCTGCAGCACCCGGCGCAGCAGGCGCGGGTCGCTGCGCACCGCCAGCGGCGGCGCGTGCACGCGGATGTCGATGCCGCGCGCCGCCGCCATCGGCGCGGCCTGCGCGGCGAGTTCGCGCAGCAGCTGGCCGGCATCCAGATCGCGAATCGTCGGCGTCAGCGCGCCGGCGTCGAGCCGCGACACGTCGAGCAGGCCGTCCAGCAGTTCCTCGGCGGCGCGCAGCGAAGCGTCCACGCGTTCGGCCAGATGCCGCTGCTGCGCGGCGTCGCCGGTTTCGCGCAGCGCGGAGGCGAACAGCCGCGCCGCGTTCAGCGGCTGCAGCACGTCGTGGCTGATCGCGGTGAGGAAGCGCGCGCGGGTTTCCTGCGCGGCCTCGGCCTCGCGGGTGCGCTCGGTCACGCGCTGCTCCAGCGTCTCGTTGATCTCGCGCAGCTCGCGCTGGGCGCGCACGTGCTCGGTCACGTCGCTGTAGCTGGTGGCGTAGCCGCCGCCCGGCAGCGCCTGCCCGCGCAGCTCGATCACCTTGCCGTCGGCGCGCACGCGCACCGCCACGTGCGGCGAGCCGGCGCGCATGTAGGCCAGGCGTTTTTCGATCTGCGCGTCGATGTCGCCTTCGCCGAGTTCGCCGAGTTCGCCGCGCTCGATGTTGTAGCGGATCATGTCGGCGATGGGTCGGCCGACGTAGAGCATCCCGTCGGGATAGTCGAACAGCCGCTGGTAGCTGCGGTTCCACGCCACCAGCCGCATGTCGCGGCCGACCACGCTGACGCCTTGGTCGATGTTCTCCAGCGTGTTGGAGAGGATCTCGCGGTTGAAGCGCAGCTCCTGTCCGGCCTCGTCGAGCACCGCGACGACTTCCGCCACCTCCATGCCGGAGCCGTGCAGCGCGCTGGTCAGCACCAGCCGCGCCGAGGCCGCGCCCAGCGCGGCGGCGAGCAGGCGCTCGGTGAACTGGATCCACTGGCGGTCGGCCTGCGCGGCCGGCGCCAGCTCGCGTTGCAGCGCCTGCGCCTGCTCGGCGAAGGCGCGCTGCGCGGTGCGTTCGCCGACGATGCGCCCGGCCAGCGACAGCAGCTCGCCGACCCGCACGCTGCCCAGCCATTCGCCGCTGCCCAGGGTGCGGCGCTTGGCGTAGGGATCGAGGAAGGGCGCGGCGCGCAGGCGCTCGTCCAGGCTCGGCCGCCAGCGCATCGACACCAGCAGCAGCGCTGCCACGTTGGCGAGCAGCGAGCAGACCGTGCCGTGGGTCAGCGGGTCCCAGCCGGACAATCCGAACAGTTGCTGTGGACGCAGCCAGGCGATGCCGAACGGGCCGGCGTCCAGCCAGCCCGGATCGAGCCAGCCGGAGCGGGTCAGCGCCGGCAGCAGCAGGGTGTAGGCCCACACCGCGAAGCCCAGCAGCAGCGCGCTCTCCGCGCCGCGCCGGCTGGCCCCGCGCCAGTACAGCCCGCCGATCAGCGGCGGCGCGAACTGCGCCATCGCCGCGAACGCCATCAGCCCGTAGGCGGCCAGCTCGGTGTCGCTGGCGCTGGCGCGGTAATAGCCCCAGGCCAGCGCCGCCAGCAGCACGATGGCGGCGCGGCGGATCCACAGCACGGTGGAGGCGACGTTGGCGCCGGCCAGCCCGCGGCGCAGCAGCAGCGGCATCGCCAGGTCGTTGCTGACCATCGTCGCCAGCGCCACGCTGGCCACGATCACCATGCCGGTGGCGGCGGAGAAGCCGCCGACGTAGGCCAGCAGCGCCAGCGCGCTGTGACCGTCGGATTGCGGCAGCGCCAGCACGAAGCTGTCCGCCGGCACCGCGCCGTCGCTGCCGAAGCGGGCCACGCCAGCCACCGCGATGGGCAGCACCATCACGCTGATCGCGACCAGATACGCGCCGAACAGCCAGCGCGCGCGGCGGATGTCGGCCACGTCCGCACATTCCACCACCGCCACGTGGAACTGGCGCGGCAGGCAGACGATGGCGGCGAACGCCAGCAGCGTCTGCGCGACGAAACCGACCGGCGGCGCGTTGTCCACCAGCGCGCGGGTCGCGTCGGCCAGCGGGATCGCGCGCGCGTCCAGCCAGCCCACCGCGAACACGCCGATGGCGACCAGCGCCACCAGCTTGACCAGCGACTCCAGCGCCACCGCCAGCATCAGGCCGGGGCGGTGCTCGGTGGCGTCGACCTGGCGCGTGCCGAACAGGATCGCGAACAGCGCCATCAGCGCCGCCACGTACAGCGCCGGGTCGCCCCACGCCGGCGACTGCGCGCCGCGCCCGCCGAGCACGTCCAGGCTGATCGCCACCGCCTTGAACTGCAGCGCGAGGTAGGGCACCGCCGCGATCAGCGCGATGATCGCCACCAGTGCGGCCATCTGCTGCGAGCGGCCGTAGCGCGCGCCGAGGAAGTCGGCGATCGACACCGTGCTCTGCGACTGCGCGATCAGCGCCAGCCGCTCCAGGATGCGCCAGCCGAACAGCAGGAACAGCAGCGGCCCGAGGTAGATCGGCAGGTAGCCCAGGCCCTGCCGCGCGGCGGTGCCGACCGCGCCGTAGAACGTCCACGACGAGCAATAGACCGCCAGCGCCAGGCTGTAGACCAGCGGGCGCAGGCGGCGGCTCTGCGGATACAGCGGATGGCGGTCGCCGAGCCAGGCCACGCCGAACAGCAGCGCGGCATAGCCCACCGATACCAGCAGCAGCGCCCAGCCCGGCAGCATGCCCGCGCCCCGCCGTCAGGCCGCGTCCAGCGGGTGGAAGCGCGCGTGAATGCGGCGCCAGTCGTCGAAACAGCGCTCGGCCGCCGCCACGCACTGCGGGTCGAACTGGCCGCCGCTGTTGTCGCGCAGGTAGGCCATGCCCTCGTCCAGCGTCCAGGCGCGCTTGTACGGCCGCGGATTGGTCAGCGCGTCGAACACGTCGGCCACCGCCACGATCCGGCCGGCCAGCGGGATCGCCTCGCCGGCCAGGCCGCGCGGATAGCCGCCGCCATCCCAGCGTTCGTGGTGGCAGGCGATGACGTCGTGCAGCAGCCCGGCATAGTGTTCGTTGGCGAGGCCGAACTCGCGCATCATCGTCCCGATCATCTCGCTGCCCTTCTGCACGTGCGATTTGGCGATTTCGTATTCGTCCGCGTCCAGCTTCCCGGGCTTTTGCAGGATGTGATCCGGGATCGCGATCTTGCCGATGTCGTGCAGGCCGGCGAACTGGAACAGGAACTCGACGTCCTCGTCGCTGTGGCCCAGGCGCTCCGGCAGCGCCATCGCGATCGAGCGGGTGTAGTGGGCGACGCGGTCGAGGTGGCCGGCGGTTTCCTCGTCGCGATGGCGGCCCAGCTCGCGCGCCAGCGCCATCGCGCTGCGCAGCGCGCGGGTGGCGGACAGCGCGTGCGACACCAGCGACGAGATCAGCCCGGCGTAGCTGTCGAGCCGCAGGGTGACGTCGTTGCGGAAATGGCCGGGCTGGCGCGAATCGAAGAACAGGAAGCCCAGCAGTTCGCCCTGCGCGTACAGCGGGCAGGTGTAGCTGGAGCGGTAGCCGGCCGCCAGGATCCGCCGGGTATGTTCGCTGGGCGAACCGGCCAGCGAGGCCAGGTCGTCGATGATCCGGCTGCGGCCGTCCTCGTGCAGACGCCGCAGCGACGGCACCTCCGCCAGCGGCACCTGGTAGCGCTCCAGCGGCGATTGCCCGTCGGAACTGTGGACGAAGGTGCTGAGCTGGCCGCTGTCGGCGTGGTACAGCGCGATGCCGATGCGGCCGATGTCGCCGACATGGCCCCGGATCTGCGCGTGGATGTCCGCGATCTTCCTGCCCAGCGTGTCGTCCTGCATCATCCGTCCTCCCCGGAACGGCCGCGGTGCGGCGATGGTCAGAAACCGTAGCGCAGGAAGCCGCCGTCCACCGCGATGCACTCGCCGGTGACGTAGCCCGACGCCGGCAGGCACAGGAAGGCGACCGCGGCGGCCACTTCCTCCGGCTCGCCGATGCGGCCCATCGGCGTGCGCAGCAGCACTTCGTCGAGGTAGTCGGGATCAGCCAGCTTGCCGCTGGTGCGCCGCGTGCGGATGTACCACGGCGCCACCGCATTGACGCGGATGCCGTCTTCGGCCCATTCCACCGCCAGGTTGCGGGTCATCTGGTGCAGCGCCGCCTTGCTCATGCCATAGGGCGCGCCGCTGCGCACGTGGGTGATGCCGGAGACGCTGCCGACGTTGACGATGCTGGAGGCCGCGTGCTTCGACAGCAGCGGATGCGCCAGCCGGCACAGCTCGAAGGCGGAGAACAGGTTGGTCTCGAAGATGCCGCGCCACTGGTCCTCGCCGTAGTCCAGCGCGGGGCGCGTCACGTTGCCGCCGGCGTTGTTGACCAGGAGGTGCAGCCCGCCCTGGTCCTTGGCCCAGTCGAGGATCTCGGCGCGCTGCTCATCGTCGGTGACGTCGGCCGGCAGCGCCAGCACCGGGTCTTCCGGGCCGGGGAACTCGTCCTCCAGCTCGGCGCGCGCGGCCTCCAGCAGTTCGGCGTCGCGCGCCACCATCAGCACCTGCGCGCCGAAGCCGAGCAGCTCGCGGCAGATCGCCAGACCAATCCCGGCGCTGGCGCCGGTGACCAGCGCGCGTTGTCCCGACAGGTTCCAGCGGGGCGAATGCATCGGCGACTCTCCATCCGGACGACCGGCGTAGGATAGGGCACGGCCCGCATCGGAGACCGCCATGCGCCGGAAAACCCCGCTGCTTTCCCTCGCCGCAAGCCTGTGCCTGCTCGTCGCGTGCAGCGCGCCGTCGCCGCCGGATCCGGAGCAGCCGCCGAAACCGAAGGCGGCGGCATCCACCGTCGCCGCCACCGCCAATGCCTACAAGAACGCGGCGCGCGACGCGGTGGATGCGACCCGGACGCAGGCCGCCGAACAGGCGCGCGCGGCGAACGAGGCCGCGCGATAGGAAGATGTGCGCGGCGCGAACGCCGCCGCTACGGACTCAGCGCGGCTCGCAGAAGCAGTACGCCAGCGCCTTGGTCCGCCCGCGGCCGCGCCCGTCCAGCGCGTCCTGCACGAAGCGCAGCGGCGCGTCCTGCGCCAGCGCGTGCGCGCGGCTGGCCAGCAGCAGTTCGCCTACGCCGGTATGCAGCAGGCCGAGGCCGGCGCGGCTGCGCATCAGCCCGGCCAGCAGCTGTGACAGCGGCACCGCGCTGTCTTCGAGGTAGCGGGTCTGCCACTGCTCGGGCTTGCCCAGCTTGGCGCGTGCGGCGGCATCGGCTACCGCGTCCTTCAGACCGCCGAACGCATCGACCAGCCCGCGCTCCTTCGCCTGCGCGCCGCTCCACACGCGGCCCTGCGCCACCGCGTCGATCTGCTCCACGGTCTTGCCGCGCGCCTGCGCTACCTTGCCGGTGAAGTCGCGGTAGCCCTTGTCGATCATCGCCTGCACGGTGGCCGCCACGCCCGGGTCGAGCGGGCGGGTGACGTCGAACGCGCCGGCATACCTGGTGGTGGCGACGCCGTCGGTGCGCACGCCCAGCTTGCCGAGGGTTCGGTCGATAGTGGGGATCAGGCCGTAGATGCCGATCGACCCGGTGATGGTGGACGGATCGGCGTAGATGCGGTCGGCGTTCATGCTGATCCAGTAGCCGCCGGACGCGGCCACGTCGCCCATCGACACCACCACCGGCTTGCCGGCGGCCTTCAGCGCGGCGACCTCGCGGCGGATCTGCTCGGAGGCGAACACTTCGCCGCCCGGCGAGTTGACCCGCAGCACCACCGCCTTCACGTCGTCGTCGCCGCGCGCCTGGCGCAGCAGGGCGGAGGTGGATTCGCCGCCGATCCGGCCGGGCGCGGCGGTGCCGCCGGCGATCTCGCCCTCGGCCACCACCACCGCGACCTGCGGGCGGATGTCGGCCTGCGGCAGCGCACCGTCGAGGTGCTGCAGATAGGTGTCCAGCGCGACCTGGCGGAAGCCGCCCTCGGCGTTGTCGTCGGCCACGCCGCGCTCGGCCAGCAGGTTGTCCACGTCCTCGCGGGTCTTCAGGCCGGTGACCAGCTTCTGCCGCAGCGCGAGCTGGGCCATGTCGCCGCGGGCGGTGGCCACCTGCTCCGGCAGCGTGTTGGCGTCGTTCTCCAGCGCGGCCGGGTCGAGGCCGCGCGCCTTGCCGACGTCGGCCAGCATGCGCTTCCACAGGTCGCCCATCCAGAACAGGTCGGCCTCCTTCGAGGCGGGCGAGGCGGCGTCGAGGATGTAGGGCTCGGCGGCCGACTTGTACTGGCCGACCTTGAACAGGTGCATGTCGATGCCGAGCTTGTCCTGCAGCGCCTCGCGGTAGTACTGCCGGTACGAGGCCAGGCCGTCCAGGCTCACGCCGCCCGGCGACATCGGATCGAGGTAGATCTCGCTGGCCTGCGCGGCCAGCAGATACTGGCCCTGCTCGTAGCTGTCGCCGTAGGCCACCACCTGCTTGCCCGCCGCGCGCACCGCGGCCAGCGCCGCCGCCACGTCGCGCAGCGAGGCGAAGCCGCTGGGCTGCAGGTCGTCGAGGTACAGCGCCACGCGTTCGATGCGCTTGTCGGTGCGGGCCGCTTCCAGCGCGCGCAGGGCGTCGCGCAGGCGGACCTCGCGGCAGTCGCGGCTGTCGGTGGCGCGCGCCAGGTTGCGGCTGAAGGCGTCGCAGCTGTATTGCTCCACCAGCCGGCCTTCGGGCGCGAACACCAGGGTCGAGCGCTGCTCCAGCGGCGCCAGCTTGCCGCCGCCGAACATCGCCACCAGCACGATCACCAGCACCAGCAGGAACAGCAGGTTGAACACCAGCCGGCGGGTGAAGTTGATCGCGTCCCAGGTGCCGACCACCAGGCGGGCGATGGGGCCGCGACGGCGCGGTTCGTTCATGGAGGGCTCCGGTGGAACGGATGGAACGGGGAAGGGGATTCGTCGTCTCCCCGAAAACGGGAAGGGCGGCAAGTTCGAAGATGGATGCTAACGGGCCGGCGTCAAGGCTTCATGCGCAATCGGTCACGGTGACGGATGGCGACGGAGCGGGCGCCGGCATCGGCAGGCGCGTGCTGCTGTGCAGGAAGCGCCGGCACAGCAGCACCGCCGCCACGGTCAGCCCGGCGGTCAGGCCCAGCCACATCCCCGGCGCGCCCCAGCCCAAGCCGAGGCCCAGCCCGGCGCCGACCGGCATGCCGATGCCCCAGTACGCCAGCGCCGCCAGCCACATCGGCGCGCGGGTGTCCTTCAGCCCGCGCAGCGCGCCGGCGGAGACCACCTGGATGCCGTCCGGGAACTGGAACAGCGCCGCGTACAGCAGCAGGCTTCCGGCCAGCGCGATCACCGCCGCGTCGGCGCTGTACAGCCCGGCGATGGCGTGATGGCCGAACAGCATCACCAGCGCCGACAGCGCCTGCGTGCCCAGCGCCAGCGCGAAGCCGGCGAACGCCGCGCGGCGCAGCCCGGCGCGGTCGCCGCGGCCCAGCGCGTGGCCGACCCGCACGGTGGTCGCCTCGGCCACGCCGAACGGCACCATGAAGCACATCGAGGCCACGTTCAGCGCGATCTGGTGCGAAGCCACCGGCACGTCGCCCAGCCGCCCGATCAGCAGCGCGGTGGCGACGAACAGCCCGCCCTCCATCGTCACCGTCACCCCGATCGGCAGCCCGGTGCGCAGCAGGTCGAGGATCACCGCCGGCTTCGGCCGCTCGAAGCGCGCGAACAGGTGCAGATCGGTGAAGCGTTTCGCCCGCCACAGGTACAGCGCGAAGGCCAGCGCCTGCAGCCAGAACATCGCCGCCGAGGCGTAGCCCACGCCGGCCGCGCCCAGTTCGGGGAAGCCGAGCAGGCCGTTGGTCATCACGTAGCCGGCCGGCGCCAGCAGCAACAGGCCGCCGAAGCCCAGCAGCATGGTCGGCATCGACCAGTGCAGGCCGTCGCTGAGGTAGCGCATGCATAGGTACAGGGTGAAGCCGGGAATGCCCCAGCGGATCGCGTGGATGAAGGCGGTGGCGCCCGGAACGATGTCCGGCGCGATGCCCATCGGCCCCAGCGCCAGCGGGAACAGCGACATCAGCGCGAACAGCAGCACGCCCAGCGCCGCCGCCAGCCACAGCGCCTGCCGGAACAGCGGCGCGATCTCGTCGCGGCGGCCCGCGCCGTCCAGCTGCGACACCGACGGCGGCAGCGCCATCAGCGTGCCCATCGGCATCATCATCGGCAGCCAGAACAGCGCCGCGCCCACCGCCACCGAGGCCAGCGTGACGGTGCCGTGGTGGCCGGCGACCACGGTGTCGATGAAGCCGACCAGCCCGTGCGAAAGGTGCCCGGCCGCCAACGGCGCGGCCAGGCGCGCGCTGTGGCGCACTTCGTCGAGGAAGCGGGGCGGGGCGGATGGAATGGCCGGCATGCAGGTAGTTCTCGCCATGCCCGCTTTGGCCAGACATTCGTCTGTCAGCAGCGGCGCGGGAATGACGAAATTGGAAGAGGGATGACGATTCGCACGCTGGCGTCAGCGCGCGCGGGCTGCCATCTTACCCGGCGCCAGGAGGATGCCGATGAACGACGCCACCGACAGTTCGACCGTTCCCGCCTCGCAGGGCGCCTGCCGCAACTGCGGCACGCCGTTGCTGGGCGAGCACTGCTACGCCTGCGGCCAGCCGGTGAAAGGGCTGATGCGGCCGCTGGGCAATCTGTTCGGCGACATCCTGGACAGTGTGTTCGATCTCGACCTCCGCGTGTTCCGCACCATCGGTCCGCTGTTCGCCAAGCCGGGCTTCCTGAGCCGCGAATATTTCGCCGGCCGCCAGATCCGCTACGTCACCCCGTTCCGGCTGTTCTTCCTGCTGGCCGTAGTCACGTTCTTCGTGGCCCAGCTCACCACCGACGGGCCGAACTTCAACATCGGCGGCGAAGCGGACGGCATCGCCGCCGCTACCACCGTGTCCGAAGTGGAGAAACGCCGCGACGCCGCGCTGGCCGAACTGGCCGAGGGCAAGCAGAAGATGGTCGGCACGCCCGCCGCCACCGGCATCATCGGCATGGAAGCCGGCGAACAGGCGGTGCGCGAGGAAGCCGACAGGCGCATCAAGCAGCTGCAGGGCGCGCAGGCCAAGGGCGAGCCGCCGCCGGCGCCCGACAAGGGCGGCAACCACGGCCTCAACTTCAAGGTCAACGGCAAGTTTTGGGACGCCGAGACGAACCCGGTCGACACCTGGCTGCCCGCGTTCGGCGACCGCTGGTTCAACAAGCAGCTGGAACGCAGCAACGAGAACATCCAGCGCCTCCAGAACGACAAATCCGCGTTCAAGGACGCAGTGCTGAGCGCGGTGCCGTCCACCCTGTTCGTGCTGGTGCCGATCTTCGCGCTGATGCTGAAGCTGGCCTACCTGTTCAAGCGCCGGCTGTACATGGAGCACCTGGTCATCGCCCTGCACAGCCACGCCTTCCTGTGCCTGGACCTGCTGTTGCTGCTGCTGGTGCTCGCCTTGCAGAGCGCGGTGGCCCCGGAAGCAGGCGTGCTGCACGGGCTGCTCGGCTTGATCGAGAAGGCGCTGCTGGTGTGGATGCCGGTGTACCTGCTGCTGATGCAGAAGCGGGTGTACGGGCAGGGCTGGCCGATGACGCTGCTGAAGTACTTTGTGCTGGGCACCTGCTACACGGTGCTGCTGAGCTTCGCGATCGTCGCCAGCATGGCGATCGGCCTGGTGGCGATGTGAGCGCGAGCGGCGAGGTGATCTACGAGGTCAACCTCGACATCGATGCCGGCATCGAGACGGACTATCGCGCCTGGCTGCGCGACCACGTGGCGCGGATGCTGGCCCTGCCGGGCTTCGTCGATGCGCGCATGACCGAAGTGCTGGATCCCGCGCCCGCGCCGGGCCGCGTCGTCTTCTGCGTGCACTACCGCCTGCACGACGAGGCGGCGTTGCGGGACTATTTCGACCACCACGCCGCCGGCATGCGCGGCGACGGCATGGCGCGCTTCGGCGACCAATTCCGCGCCAGCCGGCGGGTGCTGCGGGTCGCCTGAAACGCGACGGGGGCGCCTGAGCGCCCCCGCCGGACAGTGCGGAACCGGAATTACAGGTCGAAACCGAAGCCCGCGCCGGCGCTGGATTCGCCGCTGCCGAAGCTGGCGCCGACCGAGAACGAACCGCGATCGCCGATCCGCTTGCCGTAGCCGATCGACACCGCGCCCTGCCCGCCCTGCGCGCCCACGCCGATCGCCATCCGCCCGCGCGGGCTGTTGCCGATCGCCGCGTTCACCGCCATCTGCGTCATCGCGCTGCCCATCGCGCCGATCCGGTCGATGCGGCGGTCGGTCTGGGCGAAACGGCGGTCGGTCTGCTGCTGGAACTGGGTGAAGCTGTCGTTCCACGCGGCGAACTTCTGGTCGGTGTAGGCGTTGGCCGAGGCCAGCGTCGCGGCGGACTGCGTGTCGGTGTAGGACTTCGAGGCGGTCAGGGTGGCGGCATCGCCGGTGTTGGCGTAGCTCTGCGCCGATGCCAGCGTGGCCGCGTCGCCGGCGTCCGCATGCGCGTTGGCGGTGCCGACCGCGTTGTTGGCAGCGGTCAGCGCGGTATCGGCCGTGGCTTGCGCGGTCGCTGCGTTGGTCAGTGCGGTATCGGCGGTGGCCTGGGCGGTCGCTGCGTTGGTCAGCGCAGTATCGGCGGTGGCCTGCGCCGCGTCCGCCGCGGCTTGGGCGCCGGTTGCCACGCCCAGTGCCGTGTCGGCGGTGGTCTGCGCGGTTGCGGCGGCGGTTGCGGCGCCACTAGCTGTCGCCTGTGCGGTACCGGCGGCTGTCAGTGCGGCATCGGCGGTGGTTTGCGCGGCGGCGGCGTTGGCATTCGCACCAGCCACCGCGGTGTCCAACTGGCCCTTGTTGACCGCATCGGTGGCGGTCACGCCGTTGGCGACGTGGGTGACGACGTTGTCGCCCATGTTCACGACGGTGTTGTTGACGATGGTGAAGCCGGCGCCGCCGCCGCCCACGGTCAGGGCATTGAAGGTCGGCGTGCCGCTGAAGCCGTAGCTGATGGTGTTGCCGCTGCGGCTTACGGTGAGGTTGCCGTTCGAATCGTCGGCTTCGAACTCCACGGTGTCGCCGCTGCCGATGGTGCTGCTGGTCGCGCCGCCGTCGACGCTGATCGAGAAGCCGCTGTAGCTGGCGATGCCGCCGATGGCCGCATTCAATTGGCCCAGGTTGATGGCGTCGGTGGCCGACGTGCCGGCGGCGACGTTCACGATCCGGCGTTCGCTGCCCGCGGCACCCACGGACACGGTGTTGGCGACGTTGGCGACCGAGTTGTAGCCCAAGGCAACCGCATTGGTGGCCGTGGCCTGTGCGCCATTGCCCAGCGCGGTGGCACCCAGCGCGGTGGCGTTAGCGGCACTGTAGGTAGCATTGGAGCCGCCGATGGCGACCGAATAGTTGCCGGTGGCCGTGGCGCCGTTGCCGCCTGCCTGGCCATCTGCGGTGCCCGCAGCGCCGCCGCCCAGCGCGGTGCTGGCAATGCCGCTGGCAATGGCACCGTTGCCGCCCGCGCCGCCATTGGCCTGCGAACTGGACGTCTTGCCGCTGCCGCCGCTGCCGATCGCGGTTGCGCCGGAAGCGGATGCAAGTGCGCCATTGCCGCCGGCGCCTGCGCCACCCGTGCCGGTGCCGGAATTGCCGCCGCCGCCGCCGCCGCCGCCGAACGCCATTGCGCCGCTCGCGCTGGCCTTCGCCCCGCCGCCGCCGCCGCCGCCGCCGTAGGTGCCGGACACGCCGTCCGCGCCCACGCCAATGGCGACGCTGCCGGCCACGGCCGTGCTTCCGCCGCCTCCGCCGCCGCCCTGGATGCTCGGGGAGCCTGGCCCGCCGCCGCCGCCGCTTCCCGCCGCACCTCCGGCGCCGCCCGCTCCTGAAACCTGGTCGGTGCAAAGGCCGGTGCCACTGCCGGGGAAGCCCACCCCAGCCGTGCCTGGATCGCCGACATCGCCACCCGCTCCCCCGGTGACTGTGCAACCTCCGTTGGTGCCTGAGCCGCCGTTGCCGCCGCCACCGATCTGCACGCCGGTGGATTGCGCCCATGCCGGCACGGCGAACAGGAACAGGCTGCCGCTGATGGCCAGCGACAGCAACGAGCGGCGAACCGGAGTGAGGCTGTGATGAGTGACGCGCATGGATGACCCCCTGTTTTGTGATTGAAATCACAGCATGCGGGTGCAGGCGAGTCCGAGGCAAGCCTTCGGTGCAGTGGCGAATTGTCTTGGGTGCAGGTGAGCGCCGTCGCCGCCATGGCGTTCGCTGTGCGCACGGTCATCCGCCGCATTCTTGGCCGCGTCGTCGCGCCGATGTGGGCGCCGCATTCGTCACTTTGCCGATAGGGGCAGGGCGGCGGGCAGCCCGGTGGTCAGCGCTGAAACCGCGTCTGCAACCAGCCTGCTCGTTGCGCGGGCGCCAGCGCCAGCAACTCGCGGCGCAGCGTGGCGCGTGCTTCCGGTGGCGTGGTCTGCGCCAGCCGGGCTAGCGCGTCGATGTCCTCGGGCGTCGCTTCGCGCAGCAGGCGCAGCAGCGGCTCGCGTTCATTGGCATCGACCTGCGCGAACAGCGCGACGACGCGCGGCCAGAATCGGCCCAGCTGCGGCCCCAGATGCCAGCCGCGGTGGGCGTCGAACGGCAGCTGCGCGTAGCGGCTGCGCAGCGCTTCCTGCTGGTCGATGGGCAACGCGTCGAAGCGCGCGGCGGTGGCGCGCAGGGCGGCGCGCTCGGCGTCGGTCAACGCCTGCCATTCGGCCCAGGCACCGCGCTGCGCCGCGCGCGTTTGCGGCGACAGGCGATCCCAAGGTTGCATGCGGCTGGCAATGTCACCGCCTTCCGCGATGAGCGCGGCGGCAGGGGCGTCCACCGGCAGGGCGTCGCTGGCGTCCGCGTGCAGCCAGGCCAGCAGCGGCAATCGAAGGGCCAACTGCAACTCGTATGGCGCGGCCAGCAGGTCGCGGTCGGGATGCAGGGCCGGATCGGCGGCGTCGAAGCGCGCCTTCGGCGCATCGGCCGGCGGCAGCGCTTCGCGCTTCACCTGGTTGCGCCATTCGTCCAGCAGCTCGCGTCCGCGCGGATGCAGGAAGAAGGTCGCGGCCAGCGCCACCGCGCAGGCGGCGACGCCCAGCCACAGCCAGCGCAGGCGGCGGCGATGGCGTGGACCGGCGTCGGTGCCGGGAGCGTGCGCCGGTGACGCGGAGTCGGCGATGGGCATGGCTTCCGGCGGCGCGTCCGGCAATGCGTCCAGCGCGCGCTGCGCGGCGGCGCGCCACGCGCGCCAGACGTCCACGTCCGGCTGGCCGAGCGGGGTGCGCGGTAGGGCGTCGCGGATTCGCTGCTGGTAGGCGTCGATGCCGATGCCCAGCGCGGCCGCCGCGTCGGCGTCTTCCAGTGCGGCCACCAGATGCAGCAGGACGGCGGCCCGCACCGGCGGGGCGAGCCGGGCGACGCCGGGCAGCGGGCCCGGCGTGCCGGCGGCGGTCTGCGCCATCGCCGGGACCGACAACAGCAGGCGCCAGTATTGCCGGGGCCACTGCGCCAGCGGCCATTGGCCGGCATCCGCGGCGAAGACCCGCGCGGCCACCGCCAGCGCGCGCCGCGCGGCGTCGGCATCGCCGGCCTGGACCTGGGCCAGCAGGCGGGCGCGCCGGTCCAGGCCGCGCAGGAACGCGATCACCGCCGCGGGTCGTGGGGATGGGGGGGTATTCGCGGTCATGGCAGGCGGGCAGGCACGCTGCATCTTAATGAGGAAGGTCTGAACCGGTCCGCGCACAGGCCGGGCTTGGGGTGCCAACGGATGCTTGACAGGCCGGAACGCGCAAGCTCCGCAAGCCGCCGTGCGGGCTGCGGCCTTGGCGGTTGTGCACAGCCGTGAAAAAACCGTCACATCCGCCTGTTCCACGCCCGAGGGTTGTCGGCGGGGTACCGGGTTCCACGCTCAACCGATTGATTTCAATGGGGATTGAGAGTGTGGCGGTTTTTTGTCCATCGGGGCCGGAAGTCCATTGGAACGGGACCTGCGCACCCCCTTCCCGGGCGCATGCACAGAGTTATCCACAGCAAGTGTGGATAAGGAGGGTTTCCTTTTGGAAACATGGGCTTGCCGGAATTTCGTGCGCGATTTCTCAACTTTGCGCGGTAGCTGAACGGAGACGGGGTGCTTGATGGTGGCTTGACAGCCGCGTGGACGGCGGCTCCGCGAGCCGGCGGGCGGGTCGCGGGCGAACCGGTTGTGCACAGCCGGGAAGGAACCGCCCCCAACCCTGGTTCCACGATTCCGGGGCGCTATTCCGCTGTCGCGTTCCACGCGCAACCTGTTGATATGCAATGGCTTTGCCGGTGTGGCACTTTTTTGACCATGCGCTTGGGAGCACTGCTGGAATGGCCCTCGCGCACCCGTGCCGGCCACACATGCACAGCGTTATCCACAGGCGGTGTGGATAAGGGCGATTCCCCAGCAACAACAATGCGTTGCGTCATGTTCGTGCGGGATTCGTCAGGTGTGGTGCGCAAGCCGGCCTTGCGGAGTTGCGGCCACCGCTAGACTGGCGCGATGCCGATCCCGCTTCCCGTGCTGCGCGTCGCCCTGCCGGTGCCGCTGCCGCGCCTGTTCGACTACCTGCCGCCGCCCGGCGCGGAGGCCGGCGCGGTGGCGGTCGGGCAGCGCCTGCGGGTGCCGTTCGGGCAGCGCGAGGTCTGCGGCGTCGTGGTCGGGCACGGCGAGGCGGAGCCGGGCGTGGAACTGCGCGCCGCGCTGGAGATTCTGGATGACTGCCCACTGCTGCACGGCGAACTGCTCGCCTCGCTGCGCTGGCTGGCCGGCTACCTGCACGCGCCGCTGGGCGAGGTGCTGGCGACCGCGCTGCCGGCGTCGCTGCGTCGCGGCGAACCGCTGCCGGACATCGCCCGCCACGGCTGGGTATTGAACGAGGCCGGCCGCACCGCGCTGCCGGCGATGCGCGCGGGCAAGCCGAAAGCACTGGCCGCATTGTTGGCGGAAGCGCGCGGCGAAGACTGGCTGGACGATGCCTCGCCGGGCTGGCGCACGCCGCTGCGGGGGCTGCGCGAGCGCGGGCTGGTGGAGCGCGTCGTGCTGGAGGAGAAAGTGGGGTCGGAGTCGCCTTTGCCTCGGAAAGGCGACTCCGACCCCACTTTCTCGCCCAACGCCGAACAGCAGCTCGCCATCGATGCGATCCGCGCGGCCGACGGCTTCGCCCCGTTCCTGCTCGACGGCGTCACCGGCAGCGGCAAGACCGAGGTCTACCTGCAGGCCATCGCCGACTGCCTCGCGCGCGGCAAGCAGGCACTGGTGCTGGTGCCGGAGATCGGCCTGACCCCGCAGGCGCTGGCGCGCTTCCGCGCGCGGCTGGGCGTGCCGGTGCACGCGCTGCATTCCGGTCTGAACGACAACGAGCGTGCGGCGGCCTGGTGGGCGGCGGCCAGCGGGCAGGCGCGGGTGGTGGTGGGCACGCGCTCGGCGATCTTCGTGCCGCTGCTGGAGGCCGGGCTGGTCGTGGTGGACGAGGAACACGACGGCAGCTACAAGCAGTTCGACGGCATCCGCTACCACGCCCGCGATTTCGCCATCGTCCGCGCCCGCGCGCTGGGCGTGCCCATCGTGTTGGGCAGCGCCACACCCTCGCTGGAAACGCTGCACAACGCGCAGGCCGGCCGCTACGCGCATCTGCGCCTGCGCCAGCGCGCGGGCGCCGCGCAGCCACCGCGCGTGCGCGTGCTGGACGTGCGCAAGCGGCCGCTGCAGGCCGGCCTGTCGGAAGACGCGCTGGGTGCGATCAGGAACGCACTGGACACGGGCGGCCAGGTGCTGGTGTTCCGCAACCGCCGCGGCTACGCGCCGGTGCTGCTCTGCCACGACTGCGGCTGGAGCGCGCACTGCCCGCGCTGCAGCACGGAGGACAAGCCCACGCCGATGACCGTGCACGCACACGGCAAGCGCCTGCAATGCCACCACTGCGGCTACCGCAAGCCGTCGCCGCCGGCCTGTCCCGATTGCGCCAGTCTGGCGTTGCAGCCGCAGGGCAACGGCACCGAGCGGATCGAGGAGGAATTGGGCGCGCGCTTCTCCGACGTGCCGGTGCTGCGCATCGACCGCGGCAGCACCGGCCATCGCGACGCGCTGCAAAAGCATTTCGATGCGCTGGGCGCCAAGCCCGGCGTCCTGATCGGTACGCAGATGCTGGCGAAGGGACACGACCTGCCGAACCTCACCTTGGTCGTGGTGGTCGGCATCGACGAAGGCCTGTTCTCCGCCGATTTCCGCAGCGGCGAAAAACTCGCGCAACTATTGGTGCAGGTCGCGGGCCGCGCAGGCCGCGCCGACAAGCCCGGCGAAGTGCTGTTGCAGACCCATCATCCCGAGCATCCGTTGCTGCAGACGCTGGTGGGCGGCGGCTACCACGCCTTCGCCGAAGCGGAACTGGCAATGCGCGAGCTGGCCGGCTTCCCGCCGTTCTCACACCTGGCGCTGCTGCGCGCGGAGGCGAAGCACGCCGATCCGCCGCTGCGCTTCCTGCACGAAGCGAAGGAGGCGCTGCGCGAGTTCCCGGTCGACGCCTCCGGCCCACTGCCCGCCCCGATGCCCCGTCGCGCCGGCTACCAGCGCGCGCAGCTGATCCTGTCCGCGCCGCAGCGCCGCGACTTGCACGCGGCGCTGGATGCGCTGGTCCCGGCGCTGTACGCCTCGCCCGAGGCGAGGCGGGTGCGCTGGTCGCTGGACGTGGATCCGGTCGACCTGTACTAGCGGATCACCACGTCCGCTTCAGCGGATGCGCCTCGGTGTTGAACACGATGCCGTCGAAGTTCAACGCTGTCGCCGGGGCGAACAGCAGGTAGTAATACTTGAACGTCTCGGCGAACAGGAAGCTCTCCATCGAGTCGAGCTTCTCCTTCGTGCGCACGTCCTTCAGTGCGGCGAAGCCGTGCTCGGTGCGGGTGGCACGCACGAAATCCTCAAAGAACACCTTGCCCATGCCGCGGTAGCGCGCGTCGCCGGTGAAGTGGTGCAGGTAGTAGGCGGATTCGACGATCTCCGGCCGCAGCGCGTAGCCCGGCGAGCGCACGTCCATCGCCGCGTAGTCCAGCGATTCCGGCTCGATGCCGTGCAGCCGCCACATCTTCAGGCCGGATTCCTGCAGGCGTTTGGCGCGGTCGAGATCGCCGCCCAGCGCCAGCAGGCCGGGCATGAACGCATCCAGCGCGCCGTAGGTGGCGGAGGTGCGCTGGCCGCTGTCCATGTCGGCGTGGCCGTACCAGAGTTCGCCGTCGCGCACCTCGTCGGCGAGGTACTTGTTCACCGGGCCGATGCTGTCGTCCCACATGCGCTTGCAGTCCTCGTCGCCGAACAGCTTCCAGCACTTCAGCAGGTACTCGTAGTACGAGTCGATGCCGCCGGCGATCGAGCTGTCGGTGTTTGTCCACTTGCCGGTTTCGACGTCGATGTTCAGGCCGACCAGCCCGATCTTCGAGCGGCGCTTGTACGTCTCCACCAGCGCGCGCTTGGCCTTGTCGTAGTACGCCGGCTTGCCGGTCAGCTTGGCCAGCGTGCCGAACTCCAGAAGCAGCGTGCCGGTTTCCGCCGGATTGCTGATCTTGCCGCTCACCTTGCCGGTGCGCAGGTTGACGTGGGTGTAGGGCAGGCCGGTGGGGCTGTCGAACACCGGCGACAAACGAGTGCCGAGGTCGTCGGCCAGCGTCAGCAGGCGCTTGTCGCCGGTCATCTGGTAGCCGGACAGCAGGCCGCCGAGCAGGCGGATGGTGACCTCGAAGTTCTGCACTTCGATGTCCTGGTCGAACGAGAGCTGGGTGAGGATCAGCTCGCGCGCCTCGTTCGCCTCCTTGTCCATGCCGAGCAGCAGCAGCGTGTCCAGCGCGTCCACCGGCGACATCAGCAGCGGCACCGGATACCAGTCGCGCGGCGCGGCGCTGATCGGCTTCAGGTCGTCGTGGCCCTTGGCGTACTGCATGTAGCCCTGCCACGCGTGGCGGACTTCGGCGCGCACCTGTTCGGCGAGGCGCGCGGCTTCGGCGTCGTCCACCTTCGGCACCTCGGCCGGCGCGGCGGGTCTGGCGGCGGCCGTCGCGGCGGCGGGAGCGGAGGCGGCGGGCGCCTGTCCGTTGCAGGCGGACAGGGCCAACAGCAGGGCGGCGACCAGCGGGGCGGTGCGCAGGGCTCGGGTCATCATCGTGTCCTCGTCGGGGAAGCGGTGTCGCGTGGAAGGGAAGCGGGATGCAGGACGTCGCCCAGCGTCTGCACGCGCAGCGCGGCGCGCAGGGCGGGCAGGTCGGCGCTGCTGCGCACGGTCAGCTCTCGGGTTTCGCCGGGCAGCAGGTCGAAGGCGTTGTCGTCGATGACGGCGTCGAGGCCGTCGAACGCGATCCACGCGGCGCGCACCAGCTGGTTGGCGTGCAGGCGCAGGACGGCGTGGTCGCCTTCGGCGCGGAGGTCGGCCTGCCACTGGTGGGCGACCAGCGCCTGCGCCTTTGCCGGTACGAAATGCACCAGCCGCCTCGCCAGCACCGCGCCATCGCGCAGCAGCTCGAAGACGGCCACGCTGCGCTTCGGATCGTGGCCCTTGAGCAGGTCGGCATCGACGAAGCGCGCCACGTCGGTGACGCCCATCGGTGACAGGGTGACGGTTTCCTGCTGGCGGGCGAACTCGCGGCCCTCGACGTCCATCATCCGCACGCGCCATTGGGCGGTGACCGCGTCGCGGCCGTCGTTGATCAGGCTGAAGCAGGTGACGCCGTCGTCGTCGCGCAGCGCCGCTACCGCCACATCGGCGAAGAAGCGGCGCGCGTGGAAGTGCAGCGCCTTCCAGTGGCCGAAGTAATCCAAGCTCGACCACGACGCGCCCGGCCACACGTCGTTGAGCTGCCAGTACAGCGAGCCCATCGTGTAAGGACGCGAAGCGCGATGATGCAGCGCGGCCAGTTCGATGCCCTCGGCCTGCATCATCTGGCTGAGGTAGATGAAGTCGGGGAACGAACGCGGCGTGCCGTAGTCGCGTTCGATGTAGAGCAGCAGGCGCTCGTTGCCCTTGCCGGCCATGAACTTCTGGTGGGCGCGGATCACCGGGCCGTCGATGCGTTGCTCATCGCGCGCGGCGAACGCATCCACGGTGGACAGCTGCGGCCACGCCTGCAGCCCGTATTCGGACATGAAGCGCGGCGTCTCGCGCAGATAGGCGGTGGGCGGCAGCGCGGGGCCGCCCCACACGTCCCAGTAGTGCTTGTCGCCGCGTTTGGAATCGTTGGCTCTCGCATCGAGATCGTTGCTGGGCGAACTCGACCAGTACGGCACGCCAAGCGCTTCCTCGGCCACCACCTTGCGCAAGTCGTTGCCGAACAATTCGACGTAGCCCTGCCAAACCGTGGCGGCGAACTTGGGATCGGCGGCGGTCAGCGCCTTGCCGTGGCCCCAGTCCTTCCACGCGGTTTCTTCCTCGTTGTTGCCGCACCACAGCACGATGCTGGGGTGATGGCGCAGGCGGCGGATGTTGTCGCGCGCCTCGGCCACTACGCTGGCGCGGAACGCGGGATCGAAGCCGGGCTGCATGCCGCCGCCGAACATGAAGTCCTGCCAGACGAGCAGGCCGAGCTCGTCGGCGATGTCGAAGAAATCGTCGCTCTCGTAATAGCCGCCGCCCCAGTTGCGCAGCATGTTCATGTGGGCGTCGCGCGCGGCCTGCAGGTCGCGGCGCAGGCGCTCGCGCGTCACCCGCGCCGGGAACATGTCGAACGGGATCACGTTGGCGCCCTTGGCGAACACCGGCACGCCGTTGACGACGAAGGCGAAGCCCTGTCCGCCGTCGGCGTCCTCGGCGCGGCGCAGTTCGACGGTGCGCAGGCCGGTGCGCAGTGATGCGGCGTCCGCACCTTGCACGGTTGCATGTACGGTGTAGCGATCCTGCGCGCCGTAGCCCACCGGCCACCAGCGGCGCGGCTGCGCGATCTGCACGGGCAGTTGCAGCGCGTTGTCGCCAGTTTGCAGCATCACGCGGCGTTCGCTGCGGGCGACGCGCTTGCCGTCGGGATCGAACACCTCCACCGCCACGCGCGCCTTGCCCGTCGCGGCGTTCTCCACCTGCAACTGCACGGTCAGCGCCGCGCGCTGCGCGTTCAGCGCGTCGGTGCGCACCGCCAGATCGGTGATGCGGCGCTCATTCCAGCTTTCAAGATGCACCTCGCGCCACACGCCGGCGGTGACGTAGCGCGGCCCCCAATCCCAGCCGAAGTGGTAGGCCGGCTTGCGCACGAAGTTGCCGACCATCGCGTCCGCCGGTTCGTCGCCATAGGGCGAGGGATAGTTGCCGGCGATCTTGTGCAGCATCGCCTGCACGCGCGGCAGCAGGGTGCGGATCGGCGAGCGGAACACGATGCGCAGCTCGTTGCCCGTCGCGCGCAGGCGGCCATCGACGCGGGCGCGCCAGGTGCGGTGCGCGTTGTCTGCGTCCAGCAGCGGCGCGCCGTTGAGGCTGACTTCGGCAAAGGTGTCGAGGCCGGCGAAGCGCAGTTCGGCGTGCGGGCGCGCCAGCGTCTCCGCATCCACGTCGAAGCGCCCACGGTATTCCCAGTCGGCGAGGCTGATCCATTGCAGACCGGCCTCGGCCGCGCCGACGTAGGGATCGCCGATGACGCCGGCCGCCAGCAGGTCGGTGTGCACGCTGCCCGGCACCTGCGCCGGCCGCCATGCGTCGAGCCCCGGATGCGCTTGCGCCTGCGCATCGCCCGGCAGCAGGCGGAAGCTCCACTGCGCGCGCAGCGGAGCGGCGGTGGCGATGCCGACGAGGCCGCACAGGGCAAGCAGCAGCGCGGCCTGCCACAGCCGGAAGGCGCGGGCTTGCATCGATCCAAATCGAATGCGTGTGTACTGCATGCTGCCTTTGCCTCCTGTCCTCAATCCCCGCGAAGGCGGGAGTTGCTCTGATCACGAGCTTTCATTCGTTATCGCCGCGTCTCGCGAAAACTCCCTCCCTTTCGCGCAGGCGAAGGGGAGGGTTGGGGAGGGGTGCCTTTCGCGCCAAATGCAACCCCTCCCGACTCCCCCTGCGCTGCGCGCAAGGGGAGAAGCCAAAGCTCAGCCCACCACGTTCAACACTTCGTAACAGGCGCCCATCGTGTGGTAGTCGGTCTTGCCGGCCGGGCTCTTCTCGTCGTCGTACTTGCGGTTGTCGGCGTCGAGGATGCGGAACCACGCGCCGTACTGGTGATCGACCATGTGCCGCCACGCATACGCCCACAGCTTGTCGTACCACTGCCAGTACGCGGCATCGCCGGTGCGGTGCGCGAGCAGCGCGGCGGCGGCCAGCGATTCGGCCTGGACCCAGAAATACTTGTCGTCGTCGCAGACGAAGCTGTCGCCGCCGATCGGCGCGCCGTCCATGCCGGGCTGGCGGCGCGCTTCCGGCGCGAAGCCGTAGTACAGTCCGCCGCGCGCCTCGTCCCACGAGCGCGCGACCGCCGTGTCGAACAGCTGGCGCGCGGTCGGCACCAGCCAATCGGCATCGACGTGGCGGTCGAGGATCAGCAGCAGCTTGGCCCATTCGGTCTGGTGGCCGGGCTGGAAGCCCCACGGGCGGAACAGGTGTTTGGGGTTGTCGAGGTTGTAGTTCCAGTCGATGTTCCAGTCGTGGTCGTAGTGCTCCCACACCAGCCCGCCGGCCTTGGCCGCCTGCCTGCGGGTCATGTTGTCGGCCAGTTGCAGCGCGCGTTGCAGGTAGCGCTGCTCGCCGCTGGCCTCGAACGCCGCCAGCATCGCTTCGCACATGTGCATGTTGGCGTTCTGGCCGCGATAGCCGGTGAAGTTCCACTGCGCGTCGGCCTCGTCGCGGTACAGGCCGTGCTGCGGTTCCCAGAAGTGGCGCTCCAGCAGCTGCCAGGTCTCGTCCATCCAGCCGCGCGCGTCCTCGATGCCGGCCTTCAGGCCGCAGGAATAGGCCAGCAGCACGAAGGCCACGCCGTAGCAGTGGTTCATGTCGTCCTCGACCTGGCCGTCGCGCAGCGTCCATGCGTAGCCGCCGGTGGTCGGGTTGCGATGCGCGTCGCGCAGGTAGCTCAGGCCGTGCTTCACCGCATCCAGATACTCGGGATTGCCGAACGCGCGGTACGCCATCGCGTAGTTGAAGACGAAGCGCGTGCTGCTGACGAGGTGGCGATGGCCGGCGTCGTAGACCGCGCCGTCGTCCTTGAAGTAGTGGAAGAAGCCGCCGGCGGGATCGATGCAGCGCGGGTGGTAGAAGGCCATGGTGTCGGCGATGTGCGCGCGCAGGACAGCGGGCGAGCGGAAATCGGGCATGGGCGTGGCGGGCAGGTTCATGCGATGGCGTCCTGTTGTTCCAGCAGCTGGTGCACTTCGTCGAGCGTGGGCATGGCGGCGAACGCGCCCTTGCGGGTGACCGCCAGCGCGCCGACCGCCGCGCCGAAGCGCAGCACTTCGTTGATGGCGTCGCGGTCGCGGCAGAACGCCTCGAAACCCGCGCCGCTGGCGCCGCGTTCGGCCAGCGCATGCAGCACGCCGCCGACGAAGGCGTCGCCGGCGGCGGTGGTGTCCACGCAGGGCACGCGGAAACTGGGAGCGATGCCCTGCATGTCGCGCGTCCACCAGCGCAGCGGCGCGGCGCCGTCGGTGACGATCACCCAGCGCGCGCGCGCGGCCAGCAGCCGGTGCAGCACCTGCGCTTCGCCTTCATGGCCGAGCGGCTGCGCCAGATAGTCCAGCTCCTCGCGCGAGAGCTTCACCAGCTCGGCGCGCTCCAGCGCCTGCCACAGCCGCGGCATCGGATCGACGGCGGCGTGCCACAGCGCGGGGCGCAGGTTGAGGTCGAGGCTGACCAGCGCGCCGGCATCGCGCGCGCGCTCCATGCCGGCGAAGGTGGCGTCCGCGATGCCGGCTTCGGTCAGGCTGTTGGAGCAGACGTGGAAGCAGCCGGTGCCGTCGAAGCAGCCCGGCCGGAAGTGTTCGTCGCGGAACAGCAGGTCGGCGGCGGGCGGGCGGTAGAAGCTGAAGCTGCGCTCGCCGTGCGCGTCCAGCGCGACGAAGGCCAGCGCGGTCTTGGCGGCGTCGGTGCGCACGATCAGGTCGGTGGCGACGCCGGCGTCGGCGAGGCTCTCGACCAGGAAGTCGCCGAACATGTCGCGCCCCACCATGCCGGCGAAGTGGCTGCGTGCGCCCAGCCGCGCCGCCGCCACCGCGACGTTGGCCGGCGCGCCGCCCGCGTACTGCAGGAACGCGCGCGGCGCGTCCGCCGTGGCCGGCGGCTGCGCCAGCATGTCGATCAGGATTTCGCCGAAGCAGACGATCTTGCCCATCGTGGAATCATTCGCCCTGTTGGGTGGCGGCAGGCAGGCGCGAACCCGACAGGCCGTAGAAGATGATGTAGCCGTAGCACAGCAGCGGCAGCACGAAGCTGCGGTGCAGGCCGATCGCGTCGGCCAGCAGCCCTTGCAGGAACGGCACCGCGGCGCCGCCGACGATGGCCATGATCAGCAGGCTGGAGCCCTTGTTGGTCAGCGGGCCGAGGCGTTCGATGCCGAGCGCGAAGATGGTCGGGAACATGATCGAGTTGAACAATCCGATCGCCACCACCGAGTACGTCGCGAGCTGTCCGCCGCTGGCCATGGTGACCGCCAGCAGCGCCATGTTGACCGCGGCGAACAGGGCGAGCAGCAGGCGCGGCGAGAACCGCGCCAGCAGCGCCGAACCGGCGAAGCGGCCGATCATCGCCATCGTCCAGTAGGCCGAAACGTAGCGGGTGGCGTCCTGTTCGCTGATGCCGCCGATGTCCGGCATCGACAGGTAGTTGACCAGGAAGCTGCCGATGGCGACTTCCGCGCCGACGTAGAAGAAGATCGCCAGCACGCCGTAGCGCAGGTGGCGGTGGCGCAGTGCCTCGCCGTAGCCGTGGCGGGCGGGATCGGCCTGCTCGGTGCTTTCGCGCAGCAGCGGCAGGCGGAACAGGAACACGAACAGCGCCAGCAGGAACAGCGCGATCGCCAGGCCGAGATATGGCCCCTGCACCGATTGCGCTTCGGCGGCGCGATAGGCGGCCTGTTCGGCCAGCGGCAGCGCCGCCAGTTCGTCGCCGCTTCTGATCGTGCCGCCGAGGATCAGCATGCCGCCGAAGATCGGGGCGATGGCGGTGCCCAGCGAGTTCAGCGCCTGCGCCAGGGTCAGCCGGCTGGAGGCGGTGCGGGTCGGCCCGAGCAGGGCAACGTAGGGATTGGCTGCGACCTGCAGCACGGTGATGCCGGTGGCGAGCACGAACAGCGCGGCGAGGAAGGCGGGGTATTCGCGCATCGCCGCCGCCGGCCAGAAGCCGAGCGCGCCGATGCCGGCGATCACCAGCCCGGCGACGATGCCGAGCTTGTAGCCCAGGTGCGCGACCAGCCGGCCGGCCGGCAGCGACATCAGGAAGTACGCGCCAAAGAAGGTGAACTGCACCAGCATCGCGCGGGCGTAGTTGAGCTCGAAGATCGCCTTCAGGTGCGGGATCAGGATGTCGTTGAGGCAGGTCAGGAAGCCCCACATGAAGAAGATGCTGGCGACCACCGCCAGCGCCACGCGGTGGGTGGCCGCCGGCGGGGCGTCGGATGCGAGCGGCGCGGGCTGGAGCGGAGGTGCGGACATCGGCGGGCCTTGGTGGCGGTGGATGGAAGGTTTAGTCGGCATGCGCGACGCTGCTGTCGCGCACGCACAGCCGCACCGGGGCGACCGTGCGCAGGGCGGGCGCGTCGGGAGCGTCGAGGCGTTGCAGCAGCAGCAGCGCCGCCTGCCGGCCGCGCTCGCGCGGATCGACGGCGAGCGTGGTCAGCGAGGGTGTGGCGAGCGCGGCTTCGGAGATGTCGTCGAAGCCGGTGACGGCGAAGTCGCGGCCGGGGCGGATGCCGCGCGCGGCCAGGCCCAGCATCAGGCCCAGCGCCACCGAATCGTTGTAGCAGACCGCCGCGCTGGGATGCCCGGCGCCGGCGAACAGTTCGCCCGCGCGCGCCGCCGCGTCCACCCGGTTCGGCGCGGATTCCACTAACCACTCGGCGCGCGGCGCGATGCCGGCTTCGTCCAGCGCCTGCCGGTAGCCGGCGCGGCGCTGGTGGCAGGAACTGGATTGGTCGTGGCCGCCGAAGAAGGCGATGTCGCGGTGGCCGCGTTCGATCAGGTGGCGGGTGGCCTGGTAGGCGCCCTGCTGGTTGTCCAGCGCGAGGAAGTCCCAGTCGTCGGCGCCCGGCAGTTCGCGGTTGAACAGCAGCACGTTGGCGTGCGCGCCCAGCACCTGCTTCAACTGCGCGGCGTCGCTGCCTTCGGCGGGCGAGAGGATGAAGCCGCTGGGCGTGTGTTCCATCAGCGTCGCCAGCACTGCCTGCTGGCGTTCCGGCGATTCGCCGGTGCTGCCGAGCAGGGTGACGTAGCCCTTGCCGCCCAGCGCCTCGTCCACGCCCGAGGCGAACTCGGCGAAGAACGGATTGGACAGGTCGTTGATGACCAGCGCGATGCTGGACGAAGTGCGCCGGCGCAGGTTGGCGGCGGTGCGGTTGTAGACGTAGCGCTGCCTGCGCAGTTCGGCCTCGACCCGGGCGCGGGTGTTGGCGCCCACCAGCGGGCTGCCGCGCAGCACCAGCGACACGGTGGCGCGCGAGACGCCGGCCGCGCGGGCGATGTCGGTCACGGTGACGGCGCGCTTGCCGGGCTTGCGCGCTGTCTTGCCGGTGGTGGTGGAATCGTTGCTCATCGTCGCTCGGGCGTTGGCGGAAACGTCGCAGCCTAAAGGATTGCCCGACGGGTCATTCCAGCGTCGCGCCCGGCGCGGCGCAGGCGGAGGCGGGCAGGGCGTCGGGGGAGGTGCCCCAGCCGTTTTCATGCGCCTGCGCCCCCAGCTGGAAGCGCAGCTCGCCGCCCTGGCGCAGGCGCGCCACGTCCAGCCAAACCGCGCGCTGCGGCTGGCCGTCGACGCGCACGCCGTCGACGTAGCGCACGCTGCGCGGATCGGCACCGGGCGCGTCGATGCGCAGACTGCGGCCGTCGCCGAGGTCGATCTCGGCATGCGCATGGCGCGGTGCGTGCAGCAGCACCTGGCCGCTGCCCGGCACCGCCGGGTACAGGCCCAGCGCGCTGAACAGGTACCACGCCGACATCGTGCCGAGGTCGTCGTTGCCGGTGACGCCGTTGGGTGCGTTGGTGAACAGCGCCTGCGCCGCGCGCAGCACGGTCGCGGTTTTCCACGGCTGGCCGAGCAGGGTGTACATCCACGGCGCGTGCAGGTCGGGCTCGTTGTTCGGGTTGTAGCGGTACTGGTTGTAGTAGCTGTACGGGCCGACCACCCACAGCTTGCGCGCGCCGCCGGCGACGTCCTTCGCCAGTTCGTCGTAGCCGAAGAACGCATCCAGCCGGTCGCGCGTTCGCGCCAGCCCGCCCATCGCCGCGACAATGCCCGGCACGTCCTGCTGGGTCAGCCACTGGTACTGCCAGGCGGTGCCTTCGTGGAAGCCGTGGTTGGAGCGCGGGTCGTAGGCGCCATGCGCGGGAACGTAGAAGCCGCCGCTTTCCACGCGCGGACGCGGGAAGCCGCGGAAGCCGAGCTCCTTGTCCGCCGTGTCGGCGTCCCACACGCGCCGCCAGTTGCGGCCGCGTTCGCGCAGCGTCGCCGCCGCGTCGGTTTCGCCCAGCGCGCTCGCCATCTGCGCCAGCGCGCAGTCGGCCAGCGCGTATTCCAGCGTCGCCGAGCCGCCGTGGTGCTGATCCACGTCCATGCCCTTCGACGGATACGCGCGGTCGTAGGGCACGAAGCCGTCGGCGAGGTAGGTGTCGTTGCCGGCGCGGCCCTGCGCGCGGTTCATCGCCGGCGGCCGGCCGCTGGCGTTCTGCCACAGCGCGTTCCACGCCTCGCGCTCGCGCCCGTCCAGCGCGCCGAAGCGCCACAGGTCGACCAGCCATGGCGTCACCGGGTCGCCCGTCATGATGTTGGTGTCGAAGTTGGCGTAGCCCCAGCGCGGCAGCCAGCCCATCTGGTCGTGGATCGCCAGCATCGTGCGGGCGATGTCGCGCGCCACCGCCGGCTGGGTCAGCGCCAGCCACTGGTTCTGCGCGCGGTAGGTGTCCCACAGCGAGAAGTACTCGTAGTACGTCCAGCCGTCGGCGCGGTGGATGGCCTCGTCGTAGCCGCGATAGCGGCCGTCGGCGTCGCTGCCGGTCATCGGGTGCAGCAGCGCGTGGTAGAGCGCGGTGTAGAAGACGGTGCGGTCGTCGGGCGATGCGCCGTCGATGCGCACGCGTTGCAGTTCCTTTCGCCACGCGGCCTGCGCCTGCGCGCGCATCGCGTCGAATGTCAGCAGCCTGCCATCGCGCTTGCCTTCGGCGTCGAGATTGCGGCGCGCGCCCTCGGCATCGACGTGGGAGATCGCGCTGGTCGCGGTCACGCTGCGCGCACCGCCGAGGTCGAAGCTCAGCCACGCGCCGTTGGCGACTTCCCATTGCGTGCCGACGCTGTGGCGTCCGCCTGGCACGCCGCCATCCTTGTCCCAGGTGCCGAACGCCTTGAACGGTCGATCGAACTCGATGCGGAACCACGTCGTGTACTGCTTGCCGCCGCAGAAGCTCTTGGTGACCAGCTTGCCTTCGACCGCGCGGTCGCCGACAATCTCGATGACGCTGCCGACGACTTCGTGCTTCTCGTTGGCCTGCCCGACGTTGACCAGCACGTGGCCGGTCTTCGCATCCGCCGCGAAGGTGTAGCGCTCGGCGGCGGCGCGGGTCAGCGCGGTGGTTTCGGCATCGATGCCGCCGTAGTCGGTCAGTCGGACCTTGTAGTAGCCGGCCTGCCCGGTTTCGCCGTCGTGGGTGTAGGCGGAGGCGTAGCGCTTGTAGTCGAACGACGCGGCCTTCGCGTCGCTGGTGTCGAACGCGCCGCCCGGCCCGATGCTGCCGGTCACCGGCAGCATCGCCACCTGCCCGCCCTGTTCCCAGCAGCCCGCGCCGGAGACGAAGGAATGGCCGAAGCCGCGGATCTTCGGATCGCCGTAGCGGTAGCCGGCGTAATGCTCGGCAATCGGGCTCACCTGGATCATGCCGAACGGCGCGGACGCGCCGGGGAAGGTGTTGCCCTCGTCCTGGGTGCCGATGAAGCTGTTGACCTCGCGCTCGGGCGTGCGCTGCGCGGCGGCCGGCGTGGAGGCCAGTCCCAGCAGCAGCGTGCAGGCCAGGCCGGCGACGACGGGATGCGCAAGGCGGGTCGGGAGGACGGGCATGCGGAGGCTCCTGGCACGGGAGAGAAGCGGCTGCGAGTGGATGCGGCAGGTTTTTAGATCGATCCAAGTAAAGCACAAAACCCGGCGGCGGCATCTTGCGGTGCACAAACCGTCCCAAGCCGGCTTTCATCCGATGGAACAGGCCGGCGGTGCTGTTTGCCCGAGCAGCGCCTGCTGTTTCCGATCCGCGAAGCGAACCGATCCGTGACGTGCTGCACGGCAGCATGCAGGGCGCGTTGCGCTGTGCTAATAATTTTCCGCGCAGATTGGATCGATCCAAATCGATGCGGCTGCGGACCGGGCCAAGGGGGTGGCGCGGTCCGGCAGGCCCGTCCCGTGTGGAGACGATCCCGTCGCTACGCCGCGCCCTGTTCTGCAATCACGATTTGAATCGATCTAAATTTTCCGCCGCCATCTTTCATCCGAGGGGATTCGCCATGAAACCGATGCCACGCCTGCACACCCGGAATCCGCTGTCCGCCGCGCTCGCGCTCGCCCTGACCGCCGTCGTGGCGACCCCCGCGGTCGCCTTCGCCCAGCAGGCCGACCAGGCCAAGACCGCCACCGACCTCGACAAGGTCACCGTCACCGGCTACCGCTATTCGATCGAGAAGAGCCTCGACCAGAAGCGCGAGGCCAACGCGGTGGTCGAAGTCATCACCGCCGAGGACGTGAGCAAGTTCCCCGACAAGAACGTGGCCGACGCGCTGCAGCGCGTGCCGGGCGTGGTCATCACCCGCAGCGGCGGCGAGGGCAAGAACGTCAGCGTGCGCGGTCTGGATTCGGATCTGACCCTGACCGAGTTGAACGGCAACTTCATCGCTTCGTCCGAGACCAACAACGAAGCCTCGCGTTCGTTCAACTACACGCTGCTGCCGTCGAACATGCTGTCCAGCGCGGAGCTGTTCAAGTCGCCCGAGGCGCGCCTGGACGAGGGCGGCATCGGCGGCACCGTGATCCTGCACACGCGCCGCCCGCTGGAGATGGAGTCCAACTCCGGCTTCGTCACCCTGGAGGGCACCTGGGCCGACACCAGCAAGACCGTCGATCCGCAGCTGTCGGCCATGTATTCCTGGCACAGCGACGACGACCGCTTCGGCGTGCTGGTCGGCCTGACCCGGCAGAAGCGCACCACCCGCACCATGTCCGCGACCACCGAGGACTGGCAGTGGTACGGCGACGACTACGAGACCACGCCGGCGCACGACGTCAACGGCAATCCGCCGCAGAGCCCGGATGACGTGCACTACTGGTGGGGCTGGTCCGGCTTCTACGACCAGACCAACGGTTACGAGCCCGAAGCCGGAAACTACTACACCAACTTCTTCATGCCGACTTCGGTCAACTTCGGCGTGCGCGAGGAAAACCGCCAGCGCGACGGCGCGCAGCTGACCGTGCAGTTCCGGCCGACCGACAGCATGACGGTGACCGCCAACTACTTCCGCTTCGCATTGCAGGGCGACTACACGCTCAACATGCTGAAGATCCCGGAGTGGAACCTGGCCCGCTTCGCCGGCGACGGCAACTGGCCCTATGGACGCATGCTCAACGGCATGACCCTCGATCCCAGCGGCACCATCGTGACCGGCGCGGAATACGAAAAGCTGGCCGGCAAGACGTATTACTGCAGCGAGGACGAAGCCAGGGACGCCGGGCTCGGCAGCGGCGGCTGGGGCCCGGACGACTGCACCATTCCCACTCCGCAGCTCACCGGCAGCTACAGCCGCGAGAAGGCGCTGTCGCAGACCTTCGATCTCGGCGCCGAATGGGACATCAGCGAATCCTGGCGCGCCTCGTTCAAGGGCGGCCGCACCTGGTCGTCCGGCGGCCCGTCGATGAACTTCCGCATGTCGGCCAAGCCGCGCCGCATGGTCGATGGCGCATGGGAGGCCGGCAACCTCTACAGCGCCTGGGACCTGACCGGCACGCCGACCGCGACGTTCTCGCCGGACCTGCAGGACAAGCTGATGGCCGGCATCGCCGAGATCGATACCGGTTCCACCGATTCGTCGTGGATGGAAACCAGCGTCGAGCAGAACTACTTCCAGGCCGACTTCACCCACATGTTCGCAGGCGGCTGGCTGGATTCGATCCAGTTCGGCGCCAAGTACCGCGACGGCAGCGTCCACCGCAACACCGGCAACACCTACTGGGTTTGCCAGGGCGCCGACCCGGCCGATTACGAGGCGCGCTACCAGTCCGGCGGCTGCGACGATCCGGAGAAGGGCGTCGCGCAGCCGGGCTTCTTCCTCTCGAAGCCGATCGGCGACATCGCCGGCGGGTTCAATGCCAACGTGTTCCCCGGCATCGACTACCCCGCCTACATCGACTATCTCAACAACCGCTACGGCGGCATGCAGAACCGCCGCGAACCCGACTTCATCTACAACGTCGGCGAGAAGATCTACTCGGGCTATTTCCAGGCCAATTTCCGCACCGACCGCGTGCGCGGCAACTTCGGTGTGCGGGTGGCGCGCACCCGCCAATGGGCGGAATCGACGGATTCGGTCGAGAAGTACCTGGACTATTTCGTCGATGGCAACGACGGCAACCCGCTGGCCTGCTCGGCCGGCCCGCTGCCCGCCGGCACCACCTGCGAAAGCGGCTTCGTGCGCAAGGACGTGCGCGAGAAGACCTATGAGCTGGCGTCGGTGGACCGCACCTATACCGACATCCTGCCCAGCTTCAACATCGCCTGGGAGCTGACCGATGACCTGGTGCTGCGTGGCGCCGCGTCCAAGGTGATCTCCCGCGCCGGCTACACCAGCATCGCCTATCCGGGCGGCCTGCAGTACGTCAGCGAGGAATACAGCAACGACCGCCGCGTCGCCGGCGGCACCACCACGCCGGGCTGGTACGGCAGCGGCAGCAACAAGGAACTGGAGCCCTTCGAGGCGACCCAGTTCGACATCGGGCTGGAGTGGTACTACAAGCCGGGCTCGGTGCTGGGTGCCGGCCTGTTCCGCAAGAACGTGAAGAACTTCACCGTGCCGGTGGTACGCGACGCGCAGATGGAGGTGGGCGGCGAAACGGTGACGGTGCAGGGCTATTCGACCGACGCCAACGGCCGCGACGCCGTGTCGCAGGGCGTGGAGCTGTACGCGCAGCACACCTTCGACTTCGGCCTCGGCTTCCAGGTCAACTACACCTACAACGACACCAATCTGGCATCGGTCGTCATCGACGGCGAGGACATCGGGTCTTCGCCGCTGGTCGGCAGCGCCAAGAACCAGTCCAATTTCACGGTGTTCTACGAAACCGGCAAGTTCCTGGCGCGCGCCTCCTACAACCGCCGCGGCGAAGTGGTGGGCGGCCTCAGCAACGGCTTCACCGTCTACACCGAGCCCTACGACCAGCTGGATCTCAACGCGTCCTACAACATCACCGACAGTCTGATCCTGACCGGTTCCGTGTTGAACCTCACCAAGTCGGAGCAACGCGCGCACCTGGGCAACGACACCAAGGACCGCTTCTATTCCAACGGCTACACCGGCCGCATCCTCTACCTGGGCGCGACCTGGAAGTTCTGAGCTCTCTCCTCCAGGGCTGTGTGGCGACACGCAGCCATTCTCCCGGCAGCCACATCCCCCAGGTGGCTGCCGTTTTTTTGCCGACCACCGCGCGGATCGATGCGGCGCAAATGCGCGACAATCGCCGCATTCCCCACATCGCACGCACCCGTGACCAACCAGCTCGAGCAGCTCCGCACCCTGTCCGCCGTGGTCGCCGACACCGGCGACATCGAGGCCATCGCCCGCTTCCGGCCGATGGACGCCACCACCAATCCCTCGCTGCTGCTGAAGGCGGCAGCGCTGCCGGCCTACGCTTCGCACATCGACGCGGCGGTGGCGGCGGCCAGCGGCGACGACAAGGTGGCCGACGCCTGCGACCGCCTCGCCGTCGCCATCGGCGGCGAGATCCTCAAGCTGATCCCCGGCCGCGTCTCCACCGAAGTCGATGCGCGGCTGAGCTTCGACACCGAGGCCACCGTCGCCAAGGCCAGGCGCCTGGTGCAGCTGTATGCCGATGCCGGCATCGGTACCGACCGCCTGCTGATCAAGATCGCCTCGACCTGGGAAGGCATCCGCGCCGCCGAACGCTTGGAGCGCGAAGGCATCCACTGCAACCTGACCCTGCTGTTCTCGTTCGCGCAGGCGGTGGCCTGCGCCGAGGCGGGCGTGTTCCTGATCTCGCCGTTCGTGGGCCGCATCCTCGACTGGCATCTTGCGAACGGCATGATCAAGCCGGCCACGCCGCAGGACGATCCCGGCGTGCAGTCCGTGACGCGCATCTGGCAGCACTACAAGCGCCACGGCTATCAAACCGTGGTGATGGGCGCGAGCTTCCGCAACACCGGCGAGGTGCTGGCGCTGGCCGGCTGCGACCGGCTGACGATCTCGCCCGAGCTGCTGGGCGAACTCGCGCAATCCGACGCATCCATCGAACGCGCCCTGACCGACGACGGGCAGCGCGCCGCGCCGCCCGCCGCGCTGGACGAAGCCGCGTTCCGCTGGCAGCACAACGAGGACGCGATGGCGACCGAGAAGCTCGCCGATGGCATCCGCAAGTTCGCCGCCGACCAGCGCAAGCTGGAAGCGCTGCTGGCGGCGAGGCTGGGCTGAGCACGCGGCGATGACGGCCCACCGCCCGCGCGTTGCGATCGTCGGCGGCGGTTTCGCCGGCCTGTGGGCGGCGCGCGCGCTGGCGTCGGCGCCGGTGGAGATCGTGCTGGTCGATCGCGGCAACCACCACCTGTTCCAGCCGCTGCTCTACCAGGTCGCCACCGCCGGCCTGTCCGCGCCCGACATCGCCGCGCCCTTGCGGCACATACTGCGCAAGCAGAAGAACGTCGAAGTGCGGATGGCGACAGTGATCGGCATCGACGCCGGCGCGAAGCGCATCGCGCTGAACGACGGCGATACGCTCGAGTTCGACTACCTGCTGCTGGCCAGCGGCGCGACCCACGCCTACTTCGGCAACGACCAGTGGGCGCGGCACGCGCCGGGCCTGAAGACGCTGGACGATGCGTTGGACCTGCGCCGCAAGCTGCTGCTCGCGTTCGAGCGCGCCGAAGCGGCGATCGATCCGGCCGAGCGCGCCGCGTGGCTGAGCTTCGCCATCGTCGGCGGCGGCCCCACCGGGGTGGAGCTGGCCGGCACGCTGGCGGAGATCGCGCGCCATACGCTGAAGGACGAGTTCCGCCACATCGACCCGGCCAGCGCGCGGGTGCGCCTGGTCGAAGCCGGGCCACGCGTGCTGGCGGCGTTTCCGGAAGACCTGTCGGCGCAGGCGAAGCGGCAGCTGGAAAAACTCGGCGTGGAAGTCTCGCTGGGCACGCCGGTGAAGGACATCACCGCCGACGGCTACGTGCTGGGCGACGCCTTCGTGCCGGCGAAGACCGTGGTGTGGGCGGCGGGCGTGGCGGCCTCACCGCTGGGCGCGATGCTCGGCGTGCCGCTGGATCGCGCCGGCCGCGTGCAGGTGCGGCCCGACCTCGGCGTGCCGGGGCATCCGGACATCTTCGTCGCCGGCGACCTCGCCTCGCTGATGCAGGCCAACGGCCGGCCTGTGCCCGGCGTCGCGCCGGCGGCCAAGCAGATGGGGCGCTATGTCGCGCAGGCCATTCGCGCGCGTCTGTCGGGCGGTGCGTCGCCGCCGCCGTTTGCTTACAAGGACTACGGCAACCTCGCCACCATCGGCCGCATGGCGGCGGTGGTCGACCTCGGCCGGCTGCGCTTCTCCGGCCTGCCGGCGTGGTGGTTCTGGCTGGTGATGCACGTGTTCTTCCTGATCGGCTTCCGCAACCGGCTGGTCGTGCTGCTCAACTGGTGGTGGGCGTACTGGAGCTACCAGCGCGCGGCGCGGATCATCCTCGGCGACGACGGCCGCGAGCCGTCGGCGTCGGAGTAGGGCGAGGCCATGACCACGCTGCTGCTCGCCTTCGACCTGGTCGGCACCTTCGTGTTCGCGCTCAGCGGCGGCACCCTGGCGGTGCGCCAGCGGCTGGACCTGTTCGGCGTGCTGGTGCTGTCCTGCGCGGCGGCGGTGTCCGGCGGCATCGTCCGCGACGTGCTGATCGGCGCGCATCCGCCGGCCTCGCTGGCCGACTGGCGCTACCTGGTCACGGCGATGGTGGCCGGCCTGGTCACGTTCCGCTGGCACGGCCTGATCGAGCGCCTGCGCAATCCGGTGCAGCTGTTCGACGCCGCCGGCCTCGCCCTGTTCGCGGTGCTCGGCACCGGCAAGGCGCTGGCGTTCGGGCTGTCGCCGTTCGCGGCGATGCTGCTGGGGATGGTGACGGGCATCGGCGGCGGCATCGCCCGCGATGTGCTGGTGGCGCGCACGCCCGTCGTGCTGCAGGCCGAGCTCTACGCGGTGGCCGCGCTGGCCGGCGGCGGCGTGGTCGCGCTGGCCTCGGCCCTGCACCTGCCGCAGCATCCGGCGATGGTCGCCGGCGCGCTGGCCTGCTTCGGCCTGCGCTGGATGGCGCTGCGCCACGGCTGGCGGTTGCCCGTGGCGCGGCCGCGCGAGTAATCGCGGCCGTCTAGGCGCGGTCGATGCGACAGGCGTAGCAGCCGCGGCGCGCGTAGTGCGCCTGCAGGAAGGCGACCTGCGGATCGGCGAAGAACTTGGCGATCAGGGCTTCGAGGCCGGTGCCCTCGACCACCTCCGCGTCGCGCATCCAGCCCGCGCCATCGTAGGCGCGCACCGAGAGCAGACGGCCGAGTTGCTGCCGGGGAATCGCGTTGCGCACCCGCGCGGCGGTGCGCGCCCATTCGCCGACGAAGATCGGGCCGTCGGCGCGGTAGGGCGAATCGGCGTCGAGGTGCCGCCAGTTCAACAGCAGCAGGGTCTGGCCCGGCGCGACGTCTTGCAGGGTGATGCGGCAGGGGAACCCCGATTCGCCATCGGCGTGGATGCGCTGGATGCCGCGGGAACGCAACGCGGCGTCGTCCAGTTCGAACAGCGGCGCGAAGGGCTCGGGCGGCAATCCGGAAACGATGTAGTCCATGGCGACGCTCCTGCAGAGGGAGCGCCAGCGTCGCAGGCGGGCCGGATTCGCGAACCCCGTTTCTTACGCGCTATTTCTTCTTCGTGGCCGCGGGCGCGGCGGCCTTCGCCGTCTTCTTCGCAGCCTTCTTGGCGGTGTTGCCGGCGGGCCTGGCGCGGAGGTGGTTGCCGTCCTCGTGCAATTCGAACAGCTCGGTCGCGACGATCAGCGGCTTCAGCGTGCTGTAGCCGTAGTTCTTCGGGGTGAAGGAGCTGCGGTTGACGAGGTACTGGCCGACCGTTCCCAGGTGCGACCAGCCGTCTTCCCGCTTGCTCGCCTCGGTTGCGTTGCGCAGCAGGTTGACCAGCCCGGTATCGCCGCGCAGTTCGTTCTTCGTCTTCTTGCTGGGCTGGACCAGCCGGATCGTCGCCGTGCCGGCGGGTGCGGGCTGTGGCGTTGCCGCCGGAGCCGCCGCCGGAGCGGCGGGTTCCGCCTTCTGGTCCGGAGCGGGCGCGCTGTCTTCCTGCGCATCGACGTAGAAGAACACCGAGCACGCCCGCTTGAACGCCGTCGGCGCCTGCGATTTGCCGAAGCCGTAGACCTGCATGTTGGCGCTGCGCAGGCGCATCACCAGCGGGGTGAAGTCCGAATCGCTGGACATCAGCGCGAAGGCGTCGAAGTCGCCGCCGTGCAGCAGGTCCATCGCCTCGATCACCATCGCCATGTCGGAGGCGTTGCCCTTGCTGGTGTAGGCAATCTGCTGCACCGGCTGGATGGCGTTGGACAGCAGCGCCTCGCGCCAGCCCCGCAGGTGCGGGCTGCCCCAGTCGCCGTAGGCGCGGCGCACGTTGGCCATGCCGAGGTCGGCGATCTCGCCGAGCACGTAGTCGAGGGTGGACACCGAGGCGTTGTCGGCATCGATCAGCAGGGCGATCCGCAGGCTGTTCTTCATCGGCTGTCCTCCCCCGGAAGACGGCAGCCTAGCAGCTAGAACGCGAACGGCCCGGATCGCTCCGGGCCGTTCGGTGTTGCGTCGATGGCGAAGCGCGCTTACGCCGCGAACAGCGCCTTCATCTTCTTCAGCGCGTTGGCCTCGATCTGGCGGATGCGCTCGGCGGAGACGCCGTATTCGTCGGCCAGTTCCTGCAAGGTCACCTTGCTGTCGGCGTCCAGCCAGCGGCGCCTGATGATGTCGCGGCTGCGGGCGTCGAGTTTCGCCATGCCTTCGCGCAGCACTTCCAGCTGGTCGGCCTCGCTGTCGGCGGATTCGTAGGCGGCGGCCGGGTCCTGCTCGTTGGCGACCAGGTAGTGCGCCGGGGCGGGCGGGGCGTGGTCGTCGTCGGCGTCGTCGGGCGCGTCGAAGCCGATGTCGCGGCCGGAAAGGCGCGACTCCATCTCCAACACCTCGCGCTCGGACACGTTCAGATCCTTCGCCACCGCACTGACTTCCTCGGCGTTGAGCCAGCCCAGACGGGTCTTGCTCTTGCGCAGGTTGAAGAACAACTTGCGCTGCGCCTTGGTGGTTGCGACCTTCACGATGCGCCAGTTCTTGATGATGAACTCGTGCATCTCGGCGCGGATCCAGTGCACCGCGAAGCTGACCAGCCGCACGCCGACGGTCGGATCGAAACGCTTCACCGCCTTCATCAGGCCGATGTTGCCTTCTTGGATCAGATCGCCCAGCTGCAGGCCGTAGCCGCTGTAGCCGCGCGCCACGTGCACCACGAAGCGCAGATGCGACAGGATCAGTTCCTGCGCGGCGGCGATGTCGTTGTCCTCGCGCAGACGATGGGCAAGGCGCTGTTCGTCCTCGACGGTCAGCACCGGAATCTGGTGGACGCCGCTGATGTAGGCCTCCAGCGAGCCCATGGCGCTGGGGATCGGCAGGTTGTTGGCGACGAGCGCGGTGGATGTCATGGCGGGTTCCCTCATGCGGTCGATTCTAGCAGTCGCCATCTATGACTGCTAACCGGGCCGGAAGTTCTGAGCGTTGCATCAGTGGAACGCTGGCCCGTTCAACTTCCATTGGGCCACGCACCCCGTCAAAACAATGTGGGGACGTTGTCGAGTTCTCTAAATCTTGTCTGAATTGGCGCAAAAGACGTCACGTTCTATTGATCGTGCCAAAAAAAAGACAGAGCGCCATTAAAAATCAATGACATATGTAAATTGGAGTGGGCTCGGATCAAGGCGCGATGGATGCGATGGCAAACGATTGATCGAACTCGTACGTACACGGGCCCTGCCTAACTATGAACGATGATCACTTAATGGCCGGCAAGCCAAGCAAACTGCATTCCGCAGTGCATTTAAGGTGCAAGGTGATGATCCTCAACGGATGCCAAAGAGGGGTCATCCATCAAGGCCGTAGCGTTGCCGGGGAGGGCGGATGTATGCCCTGATGCCGAAGAATGATCGTTCCCAGTCGCCGTCGCAGCGATTCAACAATGGACGTGATCTGGCACCTTTTCCTCCGACCGCTGAAGCCTCAAGGGAATGCGAGAGGGTTGTCAGTTTGGGGAATCAGTTGGGTGACTGCGATCCCTAAAGACTTAGAACCTTTGTCAGCTGACGCGAGATTCATATATGATGGATTGGGCGCACCGCCCATACCATCAGACAGGGACTGACACATGAAGAACAAATTGATCTCCGCCGCTCTGCTTGCGATGATTTCATTTGGCATCGCTACCCCCGTATTGGCTCGTCAGGCTGAGACGTTCAAATGCTTCGTCGTGGAAGACGAGACAGGATCCTATTATTTGTGCATTGGCGACAAGGGTTCAGTCATCGAGATCGGCCCGGGCCGCTGACAAACTCAAGTATAACCAGAAAAGGGCGCTGGGAAACTGGCGTCCTTTTCTGCAACCCGAATCAGTCTTACGATCACAACAGGGCACAGCTTCGTAGGCGGATTTGGTGGCTATGCACTCATCCCTGGGCCATTTGGTGATTAGGCGATGGCGACACTCGTTTCGCCGCACTCCGGATCACTAAGAGACCTGACAGCGCGGTCAGAATCCCCAAATTATGAACGCAAGGTCTCAATGATGTTGATCCCTGACGCACGAAGCGCAGGTACCAAGCCTGCAGCGATGCCAGTGAATACGGCGAAGACTGTCGATAGAAGAATTGGACCAATCCCGAGCTGCACGTTGAGCGAGCTGAATGTCTCAACTGCCCAGCACCCGCCTACGGCCAACACAAGCCCAGCCAGCGTTCCCGCACCGATCAATACCATTGTCTCAGCAATAAACTGATTTCGGATGCGTTTGGGTGTGGCGCCAATCGCCATGCTAACGGCGATCTCCTTCATGCGCTCCTTTAATGACACGAGCATTAGATTCATGATGCCGACGCCTGCGATGAAGAGTGCGACCGCTCCGACAATGGCTAACATAGTTGCCATTTGCTTATCCGCTTCTTGTGTCGACTTCAGCATGTTCGCCAGACTCGCAATAGAGAAATCATCCTCCTGCCCTGGCCTCAAGCCATGACGTTTGCGCATCAGTCGCTTGATATCGTTTTTAATAACCGTCATGTCGGCATCGGATCCGACTACGGCAACAATGCTAGACAACGCGCGGGGATCCATGTCAGACGGTAGCAGCCGTCGCAGCGCCATCTGTTTGGGGACGATGACGGAATAAGCCAAGTTCGACACGGCTTTGGTCTTACTAGGGTCAAACATGCCCACCACGGTGACACTCGTCCCGTTCGCAAAAAGTTTCTTGCCGATCACGCTTGCCCCAGTTTTGCCGAACAATGATTCGGCAGTGTCCGTAGAAATGACCGCGACGCGGCGTGAGGTGCGGTAATCGGACTCATTCAGCGTTCGGCCCGCCACCATTTCGAACTGAAACGTCTTGAACCAGCGCTCGTCAACGCCTTCCCAACTGCCGCTCTCTATCGCCCGGCCTACACTGATATCGGCAGTTCCCTTCCAGCGCGGAACCACTGCAATGACGCCGTCGACTTTACCTATTGCGTCGGCGTCTTCCATCACCAAGCGGCGGCCACCTCTGGACTCGATCATGCCGCCCATGCTGTCCTTCCCCGAAGCGATGTCAAAACGGGGCATACCAGTGCGCTCCATCAGCAATCGCACTTGGGCACGCGTGCCGTTGCCGACTGCAAGCATTGTGGTGACAGCACCAATACCTACTGAAATGCACGCCGCTGAAACGAGTGCTCGAATGCCGTTCCGCGATATCGAGCGCCAAGCGGCTTCGAGAGTATCGAGCATCATGCGGTCACTTCGAGTTCGACGATTTCTCCATCGTGTAGACAAATCCGGCGGTCTGCATGGGAGGCAATCTGAAGGTCATGGGTAATCATGACAACGGTAGTACCCCCCTTCTGCATCTCGAGCAGAAGATCAAGAATAGATCCGCCGGTCCTGGAATCCAGTGCACCTGTGGGTTCATCGGCTAGCAACAGCTGCGGGTTGTTCACGACCGCACGCGCAATAGCAACACGCTGCTGCTGCCCACCAGACAATTGCGACGGACGGTGATCCGCTCGGTCTACCATCTTGCATCGCCCTAGAGCTTCCATTGCCTTTTGTTTCCGCAACGTTCTCGGCATGTTGGCGAAGCTCAGCGGCAGCATCACGTTCTCAAGGGCCGTCAGATGCGGCATTAAATGGAAACTCTGAAAGATGAGGCCAACGACCTCAAGGCGCAGCTGGCAACGCTCCTCTTCGCACATACTTGCAGGCTCCCTGCCATCGACGATGTATTGGCCAGAAGTTGGTATGTCAACGCAACCTAGTATGCTACCCAGCGTCGATTTGCCGGATCCGGACTGCCCAACTAGAGCCAAGAACTCACCCCGCTCCACGTCCAGATCAATACCCCTCAGCGCAGTAACAGGAGGTTGGCCCGGTAGCCGGTAGACCTTGGTCAGATCCCGGGTCTTGAGCATGCTCATTTCTTGTCCCTGACCTGAGGCTTCATCCCGACGAGAACCACATCACCAATCTTGATGCGAGCGTCGATAATTTCGACCGCTTTGTCTCCAACCTCGCCATAGCGCACGGGTTGCGTGGTGATGGTGTTGTCACGAACCACGTAGATGAAAGTGCTCTCGCTCTTGAGTGCCTCCTGATAGGCCTCGCGCAGGCCCGACGTGTCATTGAGCGGTAGTTTGGCCATCCATGGACCCATAATGGATTTGAGTGCATTGATCTCCATGTTGCTCTTGTTCAAGAGATCTCCCCCTTTGGCTCCGTTGATTGCTGTAACTAGGTTGTGCGCACTGGCTGACATCTCCTTGAATTCCTCGGCCAACTCCGGGGGCAGCTTCTTAGCCATAGGTTCCATGAGTGCTAGCAGGCCACCGATGTCTGCGTCTGTTCCTTCTGGCCGTTTCACACCTTCCGGCTCAAAACTGAGGGCGTCAACCGGGATAGTGATCGGAGCCTTCTTATGAGCAACCATGACTTCGGCGTTCGCACTCATCCCCGGAAGCAACAGTCCATCGGGATTGTTAGCCTTGACGATCGCCATGTAAGTTACGTTTCGACTATTGGCATTCGGTTCGAGTTGCACTGAATCGACCGTGCCGCGGAACACCTTATTGGGGTAGGCCTCGACCGTGAACTCCGCTTTCATGCCTGCTTTGACCCGACCGACATCGCCTTCGTCCACCGCAAGGATTAGCCGAAGAGTAGACAGGTCGGATGCGATCCGGAACATTACAGGTGTTGTCATGCTTGATGTCAGCGTTTGACCCACTTCCACCTTCTGCGTCAGAACTACACCGGCGATGGGAGACACGATAGTGGTCTTTTCGAGATCTTTGCCTGCGGACTCTAGCTGCAGCGTCTGTATTTGGTTATCCGCCTTCATTTGGGCAATGCGAGCATCTGCCTGGCGCAGTGATTCACGAGCCTGTACAAGCTCGCTGGCTGCGATCAGCTGATCCTTGGCTAGCGTTTCTTTGCGCGCAAGCATATCCGCCTGAATGTGCCTGTTGGCTTGAGCCTCGGCCATCTCTGATGTGCTACGCGCGTAATATGCCTGCGCATTACGAATCCGGATCTCTTGGTCAGTGGCCTTGATCCTGGCGATCACCTGTCCTACCTCAACCTTGTCATTAGGTTGAACGAGAATCTCTTCAACTCGGCCTGACACTTCGGTGCCTACCTCAACCACTTTCCAAGGCTCGATCTTGCCGATAGCGTTTACAGTTACCGACACCAGTCCGGGCGCGGCTGTCGCGGTCTCGTATCCAGAAAGCGCCTGATTGGGCTCGGGTTTCGCAACAAGACCATGGATTGCCAGCAACCCGGCGCCGCACATAGTGAGCGCGAATGCAAGCGTGATAACGATCTTTATTTTCATGGATGATCGTGCCATTTATTATTTGTGATACTGCTTATCTCATCGAAATCTTGTATTCCTCGTACTTGATGGAAGGGTGTTTGTTCTTGGCGAATGCCCTGGCGGCGCTGCGATAGTCGATGCACGCTTCGCACTTATACTCGGTTTCGATCCAGACTAACACGACGCCGCCAGATTTCGCGTCTATGATACTACTCAGGCTTTGGGGAAGTTCGGAAATGCTGGAACGTGGGTTTTTGCACGTGGAAGTGAGATCGGACATCATTATGAATGAGCCTGAAAAACAGCCATCCTTGCCAAATACTAGAACAGCCGGATATTCGATGGAGCCCTCCGTCTGCCCGGGGCGCACCTGAACCGGCGCCCCTTCCTCACGGGCTTTACGAAGGAAGCTCGATACGGCCCTCATATCTTGCAATCCAAGCTTCGGCGCTGCGTCGGCCGTGGGAACTGAAGTCGCTCTGGGCTTGGTTTCCACGTTAGCGGATCGAGTAGTTGATTCACCGTTGTTGCAGCCAGTGAGTACGGAGGTGATGCAGGTAAGAGTCAATGTCAAGCTGAGTATCTTGCTCATGAATTTCCTTTGTGTGATGGCTATGAAGGCTTGGGCGCGAGACGAGATTGCCAAATTTAGATAATACTAGTCTTGGCAAAATCTATCGAGATCACAGAGGGAGTGGTGACTCGCGTGTATAGGCTAAACTATTCCGGGGGCGTGATCCACATTCAGCGTAAATGGATGACTTCTGTCTCTCGAATACGGACAATTCAATTCTGACAAAAAGCATGGTCAACAAGGTGTCAGAGATTTTTTGCGGAACGATCATATGCATGACTACATGTGTCGGTCAGAAATGAAAATTTTAAATAAAATTGGCTACTGGATTTTGGTGATGATCATTCTTGGGATGTCATGGACAAGCATGGCTTCTCGTAATTCTGGCGCCACTATGGCAGAGGAATTGAATCAATCTCTTAGGGTGCTTGTTGTTATTGGGTTGATTCTTGCTGTTTTCTTATACAGATCCGACATGGATAAATAAGACAACCGATGACCCAGCCTGACGCCAACGCCAAGCCTTCCCTCAATCCGCGCTGGTCCAACCTAGCGAAGATTGGCGCAATCACTACCGCCGTTGGGGGCGTGTCGCTGCATCTCATGAGTCAGACGGCCCATCGCGTCTCTCTGTACTAGATGGGTGTCGACGTGGGACATTTTCCCAAGGCGATCGACTGGTTTGTCCTCAACGGCTACTATCTTTGGCCGAGCTATTCCTAGTCTTCGTAGGAGCCTTTTCCGCGCACACTTGGCAGATCGTGCTGTTGATCCGTGAGCGCGGCAAGGTGAGTTGACTTCGGCTGCTCCAGAGCACCCGTCAGGTCGGCCGCGGGATTCCGCTCGGCGCGGCCGGTCGCGATGGCGTAGCGGAGAACACCTGGCCCGCGTGCGCCTTGGCACGATGGGCGGTCTCTACCCCTCCGCGTCTTTCCAACTTACGCAAGGCGTCCAGAAGCAGCGGAGCCGTCACTTCTGCAATTGGCAAATCTCGGATGCCGGCCATGTCCTTCTCGATCAGTCGGCGCTCGCGCTTTACGGACTGAGGGCTTAACCCCTCCTTCGCGTGCTTCTCTATGAACTCCAAGCCAACGGCCCCGAGGGTGGTCGCAGCCTGCCCGGCCTTTGTAACGCGCTCAGCGTGGGCCACATGCGCAGGATTCGCGCCGGATCGCACCAATGCTCGAAGTCGGTCTCGCTCTGCGCGGGCGTCGGCCAGTCCCATGGTTGGATATTCGCCAAAGGTGATCATGCTCGCCTGGCCGCTGTGCCGGTACAGGCCTGTGGGTTTGCCGCACTACGGTGGTGTCATCGAGCGCCTGATTGGTACGTTCATGAGACGCATGGAAGTGCTCCCTGGCACGACCAAATCAAATGTTGTCGAGAAAGGCGAGTACGACGCGACTGGAAAGGCCGCCATGACATTGGCCCAGTTGCGAAAATGGATGGCTGCGCAGGTGGCGGCCTATCATGCGACTGAACACCGCATGCTTAGGAAACCTCCCGCCTGCATGTGGATCGAACCGTCACAGGCGTCACTTCCTGACGCTCGGGCCGACGTTCCCCCGCTTTCAGTAGCGGGGCTGTTTAGAGTCCGATGTTCATCGTGGCGGCTTTGGCTGCCAACTGTTTGGCGTAGGCGGCCGGTGTCAGTCCACCCAGGATCTTCTTGGGCCTCTCTTCGTTGTATTCCCGTCCCCAGGTTTCGATCTCAGTGCGTGCATGCAGCAACGTCAGGAACCAGTGCTCGTTGAGGCAATCGTCCCGCAGCCGACCATTGAAGCTCTCGACGTATGCGTTCTGGTTCGGCTTGCCAAGTTGGATCAGGCGCAACTGCACGTCGCGTGCGTGAGCCCACGCCACCATCGCTTTGCCGCAGAACTCCTTGCCATTGTCGGTTCGGATGATGCGCGGCAGGTCGCGGGTTAGCGCCAGCCGGTCCAGCACCCGCGTGACGCCAAGACCGGAGATCGCGTGCTCCACTTCGATCGCCACCGCCTCGTGCGTCGCATCGTCGACGATGGTCAGCGCCTTGATCACTCGGTCTTCCGCCGTGCGGTCAAACACGAAATCCATCGACCAGACCTGATTGGCCGCATTGCTGAAGCCGTGCTGCCGGCACAACTCCTTACCGTTCGTCGGAAAGTCGATGTGAGGCTCAATTCGCCGAGCTGACGAAAGAGCAATTGCGCGAAGCGCGCAGGTTAGGTGACTTCGGCGAGGAGCGTTTGGGTGGGGCGAAGAGTTGGGCGCTACTTACCGGCTCGAGGTATTCGCGTCGAAATTCTACAAGCCCCTTCGCTATCGGTGTCCCGTCCGGGAAAAGTCGCGTCAACAGTGTCCAGACTTGAGAGTCTGTCCAAGTATTGCTCGGAATTATTTGTTTCTGGTCAAGCGGTTAGCTCGTACCGAGGGACGGGACAACGTTAGTGAAACTCGATAGCACCTGTCAAAACGATGTGGGGGACGTTCCGGGCGTAGGACAAGCCCGGCCCGGCTTGACAGCGCCGGTGCCCGCGCCGATCCTCTCCGCGCATTCCGAGGGGAGCCCCGTACGGGGCTGAGAAAGCGTCGAGCTGACCCTTGAACCTGATCCGGGTCATACCGGCGTAGGAACGGAAGAAAACGCGCGGCGCCCATGCGGCGGTGCGCGCCGTTGCATCGTCCCGCCCGGATCTCCCGCGTTTCGCACGAGGAGGAGATCCATGCAGCAGCATCCCGACGCCCGTCCGGGCCCCGTCACCACCGGGCCGATCCGCGGCTCGCGCAAGGTCTATCTGTCGCCGCCCGGCCATCCCGGCCTGCGCGTGCCGTTCCGCGAGGTCGCGCTGGACGATCCGCGCTCGCCGCTGCTGCGCCTGTACGACACCTCCGGCCCCTACACCGAGGACGCCGCCGCCATCGACCTCGCCGCCGGCCTGCCTGTGCCGCGCGAGGCCTGGCTGGCCGCGCGCGGGTTCGAGGACATCGAGGGCCGCGCGGTGCGCCCGGAGGACAACGGCCACGCCAGCGGCGAGCGGCTGATCGCGCCCTGCCCGGCGCGGCGGCGCCTGCGCCGCGGCCGGCCGGGGCAGCCGGTCACCCAGCTGGAGTTCGCCCGCGCCGGCATCGTCACCGAGGAAATGGCCTTCGCCGCCCACCGCGAGAACCTGGCGCGCACCGCCGCCAGCGCCGAGGAGCTGCAGCGGCTGGCGGCGGGCGAGTCGTTCGGCGCCGCGCTGCCGGCGCTGGTGACGCCGGAATTCGTGCGCGCGGAGCTCGCCGCCGGCCGCGCCATCCTCCCGGCCAACATCAACCACCCGGAGCTGGAGCCGATGGTCATCGGCCGCAATTTCCTGGTGAAGGTGAACGCTAACATCGGCAACTCGGCGCTGTCCTCCGGCGTGGCCGAGGAGGTGGAGAAGCTGGTGTGGGCGATCCGCTGGGGCGCGGACACGGTGATGGACCTGTCCACCGGCCGCAACATCCACAACCTGCGCTCGTGGATCCTGCGCAACGCGCCGGTGCCGATCGGCACCGTGCCGCTGTACCAGGCGCTGGAGAAGGTGGGCGGCGACCCGGCGCGGCTCGACTGGGCGGTGTTCGAGGACACCCTGGTCGAGCAGGCCGAGCAGGGCGTGGACTACTTCACCATCCACGCCGGCGTGCGCCTGGCCCATGTGCCGCTGACCGCGCGCCGCGTCACCGGGATCGTCTCGCGCGGCGGTTCGATCATGGCGCGCTGGTGCCTGGCGCACCACCGCGAGAACTTCCTGTACGAACGCTTCGACGACATCTGCGCGATCCTGCGCCGCTTCGACGTCGCCTTCTCGCTGGGCGACGGCCTGCGCCCCGGTAGTCTGGCCGACGCCAACGACGCCGCCCAGTTCGCCGAACTCGACACCCTCGGCGAGCTGACGAAAGTCGCGTGGGGCAAGGGCTGTCAGGTGATGGTGGAAGGCCCCGGCCACGTGCCGCTGCACAAGATCCGCGAGAACATGGACCGCCAGCTCGCCGCCTGCGCGGAGGCGCCGTTCTACACGCTGGGGCCGCTGACCACCGACGCCGCGCCTGGCCACGACCACCTCACCTCGGCGATCGGCGCGGCGATGATCGGCTGGTTCGGCACCGCGATGCTCTGCTACGTGACGCCGAAGGAACACCTGGGCCTGCCGGATCGCGACGACGTCAAGACCGGCGTCGTCAGCTACAAGATCGCCGCCCACGCCGCCGACCTCGCCAAGGGCCATCCGGCCGCGCAGGCGCACGACGACGCGCTGTCGCGGGCGCGCTTCGCGTTCCGCTGGGAGGACCAGTTCAACCTCTCGCTCGATCCCGACACCGCCCGCGCCTACCACGACGCCACCCTGCCGAAGGAGGCGCACAAGAGCGCGCATTTCTGCTCGATGTGCGGGCCGAAGTTCTGTTCGATGAAGCTCAGCCAGGAGCTGCGCGTGGAGGCGGACGCCGGCATGCGCGCGAAGGCGGCGGAGTTCGCTGAAAGCGGCGGCGAGCTGTACGTGGAGGCGCGATCGTGAGCGCGCGCGTCACCGTGGTCGGCGCCGGCGTGGCCGGGCTGGCGGCGGCGTTGGAGCTGGCGCTGGCCGGCGCCAAAGTGGAGGTGCTGGAGCGCGCCACGCGGCCCGGCGGCGCGGGCGCCAGCCGCTTCGCCGGCGGCATGCTGGCGCCTTGGTGCGAATGCGTCGGCGCCGATCCGGCGGTTGCCGAACTCGGCCGGCAGGCGCTGGACTGGTGGCCGGCGCGGTATCCCGGCACGCGCCGCAACGGCACCCTGGTGGTGGCCGCCGCGCGCGACGCGGCCGAACTCGACGCCTTCGCCCGCCGCAGCGAGCGCTGGCGCCGGCTGGACGCCGACGGCGTGGCCGAGCTCGAACCCGACCTGGCCGGCCGCTTCCGCCACGGGCTGTTCTTTCCCGACGAGGCCCACCTCGATCCGCGCGCGGCGCTGGCCGCGCTGGCGGCGCGGCTGGGCGACCTGGGCGTGCCGATCCGCCATGGCCGCGACGGCAGTGCGCTGCCCGCGGACGGCCGCATCGTGCTGGACTGCCGCGGCCATGCCGCGCGCGAGCTGCTGCCGGAGCTGCGCGGCGTGCGCGGCGAAATGCTGCTGCTGCGCAGCGCCGAGCTGGCGTTCTCGCGGCCGGTCCGGCTGCTGCATCCGCGCGGCATGGCCTACGTGGTGCCGCGCGGCGACGGGCTGTTCATGCTCGGCGGCAGCGTGCTGGAAAGCGACGCCGCCGGCCCGGTCAGCGCGCGCTCGGCGATGGAGCTGCTGAACGCCGCCTACGCGCTGCACCCGGCCTTCGCCGAAGCCGGCATCGTCGAACTCGGCGCCGGGCTGCGGCCGGCGTTTCCGGACAACCTGCCGCAGCTGCTGCGGCGCGACGGCCGCTGGCATCTTAATGGCCTGTACCGGCACGGCTTCCTGCTCGCCCCGGCGATGGCGCGGCGCGCCGCCGCCACGCTGCTGGAAGCCGGCTGATGCGGCTGCGGATCAACGGCGAATCGCGCGACGTTGCCGCCGGCACATTGGCCGCCGCGCTGGAGGAACTCGGCTATCTCGGCGCGCACGTCGCCACCGCGGTGAACGGCGCGTTCGTGCCGGCCTCCGCGCGCTTGGGCTGGCCGCTGCGCGAGGGCGACGCGCTGGAAATCCTCGCGCCGATGCAGGGAGGTTGAGATGCGCGTCTACGACGTCGAACTGGCTTCGCGGCTGTGGCTGGGGACATCCCGCTATCCCTCGCCGGCCGTCCTCGCCGAGGCCGTGCGCGGCGCGGGCTGCGACCTGGTCACCGTGTCGCTGCGCCGGGAAAGCGCGGCGCAGCGCGCCGGGCAGGACTTCTGGGCGCTGGTCGGCGGCCTCGGCGTGCGGGTGCTGCCCAACACCGCCGGCTGCCACACGGTGAAGGAGGCCGTCGCCACCGCGCACATGGCGCGCGAGGTGTTCGGAACAACGTGGATCAAGCTGGAGGTGATCGGCGAGGGCGAATTGCTGCAGCCGGAGGTGTTCGGGCTGGTCGAGGCCGCGCGCATCCTCGGTGAGGACGGCTTCCGGGTGTTTCCGTACACCACCGCCGACCTCGGCGTGGCCGAACGCCTGCTCGACGCCGGCTGCCGCGTGCTGATGCCGTGGGGCGCGCCGATCGGCAGCGGGCGCGGGCTGGCCGATGCGTTCGCATTGCGTGCGCTGCGCGCGCGCTTTCCCGACGTGCCGATGGTGGTCGATGCAGGCCTCGGCCTGCCTTCGCACGCGGCGGCCGCGATGGAGCTGGGCTTCGATGCGGTGCTCGCCAACACCGCGGTCGCGCTGGCCGCCGATCCGGTACGCATGGCCGCGGCTTTCGCCGACGCGGTGCGTGCCGGCCATGCCGCGCACGCGGCCGGGCCGATGCCGCCGCGCGATTTCGCCGAACCGTCCACGCCGGTCGTGGGCCAGGCGTGGCGATCATGATCCGGCTCGACCCGTTCTACCCGGTGGTGGACAGCGCCGCGTGGGTGCGGCGGCTGCTGCCGCTGGGCGTGAAGCTGGTGCAGCTGCGCATCAAGGCGCAGCCGCCGGAGACGATCCGCCACGAAGTGGACGACGCGCTCGCCTGCGCCCGCCGCCACGGCGCGCAGCTGGTGGTGAACGATCACTGGCGGATCGCCCTCGACGCTGGCGCCGAGTTCGTGCACCTGGGACAGGAGGATCTGGACGGGGCCGACCTGCCCGCGCTGCGCCGGCATGCGCTGCGGCTGGGCATCAGCACCCACAGCCACGAGGAGCTGGAGCGCGCGCTGGCGCTGGCCCCGGACTACATCGCGCTCGGCCCGGTGTATCCGACCGCGCTGAAGGCGATGCCGTGGGCGCCGCAGGGGTTGGCGCGATTGCGCGAATGGAAGCGGCGGGTCGGCGCGCTGCCGCTGGTCGCGATCGGCGGCCTCACTCTGGAGCGCGCGGCGGGCTGTTTCGATGCCGGCGCGGACGCGCTGGCGATGGTCGGCGACATCGTGCTGCATCCCGATCCGGAGGCGCGCGCCGCGGCCTGGCTGCGGGCGACGCGACTGCGCGCATGAAGCCGGTCGCGCTCAGCATCGCCGGATCGGACTCGTCGGGCGGCGCCGGCATCCAGGCCGATCTCTCCGCGTTCGCGGCGTTCGGCGTGCACGGCGCCACCGCGATCACCGCCGTCACCGCGCAGAACCGCGCGGGCGTGCGCGCGGTGCAGATCGTGCCGCCAGCGCTGGTGCGCGCGCAGATCGACGCGGTGTTCGACGACGGCGAGGTGCGTGCGGCCAAACTGGGCATGCTGGCCGAAGCTGGGATCGTGGACGCGGTGGCGGACGCGCTGGTGCGGCGCCGCCCGCGCTGGCTGGTGATCGACCCGGTGATGGTCGCCAGCAGCGGCGCGCGCCTGCTGCGCGAGGACGCCGTCGCGGCGCTGCGCGCCAGGCTGCTGCCGTTGGCCGACTGCCTCACCCCCAACCTCGACGAGGCCGCCGCGCTGCTGGATGTCCCGCGCGCGGCGAACGAAGCGCAGATGCTCGAACAGGGCCGCGCCCTGCTGGCGCTGGGCGCCCGCGCGGTGCTGATGAAGGGAGGCCACGCGCCGCTGCCGGAGGCGGTCGACCTGCTGGTGCAGCCGCAGGGCGCGCGCCGTTTTTCCGCGCCGTGGATCGTCGGCGCCGATACCCACGGCACCGGCTGCAGGCTGTCCGCCGCGATTGCCGCTAGCCTGGCCCGCGGCGACGCGCTGGAGGCGGCGGTGGACGCGGCCAAGCGCCATCTGGGCGAGCACCTGCGCGGCAGGCTCAGTCCAGCTTGAGCTCCGCACGCGGCGGCAGCGACCAGTCGACCGGCGCCTGCCCGGTGCGGGCCAGATATTCGTTGGTGGCGGAGAAATGCCGGCAACCGAGGAAGCCGCGGTGCGCGGACAGCGGCGACGGATGCGGTGCCTTCAGCACGCGATGCCGGCGCGGGTCGATCACCGCGCCCTTCTTCTGCGCGTAGCTGCCCCAGAGCAGGAACACGAGGTGCTCGCGCTCGCGGTTCAGCACGTCGACCACGTGGTCGGTGAAGCCCTCCCAGCCCTTGCCCTGGTGCGAACCGGGCCGGCCGGCTTCCACCGTCAGCACGCTGTTGAGCAGTAGCACCCCGCGCCGCGCCCACGGCAGCAGGCAGCCGTGGTCCGGACGCACGAAGCCGGTGTCCTGCGCCAGCTCCTTGTAGATGTTGTCCAGCGACGGGGGCACCGGCACGCCCGGCAGCACCGAGAAGCACAGCCCGTGCGCCTGCCCCGGCCCGTGGTACGGGTCCTGGCCGAGGATGACCACCTTCACCGCGTCGAACGGCGTGGCGTCGAAGGCGGCGAAGATCTGCGGGCCCGGCGGGTAGATCGTCGCCCCCGCCGCCTTGCGCTGGCGCAGGAAGGCGGACAGCTGGCGCATGTCCTCGCGCGCGAACCAGTCGCCGACGCGCGCTTTCCAGCTCGGTTCCAGGCGGACGTCGGGCGGGCCGGAGGCGTTCATCAGATCACGCCGCGCTTCTTTTCCAGCAGCAGGTAGCCGATGCCGATCGCCGCGCCGATGCCCAGCGACGCCGGCCAGCCCAGCGGGCTCAGCCACTTCGCCAGTCCCGCCGCGATCAGGCCGAGAATCGCGAACTGCGAATAGCGCCAGGGGCTGTCGCGGAAACTGCGGAGCGGTGCGTCGGCCATGGCGTCAGACCTTGTAGCCGGTGTGGATGGCGACGATGCCGGCGCTCATGTTGCGGAAACTGCAACGCGCAAGGCCCGCCGCTTCCATCATCGCCTTCAATTCTGCCTGCGGCGGATGCTTGCGGATCGACTCGGCGAGGTACTGGTAGCTGTCGGCATCGCCGGCGAACAGGCTGCCCAGCTTCGGCAGCACCTTGAACGAATGGAAGTCGTAGAGCGGCTTGAACCATTCCGCCTGCACTTCCGAAAACTCCAGCACCCGCGCCTGCCCGCCGGGTTTCAGCACGCGCGCGATCTCGCGCAGCGCGGCGTCCTTGTCGGTGACGTTGCGCAGGCCGAAGGCCATCGTCACCAGATCGAAACTGGCGTCGGGGAAGGGCAGCGCCTCGGCGTTGCACTGCACGTACTCGAAGCCGCGCACGTTGCCGCGGTCGGTCATGCGGTCGCGGCCGACGCGCAGCATGTCGCCGTTGATGTCGCCCAGCACCAGCTCGCCGGTCTCGCCCACGCGCTCCTTCAGCAGCGCGGCGATGTCGCCGGTGCCGCCGGCCAGATCCAGCACGCGGTCGCCCTTGCGCACCTGCGAGGTGGCGACGAAGAAACGCTTCCACAGCCGATGGATGCCCAGGCTCATCGCATCGTTCATCAGGTCGTACTTGCCGGCCACCGAGGAGAACACCTCGCCGACGAGCTTCTGCTTCTCCGCCACCGGCACGTCGCGGTAGCCGAAGTGGGTGGTGCCGGCCTTGCCTGTCGATTCGCTCATGCGGCGATTATCGCACCGGGTGGGTTTCCAGCGCGCACATCGGCGGCGGGTCAGCCCCGCAGCGAATGTCCCCCGACAGCGGCGGGGCCGCTGTCTCCTCCTTGATTTCGCTGCGAGGCTGGCCCGCCGCCGATGTGCATGTCGCGTGCGACACTCCCGCCATGCAAATCGAACCAATCACCTTCCGCGACACGTCCTGCATCCGCATCCAGGCCGAGGGCGCCACTGCGCTGGTCGCCCTGCACGGCGCGCAGGTGCTGTCGTGGACACCGACCGACGGCCGCGAGCGTCTGTTCCTGTCCGAGCGTGCCGTGTTCGACGGCCGCACCGCCATCCGCGGCGGCATCCCGGTGATCTTCCCGCAGTTCGGCGAGCGCGGCCCGCTGCAAAAGCACGGCTTCGCCCGCAGCCGCGAATGGCGGTTCGAGGGCGTGGAGGGCGACGAAGCCGTGTTCGCACTGACCGGCGACGGCAGCGACGCCGGCTGGCCGCATCCCTTCCGCGCCCGCCTGCGCATCGGCCTGACCGCGACCCGGTTGACGGTGGCGCTGGAGATCGAAAACACCGGCGATGCGCCGCTGGCCTTCACCGCCGCCCTGCACACCTACCTGCGCGTGGACGACATTGCCCAGGCCGCCATCGAAGGCTTGCAGGGCTGCGACTACGAGGACAGCGCCAACGGCGGCACCCTGCACCGCCAGTACGACTACGAGGTCACGTTCGAGGGGGAGACGGACCGCATCTACAACGACGTGGTGGCCCCGCTGGCGTTGATCGACGGTGATCGCAGCCTCGCCATCGAGCAGGACGGCTTCGGCGACGCCGTGGTCTGGAATCCCGGCGAGCACCTGTGCGCCCGCATCGCCGACCTCGCGCCGGACGACTGGCGGCGCTTCGCCTGCGTGGAGGCAGGGCAGGTGTTGCAGGCGGTGGTGCTGGCGCCGGGCGAACGGTGGAGCGGCAGCCAGACGCTGGAGTGAGCCGGGAGCGGTGGGGCAGGCGCAGCTCTATACTTTTCCGCAGGTTTCCATCGGGGGAGTGTGATGCTGCGCGTATTCCTGTCAATGCTTGCGTTGCTGGTGGCATTGCCATTGGCGGCTGGTGGCCCGAGAGCAGTCCGCAAGCAAGCTGAGTCCAGTTTGCGCGTCACCGGTTTCGTCGTCATCGGTACGGATGGGACTGTCCAGGGGCACGAACTGGATCCGAAAGCGCCCCTCACACCGACACTGGTGGAGTTCATCGGCCGCTCACTTGACCGTTGGCGTTTCGAGCCTGTCAAGGTGAACGGCGAGGTGGTGCGTGCACGGGTGCCAATGAGCCTGCGCTTGGTGGCGAAGCGGTCGGAGGACGACAAGTACAACATCAGCATCGCCAGCACGCACTTCGGCAGCCGTACATCGTTTCAAGCGACGGACTGGCCGCAGCGCCTGGGGATGAAGCCGCCTCAATATCCGATGGGCGCTTTGCAAGCGGGTGGAAAGGGCACGGCTTATCTGATCGTGCAGATTGGACGGGACGGCAAGGTGATGAATGTGGATGCCGAGCAGGTCAATCTGCGCGTGGCGGGCTCCACGAACCAGATGGACCAGTTGCGCAAACAATTTGCGCAAGCGGCGATCCGTGCAGCGAGGGACTGGACGTTCACCCCGCCTACCACCGGCAAGGAGGCGGACAAGGACAATTGGCTGGTGCGTGTGCCGGTGGATTTTCGGTTTGACGATGAAAAAAGGGTACAGCCGGGCGAGTGGGAAACCTACATTCCCGGCCCGCGCAACATGAACATGCCGTGGGCGCAGCAGCAGCTGAAGATGGCCGGCAATCCGGACGCCTTGCCGGATAATGGCGTGTTTCCGCTCGAAGAGGGCGCGAAATTGCTGACGCCGTCCGCGCCCTGATCCCGGCGCCCGAAAAACGAAACGCCCCGCAGAAATGCGGGGCGTTTCATCATGCAGCAGTGGAGCGACGGATCACTTCCGCATCGAGCTGAAGAACTCGTCGTTGGACTTGGTGTTCTTCATCTTGTCGAGCAGGAACTCCATCGCCGCGATTTCGTCCATCGGGTGCAGCAGCTTGCGCAGGATCCAGATTTTCTGCAGCAGGTCAGGCTCGATCAGCAGGTCTTCGCGGCGGGTGCCGGAGAGATTGACGCCGATCGCCGGATAGACGCGCTTCTCGGTGATGCGGCGATCCAGGTGCACTTCGCTGTTGCCGGTGCCCTTGAACTCCTCGTAGATCACCTTGTCCATCGCGCTGCCGGTATCGACCAGCGCGGTGGCGATGATGGTCAGGCTGCCGCCTTCCTCGACGTTGCGGGCCGCGCCGAAGAAACGCTTGGGGCGGTGCATCGCGTTGGAGTCCACGCCGCCGGTCAGTACCTTGCCGCTGCTCGGCATGACGTTGTTGTAGGCGCGGGCGAGGCGGGTGATCGAGTCGAGCAGGATCACCACGTCCTTCTTGTGTTCGACCAGGCGCTTGGCGCGCTCGATCACCATCTCGGCGACCTGCACGTGGCGCGCGGCCGGCTCGTCGAAGGTGGAGGAGATGACCTCGCCGCGCACGGTGCGCTGCATTTCGGTCACTTCTTCCGGGCGCTCGTCGATCAGCAGGACGATCAGGTGGACGTCGGGATGGTTGTAGGTGATCGCGCTGGCGATCTGCTGCATCATCATCGTCTTGCCGGCCTTGGGCGGGCTGACGATCAGGGCGCGCTGGCCCTTGCCCTGCGGGGCCATCAGGTCGAGGATGCGGCCGGTGATGTCCTCGGACGAACCATCGCCGCGCTCCAGCTTGAAGCGCTTGCGTGGGAACAGCGGGGTGAGGTTCTCGAACAGGGTCTTGTTCTTCGACGCTTCCAGCGGCTCGCCGTTGATGGTGTCGACGATGTTGAGCGCGAAATAGCGCTCGCCGTCCTTCGGCCAGCGGATGCGGCCGGAGACGTGGTCGCCGGTGCGCAGGTTGAAGCGGCGGATCTGCGACGGGCTGATGTAGGTGTCGTCCGGGCCGGCGAGGTAGCTGGCTTCGGCCGCACGCAGGAAGCCGAAGCCGTCCGGCAGGATTTCCAGCACGCCGTCGGCCTGCACGCCTTCGCCGTGGCGGGTCAGCACCTTCAGGATCGCGAAGATGATGTCCTGCTTGCGGGCGCGGGCCACGCCTTCGCTGATCTGCAATTGATCGGCGATTTCCAGCAGCTTGTGCGCGGGCATGCGCTTGAGGTCGCCCAGCGAATAGGTCGGGAAGCCTTCCGGTACCTGCGGATGCGGGCGCGGTACGAAGGGTTCGCCGTTGCCGCCGTCGTCGGGCATGCCGCCGTCGCGGTAGCGCTCGCGCTGGCGCTCGCGGCGGTTCTTGAAGCGCTCGCGGCGGCTGTTGCGCTGGCCGTCGTGCTGCTGGCCGCCCTGGCCGTGCTGCGCGGGATGCGGGTTGCCGCTTTCGGCCTGCTGGCCTTCGCGCTGCGGCTGGCCGTTGCCGGCATCGGCGGCGGGCTGCGGCGCGGCGGGGGCCGGGGCGGGCGCTTCGGGCGCGGCCGGCGGCGGAGTCGGCGCGGGCGCGTCGGCCAGCGCGATCTCGGATTGTTCGGGGGCGCGCGGCTTGGCCACGCGGGGCTTGCGCGCGCGCTTCTCGGCGACTTCGCCGGTGGCGTCGTTGGTGGTATCGGACAAGGGGAAAAACCTCGCTTCGTTGCGAGCGCCTGCGGATGCGCAGGCGGGATCGTCGGGGAGTGGATCAGATGGGTGCGGCGCGCCGGGAAAAGCGACGGGGCGGGCCGGGTGGGCAGAAACTAGCACCGGCGCGGCATCGCGCGCAACTGGCTTCGTTCAGCTTGGGCGGGCGGCAGGCCGCCCGCGGGTGCGGCGCCTGCGGGAAAGGCGGCGTCCGCCCTCCCCGCGGGGAGTACGGGTCAGAGCGACTTGTCGATCATCTGCGCCAGCTGGGCCTTGCCCACCGCGCCGATCTGGGTGGCCTGCACCTGGCCGCCCTTGAACAGCAGCAGCATCGGGATGCTGCGCACGTGGTACTTCAGCGCGGTCTGCTGGTTCTGGTCGACGTCGACCTTCACGATCTTGGCCCTGCCGGCGTAGTCGGTGGCCAGCTGGTCCAGCGCCGGGGCGATCATCTTGCACGGGCCGCACCAGGGCGCCCAGAAATCCACCAGCACCGGCTGGTCGGAGGCCAGCACCTTGTCGGAGAAATCGGCGTCGGTGGCGTGCAGGACGGTATCGCTCATGGGGGCTCCAATATGGCTGCGGGACGCGGCAGGCCGCGCCGGTGGTAGACTTGGGAGGTTGCGCCGGCTTTTTCAAGGCGCCGTGCCGGGAACGACCAGCCCCGGAACTCTTCCCGGCAGTCTGCGTGGCTGCCCTCCATTCATGCAAGTGGCGCAACGTAACGCGGTGTTCCATCGCAGCGCGCGCAGCCACGCCCGAGGCCGCCTCCGTGTCCGACAAGCCCCTGACCGACATCACCTTTTCCACCTTCGAACTGGCCCCCGCGCTGCAAGCCGGGCTGGAGACCGCCGGCTTCACCCGCTGCACGCCGATCCAGGCGATGACCCTGCCGGTGGCGCTGGCCGGCGGCGACGTCGCCGGGCAGGCGCAGACCGGCACCGGCAAGACCCTGGCCTTCCTGGTCGCGGTGATCGATCGCCTGCTCAAGCGCCCGGCGCTGGCCGACCGCAAGCCGGAAGACCCGCGCGCGCTGATCCTGGCGCCGACCCGCGAGTTGGCGATCCAGATCCACAAGGACGCGATGAAGTTCGCCTCCGACCTCGGCCTGAAGTTCGCGCTGGTCTACGGCGGCGTCGATTACGACAAGCAGCGCGAGCAGCTGCAGCGCGGCGCCGACGTCATCATCGCCACGCCCGGCCGGCTGATCGACTACGTCAAGCAGCACAAGGTGGTCAGCCTGCACGCCTGCGAGGTCTGTGTGCTGGACGAGGCCGACCGCATGTTCGACCTCGGCTTCATCAAGGACATCCGCTTCCTGCTGCGGCGCATGCCGGAGCGCGGCACCCGCCAGACCCTGCTGTTCTCGGCCACCCTCAGCCACCGCGTGCTGGAGCTGGCCTACGAGCACATGAACGAGCCGCAGAAGCTCGTCGTCGAGGCCGAGACCATCACCGCCGCGCGCGTCCGCCAGAAGCTCTACTACCCGGCCGACGACGAGAAGCTGCCGCTGCTGCTGGGCCTGCTGTCGCGCAGCGAGGGCGCGCGGACGATGGTGTTCGTCAACACCAAGGCGTTCGTGGAGCGCGTCGCGCGCGCGCTGGAGCGTGCCGGCTACCGCGTCGGCGTGCTGTCCGGCGACGTGCCGCAGAAGAAGCGCGAGTCGCTGCTGAAGAAGTTCCAGGCCGGCCAGCTGGAAATCCTGGTCGCCACCGACGTGGCCGCGCGCGGCCTGCACATCGACGGCATCAAGTACGTCTACAACTACGACCTGCCGTTCGACGCCGAGGACTACGTGCACCGCATCGGCCGCACCGCGCGGCTGGGCGAGGAGGGCGACGCGATCAGTTTCGCCTGCGAGCGCTACGCGATGTCGCTGCCGGACATCGAGGCCTACATCGAGCAGAAGATCCCGTCCGAGCCGGTCACGCAGGAGCTGATGACCGCGCTGCCGCGCCCGGAACGGCCGAAGCCGGCCGAGGGCGAAAGCGACGACGGCGACAGCATCGGCGAGATCTTCCGCGAGGTGCGCGAGGCGCGCGCCGCCGAGGACGCCAAGCGTGGCGGTGGCCGCGGCGGGCGCAGCGGTGGCGGACGTTCCGGCGAGCGCAGCGGGTCCGGCGAACGCCGCAGCGGCGAGGGCCGCGGCCCGCGTCCGCCGCGCAAGCCTCGCGTGGAAGGCGAGGCCGCCGTGCCGCCGAAGCCCGCCGCCGCGCCGGCGCAGCCGGCGGTGGCCGAGGGCGATGCGCCGGCGCGCAAGCGTCGCCGCCGTCGTCGTGGCCGTCCGGTCGAGGGCGCGGAGGGCGCGGTGCAGGCGGGCCAGCCCGCCAAGCCCGCGTCGCCGAAGTACGTGCCGGCGAACCGATCCGCCTCCGCTGCCGCGCCGGCCGCCGACAAGCCGTCGCTGCTCAGCCGCATCGGCCGCGGCCTGAAGTCGCTGGTGACGCGCTCGCCCAGCAAGCAGCACTGAACGCGGTAGCGGCCGCGCTGGCCGCAGGCCGTGGCTCGGGCGATACTGCGCGCTCGCCCGTCCGCCTTCCTTCCGCATGCCGGTCCTGCGTTTCGACAACGTCAGCAAGCTCTATCCCGGCGGCCACGCCGCGCTGTCCGAGGTCGGCTTCGCCGTGGACGCGGGCGAGATGCTGTTCGTCACCGGCCATTCCGGCGCCGGCAAGAGCACGCTGCTCAAGCTGATCCAGCTGGCCGAGCGGCCCAGCCGCGGCGCGGTGCTGTTCGAGGAGCGCAACCTGGCGAAGGTGCGCGGCGACCGCATCGCCCGCCATCGCCGCGACGTCGGCGTGGTCTACCAGAACCACCAGTTGCTGATGGACCGCAGCGTCGCCGAGAACGTGGCGCTGCCGCTGGTGCTGCGCGGGATGAAGCGCGCCGAGATCGGCAAGCGGGTGCGCTCGATTCTCGGCCGGGTCGGGCTGGAGGCGCGCGCGAATGCCTTGCCGACGCAGCTCTCGGCCGGCGAGCAGCAGCGCGTCGGCATCGCCCGGGCGGTGGTCGCCGAGCCGCCGCTGCTGATCGCCGACGAACCCACCGGCAATCTCGATCCCACGTTGTCGGCGGAAATCATGGCGCTGTTCGCCGCCCTGCCCGAACGCGGCACCAGCGTGCTGGTGGCCAGCCACGACTTGGCGCTGGTCAAGCGCATGCGTAAGCGCGTGCTGGTGCTGGACCACGGCCGATTGGTGGACGACATCGCGCCGGAGGACTTGGTCGATGGCTAAGCAGGACAACCAGCGCGTCGCCAACGTGCATTCCAGCCGCGCCGGCGCGTGGCTGGAGCACCACGGCTACAGCGTCGTCGCCAGCCTCGGCCGCATGCTGCGCAAGCCGTGGGCGAGCCTGCTCACGATCGGGGTGATGGCGATGGCGCTGGCGCTGCCGCTGGGCCTGTGGGTGGTGTTGCACAACGTGCAGCGGCTGGGCGGGCAGGTGCAGGCCGCGCGCGAGGTGACGGTGTTCCTGAAGCCGGGCATCGACGCGGCGAAGGCGGACGCACTGGCCGACATGCTGCGCGCGCGCGCCGATGTGGCGAAGGTGGAACGCGTCGCGCCGGAACAGGCCTTGGCGCAGCTGCGCCAGCGCGAGGACCTGGCGGCGGCGATCGACGCGCTGGGCGCGGACGCGGCGCGCGCGGCGCTGCCGCAGGTGCTGCGGGCGACGCCGCGCGACGACGAGCGCGCGCTGGTCGAGGCCGCGCAGGCGCTGCCGGAAACCGACCGCATCCAGTTCGATGCGCTGTGGCGCGAACGCCTGCAAGCGTGGCTGGGCTTCGGCGCGCGCGCGGTGCAGGTGCTGGCGGCGCTGCTGGGGCTGGGTGCGCTGCTGGTGGTCGGCAACACCGTGCGCCTGGACATCCAGTCGCGGCGCGAGGAGATCGGCGTGCTGCAACTGCTGGGCGCCAGCGACGGCTTCGTGCGCCGGCCCTTCCTCTACCTCGGCGCCTGGTACGGGCTGGCGGCGGGCGCGCTGGCGCTGGGCATCCTCACCCTCGCCTGGATGGCGCTGCAATCGCCGCTGGCGGCGCTGACTGCGCGCTACGGCAGCACGTTCGCGCTGCGCGGGCTCGATCCGCTGGCGGCGATCTGCGTGCTGGCCGGCGCCGGCCTGCTCGGCTGGCTCGGCGCCGGCCTCGTGACCGGGCACTATTTGCGGCAGACCCGCCCGCTGGAGCATTGAGATGGCTGGCAAACAGGATCTTCGCCACGTGGTCAGCGACGCGCCGCGGGTGATGGTGGTCGACGGCAGCAAGCTGGTGCGCAAGCTGGTCGGCGACACGCTGCTGAAGGAGCTGCCGGGCGCGCAGGTGATCGGCTGCTCCGGCATTGCCGAGGCGCGCAAGGCGCTGGAGGACGGCGCGGTCGATCTGGTGACCACCGCGCTGGTGCTGCCGGACGGCGACGGCCTGGCGCTGGCGCGCAGCGTGCGCGAGGCGTCGGGGCAGGCCTACGTGCCGGTGATCGTGATCTCCGGCAACGCGCAGGAGGCGCTGGAGACGCGCGCCTTCACCGAGGACATCACCGACTACTTCGACAAGTCGCTGGGGCAGGGCGCGCTGGCCGCGTTCATCCGCGGCTACGTGCATCCGGCGCCGATCGAGGGCGCGCGCGTGCTGTACGTCGAGGACAGCAAGGTGGTGGCGGTGGCGACCAAGCGCATGCTGGAGCGCCACGGCATGCAGGTGCTGCACATGATCAGCGCCGAGGACGCGCTGGATCACCTGCACAAGTTCTTCGGCCGCAAGGACGGCGACGTCGGTGCCGACCTGTTGCTCAGCGACGTGTACCTGAAGGGTGCGCTCAGCGGCCGCGAACTGCTGAACCAGATCCGCGGCGTGTTCCGCTACGGCAAGCGCCGCCTGCCGATGGTGATGATGACCGGCGACGACAACCGCGACAACCAGGCCGCGCTGCTGCGCGAGGGCGCCAACGACCTGGTGCTCAAGCCGATCGAGGAACGGCTACTGGTGACCAAGGTGCTGTTCCAGCTGCGGCTGGCGAAGCTGGGCTGAGGTATGGAAAAGGGGACGTCGCCGTCCCCTCTTCGTTGCCGCCGCATCGCGCCGCTTACGGCTGCCAGCCGTAGCTCAATTTCAGGAACACGCTGCGGGTGCTGCCGAACATGGTCGGGTTGTCGTCGTCCATGAACGCGCCGTAGGACGCGCCGGCGTACAGCGCGGTACGCGGGTTGATCTTGTACGAATAGACCAGCTGCGCGGCCCAGTCGCGGGCCGTCTCGTTGACCGCATCGACGTACAGCGCCTGGTCGCGCTTCACTTCGCTGCCCTGCAGGGTCACGCGCAGGCGCTGGCGCGGGTCGAACTGCCAGCTGCCGCCAGCGTTGAGCACGGTGGCGGTGAACGCGGTGCCGCCGTCGCGGCGCATGCGCTGGCGGATCAGGTCCCAGTCCACCGCGATGCCGCGGCCGACGTTGGCGTTGCCGAACAGCTCCACCATCGTCCGCTGGCCGGTCTTGCTGGCGTCGCGGTCGATCATCGTGCCGGCCTGCAGGTAGGCGCCCAGCTGCAGGTTGCCGGTCGGGCGGAAGTTGGCGTTGAGGTCGACGTAGTGCTCGTCGAACAGCCTGCCGTTCCAGTACGCGACGCGGGTCATGCCGTGCAGGCTGGCGAAGCTCTGCATCGGCCCGTTCACGCCGACCTGCGCTTCCAGCTCGCGCTCCAGCAGCTGGCCGTCGAAGCGATGGGTGATGTCCCAGTCGGCGTACAGGCTGATGCGCTCGAACGCCTTGCCGTCGCGGTACCACATGCGCTGCCCGCCGATCAGCGACTTGTCGTAGCCGACCATGCCGATGAAGCCGAGGTCGGCGCGGAAGCCGGGATCGATGCTCTCGTGCCAGGCGTCGAAGTTCCAGTTGCGGTTGCTGAACCCGTACTGCGCGCGCCAGGCATTGCCGGACGGGGTGGCGTCGTTGCCCAGGTCGTCCTTGTACAGATCGACGATGTCGTCCGGGTATTCGGACTGGCTGTGCAGGAACTGCGCGGTCGCGGTGTGCGCGCCTTTGCGCCAGCGCGCGTCGACGCCGGCCACGTTGTTGGCGTAGTCGTCGCCCTGGCGGAAGGTGCCGATCGCGCCGAGGCTGAACTCGGTGCCGATGTCGTAGCGATAGCGGCCCACCGCCACGTCCGCCTTTTCTTCGAGCGCCTGGAACTGCGAGCCCTGGGTGCCGGGGATCAGCACCTGCGGCGCGGCGTCGCGGGCGACGATCGCGCCGTAGGTGTTGCCGCCGTCGCGGCCGGTGACGCGCAGGCCGTAGTCCGGGTCGGCGATCTGGCGGGTGTAGAGCACGTCGAACTGGCTGGTGAAGTAGTCCGCGCCTTCGAGGAAGAACGGCCGCTTCTCCTGGTAGAACAGGGCGAAGCTGTTGTTGATGTCCAGCTGCAGCTGGTCGGTTTCGACCTGCGAGAAGTCCGGGTTGATCGTCGCGTTGAGGGTCATTGCCGGCGATGGCGCCCAGCTCACGTCGATGCCCGGCTCGATGCTGGTGTCGCCGCTGCGCCACGGATCGCCGGCGGCGTCGCGGGTCTGGGTCTTGCCCATGGTCAGGGTCGGCACGACCTCCAGGTTGCGACCCTGCTGCGCCCCGGCCATGCCGTCGTACTTGCCCCATTCGCACTGGAAGCAGTTGGAGTCGCGCGGCACCTTGTGGCTGGCCAGCTGGTGGCGCTTGTCGCGCGGCCAGTTGCGGTACAGCGAAATGCCCCAGCGCTGGTCGCCGCCGCCGGTGGGGAAGCGCAGGGTGGAGAACGGGATGCGGAACTCGACGTCGTAGCCGTCGGCGGTGAGCTGGCCGGCGCTCTGCCACAGGCCGTCCCAGCTGGAGTCTTCCTGGTTGTTGGTATTGGTCTCGTCGCGGATGATGTCGCCCTGCACGCCGAGCGGATTCACCACCAGTTCGTAGCCGCGGCGGTGGTCGTTGAAGGTGTCGAGGAACACGCCCACCCAGTCGTCGTTGAACATCGCGTCGCGGTCGCGCAGGTGAGCGCGGATCTTCGACGGGTCCGGGTCGGTGGCGTGGAAGGCCACGTACAGCGCGTCGGCGGTGTAGCCGATGCGCACGATGGTCTTCACCGGCGCCGGCGTGTTGTCGCCGGGCCGGGTGTCGTAGGCGATCTCCTGCACCAGCGCGCCCTGCCATGCGGCATCGTCGAGCTTGCCGTCGATGGCGATCTCGCCCTGCAACTGCGGGATGCGGCCGCCGGGCACGTAGTTGGCGGGCGGCGGCTGCGCGCCGGCGTCCTGGCTGGCGGCGTGGGCGAACGGGGCGCACAGCAGCAGCGCGGCGGCCAGGGCATGCGGCGTTGGAACGAACGGCTTCAAGCGGTCTCTCCGTGTGGATCGTCGTCGTTGCCTGCTGGGATGCGGCGCGATCCGCGCGGGTTGCCATGACTGATGGCAGGGGTTCGCATGCCCGCAGGGCGCGGCCAGTCTTGCGTGCAACGGCCGGCGCGCGCCCCGGGCATGCGACGGACGCCCGCCCGCGGCGATAAACTCGGGTTTTCCGCCACCGGATCGTGTCCATGCGCCAATTGCTTCTGTCCGTTTCCATCGCCGCCGCGCTCGGCGTCGCCGCCACCGGCTGCCAAGGCAACCAGAGCCCGGCACCCGCCGCCCAGGCCCCGGCCGCGCCGGTCGCCGCCGCGGAGAAGGTCGTGGACGAACATTCCTTCTCGCAGCCGGACAAGGTCCGCACCACCGACCTGGCGTTGGATCTGGCCATCGACTTCGACAAGAAGACGATCGGCGGCACCGCCACCTACACGCTGGACTGGGTCGACAAGGCCGCCACCCAGCTGGTGCTGGACACCCGCGACCTGACCATCGACAAGGCCGAGGGCCTGGGCGCCGACGGCCAGTGGAGCCCGCTGACGTTCGCGCTGTCGGACAAGGACAAGGTGCTGGGCAGCGCGCTGACCATCGAGACGCCGACCCGCCCGGCCAAGGTGCGCGTCACCTACGTCACCTCGCCGGACGCCTCCGGCCTGCAGTGGCTGGCGCCGTCGATGACCGAGGGCGGCAAGCAGCCCTTCATGTTCAGCCAGTCGCAGCAGATTCACGCTCGTTCGTGGGTGCCGCTGCAGGACACGCCGCAGATCCGCTTCACCTACAGCGCGCACGTCGTCGCGCCCGCAGACGCGATGGTGCTGATGAGCGCCGACAACGACCCGAAGGCGGCGCGCGACGGCGACTACAGCTTCAAGATGCCGCAGAAGATCCCGTCCTACCTGCTCGCCATCGCCGCCGGCGACCTGGTGTTCAAGCCGATCTCCGAGCGCAGCGGCGTGTGGGCCGAGCCGGCGATGGTGGACAAGGCGACCGCCGAGTTCGAAGACACCGAAAAGATGATCGACACCGCCGAGTCGCTGTACGGCCCGTACCGCTGGGGCCGCTACGACCTGCTGGTGCTGCCGCCGTCCTTCCCCTACGGCGGCATGGAGAACCCGCGCCTGACCTTCGCCACGCCCACCGTCATCGTCGGCGACAAGTCGCTGGTCTCGCTGGTCGCGCACGAGCTGGCGCACAGCTGGTCCGGCAACCTCGTCACCTTCGCCACCGACAAGGACAGCTGGCTCAACGAAGGCACCACCACCTACGTGCAGGGCCGCATCACCGAGGCGCTGTACGGCAAGGACATGGCCGAGATGGAGGAGGTGATCGACCGCGACGAGCTCAAGCAGGAGTTCGCGTCCATCGATCCCAAGCTGCAGCGCCTGTCGCTCAAGCCCGGCACCCTGGCCGACCCGGACGACCAGTCCAGCGCCACCGTGTACACCAAGGGCGCGTGGTTCCTGCAGTTCCTGGAGAAGCGCTTCGGCCGCGAGGTGTTCGATCCGTGGCTGAAGGGCTACTTCGACCACTTCTCGTTCCAGAGCATCACAACAAAGCAGTTCCGCGACTACCTGAAAGCCAACCTGATCGACAAGCATCCGAACGTGGTGACGATGCAGGAGGTCGACCAGTGGCTGTACGAGCCGGGCATCCCCGGCAACGCGCCGCAGGTGGAGTCGGGCAGGTTCAGCACGGTGAACGCCGCGCGCATCGCCTGGCAGGGCAGCGCCAAGCTGCCGGACAAGAGCATCACCGGCGCCTGGGGCACGCAGGAATGGGTGCACTTCCTCGAAGGCATGCCGGAGACGCTGAAGCCGGAACAGCTCCAGCAACTGGACGAGGCCTACCACTTCACCGGCACGCCCAACGGCGAGATCGCGATGCGCTGGTATCCGCTGGCCGAGCGCAGCGGCTACGCCGCCGCGCGCGAGGAGATGGGCAAGTTCCTGGAGCGGGTGGGCCGCCGCAAGCTGATCCTGCCGGTCTACAAGGCGCTGGTGGCGACGCCTGACGGCCTGGCGTTCGCCGAGCAGGTGTTCGCGAAGGCCAGGCCGGGCACGCACCCGATCACCGCGGGGTCGGTCGAGGCGATCATCGACGGCGCCAAGGCCAAGGCGCCGGCCGCGCCCGCCGCGCAGTAACCGCCGCACCCGCGCCGGCCGCTGCCGGCGCGGGGCGGTCCGGACGCGATGGCGCTGCTTTTCCTTTCACTGGTACTGGTCGCGGCGCTGCTGGCCGCGATCGCCGCGCTGTGGCGCGATCCCATGCGGCTGGTGCGCGGCGAGTTCGCGCGCCAGCGTCGCGCCGCCGGCCTGTCGCGCGGCATGGTCGAGGCGGCGGGCCATCGTTGGGTGTATGCGCACCGCGCCGCCGCCGATCCGGCCGCGCCGGTCGTGGTGATGGTCCACGGCTTCACCGGCAGCAAGGAGAACTGGTATCCGCTGGCGCGCGCGCTGGGCGGCCGTTATCGCCTGCTGATTCCCGACCTGCCCGGCTGGGGCGAATCCGAACGCAAGCCCGGCGCGGTTTACGGCTTCGTCGAGCAGGCGGCGAACGTGGCCGCGTTCATCGATGCGCTGTCGCCGGATCGACCGGTGGTGCTGCTGGGGCATTCGATGGGCGGCGGCATCGCTGCGCTGGTGGCGGCGCGCTGGCCGGAGCGCATCGCCAAGGTGGGATTGTTCAACGCCGCCGGCGTGCGCTTCGACGACAATCAATTTGGCCTGGACGTGCTGGCCGGGAAGAACCCGTTCGCGGTGGAGGACGCGGCGACGCTGCGGCGCTTCGTCGATACGGTGTTCTTCGACGACGCGGCCAAGCCGTGGATCCCGTGGCCGGCTTCCGCCGCGCTGATCGCCAAGCGCCGCGCCGACGCCGCCTTCGAGCAGGCGGTGCTGGACCGCATCGGCCGCGGCGACGAGAGCCTGCTGCCCGGCGAGGAAGCCAGCCGCATCCGCCAGCCCGCGCTGCTGCTGTGGGGCCGGCAGGACGCGGTGATCGACCCCAGCGCGCTGGCGCTGTACGCCGCGCGCATTCCGCAGGCGCGCCAGGTCCTGCTGGACGGCTGCGGCCACATGTCGATCGCGGAGCGCCCGCGCGAGGTGGCCGCCGCCGTGGTGGAATGGATCGACGCCCCGTGACTTCAACGAGGACCTACACGATGAAACTGCTGCCGCTTGCCGTCGCCCTGTGCCTGCTCCTGCCCGCCTGCAAGCGCGACGATCCCGAGGCCGCGGCGCGCGCCGCTGCCGAGCAGGCCGCGGCGAAGGAACAGGCCGCCGAGACGATGGAGAAGCAGTTCGAGGACGCGGTGGCGACGCAGAACTGGCGGCTGGCGAAGGGCTACGGCGACGTGCTGCAGATGGACCATCCCACCAGCGCGGCGGCGGCGCGGGTCAAGCCGAAGCTCGACGACGTGCGCGCTCGCGCCGAGGCGCAGCAGCGGCAGGAACGGCTGGCGGCGCTGTGGAGCTACGGCGACGAACCCGTCGGCAAGGACGGCCACCAGCTGTCGGCGTCGATCTATTCGCAGGAGCCGGTGGACACCGACGGCGGCGGCGCGCATCCGGTGCGGCTGATCTTCCGCGACCATCCGGAATGGGGCCGCAGCGCCTACCTGGTGCTGCAGGCCGGCGACTTCGACTGCTATTCCGGCTGCAAGCTCAAAATCGTGGTCGATGGCAAGACGCACGTGCTGCCCGGCTCGCGGCCGAAGACCGACGAGGCCATCGCGATGTTCATCGACGACTGGAAGGGCCTGTGGAAGCTGGCGAAGGCCGGCCAGCAGCTGTCGATCGAGTTCCCGACCAAGGCCGTGGGCCGGCGCACCGCCGAGTTCGAGGTCGGCGGGCTGGAACCGTCGAAGCTGCCGAAGTGGAATTGAGGCGCTGACTCGGAGCCAGGGCGGTGCGGGGCTTCGACATCGCCGTCGTCGCGCTGGTCAGCGCCGCCGCGCTGGCGCTGCACGTCGGCCTGTTCGTGCTGATCCGGCGCTGGATGGACCGCGACTTGGCGCTGTCGTTCGCCGGCGACGATGCGTACCGGCGCGACTACATGCTGCGCTGCCTGCGGCGGGCGAAGGCGGAAGGCGTGAAGCGCCGCGACCTGCCGGCCTGGCTGGAGCGCGCGGCGGCGGAATGCCCCGCGCGCGTGGAGCCTCAGGCCAGCGCGTAGCTGAACTGCTGGCGGAATTGCTCCGCGAATTCCTCGTAGTCGAAGCGCTGGTTCTGGGTGCCCGGGTGCTCGACCTTGAGCGCGCCCATCAGATTGCCCATGCGGCCGATGGTCATCCAGTCGTAGCCCTTCTCGATGCCGAAGATCAGGCCGGCGCGGAACGCGTCGCCGCAGCCGGTCGGGTCGGTGACGCGGCTCTCGTGCGCGGGCGGGATGCGGTAGGTCTGGCCGTCGGCGTGGATCTCCGCGCCCTTGGGGCCGCGCGTGGTGATGTAGGCCTTGACCTTGCCGGCGATGTCGCACTCGCTCCAGCCGGTGCGCTCCTGCAGCAGGTTGGACTCGTAGTCGTTCACGCAGACGTAGTCCGCCTGCTCGATGAAGTGGCGCAGTTCCTCGCCGTTGAACAGCGGCATCGCCTGGCCCGGATCGAAGATGAAGGGAATGCCGGCCTCGGCGAATTCCTTCGCGTTCTGCAGCATGCCCTCGTAGCCGTCCGGGCTGACGATGCCGATGGTCACGCCCGGCACGTCGCGCACGTGGTTCTCGTAGCTGCGCATCATCGCGCCCGGGTGGAAGGCGGTGATCTGGTTGTTGTCGTGGTCGGTGGTGATGAAGGCTTGCGGGGTGAACAGCTCGTCGATCACCTTGACGTGGTCCAGGGTGATGCCCTGTTCGTCGAACCATTCGCGGTACGGGCCGAAGTCGGCGCCGACGGTGGCCATCGGGATCGGGTTGCCGCCCAGCAGCTTGAGGTTGTAGGCGATGTTGCCGGCGCAGCCGCCGAACTCGCGGCGCATCCGCGGGACCAGGAACGAGACGTTCAGGATGTGCACCTTGTCCGGCAGGATGTGGTTCTTGAACTGGTCGGGGAACACCATGATGGTGTCGTAAGCCAGGGAACCGCAGATCAGCGCAGCCATCGGAACGTCCGTCGAGGATGAATGAGGGGATGTTAAACGCAGGCGCCCCGGGCGCCGCGATGCGGGCCGGCGGGTCGTGCGCAGGGGCCGCGATTCTACAGGGTTTCGGCGCCGCCATTCCCCATTCCGCGGCGCCGTTCTGCTAGGCTAATCGCCCCCCGGCGCGGCGCTGTCGCGCGCGTTTCGGGCCCGGCTCCTGCCCCGCGTCCCCCCACGCGGCCTTCCCCCATTTCCCGGCGCGATTCCAGCATGTTCAAGTTCCTCAGGGGCTATTTTTCCAGCGACCTGTCCATCGACCTCGGCACCGCCAACACCCTGATCTACGTGCGCGGCCAGGGCATCGTCCTCAACGAACCCTCGGTGGTGGCGGTGCGCCAGGATCGCGGCGGCGGCGCGCGCGCGGTGGCGGCGGTCGGCAGTGAGGCCAAGCAGATGCTCGGCCGCACGCCCGGCCACATGACCACGGTGCGGCCGATGAAGGACGGCGTGATCGCCGACTTCACCTACACCGAGGAAATGCTCAAGCACTTCATCCGCAAGGTGCACAAGTCGCGCGTGCTGCGCCCCAGCCCGCGCGTGCTGGTGTGCGTGCCGGCCGGTTCGACCCAGGTCGAGCGCCGCGCGATCAAGGAGTCGGCGGAAGAGGCCGGCGCGCGCGAGGTGTACCTGATCGAGGAACCGATGGCGGCGGCGATCGGCGCCGGCATGCCGGTGACCGAGGCGCGCGGTTCGATGGTGGTGGACATCGGCGGCGGCACCACCGAGGTGGCGGTGATCGCGCTGAACGGCATCGTCTACTCGCAGTCGGTGCGCATCGGCGGCGACCGCTTCGACGAGGCGATCATCGCCTACGTGCGCCGCCACCACGGCATGCTGATCGGCGACGCGACCGCCGAGAAGATCAAGATGGAGCTGGGCAACGCCTACCCGCAGCAGCACGTGCGCGAGATGGAAATCTCCGGCCGTCACCTGGCCGAGGGCGTGCCGAAGATCATCACCATCAATTCCAACGAGGTGCTGGAGTCGCTGCGCGAGCCGCTGGCCGGCATCGTCTCCGGCATCCGCCTGGCGCTGGAGCAGACCCCGCCAGAGCTGTGTTCCGACGTGGCCGAGCGCGGCATCGTGCTGACCGGCGGCGGCGCGCTGCTGCGCGACCTCGACAAGCTGATCTCCGAGGAGACCGGCCTGCACGTGCAGGTGGCGGACGATCCGCTGACCTGCGTGGCGCGCGGCGGCGGCCGGGCGCTGGAACTGGTGGACATGCACGGCAACGAGTTCTTCGCGCCGGAATGACCGGCTGCAGCGAGCGGCGAGGGAGGAAGGAGTGAGCAAGCGCACGCGATCTTCCTGCCCCGCCGCGCCCGTGTTTCATTTCCTCCGCTGTTCCTTCTCCTTCGCCTAGCCCATGCCCCACGCCGGTCCTTCCGCTTCCCGCCCCGGCGACATCGCCGGCGTGCTGCGGCTGCTGGCGTTCCTGGTGCTGGGCGTCGCGCTGATGCTGCTGGATCATCGCGGCGGCTGGCTGCGCGCTACGCGCGTCCACGCCGAGGCGGCGGTGCAGCCGCTGTGGTGGCTGGCCGGGCTGCCGTCGCGGGCGGGCGAGAGCCTGCGCGAGAACGCGGTCACCCGCACCCAGCTGGCCAGCGACAACGCGCGCCTGCGCCAGGCCCTGCTGCTCACCGAAGCGCGCAACGCCCGGCTGCGTACCGCCGCCGCCGAGAACGCGCGCCTGCGCGGCCTGCTGGACAGCGCCGAGCGCGGCCGCCTCGACGTGCAGCTGGCCGGCGTCATCGACATCGACCTCGATCCCACCCGTCAGCGCCTGCTGCTGGACGCCGGCAGCGGCAGCGGCGTGCGCGCCGGCCAGCCGGTGATCGACGCCGGCGGGCTGATGGGCCAGGTCATCGCCACCACCCCGACCACCGCCACCGTGCTGCTGCTGACCGATCCCGACCATGCGGTGCCGGTGATGGTGGCGCGCAGCGGCGTGCGGCTGGTGGTTTACGGCACCGGCCGCAGCGACGCGCTGCGGCTGGCCGACGTGCCGCTGTCGGCCGACGTGCGCGAGGGCGACGAGCTGCTGACCTCGGGGCTGGGCGACCGCTTTCCCCCGGGCTTTGCGGTGGGCAGGGTCGGCGCGCTGCGCGCCGACGATACCCGCGCCTTCCTCGAAGCCGACGTCGCCCCGGCTGCGCAGCTCGACCGCGGCCGCGACGTGCTGCTGCTGCGCGGCTACAAGCCGGCCGAGGCGGGCGCGCCGGCCGCCGCCGCATCGACGCCCGCGACTTCGACCGCCGTACCCGCTGCATCGGCGGCTTCCGCTTCCGCGCCGCCGGCATCGACGCCGAACGCATCCGCGCCTCCTGCGGAGCGCGCGCGATGAGCCGCCTGCGCAACGGCTGGGTGCTGCCGGCCAGCCTGGTGCTGGCGCTGCTGCTGGGGCTGGTGCCGCTGCCGGGCATGCTGCAGGCGCTGCGGCCGTACTGGTTGGCGCTGGTGCTGGCGTACTGGCTGCTGGAGGCGCCGCACCGGGTCGGGCTGGGCACCGCGTTCCTGCTCGGCCTGCTGGCCGACCTCGCCTTCGGCAGCCTGCTCAGCGAGCAGTCGCTGCGATTGGTGGTGCTGGCCTTCATCCTCGAACGCTTCCGCGCGCGGCTGCGGTTCTTCCCGGTGTCGCAGCAGGCGCTGACCATCGGCGTGCTGCTGCTCAACGACCGCGTGATCACCGCCGGCATCCACCTGGCGATGGGCGTGCCGCAGCTGCCCTGGCCGTACTGGGCCGCGCCGGTGGTGGGGATGCTGCTGTGGCCGCCGCTGCACCTGCTGCTGGACGTGCTGCGCCTGCGCCGGCGCGGTTGAGCGATGCAGCGCCGCGCCCGCCAGATCAAGGACCACGCCGCCGAAGCCGCGCTGTTCCGGCGCCGCGCATTGGCCGGCTTCCTCGGCGTGCTGGCCGGGCTGGGCATGCTGGGCGGCTGGTATTTCCGCCTGCAGGTGCTGCGCCACGACGAGTTCGCCACCCGCTCCGAGGCCAACCGCCTGCGGCTGGTGCCGGTGGCGCCGGCGCGCGGCCTGATCTACGACCGCAAGGGCCGCATCCTCGCCGACAACGTGGCGGCGTGGCGGCTGGAGGCGGTGCCGGAACGGGCCGGCGACGGCGCGAAACTGCTGGCGAGCCTGCAGGGCGTGGTCGCCCTCGACGACGAGCAGAAGGCGCAGTTCCTGCGCGACTACCGGGCGGCGCGGCCGTTCAAGCCGGTGACGATCAAGCTGCGCGTGCCGGACGAGGAAGTGGCGCGCTTCGCGGTGGACCGCTGGCGCTTCCCCGGCGTCGAACTGGTGCCTTACCTCGGCCGCATCTATCCCTACGGCGCGCTGTTCGCGCACGTGGTCGGCTACGTCGGCCGCATCGACGAGAAGGACATGGCCGCGCTGGGCGATGCCGGCGGCGCCTACAGCCACACCGGCAAGACCGGGCTGGAGCGCCACTACGAGCAGCAGCTGCGCGGCAAGCCCGGCTACCGGCGGCTGGAAACCAACGTGGCCGGGCGCACCGTGCGCGCACTGGACACGGTGCCGGCCACGCCGGGCACCGACCTGCGGCTGTCGATCGACGCCGAATTGCAGCAGGCGATGGTGGATGCCTTCGGCCAGCTGGAAGGTTCGGGGGTGGCGGTCGATCCGCGCAGCGGCGAAATCCTGGCGATGGTCAGCCTGCCGGGGTTCGATCCCAACCTATTCGTCAACGGCATCAGCCACGCCGACTTCAAGGCGCTGAACGACAACCCCTCGCGCCCGCAGTTCAACCGCGTGGTGCTGGGCGGCGTCGCGCCGGGCTCCACGATCAAACCGCTGACCGCGCTGGCCGGGCTCGACAGCGGCCTGCGCACGCCCGGCGACCGGGTACTGTCCACCGGCGTGTTCCGCCTGCCCGGCATGCGCGGCCGCGGCTGGCTGGACGGCGTGCACGGCTGGACCGATGCGCGCAAGTCGATCTACGAATCGGTCAATACCTACTATTACGAACTGGCGCTGGACATGGGCGTGCAGCGCTACGACGCGTACATGGCGAAGTACGGCTTCGGCCAGAAGACCGGCATCGACCTGGCCGGCGAGATCGAGGGCATCGTGCCGTCGCCGGCGTCGAAGATGAAATACGCCAAACAGCGCTGGTATCCGGGCGACCTGGTCAACTCGTCCATCGGCCAGGGCCTGTGGAAGGTGACGCCGCTGCAGCTGGCGCGCGGCGTGGCCGCGATCGCCGACGGCGGCTGGATGCGGCGTCCGCACCTGGCGGCCGAGCAGCGCGCGGGGTTCGACGCCCCGTGGCAACCGCTGCCGCAGTCGCCAGCGGAGCGCATCAGCGATCGTCCGGACAACGTGCGCGTGATCCAGGAAGGCATGGCGCTGACCACGACGGGCTCCGGCACGGCGGCGCGCGTGTTCCGCGGTTCGCCGTACCGTTCGGCCGGCAAGACCGGCACGGCGCAGGTGGTCAACCGCGCCGCGGCCGCCGTCGATCCGCGCTCGCTGCCGCTGTGGAAGCGCCATCGCGCGCTGTACATCGGCTACGCGCCGGCGGACAACCCGACCATCGCGGTGGCGGTGGCGGTGGAGGGCGGCGGCTTCGGCGCGGATACCGCCGCGCCGATCGTGCGCAAGGTGTTCGATGCCTGGCTGCTTGGCAGGATGCCGGCGCCGCCGCAGCCGGCGGATGCGCTGGCGCCGGCGGTGCGGCCCGATTTCTCCGGCGTGCGCGGCACGCCGGGCGCGACGCCGGTGGCGCGGGAGGCCAAGACCCCATGAAGACCCTGCTGCGCCTGCTGCTGGATCTGCTGCTGCGCTTCGCGCGCACCCTCGACCTGCCGCTGCTGGCCGCGCTGCTGGCGCTGATGGGGATCGGGCTGGCGACCCAGTACAGCGCCGGCAACGAGTCGCTGCGCGGAGTGGCGATGCAGGGTGCGTTCTTCTGCGTGGGCCTGGGCGCGCTGTGGGTGGCGTCGCGGATTCCCGCGCACCTGCTCAAGCAGGCGACGCCGGCGATCTTCGCGCTGTCGCTGCTGCCGATGGTGCTGGTGCTGTTCATCGGCAGCGGCAAGTACGGCAACCACTGGATCAACCTCGGCTTCTTCAACGTGCAGCCGTCGGAACTCGCCAAGCTGACCCTGCCGATGATGCTGGCCTGGCATTTCGACCGCCAGCGGCTGCCGCCGCGCTTCGGCGTGCTGCTGGGCGGGGTGGCGATCATCGCGCTGCCGGTGGGGCTGACCCTGCTCCAGCACGATCTCGGCACCGCGGTGCTGATCCTCGCCACCGGCGTGTTCGTGCTGTTCCTGGCCGGCACCTCGTGGTGGTGGTGGGGCGCGGCCGGCGTGGTGGGCGGCGGCGGCTTCGCGCTGGCGATGTTCGCGCCGATCCGCTGGTTCTCGTTCCTGCGCCCGTACCAGCAGGACCGCATCCTCACCTTCCGCAATCCCGAGAACGACCCGATGGGCGCGGGCTGGAACATCCTGCAATCCCAGATCGCGATCGGCGGCGGCGGCATGACCGGCAAGGGCTGGGGGCAGGGCACGCAGTCGCACCTGAACTACCTGCCCGAGCACACCACCGACTTCGCCTTCTCGGTGCTGGCCGAGGACTTCGGCTGGCTCGGCGTGGCGGCGACGCTGGCGCTGTACCTGTTCCTGGTGGCGCGCTGCCTGTGGATCGCCGCCGACTCGCGCGACGGCTACGCGCGGCTGCTGGCCGGCGCCATCGGCCTGTCGCTGTTCGTGTACGTGCTGGTCAACGGCGGCATGATCTCCGGCCTGCTGCCGGTGGTCGGCGTGCCGATGCCGCTGCTGAGCTACGGCGGCACCTCGGCGGTGACCATCCTGCTGGGCTTCGGCGTGGTGATGGCGCTGAAGGCGCGGCGGCCGATCCACCGCTGAAACGCACCGCCTGCGCCGCTTCGAGCTGAATGCGGCGTTCCGGTTCCGCCTTGCGACGCGTGCTACCCTCCGCGCCGATGATCCGACGCACCTTGCCCTGCCTCGCCGCGCTGGCGCTCGCCGCCTGCGCAGGCGCGCCACAGAAGCCCACGCCGGCTCCGCTTCCCGTCACCGCGCCGGCGCCCGCACCCGAAGCGCCGCCGCCGCGCGACCTCGCCGCCGCCCGCGCCGCCTTCGTGCAGGAAACCGCGCAGCGCTTCGGCATCCCCGCCGCCGACATCGAGGCGGTGCTGGCCAAGGCGCAGATCCGCGAGCCCATCGTCAAGGCGATGTCGCGTCCCGCCGAAGCGAAACCGTGGCGCGACTACCGGCCGATCTTCATCCAGTCGTCGCGGATCGACGGCGGCCGCGCCTTCCTCGAGGCCAACCGCGCCGCGCTGCAGCGCGCCGAGGACGCCTACGGCGTGCCGAAGGAAATCGTGACCGCGATCATCGGCGTGGAAACCAGCTACGGCGGCAACAAGGGCAGCTGGCCGGTGGTCGATGCGCTGTACACGCTGGCCTTCGCCTATCCGCGCAGCGGCGACCCGGCACGCGTGGCCTACGAGGACAGGCGCGAGGCGTTCTTCCGCGACGAGCTGGCGCAGCTGTTCGCGCTGGGCAAGGAGGAAGGCATCGACATTGCGACGCTGAAGGGCAGCTACGCCGGTGCGATGGGCTGGGGCCAGTTCATGCCGTCGAGCTACCGCCAGTACGCGGTCGATGGCGACGGCGACGGCAGGCGCGACCTGTTCAACGACCTCGACGACGTGATCGCCTCGGTCGCCAACTACTTCGCGCAGAAGGGCCAGTGGCAGCGCGGCGGCCCGGTGATGCAGCGCGCGGTGCGCGACGCGTCGGCCGCCGACTTCGCCAATCCCGGCAACGCGGTGACGCTGGATCGCACCCTGCCGATGCTGGCGGCGCTGGGCTACCGCCCCGCCGCCGCGCCGCTGGCGGATGCCGCCGCGCCGGCGACGCTGATCACGCTGGAGGGCGTGGCCGGGCCGGAAGACTGGATCGTGTTCAACAACTTCAAGGCGATCACCAGCTACAACATCTCGCGGCTGTACGCGACCGCGGTGTTCCAGCTCGCCGAAGCCATCGCCGGGCGCAGCCCGGACCCGGCATGACGCCGCGCGCGCTGCTGCTGGCCGCGTTGCCGCTGGCGCTGGCGGCCTGCGCCACCACCGGCGGCGGCGCGAAGCAGCCGTCTGCACCGGCTGCCCACGTGCCGCCCGCGCCGACGGGAATGTCGGCGTCGACGCATCCGCCGAAGAAGGCCTCGCCCTATGCGCCGGCCCAGGAAGACCTGTCCAAGCGCGGCGACTACGTGGCCGGCGGGCTGTTCCGCCCCGGCGTGGCCGACACCGTGCCGGACGAGATTCCCGACGTCGACGCGATTCCCGAGCCGGAAGTGCGCGACGAGCCGCGCGCCCGCACCGGCAACCGCGACTACGCCGTGCTGGGCACGAAGTACCGCGTGCTCGACGACCACAACGGCTACGTCGAGGAAGGGCTGGCCTCGTACTACGGCAAGAAATTCCACGGCCGCCGCACCTCCAGTCAGGAGGTGTACGACATGTACGCCTTCACCGCCGCCCACAAGACGCTGCCGCTGCCGAGCTTCGCCCGCGTCACCAACCTCGACAACGGCAAGTCGGTGGTGGTGCGGGTCAACGACCGCGGGCCGTTCCACAAGGGCCGCGTGATCGACCTCAGCTACGCGGCGGCGGTCAAGCTGGGCTACCGCGACAAGGGCACCGCGCGGGTGCGCGTGGAGGCGCTGTCGCCGGACGGCGATGCGCCGCTGCTGGCGTCGGCGAACGGCGCGGCGAGCGGCATGGACCGGCTGGTCGAGAAGCTGCCGGGCGCGGAGCAGGCGGCGGCGACCGCCGGCCATCGCTTCGACATGCGCCAGGACGGACGCACCATGGGCGCCGAGGAATTCGACGCGTGGATGCGCTCGCGCCGCATCCGCGTGGCGACCGGCAAGCCCGCGCCCGTGCTCGCGGCGGCGGAGACGGCGCAGATGCCCGCCTCCGCGCCGGCAACCGCAACCGCGATCGCATCCCCGTCCGTCGCGCGCGGGCCGTCCGCCGTGCCCGCGGTCACCGCACCTGCCGCCGCATCGACGGGCGACGAAGTCACCTTGCAGGTCGCCAGCTTCGGCAACCAGCGCAACGCCGAGCAGGCGCTGTCGATGCTGCAGGGCGCGGCGATCGCGCGCGCGCAGCTGCTGAATGCGGACGTCAACGGCAAGAAGGTCTGGCGGCTGCGGATCGGGCCGGTCAGCGAGGCGGCCACGCCGGAACTTGCGGCGCGCATCGTCGGTCTGGGATTCGGGCAGCCGCAGCGCGTGCGCGACTGATCGCGCGCGTCGCCGATCGGCCCGCCATTCCCGCCTCGCGGCTTAGAATGCCCGCTTGAATGTTTCGCGCCGCGCCTGCGCGGCCCATCAGGAGTTTTCGTTGATGCATCCCCGTTCCCTGCTGCCCGTCGCGCTGGCTGCCGCCGGCGTCGTGTTCGCCTCCGGCCTCGCCGTCGCCCAGACCCCCGCGCCCGCCCGCCCCGCCGCGCTGAGCGACAACCTGCCGGTGCCCGACGCGCCCACGCCCAAGGTCAGCAAGGCGTGGCTGCTGATGGACTACGCCACCGGCCAGGTGCTGGCCGGCGAGAACGTCGATGCGCAGGTGGAGCCGGCCAGCATCACCAAGGTGATGACCAGCTACGTGATCGCCGCGGAAATGGCCGCCGGCAAGGTCAAGGCCACCGATCCGGTGATGATGACCGAGCACGCCTGGCGCGAGGGCGGCGCCGGCACCGACGGCAGCTACAGCGGCTTCGAGGTCAACAAGACCGCGCCGCTGGAGCAGATGGAAAAGGGCATGGTGGTGCAGTCCGGCAACGACGCCGCGATCGCGCTGGCCGAGCACGTCGCCGGCAGCGAGCAGGCGTTCGCCCAGCTGATGAACGCCTACGCCAAGCGCATCGGCATGCAGCACTCGCATTTCGTGAACCCGCACGGCCTGAGCGCTGAGGGCCACGTCACCACCGCGCACGACCTGGCGCTGCTCGGCCGCGCGCTGATCCGCGACTACCCGGAAGCGTATTCGTACAACAAGATCAAGGAATTCACGGTCGGCCCGATCACCCAGCCCAACCGCAACCTGCTGCTGTGGCGCGACGCCAGCGTGGACGGCATCAAGACCGGCCACACCTCCAGCGCCGGCTACTGCCTGATGGCTTCGGCCAAGCGCGGCGACCAGCGCCTGATCAGCGTGGTGATGGGCGATTCCAGCGAGAACCAGCGCGCGGTGGATTCGCAGGCGCTGCTCAACTGGGGCTTCCGCTTCTACGAAACCCACCGCCTGTACGAAGCCGGCAAGCCGCTGGCCTCGCCGAAGGTGTGGAAGGGCGAGGGCGACACGGTGCCGGTCGGCGTGGCGCAGCCGCTGCTGGTGTCGACGCCGCGCGGCAAGTACGACCGCCTGAAGGCGACGATGGACCTGCCGAAGTCGCTGATCGCGCCGATCGCCAAGGGCCAGCACATCGGCACGGTGAAGGTGACGCTGGACGGCAAGCTGATCGCGCAGGCACCGCTGGTGGCGACCGCCGCGGTCGAGGAGGGCGGCTTCTTCAAGCGCCTGTGGCACGAGCTGCTGATGTGGTGGAACGACTGAGTCCTTCGATGCGGATGCGGGGCGGATCGACCCCGCGCCCGCCATCCGGCGGCGGTTGGGGAATGTCCCTGCCGCCCCCATAATCCGGCGCATGGACATTCATTCCGACAATCCCGAGCACGGCTTCCAGTTCCCCGGCACGTTCGAGCTGTCGGCGATGGGCGCCGCCGACAAGCACCTGGAAAGCGCGCTGCCGCAGCACCTGGCCGACGCCGGCATCGAAGTGCTGCACGAAACCGTCAACTGGCGGCATTCGGCCAACGGCAGGTACGTGTCGGTGCGGATCTCGTTCCGCGCCAACTCGCGCGAGGACTACGACCGCGCCCACCAGGCGCTGCGCGACCATCCGGAAGTGAAGTGGACGCTGTGAGCCCCGCTGTCCTTCTCCCCGCCTGCGGGGAGAAGGTGCCGAAGGCGGATGAGGGGCATCTTGCCGGCATCGCCCGCGACCTCGGCCGCCAGCCCTACGAACCGGTCTGGCGCGCCATGCAGGCGTTCACCGACGCGCGCGACGACGACACCGCCGACGAGGTCTGGCTGGTCGAGCACGAGCCGGTGTTCACCCTCGGTCAGGCCGGCAAGCCCGAGCACGTGCTGATGCCGGGCGACATCCCGGTGATCCACGTCGATCGCGGCGGCCAGGTGACCTACCACGGCCCCGGCCAGATCGTGGCCTACCCGCTGCTCGACCTGAAGCGGCTGAAGATCGGCGTGCGCGACTACGTCTGCAAGATCGAGCAGGCGATCATCGACACCCTGGCCGAATGGAACATCGAGGGCGCGCGCAAGGACGGCGCGCCGGGCGTGTACGTGGCCGGTGCCAAGATCGCCTCGCTGGGCATCCGCGTGCGCCGCGGACGCACCTTCCACGGATTGGCCTTCAACATCGAAGGCGAAAGCACCGCCGCGTTCGCGCGCATCAATCCCTGCGGCTACGCCGGCCTGCAGGTGGTGGCGCTGTCCGACCTCGGCGGACCGTCCTCGCTGGAGGCGGTGAAGCCGGTGCTGCTGAAGCAGCTGGGCCGGCGCTTCGGGCTGGACTGGCGGCGCGAAGCGGCGCCGCCGCAGGCGCTGATCGGCTGACGCGTCGCCGAGTCGGCGGCGAGGTGCCGCCACGCGATTGAGATACCCGCAGGACGCCGGAAAACAGGACGCTTTGGTGCAATCCGCGTTCACATAAGCTCACGCCGGACGGTTACAGTGCGATGAACCGCGCGGTGCGAACTTCCGGCACTGGCCCGCGGTCGAAAACGCCAGCATCCTGACCGCCACCCTCCACAGCGGCCCCCACGCCGCGGAATCCAGATGATCCGCAACCGCCCCCTGATCGTTCTGTCCATCGGCCTGGCGCTGGCCGCGCCGCTGGCCCTGCTGGCCGGCAGCGGCGACATCGCGCTGTCCAACGGTCCCACCCAGGACCAGGCCACCACCGCGCGCATGGTCCACGGCCTGCTCTCGGACAGCCGCTACGCCTATCGCCCGCGCGCGCTGGACGATGCGCTGTCGCGCGAGGTGCTGACCGAATACCTGAAGACGCTCGACCCGGGCAAGGTGTTCCTGACCGCGCAGGACGTGGCCGGCTTCGACAAGTACGCCACCGCGCTGGACGACGCGATCAAGAGCGGCAAGGTGGAACCGGCGTGGGCGATCTTCGCGCTGTACCGGCAGCGGGTGGAGCAGCGCATCGGCTATGCGCGCGGCCTGCTCAAGGGCGAGTTCGACTTCAACAAGGACGACCGCTACCAGTACGACCGCGAGGACGCGCCGTGGGCCGATGCGGCCGGGCTGGACACGCTGTGGCGGCAGTCGGTGAAGAACGACTGGCTGCGCCTGAAGCTGGCCGGCAAGCAGCCGGACGAGATCCGCAAGACCCTCGACAAGCGCTACGCCAACCTGCTGACCAGCGTGCAGCAGCTGAAGGGCGACGAGGTGTTCCAGAGCTTCATGAACGCCTACGCGGGCAGCATCGATCCGCACACCGACTACATGACTCCGCGCAGCGCGGAGAACTTCAACGTCTCGATGTCCAACTCGCTGGAAGGCATCGGCGCGGTGCTGTTCCGCCAGGACGACGTGGTGGTGATCCGCGAGATGGTGGCCGGCGGGCCGGCGGCGCGCAGCGGCAAGCTCAAGCCGGGCGACCGCATCGTCGGCGTCGGCCAGGGCACGTCCGGCGAGATCAAGGACGTGATCGGCTGGCGCATCGACGACGTGGTCTCGCAGATCCGCGGCGCCGCCGACACCCAGGTGCGGCTGGACGTGGTGCCGGCGGAAGCGCCGCTCGACAGCAAGCCGCAGCTGGTGCAGCTGACCCGCGCCAAGGTGCGGCTGGAGGACCAGCGCGCCAAGGCCGAGACCATCGTGGTGCCGGCGTCGGGCGACGCGCCCGCGCGGCGCATCGGCGTGGTCAAGCTGCCCGGCTTCTACCAAGACTTCGAGGCGCGCCGTCGCAACGACGCCAGCTACGCCTCGGCCACCCGCGACGTAGCTAAGATGCTGGCCGACTTCCGTACGCAGAAGGTCGACGGCGTGGTGCTGGACCTGCGCGGCAACGGCGGCGGCTCGCTGACCGAAGCGGTCGAACTCACCGGGTTGTTCATCGACAAGGGCCCGGTGGTGCAGGTGCGCGAATCCGGCGGCAAGGTCAGCGTGCAGTACGACCAGGACGCGGGCGTGGCCTGGGACGGGCCGCTGGCGGTGCTGGTCAACCGCGGCTCGGCCTCGGCCTCGGAAATCGTGGCGGGCGCGATCAAGGACTACGGGCGCGGGCTGGTGATCGGCGAGACCACCTTCGGCAAGGGCACCGTGCAGACGATGGTGGACCTGGACCGCTGGCCGGCCAACGAGAAGCCGCGCTTCGGCGAGGTCAAGCTGACCGTCGCGCAGTTCTTCCGCCCGGACGGCAGCAGCACCCAGAACAAGGGCGTGACCCCGGACGTGGCGTTCCCGGCCAGCGTGGACTCCAGCGAGTTCGGCGAGAGCACCTATCCCAACGCGCTGCCGTGGACGCGCATCGCCTCCGCGCCGCACCTGCGCTACGGCAACTTCGCGCCGCTGCTGGGCGCGCTGGGCGCGCGTCACCAGGCGCGTTCGGCCAAGGACGTGGAATACCAGTGGTGGGTCGAGGACGTGCGCCGCTTCCGCGAGGAACAGGCGAAGAAGTCGATCTCGCTCAACGAGGCCGAGCGCCGCGCCGAGCGCGACCGCTTCGACGCGCAGCGCAAGCAGCGTGCCGAGGAGCGCAAGCGGCTTGGCATCGAGCAGGATCCGCTGCTGGAATCGCGCGCCGACGACGGCCTGACCGCCGACGAGCGCAACGTCGCCGATTCGGTGGCGCGCGAGGCGGCGGCGAAGAAGGCCACCGATCCGCTGCTGCGCGAATCCGCGGCGATCCTGGCCGACGCCATCGGCCTGCTCGGCAAGGATGCGAACCTGGCGGCGCAGGTGCTGCCGGCGACGCGCAACGCCGCCGGCCACTGGGCCGACTGACCGCGCCGCCGCTTCCGTTTTCCATGGTGTACCGGGCGGGCGTCTTCGGACGCCCGCCGCTGTTCGGGGAATTGCAATGCCGTCTTCCTCACCGCCCGCCGCCCGCGTCGCGCTGGCGCTGGCCGCCGTCTACGTCATCTGGGGCTCCACCTACCTCGCGATCCGCTTCGCGCTGGAGGGCGGGTTCCCGCCGTTCCTGCTCGGCGGCATCCGCTTCCTCGTTGCCGGCTCGCTGATGCTCGCGTTCCTGCGCTGGCGCGGCGTGCCGCTGCCGACCCGCGCGCAGTGGCGCAACGCGGCGGTGATGGGCGGGCTGATGCTGCTGCTCGGCAACGGCATGGTGAACCTGGCGGAAACGCAGGTGTCGTCCGGGCTGGCCGCCGTCACCGTGGCGTCCGCGCCGCTGTGGATGGCGGTGTTCGCGGCGATGCGCGGCGACAGGCCGACGAAGCTGGAGGCACTGGGCCTGGGCATCGGCTTCGTCGGCGTGGTCTGGCTCAGCACCGGCGGCAGCCTGACCGGCGCGCCGATGGGGCTGGTGGCGCTGCTGGTGGCATCGGTCGCCTGGTCGTTCGGTTCGATCTGGAGCCGCGGCCGCGACCTGCCGTCGCCCTTCATGTCCTCGGCGGCGCAGATGCTGTGCGGCGGCGTCATGATGCTGGTCGTCGGGCTCGCGATGGGCGAGCGCCTGCACGGCCTGCCCAGCGCGCACGCCATCGGCGCGTTCTGGTACCTGGTGGTGATGGGCTCGCTGGCCGGCTTCTCCGCCTACATCTGGCTGCTGCACCACGTGCGCCCGGCACTGGCCGGCAGCTACGCCTACGTCAACCCGGCGATCGCCGTCGCGCTGGGCGCGTGGCTGGCGCACGAGCGCTTCGGCCTGCGCGAGCTGGTGGCGATGGGCGTGATCCTGTCCGGCGTCGTCGCAATTACGCTAGCCAAGGCGCGCAAGCCGAAGGCGGCGTCGTGAGCGCGGGCGAGCTGGATCGCCGCGGTGTCTGGATCGCGGTCGGCGCCTACGTCGCCTGGGGGTTGATGCCGCTGTACTGGCACCTGCTGAAGGTGGTGCCGTCGATGCAGATCATCGCCCATCGCGTGGTCTGGAGCGCGCTGCTGGTCTGCGGCTGGCTGGGCTTCAAGTACGGCCGCGGCTGGCTGCGCGAGACGCTGGCGCGCCCGCGCGCGGCCTCGATGCTCGCGCTCAGCGGCGTGCTGATCGCGTTCAACTGGGGGCTGTACATCTGGGCGGTGAACGCCGGCCACGTGGTGGAATCCGCGCTGGGCTACTTCATCAACCCGCTGCTCAACGTGGTACTGGGCGTGGTGGTGCTGCACGAACGGCTCAACCGCGTGCAGTGGCTGTCGGTGGCGATCGCCGCCGTCGGCGTGTTGTGGCTGACCTTCAACTACGGCAGCTTCCCGTGGATCGCGCTGGCGCTGGCCGCTTCGTTCGGCGCCTACGGGCTGGTGCGCAAGCTGCTGGGCGCGCCGCCGGTGCGAGGGCTGGGCGTGGAGAGCCTGTACCTGCTGCTGCCGGCGCTGGCCTTCCTGATCTGGACCGAAGCCAGCGGTCGCGCCCATCTGCTGGCGCATGCCGATGCGCCCGGCTGGGGCGCAGGCGTGGTCGGGCTGCTGGTGTTCGGCGGCGTGCTCACTGCACTGCCGCTGATCGGCTTCGCCGCCGCGGTGCAGCGCATCCCGTATTCGCTGGTCGGCCTGCTGCAGTACATCTCGCCGACGCTGCAACTGCTGGCCGGCGTGCTGATCCTGCACGAACCCTTCGGCCGCGACCGCGCCGTCGGCTTCGCCTTCATCTGGGTCGCGCTGGTGCTGTATGCCGCCGACGGACTGTGGCGTTCGCGCAGGCGCGCGGCGGTTTCCGCAACGTAGCGCGCTAAAGAATCTTCGCCGCGATCCAGAGCACCACCAGGATCACCGTCACGGCCAGCGCAAGCCTGCTCTGGTTGCGCTGCTTGATCGCGCGGTCGTGCATGTCCTGGGTCAGCCGCTGCATGTCCGGCGCCAGCGCCTCCATTCGCGAGGAAAGCGCCGCCAGCGCCGCTTCGGCCGCAGGCCCGGAGGCGTCCTGCAACGCCGCCATCTCGCGGTTGATCTGCTCCAGCCGGGTGACGGTGTCGAGATCGCGCGCGCTCATGCCCGCATGCCAAAGCGGCGACGCGTCGGGGTTGTGCCGCTTCAGCATCGCCTGCGCGGCGGCGAGGATGGCCTCGGGCGGCTGGTCGAGATTGTTCAGGGAAATCTCGATCTCGCCCGTCGCGGGTTGTCCGGGCCGCCAGCCGCGGTAGCGCCAGCGCGCGAACAGCGGCAGCTGGCCCACGAAGCGGTGCGGCTGGCGCACGCCGACGAGCAGCGAGCTGATCGTCCGGCCCTTGACGGTGACCTGCTTCAGCGCGATTCCCGCGACGTCCTGCCACGGCATCGCGCCGTACTGGACATGGCGCAGGCCGCGCATGTCGAGCGAGAATGCAGGCCCCGGCTCCATCGACAGGCGCAGGGCGTGCCAGCCGATGTAGCCGAACAGCAAGGCCATGCCGATGCCGCCCAGCACGACCCCATACTCCTGCTTGTCCGCGCCCGCATAGATGCAGATCAGGGACATGGCCACGAGGAAGCCGGACACCAGCAGCAGCTCGCGCTGCCGGATGTTCGCTTCGAATCGGCCCGCGGTTTCCGCCGCGCGGATGGTTGCTTGCAGGCGGTCCTTCTCGGCTTGCACGCGCCCGCGATCCAGCCAGAAGGCGAGACCGCCCAGGGCAAGGCCGGGAATCAGGAAGGGCAGGCCGCGCACCGGCGAGGTGCCCAGGAGAATCACGCCGATAAGGACCAGCAGGATCGCCGCGATCAGCAGCAGGAGGGCGAACAGACGCTTCATGGCGGCCCGGGCAAAGCCGCGATCTTAGTACGCCAGACAAAAAGACGCCGGCCATCGAGGGCCGGCGTCGGTGCTTCGGTCAACAGGATCAGAACGAATAGCTGGCGGTGAAAGTCACCGTGCGCGGATCGTTGTAGTCCGGCAGGCCCCACAGTTTGTTGATCTCGGTGTGCGAGGACGTGGAGCGGGTTTCGTAGATCACTGCGGTGCGAGTGTCGAACAGGTTCATCACGTCCACCGACAGCCTCAGGCCCTTGAGCCATTGCGGCGTATAGGCCGCGCTGACGTTGAAGGTGTACAGCCACGGCGTGCGCCCTTCGGAGCCGCGGTGGGTTTCCTTGAACTCCGGCGTGTTGGGCAGGCCGCAGTACCAGTAGTACGCGCTGTCGTACGAAGGCAGCGGGGTCGGGTAATGGGCGTAGCAGTTGATCGGCCGGCCGCTGACCAGACTCATGCTGCCGCCGAAGCTCCATTCGTCGTTGAGCTTGTAGGTGCCGTAGGCCTTGAACTGGTGGGTGCGGTCGTTGTTGAGCAGGCCGTAGGCGCGTTCCATCAGCAGGGTCTTGTCGTAGTCCTGCGTGGTGCTGGTGGAATCGTTGAGGCCGCTGTCGCTGCCGGTGGCGCGGTCGGTGTTGATCGGGCCTTCGGTATTGCCCTTGTTGCGCGAGTACGTGTACAGGAACTTGGCGCTCCAATTGTCGCTGAACGGATGCTCCAGGTAGAAGTCCAGCGCGAAGTAGGTGCGCCGCGCCTTCGGCATGCCCAGCTGTTCGGCGGTATAGCTCACGCGCTTGTAGGAGCCGTCGGTCTGCTTCTCCCAGAACGTGTTGCTCTCGCCGGCGTTCACGATGTAGCACCTGCCGTTGAAGATGTCCGGGCAGCTGTCGTCGACCACGCTCTTGAGCTGGCGGTAGGTGCCCTTCACGCCCCAGTTCCAGTTCGGGTTCAGCACCTGGTCCAGGCCCAGGATCAGTTCGTCCTGGAACATCGGCTTGAGGTCGTCGGCGACGCGCGCGCGCGGATCCTTGGCCACGCCGCAGTCGAAGTTCGACGAGTACAGGTTGGTGCCGGGGCAGATCGCGGCATCGGCGGCGGTCGATACCGGAATCGCGGTCAGGCCTGTCGGCGCGCCGGTCTGCGGGTCGATGCCGGTATAGGTGTAGTACTGGTTGCCGCGGATGGTGGCGGACAGCACGCTGCCCATGGTGATGCGCGCCGGCAACGCCAAGTGGTAGCGGCCCAGGTTGCCGTACAGCTTGAGGCTGTCGTCGCCGCGCAGGTTCCAGGTGAAGCCCAGGCGCGGCGCCGGCTGCCACTTCTGCTGCATGTAGGCTTCGCCGGCGCTGGTGTAGTTGGTGAACTGCTCGTTGCGCAGGCCCAGGCTCAGCAGCAGATTGTCGGTGACCTGCCAGCGATCCTCGATGAACTGCGAACGCTGTTCGGTGGAGGGCGTTTCCCGGCTGTTCCGGATCACGTAGTAGGCGTAGTAGCCCTGCGTGCCGTAGCCGCCGCCGGACGCCGGGGAACCGACGCTGCCGTTGATCGCCTGGTTGGGCTTGGTGGTCTTGGTGAAGACCCAGTAGCCGTAGGCGGCGTTGCCGGCGCTGGGTGCGTCGCCGTTGGGCAGACCGGTATAGCGATTGCCGGTCAGCGATTCCGCATCCAGGTTGTCCACGCCGAAGTGCAGTTCGTGGTCGCCCAGGGTCCAGGCCACGTCCAGGCGCCAGCCTTCGGTCTTGTCGAAGGCACCTTCGACATCCACCTGCTGGATGTCCTGGCAGCGGTCGACGTAGGTCAGGCCCGGTACCTGGTTGGCGGTGCTGGGCTTGGCGAAATACACGCAGTTGTCCGGGCCCAGGCCGATCGGCGTCGAACCGTGCTCGATCTTCTGCGTGCCGTACAGCGCCGACACGGCGAGGTTGTCGGTCAGGTAATTGGTGTATTTGGCGACGTAGAGCCTGGCCTTGTCGTCGGTGAAGTTGCCGCTGGCCACGTGTTCGTCGCCATGGCTCATGGTGGCGTTGTCCCAGCTCGACTTATAGGACTCGTACTGGGTGCGGTCCTGGATCGCGGTTAGCTCCAGCACCTGGCTGTCGGTGATGTTCCAGTCGAGCTTGCCGGCCCAACGCGGGTAGGTGTAGGTGTAATCGCTCCAGCCGGTGGGCGAGCCGGTCACGCCGAAGGCATGGGTGCTGTTGCTCTGGCCGTCGGTCTGCTGGCGTTCGACGTTGGCGAAAATGAACAGGCGATCCTTGATCAGCGGGCCGCTGGCCCAGATGCCGGCATTGGCCGAACTGGTGCCGTTGTCTTCCTTGTAGGTGTACAACTGGCCGTCGGACCAGTCCTTCTCGGCAGTGCCGGCCGGATGGTTGTCGGCATTCCAGTAGCCGGTGTTCGGGTAGTACTCGTTCTTCTGCTTGCCCTTCAGGCTCTTCGGCGTCCAGCGCACGTAGGCGCCGCCGTGCCATTCGTTGCCGCCGCGCTTGGTGACGATGTTGATCACACCGCCGGTGGAGCGACCGAACTCGGCGCCGTAGCCGCCGGTCAGCACCTGCTCCTGGTCGATCGCGCGGAACGGCAGGCTCTTGTAGCCCAGGTTGTTGAGCGGATTGGTGACCGGAAAGCCGTTGATGAAATAGGCGTTCTCCGCGCCGGAGGCGCCGCCGAAGCTGACCAGGCTGGAGCCGGTGGCGGAGACCACGCCCGGGGCGAGCAGCGCCACGCTGGCGATGTCCTGCAGGTTGCCACCCAGTGGCAGCTTCTCCAGGTCGTCGGCGGTGAACACGGAGCGCACGTCGGTTTGCGACATGTCGAGCGCGGCGAGGTTGCCCTGCACGGTCACCGCATCGAGAGTGGTGGCGTCCGCCGAGGCCGCGGCGACGAAGTCGACCTGCGAGCCGCTGGCGATCTGCACCAGCACGTCGCGCTGGGCGATGGTGGCGCCGTCCTTCTGCAGTTCGATCTTGTACTGGCCGGTCGGCAGCGCCAACGCGCGGTACTTGCCGTCGGTGCCGACGGTGATGCTGCGGGTCAGGCCGGTGTCCAGGTTCCGGATCACCACGGTCTGGCCGGGCTGGGCGCTGCCGTAGATGTTGCCGGTGATGTTGGACTGGGCCATGGCCAAGCCGCTGGTCGCCAACAGCACGGCCAAGGCGAGGGGGCGAAGCGGAAGCGGACGTTTTTGCACGGGGGCACTCTCCTCAGGCGATAGCGGGATGGATCGCCTGCGGGTCGCGGGCGCCATGCGCCCCCTGAACATTACGTAGAATTAACAAATTGGCAATATGCCGATAACAATTCGTTATGTGACGCGGCCCGCAATCCGACGAGCCGCGCCGCATTCACCTCACGCGCTGCGCAACGCCTCCGTCACCGGCAGCCTTGCCGCCCGCAGCGCGGGGAACAGGCCGCCGACCAGGCCGATGCCCAGCGCCCACTTCAGGCCGGTCCAGGCCAGCTCGGGGCTGACCTTGAACTGGAACACCACCTGGCTGAAGTTGTTGCCCAGCGTGCTGACCGTGTAGCCGTTGAACACGATCCAGGCGATGGCCGCGCCGAGCAGGCCGCCCAGCAGCGCCAGCAGCATCGTCTCCAGCATCACCGCGGTGACCACCGGCAGGCCGCGGAAGCCGAGCGCGCGCAGGGTGGCGATCTCGCGGGCGCGGCCGGCGACCGCGGCGTACATGCTGTTGAGCGCGCCGAACACCGCGCCGATCGCCATGATCGCGCCGATCACGGTGCCGAGGATCTTGATCAGCTTGGTCAGGCCCTCGGACTGCTTGCCGTAGTAGTTGCGGGTGGTGTCGACGTCGAGCTTCAGGCGCGGATCGCCGGCCAGCGCGGCCTTGAGCTGCTTGAAGCCGGACTTGCCCGCCAGCTTCACCGTCACCGACTGGAAGGCGTTGCGCTGGTAGGCCGGGCCGAGCACGTCGGCGTCGGTCCACAGCTCGGAGTCGTGCGAATCCTTCGCTTCGAACACGCCCACCACCGTCCACATCTGGTTGGCGAGCTTCAGCTGCTGGCCGACCTCCAGCCCGCGGAACTGCCGCTGCGCGCCCTTGCCGATCACGATTTCACGCAGGCCCGGGTTGAACCTGCGGCCCTCGACGATCTTCAGCTGCGGGCGGATCGCCCAGCCCGCCGGGCCGACGCCGCGGAACTGCACGTTGGCGTCGGTGCCGTCGGCCTTGGTCGGCAGGTTCACCACCTGCGACAGCTCCGGCGAGGCCAGCGCCTTGCCATCCGCGCCGCGGGCGATGCCGGGCAGGGAGGAGATCAGCGGCGACTGGTCGCGGGTGATGACCGAATTGGTTTCCGCCTGCGAACCGGCGCGCAAAATAATCGCGGTGCTGTCGTCGCCGGTCCGGTCGAGCGTGGCCTTGAAGCCTTCGCCCATCGCCAGCATCGCCACCAGCACGCCGACCACGCCGGCGATGCCGATCACGATGACGCTGGACGCGCCCCAGCGCTGCGGCAGCCCGGCGATGCCGATCTTGGTCGCCTCGCGCGCCAGCCGGCCGCCGCGAGTGGCGAACAGCCACAGCGCGATGGCGACGACCACGGCGAGCACGGCGAACCAGGGCAGCAGGATCCAGACGGCCAGCAGCACGACGAGCATGAGCACGGTCAGCAGGCCAGAGAAGAATCGTTTCATGTGGTGTTCTCCTTATCGCCCAGCCAGCGCATCGACGATGTTCAACCGCATCCCGCGGATCGCCGGCAGCAGCCCGACCAGCAGGCCGATGCCGACCATCAGCGCCAGCCCCATGCCCCAGGTCTGCCCCAGCAGGCCGGGCAGCTGCACCAGCCCGCCGCTGGCGGCGCTGACCGCCGGCACGATGGCCGCGGCGATCGCCAGGCCCAGCAGGCCGCCCAGCACCACCAGCAGCACCGATTCGGCCAGCACCAGGCCCAGCACGCTGCGGTCGCTGAAGCCGATGGTCTTGAGCACCGCCAACTCGGGAATGCGCTCGCGCACCGCCTGTGCCATGGTGTTGCCGGTCAGCAGCAGCAGGGTGAAGAACACCGCGCCCATGATCGCGGAGACGATCAGGCCGATGTCGGCGAACTGCTTGGCGAAGCTCTGGTTGAACGCGGCCTCGCTCTGGGTCTTGGTCTCGTGGTCGGAGTTTTCGCTGAGCTTGTCGATGGCCTTGGCCACGCGGTCGGCGGCGTCGCCGCTGGTCGGCTCGACGATGAACCAGCCCACCCGACCCTTCACGTAGTCGTTGGCCTCGTCGAAGTACTTCCAGTGGAAGAACAGCACGCGCTCCTGCGCCTTCTGCTTGGGATCGTCGACGCGGTAGATGCCGCGCAGGGTGAACTGCCAGTCGTTGCTGCCGTGGGTGGGGAAGATGGTGGCCTGCATCGGGATGGTGTCGCCGACCTTCCAGCCGAACTGCTTGGCCAGCGCCTCGCCGACGATGGCGCCGCGCTGGTCGGCCAGCCACGCCTTCTTCTGCGCGTCCGGCAGCTTGAACTCCGGATACAGGTCGAGGTAGTCGGGGCTGACGCTGAAGTTGGCGAAGAAGTTCTTCGGGTCGCGGTAGATGCCGCCGAACCACGCCGCGAAGGCGGCCTTCTTCACGCCCGGCACCGCGCGTACCTGCGCGTCCAGGCTGTACGGCAGCATCTGCGTGATCGACAGCCGCGACATCGTCACCATGCGGTTGGCGCCGGCCACGCTGCCGCCGGAATTGAAGGCGACGCGCACCGAATCCAGCATCCCGAACAGCAGGAACGCCGCCACCACCGACAGCAGGGTGAGCAGGGTGCGGGTCTTGCTGCGCGAGAGCGCGGCCCAGACGAGATGGAAGTACTTCATGGCTGGCCTCCGGCTCAGGCGTGCGCGGACTGCTCGACCAGGTTGCCCTTGTCGAGGTGCAGCGTGTGCGTGGCGTACTCCGCGGCCTTCGGGTCGTGGGTCACCATCACGATGGTCTTGCCGTGGGTGCGGTTGAGTTCCTGCAGCAGGCCCAGGATTTCCTCCGCCGAGGCGCGGTCGAGGTCGCCGGTGGGTTCGTCGCAGATCAGCAGGGTCGGGTCGGAGACGATCGCGCGGGCGATCGCGACGCGCTGCTGCTGGCCGCCGGACAGTTCGTTCGGGCGGTGCTTGCCGCGGTCCTTCAGGCCGACCAGCTCCAGAGCGACCGCCGCGTTCTGGCGGCGCTGCGCGGCCGACAGCCGGGTCAGCAGCAGCGGCAGCTCGACGTTCTTCTGCGCGTTCAAGGTCGGCATCAGGTTGTAGAACTGGAACACGAAGCCGACGTTGTTGCTGCGCCAGTGCGCCAGCTGGCCGGAGCCCATCTTCTCGATGTGCTGGCCTGCGATCTCGATGCTGCCGGAAGTGGGCGAATCCAGCCCGCCGATCAGGTTGAGCAGGGTGGTCTTGCCGGAGCCCGACGGCCCCATCAGCGCCACGAAGTCGCCGCGGTCGATGTCGAGGTCGATGCCGCGCAGCACGTCCACGTTCTCCGGGCCGCGCTGGTAGGTCTTGTGCAGGTTGCGGATGCTGACGAGGGTGGTCATGGATCGGATCTCCTGATGTTCGTTTCGTCGTTCGTTGTTCGCGGGAACGACAGTGATCGTCATTCGTTGTTCGCGTCGGCGGCCGAATCCTCACGCGCCACCGTCACGCGCGCGCCGTCGGCCAGCGTGTCCGGCGGGTCGAGCACGATCTGCTCGCCGCCGTTCAATCCTTCCAGCACCTCGCGGTCGTCGCCCAGCGTGCGGCCCAGCTTCAGCGCGCGCTGCGCGACCTTGTCGCCGGCCACCACGAAGGCCACGTCCTTGTCGCCGCGCTGCGCGATCGCCGCGCCCGGCGCCAGCACGCCGGGCTTCACGTCGGCCTGCGCGGGCCTGGTTTCCTCCAGGAAGCCGACGCGCGCGCCCATGTCGGGCACGATGCGGGCGTCGCCCTTCGCGTCCAGTCCCACCCGCACCCGCACCGTGGCCTTGCCGCGGTCGGCGGCGGGGATGATGGCGATGACCTTGCCTGGGATCTTCCAGTCCTGGTAGGCGTTGAGCACGGTCTCGGTGGGCATGCCGGGCTTCACCCGGCCGATGTAGGCCTCGCCCACTTCCACCTCGACCTCAAGGCTGTTCATATCGACAATCGTGCCAATGCCGGTGCGGGTGTAGCCGCCGCCGGCCGACAGCGGCGAGACGATCTCGCCCGGCTGCGCCGCCTTCGCGATCACCACGCCGGCGAACGGCGCGCGCACGATAGTGTTGTCCACCCCGTTGTCGGCGATGCGCAACCCGTCGCTGGCGACCTGCGCGTTGCGCTGCGCGGTGGCGAGCTGGGCGCGCAGGGCGTCGCGCGAGGCCACCGCCTGGTCGTACTGCGCGCGCGACACCAGCTTCTGCCCGACCAACGCGGACAGGCGCGCGGCGTTGGCTTCGGCTTCCTTCAGCTGCGCCTGCACGCTGGCGATCTGGCTGCGCGCCGCCTCCAGCTGCGAGGCCGATAGCGTGCGCTGCGCGTCGGCATCGACCGGGTCCAGCCGCGCCAGCACCTGGCCTTCCTCGACGTGCTGGCCTTCCTCGATCAGGATCTCGCGCACCTTGCCGGTGACCTTGGCCGAGACCGTGGCCATCCGCCGCGCCACCACGTAGCCGGTCGCGTCCAGCACCGACGCGCTGCCCGTGCCGCCGTTGCCGATCGCCACGACCTCGGCGGTGCGCACCTCGACGCCCTTGCCGCCGCGCAGCGCGAAGAACGCGCCCGCCGCCAGCACCGCCACGCCGGCCACCGCCAGCCCGATCCACAGCCCCTTGCGCGAAGGCGGGGGCGGCGGCGCGCCGCGGTCGATCTTCAGGGAATTGAGCAGGTCGGCGGATGTGTTCATGGGCTGCGGGAGAGGGAAACGGGGAAGGCGGGCGGGCGCGACGGAAGTCGCCGCGCGGCGTGACGGCCACCTTCCTGCATGCGATCCGCCATGTCAAGCGTCCTTTACATGTCCGAGCCGGTGGCCGGATGCGGCGTCGCGCCTCCCCTGCCTGTCCTGTGCGAACAAGGCTAACGGCGCCGCCCGCGCCGGTCAGGTGACGGTTGTCAGGTGATTCGGCTGACGGCGGCGAATGTCACGGCCGCCGCCCGCGGCCGAGCATGGCACCCTCATCCAGGGAGAACATCCATGCAGGCCGAACGGGCGGTGATGGCGAGGTTGCGGGGCGCGCGCAAGCGCTACGGGGCGGTCGAAGCGCTGCGCGGCATCGACCTGGAACTGCGCGGCGGCGAACTGCTGGCCCTGCTCGGGCCGAATGGCGCCGGCAAGACCACGGCGATCGGCCTGTTGCTGGGATTGATCCGCGCGGATGCCGGCACCGTCGAACTGTTCGGGCGCGACCCGCAGGACATCGACGCGCGCCGCAACATCGGCGTGATGCTGCAGGACGCCTCGCTGCCGCCGACGCTGAAGGTTGGCGAGCTACTGCGGCTCACCGCCAGCTATTATCCGGCGCCGCGCGCCGTGGCCGAAGCCGCCGAGCTGGCCGGCGTGGCCGACCTGCTGGCGCGGCCCTACGCCAAGCTGTCGGGCGGCCAGCAGCGGCGCGTGCAATTCGCGGTCGCGCTGTGTGGCCGGCCGCGCCTGCTGTTCCTCGACGAGCCGACCGTGGGCATGGACATCCAGGCCCGGCAGAAGCTGTGGGCGGCGATCCGCGCGCTGGTCGCCGAGGGCTGCGGCGTGGTGCTGACCACGCACTATCTGGAGGAAGCCGAGGCGCTGGCGGACCGCGTCTGCGTGCTGGCGCACGGCCGCATCGTCAGCGAGGGCAGCGTGGACGCGCTGCGCGCGCGGGTCGCGCGCAGGCGCGTGTGGTGCGCGACCGCGCTGCCGCTGGAGCGCATCAAGACGTGGCCGGAAGTGGTGGAGGCCGCGCGCGACGGCGACCGCCTGTGCCTCGCCACCGAGTTCCCCGAACTGCTGGTGCGCCGCCTGCTGGCCGAAGACCTGTCGCTGTCCGCGCTCGAAGTGCGCACCGCCGACCTGGCCGAAGCCTTCACCCAACTCACCGACGCGGCCGATGCGGCCGCCAGCCAACCCGAGGCCGCCTGATGGACGCCAACGCCAATTCCGTTTCCGCCTCGATGCCGCCGTCGCGCACGTTCGGCGCCTACGTCGAGGAAGCGCGCTGCGAAGTGCTGCGCTACCTGCGCAATCCCGGCTTCCTGCTGCCGATCATCCTGTTCCCGAACGTGTTCTACGTGATGTTCGGGATCGTGCTGAACCACGGCAACGGCGAAGCCGCGCGCTACATGCTGGCCAGCTACAGCACGTTCGGGGTGATGGCGCCGGGCCTGTTCGGCTTCGGCGTGTCGCTGGCGCTGGAGCGCGACAGCGGCCTGCTCACCCTCAAGCGCGCGCTGCCGATGCCGCCGGGCGCCTACCTGCTCGGCAAGATGCTGATGGCGGTGCTGGTGGCGCTGGTGGTCGGCGCGCTGCTGCTGGCGCTCGCGCTGGGCGTGTCGCACGCGCCGCTGGCGCCGTCGCAGATGGCCGCGCTGCTGGCCGTGGATGCGCTCGGCGTGCTGCCGTTCTGCGCGCTCGGCCTGCTGGTCGGCACCTGGCTGAAGGGGCAGGGCGCGCCCGGCCTGCTGAACATGATCTACCTGCCGATGGCGTTCCTGTCCGGGCTGTGGTTCCCGCTGCACATGATGCCGGCGGTCCTGCGCCAGCTCGCGCCGGTCTGGCCGAGCTACCACCTCAACGCGCTGGCGCTGTCGGCGGTCGGCTTCGACAGCGGCGCGCGCTGGCCGCACGTGCTGGTGCTGGCCGGCTTCACCGTGGCGTTCCTGTTGCTAGCCGCGCGCCGTCTGCGCCGCCACGGTTGAAGTAGCATCTGCGCGGGCGATGGCGGACGCGATGGGCGGGAACGGGATGGTGGCGATGCGGCACGGATGGCGCGACCGCGCGCGGCGCGCGCTGGGCAGGGCGTTCGCGCCCGCGCCGGATTCCTCGGCCGCGCGCGCGCGGATTCGCGGCAAGTCGCCGTGGACCGATACGGTGCACCTGCTGTGGTCGGTGTGGATCTTCATCACCCCGCTGTTCGGCGGCGGCTACGACCTGCGCTGGGGCTTGCTGACGCTGGCGTCCTATCCGCTGTTCCTGTGGCTGTACGCGAAGGTCCTGCTGGCGCCGCGCCGCATCGCGCCGCGCTACGCGCTGGGCATGGTGGCGCTGAGCTTCGCGCTGCTGCCGTGGTATCCGTCCGGGCTCAGCTATTTCGTGTTCGGCTGCGTGATGCTGGGAACCGGCTACCGCGGCCGAATCGTCCGCTACCTGCTGTGCATCCTGCTGTTGAACGGCTTGCTCTATTTGTACGCGCTCCGGCTCGGCTATCCGTGGCAATCGCTGGTCTCGATGCTGCCGATCACGGTGGTCATCGGCGTGATCGTCGGCGTCGAATCGGCGGCCAGCGAAAAGGACCTGGCGCTGCAGCTCTCGCACGACGAGGTGCGGCGGCTGGCCGCGACCGCCGAACGCGAGCGCATCGGCCGCGACCTGCACGACCTGCTCGGGCACACACTGTCGCTGATCACGCTGAAGCTGGAACTGTCGCGCAAGCTGATCGACCGCGACACCGAGCGTGCCCGCATGGAGATCGCCGACGCCGAGCAGGTCGCCCGGCACGCGCTGGCCGAAGTGCGCGCGGCGGTGACTGGCTTCCGCGCCGCCGACCTGGCCGCGGAGCTGGCGTCGGCGCGGCTGCTGCTGGAATCCTCGGCGGTGACGCTGGACTACGACGCGCCGCCGCCGCTGTCGCCGGACATCGAGCGCCCGCTCGCGCTGGTGCTGCGCGAGGCGGCGACCAATATCGCCCGCCACGCGCACGCCTCGCGCGCTGAAGTGCGGTTCGCGCGCGAGGGCGGCCAGCTGCGCATGCGCATCGCCGACGACGGCCGCGGCAGCGACGGCGTCGAGGGCAACGGCATCGTCGGCATGCGCGAACGCGTGCACCAGCTCGGGGGAAACTTCGCGTTCGCATCGAAGCGCAGCGGCACCACCCTGGACGTGGTGTTGCCGCTGCCGTCCGCCGAACCGGCGCTGGTCGTGGGAGCCGACGCATGATCCGCATCCTGCTGGCCGAAGACCAGGCCATGCTGCGCGGCGCGCTGGCCGCGCTGCTGGGCATGGAATCCGACATCGAGGTGGTCGGCGCCGCCGCCGACGGCGAGGCCGCGTGGCGCGAGCTGCAACGGCTCAAGCCCGACCTGCTGGTCACCGACATCGAAATGCCCGGCCTGACCGGGCTGGAGCTGGCGCAGCGCATCCAGCGCCACGAACTGCCGGTGAAGGTGGTGGTGGTCACCACCTTCGCCCGCGCCGGCTTCCTGCGCCGCGCGCTGGACGCGGGCGTGTGCGGCTACCTGCTCAAGGACGCGCCCGCCGAACAGCTGGCCGAAGCGCTGCGCAAGGTCCACCGCGGCGGCCGCGCCATCGACCCGCAGCTGGCGCTGGAAGCCTGGGGCGAAGCCGATCCGCTCAACGACCGCGAGCGGCAGGCGCTGCGGCTGGCCGGCGAGGGCCTGTCCGCCGGCGAGATCGCGCAACGGCTCAACCTCTCGCACGGCACCGTGCGCAACTACCTGTCCGAGGCCATCGGCAAGCTCGGCGTCGGCAACCGCATCGAGGCGTACCGGTTGGCGCGGCAGAAGGGCTGGCTGTAGCGAACGGGGAATCCGCGCGAGCCGCGCCGTGCAGCGCGCGCGTCGTCGGCGTAGGCTGCCCCGATCCAACGGGGAGGAGACGCCGCGATGCATCCCACGAAACGTCCGTCATGGTTCTGGCCAGTATCGGCGCTGGCGCTGCTGTGGAACCTGGTCGGTCTGCTGATGTTCTGGAAGCAGGTCACGCTCACGCCGGAAGCGGTGGCGGCGCTGCCGCCGGAACAGCAGCAGATCCACGCGGCGATGCCGGACTGGGTCTACGTGCTGTTCGGCGTCGCCGTGATCGCCGGCGTGCTCGGTGCGCTCGGCCTGCTGCTGAAGCGGCGCTGGGCGAGGCCGCTGCTGCTGCTCTCGTTCCTTGCGGTGACCGTGCAAATGGTGTCGGCCTACGCGACCACGCCGGCATGGGCATTGACCGGCGCGGCCAGCGCGGCGTTCCCGCTGCTCCTGATCGTGGTCGCGCTGCTGCTGTGGCTGTTCGCGCGCAGGGCAAGCGCGCGCGGCTGGATCCGCTGACGCGCCGGATCGGCGGTGCGATGGGTTGTCAGGCGCTGCCGGCGCGCGCCTTCAGCATCGCGTAGGCCGCGCGCAATCCCATCGCCTCGCCGCCGGCGGGGCGGCCGGGGCGGTCGCTGTCGTTCCAGGCGTACACGTCGAGGTGCGCCCAGCGCGTGCCTTCGGCGACGAAGCGCTCCAGGAACAGCGCGGCGGTGACGCTGCCGGCCATCGTCGTGTTGCTGGCGTTGGCGAGGTCGGCGATGTGGCTGGTGAGGTAGCGCAGGTACGGGCGCCACAGCGGCATCCGCCACAGCGGGTCGCGCTGCCGCATGCCGGCGTCGAGCCAGTCGTGCGCAAGCTGCTCGTCGTTGGCGTACAGCGCGGGCAGGTCGGGGCCAAGCGCCACGCGCGCGGCGCCGGTCAGGGTGGCGAAGTCCAGCAGCAGGTCGGGCGACAGCTCGCAGGCGCGCGCCAGCGTGTCGCTGAGCACGATGCGGCCCTCGGCGTCGGTGTTGTCGATCTCCACGCTCACGCCCTTGCGGGTGGCGATGACTTCGCCGGGGCGGAACGCATTCGGGCCGATGGAATTTTCCACCGCGGCGATCAGCAGGGTGATCCGCAGCGGCAGCTTGCGCGCCATCACCAGCTCGGCCAGCGCCAGCGCGTGCGCCGCGCCGCCCATGTCCTTCTTCATGTTGCGCATGCCGACGCTGGTCTTGAGGTCCAGCCCGCCGGTGTCGAAGCACACGCCCTTGCCGCAGAAGGCGACGTGCGGATGCGACGCGTCGCCCCAGCGCAGTTCGATCAGCCGCGGCGCGCGGTGCGAGGCGCGGCCGACCGCATGGATCGCCGGGTAGTTCCGCGCCAGCAGCTCATCGCCGGCGATCACCTCGATGGCCGCGCCGTGCGCCTGGGCGATGCCGCGCGCCGCCGCTTCCAGCTCATCCGGGCCCATGTCTTCGGTCGGCGTGTTGACCAGGTCGCGCACGCGCGCGCAGGCGGCCAGCAGGTCGAAGGTCTCCGCGTCGAACGCGTCCGACGCCAGCCGCGGCAGTGGGCGGTTGCTCTGCTTGTAGCGGTCGAAGCGGTAGCAGCCCAGGCCCCAGCCGAGCTGCAGCGCCTTGCGCGCGTCGTCGTCCAGCGTGCTGGCGAGCCGCCAGTCGCCCACCGGCAGCGCGCGCGGCGCGTGCGCATGGGCCAGCGGGTCGTGTGCGTCCTCGACGCCGATCACCGCGCCAGCGACACGTCCGTCGGCATCGGCCCAGCTCTGCGCGCTGCCGGCGCCGGCGTCGAAGCGCTGCGCGTCCAGCCACGCCTGTACCGGTGCAGGCTGCGCCTCGCGCCAGGCGGCGAAGCCGGACTTGCCGACGACGTGCAGCGGCAGCGCGGCGTCGGTGGAAGCGGTGAAACCGGCGGGCAGGCTCATGCGGCTTTCTCGAAGAGGAGGCCCGCGTCCAGCCGGTCGGCCAGCGCGGTCAGGGTGGTGACGTGCAGGTCGGCCGGCGCGACGGCGGCCGGCCAGGCGTGGTCGCCGCGGTCGATCCAGCAGCTGCGCAGGCCGGCGTTGGCGGCGCCGGCGACGTCCATGTGCGGATGGTCGCCGACGTGCAGGATTTCGCCGGGCGCGAAGCCCAGCCGGCGGCAGGCTTCGTGGAACAGGCCGGCGTCGGGTTTGGCCGCGCCGTATTCGCGCGCGCCGAGCTGGAACCGGAACAGGCCGGCGATGCCGATCGCGGCGAGGTCGGCGTTGCCGTTGGTCAGCGCTGCCACCGGCAGGTGTACCGCGATGCGTCGCAGGCCGTCCAGCGCGTCGGGATAGAAGTCCACGCGGTTGCGTTCTCGGAAGAAGATCGCGTACGCCGCGCTGGCCAGCGCCGGGTCGTCGCCGCTTTCCTTCAGCGCGCGCTCGATGGTCAGCCGCCGCAGCAGGCCGAGGTCGTGCGCGTGCTGCGGGAACTCGGCGAACACGCGTTCGCGCAGCGCGCGCATCTCGGCGATCGGGAAGCGCTCGGCGGTGCGCGGGCTGTGCTCGGCGAACCAGGCGTGCAGGGTGGTTTCGATGCGCTCGCCGATGGGCGCGAACGGCCACAGGGTGTCGTCGAGATCGAAGGTGATGGCGCGGATGGACGGATTCACGCCGGCATTGTAGGCCGCGCCGGCTACTCCAGCAGCCTGGCCCAGCCCTCCATGCCTTCCAGCCGGGCCAGCACGATCTTCACGCAGACCAGCATCGGCACCGCCAGCAGCAGCCCGACGATGCCCCACAGCCAGCCGAACACCATCAGCGCCAGGATCAGCACCAGCGGCGACAGCGCCATCCGCCGGCCGAGGACAATGGGCGTGACGATCTGCCCTTCCAGCGTGTGCAGGCCGAGGTAGATCGCGGCCGGCACCAGCGCGCGCAGGGTTTCGTCGTAGCTGGCGAAGCCCATCAGCAGCATCGCGGTGATGCCGATCAGCGGGCCGACGTAGGGCGCGAAGTTGAGCAGCATCGCCATCGTGCCCCACAGCAGCGCTTCATCCAGCGGCACGTCGAGCAGGAAGAACAGGCAGCCGGCGAACACCAGGCCGACCACCGCGTTGATCGCGCTGATGGTGAGCACGTAGCGGCTGACCTCGGTTTCGATGGCCTGCAGAATCTCCACCGTCAGCTTCTTCTTCTGCCGGTCCGGCAGCAGCGCGATGGCGTGGCGCTGCAGGTCCTGCCCGTAGACCATGAAGAAGAACGTCAGCAGCACCACCGCCAGCACGCCGGCGACCACGCGCGGAGTGGCGGTCAGCGATTTGTACGGATCGTTGGCTTCGGTGCGCACGATCTGCACCGGCTTCGCGGTGCTCTCGCCGCCGGCGGCGCGGGCGATGTTCTCCGCCGCCTTGTTGGCGTCCTGCACCGGCTTGGTCAGCTTCTGCAGCTTCGGCGCCAACGTGCGCAGCTCGCGCGGGGCTTCGCGGATCCATTCGCCGGCCGGCTGCACCAGCTGCTGGCCCAGCAGCATCGTCAGCGCGATGCCGCTGCACAGCACCGCCAGTGCGGCCAGGAAGCGCGGGATGCGGATGCGTTGCAGCAGGCGGATGATCGGGTTGCCGATCAGCGCGAAGAACATGGCCAGCAGCACCGGCAGGATCAGGTCCTGGCTGGCCCACAGCGTGTAGGCGACCGCCAGCGTCGCCAACACCACCAGCGACATCGGCGCGCGCGGGCGCGGTGCGGGCGGCGCGGGTTCGCCGGTGGCGGAAGGTGTCGCGGGAACCGGCGCGGAAGCGTCGATGGGCGCGTTCATGGCGAGGGCGGCGTCTCGGGCTGGGTAGCGGACGGATCGGGTTGCAGTTCCTCGGCTGCCGCCTGCGCGGCCTGCACGCCGACGAACAGCGGCGTCAGCGCGCGCAGCAGGTCGAGCACGCCGCCGCTGCCGGCCAGCCGCAGCGGCTTGGCGCGGCCGGCGGCGAAGCCGGCCGCGAGCCCGGCGACGACGATCCGGCCTGGCGTCCAGGCCGCACGCCAGGTCGCCTTGAACTGCGTCCACTGCCTTTGCGTACGCTGCTCGCGCACCTCTACCGCCTGTTCGGCCTGGCGGACACGGTTGACCAGCGCATCGAGGCTCACGGCTGCGGCTCCTGCGGCGGGCGCGTCGTCGCATCCGCACCGTCATCAGGTTGCGGAGGCGCAGGCGTCGCGGATTTGCGTTCGTCGTCTTCGTCGAAGCCGCGCATCAGGTCGTCCAGCGCGCTGAGCCCGAGCCGTGCGAGCTGCCGGCGGCTGGCGTGCATGCCGGTATGCCCGAAATAGCGCACGGCGGCCAGCGCGGCGATGGCGGTCGTCGCGATGCTCAGCAGCGCGGCCAGCAGCAGCGACACCAGCCAGGACAGTCCGGTGGCCTGCAGCGCGGCGATCAGCGTCGCCATCAGCAGCAGCCAGGCCGAACCGCCGAACGCCACCGCCACGCCGGCGCAGACCAGCGCGCGGGCCAAGGCGCCGCGCGCCAGCGCGAAGTCGGTGGTGACCAGGATGCGCAGCGCCCGCAAGGTGTCGCGCGCCGCGCGCAGGCCGGCGCGGCCGTCCTCGCCCAGCAGGCGCAGCGCCTCGCCGACGCCCGGCGCGGCTGCGCCGTCATGCGCGCGATCCGCCTGCGCGTCGCCCGTCCGCTCCCCGTCGGTCATGCCGGGCGCTTACTTGTCGCTGCGGCCGAGCTTGGAAATGATCCAGCCGGCGGCGAAGGCGACGCCGAAGGCGGCCAGCGGGCGCTCGCGGATCAGTTCGGCGGCGCTGTCGAGCAGGTCGCGGCCCTTGTCCATCAGCGCGCTGGCCTGTTCGCTGGCCGCGCTGCCCAGGTGTTCGGCGGCGCTCAGGCCGGAGATCGCGCCATCGGCCAGTTCCGCCTTCACCTGCGCCTTGCCTACCCGCAGTTCGTCGCCGGCCGCGCCGGCCGCGCTCTTGACCGCGCCGCCGGCGGCGGTGGCCGCCTGCTTCAGATGCGTGCCGGCCTCGCCCAGATTGCTCTTGACCGCTTCGGTGTGTTCGCTCATCTGCCGCGTCCTCGGTGTGGGAGTGTCGGGCCAGTGTCGCACCGTTCGGGTGAGGATCGCGTCAGCGCATCGGCACGTTGTAGGCGCGGCCGTTGCGCAGCACCTGCAGCACCAGCTGGTCGCCGCTGCGCGACAGGCTGGCGCGGAAGCCGGTGAGGTCGCTGAAGTCGCCGGTGCTGGCGGTGAGGATCACGTCGCCGGGCTGCAGGTAGTTCTGCTGCGCGCGGCTGCCGCGTTCCACCTTCTCCACCAGCACGCCGGCCAGGCCTTGGCGGCGCAGCGATTCCGGCAGCTCGGCGAAGCTGGCGCCGGTCAGGCGTGCGTCGAGCTGGGCGCCATCCAATGCCTTCGGCGCTTCGCGCAGGCCGCTGGTGATCTGCATCGGCTTGCCGTCGCGCAGCAGGTCCAGCGCCACCTTGGCGTCCGGCGCCTGCAGGCCCTGGAAGTTGCGCAGCGCCTCGGCGTTGTCGATCGCCTGGCCGTTGGCGGCCGTCACCACGTCGCCCACCTTCAGCCCGGCCGCGCCGGCGGCGGAGCCCGGATAGACGCGGGTGACCACCGCGCCGCGCGTTTCGGCCAGGCCCAGGCCCTTGGCGATGCGCGCATCCACGTCCTGGGTGTCAATGCCCAGCGTGCCGCGCCGGACCACGCCGCCGTTCAGCAGCTGGTCCTTGATGCGGGTGGCGAGGTTGGCCGGAATCGCGAAGCCCAGGCCAATGTTGCCGGCCATCGACCCGCGCGGGTTGAAGCTGGCGGTGTTGATGCCGACCAGCTCGCCGTTGAGGTTGACCAGCGCGCCGCCGGAGTTGCCGGGATTGATGCTGGCGTCGGTCTGGATGAAGTTCTGGTAGCCGGCGCCCGGCAGGTTGTTGCGGCCGACCGCCGACACGATGCCGCTGGTCACGGTCTGGCCGACGCCGAACGGATTGCCGATGGCGACCACGAAATCGCCGATCTGCAGCTGGTCGCTGTTCGCCACCGGAATGGCGGTGAGGTGCTGCGCCGGGATGCGCATCAGCGCGATGTCGGTGTCGGCGTCGTTGCCGACGAACTCTGCCTTCAGCGTGCGCCCGTCGGCCAGCGTCACCTGCACCTCGTCGGCGTCCTCGACCACGTGGTTGTTGGTCAGCACCAGCCCGCGCTGCGCATCGACGATCACGCCGGAGCCCAGCGACTGCGCGATGCGCTCGGCCGGGATGCCGAAGATGCGGCGGAACACCGGGTCGTCGCCGAACGGCGTGTTCACCCGCACCCGCTGCTTGGTGTTGACGCTGACCACCGCCGGCAGCACGCGTTTCAGCATCGGCGCCAGCGAGGGCATCGGCACGCCGTTGACCGCGGTGGGCAGGGCCGCGGCGGCCGGCACGGCGGCGGCGGGCGTCGGCGCGGCCTGCGCGGGCTGTTCCAGCATCAGGTTCAGGCCGGTGGCGGCGAAACCGCCGAACGCGGCGGCGGCGGTCAGGGCGAGCAGGGTCTTGGTGGCGGTTTTCATGCGGCGATTCGGCGTGAATGGCGGTGCAACGGACAAGTATTGCCGAGTCTCGCCGGGGATCGCGCAATCGCGGCTGAAGGCGGCGGCCGGAGGCGGGATCGGCCGCCGCCGATCACGCACCGCAACATGCGCGCCGCATTCAGTTTTTGCCCCGCCGCGCGGTCGGAAAACGCGAAACCCGCGTCGCTGGTGGATGTCAGCCCGGCCTGCCGGATTGCAAGCCATCGCGGGCGGATTTTTGGCGTTGACTTGGGCCCGGGCGGTGGTAAGGTCTTGCCGGTTGGGCCACTAGATCTAGTGGTTCGTTTTGCAGGAAGACCCAAAGCTAGTGGCGCAGGGGGCGCTGCCGGCCAAGGGAAACGACGTCGGCGGGGGAGCGGCGCGTGACGATGCAAGCACCGGCGGCAACGCCATCCAATCAGTGACAACGGCAGGCTGCGCGGCGTCGCGGCCCGCATCGTCGCCCCCGACGGATGCCGGGGGCGGGACATGGGCAACGGATCCACCACGGCGTGGGTCTATAACGACACAGGAGAGTCGAAGGGCATGAGCACGGTGAGGCTTGAAGCGGTGACCACGGACGCAAATCAGGCGGCTTCAAACGCGGAGATCCCGATGCAGCCGGCGTCGGTGGACATCTGGGACAAGAAGTACCGCCTCAAGACCAAGGCCGGGCAGGCGCTGGATGCCGACATCGACGGCACCTACAAGCGCGTCGCCAAGGCGCTGGCCGAGGCCGAGCCCACCGCCGAGCTGCAGCAGTACTGGCAGGAGCGCTTCACCTGGGCGCTGCGCCGCGGCGCGATCCCGGCCGGCCGCATCACCTCCAACGCCGGTGCGCAGGAGCACAAGCCCGCCACCTCGACGATCAACTGCACCGTCTCCGGCACGATCGAAGATTCGATGGACGGCATCCTCGACAAGGTGCACGAGGCCGGCCTGACCCTGAAGGCCGGCTGCGGCATCGGCTACGAATTCAGCACGTTGCGCCCGCGCGGCGCGTTCGTGGCCGGCGCGGGCGCGTACACGTCCGGCCCGATGTCGTTCATGGATATCTACGACAAGATGTGCTTCACCGTGTCCTCGGCCGGCGGCCGCCGCGGCGCGCAGATGGGCACGTTCGACGTCAGCCATCCGGACGTGAAGGACTTCATCCGCGCCAAGCGCGAGGACGGCCGCCTGCGCCAGTTCAACCTCAGCTTGCTGATCACCGACGGCTTCATGCAGGCGGTGGAGAACGACGCCGACTGGCCGCTGGTGTTCCCGGTGAACATCAAGGAAAAGGGCGAGATCGACCTGGACGACGCCGAGCAGGTGGTCTGGCGCGAGTGGCCGACCCACCGCAACTACATCGCCCGCGAAGACGGCCTGGTGGCCTGCAAGATCTACGGCCACATCCGCGCCCGCCACCTGTGGGACATGATCATGGTCTCGACGTACGACTACGCCGAGCCTGGGTTCATCCTGATCGACAAGGTCAACGAGATGAACAACAACTGGTGGTGCGAGACCATCCGCGCCACCAACCCCTGCGGCGAGCAGCCGCTGCCGCCCTATGGCGCCTGCCTGCTGGGGTCGGTCAACCTGACCAAATTCGTGCGCAACGCCTTCACCGACCAGGTCGTGTTCGACTGGGAGGAATACAAGGAAGTGGTGCGCGTGTTCACCCGCATGCTGGACAACGTGGTCGAGGTCAACGGCCTGCCGCTCCAGCAGCAGCGCGACGAAATCATGCGCAAGCGCCGCCATGGCATGGGCTTCCTGGGCCTCGGCAGCACCATGACCATGCTGCGGATGAAGTACGGCAGCAAGGAGTCCTGCGAGTTCACCGAACGCATCGCCCGCGACATGGCGGTGGCCGGCTGGGAAACCGGCCTTCAGCTTGCGAAGGAAAAGGGCGCCGCGCCGATCATGGACGAGGTGTTCACCGTCACCGCCGAAATGCTGCGCAAGCGCCCGGAAATGGTGCGCGACGGCTGGAAGCTGGGTCAGGAGATCCAGGGCAAGACCCTGCACGCCAAGTACAGCCGCTACATGCAGAAGGTGGCCGAAGTCGCGCCGGAGCTGGTCGAGGAACTGGCCGACATCGGTGCGCGCTTCACCCACCACAGCTCCATCGCCCCGACCGGCACGATCTCCCTGTCGCTGGCCAACAACGCCAGCAACGGCATCGAGCCGAGCTTCGCCCACCACTACAGCCGCAACGTCATCCGCGAAGGCAAGAAGACCAAGGAGAAGGTGGACGTGTTCTCCTTCGAGCTGCTGGCCTACCGCGAACTGGTGAACGCCAAGGCGATGCCGTTCGCCGAGGACGCGGCGGCCAAGCTGCCCGAGTACTTCATCGCCGCCGACGACATCAGCCCGAAGGAGCACGTGGACGTGCAGGCCGCGGCGCAGAAGTGGGTGGATTCCTCCATCTCCAAGACCGCCAACGTCCCCACGGACTACCCGTACGAGGACTTCAAGGACATCTACCGCTACGCCTACCAGAGCGGTTTGAAGGGCTGCACCACCTTCCGCTTCAACCCCGCCGCCTTCCAGGGCGTGCTGGTGAAGGAAGCCGACCTCGAAAACACCACCTACCGCTTCGAACTGGAAGACGGCCAGGTGGTGGAAGTGAAGGGCAACGAGCAGATCGAATACGACGGCGAACTGCACACTGCGGCCAACCTCTTCGACGCCCTCAAGGAGGGGTACTACGGCAAGTTCTGATCCGCCGGTGGGCGACGCGCGCGGCGGGCCGGAAACGACCGCTGCACGCGCGCTCCAGCGGGTATAGGATCGCGCTGTTGTACCCACCAACCCACGCCCTGAGGAGGGCACATGAGCAACGGAGATGGAGTGACGGCAAAGCTGTCGGATGCCGTTGAAACTGCGAAAGAGAAGGTTGCGGAAGTGAGCGGCGCCGTCGCCAGCACCGCCAGCGCCACGGTGGCGAAGGCGAAGAAGGCGGCGAAGTCGGCGGAAAAGAAGGTCAAGACCGAAGTCGCCAAGGCGAAGAAGGCGGTCGGCAAGACCGTCGCGACGGCGAAGAAGAAGCTCGCCAGCGCCAGCGCCGACGCGAAGAAGGAAGTGGCCGCGCTGAAGAAGAAGGTGGCCGGCAAGAAGGCCGCGGCGAAAAAGACCGTGAAGAAGGACGTCGCCAAGGCGAAGAAGGCCGTCGGCGCCGCCAGGAAGGCGGTCAAGAAGGACGTCGCCAAGGTGAAGAAGGCGGTCGCCAAGAAGGCTCCGGCGAAGAAAGCCGTGGCCAAGAAGGCGGTGAAGAAGGCCCCGGCCAAGAAGGCCGTCGCCAAGAAAGCGCCGGCCAAGAAGGCGCCTGCCAGGAAAGCAGTGAAGAAGGCCGTCAAGAAGGCCGCGAAGAAGTAAGCATGTCCCTGCGCCCGCCCGGCACGCCGGGCGTGGCGCGCAACCCGCACGCAACGCACGCAGACACGCAGAGTCAGGACCATGACCGTCAGGATCGAAAAGAAAATCAAGGGCTATGCCGTCGTCACCCCGGACGACAAGGCCAAGGAAAGCGCCAAGGCCGCGGAGGCCGCGCCGGTCGCCGCTCCCGACGACAACGTGATCCAGATGCACGAGCGCATCGAGCGCCCGGAAGTCCTGATCGGCAGCACCTACAAGATCAAGTCGCCGCTGGTGGAACACGCCATGTACGTGACCATCAACGACATCGTGCTCAACGCCGGCACCGAGCACGAACACCGCCGCCCGTTCGAGATCTTCATCAACTCCAAGTCGATGGAGCATTTCCAGTGGATCGTGGCGCTCACCCGCATCATGTCCGCCGTGTTCCGCAAGGGCGGCGACGTCACCTTCATCGTCGATGAAATGAAAGCCGTGTTCGACCCGCGCGGCGGCTACTTTAAGGCCGGCGGCGTGTACATGCCCTCGCTGGTCGCCGAACTCGGCAGCATCGTCGAAGACCACCTGAAGTCGATCGGCATGCTGCACGACCCCGAGATGAGCGACGCCCAGCGCGCGCTGATCGCCGAGAAGCGCCGCGCGTTCGAGGAGCGCTCAAAAAAAAACGCTGACGCCGGTTCGGTCGGGCTGAGCAGTGCTGAGGAGCATCCGGAAGACATTGCCGTCACCGGCGACGGAGCGAGTTTTCCGCCGTCCGCGACGATGTGCCATAAGTGCAGCACCAAGGCGCTTGTGCTGATGGATGGGTGTGCGACTTGTTTGAACTGCGGCTATTCGAAGTGCGGGTGATGGTGTGAGCCTCGATGGTCGCGCAGTGGCGAACTATGTGCTCGATTACTGCGAGCGGCGAGGCCGAGTTGTTACCAATCTGTCGCTGCAGAAGATCATTTATTTTTGCCACGTTTGGTGCTTAATTCAACTGGGGCGTCCGCTAGTCAAGCATGCGTTCGAGGCGTGGGAGTTTGGCCCCGTCCTCCCTTACGTTTACCGGGACTTTAAGGTATTCGGAGAGAAGGCAATTACTTCGCGAGCCCAATCGATTGACTGGAGTAGTGGTCGAAAGACTGTGGTCTCGGCGGAAATGGATGACGAAACTAGTCTCCTTCTAGACAGGGTGATCGATTTTTACAGTCAACTTAGAGCGTCAGATTTGGTGTCAATGTCTCATGTGAAAGAAGGGCCATGGGACAAAGTTTGGTGTCATCAGGGGAAGGCAAATCCGGGCATGAAGATCGATAATGAAAGTATTCGAAGCTTTTATTCCGACTCTTCGATTGCCTATTCCTCCAACTATGAGTTGAACTAATGGCTATCAAGAAGCTGAAGGCTCCCTCTCTAATTCATGTTGCGCGGCTCTATAGGCCAACCGCTGAGCAGGTTAAGAAAGAGATTCTTAAGCTGGCTAAAGCTGCGCCGCCTTTCAGCTATGAAGATCTTTACGAACTAATGTGGGACCGAGCGCATGTCGGTGTTCCGAGCGAGCAGATAGAGCGGTCTATTGCCAGTATCAGGCAAAAGATCAAGCGAGACAGTTATCAAAGGGCGTTCGCGATTGCAGATAAATTTTTCGATAATCTGAATCGTTCTTTCGAGATGCGAATTGAGCCGCGTTCTTACTCTATTGGCCGCGATCTACGAGTGCCATTTGCGCCGCCGATGATTTGTGGTGGTGGCTCAAGTGGTCCTGTAATTCCATGGCTTCTCTTTTGGAAGCAAAATCCGCTCACTGATGAACAAACATCTTTGTTCATGTCGATGGCGCAAGCAACCATCGAAGAAGAGCCTGAGCTCGATGGAGCTTCACTGTTGCTAGTTGACACGAGTCTCAAGGCGCTTGATGACGCCGGGAAAGCTCGCGTCACAAGCGCTTTGGAAGTCGAAAGGATTCCAGATCGGCGGCTCAAAGAGATGTTGGAAGTTTTTGCCACCGGCTTTCATATGGCGCAGGCTGAGTGGCAAGCAAGCGCGCCTGTGCATAAAGAGGCGCGTAGGTCGCTTGAGATTGATGAATCCCAGCAGGATATGTTTGATCGGTAAGGTGTATGCCGAGAAAACAGGGGTCCGAAAACAGGGGGTCACAGAAAAGGTATCAGGGACATTTCTCGCCGCACCTGTTCGGGCCAAGGGGCTATCCGCCGAGTCTTATGCAGTCGCTGTCTGATTGGGTTCTCTGCATGGCCCGCGTGGGGTGATCACTTGCTCTAGACTTCCGCCTCCCTTGAAGGCATGGCGGACGCTATGAAGAAGTGGGTGGTTCTGTTGTTGCTCCTTCCTGTTTTCATGTTGCCGTCGATGGGGCGTTCGGCGGAGGCGTCGCCGCAGGGAGTGCACGCGGCTGCATTGGACGACTACCTCGATCAAGTCGAGGGAGGCAACGGCGGGATTGGCAGCCTTTCCGTCTTTCGCGACGGATGCGAGGTCTACCACCGGAGCTTCGGGCAGAAGTACCTGCCCGATGTGAAGGCCGACGAGAAAAAAAAGGTGTCAGGGACAATTTCGAACAAGAAAGGTGTCGCAGAAAAGGTGTCAGGGACAATTTTTGAGGTTCGGTCGTCCCAACGCAAAGGCCCCATCACGTCGCCGAGCGGCGCGCGGCGTGATCGCCTTCGGTGAACGGCGCCTCATGTTTTTTCAATTCTTGGCCAGCGCCGGATAACGCCCTCTTGGCTGACATCCAAGGCGGCCTCTTTCGCGCGGCCAATCACTGTCACTTCCCTAAATTTCGAATCAACTAAGTTTCTTAGCGTGTCTTCCCGCAATTGATTTCGGTAGTCATCAAATATTTTTAACATTAAGCGGAAGTGAGGCTCTACCTCGCGCGCGATGTTCGACCCGAGTGAGACGATGCGCGGGCTGGTTGGATCAATGCCGATCTCGAGGTAGTTTCTGGGCTCCCGATATGGCAGGCCTATCGTTACTTGTTTGCCTTCACCCAGTGCGTCGTCGTGAGCGATCATCTTGTCTCGAAGTGTGATCAGATAGTGGTGCCGGTTGAGCATCTCACCGTCAGCATTCGAGCGCACAAATTCCTTCGCATTGAATAGTTGTCTGGCGTTGTTTGGCTTGAAGGGTTTGCTATATGAGATCACGGCACTGATCCAAAGGCTTTGCTCTAGCAGGGGGTGCGTCCGGTCTAGATCAGTCCTGCAACACTCTTCCACCATCTCATGAGCTGTACGAAGATCGCGGGTCGCAAAAACTACTTCGTGATATTTCTGGACTGAACGCGATGTGACCTCGTAGAGGCCAGCTTCACTGATCGTATAAGTGCCAGATTCGTCAAATACGGTGCGAGGAGAGCGGGCGCGGTCAAGCATACGTTCCTCCAGAGGACATCAAAGACGGGAAAGGGCTGGATCGCCCCGCATTCCACAGACAGGTAGTCAGAATACAGACCTGACGGTTTGAAAAAAGGTGTCTGAAAAAAAGGTGTCAGGGAAAACGAGGGAAAACAGGGGTCAGAGTCGACTTTAGCTAGAGGACAGCTGCATGTATCAGTCGGGATATCGCACCGTGCGAATGAGGGCTGTGTGTGCCGCGCTGGTTGGCGGGATCGCGCTTGTGGTTGGCGTGGCGCAGGCAGCGAAACCAGAAGCGTCGAAGCAGGCTCCGATGTTGCGACTCGACTTCAAGGCGATCGTGCAGGCCGACGGCACGGTGACCGACATCCAGCCCGACCCGGCGTTGCCGGCCGCGGTTCAGGCGTTGATCCGCCAGCGCGTGGCGACATGGCGGTACTCGCCGATGCAATGGCAGGGCAAATCGCAACTGTCGCCGATCGCGCAAACGATCAATGCGCAGGCGGTGCCGACGGAGCAAGGCGGGGTGGTCCTTCGCGTCGCCGAGGTGTCCGGGCAGGTGAGGAATATTGGTTCGGCAAAGCCCGTAGCGGGCATTCCGATGCCGCCCAAACTTCCGGCTGAACTCCAACGGTCCGGAATCAATGCGGTCGTCGTCTATGCGGTGCTCTACGACGAAGCGGGCAAGCCGCAGCAGGTCGATCTGCTCTATCCGTCGGAGCTCGATCGCGATTACAAGCGCCTGGATAAGGCGGCGCGGGAAGCGATTGCCCAATGGGTGATGCCGCATACGTTCGACGGCGCGCCGATTTCCTGCCGCACCTACACACCAATCACCTTCCGGACGGACGGTGCCGGTGAACTTCCGCGCGTACCACCGGAAAGGATGGCGTCCTTCAATGGCTACGTGGACAGGTGCCCCACCACGTCGCTGGAAACGCCGGTCGCCGGTACGTTTCTCTGAGGCTGGGTCTAACAGAAAAGGTATCAGGGACATTTCTCGCTGCACCTGTCCGGGCAAGGGGGTTATCCGCCGAGTCTTGTGCAGTCGCTGGCTGATTGGGTTTGCTGCATGGCCCGCGTGGGGTGATCACTTGCTCTAGACTTCCGCCTCCCTTGAAGGCATGGCGGGTGCTATGAAGAAGTGGGTAGTTCTGTTGTTGCTCCTTCCTGTTTTCATGTTGCCGTCGATGGGGCGTTCGACGGAGGCGTCGCCGCAGGGAGTGCACGAGGCTGTATTGGACGACTACCTCGATCAAGTCGAGGGAGGCAACGGCGGGATTGGCAGCCTTTCCGTCTTTCGCGACGGACGCGAGGTCTACCACCGGAGCTTCGGGCAGAAGTACCTGCCCGATGTGAAGGCCGACGAGAACACCCGCTATCAGATTGCCTCGGTCACCAAGATGGTGACGGCCATGCTCGCCTTCCGGTTGATTGAACAGGGGCGGTTGGGTCTGGACGACACGCTGGCCGACTTCTATCCAGACATGCCGTCGGCGCGCGAGATCACCATCCGGCATCTGCTTTCGCATTCGAGCGGCCTGGGCAATTTCGCGATCAAGGATGGTGCGGTCTGGATCGTGGATGCGCTGGAGCCGTCGGCGATCCTGGCGGAGATCAAGCGGCAGGGCGTTGCCTTTGCTCCGGGTGAGCGCGTGGCGTATTCCAATTCCGCCTACTTCCTGCTGAGGACGATCCTTGAGGAAAAGTACGGGCGCGAGTACCACGAAATCGTCGAGCAGGAGATCGCCAGGCCGCTGCATCTTGCGCACTTCGCGTCGGTGAAGGCCAATCACGCCGATACCTTCGAATCCTATGCGTTCGCCGATGGCAAGTGGGGCGAGATCAAGGACGTGGACTACACCAATGTCGTCGGGGTGGGCGATATCGCGAGCACCACCCGCGACCTCAACCGGCTGATCGTTGCCCTGTTCAATGGCGAGATCGTGCGGAAGGAGACGTTGGCGATGATGACGCCGATGCAGGGCAAGGGCTGGGGGATGGGGCTGGCCGAATTTCCCTATGGAGAGCATGTGTTCCTGGGGCATGCGGGTGATGTGATCGGCGCGCACTCCCGGGTGATCTACAACCCGCAGGACGGTACCGCGATTGCCTACTCGACCAACGGCGAGCGGATTCCGACCAACGCGTTTCTCGAAACCATTGTCGGAATTGTGTACGACGGCAAGTTCCAGCCGCCGGAGCTGAAGTAGGCGAAACCCTCGGAACCCGGGCCAGAGTCGACTTTCTCAACGTAACGGGCAGGTTCCGCCCTTGGGCTTTTGCCCGCGATGCTGCGGCGACGCATCGCTTGAACACAGAAATGCCTGAAACAATGAAGCTGCACGCGCTATGCCGGCCTGCGAACGGGTTTTGAACCAAGCAGCCGGCGGCTGCATCCAACCTCCCTCGACGCTGACGATGATGGATTCCGAATGACGCATTCCCGGTGGCTGCTGTGGTCGTTCCTGTCGCTGCTGTTGCTCGGCGCGCAGGCGCAGGCCGCAGACGCGGATTCCATTCCCGACGCGGTGGTGCAGGCGCGCATCGCCCGCGTCGAGCAGGGCTTGACCACTCGCATCGTGGTCAAGGGCGCAACCGGGCGGAAGATGTCGCTGATGGAGCGCATGGCCTACCACCAGGTGCCGGCCGTGAGCATTGCGCTGATCAACGACGGGCGGGTGGAGTGGGCGCGCGCCTATGGTGTCGCGGAGGTCGGCGGGACGCGGCCCGTTGACCCAGCGACCTTGTTCCAGGCCGGCTCGATCAGCAAGGCGATCACCGCCATCGGCACGCTGCAACTGGTGGAGCAGGGGAAGCTGGCGCTGGATGGGGAAGCGAACCGGCAGCTGCTGTCCTGGAAGATCCCGGACAATGCGTTCACTCGCCAGCGGCCGGTCACCCTGCGCATGCTGCTCAACCACAGCGCGGGCACCACGGTGCACGGCTACGACGGGTATGCGCGAGGAGAGCCTTTGCCGACGCTGCATCAGACGTTGGAAGGCATTGCGCCTGCCAAGGCCGATCCTGTCCGGGTCGATGTGCTGCCTGGCAGCCTCTGGCGCTATTCCGGCGGCGGCTACAGCATCATCCAGCAGCTGATGGAGGATGCCAGCGGCCAGCCATTCGCCACGTTCATCGGACATGGCGTGCTGGAGCCCTTGCGGATGGCGGACAGCACCTTCGCCGCGCCCTTGCCGCCCGCGCGCGAAGGCAATGCGGCCAGCGGTCATGACGATCAGGGGCATGTGATCGAGGGGCGTTGGCGGAATTACCCGGAATCGGCGCCGGCCGGTCTGTGGAGTACGCCGCGCGACCTGGCCCAGGTGGTGCTGGCCGTGCAGCAGGCCGGCGCGGGACGCGCGGGCGCGATCCTGTCGCCGGAAACCGCCCGGACGATGCTGACTCGCGGCCTTGGCGAATACGGGTTGGGGTTCTTCGTCGAGGATCTCGGCGACCGCACCAGCTTCAGTCATAGCGGTGGCGTTGCCGGCTACCGCGCGCAGCTCTACGGCTACACCGGTACCGGCCAAGGCGTGGTGGTGATGACCAACAGCGACAGCGGTGCGGCCTTGATCGACGAAATCCTGTGCAGCATCGCCGAGGAGTACGGCTGGCCCGAGTTCAAGGTGGTGGAGAAGACGCCCGGTGTGGTGGACGTTGCGGTCAACCGGCAGGCGGCAGGCGAATACCTGTTGCTGGATCGGCCGGCCCGGATCGTCGCCGAAGGCGAGCGGCTGTATTTCCAGAGCCCGCTGTTTGGAGCGCATCGCATGGAATTGTTCCCGGCGGCGCTTGGCGCCTATTTCATGACGGCCCAGGACATGACGTTGCGCCTGGAGCGCGACGCGGCTGGGCAGGTGAACGGATTCACCTTGCTGCGTGGTGCGGGCAGCTATTCGGCCAAGCGCATGTGAGCAAACCCGGCGGCAAGGGTAGCGGAACAATCCGCCGAAATCCGCGAAACCCGGGGCAGAGTCGACTTTCTTGAAAGAGCGGGCTGGTTCCGCTTTTTGATTTTTTGCCCGCAAGGCAGCAAGGCAGCAAGACAGGGGGCAGGGTCAACTTTTCCCTAACGATGTGAGCACAGTAGCGTCGCTACACTGCGAATTCCGATCCTGCTTCCCACAAAGGAACACCCCGTGACTCTGACCACCACCGCCTCCGGCCTGCAATTCGAAGACACCACCGTCGGCTCCGGCGCCGAAGCCAAGCCAGGCCGCAACGTCACCGTGCACTACACCGGCTGGCTGTACGAGAACGGCGAGCAGGGCGCCAAGTTCGATTCCAGCAAGGATCGCGGCGAGCCCTTCATCTTTCCGCTCGGCGCCGGCATGGTCATCAAGGGCTGGGACGAGGGCGTGCAGGGCATGAAAGAAGGCGGCACGCGCACGTTGATCATCCCGGCCAGCCTGGGCTACGGCGCGCGCGGCGCCGGCGGCGTCATTCCGCCCAACGCGACGCTGAAGTTCGAGGTCGAACTGCTGGGAGCCTGAGTCCTGAAGGCACGGCTCGGCATCGATGTTCCCGGAAGGCGCGGCAACGCGCCTTTCGTGTTTTTCGGGAGCACAAAAAACCCCGCGCGTTGCCGCACGGGGTCTGGTTGCACCGATGCGGCGTCGGCCGCGTCGGGCGAGGCTTACTCGGCCTGCACTTCCTCGGCCTGCAGGCCCTTCTGGCCCTGCGCGACCTTGAACGAAACGCGCTGGCCTTCCTGCAGGGACTTGAAGCCGCTGCCCTGGATGGAGCGGAAGTGCACGAACAGGTCGGCGCCGCTTTCCGGGGTGATGAAGCCGAAGCCCTTGGCGTCGTTGAACCACTTCACGGTGCCGCTTTGACGATCAGACATGGTGTTACTCCTTGGAACAGTTGGGGAAACCCGGACGCGCAGCGCGCCGCCGGGACTGTATCGAGCAAGGGGTAACGCGAAGCGATGAGGCGGATCGTCGGAGGGTCGCGATGGACCCGATAGCCGGTTGACCTACAGCACCGGAGTCACGATGTACCGTGATCCCGCCTTGAACAGTGCCGCCACGATACAGCAACTTGCCCGACGAGGCGGCGCTGACGGCCCGATCCGTTCAGGAACGGAAAGCGGCGGCAGCGGGCGAGCGGGCATCTCTCGATGGAGCGGGCATGTCTGCTTCGCCATGTGTCGGGCCTCCGGCCGGTCGAAGCGACGCGCTCCGTTCGGTCGCCGCCCCTCAAGGATCGAACCGCCCGCTCGTATCCATCCGCACGCCGCGCAATCCCGCGCTCCTGAGGTGCGCGGTGTACAAAGGTTCGGCGCGATAGCCGATCAAAAGCGAACGGCGGCGTGCGCCGCTGACGTTGCGGCTGGCGGCGTGCAGGAGATCGGCGTCGAAGACCAGAATGTCGCCGGCCCGGCCTTCGGGTTGCAGTGCGCGGGATTCGTCGACGGGATCGGAAGGCGACGTCGAGCCGGCAACGGGACGGTGGGTGCCGGGGACGAACCGGGTGGCGCCGTTGCCGGGGCCGTAGTCGTCGAGAAAGACCAGCGCGTTCACCGTATCGCCGGGGCGCTCCGCCGAGAAGTCGCGATGCAAGCCTTGATGGCCGCCGCCCGGCAGCGGCTCGCGGCCTTCGACCTGCGCGAGGAAGTAGCGCTCGCCGATCAGCGCGCCGACCGCGGCCAGCAGCGCGGGCAAGCGGCAAACCGCCTGCACGGTCGGGTCGAGGTCAAGCAGCGAATGCCGCCAGTCCGGCCCGCGCGGCGTGGGCCATCGGTCGGAAGGCAGGATGCCGTCCTCGAAGGCGATGCGCAGCGCTTCCAGCCAATCGACCGGAATGGCCTGGCGGAGCAGGGCATAGCCGTCGCGATGGAGAGTGTCGCGATCGATCATGGGGTCGATGGTCCGCGCGGATCAGTCGTCGATGATCGGCTAGGACGATGCCGGGGACAATCGCGGCGCGAAGCACGCGGTTCTGCATGCTTGCCTGCGTCAGCGGCGTCCTCGTATTCCCGATGCACTTGCTCGCTACGCAGCGGATGGATCAGTTCGTCCAGATCGCAGCTTGCGCCGTTCGCTTGCGCGGCGGCAAAACGCGTCAGGCTTGCGCGTGGTCTTCGGCTTCTTCATCCACGGCAGGCAGCGCAGGAAATTGGCCGGTGATCCGCGCGCCCGGCATCATGCCCCAGCGGATGCCCATGCGGCGCAGGCGCGCTTCCACGCTGCCCAGCGACGCCGCCGGCGTGACCGCCAGGATGGCGTCGTGGCGCTCGGCCCAGGCGGTGGCCAGCGCGAAGACGTCGCCGGCACGCGCTTGTAGCGCCGGCATGTCCGATTCCAGCGCCGCGAGTTCGGCGTCCACCTGCGAGTCGTCGATGAAGGCGCTGTGATCCATGGGCGGATTCCGTGGAACGGGTAGCGCCACGTTCCGGCAGGCGATGTGGAACCGGCGTGAGCATCGGGCGCGATTCGCCACGCCAGCCTGAACGCTTCGTATCTGCGGCACCGGTGTTTCACCGACCGATCACGACGGCGCCGGTATCCGTGGCCCTCCCATCCCCCAAGGAGCAATGCCATGCGTCAATGGATTCTCGCGGCAGGTCTTGCGCTGTGCGCGGTTGCGGCGCAGGCCGATGGCTTGGAAAACAAGTGGCGGCTGGAAGTCAGCGGCAACGCCAAGACCGCCGGTCAGATCGTGGTGCAGGTGTCGCCGGAGAAGGGCGAACCGATCCGCGCGACCGCGCAGATCCCCGCCGGCACGGCGGAGAACGACGTGGCCCGCAACGTCAGCACGGCGCTGCAGATGGCGGCCAGCGGCCACTACAGTGTGGAGGTCGACGACGGCGAAGACGTGCTGGTGAAGAAGAAGGACGGCGAGCGCGACTTCGCGGTCACCGTGGTGGAAAACACGGTGCAGGGCGTGACCGTCAACGTGGACACGGAATAAGCCGGGCATCCGCGTTCGCGCGATGCGTTTGGGAAGGCGGAGCCGGCGCGCTCAGCCTTCCTTTTTGCATGGGCCGCCAGCGTCTTGCCGGAGACGCATGGCTCCGCCATCCAGACGGTAGACTCCGGGGCTGATTCCCTCAGCGAGAAGACTCCATGTCGGCGTTCCGAACCCTGCGTGTCGCGATGGCGGCCACCCTGTTCGCGGCGGCGGCCGCGCATGCCGGCGAACCGAGCCAGCCGCCCGAGCAGTCGCAGCTGCTTTCCAGCATTTCCGCCGACGCGATGCGCGGGCACCTGTCCTTCCTGGCGTCGGATGCGCTGGAAGGGCGCGGCACGCCGTCGCGCGGGCTGGACATCGCCGCCGAATACATCGCCTCGCAGTTCCGCGCCGCGGGGCTGGAGCCGCTGGGCGACGACGGCTACTTCCAGACCGCGGACTGGCGGAAAATCGCGCCCAAGCGCGAAATCGCCAAGTACGCCGATGCGCCGTCGCCGCTGCTGGTGCGCAACGTGGTGGGCCTGCTGCGCGGCTCCGATCCGGAACTCGCCAAGACCTACGTGCTGGTCACCGCGCATTACGATCACGTCGGCATCCGCGAGGGCAAGGGCGACGATCCGATCTACAACGGCGCCAACGACGACGGCAGCGGCACGGTGTCGGTGATCGAACTGGCCCGCGCGTTCGCGGCGCAGAAGCAGCGGCCGAAGCGCAGCATCGTGTTCATGACGGTGTTCGGCGAGGAGCACGGCCTGGTGGGTTCGCGCTACTACGGCAAGCACCCGCTGGTGCCGGTGGCCGACACCGTGGCCGACATCAACCTGGAGCAGATCGGCCGCACCGACGACAGCGAGGGGCCGCAGGTGCGCGCCGCCGCCATCACCGGCGCCGATTATTCGGAAGTGGGCGACGTGCTGCGCAAGGCCGGCGAGTCGACCGGCATCCGCATCACCAAGCATCCGGTGAACAGCGACCGCTATTTCGGCGCCAGCGACAACCAGGCGCTGGCCGACTTGGGCGTGCCCGCGCACACCATCAGCGTGGCCTACGAGTTCCCGGACTACCACGGCCCCGCCGATACCTGGGACAAGATCGACTACGACAACATGGCGGCGATCGACCGCACCGTGGCGCTGGCGATCCTGACCATCGCCAACGACCCGCAGGCGCCGCGCTGGAACGCCGCCAATCCGAAGGCCGCGAAGTACGTGGAAGCGGCGCGGGTGCTGCAGGCCGGCAAGCAGGAAGCGAAGTAGGCGTCACGCGATGCGCATGCGCCCGCCGGATGGCGGGCTGCGATGCTGGATGGATCGAGCGACATCGGGCGTCCGCCTGCTTTGTCGGGGATCGATCACCGCACAGGCTGCGAAAGTCGCGGATGCAGGCGAGCGCGATGCCGCAGTGTCGGAAGTTGCACGCGCCGCCCTTGGGCGGCGCGTGCAAGCGGATAGGGCACGGCGACTAACCGCGCCTCTCTGTCAGATCAGCCGCGCTGCTCGCTCTCCCGATGCACCTGCCCGCTCTGCTGCGGATGGATCAGGTCGTCGAGCTCATAGCCCTGCGCGCGGGCGGCCTCCAGCCACATCGCCTTGACGGTGGCGTCCATCTGCGGCTGGCGATGCAGCAGCCACAGGTACTTCCGGTCCGGGTCGCCGACCAGCGCGGTCTGGTAGTCCGCGTCCAGGCGCAGGATCCAGTAGTCGCCCTTGGTGAACGGAATCCAGCGCAGGCCTTCCGGCAGGAAAGTCACTTCCAGCTTGCCGTGGGTGTCGTCGGTCGGCTTGGCCTGGCCCTCGGCGATTTCCACCTTGCCTTCTTCGTTGATGCAGGCGTTGACCACGCGCACCGCGCCGGAGTCGTCCAGCGAATAGGTGGCGGTGATGTCGTGCGCGGTCTTGTCCTCGTGGCGCATCGGCTTGCGCGCGATCTCGTACCAGGTGCCGAGGTAGCGCTGCAGATCGACGTGGGGAACGGTGGTGGGGGCGTGCGTCATCGTGAGATCCGGCGTTTGGGGGAAGCCGGAGGATGGCGGCGTGCGGGCATTCGCTGCGTGAAGGACGGCGGCGAGCGCCGCGACGGGCGCATCGTCGCTCGGCGCTGATTCAGCTCGCGGCGAAGAACCGCGCGAACGCGGCGATCGTGCGGTCGATGCCGTCGTCGTCCACGTCCAGGTGCGTCACCAGCCGCAGCGTCGGCAGGTAGCCGATGCTGATGCGGATGCCGATCTCGCGCAGGTGCGCGTCGAGCGCGCGCAGGCGTTCGGCCGGCACGTCGATGAAGACCATGTTGGTGTGCCGGCTAAGCAGGGCGATGCCGTCGATGGCGCCCAGCCCTTCGGCGAGCCGGGCCGCGCGCGCGTGGTCGTCGGCCAGCCGTTCGACATGGTGGTCGAGCGCGTGCAGGCAGGCCGCCGCCAGCATGCCGGCCTGGCGCCAGCCGCCGCCGCAGACCTTGCGCCAGCGCCGCGCCTTGTCGATCAGCGCCTGCGGGCCGACCAGCACCGAGCCGACCGGCGCGCCGAGGCCCTTCGACAGGCAGACCGAGACGGTGTCGAAATGCCGCGCGATCTCCCGCGCCGGCACGCCGCAGGCCACCGCTGCGTTGAACAGGCGCGCGCCGTCGAGATGGAAGCCGAGCCTGTGCGCACGCGCGAATTCGCCCGCGTCGCGCAGGTAGTCCAGCGGCAGCGTGCGGCCGTGCCAGGTGTTCTCCAGCGCCAGCAGCCGGGTGCGCGCGAAGTGCGGATCGACCGGCTTGATCGCCGCGGCCACGCGCTCCAGCGGCAGCGAGCCGTCATCGGCCTGCACGATGGGCTGCGGCTGGATCGAGCCCAGCACCGCCGCGCCGCCGCCCTCGAACTTGTAGGTGTGCGCGTCCATGCCGACGATGTATTCGTCGCCGCGCTCGCAGTGCGCCAGCAGCGCGAGCAGGTTGGACTGGGTGCCGCTGGGCACGAACAGGCCGGCCTCGAAACCCAGCTCGTCGGCCAACCGCCGCTGCAATGCGTTGACGGTGGGGTCTTCGCCGTAGACGTCGTCGCCGACCGCCGCGTCGAGCATCGCCGCCCGCATCGCCGCGGTCGGTTGCGTCACCGTGTCGCTGCGCAGATCGACCTGCTTCATCTCCACTCCTCGCCCTTGCGTCGGGAGGCAACTTTACTTCGGAAGAAGCGCGCGACGCCGTGCCTTGAGCCTGCGGATGCGGCCATCGCGTGAATGCGACGCGCGATTAGCGCGGTTCGCAAATCCTGTGGTTAAGCCCGCGTCGATGTTCAGTTTCGGCGGCGGTGCACGTTCAGACCGCGCCCGTAAGGTGCGGGTTGCCGGTTGCGTAGTGCGCAGCGGCAACCGATCCGTTTTGATCCCCCGCAGAACGAGGAAACCACCATGAGCAAGATTCGCACCCCCCTGATCCTGTCCACTGCGCTGGCAGCGGCCTTCGCCGCATCCGGCGCCTTCGCCCAGGACGCCGGCGCGCAGCAGCAGACGCCGCCGCCGCAGGAAACCACCCAGACGCCGCCGCCCGCGCAGACCGGCGAACCGGCCAAGAAGAGCTGGGGCGAGCTGGACGCCGACGGCAACGGCAGCCTGAGCATCAGCGAGGCCGGCGCGCTGGACAGCCTGGCCAAGGTGTTCCCGCAGGCCGACGCCGACGGCAACGGCGAGCTGACCCAGGACGAGTACAAGGCGTGGCTGGCCGCCAACGGCAGCGGCAGCAAGGACGTTCCGAAGAAGTAATCCGGACGACGGCACGGCCTGCTGATATCTCCCCCACGAGACAACAACGGCACGCAAGGATGCGTCGAGCAGGACGCGTTGTGGCACGAAGGGCGGCGCAAGCCGCCCTTCGTTTTGCGCGGGAATGGCGCGCGTGATGCATCGTGCATCGGCGCGCTGATGCGCCAGCCATCATCATGCGCAGTGCGCGCCGCATCGGGCCGATCCGCGCGCCGCGCATCGTAAAATCGCGCGTCTTTCCGCGATAGAAGCCACGCACGATGACCACGCTCCCGCCCTGCCCGAAGTGCAACTGCGAATACACCTACGAGGACGGCGCGCTGCTGGTCTGCCCCGAGTGCGCGCACGAGTGGTCGGCGGCCGGCGAAGCGGCGGCCGAGGACGAGCCGAAGGTGGTGAAGGACGCGGTGGGCAACCTGCTGCAGGACGGCGACACCGTCACCGTCATCAAGGACCTGAAGGTGAAGGGTTCGTCGCTGGTGGTGAAGGTGGGCACCAAGGTGCGCAACATCCGCCTGGTCGATGGCGATCACGACATCGACTGCAAGATCGACGGCATCGGCCAGATGGGCCTGAAGTCGGAATTCGTGAAGAAGGCCTGAGCCGGCTTGCCCGGATTGACCTGGATCAGCCGCGGCGGCTTTCGTCGCCCGCGTTCGTGCGTCGCGTCGGATAATCAGTACCGAAAAGGTTCTGATTGAGCGAGGCGGCACACGATGGACATCCAGAGGTACTACCACGATCACGCGGCGATCTTCCGGCAGATCAACGCGCTGCGCGAACTGTCGCGCGCCGGCGTGCGCGAGAACGCGGTGCGCATCAGCGAGCTGATCACCGGCACGGCCAGCCACATCAAGTTCCACCTGGCGGCCGAGGACCGGGTGCTGTATCCCGCGCTGGCGCGCTCCGGCGATGCGCAAGTGGCGGCGATGAGCGGGCGCTACCAGGAGGAGATGCAGGGCATCGCCCGCGCGTTCGCCGGCTTCGTGGCGCGTTGGCGGGTGCCGTCGCGATTGATGGCCGATCCGGACGGCTTCCGCCGCGATGCGAACGTCGTGCTGCGCGCGCTGTTCGAGCGGTTGCAGCGCGAGAGCGTCGAGCTGTATCCGGCCGCCGAGGCGGCCTGAGCGGGCGAACGGCGGATTCCGGCGGTGGGCGAATGCGGGTGCGACGCGCACGGGCGCCTCGCGTTCGTAGAATGGGCGGATGGAACCCGCAAGCACGCGCGATGGCATCGCGATGGTCGGCTTCGACGCCGACGACACCCTCTGGCGCAGCCAGGACTACTTCGACGAGGCGCAGACGCAGTTCGAGCGCATCGTCTCCGCCTACGTGGACCTGGCCGACGTCGGCAGGCGCCTGTACGAATACGAGTCGCGCAACATCGCCGTCTTCGGCTACGGCGTGAAGGGCATGGCGCTGTCGATGGTGGAGGCGGCGGTGGAGATCACCGGCGCGCGCATCAGCGCCGGCGACATCCACCGCATCGTCGGCATCGCCAAGGAGCTGCTGCGGCATCCGGTCGAAGTCCTCGACGGCGTGCGCGAGGCGGTGGAAGCGGTGGCCGCGGACTGGCCGGTGGTGCTGATCACCAAGGGCGACCTGTTCCATCAAGAGCAGAAGGTGCGCGACAGCGGGCTGGTCGACCTGTTCCGCCGCATCGAGATCGTCAGCGAGAAGGATCCGCCCACCTATGCGCGGCTGCTGGAGGAATTCGGCGTGCCGGCTTCGCGCTTCCTGATGGTGGGCAATTCGCTGCGCTCGGACGTCGCGCCGGTGCTGGAGCTCGGCGGCTGGGGCGTGCATGTGCCGTACCACACCACTTGGGCGCACGAGGCGGAGGCGCAGCTGCGCCACGGCGGCGAGCGGATGCGCGCGGTCGCCGCCATCGCCGAGCTGCCGCAGGCGGTGCGGGAACTGGACGCGATCGCGTCCGGGGCGGCGCGATGAGCGCGGCCGACGGCACTCACGACGAGGGAAAACGGATGATCGATCTGACAGGAAGGACGGCCATCGTCACCGGCGCCGGCGGCGGCTTGGGACGCGCGCATGCGCTGCTGCTCGCGCAGCGCGGGGCGAAGGTGGTGGTGAACGATCTCGGCGACGGCGCCGACGTGGTGGTCGATGAAATTCGCGCCGCCGGCGGGCAGGCGCGCGCGGCGAAGTGTTCGGTTACCAATGCCGAGGCGGTGCAGGCGATGGCGGAGGCGACGCTGGCCGAGTGGGGCCGCATCGACATCCTGGTCAACAACGCCGGCATCCTGCGCGACAAGAGCTTCGCCAAGATGGATCTGGCCGATTTCCGGTTGGTGCTGGACGTGCACGTGATGGGCGCCGCCCATTGCACCAGGGCGGTATGGGAGGCGATGCGCGCGCAGGGTTACGGCCGCATCGTGATGACCACCTCGTGCAGCGGCCTGTTCGGCAACTTCGGCCAGGCCAACTACGCGGCGGCGAAGATGGCGCTGGTCGGGATGATGCAGACGCTGGGCATCGAGGGCGCGAAGCACGACATCCGCGTCAACTGCCTCGCGCCGACCGGCGCGACCCGGATGATGGAAGGCATCCTGCCGCCGGAGCAGCTGTCGAAGTTCAAGCCGGAGCTGGTCAGCCCGGCGGTGCTGGCGCTGGTGTCCGACGATGCGCCCAACCGCGCCATCCTCAGCGCCGGGGCAGGGAGCTTCGAGCTGGTGCAGCTGACGATGACGCAGGGGATCGCCTTGGGCGAAACGGCGACGGCGGAAGCCATCCTGGCGCAGTGGCAGGCGCTGGCGGATCGCGGCGATGCGCTGGTGCCGGAGACGGGCTTCGATCAGGCGCGCCACGAGCTGCGCAAGGGTGGATTCCACTTCGAGGCGTGAGGCGGTAGTAAGTGGCAAGCGGCTGCGGCTTGCGTCGCTTGCGCCAGCAGGCTTCCCCCTTACGCGAATGTCCCCCGGCATCGGGCTCGCGCCCGCTGCCTCCTCCTTGATTTCGCTACAGGGGGAAGCCCGCTGGCGCTCCCCCTACAGTGCGGTCAGTCCTGCGGGACTCGTATCTGGCCTTCCATCAGCACACGTGCGCTGCGGCTCATCACGGCGCGTGTTACCGTCCATTGCCCGTCGACCTGCTCGACCGATGCGCCCACGCGCAAGGTGCCGGACGGATGACCGAAGCGGACGGCATCGCGCGTTCCGCCGCCCGCGGCGATGTTCACCAGCGTGCCCGGCACCGCCGCCGCCGTCGCGATGGCGACCGAGGCCGTGCCCATCATCGCGTGGTGCAACTTGCCCATCGACATCGCGCGCACGTTGAGGTCGATGGCGTCGGCGGCGATGCGCTTGCCGCTGGACGATACGTAGTCCTTCGGCGGCGCGACGAACGCCACCTTCGGCGTGTGCTGGCGCGTCGCGGCTTCCTCCGGCGCCCTGATCAGGCCCATGCGCAGAGCGCCGGCCACGCGGATCGCTTCAAGCTTCGCCAGCGCGGTCTTGTCGTCGTTGATCGCCGGCTGCAATTCCGTGCCGTCGTAGCCGATGGCGGAAGCCTCCACGAACACGGTGGGAATGCCAGCGGTGATCATGGTCGCCTTGAGCGTGCCGATGCCGGGCACGTCGAGTTCGTCGACGAGGTTGCCGGTCGGGAACATCGAGCCGCCGTCGCCCTCGTCGTCGGACGGATCGATGAATTCCAGCACGATCTCCGCCGCCGGGAAGGTCACGCCGTCCAGCTCGAAGTCGCCGGTTTCCTGCACCTGCCCGCCCGTGATCGGCACGTGCACGAGGATGGTCTTGCCGATGTTGGCCTGCCACACCCGCACGGTGACGCTGCCATCCTGCGGAATGCGCTCGGCGGGAATGAAGCCGTTGGCGACCGCGAACGGCCCCACCGCCGTGGACAGGTTGCCGCAGTTGCCCGACCAGTCCACGAAGGCGGTGTCGATGCTGACCTGCCCGTACAGATAGTCCACGTCGTGATCCGGCACGGAGGCCGGCGCGATGATCACCGTCTTGCTGGTGCTCGACGTCGCCCCGCCCATGCCGTCGGTGTGCTTGCCGTAGGGATCGGGCGAGCCGATCACCCGCATCAGCAGCGCGTCGCGCGCCGGGCCGGGCACGCGCGCGGCCTCGGGCAGGTCTTCGAGGCGGAAGAACACGCCCTTCGACGTGCCGCCGCGCATGTAGGTGGCGGGGATGCGGAGCTGCGGTTTGAAGTCCATGTCAGACGGCCTCGGACGATGCGGCGATGAAGTCCTGCGCGAACCGTTGCAGCACGCCGCCCGCCGAATAGATGTACACGTCCTCGTCGGAATCGAGGCGGCAGGTGACAGGCACTTCGACGGTTTCGCCGCTCTTGCGGTGGACGACCAGCGTCAGCAGCGCGCCGGGCGTGGGCGCGCCGAGTACGTCGAAGGTCTCGCTGCCGTCGATCCCCAGCGTCTTGCGCGTGGTGCCCGGCAGGAACTGCAGCGGCAACACGCCCATGCCGACCAGATTGGTGCGGTGGATGCGCTCGAAGCCCTCGGCGACGATGGCTTCCACGCCCGCCAGCCGCACGCCCTTGGCGGCCCAGTCGCGCGAGCTGCCCTGGCCGTAGTCCGCGCCGGCGATGATGATGAGTGGCTGCTTGCGCTGCATGTAGGTTTCGATGGCTTCCCACATGCGCACCACCTTGCCGTCCGGCTCGATGCGCGCCAGCGAACCCTGCTTCACTTCGCCATCGACCACCGCCATTTCGTTGATCAGCTTCGGATTGGCGAAGGTCGCGCGCTGCGCGGTCAGGTGGTCGCCGCGATGGGTCGCGTAGGAATTGAAGTCCTCTTCCGGCAGGCCCATGTGTGCGAGGTATTCGCCGGCGGCGCTGGAACGCAGGATCGCGTTGCTCGGCGAGAGATGGTCGGTGGTGATGTTGTCGCCCAGCACCGCCAGCGCGCGCATGCCGCGCAGCGTGCGTTCACCGGCCAGCGCGCCTTCCCAGTACGGCGGGCAGCGGATGTAGGTGCTCTGCGGGCGCCAGTCGTACAGCGGCTTCGCCTGGTGGCCGCGTGCGCGCGGGGCGAACATCGGCTCGTACACCTTGCGGAACTGCTCGGGCTTGACGCTGGCCTTCACCACCGCGTCGATCTCGGCATCGCTCGGCCAGATGTCTTTCAGCCGCACGTCATTGCCGTTGGCATCGACGCCCAGCACGTCCTTCTCGATGTCGAAGCGCACTGTGCCGGCGATGGCGTAGGCGATCACCAGCGGCGGCGAAGCGAGGAACGCCTGCTTCGCGTACGGATGGATGCGGCCGTCGAAATTGCGATTGCCAGACAGCACGGCCACGGCGTATAGGTCGCGGTCGATGATTTCCTTCTGGATCGCCGGGTCGAGCGCGCCGCTCATGCCATTGCAGGTGGTGCAGGCGAAGCCGACGATGCCGAAGCCCAGCCGTTCCAGCTCCGGCAGCAGGTTCGCGTCCTCCAGATACAGCTGCACGGCCTTGGAGCCGGGTGCCAGCGAGGTTTTCACCCACGGCTTGCGCGTCAGCCCGCGCGCGTTGGCGTTGCGCGCCAGCAGCGCGGCGGCGATCACGTTGCGCGGGTTGGAGGTGTTGGTGCAGGAGGTGATGGCAGCGATGATGACAGCGCCATCCGGCATCAGGCCCTGCGCTTCCTCGTCGCGGGCGGCGTCGAGTTTGGCCTCGTCGGCGATGCCGCGCTCGTGCAGGTCGCTTACCGGCAGGCGGCGGTGCGGATTGCTCGGGCCGGCCATGTTGCGCACGACGGTCGAGAGGTCGAAGTGCAGGGTGCGCTCGTATTGCGCACCGGCCAGGTCGTCGGCCCAGAAGCCGGCGGTCTTGGCATAGGTTTCCACCAGCGCGACCTGCGCGTCGTCGCGGCCGGTCAGGCGCAGGTAGTCCAGCGTGTTGTCGTCGATGAAGAACATCGCCGCGGTCGCGCCGTATTCCGGGGCCATGTTGCTGATCGTGGCGCGATCGCCGATGGTCAGCGCCGCCGCGCCTTCGCCGCGGAACTCCAGGTAAGCGCCGACCACTTTTTCCTTGCGCAGGAACTCGGTCAGCGCCAGCACCACGTCGGTGGCGGTGATGCCGGGGCCGGGCTTGCCGGCCAGTTCCACCGCCACGATGTCGGGCAGGCGCATCATCGAGGCGCGGCCCAGCATCACGCTTTCCGCTTCCAGCCCGCCGACGCCTACGGCAATCACGCCCAGCGCATCCACGTGCGGTGTGTGCGAATCGGTGCCGACGCAGGTGTCGGGGAAGGCCACGCCGTCGCGGGTGTAGATCACCGGCGACATCTTCTCCAGATTGATCTGGTGCATGATCCCGTTGCCCGCCGGGATCACGTCCACGTTGTCGAAGGCGAGCCGGCACCATTCGATGAAGTCGAAGCGGTCGGCGTTGCGGCGATCCTCGATCGCGCGGTTGCGGGCGAACGCCTGCGGATCGAAGCCCGGCGCTTCCACCGCCAGCGAGTGATCCACGATCAATTGCACCGGCACCACCGGATTGACCTGCGCCGGATCGCCGCCAGCGCTGGCAATCGCTTCGCGCAGGCCGGCCAGATCGACCAGCGCGGTCTGCCCGAGGATGTCGTGGCAGACCACCCGCGCCGGGAACCACGGGAAATCCATGTCGCGGCGGCGCTCGACCAGCTGGGTCAGATAGTCGTTGATCCGCGTCGGCTCGGCCTTGCGCACGATGTTCTCGGCGTGCACTCGCGCGGTGTACGGCAGCCCGGCCCAGGCGCCCGGCTGCAGCGCTTCCACCGCCTCGCGCGCGTCGAAATAGTCCAGGGCGGTGCCGGGCAGGAGTTTGCGGTAGCTGGTGTTCATCATGGCGGCGGGCTGTGTCGAACGGATCGTCGTATTGTCGCGCATCGCCGCCGCGCCTGCCCCGCTCCGTACAATGCGCGGCGATGACCGCCCCGCCCGCCATTGCCGCCGATCAACTGCGCCTGTCCGTCGCCCCGATGATGGACTGGACCGACCCGCATTGCCGCGCCTTCCACCGCGTGCTGGCGCCGCATGCGCGGCTGTACTCGGAAATGGTGCACGCCAACGCGGTGATCCATGGCGATCGCGCGCGGCTGCTGGCGATGGATCCATCGGAGCATCCGGTGGCGTTGCAGCTGGGCGGCAGCGAGCCGGAACTGCTGGCGCAGGCGGCGCGAATCGGCGCGGAGGCCGGGTTTGACGAGATCAACCTCAACTGCGGCTGCCCCTCCGACCGCGTGCAGGCCGGGCGCTTCGGCGCCTGCCTGATGCGCGAGCCGGCGCTGGTGGCCGACAGCGTGGCGGCGATGATCGCGGCGTGCGCATCGCTGGAGAAGCCCGTCCCCGTGACGGTGAAATGCCGGCTCGGCGTCGACGACGACCACGAGTGGGAGCGTTTCATCGCCTTCGTCGACACGATCGCCGACGCCGGCTGCCGGATGTTCGTGGTGCACGCGCGCAACGCGTGGCTGCAGGGCTTGTCGCCGAAGGAGAACCGCGAGGTGCCGCCGCTGCGCTACGACTGGGCGTATCGCCTGAAAGCCGAGCGGCCGGCGCTGCAGGTGATCGTCAACGGCGGGATTGCCGACGCGGCGGAGGCGACGGCGCATCTCGGCCATGTCGATGGCGCGATGCTCGGGCGCGCGGCCTATCACACGCCCTACCTGCTGCACGAACTCGACGTGCGCTGGTTCGGCGGCGCGTTGCGCACGCGCAGCGAACTGCTGCGCGCGTATCGGCCCTATGTTGAGGCACAGCTCGGCAAGGGCGTGTTCCTCAAGCACATCACCCGTCACCTGCTCGGCCTGTTCTCCGGCCAGCCGGGCGGGCGGGCGTTCCGGCAGGTGCTGAGCGAAGGCGCGCACAGACCCGGCGCCGACTGGTCGCTGCTGGAGCAGGCGCTGGCGCTGACCGGGCGCGAAGGAGTGGCGGCATGATTACCCGCGACATCGCCGCGTTTTCCGCATTCGCACGCAGCGCCGCCGCCGATTTCGGCCCGGCCACCGCGCGCGCCGCCTTCCTAGTCGCACCCGACGGCTTCCGGCTGGCCGAGCAGTCCGCACGGGACAACGTCTACATGGCCGATGCGTTGGCGTTCGACGCGGCGCGCGCGTCGATGCAGCATCGCGACCTGCAGCGCGCCGTCTCCGCCGTGCTGCCGACGGTCTGCTTCGCCGGCGATCCGGCCACGCCGGACGCGGTGTTCCCCAACAACGTGTTCGGCACCGCGGCGGGATGCTATGTCGTTGGCCGGATGCGCCACGAGGTGCGCCAGCGCGAGGCGGCGCGCGCCGACATCCGCGCGTTCTTCCGCGACGTGCTGGGCCGCGCCGGGATCGACCTGTCCGCGCAGCCGCATCCCTGCGAACTCACCGGCGCGCTGGTGATCGACCGCGCCCGCGGCCTCGGCTTCTGCGGCCTGTCCGAGCGCTGCGACGAGGACGGCGCCCGATTGATGCACGACGCCTTCGGCCTGCGCGCGACGCTGCTGTTCGACCTCGCGCCGGGCGAGTACCACACCAACGTGGTACTGGCGGTGCTGGCCGGGCGCGCGGCGGTGGTCTGCCCGAAAGGCTTCGCCGATCCGGCGGTGGCCGCCGCCGTCGCCGCCCTGTATGCCCCGCATGCGGTGGTCTGCGGCGAGGCGGAGCACGCGGCGTTCGTCGCCAACTGCATCGCGCTGTCGCCGGAGACCGTATGGATGAGCGCGGCGGCGGGGCGGGCGCTGTCGCCCGGGCATCGCGCGGTGCTGGCGAATGCCGGCTTCGGGGTCGAAACGGTCGAGCTGGACGCCATCGAGGCGGCGGGCGGCTCGCTGCGCTGCTGCATCGGCGAACTCTACTGAGCGGCACGAAACTGAACGGCGCGGTATCCTGTTCAGGAAACTTCAGGGCCGATTCACCGGCTGCGCCCAGAATTGCGTCATCGATTTCCGAGAGCCGTGCCATGTCCTGCCGTCGCCTGCCCATGCCGAAGCTGCTGACCATCGCCATTCTGGCGGTGCTGCCGGCGCTGGCCGCGCATGCCGGGCCGCAGTCGCAGGATCGTGGCCGCGGCCAGCAGCAGCGCGACGACGGCCACGGCGAGCGCAGCGACCTGCGCGACCGCGACGACCTGCGCCCGGTGCCGCGAGGCAGCCTGTCCGACGCGGTGCGCCGGGTCGAGCGCAACACGCGCGGCGAGGTGCTCTCGGCCGAGCGCATCCAGTACGACGGCCGCGACATGCACCGGGTCAAGGTGGTGGACGACCAGGGCCGGGTGCGGGTGTTCATGCAGGATCCGCAGCGCCGTGACGGCGGCAAGCAGCCGCAGCGCCCGCAGCGCGACGACGACGACAACTGAGCGCGCCCGCGCGCATCGCCCATCCGACCGTTTGAGGAGAGACCATGCGTATCCTGCTCGTCGAAGACGAAGCCCCGCTGCGCGAAACCCTGGCCGCGCGCCTGAAGCGCGAAGGCTATGCGGTGGATGCCGCGCAGGACGGCGAGGAAGGCCTGTACATGGGCCGCGAAGTGCCGTTCGACGTCGGCATCATCGACCTCGGCCTGCCGAAGATGAGCGGCATGGAGCTGATCCGTGCGCTGCGCGACGAGGGCAAGACCTTCCCGATGCTGATCCTGACCGCGCGTTCCAGCTGGCAGGACAAGGTCGACGGCCTGAAGCAGGGCGCCGACGATTATCTGGTCAAGCCCTTCCACGTGGAAGAGCTGCTGGCGCGCATCAACGCGCTGGTGCGCCGCGCCGCCGGCTGGAGCAAGCCGACCCTGGAATGCGGCCCGGTGATGCTGGACCTAGCCGCGCAGACGGTCAGCGTCAACGGCGCCAACGTGGACCTGACCAGCTACGAGTACAAGGTGCTCGAGTACCTGATGATGCACGCGGGCGAGCTGGTCTCGAAGGCCGACCTCACCGAGCACATCTACCAGCAGGATTTCGACCGCGACTCCAACGTGCTGGAAGTGTTCATCGGTCGGCTGCGCAAGAAGCTCGACCCGGACGGCGAATTGAAGCCGATCGAGACCGTGCGCGGGCGTGGCTACCGGTTCGCCATCGCGCGCAGCGGCGAGTGAGTCCGGCGCGACACCGCGAAGGCGCATGACGCCCGCACTCCCGCCCGAAACCGAATCCGCCGCCGCGCCACGTGCGCGGCGGTTGCGCATCGCCCAGCCGCGTTCGCTGCAGTCGCGCCAGCTGTGGGCGGCCAGCCTCGGCCTGATCGCCTTCCTCGCGCTGGCCGGCTCGGCGCTGGACCGCGCCTTCCAGAGCGCCGCGCAGAGCGGCCTGCGCGAGCGCCTGCACAGCTATGCGCTGGCCTACGCCAACAGCGACTTCGCCCGCGACGGCAGCGTGATTCCGCCCTGGGACCCGCCGGACCCGCGCTTCAAGCGTCCGGGCAGCGGGCTGTACGCGCAGATCGTGCTGGATTCTGGGCGCTGGGAATCGGACTCCTCGCAGGGCCCGCACCTGCCCGACGGCGCGATGCTGGCGCCGGGGCGGCAGATCTTCGAGGGGCCGCTGCCGGTGACCCGCATCGACGGCCATCAGGGCGAGGTCTACCGCTACGGCTACGGCCTGGCGTGGAGCGGCAACGGCGACGGCGATGCCGACCGCGAGATTCCCTACACCGTCTACATCCTCGAGGACACCACCGGGCTAGGCCGCCAGGTGGCGGCGTTCCGCGCGGCGCTGTGGCGCTACCTGGGCGGCGCCGGCGTGGTGCTGCTGCTGCTGCAGATGCTGGTGCTGCGCTGGAGCCTGCGCCCGCTGCGCGACGTGATCGGCGAGCTCAAGCGGGTGCAGGCGGGCGCGGCGGCCGGCATGAGCGAGGCGCATCCGCGCGAGCTGGAGCCGCTGACCGAGAGCATCAACGCCTTCATCCAGAGCGAGCGCGAGAATCTCGACCGTCAGCGCAACACGCTGGCCGATCTCGCGCACAGCCTGAAGACGCCGCTGGCGGTGCTGCGCTCGCGGCTGGACGCGGACACCGGCGAAGCCGAGCTGCGCGAGGAAGTGGACGCGCAGCTGCGGCGAATGAACGATCTGGTGTCCTACCAACTGGCGCGCGCCGCGCGTTCCGGCCACCAGCTGTTCGCTGCGCCGATCGAGATCGAGCCGCAGGCCGAGCAGATCGTGGTCGGGTTGGAGAAGGTGTACGCCGCCAAGGGCGTGCTGTGCGAATTCGAGATCGCGCCCGAGGCGCGCTTCCACGGCGAGACCGGCGACCTGCAGGAGTTGCTGGGCAACCTGCTGGAGAACGCCTTCAAGTGGGCGAAATCGCGGGTGCTGCTGACCGTGGCGGAGGGCGCGCAGGCGCCGGGCCGCCGCGCCGGACTGGTCGTGGTGGTGGAGGACGACGGCCCCGGCATCGCCGACGACCGCATCGCCTATGTGTTGCAGCGCGGTGTACGCGGCGACGAGCGCGTGCAGGGCCACGGCATCGGCCTGTCGATCGTGCAGGACATCATCCGGAGCTACCGCGGCGAGCTGCGGGTGGGGCGGTCGCAGGAGCTGGGCGGTGGGCGCTTCGAGGTGGAGCTGCCGGGCGGCCTGTAGTGTTCGTGGTGTGCGGGGCAGTGCTGCAACTACAAACAGCTTTTGACGCGGATCGACACGGATAACGCGGATAAATCTTCCGAATCGGATTTTCATTCGCGTCGATCCGCGTCGAAACGCGCTTGCGACTCAAAGCAATGGCGCACCGTAGAACCGCTCCAGATGCGCCGCCACTGCGGGAAGCGCGTTGCGCAGCGTGGCGGCGTCGCTGAAGTGGTATTCGGTGCAGACCGCGAAGAACTCCTCCGGCGCTTCCGCGGCGTAAGGATCGATGGCGGTGTCGCGGCCGGCATCGACGTCCTCGCAGAACGCATCGAAGGCGCGCTGGAAATCGGAAGCCCACTGCCGCTGCCAGTCGCGAGGCAGCGGCGGGGTGCCGTCCAGCGCGCCGTCCAATGCGTCGAGCTTGTGCGCGATCTCGTGCGCGGCCACGCAATAGCCGTCGAACGGCGCGGCGATGTCGGCGCGCACGTCGGCCCAGGACAGGATGACCGGGCCGCGCTCCCAAGCTTCGCCGATCAGCTCGTCGAAGCCTTCGTGCAGGATGCCGTGCGCGTCGATATGGCTGCGCTTCGCGCGGAACGCGCCCGGATACACCAGCAGTTCCTTCCACCCGTGCAGGCCCTCGCGCCCGAACTCCAGCAGCGGCATGCAGCACAGCATCGCCAGGCGCAGGCGCTGCACTTCGTTCAGGCGCAGGCCGTGCAGCGGGGTGATGGTCTTGTCCGCCATGAACTCCGCGGCCAGCGCGTGCAGGCGCTGGCTGCGCGCTTCGTCGAGCATGCGCAGCCACGGCAGGCCGGCGGCGGCCTGCCGGCACAGGGAAGGATCAAGCGGCGGGATGCTGCGCTGGCGGCGCGAAAACGGCCAGATCACGCGAGGCAGGATCGCTCAGCGGAACATGCCGGGCAGGAAGCTGTGGAAGCGCGCGGGCAGCATGCGGCTGTCGCCGCCGGTGGTGCGGGTGGTCGCGGCCGGCGCGGCGGCCTGCGGCTTGGGCTTCTGCGGGCGCTGCGCGTGCGAGGCGGCCACCGCGCCGTCGATGTCGGCTTCGTCCAGCCGGTCGGTAGGGCAAGCGGCGGCGGCGTCCGCCGCTGCGGGCGCGATTTCCGGCGCCAGGTGCCGCAGCTCGGCGGCGCCGGCGTGGCCAAAGGCGCCCGTCAGGGCAAGGCAGACCAGCAGTTGGCGCGGCGTGGGCAGGCGCATGGGGGTCACCGGACGGGGATGGACCGTGCGGGCGCACGGTTCCGCCGCCGACTATAGCAGCGAAACCGGCGCCGGCGTGTTGCGCCGCGGCAAGGGCGGCGCCGGCGCCGGACCGGTCTGCCGGGCGCCCACGTATCATCGCGGGATGCGTTCGACTTCCTGCTTTTTCCGCTCCATTTCACGAGGCACTCGCCGCCCGTCGCGGAGGCGCGCATGAGCGACGCGCGTGGTGAACGCGCTCTGCTGTTGCGGCTGGCGCAAGGCCCCGTCAGCGGCGACGTGCTGGCCGGCGAGGCGGGGCTGACCCGCGCCGCGGTGTGGAAGCGGATCGACGCGCTGCGGCAGGCCGGCATCGCCATCGAGGCCGCGCCGGGACGCGGCTACCGGCTGGCGCAGCCGCTGGATCTGCTAGAGGCCGAGGCGATCCGCGCCGCGCTGCCGGCTGCCGCGCGCAAACGGCTGGCCGCGCTGGACGTGGCCTGGTCGCTGGATTCCACCAACAGCGAACTGCTGCGGCGCGAAACGCCGGCAAACGGCGGCGCGGCGCTGCTGGCCGAGCGCCAGACCGGCGGGCGCGGCCGGCGCGGGCGCGAATGGGCTTCGCCGTTGGCGGCGCACGTCTATCTGTCGTTGGCGCGGCGCTTCGACGGCGGGCTGGCGCGGCTGGGCGGGTTGAGCCTGGTGGCCGGCGTCGCCGCCTGCGAGGCGCTGCACGCGCTTGGTTTCGCGCAGGTGCAATTGAAGTGGCCGAACGATCTGGTGGTGATCGACGGTGCCGGCCTGCGCAAGCTGGGCGGCCTGCTGGTGGAGGGCGGTGGCGAAGCGGGCGGCGCGGCGCGCGCAGTGATCGGGCTGGGCTTGAACGTGCGGATGCCGCCGGCGTTCGTCGCCGCGATCGACCAGCCCTGGGCCGAGCTGTCCGCGCTGTCGCCGCAGCCGCCGTCGCGCAATGCGCTGGTCGCCGCGCTGCTCGGGCATCTGCTGCCGGCGCTGGACGAATTCGATGTACAGGGCCTGCAACCCTTCCTGCCGCGCTATGCGGCGCTGGACGCGCTGGCCGGTCGCGCGATCCGCGTCCACGAGGGCGGGCTGGTGCGCGACGCGCAGGCGCTGGGTATCGCCGACGACGGCGCGCTGCGCATCCGCGACGGCGCCGGCAACGAGCGCCATCTGCACGCCGGCGACGTGAGCGTGCGCGCATGAGCATCTGGCTGTTCGACCTTGGCAACACCCGCCTGAAATGCGCGCCGCTGCGGGACGACGGCGGCATCGGTGAGGTTGTCGCCATCGCCCACGACGACGCGGGCGCGTGGCTCGAGGCATTGCCGACCGGCGAAGTGGCCTGCATCGCCAGCGTGGCCTCGGACGCGCGCCGGGTGGAGCTGCTGGATGCCCTGTGCGCGCGCTTCGCGCGCCTGCACCGCGTGCGCACCGAGGCGGCGCTGGGGCCGCTGCGCATCGCCTACGCCGAGCCGGCGCATCTGGGCGTGGACCGCTTCCTGGCGATGCTGGGCGTGTGCGGCGAGCGCGCGGCGCTGGTGGTCGGCGTGGGCACCGCGCTGACCGTCGATCTGCTGGATGCCGCGGGCCGGCATCGCGGCGGGCGGATCGCGCCGTCGCCGCAGCTGATGCGCGAAATCCTGCACGCGCGCGCCGCGCAGCTGCCGGAGGCTGGCGGGGACTACGCGGAATTCGCCGACGACACCGATCACGCGCTGGCCTCGGGCTGCGAGGGCGCGGCGCTGGCGCTGGTCGAGCGCAGCCTGCGCGCCGCGCATGACCTGCTCGGCGAAACGCCCTTGCTGCACCTGCACGGCGGCGGCGCCGAGACGCTGCGCGCGCGCCTGCCCGCGCACGCGTGGACGCCCGACGCGGTGCTGCTCGGCTTGGCGCGTTGGCACGCGCTGCGGATCGCATAAACTCGGCGGATGCTGCTGCGCGCTTCCATCGTGATGCTGGTCATGCTCAACCTGGGCGCCGCCGGCTGGTGGGCTTTCCGGCCCGAGGCGCGCGCGGCGGCGCCGGCGGCGGACGCCGCGCAGAGCCTGCACCTGCTCGAAGAATCCCCGTCGCCGATGCCGGCCGTGGCGACGCAGCCGGCAACGCCGCCCGCTCCGGCTTCTCCCGCACCGGCGGCGACGCCGACCGAAGCGACCGCGGACGTTCCCGCCGCGCCGGTCTGCCTGCGCTTCGGCCCGTTCGCCGATGCCGCCGCGCGCGAGGTGGCCCGCGCGACGCTGCAAGGCGTCGGCGCGCAGGCGTCGGCGCACGACGTGCCGGCCCGCGGCGTGCGCGGCTGGAAGGTGTTCCTGCCGGCGCGGCCCTCGCGCGAGGCGGCGCAGGCGCTGGCGGAGAAGCTGAAGGCGTCCGGCATCAGCGACCTGTTCGTGATGGCGCAGGGCGAGGACGCCAACAGCATCGCGCTCGGCCGCTTCAGCAGCGAAGCCGGCGCGCGCCACCGGCAGACGGAATTGCAGGGCAAGGGCGTGCAGGCGCGGGTCGAGCCCATCGGAGGCACCCCGGCGCAGGCCTGGCTGGATGCGCGCCTGCCGGCGAACGCGGATCGCGTCGCGCTGGCGAAGCTCGCGCCTGCGCAGCCGCTGGATTGCGCGCGCCTGCGTTGAGCCCGCGCGGCGCCGTGGCCGCCGCGCCGCATCGCCCGGCGCGTTTTCCCGCGAGGCCGGCCTGTTAGAATCGACGCGCCCATGCCGCTTTAGCTCAGTTGGTAGAGCAGCTGCCTTGTAAACAGCAGGTCGTCCGTTCGATTCGGACAAGCGGCACCACTTCCCGTTCGCGCATTGCGCCGCCGCCTGCGCCTGGAGTCGCCATGACCCGCACCTATCCGCCCGTTTCCGTGTTCGGCGTGCCCACCGACATCGGCGCGTCCCGGCGCGGCGCGTCGATGGGGCCGGAGGCGCTGCGCGTGGCCGGGCTGGTCGAGGCGATCGCCGCGCGCGGCGTGGACGCGCGCGACATCGGCGACGTGCTGGGCCCGCGCAATCCGATCGCGCCGCCGGTGCAGGGCTACCGCCATCTCGACGAGGTGGTGGCCTGGAACCGCGCGGTGTTCGACGCCAGCGCGGGCGAACTGCGCGCCGGCCGCATGCCGATCATGCTGGGCGGCGACCACTGCCTCGCCATCGGCTCGATCGCCGCGGTGGCCGCGCACTGCCGCGCCAGCGGCAAGAAGCTGCGCGTGCTGTGGCTGGACGCGCACGCCGACTTCAACACCAGCGACATCACCCCCAGCGGCAACATCCACGGCATGCCGGTGGCCTGCCTGGTCGGGCTGGGCCCGGAGGTGCTGACCACGCTGGGCGGCGCGACGCCGGCGATCACCCCGGAGCAGGTGCGGCAGATCGGCATCCGCTCGGTCGATCCCGAGGAAAAACGGCTGGTGAAGGAACACGGCCTCGACATCTACGACATGCGCTACATCGACGAAGTCGGCATGCGCCGCACGATGGAAACCGCGCTGGACGGCGTGGACGCCGATACCCACCTGCATGTCAGCTTCGACGTGGACATGCTCGACCCGTCGATCGCGCCCGGCACCGGCACCCGCGTGCCCGGCGGCGTGAACTACCGCGAGGCGCAGCTGATCATGGAGATGGTGGCGGACACCGGCCGCCTCGGCTCGCTGGACCTGGTGGAAGTGAATCCCGCGCTGGACCGCCGCAACGCCACCGCGAAGCTGGCGGTGGATCTGGTGGAAAGCCTGTTCGGCAAGTCCACGCTGATGCGGGATTGAGCCGGCAGCGGCGATAGCCCGTCGTCATGGCCTATCGCTGCCCCGTCTGCGACGCGCCCTTGCCGCCCATCGCGCGGTATCCGCGTTACGTCTGTCGAAGCTGCGCGGCCAAAGCGGTGTCGGCCGAAGGCCGCCCGCTGGAATTCCTCAATTCCGGCCTGTCCGGCGGCCATGAAGCGCGGTACGCGGACGACAAGCGGCCTTACGCGAGCAGCGTCTGCTTCATCGACGGCCAGCCGTGCCGCGCCGACGAAGCGCGTTTCGGCGGGATCGTGATCGAACGGATCGAGGAGATCGACGGCGCGTTCGACTGGTCCGGTTTCGGCGACCGGCAATTGCTCGCGGCCTGGTGCTCGTTGATGTCGGCGCTCAGGCAGCGTGGCGTGGTGCGCAGCGCCAACAATCCCGTCGCCGACTACACCGAATCGCTGGTCGCGAGCGCGCTGGAGCTGTCGCTCGAAGCACAGTCGAAGGCGGGCTACGACGCGCGCGACGCCGCCGGCCTGCGCTACCAGATCAAGGGCCGCCGGCTCGCGGCGCACAACGCGTCGCCGCAGCTCGGCGCGATCCGCAACCTCGACGCGGATCCATTCGACCTGCTTGCGGCCGTCGCCTACGACGCCGACCTCTCCATCCTGCACGCGGCGCTGATCCCCATCGAGGTGGTGGCGGAAGCGAGCCGCTACTCCCGCCACAGCAACAGCCACGTGCTGATCTTCCGGCGCGGGCTGCTCGACGATCCGCGCGTCACCGACATCACCCAGCGGCTGGCGGCGGCTCAGGCCGCGGCTTCGCCCAGCCAGTCGCGCGGGCGCAGGTAGTCCGCCAGCCGCGCCTCGTCGCTGCCGGCGTCCGGCGCGTAGCCGTATTCCCAGCGCACCAGCGGCGGCAGGCTCATCAGGATGGATTCGGTGCGCCCGCCGCTCTGCAGACCGAACAGCGTGCCGCGGTCGAACACCAGGTTGAACTCCACGTAGCGGCCGCGCCGGTACAGCTGGAACTGGCGTTCGCGCTCGCCGTAGGGCGCGTGCTTGCGGCGCTCGACGATGGGGAGGTAGGCGTCGAGGAAGCCGTCGCCGACCGCGCGCAGGTAGCCGAAGTCGGCGTCGAAATCGCCGTGCAGGTCGTCGAAGAACAGGCCGCCGACGCCGCGGGTTTCGTTGCGGTGCCTGAGGAAGAAGTACTCGTCGCACCAGCGCTTGTGCGCGGCGTAGCGTTCGTCGCCGCCGAACGGTTCGCACAGCGCGCGCGCTGTGCGATGCCAGTGCAGCACATCCTCGTCGAACGGATAGAACGGGGTCAGGTCGAAGCCGCCGCCGAACCACCACGCCACCGTCTCGTCGCCGCGCATCGCGCGGAAGTGGCGGACGTTGGCGTGGGTGGTGGGCAGGTAGGGATTGCGCGGGTGGAACACCAGCGACACGCCGACCGCGCGCCACGACGCGCCGGCCAGCTCCGGTCGCGCCGCCGTCGCCGAGGGCGGTAGCTTGGTGCCGGAGACGTCGGAGAAGCCGATGCCGGCCTGCTCGAACACCGCGCCGTCGCGCAGCACGCGGGTGCGCCCACCGCCGCCCAGGGACGGGCCAGTGTCGCGAGAGGCAGGATGCCGGGAGCGACCGCCGCCCTCGGTGCGCTTCCAGTTGTCCTCGATGAACGTGGCGGAACCGTCCGCCGCTTCGATGGCGGCGCAGATGCGGTCCTGCAGGCCGGTGAGGTAATCGCGGACGGTGTCGATAGCGGGGATGTCGTTCATCCCTCTATTGTAGAAGTCAGGCCCATGCCAGCAGCGCGATCGCGGCCAACGCCAGCAGCAGGCCGAGGGCGTTGATGCGGCCCAGCCGCTCCTTGAACAGCGCAACGCCGACCAGCGCACCCAGCGTCACCACGCCCAGATTCATGCTGGCGAACACCAGCGCCGGCTGGTCGGGCAGCGCGCGGTGGGCGCGCAGATAGAACAGGATGTTGGCGAAGTTGCACAGGCCCAGCAGCAGGCCGCCCAGCGCGCTGCGCAGGGTGAAGCGCGCGCGCCGCGCGACCTGGATGGCGAAGGCGACCACCAAGGCGAAGGCGAACACCGCCAGCAGCGAGCTGCCCAGCGGCAGGCCGGCGGCGGCCACGCGCTTGAACAGCACGTCGATGACGCCGAAGCCGGCAAACACCGCCAGCGGCCAGCCCCAGCGAGCAGAACCGCCCTCGCCGTCAACGCGTTCGCCGCGCCAGACCATGCAGGCCAGCGCCAGCAGCCCCAGCGCGCAGCCGAGCAGCTTCGCGCCGTCCGTCGGTTGCCCGAACAGGGTGAACGCGGCCAGCAGCGGGATCAGCAGCGACAGCCGCTGCGCGGCATCGGAACGGACGATGCCGGCGTGGCGCACCGACGCGGCCAGCGCGAGGAAGATGATCGGCAGCAGCAGGCCCAGCGCGACCAGCGCGAGCCACGGCGCGTCGGCGTGGCGCAGCGGTTCCAGCGGCGGGCGCAGCGCCAGCAGGGTCAGCGCGGTGGTGGCGACGTAGTTCCACGCCACCGCCTGGCCGACGTCGATGTCGAAACGCCGGGCCAGCTTCAGCAGCACCGACACCAGCACGCTGCACAGCGCGGCGAGGAGAACGTAGGTCATGGCGTCCGCTTATCCGCGCAGGCGCGGCAGGCCGTGTTCGTCGCGCTCCTCGATGGCCGCGTTGTCCACGATCTTCTGGCGCAGGTCGCGGCCCGGCACGTCCAGCGGCGGCTCGCCGCGCTGGCTGCGCAGGGCGTTGGCGTAGCACAGCCGCGCGCGCGCCTCGTCGCCGAGCTGGGCGGCGCCGGCGCCCAGCGCTTCCCATGCCGGCGCGCCCGCGCCCTGGGCGATGGCGCGATGCAGCGCGTCTTCCGCCGGCAGCCAGCGGCCCTGCTGCTGGGCGATGCGGGCGGTGGCCAGCAGCAGCGAGGGGCTGGACGGATGCGCGGGCAGCCAGCGTTCCACCTGCGCGCGGCGGTGGTCGAGACGGGCGATGTCGAGCTGGCCGTACAGCGCCGCCAGCGCCTCGTCCCAGCGCGCGTCCAGCGCCTCTTCGAGACTGCGGGTGGCGGCCTCGTCCCAGCGCAGCGCGGCGGCGCGGCCGGCGTAGGCCGCGACCACGGCGGGTTCGGTGCGCAGCGCGGCCGGCAGCGCGTCCCAGTGATCGGCCAGCGCGTTGGCGTCGCCCGCTTCGCGCAGCGCCTGCGCCGCCCATTGCGCCTGCAAGGCGTCCAGCTCCGCGGTCGGCAATGCCTGCTGCTGGCGCAGCGCGCCGAGCAGGCCGTAGGCCTCGACGCTACGTCCGCTGGCGGCCAGCGCCTGCGCGCGCAGCAGCAGGCCGCGCGGCGGCAGCGGTTGCGCCTGCGGCACGTCCAGCGCGGCCAGCGCCGCGTCGGGCCGATGCCGCTTCAGCGCCTGCCCGGCGAGCACCAGCGCGCGGGTGGCGGGATGGCGTTCGCCGAAGCCGTCGAGCAGCGCGTTGCCGGCGGCCTCGTCGCCGCGCGCGAACGCGGCCCGCGCCGCCTGCGCGCGCGCCACCACCTCGGCGTCGCGGCCGTCGGCGGCCTGCCGCAGCAGCTGTTCGGCGCGCGCGTAGTCGCCGCGCTGGAACGCGGCCAGCCCATCGATCAGGCGCGCCCGCGCGCGCTGCTTGCGGTGCCGGTTCCACAGCCGGAACGGCAGCCGCAGCAGCGCCGCCAGCAGCGCCAGCGCGAACATCAGCGCCAGCAACAGGGCGACGCCCTGGGTCACCGTGGCTTCGTAGTCGTAGCCGCGATAGCGCACCAGCACGTAGCCGGCGTCCTGCATCAGGAACTGCGCCAGCAGCGCGCCCAGCACCGCCAGCAGCAGCCACGCCAGCACGTTGCGGAACAGCTTCATCGCGTCGTCTCCCGGTTGCGCACGCGGTCAGCCTCCGCGCAGGGCGCGCAGCTGCGCCAGGGTGCTGCCGGCCAGCGGCGAGGACGGTTGCAGGGCGATGCCGCGCAGCTGCTCCAGCAGCCGCTGGCGCTCCTGCAACTGCGTGGAGCCGGCCAGCAGCCGCTGCAGCCAGCCGTCGATGCGGGCCAGCGCGTGCCGCAAGCCGGCGTCGTCGCGGCGTTCGATCGCGGCGCGGGCGAGGCTGGCTTCGATCTGCAAGGCCGCCAGTGCGGCGTCGCGGTCGACGCGCTGGCGCAGGCCGGCGGAGGCGGTGGGCTGCACGCGCACGATGCGCTCCAGCAGCCGCGCATACCAGCTCGTTTGCGGCGCGCGCGCGGCGGCGGCGGGCGCGTCCGCGGGGATGTCGGCGACCAGCCGATCGAGCAGTACGTTGGCGCGCACGCGTGGATCGGGGCCCAGCGCGTCCAGCGCCGCCTGTTCCTGCGCCAGCGTCTGCCGCAGGTTGAGGTAGGCGGGATCGTCGATGCCGGCCAGCAGCGGCGCGGCCAGCGCCAATGCGCGCAGCGCGCCGTCGGCATCGTCGTCCAGGCGCAGCCGCTGCTGGCCGATCGCCAGCAGCAATTCCACCTCGTCCAGGCGCAGCGCCTGCGCGCCGTGGCGGTCGGGATCGGCCAGCTTCGACACGCTGTCCTCGACCGCCGCCGCGCGCTGGCCCAGGCCCAGCAGTTCGTCGCGCAGCACGCGGTTGGTGGCTTCGGCCTGCTGCAGGCGTTCGGCCTGTCGGCGCTGCGCGTCCTTCAGCGCGTCGAGGCGCGATGCCAGCGCGTCGCGCTGCTGCTCGGCCAGCGCCTGCGCGCGCGCCTCGCCGGCCTGCCATTGCCGCCAGCCGTACCAGCCGCCCGCGCCGAGCGCGAGCGCCAGCAGCGCGAGCAACAGCAATACGCCGCCGGTGCGGGCGCGTCGTGGAGAAGTGTTGGCGGTGGCGTCGACGGGCAGGTTCACGCCGCGATGGTAAACGAGGGCCGTGGCGACGCCGTCGCGAAGATCAGCCGAAGGCGTCGGCCGCCGCGCGGAGCAGCGCCGCCGGGCGGGCGCTGGTGGCGATGGCGATGCGGCGGAATCTCGCCGCGCGCGCCATCTCGGCGAGGCGTTCGCTGGCGGCGACGACGGCCGCCTTGCGCAGGCCGGGCGCTGCCGCCTGCGCCAGCAGCGCGTCCAGCGCCTCGCCGCTGCTCAGCGCCAGCAGCACGCGGGCGGGACGTCGCAGCGCCGCGTCCAGCGCTTCGCGCTGCCGCGCCGGCAGCGCCACCGCCGTGCGCGCATAGACGTTCGCGCGCAGCACCGTCGCGCCGCGCGCCGCCAGCGCCGGGGCGAGCACGCCGCGGCCGCCCGGCGCGGTCACCAGGCCGATGCGCTGGCCGCGCACGCGTTCGAGCTGCGGCAGGCCGAGCAGGCCCTCGCTGTCCATTCGCGCAGGCGATACCGCGTCGATGCCGGCGCGCGCCAGCGCGCTTCGCGTGCCCGCGCCCACCGCCAGCCAGCTCTGCCCGCGCCGTGCTTTCAGCGGCCCGAGCGCCGCCGCCGCGCGCACCGCGTTGGCGCTGGTGAACAGCACGAGATCGGTGGCCAGCGCGGCGTGCAGGTCGCGCCGCGTCCGCGCATCGTCCAGATGGGCGATGGCGATCGGCGACACCGCCAGCAGGCGGGCGCCGTTGCGCGCCGCCGCCGCGCGCAAACCGGCGTGCTGTCCGCGCGGTCGCAGCGACAATACGGTCCAGTCCTGAAGCGGAAGTGCTTGATCGGCAACGCGCGGCATGCGTACAGCTTGGCATGGCGCCCGCGCTTGCGTCAGGCTTTGCGCATGGATGCAATCGCAAACCCCGACGCGGCGCTGGATGCACTGGCCGCGCATTTCGCCGGCATGCCGCCGGTGGCGGCCATGCGGCCGCGGATTCTGGAATCGCGCCACGGCCTGCTGCGCCTGCGCGCGCCGCTGGCCGCCAACGTCAACGACAAGGCCTGCGCGTTCGGCGGCAGCCTGTCCTCGCTGATGACCATCGCGGCGTGGGGCCTGGTCTCGCTGGACGTGGAGGCCGCCGGCCTGCGCGCCGACGTGTTCGTGGCCGACGGCCGGGTGCGCTACCTCAAGCCGGTGTTCGAGGACATCGTGGTCGAGGCGACCTACGACGATACCGCCGAACACCTCGCGCTGGCGGAGACGCTGCGCAAGCAGGGCCGCGCCGGCATCCGCCTGCAGGCGCGGACGCTGCTGGCCGATGGCGGGGTGGCGGCCACCTTCGTCGGGCGCTACGTCGCCATCGGCAAGGACGGCGGCGCGACAGGGTAGGATGCCGGTTCGCTTCCCGCCGGGCCTTCCCATGCGAAACCTGTTGCTGCGCTGCCTGCTGCTCTGCTCCTTGGCCCTGCTGGCCGGCTGCCCGAAGTCCGCCAGCAAGGGAACGGCGCTGGACGAGGTCCAGTACGGCTATTCGGCGGCGATCCGCTGGGGCGATTTCGAGGGCGCGTGGAACCTGGTCGATCCGAAGGTGCGCAAGGAGCACCCGCTGACCGACATCGATTTCTCGCGCTACAAGCAGGTGCAGATTTCCGGCTACCGCGAACTGGGCGCCAGCACGGTGGGCGAAGGCGACGTGGTGCGCGACATCGAGATCGGCGTCATCAACCGCAACACCCTGGCCGAGCGCACGGTGCGCTACCGCGAGCGCTGGCACTACGACGAAGCCGCGCGCACCTGGTGGCTGGTCAGCGGCCTGCCGGACCTGTGGGGCGAATGAGGGCCGCGCTGCGGCTACAATTGCCGCCCCGCAATCACCGGTCGATGCCGTGACCTTCGCCGAACTGGCCGCCTTCGCCGGCCGCCACCCACTGCTTTCGCTGGCCCTGGCCGGTCTCACCATTGCGCTGATCGTCAACGAGATCGCCTCCCTGTTCAGCGGCGTGCGCCGGATCGGCCCGGCCCAGCTGACCGGGCTGATCAACCGCGACAACGCGCTGGTGGTGGACCTGCGTTCGCCGGGCGAGTTCGAGAAGGGCCACATCGCCGGCTCGAAGAACATCCAGCCCAGCCAGTTCGATCCCGAGAACAAGCAGCTGGCCGCCGCCAAGGCGCTGCCGGTGGTGCTGGTGTGCCGGGTCGGCCAGACCGCCGGCGGCGCGGCCAAGCGCCTGCGCAAGGCCGGCTTCGCCAATGTCAGCGTGCTGGACGGCGGCATCCAGGCCTGGCAGGGCGCCGACCTGCCGCTGGTCAAGGGCCGCTGATCCGCCTGCTTCGCGGGCTTGTGTTCCGCGCCCGCGCGCCCCACGTCGGAAAGGTCGCCCCGCGTTCGGTGCGATAATCGACGCTTCCATACCTTTCGCTGCATTCGAGAATCCCAATGTCCGATGAAAACCTGAACGGCGCCGCCGCGCCGGCCGCCGACGCCCAGCAGGGCCCGACCTTCACCGTCGAGAAGCTGTACGTGAAGGATCTGTCCTTCGAGGCCCCGAACGCGCCGCAGGTGTTCAACGAGCAGGGCCAGCCCGACCTGCAGATGAAGCTCAACCAGAAGGTGCAGCGCCTGGCCGATGCCGCCTTCGAGGTCAGCCTGGGCATCACCCTGACCTGCACCCTGAACGGCAAGACCGCCTACTTGGCAGAAGTCGAGCAGGCCGGCGTGTTCGGCTTGGGCGGCATGGACGACCAGATGCTGGACGCGATGCTCGGCATCCAGTGCCCGAACATCCTGTACCCGTACGCGTCGTCGATCGTCGGCCAGCTGATCACCTCCGGCGGTTTCCCGCCGTTCCCGATGCAGCCGATCAACTTCGAGGCGCTGTACGCCGAAACCCTGCGTCAGCGCGCCGCGCAGATCGGCCAGGGCGATTCGCTGGCCGACGCCGAAACCGCCGGCAACGCCTGAACCGCGACGCATGACGGCGTCTGACAAGCCGAAGGTCGCCGTCCTCGGCGCGGGCTCCTGGGGCACCGCGCTGGCCGCGCTGATCGCCCGGCACGGCCATCCGACCGTGCTGTGGGGCCGCGACCCGGCGATGGTGGCCGCCATCGACGGCGGCCACGAGAACACCCGCTACCTGCCGGGCATCGCCTTGCCCGGCGGCCTGCGCGCGACCACCTCGCTGGCCGAGGCGCTGGCCGACGCCGGCTTGGTGCTGGTGGTCGTGCCCTCGCACGCCTTCGCCGAAACCCTGCGCGCGCTGGCGCCGCTGCGGCCGGCGCACGCCGGCGTGGCGTGGGCGACCAAGGGCTTCGAGCCCGGCAGCGGCCGCTTCCTGCACGAAGTCGCCGCCGAGGTGCTGGGCGAGGGCGTGCCGCTGGCGGTGGTCACCGGCCCGTCGTTCGCCAAGGAAGTGGCGGAAGGGCTGCCGACCGCGCTGACCGTGCATTCGGACGACGCCGAATTCTGCCGGCAGGTCGCCGACGCGCTGCACGGCCCGGCGTTCCGCGCCTACACCGGCAACGACATGCGCGGCGCCGAACTGGGCGGCGCGATGAAGAACGTCCTGGCCGTCGCCACCGGCGTGGCCGACGGCATGGCGCTGGGCCTGAACGCCCGCGCCGGCCTGATCACCCGCGGCCTCAACGAGATGCTGCGCCTCAACATCGCCCTCGGCGGCCGCCCGGAAACGCTGATGGGGCTGGCCGGTCTGGGCGACCTGGTGCTGACCTGCACCGGCGACCTGTCGCGCAACCGCCGTCTCGGCCTGGCGCTGGGGCGCGGTTCGTCGATCGAGGATGCGGTGCGTGAGATCGGCCAGGTGGTGGAATCCATCCAGACCGCCGACGAGGTGATGCGCCTGGCCGGCATCCACGGCATCGAACTGCCGATCGCCGAGAACGTGCGCGACGTGCTCCACGGCGACATCACCCCGGCCGAAGGGTTGGGGCGGCTGATGGCGCGCGAGCGCAAGGCGGAGTACCCGCAGTCGCTGTTCGGCTGAGCGACTGCGAGGCAGGCGCAATAAAAAAACGCCCGGCAATGCCGGGCGTTTTCGTTGCTGCGGAGGGTGCGATCACCAGCTCAGGCGCGGACCCACGAACCACTGGGTGTCGCCGCCGTTGACGATCTTGACCTCGGCCGCGGCGCCCCAGTTCTGGTTGAACTTGACCGCTGCACCCAGGCGGCCGTAGGCGTCGCCCTCGTAGTGGTGGCCGTCCTGGTAGCCCAGCATCGCGTAACCCTCGATGTTCGGGGTCATCATGCTGCGCACGCCGGCTTCGGCGCTGTAGCCCTCGGCCTTGATGCCGGCGCCGGCATCGAGCTTCTCGTAGGCGACCTTGCCGACGAAGTCGGTGCGGTCGGAGATGCCGCGGTTGTAGCCCGCGCCCACGCGCCACTGGTCGAAGTCGATGCTGGTGTGGTCGATCTTCTGGTTGGCGTAGTCGGCGAACAGGTGGACGTTCGGGTGCACCGCGACCGAGCCGTTCAGGCCCCAGCCGTCGGCGTTGCCGGCGTCGGTGCGGGTGGCGACGTAGCCGCCCTGCACGTAGTTGTAGTTGATGCCGTCGGCCGCGGAGGCGGCGAAGGGCAGGGCGGCGACCAGGGCAGCGGCAATGGCGTAACGCTTCATGAGGTGGACCTCCATGTTGTTGTTGTCCGCCCCGCCGAGCGGCGGAACGTGGGGCCATTCTTTGCGAACGGTCACAACATGGACTGAATACAGAACGATTCGGTACAGGAATCGTTCGGGTTCGCTGGAGTAGACGCGCGCGGCCTAGCCGCCGCCCGCGAAACCCGCCTGCCGCCACGCTTCGAACACCATCACCGCGACCGCGTTGGAGAGGTTGAGGCTGCGGTTGTGCGGGCGCATCGGCAGGCGCAGGCGCTGCGCTTCGGGGATGCGCTCCAGCACGTCCTGCGGCAGGCCGGCGGTTTCGCTGCCGAACAGGAAGGCGTCGTGTTCGCGGTAGTCCGGCGCATCGAAGCGCACGCCGCCGCGGGTGGTCAGCGCGAACACGCGCGGCGGCGCGCCCGCTTCAGCGGCGATGGCGGCCAGCGCGGCGTTGAGGCCGTCGTGCACCTGCATGCGCGCGTATTCGTGGTAGTCGAGACCGGCGCGCCTGAGCTGCTTGTCGTCGATGTCGAAGCCTAGCGGGCGGACCAGGTGCAGCCGCGCGCCGGTGTTGGCGCACAGACGGATGACGTTGCCGGTGTTGGGCGGGATTTCCGGGCGATGCAGGATGACGTGCGGCATGGGATTTCTACTGCCTCCCTTTCGCGCAGCGAAGGGGAGGGCCGGGGAGGGGTGCCTTGCAAGCGATGGCGATGGTCGGCCTCACCACGGCAACGCTTCGCCGCGCCAGTCGAAGAAGCCGCCGGACTGTTCCGGCGTCGCATTGCCGATCAGGCGCAGCATGCCGGCCACCACATCGGCCGGCGCGTCCGGCGCATTGCCGCCGCCCATGTCGGTCTGCACCCAGCCCGGATGCAGCGCCAGCACCACGATTCCGCGCGCGGCCAGCGCCTGCGCCAGCTGCGCGGTGGCCATGTTCTGCGCGGCCTTGCTGATCGCGTAGCCGGGCGTGCCGAAACGATGGATGCCGGCGATGGAACCGAGCTGCGAACTTAGGTTGGCGACGACTGGCCAGAAGGCATCGCCGAGAGCGCCGGGGAGACGATCAAGTCGCTCCCCGATACTCGCTTGGTTGATCGCCTCCCCGGCGCTCTCGGCGATGCACGTGCCATCCCGCATGAGTGGCGCCAGCGCCTGCGCCAGTAGCAGCGGCCCCACGGCATTGACGCGCAGGCTGTCTTCCAGCGTCTCCTGCCGCAGCTGCCCGAAGCGTTCGCCCGAATGCAGCACGCCGGCGTTGTTGACCAGCAGGCCGATGCGTTCGTCCTCGCCCAGCACTAGCGGCAGTTCGCGCGCCAGCTCCGCGCGCGATTTCTCGCTGGCCACGTCCAGCGGCAATACGTGCAGGCGGCCGGGATGTTCGCCGCCCAGCGCGTTCAATGCGGTGGCCCGGCCGGGGTGGCGGCAGGCGGCGATCACGCGGTCGCCGCGCGCCAGCAGCTGGCGGACGAACTCCAGGCCGATGCCGCGGTTGGCGCCGGTGACCAGGGCGATGCGGGGCATGCGCGAAGCTCCGAAATGGCGTGCGGCTAGTGTATCGGCCGGGGCGTGGGGCTAACATCGACGGGTTTGCTGTCCGTCCTTGCCGTTCCTACAGGAGTTGCCCATGTCCGTGTTCCGCCCCGCTGCGCTGGCGCTTGCCCTCGCCACCGCCCTGTCCGCCGGCGCCTATGCGCCGCAGGCGCAGGCCGCCAATGCCCCGGCCGTCGACATCCCGTACGAGAGCTTCACCCTGCCGAACGGCCTGCGCGTGGTGGTGCACACCGACCGCAAGGCGCCGATCGTGGCGGTGAACATCTGGTACCACGTGGGCAGCAAGGACGAACCGGCCGGGCGCACCGGCTTCGCGCACCTGTTCGAGCACCTGATGTTCAACGGCTCGGAGAACAACCCGGGCGAGTTCTTCACCCCGTTCAAGGCGGTGGGCGCCACCAACCAGAACGGCACCACCAATTCCGACCGCACCAACTACTTCGAGAACGTGCCGACCACCGCGCTGGACATGGCGCTGTGGATGGAATCCGACCGCATGGGCCATCTGCTCGGCGCGATCGACCAGAAGACCCTGGACGAGCAGCGCGGCGTGGTCCAGAACGAGAAGCGCCAGGGCGAGAACCAGCCCTACGGCCAGGTGTGGGACGAGCTGGGCAAGATCATGTATCCGGCCGGTCACCCGTACCACCACAGCACGATTGGTTCCATGAACGACCTCAACGCCGCCTCGCTGGACGACGTGAAGACCTGGTTCAAGACCTGGTACGGCCCGAACAACGCGGTGCTGGTGCTGGCCGGCGACATCGACGTCGCCACCGCCAGGGAGAAGGTGGCGAAGTACTTCGGCGACATCCCGGCCACGCCGACGATGGCGCAGCCGAAGGTGGACGTGGCGGCGCACACCGCCGATTCGCGCTCCGAGATGACCGACAACGTGCCGCAGTCGCGCATCTACCGCGTGTGGAACGTGGCCGAGTACGGCGCGCCCGACCTCGACCGCCTGCAGCTGTTCGCGCACATCCTCGGCGGCGCCAAGTCCTCGCGCCTGGACAAGCGGCTGGTGCACGAGGACAAGCTGGTCGACAACATCAGCGCCGGCGCCTACGGCTCGCAGCTCGGCAGCAACTTCGTGATCACCGCCGCGGTCAAGCAGGGCGTGGACGTGGCGAAGGTGGAAGCGGCCATCGACGAGGAGCTGGAGAAGCTGCTCAAGGACGGCCCGACCGCCGACGAACTGGAGCGCACCCGCACCGCCGTGCAGGCGGGCTGGATCCGCGGCGTCGAGCGCATCGGCGGCTTCGGCGGCAAGGCCGACGCGCTGGCCGAGTGCGCGGTGTTCATGGGCGACCCCGGCTGCTTCCGCGAGAGCCTCAAGACCCTGACCGACGCGACGCCGGCATCGGTGCGCGCCTCCGGCGAGACCTGGCTGGGCGCGGGCAAGGGCAGCCACACGCTGGTGGTGAACCCGGGCAAGCGCGTCGCCATCGCCGAGGAACCGGCGGTCACCCCGACGCCCTTCAAGACTCCGAAGGTCGATGCGCAGTACAAGACCACCGCGAGCGCGGTGGACCGCAAGGCCGGCGTGCCGATGCCGACCAGCTTCCCCGACCTGAAGTTCCCGCAGCAGCAGCACGCCACCCTGAGCAACGGCACCAAGGTGGTGCTGGCCGAGCGCCACGACATCCCGGTCGTGCAGATGAGCTACGAGTTCCGCGGCGGCTATGCGGCCGATCCGGCCGGCAAGCCGGGCGTCGCCAGCTTCACCATGGGCCTGCTGGACGAGGGCGCGGGCGACCTCGGCGCGCTGGCGTTCGCCGACCGCGTGCAGTCGCTGGGCGCCAACCTCGGCGCCAGCGCCGGGCTGGATAGCAACAGCGCCTTCCTGTCCGCGCTCAAGCAGAACCTGGAGCCGTCGGTGACCCTGTTCGCCGACATGCTGCGCAAGCCGCGCTTCGAGCAGGCCGACATCGACCGCGTGAAGGGCCAGTGGATCGCCGGCATCAAGCAGGAGAAGGCCAACCCGAACGCGCTGGTGCAGCGCGTGTTGCCGGGCCTGGTATTCGGCGCCGGCAATCCGTACGCCGCCTCGCGCACCGGCAGCGGCACCGAAGCCGCCATCGCCGGCCTGACCCGCGCCGACCTGCAGGGCTACCACGACAGCGCCCTGCGCCCGCAGGACGCCACCCTGGTGGTGGTGGGCGATACCACCCTGGCCGAGATCGTGCCGGTGCTGGAAAAGCACTTCGGCGACTGGAAGGCCGCCGGCAAGTCCGCCGCGTCGGCCGCGATCCCGGCGGCGCCCGCGCAGGCGAAGCCGCGCGTGTTCCTGATCGACCAGCCGGGCGCCGTGCAGGCCAACATCTTCGCCGCGCAGACGCTGCCGTCCAGCGGCGACGCGAAGACGGTCCAGTACGACATGGCCAACATGATCATCGGCGGCGACTTCACCGCCCGCCTGAACATGAACCTGCGCGAGGACAAGCACTGGTCGTACGGCGCCCGCAGCGGCGCCGGCGGCGCGGTGGGCCAGCGCCTGTGGATGGCCTCGGCGCCGGTGCAGATCGACAAGACCGGCGAGGCGACGGCGGAAATGCGCCGCGAGATCGCCGACTACGCCAGCGGCAAGGCCCCGGCCAGTGCGGAGGAGGTCGACGGGATGAAGAAGATCCTCACCCTCAGCCTGCCCGGCGCCTACGAGACCGCCTCGGCGGTGATGGGCACCATCTCCGGCAACGTCCTGTACGGCCGCCCGGACGATTACGTGTTCCAGCGCAAGGCCGAGATCGAAGCGATGACCCCGGAGCAGGTCAACGCCGCGGCCAGGGCGCTCGACCCGAACGGCCTGACCTGGCTGGTGGTGGGCGACCTGTCCAAGACCGAAGCCCCGATCCGCGCGCTGAACCTGGGCGAGGTCACCGTCCTCGACGCCGACGGCAAGCCGGTGGCGAAGAAGTAAGCGCCCCGTTCATCCAGCGACACGGAAAGCCCGCCACACTTGGCGGGCTTTCTTTTTTTCGACGCCGAGGAGACCCGATGCCCGCGATGCGAGCCATCCTGCCGATCTGCGCCCTGCTGGCGCTGCCCGCCTGCACCTTCGTGAAGATGGCGCCCGGCGCGCAGCAGGTGAAGGTGCTGTCCGCTGCCCCGACCGGCTGCGAGCGGCGCGCCGACGTGGCCGTGTCGGTCACCCACAAGGTCGGCTTCTACGAGCGCAGCGACACCCAGGTGCGCGACGAACTGGAAACCCTGGCCCGCAACGAGGCCCCGGGCCTGGGCGCCAACCGGATCAGCCCGCTCGGCCCGCCGGAAGACGGCAGCCAGCGCTGGACGACCTGGCGCTGCAACTGACGCGCACGTCGCCCGGAAACGGCGACCTGGCCCATGGTTCAGGCAATACGCCACCGCATGGTGGCGCGAGGCGCTATCCTATGCGGTTCCGGCGCCGCCTTGGCGCCCGTGCGAGTGCCGCCCCATGCTGTTCCAACATGTCGCCATCGCCGGCTTGGCCCACATCGACGCGCCGCGCCGCCTGAGCTCGGACGAGATCAACGCCCGCCTGAAGCCCACGCTCGACCGCTTGGGCATCAAGATCGACGTGCTCGGCGACATCGCCGGCGTGCATGCGCGCCGCCTGTGGGACGGCGACGTGCAGGCCTCCGACGCCGCCACCCTGGCCGGCGTCAAGGCGCTGGCCGATGCCGGCGTCGAGCCGGAGCGCGTCGGCCTGCTGGTCAACACCTCCGTCAGCCGCGACTACCTGGAGCCGTCCACCGCCTCCATCGTCAGCGGCAACCTCGGCCTGCCCGACACCTGCCAGAACTTCGACGTCGCCAACGCCTGCCTGGCCTTCATCAACGGCATGGACATCGCCAGCCGGATGATCGAGCGCGGCGAGATCGAATACGCGCTGGTGGTGGACGGCGAAACCGCCAACCTCGCCTACGAGAAGACTATCGAGCGCCTCGCCCGCGAGGACATCACCGAGGCCGACTTCCGCAACGAGCTGGCCACGCTGACGCTGGGTTCCGGCGCCGCCGCCATGGTGCTGGCCCGCGCCGAACTGGCCCCGGGCGCGCCGCGCTACAAGGGCGGCGTCACCCGCGCCGCGACCGAGTGGAACAAGCTCTGCCGCGGCAACCTCGACGGCATGATCACCGACACCCGCATGCTGCTGATCGAAGGCATCAAGCTGGCGACCAAGACCTTCGAGGTCGCCAAGCAGAAGCTGGGCTGGGTGGCCGGCGAACTGGACGAATTCGTCATCCACCAGGTCAGCAAGGTCCACACCGCCGCCTTCACCAAGGCGATGGGCATCGACCCGAAGAAGGTCATGACCATCTTCAGCGAGCACGGCAACATCGGCCCGGCCTCGGTGCCGATCGTGCTGAGCAAGCTGCGCGAGATGGGCCGGCTGAAGAAGGGCAGCCGCGTGGCGCTGCTGGGGATCGGGTCGGGGCTGAACTGCTCGATGGCGGAAGTGGAGTGGTGAAGCCGGCCGCCTAGGCCAGCGCTTCTTTCACCCGCTGCTTCAATTCCGGCAGCAGTTCCACCTCGAACCACGGATTGCGCGCCAGCCACAGCCGGTTGCGCGGGCTGGGGTGCGGCAGCGGCAGCACGCCGCGGTCCAGATGCTCGCGCCACGCCTGCACGGTGTCGGTGAGCGTGCGTCCGCGCCGGCCGGCCAGCAATCCCGCCTGCGCGTAGCTGCCGATGGCGAGCGTCATCCGCACCTGTTGCAAATGCGGCATCAGCGGGCGATGCCAGGTCGGCGCGCATTCCGGGCGCGGCGGCAGGTCGCCGCTGCTGCCGGTGCCGGGGAAGCAGAAGCCCATCGGCACGATGGCGATTCGGTTCGCGTCGTAGAACGTCGGCTTGTCGATGCCCAGCCAGTCGCGAAGCCGGTCGCCGCTGGGATCGTTGAAGGGAATGCCGGTCTCGTGCACTTTGCGGCCCGGCGCCTGGCTGACGATCAGCAGGCGCGCCTCCTTCGATGCCTGCAGCACCGGGCGCGGCCCCAGCGGCAGGTGCGCTTCGCACAGGCGGCAGGCGCGGATGCGCGCCATCAGCGCGTCGAAGGCTTCGGGCATGTCCGGGTTTCCTCAGGTGCGTGCACGGCGACGCAGCATGCGCATTGTGCGCCGATAGCCACCGCCTCCCGCGCAGGCGAAAACCGCGCACTGCTGGCCTTGCCGCGCGCGCCCCATTACCGTGGGCGGCCCGTGCCGCCGGCTTCGCAGGATGGACAGACTTTCGATCTTGCCTGACCCCATGCGAAGCGATTCCGACGCCGCCATCGTCTGCCCGCTGTGCGGCACCGAAACCCATGCGTTCTGCGAAGACCGCGCGCGCCGCTATCTGGAATGCCCGCACTGCGCGCTGGTGTCGGCCGATCCGGCCTCGCACCTGTCGCCGGTCGAGGAGCGCGCGATCTACGACCTGCACCGGAACGATCCCGCCGACGCGCGCTACCGCACTTTTTTGTCCCGGCTGGCCGATCCGCTGCTGACGCGGCTCGTACCCGGTATGTGCGGATTGGATTTCGGCTGCGGGCCGGGGCCGGTGCTGTCGATGATGCTGCGCGAGGCGGGCATGGCGATGACGGATTACGACCCGTTCTACGCGCCCGATCCGCAGGCGCTGCAACGCAAATACGACTTCGTGACCTGCACCGAGGTGGTGGAGCATTTCCGCGATCCGCTGGCGGGCTGGGCGCGGCTGGCCGCGCGGGTGCGTCCCGGCGGCTGGCTCGGCGTGATGACCCAGCTCGCGCCGGACGCGCCAGCGAACTTCCTGCGCTGGCGCTACCGCGACGACCGCACCCACGTCAGCTTTCACCGGCTCGCCACGCTGCGCTGGCTGGCGTCGCGCTTCGGGTTCGCGCTGGAGCAGGTGGAGAGCCAGGCGTTCCTGCTGCAGCGGCAGGGCTGAGGCGGGCGCACCGCCTACAATGGGCGGATGCGATTCCCCGACTATCCCTTCACCCCGCACCGTTTCGAGCCGCTCCCCGGCATCGCCATGTCCTTCCTCGACGAAGGGCCGCGCGACGGCGAAGTGATCGTGATGCTGCACGGCAATCCGTCGTGGAGCTACTACTGGCGGCACCTGGTGCTGGGCCTGCGCGATCGCTACCGCTGCATCGTGCCCGACCACGTCGGCATGGGTCTGAGCGACCGGCCGGACGACGGCGTCTCCGCGCAGCCGCGCTACGACTACACCCTGCAGTCGCGCATCGACGATGTGGGCGCGCTGCTGAAGCATCTCGGCATCGATGGCCCGGTCACGCTGGCGGTGCACGACTGGGGCGGGATGATCGGCTTCGGCTGGGCGCTGCGCGATCCCGCGCGCATCAGGCGGCTGATCGTCACCAACACCGCCGCGTTCCCGCTGCCGGCGGCCAAGCGCTTCCCGATGCGGCTGGCGATGGGGCGCGATTCGCGTTTCGGCGGCTGGCTGATCCGCCGCTTCAACCTGTTCGCACGCGGCGCGGCCCGGTTCGGCACGACGCGTTCGCTGCCGAAGGACGTGCGCGCGGCCTATGCCGGCGTGTACGACGGCTGGGACAACGCGATCTCCACGCTGCGTTTCATGCAGGACATCCCGCTGCATCCGGGCGACCGCGCGATGCCGCTGGTCGAGGCCAGCGCGAAGGCGCTGCCGGGCTATGCCGACCGGCCGGCGTTCATCGGCTGGGGGCTGCGCGATTTCGTGTTCGACAGGCACTTCCTCGACGGCTTCCGCGCGGCGCTGCCGCAGGCCGAGGTGCATGCGTATGCCGATGCCGGGCATTACGCGCTGGAGGACAAGCACGAGGTGCTGGTGCCGCTGATGCGGGCGTTCCTCGATCGCAATCCGCTCTAGCCGTTGCGCCTATTGCCGGACATTTGAGGGAAGTAATCGGAGTTTTGCGAGGGCCAGCCGGCCAGCGGCAGCCTCGCAAGTCGCTCCCCGATACTCGCTTGGTTGCGAGGCCGCCGCTGGCCGGCTGGCTGCCGGTTCTCGCGCTGCGCCGTTCTTCTAGAGAATCCAGCCGCCGTCCACCGTCAGTTCCGCACCTGTGATGAACGCGGCATCCGGCCCGGCCAGGAACGCCACCGCCGCGGCGATCTCCTCCGGCTTGCCGATGCGCTTGAGCGGCGTGGCCTCGATGCCGGCCTGGTTGGCCTCGGGCGGGTTGTTGTCCAGCATCGGCGTGTCGATGAAGCCGGGGTGCACCGAGTTCACCCGGATCTGCGCCGGCGCCAGTTCCAGCGCGGCGGTCTTGGTCATCCCGCGCACCGCCCACTTGGTGCCGACGTAGGCGGCCGCGTTCGGGAAGCCGAGCTGCCCGGCGATCGAGCTGATGTTGACGATGCAGCCACCGCCGGCCGCGCGCATCGGCGCCTGCGCGTGCTTCATGCCGAGGAAGACGCCCAGCTGGTTGACCCGGAACTGCCGCTCCACGTCGGCGGCGGCGGTGTCCGCGATCTGGCCGGGATGGAAGATGCCGGCGTTGTTGACCAGGAGGTCGAGCCCGCCGAACGCGCCGGTCACGGCCGTCACGGTTCCTGCCCACGATGCTTCGTCGCCGACGTCGTGCGCGAAGAACGCGGTGCGTGCGCCCAGCTCCGCCGCCAGCGCCCGGCCTTCATCGGCCAGCACGTCGGCGATGGCGACCTTCGCGCCCTCGGCGTGCAGCCTGCGGACGATGGCCGCGCCGATGCCGCGCGCGCCGCCGGTGACCAGTGCGACCTTGCCTTCGAGCCTGCCGTTCATGCCGAACTCCTGCGGAGGGGAGGCATCAGCCTGCGCCCGTCCGTGGCCCGCCGTTTTGACCGGCGTCAAACGCCCCGGGGCTAGGCGGCGACCGGCGGGATCGCCGGCGGCGAGGGGCTGTTGCCGCTGTCGTCCGGGTGGTCGTCGTTGCCGGCGTCGTCGCGCCAGCGCCAGTCGGCGGCGGTCAGCGCCGGCAGGCCGAACGCGATCCGCGCCTGGTCGCACTGCGGGCTGGGCTTGCCGTATTCCCAGGAGGCGTCCACCTCGCGGCAGACCGACGGCCGGTTGGGGTGGATGCTGCAGCGCGAGTACTTGCCGATGTCGGCGTCCAGTGCCACGCAGCGGATCGGTGGCGCGTAGGTGCCGCGCATGCACAGGCGGTGCGCGTCCAACCGTTCGGTGAGCGCGGCCGGCACCCCGCCGGGCGTGACCTCGTCCGATTCCATCCAGTGGAAGGCGACGCGGTACTGGGTGCAGCAGGCTCCGCAGGTCAGGCAGGGATGCATGGAGGGCCGGGCCTTGCGCGGCGGGAAGCGGAAACGGGAGGCGATTTTTTTCCGCCGCGGGCCGGCGCGCAAGAGGGCCGGGCGCGGCGGGCGATAATGCGGCCATGACCGATCCCTGCAACATCGCCGCCGCCTTGCCGCGGCTGGCGCGCGAGCGTCCCGAACAGGTGGCGATGCGCTGCCCCGGCCGGGGCGGGCGCTACGACGTGGCGCTGACCTATGCGCAGCTCGACGCCCGCAGCGACGCCATCGCCGCCGGCCTGGCGAAGCGCGGCGTCGCGCGCGGCACCCGCACGGTGGTGATGGTGCGGCCCACGCCCGAGTTCTTCCTGCTGATGTTCGCGCTGTTCAAGGCCGGCGCGGTGCCGGTGCTGGTCGATCCCGGCATCGACAGGCGCGCGCTGAAGCAGTGCCTGGACGAGGCGCGGCCGGAGGCGTTCGTCGGCATTCCGCTGGCGATGCTGGCGAAGGCGCTGCTGGGCTGGGCGCGCTCGGCGACGCTGCGCGTCACCACGGGCCGCCTGCCGCTGCTCGCCGATGCGACGCTGGCGCAGGTCGAAGCCGACGGCGCGGGCGCCGGCCCGCAGCTGGCCGGCACCGACGGCGAGGACGTGGCCGCGATCCTGTTCACCAGCGGCAGCACCGGCGTGCCCAAGGGCGTGGTGTACCGGCACCGGCATTTCGTCGCGCAGATCCGGATGCTGGGCGAGGCGTTCGGGATCGCGGCGGGCGGGATCGACTTCCCCACCTTCCCGCCGTTCGCGCTGTTCGATCCCGCGCTGGGCCTGACCAGCATCATCCCCGACATGGACCCGACCCGGCCGGCGCAGGCCGATCCGCGCAAGCTGCACGCGGCCATCGAACGCTTCGGCATCACCCAGCTGTTCGGCTCGCCCGCGCTGATGCGGGTGCTGGCCGAACACGGCGAATCCCTGCCCACCGTGAAGCGCGTCACCAGCGCCGGCGCGCCGGTGCCCGCCGAGGTGGTGCGGCGGATGCTGGAGCTGCTGCCGCCCGGCGCCCAGTTCTGGACGCCCTACGGCGCCACCGAATGCCTGCCGGTGGCGGTGATCGAGGGCCGCGAACTGCTCACCCTGCGCGCGCGCACCGAAGCCGGTGCGGGCACCTGCGTGGGCCGCCCGGTGGCCGGCAACACGGTGCGCATCATCCGCATCGACGACGGCGCGATCCCCGACTGGAGCGACGCGCTGCTGGCCGGCGCGGGGCAGGTCGGCGAAATCACCGTCGCCGGCCCCAGCGCCACCGACGCCTACTTCAACCGCGAGTCGCAGACCGCGCTGGCAAAGATCCGCGAGGCGCTGCCGGACGGCGGTGCGCGCATCGTCCACCGCATGGGCGACCTCGGCTGGTTCGACGGCGAGGGCCGGCTGTGGTTCTGCGGGCGCAAGTCCCAGCGCGTGGTCGTGGATGCGCAGACCACGCTGTGCACCGAACAGGTCGAGCCGGTGTTCAACGCGCACCCGCAGGTGCTGTGCACCGCGCTGGTCGGGGTCGGCCCGAAGGGTGCACAGGTGCCGGTGCTGGTGTTCGAGCTGAAGCCCGGCGCGAACGCGGATGTGGGCGAGGTCGCGGACGAACTGCGCCACATCGCGCAGGGCTTCGTGCATACCGCGAAGATCGAACGCTTCCTGCATTACCCGAAGCCGTTCCCGGTGGACATCCGCCACAACGCCAAGATCGGCCGCGAGACGCTGGCGGCGTGGGCTGCGGCGCAACCCATGAAGGACAAGGCATGAAGCTCCTGGTCACCGGCGGCGGCGGCTTCCTCGGCCAGGCGCTGTGCCGTGGCCTGCTCGAACGTGGGCACGAGGTCGCCAGCTTCAGCCGCAGCCGCCACGCGTCGCTGGACGCGCTGGGCGTGCGCCAGCTGCAGGGCGACCTGGCCGACTGCGACGCGGTGCTGGCCGCATTCGCCGAAGGCTTCGACGCGGTGCTGCACAACGCCGCCAAGGCCGGCGCCTGGGGCAGCTACGAGAGTTATTTCAGCGCGAACGTCGCCGGCACCCGCAACGTGATCGCGGCCTGCCGCGCGCACGGCATCGGCAAGCTGGTGCACACCTCCACGCCCAGCGTCGTGCACCGTGCGACGCATCCGGTGGAGGGCGCTTCGGCCGATGAGGTGCCCTACGGCGAAGGCGTCAAGGCGCATTACGCCGCCACCAAGATCGTCGCCGAACGCGAGGTGCTGGCCGCCAACGGCGCCGGCTTCGCCACCGTGGCGCTGCGTCCGCGCCTGATCTGGGGGCCGGGCGACACCCAGATCCTGCCGAAGCTGGTGGAGCGCGCGCGCAGCGGGCGGCTGCGGCTGGTCGGCAGCGGCGACAACCTGGTCGACACCACCTACATCGACAATGCCGCGCAGGCGCATTTCGACGCGCTGGAGCACCTGTATCCGGGCGCGGCCTGCGCTGGCCGCGCCTACTTCGTCAGCAACGGCGAACCATGGCCGCTGCGCGAGGTGCTCAACGGCCTGCTGCGCGCCGCCGACGCGCCGGAAGTGCGCAAGACCATCCCATTCGGCGCGGCCTACGCGCTCGGCGCGGTCTGCGAGGGCCTGTGGACGGCGCTGCCGCTGAAGGGCGATCCGCCGATGACGCGCTTCCTGGCCGAGCAGCTGGGCACCGCGCACTGGTATTCGATGGCGCCGGCCGCGCGCGATTTCGGCTACGTACCGAAGGTGACGATGGCCGAGGGGCTGGAGCGGCTGCGCGCCTCGCTGCGCTGAGCGCGTCTTCACCCGGGCGTGACCGCGGCATCGGCACTCTGGCCCGGCGCCGATCCGGCGCGGTCGAAAGGAGCTCGTGAATGCTGCACTACGCTCTGGTTTTCCTGGTCATCGCGCTGATCGCGGCCTTTCTGGGCTTCGGCGGCCTGGCCGGTCTGGCGGCGACGATCGCCAAGGTGCTGTTCATCGTCTTCCTGATCCTCGCGGTGGTCGCGTTCCTGCGCAAGAAGACCTGACCGCGGTCGGCCATGCGCGCGCGCAAGCCGCTCTACAATGCGCGCATGACCGACGCCCCCTTCAACTGGAAACAGCCCGCCGGCCGCGCGCTGGAACTCGCGCTCAACCGCGCGCTGGCGCTGGACGAGGACACCCGCGCCGGGCTGAAGGCGCTGGACGGCCAGCGCGTCGCGCTGACCCTCGCATCGCCGCCGCTGGCGCTGCAGGTGCGGGTGGAGGGCGAGGCGCTGCGGGTCGGGCCGGTCGATGCGGAACAGGAACCCGACCTTGGCGTGCGCGCCACGCTGGCCGGCCTGCTCAATCAGGTGCCGATGTTTCGCCGCGACGGCGCGCCGCCGGTCGGCAAGCTGCGCATCGAGGGCGACGCCGATCTGGCCCGCCGCCTGCAGAAGCTGGCGCAGGGCTTCGATCCCGACTGGCAGCTGCCGTTCGTGCAGGTGTTCGGCGAAGTGCTCGGCGTGCAGATCGCCAAGGCGGTGAAGGCGGCGCTGCGGCAGGCGCAGGTCGCCGGCACGAACTTCGCCCAGACCACCGCCGAATACCTGACCGAGGAAAGTCGCGACGTGGTGCCGCGCGCCGAGCTCGACGCCTTCCACGACGACGTGGATGCGCTGCGCGACGACGTCGAGCGCCTCGCCGCGAAAGTCGCGCGGCTGCGCCGCAGCGTCTCTGGTCAGGGCAGCGGACTGCCCGCATGAAGTCCGCATTGCGCGCATGGAAGATCGGCCGCGTGCTGCTGCGCTACCGGCTGGACGACCTGCTCGACGATACGCCGGCCGAGCGCTGGCTGCGGCTGATGCGCCCGTTCGTGCCCAGCGCCTCCGCCGAAGTGGCCACGCTGTCGCGCGGCGCGCGCCTGCGGCTGGCGTTGCAGGAACTGGGCCCGATCTTCGTCAAGTTCGGGCAGATCCTCTCCACCCGCCGCGACCTGGTGCCGCCGGACGTCGCCGAGGAACTGACGCTGCTGCAGGATCGCGTCGCCCCGTTCGACGGCCAGCAGGCGCGCGCGCTGGTGGAAGCCGCGCTGGGCCGCGGCATCGCGGATGCCTACGCGCAGTTCGACACCGTGCCGCTGGCCTCCGCCAGCATCGCGCAGGTGCACGCGGCGACGCTGCACGACGGACGCGAGGTGGTGGTGAAGGTGCTGCGCCCGGACATCGCCGCGTTGATCGCCGCCGACGTCGCGCTGCTGAAGAACGTCGCCGCCATCGTCGAGCGCACCCATCCGGCCGCCGACAAGATCCGCCCGAAGGAGATCGTCGCCGAGATCGAGAACACGCTGGCGGCGGAACTGGATCTGCAGCGCGAAGCCGGCAACGCCAGCCTGCTGCGCCGCAACTGGCTGGGCTCGCCCGACCTGTACGTGCCCGAGGTGATCTGGACGCACACCGCCGAGCGCGCGATGACGATGGAGCGCGTGCGCGGCATCCCGTCCGACGACATCGCTGCGCTGGACGCCGCCGGCATCGACCGCAAGGCATTGGCGGCGAAGGGCGTGCGCGTGTTCTACCAGCAGGTATTCCGCGACAACTTCTTCCACGCCGACGCCCATGCCGGCAACATCTGGGTCGATCCCGAGCGCAAGGCCGATCCGCGCTTCATCGCGCTCGACTTCGGGATCATGGGCCAGCTCTCCAGCGACGACCAGTACTGGCTCGCCGAGAACTTCATGGCGATCTTCAACCGCGACTACCGCCGCATCGCCGAGTTGCACGTGCAGGCCGGCTGGATGCCGTCGCACATCCGCATCGACGAACTGGAGGCGGCGGCGCGCGCGGTCTGCGAGCCGTACTTCACCCGGCCGCTCAGCGAAATCTCGCTGGCCGAGGTGCTGGTCAAGCTGTTCCGCACCGCGCAGCGCTACGAACTCACCCTGCAGCCGCAGCTGATCCTGCTGCAGAAGACCCTGCTCAACATCGAGGGCGTGGGCCGCCAGCTCGATCCGCAGATCGACATCTGGGCGGTGGCGAAACCGGTGCTGGAGGACATCCTCGCCGAGCGCTACAGCCCGAAGCGCCTGGCCGGCGAACTGCGCAAGCGGCTGCCGGAGCTGATGACCCGCGCGCCGGAAATGCCGCGCCTGCTGCACGCCTGGCTGCAGCAGCAGGTGGAAGGCAGGCACGAGCTGGCGATGCGTTCCGCCGACGTGCGCGAGATCGCGCAGACGCTGGTGTCGATGCAGCGCCGCATCGTCGCTTCGATCCTCGGCGTCGGCCTGCTGATCGTGGCGGCGGTGCTGTACGCGCTGGACGCCGGCGGGCCGAAGCTGCTGGCGCTGCCGGTGTCCACGTGGATCGCCGGCCTCGGCGGCCTGTGGGCGCTGCTGGCGGCGTGGCCGCGGCGGTAAACCGAAGCGCGGCCGATAGATGCCGGCCGCGCCTCGCACCACTCACTTGCCCTCGACCAGCGCCTTCAGCTTCTCCTGCGCGGCGCGCGAGTCCGGCTTGAGTTCCAGCATGCGCTTCGCCTGCGCGATGGCGGCGTCGCGGTCGCCGGCCGCCAGGTAGGCGTCGGCCAGGCTGTCCAGCGCGTTCATCGACGCCGGATGGGTTTCCTGGTTGAACCGCATCACCGCCAGTGCCTGGTCGACCTGCTTCGCTTCGATCAGGCGATAGCCGATGTCGTTGAGCTTGTCTTCCGGAACATCGTAGCGCGCCGGCTTCGCGGTGCGTTGCGCGTCGAGCCACCGGCGCAGGGTTGCCGCATCGTCGCGCTGCAGGCGTTCGCGCAGCGGCCAGTCGATCGGCTCCTTCACCGGCGAGTACGGCTTGCCGGCCAGGATCGCCTCAACCGCGTCGCGCGCCGCGTCCACGCTGTCGTCCTCGCCGTTGTTGGTGAGCAGGACGACGTCGATGTCCTGCGCGGGGAACCGGGCCAGATCCGCCTTGAACGCCCGCCAGTGGCCGCCGTGCTCGATGCGCGGCTGCTGCAGCGGCGAGGCGCGCAGGCTCAGGCCGAAGCCGTAGGGCACGCTGCTGCCGTCGTTCAGGCGCAGCGGCGTGGTGGCTTCGCGCCAACTGCTGACCGTCATCGCCTTGCCGTCGCGCAGCGCCTTCGACCAGAGCAGCAGGTCGGCGGCGGTGGAATAGATGCCGCCCGCGCCCAGCATGTAGAAGCCGGGGATCTGATCCTGCGCGCGCCGCTGGCCGTCGGACGTGGGGGTGAAGCCGTAGGCGCGCGGCGCGATGGCGGCTTCGTTGCCGGGCATCCGCACGCGGGTGTGCGACATGCCCAGCGGATCGAAGAATTCGCGCTGCAGGAAGTTCGCGAACGGCAGGCCGGACACCTGCGCCACCACCTGCGCCAGCAGCAGGTAGCCGGTGTTGCTGTATTCGAAGCGTTCGCCGGGCGCGGACTTCGGCGCCGTGCCGGAGGCCGCCAGCACCTGCACCGCGTCGTCGGCCATCAGCGGCGCGGTGAACTTGCCGCCACGCAGCACCTGCGTGTAGTACGCCATCACGTCCGGCACCCCGGAGGTGTGGGTGAGCAGTTGCCGCAGGGTCATGCGCGGGTACGGGAAGCCCGGCAGATGGTCGGCCACGGCGTCGTCCACGCGCAGCTTGCCGCGCTCGGCCAGGCGCAGGATGGCGGCGGCGGTGAACTGCTTGCTGATCGAGCCGATGTCGAAGGCGTGCGCGGTGGTCAGCGGCCCCTGGCCGGCGGCGCCGGCATCGCCGAACGCGGCCGCGTAGAGCACCTTGCCGTCGCGGGCGACCAGGACGCTGCCGTTGCAGACGTGCACCGCATGGCACTGCGAGAAATAGCCCTGGAGCGCGGCGGCGGCATCGGCGTCGGGAACCTGCGCCTGGACGGCGCCGGCCAGCGGGAGGGCGAGCGCCAGCAGGCGCGGCAGGGCGGTGCGGAGCGTGGCGGAAAGGGCAGAGTGGGTGGGCATGGCGGGTCTCGCTTGCGTGGATGTGTACTACTGACGCTAGTACAGCTGTCCGGGCGCGTACAGGCGCGAGTGCGCGAACGCCGGAAGGCGCCGACGAAGGCCCGGTTTCCGGGGGCGAAGCCAGGGCGGAAGTGTTCGCAGGGTGTCGGAAGCGTGTCGCATCCCGGTCGCGCGTCGGCAGGAGCGAAATGAGATTGTGTAACCCGCGGCGCGGCGGCTAAGGTGCGCGCCATGTCGCGTCGCCCGCCCTTGTCCGCGTTCCTGCGCCTGGCCCTGATGGTCGTGCTCGCGTTGGGCAGCTGCCTGCAGCCGGCGCTCGCGGCGGCCTGCGACATCGAGGACGCGCGCATCGCGCTCGACGGCGGCAGCGCGGGCGCGGTCATGGTCGCGGCCGATGCGGGGCACGCCGGCGCCGCCGGCGACTGCTGCGCCAACCCGGCCTGCGGCGACTGCTGCCTGCATGCGGCCGCCACCCTGCCGGCATCACCGCAGGCGATGGTGTTCGCGCCGCCGCCGGCCGTCGGCGCGCCGCCGCGGATCGTGCGGGCGGCGAGCATCTACCCGGTGGACAGCCGGCCTCCGATCGCGGGTTGACGCCGCGCGCCGGCCGTTCCGGCGCTTCCCGTCGATCCTTCGGAGATTCCCCATGAAGTTGCGCCTGGCGGCCCTGGCCGTCCTGACGCTTGCGCCGTGCCTGTCCGCACGCGCGCAGGCTGGCCTTGCCGAACCTGTGCCGGCAAGCCGTTCCGTTTCGATCCTGTCGCTGGACGACGCCTTCGCGCGCGTCGCTGCCGTCCATCCCGACCTGCGCCTGTTCGGCGCGCGCCAGCAGGGCCTGCGGGCCGAACGCGAGCAGGCGCTGCTGCCTCCCGCCTGGCGTGCCGGCGTGGACATCGAAAACGTCCTCGGCACCGGCGAGGCCGGCGGCCTGCGCAGCGCCGAGGCGACCCTGTCGCTGGCCTCGGTGTTCGAACGCGGCGGCAAGCTGGACGCGCGCCGCGCGCTGGCCGACCGCCGCATCGACGCGCTGGCGGTCGAGCGCGAAACCCGTCGGCTCGACCTGCTGGCGGACACCGCGCGCCGCTACTTGGCGATGGTGGCCGCGCGCGAGCAGCGCCGACTGGCCGAGGCCGACATCGAACAGCGCCGCCGCACCGTGGCCTCCGCGCGTCAGCGCCTGCGGGCGGGCGCGTCGCCGGAATCGGTGCTGCTGACCGCGCAGGCCGCGCTGGCGAAGGCGGAGCTGGAGCGCGACCGCGCCGTACAGCGCACCGTCGCCGCACGCCAGCATCTGGCGGCGCTGTGGGGCGAGCGCGATCCCGCGTTCGACGTGGCCGGCGACGATCCGCTGCTGCTTCCGCGCATCGAAGACGCGGCATCGCTGGCCGCGCTGCTGCAACGTACGCCGGAACTGGCGCAGTTCGCCGACGAGCAGCGCGTGCGCGAGGCGCGCCTGCAGCTGGCGCGCAGCGAGGCCAGCCCCGACCTCGACTGGTCGGTCGGCCTGCGCCGCCTGCAGGCCACGGGCGACGTCGGACTGGTTGCCGGCGTGTCGCTGCCGCTGGGCGCGCGCCAGCGCGCGCAGCCGGCGATCCGCGCAGCCGAGGCCGAACTCGCCACGCTGGAGATCGCGCGCGAGGCGCAGGGCATGGCGCTGTATTCGACGCTGGTCGATGCGCATGCGCGCTATCGCCTGGCCCAACTCGAAGTCGCGCGCCTGCGCGACGACGTGCTGCCCAAGCTCGCCAGCGCCGAGGCCGCCGCCGAGCGCGCTTACCGCGCCGGCGCGATCAGCTATCTCGAATGGGCGCAGCTGCAGTCCGAGCGCACCGCGATGCGCAAGCAGCAACTGGAGGCTGCGCTCGACGCGCAGCGCGCCCTGATCGAACTGCAGCGCCTGACCGGCCAGCCGCTGGTCGTGGCCGCGGAGCCGAACGCACAAGGACAAACCCCATGACGACGCATGCGATTTCCCGCCTCCTGTTCGCACTCCTGCTGTCGGTGGGCGTGGCCGCCTGCGGCGGCAACCGGGAGGATGCGCCGCAGGCCGCAGCGGCGGCCCATGCCGACGACGCAGCGGGCCACGACGATGCCGACGAAGACGCAGGCCATGAAGATGGCCCCGCGTCCACCACCATCCCCGCCGCGATCGCCGCCACCTCCGGCATCCGCGTCGCCGCCGCCGGCCCGGGCAGCATCGCCGACGAGCACGAGGTGCAGGGCCTGCTGACGCCGGTCGAAGGCCGCGTCGCGCAGGTGACGGCGCGCTTCCCCGGCCCGGTGCGCGCGCTGCACGCCGGCATCGGCGACCACGTGCGCGCCGGCCAGCCGTTGGCGGTGATCGAAAGCAACCTCAGCCTGACCGCCTATACCGTGTCCTCGCCGATCTCCGGCGTCGTGCTGCGGCGTGCCGCGTCGGTCGGCGCGGTGGCGGGCGAAGGCGCGCCGCTGTTCGAAGTCGCCGACCTGTCCACGCTGTGGGTGGATCTGCACATCTTCGGCAGCGATGCCGGCCACATCACCGCCGGCATCCCGGTGACGGTGACGCGGATGAGCGACGGTGTCAGCGCGGACACCACGCTGGAACGCATCCTGCCGGGTACCGCCACCGCCAGCCAGAGCACGGTGGCGCGCGCCGTGATCGCCAATGCCGACGGCCTGTGGCGGCCCGGTGCGGCGGTGCGCGCGCGGATCGTGGTGGATCGCGCCGACGCGGCCATCGCCGTGCCCGTCGCCGCGTTGCAGACCGACGAGGAAGGCCGCGACGTGGTCTACGTGCGCGAGGGCGAACGCTACGCGGAGCGCGCGGTGACGCCGGGCCGGCGCGATGCGAAGCAGGTCGAAGTGGTGGCGGGACTGAAGGCCGGCGAGCAGGTCGTCGTCGCGCAGAGCTTCCTGGTCAAGGCGGACATCGGCAAGTCCTCCGCCGGCCACGAGCATTGAGGAGGCGGCCATGCTGGAAACATTGATCGCCTTCTCGATCCGCCACCGCTGGCTGATGCTGGCGCTCACGCTGGCGCTGGTCGCGCTCGGCGGCTGGAGCGCCGCCAGGCTGCCCATCGACGCCACGCCCGACATCACCAACGTGCAGGTGCAGGTCAACACCGAGACGCCCGGCTATTCGCCGCTGGAATCCGAACAGCGGGTGACCTTCCCCATCGAGACCGTGCTGGCCGGCCTGCCGGGGCTGGACTACACGCGCTCGATCTCCCGCTACGGGCTGTCGCAGGTGACCGTGGCGTTCAAGGACGGCACCGACCTCTACTTCGCCCGCCAGCAGGTGGCCGAGCGCCTGCAGCAGGCGCGCGCGCAGCTGCCGGCGGGACTGGAGCCCACGATGGGCCCGATCGCCACCGGCATGGGCGAGATCCTGATGTACACGGTCGATGCCGAGCCCGGTGCGCGCAAGCCGGAGGGCGGCGCGTACACGCCCACCGATCTGCGCACGCTGCAGGACTGGGTGATCCGCCCGCAGCTGCGCAACGTGCCCGGCGTCACTGAGGTCAACACCATCGGCGGCTACGAACGGCAGATCCACGTGACGCCCGATCCGGTGAGGTTGCGCGCGCTCGGCTTCACCTTGCAGGACGTGGTCGCGGCGGTGGCCGCCAACAACCGCAACGTCGGCGCAGGCTACATCGAACGCAACGGCGAGCAGTTGCTGGTGCGCGTGCCCGGGCAGGTCGGTGACGCGCGCGAACTCGGGCTGATCGTGCTCGACCGCCGCGAGGGCGTGCCGATCCGCGTGCGCGACGTGGCCCAGGTCGGCGAAGGCCGCGAGCTGCGCAGCGGCGCCGCCACCCAGAACGGGCACGAGGCCGTGGTCGGCACCGTGGTCATGCTGGTCGGCGCCAACAGCCGCGAGGTCGCGCGCGCCGCGGCGGCGAAGCTGCGCGCCGCCAACGCCAGCCTGCCTGCGGGCGTCACCGCCACGCCCGTCTACGACCGCACCGCGCTGGTCGATCGCACCATCGCCACGGTGGCGAAGAACCTGGTCGAAGGCGCGCTGCTGGTGGTCGCGGTGCTGTTCGCGCTGCTCGGCAACGTGCGCGCGGCGCTGATCACCGCGGCGGTGATCCCGCTGGCGATGCTGTTCACCCTGACCGGCATGGTGCGCGGCGGCGTGTCCGGCAACCTGATGAGCCTGGGCGCGCTCGACTTCGGCCTGATCGTCGACGGCGCGGTCATCATCATCGAGAACTGCCTGCGCCGCTTCGGCGAACTGCAGCACGCGCTGGGCCGCGTGCCGACGCGCGAGGAGCGCTTCGAGGCGACCGCCGGCGCCACCGCCGAAGTGATCCGGCCCAGCCTGTTCGGCCTCGGCATCATCGCCGCCGTGTACCTGCCGATCTTCGCGCTGGGCGGCATCGAGGGAAAGATGTTCCACCCGATGGCGATCACCGTGGTGCTGGCGCTGACCGGCGCGATGCTGCTGTCGCTGACCTTCGTGCCGGCCGCCGTCGCGGTGTTCCTGGGCGGCAGGGTGGAGGAGCAGGAAAACCGCGTCGTCGCCTGGTGTCGACGCCGCTACGAACCGCTGCTGCGCCGGGCGCTGCGGCTGCGCGTCGCGGTGGTGGCCGGCGCGGCTGTGCTGACCGTGCTGTGCGGCCTGCTGGCCACGCGGCTGGGCAGCGAGTTCGTCCCCAATCTCGACGAGGGCGACGTGGTGGTGCAGGCGCTGCGCATCCCCGGCACCAGCCTGGGCCAGTCGGTGGAGATGCAGAAGACGCTGGAAGCCGCGCTGGCGACGCTGCCGGAAGTGCAGCGCGTGTTCGCCAAGATCGGCACCGCCGAGGTCGCCAGCGACCCGATGCCGCCGTCCGTCGCCGACACCTTCGTGATGCTGAAGGCGCGCAAGGACTGGCCGGCGCCGGGCAAGCCGAAGTCGCGGCTGCTGGAGGAGATCAACGCGGTGATCGCCGCCGTGCCCGGCAACAACTACGAAGTGACCCAGCCGATCCAGATGCGCACCAACGAGCTGATCTCCGGCGTGCGCGCGGACGTGGCGGTGAAGCTGTACGGCGACGACCTCGCGCGGTTGGCGCGCATCGCCGCCCGGATCGAGGCGGCGATGAAGCAGGTGCCCGGCGCCGCCGACGTCAAGGCGGAGCAGCTCGCCGGCCTGCCGCTGCTGACGGTGGCGCCGGATCGCGTCGCGCTGGCGAACTACGGCCTCAACCCCGGCCAGCTGCAGGACACCGTGGCGATCGCGGTCGGCGGCGCCGGGGCCGGGCAGTTGTTCGAGGGAGACCGCCGCTTCGACATCGTGGTGCGCCTGCCGGACGCGCTGCGCGAAGACCCGCGTGCGCTCGCCGAGTTGCCGATCGCGCTGGGCGACGGCGGGCAGGCGGACGAATCCAGCGGCGCGGCGGCCTGGCGGAGCGGCGAGCCGCGCACCGTGCCGCTGCGCGACGTCGCCAAGATCGAATCGCGGCTCGGGCCGAACCAGATCAACCGCGAGAACGGCAAGCGCCGCATCGTGGTCAGCGCCAACGTGCGCGGGCGCGACCTCGGTGGCTTCGTCGCCGACGTGCAGGCCGCCGTCGCGCGCGACGTGGCGCTGCCGGAGGGCTACTGGATCGAGTACGGCGGCACCTTCGAGCAGCTGATCTCGGCCAGCCGGCGCCTCGCCGTGGTGGTGCCGCTGACGCTGGCGCTGATCTTCGCGCTGCTGTTCATGGCCTTCGGCTCGGCGAAGGACGCCGGCATCGTGTTCAGCGGCGTGCCGCTGGCGCTGACCGGCGGCGTGCTGGCGCTGTGGCTGCGCGGCATCCCGCTGTCGATCTCGGCCGGTGTCGGCTTCATCGCGCTGTCCGGCATCGCCGTGCTCAACGGGCTGGTGATGATCAGCTTCATCTGCCGGCTGCGCGCGCTTGGCGATCCGCTGGATGAGGCCGTCCTCGACGGCGCGCTGGGCCGGCTGCGGCCGGTGCTGATGACCGCGCTGGTGGCGTCGCTCGGCTTCGTGCCGATGGCGCTGAACGTCGGCGCAGGCTCGGAGGTGCAGCGGCCGCTGGCGACGGTGGTGATCGGCGGCATCGTCTCCTCGACGCTGCTGACGCTGTTCGTGCTGCCGGCGCTCTACCGCTGGCTGCACCGCGACGCCGAAACCGGCGATGCGATACTGCGCGGCTGAAGGAGGAACCGAGATGGCGGACTGCTGCGGCTGCGGCCGCTCCCCGGACGTGGCGCTGCTGCAGGCGAAGCAGCGCCGCGTGTTGACCCTGGTGATGCTGGTCAACCTCGGCAGCTGCGCGATGATGCTGGCGGCGTCGCTGTACAGCGGTTCGTCCTCGCTGCTGTCCGGCACGCTGGACAACCTGGGCGACGCGCTGACCTACCTGCTCAGCCTGCTGGTGGTCGGCGCGGGCCTGCGCGCGAAGGCGCGGGTGGCGCTGTTCAAGGGGCTGCTGATCCTCGGCGCGGCGATCGCGGTGGCGGCGCAGATCGGCTGGCGGCTGCGCCATCCGGGCACGCCGCTGTTCGAGGCGATGGGCGCGGCGGCGCTGGCGAACCTCGCGCTCAACGGCCTGTGCCTGTGGCTGCTCACGCCGTACCGGCACGGCGACATCAACATGGCCTCGGTCTGGGAATGCTCGCGCAACGACATCGCGGAAGGCGTGGCGGTGGTGCTGGCGGCGGTCGGCGTGTGGGCGTTCGGCGCGGGCTGGCCGGACCTGCTGGTAGCGGTCGCGTTGCTGGCGCTGTTCCTGCGTTCGGCGTGGCGCGTGCTGGCCTCGGCGCGGGCGCAGCTGCGCGCATCGGAGCGCGGTGAAATTGTGTAACCCGCGCGCCTGCCGCTAGGGTGCCGCGCATCTTCCGACGATCCAAGGCAATGGGCGCAGGACATCATCATTCCCACGGGCATGCGCACTCGCACGATGGCGGCGCCGGCCACAGCCATGTGCCCGCCGAGATCAAGCACGAGAAGCCGCTGTGGATCGCGTTCGCGCTGACCCTGTGCGTGCTGCTGGTGGAAGTGGCTGGCGCGCTGCTGAGCAACAGCCTGGCGCTGCTGTCCGACGCCGCGCACATGCTCACCGACGTGGCGGCGCTGGGCATCTCGCTGTTCGCGGTGCGGATGAGCCGGCGGCCGGCGGACGCGCGCCGCAGCTACGGCTACGCGCGCATGGAAGCCATCGGCGCGCTGGTCAACGGCGGCCTGCTGTTCCTCGCGGCCGGCTACATCCTGTGGGAGGCGGTGCAGCGTTTCCGCGCGCCGCAGGCGGTGGCGTCGGAGGCGATGCTGGCCGTGGCGGTGCTGGGGTTGCTCGCAAATCTGGTGTCGATGCGGCTGCTGGCGGCGGGCGCGGGCGAGAGCCTCAACGTGAAGGGCGCCTACCTCGAAGTGTGGAGCGACATGCTCGGCTCGCTGGGCGTGATCGCCGGCGCGCTGCTGATCCGCTTCACCGGCTGGACCGTGGTCGATCCGATCATCGCGGTACTGCTGGGCCTGTGGGTGCTGCCGCGCACCTGGCTGCTGCTGCGGCAGGCCGCGCACGTGCTGATGCAGGGCGTGCCGGCCGGCATCGACATGGACGACGTGCGCGACGCGATGGCCGCGGTGGCCGGCGTGGCCGCGGTGCACGACCTGCACGTGTGGGCGCTGGGCTCGCGCGAGCCGATCCTGACCGCGCACGTCCTGCTGGCGGAGGAGGCGGGCGACGCCGACGGCGTGCGTGTCGCGGTGGCCGAGCTGCTGCATGCGCGCTTCGGCATCGACCACGCGACCTTGCAGATGGAGGCGCGCCACTGCGGCGGCGGTGCCCTGCATGACTGACGGTGCGCTGCCGGTGCTGTACGCCGACGAAGCGCTGGCCGTGGTCTGCAAGCCGGCCGGCCTGATGGTCCACGACAGCGCGCTGGCGCGCGGCGAGACCGACTTCGCCGCCGACCGCCTGCGCGAGCAGTTCGGCAAGCCCATCTTCCTGGTGCATCGGCTGGACCGCGCCACCAGCGGCTGCCTGCTGCTGGCGTTCGACCGCGAAACGGCTTCGGCGCTCGGCAAGACGCTGATGTCGCACGAGGTCGAGAAAGACTATTGGGCGATCTGTCGCGGCTGGCCGGCGGAGCGCGAATTCGTCGTCGATCATCCGCTGGACGGCGGCCCCGGCAAGCCGCAGAAGAAGGACGCGGTCACCGCGTTCGGGCTGCTGGCGACCTGTGAGTTGGCGCTGCCGTCGTCCGGCTTCGACACCTCGCGCTACGCGCTGCTGCGCGCCTCGCCGCGCACCGGCCGGTTCCGCCAGATTCGCCGGCACCTCAAGCACCTGTCGCACCACCTGGTCGGCGACACCAGTCACGGCGACGGCAGCCACAACCGCAACTTCCGCATGCTCGGCATCCATCGCATGCTGCTGCACGCGCGCCGGCTGGCGTTCGCGCATCCGCACGGCGGCGCGCGCGTAGAGGCGATCGCGCCGACGGATGCGGAGTTCGGCAAGGCGCTGGCGCTGTTCGACGCGCCGGCACCGTAGGGTTCACTTCGCGCTGGCGGCCTGCTGCTCGATGGCGGTCTTCACTTCCTGCATCGCCGACAGCATCACCGGCTGGATTTCCTGCATGGTCAACGCCATCGCCTGCGGCGCTTTCTTCAGGATCGAGGCGCCCTCGGGGCTGGCGTAGAACGCGGTCATCGCCTGCACTTCGCGCTTGCTGAAGACCTGCGCGTAGACCTTGCGGACGATGGGCTCCAGCGCGTCCCACGACAGGTGCTTCTGGATGATGGCGTTGCTGGCGGCCATCGCCTCCTGCATCTGCTTGCGCTTGTCCTCGGTGAGGTCGTTGCCGAACGCGTCGGCCAGCATCTTTTCCTGGGCGGCGCCCATCTGCTGCATCATCCCGGCCATCATCGCCTTCATGTCCATCGCCTGCAGCAGGCGGTCCACGTCGGCGGCGCTGGCGGACTCGGCGGCGGCGGCTTGGGCGGGCGGTTCCGCGGCGATGGCCGAGGCGAAGGCGAACAGCAGGGCGAGCGACAGGCCGATCCGGCGCATGGTGGAACTCCGTTGGTGAAGAGGCGGCATCTTCGCAGCCGGGCACGGGCGCGGCAAACGCGGGCGGCGGCGGCGTCCGGACCTTAGAATCGCCGCATGCGAATCGCCCATCTTTCCATCGACGACGACGAACTGGTCGAGCGCTTCGTGCGCGCCTCCGGGCCGGGCGGGCAGAACGTCAACAAGGTGGCGACCGCGGTCGAGCTGCGCTTCGACGTGGCGGGCTCGCCCTCGCTGCCGGAGCCGGTGCGCGCGCGGCTGCTGGCGAAGCGCGACCGGCGCATGACCGCCGACGGCGTGCTGGTGCTGTCCGCGCAGCGCTTCCGCACCCAGGAGCGCAACCGCGAGGATGCGCGGGCGCGGCTGGCCGCGTTCGTCGAAAGCGGGCTGCATGCGCCGAAGCCGCGCATCGCCACCAAGCCGTCGCGCGGGGCGAAAGAGCGCCGCTTGGGCGAAAAGCGCGGACGTGCGAGCATCAAGCAGGGGCGCAGCGGGCGGGGTTGGGATTGAGCGACGACACGAAGCAGGGCGTGGTGCTGGCGCTGCCGCCCAGCGCGCCGCGCATGCCGCGCAACCGTCCGGTGGAATGGCTGGCCCGCAGCGTGCTGCGGCTGGGCGGCTGGCGCATGGTCGGCGCGTTTCCGGACATCCCCAAGGCGGTGCTGATCGCCGCGCCGCATTCCTCCAACTGGGACGGCGTGTGGGGCATCGCCGCCAAGCTGGCGATGGGCGTGCGGCTGTCGATCCTGGGCAAGCACAGCCTGTTCCGCATCCCGCTGCTGGGCCCGCTGCTGCGCTGGCAGGGCGTGATTGCGGTGGACCGCGCGGCGTCGCACGGCATCGTCGGGCAGGCGGTCGAGGCGCTGCGCGGGGCCGAGCGCATGTGGTACGCGATCGCGCCGGAAGGCACCCGCAAATGGGTGGAACAGTGGAAGCCGGGGTTCTGGCGGATCGCCCACGGCGCGGGGGTGCCGGTGATCCCGGCGTACTTCGACTACCCCAGCCGCACGATCGGCATCGGCCCGGCGTTCGAGACCACCGGCGACATGGCCGCCGACATCGCCCGCATCCAGCGCTGGTACGCGCCGTTCAAGGGGCGCCGGCACGACGTGGTGCAGCCGCCGGCGGACTCGCCGCAAAGCGCCGGTAACTGACGCGCAGCGTCGCTTTCCCAAGTCCGATGGCGCCTGGAAGACCCGCGATCCGGCGGGTTTTCCCGACTTGGCATGAGGATTGCGTCACACTATTGCAACCTCGTGACGCGCGCATCGGACGGTTGAGGAAAACGTCCGGCGCGAGGCGGCGCCTTCCCGCATCCGGCGAAACCGGCAACGCCGGTGCGAAGCGCAATGTCTGCGGCTTTCCCGCCAGCGGGAGAGGGCGGACGCCTGCGCGTTCCCGCATCGTTCCGCAACAGGTCGACATGTCCCAGCCCTGCAAACACGCGTTGTCCCGAGAACTCCCGTGCCGCGCGCACCGGGACGGGCCGGCCGTGTCCGCGGCAGCGCCGCCGCGCGCGCCGCGCATCGGGCGGGCCGGCGGCTTCCCGGCGCCGGCCCGCGGGTGACCGGCATGGCGATGACGTCGCCTCCGCGTTCGCGGAGTGGAGCGCCTGCATGGCGATCCCGATGAACGCCGACGGCCAGGTCGCGGTGGCCTTCTGGGTCGGCATCTGCGTGACCGCGATGTCGCTGGCGCTGCTGGCGGTGGTGCTGGTGCTGCGCCAGCTCGCGCAGCGCCGCGAGCGCAACCACCTGCGCGCCACCGCGTTCTGGAAGCAGGCGCTGGGCGAGGCCATGCGCGCGCCGCCGGCGCAGGCGCCCGCGCTGCCGTGGCGCGACATGACCGGCTTCATGGACGCCTGGAACGAACTGCACGACGCGCCCGGCGGCGCCGACAACGCCGGCATGCGCGCCGTCGCCGAGCGGATCGGGCTGGCGCCGAAGCTGGAGCGGATGCTCGATCGCGGCAGCTTCCACGACCGGGTGATGGCGATCATCGCGATCGGCCATCTGCGCAGCGCGGGCAGCTTCGACCGGCTGGCGGGGCTGGTCGGCGACGCCAGCCCGATCATTTCGATCAGCGCCGCCCGCGCGATGATGCGGATCGACGCCGCGCGCGCGGTGCAGAAAGTGGTGCCGCAGATCGAGGCGCGTCACGACTGGGTGGACGGCGGCATCGCGCAGATGCTGCATGAGGCCGGCCCGGACGCGATCCGCGCCGAGCTGGGCGCGGCGGTGCTGCGCGCCAACGACGACGTGGCGCCGCGGCTGGTGCGCTTCCTCGCAGGGATCAGCCGGGAGGCGGCGACCCCGGTGATCGGCAGGATCCTCGCCGAGCCGCACGACGAGCACCTGGTGTCGACCTGCTTGCAGGTGATGACCGACCCGGCCGATCTGGACAAGGTGCGTCCGCTGTTGACCCACGCGCGCTGGCACGTGCGCATGCACGCGGCGGCGGCCATCGGCCGGCTGGGCGCTGCGGACGACGCGGCGGCGCTGGAGCCGCTGCTGGCCGATCCGCAGTGGTGGGTGCGCTACCGCACCGCGCAGGCGCTGGAACATCTGTTCCGGGGCGACGCCGCCCGGCTGGAGCGGCTGCGCGACGCGCAGGAAGACCGTTACGCGCGCGACATCGTCACCCAGGTGATGGCCGAGCGCGCGCTGGGAGAGACGCGATGAGCATTCCGCCGGAAGTGGCGACGTTCCTGCTGTGGCTGCAGTGGGGCTTCCTCGCCTATTTCATCTGCATCAACGTCGTCTACCTGGGGCTGAACTTCATCTCCATGTTCGCGATCCTGCGCTACGTGCGCGAGCACGGCGCCGGCTTCCGGATCAAGAACTTCGCCGACTACCAGCCGCCGGTCAGCATCGTGGTGCCGGCGCACAACGAGGAGCGCACCATCATCGCCACGGTGCGCTCGCTGCTGCGGCTGGGCTATCCGACCTTCGAGGTGGTGGTGGTCAACGACGGCTCGACCGACCGCACCTTGCAGGCGGTGGTCGACGAGTTCGGGCTGGTGGAATTCCCGGAGGCCTACCGCAGCCGCCTGCCTACCCAGCCGGTGGAGCGGATCTTCGCCTCGCCCAACAACGGCCGGGTGCGGGTGGTGGACAAGCGCAACGGCGGCAAGGCCGACGCGCTGAACGCCGGCATCAACACCGCGCGCTATCCGCTGTTCTGCGTGGTCGACGCCGACTGCATCCTGCAGCAGGACAGCCTGGCGCGGGTGGTGCAGCCGTTCTTGGAGGACTCCAGCATGATCGCCGCCGGCGGCGTGATCCGCATCGTCAACGGCTGCAAGGTCAAGGACGGCCTGCTGTCCGAGGTGGACCTGCCGGACCGCGCGCTGCCGCTGGTGCAGACCATGGAATACCTGCGCGCGTTCCTGTTCGGCCGGCTCGGCTGGTCGCCGCTCAACGCGCTGCTGATCATCTCCGGCGCGTTCGGCGTGTTCTACAAGGAGCGGGTAATCGCCGCCGGCGGCTACAAGAGCGATCTGGTGGGCGAGGACATGGAGATGGTGGTGCGCCTGCACGACCGCATGCGCGCGGAGAAGCGCCGCTACCGGATCGCCTTCGTTCCCGATCCGATCTGCTGGACCGAAGTGCCCTCCGACCTGCGCTCGCTCTACAGCCAGCGCGTGCGCTGGCAGCAGGGGCTGGCCGAGAGCCTGTTCGGCAACTGGCGGCTGATGTTCCGCCGCAACGGCGGCGCGGTGGGCTGGGTGGCGTATCCGTTCATGCTGCTGTTCGAATGCATCGGCCCGGTGATCGAGGTGCTGGGCTACGCCGCGGTGATCGTGCTGGGCCTGTGCGGGATGGTGTCCATGGAGGCGTTCGTCGCCTTCCTGTTCGCCTCGGTGGGCTTGGGCATCCTGCTGTCGGTCAACGCGCTGATGCTGGAGGAAATCTCCTTCCACCTGTACCCGCGTCCTGGCCAGCAGCTCAAGCTGTTCCTGGTGGCGGTGCTGGAGAACTTCGGCTACCGCCAGATGATGTCGCTGTTCCGGGTGATCGGCCTGCTGCGCTGGATGGGCAGGCTGCGCAGCCGCGCCAAGTGGGGCCACATGCGCCGCAGCGCCGACTGGCACGACGAACCCGGACAGGCGGTCGCGCCGCAGGGGCCGGCCGGCAGCCCGGCGGCGCCCTGATCCCGGCGGCATCCCGCAGACGATTCCATTCCATCGCAGAACCGCGAAGAAACCATCCCCATGTCCATGAGCCTGCTGTTCTCCTCCATGCTCCAGGCCGCGCTGCTCACCGGCGGCGCGGGCGCGATGCAGACCACCGAACCGCCGGCGGCGCAGGACGCCGCCCCAGCCGCCGAAGGCTACGAAGCGAAGCTGCTGCGCGCACGCGACCTCGCCACCTCCGGCGATCCGGTCCAGCGCGAGCGGGCGCTGGCGCTGTACGGCGAGATGCTGCGCGATTCCCCGGGCAACAGCGACGTGCTGCTGGCGCGCGGCCGCACCTATGCCTGGATGGGCCGTCACGCCGAGGCCGAAGCCGACCTGCGCGCGGTGACCGCGAGCAAGCCCGGCCATGCGGATGCCTGGTCGGCGCTGGGCGACCTGTACCTGTGGAGCGACCGTCCGCTGCTCGCGGTCGAAGCCTACGACCGTTGGGCGACGCTGGCGCCGGATGCGCCCGAGCCGCTGATCGCGCGTGGCCGCGCCCATCGCGCCGCCGGCCAACTGGACGCCGCGCGCGCCGACTTCGCCGCCGCCGGCCAGCGTGGCGCCGACGCCGCGCAGGTGGCCGACCTCGTCGACAGCGCGATGCCGAGGCTGGCGGTGCCGGACGCGATGCGCGACGACGGCTACGCCTGGTCGCTGCGCGCTGGCATCGACCGCACCAGCTTCAGCGGCGGACGGGCCGGCTGGACCGATTCCGGGCTGACCCTGCGGCGCAGGTTCGAGCGCGGCTCGCTGGGGCTGGAAGCGCTGGACGCCGACCACTTCGGCCGCAGCGACCGCGCTTGGGCGCTGGACGGCTACGTCTCGCTGTGGGCGCGCGCCTACGCCAACGTCCGCTACCAGCAGGGCCCCGCCAGCGGCGTGCTGCCGCGGCAGTCCTGGCGGATCGAGCTGTTCCAGGGCGTGGGCAGCGGCTGGGAGCTGTCGACCAGCATCGACCGCCTGCGCTTCAGTTCCGACACCGAGTTCTACGGCGTCGGCGTGGGCCGCTACGTCGGCGACTGGTACCTGCGCTACAAGCTCCAGCACGTGCCGGGCGTCAGCTCGGGCAGCTGGAGCCATCGCCTGGTGGTGCGCAACTACTACAACGGCAACGCCGACGATTACGTCGAGGTGAGCGGCAGCACCGGCCGCAGCAGCGACCTCGACCGCAGCGGCGTGCTGGTGCGCAACAGCGACGCCTCGCTGGGCGTGTCGTGGACGCGCTATTTCCGTCCGGACTGGGGCTTCAAGCTGGGCGTCGGCTATTCCGACGACGCCGACGGCTTCGACGAGCGCCAGCTCTCCCTCGCGCTGTACCGACGCTGGTGAGGCGCGACAACGCACCCGTCGCCGCGGCGGAGGAGTCCGCGGCTTCGCGCCTGATCGGCTGGCTGCCGGCATTGCTGCTGGCGCAGCTGGCGCTGGCGCTGTGGTCGGCCAGCCGGGCGCTGTCCGCCGGCGGCTGGTCGCTGCCGGTGGTGGCCGTCGCCGCGGGCAACCAGCTGCTGTTCCTGCTGCGCGCGCTGCCGGTACTGCTGTTGCTCGGCTGGCCGCTGGCGGCGCTGCCCGGCGAGCGCCTGCGCCGGCTGGCGGTGGGCGCGCTGTGGTCGGTCTTCCTGCTGCTAGAGGTGTCGCTGGAGCAGTACTACCTGACCGCGCGGACGCCGCTGGGCGCCGACCTGTTCGGCTACAGCGCCGCCGAGATCCGCACCACCCTGGGCGGCGCGGCGGTGCAGGGTATGGGCGCGGCCGGCTGGATTGGCGCGCTGCTGCCGCTGGCGGTGCTGTGGCTGGGCCTGGCATGGCGCGCGCGCCGCAGCGCGTGGCCGCTGGCGATGCCGGCGCTGCTGCTGGCGGGCGCGGCGGCGTGGTGGCTGCCGGTGGCGGTCGGCGTGCGCGGACTGGGCAACGACGCGATGCGCGACATCGCCACCAGCAAGGGCGCGTATTTCGTCGCCGACGGCCTGCGCTGGCGGCGTTCGCAGCCGCAGGCGCCGGCATCCGCATCGACCGTGCCGGTCGCGCAAGCCGCCGCGCATCCGCTCGATCCGGACTATCCGTTCCTGCATCCGGACGCCACGCCCGACGCGCTGGGCCCGTATTTCGGCCCGACCCGCAGCGGCCGGCCGCCCAATGTGGTGGTGATCGTGGTCGAAGGGCTGGGCCGCTCGTTCTCCGGGCCGGACGCCGCGCTGGGCAGCTTCACGCCGTTCCTCGACGCACTGGCCGGGCGCAGCCTGTACTTCGACAACTTCCTGGCCAACCAGGGCCGCACCTTCGGCGTGCTGCCGTCGCTGTTCGCCTCGCTGCCGGTGGCCGAGGAAGGCTTCGCCGCGCTCGGCCCGAAGATGCCGGCCCACGCCGGCCTGTTCAACGTGCTGCACCGGCAGGGCTACCGCAGCGCGTTCTACAGCGGCACCGACACCGGCTTCGACAATGAGCGCGCGTTCCTGCAGCTGGAGGGCGTGGACGACATCGTCGACCTGCGCAACTTCGGGCCGGGCTACCAGCGCAACCCCTTCAGCGAATGGGGCTATCCGGACCGCGAGCTGGTGTCGCGGGTGCTGGCCGACAGCGGGCGCCTGCGCGCGCCGTTCGTGCTCGGCATCCAGACCATCAGCATGCACACCGCCTACGCCTTCCCCGGACAGGAGCGCTACCGGCGGCGGCTGGAGCAGCGGCTGGACGAACTCGGCATCCCGGCGTCGAAGCGCGCCGAATACCGCGCGCACGCCGACATCTACAGCGCGATCCTCTACACCGACGACGAGCTGCGGCGCTATTTCGAGGCGGTCGCGAAGACGCCGTGGTACGCCGACACGATCTTCGTGGTCACCGGCGACCACCGGCTGGCCGAGCTACCGCAGGACACCCACATCGAGCGCTACCACGTGCCGCTGATCGTGCATTCGCCGCTGCTGCGCCGGCCGGCGCGGATCCGCGCGGTGTCCTCGCACGCGGACGTGACGCCGTCGCTGCTGGCGCTGCTGTCCGGCACCTACGGCCTGAAGCGGCCGGCGCTGGCGACGTGGACGGGCAGCGGGCTGGACGTGGCGGAGACGTTCCGCAGCGTGCACGAGTTCCCGCTCAAGCAGACCAAGACCAGCGTCCCCGATTTCGTGGCCGGCCGCTGGTTCCTGCACGACGACCGCGTGTACGAGCTGCAGGACGGCATCCGCGCGTCGGAAGTCGACGACGATCGCCTGCGCGCGCAGGTCGGGCAGCGGCTGCAAGCCTATCTGGCGGCCAACGCGGCCTTCCTGCGCCGCATGGCGCTGTCGCCGGAAGGCGGCATGCCGAAGCTGGCGGCGTTCGCCGCCGCGCCCGCGGCAGCGGCGCAGCAGGCCGCGCCGTCCGCGTTGCAGGCGCTGCCCGCCGGCCTGGGCCTGGACGACGTGCGGGTGGCGCGTTCCGCCGCCGATGTGCAGGTGGTGGCGACCTTCGTCAACGGCGACGCCGCCGACTCGCGCGCCTTCGTGCCGTTGGCGGTGCTGACGGGCGAGGACGGGAAGGAACTGGGCGAGGGCTACGGCCGTTCGATCCGGCTGCAGGCGGGCGGACGCCGCGAGGTGACGCTGTCGGTGGCCGCGCGGGCGCTCTCGCCGGGCCGTTATTTCGTCTCGGTGCTGCCGTCCGATCCGGACACCGGCAAGCCGCTCGGCCGCGGCCGCTACCACATCGCGCTGGACGTGCCGGAGCGCGCGCCGTGAGCCGACGCCTCGCGTGCGCCGCGCTGCTGATTGCATCGCTGCTGGCGGGCGCCGCCTGCGCGCAGACGCCGACGCAGGCGTCGCGCGCGGTGTGGACGTGGGAGGAGCCTTCCTACGCGATGCTGGATTCGCCGCAGGCGGCGGACGAGGCGCTGGCGTTCCTGCAGCGCAAGAAGATCGACGTTGTCTACCTGTACGCCGACGCGTTCGGCGACCGCAATCCGGTCGAACGACAGAAGACGCTTTACCGCGACTTCATCCGCGCCGCGCACGCGCGCGGCATCCGGGTCTACGCGCTGCTGGGCTCGTGGTATCTGCACACCGAGCGCTACGTGCTGCCGCGTCACCACCGCAAGGCGAAGGCGATGCTGCAGCGGGTGCTGGACTACAACGCCGCCACCGCGCCGGACGCGCGCTTCGACGGCGTGAACTACGACATCGAGCCGCACCTGCTGGACGAGTGGGAAGACGCCACCCGCCCGCGCCTGCTGCGCGGCTTCCTCGACATGAGCGCGGCGATGATGGAGGCCAAGCGCAAGTCGGGACAGACGCTGCCGATCGGGCCGGCGATGCCGTTCTGGTGGGACGGCATCGAGCTGGAGTGGCGTGGCGTGCGCAAGCCGGTCAGCGAGCACGTCATCGACCTGACCGACTACGTGGCGCTGATGGACTACCGCAACCGCGCGGACGGGCGCGATTCGATCCTCTCGCACGCGCAGGACGAGATGGCCTATGCCGACCGGGTCGGCAAGCGGGTGGTGATCGGGCTGGAGTTCAATCCGGGCGAGCCGGCCAAGCTCAGCTTCCACGGCATGGACGAGGCCGCGTTCGAGGCCGAGGCCGGCAAGGTCGAGGCCGCCTACGGGAAGCGGCCGGCGTTCGCCGGCTTCGTGTTCCACCACTACGAAGGCTACCGCCGCTTCGTCGGCGAGCCCGCGCCGGCGGCGGAGTAGGCGCCGCAAACGGAACGCCCCGGCGGGGCCGGGGCGTTCGCGGGTCGCATGGGCGGCGTGCCGGTCAGTCCAGCGCCTTGCCGCCCAGCTTCCAGGTGACCTGCACGAAGTACGCGCGGCCGATGGCGTCGAACCACGAGGTGTCGTAGTACGGATACGGCGTCCAGGTCGGGTCGCGCGGCGGCATCTTGTCGAGCAGGTTGTTGACCGTCAGCGAGATGCGCAGATGGTCGTTGACGTCGTAGCGCGCGCCGGCGTTGAAGCGCCAGGTGGGCTGCGTCCAGGCGTCGTCGTCGTAGTTGGGGACGCGGCCCAGGTAGTTGCCGAACAGGCTGGCGCCCCACGCGCCGCGGTCCCAGTTCACCCCGGCGTTGGCCTTGGCGCGCGGCAGCGCCGGGCTGTAGGTGCTGTAGTGGAGCATGTCCTGCACCGGGTCGCCCGGGTACTGCTGGAAGGTGTGCTTCTGCACCCAGGTGTAGTTGCCGCTGAAGCGGAAGTTGCCGGCCGCGGCGGTCTGCAGGCGGTAGTTGGCGGTGACGTCGACGCCGGAGGTCTGCTCGTTGGCGATGTTGATCGGGCCGAAGTGGACGCTGGTGATGTCGCCGTCCTCGTTGCGGATCACCCGGGCGATGGCGTCCTGGCAGGTCGGCGAGCCGGCGTCCACGCTCTGGCCGCTGTCGGTTACGCCGAGCCGGCAGTTGGCCTCGGTGATGCGCAGCAGTTCGCGGTCCTGGGTCTGCACCTGGTTGGCGACGCGGATCTTGTAGTAGTCCACGGTCAGGTCGAAGCTGGCGCTCGGCGACCACACGAAGCCGACCGAGCCCGACTTGCTGGTCTCCACGCCCAGCGCGGTGTTGCCGGAATAGACGTCGCGCGTGCTGATGTCCCAGCTGCCGTCGTCGTAGCAGTCGCCGTCGCTCATGCCCGGTTCGTCGCCGCGGCAGTGGAAGTAGTCGGTCGAGACCTTGCGGTAGTAGTCGTCGCCGGCGAACAGGTAGTGCATGTCGGGCGCGCGGAAGCCGGTGCCGTAGGAGCCGCGCACCAGCAGCGTGTCGAACGGGCGCCATTCCAGGCCGGCGCTCCAGGTGAACTTGCCCGGCTCGGCGTTGCCGTAGCGGTAGCGGTCGTAGCGGCCGGCCATGCTGGCGTCCAGGCGGGACGCCAGCGGCAGGCGCAGCTCGGCCGCGGCGCTCCAGTGGTGGCGGCTGCCGCTGCCGTCGCCGTAGCGCGGGCCGAAGTAGGCGTCGGCGGTCAGCGCCAGCGGATCGGGGTTGATCGCGTAGGACTGGCGGCCGAACTCCATCGACGCGGCGAAGCCGGCGTCGCCCGCCGGCATCGCGAACAGCGCCGGGTTGTCGGCGGTGAAGCTGACGTTGCTGCTCTTGGCCTCGGGATGGAAGGTGGACATCGCCGCCAGCGAGGCGAACTCGGCTTCGGTCAGCGGTTTGAACAGCCGCTCCGGGTCGGGCGCGTAGATCGCGTAGCCGTCGTCGTCGTAGCCCAGCCGTTCGCCGAGGAAGAACGTGTTGGCGGCCTCGGTGCGGATGCGCGGCATGCCCACGTCGGCGCGGTACTGGGAATGGTTGAAGGCCATTTCCCAGTTCCAGTCGTCGCCGATGCTGCCCTTCAGGCCGGTGGTCACCGACAGGGTCTTCTCGGTGGTGGTGTTCATGCGGCTGCCCAGGCCGCCGGCTTCCTCGGGGCTGAACTGGCGCTGCCAGGCCTCGATGTGGCCGGTGTTGGCGTTGTGGAACTCGCCGTAGTTGCTACCGGTGGCGTTGGCGTCCTGGAACTGCCAGCCCATGTTGTCGCTGACGTCGTCGCTGGCGCCGTTGCCGGTCATCAGCTTGACCTCCTGGCGGCCGAGCTGCACGTCGGCGAACCACGAGAGGCTGTCGTCGATGCGGTACTCGAACGAGCCGTAGGCGGTGGCGCCCTTGCGCTGGTTGGTGATGGTGCGGTACGCGGCGACGCGGTCGCTGCCGCAGTAGGGCTCGCCGTATTCGTCCTCGGACAGCGTGGTGCTGCCGCCGTACAGGCCGCCCAGCGCGGCGCAGTCGCCTTCCGGATCCATCGCTACGTCGTCATCCACGTCGTAGCGGCGGGCGACCAGGCCGTGCAGCCGGCTGTCCTCGCTCGGGCCGTCGAGGGTGGAATCCTGGATCTTGCGGCGGAAGCCCCACAGCGGGCGCTTGTCGATCAGCTCCAGGCCGACGATGCCGGTGAAGCCGCCGCGCTCGAAGCCGCCGGTCAGGGTCAGGTTGTGCGACTCGCCGCCGCCGCGGCTGGTGTCGCCGTAGCGGTAGTCGATGGTGACGCCGTCGGTGGACTTCTTGAGGATGAAGTTGATCACGCCGGCCATCGCGTCGGAGCCGTACACCGCCGAGGCGCTGCCGGTCAGCACTTCGATCCGGTCGATCATCCCCAGCGGGATGTTGCCGATGTCGGTGAAGTTGCTCTTGCCGTTGAGCGGCAGCGGAAAGTCGGCGATGCGGCGGCCGTTGACCAGCACCAGCGTGTGGTTGGGGCCGAGGCCGCGCAGGTCCACCGCCTGCGCGCCGGGCGTGGACTGGGCGCCGGTGGTGTTCTGCTGGCCCTGCACGGTGCCGCTGTTCTGGCTGAGCGAACGCAGCACGTCCGGCACGCTGGTGAAGCCGGCGGCCTGGATCTGCTCGGCGGTGACGATCGTGATCGGCGCCGGGCCCTCCACCTGCGCGCGCGGGATGCGCGAACCCGTCACCTGGATCGCCTGCAGATTGGTGACCGGCGCGTCGGTGGCGGCCTGCGCGGGCCGGGCCTGCGGGGCAGGGCGCGGCGGTGCGAACGGCTTCGCGGTGGCGGCCGCGGGCACGATCAGCACTGCGCCGGAGGCGTCGCGCTGGGCGCGGAAGCCGCTGCCCTTGAGCAGCGCGTCGAGCGACTGCGGCGACGCCGCCTGTCCGCTCAGCCCGGCGCTGCGCGCGCCCTTGAGCTGGTCGGCGCGATAGACCAGCTGGGTGCCGGTCTGGCGCGCGTAGGCGTCCAGCGCGGAGGCGAGGTCGCCGGCGGGAATGTCGAGGCGGGCGGTCTGCGCCTGCGCCGCGAGGGCGGCGGAGCAGGCCAGCGACAGCAGCAGGACGCGGAGCGGGCGTGACGGTTTCATCGGGTTCCCCAAGAGGCGCTCGAAGCGGCGCCGTTGCCTGATCGTGACGAACGACCGCGGGAAATCCCCCCAGTCCGGTTCTTTAGTCTTTCTCCCGCATTGCGGAGCGCCGGGCTTTTCCTTCTCCCTCCGGGAGAAGGTGCCCGCAGGGCGGATGAGGGTACGAGATGCAAAGCAGGAGCAGGCTCGCTTTGCTCGCCCCCTCACCCGGCTTCGCCACCCTCTCCCGCGAGCGGGAGAGGGAAATCCTCTAGCGCGAACGCAGCACGATTCGGTCTGGGCCGATCTCCGCCCGTACCGGGAAGCCCGCTTCCAGCAGCCGTGCGAAGCCTTCCTCGTTGTCCCAGCGGAAGCTGCCGCCGACCCGCAGCGTGCCGGCCTCGGCGTCGGCCACCACCAGCTTGCGCGCGTTGTAGCGGTTGAATTCGGCGGCCACCTCGCCCAGCGGGGCGTCGCGGAAGGCCAGCAGGCCGTCGCGCCAGTCCAGCAACTGCTGCGCCTCGGCCAGCGGCAGGCTGCGCACCAGCAGGTTGCCGCCGCGCACCAGTGCCACGCTGCCGGCCGGCAGCAGCGCGGACGGCTGGGCGACGCCGTTGGCGGGCGGCGCGTCCAGCCGCACCGTGCCCTCGGTCACCACCACCCGCAGGTCGGCGGCGTCGCGGCGCACCGAGAAGCGCGTGCCCACCGCCACCGCGCGATAGCCGTCGGCGGCCACGGTGAACGGGCGCTGCCTGTCCTTGGCGACCTCGAAGATCGCCTCGCCGGCGGTCAGGTCGACGTCGCGCGCGCTGCGCGACAGCCGCACGTCGATCCCGCTGGCGCTGGCCAGCGTGGCGCGCGAGCCGTCGGCCAGCGGCAGGGTGCGCACCTCGCCCAGCGCGGTGCGGTACGAGGCGGCGTCGACCTGCGCGTGGCTGCGCCAGCCCCAGACGACGGCCAGCGCGCAGCCGGCTACCGCCGCCGCGGCGGCGAAGCGCAGGGCGCGGCGGCCCCGCGCCGGCCGCGCCATCACAGGCCGCTGCGCCATCGCCTGCAGCATCTGCTCGCGGCGGCTGGCGGGCGCTGCTTGCCAGTGCCCGCGCGCGGGCGTATCGCCGCCCTGCCAGCCGGCGCCCAGCGCCTGCAGCCGGCCGCCTTCCTCCCACGCCGCCTGCAGGCGCAGGAAGGCGACCCGGTGCGCGGTGTCCGCCTCCAGCCAGCGCGCCAGCGCGGCCTCGTCGCCCGCGTTCCAGCGCCCGCCGTCGCGGCGCGCCAGCCAGCCGGCCGCGGCCTGCTCGATCACCATGCTGTCCGCGGCCATCGCTCAGTCCGCCCGCCGCCGCGCGCCGGCGTCTGCCGCATCGGATTCCGCCCGCGCGTGCGCCTCGCCGGCGAACAGGCCGTCGGCGAGCAGGCGCATGCCCTTGGCGATGTGTTTTTCCACGGTCTTTTCGCTGATTCCCAGGCGCAACGCTACGTCCTTTTGCGACAACTCCTCCACCCGCCGCAGCCACACCACCTCGCGGCAGCGGTCCGGCAGCCGGTCGAACGCCTCGGACAGCCGCCGCAGCGCCTGCCGGCCGCCGCACCAGCGTTCCGGCGACACCTCATCCACGAGGACGTGCGAAGGCTCGAAATCACCCATCGGCTCGATCGACACCACCTTGCCGCGGCGCAGCCGGTCGGTCATCAGGTGGCGTGCGCTGGCGAACAGGAACGCCTTCGGCTGGGTCGGCAGCGCCTTCGCGGCGGCCTCGTACAGCCGCGCGTAGAGTTCCTGGCGCAGGTCGTGCAGCTCCTCGCGGTGCGGCCAGTGGCGCTGCAGGAAGCGCATCAGCGCTTCCTCGTGGACCAGGATTTCGTGGACGAACCAGCGGTCGAGCTCGGTCTGCATCCGCCTACCATAGCGAAAGCGCGGACGGGCGGCGGGGGAAAACGCGCGTCCGTTCGTCCAATGACGTAACCGCCAACAACTGGGAAAGGCTGACGATGAAGCGACGTGCCGGCTGGTCGATGATGCTTGCTGCAATGCTGGCGACGCTGCCGTCGCTGCCCGCGTGGGCGGCCGACACCGGCCACTACGTGCTCGGCGACGTCGCCGCGAAGACGCCCGGCAAGGTGCAGCCGGGCCTGCTGCTGATGGGCGGCGGCGACCGCAACTTCGACGCGCTGCGCTGGTTCATGGCGCATGCCGGCAACGGCCACGTGGTGGTGCTGCGCGCTTCGCAGGCGGGCGAGATCGGCGAGGAGTTCTTCAACGAGGTCGGCGGGATCAAGTCGGTCGAGACCTTCGTGTTCAACGACCGCGAAGCCGCCAGCGACCCGAAGATCCTGGCCGCGCTCAGGCGTGCCGACGGTATCTTCATCGCCGGCGGCGACCAGTCGCGCTACGTGCGCTACTGGCGCGGAACGCCGGTGGCCGCCGCGCTGGACGCGCACGTCAAGGCCGGCAAGCCGCTGGGCGGCACCAGCGCGGGCCTCGCGATGCTCGGCGAATACCTGTACGGCGCGATGGACGGCGGCAGCCAGATCAGCCCGCGCGCGTTGGCCGATCCGCTGGGCCCGGACAACACCATCGAGACGGACTTCCTGCACCTCGCGGCGCTGAAGGGCGTGGTCACCGACACCCACTTCAGCGAGCGCGGCCGGCTCGGCCGGCTGGTCGCCTTCGTGGCGAAGGCGGAATCGATGGCCGGCCGGCCGCTGCTGGGGCTGGGCGTGGACGAGGACGCCGCGGTCGCGGTGGAAGGCGACGGCAGCGCGCGCGTCTATGCGACCGCGCCGGGCGCGGGCGCGATCGTGGTGCGCGGCGGCTTCGACAGGCAGGCCGAGGACGAGCCGATGCGCCAGGCCGGCATCGAGACCGAGGTGGCCGGCGTGGATTCCGTGCTGCACCTGCCGGAAGGACGCGTGGAGAAGCCGCTGGCGCAGCGCCGCTACGCGGTGCGCGACGGCGTGCTGGCGGCGCTGGACGCGCCGACGCTGGTGATCCATGGCGGCGCCGGCGTCGAGCCGGGCGACCTGACCGCCGCCGAGGAAACCGAGGTCAAGCGCGCGCTGGAAGCGGCGCTGCGCGCCGGCCACGCGAAGCTGCAATCCGGCGCCTCGTCGCTGGACGCGGTCACCGCCGCGATCACCGTGCTGGAGGACGACCCGCACTTCAACGCCGGCCGCGGCGCGGTGTTCACCCACGACGGTCGCAACGAACTCGACACCTCGATCATGGACGGCGCCACCGGCCGCGCCGGCGCGGCGGCGGGCCTGCACCGGGTGAAGAATCCGATCACCCTGGCACGCGCGATCATGGACAGGTCGAAGCACGTGATGATGGTCGGCGACGGCGCGGAGATGTTCGCGAAGGAGCAGGGCATCGCGCTGGTCGATCCGTCCTACTTCCGCACCGAGAAGCGCTGGAAGGCGCTGCAGAACGCGCTGAAGGAAGAAGCGCAGGCGCAGGCCAGCAACGTCCCGCTGGTGCTGCCGGGCAAGGCCTACTTCGGCACCGTCGGCGCGCTGGCGCTGGATGCGCAGGGACACCTGGCGGCCGGCACCTCGACCGGCGGCATGACCAACAAGCGCTACGGCCGCGTGGGCGACTCGCCGATCATCGGCGCCGGCACCTGGGCCGACGCGCGCTGCGCGGTGTCCGGCACCGGCTGGGGCGAGTTCTACATCCGCGCCGCCGCCGCGCACGAAATCTGCGCGCGCGTGCGCCTGGCCGGTGAGTCGCTGGCGAAGGCCGGCGACGGCGTGATCAACCGCGACATCCCCAAGGCCGGTGGCGACGGCGGCGCGATCGCGCTGGGCGCGGACGGCAGCGTCGCCTTCCCGTTCAACACCGGCGGCATGTACCGCGGCTGGATCGGCGCGGACGGCGTGCCGCACGTGGCGATCTACAAGATGGATGCGCTGGAGATGCCGGGGCGGGATTGAGCCGGCTCGCGGAGCAGAAGCGTTTTTGACGCGGATAAACGCGGATCTTTTCGATTCAAAATCCGCTTTTATCCGCGTCAATCCGCGTCCAATTTCTTTTTTCCCAACCCGGAGCAGAGCCGGCTACCGCTCCGAATGCCCGCTCTCGTCGTACCCGCGCGGCGCCAGCGCTTCCGGCTGGATCAGCTCGACGAAGGCGCGCGCCTGCGCCGACAAAAACTTGCCCTTGCGCATCACGATCCCGTAGCTGCGCGAGGGAAACCAGCGCGCCAGCGAGCGCGCCGCCAGCCGCTGACGGTCGGCTTCGGTCAGGCAGATCGCAGTGACGATACTGATGCCGAGCCCCATCGCCACGTACTGCTTGATGACCTCCCAGCCGCCCACTTCCAGCGCCACCGTGTACGGCACGCGGTTCTGCTGGAACACCAGGTCGACCAGCCGGTAGGTGGTCAGGCGCTTGGGCGGCAGGATCAGGCCGTAGGGCGACAGGTCTTCGAGTGACAGCTCGCGCTTGCCCGCCAGCGGATGGTCGGGCGGGGTGATCAGCATCGGTTCGAAGCGGTACACCGGCGCGTAGGTCAGGTCGGCCGGCACGTCCAGCATCGAGCCCACCGCCAGGTCCACGCCGTCGCTGCGCAGCAGGTCCAGGCCGCTGGCGCCGGTGACGTTGTGCAGGCTCAGGCGCACGTCGGCATGGCGCTGGCGGAACGCGTCCACGATGCCCGGCAGCAGGTACAGGATGGTCGAGCTGCCGGCGGCCACGTGCAGCTCGCCCGCGTCCAGCCCGCGCACCTGCTCGCGGAAATTGGCGGCCAGGCCGTCCAGCCCTTCCACCAGCGGGCGCGCCATTTCATACAGCAGCTCCCCCTCGCGCGTGGGGGTGAGGCGGCGGCCGCTGCGCTCCAGCAGGCGCGTGCCCAGCTCGCGCTCCAGCGCCTGCAATTGCAGGGTCACCGCCGGCTGGCTGAGGTACAGCGCCTCGGCCGCGCGCGAGATCGAACCCAGCCGCGCCACTTGGCAGAACGCCCGCAGCGGCTTCAGGCGCGAGCCCTTGTAGGCGAAACGCAGGGCGGCGGAGGGGCTGTTCGCCATGTTCTCGATGAGAGTATTTGGAAATTTAATACTAATCATTGACAAATCTGCTTTGTCAAATACCACACGCAGGCGGATGGTTGGCTTCCCCACACGTTCCACGGAGATGCCGATGTCCGCCGTGCTGCAAGACCGCCCCGGCGAGGGCGTGGAGATCACCCGCCGCCTGCCCGGGCAGGACGCCCTGCTGCCGCCGGCCGCGCTGGCCTTCCTGGCCGGGCTGCACCGCCGCTTCGAGGGCGAGCGCCAGGCCCGCCTGGCCGCCCGCCGCGCCCGCCAGCAGGCCTTCGACGCCGGCGCGCTGCCGGACTTCCGCGCCGACACCGCGCACATCCGCGCCGGCGACTGGACGGTAGCCCCGGCGCCGGCCGCGTTGCAGGACCGCCGCGTCGAGATCACCGGCCCGGTCGATCCGAAGATGGTCATCAACGCGCTGAACTCCGGCGCCAACTGCTACATGGCCGATTTCGAGGATTCCACCTCGCCGACCTGGACCAACCTGCTGACCGGCCAGCAGGCGCTGCGCGCGGCCATCAACGGCGCGCTGGTGTTCGACGGCGGCGGCAAGCGCTATGAACTGCGCCCGCAGGCCGAGCAGGCAGTGCTGATCGTGCGCCCGCGCGGCTGGCACCTGGACGAGAAGCACGTGCTGGTGGACGGCGAGCGGATGTCGGCCTCGCTGTTCGACGCCGGCCTGTTCGCCTTCCACAACGCCCGCGCGCTGGCCGGCCGCGACCGCGGCCCGTACTTCTACCTGCCCAAGCTGGAGTCGATGGAAGAGGCGGCGCTGTGGGACCGGGCGCTGTCCGCCATCGAGGCGGAGCTGGGCCTGCCGCACGGGCAGATGAAGGCGACGGTGCTGATCGAAACGCTGCCGGCCGCGTTCGAGATGGACGAGATCCTGTTCGCGCTGAAGGACCGCATCGTCGGCCTCAACTGCGGGCGCTGGGACTACATCTTCTCTTGCATCAAGACCCTGCGCCGGCATCGCGACCACGTGCTGCCGGAGCGCGGCCAGGTGACGATGACCCAGCCGTTCCTGCGCGCGTATTCGGAGCTGCTGATCCGCACCTGCCATCGCCGCGGCGCGCACGCGATGGGCGGCATGGCCGCGCAGATCCCGATCCGCGACGATGCCGAAGCCAACGCCGCCGCGCTGGCCCGCGTCCGCGCCGACAAGCTGCGCGAGGTGACCGCCGGCCACGACGGCACCTGGGTGGCGCACCCGGCGCTGATCCCGCTGGCGCGCGAGGTGTTCGACGCGCGCATGCCCGGCCCGAACCAGTTGCGGACGATGCGCGAGGACGTGCACGTCGAGCGCGACGACCTGCTCAAGCCGGTACTCGGCACGATCACCCGCGCCGGCTTCGAGAACAACGTCGAAGTCTGCGTGCGCTATCTGGCCGCCTGGCTGGACGGCAACGGCTGCGTGCCGATCCACCACCTGATGGAGGACGCCGCTACCGCCGAGATCGCCCGTGCCCAGCTCTGGCAATGGCTGCACTTTTCCGACGACGGCGGCGAGCCGCTGTCGCTGGACGACGGCACCCCGGTCGATTTCGCGCTGCTGGAGCGCGCCCTGATCGGCCTGCCGAGCCGGCTGGGCGATCCCCGCAGCGTCCCCGGCGCGGCCCGCGTGGCCGAGGCCATCGGGATGCTCGATCGCCTCACCCACGCCGAGGAACTGGCCGAGTTCCTCACCCTGCCTGCCTACGAACGCATCGACTGATCCGCTTGCTCCCTCCCTTTCGCCGCAGGCGAAGGGGAGGGCCGGGGAGGGGTGCTGTTCAACCCGTCCCGGCCAAGGAGCAAGAGCACCCCCTCCCAACCTCCCCCTTGCGCTGCGCGCAAAGGGGAGGAGCAGAAGCCACCGCACCCCACCGAGGACACCGCCATGAAGAACACCCTGCCGACCGCCGAGCAACTGAAGCTGGACTGGGCCAACAACCCGCGCTGGGCCGGCGTCACTCGTTCCTACAGCGCCGAGGACGTGGTCCGCCTGCGCGGCACCGTCCAGATCGAACACTCCATCGCCCGCCTCGGCGCGGAGAAGCTGTGGAAGTCGCTGCATCACGAGGACTTCGTCAATGCGCTGGGCGCGCTGACCGGCAACCAGGCCATGCAGCAGGTCAAGGCCGGGCTGAAGGCCATCTACCTGTCCGGCTGGCAGGTCGCCGCCGACGCCAACCTGGCCGGCGAGATGTATCCCGACCAGTCGCTGTACCCGGCCAACTCGGTGCCGCAGGTGGTCAAGCGCATCAACAACACCCTGCTGCGCGCCGACCAGCTCTCGCATGCCGAGGGCGACGACAGCATCGACTACCTGCAGCCCATCGTGGCCGACGCCGAGGCCGGCTTCGGCGGCGTGCTCAACGCCTTCGAGCTGATGAAGGCGATGATCGAGGCGGGCGCTGCCGGCGTGCATTTCGAGGACCAGCTGGCCAGCGTGAAGAAATGCGGCCACATGGGCGGCAAGGTGCTGGTGCCGACCCGCGAAGCCATCGAGAAGCTGACCGCCGCGCGCCTGGCCGCCGACGTGATGGGCGTGCCGACGCTGATCGTCGCCCGCACCGATGCCGAGGCCGCCGACCTGCTGACTTCCGACGTGGACGACAACGACAAGCCGTTCTGCACCGGCGAGCGCACCGTCGAAGGCTTCTACAAGACGCACAAGGGCCTGCAGCAGGCGATCTCGCGCGGCCTCGCCTACGCGCCCTACGCCGACCTGGTCTGGTGCGAGACCGGCAAGCCGAACCTGGAGTTCGCCCGCAGGTTCGCCGAGGCGATCCACGCCAAGTACCCCGGCAAGCTGCTGGCCTACAACTGCTCGCCCTCATTCAACTGGAAGAAGAACCTGGACGACGCCACCATCGCCAAGTTCCAGAAGGAAATTGCGGCCTACGGCTACAAGTTCCAGTTCATCACCCTGGCCGGCTTCCACTCCTTGAACTACGGCATGTTCGACCTCGCCCACGGCTACGCGCGCCGGCAGATGAGCGCCTTCGTCGAGCTGCAGGAAAAGGAGTTCGCCGCCGCCGAGCGCGGCTTCACCGCGGTCAAGCACCAGCGCGAAGTCGGCACCGGCTATTTCGACGCCATCACCCAGACCATCCAGGGCGGGCGGAGCTCCACGGTGGCGCTGAAGGGCAGCACCGAGGAAGAGCAGTTCCACGACGCCCGCGCGGCGGCCTGAGCGTCCGTCCCCGCCCGCCGGCCCGGCGGGCGGGACGGCCATCGCGCCGAGGCCATACTCGTGCGGATGCGATGGTATCCTGCGTCCTTGTCGGTGGGGGCTGGAGCCGCACAGGGGAAAGCGTGGCCGCATTAGCGCATATCGTTGGTGCCCGGGAAGGCGAAGACATCGGTGCGTCCGCGCTGAATGCCGACGAGTACGCGCTGTTCGCGCAAGTGGGCCGCGCGTGCCGGGTCGAGGCCGGGCAACGGCTGTTCCAGCGCGGCGACAGCGGCACCGCCATGTACGTGGTCGCCAACGGCGCGATCGATCTCGACTTCGGCGACGACCTGGTCGGCAAGCGGCTCGGTTCGCGCGCCTTCTTCGGCGAACTCGGCCTGCTGATCGGCGACCACGCCCGCAGCGCCGACGCCACCGTCGCCGAGGACGCCGAACTGCTGGAGCTCGGGCGCGACGAGTTCGAGGCCCTGGCCCAGCGCGATCCGCACCTGCTGGCGCAGTTCCTGCGCCGCGCGATCATGCGCGTGGTGATGAACGAGCAGGCCCTGATCGGCCGCCTGCGCCGCCGCAACCAGCAATTGCAGGAAGCGCTGGACAACCTGCGCTCCACCACCCACCAGCTCGACCGCACCGAAGCGCTGACCCGCACCGACGAACTCACCGGCCTCACCAACCGGCGCGGCTTCGTGCTGGAGCTGGAGCAGCGCCAGCGCGAGGGCGGCCTGGCCGGGCACGTCCTGGTGCTGGTGGACTGCGACCGCTTCAAGTCCATCAACGACACCCACGGCCACCTCACCGGCGACCGCGTCCTGCAGAGCGTGGCCAACCTGCTGCGCGCGGTGGCCGGCGCCGACGACATCGCCTGCCGGCTGGGCGGCGACGAGTTCTGCCTGCTGCTGCGCGGCCACGACCGCGAGGCGGCCGCGCGGATCACCGGCTACATCGCCGACAGCGCGCGCATGCTCGAGCGCATGCACAACTGGCCCCCGCAGATGACCTCGCTGAGCATCGGCGCCTGCATGATCGGCGACGAGGGCAACCAGTGGGAATACTGGTACGCGCAGGCCGACGACGCCCTGTACCGCGCCAAGCGGCAGGGCGGCGACTGCGTCGAGTGGCAGGTCTGAGCACCCCGTGCAGGCGTCCGCCGCCCCGCAGATCCGCACCCTGCTGCTCACCGACCTGGTGGACTCCACCCATCTGGTCGAACGGCTGGGCGACGCCGCCGCGGCGGAACTGTTCCGCGCCCACGACCGCCTCGTGCTGGAACTGCAGCGGCGCTGGCGCGGCCGGCTGATCGACCGCAGCGACGGCCTGCTGCTGATCTTCGAGCGTCCCATCGACGGCCTTGGTTTCGCCCTCGACTACGTGCGCGGCCTGCGCGATCTCGGCCGCGACCTGCAGCTCAAGCAGCCCCTGCAGGCGCGCGCCGGCCTGCACGTGGGCGAAGTGCTGGCCTGGGAGAACAGCGCCGACGCGGTGCGGATGGGCGCCAAGCAGTTGGAAGTCGAAGGCCTGGCGAAGCCGCTGGCCGGCCGGCTGATGGCGCTGGCGCGGCCCGGCCAGATCCTGCTGTCGGCCACCGCCGAGCCGCTGGCCCACCGCGCCGCGCGCGAACTGGGCGAGCGCGGCGAACTGCTGGTGTGGAAGTCCTACGGCCGCTGGCGCTTCAAGGGCATTCCCGAGGCGCAGGAAATCTTCGAGGTCGGCGAACCCGGCCTGGCCCCGCTACGCATGCCCGCGCACACGCCCAAGGCCTGGCGCGACCTGCCGCTGTGGCGGCGCCCGGTGGCGCTGGCCGCGGAAGCCCTGCTGCTGGCCTGCATGACCGCCGGCGCCTGGTTCCTGGCCCAGCCGAAGCCGGCCATCGCCTTCAACGAACGCGACTGGGTAGTGGTCGGCGACCTGCGCAACCTGACCGGCGACCCGCGCCTGGACGACGCGCTGGAGCAGGCGTTCCGCATCGCGCTGGAGCAGTCGCGCTACGTCAACGTGCTCAGCGACCTGAAGACGCGCGAGACCTTGCAGCGCATGCAGCGCAAGCCGGACGTCGCCGTGGACCGCGCGCTGGGCTCGGAGATCGCCCTGCGCGACGGCGCCCGCGCCCTGCTGCTGCCCACCGTGGCGGAAGTGGGCGGCCGCCTGCGGGTCAGCGCCGAAGTGATCGACCCGCATACCCAGACCACCGTCTACGCCGTCAGCGCCGACGGCAAGGGCATCGGTTCCGCGCTGGATTCCATCGATGAAGTCGCCGACGGCCTGCGCGCCAAGCTCGGCGAGGCGCTGGAGAACGTGCAGAAGACGTCGGTGCCGTTGCCGAACGTCAGCACGCCGAATCTGGAGGCATTGAAGGCGTATGCGTTGGGGTACGACTACTACCTCAAGGAAGAGCCAAAGCAGGCGCTGGCGTATTACCAGCGTGCCTACCAACTGGATCCCGGTTTCGCGCTTGCGCACCTGGCGGCGGGCAACGTGCATGTGGCCAAGTTCGGTGACCTCCCGGCGGCGCAGCAGGAGTTCGCAGAGGCCTCGCGCTTGCGCGCGCGCCTGACTCCGCGCGAAGCACTGCGACTGGACGCCACACTGGCGCGCCTCGGTCCGCCCGGGCCGGCTATGCAGCGTTGGCAGCAGTTGGTGGAGTTGTATCCGGATCAGCTGCGGGCGCGGTCCACGCTGGGGCAAATGGAGCTGTTCGACGCCAATCGCGCCGATCTGGCGCTGACCAATGCACGTGCGGCATCGGTGCCACAGTACGAAGGTCGCCCCAGTGCGCTGTACCTGCAGGGCGCGGCATTGCTCGCAATGGGGCGCGATGCGGAGGCGATCAAGCAGTTCGATGCCGCTCGGCTGGCTGGCTATGCCGGCGCAGTCTATTTCCACGCCTATGCCTATGCTGTTCGGCGCGACTGGGCTGGCGTGCAGCGCGTGGTTGCCATGCGCAAGTCGACCGGAAGCCCGGTAGGGGAGATCTTGGTCACCCAGCAGGCTGCCCTCTTCGCCTTGGACCAAGGGCATTGGGCCGATGCGCTTCGGCATGCGCAGGATGCCGCCGACACATCGGCGAAACTCGAACCCGTCTATCAGGGTCCCACCGATCGTGTCGTTCTGCTTGCCTACCAGCAGTTGGCCGGCGTGCAATCACAGGCGCAGCGGGCAGCCGTACTGGGTGATGCCATTCGTGATGCCGCGTTGCGCATGCGGCAGGCAGAGGATGACGCGGATCGTTTCAATCAGGCCAGCCAATTGCAGGTGCTGGCCTATCTGGCTGCACGCAATGGCACGTCCACTGCGGTGCGGCAAGCCGCCGCCAGCGTGGATGCGTGGAAGGCGCATGCGGGTTATCCCTTGATCGTGCAGATGCAGGCCGTGCTGGGTGCCGAGCTGGAGCGGCTGCAGGGCCGGCCTGCGCAGGCTGCGCAACAGTTGAACATGCTGGTGGCAAGGCCCGATGCGCTGGTGGCCGCGCGTTCCGCACTCCTGCGTGCGTTGCAGGCCGCAGGCAACGATGCCGGCGTGGTGGAACAGGCCAACTGGCTGGCCAAGCATCGTGGTGCGGCGTACATGGATGCAAGCGGCGGAAACATGCTGCAGTCGCTCAGCGTGGCGGATACCACACTGGCGCATCTGGACGCGGCAGAGGCCTGGATGCACCTCGGACAGATTGCAAAAGCCGCGAAGGAACGCGATGCGTTCCTTCGCGCTTGGCCGCGGGTACAGTTGCCGCGGCTGGTTGAGCAAAGGCTGTCGCGAATTACGCCTTGAATTCGGCCGGGCAGTCGAACTTGAAAGGCGGCGGGACGGTTGCTTCCAGCTTCGCCCGTTCGCGGATGATCTTCGCCTTCGGCGCGATGCGTTCGCCCGCCTTCAGCTGCATGCAGGACCCGCCCGATGCCGCTGCCGTGTTTTCGCAGCCGGCGGGCGCCTTCCAGCCGGCCTTCACCAGCGCGGCATGGGCGTCCTTTTTGAACAAACGACGGAACTCGTTGTCGGTGGACAGCAGGTCAAGCAATTTTTTCTGCACTTTCGGATCCAGCGGAGCCGGTGCCGGGCCTTTCTTGGTTGCCATGACGCATTCCCCCTTGTCGTGGTGTTGGTGGAAAAACTCTGGTGACGCTACGCTGCCGCGACCTTGACGGCAAGCGGTGGGGCAGGCGATGCGGGTTCGGCGGTGTGGGGTGCTATGGCTGGAGCCACGTGAAGTGGCGCAGTTCGACCTGGACGATCTGCTGGCCGGAGGCGCCGGCATTCTCAGCCGCAGACAGTGGTTCGCACATGCGCCGCATTTGCCGGAACCCGTGGAAGTGGATGCCGGAATGGCGGCGCTGCTGGGTGAATTGAGCCCGCTGGACTGGACTGCGGCCGCACCTGTAAGCGAGCGTCACGGTGCCGTCAGGATGCGTTTTCTGTTGCAGGCAGGACTGCTGATCGGCAGCAACAAACCCTGGGCGGCGCAGCGGGAGGCCGACGAGCGTTTGCGCGATTTGCACTGGCACGGACTTGCCTCGGTCTGGCACGCGGCCTCGCGCTGGCAAGGCGTGAACAGTGCGCAAGGCATGGTTGACGCCGGGGTCGATACCGCCGATGGCCTGCGCGAGAAGCATGGAGCGCCGCCTCCGGCGTTGCTGGAGCGCAGCGATCCAGGTGCGCGCATCAGCCTGCCGGATGCACCGCGGGATGACTTCGACGGATTGCTGGACGCCCGCGCCACCTGTCGCAATTTCGACATCGCGGCGTCGTTGCCGATGGCGGCGATGTCGCGCGTGCTGATGCGCACGTTTGGCATCCGCGGCACGGTGCACGCAGCGGACGATTTCGATGTGATCAAGCGCAGCAGTCCGTCAGGCGGCGCACTGCACCCCACCGAGTGCTATCTGATCGTGCAGCGCGTGGAGGGGCTTGCACCGGGGCTGTATCACTACCATGTCGGTGCGCACGCTCTGGAGCCGGTGCCGGCGCCAGCGGATTTCGACATTTCGTCTTTCGCAAAGCTGGCCGTCGCTGGCCAGCAGTGGTTCGCCGACGCGCCGGTGCTGTGCGTGCTGGCGCCGCGCTTCGGCCGCAATTTCTGGAAATATCGCAATCATCCCAAGGCCTATCGCGTCTGCATCCTCGATATCGGTCACCTTTCGCAGACCTTGCAGCTGTGTGCGACGCGGGAGGGCTTGGGCAGTTACGTGACCGCCGCGATCAACGAGGTCGATATCGAACAGGCGTTCGGTCTGTCGGGCATCGTCGACGGCCCGCTGGCGGTATGCGGCTTCGGAGCGCGTGCGGGGGAAATGCAGACATACGAACTGGATCCGAACAGCAGGATCTGGCCGCGCTGATTCAAGCCGCCGCACGCTCCCGGCCACGCTCGAGCTTCCGGTAGCCGATCGCCTCGGTCAGATGCGGCGTCTCGATGGCATCGCTGCCGGCCAGATCGGCAATCGTGCGGGCCACGCGCAGGATGCGGTGCAGCGAGCGCGCCGACAGTTGCAGGGCATCCACCGCACGTTCCAGCAGGGTAGTGTCGCGTGGGGCGAGGCGGCAGAAGGTGTCGGTCTGAGCCTGGCTCAGTCGCGCGTTCGGCTGCTCCCCGCGGGCATACTGGCGGGTGCGCGCCGCCAGTACCCGTTCGCGCACCGAGGCGCTGGGCTCGCCGGCCGGGCCGTCGGTGCGCAGCGCGGTGGGCGGCAGGCGCGGGACTTCGACGTGCAGGTCGATGCGCTCCAGCAGCGGGCCGGAGATGCGCGCGCGGTAGCGGCGGATGGTTTCGTCGCTGCACAGGCAGCGTCCCGCCGGGTCGCCGGCCCAACCGCAGGGGCAAGGATTCATCGCAGCCACCAGCTGGAAGCGCGCAGGAAAGTCACAATGTCGTGCTGCGCGTGAGATGCTGACGCTGCCGGATTCCAGCGGTTCGCGCAGCACTTCCAGCGCATGCCTGCTCCATTCGGGTAGCTCGTCGAGAAACAGAACGCCGCGATGAGCTAACGAAATCTCGCCTGGCCGGGGATCCGCGCCGCCGCCGACTAAAGCTACTGCACTGGCGGTGTGATGGGGAGATCGGAAAGGGCGCTGCCGCCAGCAGGAAAGATCCAGGCCGCGTCCGCTGGCAGATGCAATGCTGGCGGCTTCCAGCGCCTCGGCCTCGGTGGGTTCCGGCAGGATGCCGCCCAGCCGCGAGGCCAGCAGGGTCTTGCCGCTTCCCGGCGGGCCGACCAGCAACAGATGGTGCGCGCCGGCCGCGGCGATCTCCAGCGCGCGCCGCGCCTGCGCCTGCCCGCGGACGTCGGCGAGGTCGGGCGTAACGGCCGGATGGCAGGGCTTCGGCTCGGCCAGCGGCAGCGCCTTGCGCGCGTCCAGCGCGGCGCAGACTTCCAGCAGGGTGCGGGCGGTGCGGACTTCGACTCGCGAGGCCAGCGCGGCTTCCGCGCCGTTGCCGGGCGGGACGATCAGGCTGCGGCCGCTGTCGCCCGCCGCCAGCGCGCCGGCCAGTACGCCGTCGACGGGACGCAGCTCGCCGGTCAGCGCCAGCTCGCCCAGGAATTCGCGGCCTTCCAGCGCCTCGACGGAAAGCTGCCCGCTGGCCGCAAGGATGCCCAGCGCGATGGCGAGGTCGTAGCGGCCGCCGTCCTTGGGCAGGTCGGCCGGGGCGAGATTGACGGTGATCCGGCGCGCCGGGAACTCGAACTGCGCGCACTGGATCGCGGCGCGCACGCGATCCTTGGCCTCGCGCACCGCCGCTTCCGGCAGGCCGACGATGCTCATCGCCGGCAATCCGCCGGCCAGGTGCACCTCGACCCGGACTTCCGGCGCGCGCACGCCCACCCGCGCACGGCTGTGCACGATCGCGAGGCTCATGGTGGATGCCTCAGTGGCGGGGCGCGTCGTTGCCGGTGGTGGCGTCGGCCAGTTCGGCCAGCTGGCGTTCCAGAGCTTCCAGCTTCTCGCGGGTGCGCGCCAGTACCGCGCGCTGCACGTCGAATTCCTCGCGGGTCACCAGGTCCAGCTTGCCCAGGCCGGCCTGCAGCACCGATTTGAAGTTCTGCTGCAGCTCCTCGCGGCCTTCGCGCAAGCCGGGCGGCACCAGGCTGCTGAGGCGGCGGGCGAGTTCGTCGAGTTGGGCCAGGTCGATCATGCGTGCGGATGTCATGGGGGAGTCTCCTGCAAGTGCGGCCAGCATGTGCGGGCGGGCCTGCGGGTGCCATCGGTGCAGGGTGCGCATCCGGGTAGGAAAAATCCGAACCGCCGGTGCAGTATGCCCGCACCGCCCGCGATATGCTCATTGCATCGATCAGGAGGACCGGGAATGAAAATGGTGATGGCGGTGATCAAGCCGTTCAAGCTGGACGACGTGCGCGAGGCGCTGGCCGAGGTCGGCGTGGCCGGCATCACCGCCACCGAGGTCAAGGGCTTCGGCCGCCAGAAGGGCCATACCGAGCTGTACCGCGGGGCCGAATACGTGGTGGATTTCCTGCCCAAGATCAAGCTGGAGATCGCGGTCACCGACGACCGCGTGGACGCGGTGACCGAAGCGATCATCAAGGCCGCCGGCACCGGCAAGATCGGCGACGGCAAGCTGTTCGTGTGGGATCTGGAGCAGGTGGTGCGCATCCGCACCGGCGAGCTGGACGGCGACGCACTGTAGCGTCGCGAACAGGAGCTTTGGGACGCGGATCAGAGCGGATGAAGCCGGATTGGTTTATCCGCGCTCATCCGCTCTGATCCGCGTCTGAAATGCCCTCGCCGGAGAACCTTACGTCACGGCTGCGCCAGCGCCTGCGCCACGAACGGCGGCAGCGCCTGCGCGCCCTTGTGCAGGTCGGCGGTGTAGTACAGGGTGTCGAAGCCCTTGGCGCGCGCATCCGCCTCGCGGAAACCGAAATCGGCTCCGGCCGCCTTCTTCGCCATCGTGCAGCTCCACCAGCCGGTGGGGTAGCAGGGCTGCGGGAACGGCAGGGTCTGGAAGCTGTGGAAGCCGGCCTTGCCCATTTCCGCGCGCATCGCCTTGATCAGGTCGAGCAGCACCAGTGGCGATTCGCTCTGCTGGACGAGGATGCCGTCGTCCTTCAGCGCGCGGTGGCAGCTCTCGAAGAACGCCTTGTTGAACAAGCCTTCCGCCGGGCCGACTGGATCGGTGGAATCCACGATCACGATGTCCACGCTGCCGGGTTCGCAGTTCGCCATGTAGGCGATGCCGTCGTCGAACAGCAGCTCGGCGCGCGGATCGTTGTTGGATTCGCACAGCTCGGGGAAATACTTTTCCGCCATGCGCGTGACCTGCTCGTCAATGTCGCACTGGACGGCCTTCTCGACGTCCGGATGGCGCAGCACCTCGCGGAGCGTGCCGCAGTCGCCGCCGCCGATGATGACCACGCGCTTCGGGTCGGCGTGGGTGAACAGCGCCGGGTGCGACATCATCTCGTGGTAGAGGAAGTTGTCGCGGGTGGTCAGCATCATCGCGCCGTCGATCAGCATGACGTTGCCCCAGTCGGTCGACTCAAAGATCTCGATCTTCTGGAACGGCGACTGCACCTCGTCCAGCTTGCGGGTGATGCGAAAGCCGATGGACGAGCCGGCCTTGTCGAAATTTTCGTGCAGCCAGGTGGAGTCGGTCATGGCGGTTCCTCTCGCTCGTCATTCCCGCGAAGGCGGGAATCCAGCACTTGATCTGGTCTTGGATTGAAAAACGAAAAGCTGGATTCCCGCCTTCGCGGGAATGACAGCATGGGGCGCGCATTGTACCGCCTGTAGAATGCGCATCCGTTCGCGTTCTCCCGGATTCCCGCCATGTCGCACTGGTCGCCCGACCTCGCCCGCAAGACCTATTCGATCCCGCACTGGGCGGACGGCTATTTCGACGTCGATGCGCAGGGCCGCATCGTGGTGCGGCCGAAGGGCGCGCAGGGGCCGGCGATCGCGCTGCCGGAGGTCGTCGACGCCTCGCTGGCGCAGGGCGGCAACCTGCCGGTGCTGGTGCGCTTCCCGGACATCCTCGGCGACCGCCTGCACAAGCTGCAGGCCGCGTTCGCGCAGGCGCAGAAGGATTGGGACTATCCCGGCGGCTATACCGCCGTGTATCCGATCAAGGTCAACCAGCATGCCGGCGTGGCCGGGACGCTGGCCTCGCACCACGGCGAGGGTTTCGGACTGGAGGCCGGCAGCAAGCCGGAGCTGATGGCGGTGCTGGCGCTGTCGCGCCCGGGCGGCTTGATCGTCTGCAACGGCTACAAGGATCGCGAATACATCCGGCTGGCGCTGATCGGCCGCAAGCTGGGGCTGGAAACGTTCATCGTCATCGAAAAGCCTTCCGAGCTGAAGGTGGCGCTGGAGGAAGCCGCTGCGCTGGGCGTCAAGCCGGGCTTGGGCGTGCGCATGCGGCTGGCCTCGCTCGGTGCGGGCAAGTGGCAGAACAGCGGCGGCGACAAGGCCAAGTTCGGCCTCGACCCGCGCCAGCTGCTGACGCTGTGGAAGGAACTGCGCGACTCCGGCATGGGCGACTGCCTCAAGCTGCTGCACTTCCACATGGGCAGCCAGATCAGCAACGTGCGCGACATCGCCGCCGGCATGCGCGAGGCGACGCGCTACTTCATCGAACTCTCGCGCCTCGGCGCGCAGATCAGCCACGTGGACGTCGGCGGCGGCCTCGGCATCGACTACGAAGGCACGCGCTCGCGTTCCTACAATTCGGTCAACTACGGCATCCACCACTACGCCTCCAGCATCGTGCAGCCGCTGGCCGAGGCCTGCCGGAGCGAAGGGCTGACGCCGCCGCGCATCGTCACCGAATGCGGCCGTGCGATGACCGCGCACCACGCGGTGCTGGTGACCAACGTCAGCGAAGTGGAGCAGGCGCCGGAAGGCCGCGTGCCGGAACCGCACGATGACGAATCCAACCCGGTGCGCCAGCTGCGCGAACTGCACGGCGAGATGGCGCAGCGCCCGGCGGTGGAAGTCTTCCACGAGGCCACGCAGGCGCACGCGGAAGGCCTGAGCCTGTACGCGCTGGGCCAGCTCGATCTGGTGCAGCGTGCGCGCATCGACGATCTGTTCTATGCGATTGCCCACGCGGTGAAAGCGCGCCTGACCTACGACGAAAAGAGCCATCGCGACCTGCTCGACGAGCTCAACGAGCGGCTGGTGGACAAGTACTTCGTCAACTTCAGCGTGTTCGAGTCGATGCCGGACGTGTGGGCGATCGACCAGGTGTTCCCGATCGCGCCGATCGAGCGGCTGGACGAGGCGCCGACCCGGCGCGGCATCATCGCCGACCTGACCTGCGACTCCGACGGCAAGATCGACACCTACGTCGAGAACGAGGACCTCGATTCCTCGCTGCCGCTGCACGAGCTGCGCAAGGGCGAGAACTACCGGCTCGGCTTCTTCCTGGTCGGCGCGTACCAGGAAATCCTCGGCGACATCCACAACCTGTTCGGTGACACCGACGCCATCGAGGTGCGCTGCGCGGGCGACGGCTACGCCATCGGCCAGCAGCGCCGCGGCGACACCACCGACGTGATGCTGGACTACGTCGGCTACAAGCTGGCCGACCTGCGTCGCGAATACGCGGCTAAGGTCGATGCCGCGCGCCTGCCGGCCGCCGAAAGCGATGCGCTGAAGGCGGCGCTGGAAGCGGGTCTTACCGCCTACACCTACCTCGACGACACGCCGCAGGACTGAACCGAACAGTTCGGGCGGTTGGCGTTATCCGTTCGGCATCCTGCGGTACGAGGCGGGATGCGAATCAGGGCAGGTTGAGAGCCTGTCGACCTTGGGAGCCATCAGAGCGGAATTCGCTCGGTCCTAGCGACGATCATTCGAGAGGCGCGGGGTCATGCGCCTCCTTTTTGTATCGTCTTGACGTGCCGTTGTCGTTCTCGATGACCAGAGCGGCGATCCTGCCGTTTTCCCGCATGAATCTGAGCCTGAAATAGCCGAAGTCCTCGGTGCCGAACAGGTCGGGCTGGACGGCAAACAACTCGCTTTTGCTGCCTCTGTTCTCAAGGAACAGCTTTCCGCCATCGAGACTGATCGCAAGCGGGCCGAACGTGCCGGTGAAGGAGGGCAGCGTCGCCGGATCGACGGCAGTTGGATGCATCTTCGCCTCCACCCCGGTCAGGTACCAGCGATAGCGATCCCGTTCTTTGGGACGAGAGGCCGCGAGTTTTTCGAGCGCCTTCGCGTGGGCCGCCATCAGGGCGTCCTTGGCCGGGACGGCAATGTCGGGTTCGACGCCGACGCCTTCCCAGTTCGTTCCGGTGACCGGATCAATCGGTGCGGTAGTGGGCATGTGGGCGTAGAACCGGTCGCTGACGACCATCCCGGTCCACATGTTCGCGCCGCCGCCTGTGGTTTCGCCGACGACTGTCGCCTTCTTGCGGTTCTGCAGCGAATAGGCGAACCCTTCCGAGGCCGAGAACGAGAAGTTGCTGGTCAGCAGATACAGATCCCTGTGCGGCGTGCGGACGCCGGGGACGTAGGGAAGCGTCCTGTATTGGGTGAGCACCCGCCCGTTCTTTTCCCGGGCATGGAGGTCGAACAGCGGCACGGATTCGGCATCGAAGAAGTAGCTGGAGAGGAACTGCGCCATCGCCGAATCCCCGCCATGATTCCTGCGCAGGTCGATGATCAGCGCATCCGCGTTGGCCACGAGCGCCATGGCCGCCGCCGCGGTATCGGCGGCGTATTCGAGATCCTCGAAACCCGTCAGGTCGATGTAGCCGATGTTGCCGTCGAGGATGCGCGCGTCGGCAAATCCGAAGTTGTCCCGGCGCGCGTCCGCCAGGCGTTCTTCGGGGTGCGGGTCTTCCTCCTGCGTGCCCTTCCGGTCTTCGGCGACCTGTTGCGGGTCGAAGGCCAGCCGGAAATGCTTGTCCGCGGTGGCCGCCACCACGTCCGCGGTCAGCCGGTTCCCGAATTCGGCCGGATCGACGATGGCGTCGTATGCGCCGTCGGCGAGGTTGCTCGCCAGGCGTTTGGCGGCTTTTTCGCCGATGTCGGGAAAGACGTAGCTTTCGGTCAGCAGCATGCTGAGCGAGGCGGTGACCTGCTGCTTCTCGGCCCGGGAAAGAGCCGGCACCGGATCGCGGGCCAGGGCCGCATGCGTGGCCGCGAGCAGCAGTGCGACCAGAAGATGACGGATGGATCCTTTCACGTGAGCTTGCCCCTTTTGCGTTGATGGCGGGCGTGGATGGGCGGGGGTTCGGCTTCGTCCTGCCCCCGCGACGAAAACGGAGCGCGATCCAGCGCCGCGTGCGCTTCCACGAGCAGCGCCGACAAGGACGCGGACAGTTCCGCATCGAAGGCGCTGGCCGCGCGGCGGGTGACTTCCCATTCCCGGCGGAGCGTCGGAAGCGCTGCATCCAGCTGCGCGGTCGGCGTGACGATGCGGGCGCGCTTGTCGCTTCCCTCGGAATAGGCGATCCAGCCTTTCTTGTGCATCTGGGCCACGGTCTGGCTGGCCGCCGAATGGGGGATGCCGGTGTGGTTCGCGATGGAGGTGATGGACGCGGGGCCCAGCTCCTGCAATGCGCGTACGACCGGTGTGTAACGGGGCCGGTAGTCCAGCCCGTGGGCCTGATAGCGCAATTCGACATCGTGATCGAGCCGCTCGATGAGCGTCCGCAACAGGCTTCCGAGGGTGGTCGACTTGCTCATTCCGCAAATATAACAGTGCTGTTATAAATTTCAACGCACTTCGAATCCGGGTGCGACAGGCGTGTTGACTGCACGTAGCAGCGGCTTGTGTCTGGCGGTCGGCGACGATGCCCGGAACCGCATGGCGAGCGTGCACCGGCCGCGCTTGTCACGCTTATCATGCGCACCCGCCTTGCCGGCACGCCCGCGTTCCACTGCATCACGAATGCGCCGCCGACATGCCGCAGGCGTTTCACCGCCACCCGTTCGCCGCACCGTCCACCGGTTCGCCGCAGCCGCATCGACAGCGGCGCGGGCGGCGGCGTCCAATCGGCATCCCACGACACGAGGAGGCAGGCGGATGGACGCACGACGCAAGGCGGGTTGGAGTTTCATGGCGGCAGCACTGCTGGTCTGCGCGCCGGCGTTCGCGCGCACGCCGAACGACGCCGCGGCTGAAGCGCAGCTGCGCGAGGTGATCCGCCGCTTCGACGCGGCCATCGTTGCCGGCGACGGCGCGACCTTGCGCAGCCTGTTCCTGCCGCAGCCCAGCGCCTGGGCGTCGGTGCTCGGCGAGGCCGAGTATGCCCGCCTGAAAGCGCGCCGTCCGGAAGCGCAGCGGGTCCGCCCGGATACTTACGAGAATTTCGCGAAGATGGTGGAAACGGCGAAGCTGCCGCAGCGCGAGCGTTTTACCGACATCGACATCCGCACCGACGGCGCGATGGCCAGCGTGAGCTTCGACTACGTGTACGAGGAAGACGGCGTGGCGCAGAACCGCGGCATCGAAAGCTGGCAGCTGATCAAGGCCGACGACGGCTGGAAGATCGTGTCGATGCTGTATTCCGTGCACCGGCCCTGATGCCGTCGATGACGCAGGAAGCGCAGCCGCCGGCCGCCGCGCAGCCGCCGTTCTGGCTGGCGCTGCTGGCCGGGCTGCCCGCCATCGCCTCGCTGGCGCTGATGGTGATCCCGGATCTCGGGCACGGCCATGCGGCCGTGTTCAAGAGCCTGTACCTGGGGCTGTGCCTGCTGTGGAGCGTGCCGCTGGCGGCGCTGCAGCGCGCGCTTTGGCGGCTCGGCCTGGCGTGGTGGCGGCTGCTGGGGATCGTGTTCGCCGCGACCTATGCGATGGCGGTGGTCAACAACCTGGCCGGCCAGTTGCTGGCCATCGCGATGGGCTGGAAGCGCGATGCCACGGTGCAGTGGGCGTCGCTGCTGGGCGGGCTGGAATCCTGCTGGCTGGCGCTGCTGGCGGCCGGCGCGGCGCACGCGGTGCTGGCCTACGCCTACCGGCTGCGCCGCGAACAGGCGCAGCACCTGGCGGCGCGCGCGGCGATGCGCGACGCCGAACTGCGCGCGCTGCGCTACCAGTTGCAGCCGCATTTCCTGTTCAACACGCTCAACGCGGTGTCGGCGCTGGTGGCGGAGCGGCGCAACGCCGAGGCGCAGGCGATGATCGCGCGGCTGGGCGATTTCCTGCGCGGCACCTTGGCCGCGCCGCAGGCGCACGAAGTGTCGCTGGGCGAGGAGATCGCCGCCGCCGAGGACTATCTGGACATCGAGCACTCGCGGCTCGGCGACCGCCTGCGGCTGCGCTGGCAGGTCGGGCCGGAGGTGCTGCGGGCGCTGGTGCCGCGGCTGCTGCTGCAACCGCTGATCGAGAACGCGATCCGCCACGGCATCGCCCCCGGCGCGGGCGCGGGACGGCTGGAGATCGCCGCGACGCGCGACGGCAAGCGCCTGCGGTTGCAGGTCGCCAACGATGTGGCCGAGGGACAGGCAGGGCACGATGCCGGCGACGGCGAGCGGATCGGCCTGCGCAACCTGCGCGAGCGCTTGCAGGCGCTGTACCCGGACGATCACGCGTTCTCGGCGGATGCGGACGGCAGCGAGTTCCGGGTCGCGCTGGACTTGCCTTGGCGCGAATCCGGCGGCCATCGCGCGGCAGAGGCGGCGCCATGATCCGTATCGCCATCCTCGACGACGAACCGCTGGCGCGGGCCGGCGTGCGTGCGCGGCTGCAGGCGCATGCGGACGTGCACGTGGCGGCCGAATATGCCGATGGACAGGGCGCGCTCGACGGCCTGCGCGCCGCGCCGGTCGACCTGGCCTTCGTCGACGTGCGCATGCCCGGCCTGTCCGGCCTGGAGGTGCTGGCGCAGCTGCCGCCGGCGCAGCGGCCGCTGTCGATCCTGCTGACCGCGCACGACGGCTTCGCGGTGCGCGCGTTCGAGCTGCGCGCCATCGACTACCTGCTCAAACCGATCGACGATGCGCGCTTCGCTGAAGCGCTCGACCGCGCCCGCGAGCTGCTGGCGCTGCGTGCCGGCGTCGTGCCTGCGCAAGACGCCGGATCGGCCGGCGACGGCCGCATTGAAATCCGCATCGGCAACCGGATCCGCTACGTCGATCCGGAGCGGATCGACTGGATCGAGGCCGACGGCGACTACGCCCGCCTGCACGTCGGCGCGCGTTCGCATCTGCTGCGCGAACCGCTGCACCGGCTGGCGGAGCGCCTCGACCCGCAGGTTTTCCTGCGCGTGCACCGCTCGGCGATGGTGCGCGTGGCGATGATCGACGAACTGCAGCCGCTGGCGAACCGCGACGCGCTGCTGCGCCTGCGCAACGGCACGCCGGTGCGCGCCAGCCGCACCTACATGGAAGCCCTGCTGGCGCGCCTGCGCCGTGCGGGCACGGGAACCGAATGAACGCAACGAACGCCATCGCCCGCCGGCTGCCTGGCCTCGACCTGCTGCGCGCCATCGCGGTGCTGTGGACGATGCAGTTCCACGGCTTCATCGTCGGCGGGCTGGGCGCGGACTGGAAATGGCTGGAGCGCTACGGCTGGATGGGCGTGGACCTGTTCTTCGTGCTCAGCGGCTACCTGATCGGCGGGCAGCTACTGCGGCCGCTGGCGAACGGAGCGAGGCCGTCGCTGTGCGACTTCTACCTCAAGCGCGCGTTCCGCATCCTGCCGGCGTTCTGGGCGGTGTTGGCGATCTATCTGCTGTGGCCGGGCTTCCGCGAGGCGCCGGGGATGGAGCCGTGGTGGAAGTTCGCGCTGTTCATCGTCAACCTCGATATCGACTACGCCGCCAACGCCGCGTTCTCGCACGCGTGGTCGCTGTGCGTGGAGGAGCATTTCTACCTGCTGTTCCCGGCGCTCGCGCTGCTGCTGGCGCGCAAACCATCGCCGGCGAAGTTCTGGACGGTCTGCCTCGCCGTGCTGCTGGGCGGCATCGCCCTGCGCAGCGGCATCTGGCTGCACAACGATGCCGTGCAGCCGCAGCGCGCGTGGTTCGTCGAGGATCTTTACTACCCGACCTGGAACCGCCTCGACGGCCTGCTGCTGGGCGTGATGCTGGCGACATGGGAAGCGTATCGGCCGGCGTCGTGGGCGCGCGCCGCGAGGCATGCCAACCTGTTCGCGCTGGCCGGCGTGGCGGTGCTGGCGCTGGCGTTCTGGCTGTTCCGCGATCGCGTCGGCCTGCTGGGCAACGGGATCGGCTGGCCGGTGTTGTCGCTGGGGCTGGCCCTGCTGGTGTTCGCCGGCGCGCAGCCGCATGGTGCGCTCGGCGCGCGTGCCGTGCCGGGCGTCGCATGGGTGGCGGCGATTTCGTACAGCCTCTACCTCGTACACAAGCCCGTCTACGGCGTGGTGCAGGCGCACTGGGGCGACGTGCTGGAAGGACGCGGCATCGTCGCGTGGCTGGCCTACGGTGCGGCGTCCGTCGCCGCCGCCGCGCTGCTGCATTACGCGGTGGAGCGGCCGTTCCTGCGCTGGCGCGAACGCGTGTTGCGGTGGTTCGGCGCGGCGCGGCCGAAAGGCTGATCGCGGAGCTACGCGACGCCCGATAGCGCGGTTTCCAGCACCGGTTTCGCCCAGTCCGGCATGTCCCGCAGCGCCTGCACGTCGCGCGGCCAGGCGATGCGGCCGCGTTCCATCTGCAGCAGCAGGCGCGGGTTGGGAACGGGCGTTCCCGGTGCGACGTCGTGGCTGTTGTCGTACACCTGCAGCTGCGCCAGATGCGGCAGCAGCGCGACCAGGTTGGCGATGGAAGCGACATAGCGCTCGCGGATCTTCGCCTCGGGGATGTCGTGGCCGCCGCGGCTGACGCGCAGGCGCACGCGGGCGAGGTGGCGCTCCGGCGAATCCAGCCCGCAGAACCACATCAGCACGTCGTGGGTGGCGGACGCTTCGCGCAGGCGGGCGGCGATGGTGTGGCCGCCAAGCGTGGTCTCGAAGGCGTGGTCGGTGCCGTCGGCGATCGCCGCGTCCAGCCGTCGCAGTCCTTCCTGCCAGGCGGCCGCGTTGGCGTCCGGCAAGGGGCTGCCGGTGGCGTCGATCAGTTCCCGGGTGAAGGCGTCGGGATTGAACCAGTCCAGGCCGGCGCGTCGCAGCGCGGCGCCGCCGATGGAGCTTTTGCCCGCGCCGTTGACGCCGGCCAGCACGTACAGGATCGGGCGCTCCGCCGGCACCTCAGTGACCTTCGCCGGCGATCACCTTGCCCTCGATGTCCAGCGGGCCGCGCAGGAGGCCGCGCAGCTTCTCCCGCGCCTCCGGTGCCCGCAGGGACGCCAGGCGCTCGTCGTACCTGCGGCGCAGCGCGTCCAGCGCGGCTTCGTCGCGGCTGGCCGCTTCGCGCAGCAGCTCGAGGATGGCGGCGTAGTCCTCGGCCGGCAGGATCACCGCCTCGGGCTGGTTGTGGTTGGTGACGACGATCCGGCCGCTGCGAGCGACGGCCTTCATCACCCCGCGCCAGCCCAGCTTCTTCACGTCCGAGGCGGGCGTGCGGGGCAGGGCGTCCAGCGGCTTGAGCGCGAGGGCGGCGGGCATGGTGGCGTCTCCGGACGAGGTGTGAGGCCAATATACCCTTTTTCCCCCATTTTCGCCTGAACATCGCCGGCACGCCGCCAGCCCTTGCGCTCCGGCCGGAACCGGCCGGAAGATGGGGCGGCTGTCCGGTTATCGCTGCGATCGGGATCACGGTTTCGCGCGATGACGGCAGGCGGGCGCCAAGGGGGACGCCCGGAACGGGGCAGGGAGGCGGCAGGGAGACGGATAGCTCCGGGGGGAGCCTATGCCGCAGGACATCATCCACACCATCGGCTCGACGATTTATTTCTTCTTCTTCCTGCTGTTCCTGTGGGCGCGCGGCGTGCCGCGGACCAACCCCGGCGCCGGCTGGTGGGCGGTGGCGATGGCGTTCGCCTTCGTCTCGCGGCTGGCGCTGATGCCGTTCCTGCCTGCGGTGCCCGATGCCCCGATCGCGTCGGCGATCTACCTGGCGTTGAACGTCGTCGAGAAGTTCTGCCTGGTGGTCGGGCTGATCCGGTTCTTCGAGGTGGATTGGCCGCTGCGCCGGTTCCGCCTTGCGCTGGTCGCGGTCGAACTCTGGATCGCGCTGTGCTTCCTGCTGGAGGCGTCGGGCCTGGTGCGCGGCATCGGCATCGCGCTGTTCAACTGCGGCTTCCTGGCCTGCGCCGCATGGATCGCCTTCGCCAATCGCAACCAGATCGACCGCCGCCTGATGCTGGCGCTGGCGGGATGCAGCGCGTTGCTGGTGCTGCATTGGGCGAGTGCCTACCCGATCATCGAGATGGAGCCGTCGTGGGGACGCAACGCGTTCCTGCTGGGCACGGGGCTGGTGATGGCGCAGTACTTCTGCCTGCTGGCGATCGTCCTCGCCAGCTTCCAGCAGCGCCTGCTGGAGGCCGAATCCAGGGCGCTGGACATGGCCTTCCAGGACCCGCTGACCGGGCTGAGCAACCAGCGCTACATGAGTGCGCTGTTCGAGAAGGCGCTGGTGCTGGCGAACCGGCCGCACCAGCTGGCGGCGGTGCTCTACATCGACATCGACAACTTCAAGCCGGTCAACGACCGCGGCGGCCACCGCGTCGGCGACGAGGTGCTGAAGGGCGTGGCGGCGCGGTTGCGCGACGCCACCCGCAGCACCGACATTTGCGCGCGCATCGGCGGCGACGAGTTCGCGGTCATCTGCACGCAGCTGGACCAGCCGGAGCAGGCCGGCGTCGTCGCGGAGAAGCTGCTGGAGGCGCTGGCCCGGCCGTTCGAGGTCGAGGGCCGGCGCTACGTGCTGGGCGCGAGCATCGGCATCAGCCTCTACCCGCTGCACGGCGATTCGCTGCGCGTGCTGCTGGAACGCGCGGACCAGGCGATGTACCGGATCAAGAGCGGCGGCAAGAACGGCTACTGCGTGTGCGAAGTCGGTGCGGAGGCCGGCGCGGCGTAGGCGCGCGGCTTCGGCCGGCGCGGCGCTTCATGCGCGCCCGCGCCGGCCGATGACGCGGATGGAGGCGTGGAGAAGCCTCCGGTTGGAAGGCGGGACGCCGCGGGGAACACTGGCTGCTCGGGGGGGAGCGCATGCCGCACGAGATCGTCCACACCATCGGTTCGACGATTTACTTCGTCTTCTTCCTGCTGTTCCTGTGGGCGCGCGGCGTGCCGCGGACCAACCCGGGTGCCGGCTGGTGGGCGCTGGCGATGGCGTTCGCGCTGGCATCGCGGCTGGCGTTCATCGCCGTGTTGCCCTATGCCGGCGCCGCCACTGCGATGGCGGCCCATGCCGCGTTCACCGTGCTGGAAAAGCTCGCCCTGGTGACGGGGCTGGCGACGTTCTTCGGGGTCGACCTGCCGCGCCGCCGGCTGCAGGCGGCGGTGGTGGCGGCCGAAGCCTGGCTGCTGGCCTGCCTGCTGCTGGGCGCGCCGGAGTGGGTACGCGATCTGGGGGTGGTGGCGTACAACGCCGGCTTCCTGATCTGCGCCGCGTGGATCGCGTATGCCCACGGCCGCGCGTTCGACCGGCGGCTGATGCTCGCCGTGTCGGCGGTCAGCGCGCTGCTGGTGCTGCACTGGCTGAGCGTGTTCGCCATCGCCTGGGAGCCGTCATGGCGGCGCAACGGCTTCCTGCTGGGGATGGCGCTGACGGTGGCGCAATACTTCTGCCTGCTGTCGGCGGTGTTCCGCAGCTTCCAGCAGCGGCTGCTGGAGGCGGAAGCGAAGGCGCTGGACATGGCGTTCCAGGATCCGCTGACCGGGCTGAGCAACCGCCGCTACATGGATTCGCTGTTCGACCAGGCATTGCTGCTGGCCAACCGGCCGCACCAGTTCGCGGCGGTGTTCTACATCGACATCGACAATTTCAAGCCGATCAACGACCGCGACGGCCACCGCGTCGGCGACGCGGTGCTGAAGACGGTGGCGACGCGGCTGCGGGCGACGACCCGCAGCACCGACATCTGCGCGCGCATCGGCGGCGACGAGTTCGCCGCCATCTGCACCCAGCTCGACCGGCCGGAGCAGGCGCACGACATCGCGCGCAAGCTCTTGGAAGCGCTGATGGAACCGCTGGAGGTCGACGGCCGGCGCTACGCGCTCGGGGCGAGCATCGGCGCCAGCCTGTATCCGCTGCACGGCGATTCGCTGCCGATCCTGCTGGAGCACGCCGACCGTGCCATGTACGGGGTCAAGAGCGGCGGCAAGAACGGCTACCGCATGCACGCGCCGGAGCCGGCGACGGCTTAGCCGCGGAACACCTGGAAGCCGGCGAACGACTGCGAGGTCGGCATCAGTTCGATGCGGTTGACGTTGAGGTGCGGCGGTTGCGTGGCGACCCAGAAGATGGTGTCGGCGATGTCCTCGGCGGTCATCGGGTTGGCGCCGCCGTAGAGCTTGTCGGAGGCGGCCTGGTCGCCGTGCGTGCGCACCACGGTGAACTCGGTTTCGGCCATGCCCGGCTCGATCGCGGTGACGCGCACGCCGGTGCCGTGCAGGTCGGCGCGCAGGCCCAGCGAGAACTGGCTGACGAAGGCCTTGGTGCCGCCGTAGGCATTCCCGCCGGTGTAGGGATAGGTGGCGGCGGTGGAGCTGATGTTGACGATCGCGCCCTTGCGCGCGATCAGCGTCGGCAGCAGCGCGTGGGTCAGCGTCACCAGGGCGGTGACGTTGGTGTCGATCATGGTCTTCCAGTCGGACAGCAGCGCGTCCTGCGCCGGCTTCGTCCCCTGCGCCAGGCCGGCGTTGTTGACCAGCAGGTCGATGCTCCGGAAGCGTTCCGGCAGCGCGTCCAGCGCGGCGCGCATCGCCGCTTCGTCGCGGATGTCGAAGCAGGCCGGGTGCAGCGCGTCGCCGAGTTCGGCGCGCAGCGCGTCGAGGCGGTCTGCGCGGCGGCCGGTGGCGACGATCTGCCAGCCGGCGTCGACGAACTTGCGCGCGGCGGCGCGGCCGAAGCCGGCGGTGGCGCCGGTGATGAGGGCGGTGCGGGGCGTGGAGATTGTCATGCCGCCATTCTAGCGGCGCGGGCGCGGTGGCCCGGTGTCGGAGCCGTCGCGCGCGTCAGGCTTCCGGCTTCGCCGGCGGCTTGCGCCGCGCGGCGGGCTTCTTTCCTTCGGCCGGCGCGTCCGCCGCGGCGGACGGCTTGCGGCGGCGCCCGGTGCCGGACTTGCCCGCGGTCTTCGCCTTGGTGGCGCGGTGCTTCTGCAGCATGTCCTCGGCCAGCAGCACGTCCTCGGACAGGATGCCGGCGGCCTTGGCGATGGCGATCCGCGCCTGCGCCTTGTTCTCGTCGGGATTGGCCAGCAGCAGCTCGCGGATCGCCTCGCGCAGCGCGGCGTCGGCGTTGCGCTTGAGGTTGGCCTTCTCGCCGCGCTGGAGCAGCGCCAGCAGCGCGTCGACGACGGGTTTGATCAGGGCGGCTTCGATCGGCATCATGGGCATCCTCGCAGTGGAACGAGTATGCCGCGCGGGCATCTCAGGGGCTGCGATGCTGCGCGAACAGCCAGTCGCGCCACTGGTTGCCGGGAATGAGGTCGCCGGGCGGCGAATGCTCCAGGCCGGCATAGATCCGCAGGCGCGCCTGCCGGCCGCCGGCGGCGCGGATCGCGGCCACCAGCTCGCGGTCGGAGCCGATCGGGTTTTCGGTGTCGGCATCGCCGTGCATCGCCAGCACCGGGATGCGGGCCAGCGAGGCGGCCTGCGCGCGATCGGGCGCGACCGCGCTCATGAACACGCCGGCAGCGAACAGATCCGGCCTCGCCGACAGCGCCAGCCAGCCGGTCGAACCACCCATGGAGAAGCCGCTGGCGTAGATGCGATGGCGATCCACCGGTTCCCGCGAAGCGAGCGCCTCGACCAGTTCCAGCGCGGCCTGCAGCTGCGGCGTGGCGTGGGCCACGGTCGGCGTTGCCGGGTCGTCGTATTCGGCACTGCGCGCGGCGAACTGCGGCACCAGCACGAAGGCCGGATGGCGGCCACGTATGGCGGGGATCGCCCAGCTCCGCGCGGCCACGTCGCGCTCGATCTGCGCGCGGTTGTCGTCGCCGATCGCGCCGGAGTTGTGGAACTGCACCACCAGCGGGTAGCGCCGGCCCGGCTCCAGCGGGGACGGCGCGAGCAGCCGGTACGGCAGCACGATGCCGTTGGGCGCTTCGAACCGTCCGGCGGCGAATGCGTCCGCGCCAATGGCGGCGGCGGGGACGCGGTCCAGCGGCGGCGTGCCGCGGACGGTCTCGATGCCGGGCGCGGAGGCGCAGCCGGCCAGGGCGATGCAGGCGCCGGCGACGAGGGCGGCGAGGCGCATGCCTAGTTGGTCTTGATCGCCATCGCCGGCAGCCCGCCGCCGGCCAGCTTGCCCTTGGCGTCGGCCAGTTCCGAGGCGCTGCCGTAGGGCCCCATGCGCACGCGGTAGACGGTCTTGCCGTCGATCTGCGCCGATTCCACGCGGGCGCTGAGGCCGAGCATGGCGATCTTGGCCTTCACCGATTCCGCGTCGCCGGACGCGCCGAACGCGCCGGCCTGCAGGATGTAGCGGGTGTCGGACGCGGCCGTCTCCGGCTTGGACGCGGTGGCCGGCGCCTGCGAGGGCGCCGGTGCGGCGCTTGCGGCGGCGGGCGTTTCGCCGAGCGGTGCGGGCAGCGCGGCTTCGCCGCTCGCGGGCGTGCCGGCGGCCGCCGCCGCCGCAGCCGCGGCGGTCTGCTTCGCCGCGCGCGCCTGCGCCTCGGCTTCGGCCTTGGCGCTGGCGGCCAGCTCGGCGTCGCTCATCGCGACCTCCTGGCCCGGCAGCAGGGTGTAGAAGTCGTACTGGGTCGGTTTGGGCTTGTCCGCCCCGGGCTTGGCGTCGCCCGCCGGAGCGGTGTCCGGCGCGATCGCTTCGCCCTCGTCGCTGACCGCGGCCGGCAGCGCGTCGGGATTCGGCTTGGGCCGGAAGAAGCCGTCGCCGCCGTCGGACTTGAGATAGCGCGGCACCAGCAGCACCGCCAGCAGGGTCAGCGCGATGCCGATCACCAGCCAGGCCCAGCCGGGCAGGCCGTTGGACTGGTTGCGCTTGGCCTGCGATTTTCCGCGACGTGCCGCCATCACATGCTCTCCGGGGCGGACACGCCCAGCAGGTCGAGGCCGTTGGCCAGCACCTGACGCGTCGCCAGCGCCAGCGCCAGGCGCGCGTCGCGCAGGGCGGCGTCTTCCACCAGCACGGGCGAGGCGTGGTACCAGCCGTGGAAGGCGTTGGCGAGCTCGCGCAGGTATTGCGCGACGAGGTGCGGCTCCAGGGTCGCGCCGGCCGCTTCCACCACTTCGCCGTAGCGCGACAGCTCGCGCATCAATTCCTGCGCCGGTGCGTCGTCCAGCACGTGCAGCGAGGCCGCGCCGTTGGCCGCATCGAACGCATAGCCCTTCTCGCCGGCCTGGCGCAGCAGGCTGCACACGCGTGCGTGCGCGTACTGCACGTAGAACACCGGGTTGTCGTTCGACTGCGAGCGGGCGAGGTCGATGTCGAAGGTGAGCTGCGAATCCGGCTTGCGCGCGACCAGGAACCAGCGCGTCGCGTCGCGGCCTGCTTCGTCGATCAGGTCGCGCAGGGTCAGGTAGCTGCCGGCGCGCTTGGACAGCTTCACCTCCTCGCCGCCGCGCATCACCGTGACCATCTGGTGCAGCACGTAGTCCGGATAGCCGGCGGGAATGCCGCAGTCCAGCGCCTGCAGGCCGGCCTTCACGCGGGCCAGCGAGCCGTGGTGGTCGGCACCCAGCTCGGTGACGGCGCGCTCGTAGCCGCGCTGCCACTTACTCAAGTGGTAGGCGACGTCCGGCAGGAAGTAGGTGTAGGTGCCGTCGGACTTGCGCATCACGCGGTCCTTGTCGTCGCCGAAGTCGGTGGTGCGCAGCCACAGCGCGCCGCCTTCCTCGTAGGTGTGGCCCTTGGCGACCAGCGCGCGCACGGTCTCCTTGACCTTGCCGTCGGCGTACAGCGAGGACTCCAGGTAATAGGTGTCGAACGACACGCCGAACGCGGCCAGATCGGCGTTCTGTTCGCGGCGCAAATAGGCGACGGCGAACTTGCGGATGGCGTCGAGGTCGTCGGGATCATTTTTGCCGGCGACGATGTGGCCTTCGACTTCCACGCTGTCGCCGCGCAGATAGCTGGCGGCGACATCGGCGATGTAGTCGCCGTTGTAGGCGTCCGCCGGCCATTCGGCGTCGCCCGGCTTGAAGCCCTTGGCGCGCGCCTGTGTCGAGCGCGCGAGGTTCTCGATCTGCACGCCGGCGTCGTTGTAGTAGAACTCACGCTTCACGTTCCAGCCGTTGGCGGCCATCACGCGGGCGATGCAGTCGCCGATCACGCCGGCGCGGCCGTGGCCGACGTGCAGCGGGCCGGTCGGGTTGGCGGAGACGTATTCCACGCCGACGGTCTTGCCGCCGCCGCTGGCGTTGCGGCCGAAAGCCTCGCCCGCCGCGTGGATGTCGCGCACCTGCTGCTGCCACGCCGCGGGCGTCAGGTGGAAATTGATGAAGCCGGGGCCGGCGATGTCCACCTTGGCGATGGCGCCGGAAGCGGGCAGCGCCTCGACCAGCTGCTGCGCCAGCGCGCGCGGATTGGCCTTGGTCCCGCTCTTGCCTAGCTCGCGCGCCAGCAGCATCGCCGCATTGGTGGAGAAGTCGCCGTGCGCGCGCTCCTTCGGCCGCTCGATGACGAACTCGGGCGAAGCAAGATCGGTGGGCAGGGTACCTGCGGAGCGCAGGGCGGACAGGCCCTGTTCGATGAGGGCGCGGAGCTGGGTTTTCACGTGGCGTGGCGACGGCGGTTCAACGACCGGCCATTGTACGCGAGCCGCGCCGCGGCTCCGGGCGGGCGTTCAGTGCAGGAACAGCTTGACCACCGCCAGCGCCACACTGAACACGCCGGCCACCGCCACGAACGGATACCACTTCGCTTCCGCGTTGATCTTGGCGGTTTCGGCGATCAGCTTGGCGATCTCGGCTGCAATTTTGTCGTGCTGCATGGAGTTGCCCGCAGAGCGCATGTTCAAGATCCCTTGAGGCTCGATGATACCAGTGCGAGGTATGGCGATGACGGCTTCACAGCATCCCCAGCTTCGCCATCGACGTCGGCGGCCCGTCGCCGACCACGAAATGATCCAGCAGCCGCACGTCCACCAGCGCCAGCGCCTGCTTGATCCGGAGGGTGACGGCGCGGTCGGCGGCGCTGGGCTCCGGGTTGCCGCTCGGGTGGTTGTGGCCGAGGATCGCCGCCGCCGCGCCGCGGGCCAGCGCGCGCTGCACCAGCACGCGCGGGTGGATCTCGGCGCCGTCGATGCCGCCGCGGAACAGTTCCTCGAAGCCCAGCGCGCGGTGGCGGGTGTCCAGGTACAGCACGGCGAAGACTTCGTGCGGCAGGCCGCGCAGGCGGCGGGTGAAATAGCGGCCGGCGGCTTCCGGATCGCCGAGCGCCTCGCCGCGCTCCAACTGCGAGGCCAGATGGCGATGGCCCAGCTCCAGCGCCGCCGCCAGCAGGCAGGCGCGCGCCGGGCCGATGCCGTGCAGGTGGGTCAGCGCCTTCGGCTCGCGATCCAGCAGGGGACGCAGGCCGGATTGTTCGGCGAGCAGGTCGCGGGCGCCGGCCACCGCGTCGCGGCCGGCGGTGCCGGAGCCGAGGAACAGCGCCAGCAGTTCGGCGTCGGACAGGCTGCCGGCGCCGCGGGCCAGCAGCTTCTCGCGGGGACGTTCGGTTTCGGGCCAATCGCGGATGTGCATGCCGTCATCGTGCGCGGGCGGTCGCGCCGCCGGCAGGGGAACCGGCCCCGGCATCGGGTAAGCTGCCTTTTTGTGAAGAGGTCGGGGAACGACCCGATGCAGGCTCCGAGTTTTCCCAATCCCGGCCATCGCGTGCTGCTGTGCGTCTGCGGCGGCATCGCCGCGTACAAGTCGGCGGAGCTGGTGCGCCGGCTGCGCGCCGCCGGCGCCGAGGTGCAGGTGGCGATGACCGACGCCGCGCAGCGCTTCGTCGGCGCGCAGACCTTCCAGGCGCTGTCGCATCGCCCGGTGCGCACCTCCCTGTGGGACGCGCAGGCCGAGGCGGCGATGGGCCATCTGGAGCTGGCCGGCTGGGCGCGGCAGGTGGTGGTCGCGCCGGCCACCGCCAACACGCTGGCGAAGCTCGCCCACGGCCTCGCCGACGATCTGGTCTCCACGCTGTGCCTGGCGACCGAAGCGCCGCTGCTGGTCGCGCCGGCGATGAACCACCGGATGTGGCAGCACCCGGCCACGCAGTCGAACATCGCCACGCTGCTGGCGCGCGGCGTGCGCATGGTCGGTCCGAACGACGGGCCGCTGGCCGAGGGCGAATCCGGCCCCGGGCGCATGGCCGAGCCGGCCGAAATCGTGGCCGCGCTGGAGGCGCTGGCATGAGCGCGTCGATGGCGGGCCTGCGCCTGGTGGTCAGCGCCGGGCCGACCTTCGAGGACATCGACCCTGTGCGTTTCCTCGGCAACCGCAGCAGCGGCAAGATGGGCTTCGCGATCGCCGCCGCGGCCGCGCAGCGCGGCGCCGAGGTGGTGCTGGTGGCCGGCCCGGTGCAGCTGCCCACGCCTGCCGGCGTACGGCGCGTGGACGTGCGCAGCGCGCAGCAGATGCACGACGCGGTGATGGCGGAGCTGCCCTGCGATGCCTACATCGGCGCCGCGGCGGTGGCCGACTTCACCCCGCGCGCGATCGCGCCGAGCAAGCTGAAGAAGCAGCCGGGGCAGGACACGCTGGTGTTGGAGCTGGTCAAGACCCGCGACGTGCTGGCCGACGTGGCCGTCCACGCGCGGCGGCCGCGTTTGGTGGTGGGATTCGCGGCGGAAACCGAGGACGTGGCCGGCTACGCGCGCGGCAAGCTGGAGCGCAAGCGGCTCGACCTGATCTGCGCCAACCGGGTGGGACTGCCGGGCAGCGGGTTCGAGAGCGACGACAACGCGTTGCTGGTCATCGACGCCGCTGGCGAGCGGGCGCTGGGCCCGGCGCCGAAGGCGGAGCTGGCGGTCGCGCTGCTGGACAGCATCGGGGAGCGGTTGATGCGACAGGGGGAACGCGGTTGAGCGCGCACGCATTGCAGGTGAAGTTGCTGGACGCGCGCTTCGGCGGCGAGTGGCCGCTGCCGGCCTATGCCACCGAGCACAGCGCGGGCATGGACCTGCGCGCCGCGCTGGACGCGCCGCTGGAGCTGCGGCCCGGCGTGGCCGAGCTGGTGCCGTCGGGGTTGGCGATCCACATCGGCGATCCGGGCCTGTGCGCGGTGATCCTGCCGCGTTCCGGGCTGGGCCACAAACACGGCATCGTGCTGGGCAACGGCACCGGCCTGATCGACGCCGACTACCAGGGGCCGCTGATGATCAGCGTGTGGAACCGCGGCGATGCGGCCTTCACCATCGCCCCGGGCGACCGCATCGCCCAGCTCGTCCTGCTGCCGGTGGTGCGCGCCGCGCTGCAGGTGGTGGATACTTTCGAGGAGAGCGCGCGTGGACAGGGTGGCTTCGGCCATACCGGCGTGCGCTGACAGGGGAACGCGAATGGCTTTGTTCGGATTGGGCAAGAAGGACGACGACGGCGCGGACGCGCAGGGCAGGCCGCAACTCGACCCCATGCAGGCGCTGCGCGCGCTGCCGTGGCTGGTGCTGCTGCTGGCTGCGCTGGGCGTGTGGTGCCTGGTCGCCGGCGGGCTGCGGCAGCGCGACGACAGCCGCCAGCACGCGCTGGAGTTCGCCCGCGACGACGTGGTGGTCGCGGTGCGGCGCACGCTCAACGAGCATCGCCAGAAGCTGGGCTCGCGGCTGGCGTCGAAGGAAGTCACCGCCGCCCTGGCCGCCGGCGACAGCGCCGCTGCGGCCGCCGCGATCAAGCAGGGCTGGAGCGAGGCCGAGCGCGCCGAGCTGTGGCCGGCCGACCTGGACGCGCTGTACGGCAAGCTGCCGCGCAGCGGCTTCGGCAGCCTGGCGGTGGCCGAGGACGCGCTGATCAGCGGCAAGATGGCCGCGCGCGTGGTGCGCTCCGCCAAGGGGCCGCGGCTGGCGCTGGCGGTGCCGGTGAAGGCCGTGCCGGCGCAGGTGGCCTACGTGGAACTGCCGCTGACCCGCCTGCAGAACAGCGTGGAAAGCTCGGCGCTGCCGGGCGGCACCTACCTGGCGCTGCGGCAGGGCCAGCGCAGCGTGATCGAACGCGGCGACACCTCGCTGGACGACGGCGCCGAGGCGCTGGGCGCGAAGGTGCCGGACAGCGATCTGCGCGTGGCCGCCGCCGCGCCGGAGAGCGCGATGGCGCCGTTCGGGCTGGGCGGGCCGGGCGCGCTGGGGCTTGGTGCATTGCTGCTGGTGGCGGCGGGCGGACTGTGGTTCCTGCTGCGGCCGCGCCTGCGGGCGATGGTCGGGATCGGCACGGTCGAAGCCGGCCCCACCTTGTCCGACCTGCAACAGGACCTGCCGGTGGTCGCGCCGGTGCCGCGCGTGAAGGCGCGCGAACAGGATGCGGCGCGCCCGGAAGCGAAGGTGCCGGTGGTGATCGACCACCGCATCTTCCGCGCCTATGACATCCGCGGCGTGATCGGCAAATCGCTGGACGCCGGCGTGGCCGAACTGATCGGCCAGGCCATCGGCTCGGTGATGGCCGCGCAGGGGCTGGATTCCATCGTGGTTGGCCGCGACGGCCGCCTGTCCGGCCCGGAGCTGGCGCAGGGGCTGATCGAGGGCCTGCGCAAGGCCGGCCGCAACGTCATCGACGTCGGCATGGTGCCCACCCCGGTGGTGTACTTCGGCTGCTACCACCTGCGCACCGGCTGCGGCGTGGCGATCACCGGCAGCCACAACCCGCCGGACTACAACGGCTTCAAGATCGTGGTCGGCGGCGAAACGCTGTCGGGCGATGCGATCAAGGACCTGCACGCGCGCATCGCCGAGGACCGCCTGCTGGAAGCCGACGTGCGCGGCACCCTGGACGAGCGCGACATCGCCGAGGACTACGTGCAGCGCATCGCCGGCGACATCCAGATCGGCCAGCGCCTGAAGGTGGTGGTGGACGCCGGCAACGGCGTGGCCGGCGTGCTCGGCCCGCGCGTGCTGGAAGCCATCGGTGCCGACGTCACCCCGCTGTTCTGCGACATCGACGGCACCTTCCCCAACCACCACCCGGATCCCAGCGAGCCGCACAACCTCGACGCGCTGGTGCAGATGGTGCAGCGGCTGGACGCCGACCTCGGCATCGCCTTCGACGGCGACGGCGACCGCCTCGGCGTGGTCACCAAGTCGGGCAAGAACATCTTCCCCGACCGCCTGCTGATGCTGTTCGCCGCCGACGTGCTGGAGCGCAACCCCGGCGCGGTCATCGTCTACGACGTGAAGTGCACGGGCCGCCTGCCGGTGCAGATCCTGCGCCACGGCGGCAGCCCGCTGATGTGGAAGACCGGGCATTCGCTGATCAAGTCGAAGATGCGCGAGGTGGATGCCGCGCTGGCCGGCGAGATGAGCGGCCATTTCTTCTTCGCCGAGCGCTGGTTCGGCTTCGACGACGGCATCTACGCCGCCGCGCGCCTGCTGGAGATCCTGGACACCCGCGGCGAGGAGCCGGAGGCCGTGTTCGACGCGCTGCCGGACGGCGTGTCCACCGCGGAGATCAAGGTCGAGGCGCCGAACGAGGACCCGCACGGCTTCGTCGAGCGCTTCCGCCTGGCCGCGACCTTCGACGGCGCGCGCCTGACCACCATCGACGGGGTGCGCGTGGACTGGCCGGACGGCTGGGGACTGGTGCGCGCGTCCAACACCACGCCGGTGCTGGTGATGCGCTTCGACGCCGAGACCAGCGCCGCGATGGCGCGCATCCAGCAGGCGTTCCGCGATCATCTGCTGCGGCTGGAGCCGGGCCTCAGCCTGCCGTTCTGAGGCGCGGATGGCGCCCGCCATCTCCGCAAAGCGTGGAATGGCGGGTGCTTGGCATCAGGCCGATGGCGGAAACGGAAGACGTCGCGGCCGCGCGAAGCCGCCGTTGCGCGAAGAGCGACCGCCGTTGATTTCGAGCGTTGCGCTCAGCCCGCCGCGGGTTTCGCCGCCGAGGGAGCGGGGGAGGCGGCAGGCGTCTCGCCTCCAGTGGTCTTGCGCATGTCGCGGTAGCGCTGCACCGAAACGGCCAGCTCGCGCTCCAGCTCGGCGCGGTCTTCCTCCTGCGCCAGCAGGATCTGCTTCTGGCGCAGCAGCTCGGCGTGCTGGCGCTGGATCGAGTCGGTCAGGCGCTTGGTCACCGGCGCGTCCGCCAGCTCCACGTCGCCGGCCTGGCGCAGCAGCGAGAGCAGGCTGAGCCGCAGGTTGGCCACGCCCAGCCGGCTGGCCTTGAGGGTTTCGTCCAGCAGCGCGGTGCGCTCGCCGTAGGCGCGGCGCAGGTCGTCCTCGGTCATGTAGGACTCGACCATCGCCAGGTCGCGGCGCTTCTGCATCGCGTCGGCCTCGGCCTGGCGGCGGGCTTCCTCGGCGGCGATGGCGGCGGCGCTGCGTTCCTCGTCGGTCAACGCGCGGTCCACGTGGCCGGTAGCAAGCCCGCTCTTGGCGTTGAACTCGGTGCGCGCGCTGTCCACCGCCGACGCGGGCAGGGCGTCGCCGCAGACCCGGCGGCCGCCTTCGTCCCAGCAATAGATTTTCTTCTGCGTCGGCGCTGTGGTCTGCGCGGTGGCGGCGCCCGCACCGGCGAGTGCAAGTGCGGCGATCGCGGCGCTGAGGATGTGGCGATGGTGCGGCATGACGGCCCCCTGTGGCTGTCGATGAGCGTATCAGGCGAGGCCGTAGCGCGCGCGGTAGGCGAGCAGGGCGTCGCGATGGGCGGAAAGTTCGGCGCTTTGGTCGGCAAACGCAAGCAGGTCGTCCAGCCCGGCCACCGCGACCACCGGGATGCCGTATTCGGCCGCCACTGCCTGCGCGGCCGACTCGGCCGCGTCCTCGCGCACGCGCTCCTGGCGGTCGAGCGCGATCACGATGCCGGCCGGCGCGCCGCCGGCCTCGCGGATGATCGCCAGCGCCTCGCGGATCGCGGTGCCGGCGGTGATCACGTCGTCCACGATCAGCACCTTGCGGCCGGCCAGCGGCGCGCCGATCAGGCTGCCGCCTTCGCCGTGCGCCTTGGCTTCCTTGCGGTTGAACGCCAGCGGCAGGTCGCGGCCGCGGCGCGCGTACTCGCAGGCCAGCGCGGTCGCCAGCGGGATGCCCTTGTAAGCCGGGCCGAACAGCAGGTCGAAGTCCAGCCCCGAGGCGTCGGCCGCGTCGGCGTAGCAGGCTGCGAGCTCCGCCAGCGCGGCGCCGGAATCGAAGCGCCCGGCGTTGAAGAAATACGGGCTGATCCGGCCGGATTTCAGGGTGAACTCGCCGAAGCGCAGCGCGTCGGCGCGCAGGGCCAGGTGCAGGAAGCGGCTGCGGTGGTCGGTCATGGCGGACGGAAGGCCGATCGGTGCGGAGCGGATGCAAAGGTTAACCCATGGAACGGCTATCCTCTCCGCCATGCGCATCCTCACCTTCAACGTCAACGGCCTGCGTTCGGCCGCCTCCAAGGGTTTCTTCGACTGGTTCGCGGGCAGGGACGTGGACGTCCTGTGCGTGCAGGAAACCAAGGCGCAGGAGCATCAGCTCGCCGACGCGGTATTTCGTCCCGACGGCTACAAGGCGTGGTTCAAGGACGCCTCGACCAAGAAGGGCTACAGCGGCGTGGCGATCTACAGCCGGCGCGAGCCCGACGAGGTGCGCACGGCGTTGGGCTGGGCGCCGTTCGACGACGAGGGCCGCTACATCGAGGCGCGCTTCGGCAACCTGTCGGTGGTCAGCTTCTACATTCCCTCCGGCAGCTCCGGCGAACTGCGCCAGGGCTTCAAGGAAGAGGTGATGGCCTGGCTGAAGCCGATCATGGACCAGTGGCTCGCCAGCGGCCGCGAATACGTGCTGTGCGGCGACTGGAACATCGTCCGCGCGAAGAACGACATCAGGAACTGGACCGGCAACCAGAAGAACTCCGGCTGCCTGCCGCACGAGCGCGCCTGGCTCAGCGGGCTGATCGCCGACGACTGCCACGACGGCCTGATCGCGTCGCCCGCGCACGGCTGGCGGGATGCGTTCCGGGTGGTGAAGCCCGACGCGGTGGAATATTCATGGTGGTCGCAGCGTGGCAGCGCGCGCGGCAACAACGTGGGCTGGCGCATCGACTACCAGATCGCCACGCCCGGCATCGCCGCCACCGCGCGCTCGGCCGAGATCTTTCCGGAGCCGAAGTTCTCCGATCACGCGCCGGTGCTGGTGGAGTACGCCGGGTGAGCAACGCCGTATCGCGCTGGTGGCGCTCGCTGGACGTCTATGCCAACCCGAAAGTCCGGGCGCTGCTGTTCCTCGGCTTCTCGTCCGGGCTGCCGTTCGCGCTGGTGCTGACCACGCTGTCGGCGCGGCTGCGCCAGGCCGGCATCGACCGTTCGACGATCGGCTACTTCAGCCTGGTCGGGCTGGCGTATTCGCTGAAGTTCTTCTGGTCGCCGGTGGTCGACCGCGTGCGCTGGCCGCTGCTGTCGGCGCTGGGCCAGCGGCGCAGCTGGATGCTGGTGGCGCAGGCCGGCATCGTGGCCGGGCTGACGCTGCTGGCGCTGGCCGATCCGGCGAGCGACGCGGTGCGGGTGGCGTGGCTGGCGGTGTTCACCGCGTTCTGCTCGGCCACCCAGGACATCGCGGTGGACGCCTATCGCATTGAGGCCGCCGACGAGCGCGACCAAGGCGCGATGGCGGCGGCCTACCAGATCGGCTACCAGGTGGCGCTGATCGTCGCCGGCGCCGGCGCGCTGACCGCGGCGGCGGGCTACGGCTGGCAGACCTCCTATTTTGTGATGGCGGCCTGCGGGCTGGTCGGCGTCGCGACCACGCTGCTGATCGCCGAGCCGGAGGCGACCCTTGGCCGCGCGGCGAAGGCCGCGGTCGATCCCGCGCAGGTGCAGGCGGCGATCGCGCGCATGCGCGCCTCGGTGCTGGTCGTGGCGGTGGCGGCGACGGCGCTGGCCGGCGCGCTGCTGGGCGCCGCCCTGCCGGCGGATTCGCGGCTGGCGCTGGAAGTCAGCTTCGGCGCGATCCTGCTGGTGGAGATCGTCCTGCTGGCGCTGCTGAAGATCGCCGCGCTGCGGCCCGCGCTGGAGCGGCTGGTGGCGTCCACGGTGCTGCCGCTGGAGGATTTCTTCCAGCGCTACGGCACGCGCACCGCGCTGATGATCCTGCTGCTGATCGTCACCTACCGCCTGAACTACACCACGATGGGCGTGGCGGCCAACACCTTCTACCTCGACATGGGCTTCAGCCTGGAGCAGATCGCGCTGGTGTCGAAGGTCTACGGCATCGGCATGACGATGCTGGGCGCGGTGTTCGCCGGCGTGCTGATCCGCCGCATCGGCGTGGCGAAGACGATGCTGCTGGGCGTGGTGGCGCTGAGCGTGGCCAATCTGCTGTACGCGCACATGGCCTCGATCCGGCCCGGCGTGGCGTGGCTGGCGGTGGTGGTCAGCGCCGACAACGTCGCCAACGGCATCGCCGGCACCGCCTTCATCGCGTTCATGTCGTCGCTGACCAGCGCGAAGTTCACCGCCACCCAGTACGCGCTGTTCGGCACGCTGTGGAGCCTGCCGGCCAAGAGCATCGCCAGCCAGTGGGGCAAGATCGTGGACGCCTGGGGCTATCCGGCGTTCTTCATCTACACCGCCGCGATCGCGCTGCCCTCGGTGCTGCTGGTGCTGTGGCTGATCCGGCACCAGCGTCGCACCGATGCCGCATCCGCTCAGGCCGGATAGAGCGCGCCCAGCACGCGCGGCCCGGCCGCGCCGGTGACCGCGGGCAGGTTGCCGGGCCGGCCGGCCAGGTGCTCGCGGGCCAGCCAGGCGAAGGCCATCGCCTCGACGAAATCCGGGTCCAGTCCGTGCACGGCGCTGGATTCGATGATGGCGTCGGGCATCGCTTCGGCCAGTGCCGCCATCAGCAGCGGGTTGTGCACGCCGCCGCCGCAGGCGATGACCCGCCGCGTATGCGGCTGGGTCGCGCGCAGCGCGTCGGCGACACTGCGCGCGGTCAGCGCGAGCAGCGTCGCCTGCACGTCGGCGGGCGCCTCATTGCCGGCCAGCGCAGCCTCGACCCAATCCAGATGGAACTGATCGCGTCCGGTCGATTTCGGCGGCGGCGCGGCGAACCACGGTTCCGCCAGCAGGCGCGCCAGCAGCGCGGCATCGACGCGGCCCTGCGCCGCGAACGCGCCGCCCGCATCGAACGGCTGGTCGGCATGGCGCTGGCACCACGCGTCCATCAGCCCGTTGGCCGGGCCGGTGTCGAAGCCGCGCACCGTGCCCTGCGCGGGCAGCAGGGTGAGGTTGGCGATGCCGCCGAGGTTCAGCACCGCGCGATCCTCGTCCGGCGCATGCAGGGTGGCGGCGTGGAAGGCGGGCACCAGCGGCGCGCCGTGGCCGCCGGCGGCGACGTCGCGGCGGCGGAAGTCGGCGACCACCGGAACAAAGCAGCGTTCGGCGATGCAGTTGGCGTCGCCCAGTTGCAGGGTGAACGGCGCATCGCCGTGCGGGCGATGGCGCAGGGTCTGGCCGTGCGAGCCGATCGCGGCGATGTCGCGCGGGGCGTGGCCGCTGTCGCGGATGGCCGCCTGCGTGGCGGCGGCGAAGGCATGGCCGATGCGCACGTCGAGTTCGCCGATTTCGTCCAGCGTCAGCGGGCGCGCGTGCTGGCCGAGCGCCACCAGCCGCTCGCGCAGTGCCGGCTCCCACGCATAGGTATGGCCGAAGACCAGGGTCGGGCGCGCGTGCGCGTGTTCGCCGTCGAACCGCACCAGCGCGGCATCGATGCCGTCGGCGCTGGTGCCGGAGATCAGGCCCAGGAAAAGGGCGTCGGAAGTCGGATTGGACATGCGATGCAGTATCGCATCGCGATGCGCGGGCTCAGCCCTTCTTGCGCGCCGGCGGCGCCGGCTTGGCGGCGCTGGCGACGCGGCTGTCGTCGTCCAGTTGGAACACCACGTCCTCCACCTCGCGGATCTTGTCCAGCGCGCGGTGGGTTTCGCTCTTGAACGCCACCAGCGCCGTGCCGGTCAGCGGCGTCGGCGGCGGCAAGGTCATCTTCAGCGGATTCATGTGCACGCCGTTGACCCGGAATTCGTAGTGCAGGTGCGGGCCGGTGGCGAGGCCGGTGCTGCCGACGTAGCCGATCACCGTGCCCTGCGCCACGCGCTGGCCGGCGCGGATGTTGGCGAAGCGCGACATGTGCCCGTACAGGGTGGTCTTGCCGCCGCCGTGGTTGAGGATCACCGCGTTGCCGTAGCCGCCCTTGCGGCCGACGAACTCCACGCGCGCATCGCCCGCCGCCATGATCGGCGTGCCGGTGCCGGCGGCGTAGTCGATGCCCATGTGGCCGCGCATCCGCCCGAGCACCGGATGCTTGCGCATGCCGAAGCCGGAGCTGATCCGCGCGTACGGAATCGGCATGCGGATGAACGGACGGCGCAGCGAGCGGCCGTCCGGGGTGAAGTATTCCGGCTTGCCGTCGCGCATGTAGCGGAACGCGCTCTTGAGCTTGCCGTCGACGGTGAAGGTGGCCGCCAGCACCGGGCCGGTATTGACCAGCTGGCCGTTCTTCCAGGTCTGGTCCACCACCACGCTGAAGCGGTCGTCTTCGCCCAGGTCCGAATCGAAGTCGATGTCGTACTTGAACATCTCGTCGGTGAGCTGGCTGAGCTGCGCGCTGCCCAGGCCCAGCTTGCGCGCCGAGGCGAACAGCGACTTGCCGACTTCGCCGGTCAGCACCACCGTGCGGGTGGTGATCTCCACCGGCACCGCGCGCTCGCGCAGGGTGTCGCCGCTGAATTCCAGTTCGATCGGCGCGTCGCCGATGCCGGGGCCGGCTTCCAGGCGCATCGCGCGGACGCTGCCGTCGGCCGGCAGGTTGAAGCTCAGCTCGGTGCCCGGGCGCAGCTTGCGCAGGGTCGGCTTGATCTTCGGATGCTGCATCACCCGCGTCAGCTGGTCGTAGGGGATGCCGAGTTCTTCGAACACGCCGCTCAGCGTCTGCCCCGGCTTGAGCGTGACCGACTGCCAGTTGTCGTCGGTCGCCTTGCTCGCGCGCAGGCCCGGCTTGGGCAGGGTCAGCGCCAGCGTCATCCGCTGCGCGTTGGCGCCGACGGGCGTGTCGAGCAGGGTGGAGAAGCCGGGCACGATGGCGGCCAGCAGCACGCCCATGGTGGTCAGCACGCTGGCATGCGCCCAATGGCGGCGCGTCCAGCGGCCGCGGAACGGATGCGACAGGGGAGCGGCATCGGGACGATCCGCGTTGGCGCGGGCACGTTCGAGATTCTCGCGACGCACGGCGTCGTGGTTCGAATCCGTCATATGATCGGCCCCTATGCCCTGTGGAGAAAGCGTCAACGCGCTACCATAGGCATGCTAAGAACATGCGTCAACCCGTTGAATCTGCGAATGTTTTCCGATTTCACGGTTTAACGTCGAGTTAACGCGATAGGTCAGAAACATGAATGCGGCGTGCCGTGGCCGCCGCCGGAGAGAAGTGTCCGTGTCCGAATTGCAGCAAGCGCTGGAACTGATTGCCCGCGGCAGCGACGAGATCCTCAAGCGCGACGAACTCGAAGCGCGCCTCAAGCTTGGCCGCCCGCTGCGGATCAAGGCCGGCTTCGACCCCACCGCGCCCGACCTGCACCTCGGCCACACCGTCCTGCTCAACAAGATGCGCCAGTTCCAGGAACTGGGGCACCAGGTGATCTTCCTGATCGGCGACTTCACCGGGATGATCGGCGACCCCACCGGCAAGAACGTGACGCGCAAGCCGCTGACCCGCGAGGACGTGCTGGCCAACGCCCGGACCTACGCCGAGCAGGTGTTCAAGGTGCTCGACCGCGAGCGCACCGAAGTGCGCTTCAACAGCGAATGGTTCGGCGCGATGGGCGCCGCCGACATGATCCGTCTGGCCGCGCAGCACACCGTCGCGCGCATGCTGGAACGGGACGACTTCGCCAAACGCTATGCGGCGCAGCAGTCCATCGCCATCCACGAGTTCCTGTATCCGCTGGTGCAGGGCTACGACTCGGTGGCGCTGAAGGCCGACGTCGAACTCGGCGGCACCGACCAGAAGTTCAACCTGCTGATGGGCCGCGGCCTGCAGGAGCACTACGGCCAGCCGCCGCAGATCGTGCTGACCATGCCGCTGCTGGAGGGGCTGGACGGCGTCAACAAGATGTCGAAGTCGCTCGGCAACTACATTGGCATCGCCGAGCCGGCCATCGACATCGTCACCAAGACCATGAAGATCGGCGACGAGCTGATGTGGAAGTGGATCGACCTGCTCAGCTTCGAGATCGGCATCGACGAAGCGAAGCGGCTGCGCGACGACGTCGCCGCCGGCATGAATCCGCGCGACATCAAGTTGCGTCTTGCGCGCGAACTGGCGGCGCGCTTCCACGACGCGGCGCAGGCCGAACAGGCCATTGCTGGCTGGCATGCCGCGGTGCGCGGCGAGGGCGATCTGTCCGCGTTGCCGCTGCATGAGGTCGTGGTGCCGGCGGAAGGCCTGCGCATCGCCGCGCTGCTGGTGGCTGCGGGCCTGATGCCCAGCAACTCCGAAGCCAACCGCAAGCTCAAGGAGCGCGCGGTGCGCATCGACGGCGAAGCGTTCGAAGACGGCGCGCGCCTGTTCGCGCCGGGCTTCGAGGGCGTGCTGGCAGTGGGCAAGCGCAATTTCGCCCGCGTGCGCCTGCTTGCCGCGGAGTGATCGCTGACGGATTGAGGATTGAACTGAATGCGCGCGCAATGCCCGCATTCAGGATGCAAGTCAAGACTTCCCAAACGCCGATTCGTAGGCGAAGATGCGCGCCCTTCCCGAGACGGCTTCGGCTTCGACGGCAGGGGCGGTAGAAAAAAGTTCGTCACGGGGTGTTGACAGCAATGCAAACCCCTGTATGATGGGCGGCTCACTCGGACGCTACGGCGGACGGGGAGAAGGGAAAGGCGCTGAGGCCGGACCTGACGATCTTTGACAGTGTGCGCAGGTGACTTGTGCGGGCGTCTGGTAGTGGACTGTTGTCCATCAGCAGACGTTCGTAACAGAACCATCAATTTCAAAGTATTCGTACGCAAGTACACGTACAGCGAGTAATGGGGCTGGACGGACTCTGCAACTAAAGAATTGGAGCTTCGGCTCCGAAAACTTCAAGTGAAGAGTTTGATCCTGGCTCAGAGTGAACGCTGGCGGCAGGCCTAATACATGCAAGTCGAACGGCAGCACAGCAGAGCTTGCTCTGTGGGTGGCGAGTGGCGGACGGGTGAGGAATACATGGGAATCTGCCCAGTCGTGGGGGATAACGTAGGGAAACTTACGCTAATACCGCATGCGCCCTTCGGGGGAAAGCCGGGGACCTTCGGGCCTGGCGCGATTGGATGAGCCCATGTCGGATTAGCTAGTTGGCGGGGTAAAGGCCCACCAAGGCGACGATCCGTAGCTGGTCTGAGAGGATGATCAGCCACACTGGAACTGAGACACGGTCCAGACTCCTACGGGAGGCAGCAGTAGGGAATATTGGACAATGGGCGCAAGCCTGATCCAGCCATGCCGCGTGAGTGAAGAAGGCCCTCGGGTTGTAAAGCTCTTTTGTCCGGAAAGAAAAGCATTCGGTTAATACCCGAGTGTTCTGACGGTACCGGAAGAATAAGCACCGGCTAACTTCGTGCCAGCAGCCGCGGTAATACGAAGGGTGCAAGCGTTACTCGGAATTACTGGGCGTAAAGCGTGCGTAGGTGGTTTGTTAAGTCTGATGTGAAAGCCCTGGGCTCAACCTGGGAATGGCATTGGATACTGGCGAGCTAGAGTGCGGTAGAGGATAGTGGAATTCCTGGTGTAGCAGTGAAATGCGTAGAGATCAGGAGGAACATCCGTGGCGAAGGCGACTGTCTGGACCAGCACTGACACTGAGGCACGAAAGCGTGGGGAGCAAACAGGATTAGATACCCTGGTAGTCCACGCCCTAAACGATGCGAACTGGATGTTGGGTGCAACTTGGCACTCAGTATCGAAGCTAACGCGTTAAGTTCGCCGCCTGGGGAGTACGGTCGCAAGACTGAAACTCAAAGGAATTGACGGGGGCCCGCACAAGCGGTGGAGTATGTGGTTTAATTCGATGCAACGCGAAGAACCTTACCTGGCCTTGACATGCACGGAACTTTCCAGAGATGGATTGGTGCCTTCGGGAACCGTGACACAGGTGCTGCATGGCTGTCGTCAGCTCGTGTCGTGAGATGTTGGGTTAAGTCCCGCAACGAGCGCAACCCTTGTCCTTAGTTGCCAGCACGTAATGGTGGGAACTCTAAGGAGACCGCCGGCGACAAGCCGGAGGAAGGTGGGGATGACGTCAAGTCATCATGGCCCTTACGGCCAGGGCTACACACGTACTACAATGGTGGGGACAGAGGGCTGCGATGCCGCGAGGCGGAGCCAATCCCAGAAACCCCATCCCAGTCCGGATTGGAGTCTGCAACTCGACTCCATGAAGTCGGAATCGCTAGTAATCGCAGATCAGCATTGCTGCGGTGAATACGTTCCCGGGCCTTGTACACACCGCCCGTCACACCATGGGAGTTTGTTGCACCAGAAGCAGGTAGCTTAACCTTCGGGAGGGCGCTTGCCACGGTGTGGCCGATGACTGGGGTGAAGTCGTAACAAGGTAGCCGTATCGGAAGGTGCGGCTGGATCACCTCCTTTTGAGACATGGCAACGCATTGCCAGACGTCCGCACAAGTGACCTGCATTCAGAGAGCGTGATTCCAGAGGGGATCACGTGTCCCGTAATAAACGGGGCCTTAGCTCAGCTGGGAGAGCACCTGCTTTGCAAGCAGGGGGTCGTCGGTTCGATCCCGACAGGCTCCACCATCTGAAGGTAAAGACACTTTGGGTCTGTAGCTCAGGTGGTTAGAGCGCACCCCTGATAAGGGTGAGGCCGGTGGTTCGAGTCCTCCCAGACCCACCACTCTGAATGACGCGCACACACACTTTGAAGTTGTTCCACGTTGAGGTGGAATAACGTTCTTTGAAAATCGGGAAGAAGAGTCAAACGAGCGTTTGAGACGTAAGTCTTGCAACGTGTCGAGGCTGAGGCGAGATGGCGAAAGCCATCTTTATCAAGTGATAGTCGTACCATTCGCTGGTACGTGTCGCCCCGAGGCAACTTGGGGTGATATGGTCAAGCGAATAAGCGCACACGGTGGATGCCTTGGCGGTCAGAGGCGATGAAGGACGTGACAGCCTGCGAAAAGTATCGGGGAGCTGGCAATAAGCTTTGATCCGGTAATGTCCGAATGGGGAAACCCACCCGCAAGGGTATCGTGCACTGAATACATAGGTGTACGAAGCGAACGCGGTGAACTGAAATATCTAAGTAACCGTAGGAAAAGAAATCAACCGAGATTCCGTCAGTAGCGACGAGCGAACGCGGACTAGCCCAAAAGTCGATCTTGTTTTAGCAAAACACTCTGGAAAGGGTGGCCATAGCGGGTGACAGCCCCGTATGCGAAAGGGCCTGATCGATGAAATTGAGTAGGGCGGGGCACGTGAAACCCTGTCTGAACATGGGGGGACCATCCTCCAAGGCTAAATACTCCTGACCGACCGATAGTGAACCAGTACCGTGAGGGAAAGGCGAAAAGAACCCCGGCGAGGGGAGTGAAATAGACCCTGAAACCGTGTGCGTACAAGCAGTCGGAGCCCGCAAGGGTGACGGCGTACCTTTTGTATAATGGGTCAGCGACTTACTGTTTGTGGCGAGCTTAACCGTATAGGGGAGGCGAAGGGAAACCGAGTCTGATAAGGGCGCATAGTCGCAGGCAGTAGACCCGAAACCGGGTGATCTAGTCATGCCCAGGGTGAAGGTACCGTAACAGGTACTGGAGGCCCGAACCCACGCCCGTTGCAAAGGTCGGGGATGAGGTGTGATTAGGAGTGAAAAGCTAATCGAACCCGGAGATAGCTGGTTCTCCTCGAAAGCTATTTAGGTAGCGCCTCGTATGTATCCTCTCGGGGGTAGAGCACTGTTATGGCTAGGGGGTCATCGCGACTTACCAAACCATTGCAAACTCCGAATACCGAGACGGACTGTACGGGAGACACACGGCGGGTGCTAACGTCCGTCGTGAAAAGGGAAACAACCCAGACCCACAGCTAAGGTCCCAAATCAGTGCTAAGTGGAAAACCATGTGGAAAGGCACAGACAGCCAGGAGGTTGGCTTAGAAGCAGCCACCCTTTAAAGAAAGCGTAATAGCTCACTGGTCGAGTCGGTCTGCGGGGAAGATTTAACGGGGCTAAGCATTGAACCGAAGCTTGGGGTGCATACTTTGTATGCGCGGTAGAGGAGCGTTCCGTAGGCCTGCGAAGGTGGATTGAGAAGTCTGCTGGAGGTATCGGAAGTGCGAATGCTGACATGAGTAACGATAATGCGGGTGAAAAGCCCGCACGCCGAAAGCCCAAGGTTTCCTTGCGCAACGTTAATCGACGCAGGGTGAGTCGGCCCCTAAGGCGAGGCAGAAATGCGTAGTCGATGGGAAGCTGGTTAATATTCCAGCACCTCGCGTAAGTGCGATGGAGGGACGGAGAAGGTTAGGCAGGCCGGGCGTTGGTTGTCCCGGTGAGAGGGTTGAGGCGGTGCTCTTAGGCAAATCCGGGAGCGCAACGTTGAGACCAAGGACGAGTCCACATGGACAGAGTTGCTGATATCACGCTTCCAGGAAAAGCTCCTAAGCTTCAGCTTACGCAGACCGTACCGTAAACCGACACAGGTGGGCAGGATGAGAATTCTCAGGCGCTTGAGAGAACTCGGGTGAAGGAACTAGGCAAAATAGCACCGTAACTTCGGGAGAAGGTGCGCCTCTCATGGTGAATAGCTGAGGGAGGCCGAAGTAACCAGGCCGCTGCGACTGTTTATCAAAAACACAGCACTCTGCAAACACGAAAGTGGACGTATAGGGTGTGACGCCTGCCCGGTGCTGGAAGGTTAATTGATGGGGTCAGCCGCAAGGCGAAGCTCTTGATCGAAGCCCCAGTAAACGGCGGCCGTAACTATAACGGTCCTAAGGTAGCGAAATTCCTTGTCGGGTAAGTTCCGACCTGCACGAATGGCGTAACGATGGCGGCACTGTCTCCACCCGAGACTCAGTGAAATTGAAATCGCTGTGAAGATGCAGCGTTCCCGCGGCAAGACGGAAAGACCCCGTGAACCTTTACTATAGCTTTACACTGAACGTTGAGTTCGTCTGTGTAGGATAGGTGGGAGGCTGTGAAACCGTGACGCTAGTTGCGGTGGAGCCAACCTTGAAATACCACCCTGATGTGCTTGACGTTCTAACCTGGGCCCGTAATCCGGGTCGGGGACCGTGTATGGTGGGTAGTTTGACTGGGGCGGTCTCCTCCCAAAGTGTAACGGAGGAGCTCGAAGGTACGCTCAGCGCGGTCGGACATCGCGCACTGTGTGCAAAGGCATAAGCGTGCTTGACTGCAAGATCGACGGATCAAGCAGGTAGGAAACTAGGACTTAGTGATCCGGTGGTTCTGTATGGAAGGGCCATCGCTCAACGGATAAAAGGTACTCCGGGGATAACAGGCTGATACCGCCCAAGAGTTCATATCGACGGCGGTGTTTGGCACCTCGATGTCGGCTCATCACATCCTGGGGCTGTAGTCGGTCCCAAGGGTATGGCTGTTCGCCATTTAAAGTGGTACGCGAGCTGGGTTCAGAACGTCGTGAGACAGTTCGGTCCCTATCTGTCGTGGGCGTTGGAGATTTGAGAGGGGCTGCTCCTAGTACGAGAGGACCGGAGTGGACGAACCTCTGGTGTTCCGGTTGTCACGCCAGTGGCACTGCCGGGTAGCTATGTTCGGAAGCGATAACCGCTGAAAGCATCTAAGCGGGAAGCGCGCCTCAAGATGAGATCTCCCGGGGCACAAGCCCCCTGAAGGAACCATCAAGACCAGGTGGTTGATAGGCAGGGTGTGTAAGCGCAGTAATGCGTTGAGCTTACCTGTACTAATGATCCGTGTGGCTTGACCATATCACCTCAAGTTTCTTCGTGAAGACGAATGAAACCCTTGGCCTCAACACGTTGACGGCTTACAACAAACGCTCGTGACTCTTCTCCCCACCCTCTGAGAGCGTGGCGCTGCTTCATCCGAAGCCGGCGACCCTCCACCCTCTCCCTGGTGACAACAGCGCTGTGGTACCACCCGATCCCATCCCGAACTCGGAAGTGAAACACAGCTGCGCCGATGGTAGTGTGGCTTCGCCATGCGAGAGTAGGTCATCGCCAGGGTCTTTATCCAAACCCCTCCCAGTCCGCTGGGAGGGGTTTTTCTTTGCGACGGCGAAAGCGGAAATCCGATGCAACAGAAAGGCGGCCGCCCAATGTCAGGTCGACCGCAGCGCATATCTGCTATATCAGCGCACATAAACCCAGTGGCGTGACAGCAGGAAACCGATCCCGGCGCAGAAAACGTCTGCCGCGGGTTTGAAGAGTTGTGCTGTCCCCAGCCCCAAGTGGTGGTCGATCAGGCCGACCATCCAGGTATTGAGCGCCGTCAATGCGATCCACATGACCGCGAAGCGGGTCGCCGCCTGCCGCCCGAGTCGGTGCCCGTCGTCGGCGAACGTCCATTTGCCGTTGAGCCAGAAGCCCAGCACCGCGCCGCAAACGCGGCCGATCACGTTGGCGGGTTCGACCGGCATCAGCCACTGGCTGAGCGCGAGCATCGCGGCATATTCGACCAGCCATTGCAGCAGGCCGACGACGGCATAGCCGCCCAGGTGTCGTCGCAGAGTCATCGCGCGCATTGTGGGGCAAGCGGGTGCGCATGCGCGACCGCTAGAATTGCGGCTGTTTCCGGAGAGCCGTTTCCATGCCGACCCAGACCAGCGCCCCCCTGCACGTCGTGATCCTCGCCGCCGGCGAGGGCAAGCGGATGAAATCCGCATTGCCGAAGGTGCTGCAGAAGATCGCGGGCAAGCCGATGCTCGCGCACGTGATCGATGTGGCGCGGGCGCTCCGGCCCGCCGGCGTGCACGTGGTCTACGGTCACGGCGGCGACCAGGTGCGCGCGGCGTTCGCGGACCAGGCCGACTTGCAGTGGGCGGAACAGGACCAGCAGCTCGGCACGGGCCACGCGGTGCAGCAGGCGATGCCGACGGTGCCGGACGATGCGCGGGTGCTGGTGCTGTACGGCGACGTGCCGCTGATCGCGCCGGACACGCTGCAGCGCCTGCTCGACGCGTCGCGCTCGCTGGCAGTGCTGGCGGCGGAGCCGGCGGATCCGGCCGGTTATGGCCGGATCGTGCGCGATTCCGAGGGCCACGTGGCCGCCATCGTCGAACACAAGGACGCCGACGACGAGCAGCGCCGGATCGGGCTGATCAACACCGGCGTGATCGCCGCCGATGCCGCCGCGCTCCGGCGCTGGCTGGACGGGCTGCGCAACGACAACGCGCAGGGCGAGTACTACCTGACCGACGTGTTCGCCGCCGCCGCGCACGAATATGCCGCGGCCGAGATCGTGATCGTCGCCGATCCGCTGGAGACCGAAGGCGCCAACGATCCCTGGCAGCTCGCCCAGCTGGAGCGCGCGTTCCAGCTGCGGCAGGTGCGGGCGCTGTGCGTGCAGGGAGCGCGCGTGACCGATCCGCAGCGTCTCGACATCCGCGGCAGGGTCACGGTGGGGCGCGACGTCGAGATCGACGTCGACGTGGTGTTCGAGGGCGAGGTGACGCTGGGCGACGGCGTGCGCATCGGCCCGTTCTGCCGGATCAAGGATGCGCACATCGGCGCCGGCAGCGAGGTGCGCGCGCACTGCGACATCGAAGGCGCGTCCTGCGAAGGTGCGGCGCAGATCGGTCCGTACGCGCGCCTGCGGCCCGGCACCGTGCTGGCCGAGGGCGTGCACGTCGGCAACTTCGTCGAAACCAAGAAGGCGACGCTGGGCCGCGGCAGCAAGGCCAACCACCTCACCTATCTGGGCGACGCCGCGATCGGCGCGGGCGTGAACATCGGCGCCGGCACCATCACCTGCAACTACGACGGCGTGAACAAGTTCACCACCACCATCGGCGACAATGCCTTCATCGGTTCCAACAGCGCGCTGGTCGCGCCGGTGTCCATCGGCGAAGGCGCAACCATCGGCGCGGGATCGGTGATCGGCCGGGACGCGCCGGCCGGCAAGCTGACGGTGGCGCGGGCGAAGCAGGCCACGGTGGATGGCTGGCAGCGGCCAGTGAAGAAAGAACGCTGAGCCGGAAATTGGCTCGCTGGGTCAGGAGCGATTCGCGCTGGAGGCGCGAGTGGGATGCTGGGTCAAGGTTCGCTCAGCAAACCTTGGGGATTTCCGGCACAGCCGGGAATCACGACGGCAGCACCAGCGACACGCACAGCCCGCCGCCGTCGCGGTTCAGCAGGGCGATGCGGCCGCCGTGCGCTTCGGCGATCTCGCGCGCCAGCGCCAGTCCGAGGCCGGTGCCGTGGCGCTTGGTCGAATAGAACGGCAGCAGCGCGTTCGCCAGCACCGCGTCGTTCATGCCGCTACCGCGGTCGAGCACGTCGATGCGCCAACCGTCGGGGACGTGGCGCACGGACAGGCGCACTTCTTCCGCCGCCGTTCCCGATTCGTGCGCGTTCTTCAGCAGGTTGATCAGCGCCTGCTCCAGCTGCGCGGCGTCGAAGCGGGCGATGCCGTCCTCCGGCTGCAGCTCCTCGACAAACTGCACCTGGGTGCGCAGCTGCGCGATGAAGTGCCGCCACGCCACCGGCTCGGTGCGCGGCGCGGGCAGCTTGGCGAAGCGCGCGTAGTCGCGGATGAAGCCTTCCAAGTGGCGCGCGCGGTCCTCGATGGTCGCCAGCGCCGCCGGCAGGCGCTCGTGCTGGCCGCGGCGCAGCAGCTCGGCGCCGGAATGCGCCAGCGAGGCGATCGGCGCCAGCGAGTTGTTGAGTTCGTGGCTGATGACGCGGATCACCTTCTTCCACGTCTGCACTTCCTGCCGCCGCAGTTCGGCGGTGAGCTGGCGCAGCAGCAGCAGCTCGTGGATGCGGCCGTTGAGGCGGAAGCTGCGTCGCGACAGGTGGTAGATGTCTTCGTCGTCCTCGCTGCCGACGGTGAACATGCCGTCGCCGCCACGCGCGAACGCTTCGCGCACGGCGGGATTCGCGGTCGCCAGCACGTCTTCGAAGGCGCGACCTTCCAGCCGCCGGCCCTCGCCCAGCATGCGCCGCGCGGCCAGGTTGCCGAGCACGATGCGCTGCGCCGGGTCCACCAGCACCATCGCGACCGGCGTGTTCTGCACCATCGTGTCGAGCAGCAGCTCGCGCTGCACCAGCGCCAGCCGCTGTTCGCGCAGCGCGTTGCCGAGCGCGTTGTGCGCGTCGACCAGCTCGATCAGGTCGCTGGCCTTGTCCCAGGTGATACCGAAGCTGAAGTCGCCGTCGCGGTAGCTGGCGACGGTGCCGGCCAGCGCGCGGAACAGCGCGCGCATCGGCACCAGCGCGCGCCAGACGATGGCCGCGACCATGCCGCCGACCACGGCTGCGGCGAGCAGCGCGGCGATCCAGCCGGGCAGCCAGCGGGCCAGCAGCGCGGTCGCGGCGGCGGCGGCGGCGCTGCCGGCGATCGCGATTGCGATCATCCGCACGGCGACCGGCAGGACGCGGAGGACGCGCATCAGCTTCTGGGGATGCCGAGCCGGTCGAGCCGGCGGTACAGGGCCTGCCGCGACAGGCCGAGGTCGGCGGCGGCCTGCGCCAGCACGCCGCCGCTGCGCGCCAGCGCCGCTTCGATGGCGGCGCGGTCGGGCTCGTCGCTTCCTCCGCTGTCCTGTGCTGCGACGGCGGGCAGCGCGAGGTCGGCCGCGCCGATGGCCTCGCCGCGTGCCAGCAGCGCCGCACGCTGCATCACGTTGCGCAGCTCGCGCACGTTGCCGGGCCAGGGATGGCGCTGCAGTGCGCGTTCGGCGTCCTCGCCAAGATGCTTGCCGGCGGGCAGGAAGTGACGCGCCAGCGGCAGGATGTCGCGCGGGCGTTGCGCCAGCGGCGGCAGCCGCAGTTCGATGCCGTTGAGGCGGTAGTAGAGATCCTCGCGGAACCGGCCTTCGGCGATCAGCGTCGGCAGGTCGGCATTGGTGGCGCTGACGATGCGCACCTTCACGCTGCGCTCGCGGTTGCCGCCCAGCCGCTCGAAGCGGCCGGTCTCCAGCACGCGCAGCAGCTTCACTTGGCCGGCCAGCGGCAGCGTGCCGATCTCGTCGAGGAACAAGGTGCCGCCGTCGGCCGCTTCGAACTTGCCTTCGCGCGGCTTGTTCGCGCCGGTGTAGGCGCCGGCCTCCGCGCCGAACAGTTCGGCTTCGATCAACTCCGCCGGCAGCGCGCCGCAGTTGAGCGCGACGAACGGGCCGCGCGCCACCGCCGAATTGGCGTGGACGATTTCCGCGTAGCGCTCCTTGCCGGCGCCGTTCGGCCCGGTGATCAGCACCGGGATGTCCGAGCGCGCCACCTGGCAGGCCAGCGTCAGCGCGGCCTCGCTGGCGGGATCGGCATAGACCAGCCCGCGCAGGTCGAAATCGCGCAGCAGTGCGTCGCGGCGCTTGCGCTCGCCGGTCTGAGCCTGCGCCAGTTCGCGCCGCGATTCGCCCAGTTCCAGCAGGTTGTTCACTGTCGCCAGCAGCTTGCGGTCGTCCCACGGCTTGGCGAGGTAGTCGGCTGCGCCGGCCTTGACCAGATCCACCGCCGATTCCAGATGCGTCCACGCGGTCAGCAGGATCACCGGCAGGTCCGGGTGGCGCTCGCGGATGCGGTGGAACAGCGCCACGCCCTCGTCGCCGGAGGTGGTATCGGCCTCGAAGTTCATGTCCTGGATCACCAGGTCCGCCGGCTCGCGCGCCAGCGTGGCGAGGCCCTCGTCGGGCGATTCCGCGTGCAGGGTACGGATGTCGTGCAGCGAGAACAGCACCTCCAGCGCGGTGCCGACAGCGGGGTTGTCGTCGATGACGAGGATCGTGGGCATGCCGCTGATTCTAGGCTGTGCGCGTAGGCGGTGGCTCAGGCCGAGCGGGTGGCGATCGCCGGCGGCACCATCGCCGCGCGCCGCGCCGGGCCCAGCACCGCGATCTGCCCGAGCGCCCACAGCAGCGCCGCGCCGATCGGCAGGTAGTGCCACGGCAGCCGCGGCAGCTCGTACTTCGACATCAGCATCTGGTTGATGGCGTAGGCCAGCAGCATGCCCAGCACGATGCCGACCGTCGCGATCAGGAAGTTCTCGGTCTGGAAGTAGCGCAGGATCTGCCCGCGGGTCGCGCCCAGCGCGCGTCGGATGCCGATCTGCTTGGTGCGCTGCTGCACCCAGAAGCTGGCCAGGCCGACGATGCCCAGCGCGGTGACCGCCAGCAGCGCGATGCAAACGGCCAGCAGCAGCCAGACCACGGCGCGGTCGCGGCTGTAGAAGTCGCGGCGCATGTCGGTCAGGGTGTTCTGGTCGCCGATGAGGCGGTTGGGATCGACGCGGTTGAGCACGTCGGCCGCGGCCTTCAGCACTTCCGCGCGGCGCGCGGGATCGGTACGGAGGACGTATTCGCCGTTGGACACGGGAATCGGCAGGATCATCGTCACGTAGTCCTGCGCCGGATCGCCGTCGCTGCCAGGCGCCACGAGGTCGCCGACCACGCCGACGATGCGGGTCGGCGCGGTGTCGGAGACGTACACGTCCTTGCCCACCGCGCTGCCGCCGTCCGGGAACAGGCGCCGCGCCATGCTGCGGCTGACCAGCATCACCGGCACGTGGCCGCCCGACTTCTGCAACTCGCTGTCCATGCGATATTCGTCCGCGTTGAAGCCGCGGCCCTCGATCACGCGCAGGCCCAGCGTGCGCAGCAGGTTGCCGTCGTCCATGTACTGCGAGGGATTCACGGTCGGCTCGGGCTGCTCCGGCGCCAGCGAGACGCCGCCCATCCAGACGTTGCCGCCGTAGGGGATCTGGTTGACGCTGGCGACCGACTTCACGCCGGGGATCGCCGACAGCGCGGCCACGTCCATGCGCCGCAGGGCGTCGTTGTCGGCATCCGGCATCAGGCTGGACACCTGGATGTCCACCAGTTCGTCCTCGACGATGCCGCTGTCGCGGTGCATGTGCTCGACCCGGCTGCCGATGATGAACACCGCGTTGCAGACGATGGCGCAGCTCAGCGCGATCTCCAGCACGATCAGCAGTGCGGCGGTCTTGTGGCGGAGCAGGGCAGAGAGGATGGGGCGGATTTCCATGGAAGGCTCCGGAAATATGGGATTGCTCCCTCCCTTTCGCCGCAGGCGAAGGGGAGGGTTGGGGAGGGGTGTTCTTTGCGACCGGGCAAGAGCACCCCCTCCCGGCCTCCCCCTTTGCTGCGCAAAAGGGGAGGAGAACATCACTGCGACTTCAACTGCACCGCCGGCGCGATCTGCATCGCCCGCCACGCCGGCAGCAGGCCGGCCAGCAGGCTGGTCGCCAGCGCCAGCGCGAAGGTCGACAGCAGCATCGTCATGTCCATGTGCGCCAACTTGGCGTAGTCGTCCGGCTGCTGTCGCACCAGCCACAGGCCGAGCGCGGCGAAGCCCAGCCCCAGCACCGCGCCGGTGACGCCGATGCAGCCGGCTTCGACCAGGCACTGCTTGAAGATCTCCCGCCGCGATGCGCCCAGCGCACGACGCACGCCGATTTCGCCGCTGCGGCGCAGGAACTTGGCCAGCAGCAGGCCGACGGTGTTGAGCAGGCAGACCAGCAGGAAGCCGGAGGCCAGCCACATCTGCATGCGCACGTCGTTCGGCACCGCCTGCTTGAACTCCAGCCAACCCATCACGTCGTCCAGCCGCACGTTGGTCGGGCGCTCGTAGCGGCCGGCCTTGCGCTGCTGCTCCGAATAGTCGACCAGGTATTGCCGGTAGGCGGCGGCCTTGGCCGGCGTGTCCAGTTCTACCCAGTACTGCAGCCAGGCGCAGGGCGCGTTGAGGCCCTTGGCGCCGCCCGGGTCGCTGCGGCTGTCGCCCCAGCACCACATGCTGCCCTGCGTCGGCAGCTTCAGCTCGCGCGAGGTGGAGAACGGCAGGAACACCTGCTCGGTACCGCCGAACTGGCGGTTGCTCATGTCGTAGAAGCGCGGATTGAGCGTCCACGCGTCGAGCACGCCGATCACCTCGACGCTGCCCTCCGGCAGCCGGAAGCTGCGGCCGATCGGATTGCCGCTGCCGAACAGCTTGCCGGCGAGCTCGCGGTCGATCACCGCCACCCGCGCGCGCGCCTCGTCCTCGGCGGCGGTCCAGCTGCGGCCGGCCAGCAGCGGCGCTTCGAACATCGGGAAGAAGTCGGCGCTGGTGAAGCGCGCCCGCGCGCGCAGCGGCTTGGTGATCTGGCCCGCCGGCAGCAGGCTGACCGAGCCGGCGGTCATCAGCGCCTGCCGGTCGCCGCGCTTCTGCCGCAGCAGCTCCTCGGCGTCGAAGCGGGTCATTTGCTCCATCGGCTCCGGCTCGGGCTTGGCGTTCTTGCCCAGGCTGCGCGGCTCCAGACGCGGATAGAACAGCGTGCCGCTCTTGCCCGGGATCGGGTCGCCGGACAGCACGTGGAAGACCGTCAGCGTGGTCATGCAGGCGCCGATGCCCAGCGCGATCGTCACCACCATCAGCACGGTCAGCGCCTTGTTGCGGCCGAAGCTGCGCAGCGCCAGCCGCAGGTAGTAGGCGTACATGCGCGTCCTCCGGTCAGGCCGAGCGGGTGGCGATGGCCGGCGGCACCGAGGCCGCGCGCCGGGCCGGGCCGAACACCGCGATCTGCCCCAGCACCCACAGCACGACCGCACCGACCGGCAGGTACCACAGCGGCAGGCGCGGCAATTCGTACTTGCTCATCAGCAGCTGGTTCAGGCCGAACGCCAGCAGCATGCCCAGCGCGATGCCGGCGGTGGCGAGCAGGAAATTCTCGGTCTGGAAGTAGCGCAGGATCTGCGCGCGGGTGGCGCCCAGCGCGCGGCGCACGCCGATCTGGCGGGTGCGCTGCTGCACCCAGAAGCTGGCCAGGCCGATGATGCCGAGCGCGGTGATCAGCAGCAGGCCGATGCAGACGATGGCGAGCAGCCAGGCCATCGAACGCTGGTTCTGGTAGAACTCGCGGCGCAGCTCCTCGAAGGTCTTGGTGCTGTCCTCCAGCACGATCCGGTTGTTGCTGTTGGCGCGCAGCGCGGCGATCGCGGCCTTCAGCACCTCGGCGCGGCGGGCCGGGTCGGTGCGGATCACGTAGTTGCCGCCGACGTCGTAGCTGGGGCGGATCGGGTAGATCACGGTGTATTCGCGCGCGGACGGTCCGCCCTGCGAACTGGGCCGGACCAGATGGTCCACCACGCCGACGATGCGGGTGGGCTCGTCGCCCCAGGAGTAGTACACCTTGCCCACCGGGTTCTCGCCCGGGAACAGCGCCTCGCCCAGCTTGCGGGTGATCACCGCGGAAGTGATGCTGACGTTCGCGTTTGGATCGTCGAACTGCTGCGACGTGATGTATTCGCCCGGCTCGAAATCGCGGCCGCCGACCAGCTTCAGGCCCAGCGTATTGAGATAGTGGTCGTCGACCATGTAGCTGGTGGCGTTGAGGGTCGGCCGCTCCTGCTCGCGGTGCAGGCGGATGCCCGAGTTCCATGACGAATTCACGAACGGCACCTGGTTGAGCACGGTGGCGTCCTTGACCCCGGGAATGGCGCGCAGCGACGCCAGGTCGGTGGCGGTGAGCGCGGCCGCGTTCTTGTCGCCGCCGATGCTGATGATCTGCACGCGCAGCAGTTCGCGTTCGGCGATGCCGCTGGTTTCGTTCACCTGCTGGATGCGGTCGCCGATCATGAACAGCGCGTTGCAGATGATCGCGCAGGTGAGGGCGATCTCGACCACGATCAGCGCGGCGGCGGTCTTGTGCCGCAGCAGGGTGGACAGGATGGGGCGGATTTCCATGGGAGTGCTCCGAGATGTGGGATTACCCCCTCCCTTTCGCCGCAGGCGAAGGGGAGGGCTGGGGAGGGGTGCTTTGCGACCGGGCAAGAGCACCCCTCCCGTCCTCCCCCTTTGCTGCGCAAAAGGGGAGGAGAACATCACTGCGTCTTCAACTGCACCGCTGGCGTGACCTGCATCGCGCGCCACGCCGGCAGCAGGCCGGCCAGCAGGCTGGCGACGATCGCCAGGGCGAAGGTGACCAGCAGCATGCCGGGGTCGAGATGGGCCAGCTTCGCGTAGCTGGACGGCTGCTGGCGCACCAGCCACAGGCCGAGCAGGGACAGGCCCAGGCCGATGATCCCGCCGGCCATGCCGATGGTTCCGGCCTCCACCAGGCACTGCACGAAGATCGCCCTGCGCGACGCGCCCAGAGCGCGGCGAACACCTATTTCGCCGCTGCGGCGCAGGAACTTCGCCAGCAGCAGGCCCACCGTGTTGACCAGGCAGACCAGTAGGAAGCCGAAGCCCAGCCACATCTGCAGGATCACGTCGCCGGGCACCACGCGCTGGTAGTCCAGCCAGTCCATGACGTTGCGCAGGCGCGCGTTGGCGGGGCGCTCGTAGCGGCCGGCCTTGCGCTGCTGTTCGGAATAGCTGGCCAGGTAGTCGCGGTAGGCGGCGGCCTTCGCCGGCGTGCCCAGCTCGGCCCAGTACTGGATCCACACGCACGGGGCGTTGAGGTCGGTCGCGTCCGCGCCGGTGTTGCCCCAGCAGTTCATGCTGCCGTTGCGCGACATCTCCAGGTCGCGCGAGGTGGAGAACGGGAGCAGCACTTCCTCCGCGCCGCCGTAGCGGTCGCTGTTGAGGTCGTAGAAGCGCGGGTTCATCTTCCACCCGTCGGTCACGCCGACGACGGTGAAGTCGGCCTGGTCCAGGCGGACCTGCCTGCCGACGCTGTTGGCGCCGCCGAACAGCTTGTCGTTGAGCGACTTGCTGATCACCGCGACGCGCGCGCGGTTGCCGTCTTCCTTGGCGCTCCAGCCGCCGCCGAACAGGAAGCCGGTCTCGAACATCGGGAAGAAGTCGGCCGAGGTGTAGCGCGCCGAGGCGGTGAACGGCGCCAGCTCCTTGCGCTGCGGCGTCACCGACACGCCGCCGCCGGTCATCATCGCCTGGCGGTCGGCGCGCTTCTCGCGCAGCAGGGTTTCCGCGTCGAAGCGGGTCACCTGGTCCTCGGGCTCCTCGCCGGGTTGCATGCCCTGGCGGGTGCGCGGATCGAGCTGCACGAAGTACAGCTTGTCGCTCTTCTGCGGGATCGGATCGCCGGACAGCACGTGGAAGACCGTCAGCGTGGTCATGCAGGCGCCGATGCCCAGCGCGATCGCCAGCACCATCAGCGCGGTCAGCGCCTTGTTGCGCTTGAAGCTGCGCAGGGCGAGGTTGAAGTAGTAAGCGAACATGGCGGCTCCAGTGGGTTCAGGCGCTGCGTGTGGCGACGACGGGAGGGATGGCGGCTGCGCGCATGGCCGGCCCCAGCACGGCCAGCTGGCCGAGGAGCCACAGCAGCACCGCGCCGGCCGGCAGGTAGGCCAGCGGCAGGCGCGCCAGCTCGAAATGCTTCATCAGCAGCAGGTTGCCGCCGTAGGCCAGCAGCATGCCCAGCACGATGCCGGCGGTGGCGAGCAGGAAATTCTCGGTCTGGTAGTAGCGCAGGATGTCGCCGCGGGTCGCGCCCAGCGCGCGGCGGATGCCGATCTGCTTGGTGCGCTGCGCGACCCAGAAGCTGGCCAGCCCGACGATGCCGAGCGCGGTGACCAGCAGCATCGCTCCGATCACCGACACCAGCAGCCACAGCATCGCGCGGTCGCGCTGGAAGTACTCCCGCCGCAGGTCCGACAGCGGGCGGCTCTGCGCCTGGTCGAGCACGGCCTCGGGCACCGCCTTCGCCATCGCCTTGCGCGCGGCGTCCGCCACGTTCGGCAGATCCGCCGGATCGGCGCGCACGACGTAGCTGCCCAGCAGCGAATCGTCGCTGACCGGGACGACCACCGACCATTCGGCGCTGGCAAGGCCGTCCTCGCTGCGGCCCGGATTGGGGCGGGCGAAATGCGCCAGCACGCCGGCGACGCGGAAGTGGTAGTCGCCCATCCAGAACTCCCTGCCGAGCGCGCTTTCGCCCGGCCACAGGTGGTCGGCGAAGGCGCGGGTGATCCAGACCTGCGCGTCGGCGGGCAGGAAGTTGTCCGCGCGCTGGAAATCGCCGGGAACGAAACCGCGGCCCTGCGCCGGGCGCAGCCCCAGCGTTTCGACCGCGCTCGGCCCGAACGCGTAGAAGTGCGGAACGCCGCCGAAATGCTTGCCTTCGCGGTCCAGGGTGACGCCGGCATCGCCGGCGCGCTGGCCGAACGGCAGCGCATTGACCACGCCGGCGCCGCGCACGCCGGGGATGGCGCGCAGCGCGGCCAGCGCGCGGCCGTTGACGTCGGCGGCGTTGCAGCCGTCGCACCCGTTGAGCGCGACCGCCGCCAGCGAACGCTCGTCGACGCCGCTGTCGATCCGCATCAGGCCCATGCGGCCGGAGATCAGGAAGAAGGCGTTGCAGAGCACCGCGCAGGCCAGCGCGATCTCCAGCGTGATCAGCAGGGCAGCGACGCGATGCCGCCCCAGCGCGGAGAGGATCGGTTTGATGTCCATGGAGTCCTGGGCCTCAGTGCGTCTTGAGTTGGATCGCCGGCGCCACGCGGCTGGCGCGCGAGGCCGGGAACAGGCCGGCGAGCAGGCTCGCCGCCACCGCCAGCGCGAACGTCGCCGCCAGCATGGTCAGGTCGAGATGCGCGAGGTCGGCGTATTCGATCGGCTGCTGGCGTATCGCCCACAGGCCGACCAGGGTCAGGCACAGCCCGAGCGTGCCGCCGATCAGGCCGATCAGGCCGGCTTCGACCAGGCAGTGCCCGAAGATCGTGCCGCGGGTGGCGCCGAGCGCGCGGCGCACGCCGATTTCGCCGCCGCGGCGCATGAACTTCGCCAGCAGCAGGCCCACCGTGTTGAACAGGCAGATCGCGAGGAACGCCAGCGCCAGCCAGGTCTGCAGCTTCACGTCGCGGGGCACCACGCCGTTGAAGTCCAGCCATTCCATCAGGTCGGGCATGCGCGCGTTCGCGGCGTGGCGGATGCGGCCGGCCGCCTTCTGCTCGGCGGCGTAGCCGGCGAGGAAGCGGCGGTAGTCGGCGACCTTGGCCGGCGTGTCCAGTTGCACCCACAGCTGCAGCCAGACGCAGGGCGCGTTCTGCAGGTGGCCGGGCGTCTCCGGCAGGGCCCAGCAGGTGAACTGGGCGAAGTGGCCGTCGTTGATCTCCAGGCCGGTGAAGAACGGCACGAACACGTCCTCGGTCTTGCCGTAGTAGCCGGCGGTGTCGCCGGCGCTGAAGCGCCCGCCGGCGACCATGTAGTACACCGGCGAAGGCCGCCACGGCTTGAGCACGCCGATGATGCGCACGTCGGCATCGCGCACGCGCAGGATGCGGCCGACGCTGTTGCCGCCGCCGAACAGCTTGTCGTTGAGGTCGGCGGAAATCACCGCGACGCGCGCGCGCTTCGCATCGTCCTGTTCGCTCCAGCCGCTGCCGTAGGCGAACGGCACGTCGAACATCGGGAAGAAGTCGGCGCTGGCCGAGAGCATCGTCGTCATCAGCGGCGGCATGCCGGTGTCGGGCGCGCGCAGCTTGATGCCGCTGTCCACCACCAGCGCCTGCCGGTCGGCGCGCCTAGCGCGCCAGAGGTCCACCGCCGAGGTGTAGTCCATCATGTCCGGCGGGAACTCGCGCATCTTCTCGTCCGGCATCGGATCCACCTGCGGATGGAAGATGCGCTGGCTCTTGCCCGGCAGCGGATCGCCGGACAGGAGGTGCATCACCGTCAGCGTGGTCATGGACGCGCCGATGCCGACCGCGATCGACAGCACCATCAGCGCGGTCAGCATCTTGTTGCGGCGCAGGCTGTGCAGGGCCAGCTGCAGGTGGTAGCGGAACATGCTCCGTCCTCAGGCGGCGGGGGTGGCGTCGGCCTGCGGCGCGCGCGACAGCGCGGGCTCCACGGTCAGGTCGGTGGCCATGCCGTCGACGATGTGCACGTTGCGCTGCGCGCGCGCGGCCAGCTCCGGGTCGTGGGTCACCATCACTATCGTGGTGCCCTGCTGGTTGATGTCCTCCAGCAGCTCCATCACGCTGCGCGCCATCTGCGAGTCCAGGTTGCCGGTCGGTTCGTCCGCCAGCAGCAGGCGCGGGCTGCCGGCCAGCGCGCGGGCGATCGCAGCGCGCTGCTGCTGGCCGCCGGAGAGTTCCGCCGGGTAGTGCTTCATGCGCGAGCCCAGGCCGACCAGCCCCAGCGCGTCCTCGATGCGCAGCTTGCGCTCGGCCGCCGGCATGCCGCGATAGCGCAGCGGCACGTCGCAGTTGTCGAACAGGTTGAGGTCGGGGATCAGGTTGAAGCTCTGGAAGATGAAGCCGATCTTCTCGTTGCGCAGGCGCGAGCGGGCGTTGTCGTCCAGCCCCTTCACGTTCACGCCGTCCAGCGTGTACTGGCCGCCGGTGAACTCTTCCAGCAGGCCGGCGATGTTGAGGAAGGTGGTCTTGCCGGAGCCCGACGGGCCGGTGACGGCGACGAACTCGCCCTCGCCGACGTGCAGGTCGAGCGAACGCAGCGCGTGCGTCTCCACGAGTTCGGTGCGGTAGACCTTGGTGACCTGATGCATGTTCAGCATGGGGTGGTTCCTTGGAGTTTGGGTGTCGTGTCAGGAAATGCGGAAGCGCGGCGCCAGCGCGTCGGCCGGCAGGTAGCCGGAGGCGGGGCGGGCGCGGCGGCGCGGGGTATTGGCGCAGGCCGGCGCGTCGCCGGCGCTGAACGCGAACAGTTCGCTCAGGCGCGGCGGCACCGCGTCGGCGAGCTGCGCGGGCGACCAGCGGAAGTGCGGGGCGCGGGACTGCGGATGGCGTGTGTCGAAAGCGTGCATGGTCGTTGTCCTCAGTTGCCGGAGATGCGGACGCGTTCCGCGTTGTCGAACTGGTCGGTGCCCGAGACCACGATGCGGTCGCCCGCCTTCAGGCCCGAGACGATTTCCACGTAGGAGAGGCTGGACGCGCCGGCGCGGATCGGGCGGCGCACGGCGGTGCTGCCGTCGACCACCCAGGCGACGTTGCCGCCGTCCTGTTCCAGGAACGGGCCGCGCTCCACCATCAGCACGTCGCGGCGGGTGTCCATCACGATGCGCACCGACAGGCGCTGGTTCTGGCGCAGGCCCGGCGGCTGCCTGCCTTCGGCGAAGCGCACCCGCGCGGTCACTTCGCCGTTTACCACTTCCGGCGACACCGCGGCGATCTCGCCGGCGTACTGCGCGCCGTTGGCGCTGATCTGCGCCGGCATGCCGATGCCGAGGTCGCGGGCGAAGCTTTCCGGCACCTTGATCTCGACCTCGAAGCGGCTCAGGTCCACCACGCTCAGCACCGGCCCGTTGGTGGCGACCTGGGTGCCCTGCGGCACCTGCACCTGGCCGACCTGGCCGTCGAACGGCGCGCGCAGGGTCAGCACGTCGACCTGCCGGCGCGCCTCCTCGACCACCGCGCGCTGGCGCTGCGCCTGCAGCTGCTTGTTGCGCGCGTCCAGGCCGGCGCCGGCGCTCTGCAGCTGGAAGTCCTTGCGCGCGGCGGCCAGGCCGATGTCGGCCTTCTTCATGCCGTCCTGCGCGCGTGCCAGGTCGTTCTGCGGCACCGCGCCGCCCTCGAAGGCGCGCTGGTAGCGCTCCAGGTCGCGCAGCGCGGCGGTGCGTTCCACCGTCGCCTGGTCCAGCGCGCGCTGCGCGTTGGCGCGGGCGATCTGCGCGTCGAGCACGGCGCGGCTGGCTTCCGCCTCCAGGCCGGCGAGGGTGGATTCCTCCTGCACCAGCTTGCTGCGCAGCTCCGGACTGTCGATCACCGCCAGCGCCTGGCCCTTGGTGACCTTGTCGCCGGCCACGATGGACAGGCGGACGGTGCCGGCAGCGATGGCGTAGAGCGTAGGGCTGTTGGCGGCGATGACCCGGCCCTCGGCGCTGAGGTCGCGCACCAGGTCGCCGCGCTTCACCTCGGCGATGCGGATGCGCGAGGCGTCGAAGGAGCGCGTGCCGCCCAGCCAGCCCGACACCACCCAGCCGGCCAGCGCCAGCACGGCGATGCCGCCGGCGGCGGCGATGGCGATCCGCTTGCGCGGCGCGCCGCGGCGCGCGGTGGCCATGACCTGGTCCTGGCCGGAGGTGTCGCGGATGCCGCGGCGGGGTTGCGAGGCGTCGGGGGTGTTCAGCTTGTCCATGCCCTCCCTGTAGCAATCCGCGTGCCAAACACAAGCGATTGATCCGCAAGGAGATTTTTCGCGTTCGCGGTGTCCGCGCGGACGCCGGGCCCGTCCGCGCGGACACGTCCGCCCCGGCAGCGACTAAACTTCCCGTTCACTCCAAGGAGCACTGCCCGCATGTGCGGAATCGTCGGCGCGATCGCCCACCGTGATGTCGTCCCGCTGCTGGTCGACGGCCTGAAGCGGCTGGAATACCGCGGCTACGATTCGGCCGGCATCGCGGTGGTGGTGGCCGACGAAGTGCGTCGCGTGCGCCGCACCGGCCGCGTCGCCGAGATGGAATCCGCCGCGCTCGCCGAAGGGCTCGACGCGACCCTCGGCATCGGCCACACCCGCTGGGCGACCCACGGCGGCGTCACCGAATCCAACGCGCATCCGCACATCAGCCACGGCGAGCTGGCGCTGGTCCATAACGGCATCATCGAGAACCACGAGCAGCAGCGCGAGCGCCTGCGCGCGCTGGGCTACGAGTTCACCTCGCAGACCGATACCGAAGTGGTGGCGCATCTGATCCACCACCACCGCGCGCAGGGCGCGAGCCTGCTCGGCGCGTTGCAGCGGGCGGTGAAGGAACTGCACGGCGCCTACGCGCTGGCGGTGATCGACAAGCGCGACCCGTCCATGCTGGTCGCCGCGCGCATGGGCTGCCCGCTGCTGGTCGGGCTGGGCGAGGGCGAGAACTTCGTCGCCTCGGACGTGTCCGCGATCGTCTCGGCGACGCGGCGGGTGATCTTCCTCGAAGAGGGCGACACCGCCGAGCTGACCTGCGACAGCGTGCGCGTGTTCGACGCGGGCGATGCGCCGGTCGCGCGCGAGGTGCACGTCTCTGACGTCTCGCTGGCCTCGCTGGAACTCGGCCCGTACCGCCACTTCATGCAGAAGGAAATCCACGAGCAGCCGCGCGCAATCGGCGACACCGTGGAAGGCATCCTCGACGCCGGCGGCTTCGACGCGGCGCTGTTCGGCAGGGACGCGGCGCAGGTGTTGGGCGACGTGGAGTCGGTGCAGATCCTCGCCTGCGGCACCAGTTACTACGCCGGCCTGACCGCGCGCTACTGGATCGAGGAACTCGCCGGCCTGCCCTGCGCCGTCGACATCGCCAGCGAGTACCGCTACCGCAGCGTGGTGGCGAACCCGAAGCAGCTCATCGTCACCATCTCGCAGTCCGGCGAAACCCTGGACACGATGGAGGCGCTGAAATACGCCAAGGCGCGGGGGCAGGACAGAACGCTGTCGATCTGCAACGTGCCGGAAAGCGCGATCCCGCGCGCCAGCCGCCTCGTCTTCTACACCCGCGCCGGCGCCGAGATCGGCGTCGCCTCGACCAAGGCGTTCACGACGCAGCTGGTGGCGCTGTTCGCGCTGGCGGTGGCGCTGGGCAAGCTGCGCGGACGCGTGGACGACGCGCGCGAGGCCGCGCTGCTCGACGACCTGCGCCACCTGCCGGGCAGCGTGCAGCATGCGTTGAATCTCGAACCGCAGGTCGCGTCGTGGGCCGAGAAGTTCGCACCGCGCCAGCACGCGCTGTTCCTCGGCCGCGGCACGCACTATCCGATCGCGCTGGAAGGCGCGCTCAAGCTCAAGGAAATCTCCTACATCCACGCCGAGGGCTACCCGGCCGGCGAGCTGAAGCACGGCCCGCTGGCGCTGGTGGACACGCAGATGCCGGTGGTGGTGATCGCGCCGAACGACGCGCTGCTGGAGAAGGTGAAGTCCAACATCCAGGAAGTGCGCGCGCGCGGCGGCGAGATGTTCGTGTTCGCCGACGCCGACAGCAGCTTCAGCGAATCCGACGGCGTGCACGTGATCCGCACGCCGCGCCACGTCGGCATCCTCTCGCCGATCGTGCACGCCATCCCGGTGCAGCTGCTGGCCTACCACGTCGCGCTGGCACGCGGCACCGACGTGGACAAGCCGCGCAACCTCGCCAAGAGCGTCACCGTCGAATAAGCCGCCGCAGGTTGTCCTGGATCAAGGAGCACGCGCCGCGCGCTGCCTAGGCTGAAGGTGCCGGTCGTCGGCTGCCGCTGCCTGTTTCGATGTCGCTTCGCACGCTTCCGCGCGGCCAGTGCCGCGCCTTCCCCGCATGAGCGCCTGGCCCGCCGCCGCGCTGCTTCGCGCCAAGCGCGAAGGTCGCCGTCTCGATGCCGCCCAATGGCAGGCGCTGGCCGAAGGCATCGCCCGCGAGGACTGGAGCGAAGGCCAGATCGGCGCGCTGGCGATGGCGATCGCCTGGCGCGGGCTGGACGCGCGCGAATGCCGCGACTTCACCTTCGCCCTGCGCGATTCCGGCCATCGCCTCGACTGGCGCGACCTGCCCGGCCCGGTGCTGGACAAGCATTCCACCGGCGGCGTGGGCGACTGCGTGAGCCTGGCGCTGGCGCCGCTGCTCGCCGCTTGCGGCGGCTTCGTGCCGATGATCTCCGGGCGCGGGCTCGGCCACACCGGCGGCACCCTGGACAAGCTGGAAAGCCTGCCCGGCTACGAGGCGAATCCCGCGCCCGCGCGCCTGCGCCGGATCGTGGCGGAAGTGGGCTGCGCCATCGTCGGCCAGAGCGCCGACCTGGTGCCGGCCGACCGCCGCCTGTATGCGGTGCGCGACGTCACCGCCACCGTGGACGTGCCGGAGCTGATCGTCGCCTCGATCCTGTCGAAGAAGCTGGCCGGCGGCGCGCAGGCATTGGTGCTGGACATCAAGACCGGCAGCGGCGCGCAGACGCCGGACATGCCGGCCGCCGAAGCGCTGGCGGCGCGCATGCGGGCGGTGGCGGAAGGCAGCGGCCTGCGGCTGGCGATCGCGTTGACGGACATGGGGCAAGTACTCGGGCGCGAGGCCGGCAACGCGCTGGAACTGCGCGCCGTCCTCGACCTGCTCACCGGCGGCCGTGCCTGTCCGCGTCTGCGCGCGCTGATATTCGCGCTGTCCGCCGAACTGCTGTGCATGGGAGGACTGGCCGTTGATCGCGGCGAAGCCGATGCGCGGTTGGAAGGCGCATTGGCGAGCGGTGCGGCGGCCGAATGCTTCGCGCGGATGGTGGCTAGACTCGGCGGCCCGCGCAATCTGCTGGAGCATCCGCAGCGGCATTTGCCGCAGGCGCCGGTGCTGCGGCCGGTGGTCGCGGAGCGGGAGGGATTCGTGCAGGCCATCGACGTGCGCGCGCTGGGCGAATGCGTGGTCGATCTGGGCGGCGGCCGGCGTACGCCGGGTGCGGCCATCGACCATGCGGTGGGGCTGGGCGAGGTACGCGAGCGTGGCGAGCGCATCGCACGCGGTGACGTGCTGGCCGTCGTGCATGCGCGCGGCGAAGCCGATGCCGACGCTGCTGCGGTACGGGTGCGCGCGGCGTTCGCCCTGGGCGAAGAGCCGCCGGCACCGGTGGCGCCGTGGCGCTGGCTGGCCGCCGATTGACGCGGAGGGTTACCGCGACGGCAGGATGAAGCGGAACGGCAGCAGCTCGCCCGCCTTCACTTCCAGCCAGCTGTCGTCCGACTGACGGAACGTCACCGCCGCGTCCGCGCCGAACTCGATCAACGACTGCCGGCAGGCCCCGCAGGGCGAAACCGGCAGCGCTGCGCCATCGCTGCCGAACGCGGCCACCGCGATGGCCTGCAACCGGAAGCCCGGCCCTTCGGCCTGCACCGCGGCGGCGATGGCCGCGCGCTCGGCGCAGCCACCGACCGGATAGGACGCGTTCTCGACGTTGCAGCCCGTATACGCGTGGCCGGCGGCCGAGCGCAGCGCGGCGCCCACGCGCAGGTTCGAATAGGGTGCGTAAGCTTGGTGCGCCGCCTGCACGGCCAGCGTGCGCAAGGAATCGAGATCGTGCATCGCGGAGTTGCCCGGAAGCGGGCGGCCATGGTGGCATGGTGGGAGGCATGCGCATAGGCATCAATCCGGGCAGCACCGCCGCTGTTTCCATCGGGAACGCTATACCATCGTGCAGGGCATCGACCGGTGCGACGGCGCGCGGCATCCGACGTGTGCCGGGCAATCGATCGGTCGAGCCGCCCGAACGGGGACGAATGATGGATCGACAGGGCGAACTCACCGCGCAGCGCGTGCACCAGGCCATCCTGGGCGGCGAGTTGTACCTGGAATACATGCCCACCATCGATTTGCAGGACGGCGAGCGCTGCGTGGGCTGCGAGGCGCTGGTGCGCTGGCAGCGTGGGCAGGAGATCGTGCGGCCCGACCAGTTCGTGCCGGTGGTCGAAAACACGCCGGTGTCCGGCCTGCTGACCTACTGGGTGATCCACAAGGTCGCGGAAGAACTGGGCGACTGGCTGCGCCGGCACCGCAGCGCGCACGTCGGCATCAACGTGCCGCCGGAGGTGCTGGGGCGCGGCGGGCTGGAATACGCCTCGCGCAAGGCCAGCCTGTTCGACCTCCGCCGGCAGATCATCCTGGAGATCACCGAGCGCGGCGTGCCGGACCGGCTGGGCCTGAACGAGCTGGTGGACCTGGCGGACGAGGACGTGCTGGTCGCGGTGGACGACATGAACACCGAGGAGAGCAACTTCATCCTGCTGTCGCGGCTGCCGCTGCCGATCATCAAGCTCGACAAGCGCTTCGTCGACCGGCTGGACGAAGCGCCGGTGCGCCGCCGGCTGGAGGAAATCGCCACCTTCATCCGCATCGGCGACCACTACGTCATCGCCGAGGGCGTGGAGCGCGACGGGCAGGCCGCGCTGCTGCGCGGCGCCGGCGTGCAGTACGCGCAGGGCTGGCTGTTCTCGAAGTCGATCCGTGCGGCCGAGTTCATCGCCTTCCACGCGGCGCGCCAGTAGCGGCCACGCCACACGCCATGATCATCCGACCCCGCAATCCCAATTCGCCGCGCACGCTGATCTTCACGCTGAACGGCTCGATCGTGCCGGTCATCTGGCCGCGCGTGCTGTACACGATGCTGCTGGCGGTGCTGGTCGTCCTCGCCGAGCGCCGGGGGCTGGTCGCGCCGTTCACGCTCGACGCCGCGCCGCTCACGATGCTGGGGCTGACGCTGGCGATCTTCCTCGGCTTCCGCAACAGCGTGGCCTACCAGCGCTGGTGGGAGGCGCGCACGCTGTGGGGCGAACTGGTGAACGTCACCCGCGACCTGGCGCGGCAGGTGCGCTCGTTCATGCCGGCGCTGGCGGCGGAGGAACGCACGCTGCTGGTGCGCGGCACGATCGGCTTCGCCCACGCGCTGCGCCACCACCTGCGCGGCAGCGATCCCGCCGGCGATCTGCGCGCTTGGCTGCCACCCGACGTCTTCGCCGCGGCGATGGCCGCGCCCAACCGGCCGAACACGGTGCTGGGCTGGCTGGGCGAGCGCCATCTCGCGGCGGCGCGCGGCGCGAATCTGGACGGCATGCTGGCCGCGCGCATCGACGACGGGCTGGGCAAGCTGTCGCACGTGCTCGGCGGCTGCGAGCGCATCGCCAACACGCCGATGCCGTTCGCCTACATCCTGCTGCTGCACCGCACCGTGCACGTCTACTGCTTCATGCTGCCGTTCTGCCTGATCGGCGCGATGGGCTGGCTGGCGCCGCTGGCGGTGGGGATCATCGCCTACACGTTCTTCGGGCTGGACGCGATCGGCGAGCAGATCGAAGACCCGTTCGACCGGCTGCCGAACGACCTGCCGCTGGACACGCTGTGCCGCTCCATCGAGATCAACCTGCTCTCGCTGCTGGGCGAGGACGAACTGCCCAAGCCGCTGCTGCCGGAGAACGGCACGCTGCTCTGATGACGCGGGCGGTCAGGGCGACGCCGCATCCTCGGGCCGCGCATAGACGTTGCAGCCGCCGGGCCGGGCGAAACCGACCAGGCACATGCCGGCGCTGCGGGCGAGGTCGACGGCGAGCGCGGTCGGCGCGGAAATCGCGGCCACCAGCCCGATCCCCGTGTGCGCCGCCTTGGCGACCATCTCGTAGCTGGCGCGGCTGGTCAGCAGCAGCATGCCGGCGTCCGGCGCGACGCCGCGCTTGCGCAGCGCGCCGATCAGCTTGTCCAGCGCGTTGTGGCGGCCCACGTCCTCGCGCGACAGCGCGATGCGCCCGTCGCCATCGACCCAGAACGCGGCGTGCACCGCGCCGGTGGCGGCGTTCATCGGCTGGTGCCGCGGCAATTGCGCCAGTGCGCGTTCCAGCAGCGCCGGATCGAAGCGGGCGACGCGTTGCAGGCGCGGCGGCGGGCGCAGGCTGTCCTCGAGTTCGCGCGTGCCGCAGATGCCACAGCCGCCGCGTCCCGGCAGCAGCCGGCCGCGCTTGCCGTCCAGCGACGCGGCGCGCGCGCCGGGCGCGACCGCGATGCGGAGCTGGATGCCTTCGAGCAGTTCGACGGTTTCGATCGCGCGGATCTGGTCGAGGCTATCCACCAGGCCTTCGCTCAACGAAAAGCCGCGCGCGAAGTCGTCCAGGTCGGCGGGCGTCGCCATCATCACCGCGAACGGCACGTCGTTGTAGAGCAGCGCCACCGGTGCTTCTTCCGCGACCAGATCGACGGCGCGCCCGCCGCCATCGCGCAGGCGCTCCACGTCGCGCAGCGCGACGCCCGGCGGAGTGTGCGCGATGTCCATGCCGTCGCCGTCAGCGCGTGGCGTCGACGCGCGCCACCCGTACCGGCACGGACTTGTACGACGGCGTGCCGCTGGCCCTGTCGAAATGATCCAGCGGCACCAGGCAATTGCCTTCCGGGTAGTAGGTCGCCACCGAGCCGCGCGCGATCGGATAGGCCACGGCGACCACGCTGTCCATGCGCCGCTCCGCGCCTTTCCCGAACGCCGTTTCCACCCGCAGCGCGTCGCCTTCCGCGAGGCCGAGCGCGTCGAGGTCCTCGCGGTTCATGAACAGCACGTCGCGCCGGCCGAACACGCCGCGGTAGCGGTCGTCGAGGCCGTAGATGGTGGTGTTGTACTGGTCGTGGCTGCGGATGGTGGTGAGCGTGAGGATCGTGCCGCCCGTCGCGGCGTCCTCGCGCAGCCCGTCGAAGCGGAGGAACTGCGCCTTGCCGGACGGCGTGTTCCACACCCGCTGCGTCGGCGGCAGCGGCAGGCGGAAGCCGCCGGGGATGCGGATGCGCTGGTTGTACTGCACGAAGTCGGGAAAGACCGCTTCGATGGCGTCGCGGATGCGGTCGTAGTCCGCCACCAGCTCCGCCCACGGCACCTTGCTGTGCGGCAGCGTGGCCATCGCCATGCCGGCGACGATGGCGGGCTCCGAGCGCAGCGCCTCGGAGGCCGGCTTCAGCTTGCCGCGCGAGGCATGCACCATCGACATCGAATCCTCCACCGTCACTGCCTGCGGGCCGCCGGCCTGGATGTCGCGCTCGGTGCGGCCGAGGCAGGGCAGCAGGAAGGCGTGCTTGCCGGTGAGCAGGTGGGTGCGGTTGAGCTTGGTGGCGACGTGCACGGCGAGGTCGAGCTTGCGCATCGCGGGCAGGCAGGCCTCGGGATCGGGCAGGGCGACGGCGAGGTTGCCGCCCAGGCAGATCAGCGCCGTGGAGGAACCGGCGACGATGGCCTGCATCGCGGCGACCGCATCGTGGCCGTGCGCGGCCGGCGGCGCGAAGCCGAAGGTCTCCTCGATCCGCCGCAGCAGGTCGGGGCCGGGCTTCTCGGTGATGCCGACGGTGCGGTCGCCCTGCACGTTGGAATGGCCGCGCAGCGGGCAGATGCCGGCGCCGGGCTTGCCGAAGTTGCCGCGCAGCAGAAGAAGGTTCGCGATCTGCTGGACGTTCTGCGTCCCCGTGCTGTGCTGGGTGATGCCCATGCCGTAGGTGACGATGGTCGCGTTGGAGCGCGCGTAGGCCTCGGCGACCTGGCGCAGCGCGTCCTCGGGCAGGCCGGAGACGGCTTCGATGTCCTGCCACGACGCCGCGTGCAGGTCGGCCGCGAGCGCCTCGAAGCCTTCCGTGTGTTCGGCGATGAAGGCGCGGTCGAGCACGGTGGCGTCCGGGCCGGCGGCCGCGTCCAGTTCCAGCAGCGCCTTCATGATGCCTTTCAGCGCCGCGGCGTCGCCGCCGATCTTCGGCTGCAGGTAGGTCGAGGCGATTTCGGTTGCGCCCAGCGTCGCCATCTCCACCGGGCTCTGCGGATCGGCGAAGCGTTCCAGCGCGCGTTCGCGCAGCGGATTGAATACGATGATCGGCACGCCGCGCCGCGCGACCTCGTGCAGCGTGCCCATCATCCGCGGGTGGTTGGTGCCCGGGTTGTGGCCCAGCGCGATCAGCAATTCGCAGTGGTCGAAGTCGTCGAGCGAGACGGTGCCCTTGCCGATGCCGATCGAGTGCGGCAGGCCGACGCTGGTGGCCTCGTGGCACATGTTGGAGCAGTCGGGGAAATTGTTGGTGCCGTATTCGCGCGCGAACAGCTGGTACAGGAAGGCGGCTTCGTTGGAGGCGCGGCCCGAGGTGTAGAACTCCACGCCGTTCGGATCGTCCATGCCGCGCAGCAGTTCGCCGATGCGGGCGAAGGCCTCGTCCCATTCGATGGCCTCAAAGACGTCGCGCTCGGCGTTGTAGGCCAGCGGGTGGGTCAGCCGGCCTTCGTTTTCGAGGTCGTAATCGCTCCATTCCAGCAGCGAGGTCACCGTGTGGGCGGCGAAGAACTCCGGCGGCACGCGCTTGGAGGTCGCCTCCCAGGTCACCGCCTTGGCGCCGTTCTCGCAGAACTGGAAGGTGGAGGTGTGCTTCTTGTCCGGCCAGGCGCAGCCGGGGCAGTCGAAGCCGTCGGGCTTGTTGGTGCGCAGCAGGGTGACGGCGGCTTCCGGCGCGTCCATCTGTTCGCGGATGGCGCGGGCGGTGGCGCGCAGCGCGCCCCAGCCGCCGGCGGGCGCGTGGTAGGGACGGATGCCGGGAATCTCGTTGTCGCTCATGGATCACCTCGCCTTGGCAGGCGGCGCGGGGCGCGGCCGGGCTGCGGCCATTGTGCGCCAAAGCGCCGCCGGGGCAATCCACGTCGATGGGCCCGGCGTCGCGTCGGGCCCGCAAGTTTCATGCGAGCCCGGCGCATGCCGCGCCGGGCCGGACGCTCAGGCTTTCGCCATCCAGTCCGAGAGTTCGTCCGCGTGTTCTTCCTCTTGGGCGAGGATCTCGCGCAGCATCCGCGACGTGGTGGGGTCCTTGTCGCCGATCAGCTGGATCATCTGCCGATACACCTCGATCGCCACGCGCTCGGCCACCAGGTTTGCCCGGATCATGGCCTGCAGCTCGGTGGAGGCGTCGTACTCGGCGTGGCTGCGCTTGCTCAGCGTGTCCGGATCGAGGTCGGGCGCGCCGCCGAGCTGGACGATGCGCTCGGTGATGCGGTCGGCATGCGATTGCTCTTCGTTGGCGTGGGTCAGGAACTCGTCGGCGATCGCCGGCGAGGCGAGGCCCTTGGCGGTGTAGTGGTGGCGCCTGTAGCGCAGCGTGCACACCCATTCGGTGGCCAGCGCATCGTTGAGGAGCTTGCAGATCTCCTCGGCGTAGGGATGCACGCCGGGCGTCACCGCGCCGTCGGAAAGATTGTTGCGGGCCGCCTGCACGGCGGCTTCGTCGATGCGCATGGTCGGCGCAGCGGCCTTGTTCTTCTTGTCGTTGGTCATTGGTCGGCTCCGGTCGGGAACGGGGAAGGCCGATGCCTTCCCTGCGGCATTAGGCCGCCTGCGCCGTCAAGGAAACGCGACGGACGCAGGCGGCCCGCGCGGATCAGAGCGAATCGATGAAGCTGTTCACTTCCCGCTTGGCCTCGTCCTTGGCCATGCCGTAGCGCTCCTGCAGCTTGCCGGCCAGGTACTCCTCGTTGCCTTCGGCGACCTGCACGTCGTCGTTGGTCAGCTTGCCCCAGCGCGCCTTGACCTTGCCGGTCACCTGCTTCCACTGGCCCTTGATGCGGTCCTCGTTCATGTCGTTCTCCTGATGGCGGCATCGTGCGGATGCCGCCGAGGTGCTGGAAATCGGGGCGGCGCGGAAGCGTCCGCGCGCCCGGCGATGGGCGTCCGGCGCGGGATCAGTGCTTGGCGGTCAGGCCGCTGTCGTCGACCTGCTTGACGCCCTTCACGCTGCGCGCGGCGGCGATCGCCTTCTTCACGGTGAGGTCGCCGTCCAGCGCGCCGGTCAGGGTGACCACGCCATCGACGGTCTTGACGGTGACGTCGTTGGCGGGAACGCCGGCGGTGGTGGCGAGTTCGGCCTTCACCTTGGCGGTGATCCAGGCATCGTCCACCGCCTGGCCGGCGCTGCTGCTGCGCTCGCTGCTGGCGTCGCTGGACTTCACCTTGGCGGGGTCGCCCACCTTCAGCCCGGCGGCGTCGACGTCCTTCACGCCCTTGACGCCGCGGGTGACGGCCACGGCCTTGTTCACCGCGGTTTCGGTCGGCAGCACGCCGGTCAGGGTCACCCGGCCGTCGGCGGTGTTCACCGACACGTCGTTGGCGGACACGCCGTCGGTGGTGACGAGTTCGGTCTTCACCTTGGTGGTGATCCACGCGTCGTCCACCGCCTGGGTGGCGCTGGAGGACTTGCCGGTGTCCTGCGCGTCCTGCGCGGCGGCCAGCGCGCTGCCGGCGCCGAACAGGAGCACGCAGGTGATGGCGAGCGAAATGGGGGTGTGCTGGGTCTTCATGGTCCGGATCTCCTTGAGGATGATCGGCCGGGTTCCGCTGGCCGATGGGGGAATGTCGCGCCGCCGCCGGACGGCGGATGTTGCCGGTCCGAACGAACGGGCATCCGCGAACGCAGATCGATGCGACACGACGTTGCAGGCCGTGCCTGCGACGCGTTCCAAACTTACCGGCCGGATTGGTAAGGCCGCGTCATGGTCGCGCCGGGGTCGAAGAAAAAGGCCCGGCATCGCTGCCGGGCCTGTCGCGTCCTTGCGCGCATCCTTGCGGAGGAGGGCGTCCTTATTCGGGCTGCCAGCGCAGGCTGAGCACGAACTCGCGGCCGGGCTGGTTGTACCAGGCGCTGGTTTCGTAGCGCTTGTCGAAGGCGTTGACCACGTTCGCCTGCAGCGTCCAGCCGGGGGAGAAGCGCCACGACACGCGCGCGTCGAGGGTGCCGTAGCCGCCCACGCGCAGGGTGTTGGCGGCGTCGTCCCAGCGCGCGGCTTCGGCGATGCCGGACACGCCGAAGCCCCAGGCGCCGACGTCGCGGTCGAGATCGAGGCGCGCGCTGCGCTGCGGGCGGCGGGCGAGGCGCTTGCCGCTGTCCAGGTTGCGTGCGTCCAGCCAGCCGAGCTGGCCGCGCAGCGTCCATTCGCCCAGCGTGGCCGAGCCGGTCAGCTCGATGCCGCGGATGCGCGCGTCCTCGACGTTGACCGGCTTGAACAGCGAAGACTCCCAGGCGATCAGGTCGCTGGCGCGGGTCTGGTAGGCGTTGGCCTGCACGTGCCAGCCGTCGCCGCCGCGCGCCAGCGACAGCTCGGTGCTGCGCGAGGTTTCCGGGTTCAGATCCGGGTTGCTGGCGCCGGGGTAGTACAACTCGTTGAAGGTGGGCGCCTTGAACGCGGTGGCGTGGCTGGCGGTGACGCGCCAGCCCTCGGCGAAGTCCAGCCCCCATGCAATCCCGCCGGTGGTGTGGCTGCCGAACTGGTCGTTGTCGTCGCGGCGCAGGCTCAGCTGCAGGTCGTGCGCGCCGAAGTCTCCCTGGTACTGGGCGAACACCGCGCGGTTGCCGCGGGTGCGGGCGAACGGCGACCACGGATCGACCACGTTGGCGGCGTCGCGCAGCCAGTCGAAGCCGGCGCTCAGCAGCTGGCCTTTCGCCACGCCGAAGTCGCCCTGCAGGCTCGCGCTGTCGCGGGTGGTGGTGTAGCGGTTGGCGAAGGCGCTGCCGATGTAGTTGTCGGAGTCGTCGGTGTTGCGGCCGGCGGTCAGCTTCAGCTGCACGGCCTCGGACGGCGTCCAGCGCACGCTGCCGCCCACGGTCTGCTGGACGATGTCGGAGTTGTCCTGGTAGTCGCCGTCGTAGTCGTTGTGGCCTTCGGCGCGGCTGGCGCGGGCGTCGAACTGCCAGGCTTCGCCGGGCGCGAAGTCCGCGCGCAGGGCGGCGCTGTTGTTGCGGTAGCCATCGCGGTCGAGGTGCGTGCCCTGCTTGATGAAGCAGCCCGCGCCGGAGAAGTCGGTGTTCAGGTTGCCGTTGCAGGCGTTGATGCCGTCGGTGCCCTGGTGGGCCACGTCCACGCCCACGCCGCCGCGCTTGCCGCGCAGGTCGAGGCCGGCCGAGGCTTCGCGCAGGCCGTGACTGCCGGCGGCGATGCGGGCGCGGCCGCGCACGCCTTCGGTTTCGCCGCGGCGGGTGAAGATCTGGATCACGCCGCCGATGGCGTCGGCGCCGTAAAGCGACGAGCGCGGGCCGCGCACGATCTCGATGCGCTCGATCTGCGCCAGCGGGAGATCCTGCAGCGAGGTCAGGCCCGAGGTCGGCGAGCCCACGCGGATGCCGTCGATCAGGAACAGCACGTGGTCGGACTCGGTGCCGCGCATGAACAGCGTGGACAGCTTGCCCAGCCCGCCCTGGTTGACGATGGCGATACCGGCGCGGCCGCGCAGCAGTTCCGGCAGCGAACGCGCACTGCTGGCGTCGATCTGCGCGCGGTCGATCACTTCCACCGCCGCCAGCGCGGCGTCGACCGTGGTGGGGGTGCGGGTGGCGGTGACGACGACGGCGTCGAGATCCTTGGCCTCGTCGCCGTGGGCCAGCGCCAGCGAGGGCAGCAGCGCAAGCGCGAGGATGTTGAGGCGGAGCGGGATGGAGCGGAAACGCATGATGGGTTCTCCGGCGCGCACGCCCGCGCGCCCGTGGATGGAAGGGCGGCTGCGCTGCGGACGGAAACGGCGGACGAAGGCGATGCGCGTGCGGCACGGGCAGGCCGGCGTCGCGCAATGCCCGCCGCATCGCAACCTGACGTGTCCGTGGCCGGTCTCCGGGCTTGCGGGCGGACATCGGTCGATGTCCCGTCCGGCGCCTTCCCATGCCTGCATCGAACCGATGCGCGCACAGTGGCCGATGCCGGACTTGTCTCGCTTACCGTTGCGGGGGCAGCGCCGGACTGGATGCACCTGCGTGCAGCGTCACCGGCTTCCCGTTTCAATCCGCAGGCACGGCCGGCGGATCACCTCGAACCCGGCAATTCTAGCGCAGCCGCGGGCGCGGCCGGCGGATCAGTCGCCGTCGTTCGATTCCGATCCGCCATGACGATCGTCGTCAGCGTACGCATCGAAAAGCGGCGCGAACGCGGGCGCGGCGGCTTCGTCGTGGCGGGTGGTGGTGACCGGCGCGGCGGCCGGGCGCCCGCGCGGCGGCGGCAGCAGCGCGATGGCGGCCTCGGCGGCCTGCACCAGTTCGGTGCGGCGCGCCTCCGGCACTTCCTGCCAGTGGCAGTCCTTCAGCGCGCCTTCCAGCGAGTACAGCAGGTTGAGGCTGGGCTTGAAGCCGGCGCGGCGCACCTTCATGTACGCCTCCACCGCGCCGACCGCGGCCAGGTCGTCCAGCGAGCGCAGGCCCACCTGGCGCAGCCAGGCGGCGGACTTCGGGCCGATGTTGCGCAGCTTCGCGCTCATTGCAGCGATTCCAGGAACGCCTGGGCGATCGCTTCCAGGCCTTGCTGGTCTTCAACGGAAAAGCGCGCGGGGATCGGACTGTCGAGGTCGAACACGCCGAGCAGCGCATCGCCCTGGTACAGCGGCACGACCAGCTCCGAGCGGCTGGCCGAATCGCAGGCGATGTGGCCGGGGAAGGCGTTCACGTCCTCGACGCACTGCGTCTGCCGGGTGCGCGCCGCCGCGCCGCACACGCCTTTCTCCAGCGGGATGCGCACGCAGGCGGGCAGGCCCTGGAACGGGCCGACCACCAGCTCGGCGCCGTCGTAGAAGTAGAAGCCGACCCAGTTGAGGTCGGGCAGCGCGTGGTACACCAGCGCAGACAGGTTGGCGGCGTTGGCGATGCGGTCGCGTTCGTCGTGCAGCAGCGCGCGCACCTGTTCCAGCAGCTGCGCGTATTGTTCCGGCTTGCTGCCGGCGAGTGCGGTGGCGGAGAAGCTCATGCGTCGAGTCTAGCAGCGCCGCACGCTATGCTGGCGGGATGACGGGAGTTTCCGAACTGCGGCGCATGCCGGACGGGTTTCTGGAGCGCGGCGCGCAGGTGACGCGGCTGGAAGCGTTCGTGGACGCCGCGTTCGCGTTCGCGGTCACCCTGCTGGTGATCTCGCTGGACGCCATTCCGGACAGCATTCCGGCCTTGATGGAGGCGATGAAGGGGGTGCCGGCCTTCGCCGCCTCGTTCGCGCAGATCGCGTTCTTCTGGCATGCGCACGCGGGCTGGAGCAAGCGCTACGGCCTGGACGACGCGGCCAGCACTTGGCTCAGCCTGGCGATGGTGTTCCTGGTGCTGGTCTACGTGTACCCGCTGAAGATCGTCTACGGCGCGCTGTTCTTCTGGCTCAGCGCCGGCTGGTTCCGGGCGCCGGTGCCGTTCGGCAGCCTGGGCGACCTCGCCGCCATGTTCGCGGTGTACGGCATCGCCTTCGCCACGCTGTCGGCCTGCATGCTGGCGCTGTACGCGCACGCGTGGCGGCGCCGGGACGCATTGGGGCTGGATGCGGCCGAAGCGGCGATGACCCGGCGCCACGCCGCGGCTTGGTGCTGGCGCGTGATCGTGGCGCTGCTGTCGCTGCTGGCCGCCTGGATGCTGTCGCGCAGCGCCCACGTGCCGATCTGGCTGACCGGCGCGCCGGGGATGGCGTATCTCCTGATGCCGCTGTCGCGCGTCTTCGCCTCCGCGTTCGAGCGCCGCGCGCGCGCCGGGGCGCATCCGGAGCGGACGTGATCTTCCCGCTCTACGCCACCGGCACCGACACCGGCATCGGCAAGACCCTGTCGAGCTGCGCGCTGCTGCATGCGCTGCGCGGGCGCGGCCTGCGCGCGGCGGGGATGAAGCCGGTGGCGAGCGGCTGCGCGCGCATCGACGGCGAATGGCGCAACGAGGACGCGCTGGCCCTGCAGGCGGCGGGCGAGGCCGGCATCGCCTACGCCGACATCAATCCGTTCGCGCTGGAACATCCGCTGGCGCCGGAACTGGCTGCGCGTGATGCCGGCGTCGAGGTCGGACTGCAGCCGATCCTCGCTGCGTATGCGCGGCTCGCGGCGCGCGCCGACGCGGTGGTGGTCGAAGGCGTCGGCGGCTGGGCCGCGCCGCTGTCGGCGTCGCTGATGCAGGCCGACCTGGTACGCGCGCTACGGTTGCCGGTGGTGCTGGTGGTTGGGCTGCGGCTGGGCTGCCTCAATCATGCGCTGCTCAGCGCGCGGGCGATCGCCGGCGACGGCGTGCAGTTGGCGGGCTGGATCGCGTCGCATGTCGATCCGGCGATGGAGCGCGTCGAGGACAACCTGGCGATGCTGCGCGAGCGCTTGCCTGCGCCGTGCTGGGGCGTGCTGCCGCATGCGCCGGGCGAAGCTCCAGCGACGCTTGCGCGGCATTTGCGAATTCCCGAACGCACGTAATCGCGTTGCACAGCAGGCATCTCGCGTGCGCCGCTGTGCCGGGCAGGAGGTTCGCCGCTTGGGGCTCCGCATCCGGCTCCGATGCGCGGCCGCAGACCATCTATGGTCTGCTCGAACCTCCTGCCCGGCACAACGTCGCCCGATTTCTTTCGTGGTCGCGGTAGAGCTTTTTCGTCACGTGCGAGAACAGTTGGTGCCGCGTTGCCTGCCTTGGGGGGGGACGCTTCGAGCGCGCCATGGATGGCGCGCGGCCGCGCATCGGAGCCGGACGCGGAGCCCTAAGCGGCGAAGCGTCCCCCCCAAGGCAGGCAGCGCGGCCTCGTGAACCCCACAAAAGAAAACGCCCGGGTTTCCCCGGGCGCTTCGTCTTGCGTCATGTTCCAGCCGATCAACCGTGCTGCGGCTCCGGCGGCGGCAGCTGCGATGCCTCCGCATCGGTAGCCTTGCCGGCGTCGTGCGCATGGTCGCGCGCCAGGTACAGATAGAACGCCGGCAGCACGAACAGGGTGAACAGCGTACCGATGGTCATGCCGGACACGATCACCACGCCCATCGAGAAGCGCGAGGCCGCGCCCGGGCCCTTCGCCAGCAGCAGCGGGATCATCGCGAACACCAGCGCGGCGGTGGTCATCAGCACCGGGCGCAGGCGGATGCCGGTGGCTTCCTCGATCGCCTCGCGCTTGGACAGGCCCTGTTCGATCTGCAGCTTGTTGGCGAACTCCACGATCAGGATGCCGTGCTTGGAGATCACGCCCACCAGCGTCACCAGGCCCACCTGGGTGTAGATGTTGATGCTCATGCCGGGGAACGCCTCGATGCCCGCGAACTGCAGCACGTTGGCCGCCAGCGCCAGCACGTTCAGCGCCAGCAGCGCGCCGCAGATCGCCATCGGCACGGTCAGCAACATGATGAGCGCGTCGCGGAAGCTCTCGAACTGCGCCGACAGCACCAGGAAGATCACCACCAGCGCCAGCGCCAGCGTCAGCAGCATCGCCGAGCCTTCCTGCTTGAACTGCCGCGACTCGCCGGCGTAGTCCACGCTGTAGCCCTGCGGCAGCACTTCCTTCGCCGCCTGGTCGAGGATCGCCAGCGCCTCGCCCTTGCTCACGCCGGGGCGCGGGGCGAAGGTGATCGACACCGCGTTGAGCTGCTGGAAGCGCTTGAGCGACTGCGGCTGCGCGCTTTCCTTCAGCGTCACCACGGTGGACAGCGGGATCAGCTCGCCGTCGCGGGTGCGGGTGTAGTAGTTCTCCAGTGCCGACGCGTTGAGGCGGTCGCTGCGCTGCACCTGCGCGATCACGCGGTAGGAGCGGTTCTGCATCGAGAACAGGTTGGCGTAGCCGCCGGCCAGCATCGCCGACATGTCGGCCGCCAGCGTGCGCATGTCGATGCCGAGCGTGGCCGCCTTGTCGCGGTCGATGTTGACCTCGATGCGCGGCTTGTCGATCTTCAGGTCCTTGTCGAGGAAGATGAAGCGCTTGCTCGCCATCGCCTTCTGCAGGATCGCGTCGGCCAGTTCGGACAGCTGCGACAGCTCGCCGACGCCGCCGATCACGAATTCGCCGCCGCCACCGCCGCCGCCCGCGCTGGGCAGCGAGGGCGGCACCAGCGCGAACACGTTCAGGCCGGTGACCTGCGACATCTTCGGCTGGAGCTCCTGCTGCAGCACCGCGTTGGTGGAGCGGCTGCGCTGGCTCCACGGCTTCAGCACGAAGCCGGCCATCGCGCTGGGGCTGGCGCCGCCGCCGCCGCCGAAGCCGCCGTTGAACAGGAAGTAGTCCTGCACCTCGGGCACGCCCTTGGCGATCTTGGTCACTTCCTCGGTGTAGCGCTCCACGTAGTCCAGCGTGGCGATGGGGTCGGCGCTGGCGACCGAGAAGATGAAGCCCTCGTCCTCCAGCGGCGCCGGTTCCTTCGGCGCGGTCATGTACAGGAACGCGCAGCTCACCAGCACGATCAGGCCGAACGCGGCGATCACCGACTTGGTCTCCAGCGCACCGTGCAGCTTGCGCTTGTAGCCGTGGTGGAGCTTGTCGAAGCGGGTGTCCAGCCAGTTCTCGAACTTGCTCTTCGGATGGTCGGGATCGTGCGCCAGCAGGATCTTCGAGCTCATCATCGGCGTCAGCGTCAGCGCGATCACGCCCGACAGCAGCACCGCGCCCGCCAGGGTGAAGGCGAACTCGGTGAACAGCACGCCGGTCAGGCCGCCCTGGAAGCCGATCGGCAGGTACACCGCGATCAGCGTGGTGGTCATCGCCACCACCGGCCAGGCCAGCTCGCGCGCGCCGCGGATCGAGGCGTCGAACGGCGTCATGCCCTCCTCGATGTGGCGGTGGATGTTCTCCAGCACGATGATCGCGTCGTCCACCACGATGCCGATCGCCAGCACCATCGCCAGCAGGGTCAGCAGGTTGATGGTGAAGCCCATCAGCAGCATCAGGAACAGGCCGCCGATCAGCGACAGCGGGATGGTCACCGCCGGGATCAGCACGCTGCGCAGCGAGCCCAGGAACAGGTAGATCACCACGATCACGATGATCAGTGCTTCGATGATCGTGCGGATCACCTCGTTGATCGCGTCCTGGATCGCCTCGGTGCTGTCGTACGGGATGCTGGCCTGCATGCCCTGCGGCAGCTGCGGGATGATCTCGCCGTCCCAGACCTTGCGCACCGCCTTGATCACGTCCAGCGAGTTCGCGTCCGGGGCGACGTAGATGCCCATGAACGTGGCCGACTCGCCGTTGATGCGCACCGAGGTGCCGTAGCTCTCCGAGCCCAGCGCCACGTCGGCGATGTCGCCGAGGCGCACGATCGCGCCGTCCTGCTCGCGCACGATCAGCTGGCGGAACTCGTCGGCGTTGCGCAGATCGGTGCGCGCGGTCATGTCGATGGCGACCATCTGGCCCTTGGTCGAGCCCACCGCGGCCAGCACGTTGTTGGACTGCAGCGCGTTGGACACGTCGCTGGCGGTCACCTTCAGCGCGGCCATCTTCTCCGGCTTCAGCCAGATGCGCATGGCGAAGGTGCCGGCGCCGAGGATGTCGGCGCGCTGCACGCCGTCCACGGTGACCAGCTTGGGCTGGATCACGCGGGTCAGGTAGTCGGTGATCTGGTTGTTGGTCAGCGTGTTGCTGGCGAACGAGACGTACATCGCCGCGATCTGCTCGCCCTGCTGCAGGTCGATCACCGGGTCTTCCGACTGCGGCGGCAGCTGCCCGCGCAGCTTGTTGACCTTGGCGCTGATCTGGGTGAGCGCCTCGCTGGGGTCCTTGTCCAGGCGGATGTAGGCCTGGATGGTGCTCATCCCGGCCGAACTGGTCGAGGAGATGTAGTCGATGCCCTCGGCGCTGGCGATCTCGCGCTCCAGCGGCGTGGTGATGAAGCCCTGGATCAGGTCCGCGTCGGCGCCGAAATAGGTGGTGCTGATGTTCACCACCGCGTTGCGCATTTCCGGGTACTTGCGCACGTTCAGTTCGCTGAAGGCGCGCAGGCCGAACAGCAGGATGAACAGGCTGACGACCATCGCCAGCACCGGCTTCCTGATGAAGATGTCGGTGAATTTCATGGGGGTTCCCGCAAGTCAGGAATGGGAGCGGCGCGCGGCCGCCCTTAGCGGTTTTCGACCTTCGGCTGGGCGTCGGCGGAAGGCTGCACGGCGTTGTTGACCGTCACTTCGGCGCCGTTGCGCAGCTTCAGCAGGCCGGAGGTGACCACCTGTTCGCCGGGCTTGAGGCCGTCGGTGACCGCGATCAGGTCGCCGCGGGTGGCGCCGGTCTTGATGAAGCGCTGGGTCACGACCAGCTTGTCGCCGGTCAGCGGCTTGCCTTGGGCGTCGGTCTCGCCGGCCTTGCGCTTGACCTTGCCGATCACGAACACCGCGTTGCCGTAGGGGTTGAAGCTCACGGCCGTCTGCGGGATCACCACCACTTCGCGCTCGCCGCCCAGGTCGAAGCCGACCTTGGCGAAACTGCCGGGGCGCAGCGCGCCGTCGGGATTGCGCAGCGTGGCCTGCGCCCTGAAGTTGCGGGTGCTGGGATCGACCTGCGGCTCCACCGCGGTGACCTTGCCCTCGAAAGACTGGCCGGGCAGGGCGTCGACGGTGGCGCGCACGATGTCGCCTTCCTTGAGCTGGCCGATCATCTGCTCGGGCAGGCTGAAGTCGAGGTAGATCGGGTCGAGCTGCTGCAGGCTGACGATCGCATCGCCGGGGCTCACGAACTGGCCCAGGTTGACCTTGCGGATGCCCAGCACGCCGGAGAACGGCGCGCGGATGGTCTTCTGCGCGATCAGCGCGCGCTGCGCCTCGACCTGCGCGCGGGCGCTGGCGGCGGCGGCGGTGCGCTGCTGCACGTCGTCCAGCGACACCAGCTTGTCCTTGCCCAGCTGCTGCCAGCGCTGCGCCTGGGTGTCGGCCAGCCGGGCCGAGGTGTCCAGCGCCTTCAGCGTGGCTTCCTCGTTGGCGGTGTTCAGGCGCACCAGCACCGAACCGGCGGAGACCGGCTGGCCGGCGGTGAACTCGATGGCGCGCACCACGCCGCCGGATTCGGTGGTCACGTCGGTGCCGTTGACCGCCACCAGCGTGCCGACCGACTCGCCGCCCTCGCTCCAGCGTTGCGGCTGGGCGTTAGCGGCCGAGACCGCCACCGCCGGCTGTGGCATGTTGTCGAAGAAGTTGTTGGTCTGCTTGGCGAAGATCGCCTTGATCAGGAACACGCCGCCGAAGATGACGACGACGCCGATCAGCATCAGGACCCAGCGCAGCAGCGGCCGGGGCGGGCGTTGGGAGGGACGGGTAGCCATGCGGGGGCTCCAGGAGGGGGGATTCGTCGGGGACTCGTACCGGGCGCACCCGAGGGTACGCGCCGGCGATGTCGAAACAGGGGGAGCAAATGATATACCGAACGGTATACTAAATGCGAGGAAGCGGGACTGCACTGTGACGGTAGTCATGGTGAAGTCCGCGTCGGCATCGGGCCGGATTGGCGCGCGTCACACCACTTGCAGTCGCGAGGGCGGAATGGAGAACGGAAAGGACGTCCGGACATGGCCAGCGCGCCTCCGCACCGGCGCGCTGCTGATGCTGGCCTGCGTGGCCGGCCTGTCGCCGCTGGCGGCGGGCGCGGCGCCGGCCGATGCGCCGGCGGACTGCGTGGGGCTGGTGCTGGGCGGCGGCGGCGCGCGCGGGGCCGCGCACGTGGGCGTGCTGAAGGTGCTGGAGCGCGAGCGTATCCCCGTCTGCGCGGTGGCCGGCACCAGCATGGGCGCCATTGTCGGGGGCCTGTACGCGGCGGGCTACGACGCGGCGGAACTGGAGAAGCTGGTCGGCGCCATCGACTGGGCCGACGTGCTGGTCGACGACCCGGCGCGCCGGATCCTGCCGATGGAGCGCAAGGACGAGGACTTCCGCCACCTGCTGGACCTGGAGATCGGCTACCGCGACGGCCGCCTGGGCATCCCCGCCGGCTTGGTGCGCGGGCAAAAGCTCATGCTGCTGCTGCGCCGGTTGACGCTGTCCACCTGGAAGACGCCCGATTTCGACCACCTGCCGATCCCGTTCCGCGCGGTGGCCACGGACATTGTCACCGGCCAGAAGCAGGTGTTCGCCGACGGCGACCTGGCGGTGGCGATCCGCGCCAGCATGTCGGTGCCGGGCGCGTTCGCGCCGGTCAAGGTGGGCGGGCGCCTGCTGGTGGACGGCGGGCTGGCCGAGAACGTGCCGGTCTCGGAAGTCCGTGCGCTGGGCGCGCCGCGGATGATCGTGGTCGACGTCGGTTCGCCGCTGCTGGGCGAGGACGGGCTGACCAGCCCGGCGGCGGTGCTCAACCAGGCGGTGACCGCGCTGATGGCCGAGAAGACCGCGCGCGACCTGGACACGCTGGGATCGGGCGACGTGCTGCTGCGCCCCGACCTGGGCGACATCACCTCCGGGCAGTTCAACCGCTCCGCCGAGGCGGTGGCCGCGGGCGAGCGCGCCGCCGAGGCGATGCTGCCGCAGCTGCGCGCGTTCGCGGTCGCGCCGGAGCAGTACGCCGCGCTGCGCGCCCGCCAGCGCCACCGCGATTTCGATCCGGGGCTGCTGGCCTTCCTCGACGTCGAACCGGGGCATTCGCCGTCGGCGACCCGGCGCGTGGCCTGGGCCGCCGAGGGGCTGGTCGGCCGGCGCTTCGACCTCGACACGGTGGAGAACGACATCGGCCGCGCCTACGGCGACGGCCGCTTCGAGACCATCGACTACCGGCTGGTCCAGCGCGACGGCCAGACCGGCCTGGAGATCATGCCGCAGCAGAAGCCGTGGACGGCGTTCGGCAAGGTCGGCCTGCAGCTCGACGACGACTTCAACGGCCGCAGCAATTACCTGCTGTCGGCGGAGCTGGTGTTCAACGACGTCAACCGGATCGGCGGCCAGTGGCGCAACCTGCTGCAGCTCGGCCGGGTCAGCGGCGTGCGCAGCGAATTCCACCAGCCCTTCGGCGACGGCGGCGCGTTCTACGTCGAGCCGGCGCTGGACCTGCACAGCGAATCCCTGCCGCTGTGGCAGGACGGACAGGTGCAGGTCGCGGAGTACCGCCTGCTGCGCCGGCAGTTCAGCCTGGAGGCGGGCTATTCGCCGCGGCCCGAATGGCGGATAAGCCTGGCGCTGGTGGGCGGCAAGGATTCGGTGAGGCGCGGCATCGGCGACGAGCAGTGGCCGAGCCGCGGCGCCGAAAGCTTCGCCGGCCTGCGCTTCGGCGCCACCTGGGACACCCTGGACAGCGTCAGCTTCCCCACCCGCGGGACGCGCGCCGAGTTCGAACTGCTGTCGCTGCAGCCGTGGGCGAACGCGCAGGCCGAAGGCGAGGTGGTGCGCGCCGCGTTCGACCAGGCCTTCTCCTGGCGGCGCTACCACGTGCTGCTGGGCGCCCGCGTGGCCAGCGCCATCGACGACCAGGCGGCGTTCCGCTCGCAGACCTTCCTGGGCGGCTTCCTCAACTTGTCCGGCTTCTCCGAGCGCTCGCTGACCGGTACCCAGGCCGCGCTGGTGCGCGGGGTGTTCTACCGCCGCACCGGCGACACCAGCCGGCTGTTCGCGCTGCCGCTGTACGTCGGCGGCAGCGTGGAGGCGGGCAACGTCTGGAACGAGCGCCGCGCGTTCGGCAGCGGCACGCCGATCTTCGCCGGCAGCGTGTTCGCCGGGCTGGACACGCCGCTGGGGCCGGTGTTTCTCGGCTTCGGCCGCAACAGCAGCGGCGCCGATTCCTGGTACCTGAGCTTCGGTTCGATGCTGCGGCAGGCGTCGGACTGAAAAAAAAACCCGACAGCCGAAGCTGCCGGGTCACGGAGACGCGGGGCCGGGGGGAGCGGGCCCGCGCGTAGTCCCTGGGGTTGGATTACTTGGCGGCCTTCGAGGCGGCCTTGGTGGCCTTCTCGACTTCGGCCTTGACCTGCGCGCCGGCCTGCTCGAACTGGCTCTTGGCCAGGGCGCCGATGGCTTCGTTGGTCTTCACGGTGCCGGCGAAGGCTTCCTGCGCGGCGCCGAAGCTGCGCTCGGCGTTGGCGCGGGCGATCTGGATGCCCTTCGGCCACACGGCCTTCAGGCCCTCGGCGTCGCGCACTTCGATCAGCTCGCCGGCGAAGGCGAAGGCGGCGTTGAGGTTTTCCTCGACCGCGGCCAGGTGCAGGCCGAACGCCTTCTCGGCGTTCTGCAGGGCGAGGCGGTTGACGTTGGCGGCCACGTCGGCGAACTGGCTGGCGGCCTTGGTGAACTGGTCGTTGAACTGGTACATGGCGGTCTCCTGCGTTGCTTTCTTGTGCCCGGCAGGGGTTGCCGGAGTTTGTGCGATGCAGCATAAGCCCGGATTTGTTGCGATGCAACATCGTGCCGACGAGCGGTCGCGGCCCGTTCAGCTTGGCGGGCAGGGCGAGTCGAGTGCCCAGGGGCGAGAGCCCGCTTCCGTCAGCGGTGGCGGACCTGTCCCGGTCGAAGCGGCGCCACGGCCATCGCGGGTTCGGGCACCGCCTGCGCGCCGGCAATGGTGCGCGCCAGCGGGGCCAGATGGCCCAGGGCGCGGCCGTAGACGCTGCGCTTGAAGGTGACCACGTGCTCCAGCGGATACCAGAAGTCCACCCAGCGCCAGCCGTCGAACTCGGGCGTGTCGGTCAGGTCCAGCCGCAGGTCGGCGTCGCTGCCCTTGAAGCGCAGCAGGAACCAGACCTGCTTCTGGCCGATGCAGACCAGCCGGTCGCGGCGCCGGATCGCGTGCGGCGGCAGCCGGTAGCGCAGCCAGCCGGGGGTGGCCCCCAGCACCTCGACGTGCGCGGGCTGCAGCCCGGTTTCCTCGTGCAGCTCGCGGTACATCGCCTCCAGCGGCGTTTCGTCGCTGTTGATGCCGCCCTGCGGGAACTGCCAGCCGTCCCGGCGCACGCGTCGCGCCCAGAACACGCGTCCATCCTCGTGCATCAGCACGATGCCCACGTTGGGGCGAAACCCGTCCGGATCGATCACGATGCGGACTCCAGAAATACACTGGTTCCGACTCTGCCAGCGCCGCATAGATGCCGCAAGCAGGAAGGCGCGCGATTGACGGCGGCGGGCAAAGCCGGAATAATTCCGGGTTCGCGTCGGCTATGTAGCTCAGCCGGTTAGAGCACAGCACTCATAATGCTGGGGTCGGTGGTTCGAGTCCACCCATAGCCACCATCGGCGCGCTCCCAAGCAAAAGCCCGCAGCGATGCGGGCTTTTTCGTGTTCCGCGATCGGAAATCCGGGGAGGGGCGGCGCGCCGTACCGGTGCGCCGCCTTCCGCCATCAGCCCAGCCGCGACCGCTGCGCGGCCAGCGCGTCGAGCTTGGCGGTCCAGTCGGCCAGGCGCTGGCGCTCCTGCTCCACCACCGCCGCCGGCACGCTGCCGCCGAACTTCGCCAGCTTGGCCTCGCTCTTGTCCTTCTCGGCGGCGACCTTGGCGATCTCCTTGTCCAGGCGCGCGCGCTCGGCGTCGAGATCCACCAGTCCTTCCAGCGGCACGAACAGCTGCAGCTCGCCGACCACCGCCGGCGCCGCGGCCGGCGGTTCGCCCGCGATCGTTTCGATGCGTTCCAGCCGGCACAGGAAGCGCAGCGGGGCGGCGAAGCGGGCGATCCGCGAGGCGTCGTCGGCGTTGCCGCCGCGCAGCAGCAGCGCGAGCTGCTTCGCCGGCGAAACGCCCAGCTCGCTGCGGATGCGGCGCACGGCGCTGGCCATCGCCTTCAGCCATTCGATGTCGGCGTCGGCCTGCGCGAACGCGGCGGCGTCGATGTCGCCGGCCTGCGGATACGGCTGCAGCATGATGCTGCCGGACTTGCCCAGCTTCGGCGCCACCGCCTGCCACAGCTCCTCGGTGACGAACGGGATCAGCGGGTGCAGCAGGCGCAGCAGCGCATCCAGCACGTACAGCAGGGTGTGCCGGGTCGAATCCGCCGCGGTCGCGTCCTCGCCGTTAAGCGCCGGCTTCGCCAGCTCCACGAACCAGTCGCAGACCTGGTTCCAGGTGAATTCGTACAGGCACTGTGCCAGCAGGTCGAAGCGGTAGCTGGCGAAGTGCTCCGCCGCTTCGGCCGTGGTGCGGTCGAGCTGGGCGAGGATCCATTTCTCTGCGTCAGTCTTCGGCTGCGGCTTGCCGGCGAAGGACGCCTCGCCGACGTTCATCAGCGCGAAACGCGTCGCGTTCCACAGCTTGTTGCAGAAGTTCTTGTAGCCCTCGGCGCGCGACAGGTCGAACTTGATGTCGCGGCCCGGGCCGGCCAGCGCGGCCATGGTGAAGCGCAGCGCGTCCGCGCCGTGGGCGTTGATGCCCTCCGGGAACTCCTTGCGCGTGGCCTTCTCGATCTTCGGCGCGTCCTGCGGCTTCATCAGGCCGGTGGTGCGCTTGGCGACCAGCGCGTCGGCGCTGATGCCGTCGATGATGTCCAGCGGGTCGAGCACGTTGCCTTTCGACTTCGACATCTTCTGGCCGTGCGCGTCGCGCACCAGGCCGGTGATGTAGACGTCGCGGAACGGCACGCGGCCGACCAGCCGGTCGGTCATCATGATCATCCGCGCGACCCAGAAGAAGATGATGTCGAAGCCGGTCACCAGCACATTGGTCGGCAGCGCGGCGTCGAAGCCGAGCTCGGCCATCTTCGCTTCGTCCGGCCAGCCCTGCGTGCTGAACGGGAACATCGCCGAGGAGAACCAGGTTTCCAGCACGTCCGGGTCCTGCCGCAGCCGCGCGTCGCCGAGGCCGTGCGCCGCGCGCACTTCGGCCTCGCTGCGGCCGACGTAGACCTTGCCGGCGTCGTCGAACCACGCCGGGATGCGGTGGCCCCACCAGAGCTGGCGGCTGATCGTCCAGTCCTGGATGTTCTCCAGCCAGTGGCGGTAGGTGTTGATCCAGTTCGGCGGGACGAACTTCACTTCGCCCGATTCCACCAGTTCGAGGCCGCGCTTGGCGAGATCGTCCATCTTCACGAACCACTGGTCGGTGAGGAAGGGTTCGATCACCTGCCCGCTGCGGTCGCCGCGCGGCACCTGCAATTTGTGCGGCTTGATTTCGACCAGCAACTCGGCGGCTTCGAGGTCGGCGACGATCAGTTTGCGCGCATCGAAACGGTCGAGGCCGCGATATTTCTCGGCGATGTCCTCGCGCGAGGACACGATCTTCGCCTCGTCGGTGAAGATGTTGATCAACGGCAGCGAGTGCCGCTGGCCCACCGCGTAGTCGTTGAAATCGTGCGCCGGCGTCACCTTGACCACGCCGGTGCCGAAGGCGCGATCCACGTAGTCGTCGGTGATGACCGGGATGCGGCGGCCGGTCAGCGGCAGATCGACGAACTTGCCGTGCAGGGCGAGATAGCGCGGGTCTTCCGGGTGCACCATCGCGGCGGTGTCGCCGAGCATGGTTTCCGGGCGGGTGGTGGCGACGACCAGATAGTCGCGGGTTTCGCGCAGGACTTCGTTGCCGTCAGCATCCACTTCGACGTGCTCGTAGGTCGCGCCATCGGCCAACGGATAGCGGATCGACCACAGGTGGCCGCTCTCTTCCTCGCTCGCCACTTCCAGATCGGAGATCGCGGTCTTCAGCACCGGATCCCAGTTGACCAGCCGCTGGCCGCGGTAGATCAGGCCCTGCTCGTGCAGACGCACGAAGGCTTCGGTGATGGCGTCGGAAGCCATCGGATCCATCGTGAACACGCTGCGCGACCAGTCGCCGGAGGCGCCGAGGCGGCGCATCTGCCGTTCGATGGTGTCGCCGGAGTGCTGCTTCCACTCCCAGACTTTTTCGATGAACTTCTCGCGGCCCAGCGAATCGCGGGTCTCGCCCTTGCCTTCGATGGCGAGGTTGCGCGACACCACCATCTCGGTGGCGATGCCGGCGTGGTCGGTGCCCATTTGCCATAGCGTGCGGAAGCCGCGCATGCGGTGGTAGCGCACCAGCGCGTCCATCAGCGTGTGCTGGAACGCGTGGCCCATGTGCAGGGTGCCGGTGACGTTCGGCGGCGGCAGCAGGATGGTGTAGGCGGGGCCGTCGCCGGTCGGAGCGAACGCGCCGCTGGCCTCCCAGTCGGCGTAGAGGCGGGATTCGAAGGTCTTGGGATCGTAGCCGGAGGCGAGGGTGGTCATGGATTTGCTCGTCGTGTCCGCTTGGGCGGACATCCAGTGTCTTCAGGTGCGGCGTTGGCTCGTCATTCCCGCGAAGGCGGGAATCCAGCTCCTGGAGAGAGCGAAAACTGGATTCCCGCCTTCGCGGGAATGACGGTGCGGGTCACATATCGTATTTCTTCACGTCGAAGCCCAGCGACTGGTAATGCTTCCAGCGTTCGCGCAGCGGGCCGCGCGCGGCCGGGTCGGCGGGCACCACTTCCAGCACGCGCTCGAAGCTGCCGGCCGGGGCGGCGTCGCGCAGGTTGATCAGCAGCGGGCGCGCGGGCGCGTCGGCGTCGGGCGCGGCGATCAGGATCGGCGCTTCGTCCTCGTCCTCGTCCAGCCCGGCGATCTGGTGCGGCAGGTATTCGTCGGGGTCGAACGACCACAGCAGGTCGTCCAGCGCCTCGGCCTGGGCCATGTCGCGGGCCAGCACCAGGGTGGGCAGGTCGGCCGAGAAGGCGCGCTTGGCCAGCTCGCAGACGAGCAGCAGCGGCTGCTCGCGGAAGCGGGGCTTGTCGATCAGGTAGAAGTCGGCGCGGGGCATGGGTTCTTCCGGAGGTCGTTCCGGACGGAGGAAGGAACCCGCTTCAGCAGCTCCTTCGCCCCGCCCGGGAGGCCGACGTCCTTCAGGCGACGCGATCCAGCAGCCACTGGCTGAGCATGCCCACCGGCCGGCCGGTCGCCATGCCCATCTTGCCGTCGTCGGAAGCCGAGCCGGCGATGTCCAGATGCACCCAGCGCTGGCCGTCGGTGAAGCGCGACAGGAAGCAGCCGGCGGTGATCGCGCCGGCCCAGCGGCCGCCGATGTTGTAGACGTCGGCGAAGGCGGAATCCAGCATCGGCTGGTATTCGTCCCACAGCGGCAGCTGCCAGCCGCGGTCGAACACGGCTTCGCCGGCATCGATCAGTTCGCGGGCGAGATCAAAGCTGTCCTTGGTCATCACGCCGGTGGCGTACTTGCCCAGCGCGACCATGCAGGCGCCGGTCAGGGTGGCGACGTCGACCAGCGCGGCCGGCTGGAAGCGCTGCGCGTAGGTCAGCGCATCGCACAGGATCAGGCGGCCCTCGGCGTCGGTGTTGCCGACTTCGATGGTCTTGCCGGACATGCTGGTGATGACGTCGGACGGGCGGTAGCTGTTGCCGTCGATGGCGTTCTCCACCGCCGCGGCGATGCAGACCAGGTTGACCGGCAGGCGCATGCCGACGGCGGCCACGAAGGTGCCGAGCACGCTGCCGGCGCCGCACATGTCGTACTTCATTTCCTCGATGCCGCCCTGCGTCTTCAGGTTGACGCCGCCGGTGTCGAAGGTGATGCCCTTGCCGACCAGCACGTAGGGCCTGGCGTCGCCGGCGTTGTTGTACTTCAGCACCACCAGCCGCGGGCGCTGCGCGCTGCCGCGCGCCACCGCCAGCAGCGAGCCCATGCCGAGCGCTTCCATCGCGTCGTCGTCCAGCACCTCGCATTCCACGCCTTCGTTTTGCGCGGCGAAGTCCTGCGCCTGCTGCGCGATGTAGGCCGGGTTGCAGATGTTGGGCGGCAGGTTGCCCAGCTCGCGGGTGAAGCGCACGCCGGCGGCGATCGCGACGCCCTGCGCCAGCGCGGCGGCGTCGCTGCCCGCGATCTGGAACCGGGCCAGGCCCTTGTCGTCGCGCTTGCGGTTCTTCGCGCCCAGCGTGGCGACGTAGCGGTAGCAGGCGTGGTCGGCGGCGATGGCGGCCTGGCGGACGTTCCAGGCGGCATCGCGGCCCTTGACCTCGACTTCGGCCAGGGTGAACAGCGCGGACGCCACCGGGCCGCTCTTGAGCGCGCGGGCGGCGTCGCCCACCGCCTTGAGGTACTGCGGCACGCCGAACTTGCCGGGCTCGCCGAGCCCGATCACCAGCACGCGCGGCGCGGCCACGCCGGTGAGGTCGTGCAGCAGCGCGGTCTTGCCGGTCTTGCCGGACACGTCGCCGCGTTCGACCAGCGCCTTGAGGCGGCCGCCGCTGGCGGCGTCGAGGGCGGCGGCGGCGGGCGTCAGGCTGCCGTCGGCGAAGGCGCCGACGATCACGCAGTCGACGCTGGCGGAGGCGGGGGCGGTCTGGTTCAGGCTGAATTCGAGGCTCATCGAACAGGGTATCCGGGCTGGATGTCCAAAAAAGGCGGGCGCGGCCCGCTGGCGGAACCACGGGCAGGCGGGCTGGCGTCGCTTACAATGCGCGGCCGTGTCGGGCGCTCATGCTGCCGCGCGGAGAACCCCTGATTCTAAAGCATGTTGCGGAGCAAGCAGGCCCGATGCCGAAGCTGGACCGATACCTCAGTGCCGAATTCGCCCGCGCCGTGCTCGCGGCGCTGGTGGTGCTGGGCATGGTCAGCCTGGGCGGCGTGTTCGCCGACCTGATCGGCGAAATGGCCAGCGGCAAGGTGCCGCCGACGCTGCTGCTGTCGCAGCTGGGCCTGCGGCTGGTGGGCTATTTGCCGCTGATCCTGCCGCTGGGGCTGCTGCTGGGCCTGCTGCTGTCGGTGGGCCGGCTGTACCGCGATTCGGAGATGCACGTGCTGACCGCCGCTGGGGTCGGGCCGCGCCGGCTGCTGCGCCCGCTGCTGCTGGTCGCCTTGCCGGTGGTGGCGCTGATCGGCGCTTGCTCGCTGTGGCTGGGGCCGTGGGCCAACCAGGTGGCGCGCGGCATGGTGATCGAGGCCAACAAGAACCTGCTGGTGGCCGGGCTGGAGCCGGGCCGCTTCACCCCGATGTCCAATGGCGGCGTGGCTTACGCCGGCGAGATGTCCAGCGACGGCAGGCGGCTGTCGCGCATCTTCATCTTCCGCGAGCGCGGCGACCGCATGGACGTGGCCACCGCCGGCAGCGGCGAGCTGTACCGCGACCAGGGCGTGCGCGTGCTGGCGCTGCTGGACGGGTTCCGGGTGGAAGGGCCGGCCAGCGGCGCCGACCTCGACTACCGGCTGATGCACTACAAGCGCAACGAGATGGAACTGCCGCAGTCCGACGATTCGAGCAAGCTGGACGATCCCGAGTTCCAGCCCACGCTGGCGCTGCTGCGCAACGCCGCCGCGCCGTCGCGCGCCGAGCTGCATTGGCGGATCGCGCCGGTGCTGCTGGCGCTGGCGTTCGCGCTGATGGCGGTGCCGATGGCGCGCAGCTCGCCGCGCCAGTCCCGCCACGGCGCGATGCTGCTGGCGTTCCTGGCCTACCTGGTCGGCATCTTCATGATGATGCTGGGCACGCGCTGGCTGGCCGAAGGCAAGCTGCCGGTCGCCGCCGGGCTGTGGTGGCTGCTGCTGCCGATGCTGGGGCTCGGCATCTGGCTTTACGCGCGCGATGGCCGCGTGGCGCGGCCGAGGTGGAAGCGATGAAGCACTGGCCGCGGCTGCACGACAGCTACATCGCCCGCACGGTGGTGGTCACCGTGCTCGCCGCCTGGGGCGTGCTGCTCGGGCTGGACGTGGTGCAGGCGTTCGCCGGCGAGATGGACAGCCTCGGCCGCGGCGGCTACACCATCAACCACGCCATCGCCGCCACCGGGCTGACCATTCCCAAGCGCGCCTACGTGCTGTTTCCCACCGCGGCGGTGATCGGCGTGCTGATGGGGCTGGGCCAGCTGGCCGCCTCGTCCGAGCTGACCGCGCTGCGCGCGCTGGGCCTGTCGCGCTGGCGGCTGAGCCTGTCGGTGGCGCTGTCGCTGGCGCTGCTCACCGGGCTGATGGTGGTGAACGGCGAGACGCTGGCGCCGTGGGGCGAGGAGCGTGCGCAGGTCATCAAGTCGGTGCGCAACAGCGACATGGTGGTGTCGAAATACAGCGGGCTGTGGGCGCGCGAGGGCGGGATGTTCCTCAACGCGCGCAGCGGCGAGCAGAAGCAGCGCGGCGAGGAGCGCTGGCTGGAGCTGCGCGGCGTGCGCCTGTTCGAATTCCAGGACGACGGCCGGCTGCGTTCGGTCGCCAACGCCGACGTCGCCGAGCACCGCGGCAAGCGCTGGGTGCTGCGCAACGTCGAGCGCACCTTCTTCGACGCGCGCTCGGTGCGCCGCAGCCGCTCGCCGCAGGAACTGTGGGATTCGCAGCTGGACGAGGCCGCGCTGGCCTCCAGCGTCACCAAGCCGGACAGCATGGGCAGCGGCGACCTGCGCGCCAGCATCGACTACCGCAAGCGCAACAGTCTGGAAGCGGCCGACTTCGAGCGGGTCTACTGGAGCCGCTGGTTCTACCCGTTCAACGTGCTGGCGCTGTGCCTGGCGGCGATGCCGTTCGCGTTCGGCTCGCTGCGCAGCGGCGGCTACGGCAAGCGCGTGTTCATCGGCATCGTGTTCGCGCTGAGTTTCTTCGTCCTGCAGTCGATCAGTTCGAGGCTGGCCAGCGTGTACCGCTTTGATTTCCGCATCGCCTACGCGCTGCCGCCGCTGGTGATGCTGGCGGTGTCGTACCTGATGTTCCGGCGGCGCAGCAGCTGACGGCGGGGCGGGGCGGCTTCGCGCGACAACGCATTACGGACGCGGATCGACGCGGAACTGCACGGATCGATTCTTCGGATCGGATTTGATCCGCGTCGATCCGCGTCAAAAATTAGCTGTGAGCGCGCGCTTACTTCGACGGCTTCGCCAACCGCTGCATCTGCGTGCCGCTGGCGCGGTCGTGCCAGGTCAGGCCCGCGCGGTCGAGCCAGGCCCACCAGAAGCCCAGGCCGCCGGCCAGCAGCGAGAGCCCGCCGACCGCGTAGCGCAGCCACAGCGCGCGCGACGACGGCGCGCCGCCGCCGGCATCGACGATCCGCAGCCGCCACGGCCGCATGCCGATGGTCTGGCCGCCGCGCCGCCAGCTGAGCGTGGCGTACAGGCCGGCGATCAGCCAGAACGTCGCGAACTCCAGCAGCCCCAGCCAGCCCCCGCGCACCGCGTCGCCGCGCACCAGGGTGAAGACGGCGGCGGCCAGGAACCACAGCGCCAGCAGCGGGAAGAAGTCGTACAGCAGCGCCAGCAGGCGCCAGCCGATCAGGGTGGGGGAGCGTTCGCGGTCGCGCATCGCGACAGGATACAGGCGGCCATGCGGACGATAGGCGGCGGCAGCGGCTACGCTTGGACGATGCCGACCGTCGCCGACCGCCGCCAGCTGTCCCGCCGCCTGCCTCCGCTGGCGGACGCGGACGCCGCCGGCATCGAGCGTTTCCTGGACGCGGCCTGGGCCGAGCATGGGCTGTCGCAGGCCACCCTGTCGTCCTACCGAAGCGACCTGCAGGGACTGGCGCGCTGGCTGCTGGACGCCGGCCGCCCGCCGCTGGCGGCGGCGCGGCGGGAAGATATGTTCGACTACCTGGCGATGCGCGCCGGCGCCGGCTATTCCCCGCGCAGCGCGGCGCGGCTGCTGTCCTGCCTGCGCGCGTTCTACGCACGGGCGGTGCGGACCGGCGCGCGCGCGGACGATCCCTGCGCGCTGCTGCAGGCGCCCAAGCTGCCGCGGCTGCTGCCCAAGGCGCTGTCCGAGGCGCAGGTGGCGGCATTGCTGGACGCGCCCGACGTCGCCACCCCGACCGGCCTGCGCGACCGCGCGATGCTGGAGCTGATGTACGCCGCCGGCCTGCGCGTGAGCGAACTGGTCGGCCTGCCGGGCACCGCGGTCAACCTGCGCCAGGGTGTGCTGCGAATCACCGGCAAGGGCAGCCGCGAGCGGCTGGTGCCGCTGGGCGAGGAGTCGCAGCACTGGCTGGAGCGCTACCTGCGCGCCGCGCGCCCGGCGCTGCTGGCCGGCGCGCGCGCGCCGGCCGCGGTGCAGGCGCTGTTCGTCGAAGCGGGCGGCGGCGCGCCGACCCGACAGGCGTTCTGGGCGCTGGTGAAGCGGCACGCGGCGGCGGCCGGCATCGACCCGGCACGGATCAGTCCGCACGGCCTGCGCCACAGCTTCGCCACCCACCTGCTCAACCACGGCGCCGACCTGCGCGCCCTGCAGATGCTGCTCGGCCACAGTTCGCTGACCACCACCCAGATCTACACGCTGGTCGCGCGCGACCGCCTGCGCAATCTGCACGCGCTGCACCATCCCCGCGCCTGAGCGCGGGCGTGCCTTCAGGTGCGCGGCCGGCACGCATGCGAGAATGCGGAACCTTGGCGGCTTGCTCCCAGTCGGACGCAGCGCCAGCTTCCGGAGCTTCGATGAAACGTCTTGTCTTCACCGCCCTGCTCAGTCTCAGCCTGTCCGCCTGCGCGCAGCAGGCCGGCGCGCCCGCGCCCGTCGCCGCCAAGCCTTCGCCGACGGTGAAGGAGCCCGCGTTCGCCGCCGGCACGCCCGAGGCGCGCGTGCGCGACGCCCTGCGCGCGCTGAACCCGCGCATCCAGGTCGAGCGCATCGCCGCGGCGCCGATCCCCGGCTTCCGCCAGGTCATCGCCGGCGGCCAGGTGATCTACGTGAGCGACGACGGCCGCTACCTGTTCCAGGGCGACCTGCTCGACATCGCCAACCGCAAGGACCTGGGCGAGATGGCGATGGCCGGCGTGCGCAAGGACGTGCTGGCGACGCTGCCGGAAGCCGACCGCATCGTGTTCGCCCCGGCCGGCGCCGCCAAGCACACGGTGGTGGTGCTGACCGACGTGGAATGCGGCTACTGCCGCAAGTTCCATTCCGACATCGCCGAGTACACGAGGCGCGGCATCCGGGTGGAATACATGGCGTTCCCGCGCGCCGGCATCGGCACGCCCGACTACCAGAAGATGGTGGCGGTGTGGTGCGCGCCGGACCGCCGCAAGGCGCTGACCGACGCCAAGAACGACCGCGCGGTGCCGCAGGCCCCGTGCGCGCGCTCGCCGGTGGACATGCAGTACAACGCCGGCCTGCGCATGGGCCTGACCGGCACGCCGATGATCCTGACCGACGACGGCCGCATGGTCGGCGGCTACCTGCCCCCGGACGCGCTGCTGCAGCGGCTGGACGAACTGGCGAAGGACAAGGCGGCGGGCTGAGCCCGGTCGCCGGCCGGATCCCTGCGGCTCGGCTACAATGGCAGGCCGTCCCCAACACCTGCCGGACATGATCGTCCTCGAGGGCGCGCCCGCCCTGTCGCCGTTCCGCCGCGACCGCCTGCAAGCCCGTCTCCAGACCCTCGCGCCCGGCCTGCGCATCGCCGGCGCCTGGCACGGTTACTGGATCGACCCCGAAGCCGGCGCGACGCCGGACGCCGCCGCGCTCCGCCGCATCCTGCAGGCCGAAGCGGGCTACGCCGCCGCCGAGGCCGGCGCGGTCAGCCGCTTCGTGGTGCCGCGCCTGGGCACGCTGTCGCCCTGGGCCAGCAAGGCCACCGAACTGCTGCGTGGCGCCGGCCTGCCAGTGAAGCGGGTCGAGCGCGGCCTGCGCATCGACCTAGTGGGCTGGCCGGACGAAGCCGCCGCGCAGGCGGCATTGGCGAAGTCGTTGCATGACCCGATGACGCAGTCGCTGCTGGAGGCGCGCGACGCCGGTGCGGCGCTGTTCGCGGCGCAGCCCGCGGGCGAGGTCGAGGTGATCCCGCTGGGGCAGCTGGAGGCGGCCAACGCGCGCCTCGGCCTGGCGCTGGCCGACGACGAGATCGAGTACCTGCGCGCGCGCTATGCGGAACTCGGCCGCGACCCGCACGACGTCGAGCTGATGATGTTCGCGCAGGCCAATTCCGAGCATTGCCGGCACAAGATCTTCAACGCCAGCTGGACGATCGACGGCCAGCCGCAGCCGCTTTCGCTGTTCAAGATGATCAAGAACACGCAGGCGCAGACGCCCGAGCATGTGCTGTCCGCCTACAGCGACAACGCGGCGGTGGTGGAAGGCTACGCCGCCTCGCGCTGGCGGCCCGATCCGGCGACGCAGCAGTACCGCAGCGAGCCGGTCACCGACAGCGCGTTCTGCATCAAGGTCGAAACCCACAACCACCCGACCGCGATCGCGCCGTTCCCCGGTGCATCGACGGGTGCCGGCGGTGAAATCCGCGACGAAGGCGCGACCGGCCGCGGCGGCCGCCCGAAGGCGGGCCTCGCCGGGTTCTCGGTCTCGCATCTGCGCATCCCGACCCTGCCGCAGCCGTGGGAGGGCGCGCGCGCGCTCAACCCGCGCATGGCCTCGGCCTTCGAGATCATGCTCGACGGCCCGCTGGGCGCGGCGGCGTTCAACAACGAGTTCGGCCGTCCGAACCTGACCGGCTATTTCCGCAGCTTCGAGCTGTTTGAGGCCGATGGCCTCACCCGCGCCTACGACAAACCGATCATGCTGGCCGGCGGCCTCGGCGCGATGGATCGCGGGCAGGTCGAGAAGCTGCGGCTTTCGCCGGGCGACGCGGTGATCGTGCTCGGCGGCCCGGCGATGCTGATCGGCCTCGGCGGCGGCGCGGCCAGTTCGGTGGCCTCCGGCGACTCCGCCGAAGACCTCGATTTCGCCTCGGTGCAGCGCGACAACCCGGAAATGGAGCGGCGCGCGCAGGAAGTCATCGACCGCTGCGTGGCGCGCGGCGCGGACAACCCGATCCTGTGCATCCACGACGTCGGCGCGGGCGGCCTGTCCAACGCCATTCCCGAACTGCTGCACGACTCCGGCGTCGGCGGCGTGATCGATCTCGGTCAGGTGCCGAAGGACGATCCGTCTCTCTCGCCGATGCAGCTGTGGTGCAACGAGTCGCAGGAGCGCTACGTGCTGGGCGTTGCCCAGTCGCGCGTGGCCGAGTTCGCCGCGCTGTGTGCGCGCGAACGCTGCCCGTTCGCGGTGGTCGGTACCGCCACCGCCGAGGAACATCTGCGGGTCGGCTACGACGGGCAGGCGCCGGCCATCGATCTGCCGATGGACGTGCTGTTCGGCAAGCCGCCGAAGATGCACCGCGACACCGCGCATCCCGCACCGCCGCGCTGGCCGCAGGCGGAAACCGACGCGCTCGACCTGCGCGAAGCGGGCCTGCGCGTGCTCGCGCATCCGTCCGTTGCTGCCAAATCCTTCCTCATCACGATCGGCGACCGCACTGTCGGCGGCCTGACCGCGCGCGACCAGATGGTCGGCCCGTGGCAGATGCCGGTGGCCGACTGCGCGATCACGCTCTCGGGCTTCGACGGTTTCACCGGCGAAGCGATGAGCGTCGGCGAGCGCACCCCGCTGGCGTTGCTGGACGCCGCCGCCTCGGCGCGGATGGCGGTGGGCGAGGCGATCACCAACCTGATCGCCGCGCCGGTGGAATCGCTCAACCGCATCAAGCTGTCCGCCAACTGGATGGCCGCCGCCGGCCACGCCGGCGAAGACGCGCGCCTGTTCGACGCGGTGAAGGCGGTGGGCATGGAGCTGTGTCCCGAACTCGAACTCGGCATCCCGGTCGGCAAGGATTCGCTGTCGATGCAGGCGCAGTGGTCGAGCGACGGCATGGCGCAGAAATCCGTCTCGCCGGTGTCGCTGGTCGTCTCCGCGTTCGCGCCGGTGGTCGACGTGCGCGGCCAGCTCACCCCGCTGCTGCGGCGCGACGTCGAATCCGAACTGTGGCTGCTCGGCCTCGGCGGCGGCCGCCAGCGCATGGGCGGCTCGGTGCTGGCGCAGTGCCACCCCGAAGCCACGTCTTTGTCAAAGGCGGGCGGCGCGGCCCTGCCGGCGTTCGGCGGCGAAGCGCCCGACCTCGACGACCCGCAGCGCCTGCGCGCGCTGTTCGAACTGATCCGTGACGCGCGCGAGGACGGCCTGCTGCTGGCCTACCACGACCGTTCCGACGGCGGCGTGTTCGTGGCCCTGTGCGAGATGGCGTTCGCTTCCCACCTCGGCCTCGACATCCGCCTCGACGGCTGGGGCGATGGCCGCACCGGCGATCCGCTGCGCGTGCTGTTCAACGAGGAACTGGGCGCGGTGGTGCAGGTGCCGACGGAGGAACGCGCCGCGTTCGCCGACCTGGTGGCCCGCCACGGCCTGATCGAATGCGCGCAGCGCATCGCGGTGCCGACCACCGCGCCGATGGTGCGCATCGCCGACGGCGACGAGGAACTGGCGCAGTGGCGCTGGGACGAGCTGTTCGATGCCTGGTGGTCGGTGACCCACGCGATGCAGAAGCTGCGCGACAACCCGGACTGCGCCGACAGCGAGCGCGACTCCGCGCGTCGCTTCGATGCGCCGGGCCTGCAGCCGGTGCTGGCGTTCGACGCCGCCGAGGACGTGGCCGCGCCGTTCGTTTCGACCGGCGCGCGGCCGAAGGTCGCGATCCTGCGCGAGCAAGGCGTCAACAGCCAGATCGAAACCGCCTACGCGTTCGACCGCGCCGGCTTCGACGCCTTCGACGTGCACATGAGCGACCTGATCGCCGGCCGCTTCAACCTGAAAGACTTCCACGGCTTCGCCGCCTGCGGCGGGTTCAGCTACGGCGACGTGCTGGGCGCGGGCCGCGGCTGGGCCACCTCGATCCTCGAACGCCCGGCGCTACGCGACATGTTCGCGGCGTTCTTCGCCCGCGACAGCAGCTTCTCGCTGGGCATCTGCAACGGCTGCCAGATGATGGCGCAGCTGCGCGACATCATCCCCGGCGCGGAGCACTGGCCGACCTTCCAGCGCAACGCCAGCGAGCAGTACGAAGCGCGGCTGGCGCTGCTGGAGATCGGCGAATCGCCGTCGGTGTTCCTGCGCGGCATGGCCGGCTCGCGCATCCCGGTGGCGGTGGCGCACGGCGAAGGCCGCGCGGTGTTCGCCGACGTGATCGACCAGGGCGCGGTGGACGTCGCCGCGCGCTACGTCGAGGGCGGCCGCATCGCCGACAGCTACCCGGCCAATCCGAACGGCTCGCCCGACGGCATCGCCGGCGTCGCCAGCCGCGATGGCCGCGCCACCCTTCTGATGCCGCATCCCGAGCGCACCCTGCGCAGCGCCAACTTCAGCTGGGCGCCGGCCGACTGGCCGGAAGAGTCGCCGTGGCAGCGGATGTTCCGCAACGCGCGGGTGTGGGCCGGCTGACGATCCGCGATCCGGCATTGGCGATGTGACGAAAACGCCCGGTGGCCCGCGAGCCACCGGGCGTTTTCGTTCCGGCGCGAGCCCGCGGCCTGCTAAAGTCGGCGGCGGATTTCCGGGGTGCCGCGCGTGAACGCAGTCGCAAGCCAGCTCGAACCCATGCCGGACGACGCCGACGAGCGCGTCGTCGCGCTGCTGCTCCTGCGCGGCAAGCTGAAGGACGCCGACCTGGCCCGCGCGCGCCGCCTGCACGAGCAGGACGGCGGCGGCCTGCTGCTGTTGCTGGCGCGGCTGGGGCTGGTTTCCGAGCGCGACCACGCCGAAGCCTGCGCGGCCGAGCTGGGCCTGCCGCTGCGCAGCGCCCGCGACGTGCCGGAGCTGCCGCCGGACGAGGCGGCGCTGGCGCTGAAGTTCATGAAGCAGTTCCACGTGGTGCCGGTGGCGGCCGATGCCGGGCACGTGGACGTGCTGCTGGCCGATCCGCAGGACGGCTACGTGCTGGACGCGGTGCGGCTGGCGGCCGGGCGCGAGGTGCGGCCGGCGGTGGCGCTGCGCAGCGAGATCGACGAACTGATCGAGCGCTGGCACGGCCAGGGCCGCAGCGCGATGGACAGCATCGTGGAGAACGCCGAGGGCGAGGAGGGCTTCGACGACGTCGAGCACCTGCGCGACCTCGCCTCGGAAGCGCCGGTGATCCGGCTGGTGAACCTGGTGATCCAGCGCGCGGTCGAACTGCGCGCCTCCGATATCCACATCGAACCCTTCGAGAACCGGCTGAAGGTGCGCTACCGCATCGACGGCGTGCTGGAGGAGGGCGAAAGCCCGCCAGCCAACCTCACCGCCGCGATCATCAGCCGCATCAAGATCATGGCCCGGCTCAACATCGCCGAGCGCCGCCTGCCGCAGGACGGCCGCATCGTCATGCGCGTGCAGGGCAAGGAGCTCGACCTGCGCGTGTCCACCGTGCCGACCGCGCACGGCGAATCGGTGGTGATGCGCCTGCTCGACCGCGAGACCGTGGTGCTGGACTTCGAGCGCCTCGGCTTCGGCGCCGCGTTCATGCCGCGCTTCCAGAAGGTGCTGGAGCAGCCGCACGGCATCCTGCTGGTGACCGGCCCGACCGGCTCCGGCAAGACCACCTCGCTGTACACCGCGCTGTCGAAGCTCAACACGCCGAAGGTCAAGATCATCACCGTCGAAGACCCGGTGGAATACCAGATCGAGGGCATCAACCAGATCCAGGCCAAGCCGGCGATCGGGCTGGACTTCGCCAACGCGCTGCGCAGCATCGTCCGTCAGGATCCGGACATCATCATGATCGGCGAAATGCGCGACCTGGAAACCGCGCGCATCGCGATCCAGTCCGCGCTCACCGGCCACCTGGTGCTGAGCACGCTGCACACCAACAACGCCGCCGGCGGCATCACCCGCCTGCTGGACATGGGCGTGGAGGATTACCTGCTCACCTCCACCGTCAACGGCATCCTCGCCCAGCGCCTGGTGCGCCGGCTGGAACCCACGCACGCGGAGAAGTACCCGGCCTCGCCCGAGGAAATCGAGAAATTCGGCCTGCGCCTCTTCCAGCCGCAGGGCGAGATCTTCCTGTATCGCGCGGTGCCGTCCGCGCTGTCGCCCACCGGCTACCTCGGCCGCACCACCATCATGGAACTGCTGGTGATGGACGACGAGGTGCGCCGCGCGGTGATGCGCCATGCCGGCATGGACGAGATCGAGAAGCTCGCGCGCCAGGCCGGGATGGCGACGATGTACGAGGTCGGCATCATCAAGGCGCTGCGCGGCGAGACGACCATCGAGGAAGTCCTGCGCGTGACCGAGGACGCCTGAGCCGATGGCGCTGTACCGCTACAAGGCGCTGAACGCACGCGGCGAGCTGCTGGACGGGCAGATGGAAGCCGCCGGCGAGGCCGAGGTCGCGGCGCGCCTGCAGGAGCAGGGCCATCTGCCGGTGGAAGCGAAGCCGGCGTCGGAGGCGGGCGGCGAGGCGCCGTGGCGTGCGCTGTTCAAGCCCAAACCCTTCGCCGGCGCGCGGCTGGTGCAGTTCACCCAGCAGCTGGCGACCCTGCTCGGTGCCGGCCAGCCGCTGGATCGCGCACTGGGCATCCTGCTGGAACTGCCGGAGGACGAGGCGGCCAGACGCATCGTCGAGGACATCCGCGAGGCGGTGCGCGGCGGCGCGTCGCTGTCGGCGGCGCTGGAGCGGCAGCACGGCGCGTTCGGCCGGCTGTACGTGAACATGGTGCGCGCCGGCGAGGCCGGCGGCAGCCTGCACGAGACGCTGCAACGGCTGGCCGACTACCTGGAGCGCTCGCGCGCGCTGCGCACCCGCGTGATCAACGCGCTGGTGTACCCGGCGATCCTGCTGGCGATGGTCGGGCTGTCGCTGCTGTTCCTGCTGGGCTACGTGGTGCCGCAGTTCGCGGCGATGTACGACAGCCTGGACGCGCAGCTGCCGTGGTTCTCGCGGCTGGTGCTGGGCGTGGGCGTGTTCGTGCGCGGCTGGTGGATCGTCATCCTCGCGCTGCCGCTGCTGGCGGTGCTGTGGCTGGAGCGCAAGCGCCGCGATCCCGCGTTCATGCGCCGCTTCGACGCCTGGCTGTTGCAACAGAAGCTGGCCGGCCCACTGGTCGCCAAGCTCGACACCGCGCGGCTGGCGCGCACCCTGGGCACGCTGTTGCGCAACGGCGTGCCGCTGCTGCCGGCGCTGGGCATCGCCCGCAACGTGCTGGACAACCGCGTGCTGGCCGCCGACGTGGACGAGGCCGCCGGCGAGGTGAAGAACGGCATCGGCCTGTCCACGGCGCTGGCGCGCGGCAAGCGCTTCCCGCGGCTGGCCCTGCAGATGATCCAGGTGGGCGAGGAATCCGGCGCGCTGGATGTCATGCTGCTGAAAACCGCCGATACCTTCGAACAGGAAACGCAGGCGGCGATGGATCGCCTGCTGGCGGCGCTGGTGCCGGCGGTGACGCTGGTGCTGGCGGCGGTGGTGGGCGTGGTGATCCTGTCGGTGCTGGCGCCGATCTACGATCTGACGAATGTGGTGGGATGAGCGCCGCGCGCGGTCTTCCCGGTATCCGAATTTCCATCCAGTGCGAGGCAGTGCAATGCGTGATCGTCGCAATTTCCGTCCCGTCGCGAAGGCCGCGCAGTCCGGCTTCTCGCTGATCGAGATCATCGTGGTGGTGGTGCTGATCGGCGGCATCGTCGCCTTCGCCGCCTCGCGCATCCTCGGCGGCGGCGACCGCGCCAAGGTCAAGCTGGCGCAGGCGCAGGTGCAGACGCTGGCCGAGAAGGTGCAGCAGTTCCAGATGGACACCGGCGCGCTGCCTGCCGACCTGAACGCGCTGGTGGCCGCGCCCGCCGGCGTCGCCGGCTGGCTGGGCCCGTACGCCAAGCAGGGCGACCTCAACGACCCGTGGATGCACCCGATGCAGTACAAGACGCTGGGCGAAGGTCGCGCGTTCGACATCGTCAGCCTGGGCGCGGATGGCCAGCCGGGCGGCGACAGCGTGAACGCCGACATCCGCTACGAATAAGCAGGACGCGGGCAGGGCGGGCGCGTGCGCGGGCGGCCGGCGGGCTTCACGCTGCTGGAGATGCTGGTGGTGCTGGTGCTGATCGCGGCGGCCACGCTGCTGGCGGCGTCCGCGTTCGGCGGCGGCCTGCGTGGCGCGCGCCTGCATTCGGCGGCGAAGGACATCGCCGCGCAGCTGCGCTTCACCCGCGCGGTGGCGATCAGCACAGGCACGCCGCAGGACTTCGTGATCGACCCGCAGGCGCGCGCGTGGACGGCGGCGAAAGGCCGCGCCGGCCGGCTGCCGGATACCGGCGACCTGGTGTTCACCGGCATGCGCGCCGGGCAGGCCGACGGCAACCGGGCGGACGCCGGCAAGGGCGCGGTGCGTTTCTTCCCCGACGGCGCCGCCACCGGCGGACGGGTGCGGCTGGCCGCCAACGGCGGCGGCTGGGACGTGGACGTGGCCTGGCTGACCGGCGAGGTGCGCGTGCATCGCGTGCAGGTGCCGCGATGAACAGGCGCGCGGCGGCCGGCGGCTTCACCCTGATCGAGATCATCATCGCCTTCGGCGTGCTGGCGTTGGGGCTGACCCTGCTGCTGGGCACGCTGTCCGGGGCCAGCCGCCAGCTGCGCCAGGCGGGCGATGCCGGGCAGGCGGCGCTGCACGCGCAATCGCTGCTGGAAGAGCGCGCCGATGCGCTGCTGCAACCGGGCCGCGAGAACGGGACGTTCGAGGATGGTCGCTTTCGCTGGCAGCTGGCGGTGGCGCCGTGGCATGACCCTCAGCCGCGCGCGACCGATGCGCCCGAAGACCCGTTCGTGGCGCGCCTGCTGCACGTGCAGCTGGACGTGCAGTGGGGCGACGGCGGGCCGCAGCAACAGCTGCACCTGACTTCCCTGCGGCTGGTCCTGCCGCCGCCGGCCGGGAGCGCGCCATGAAGCGCCGGGCACGCGGTTTCGCGCCGGCTCACCCGCCGCGTCCGAAGGTGCACGCGCGACGGGACGGCAGCGCCGCGCGCGCGGCCGGCTTCACCCTGATGGAAGTGCTGCTGGCGACCACCCTGCTGGCGGCGGCGCTGGCGCTGGCGTTCGGCATCCTGCGCGCGGCCGCCGCCACGGTGGAGCGCGGCGAGGCACTGTCGCAGCGCAACGAACGCATCCGCGCGGTTTCAACCTTCCTGCGCCAGCGGATCGGCGGCGCGCAGGGCATCGTGTTCGCGCTCGACGAGCAGAGCGGCCGCCAGCAGCGCTTCGCCGGCGACGCGCGTTCGATGCGCTTCGTCGCCGACCTGCCGGACTACCTCGGCCGCGGCGGGCCGCACCTGCATGAATTGGAGGTGCGCGATGCCGGCGCGGGCAAGACGCTCGACGTCGCGTTCCATCTGGTGCAGGCCGGCAAGGCATTGCCGGCGGCGCGCCCGCCCGAACCGCTGGCGGACGCACTGGCCGGCGCCGAATTCGCCTACCGCACGCTGGACGCCAACGGCCATCCCGGCGCATGGGAACCCGACTGGAAGACGCCGGAAGCGCTGCCGCTGCAGGTGCGGGTGCGCATCCGCGACGCCCGCGGCGCCTGGCCGGACATGATCGTGGCGCTGCCACTGGCGGGCAGCTATCTGCCGCCCGTCACCGGAGGCGACCGATGAAAGCCGCGCGCGGTGCCGCCCTGCTGCTGGTGCTGTGGCTGATCCTGCTGCTGAGCGGGCTGGTCGCCGGCTATGCGCTGGGCGCGCGGGTGGAGTCGCTGCAAGGCAATGGATTGGCGCGCAGCGCGGTGGCGCGGGAGGCGGCGCGCGCCGGCGTCGAATACGCGGCCGCGCGAATGCTCGACCCCGATCCGGCACGGCGCTGGGCGGCGGACGGGCGCGACTACGGGTTCGACTTCGACGGCATTCCGGTGCAGGTCAGGGTGCGCGACGAGGCGGCGAAGATCGATCTCAACGCGGCCTCGTTCGAGCTGCTGCAGGCGTTCTTCGCGGCGCTGGGCGAGCCGCGCGAATCCGCGGTGCGGCTGGCCGGCGCGGTCGTGGACTGGCGCGACGCCGACAGCCTCGGCCAGCCGGCCGGCGGCGCGGAGGATGCCGACTACGCGGCGGCGGGGCTGGCCTGGGGCGCGAAGGATGCGCCGTTCGACACTGTCGCCGAACTCGAACAGGTGCTGGGCATGCGGCCGGCGCTGTACGCCGCCGCCGCGCCGCACCTGACCGTGCACACCGGGCGGGCGATGCCGGACGCGGCGTTCGCCGATGCGCTCGTGCGCAAGGCCATGGGACTGGACGAACCGGCCGCGCGGCTCGATCCCGCCGCGCCACCGCCGCCGGGCAGCGGCACGTATAGTATCGACAGCCGTGCCCGACTCACCGATGGGCGCAGCACGCGACTTTCGGTGGTCATGCGAATGGGGGGCAACGGTTTGCCGGGTTCGACCTACACCACACTGCGCTGGCAGGCGGAGGGCGCTGCGAAGTGAGTGCTGCCTCCGCATTGCGCCGGGCCTGGCCCGGCTCCGGACTGCGCGGATTCCTGGCCTGGTGGGGCGCGGGGCTGGCCGCATGGCTGCCGGCGCGCACGCGCAAGGCGCTGGCCACCGGCAACGACCGCCTGCTGCTGCGCGCCGACGGCGGCGAACTGCGCCTGCGCCACCAGCGCGGCGACGAATTGCGCGAACTGGCCGTGCTGCCCCTGCCGCTGCCGGCAGACACCGATCCGTTGGCCGGCGTCCTGCGCGATCGCGCTGCCGCGCTGCCGCGCTGGCTGCTGCTGCCGGCGTCGCTGGGCCTGCGCCGTCCGCTGCTGCTGCCGGCCGCGGCGCGCGAGCGGCTGCGCGAGGTGCTGGGGTTCGAGATCGAGCGGCAGACGCCGTTCCCGGCTACCGACGTGCTGTTCGACGGGCGCATCGTGCGGGCGCGCGAGGACGGGCAATTGCAGGTCGAGCTGGTGGTGGTGCCGCGCCGGCAGTTCGAGGCCGCCGCCGCGCCGCTGGGCGGGCTGGCGGCGAAGCTGGCCGGCGTCGACCTGGCCGATGCCGACGGCCGCGCGCTCGGCGTCAACCTGCTGCCGCCGGCGCAGCGGCAGGCGCGGCGCAATCCCTGGCGGCGCTGGAACGTGGTGCTGGCCTTGGCCGCGCTGCTGGCGCTGACGGCCGGGATGACGCAGCTGCTGGACAACCGCAAGGCCGCCGCCGCCGCGTTGCAGGCCGGGATGGCCGCGCGGGAACCGCAGGCGCGCGCGATCTCCGCCCAGCGCCAGCGCGTGCTGGACGCGGTGGAAGGCGCGGCCTACCTGCGCGCGCAGCGCAGCGGCCGCCCGCCCACGGTGGAGGTGATGGATGCGTTGGCGCAGCGCCTGCCGGACGGCACCTATCTCGAACGGCTCGCCATCGACGGCGACCAGATGACCCTGATCGGCCTGTCCAGCCAGGCGGCGGCGCTGGTCGGCAAGCTGGAAGGCGCGCCGCAATGGCGCGCGCCGGCGCTGAGCGGCGCGCTGCAGCAGGATCCGCGCGCGCGCATGGACCGCTTCACCCTGGTCGCCAGGCTGGCGACCGCGCAGCCGGCCGCGGCATCGGCCGCGAAGGCCGCACCGTGATCCGCGCCGAACGCGACCGCTGGCTGGCGCTGGCCCTGCTGCTCGCGGTACTGGGGCTGCTGTACCTGCTGGTGCTGCATCCGCTGTTCGTGGCGCCGCTGCGCGAGGCCGACGCGCATATCCGCGAATTGCAGGAGCGCGACGCCCGCCTGCGCGGCCTGCTGGCGCAGCGTCCGCAGGTCGAACAGCGGCTGGCGGCGCTGGACGCGCAGGGCGGTGCCGGCTTCCTCGCCGAACCGACCGCGGAACTGGCCGCCGCCGCCCTGATCCAGCAACTGGAACGGGTGGTGGGCGACGCCAGCGCCGGCAGCCGCGGCTGCGCCATCGTCAACCGCACGCCGCTGGGCGACGACGCGCAGGGCGGTCGCTACCGCAAGGTCACCGTGCAGGTGCGGCTGCGCTGCGGCAACGCGGAGACGCTGGCGGTGCTGCACGCGCTGGAATCGGCGCGGCCGTGGCTGTTCGTCGATGCGCTGAACATCACCGCGCAGCGCTATTTCGCGGTGCCCGGCAGCGCGCAGCCGCAGGAAGGCGGGCTGGACGTGGGCTTCAACCTGTCCGGCTACCTGCGCCCGGCGGCTGGAGGCGCGCCATGAGCGCCGAACGCGGCCTCTGGCAGCGGCTGGCGCAGGCCGGCCCGCTGACCTGGACGCTGGCGGCGGCCTGCGGCTGGGCGCTGCTGCTGTGGCTGGCCGCGCTGCTGGGGCTGGGCTCGCGCCTCGGGCAGACCGAGGCGTCGGCCGCGCTGGCGTTGCCGGCGCCGGTGCCGGCGGGGCAGGAGCGGATCGGCCCGCTGGGCCAGTACGCCGAAGCCGCCGCGCGCCCGTTGTTCACCGCCGATCGCCGGCCGCGCGCGTTCGTGGCGATCGGTCCCGACGACGGCGGCAATGGCGCGAACAGCGCCTCGCTGGATTTCCAGCTGACCGGGGTGCTGATCAGCCCACAGGTGCGGCTGGCGATCCTGCTGCCCGCCGCGGGCGGCGAACCGCAGCGGGTGCGCGAAGGCGGCGTGCCGGAAGGCGCGGCCGGCTGGCGGCTGGTCGAGGTTCAGCCGCGCAAGGCCGTGTTCGACGGGCCGGGCGGGCAGACCACGCTGGAGCTGCGCACGTTCGGCGTCGCGGGCGCGCCGCCGATCGCGATGCGCGGCGCGGACATGCAACCGGATGCCGCGGCGCCGTCCGCGGTGCCGCCACCACCGCCGCCGCCGCCCGCGGCGGAACCCGCGCAGCCGCCGGACGAGGCGCGCCGCATCGAGGACATCCGTCGCCGCATCGAGGCGCGTCGCGCGCAGATGCGGCAACAGTCCCAGACCCAGAACGCCGGCGACGGCGGCGCGCGCCTGCGCCCGCTGTCCGGGCCCGCCAGATGACGATCGCCATGCATGCCATGAACCCGACCCTTTCCCGCCCGACGCCGCGCGCGTTCCTGCTCGCCCTGCTGGCTTGCCTGCTGGCCGCCTGCGCCGGCGCGCCGCAGCCGAAGATGCAGCGCGCCGGGCAGCTGCCCGCGCAGACGGGTGGCGCGGACACCGCGACCGGCGCAGGCGGCATCCGCCAGGACGTCCTGCAGGAACTGGGCGGCGAAGGGCCGCAGCCGGTGATCAAGCGCGGCAACGGCCTGGTCATCAACCAGTCCGTCGCCAGCGCGCCGCCGCCGGCGCTGGCCAGCAGCGGGCAGGCCAGCTTCAACTTCGAGGGCGAATCGCTGCAGGCGGTGGTGAAGGCGGTCCTCGGCGACATGCTGGGCCAGAACTACAGCATCGCCCCGGGCGTGCAGGGCACGGTCACGGTGACCACCCAGAAACCGGTCGGCGCGGCCGGCGCGCTCAACCTGCTCGACCAGGTGTTGGCGCAGAACGGCGCCCGCATGGTCTATGCCGACGGCCGCTACAACATCGTGCCGGCCGACCAGGCGCTGCTGAACGGGGTGGTGCCGCGCACCGGCTCGCCGGCGCTGGCGCGCGGCTTCGAATCGCGGGTGGTGCCGCTGCGCTACATCTCGGCAGGCGAGATGGAGAAGATCCTCAAGCCGTATGCGCGGCAGGGCTCCATCGTCAGCGTCGACGCCGGGCGCAACGTGCTCACCGTCGCCGGCACCCGCGCCGAGCTGGAGAACTACCTGCGCACCATCCAGGTGTTCGACGTGGACTGGATGTCCAGCATGTCGGTCGGCGTCTATCCGCTGCAGTCCGGTCGCGCCAGCGACGTGGCGCAGGACCTGGAGCGGGTGTTCGGCGCGCAGGGCAACACGCCGGTGGCCGGGATGTTCCGCTTCATGCCGCTGGAAAGCACCAACGCGGTGATGGTGATCACCGCGCAGCCGGCCTACCTCGACGAGATCCGCCAGTGGATCGACCGCATCGAAGGCGGCAGCGGCGACGCGCAGCTGTTCTCGTACGAACTGAAGTACATCAAGGCGCGCGACCTGGCCAGCCGCCTGGCCGAAGTGTTCGGCGGCAGCGGTGGCGGCGGCGAGCGCGATTCGGCGTCGCTGATGCCGGGCGTGCAGGGCGTCGAACTGCGCGACGATGCGGCCGCCGGGCGCGACGGCATGTCCGGCGGCGGCGACACCCGCGGCGAAGGCGGCAACCTGCCGCAGGCCACATCCGGCAACGGCCGGGTGACGCTGAAGATCGGCGGCAGCGAGGTCGGCGTCTCGGCGGTGGAGGACACCAACTCCCTGCTGGTGCGCGCCAGCGCGTCGCAGTGGAAGTCGATTCGCCAGGTGATCGAACGCCTGGACGTGATGCCGATGCAGGTGCACATCGAGGCGCAGGTGCTCAGCGTGGCGCTGAAGGGCGAGCTGCAGTACGGGGTGAGCTGGTTCTTCGACCACGCGCTCTCCTCGGACGCCGCCGGCAATCTGCCCTATCCGACCGGCCGCAACAGCTGGGGCAGCTATTCCGGCGGTGTGAGCCCGCTGCCGAACAGCGCCGGCAACCTGCTCAGCTGGACCTTCCTGGGCAAGAACGCCGCGGCCATCGTGCAGGCGCTGGACAGCGTCACCGACGTGCGCACCCTGTCCTCGCCTTCGGTGATGGCGCAGAACAACCGCGAGGCCATGCTCAACGTCGGCCAGCGCATTCCGATCACGTCGGTCAGCTTCAACCCGCAGAACGGGAGCGACAACGGCACCTACAACTCGGTGCAATACATCGATACCGGCATCATCCTCAAGGTGCGCCCGCGCGTGGCGCGCGACGGCATGGTCTTCCTCGACATCGCCCAGGAAGTGAGCAAGCCGGTGGGCAACCCGGACGACAACGGCAACGTGCGCATCGACACCAGCAAGGTGACCACCAGCGCGGTGGCGACCAGCGGCGAAACTATCGTCCTGGCTGGCCTGATCAGCGAAGGCAACAGCCGCGGTGCCACCGGCGTGCCCGGCCTCAGCCGCATCCCGGTGCTGGGCGGCCTGTTCGGCCAGCAGGGCAGCAGCAAGACCCGCGATGAGCTGGTCGTGCTGATCACCCCGACCGTGGTGCGCAGCCCGCAGGAAGCGCGCGCGCTGACCGATGAGTACGGCAGCCGCTTCCGCGCGCTGGAACCGATCTACAAGCCGAAGAAGTGAGCCGGGGCGACGCCGCGCTGCCCATCGTGCTGGTGCCGGTCGGCGCCGACGAGGACGCGCTCGACGCCTGCCTGGCCGCGCTCGACGCCGGCACCCCCGCGGGCACCCGCGTGTGGCTCGCCGACAACGCGCAGGCCGGCCCGCGCGGCGCCGCGATCATCGAGGGCTGGCTGCAGCGCACGCCGTTGCAGGCCGCGCACACCCGGCGCACCTCGCCCGTCGGCGAAGCCGCGCACATCGACGAAGCGCTGCGCGCCTGCGGCGAAGCGGACGTGGCGGTGCTGGCCAGCGACGCGCGTCCTGTGCCGGGCTGGCTGGAGCGGCTGGCCGAGTGCCTCGCCAGCGATCCCGCCATCGCCACCGCCACGCCCTGGAGCAACGCCGGCGAAGCGGCGGCCTGGCCGCGGATCGGCGAGATCGTGCCGGTCGATGCTGCGCCGTCGCTGCTGGCGCAGGCCTGCGCGCAGCTGGGCCGCACCTGTCCCGAACTGCCGGCGGCGGTGAGCCACGCGGTGCTGCTGCGCGGCGCCGCGCGCGTGCAGGCCGGCGGGCTGGATGCCGCCAGCTACCGCTCCTGGTACGCGGCGCTGATCGACCTGTCGCTGCGCATGGCGGGACTGGGCGGGCGCAGCGTGCTGTGCGAAACCGCGTTCGTCCTGCGCGCCGCCGAAGGCGCGCCGCGCGACGGCGACATGGACACGCTGTCCGCGCGCTGGCCGGCCTGGCACGCGCGCATCGCGCAGTGGCTGATGGACGACCCGCAGCGCGCGTTGCGCGAGCGATTGGGCGAGGAACTCGCGTGCCTGTCGCGGCTGCCGCCGCAGGCGGACCTGTTCGGGGCGATGCCGTGAACGACGCCGGCATCGCCGCAGTCGTGGTCGCCTTCAACAGCGAGGAAACCATCGACGAATGCTTGGCGCGCCTGCGCGCTGCGCGCGACGTGACCGAGATCCGGGTGATCGACAACGATTCGCGCGACTCGACCATGGAACTCGTGCAGCGGCACGCCGTTGCCGACCCGCGCCTGCGCTTCGTCGCAAACCCCGACAATCCCGGCTTCGCGGTGGCCTGCAACCAGGGCGCGCGCGCCAGCGCCGCACCGTGGCTGGCCTTCGTCAATCCCGACTGCTTCGTCGAAGCGGACACGCTGGCGCGGTTGCGCGCCGCCTCGCTCCAGTTGGGTGGCGGGCTGGTCGGCGCGGAGCTGCGCGGCGAGGACGGGGCGTTCGACGCCGCTGCGCGCCGCCGCGATCCCGACTTCACCGCGATGCTGCGCTCGCCCGCCGCCCGCGACCTGTCGGTGCCGCGCGATCCCGCGCGGCCGGTGCAGCCGGTCGATGCGGTGTCCGGCGCGCTGATGCTGCTGCCGCGCATGCTGTTCGCGCGCATCGACGGCTTCGACGAGGGCTACCGCCTGCATGCCGAGGACCTCGACCTGTGCCGACGCGCGCGCCTGGCCGGGGCGACGGTGGCGATCGCCAACGACGTGCAGGTGCTGCATGTGCGCGGCGTGTCGTCGCGCCGGCAGCCGCTGTTCGTCGAATGGCACAAACATCGCGGCCTGTGGCGCTATTTCCGCAGGTTCGAGGCGGCCCGGCGCAGCCTGCCGACGCGGCTTGCGGTGTTCGCGATGATCTGGGGCCGGTTTCCTTTCGCCGTTTTGCGCGCACTATCACGCCGGTAGGGCGTGATGGTTGTTCTCCTTCCCCTTCAAGGGGAAGGCCGGGATGGGGATGGTGTTGCTTGCGAAAGTCCCACCGTTGAACACCATCCCCACCCAACCCTCCCCTTGAAGGGGAGAGCTTTGATCGGCCCCTGTGATGCGTCTACGAGCGATAGCGGTTGATCGCATCGCGCAATTCGCGCGCCGCATCCGCCGCCGCTTCGGCATAGCCTTCGCCGCGCGAGGCGTACAGGATGCCGCGCGAGGAATTGATCATCAGCCCGGTGCCATCGGCGATGCTGCCGTTGCGCACCACCGCTTCCACGTCGCCGCCCTGCGCGCCCACGCCGGGAATCAGCAGCGGCATCTCACCGACGATGCTGCGGATCACGGCGAGTTCTTCCGGGAAGGTCGCGCCGACCACCAGTGCGCAGTTGCCGTCGCCGTTCCAGTCATTGGCGATCGTGCGGGCGATGCGCTGGTACAGCGGCTCGCTGCCGCCGCTCCCATCGGGCACGGGGAGTTCCTGGAAATCGCGCGCGCCCGGATTGGAGGTGTGGCAGAGGAACACGCAGCCGCGGTCGTTGTACTGGAGGAACGGCGCGGCGGAATCGCGACCCATGTATGGGTTCAGCGTCACCGCATCCGCGCCGAAGCGCTCGAACGCCTCCGCCGCATACTGCTCGGCGGTGCTGCCGATGTCGCCGCGCTTGGCGTCGAGGATCACCGGCACCTCGGGATGCGCCCCGTTGATGTGCGCGATCAGCCGCTGCAACGCCGCCTCGCCGCCGTTATGCGCGGCGAAGTAGGCGATCTGCGGCTTGAACGCGCAGGCGTACTCGGCGGTGGCATCGGCGATGTCGCGGCAGAACGCGAACAGCGCATCCTCGTCATCCACGAAGCGGTCCGGGAACTTCGCCGGATCGGGGTCGAGGCCGACGCAGAGCAGCGAATTGGCGGCGTGCCAGCGGTTGCGGAGTTTGTCGATGAAGGTCATGGGTGGGGATTGTCGCGCAGACGCAGCAGGAAATCCGCAGGCGTGAGGATCCCGAGCCACATCTGCCCGCCAGCGACGGCAGGCCGAGGTCGCCGCTGACCAGCCACTGCGCGCGACCGGGCGCGGCCAGTACCAGAAAGGGGACGCCGTTCGGATCGCGGCAGTCGGGCATGCGCGGCGGCGGATGTCCTTGATCGTCCGCACCTGGTTGCGGCCGATGACCATTCGATGGCGGGCTTGCCGTTGACGACGTATTCCCGCGCTTCCTGGGGGATGCCTGTCAGGAAGATGCGGCTGTTGTAGATCAGATTGCTCTTGTTCTCGATCAGTTCTTTGCGTTCGTGCGCTGCTTGGCCAACGCCATGAATCCCGCAACTGCCGGATCGCGCGCATTGATCCAGTCGTCGTATTCGTCATTTGATCCGTCATTTCGTTCGCTTTGTCGCACCCGTGTTGACCAATCCGTCTCGGGTATCCAGCTTCCTGCATGGAGGGTCGGATCCAGGCATGACGCCGGTTGAGGGGCGATGTGGGCTGGATCGGGATATCGACCCCTTTCTTTGTCTCCCGCTCAAGGTGTCGCGATGCCTAAAAACCGTCTCCTGCTTGCCTGCCTCCTCGCCTCCTCGCTGTCACATGCCGAGGTCACATCCGTCGAGGTCACGAGCCGGCAGCCCTGGGTGGGGGGCCAGTCCTTTGGCCAAGTCGGCGCGTACGAGGTGCTGCGTGGCACCGTCCATTACGCCATCGATCCGCGCAGCAGGTCGGCACGCGATATTGCCGACATTCGTTTTGCGCCGGTCGATGCGCGTGGCCTGGTCGAGTATTCCGGCCCGTTCGTGATCATTCGACCCGTCGATGCCGCCCGTGGAAACCACACGACCTTGATCGAGGTGGCGAACCGCGGGCGGACGGAGATGGACGGCGCGTTCTTCGAAACCGAAGACGGGCTGGATCTGATGGCGCCCGACAAGGTCGGGAAGCTGACGGACCCGACCTTCTTCAAGCTTGGCTATTCGCTGGCCTGGGTGGGTTGGCAGGCCCGGATGGAACCCGACCAGTTCGGCCTCCAGGTTCCTGTTGCGCATGTGCACAGCGCGGCGCGCGCCACCTTCGCAGCCAGCGACATGGCGCCGGATCGCAAGACCTTCGATCTGGCATACAACGCCTTTTATTGTGCGCACGACGCAAAGCAATCTGGGGCGGAGCTTCGTTCGCTGACCGCTTTCGATGATCCTGGCGTCGTGGTGCCGCGCAAGTCCTGGCATTTCGCGGCCGTGTCGGTCGAAAAGAAAAACGATGCACGCTGCGCCATCGTGCTGGACAAGCCTGCGGCGGCAGATGCGTATTTCAGCCTCGTCTACGAGGGTGAGGACGCGGCGGTGATGGGCCTGGGCGAGGCGGCTTTTCGTGATTTCGCGCTGCATCTGAAGACCAGGAGCCTTCCTTCCGCCATCAACGATCGCCCCGGCGATGCCGCCGCGGTCTTCGCGTACGGCTATTCGCAGGGCGGACGCTTCCTGCGCGACTTCATCTATCGCGGTTTCAACACGGGCCCGGACGGCCAGCGCGTGTTCGACGGCATGCTCGTCGCCACCGCCGGCTCGGGTCGCGGCTCTTTCGATCACCGTTACGCGCTGCCTGGCGAAGCGGGCAACTCGGTGATGAGCGACCTGCGTGCAGTGGATCTGTACCCCTTCGCCGATGTCCCGACGCCGGACATCGATGGCAAAGGCTATGCCGGCTTGCTGGATCGTGCGGTGCGGGACAACACCGTCCCCAAGATCATGTACGTCCTCAGCAGCTCCGAATACTGGGCGCGCAACGCGTCGCTGCTGCAGACCACTACCGATGGCAAGCGGCCGGTCGCGCTGGGGGTGAACAGCCGGCTTTACTACTTTGCCGGCGTGCCCCACGCGCTGAAGTTTCCGGGCCAGTTCACCCAGGCCGGCAAGGAAGCGGCCTATCCCTACAACGCCAATGTCGATCTGGCCGACGGCATGAATGCCCAGCTCGAGAACCTTCGCGAGTGGGTGGTCGACGACATCGCGCCGCCTCCGACGACGGCGCCGGCGCTGGGCTCCACGCTCGTCGCCGCGACCGATTTGAAATTCCCGGCGATTCCGGGAATCCGCGTGCCGACCAGTCCGCCGCCGTTGTGGCAGCTTGGCATGGGGCGTGACTATGCGCGCCGGGGTATCATCACCGAACCGGTGCATGCCGGCCAGGCATATCCGCTGCTGGTGCCTGCGGTCGATGCCGATGGAAACGAACTAGGCGGCTGGCGCGGTGCCATGGCCTCGGTGCCGCTCGGCACCTACACCGCCTGGAACTGGAGGTCGCCGGAACTCGCACGTTTCGGTTTCATTTCCGGCCTCAATGGCGCATTCATCCCGTTTGCCCGCACGCATGCCGAACGCCTGGCCGCACACGATCCAAGACGCTCGATCGAAGAACGCTACGGCAACCGGGAGGGCTTCATGAGGGCCGCCGCTGCGGCCATCGACAACGCGATTGCAAAGCGATTCCTGCTGCCGATGCAGCGGGAAGACATCCTTGCGAAGATGGGAAGGAACTGGGACGACACGATGAAGTTCGACTGGTATCTCGGAAAGCGGGAAGCGGTCGCAAGATGACCTGTTCCATCCTGCTCGAACGAGCCGATTCCCACCCCGCCATCGCCGATATCCACCTGTTTGACGCACATGCAGAACGACCGCCTTGCGGCGGTCGTTTGCTTGACTCCATGGATTACTTCAACGCCTTGAACCGCAGCCGCTTCGGCCCCGCGTCGTCGCCCATGCGGCGCTTCTTGTCTTCCTCGTACTCGCGGTAGTTGCCCTGGAAGAACTCCACGTGCGAGTCGCCCTCGAAGGCGAGGATGTGGGTGGCGATGCGGTCGAGGAACCAGCGGTCGTGGCTGATGACGAAGGTGTTGCCGGGGAATTCCAGCAACGCGTCTTCCAGCGCGCGCAGGGTTTCGATGTCGAGGTCGTTGGACGGTTCGTCGAGCAGCAGCACGTTGCCGCCCTGCAGCAGCGTCTTCGCCATGTGCAGGCGGCCGCGCTCGCCGCCGGACAGCGAGCCGACCATCTTCTGCTGATCCTGCCCCTTGAAGTTGAAGCGGCCGATGTAGGCGCGCGACTGGATCTCGGTGCCGTTGATGTTGAGGATGTCCAGGCCGCCGGACACTTCCTGGAACACGGTGTGGTTGCCTTCCAGCGCGCCACGGCTCTGGTCGACGTAGGCGAGGTTCACGGTCGGGCCGATGTTGATCGAGCCCGAATCCGGCTTCTCCTGCCCGGTGATCATCTTGAACAGCGTGGACTTGCCCGCGCCGTTCGGGCCGATGATGCCGACGATGGCGCCCGGCGGCACGATCATCGACAGATCGTCGATCAGCAGACGGTCGCCGAACTTCTTGGAGACGTTCTTGAACTCGATCACCGAGTTGCCGAGGCGCTCGCCCGGCGGAATGAAGATTTCGTTCGTTTCGTTGCGCTTCTGGTAATCGACCGACTGCAGTTCGTCCAGTCGCGCCAGTCGCGCCTTGCCCTTGGAGCGGCCGCCCTTGGCGTTCTGCCGCGACCATTCCAGTTCCTTCTGGATGGCCTTCTGGCGCGCCTTTTCCTGATTTTCTTCCTGCTTCAGGCGTTCGTCCTTCTGCACCAGCCAGTCGGTGTAGTTGCCCTTCCACGGGATGCCGCGGCCGCGATCCAGTTCCAGGATCCACTCGGCGGCGTTGTCGAGGAAGTAGCGGTCGTGGGTGACGGCCACCACGGTGCCGGTGTAGCGGTGCAGGAACTGCTCCAGCCATTCCACCGATTCGGCGTCGAGGTGGTTGGTGGGTTCGTCGAGCAGCAGCATGTCGGGCTTCTGCAGCAGCAGGCGGCACAGCGCGACGCGGCGCTTCTCGCCGCCGGAGAGCTTGCCGATCACCGCGTCCCACGGCGGCAGGCGCAGCGCATCGGCGGCCACTTCCAGCTGGTTTTCCAGCGTGTGCGCGTCGCCGGCGGCGAGGATCGCTTCGAGGCGCTCCTGCTCCTTCGCCAGCGCGTCGAAGTCCGCGCCTTCCTCGGCATAGGCGGCATACACCTCGTCCAGCCGCGCCTGCGCCTGCAGCACTTCGCCCACGCCTTCCTCCACCGCCTGGCGCACGGTGTGCTCGGGATTCAGCTCCGGCTCCTGCGCCAGATAGCCGACCTTGATGCCGGCCTGCGGGCGGGCCTCGCCCTCGAAATCGGTGTCCACGCCGGCCATGATCTTCAGCACGGTGGACTTGCCCGCGCCGTTCAGGCCGAGCAGGCCGATCTTCGCGCCGGGGAAGAAGGAGAGCGAGATGTCCTTGATGATCTGCCGCTTCGGCGGCACCACCTTGGACACGCGATTCATGGTGTAGATGTACTGCGAGGACATGCGGAAAGCTCCGTGAGCGCTACCGCGCCCGCGCGGAAGGGCACGGGCGGTGACTGGGTGAGGAATGCGGGAATTATAGCGGCTGCGCCCGGCTTGCTGGCCGTTGAACGGATGCCGGCAGGGGGCGGCGGAACCGGTTCCAGCAATTCCCCGTTCAGATCGCCGGGCGGATAGTGCAGCCATCGTCCATCACGGGAGAGCCCGCCATGAAGCGCCTGTTGAAGATCGTCGCCTCCTCCCTGTTGCTGCTCGGCGTGGCGACCGCGCCGGCATTGGCCGGCGACCGCGACCATGGCCGGGGCTACCAGGATCATGGCCGCGGCCAGCACTACGATCGCCACGACCGCGGCGACCATCGCGACCGCTATGACTACCGCGTCGACCGCAACCACTACCGCCGTGACTACCGGCCGGCCCCGCCGCGCGTGGTCTACACGCAGCCGCGCTACGTACATGCGCCGCCGCGCGTCGTCTACCGCCCGGCGCCGCGCCCGTACTGGGTGCGCGGCGGCCACTACTACGGCAGCGGCTACGCGCCGACCTACGTGGTCAACGACTGGGGCTACTACGGCCTGCGCAGCCCGCCGCGCGGCTATTACTGGCGCCGCAGCGACACCGGCGATTTCCTGCTGGTCGCGATCACCACCGGCATCATCGCGGACCTACTGCTCCACCACTGAGCGTTTTCGCGATGCGATGAACCGAACCGGTCGGCCCTCGTGGCCGGCCGGTTTTTTTCATGCCCGATGCCATGGCGCCGCGGATCAGCGGGAAAGTGCCGCCTGCATCGCCAGACTGCCGAGCGCGACCGCCATCCACACGCCCAGCCCCAGCAGCAGCGGGCGCGGGCCGGTGGCGCGCATCCGCCGGACATCGGCGGACAGGCCGATGGCGGCCAGCGCGAACACCATCGCCAGCCCGCTGGCGGCATGCAGTCCGCCCTGCATCGCCGCCGGCACCAGCCCGGCGCTGCGCAGCGCCGAGGCGGCGACGAACCACAGGATGAACCACGGCACGATGCCGCCCGCACGCAATCCGTCCGCCGGATTCTGGTTGCGCCCGCGCCACGCCATCAGCCCGGTCAGCGCCAGGCATACCGGCACGATCATGGTCGCCCGCGCCAGCTTGACGATCACCGCGTAGTCGCCGGCTTCGCGGCCGTAGGCGTAGCCGGCGGCGGCCACCGAGGAGGTGTCGTTGATGGCGGTGCCGGCCCACAGCCCGAACTGCGCGGCATCCATGCCCAGCAGGTGGCCCAGCGGCGGGAACGCCAGCACCGCGACCAGGTTGAACAGGAAGATGGTGGACAGCGCGAACGCGGTGTCGTGGTCGTCCGGACGCAGGATCGGCGCCACCGCGGCGATCGCCGACCCGCCGCAGATCGCGGTGCCCACGCCGACCAGCGCGGCGAGCTTCGCCGGCACGCGCAGCGCCTTGCCCAGCAGCCAGGCGGCGGCGAACGCCAGCAGCAGGGTGACGAGGGCGACGCGCAGCGAGGCGCGACCGACCGCGAGCGCCTGACCGAGATCCAGCCCGAAGCCGAGCAGCACGATCGACGCCTGCAGCACGTACCTGCCGGCGAAGTCGATGCCGGGAGCGAAGCGCGCTCCGGGCGTCCAGGCGGCGCGCAGCAGGGTGCCCAGCAGGATCGCCAGCACCGCGCCGCCCAGCAGCGGAACGGCGCGCCCGCCCACGTACGCCAGCAGCGCGGGAATGGCCGCCAGCAGCAGGCCGGGAAGCAGGCGTTGCGGGCCGTGGAAGCGCGGCATGGCGGCGGGTCCGTGGAAATGATGGCGGCAGTCTGGCGATCCCATTCGTTAAATGAAATTGAATTATCCTGATATGAAGAATCAGGATTCCTGATGATCAACATCAGCCCGCGCCAGCTGCAGGTCTTCGTCGAAACGGTGGCGGCCGGCAGCCTGCGCGCCGCCGCCGAGCGGCTGCACCTCACCCAGCCCGCCGCCAGCATGGCGCTCACCGAAATGGAGCGGTTGCTGGACGGGCCGCTGTTCGACCGGGTGCGCGGGCGGCTGCGCCTGAACGCGCGCGGCCACGAGTTGCTGCCGTTGGCGCGCGAACTGCTGGAGCGCCACGCCGAGTTCGCGCGCGCGGCGGCGGGCGCGGGCGGCGCGCTGGCCGGCGAACTGCGGATCGGCACCAGCAACACCGTCGGCAACTACCGCGTCGGCGAGCTGCTGGGCGGGTTCGTGCAGGCCGCGCCGGAGGTCGCGATCCGGCTGCGGGTCGGCAATACCGACGACATCGCGCGGGCGCTGCTGGCGCACGAGCTGGACGTCGCCTGCGTCGAGGGCGCGGCGCTGCCGTCGGGGCTGGAGGTGCTGCCGTGGCGCGACGATGCGCTGCTGGTCTGCGCCCCGCCCGGGCATCCGCTGGCGAGGCGGCGCGCGCTGAAGGAGGCGGATTTCGCCGACGCGGCGTGGGTGATCCGCGAGCCGGGCTCGGCCACGCGGCTGCTGACCGAGCAGGTGCTGGGCCGCCTGCCGCCGCCGCGCGGCCGGCTGGAACTGAGCCAGACCGAGGCGATCAAGCAGGCGGTGGCGGCGGGACTGGGCATCGCCCTGCTGCCCGAGGTGGCGGTGCGCGACGCGCTGGCCGCGGGCCGCCTGTGCGCGCTGCGGACGCCGTTCCTGCAGCCGTTCCTGCATCGCCGGCTGTCGCTGCTGCTGCCGCGCGGCAGCTACCGGGGCGGCCTGCTGGAGGCGTTCCTGCGGGCTACAATCGCCTGATCCCCACGCCCCCAGGAGTTGCGATGTTCCCGCGAGACGCACGTATCGAAGGCTACGATCCCGAACTTGCCCAGGCCATCGCCAACGAAAACCGCCGGCAGGAGGATCACGTCGAGCTGATCGCCTCCGAGAACTACGCAAGCCCGCGGGTGATGGAAGCGCAGGGCAGCCAGCTCACCAACAAGTACGCGGAAGGCTATCCGGGCAAGCGCTACTACGGCGGCTGCGAGTACGTGGACGTGGCCGAGCAGCTTGCCATCGACCGCGTCAAGCAGCTGTTCGGTGCCGACTATGCCAACGTGCAGCCGCACAGCGGCTCGCAGGCCAACCAGGCGGTGTATTTCGCGCTGCTGCAGCCGGGCGACACCATCCTCGGCATGTCGCTGGCGCACGGCGGCCACCTGACCCACGGCGCCAAGGTGAATGCCTCCGGCAAGCTGTTCAACGCGGTGCAGTACGGCGTCGACGCCGCCGGCCTGATCGACTACGACGAAGTCGAGCGCCTGGCGCTGGAGCACAAGCCGAAGATGATCGTCGCCGGCTTCTCCGCCTATTCGCAGGTTGTCGACTGGGAGCGCTTCCGCGCCATCGCCGACAAGGTGGGCGCCTATCTGTTCGTTGACATGGCGCACGTGGCCGGCCTGATCGCCGCCGGCGTCTACCCGAGCCCGGTGCCGCACGCGCACGTCGTCACCTCGACCACCCACAAGACCCTGCGCGGCCCGCGCGGCGGCATCATCATCGCCAGCCGCGCCGCGATGGGCGCGGCGGCCGAGGAGATCGAGAAGAAGCTGCAATCCATCGTCTTCCCCGGCATCCAGGGCGGCCCGCTGATGCACGTGATCGCGGCCAAGGCGGTGGCGTTCAAGGAAGCGCTGGAGCCGGCGTTCAAGGACTACCAGCAGCAGGTGGTGAAGAACGCGCAGGCGATGGCGAAGGTGATCATTTCCCGCGGCTACAAGATCGTCTCCGGCGGCACCGAAAACCACCTGATGCTGGTCGACATGATCGGCAAGGACGTGTCCGGCAAGCAGGCCGAGGAAGCGCTGGGCAAGGCGCACATCACCGTCAACAAGAACTCGGTGCCGAACGACCCGCGCAAGCCCTTCGTCACCTCCGGCCTGCGCATCGGCACGCCTGCCGTCACCACCCGCGGCTACAAGGAGCCGGACTGCGTGGCGCTGGCCGAGTGGATCTGCGACGTGCTGGACAATCCCGAGGACGAGCAGGTGATCGCCGGCGTCCGCGAGAACGTCGAGAAGCAGTGCAAGCAGTTTCCGGTGTATGGCTGAGGGCGAGGAGTGAGTGGAGGGGAGTGAGAAGTGAGTAAAGGCAACAGCAGGTGTCGCTGCGGCTTTGCTGCTCCCTCTCGTTCCTGACTCCTCGACACTCGTTCCTGACTTATGCATTGCCCCTTCTGCCAGCACAGCGACACCCGCGTGATCGATTCGCGCGTGTCCGAGGACGGCGCCACCATCCGCCGCCGCCGCGTCTGCGAGGCGTGCGGCGAGCGGTTCTCGACGCTGGAAACCATCGAGCTGAAGCTGCCGGCCATCGTCAAGTCGGACGGCCGGCGCGAGGCGTTCGACGCGCGCAAGCTGCGCGTCGGCTTCGATCGCGCGTTGCAGAAGCGGCCGGTATCGGAGGAGCAGATCGAGGCGGCGGTGCGCGCAGTGGTGCACCAGCTGCGGATGGCCGCCGAGCGCGAGATTCCCGCGCGCCGGGTCGGCGAATTCGTGATGGGCGAACTGCGCAAGCTCGACCACGTTGGCTATGTGCGCTTCGCCTCGGTCTACCGCAGCTTCGAGGACGTGGCCGATTTCCGCGAGGAGCTCGACCGGCTGGAGCGCGACCTGCCGGGCGAAGGCCAGCTGCCGCTGCTGGACGCCGCGGATGCGGCCATCGACGGCAAGGGGCGGAAGCGGTGAGCGGCTTCTCCTCCGCCGATCACGCATTGATGGCGCGCGCGCTGCGCCTGGCCGAACGCGGCGCCTATACCGCGCGGCCCAACCCGATGGTCGGCTGCGTGATCGCCCGCGACGGCGAGGTGGTGGGCGAAGGCTGGCACCAGCGCAAGGGCGGGCCGCACGCGGAGGTGTTCGCGCTGCAGGCCGCCGGCGAGCGCGCCAGCGGTGCCACCGCCTACGTCACTCTGGAGCCGTGCGCGCATACCGGCAGCACCGGCCCGTGCGCGGACGCGCTGGTCGCCGCCGGCGTGTCGCGGGTGGTGGCGGCGATGCGCGACCCGTTCCCGAAGGTCGACGGCGCCGGCTTCGAGATGCTGCGCACGGCCGGCATCGTGGTCGAGCACGGGCTGATGGAAGCACAGGCGCGCGAACTCAACCGCGGCTTCCTGGCGCGGGTGGAGCGCGGCCGGCCGTGGCTGCGGGTCAAGCTGGCGATGAGCCTGGACGGCCGCACCGCGATGGCCTCCGGCGATTCCAAATGGATCAGCGGCGAAGCCTCGCGCCGCGATGTGCACGCCTGGCGCGCGCGCTGCGGCGCGCTGATGACCGGGGCCGGCACGGTGCTGGCCGACGATCCGCAGCTGACCGTGCGGCTGGAGCAGGGCGAGGAGTTCCTGCCGCCGCTGCGGGTGGTGCTGGACCCCGGACTGGCGACGGTGGCGCGCGGCCGCGTGCGCGAGGGCGATGCGCCGACGCTGTACGTGCACGCGCCGGACGCCAAGCCGCCGCGCGCGATGGAGGCCGAGCGCGTCGCGGTGGCGGTGCGGGGCGGACGCTTCGACCTCGTCGCGGTGCTGGAACTGCTGGCCGCGCGCGGCATCAACGAGGTGCAGCTGGAAGCGGGCGCCACGCTCGCGGGCGGGTTCCTGTCCGCCGGGCTGGTGGACGAGCTGCTGCTGTACGTCGCGCCGGTGCTGCTGGGCGAACGCGCCCGGCCGCTGTTCGACGGCCTGCACATCGACGCGATGACCGAGCGCCTGAAGATGCGCGTGGTCGACAACCGCCGCATCGGCGACGACCAGCGCCTGCTGCTGCGCCCGCAGGCCGCATGAGCGACGCGGCGCCCAGGGCCGCGTTCAAGGACCATTTCTCCGCCGTGGCCGGCGACTACGCCGCCGCGCGTCCCGAGTATCCGCAGGCGCTGTTCGACTGGATCGCGGCGGTCGCGCCGGCCGCCGGGCTGTGCTGGGAAGCCGGCTGTGGCAGCGGCCAGGCGACGCGCGACCTGGCTGCGCGCTTCGCCCATGTCCATGCCTCCGATCCGAGCGCGGCGCAGATCGCGCGGGCGCCCGCGCTCGGCAACGTGACGTTCGCCGTCGAACCCGCCGAGCGTTGCGGCCTGCCCGACGCCAGCGCCGATGCGGTTTGCGTGGCGCAGGCGCTGCACTGGTTCGACCGCGCCGCCTTCTTCGCCGAATGCGCGCGCGTGCTGAAACCTGGCGGCGTGCTGGTGGCGTGGGGCTACCAGGACATCGTGGTCGAGGACGACGTCGCCGCCGCCAATGCTGCGTTGCAGGCGCGCATCCGCGACGACTGGCCCCCGGAGCGGGCGTTCATCGACCAAGGCTACGCCTCGTTCGCGTTTCCGTTCGCGCGGATCGAAGCACCGGCGCTGGAGCTGCGCGCGCAATGGCCGCTGTCGCGCCTGCTCGGTTACTACGCCAGCTACTCCGCGACCAGGCGCCATCGCGAGCGCACCGGCGAGGATGCGGTCGCGCTGCACGCCGCGGCGCTAGCGGCGGGCTGGGGCGATCCGGAGCGCACACGCACGGTGCGCTGGCCCTTGTTCGTGCACGCGTTCGCGAAGCCCGCCTGAGCCGGATCGGCCTGGTTTCCCCGGATGCTAGAATGCGCGGCGCCGGTTCGCCGGCACACAACTCGAAACGTCTTCAGGGCGGGGTGAGATTCCCCACCGGCGGTAGGCGCGGCATCCCTCTCTCGATGGGCGACGCGCGAGCCCGCGAGCGCTTCCGGCCGGGACGGCGGAAGGTCAGCAGATCCGGTCGAATGCCGGAGCCGACGGTCACAGTCCGGATGAAAGAAGACGACGCAGCGCGCGGCCCGGCCGCGCGCCTGCGCACGCCCTGCGGGCGTTTCCCGTTCCATGTTCCATGCATGCGGGAAACGCGACATGTTCACAGGACTCATCGAAGGCGTCGGCGCGTTGGCCTCGCGCGAAACCCGCGGTGGCGACGCGCGCCTGGTCATCGACGTCGGCACCCTGCCGTTCGACGGCGTGCGGCTGGGCGAAAGCATCGCGGTCAACGGCTGCTGCCTGACCGTGGTGGCCTTCGACGCGCGCAGCTTCGCGGTCGACGCCTCCAACGAAACGCTGGCGCTGACCACGCTGGGGCGCCTGCCGCTCGGCGCGCCGCTCAACCTGGAGCGGGCGATGCGGCCCAGCGACCGCCTCGGCGGCCATCTGGTCAGCGGCCACGTGGACGGATTGGCGACCGCCGAACGCTGCTGGGACGACGCGCGCGCGGTGCGCTGGCGCTTCGCGACGCCGAAGCCGCTGCTGCGCTACATCGCGCAGAAGGGCTCGGTCTGCGTGGACGGCGTCAGCCTGACCGTGAACGCGGCGGACGACGCCGGCTTCGAGGTCGCGCTGATCCCGCATACGGTGGAGCACACCGCCTTCCGCGCGCTGCAACCGGGCGATGCGGTCAACATCGAAGTCGACCTGCTGGCGCGCTACGCCGAACGGTTGCAGGCAACGAGGGACTGGACATGAGTTTCGCGAGCATCCCGGAACTGCTGGACGAACTGCGCGCCGGCCGCATGATCGTGGTGGTCGACGACGAAGACCGCGAGAACGAGGGCGACCTGATCATGGCCGCCGAGCTGGTGCGGCCGTCCGACATCAATTTCATGGTCACCCACGCGCGCGGGCTGGTCTGCCTGTCGCTGACCCGCGAGCGCTGCGCGCAGCTCGGCCTCAATCCGATGGTGCGCGACAACACCTCGCCGCACCACACCAACTTCACCGTCAGTATCGAGGCGGCCGAAGGCGTGACCACCGGCATCAGCGCCTACGACCGCGCGCATACCGTGCGCACCGCCGTGCGGCCAGACGCCAAGCCGTCCGATCTCAGCCAGCCCGGCCACATCTTCCCGCTGACCGCACAGCCCGGCGGCGTGCTGTCGCGCGCCGGGCATACCGAGGCGGCGTCCGACCTGGCGCTGCTGGCGGGCTTCGAGCCGGCAGGCGTGCTGGTGGAGATCCTCAACGCCGACGGCACGATGGCGCGCCGCCCGGAACTGGAAGCGTTCGCGCGCGAACACGGCTTGAAGATCGGTTCGATCGAGGACTTGATCCGCCATCGCCTCGAAACCGAACACACCGTCGAGCGCATCGACAGCCGCGAGATCGATACCGACCACGGCCGCTTCCTGCTGCACACCTACCGCGACCGCCTGACCCGCGGCCTGCACTACGCGCTGGTGCGCGGCGAGGTGGCGGGCGAGGAGCCCGTGCTGGTGCGCGTGCAGCAGCAGAATCCGCTCGCCGACGCGCTGCACTGGCGGCGCGACGATTTCGGCCCGCTGGTCGGCGACGTGCTGGCGATGATCGACTGCGAAGGTCGCGGCGCGCTGGTGCTGCTCGGCGACGCGCCGGATGCGGAGGCGACGCTCGCGCGCATCCGCGAGCAGCCGGCGCCGCCCGCCAGCAAGGCCGGCGCGCTGGCGCAATGGCGGCGCAACGGCGCGGGCTCGCAGATCCTCGCGGACCTCGGCGCTCGCCACCTGCGCGTGCTCGGCACGCCGCGCCGGCAGGTCGGCCTGGCCGGCTACGGGCTGGAGGTGGTGGAATACGTGGTGCTGCCGGCGCGGTAAACTGCGCAACCCATCATCCGCCGCACGCCGATGCCGCATCACGAAGGCGACCTGCGTATCCACCCGGACGCGCGGTTCGCGATCCTCGCCAGCCGCTGGAACCCGCGCATCGTCGATGCGCTGGTCGAGTCCGCGCGCGCGACCTTCCTCGCCAACGGCGTGGCGGAAGCCGCCATCGACGTGGTGCGCGTGCCCGGCGCGTGGGAGTTGCCGATGGCCGCGCGCGATCTCGCGCACGCCGGCCGGCATGCCGCCATCGTCGCGCTGGGCTGTGTGGTGCGCGGCGACACGCGGCACTACGAGCAGGTGGCCGACGGCGCGTCCGACGGCCTGATGCGCGTCGCGCTGGACACCGGCGTGCCGGTGATGAACGGCGTGCTGGCGGTGGAACGGTTCGAGGATGCACTGGCGCGAGCCGGCGGCAGCCACGGCAACAAGGGCGAAGAAGCGGCGCTGGTGGCGATCGAAATGGCCGACCTGCGCCGCAAGCTGCAGGAGCAAGCATGAACAAGCATCATCGCCGTCCCGACGGCATCGATCCGGTGGCCCGCTCGCGCTCGCGCCGGCGCGCCTTGCAGGCGATCTACGCCTGGCAAATCAACCACGCCGAGGAACGCGCGCTGATCGCGCAGTTCGCCCACGAGCAGGCGCACGAAATCGCCGACCTCGAATACTTCGAGGATCTGGTGCGCGGCGTGCTGCGCCACGTGTCCGAGCTGGACGCGGCGCTGGCCGGTCATCTGGATCGCGGAATCGACGAAGTGGATCAGATCGAACGCGCCGCGCTGCGCATCGCCGCCTACGAGCTGACGCATCGTCCGGACGTGCCGTACCGCGTGGTCATCAACGAGGCGATCGATTCGACCAAGCGCTTCGGTTCCGAGCATGGGCATACCTACGTCAACGGCGTGCTGGACAAGGCTGCTGCGATGTTGCGCGGTGTGGAAGCGAAGAAGTAGCTAATGCCGTCATTGCGTCATTGGAATAAAAGCTGTCATTCCCGCGAAAGCGGGAATCCAGTGACTTTAGGTTTCAGGGTCGTCTTGGCCACATGAAAGACGCTGGATTCCCGCTTTCGCGGGAATGACGAGCCTTCGCGGGAATGACAAGCAAAAGACATGTCGCAAGGTGAGTTCGACCTGATCGCCCGCATCCGCCAGCGCGTCGCATCGCGCGACGACGTGGCGCTGGGCATCGGCGACGACTGCGCCTTGCTGGCGCCGCCGCCCGGCATGCAACTGGCGACGACCATGGACACGCTCAACGCGGGCGTGCATTTCCCGCCGGAGACCGCACCCGCCGACGTTGGCTGGAAGGCATTGGCGGTCAATCTCTCCGACCTCGCCGCGATGGGCGCGCACCCCGCGTGGTGCACGCTGTCGCTGACCCTGCCGCAGGTGGATGCCGCGTTCGTCGAGGGATTCTGCGACGGCTTCTTCGCGCTCGCGCAGCGGCACGGCATCGCGCTGGTCGGCGGCGACACCACGCGCGGGCCGCTGTCCGTCGGCATCGCCGCGCATGGCTTCGTCGAACCTGGCATGGCGTTGCGCCGCGATGGCGCGCGCGTCGGCGACGAGGTGTGGGTCAGCGGTACGCTGGGTGATGCCGCCGGCGCGCTGGCGCAGTGGAAGGCGGGCGAGGCGATGACGCCGGCCCTGCGCGCGCGGCTGGATCGGCCGACGCCGCGCGTCGAACTCGGGCGCGAACTGCGCGGGTTGGCCAGCGCCTGCATCGATGTCTCGGATGGCCTGCTGGCCGATCTCGCGCACATCTGCCGGGCCAGCGGCGTCGGTGCGGACATCGATGCGGATGCGCTGCCGGCCAGCGAGGCGCTGCGCGCCGCGTTCGATGCCGGAACGCGGCGCGTTCTCCAGGCCACCGGCGGCGACGATTACGAGCTGTGCTTCACCGCGCCGGCGTCGCAGCGCGATGCGGTGCAGACGCTGGCATTGACGCTGGCGCTGCCGCTCACGCGCATCGGCCGCATCGTTGAAGGCAGCGGCATCGCCTGCGACGGCATCGGACGAGACAAGTCCGGCTACCAGCATTTCGCCTGAGCGGCCCTGCCGGTGGTCACGATGACCTCGGACACTGCTGCGCGAGGCGTCGCCCGGAGATGCTGGCGCCACCTTCATTGACGGGGTGGCGGAGATGGCGAGGAAGATCCTGCTGGGCATGGCGGTGGTGGCCGGCGTCTGCATGATCGCGGCGGCGGGCTTCCGCTTCGGCAAGCATCTGCGGCAGGGCGAGCGTGCGCAGGTGGTGCAGGTGGAGCAGCCTCCGGCCGTGAAATCGGACGCTTAAACGTCCGGCAGCAGCTTGCCCGGATTGAGGATGCCGTCCGGGTCGAGCGCGCGCTTCACCGCGCGCATCGCCTCCAGCGTGGCGGGATCGAAGGCGCGCGCCATGAACCTGCGCTTTGACAGGCCTATGCCGTGCTCGCCGGACAGCGCGCCGCCCAGCGCCAGCGCGAGGTCGAAGATGCGCGGCAGCGCCATCCGTGCGCGCGCGGTTTCGTCGGCGTTGTCCGGGTGGTAGAGGATGTTGACGTGCAGGTTGCCGTTGCCGGCATGGCCGAAGCAGACGATGGTCAGCGCGCATTCGTCCGCCAGCGCCTCGACGCCCGCGACCAGATCGGGGATGCGCGAAACCGGCACCACCACGTCCTCGTTGATCTTGCCCGGAGCAATGCTGCGCAGCGCCGGCGACAGTGCGCGTCGCGCCGCCCAGAGCCTGTCGCGGGTCATGCCGTCCTGCGCCACGTCCATGTCCAGCAGGCCATCGCCGTCGGCGGCGGCGCCCAGTACGGCGAGGATGTCGGGCAAGGCATCGAAGCTGCCGTCGGCTTCGACCAGCAGCATCGCGCCGGCCTCGGGCACGTCGCTGCCGTTGCGGCGCAGCAGTTCGAGGCTGCGGCGATCCATGAACTCCAGCATCGCCGGCACCACCGGCTGCGCCATCAACCGCGAGACGGCGGCGGCGGCGCTGGCGGCGTCGCGATAGAACGCGCGCAATCCGGCCTGCGCCTGCGGGCGCGGTGCCAGCTTCAGCGTCGCTTCCACGATCAGCGCCAGCGTGCCTTCGCTGCCGACGATCAATCGGGTGAGGTCGAAGCCGGATGAACACTTGGTGTAAGCGCCGCCGCAGCGGATCAGTTCGCCCGCGCCGGTGACGGCGACCAGCCCCAGCACGTTGTCGCGGGTCGCGCCGTACTTCACCGCGCGCGGCCCGCCGGCATTGGTGGCGAGGTTGCCGCCGATGCTGCACAGCTCCGCGCTGGATGGATCCGGCGGCCAGAACAGGCCGTGCGGCTGCAGCGCGGTTTGCAGTTCGCCGTTGAGCACGCCGGGCTCCACCACCGCGCAGCGGTCGGCGGCGCGGACGTCGAGGATGCGGTTCATCCGCGCGAACGACATTGCGATGCCGCCCAGCGTCGGCACCGCCGCGCCGGTGGTGCCGGTGCCCGCGCCGCGCGCGACGAGCGGCACGCGGTGCGTGCGGCAGGCGCGCACGAGGGCGACGACCTGTTCGCGCGTTTGCGGCAGCGCCACCGCATCGGGCAGGGCGTGGCGGCGCGAATCGTCGCCGGCCTGCGCTTCGCGCGCGGCGGCATCAAGGCGCCAGCCTTCGCCCAGCAGCGCGGACAGGTCGGCGACGAGAGCGGCGGGCAGCGCCATGGGAATCAGCAGTCGTCGGCGCGGAACGCGTCGCGCAGCCAGTCGAACGCGGGCGCCGCCGGATCGCCGCTGGCGGCGACCACGTCGAAGCGGCAGGGCGCATCGGCTTGCCGGGGATGCCGCAGCAGGTACGCCTGCGCCGCGCGCACCAGCCGGCGGCGCTTGCCGGCATCCACCGAGGCCGCGCCGCCGCCGAACGCATCGCTGCCGCGATAGCGCACTTCGACGAACACCAGCGCCGCGCCGTCCTGCATCACCAAGTCCAGTTCGCCGCCGCGCGCGCTGGCGTTGCGCGCCAGCAGGCGCAGGCCGCGCGCTTCGAGATAGGCCAGCGCCGCGGTTTCCACCGCGTCGCCGCGGGCGCGCCGATCCGGTTCAGCGCGCGCCATCGGCCAGCGGCACCGGTTCACCGCCGGCGAAGCGCGACCAGCCGGGCCGGCGCAGCACGTTGCCGAAGCCGTCCAGGCTCAGCCGGCCGGTGGCGCCGGCGATGCTGGCGTTCGGCGCCAGCGCCAGCTGTTCCAGGTGCGCGGTCAGCCGCCACGCGTCGAAGCCGAACGCGAACAACCGCGCCGCCGGGCCCTTGGCGGTATTCACCCGTGCAGCGGCGCTGGCCTGCGGGGGCAGACCGTCCACGCGCTGGATCAGCCAGGGTTCGGTGGGGAAGACGATGCCGTCCAGCGCCATGTCCTCGGCGGGCTTGCCGGTGCCGGAGACGATCTGCGAGCTGGCGAGGCGGTCGATGCCGCCGAGGCCGGCGGCCGCCAGCTGCGGTGCCACGCTCCGCGCCTGCGGCCCCTTCAGCACCAGCAGCACGGCGTCGGGCGCGTCCGTCTGCGCCAGCTGGCGCAGCGCGTCGGTCATCTGCTCGCTGACGCCGAGGCGGGCGACGATCTTCACGCCGCGGCTTTCCAACTGCGCGCGCGCGGCGTCGGCGGTGCGGCGCTGGGTGTCCTCGCCGCCGGCGATCAGCAGCACGCGCTTGCGGTGGCGTTCGTCGATCAGGTGCTGGGCCAGGCTGATGCCTTCGTCCTCCGGCGACAGCGAGAACGCGGCGCTGCCGGACGGCGGCGTGCGGCTGCCGCGGTTGAGCGCCAGCATCGGCACCGGCGGCTCGCCGGCGGCGAACAGGGCGTCGGCTTCCTCGCGCGCCAGCGGGCCGACCACGAAATCGTTGCCGTCGGCCGCCGCGCGCGCCAGCGCCGGCTTCGCGCCGGCGGCGGTGTCGTAGAAGCGCAGCGCCGGGCGGCGCCGGGTTTCGCCGTAGTAGCCGGCGAGATAGCCGTCGCGCACGGCCACGGCGGCGGCAGCTTGGGCGCCGGACAGCGGCAGCAGCACGCCGACCTTCAGCGGCGGCCGGTAGCCGTCGCGGTCGGCCGCCGGGCGATCCGCCGCGCCGAAGCTGGCGTCGCCGCGGTCGAACGCGTGCGGCAGCGGCAGGCCGCGCCGCTGCAAGGCGCGACCGGCGAAGTTGTAGAGCGGATCGCCGGCCGGCAGGCGGGCGGCGTCGCGCGCCAGGGTGGCGTCGTCTAGCTGCGCCAGCAGGCGTTCGATGGCGTCGGCGTTGTCGCGGCGCGCCTGCCCGGACAGCGCGGCGTGGCCGGACGCGAGCGCCTGCGCCTGCACGGTGGCGGCGGCGTAGGCGAGGGGCGCCGGCTTTTGCACTTCCGTGCTGGCGCAGCCGGCCAGCGCCAGCAGCAGGACGAGGACGACGGATCGCATCAGGGCCACGGGTTGGGCGCTCGTTCGGGAACCGGCTAGGATTCTACCTGCGCACACGTTGAAGACAGGCATGCAGGGTTCCGGAACGCTTTTTGTGGTCGCCACGCCCATCGGCAATCTCGGCGACATCGGCCCGCGCGCGCTGGACACGCTGCGCGCGGCGGCGGCGATCTGCGCCGAGGACACCCGCCGCAGCGGCCAGCTGCTGGCGCATTTCGGCATCGCGACGCCGCTGGTGGCACTGCACGAGCACAACGAGGACGCCATTGCGCAGAAACTCGTTGCGCGGCTGCTGGCCGGCGAATCGCTGGCGCTGGTCAGCGACGCCGGCACGCCGCTGGTCTCCGATCCCGGCTTCCGGCTGGTGCGCGCAGCGCGCGCGGCGGGCGTGAAGGTCAGCCCGGTGCCGGGCGCGTCGGCGCTGATCGCGGCATTGAGCGTGGCCGGGCTGCCCAGCGACCGCTTCGCGTTCGAGGGCTTCCTGCCGGCGAAGGCATCGGGGCGGCGCGAGCGCTTGCAGGGCCTGGTGGCCGAGCCGCGCACGCTGATCTTCTACGAATCCTCGCACCGCATCGCCGAAACGCTGGCCGACATGACGCAGGCGTTCGGTGGCGAGCGCCCGGCGGTGCTGGCGCGCGAGCTGACCAAGCTGTTCGAGACCGTGCTGGACGGCACGCTGGCGGAACTGCAGGCGAAGGTCGAGACGGACGCCGACCAGCGCAAGGGCGAGTTCGTGCTGCTGGTGCAGGGCGCGGACGAGAACGCCGATGCGAAGGTGGCGGAGGGCCTGCGCCTGTACGCGAAGCTCAAGGAGCACCTGCCGCCCTCGACCGCGGCGAAGCTGGCGGCGGAACTGTCCGGCGCCCCGCGCAAGGCGCTCTACGGCAGCGAATGATCGGTCTGCATTGAAGCGATCAGGCCAGAGTTGGCCATCAAGCGCCTCGTCGTAATGTTTCAAGCAGTTTGTATAGATCACGCGCATCAAGCAGGGCATCTTGCAGTGGTCTGCTGCGCGTGCAAGGGGTGGCCTCGATTGGATAGGGTTCTGTGCCGGACAGGTACAGAAGCCAGGGCTGGCCTTTTGCAACTGGTGCAATCCGGGTGTTTCGGGTGGTGAACGTACTTGTCTGGTGATGCTTCCCTTTCCAACTCTCGTTGACTTTCCACATCACGGTTTGCACCTGCCCAGCGTCACTTTTGACTATTGAAATGGCAAGGGGCGTTGCAGCCACGACGCTGGTTGATCGGTCAAATGCGTCGCGGACGGGTGGGGCGAAGCATGCGGAGGCTGCCAGCACGCCCGAAGGAAAGGCGCCTGAAAACAAGAAGAGCGCGACTGTGAAGCCGATTTTGGGAGGCAAAGCTGGCATCCCTGTAGAATACGCATCGGCGGAGCCGGTCAGACAGTCGCGTCATCGGAAACGATGCCGAGGAAAGTCCGGGCTCCACAGGGCACGGTGCCAGGTAACGCCTGGGCGGCGCGAGCCGACGGAAAGTGCAACAGAAAGATACCGCCTATGTCGGAGCGATCTGGCAGGCAAGGGTGAAATGGTGCGGTAAGAGCGCACCGCGAGTCTGGCAACAGACCGGCACGGCAAACCCCACCGGGAGCAAGACCAAATAGGGAGACGTCGATGCGGCCCGCAGAGTCTCCGGGTAGGTTGCTTGAGCGTATCGGTGACGATGCGCCTAGAGGAATGACTGTCGCGGCGCGCAAGCGTCGAACAGAACCCGGCTTACCGGCCGGCTCCGCCACCTCGTTGCAACCCATGTTTTCGTGGAAAGGTCCGTGCGCCGGCGCTTGATCGCTGCGTCGTGAGCGAATGCGCCTCAGGCCGCGGAGCGCGATAGCGCCTGAAGCGCATCCATCGCCGATTGCGCCTGCTCGACGGGCACGAACAGATGATCGTGATGGACGCCCGCCACGACGTTGCAGCTGATCCCGGCCTGCCCGAGCGCCCGCGAGAACGCGGCGGTCAGGCCGACGGCCGCAAGATCCGAGTGCACGGTGAGCGTGATCCAGGCGGCGCTGAACGCGATCGGCAGGCCCATGTCCAAGGCGACCTGTTCCGGAACGACGACCGAAAGTCCTTCGGGTTCGCGCACGGAGGCGACGACATGCGCCGGGTCGAGTGCGCATCCCGGCGGCAGGGCGACGAACGCATAGCGGCCGGGATCGAGTTCCGGCTGCATGCGGGTCAGGAGCTGGTCGAGGTTGGCGATGGCCTGCATTCCACTCCCTGTCTGGATCGGGGCCGTGCCGCGGAGCGGCGTCGGCGTGCGTGGATCGTTATTTTTCCAGCTGGCCGGAAACATGCCCGATCAACTCGCGGGTGTTCCTGGAGAACTCCGCTTCCAGGTCGATGCCGCACTTATGCGCAAGCACCATGATCGACCAGAGGCAGTCCGACAGCTCGTGCCCGAGCTTCGCCTTGCAGTCGTCGATCTGCCGCACGCCCGCATCCGCCTGGATCAGCTTCGCCAGGTCGCCGACATCGCCGACGAACCCGAGCGCAAGTTCTTCCGTGCTCCAGACGCGCCCATACAGCTTGGTTTCAAGCTGTTCGTAAAGCGCGTTGAGCCGCAGGGCGGATTTTTCCAGATCGGCAAAATGCATGTGATTGCGCGGGGCTTGGGAATCGGGACGCGTCACGAAGCGGCATCGGCCACTGGCCGATGCCATCTGCGGGCAAGCGTCATGGTGCCAGCTCCAGCACGGTCTCGCCTTCGAACACGCCCTCCGGGCCGAAGCGGCGCTCGTGGATGCGCGAGCCGCCGTCGTGGCCGACCAGGATCAGCGTGCTGGCGCGGGTGCCGTACTCGCGCTGGCGGATGAAGGCGGGCGAGAGCCGGCGCTCGAGGTCCAGGCCGACGCCGGTGTCGGGCAGGGCGTCGTCCGCCGCGATGCGTTCGTCGGCCAGCGCGTCCCACAGCGGCTGCGGATCGTCGCCGCCGGCCAGCGCCCACTCCCGCAAGGCATCGCGCAGCCGCCGGGTCTTCGGCCAGGGCGCGTCGAAGGCGCCGTTGGACAGCCCGTGCACGCCCGGCGCGATCGCGTGCGCGCCGCTGCCCGGATGGTTGCCCACGTAGGCGCAGCCGCCGGCATCGGCCAGCACCAGGTTGAAGGGGGCGTAGCGCGCCGCGCGGTCCGCCAATTCGGCCGCGTGGGCGGTGGCGGCGTCGGCGCCGCCCAGGAACGCCACCGGCAACGCGCCGCGCGACGGGCCGTCGAAAGGCTGCGCCAAGCCGTCGCGCACGTTGGTGACCACCGCGACCCGGCCCGCCGGCCCCAGCCCCATCCAAGTGCCGCCGGAGCGCAGGTCGCGCCCGGCCAGCACCGGGGCGTCGGCCCAGGCGGCCAGCGGCGCGGTGGGGCGGGCGTGCAGCTCGTCGCGGTTGCCGGCCACGACCAGCCGCCAGCGGGGATGGGTTTTCCAGGCGAGGGCGACCAGGCACATCCGGACATTGTGCCCGGCGCGCAGCCATTCATTTTTTGCGATGCAGCATGGCCGATGCTGGCGCGGCGGCAGCCGGCGGGCAGCGTGACGGGCGCCGCGAAATCTCAAAAATTGAGACGGAACATAAGCTTGTGGATAAAGCTTGAACAAGTCTCTGAAGTTCTTTGCAAGTCCTTGACCCGTCGAAGGAAATTTCCTCGGCCACGTTGTTGACATAGGTCAATTGCCTGCTAATGTGGCGCTTCGTGGGAAAACCGGGAAAAACGTGGTTTTCTTGGAGTGAACTCCGCAGCAGACGGGGGCGACAAGGGCAGCATGTTCCAAGGCGAGACCGCCATCACCATCGACGACAAGGGCCGGCTGGCGATTCCGACCAGCTACCGGGATCTCGTCGCGCGTGAGTGCGGCAACCGTTTGGTGCTGACCTACAGCCCGTTCGACGCCGGCTGCCTGTACCTGTACCCGCATGCGGTCTGGGAGCGCGTGCGCGACCAGGTCAACGCGCTGCCGCGGATCAAGAGCGACAGCCGCCTGCTGCAGCGCAAGCTGGTCGGCGCGGCGGCGTTCGTGGAGCCGGACGGCAGCGGGCGGATTTCGCTGCCGGCCAGCCAGCGCTCGGCCACCGGCATCGACCGCAAGGCGGTGCTGCTGGGCGTGGGCGACAAGTTCGAGCTGTGGAGCGAGCAGGCCCATCACGAACAGGTGCGGTTGACCTTCGGGGACGCCGAACTGGGCGAGCACCTGCTGGGCCTCGAGTTGTGAGCGGCGGTGGCGCGGGCATCGCGTCCGCCCACCTCCCGGTGCTGTTTGCCGAGGTCATGGACGGTCTGGCGGTGAAAGAGGACGGAACCTACCTGGACGGGACGTTCGGGCGCGGCGGGCATGCCCGCGGCGTATTGCAGCGGCTTGGCGAGAAGGGGCGTTTGCTGGCGATGGACAAGGACCCGGACGCGATCGCGGTGGCCATGCGGATGGCCGACGCCGACGCGCGCCTGTCCTGGCGCCGCGGCAGCTTCGCCGGGCTCGCCGACTGGCCGGCGACGGCGGACGGGCTCGACGGCGTGCTGCTGGACCTGGGCGTGTCCTCGCCGCAGCTCGACGTGGCCGAGCGCGGCTTCTCGTTCGGCAAGGACGGCCCGCTGGACATGCGCATGGACCCCGAGTCCGGCGAGAGCGCCGCCGACTGGCTGGCGCGCGCACCCGAGAAAGAGATCGCCGACGTGCTGTGGATCTACGGCGAGGAGCGCCAGAGCCGGCGCATCGCCCGAGCGATCGTCGCCCGCCGCGCCGAGCAGCCGCTCGTGCGCACCGCGCAGCTGGCCGAGTTGATCGCGCAGGTGTGCCCGCGCGGCGACAGCAAGACCCATCCGGCGACGCGCAGCTTCCAGGCGATCCGCATCCACATCAACCGCGAACTGGCCGACCTCGAAACCGGCCTCGACGCCGCGATGGCGCGGCTGAAGCCCGGCGGCCGGCTGGCGGTGATCAGCTTCCACTCGCTGGAGGACCGCATCGTCAAGCAGTTCATGGCGAAGCACGCGAAGGCGCCACCGGCGAACCGGCGCATGCCGGTGGAGATCGCGTTCACGCCGACGCTGCGGCTGGTCGGCGGCGCGCAGAAGGCGGGCGAGGCCGAGCTGGCCGCCAACCCGCGCGCGCGCAGCGCGGTGCTGCGGGTGGCGGAGAAGCTGGCGGAGGTGGCGGCATGAACCGTTATTTCCTGCTTGCCGTGCTGGTGCTGGCCAACGTCGCGACCGCATTGCTGATCGTGCGCGACCGCCACGACCACCGCCAGGCCTTCGTCGAGCTGAGCAAGCTGGAGAAGGCGCGCGACGCGCTCAACATCGAATTCGGCCGGCTGCAGCTGGAGCAGGCCACCTGGGCGGAAAGCAACCGCGTCGACCAGGTGGCGCGCACCCGCCTGGGCATGGAGTTCCCGCGCACCGAAGACGTCGTGGTGCTGCGCCGATGAAGCATTTCGGACAACGCCTGCGCTGGTTCGGCAGCGACGACCGCCGCGAGCGCGCCGGCGCGCATCCGCGCATGCGCGCGCAGTTTGACCTGCGCCGGCGGATGCTGCTGGTCTGCGGCTTCCTCGGGCTGGGCTCGGTGGCGCTGCTGGCGCGCGCGCTGGACCTGCAGGTCATCGACCATGCCTTCTACCAGCAGCAGGGCGATGCGCGCTTCCTGCGCGAAATCCCGATCGCCACCTCGCGCGGCATGATCACCGACCGCAACGGCGAGCCGCTGGCGATCTCCTCGCCGGTGGAATCGGTGTGGGGCAATCCGAAGGAACTGCTGAAGGCGCCAGCGCGCCTGCCGGAACTGGCCCGCGCGCTGGGCATGCCGCAGGAAGAGCTGGCCAGCCGCCTGAGCGCGCGCGCCGACAAGGAGTTCGTCTACCTCAAGCGCCGCATCAACCCGGACGAGGCCGCGCGCATCCTCGCGCTGGACATCCCGGGCGTGGCCAGCCAGCGCGAGTACCGCCGCTTCTACCCGCAGGGCGAGGCGCTGGCGCACGTGCTCGGCTTCACCAACATCGACGACCGCGGCCAGGAAGGGCTGGAGCTGGCCTTCGACGACTGGCTGCGCGGCACCCCGGGTGCCAAGCGGGTCATCCGCGACAACAAGGGCCGGATCGTCGAAAATGTGGACCTGGTGCGCGCCGCGCAGCCGGGCCGCGACCTCGCCCTGAGCATCGACCGTCGCATCCAGTACCTGACCCACCGCGAGCTGCGCAACGCGATCCTCGAAACCGGCGCCAGCAGCGGCTCGGCGGTGGTGCTCGACGTCGCCACCGGCGAAGTGCTGGCGATGGCGAACCTGCCCACCTTCAACCCGAACGCGGTCGGCAGCAGCCCGCGCGACGCCCACCGCAACCGCGCCGTCACCGACCTGCTGGAGCCCGGTTCGACGATGAAGCCACTGACCGTGGCCGCGGGTCTGGAAGCCGGCGTCATCACGCCTTCGACGCTGTTCAACACCAATCCGGGCTCGATTCCGAACGGCAAGTACCGCACCAACGACACGCACAACTACGGCGTGCTGGACACCACCGGCATCATTCGCAAGAGCTCCAACGTCGGCGCGGCGCTGGTCGCGCGGCGGCTGAGCGATGCGCAGTTCAACAGTTTCATGCGCCGCTTCGGCTATGGCAGCTCCACCCACAGCGGCTTCCCGGGCGAAGCGGCGGGCCTGTTCCCGCAGCCGGACCGCTGGAGCGGCACCACCAAACAGACCATGAGCTACGGCTACGGCCTCAGCGTGACCCCGCTGCAGATCGCCACCGCCTATGCGGCGCTGGGCAACGGCGGGTTGCTGCACCAGCCGAGCTTCGTGAAGGGCCAGCACAACCCGCCCCGGCGCGTGCTGGACGCGAAGATCGCGAGCGAAGTGCTGCACATGATGCAGACCGTCACCGAGCCGGGCGGCACCGCGACGCAGGCGGCGATCCTGGGCTACCACGTGGCCGGCAAGACCGGCACCTCGCGCAAGGCCAGCGCCGGCGGCTACTCGCGCCGCTACATCGGCTACTTCGCCGGGCTGGTGCCGGTGGAGCATCCGCGCTTCGCGATGGTGGTGGCGGTCAACGATCCCGATCCCTCGCGCAAGGGCTATTACGGCGGCGTGGTCGCCGGGCCGGTGTTCCGCAACACGATGGAAGGCGCGCTGCGCCTGATGGACGTGTCGCCCGACGACCTCGACGCCTGGCTGGCGGTGCAGCAGGCCGCCGAGGCCAAGCGGCAGAAAGCGGAAGGCCGCGCCGCGCCGGCACTAGCCAGCGTGTCCGCGACGACCGCGAGGGCGCCGCAATGACCCGGGCGATGCTGCTGGGCGAACTGCTGCCGGAGCTGGAGGGCCTGTCCGCGGACCTGGCCGTCACCGGACTGGTGCAGGACAGCCGCGAGATCCGGCCGGGCGATGCGTTCGTCGCCATCGCCGGCTTCGGCGCGCACGGGCTGAACTTCATCGACGCCGCGCGCGACGCGGGCGCCGCCGCGATCCTGTACGAGCCGCCGGCCCCGGACGAACTGCCCGCACCCGACGACGCGATCCCGGTGACCGGCCTGCGCGCGCGCATGGGCGCGATGGCCGACGCCTTCCACGACCATCCCAGCGCGGCGATGACCACGGTCGGCGTCACCGGCACCAACGGCAAGACCTCCACCGTGCAGCTGCTGGCGCAGGCGTGGACGCTGCGCGGGCAGGCCGCCGGCACCGTCGGCACGCTGGGCAGCGGCGTGTATCCGAAGATCGTGCCGACCGGCTTCACCACCCCGCTGGTGCTGCGCATGCACGCGCTGCTGGCCGAGCTGCGCGACGAAGGCGCGGCGGCGGTGGCGATGGAAGTGTCCTCGCACGCGCTCGACCAGGGTCGCGTCGATGGCGTGCATTTCGACGTCGCCGTGTTCACCAACCTCACTCGCGACCACCTCGACTACCACGGCGACATGGCCCGCTACGGCGCGGCCAAGGCGCGGCTGTTCGACTGGCCGGGGCTGCGCGCGGCGGCGGTCAACCTGGACGATGCGTTCGGCCGCGAGCTGTTCGAGGCGGTCGGCGGCAAGGTGCGCGCGCTGGGCTTCTCCTCGCGCGGCGCGGCCGGCGCCGGCGTGCGCGCCGAGGACATCGTGCTGGACGGTGGCGGCATCCGCTTCATGCTGCATGCGGGCGGGCAGGCGCACCCGGTGCGCTCGCCGCTGCTCGGCCGCTTCAACGTCGACAACCTGCTGGGCGTGGCGACCACGCTGTTCGCGCTGGGCATGGCGCCGGCGCTGATCGCCGAGACGCTGTCGCAGCTCTCGCCGGTGGACGGCCGCATGAACCGCCTCGGCGGAGGCGTGTCGGATGAAGGCGTGGCCTTGCCGCTGGTGGTGGTCGACTACGCGCACACGCCGGACGCGCTGGAGCAGGCGCTGGCCTCGCTGCGCGCGCATACCGTCGGCGCGCTGACCTGCGTGTTCGGCTGCGGCGGCGAGCGCGACACCGGCAAGCGCCCGCAGATGGCGGCCATCGCCGAACGGCTGGCCGACCGCGTCATCGTCACCGACGACAACCCGCGCAACGAGGACGGCGACGCCATCGTCCGCGACATCGTGGCCGGTTTCGCCGAGCCTGCGCGCGCCGTCGTGCAGCGCGACCGCGCCGCCGCCATCGCGATGGCGATTTCCGCGGCCGGCGCCGACGACGTGGTGCTCATCGCCGGCAAGGGCCACGAGCCGTACCAGGACGTGGGCGGCGTGAAGCATCCGTTCGAGGATGCGGTGGTGGCGCGCGACTGCCTGCGCCGCCGCGCCGCGGGGGAGAGAGCATGAGCCCGCGCACGCTGTCGTGGATCGCGCAGGCCACCGGCGGCCGGCTGGTCGACGCCGACCGCACGGTCGACGCCATCGCCACCGACACCCGCGCGCTGCCGGGCGGCGACGCGTTGTTCGTGGCGCTGAAGGGCGAGAATTTCGACGGCCACGCGCACGTGCAGGCCGCCGCCGCTGGCGGCTGCGTGGCGGCGCTGGTGTCGCGCGCGGTCGATGTCGCGCTGCCGCAGGTCGTGGTGGCCGACACCGAACGCGCATTGGCAAGCCTCGCCGCCGCGGTGCAGGGCTCGCGCGCCACCAAGGTGCTGGCGGTGACCGGCAGCAACGGCAAGACCACGGTCAAGACGCTGCTGCATTCGATCCTGCGCCAGCTCGGCGGCGCCTACGCCAACCCGGGCAACCGCAACAACGAGATCGGCCTGCCGCTGGCGGTGCTGGAAGCGCCGGACGACGCGCGCTTCGCGGTGTACGAGATGGGCGCCGGCAAGCCCGGCGACATCGCCTATCTGACCGCGATCGCCCGCCCCGACGTGGCGCTGGTCAACAACATCGCCTCGGCGCACCTGGAGCGGATGGGCAGCCTGCTGGGCGTGGCCCAGACCAAGGGCGCGATCTACCAGGCGCTGCCCGACGACGGCGTGGCGGTGGTCAACGCCGACGACGCGTTCGCGCTGTATTTCCTCGAACGCCTGCGCGGCCGTCGCGCGATCCGCTTCGGCGTCGAGGCTGCCGCCGACGTCACCGCGCGCGGCATCCATGCCGGCATCGACGGCTCGCGCTTCACCCTGGCGACGCCGCAGGGCGAGGCCGACGTGCGCCTGCCGCTGCCAGGCCGCCACAACGTCTGCAACGCGCTGGCCGCGGCGTCGATGGCGCTGGCGGTGGGCGCTTCGCTCGAACAGATCTGCGCCGGGCTGGAAGCCGCCGAGCCGGTCGCCGGGCGGCTGGCAACGCGTCATCTGCGCAGCGGCGCGACGCTGATCGACGACAGCTACAACGCCAACCCTGGCTCGCTGGCCGCCGCCATCGACACGCTGGCGGGCAGCGGCGGCGAGGCCTGGCTGGTGCTGGGCGACATGCGCGAACTCGGCGCCGACGAAGCCGCGCTGCACGCCGAAGCCGGCGCACACGCCAAGGCCGCCGGCATCGCCCGCCTGTACGCGCTGGGCGAACTGAGCGCGCACGCGGCGCGGGCGTTCGGCGAGGGCGCACGCACGTTCGCCGCGCACGCCGAACTGGCCGACGCGCTGGGCGCGGAGCTGCGCGCCGGCACCACCGTGCTGGTGAAGGGGTCGCGCGGCAGCGCGATGGACAGGATCGTGACCGCGCTGCTGCAGCGCGATGCCGGACGCGGCGAGGAGAACACCGGTGCTGCTTGAACTCACGCGCCTGCTGGAACAGCTGCAGGGCCATTTCGGCCTGTTCGCCTACCTGACCTTCCGGGCGATCCTGGCGGCGCTGACCGCGCTCGCGCTGTCGCTGTGGTGGGGCCCGCGGATGATCCGCTACCTCGCCACGCTCAAGGGTGGCCAGCCGATCCGCAAGGACGGCCCGCAGTCGCACTTCTCCAAGGCCGGCACACCCACCATGGGCGGCGCGCTGATCCTGCTGACCGTGGCCGCCTCGGTGCTGCTGTGGGGCGACCTGCGCAACAAGTACGTGTGGGTCGTGCTGGTGGTGATGCTCGGCTTCGGCGCCATCGGTTGGGCCGACGACTGGATCAAAATAGTAAAACGCGATCCCAACGGCATGCGCTCGCGCACCAAGTACGCGCTGCAGTCGCTGCTCGGCCTCGCGGCCGGCATCTACCTGTTCGCGTTCGCCGACGTGCCGGCGGCGACCACCTTCTACGTGCCGTTCTTCAAGTCGATCGCGCTGCCGCTGGCCGGCGTCGGCTTCGTCGCCATCGCCTATTTCTGGATCGTCGGCTTCTCCAACGCGGTCAACCTGACCGACGGCCTGGACGGCCTCGCCATCATGCCGACCGTGCTGGTGGCCTGCGCGCTGGGCGTGTTCGCCTACGCCTCGGGCAACGCGGTGTTCTCCAGTTACCTGCAGATCCCGCAGGTGCCGGGCGCGGGCGAGCTGACCATCATCTGCGCGGCGATCGCCGGCGCGGGCCTGGGCTTCCTGTGGTTCAACACCTATCCGGCGATGGTGTTCATGGGCGACATCGGCGCGCTGGCGCTGGGCGCGGTGCTCGGCGCCATCGCGGTGATCGTGCGCCAGGAGCTGGTGCTGGTGCTGATGGGCGGCATCTTCGTGATCGAGACGCTGTCGGTGATGATCCAGGTCGCCAGCTTCAAGCTCACCGGCAAGCGCGTGTTCCGGATGGCGCCGATCCACCACCACTTCGAGCTGAAGGGCTGGCCGGAGCCGCGCGTGATCGTGCGCTTCTGGATCATCAGCGTGGTGCTGGTGCTGGTCGGTCTCGCCACGTTGAAGGTGCGCTGATGAGCGCGACCGGCATCGACAGCCTGCGCCAGGCCACCCGCGTCGACGAGATCGACGGGCGCTTCGACCCATGGCTGCTGGGCGTGTCCATCGCGCTGGCCTGCCTGGGCGTGGTGATGGTCGGCTCGGCGGCCATTGCGGGTGGCGGCGTCGATGCCGGGCCGTGGTACTTCCTGACCCGCCACCTGATGTTCCTGGCGATTGGGCTGGGGCTGGCCGCGGTGGCGATGCGCACCGAGCTGAAGACCATCGAGAAGCACAGCCAGTGGCTGCTGCTGGCCTGCGCGGTGCTGCTGCTGCTGGTGTTCGTGCCGGGCATCGGCAAGTCGGTGAACGGCGCGCGGCGCTGGCTCAACCTCGGCGTGTCCAACTTCCAGGCCGTGGAAGCGGTGAAGGTGTTGTACATCGTCTGGCTGGCGAGCTACCTGAAGCGCTACAGCGAAGACGTGGCGGTCACCCTGACCGCGATGTTCAAGCCGCTGGGCGTGGTCGGCGTGCTGGTCGTGCTGTTGCTGCTGCAGCCGGACTTCGGTTCCTCGGTGCTGCTGCTCGGCATCACCACCTGCATGCTGCTGCTGGGCGGCGCGCCGATCCGCCGCATCATCCTGCCGATCCTGCTGATGCTGCCGGCGCTGGTGCTGCTGGTGGTGTTCGAGCCGTACCGCATGCGCCGCGTCACCTCGTTCATGGATCCGTGGCAGGACCAGCTCGGCGCCGGCTACCAGCTCAGCAACGCGCTGATGGCGATCGGCCGCGGCGAATGGCTGGGCGTGGGGCTGGGCGCGTCGGTGCAGAAGCTCAGCTACCTGCCGGAAGCGCATACCGACTTCATCTTCTCGGTGATCGCCGAGGAGCTCGGCTTCGCCGGCACCTGCGCGGTGGTGGCGATGTACGCGCTGCTGGCCGGGCGCGCGTTCTGGCTGGGCCTGAAGTGCGTGGAGATGAAGCGGCATTTCTCCGGCTACATCGCCTTCGGCATCGCGCTGTGGATGGCGCTGCAGAGCTTCGTCTCGATCGGCGTGAACCTGGGCATGCTGCCGACCAAGGGCCTGACCCTGCCGCTGGTGTCGTCCGGCGGTTCCAGTGTGCTGATGACCTGCGCGGCGCTGGGCCTGCTGCTGCGGGTGTCGTGGGAATACAACCGCGCCGCGCGCCAGGTGGCGAAGCTGCGCGGCGTGGCCAGCGGCCCGTCGGTGGGCAGCGCGCCGCAGGCCGCGCAGCCGCCTATCCCGGTCGATGCCGCCGCGCGCGGCACCAGCCGCCTGCGCCAGCGCGTCGAGCCGGGCATGGGCAAGCCGGTCGCCGAATCTGCCGCGCTGGCGGCATTGCGGAGGTCGCGTTGAACGCACGCGCGCCCCTGGTGGTGGTGATGGCCGGCGGCACCGGCGGCCACATCTTCCCCGGCCTCGCGGTCGCGCAGGCGCTGCGCGAGCGCGGCGCGGACGTGCGCTGGCTGGGCGCGGACGGCGGCATGGAAACGCGGCTGGTGCCGCAGCACGGCATCGCCATCGACACCATCGCGGTCAAGGGCGTGCGCGGCAAGGGCGTCGCGACGCTGCTGGGCGCGCCGCTGCGGGTGCTGTCGGCGGTGCGCGCCGCCGCCGCCGTGCTGCGCCAGCGCCAGCCGGACGCGGTGGTCAGCTTCGGCGGCTATGCGGCGGGGCCGGGCGGCATCGCGGCCTGGCTCAAGCGCATCCCGCTGCTGGTGCACGAGCAGAACCGCGCCGCCGGCATGACCAACAAGACGCTGGCGAAGGTGGCGCGGCAGGTGCTGGTCGGTTTCCCGCAGACCTTCGCGAACGAAGTCCACGTCGGCAATCCGGTGCGCGCGCAGATCGCGCAGGTCGCGCCGCCGGAGCAGCGCCTGCTCCAAAACGGCACGTTCGGTCACGCCGGCCCGCTGCGCCTGCTGGTGCTGGGCGGCAGCCAGGGCGCGCGCGCGCTGAACAACGCGGTGCCGCAGGCAGTGGCCGCGCTCGGCAAGCCGGTCGAAGTGCTGCACCAGGCCGGCGAGAAGATACTCGACGACGCGCGCAAGGCCTACGCCGATGCCGGCGTCGAGGCGCGCGTCGAACCCTTCATCGCCGACATGGCCGCCGCCTACGCCTGGGCCGACCTGGTGGTGTGCCGCGCCGGCGCGCTGACCCTGGCCGAGCTGTGCGCGGTCGGCGTCGGCAGCGTGCTGGTGCCGTTCCCGCAGGCGGTGGACGACCACCAGACCCGCAACGCCGAGTACCTGGTCGAGCGCGGCGCGGCGGTGCTGCTCAAGCAGGGCGACGATCTCGCCGCACGGCTGCTGCCGGTGCTGGCCGAACTGTCGGACGACGCCGGCAAACGACTTTCCATGGCGCGCGCCGCGCGCGCGCTGGCCATGCCCGACGCCGCGCAGCGCGTGGCCGACGCGGTGCTGGCCGCGATCCCGAACGAGGTTTCACGATGAGCGCGCACAGCCTGTACCTGCGGCAGATCAACGACCCGGCCAAGGCGCTGCCGCGCGTGCATTTCGTCGGCATCGGCGGCGTCGGCATGAGCGGCATCGCGGAAGTGATGCGCACGCTGGGCTACCAGGTCAGCGGGTCCGACAATGCCGACAACGCGGTGACCAAGCGGCTGGCCTCGCTCGGCATCGCCCTCCACAAGGGCCACGCCTCGGCCAACGTGCTGGAGGCCGACTGCGTGGTGGTGTCCAGCGCGATCCGCGAGGACAACCCGGAACTGCAGGAAGCGCGCGCGCAGCGCATCCCGGTGGTGCCGCGCGCGGAGATGCTGGCCGAGCTGATGCGCTTCAAGCGCGGGGTGGCGGTGGCGGGCACCCACGGCAAGACCACCACCACCTCGCTGACCGCGAGCGTGCTGGCCGAGGGCGGGCTCGACCCGACCTTCGTGATCGGCGGCAAGCTGCTGGCCGCCGGCGCCAACGCGCGGCTTGGCAAGGGCGACTGGTTGGTGGCCGAGGCCGACGAGAGCGACGGCAGCTTCCTGCGCCTGAACCCGACGGTGGCGGTGATCACCAACATCGACGCCGATCACCTAGAGAACTACGGCGGCGACTTCGAGCGGGTCAAGGACGCGTTCTCCGAATTCCTGCACCGGCTGCCGTTCTACGGCCTGGCGGTGCTGTGCATCGACGACGAGGAAGTGGCGCAGCTGGCGCGCCGCACCCCGCGCCACGTGGTGACCTACGGCTTCGCGCCGGAGGCCGACGTGCGCGCCGCCGACGTGCGCCAGCAGGGCGCGAACATGCATTTCACCCTGTGCCTGCCGGACGGCAGCCGCACCGCCTGCACGCTGGCGCTGCCGGGCCGGCACAACGTGCAGAACGCGCTGGCCGCCGCCGCCATCGGCTGGCAACTAGGCGTGCCGAACGACGCCATCGCGCGCGCGCTGGAAAGCTTCCAGGGCATCGGCCGCCGCTTCAATCAGCTCGCCACGCTGAAGCTGGCGCAGGGCGGCGAGGTGGCGCTGGTGGACGACTACGGCCACCACCCGAAGGAACTGGCCGCGGTGTTCGCCGCGGCACGCGGCGGCTGGCCGGACAAACGGCTGGTGGTCGCGTTCCAGCCGCACCGCTACACCCGCACGCGCGACCTGTTCGACGAATTCGCGGCGGTGCTGTCCGGCGTGGACGCGCTGCTGCTGACCGAGGTGTACCCGGCCGGCGAAGCGCCGATCGCCGGCGCCGACGCCAAGTCGCTGGCGCGCAGCATCCGCACCCGCGGCCGGGTCGATCCGGTGGTGGTCAACAGCGCCGCCGAGCTGTCCGGCGTGCTGCCGGGCGTGCTGCACGACGGCGACCTGCTGCTGCTGATGGGCGCCGGCGACATCGGCGCGGCGGCGCAGCAGATCGCCCGCGACGGATTGCAGGGAGAGCAGGCATGAACCAGACCGCATTCCCGCCGCTGCGCGTGACCGATCCCGCCGCGTTCGGCCGGGTCGCCGTGCTGATGGGCGGCAGCAGCAGCGAGCGCGAGGTGTCGCTGGATTCCGGCCGCAACGTGCTGGAGGCGCTGCAGTCGCGCGGCGTCGACGCGCATGCGGTCGATGGCATCCCGGCGCTGGTCGACGCGCTGGTGCACGGCCGCTTCGACCGCGTGTTCAACATCCTGCACGGCAACAAGGGCGGCGGCGAGGACGGCGTGCTGCAAGGGTTGCTGCAGGCGTTCGAAGTGCCCTGCACCGGCTCCGGCGTGCTCGGCAGCGCGCTGACCATGGACAAGATCCGCACCAAGCAGGTGTGGATCACCGCCGGCCTGCCGACGCCGAAGTTCCTGCGCCTGGCGCCCGGCGCCGACCTGCGCGCGGCGGCGCTGGAGCTGGGTCTGCCGGTGTTCGTGAAGCCGTCCAGCGAAGGCTCCAGCGTGGGCGTGGCGCGGGTGGTGACCGAGGCCGACATCGACGCGGCGATCGAAGTCGCGCGCGGCTACGGCGGCGAGATGCTGATGGAGCAGATGGTGGTCGGCGACGAACTGACCGTCGGCATCCTCGGCGACGTCGCGCTGCCGTCGATCCGGATCGTGCCGAAGGGCGAGTGGTACGACTACAACGCCAAGTACATCGCCGAGGACACGCAGTACCTGTGCCCCGGCCTGGACGGTGCCGACGAGGACGCGATCCGCAAGCTCGCGCTGGACGCCTTCGTCGCCGCCGGCTGCGGCGGCTGGGGCCGCGTCGACGTGATGCGCGAGCGCGCCGGCGGGCGGCTACTCCTGCTGGAGGCGAACACCGCGCCCGGCATGACCAGCCACTCGCTGGTGCCGAAGGCGGCGCGCCAGCTCGGCGTGTCGTTCGAGGAACTGTGCTGGCGGATCCTGGAGCAGACGGTGTGAGCGCGCTGAAGCGCCCGTTGCTGTGGCTGCTCGCGGTGGCGCTGGTCGCGCTGCCGGTGGTGGCCGTGGTCGAAGGCTGGATGGGCGGCGAGCACTGGCCGCTGCGCACCCTGCGCGTGCAGGGCGAATTGCAGCGGGTGGATCGCGCGCGCTTGCAGGCGGCGGTGCTGCCGCACGCGCGCCGCGGCTTCTTCGCGGTGGACCTCGGCGACGTGCAGCAGGCGGTGGACGCGCTGCCGTGGGTCGAGCACGCGGAAGTGCGCAAGCACTGGCCGGACGTGCTGGAGGTGTGGATCGTCGAGCACCGGCCGTTCGCGCGCTGGGGCCAGGATCGATTGCTGTCCGAGCACGGCCGCCTGTTCCCCGCCGGCAAGCTGCGCGTGCCCGCCGGACTGCCGCTGCTGGACGGACCGGAAGCGCGGGTGCCGGAAGTGGTGGCGCTGTACAACCAGGCGCGCGCGCAGCTGGCCAATGCCGGCGGCGTGCTGGGCGTGGCGCTGGACCGCCGCGGCAGCTGGTCGATCGCGCTGCGCGACGGCACCCGGGTGGTGCTGGGCCGCAACGATCCCGGCGCCCGGCTGGCGCGGTTCGCGCCGATGCTGCCGCAGCTGGCCGCGCAGAACCCGCAGCGCCGGCTGGTGCGCGCCGACCTCCGCTACACCAACGGTTTCGCCCTGATCTGGGCCAAGGCCGACGCAACTTCCCCCACCACGAACAACGGCTCCAGTACATGAATCGCAAAGGCGACAAGGCCCTGATCGTCGGCCTCGACATCGGCACCTCCAAGGTCACGGCCCTGGTCGGCGAATACGCGCCGGGCGAACCGATCGAGGTGATCGGCATCGGCTCGCACGAGTCGCGCGGGCTGCGCCGTGGCGTGGTGGTGGACATCGACTCCACCGTGCAGTCGATCCAGCGCGCGGTCGAGGAAGCCGAGCTGATGGCCGGCTGCGAGGTCAGCAGCGTGTACGCCTCGATCTCCGGCAACCACGTGCAGTGCAAGAACTCGCCCGGCATCGTGCCGATCCGCGACGGCGAGGTCACCTACGGCGACCTCGACCGGGTGCTGGAAGCGGCGAAGGCGGTGGCGATCCCGGCCGACCAGCGCATCCTGCACGCGATCCCGCGCGAATACGTGCTGGACGATTCGCAGGAAGGCATCCGCAACCCGGTCGGCATGACCGGCGTGCGCCTGGAAGTGCACGCGCATCTGGTGACGTGCGCGCAGTCGGCGGCGCAGAACATCACCAAGTGCGTGCAGCGCTGCGGGCTGGAAGTGGACGAGCTGGTGCTTTCGTCTCTCGCCTCCAGCACCGCGGTGCTGACCGGCGACGAGAAGGAACTGGGCGTGGTGCTCGTCGACATGGGCGCGGGCACCACCGACATCGCGGTGTTCATGCAGGGCGCGATCTGCCACACCGCCAACCTGCCGGTGGCCGGCGACAAGGTGACCGAGGACATCGCGCACATGCTGCGCACGCCCACGCCGCACGCCGAGGACATCAAGGTCAAGTACGCCTGCGCGCTGGCGCAGCTGGCGCGCGCCGAGGAAAGCATCCAGGTGGAAAGCGTCGGCGACCGCCCGCCGCGCCGGATGCCGCGCCATGCGCTGGCGCAGGCGGTGCAGGCGCGCTACGAGGAAATCTTCGAGATGGTGCAGGCCGAACTGCGCCGCTCCGGCTTCGAGCAGCGGGTGCGCGCCGGCATGGTGCTAACCGGCGGCGCCTCGAAGATGGAAGGCGTGGTCGAACTGGCCGAGGAGATGCTGCAGATGCCGGTGCGGATCGGCATCCCGCAGCACGTCACCGGCCTCGGCGAAGTGGTGGGCAACCCGGTGCACGCCACCGGCGTCGGCCTGCTGCTGATGGGCGCGCAGATGGAAAGCCCGAAGCGCCCGAGCCTGCCGACCGGCAAGGTCGGCGGGATCGTGGGCAAGGCGGTGAAGTGGTTTCGCGGCTCGTTCTGAGCGGCGGCAGGGCAGGTGAAAGAAACAGAGCAAGGCAAGCGGTAGGCGAGCAGGAAAAAAACGGGAACAGGCGCAGGACACAACCCGATAACAATGCCGGCGAAGGCGAGACGGGACCCGATCCCATCCCCGATCCCGGCCACAACGACAGGACACGGACATGGCACATTTCGAACTGATCCAGGAAACGGTACCCAACGCGGTCATCAAGGTCTTCGGCGTCGGCGGCGGCGGCGGCAACGCGGTCGCGCACATGGTGAACAGCACCGTCAACGGCGTGGAATTCATCACCGCCAACACCGACTCGCAGGCGATCAAGAACTGCGGCGCCAGCCAGCAGCTCACCCTGGGCGGCAACGTCACCAAGGGCCTGGGCGCGGGCGCGAATCCCGAAGTCGGCCGCCAGGCCGCGCTGGAAGACCGCGAGACCATCATCGAATCGCTGCAGGGCGCCGACATGGTGTTCATCACCGCCGGCATGGGCGGCGGCACCGGCACCGGCGCCGCGCCGGTGGTAGCGCAGCTGGCCAAGGAAATGGGCATCCTGACCGTGGCCGTGGTCACCAAGCCGTTTCCGTTCGAGGGCCGCCGCCGCATGCAGGTGGCGCAGAAGGGCATAGAGGAACTGAGCCAGCACTGCGATTCGCTGATCACCATCCCCAACGAAAAGCTCATCACCGTGCTGGGCCGCAACGCGACGATGATCCAGGCGTTCCGCGCCGCCAACGACGTGCTGCTGGGCGCGGTGCAGGGCATCGCCGACCTGATCGTGCGTCCCGGCCTGATCAACGTCGACTTCGCCGACGTCCGCACCGTCATGTCCGAGATGGGCCTGGCGATGATGGGCACCGGCAGCGCCCGCGGCGACGACCGCGCCCAGGCCGCCGCCGAGGCCGCCATCCAGAACCCGCTGCTGGACGACGTCAACCTGTCCGGCGCCAACGGCATCCTGGTCAACATCACCGCCGGCCCGGACTTCACCATGGCCGAGTTCGACGAGGTCGGCCGCACCGTGGAGCAGTTCGCCTCGGAAGACGCCACCGTGGTCATCGGCACCGTGCTGGACCCGGAAATGCAGGACGAGGTGCGCGTCACCGTGGTCGCCACCGGCCTGAGCCGCGCCACCGTCGGCCTGCGCCAGCCCACCGGCGGCGAGCGCCGCGAGGTGCGCTTCGAGTCCGCGCAGGAGCCGCTGCGCCGCCCGCAGGTGCAGCTGATCAACACCCAGGTCAAGCGCGACGGCACCACCGGACTGCCGATCGACGCGGTCGCCGACACCTTCGCGCCGGCCACGTCGAACAGCTTCGTCAGCGGGCTGCGCCGCAACGCCGACGCGGCGCCGGCGGCGGCCGAACTGCCGAAGGACGACTACCTGGACATTCCTGCTTTCCTGCGCCGCCAGGCGGATTGAGGCCGTCCATGGCGCTGGTGATCGGCTCCGGATCGTCCTGCCCGGCCATCCGTGGCCGGGCGTTCGGTCACGCGCGGGGCTGTGCCCCGCAAGCGCGCGCCCTCACCCTGCGCCGCCAGGCGGACTGACGATGAAATGCCTCCCCTTTCGCGAAGCGAAGGGGGAGGTTGAGAGAGGGTGCTTTTAGCAATCCCTCTCGGACCCTCCTGCTCCGTCTTTGGCGGAAGAGGAGGGAGTGGCATCCCTGTCGAAATCGCGCGCCGGGTCGTCCGCCCGGCGACGCCTTCCGGTCGGTCGGCTCTGCCGGCCGGCCGCTTTCGTTTCCGCACCGGGACGCACCGCCGCACCGCTCGCGGAACGGAGCGTTTTACGCCTGGATTCAGGCAGGCGCGTGATATTCTGCCGCGATGCTCCGCCAACGCACCCTAGGCAACGTGATCCGCGCCACCGGCGTGGGCCTGCATGGCGGGGAGAAGGTCTTCCTGACCCTGCGTCCGGCCCCGGTCGACACCGGCATCGTGTTCCGCCGCATCGACCTCGACCCGGTGGTGGAAATGCCTGCCGCCGCCGCGCTGGTCACCGAAACCACGCTCTGCACCGGCCTGAGCCGCGACGGCGCCAAGGTGCAGACCGTCGAACACCTGATGTCGGCGCTGGCCGGCCTCGGCATCGACAACGTCTACGTCGAGCTGAGCGCGGCGGAAGTGCCGATCATGGACGGCTCCGCCGGGCCGTTCGTGTTCCTGCTGGAATCGGCCGGCATCGTCGAGCAGCACGCGGCCAAGCGCTTCATCCGCATCCTCAAGCCGGTCGAGGTGCGCGACGGCGACAAGATCGCCCGCTTCGAACCGCACGACGGCTTCCGGCTCGGCTTCACGGTGAAGTTCAACCATCCCGCGATCCCGGATTCGCTGTCGCGGGTGGAAGTGGATTTCTCCACCCGGGCCTATATCCGCGAGATCAGCCGTGCCCGCACCTTCGGCTTCATGCGCGACCTGGAATACATGCGCGAGCGCAACCTCGGCCTCGGCGGTTCGATGGACAACGCCATCGTGCTGGACGAGTTCCGGGTGCTGAACGAGGACGGCCTGCGCTACGCCGACGAGTTCGTCCGCCACAAGATCCTCGACGCGGTGGGCGACCTGTACCTGGCCGGCCACGCCATCCTCGGCGCTTATGAGGGCTACAAGTCCGGGCACGCGCTGAACAACGCGCTGGTGCGCGCGCTGCTGGCCGATGCCGGGGCGTGGGAGGAAGTCAGCTTCGCCGACGCCGCGCAGGCGCCGGAGCTGGGCTACGGGGCCGCGCTGTCGGCGGTCTGAGCAGGCGCGCAAAATCGTGACGTGGTTCACGATTGCGGCGTACCGATTTCCGGTTCCTTAACAAAATCACGGGCTTGTGCCGCTAGGATGCGCCCTCGGCCGGTCCGGCGGGCGCCCTGCGTCCCCGTCCCGTCCGGAGTTTGCGGTCGCCCCCGGCGTCTTCCGGCGCATCCGATCGCAGCAGTTGCAAGGCGGCCTCCAGTCCCGACTGGGCGGCGGCCGACATCGGAGTGCGGCGCGCGGCGGCCGGCGGTTGTGGTCGCAGCGGTGCGGTGGTCGTCCTGACGCCCACGTCGTTCACTTCGAGCCCGATGGAGCGGGCGGCGTCGACCAGCGCGGGCGCGGCCAGCCGCAACTTGGCATGCCAGACCGGCGCATCGACGACGAACACCAGCTTGTCTCCACGGACGTTGGCCAGGCGCGCATGCGCCCCCAGCCCCGGCGGCAGATGGGGGCGCAGCAACCGATCCATCGCGTCGAGCCATTGGGCACGGCGCAGGGTGCCCCCGGCGGAACCGGCGAGTAGCGCGTCCAGCGCCTCGCGCGGGCCGGCGGGTTTGGCATCGCCCTTGTCGGGCGTGGGTCGTGAACCAGGCATACGGAATGATCGAGACCAGCAACGCACACGATACCCGTCAGCGCACCGTCGCGCAGGTCCAGCGCCTGCGCGGCTGGGCGACGCGTCGGCCGTGGGCGGCGCTGGCGCTGCTGCTGGGCGCGGGCATGCTGTGCGGCGCCGCGATGCGCAGCGCGATCGGCATGGTCCAGCTGGAGGCGCTGCAGGCGGCCGACGCCGCGCGCCAGGCCGAACTGGAGAAAGTGCGCCGCGACGCCCAGCGCGACGTCAACGCGCTGGCCGCGCGCCTGGCCGAACTGCAGGCGCAGGCCAACCGCCTGAACGCGCTCGGCAGCCGCCTGACTCGGGCCGGCCAGCTGCAGGACGGCGAGTTCGACTTCGAGAAGCCGGTCGGCCAGGGCGGCGGCGGCGTCACCCGCGACATGCCGGCCGCCGAGCTGCGCGCGCGCCTGCGGGCGCTGGAAGGCGACTACCGCCTCGCCGGCACCCAGCTGTCGGTGCTGGAAACCCTGCTGTTCAACCGCGAGCTGGACCGCAGCACGCTGCCCTCGCGCGAACCCATCGCCGGCAGCTTCGTCACCTCGGGCTTCGGCGGCCGCGCCGATCCGTTCGGCGGCGGCAGCCAGTTCCACAAGGGCATCGACTTCCAGGCCAGCATCGGCGATCCGGTGCTGGCGGTGGCCGACGGCGTGGTCAGCTTCGCCGGCGTGCGCAACGGCTACGGCAATACGGTCGAGATCGACCACGGCAACGGCTACGTCACCCGCTACGCCCACAACTCGCGCCTGACCCACCAGATCGGCGACCTGGTGCGGGCGGGGCAGGAAATCGCCAGGGCCGGCTCCAGCGGCCGTTCCACCGGCGCGCACGTGCACTTCGAGGTCTGGCAGGACGGCGTGGTGGTCAATCCCCGCAAGTTCCTGGGCCACAACAACGCGCTCGCCCGCCACGGGCCGGCCCGCGGCTGACATCGGGCGAGGGGCTTGCGCACGCCGCGGGCCGCCTCCAGCTAAACTATCCGATTCCCGAACGGGCGCCCGCGCCCGGCTTCGGGCATTGCGTTGCACCGGAACTTCATCCAAATCGCTCGATGCCGCGCCGCCGGCGCGCATCCCGCCAGGGACTGCACACCCCATGCTCAACAGTTTGCTCACCAGCATTTTCGGCAGCCGCAACGAGCGCCTGCTCAAGCAGCTTTCCGCCATCGTCAAGAAGATCAACGCGCTGGAGCCGCAGATGCAGGCGCTCTCCGACGAGGCGCTGAAGGCCAAGACCGCGGAGTTCAAGGAGCGCGTCGGCAAGGGCGAGTCGCTGGACAAGCTGCTGCCGGAGGCGTTCGCGGTCTGCCGCGAGGCGTCGGTGCGCGTGTTCGGCATGCGCCACTTCGACGTCCAGCTGATCGGCGGCATGGTCCTGCACGGCGGCAAGATCGCCGAAATGCGCACCGGCGAAGGCAAGACCCTGACCGCGACCTCGGCGGTGTACCTGAACGCGCTGGAAGGCAAGGGCGTGCACGTGGTCACCGTCAACGACTATCTGGCCCGCCGCGACGCCGCCCAGATGGGCAAGCTCTACAACTGGCTGGGCCTTTCCGTCGGCGTGGTCTATCCGGGCATGCCGCATTCCGACAAGGGCGCGGCCTACGCCTGCGACATCACCTACGGCACCAACAACGAATTCGGCTTCGACTACCTGCGCGACAACATGGCGCTGTCGAAGGAAGACCGCTTCCAGCGCGGCCTGAACTTCGCCATCGTCGACGAAGTGGACTCGATCCTGATCGACGAGGCGCGCACGCCGTTGATCATCTCCGGCCCGGCCGACGAATCGCCCGAGCTCTACCTGCGCGTCAACGCGGTGGTGCCGTCGCTGACCCGCCAGGAGACCGAGGAAGGCGAAGGCGACTACTGGGTCGACGAGAAGCAGAAGCAGGTGCACATGTCCGAGACCGGGCAGGAGCACGCCGAGCAGCTGCTGCGCCAGGCCGGCATTCTCGGCGCGGACGAGAGCCTGTACGCCGCGCAGAACATCCACGTCGTCCACCACCTCAACGCGGCGATGCGCGCGCACGCGATCTACCAGAACGATGTCGACTACATCGTGCGCGACGGCGAGGTCATCATCGTCGACGAGTTCACCGGCCGCACCCTGCCGGGCCGGCGCTGGTCGGACGGCCTGCACCAGGCGGTGGAAGCGAAGGAAGGCGTGCCGGTGCAGCGCGAGAACCAGACGCTGGCGTCGGTGACGTTCCAGAACCTGTTCCGCATGTACAAGAAGCTGTCCGGCATGACCGGCACCGCGGACACCGAGGCCTACGAGTTCCAGAACATCTACGGGCTGGAAGTGGTGGTGATCCCGACCCACCGCCCGATGATCCGCAAGGACCATCCGGACCTGGTGTTCCTCAACCGCGCCGGCAAGTACCGCGCGGTGGCGAACGAGATCAAGGAGTGCGTGGCCAAGGGCCAGCCGGTGCTGGTCGGCACCACCTCGATCGAGGTGTCGGAGCTGCTCAGCGAGAACCTGCGCGAAGCCGGCATCCCGCACGAAGTGCTCAACGCCAAGCAGCACGAGCGCGAGGCGCACATCGTCGCCAACGCCGGCGCGCCGGGCGCGGTGACCATCGCCACCAACATGGCCGGCCGCGGCACCGACATCGTGCTGGGCGGCTCGCTGGAGGCCGAACTGGCCGCGCTGGGCGACGACGCCCCGCAGGCGGAGAAGGATCGCATCAAGGCCGCATGGCAGGAGCGCCACGACGCGGTGAAGGCGGCCGGCGGCCTGCACATCATCGGCACCGAGCGCCACGAATCCCGCCGCATCGACAACCAGCTGCGCGGCCGTTCCGGCCGCCAGGGCGACCCGGGTTCCTCGCGCTTCTACCTGTCGCTGGAAGACAACCTGATGCGCATCTTCGCCGCCGACTGGGTGCAGAAGGTGATGGCGCGGATGGGCCTGAAGGAAGACGACATCATCGAATCGGCGCTGGTGACCAAGCAGATCGCCAACGCGCAGCGCAAGGTCGAGGCGCACAACTTCGACATCCGCAAGAACCTGCTGGACTTCGACGACGTCAACAACGACCAGCGCAAGGTCATCTACGGCCAGCGCAACGAGCTGCTGGAGGCGGAGAGCGTCAAGGAGAACGTCGACGGCATCCGCTTTGATGTGGTCGCCGAGATGGTGGAGCGCTTCGTGCCGCCGGATTCGATCGACGAACAGTGGGACCTGCCGGGCCTGGAAGCCGCGCTGGCCGCCGAGTTCGGCGTGCAGATGGACCTGGTCGGCCTGCACAAGGCGGAAGCGGAACTGGACGCCTCGCAGATCCAGGGCCGGGTGCAGGACACCGTGGATGCGCTGTTCGCCGGCAAGGAAGAGCAGGTCGGCGGCGAGACCATGCGCATGCTGGAGAAGCATGTGATGCTGAACGTGCTCGACCAGAACTGGAAGGAGCACCTCGCGCGCATGGACTACCTGCGCCAGGGCATCCACCTGCGCGGCTACGCGCAGAAGCAGCCGAAGCAGGAATACAAGAAGGAAGCCTTCGAGCTGTTCTCCGAGCTGCTGGAGAAGGTCAAGCAGGAAGTGGTGTCGCTGCTGGCGCGCGTGCGCATCCGCACCGAGGAAGAAGTGGCCGCGGCCGAAGCGCAGGAACGCGCCCGCGCCGAGGCGGTGGCCCGGCAGATGCAGTTCCAGCATCCGGACATGGGCGGGCTGGGCGCGGACGAGGAAGCGGCGCAGGTGCAGGCGCAGCAGGCCTTCGCCCATGTCGGCCGCAACGATCCCTGCCCGTGCGGCAGCGGCAAGAAGTTCAAGCACTGCCATGGGCAGCTGGCCTGAGTTGAGCAACCTCCCTTTCGCCGCAGGCGAAGGGGGTGAAGGGGCGCGTTTGCGAACCGCAGGTTCGCGCGCTGATGAACGCTCGAAGGCTGTGCCTGAGGGCCGGACGGGCTGGGGCGGGGTGCTTTTCGAGCTGGTTTCGGGCAACCCCGCTCCAAGGTTTTCACGCGCCGCGCGCATGGCGATGCGCGGAAAGTGGTCGCGGTCATGAGACTGGTCCACGTCGTCGCCGGCGTCATCCGCGACGCGCGCGGACGCATCCTGCTGGCGCGGCGCACGGAAGGCCGCGATCTGGCAGGCCTGTGGGAGTTTCCGGGCGGCAAGATCGAACCCGGCGAGACTGCGGAACACGCGTTGGCGCGTGAGCTGCGCGAAGAGCTCGGCATCGAGGCGAACGTCGGCGGGCTACTGATCGATGTGCAGATGCCGTATCCGGACAAGCAACTGCGGCTCGACGTGTACGAGATCCGCAGCTACGCCGGCACGCCGAGCGGCATGGAGGGCCAGGCGCTGGCCTGGGCGCCGCCGCACAAGCTGGCCGACTACCCGATGCCGCCGGCGGATGCGCCCGCAGTGGCGCTGCTGATGCGCGAATCGGCCTAGGCGGCCAGGCAGCGGTACAGCCGGTCCAGCGCCTCGACCTGCGCCGGCAAGGCGTCCAGCCCGCGGTTGTTGACGATCACGTCGTCGGCGATCGCCAGCCGCTGCCTGCGCGTGGCCTGCGCGCCGATCATCCTCCCCGCCAGCGCTTCGTCGATGCCGTCGCGGTGCAGCAGGCGGGCAAGCTGCACGTCCTCGGGCACGTCCACTACCAGGATGCGATCCAGCCACGGATAGGCGTCGCGACCGCCGCCTTCGGCCAGCAGCGGAATCGAAGCGACGGCATATGGTCCCGGTGCGGCCTGGCAGGCGTTCGCCAGCGCCTTGCGCACGCGCGGATGGACGATGGCCTCCAGTTGCCGGCGCGCGCCGGGATCGGCAAAGACGCGGCGGCGCATGGCGGGGCGGTCCAGACTGCCATCCGCCGCCAGCACGCCTGCGCCGAAGGTAGCCACCACCTCGTCCAGTCCATCGCTGCCCGCAGCCACCGCGTCGCGGGCAGCAATATCGGCATCGGCCACCGCCACGCCCAGCGCACGAAAGCACGCCTCGACCGCACTCTTGCCCGAAGCCACGCCGCCGGTCAGGCCGATGATGTAATCGCTCATGCGCGAATTATGGCTGTCGTTCGCAGGCGTGGGGTTTGGGCGGAGCGATGGGAGCGACCGTCTAGGCCAGCCCGGCGAAGCGCATATACATGCCGACCAGATCCTTGCCCCACATGAAGCTGATCCAGCCGGCGACGGCGAGATACGGGCCGAACGGAATCGGCGTGGCCCGGTCGCGGCCCTTGGCGAACAGCCAGATCGAGCCGACCACGGCGCCCACCAGCGAGGAGATCAGAATCGTCGGCAGGATGCCGGACAGGCCGATCCACGCGCCCAGCGCGGCCAGCAGCTTGAAATCGCCGTGGCCCATGCCCTCCTTGCCGGTGAGCTGCTTGAACACCCAATACACCGACCACAGGCTCAGATAGCCGGCCATCGCGCCCAGCAGCGCCGGCTTCGCCAACATGTACAAATTGTCGCTGGCGGCGATCAGCCCCAGCCACATCAGCGGCAGGGTCAGCTGGTCCGGCAACAGGCGGGTGCGCAGATCGATGCCGGACAGCGCGATCAGGAAGCTGGTCAGCACCAAAGCGCCGAACCCCTGCCAGCCGAAGCCGAAGCGCCAGACGCAGGCCAGGAACAGCAACCCGGTCAGCAGCTCCACCAGCGGATACTGGATGGAAATCGGCGCCTTGCAGCCGCGGCATTTCCCGCCCTGCAGCACCCAGCTCAGGACGGGAATGTTCTCGTACCAGGACAACGGCTTCTTGCACTTCGGGCAATGCGAGCCTTCCACCACGATCCCGGGCGGCGGTGGATCGTAGAGATCGGGTTCCTCAAGGATTTCGCGGGCGTCGTGCTTCCACTGCCACTCCAGCCGGGGCGGCAGGCGCAGGATCACCACGTTGAGGAAGCTGCCGACCAGCAGGCCGAGTCCGGCCGCGGCGGGATAGCCGAGGCCGGGGTGCGCGTCGAGAAATGCCATCTGCGGGAACGGTCCGGGTTACATCACCGTCATGGCGATCTTGAAGATCGGCAGATACATCGCGATCACGATCGAACCCACCAGGCCGCCGATGATCACCATCACCATCGGCTCGATCAGGCTGCTCAGCGCGTCGACGGTATTGCTGACCTCTTCCTCGTAGAATTCGGCCACCTTGAGCAGCATGGTGTCCAGCGCACCGGCCTCTTCACCGATCGCGGTCATCTGCACCACCATGTGCGGGAACAGGTTGACCTGCTTCATCGCCACGTTGACGGGGTAGCCCACCGACACGTCGTCCTTCATCTTCAGCACGGCCTGCTCGTAGACCATGCTGCCGGTGGCGCCGGCCACGTTGTCCAGCGCCTCCACCAGCGGCACGCCGGCGCGGAACGTTAGCGCCAGGGTGCGGGAGAAGCGCGCGATGGCGGATTCGTTCAGCACCTTGCCGATCACCGGAATCTTGAGCATCAGCCGGTCGACGGTGTGCTGCAGCTTGATCGAGCGTTTGTAGGTGTAGATGAAGAAACCGATCCCCGCCGCCAGCACGATTCCGATCAGCCAGAACCACTTCACCACGATGTCGGAGATGCCGAATACCAGGCTGGTGAAGGCCGGCAGATCGGCGCCGAAGCTGGAGAATGTTTCCTTGAAGATCGGTACCACGTAAATCATCAGCACGGCGCAGACCAGGATGGCGACCGCGATCACCGTGGCCGGGTAGAACAGCGCCTTCTTGATCTTGCCCTTGATGCTCTCGATGTTTTCCTTGTACGTGGCGATGGTCTCCAGCACAGTTTCCAGCACGCCGGAGGACTCGCCGGCGCGCACCAGGTTGCGATACAGCTCATCGAACTGCACCGGGTACTGGCTCATCGCCTCGTAGATGGATGCGCCGCCCTCGATGTCGTTGCGCAGGCCGTTGACCATCTTCTTCATCGCCGGGTTCTTGTTGCCGCCGCCGATGATTTCCAGCGCCGTCACGATCGGCACGCCGGATTTCATCATGGTAGCGATCTGGCGGCTGAACACGGCAATGTCGCGCGCAGAGATTTTCTTGGCCCCGCTACCGAACAGCGGCTTGGGCTTGGGCTTGACCATGGTCGGGTTGATGCCCTGCTTGCGCAGGTCGGCGCGAAGCAGGTTGGCGTTGCGTGCCAGCTGCTCGCCCTTCATCACCTTGCCGCGTTTGTCGCGGCCCTGCCAGACGAACTCCTCCAGCGGGTTCAACCGGCGGGCTTCGGCTTTTTCACGAACCTTGCTGATGGCGGCTCTGCGTGCGGACATGGTGCTCCCCTCAGTCCTTGGTGACGCGGTTGATCTCGATGAGGCTGGTGATCCCCTGTTTCACCTTGTCCAGCGCCGAGCGCCGCAAATCGCGGACGCCGCTGCGCAAGGATGCCTCGGTCAGCTGCTGGACATTACCACCAGCCAGCACGATTTGCTGGATTTCGTCGGTCATTGGCATGACCTGGTAGATGCCGGCGCGTCCTTTGTAGCCGCCTGTGCAGTCCTCGCAGCCCACCGCCTCATAGACGGTGATGCCTTCGTGGATTTCGTCGGCGGTGAAGCCTTCGGCCAGCAGGGCATGCTCGGGCAGATGCGCGGCGCGCTTGCAATCGTGCAGCCGCCGGACCAGACGCTGGGCGATCACCAAGTTGACCGAACTAGTGATGTTGTAGGGCGCAATGCCCATGTTCATCAGGCGGGCGATGGTCTGCGGCGCATCGTTGGTGTGCAAGGTGGACAGCACCATGTGGCCGGTCTGCGCGGCCTTGACCGCAATTTCGGCGGTTTCCAGGTCGCGGATTTCGCCCACCATGATCACGTCCGGATCCTGGCGGAGGAAGCTGCGCAGAGCGGCGGCGAAGGTCATGCCGCGCTTGACGTTCTGCTGCACCTGGTTGACGCCGGGCAGGCGGATTTCCACCGGGTCTTCGACGGTGCTGATGTTGCGGGTCTCGTCATTGAGGATGCCCAGGCCGGTATAGAGGCTCACGGTCTTGCCCGAGCCGGTCGGGCCGGTCACTAGCACCATGCCGTAGGGCTTGTGGATGGCATCGAGGAAGAGCTTCTGCTGTTCCGGCTCGTAGCCCAGCTTTTCGATGCCCATCTTGGCTGCGCTGCCGTCCAGGATGCGCAGCACGATCTTTTCGCCGAACAGGGTGGGAAGGGTGCTGACGCGGAAGTCGATCTGCTTGGTCTTGCTGATGTTCAGTTTGATGCGACCGTCTTGCGGGATGCGCTTCTCGGCGATATCCAGCTGCGCCATCACCTTCAGGCGTGCGGCGATGCGCGCATGCAGTTTCACTGGCACCTTCTTGGTGGTCTTCAGGATGCCGTCGATGCGAAAGCGCACCCGGTAGTCGGTTTCGTAGGGCTCGAAATGGATGTCCGAGGCTCCGCGGCGGATCGCGTCCACCAGCGCCTTGTTGACGAACTTGACGACCGGGGTGTCTTCGCCTTTGGCGTCCACGCCGGTGTCGTTGCTCAGGTCGTCGTCGCCTGCCCCGACTTCCAGGCCTTCCAGACCTTCCGCATCGTCCAGGTCATCGGCAAGCGCTTCCGCCGCCTCCAGCCACTGGTCCAGGCAGCGCTTGATGCGCTCGGCATCCACCAGGATCGGTTCCACCGCCAGATTGGTGTGGAACTTGATCTCCTCCATCGCCCGGTTGCTGGTGGGATCAGAGGTGCCCACGAACAGCCGGTTGCCGCGCTTGAACAGTGGCAGCACTTGGTGCTTGCGCAGCAATTCTTCCTTCACCAACGCGATGGCGGACTGGGTCGGATCGATGGCCAGTGCGTCCACCAACGGCATGCCGAATTCGACGGAGTTGGCGGCGGCCAGCGCAGCAGGCGAGGCCAGCCGGTGGTCTGCCAGGTAATTGGCCAGCGGGGTTTTCTCCGCCGTGGCGTTGTCCATCGCCCTGCGGGCTGCGGCCTCGTCCAATGCCCCGTCCATGACCAGACGCCTGGCGATGCCGGTGATGCCCATCAGGTTGGCGGATGCGGCGGTATTCATTGGATAGAGGTTCCCCCTAATAAACGGCACGACTTTAGCTTAAACGTGATTCGAGGCGTATCTCGGCCTCCGGCGCGCGGGCGGTTACCATGGGCCCAGCCATCACAGGGGGCGGCGTGCAAAAGCTCAGTATCATTCTGCCCGCGAAGAACGAAGCCGAGGGCCTGCGCTGCACCTTACCGGCTCTGCGCGCGCGCATGCCGGAGGCGGAAGTCATCGTGGTCGACGACGGCTCCAGCGACGACACTACGGCCGTCGCCGCGGAGGCCGGCGCCCGCGTGCTGTCGTCGCCCTATTCGATGGGCAATGGCGCTGCCATCAAGCGCGGCGCCCGCGCCGCCCGCGGCGACGTGCTGGTCTTCATGGATGCGGACGGCCAGCATGCCGCCGACCACGTGCCGGCCCTGCTGTCGAAACTGGACGAAGGTTACGACATGGTGGTGGGCGCCCGCGACCGCAGCGGTCAAGCCAACTTGCACCGCAGTCTGGCCAACAGCTTCTACAACCGCCTGGCCAGTTGGATGACCGGGCACCGCATCCTCGACCTGACCTCCGGCTTCCGCGCCGTTCGCGCTGACAAGTTTCGCGAGTTCCTGCACCTGCTACCCAACGGTTTCAGCTATCCCACCACCATCACCATGGCGTTCTTCCGCAGCGCTTATCCGGTGGCCTACGTGTCCATCCCGGTTGCCAAGCGCGTGGGCACCGGCAGCCATATCCGTCCTCTTAAGGACGGTGTCCGCTTCCTGCTGATCATCTTCAAGATCGCAAGCCTGTATTCGCCGTTGAAGCTGTTCGCGCCGACGGCAGTGGCCTTCTTTCTGGCGGCGCTGGGCTGGTATGGCTATACCTTCGCCACTCAGGGGCGGCTCACTAACATGAGCACTTTGCTGTTTAGCGCTTCGGTCATCGTGTTCCTGATCGGGTTGATCTCGGAGCAGATTACCAATCTGACGTACAGGCGCGATGGCTGATAACGCTCCGCCGCCCCGTATCCTCCACATCACCCGTAACCTGCCGCCGCTGGTGGGTGGCATGGAGCGTCTCAACTGGCATATCGCTGATGAGTTGTCGCGGCGGGCGCAGGTGCAGGTCGTCGGGCCGCGGGGGGCTGCTGCCTGCAAACCTGCTGATGTCGAGGTCCATGAAGTTCCGCTGCAGCCGCTATGGCGGTTTCTTCTGGCATCGGCCTGGCGGGGACTCCGCCTTGCGCGCCAGCAGCGGCCGGACTTGGTGCTGGCGGGCAGTGGGCTGACCGCACCTGCCGCATGGTTGGCCGCCCGTGTATGCGGCGCGCGCTCGGCGGTTTATGTGCATGGTCTGGATGTTGCGGTCAAGCACCCGCTCTATCGAGCGTTGTGGCTGCCGGCCATTCGCCGGATGCAGTTGGTGATAGCCAACAGCCAGCCCACCGCTTCCCTGTGCAGACATATCGGTGTCGCAGCCGACCACATCGTCATCGTCCATCCGGGCGTCGAGTTGCCGATGGTGCGCTCTGCAGGCGCAGACCGAGAGGGTGCTGCGGATTACCGCAGCCAGCATGGACTCGGCGACGGTCCGATCCTGCTTTCGGTTGGCCGCCTGTCCACGCGGAAGGGGCTGTGCGAATTCGTCACTCATTCGCTGCCGCGGATCGTCTCCTCACATCCGGATGCAATGCTGGTAATCATCGGTGAGGCGCCGGCCCAGGCCCTGCATGCGCAGGCGCAATCCCCGGCCAGCATCCAGGCTGCGGCCGAAGCGGCAGGCGTGGGCTCCGCTCTGCTTTTTCTGGGGGTCATCACCGAATACCAAGCGCTCAGTGACGTCTACTGGGCTGCCGATGTGCACGTCTTTCCGGTCCGCGAGATTCCCGGGGATCCCGAAGGTTTCGGTATGGTCGCGGTGGAAGCCGCCGCCCACGGCCTGCCCACTGTTGCCTTCGCCACCGGCGGCATTGTTGATGCGGTGGCCGAGGGCCGTTCCGGCCGACTGGTACCCAGCGGCGACTATTCCGGCTTTGCCGATGCAATCAGCAAAGTTCTGGCTCAGCGCGATGCGTTGCGGAAGACATGTATGGACTTCGCGCAGAACTTCGCCTGGCCCGTGTTCGGGCAGGGAGTTTGGGCCGCACTGCAGAAACTGGCGGATCGGAATCTTCATGAGTAGTGAAATCCGCCAGCCACACGCCGTCCTTGACCTGCCATCGCGCGGCTGGAAGGCGGAGAAGATCGCGCGGCTGCTGGACTTGGCGGCGCGCGCGCAGCCGATCCGTCTGCTGGAAATCGGCACCGGTTCGGGCGGTATCGCGCACTGGTTCGCCCAAAGCCCGCAACTGCGCTGCGAAGTCGAGGCCGTGGATGTCTGCGACAACCGCCAATTGCATGAAGGCTATGCCTTCCAGCAGGTCGCAGGCGTCGAGCTGCCGTTCGCGGATGCCGGTTTCGACGTGGTCGTCAGCAATCACGTGATCGAACATGTGGGCGACGCCCAAGCGCAGGCGCGCCATCTGTCCGAGATCCGCCGGGTGATGAAGCCCGATGGCGTTGGCTACCTCGCCGTGCCCAACCGCTGGATGCTGACCGAGCCGCATTACCGCCTTAAGTTCCTGAGCTGGTGGCCACACCGATGGCGTACGCCATATATGAAGCTGATGGGCAAAGGCGAGTTCTACGATTGCGAGCCACTGGAGCTGCGGCAGTTGGAGCGCATGCTGGAGGAGGCAAGCCTGAGGTATCACAACCTGTGCGTCGAAGGTTTGAGGCAAACTTTTGAAATAGAACGGCCACAGCACTGGAGCAGTCGCCTGTTGCGGAGCGTGCCCGATGCGTTGTTACGTCCGCTCAAGCCCATCATTCCTACTTTGATCTATCGGGTAGAGCACGGTACATGAGCGGACAGGAGACTCCGGCCATCTGGTTCCCCGCATTGCGTACTGGCACCGGTACCGATGTATTTACCGAGCGCCTGGTCGCGGGCTTGCAGGCGCGCGGTCTGCGTGCCGAAATCACCTGGCTGCCGTTACGGGCGGAATATGCGCCGTGGGCGGTGCCAGTGCCGCCACCGCCCGCATGGGCGACGGTCTGCCATCTCAACACATGGTTGCATCCGCGCTTCATTCCCGCGGATCTGCCGGTGGTGGCGACGCTGCATCACTCCATCCATGACCCTGCACTGCATCCCTACAAGGGCTGGCTGCGAGCGGCGTATCACCGCCGGTGGATTGCGCCGATCGAGCGCAGAGTGCTTCGTCGAGCAAATGGAGTGGTTGCAGTCAGCCGCTTTGTGGCCGACATGGCGCGTCAGACCCTGTGCGATGTGTCGATGCAGGTTATCTACAACGGCATCGATACGGAGCTGTTCAGGCCCGGGAATCGCACGCGCCACCCAGGAGAGCCATTCCGGCTGCTTTATGTCGGCAGCTGGATGGCGCGCAAGGGCGTGGATCTGTTGGCCCCCATAATGCGGGAGCTGGGCGATGACTTCGAGTTACGCTACACCGGCGGGTCAGCGGCCGAGAAGGACAAGTGGGGAATGCCACGGAACATGCATGATCTGGGGCGCCTGTCCCGCCCGCAGGTCGTTGCCGCCATGCAGGACGTCGACGCATTTCTGTTTCCCTCTCGCAGCGAAGGACTGCCGCTGGTAGCCGCCGAAGCAATGGCGTGCGGATTGCCGGTCATCGCCGCTCAAGTATCGTCCCTGCCGGAGGTAGTGTCGGATGGGGTCACCGGCGTGTTGTGCCCCGGAGATAGCCACGCGGCTTTCGCAGCGGCGGCGCGGCGGCTTGCAGAGGAACCTGACCTCCGAATCGCGATGGCTGCCAGCGCACGACAGGCGGCCGAAAGACGTTTCAGCCTCGATGCGACGATGGTGGCGTACACGGACGTGTATCGGGCCGCAGCAGGCAGCCGATGACAGCGGCCATCACCATCCATTTCCGGGATCCGTCGCTGACCCAAGGCTGCGTAGACAGTCTGCTGGCGGATGGATGGGCACCGGTCCTAATTTGGGACAACTCGGCGGACGGCGGAGCCACACTGCAACAGCTGCATGCCTACTACGTCGGAGATTCGCGTGTCCTGTTGGCGGATAACCCCAGCAACCTGGGATTTGGCAAAGGCATGAATGCCGCGTTGGCGGAACTGGGAAGACTTGGTAACCGCGGGCCGGTTCTGCTAGTGAATAACGATGCGCGGGTGTTGCCTGGCATGCGTGCGACCTTGAAGGCGCATCTACCGAGCGCCGCGAAGCCGACATTAATCGCACCCAGAATTCGCCAGGATGGGCAGAAACAGGGGTGGCTTTACTACCAGCCTTGGCTAGCGCTAGTTACGCGCAGACGCTTTCCAGGAAGCTTTGCTTACTTGAGCGGATGCTGCTTGTTGGTGCAGCGTCCCGATAATGCGCTTCCCCTGTTCGATGAGGATTTCTTCATGTACGGGGAAGATGTGGAGCTGTCGTGGCGCGTGCGTGAACAAGGCGGACGACTGGTACTTCTGGATGAAGCGTGGGTGGAACATAAAGGTTCCGCTAGTAGCGGGCGGGCCAGTGAAGCCTACGAGCGATTTCTCGTGCGGTCGCATTGGCTATTGGCAAGTAAGCTTACATCTTCCGAATGGATTGTTGCATTGATGTGTGCAAGCAGGGTTCCCTCAATGGTGTTGCGAGCGTGCCTGCGATCCTTGCGCTATCGCTCTTTGGTGCCGTTTCGTGCGTTGTCTGCTCTGTGGCAATTAGAGGGCTGAAGCGACTGAATCAGTTTGAGGTGCTGGTGCGCGGCTTCCGTACTCGTGAATTGCTTGAACCATGCTTCATGGGGGCGTGTTGCGGCATGTTGACTGGATAGGGATGCGGTCATAGCGGCCGCTAGGGCAGTTGCATCATTTACGGGAACCAAGGTTCCGTACTTTCCGTTCTCCAGCAATTCAGCGGGGCCGAAGTCGCAATCAGTAGAAATAACACGAGCCCCAGCATGTAGTGCTTCCACAAGAACAAGCCCGAATCCTTCAAACCGAGAGCTAAGAACAAAGGCGTGTGCGGCACTCATTTGTGCTTGGCTGTTGTTGGTGTGTCCCGCTAAGAGGATCACGTCCTGCATTCCATGTAGTTGAATCTGTTTTTGAAGTGATTTCCGTAATTTCCCTTCGCCAAAAATTAAAAGACGCACATCCGAAGAGCTGGGTATCATGGAAAAAGCGTCGATAAGAGTATCGAACCCTTTTTGGTGTTCTAGTCGGCCTATGGCCACAAAGGTTCGATAGGCGTCATTAGTGAGCCACGGATGCCGTTCGGACTTGTTGCGAATATTGAAGTCTATCGTTTTGTCTATGGCTGGGTTAAGGATGGTCGTGATTCTTTCCCCAGGTATGCGCAGATATTTTTTCGTCGCTTGTGAAAGGGCGTGCGACACGGCGACGACATGGGAGTGTCGAGCTGCCCATCTGGATAGTGGTGGGCCAATCAGGCGATTCAAGTGGGTGCCTTGCTCCCAGTCAAGGCTGAGATTGTTTTCATTTCTTATCACTATTGGTGACTTCCAGCGAAATAGTGACTTTGACAACACTGCGGCTATGCCAGTGTAAATTCCGAAGCAGACAATTGCGGCGGGCTGTTCCTGCTTTACTAGAAGTGCAAGGCTTTTTAAGGCGTGGATTGGTTTTGAGGCATGCAGGTCAATTATTTTGCAGGGGGGTGTGATGCGCTGCATCAGCTCGCCGTGTGCTGATGCAAGGGCGAGGGTGATTTCGATCCCGTCTCCAGAAAGTGCGTTTGCAAGCAATACAGCTACTTGCTGTGCGCCGCCCTCGCAGAGTTGCGGGAGGAAGAAGATTACCTTCACGCCCTTGATTTCTCTATTGCAAGGATGTCCGTGAAGTTGTCGCCGCCACGATATTTCTCTGTCAACTCCGCGAGGCAAGTCTGGTCGTGCTGGTTGCCTTTAAGGTCAAAGATCACTCGGTCATTCATTGCTTGCTCGAAAAGCACCATTCCATTGGTTTTTGCAAGATAGGCGGGGTTGCATTCGCAGACGACTGGCATGCCTTTGCTCAATAGTTGTACTGCGCCCATCAAGGCGTGTCCTTCATAGCCTTCAATGTCCATCCAGAGCAATGATTCTGGAGGAAATGAAAGATCGTCCAACTGTGTGGAGCGCACGGGGATGCCATTGGTGCTGATGGTGTGGTTACCACTATTGGTTGCGGATTCGTGGAGATAAAGCGTCACACCGGTTTGGTTGCCGACGGCTTGTGCCAGGACTGTGACGCTATCCTCCACACCATTCAGCGCCAAGTTGGCGCGCAGCAGCCGAAGGTTGCCGGGATGCGGTTCGATGGCTGTGGCGGTTTGCACCAATCCTCGTTTGATCGCCGGGATGGTGATCGTGCCGATGTTCGCACCGACATCGATCAGATGTGTGGGGGTCGGGAGGCCTTCACGTTCGATGATGGCCAGCGCGGTTTGCAGTTTGGCGAAATCGAACTCGCCATGCAGGAAAAGTTCGCGTCCGATCACCTTGTCGGCAGTTGAAACTACATATTTTTCGGGGTGGCCGGTCACCAGGAAGGGTATTGGCAGTGCATCATAGACCGCACGCCGCAACAGCGGCGGTCCTTTGCTCAGGAGAGAGAATACGGCTCTGCTTGCTGTCAGCAGTGGCGCTCGCATCAACTTTGACTCACGGATGAGGTCTGGCAGGGGCATGTGTCACCACAGTCATGAAATGCGCGGGCTCGCTCGAAGAGCAATCACCAGCAAGAAAGTTGTCATCGCGATTTCTGAAAGATAGGCTGCCGCGACGGCGCCGGTCATGCCGTGCTGTGGAGCCAGCATCGCAACGCCCGCCACGCTGACCACCGCACCCACGCCGGAGGCCCAACCGATCCGGTGTATCCTTCCGTGATGGATGGCATGGAAGTTCAGCAGCGCGCGAAACATCTGAAGCACCGGGAGCCATGCCAACAGTTGCAGTACCGGTACGGCGTCGGCGAAACTTTCTCCGAGTAGGATCGGAAGCAAGGGTGCAACCAGCCACAGGGCCGCGCCCAACAACAGTGCAAGCGCCATCAGCGCTCCGCCCGTGTGGCGGAGCTGGGGCATGGGATTCGATTGCGGGTACAAACGCGGCCACAGCGCTTCCTGCATGGCGAGCAAGGGCAGGCTGGCCATGTCCACTACGCGTTGGGCGACGTTGTAACTGCCTGCTAGGCCGAACGAGGTCTGCGCCAGCACGGGCTTGTTGAATTCGGCCTGGAGTTTCGCGGCGAGCACGGCAAGGCTGAACGGCAGGCCGCTGAAGGCAGTCATCGGTTCTCCGGGTGTACTACCCGCTTGATCCTCATCGTCCGGGAGCGTCCGCCAAAGCATTGCGACGTAAGCCAGCCCGCTGACAGCGTAGACCCATAGCACGTCCGACGGGGTGGGGGGATCGGCCAGCAACAGCAGCGCGCCCAGTGCCAGCAGCCGGCAAAGTGGCAGCCCGGCATTGATGGCGCCGAACGCATGCAGGCGGTGCTGCGCCTGCCGATAGCGTGCGTATAGTTCAGTGATTGAGGACGCCGCGATTTCCCCCGCGATGGCGACGCATAGCGCCGTCATCGGGAGCTTGCCGGGCAGAAGGAGGATCGCGAGTGCAATGGCGATCCCGATTGCCACAGGCAGGGTTCGCCACCACCAGCGCAGTGCGCACGCGACGTAGGCCTGCCAGTGGGCAAGGTCACGCGCTGCGTTGCGAAGCACGATGTGGGACAGCCCCAGCCCCGCCAGCGGGACAAGGAAGGAGGCTACCGCGATCACCACAACGACCTGGCCGTAGTCACGCGCCCCGAGTTGCCGCGCCAGCAGAACCACTGTGGCGGCCTGCGCGGCTGCCCGCAGCATCATCCAGCCAAACAGCGCGCCGCCGCTTCGGGCAAGCCGGCCGGGGCGCCAGCGTGGCCATCGCTGTCTGTCCAAGCTGGTCACGTACGAACCTTGGCGCGCATTCCGCCTGGGTGGGCTGACACGAGAGGCAAGAAATTGATCGTCATTGCGGACCGCCTGCCCGGAGCGCCTGCCCCATCGCGGGCGCCAGCGACTCGGCAAAACTCCCGCTGAGGTGCTGGTTGTCCCGATACGTCACACGTCCGTCCAACTCCGCGCGGCATACGCCATCCGGGCAGACGTGCGGCCCCATGTCCACGAACTCGACGTTGGTGAATCGCGATGCAGTGGCTTGTAGCAAGCGTCGTATGGTGGCGGCATCGGAATTCTCGGGCTCCGAGGTGCAACGCCGTGCGTCGGCCAGCCACGCCGGACGCAAGGCCTGCTGCATCAGGCACTGTGGGCCATCAAAGGGCAGGGCGGGTGTGTCTGCTAGCAGGACGATGCGCGCAACGGCCGGGCTGAGCCGTGCTAGCACGCGGGCGGTGCCTTCCGTCCATTGTCGTGTGGTGAATGCCGCCGGGGCGCTGCCGAAGATGAAGAGGTCGGGCTTCAATTCCTGCACCGTTTGCAGCGCGGCATCGCGCCACTGCGCGCATTCGGTGTACTCACGGCCGATGCGGGCATAGAAGATCGGCGCATCGACCATCGGGCAGGCCGACTTGGTGATCACCAGCAAGCGCCAGCCGGCGCCATCCAGGACGCGATGTACCGCAGGGAACCATTGGCCGATATGGCTGTCGCCCATCAGCACCGCGGTACGCGTGGTTTGCGGGCTGCCGAAACTGCAGACGCGCACCGCCGCGCTACGGTACCAGTCATCGCAGCCCATGGCATAGATGGCCGGTGCATCCGCGCGCGCGGCCGCATAGCGTTGCAATGCCGGCGTCTGCAATGCGTCGCTGGCCTGCCGTGTCCAATGTGTTGCTAATGCGCCCATCGCTGCCATGCTGGACAGCGAGACGAGCACGGCGGTACGCGGGAGGGCCAGCCACTGCCGCCAGCGACGCAGCGGCGCTTCCACCAGCGCGTGGGACGCCACGCCCAGTGCAAGCGAAAGCGCCACCAGCAGTGTCCGGTACTCCGGCGCGTGGTTTCCGCTGTAGGCCACGCCCAGCAGCAGCACCGGCCAATGCCACAGATACCAGGAATAAGAGATGCGCCCCAGCCATTGCAGCGGCGGCAGTGAGAGCAGGACGCCGACGCCGCGCTGGCCCCGAGGCAGGCAGCCTGCCATCACCACCAACGCGGTGCCCAAGGTCGGTAGCAGCGCCCATGCACCAGGATAGGCGCGCCCGGCATCCAATTGGAGGCCACAGGCAACGATCAACGCCAGCCCTAGCAGGCCAAGCCCGGGCGCGGCGCGCGATAGGCGGGGGGATGCAGGCGGCATGCGTGCAAACAGCAGCCAGACCAAGGCGCCTGCAGCGAACTGCCAGGCGCGCAGCGGCATCATGTAGAACGCCAGAAATGGCGCCGTGCGGGTCAGGGCGATGCACGCTAGTAGGCTGGCCAGCAACACCGCCCACATGCCGATCCGCAGCCTGGCAACACCGCGTGCTCCATCGCGCGCCAGCAGCCACAGCACCAGCGCGGGCCAGACCAGGTAGAACTGTTCCTCCACGCCCAGCGACCAGGTGTGCAGGTATAGGTTGGTTTCGCTGCCGGCGGCGAAATAGTCGAAGTTGCCCAGCGCGAAGTGGACATTGCTCAGCCATAAGGCCGCCATCTGCGCAGTGAACAACTGCTCTGATTGTTCAAGCGGCGAAAGCAGCCAGGTGGAGGCAAGCCCCACTACCAGCAGCATCAGCAGCAGAGCAGGCAGCAGCCGACGCAAGCGACGCACATAAAACGGCAGCAGCCGGATCCGCCCCGTGCTGGCGGCTTCTTGCACCAGCTTGCCGGTAATCAGGAAGCCGGACAGGACGAAAAACACGTCCACACCAATGAAGCCACCGGCCAGCCATGGCACGCCAGCATGGGCGGCGACGACCAGCAAGATGGCGACCGCCCGCAGACCTTCGATGTCTGGGCGAAAGGTCAGGAGGTGGTTTTCTTCGGCTCCCTTCACATCGCGCCCCGGAAGAGATGGATGATCGTATGGCGCATGTTCTATCAATGATGGGGAGCTAGTCCTGGTTGTACTTGGCTTTCCAAGCCTGCTCGATCTTTTTGGCGAGATCCGGCCTGTTCTTGGTCCTCAGCTCGCCTGCAAGCTGCTGTGGAAATGGGTCCGCGGGATGTGCAGCATTGATGGCGACGTCGAAGTAGGGCATTGCCTGATCTGGCTCTTTTAGGTCGTTCATGATGAAGTAGCCGAGCGATGCGCTGTCGTAAGGCGTTATGGAAATCCTACGAGATAGTTCGGCAAATGCTTTGAGCATCTCCTGCTTGTCCAGGGGAATGCCATGGTGGGCGTAGTAGGCGAAAATTGTGGGTGCGCGCTGGTCATCCCAACTAAGGCTGAGGGTGTTCAAGCGCTGGTGGAATAGATTCCAGTCTTGCGCTGAAACATCGCCGCGCAGAGATTTCAGGACAATCAGCACCGCAAGGTTGTTGATCGCGTAAGGAGCGGCAGTGGTGCCTTTGCTGCAAGCATCGATGGCTTTGTTGATGTTCGGATTGCTTGCCACGACTTCGCCACCAGCTTCCAGATAGTCCATGCACAGGGCATACCAGGCACGGGCGGAGTGTGGGGCAAGCTCCGTGCTTGTATGTGCAAAGCCGATCCTGTCCGCCCAGGAGTGGGCGCGCATGAGCGTGGCACTGCTAATTCCGATCAATATTGCTGTGCAGATGACGGCCTGTGTAACGGGTTTCAGTCGCAGGCGCTGGCCCGCATGCGCAAGCACACTACCCAAGGCGAGTACGGCGCCGATGAGCGCAAAGTGGTTGCGGTGCTCGAATATCTGTTCAAGCCCAATCACATTGCTGGTGATCAGGTGGCCGCTGAAAAACAAAAGCACGCCTAGTGAGAGTAAGGGCGCGCGCGCGCGCATCCACCATGCCATGCCCAGTAGCGCCAGCACCATGGCAATTGCAGGAAGAGTTGTCCATGGCTGTATCAGGCTACGTGAGACTTGCAGGCCATCGTAGTAGAACTGCATGTGCGATGGCATGGGCAACACGATTTGCCACAAATATGTGCATAGCACGCGCGCTTGCGTCAGCAAGCGCTCCATGGTGGAAAAGTCGCGAGCGGGGTAGGCTTCCCAATGCCAATGGTTAGGAACCGCCCAAAGGAAGTAGATAGTCAAACCGAACAACGTGGCAATGAGGTACCCATGACGCAGGCGAGTTGCCAAGCCAGTGTCGGCGGCACCAAAGCGCAGTACGGTCAGCTCCAGTGCCAGCGTATAGACGGGCAATAGGATGCTGTCTTCCTTGCAACCCAAGGCGATGACCCATAGCAGGACGGATGCCAGCAGACCTGTTCGGCCGAAGCTCCCGACAAGCTGGGCCCGCCTGGCCTGCAGGTAAGCCAGTAGTGCCAGTACCAGGAACAGCGTGCCCATGGTCTGCATACGCTGTACCACATACAGCACGGCAGACACCTGCAGGGGATGGAGTGCCCATGCCAGTGCAAGTGCCGGGGCTGCCCATTGCGCGCGTTTTGCAGGAACGCTGGCGGCCAGCAGCAGTGCATGGAAAAACCATGCTAATGCGCAGGCGGTCAGTGCATGGATGAGAATGTTGGTGGCTTTGAAGGTGGCGGGGTCGAAGCTGCCTGCGCGCCAATAGTCCAGCGCAAAGGTCAGTGTGGGCAGGACCCGCAGGCTGCCCGAGAGTTGTGGGGCGATGGCAATCTTGAGCAGGCCATCCGCATCAAGTTGCTTCAGTTGTAGCGCATCGTTGTTGATGATGTTGGGGATATCGTCGAGAACGAAGTCTCCAGGGAGGCCGGCTGTAAAAGGCAATGCGGCCAGCAGTGCGAGGGTCAAATTAAGTAACAGGCGAATTGAGAGTAGCCGACCGGTGGTCTTGTGCATGAGCGATCGCATGAGGAGCGGACGGGCGCCTGGTTGGCGGCGAGTGGCTCAAGATACACGCAGTGGGACTAGTACTGTGTTGCTTCTGAGGCTAGAGCTAATGGGCTCTTGGCGATTGATTGCGGGCCGCCGAAATTGATGGCGAATCTGATGTTTGTGTTTGGTCTCGCTGCTCGTCAGTTGAGCGCGCAGGTAGCGTTGTTCATGTCGCAGGTGGTGGTTTTGTCGCCGGGCTCTTTCGGAGTGCCAGTCACGGGTGTACTCATGTCGGTCGCGGTAGAAATCGACTGGCAGGCCGAGACGGTTGGCGCCTTGGGCGTCATGTTGTTGTACATCGCGGCCAGCGAAAAGCTGGCGTAGTTCTTTGTCTCGGCCAGACATGAAGTTTCGGCCGCGCGAACGCGATAGTTGTTGTACGCAGGCAGGGCGATAGCAGCGAGAAGGGCGATGATCGCGACCACGATCATCAGTTCGATCAGAGTGAAACCGCGAGCGGCGCTGTACATGGATATCCCCGGTGGAAGCTGTCATGGTGGACAAAGCAAGACTCGGGCCAAGTGTTGCGGCAACGGGTGGGTGTGTTGCGTCCCCCCAAACCTTAGCGGTGTTTCCTGGCGTTGGCGGATGAGCCCAAAAAAAAGCCCCTCATGCGAGGGGCTTTTGAGGTTGCAGTCAAACGCAATATCTGAATTACGGGGCAACCGAGCAGGTGGCCGTGGTGGCGCTGCAAGTGGTGGCCTTGTCGCCCACGCCGGCGGGCTGGAAGGTGCCGGTAGGCATGGAGCCGCTCGCGCACGCCTTGTTGACGGCGCCGGGCTTGGGCATCGAGGAAAGCGAGGCGGCCAGCCACGCATTCGCATAGGCTTTTGCCTCCGCCAAGCAGGCGTTGTTGGCCGACTTGATGCGGTAGTTGTTGTAAGCCGGCAGCGCGATGGCGGCCAGGATGGCGATGATCGCGACCACGATCATCAGTTCGATCAGGGTGAAGCCTTGCTGGTTCTTCATGGTGTATCCCCTAGGGTTGGTTGGGTGGTTCACGTGCCGCTTGCCCGCCGGTACCGGTCCCGTTGGGGCCTGCGGTGACACGTGCGGAAGTTATAACGCAGGATGCGTGCCAAAGACGGCCACGGCGGCATCGAGTGCGCTTTTGTGGCCGCTGTCACGGGTTTTGGCTAGAGCGGCGGCTGGAGTTTACGACGTTTTGCGTCAAATTTTGACGTTTTGCGTCAAGTTGCGGATGGGGTAGAGGGCAGGTTGTCCCACGTCTCGCTTCGGACAGCGGTGGCCATGAATGGCATGGAATGGCGGTTTTGCTTGGCCGGGGGCGGGGCGTGCAAAGGCGGGATCCGTCAGGTCCGATCCGGAAGTGCCGCAAGGTGCACGACAGGCCGGAACGGCATCCGTTCAGTCGATCCCTAGCTTCTTCAGCTTGTAGCGCAGCGCGCGGAAGGTGATGCCCAGCTGCGCGGCGGTCTTGGTCTTGTTGAAGCGGTTGTCCTGCAGCGCCTGCTCAATGGCCTTGCGCTCGATTTCCTCGATGAAGCTGGGGAGGGCGCTGGCGGCGGATTCGCGCGGGTCGATCAGGGTGGGGTCGAGGCTGGCGGCCGCGGCGTCGGCCTGGGCCGGCATCGGCGCGGCCGGGCGGGCTTCCGGCAGGCGCAGGTCTGAGGCGCGGATGCCGTCGTCGTCGGCCAGGGCGAAGGCGCGTTCAAGGATGTTCTCCAGTTCTCGCACGTTGCCGGGGAAGGTGTAGTGGGCCAGCGCCTCCATGGCGTCGGCGTGCAGCATCGGGCGCGGGCGGCCCTGGGCGGTGGCGAGCCGGGTCAGGATGGCGTCCACCAGCACCGGCAGGTCTTCGCGGCGGTTGCGCAGCGGCGGCACCCGCAGCTCGATCACGTTGATGCGGTAGTAGAGGTCGTGGCGGAAGCGGCCTTCCTCGACCAGTGCGGCCAGGTTCTTGTGGGTGGCCGAGAGGATGCGCACGTCCACCGGAACTTCGCTGTTGGCGCCCACCGGGCGCACCGATTTCTCCTGGATGGCGCGCAGCAGCTTGACCTGCATGGACATCGGCAGTTCGGCGATTTCGTCCAGGAACAGGGTGCCGCCTTCGGCGGCCTGGAACAGGCCGGTCTTGTCGGCGTGGGCGCCGGTGAAGCTGCCCTTCTTGTGGCCGAAGAACTCGCTTTCCATCAGCTCGGCGGGGATCGCGCCGCAGTTGACCGGCACGAACGGCCCGGCGGCGCGCGCGCCTTCGTCGTGGATGGTGCGGGCGACCAGTTCCTTGCCGACGCCGGATTCGCCGGCGATGTAGACCGGAGCCTGGCTGCGCGCGACCTTCGCCAGCGTGGCACGCAGTTCGGCCATCGCCGCCGACTGGCCCAGCAGGCGCGCGGCGACCGCGCTGGCGGCGGCGGGCTTGGCCGCTGCTTCGCCTGCGGGGCGCGACGACGACGGGGCCAGCTTCAGCGCGTGCTGCACCAAGCCGCGCAGCACCGCCAAGTCGACCGGCTTGCTGACGAAATCGAAGGCGCCGGCCTTGAGCGCGCCGACCGCGGCCTCCTGGTTGCCGAAGGCGGTGATCATCGCCACCGGCGTCTGCGCGTAGAGCTGGGAGATTTCCTGCACCAGTTCGATGCCGGAGCCGTCGCTCAGGCGCATGTCGGTCAGGCACAGCGCGTACTGGTTGTGCCGCAGCAGGGCGCGGGCGTCGTGCAGGGACGAGGCGGTGTCGCACTTCAACCCCATTCGCCCCAAGGTGAGCACCAGCAGTTCGCGGATGTCGCGCTCGTCGTCGACGATCAGGGCGCAAATCGGGGCGTTGTTGGCACTGCGGGCGGGGGTACTCATTTCCGGTCACGATAACCGGTTGCCGTGCCGCGTCCAAGTGCGACACGCAAGGGCAGATGCGGGTGCGTACAGAAGGGTGGCGCGGGCCGGGATATCGCCGCTCAGGCGGTTTCGATGGCGCGCGCGCCGGCCAGGCGGACGCGGAAGCAGGCGCCCCCGGCCGGAAGGGCGACGTAGGCGAGGTCGGCCTGGTTGGCCGAGCACATTTCCCTGGCGATGTAGAGGCCCAGCCCGGTGCCGTGGCCGGAGGTGGTGAAGAACGGGCGGAACAGCTGCCCGGCCACCGCGTCGGGGATGCCGGGGCCGTGGTCCACCACGTCCAGCAGGGGCGCGCCCTTGCTGTCGCGGTGGACGTGCAGGGCGACGTGCGCGGGCTCGCCCGGCATGCGGCCGTAGACCAGCGCGTTGTGCACCAGCACGGTCACGATCTGCTGCAACTGGCGGCGGTCCACCAGGCAGGGGACGGGGCCGGCCTCGGTGCGGACGTCCAGCACGTCCTGCTCGAGCGGATGGCTGTTGCGGTATTCGGTCACGAACTGGCGGGCGAATTCGCACAGGTCCACGTGCTCGGGCTGGGCGCGCTCGCGACGGGCCAGGCCCAGCACGTTTTCGACGATGCCGTTCATGCGCCGGGTCTGCTGGTAGATGATTTCCAGCAGGCGGCGGTCGGCTTCGGGGATGTCGCGCGATTCCTCGAGCAGCTGAGTGGCGTAGCTGATCGCGGCCAGCGGGTTGCGGATCTCGTGGGCGAGGCTGGCGGAGAAGCGGCCCAGCGTCGCCAGGGTCAGGGTTTCCGCGCGCCGCGAAGCCAGCTCGGCGTCGTCGAGGAACACCAGCGCCTGATCGCTTTCCGCCAGCAGACGGGCGAAGCGCGGCAGCACTTCCGGCAGGTCGGCGGCCAGCTGCAGCGGGGTGGGGTCGTGCTGGCCGTCGCGCTCCCAGCGGCGCAGCCGCGCGTCCAGCGCCGGCGCGGCGGTGGCGAGCAGGCGGCGGCCCTCGCCGGCATCGCCCAGTTGCAGCATCGCCGCCTCGTTGGCGAGGCGGATCTCGCCGTCGCCGTCGACCAGCAATACGCCGGTGCGCATGCGGCGGATGATGAGCTCGTTCACTTCGGCCAGGTTCGCCACCTGGCTGCTGCGGTGCTCGGCCAGCGCCTGGCTGGCGCGCATCTGCTTGCCGACCAGGCTGATCAGGGTGGCGATGGCGAGGTAGCTGATCGAGAACATCAGCACTTCGGCGGTCGGCCGTGCCGCCTCGTCGCCGGTCAGCACGGTCCAGACGTGCTGGACCAGCAGCGCCAGACTGGCGGCACCGGCCATCGCCAGCCCGGTGCGCAGCGGCAGCAGCAGGGCGGTGGCGCCCACGTTGAACAGCAGCATCATCGCGATGCCGGACGCCATGCCCGGCATGGCGTGGATGGCCAGCGTCGAGACCAGAATGTCCGCGCCGATGCCGGCCAGCACCTGCGGCGCGATCCGGCCGTGCCGCCGCGCCGCGAACAGCAGGCAGGCCGCCAGCAGGTAGCCCAGCGCGATGCAGGCCGCCAGCAGCGGATAGCGCGGCTGGCTCAGCAGCTCGCCGGCCGGGCTGAACACGGCCAGGCACAGCAGCGCGGCTTCGAAGACCCGGTACAGCGTGAAGAAGTGCAGTTCGCGGCGGATCGCGTCCTGCGGGGCGGGAGAAGCGGGAGGGGCCATCGCCCGGAGTATGCGGGATGCGAAGCCGGGCAAAGCATGACGCGCCGCAACAAGGTAAAATGCTGGCCCGCCCGCGCCGGCCGGATCGTCCGGGGGCACGGAGCGTCCGTTCTTTTCCCGGGTGATCCATGAACTTCCACGAGTATCAGGCGAAGCAGTTGTTTGCCGATTACGGCATTGCGGTTCCGGCAGGGCGCGTCGCGTCCAGCGCCGATGAAGCGGTCGAAGCGGCCAAGTCCCTGGGCGATGGCCCGTGGATGGTCAAGGCGCAGATCCATGCGGGCGGCCGCGGCAAGGCCGGCGGCGTGAAGTTCTGCAAGACCCTCGACGACGTGAAGGCCGCCGCCGGCAAGATGCTTGGCACCAAGATGGCGACCTACCAGTCCGCGGGCGTCGCCCTGCCGGTGAACCTGGTACTGGTCACCACCGCCGGCGAGATCGTCAAGGAGCTGTACCTGTCGCTGCTGGTCGACCGCGACCGCAAGGCGATCACCTACATCGTCTCCAGCGAGGGCGGCGTGGACATCGAAGAGGTGGCCGCCAACACCCCCGAGAAGATCCACACCCTGACCGTCGACTACGTCGAAGGCGTGCAGCCGTACCAGGGCCGCGAGATCGGCTTCAAGATGGGCCTGACCGCCAAGCAGTCCAACCAGCTCGCCGGCATCATGGGCGGCCTGTTCAAGCTGTTCAACGACAAGGATCTGTCGCTGGTTGAGCTGAACCCGCTGGCGATTCTGGACGACCAGAACCTGTACGCGCTGGACGGCAAGGTCAATTCCGACGACAACGCCACCTTCCGCCACAAGGACCTCGCCGCCATGCGTGACACCACGCAGGAAGACGAGACGGAAGTGCGCGCCAGCCAGTTCGACCTGAACTACGTGACCATGGACGGCAACATCGGCTGCATGGTCAACGGCGCGGGCCTGGCGATGGCGACGATGGACGTGATCGCGCTCAACGGCGGTTCGCCGGCCAACTTCCTCGACGTCGGCGGCGGCGCGACCAAGGAGCGCGTGACCGAGGCGTTCAAGCTGATCCTGTCCAGCGACAAGGTGAAGGCGATCTTCGTCAACATCTTCGGTGGCATCGTCCGCTGCGACATGATCGCCGAGGGCATCATCGCCGCGGTCAAGGAAGTGGACGTCAAGGTTCCGGTGGTTGTCCGTCTGGAAGGCACCAACGTCGAAGCGGGCAAGAAGTTGCTGGCCGAATCGGGCCTTGCGATCACCCCGGCCGACGACATCAACGACGGCGCGAAGAAGGCCGTTGCTGCCGTCGCCAAGGCGGCCTGACCGGCAATGCGGTTTTTTTAGCCCCCTTGAGTCAAGGGGGCGACCGCGACGCGAAGCGGCGCGGTGGGGGTTGTGGAGGCACGTAGTGACGGACAAGGAGATTCACTCCTTGTCCGATGCATCCGAAGCAGCCGGCATCCGAATAGCGAGGAGCTTCAAGAAATGTCCGTCTTGATCAACAAGAACACCAAGGTGATCGTGCAGGGCTTCACCGGCCAGCAGGGCACCTTCCACGCCACCCAGATGGTGGAATACGGCACCCAGGTCGTCGGCGGCGTCACGCCCGGCAAGGGCGGCACCACGCACATCGAACTGCCGGTGTTCAACACCGTGCAGGAAGCGGTCGATTCCACCGGTGCCAACGCCTCGGTCATCTACGTCCCGCCGCCGTTCGCGGCCGACGCGATCCTCGAAGCGGCTGCGGCCGGCATCAAGGTCATCGTCTGCATCACCGAAGGCATCCCGGTGCTGGACATGCTGCGCGTCAAGAACGTGCTGAAGCAGCATCCGGACGTGGTGCTGGTCGGCCCGAACTGCCCCGGCATCATCACTCCGGGCGAGTGCAAGATCGGCATCATGCCGGGCCACATCCACCAGAAGGGCAAGATCGGCATCGTCAGCCGCTCCGGCACGCTGACCTATGAAGCCGTGAAGCAGACCACCGCTGCGGGCCTCGGCCAGTCCACCGTCATCGGCATCGGTGGCGACCCGATCAACGGCCTGAACTTCGTCGACTGCCTGAAGCTGTTCAACGAGGATCCGCAGACCGAAGGCATCATCATGGTCGGCGAGATCGGCGGCGCGGCGGAAGAAGCCGGTGCCGAGTACATCAAGCAGCACGTCAAGAAGCCGGTCGTCGGCTTCATTGCCGGTGCGTCGGCCCCGAAGGGCAAGCGCATGGGCCATGCCGGCGCGATCGCATCGGGTGGTTCGGGCACGGCCGAAGGCAAGTTCGCGGCGATGGAAGCCGCCGGCGTCACCACGGTGAAGTCGCCGGGCGACCTGGGCGCGGCGATCGCGGCGCGTCTCGCCAAGTAAGCGGCGTCGTCCGTGCATCGCAAAGGCCGCCTTCGGGCGGCCTTTGTGTTTTTGCGAGGGCAACAAAAAAACGGCGACCTTTCGGCCGCCGTTCTTGTTTCTGGAACCCGGTTTACTGGGCGGTTGTCTTGGGCGCAACGGCTTCCGCCGGCGCGACTTCCATCGGCGTGGCGTCTGCCGCGGCATCCGTGGCCGGCGCTGTCATCGCCACCGGCGCCTGCGCCGCTTCGGTGTTGCCGGTGTTGACCGGCAGCAGCGGCACGATCAGCAGCGCCACGATATTGATGATCTTGATCAACGGGTTCACGGCCGGGCCGGCGGTGTCCTTGTAGGGATCGCCGACGGTGTCGCCGGTCACCGCGGCCTTGTGCGCCTCGGAACCCTTGCCGCCGTGATGGCCGTCCTCGATGTACTTCTTGGCGTTGTCCCAGGCGCCGCCGCCGGTGGTCATCGAAATCGCCACGAAGATGCCCGTCACGATCGTGCCGATCAGCAACCCGCCCAGCGCCTGCGAACCGAGCGCCAGGCCCACGATCACCGGCACCGCGACCGGCAGCAGCGACGGCACGATCATTTCCTTGATCGCCGACTTGGTCAGCATGTCCACCGCCTTGTCGTACTGCGGCTTGCCGCTGCCGTCCATGATCCCCTTGATCTCGCGGAACTGGCGGCGCACTTCCTCCACCACGCTGCCTGCCGCGCGGCCCACGGCTTCCATCGCCATCGCACCGAACAGGTACGGGATCAGGCCGCCGATCAGCAGGCCGACGATGACCATGTGGTTGGACAGGTCGAAGGTGAACGCCACGCCCGGATGCGCGGCCTGCAGGTTGTGGGTGTAGTCGGCGAACAGGACCAGCGCGGCCAGCGCAGCGGAGCCGATGGCGTAGCCCTTGGTGACGGCCTTGGTGGTGTTGCCCACGGCGTCCAGTGGGTCGGTGACGTTGCGCACTTCCGGCGGCAGCTCCGCCATCTCGGCGATGCCGCCGGCGTTGTCGGTGATCGGGCCGTAGGCGTCCAGCGCCACGATCATGCCGGCCATCGACAGCATCGAGGTCGCCGCGATGGCGATGCCGTACAGGCCGCCGAGCTTGTATGCACCGAGGATCGCGGCGCACACCGCGAGCACCGGCAGCGCGGTGGACTTCATCGACACGCCGAGGCCGGCGATGATGTTGGTGCCGTGGCCGGTGGTCGACGCCTGCGCGACGTGCTTGACCGGCGCGTACTGGGTGCCGGTGTAGTACTCGGTGATCCACACGATCACGCCGGTCAGCGCCAGCCCGATCAGCGCGCAGCCGTACAGGTTCATCGCGCCGATCAAGCCTTCGCCGCCCATCAGCTGGGTGGTGATCGGATAGAAGGCGATCGCCGCCAGCACGCCGGACACGATCACGCCGCGGTACAGCGCACCCATGATGTTCGGGTTGCTGCCGGATACCTTCACAAAGAACGCGCCGATGATCGAAGCGATGATCGACGCGCCGCCCAGCACCAGCGGATACAACACCGCGTGCTGGCCGACGGTGGCGACCATCAGCCCGCCCAGCAGCATCGTCGCGATCACGGTGACGGCGTAGGTCTCGAACAGGTCGGCGGCCATGCCCGCGCAGTCGCCCACGTTGTCGCCCACGTTGTCGGCGATCACCGCCGGGTTGCGCGGGTCGTCCTCCGGGATGCCGGCTTCGACCTTGCCGACCAGATCGGCGCCGACGTCCGCACCCTTGGTGAAGATGCCGCCGCCCAGGCGCGCGAAGATCGAGATCAGCGAGGAGCCGAACGCCAGCCCGACCAGCGCGTGCAGCGCCTCGGCGTCGGCCACGCCCATCACGCGGGTGAGCACGTACCAGTAGCCGGCCACGCCCAGCAGGCCCAGCCCGACCACCAGCATGCCGGTGATCGCGCCGCCCTTGAAGGCGACGTTCATCGCCGGGCCCATGCCCTTGCGCGCGGCCTCGGCGGTGCGCACGTTGGCGCGCACCGAGACGTTCATGCCGATGTAGCCGGCGGCGCCGGACAGCACCGCGCCGATCAGGAAGCCGATCGCGGTATGCCGGCCGATGAAGACGCCGATCAACAGCAGCAGCACCACGCCGGCGATGGCGATGGTGGTGTACTGGCGATTGAGATAGGCACGCGCGCCTTCCTGGATCGCGCCGGCGATCTCCTGCATGCGCTCGTTGCCCGCGGGCTGTCTGTTGATCCAGGCGGCCGCCCACAGGCCGTAGGCGATCGCGACGACGGCGCAAACCAGCGCCAGCACCAAACCGTATTGCTCCAGCATGAAACCCCTCCCCGGAGTGTTCGAATGGAAGACATCAGGTTGTCGTGCCCACCCGCAGGCGGGCGACCTTCCGACTATCGCATAGACCTTGCGGGCCGGGCGCGCGCCGCGGCGGGAATCGTGGCGTGTGCGCGATATTCAGCTGGCGCGTGCCAGTCTGGAATCCCGAAATCGTGATGCCGGAGCGTTCCGTATGTTGCGACTGCACATGTTCTGCGCGGGCCTGCTCGCGGCCTCCGCGGCGATGGCCGCCGACACCGCGCCGGAAATCCAGCGCCAACCGGCGACGCCGCAGCCCGTCGGCGTGCTGCATACCCTGCGCACCATCCCCGAAGCCTGCGCCCGGATGGAAGGCCGCTTCACCGGCGATGCGAAGTCGCCCTACGCCTTCGCCGTGGTGCGCACCGGCGAACGCTGCCAGGCGCGCGCGAAGCTGGCCGACGCGGCGACCGCGAAGCCGTCGGCGGCCAACGGCTGGATCCTCAACGACGTCATCCGCGTCCCCGCCGCCGCCTGCGCCGCGCAGCAGGCGGTGGTGCGCATCTGGCACAAGCCCGCGGGAAGCGCGGTACCGAAGATGGACGCGCAGGGCCGCGCCCGCGTCTACCTCAAGGACGGCCTGGACGCCGCCGACGCCGGCAAGCTGGGCGCTATTCCGCAGTACGCGGTGGCGATGGCGGTGGAAGGCAAGGGCTGCGGTTGAGCCGTGCGACCCGGGATCAATCCGGCACGCTCACCCGCTTGAGCTTGCTGCCCGCGCCGGTCTTGATGCCGACCGACGATTTCGCGCAGCCGAACTGGCGCGCCACCAGTTCGATCAGCTCCGCGTTCGCCTTGCCGTCCACCGGCGGCGACTTCAGCTGCGCCAGCCAAGTGCCGTCGTCCTGACGCGTGAGCGCGGAGACGCGGGAGTTGGGCTTGGCCTTGACCTGCAGGATCGGCATGCGGGAAGCATCGCATGCGATGGTTCATCTCAAAAAGCGAACGCCCGGCGAGCCGGGCGTTCGTCATACCGATGAGGCGGTGACGTGGCGTCAGTCGCCAACCTTCAGCTTGCCGCCCTTGCCCAAACCGCCCTGGACCTGCTGCGGCTTGTAATCACGCATGGCCACGACCAGGTTGTTGTAGGCGTTGGCGAACGCGGCGGCGATGGTCTTGCCTTCCGGGGTGTTGCTGTAGCCGCCCAGCGCGCCGAAGCCGCCGCTGCCGATGCCGCCGCCGCCGATGCCGAAGCTGGTCTTCTTGGCCGCGCCCTGCGCCACGCCGATCTGCACGCCGGAACGGTTGTCGATCATGGTCAGCATGGTCTCGGCCTTGCCGAACTTCAGGCCGCCGGCCAGCGCGCCCACCGCGCCCAGCGCGCCGCCGAAATGGCCCAGCGCGCCGCCGATGCCGCCGGCGTTGCTCTGCGAGAAATTGATGCTGGGGTTGATGGTGTAATCCGCGGCGACCATCTGGCCCTTGCCGAAGTTGCTGCCGCCGCGCATCTCGCCGCTTTCCTGCAGGGCGCGCTCCTGCATCATGTTCTGCATCGCGCGGCCGCGCTCGACCACCACGAAGCAGTTGGACTGCTGGATCAGCATGCGGATCACCGGGATGGTGGATGGCAGGCGCAGGTCGGTGGTCAGGTAACGGTACCAGTCGCCTTCCTGTTCCTCGACCACGGCGACGGTGCCCATCGGCTCGTCGCAGGATTCGAGGTTGATGGCGGCGCCCTTGGCGTTGGCGCCGCCGGCGGCGCCCTGCGGGTCGGTCTTCTTGCTGCTCCACTGGGCGTTTGCGGGCGCGCAGATCGCGGCCAAGGCCACTGCCAGCGTGGCGGCGGTGAAAGCGGTCTTCATGGATTCCCCATCCTTTGGTTGCGTGTTGCGGAAAACGGTGGCGGTGAAGTGTAAGTCAGTTGCGGCTCAGCCGCGCCAGGCGGGCAGCCGGCGCGGGACCGACGTCATCACGGGAGTGACGTAATTCGGCAGCCCGTCCCGGCCAAACGGCGGGAACGCCTCGCCGGCGACCAGCGGCGACAGGTAGCGGCGCGCCGCCGCGGTGATGCCGTAGCCGTCCTTGCGGATGAAGCCCTTGGGCATGGTCTTCTCGTGGTTGGCGATGCGCGCCAGCGGGGCGATGTCGACGTGCCAGCGGTACGGCGCGTCGCCGTCGCGGACGATCACCGGCATTACCGCGTTCTGCCCGGCCAGCGCGCATTCCACCGCCGCCCGGCCGACCGCCATCGCCTGTTCCAGGTCGGTGCCGCTGGCGAGGTGGCGGGCCGAGCGTTGCAGGTAGTCGGGCAGGGCCCAGTGCACCTTGTGGCCCAGCGCGTCCTTGACCCGCCCGGCCAGGCGCGAGGCCACGCCGCCCAGCTGGGTATGGCCGAAGCTGTCCTTGCCGCCGCCGGCATCAGCCACGAAGGTGCCGTCGGCGGTGCGGATGCCCTCGCTGGCGACCACCACGCACCAGCCCACGCGCTTGACCACGGCATCGACGCGGGCGAGGAAATCGGCCTCGTCGAACGGCCGCTCCGGGAACAGGATGATGTGTGGCGCATCGTCCTTGCCTTCGCCGGCCAGCCCCGCCGCCGCGGCCAGCCAGCCGGCGTGGCGGCCCATCGCTTCGTAGACGAAGACCTTGGTGGAGGTCTCGGCCATCGCCGCCACGTCCAGCGCGCATTCGCGCACCGAGACGGCGGTGTACTTGGCCGCCGAGCCGAAGCCGGGGCAGCAGTCGGTGACCGCGAGGTCGTTGTCGATGGTCTTGGGCACGCCCACGCAGGTCAGCGGGTAGCCGAACTCGGCGGCCAGCTGCGACACCTTCAGCGCGGTGTCGGCCGAGTCGTTGCCGCCGTTGTAGAGGAACCAGCGCACGTCGTGGGCGCGGAAGACTTCCAGCAGGCGCTCGTACTTCGCGCGGTCGTCGGCCAGCGACTTCAGCTTGAGCCGGCAGCTGCCGAACGCGCCGCCCGGCGTATGCGCCAAGCCCTTGACCTCGGCGGCGGACAGCGCCGAGGCGTCGATCAGGTCTTCGCGCAGCGCGCCCAGGATGCCGTTGCGCGCGGCCAGCACCCGCACTTTCCTGGCCCGCGCCGCCTGAAGGACGGCAGAGGCGGTGGCGTTGATGACGGCGGTGACGCCGCCGCTCTGGGCGTACAGCAGGGTGCCTGCGGGCATGGGAAATCCTTCGCGCTGGGTCTGGAACGGCGGCCGGATGCGGTAAGCTGGCCGGGTTGCGGGGTCGGGCGCAGTCTAACGCCGCCCCATCGGTCAATTCTGGAGCGATTCGATGCGATTGGTTCTGTTGGGCGCGCCGGGTTCCGGCAAGGGCACCCAGGCGACTCGGCTGAAGGAACACCTGCAGGTTCCCCACATTTCCACCGGCGACCTGCTGCGCGCCGAAGTGGCCGCCGGCACCCCGCTGGGGTTGCAGGCCAAGGAAGTGATGGCGCGCGGCGACCTGGTCAGCGACGAGATCCTGCTCGGCATGCTCAAGGAGCGCTTCTCGCGCGAGGACACCCAGGCCGGTTTCATCCTCGACGGCTACCCGCGCAATCTGGCCCAGGCTGCCGCGCTGGACGAGCTGCTGGCCAGCCTCGGGCAGAAGTTCGACGCGGCGGTGCAGCTGGTCGTGGACAACGAACAGATCATCGAGCGTCTGGCCGGCCGCGCCAAGGCCGAAGGCCGCGCTGACGACACGCCGGAATCGGTGCGTCATCGCTTGAACGTGTATGACGAGAAGACCGCGCCGGTGATCGATTTCTACCGCCAGCACGGCCAGCTGACCGTGGTCGACGGCGTGGGCTCGCTGGACGAAGTGTTCGCGCGCATCGTCGAGGCGATCCAGGCGGGCCACGAGGTCGGTTGAGGTTTGCTGCGCGAAGGCTGGCAGTCGGGTAGCGCTTCAAGTCGCTCCCCGATACTCGCTTGGTTGAAGCGCTACCCGACTGCCAGCCTTCGATCGAAACGTTCCGGGAACCGCACGTGAAACTCCACATCCTCGGCATCGCCGGCACCTTCATGGGCGGCGTCGCCGCGCTCGCGCGCGAACTCGGGCACGACGTCGAAGGCAGCGACCAGAACATCTATCCGCCGATGTCCACCCAGCTGGAGCGGCTGGGCATCGCGCTGAAGCAGGGGTATGCGCCGGACAACATCGCGTCCGATTGCGATGAGATCGTGGTCGGCAATGCACTCTCGCGCGGCAATCCGGCGGTGGAGCACGTGCTGGACGCCGGCCTGCGCTACACCTCCGGCGCGCAGTGGCTGGAGGAGAACGTGCTGCCGGGCCGCGACACGCTGGCGGTGGCCGGCACCCACGGCAAGACCACGACCACGACGATCCTGGCGTACCTGCTGCAAGCCACCGGGCGCGAGCCGGGCTTCCTGATTGGCGGCGTGGCCGAGGACTTCGGCGTGTCGGCGCGCGTCGGCGCGGGCCGCGAGTTCGTGGTCGAGGCGGACGAATACGACACCGCGTTTTTCGACAAGCGCAGCAAGTTCGTCCACTACCGCCCGCTGGTCGCCATCCTCAACAACCTGGAATATGACCACGCCGACATCTTCCCGGACGTGGCCGCGATCCAGCGCCAGTTCCACCACCTGGTGCGCACCGTGCCGCGGCGCGGTCGTCTGATCGTTAACGGCCACGACGAGCGCCTGCGCGAAGTGCTGGCGATGGGCTGCTGGACGCCGGTGCAGCGCTTCGGCTTCGATCCGTCGTTCGAGTGGTGCGCGCGCAAGCTGGCCGATGACGGCAGCCGCTTCGCGGTGCTGCGCGATGGCAAGGAACTCGGCATCGTCGAATGGCCGCTGCTCGGCGACCACAACGTGCTCAACGGCCTGGCTGCGCTGGCGGCCTGCGATGCGGTCGGCGTCGACGTCGCATCGGTCGTCCCGGCGCTGGCCGGGTTCCGCAGCGTCAAGCGCCGGCTGGAAGTGATCGGCGCGCGCGGCGGCATCACCGTGTACGACGACTTCGCCCACCATCCGACCGCCATCGCGACCACGCTCGCCGGGTTGCGCGCGAAGGTCGGCGATGCGCGGATCGTGGTGGCGATGGAGCCGCGCAGCAATTCGATGCGGCTCGGCGCGCATGCGGACGCGCTGGCGCCGTCGCTGGAGCTTGCCGACGAGGTGGTGTTCCTCGCCCGGCCCGAGCTGCCCTGGGATGCCGGCAAGGTGATCGCCGCGCTCAGGGGAGAAGCCCGTGCGGTCGACGATGCCGACACGCTGCTGGCCGCGCTGCGCGAGCGCGTGCGCGCCGGCGACCACGTGGTGTTCATGTCCAACGGCGGTTTCGACGGCGCGCCGCGGCGGTTCTTCGCCGCCCTCTGAATCCTTCCGAAGGAAATAAAGCCCCTCTCCCCTCGGGAGAGGGGTTGGGGTGAGGGTTCGGGTACTCATGCGACTTCATTGGTCGCCGAACCCTCATCTGGCCCATCTGGCCACCTCGCTTCGCGCCCAGGCGCAGCGCAGGGCGTTCGGACGTGCACGCGCCAGTGGCGCGTGAGCAGCACGCCCTCACCCAGTAGGCAGAAGGAAAAGCTGTCGCTCCCGCTTGCGGGAACGAGATAAGCACTCAGCGCGGATGCGCCAGCACCCGCAGCGCGTCGCCTTCATCCAGTTTTTGGAGATCGGTCGGCAGCGCATGCGCCGGCGGTTCCGGCTTCCACAGGTTGAGCAGGCGCAGCCGGCGACGCAGCTGCATGGTGTCGTAGCGCGCCACCCATAGCGGCGTGCCGTCCTCCAGTCGCACCGGCGCGGGCCAGACGCGCAGGACTTCGATGCGTTCGGGGTCGCGCGCATCCGTGCGCCGCAGCAGCAGGCGCTCGGGATGCGCGTCCAGCGCCAGCGGCAGCACCGGGCGTTCGGCCGGCGACAGGTCGTCGTCCAGCAGGCCCAGTGCGCCCACCCAGTCGGCGGCCGGCTGCACCCGCCAGCCCTGCGCGTGCAAGCGCTGCCGCAGCAATTCGATGTCGCCGGCGATTTCCAGGTCGAAGCGCTGGCGGTCGTCGGCGATGCCCTGCGCCTGCCAGCGCCGCGCGTCCAGCGCCTGCACGGGCGGCGGCGGCTCAAACTTCGCCAGCGTCTGCGGCGCGCTGCGCGGCGCGTACCAGCAGGCGGCGAGCAGGAAGCTGCCGTAGAACGTCCAGCCCAGCGGCCGCATCCAGAACGAACGCTCGCTGTGACGGCGGTAGGCGATGCCGATCAGCAGCACCCAGATCGCGCCCAGCAGCACGCCGCCGACGATGTCGCTGAGCCAGTGCGCGCCCAGGTAGAGGCGGGCGAAGCCGACCAGTGCGGTCGCGATGCCGGTGAGCAGGTAGGGCCAGACCCGCTGCCGGCCCGGCAGTTCGCGCGCGATCAGCACCGCAAAGAAGCCGAACACCACCGTGGTCATGGTCACCGCGATCGACGGGAAGCCGAAGCCGGCCGCGGCGGTGGGCGGGCGCGGCATGTCCACCAGCGCGTCCAGGCCCTCGGTCAGCGCCAGTCCCACCGCGATGGCGACCAGCCAGTGCACGGCGGCCTTCCAGCGCCGACGCCACAGCAGCCACAGCATCGCCGCCAGCGAGGCCAGCCCCAGCACCGGCGCGCTGCCGATGGCGGCCAGCGTCGCCATCATCCGGTCGGCCAGCGGGTTGCGCAGGGCGAACATGAAGACGTGGACCTCCTGGTCGATCAGCAGCGGGCCGCCGCGCAGCATCAGCGAAGCGCTGAACCACGCCCACAGCCAGGCCACCGCGAACAGGCAGACCGCGAGCAGCAGCAACGGCGCGGATTCCGGCCGGCGGCGGTCGATCAGCGCGGCGGCGTAGCGGCCCAGCAGCGGATGCCGGTGGCTCCAGCGCAGTAGTCGCGCCAGCAGGCTGTCGGCGTTGCGCGCGAACCAGCGCCAGCTGTACAGCACCACCGCCCACGCCAGCGCCAGCGCCACCAGCAGGCCCAGCAGCACCAGCGCCAGCTTGTCGGCCACCGCGGCCACGGCGTCGTAGGCCTGCCCCAGCGCCCAGCCAGGCAGCAGGAACAGCACCGCCCACGATAGGCAGGCGATGCCGCTGGCCTGCAGGTAGCGCGGCAGCGGCATCCTCGACATGCCGGCAATGGCCGGCACGAACGGCCGCACCGCGCCGACGTAGCGTGCGATCAGGATGCTCTTGAAGGCGTTGCGTCGGAACAGGCCCTCGCCGCGCTCCAGCAGCTGCGGGTAGCGGCGGAACGGCCACACCCCGCGCAGCGAATCGCCCCAGCGCCGGCCCACCCAGTAGCTGAGGCCATCGCCGGCGAACGCGCCCAGCGCGGCGCAGGCCACCGCGTAGGGGCCCGTGATCTCGCCCATGCCGATCAGCACGCCGATCGCGATCATCAGCGGCAGCGCCGGCACGATGGCGCCGAGCACGATCACCGCGTCGCTGAGCGCGATCAGGAAGATCAGCAGGCCGGCCGCCTGCGGGTGCGCGCCGATCCAGGCAACGATGTTGTCGAACCATGCGCCGTGCATCGGCGGATTATAGGTGGCGAACGCTACACTGCCGCCTGCCACGACAACGGTGAATGCGCATGACCACGCTTTCCGGCAAGACTCTGTTCATCACCGGCGCCTCGCGCGGGATCGGCTTGGCCATCGCCCTGCGCGCGGCTCGCGACGGCGCCAACATCGCCATCGCCGCGAAATCCGATGTCGCCAACCCCAAGCTCCCGGGCACGATCCACAGCGCGGCGAAGGCGGTCGAGGAGGCCGGCGGCCGCGCGCTGGCGCTGAAGTGCGACATCCGCGAGGAGGAGCAGGTGCATGCCGCGGTCGCCGCCACGGTGGACGCGTTCGGCGGCATCGACATCCTGGTCAACAACGCCAGCGCGATCTGGCTGCGCGGCGCGCTGGACACGCCGATGAAGCGCTTCGACCTGATACAGCAGGTCAACAGCCGCGGCAGCTTCCTATGCGCGCAGGCCTGCCTGCCGCACCTGCTGCAGGCGCCCAACCCGCACATCCTCACCCTGTGCCCGCCGCCCTCGCTGGAGCCGAAGTGGTGGGGCCCGCATACCGCCTACACGCTGGCGAAGATGGGCATGAGCTTCGTGACGCTGGGCCTGGCCGCCGAGTTCGGCCCGCAGGGCGTGGCGGTCAACGCGCTGTGGCCGCGCACCCTGATCGCCACCGACGCGCTGAACATGATCCCGGGCGTCGAGGCCGGCAACGGCCGCAAGCCCGAGATCATGGGCGACGCCGCGCACGCCGTGCTGACCCGCGAGGCGGCCGGCTTCTCCGGCAACTTCCTGATCGACGACCAGGTGCTGCGGCAGGCCGGCGTCACCGACCTGTCCGGCTACACGGTCGATCCGTCGAAGCCGCTGCTGCCGGATCTCTACATCGATCCCTGACGCCGCCTTCGTGGGATCATTGCGCGATCCTCCCCCCACGGACGACGCCATGAAATACCTGCACACAATGGTGCGCGTGCGCGACATCGACGCCTCGCTGCGCTTCTACTGCGAAGGCCTCGGCCTGCGCGAGACGCGCCGGATGGAGAACGAGAAAGGCCGCTACACGCTGGTCTTCCTCGCCGCGGACGAAACGCCGGACGCCGAAATCGAACTGACATACAACTGGCCGGGCGAAGACGGCGGCACCGAGGACTACGGCAGCGCCCGCAACTTCGGCCACCTCGCGTTCCGCGTCGCCGACATCCATGCCACCTGCCAGCGCCTGCTGGACATGGGCTACACCATCAACCGCCCGCCGCGCGACGGCCACATGGCGTTCGTGCGTTCGCCCGACCTGATCTCGATCGAACTGCTGCAGGAGGGCCACCTGCCGCCGCAGGAGCCGTGGGTCTCGATGCCGAACACGGGAGTCTGGTGAGATGGGACGCGACGCAGGAGTCGAAGAACTGCTGGCGCTCGGCCGCGAGCGCCTGCTGCCGGTGTATCGGCAGCGCGAGATGATCCTCGAACGCGGGCAGGGCGCGCGCGTCTGGGACAGCGAGGGCCGCGAGTACGTCGATTTCGGCGCCGGCATCGCGGTGTGCGGCCTCGGCCACTGCGATCCCGAGTTGACCGCCGCGCTGGCCGAACAGGCCGGCAAGCTCTGGCACACCAGCAACGTGTTCTACAGCGAACCGCCGCTGCGGCTGGCGCAGGAACTGGTGGCCGCCTCGCGCTTCGCCGAGCGCGCCTTCCTGTGCAACTCCGGCGCGGAAGCGAACGAAGCCGCGATCAAGCTGGTGCGTCGCTGGGCCGCCGCGCAAGGCCGCGCGCCGGAGCGTCGTGTCATCGTCACCTTCCGAGGCAGCTTCCACGGCCGCACGCTGGCGGCGGTCACCGCCACCGCGCAGCCCAAGTATCAGGAAGGTTACGAACCGCTGCCCGGCGGCTTCCGCTACGTCGATTTCAACGACATCGCGCAACTGGAAGCGGCAATGGCCGGCGGCGATGTAGCCGCCGTCATGCTGGAGCCAGTGCAAGGCGAAGGCGGCGTGATGCCCGCCGCCCCCGGCTATCTGCGCGCCGTGCGCGCGCTGTGCGAGCAACACGGTGCGCTGCTGGTGCTGGACGAAATCCAGTGCGGCATGGGCCGCACCGGCGAGCTGTTCGCGCACTGGCGCGACGGCGTGGCGCCCGACATCGTGACGCTGGCGAAAGCGCTGGGCGGCGGCATGCCGATCGGCGCGCTGCTGGCCGGCCCGAAGGTGGCGGAGACGATGCAGTTCGGCGCGCACGGCACCACCTTCGGCGGCAACCTGCTGGCGGCGGCGGTGGCGCGCGTGGCGCTGCGGCGCTTGGCGTCGGACGAAATCGCCGCCAACGTGGCACGGCAGGAACGGGCGCTGTGCGATGGCCTCGATGCGATCAACCGCGATCTGGATCTGTTCGCCGAAGTGCGCGGCCGCGGCCTGATGCTGGGCGCGGTGCTGAAACCAGACTACGCCGGCAAGGCCGGCGCGATCGGCGACCTCGCCGCCGCGAACGGCTTGCTGCTGCTGCAGGCCGGCCCCGACGTACTGCGCTTCGTGCCGGCGCTGAACATCGGCGATGCCGACGTGGCGGAAGGGTTGGCGCGGTTGCGGAAAGCGCTGGAAGCGTTCGTTGCGGGCTGAGCGAGCTCAGCCCAAAGCCTGAGCGAAATCGGCGACCAGATCGTCGCCGTCTTCCAATCCCACCGACACCCGCAGCAGATTCTGCGGCGAGCGCGGATTCGATCCCTCCACCGACGCACGGTGTTCGACCAGCGATTCGCAGCCGCCCAGCGACGTCGCATTAGTGAAGATGCGCAGCCTGCCGGCCACTGCCAGCGCCGCTTCGCGGCCGCCGCGCAGTTCGACGCTGAGCATCGCGCCGAACTCGCGCATCTGCTTCGCGGCTACAGCATGGCCGGGGTGCGAGGGCAGGCCCGGCCAGTTCACGCGTTCCACCGCCGGATGCGCGGCGAGGAACTCCGCCAGTTTGCGCGCGTTGGCGCAATGCATCGCCATCCGCGCGCCCAGCGAGCGGCAGCCGCGCAGGGTGAGCCAGGCGCTGAACGGCGCCAGCACCGCGCCGGTGACGTGCAGCCGATGCGCGACTTTCCGGGCGAAGGCATCGTCGCGGGCGAACACCAGCGCGCCGCCCAGCACGTCGCTGTGGCCGCCGAAGTACTTCGTCGTCGAGTGCATCACGACGTCCGCGCCCAGCGCCAGCGGGCGCTGCAACAGCGGCGTGGCGAAGGTGTTGTCGACGACGACCAGCGCGCCCGCGGCATGGCCGAGCTCCGCCAGCGCGGCGATGTCGCTGATCGTCAGCAGCGGGTTCGACGGCGTTTCGATCCACAGCAGCGATAGCGGCATCGCGCAGGCCGCGCGCACGGCGTCGAAGTCGGCCATGTCCGCCGTCTCGACCAGAATGCCGCGCTCCGGCAGGAACTCGCCGAACAGCATGCGCAGGCCGCTGTAGCAGTCGTCGGGAAACAGCACACGAGCGCCTGCGGGCAGCGACTCCAGCAGCGTGGTCATCGCCGCCATGCCGGAGGCGAAGGTCAGCGCTTCCTCGCCGCCTTCGAGCGCCTTCAGCGCCTCGCGCAGGCGGTCGTTAGTGGGGTTGCCCTCGCGCTGGTATTCGTAGCCGGCGACGCGCTCGCCGGCGGGGCCGTGGCGGAAGGTGGTGGCGAGGTGGATCGGCGGCGCGACCGCGCCCGTGGCGGGGTCCGCTTCGTTGCCGGTGTGGACGGCCAGGGTGCCGGGGCGCAGCGCGTTCATTCGAAACCTCAGTCGTGTGGGGGCAGGGCTTCGCCGCATTTGCGGCAGAACCAGGCGTCTTCGTCGTGTTCGCCCAGGCTGCACTGCGGGCAGCGCAGCTGGATGCGGCCGCGCGAGCGCATCGTGCGCGCCAGCTCGGCGGTGTAGATGCCGGTGGGCACCACGATGATGCTGTAGCCGATGATGATCAGCGTCGAGGTGAGGAGGCGCCCGAGCGCGGTGGCGGGCGAGAGGTCGCCGTAGCCCACCGTCGCCATCGTCACCACCGCCCAGTACATGCCGGTGGGAATGCTGTCGAAGCCGTGCGTCGGGCCTTCGACCACGTACATCAGCGCGCCGAAGATCACCGCGATGGTGAGCAGGGTGAGCACGAAGATCAGGATCTTGCGCCGGCTGCGGATCAGCGCGTGGGTGAGCATGCCGGCTTCGTCGGAATACTTGACCAGCTTGAGGATTCGGAAAATGCGCAGCAGCCGCAGGATGCGGATCACCGTCAGCGAGGCGCTGGCGGGGAACAGCAGCGACAGGAAGGTGGGCAGGATCGCCAGCAGGTCGACGATGCCGAGGAAGCTGCGCGCATAGCGCAGCGGCTGCCGCACCACCCAGATCCGCGTGGCGTATTCGATCGCGAACAGCAGGGTGAACGCCCACTCGGCGACATACAGCGGGAAGTGCCAGCGCGCCTTTACGCCGGGTTCGCTGTCCAGCAGCACCACCAGCACGCTGGCGACGATGACCGCGATCAGCGCGAGGTCGAAGTTGCGTTCGCCGCGCGACTCGTGGTGGAACATCAGGCGATACAGCCGGTAGCGCAGGCCTTGGCGGCTGGCGGGCTGCAGGACGGGAGCGAAGAACTCGCTGCCGCCCCTGTCGCCCTGCGCGTGCGTCGCCTCGTCCATGTCAGATCGCGCGGAAGGCGGCGCGCGCTGCTTCGATGGTCGCGGCGATCGCCGCATCGTCGTGCGCGCCGGACATGAAGCCGGCCTCGAACGCGGACGGCGCGAGATACACGCCGCGTTCCAGCATCGCGTGGAAGAAGCGGTTGAACGCGGCGCTGTCGCAGGCCATCGCCTGGGCGTAGGTGTCCACCTTCTCCGCGCTGAAGAACAGGCCGAACATGCCGCCGACGCGCTGAGTGGTGAAGGCGACGCCGGCTTCGCGTGCGGCGGCTTCCAGTCCGTCGCACAGCGCGTTGGTTTTCGCTTCCAGCGCGTCGTGGAAACCGGGCGCTTGAATGAGTTCCAGCATCGCAAGGCCCGCCGCCATCGCCACCGGGTTGCCGCTCAGCGTGCCGGCCTGGTAGATCGGGCCGCTGGGCGCGACCTGTTGCATCAGTTCGCGGCGTCCGCCGTAGGCGCCCACCGGCATGCCGCCGCCGATCACCTTGCCGAAGGTCGAAAGATCCGGCGTCACGCCATAGCGCGCCTGCGCGCCGCCGAGCGCGACGCGGAAGCCGGTCATCACTTCGTCGAAGATCAGCAGCGCGCCGTGCTTCGTGCACAGGGCGCGCAGGTGCTGCAGGTAGCCTTCGCGCGGCGGCAGGCAGTTGGCGTTGCCGACCACGGGCTCGACGATGAGGCAGGCGATGTCGCCGCTGCATTCGTCGAACAGCTGCGTCGCTGCGTCGAAATCGTTGTACGGCAGCGTCAGCGTCAGGTCGGCCAGCGCCTTGGGTACGCCGGGCGAAGTCGGTACGCCGAACGTCAGCGCGCCGCTGCCGGCCTTCACCAGGAAGGAATCCCCGTGGCCGTGGTAGCAGCCTTCGAACTTCACGATGCGGCTGCGGCCGGTCGCGCCGCGCGCTAGACGGATCGCCGACAGCGTGGCCTCGGTGCCGGAGTTGACCATGCGCACCATCTCGCAGCTCGGGATCAGCCGGGTGATGGTCTCGGCCATCGTCACTTCCAGCGGATTCGGCGTGCCGAAGGAGAGGCCGTTGCGCGCGGTCTCGATCACCGCCTCCAGCACCTTCGGATGGTTGTGGCCGACGATCATCGGTCCCCACGAACCCACGTAGTCGATGTAGCGGTTGCCGTCGGCATCGAACAGGCAGGGCCCTTCCGCGCGCTGCACGAAGAACGGCTCGCCGCCCACCGATTTGAACGCGCGCACCGGCGAGTTGACGCCGCCGGGCATCAGCGATTGGGCGCGGGTGAACAGGTCGTGCGAGCGATCGGTCTTCATGGGTCTCTGGTCTTGTTCCGGGGGGATGTTTCGCATGCCGGCGCGGGGTGGGACAATCCGCGCAACGTCCCATGATTATCGCCCCGATGACCGCAGCCGGCTCCAACCCTCCCTATCGCAAGTGGATGTGCGTGGTCTGCGGCCACATCTACGACGAGGCGCTGGGCGCGCCGGACGACGGCATCGCGCCCGGAACGCGCTGGGACGACGTGCCGGACACCTGGACGTGCCCGGACTGCGGTGTCACCAAGGACGACTACGAACTGTACGAGGGCTGAGGCTTACTTCGCCGCCGGAATGCCGGGCCCGAACGTCATCGTCGCGCCGTCCTGCAGCTTCAGTTTTTCCGCCTGCCCGGCATTGAGTTCAAGCACGTAGCGCGCCGGCGCATTGCTGGGATAGGGCGGACAGGCGTCGCCCAGCGAGCAGGGCGGCACGTCGCGCTGCTGCGACACCAGCTTGCGGTCGTTGTCGAAGTACAGGATGTCCAACGGGATCTTGGTGTTCTTCATCCAGTACGACTGCGGTTCCTGCGCGTCGTGGATGAACAGCATGCCGTGGTCGGTTTCCATCGCATCGCGGAACATCAGCCCGCGCGCGCGCTCTGCGTCGTCCTTCGCAAGCTCCACCTTGTAGCGCTGTCCGCCCAGTTCGACCCAGGGCTGGCTGGCGCCCGCGCAGCCGGACATCAGGCAGGCGAGAAGCGGGAGAAGGACGAGCTGGCGCATGCGGAACTCCAGGGAATTCGGGAAGCGCGCACCTTGCGCGCGATACGCAGATCGCGTCAAGGCGTCAAGACTTCTCAAACGCGCTTTCGTGGGGGAAGATGCGCGCCCTTGTCGACGGCGGCTCGCCATCGCGACAGGGGAAGGAAAGCGGTTCGATCGGGTGTTGACAGCGATGACAACCCCGGTATGATTCGCGGCCCTCCTGCCGACGGCTCAGGCCTGAAACGGGAAATGAAAAAAGTTCGTCACGGGGTGTTGACAGCAATACAAACCCCTGTATGATGGGCGGCTCACTCGGACGCTACGGCGGACGGGGAGAAGGGAAAGGCGCTGAGGCCGGACCTGACGATCTTTGACAGTGTGCGCAGGTGACTTGTGCGGGCGTCTGGTAGTGGACTGTTGTCCATCAGCAGACGTTCGTAACAGAACCATCAATTTCAAAGTATTCGTACGCAAGTACACGTACAGCGAGTAATGGGGCTGGACGGACTCTGCAACTAAAGAATTGGAGCTTCGGCTCCGAAAACTTCAAGTGAAGAGTTTGATCCTGGCTCAGAGTGAACGCTGGCGGCAGGCCTAATACATGCAAGTCGAACGGCAGCACAGCAGAGCTTGCTCTGTGGGTGGCGAGTGGCGGACGGGTGAGGAATACATGGGAATCTGCCCAGTCGTGGGGGATAACGTAGGGAAACTTACGCTAATACCGCATGCGCCCTTCGGGGGAAAGCCGGGGACCTTCGGGCCTGGCGCGATTGGATGAGCCCATGTCGGATTAGCTAGTTGGCGGGGTAAAGGCCCACCAAGGCGACGATCCGTAGCTGGTCTGAGAGGATGATCAGCCACACTGGAACTGAGACACGGTCCAGACTCCTACGGGAGGCAGCAGTAGGGAATATTGGACAATGGGCGCAAGCCTGATCCAGCCATGCCGCGTGAGTGAAGAAGGCCCTCGGGTTGTAAAGCTCTTTTGTCCGGAAAGAAAAGCATTCGGTTAATACCCGAGTGTTCTGACGGTACCGGAAGAATAAGCACCGGCTAACTTCGTGCCAGCAGCCGCGGTAATACGAAGGGTGCAAGCGTTACTCGGAATTACTGGGCGTAAAGCGTGCGTAGGTGGTTTGTTAAGTCTGATGTGAAAGCCCTGGGCTCAACCTGGGAATGGCATTGGATACTGGCGAGCTAGAGTGCGGTAGAGGATAGTGGAATTCCTGGTGTAGCAGTGAAATGCGTAGAGATCAGGAGGAACATCCGTGGCGAAGGCGACTGTCTGGACCAGCACTGACACTGAGGCACGAAAGCGTGGGGAGCAAACAGGATTAGATACCCTGGTAGTCCACGCCCTAAACGATGCGAACTGGATGTTGGGTGCAACTTGGCACTCAGTATCGAAGCTAACGCGTTAAGTTCGCCGCCTGGGGAGTACGGTCGCAAGACTGAAACTCAAAGGAATTGACGGGGGCCCGCACAAGCGGTGGAGTATGTGGTTTAATTCGATGCAACGCGAAGAACCTTACCTGGCCTTGACATGCACGGAACTTTCCAGAGATGGATTGGTGCCTTCGGGAACCGTGACACAGGTGCTGCATGGCTGTCGTCAGCTCGTGTCGTGAGATGTTGGGTTAAGTCCCGCAACGAGCGCAACCCTTGTCCTTAGTTGCCAGCACGTAATGGTGGGAACTCTAAGGAGACCGCCGGCGACAAGCCGGAGGAAGGTGGGGATGACGTCAAGTCATCATGGCCCTTACGGCCAGGGCTACACACGTACTACAATGGTGGGGACAGAGGGCTGCGATGCCGCGAGGCGGAGCCAATCCCAGAAACCCCATCCCAGTCCGGATTGGAGTCTGCAACTCGACTCCATGAAGTCGGAATCGCTAGTAATCGCAGATCAGCATTGCTGCGGTGAATACGTTCCCGGGCCTTGTACACACCGCCCGTCACACCATGGGAGTTTGTTGCACCAGAAGCAGGTAGCTTAACCTTCGGGAGGGCGCTTGCCACGGTGTGGCCGATGACTGGGGTGAAGTCGTAACAAGGTAGCCGTATCGGAAGGTGCGGCTGGATCACCTCCTTTTGAGACATGGCAACGCATTGCCAGACGTCCGCACAAGTGACCTGCATTCAGAGAGCGTGATTCCAGAGGGGATCACGTGTCCCGTAATAAACGGGGCCTTAGCTCAGCTGGGAGAGCACCTGCTTTGCAAGCAGGGGGTCGTCGGTTCGATCCCGACAGGCTCCACCATCTGAAGGTAAAGACACTTTGGGTCTGTAGCTCAGGTGGTTAGAGCGCACCCCTGATAAGGGTGAGGCCGGTGGTTCGAGTCCTCCCAGACCCACCACTCTGAATGACGCGCACACACACTTTGAAGTTGTTCCACGTTGAGGTGGAATAACGTTCTTTGAAAATCGGGAAGAAGAGTCAAACGAGCGTTTGAGACGTAAGTCTTGCAACGTGTCGAGGCTGAGGCGAGATGGCGAAAGCCATCTTTATCAAGTGATAGTCGTACCATTCGCTGGTACGTGTCGCCCCGAGGCAACTTGGGGTGATATGGTCAAGCGAATAAGCGCACACGGTGGATGCCTTGGCGGTCAGAGGCGATGAAGGACGTGACAGCCTGCGAAAAGTATCGGGGAGCTGGCAATAAGCTTTGATCCGGTAATGTCCGAATGGGGAAACCCACCCGCAAGGGTATCGTGCACTGAATACATAGGTGTACGAAGCGAACGCGGTGAACTGAAATATCTAAGTAACCGTAGGAAAAGAAATCAACCGAGATTCCGTCAGTAGCGACGAGCGAACGCGGACTAGCCCAAAAGTCGATCTTGTTTTAGCAAAACACTCTGGAAAGGGTGGCCATAGCGGGTGACAGCCCCGTATGCGAAAGGGCCTGATCGATGAAATTGAGTAGGGCGGGGCACGTGAAACCCTGTCTGAACATGGGGGGACCATCCTCCAAGGCTAAATACTCCTGACCGACCGATAGTGAACCAGTACCGTGAGGGAAAGGCGAAAAGAACCCCGGCGAGGGGAGTGAAATAGACCCTGAAACCGTGTGCGTACAAGCAGTCGGAGCCCGCAAGGGTGACGGCGTACCTTTTGTATAATGGGTCAGCGACTTACTGTTTGTGGCGAGCTTAACCGTATAGGGGAGGCGAAGGGAAACCGAGTCTGATAAGGGCGCATAGTCGCAGGCAGTAGACCCGAAACCGGGTGATCTAGTCATGCCCAGGGTGAAGGTACCGTAACAGGTACTGGAGGCCCGAACCCACGCCCGTTGCAAAGGTCGGGGATGAGGTGTGATTAGGAGTGAAAAGCTAATCGAACCCGGAGATAGCTGGTTCTCCTCGAAAGCTATTTAGGTAGCGCCTCGTATGTATCCTCTCGGGGGTAGAGCACTGTTATGGCTAGGGGGTCATCGCGACTTACCAAACCATTGCAAACTCCGAATACCGAGACGGACTGTACGGGAGACACACGGCGGGTGCTAACGTCCGTCGTGAAAAGGGAAACAACCCAGACCCACAGCTAAGGTCCCAAATCAGTGCTAAGTGGAAAACCATGTGGAAAGGCACAGACAGCCAGGAGGTTGGCTTAGAAGCAGCCACCCTTTAAAGAAAGCGTAATAGCTCACTGGTCGAGTCGGTCTGCGGGGAAGATTTAACGGGGCTAAGCATTGAACCGAAGCTTGGGGTGCATACTTTGTATGCGCGGTAGAGGAGCGTTCCGTAGGCCTGCGAAGGTGGATTGAGAAGTCTGCTGGAGGTATCGGAAGTGCGAATGCTGACATGAGTAACGATAATGCGGGTGAAAAGCCCGCACGCCGAAAGCCCAAGGTTTCCTTGCGCAACGTTAATCGACGCAGGGTGAGTCGGCCCCTAAGGCGAGGCAGAAATGCGTAGTCGATGGGAAGCTGGTTAATATTCCAGCACCTCGCGTAAGTGCGATGGAGGGACGGAGAAGGTTAGGCAGGCCGGGCGTTGGTTGTCCCGGTGAGAGGGTTGAGGCGGTGCTCTTAGGCAAATCCGGGAGCGCAACGTTGAGACCAAGGACGAGTCCACATGGACAGAGTTGCTGATATCACGCTTCCAGGAAAAGCTCCTAAGCTTCAGCTTACGCAGACCGTACCGTAAACCGACACAGGTGGGCAGGATGAGAATTCTCAGGCGCTTGAGAGAACTCGGGTGAAGGAACTAGGCAAAATAGCACCGTAACTTCGGGAGAAGGTGCGCCTCTCATGGTGAATAGCTGAGGGAGGCCGAAGTAACCAGGCCGCTGCGACTGTTTATCAAAAACACAGCACTCTGCAAACACGAAAGTGGACGTATAGGGTGTGACGCCTGCCCGGTGCTGGAAGGTTAATTGATGGGGTCAGCCGCAAGGCGAAGCTCTTGATCGAAGCCCCAGTAAACGGCGGCCGTAACTATAACGGTCCTAAGGTAGCGAAATTCCTTGTCGGGTAAGTTCCGACCTGCACGAATGGCGTAACGATGGCGGCACTGTCTCCACCCGAGACTCAGTGAAATTGAAATCGCTGTGAAGATGCAGCGTTCCCGCGGCAAGACGGAAAGACCCCGTGAACCTTTACTATAGCTTTACACTGAACGTTGAGTTCGTCTGTGTAGGATAGGTGGGAGGCTGTGAAACCGTGACGCTAGTTGCGGTGGAGCCAACCTTGAAATACCACCCTGATGTGCTTGACGTTCTAACCTGGGCCCGTAATCCGGGTCGGGGACCGTGTATGGTGGGTAGTTTGACTGGGGCGGTCTCCTCCCAAAGTGTAACGGAGGAGCTCGAAGGTACGCTCAGCGCGGTCGGACATCGCGCACTGTGTGCAAAGGCATAAGCGTGCTTGACTGCAAGATCGACGGATCAAGCAGGTAGGAAACTAGGACTTAGTGATCCGGTGGTTCTGTATGGAAGGGCCATCGCTCAACGGATAAAAGGTACTCCGGGGATAACAGGCTGATACCGCCCAAGAGTTCATATCGACGGCGGTGTTTGGCACCTCGATGTCGGCTCATCACATCCTGGGGCTGTAGTCGGTCCCAAGGGTATGGCTGTTCGCCATTTAAAGTGGTACGCGAGCTGGGTTCAGAACGTCGTGAGACAGTTCGGTCCCTATCTGTCGTGGGCGTTGGAGATTTGAGAGGGGCTGCTCCTAGTACGAGAGGACCGGAGTGGACGAACCTCTGGTGTTCCGGTTGTCACGCCAGTGGCACTGCCGGGTAGCTATGTTCGGAAGCGATAACCGCTGAAAGCATCTAAGCGGGAAGCGCGCCTCAAGATGAGATCTCCCGGGGCACAAGCCCCCTGAAGGAACCATCAAGACCAGGTGGTTGATAGGCAGGGTGTGTAAGCGCAGTAATGCGTTGAGCTTACCTGTACTAATGATCCGTGTGGCTTGACCATATCACCTCAAGTTTCTTCGTGAAGACGAATGAAACCCTTGGCCTCAACACGTTGACGGCTTACAACAAACGCTCGTGACTCTTCTCCCCACCCTCTGAGAGCGTGGCGCTGCTTCATCCGAAGCCGGCGACCCTCCACCCTCTCCCTGGTGACAACAGCGCTGTGGTACCACCCGATCCCATCCCGAACTCGGAAGTGAAACACAGCTGCGCCGATGGTAGTGTGGCTTTGCCATGCGAGAGTAGGTCATCGCCAGGGTCTTTATCCAAACCCCTCCCAGTCCGCTGGGAGGGGTTTTTCTTTGCGCGAACGCAATACACGACCAGGCTCGAAATCAGACGTCTGCCTTCAGGGTCGGTAGACCCAGTGCCGTGACAGCAGGAAACCGAAACCCAGTGCCGCGAGGGCCGAAGGCCTGCGTCCCGAGCGAATGCAAAAGGCAAAAAGCGTCGGAAAACTTAGCCGGCGATCTTTAGCACCGCCGAGAGCATCAGCGCCACCACGCAGGCGAAACCGCCGAGCCATGAAAGGCTCCGCAACGCCTGCTGGACGGTGACGTAGAAAATCCCGTGCAGGATCCTGAAAGCGATGAAGGCCATCGACAGCCAGGCGACGTGCTGCGCGTCGACCTGCGCGAATTGCGCCATCAGCACGGCGGCAGCGAACGCGGGAAAGGCTTCGAACGCGTTGAGGTGCGCGCCGTAGGCGTTGCGTACGCGATAGCTGTCCTGCTTGGAGACCCAGCCGCGCGGGTCCTTGTTGTTGTAGCCGGGGGCGCCGGTCTTGGCGGCGACGGCCCAGACGTAGGGCAGGCAGGCGGCGATCAGGATGCAGCAGTAGGCGATGAACATGGGAGGCTCCCGGCGGATGTTGCCGGGAGTCTAGCCTGAACGTCGCACGGGAAATCCGGGCTACTTGGCCGGCGCGCCTGGGGATGCCGGAATGGGCAGCCGCATCGCGTCGCGCGCCGCCTTGAACGGACTGCCTTCGTACCAGTTCGGCCACTGCCCGCCATCGGCAAGCGCCCTGCCGACCGAATACACCGTTTCCAGGTCCTGCACGATGCCGTCCACCTTCCAGGTCGCGGCGTCGTACTGGTCGCCGGGCTTGTGGTAGCGGTGCTCGCCGTAGTCGCGCTCGGCCGCTTCGCCCGCCGTCTTCCCGCCTTCCAGCAGGTCGCTGCCGCTGCCGATGTAGAGCGCCGGCACGCCGGCCTTGGCGAAATTGAAGTGGTCGGAGCGGAAGTAGTAGCCGGCGGTGGTGTTGGATTCCGCGGCCATGCGCCGGTGCTGCGCGTCGAGCGCGGTTTTCAGCAGCTCTTCCAGCTGCGAGCTGCCCTTGCCGGTCACGGTGAGGTCGCGCGCCTTGCCGACCGGCGAAAGCGCATCGAGGTTGATGACCGCGACCGTCCTGTCCAGCGGGACGACCGGATGGGCGACGTAGTACTTCGAGCCGAGCAGGCCGGATTCCTCGAGCGTGACCGCCACGAACAGGATCGACCGCTTGGGCGGAACCGGCGCCTTGCGGAAGGCTTCGGCGATTTCCAGGATGCCGGCCACGCCGGTGGCGTTGTCCACCGCGCCGTTGTAGATGGCGTCGCCGGCCTCGCCTTCGTGGGTGCCGAGGTGGTCCCAGTGCGCCATGTAGAGGATGGCTTCGTCGGGTTTCTCGCTGCCCGGCAGCAGGCCCAGCACGTTGCGCGAGCGCTTCAGCGTGGTGGCGCTGTCCAGTTCCAGCGACGCGGCGGCGTCCAGCGGCACCGCCTTGAAGCCGGGCCGGTTGGCGGCGGCGCGCAGCTTCGCGAAATCCTGCCCGGCTGCCTTGAACAGCGCGTCCGCGGCCTCGCCGGTGATCCAGCCCTGCACCGGCAGGCGCGGGGCGGGGTCGTCCGCGGCCGGCAGGTCGTATTGCGGGCCCGACCAGGAGTTGCGCACCACGTCCCAGCCGTAGGACGCGCCGGCGGTGTCGTGCACGATCAGTGCGGCGGCGGCGCCCTTGCGCGCGGCTTCCTCGAACTTGTAGGTCCAGCGGCCGTAGTAGGTCATGCGCGGGCCGTCGAACAGGCGTGCGTCGCCGGCGTGGAAGCCGGGATCGTTGACCAGCATCACCACTGTCTTGCCCTTCACGTCGACGCCGTCGTAGTCGTTCCAGCGGCGTTCCGGCGCGTCCACGCCGTAGCCGACGAACACCAGCGGGCTGTCCTTGAGGCTGACGTGCGGCCGGCCGCTGCGCGTCCAGACGATCATGTCGTCGCCGTATTTCAGCGCCTGTTCGGCGCCGCCGGCCTTCAGGCGCAGCGTGGCCGAAGCATCGGCGGTGGTTTCCGCCATCGGCACGGTCTGGAACCAGTCCTCGCCGTTGCCCGGCTGCAGGCCGATGCGGGCGAACTGCGACTTGAGGTAGTCGACGGTGCGGTCTTCGCCGACCGTGCCCGGCCCGCGCCCGGCGAACGCGTCGGAGGACAGTTCCCGCACGTGGGCGACGAAATCGCCGGCGTCGATCGCGTCGCGGAAGGCGTGATCGCCGGCGGGCGTGGCCGTGCTCTTGGCGTCGGACACGGCAGCGCCGGCCGATTGCCGGCCGGCGTCGCGCTGGGTGCAGGCGCACAGCGCCAGCAGGGCAAGGGACAGCGTGGCGAGGCGCATCGCGGGATTCCGTTCGGAGTTCCCGCAATTCTAATCAAGCGCGTCCGATCGGGGCGCCCGTTCAAGGCGCTGCGCCGGCGTTCAGTCTTTCGGCGGCGTGGCGCCGTCGTAGCGCTGTGCGGTGGCGCCGCGGACGCTGCCGACGCGGGCACTGGCATGCACGTACAGCTTCACCTCGCGCTCGAACACCATCGGGCCTTCGACCACGGCGTTCGGGCCGATCACGATGCGCGGGATCTTCTGCTTGCCGAGGCGGAAGCCGAAGTTGCCGGTCGGCTTCTCCACCAGGATGCCGCCCTTGACCCGCGAGCCCGCGCCCACGGTCACGTCGCCGTTCACGGTTTCGATGCGCCCCTCGACATTGGTGCCGACCAGGCCGATGCCGCCGTTCACGGTGCTGACGTCGCCGCGCACCTGCGAGCCGTGGTCGGTGAAGATGCCGCCGTTCACCGTTTCCAAGTTGCCGTCGATGCGCGCCTGGCGGCCGAAGCGGATGCCGCCGTTGACGGTGCTGACGTCGTGCGCGCTCACTTCGTCCTCGGCGCGGATGCCGCCGTTCACGGTTTCCACGTCCTCGGCGCTGGCGCCGCGGCCCAGCTCGATGCCGCCGTTGACCGTGCTGAGTTCGCCATAGGCCTGGCCGGCTTCGGCGGTAATGCCGCCGTTGACCTTGTCGATGTCGTGGCGCGCCGCCTGCGGGGAGGCGAAGGCGGCGGTGCTGGCGGCCAGCAGGACGGTGCAGAGCAGGAAACGGTTCATCCGGGCCTCCCGGCCTTGTTGGGATGTTCATGGGATGCGCCGAACGGGCGCAGGGTTTACTCGCCGCTACAATCCCGGTTCCCCACAGTGTCGCAGGAACGCCCGTGTCCATCCGCCCAACGCGCCCAAAACCCGTCGTGCTGCTGATCCTGGATGGCTGGGGCCATCGCGAGGAAACCGCGGACAACGCGCTGGCGCAGGCCGATCTCCCGCACTGGCGCCATCTGCTCGCCACCTGCCCGCACACGCTGATCCACACCGAGGGCCGCCACGTCGGCCTGCCGGACGGGCAGATGGGCAATTCCGAAGTCGGCCACATGAACCTCGGCGCCGGCCGCATCGTCTACCAGGACCTCACCCGCGTCGATGCCGCGATCGAGGACGGCAGCTTCTTCGCCAATACGGAATTGAACGCGGCCTGCGCCGCGGTGAACGCCGACGGCGGCACGCTGCACGTGATGGGCCTGCTCTCGCCCGGCGGCGTGCACAGCCACGAGCGCCACATCTTCGCGATGCTCGAACTGGCGCATCGCGCCGGCGTGCCGCGGGTCGCCGTGCACGCCTTCCTCGACGGGCGCGACACGCCGCCGCAGTCGGCCGGGCCCAGCCTGCGTGCCTTGCAAGCGCTGTGCGACAGGCTCGGTAACGCGCATATCGCTACGATCGGCGGGCGCTATTACGTGATGGACCGCGACAAGCGCTGGGACCGCGTGCGCCGCGCGTGGGACGCCATCGTCGAAGCCGAAAGCGAGCATCACGCGACCGACGCGCTGGCCGCATTGCAGGCCGCCTACGCACGCGGCGAGAACGACGAATTCGTCGCGCCTACCGTGCTCGACGGTGCGAAGCCGATCCGCGACGGCGACGCCGTGGTGTTCATGAACTTCCGCGCCGACCGCGCCCGCCAGCTCACCGCCGCGTTCGTCGATCCCGCGTTCGACGGCTTCGTCGCGCGCCGCCCGGCGCTGTCGCGCTTCGTCTGCCTGAGCGAATACGACGCCAGGCTGCCGGCGCCTTTGGCATTCGGGCCGGACGACCTGCGCCACACCTTCGGCGAAGTGCTGGCCGACGCCGGCCTCAGCCAGCTGCGCATCGCCGAAACCGAGAAATACGCGCACGTCACCTTCTTCTTCAGCGGCGGGCGCGAGGCGCTGTTCGACGGCGAGCAGCGCATCCTGATACCGAGCCCGCAGGTTGCCACCTACGACCTGCAGCCGGAGATGAGCTGCCCCGAGCTGACCGCGAAGCTGGTCGACGCCATCGCCGCGCAGCGCTTCGACGCGATCGTCTGCAACATCGCCAACCCGGACATGGTCGGCCACAGCGGCATCCTCGACGCCGCGATCCAGGCCGCGCAGGCGGTGGACGTGGCGATCGGCAAGGTGGCCGACGCGGTGCGCGGCGTCGGCGGCGCGCTGGTCATCACCGCCGACCACGGCAACCTGGAGATGATGCGCGACCCCGCCACCGGCCAGCCGCACACCGCGCACACCGTCGGCCCGGTGCCGCTGGTCTACGTGGGCGAACGCCATGTCGCGCTGCGCGACGGCGGCGCGTTGCGCGACGTCGCGCCGACCCTGCTCGACCTGCTGGGCCTGCCGCAGCCCGCGGAGATGAGCGGGCAGAGCCTGCTGCTGCCGGTCTGATGCGCGCGCGGATTGCCGCCTTCGCGTGCGTGCTGCTGGCGATCACCGGCGGCGTGCGCGCGCAGGACGCGAAGGACGCCGAGAAGCGCCTGCAAAGCGTGCGCGGCGAACTGCGCGAGGTCGCCGCGCAGCGGCGCAAGCTGGAAGGCCAGCGCGGCGACGCCAGCCGCAAGTTGCGCGAGGCCGACGAGCAGGTGGGCGGCACCCAGCGCACCCTGAAGCAGACCCAGACGCAGATCCAGCGCGACGCCGAGCAACTGGCGCAGCTGCAGGCGCAGCGCGCGCAGCACGCGGGTGATCTGGACACGCGCAAGACCGAACTGGCGCGGCTGCTGCGCGCCGCCCAGCAGGCGGGCGATGCCGCGCCGCTGAAGGCGTTGCTGGCGCAGGATCGCGTCGCCGACGCCGAACGTGCGCTGGCCTACCAGGGCTATTTGCAGCGCGCGCAGGTCGAGCGCATCCGCGCCCTGAACGCCGAGATCGCGCAGTTGCAGGCGCTGGAGGACGGGATCGCGCAGCGGCGCGCGGCGCTGGACGCGGCGCACCGCAAGCAGGCCGACCAGCTGGCGCAGCTGCAAGCGGCGCGCAAGCAGCGCGCCGGCCTGCTGGCCGATCTCGACAAGCAGTACCAGGATCGCGCCGCCCGCGAGAAGGCGCTGGGGCAGGACGCGAAAGCCTTGCAGAACCTGTTGGCGCAGCTGCGCGCGGCGGCGGCGAAGGCCGCGCGCGAAGCGGCCCGCGCTCGCGCGGAAGCCGAGCGCCAGGCCAAGGCCAGCGGCAAGCCCGCGCCGAAGCGCACGACCGTCGCCAGCACGCCGGCCCTGCGCGTGGGCGGGTTGAGCTGGCCGGTGTCGGGCAACCTGCTGGCCGGCTTCGGCGGGCGCCTGCCGGACGGGCGGCGCAGCGACGGCGTGCTGATCGCCGCGCAGGCGGGCACGTCGGTGAAGGCGGTCGCCGACGGCACGGTGGTGTTCGCCGACTGGATGACCGGCTACGGCAACATCCTGATCGTCGATCACGGCAACGGTTACATGAGCCTGTACGCGCACAACGACGGCCTGCTGCGTTCGGCCGGCGACGCGGTCCGGCGCGGCGAGGCGCTGGCCACCGTCGGCAGTTCGGGCGGGCAGGAGACGCCGGCGCTGTATTTCGAACTGCGCCGCAACGGCGCGCCGGTGAATCCCTCGGGCTGGCTGACCCGCCAATGAAGCCGGGCCGCCATGCCGTCGCGATTCGCAGGCATGATGGCGGAACCCGGCGCGACGGCGCCGGTCGAACACGCGACATCCATCTCCACATACGGCAGCCGGAGCAACGCATGCGGGTCAGGCTTCTCTCCCTCTTCATCGCGCTGGCCCTGTTTCCGCTGGCCGCGGCCGCGCAGGACGCCCCGGCGCAGGCAGACGAAGCCGCGCCGGATGCGGTCCCGGCCGCCGACGACGATCCGGCCGCGCTGGATGCCGGCGCGGCCAAGGTGCCGCTGGAGGAGATCCGCCGCTACGTCACCGTCTTCAACGCGATCCGGCAGGCCTACGTCGATCCGGTCGACGACCACAAGCTGATGAGCGCCGCCGTGCGCGGTCTGCTGTTCGACCTCGATCCGCACAGCGCCTACATGGAGAAGGCCGACGCCGAGCAGTTCGACGAACAGACCCGCGGCAGCTACGACGGCGTCGGCGTCGAACTGCAGCAGATGCCGGACGGGACGCTGCGGGTGGTGGCTCCGCTCGACGACAGCCCGGCCGAGCGCGCCGGCCTGCGCAGCGGCGACCGCATCATCGCCATCGACGGCAAGCTGCTGCGGGCCGGCCAGAGCGATTCCTCCGCGCCGCTGCGCGGCAAGGCCGGCAGCAAGGTGGTGGTGAAGGTGGTGCGCGGCGAGGCCGGCGAACCGTTCGACCTGACCCTGGTGCGCGACACGATCCGCGCCACCAGCGTGCGCTCGAAGCTGCTGGAGCCGGGCTTCGGCTACGTCCGCATCTCCAGCTTCCAGGCTTCGACCGCCGCCGATTTCGCCAAGCAGCTCGACGCTTTGCAGAAGGGCGCGCCGCTGCGCGGGCTGGTGCTGGACCTGCGCAGCAATCCGGGCGGGCTGCTGGTGGGCGCGGTGCAGATCGCCGACGAGCTGCTGGACAAGGGCGGCATCGTCAGCACCCGCGGCCGCGAATCGATCGGCAACAGCCGCTTCGACGCCACTCCGGGCGACCGCCTGCACGGCGCGCCGGTAGTGGCGCTGGTGGATGCCGGTTCGGCCAGCGCCGCCGAGGTGCTGGCCGGCGCGTTGCACGACAACAAGCGTGCGCGCGTGGTCGGCAGCCGCACCTTCGGCAAGGGCTCGGTGCAGACTCTGCTGCCGCTCGACAACGGCGATTCGATCAAGCTCACCACCGCGCGCTACTACACGCCCAGCGGGCATTCGATCCAGGCGCTGGGCATCGAGCCCGACGTGGTGCTGCATCCGGACGGCGCGCAGCGCCGCCCCGCGCCGATCAGCGAGGCGGAGCTGCCGGGCCACCTGGCCGCCGAGCCGGGCGCGATGGAAGGCGACAACGCCGGCGAAGTGCTGCCCGGCCGCAAGCCCATCGATGCCGCGCTGCTGGAGTTGAAGAAAATGGCCGGCGTGGCGGTGGACGCGCCGAAGCCGGCGGCGGCGAAGGCTCAGTAGCCGCGGCTGCGGCGCAGGCGCCGCGCGATCGCCGCGCGGGTGATCAGCGCGAACAGCACGCCGAACACGAACCCGCCGATGTGCGCCGGCCAGGCCACCGCGCCGAAGGCGGGGCCGCTGTACGCGAAGCCCAGCTGCAGCAGAGCCCACATGCCGATCAGCAGGAACGCCGGCACCCGCACGAACTGCAGGAACAGCCCCAGCGGCAGCACCACGCCGAGGCGCGCGCCGGGGAACAGCGCGAGGTAGGCGCCGATCAGCGCCGACACCGCGCCGCTGGCGCCGATCACCACCCGGTCCGGCGCGCCGATGGCGAGCACGGCGGCGAGGTTGGAGAACGCCCCGCCCAGCAGGAACAGCAGCAGGAAGCGCCAGCCGCCCATGGTGCGCTCGGCCGGCAGCCCGAAGATCAGCAGGAACACCAGGTTGCCGAGCAGGTGCAGCCAGTCCGCGTGCAGGAACAGGCCCGAGAACAGCCGCAGCACGCTGCCGTCGGCCAGCGCGTTCCGCCAGGCCTCGACGCTGTCCAGCCCGCCGGTCAGCACGCCCCAGTCCAGCGCGGTAGCGGCGCGCCCGGCCGGCGCCCGCAGCGTCGCCACCACGTAGCTCAGCCACAGGCTGGCGAACAGCAGCGGGGTGGCCCACAGGATGAGCCGGTGCTGGCGCGGGCGGATGCCGACGAACATGGGGAAATTTCAGCAGCTTGACGGGGGAATGTTATAGGACGGTTAAAAGAGTTGCGGTATAGTCACATACGGCGTCGTATGTCGGCTTTTGATCCTCTGGCGGCAGCTAGGGATCTGGCGGTTCCCCCTCCGGCGCAGACGCGTGCAACGACCACAAATCCTTTGGAGAGAGTTTCCGCCATGCATACCGCTTCCACGTTCGCACGTCTCACCGCTTTGGCCGTCGGCATTGCAGGCGTCCTCGCCTGGGGTCATGCCGATGCCGCCGCGTTCCAGCTCAAGGAGAACAGCGCCAAGGGCCTCGGCCGCGCGTTCGCCGGTTCCACCAGCGCCTGGGGCGACGCCTCGGTGGTCGCCACCAACCCCGCTTCGATGCGCCTGCTCAACGGCCGCCAGTTCCAGGCCGACGTGAGCGCGATCAGCTTCTCGGCCAAGCTGGAGAACGGCTACAGCGCGCGCAACAACGGCCCCACCGGCCCCGGCACGGGCACCGCGATTTCGGGCGGCAACGGCGGCGACGCCGGCATGATCGCGCCGGTTCCGGCCGCGTACTTCCACCTGCCGTTCGGCGAGAACGACAACATGCACTTCGGCGTGTCGCTGACCGCGCCGTTCGGCTTCAAGACCGAATACGACAAGGACTGGGTGGGCCGCTACCACGGCGTCAAGACCGACCTGAAGGCGGTCGACCTGGGCGCGGCGTTCTCCTATGACGTCAATCCCTACGTCTCGTTCGGCGCCAGCGTGTTCTACGAGCACCTGACCATCGAGCTGAGCAACGCGGTGGACATGGGCGCGGTGATCAACGGTTCCGCGCAGCAGAAGGCCGCCGCGGCGGTGCTGCAGGGCGGCGGCACCCCGGCGCAGGCGAAGGCCGCCGCCGCCGCGGCTGCGCAGCAGATGGCGATGCTGGGCTTCTCCCCGGGCAGCGCCGACGGCTTCGCCAGCCTGGAAGGCAGCCACAACGGCTGGGGCTACGTGCTGGGCGCGACCTTCAGTGTGACCGAAGACACCAACATCGCGCTGAGCTACCGCTCCAAGGTCGAGCACGACATCAGCAACGGCAAGGCCACCTTCGACATGCCGGCCAACGTTGCGGCCTTCCTGGCCTCGCAGGCGCCCGGCACGTTCGTGAACTCGGGCGGCAAGGCCACGCTGACCCTGCCGGCCTCGGCCACCCTGAGCGTCACCCATCGCGTCAACGACCGCTGGACGATGATGGCCGACGTGTCGCGCACCGCGTGGGCGCCGTCGTTCGACCAGGTGACGGTGGACTTCGACTCCAACCAGCCGGACAACGTGCTGGTGTTCGGCTACGACGACACCACCTTCGCGTCGATCGGTACCGAGTACAAGCTTTCCGACAGCCTCACCCTGCGCGGCGGCGTGGGCTACGACCAGACCCCGACCAACGATGCGCACCGCGACGTCCGCGTGCCGGACACCACCCGCACTTGGCTGTCGTTCGGCCTGGGCTGGACGCCGTCGGAGAAGACCGAGGTCAACGTCGGCTACACCCACCTGCTCACCAACGATCCGTCGGTCAACGCCGTCACCGCCACCGGCAACGTGCTGAGCGGCAAGTACAAGGTGCAGGGCGACGTGCTGGGCGCTTCGGTCAACTACAAGTTCTGATCGTTCGCGTCATCGCAAGACCGGAAGCCCCGCGCAAGCGGGGCTTCTTTTTTGCGCCGGTGTCGCCCGATCCGCCCGCATCGCGCGCATGAAAAACCCCGCCGCGGCGGGGTCTTCATCGCATGCCGTGCGGGGCGACGAATCAGTCGCCCAGCGTCAGCAGGCTGGCGTTGCCGCCGGCGGCGGTGGTGTTGACGGTCACCGTCTTCTCGGTGGCGAAGCGCGGCAGGTAGTGCGGGCCGCCGGCCTTCGGGCCGGTGCCGGACAGGCCCTGGCCGCCGAACGGCTGCACGCCGACCACCGCGCCGATCTGGTTGCGGTTGACGTAGATGTTGCCGACCTTGGCGCGCGAGACGATGCGGTCGATGGTGGCGTCGATGCGCGAATGGATGCCCAGCGTCAGGCCGTAGCCGGTCGCGTTGATCGTGTCGATCACGCCGTCCAGCTCGTCCGCCTTCCAGCGCACCACGTGCAGCGCGGGGCCGAACTTCTCGCGGTCGAGTTCGGCGATCGACTTCAGCTCCCATGCGGTCGGCGCGAAGAAGGTGCCGTGTTCGGTGCCTTCGCCCAGCGTGGCCTGGGCGATGAACTTCGCTTCGCCCTTCATCTTCGCGGCGTGGTCGTCGAGCACGCACTTCGCGTCGTTGTCGATCACCGGGCCGACGTCGGTGGACGGCAGGCCGGGATCGCCGACCTTCAGCTCCGCCATCGCGCCGGCCAGCATGCCGATCACCTTGTCGGCGATGTCGTCCTGCACCAGCAGCACGCGCGCGGCCGAGCAGCGCTGGCCGGCGGAGGTGAAGGCCGAGCCCAGCGCGTCCTTCACCACCTGCTCGGGCAGCGAGGAGCTGTCGGCGATCATCGCGTTCTGGCCGCCGGTTTCGGCGATCAGCGTCGCGATCGGGCCGGCTTCGCGGCCGGCGAGCGCGCGGTTGATCAGGCGTGCGGTCTCGGTGGAGCCGGTGAAGCAGACGCCGGCCACGCGCGGGTCGCGGGTCAGCGCGGCGCCGACGGTGGCGCCGTCGCCCGGCAGGTACTGCAGCACGTCCTGCGGGATGCCGGCTTCGTGCAGCAGCTTCACCGCGGCAAACCCGATGAGGTTGGTCTGCTCGGCCGGCTTGGCGATCACGGTGTTGCCGGCGGCCAGCGCCGCCGCGATCTGGCCGATGAAGATCGCCAGCGGGAAGTTCCACGGGCTGATGCAGACGAACACGCCGCGCCCGGCAAGCTGCAGCTGGTTGGCTTCGCCGGTCGGGCCGGGCAGGGCGATCGGCGCGAAATGCTCGCGCGCCTGCAGGGCGTAGTAGCGCAGGAAGTCCACGGCCTCGCGCACTTCGGCGATGCCGTCCGCCAGCGTCTTGCCGGCTTCCTTGGTGCACATCGCCATGTAGGCGGGCATGCGCGCTTCCAGCAGGCCGGCGGCGTGCTCGAGGATCGCCGCGCGCGAGGCGGCCGGGGTCGCGTCCCACGCGGGTTGCGCGGCCACCGCGTTGGCCAGCGCCTTCTCGACGGCGGCGCTATCGCTGGCCTGCCAGTGGCCGACCGTTTCGCGGCGATCCGCGGGATTGGTGACGGCGATCTTTTCGCCGGACGCCTGCGCGCCCGGCACCAGCGGCACGGCGGTCCAGCTGCCGGCGCCGGCGCTGTTCAGGGACTCGGCCAGTGCGCGCAGGTCGTTGTCGTTGGCGAGGTTGATGCCCATGGAATTGTCTCGATGCTGGTTCTGGCTGCGGTACAGGTTGACCGGCAGCGGGATGCGGGGATGCTGGATGTGTTCGAGCGAGGACACGAACTCCACCGGGTCGCGGATCAACTCTTCGACCGGAATGCTTTCGTCGGTGATGCGATTGACAAAGCTGGAGTTGGCGCCGTTCTCCAGCAGGCGGCGCACGAGATACGGCAGCAGGTCTTCGTGCGAGCCCACCGGCGCGTACACGCGGCAGGGCACGTCGAGGCGGTCGGCGGGGATCACCTCGGCGTAGAGGTCGTCGCCCATGCCGTGCAGTTTCTGGAACTCGAAGTCGCGGCGGCCGCGCATCGCCCGCGCCATCCGGTGCACGGTGGCGATGGTCTGCGCGTTGTGGGTGGCGAACATCGGGTAGATCGCATCGCCGGCGTCGAGCAGGCGGCGCGCGTTGGCGATGTAGCTGACGTCGGTGTTCTGCTTGCGGGTGAACAGCGGATAGCCGGCCTGGCCGTCCATCTGCGCGCGCTTGATCTCGGCGTCCCAGTACGCGCCCTTGACCAGCCGCACGGGGATGCGCCGGCCCAGCTGCTTCGCCATGTGCGCGATGTAGTCGATCACGAACGGCGCGCGCTTCTGGTAGGCCTGCACGACGATGCCGAAGCCGTTCCAGCCGCGCAGCGACTCGTCCGCCAGTACCTGGAAGATCAGGTCCAGCGAGAGTTCGAGGCGGTCGGTTTCCTCGGCGTCGATGGTCAGGCCGATGCCGTGGGACTTGGCCAGCTGCGCCAGTTCCAGCAGGCGGCCGCCGAGCTCGTCCAGCACGCGGGCGCGCTTGGCGTGCTCGTAGCGCGGATGCAGGGCGGACAGCTTCACCGAGATCGATGGTGCGGAGAACACCGCGTCGGGCTCGTCGCGGCGGTGCGGCGCGTAGTCGCGGCCGATCGCGTGGATCGCGCTGCGGTAGGCGTCCTGGTAGCGCAGCGCGTCCTTCGTCGTCAGCGCGCCTTCGCCCAGCATGTCGAAGGAGTAGCGGTAGTTCGCGCCTTCGCCCTTGCGGCTGCGCGCCAGCGCCTCGTCGATGGTCCGGCCCAGCACGAACTGGTGGCCCATGATCTTCATCGCCTGGCGCACGGCGAGGCGGATCATCGGTTCGCCGGCGCGGCCGACCAGGCGCTGGAACGCGCCGTGAACGTCGCGCTTGGTGTCGTCGGCCAGGTCGACCAGCTTGCCGGTCAGCATCAGGCCCCAGGTGGAGGCGTTGACCAGCACCGAATCGGACTGGCCGAGGTGGCGCTTCCAGTTGGCGTCGCCCAGCTTGTCGCGGATCAGCGCGTCGGCGGTGCCCTGGTCGGGGATGCGCAGCAGCGCTTCGGCCACGCACATCAGCAGCACGCCTTCCTCGCTGCCGAGGTCGTACTGGCGCATGAAGGCTTCCACCACGCCCTGGTTGCGGGCGCGTGCGCGCACCCGGCGGACCAGGTCGGCGGCGACCGCCTGGGCGGCGTCGCGCTCGGCCGCCGGCAGCCGGGCCTGGTTCAGCAGGTCGCGGACGTGGGCGGTTTCATCGCGGATCCAGCCGGCGGTGATCGCGGCGCGCGAGGCGGGCGGGGGCGGAGCGAGCTCCGGGGACAGGATCGGGGTGGTCGGAACGGGGGGGGATTCGGCGCTCATGTGCCCGCAGGCGGTGGTTTGCAGAGGCGCATAGTGTAGATCGGCGGCACGGAACGGGCATCTGCAGGTTGCCGTGGCACCGTTGCGCCAGTAATCTTTGACTCTGATCAAGGCGCTGCGCGATCGATGGCGCGATCTTGATCCAGATCAAGACGGGTCGCGGTTCAGGCGGCCAGTCGGGGTGTGGCATGGCACCTCGGGCCGCGTGCGGCCCGTCGTTTCGTGCTGCCGGTGATTCGTTCGGAATCCAATATTTCAGGAATGTGGGGCTCGGTGTGATGACATCCAGTCGTTTCAAACAATTGGCGCTGGCGGCCGCGATGGCCGTGGCGTTGCCGCTGGCGGCGCAGGCGCAGGATGCCGCGGCGGGCCACGCCGATCCGCACCGCTGGCAGCTGAACATGGCGCCGGGCGTGACCCCGACTTCGCAGGCCGCCTACGACGCGCACATGGTCGTGCTGTGGGTGTGCGTGATCATCGGCGTCGTGGTGTTCGGCGCGATGGCCGTGGCGATGTTCAAGTTCCGCAAGTCCAAGGGCGCGGTGCCGGATACCGGCTTCGTCCACAGCACCAAGCTGGAAGCGATGTGGACGGCGATCCCGGTGCTGATCCTGATCGGCCTGGCGTTCCCGGCCACCAGCGGTCTGCTGCGCATGTACGACGTGCGCGACTCGGCGATGACCGTGAAGGTCACCGGCTACCAGTGGATGTGGAAGTACGAATACCTGGGCGAGGACGTGTCCTTCACCAGCCGCCTGGCCCGCAAGGACGACGAGCTGCGCCAGAGCGGCAGGGTCGTGACCGAGGCGGACGATCCGCACTACCTGCTCAACGTGGACAACGTGCTGGTGCTGCCAGTGGACACCAAGGTCCGCTTCGTGCTGACCGCCGACGACGTGATCCACTCCTGGTGGGTGCCGGCGCTGGGCTGGAAGCAGGACGCCGTGCCGGGCATCGTCAACGAGGCCTGGGCGCAGATCGAGAAACCCGGCCTCTACCGCGGCCAGTGCGCCGAGCTGTGCGGCAAGGACCACGGCTTCATGCCGATCGTGGTCAAGGCGGTGAGCAAGGCCGAGTTCGCCGAATGGCTGGCCGCCGAGAAGGCGAAGCACGCCCCGGCCGCGCCCGCCGCGCCGGCGCCGGCCGCGGAACAGCCCGCTGCCGAAACGCCCGCCGCGGAGGCCGCGCCGGCCGCCGCCGCCACGCAGACCGCCCAGCCCGCAGCCACCGCTGCGGCTGCCGGCTGATCCACGCATCGCATTCCAGAAGGTTTACCTCATGTCCGCCACGCATCACGACGCCGTCGGCCATCACGACGCCCACGGCCATCACAAGCAGGGCTTCATCGAGCGCTGGTTCTTCTCCACGAACCACAAGGACATCGGCACGCTGTACCTCGTGTTCAGCTTCCTGATGGCGATCGTGGGCGCGGCGCTGTCGGTCGGCATCCGCGCCGAGCTGGCCACCCCGGGCCTGCAGTTCGTGAAGCCGGAGTTCTTCAACCAGCTCACCTCCATGCACGCGCTGGTGATGATCTTCGGCGCGATCATGCCGGCCTTCGTGGGCTTGGCGAACTGGATGATCCCGCTGCAGATCGGCGCGCCGGACATGGCGCTGCCGCGCATGAACAACTGGTCCTTCTGGATCATGCCGTTCGCGTTCACCCTGCTGCTGCTGACCTTCTTCCTGCCGGGCGGCGCGCCGGCCGGCGGCTGGACGATGTACCCGCCGCTGTCGCTGCAGGGCGGCAGCAACCTGGCGTTCGCGATCTTCGCCATCCACATGATGGGCATCAGCTCGATCATGGGCGCGATCAACATCATCGCCACCGTGCTGAACATGCGCGCGCCGGGCATCGACCTGCTGAAGATGCCGATCTTCTGCTGGACCTGGCTGATCACCGCGTTCCTGCTGATCGCGGTGATGCCGGTGCTGGCGGGCGCGGTGACCATGCTGCTGACCGACCGCTTCTTCGCCACCAGCTTCTTCAACGCCGCCGGCGGCGGCGACCCGGTGATGTACCAGCACATCTTCTGGTTCTTCGGGCATCCCGAGGTCTACATCATGATCCTGCCGGCGTTCGGCATCGTGTCGGAGATCATCCCGACCTTCAGCCGCAAGCCGCTGTTCGGCTACCAGGCGATGGTCTACGCGACCGCCGCCATCGCCTTCCTGTCGTTCATCGTGTGGGCGCACCACATGTTCGTGGTGGGCATGCCGCTGGGCGGCGAGGTCTACTTCATGTTCGCCACCATGCTGATCTCCATCCCCACCGGGGTGAAGGTGTTCAACTGGGTGACGACCATGTGGCGCGGCTCGCTGACCTTCGAGACGCCGATGCTGTGGGCGATCGCCTTCGTGGTGCTGTTCACCATCGGCGGCTTTTCCGGCCTGATGCTGGCCATCGTCCCGGCCGACTTCCAGTACCACGACACCTACTTCGTGGTGGCGCACTTCCACTACGTGCTGGTGACCGGCGCGCTGTTCGCGATCATCGCCGCGATCTACTACTGGTGGCCGAAGTGGACCGGCCGCATGTACAGCGAGACGATGGGCAAGATCCATTTCTGGTGGACCATCGTTTTCGTCAACCTGCTGTTCTTCCCGCAGCACTTCCTGGGCCTGGCCGGCATGCCGCGCCGCATCCCGGACTACAACGTGGTGTTCGCGGACTGGAACCTGATCAGCTCGATCGGCGCATTCGGCATGTTCGTCACTCCGTTCTTCATGGCCTTCGTGCTGTGGCATTCCAAGAAGCACGGCGCCAAGGCCGATGCCCGCGCCTGGGAAGGCGCCAAGGGCCTGGAGTGGACGGTGCCGTCGCCGGCCCCGCACCACACCTTCGAGAAGCCGCCGGTCATCAAGGACGGCGACCTCGCCCACGGCGACGTCAGCCACTGAGCCGGCGTCTCCACTGAACCCCGCGCAGCGATGACTTTCAGCCACGCCCCCATTGATCCCGCCGTCGAAGCGCGCCGCAAGCGCGCGCGCCGGACGGCGTGGCTGTTCGCCGCGATCGCGGTGGCGGTGTACGCGGGCTTCCTGCTCAGCGGAGTGCTGGGGCGGTGAGCGCCTCCGGCGTCGGCAAGCTGGGCGTGTGGAAGATGGTCGGCGTGGCCCTGGCCGCGTTCGGCTTCGCCTTCTCGCTGGTGCCGCTGTACCGGATCGCTTGCCAGAAGGTGTTCGGCGTGCGCCTGGAGCAGGGCCCGACCGCGGCGAAGGACGCCAAGGCCGATCCCGGCGCGCGCTGGGTCACGGTGCAGTTCGACGGCGGCGTGAACTCCAAGCTGCCGTGGAAGTTCGCCCCGGAGCAGAAGTCGATGCGGGTGCAGCTGGGCCGCCAGTACCAGGCGCTGTACTTCGCCCGCAACACGGGCGAGCGCTCCGTGGTCGGCAATGCGGTGCCCTCGGTGGCGCCGGCCCGCGCCTCGGGCTATTTCAGCAAGACCGAATGCTTCTGCTTCACCGCGCAGACGCTGGCTTCCGGCGAATCGCGCGACATGCCGGTGCGCTTCATCGTCGATCCGGCGCTGCCGGCCGACGTGAAGACCATCACGCTGTCCTATACCTTCTACAAGAACGACGCCCTGACCGCCGCGCTGCCGGCCGGACAGGGCCCAGCCGGGACGGTTCGCGCCGCGCCCTGACCCCCTGAATCACGAACCATCGGAAAACCGCCATGGCCAATGCCCACGCCGCCCAAGGCAGCCACGACCAGGACAACTACTTCGTCCCGCACAGCAGCAAGTGGCCGCTGTTCGCGTCCGTCGCCCTGTTCACCACCATGGTCGGCTTCGCCAGTTGGCTGAACGACGTGAGCTGGGGGCGCACCGTCTTCTTCATCGGCATCGCCGGCCTGCTGGCGATCCTGTTCAAGTGGTTCGGCGACGTGATCCGCGAATCGCTGGCCGGGCACTACAACAAGCAGGTCGACGTGTCCTTCCGGATGGGCATGGTCTGGTTCATCTTCTCGGAAGTGTTCTTCTTCGCGGCGTTCTTCGGCGCGCTGTTCTACGCCCGCCAGTACGCGCTGCCGTGGCTGAGCGGCGAGGGCCACGGCGTGGCCACCCACAGCCTGCTGTGGCCGGAGTTCGCGGCCGGCTGGCCGAGCAACGGCCCGGCGGCGATCGGCGGCAGCTACCAGACCGTGCCGGCGTGGGGCCTGCCGCTGCTCAACACCCTGATCCTGCTGACCTCGGGCGTGACGGTCACCATCGCCCACCACGCGCTGAAGGCGGGCAAGCGCGGCACGCTGCTGCTGTTCCTCGGCCTGACCGTGCTGCTGGGCTGCGTGTTCCTGTACTTCCAGGCCACCGAATACGCCCACGCCTACCACTCGCTGAACCTGACCCTGGGTTCGGGCATCTACGGTTCCACCTTCTTCATGCTGACCGGCTTCCACGGCGCGCACGTCACCCTGGGCACACTCATGCTGCTGATCATGTGGCTGCGCTGCGCGAAGGGCCATTTCACCAAGGACAACCACTTCGCCTTCGAGGCGGTGGCCTGGTACTGGCACTTCGTGGACGTGGTGTGGCTGGGACTGTTCCTGTTCGTCTACGTGCTGTAACCGGCATCGCGGCGATGGAAAAACAAAGGCCGGCGATGCCGGCCTTTGTCTTGGCGGAAGGGCGATAATTCAGGCCGGCGCGCGGCCGACGCCGTGCGGAGCGATCCAGCCCATGTGGATCGCCAGCACCACCAGCAGGATCAGCGCGACGCTCAGCGCGATGCGCTTGGTCAGCGAGTTCACCGTCCGCTTGGTGGTGCCCTTGTCCACCAGCATGTAGTAGAGGCCGGCGCCCAGGTTCCACAGGATGAGGATCAAGATACCGACGATGAGCAGGGTTTTGAGCGAGTCGCTCATGGGGTCCTCGATGCCGTGGCCGGCGCGTGCGGGACGGCCATTATCGCAGCAGGCGGGCGCGCTTTTCGATGAAGGTGCGTCGATGGACCCGCGCCGATGAGCGCGCGCGCGTTCCGCCTGGCGGTGTGGTGGCTGCTGGCCCTGCTGCTGGCCGCCGGCTTCGCCACGCTGGGGCGCTGGCAGCTGGCGCGCATGCACGAGAAGCAGGCGATGCTGGCCGCCGCCGCGCAGGCGCAGGACCACGCCCATCCGCAGCCGCTGCTGCTGGCCTCCGATCCCGGCCGCGCGCTGGACTACGACTGGGCCATCGGCAGCGGGCGTATCGCCAACCTCACCCTGTGGTTGGACAATCAGCAGCGCGGCGGCCGCGTGGGCGTGCGCATGTATTGCGTGCTGCTGCCGGACGACGGCGTGCAGGCGCTGCTGGTGGACGCCGGCTGGTGGCCGCTGGCGGGCGACCGAACCTTGCCGGTGTTCGGCTGCCCGGCGGGCGCGGGGCAGGCCGTGCGCGGGCTGCTGGCGTCGCCGCCGTCGGAGGGCTTGGCCCACGGCGCCGCGCTGGCGCAGCAGGGCGACGGCCGCTGGCTGGCCTCGCGCATGGACCTGCCGGAAATCGCCAGGGCGCTGCGCCTGCCCACCGGCGTCGCGCCGCGCGTGCTGCGGCTCGATCCGCAGCGCGAACACGGCGACGCCGGCGCGATGCTCGCGCCCGGCGAACGCGACCTCGATATCCTGCCGAACACGCTGACACCGGAACGCCACTTGGGCTACGCGGTGCAATGGTTCGGGCTGGCGCTGACCGTCCTGGTGGTGGCGCTGGTGCTGACGTTCCGAACGAAAAAGAAGAAGACATGACCGATTCCAATCCGACCCTTCCGACGCCGGCCGCCCGGCGCAACCGCAGCGCCCTCCTGATCGTGCTGGTGCTGTTCTTCGGCGGCATGCTGGCGGCGGGCGCGCTGCGCTTCTCCGGCTGGCGCCCGCACGGGATGAAGAACAAGGGCGAACTGCTGCAGCCCTACGGCGACCTGCGCGCCTACACGGCGACGCTGGCCGACGGCCGCCAGTACGCGTGGAAGGACAGCCCGCGCACCTGGCGCATCGTTGCGATGCCGCGCGACTGCGACGGCGCGCGCCGCGACGCCTGCACGCGCCTGCTGCAGGACCTCGACAAGGTCTGGCGCCTGATGGGGCGCGAGGCCGACCGCGTGCACGTGCTCTGGGCCGGCGCGCCGCCGGTGGACGTGGCGCCGCTGCGCGAAGTGCACCTGCTGCGCGCCGACGACGGCCTGCGCGCCGCGCTGCCGCGCAAGGACGGCGACGCGGGGCAGGGCGATCCGGTCTGGCTGATCGATCCGAACGGCTTCGTGGTGCTGCGCTACGCTGCCGGCTCCGATCCCGGCGACCTGCGCACCGACCTCTCGCGCCTGCTGAGGATCAACTGAGCCATGAGCACGATGCCAGCCACCCAGCCCGCGCACCTGTACCGCCACTTCCACCGCATCGCCTGGCTGGCGGTGGCGCTGGCCGCCTGCGTGATCGTGTTCGGCGCGTTCGTGCGCCTGTCCAACGCCGGCCTGAGCTGCCCGGACTGGCCGACCTGCTACGGCAAGGCGGCATGGCCGACGCACGCGGATCAGATCGTCGACCACGCCGCCACCGCGATCCGCCCGGTCGATCCCAGCAAGGCCTGGCGCGAGCAGTTCCACCGCATGATCGCCGGCCTGCTGGGCGTGCTGGTGCTTTCGCTGGCGCTGCTGGCGACGCGCCGGCGGCCGCAAGGCTGGCTGCACGTGATCGGCGCGGCGGCGGCGGTGGCCGTCGCCATTCCGCTGTACATGCGCGGCGCGCACGTGGCGGCCTCGGCGCTGGCGGTGATCGGCGAAGCGCTGCTGCTGGTCGGCGCGCTGCGCTGGTCGAACGTCGACCTGGCGCGGGCCAGCACGCTGACCCTGGCCGTCATCATCTTCCAGGCCTTGCTGGGCATGTGGACGGTGACCTGGCTGCTCAAGCCCATCGTGGTGATGGGCCATCTGCTGGGTGGCCTGACCACCTTCGCGCTGCTGACGTGGACGGCATGGCGCGCCACCGGCATTCCGCTGGTCAGCGGCGATGCGCCGCGGCTGCGCCGGCTGCTGTGGATCGGGCTGGGCCTGCTGGCCGTGCAGATCGCGCTGGGCGGCTGGACCAGCGCCAACTACGCGGCGCTGGCCTGCGGCACCGATTTCCCGAAGTGCGCGGGCGCGTGGTGGCCGGCGCACGATTTCCGCGAAGGCTTCGTGCTGTGGCGCGATGCCTTCTTCGGGCACGGCGGCGTCGATTACGAGGGCGGCGTCCTGCACAACGAAGCGCGCGTCGCCATCCAGCTGGCGCACCGGATCATGGCGGTACTGGTGTTCGGCCACCTGCTCGCGGTCGCCGCGCGCCTGCTGCGCAACCCCGGCCTGCGCGGCTGGGGCACGACGCTGGCACTGGTGCTGTGCGCGCAGGTCGGGCTGGGCATCGCCAACGTGGCGCTGTCGCTTCCGCTGAAGGTCGCGGTGCTGCACAACGCCGGCGCGACCGCGCTGCTGTTCCTGCTGGTCACCCTGCTGGCGCGGCTGCGCCCGCCGGAGGCCTGAGATGCGCAAGCCGACGCCGCTTTGGGCGCAGTACTGGACGCTGACCAAGCCGCGCGTGGTCGCGCTGATCGTGTTCACCGCGATCATCGGCATGCTGCTGGCGATCCGTCCGGGCGACGCATGGCCGTGGCCGCGCCTGCTTGCCGGTACCCTGGGCATCTGGCTGGCGGCGGCCAGCGCGGCGGCGATCAACCACCTGCTCGATCAGCGCATCGACAAGGTGATGGCGCGCACCGCCGAGCGCCCGCTGGCGACCGGCGCGCTGAAGCCGGCGCAGGTGCTGGCCTTCGCCATCGCATTGGGCGTCGCCTCGATGGCGATCCTGGTGCTGCTGGTGAACCCGGTGTGCGCGGCGCTGACCTTCGCCTCGCTGATCGGCTACGCCATCGTCTACACCGGCTTCCTCAAGCGCGCCACGCCGCAGAATATCGTGATCGGCGGGCTGGCCGGCGCCGCGCCGCCGCTGCTGGGCTGGGCCGCGGTCACCGGCATGCAGCGCGAATGGGACTGGGCGCACGCGCTGCTGCTGGTGCTGATCATCTTCGTGTGGACGCCGCCGCATTTCTGGGCGCTGGCCATCTTCCGCCGCGAAGACTATTCGCGCGCGCTGGTGCCGATGCTGCCGGTCACCCACGGCGTCACCTACACGCGCTGGCAGATCCTGCTCTACACCGTGCTGCTGGTGGTGGTGACGGTGCTGCCGTGGGCGGCGCGGATGAGCGGCGTGTTCTACCTGGGCGGCGCGCTGGTGCTGGGCGCGGTGTTCCTGTGGTACGCGTGGAAGCTGCTCGATCCGCCGGACGAGTTCTTCGCGATGCGCACCTTCAAGTACTCCATCGTCTACCTGATGGCGCTGTTCGCCTTCCTGCTGCTCGACCACTGGCTGCTGCCGCTGTTCGACGCCGCGCCGGCGCTGGAGTTCGCGCCGCAGCCGTGAGCGACCTGTTCGCCGGGCAGCGGCAGGCCGCGCGCACCGACCTCGCCGCGCAGGCCTGCGTGCTGCACGGCTTCGCGCTGCCGTTCGAGGACGCGCTGCTGGCGGGTGTCGCCGAGGTCGCGCAGGCCGCGCCGTTCCGCCACCTGGTCACGCCCGGCGGGCACACGATGCAGGTGGCGATGACCAACTGCGGCGGCTTAGGCTGGTGCAGCGACCGGCGCGGCTACCGCTACGACCGCGTCGATCCGCAGTCGGGCCGGCCGTGGCCGGAGTTTCCGGACGCATTCCTGCAACTGGCGCGCGATGCGGCGGCAGCAGCCGGTTTCGAGGGTTACGTGCCGGACGCCTGCCTGGTCAACCGCTATGCGCCCGGCACGCGCCTGAGCCTGCACCAGGATCGCGACGAGGACGACCGCGTCGCCCCGATCGTGTCGGTGTCGCTGGGGCTGCCGGCGACCTTCCTGTTCGGCGGCTTCGCGCGTGGCGACAAGGCGGTGCGCGTGCCGCTCGTCCACGGCGACGTGGCGGTCTGGGGCGGCGTCGACCGCATGCGCTTCCACGGCGTGCTGTCGGTGCCGCCGGGGCGGCATCCGCGGCTGGGCGACTGCCGGGTCAACCTGACCTTCCGCAAGGTCCGCTGAGCGCAGCAAGAATCGGGATGTGCGCGCCCGGCGGCGGGACTACAGTGGCGCCATGAACGCACACGCGACCGCCAAGCCCCATCGCGACGCCACCCTGGTCGCCGCCGCCTGCCGGCGGATCGAGCAGGCCGACGCGCCGCCCTCGCTGGACGAACTGGCGCAGGCGGCCGGGCTCAGCCCGCACCATTTCCACCGCGTCTTCAAGGCGGTCACCGGGCTGACGCCCAAGGCCTACGCGCAGGCGCATCGCGGCAAGGCGCTGCGCGACGCGCTGGCGAAGCCGGGCGCGAAGGTGGTGGACGCCGCGTTCGACGCCGGCTTCAACGCCAGCAGCCGCTTCTACGACAGCGCCGACGCCATGCTCGGCATGAAGCCGGCGCAGTATCGCGACGGTGGCGCGGACGCGCGCATCGAGTTCGCCATCGGCCAATGCGCGCTCGGCGCGATCCTGGTCGCGCGCAGCACGCGCGGGCTGTGCGCGATTTCGCTGGGCGACGATCCCGATGCGCTGTTGCGCGAACTGCAGGACCGCTTCCCGCGCGCCGAACTGGCCGGCGGCGATGCGGCGTTCGAGCGGCTGGTGGCGCGGGTGGTCGGCTTCATCGAAGCGCCGGGGATCGGCCTCGACCTGCCGCTGGACATCCGCGGCACCGCCTTCCAGCAGCGCGTGTGGGAGGCGCTGCGCAGGATCCCGGCCGGCGAAACGGCCAGCTACGCCGAGATCGCGGCGCGCATCGGCAGCCCAAAGTCGGTGCGCGCGGTGGCGCAGGCCTGCGCGTCCAACACCTTGGCGGTGGCGATCCCCTGCCATCGCGTGGTGCGCAGCGATGGCGCGCTGTCCGGCTATCGCTGGGGCGTCGCGCGCAAGCGCGAACTGCTGTCGCGCGAAAGCGATGCCGCCGGCCCGGCGGCGCCGCGACCTGAAAGGCGGGGACGCGCGGAGTAAGATCGTCGGCTGTTGCATCGCAGCACCGATTCGATGACGCCCACCGATTCCCAGCAGCCGCATCTTCGCGACGAATCCACCACCGATGCGCTGCCGGTCGCGCCCGCGCTCGGCGCCAGCCTGGACATGGCGCGGATGCCGCGTCGCACCACCCTGATCGAGCCGCGCGTGCTGTGGATCTGCGCGATGGCGGCGCTGTTGGGTGTGGCCGCGGCACTGATCGCGCGCGTGCTGGTGGCGCTGATCGCGCTGGTGACCAATCTCGCCTTCCACGGGCGCTGGTCGTTCGCCGACGTCGCCCCGGCCGGGCACCAGCTCGGCCCCTGGGTGGTGCTGGTGCCGGTCGCCGGCGGATTGATCGTGGGGGCGATGGCGCGCTGGGGTTCGCGCGCGATCCGCGGCCACGGCATTCCCGAGGCGATGGAGCAGGTGCTGCTCAACGAATCGAAGATCCCGCCGCGGATCACCTTCCTCAAGCCGCTGTCGTCGGCGGTGGCGATCGGCACCGGCGGGCCGTTCGGCGCGGAAGGGCCGATCATCGCCACCGGCGGCGCGCTGGGCTCGTTCATCGGCCAGCTGCTCCACGTCACCGGGCAGGAGCGCAAGGTATTGCTGGCGGCGGGCGCGGCCGGCGGCATGACCGCGATCTTCGGCACGCCGGTGGCGGCGGTGATCCTGGCGGTGGAACTGCTGCTGTTCGAACTGCGCCCGCGCTCGCTGATCCCGGTGGCGCTGGCCGCGGTGACCGCGGCCGGGATGCGCTACGCGATGCTGGGCAGCGCGCCGGTGTTCGCGATGCCGGCGGTGGCCGAGCCCGGCATGGGCGCGCTGGCCGCCTATGTGGCGCTGGGCGCGGCGATCGGGCTGGTCAGCGTGGCGGTCACCCGCATCGTCTACGGCATCGAGGACGCGTTCGAGAAGCTGCCGGTGCACTGGATGTGGTGGCCGGCGATCGGCGGCGTCGCGGTCGGCGTGGTGGGGTATTTCGCGCCGGCGACGCTGGGCGTGGGCTACAGCAACATCGAGGACATCGTCTCCGGCCACCTGGCGGTGGGCGCGCTGGCGTTCCTGTGCGCGATGAAGTTCGTCTCGTGGTCGATCGCGCTCGGCAGCGGCACCTCCGGCGGCACGCTGGCGCCGCTGTTCACCATCGGCGGCGCGCTCGGCGCGCTGGCCGGGTTCGCGCTGGTCGCGCTCGCACCGGGGCTGGGCATCGACCCGCGCATCGCCGGGCTGGTCGGGATGGCGGCGATCTTCGCCGGCGCCTCGCGCGCGCTGCTGACCTCGGTGGTGTTCGCCTTCGAGACCACCCAGCAGCCGCACGGCCTGCTGCCGCTGCTGGGCGGCTGCACCGCGGCCTATCTGGTGTCCGCGCTGACCATGCGCAACACGATCATGACCGAGAAGATCGCGCGGCGCGGCGTGCGCGTGCCCACCGAATACGCCGCGGACTATCTGGAACAGGTGGCGGTGGGTGACGCGTGCAGCCGCGAGGTGGTGTCGCTGCGCACCTCGGACGCGCTGGGCGACGTGCGCAGCCTGCTCAATTCCGGCCGCAGCGAATACCAGCACCAGGGCTTCCCGGTGCTCGACGACACCGGCCGGGTGCGCGGCGTCGTCACCCGCCGCAGCCTGCTCGATCCCGCGCACCCCAACATGCGCCGGATCGGCGAGATGCTGGCCCGCCCGCCGGTGCTGGTGCACGAAGACCACAGCCTGCGCGAAGCGGCCGACCACATGGTGGCGGAGAACATCGGCCGGGTGGTCGTGGTCGGCGCGCAGGCGCCGCATCCGCTGCTGGGCATCCTCACCCGCGGCGACATCCTGTCCGCGCACCGGCGCCGGCTGAAGGAAGTTCACGAATCCGGCCGCCACATCCACCTGCGCCGCGCGCGCGGGGAAGGCTGAGCGGCTTCAGTCGCGCTCGTAGGCTTCCAGCTCGGCCAGCGCCGCGCGCGCCCTGGCGATGGCGGCAGAGGAACGATCCTCGAACCGGCGCAGCGAGTCCGGTGCGCGCCGGCGCCACGCCGCCATGCCGATGGCCACGGCCGCGATGGCGACCACGCCCAGCCCCATGTTGAGCAGCAGGAAACGTCCGGCCCGCGGCGCATCCCAGGCCGACGCCGGCATCCAGTCGGGCATCTGCCAGGCGGCGAAGATGCCCAGCATCGGTGCCCACAGCACCCACCACGCATTGCCCAGCCAGAAGCTGCCGCGCAGGTAGCTGGTGCGCAGGCCCGCGAGCTGCCGCTGGATCGCCAGCACCGGCGCGGCGAAGTCGATCCCGCCGATCAGCCACAGCGTGCGCGCGCCGCTGATGCACAGCGCGATCGCGTACAGGTGCAGCAGCAGGCCACAGGCCACCGGCAGCGGATGCGGCCAGAGGTCCAGCCACGCCGGCAGCGCGAGGTACATCAATGCGAGGCTACCGCCGATGCGGGCGAACTGCGTCCACCGCATCGTGCGCAGGTTGGCCTGCGCGCGGTCCAGCCGGCCCTGCCGCCACGTGCGCAATTGCAGCGCGTGCTGGCGGTCGAGGCGATCATCGAGCGTGCGCAGGGCGGCCTTGAGATCGTCCAGTTCCATCGTGGTGTCCATGCGTGTCTCCTTCGTGGTCATGCGTCGCGCAGGTCGTTGCGCAGGCGCTGCTTCAGCCGCCCGAGCTTGGTGCCGACGTTGGTTTCGGTGAGGCCGAGGATCTCGGCGATCTCGCGCTGGCTGCGCTCGTCGAGGTGGAGCAGCAACAGCGCGCGGTCGAGCGGGTCCAGGCGGTCGATGCAGCGGTAGAGCAGGCGCACGCGTTCGTCGGTCTCGGCGGCGGTGGCCGCATCGCCGATGGCGTCGTGCCGCTCCGCGTCCAGCGCCACGGTGTCGTCGCGCTGCTTGTTCGCGCGGCCGCGCAGCGACGAGATCGCCACGTTCAGGGCGATCCGGTACATCCACGTCGGGAACGCGCGCGCCTCGTCGTAGCCGGGAAACGCCCGCCACAGCTGCGCGGCGATGTCCTGCATCAGGTCCTCGCGCTCGGCGGGCTCCCGGCAATACGTCCCGGCCACCTTGAACAGGATGCCGCGATGCCGCTCCAGCAGCGCCTCGAACCGGCGTTCGCGCTCCGCCGCGTGCATGGGAAGAGTTTGCTCCATCGGATCGTTCCGCATTGTGCTTCAACGGAGTGATTCGCAAGGGCGGGCGGAACGTCACATGCGAAGCGAAACGGATGGCGGGCGATTGGCAAGGGAAGCGGCTCTTGCTCGTCATTCCCGCGTTGCTGCTGACAGACGTATGTCTGTCCAAAGCGGGCTGCTTCTCACGGCGCTTGTCGTCGTGTATCCAGCGTCTTTCGATTCTGATGGATCAAGGTTGGACGGACGTGAGTCCGTCAGGTGCGACCCGCATTAACGGGAATGACAGGCATTCGTCAGGCCCGCCGCCGCGCCTGCAACAGCTCGCGCATTTCCTGCTTGCCGGCATCGTCCAGCGCGCCGTCGCGCTGCTGCTGTTGCAGTTCCTCGATGCGCTGCTGCAACACCTGTTTTTCGAGCTGGGCGATGGCGTCGAGGAACTCGGCGCGCAGGTCGGGTTCCTCGCCGGGCAGGTCGAGCACCGCCAGCTTCTGCAACGCGGCCAGCTCCTCGCGGCCGTCGAAGTGCTCCAGCAGCGCGCCGGTGGCGATGTCCGGGCGCTCGCGCACCAGCAGCACCAGCTCTGAGAGCAGGTCGATGCCGGGCTGGCGCAGCGCGGCGAAGCGATAGGGCGGCTGCAGGTCCAGCGCGAAGCCGGGCCGGTGCAGCAGGTGGGTGATCGCGCCGCGGACCAGGCTGGGCTTCTGCGCGGGTGTGCCGCGTCCCGCCTGCGTCGCGCGTTGCGCGGGCACGTGGGTCTGCGGCGTGCTGGCGCGCGCGCCGACGCCGGTGAGTTCGGTCAGGCGCTGGCGCATCAGGTCGCCGAACGCGCCGTCGGGAATCTGCGCCAGCAGCGGCTTGCAGCGTTCGGCCAGGCGTGCCTTGCCGTCGAGGCTGGACAGGTTCACGTCGGCGGACAGCGATGCGTAGAAGAACTCCGACAGCGGCGTGGCGCTGCGCAGGCGCGCGTCGAAGCCGTCCACGCCCTCCTGCCGCACCAGCGAATCCGGATCCTCGCCATCGGGCAGGAACAGGAAGAACGCCTGCCGGCCGTCCTTCATCCGCGGCAGGACGGACTCCAGCGCCTTCCACGCGGCGCTGCGGCCGGCGCGGTCGCCGTCGAAGCAGAAATACACGTCCGGCGCGTTGCGGAACAGCAGCTCGGCGTGGTCGGGCGTGGTCGCGGTGCCCAGCGTCGCCACCGCCTGCGAGACGCCGTACTGCGCCAGCGCCACCACGTCCATGTAGCCCTCGACCACGATCAGGCGTTCGAGCTTCTGGTTGGCCTGCTTCGCCTGCCACAGCCCGTACAGCTCGCGGCCCTTGTGGAACAGCGCGGTCTCCGGCGAGTTGAGGTATTTCGGCGAATCCTCGGGGTCGATCACGCGCCCGCCGAAGGCGATCGTGCGGCCGCGGCGGTCGTGGATCGGAAACATCAGGCGGTCACGGAACTTGTCGTAGACGTGGCCCTTGTCGTTCTTCGAGAACAGCCCGCCGCGCTCCAGCAACTGCATGCGGCGCGGATCGGTGCCGAGCGCCTCGCGCAGCGCGGAGAAGCCGTCCGGCGCGTAGCCGATCATGTAGCGCTCGACGATCTCCGCTGCGATGCCACGCTTGTCGACGTAGGTGCGCGCCTTGTCGCTGCGCGTCAGCTGGGTGCGGAAGAAAGTCGAGGCCGCCTCCATCGCGCCGTACAGGTCTCGCGTCTCGGGATTGGCGTTGCGCTGCTGGGTGTCGCGCGGCACTTCCATGCCGACGCGCCGCGCCAGTTCCTCCACCGCGTCGAGGAACTCCAGCCGGTCGTACTGCATCAGGAAGCTGATCGCGGTGCCGTGCGCGCCGCAGCCGAAGCAATGGTAGAACTGCTTGGTCGGCGAGACGGTGAAGCTGGCCGAGCGCTCGTCGTGGAACGGGCAGCGCGCCGCGTATTCCTTGCCCTGCCGCTTCAGCGGCACGCGCGCGCCGACCACTTCGACGATGTCGGAGCGCGCCAGCAGGTCGTCGATGAAGGCGTCGGGGATGCGGGCCATGCCGCCATGATCGCATCTGGCGGGCCGCGGCGGCTTACCGGGAAGACGGGGCCTGCGGCGGTGCGACGCGATCCGCCGTCCGTTCGTCGATCACCGCGGTGATCAGGGCGCCGCCGAAGAACACCGCCGCCGCGTAGTACATCCAGACCAGCAGCAACACCAGCGTGCCCATCGAGCCATAGGCGCTGCCGGGCGCGGCCTGCGCCAGATACAGGCCGATCGCCCAGCGGCCCGCCACGAACAGCCCGGCGGTGATCGCGCCGCCGAGCAGGGCCTGGCGCCAACGCACCCGGCGGTCGGGCAGGTAGTGGTAGAGGAAGGCGAACGCCAGCGCGTACAACGCCAGCGACACCGCGTTGCCGAGCACCGGCAGCAGCACCGGCAGCCGCGCGAACAGCACCTGCAATGCGGTGGTCAGCGTCATCGACACGATCAGCAGGAAGCCCAGCCCCAGCACCACGCCGAACGAGAGCACCCGCTTGCGCAGCCACACCCACGCGCCGCCGGGCAGCTCGCGCGCATCGCTGCGGAAGATCAGGTTGAGCGCGGTCTGCAGCCGCGCGAACACCACGGTGGCGCTGACGAACAGCAGCGCCGTGCTCCAGAGCCCGGCCAGCGAGCCGATGTCCGGCCGGCGCTCCGCGTTGCCGATCACCGTCTGCGCCACGTCGCGCGCGCCGTCCCCGGCGAGGTCGCCCATCTGCGCGAGCAGCGCCTCCTGCGCCGACGGGTAGAGCGAGGCCGCCAGCCACAGCAGCAAGACCAGCAGCGGCGCCAGCGAGAGCAGGGTGTAGAACGACAGCGCCGCGGCGTGGGTCAGCAGGTCGGCTTCGGAGAACCGGCGCGCGAGCGCGACCGGCAGGCTGTGCTGCAGCCGATCCAGCCGGGCGCGGATGGGGGCGAGGGACAGGGGCATCCGATGAGGATAGACGGGTGGTGTGGAGGAAATGTCCAGCACCGGCGTCCGTGCCTCGAGGTGTTTGCGGTCGAGCTGCGAGGAAAGGGCGGCCGGTGTGAAATGGGAATAGTGGGCGCTTCAGGCCTGCGGGCTGCCTACAGCTCGTCGTGCGCCGCCAGCGCGCGCAGCGCCTCGCCTTCCAGCCGCTGCACGGTCCATTCGTCCATGCCGACCGCGCCGATGCGGCGGTAGAAGCCGATGGCGGGTTCGTTCCAGTCCAGCACGCTCCATTCGAAGCGGCCGCAGTCGCGCTGCACGGCGATCCGCGCCAGCGTGGCCATCAGGTGCCTGCCCAGGCCGGTGCCGCGGAAGCGCGGACGCACGAACAGGTCTTCGAGGTACAGTCCGCGCTTGCCGAGGAAGGTGCTGAAATTGTGGAAGAACAGGGCGAAGCCGGCGGGTTCGCCATCGACTTCGCCGATCAGCACCTCGGCGGCGGGCCGTTCGCCGAACAGCTGGGCGCGCAGGTCGTCGTCGGTCGCCACCGCCGCGTGCGCCAGCCGTTCGTATTCGGCCAGTTCGGCGATCAACTGGCGGATCAGCGGCACGTCGTCGGCCGTGGCCGGACGGATCGACAGCAAGGGGTGGGCCGGGTGCGAGGTCATGGCTGGATGTTACTGCCGATGCCGCGCATCCGCCCGGCTCGCCGGTCCGCATGGCGGCGGATGTTCGCGAGGCCGCGGCCGGCCTCGCCGAACTTTCGGCGCATCAGCCCAGCTTCTGCTTCACCAGCTTGCTGACCAGCCCCATGTCGGCCTTGCCGGCCAGCGCGGGCTTGAGCGCGCCCATCAGCTTGCCCATGTCGGCGGCGGAGGCTGCGCCGGTGGCCGCGATGGCCTTGTCGATCTCGGCCAGGATCCCGGCCTCGTCCATCTTCGCCGGCAGATAGGTTTCGATCACGGCCATCTCGTAGCGCTCGACCGCGGCGAGGTCCTCGCGGGCGGCGGCTTCGTACTGGGTGATCGAGTCCTTGCGCTGCTTGACCATCTTCTCCAACACGGCCAGTACCAGCGGGTCGGTCATCTCGACGCGCTCGTCGACTTCCTTCTGCTTGATCGCGGCGTTGATCAGGCGGATGACGGCGAGGCGATCCTTCTCGCCGGCCTTCATCGCGGCCTTCATGTCGTCGGTGAGCTGTTGCTTGAGGCTCATCGGAATCTCCATTCGGTTTTCGGCAATTCAGAAATGCGAAAAGCCGGCCACGCTCGCGCGTGCCGGCTTCGCAGCCACCCGTGCCGCGCTCAGTACAGGCGCTGGCGCTTGGTGACGTCGCGCGAGCTGCGGCGCGCCTGACGCTTCACGGCGGCGGCGGCCTTGCGCTTGCGCTCCTGGGTCGGCTTCTCGTAGAACTCGCGCTTGCGGGTCTCGGCCAGCACGCCGGCCTTCTCGCAGGTGCGCTTGAAGCGGCGCAGGGCAAACTCGAACGGTTCGTTTTCGCGGACTTTGACGCTGGGCATCGGGGAATCTCGATTCTGGTGAATTCGCCCGGGCAACGGGGCGAGCCGCGCATGATAGCAGCGGGTCCGGTTTCGGCGCAAGATAGGGGCATGAAAGTCCTCGGTATCGAATCCTCCTGCGACGAAACCGGCGTGGCGGTCTACGACACCGCGCTTCCCGGCGCGGCCGGCCTGCGCGCCCATGCGGTCTACAGCCAGATCGCCCTGCATGCCGAGTACGGCGGGGTGGTGCCGGAGCTGGCCAGCCGCGACCACGTGCGCAAGCTGCTGCCGCTGATCCGCCAGACCCTGGCCGACTCCGGCCTGACCACCGCCGACATCGACGGCGTGGCCTATACCGCCGGCCCTGGGCTGGTCGGGGCGCTGCTGGTGGGCGCGGGCGTGGCGCGCTCGCTGGCCTGGGCGCTGGAGGTGCCGGCCATCGGCGTGCACCACATGGAGGGCCACCTGCTGGCCCCGCTGATCGAGGACGACGCCCCGCAGCCGCCGTTCGTCGCCCTGCTGGTGTCCGGCGGGCACACCCAGCTGGTGGCGGTGGACGCCATCGGCCGCTACCGGCTGCTGGGCGAGACGCTGGACGACGCCGCCGGCGAAGCCTTCGACAAGACCGCCAAGCTGATGGGCCTGCCGTATCCGGGCGGGCCGCAGCTGGCGAAGCTGGCCGAGCAGGGCGTGCCGGGGCGGTTCAAGTTCTCCAGGCCGATGACCGACCGGCCGGGGCTGGATTTCAGCTTCAGCGGCCTGAAGACGCAGGTGCTGCTGGCCTGGCGCGACTGCGATCAGACCGAGCAGACCCGCGCCGACATCGCGCGCGGCTTCGAGGACGCGGTGGTCGACACGCTGGCGATCAAGTGCGGGCGCGCGCTGGACGCGGCCGGCTGCGACACCCTGATCGTGGCCGGCGGCGTCGGCGCGAACAAGCGGCTGCGGGCGAAGCTGGTGGAGATGTGCGAAAAGCGCGGCGGCCGCGCCTGTTTCCCGCGCCCGGCGCTGTGCACCGACAACGGCGCGATGATCGCCTTCGCCGGGGCGCTGCGGCTGGCGGCCGGGCAGCACGACGATGCCGCGATCCGCGCGGTGCCGCGCTGGGACATGGCGGCGCTGCCGGCGGTGTGACCGGGACATCCCGATGATGCGGCGAGGCGGCCGGGCATTCGCTTCGCGGCTCGGAATGCCGCTGCGCGAACGCCCGGCCGCCTCGCCGCATCGCGTTGTGCGGGTATCCTGACGGCATGACCGATATCGTTTTCATCGAAGGCCTGCGCCTTGACGCCCTGATCGGCGTGCACGACCGCGAACGCCATGCGCCGCAGCCGCTGCTGGTGGATATCCGTATGCGCTTCGACAACCGCATCGCCGCCAGCAGCGACAGCCTGGCCGATGCGCTGGACTACGAGGCCGTGAGCGTGCGGCTGGCCGAGTACGTGGCGCAGACCGACTTCATGCTGGTGGAAACCTTGGCCGAGTGCTGCGCCGACCTGATCCTGACCGAGTTCGGGGCCAAGGGCGTGCGGCTGAAATTGTCCAAGCCCGATGCGTTGGCGAACGCCGCGGCGGTGGGCGTGGAGATCGAGCGCGGGAGTTTTGCGTCGTGAGCGTGGCGCTGGTCACCGGCGCATCGCGCGGGATCGGGCGCGCCATCGTCGAGCGCCTCGCACGCGAAGGCGTGACGGTGATCGCCTGCGCGCGCGGGCCGGAAGGGCTGGACGATCTGCGCGCGGCGCTGCCGCAGGTCGAATGCCATGCCTGCGACATGCGCGATGACGCGGCGGTGGACGCATTGGCGCGGGGCGTGCTGGCGAAGCACGGCGCGGTTGACCTGCTGGTCAACAACGCCGGTGCATTCCGGCCCGGCGGCATCGCCGGCGAGGACGACGGCGCGTTGCTGGACATGCTGCAGGCCAACCTGTTCGGCGCGTACCGGCTGACCAAACGACTGCTGCCGAAGATGGTCGAGCGCCGCAGCGGCATGGTGCTGAACGTGTGCAGCACCGCCTCCATCGCCGCATATCCGAACGGCGGTTCCTACAGCATCGCCAAACACGCGCTGTACGGCTTCTCGCGCAACCTGCGCGAGGAGATGAAGCCGCACGGCGTGCGCGTGGTCGCGCTGCTGCCGGGCGCGACGCTGACCGCCTCGTGGGACGGCGTGCCGCTGCCGCCGGAGCGGATGATGCCGGCCGAGGACGTGGCGGAAATGGCATGGACGGCGTGGTCGCTGTCCGCGCGCACCGTGGTCGAGGACATCCTGATGCGCCCGCAGCTGGGCGACATCGGCGAGGCGGATTTCGCGGGCGCGCCGGCATGAGCGCTGCTCCCATGGGCGATGTGGTCACCATCCGCCTGGCCAAGGAGAACATGAAGTTCTCCGCCGCCCACTTCACCATCTTCAACGCGACCGAGCGCGAGCGCCTGCACGGCCACAACTTCCGCGTCGAGGCCGACATCGAGGCGCGCATGCTCGGCAACGGCATGTGCTTCGACTACGGCATCTACAAGGATCGGATCGTCGCGCTGTGCCGCGAATTGAACGAGTGGACGATCCTGCCGACGCGCTCGCCCCACCTGCGCATCGAGGAAGCCGGCGAGCACGTGTACGCGCAGTTCGACGGCCAGCGCATCCCGTTCCTGCGCAGCGACGTGCTGCTGCTGCCGATCGAGAACGCGACGCTGGAGGAATTCGCGCACTGGTTCTTGCTGCGGCTGGGCGAGGACCGCGAGGCGCTGCGCGCGCACGGCATCGCCGCCATCGAGGTGCGTGTGTTCTCCGGGCCTGGGCAGAGCGCCGGCCGGCGCATGGGGTTCGACTGATGGCCGTCTCCACGCTGCCCGCGCCGTCCGCCGACGCGCAGGCGCACAGCGCGCATCTGCGCGAGGTGATCCAGGAAACCATCATCGCGGCCGGCGGGCGCATCCCGTTCTGGAAGTTCATGGAGCTGGCGCTGTACGCGCCGGGACTGGGCTACTACAGCGCGGGCGCGCACAAGTTCGGGCCGGGCGGCGATTTCACCACCGCGCCGGAACGCTCGTCGCTGTTCTCCGCCTGCGTGGCCGACGCGCTGACGCCGGCGCTGCGGCAGGCCGGCAAGGGCGCGATCTTCATGGAGCTGGGTGGCGGCAGCGGCGCGTTCGCCGAGGCCTGCCTGGAAAAATTGCAGGCCAACGGCGTGCTGCCGGCACGCTACGCCATCCTCGAACCCAGCGCCGACCTGCGCCAGCGCCAGCGCGAGCGCCTGCAGGCGCGCCTGGCGCCGGAGCTGTTCGCCCGCGTCGAATGGCTGGACGGCCCGATCGATCAGCCGTGGGACGGCGTGCTGTTCGCCAACGAGGTGATCGATGCGCTGCCGACGCCGCGCTTCGTCGTTCGCGCCGGCGAGGTGCTGGAAGAATGCGTGGCGCTCGACGGCGAAGGCCGTTTCGTGCGTGCCGAACAGCCCGTCGATCCGCTGCTGTCCGCCGCCGTGCGCCGCATCGAAGCGCAGCTGCCTGAACCGTTCGCCGACGGCTACCGCAGCGAGGCATTGGCGCAATTGCCGTACTGGCTGCAGGCCGTGATCGGTGGCCTGCGCAACGGCGCGCTGCTGCTGATCGACTACGGCTACGCGCGCGGCGAGTACTACCTGCCCGAGCGCCGCGACGGCACCCTGCGCGCGTTCCGCCAGCACCACCTCATCGACGACGTGTTCGCCTGGCCGGGGTTGCAGGACATCACCGCGTCGGTGGATTTCACCGCGCTGGCGGAGGCCGGCGTGGGCGCGGGCTTTGAGTTTTCCGGCTACTGCTCGCAGGCCAGCTTCCTGCTCGGCAACGGCTTGCAGGACAACCTGCTGGCGCTGGAAGCGCAGACCGCGGACGATGCCGCGCGCCACAACCTGCGTCAGCAGGCCAAGGCGCTGACCCTGCCCAGCGAGATGGGCGAGCGCTTCCAGGCGATCGGCTTCCAGCGCGGCGTCGAACTGGACGCGGCCTTCCTGGTCGGCGACCTGAGTCACCGCCTGTGAGCCGGCGCATGGGCCGTTCGCTGAAGCCGTTCAAGCGGCCGTGGCTGTGGGCCGGGCTGTGGATGCTGGCGATCGCCGTCGTCGTGATCGGTTCGCTGCTGCCGGGCAAGGACCTGCCGCCGCTGCCGGTCAGCGACAAGCTGGAACACTTCGCCGCCTATGCCGTGCTGTCGGCGGGCGCGGTGCAGCTGTTCGTGCGGCGGCTGTCGTGGGGTTTCGTCTGCGTGCTGCTGGTGCTGCTGGGGATCGGGCTGGAGTTCCTGCAGGCGAAGATGGCGCTGGGGCGGATGCTGGACCGCTACGATGCGCTGGCGAACACGTTCGGCGTATTGATCGGGCTGGCGACGGCGTTCACGCCACTGCGCGATGCGCTGCTGCGCCTCGACCGGCGGCTCTGACGGACACACACCAACGGGGGAAGCGATGGGGCAGGCGACGGACACGGTGAAGGCAGGCGCGGCGCGGCGCTTCGCCTCGGTCGACGCGCTGCGCGGCTGGGCGGTGGCTTTGATGCTGCTGGTCAACTACCCGGGCAGCTGGGCGCACGTGTACGCGCCGCTGGAGCATTCCGAATGGAACGGCTTCACGCCCACCGACCTGATCTTCCCCAACTTCCTGTTCGTGGTCGGCGTGTCGATCGCGCTGGGCCTGCGGCCGGGCGCGCCGCTGTCGAAGATCTGGTTGCGTGCGCTGCGGCTGGTGGCGGTCGGCATGCTGCTCTATCTCGTGGCGATGTGGGGCTACGACAAGGACGCGTTCCGTCCGTGGGGCGTCTTGCAGCGCATCGGTCTGTGCTACGGCGTGGCCGCCACGCTGGCGCTGCGGCTGTCGCCGCGCGCGCAGTGGGGCGCGATCGCCGCGATCCTGCTGGGCTACTGGGCGCTGCTGGCGGCGACCGGCGGCTATGCGCCGCTGGACAACCTCGCCAGCCGGATCGACACGTGGATGCTGGGCGCGCATGCCTACCAGTTCGATGCCGCCAGCGGGCGCGGCCACGATCCCGAAGGCCTGCTCAGCACGCTGCCGGCCATCGCCACCACCTTGATCGGTGTGCGCGCCGGCGCATGGCTGCGCGAGCGCGGGGCGCGGCAGTTGCTGGTCGCGGGCGCCGCCGCGCTGGCGCTGGGCTGGCTGTGGTCGCTGGCGATGCCGTGGAACAAGAACCTGTGGACTTCGTCCTACGTGGTCTACGCGGCCGGCTGGTCATTGCTGCTGCTGGCGCTGTGCCACGCGCTGTTCGACCTGCGCAGCTGGCCGCCGTTCGGGCGCAGCATGGGCATCAACGCGATCACTGCCTACGCCGGCTCATGGCTGATGGCCTGCGCGCTGGAGAAGTTCGGCCTGTTCGGTACGGCCTATGCGCAGGCGGCGGCGCTGCTGGGCGAGGGCAAGCTGGCTTCGCTGGCGGTGGCCGTGGTGTTCGTCGCGTTCTGGTGGGGCTTGATGTGGGCGATGGAGAAGAAGGGCTGGCGGGTGACGATCTGAATGCTGTTCCCTCTCCCTCCGGGAGAGGGTGCCGAAGGCGGGTGAGGGCTCGGCGGAACCATTGGTACTCGAACTTCATGGACATCTCCGCACCCTCATCCGCCCTGCGGGCACCTTCTCCCGGAGGGAGAAGGAACATCTAAGCCGAGGCGATCGCCGCAATCCGCGCCTTGCGCAGCGCCTCGCCGAACGCCGGGCCGGTGATGCCCTGCGCGGCGATGGCGTCGCCGCGCACCGCCATCGCCGCCGCGTGCAGGCGGCGCAGCGTGTCCGCCTGCGGATAGTCCGTGTCGGCCAGGCCTGCGCGGCCGCGCGCGTCGGCTTCGCAGACGGTGGCGAGCTGGTCGATGCGGGCGGGCTTGCGGAAGCCGTCGCAGCGGGCGATCAGTTCGTGCACGGTCGCCGGCTTCAGTTCCGCGATGCGGTGGACGTTGAGATGCTCGCGGCTGGCGATCACCGCCAGCTCGCGGTGTTCGTTCGGCACCTTCAGGCGCTGGCTCATCGCGATGGCGGGAGCGACGCCGCGCATCTCGTGCATCAGGTGCCGCGGCAGCACGTCGGCCGGCGTCAGCGCCTTGCCGAGGTCGTGGCAAAGCGCCGCATAGCCGATCAGATCGTCGCCGGGCGCGAGCTTCGCCGCCATGTCGCAGACCAGTTCGCAATGGATGCCGGTATCGACTTCCGGGTGGTAGTCCGCGCGCTGCGGCACGCCGTACAGTGCATCGACTTCCGGCAGCACCGCGCGCAAGGCATCGGCTTCGCGCAGCGTGCGCAGGAAGGCGGCGGGCGAGGCGTTGCGCAGCGCCTTCGCCAGTTCCTGCCAGACCCGCTCCGGCACAAGTTCGGCCAGTTCGCCGCTGTCGGCCATCTCGCGCATCAACGCCAGCGTTTCCGGCGCGACGCGGAAGCCCAGCGGCGCCAGCCGGGCCATGAAGCGCGCCGCGCGCAGCACCCGCAGGGGATCCTCGACGAAGGCGTCGCCGACGTGGCGCAGCACGCGCGCCTCGATGTCGCGCGCGCCCCCGAAGGGATCGACCAGCGCTCCGTCCGCAGCTTGCGCGATCGCGTTGATGGTGAAGTCGCGGCGGCGCAGGTCGTCCTCCAGCGTCACCGACGGATCGGCGTGCACCACGAAGCCGGTGTAGCCGCGCCCGGACTTGCGTTCGGTGCGCGCCAGCGCGTGCTCCTCGCCGGTGTCGGGATGCAGGAACACCGGGAAGTCGCGGCCGACCTGGCGGTAGCCGGCATCGAGCATCTGCCGCGCCGTGGCGCCGACCACCACGAAATCGCGGTCGCCCGGCGGCAGGCCGAGCAGCGCGTCGCGCACGGCGCCGCCGACGAGGTAGGTCTTCGCGGTGTCGGGAAGCGCGGTCATGGGGGGGATGATGCCCGAGCGCGTCACCTGCGGCGCTTCGCAGGCTGCGCTGCCGCCGGAGCCGCTGGCGCGACGGGCGCCGCGGGCGGTTCCGCCGGGCAGGCGAACGGCTTGCGCGGCCCGCCGGTGAGGCCCTGCATGCGGTCGGTCAGGCGCAGCGCGTCTCCGTTGAGGCGCCAGTCGTACACGGTGCTGAAGCTGAGCACGCGCGCCACGTATTCGCGGGTTTCCTTGTAGCTGATGGTTTCGATCCAGAAGTCCGGATCCATCGCCGGGCGCTGCGACATCCAGCGGTTCAGTGGGGTCGGGCCGGCGTTGTAGCCGGCGATGACCTGGTAGGGCTTGCCGCCGTAGCGATCCATCAGCTGCCGCAGGTAGGCGCTGCCGATGGCGATGTTGGCGTCGGCATCGAACAGGGTGTCGCCGCCGCTCCACGGCTGGCCGATCTTCGCGGCGATCGCCGCGCCGGTGGCGGGCACGACCTGCATCAGCCCGCGCGCGTCGGCGCCGGAGCGCGCGTTCGGGTCGAACACGCTCTCGGCGCGGATCTCGGCGGCCACCCAGGCCGGATCGAGGTTGTTGCGCGCGGCCTCGCGGCGGATCGCGGCGTCGTGGTGCAGCGGGAAGCGCAGCCGGTACAGGCGCTGCTCCTCGGGATAGCGCTTGCCGCCGACGTTGACCAGGCCGAACACGGCGCGGTCGAACCAGCCGTTGTCCTGCGCCACTTCCACCGCCAGCCGGCGCTGTTCGTCGCCGAAGCGCGCCAGCGCGGCGTTCCATTCGCGCGCGGCCCAGCCCTTGCGGTCGAGCTGGAACAGCTGCAGGGCGCGGACGATGTTCGGGTCGCGGGCGATGGCCTGCTTGGCCGCCGGCGCCGAGACGGGCTGCCACGGGCACAGCGCGTACGGCTGGCCGAGGCGGTCGGCGGCGAGGAAGCCGTGGAAGTCGGGCTTGCGCGCGGCCTGCGCGTACAGCGCTTTCGCGCCGGCCGCATCGCCGGTCAGTTCGCTGGTGCGCGCGGCGAAGTACAGCCAGCGCGAATCGTTGCGCTGCGCGTCCGGCATGCGCTTGATCGCGGCCAGCGCGGCGGCCCAGTCGCCGCGCGACAGCGCTTCGCGCACGCGCCATTCGTGCAGGCTGTCGTCGTAGGCCGAGACGGGCACGTTGGCGAGGCGGCGTGCGGAATCGGGCAGGTAGGACGCCACCGTCCACAGCGCGATCTGGTACAGCACGCGGCCGTTCTCGTCGTCGCCGAACGCCAGCGCCTTCGCAACAACGGGCAGCAGCGCCTCGGCGCGATCCGGCTCGGCTTTCGCGAGCTTCGCCAGCGCGGTGGAAGCGACCAGCCGGCTGCGCGGCGTGTTCGGCCAGGTGGCGACGTCGGCCGCAGGCGCGTCGAGGTAAGCCGCGTACAGCGTCGCCTGCGCCGCATCCGCCGGTGCGGAGAAGCCGCGCGCGATGCTGCGCATCACGCCGGTCTGCGCGCCGGCGGCGGCCTTGTCGAAGCGCTCCCAGCGCAGCGCGTCGGTGAGGCCGCCCTGCGCGGCCAGCAGCGCGAACGGCGCGTCGCACTGCGCGGGCAGCGAGCTGCCGCTGCTGCGCCACAGCGCCTGCGCGTCGGCGGTCCATTGCGCATCGGCGCGGTTCATCGCCATCAGCGCCTGCAACCGCAGGCAGCGCAGCGCGGCATCGTCGATGCCGGAATCCCAGTTGGCGAGGAACGCCTGCCATTCGTTGCGCCGCGCCAGCGCGTTGAGCCAGTCGCTGCGGAACGGCGCGGCCACCGGTTCGCCCTTGCGCGTCGCGAGGAAGGCGTTGCCGCGCGCAACCGGCAATGTGTCGAACTGCCCGCGCAGCGCGGCGTACTCCAGCCAGCCGGCCAGCGGCTGGCTGTGGAAGCCGGCCAGCGCCACGTCGTCCAGCCCACCGCGGGCGGCGGCGTCGAACGCGGCCTTCAGCGCGGGATCGGGCGGCGCGATCTTCGTCGGCGCGGCTGCGATCAGTGGCGCGGACGGCGGCGCCGACTGCGCGCGGACGGCGGCGGGAACGCAGGCCAGCAGCGGCAATGCGAGCAGCAGCGAGGGGGCGAGCTTGTGCATCGTTCGACTATAGCCGAGCATCCATGAACGACTTTTTCGATGGCGTGCGATGTCCGCTCTGTTGCTCTATCTGGCGCTGGGCGCCTGTGCCGGCGTGCTCGCCGGGCTGTTGGGAATCGGCGGCGGACTGGTGCTGGTCGGCGCGCTGGCCTGGCTGCTGCCGACGCAGGGCGTGCCGGCGGAGGCGGCGATGCACGCGGCGCTGGCGAGTTCGCTGGCCAGCATCGTGCTGACCGCGGCGTCCTCGGCGCGCGCGCACCACCGGCGCGGCAGCGTGCTGTGGCCGACGGTGGCGTGGATGGTGCCGGGCGTGCTGCTGGGCGGCTGGCTGGGCAGCCGCTTCGCGATCGCGCTGGACGACGGCGTGCTGCGCTGGTGCGTGGCCGGCTACTGCTTCCTGGTGGCGGCGCAGATGCTGCTGTCGAAGCCGCGGGCCGGCGGCGATGGCGCGCTGGCGCCGCGCGGGCCGGGCTACACGCTGGCCGGCGGCGGCATCGGCATCGTGTCCGCGATCGTCGGCATCGGCGGCGGCAGCCTGACCGTACCGCTGCTGGTCTGGCGCGGGGTCGCGCCGGTGCGCGCGGTGGGCACGTCGTCGGCCTGCGGCATCTTCATCGGCCTGGGCAGCGCGCTGGGCTACGCATTGCAGGCGCCGGCGGGCGCGCTGCCACTGGCCGGTGCGGTGGGCTACGTCTATCTGCCGGCGGCGATCGGGGTGGCGGTGGCGTCGGTGCTGGCCGCGCCGTACGGCACGCGGCTGGCGCATGCGCTCAGCGGGCCGGCGTTGAAGCGGGTGTTCGCGGGCTTCCTGCTGCTGGTCGGCAGCGCGTTCGCGTACAGCGCGCTGCGGTAGGACGCGACGCCTTACTTGAAGGCGAGCTCCGGCACGTCCAGCTCCACCGACAGCGCCAGGTGGTCGGACTGCGCGGCCGGCATCGCCTGCATCGCGGTCACCGGCAGCGCCGGCGTCACCAGCATGTGGTCGATGGCGCGCTGCGGGCGCCACGACGGGAAGGTGGGCACGCAGCGGTCCGGCGGCTGCAGCTTGGTCTTGCGGTACAGCGTCTGCATCTCCGGCTGCTCCGGATCGCAGTTGAAGTCGCCCATCAGCACCGCGTGCGGCAGGTCGGCGAGCAGGTCGGCGATGAAGTCGATCTGCGAGCGCCGCGACTGGCTGCCCAGCGAGAGGTGCGCCACTGCGACGGTCAGCGCGTTGCAGCCGTCGCCGAAGCTGGCGGTGAGCACGCCGCGCCCGCGGACCCGGCCCGGCAGCGGGTGGTCTTCGACCAATCGCGGTTCCAGCTTGCTGAGCAGGCCGTTGGCGCTGGAAGCCACGCCGCCGACGCGGCGGTTGGGCTGGTGGCTCCAGTAGGCGAAGCCGGCGCGCTCGGCCAGGTAGTGGGTCTGGTTGGTGAAGCCGGAACGCAGGCTGCCGGGATCGGCTTCCTGCAATCCGACGATGTCGTGCCGGCCGGCGAGTTCGGCGATGGTGTCCAGCGCGCCGCGCTTGTTGCCCGCCGGCAGCACGTGCGACCAGCTGCGCGCCACGTAGTCGTGGTAGCCGCGCGTGCTGGAGCCGGCCTGGATGTTCGCGCTCAGCAGGCGCAGCCGGCGTCTGTCCATGGGCGTGCGATCAGGGCTTCGGCGCTTCCGTGCCGGCGGCCGGCGCGGGTTCGGCGGGCGCGGCGGCCGGCGCCGATGCGGCCAGCTTGGCGCGTTCCGCCACGATCAGCTGGTTGATGATGCGGAACATGTCGTCCACCGTCTTGCCCTTGACCCGGTACTTGCCGGCGATCAGGAAGGTCGGCGTCTGCATCTGGTCGCCCGCGAACGCGTCGGTCATGTACTGGCGGGCGCGGTTGATCCTGGCCGCCACCGCGAAGCTCTGCATGCTGGAGAGGAACTGGTTGGGGTCGACGCCGTAGTTGGCGTAGAAGGCGGCGATGTCTTCCGGCTTGTCCATGCCGCGCTCGCCCTTGAGCGTGTTGTCGATGTGGATGGCGCGGAACATGGCGTCGTGGGTCTTGTCCACCAGGCCCATCGCGTCGGCGGCGTAGAACGCCTTGGCGTAGTTGTCCCACGGACCGCCGAACGCGGCCGGGACGTAGACGAAGTGCACGTCCGGCGGCAGCTTGGCCTTCATCGCCGCGACCGTGGGCTGCACGGCGGCGCAGAACGGGCAGACGTAGCCGAACAGTTCGACCACCTCGATCTTGCCGGGCGGCGTGTCGAAGGGCTGGCCGTTCGGGATCGCCACGTAGTCGGTGCCTTCCACCGGCGGCGGTGCCTTGGCGGCGGCTTCGGCGGCGGCCTTCACCGCGGCTTCGGCCTGCGCGGCGCGCTGCGGGTCTTCGGCGCTGGCCTCCTTGGCGGGCGCGATGGCGGTGGCGGACGCGGCGGCATCGGCGGCGGTCACCGGGGCCGGCACATCGTTCTTGCAGGCCGCCAGCGGCAGCAGGGCGAGCAGGAGCAGGACGTGGCGCGAGACAGTCATGGCGGTTTTCGTCGGTCGTCAGGAACGGGAGGCGGCGGGCTTGGCCTTGGCGGGAGCGGGCTTGCCCGGTGCGGGCTTCTTCGGCGCCAGCGCATCGACCACGGCGCGCGCGTTGGCGAGCAGGTTGTCGTAGCTGTTGCCCAGGATCAGGTAGCGGCCGGCCACGATCAGCGACGGCGTGCCCTCGATCTGGCTGCGGCCGGCGAATTCGTAGGCGTGCTTCAGCTTCGGCAGCAGGGTGGCGTCGTCGGCCAGCGCGGCCTTGAGGGCGGCGGCGTTGACGCCCTGCACGCGGTTGGCGAAGGCGGTGACCTGCGCGGCGTCGGCGTTGCGCGGCAGTTCGCCGGTCTCGTGCACGGCGGCGAACAGGCGCGGATGCAGCACGGTCAGCGACTTGGCGGTCTGCGCGGCGAAGAACATGCGCGCCCACGGATCGTCGCGGCCGAACACACCCGGCACCAGCACCAGCCGGGCGTGGGCGGGGAGCTGCTTCGCCCACTTCTCCAGCATCGGCGAGAAATGCGCGCAGTGCGGGCAGGTGTAGGCGAACACCTCGGCCACTTCCACCATCCCCGGCGGCAGCGGCTGGTAGGGCTGGCCGCCCTCGATGGCGCGGTACTGCACGCCTTCGGTCAGGCCGGGCAACGCCTGCTGCGCCTGCGCGGGCGCGAATGCGGAGGTCAGCAGCAGGGCAAGCGACAACAGCAGGGCGCGCATCGGGTCAGGCTCCAGCGGTCGGGAGGGCCGGGCCAGCATGCACGGGCCCGGGCCAACGCATGGTGAAGCGTCGCGCTCAGCGGGCGATGCTTTCCTTGGTGGTGCCGGGCTCGCGGGTATGCAGGCCCTGCACGTAGCTGGCCAGCGAACGGATTTCCTCGTCGCTCAGCGTCTTGGTGACGTCGGCCATCAGCTTGAAGTGCGCCGGGTTGGCATAGGTGGTGGCGCCGGTGCGGTATTCCTCCAGGCGGCGCGCCACGTAGGCCGATTCCTGGCCGTGCAGGGCCGGGTAGGACGGGCCGGGGTTGCCGGCGCCGGACGGGCCGTGGCAGGCCATGCAGGCGGGGATGCCGCGGGCGGCGTCGCCGTTGCGGAACAGGCGCTCGCCGACCTGGTAGAACTTCATGCCCTTGTTCGCGCCATCGGCGATGGCGGTGTCGTCGGCCACGCCGGAGCCGGCCTTCTGCTTGGCGAACCAGGCGCCGACGTCGCGCATGTCCTGCGCGCTCAGCATGCTGGCGAACGGCACCATCACGCCGGCCAGGCCGCTGGTGCGCTGGCCGCTCTTGAACAGGTGCAGCTGCTCGGCGATGTAGCGCTCGGGCATGCCGGCGATGCGCGGGGCGTTCTGCTGCATGGCGTTGCCGTCCAGGCCGTGACAGGCGGCGCAGGCGCCGGCCTTGCTCTGCCCGGCGGTGGCGTCGCCCCAGGTGGCAGGCTTCTCCTCCAGCGGCGCGGCCTGCACCGGGGCGTTGTCGGGCGCGGCGACGGGCGTGCTCTGGGCCCAGGCGACGGCGGCGAGGGCGAGGCAGGCAACACCGGCAAGGGCATGGACAGGACGCATGCGGAACTCCACATTCATTGGCGAGTGCGGTCGGATGACCGTCGAACCGGTGAATTATCGTCGGCATGCAGAAACGGGTCAAACCGCCACGAAAGCGGCGCGGGATGCGATCCTGTGCCGATGGCCGCTCCCAATCCGTTCGCCCGCGCCAGCTATCTGCTGGCCGCCCACAACTACCGGCAACTGCCGCCCGACGGCGGTTTCGAGGTGGCCTTCGCCGGCCGCTCCAACGCCGGCAAGTCCTCCGCCCTCAATGCCCTGTGCCAGCAGAACGCGCTGGCGCGGGTCTCCAAGACCCCGGGCCGCACCCAGCAGCTGGTGTACTTCGGCCTGCCGCCGCACGAGAACAAGTACCTGGTGGACCTGCCGGGCTACGGCTACGCCAAGGTGCCGCAGGAGCTGCAGGCGCACTGGCAGGCCTTCCTCGACGGCTACTTCGGCTCGCGCGACGCCCTGCGCGGGCTGGTGGTGGTGATGGACGTGCGCCACCCGCTGAAGGAGTACGACCGGCAGATGCTGGGCTACGCCATGCGCCGCGGCCTGCCCGCGCACGCGATCCTGACCAAGGCCGACAAGCTCGGCCGCGGCGCCGCCGGCAACACCCTGCAGGCGGTGCGGATGGAGCTGTCGCGCAGCTTCGCCGACAGCGTCAGTGTGCAGCTGTTCTCCGGCGAATCGAAGCAGGGCGTGGACGAACTGCGCGCGGTGGTGGCGGGCTGGCTGGCGCTGTAGCCGCATTGCGCGCATCCGCGGAACGCTGAAAGCGCTGCCGCGATGCTGCGGCACGGCGGCGAGGCGGGCTATCCTGCCCGACCAATCCGATAGGCTCCGCCGATGTCCGGACCCAGCACCGCCAGCGACACGCCGATCACCGACCGCCACCAACTGGTCGAAGTGCTGGCCTCGGGCGAGAAGCCGCGCGACGACTGGCGGATCGGCACCGAACACGAGAAGTTCGGCTTCCGCCTCGACGACCTGCGTCCGCCGGCGTTCGACGGCGAGCGCGGCATCGAGGCGCTGCTGACCGGGCTCATGCGCTTCGGCTGGACGCCCTACCAGGAAAGCGTCGACGGCCAGCCGCCCCGCACCATCGCCCTGCTGCGCGACGGCGCCTCGGTGACGCTGGAGCCGGCCGGGCAGCTGGAACTCTCCGGCGCGCCGCTGGACACCATCCACCAGACCTGCAAGGAAGTCGGCAGCCACCTGCGCGAGGTGCGCGAAGTGGCCGACGAACTGCGGCTGGGCTTCCTCGGCATGGGCTTCCAGCCGAAGTGGCGGCGCGACGAGATGCCGTGGATGCCGAAGGGCCGCTACCGGATCATGCGCGACTACATGCCGAAGGTCGGCCAGCTCGGCCTCGACATGATGACCCGCACCTGCACGGTGCAGGTCAACCTCGACTACGCCTCCGAGGCGGACATGGCGAAGAAGTTCCGCGTCTCGCTGGCGCTGCAACCCGTTGCCACCGCGCTGTTCGCCGACTCGCCGTTCACCGAGGGCAAGCCCAACGGCTACCTGAGCTACCGCTCGCACATCTGGACCGACACCGATCCCGACCGCACCGGCATGCTCGACTTCGTGTTCGAGGACGGCTTCGGCTACGAACGCTACGTCGACTACCTGCTCGACGTGCCGATGTATTTCAGCCATCGCGATGGCGCGGATGGCAAACAGGAATACGTCGACGCCAGCGGCAAATCGTTCCGCAAGTTCCTCAAGGGCGAGCTCGACGTGCTGCCCGGCGCGCTGCCGACGCTGCGCGACTGGAACGACCACATGACCACCGCCTTCCCGGAAGTGCGGCTGAAGAAGTACCTGGAGATGCGCGGCGCCGACAGCGGCCCGTGGAACCGCATCTGCGCGCTGCCGGCGTTCTGGGTCGGCCTGCTGTACGACGACGCGGCGCTGGACGCGGCCTGGGACCTGGTGAAGGACTTCACCCTGGCCGAGCGCCACGCGCTGCGCGACGGCGTGCCGAAGCAGGCGTTGAAGCTGCCGTTCCGCGGCGCCAGCGTGCGCGAACTGGCGATCGAGGCGTTGAAAATCTCGCACGCCGGGTTGCGCCGCCGCGCCAGGGCAGACGCCTGCGGCAGCGACGAAAGCGGCTTCATCGAACCGCTGCTGGAAATCGCCGAAGCCGGGCAGACCCCGGCCGAGCGCAAGCTGGAATTGTTCCACGGCGAATGGAACGGCAGCGTCGATCCGGTGTTCCGCGAATTCGCGTATTGATGCGGGAAAAAATTTGACGCGGATCAACGCGGAAAGACGGATCGTTCTTTTCAGAAACCCGCTTTAATCCGCCTTTTCCGGGTTGATCCGCGTCCAACGTCTTTTCCCGCGCAACACCGGCAAACAGTCGCATCCGCAACCATTTGCTGCGTCGCACCAAAATTGCGCTAGCCTGCGGGGATGACGCCCGCCGACACGCCGCTGCGCGAGCAGCTCGAATTCGCCGATACCGACACCCCCCTGCGCGACGACGTGCGCCGCCTTGGCGCGATGGTCGGCGACATGCTGGCCGAGCAGGTGTCGCCGGCCTTCCTCGACCAGGTCGAAGCGCTGCGCCGGATCGCGATCGCCCGGCGCGAGCAGGACGAGCCGGTGGACGCGCTGGCCGACCGGCTCGCGCAGGTCACGCTGACGGATGCCGAATCGCTGGTGCGCGCGTTCGCCGCCTATTTCGGCGCCACCAACATCGCCGAGCGCGTGCACCGCATCCGCCGCCGCCGCGACTACCAGCGGCTGGGCAGCGCGCCGCAGCCGGGCGGGCTGGAAGCGGTGCTGCGCGGTCTGCGCGACGAGAGCGTGACGCTGGCGGAATTGCAGGCGCAGCTGGCCGGCCTGTGCGTGGAGCCGGTGTTCACCGCGCATCCCACCGAGGCGGTGCGGCGCGCGCTGCTGCTGAAGGAAAAGACCGTGGTCGAGCGGCTGGTGGCCGACGTCGACCGCACCCGCACGCCGCCCGAGCGCCGCGCCGACGACGCGCGCATCCGCCAGTCGCTGACCACCGCCTGGCAGACCAACGAGGCGCCGCCGCAGCGGCCCAGCGTGGCCGACGAGATCGAGCACATCGGCTTCTACCTCGGTAGCGTGCTGTACCGCGTGCTGCCGGTGTTCTACGAGGCATTCGCCGACGCGGTGGAAGCCGTTTACGGCGAGCGCGTCGCGCTGCCGCCGGTGCTGCGCTTCGGCACCTGGGTCGGCGGCGACATGGACGGCAATCCCAACGTCGGCGCGGCCAGCGTGCGCGACGCGCTCGCCGCGCAGCGCGCGCAGGCGCTGGACTGCTACCTGGCCGACCTGCGCGCGCTCGGCGACATCCTCACCCAGAGCCGCGGCCACGCCGAGGTTGATGCGCGCATCGAAGCGCGCGCCGCCGCCCATCGCGCGCTGCTGCCGGAAGGCGCGGTGCGCTCGCGTCCGCGCCTGGCCGACATGCCCTATCGCCAACTGCTGTGGGCGATGCGCGCGCGTCTGCAGGCGACGGGCGAGGGCGAGCCGGGAAGCTATCCCGACGCGGCGGCCTTCATCGACGACCTGGCGCTGATCGACGCCAGCCTCGCGGCGCATCGCGGCGAACACGCCGGCCGCTTCGCCTTGCAGCGCATCCTCTGGCGCGCGCGCAGCTTCGGCTTCCACATGGCGACGCTCGACCTGCGCCAGGATTCCGCCGTGCACGACCAGGCGCTGGCGGCGCTGGACGGCGACGCCGACTGGGCCGCGCGGCCGCTGCCGGAGCGCATCGGGCGGCTGCACGCGCTGATCGCCGGCGATCAGCCGGCGGTGCCGCAGGCGGCCGACGCGGCGGCGACGCTGGACGTGTTCCGCACCGTGCACGCGCTGCGCGGAAGCCTGGGCGAACACGCGTTCGGGCCGTACATCATCAGCATGGCGCGCACCGCCGCCGACGCGCTGGCGGTGCTGGCGCTGGCGCGCATCGCCGGCTGCGTTGCCGACGGCGAGGTGCCGCTGGACGTCGCACCGCTGTTCGAGACGGTGGACGATCTGGAAGCCGCGCCGGCAACGATGCGCGCGTTGTTCGACGATTCCGCCTACCGCCGCCACATCGCCGCGCGCGGCGGCCGCCAGATCGTGATGCTGGGCTACAGCGACAGCGCCAAGGACGGCGGCGTGCTGGCCTCGCGCTGGGCCTTGCAGCGCGCGCAGGTGGAACTGCTGGACGTGGCGCACGAAGCCGGCGTGCAGCTGGTGTTCTTCCACGGGCGCGGCGGTTCGGTGAGCCGCGGCGGCGGCAAGACCGAGCGCGCGATCATCGCCGCGCCGCGCGGCTCGGTGGCCGGGCGCATGCGCGTCACCGAGCAGGGCGAGGTGATCCACCGCAAGTACGGCATCCGCGCCCTGGCCCTGCGCAACCTCGAACAGATGACCGGCGCGGTGCTGCGCGCCAGCCTGCGCCCGCGCCCGCCGGAACCGCGCGAGGACGGCTGGCGCGCGCTGGCGGCGGAACTGGCGCAGGTGTCGCGCGCGCACTACCGCACGCTGGTGCATGAGCATCCCGATTTCCCCGCGTATTTCCGCGCCGCCACGCCCGTCGATGTGATCGAGCGCCTGCACATCAGTTCGCGCCCCTCGCGCCGCCGCGACGGCGGCATCGCCAATCTGCGCGCGATCCCGTGGGTGTTCTCGTGGTCGCAGAACCGCTCCGGCCTGACCGGCTGGTACGGCCTCGGCACCGCGCTGCGCCACGGCATCGACGCGCACGGGCTGGACGCGATGGCGGCGATGACGCACGACTGGCCGTTCTTCGCCGCGATGATCGACGACGTGGAGATGCTGCTGGCGAAATCCGACATCGACATCTTCGAGCGCTATTCGCGCTTGGCCGGCGACCTGCACGCCGCCTTCTTCCCGCGCATCGCCGAGGAGTTCGCGCGTACTCGCGAAGCGATCCTCGCAATCAAGCGGCGCGACGCGCTGCTGGCCGACGACTACCGCCTGCGTCTGTCGATCCGCCTGCGCAATCCCTACGTCGATCCGATCAGCCTGCTGCAGGTGGAACTGCTGCGCCGCTGGCGCGAGGGTGGGCGCGAGGACGAGGCGCTGCTGCGCGCGCTGGTATCCACGGTCAACGGGATTTCGGCGGGGATTCAGAACACGGGTTGATGCGCGCTGGTGCGTTTCGCTAAAGGCGTTTTTGACGCGGATTGACGCGGAAAACGCGGATCAAAATTCATTGGTTTTATCCGCGTTTTCCGCGTCAATCCGCGTCCAGATGCCTTCCCCTGCGTAGTCGCCATCCAGGCGAGGGCGGGTATCATCGGCGCATCGTCATCGCATGGAATACGTCATGAAATCCCGCGCCGCCGTCGCCTTCGCCGCAGGCCAGCCGCTGCAGATCGTCGAGATCGACGTCGAACCGCCGCGCAAGGGCGAGGTGCTGGTGAAGATCACCCACACCGGCGTCTGCCATACCGACGCTTTCACCCTGAGCGGCGACGATCCGGAAGGGCTGTTCCCCTGCGTGCTGGGCCACGAGGGCGCGGGCGTGGTGGTCGAAGTGGGGGAGGGCGTCACCAGCGTGCAGCCGGGCGACCACGTGATCCCGCTGTACACGGCGGAATGCGGCGAATGCCTGTTCTGCAAATCCGGAAAGACCAACCTGTGCACCTCGGTGCGCGCGACGCAGGGCAAGGGCGTGATGCCGGACGGCACCACGCGCTTCTCGTACAACGGTCAGCCGCTGTACCACTACATGGGCTGCTCGACCTTCAGCGAGTACACGGTGGTGGCTGAAGTCTCGCTGGCGAAGATCAATCCGGAAGCCAACCACGAGCAGGTCTGCCTGCTCGGCTGCGGCGTCACCACGGGCTTGGGCGCGGTGAAGAACACGGCGAAGGTGGCCGAAGGCGATTCGGTCGCGGTGTTCGGGCTCGGCGGGATCGGGCTGGCGGTGATCCAGGGTGCGAAGCTGGCGAAGGCGGGAAGAATCATCGCCGTCGACACCAACCCGTCCAAGTTCGAGATGGCCCGCGACATGGGCGCGACCGATTGCGTGAATCCCAAGGATTTCGATAAACCCATCCAGCAGGTGATCGTGGAGATGACCGGCTGGGGCGTGGACCACAGCTTCGAGTGCATCGGCAACGTCAACGTGATGCGCGCGGCGCTGGAATGCGCGCACCGTGGCTGGGGCCAGAGCGTCATCATCGGCGTGGCCGGCGCCGGGCAGGAGATCAGCACCCGGCCGTTCCAGCTGGTGACGGGCCGCAAGTGGCTGGGCACCGCGTTCGGCGGCGTAAAGGGCCGCAGCCAGCTGCCGGGCATGGTGGAGGAGGCGATGGCCGGCGACATCCGGCTCGCCCCGTTCGTGACCCACACGATGGGGTTGGAGCGGATCAACGAGGCGTTCGACCTGATGCACGAAGGCAAGTCGATCCGCTCGGTCGTCCATTACTGATTTTCTCCCTCCCTTTCGCGCTTGCGCGAAGGGGAGGGCTGGGGAGGGGGTGCTCTTGCTGCGTCTGGAGAGCACCCCTCCCCAACCCTCCCCTTGGTCTTCGGCCAAAGGGAGGGGCTGCCACGGAGGAACTCTGATGGAACGCATCGAACACCGCGCCTGCTTCGGCGGCTGGCAGGATGTCTATCGACATGAATCGAAAGCGCTCGGGTGCACGATGCAGTTCGCGATCTACCTGCCGCCGCAGGCGCAGGACGGTACGGTGCCGGTGCTGTACTGGCTGTCGGGCCTGACCTGCACCGAGCAGAACTTCATCACCAAGGCCGGCGCGCAGCGCTACGCGGCCGAGCACGGCATCGCCATCGTCGCGCCGGACACCAGTCCGCGCGGCGACGCAGTGGCGGATGCCGACGGCTACGATCTCGGCAAGGGCGCGGGCTTCTACGTCAACGCCACGCAGGCGCCGTGGGCGGCGCACTACCGCATGTACGACTACGTGGCCGACGAGTTGCCGGCGCTGGTCGAGGCGAACTTCCCGGTGATGTCGATGCGCGCGATCAGCGGGCATTCGATGGGCGGCCACGGCGCGCTGGTGGTGGCGCTGCGCAATCCGGGGCGCTACCGCAGCGTGTCGGCGTTCTCGCCGATCGTCGCGCCTGCGGGCGTGCCGTGGGGCGAGAAGGCGTTTTCCGCCTACCTTGGCGATGACCGCGAGGCGTGGACGCGCTACGACGCCAGCGAGCTGGTGAAGTCGGCCGCGGAAAAGCTGCCGATCCTGATCGACCAGGGCGAGGCCGACGAATTCCTCGATACCCAGCTGAAACCGTGGCTGCTGAAGCAGGCCGCCGACGCGGCCGGCTATCCGGTCTACCTGCGCATGCAGCCGGGCTACGACCACAGCTACTACTTCATCGCCAGCTTCATTGGCGAGCACATCGCCCATCACGCGGTGGCGCTGCGCAAGTGATCATCAGCGCGTCAGGCGGAGGATCAAGCCAAGTATCGCCAGTGCGATTGAGGCAATAGCCAGAATGACGCTGTTTCGCAGGAAGCGCTTTCTACGCTCCAGCAAGTGCAGAGCCTGCTCGTTCTTCAATGCGGCGATGCGCGCTAGTTCGCGCGAGGGTTCCACGCTGGCGTTGACGTAGACATCACGCACGTGCGAAGCCAACGCGGCGTCGAGGCGTGGAAGATGCTGGTCCAAGAAACGACATTGCGCATCATGCGCGGCATCGACATCGCCATTGGATGCAGCTGCATGATTAATGGCCCGCCAATGACTACGGGCCAGTTCGCGGACAATTTCGTCATCGTGCAGGTCGAGCGCGTCGAAGCCATCGGCCCGATAGGAGACAGGTAACGGAGTTCCAGGCAGAGGTGCAATGGGTGGCAACACACCACTCTTGCGTAGGCCCTTCATTATTTGTTGACGGCTCCATCGCTGGTAGCGCAGCAGGAGATGGAACAAGACCAGCGCCAGTGGAACCGGACCAACCGCAAGAAGCACTCCCGACCAAGCCGTGCCACGTATCGATGGCGTCGGGCCTCCTAGCCAGAGATAGGGCTTTGATAGTGCTCCAAGCAGAGCTGGTGAAACTAGGCAGGAAAACAGGTTGCAGTAAGCGTAACCCAGCATCCGGTTGAACCGGCGTCGCCAACCGATAGGATGATCCAGATTCGGCCCTGAACCCGGATAGCGAAAAGCCACGAAGGCGATAAGTCCGGAGAGCAGATAAATGGCGATAATGGCTTTCGCAAAGAGATCCATATTCCCCCGGATGGGCTTGCCGTCGGATTTGTGCGGCGGGATATATTAAATTGGGCAATGCCAGGCTGAAGCCGGCGGCGATGCACAGCTATACCGGCGTGAAGTCGGTATAGGCGAAGCGCCCGTCGCGCAGCACGGTGTCGCCGCGTTCGAGCGCGATGGGCGCGGCGAACATCGGGCCGGCTTCGATGCAGGTGTGGAACTCGCCGTTTTCGCCGCAGGGGTCGATGCCCGAGGGCAACTCGGCCAGCAGGGCGGCGTCGAACGCGCGGCCGGCGAAGCCCTCGTCCAGCTGCGCGGTATCGACGCAGCACAGCGCCGCGCGCAGCCCGCCTTCGATCATCTCCCGCGCCAGCCGCGCGGTGTCGCTGCCGAACAGCGGGAACAGCGGCGTCCAGCCCAGCGAGGCGCACAGCGCTTCGCGCCAGGCGCGGATGTCGGCGAGGAACAGGTCGCCATAGGCGATGTGCGAAAGCCCGGGCCAGCGCTCGCGGGCGGCATCGAGCGCGCCGGCGAAGCTGGCGACGTAGGCGTCGTTGCCGGCGGCCTGCGGGATCCACGCTTCGATCACCGGCAGACCGGCGGCGCGCGCCTGCGCGTGCAGCAGGTCGCGGCGGATGCCCTGCATCGAGATGCGGTCGAAGCCCTCGGTCAGCGTGGTGAGCAGGCCGACGATCTCGACCTCGCCGCGCCGGTGCAGCGCATGCAGCGCCCACGCAGCGTCCTTGCCGCCGCTCCACGACAGCAGCGCCGGGATCATCGCGATGGCGGCCGGCTCAGGCCGCGGTCACGTCGCGCAGCTGCCAGTGGTTGCCGGCCAGCAGCGCCATGCGCTGACGCAGCAGCGCCGAGGACAGCCGGGTGTTGACGACCAGGTCGATGTGCAGGTCGTCCTGCTGGCCGCTGACGCGGGCGTCGGGGTCGGTGGCGCCCAGCGCCGGATCGACGTCGTCCGGCTCGTCCTGCTTGGCCTGCCAGCGCAGGAACAGGCGGTCGTCGCGCAGGGCGTCCTGCAGTTCCTCGGCGAAGCCGTCCGCGCCCTGCGAACGGAAGCTGAGGTCGGGATCGTTGCCGCGCGCGTTGGCGGGGTCGGGCAGGCGGATGTAATAGCGTGTCGTCATGTGCGGTATCGGAAATTGGGGAGGGTTGTCGTCTGTGGCGGGGCAGCCTAGCCGAACTTGTGCGGAGGCGCCGCGAACGCCACCACCAGCGCGCCCTTGCCCACGTTCACCAGTCCGGACAGGCCCATGAAGCTTTCGAAGACCTCGACCTTGCGGTCCGCGCAGACCTCGCGCAGCTGCTGGTAGCCCGGCAGCGCGCGCATCTCGTCCAGCGAGCCGCCGTAGCAGAGGTTCACGGTGGGCGTCAGCAGGCCGGCGGCGACGCGCTCGCCGGTGAAATCGAACAGCTTTTTGCTTGCGGCGGCGAAGCCCTTGACCTTGCCGACCGGGCCGGTCTCGCCCTTGTTGCAGTGGAGGATCGGCTTGATGTCCAGCGCGGTGCCCAGCGTCGCGCTGAGGAAGCTGACGCTCTTGTCGCCGCGCTTCTTGATGCGGTTGCGCAGGTAGTTCAGGTCGGGCGGCACCATATAGGCGTGGGTGTTGCCGGCCAGGTGCTCCAGGTGCGCGCGGATCTTCGGCGGGGACTCGCCGGCCGCGCGCATCCGCGTGGCTTCGATCACCGGCACGCCGACCCCGGCGAACACGTTCTGGCTGTCGATCACCCGCAGCGCGAACGGCGTGTTGTTGCCGGCGGCGGAGCGCACCGAGCGGTATTCGTTGAGGATGGTGTAGCTGGCCTGCACCGCGTTGTCGTGGATGCCGCTGCGGGTGCGGGTGGTGGTGATGCAGAACACGTAGTCGTAATCGTGTATCAGCCGGCCCAGGAACAGGTCGTGCACCTGCTGCACGGTGAACGGCGTGGTCTCGGCCTCGAACGCGCGCGCGCCGGTTTCGCCGCTGAGGAAGTTCATCGTCGCTTCCTCGTTGCGCACGTCGGCCAGCACCGCCTGGCCGATCTGCACGGTCACCGGCAGGATGGTGATGTTCTCCCGTTCGATGAAATCGCCCGGCAGGTCGCATGCCGAGTCCGCGATGATTCCGATGCGCATTCGCCGCCCCCCGTTCCTCTCCGATGCCCCGAGCGTACACCGGACCCCCGCGCGGATGCATGCGGCAAGGCCGCATGCGCCGTGCGGCGGTTCAGCGGGCGGTGTCGGGATACGTCCGCGGCAGGCCGCTGTCGGGGTGCAGGTAGCGGTCGCGCAGTTCGGTCTGGCGGCTGCGCATCGGGATAGCGCGGCCATCCAGCCAGACCTGCCGGGCAACGCTGGCGACGTCGAGCGGATCGCCGCTCCACAGCACCAGGTCGGCGCGCTGGCCGACCGCGATCGTCGCGCCCAGCTCGCCGCCGAGGCCGAAGGCCGCGGCCGGCGTCGAGGTCAGCCCGGCCAGCGCGGCGTCCCAAGGCAGGCCGTTGGCGACGGCGTTGCCGGCCAGCTGGCGGATCTTGCGCGCGTTGTGGGAAGCGTCGTTGAACTGCGAGAACGACACCTTCACGCCGGCCGCATGCAGGCGCGCGGCGTTCTCCAGCGTCGCGCCGAGGCTGTCGAAGTCGGCCGGCAGGTCGGCCAGCGCGTCGACGAACACCGGCACGCCGGCGGCGGCGATCTGCGGCGCCACTTTCCAGCCTTCCGCCGCGCCGAGCAGGGCGACGTTCACCCCGCGCCGCTTCGACCAGCGCAGCAGGCGGAGGATGTCGGCGGCGCGCTGGATGCGCACGACCACAAGCGGCTTTGAGGCCGAGCCGCTGCCGCCGAAATACTTCGCCAGCGCCGCGCGGCCCGCGGGCGTGAGCAGCGCGAACCGCGAGTCCGGCGCGATGCGCCCGCGCGATTCGTCGATCAGCTGGTCGAGCAGCATCCACTGCGCGGCGCGCGAATGGCCGCTGAGGTTGGCGCCGTCGCCGCCCAGGGTGACGAACAGCGCGCGCGGGCCGACCGCGTCCAGGCTGCCGTCCAGCCGCACCGCGCCGCCCTGGCCGCCGATGAAGGAGCCGCCGGCGCGCGTGCCGGCGGACAGCATCGTCCAGCCGATGCCTTCCACCCGCGCCACCGGCACGAGGATCGATTCCGGGTTGTAGGCCAGGGTGACGTCGAACTCCGGCCGCACCTGCATGTCGGCGGCGTTCGCGCCCAGCGCCAGCGCGTTGTCCACGGTGGCGGATTCGCCGGAGACTTCCTCCACGCCGATGTCGGTGATGCCGCCGAACAACGCCGGCGTCAGCGGCTTGCCCAGCGCATCGACCACGGTGGCGCCGGCGGCGGACAGGCCGCTGCCGACGGCGGCGATGCGGCCGTTCTTCACCAGCACGTCGGCGTTCTGCAGCGTGCCGCGCGCGCTGGCGGTGTGGACGGTGGCGTTGCGGATCAGCAGATCCTGCGCGGAGGCGAGGCCGGCCAACAGCGAAAGAACCACCGTCGTCATTCTCGCGAAGGCGGGAATCCAGCGTCTTGGACTGCGGATGTCCCTTGATGCCGGAACGGAAGCCACTGGATGCCCGCCTTCGCGGGCATGACGGGCATGCGCGCTCATCGCACACCTCCCGACACGATGTCCTGTCCCAGCAGGAAATCCGAGGTCGGCTGCCGCGCCGGATCGCGCCGGTCGTACAGCCGCGCGCCGTCCACGTAGACCTGCTCGGCCTGCGCGTAGCTGCTGAACGGATTGCCGTTCCACACCACCACGTCGGCCATCTTGCCGGCCTCCAGCGTGCCGGTCTGGGCGTCGATGCCCATCGCCTTGGCGGGATTCGCGGTCAGCCATTGGATGGCGTGCTCCGGCGCGATGCGGATGCCGATGCGGCCGGCGCTGGCGATCGCTTTCGCCGCCTCCTGATTGAGCCGCTGGATGCCTTCCTCGGAATCGGAATGCACGATCGCGCAGCTGCCCGGCACCCGGTCCACCAGCGCGATGTTCTCCTGGATGCCGTCGAAGCTTTCCATCTTGAAGCCCCACCAGTCCGCCCACAGCGCCGCGCACACGCCCTCGGCGGCGAGGCGGTCGGCGAGCTTGTATGCCTCCACGCCGTGGTGGAAGGCGGCGATCCGGAAGCCGAACTCTTTTGCCAGGTCGAGCATCGTCGCCATCTCGTCGGCGCGGTAGCAGTGGATGTGTACGCGGATGTCGCCGTTGATCGCGGCGGCCAGCGTGTCCAGCTTGAGGTCGCGCTTGGCCTCCGCGTCCTTGCCGCCGGCCTTGCGCTTCTTCAGGTAGTCGGCGGCGTCGGCGAAGGCGGCGCGGTAGCCGGCCACGTTGCCCATGCGCGTGGCCGGGCCGCCGCGCTGGCCGTACACGCGCTTGGGGTTCTCGCCGCAGGCCATCTTCAGGCCCCAGGGCGCGCCCGGGAACTTCATGCCTTGGTAGGTCGGCGACGACACGTTCTTCAGCGTCACCCCGCGCCCGCCGATCAGGTTGGCGCTGCCCGGCAGCACCTGCAGGGCGGTCACGCCGCCGGCCAGCGCGGCGTGGAAGCCGGGGTCCTGCGGCCAGATCGAATGCTCGGCCCAGACGTTGGCCGTCACCGGCGAGGTCATCTCATTGCCGTCGCTGTGCGAGCTGGTGCCGGGGCTGGGATACACGCCCAGGTGCGAGTGGATGTCGATGATGCCGGGCGTGACCCACTTGCCCGTGGCGTCCACGCGGATCGCATCGGCGGTGGTTTCCAGGCCGCTGCCGACCGCGACGATGCGGCCGTCGCGCATCAGCACGTCGGCGTCGTCCAGCCGCGCGCCGGTGCCGGTCAGCACGGTGGCGTGCTGCAGCAGCACCGGCGGCGAGGCGATTCGGCGGTAGGTGCTGGGATACGGATCGGCGGCGAAGTCGTAGGGCTTCGCGGGCGGTGCCGGCTTCTGCGGCGCGCTGGCGCAGCCTGCCAGCAGCGCCGCCAGCACGGCGGCGGTCAACGGTTTCATGCGGTGGTCCCCGGCGCACGAAGGTGCGATGCCGCCACCCTAGCGCCATCGCGGCCGGATCGTCACCTGACCGAGGTCATGGGGTCGGGATTAGAATCCATGAAACGGAAGGACGACACATGAAAAGCAAACAGGAAATCGTCAACAACTGGCTGCCGCGCTACACCGGCGTGCCGCTGGACGGCTTCGGCCAGCACATCCTGCTCACCAACTTCGGCGGCTACCTCTCGCACTTCTCGGAGATGACCGGCGCGCCCATCGTCGGCATCGACCGGCCGATGCCCAGCGCCACCGCCGACGGCATCACCCTGATCAACTTCGGCATGGGCAGCCCCAATGCGGCCACGGTGATGGATCTGCTGTCGGCGATCGAGCCGAAGGCGGTGCTGTTCCTCGGCAAGTGCGGCGGACTGAAGAGGAAGAACCAACTCGGCGACCTGGTGCTGCCGATCGCGGCGATCCGCGGCGAGGGCACCAGCGACGACTACCTGCCGCCGCAGGTGCCGGCGCTGCCCGCGTTCGCCATGCAGCGCGTGATCTCCACCAGCATCCGCGACATGGAGCTGGACTACTGGACCGGCACCGTGTTCACCACCAACCGCCGCGTCTGGGAACACGACGACGCCTTCAAGGATCGCCTGCGCGCGATGCGCTGCATGGCCATCGACATGGAAACCGCGACGATCTTCGCCGCCGGCTTCGCCAACCGCATCCCCTGCGGCGCGCTGCTGCTGGTGTCCGACCAGCCGATGATCCCGGAAGGCGTGAAGACCGAAGCCAGCGACGCCAAGGTGTCCGCCGCCTACGTGCAGAACCACATCCGGGTCGGCATCGAGTCGCTGAAGCTGATCCGCCGCAACGGCAAGTCGGTGCGGCACCTGAAGTTCGACGAGTGAGCCGGAGCATGCGTTTCGCGGCATCGCAGCGCGGGCCTGACGAACGTGGCGCGAGCCAGCGCTTCGGGATGCCGTTATCGTTGCGCCATGGAGGGCAGCGATGACGACTCGTGATGATTTGCTCGCGTTCTGGCGCGAGGCCGGCATGGACAAGTGGTTCCGCGGCGGCGCGGCGTTCGACGCCGAATGCCGCGCGCGTTGGCAGGACGCGCACTTCGCCGCCGCGCGCCGCGAATGCGACGGCTGGATGGCCGATGCCGACGGCGCGCTGGCGCTGGTACTGCTGCTGGACCAGATCCCGCGCAACATCTTCCGCGGCAGCGGCCACGCCTTCGCCACCGATCCGCTGGCGCTGCACTTCGCTGGACGTGCCATCGAGGCCGGCTTCGACGCGCAGGTCGACCCGGCGCTGCGGTTCTTCTTCTACATGCCGTTCGAGCATTCCGAAGCGATCGCCGACCAGCGGCGCGCGGTGGAACTGTTCACCGCACTGGACGACGCGAACCTGCTCGGCTACGCCGTCGCGCATCGCGACGTGATCGCGCGCTTCGGGCGCTTCCCGCACCGCAACGCCGCGCTGGGACGGAGCAACACGCCCGACGAGCAGGCGTGGCTGGATGCGGGCGGAGGCTTTTGATGTTCCTTCTCCCCTTGTGGGAGAAGGTGCCCGAAGGGCGGATGAGGATGGCTTTGGGAGCGACCTTAGGGCTGCACGATATTGCCCTTCGCGTCGCGCCACTCCGGTTTTGGCGGTGCCGGCAGCAATTCGTTGAATGTGTCCCAAAGTTTGATGGAGGCTTCGTCTGCAGAGCAGTTGCGGATACGCGCTGCATAACGGCCATCGATGCAGGCTTCTAGAAACACCAAATTCCCGTCGCGGCAGCTGAAATCAGCAGAATCCTGCGGCGCATGCCAGAGCACCTCATCGTTCCAGAGCACACGAATGCGCTCAAGATCGGCGCGGGATTTTTCAATGCGCGCCGCCGACGCGATCGAAGTCAGCTCGGTTTGCTGATGGCCGGATGAAGGTGAAGGTGGCGGCGGAATCGGGGCGTCACTCAACGCGACATCGATGCGATCCCTGTTCACGTCCAGCACGATTTTCCTAAATGGCCCCCAAGCTCCCGCACCGATGCGGGCGACGTATCGTTCCTTGAACTTGGAGCTTTGCAATTGGTACGGCGCGCCACATTCCGATGCAAGCGAAACAGGTGAAGCATCGGACCATCCCTCCATTGCAGATGCCTGGAGGATGGCGGCTCGGGTGGAATACTCCGATGCATCCATCCCGCCCTTCGGCAACCCGATCCACGGTGCAGCATAAGGATCGACAGGTGCCGATGCTGTGCGGAACACGGCGAAAATCGCCGCAACGCCGGCAATAGACTGAACATCGCGATGCGAACCAGGTTCAAGCGCGTGCGCATCGTTCGATCCTTGTTGGGCGCCGGCATTGGCCTGCAGATGACGTGGGATAAGGCCGTTCGCCGGCTCAGTAGCGCGGCACCGCCGGGTCAAGCTCGGCCCACGCCGCGATGCCGCCGGCGACGTTGTACAGCTCGGTGAAGCCGAGCGCGCGGAAGTGTTCCGCCGCCTGCGCGCTGCGCACGCCGCCGTGGCAGAGGAAGGCCAGCGCGGTGTCCTTCGGCAGCGCCTCGATTTCCTCCACGCCGTCGTCGAAGTGGCGGTGGGCCACCGGCGCTTGCGCCTGCGCGCGCTCGTCCGCCGGGCGCACGTCCACCAGCACCAGCGTGCCGGCCTGCACGCGCTCGCGCACGTCCGCCGGGGTCAGCGTCTTCACCTTCGGCGGCGCGTTGGGGTTGTCGATCACCAGGCCCTTGCCGCGCGCGTCGTCGGCCCAATCGATGGTCATGCCGCGCGCGCGCTGGGCGCTGACCAGGTCGAACTGGGCGCGGATACCGGCGGATTCGCTGGCGATCGCCGAGGCGTCCACCGGCGCCAGCTGCAGGCGCGCGTTGAAGCCCTTGTCCACCTCGACTTGCAGCGCGTAGCCCTCGCCGGCGTTGGCGATGGCCTGCTTCAGCATCTCCGCCGCCGCCGGGGTGATGGTGATCTCCGGCGGGGTGCGGTCGGGCGCGGGCAGGCCCAGCGCGGTGTGCAGTTCGCCGCTGCCGGCCATCTGCACGATGATGTCGCTGCCGCCGACCAGTTCGCCGCCGATGTACAGCTGCGGGATCGTCGGCCAGTCGCCGTAGAGCTTGATGCCTTCGCGGATGTCGGCATCGGCCAGCACGTTGACGTGGGCGTAGGTCGCGCCAGCGGCGTCCAGCGCGCCGACCGCCTTGGCCGAGAAGCCGCACTGCGGCGCGTCCGGCGTGCCTTTCAGGAACAGGACGACGGGGTTGGCGGCCAGCAGGGCGTCGATGCGGGCGCGCAGGGCGGGGTCGAGGGACATCGTGGAGCTTCCAGCGTGGGAGAGGCCACAATTCTACGCCGCCGGCCGGCGGCGGCCCGATGACGCCGGTCAAGCTGTCGGCGCGGCGGATGCGGGCGTCGCCGCGCGGCGCGGGTATCGTCTTGTTAACGTCCGGCGCCATCGCCGCGTCGGTATGGGGTATCCGGAACGAAGCGCTTGGTCGAGAACGAGGCAACCGCCGCGCTGGTCGCAGCCGCGCGCCGTGGAGACGGCGGCGCGCTCGATCGCCTGTACCGCCGCTTCGCGCCGGTGGTGCACGGCATCCTGCTGGGCTACGCGGCGCACGCCGACGCCGAGGACCTGGTCCAGCGCGTGTTCGAGACCGCGTTCCGCCGGCTGGCCGACCTGCGCGAGGACGCGGCCTTTCCCGGCTGGATCGCCAGCATGGCGCGCCGCGCCGGGCTGGACGAGCGGCGGCGGTTCGCGCCGGCGACGGGCGTGGAGATCGAGGCGGTCGCCGTCCACGCCAGCCACGAGGACCGGGTGGACGCGGAGCGCGCCCTGCGCGCGATCCGCGGGCTGCCGGAGGCGTACCGCGAGCCGCTGCTGCTGCGGCTGGTGGAAGGACTGAGCGGCCCGGAGATCGCCGAGCTGACCGGGCTGACCCCCGGCAGCGTGCGGGTCAACCTGCATCGCGGCATGGCGCTGCTGCGGCAGGCGCTGGCGGAACCGGACGGGAGGCGTGCGCATGAATCCCCATGACGATTACCTGTGGTCGAAGGCCGGGCAGGGCGAGGACGACATCCGCCGCCTGGAGCGGCTGCTGGCGCCGTATGCGCATCCGCGCGGACAGCGGCCGGAGGTTGCTCCGGCCACGCCTGCATCGATGCCGCCGCCGCATCGCCGCCGCCCGCGCCGTCTCCGCATCGCCCGGGGGCTGGCCGCGACGCTCGCCGTCTGCGCGCTGGCGGCGACGCTCCTGTTGCAGCATCGCCTGGCCTGGCCCGAGCATCGGGGCTGGGACGTGGCGGCCACGCGCGGGCAGGTGCGGGTGGCGGGCGCACCGCTGCGGGCCGGCGAACGCTTGCCGGCCGGTGGCGAAATCGCCACCGGCGACGACGGCAGCGCGCGCCTGCGGATCGCGCGGATCGGCGAACTTCGGCTGGATGCCGGTTCCCGGCTGCGGCTGGAGCAGACGGGTTCCGGCCGGCATCGCGTGCGCCTGCTGCAAGGCCGGCTGTGGGCGCGGGTGTGGGCGCCGCCGGGCTACTTCGGCGTGCGCCTGCCGCGCACCGAGGCGCTGGACATGGGCTGCGAGTTCACGCTGGACAGCGACGCGACGGGCGCGGGCGCGCTGACCGTGCGCAGCGGCTGGGTGCTGGTCGGCAACGGCGGCGGCGAAGTCCTGGTGCCGCAGGGCGCCACGGTGCGCCTGCGCGCGGACGGCACGGCGGGGACGCCGTACGACCTTGGCGCGAGCGCCGGTTTCGTGGCGGCGCTGGCGGAACTCGACGCGCAGCGCGGTCTGTTGCCGGCCGACGATGCGGGTGTCCGGCGATTGCTGGCGCAGGCGCGGCCGCAGGACGCCATCAGCCTGCTGTCGCTGCTGCAGCGACAGCCTTCGCTGGCGGGCGGGCCGCTGTACGACCGCCTGCGCGCCTTCCTCGCGAACGCGCCCGCACCGTCGCGCGAAGCGGTGCTGCGCGGTTCACCGGGCGCGCTGGACCCGTGGTGGAACGCGCTGCCCTATCCGCGCGCCAAGCGCTGGTGGCTGCAGTGGCCCGATGCGTTGCCCGCAGAAGCCGATGCGGCGGCCGATGCGCGCGCCGGCAAGGGTGCCTGAACAACCCTGCCTCTCGCTCGTCATCCCCGCGAAAGCGGGGATCCAGCGACTTGCAAGCCGTTGAGAGCAAAGACGCGGGACAGGCAGCCATGCGGCTGCGAAAAGGTTTCCGCTTTGAGTAGACATTCGTTTGTTGGATGCGGCGCGGGAGTGACGGTAGTTCTTTGGACTCTCCTGCTCCCTAAGCGGCGCAGGCCGCGTTAACGCTCGCCGCGATGCAGTCGTCCTTCCACGACACCCACGTGGAGACCGCAACGATGCCCGCACTTCCCCGCACCACCTTGGCGCTCGCACTCGTCCTGCTCGCCGCCTGCGACGCACCGGCCAGCGACCATGCCGCCACGACGGCGATCAATCGCCCAGTGCCGGTGATCGGCAATCCCTGCGAAGGCTGCGAAGCCGTGTTCGACGGCATGCCGGCGGAGATTCCGTCCAGCATCCGGCTTGCGCCTCCCGGCGAACCCGGCGTGCCGATGCACATTTCCGGACGGGTACTGGACGGCGCCGGTCGCGCACGCGCCGGCGTGGTGGTCTACGCCTACCAGACCGACCGCACTGGCATCTATCCGCGCCCGGCGCAGCGGCTCGGCCGTGAAGCCATGCGTCATGGACGGCTGCGCGGCTGGGTGCGCAGCGACGCGCAGGGCCGCTACGCCATCGACACCATCCGGCCAGGCAGCTACCCCGGTGAGGACGTGGCCGAACACGTGCACATGCACGTGCTCGAACCCGGCTGCTTCACCTATTTCATCGACGACCTGATGTTCCTCGACGACCCCAAGCTGTCCGCGGAAGAACGGCGGCAGTCGCATGGCGCCGGCGGCAACGGCTTCCTGCGGCCGGTGATGGTCGATGGGCGCTGGCAGGTCGAGCGCGACATCGTGCTCGGGCTGGGCGTGCCCGGCCACCGCGAATGCCGGGCGCCATGAGCGGCGAACGCCATCCCGCCTGCCTTCGGCGCCTGCACTGGGCGGTCGCGGCGGGCGTGGCCGTGCAGCTCGCGCTGGGCTGGGGATCGGAAGCCATCGATGGCGACGCCGGGATGCGCCTGCTGCGCATCCACTTCCAGCTCGGCATGGTGCTGCTGGCGCTGATGTTGCTGCGGCTCGCCTGCCGGCTGCTGCGGCGCATGCCGCCGGCCGATGACGGAGAGCCGCGCTGGCGTCGCCGGGCGGCGTACATCGTCCACGCCGGGCTGTATCTGCTGCTGTTCCTGTTGCCGATCAGCGGCTACGTGATCTGGGTCTGGATGGAAGCGCCGCTCGACGTGCTGGGCGTGCTGCGGGTGCCGAGACTGTTCGTGCCGCCCGCCGACGACGAGACCTGGCGGGCGATCGCCTGGTACGTCCACTTCGCCTGCGTGTGGGTGCTGTCCGCGCTGATCGCGCTGCACGTGGCGGCCGCGCTCTGGCACCAGTGGGTGCGGCGCGACGGGCTGATCAGCCGGCGGATGCTGTAGCGCCGCCGGACAGCAGGGCGAGCGCGACCGGCAGCGCCGCGTCGGTCCAGCGCGCGTACTGCGCCGCGGAGGGATGCAGGCCGTCTTCCGCCAGCATCGCCGACGCATCGCTGCCGGCTTCGGTGCGGGAGATGCCGGTGATGTCCACGAAGGCCACGCCTTCCGCCGCGCACAGCTCGCGCGCGGCGGCGTTGTAGGCGTCGAGGTCGTCGGCGATGGCCTGGCGGTCGCGGCCGCTGGCGAAGGCGAACGGCGTCACGCCCCAGTCGGGAATCGACAGCACCAGCACGCGCTCCATGCGGCCGCCGGCCAGCGCGATCGCGCGCCGCAGCAGGCGGTGGAACTCGCCGACGTACTCGTCCACCGCGCGGCCGCGGTACTGGTTGTTGACGCCGATCAGCAGCGAGACGAAGTCCCAGTCGCCCAGCGGCTCGGCCGCGTCCATCGCCGCCGCCAACTCGTCGGTGGTCCAGCCGGTGGTGGCGATGATGCGGGGATCGGCGATGGCGATGCCCGCTTCGCGCAGGCGCACGGCGAGCTGCATCGGCCAGCGGCCGGCCTCTTCGACGCCTTCGCCGATGGTGTAGGAATCGCCGAGGGCGAGGTAACTGAGTGCGCGCATGGGTTTGCCTGACATTCTCGAAAGCGAAACCTTTTTTGACGCGGATCAGAGCCGATAAAAGCGGATGAAGCACATCTATTTTTATCCGCTTTTATCGGCTCTGATCCGCGTCAAAGTCGCTCTTCAAGCTACCGCGCTCTGCCGCTGGATCCGCTCCGCGCGGCGGGTCAGCACGCGGTCGATGCGGGTGAACACCTCGCGCAGCACCGGCGCCTCCGGCAGCAGGGTGACTCGGAAGTGGTCGCGGTAGGGCACGTTGAAGCTGGTGCCGGGGACGATCAGCACGTCCTCCTGTTCCAGCATCTCCAGCGCGAATTCGTGGTCATCGAAGCCCTGCGCCGCGTCGCCCACCACGCGCGGGAAGCCGTACAGCGCGCCCGCCGGCGGCACCAGCGACAGGTGTTCGCTGGCGGCGCAGCTGTCGATCAGCGCGCGGCGGGTTTCATACAGGCGGCCGCCGGGGCGCACCAGTTCGCCGATGGTGTCGGTGCCGTGCAGCGCCTGCTCGATGGCGAACTGCCCCGGCACGTTGGCGCACAGGCGCAGCGCGCCGAGCAGGTCGAGCGCGTGGTGGAAGTCGCCGCAGGCCAGCGGATCGCCGCTCAGCACCGCCCAGCCGACGCGCCAGCCGCAGGCGCGGTGCACCTTCGACAAGCCGCCGAAGCTCATGCACGGCAGGTCGCCGGCCAGCGGCGCGACCGGCTGGAATACGGCGTCGTCGTACAGGATGCCGTCGTAGATTTCATCGACCAGCAGCAGCAGGCGGTAGCGCTGGGCGATGGCGACGATGCGCTCCAGCAGCGCGCGCGGGTAGTTCGCGCCGGTCGGGTTGTTCGGGTTGATGAGCACGATGGCGCGGGTGCGCGAGGACACCAGCGATTCGATCTGCTCGGGATCGGGCAGGAAGCCGTTCTCGCGATCGCATTTGTAATAGACCGGGCGGCCGTCGTTGAGGATGGTGGCGGCGCTCCACAGCGGGTAGTCCGGTGAGGGCACCAGCACTTCCTCGCCAGGATTGAGCAGCGCGCGCAGGGAAATGTCGATCAGCTCGCTGACGCCGTTGCCGACGAACACTCGCTCCGGCGAAGCGTTGGGCGTGCCGCGCGCCTTGTGGAAGGCGGCGATGGCCTCGCGCGCTTCCGGCAGGCCCTGCTGGTGGGTGTAGGGATCGGTGCGGGCGATGCGGCCGGCGATGGCGTCCTGCAGGTGCTCCGGCGCGCGGAACCCGAACGCGCCGGGGTTGCCGATGTTGAGTTTGATGAGCTTGCGGCCCTGGCCTTCCAGCTCCCGCGCTCGCCGCGCCAGCTCGCCCCGGATTTCGTAGCGGACCTCGGTGAGGCGGGTGCGGGTGGCGATCTTGTTGCGGGGGTTGAAGGACGACATCGACGTGCATGCGTGGGAGGGGAGGAACAGCCTAGCGGAAATGGTGCTGCACCGTAGCGTTGCCCTGCCGGGGGCAGGCTTCGCCGCTTGGGCTCCGCGTCCGGCTCCGATGCGCGGCCGCAGGCCGTCCATGGCCTCCTCGAAGCCCGCCTCCGGCAGGGCAACGCCACTGCATGGCCGCGTCTGGGTGGGGCTAGAATCCGCCGATGATCGAAAACCGCCTCGCATGACGCCGCTTTCCGCCATCGGCTGGCGCTGGACGCCGCAGACCTTGGAACCCGCATGGGCCGCGCTGCTGGCGGCGCATCCGGCGGCGCGGCCGGCGCGGATCGTGGAGCAGCACCGCAGCGGCTATCGGGTGGCGGAAACGGCGGATGCCGTGCATCCGGCGGAATCGCTGCCGGAATGGCAGCGCGCCGGCAGCTACCGCAAGGGCGACATCAATCCCGAGGCGCGGCCGGCGGTGGGCGACTGGGTACTGGTCGAGGGCGAGGCGCCGAAGTCGCTGCGCATCGTCGCGCTGCTGCCGCGCTTCTCCGCGATCAAGCGCGGCGCGGCCGGCGAGCATTACCGCCAGCAGGTGATCGCCGCCAATATCGACAGCGTGTTCGTGGTCTGCGGGCTGGACGCCGATTTCAATCCGCGCCGGATCGAACGCTATCTGCTGCTGGTGGCCGGCAGCGGCGTGCAGCCAGTCGTCGTGCTGACCAAGTCCGACAAGGACGGGGCCGACAGCGAGGCCGCGCTGCACGACCTGCGCGCGCTGGACGTGCCGGTGCTGGCGGTGAACGCGAAAAACCCGGCCAGCGCGATGCTGCTGCAACCTTGGCTGGAGGCGGGCCGCAGCATCGTGCTGGTCGGCAGCTCCGGCGCGGGCAAATCGACGCTCACCAATACGCTGCTCGGCATCGAGAAGATGAAGACCGGCGCGGTGCGCGAGAGCGACGCGCGCGGCCGCCATACCACCACTCATCGCGCGCTGATTGCGCTGCCGTCGGGCGCCTGCATCATCGACACGCCGGGCATGCGCGAACTCAAGCCGACCGGCGAGGAGGACGTGGCGGAGAGCTTCGCCGACATCGAGGCATTGGCGGAGCAGTGCAGGTTCCGTGATTGCAAACATGCAAAGGAACCAGGCTGTGCGGTACGCGCGGCGGTGGAGCGCGGTGAGTTGGATGGTGAGCGTGTCGCTAACTTCCTGAAGCTGTCCAACGAAGTGGCCGGCGCGGCCAACCAGCTCGCCAACCGGCTGGCGCAGAAGGCCGAGGCGCGCGTGCAGGGCAAGGCGCTGCACAAGCGGCTGGACGAGAAATATGGAAAGCATTAGGCCGATCGCTGCTTGTGACTGTCATTCCCGCGAAGGCGGGAATCCGGCAGTTGCTTTCCGCATCGGCAGACCATCCATCTTCAAGCGCTGGATGGGACAGACATCCGTCTGTCGGAAGCGGCCCGCCATCGCGGGAATGACGCGTGTGTTTGATGCGGGAATGACGAGCCGTGCGCGAGTGAAGGAGTAAACGATGGCCGGCACCGACGCCATCGCCCACCACGCCGCGCTGGACGCGCGGATGGCGCGGGCGGCCAAACCCATCCGTCTGCTCAGCCTCGCCAGCTGGCCGGCCAGCGAGCAGCAGGCATTCCTCGACGGCTGGGCGCGCGGCAATCCGGCGCTGCCGGATTACCGGTACCCGAAGCACGATTTCTCCGAAGCGCGGCGCGAACTGGCGGCCATCGCCTCCGCCGCCGACCCGACCCATCCGCTCGGCCAGTACCTGGTCGAGTCCGCGCAGGGCTGGGTGCTGGCCGCGGAGCTGCTGGAGCACCTCGGCACGCGGCAGGTGACCGACCTGTCGATCGCGCTGTTCGGCACGCCGGAGCAGACGCTGCCGGGCGGCGCGACCACCCGCGAGGCGGCCAACCATTTCCTGCTGATCGCGGACGAACTGGACCGGGAGCTGATCGCGCCCTCGGAGCGGGTGGAAATCTCCGCCACTGCGCTGGCGCTGCGGCTGCAATCCGAACTGGACGATTTCTTCGATGCCCGCGTCATCGCCGTCGAACTCGATCCCGACCTGATCGCCAAGGCCGCCGCCGGCGCCACCCGCATCCGCTTGCGCGCGGGCGCGGCGTTCTCCGACTACGACCTGCAGCAACTGCTCCAGCACGAAGCCTTCGTGCATTCGCTGACCGCGCTCAACGGCCAGCAGCAGGCGGTGCTGCCGAGCCTGGCGCTGTCCTCGCCGCGCGTCACCGCCACCCAGGAAGGGCTGGCGGTGTTCGCCGAGCAGATCACCGGCAGCATCGACATCGAGCGGATGAAGCGGGTCAGCCTGCGCATCGAGGCGGTGGCGATGGCGCTGGAGGGCGCGGACTTCCTGCAGGTGTTCCGCTACTTCCTCGAATCGGGCCAGAGCGAGGTCGAGAGCTTCACCTCGGCGCAGCGCGTGTTCCGCGGCGTGCCGACCACGGGCGGCGCGGCGTTCACCAAGGACACCGTGTACCTGCGCGGGCTGATCGGCGTGCACACCTTCTTCCGCTGGGCGCTCAAGCACCGCAAGCTGCGGCTGTGCCGGCTGCTGTTCGCCGGCAAGATGACCCTGGCCGACGTGCAGCGCTTCGAGCCGCTGTTCGACAGCGGCGACCTCAAGGAGCCGCGCTGGCTGCCGGCCTGGGTGGCGCGCGCGAACGGACTGGCCGGGACGCTGGCGTTCTCCCTGTTCGCCAACCGCATCCGGCTGGAGCAGGTGGTTTCCGCGGAAAGCATCGCCGATCTCTAGCCGCCGCCCGGCGCGGTTCGCGGCGCATGCGATGCCGGCGGGCATCGGCGCCGATGGGACCGGCCCGGCATGAAGCCGTTATCATCCTGAATCCGCAGCATGGACAGGCTTCGATGTCAGATACCCCCGCCAACGACGACCTGAAGCAGGCCGCCCTCGACTACCACCGCCACGCGCCCAAGGGCAAGATCAAGGTCACGGCCACCAAGCCGATGGTGACCCAGCGCGACCTGGCGCTGGCGTATTCGCCGGGCGTGGCGTTCGCCTGCGAGGAGATCGCCGCCGATCCGGCCAAGGCCAGCGAATACACCGCGCGCGGCAACCTGGTGGCGGTGATTTCCAACGGCACCGCGGTGCTTGGCCTGGGCGACATCGGCCCGTTGGCCGGCAAGCCCGTCATGGAAGGCAAGGGCGTGCTGTTCCAGAAGTTCGCCGGCATCGACGTGTTCGACCTGGAGATCAGCGAGCGCGACCCGGACAAGCTGGTGGACATCATCGCCAGCCTGGAGCCGACCTTCGGCGGCATCAACCTGGAGGACATCAAGGCGCCGGAGTGCTTCATCGTCGAGCGCAAGCTGCGCGAGCGGATGAAGATCCCGGTGTTCCACGACGACCAGCACGGCACCGCGATCATCGTCGGCGCGGCCGTGCTGAACGCGCTGGAAGTGGCGGGCAAGGACATCGGTCAAGTGAAGCTGGCCACCACCGGCGCCGGCGCGGCCGGCATCGCCTGCCTGGACATGCTGGTGGCGCTGGGCGTCAAGCCCGAGAACATCCTGGCGTTCGACCGCGAGGGCGTGATCCACACCGGCCGCGAGCACCTCGACCCGGACAAGGCCCGCTACGCGCGCGACACCGGCAAGCGCACGCTGGCCGAAATCGTGGACGGCGCCGACGTGTTCCTGGGCCTGTCCGCCGGCGGCATCCTCAAGCCGGAGATGGTCGCCACGATGGCGGCCAACCCGATCATCCTGGCGCTGGCCAATCCCTACCCGGAAATCCTGCCGGAGGACGCCAAGGCGGTGCGTCCGGACGCGATCATCGCCACCGGCCGCTCCGACTACCCGAACCAGGTCAACAATGCGGTCTGCTTCCCCTACATCTTCCGCGGCGCGCTGGACGTGGGCGCCACCCAGATCAATGAAGCGATGAAGCTGGCCTGCGTGCGCGCGATCGCCGCGCTGGCGCGCAAGGAAGCCTCCGACCTCGGCGCGGCCTACGGCGGCGAGGTGCCGACCTTCGGCCGCGAGTACCTGATCCCGCGCCCGTTCGACCCGCGCCTGCTGACCATGCTGGCGCCGGCGGTGGCGCAGGCGGCGATGGAGTCCGGCGTGGCCGAGCGCCCGCTGGCCGACATCGGCGCCTACCGCGAGAAGCTCGGCCAGTTCATCCACCGCACCAGTCTGATGATGAAGCCGGTGTACGAGCGCGCCCGTGCCGACCGCAAGCGCGTGGCGTACGCGGAGGGCGAGGAGTTCGTGGTGCTGCAGGCGGTGCAGACGGTGATCGACGAAGGACTGGCGTTCCCGGTCCTGATCGGCCGCCCGGAAGTGATCGAAAGCCGCATCGAGAAACTCGGCCTGCGCATGCGCGCCGGCGTGGATTTCGAGCTGACCAACATCAACGACGACCCGCGCTTCGACGACTACTGGCGCCAGTACCACGCGCTGACCGAGCGTCGCGGCGTCACCCCGGACGCGGCCAAGAACCTGCTGCGCTCGCGTCCGACCCTGATCGCCGCGCTGATGGTGGAGCGCGGCGAGGCCGACGCGCTGATCACCGGCCTGGTCGGCCGCTACCACAAGAAGCTGGGCTACCTGCGCAGCGTGTTCGACTTCGAGCCCGGCGTCACCGGCACCGCAGCGATGACCGGCGTGATCAACGACGCCGGCGCGTGGTTCTTCCTCGATACCCACGTGCAGCTGGACCCGTCGGCCGAGCAGATCGCCGAAGCGACGCTGCAGGCGGCGTTCCGGCTCAAGCTGTTCGGTATCGAACCGAAAGTGGCGCTGCTGTCGCATTCCAACTACGGCAGCCACGTCGACGGCAGCGCCGGCAAGATGCGGCAGGCCTTCGAGATCATCCGCCGCCGCGCGCCCAAGCTCGAAGTGGACGGCGAGATGATGGCCGACACCGCCTGGGACGAGGCGCTGCGCCAGCGCATGTTCCCCAACACCACGCTGCGCGGTCGCGCCAACCTGCTGGTGATGCCGAACCTGGACGCCGCCAACATCGGCTACAACCTGATCCGCGTCGCCACCGGCGGCGTCGCCATCGGCCCGATCCTGATGGGCCTGGACCAGCCGGCGCACATCCTGACCCCGGCCTCGTCCTCGCGCCGGGTAGTCAACATGACCGCGATCGCCGCGGTGGACGCGCAGATCCGCGCCGAGATGCGCGCCAAGGCCGGCTGAGCCCGGTCCCGGCCCGGCCGCATCCGCTGGAATGCGCGCCGGGCCGTGGTTTCCGCTGATTTTCGCGTTTCTCGCGAAATATCCGGGTAAAACATAATTCGAGTTGCGCTGCAACATCACGCGGCGCTCCGCGCTTGCTAGACTCGCCGTTCGACGAATGACGGAGCGCGCGATGAACTGGCTCAACGAAATGCTGCAGAACGATCCGGATCCGCAGGAATCGCGGGAGTGGATCGAGTCGCTGAAGGCGGTCATCGACCACGACGGCGCGCAGCGCGCGCACCAGCTGCTGGAAGGCATGGTGGAGCTGACCCGCCGCGCCGGCGCGCACCTGCCGTTCGCGCCGACCACCGCCTACGTCAACACCATCCCCGCGCATCTGGAGCCGGCCATGCCGGGCGATGCGCATCTGGAGTGGCGGATCCGCTCGATCATCCGCTGGAACGCGATGGCGATGGTGGTGCGCGCCAACCGCAAGCCGGGTTCGCTGGGCGGCCACATCGCCAGCTTCGCCAGCTCCGCCACCCTCTACGACGTCGGTTTCAACCATTTCTGGCGCGCGCCCAGCGCCGACCACCCGGGCGACCTGCTCTATATCCAGGGCCACAGCTCGCCGGGCATCTACTCGCGCGCCTTCCTCGAAGGCCGCATCAGCGAATCGCAGCTGGACAGCTTCCGCATGGAAGTGGACGGTCGCGGCATCAGCAGCTACCCGCATCCGTGGCTGATGCCGGACTTCTGGCAGACCCCCACCGTGAGCATGGGCCTGGGCCCGCTGGCCGCGATCTACCAGGCGCGCAGCTGGAAGTATCTGGAAGCGCGCGGGCTGATGCCGAAGACCAACCGCAAGGTCTGGTGCTTCATGGGCGACGGCGAGACGGACGAGCCGGAATCGCTGGGCGCCATTGGCGTGGCCGGCCGCGAAGGCCTGGACAACCTGGTCTTCGTCATCAACTGCAACCTGCAGCGCCTGGACGGCCCGGTGCGCGGCAACGGCAAGATCATCCAGGAGCTGGAAGGCCAGTTCCGCGGCGCCGGCTGGAACGTCATCAAGACCATCTGGGGCAGCTACTGGGACCCGCTGCTGGCCAAGGACACCAGCGGCGAGCTGCGCCGGATCATGATGGAGACCGTCGACGGCGAGTACCAGAACTGCAAGGCCTTCGGCGGCGCGTACACGCGCGAGCATTTCTTCGGCAAGTCGCCGGAGACGCTGGCGATGGTGTCCAGCCTGAGCGACGACGACATCTGGCGCCTGAACCGCGGCGGCCACGACCCGCACAAGGTCTACGCGGCCTACGACGCGGCGATGAAGACCGCCGGCCAGCCCACCGTGATCCTCGCCAAGACGGTGAAGGGCTACGGCATGGGCAGCGCCGGCGAGGCGCTCAACCCCACCCACCAGACCAAGAAGCTGGACAACGACGCGGTGCGCGCGTTCCGCGACCGCTTCCAGCTGCCGATCAGCGACGACCAGCTCAAGGACGGCGACGTGCCGTTCTATCGCCCGGACGAAAAGTCGCCGGAAATGCAGTACATGCGCGATCGCCGCGCCGCGCTGGGCGGCCACCTGCCGGCGCGCCGGCGCAAGGCCAGCGCGCCGCTGGAGGTGCCGCCGCTGGCGACCTTCGAGCGCCTGCTGAAGTCCACCGGCGAGCGCGAGATCAGCACCACGATGGCGTTCGTGCAGATGTTCAACATCATCCTGCGCGACAAGCAGGTCGGCCCGCGCTGCGTGCCGATCGTGGCCGACGAGGCGCGCACCTTCGGCATGGAAGGCCTGTTCCGCCAGCTCGGCATCTACGCGCCGCAGGGCCAGAAGTACAAGCCGGTGGACGCCGACCAGCTGATGTTCTACCGCGAGGACGCGGCCGGGCAGGTGCTGGAAGAGGGCATCACCGAGGCTGGCGCGTTCGCCAGCTGGATGGCGCTGGCGACCAGCTACAGCAGCAACGATTTGCAGATGCTGCCGTTCTACATCTACTACTCGATGTTCGGCTTCCAGCGTGTCGGCGACTTCGCCTGGCAGGCCGGCGACATGCGCGCGCGCGGCTTCGTGCTGGGCGGCACCGCCGGCCGCACCACGCTCAACGGCGAGGGTTTGCAGCACGAGGATGGCCATTCGCACATCCAGAGCGGACTGATCCCGAACGTGCGCAGCTTCGACCCGAGCTTCGCCTACGAAGTGGTGGTGCTGGTGCAGTACGGCATGCAGCGGATGCTGGCCGAGCAGCACGACGAGTACTTCTACATCACTCTGATGAACGAGAACTACACCCATCCCGAAATGCCGGCCGGCAGCGAGGAGGGGATCGTCAAGGGCATGTACCTGCTGAAGGACGCCGGCAAGGGCAAGAAGGGCGAGCTGCGCGTGCAGCTGCTGGGCAGCGGCACCATCCTGCGCGAGGTGATCGCGGCCGCCGACCTGCTCGATGCCGACTTCGGCATCAAGGCCGACATCTGGTCCTGCCCCAGCTTCACCGAGCTGGCCCGCGACGGCGCCGACGCCGAGCGCTGGAACCGCTTCCATCCGGAAGCCAAGGCCGCGCGCAAGCCGTGGGTCACGCAGCAGCTGGAAGGCCGCCAGGGCCCGGCGATCGCCGCCACCGACTACGTGCGCGCCTTCGCCAACCAGATCCGCGAATACGTGCCGATGCGCTACAGCGTGCTGGGCACCGACGGCTACGGCCGCAGCGACACCCGCGAGAACCTGCGCCGGCATTTCGAGGTGGACCGCTACTACGTCGCCCATGCGGCGGTCGCCGCGCTGGCGGCCGAAGGCAAGCTCACCGCCAAGGACGTGGCGCGCGCGCTCAAGCTCTACAAGCTGGATACCGACAAGCCGAATCCGCTGCTGGCGTAAATCGCTTCCTTCTTCCCTCCGATGCGGGAGGGCGTGCTTTTTTCCTTCTCCCCGCAAAGCGGGGAGAAGGTGCCCGAAGGGCGGATGAGGGGTTGCTTTTCATCTCGCCAAGAGCACCCCTCACCTGCCTTCGGCACCCTCTCCCCGCTTTGCGGGGAGAGGGAACAGCGCGTCAATCGTTGTTGCCCGCCGCCTTCGGCGCGCTGCCGAAGCCGCCCTCCGCCTGCGCCGCCAGCCAGGTGAACACCGCATACGCCGCGGTGTTCTGCGCCAGGTCCTTCGGGTCGATCTTGTCGAGGGTGTCCTCGGCGTTGTGGTGCAGGTCGAAGTAACGGGTGCCGTCGTGGCCCAGCCACGCCCAGGCCATGCCGCGCTGGGTCAGCGGGCCGATGTCGGATTCCGGCTCGCCCTTGCCCGGCATCCACTCGATGCCCAGCGGCGCCAGCACCTGCTGGATCTGCGCCAGCGCGGCGGGCTGCAGGTCGCGCGCGCTGGAGTCGAAGCCGTAGATGCGGCCCGCGCCGAAATCGCTTTCCACCGACATGACGTGGTTGGCGACGTCGCCCGCGTGCTTGTCCGCATAGGCGCGGCCGCCCCACAGGCCCTGTTCCTCGTTGGCGAAGGCGACCACGCGGATGCTGCGCGCCGGCTTCAGCGGCTTGATCAGCGCGCCGGCCGCCATGGTGATGGCGACGCCGGCGGCGTCGTCGATCGCGCCGGTGCCGTAGTCCCAGGAGTCCAGGTGGCCGCCGATCAGCACGACTTCCTGCGGGCGCTTGCTGCCGGTGATTTCGCCGATCACGTTCTGCGAGGTGTATTCGCCGTCCCAGCCGCAGTCCAGCGCCAGCTTCACGCGGATCGGGCCGAGCGCGACCAGCCGCGCCAGCTGCTCGGCGTCGATGGTGGACAGCGCGGCGGCCGGGATCGGCTTCAAGCCGTCCTCGTAGCGGGTGCCGCCGGTATGCGGCGCGCGCGAGGTGTCGGTGCCGGCCGAGCGCATCAGGAAGCCGGCCGCGCCCTTATGGATCGCCAGCGACGGCCCGCCCCAGCGCACGCGGCCGCTGTTGCCGTAGTCGCTGCCGTCGCGGCGCGCCTGCATGTGGTAGTCGACGAAAGCGATCTTGCCGGCCAGCGAGCCGTCCGGCGCGGCTTCCAGCGCGGCCAGGTCGGGGAAGCGCACGACTTCGCCTTCCACCGTGCCGCCGACGCTGCCGCCCAGCGCGGCCACGCGCAGCGGCTGCGCATGCGCGCCCAGCACCTGCACGGATTCGCTGTGGCGCACCCACTTCGGGAAGGTCACCGGCTCGGTCCACACCTTGTCGTAGCCCAGCGCCTTGAACTTGGCTTTGGCCCATTCCACCGCGCGCGCGTCGGCCTCGCTGCCGCCGGGGCGCGGGCCGACCTCGGTGGTCAGCGATTCGGTCACCTTCCAGGCGGTGTCGTCCTTGAGCACGGCGTCGCGCAGCGTGGCGGCCTGCTTCAGCGCGGCGTCGGGAATGCGGGTGGGCTGCGCGGCGTGCAGCGGCGCGGCGACCAGCAGGGCGAGGGCGGCGGCGAGGACGGTGGTGCGCATCGGCAGGCTCCGGCAGAAGGGAAACCGCGAGTGTATGGCCCGCGGCCCCGCCGTTGTCCCGTGCCGGAAGTCGCCGGGCGGTTATTTCCTGAGCGAATCGCGGATGTCGCGCAGCAGCAGGATCTCTTCCGACGGCTCGGCGGGCGCGGCCGGCGCGTCCTCGGGTTTCCGGTGCAGCTTGTTGATGCCCTTCACCACCATGAAGATGGCGAAGGCGACGATCACGAACTGGATGACCGCGTTGATGAACTCGCCGTAGGCCAGCACCACCGCCGGGACTTCCTGGCCGGCGGCGTCCACGCTGGCGGCCTTGAGGGTGATGGCGAGCTTGGAGAAATCCACGCCGCCGATCAGCAGGCCGATGGGCGGCATGATCACCTTGTCCACCAGCGCAGTGACGATCTTGCCGAACGCGCCGCCGATCACCACGCCCACGGCGAGGTCGATCACGTTGCCGCGCATCGCGAATTCCCTGAACTCGGTCATCATGCCCATCGGCCGCTCCGTCGAAGTGGTGTGTGGCGGAAGATTAACCGTTCGCCGGCGCGATGTGGCCTTGCAGCGCAAGCGCATCGCCGATGCGCGCATGGAAGGCATCGCCCGGCTGCAATGCGGCGACGCCGGCGGGCGTGCCCATGAACACCAGGTCGCCGGCGCGCAGCGCGTACAGCTTCGACAGTTCGTGCAGGATCTCCGGCACGTTCCAGATCAACTGGTTCAGGGTGGACTGCTGGCGGCGTTCGCCGTTGACGTCGAGCGAGATCGGCAATGCGTCCAGCGCGCCGAGTTCGCCCGCCGGCAGCAGCGGGCCGACCGGCGCGGAATGGTCGAAGCCCTTGCCGGTATCCCACGGCAGGCCCTTGGACTTGGCGGCGGCCTGCAGGTCGCGGCGGGTGAGGTCGAGGCCGACGGCGTAGCCGAACACCAGCGACGAAGCGGCATCGACCGCAAGCTCGCCGGCGGGCGCGTCGCCGCCCAGCGCCACCACCAGTTCGACCTCGTGGTGCAGGTCGGACGTGCCCGGCGGATAGGGCACGACGCCGTCGACGACGATGGCGTCGGCAGGCTTCATGAAGAACACGGGATTGCCGCGCTCGGCCTTCGAGGCCGGCGCCGCCGCGCCCATCTCGCGCGCGTGGTCGGCGAAGTTGCGGCCGACGCAGTAGATCCGGCGTACCGGGAACGCGCCGAGCGTCTTGCCGGCGCGATCGATCACGGGAATGCGCGGCGTGGCCGCGGCGGGAATCACGTCCATCGGACGCGCCTCCAGTCAGCGCGCCAGCGGCAGCTGCGCCTTGCCGACGACGTGGTAGTCGCCGTCGATGCTGCCGCGGCGCGCGGCGGCGGCGGGCTTGCCGCGCTGTGCCCACAGCCGCCACAGCATGCCGCCAGCCAGCATCGCCGCGCCGACGAACACGCCCAGCACCACCAGCGCCAGCAGCAGGGCGATGCCGACCACGCCCAGCGCGATCCGCAGCAGCGGGTGGCGCGGACGGCGCGGCGCGCTGAAGGCGAAGGTGCGGAAGCGGCGGAAGGCGTGGTGCTGGAAGATCGACATCTGGCGGCCCTGGAGGTTGCAACGGCGTGACACAATGCGGCGCAGTATCGGCAGAACCGGCGGGGCAGTTGTGAGCAGTTCGTTAAATCCGGCAGCGGCGGCGCTGGCGCCGCTGGACGCGCTGCCGCCGGACGGCCTGCACGAATGCGAAGCCGGCATCGATGGCGAAACCGAATCGCTGATCCTCTATCGCGCCCCGGACGGCGCGGTGCGCGCCTGGCTGAACGTTTGCCCGCACGCCGGCCGCCGGCTGGATTTCGCGCCCGGCAAGTTCCTGCGCAGCAAGACCGGCGAACTGGTGTGCGCGGTGCACGGCGCCACCTTCGAGCTGGGCAACGGCGATTGCATTGCCGGCCCCTGCCGCGGCGACTGCCTGCGCGCGGTGCAGGTGCGCGTGGCGGACGGGCAGGTGTGGCTGGGAGCGGCGGCGGGTTGAAGAGCGTTTTGACGCGGATCAGAGCCGATAAACGCGGATCAAAAAAACATGCAGCAAACCTCTAGACACGACGGTTGGCGTTGAGCCCATCCCAATGAGGAGCGGCGTTATCCGCGTTTATCGGCTCTGATCCGCGTCAAAAACGCCCTTCGTCAGAACATCAGGTTGATCATCACCACGATGACGACGGTGTAGAGCAGCGTCAGTGGGCCGCCCGAGCGCCACATGTCGCGCGCGCTGTAGCCGGCCGGGCCGGTGATCATCGACACCGACGGATTGGACGCGGTGACGAAGTTGTTGGAGGCCGACAGCGCCACGATCAGCGCGAACGCGGTGGGATTGCCGCCGACCGCCAGCGCCAGGTTGATCGCCAGCGGCACCAGCACGATGGTCGCGCCGACGTGGCTGATCACCATCGAGAACGCGGTGGTGAACAGCGCCAGCGCGATTTCGATCAGCCAAGGCGGCATCCCTTCCGGCAGGCGCTCGATGCTGTGCCCGGCCACCCACGCCGCCGCGCCGCTGGAATCCATCGCCCAGCCCAGCGGGATCAGGCAGGCCATCAGGAACACGGTCTTCCAGCTGATCGCCGCGTAGGCCTCGTCCATCTTCAGCACGCCGGTCACCAGCATGCCGGCCACGCCGGTCATCAGCGCGATCGAGGTCGGGATGCGCGAGGACAGCGCCAGCAGCATCGACATCGCGAAGATCGCCATCGCGATCTTGAACTTGTGCGGGCGCTGCTCGCCCTTCGGATAGTCGGTGACCACCACGAAGTCGCGGCTGCGCGCGGCTTCGGCGAGGTCGGTCCAGATGCTGTGCAGCACCAGCATGTCGCCGGCGCGGATCGGGATGTTGCGCACGTCCTCGCGCAGCACCTGCTTGTCGCGGTTGATCGCCAGCAGGCTCAGGCCGAACTGCTGGTGCAGCCGCAGCTGCGCCTGCGGCTTGCCGATGAAGCCGGAGGTGGGCGGCACCACCGCCTCGGAAATGCCGGCGCGGCTGGGGTTGAACAGGTCGGCGAAGGCGCGCAGCCGCGCCGATGCGCGCAGGAAGTTCTTCTGCGCGAAGTCGGCGATCTGCTGGCGTTCGCCCATCACGCCGAGCACGCTGCCGACCCAGATGCGGGTGTCCGCCGGCGGCGCCAGCCGCGATTCGCTGCCGGTCTGCAGCGCCAGCAGCAGCGGCGCGCCGACCTGCGATTCGGCGTCGCCCACGCTCATGCCCACCAGCGGGCTGTCGGCGGTGACGGTGAGTTCGTGGATGTCGCCTTCCAGGCCGTAGGCGCGGGCGAAGTAGCTGTCGGTGCGGGCGGGGGTGACCGCGTCGTCGGTGCTCTCGCGCAGCAGGCGGTCGCCGAAGAAATGGAAGTAGGCCAGCGATGCGGCCAGCAGCACCAGGCCGATCGGCAATGGCGCGAACATCTTCAGCGGCTGCAGCGAGGCCGCGCCGGACGGCATGTTGGCGTTGGCCGACACCAACAGGTCGTTGAGCAGGATCAGCGGCGAGTTGCCGACCATGGTCAGGCTGCCGCCCATGATGATCGCCGCCGACATCGGCATCAGCAGCCGCGACAACGCCACGCCGGTGCGCGCGGAGAGCCGCGAGGCGACCGGCAGGTACAGCGCGGTGACCGACGTGTTCTGCATGAAGGCCGAGTTGATGCCGGCCACCGCCGAGGACAGCAGCAACAGCCGTTGCTCGATGCCGTGCGCGTGGCGCAGCAGCCAGCTGGCCAGGCGGTTGAGCGCGCCGGTGCGGTCGAGCCCCGCGCCCAGGATCATGGTGGCGATGACGTTCATCACCGCGTCCGAGGAGAAGCCGCCGAAGATGTCCTCGGGCGCGACCAGCCCGGTCAGGCCCAGCACCACCAGCACGATCAGCGCGGCGGCGTCGGCGCGGATGCGCTCGAACAGGAACATCGCCATGGTGAACGCCACCAGGCCCAACACCAGCAGCATGTCGTTGGTGAGGGTGAGGGTGGTGTCCATCAGGCGTCGTCGGTGTCCTTACTTGAGTGCCCGGCGGCTCAGCTGCGGTTGTACAGCAGATCCCAGACGCCGTGCCCCAGCTTCTGCCCGCGCGTCTCGAAGTGGGTCTGCGGCCGCCACTCGGGGCGCGGCACGTGGCCGCGCGGCCCGGCGGCGTTGGTCAATCCGGCGGTGGCGTCGAGCACGTCCCACATCTGCTCCGCATACTCCCGCCAATCGGTGGCGAGGTGCAAGCGCCCGTCGGGCGCGAGCTTGCGCACCAGTAGCGCGGCGAACTCCGGGTTCACCAGCCGGCGCTTGTGGTGGCGCTTCTTGTGCCAGGGATCGGGGAAGTAGATGCGCACCTCGTCCAGCGAACCGTTGGCGACTTCGTGCTCCAGCACTTCCACCGCGTCGTGGTGATAGAGGCGGACGTTGTCCGCGCCGTCTTCCGCCAGCGCGTTGAGCAGGCGGCCGACGCCCGGTGCGTGCACTTCGATGCCGATGTGGTCGCGGGCGGGATCGCGCTGCGCGGAGTGACGCAGCGCCTCGCCGTTGCCGAAGCCGATCTCGAGGATGCGCTTCGCCTTGCGGCCGAAGGCGGCGTCAAAATCGCGCGGCGTACCGGCGTAGTCGAGGCCGAAGCGCGGCCACAGTTCGTCGAAGGCGCGCTGCTGGGCGTCGGTGAAGCGGCCCTGGCGCAGCACGAAACTGCGCACCTTGCGCACGCCCTCGGTGACGGTGAACGGCTTGGGCGGCGCCTTGGCGCCGCTGCTGGAGAACGGGTCGGTCAAATGGGCGGTCTCGTCCGGTGGGCGGCGCGGATGGCGGGCGGCGCCCTTCGCAAGCATGAAGGTCGGGGCGCGTATTGTCGCCCGGTTGCGGCGGCTCTGACGCAGCGCAGCGTGAGATCGTTATGATTTCATGAAACGATCCCGCCATTCGCTGGCGTACGGCGAAGCGGGCCGGCCATCAATACAAGTGCCGGGTCAGCCCGCAACAGACCCGCAACACGACAACAACAATTCAAGACAACAACACTTCTCCGAGGATGCCGATGAAAACCCTGTTCCGCCGGACCCTGCTGTCCGCCGCCCTGGCCGTGGTCGCGATGCCTGCCCTGGCGCAGACCGCGCCGTCTTCGCCCTTCACCAGCACCGTGTTCTTCGGCGACAGCCTGACCGACGGCGGCTATTTCCGCCCGCTGCTCACCCAGATGCTCGGCCCGAACGGCTCGATCATCGGCCAGTTCACCACCAATCCGGGCTATGTCTGGTCGCAGCACCTGGCGAGCTATTACGGCGGCAACGCCGCGCCGGCGTGGACCGGCAACACCACCGCCACCCCGACCGCCGGCAGCGGCGACAACTGGGCGGTGGGCGGCGCGCGCACCGGCACCACCACCGTCGGCGGGCTGGGGCTCACCCCGTCGCTGACCGCGCAGTACCAGGCCTACCTGGGCGCCGGCAACACCGTCGACCCGGGCGCGCTCTACACCGTCTGGGGCGGCGCCAACGATCTCTTCTACGCCACCGGCGTGTTCCAGGCGACTCTGGGCGGCGGCGGTTCGATGCAGCAGGCGCAGGCCGCCGCGCAGACGGTGGTGGGGCAGGCCGTCACCGCGCAGGCCGGCATGATCGGCGCGCTGAACGCCGCCGGCGCGCAGTACATCCTGGTGCCGAACGTTCCCGACCTGGGCATGACGCCGTCCTACATCAGCCAGGGCACGGCCGCGCAGGCGCTGGGCACCTCGCTGACCACCGCCTACAACGACGCGCTGTTCGGCGGCCTGGCGACCGCCAACGTGAGCGTCATCCCGCTCGACACCTTCCACTTCCTGCATGAAGTGGTGGACAACCCGTCGGCGTTCGGCCTGACCAACGTCACCGGCCAGGCCTGCCTGCCGCAGCCGGCGCCCGCGGGCGATTCCTCGCTGTTCTGCACCGCGCTGTCCAGCGTGCCCGGCAGCGCCAGCAGCTACCTGTTCGCCGACGGCGTGCATCCGACCACCGCCGCGCACGAGGCGCTGGCCGATTTCGCGATCTCGGTGATCGACGGTCCGCGCATGATTTCGCTGCTGCCGCGCTCGGCCACCACCACCGGCCGCGCGCGCGCGGCGATGGTCGATGGCGCCGCCGCCGGCATCGCTTCGGCGGAAGGCGACGGCATGCACTGGTGGGCCGACCTGCGCGGCCAGCAGCAGCGCTTCGTCAAGTCCACCGGCTTCGACGGCATCGGAGGTACCGGCTCGTTCGGCATCGGCTGGCGCAGCGGCAATCTGATGTACGGCGCGTTCGCGGGCTACGGCCGGCAGGACGTTGACTTCGGCTACCGCCGCGGCGACTTCCGCCAGACCGATTCCAGCGTCGGCGGCTTCGTCGGCTGGACCGGCGACGGCCTGTGGGCCAACGGTCAGCTGAGCTGGACCAAGCTGGGCTACAAGGTGGACCGCCAGGTCGTCCTCGGCCAGGCCAGCCGCACCCACAACGGCTCGCCGGACGGCGACAACTTCAGCGCCGGCGCCAGCGTCGGCTGGAACTTCAGCCACGGCGCCTGGCAGCACGGCCCGGTGCTGAGCCTGCTGGCGCAGAAGATCAGCGTCGACGGCTACGCCGAGAACAGCACCCAGTCCACCGCGCTGGCCTATCCCAAGCAGGACGTCGATTCGCTGATCGGCAGCGCCGGCTGGCAGGTCAGCTACGCCATGAGCGAGCACCTTCGCCCGTACATGCGCCTGACCTGGGACCGCGAGTTCGAGGACGCGCCGGCGCAGGCGTGGGCGCAGTCGTTGTCGATGCCGGGCACGCTGCCCTACGCGGTGCCGGGCGTGGCCTTCGACGACAGCTACGGCACCGTCGGCCTGGGCGTGCGCACCAAGCTGCTGGGCCTGGACGTGACCGCCGGCGCCAACGTGACGGTGGAACAGATGGGCGGCAGCGACACCAGCGTGTTCGTCACCTTCGGCGGCGCGTTCTGACGGCAGCGGCGGGCGGGATGCGCATTGCGCCCCGCACCGCCGCCGGCATAGACTTGCCGGCCTCGCGGGTGTAGTTCAATGGTAGAACTGCAGCTTCCCAAGCTGCTAACGTGGGTTCGATTCCCATCACCCGCTCCAAGACGATGGAAACACAGGGCGGCATCCATATGGATGTCGCCCTTTCCGTTGGCGATGCCGATGATGGGCATCGCCGGCAGCGGCGCACGCACGGGCCATTCGCGATGAAACTCGCCATCCTTTCCCGCAACGGCAAGCTCTATTCCACCCGCCGGCTGGTGGAGGCGGCGCGCGAGCGCGGCCACAGCGTGCGGGTGCTCGACCCGCTGCGCTGCTACCTGCGGATCAGCAGCGACGGCTTCGACATGCGCTACAAGGGCAAGCCGCTGGCCGGCTACGCCGCGGTGGTGCCGCGCATCGGCGCATCGGTGACCCGCTACGGCTGCGCGGTGCTGCGCCAGTTCGAGCTGATGGGCTGTTACAGCCCCAACAGCGCCGCGGCGATCGCGCGCGCGCGCGACAAGCTGCGCTGTCACCAGGTGCTGGCCGCCGAGGGCATCGGCCTGCCGGTGACGGTGTTCGGCGACAACCCGGACGACACCGGCGACCTGCTGGCGATGCTGGGCCCGGCGCCGCACGTCATCAAGCTCAACGAGGGCACCCAGGGCGCGGGGGTGATGCTGACCGAGAAGCCGTCGGCCTCGCGCGCGGCCATCGAAACCCTGCGCGGCCTGTACGCCAACTTCCTGGTGCAGGAATTCATCGCCGAGGCCAAGGGCGCGGACCTGCGCTGCTTCGTGGTCGGCGACCGGGTGGTCGCGGCGATGCGGCGGCAGGCGCCCAAGGGCGACTTCCGCTCCAACCTGCACCGCGGCGGCAGCGCGAAGAAGGTGCGGCCGACCCGCGCCGAAGCGGAAACGGCGGTGCGCGCGGCGCGCATCCTCGGGCTGGGCGTGGCCGGCGTGGACCTGATCCGCAGCGCGCGCGGCCCGCTGGTGCTGGAGGTCAACTCGTCGCCGGGGCTGGAGGGCATCGAAACCGTGACCGGCGTCGATGTCGCCGGCGCGGTGATCGAGCACGTGGCGGCGCAGGGCGCTTCGACGCAACGCAAGCGCAACGCGGATTTGACGGATTCTTAATCGCGCGGCGCGCAGGATGGCCGCGTGGTTCGCTGTACTTCCCCCGCAGCGAAACATGCAGGGCAGCATGTGACTTCGGCCCGGGCGTCTTGCCCGGGCCTTTTGTTGTCCGCGCTCCCTGCACGGCCCGCTGTGCAAGAATCGGGGAACCGCCGCCGGGCGCGCCGGTCTTAGCCGGCTGACGCCGCCATCTGGAACGACGCATGCGCATTCTGGTCATCGAGGACAACCCCGACATCGCCGCCAACCTGGGCGACTACCTGGAGGACTGCGGCCACACCGTCGACTTCGCCGCCGACGGCATCACCGGCCTGCACCTGGCGGTGGTGCACGACTTCGACGCCATCGTGCTCGACCTCAACCTGCCCGGCATGGACGGCCTGGAGGTCTGCCGCAAGCTGCGCGCCGACGCGCGCAAGCAGACCCCGGTGCTGATGCTGACCGCGCGCGATTCGCTGGAGAACAAGCTGGCCGGCTTCGACTCCGGCGCCGACGACTACCTGATCAAGCCGTTCGCGCTGCAGGAAGTGAACGTGCGCCTCAACGCGCTGGCACGGCGCGGGCGCGGCCTGCCGGCGCGGGTGCTCAACGTGGGCGAACTGGAATACAACCTCGACACGCTGGAAGTGCATCGCGAGGGGAAACTCATCCAGCTCAATCCCACCGCGCTGAAGATCCTGCAGGCGCTGATGGAAGCCTCGCCGGCGGTGGTGACCCGGCAGGACCTGGAGAACCGGGTGTGGGGCGAGGAACTGCCGGATTCGGATTCGCTGCGCGTGCACATCCACGGCCTGCGCGCGGCGGTGGACAAGCCGTTCGGCAAGCCGATGATCCAGACCCGCCACGGCATCGGCTACAGGATCGCCGCGCCCGATGCCGACGGCTGAACCTACCGCGACGCCCCGGCCGCGCGGCCGGCGGCGGCTGCGCACTCGCATCATCGTTACGTTCACTTTGTTGGGCTTCTGCCTGACAGGGCTGTTCGCCTACGCGAGTATCGTCTTGCGCACGCGAGTGGAAAATCAGCTGCTCGCCGATGCGCTCAATCGCAACATCGATGGCTATGCCTCGGCATTCCAGCGCAATCCCGACAACGCCACGTTCGCGTTCGAGGGCGTGCAGGGGCGGGTGTACGCCAACGAAAGGCTAGGCAATGCGCCAGAGGATTGGCGCGAGCTGAAGGATGGCATCTACGAATTGCACGGCGTCGAGGACGGCCAGCGCTTCGCATACAAGCTCGCTGTCCGCCGGACGCCGACGCATGCCTTCTACTTGGCCTACGACCTCACCCAGACGTTGCATGGGCAGGAGCAGCAGAACCACTTGTTGGTCGGCGCGGTGGTCATATTCACCGTCTTGGCGCTGCTGCTGGGCTGGTGGTCGGCCTCGCGCGTGATGGCCCCGGTGTCCGACCTGGCGCAGCGGCTGCGGCGTTCCGGCAACAGCTCCGAACCGGAGGCGCTGGCGCCGAATTTCCCCGACGACGAAGTGGGCGAGCTGGCGAAGGCGCTGGACGACTACGCCGAGCGCCTGACCGAAGTGGTGCAGCGCGACCGCGAGTTCAACGCCGACGTCAGCCACGAGCTGCGCACGCCGCTGGCGGTGATCCGCGGCGCGGTGGAACTGCTGCTGACCCGGCCCGAGCTGGACGAGCGCGCCCGCACCCGCTTGTCGCGCATCCAGCGCGCCGAGCAGCAGTGCACCGACCTGATCGGCGCGCTGCTGCTGCTGTCGCGCAACGAGCGCGCGGTCGGCCAGTGCGACGTGGTCAAGGTGGCGCAGCAGCAGCTGGACAGCCATCGCGCCCAGCTCGGCGGCAAGCCCATCGAGCTGAAGCTGGAAGGCGAGCCGGCGCTGGTGCTGGACGTGCCGGATTCGGCGCTTGCGGTGGCGCTGGGCAACCTGATCGGCAACGCGGTGAAGTACACGCCCAGCGGCGAGGTGGTGGTGCGGGTGCTGGCCGATGCGGTGGAAGTCATCGATTCCGGTCCCGGCCTGAGCGAGGAGGACGCCGCGAAGCTGTTCACCCGCGGCTACCGTGGCACCCACGCGGGCCATTCGCAGGGCGGCGGCATCGGCCTGTCGATCGTGCGCCGGCTGTGCGCGCTGTACGGCTGGGACGTGCGGGTGCGGCCGGGCGAAACGCGGGGCGTGGTGGCGACGCTGACCTTCGGCTGAGGCAATGCCGGCGCCATCGGCGGCATAATGCGCGGGCAACTCCCTCCACAGGATTCCGCATGAACGCCCCCGCATCGCTGGCCTACCAGGTCGCCCTTTCCGATCACGCCCGCAGCGCCGAACAGCGCGCGGCGCTCCTCGCCGGCGAGCTCGGCTTCGGCAAGTACTTCACCGACCACATGGTCGCCATCCAGTGGGACAAGGCGAAGGGCTGGCACGACGCGCAGGTGCGCGCCTACGGTCCGCTGGCGCTCGATCCGGCCGCGGCGGTGCTGCATTACGGCCAGGAAATCTTCGAAGGCATCAAGGCGTACCGCCATGCCGACGGCTCGATCTGGACGTTCCGTCCCGAGGCCAACGGCGCGCGCCTGCAGCGTTCCGCGGAGCGCCTGGCGCTGCCGAAGCTGCCGGTCGCCGAGTTCACCGAATCGCTGCGCCAGCTGGTCGCCGTCGATCACGAGTGGGTGCCGTCGGCGCCGGAAAGCAGCCTGTATTTCCGTCCGTTCATGATCGCCAGCGAAGCCTTCCTCGGCGTGCGCGCGGCGCAGGCGGCGTCCTATTACGTCATCGCCAGCCCGGCCGGCGCGTACTTCGCCAAGGGCGTGGCGCCGGTGTCGATCTGGCTGTCGGAGGACTACGCGCGCGCGGCCAAGGGTGGCACCGGCGCGGCCAAGTGCGGCGGCAACTACGCCGCTTCGCTGCTGCCGCAGCAGGAAGCCTATGCGCAGGGCTGCTCGCAGGTGCTGTTCCTCGATCCGGTCGAGGGCAAGTACATCGAGGAACTCGGCGGCATGAACGTGTTCCTGGTCTACAGGGACGGCCGCATCGTCACCCCGGAACTGTCCGGCAGCATCCTCGAAGGCATCACCCGCTCCAGCATCCTGCAGCTGGCGCGCGACCGCGGGCTGAAGGTCGAGGAGCGCAAGGTGTCCATCGACGAGTGGAAGAACGGCGTGGCCTCGGGCGAGATCAGCGAAGTGTTCGCCTGCGGCACCGCCGCGGTGGTCACGCCGATCGGCGAGCTGAAGGGCAAGGGCTTCGCGGTCGGCGACATCGACGCGCCGGCCGGCGAAGTCACCATGGCCATCCGCCAGGAGCTGACCGACATCCAGTACGGCCGCGCGCCCGACCGCCACGGCTGGCTGGTCAGGCTGCGGTAGGCGCGCCGGGTTCGCCTACAGGCGCACCCACCAGCATCCCAGGTGCCGTCGCAGGCCGAACACGGCGTGCGACGGCGTGCTGCCGTTGCTCAGCGTCTGCTCCACGCGCAGGCCGATCAGCTGCGGCCTGCGGGGCGCCTCGCCCGGTTGCCCGGCGGGATCGGGCGTTTCGTAGCCGTATTCGTCTTCGCGATTGCCGGCATACATCGGCTGCACGTCCACCAGCGGCCGCCGCGCGATCGCGTCCAGGCGGCCCATCAGCCGGTACGCGTTTGCGGTGCCCATGCCGGCCCAGTCGTATAGCGCGGCGATGCGGTTGGCGTCGCCGGAGCGGATCGCCTCTTCTAGCGCATAGGCGAGGTCCTGCACGTTGCGCGCGCAGACGTTCTGCGGGACGCGGGCGGCATCCGCGGACGCCGGCGGCGCGCGGTAGTCGCTGGCGCCGATGTCCTCGCAGTGGCGGTCGGTGAAGACCCGTGTGCCGTCCGCCGCGAGGCAGTGCCTGACCTGCGCGCGCGCCGCGCCGTGCGGCAGCGCCAGCGCGAGGGCGAACAGGAGCGTCAGGACGACGGAACGCGGCATGCGTGCAGGGTACACGCAGGCCGTGAGGCCGCCGATCGGGTCACAGCCGTTGCAGGATCGACTGGGTCGGCTTGGCCAGGTTCAGCGTGTAGAAGTGCAGCGCCGGCGCGCCGCCGTCGATCAGGCGGCGGCACAGCCCGGCCACCACGTCGGCGGCGAACTCGCGCACCGCCTCGGCATCGTCGCCGTGCGCCTGCATGCGCTTGGCGATCCAGCGCGGGATCTCCGCACCGCAGGCTTCGGAGAAGCGGCGCAGCTGGCTGAAGTTGGCGATCGGCATCACCCCGGGGACGATGGGTGCGTCGATGCCGAGCGCGCGGGCGTCCTCGACGAAGCGGAAGTACGCGTCCGCGTTGTAGAAGTACTGGGTGATCGCGCCGCTGGCGCCGGCGTCCACCTTGGCCTTGAAGTGGCGCAGGTCGGCCTGCGCGTCGTCGGCCTGCGGATGGGTTTCCGGATAGGCGGCGACTTCGATGTGGAAATGGTCGCCGTGTTCGTCGCGGATCAGCTGCACCAGTTCGTTGGCGTAGCGCAGGTCGCCGCTGCGCGCCATGCCGGAGGGCAGGTCGCCGCGCAGCGCGACGATGCGGTCGCAGCCCAGCGCGCGGTACAGCTTCAGGAGGGTGCGGATTTCCTCGCGGCTGCCGCCCACGCAGGTGAGGTGCGGCACGCCGGTCACGCCGTGCTCGCCGCGCAGCCGCTGCACGGTCTCCGGCGTGTGGCTGAGGGTGGAGCCGCCCGCGCCGAAGGTGACCGACATGAACTGCGGCGCGTATGCCTTGAGCTTGCGCACGGTGCGGTCGAACTGCGCGTGCTGTTCGTCGGTCTTGGGCGGGTAGAACTCGAAGCTGATCGGCAGCATCGCGGGCGTGGTGTTCCGGAGGTGCGGGGATTATATATCTCTTTTTCGCGATGAAGCGATATATGGAGATTCAAGGCCCTTGTGCGCGGGATGACGCGGGTCAATGCGCGGACAGGGCGGCGCCGTTACAACAGCGGCAGGACGTCATCCGGAGAGAACGCATGGACCAGGACAGCATCCCGAGCGGGCGCATCGCGCTTGCCGGCAGCGACTACGAAGGCCGGCTGGAGCGCGTATTCGGCCACGATGCGGAGAAGGTGTGGGCGATGCTCGTCGAGCCGGCGGCGATGGCGCAGTGGCTGGCGCCGGGCGTCATCGAACAGAGGCAGGGCGGCGCGGTGCGGATCGATTTCGCCGACAGCGGCATCGTCATCGACAGCACGGTCACCGCGTTCGAACCGCGGCGCCTGCTGGAGTATTCGTGGAGCAGCGGCGGCCAGCCGCAGCGTCCGCTGCGCTGGGAACTGCATCCGTGCGACGGCGGCACGCGACTGGAGCTGGGCGTGCGCGTACCGAAGGAAGAAGACCCCGCCAAGGCCTGCGCCGGCTTCGAGGGGCATCTGGAGATGCTGGCGGCGGCGCTGGAAGGCGTGCCGATTCGGTTCCCGTTCGACCTGTTCGTGCAGGCGCGCAAGGCGTATGCGGAGCAGGTGGCGGGCTTGCAGAGCTAGTCCATCAAGCAACGGCCGTGTCGCGATACGGGCGGTAGCGATCCGTCACCGCCGCCCGGCTTGCCGGGCCGTCCATCCGCCGCATCGGCCATTGCCCGGCCGCTGCGGCCGCTCGTCATGTTTCCTGCCGCGCCGCCGCGGCAGCCGCCAACCTGTCGCCATCCCGACCCTCGCAGAAAGGAGTGATGGCGATGTCCCGCAACATCCTGTGTTCCCGCAAGCTTTCCCCCGCCGTGATGCTGGCCCTGCTGGTGGCCGCGGTGATCGCGCCCGCCAGCCGTGCCGCCGAGGTGCAGACGTTCGAAGGCATCGCCGTGGACGTGGTCGGCGAGGGCCGGCCGGTGCTGATGATTCCCGGCCTGAGCAGCAGCGCCGAAGTCTGGCGCGAGACCTGCGCGGCCCTGCAGCCGCAGGTGCAGTGCCACATCGTGCAGCTGCCCGGCTTCGCCGGCCTGCCGCCGGTGAAGGAGGCGCACTTCATGGAAGGCATGCGCGACCGCCTGCTGCGCTATATCGAGACGCGCGGCCTGCGCCAGCCGGCGGTGATGGGCCACAGCCTGGGCGGCGTGCTGGCCCTGCAGATGGCCATCGCCAAGCCCGAGGAGGTGGGGCCGCTGGTCATCGTCGATTCGCTGCCGTTCCTGCCGGCGGCGCAGAATCCGGCGACCACCGCCGAGATGATGAAGCCGATGGTGGAGGGGATGCGTACGCAGTTGCTGTCCATCGGTGCCGACGCCTGGCGCGCGCAGTCCGAGGCGACCGCGCGCGGCATGGTGCGCACGCCGGAGCGCGTCGGCACCGTGGCCGACTGGAGCGTTGCCAGCGACCGCGCCACCGTCGGGCAGGCGATGGCCGAACTGATGAGCACCGACCTGCGCGGCCAGCTGGGCGCGATCCGCTCGCCGGTGCTGGTGCTGGCCGCGTGGGCGGCCTACGCGGCGCAGGGCGGCACGCCGGAAATGACCACGAGCATCTTCCGCACCCAGTACGCCGGGCTGCACGACGTGCACATCGAAGTGAGCCGCACGGGCTACCATTTCCTGATGTGGGACGATCCGCAGTGGCTGCAGGCGCAGGTGCGCGAATTCCTCGCCTCGCCCGTGCAGGATACGAAGCACTGACCGCCATGCAGGCCGCAGGGGAGCCGTTGGACGCCGACATCGACAAGCAGCAGCGCCGTTTCCTGGCGATCAACGGCGCGGTCTGGGCGGCGTACGCGGGCATCAGCCTGTCGTTCGGCACGCTGGTCTTCGGCTGGTATTCCGGCGTCGCGGCGATCAGCGTGCTGATGGCCGCGCTGCTGTACCTGGCCAGCGCCCTGCTGCGGCGGCGCGCGCTGCGCCACGGCTGGCTCCAGCGCGACGGTCTTGCGCTGGTGTCGCGACTGCTGGGCGGCGTGCTGGCCGGCGCCACCGCCATCCAGCTGGTGCTGGCGTTGGCGCTGCTGTCGCTGGCCGGGGCCGGCTGGATCGAACTGCCGGGCGGGCGCATGGACTACCGCCCGTCCTCCGTGTTCGGCTACTGGATCAACACCGCGATCGTGCTCGGCCTGTGGACGGCGGGCTGGGCCGGCGGACGCTCGCTGAGGCGCGCGCGGCAGAGCGAGCTGGCGCGGCTCAAGGCCGAGTCGGAGCGGCTGGCGCTGGAACGCGACGCGCTGCGCGCGCGGCTCAACCCGCACTTCGTGTTCAACGCGCTCAACAACCTGCGCGCGCTGATCAACGAGGATCCGGCGCGCGCGCGGGAAATGGTGACGCGCCTGTCCAACACGCTGCGGCACGCGCTGGAACACAACGCGCGCGACTGGGTGCCGCTGGCGGACGAGCTGCAGGTGGTGGAGGACTACCTGGCGATCGAGCAGATCCACTACGAGCAGCGGCTGCGCGTCCGCCGCGAATGGAACGACGAGGTGCGCGCCGCGCTGATCCCGCCGATGGCGCTGCAGCTGCTGGTCGAGAACGCGATCCGGCACGGCATCGCGGTCACGCCCGGCGGCGGCGAACTGCGCCTGCGCATCGGCATGGACGCGCGCGCGCTGCGGGTCGAAGTGGAAAATCCCGGCACCCTCGGGCGCGGCGCGACGGGCGGCCATGGCGTCGGCCTGGCCTACCTGCGCGAACGGCTGGCGCGCGCCGAGCGGCCGGGCCGCTTCGAGCTGCGGCAGCAGGGAACCGACGTGCTGGCCCGTCTGGAGATACCGCAATGACCGCACTGCGCGTGCTGATCGTCGAGGACGCCCGGCTGGCCCGGCAGGAGCTGCGCACGATGCTAGCCGACCTGCCGGACGTGCAGTGCGTGGGCGAGGCCGACGACGTGCCCGCCGCGCGCGAGGCGATCGCGCGGCTGCATCCGGACCTGGTGCTGCTGGACATCCAGATGCCGTCGGGCAGCGGCTTCGACGTGCTGGACGGGCTGGAGCGCGCGCCGATGGTGGTGTTCACCACCGCCTACGACCAGTATGCGGTGCGCGCGTTCGAGGCCAACGCGCTCGACTATCTGGTCAAGCCGGTCGCGCCCGAGCGCCTGCGCGCCGCGCTGGAACGCGCGGGCCAGCGGCTGGCGCAGGACGACGGCGAGGCGGCCGGCGGCGGGCCGCCTCGCGGCTTGCTCGGCGCCGACGACCAGGTGTTCCTGCGCGACGGCGAGCGCTGCTGGTTCGTCGCGCTGTCGGAGATCCAGCGCATCGTCGTCGACGGCAACTACGCCCGGATCTGGTTCCGCGACCAGAGCGCGCTGCTGGCGCGCAGCCTCAGCGCGCTGGAGGCGCGGCTGGATCCGGCGCTGTTCTTCCGCGCCAACCGCAACACCCTGGTCAACCTGCGCATGGTGCGCGGCGTGGAGCCTTCCATCGCCGACGGCTACCTGCTGCAGCTCAAGGGCGGCGGCGAGGTGGAAGTCTCGCGCCGGCAGGCGCGCGAGCTGCGCGAACGGCTGGCGTTGTAGGCCAAACGAAAACGCCCCCGTCGTTTCCGACGGAGGCGTTCGGCGGTGGCGCTGCGCCGCACCGCGCGCAGGCGCGCGCTGCGGCCGCCGGACTCAGTAGCGGTAGTGTTCCGGCTTGAACGGGCCGTCCACCGGCACGCCGAGGTAGTCGGCCTGCTCGCTGGTCAGCCTGGTCAGCTTCACGCCGATCTTTTCCAGGTGCAGGCGCGCCACTTCCTCGTCCAGCTTCTTCGGCAGGATGTAGACCTGCGGCGCGTAGCCGTCCTTGTTCGCCCACAGGTCGATCTGCGCCAGCGTCTGGTTGGAGAAGCTGTTGCTCATCACGAAGCTCGGGTGGCCGGTGGCGCAGCCGAGGTTGACGAGGCGGCCTTCGGCCAGCAGGAAGATCGAGCGGCCGTTCGGCAGGTCGAAGCGGTCCACCTGCGGCTTGATGTTGACCTGCTTCACGCCGGCCAGGCCCTTGAGCGCATCGACCTGGATCTCGTTGTCGAAGTGGCCGATGTTGCAGACGATGGCTTGGTCCTTCATCCCCTGCATGTGGGCGAGGGTGATGATGTCCTTGTTGCCGGTGGTGGTGACGTAGATGTCGGCGACGCCGAGGGTGTCCTCGACGGTCTTGACCTCGTAGCCTTCCATCGCCGCCTGCAGCGCGCAGATCGGGTCGATCTCGGTCACGATGACGCGGGCGCCGTAGGCGCGCAGCGAATGCGCGCTGCCCTTGCCGACGTCGCCGTAGCCGCAGACCACCGCCACCTTGCCGGCCAGCATCACGTCCATCGCGCGCTTGAGGCCGTCGGCCAGCGACTCGCGGCAGCCGTACAGGTTGTCGAACTTCGACTTGGTGACCGAATCGTTGACGTTGATCGCCGGCACCAGCAGCTTGCCCTTCTCGGCGAGCTGGTAGAGGCGATGCACGCCGGTGGTGGTTTCCTCGGACACGCCCTTCCAGTCGGCGACGACGCGGGTCCAGTAGCCCGGACGCTCGGCGTGCACGCGCTTGAGCAGGTTCTTGATGACCTGCTCCTCGTGGCTGCCGGAGGCCGAGTTCACCCAGCTATCGTCGCCCTGTTCCAGCTCGAAGCCCTTGTGGATCAGCAGGGTCACGTCGCCGCCGTCGTCCACCACCAGCTGCGGGCCGAGGAAGCCGCCGTTGCCGTCGGGGAAGGACAGCGCGTCCAGCGTGCAGTCCCAGTATTCCTCCAGCGTCTCGCCTTTCCACGCGAACACCGGCGTGCCGGTGGCGGCGATCGCGGCGGCGGCGTGGTCCTGCGTCGAGAAGATGTTGCACGAGGCCCAGCGCACGTCGGCGCCGATGTCCTTCAGCGTCTCGATCAGCACGGCGGTCTGGATGGTCATGTGCAGGCTGCCGGTGACGCGCACGCCCTTGAGCGGCGTGGAGGCGGCGTGCTTCCTGCGGATCGACATCAGGCCGGGCATCTCGTGCTCGGCGATGTCGAGTTCCTTGCGGCCCCAGTCGGCCAGCGAAATGTCGGCGACCTTGTAGTCGCCCTCGGTCGAGAAGGTCTTGGCTACGGCGTTCATGCGGATGCTCCGTGAGTGCGGTGGATTGCGGTCACGGGCGCCGTTGTTTCGATGCCGAGCCTGGTCGCATGTCGCGATCGCAGCGCCCCTCGGCCGGCGCGCATTGTAGCGCCCGCGGGTGCGGGGCGGATGAACCGGCCGTCGGGAAGCCGCCCCCGTGGCCGGATGCGGCCCGCGGCGACGGCGTCAGCCGTCCAGTTCTTCCCAGCGCGCGTATGCCTTGTCCAGCTCGGCCTGCAGCGCCGCCAGTTCCGCGTTGGCACGCTGCTGCGCGGCGGCGTCCTGCGCGTAGAAGGCGGCGTCCTGCATCGCCTCGGTACGCGCGGCGATGTCGGTTTCGAGCTGCTCGATGCGGCCGGGCAGCTGTTCCAGTTCGCGCTGGTCCTTGTAGCTGAGTTTCTTCTTCGCCGGAGGCAAGATCGGCGCTGCCTTTTGCTCGTCATTCCCGCGAAGGCGGGAATCCAGCTGTTGATCTTGTTTCATCTCGAAAGACGCTGGATTCCCGCCTTCGCGGGAATGACGGGCAAGAACGGGCCGTTGCCGCAGCCAATCCGAATACCCGCCCACGTAGTCGCCCAGCCGGCCGTCGCCTTCCAGCGCCAGCGTGCTGGTCACCACGTTGTCGAGGAAGTCGCGGTCGTGGCTGACCAGCAACAGGGTGCCGGTGTAATCCAGCAGCAGTTCCTCCAGCAGCTCCAGCGTCTCGACGTCGAGGTCGTTGGTGGGTTCGTCCATCACCAGTAGGTTGGACGGCTGCGCGAACAGCCGCGCCAGCAGCAGGCGGTTGCGCTCGCCGCCGGACAGGCGGGTGATCGGCGCGCGCGCGCGTTCCGGCGAGAACAGGAACTCCTGCAGATAGCCGATGGCGTGCTTGCGGCTGCCGTTGATCTCCACGAAATCGCGCCCGCCGGCCACGTTCTCCAGCGCGCTGCGCGATTCGTCCAGCTGGCTGCGGTGCTGGTCGAAGTAGGCGATCTGCAGGTTGGTGCCCAGCTCCACCTTGCCGGCGTCGGGCGTCAGTTCGCCCAGCAGGATCTTCAGCAGCGTCGACTTGCCGGAGCCATTCGGGCCGATGATGCCGACGCGGTCGCCGCGCAGGATCGTGGCCGAGGCGTCGCGCAGGATGACCTTGTCGCCGAACGCCTGCGACACGCCGGTCATCTCGACGACCTTCTTTCCGGACGCCTGCGCGGCGGCGGCCTCCATCTTCACCTTGCCGGTCAGCTCGCGGCGCGCGGCGCGTTCGCGGCGCATCGCCTTGAGGGCGGTGACGCGGCCTTCGTTGCGGGTGCGGCGCGCCTTGATGCCCTGCCGGATCCACACTTCCTCCTGCGCCAGCAGCTTGTCGAAGCGCGCGTTCTCTTGCGCCTCGGCGTGCAGGCGCTCCTCGCGGCGGCGCAGGTAGTTGTCGTAGTCGCCCGGCCAACTGGTGACCTGGCCGCGGTCGATCTCGACGATGCGGGTGGCGAGCGCGCGCAGGAAGCTGCGGTCGTGGGTGACGAAGACGAGGCTGCCGGCGAACGACTTGAGGAAGCCCTCCAGCCAGTCGATGGCCTCGATGTCGAGGTGGTTGGTGGGCTCGTCCAGCAGCAGGATGTCGGGCGCGCGCACCAGCGCCTGCGCCAGCAACACGCGCCGCTTCATGCCGCCGGACAGCGCGGCGAAGTCGGCGTCCTCCGGCAGCTCCAGTCGCTCCAGCACCTGCTGCACGCGGCGGTCGATGTCCCAGCCGTCGCGCGCTTCGATGGCGGTTTGCGCGGCGGCCATCGCGTCCATGTCGCCTTCGTGCACCGCGTGGTGGTAGCGCGCCAGCAGCTGGCCCAGGTCGCCCAGCCCGTCGGCGACCACGTCGAACACCGAGCCCTGCGTGTCCTGCGGCACTTCCTGCGCCATCCGCGCGACCACCACGCCGTTCTGCACGCGGATCTCGCCGTCGTCGGGACGGATCTCGCCGGCCATCAGCCGCATCAGCGTGGACTTGCCCGCGCCGTTGCGGCCGACGATGCAGACGCGTTCGCCGGGTTCGATGGTGAGGTCGACGTGATCGAGCAGCAGCGGGCCGCCGACGCCGTAGTCGACGCGCTGGAATTGCATCAAGGGCATGCGCGCATTGTAGAGGGTCGCGGTGGCTTGGGCGCCGTGCCGCGCGTCGGCGCGGCAGGCCGGAGAGCGCGGGCCCGCTTCACTTGTGGCTAACGCGGCGCGAGGCGGGTGCTGCTATATCCGGGGCTCCCCCAATGCAATGGATCGCCATGCCGCACCAGCCCCTGTCATCGACATCCCGTGTCCTCGTATTCTCCTGCGCCCTCGCGCTCGGCGCCTGTGGCGGCACGCCCGATCCCGCGGCGGCCGCCGGGCAGGCCGGCGTCTCCCCGGCCGGCGAGGCGCCCAGGCAGGCCGATGCCGGCCCGTTGAGCGCGGGCGAGGTCGAGTTCCCGGCCATCCCGCAGATCGTGGTGCCGGACATCGTCGGCGTCGGCCCGGCCCAGCGCGCGCTGGAATCTTCGATGCAGGATGTCCTCGATCCCATCGCCGGCATCAGCGTGCGCCCGGCCAGTTGCGCGACCGATGGCGCGCTTGTGAACGATGCCGGCATCACCAGCGTCGATGAGCACGGCAACCTGATCCGCAACGGCGACGAGGGCATCTTCAAGATCGGCGCGGACGGCAGCGGCACCGCCAATTTCGAGGGCGGCATCGTCACGGTGAACGCGGACGGCAGCGGCACCATCAACGGCAGCGGCGAAGGCGGCGCGGACGACGCCATCATCCGGGTCGAGGCCGACGGCAGCGGCACCTACAACGGCCGCTACGGGATCATCTCGCTGGACGGCCGGGGCGCCGGCACCTGGAACGGCGACAGCGGCATCATCACCAACAACGGCGACGGTTCCGGTACGTGGAACGGTTCGCAGGGGATCGTGCGCATCGACAGCGACGGCTCCGGCACGTGGAACGGTCCGCACGGCCTGGTGGTGAACAACGGCGACGGCACCGGCCAGGTCGGCACGCCCGCGAAGCAGGTGGCGATGGCGCCGATCCCGAAGGTGGCGCCGGCCGGCAGGTTTCCGCCGCTGAAGAAGTTCGCCCCGCCGGGTGCGCCCTGCGGCTTCGTGATCACGCTGGAGGATCGCGTGCTGTTCGACTTCGACAAGTCCGACATCCGCCCGGATGCGTCGAAGGTGCTGGACGTGCTGGCCGGCGCGCTGCGGGGCGTCCAGGCCAAGGCGATGGAGATACGCGGGCATACCGATGCCAAGGGCGGCGACGACTACAACCAGGCGTTGTCCGAGCGGCGCGCGAACGCCGTGATGGCCGCCCTGCGCGAACGCGGCACCGCGCGCGAGGCCAGCGCGAAGGGCTATGGCGAGGCGCAGCCGGTGGCGCCCAACGAGCTGGAAGGACGCGACAACCCCGCCGGGCGCCAGCTGAACCGCCGGGTCGAAATTTTCGTGCGCACCTGACCGACGCGCCATTCCGCCATCCAGAGGGAAAGGACATGACGAACACGATGCGATGCGCCATCGCCGCGGCCCTGCTGGCAGCATCCGCCGGGGGCGCGTGGGCCGGCGATTTCGGATTGGACTACGAGGTCGAGCGCGTGCCCGCCGCGCGGCTGTCGGTGGCGCAATGCGCGGCCACCATCAAGCGTGCGGCGGAGGCGGCCGGCTACGCGACGCGCGCGCAGGACGTGCAGGGCAAGCTGGCCGTGCACGTTTCCGGGCCCGGCGGCGGCGGTCGGTCGCTGGTGACCTACTGCATCCAGGCCGGTGCGTTGACGGTCTGGGTGGTGCAGGCGCTGGACTATGCCGGGCCTGGCAACCCGGCCTCGGCGCGGATCAAGGCCGAGGTCGCGGCGGCCTTGCGCAAGGCCGCCGGGTCGGAGGCGGCCAGGTAGGCGTCGCGGCGGCGGAAAAGGAACGGGCCGCATCGCTGCGGCCCGTCCCGGTGTCGCGTATCGAAGACGCGGCTTACTTCAGCTTCGCCGCCTTGCGCAGCGCCTCGGCCTTGTCGGTCTTCTCCCACGAGAAGGCGGTGGCCTTGTGCTTCCTGCCTTCGCCGTCGGTGTAGCCGATTTCCTTCGGCTTGCGGCCGAAGTGGCCGTAGCTGGCGGTCGGCTGGTAGATCGGGTGCTCCAGGTCCAGCATGCGGGTGATGCCGTAGGGGCGCAGATCGAAGTGGGCGCGGATCAGCTTCTCGATGGTGTCGTCGCTGACCTTGCCGGTGCCGAACGTCGTCACCGAGATCGAGGTCGGCTCGGCCACGCCGATGGCGTAGCTGACCTGCACCTCGCACTTGTCGGCCAGGCCGGCGGCGACGATGTTCTTCGCCACGTAGCGCGCGGCGTAGGCGGCCGAGCGGTCGACCTTCGACGGGTCCTTGCCGGAGAACGCGCCGCCGCCGTGGCGGGCCATGCCGCCGTAGCTGTCGACGATGATCTTGCGGCCGGTCAGGCCGCAGTCGCCCACCGGGCCGCCGATCACGAACTTGCCGGTCGGGTTGATGTGCACCCTGTTCTTCGGCAGCGCGTCCAGCCACTTCTTCGGCAGCACCGGCTTGAGGATGCTCTCGCGCACGGCCTCGATCAGGTCCTTCTGCTTCACGCCCGGATCGTGCTGCGTGGACAGCACCACGGCTTCCAGCCCGACGATGTCGTGGCCGTCGTAGCGCAGGGTCACCTGCGACTTCGCGTCCGGGCGTAGCCACTTCAGCTTGCCGCTCTTGCGCACCTTGGCCTGCTGCTCCACCAGCCGGTGGCTGTAGTACAGCGGCGCGGGCATGAACTCCGGCGCCTCGTTGCAGGCGTAGCCGAACATCAGGCCCTGGTCGCCCGCGCCCTGGTCTTCCGGCTTCTTGCGGTCCACGCCTTGGTTGATGTCCGGCGACTGCTTGCCGAGCATGTTGATGATGGCGCAGGTGTGGCCGTCGAAGCCGACGTCGGAATTGTCGTAGCCGATCTCGTTGATGACCTTGCGCGCCAGCGCCTCGATGTCCACCCACGCGCTGGTGGTGACTTCGCCGGCGACGATGGCGGCGCCGGTCTTCACCAGCGTCTCGCAGGCCACGCGGGCGTGCTTGTCCTGGGCCAGGATCGCGTCCAGCACCGCATCGGAGATCTGGTCGGCGATCTTGTCCGGATGGCCCTCGGAGACCGATTCGGAAGTGAACAGGTAGCTGGACATCGGCTTTATATCCTTACATTCGGATGAAAAGATGGGGGCGCATGATACAGCGACGCGGCCGGATGTGCATCCTGCCCTGTTTCCGGTGGCGGGGGTGTTGAACGCGCGTTAAGGCGGCGAGGATGGCGGGGCCGTCCCGTTAACATCCGCGCATGGATTCCATCACCCACCTGTTCTACGGCGGCGTCATCGCCGCCGCCATCGCGCCGAAGCGGCACCGCCGCGCCGCCCTGCTGGCCGGCATGGCGCTGAACACGCTGCCCGACCTCGACGTGCTGCCGCTGCTGCTCAGCGACGACCCGGTGGTGCGGATGACCTGTCACCGCGCCGCCACCCATTCGTGGCTGGTGCTGCCGCTGGTCGCATGGGCGATCTGGTGGTTCTTCCGACGGCGCGGCGGGCGCGTGGCGGAAGCGCCGGCGCGCTGGTGGTGGGCGATCTTCGTCTGCCTGATGGCGCATCCGCTGCTGGACAGCTTCACGATCTACGGCACGCAGCTGTTCTGGCCGCTGCCGCTGCCGCCGCTGATGTGGGGTTCGCTGTTCATCGTCGATCCGCTGTTCACGCTGCCGTGGGTGCTGGCGTTCGCGCTGGCGATGGTCGCGGGCGCGCGGCGCTGGGGCGGCCGGGCGCTGGCCGCCGGCATCACGCTTGGCGTCGGCTACCTCGGCTGGTCGCTGGCGGCGAAGGCGATGGTCGAACGCGAGGCCGGCCGCGCGCTGGCGGCCATGGGCCTGGCCGACGCGCCGCGCTTCTCGGTGCCGATGCCGCTCAACACCCTGCTGTGGCGGGTGGTGGCGATGACCCCCGGCGGCTACGTCGAAGGCTTCCGCTCGCTGGCCGCCGACCGTGGGCCGATGGCGTTCGCCGGCCAGGCCTCCAACGTGCAGGCGCTGCGCGAGGCGGGCGACGTGCCGACGGTCATGCGACTCGTCTGGTTTACCCGCGGCTTCGTGCAGGCGCGGGCGGTGGACGGCGAACTGGTGCTGTCCGACCTGCGCATGGGCAGCGAGCCGGACTACTTCTTCCGCTTCGCGGTGGCGAAGCGGGCGGAGCAGGGATGGCGGCCGATCCCGGTGCGCCAGCTGGCTTCTCCGCCGCGCGATGTCGGCGCGATGTGGCAGTCCACCTGGACGCGCATCTGGAACGAGCCGCCAGCGCCGTAAGGGCGGAGCCCGTGCCTTTTTCATGTGGCCGCCATGAAAAAGGCGGCCTCCTGCCGCGCGTCGTTCAGGCCGCTTCGGGCAATTTCGGCGCCACGCCCGCCGCCAGCGCGTCGAAATACTCGCGCGTCAGCCGCAGCTGCTCCATCGCGCTCTGCGCGCGGTTGACCACCGCGCGGAAGGCGGCGTTCTCCGGCCGGTCCTTCGCGTACCAGCCCAGGTGCTTGCGGGCGATGCGCACGCCCATGTCCTCGCCGTAGAAGGCGTGCAGCGCGTGCAGGTGGCCGAGCAGCACGTCGCGCACTTCCGCCGGCGACGGCTCCGGCAGTTCCTCGCCGGTGGCGAGGTAGTGCGCGATGCGGCCGAAGATCCACGGCCGGCCCTGCGCGGCGCGGCCGATCATCACCGCGTCGCAGCCGGTCGCGTCGAGCACCTGCCGGGCCTTGCGCGGCGAATCGATGTCGCCGTTGGCGATCACCGGGATCTTCAGCATCGCCTTGATCGCGGCAATGGTCTCGTACTCGGCCGCGCCGGTGTACTGCTGGTCGCGGGTGCGGCCGTGCACGGCCAGCGCGGCAATGCCGGCGTCCTCGGCGATGCGGGCGATCTCCGGCGCGTTCCTGTGGTCGGCGTCCCAGCCGGTGCGGATCTTCAGCGTCACCGGCACGTCCACCGCTTTCACCACCGCCTCGACGATGCGCGCCACCAGCGCCGGCTCGCGCATCAGCGCGCTGCCGGCCCAGGCGTTGCACACCTTCTTGGCCGGGCAGCCCATGTTGATGTCGATGAGCTGCGCGCCGTGGTCGACGTTGAAGCGCGCGGCCTCGGCCATGATTTCGGGCACGGTGCCGGCGATCTGCACGCTGACCGGATCGGGCTCGCCGACGTGGTCCATCCGGTGCAGCGACTTCGCGGTGTTCCAGAAGCGCGGGTCGCTGGTCGTCATCTCCGACACCGCCAGGCCCGCGCCCAGCCGCTTGCACAGCAGCCGGAACGGCTTGTCGGTCACGCCCGCCATGGGCGCGAGGATCACCTTCGGTTCGATGGCGTGGGGGCCGATGCGCATGCGCGCATTGTAGGCCGCGGCCCGCGGCAGGGCCCGCGCGATGCGGGCTGCCGGGAGCGGCGAAGTGAATTTATGATGGGGCGGTCGCGAGGGGCGACGACGGGGACACGACGATGACGAAACGATGGATCGCGGCCGTGCTGGCCGCGGGCCTGCTGGCCTGCAACCTGGCGTTCGCGCAGGCCAAGGACGTGAGCGAGCTGGCGTGGGTCGAGGGGCCGACCACCGCGCAGATCGCCGGCAAGGCGACGCTGAAGGTGCCGGAAGGCTATGCCTTCCTCGATCCGGCCGGCGCGCGCGAGTTCAACCGGCTGACCGAGAACCCGGATTCCGGCGTCGACGAATACGTGCTGGCCAAGGACGATCTGTCCTGGGTGGCGTTCTTCACCTTCGATCCGGTCGGCTACGTGAAGGACGACGAGAAACTCAAGGCCGACGACCTGCTGAAGTCGGTCACCGAGGGCACCGAGGAGTCCAACGAGGAGCGCAAGCGCAACGGCTGGGACGCGGTGCACGTCACCGGCTGGGCGTTCAAGCCGCAGTACGACGGCGGGATCAAGTCGCTGGAATGGGCGTTCCGGCTCAAGGGCGAGCATTCCAAGGGCGAGAGCGTCAACTACAACACCCGCCTGCTGGGCCGGCGCGGGGTGATGCAGGTGCTGCTGGTGACGGGGCAGGACGGCTTGCAGGCGTCGGTGGCCGACTTCAAGGCGCGGCTGCCCGGCTTCTCCTTCAACGACGGCGACCGCTACGCCGATTTCCGCCCCGGCGACCACGTGGCCGAATACGGGCTGGCGGCGCTGGTCACCGGCGGCGCGGCGGCGGTGGCGGCGAAGAAGGGCGTGTTCGCGGCCATCGGCATCTTCCTGCTGAAGATGTGGAAGGTGCTGCTGGTGGGGCTGGCCGGCGGATTCGCCGCCATCCGCAAGTTCTTCGGCGGCAAGGGCGCGCAGTCCTGAACCTGCCCGCCGCCGAGACGCTGCTGCTGCCGGGCATCGCGGCGTTCTACCTGTACGACAGCGCGCTGCTGCTGTACGCCGACGAGGTGGTGTTCGCCCGGCCGCTGCGCCGCTGGCGGGCGGCGCTGGGCGAGGGCGCGACCTGGCAGGGCCGCTTCCTGGCGTTCCCGGCGCTGTTCACGCCGGGCGCGCCGGTGTTCCGCGCGGTCTGGAGCGAAGGCGGCCGGCCCGCCCGCGCGCCGGCGACCGAACGCGTGCTGGGCGTGCTGCGCCCCCTGCGCTGGGCGGCCTGGCTGGTGGCGATCGCGCTGTTCGCGCTGGTGCCGCTGGCGCTGCTGCTGCACGCGTCGCAGGCGTGGCTGCTGGGCCTGCTGGCGCTGATCTACCTGCCGACGCTGCTGGCGGTGGCGCATCTCGCGCGGCACCGCGCAGCGCTGGAGCTGGCCAGGGGCGAACTGGCCGCGATCGCCTTCGACGTGCTGGCCTGCCCGCCGTTCGCGCTCAACCTGGTACGGCGGGTGACGCTGCGCTGCGGCCTCGCTCAGCCCGCGGCGGCGTTCGCCGATGCGGTGCTGGACGCGTCATCGCGGTCGCGGCTGGAGCGGGCGCTGGAAGCGCGGCGCGCGCTGCTGGCTGACGACGGCGGCGCGGAGGATTCGGCATGACCTGGGTGGAAGCAGCCTCCATCGCCGCCGGGCTGGCCATCGGCTACTGGCTGGTGTCGGTGTTCACGCGGCGGCCCGACGAGGATGCGGATGCGGGCATGCCGCCTCCGGAGTTCGATGCGCAAACCGGCGGCGTCGAACGTCCGTGGCACGAAGTGCTGGACGTGTCCGAATGGGCCTCGGACGAGGAGGTCGCGGCGGCCTATCGCGCCAAGGCCGCGCAGTACCACCCGGACAAGGTGGCGACGATGGGGCCGGAAATCCGCGCCTTGGCTGCGCTGAAGATGGCCGAGATCAACGCCGCCTGGCGCGACGCGCGTCGCCGCCGCTAACGCGGCGCGGCGTCAGGCCGCCGCCTCCAACGCCGCGATCACTTCGCGCCCGTAGCGTTCCAGCTTGCTCGCGCCGACGCCGCCGATGCCGGCCAGCGCGTCGAGGTCGCGCGGCATCTCCAGCGCGATCGTGCGCAGGGTGGCGTCGTGGAAGATCACGTAGGCCGGCAGGTTCTGCGCGCGGGCGGTCTCGGCGCGCCACTGGCGCAGCGCGGCGAAGCGCACGGCGGCGTCTTCCGGCAGGTCGACGGGCGGCGGCGCGGCGCGCTTGTCGTCGCCTTGGCGCGAGCGCCGCCGTTCCGGCTTCGGCGCGTCCATGCGCAGGTGCAGGCTGCGCTCGCCGCGCAGCAGCGGAGTGGCCTCCGCCGTCAGACGCAGCGCGCCGTGGCCGTCGAGATCGGTGTCCAGCAGGCCGGCGGCCAGCAGCTGGCGGAACACGCCGCGCCATTGGCGCACGTCGAGGTCGCGGCCGATCCCGTAGGTGCTGAGGTGCTCGTGGCCGAACTGGCGCACCTTGGCCGTATCCGCGCCTCGCAGCACGTCGACGACGTGCGCCGCGCCGAAGCGCTGGCCGGTGCGGTACACGCAGGACAGCGCCTTGCGCGCGGCCTCGGTGGCGTCCCAGGTCTGCGGCGGCTGCAGGCAGTTGTCGCAGTTGCCGCAGTCGCCCGCGTGCGCTTCGCCGAAATACGCCAGCAGGGTCTGACGGCGGCAGGCGGTGGACTCGCAGTAGCCGATCAGCGCGTCGAGCTTGCCGTGCTCCAGCCGCTTGCGCTCCTCGCTGGCGTCGCCGTCCTCGATCATCCGCCGCAGCAGCACCGCGTCGCCCATGCCGTAGCCCAGCCACGCCTCGGCCGGGTCGCCGTCGCGGCCGGCGCGGCCGGTTTCCTGGTAATAGCCTTCCAGCGACTTCGGCAGGTCGAGGTGGGCGACGAAGCGCACGTCGGGCTTGTCGATGCCCATGCCGAAGGCGATCGTCGCCACCATCACGATGCCGTCCTCGCGCAGGAAGCGGCGCTGGCGCTCGGCGCGCGTGGCTCCGTCCAGGCCGGCGTGGTAGGCCAGCGCGGGCACGCCGCGCTGCGCCAGCAGTTCGGCGGTGGCGTCCACCTTGCGCCGAGAAAGGCAATAGACGATGCCGCTTTCGCCGCGATGGCGGTCGAGGAAATCGAACAGCTGGCGGCGGCCGTCGTCGCGCGGCGCCACCGTGTAGCGGATGTTGGGGCGGTCGAACGAGCTGACGAACTGGCGGGCCTCGTCCAGGGCCAGCCGCTCGACGATCTCGCGCCGGGTCGGGGCGTCGGCGGTGGCGGTCAGGGCGATGCGCGGCACGCCGGGCCAGCGTTCGTGCAGCAGGGTGAGCTGGCGGTATTCGGGGCGGAAGTCGTGGCCCCACTGCGAGACGCAGTGCGCCTCGTCGATGGCGAACAGGGCGATCCGCGCCTGCTCCATCAGCGACAGGAAGCGCGGTGTCAGCAGGCGCTCGGGGGCGACGTAGAGCAGGTCGAGCTCGCCGGCGAGGAACTGCCGTTCGACCTGCGCGGCCTCGGTGCCGTCGAGGCTGGAATTGAGGAAGGCCGCGCGCACGCCGAGCTGGCGCAGCGCGTCCACCTGGTCCTGCATCAGCGCGATCAGCGGCGACACCACGATGCCGGTGCCATCGCGCAGCAGCGCGGGCAGCTGGTAGCAGAGCGACTTGCCGCCGCCGGTCGGCATCAGCACCAGCGCGTCGCCGCCGTCGCGCACGTGATCGACGATGCGCCCCTGCTCGCCGCGGAAGCGGTCGTAGCCGAAAACGTGGCGGAGGGTGTCGAGGGCGGCGTCGGACATGCCGCAAGGGTAGCAAGCGGGGGCGATGCCGCCATCGGGCATCGCCTCGAAAGCGATCAGGATTCCCGCATTGCGAGGTCGGTCGGCGGACGGGGCTGGCCTTCCAAGTCGCTCCCCGATACTCGCTTGGTTGGAAGCCCAGCCCCGCCCGCCGACCGACTCAGGCGGAGTCGCTTGCTGCAACAGTTACTGCAATAGAGAACGCAGCATCCACGCGTTCTTCTCGTGGACGTTCAGGCGCTGGGTTAGCAGGTCCGTGGTGGGATCGTCGCCGGCGTCGTCGGCGATCTTCAGCGCCTTGCGGGCGGTGCGGCAGACCGCTTCGTTGCCGGCCACCAGCTGGCGCACCATTTCGCGCCAGTCGGCGGTGTCGGTCAGGCCCGCTTCTTCCTTGATCGAGGTGAGGCGGATGAACTCGCCGTAGCTGGCGGGCGCGTTGAAGCCCAGCGCGCGGGTGCGCTCGGCGATCTCGTCCAGCGCGTTCCACTGCTCGGTGTACTGGCCCTCGAACATCAGGTGCAGGCTGTTGAACATCGCGCCGGTGATGTTCCAGTGGAAGTTGTGGGTCTTCAGGTACAGGGTGAAGGCGTCGGCCAGCACGTGCGCCAGGCCGTCGGCGATCTTGCGGCGGTCGGCCGCCGAAATGCCGATGTCGATGCCGGGGGCGCCGTCCGCATGTGCGGCGGGCGCGGCCTTGCCAGTCTTGCCGGTGGAGTTTTTCTTGGCCATGGGGACGTCCTCTCGGGTGGGCTTGGGCGACAATAAACCGCCGCCACGTTGCGGGGAAATGAAACCTTACTACCGCAGAGATTCATGGAAGCTATCGGAGCCGAGGAAAAATCCGCGTCAAGGCAGGCCAGGCGTGCCATCGACGGCGCGCTGACCCGCGACCGTGGCCGCCTGCTCGGCCTGTGGTCGAAGTGGAACGCCAAGCCGGGCGATGCGGCCCTGCGCGACGCGTTCTCGGCGAAGCTGCAGGCGTCGGTGGCCGAACGCGAGCGCCGCGCCGCCGCGCTGCCGTCGGCGACGGTCGATGCGGCGCTGCCCATCGCCGCGTATGCCGACGAGATTGTCGGCCTGATCCGCAGCCACCAGGTGGTGGTGATCGCCGGCGAAACCGGCAGCGGCAAGACCACCCAGCTGCCGAAGCTGTGCCTGCTGGCCGGGCGCGGCGCGGCCGGCATGGTCGGCTGCACCCAGCCGCGCCGGATCGCCGCGCGCTCGGTGGCGCGGCGCGTGGCCGAGGAACTGCAGGTGCCGCTGGGCGGCGCGGTCGGCTTCCAGGTGCGTTTCAACGACGCGGTGGGCGACACCACCGCGATCAAGTTCATGACCGACGGCATCCTCCTGGCGGAAATCCAGCACGATCGCTGGCTGTCGAAGTACGACACGCTGATCATCGACGAGGCACACGAGCGCAGCCTCAACATCGACTTCCTGCTCGGCTATCTCAAGCAGCTGCTGCCGAAGCGGCCCGACCTGAAGCTGGTGGTGACTTCCGCCACCATCGACACCGCCCGCTTCGCCGCGCATTTCGGCGATGCGCCGGTGGTCAGCGTGGAAGGGCGCGGGTATCCGGTCGAGGTGCGCTATCGGCCGCTGGAAGGCGAGGGCGGACATGCCGACGCGCCTGCGTCCGGGGCCGCAGGCGGCGAAGGCGGGCAGCGCACGATCGTCGACGGCATCGTCGCCGCCTGCGATGAAATCCAGAAGGAACGCGGCATCGGCGACGTGCTGATCTTCCTGCCCGGCGAGCGCGAGATCCGCGACGCCCACCAGGCGCTGGAGAAGCGCAAGTACCGCCACACCGAAGTGCTGCCGCTGTACGCGCGGCTGTCGGCGAAGGACCAGGACCGGGTGTTCCACCCCGGCCCGCAGCGGCGCATCGTGCTGGCGACCAACGTGGCGGAGACTTCGCTGACGGTGCCGCGCATCCACTACGTGGTCGATCCGGGCGTGGCGCGGGTGAAGCGCTACAGCCCGCGCCAGAAGCTGGACCGCCTGCACATCGAGGACGTGTCGCAGGCCAGCGCCAACCAGCGCGCCGGCCGCTGCGGGCGCATCGCGCCGGGCGTGTGCATCCGCCTGTATTCGGAAGCGGATTTCGCGTCGCGGCCCGAGTTCACCGATCCGGAAATCCGCCGCGCCGCGCTGGCCGGGGTGATCCTGCGGATGCTGTCGCTGGGGTTGGGCAACATTGAGAATTTCCCGTTCCTCGAACCGCCCGATCCGCGCGCGATCGCTGACGGCTGGCAGCAGTTGAACGAACTCGGCGCGGTCGATGCGGATCGCAAGCTCACCGCCATCGGCAGGACGATGGCGAAGCTGCCGGTGGACGTGAAGCTGGCGCGCATGCTGGTGGCCGCGCAGGCGCACGGCGTGCTGCGCGAGATGCTGGTGATCGCCAGCTTCCTCGGCATCCAGGACCCGCGTGAGCGTCCGGCCGATGCGCGCGCCGCCGCCGATGCCGCGCATGCGCAGTTCGCCGACGCGAAGTCGGAGTTCGTCGGCATCCTCAAGCTGTGGGACGCCTACCGCGCCGCGCACGAGGAGATGACCCAGTCGCAGCTGCGCAAATGGGCCGACCGCAATTTCCTCGGTTTCCTGCGCCTGCGCGAGTGGTGGGAGCTGCATCGGCAGTTGAAGCTGCAGTGCGAGGAGTTGCAATGGGATCGTCATGCCCGCGAAGGCGGGCATCCAGCGTCTTCGGCTTCCGAACAAAAGACACTGGATACGCAGACTCAAGGTCTGCGAAAAGACGCCCGCCTTCGCGGGCATGACGAGCAAAAGCAATACGCCGCCCTCCATCGCGCCTTGATCGCCGGCCTGCCCACTCAACTCGGCAACCGCGGCGACAAAGGCCTCTACGACGGCCCGCGCGGCCGCAAGTTCCAGCTGTTCCCCGGCTCCAGGCTGGCGAGCAAGCCGCCGCCGTGGCTGCTGTCGGCGACGCTGCTGGACACCGAGAAAGTCTGGGCGATCACCAACGCCGCCATCGAGCCGGACTGGGCAATTGCCGAATTGCCGCACCTGCTGGCCCGCCGTCACCACGACCCGCACTGGTCGCGTTCGCAGGGCCGTGTCGTCGGCAGCGAGCAGATCAGTCTGTTCGGGCTGGTGCTGGCACCGAAGAGGCCGGTGCACTACGGCGCGCTGTTTCCGGAGGAGAGCCGCGCGATCTTCGTGCGCGAGGCGTTGCTGACCGGCGAGATCAACACCCGCAGCGCTTTCCTCGCCCGCAACCTGCGTGCGTTGGAGCTGGCGCGCCAGGAGGAAGCCAAGCAGCGTCGCGTCGGGCTGGTGGTAGACGAGGACTGGCAGGCCCGCTGGTACCTCGACCGGCTGCCCGCGCACGTGCACAACGCGCAGGCGCTGGATGCGTGGTACGCGAAGTTGTCGAAGGACGAGAAGGCGACGCTGGAGTGGTCGCGCGACGACCTGCTGGTGGCCGACCAGACCGACGCCGCACGCTTCCCCGCCTACCTGCCGCTGGGCGATGCGCGGCTCGCGGTGCAATACCGCTTCGAGCCGGGCGCGGTGGACGACGGCATGACCGTGGCGGTGCCGCTGCACCTGCTCAACGCGCTGGATGCGGCAAGGCTGTCGTGGCTGGCGCCGGGCTTCGTCGAGGACAAGGCGGCGGCGCTGATCCGCGCGCTGCCGAAGGCGCTGCGGCGCAACTTCGTGCCCGCGCCGGACTTCGCCCGCGCCTTCGCCGAGGCGTTTGCGCAGCCGGACGCGGATTCCATCGAGGGCGCGCTGGCGAAGTTCCTGAAGAAGCTCTCGGGCGTCGAGGTGTCCGCGCTGGAGTTCGACGCCGCCGCCATCGAGCCGCACCTGCGCGCGAACCTGCGGCTGCTGGATGTCGCTGCTCCTCCCCTTGCCCGCGAAGCGGGGAGGGGGAGGTCGGGAGGGGGTGCTTTGCGCGAAGAGCACCCCTCCCCAACCGGCCCGGCCCTCGGAGCCAGTCCTCGGGCGCTCGATGCGGCGCGAGCCGATGGCTCGCAAGTGCCGCCTCTCGCCCCCTTGCGCGCTGCGCAAAGGGAGGGCGTTGTCCTGGCCGAATCGCGCGACCTCGACGACCTGCGCGCCCGCTTCGGCGAACGCGCCGCGCAGGCGTTTGCCCGCCATGCGGCGCAAGGCATGGCGAAGTCGGGCATGACCGCATTTCCGGACATGCCGGTTCCCGTGTCGGTGCCGGGCGCGGGCGGCGTGCCGGCGTATCCCGCCTTGCAGGACGACGGCGACAGCGTGTCGCTGGCCCTGCACGCGCAGCGCGCCGTCGCCGAGCGCCTGCATCCGCAGGGCGTGCGCCGGCTGCTGGCGATCGCGCTGGCCGACAGGATGAAGCAGGCGCGCAAGCAGCTGCCGGTGCAGCCGAAGATTTCGCTGCTGTACGCCGCCATCGAGTCCGCCGCGCCGCGCAGGGACGGCCTGAAGGACGCCGACCGCCTGCGCGCCGACCTGGTCGACGGCGCCTTCGCCGCGCTGGCCGCGGACGATCTGCTGGAGGTGCGCGATGCCGAGGCCTTCGCGCAGCGCCGCGACGCCATCGGCAAGGCGCTGTTCGGCGAGGCCATGCAGCGCCTGAAGCAGGCCGACACCATCCTTGGCCTCATCGCCGAAGTGCGCGCGAAGCTCGAATCGAAGCTGATCGGCTGGGCCCGCGCCAACCTCGACGACATGCAGGCGCAGCTCGACGCGCTGGCCGCGCCGGGCTTCCTGCGCGACACGCCGGCCACCGCGCTGGCCGAATACCCGCGCTGGCTGAAGGCGCTGTCCCTGCGCGCCGAACGCGCCCAGCGCGATCCGGCGCGCGACCAGCAGCGCATGCTGGAACTGGCCCCGTTCGCCGCCGCGCTGGCCGCCGCCGACCCGGCCGATCCCGAGGCCCGCGCGCTGCGCTGGGAGCTGGAGGAGCTGCGCGTCTCGCTGTTCGCGCAGGAGCTGGGCGCGAAGGGCGGCGTCTCGCCGAAGCGGTTGGCGGCACGGATGGAACGCCTGCGTTCCACCGGTGGCCGCGGCTGATTGCTGGCCGCTTCATGCGCGTCCCGCTACTGTAGATCCATGTCCGTTGCCGCCATCGCCACCATCACCTGGAACGACGCGCTGGCGCGCCTGCCGAAGGACGCGCTGCCTGCGCCGCTGGCCGCGTTCTGGCACGAGCGCGCCGAGGCCGGCGCGCCGATGCGCGACCGCGCCGACGTGCTCGCCGACACGCTGTCGATCGTCGCCTCGCTCAACGCCGACGCCGAGGTGCTGGCCGCGACCTTGCTGGATTCGCTGGTCGACATCGAAACGCTGGCGGCCGAGGCGCAGGTCGAGGTGCCGGAGCGCCTGCACGTGCTGCTGGAAGGCCAGCGCGCCGCCAGCCGGGTGTGGGCGCTGCACCGCGACCACGGCGGCGGGCGCAACCCGGAAGGGATGCGCCGCCTGCTGCTGGCGCTGGTGCGCGACCTGCGGGTGGTGCCGATCGTGCTGTCACGCCAGCTTTCGCGCATGCGCGCGGCGTGGCGGTTGCCGATGGAGGAGCAGCGCGCGCTGGCGCGGATGACCCGCGACATCCACGCGCCGCTGGCCAACCGGCTCGGCATCTGGCAGCTGAAATGGGAGCTGGAGGATCTCGCGTTCCGCGTCCTGGAACCTGATGCCTATCTGCGCATCGCGCAGTCGCTGGACGACGACCGCAGCGGGCGCGAGCGCTACATCGAAACGGTGCTCGAACTCCTGCGCAAGGCGGTGGCGGAGCAGGGCATCGAGGCCGACGTGGCCGGCCGCCCCAAGCACATTTACAGCATCTGGCGGAAGATGCAGCGCAAGGCGCTGCCGATCGAAGAACTCTACGACCTGCGCGCGCTGCGCGTGCTGGTCGAGGACATTCCGACCTGCTACGCCGTGCTGGGGCTGGTGCATGCGCTGTGGGTGCCGATCCCGAGCGAGTTCGACGACTACGTGGCCCGGCCCAAGCCGAACGGCTACCGCTCGCTGCACACCGCGGTGATCGGCCCCGCCGGCAAGACGCTGGAAGTGCAGATCCGCACCCGCGAGATGCATGCGCAGTCCGAGCTGGGCGTGGCCGCGCACTGGCGCTACAAGGAAGGCGGCAGCGCCGGCGGCGCGACCATGGACAAGCGCATCGCGTGGATGCGCAAGCTGCTGGAGCAGGCCGCCGAGGCGGCAGGCGAGGGCGAGGCCGCGCCGCTGCACGGCATCGACAGCGACCTGGTCGAGGATCGCGTGTACGCGCTCACGCCCAAGGGCGAGGTGATCGACCTGCCGCAGGGCGGCACCGTGCTCGACTTCGCCTACGCCATCCACAGCATGGTCGGCCACCGCTGCCGTGGCGCGAAGGTGGATGGCCGGATCGTGCCGTTGACCCATGCGCTGCGCACCGGCGAGCGGGTGGAGATCCTCACCGGCAAGACCGCCGAGCCGCGCCGCGACTGGCTGCAGCCGAGCGCCGGCTTCCTTGCCAGCAGCCGCTCGCGCGACAAGGTGCGGGCCTGGTTCAACAAGCTCGACCGCGAGCGCAACCTGCAGGCCGGCCGCGAGCTGCTGGACCGCGACCTGCGCCGGATGGGCCTGCTGCACGCCGACCTCACGCCGGTGCTGGGCCGGTTCAACGCGCAGACCGAGGACGACCTGCTGGTGCTGGTGGCGCTGGGCGACGTCGGCCCGAATCAGGTCGGGCGCGCGCTGCTGGACCTGGAGAAGGCGGCGCAGGAGCCCGAACCCGCGCTCCCCGCGCTGCCCGCCAAGCCGGCCGCTCCCGCGGCGCCGGGCGCCGGCGCGGTCACCGTGCAGGGCGTGGACAACCTGCTCGCGCAGGTGGCGCGCTGCTGCCAGCCGCTGCCGGGCGAGGCAATCGTGGGCTACCTGACCCGCGCGCGTGGCGTCAGCGTCCATCGCCCGGACTGCGCCGCCTTCCTGCGGCTGGCGGCGAAGGAGCCGGCGCGGGTGCTGCCGGTGGAATGGGGCACGCGCCGCAACGGGCAGGAGGTGGCCGTGCGCGTGGATGCGGTCGACCGCAAGTGGCTGCTCAAGGACATCACCACGCTGGTGGCGCAGGTCGGCGTGCACGTGCTGGCCTTGCGTACGGACCCGATGCGCGGCGGCCACGGGCGCGTGCGCGTGCAGTTGCAGGCGCGAGTGTCCGACTACGAACAACTCGGCCTGTTGCTGGCGCGGCTGGAATCGCTGCCCGGCGTGGAGGCCGCGCGGCGCGCATGAAGCGCTTCGCGTCCGTGCCGGCCCGGCGCGCCGAATGGCGCGCGCGTTGGCAGGCGCTGCCGCGACAGGGACGTATCGCCGCGCTGGCCTGCGCCGTCGTCCTGCTGCTGGCGCTGTTGGGTGTGTTCGCGTTCCGCGATGCGCTGGGCCGCTGGCTGTGGCCCGATCCCCGCTACGACGCGCTGCGCCAGCGCGCGGAAGTCGCGCTGCAGGCGGGCAGGTTGACCAGCACGGACGGCAGCGGCGCGCGCGAACTGTTCGAAGCGGCGCTGGCCCTGCAACCCGATCAGCTGGAAGCGCGCGACGGTTTGGCGCGGGTGGCGTTGGCCGCGCTGGCGCGCGCCGAAGCCGGCGCGAAAGCGGGCGATGCCGCACGTGCGCATGCCGCATTGCAACTGGCGCGTGAGCTGCAGGCGCCGAAGGCGCGCGTCGATGCGCTGGAAGCCAGGTTGCAGACGATGCAGGCGCAGGCGGTCGGCATCGACGATCTGCTGGAACGCGCGCGCGCCGCGCACGACGCCGGCCATCTGGACGACGGCTCCGACGCCGCGCTGCCGCTGTATCAGCAGGTGCTGCAGGCGCAGCCGCGCAACCAGCACGCGCTGGAAGGCCGCGAGGATGCGCTGGAAGACCTGTTGAAACCGGCCGACGGCTTGCTTGCGCGCGGCGACCTGCTGCGCGTGTCGGAACTGGTGCATCGCGCCGAGAGTTTCGATCCCGGCCATGCCGCATTGCCGGCCCTGCATGCAGGCTTGGCACGGGCGCTGGACACGCGCGGCGCGCAGATCCGGCGGCTGCTGGCGCGCGGCCGCGTCGAAGCCGCGGCGCAGGCTTGCGGCGAGCTGCGCCTGCTGGAAGTCGGATCGGTACCCGGCGTCTGCGCCGCGCCGCTGGGCGATGCGCTGCTGCGCGCGGCCGGCACCGCCCCTGCCGATCGGGCCACCCGCTTGCTGACGTTGGCGCGCGAAGCCGGAGTGGACCCGGCGCGCGTGCAGCAGGCGCAGCGGCATCTGCGCCAGACCCATCGAAACGGATCGCGTTCCGCGCCGGTCGCGGAAACCCCGCATGCCCGCGCCCGGGTCACGGCGTTGCTGGAACAGATGGAACGCGCCCGCATCCGCGGCGACTGGCTGACTCCCCCCGGCGACAGCGCCTGGGACCGGCTGCGCGAAGCGCGCGCGCTGGCCCCGCACGACCCGCGCGTGCTGCGCGCTTCGGAATCGCTGCTGGCGGCGGCGCGCACCTGCAACGCCGACGCCCTGCGCGACAATAACCTCGGCCGCGCGCTGGCCTGCCTCGACGCGTGGCGGCAGCTTGCGCCGTCCGACGACGGCGTCGCCGAGGCGCGGCGACGGCTGGCCCAGCGCTGGATCGCCATCGGCATCGAACGGCTGGAAGCCGGCCAGACCCTGGATGCCCGCCGCGCGCTGGAGCAGGCGCGCGCACTCGACCCGCAGGCGCCGGGGCTGGGCGAGTTCGCGGAGCGGGTGGGGAAGGCGCGGTAGCGGGAATTCGCCTGCCGGCGATCAGTCCAGCCAATCAGCCCAGGAACAGGGCACGCACCACCGCGCGCGCGGCGTCGATGGAGAAATGCCGCGCCACGTTCTCCCGGCCGTTCTCCGCCAGCCGCTCCCACAGCGCCGCATCGTCGTACGCGCGCAGCGTCGCGTGGACGAACGCTTCGGCGTCGTCGGCCACCAGCACGTCCTCGCCATCGTGCAGGTGCATGCCCTCGACCGCGCAGGCGGTGGCCACGACCGGCAGGCCGTGCGCCATCGCCTGGTTGATCTTGCCCTTGACGCCGGCGCCGAAGCGCAGCGGCGCCACCGAGACGCGGCAGGCGTCCAGCCACGGCTGCAGGTCGGGCACGTGGCCGTGGATGTGCACGCCCGGAAGCGCGGCGAGCCGCGCGATCGCGTCCGGCACGTCGGCGCCGATGCAATGGAAGCGGATGTCCGGATGCGCGGCGCGAATATGCGGGAACACCGATTCCGCGAACCAGCGCACCGCGTCAGCGTTCGGCGGATGGCGGAAGCCGCCGACGAACAGCAGGTCGCGACGCGTGGAGAAACCGGGGCCGGAGGGTGCGAGCCGGTGCAGGTTGGACAGCACTTCCACCCGCGCGCCCGGCGCGTCCTGCGCCAGCAGCGCGCGCTCGGTGTCGCTGACCACGAAGGTGGCGTCGGCGCGCGCGATCAGTTCGAGTTCCAGCGCGCGCGTCTGCTCCGCGGCGCGCAGCGCGGCGGCATCGCCCGCCAGTTCCGCGGCGCGGCGTTCGCGCAGGTAGTGCAGGTCCACGGTGTCGAACAGCAGGCGCGCCTGCGGCGCGTGCCGGCGCAGCAGCGGGAAAAGCTCGCGGGCGATGTAGTGGCGGCTGACCATCGCCGCGTGGAAGCGCGGCCCGTGTTCGCGCAGCCAGGCCGGCAGGCGCGCCGCGTACGGCGCGTGCCAGCATTCCACGCCCAGCGCCTGCAATGCGCGGGTGTAGCCGTCGTCGCTCTTGCCGCTGGACGGCAGGAACACCACGTGCGCGCCTTCCTCGATCAGCAGGCGCATCAGTTCGACCAGCCGCAGCGATCCGGAATCGCGGTCCGGGCGCGGCGTGTATTCGTCGACGATCAGGATCTGCCGCTGCCCGCGATGCAGCAGCGCCGGGGACGGTTCGCGTCCCGGCGTCGGCAGGCCGCGCAGCGCGTCGCCCCACTTGTCGGCGAACACGCGCTGGTTGCGCACCTGCGCCGCTTTCGGGCCGCTGGATAGGTCGGTGCCGGCGCTGGTGCCTTCGTCGTGCACCACCACGGCCGCCGGCTGGTAGAGCGTTCGCCGGCCGGCGGCGCGCACCGCGAAGGCGAGGTCGGTGTCCTCGTAATAGGCCGGCGCGTAGCGCGTGTCGAATCCGCCCAGTTGCCGGAACAGCGCGCGCGGGATCGCGATGGCCGCGCCGCTGAGGTAGTCGGCGTCGCGCAGGTAGCAGAAGCGGCAATCGTCCGGATCCTCGAAGCGGCCGTAGTTCCAGCCGCCGCCGTCGGAGAACGCGACGCCACCGGCTTCCTGCAGGCGGCCGTCCGGATAGACCAGCTTGGCGCCGGCCAGCCCGGCGTCCGGGTGGTCGTCGAAGGTGCGGAGCAGCGCGTCCAGCCAGCCGGGCTGGGGCACGGTGTCGTTGTTGAGGAACACCAGGAGCTCGCCGCGCGCCTGCGCCGCGCCGTCGTTGCAGGCGGCGATGAAGCCGCCGTTGCGCGCCCGCGCGTGCAGGCGGAGGCCGCCGATGGCGCGCAGCTTCTCCAGCGAATCGTCGGGCGAAGCGTCGTCCACCACAATGACTTCGAACGGCACGCCCGGCGGATGCGCGGCGATGCTGCGCAGGCAGGCCAGGGTGTGGGCGAACGCGCCGTACACTGGGATGACGATGCTGGCGCGCGGCGAACCGGATGAGGGCAGCGCGAACGGCGCGAACGGCGCCGGTTCCGGCGCGTACAGCGTCGCGGATGCGACCGGCGCGCGCCGGAACTGCAGCGCCACCCGCCGCCAGGTGGCGGCCAGCCCGCGGCTGCGCAGGCTGGCCCAGCCGCGCCGCCACAGGCCAAGCGCGCGCAGATACCAGAAGCGCGCTTCGACGGGGACGGGCATGCGGCTGAACTCCTGCACAAGGATCGGGGAAATCCGCGCATGGCCGCAACGGCAGCTGCGCTAGACTCGGGATCGACGCCATTGTCGCATCCAGCGGCCCACTGCCAGCCAATGCCCCGCATCCAAGACGAAGAAGACGAGCTGTACGACGACGAAGACGGCGATGGTGGTGGTCCCGGCTGGCGCCGCCGGCTGCTGACCTGGGGCCTGGCGGCCGCGGCGCTGCTGCTGGGCTTCCTGATCCCCTACTTGCTGTACCTGAACCACGAGGTCGGCGAGCGCTTCGGCAAGCTGCGCTGGCAGGTGCCGACGCGGGTGTATGCGCGGCCGCTGCTGCTGCGCACCGGGCTGGCGATGGATGCGCAGACGCTGAAGACCGAGCTGGACGCCGCCTCGTACCGCGACGGCGACGGCCAGCGCGCCGGCACCTACGCACGCAACGGCGCGCGCTGGCGGATTTCCAGCCGCGGTTTCAACGACGTGGATGGGCGCATCGTCCCGGCGCAGCTGGAAGTGACGCTGTCGGGCGGCGAAGTGGCCGCCATCCGCGACGTCGCCGGCAAGCGCGCGCTGCGCAGCGCGCGCCTCGATCCGGCGCGGATCGCCACGCTCTATGGCCAGAACCAGGAGGAGCGCCGACTGGTGCGGATCGAGGAGGTCCCCGAACTGCTGGTGACCGGCCTGCAGGCGGTGGAGGACCGCGACTTCAACCACCACATCGGCATCGACATCAGCGGCATGCTGCGCGCCGCCTTCGTCAACGTGAAGTCCGGCGGCGACACCCGACAGGGCGCCAGCACGCTGACCCAGCAGCTGGCGCGCAGCGGTCTGCTCGGCATCGGCAAGGAGCAGACCTACAGCCGCAAGTTCAAGGAAATCCTGTTCGCGCTGCTGCTGGAGGCGCGTTACGACAAGCGCACCATCCTCGAGGCCTATTTCAACCAGGTCGACCTGGGCCAGCGCGGCGCGCAGGCGATCCGCGGCGTGTCGGCGGCGTCGGAGTTCTGGTTCGGGCGCGAACTGAAGGACCTGTCCACCGAGCAGATCGCGCTGCTGATCGGCATGGTCAAGGGGCCGTCCTGGTACAACCCGCGCCGCAATCCGGAGCGCGCCACCGGGCGCCGCAACTTCGTGCTCGGCGAGATGCGCGAAACCGGGCTGATCGACGACAAGGAATACCGCCGCGCGCTCAAAGCGCCGCTGGGCGTCACCGCGAACGCCGGCAACCTGGCCGCCAACCGCTTCCCCGCCTACGTGGACCTGGTGCGCAAGCAGCTCGCCCGCGACTACCCGGCGGACAAGCTGTCGGGCGCCGGCCTGGCGGTGATGACCGGGATGTCGCCGTCCGCGCAGGGCTATGCCGAGGGCGCGGTGGCGCGCACGCTGAAGGCGCTGCACGGCAAGAATCGGCCGCCGCTGCAGGCCGGGCTGGTGATGACCGACGTGCACGACGGCGACGTGCTGGCGGTGGTCGGCAGCCGCGAGTTCACCGAGCCGGGCTTCAACCGCGCGGTCGACGCCAGGCGCCCGGTCGGTTCGCTGCTCAAGCCGTTCGTGTACCTGCTGGCGCTGGCGCAGCCGGACAAGTGGTCGCTGGCCAGCACCATCAGCGATGCGCCGGTGAGCGTCGGCCTGGGCCGGGGCCGCACCTGGAATCCGGGCAATTCCGACGGCCGCAGCCACGGCAACGTGCACCTGCTGGACGCGCTGGCGCAGAGCTACAACCAGGCGACGGTGCGGCTGGGCATGGACGTGCAGCCGCAGCGGCTGGCGGCGCTGATCCGCGCGCTGGCGGGGATCGAATCCGAGGCGCAGCCCTCGCTGATCCTGGGCGCGGTGGACCAGAGCCCGTACGCGATGGCGCAGCTCTACCAGTTCCTCGCCTCTGGTGGCGAAATCCAGCCGCTGCACGCGGTGCGCGGCGTGCTCGACCCGCAGGGCCGCACCATCAAGCGCTACGACAGCGACGCTCCGCCGGCGCAGAAGGGCGACGCGGTGGCGGCGCGGCTGGTGGGCAGCGCGCTGCAGTACGCGGTGACCTCCGGCACCGGCCACGCGCTGATCCGCGACGGCCTGGGCCGCCTCGCCCCGGCCGGCAAGACCGGCACCAGCAACGACAGCCGCGACAGCTGGTTCGCCGGCTATACCGGCGATCACCTCGCCGTGGTCTGGGTCGGCAACGACCAGAACCAGCCGACCGGCCTGTACGGCGCGACCGGCGGCATGCGGGTGTGGTCGGACATCTTCGCGCGGCTGCCCAGCGAATCGCTGCGGCTGTCCGGCGAGGGCATCGACTGGCGCTGGCTGCTGGACGGGCAGAGCACCGACGCCGACTGCCCCGGCGCGCGCCGCTTCCCGTTCGTGGCCGGCCACGCGCCCGCCTACCAGCCCTGCCAGTACGCGCCGCCGGTGGAGCTGGACGAGTTCGGCAATCCGCTGCCGCCGGAAGACGAGACGCAGAATCCGCTGCAACGCGCCGGCCAGGCGCTCCGCAATTTCTTCGGCGGCGGCGATCCCGCCAGGCAGGCAACGCCACCGGAGACGCCGCAGCCGCGGCCGGCGCAGTGAACCGGACCGGGCAGTGAATCTGATCGAGCAGCCGGACACGCGGCTCGGGCGCGCGGTGCATGAAGCGTTGGGCGAAGACGCGGCGCTGGCGCGCGCGCTGCCCGGCTTCAAGCCGCGCCCGGCCCAGCAGCGGCTGGCGGTGGCGGTGGCCGACGCCTTCGAGCGCCGCGACGTGTTGCTGGCCGAGGCCGGTACCGGCACCGGCAAGACCTACGCCTACCTCGTGCCGGCGCTGCTGTCGGGCATGAAGACCATTGTCAGCACCGGCACCCGCGCCTTGCAGGACCAGCTCTACCTCCGCGACCTGCCGCGCGTGCGCGACGCGCTCGGCATCGGCCTGAAGACCGCACTGCTGAAGGGCCGCGCCAACTACCTGTGCCGCTACCGGATGGAGCAGGCGAAGGGCGAACCTCGCTTCACGTCGAAGGAGCAGATCACCCAGTTCCAGCGCGTGGTCGCCTGGAGCGGGCGCACCCGCAGCGGCGACATGGCGGAGATGGAATCGCTGCCGGAGGATTCGCCGCTGCTGCCGCTGGTGACCTCCACCGCCGACAACTGCCTCGGCACCGACTGCCCGTTCTGGAGCGACTGCTTCGTGGTGCAGGCGCGCCAGCGCGCACAGGCGGCCGACCTGGTGGTGGTCAACCACCACCTGCTGCTGGCCGACCTGGCGCTGAAGCAGGAAGGCTTCGGCGAAATCCTGCCGGGCGCGCAGGCGTTCGTGGTGGACGAGGCGCACCAGCTGCCGGAGCTGGCCGCGCAGTTCTTCGGCGAAGGCTTGGGCGCGCGCCCGCTGGTGGAGCTGGCGCGCGACGCGCTTTCCGAGTGCAAGGACGTCTCCGGCGCGCTGGCCAGCGTGCAGGAACCGGCGCGCGCGCTGGAGCAGGCCACCCGCGCGTTGCGCGCGGCGATGGACAACCTGCCGGTGCGCGGCACCGCCTGGCGCGCGCTGGACGAGGTGGACATCGAGCCGGCGTTCCATGCGCTTACCCAGTCGTTGCAGAAGTTGCACGACGTATTGGTGCCGCTGCGCGAAGCCGCGCCCGGCTTCGACGCCTGCCATGCGCGCGCGCGCGAACAGCTCGGCCGGCTGCGGCGCTGGTTGGGCGATGTCGCGACGCCGCAACCGGAGTTCGACGCCGACGACGAACACGCTGCGCCGGACGCGACTGCCGGCTCCGGATTGGAAGTCCACTGGTATGAACTGACCCCACGCGGCTTCCGCCTGCAGCGCACGCCGCTGGACGTGTCCGCGCCGCTGCGCGCGCATCGCGACGCCTCGCATGCGGCCTGGGTGTTCACCTCGGCGACGCTGGCGGTGGCCGGGCGTTTCGACCACGTCGCCCAGCGCCTCGGCATCGTTGAGGCCCGCGAGCTGATCGAACCCAGCCCGTTCGACTGGGACACGCAGGCGCTGTGCTACCTGCCGCGTGGCCTGCCGGAGCCGGCCGCGCGCGACTACGGAACCGCATTGATCGACGCGCTGATGCCGGTGCTGGACGCCTCCGGCGGCCGCGCCTTCCTGCTGTTCGCCTCGCACCGCGCTCTGCGCGAAGCCGCCGAAGCGCTGCGCGACGCGCCGTGGCCGCTGTTCGTGCAGGGCACCGAGCCGCGCCACGTGCTGCTGCAGCGCTTCCGCGATTCCGGCAACGGCGTGCTGCTCGGCACCGCCAGCTTCCGCGAGGGCGTGGACGTGGCCGGCGATGCGCTGTCGGTGGTGGTCATCGACAAGCTGCCGTTCGCCGCGCCGGACGATCCGGTGTTCGAGGCGCGCCTCGACGCCATCCGCCGCGCCGGCGGCAACCCGTTCCGCGACGAGCAGCTGCCGCAGGCGGTGATCGCGCTCAAGCAGGGCGCGGGCCGGCTGATCCGCACCGAAACCGACCGCGGCGTACTGGTGCTGTGCGACCCGCGCCTGCTCGGCAAGACCTACGGCCGCACCTTCCTCGATTCGCTGCCGCCGCTGCCGAAGACGCGCGACGTGAACGATGTGCGGGCGTTCTTCGCGGATAATCGACCGAAATGACAAGACTGCTTGCGTTCGAAACCTCCACCGAAGCCTGCTCGGTCGCCGTCTACGTCGATGGACAGGTGCACGAGCGCTTCGGCATCGCGCCGCGCCGGCATACCGAACTGGCGCTGCCGTGGGCGGACGAGGTGCTGGCCGAGGCCGGCGTCGCGCGCGCGCAGCTGGACGCGATCGCGGTCGGGCGCGGCCCCGGTGCCTTCACCGGCGTGCGCCTGGCCATCGCCATCGCGCAGGGCATCGCGCTGGCGCTGGACCGGCCGGTGCTGCCGGTGTCCACGCTGGCGGCGCTGGCGATGCGGGTCGGCGGCGAGCGCCGCATCGCCGCCATCGACGCGCGCATGGGCGAGGTCTACCTGGGCGCGTTCGCACGCGACGGCGACGGGCTGGTGGCGCTGTCGGACGAAGTCGTGGTCAAGCCGGACGCGGCGGTCGTGCCCGACGGCGACGGCTGGCACGGGGCGGGCACCGGCTTCGCCGCGGCCGAGGGCGCCTTGCAGGCGCGACTGGCGGGCCGATTGGCGGCAGTGGATGCGGAGGCGCTGCCGCATGCGGCCGACGTCGCCCGACTGGCGGCGCCGGCGTTCGCGCGCGGCGAGGTGCTGGCGGCCGAGCGCGTCGAGCCCGCCTATCTGCGCAACGACGTGGCGTTGACGCTGGCCCAGCAGCGCGCGCTGCGCCAGTAATCGCGCCCGCCGCACGACGCTGCGCGCGCGTGGCGATCGCGCGGCTGTCCGCCTTCGCGCCGCGTCGTGACAACGCGCCCGGCGTTTTTGGCTATCCTCCCCCTGAGGTCCACTGAAACAGGGGTGAAAGTGAAGGTTCGGATCCTGATTCTGGTCGCCGCGCTGGCGGCGCTGCCGGCACTCGCGGAAGACGTGTCGTTCAAGGGGCGGACGCTGGACGTCGCCACCGGCCAGGAAGCCCGGCCCATCCTGCGCATGACTGGCACGCAATACGTCCTGCCGCGCTCGCAGGAGCAACTGGTCAACCAGGCGCAGGCCTGCCTGGGCGGGCAGGGCGGCATCGCCATCGAGTCGGCGGACGCGGCGCAGGGGCTGCTGGTGGCGCGCGTCGCCACCTCGTTCCGCGCCAGCTTCGCCACCCAGACGCTGCGCAGCCGGCTCGAACTGACCGCCGGCGAAGGCTATTTCCAGGTCGTCGAATCCGAGCTCGCGCTCGCTCAGGCCAGTGAAGACGGCAACGCGACCTACGCGCCGCTCGTGCAGGACGGCGGCCTCTGGGAGAAGGGGCTGGAAGCGCTGATCCAGACCGAAAACAAGCTGGTCGACTGCCTCTACAAGTAAGCCGCCGGAGTGTCGCCGACATGAAATGGACTGGCTGGAAAAACTGGACGCTGCGCCGCCGGCTGCTCGGCGTCGCGTCGCTGCTGCTGGTGCTTGCCTTCGTGGCGCATCCCGAACTGCGCCTGCTGCTGCCGCTGCTGGATGCGTCGATGCTCGACCTGTTCCTGGCGCTGTTCAGCGCCCAGCTGCTGGTGTTCCTGGGGACCTACGTGAAACCGTTCCTGCTGCTGCTCTGGCAGCGCGGCGCCGGCGTCATGCGGGGCATCGAGGAGCTGATCGAATCGACCGCCATGCGGCGCGCCAGGAATGCGCTGGATCGCCTGATCCAGGGTTCCGGCAGCGACTGGGACCGGCAGGCGTGGCAGTACGGCGCGCTGCTGTGGTGGCGCCTGCGAAGCGGGCCGGGCGAGCCGCACGGAGCGACGGCGCCTCCTGCCGCCTGATCCGTTTCGCCGTTTTCGATCCCGCCGCAGGCGGCCGGGTCTGGACGCCCCGCCTCAGCGATCCACCAGTTCGCCGCCCGGCAGGAACTGCCAGGTGCGGGTGACGTGCAGCACGTCCGGGTCCTCGGCGGTCTTCGGCAGCGGCGCGAACGGCTCGGACAGCTTGACGATGCGCAGCGCCGCCTCGTCCAGCATCGGGATGTGGCTGGAGCGGATGAGCCGCACGCTCTCCACGCTGCCGTCGCGGCGCACGCCCACGCTGATCACCACCAGCCCGCCGATGCGGCGGCGGCGCGCCTCGTCCGGATAGTTGAGGTTGCCGACCCGCTCGACCCGGTCCACCCAGCTGCGCAGGTACTGCGCCCAGGCGTATTCGCGGGTGCTGGCGGAGACGAACTTGCGCTTCGGGCGCTTGGCGTATTCCACCGAGCGCAGCTGGATCTCCGCGGCCAGCCGCGCCATCTCGATGTCGCGCTCGATCTTCTCGCGGCCGGGCGGGGCGTCGTCCGGCCGGGTTTCCGGCTGCGGCTTCGGCGCGGGCAGCGCGGTTTCGCCGTTGGCCGAGGCCACCACCCGCGCGTCCGGCGGCGGGCTGGGCGCGGGCGTCTGCGCGTGCAGCGGGCGCGGCGCCAGCCCGTCCTTCCGCTGCGCCAGCGGGCCGGCCTGCGGCGCGCCGGGGCGGCTGCTCTTGTCGTGTTCGCCGCCGCCCTGGTTGTTGGCCTGGGCAAGGAAGTCCGCCTGCGCCGGCGTCAGCGGCGTCTGCGTGCGGGTCTGGATCACGTCGAGGGTGGGCAGCAGCGGCGCCGCGTCCTCGATCGCGAAGCCGATCCCGAACACCACCATCGCGTGCACCAGCACCGACAGCACGAAGGTGGCGCGCAGCCGTTCGGTTTCGCCGATGCGGGGCGGGGCGGGCACGGCGGGGGCGGTGGCGGCCGGCATCAGCCCCCGGCGAGCGCTTCGATACGGTCGAACAGGGTGCCGGCGATGTTCAGGCCGAACTGCGCGTCCAGCTCGCGGATGCAGGTCGGGCTGGTGACGTTGACCTCGGTGAGGTAGTCGCCGATCACGTCCAGGCCGACGAACAGCATGCCGCGCCGCTTCATCTCCGGGCCGACCTGGGCGGCGATCCAGCGGTCGCGCTCGCTCAGCGGCCGGCCTTCGCCGCGCCCGCCGGCGGCGAGGTTGCCGCGGAACTCGTCGCCCTGCGGGATGCGGGCGAGGCAGTAGTCCACCGGCTCGCCGTCGACCAGCAGGATGCGCTTGTCGCCCTGCGCGATCTCCGGCAGGTAGCGCTGCGCCATCGCCAGGTGGCGGCCGCCCTCGGTCAGGGTTTCCAGGATCACGTTGAGGTTCGCCTCGCCGGCGCGGACGCGGAAGATCGAGCGTCCGCCCATCCCGTCCAGTGGCTTCAGCACCGCCTCGCCGTGCTCGGCCACGAACGCCTTGAGCGCGGCGGCGTCGCGGCTCACCAGCGTCGGCGGGCAGCACTGCGGGAACAGCAGCGCCGCCAGCTTCTCGTTGAAGTCGCGCAGGCCCTGCGGATCGTTCACCACCAGCGCGCCCTGGCGCCGGGCGAGGCCGAGGATCTGGGTGTCGTGCAGGTAATTGGCGTCCACCGGCGGATCGGTGCGCATCAGCACGACCTGGCCCGGGCCGAACTCCAGCTCCGCCCACTCGGTCAGCGAGAAATGGTCGCCGGGCACGTCGCGCACCTGCAGGCTGGCCGCCTGCGCCACCGCGCGCGCGCCGCGCACCGCCAGCCCGCCGGGGCGGACGTAGTGCAGGCGGTGGCCGCGCCGCTGCGCTTCCAGCAGCATGGCGAAGGTGGAGTCCTTGGCGATCTTGACGGAGCCGATCGGGTCCATCACGACCACCACGTCGAGCGGTGCGGGCGGCGTCATCTGCGCATCCGTGGGTGGGTGCGGGGATGGTAGCAGGCGGCGGAGCGGCCCCATCCGCGGCGGTATCGCGGCGCTTGACACATCGGGCGCAGGCTTGGATAAAGACAGTCCGCAACGCGCGAAGACGCGGCGGTTGGCAATCGCGCAAGGGGATTACATGGCGCAGCAGGACGGTACCGACCTCGACCTCAGGGGTCTGAGGGTGATGGTCATCGACGATTCCAGGACGATCCGCCGCACGGCGGAGACGCTGCTCGTGCGCGAGGGCTGCGAAGTCGTCACCGCGACCGACGGGTTCGAGGCGCTGTCGAAGATCGCCGACCACAATCCGCAGATCGTGTTCGTGGACATCATGATGCCGCGCCTGGACGGCTATCAGACCTGCGCGCTGATCAAGAACAACCAGACCTTCAAAAGTGTGCCGGTGATCATGCTTTCGTCGAAGGACGGTTTGTTCGACAAGGCGCGAGGCCGTATCGTCGGCTCCGAGCAATACCTGACCAAGCCGTTTACGCGGGAAGAACTGCTTGGCGCCATCCGCACGTACGTCAACGCCTGACCGGGGGGAAGGGCATTCATGGCACGCATTCTGCTGATCGAGGATTCTCCGACCGAGGCCGCGGTCATGGTCCAGTTGCTGGAACGCAACGGCCACCAGGTCACCACCGCCGGCAGCGCCGAGGACGGCATCGCCAGCTGCAAGCGCGACAAGCCGGACCTGGTCCTGATGGACATCATCCTGCCCGGCATGAACGGCTTCCAGGCCACCCGCGCGCTGACCCGCGACGCCGAGACCAGCCACATCCCGGTCATCATCGTCAGCACCAAGGGGCAGGAGACCGACCGCGTCTGGGGCATGCGCCAGGGCGCGCGGGACTACATCGCCAAGCCGCCGCGCGAGAACGAGCTGATCGCGCGCATCGACGCGCTGACCGGACGCTGACGCGATGAGCAAGCGCGGCAAGCACAAGCACAAGTTCCGGCAGCAGGCGGCGTCGGCGCCGGTGCAGGGCACCGCCGTGGCCGAGGTCGTGGCCGACGACGCGGCATCCGTTGAACTCGGGGAAGCGGACGACGCGGCCGAAGCGGACATCGTCGCGGCCGAACCGCAGCCGGCGGCAACGCCGGCCGACGACGCGCCGGCCGGCCGCGCCTACGCGCCGCTGGCGGGCGAACAGCGCTCGCCGTTCCTGGTCCTGGCCGACTACGAGCAGCGCAGCCTGGCCCACGTCGCCGGCCTGCCCGAGCAGCTGGACGCGCCCGGCCTGTGGCGCGGCGTGGCCTACCGCGTGGGCGCGCACCGGCTGGCGTCCGGCTTCGACGAGGTGGTCGAAATCCTGCCGATGCCGGCGCTGACCCCGGTGCCCGGCGCGCTGGCGTGGATGCTTGGCGTCGCCAACATCCGCGGCGCGCTGCTGCCGGTGGTCGACCTCAAGCAGTTCCTGGAAGGCGAGCGCACCGTGCTGCACGAGCGCCAGCGCGTGCTGGTGGTGCGCCAGCCGGGCGGCGACGTCGCCGTCACCATCGACGAACTCTACGGCCAGCGCAGCTTCGTCGAGGAGCACGGCATCGACGCCGACGCCGTGGCCGACGGGCGCTACGCGCACTTCGTCGATCGCGCCTACCGCATGAACGGGCAGGACTGGGGCGTGTTCAGCCTCGAACGCCTCGCCCGCACCCCCGAATTCCGCCAAGCCGCCGCGTAACCCGCGGAACGCCAAGTCAGCCGAGGTCGCAACAATGAGCAATTTGATGGATTCCGCCGCCGGCAAGGGCCGCAATCTCAGCACCAACTTCTGGATCTGGTTGCTGATCGGCTCGCTGGTCGTGTTCGCCGGCAATACCCTGTATGCCACCACCAAGGCCTCGCGCCTCGGCGGCGCGAGCACCGCGGCCTCCCGCCTGCAGCTGAACTCGCAGCGCCTGGCCAACCAGGGCCGCGAGGCCATCGACGGCAACGTGCAGGCGTTCGAATCGTTCAAGGCCACCAAGGGCGAGATCGACGCCGACATCAAGTGGCTCAACGACCGCTTCGGCGACTCCGCCGACGTGGCCGCGCCGATCCGCACGGTGACCGAAACCTGGACCCCGCTGACCACCCGCGCCGACGAGGTGCTGGGTTCGCAGCAGGCGGTGCTGGCGCTGTCCGGCCGCGCCGACAGCTTCACCGCCAAGGTGCCGCAGCTGCAGGCGCAGCTGTACGAAGTGCTGCGCGGCCTGGTCTCGGGCGGCGCGAACTCCGCGCAGGTGAGCGCGGCGCTGCAGCAGGCCAACATCAGCTCGCGCATGGCGCAGCGCATCGCCGAGCTGCGCGCCGGCGGCGACGGCGCGCAGGTCGCGGCCAACGCGCTTGGCCGCGACGCGGCGGTGTTCGACCGGCAGATGAACGCGCTGATCAACGGCAGCGGCGACATCGCCAAGGTCAGCGCGGCCGGCGCCACCGGCCCGCTCACCCAGGCCAACGTGCTGTGGCAGGGCATGAAGAAGGACCTCGACGCGATCGTCGGCGACTCGCGCAAGCTGATCGGCGCGCAGGCCTCGGCGTCCGCGCTGGCGACCGGCTCCGACAAGCTGCTGGGCGACAGCGAAAGCCTGTTCGCCGCGTTCACCTCGTTCGGCTCGCTGAAGGACACCAGCATCATCGGCGGCGTCTGGGTCAGCATCCTGTCCGGCGCGCTGGCGCTGTTCTCCATCGTCGGCCTGCTGTGGGCCCTGAACCGCGCGCAGCGCATCCGCTACCAGACCACCAAGGAACTGAACGACCGCAACCAGGAGGCGATCATGCGCCTGCTGGACGAAATGGGTTCGCTCGCGGAAGGCGACCTGACCGTGAAGGCGACCGTGACCGAGGACATGACCGGCGCGATCGCGGACTCGATCAACTTCGCCGTGGAGCAACTGCGCACCCTGGTGACGACGATCAACGACACCTCGGTGCAGGTCTCGGCCAGCGCGCAGGAAACCCAGGCGACCGCCATGCACCTGGCCGACGCCGCCGAGCACCAGGCGCAGGAGATCAACTCCGCCACCGACCGCATCAACGAGATCGCCTCCAGCATTAACCAGGTGTCGCGCAACTCCGCCGATTCCGCCGAGGTGGCGCGCCGCTCGGTGCAGATCGCGACGAACGGTGCGGGCGTGGTGCGCCAGACGATCGCCGGCATGGACAGCATCCGCGACCAGATCCAGGAAACCTCCAAGCGCATCAAGCGCCTAGGCGAGTCCTCGCAGGAAATCGGCTCGATCGTGGAACTGATCAACGACATTTCCGAACAGACCAACATCCTGGCGCTGAACGCGGCCATCCAGGCGGCCTCCGCCGGTGAAGCGGGCCGCGGCTTCGCGGTGGTGGCGGACGAAGTGCAGCGACTCGCGGAACGCAGCTCCAGCGCGACCAAGCGCATCGAATCGTTGGTCCAGACCATTCAGGCCGATACCAACGAAGCGGTGTCGTCGATGGAACAGACGACCTCCGAAGTGGTCGCGGGCGCGCGCCTCGCCGAGGACGCGGGTACCGCGCTGGGCGAGATCGAAAAGGTGTCGTCCGACCTGTCGGGTCTGATTGAAGGCATCTCGGTGGCGGCGCAGGAGCAGTCCAACGCGGCCTCCAACATCACCCAGACCATGAACACCATCCAGTCGATCACCGCGCAGACCTCGCAGGGCGCCAGCCAGACCGCCGAGTCGATCGGCAACCTGGCCCAGCTCGCCGCCGACCTGCGCCGTTCGGTCGCCGACTTCAAGCTGCCCGCCTGAGCCGGACTGACACAGGGATCGGGATGAACAGCAGCCACCAGGCCAGCATCGCCTCGCCGGGTCTTGTCGGAGCCACGGCATGACCACGGCGCTGCGGGATGCCATCGACCACACCGCGCTCGGCTGGGTGAAGCCGGAGATCGACGAGACCCTGCGCCAGGCGCGGATCGAGCTCGAAGCCTTCGCCGAAGCGCCGGACGACGCTTCGCCCATGGCCACCTGCATGGGCCATCTGCACCAGGTGCAGGGCACCCTGCGCATGCTCGAGCTGCAGGCCCCGGCGATGGTGGCCGGCGAGATGGAGCAGCTGGCCGAAGCGCTGCGCGACGGCGTCACCGCCGACCGCGACGAGGCGTTGGCCGTGCTGATGCGCGGCGTGGTGCAACTGCCGGACTATCTGGAACGCCTGCAGGGCGGCCACCGCGACATCCCGATCGTGCTGCTGCCGCTGATCAACGAGCTGCGCGCGGCGCATGGCGCGGCGGCGCTGGGGCAGGACGCGCTGCCCAGCCTGCTGGACGCGCCCACCGAGGCCGAACTGGAACACGCGCGCGGCAGCCTGGCCGGGCGCAACCGCGCGCTGCTGGACACCGTGTCCGCGGCGATCAAGGAAGACCTGCTGAAGGTCAAGGACGCGCTCGACCTGCACCTGCGCGGCAGCCGCGACAACGTGCAGGAGCTGCAGCCGCAGGCCGAAGCGCTGGACCGCATCGGCGACACCCTCGGCATGCTGGGCCTCGAAAGCGCGCGCGCGGTGGTGCAGGAACAGCGCAAGATCGTGCACGGCATCGCCAGCGGCGCCCGTCCTCCGAACGAGAGCGACCTGCTCGACGTGGCCGGCGCGCTGCTCTACATCGACCATTCGCTGGACGACCAGGTCGCGCAGCTCGGCAGCGCTGCCAGCGCAGACGAGGCCGGCGGCCTGCTGGCGCAGGAATCGCGCAAGGTGATGGGCGCGCTGACCCGCGCCGCGGTCAGCAACTTCGCCGAAGTGCGCAACGCCTTCGTCGCCTTCGTCGAAACCGACTGGGACCACGCCGCGCTGGAATCGGTGCCGCGCCTGCTGGGCGAAGTCGCCGGGGCGATGCGCATCCTCGAACGCCCCGAACCGGCCGATTACCTGGAAGCGCTGCGGCGCTACAGCCAGGACGAGCTGGTCTCGCGCAGGCAGGTGCCGGGCGGCCGCCAGCTGGACACGCTGGCCGACGCGCTGGCGAGCATGGAGTACTTCCTGGAGTCCATGCACGACCCGCACGGGCAGCGCCTGGATCTGCTGGAAAAGACCCGCGCCAGCCTGGAAGCGCTGCGCTACTGGCCGCTGCCGGAGGCCCGCGCCATCGAGCCGGAAGCGCCGGCCGTGGCGGAGCCGGCGGTCGAACATGTCGAAGAAGCCGCGGCGGACGCCGTGGTCGAAACCGTCGTCGCCGAGGAAGAAGCGCCCGCAGTCGAAGCCGCGCCTGTGACCGCACAAGTGGCGGTGGGCGGCGGCGCCGCGCTGGCCGTCGGCTTCGAATCGGCCGGCGACGAAATCGACGACGAGATCCGCGAAATCTTCCTGGAGGAATTCCAGGACGAGATCGGCAACCTCGACACCCTGCTGCCGGCCTGGAAGCTGGCGCCCGACGACGCCGAAACGCTGCGTCCGATCCGGCGCGTGTTCCACACCCTGAAGGGCAGCGGCCGGCTGGTCGGCGCCAAGGTGCTGGGCGAGTTCGCCTGGCACGTCGAGAACATGCTCAATCGCGTGCTCGACGGTTCGCGTCCGGCCAGCCACGCGGTGGTGGCGTTCGTCGGCCAAGCCCGCGAATCGCTGCCGCAGCTGCACGCCGCGCTGCGCGGCGAGGGCAGCGTCGGCATCGACATCCACGCGATGGAAGCCGTGGCGGACCGCCTGGCGGCCGGCGAGGACGTGCTGCTGACCGCCGCGCCGTTGGCGCAGCCGGCGGCCCCGCACGAAGAAGCGGCGGCGCCCGATGCCGCTGTCACCGCCGAACCCGAAGCCGCCGCGGAAACGCAGGCGGTCTCGGTGGATCCGGTGCTGCTGGAAATCCTGGGCACCGAAGTCGGCGGCCACCTGGTCACGGTCGATGCCTGGCTGGCGCAGGCCCGCGCGGGCGATGCCGCGGCCAGCGATGGGCTGGTGCGCGCCATCCATACCCTCAACGGCGCGTTCGCGATGACAGAAGTGCCGTCGGTGACCGCGTTCACCGCGCCGGCCGAAGGCTACGTCAAGCGCCTGCTGGCCGCCCGCGCGCAGGCCGATGCCGACGGCGTCGCCGCGCTGGGCGAAGTCGCCGAGGCGGTGCGCGCCTCCACCCTGGCGCTGCAGACCACGCCGGCGCAGGTGCCCGCCTTCGCCGCGCTGGCGGCGCGCATGGCCGCGCTGCGCGACGCGCTGCCGGAAGCGAACCTGCCGTTCATCGATACCGCCCCTGCCGGTAACGAGGACGCGGACGCCGCGCGCGTCGCTGCCGAGCAGGCGGAAGCGCAGCGCCTGGCGGCCGAAGAAGCCGCACGCGCCGAAGCCGAACGCGTCGCCGCGGAGGAAGCCGAAGCCGCGCGCCTGGCTGCCGAGCAGGCGGAAGCGGAACGCCTTGCCGCCGAAGCGGCTGCGCGCGCTGAAGCCGAACGCGTCGCCGCGGAAGAAGCGGAGGCCGCGCGTCTTGCCGCCGAGCAAGCCGAAGCGGAGCGCTTGGCGGCCGAGGAGGCCGCGCGCGTCGAAGCCGAGCGCCTTGCCGCGGAAGAAGCCGCGCGCCAGGAGGCCGAACGCCTCGCCGCCGAGGCGGAAGCCGAGCGTCTGGCGCAGGAAGAAGCGGCCCGCGCCGAGGCCGAGCGTCTCGCCGCCGAGCAGGCCGAAGCCGAACGCCTCGCGGCGGAACAGGCCGAGGCCGCGCGCCTTGCCGCCGAGGAAGCGGAGCGTCTCGAAGTCGAACGCCTCGCGGCGGAAGAAGCCGAAATCGCCCGTCGCGTCGCCGAGCAGGCGGAGGTCATGCGCCTCGAAGCCGAGCGGGCGGTCGCCGAGGAAACCGAACGCCTCGAAGCCGCGCGTCTGGCGGCGGAAAGCGCCGAACACCAGGAGGCCGAGCGCCTCGCGGCCGAAGCGGCTGCGCGCGCCGAAGCCGAACGCCTCGCGGCGGAAGAAGCGGAAGCCGCGCGGCTTGCGGCGGAGCAGGCGGAAACCGAACGCCTGGCTGCCGAAGAGGCCGCGCGCCTCGAAGCCGAGCGGATCGCCGCGGAACAGGCCGAGGCCGCGCGTCTCGCTGCCGAACAAGCGGAAGCCGAGCGCCTGGCTGCCGAAGAAGCCGCACGCCTCGAAGCCGAGCGGATCGCCGCGGAAGAAGCCGAAGCGGCGCGTCTTGCCGCCGAACAGCAGGCGGAAGCCGAACGCCAGGCGGCCGAAGAGGCCGCGCGCCTCGAAGCCGAACGCATCGCCGCGGAAGAAGCCGAGGCCGCGCGTCTCGCCGCCGAGCAGGCGGAAGCCGAGCGCCTGGCCGCAGAAGAAGCCGCACGCCGCGAAGCGGAGCGCCAGGAAGCCGAACGCATCGCCGCCGCCCGCGCCGAAGCCGAGCGCCAGGAAGCCGAACGCGCGGCGGCCCGTCGTGCGGAAGCCGAGCGCGCCGAAGCCGAGCGTCGCGCCGCCGAGGCCGCCGCCGCCGCGCAGGCGCGCGAGCAGGCCGCGCTGGCGGCGCTGCAGTCGGCGGCCAGCGCCGCGGAAGACCCGGACGAGCCGCTGGACACCAGCGAACTGGACCTGGAGCTGGTGGACATCTTCGTCGAGGAGGCCGGCGACCTGCTCGACCACTCCGACGGCCTGCTGGCCAAGCTACGCGACACGCCGGACGACAACGAGCTGGTGAGCGGCCTGCAGCGCGACCTGCACACGCTCAAGGGCGGCGCGCGCATGGCCGGCATGATGCCGGCCGGCGAGCTGGGCCACGCCATGGAGTCGCTGCTGGAAGCGGTGGCCGCGCAGAAGACCGAATTCGGCGCCGACGGCGTGCCGCTGCTGGAACGCGGCTTCGACCGCCTGCACGGCATGATCACCCGCATCGCCGCGCGCCGCGCGATCGGCATGCCGGCGGGTCTGATCGAGGAGTTCAGCGCCCGCGCCGAAGGCCGCGCGCCCGCGTTGGAGCAGGCGGCGGAACAGGCCGCCACGCCCGCGCCGCGCGCCGTACCCGCGAAAAAGCCCGAGCTCAAGCCGCTGTCCGCGCCGATGGGCCAGGACGGGTTCGGCGAGGACGAGGACATCGGCGTGCGTGCGCCGCAGGAACAGGTGCGCATCCGCGCCGACCTGCTCGACCGGCTGGTGAACTACGCGGGCGAGGTCGCCATCTACCGCGCCCGCCTGGAACAGCAGCTGGCCGCGTTCCGCAGCACCGCGCAGGAAATGGAGCAGACCAACCTGCGCCTGCGCGACCAGCTGCGCCGCCTCGATTCGGAAACCGAAGCGCAGATCATCGCCCGCTTCCAGCGCGAGAACGACAGCGGCAACGAAGCCTTCGACCCGCTGGAGCTCGACCGCTTCAGCACCCTGCAGCAGCTCTCCCGCGCGCTGGCCGAATCGGCCGCCGACTTGCAGAGCCTGCACGGGTCGATGGACGACCTGACCCGCCAGTACGAGACGCTGCTGACCCAGCAGTCGCGCGTCAGTTCCGAGCTGCAGGAAGGCCTCATGCGCACGCGCATGCTGCCGTTCGACTCGCTGGTGCCGCGTCTGCGCCGGGTGATCCGCCAGGCCGCCGGCGAAACCGGCAAGCAGGCGCAGCTCAAGCTGGAAGGCGCGCAGGGCGAACTCGACCGCAACGTGCTGGAGCGCATGACCGCGCCGCTGGAGCACATGCTCCGCAACGCCATCGCGCACGGCCTGGAAACGCCGGACGCGCGCCGCGCCGCCGGCAAGCCGGAGGAAGGCAGCATCCGCGTGGTGGTGCGCCGCGAAGGCTCGGAAGTCGTGCTGCAGATCGCCGACGACGGTGCCGGCCTGAACCGCGACGCGATCCGCGCGCGCGGCATCGACCGCGGCCTGATCAAGGCCGACGCGACGCTGAGCGACGCCGAACTCGACCAGCTGATCATGCAGCCGGGCTTCTCCACCGCCGAAACCGTCAGCCGCCTGGCCGGCCGCGGCGTCGGCATGGACGTGGTGGCGAGCGAAGTGCGCCAGCTCGGCGGCACCATCGACATCGCCTCGCGCCCCGGCCAGGGCACCACCTTCACCCTGCGCCTGCCGCAGACGCTGGCGGTGACGCAGGCGGTGTTCGTCAAGATCGGCGAAACCGAATACGCGGTGCCGATCGCCTCGGTGCGCGGCGTGGGCCGCATCGCCCGCGAGGACATGGCCAAGGCCGGCGCGGGCTACCGCTACGGCGGCGAGGACTACGCGCTGCACGACCTCGGCGCGCTGGTCGGCGCCGCCCCGGCGAAGGCGGAAGGGCATCTGCAGATGCCGCTGCTGCTGGTCGGCTCGGGCGAGCTGCGCGCGGCGGTGGCGATCGACCAGGTGGTCGGCAGCCGCGAAATCGTGGTCAAGACCGGCGGCCCGCAGCTGGCGTCGGTGCCGGGCATCTTCGGCGCCACCATCATGGGCGACGGCCGCGTGGTGGTGATCCTCGACGTCGCGCCGCTGGTGCGCCGCCAGGCGGCGGCCGCGCAGGTCGACGAGGGCGAAGCCCACGTGCCGGGCGCGCAGCGGAAGGTGCCGCTGGTCATGGTGGTGGACGATTCCGTCACCATGCGCAAGGTCACCGGCCGCGTGCTGGAGCGCCACAGCTTCGAGGTGGCGACCGCGAAGGACGGCCTCGACGCGCTGGAGCGCATGGCCGACTTCGTGCCCGATCTGATGCTGCTCGACATCGAAATGCCGCGCATGGACGGCTACGAGCTGGCGACCGCGATGAAGGCCGACCCGCGCCTGCGCAACGTGCCGATCGTGATGATCACCTCGCGCACCGGCGACAAGCACCGCCAGCGCGCCTTCGAGATCGGTGTCGAGCGTTACCTCGGCAAGCCGTACCAGGAAGTCGAGCTGATGCGGAACGTGTTCGAGCTGTTGGGGCTGGAGCACGCGGGCGACGGAACCCTGCAATGAGCGCAAGGCGCGTGGTGGTGCTGGCGCGCGCGGGAGCCGCGTGCGACCGCACCCGGGCGGCGGTGCAGCAGGCGGGTGCGGAACTGGCGGCGGTGCTGGACCCGACCGCCGCCGGCGAGGAGGACGTCCGCATGGCCGCGCCCGATGCCGTGCTGGTGGTGCTCGACCCGGTGGCCGAGACCGCGCTGGAGAAATTCGACGGCGTGCTGGCCGATCCGGCGCTGGCGGTGATGTACGACGACGCCGAGGTGGCGGCCAGGCGCGACGGCTGGGAAGCGGCGCGCTGGGCGCGGCACCTGGCGGCCAAGCTGCACGGGCACCAGGACGTGCTGCCGGCGATGCCGGGCGGCGACGCCGGGCGTGGTTTCGCGCAGGAGATGGAAGACCTGACCCTGCAAGTGGCGGCGATGCCGCCGGTGGCGCAGCAGGCCAAGGCGCCGACAGCGGCGCCCGCGAACGGCGCGGTGGTGGTCGCGGCTGGCGTCGGCGGCCCCGACGCGGTGCGCCAGCTGCTGGGCGAACTGCCGGAAGCCTTTCCGCGCCCGGTGCTGCTGCGCCAGCGCATCGAAGGCGGGCAGTACGACCGGCTGGTGCGGCAGATGCAGCGCGCTTCGCGCATGCGGGTGATGCTGGCGCAGGCCGGCGAGCCGCTGCACGGCGGCACCGTATACGTGATGCCCGACGGGCTCGACGTCGGCGAAGCGCCGGCCGGCCTGCACTTCATGGCCGCCGCCGGCGAGCCCGGCTTCGCCGCCCTGCGCGCCGCCGACAGCGCCATGCTGCTGCTCAGCGGCGCGCCGCCCGCGCTGGTGGATGTGGCGCTGGCGATGCGCTGGGCCGGCGGCCTGGCGCTGGGCCAGGCCGCGGAGAACTGTTTCGATCCCGCCGCCAGCAATGCGCTGGTGGCGCGCGGCGGCGAGGCGAGCAGCCTCGCCGGGATGTCCCGACAATTGCTGCAACGCTGGTCTGCCTGAGGTCTTCCATGTCCGACATCGCATACATCATCCGCGGCGTGCTCATCCAGGTGGCCGATGCGCGCCTGCTGCTGCCCAACGCGACCATCGCCGAGGTGTTGTCCTACGCCACGCCGGAACCGTTGGCGGATGCGCCGGACTGGCTGCTGGGCCGGATCCGCTGGCGCGGCTGGCAGCTGCCGCTGATGTCGTTCTCGCGCTTCGCCGGCATCGCCGAGGAAGAGGGCGGGCTGGGCAGCAAAGTGATCGTGCTCAAGGCGCTGGGCGGCAACGCGCGCCAGCCCTATTTCGCGATGCTGACCCAGGGCTTCCCACGGCTGGTGACGGTGACCGAATCCACGCTGGCGACGCTCGACGACGGCGGCGAACTGCCCGCCGGCGTGCTGGCGCGCGTGCGCCTCAACGAGAACGACGCGATGGTGCCCGACCTGGCGGCGCTGGAGCAGCGTCTGCACGCGGCGCTCGCCGCCGCCGCATAGGAATTACCGGAACGGTGGACGCGTTCGCGAAAGCGTCCGTGGCGTTCGCGTTGCTGGTGGGATGTCCCTGGGGATACTCGGTCTACAAGCGCCATCCCGTCGAAGCGTTCTGTCGAGGTCTTCCCGTTGCCGCGACCCGCGAGCGGGTGATCGCCGACGCGGAGGCCGCCGGCCTCTGGATCAATCCGCTGGGCAGGCAGGCCGCGAGCCTCTGGATATACAACCAGCGCGCGCCTTGGTGGCGCTATGCGTGCGTCGTCGAGTTCGATGCGCGTCACGGCATATCCGCGAAGGTGACGGCGGCGGATTAGGGGCCGTCGCCGGAGGGATCCGGCAGGCGATGCGGCGGTATTTACGTGTCTTCCCGGCCGCTAAGCCAGATCGCCCAGCATTGCCTGCAAGGCCGCGATCGCGGCGATGCCGGCGGTTTCGGTGCGCAGCACGCGCGGCCCCAGCCGCAGTCCCTCGTAGCCTGTCGCCGCCAACTGCTCGCGATCGCGCGGCGACCAGCCGCCTTCCGGGCCGATCGCCAGCGTGCAGGCGCGCAGCTCGATGCCTTGCAGCGAGGCCAGCGTGCTGTCCGCGGACGGGTCGAGGAGGAAGCCACGCCCCTCGCGCAGCGCGGCGCCCTGCGCCAGCGGCTGCGGCGCCAGCACTTCGGGCACGACCGCGCGGCCGCTCTGCTCGCAGGCGGAAACCACCACTTCGCGCCAGTGCGCCAGCCGCTTGGCGGCGCGCTGCGCGTCCAGCTTCACTTCGCTGCGCTCGCTGTCCACCGGCAGGATGCGGGCGACGCCGAGTTCGGTCGCCTTCTGCAGGATCAGGTCCATCTTCTCGCCGCGGGCGATGCCCTGCACCAGCGAGATGCGCAGCGGCGATTCGTTGTCGATCCGGCGCGCGCCGAGCACCTCCGCCTGCGCGCCCCGCTTGTCGGCGGCGACGATGCGGGCGTCGTAGTCGAAGCCGTCGCCGTTGAACAGCACGCAGGCATCGCCCGCCTGCAGGCGCAGCACGCGGACGAGATGCGCGGCGGCATCGTCCGGCAGGGCCATGGTGTCGCCCGCCTGCAAGGGCAGGGCGACGAAGCTGCGAGTCAGGCGCATCGGGTGGCTTCCTCCAGTGCGGCGGCGGTGGCGCGCGCCAGCAGATCGAGCTGCGCGTCGTCGATGCAGTAGGGCGGCATCCAGTACAGCACGTCGCCCAGCGGGCGCAGCAGCACGCCGGCCTCCAGCGCCGCGCGGTACATGCGCAGGCCTCGGCGGCCAGCGATTTCCACCGCGTGGCCGTCCTCGGCATTGCCGGTCTCCGGATGCAGTTCGATGGCGACCACCATGCCGGTCTGGCGCACTTCGGCCACCGCCGGGTGCGTCCGTAACGGTTCGGCCAGCGCGGCCATCTTCGCGGCGGTGTTGCAGTTGCGCGCCAGCACGCCGTCGCGTTCGAGGATGTCCAGCGAGGCCAGCGCCGCCGCGCAGGCCAGCGGGTTGCCGCTGTAGCTGTGCGAATGCAGGAAGGCGCGCTCGCGCGAATCGTCGAGGAAGCCGTCGTAGATCGCCTGCGTCGCCAGCACCGCGCACAGCGGCAGGAAGCCGCCGGTCAGGCCCTTCGACAGGCACAGGAGATCCGGTTGGACGCCGGCCTGCTCGCAGGCGAACAGCGTGCCGGTGCGGCCGAAGCCGGTGGCGATCTCGTCGGCGATCAGGAACACGCCATGCGCGTCGCAGAGTTCGCGCGCGCGGCGCAGCCAGGCGGGATGGTGCATGCGCATGCCGCCGGCGCATTGCAGCAGCGGTTCGACGATCAGCGCGCAGACTTCGCCGGCGTGCGCTTCCAGCAGCCCGGCCAGCGCGTCGGCGGCGGCATGGGCGAGGCGCTCGGCTTCGGCGTCGTCGCGCGCACCGAACGCGTCGGGCGAAGGCGCGAACAGCGTTTCCAGCAGCAGCGGCGCGTACACGCGGCGGTACAGGGGGATGTCGCCCACCGACAGCGCGCCCAGCGTTTCGCCGTGGTAGCTGCCGGTCAGCGCGACGAACTTGGTGCGTCCTTCGATGCCGCGATTGTGGAACCAATGGAAGGCCATCTTCAGCGCCACTTCCACCCCGGCCGAGCCGTTGTCGGCATAGAACACCTTGGACAGCGGCGCGCGTTCGGCCTCGCGGGGGGCGAGGCTGAGCAGGCGTTCGGCCAGTTCGACGGCGGGCGCGTGCGAGAAACCGGCCAGGATCACCTGCTCCAGCGTCCGCGCCTGGAGAGCGATGGCCTCGGCGATGCGCGGCTCGGCGTGGCCGTGCAGATTGGTCCACCAACTGCTGACACCGTCCAGCACGCGGCGGCCATCGAAGCCGACCAGCCAGGCGCCTTCGCCGCGCGCCACCGGGAACAGCGGAAGCGCATGCGGGTGCTCGCGCATCTGCGTGCACGGGTGCCAGAGCACGGCCAGGTCGCGCGCGCGCCAGTCATCGGCGGCGGCTATCATGGGGCCATCGTGAAATCCTTCCATCCCGCCATTATCGCCGCCGGGGCGGCCGCATGAGCCGCCGCCTGCCCGTCATCCACGGCATCACCGAGCACGACGCCGGCCCGTACCGCATGGAGCGGCTCGACCTGGAGTTCAGCAACGGCGAGCGCCGCCTGTACGAGCGCCTGCACGGGCGCGGCCACGGCGCGGTGGCGGTGGTGCCGATGCTGGACGCCGAGACCGTGCTGCTGGTCCGCGAATACGCGGCCGGCGTGCACCGCTACGAGCTGGGGCTGGTCAAGGGCCGCATCGACGCCGGCGAGACGCCGGTCGAGGCCGCCAACCGCGAGCTGATGGAGGAAGCCGGCTACGGCGCTCGCGACCTGCACGTGCTGCGCAGCCTGACGCTGGCGCCCACCTACATGAGCCACCAGACCCACGTGGTGCTGGCGCGCGACCTGTATCCGCAGCGCCTGCCCGGCGACGAGCCGGAAGAGCTCGAAGTGGTGCCGTGGAAGCTGGCCGAGCTGGACCGGCTGATTTTGCAGGAAGACTTTTCCGAGGGCCGCACCATCGCGGCATTGTTCATCGCCCGCGAATGGTTGCAGCAGCATGCACATGAATGACGCGCTGCGCGACGCCGTGATCGGCCTCGCGCGCAGGGCCGCCGCCGAGATCCTCGCCATCTACGACGGCGAATTCGCGGTCCAGCACAAGGACGACAACTCGCCGCTGACCGCCGCCGACCTGGCCTCGCACCGCTGCATCGTCGCCGGCCTGCGCGCGCTGACGCCGGACATCCCGGTGCTGTCGGAGGAATCGAAAGATGCCGACATCGCCGAGCGCCGCGCGTGGAAGACGCTTTGGCTGGTTGACCCGCTGGACGGCACCCGCGAGTTCGTCAAGCGCAACGGCGAGTTCACCGTCAACATCGCGCTGATCGAGGACGGCGTGACGACCTTCGGCGTGATCCAGCAGCCGGTCACCGGCGCGCTGTGGCACGGCGCGCCCGGTCGCGGCGCGTTCCGTCGCGACCTCGATACCGACGTGCCGGTCCATGCGCGCATTCCCGCCGCCTCGCCGCTGCGCATCGCCGCCAGCCGCTCGCACCGCGACGCGCGCACGCAGGCGCTGCTGGACGCGCTGCCGGGCAGCGAGGTGCTGGGCTGCGGCTCCTCGCTGAAGTTCTGCCGGATCGCCGAAGGCGCGATGGACCTGTATCCGCGCTTCGGCCCGACCAGCGAATGGGACACCGCCGCCGGGCAGGCGATCCTGGAGGCGGCCGGCGGCGCGGTGCTCGATCCGCGCGGCCGCCCGTTCCGCTACAACCAGCGCGACACGCTGCTCAACGGCGATTTCGTCGCGCTCGGCGATGTTGCGCTGCCGTGGCGGGATTGGGTTTGATTTTTTGACGCGGATTGACGCGGACAACACGGATGAAGCTTCAGATGCGAAAAGGCTTTATCCGTGTCATCCGCATTGATCCGCATCCGGATGTTCCTGAGGTTCACCGATGCAAGACAAGATGGCAAACATCGCGCAACTGCTCGCCATCATGGCGAAGCTGCGCGATCCGGACGGCGGCTGTCCGTGGGATCTCGAACAGGACTTCGCCACGATTGCGCCGTACACCATCGAGGAAGCCTACGAGGTCGCCGACGCCATCGACCGCGGCGACATGGCCGACCTGAAGGACGAACTGGGCGACCTGCTGCTGCAGGTGGCGTTCCACGCGCGGATGGCGGAGGAGGCCGGCGCCTTCGATTTCGATGACGTGGCGGCCGCGATCTGCGACAAGATGGTGCGCCGGCATCCGCATGTATTTGCCGCACAGGGATGTGCCAATGCCGCGGGAGGCAGGATGCCGGGAGCGGCCGGCGACATGCATGCGGACGGCAGCGGCGAAGTGCTGCGCAACTGGGACGCGATCAAGCGCGCCGAGCGCGAGGCGAAGGGCGAAGCCGACGCGTCGGCGCTGGCCGGCATTTCGCGCGGCTTGCCGGAATGGCAGCGCGCGGTGAAGCTGCAGCACAAGGCGGCCAAGGTCGGCTTCGACTGGCCCGGCCCGGAACCGGTGCTGGACAAGCTGCGCGAGGAACTCGACGAGGTGCGCGCTGAGTTCGACGCCGTCGCCGCCGCGCCGGACGATGCCGAGGCGCGCGACCGGCTGGAGGATGAGATCGGCGACGTGCTGTTCGTCTGCGCCAATCTCGCGCGGCATGCGAAAGTGGACGTGGGCAGCGCGCTGCGCCGCGCCAACCGCAAGTTCGAGCGCCGCTTCCGCGCGATGGAAGCGCTGGCCGAGGCGGACGGCGGCCTTGCCGGGAAACCGCTGGATGCGCAGGATCGCTATTGGGATCTGGCCAAGGCGGCGGAGAAGGAAGGCAAACGATGAGCGAGGGTTTCGCCAGCTTCCGCGAGTTCTATCCGTTCTATCTGGGCGAACACCGCAACCGCACCTGCCGGCGGCTGCATTTCACCGGCACGAGCTTCGCCATCGGCTTCATCGTGCTGGCGATCAAGAGCGGCAATGCCTGGTGGCTGCTGGCGGCGCTGTTCTCGGGCTACGCCTTCGCCTGGATCGGCCACTTCTTCTTCGAGAAGAACCGCCCGGCCACCTTCAAGCATCCGTTCTATTCCTTCGCCGGCGACTGGGTGATGTACCGGGACATCCTGATCGGCCGCATTCCGTTCTAGCGATGATGCGGGCGGCACCCGTGCGGCCGGGGCCCGCCCAGGGACACGCCGTGAATACGTCCATGTAGGCTCATCGGCGGCATCCATGCCGCCGATGGTCCCTGAGCGGGCCCCGGCCGCACGGATGCCTCTGCGACATCTGCGTCACTCCTGGAAGATCAGCCACGCCGCCACCAGGATCAGTGCGAACCCCGCCCAATGGTTCCACTTCAGCGGCTGGCCGAGATAGAAGGCGGAGAAGCCGGCGAACACCAGCAGAGTGATGACCTCCTGCATGCCCTTGAGTTGCGGCGCACTGTAGACGGTGCTGCCGATGCGGTTGGCCGGCACCATCAGCATGTATTCGAAGAAGGCGATCCCCCAGCTGATCAGGATGACCTTGGGCAGCGCCACCTCCTTGTGCTTGAGGTGGCCGTACCAGGCGAACGTCATGAACACGTTCGAGAACACCAGCAGAAGCGGCGACAGCAGGCGGGCGTACGGCATGCGAGACTTCCACGGAATGTCCGGAGCGGGGCGCAGTTTAGTCTTCTTCACGCCGTGTCGACCTGTGGATGGGCATGTTTTTCCAAGGGCTATCCAAACGAGGCGCGCATGCGCGAACAGGAACAGGCGGGACTGGTACTCATCGTCGAGGACAACCGCAACATCTCCGAGATGGTGGGCGAATACCTGGAAAGCCGCGGGTTCGAAGTGGACTACGCGGCCGATGGCGTGGACGGCTACAGGCTGGCGGCGGAGAACGCCTATGACGCCATCGTGCTTGACCTGATGCTGCCGCGGCTGGACGGCATCGAGGTCTGCCGGCGGCTGCGCGCCGAGGCGCGCAAGTCCACGCCGATCCTGATGCTGACCGCGCGCGACACGCTGGACGACAAGCTGACCGGGCTGTCGTCGGGCGCCGACGACTACCTGACCAAGCCGTTCGCGATCCGCGAACTGGAAGCGCGCCTGCACGCGCTGATCCGCCGCGACCGCCGCCAGGTGGGTTCGGAAGTCCTGCAGGTCGCCGACCTGTCCCTGGACCCGGCCTCGCTGCGTGCCACCCGCGCCGGCTGCGAGCTGCAGCTGTCGCCGATCGCGCTGCGCCTGCTGTCGATCCTGATGCGCGAGTCGCCGCGGGTGGTCAGCCGGCAGGAGATCGAGCGCGAGATCTGGGGCGACGAGCTGCCGGATTCGGACACCCTGCGCAGCCATCTGTACAACCTGCGCAAGGTCATGGACAAGCCCTTCGAGCGGCCGCTGCTGCATACCGTGCAAAGCGCCGGCTACCGGATCGCGGATCTGGCGGCGTAGCGCATTGTCCGCGGCCATGTCCACGCACTCGCCCAGTTCCTTGCCAGCCGTCGGACCGGCTGCGGATGCTGAATCCCGCGAGCGCGATTTCACCCGCGACGCCAGCCATGAGCTGCGCACGCCGCTGACCGTGATCCGGGTCGCCAGCGATCTGATCGCCCATGACGACGGCCTGTCGAACGCCTCGCGTCGCTCGCTGGGGCGCATCCAGGACGCGGTGGCGGGCATGGAGGCGATCATCGACGCGCTGCTGCTGCTGGCGCGCTGCGAGCAGACGGTGATGGAGCTGGAAGAGGTGCGGGTGCGCGAGGTGGTGGAGCACGAGCTGGAGCGCGTGCTGCCGCTGCTGCGCTACAAGGGGCTGGAGCTGCGGCTAGAGATCGAGGCCGAGCCGGTGCTGCACGCGCCGCCGCGGGTGCTGCAGGTGATGCTGGGCAATCTGCTGGGCAACGCGGTGCGCTTCACCGACGCCGGCGAGGTGCGGGTCTGCCTGCAGGCGGACCGGCTGTGCGTGGAAGACACCGGCATCGGCATGGACGCGGCGACGCTGGCGCGCGCGTTCGAGCCGTTCTACCGCGGCGAGGGCGAGCAGGTGGCCGGGCCGGGGCTGGGCCTGTCCATCGCCCATCGGCTGGGCCAGCGCTGCGGCTGGCCGCTGCGGCTGGAAAGCGCGCCGGGGCGCGGGACGCAGGCGACCATCCTGTTCGGCTGAGTTCGGCCGAGGCGGGGCCATGACTGACGGCACGGTTGCGGCGCGCGCGCGCCGGTCAGGATGCGCCGCTGTCAACCGGATGCGCAGCCGCGCGTTCCCACCCGTCAATCCTCCCCGACTGCCCACGCATGAGCCAGACACGCCGTCCCCGTAGCACCTTCCCCCTGCGCAAGATCGGCGTGGCCGTAGCCATCGTGGCCGTCCTCGCGGCCGGTGGCTATTTCTGGCACAAGCGCGGGCAGGCCGACGCGGCCGGCGGCTACCGCACCGAGACGGTGCAGCGCGGCGATATCCGCGTGGCCATCTCCTCCACCGGCACGCTCAGCGCCATCACCACCGTCACCGTGGGCAGCCAGATTTCCGGGCAGGTCACCGACGTGCTGGTCGATTTCAATTCGCCGGTGAAGAAGGGCGACGTGCTGGCGCGGATCGACCCCAGCACCTACCAGGCGCAGCTGGAGCAGGGCAATGCGCAGATCGCCTCGGCCCGCGCCTCGCTGACGCAGGCGCAGGCGACGCTGAAGAACGCCGAGCTGGACTACCGCCGCAAGGCCGACCTGGGCCAGCAGAAGCTGGTGGCGCAGGGCGACGTCGACCAGGCGCGCGCCGCGTTCCAGCAGGCGCAGGCGCAGGTGAGCTCGGCGCAGGCGCAGATCCGCCAGCAGACCGCCTCGCTGAAGAACACCGAGGTGAACATCGACCGCGCGGTCATCCGCTCGCCGGTGGACGGCGTGGTGCTGACCCGCAGCATCGAGCCGGGCCAGACCGTGGCGGCCAGTTTCTCGGCGCCGGAGCTGTTCACCATCGCCGAAGACCTGTCGAAGATGAAGATCGAGCTGGCCGTCGACGAATCCGACATCGGCCAGGTCAAGGTCGGCCAGGCCGTGAGCTTCACCGCCGACGCCTTCCCCGACCGCCAGTTCAAGGGCACGGTGGAGCAGGTGCGGCTGGCCGCCACCACCACCAACAACGTGGTGACCTACCCGGTGGTGGTGACCGTGGACAACACCGACGGCACCTTGCTGCCGGGGCTGACCGTCAACGCGGAGATCGAGGTCAGCAAGCGCGAGGGCGTGCTCAAGGTGGGCAATGCGGCGCTGCGCTTCAAGCCGGCGGACGGGTCGGCGCTGGCCGACATGAAGCCGGAAGGCGCGGCGCAGGGCGGCCAGAATGGCGGCGCCGGCCGCGGTCCGGGCATGGGCGAGGACCTGCAGAACCTGGCGGCGACGCTGGGACTGTCGGCGGAGCAGAAGGCCGCGTTCGACGGCGCGTTGCAGGAGATGCAGCAGCGCCAGGCCGAGCGCGCCGCGCAGGCGCAGCAGAGCGCGCAGGGCCAGCAGCAGGGCGGCAGCCGGCTGTTCGGCGGCGGCCCCGGCATGCGGATGGGCGGCGGCCAGGGCCGCGGCGACGCCGGCATGATGGCGCAGATGCGGTCGCGCATGCGCGACCGCTTCAACCAGCAGTTCTCGGCCTTCGTGGCGACCCTCGACGACGCCCAGCGCGGGAAGTGGAACGCCGGCCTGGACGCGCAGCTCAACGCAAAACGCGTCGTGGCCTACAAGCTGGCGAACGGCAGGCCGCAGGCGGTGATGGTCAAGGTCGGCGTCAGCGACGGCAGCAGCACCGAGGTGTCCGGGCGCGACATCAAGGAAGGCGACCTGATCATTTCCGGCGAGCGCGCGGCCACGGAGAGCAAGTGATGGCCGCGGCGGACACGGTGCCGGTCATCCTCACGCGGGGGCTGGGCAAGGTGTATTCGCCCGGCACCGAGGCGGAAGTGGTGGCGCTGCAGGGCGTGGACCTGCGCATCGAGCGCGGCGAGTTCGTCGCGATCATGGGGCCGTCGGGTTCGGGCAAGTCCACGCTGATGAACCTGATCGGCTGCCTGGACACGCCCACTTCCGGCCGCTACGAATGCGACGGCGTGGACGTGTCGACGCTGGACGCCGAGCAGCTGGCGGCGCTGCGCCGCGACAAGATCGGCTTCGTGTTCCAGGGCTTCCACCTGCTGCCGCGCATGGACGCCACCGACAACGTGGCGATGCCGATGGGTTACGCGCAGATCCCGCCGGCCGAGCGCCGCCGTCGCGCGCTGGCGGCGCTGGAGGCGGTGGGGCTGGGCGGGCGCGCCGGGCATTTCCCCAATGAGCTGTCGGGCGGCCAGCAGCAACGCGTGGCGATCGCCCGCGCGCTGGTCAACCATCCGCCGATCCTGCTGGCCGACGAACCCACGGGCGCGCTGGACAGCAAGACCGGCGAGGAAATCCTCGCCCTGTTCAAGCGCCTGCGCGACGACGGCCATACCGTCATCCTGATCACCCACGACGCGCACGTCGCGGCGCACGCCGACCGCACCTACGTGATGCGCGACGGCGAGCTGCACGCGCAGACCGAAGCGGAGGCCGCATGAGCTTCACCGACATCCTGCGCACCGCGTTCTTCGCGCTGCGCGGCAACTGGATGCGCAGCGCGCTGACCTCGCTGGGCGTGATCATCGGCATCGCGGCGGTGATCGTGATGGTGTCGATCGGGCAGGGCACCCAGGCCGAGATCGACAAGATGGTCTCGGGCCTCGGCTCGCAGCGGCTGGACATCAGCAGCTTCGGCGGGATGGGGCCGGGCGGCGCGCGCATTGCGCAGGGCAGCCGCTGGACGCTGGGCGAAGGCGACGTGGAGGCGATCCGCAACGAGGTGCCGGAGGTGCAGTACGCCGCCGGCTCGCTGCGCGGCGGCACCCAGGTGGTGTACGCCGAGAACAACGCGTCCACCCAGTGGCAGGGCGTGGAGCCGGACTGGTTCGCGATCAACGATTGGCAGGTGGCCAAGGGGCAGGGCTTCGACGCCGGCGACTACGGCGGCGGCGCGAAACCCGTGATCCTGGGCGAGACCGTGCGCAAGGCGCTGTTCGGCGACGACGAGGACGGCATCGGCCAGACCGTGCGCTTGGGTCGCGTGCCGTTCACCGTGGTCGGCGTGCTGGCGTCCAAGGGGCAGGGCGGTTTCGGACAGGATCAGGACGACATCGTGGTGGTGCCGCTGGAAGCCGCGCGCCGCCGCCTGTCCAGTTCGCAGAGCATGCCGCCGGGGGCGGTGCAGGCCATCGCGGTGGGCGTGGACGACGCCAAGAACCTCGCCAGCGCGCAGGCCGAGATCGAAAGCCTGCTGCGCCAGCGCCACAAGATCGAGCCGGGCGCGGACGACGACTTCGTGGTCCGCAACATCAGCCAGATCGTCGCCACCCGCACCGCCACCACCAACCTGATGTCCAAGCTGCTGGGCGCGGTGGCCGGCATCTGCCTGATCATCGGCGGCATCGGCATCATGAACATCATGCTGGTGTCGGTGACCGAGCGCATCCGCGAGATCGGGCTGCGGATGGCGGTGGGCGCGGGCCCGAGCGACGTGCGCCGGCAGTTCCTGGCCGAGGCGATGCTGATCTCGCTGATCGGCGGCGTGATCGGCATCGCGATCGGCGTGGTCGGCGCCTTGGTGGTCGGCAAGTTCGGCGACCTGCCGGTGGAGCTCAACGCCAAGGTGGTGCTGCTGGCGGCGACGTTCTCGATCTGCACCGGCCTGTTCTTCGGCTACTACCCGGCGCGCAAGGCGTCGCTGCTGGATCCGATCGAGGCGCTGCGCTCGCAGTAAGCGTCTTCCTTCTCTCCGCCGGGCAAGGGTTTCCTTCTCCCTCCGGGAGAAGGTGCCCGAAGGGCGGATGAGGGTACGGCGGAACGGCTGCACCGTTCGCGCCCGAGCCCTCACCCGATATCGGCCCGGCGCGGAGGTATATCCCCCCAGGAGCGTGTTTGCGCTCCTTAACGGAGCCGGATGCGGGCCGTATGGCAAAATGCCGGTTCCGCCTTGTCCGCTGCGACCGCCGATGCCTGTTCCCGATTCCGCCATGCCCAGCCGCCACCGGGTGCGTTCGCATGGCTGATCTGTACGGACACCTGCCGCGCGGCCCGGCCGGGGTGATGCGCGCGGCGAAGTGGTCGCTGCTCGGCCTGCGCGCGGCCTGGCTGCACGAATCCTCGTTCCGGCTCGAAGTCTGCATGTTCCTGGTGCTGGGCCCGCTGGGCTGGCACCTCGGGGCCGACGGCGTGGAGCGCGCGCTGCTGATCGGCAGCTGCCTGCTGGTCATGGCGATGGAGCTGATGAACTCCTCGATGGAGGCGGTGATCGAGCGCTACGGCGCCGAGCACCACGAACTGGCCGGACGGGCCAAGGACATGGGCTCGGCCGCCGTGTTCGTGCTGATGATGAACGTGGTGCTGGTGTGGGCGCTGCTGCTGTTGCCGCGCTGGCTGTGACGCGCGGCCCCCGAAACGTGCGCGCCGCGCCATTTTCCCGAAGAGTTTGAAGAATGGACCTGAGTTTCCTCGCCTCGCCCGATGCCTGGCTGACCCTACTGATGCTGAGCGGGCTGGAGATCGTGCTGGGCATCGACAACCTGGTGTTCATCTCGATCGCGGTCGGCCGCCTGCCCGAACAGCGCCGCCCGGTGGCGCGCAAGCTGGGCATCGCGGTGGCCTGCATCACCCGCATCCTGCTGCTGGTGACGCTGGCGCATCTGGCGCGGATGTCGCAGGACCTGTTCGTGCTGCTGGGCAAGGGCATCTCGATCCGCGACCTGGTGCTGATCCTGGGCGGCGCCTTCCTGGTGGTGAAGGGCGTGCTGGAAATCCGCGACCTGATCGGCGGCGGCGAGGACGAGGATCCGCGCACCACCAAGGCGTCGGCGGTGTTCGGGCTGGTGATCGCGCAGATCGCGGTGATCGACATCGTGTTCTCGCTGGATTCGGTGATCACCGCGGTGGGCATCGCCCAGCACATCCCGATCATGGTGTTCGCGATCCTGGCCGCGGTCGCCATCATGCTGCTGGCCGCCAATCCGCTGGGCGCCTTCATCGACGCCAACCCGACCGTGAAGATGCTGGCGCTGGCCTTCATCCTGCTGGTCGGCGCGGTGCTGGTGCTGGACGGGCTGGACGTGCACGTGCCAAAGCCCTACATCTACTTCGCGATGGCCTTCTCGGTGATGGTCGAGTGGCTGAACCTGCTGATGCGCCGCAAGGCCGCCGCGCACCACGTGCCGGGCGCCGGCGAGTGGTAAGCGCGCTGTCCTGACCGATTCCCGACCGGAGCCCGACCGAATGCCCATCCTGCACCAGATCGATCCGATCGCCCTGTCCCTCGGGCCGCTGAAGATCCACTGGTACGGCCTGATGTACCTGCTCGGCTTCGCGGTGGCGTGGTGGCTGGGCCGCCGCCGGGTGCGCGCGGGGCGGCTGCCGGGCGTGGACGAGAACGGCTTCGGCGACCTGATGTTCTACGCGATGCTCGGCGTGGTGCTGGGCGGGCGCATCGGCTACGTGCTGTTCTACGACCTGCCGGTCTTCCTCGGCGATCCGCTGATGATCTTCAAGGTCTGGGAAGGCGGGATGAGCTTCCACGGCGGCCTGCTGGGCGTGCTGGCGGCGGTGGTGTGGTGGTCGCGGCGGCATCGCCTGCATGTCTTCGATACGGTCGATTTCGTGGCTCCGCTGGTGCCGGCCGGGCTGGGCTTCGGCCGCCTCGGCAACTACATCGGCGGCGAGCTGTGGGGCAAGCCCACGCAGGGCACCGCGTTCGACGGCTGGGGCGTGGTGTTCCCGCGCGCGCTGCCGGAGCCGTTCGCGTCGATGGACGCGGCCACGCTGAAGGCGCAGTTCGACGCCGGCCTGCTGGACGCATTCGCGCGCCACCCTTCCCAGCTCTACCAGGCCACGCTGGAAGGGCTGGTGATGTTCTGCGCGCTGGTCTGGTATTCGCGCAAGCCGCGCCCGCGCTATGCCGTGTCCGGGCTGTTCGCGCTGCTGTACGGCAGCTTCCGCTTCCTGGTCGAATTCGTGCGCGAGCCCGACGCGCAGCTGGGCTACCTCGCCTTCGGCTGGCTGACGATGGGGCAGGTGCTGAGCACGCCGCTGATCCTGCTGGGCCTGTTCTGGCTGTGGAAGTCGCGCAGCGCGCCGAAGCTGATGCCGGAGCCGCGCTGATGCGGCAGTACCTCGACCTGCTCGGCCACGTGCTGGAGCACGGCACGGAGAAGGCCGATCGCACCGGCACCGGCACCCGCAGCGTGTTCGGCTGGCAGATGCGCTTCGACCTGCGCGCAGGCTTCCCGCTGACGACGACCAAGAAGCTGCACCTGCGCTCGATCGTCCATGAGCTGCTGTGGTTCCTGCAGGGCGAGACCAACATCGCCTACCTGAAGGACAACAAGGTCAGCATCTGGGACGAGTGGGCCGATGCCGATGGCGAGTTGGGGCCGGTGTACGGCAAGCAGTGGCGCAGCTGGGAAGGCGCGGATGGCAGCACGGTCGACCAGATCGCGTGGCTGATCGACGAGATCAGGCGCAACCCGGATTCGCGCCGGCTGATCGTGTCGGCGTGGAACGTGGCCGACCTGCCGAAGATGGCGCTGATGCCCTGCCACTCACTGTTCCAGTTCTACGTGGCGGACGGTCGCCTGAGCTGCCAGCTCTACCAGCGCAGCGGCGACATCTTCCTCGGCGTGCCGTTCAACATCGCCAGCTACGCGTTGCTCACCCACATGGTGGCGCAGGTTTGCGGGCTGGGCGTGGGCGATTTCGTGCACACGCTGGGTGATGCGCATCTGTACTCCAATCATTTCGAGCAGGCGCGCGAACAGCTGGCGCGCACGCCGCGCGCGCTGCCGGCGCTGCGGCTGAATCCGGAGGTGAAGGACATCTTCGGCTTCCGCTTCGAGGACATCGCCATCGAAGGCTACGATCCGTGGCCGGCGATCAAGGCGCCGGTCGCCGTCTGAGCAATACCGTCACTCCCGCGAAGGCGGGAGTCCGGCGTCTTTGCCTGTTGCGGCGTCAATGAAAGACACTGTGCGCCCGCGTTTGCGGAACGACGGCAAGGAACCGGATGACGCAGCTTTCCCTCATCGCCGCGCTGGATCGCCACAATGCCATCGGCAAGGGCAACGCGCTGCCGTGGCACCTGCCGGACGACCTGAAGCGCTTCAAGGCGCTGACGCTGGGCAAGCCGGTGCTGATGGGCCGCAAGACGGCGGAATCGCTGGGCCGCGCGCTGCCGAAGCGGCGCAACCTGGTGCTGACGCGCGGCGGGAGCGTGCCGTTCGACGGCATGCAGGCGGTGGCATCGCTGGACGAGGCCATCGCGCTTGCCGCCGGCGAGGCCGGCGAGCTGTGCGTGATCGGCGGCGGCGAGATTTATGCGTTGGCGTTGCCGCGCGCCACGTGGCTGCACCTCACCCATGTCGATGCGCGGGTCGACGGCGCCGATGCGTTCTTCCCGCGCTTCGATGCGCGCGACTGGCGGGAAACCGCGCGCAGCGCGCATCCGGCGGATGCGGCGCATGCGTTCGCGTTCGCCTTCGTGGACTACGAGCGCGCCTGACCGTTGTTGTTTTGGCCGCCGTCGTAGCGGCGCTGGCCGTGCGGCTTGTGCGGCTTCGGCGGGCGCTGCTTCGGCGCCGGCGCGGGCACGTCGCGGCCCGGCACCTGCACCACGTTCAGGCCCTCGGCGTCCAGCTGCAGCGCGGTGAGCTTGCCGCTCCACACCGCGCCGGTGTCGATGGCGTGCACGCCGTGGCCGAGGAACAGGCCCAGCGTGCTCCAGTGCCCGCACACGATCTTCAGGTCGCGCGGCGCGTGGCCGGGCACCGAGAACCACGGATACAGGCCGGGCGGCTGGCTGCCGGGCGCGCCCTTGTGCTCGAACGCGATCCGCCCGCGCGGGCTGCAGTAGCGCATGCGGGTGAAGATGTTGATGATCGCGCGCTCGCGCTCGATCCCGCCCAGTCGCGGCGACCAATCGGGGCCGTCGCCGTACATGTTCTTCAGCAGCTTGCGGTAGTTGTCGCCGTGCAGGCGCGCCTCGACTTCGCGCGCATGTTTTTCCGCGAGCTGCGTCGTCCACTTCGGCGCAAGGCCGGCGTGCACCATCATCCAGCCCAGCTTGCGGTCCACGTGCGCCAGCTTCTGCCCGCGCAGCCAGGCCAGCAGTTCCGGCGCGTCGGGCGCGAACAGCACGCCCTGCAGGTCGGGATTGACCCTGCGCTGCTCCTCGGGCGTGCGCTCGGCCACCGCCAGCAGCGACAGGTCGTGGTTGCCCAGCACCGTGTGGCTCACCTCGCGCAGCGAATGCACCAGCCGCAGGGTTTCGACCGACTGGCCGCCGCGGTTGACCAGGTCGCCGCAGAACCACAGCCGGTCCGCCGCCGGGTCGAAGCGGAGCTTCTCCAGCAGGCGCTGGGTGACGTCGTAGCAACCCTGCAGGTCGCCGATTGCCCAGACGGCCATCAGTCCACCGCCTCAGTGCAACGTGCGCGGGATGGACAGGGTGAACGCCGGGATCGGCGCGGCGAAGCGGGTGCCGTCGTCGGCCAGCATGTCGTAGCTGCCGCGCATGGTGCCGATGTCGGTTTCCAGCACCGCGCCCGAGGTGTATTCGAACCCCTCGCCCGGGCGCAACCACGGCTGCTCGCCGACCACGCCTTCGCCTTCCACCTCGCGCACGCGGCCGTTGCCGTCGGTGATCAGCCAGTGGCGGCCCAGCAGGCGCGCCGGCACCTTGCCGCGGTTGTGGATGCGGATGGTGTAGGCGAACACGTAGCGGTCTTCTTCCGGCGCGGACTGGTCGTCCAGGAAGCGCGCATCGACCGCGATGTCGAACTGGTAATCGTTGCTGCTCATGCCGCCATTCTAGCGGGCGTGCGGCGCGCTGCGCCCGCCGTCGCGGGCGGCGCGTTCAGGCGGAGGCGAGCAGGTTGGCCAGGCGCACGAAGCCGGCCACCTCGACCTGCTCCGCGCGCGCGTCCGGGCGCAGGCCGGCGGCTTCGATGGCGGCGGCGTCGGCCACGCCGTTGAGGGCGTTGCGCAGGGTCTTGCGGCGCTGGCCGAAGGCGGCGCGGACGACGTTGGCGAAGGCGCGATGGTCGGCCACTTCGACCTTGTCTGCCGGCTTCGGCACCAGCCGCACCACCGCCGAATCGACCTTTGGCGCCGGCCGGAACGCGCCCGGCGGCACCACGAACAGGGGCGTCACCGCGCAGTACGCCTGCAGCATCACGCTGAGGCGGCCGTAGACCTTGCTGCCGGGGCCGGCGGCCATGCGCTCGACCACCTCTTTTTGCAGCATGAAGTGCATGTCGCGGATCGCGGCGGCGTGGTCCAGCGCGTGGAACAGGATCGGCGAGCTGAGGTTGTAGGGCAGGTTGCCGGCCAGCCGGATCTGCCCGCGGGCGTCGCCGCGCTGCGCCGCCAGCGCGGTGAAGTCCACGCCGAGCACGTCGCCTTCGATCAGGTGCAGCGTGCCGTGCTCGCGCGCGGCGGCCTGCAGCGGCGCGTGCAGGTCGCGGTCGAATTCGATGGCGGTGACGTCGCCGTGCCGCTTCAGCAGCGGGAAGGTCAGCGCGCCCTGGCCGGGGCCGATCTCGACGACGACGTCGCCCGGCTGCGGGTCGATGGCCTGCACGATCCGGTCGATCACGCTCCTGTCGTGCAGGAAGTTCTGGCCGAGATGCTTCTTGGCGGGTTCGGTAAAGCCTGTGCTCATAGCAATCGCGTCCCCAACGGCACGTCCCGGTCCGGCACGCACAGCGCCACCGCGCCGTCGGCGTCGTGGAAGCCGGTCACCAGGCATTCGGACATCAGCGGGCCGATCTGTTTGTCCGGGAAATTGACCACGGCGACGACCAGCCGGCCGACGAGATCCTCGGGGCGGTAGTGCACGGTGATCTGCGCGCTGGACTTGCGCACGCCCAGTTCCGGCCCGAAATCGACGTGCAGGATATAAGCCGGCTTGCGCGCCTGCGGGAACGGTTCGGCGGAGAGCACGCGGCCGACGCGCAGTTCGACCTTCAGGAAGTCGTCGAAAGAGATTGTCTCCATCAGGCGCGCTTCCGCCCGTTGGCCAGCTGCGTGCAGCAGCGGATCGCGGCGAACAGGCTGGACGGATCGGCGATGCCCTTGCCGGCCAGGTCCAGTGCAGTGCCGTGGTCCACCGCCACGCGCGGGTAGGGCAGGCCGAGGGTGATGTTCACCGCATGGGCGAAGTCGGCGTGCTTGAGCACCGGCAGGCCCTGGTCGTGGTACATCGCCAGCACCGCGTCGAAGCCGCGCAGCTTGTCGGGCAGGAAGGCGGTGTCGGCGGGCAGCGGGCCGATCAGGCGCATGCCGCCAAGACGCAGGCGTTCCAGGGTCGGGATGATGACGTCGAGTTCCTCGCGGCCCAGATGCCCGTCCTCGCCGGCGTGCGGGTTCAGGCCGAGCACGGCGATGGCGGGATCGGCGATGCCGAATTGCTTGCGCAATGCGTCATCGACAATCCGCAGCGTGCGCTCCAGCGCGTCCGGCACGATTCGGTCGGCCACCTCGCGCAGCGGCAGGTGCACGGTCTGCAGGGCCACGCGCATGGCCGGATTCGCCAGCATCATCACCACCTCGCAGCCGGCGTGCGCGGCCAGCAGGCCGGTGGTGCCGGTGTAGGGGATGCCGCCGTCGTTGATCGCGGCCTTGTGCACCGGGCCGGTGACCATGCCGTCCAACGTGCCGTCGAGGCAGGCCTGCGCGGCGCCGGTCAGCGCGGCGACGATCGAGGCGGCGTTCGCCGGCTCCGGCGCGCCGAAGACGGCCTGCACCGGATGCGGGATATCGACGATTTCCAGGCTGCGCGCCGATGCCGACGTTTCGCCGGCGCGATGCAGTTCCAGCGGCAGCGACAGCGCCGCGGCGGCGCGGTGCAGGACGGCGGCATCGCCGAACACGACCAGCCGCGCGTCCCAGTCCTGCTGGGCCGCGCGCACCACGAGTTCGGGGCCGACGCCTGCCGGTTCGCCGGGAACGAGTGCGAGTCGGGGGCGCATTGCGTCAGAACGCTGCGCGGCTTCCCTCGGGATGCACGTCGACCGGCTTCACCTTGTGCTTTTCCTTCTGCGTTTCCTGCAGCTCGGGCAGGGTGGACTTGCCCTGTTCGTCGCGCACGTCGACGAAGGCTTCGCCGCGGGTTTCGCGCAGGAAGCGGTTCCATTCCTCTTCCAGCTTGCGCCGGCCGATGGTCTCGCGCACCTGCGCGCGCATGTTTTCGTCGCCGGCGGCGATCTCGCGGCTGCCGCTGCGCTGGATGATCACCCAGCCGGCGTCGGTCTTGAACGGGGCGGAGGTCTGGCCGTCACCCAGCGCGGCCACCTGCATGCCGAAGGCGGTGCCGTAGGTGTCGGCGCCGAACCAGCCCAGGTCGCCGCCGCGGCGGCGGGTGGTGGCGTCGTCGGATTCCTCGCCGGCCAGCTTGGCGAAGTCCGCGCCGCCGGCCAGACGGGCCGCCAGCGTGTCGGCCTTGGCCTTGGCCGCGGCGTCGTCGGTCTTGTCGTCGACCTTGACCAGGATCTGGCGGGCCGAGAACTGCGTGACCTTCTCGCCGCTGCCGGCGGCCTGGGTGCGGGTGCCGACCAGCTGCAGCAGCTGGAAGCCGCTGGGGCCGCGAATCGGGCCGATCACGTCGCCGTCGTGCATCTGCTGGATGGCGGCGGCGAACGCCGGCGGGATCTCGTTCAGCCCGCGCCAGCCCAGGTCGCCGCTCTCCAGCGCGTTGGGGCTGTCGGAGTAGCGCACGGCGGCGGCGGCGAAGGTCATCTCGCCGCGGTCGATCAGGCCCTTCACGCCTTCGATCTTCTTCTGCGCGGTGGCGATCTGCTCGGGGCTGGCGCCGTCCGGCGTGCCGATCAGGATGTGGGCGAGGTGGAACTGCTGCGACGCGGTGGCCGAGGCGTTCGCCATCGCCGCGTCGACTTCGCCTTCGCTGACGTTGATGCGGCCCTGGGCGAAGCTCTGGCGCAGCTTCTGGGTGATGATCTCGTCACGCAGGCTGTTGCGGAATTCGGCGAACGACATGCCGTCCTGCGCCAGCCGCGCGCGCAGCTGGTCGACGTTCAGGCCGTTCTGCTGGGCCACGCCCTGCACCGCGCGTTCCAGGTCCTGGTCGGTGGCGGTGATGCCGGCGTCGGTGGCGCGCGCGATCTGCAGGCGCAGCAGGATCAGGCGTTCCAGCACCTGCCGCGTCAGCACGTCGGCCGGCGGCAGCTGGTCCTCGTGGCCGGCGTACTGGCTGCGGATGTTGGCGACCGCGCGGTCCAGCTCGCTGCGCAGGATCACGTCCTCGTTGACCACCGCGGCGATCTTGTCGACCGGCTGGAGTTCCTGCGCGGAGGCGCCGCCGGCCAGCAGCAGGAGCGGCAGCAGGGCGGCCAGGAGACGGGGGGCGCGCGGGCGATGGGTTGGGGTCATGGAATGGTGTTCGCGTTGTCGGGCGGGGAGGACTGGCCCGTGGCGGTCTGCGGCGGCACCAGATAGAGATCGTCGCGATTGTAGCCGAGGATGGCGCGGCGCAAGGCCTTGCGGGTGTCCTGGCCGGCCGAGCCGAGTCCCTTCAGTTCGATTTCGAACATCAGCGCGTTGCTCAGCTCGCCCACGCGGTTGTGCACGTAGCGGCGGGCGACCAGGCGCAGGGCGACGCAGCAGCTGTCCCACTGCACGCCGGCCAGGGCTTCCAGCACCTTGCCGTCGCGCAGCGAGTAGTAGCCGCGGCTGACCAGGCTCCAGCTGGGATTGAGCGGGTACAGGAAGGACACGTCCACCTGTTCCAGCAGCTCCCGGCGGTAGCGGTAGGCCAGGTTGAACACGCCGTCGTCGGGCAGCAGGTAGCGGGCGCGCACGCTGGCCAGGTCGGTGCGCTTGAATTTCGGATCGCGCTGGTAGGAGGCGCCGAAGGTCCAGCGGTCGGTCGGCGCGTAGTTGACGTCGGTGACCCAAGCAGAACCGCCCTTCTCGGTGACCGGCTCGTTCGGCAAATGCACCCGCGATGCCTCAAAATAGCGGATCTGGCCGAAGCTGGCGGAGAAGCGCTCGAAGCCGTCGGACTGGCGGATCATGCGGGTGCTGAGCGCCAGCGTGAGCTGGTTGGCGTCGGCCTGGCGGTCGGCGCCGGAATAGCGGTTCTCGCGGAACAGCTGGCCCCAGCTGAAGGTCAGCGGCTGGGTGTCGAACACCGGCATGTCGTCCTGGTCGGCGTAGGGCACGTTCAGGTAGAACAGGCGCGGCTCGATCGTCTGCAGGTAGTCCTTGCCCTTGACCCGGGTGTCGCGGTCGAAGAACAGGCCGGTGTCGACGCTGAAGATCGACTGCCCGCGGGTCGGCGAATCTCCGCCCAGCGTCTGCCCCAGCGCGCGGTCCAGCGTGTAGCCGGTGTAGCGGTAGGCCAGGGTGGGGCGCAGGAACCAGGCGTCGCCTTCCAGCGGCATGCCGATCCACGGGCGCAGGTCGAGGCGCGAGCCGGCGGCGTAGACCGGATGGTGGAAGCGCACGGCCTCCGCATCGACGCCGCCGCGCAGCAGGCCGCCGGCCAACCCGCGTTCCCAGTTGAGGAACGCGCGCGGCAGGCGGTCGTACGGCAGCACGTTATCGGTCAGGGTGTAGTCGGCCAGCTGCCAGTGGTCGGCGCCGACGCCGGCCGTCCAGTCGCGGCCGCGGCCGTAGACGCCGATCTCGCTGTACGCAATGGATTGCGACAGGCCGTCGATGCTGTTGCTGAAATCCTCGTAGTAGCGCGGGTCGCTGATCCAGTTGAGGTTGGCGCGCGCCTGCCAGTTCGATCCCAGGTTCTGGATGCCCTCGAAGTGCGCCAGCCCGCGGCTGCGGTCGCGCAGCTCGTCGTTCGGCATCCACACCCCGTCCAGCGTGCCCTTGCCGTTTTCCAGCAGGTAGCGGAACTGGCCGCCGAGCAGCGCGCCGCGCTTGCTCATCCAGCGCGGGCTGAGGGTGGCGTCGTAGTCGGGCGCCAGGTTCAGGTAGATCGGCTGCTTCCAGTCGAAGCCGTTGCGGCCGGAATTGGAGATCGACGGGAACAGCAGGCCGGTGCGGCGGCGGTCGTCGGTCGGGAACATGAACCATGGCATGTACAGCACCGGCACCTTGCCGACCCGCAGGCTGGCGCCGCGCGCCACTGCCATGCCCTTGTCGGTGTCGATGTCGATCCGGCTCGCCCGCAGCTCCCAGTGGCGAGCTTCCGGCGGGCAGGTGGAATAGGTGGTTTCGCGCAGGGTGCCGACCTCGCCGACCATGTCCAGGCTCCGCGCCCGGCCGTTGCCGCGCCGCGACAGCAGCTGGTACTGCAGGTCCTGCATGGAATGGGTGCCGGCTTCCTGGTCGCCTTCCGCATGCGCGGCGCGCACGCGCAGGCCGGCGGCCTGGTAGCGGATGCTGCCATCGGCCGCGTAGCGCCCCTTCTCCTTGTCGAAGGTGAGCTGGTCGGCGCCCATGAACTGGTCGTCGCGGCGCATGGTGACGTTGCCCTGGAACACCGGGTTGGCGTCGGTGCCGGACAGCATGTCGCCTTCGATGTCGGTGGGCCGCGGCTGGCCGGCGGGCGCGATGTTCAGCCCTTCCGGCGCGCGGAACGCGTCGGCGAACGGCGGCACCGCATCGCCGATCGGGCACAGCGCCCAGTTCTGCGGATTGTCGTCGTCGGCGTGCGCCGGCAGCGACAGCGCGATGCACAGCGGCAGGGGAAGCAGGCGCAGGACAGGGCGCACGGGCGATCCGGAAGCGGAAAAACGGGCGGTTAGCTTGCCGGAAGCGGCCAGCAGCGGCAAACGCGCGACGACGCTGCGTTCAGCCGGGACGCTCAAAGGCGCAGTACGTCGACGTGGGCCACGCTGCATTCGGCCAGCGCGTCGAGGTCGTAGCCGCCTTCCAGCAGGGAAACGACGCGGCCGTCGGCGTGGTGATCGGCCAGCGCGACCAGTTCGCGGGTCAGCCAGGCGAAGTCGGCGGAGTCCAGCAGCAATCCGGCCAGCGGATCGCGGCGATGGCCGTCGAAGCCCGCCGACACCAGCAGCAGCTGCGGCCTGAAGGCGTCCACCGCCGGCAGCAGATCGTCGCGCCAGGCGGCGCGGAACGCCTCGCCGCCCGCACCCTTGGGCAGCGGCGCGTTGAAGACGTTGCCGCAGCCGGTTTCGCTGCGCGCGCCGGTCTCCGGATACAGCGGCCACTGGTGCGAACTGGCGTACAGCACGCGCGGCTCGCGTTCGAAGATCGCCTGGGTGCCGTTGCCGTGGTGGACGTCGAAATCGACGATGGCGACCCGCTCCAGCCCATGCCGGTCGATGGCGTGGCGCGCCGCCACCGCCACGTTGTTGAACAGGCAGAAGCCCATCGCGGTGTCGGCGGTGGCATGGTGGCCGGGCGGGCGCACCGCGCAGAACGCGCGCCGGGTACGGCCGGCCAGCACCGCGTCCACCGCGGCCACGCCGGCGCCAGCGGCGCGCAGCGCGGCTTCCGAGGAATGCGGCGACAGCACGGTGTCCGGGTCGAGCTGCTGCAGGCCCTGCGGGTCGCTTTCCAGCACCGCCGCCAGCAGGCGTTCGTCGTGCACCCGCAGCAGCTGGCCGCGACTGGCGCGCGGCGCCTGCTGCCAGTCGAGGTCGGGATGCGCGGCTTCCAGCGCGTGGATGACGGCGCGCAGGCGTTCGGGGCGCTCGACGTGGCCGGGGCCGGTGGCATGCGCCAGGCAGGCGGCATGGGTGTAGATCTGGATCACCGCGCGCGCCCGGGGAAGCGGATCACCTGCGGCGCTCGTGCTTCCACAGGACTTCGCCGTGGCCGCTGGCGCGCGCCAGCACGCGCGCGAGCACGAACAGCAGATCGGACAGCCGGTTCAGGTAGTGCACCGGCTGCGGACGCACGTCTTCCAGCCGCGCCAGCGCCACCGTCGCGCGCTCGGCGCGGCGCACCACGGTGCGAGCGACGTGGCAGCGCGCCGCCGCCTCGCCGCCGCCGGGGAGGATGAACTCCTTGAGCGCCGGCAACCCTTCGTTGAATCGGTCGAGCTGCGTTTCCAGCGCCTCGATGTCGGCATCGAAGATGGCGGCGTGGCCAGGAATGCACAGCTCGCCGCCGAGGTCGAACAATTGATGCTGGACGCGCGTCAGCAGGTCGCGCACGTCGTCCGGCACGTCCGCCGCCAGCAGCAGGCCGATGCAGGAATTGGCCTCGTCGACCGTGCCGTAGGCTTCGACGCGCGCCGAATCCTTGCCGACGCGCGAGCCGTCGCCGAGGCCAGTGCTGCCGTCGTCGCCGGTGCGGGTGTAAATCTTGGAAAGTCGATTGCCCATGCGTTTCGCTTTTCCTTCTCTCCGCTTGCGGGGAGAAGGTGCCGAAGGCGGATGAGGAGGCGCTTAAACCGTCTGCGCCCGCAGCGCCGGATTGCGCCGGCGCAGCAGTTCGAAGCCGCCGAACAGCAGCGCCGCGTAGAACAGCGTGCCCAGCACCGTCCACTGGAAGAACGGGATGCCGGCGACGAAGGCGGCAGTCAGGCCGGCGGCGTTGTGCGGGTACATCGACTCGAACGCCCACACGCCGAAGTTGGTCAGCACGAAGAACAGCAGCGAGCCGGCCAGCGAATAGCCCAGCACGCGGCCGCCGCTGACCTTGCCGCGCAGGCCGAAGCCCAGCACGGTCGACAGCGCGATGCAGGCGTAGACCATCAGGTAGCCGGCGCTGGCGAAGTAGCTCCAGTAGATGTCGCCGTTGACCAGGCCCAGCACCAGGTCGGAGGCGAACATCGCCGCCAGCGGCACGATCAGCGCCCACTGGCGCTTGGCGAAATACGCGCCGCCGAACAGCGCCACCGCCTCGATCGGCGAGAAATTCGGCGGATGCGGAATGATCCGGGTCAGCGCGGCGACGAAGATCAGCGCGGTGAGCAGCAGCGGGCCGGCGGGGAGCGTCGAGGCGGGGCGATTCATGGCATTCGGACAGGCGGACTGCGGAGCCGCTAGCATAGCGCAATGTCCACGCACGCCCCCGCACAACGCCCCGCGCACGACGTGCTGATCGTCGGCGGCGGACTGGTCGGCGCCAGCCTCGCGATCGCGCTGGAGGCGCAGGGGCTCGATGTCGGCATGATCGAAGCCGCGCCGGCTGGCGCGCTGCCGCCGGTGTTCGACCAGCGCAACCTCAGCTTCGCCGAAGCCACCCTCAACGCCTTGCAGGCGCTGGGCGTGCTGCCGCTGCTGCGCGCGCCCACCGGTCCGATCCGCCGCATCCACGTCAGTCGCGCCGGCGATTTCGGGCGGATGCTGCTGGAGGCGCAGGCGCACGGCCGCGAGGAATTCGGCCGGGTGGTGGTGGCGCGCGATTTCGGCGAGGCGCTGGAAGCGCGGCTGCTGCAGTTGACGCAGCTGACCCGCTACCGGCCCGCGCGCTTCGTCGGCCTGGGCGAAAGTGGGGACGGCCTGCGCCGCGTCCGCATCGCCGACGCGTCCGGCGAACGCGAGCTGCGCGCGAAGCTGCTGGTCGCCGCCGACGGCGCGCGCAGCGCGGTGCGCGATGCGCTTGGCATCGGCGCGCACGAGCACGACTACGGTCAGACCCTGTTCGTCGCCCGCCTGCGCACGCAGCGCGCGCCGGACGGCACCGCCTACGAGCGCCTGACCGACCACGGCCCCACCGCGCTGCTGCCGCGCGGCGACGGCCACTACGGGCTGGTGCATGGCGTCCCGCGCGAAGATGCCGAAGCGGTGGCCGCGCTGGACGATGCGGCCTTCCTCGCTCGCGTGCAGGGCGCCTTCGGCTGGCGCGCCGGCCGCTTCCTCGCGATCGGCCCGCGCAGCGCCTATCCGATGCAGAGCAGCGTGGCCGAAGCGCTGATCGCGCCGCGCGCGGTGCTGGTCGGCAACGCCGCGCAGGCGATCCATCCGCTGGGCGCGCAGGGTTTCAACCTCGGGCTGCGCGATGCGCTGACGCTGGCCGAGTGCATCGCCGCGCATCCCGGCGATCCCGGTGACGAAGCGGTACTGCAACGTCACGCCTCGCGCCGCGAGGAGGACCGCAGCCGCACGCTGGCGTTCTCCGACGGCCTTGCGAAATTGACCGCCAACGACGCCCCGCTGCTGCGCCCGCTGCGCAGCGCCGGACTGGTCGCGGGCGACGCCTTCGGGTGGCTGCAGGGCTGGCTGGTGGGCGGCGCGATGGGCTATCGCGGCGACGTGCCGGCGCTGTGCCGCAAGGTGGCCGCATGAACCGTCGCGGCGTGCTGGATGCGGTGGTCGTGGGCGGCGGCGTGGTCGGCGCGGCCGCCGCGCTGGTGCTGGCTCGCGAAGGCTTGCAGTTGGCCTTGGTCGAAGCGCGCGCGCCCGAGCCGTGGCGGCGCGAGGCGCGCGATCTGCGCGTGTTCGCGTTCGCGCCCGACAACGCCGCGCTGCTCGCCGAACTGGGCGTGTGGGAGCGGATCGCGGCGACGCGCGCGCAGCCGTACCGCGGCATGCACGTGTGGGACGCGGCCGGCGGCGCGCCGCTGGCCTTCGACGCCGATGCGCTGGGCCAGCCGCAGTTGGGCTGGATCGTCGAGAACGGCCTGCTGGTGGATGCGTTGTGGAACGCCCTGCCGGCGGCCGGCGTGCGCGTGCACTGCCCGGCGCGGGTCGAAACGCTGGAACAGGATGCGGCCGGCGTGCGCGTGGGTCTGGACGATGGATTGGTGTTGGACGCGCGTCTCGCCATCGCCGCCGACGGCGGGCATTCGGCGCTGCGCAAACTGGCCGGCATCGAGGCCAAGGCGCACGACTACGGACAGCGCGGATTGGTGGCCTTCGTCGCCAGCGAGGAACCGCATCGCGACACCTGCTGGCAGCGCTTCCTGCCGACCGGTCCGGTGGCATTGCTGCCGTTCGCAGACGATGGCGAGGCTGGCCTGCGCGGCCGCCTCGGGTCGATCGTGTGGACGCTGCCGGACGCCGAGGCGCAGCGCCTGCTGGACGCGCCGCCGGCGCAGTTCGAGCGCGAGCTGTCGGCGGCCTTCGGCGGCGAACTGGGCGGTTTCGCGCTGCAATCCGCACGCGCCGCGTTCCCGCTGCGCCGGCAGCTTGCGCAGCGTCAGGTCGAAGGCCGCGTGCTGCTGGTGGGCGACGCTGCGCACGTGATGCACCCGCTGGCCGGGCAAGGCGTGAACCACGGCCTGCGCGACGTCTCCGCGCTGCGGGCGATGCTGCGCGACGCGCAGGCGAAGGGCGGCGATATCGCGTCGCCCACCCGGCTGGTGCGCTGGGCGCGCACGCGCCGCAGCGAGAACGCGCTGGGCGCCCACGCGTTCGAGACGATCAACCGGGTGTTCAGCAATGACGCGCTGGTGCCGACGCTGCTGCGTGGCCATGCGCTGGGACTGGCCGGGCGCATGCCGCCGCTGGTGCGCGCGCTGTGGCGTCACGCGGCGGGAATCTGACGCTTCCGGACAGCGCGCTTCGCTGTCAGCACATCGCGTCACCGATCATGTCGATGCGTCTCGCGGCTCTCAATCGTCCAGCCATTTCCGCAGTTCCTCGAACCGCAGGCGGCCGTCGCGGTCGGTATCGAGCAGTTGGAAGCTGCGCGCCAGATATTTGTCCGCGCGCGCCTCGCGCGGGCTGACGCTGCCGTCGCCATTGGTGTCGAGCGCGGCGAATTCCGCATGCAGGTCTTCCTGCGCGGGCGCTGCATGGTGCGAAGTGACGGTCACGGGATTGCCGGCTGCGTCCCGGAAAGTGGTCGTGCCGGTGGTCTGCTGCGCATGCGCGCCGATGGGCGAGAAGGCGACGGAGGCCAGGAACGAAATCGGAAGAAGGGAGCGACGCTTCATCGCGAAATCTCCGCGCGGGAGACCAGACCCTACGCCGTGGCTCGGATGGCGGAGTGAATTCGCGATGAAACCGCCCTCGCGATTAGCGGCGCGTTCAGCGCAGTGATCGTGGCGCGAAGGCGGTGCGAAGAGAACCTGGAATCAGGGCTTCGCCGGCATCGCGAACACCGTGATCTCCTCACGGTCGTGGTACAGCTGCTTCGCGCGGATCGTCAGCGGCCTTTGCGCCTGCTGTGCGAACAGATCGAGGCACAGCTGCGTCTCCTGCCAGCGCTTTTTCATCGGCAGCTTGAGGTTGAAGATCGTCTGCCGGCACCAGCCTTCGCGCAGCCAGGTCGCCATGCGCTCGGCGACGCGGCGCGGCTGTTCGACCATGTCGCAGACCATCCAGTCCAGCGGGTGCGGAGGTTGCCAGCCGAATCCGTCGGCGCGCAGATGCTGCACCATGCCGCTGTCCAGCACGTGCTGGCGCAGCGGGCCGTTGTCGACCGAGGTCACGCGCAGCCGGTTGCGGGTCAGCACCCAGGTCCAGCCGCCGGGCGCGGCGCCGAGGTCGGCGGCCACCATGCCTTCCTTCAGCAGGCGCGCGCGTTCCTCCTCATCCAGCAGTACCAGCAGCGCTTCCTCGAGCTTCAGCGCGGAGCGCGAGGGCGCGTCGGCGTGCATGCGCAGGCGCGGGATGCCGAGCGGCCACGGCGCGCTGTCGGCGGGCGCGCTGGTGGCGAGGAAGGCGTGGTCGCCATCGACGAAGCAGACATGCAGGCGCGGCAGCCGCTTGCTGTCCTGCGAGCTGAGCAGATGGGCCTTGCGCAGCGCCGGGCGCAGCGCGTTGCCGAGGCTGCGTGCCAGCCCCGCCAGCGGCTTGCCGGCGTCGCTGTCCGGATGCTCCATCACCAGTTCGCCGTAGAGCGGCGCTTGCCCCGCGCCGCGGGCGGGCGGCAATGCGTCCAGCATCGGCGCGATGCGGTCCTTCGGGTCGAGTCCGCGCAGTTCCGCGATCAGCCGCAGCTTCTGCCGCGCGAAGATCAGCGTGGAGAACGGCAGCGCGCGCGACAGCGCATCTGCGTCCTCACAGGCGAACACCACGAAGCCGCTGTCGCGCTCGGTGCGCGCCCAGCCGGCGATGCCGGCCTGCGCGGCGCGGTCGGTCAGCTCCGCCGCGAGTTCCGGCTCGAAGCCCTGGCGGCAGTAGCAGAGCAGGCCGTCAATAATTCGGCCCGCCCAGTTCGCCGTAGCTCTTGAGCACCGCGCATGCGGCCTCGCGTTCGAGATCGCGCACGACTTCGATCCCACGCTTATGCAATTCGCCGATCCAGTCCGCCGGCAGCGGACCTTCGTCGAATTCGGTCAGCGCTTCGACGTCCTCGCTGCGCGCGCCGATCAGCAGGCGGTCGATGCCGGCCCACATGGTCGCGCCGTAGCACTGGCAGCAGGGCTGGGCCGAAGTCGCCAGCGTCATCGGGCCGTCCTCGTTGAGGCGGAAGCGTTGCAGGCGCTGCTGCGCCAGCATGTAGGCCATGGTTTCGGCGTGCGCCAGCGAGCAGCTCTGGCGCACCACGCGGTTGACGCCGACGGCCACCAGCAGGTCGTGCCGGTTGAACACCGCCGCGCCGAACGGGCCGCCGCTGCCGGCTTCGACGTTGCGCTTCGACAGTTCGATGGCGAAGGCGACCTTGGCCGCGTCGCTTGCGAAGTCGCGGCCGGCGACGTCCAGTTCCAGCACCCAGACCGGCAGGGTGATGTGCAGTTGCGCGGGAAGCGGCATCGACATCGACATCAGCCCTTCTGCGTCCAGGTGTCGCGCAGGGTCACGCTTCGGTTGAACACCGGCGCGTCGGCCTTGTGGTCGTAGCGGTCGGCGACGAAGTAGCCGAGGCGCTCGAACTGGAAGCCCTGCTCCGGTGCGGCCTGTGCGGCGGCCGGCTCAACGTAGCCGGTGACGACGCGGCGCGAGTCCGAGTTGAGGTAGTCGCGGTAGGTTTTGCCGTTTTCGTCGGTGTCGGGATTCGGCACGGTGAACAGGCGGTCGTACAGGCGCACCTGCGCCGCCACCGCGTGCTTCGCACTGACCCAGTGGATGGTGCCCTTCACCTTGCGGTTCGCGCCCTCCATGCCGGGGCGCGATTCGGGGTCGAGCGTGCAGCGCAGTTCGACGATGTGGCCGGCGTCGTCCTTCACCGCTTCATCGCAGCGGATGATGCCGGCGCCGCGCAGGCGCACGTCGCCGCCGACGGTCAGGCGCTTGAAGCCGGGCGGCGGGATTTCCTCGAAGTCTTCGCGTTCGATCCACAGCTCGCGCGAGAACGGGATCGCGCGTTCGCCCTGCGTCGCATCCTTGGGATGATTCGAGAACGTGAGCGACTCTTCGTGCGCGTCGTCGAGATTGGTCAGCACGATTTTCAGCGGATCGATCACGGCCATCCGGCGCGGCGCGTGCGCGTCGAGGTCGTCGCGCAGCGCGCCTTCCAGAATCGAAATATCGAGCAGCGAGTTCTGCTTGCTGATGCCGACGCGCTCCACCATCAGCTTGAGCGCCGACGGCGTGTAGCCGCGCCGGCGGATGCCCTGCAAGGTCGGCATGCGCGGGTCGTCCCAGCCATCGACCAGCTTGTCCTCCACCATCGCCAGCAGCTTGCGCTTGCTCATCACGAGGTAGTTGAAGTTCAGTCGCGAGAACTCGATCTGGCGAGGCTTGCCGGCTTCCTTCGGCAGCCCGTGCGCGAGCAGCGGTTCCAGCAGCTCGGGGTTATGCGCCAGGTCCACCTTGTCCACGCACCAGTCGTACAGCGGGCGGTGGTCCTCGAACTCCAGCGTGCACAGCGAATGGGTGATGCCTTCGATGGCGTCGCTGAGCGAATGCGCGTAGTCGTACATCGGGTAGATCGGCCAGTCGTTGCCGGTGTTCTGGTGCTCGACGTGCTTGATCCGGTACAGCGCGGGGTCGCGCAGGTTGATGTTGCCGCTGGCCATGTCGATCTTGGCGCGCAGGGTGCGCGCGCCGTCGGCGAATTCGCCCGCGCGCATGCGGCGGAACAGGTCGAGGTTTTCCTCGACGCTGCGCTCGCGGTAGGGAGAATTGCGGCCCGGTTCGGTCAACGTGCCGCGATAGGCGCGCACTTCGTCGGCCGACAGATCACAGACGAAGGCGTCGCCCTGCCGGATCAGCTTCTCGGCGGCGAGGTACAGCACGCCGAAATAATCCGAGGCGTGGCGCAGGCTGTTCCAGTCGAAGCCGAGCCAGCGCACGTCGTCCTGGATCGCGCGCACGTATTCCGGGTCTTCCTTGGCCGGGTTGGTGTCGTCCAGCCGCAGGTTGCAGACGCCGCCGAACTCCGCCGCCACGCCGAAGTCCAGGCAGATCGCCTTGGCGTGGCCGATGTGCAGGTAGCCGTTCGGCTCCGGCGGGAAGCGGGTCTTGATCGCGGCGTGCTTGCCGCTGGCCAGGTCGTCGCGGACGATCTGGCGGATGAAGTCGGTGCGGACGGGGGCGTCGGCGGCGTTCGGGGCGGGGTTCGAGGACACGATGCAGGGGCTGTCTGGATAGCGTTCCAGTTTACCCGAGCCCCGTCGGACGAGGGTTTCGCGCCGGCGCGGCGGGGTTTACGCTGGCCGGCAAAGGAGAGCCGATGCGCAGCGTGTACGAGGCCGCCAATCTGATCGACGCCCACCTGGTGCGGCAGGCGCTGGAAGCCGAGGGCATTCCCGCGTTCGTGCGCGGCGAGGCGCTGACCGGCGGCATCGGCGAGTTGGGGGTGTTCGGGCTGGTCGGGGTGATGGTGCCTGATGCCGCATGGCCGCAGGCGCGCGAGGTCGTGACGGCGCTGCGGCTGGGCGAAATCGAGCCGCTGGCGGAAGACGACGATCTGACCGGCGCGCAACCCGCATGAGTGCCGCGCATCCGCAGCGCGCCGCCAGTCTCGAATTGCTGGTTGGCGCGGCGATCATCGGCACCAACGGCATCATGGTGCGGGTGGCGGGGATGCCGCCGACGGCGGTGGCGTTCTGGCGGATGCTGCTGGCCGGCGTGCTGCTGGCGGCGCTGGTGACCGCGCATCACGGTTGGCAGCGGATGCCGCGCAAGGCGTGGCTGTGGTGCCTGCTGCCGATGATCGCCTTCGCCATCGACCTGTGGCTGTGGCACAAGAGCATCCTGCTGGTCGGGCCGGGGCTGTCCACGCTGCTGGCGAACGCGCAGGTGTTCTTCATGGCGCTGGCCGGGTTGTTCCTGTTCGGCGAGCGGCTGGGGCCGCGTTTCATCGCCGGCGTGCTGCTGGCGTTCTTCGGGCTGTGGCTGCTATTGGGTGCGGATTGGGCGACGCTGCCCGCGCAGTACCGTTGGGGCGTGTGGATGGGGTTGGGCGCGGGCGTGGGCTATGCGGCGTACAACGTCGGCATCAAGCGTTCGCAGGCGGAGGCCGGCGTCGGGCAGGCGCGGGTGCCGGTGGAGCAGGTGTTGTGCATCGCCGCGTTCGGCAGCGCGCTGTGCTTGGGATTGTTGGCATGGGCCGAGGGCGAGGTGTTCCAGCCGCCTTCGCTGCATGCGTGGGGCATCTTGCTGGCATTGGCGGCCATCGGTCATTGCCTGAGCTGGGTGTTGATCTCGCGGGCGATGGGGGTGCTGCCGGTGGCGCTGGCCGGGCTGCTGCTGCTTGCGCAGCCGATTGTCGCCTACCTGCTGGACGTGGTGCTGCTGGACATGCCGGTGTCGCCGCGCCAGTGGCTGGGGCTGGCGGTCAGCCTGGCGGGGATCTTCGTGGCCGGGATGAAGTCGAAGGAAGCGGTGGCCGCGCAGGAGGCGTGAGCTCCCTCAGAGCCGCGTCACCGCGCAGGCGTAGACCAGTTCGCAGGCGCCGCCGCCGCTGTCGTCGCGGGTCAGCGAACTGCGCCAGCTCCAGTTCCGGCCGTCGATCCGGATCAGCCAGCCGTCGATGCGCACGCGCTGGCCGGCCTCGATGCGGGCGAGCGCGGCGGCCACGCGGTCGTCGGCCGGCACCATGTGCATGTTGGCGCTGCTGCGCCCGATCTCGGCCACGGGGATCGGCGGATCGCCCTGCCAGCGGTAGTGGTACCAGCGCCCGCCCTGGCTGAGCGAGAGCCGCGCCAGCACCGCGTCGTCGGTCATCCGGCCCCAGCCCAGCGCGAGGTCGGTCGGCGAGAAGTCGGCTTCGCGGCCGAGGCGGTAGTCCTCGCGGCCGAGCACGCGCGCGTCCACGCTGAAGCCGGCCAGCGGGGTGAGCGTGGCGTCGCCGATGGCGGGCAGGGTCAGGCCGTGCGGCACGTCGGTCTGCAAGGGCGCGTCGCCGTGGGCGACCTGCGGCGGCAGCGGGCAGGCGGAGATCGCCGACGGATCGGGACGCGGCAGCGTGGACGATGGATGCGCCAGCCACCAGCCCAGCAGCAGGACCGCCACCAGCAGGATCGACAGGGTGCGCAGGCTGGGCATCGACGGTTCCGCGTCTTCGGATTCCCGGATTGTGCGGCATCCATGCAGGCGTTCCGCACCTTGGCCGGCCCCGCGTGGCGTGCATGCAGGTACCGCCAGGACCTGCGCTGCCGCGTCTCAGGCGGGGTTGGCCGTTGTGTGTGGTTTGCGCTTGCCGCGCGTATCGGCATCCGGCAGCGGCGAGAACAGGTCCTGCGGCAGCTGCTTGAACACCTCGGCCAGCGACAGCAGGAAGCCGTGCATCGCCGAGCTCTTGCGCCACAGCATCGCGATGCGGCGGCTCGGGTGCGAGTCGGTGAAGCCGAGCAGGTGGATGTTGTCGGAGCGCGCCACCGGCGGCTTCACCGCCAGCGTCGGCAGCAGGGTGATGCCGACGTCGGCCGCGACCATCTGGCGCAGGGTTTCCAGGCTGGTGGCGCGAAACTCCGGCTTCTCGTCGGCGCCGGACAGGCGGCACACGTCCAGCGCCTGTTCGCGCAGGCAGTGGCCGTCCTCGAGCAGCAGCAGCTGCTGGTTCGACAGCTCGGCCAGCGCCAGCGCGTCGCGCTGCGCCAGCGGATGCGTTTCCGGCACCGCCAGCAGGAACGGCTCCTCGAACAGGAACTCGGTGTGCAACTGGTCGTCGTGGATCGGCAGCGCCAGCAGTGCGGCGTCCAGCTTGCCTTCGCGCAGGCGTTGCAGCAGCACGTCGCTCTTTTCCTCGACCAGCAGCAGTTCCAGCTGCGGGAAGCGTGCGCGCAGTTCCGGCACCACGTGCGGCAGCAGGTAGGGGCCGAGGGTGGGGAACACGCCCAGCCGCAGCGTGCCGGATTCCGGGTCGCGGCTGCGGCGCGCGGCCTCGCGCATTTCCTCGACGTCGGCGACGATGCGGCGCGCGCGCTGCACCACGTCCTGTCCGGCCAGCGTCAGCATCACCTTGCGCGGGGCGCGCTCGACCAGCGTCACGCCCAGTTCTTCCTCCAGCTTCTTGATCTGGGTGGACAGGGTGGGCTGGCTGACGAAGCAGGCTTCCGCCGCGCGCCCGAAATGACGCAGGTCGGCGAGGGCGACGAGGTATTTGAGGTCGCGCAGGTTCAAGCGGATGGCCCCTTGAGTTCGACGGTATTGCCGTCGGGATCGTCGAAGTAGAGCGAAGGGCCGTCGCCTTCCGCACCGAAGTTGGTGGTCGCCGGCCCGTGTGGCGCAAGTCGGTGCGCTGCAAGGTGGGCGACGATGGCGGCTTCGTCAAACGGCTCGATACGCAGGCACAGGTGGTCGAGGTTGCGGCCTTCCGTGCCCGCCGCCGCACCGCCGCGCTGGCCGAGTGTCCCGTCCACCGCGACCAGGTCGATCATCGAGGCGCCCGCGCGAAGATGGTGCAGGCCGAGGTCTTCGCGGCGGCGCGCGACCGCACAGCCCAGCACGTCGCGATAGAACGCTTCGCTGCGGTCGAGGTCGCGCACGCGCAGCACCACGTGGTCGAGGCGCTGCACGTCGAACGGCCGCGTCGCCATTGGTCAGGCCGCCTGCGCCTCGGCCGCCGGGGCCGAATGGCGGATCAGGAAGTCGAACGCGGACAGCGCGGCGGTCGAGCCTGCGCCCATTGCCACCACGATCTGCTTATATGGCTCGGTGGTGGCATCGCCGGCGGCGAACACGCCCGGGACGTTGGTATGGCCGCGCTCATCGACCACGATTTCGCCGCGCGGCGACAGTTCCAGCGCGCCCTTCAGCCAGTCGGTATTCGGCAGCAGGCCGATCTGCACGAACACGCCGGACAGTTCCAGATCGCTCACTTCGCCATTGGTGCGGTCGGTGAAGCGCAGGCTGGTCAGCTTGCTGCCGTCGCCCAGCATCTCGCTGGTCTGCGCGTTCACATGGACGGTGGTGTTGGGCAGGCTGTGCAGCTTGCGTTGCAACACCTCGTCGGCGCGCAGCTTGCCGTCGAACTCCAGCAGGGTGACGTGCTCGACGATGCCGGCCAGGTCGATGGCTGCTTCCACGCCGGAGTTGCCGCCGCCGATCACCGCCACCTTCTTGCCCTTGAACAGCGGGCCGTCGCAGTGCGGGCAATAGGTGACGCCCTTGTTGCGGTGCTCCGACTCGCCGGGCACGCCGGTTTGCCGCCAGCGCGCGCCGGGGGAGAGGATCACGGTTTTCGATTGCAGCGTCGCGCCGCTTTCGAGTTCCACGCCCGTCAGTTCGCCGGCACGCACGGCCGGATGCAGCGCCTTGGCGCGCTGCGCGGTGATGATGTCCACGCCGTAGCTGCGCACGTGCGCTTCCAGCGAGGCCGCGAGTTTCGGGCCTTCGGTGTATTCGACCGACGGCATGTTCTCGATCGCCATCGTGTCCAGCACCTGCCCGCCGAAGCGTTCAGTGACGATGCCAGTGCGGATGCCCTTGCGCGCTGCATAGATCGCAGCCGCCGCACCGGCGGGGCCGGCACCGACGATCAGCACATCGTAAGGCTCGCGCTGCTTCAGTTCTTCCGCCGCGCGCGCCGCCGCGCCGGTGTCGAGCTTCGCCACGACCTGCTCGATGCTCATGCGGCCGGCGTCGAACTCCGCGCCGTTGAGGTAGATCGTCGGCACCGACAGGATCTGCTTGGCCTCGACTTCGGCCTGGAACAGCGCGCCGTCGATGGCGACGTGCCTGATGCGCGGGTTCAGCACGCTCATCGCGTTCAGCGCCTGCACGGTGTCCGGGCAGCTCTGGCAGTGCAGCGACATGAAGGTCTCGAACACGTAGTCGCCCGGCAGGTTGCGCACCTGCTGCGCCAGCGCCTCGTCGATCTTCACCGGATGGCCGCCGACCTGCAGCAGCGCCAGCACCAGCGAGGTGAACTCGTGGCCCAGCGGGATGCCGGCGAAGCCCACCTGCACGTCGCTGCCGGCGCGGCGGATCAGGAACGAGGGCTTGCGCGCATCGTTGCCGGCGGCGCGGGAAATCTTCGGCGACAGCGCGGCGATCTCGCCCAGCAGTTCGTCGAGCTCGCGCGCGGCATCGGAATCGTCCAGCGAGGCGACCAGTTCGATCGGCTGCTGCAACTTTTCCAGGTAGGCGGAAAGCTGGGTCTTGAGGGCGGCATCCAGCATGGCTGTCTCCTGAGTGTGTTCGGAATTTCGGGTAAACGATGCCGCGCCGCGCGCAACGGCGCGCAGGCAGGGCGGTGAGGGGGCTGCGTGCAGCCGACGCCGCGCATCGGCTGCACGCAACCCTCTCCCTTGCGGAAGAGGGTGCGGTTGCTTTGATCAGATCTTGCCGACCAGATCCAGCGACGGCGCGATGGTCTTGGCGCCTTCCTTCCACTTGGCCGGGCACACTTCGTTCGGGTGCGAGGCCACGTACTGCGCGGCCTTCAGCTTGCGCACGGTCTCGCTGACGTCGCGGGCGATGGCGTTGTCGTGGATTTCCAGCGTCTTGATGGTGCCGCTGGGATCGATGATGAAGGTGCCGCGCAGGGCCAGGCCTTCTTCCGGGATGTGCACGCCGAAGGCGTTGGTCAGCTGGTGGGTCGGGTCGCCGACCAGCGGGAACTTGGCCTTGCCGACGGCCGGCGAGGTCTCGTGCCACACCTTGTGCGAGAAGTGGGTGTCGGTGGTGACGATGTAGACCTCGGCGCCGGCCTTCTGGAACTCGTCGTAATGCTCGGCGGCGTCTTCGATCTCGGTCGGGCAGTTGAAGGTGAAGGCGGCCGGCATGAAGATCAGGACGGACCACTTGCCCTGCAGGTCCTTGTCGGTGACTTCGATGAACTGGCCGTTCTTGTAGGCATTGGCCTTGAACGGCTGAACCTTGGTGTTGATCAGGGACATGGGTGCTCCTCGGGGTGGTTGGGGGTGGATGTTTCTGGAACCGGGCCAGCATAGGTGGCGACGATCAATCATGGAAATTGATTATAGCCATTCAATCAATAGTCAGTAACTATTGAATTGATCTATTCATGCTGCCCCGGCCGGCCTTTCCCCGGCGTCAAGGCGCGCGCTGGCCGCTGGCGCTGACTACCATTCGGCGATGACCTTGGACGCCCCCATCGCCGCGCGCCTGCTGGCCCAGGCCCGCGCCGCCATCGATCCCGTCGATGCCGAACTCCTGCTGCTGCACGTGCTGGCGCGCCCGCGCAGCTGGCTGTTCGCGCATGCGGACGAGCCGGTGCCGACGGCGGATGTCGCCCGTTTCCAGGCGCTGGTGGCGCGCCGCGCGCAGGGCGAACCGGTGGCCTACCTGACCGGCTCGCGCGGGTTCTGGACGCTGGAACTGGCGGTGACGCCGGCCACGCTGGTGCCGCGCCCGGACACCGAACTGCTGGTGGAACTGGCGCTGGCGCGGCTTCCCGCCGATGCCGACGCGCGGATGGCCGACCTCGGCACCGGCAGCGGCGCGATCGCGCTGTCCATCGCGAAGGAGCGCCCGCGCGCGCAGGTGATCGCCACCGACGCCAGCCCCGATGCGCTGGAGGTGGCGCGCGGCAACGCGCGGCGCAACGGCATCGGTAACGTGGCGTTCCGCTCGGGCAGCTGGCTGGCGCCGCTGGCCGGCGAGACCTTCGACCTGGTCGCCAGCAATCCGCCCTACATCGCCGAGGGCGACCCGCATCTGGCGCAGGGCGACCTGCGCTTCGAGCCGGCGATGGCGCTGGCGTCCGGCGCGGACGGGTTGGACGACATCCGCATCATCGTGGCGGCAGCCCCTGCGCATCTGCGCCCCGGCGGCTGGCTGCTGCTGGAGCACGGTTGGGACCAGGGCGACGCGGTGCGCGCGCTGCTGCGCGAGGCCGGCTTCGCCGATGCGACCACCGAGCGCGACCTCGAAGACCGTGACCGGGTGACGCTGGGACGGTGGGCCTGACGCTACCCGGGATCAGCCGAACGACCTTCGTTGCGATCCCGGCACCGCGATGCCGTCCGCAAGACAGCGCGGCGCATGTGAGATAGGCGGCATGCGGGGGCGTATGTCGCGAAACCTTACAATGCGCGTCGATCACGCAACAAAAGGTTCGCCATGCGCACGCTGTATTCCGACATCGCCCCGTACCAGACCGGCACCCTGCAGGTCGACGGCCGCCACACCCTGTACTGGGAGCAGTGCGGCAATCCCGACGGCAAGCCCGTGGTGCTGCTGCACGGCGGGCCGGGCGCGGGTTGCAGCGACAACATGCGGCGCTTCCACGACCCGGCCAAGTACCGCATCGTCCTGTTCGACCAGCGCGGCGCCGGCCGCAGCACGCCGCACGCGGACCTCGCCGGCAACACCACCTGGGATCTGGTCGCCGACATCGAACGGCTGCGCGAGCACCTCGGCATCGAGCGCTGGCAGGTGTTCGGCGGCAGCTGGGGCTCCACGCTGGCGTTGGCCTATGCGGAAACCCATCCGCAGCGGGTGACCGAGCTGGTGCTGCGCGGCATCTTCCTGCTGCGCCGCTGGGAGCTGGAATGGTTCTACCAGGAAGGCGCCTCGCGGCTGTTCCCGGACGCGTGGCAGCACTACCTCGCGGCGATTCCGGAGGCGGAGCGCGGCGACCTCATCGCCGCCTTCCATCGCCGCCTGACCTCGGACGACGCGCAGGAACGGCTGGCCGCGGCGCGCGCCTGGAGCATCTGGGAGGGCGCCACCAGCTACCTGCGGATTCCTTCCGACTACGTCGATACCCACGGCGACGCCGAATTCGCGCTGGCGTTCGCGCGGATCGAGAACCACTACTTCGTCAACGGCGGCTTCTTCGAGGTCGAGGACCAGCTGCTGCGCGACGCGCATCGCATCGCCGACATCCCCGGCGTGATCGTGCACGGCCGCTACGACGTGGTCTGCCCGATCCAGAACGCGTTCGACCTGCATCGCGCGTGGCCGAAGTCGGAGCTGCTGGTTTCCGTCACCGCTGGCCATTCCGCCTTCGAGGAAGAGAACGTCAGCGCGCTGGTCGCGGCGACGGATCGCTTTGCGGGCTGACGCGCGCCGATGTTCCGCGCCGGGCGGCCTCGCTGCCGGCGCGGCGCCGGTGCAGCGCGTCCGGTTGCGGCGAGGGCGCTTCAGCGCCGATGGGGCGAAAACCGCGCGACCAGCGCGGCGATGCCGATGCCCGGCAGCGTCAGCAGCAGGAACGCGACGAGGCCAAGCGGCAGCAGGCCGAAGCTGGCGGCGGACATGCACAGGGCGACGGCCTGGCTGGCCATCATCGCCACCGGCCAGCGCCAAGGGCGGCGCGGAAAGCGCCAGCCCAGCCAGCCGCAGAGCAGCAGGCCGGCGGGATAGGCCAGTTGCCAATAGAGCGGCGAATCCCAGGCTTCCTTCCGGTCGCCCAGCAGGCTGGCGGCGATCCACAGCAGCAGGCCGCCGCCGATGGTCATGATCCACGCGGCCAGCTCGCCGCCGCCGCGCCTGCCGTGTCCCCGTCCGGGCATCCGGCCGTTCACGCCGCCGGCGAGCCGTCCGGGTTGTGGTCGATCATCCACAGTCCAGCCCACAGCTTGAGATCCAGCTCGTAGCCTTCGGCGCGCTTGCGCATCAGCCACGCGGGCGCTTCGTTTCGGGGCACCGCGTGGACGATGATGTTCTCGTCGTCCACGCCGCCGCCTTCGCCCACTCGCATCAGCTCGCGGGCGCGCACGAAGGCGATGCGCTCGTTGCTCATGCCGGAGCTGGTGGGGCCGGTCAGCAGCACGTCCACCCGGCCCGCCGACCAGCCGGTCTCCTCGATCAGCTCGCGCCGCGCGGCGTCGACCAGCGTGTCCTCGGCGTGGTCGTCGCCCACCAGCCCGGCCGGCATCTCGATGGTGCGAGCGCCGAGCGGGATGCGGTACTGCTCGACGAACAGCACCTCGTCGTCCGGCGTCACCGCGATCACGATCACCGCCATGCCCTGGGCATGCGTGCGTTCGCAGGATTCCCAGTGGCCGATGCGCACCAGCCGCAGCCACTGGCCTTCGTACAGGGTCTGTTTGAGGTTGCTCATGCGCCGATGCTAACCCACACGCATGCGGAAGATTTTCCGCTCGTCATTCCCGTGAAGGCGGGCATCTTTTCGCAGACGAATGTCTGCGTATCCAGCGTCTTTGAACGCTTCGGCAAGATCGGCTTGGCGTGGATAAAAGTCACTGGATGCGACAGACATCCGTCTGTCAGAAGCAGCCCGCCTTCGCGGGAATGACGAGGGGCGCGACAAGCCTCAGCTCGACAGCCCCGCCGTGTCCGCGAGCCGCTTGCGGGTCAGCGGGCCGAAGCCCACCCAGTCCGCCAGCGCCTGCAGTTCCGCATCGTCCCCCCGGCCGCGGGCGAAGCCGCCTTCGGGCAGCGGCGCGTCCAGCGCCACCGTGGTCAGCTGCCGCCACAGCAGCGCGTGCTCGCGCTGCTCGCGCAGGCGCACCGCCAGCTGCGCGGCGCCGCGCAGGCGCAGGAACGGCACCTCGTCGATGCGTGCCAGCAGCGCGTCCAGCGATTCGAAATGCGCCAGCAGCACCGCCGCCGACTTCGGGCCGACACCGGTGACGCCGGGAATGTTGTCCACCGCGTCGCCGGTCAGCGCCAGGTAGTCGGCGATCTGGTGCGCATGCACGCCGTGCCGCGCCTTCACGCCGGCCGCGCCCCAGCGCTGGCCCTTGGCGAAGTCGTACTGTTCGTCGTGCGCGTGCAGCAGCTGCGACAGGTCCTTGTCGGCGGAAACAATGACGCTGCGGAAACCGTCTCCGCGCGCGCGATGCACCGCACTGCCGATCAAATCGTCGGCCTCGTAGTCGGTATGCGCCAGCGTGCGCAGGCCCAGCGCGTTGCACAGCGCCTTGCACCAGGCGAACTGGCGGCGCAGCTCCGGCGGCGCGGGCTCGCGGTTGGCCTTGTAGGCCGGGTACAGCGCGTTGCGGAAGCAGGAGTCCAGCGCCTCGTCGAAGGCGACGGCGATGTGCTGCGGGCGCTCGCGTTCCAGCAGCTCCAGCAGGAAGCGGGCGAAGCCGTGCACCGCGTTGGTCGGCCAGCCGTCGGCGTCGTGGAACTCGTCCGGCATCGAATGCCAGGCGCGGAACACGTACAGCGAGGCGTCGACCAGGTGCAGCGTCGGCAGCGCGTTCGTCACGCGGGCGTCCAGTCGGCGAGCAGGGCGCGCGGGTCGGGGCGGTCGCGCTCGGGGACGTCCACGGCCGGCGTGCCGATGGCGATCGTCCCGACCAACTGCTCGTCGACGGCCAGGCCCAGCGTGTGTTCGAGGAAGTCGCGGTCGTAGGCCGGCCAGCCGGTCAGCCACTGCGCGCCGAACCCTTCGGCCTGCGCGGCCTGCAACAGCAGCAGGCAGACGCAGGCGGCGGTGGAGAAGCGCTCGGATTCCGGGATCTTCTCGTCCGGGCCGAGGCGGGCGATCACTGCGACGGTCAGCGGCGGCACGGTGAAGCGGGTGCGCAGCTTCTCGACCACGCCCTCGCCGGAGGCAGGCTCGCGCTCCAGCAGCCGCGCTTCGGCGGCATCGGCCAGAGCGGCGCGGGCGGCGCCGGCGATGCGCAGGAAGCGGAACGGCACGCGCTTGCCGTGGTCGGGCACGCGCGCGGCGGTCTGCAGCATGCGCAGCAATTGCGCCTCGTCGGGGCCGGGCGCCGCCAGCTGGCGGGTCGGCGTGGAAAGGCGGCGGTCGAGGTCGTCCAGGGTCAGCATGGCGGTCGCGCTTGCGGGGAAGGGCCATGGTAACGGTAGGATGCGGTATCGAATTTGACGCGGAGCGGGCGATGGCGGCGATGGCGGTAATCGTGGGCGTGGCGCGCGAAACGGCGGCGGGCGAGCGCCGGGTGGCCCTCAGTCCGGAAACCTGCAAGAAGCTGGTGGCGGCCGGCGCCACCGTGCGCATCCAGCCGGGCATCGGCGCGGGCGCGTTCTTTCCCGACGCGGCGTACGCCGCCGCCGGCGCGCACCTCGCGGAAGACGCGGTCGCGGAGGCCGACGTGGTGCTGTGCGTGCAGCCGCCGGACAACGCCGCCATCGCCGGGCTGAAGCAGGATGCGGTGCTGGTCGGCAACCTGCATCCGCAGGCCGACGCGGCGCGCGGCGAGGCGATCCGCGCGCGCGGCATCGTCGCCTTCCCGCTGGAGCGGCTGCCGCGCACCACCCGCGCGCAGGCGATGGACGTGCTCAGCTCGCAGGCCGGCATGGCCGGCTACAAGGCGGTGCTGATCGCCGCCCAGCTCGCGCCGCGCTTCTTCCCGATGCTGACCACCGCCGCCGGCACCATCCGGCCGTCGAAGGTGCTGATCGTCGGTGCGGGCGTGGCCGGTTTGCAGGCCATCGCCACGGCCAAGCGCCTCGGCGCGCAGGTCGAAGGCTTCGACGTGCGCCCGGAAACGCGCGAGCAGATCGAGTCGCTGGGCGGCAAGTTCCTCGACCTCGGCGTGTCCGCCGCGGGCGAGGGCGGCTACGCGCGTGCGCTGACCGACGAGGAGCGCGCCGAACAGCAGCGCCGCCTCGCCGAACACCTGAAGAACGTGGACGTGATCGTCTGCACCGCCGCTGTGCCGGGCCGCCCCGCGCCGAAGATCGTTTCCGCGGCGATGGTGGCCGGGATGAAGCCGGGCAGCGTGATCGTCGACCTGGCCGCCGAAACCGGCGGCAACTGCGAGCTGACCCGGCCGGGCGAAACCGTCGAGGTCGAAGGCGTCGCCGTCGCCGGCCCACTCAACCTGGCCTCGATGGGCGCGCAGCACGCCAGCGAGATGTACGCGCGCAACGTGTTCAACTTCGTCTCGCTGCTGCTGAAGGACGGCGCGCCGGCGTTCGACTGGAACGACGAACTGCTGGCGAAGACGGTGTGGCCGGAGCGGGCGTGAATCCTCCGTAGGGCTTCGCGCCCTTTAGCCGATCTTAATGACCGCGTGGCGTTCCCGTGCGCCTTTCGATGCCAGGCAGGTCACGGGAACGTCGTTGCCGTCCGCGCGGAGTTTGCCTTCCGCGTGGAGGGTATTGCCGCTCTCGAAATGGCGGCCGGTCCACTGGTAGGTGGTGACGCCCTTGCCGGCGTAGTGGGCGCGCGCTTCCTGTTCGCACCAGGCCAGCAGCTGGCTCGCGGAGGTGAAGACGATCTCGTGGGCCGGGTGATGCGTTCTGTCGTCTTGGGCGAATGCGGAGCCCGCAAGGGCAAGGGCGAGGAGTGCGATCGTGTGGCGCATGCGGACTCCTTCGTCGTGATGTCCAAGCGAATCACTGACCGGTTCAATCGCGCGGATGGTCGTGCTCCGGCGCCGGATGCGCCTTCGTCCAGTCGGCGCGCTGCTGCGGCGTCATCTGCCGCCATTTCGCCAGGAACGCGTCGCGGCCGTCCTTGTCCAGGTCGCGCATGGCGTGGAACAGCGCGCGCGCCTGGTCGCGCTGCGCAGGCGACATGTCTTCCCAGCGCTGCGCGCCGTGGCGGGCGCGATCGCGCAGGCCGGGCGGCATCGCCTTCCAGCGCTGGGCGCGTTCGAGCATGCGCGCGCGTTCGTCGGGGTTGCTGTTCCAGCGGTCGCGCAGCGGTGCGATCAGGGCGTCGCGCTGGGCGGGCGTGAGCCTGTCCCATTCGGGATATGGCGCGCCGGCGGGCTGCGCCTGCGCGAAGGCGAGGGCGGGCCACAGGGCCAGGGCGAGGACGGTCAGGCGGATCGTGCGGTTCATCGGTTACTCCATTGCGACCAGGCGGGCGTCGGCCGAGGCCAGCCAGGCGTAGAACTCGGGGTCTTCGTCCAGCAGGGTGGTGTTGGCCGCGCCCGCGGGAGCGGTGGCCGTCGCCGCGATGGCCGGCGGAACGGCGTTCGCCGATTCCGAAGGCGACGGCTGGAAGCGCAGGCCCAGCGCCAGAGCGCACAACGCGGCGAAACCGGCCGCCGCGTAGCGCAGGCGGTGCGGGCGCGCGGAGTCGGCGCGCACCTGGCCGCGCAGGGCGGCGTTGCGGCGCTGCGCCAACTGCGCCGCAACGCGCGGCGACAGGCTGCCCAGCGCAGCGGCGTGGTGCGCGCGGATGGTGGCGTCGAAGCGGTCGCTGCCGCTCGCGTTCATCGGCCCGGTGTTCATCGGAATTCCTCCAGTTGTTTCTGCAGCGCCTCGCGGGCGCGCGACAGATGCGTCTTCACCGAACCCTCGCTGCATCCCATGACGCGGGCGGTGTCGGCCACGTCCAGCTCCTCCAGCACGCGCAGGGTGAAGGCTTCGCGCTGGCGGGCCGGCAGGTGGCGCAGGGCCGCGCTGATCCGTTCCCACGCCTCGCGGCTGTCGTGGCTGCGCGACGGGTCCGGGCCGTCGTCGGCCCAGTCCACCGGCTCGCCGTCCCGGTCGGTGCTGCCCGGCAGCAGCCAGCGCAGGCGGAACAGGCCGCGCCGCTGCATGTCCACCATGCGGTTGCGCAGGATGCTCCAGAACAGCGGGCTCCATTCCGCCGCCGGGCGGTCGCGGTAGGCCAGCATCTTCAGCATCGCGTCCTGCACCGCGTCCAGCGCGTCCTCGCGGTGGCGCAGGCCCAGCTCGGCGAAGCGGAAGGCACGTGCGTCGATGCCGCGCAGGAACGCTTCCAGCGTGGCCGGCTCGGGCGGTGGCGTCGGTGCTTCGGTTTCCACCGGTCCAAGCTTAGCGGGGGTCAGCAGCAGCATGGGGCGTCCCGTGCGTCCGGGCCGGGCGGGATTGCGCGGCCATGCGAGGGAAACGCGCGGCTCCGGCGGCGGTTGACAGGGCGCGCCGCAACCCGGCCGCAGATGCGGGACATGTGTTTATGATGCGGGCAGACAACCGGGGAGCGGCACTGTGGGCGACGGGTTCGTGGCGCTGTACATCTTCATGCTGGCGGCGATCGCCGGCAACGTCATCATCTCGCGGGTGCCGGTGATCCTGCACACGCCGCTGATGTCGGGCTCCAACTTCATCCACGGCATCGTCCTGATCGGCGCGATGGTGGTGCTGGGCGAGGCGGAAACGCCGCTGGAGCAGGCGCTGGGCTTCGTCGCGGTGCTGCTGGGCGCGGGCAACGCGGCCGGCGGCTACGTGGTCACCGAGCGGATGCTGGAGATGTTCAAGTCCAGCAAGAAGGGAGAGGCGAAGTGAGCGTCCTCACCCTGGTCAAGTTGAGCTATTTCGTCGCCGCCACCCTGTTCCTGCTCGGCCTGCAGCGGATGAGCACGCCGAAGACCGCGCGCAGCGGCATCCAGTGGGCCGGCGCGGGCATGCTGATCGCCACCGTCGCCACGTTCTTCCTGCCGGGACTGCACAACATCGGGCTGATGGTCGCGGCCATCGTCATTGGTGTCGGCCTGAACTGGGCCTGGGGCAGGAAGGTGGCGATCACCGACATGCCGCAGATGGTGGCGCTGTTCAACGGCATGGGCGGCGGCAGCGCGGCGGCGATTGGGGCAGTGGAGCTGGTGAAGTTCTCCGGCGGCGCGGCCGTGCCTTCGCGGCTGTCGCTGGCGCTGGCGGTGATCGGCGCGCTGATCGGCGCGGTCTCGCTGACCGGCTCGGTGATCGCCTGGGCCAAGCTCGACGGGCGCATGGACAAGCGCTACACCTTCCCCGGCCAGCAGTGGTTCAACGCGCTGGTCGCGGTCGCGGCGGTGGTCTGCGGCGTCATGGCGATCCAGACCCTGGCGCTGCCGTGGATCGTCGCCTTCTTCGTGCTGGCGCTTGCGCTGGGCAAGCTGATGACGCTGCCGATCGGCGGCGCCGACATGCCCGTGGTCATCTCGCTGTACAACGCCTTCACCGGCCTGGCGGTGGCGTTCGAGGGCTACGTGCTGGGCAACGAGGCGCTGATCATCGCAGGCACCATGGTCGGCGCGGCCGGCATGCTGCTCACGCGGCTGATGGCGAAGGCGATGAACCGCAGCATCAAGAACGTGCTGTTCTCCAACTTCGGCGGCGGCGGCGCGGCGATGCAGGAGATCGGCGGTTCGATGAAGCCGATCGAGGCCGCCGACGTGGCGGCGATGATGGCCTACGCCGAGCGTGTGGTGATCGTGCCCGGCTACGGCCTCGCGGTGGCGCAGGCGCAGCACAAGATCTGGGAGCTGGCGCAGCGGCTGATGGATCGCGGGGTGAAGGTGAAGTTCGCCATCCATCCGGTTGCGGGCCGCATGCCGGGCCACATGAACGTGCTGCTTGCGGAAGCGGGCGTTCCTTACGACCTGATCGCCGACATGGACGACATCAACCCGGAGTTCGCCAACACCGACGTGTCGCTGGTGATCGGTGCGAACGACGTGGTGAATCCGGTCGCCAAGACCGATCCGGCATCGCCGATCTACGGCATGCCGATCCTCGACGTGGTGGACTCGAAGAACACCATCGTCATCAAGCGCGGCAAGGGCACGGGTTTCGCCGGCATCGAGAACGCGCTGTTCTACGCCGACAACACCCGCATGCTGTACGGCGACGGCGCGGAGATGGCGAATGCGCTGGTTAGCGAGCTGAAGGCGCTGGACGGCGGCGGCCACTGAGCCCCGCCCACAGCGCCACCAGCAGGCCGGTGGCGCACAGCACGAGGTCGATGCGGTCCAGCGCCAGCGTCAGCAGCAGCCAAGCGTAGGATGGCCCGATCTTCAGCGCCGATTCCCACGGCCGCAGGCCGAAGTTCTGGCCGACCTGGCCGGCGGCGATGAGGACGTTGGCGGCAGCGATCACGAAGGCGGTCGCCAGCGTGGCCCAGGCCGCCCGCGAGACGCCGGCCGGCCATTTCGCCATCCGCAGCAGCAGCGCCATGTCCAGCGCGGCCAGCGGGGCCAGCCAACTGCACTGCCGGTTCAGCGCCAGCGCCAGCAGCATCCAGAACGCGGCGAAGCCGGCGGCGCCCAGCGCCAGCAGGGGCAGGGCGTACCAGCGGTGCGAATCGGAAGGTGAGGGCATCGGCGGGAAGGCTGCAGCAGGCCGGCGATGATCCCATCGCGGACGGAGACGGGCAATGGGATTGGGACTAGAATGGTACGGATTCGATCCCCACGTGCCCATTCATGTACTCCCGCAGCAGCGAACCCGTCCGTTTCGAGCGCGATTGCGCCGCCGTCCTCGTCCCGCAGGGTGACGAGGTCACCCTGCCCGTCGGCACCGTGGGCTACATCACCCAGGCGCTGGGCGGCAGCTGGACGGTGTTCGTCGAAGGCAACCTGATGCGCATCGCCGGCAAGGACGGTGACGCCATCGGCAAGCCGCCGGTCGAGCCGCTGGCGCTGCCGGAAGGGGCGACCGACGAGGACGTCGAGCGGGTGGTCTGGGAGCAGCTGCGCACCTGCTTCGACCCGGAGATCCCGGTCAACATCGTGGAGCTGGGGCTGGTTTACGTTGCCGAGCTGTACCGCACCGAGCAGGGCGGGCGCGGCGTCCGCGTGCGGATGACGCTGACTGCGCCGGGCTGCGGCATGGGCGAGATCCTGGTCGACGACGTGCGCAGCAAGCTGGAGCAGATCCCGACCGTGGTCGACAGCGACATCGAGCTGGTGTTCGACCCGCCCTGGAACCAGACCATGATGTCCGACGTGGCCAGGCTGGAAACCGGGATGTTCTGAGCGCAAACCGCGTTTCCTGGCTGAACGATCCACTGGTGGCATGACCATCGGCCCAGTCAATTAGCGTCACATTTTGACGTGCCGAGTCATCGCAAACGCATGTTGCATTGCGAAACGGACGCCCGTTCAGGGCTGTCGACGGCCATGTCTGCTGCATCGCAAAAAGGCGATGGTGTCGCTTGAAACCTTGTGTTTTGCTGGGTTTCGTTCAGCACATAACGCATGGTTATGTGTTCATTCCCTCAAGTTCTTGGCGAGCCCGCTTCTTGGCGGCAACCGTCGCCCATCGCTTCGGCTGCCGTTCAGGTTTTCGGGGCGACGCCTGCATCGCGACTACACGGTGGGTCACCCCGGAGGCATGCAGGCGGGCTGTGTCGTTGTTCGTCCGTAGCCGCCATCGCGGCATCAACCAACAACCCCAGGGGTAATGCCAGTGAATCGTTCCCGCACGACCAATCTGCTCGGTACCGCCATCCTGTTCGCCCTCGCCGCCTCCGGCGCGGAAGCGGCCAACCGGGTCGACCTGCACCAGCGCAACGTCAACCAGCTCCGCCAGCAGTACCAGTCCGTCACCGCCAAGCAGGGCGTCGCCACCATGGCGAACCGCCGCCATGCGCAGTTCATGAACGCCGGCGCCAACGACACCTTCCTGATGCGCGCCACCCGTCAGGATCGCGGCGTCCGCAACTACCGCTATGACCAGGCCTGGCGCGGCATCCCGATCTACGGCCAGGGCGTCGCCGTCAGCGAGGATGGCGCCGGCAATGTCCGCGGCATGTTCGGCAACCTGGTGTCCGGCCTCGAGGCCGACATTCCCTCGACCACGCCGAAGTTCGGCAAGGCCGCCGCGCTGGTCGCCGCCAAGCGCGTGGCGCTGGGCAACGGCCTGGCCGGCATGCTGACCCGCGACGAGAAGACCGACACGGTGGTCTTCATCGACGACGCCGGCCGCGGCCATCTGGCCTATGCGGTGACCTTCTTCGCCGACGCGGTGGCCGGCGGCAAGCCGACCCGTCCGGTGGTGATCATCGACGCCATCAGCGGCCAGGTGATCAAGAAGTGGGAGAACCTGCAGCACGCGCTGGTCGGCACCGGCCCCGGCGGCAACGCCAAGACCGGCCAGTACGAGTACGGCACCAACTACGGCTACCTGGACGTCACCCAGAGCGGCTCGACGTGCACGATGAACAACAGCCACGTCAAGACCGTCAACCTCAACGGCGGCAGCTCCGGCAGCACCGCGTTCTCCTACACCTGCCCGCGCAACACGGTGAAGTCGATCAACGGCGCCTACTCGCCGCTGAACGACGCGCACCACTTCGGCAGCGTGATCTTCGACATGTACAACGCCTATCTGGGCCAGAACCCGCTGACCATCCAGCTGGTGATGAAGGTGCATTACAAGACCAGCTACGAGAACGCGTTCTGGGACGGCACCGCGATGTACTTCGGCGACGGCAAGAACACGTTCTACCCGCTGGTCAGCCTCGACGTCGCCTCGCACGAGGTCTCGCACGGCTTCACCGAGCAGAACTCCAACCTGACCTACTCGGGCCAGTCGGGCGGCATGAACGAAGCCTTCTCCGACATGGCCGGCGAAGCCGCCGAGTACTACGACCGCAACGGCAACAACGACTGGCTGGTCGGCTCGGAGATCTTCAAGGGCAGCGGCGCGCTGCGCTACATGTGCAACCCGACCCAGGACGGCGGCTCGATCGACAACGCCGCCAACTACACCAGCAGCATGGACGTGCACTACACCTCGGGCGTGTACAACAAGGCGTTCTGCACCCTGGCCAAGAAGTCCGGCTGGAACACGATGAAGGCCTTCCAGGCGTTCGCGCGCGCCAACCGCGACTACTGGACCGCCAGCAGCACCTTCAATCAGGGCGCCTGCGGCGTGGAAACGGCGGCGCAGGATCTGGGCTACAGCAAGGCCGACGTCACCGCCGCGTTCTCGGTGGTGGGCGTGACCTGCCCGACCAGTGGCGGTGGTGATGGCGGCAGCACCGGCGGCACCCTGACCAAGGGCGTGACGGTCACCGGCCTGTCGGCCAGCACCGGCGGCGAAGTGGTCTATACCCTGCAGGTTCCCGCGGGCTCGACCAACCTGACCTTCACCGCGTCGGGTGGCAGCGGCGACGCCGACATGTACGTCAAGTTCGGCAGCAAGCCCACCGACAGCTCCTACGACTGCCGTCCGTACAAGTCCGGCAACGCCGAAAGCTGCACGTACGCGTCGCCCGCCGCGGGCACCTACTACGTGCGCCTGAAGGCTTACTCGGCGTTCTCCGGCGTCAGCCTGAAGGGCGATTACACGGCCGGCGGTGGTGGCGGTGGCGGCGACAGTTCCTCGGTGAACCTGCCCACGGTCTCGACCAACAACTGGTCCTCGACCTACACGTTGGCGGTGGCGGCCGGCAAGACGGCGACCATCAAGATCGCCGGCGGTACCGGCGATGCCGACCTGTACGTCCGTGCCGGCGCCGAGCCGACCACCAGCAGCTACACCTGCCGTCCGTACCTGACCGGCAACAACGAAACCTGCACGCTCACCCCGACCAGCGCCACCACCTACTACATCAAGGTGCGCGCCTACTCGACCTTCTCGGGCGTGACCCTGACCGCCGGCACCAACTGACGGTTCCGCAGTCCATTCGGCTTGTGTTCGACCCCGGCTTCGGCCGGGGTCTTTTTTTTTATGCACGCGAGATTCGGCGGGACGCGCGAGGCCGCGGCGCCGCCGGCGGCGCGTCAGTCGGCCGCTTCGAAGCGGTTGGCCTCGACGTTCTTGCGCACGTGGTCCGGGCTCCAGATGCGGCCGTTCATGGCGATGTACACGCCTTCCGGCAGCGACTGCACCGCGCCGATCGCGCAGCCGATGTTGAACTCGGCGTCCGAGCCGCGGAAGCGCGCCGGGCTGAGCGCGCCGGTCATCACGATGGTCTTGCCGGGGATGCTCTGCAGCACCTTGCCGGTGGCGACCATCGAGTCGGTGCCGTGGGTCACCAGCACGTGGCGGGTGGGCTGGGCGGCGATGGTGGCGCGGATCAGCTCGCGATCGTCGTCGCTGATGTGCAGCGAATCCTTGCGCAGGATCGGGATCACGCTGAAGCGGAAGTTCACGCCCAGCTCGCGCAGGATCATGCCGATCTGCGGATCGCCGATCTGGTAGTCCGACTTGTCGTCGAAGTAGATCTTGTCAATGGTGCCGCCGGTGGTGACGATGAGCAGGTTGTCCATGCCGGCAATTGTCCGCCAAAACGCGCGGCGGCAACACGGGTCAGCCGGCCGGCAGGCTCAGCGCGGCGCGCAGCGGGTCGAGCGTCGCGCCGTAGGCCCGCGCCCGCGCGGTGTCGCCGCGCAGCGGCTGCCGCACCTGCGCCGCGCTGGCGGTGCGGACGCTACGCCGCGCCTCGTGGAAGCGCAGGCAGGCCGGGTCGAAGTCCAGCCCGCAGTCGGCCAGCAGGGCGCGGATGCGCGACTCCGGGGCGGCCAGCAGGTCCTCGTAGCGGTGCAGGCGGATGCGCGCCGGGTCGCGCGCGCGCCAGCGATCCATCGCCCGCTCGCAGCCGCGCAGGTACACGGCGATGTTGCCCGGATCGTTGGCGAAATGCGGCTGGCTGTAGAACTGCTGCTTGAAGCAGGACCACGCGGTTTCCAGCGGGTCGCGACGGGTTTCGATCACGGTGGCGCCGGGCAGCATCGCGCGCAGGATGCCGGCGTGCTTCCAGTTGTCCGGCTGCTTGTCGGTGAAGCGCGGGCGCGCGCTGCGCCAGCGCTCGGTGCGCTCGAGGTAGTCGCGGCCGAGGCGGTGCCAGTCTTCCGCGCCGGCCTGCGGCACCCACTGCGGATAGGGCACGCCGCGCCGCTGCGATTCCTGCTGCAGGACGATGCCGAGGTCGGGTAGCTCGCTGGCGCCTTCGACCTCCGGATGCGCGGCCAGGATCTGCTCGAACAGGGTGGAGCCGGAGCGCGGCAAGCCGACGATGAACACGACTTCCCGCCCGAGCGCGGGATCGAGCGGCGCGGGCAGGGTTTCGCTGGCGGCCAGCGCCTGCTCGACGAAGCGCTCGAACGCCTGCGCGCTCCACGGCGTCAGTCGCTGCTGCAGCGCATTGGCGGCGGCGAACGCGGCGAACGCCTCGGCGTGGCGGCCGCGATCCTCCTCCAGTTTGCCCAGCGCGTGGCCCATTGCCACCCGGTCGGGGTCGGCCACGTCGCGACGCTGCAACTGCGCGCGCAGCGCGGTCGCGTCGGCATCGTCCAGCGCCACCGTCTTGATGTTGGACAGCCCGCGCCAGGCGTCACCGCAGGCCGGATGCAGGCGCAGCGCGGCGCGATAGCGCGCCGCGGCTTCGTCGAAGCGGCCGGCGTGCGCCAGCGCATCGCCCAGCAGGACGGTGGCCGGCAGCAGTTCGGGCGCGAGCGTGCAGGCGCGTTCCAGCGCTTCGATGGCGGCCTCTGTGTCGCCGCGCTGCTGCAGGTTGCGGCCGAGGTTGAACCACGGCGTCGGCTGCCGCGGATCGAGTTCGCAGGCGCGCCGCCAGCTGTCCAGCGCGGCATCGGACTGGCCGCAGGCGGAGCGCGCGGTGCCGAGGTCGGCGTGCAGCAGGGCGTCGTCCGGCGCGATGTGCAGCGCGCGCTGCAACGTATCGATCGCCTGCGCCGCGCGGCGGGTGTGCAATTGCAGGATCGCCAGATAGCGCAGCGGTTCCGGATGCTCCGGCGCCTGCCGGCAGGCCTGTTGCAGCAGCGCTTCCGCGCGCCGCGGGTCGCCGTCGCGCAGCGCGCGCGCGCCGGCGTGGATCGTCGCGGCGAGCTCCGGGGCGAGCCCGGCCATGCGCGGATCGCCGTTCATTCCGGGGTTCGGCGCTGCTCGCGGCGCGCGCGCATGCCGGGCAGGCAGGCGGCATGGACGATGAGCAGCGCCAGCACGGTTTCGGCCAATGCGAACAGGCGCAGCGCGGGTTCGGACCACAGCATCATCACACCATGGCTGAACCAGAGCAGGGCCAGCATCGCGGCGGTGAAGCCGGCCCGATGCCAGCCGCGCAGGGCGGCGAGGCCGAGCAGGGCGGGCGGCAACGCGAACACCGTCAGGCCCGCCCAAAGATGGTTGTTGTGCAGCGACCAGGCGACGAACAGCGCCGCCAGCGCGAACAGGCACAGAGCCAGATAGCGCCGCGGCGTCATGCGTCCAGCCTCCGCGCCAGCTGCGCCACGCGCCGTCCCAGCGCGCGCGCCAGCGCGGCCTCGTCGTCGCTCAGCTCCGGATCGTCCCGCACGCCGGCCACGTGGCTGGCGCCGTAGGGCGTGCCGCCGCTGCGGGTGGTGTTGAGCGCGGATTCGGTGAACGGGATGCCGGCGATCACGCAGCCGTGGTGCAGCAGCGGCACCAGCATGGTCAGCAGGGTCGATTCCTGGCCGCCGTGCATGGTCGCGGTGGACGTGAACGCCGCCGCCGGCTTGCCGACCAGCGTGCCGCTGGCCCATTCCGCGCCGAGCGTGTCGAGGAAGTGCTTCACCGGCGCGGCCATGTTACCGAAGCGGGTCGGGCTGCCGAGCAGCAGGCCGGCGCATTCGGCCAGGTCGCGCTTTTCGACGTAGGGCGCGCCGTCCTCGGGTTCGGGCGGGGCGGCGACTTCGGTCACCGGCGCCACCGGAGGCAGCGTGCGCAGCCGCGCCTGCATGCCCTCGACTTCGCCGACGCCGCGCGCGATCTGCCGCGCCAGCCGCGCCACCGAGCCGCTGCGGCTGTAATACAGGACAAGGATCTCGGCCATGCGCGCCCATCGTGTGCAGAGCGGGGCAGCATAGTGCAAGCGGCGCGTTCGTGGCATCGGTTACGCTTGCCGCATGGAGCCGCTGGATTCTCTCTACCGCTGGAGCGAGCGCCTGCGCGATCCGGCCCGCGCCGGCAGCTTCGTCCGCTTCGTGCTGCGGCGCTTCCTCGACGATCGCCTGTTCGAGGCCGCCGGCGCGCTGTCCTACACCTCCGCGTTCGCGCTGGTGCCGCTGTCGATGGTGGCGTTCGGCGTGCTGTCGGCGTTCCCGGTGTTCGACGCCTGGAGCGAGCGCCTCAGCGGCTACATCTTCTCCAACTTCGTGCCGAGCGCGGCGCGCGCGGTGTCCGGCTACCTCACCGACTTCTCCTCGAACACCAAGTCGCTGACCACCGCCGGCGCGCTGGCGCTGATCGTCTCGCTGCTGGTGACGCTGAGCAGCGTCGAATCGATCTTCAACCGGATCTGGCGGGTGCCGACCGCGCGACCGAAGCTCGGCCGCTTCCTGGTCTACTGGACGGTGCTGACCCTGGGCACGCTGGTGGCGGCGGCCAGCCTGGCGCTGTCCACGCGGTTCTTCGCGCTGTCGGTGTTCGAGACGTTGCCGGGGCGCTGGCTGGAAGCGCTGATGCTGCGGCTGGCGCCGATGGCGATCGAGCTGCTGGCCTTCGCTGCGGTGTTCAAGGTGGTGCCGCACCGCACCGTCGCGTGGCGGCACGCGCTGGCCGGCGCGCTGCTGTCGATGTTGCTGTTCGAAGGCGTGAAGTCCGGGCTGGGCCTGTACCTGGCGAGCTTCGATTCCTATCAGAAGATCTACGGTGCGGTGGCGCTGGCGCCGATCCTGATGCTGTGGATCTACCTGAGCTGGGTGTCGATCCTGTTCGGCGCCTCGCTCGCCTCGTCGATGTCGGCGTTCCGCTACCAGCCGAAGGCGCTGCGCCTGCCGCACGGCTACGAGTTGTACGGGCTGCTGCGCATGCTCGGCCGCTTCCAGCAGGCGCGCCGGCGCGGCGACGGCCTGAGCAGCGAGCGCATCCAGCAGCTGGAGCCCAGCCTGACCGACAGCATGGTCCAGCACCTGCTGGCGAAGATGGCGGAAATCAACGTGGTGCAGTGCGCCGAGAGCGGCGACTGGCTGCTGGCGCGCGATCTGGACGAGGTGCGCCTGGACGAGCTGTACGAAGCGGCGCAGCTGCGCGTGCCGGTGGACGGCGCGCTGCCGCCGCTGGCGGACGACGCGCTGGGCAGCGCGGTGCGGCACACCATGGAGCAGTTGCGCGGGCCGCTGCACGACCTGCTGCGGCAGCCCGTTTCCAGCGTCTATGCCGGACTTTCGGAGGAATGAATCGCATGCGTGCCCGTCTCATCGCGCTGGCGCTGCCGGCCCTGCTCGCAGCCTGCGGGCCCGCGCCTGAGGCCGGCAAGGACGCCGCCGCCAAATCTGCGGCCCCGCCGGCGGCATCCGCACCGGCGAAGCCGGCCGCCGATGCGCAGGTGGAGCGGCCCTCGCTGAAGGTGACCACCCTGGACGGCGCGGTCTACGACCTCGCCCAGCAGCGTGGCAAGTGGGTGATCGTCAACTACTGGGCGACCTGGTGCGGGCCGTGCTTGCAGGAGATGCCGGAGCTGTCGGCGCTGGCGGCGATGCGCCAGCACATCGCGGTGATCGGCCTGGCCTACGAGGAAACCACGCCCGAGGAACTGCGCGCGTTCCTGGCGAAGCGGCCGGTGGCGTATCCGATCGCGCCCATCGACGTGTACGACCCGCCGAAGGACTTCGGCGCGCCGCGCGGCCTGCCCACCACCTGGCTGATCGCGCCCGACGGCAAGCTGGCGCGCAAGTACACCGGCCCGGTGACCGCGCGCATGCTGGAGGACGACATCGCCGCGTTCGGCGGGCCCAAGGCGGGCGCAACCGCGCCTGCGGGCGGCGCCGGCAAGGCCGGCTGATGGCCGCCGCACGCTTCGTCGTCACCGGCAAAGTGCAGGGCGTGTGGTTCCGCGCCTCCACCCGCGACGAGGCGCTGCGGCTGGGATTGGCAGGGCACGCGCGCAATCTCGTCGACGGCAGCGTCGAGGTGCTGGCGGTCGGCGACGGCGAAGCGATCGCGGCGCTGGAGCGCTGGCTGCATCGCGGCCCGCCGCTGGCGCGGGTGGCGGGCGTGGCGCGTTCCGATGCGGACCCGGCGGGCACCGGCGACGGGTTCGTCACCGGCTGAGCAGCGTCAGGGCTTGAAGCCGGGGATCGGCTTGAGCGCGCCGTAGCGTTCCTTCGCCGGCTTGCCGGGCAGCGCCGGGAGGACGATGCCGGGCGCGTCGATGCGGGTGTCCGGCAGCCGGTCTAGCAGGTCGCGGATCAGGGTCAGCCGGCCCAGCTTCTGGTCGTTGAAGTCCACCAGCGTCCACGGCGCGAAGCCGGTGTGGGTGGCCTTGAGCATCGCCTCGCGCGCCTCGGTATAGGCGCGGTAGCGCGTGCGCGCTTCGAGGTCGATCGGCGAGAGCTTCCAGCCCTTGAGCGGATCGGCCAACCGCTCGGCGAAGCGCTTTTCCTGCTTGCCCTGGTCGCAGCACAGCCAGTACTTGAACAGCAGGATGCCGTCCTCGACCAGCTGCCGCTCGAACTGCGGCGCGGCGCGCAGGAACGCGTCCACCTGCGCGTCGCTGGCGAAGCCCATCACCTTCTCGACGCCGGCGCGGTTGTACCAGCTGCGGTCGAACAGGGCGATCTCGCCGGCGGCGGGCAGATGCGCCGCGTAGCGCTGGAAATACCACTGCGTGGCCTCGCGCTCGGTCGGTTTGGGCAACGCGACGACCCGGCACTGGCGCGGGTTGAGGTGCTCGCGGATCGCGTCGATGGCGCCGCCCTTGCCGGCCGTGTCGCGGCCCTCGACCAGCACCACCAGCCGGCGGCCGGTGTGCTGCAGCCAGCGTGCGGCGTTCGCCAGCTCGACCTGCATCGGTTCCAGCAGCGCCTCGTACTCCTTGCGCTTGAGCTTGCTCACTTGCGCGCCGCCTTCGGCTTCATGCTGAGCGCAACGATCAGCAGCGCGCCCTGCTGGCGGCTGTTGAGGCTGCGGTAGGCGGCGAGCAGGTCGTGCTCGCCCTTGGTGCGGGCCGGGTCGAGCGTGCTGGCGAGTTCCGACAGCAGCGCGCCGGCCGGCACGCCGAACGCACGCGCCAGCGCGTCGATCTGGTCCTTGCCGGGAATCTTGTCGCCCTTGAGCCAGGCATTGACGGTGCCGATGCCGGCGCGCGGGATGGCGGTGGCGATGTCGGCCACGGTCAGGCCGCTGGCCTTGCTGAGCAGTCGCAGGGTGGCGTCGATGGACATCGGCATTCCCTTGGTTGGGGCGATGCCGTCGAGTGTAGAGCGGCTGCGGGGAGGGATGCACATCCCGATTCCCGCGCCGGGTTTTTGGACGCGGATCAACGCGGATGAACATCTGATCTAAGGAATTGATCCGCGCTCATCCGCGCTGATCCGCGTCCAAAGGTTCTTTTCGTGTCGCCCGCTTCAGAACCCCAGCGAATACCACTGCGTCGCGTCTTCCTGCCAGCCGGCGGCGCGGTACAGCGCGCGCGCCGCATCGTTGTCCTGGGTGGTTTCCAGCGAGATGCCCGCCGCGCCGTCCTCGCGCGCGAACGCCGCGGCGGCGTCGAGCAGGCTGCGAGCCACGCCCTGCCGGCGCGCGCCGGCATCGACGTAGAGGTCGTTGAGGATCCAGGTCTTCGCGGTGCGCACCGAGGAGAACATCGGATACAGCTGGACGAAGCCGACGGCCGCGCCGTCGCGCTTCGCCACCAGCACCGTCGATTCGCCGAAGCGCAGGCGTTCGCGCAGCCACTGGCGCGCGCGGGCGACGTCGGAAGGCTGCCCGTAGAACTGGCGGTAGGCGTCGAACAGCGCGGCCAGCGCGTCGAGGTCGGCCGGGCCGGCGCGGGAAATGGAAATCGTCATGGAAGTCCCTTGTGCGCCCTTGAAGGTGGGCAGCCGGTGTCTTGTTCGATGTGCGCAAACGCTGCCATGCGCGCGGTGACGGCGCGCATCACGCGTCCCGCGCCAATTGCGCCAGTTCCTCGGCCTGCCGCTCCTGCTGCAGCCGCAGCACCAGCGGGTCGAGGTCGCCCTCGATGATGTTCGGCAGGTCGTACAGCGTGAGCCCTTCCACACGATGGTCGGTGATCCGGCCCTGCGGGAAGTTGTAGGTGCGGATGCGCTGGCTGCGGTCGCCGCTGCCCACCTGCAATTTGCGGTCGGCGGCGGTGGCGGCGGCGCGCTTTTCCAGCTCGGCCTCCACCAGCATCGCCTGCAGGCGCTTCATCGCCTTGTCGCGGTTGGCGTGCTGGCTGCGTTCGGTCTGCGACTCCACCACCACGCCGCTCGGCACGTGGGTGATGCGGATCGCCGATTCGGTCTTGTTGACGTGCTGGCCGCCGGCGCCGGAGGAACGGAAGGTGTCCACCTTCAGGTCGGCGGGATTGATGGTGACGTCGAAGTCGCCGGCTTCCAGCGCGATGATCGCCACCGTCGCCGCCGAGGTGTGGATGCGGCCCTGCGATTCGGTGGCCGGCACGCGCTGCACGCGGTGGGTGCCGGATTCGTATTTCAGCTTCGCGTAGGCGCCGTCGCCCTCGACGCGGGCGACGACTTCCTTGTAGCCGCCGTGCTCGCCCGGATTGGCGGATTCCACTTCGACCCGCCAGCCGTTGCGCTCGGCGTAGCGCGCGTACATGCGGAACAGGTCGCCGGCGAAGATCGCCGCCTCGTCGCCGCCGGTGCCGGCTCTCACTTCCAGGTACAGGCCGCCGTCGTCGCGGGCGTCCTTCGGCACCAGTTGCGCCAGCAGTTCGCCTTCCAGCTGCTGCAGGCGGGCGGTGGCGGCTTCGATCTCGTCGTCGGCCAGTTCGCGCAGCTCGGGATCGGCGCGCATCGCCTCGGCGGCGGCGAGATCGTCGCGGGCGCGCGCTTCCGCTGCCAGCGCGTCGGCCACCGGCTGCAGGTTCGAGAACTCGCGCGAAAGGCTGCGGAAGCGGGCCTGATCGGACGCCACCGCCGGGTCGGCCAGCAGGCGCTCCACTTCCTCGCGCCGTTCCAGCAGCGCTTCGAGTTTGCGGCGCAGGGCGGGGGTCATGCGCCGGCGTCGTCCGCGTGCGCGGCCGGGAACATCCGCTCCGCCGCGCGCGCCAGTTCGGCGTCGCCGCTGCGCGCGGCCTCGCGCAGCGCCACCGTGGGCGCGTGCAGCAGGCGGTTGGTCAGGGTGTGGGCCAGCAGTTCCAGCGCCTGCTCCGGCGCCATCCCGGCGGCCAGTTGCGCGCGCGCCTTCGCCAGGGCGTCGGTGCGCGCCGCTTCGCCGTGCGCGCGCAGCTGCAGCAGCGGCTGCTGGCGTCCGCTGGCCTGCCATTGCTCGACGAAGCGGGCGGTCTGCAGTTCGATGATCGCTTCGGCCTGCTCGGCGGCTTCGCGGCGGCTGCGGCGGTTGTCCTCGATGGCGCGCTCCAGGTCGTCGACGGTGTAGAGGAACACGTCGCGCAGGCCGGAAACGTCGTGGTCGATATCGCGCGGCACCGCCAGGTCCAGCAGCAGCATCGGCCGGTGCTTGCGCGCGCGCAGCGCGTGCTCGACCTGCGCGCGATGCAGGATCGGGGTGCGGCTGGCGGTGGCGGAAATCACGATGTCGGCTTCGGCCAGATGCTTGTCCAGTTCGTCCAGCGGCAGCGCGATGCCGCCGTGGCGGCTGGCCAGCTCCTGCGCGTGGGCGAGGGTGCGGTTGGCGACCAGCAGCCGCTGCGCCTTGGCTTCGACCAGATGGCGCGCGGCCAGCTCGATGGTCTCGCCGGCGCCGATCAGCAGCACGGTCGAATCGCTCAGCCGCGCGAAGCTGTCCTGCGCCAGCCGCACCGCGGTGGAGGCGACGGACACGGGATTGGCGCCGATGCGGGTGTCGGTGCGGGTGCGCTTGGCGGTGGCGAAGGCCTGCTGGAACAGGCGGTCGAGCTGCCCGCCCAGCGCGCCGGCCTCGCGCGAGGCGGCCCAGGCCTGCTTCACCTGGCCGAGGATCTGCGGCTCGCCCAGCACCAGCGAATCCAGCCCGCTGGCGACCCGGAACAGGTGGCGCACGGCGTCGGCGTCGCGATGGCGGTACAGGTAGGCGTCCAGGTCGCCGCCGGCTTCCGGGTGCGCGGCCAGCCAGCCGGCCAGCGTGCGCTCGTCGCCTTCGACGTGGGCGTACAGCTCGGTGCGGTTGCAGGTGGACAGCAGCACCGCCTCGTGCACCTCGGGCAGCGCGCGCAGCGAGGCCAGCGCCGGCGGCAGCGCGTCGTTGGCGAACGCCACCTTCTCGCGCAGGGCAACCGGCGCGGTCTGGTGGTTGATGCCGAGGACGTACAGGCTCACGGTTCGGGCGGGCGGAAAGCTGGCGATGGACGACGGATTCGTTCAGGCGCCTGCGCTAAGCTGCGGGCCCAATCGAATATTGTACCGGCCCGATCCATGCCCAACCCGCAACGCTCCGGTTCGCGCACGTTCCTGTTGGCCTTGCTGCTGGCCTGCGCGCCCGTCGCCATGGCCGGCAGGCCCGGCACCGCGCCGGTGCGGATCGATCCGCTGGAAGCCAGCATGGCCGGCGAGTTCGCGTTGCAGGGCGGGCAGCTGCCGGAAGCGGCCCGCCACTATCTGGACGCCGCGCGCGCCGCGCAGGACCCGGTGCTGGCCGAGCGCGCCACCCGCATCGCCCTGCTGGCCGACCAGGACGCCCTGGCCCGCGATGCCTTCGGCGTCTGGCAGGCGCTGGCGCCGCAGTCGAGCGCGGACGCGCGGATGGTCGCCGCCAGCCTCGCCCTGCGCGCCGGCCAGAAGAGTGCGGCGCGGCGCGAACTGCGCGCCCTGCTGGCCGCGGACAAGGGCTGGCAGGAAGCGCTGGCCGCGCTGGCCGGCGCGGTGGGCAAGCAGCCGAAGCTGGTGGTGGCGATGCTGGGCGAGATCGTCGATCGCGGCGAACTGCCGGATCAATTTCAGGCCTGGCTGGGCTTCGGCGGCCTGGCGCAGCGGCTGGAGCAGCCGAAGCTGGTGGATCGCATCGTCCAGCAGGTGGTGGCGCGCTTCCCCGGCGAGCCGCGCGTGGCCCTGCTGCGCGCGCAGCTGCTGCGCGAGGGCGGCAAGCTGGCCGAGGCGCGCGTCGCGCTGGCCGGGCTGGAGGAGCCGGCGCGGCTGTCCCCGCCGCTGCGCTGGGCGCTGGCCGGCGAATACGAAGCGCTGGGCGATGCCGGCAAGGCCGCGCAGGTGCTGGCCTTCGGCGCCCAGGACGATGCCGCCTACGCGCGCCGCGCGGCGCTGCTGGACAAGGCCGGCGACAAGGCCGGGCTGGCGGCGCTGTACGACGAACTCAAGCGCGGCGCCACTTCGCCCAATCCGATGCGTCGCCTGCTGCTGGGCCAGTTGGCCGAGCTGCTGCAACGCTACGACGAGGCGCTGGGCTGGTACGCCAACGTGCCCGGCCAGCAGGTGCAGGGCATGGCGCGGCTGCGCGCGGCCAACGTGCTGCATGCGATGGGACGCTCCGCGCAGGCCTACGAAGACCTGCACGCCATCCAGTCCGACGCGGCAGTGGACGACGACGCCCATCGCGACGGTTACCTGCTGGAAGCCGAGCTGCGGCAGAAGGACAAGGACGCCGCCGGCGAGCAGGATGCCTACGCGCGCGGCCTGGCGGCGCTGCCGGACAACCCGGAGCTGCTGTACGCCCGCGCGCTGATGTGGGAGCGGCAGGACCGCATCGGCAAGGCCGAGGCCGACCTGCGTCGGCTGCTGGTGATCGAGCCGGACAACGTGGCCGCGCTCAACGCACTGGGCTACACCCTGGCCGACCGCACCGACCGCTACCGCGAGGCCCTGGAGCTGATCGACCGCGCCCGCGTGGCCGAACCTGGCAACGCCGCGATCATCGACAGCTACGGCTGGGTGCTGTTCAAGCTCGGCAAGGCGCGCGCCGCGCTGGACCACCTGCGGCACGCCTACGCGTTGCAGGAAGACCCGGACATCGCCAGCCACCTCGGCCAGGTGCTGTGGGCGCTGGGCCAGAAGGACGAGGCGCGGCATTACTTCGCCGCCGCGCGCAAGCTGGACCCGGACAACCGTTCGCTGCAGCGCGCGCTACAGGAGACGGGCGCATGAGGGCGCTGGCCGGCGTCGCGCTCACGACGCTGCTGTCCGGCTGCGCGAGCCTTGCGCCGCCGCTGTTGCGGCCGGTCGACCAGGCCGCCGCCGACGCCGCGCAGCGCGAGCGCGCGCAGACGCTGGGCCTGGCCGAAGGCGACTGCGCCGCGCCGGGCTGGGCGATGGCCGGCCGGGTGGCGCTGTCCAACGGCAGGCAGGGCGGCAGCGGCCGGATCGAATGGACCCAGGGCGCGGGCGGCACGCATCTGCAGCTGTCGGCGCCGGTGACCCGTCAGAGCTGGGTGCTGGACGTGGCGGCGGACGGCGTCGCCACCCTGCAGGGCGTGGCCGACGCGCCGCTGCGCGACAGCGACGCCGCGCGCCTGCTGCGCGAGACCACCGGCTGGGACATCCCGGTGTCCGCGCTGGGCTGCTGGCTGCGCGCGGTGGCGGCGGACGCCGGCCGGTTCGGGCCGGCGCAGACCGATTACGCCGCGGACCTGCTGCCGCGCCGGATCGAGCAGGGCGACTGGACGATCGACTACGCCGACTGGCAGCCCGACCCCTTCAGCCGCCTGCCGATGCCGTCGCGGATCGAGGCCCGTCGCGGCAGCAACCGGGTGCGGCTGGTGATCGACCGCTGGGGGCAGGAATGAGCGAGCCGCAGGGGCAGGGCGATCCGGCGCTGGACGGCTGGAGCGCCTGGCCGGCCCCGGCCAAGCTGAACCTGTTCCTGCACGTCACCGGCCGTCGTCCCGACGGCTACCACGCCCTGCAGACCGTGTTCCGCATCCTGGACTGGGGCGACACCGTGTTCCTGCGCCCGCGCGCCGACGGCGTCGTCGTCCGTATCGGCGGGGGCGCGGCAGACGTGGCCGAAGCCGACGACCTGCTGGTGCGAGCGGCGAAACTGCTGCAATCGGAAGCCAACTGCGGCAAAGGTGCGGATATCCGCATCGAAAAGCGCATTCCCGTGGGCGGCGGGTTCGGCGGCGGATCGTCCAATGCCGCCACTGCGCTGGTGGCGCTGGACCGGCTCTGGGGGCTGGCGCTGGGCGTGGACCGGCTGGCCGCGCTCGGGCTGGCGCTGGGCGCGGACGTGCCGGTGTTCGTGCGCGGCCGCAACGCCTGGGCGGAGGGCGTGGGCGAGGAGCTGGCCGCCGTCGAGCTGCCCCCGGCCTGGTACGTGCTGGCCGATCCCGGCGTGCACGCCTCCACCGCCGCGTTGTTCCGATCCCCTGATTTGACGCGCGATGCGCCACCCGTGACAATAGCGGGCTTCCTTTCCGGAACCGCGCTCGACAACGCGTTCGAGCCGCTGCTGCGCCGCCGCGAACCGGCCGTCGAGGCCATGTTCCGGCTGCTTGCGCGCATCGGCACGCCGCGCTTGACGGGCTCGGGCAGCGGCTGCTTCGTCGAGTTCGCCACCCGCGAATCCGCCGAGGCCGCGCTGGCGGCGCTGCCGCCGGGCACGCCTGCCTGGCTGGCGCGCGGCGCGGAACGGTCGCCGCTGCTGGACGCGGTGGAGAAGCATCACTAGGGGCGTCGCCAAGTGGTTAAGGCACCGGGTTTTGATCCCGGCATTCGTAGGTTCGAATCCTTCCGCCCCTGCCAACCCGCGCATCCGCGCCCTGTCCATCGCCACTCAACCGCGGCCGTCGATATGCAAGACAACCCCAACTTGCTGGTCTTCTCGGGCAATGCCAACAAGGCGCTGGCCGATGCCGTCTGCCGCGAGCTCGGCGTGCGCCAGGGCAAGGCGCTGGTCAGCCGCTTCTCCGACGGCGAAGTGCAGGTCGAGATCGAGGAGAGCGTGCGCCGGCAGGAGGTCTACGTCATCCAGCCGACCAACGCGCCGACCGCCGAGAACTTCATGGAGCTGCTGGTGCTGATCGACGCGCTCAAGCGCGCCTCGGCGGCCAGCGTCACCGCGGTGGTGCCGTACTTCGGCTACGCCCGCCAAGACCGCCGCCCGCGCTCCTCGCGCGTGCCGATCACCGCCAAGGTGGCGGCCAAGATGTTCGGCGCAGTGGACACCGACCGCGTGCTGACCGTGGACCTGCACGCCGACCAGATCCAGGGTTTCTTCGACTGCCCGGTGGACAACGTCTACGCCTCGCCGCTGCTGCTGGCGGACATCTGGCGCGCGCACGGCACCGACAACCTGATCGTGGTCTCGCCGGACGTCGGCGGCGTGGTGCGCGCGCGCGCCATCGCCAAGCGCCTGGACGACGCCGACCTCGCCATCATCGACAAGCGCCGCCCGCGCGCCAACGTCGCTACGGTGATGAACATCATCGGCGACGTCGAGGGCAAGACCTGCGTGCTGGTGGACGACATCGTCGATACCGCCGGCACCCTGTGCGCCGCCGCCAACGCGCTGAAGGAGCGCGGCGCGCGCAAGGTCGTCGCCTACTGCGTGCACCCGGTGCTGTCGGGTGCGGCGCTGGACAACCTCAACAAGTCCTCGCTCGACGAGCTGGTGGTCACCGACACCATCGCGCTGTCGCCGGCCGCCAGGGCCTGCGCCAAGATCCGCCAGCTCAGCGTGGCCGAGCTGCTGGCCGAAACCATCCGCCGGATGGCGTTCGGCGAATCGGTCAGCTCGCTGTACGTCGATTGACGACACCCATCCGCGCTGCCGGTCCGCCGGCGGCGCACCCCGCTCGATCTGGTCGCGGATCGAGTGTTTCCACCGCCGCGAGGCGGTTTCATCGCAACGAAAAGTGAGTCACTGAAATGTCCGAACACACCATCAAGGCCACCAGCCGCAATGTCGAGGGGAAGGGTGCGAGCCGCCGCCTGCGTCATGCCGCCCAGCTGCCGGCCATCGTCTACGGCGGCAACGCCGCGCCGCAGTCCATCCAGATCGAGCACGAGCAGATTTGGCTGGCCAGCCACCACGAGTGGTTCTATTCGTCGATCCTGAACCTGGACGTCGACGGCAAGGTCGAGCAGGTCCTCCTGCGCGACATGCAGCGCCACCCGTACAAGCAGCTGATCATGCACCTGGACTTCCAGCGCGTCGACGCCAACCAGGCGCTGCGCACCAAGGTGCAGCTGCACTTCGTGAACCAGGAGAAGTCCCCGGCCGGCAAGACCGGCGGCGTGGTGATCATGCACGAGCTGACCGAAGTGGAAATCAGCTGCCTGCCGAAGAACCTGCCGGAAGCCATCGAAGTCGACCTGGCCGACCTGGCCGTCGGCGCGGTGGTCCACCTGTCCGACCTGAAGCTGCCGGCCGGCGTGGAAATCCCGGCGCTGAAGCTGGGCAAGGAGCACGACGTGGCCGTCGTGGTCGCCAAGCACGGCAAGGAAGAGGCGGAAGCCACCGACGCGCCGGCCTCCGCCGAAGTGCCGGCGACCAAGGCCGCCAAGAAGGACGACAAGTAATCCTTCGATCCGGGCCGGCGCGGGCTTGCCTCGCGCCGGGCCGGAATCGCAGGCAGGCTGCTTCCGATGGCGGATCTTCGCCTCATCGTCGGACTGGGCAATCCCGGTGCCGAACACGCCCGAACCCGGCACAACGCCGGGTTCTGGTTTGTTGACGCCCTGGCGGAGCGCGAACGCGTCCGCTTCGGGCTGGAAAGCAAGCTGTTCGGCGAGACCGCGAAGGTGGACATCGCCGGCCAGAACGTCTGGCTGCTCAAGCCGGCCACTTTCATGAACCTGTCCGGCAAGTCGATCGCGGCGGCGCTGCGCTACTGGAAGATCGAGCCGGAGGAAATGCTGGTCGTCCACGACGAACTGGACCTGCCGCCCGGCGTGGCGCGGCTCAAGTTCGACGGCGGCCACGGCGGCCAGAACGGCCTGCGCGACGCCGTCCGCCTGCTCGGGCACGGCAAGTTCCACCGCCTGCGGATCGGCATCGGCCATCCTGGGCACAAGGACCGGGTCACGCCGTGGGTGCTGGGCAGGCCCGGCACGGCCGACGAGGCGATGATCCTGCGCGCCATCGACGACGCGCAGGACGTGCTGCCGTTGGCGGTGCAGGGCGATTTCATGGATGCGATGACGCGGCTGCACACGCCGCGCCCGCAATAGATTTCTTTCGCGCGGCGGCGAGCCGCGCGACAACGGAGCAAGACGCGACATGGGCATCAAATGCGGCATCGTCGGCCTGCCGAACGTCGGCAAGTCCACCCTGTTCAACGCGCTGACCAAGGCCGGCATCGCCGCCGCCAACTTCCCGTTCTGCACCATCGAACCGAACGTGGGCGTGGTGCCGGTGCCGGACCCGCGCCTGAACGCGCTGGCGGAGATCATCAACCCGCAGAAGGTCGTGCCGACCGCGGTGGAGTTCGTGGACATCGCCGGCCTGGTCGCCGGCGCGGCCAGCGGCGAGGGGCTCGGCAACAAGTTCCTCGCCCACATTCGCGAAGTGGACGCGATCACCCACGTGGTGCGCTGCTTCGAGAACGACGACGTCATCCACGTCAACAACCGCATCGACCCGATCGCCGACATCGAGACCATCGACACCGAGCTGGCGCTGGCCGACCTCGAATCGGTGGACAAGGCCATCGCCCGCTACGAGCGCGTCGCCAAGGGCGGCGACAAGGACGCCAAGGCGAAGATCGAGGTGCTGGGCAAGCTGCGCGCCGCGCTCGACCAGGGCAAGGCCGCGCGCACGGTGGCGCTGGACGAGGACGAGAAGGCCGCCATCCGCGACCTGTTCCTGCTCACCCTGAAGCCGGTGATGTACGTCGCCAACGTGCTGGAGGACGGTTTCACGGACAATCCGCACCTCGACGCCGTGCGCGCCCGCGCGCAGGCCGAAGGCGCGCAGGTGGTGCCGGTGTGCGCCGCCATCGAGGAGGAACTGAGCCAGCTCGACGACGCCGACCGCGACGATTTCCTCAAGGACCTGGGCCTGGACGAGCCGGGCCTGAACCGCGTCATCCGCGCCGCCTACGCGCTGCTGGGCCTGCAGACCTACTTCACCGCCGGCGTCAAGGAAGTGCGTGCGTGGACGGTCAAGGCCGGCGCCACCGCGCCGCAGGCCGCCGCGGTCATCCACACCGACTTCGAGAAGGGCTTCATCCGCGCCGAGACCATCGGCTACGACGACTTCATCAAGTACCGGGGCGAGGCGGGCGCGCGCGACGCCGGCCGCCTGCGGTTGGAAGGCAAGGAATACCGCGTGCAGGAAGGCGACATCCTGCACTTCCGCTTCAACGTCTGACCCCGGCGGCGCCCGATCCGTTTTTCCTGCGAAAAAAGCGCGATTCGACCGTTGACAGGACGGAAAGCCGCCGCCAGAATAACGGGCTCTTTGGAGGGCTTGATCGCTCGCCATCGAGGACAACGCGGAGGGATACCCAAGCGGCCAACGGGGGCAGACTGTAAATCTGCTGGCTTACGCCTTCGGTGGTTCGAATCCACCTCCCTCCACCAGTTCCAACCGGCGGCCTTACCAGCTTCCGGCGCAACAAGCAGGGCCTCCCGGTGCGGGAGTAGTTCAATGGTAGAACTGTAGCCTTCCAAGCTACTAGCGCGGGTTCGATTCCCGTCTCCCGCTCCACCATTGCATTGCCGGTCCTGTCGCAAAATCTGCTCACGTAGCTCAGTCGGTAGAGCACCTCCTTGGTAAGGAGGAGGTCGATGGTTCGATTCCATTCGTGAGCACCATATTCGCAACTTCACGCCTGTCGCGGCAGGCAAATCCAACGAGACGCAGCCATGGCAAAGGGTAAGTTCGAGCGCACCAAGCCCCACGTGAACGTGGGCACGATCGGTCACGTGGATCACGGCAAGACGACGCTGACGGCGGCGCTGACGAAGGTGGGCGCGGAGCGTTTCGGCGGTGAGTTCAAGGGCTACGACGCGATCGACGCGGCGCCGGAAGAGAAGGCGCGCGGCATCACGATCTCGACGGCGCACGTGGAATACGAATCGGCCAACCGCCACTATGCCCACGTGGATTGCCCGGGCCACGCCGACTACGTGAAGAACATGATCACGGGTGCGGCGCAGATGGACGGCGCGATCCTGGTGTGCTCGGCGGCCGACGGTCCGATGCCGCAGACCCGCGAACACATCCTGCTGTCGCGTCAGGTGGGCGTGCCGTACATCGTCGTGTTCCTGAACAAGGCCGACATGGTGGACGACGCCGAGCTGCTGGAGCTGGTGGAGATGGAAGTGCGCGAGCTCCTCTCCAAGTACGACTTCCCGGGCGACGACACCCCGATCATCGCGGGTTCGGCCCGCCTGGCGCTGGAAGGCGATCAGAGCGAGATCGGCGTGCCGGCGATCATCAAGCTGGTCGATGCGCTGGACAGCTGGATCCCGACCCCGGAACGCGACATCGACAAGCCGTTCCTGATGCCGGTGGAAGACGTGTTCTCGATCTCGGGCCGCGGCACCGTGGTGACCGGCCGTATCGAGCGCGGCATCATCAAGGTGGGCGACGAAATCGAAATCGTCGGCATCCGTCCGACCCAGAAGACCACCGTGACCGGCGTGGAAATGTTCCGCAAGCTGCTGGATCAAGGCCAGGCGGGCGACAACGCGGGCCTGCTGCTGCGCGGCACCAAGCGTGACGACGTGGAGCGCGGTCAGGTGCTGTGCAAGCCGGGCTCGATCACCCCGCACACCGAGTTCGAGGCCGAGGTCTATGTCCTCTCCAAGGACGAGGGTGGCCGTCACACCCCGTTCTTCAAGGGCTACCGTCCGCAGTTCTACTTCCGCACGACGGACATCACGGGCGCCGTGACCCTGCCGGAAGGCGTGGAGATGGTGATGCCGGGCGACAACATCAAGATGGTGGTGTCGCTGATCAACCCGGTGGCGATGGACGAAGGTCTCCGCTTCGCGATCCGCGAAGGCGGCCGCACCGTCGGCGCCGGTGTCGTCGCCAAGATCATCAAGTAAGCCCCGCGTTTCCCCCGTTTCCGCTCGCGGAAACGGGCCGGGGTGAGGCAGGCGGCGCAAGCCGCCGTTGCCTTTTTCGGAAGCAACAAGGTTTTCGATACGCCAGTAGCTCAATTGGCAGAGCAGCGGTCTCCAAAACCGCAGGTTGGGGGTTCGAGTCCCTCCTGGCGTGCCACTTGCGGATCGCATTCCGATGCGGTCCCCGTAGAGAGATGACGTCTTGACCAGCAATACGCTGCCCACCCAGTCCGCCGGCGCCGGGGACATCGCCAAGTACGCCGTCGCCCTGCTGCTGGTGGCGGCGGGCATCTTCGCCTACTACTGGTTCGAAGGCGTCTGGCCGGCCGGCGTGCGGGTGCTGGTGATCGTGGCGGGGCTAGTGCTCGGCGGCCTGGCGTTCTTCACCACCGCCAAAGGCGCCCAGACGCGTGGTTTCCTGTCCGAGTCGCGCTTCGAGCTGCGCAAGGTGGTCTGGCCGACCCGCCAGGAAGCCACCCGGACGATGTGGGTCGTGATCGCCGCGGTCATCATCATCAGCCTCATCCTCGCTGCCTTCGACTGGATCATCCAGATGACCGTCAAGGCGCTGCTCGGTTCGTGATGGAGACCCCAGTGAGCAATTCCGAAGTCCACAAGCGCTGGTACGTCGTTCACGCCTATTCCGGCTTCGAGAAGTCGGTGGCGCAGGCGCTGCGCGACCGCATCGTGCGCACGGGCATGCAGGAACGCTTCGGCGACGTGCTGGTGCCGACCGAGGAAGTGGTGGAGATGCGCTCCGGCCAGAAGCGCCGTTCCGAGCGCAAGTTCTTCCCGGGCTACGTGCTGGTGCAGATCGCCACCCATTCGGAAGACGGCATTCCGCGCATGGACAGCGAGTCCTGGCACCTGGTCAAGGAAACCCCGAAGGTGATGGGCTTCATCGGCGGCACCGCCGATCGCCCGCTGCCGATCCGCGACGACGAGGCCGACGCCATCCTGCAGCGCGTGCAGGACGGCGTGGAGAAGCCGAAGCCGAAGGTGCTGTTCGAGCCGGGCCAGATGGTGCGCGTCATCGACGGCCCGTTCAACGACTTCAACGGCGTGGTCGAGGAAATCAACTACGAGAAGAGCCGCCTGCGCGTGGCGGTGTTGATCTTCGGCCGTTCCACCCCGGTGGAGCTGGAGTTCGGGCAGGTCGAAAAGGCCTGATCGGAACCCCTTGCCCCCTTAGTAAGGGGGCTGCCCCGTAGGGGCGGGGGATTGGAAGCCCGTAGCGGGGCCCAAGATTTGCGAAGCGAATCTTGGGATTTCGTGCGAAGCGCGAAATGCGCTATCATTGCCGGCTCCCTCGCGGGAGCCGCAGCCTGTTGGCCGCCAAGTGCGGCCATCGGCGCGAACGAACACTCCGCTGGGCGCGACGCCGGGACGCGCCCAGCCTGCGTGAACACGATCCCGGTCCGATGGGGAGCCTGCGCAACAGGCGTTTGCACCCGGAGACAAGACAATGGCAAAGAAAGTAGTCGGCTACATCAAGCTGCAGGTGAAGGCCGGTCAGGCCAACCCCTCGCCGCCGGTCGGTCCTGCGCTGGGTCAGCGCGGCCTGAACATCATGGAATTCTGCAAGGCGTTCAACGCCGCCACGCAGAAGCTGGAGCCGGGCCTGCCGGTGCCGGTGATCATCACGGCCTATTCGGACCGTACGTTCACCTTCATCACCAAGAGCACCCCGGCGACCACGCTGCTGAAGAAGGCGGCGGGCATCACCTCGGGCTCCAAGCGTCCCAACACCGAGAAGGTGGGCAAGGTCACGCGCGCGCAGCTGGAAGACATCGCCAAGGCGAAGGAACCCGATCTGACCGCGGCCGATCTGGACGCGGCGGTGCGCACGATTGCGGGCTCGGCCCGTTCCATGGGTCTGACGGTGGAGGGCTGAGACAATGGCACTGAACAAGCGACAGAAGGCGATCCTCGCCGCGACCGTGCCGGGCAAGGCCTACGCGATCGATGAGGCCCTGAAGATCCTCAAGGACAACAGCAAGGCCAAGTTCGTCGAGGCCATCGACGTGGCCGTGCGCCTCGGCGTCGATGCCAAGAAGTCCGACCAGCAGGTGCGCGGTTCCACCGTGCTGCCGGCCGGTACCGGCAAGTCGGTGCGCGTGGCGGTGTTCGCCCCGGCCGGCGCCAAGGCCGACGAAGCCGCGGCCGCGGGCGCGGAAGCGGTGGGCATGGACGACCTGGCGGAGAAGATGATCGCCGGCGACCTGAACTACGACGTGGTGATCGCCACCCCGGACGCGATGCGCGTGGTCGGCAAGCTCGGCCAGGTGCTGGGCCCGCGCGGCCTGATGCCGAACCCGAAGGTCGGCACCGTGTCGCCGAACCCGGCCGAGGCGGTCAAGAACGCCAAGGCGGGCCAGGTGCGCTACCGCACCGACAAGGCCGGCATCATCCACTGCACCATCGGCAAGGCCAGCTTCGAGAACGACGCGCTGAAGGGCAACCTGCAGGCGCTGCTGCTCGACCTGATCAAGGCCAAGCCGGCGACCTCGAAGGGTCAGTACCTGCAGAAGATCTCGCTCAGCTCGACCATGGGTCCGGGCGTGACCGTGGATCAGTCCTCGCTGACCCTGAAGTAATCGCTTCAAGCCGCGCCGCTCCGGCGGCGCGGTGCTTCGCAATTTTGAAGGCCCCGCTGCAATCCATCGCGACGGAAGCCGTCAAAGACCGCAGGTGCGGTCCGCGCAAGGCAACGACGGGCAGGGATGCTCACATGGCAGGGAATCGCCGTTGCCGGAGGCGGGATCGCTTAATCCGCATCCACTCAGGATGCTGGCCTGCGTAGATGGTCGCCCTTCTGGAATGTTTTGGTTGCAAGACAGCTCTGGATGGCCACCACCGGGATGCCCCGCATCCCCGATGCCACGGATCGGCATCGCCCAGGACCGTCGGCGGCAGGAGCCGCGGACGGCGTTCAACATAGGAGTGACTATGGCTCTCAATCTGTCCCAGAAACAGGACGTCGTCGCACAGGTGGCCGAAGTGGCTGCTTCGGCGCACTCCCTGATCGCGGCCGAGTACGCCGGCACCACGGTCTCGCAGATGACCGCGATGCGCAAGAAGGCCCGCGAGACGGGCGTGTTCCTGAAGGTCGTCAAGAACACGCTGGCCGCGCGCGCCGTCACCGGCACCGAGTACGAAGTGGCGAAGGATTCCCTCGTGGGTCCGCTGCTGTACGCGTTCTCGACCGAGGAACCCGGCGCTGCCGGTCGCCTGATCAAGGAATTCGCCAAGGGCAACGACAAGCTGCAGCCCAAGGTCGTCGTCGTCGGTGGCCAGCAGTACCCGGCCAGCCACGTCGAAGTGTTGGCCTCGCTGCCGACCCGCGACCAGGCGCTCGCCATGCTGGCCCGCGTGCTGGCCGAACCGGCGGCGATGTTCGCTCGTGCGGTCAAGGCCGTGGCCGACAAGCAGGGCGGCGGCGAAGCCCCGGCGGAAGCCGAGGCGCAGGCCGAACCGGCCTGATCCGCGTCCGATCCCGACAACGTTCCCATTCAAACGAAACATATCCAGAGGTAATTGAAATGTCCCTGACCAACGAGCAGATCGTCGACGCCATCGCCGCCAAGTCGCTGATGGAAGTGATGGAGCTGGTGAAGGCCATCGAAGACAAGTTCGGCGTTTCCGCCGCCGCCCCGGTGATGGCTGTCGCCGCTGCCGGCCCGGCCGCCGCCGTCGAAGAGCAGACCGAGTTCAACGTCATCCTGAAGACCGCCGGCGACAAGAAGGTCGAAGTGATCAAGGCCGTCCGCGCGATCACCGGCCTGGGCCTGAAGGAAGCCAAGGACCTCACCGAGGCCGGCGGCACCGTGAAGGAAGGCGTGTCGAAGGAAGACGCCGAAAAGATGAAGAAGGATCTCGAGGCCGCTGGCGCGACCGTCGAAGTCAAGTAATCGCTGTTGCGTCGCCTGGCAGAACACGCTGGCGACCACCGAAGGCTGGGGGCGAAAGCCCCCGGCCTTTGGCCGTTGTAGAACGACCGTTGTAGAACCGATCGAGTTGACAGTCGGAAGTAGCGGGAGAGGGCGTGCTGGTGCCGGCAATACCAGCGACTTCCCACTGTCAGTTCCTTGATATCCCCTGCGGGCCGCCGCGCGCGGCCGCACATGACGAGGCGCACGCTCCATGACCACCGCCAAACAGTATTCGTTCACCGAGAAGAAGCGCATCCGCAAGGACTTCGGCAAGCGCCGTTCGATCCTGGAAGTGCCGTACCTGCTCGCCATCCAGGTCGATTCCTACCGCGAGTTCCTGCAGGAGCACGTCGAGCCGTCCAAGCGCTCCGACCACGGCCTGCACGCCGCGCTGAAGTCGGTGTTCCCGATCTCCAGCTACAGCGGCAACGCCGCGCTGGAATACGTGGGCTACAAGCTGGGCGAGCCGGCCTTCGACGAACGCGAATGCCGCACCCGCGGCCTGTCCTACGGCGCCCCGCTGCGCGTCACCGTGCGCCTGGTGATCTACGACCGCGAGTCGAGCACCAAGGCGATCAAGTACGTGAAGGAGCAGGAGGTCTACATGGGCGAAATCCCGCTCATGACCGACAACGGCACCTTCATCGTCAACGGCACCGAGCGCGTCATCGTCTCCCAGCTGCACCGCTCGCCGGGCGTGTTCTTCGACCACGACCGCGGCAAGACGCACAGCTCGGGCAAGCTGCTGTTCTCCGCGCGCGTGATCCCCTACCGCGGCTCGTGGCTGGACTTCGAGTTCGACCCGAAGGACGCGCTGTTCACCCGCATCGACCGCCGCCGCAAGCTGCCGGTCAGCGTGCTGCTGCGCGCGCTGGGCTACAACAACGAAGAGATGTTGAACGAGTTCTTCGACATCAACACCTTCCACATCGAAGCCGAAGGCGTGCAGCTGGAGCTGGTGCCCGAGCGCCTGCGCGGCGAAACGCTGGACTTCGACCTGGCCGACGGCGACAAGGTCATCGTCGAAGCCGGCAAGCGCATCACCGCGCGCCACGTCAAGCAGCTGGAAGCCGCCGGCGTGGCCGCGCTGGCCGTGCCGGACGACTACATCCTCGGCCGCATCCTCTCGCACGACGTGATCGATCCGGCGACCGGCGAACTGCTGGCGACCGCCAACGACGAAATCAGCGTGGACACGCTGGAGAAGCTGCGCAAGGCCGGCATCGCCAGCGTCGGCACCCTGTGGGTGAACGACCTCGACCGCGGCCCGTATCTGTCCAACACCCTGCGCATCGACGGCACCAAGACCCAGCTGGAAGCGCTGGTCGAGATCTACCGGATGATGCGTCCGGGCGAGCCGCCGACCAAGGACGCCGCGCAGAACCTGTTCCACAACCTGTTCTTCACCTTCGAGCGCTACGACCTGTCCACGGTCGGCCGCATGAAGTTCAACCGCCGCCTCGGCCGCAAGGAAGTGACGGGCGCGCCGGTGCTGTTCGATTCCAAGTATTTCGCCGACCGCAAGGACGAAGAGTCCGTGCGCCTGCGCAACGAAGTGGGCGGCGGCTCCGACATCCTCGACGTGATCCGCGTGCTGTGCGAAATCCGCAACGGCCGCGGCACCGTGGACGACATCGACCACCTGGGCAACCGTCGCGTGCGTTCGGTCGGTGAAATGGCCGAGAACGTGTTCCGCGTCGGCCTCGTCCGCGTCGAGCGCGCCGTGAAGGAACGCCTGTCGATGGCCGAGTCCGAAGGCCTGACGCCGCAGGAACTCATCAACGCCAAGCCGGTTGCAGCGGCGATCAAGGAGTTCTTCGGCTCCTCGCAGCTGTCGCAGTTCATGGATCAGAACAACCCGCTGTCGGAAGTGACGCACAAGCGTCGCGTCTCGGCGCTTGGGCCGGGTGGTCTGACCCGCGAGCGCGCCGGCTTCGAAGTGCGCGACGTGCATCCGACCCATTACGGCCGCGTCTGCACCATCGAGACGCCGGAAGGCCCGAACATCGGCCTCATCAACTCGCTGGCGGTGTTCGCCCGCACCAACAAGTACGGCTTCCTCGAAACTCCGTACCGCAAGGTGGTGGATGGCCGCGTGACGGACGACGTGGAATATCTGTCGGCGATTGAAGAAAACGAGTACGTCATCGCGCAGGCCAACGCCCCGCGCGACGCCAAGGGCAACATCACCGCGCAGTTCGTGGCCTGCCGCTTCCAAGGCGAAAACCTGCTGAAGCCGCCGAGCGAAATCCACTTCATGGACGTCTCGCCGATGCAGACCGTGTCGGTGGCGGCGGCGCTGGTGCCGTTCCTCGAACACGACGACGCCAACCGCGCGCTGATGGGCGCGAACATGCAGCGTCAGGCCGTGCCGACCCTGCGTGCGCAGAAGCCGCTGGTGGGCACCGGCATCGAACGCGCGCTGGCGCGCGACTCGGGCGTGACCGTGAACGCGCTGCGCGGCGGCGTGGTCGAGCAGATCGACGCGGCGCGCATCGTGGTCAAGGCCAACGAGAGCGAGATCTCCGGCGAACACGATGCTGGCGTCGACATCTACTCGCTGGTCAAGTACACCCGCAGCAACCAGAACACCTGCATCAACCAGCGTCCGCTGGTGAACGTGGGCGACGTGGTGGCGCGCGGCGACGTGCTGGCCGATGGCCCCTCGACCGACATCGGCGAACTGGCGCTGGGCCAGAACATGCTGATCGCGTTCATGCCGTGGAACGGCTACAACTTCGAAGACTCGATCTTGCTCTCCGAGCGCGTGGTCGAAGAGGATCGCTACACCACGATCCACATCGAAGAGCTGACCGTGCAGGCCCGCGACACCAAGCTGGGGCCGGAGGAAATCTCCGCCGACATCCCGAACGTCTCCGAGCAGGCGCTGAACCGTCTCGACGAGTCCGGCGTGGTCTATATCGGTGCGGAAGTGCGCGCCGGCGACATCCTGGTCGGCAAGGTCACGCCGAAGGGCGAAAGCCAGCTCACGCCGGAAGAGAAGCTGCTGCGCGCGATCTTCGGCGAGAAGGCCAGTGACGTGAAGGACAGCTCGCTGCGCGTGCCCCCGGGCATGGACGGCGTGGTCATCGACGTGCAGGTGTTCACCCGCGACGGCATCGAGAAGGACAAGCGCGCGCGCCAGATCGAGGAAAACGAGATCAAGCGCGTCAAGAAGGACTTCGACGACCAGTTCCGCATCCTCGAGACCGCCATCTACGCGCGCCTGCGCGAGCAGCTGCTCGGCAAGGTCGCCAACGGCGGGCCGGGCGTGAAGAAGGGCGATACCGTGTCCTCGCTGGTGCTGGACGGCATCAAGAAGTCCGACTGGCTGCAGCTGCGCATGAAGGACGACGACGCGGCGGATGCCATCGAGCGCGCCGCCAAGCAGCTCGACGTGCACCAGAAGGAGTTCGAGAAGCGCTTCAACGACAAGCGCGGCAAGATCACCCAGGGTGACGACCTCGCCCCGGGCGTGCTGAAGATGGTCAAGGTCTTCCTCGCCGTGAAGCGCCGCATCCAGCCGGGCGACAAGATGGCCGGCCGCCACGGCAACAAGGGCGTGGTGTCGAAGATCGTGCCGGTCGAGGACATGCCGTACATGGCCGACGGCCAGACCGTGGACATCGTGCTGAATCCGCTGGGCGTGCCTTCGCGTATGAACATCGGCCAGGTGCTGGAAGTGCATCTGGGCTGGGCCGCCAAGGGGTTGGGCCAGAAGATCCAGCGCATGCTCGACGCGCAGGCCAAGGTGGCCGAACTGCGCAAGTTCCTCGGCGAGATCTACAACCACGACAGCAAGACCCACATCGAGCGCGTGGACCTGGCCCAGTTCAGCGACGCCGAGCTGATCGCGATGGCGAAGAACCTGGCCGACGGTGTGCCGATGGCCACCCCGGTGTTCGACGGCGCGACCGAAGCCGAGATCAAGACCATGCTGAAGCTGGCCGAGCTGCCGGAGTCGGGCCAGGCCCAGCTGTTCGATGGCCGCACCGGCGAGGCGTTCGACCGCCAGACCACGGTCGGCTACATGCACATGCTGAAGCTGAACCACCTGGTCGACGACAAGATGCACGCGCGTTCGACCGGCCCGTACTCGCTCGTCACCCAGCAGCCGCTGGGCGGCAAGGCGCAGTTCGGCGGCCAGCGCTTCGGCGAAATGGAAGTCTGGGCGCTGGAAGCCTACGGCGCGGCCTACACCCTGCAGGAAATGCTGACGGTGAAGTCCGACGACGTGCAGGGCCGCAACCAGATGTACAAGAACATCGTCGATGGCGAGCACGAGATGGTCGCGGGCATGCCGGAATCCTTCAACGTCCTCGTGAAGGAAATCCGCAGCCTGGCCATCAACATGGAACTCGAGGAGCACTGAGGTTCCGCGAAGGCGCGGCGTTGACGCCGCGCCGAACCGCAAGCCCCATTGCCCCCGATTCGGAGAGAACACATGAAAGATTTGCTCAACCTCTTCAACCAGCAGCGCCAGACGCTGGACTTCGACGCGATCAAGATCGCGCTGGCTTCGCCCGACCTGATCCGCTCGTGGTCGTACGGCGAAGTGAAGAAGCCGGAAACCATCAACTACCGCACCTTCAAGCCGGAGCGCGACGGCCTGTTCTGCGCCGCCATCTTCGGCCCGATCAAGGACTACGAGTGCCTGTGCGGCAAGTACAAGCGCATGAAGCACCGCGGCGTGGTCTGCGAAAAGTGCGGTACCGAAGTGACCCTGGCCAAGGTGCGCCGCGAGCGCATGGGCCACATCGACCTGGCCTCGCCGGTCGCGCACATCTGGTTCCTCAAGTCGCTGCCGTCGCGCATCGGCCTGATGCTGGACATGACCCTGCGCGACATCGAGCGCATCCTGTACTTCGAAGCGTTCGTCGTGACCGAGCCGGGCCTGACCCCGATGGAGCGCGGCCAGCTGCTGACCGAGGAACAGTTCCTGCAGGCGCGCCAGGAGCACGGCGAAGACTTCGACGCGGCGATGGGCGCGGAAGCAGTCTACGACCTGCTGCGCACGATCGACCTGCAGAGCGAGATGGTGCAGCTGAAGGAGGAGATCGCCTCCACCGGCAGCGAGACCAAGCTCAAGCGCCTGACCAAGCGGATCAAGCTGATCGAGGCCTTCGTCGAGTCCGGCAACCGCCCGGAGTGGATGGTCATGACCGTCCTGCCGGTGCTGCCGCCGGACCTGCGTCCGCTGGTCCCGCTGGACGGCGGCCGCTTCGCGACCTCCGACCTGAACGATCTTTACCGTCGCGTCATCAACCGCAACAACCGCCTGCGTCGCCTGCTGGAGCTCAACGCGCCCGACATCATCGTGCGCAACGAGAAGCGCATGCTGCAGGAGTCCGTTGACGCGCTGATGGACAACGGCCGCCGCGGCCGCGCCATCACCGGCACCAACAAGCGCCCGCTCAAGTCGCTGGCCGACATGATCAAGGGCAAGCAGGGCCGCTTCCGCCAGAACCTGCTCGGCAAGCGCGTGGACTACTCCGGCCGTTCGGTCATCGTGGTCGGCCCGTACCTCAAGCTGCACCAGTGCGGCCTGCCGAAGAAGATGGCGCTGGAACTGTTCAAGCCCTTCATCTTCGCCAAGCTGCAGCTGCGCGGCCTCGCCACCACCATCAAGGCGGCGAAGAAGCTGGTCGAGCGCGAAGAGGCCGAGGTGTGGGACATCCTCGAAGAGGTGATCCGCGAGCACCCGGTGCTGCTGAACCGCGCCCCGACCCTGCACCGCCTCGGCATCCAGGCGTTCGAGCCGGTGCTGATCGAAGGCAAGGCGATCCAGCTGCATCCGCTGGTTTGCACCGCGTTCAACGCCGACTTCGACGGCGACCAGATGGCCGTGCACGTGCCGCTGTCGCTGGAAGCGCAGCTGGAAGCGCGCGCGCTGATGATGGCCTCGAACAACATCCTGTCGCCGGCCAACGGCGAGCCGATCATCGTGCCGTCGCAGGACGTGGTGCTGGGCCTGTACTACATGACCCGCGCGCTGGAGAACAAGGCGGGCGAGGGCATGGTGTTCGCCAACATCGCCGAGGTGAAGCGCGCCTACGACAACCGCGTGGTGCAACTGCACGCCAAGTGCAAGGTGCGCATCACCGAGACCGTGGTGGCCGAGGACGGCAGCCGCAGCCAGCAGACCTCGATCGTGGACACCACGGTCGGTAGGGCTCTTCTCAGGGAAATTCTGCCGGAAGGCCTGCCGTTCGCGCTGGCCAACACCGAGCTGACCAAGAAGAACATCAGCCGCCTGATCAACAGCTGCTACCGCATGCTGGGCCTGAAGGATACGGTGGTGTTCGCCGACAAGCTGATGTACACCGGCTTCGCCTACGCGACCCGCGCCGGCGTGTCGATCGGCATCGACGACATGGTCATCCCGAACGAGAAGAAGGGCATCCTCGACGAGGCCGAAGCCGAAGTGCTGGAAATCCAGCAGCAGTACCAGAGCGGCCTGGTCACCGGCGGCGAGCGCTACAACAAGGTCGTGGACATCTGGTCGCGCACCAACGAGCGCGTGGCCAAGGCGATGATGGACACCATCGGCACCGAGAAGGTGGTCAACGCCAAGGGCGAGACCATCGACCAGAAGTCGATGAACTCGATCTACATCATGGCCGACTCCGGCGCGCGTGGTTCGCAGGCGCAGATCCGCCAGCTGGCCGGCATGCGCGGCCTGATGGCGAAGCCGGACGGCTCGATCATCGAAACGCCGATCACCTCGAACTTCCGCGAAGGTCTGAACGTCCAGCAGTACTTCATCTCGACCCACGGTGCCCGTAAGGGCCTCGCGGATACCGCGCTGAAGACCGCGAACTCCGGTTACCTGACCCGCCGTCTGGTGGACGTGGCGCAGGACGTGGTCATCACCGAGACCGACTGCGGCACGCTCAACGGCCTTACCCTGACGCCCATCGTGGAAGGCGGCGACGTGGTCGAGCCGCTGAAGGATCGCGTGCTGGGCCGCATCGTGGCCGAGGACGTGTTCCTGCCGGGCAACGACGAGGATCCGTTCATCACCCGCAACACCCTGATCGACGAACAGTGGGCGATCAAGCTGGAAGAAGCGGGCGTGCAGGTCATCAAGGTGCGCAGCACCATCACCTGCATGGCGCCGTTCGGCGTGTGCGCGCACTGCTACGGCCGCGACCTCGGTCGTGGTCATCTGGTCAACCACGGCGAAGCGGTCGGCGTGGTCGCCGCGCAGTCCATCGGCGAACCGGGTACGCAGCTCACCATGCGTACCTTCCACATCGGTGGTGCGGCGTCGCGTGCGGCGGCCATCGACAACGTGACGGTCAAGACCACCGGCTCGGTCAAGTTCAACAACCTGAAGTTCGTCAAGCACGCCGACGGCCACCTGGTCGCGGTGTCGCGCTCCGGCGAACTGTCGGTGCTGGACAACCACGGCCGCGAGCGCGAGCGCTACAAGCTGCCCTACGGCGCCACCCTGCAGGTGCAGGACGGCGGCGAAGTGAAGGCCGGCCAGACCGTCGCCAACTGGGATCCGCATAACCACCCGATCGTGTCGGAAGTGGCCGGTTTCGTGCGCTTCGTCGATTTCGTCGATGGCGTGACCGTGATCGAGAAGCTGGACGAACTGACCGGCCTCGCTTCGCGTGAAATCACCGATCCGAAGCGTCGCGGCTCGCAGGGCAAGGACCTGCGTCCGCTGGTGCGCATCGTGGACAAGGACGGCAAGGATCTGAACATCCCCGGCACCGACCTGCCGGCGCAGTACCTGCTGCCGCCGCGCTCGGTGGTCAACCTGCAGCACGGCGCGGCCGTGGGCGTGGGCGACGTGGTCGCGAAGATTCCGCAGGAAGCCTCCAAGACCCGCGACATCACCGGCGGTCTGCCGCGCGTGGCCGACCTGTTCGAGGCGCGCAAGCCGAAGGACCCGGCGATCCTCGCCGAGCGTTCGGGCGTGATCTCGTTCGGCAAGGACACCAAGGGCAAGCAGCGCCTGATCATCAAGGGGCCGGACGGCGAGGAGCACGAGGAGCTGATCCCGAAGTACCGCCAGATCATCGTGTTCGAAGGCGAACACGTGGAGAAGGGCGAGACCGTGGTGGACGGCGAGCCGAGCCCGCAGGACATCCTGCGCCTGAAGGGCGTCGAGGAGCTGGCCGCTTATCTGGTCAAGGAAATCCAGGACGTCTACCGCCTGCAGGGCGTGAAGATCAACGACAAGCACATCGAGGTGATCATCCGCCAGATGCTGCGCAAGGTCGAAATCGTCGATCAGGGCGACTCGAAGTTCCTCAACGGCGAGCAGGTCGAGCGCCAGCGCGCCATCGAGGAAAACGATCGCCTGTCGCGCAAGAACGAAATCCTGGCGAAGGTCGAACCGGTGCTGCTCGGCATCACCAAGGCTTCGCTGGCGACCGAGTCGTTCATCTCGTCCGCGTCCTTCCAGGAAACCACCCGCGTGCTGACCGAGGCTGCCGTCCGCGGCACCCGCGACACCCTGCGCGGCCTGAAGGAAAACGTGATCGTCGGTCGCCTTATTCCGGCGGGCACCGGTCTGGCCTACCACAGCCAGCGCCGCAAGAACGCTTCGGGCCTGACCGAGGCGGAAATGGCAACGCTGGCCGGCGAGCCGGCCGAGGCCGAATCCGCCGCGGAGTAAGCGGTTCCAGTCCCGCCCGGCCCGAACGCCGGGCGGGACTTGCCGGATCGACGGGCGATGTGTATAGTCGCCCGGTTATTCGATGGCCTTGCGCCATCCAGATCACCAAATGAGGTCGCAGGGAGCGCCTCGTGTTGGGTCCAGGACGGACGGGATCGCAGATGAATCGCTGCTGCGCGCATCGCGGGCAGGGTGGTTTTTCGGTATGGCTGCGTTTGATCGCAAGATCGAGCGCGGGCTATACTTTTTCGTCTTGGTCGGCCGGATTGCATCGCAACTCGGCCGGCTTTGTCTCCGAATGGGCCGCAGGCCCGCCAATTGAGCCCCGAAATGGCAACGATCAACCAGCTGGTGCGCAAGCCGCGCAGCCCGGAAACCTACAAGAGCACCTCGCCCGCGCTGGCCAACTGCCCGCAGCGTCGCGGCGTGTGCACCCGCGTGTACACCACCACCCCGAAGAAGCCGAACTCGGCTCTGCGCAAGGTGGCCAAGGTGCGCCTGACCAACGGTTACGAGGTCATCTCGTACATCGGCGGCGAAGGCCACAACCTGCAGGAGCACAGCGTGGTGCTGATCCGCGGCGGCCGCGTCAAGGATCTGCCGGGCGTGCGCTACCACACCGTGCGCGGTTCGCTGGACGCCGCCGGCGTCGCCAAGCGCAAGCAGGCGCGTTCCAAGTACGGCGCCAAGCGTCCGAAGTCCTAAGAGGCGGGCCGCCCCGGCGTCGTCCGGGAACTGGTTCATCCACGCAGATAAACGGTGGGCTGCCGCCCGCCTCACGAGAGAAGCAACATGTCCCGTAAAGGCAATACTCCGCAGCGTTCGGTGCTGCCGGACCCGAAGCACGGAAGCGAAACCATCGCCCGCTTCATCAACATGGTCATGCAGAGCGGCAAGAAGTCGGTCGCCGAAAAGATCGTCTACGGCGCGATGGACGTGATCGGCGAGAAGAATCCGAACGCCCTCGAGCTGGTCGAGAAGGCGCTGGGCAACGTGTCCCCGTCGGTCGAGGTGAAGTCCCGCCGCGTCGGCGGCGCCACCTACCAGGTGCCGGTCGAAGTGCGCGCCTCCCGCCGCATGGCGCTGGCGATGCGCTGGCTGATCGAATCCGCCCGCAAGCGCGGCGAGAACTCGATGCCGCGCAAGCTGGCCGGCGAGCTGATGGACGCTTCCGAAAACCGCGGCGGCGCGATCAAGAAGCGCGAAGAAACCCACCGCATGGCCGACGCCAACAAGGCGTTCGCCCACTACCGCTGGTAATCCCGGCGGTGTTGCAGGACCGGCGACGGCAGCGTCCGTCGCCCCTCGCGGCCCCGAAACGGCCGCGCGACCCCGAGAGCCGCCGACAGGCGGCCTTCGGTCATTCCGAAATCCGAACACATTGAGAGGCTCCCGTGGCCCGTTCCACTCCCATCGAGCGTTACCGCAACTTCGGCATCATGGCCCACATCGATGCCGGCAAGACCACCACGTCCGAGCGCATCCTGTTCTACACCGGCAAGAGCCACAAGATCGGTGAAGTGCACGACGGTGCCGCCACCATGGACTGGATGGAGCAGGAACAGGAGCGTGGCATCACGATCCAGTCCGCCGCCACCACCGCGTTCTGGAAGGGCATGGACAAATCCCTGCCGGAATACCGCTTCAACATCATCGACACCCCCGGGCACGTCGACTTCACCATCGAAGTCGAGCGTTCGCTGCGCGTGCTCGACGGCGCGGTGTTCGTGCTGTGCGCCGTGGGCGGCGTGCAGCCGCAGTCCGAGACCGTGTGGCGCCAGGCCAACAAGTACCAGGTGCCGCGCATCGCGTTCGTCAACAAGATGGACCGCACCGGCGCGAACTTCCTCAAGGTCCGCGACCAGCTGAAGTCGCGCCTGGGCGCCGCCCCGGTGCCGATGCAGGTGCCGATCGGCGCCGAGGACGGCTTCGAGGGCGTGGTCGACCTGCTGAAGATGAAGGCGATCCATTGGGATGCCGCCTCGCAGGGCCTGACCTTCGAGTACCGCGACATCCCGGCCGACCTGCAGGCGCAGGCCGAAGAGGCGCGCGCGTTCATGGTCGAGTCCGCCGCCGAAGCCAGCGAAGAGCTGATGGACAAGTACCTCAATGAAGGCGAGCTGTCCGAAGCCGAAATCGTCGAAGGTCTGCGCCAGCGCACCCTGAAGACCGAGATCGTGCCGATGTTCTGCGGCACCGCGTTCAAGAACAAGGGCGTGCAGGCCATGCTGGACGGCGTGGTCAACCTGCTGCCGTCGCCGGTGGACGTGCCGCCGGTGAAGGGCGTGGACGTGGACGACGAGACCAAGGAGCTGAGCCGCGAGTCCAGCGACAAGGCCCCGTTCTCCTCGCTCGCGTTCAAGATCATGACCGACCCGTTCGTGGGCTCGCTGACCTTCTTCCGCGTCTACTCCGGCACGCTGAACGCCGGCGACCAGGTGCTGAACTCGGTCAAGGGCAAGAAGGAGCGCATCGGCCGCCTGCTGCAGATGCACTCCAACAACCGCGACGAGATCAAGGAAGTGCTGGCCGGCGACATCGCCGCCGCCGTGGGCCTGAAGGACGTGACGACCGGCGACACCCTGTGCGCCATCGACGCGCCGATCGTGCTCGAGCGCATGAGCTTCCCGGAGCCGGTGATCTCGATGGCGGTCGAGCCGAAGACCAAGTCCGACCAGGAAAAGATGGGCAACGCCCTGAGCCGTCTGGCCCAGGAAGACCCGTCGTTCCGCGTGCGCACCGACGAGGAATCCGGCCAGACCATCATCGCCGGCATGGGCGAGCTGCATCTGGACATCATCGTCGACCGCATGAAGCGCGAGTTCAACGTCGAGGCCAACGTCGGCAAGCCGCAGGTGGCGTACCGCGAGACGATCCGCAAGTCGGACGTCAAGAGCGACTACAAGCACGCCAAGCAGTCGGGCGGCAAGGGTCAGTACGGTCACGTGGTGATCGAGCTGTCGCCGATGACCGACGCCGACAAGGCCAATCCGGACGTCAAGAACGACTTCCTGTTCGTCAACGAGATCACCGGCGGCGTGATTCCGAAGGAATTCATCCCGGCGGTCGAGAAGGGCATGCGCGAAGCCATCACCAGCGGTCCGCTGGCGGGCTATCCGGTGGTCGGCCTCAAGGTCAAGCTGGTGTTCGGCTCGTACCACGACGTCGACTCGTCGGAAATGGCGTTCAAGCTGGCCGCCTCGATGGCGTTCAAGGAGGGCTTCCGCAAGGCCGATCCGGTCCTGTTGGAGCCGATCATGAAGGTCGAGATCGTCAGCCCGGAGGATTACCTGGGCGACGTGATGGGCGACGTGAGCCGCCGCCGCGGCGTGCTGCAGGGTCAGGACGACAGCCCCTCGGGCAAGATCATCAACGCGATGATCCCGCTGGGCGAAATGTTCGGCTACGCGACTTCGCTGCGTTCGATGTCGCAGGGCCGCGCGACCTTCTCGATGGAGTTCGACCACTACGAAGAAGCGCCGAACAACATCGCGGAATCGGTCATCAAGAAGGCGTAAGGGATTGGCGATGCGGGTGCGCGGTTCGAGCCGCGCGCCTCGCAAGCCGGTCACCGTCATCAATCACGAATTACTGGAGTAACGACAATGGCAAAGGGTAAGTTCGAGCGCACCAAGCCCCACGTGAACGTGGGCACGATCGGTCACGTGGACCACGGGAAGACGACGCTGACGGCGGCGCTGACGAAGGTGGGCGCGGAGCGTTTCGGCGGTGAGTTCAAGGGCTACGACGCGATCGACGCGGCGCCGGAAGAGAAGGCGCGCGGCATCACGATCTCGACGGCGCACGTGGAATACGAATCGGCCAACCGCCACTATGCCCACGTGGATTGCCCGGGCCACGCCGACTACGTGAAGAACATGATCACGGGTGCGGCGCAGATGGACGGCGCGATCCTGGTGTGCTCGGCGGCCGACGGTCCGATGCCGCAGACCCGCGAACACATCCTGCTGTCGCGTCAGGTGGGCGTGCCGTACATCGTCGTGTTCCTGAACAAGGCCGACATGGTGGACGACGCCGAGCTGCTGGAGCTGGTGGAGATGGAAGTGCGCGAGCTCCTCTCCAAGTACGACTTCCCGGGCGACGACACCCCGATCATCGCGGGTTCGGCCCGCCTGGCGCTGGAAGGCGATCAGAGCGAGATCGGCGTGCCGGCGATCATCAAGCTGGTCGATGCGCTGGACAGCTGGATCCCGACCCCGGAACGCGACATCGACAAGCCGTTCCTGATGCCGGTGGAAGACGTGTTCTCGATCTCGGGCCGCGGCACCGTGGTGACCGGCCGTATCGAGCGCGGCATCATCAAGGTGGGCGACGAAATCGAAATCGTCGGCATCCGTCCGACCCAGAAGACCACCGTGACCGGCGTGGAAATGTTCCGCAAGCTGCTGGATCAAGGCCAGGCGGGCGACAACGCGGGCCTGCTGCTGCGCGGCACCAAGCGTGACGACGTGGAGCGCGGTCAGGTGCTGTGCAAGCCGGGCTCGATCACCCCGCACACCGAGTTCGAGGCCGAGGTCTATGTCCTCTCCAAGGACGAGGGTGGCCGTCACACCCCGTTCTTCAAGGGCTACCGTCCGCAGTTCTACTTCCGCACGACGGACATCACGGGCGCCGTGACCCTGCCGGAAGGCGTGGAGATGGTGATGCCGGGCGACAACATCAAGATGGTGGTGTCGCTGATCAACCCGGTGGCGATGGACGAAGGTCTCCGCTTCGCGATCCGCGAAGGCGGCCGCACCGTCGGCGCTGGCGTCGTCGCCAAGATCATCAAGTGACGTGAGGCCCCGCGCGCTTCGGCGTGCGGCTGGCCCGAACGTCATCTCCGCGAAGGCGGGGGGATCCAGCGTCTTGAACGTCGCTGGATCCCAGCTTCCGCGGGAATGACGAGCAAAAAGCGGAGCCGGGGCTTGCAAAGTCCCGAATCCCTCCGTTAGAATGCAAGACCCTCGCGCAATGTGAGTTGCCGAAGGGTTGCGAAATGAGGTGCAGGAAGCGCCTCGTGTTCGCCAGACAGGGAGATGTCGCGTGGCAAGGCCTCGTCCGCTTTGGAATTGTCCAGAGCATATCGGCGGGGCCTTTCGGCGCGTTCATGGAAACCTGATCTGGCGGGCCGGGCGACCGGCTCGCCGAATCGCATGCAGGGACGCGGGAAAACAGTAGGACCCGTTGTATTCACGGGGTGCGGCGCATCGATGCCGTCGCACCTGTCGCTCTTTAGAACACGAGGCATTCCTCCCATGGCGGACCAGAAGATTCGCATCCGGCTGAAGGCGTTCGATCATCGTCTGATCGACCGTTCGGCCAGCGAGATCGTCGAGACGGCCAAGCGGACCGGCGCGCAAGTGCGCGGCCCGATTCCGCTGCCGACCAAGATCGAACGCTACACCGTGCTGGTGTCGCCGCACGTCGACAAGGACGCGCGCGACCAGTACGAAACCCGCACGCACAAGCGCGTGCTCGACATCGTCGACCCCAACGACAAGACCGTGGACGCGCTGATGAAGCTCGAGCTCGCGGCTGGCGTCGACGTCCAGATCAAGTTGACCTGAGGAGACCGGAGATGAGCGCGAAGAAGTATTCGCTCGGCATCGTCGGTCGCAAGGCCGGCATGAGCCGCATGTTCACCGAGGACGGCAAGTCCGTGCCGGTGACCCTGATCGAGGCGACGCCGAACCGCATTACCCAGATCAAGACCGTGGACACCGACGGCTACAGTGCCGTGCAGGTCACCACCGGCGTCAAGCGCGCCAGCCTGCTGACCAAGCCGGCCACCGGCCACTTGGCCAAGGCCAAGGTGGAAGCCGGTCGCGGCCTGTGGGAGCTGCGCGTGGAGGCCGACCAGATCGGTGCGTTCGAAATTGGCGGCGAAATCAAGGCCGACATTTTCAGCGAAGGCCAGATCGTCGACGTCCAGGGCGTCACCAAGGGCAAGGGCTTCCAGGGCACCATCAAGCGCTGGAACTTCCGCATGGGCGACGCGACGCACGGCAACTCGCTGTCGCACCGTTCGCCGGGTTCGATCGGCCAGCGCCAGACGCCGGGCCGCGTGTTCCCGGGCAAGAAGATGGCCGGCCACATGGGCCACGTCACCCAGACCACGCAGAACCTGCAGGTCGTGAAGGTCGACGCCGAGCGCGGCCTGATCGCCGTGCGCGGCGCGGTCCCGGGTGCGCCGGGTGGCGACGTGATCGTGCGCCCGACGAGCAAGGGAGTCTGATCATGGAACTCAACATCAATAACGGCAAGACGCTGGCGGTGTCCGACGCGGTGTTCGATCGCGCGTTCAGCGAGGACCTGGTTCACCAGGTCGTCGTCGCCTACCGCAACGCCGGTCGCGCTGGCACCAAGGCGCAGAAGACCCGTTCGGAAGTCAACGGCACCACCAAGAAGTCGAAGAAGCAGAAGGGCGGCGGCGCGCGTCATGGCGCCCTGACGGCCCCGATCTTCGTCGGCGGCGGCGTGACCTTCGCGGCCAAGCCGCGCAGCTTCGCCCAGAAGGTGAACCGCAAGATGTACCGCGCGGCGATCGCCTCGATCCTGTCCGAGCTGAATCGCCAGGGCCGGATCACCGTGGTCGAGTCGTTCGACGTCGACGCGGCCAAGACCAAGGGCCTGGTCGCCAAGCTGGCCGAGCTGAAGGCCGGCAAGCGTCCGCTGATCGTCACCGAGGACGCGACCGACAACCTGTACCTGTCCGCGCGCAATCTGCCCTACGTGCAGGTGCGCGACGTGCAGGGCCTGGACCCGGTCGCGCTGGTCGGCGCCGATACCGTGCTGGTCACCACCGACGCGGTGAAGAAGATCGAGGAGTGGCTGGCATGAGCGCCGCAAACCTGTACGAAGTGATCCGTGCGCCGCGCGTGTCCGAAAAGACCGCGCGTCTGCAGGAAGTCTCCAATCAATACGTCTTTGAAGTTGCGAAGACCGCCACCAAGGCCGACGTGAAGGCCGCGGTGGAGAAGATCTTCGACGTCAAGGTCGAGGCGGTCAACGTGGTGAACGTGAAGGGCAAGTCCAAGTCCTTCAAGTTCCGCCAGGGCCGCCGCGGCGACTGGCGCAAGGCGTACGTCACCCTGGCCGATGGCCAGGCGATCGACGTGATGACGGCTTCGGCCTGAGGAACTAGTCCATGGCATTGATGACATTCAAGCCCACCTCGGCCGGCCGCCGTTCGGCCGTCCGCGTGGTGACGCCGGATCTGCACAAGGGCGCGCCGTACGCGCCGCTGGTCGAGAAGCAGAGCAAGACGGGTGGCCGCAACCACCACGGCCGCATCACCACCCGCCACATCGGCGGCGGGCACAAGCAGCACTACCGCATCATCGACTTCAAGCGCGACAAGGAAGGCATCCCCGCCCGCGTCGAACGCATTGAATACGATCCCAACCGCACCGCGCACATCGCGCTGCTGTGCTACGCCGACGGCGAGCGCCGCTACATCATCGCGCCGAAGGGCCTGAAGGCCGGCGACCAGGTGATCGCGGGCCGCGACGCCCCGATCAAGGCCGGCAACACCCTGCCGCTGCGCAACATCCCGGTCGGTTCCACCGTGCACTGCATCGAGATGAAGCCCGGCAAGGGCGCGCAGCTCGCCCGTGCCGCCGGCGCCGGCGTGCAGCTGGTCGCCCGCGAAGGCGTCTACGCCACCCTGCGTCTGCGCTCCGGCGAAATGCGCAAGGTCCCGGCCGAGTGCCGCGCGACCATCGGCGAAGTCAGCAACGACGAGCACGGCTTGCAGAAGCTGGGCAAGGCCGGTGCGGCGCGCTGGCGCGGCGTCAAGCCGACCGTGCGCGGCGCGGCCATGAACCCGGTCGATCACCCGCACGGCGGTGGTGAGGCGAAGGCCGGCCAGGGCAACCCGCATCCGGTCACCCCGTGGGGCGTGCCGACCAAGGGTTACAAGACCCGCAAGAACAAGCGCACCCAGCAGTTCATCGTGCGCGATCGCAGGAGCTAATCGGCAATGGCACGTTCACTCAAGAAGGGCCCGTTCATCGACCACCATCTGCAGAAGAAGGTGGAGACCGCGGGCAACAGCAAGAAGCCGATCAAGACCTGGTCGCGCCGTTCCACGATCCTGCCGGAAATGATCGGGTTCACCATCGCCGTGCACAACGGCAAGAACCACGTCCCGGTGCTGGTCAACGAGAACATGATCGGCCACAAGCTTGGCGAATTCGCAGTGACCCGTACGTTCAAGGGTCATGGCGGCGACAAGAAGGGGAAGTAAGGAGATGACCATGGAAGCGAAAGCCATCCTGCGCAGTGCGCGCATCTCCGCCCAGAAGGTTCGCCTGGTCGCAGACCAGGTGCGCGGCCTGCCCGTGGCGCGTGCGCTCGACCTGCTGAAGTTCTCGGACAAGAAGGCGGCCGGCATGATCTACAAGGTCGTGTTTTCGGCGGCCTCCAATGCCGAAAACAACAATGGTGCCGACGCGGACGCGTTGAAGGTCAAGACCATCATGGTCGATGAAGGTCCCTCGCTGAAGCGCTTCATGGCGCGTGCGAAGGGCCGTGGCACGCGCATCACCAAGCGCACCAGCCACATCACCGTGATCGTGGGCGAGGGCAAGTAATCATGGGTCACAAAGTCAATCCGATCGGCATTCGCCTGGGCATCGCCAAGGACTGGAACTCCAAGTGGTATGCCGGCAAGAAGCAGTTCGCCGAATACCTGTCGGCCGACCTCAAGGTCCGGGACATGCTGCGCAAGAAGCTGGCCCAGGCCGGCATCAGCAAGATTCTGATCGAGCGTCCGGCCAACAACGCGCGCGTCACGATTCACACCGCCCGTCCGGGCGTGGTGATCGGCAAGCGCGGCGAGGACATCGAGAAGCTGCGCAAGGAAGTGTCCGACGTGCTCGGCGTGCCGGCGCACATCAACGTCACCGAAGTCCGCAAGCCGGAACTCGACGCGCAGCTGGTGGCCGAGTCCATCGCCCAGCAGCTGGAGCGCCGCATCATGTTCCGCCGCGCCATGAAGCGCGCGGTCGGCAACGCGATGCGTCTGGGCGCGCTGGGCATCAAGGTCAACGTGGCAGGCCGCTTGAACGGTGCCGAAATCGCCCGTTCCGAGTGGTACCGCGAAGGCCGCGTGCCGCTGCACACCCTGCGTGCGGACATCGACTACGGCTTCGCCGAGGCGAAGACCACCTACGGCATCATCGGCATCAAGGTGTGGGTCTACAAGGGCGAGATCTTCGATTTCACCCAGATCGGCCAGGAGAAGCAGGACGATTCCCCGGCACCGCGTGGCGGTGACCGCGAGCGTCCGCGCGGTCCGCGCCGTGACCGTGGCGACCGCCCCGACCGTGGCGAAGCGAGGGAATAAATCATGCTGCAACCCAAGCGAACCAAATACCGCAAGGTCCACAAGGGCCGCAACGAAGGCCTGAGCTGGAGCGGCAACGCCGTCAGCTTCGGCGAGTTCGGCCTGAAGGCGACCGCCCACGGCCAGCTCACCGCGCGCCAGATCGAGGCCGCGCGCCGTTCCATCAGCCGCTACGTCAAGCGTGGCGGCAAGATGTGGATCCGCGTGTTCCCCGACAAGCCGATCACCAAGAAGCCGATCGAAGTCCGAATGGGCTCCGGTAAGGGCAACGTGGAGTACTGGGTCGCCCAGATCCAGCCCGGCCGCATGATCTACGAGATCGAGGGCGTGAGCGAAGAGGTGGCACGCGAGGCGTTCCGCCTGGCCGCCGCCAAGCTCTCGGTCACCACCACTTTCGTGACCCGGACGGTGCGCTGATGGAACTCAAGCAACTGCGTCAGAAGTCGGCGGACGAACTGAAGGCCCACCTGGTCGAACTGCAGAAGGAGCGCTTCGCGCTGCGCATGCAGAAGGCCACCGGCCAGCTGCCCCCGTCCAAGACCAACGAGCCCCGCCGCGTGCGCCGCGAGATCGCTCGCGTCAACACGCTGCTTGGCGCGCTGCAAAACAGCGTGTCGAAGTAAGGAACGGCAGACATGACAGAACAAACCAAGAAGCTGCACACGGTCGAAGGCCGCGTCGTCAGCAACAAGATGGACAAGACCGTGACGGTGCTCGTCGAGCGCCAGGTCAAGCACGCGCTGTACGGCAAGTACATCCGTCGCTCGACCAAGCTGCACGCCCATGACGCCGAGAACTCGTGCAACGAGGGCGACGTGGTGCGCGTGGCGGAATGCGCGCCGATGTCCAAGACCAAGAACTGGCGCGTGGTGGAAATCATCACCCGTGCCGCCGAGTAAGCAGGAGAGACAGCCATGATTCAGATGCAGAGCTTTCTCGACGTCGCAGACAACTCGGGTGCCAAGGAACTGATGTGCATCAAGGTGCTGGGCGGCTCGAAGCGCCGTTATGCCGGCATCGGCGACATCATCAAGGTCTCGGTGAAGGAAGCGATTCCGCGCGGCAAGGTGAAGAAGGGCGACGTCTACGACGCCGTGGTGGTCCGCACCCGCAAGGGCGTGCGCCGTCCCGACGGTTCGCTGATCCGCTTCGACGGCAACGCCGCCGTGCTGCTGAACAACAAGCATGAGCCGATCGGCACCCGCATCTTCGGGCCCGTGACCCGCGAGCTGCGCTCCGAGAAGTTCATGAAGATCGTCTCGCTCGCGCCTGAAGTGCTCTGAGCGGAGGAAGGAAGAACATGAACCGTATCCGCAAGGGCGACCAGGTGGTCATCACCACCGGCAACAAGAAGATCAAGGGACAGACCGGCGAAGTGCTGCGCGTGGATGGAGAGCGCGTGTACGTCGCCAACATGAACCTGGTCAAGCGCCACACCAAGCCCAACCCGCAGGCCGGCCAGCCCGGCGGCGTGGTCGAGCGCGAGGCGTCGATCCACATTTCCAACGTGATGCTCCTGAACCCGGCGACGGGCAAGGGCGAGCGCGTTGCCACCAAGGTGCTGGAGAATGGAAAGCGCATCCGCGTGTTCCGCTCCAGCGGCGAGGCTATCTGACATGACCACCCGACTCGAAAAGTTCTACAAGGAAGAAGTGGTGCCGAAGCTGATGCAGCAGTTCGGCTACACCAATCCGATGCAGGTTCCGAAGCTCGTCAAGATCACCCTGAACATGGGCGTGGGCGAGGCGGCGACCAACAAGAAGGTGCTGGAGAACGCGGTGGCCGACATGGCCAAGATCAGCGGCCAGAAGCCGGTGGTCACCAAGTCGCGCATCTCGGTGGCGTCGTTCAAGATCCGCGACGGCTGGCCGATCGGCTGCAAGGTGACCCTGCGCCGCGCGCACATGTACGAGTTCCTCGACCGTCTGGTCAACATCTCGCTGCCGCGCGTGCGCGACTTCCGCGGGGTGTCCGGCCGTTCCTTCGACGGCCGCGGCAACTACAACATGGGCGTCAAGGAGCAGATCATCTTCCCGGAGATCGACTTCGACGCCGTTGACGCGATGCGCGGCATGGACATCGCCATCACCACCACCGCGAAGACCGACGCCGAGGCCAAGGCCCTGCTCGAAGCCTTCCGCTTCCCGTTCCGCAACTGAGGACCCGTCATGGCCAAGACTTCCATGATCAACCGCGAGGCCAAGCGCGCCAAGCTGGCCAAGCAGCACGCCGCCAAGCGCGACGCGCTGAAGAAGGTCATCGCCAGCCAGGACGCGTCCTACGAGGACAAGATGGCGGCCGCGACCAAGCTGCAGAAGCTGCCGCGCGACTCCTCGCCGTCCCGCCAGACCACCCGCTGCGCCCTGACCGGTCGCCCGCGTGCGGTCTACAGCAAGTTCGGCCTCGGCCGCAACGCGCTGCGCAAGGCGACGATGAACGGCGACGTGCCGGGCCTGCGCAAGGCGAGCTGGTAATCCGCTGCCCCATCAGGGCGGAAAGCCTGCTATACTGATCCGCTACCTGTCGCGAAAGCGGCGGTAGCAAGCCCGGGCCCCGCAGCGATGCGGGGCTTGCGGCTGCTGAAAATGCCGCGCGACCTCCGTTTCGCGGCGCCCACAACCCGACAGATTTTCGCGAAAGCGGATATCGGTGCTACTCATAGGTGAAACCACATGAGCATGACTGATCCCATCGCCGACATGCTGGTGCGCATCAAGAATGCGGCCGCGGTCGGCAAGCCGGCGGTGAAGATGCCGTCCTCCAAGATCAAGGTCGCGATCGCCAACGTCCTCAAGGACGAGGGCTACATCGCCGACGCCCGCGTGACCCCGAACGGCGCCAAGGCCGAGCTTGAAATCGCCCTGAAGTACTTCGAGGGCAAGCCGGTGATCGAGACCCTGAAGCGCGTGTCGCGCTCGGGTCTGCGCCAGTACCGCGGCAAGGACGCGCTGCCCAAGGTCCTGAACGGCCTCGGCATCGCGATCGTTTCCACCTCCAAGGGCATCATGACCGACTCGCAGGCGCGCCAGCAGGGCGTCGGCGGCGAAGTCCTGTGCATCGTGGCCTAAGGGAGTAACGCACATGTCCCGAGTCGCCAAGAAGCCCGTCGCCCTGACCAAGGGTGTCGAACTCAGCGTCCAGCCGGATGCGATCAACGTCAAGGGCCCGAAGGGCACCCTGAGCGTCGCCAAGCCGGCCGGCATCGAAGTCAAGGTCGAAGACGGCAACGCGCAGCTGTCGGCCAACGATCCGTCGCTGGTGCCGCTCACCGGCACCCTGCGCGCGATCGTCGCCAACATGGTGCACGGCGTCAGCGCCGGGTTCGAGCGCAAGCTTGAGCTGGTCGGCGTGGGTTACCGCGCCGCCATGCAGGGCAAGGACCTGAGCCTGTCGCTGGGCTATTCGCACCCGATCCTGTTCGCTCCGCCGGCCGGCATCACCATCACCACGCCGACCCAGACCGAAATCCTGGTCGCCGGCGCCGACAAGCAGCTGGTCGGCGAAGTCGCCGCCAAGATCCGCGGTTACCGTCCGCCGGAGCCCTACAAGGGCAAGGGCGTGAAGTACTCCGACGAGACCATCATCCGCAAGGAAGCCAAGAAGGCGTAAAGGCGAATCCTCGCAAGAGTCCGCACATCGCTGTGCGGACTTTTCAGGAAAAGTCCAACCTTCAGCTTTCGGAGAAGAGAACCATGGAAAAGAAGATCGCTCGCCTGCGCCGCGCCAAGTCCACCCGCGCGCACATCCGCGAACTCGGCGTGCCGCGCCTGTCGGTGCTGCGCACCGGCCAGCACCTGTACGCCCAGCTGTTCACCCACGACGGCTCCAAGGTGCTGGCCTCGGCCTCCACCGTGCAGGCCGACGTGATGGCCGGCCTGAAGAACGGCAAGAACGCCGAAGCCGCCGCCAAGGTCGGCCAGGTGATCGCCGAGCGCGCCAAGGCCGCGGGCGTCGAGAAGGTCGCGTTCGACCGCTCGGGCTACCGCTTCCACGGCCGCATCAAGGCGCTGGCCGACGCCGCGCGCGAAGGCGGCCTGCAGTTCTAAGGGCTTGAAGGCGCGGGGCTCCGGCCCCACGCCTTGTACCTGCCCGCTGCCGATGCGGCCTGCATCGGACGCCTCCGCCGGTTGCGGCGAAGGCGGAACACCCGCAGCACTCCACAACCATAAGCGGCGAAGCCGCAAATCCCCTCAACAATCGAGACATCGAAATGGCAGAACAGCGCGAATCCCGCGGCCGCGATCGCGGTCCCCGCGAGGAAAAAGTCGATGACGGCATGATCGAGAAGCTGATCGCCGTCAATCGCGTCAGCAAGACCGTCAAGGGCGGCCGCCAGTTCACCTTCACCGCGCTGACGGTGGTGGGCGACGGCGCCGGCAAGGTCGGCTTCGGCTATGGCAAGGCGCGCGAAGTGCCGGTCGCCATCCAGAAGTCGATGGAAGGCGCGCGCAAGAACATGCGCTCCGTCGACCTGAACAACGGCACCCTGTTTCACGCGGTGAAGGCCGGCCACGGCGCGGCCCGCGTGTTCATGCAGCCCGCGTCCGAAGGTACCGGCGTGATCGCCGGCGGCGCGATGCGCGCCGTGCTGGAAGCGGTGGGCGTGAAGAACGTGCTGGCGAAGGCCGTCGGTTCGCGCAACCCGATCAACCTGGTGCGCGCCACGGTCAAGGGTCTGGAGGCGATGCATTCGCCGGCCCGGATCGCGGCCAAGCGCGGCAAGAAGGTGGAGGATCTGGTCAATGGCTAACGAGAAGACGGTCAAGGTCCGCCTGGTCAAGGGCCTGCGCGGCACCCAGTCGCGCCACCGCCTGTCGGTGAAGGCGCTCGGTCTGGGCAAGGTCAACAGCGTCCGCGAGCTGAAGGACAGCCCGCAGGTGCGCGGCCTGATCAACCAGCTGCACTACCTGGTCAAGGTCGAGGAGTAATCGCATGAAGCTCAATACGCTCAAGCCCGCCGACGGCGCCCGCAAGGAGCGCACCCGCGTCGGTCGCGGCATCGGTTCCGGCCTCGGCAAGACCGCCGGCCGCGGCCACAAGGGTTCGTTCGCGCGCGCCGGCAAGGGCAAGATCAAGGCCGGTTTCGAAGGCGGCCAGATGCCCATGCAGCGCCGCCTGCCGAAGATCGGCTTCCGCTCGAAGATGGCGAAGGACACCGCCGAAGTCCTGCTGTACAAGCTGGACTCGCTGCCGGCCGGCGACGTCGATTTCGCCGCGCTGCAGGCCGCCAAGCTGGTGCCGAGCACCGCCAAGCGCGCCAAGGTCGTCGCCAAGGGCGAAGTGACCAAGGCCTACGTGCTGAAGGGCATCGCTGCGACCGCCGGCGCCAAGGCCGCGATCGAAGCGGCCGGCGGCAAGCTGGCGGAGTAACCGGCGCATGTCGCGTACCGCCGGTGCAATGTCGGGCCTGATGGGCGCGGGCAAGTTCACCGAACTTCGCTCGCGCCTGCTGTTCGTCGTCGGCGCGCTGATCGTCTACCGCATCGGGTGCTACATCCCGGTGCCGGGCGTCAACCCCGAGGCGATGCTGCAGCTGATGAACTCGCAGAAGGGCACCGTGGTGGACATGTTCAACATGTTCTCCGGCGGTGCGCTTGCGCGCTTCAGCCTGTTCGCGCTGAACGTGATGCCGTACATCTCGGCGTCGATCGTGATGCAGCTGATGGTGCAGATCCTGCCCAGCCTGAAGGCGCTGCAGAAGGAAGGCGAATCCGGCCGCCGCAAGATCACCCAGTGGTCGCGCGTCGGTTCGGTGTTCCTGGCGGTGTTCCAGGCCGCCGGCATCGCCATCGCCCTGCAGAACCAGGGCGCCGGCGGCGGCATTCCGGTGGTCTACAACCCGGGCATCGGCTTCGTGGTGACCGCGGTGGTCTCGCTGACCGCCGGCACCGTGTTCCTGATGTGGCTGGGCGAGCAGGTGACCGAGCGCGGCATCGGCAACGGCGTTTCGCTGATCATCTTCGCCGGCATCGTCGCCGGTCTGCCGGGCGCGGTGCTCAACACCCTGCAGCAGGCCAACAGCGGCGACATGCAGTGGATCACGGTGTTCTTCATCCTGGCGATCGTGCTGGCGGTGACCTGGTTCGTGGTGTTCATGGAGAGCGGCCAACGCCGCATTACCGTGAACTACGCGCGGCGCCAGGGCGGCCGCGGCGGCTACCAGAACCAGAGCTCGTTCCTGCCGCTGAAGCTCAACATGTCGGGCGTGATCCCGCCGATCTTCGCGTCGTCGATCATCATGTTCCCGGCCACCGCGTCGACCTGGTTCGGCCAATCCGGCAGCCCCGCCACCGTGTGGCTGCAGAAGGTGAGCCAGATGCTGTCGCCGGGCGAGCCGCTGCACATGATCCTGCTGGCGGCACTGATCATCGGCTTCGCGTTCTTCTACACCGCGCTGGTGTTCAACTCGCAGGAAACCGCCGACAACCTCAAGAAGTCGGGCGCGCTGATCCCGGGCATCCGTCCCGGCAAGGCGACCGGCGAGTACATCGACGGCGTGCTGACCCGCCTGACCCTGGCCGGCTCGCTCTACCTGGTGCTGGTCTGCCTGCTGCCGGAAGTGATGCGCACCGAACTCGGCGCTTCGTTCTACTTCGGCGGCACCTCGCTGCTGATCGTGGTGGTGGTGGTGATGGACTTCATCGCGCAGATCCAGGCGCACCTGATGTCGCACCAGTACGAGAGCCTGTTGAAGAAGGCCAACTTGAAGGGACGCGGCGCGCGCTGAAGGCAGCGCCGCGTTTCCGATCCCGCCGCCTCCGGGTGAGCGGGGCATGCAACAACCGCCGGTTCGATGAACGCGCGAACCGGCAAATGGGCGACCCGCGCGACGATCCCGCGCGCGGGTGGCACCGGACCGATCCGCGCGCCAGAGTAGCGCGCGGGCAGGCCCAGGCCGGAAGGCCTGGCGCGCTGCCAGTCCGGAGCCGTCGCCGGAGCATGGGCACACTCCCCATGCCGGGTCTTGGCGCCGCCGCGGGCCTTGGCTTCCTGACAAGTCGGGATTGGGTTACAATTCTACGTTTCCCACGTCGAACCCCACGGTTCGGCGTCATTTCGTTTATCGGAGATCGCCTTATGGCGCGTATTGCAGGCGTCAACCTGCCTGCCCAGAAGCATGTCTGGGTCGGGCTGCAAAGCATCTACGGCATTGGCCGTACCCGTTCCAAGCAGGTCTGTGATGCGGCGGGCGTGAGCTCGTCCACCAAGATCCGTGACCTGTCCGAGCCGGAAGTCGAGCGCCTGCGCGCCGAAGTCGGCAAGTACGTCGTCGAAGGCGACCTGCGCCGCGAGATCGGCATGGCGATCAAGCGCCTGATGGATCTCGGCTGCTACCGCGGCCTGCGCCATCGCCGCGGCCTGCCGCTGCGCGGCCAGCGCACCCGTACCAACGCGCGCACCCGCAAGGGCCCGCGCAAGGCCATCAAGAAGTAAGGAATCCAGACCATGGCCAAGCCGGCTGCTGCCACCAAGACCAAGAAGAAGGTCAAGCGCGTCGTCACCGACGGCATCGCGCACGTCCACGCTTCGTTCAACAACACCATCGTGACCATCACCGACCGCCAGGGCAACGCGCTGAGCTGGGCGACTTCGGGCGGCGCGGGCTTCCGCGGTTCGCGCAAGTCCACCCCGTTCGCCGCGCAGGTCGCCGCCGAAAAGGCGGGCAAGGCCGCCCTGGACTACGGCGTGAAGTCGCTGGAAGTCCGCATCAAGGGTCCGGGTCCGGGCCGCGAATCCGCCGTGCGTTCGCTGAACAACGTCGGCTACAAGATCCTCAACATCATCGACGTGACGCCGATCCCGCACAACGGGTGCCGTCCGCCGAAGAAGCGTCGCGTCTGACGCGCGGGAGCACTAGAACATGGCTCGTTATATCGGTCCCACCTGTAAGCTCGCCCGCCGCGAAGGCACCGACCTGTCGCTGAAGTCGCCGGCGCGCGCGCTCGATTCCAAGTGCAAGCTGGAGCAGAAGCCCGGCCAGCACGGCGCCACCGCCCGCAAGGGCAAGCTGTCCGACTACGCCACCCAGCTGCGCGAGAAGCAGAAGGTCAAGCGCATCTACGGTCTGCTGGAGCGCCAGTTCCGCAATTACTACAAGAAGGCCGCCACCAAGAAGGGCAACACCGGCGAGAACCTCCTGCAGCTGCTGGAAACCCGCCTGGACAACGTCGTCTACCGCATGGGCTTCGCGGTCACCCGTCCGGCCGCCCGCCAGCTGGTCAGCCATCGCGGCGTGACCGTGAACGGCAAGCCGGTCAACCTGCCGTCGTACGCGGTCAAGGCCGGCGACGCGATCGCCCTGTCCGAGAAGGCGCAGAAGCAGATGCGCGTCAAGGAATCGCTGACGGTCTCCGAGCAGATGAACCTGTCGCCCTCGTGGGTCGAAGTCGACGCGAACAAGTTCGCCGGCGTTTTCAAGGCCGTGCCGGACCGCGCCGACCTGCCCAGCGACATCAACGAAGCGCTGATCGTCGAGCTGTACTCGAAGTAAGCCATTGCCACCGGCCCGCGCCCCCCGCGCGGGCCTGCAGGAGACTCCACGAATGACGGTTACCGCCACCCAAGTGCTGCGTCCGCGCGGACCGCAGATCGAGCGCATCACCGACAACCGCGCCAAGGTCGTGATCGAGCCGCTGGAGCGCGGTTACGGCCACACCCTCGGCAACGCGCTGCGCCGCGTGCTGCTCTCGTCGATCCCGGGCTTCGCGATCACCGAAGTCGAGATCGACGGCGTGCTGCACGAGTACACCACGGTCGAGGGTCTGCAGGAGGACGTGCTCGAAGTCCTGCTGAACCTCAAGGACGTCGCGATCCGCATGCACAGCGGTGACACCGACACCCTCGAGCTGAAGAAGCAGGGTCCGGGCGTCGTCACCGCCGGCGACATCAAGACCAGCCACAACGTCGAGGTGCTGAACCCCGACCACGTGATCGCCAACCTGACCAAGGACGTGGCGCTGAACATGCGCCTCACCATCAGCCGCGGCTTCGGCTACCAGCCGGCTGCCGCGCGTCGCCGCCCGGACGAGGAAACCCGCACGATCGGCCGCCTGATGCTGGACGCCTCGTTCTCGCCGGTGCGCCGCGTCGCCTACGCGGTGGAAGCCGCGCGCGTCGAGCAGCGCACCGATCTGGACAAGCTGGTGCTGGACATCGAAACCAACGGAACCATCGACGCCGAGGAAGCCGTGCGCACCGCCGCCGACATCCTCAGCGACCAGCTGTCGGTGTTCGGCGACTTCACCCACCGCGATCGCGGCGCCAAGCCGCAGGCCAACACCGGCGTCGACCCGCTGCTGCTGCGCCCGATCGACGACCTGGAGCTGACCGTGCGTTCGGCCAACTGCCTGAAGGCCGAGAGCATCTACTACATCGGCGATCTGATCCAGAAGACCGAAGTGGAGCTGCTCAAGACCCCGAACCTCGGCAAGAAGTCGCTCACCGAGATCAAGGAAGTGCTGGCCCAGAAGGGCCTGTCGCTGGGCATGAAGCTGGAAAACTGGCCGCCGGCCGGCGTTGCTTCGCACGGCATGATGGGCTGATTGCGCGGGCGGTCTTCGGCCCGCCCCGCGTACCGTTCGGCGGGCTGGAAGGCCCGCCGAACGCATCTGCAAGACCGCAGTATCCGCCGACGAATCGAAGTTCGCGGCATGACCGGCAAGGGATGCCGGCACGGGCCAACCGCAGCCCAAGTTGCAACGCCAGGATGGCGACAGCGAAGTCCAATCGTTCCAACCTTCATCAGGAATCCAACCCATGCGCCACCAGAAATCCGGCCGCAAGTTCAACCGCACCAGCGCCCACCGCAGTGCGATGTTCTCGAACATGGCGGCGTCGCTCATCAAGAACGAAATCATCCGCACCACACTGCCCAAGGCCAAGGAACTGCGCCGCGTCGCCGAGCCGCTGATCACGCTGGCCAAGACCGACGGCGTGGCCAACCGCCGCCTGGCCTTCTCGCGCCTGCGCGACAAGGAAGCGGTCGGCACCCTGTTCACCGTGCTGGGCCCGCGCTACGCGCAGCGTCCGGGCGGCTACCTGCGCATCCTCAAGTGCGGCTTCCGCGCCGGCGACAATGCGCCGATGGCCTACGTCGAGCTGGTGGACCGTCCGCAGGCCGCCGAGTAATTCCGGCATCGCCGAACGCGACATCGAAGACCCCGGGCAACCGGGGTTTTTCGTTTTTGCGCCGGGCTGCGCCATAATCGGGAAATACCACCAAGGCGCGCCGATGAATCCGTTCCGCTGGTCGTTCCGCAGTCAGTTCCTCTTCGGCTTCGCCTGCTGCGCCGCATTGCTGGGCTATGCGCTGTTCGTGCAGTTCAGGCTCGGCATCCAGCCTTGCCCGTTCTGCATCTTCCAGCGCATCTGCTTCGCCGCGCTCGGCGTGGTGTTCCTGCTGGGCGCCATGCACGCGCCGCGCGCGCCGGGCGCGCGCAAATGGTGGGGCGTGCTGGCGTTCGTCGCTGCCGCCGCCGGCATGGGGTATGCGGGCCGGCACAGCTGGGTGCAACTGCATCCGCCGGAACTGCCCAGCTGTGGGCCGGGCCTGAACTTCATCGTCGAACAATATTCGTGGCTGGGTGCGGCGAAGCGGGTGCTGCAGGCCACCGGCGATTGCAGCTCCATTGACTGGCAGTTCCTTGGGCTCAGCATGCCGATGTGGGCGCTGGTCTGGTTCGTCGCGCTGGGACTGGGCGCGCTGTATGCCGGATTCCAACGGCGTCATTCCCATCTGTTCCGAAGGTAACGGTTGCGGCGGGGCCGGGGGGGCGGGATGATGCAATGCAACAGACCCGGCTTTCCCGATCATGTCCACCGCTCACGCTGCCGCCATTTCCGCATCCCCCCCATCTGACTGGACGCCGTCCAGCTGGCGCGACAAGCCCGCGCTGCAGATGCCGACGTATCCGGATGCGGACGAACTGGCGGCGACGCAGGCGGAGCTGCGCGCGCTGCCGCCGCTGGTGACCTCGCGGGAGATCCTCTCGCTCAAGCAGCAGCTGGCCGAGGCGCAGGAGGGCGAACGCTTCCTGCTGCAGGGCGGCGACTGCGCCGAGACCTTCGCCGAATGCAATTCGGACGTGATCTCCAACCGGCTCAAGGTGCTGCTGCAGATGAGCCTGGTGCTGGTGCACGGGCTGAAGGTGCCGGTGGTGCGGGTGGGCCGCTTCGCCGGCCAGTACGCCAAGCCGCGTTCGGCCGATACCGAGACGCGCGACGGCGTGACGCTGCCCAGCTACCGCGGCGATATCGTCAACAGCCCCGAGTTCACCGAGCAGGCACGCCGCCCCGACCCGCGCCGGATGATCAAGGCGCACGCGCGCTCGGCGATGACGATGAACTTCGTGCGTTCGCTGATCGACGGCGGCTTCGCCGACCTGCACCATCCCGAATATTGGGGGCTGGGCTGGGTCAGCCAGTCGCCGCACGCCGCCGACTACCAGAAGATGGTCGCCGGCATCGGCGACGCCGTGCGTTTCATGGAGACGCTGGCCGGGCGGCGCATGCAGAGCCTCAACCGGGTCGATTTCTACACCTCGCATGAGGCGTTGCTGCTGCACTACGAAGAGGCGCAGACGCGCCAGGTGCCGCGCGCGAACGGCTGGTTCAACCTGAGCACGCACTTCCCGTGGATCGGCATGCGCACCGCCGCGCTGGACGGCGCGCACCTCGAATATTTCCGCGGCATCCGCAACCCGGTGGCGGTGAAGGTGGGGCCGTCGGTGACGCCGGACCAACTGCTGCGCGTCATCGACGCATTGAATCCGGACGACGAGCCGGGCCGCTTGGGGCTGATCCACCGCATGGGCGCGGAGCACATCGCCGACAAGCTGCCGTCGCTGCTGGACGCGGTGAAGCGCGAAGGCCGCCGCGTGCTGTGGATCTGCGATGCGATGCATGGCAACACCGAGTCCACCAGCAACGGCTACAAGACCCGCCAGTTCAAGAACATCCGCAGCGAGATCGAGCAGGCGTTCGACCTGCACGAGGCCGCCGGGACGCGGCTGGGCGGTGTGCACCTGGAGCTGACCGGCGAGAACGTCACCGAATGCCTCGGCGGCGCGCGCCAGCTGACCGAAGTGGACCTGCAACGCGACTACCGCACTACCGTCGATCCGCGCTTGAACTACGAGCAGGCGCTGGAGATCGCGATGCTGATCGTGCGCAAGCGCGGACAGCTCGCGTGATCGCGCGCGGCCTCGCGCTGGCGCTGCTGCTGGCCTGTGCCGGTGCGTCGGCGGCGCAACCGGCGGAACTGGAATTGCAGAGCAGCGGCGTCGACGTGCGCCTGCGCGGCCTGTCCGCGGTGGATGCGCAGATCGCCTGGGCCAGCGGGCGCAACGGCACCGTGTTGCGCACCGTCGACGGCGGCGCGCATTGGGAGCAGCGTCCGGTGCCCGGCGCGCAGCAGCTCGATTTCCGCGACATCCAGGCGTTCGACGCGAACACCGTGCTGGCGTTGAGCATCGGGCCGGGCGAAAGCTCCCGCATCTACCGCACCGAGGACGGCGGCGCGACGTGGACGCAGGTGCTGCGCAATCGCGACGAGCGCGGCTTCTTCGACTGCATGGCGTTCGAGGGACAGCGCGGCTGGCTGCTGGGCGATCCGGTCGACGGTCGCTTCCAGTTGTTCGCGACCAGCGACGGCGGCCGCAGCTGGATCATGCGGGGCGATGCGCCGCAGGCGCTGCCCGACGAGGCCGCCTACGCCGCCAGCGGCACCTGCATCGCGCGCCTGCGCGGGGCGCTCGCCATCGCCACCGGCAACAGCGCGCGCGTGCTGGTGCGCAAGGACGGCGGCGCGTGGCAGGCGTTCGATCCGGCGATGTCGCGCGGCAAGCCGGAGGCCGGCGCGTTCTCGGTGACCGCTTCCGGTGCGGGCTGGTTCGCGGTCGGCGGCGACTACAAGGCCGAAACCGCGCCCGGCAACGCCGCCGCGTTCGACGGCCGCAAGCTGCGGATCGCGCCGGCGCCGCGCGGGTTCCGTTCCGGCGTCGCCTGCCTCGATGCGGCCTTGCCCTGCATCGCGGCGGGGCCGGCAGGCGTGGATCGCTGGGACGGCAAGGCGTGGACGCCGCTGTCCGACGTCGGCTTCGACGCGGTGGACATCGCCGGCGGCGTCGCCTGGTTCAGCGGCGATGCCGGCCGCATCGGCCGGCTCCGTCTCGCCGACTAGCGCTCAGCGGGCCGCGCCGGGATTGTCCGGCGACAGCGTCGGCAGGAACTTCGGCGGCTTGCGTGCCTTGCCGGCCTGCTCGAAGGCGTAGCCCAGTTCGATCAGGCGCGGTTCGCTCCACGCCGTGCCCATGAACACCACGCCGATCGGCAGGCCGTGCACCTCGCCCATCGGCACGGTGATGCTCGGGTAGCGGGCGACCGCCGCCGCGCCGTAGCCCGCGCCGAGGAAGTGGTCGCCGTTGACCGGATCGGTGGGCCAAGCCGGCGACATCGCGGGCGCGACGAGCGCATCCAGGTTCTGCTTCTTCAGCGCGGCGTCGATGCCGTCCGGGCCGGCCAGGCGGCGCGTCTTGTCGCGCGCGGCGATGTAGGCGGCGTCGGTCAGCGGGCCTTTCGCGTTCGCCTGTTCGAAGATTTCCTGCGCGAAGAACGGCATCTCCTGCGCCGCGTGCTGCGCGTTGAAGGCGATCAGCTCGGCCAGCGATTTTTGCGGCGCGCCGTTGCCTGCGAGATAGGCGTTGAGCCCGTCCTTGAACTCGTACAGCAGCACTTCGAATTCGGCGGCGTCCCACTGGCCCAGCGTCGGGATTTCCGCATCGACCACGGTCGCGCCGGCGGCCTTCATGGCGGCGATGGCGCGTTCCATTGCCGCGTCGGTGTCTGGCTGGTAGCCCATCAGCTTGCGCACCACGCCGATGCGTGCGCCTTTCAGCGCATCGGGTTTGAGGTGCGTGGCGTAGTCGATGGGCGCGGCGTCCTTGCGCTCGGCGGCGGCGGGATCGTTGGCGTCGGGCGCGGCGATCGCGGTCAGCAGCGCGGCGGCATCGGCGACGCTGCGCGCCATGGGGCCGGCGGTGTCCTGCGAGACGGAGATCGGAATGATGCCGCTGCGGCTGACCAGCCCCACCGTGGGCTTGATGCCCACCAGGCCCGCCACTGCCGCCGGGCAGATGATGCTGCCGTCGGTTTCGGTGCCGATGCCGACGGTGGCGAGGTTGGCGGAGATGGCGGTGCCGGTGCCGGAGCTCGAGCCGCAGGGATTGCGGTCGAGCGCGTAGGGATTCTTGGTCTGCCCGCCGCGACCGCTCCAGCCGGAGGTGGCGCGGGTCGAACGGAAGTTGGCCCATTCGGACAGATTGGTCTTGCCGAGGATCACCGCGCCGGCGTCGCGCAGTTTCGCCACGAGGAAGGCATCGGCTTTCGGATGGTGTTCGGCCAGCGCCAGCGAGCCGGCGGAATTGGCCATCGGCGTGGCGTCGATGTTGTCCTTCAGCAGCACCGGGATGCCGTGCAGCGGGCCGCGCGTCTTGCCGGCCTTGCGCTCGGCATCCAGCGCATCGGCTTCCTTCAGCGCGTCGGGATTGAGTTCGATGACCGAATTGAGCGCGGGGCCGGCCTTGTCGATGGCGGCGATGCGGTCGAGATACGCCTGCGTCAGCGCGCGGCTGGTCAGCGTGCCGGCGGTCATCTTCCCTTGCAGGTCGGCGACGCCGGCTTCCTCGAAGGCGAATGCAGGCGAGGCGGAAGATGCATGGGAGGGTGTCGTCGCGTTGGTCGCCGGCGTTTGCGTGGCGGGCTGGCAGGCGGCGAGCAGGGCGGCGATGGCGATCGCGAGCGGCAGGTGGCGCATCCACGGAACTCCCCGGAAAGATGCGCAAGCATCGCCCGCCGCAGGGACGCAGGCAAATGCGCGAATCAGCGCCGGCGGATCACCAGGTCGCGCGCCAGCACCCACAGCACCAGCAGGTTGATCGCCACTACCACCAGCGACAGCCAGCCGGGATGCTTCGCCAGCGCGTACACGTCGAAAGGCAGGTACAGCGCGACGGTAATACAGCCCAGCCACGATGCCCATGCCTTCGCGCGCCACAGGCCCCAGCCCTCCAGCAGGTGCATCGCGCCGTAGAGCGCCGCGACCAGCGCGGCCAGGTGCACGCCGCCGGGGTTGATCGCGCCCACCAGCCAGGCGATCGCGCCATGGTTGGGATCGAGCTGGAAGCGCGCGATCAGCTCGTGGATCCAGCGCTGCAGCGGCGCCGGGCCGAGCAGCTCCAGCCCGCTGGCGGCCAGCAGCGCCAGCGCGCCCTTCACCGCCTCGACCAGCGCGATGATGTGCAGCCCCGGATGCGCGTGCGGATCCGGGTTGTAGTGGTGCGGCTGGGTCATGCCGGCGTCATCCCTGGCGCGAAGGGCCGCGATGGCGAAGACATGGGGCCGGCGCGGCCGCGATCAAGCCGCGCGGCTGGCCCGCTTGCGGTCGCTCTCGGTCAGCAGCTTCTTGCGCAGGCGGATTTCCTTCGGCGTGATCTCGACCAGCTCGTCGTCGTCGATGAAGTCCAGCGCCTGCTCCAGCGAGAACTTGGTGGCCGGGGTCAGCTGGATCGCATCGTCCTTGCCGGAGGCGCGCATGTTGGTCAGCGGCTTGGTCTTGATGACGTTGACGGTGAGGTCGTTGTCCTTGCTGTGGATGCCGACCAGCTGGCCTTCATAGACCTGGTCGCCTTCGGCGGCGAACAGCTTGCCGCGCTCCTGCAGCGGGCCGAGCGAATAGGCCGGGGTGGGGCCGGCGGCGTTGGCGATCATCACGCCGTTGAGGCGTTTCGCGATGGGGCCGGTTTCCTTCGGGCCGTAGTGGTCGAACACGTGGAACAGCAGGCCCGAGCCCTGGGTCAGGGTCTTGAACTCGTTCTGGAAGCCGATCAGGCCGCGCGCCGGGATCATGTAGTCCAGGCGCACGCGGCCCTTGCCGTCGGATTCCATGTTCTTCAGCTGGCCCTTGCGGATGCCCAGCTTCTCCATCACGCCGCCCTGGTGGATTTCCTCGACGTCGACCACCAGCTGCTCGATCGGCTCCATCAGCTGGCCGTCGATCTCCTTGATGATGACCTCGGGGCGCGACACCGCCAGCTCGTAGCCCTCGCGGCGCATGTTCTCGATCAGCACCGACAGGTGCAGTTCGCCGCGGCCGCTGACCAGGAACTTGTCGGCGTCTTCCAACTGCTCCACCTTCAGCGCGACGTTGTGCACGGTCTCGCGTTCCAGGCGGTCCTTGATCTGGCGGCTGGTCAGGAACTTGCCGCCGGACAGGTCCTTGCTGCCGGCGAACGGCGAGTTGTTGACCTGGAAGGTCATCGAGATGGTGGGCTCGTCCACGGTCAGCGCCGGCAGCGCTTCCGGCATGTCGATCGAGCACACGGTGTCGGAGATGCTGAGCTCGGCGATGCCGGAGATGGCGACGATGTCGCCGGCTTCGGCGGTGTCCTGCTCGATCCGCTCCAGGCCCATGAAGCCCAGCACCTGCAGCACCTTGCCCTGGCGCTTCTTGCCTTCGCGGTCGATCACCGTCACCGGCATGTTCTTCTTCAGCGTGCCGCGCTGGATGCGGCCGATGCCGATGACGCCGACGAAGTTGTTGTAGTCCAGCTGGCTGATGCGCATCTGGAACGGGCCTTCGGCCTCGACCTGCGGCGCCGGCACGTGCTGCATGATCGCTTCGTACAGCGGAGTCATGTCGCCCTCGCGCACGCTGTCGTCGAGGCTGGCGAAGCCGTGCAGCGCCGAGGCGTAGACGATCGGGAAGTCCAGCTGCTCGTTGGTGGCGCCGAGCTTGTCGAACAGGTCGAACACATGGTCGATCACCCAGTCCGGGCGCGCGCCGGGGCGGTCGATCTTGTTGACGACGACGATCGGCTTGAAGCCCATCGCGAACGCCTTCTGGGTCACGAAGCGCGTCTGCGGCATCGGGCCGTCCATCGCGTCGACCAGGATCAGCACCGAGTCCACCATCGACAGCACGCGCTCCACCTCGCCGCCGAAGTCGGCGTGCCCGGGGGTGTCGACGATGTTGATGCGGTTGCCCTGCCAAGTGATGGCAGTGTTCTTGGCCAGGATGGTGATGCCGCGTTCCTTTTCCTGGTCGTTGCTGTCCATCACGCGCTCGGCCAGCACCGTGCGCTCGTTCAGGGTGCCGGACTGCTTCAGCAGGCAGTCGACGAGGGTGGTCTTGCCGTGGTCGACGTGGGCGACGATGGCGATGTTGCGGAGGCGTTCGACGGACATTGTTGCGGGGCTCGTTGAAGCCGCACCGGCTACCAGCAGAGGCAGGCAGGGCGCGGATTGAAATGAAGGGAGCCGGCTATTATATCGGGTTCATGCGCCCGTCCGGGTGCCCGGAGATGAACAAGATGAGCCTGATTGCCAATTTCGACACCGACCGCGGCCTGATCAAGGTCGAACTCGCCGCCGACAAGGCCCCGCTGACCGTGGCGAACTTCGTCAATCTGGCCAGGCGCGGCTTCTACGACGGCCTGAACTTCCACCGCGTGATCGCGGACTTCATGATCCAGGGCGGCTGCCCGGAAGGCTCCGGCCGCGGCGGCCCCGGCTACCGCTTCGAGGACGAGGCGAACAACGGCCTCGGCCACGAGCGCGGCGTGCTGTCGATGGCCAACGCCGGCCCGAACACCAACGGCAGCCAGTTCTTCATCACCCACGTGGCCTGCGGCTGGCTGGACGGCAAGCACACCGTGTTCGGCAAGGTCGTCGAGGGCATCGAGGTGGTCGATGCGGTGAAGCTGGGCGACATCATCAAGTCGGTGAAGATCGAAGGCGACGCCGATGCCGCGCTGGCCGCGAAGGCCGACCGCGTGGCGGAGTGGAATAAGATCCTGGCGGCCTGATCTTGGTTCGCGTCCGGCGCGGCGTAGCCGCGTCGGATGCCCGGATGGCGATGCTGTCCGGGTTTCACGGAGTGCCGGCGGGTGTCGGTCGCCCGCCCTGCAGGGGTTTCAGCAGGCGCGCGGCGGCGTCGCGCGCGCCGGCGAGATTGCGCAGGTCGTAGGTCTGGCCGGGCAACAGCGCATGCCAGACCACCTTGCCGGTGCGCAGTTCCACCAGCAGGGCGACGCCGGCCTGCTCGCCGCCGCCGAGATTGCCGATCAGCAGCCGGCCGGCAAGGCGCATGGCCGTGCGGCCGTTGCCGGCCTGGCTGTCGCGGATCCAGGTGAACAGGCCGTAGTCGGCGTCGGCGATGCGGCGGAGCGCTTCCGCGTCCGCTTCCAGCGAGGGAACAGGCGAAGCATCCTGGCCGTGGCGGCGCTGGAGGAGGGCGGTCGCGATCGACTGCACGTGCTGCCGGAGCTGGTCGTCGTCGCCGGCGGGATCGTGCAGCGGCAACGCGTCGCCCGACGCCACGTCGATGCCGCGTTGGTCCAGCGTTTCGAGCGCGGCCTGCGCGTACAGCAGGCGGGCGGTGGCGGTCCATTCCGCCCGCGGCGTGGCCTTGCCGCCGGCGAGTTCGGACAGTTCGACGTCGGGTTCGAACAGGGTCACCCGGCCGTCCACCGGGAACGCCTTGCCCGGCCCGTCGCCGGCGGCTGCCGCAAGCGCGACGCCGCAGGCGCACAGCAGCGTAAGCAGGAGCAGCGACAGCAGCCACGGACGCCGTTTCCGGCGGCGGTCGGCAAGGGCCGGAGCGGGCGGCTGTGTTAACATTCGAAGGCTTTCTCCCACGTCCATCGCCGCGTTCGCGGCCATCCTTCCGAGGTTCCCCACGATGCCTCAACTCGCACGGCGCATGAGTCGCGCCAAGCCCAGCGTCATCATGCAGGTCGCCGAAAAGGCCAAGCGCCTGAAGGCCGAAGGCCGCGACATCATCAGCTTCTCCATCGGCGTGCCGAACTTCCTGCCCGGCGAGCACGTCTACGCCGCGGCGCGCGAAGCGCTGGCGAAAGACAGCGGCCAGTATGGCAGCAACCGCGGCACCGACGCGCTGCTGGATGCGTTCATCGAGCACATGGCCAAGATCGGCATGACCGGCTACGGCCGCGTCAACTGCTCCACCGGCATCGGCGCCAAGCACATCCTCTACAACCTGGGCGAAGCGCTGCTGGACGAGGGCGACACCCTGATGTTCCCGGTGCCGTACTGGACGACCTATCTCGACATCGCCGAGATCCTCGACGCCAAGGCGGTCGAGCTGCCGTGCCCGGCCGCGCAGAACTACAAGCTGACCCCGGCGCAGCTGGACGCGGCGCTGGCCGAGCACAAGCCCAAGGTGTTCCTGTTCAACAATCCGTCCAACCCGACGGGCATGGTCTACACCCGCGACGAGATCGCGGCGCTGGCCGAGGTGCTGGTGAAGTATCCGGAGACCTGGATCATCACCGACGACATCTACAACCGGATGCTGTTCGACGGGCTGGAATACGCCAACTTCGTGATGTTCCGCCCGGAGCTGCGCGAGCGCACCGTGTTCGTGGATTCGCTGTCCAAGACCTACGGCATGCCTGGCTGGCGCGTCGGCTTCATGGCCGGACCGGAGACGGTGGCGAAGGCGGTCACCACGCTGAACTCCAACCACATCACCAACGTGCCGGAAATCGCCACCGCTGCCGCGATCGCCGCGCTGTCCGGCCCGCAGGACGTGCCCACCGAGAAGTGCGCCGAGTTCCAGGCCAAGCGCGACCAGGTGATGGCCGCGATGAACGCGATCCCAGGCGTGGTCTGCCCGCGTCCGCAGGGCGCATTCTACGTGTTCCCGGACATCAGCTGCGCGTTCGGCAAGTCGCACAACGGCACCAAGATCGAGAACGACGTGGACCTCTGCAACGCGCTGCTGGAAGCGAAGGGCGTGGCCTGCGTACCGGGTTCGGCGTTCGGCGAGCCGCGCGCGCTGCGCATCAGCTACACCTGCCCGACGCCGCAGCTGGCTCCCGGCCTGGCGCGGTTCCAGGAGTTCTTCGCCGAGTTGGCGTGAGGCGGGTTCGTCCCGCCTTCGCATCACCATGAATCGCTAGACGGCGGGCCGCGGCCCGCCATACAGGAGACACCACGATGAAAGCCCCCGTTCGAGTTGCCGTCACCGGCGCCGCCGGCCAGATCGGCTACGCCCTGCTGTTCCGCATCGCCTCCGGCGAAATGCTGGGCAAGGACCAGCCGGTCATCCTGCAGATGCTGGAACTGCCGCTGGAGAAGGCCCAAGCCGCGCTGAAGGGCGTGATGATGGAGCTGGAGGACTGCGCGTTCCCGCTGCTGGCCGGCATGGTCGGCACCGACGACGCCGAAGTCGCGTTCAAGGACGCCGACTACGCCCTGCTGGTCGGCGCGCGTCCGCGCGGCCCCGGCATGGAGCGCAAGGACCTGCTGCTGGAGAACGCCAAGATCTTCACCGCGCAGGGCGCGGCGCTGAACAAGGTGGCCTCGCGCAACGTCAAGGTGCTGGTGGTCGGCAACCCGGCCAACACCAACGCCTACATCGCGATGAAGTCCGCGCCCGACCTGCCGGCGAAGAACTTCACCGCGATGCTGCGCCTTGACCACAACCGCGCGCTGTCGCAGCTCGCCAACAAGGCCGGCGTGGCCGTCGCCGACATCGAGAAGCTGGTCGTGTGGGGCAACCACAGCCCGACCATGTATCCGGACTACCGCTTCGCGACGGTCGACGGCGTGTCGCTTGCGGACAAGATCGGCGACGCCGACTGGAACGCCAACACCTTCATCCCAACCGTCGGCAAGCGCGGCGCGGCGATCATCGAAGCGCGCGGCCTGTCCTCGGCCGCTTCCGCCGCCAATGCCGCCATCGACCACATGCGCGATTGGGCGCTGGGCAGCAACGGCAAGTGGGTGACGATGGGCGTACCGTCGGACGGCAGCTACGGCATCCCGGAAGGCGTCATCTACGGCGTGCCGGTGACCACCGCCAACGGCGAATACACCCGCGTCGAAGGCCTGCCGGTCGACGACTTCAGCCGCGCGGCGATGGACAAGACCCTGGCCGAACTGGAAGAAGAGCGCGCGGGCGTCGCCCACCTGCTCTGACCTGTTCCGGCAGACCGGATGTTTCCTGAAAGGGCGGCCTCTGGCCGCCCTTTCTTCGTTCCGGGAGGCTGTTGCAGGTGGCATCGCAAAGGCGTTAAGTAGGCCGATGGAGCAGGGGAAATCGAATCCGGGGGAACCGGCGGGACGCGCGGGTTCCGCCGTCCTCAAGCTGGCGGCGGACAAGGCGCTGCTGATCGCGCTCGTCTATCTGCTGCTGGGGCTGCTGTGGATCCTCGGTTCGGACAGCGCGTTGAACGCGCTGTTCACCGATCCGGCGCTGGTGGCGCGGATGCAGACCTGGAAAGGCTGGTTCTACGTCGTGCTCACCGCCGTGCTGCTGTACGCGGTGCTGTACCGGCTGCTGCGCAGCGAGGCGTCGCAGCTGCTGCGGCAGTCGCGGCAGCGCGAAGACCTGAGCCTGCTCAACCAGTTCCGCGAAAGCATCATCGACAACGCCAACATCTGGATCAACGTGCTCGACGCGCAGGCGCGGGTCACGGTCTGGAACAAGGCCGCCGAACAGATCAGCGGCTACCGCCGGGACGAGGTGATCGGCGGCGACGGGATCTGGATGCTGCTGTATCCGGACGAGAACTACCGGGGCGACATCGCCCGCCGGGTCCGGGCGATCCTAGACGACGGTTTCGAGGTGGAAGGCTTCGAAACGCGCATGCGCTGCCGCGACGGCGAATGCAAGATCATTTCCTGGAACCAGCGCCGCTTCTTCAGCGAAACCGGCGAGATCGGCTCCATCGCCATCGGCCAGGACGTGACCGAACGCAAGCGGCTGCAACTGGAACTGGAGCGGATGGCCGTGCACGACCCGCTGACCGGCCTGTACAACCGGCGCGAGTTCGAGGCGCTGGCGGGTGCGCGCTTCGCCGCCTGCGCGACGGAAGGGCGGCCGTTCTCGATGCTCTGGATCGACATCGACGGATTCAAGGGCGTCAACGATCGCTTCGGCCACCAGGTCGGCGACGAGGTGCTGCGCGGCGTCGCCGAATTGCTGCGCGATGCCGTCGGCGAGAACGGCATCGCGGCGCGCTACGGCGGCGACGAACTGGTCGCCGCGCTGCCCGCCAGCGGCGCGGCGGATGCGCGCGCGCTGGGCGAGGTCGTACGCGGGCGCGTGCAGGAGGCCGGCCTGCTGGAAGCCTGCGCGGAAGAAGGTGGCACGCTGACCGTCAGCGTGGGCGCGGCGGAGCGCGATGGCTGCCATGCCGATCTGGCCGCCTTGGCGAGTGCGGCCGACAAGGCGATGTACCGCGCCAAGTCGGCTGGACGCAACCGGGTCTGCGGTCCGGAGGATTGACGGCCGGAGGTGGATTGCCGGCATCGGCTAAAATGGCGCTTTCGCCGGAGTCCGCATGAGCAATCCCTCCGCAGGCGCGCGCTTCCGCGCCGCCATCCAGGAAGAATCCCCCCTGCAGGTCATGGGCGCGATCACCGCCTACGCCGGCCTGATGGCCAAGCGCGTCGGCTACAAGGCGCTGTACCTGTCCGGCGGCGGCGTCGCCGCCAATTCGCTGGGCATGCCCGACCTCGGCATCAGCACGATGGAAGACGTGCTGACCGACGCGCGCCGGATCGTGGACGCGACCGGCATGCCGCTGCTGGTGGACATCGACACCGGCTGGGGCGGGGCGTTCAACATCGGCCGCACCATCCGCAATTTCGAGCGCGTCGGCGTGGCCGCCGTGCACATGGAAGACCAGGTCGGGCAGAAGCGCTGCGGCCATCGTCCCGGCAAGGAAGTGGTGAGCAAGGACGAGATGGTGGATCGGGTGAAGGCGGCGGTGGATGCGCGCCTTGATCCCGGCTTCGTCGTCATGGCGCGCACCGACGCGGCGGCGGTGGAAGGCATCGACAGCGCGATCGAGCGCGCGGTGGCCTACGTCGAGGCCGGCGCGGACATGATCTTCCCCGAGGCGATGAAGTCGCTGGACGACTACCGCAAGTTCAAGGCGGCGGTGCGCGTGCCGATCCTCGCCAACCTCACCGAGTTCGGCAGCACGCCGTTCTTCACCACCGACGAGCTGCGCGATGCCGGAGTCGACATCGCCCTGTACTGCTGCGGCGCCTATCGCGCGATGAACAAGGCGGCACTCAATTTCTACGAAACCGTGCGCCGCGAGGGCACGCAGAAGAACCTCATCGACACCTTGCAGACGCGCGCCGAGCTGTACGACTTCCTGGGCTACCACGCCTACGAGGACAAGCTCGATACGCTGTTCGCGTCGAAAAAATGATTTTTGACTCGGATCAGAGCCGATAAGCGCGGATCAAAAGCATTCCTTGATCTTTATCCGTGTTTATCGGCTCTGATCCGTGTCCAATTTCTTCTTACAGGGAATGGGAGAACACACATGAGCGAGGCTACTCCGGTTGCCGGCTTCAAGCCGAAGAAATCCGTCGCGCTGAGCGGTACGGCCGCCGGCAATACCGCGCTGTGCACCGTCGGCCGCTCCGGCAATGATTTGCACTACCGCGGCTATGACATCCTCGACCTGGCCAACACCAGCGAGTTCGAGGAGATCGCCCACCTGCTGGTGCACGGCAAGCTGCCGAACAAGGCCGAGCTGCGCGCCTACAAGGCCAGGCTGAAGGCGCTGCGCGGCATCCCGGCGGCGGTGAAGGCCGCGCTGGAGGAGCTGCCGCCGTCGGCGCATCCGATGGACGTGATGCGCACCGGCGTGTCGGTGCTGGGCTGCGTGTCGCCGGAGAAGGACGACCACAACCATCCGGGCGCGCGCGACATCGCCGACAAGCTGATGGCCTGCCTCGGTTCGATGCTGCTGTACTGGTACCACTACAGCCACAACGGCCGCGTCATCGACGTGGAGACCGACGACGACAGCATCGGCGGTCACTTCCTGCACCTGCTGCACGGCGAGCCGCCGCAGGAGTCGTGGGTGCGGGCGATGCACACCAGCCTGATCCTGTACGCCGAGCACGAGTTCAACGCCTCTACCTTCACCTGCCGCGTCATCGCCGGCACCGGCAGCGACATGTTCAGCTGCATCGCCGGCGGCATCGGCGCGCTGCGCGGGCCCAAGCACGGCGGCGCCAACGAGGTCGCGTTCGAGATCCAGAAGCGCTACGAGACGCCGGACGAGGCCGAGGCCGACATCAAGGCGCGCGTGGAGCGCAAGGAAGTGGTGATCGGCTTCGGCCACCCGGTCTACACCGTGTCCGATCCGCGCAACAAGGTGATCAAGGAGGTCGCGCGCGAGCTGTCGGCCGAGCAGCAGAACATGAAGATGTACGACATCGCCGAGCGGCTGGAGTCGGTGATGTGGGACATCAAGAAGATGTTCCCGAACCTCGACTGGTTCAGCGCGGTCAGCTACCACATGATGGGCGTGCCGACCGCGATGTTCACGCCGCTGTTCGTGCTGGCGCGCACCGCCGGCTGGAGCGCGCACATCATCGAGCAGCGCATCGACGGCAAGATCATCCGCCCCAGCGCCAACTACACCGGGCCGGAAGACCGCACCTTCGTGCCGATCGACCAGCGCTGAGCGCCGGCGTCGGACAGGAAAAAGGCCGCGTTCGCACGCGGCCTTTTTTGTGCCTGCCACGGATGACAGGCATCCTTCGGGCCAACGCTACGCGTTGTCAAAAACGTTCCTGGCGTTTTTTTCATTGCGTCGTTGCGCCGGGTGGATCAGAGCAACCCTTCGGCCTTCTGCGCCGCCTGCACGCCGGCGTCGGCGGCCATGTGCGCGTCGAAGCGGGCCAGGTTGTCCAGGCCCGACAGGTCGACGCCGACCTTCTTCGCCCACTGCGTCACCACGAACAGGTAGGGGTCGGCGATCGAGCGGCTGCCGGTCAGCCAGTCCTTGCCGGCCAGCTGCGCGTCGGCGCGCTCGAAATAGCCGCGCAGCTTCTGCTTCGCCAGTTCCTTGGCCTTGGCGTCCGCGTCCTCGCCCAGCGCGGCGGTGGAGCCGAACATCGGGTGGAAGGCCGGGTGCATGTCGGCGTTGACGAAGGACAGCCAGCGGTTGACTTCGGCGCGGCCTTCCGGGGTGCCGTCGCCGGCCAGCTTCGCGGCGGGGAACTTGTCGGCGAGGTAGTTCAGGATCGCCGCGTTCTGGGTCAGCACCCAGTCGCCGACCTGCAGCACCGGCACCGCGCCGGCCGGATTGAGCTTGAGGAATTCCGGCTGCTTGCGGTCGGCGCGGCTGACGATCTGCGCCTCGAACGGCGTGCCCGTCCATTGCAGGACGATGTGATCGGCGAGCGAGCAGGCGCCCGGCGACGTGTAGAGCTTCATCATGCGACCTCCTGGGGAAAGGGGCCACTATCCGCGATCGGAGGTGAAGGCGCGATGGCGCCCGGCGCAACGCTGCGTTCCCGGGCGGACGATCAGCCGCGCTTCGGACGCAGGCTCTGCACCCTATAGAAAGTGTGGTCGCCGATGGTAGCCACCTGGAACGCGCTGCTCCAGGCCGGGTTGGCGATGGCATGGGCGGCGAAATGGCTGGCGCCCGGCACCACCAGCTTGCGCTGGTCGCGCGGCAGGGCCCAGTTGCGCTCGGATTCCAGCGCGACGCCCACCGCTTCCGTCCACGCCTGGATGTTGGACAAGCGGGTCTGCGGCGACAGGATGGTGGGCGCGAACTGCTTGCGCGCGGTCACCACCTGGCACAGGTTCTGGCCCCACAGGCCGCTGTCGCGGCGGCGCAGGGCGACCTCGGCCACCGCCTGCTGGCCCAGCACGGACTGGTCGCGCGCTTCCAGGTAGACGGTGGTGGACAGGCACAGCGAATCTGCGGCCGGCTGTGGCAACACGTGCGACAGCCAGAGGATCCACGCCAGCTTCATGTTCGGACTCCTTGCTCCGTTGCGGCGCAGGGCGCGGCATCGGTGGAGCGGATGCGGCGCGCAAGCGTCATGGCGTACTGGGGAGGGCGGCTGCTCTGTGGCGGCCTTTGCCCGGGCGCGCCGTCCCGTTGTCAGAGGGTTCGGGCGGCGTGCCGGTTCACCTGTCGATCACGCGGAAGGGTGGTCGGCCAGGCCAAAAGTTGGCGCAAGGTAGGGGGTGTTTCCCCAACGCGAGCTGAATGAGCGATTCGGAAGATATTGATTCGATTGGAGTTTTTATTCTTGGATTGAGCGATTACAGGCTGGCCGCGAGCCGGCTGCCCTCGTCGATGGCGCGCTTGGCATCCAGTTCGGCGGCCAGTTTCGCGCCGCCGATCAGGTGCGGTTTGCCGCCTCGCGCCAGCAATTCGTCGAACAGTTCCCGCCGCGGTTCCTGGCCGGCGCAGACCACCACGTGGTCCACCGCCAGCGTCTGGTCGCTGCCGTCCACCCGGATGTGCAGGCCGGCGTCGTCCATGCCGAGGTATTCCACGCCGCCCAGCATCTTCACCGCCTTGGCCTTGAGCGTGGCGCGGTGGATCCAGCCGGTGGTCTTGCCCAGTCGCGCGCCCGGCTTGCCGGGGGAGCGCTGCAGCAGCCAGACCTGCCGGGCCGGCGGCTCCGGCTTCGGTGTGACGAGGCCGCCGGGTGCCTCGAACGCGGCATCCACGCCCCATTCGGCCATCCAGCGGGGCGGGTCGAGGGTAGGGGAGCCGTCGGCCTGGACCAGGAACTCGGCGACGTCAAACCCGATACCGCCGGCGCCGATGATCGCGACCTTGCCGCCGACTTCGATCCGGCCTTCCAGCACGTCGAGGTAGCTGACCACCCTGGGATGGTCGGCGCCGGGAAACTCCACCCGGCGCGGTGTGACGCCGGTGGCGATCACCACGTCGTCGAAGTCGGCCAGCGTTTCGGCATCGGCCCGGGTGCCGAGCCGGAGCTGCACGCCGGTGTCCTCGATGCGGTGGCGGAAATAGCGCAGCGGCTCGTGGAACTCCTCCTTGCCGGGGATGCGCTTGGCCAGGTTGAACTGGCCGCCGATTTCCGCCGCAGCATCGAACAGCGTCACCCGGTGGCCGCGCTCGGCCGCCACCGTGGCGCAGGCCACACCGGCAGGGCCGGCGCCGACCACGGCGATCGACCTCGGCGCGAGCGTCTTCGCGTAGTTCAGCTCGGTCTCCGCGCAGGCGCGCGGGTTGACCAGGCAACTGGCCCGCTTGTTCTCGAACACGTGGTCGAGGCAGGCTTGGTTGCAGGCGATGCAGGTGTTGATGGTTTGCGTGCGCCCGGCGCGTGCCTTGTTCACCCATTGCGGGTCGGCCAGCAGCGGTCGCGCCATCGACACCAGGTCGGCGTGGCCGGCGGCGAGCACGGCCTCCGCCACCTCGGGCATGTTGATGCGGTTGCTGGCGACCAGCGGCAACCGCACGTGCGGCTTCAGTTTGGCGGTGAAGCCGGTGAACGCGGCGCGCGGCACCGAAGTGGCGATGGTCGGCACGCGCGCTTCGTGCCAGCCGATGCCGCTGTTGATGATCGTCGCGCCGGCGGCTTCGACCGCTTTGGCCTGGGCGACGATGTCGTCCCAGCCGTTGCCGCCCTCCACTAGGTCCAGCAGCGAAAGCCGGTAGATCAGGATGAAGTCCGGGCCGCAGGCTTCGCGCACGCGGCGCACGATCTCCACCGCGAAGCGCATGCGCTTGGCCGCATCGCCGCCCCAGGCATCATGGCGCGTGTTGGTGCGCGGCGCGGTGAACTCGTTCAGCAGGTAGCCTTCCGAGCCCATGATCTCCACGCCGTCGTAGCCGGCCTCGCGGGCCAGCTGCGCGGCGGTGGCGAAATCGCGGATCTGGCGCTCGATGCCGCGGGCCGACAGCGCGCGCGGCGTGAACGGATTGATCGCCGCCTTCAGCTTCGACGGCGCGACCGACAGCGGGTGGTAGGCGTAGCGACCGGCATGCAGCAATTGCATGCAGATCCTGCCGTCATGCGCGTGCACGGCCGAGGTGACCTGCCGGTGCCGACGCACGTGCCAGGGCAGGGACAGCCGGCCGGCAAAGGGCTTGAGCCAGCCGACGATGTTCGGCGCGAAACCGCCGGTCACCATCAGCCCGACGCCGCCTTCAGCGCGCTCGGCGAAATAGGCGGCCAGCTTGGGGAAATCGGCGGCGCGGTCCTCCAGTCCGGTATGCATCGAGCCCATCAGGACGCGGTTGCGCAGGGTGGTGAAGCCCAGATCGAGCGGGGCGAGCAGATGCGGGAAGGAGGTCGTCATCGCCGAAGCATACCGTCACGTATGGTCGGTCGCATATGATGCAGCGCGGACCGGCTGCGCTTTGCAGGCGATCATCCGTTATGTTAGTGTTAACGCCGCTTTCACGTATCCGTCGGTACTGTGCACGGGATGGCGCGCGGACACAGCCGTCAGCAGCAACACCCTTTTGCGTCATGGTTTCTTCTACTGAATCAAGGAGCTGAACATGAATAAGAAACTCCTCTGCGCTGCCCTTCTGGGTGGTCTGGGTCTGGCGCAGGCTGCGTCCGCCCAGGAGTTCGACGACCGCTGGTACGTTTCCGGTTCGACCGGCGTGAATTTCCAGGACAAGGATCGTGGTACCGAAGATGCGCTCTTCGGCACGGTCGGTTTCGGCAAATTCCTCACCCAGCGCTTCTCGCTGGACGCCGAACTGAACTATCAGAATCCGGACAAGACGATCAATCCGAACCTCTGGTGGAGCCAGTATGGCGTTTCGCTGGATGCCCGCTACCACTTCCGCAATGCGGATTCCAAGTGGTGGCCCTACCTGCGCGGCGGCCTTGGCTGGCAGCGTCATGAAGAGGAGTATGTGATCACCGCCCCGACGTCTCCGGCGGATCACAAGGATTCCAACCTGGCGGTGAACCTCGGCGCCGGCCTGCAGTTTGATTTCGGCCGCATGGATATCCGTACCGAAATCGGCACGCGCGTCGATTTCGACGACCAACAGGCACGCATCGGCAAGCAGGAAAACCAGTTCATGGATCTGCTGGCTTCGGTCGGCATGACCGTGGCCCTCGGTCCGGAGCCGGTCGCCCCGGTTGCCCCGGCGCCGGCCCCGCAGCAGACCTGCGCGGACATGGATGACGACGGCGACGGCGTCAACAACTGCGACGACAAGTGCCCGGGCTCGCAGGCCGGTCAGACCATCGGTCCGGACGGTTGCCCGGTGCCGGTGTCGATTGACCTGAAGGGCGTAAACTTCGATTTCGACAAGTCGACCCTGCGTCCCGACGCCGTGGCGATCCTCAACGAGGCCGTCGAGATCCTGAAGCGCTATCCGGACCTGAAGGTGGAAGTGGCAGGCCATACTGACCTGTGCGGCAAGGATGACTACAACCAGAAGCTGTCCGAGCGTCGCGCCAAGGCGGTGTACGACTACCTGACCGGCAACGGCGTTGACGCCGGTCGCCTGTCCGGTCCGGTCGGCTACGGCGAGAGCCGTCCGCTGGAGCAGACCGCGCAGACGCTGCCGGGTTGCAAGAGCGAAACCAACCGCCGCACCGAGCTCAACAGCCTGTAATTCCGGCTGCCGCTCATGCTGCATCGAAGCCCGGCCCAGCGCCGGGCTTCGTTTTTTTCAGATTCGAAAATGAGCGCTCGAGCATTGCGGCATTAACCGCGCAGCGCCTACACTGTCGCTGTTCCGTCGGAGAATATCGGCCATGTCCCTGTACCGCGCCGCGTGTGCCCTGTTGTTCCTTGCTGCGCCGGTCGTGGCCCAGGCGGGAGGCGACATATGCAAAAGCGACATCGCGCCGGCGATGTCGGTTCGTCCGACGCTGATCTCCTCGGTGGCGACCGAGCTTGCACCCGCCATCACCCAGCTCGGTGGTGCCAGCGGCGTGCTGGCGCAATCGTTCGATGAGGCGCTGTCGGTGGACAACGTGCTGGCGCGGATCCGCATCGACGGTTGCCGTGCGATGGCCAAGGCCGGTGCGCCCGCGGCTGGCGGCATCGATCCGGCGGCCTACAAGCCGCAGACCGCGTTCGACAATACGCCGTGGCGGTTCAACATGACCCAGAACGGCAAGCGCATGACCGCCGACGAATTCGATGCGTGGATGAAGTCGCGCGGGGTCCGCGTGGCCGGGCGCAAGGATCCAGCGCCTGTCGCGACGCCGGCAGCGGCCGACGACGCCGGGAAGAAGGCGGCGAACTGAGCCGGCCTTGCAGCGAACGGGCATGCGCCACGGGTTGGCGCGGGTGTTGTCCAAGCGCGGGCTGTGCTCGCGCAGCGAAGCCGAGAAACTAATCCGCTCCGGCCGGGTGCGGCTGGACGGACGCATCGTGCGCGATCCCGAGCATCCCGCCGACGTGCAGCAGGCGCGCATCGAAATCGACGGCGCGCAGGCGGCCCGGCCGGCGGCGCATTACCTGGTGCTCAACAAGCCGCGCGGCCTGGTGACCACGGCGCGCGACGAGCGCGGGCGGGACACCGTCTACCGTTGCTTCGATGGCACGGAACTCGGCTGGATCGCGCCGGTCGGCCGCCTGGACAAGGCGAGCGAGGGACTGCTGCTGTTCACCAACGATCCGCAATGGGCGGCGCGCATCACCGATCCCGAGACGGGGCCGAGCAAGACCTATCACGTGCAGGTGGATCGCATTCCCGATGCGTCGATGCTGTCGGCGATGCGAACGGGTATGCAGGATGGCGACGAATTCCTGCGCGCGACATCGGCCGTGCTGCTGCGGACCGGCGAGAAGAACGCCTGGCTGGAGATCGTGCTGGATGAAGGTCGCAATCGCCAGATTCGCCGGCTGCTGGCCGCGCTCGGCATCGGCGTGCTGAGGCTGGTGCGCGTGGCGATCGGGCCGCTGGCCCTCGGCGATCTGCCAAAGGGCCAATGGCGCGAATTGACGCCGGAGGAGGTGGCTGCGCTTGGTGGCAAGGCACTTGGTAGCGTTGGCTAGCCGGGCGCGGTCACTTGCGCCGTGAGCGGAGCGGATTCCGCTCCGCTCTAACGAAAAATCAGTTCTTCAGCACACCCAACTCGCGCCCGATGCGCGTGAACGCGTCGATGGCGCGGTCGAGGTGTTCGCGCGTGTGCGCCGCGCTCATCTGCGTGCGGATGCGCGCCTGGCCCTTGGCGACGACCGGGAAGAAGAAGCCGATCGCGTAGATGCCTTCCTCCAGCAGCCGCTCGGCGAAACGCTGCGCCAGCGGCGCGTCGTACAGCATCACCGGGCAGATCGGATGCACGCCCGGCTTGATCTCGAAGCCGGCGGCGGTCATGCGCTCGCGGAAGTACGCGGTGTTCTCCTGCAGGCGCGCGCGCAGGTCGCCGGCCGAGGACAGCATCTCGAACGCCTTGATCCCGGCGGCGGCCACGTGTGGCGGCAGCGAGTTGGAGAACAGGTAGGGCCGCGAGCGCTGGCGCAGCAGCTCGACCACTTCCTTCTTCGCAGTGGTGAAGCCGCCCAGCGCGCCGCCCATCGCCTTGCCGAGCGTGCCGGTGAAGATGTCGATCTTGTCGAGCACGCCCTTCACCTCGGCGCTGCCGCGGCCGGTCGCGCCGAGGAAGCCGGTGGCGTGGCATTCGTCGATGTGCACCAGCGCGCCGTACTTCGCCGCCAGCGCGGTGATCTCGTCGAGCGGGGCGATGAAGCCGTCCATCGAGAACACGCCGTCGGTGGTGATCATGATCGTCCGCGCGCCGTCGGCCTTGGCCTGCTGCAACTGCTTTTCCAGGTCGGCCATGTCGCAGTTGGCGTAGCGGTAGCGCCTGGCCTTGCACAGGCGCACGCCGTCGATGATCGAGGCGTGGTTGAGGGCATCGCTGATGATCGCGTCGTTCTCGCCCAGCAGCGGCTCGAACAGGCCGCCGTTGGCATCAAAGCAGGCGGCGTAGAGAATGGTGTCCTCGGTGCCGAAGAACTCGGCGATGGTCTGTTCCAGCTGCTTGTGCAGATCCTGCGTGCCGCAGATGAAGCGCACCGAGGCCATGCCGAAGCCGTGGGTGTCCAGCGCATCCTTGGCCGCGGCGATGATGTCCGGATGATCGGCCAGCCCGAGGTAGTTGTTAGCGCAGAAGTTCAGCACCTTGCGGCCGTCCGCCAATTCGATTTCGGCCGACTGCGGGCTGGTGATGATGCGTTCGGACTTGAACAGCCCCTGCGCGCGGATGGAGTCCAGTTCCTCGGCGTAGTGCCGGGTCAGCGGGGAGGCGTTCGTCATGGCGGGGATCGTCGGAGGAGGGGCGGGGCTACAGATTCTAGCGGGCGGCCGTTATTGCATCAGGTGCGGAGGCCGCGCAGCCGCATGCGCGGGCGCCCTCCACGCTGGAATCCGAATGTTAAAATGTCGTAATTCCCCAGTGCCTATCGCCGAGCCGCCCATGTCGCCCTTCCGTCGCCCGCTTGCCATCGCCCTCCTGCTGCTGTCCGCGCCGTTCGCCGCCAACGCGGGCGATGGCGACGAACCGGCCTCGTCCGTCAGCTGGGAGATCAGCGCGGTGTCCGACTACCTGTTCCGCGGCGTCTCGCAGACCGACGAGAAGGCGACCGTGCAGGGCAGCCTCACCTGGACGGCGGCGTCGGGCGTGTACGTCGGCAGCTTCGCGTCCGGCGTGGACTTCGGTACCGACAGTCCCGACGTCGAGGTCGACTACTTCGTCGGCTACGGTTTCGACGTGTCCGACAAGGTGAACATCGACCTCCTGCTCAACCGCTACACCTATCCGGGTGCCAGCGAGATGGCCTACAACGAGCTGGTCACCACCACCACCTTCGCCGACAGCTGGGCGCTCAACGTCAGCTACACCAACGACGTCTGGGGCAGCGGCACCGACGGCTGGTATTACGGCCTGAGCCACGACTGGAGCCTGCCGAACGACTTCACCCTGTCGGCCAACGTCGGCCGCAGCGTGTTCCGCGACAGCGCGGTGGCCGAGGACTACACCGACTGGGGCGTGGGCGTCAGCCGCAGCTTCGGCCCCGCCAACGTCTCGCTGGGCTACTACGGCGTCGACGGCAAGGGCCGCGACAACTTCGGCAACCTGGCCGACAGCCGCGTGCTGCTGACGGTGAAGTTCGCGCGCTGAGCGAAGACATCCGCCTGCAAGGAAAAAGGCGCCGCAAGGCGCCTTTTTCGTGTCGCGATGCCGCCGGCCGTCAGTTCCAGCTCAGCACGATCTTGCCGGCCTTGCCCTGTTCCATCAGGTCGAAGCCCTTCTGGAAATCGTCGATCGGCAGCTGGTGGGTCAGCGCCTTGCCCAGCGGGAAGCCGCCCAGCACCAGCTGCGTCATCTTGTACCAGGTCTCGTACATCTTGCGGCCGTAGATGCCCTGCACGGTCAGGCCCTTGAAGATGATCTTGTCCCAGTCGCAGCCCGCGCCCTTGGGCATGATGCCGAGCATCGCGATCTTGCCGCCGTGGTACATGCAGTCGAGCATGTCGTTGAAGGCGCGCGGGTTGCCGCTCATCTCCAGGCCCACGTCGAAGCCTTCCATGTGCAGGTCGGCCATCACGTCCTTCAGCGAGGTGTTGGCGACGTTGACCACGCGGGTCGCGCCCATGTCGGCGGCCAGCTTCAGGCGGTAGTCGTTGACGTCGGTGACCACCACGTTGCGCGCGCCGATGTGCTTGCAGATGCCGGCGGCGATGATGCCGATCGGGCCGGCGCCGGTGATCAGCACGTCCTCGCCGATCACGTCGAACTCCAGCGCGCAGTGCGCGGCGTTGCCGTAGGGGTCGAAGAACGCGGCCAGTTCGGACGGGATCTGGTCGGGGATCGGCCACAGGTTGGAGACCGGCATCACCATGTATTCGGCGAACGCGCCGTTGACGTTGACGCCGATGCCGACCGTGTTCGGGCACAGATGCGGGCGGCCGCCGCGGCAGTTGCGGCAGTGGCCGCAGACGATGTGGCCCTCGGCCGACACGCGCTGGCCGATTTCATAGCCGGTCACCGCCGAGCCGAGCGCGGCGATGCGGCCGACGAACTCGTGGCCGATGGTCAGGCCCGGCTTGATCGTGCGCTGGCTCCATTCGTCCCACAGGTAGATGTGCAGGTCGGTGCCGCAGATCGCGGTCTTCTCCAGCTTGATCAGCACCTCGTTGGGGCCTGGCGCCGGCACCGGCACTTCCTCCATCCAGATGCCCTTGGTCGCCTCGCGCTTCACCAGCGCGCGCATCGTGTTTGCTTGGGTCATATGCATGACTCGTCGGGGAAGGCCGCCATTTTACGCCGTCGCAGCCGCGGCCCCGCCTGACCAAGGTCACGGGCCGGCGCGCGCGGGGGGTGGTCTAATACCGGTTTGACCGTTCCGGAGCCCGACCATGCGCAAACGTACCCTGACCGCCGCCTTGGCCTTGACGCTCGCCGGCGGCGCGGCCCATGCCGACGAAGGCATGTGGATGCCCTCGCAGCTACCGCAGCTGGCCGCCCAGCTGAAGGCCGCCGGCTTCAAGGGCGATCCCGCCCAGCTGGCCGACGTGACGAAGCCGCCGCTGTCGGCGGTGGTGTCGCTGGGCGGCTGCACCGCCAGCTTCGTGTCGCCGGAAGGACTGGTGGTCACCAACCACCACTGCGCGATGGGCGCGATCCAGCTCAATTCCACGCCCGAGAAGAACCTGATCCAGGACGGCTTCATCGCCGCCACCCGCGCCGACGAAGTCTCCGCCGGCCCGGCCTCGCGGATCTGGGTGACGGTGGGCTTCGACAAGGTCACCGACCGCATCCTCGCCGATGCCAGGGGCAAGACCGGCCGCGCCTATTTCGATGCGGTCGATGCCGCGAAGAAGGTCGCGGTGGCCGAATGCGAGGCCGACGCCGGCCATCGCTGCAGCGTCGCCGACATGTACTACGGCAGCGACTTCTATCTCATCAAGCAGCTGGAGCTGAAGGACATCCGCCTCGTCTACGCGCCGCCGCGTGCGATCGGCAACTACGGCGACGAGATCGACAACTTCATGTGGCCGCGCCACACCGGCGACTTCAGCTTCTATCGCGCCTACGTCGGCAAGGACGGCAAGCCGGCCGCATACAGCAAGGACAACGTGCCCTACCAGCCGCCGGCATACCTCACCGTGTCCACCGCGCCGGTGAAGGCGGGCGATTTCGCGATGCTGGCCGGCTATCCGGGGCGCACCTTCCGCCACCGCACCGCTTCCGAATTCGCCGGCCAGATCGACTGGCTGCTGCCGACCCGCGTGGCGATGTACGACGGCCTGATCGACACCGTCCAGCACGCCAGCGCCGGCGACAAGACGAAGCAGGTGCTCTACGCCTCCACCGTGGCCGGCTACAAGAACACCCTCAAGCGCGCGCAGGGCGAGCTGGAAGGGCTGCGCCGCAGCGACGCGGTGCGCGTGCGCCGCGAAGACGAGGCGGCGATGCTGGCATGGCTGGGCAAGCAGCCGGGCAGCAAGGCCGCGCTGGCCGGCATTCGCGCGATGCAGGCCGAACTGGATGCCGACGACGCCAACCGCGAGCGCGACTTCATCCTGCCGTTCCTGCGCCCGGGCCTGCTCGGCTCGGCGGTGACCCTGCAGCGCCTTGCGCTGGAGCGCGGGAAACCCGATGCGCAGCGCGAGACCGGCTACCAGCAGCGCGACGAGGCGCTGATCGAAGGTGGCCTCAAGCAGCTGCAGCGCCGCTACGACCCGGAGGTGGAGAAGGCGACCCTGCGCTACGCGCTGAAGCGCTACTTCGCGCTGCCGCAGGCGCAGCGCGTGGCCGAATTCGACGCCGTGTTCGGCGCGAACGAAGCCGAAGCGGCTCAGCGGCTCGATGCGCTGTACGCCGGCACGAAACTGGGCGACGAAGCCACCCGCCTCGCCGCGCTGAAGCTCGATGCCGCCGCGCTGGCCGCATCGAACGACGCGCTGCTCAAGGCCGCCGCAACCTTGCAACCCGCGCTGCTGCGTCTGGAGGAAGAAGCCAAGCAGCGCGCCGGCGAGCTGCTGCGCCTGCGCCCGTCCTACATGCAGGCGCTGATCGCCTACCGCAATTCGCAGGGCCGGGCGGTGTACCCGGACGCCAATTCCACCCTGCGCGTGAGCTATGGCAAGGTCAGTCCATTGTCGCCGCGCGACGGCATGGACTACCGCCCGCTGACCACCGTGGCCGGCATCGTCGAGAAGAACACCGGCGAGGAGCCGTTCGACGCGCCGAAGCCGCTGCTGGACGCGATCGCCAAGGGCGATTTCGGCAGCACCGCCGATCCGGAGCTGAAGACCCAGACCGTCGATTTCATGACCAACCTCGACACCACCGGCGGCAATTCCGGTTCGCCGGTGCTGGACGCCGAGGGCAAGCTGATCGGCCTGAACTTCGACAGCAACTGGGAAGCGGTGAGCGCCAGCTGGATGTTCGATCCGCGCTACAAGCGCGCGATCCACGTGGACATGCGCTACCTGCGCTGGCTGCTGGCGAAGGTGTACCCGGCGCCGCAGCTGCTGAAGGAAATGAACCTGCCGGCCGAATGACCCAGGCCTTCCGGTGGCAACGCGGAAACGCCGGCGCAGGCCGGCGTTTCCGTTTGCGCCGCCGCGGCCGGATCAGTCCTCGCGGAACCCGTAGTCGAACGTGTAGAAATGCTTGCCATCCACGATGTCGATGGCGATGCGTCCGTGCAGGCCGGTGAGTTCATCGGTGCCGCTGTCCGGCACCACGGTGAGGTCGAGCGAAGGCTTGCCGCGATCCATCACCCCGCTGTGCTGCGCGTAGAAGCTGCCGCGCTTGCCGTCCAGCGTGCCTTCGATGCGCTCCATCGCCACGTACGCGCCGGAGCCCGCCACCGGCGACATCACCGCCAGCATGTGCACCACGCTGACGGCGTCCAGCGGCCCGCGGAAGCGCTTGTCGAAGCGGGAATGGCCGATGCTCGCGCCGCCGCCGATGTCCAGCTCCTCCTGCGGCATCCGCGTCACTTCGAATTCGCCCTTGGCCTGCATGTCCGGATTCCTGTGGGTGATGGCGCAAGCCTACAGCGGACGATGTAAACCCGGCGCGACCTGCTAGGCTTGTGCGCTGCACAATCGCGGAGTCGCGCAGCGCATGAAGATCCTGCTTGCCCGCCATGGCGAGACGCCGTGGAACGCCGAAGGCCGCTACCAGGGCCAGGTGGACATCCCCCTGTCCGAGATCGGCATCGCCCAAGCCAACGCGCTCGGCGAGCGGCTGAAGGACCTGCGCATCGACCGCGCCGTGGCCTCGCCGCTGTCGCGCGCGACCCACACCGCGCAGCTCGCCCTCGGCGAAGCGCGCGCGCCGCAGCTCGGCTTCGATGACGGCCTGCTGGAAATCGCCCACGGCGAATGGGAAGGCCTGCTCGCCAGCGAGATCGCCGAGCGCGACCCGCAGCGCCTGCGTGACTGGCGCGACGCGCCGGAGACGGTGCTGATGCCGGGCGAGGGCGGCGAATCGCTGCAGCTGGTGCTGGATCGCGCCTGGCCGGCGCTGGTGCGCGCCTGCGACGGCCTCGGCGCCGACGACACCCTGCTGGTCGTCGCCCACGACGCGGTCAATCGCGTGCTGCTGTGCCGGGTGCTGGGCCTGCCGCTGTCGCGGCTGTGGACCTTCCGGCAGGCGCCGACCACGCTCAACCTGCTGCAAGGCGACAGCGTCGACGCATTGGAAGTGGTTCGCCTCAACGATTGCGCGCACCACACGCCGTTCTTCGGCGAGGCGAAGCACCGGGCGTTGTAGGCCCGGACTACGTCTTTACGGCACCGGAAACCCGCGCGCCGCCTGCCACAGCGCATACCACGCATCCTTCGGCAGCGGCGCCGCACAGGCCGTGGCGGCGGCGCGGATGCGATCCGCGTTGGTGCTGCCGATTACGACGCGGGTGTCCGGAATCGTCGCCACCCAGCGCAGCAGCAGCGAGGCGGCGTCCAGCCCGAGTTCGTCGCCAATGGCGTGCAGCGCATCGCGCAGCGGGATCGGCGGTTGCAGCAGGCCGCCGCCGCCCAGCGGCGACCATGCCTGCACTTCGGCGCCGCGCGCGCGGGTGGCGTCCAGCGTGCCGTCCGCGAGCGCCGCGCTGTTCGCCAGCGACAGTTCGATCTGGTGCGCGGCGACGTCGAGCACGCTGTCGAACAGCGCCAGCGCATGCGGCCCGAAGTTGGACACTCCGAACGCGCCGATCCGTCCCGCCTTCCGCTCCTCGCGTACCCAGTCGGCGATCGCCGCCGGCTCCAGCAGCGGGTCGAAGCGGTGCAGCATCAGCACGTCCACGTGGTCGGTGCGCAGGTCGCGCAGGCTCGCGTCCAGCGCCGCGCGCAGGTGCCGCACCGACAGGTCGTAGTAGGGCAGCCCGCGCGCGTTGCCGGGGCTGTCGGCCTTGACGATGCCGATCTTCGCCAGCAGCCGCAGCCGCTGGCGCAGCCCCGGGCGCAGCGCCAGCGCGTCGCCCACCAGCGGATTGGTGCCATGGTCGCCGTAGATGTCGGCGAGGTCGAGAGTGTCGATGCCGGCGTCGAGCGTGGCTTCCAGCAGCGCCGCCACGCCGGCCGGCGAAAGGTTCGCGCCCCAGCTGCCGAAACGCATGGAACCGAGGATCGGCGCGGGCTGGGTCATGGCGGGCTATCGGTCGGCGGGGACGAGGCCGGATAATAGCGGGATGCCTGCACGCTCTCTTGCCGACTGGCTCGATTTCATCGAGCGCCAGCATCCGAAGACCATCGCCATGGGCCTCGACCGCGTGCGCGAGGTCGCCGCGCGGATGGGCCTCGCCAGGCCGGCCAGGAAAACCCTGGTCGTCGGCGGCACCAACGGCAAGGGCTCGACAGTCGCCTTCGCCGAGGCCATCGCCCGCGCGCAAGGATTGCGCGTCGGCGCCTACACCTCGCCGCACCTGCACCGCTACAACGAGCGCGTACGCATCGACGATCGCGATGCCGACGACGCGGCGCTGGTCGCCGGCTTCGAGGCGGTGGAAGCTGCGCGCGGCGATGTCCCGCTGACCTATTTCGAATACGGCACGCTGTGCGCGCTATGGCTGTTCCAGCGCGAGGCCCTTGACCTCGCGGTGCTGGAAGTCGGCCTGGGCGGGCGGCTGGACGCGGTGAACATCGTCGATGCCGACGCCGCCATCGTCACCACGGTCGACCTGGACCACCAGGACTGGCTGGGCGGCGACATCGAGGCCATCGGCTTCGAGAAGGCCGGCATCGCGCGGCCGTTCAAGCCGCTGGTGCTGGGCGACGACGACCCGCCGGCCAGCGTGCTGCGGCACGCCTACGCCATCGGCGCGCAAGCGTGGCGGATCGCCAACGATTTCTTCGCCGAACGGATCGATGCGGAGCGCTGGCGCTGGCGCGAGGTCGGTTTCTCGATGGAGCTGCCGATGCCGGCGCTGGCCGCGCCGGTGCAACTGCGCAACGCCGCCTGCGCGATCGCTGCGCTGCGCGCGCTGCGCCTGCGCATCGACCGCGAGGCGTATCGGCAGGGCGTGCGCGACGCGCAGGTCGCGGGACGGTTGCAGTGCTTCCAGCGCGACGGCGTCGAGGTGCTGGTGGACGTCGGCCATAACCCGCAGGCCGCGCGCGCGCTGGCGGCGTGGCTGCGTGCGCAGCCGCAGCGGCGCACGCTGGCGGTGTACGCGGCGTTGGCCGACAAGGACGCGCTCGGCGTGGTCGAGGCGCTGGCCGACGCGGTGGACGGCTGGTATCTGGCCGGCACCCTCGACGCGGGTCCGCGCGGGCAGGCCGCCGACGTGCTGGCGAAGCGCCTGCACGGCACGCCGGTGGCGAACGGAACGCGTCACGCCGATCTGGACGCGGCGTTGGCTGCGGCGCTGGTCGATGCCGCGCCGGACGGCCGTGTGCTGGCGTTCGGTTCGTTCCATGCCGCCGCGCAGGCGTTGCGCTACCTGAACGCCGCGGACTGACCCGGCGGCGCGCGCCGGTATAATTCGCTTCCCCACCGCGCCCCGCCGCCACGGATTCCCGATGGATGCTTCGTTGAAACAGCGCCTGGTCGGCGCGGCCGTGCTGGTCGCGCTGGCGGTCATCTTCCTGCCGCTGCTGGTCAAGGGGCCGGCGCCCGACAGCGGCGTGTCCGACGTGTCCCTGCGTGTTCCGCCCGAACCGAAACCCGCCGCCGACGGCATGGTCACCCAGGATCTGCCGCTGGTCGCGCCCGCCGCCGCGCCCGCTGGCGGCGTGTCCGGCATGCCGGCCGCCGAGCCTGCCGACGCCGCGGCCGAACCCGCGCCGGCGCCCGATGCGGCGACGCCGCTGGCCGCGGTGGCGGCCGGCGACTATGCGGTCAGCTTCGGCAACTACGCCAACGCGGCGGACGCCGACAAGGTGATCGCGGCGCTGCAATCCGCCGGGCTGCCCGGTTATCGCGAGGCGGTGACGCTGGCCGGCAAGCAGGCGCAGCGCGTGCGCATCGGCCCGTTCGCCGATCGCGCGATGGCCGAATCGGCGCGGTTGCGCGCGACGCAGGTGCGCACCGACGTCGACACCAAGGTCGTGGTGCTGGACGCCGCGACGCCGACCGAAGCGCCCGCCGCCCCGGCGACGAAGCCGGAAGCGACGCCGCCGTCCAAGCCCGAAGCCAAGCCCGCCGAGCAGAAGCCCGCTGCGAAGCCGGAACAGAAGCCCGCGAGCAAGCCCGAACCGCCCAAGCCGGCCGCGACCGTCGCCAAGCCCGAACCGCCGGCGACCAAGCCCGCCAATCCGGCCGGCACCGGCTTCGCCGTGCAGATCGGCGCGTTCGCCGATGCCGCCGCGGCCACCGCACTGCGCGACAAGCTGCGCGCCGCCGGTTTCAACGCCTTCACCGATTCGGTGGACACCAACGGCGGCCGACGCACCCGCGTGCGCGTCGGCCCGGTCATGACTCGCGCCGAAGCCGATGCGCTGAAGGCCCAGGTCAAGGCCAAGGCCGGCGTCGACGGCATGGTGCGCCCGCATCCCTGAGCCGGCGCGCAGGCGCCGCCGCAGCAACACACAACAGATCCAACAGGAAAGACATCCATGTGCGGCATCGTCGGAATCGTCGGCCAGAGCGAAGTGGCCGGGCTGTTGTATGACGGCCTGACCGTCCTCCAGCATCGCGGCCAGGACGCCGCGGGCATCGCCACCGCGGACGGCGGCAAGCTGCACGTGCACAAGGGCAACGGCCTGGTGCGCGACGTGTTCGACGCGAAGTCGATGGCGCTGCTGGACGGCCGCGTCGGCATCGCCCACTGCCGCTATCCCACCGCCGGCAGCGAGGGCAGCGACGAGGCGCAGCCGTTCTACGTCAACTCGCCGTTCGGCATCGCGCTGGCGCACAACGGCAACCTGACCAATACCGAGGCGCTGCGCCGCGAGGTGTTCGAGCAGGACCGCCGCAACGTCAACACCGAATCGGATTCGGAAGTGCTGCTCAACGTGTTCGCGCACGAGCTGGACACGCAGAAGGCGCTGACGCCGGACGCCGTGTTCGCCGCGCTGGAGGGCGTGAACCGTCGCGCCAAGGGCGGCTACGCGGTGGTCTGCACGGTGCTGGGGTTGGGGCTGGTGGCGTTCCGCGACCCGCACGGCATCCGTCCGCTGGTGCTGGGCAAGCGCGCGACGGCGGCGGGCGAGGAATACATCGTCGCCTCCGAATCGGTGGCGCTGGACGTGCTGGGCTTCGAGCGCGTGCGCGACGTCGAGCCGGGCGAGGGCATCGTGGTGACCGCGCGCGGCGAGTTGTTCTCGCGCCAGTGCGCGCCGGCCGAGGCGCATACCACCTGCATCTTCGAATACGTCTACTTCGCGCGCCCGGACTCGATGATCGAGAACATCTCGGTGCACAAGGCGCGCATGCGCATGGGCGTGACGCTGGGCGAGAAGATCCTGCGCGAGCGGCCCGACCACGACATCGACGTGGTGATCCCGATCCCCGACACCAGCCGCGACTCCGCGCTGGAAATCGCGAATGTTCTCGGCGTGAAGTACCGCGAGGGCTTCATCAAGAACCGCTACGTCGGCCGCACCTTCATCATGCCGGGGCAGGGCGAGCGCGCGAAGTCGGTGAAGCGCAAGCTCAATCCGATCCCGCTGGAGTTCCGCAACCGCGTGGTGCTGTTGGTGGACGATTCCATCGTGCGCGGCACCACCAGCAAGCAGATCGTGCAGATGGCGCGCGACGCCGGTGCGAAGAAGGTCTACCTCGCTTCCGCCGCGCCGCCGGTGCGCTACCCGAACGTCTACGGCATCGACATGCCGTCCAGCGAGGAACTGGTGGCGCACGGCCGCAGCGAGAAGGAAATCGAGCAGCTGCTGGGCTGCGACTGGCTGATCTACCAGGACCTGTCCGACCTGGAAGCGGCGGTGGCCGGGCCGAAGTTCCCGGGCCGCAAGTTCGACAGCTCCTGCTTCAACGGCGAATACGTGACCGGCATCGACGCCGACTACTTCGAGCGGCTGCGGCAGCTGCGGTCGGACGAGGCGAAGAAGAAGCGGAGAGCGTCGTAGGCGTGGGTTCTGCGCTGGGCGCATGTCGGGGAAGCGTTTCAATTCGCTCCCCGATACTCGCTCGGTTGAAACGCTTCCCCGACATGCGCCTCGTGACTCTGTCGTTGCCGAAATGAAGAGCCTGTTTGACGCCGCACGCGCCTGCCTCGACGCCGCCACGCCGGACGACAAGCCCGCGCTGACGCTGGCGATGGCCGCCTCCTTCGCGCGCGGCGAACTGGCGATTCCCGACGACGCGCCGCCGCCCGAGCCGATCCGGATGCCAGGCCGGCCCGTGCGCCCGACGCTGGTGCATCCGCGCGACCTGCCGCGCCGCGGCTTCGGCAGCGACGAAGGCCGCGCCGCCTTCATCCACGCGGTGGCCCACATCGAGTTCAACGCGATGGACCTGGCTTGGGACGCGGTCTACCGCTTCCGCGGCATGCCGCCCGAGTTCTATGCGGACTGGGTCTCGGTGGCAAACGACGAGGCGCGCCACTTCAACATGCTGCGCGCGCGGCTGCGCGAGTTCGGCCGCGACTACGGCGACTTCGACGCCCACAACGGCCTGTGGGAGATGGCGGAGAAGACCGCGCACGACGGCCTCGCCCGCATGGCGCTGGTGCCGCGCGTGCTGGAAGCGCGCGGGCTGGACGTCACGCCCGGCATGATCGTGAAGCTGCGTTCGCTGGGCGACGACGCCACCGCCGGCATCCTCGACGTGATCCTGCGCGAGGAAGTGGCGCACGTCGCCGCCGGCTCGCGCTGGTACCGCTGGCACTGCGAGCGCGCCGGCGTGGAGCCGCGCGCGCGCTTCCGCGAACTGCTGCGTGAATACGCCAGCGGCGTGCTGCACAAGCCGTTCAATACCGAGGCGCGGCTGGAAGCGGGGTTCGACGCCGAGGAACTGGAAAGCCTGCTGGCCGAGGCGGACGCGGCGTCGCATTGACCCGCCCGTCACCGTCGCGCGGGCAGACTCGTGGCCACATCCGCCACGATGGACCCGCCATGCGCACTGCCCATTGGATCCTGATTGCCGCGTTCGCCGCCGCCGGCGCCGCCTGCACCCGGTCTGCGAGTACCGATGCGGACGCGACGCCGGTGCAGCATCCCGAATCCACCGCGGCCGCCATGCGCGGCGATCCGCCGCTACCGGCCGATGCGCCGCCGCTCGCCACGCCGGCGACGCTGCACTTCCACGCCAACGGATTTTCGCCGGCGTGGCGGGTGGAGGGCGAGGGCGAGACGCTGAAGATCGACGTGCCCGAACACGGCCGCACCGAACCGGGATACGCCACAGTCACCGCCAGCCACAGCAAGGACGGCAGCTTCGAAATCTACAGCGGCAAGGATGGGGCGACGGAGTACACCCTGACCCTGGATGGAAAGGCGCCCTGCAACATCGCCGGTGACGAAGACGGGCGTCGCGATCGCGAGTTCGAGGCCACCCTCACCTACGGCGAAACGGTCTACAAGGGATGTGCGGATCGGCGATGAACACGACCTGCGGCTTGATGTCGATGACGGCGCGCCGCTGCCTTGTGGTAGCGATCGCGCCGATGCTGCTTGCCGCCTGCTCGGCGACACAGCGGTCTCCGGATGACGCGGCAAGCACTCGAGGCCGCACCGGGCCTGCAACGCCGCCAGCCGCCGTTGCCGCCCCTGCGGCGCAGGACGCGGAAGCGGCAACGGGCCAATGGCACGTCCTCGGCACTGAACCGTTCTGGAGCGTCCGTGTCGATGGCGCGTCGCTGCTGTTCGCCACGCCCGAGGATCCCGAGGGCCGGACGCTGGCGGCGCGTGGGGAGCGGAAAAACGATGCGATCGAGTTCCGCGGCGAAGATCGCGGCAAGCCGTTCGTCCTGCGGCTGGTACGCGGGGAATGCAGCGACGGCATGTCCGACCGGCGCTACGGGTACAACGCCACCTTCGAGATCGCCGGAACGCGCTACAGCGGCTGTGCGAATGAAGGATTGGACGCCGGTTCCGAAAACGGCGCCGGTTAACCCATCGGCAGCGCGACGAGATCCGAGCCGCCGGCATCCACCCGCAGCAGCGAACCCTGCTCGTACCAGTCGCCCAGCACGATGCGGGTCTTGCCGCCGCCTTCGTCGTGGATTGCGGGACGATGCGTGTGGCCGTGGATCATGCGCTTCACGCCGAAGCGCTCGAACCAGTCCTGCACGGTGGCGGGCGCCACGTCGCCGATGGTTTCCGCCATGCCTTTCGACACCAGCTCGCCGTAGCGTGTCTTGCTGGCCGCGCGCGCCTGCGCGGCGAAGGCCAGCCGCGCCGCCAGCGGCTGCGCCAGGAACTGCGCCTGCCACTGTGGATCGCGGGTCTGCGCGCGGAACTGCTGGTAGGCGGTGTCGTCGGTGCACAGCAGGTCGCCGTGCAGGAGCAGGGTGGGCTCGCCGTAGAGGTCCACGACGGTGGGATCGTCGAGCAGGATCATGCCGCTGCGCGCGGCATAGGCGTCGCCGAGCAGGAAGTCGCGGTTGCCGCGGATGAAATAGGTCGGCACGCCGGCATCGGCCAGCGCGAGCAGGCGATCGGCGACGAACGCGCCTGCTTCGGACGGATCGTCGTCGCCCACCCAGGCCTCGAACAGGTCGCCGAGGATGTAGAGCGCATCGGCACTGCGCGCCTCGCCGTCGAGGAAACGGCCGAACAGCGTGGTGATCTCCGGGCGTTCCGGGTCGAGGTGCAGGTCGGAAACGAAAAGCGTGGTCATGCGCGGATTGTAGGGCGGCGGGCGTCAGTGCAGCGCGCGCAGTTCCGCCAGCTCCGGCAGCCACGCCGCCTTGGCGGACAGGATGGCGATGGCGGCGTCGAGTTCCTTGCGCGCGTCGGCGTGCTGGCCCGAAGCGAACAATGCGCTGCCGAGCACGCCGCGCGCGCGCGCCAGGTTGAGCTCGTCCGGCTTGCTGCCGGTGCCGGAGAAGATCCCGATGGCTTCGCGCGCCAGCGCGGTGGCCTGCGCGGGCTTGCCGGCCGCCAGCAGGCTGCGCGCGAGCGCGACGCGCACGTAGCCGCGTTCGATGCCGTCCAGCCCCGCCGCCTGCGCCTGCTCGAAGGCGGCCTGCGCGTGTTGCAAGGCGCGCGCCGGTTGCCGGTTGGCGAGTTCGGCCGATGCCAGGAAGTCCAGCGCGGCGACGGTGTCCTTGTCCGGCTTGGCATCGGCGAGGTCGCGCCAGTTCGCCTGCGCCAGCGCCAGCGCTTCGGGATTGCGGCCCTGTTGCAGCAGGTTGTCGATCAGCGGATTGCGCGTCTTGGACAGGCCGGTGCGGCTTCCGCGTCCGGCGGCGATCGCGTTTTCGCGCGCGGCCAGGATGTCGCGCAGCACGGCTTCGCCTTCGCGCAGCTTGCCGCGCTTCGCGTACAGCTTGGCCAGGTTGCCGCGGGCGGTCAGGAGGCCGCGGTGGTCCGGCGGCAGGATCGTGTCCCAGACCGCCAGCGCCTGCACGATGTTCGCCTCGGCGCAGTCCAGGTCGCCCATGCGGAAGCAGGTGCCGCCCCAGGCGTTGAGTTCGCGGCCCAGGTCGTATTTCGCGTTGGCCGGGTTCTTCCTGAGGATGGCGACGGCTTCGGCGTGCAGCGGCAGCGCTTCGCGGAAATGGCCCATGTCCTGCTGCGCCCACGCCAGCGAGCCCAGCGTGGCGGCGATCTGCGGATGGTCGGCGGGCAGGATGCGGCGGCGGATCGCCAACGCTTCCTGCTGGCTGGCGAGCGCCTGTTCCGGCGCATGCGTCTGCCGCTGCAATTCGCCCAGGCTGTACAGCGCATTGGAGAGGCGGAACGGATTGAGCGGCTTCAGCCGGCGGTAGCCGGCGACGAGTTGCCGCGCGGGCGGCAGCGCCTCTTCGTTGCGTTCCATGTCGCGCAGGAGTTCGACGTAGCCGTCCAGCAGGTCGAGCGTGTCGGCGTGGGTCTCGCCCTTGGCCGTGCGCAGGGCTTGCCAGGCCTGCTTCGCCAGCGACTCCGCATCGTCGAAGCGCTCGCGTTTCAGCATCAGCCCGGCACGCAGCATCTTCAGCCGGGCGCGCGCGGCGTCGGTGTCGGACAGCCGGGCGGCATTCGTTTGCAGCCAGGCAGCGTCGTCGGCAAGCGCGGCTTCCGCCGCATCCAGTTCGCGCGCGTCGAGGTGCAGTGCATCCAGGTCCAGGCGCACCTGCAGGATGTCGTCGGCCTGCGTCGGCGGCAGCAGTTGCAACGCGCGCTGCAGCTGCTGCCTTGCGCTCGCGTATTCGCCCAGCGAGAGGTAGTTGCCGCCAAGCACCCGCCGCAATTTGCCTTCCGCGCCGGGCTGCCCGCGCAGCTCGCCGCGGTCCAGCCGCGCCACGCCCTGGTCGATCAGCTGCCGCACGGTGGCGTCCGGGCCGAGGCCTTCGTCCGGATCGATGCTGCGGAACACGTCGACCAGATAGGCGTTCACCACGTCGGCGCGCTGCGCCTGCAGGCGCGCCTCGTGCGCCTGCCACAGCGCGATGCCGAGGCCCGCGCACAGCGCGACGACCACCGCGGCGGCGGCGCCCACCGCCAGCGTGTTGCGGCGGACGAAGCGGCCGGCGCGGTAGCGCCAGGTCGGCGCGCGCGCCGCCACCGGCCGGCCGTCCAGCCACGCCAGCAGGTCGGCGCGCAGCGCATCGACGCCGCCGTAGCGCTGGGTCGGGTCGGACGCCAGGCAGCGCCGGGCGATGGCGGACAGGTCGCCGCGCAGCTGCTTCGCCAGCGATTGCGGCGTGCCGCCGCGCCTGGCCGCGTCTTCGGCAGATGCGTGCAGCGCTGCGTCCCACAGCGGCTGCGGGTCGCCGTCCATGCGCGCCAGCCGCGTGCGCAGCGGGGTGTCGCCGGTCAGGCCGTAGGGATGCGCCTGCGCCAGCAGGGCGTACAGCAGCACGCCGAGCTGGTAGAGGTCGGTGGCGGTGGAAACGGGTTCGCCGTGCAGCTGTTCCGGCGAGGCGTATTCGGGCGTGAACGCGCGCTCGCCGGTGCGGGTCTGCCCGACGGCGTCCTCCTCGATCAGTTTGGCGATGCCGAAATCCAGCAGGAAGGCGTGGCCGGCGGCGTCCACCACGATGTTGGACGGCTTGAGGTCGCGGTGCACCACCAGCTGCCGGTGCGCGAACGCCACCGCGTCCAGCACCTGCAGCAGCAGGCGGATGCGCGCGCGCACGTCCAGCGCGCGCGCGTCGCACCAGCGGTCGATGCGTTCGCCGTCCACCAGCGTCATCACGAAGTACGGCGCGCCGGCATCGTCCATGCCGCCGTCGATCAGCCCGGCGATGCCGGGATGGCGCAGCCGCGCCAGGATGCGCCGCTCGCGCAGGAAGCGTTCGCGCGCCTGCGCGCTGTCCAGGCCGATGCGGATGCGCTTGAGCGCGGCGTCGTGCTCGTAGTCGCCGTCGGCGCGGGCGACCCGGTAGACCGCGCCCATGCCGCCGCGGCCGAGCACGCCGCGCACCCGCCACGGGCCGATGCGGGCGTCGGGCGGCAGTTCGTCTTCGGCCGGCGCGTCCGCCGTATCCGTGTGCAATCCGGCCAGCTTCGGCGTCAGCGGATCGTCGGCGCCGGCGGCGTCGGCGGCCAGCATCGCTTCCACGTCGCGCCGCAGCTCCGCATCGTCGCCGCAGGCCTGCGCCAGCCAGGCGGCGCGGGTCGCGGCGGGTTGTTCCAGCGCCTCGTCGAACAGTCGCAGGACGCGCGCCAGCCGTTCGCCGCCACTCATGCCAGCTGCGCCATCAGGAAGGCGCGCGCGCGCCGCCAGTCGCGCTGCACGGTGCGTTCGGTGACGCCCTGGATATCGGCGATCTCCGGTTCGGTATAGCCGCCGAAGCAGCGCAGCTCCACGCCTTCCGCCGCGCGCGGATCGGCCTGCGCCAGCGTGTCCAGCAGTTCGTGCAACTGCAGCACGTCCATTGCGCTGTCCGGCGTGGCGATGCCGGTGTGCAGCGTCACCTGCTGTGCGCCGCCGCCGCGCTTTTCGGCATGCAGCCGGCGCGCGTGATCCACCAGTACCTGCCGCATCGCGTGGGCGGACAGCGCCAGCAGCGCCTTGCGGTCTTCCGGCCGGAAGCCGTCGCCGCGGGCCAGCTTGAGCCAGGTTTCGTTGACCAGCGAAGTGGTGTCCAGCTCGCCGCCGCCACGCCGCAGCTGGGCGTGCGCGGCCTGCTTCAGGTCGGCGTAGGCGGCGGCGTAGGCGCGGCCCAGCGCGTCGGCCTCGCCAGCATTGGCGCGTTGCAGCCACAGGGTGACGGGAGAGGCGTCCATGCGGGCGGGGGAACCGGAGCGCGGGTTGCGCGAAGCATAGCCGGTTGGCGGACGTGCGGCGGGGCGTGTCGGGATTGGCCGGCGTTTTGCGCATGGAGGAATGGACGCGCATTCCGCCGTCTCCATTTTCCGGGGAGCCACCATGCACAAGCACAACCGCCGCCGGCGCGCGCCGGCCGTTTCCGTTCTCGCCCTTGCCCTGTTGGGGGCGATGTCGATGCCGGCGTGGGCCGACGATCCTTGCCTGGATGCCAACGGCGATCCGGTGGTCGGCGCCCCCACCGATCAAGGAGCGGAGAACGCCACCACGGTACCCGGCGGCGCGGCCAACAACACCACCTGCCATGTCACCGCCAGTGCCTTCGGCCAAGCGAACAACGCCAGCAACTGGTACAGCAGCGCGTTTGGCTATCACAACCGCGCCTACGGCCAGGCCAGCAATGCGTTCGGCAGCGAAAACTACGCCAGCGGCTCCTACAGCGGCGCGTTCGGCTACGGCAACACCGCTCGAGGCGACAACAGCGGTGCGTTCGGCTACTGGAACACCGCCAGCGGTTACGCCAGCAGCGCCTTCGGGTTCGTCGGCGAAGCTCTCGGCACGGGCAGTGTGGTGGTGTCGGGCTGGAGCGACAGCAATGGCGACGGCTTCGTCGATCCCGGCGAAACCTCCTCCGCCAGTGGATTGTCGTCGGTGGCGCTGGGCGCGGCGGTGGTCGCCAGCAGCCATTACACCAGCGCGGTGGGCGTGCACAACACCGCCAGCGGCGGTTGGAGCAGCGCCTATGGGCTGAACAACATCGCGAGCAGCGACGCCGCCAGTGCGTTCGGCTACGGCAACACCGCCAGCGGTGATTCCGGCAGTGCGTTCGGCTTCCGGGGCGTCGCGTCCGGCACGGGCAGCATGGCGGTGTCGGGCTGGTACGACGACGACAACGACGGCGTGGTCGATGCCGGCGAAACCGCGACCGCCAGCGGCACTTACGCGGTGGCAGTGGGGGCTGCGGTCACCGCATCCGGCTCCGCCAGCACGGCGTTGGGCGTGTTCAACGTGGCGTCCGGCACCGCCAGCAGCGCTGCGGGTTTCTGGAACACCGCCAGCAGCGCCTGGAGCAGCGCCTTCGGTTACCACAACGACGCCAGCGGGGTCAGGAGCAACGCGTTCGGCATCAACAACATCGCCAGTGGCGACGGCAGCAGCGCGTTCGGCGCGCGCGGCATCGCGTCCGGTACGGGCAGCGTGGTGGCGTCCGGCTGGTACGACCGCGACGGCGACGCCAGCTTCGATGCGGATGAAGGATCCAGTGCCTCCGGCGTCAGTGCGGTGGCGCTGGGCGCGGGTACTGTCGCGCAGGGGGATTTCAGCACGTCGGTGGGCATCAACAACCATGCGGTGACCCGCAGCAGCGCGTTCGGCTTCAACAACACCGCCGATGGCGAAAAGAGCAATGCGTTCGGCAGCTGGAATGTATCCAGCGGCGAGTTCTCCAGCGCCATCGGCATCGAGAACGAGGCCAGCGGTTACGCCAGCACCGCGGTCGGCCTCGTCAACATCGCCAGCGGAAGGCACAGCAGCGTGTTCGGCTACTGGAGCAGTGCGGTCGCGGACGACAGCACGGCGATCGGCTACCAGGCCGTGGCGAAGACGGCCGGGGTGGTGTCGTTCGGGCATGCGGCCGGCGACCTGGATCCCACCGGCGTGGCCTACGCGGGCGACCTCGAGGCACGCCTGATCCATGTCGCCGACGGCATCAACGCCACCGACGCCGTGAACCTGCGGCAGTTGAACGCGGCGCTCGCCGGCAGCGCGGTGGACCTGTCGCCGTTCGCGGCGGCGTTCGGCGCCGGCGCGGCATGGGCGGGCGGCATCTTCACCGCGCCGAGCTACACCATCCAGGGGGCGAGCTATGGCGACGTAGGCAGCGCGCTGGCGGCCATCGACAGCTGGATGACGACGAACGCCAATGGCCTGCAATACGACGATGCCAGCCACGCCACCGCCACCCTGGACGGCGCGAGCGGCACGCAGGTCAAGAATGTGGCCGACGGTACGGATGCAATGGATGCGGTCAACAAGGGGCAGATGGATGCCGGTGATGCCGCCGCCCTGGCCGCCGCCAACGGCTACACCGATGCGCGCGAAACCGCCATCCGCACGGACATGGCAGCGGGCGACGCCGCCACGCTGGCGTCCGCCAACCTCCATGCCGACGCCGGCGATGCCGCCACGCTGACCGCGTCGAAGACCTACACCGACACCAAGGCCGCTTCGACGTTGCAGTCGGCGAATGCTTACACCGACCAGAAGTTCGCGGCGTGGAATGACAGCTTCGCGCAGTTCCAGCAGCAGACCGACCGCCGCTTCGCGCAGACCGACCGGCGCATCGACCGGATCGGCGCGATGGGTACGGCGATGACGCAGATGGCGGTGAACGCGGCGATTGGCGGCAGCCAGCGCGGACGCATCGCGATCGGCATCGGCTCGCAGGGCGGGCAGGGCGCGGTGTCGATCGGTTACGGCAAGCGGGTGGGGGACCGCGGGTCGTTCTCGCTCGGCGCCTCGTTCGCCGGCGGTGAGTCATCGGCGGGCGCGGGCTTCGGCTTCGACCTGTAATCGAAGGCGCGCAGCGGACAGGGACGGCGCGGGCGACCGCGCCGTTCCCGTTCGGCGGCTTGGCCGGCGGGCGGCGTAAAATGCGCGTTTTCCCGCTTCCGATGTCCCCATGACCGTCCGCACCCGCTTCGCTCCGTCCCCCACCGGCTACCTGCACATCGGCGGCGCGCGCACTGCGCTGTACTGCTGGCTGGAGGCGCGCCACAAGGGCGGTCAGTTCGTCCTGCGCATCGAGGACACCGACCGCGAGCGCAGCACGCAGGCGGCCATCGACGCGATCCTGGAGGCGATGGACTGGCTGGGGCTGGACTACGACGAAGGACCGATCTACCAGACCCATCGCCTCGATCGCTACAAGGAAGTCGCGGAGCAGTTGGTCGCCTCCGGTCACGCCTACTACGCCTACGAGACCAAGGAAGAACTGGAAGCGATGCGCGAGGCGGCGATGGCCGCGAACGAGAAGCCGCGTTACAACGGCGCCTACCGCGACGCCAACGCCGGCTGGCGCGACGACCCCAACCGGGTGATCCGTTTCCGCAATCCTGTCGATGGCGTCGTGGCCTGGGACGACAAGGTCAAGGGCCGCATCGAGATCGCCAATGCCGAGCTCGACGACCTCGTCATCTTCCGCAGCGACGGCTACGCCACCTACAACTTCGCGGTGGTGGTGGACGACATCGACATGCGCATCACCGACGTGGTGCGCGGCGACGACCACGTCAACAACACGCCGCGCCAGATCAACATCTACAAGGCGCTGGGCGCACCGGTGCCGCATTTCGCGCACCTGCCGATGATCCTCGACGAGCACGGCGCCAAGCTCTCCAAGCGCACCGGCGCGGCCGACGTGATGCAGTACCGCGACGCGGGCTACCTGCCGCACGCGCTGCTGAACTATCTGGTGCGCCTCGGCTGGTCGCACGGCGACCAGGAAGTCTTCTCCATCGCCGAAATGCAGTCGCTGTTCGACCTGGCCGACGTCAACGCGAAGGCGTCGCGGCTCGATCCGGCCAAGCTTGGCTGGCTCAATCAGCAATACCTGAAGTCGGACGATCCCGAGGCCGTCGCGAAGCACCTGGTCTGGCATCTGGAGCAGGCCGGCTACGATCTGTCGAAGGGCCCGAAGCCGGCCGAGCTCGTCATCGCCCTGCGCGAGCGCGCGCAGACGCTGAAGGAGATCGCGGAGAAATCCGCCGTCTGGTTCCAGCCGCTCACCGAATACGACGCGGCGTCGGTGGACAAGCACCTCAAGGAAGCGGCGCGGGAGCCGCTGGCGCAGGTGCGCGCGCAGCTGGCCGCATTGCCGGAGTGGGCGCCGGAGCCGATCCACGGCGTCGTCAAGATCGTGTCCGAGGCGCTTTCCATCGGCATGGGCAAGATCGCCCAGCCGTTGCGGGTGGCGATCACCGGCACCCAGGTCAGCCCGGACATCGGCTGGACGGTCTATCTGTGCGGGCGCGAGGAAGCGCTGCGCCGGATCGACGCGGCCCTTGCGAAGATTCCGCTTGAAAGCCGCCCCGCCGGCGCATAGATCGAGGCCATGGGCAAAACGCACGCCTGCACCGATCCGAAACACCACGTCCACGACGCGGCCGCATTCGTGGCGGCGGTGGAGCGCGCCTGCGGCGAGCGCGGGCTGCGCCTGACCGAGATCCGCGCGCGGGTGCTGTCGCTGGTGGCGGAAGCCGGCAAGCCGATCAAGGCCTACGACCTGCTGGAGCGGGTGCGCGACGGCGAAGGCGCGGGCGCGGCGGCACCGCCGACGGTGTATCGCGCGCTGGATTTCCTGCTCGCCAACGGCTTCATCCACAAGCTGGAATCGATCAACGCCTTCGTCGCCTGCCACCATCCGAACGCCGCGCAGCATTCGGTGCCGTTCCTGATCTGCGACCGCTGCCATGCGGCGACCGAGCTGGAAGACGCCGGCATCGTGGCGACGCTCGATGCCGCGGCGCGTGCGCTGGGCTTCGCGCCGCAGGCGCAGACGCTGGAAGTGCACGGCCTGTGCGCGAGGTGCGCACAGGCCGCCTGACCGTCAGAAGAACACCCGCACCCCGAACGCCACGCTGCGGCCCGGCAGCATCACCGCGTCCTTGAGGAACGAGGTGTGCACGCGGGCGACCTGGTTGGTCAGGTTGCTGGCGTCGGCGAACACTTCCCAGCTCACGTTGCCGGTGTCGAAATGCTTGGCGGCGTGCGCGTCGACCAAGGTATAGCCGGCGGTCGGCGTTTCGTTGTCGGCCACCTTGTCCTGCCGGTTGGTGCGGGTCGCGCCCAGCGAGGCGCGCCAGCCCATGTGCTCCCAGCGCAGCTGCGCGCCGAGCCGCGAGGGCGCGATGCGCGGCACGTTGCCGCCGTCCTTCAGCGTGGCGCGCACGGCGTCGCCGAACACGCGCAGGTCCCAGTCGCCGCTGTCGTTGGCGGCCAGGTGGAAGGTGGCTTCGCCTTCGATGCCGCGGAACGTGGCGTCGCCCTGCGTCCACTGGCGGATCGGCAGATCCTCGTCCTCCTCGTCCCAGTACCAGCTGTCGCCGGTGTCGGCGAGGTAGATGAAGTTGCGGAAGCGGTTGTAGTAGGTCGAGAACTTGGCGTCCATGCGCTCCGACTGGTACTGCAGGCCCAGCTCGAACTGATTGGCCGCTTCCTTGCGCAGGCCGGCGTCGCCGATCTCGTAGGCGAGGGTGGCGATGTGCGGGCCGTCGGAGAACAGTTCCTCCTCCACCGGCGCGCGCTCGGCGTGGTCGAGGTTGGCGGTCAACTTCCAGCGTTCGTCGAGCTTCCACGCGCCGGCCAGCGACAGGCTCAGGGGACTGAAGCTGCGGGCGTCGCCGCCGTCCGGGCTGGACTTCACTTTGTCGACGCGCGCGCCGAGGTCGAGCTGGAAGCCGCCGAAGCTGCGCCGCGCCACGCCGAACACGCCCTGCGCGCGGGTGCCGGTTTCCGGCACGAAGGCTTCCTCGCCGATGGCGACGAAGGTGCTGCTGGACGCCTGCGCGCCGACCGCGCCCTGCCAGCCCTGGGCATCGCCGAAGGTGGCTTCGATGCGGCCCTCGTTGGCGTTCTTGCGGAACACCGTGCCGGGCTCGTCGCCCTCGAACTCGGTGTGCTCGTAGCCGGTGTGGCCGACCGCGAAGCGCAGGCCGTTGCCGGCGCTCCACAGGTTGCGCAGCGCGCCCTTCAGTTCGTAGTGGTCCTGCTTCATCGAAAGGTGCACGCCGCGTTCGCCGGCGGCCAGGTCGCCGGGTTCGCCCGGATTGCCGTAGGCGTCCTCGAAGCGCGAGGCGGACAGGCCGACGTAGCCCCAGTCGCCGAGCAGCGAGCCGCCGAACGCGCCGGAACGCGTGTCGATGAAGGAATTGGCCTGCCGGCCGCGCGGGGTGTCGTAGTCCAGCGCGTTGCGGTAGACCGCGTCGGCGTGCAGCGCGAAGCGGTCGTTGCCGCCATCGATGCGCGCCATGCTGGTGGTGCCGTCCTGGTCGCCGGCGAAGAAGCGGGTTTCGGCGCGGCCGCTGATGCCGTCGATGGCGTCGGTGGGGATGCGGCCGTCGACCACGTTGACCGCACCGCCGATCGCGCCGCTGCCGTAGAGCAGGGTGGACGGGCCCTTCAGCACTTCGATCTGGTCGGCGAGGAAAGGCTCGACCGCGGGCGCGTGATCCTGGCTGACGGTGGACACGTCCTGGCTTGACAGGCCGCCGCTCAGCACCGCCACGCGCGGGCCGTCCATGCCGCGGATGACCGGGCGGCCGACGCCGGGGCCGAAGTTGGAGCTTTGCACGCCGGGCACGCTAGCCACGGTTTCGCCGAGGCTGGCGGCGCGGTTCTCGTCGAGGCGCTCGCCGGCCAGCACGTCGGTCGGCTTGCTCAGGGTGTCGGCCGTATCGCCCAGCAGGCTGGCGGTGACGACCACGCCGGAGATTTCCTTGATGTGGCTTTCGCCGCTCTTGTCCGCCGCGTGGCGGGTGTCGCTGGTGGGGGAGGTCTGGGCCTCCTGGGCGGCGGCCTGGGCGATGGGAGCGAGGGACAGGGCCAGCGCGACGGCCAGGGCGGTGCGCTGCATTGCGATGGGAGAGGGGCGCATGGGATAAGCTGGTGTGGAGATGAAATATGTTATAACATAACAATTGCTCGGCCCGTCCCCTGCCTGAAGTCATGCCCCGATGAATCCCCGCCTGCACGCACTGCTCGACCGCATCGGCGCGACCGGTTCCCTGCTGTGCGCGATCCACTGCGCGCTGCTGCCGCTGCTGATCGCGCTGCTGCCGTCGCTGGGCATCGGGCTGTGGCTGGGCGACGGCTTCGAGGCCGGGTTCGTGGGCTTCGCCAGCCTGTTCGGGCTGGCGGTGCTGGTCTGGAGCTATCGCCGCCACCGCGCGGTGCGCGCGCTGGGCCTGCTGCTGCCGGGGCTGGCCGCGCTGTGGATCGCGGTGCTGTACCCGCCGCTGCACCATTCGGTGGTGCCGCACGCGGTGGCGATGACCTTCGGCGGCACCCTGGTGGGGCTGGCCCACGTCGCCAACCTGCGCCTGAACCACGGCCACGTGCACGACGCGAGCTGCGCGCATTCGCATTGACCCGGGCAAAGCCCGGGTCAATGCCAAAGTTTGCTTGCAAACTTTGGCCCGCATGGCCTTCCGATCCCCGCCCCTTCGGGGCGCCCCCTTGCCAAGGGGGCTTTTCTCCATGAAGGAAAGCGAGGGATCCGCCGGGCGATCCGGGCGGCGGCCCGGCGCCCGTGCTAGAATCCCCGGCCTCGCGCGCGGCGCGATCCACCTACTTCACGATTCGATTCAGGAGCAACACGATGGGCAAGGGCGACCGCAAGACCGCCAAGGGCAAGCGCTACAACGCCAGCTATGGCAATTCGCGTCCGCATGCTGTCACCAAGGCCGCCGGCGTCGCCGCCGCGCCGGTCGTGAAGAAGGCCGCCAGCAAGAGCGTGGCGAAGAAGGCGGTCAAGAAGACCGCTGCCTGATCCAGGCTGCACCGCGACAACAGAAAACCCCGCCTCGGCGGGGTTTTCTCGTTTCAGGAGCCGCGTCCGGCGCCTACTTCCCCGCGCCGGCCTCGATCCGCGCCCAGGTCCGCAGCAGGTTGCCGCCGAGGATCTTGCGGATGTCGGCGTCCTGGTAGCCGCGCGCCTGCAGGCCGGCGACCAGGTTCGGGTAGTCGGCCACCGTCTTCAGCTCGTTCGGCAGCTCGCCGTCCACGCCGTCGAAGTCCGAGCCGATGCCGACGTGGTCGATGCCGACCAGCTTCACCCCGTAGTCGATCTGGTCCAGCACCTGCGCCAGCGTGCTCTGGTGCGGCGGATGCGCGGCTTCCCAGTCCTTGTCGAACCGCGCGCGGTCGAGCGCCGGCTTGCCCTGCGCCTTCAACTCGGCGTTGCGGCGGTTGAAGTCGTTGATCGCGCGGAAGTGCGCCTGGGTGTCGGCGGCGCTGGCCGGGTCGATGAAGGCGGTGCCGAACGGCACCTGCACCACGCCGCCCTTGGCCGCCACCGCCTTCGCCAGCTCGTCGCTGATGTTGCGCTCGAAGTCGGGGGTGAAGTGGCGGAACGCCGAGTGGCTGGCGATCACCGGCACCGTGCTGATGTTGATGGCCTCCATCGCCGAACCGTCGGCGAGGTGGGACACGTCCACCATGATGCCCAGCCGGTTCATCTCCTTCACCACGTCGCGGCCGAACGGACTCAACCCGTTCCACTGCTTGTCGATCACGTAGGACGAGTCGGCGATGCGGTTGTTGGCGCTGTGCGCCAGGGTGATGTAGCGCACGCCGCGGTCGAAGAAGAACTTGAGGTTCTCCAGCCTGTCGCCGATCGGCGCGCCGTTCTCCATGCCCAGCGGCAGCAGCACGCGCCCGCCTCGCAGCAGGCGTTCGGCATCCTTCGGCGAAGTGAGGATGGCGAAGCGGTCGGGATGGCGCTGCACCAGCGCCTCGACGCCGTCGATCATCGCGTTGGCCGCCTGCCAGGCGCTGCCGTCGGCGTCCTGCCGCGCCGAGGTGTAGATCGACATGAAGGCCACGTCCAGTCCGCCGGCGCGGGCCTTCGTGTAGTCGAACTCGCGGTCCTTCGCTTCGTTGCCGAGGTCGGCCCAGCTGTCCATCAGGATGCCGGGCGCGTCGATGTGGGTGTCGACGATGATCGCGTCCTGCGCCAGCTTGCGGGCGGCGTCCTGGGCGTGGGCGGAGGTGGCGAGCAGCAGGGCGGCGGCGAGCAGGGTCAGGCGCATCGGGGTCGATCTCCAGGTCACGGAAGCGGGCGGCCGCCCACGAAGAGGCGGGAGGCGAGGTCGCCGCCCAGCCAATAGCACAGTTCGGCGGGGTGGGCGACGTCCCACACCACCAGGTCGGCGCGCAGGCCTTCGCGCAGCGCGCCGCGATCAATCAGCCCCAGCGCCTTCGCGGCGTTGACGGTGGCGCCACGCAGCGCTTCCTCCGGGGTCAGCCGGAAGTGCGTGCAGGCCAGCTGCATCGCCTGCCGCAGCGACAGCAGCGGCGAGGTGCCGGGATTGCAGTCGGTGGCGACCGCCATCGGCACACCGCGTTCGCGCAGCAGCGCGATCGGCGGCAGCTTCGTCTCGCGCAGCACGTGGAAGGCGCCGGGCAGCAATACCGCCACCGTGCCGCGCGCGGCCATCGCGCGCACGCCGTCCTCGCCGGTGTATTCGACGTGATCGGCGGACAGCCCGTCGAACTCCGCCGCCAGCGCCGCGCCGCCGAGATCGCTGAGCTGGTCGGCGTGCAGCTTCACCGGCACGCCGAGCGCGCGCGCCGCCTCGAACACCCGCCGCGTCTGCTCCGGCGAGAAACCGATGCTCTCGCAGAACGCATCGACCGCGTCCACCAGCCCTTCCGCGTGCAGCCCCGGCAGCCAGTCGATCAGCGCCCCGACGTAGCCGTCGGCGTCGTCGCGGTATTCCGGCGGCAGCGCGTGCGCGGCCAGATAGGTAGTGCGCACGGTGAGTCCCAGCGTCTCGCCGATGCGCCGCGCCACCCGCAGCATCTTGCGTTCGTTGTCGAAGTCCAGCCCGTAGCCCGACTTGATCTCCAGCGTGCTCGCGCCGTCGCGCAGCAGCGAGCGCGCGCGCGGCAGCGATTGCCGCAGCAGTTCGTCCTCGCTCGCCTCGCGCACCGCCGCCACGCTGGAGCGGATGCCGCCGCCGGCGCGCGCGATCTGTTCGTAGGTGGCGCCGTTGAGACGCATGTCGAATTCGTTGGCGCGATTGCCGGCGAAGACGAGGTGGGTATGGCAATCGACCAGCCCCGGCGTCAGCAGCCGGCCTTGCAGGTCTTCGGTACGCACCGCGGAAGCGCGCGACGGCAGCGCGTGCATCGGCCCGCACCAGGCGATGCGGCCGTCGGCGCAGGCCAGCGCGCCGTCCTCGACCAGGCCGAACGGCGCGTCGCCGTCGAGCGTGGCGAGGGTGGCGTGCGTCAGCAGCAGATCCCAGCGCTTGGTTGCCATGGAGCGTGCGTTTCCGATGTGCCTGCGGCGGTCGATTATGGCAAACGCGGCCGGCGCGGGTCGCCCGCTAGAATGACGGCTTCGCCATTGCCGGAGCCGGCCATGCAGTCGCCGATCCCGTTGCCGCAGGTTTCGCCGTGAGCGCCGTGGAAGGCTGGAGCGGCCGCGTCGATCTGCCCGAGGACGCGTCCACGCGCCGCTGGCATCAGTGGGTGCGCGAGCCCGCGCCGGACGCCGCGCCGGGCGTGGCGGTGCTGGGCTTCGCCTGCGACGAGGGCGTGCGCCGCAACCACGGCCGCACCGGCGCGGCGGAAGGGCCGGCGGCGCTGCGCAGGATGCTGTCCAACCTGCCGGTGCTGGACGATGCGCCGCTGTACGACGCGGGCACGATCGCCTGTGCCGACGGCGACCTCGAAGGCGCGCAGCTGCACTACGCGCAGGAACTGGCGTCGCTGCTCGACGCCGGCCACCTGCCGGTCGGACTGGGCGGCGGCCACGAGATCGCCTTCGCCACCTGGCTGGGCCTGGCGCGGCACCTGCGCATGCGGCGCCCGCGCGTCGCCATCGTCAACATCGACGCGCATTTCGACCTGCGCCGGCAGGAACAGGGCAGCTCCGGCACGCCGTTCCTGCAGGCCATCGAGGATGCGCGCGAGCGCGGCCTGCCGCTGGACTATCTGGTCTACGGCATCAGCGCCGCGTCCAATACCCGCGTGCTGTTCGACACCGCCGACGCGCTCGGCGTGCACTACGTGCGCGACGACGAACTCGGCCTGCTCGACCTGCCGCAGCGGTTGGCCGAACTGAAGGAGAAGCTGGCGCAGGTCGATGCGATCTACCTCACCATCGACATCGACGGCCTGCCGCACGCGATGGCGCCCGGCGTCAGCGCGCCGGCCGCGCGCGGCGTGCCGATGGAGGTGGTGGAGCCGCTGCTCGACGCGATCGCCGCCACCGGCAAGTTGAAGGTCATGGACGTGGCCGAACTGTCGCCGCCGTGGGATCGCGACAACGTCACCGCGCGCGTCGCCGCGCGGCTGATTCATCGCGTCACCCACGCGGCGATGCGGGCGCGATAGGGCAAGGCGCGTCGCGCCATGCGAAAGCATTGGATGCGGATCAACGCGGAGAGACGCGGATCACCCCAGGATCGGAGGTACATCCGCGTTCGTCCGCGTCAAAAGTTCCTGCGCTCGACGAGGGGAAACGCCCCTCATCAACTGGAGGAAAAAAGCCCTCGCTGCTCCGGCAGCGCGCCTTCCAGGCGCAGCAGGTAGTCCTTGGTCGGCAGGCCGCCGCCGAAGCCGGTCAGCGCGCCGTCCGCGCCGATCACCCGGTGGCAGGGCAGCACGATCGGCAGCGGGTTGCGGCCGTTGGCTGCGCCCACTGCGCGGGTGCCGTTGGGATTGTCCAGCCGCTGCGCCAGCTGCGCGTAGCTGATCGTTTCGCCGAACGGGATGCGCGCCAGTTCCCACCAGACGCGCAGCTGGAATTCCGTGCCTCGCGGCGCCAGCGGCAGGTCGAACGCGCGGCGCTGGCCGGCGAAGTATTCGCCCAGCTGCGCCTCGGCGGCCTGCAGCGCTTCGTTGTCGCCGCCGTGCCAGTCGCTGCGGTCGGCGGGATGGCGGTTGTCGCGGAATTCGATGTGGCGCAGGCCGGCGTCGTCGGCCGCCAGCATCAGCGGGCCGACCGGGCTGTCGATGCGGCGGCACAGGATCATCGCGCGTCCTCCAGCGCCGGCAGCAGCGGCGCGATTTCGCCGTCGTTCGGTTCGGCCGGCAACGCCAGCAGGCGCATCAGCAGCGGATAGACGTCGACGTTGTCGAACACCGGCAGGCGCACGCCGTGGCCGAAGGCCGGGCCGGCGGCGATGAAGGTGGCGCGCATCGACGGCAGGTCGGGATCGAAACCGTGCGAGCCGCGCGTCTCGTCCTTGCGCTGCATCGCGTTCGCGTACTTCTTCGGCCACAGCGCGTCCCAGCCCGCGTCCATCTGGCAGACGATGGCGGGGATGCGCGGATGCGTGCCGTAGTGCCAGCGTGCCGGCAATTCCTGCTTGCGCCAGCATTCGTAGTGCGCGTGCCGGCCCAGCAGCAGGCGCTCGGCCTCGACGAGTTTGCCGGGCAGCGGCGCGAAGCCGATCACCTGGCCGTCGCTGACCGCCTCGGCCACGTCGGCCGGCGCCATGTCCTCGACGCGCAGCACGTGGCCCGGCGGGATCGTCTCGAAGCCGTGGTCGGACACCACCAGCAGGTTGACGGCATCCATCTGGCCCGCGTCGCGCAAGCCTTGCAGCAGCTGCGCGATGGCGGCATCCACCTCGCGCCGCGCGGCCGCCGCCTGCGGCGAATCCGGGCCGTGGTCGTGGCTGGCTTCGTCCACCTGGTCCAGATACATGGTGACGAAGCGCGGGCGTTCGCGCGCGGGCAGCGCCAGCCATTGCAGCACCTGCGCCACGCTGTCGGCGGCGCGGGTGCCGTCGCGGTACGGGCGCCACTGCCACGGGCGCACGCCGTCGATGTCGGCCTCGCTGCCGGGCCAGAACATGGTGGCGGTGCGCAGGCCGGCGCGCTGCGCGCTGACCCAGACCGGCGCGCCGCCCCACCAGCCGCCGGTTTCCACCGCCGCGCGGTCGGAGGTGCGGAACTTGCCGAGGGCGGCGTCCGCCATCGAGTTGTGGACGATGCCGTGCCGGTCCGGCCGCAGCCCGGTGACCAGCGCGTAATGGTTGGGGAAGGTCAGCGCGGGATAGGACGGGCGCATGCCCTCGGCGCGCACGTTGGCGTCGCCCAGCGCGGACAGCGCCGGCATGGCCGCGGCGTTGACGTCGGCGGGACGCAGGCCGTCCACCGAGATCAGCAGCAGGGTGGCGGGGCGATGGGCGGGCGGCGGCGTGGCGCAGCCGGCGGACAGCAGGAGCAGCGCCAGCGCGAGGGCGCGGAGGAAAGAAGGCATGCGCCGATGATAGCCCGCGCCTGTGGCGCAGTCAGGCGCGCAATCCGTCCAGCAGCCTGCCCAGCGACGCGTCGTGGAAGGCGCGGAAGCCGCGCTCGTCGTAGCTGAAGCGGCCGGCGCGGTACAGCGCGACCAGTCCGTGCGAATGCGCCCACAGCGTCATCGCGATGTCCCACGGATCGCCGTCGCGCAGGAGGCCGGCCTGCTGCGCGGCCTGCACGGCGTCGTGGGTCACGTTCAGGGTGGGCGAGCGGCGCGCGTGGAAGTCCTCGGGGAAGCGCCGCGCGTTGCCGCGCCGCGCGGAGAACGCATGGTCGAACAGGTGCGGATGCGCCAGCGCGTAGTCCAGGTAGATGCGCTGGGTCGCCACCAGCTGCGCCAGCAGGTCGCTGCCGCTGCGCAGCGCCTGCCAGTGGCGGGCGATCTCGTGGAAGCTGTCGTCGCTGATCCGCCGCAGCAGCGCCTCGCGGCCGTCGAAGTGCCGGTAGATCGCCATCGGGGTGATGCCGGCCAGCTCCGCCACCCGGCGCATGCGCACGCCGTCCGCGCCCTCGCGCTCGAACAGGGCGCGCGCGGCCTGCAGGATGCGGCTGGCGGTATCGGGGCGCGGCATGTGTACAGCGTACACATTGGGGGCGGATTTGCGCGATCGATCGCCTGAACGGGCGCGCTTCCCGCCGTTTGCGCTGGAGCCGCGCGCGGCGGCGGCGCAGAATTTTCGCCATGTTCCCTTTGCCGGAAATCCCCATGACCGCCACCAATCGCCACGACCCGTCCCGCAAGATCCGCGCCCCGCGCGGCGCCAAGCTGACCTGCCGCAGCTGGCTGACCGAAGCGCCGTTCCGGATGCTGCAGAACAACCTCGATGCGGAAGTGGCGGAGCGGCCGGAAGACCTGGTGGTGTACGGCGGCATCGGCCGCGCCGCGCGCGATTGGGACTGCTACGACAGGATCCTCGACACGCTCAAGACCCTCGGCGACGACGAGACCCTGCTGGTGCAGTCCGGCAAGCCGGTCGGCGTGTTCCCCACGCACGCCGATGCGCCGCGCGTGCTGATCGCCAATTCCAACCTGGTGCCGCACTGGGCGACGTGGGAGCACTTCAACGAGCTCGACCGCAAGGGCCTGATGATGTACGGCCAGATGACGGCCGGCTCGTGGATCTACATCGGCAGCCAGGGCATCGTGCAGGGCACGTATGAAACCTTCGTCGAGATGGGCCGCCAGCACTACGGCGGCTCGCTGAAGGGCAAGTGGATCCTGACGGCGGGCCTCGGCGGCATGGGCGGCGCGCAGCCGCTGGCGGCCTCGCTGGCCGGCGCGTGCAGCCTCACCATCGAATGCCGCCAGAGCAGCATCGACTTCCGCCTGCGCACCCGCTACGTGGACGAACAGGCCACCGACATCGACGACGCGCTGGCCCGCATCGCGAAGTACACCGCGGCCGGCGAAGCCAAGTCCATCGCGCTGCTCGGCAACGCCGCCGACATCCTGCCGGAGCTGGTGAAGCGCGGCGCCAGGCCGGACTGCGTGACCGACCAGACCAGCGCGCACGATCCGGTGCACGGCTATCTGCCGCTCGGCTGGGCGGTGGAACAGTGGGAAGCCGAGCAGAAGGCGAATCCCGAGAAGGTGCGCGACGCGGCGAAGAAGTCGATGCGCGTGCACGTCGAGGCGATGCTGGCCTTCCACGCGCAGGGCATCCCCACTGTCGACTACGGCAACAACATCCGCCAGATGGCCCAGGACGAGGGCTGCGAGAACGCCTTCGCCTTCCCCGGCTTCGTGCCGGCCTACGTGCGCCCGCTCTTTTGCCGCGGCATCGGCCCGTTCCGCTGGGTGGCGCTGTCCGGCGATCCCGAGGACATCTACAAAACCGACGCCAAGGTCAAGGAACTGATCCCGGATGATGCCCACCTGCACAACTGGCTGGACATGGCGCGCGAGCGCATCAGCTTCCAGGGCCTGCCGGCGCGCATCTGCTGGGTCGGCCTGGGCCTGCGCCACAAGCTGGGGCTGGCGTTCAACGAGATGGTGCGCAACGGCGAGCTGAAGGCGCCGGTCGTCATCGGCCGCGACCATCTGGATTCCGGCAGCGTCGCCTCGCCGAACCGCGAAACCGAATCGATGCGCGACGGCTCCGACGCCGTGTCCGACTGGCCGCTGCTCAACGCCATGCTCAACGTCGCCGGCGGCGCGACCTGGGTGTCGCTGCATCACGGCGGCGGTGTCGGCATGGGCTATTCGCAGCATTCGGGCGTGGTCATCGTCTGCGACGGCTCCGTGGCCGCCGACCAGCGGATTGCCCGTGTCCTGTGGAACGATCCGGGAACAGGAGTGATGCGCCATGCCGACGCCGGCTACGAGATCGCGCAGCAGTGCGCGAAGGAGCAGGGCCTCAAACTGCCGATGCTGTAAGCCGATGCGCCGCCTGCCGGAAGTGCTGCTGGCGTTGGTTCTGTGGGCGCTGGCCGCGTGGCCGGTGCTGGCGCGGGACATCCGCGTTCCCGCCGGCCTGCACGGCGACGGCGCCGGACGCGCGATGCCGGCGCTGGCAGGCGAGACGCTGGCCGCGTATCGCGGCGAGCATCCGGCCGATGCCGATCCGGGCATGCTGTTCCGCCTGCAGCTGGCGGCAGGGCAGTACCGGGACGCGCTGGCCAGCATCGACGCGGTGCGCGCGCGCGGCGGCGCGGGCAGCGGCTGGCTGTATCTGCAATACGAAGTGCATGCGCGGGCGAAGCTACTGCAGGCGCGGCAGCGTGTGCCGTATCCGCAGGCGTGGCGCAGCGCGTTCCGCGACCGCTTCGGCGCGCTCGACGACGCGACCGCATTGCAGGCCGAGTTCGCCTTCGGCGGCAACCCCGTGCGCATGCGCGCCGATTTCGACGCGGCGCGCGCGGCGCAGGCGCAAGGAACAATGCCGCTGGCGGATGCGCTGGAGCTGATCCGCAAGTACCAGGTGCAGGACGCCTATTCGAGCTTCGTCCCGCTATTCGCCGCCGCGCTGGCCGAGGACGACGCGCGCCGCTACGCCATCGACCGCGACGCGCTGGTGCGCACGCCGGACGGCGCGAGCATTTCGACGCTGGTCGTGCGCCCGGCCGGCGCGCAGCCGCTGCCGACGCTGCTGACTTTCACCATCTACGCCAACGACGACTGGGCCTGGGCCGACGCCAAGAAGATGGCCTCGCGCGGTTACGTCGGCGTGGTCGCCTATTCGCGCGGCAAGGGGCGCAGCCGCGACGCCATCGTCCCCTTCGAGCGCGACGGCGACGACGCCGCGGCGGTGATCGACTGGGTCGCCGCGCAGCCCTGGAGCGATGGGCGCGTCGGCATGTACGGCGGCAGCTACAGCGGCTTCACCCAATGGGCCGCGCTGAAGCATCGGCCGAAGGCATTGAAGGCCATCGCCACCTCGGCCACCGCCGCACCCGGCATCGACACGCCGAAGGAAGGCGGCATCTTCCTCAATTTCATGTACGCGTGGCCGGCGTACGTTGCCAGCAACCGCGCGCTGAACGACGCCGATTATGGCGACGCCTCGCGCTGGGCGCGCGTCAATCGCGACTGGTATGCCAGCGGTCGCGCCTACCGCGACCTGCCCGCCATCGACGGCACGCCCAATCCGCTGTTCGCCAAGTGGCTGGCGCATCCGGCCTACGACGCCTACTGGCAGGCGATGATCCCGCAGGGCGACGCATTCGCCGGCATCGACATCCCGGTGCTGGCGACGACCGGCTATTTCGACGGCGCGCAGATCGGCGCGCTGCATTACTTCCGCGAGCACCTGCGGCATCGCCCGGACGCCGACCACACGCTGGTGATCGGCCCGTACGAGCATTTCACGATGCAGACCGGCGTGCCGCCGGTGGTGCAGGGCTATCCGCTCGATCCGTCCGCGCGCATCGACCTGCAAGGGCTGCGGCTGGACTGGTTCGACCACGTGTTCAAGGGCGCGCCGAAGCCGGCCCTGCTGGCCGACCGCGTGAACTGGCAGGTCATGGGCGCGGATGCGTGGCGGCACGCGCACACGCTGGAGACGATGGCGCCGCGCACGCAGCGGCTTTATCTGGTGCCGGGCGCCAAGGATGATTCGCACGCGCTGTCGGCGCAGGCGCAGCCGCAGGCCGTCAGCGTGCAGCGCGTCGATTTCGCCGACCGCAGCGATGCGGACTGGACGCAGCCGCAGAACGTCGTCAACAACGCGCTCGATCCGCATCTGGGCCTGGCCTTCGTCGGCGAACCGCTGCCGCGCGCCGCCGAACTGTCCGGCCCGTTCACCGGCGCGCTGGAGTTCACCGTCAACAAGCGCGACGTGGACGTCGCCATCGGCGTGTACGAACTGAACGCCGCCGGCGAATACCTCGACCTCGCGTTCTGGCTGCAGCGCGCCAGCTACAACGCCGACCGCCGCCAGCGCCATCTGCTGACGCCGGATCAGCCGCAGCGCCTCGACGTGCGCGACACGCGCCTGCTCGGCCGCAAGCTGGCCGCCGGCAGCCGGATCGTCGTCGCGCTCGGCGTCATCAAGCAGCCCGACCGCCAGCTCAATCTCGGCAGCGGCAAGGAGCCTTCCGACGAAACCGTGGCCGATGCCGGCGCGCCGCTGGAGATCCGCTGGCACGGCAGCAGCTATCTCGATCTTCCCTTGCAGGACATCCCATGACCCGTGTCGCCATCCTCACGCCCGATCCGGCGGAAGTCGCGTATCCCGACCTGTGGCCGAAGGTGCTGGCGCGGCTGCAACGCGCGCTGGACGGCGCGGGCATCGAAGCCGTGCCGACGCCGTGGACGGCGCACATGGACGATGCGGCTGGCCTGCGCGATTACGCCTGCGTACTGCCGCTGCTGGTCTGGGGCTACCACCACGACGCAGCGCGCTGGCAGCGGGCCTGCGCGACCTGGGAGCGCGAAGGCGTGCCGCTGGCGAACCCGGCGAAGGTACTGGCGTGGAACACCGACAAACGCTACCTGCGCGAGCTGGCGGAACGCGGCGTGGCGATTCCGCCGACCACGTTCAACGATGCGCTGTCGCAGGAGGTGGTCGAACGCGCCTTCGCCGACACCGGCGCGGACGAACTGATCGTCAAGCCGGCGGTGTCCGGCGGCGCATGGAAGACCCGGCGGCTGCGGCGTGGTGAAGCGGCCGAGGCGACGGACGGCATGGCGATGCTGCTGCAACCCTTCCTTCCGACGATCGAGACGGACGGCGAAACTTCTCTGCTGTATTTCGGCGGACGCCTGAGCCACGCGGTGAACAAGCGCCCGGTGGCCGGCGAGTTCCGCATCCAGGAGGAATTCGGCGGCCAGTATGCGCTGGTGCCCGAACCGCCGGCCGCTGCGGTGGCGCTGGCCGAACAGGTGCTGCAAGCCGTCGGCGAGCCGCTGCTGTACGCGCGCATCGACATGGTGCCGGACGCCGACGGCCGCTGGCTGTTGATGGAGGCCGAGCTGATCGAGCCGGATTTCTATCTCGGCGTCGATCCGGAAAAAGGCGAAGGATTCGCGCGGGCGCTGCGGGAACGGATACAGGCCGTCAGCTGATCCGCCAGCGGTTGCCGTCCACGTGCCAGCGCGCGTCGCAGCCGATGGCATCGAGGAAGGCGGGATCGTGGCTGGCCACGATCATCGCGCCGGGGAAGCCGGCCAGCGCCTGCTCGAAGGCTTCCACCGACGCCAGGTCGAGGTGGTTGGTCGGCTCGTCGAGCAGCAGCAGGCCGGCGGCGTCCTTGCCCCAGAGCGCAAGCGCCAGCCGGGCTTTCAGCGCTTCGCCGCCGCTGAGGGTCTGCAGCGGTTGCAGGCAGTGGCGCGCTGACAGACCGAGCAGGGCCAGCCGACCGCGCAACTCCGCTTCGGGAAGCGCGGCCGGCGCGGACTGCAGCAGCGCCAGCAGCGATGCTGCGTCTTGCGGCGACCCGAACGGCTGCTGATCCAGCAGGGCGCAGGGCATGCCGATGTCGAGCGTCCCGGCCGCAGGTGGCAGGCCGCCGGCAAGCGTGCGCAGCAGCGTGCTCTTGCCGCTGCCGTTGGCGCCGGTCAGCGCGATCCGGCGCGGGCCGACCATGGCGACGTCGAGCGCCCCCAGCGCGGGCAGGTGCGCCAGCCGAACGCCGTCCGCCAGCAGCACGCGCTTGCCTTCCGGCACGATGCTGGACGGAAGCGCCAGCGCCACGTCCGCCTGCTGCGGCAGGCGCGCGCGCGCCTCGCAGGCCTGCGCCGCTGCAGCCGCGAGCGCCGTCTCGCGCTGCGCCAGCACGCGCGCATCGTTGCGCTGCGCGTTGTCCTTCATGCTGCCCAGCAGCAGGCCGCTGAGATTCGCTTCCTTGCCGAAGCGCCGGCCGCGCGCCATGCGCCGCTGCTGCGCGTCGTGGCGCGCCTGCAGGTCGCGGGCGATGCGCCGCTGTTCGGCGCGCGCATGGTCCGCTTCCTGCCGCGCGGCCTCCGCTTCCTGCGCACGCTGCGCGCGCCACCCGGCATGACCGCCGCCGAACGTCCGCAGGTCCGGCGACAGTTCCGCGATCCGTTCCACCCGTTCCAGCAGGGCGCGGTCATGGCTGGCCAGCAGCAACCCGCCGCGCCACGCATCGAGCCTGCGCGCAAGCCATGCCCGCGCGACGGCGTCCAGATGGTTGCTGGGTTCGTCCAGCAGCAGGCAGCTGCCTTCGTCGAGGAACGCCGCCGCCAGCGCCACCCGCTGGCGTTCGCCGCCGCTCAGCGCGTCGGCGGGCATGTCCATCGGCCAGGCCGGCAGCCCGGCGTCGTCCAGCGCCTGCGCCCAGCGCTGCGGCAGATCCCAATGGCCTTCGGCGCGTTCGAGGTCGCCCTCGGCCGGCATGCCGGTAAGGATGCGCGCCAGCGCGCCGGCCACCGGAGCGAGGCCCGCCAGCGACGCCAGGCTGCCCGCGCGCAGCGCGTCGAGCTGCGGCACGAACCGCACCGGCGCATGGCGCAGCACGCTGCCCGATAGCGGTTTCAGCGTGCCGGCCAGCAGGCCGCATAGCACCGACTTGCCGGCGCCGTTGCGGCCCACCAGCGCCGTGCGTTCGCCGTCCAGGGTGAAATCGATCGGCGAGGGCCACAGCGGCCGGTCGGCGCCGGGCGCCTGCCATTGCAGTTGTCGTGCGACAAGGAGTGCGCGCCCCTCGGGCGCATGCGTTCGGATAGCCGGCATGGTTCTTCTCCAGAAGATGAAGGTCCTCTGCGCGCGGCGTGGCGCTGGCGCAGGGCGGAGAAGAATCAGTGGCGCATGTCGGCGTGGTCTCCTGTCGAGGCGGCCAGTATAGGCGGCAAGGATGAACGCCGGCCCGCGGCGTGGCACGCTGTGCATTCCCGCCCGAGGAAATGCCCATGACCGCGCTGCGCATCGATTTCGTTTCCGACGTGGTCTGCCCGTGGTGCGCCATCGGGCTGACGTCGCTGGATCAGGCATTGCAACGCCTCGACGGCGAGGTGCAGGCCGACATCCACTTCCAGCCGTTCGAACTGAACCCGCAGCTGCCGGCGGAAGGCGAGGGCATCGCCGAGCACCTGCAACGCAAGTACGGACTCACCGAGGCGCAGCTGGAGGAAAACCAGGAGCGCATCCGCCAGCGCGGCGCGGAGCTCGGGTTCGCGTTCGACTTCAACGCGCGCAGCCGCATCTGGAACACCTTCGACGCGCACCGCCTGCTGCACTGGGCCGGCATCGAAGGCAAACAGTCCGAGCTGAAGCACGCGCTGCTGCGCGCGTATTTCAGCGAGGGGCGCAACGTGTCCGATCGCGACGTGCTGGCCGGAATCGTCGCCGGCGTCGGGCTGGACGCGCAGCGCGCGCGCGCGGTGCTGGCGTCGGGCGACTACGCCGACGACGTGCGCGCCGCCGAGCAGTTCTTCCAGAACCTCGGCATCAGCGGGGTGCCGGCGGTCATCATCGAGAAGCGGCACCTCGTCAGCGGCGGCCAGCCGCCGGAGGTGTTCGAGCGCGCGCTGCGCGAGATCGCGGCGGCGAAGCAGGACGCGTAGGCGCGGAGTTGATCCACGCATTCCGCTCAAGCAGGAAAATCCCACTTGTCAGCATTCATTCCCGATTTTCTTGACTACTGCAGGAAAGCCTTCCGATGGCAGCATGGCCGCCAAGGCTCCGGCTACGACAAGATGTTGCTGCTCACCGCTTCATGGCCAATCGCTTTCGACAGCTATCTGATTCGTTACCCGATCGGCTCCAGCATTCCACCTCATACGGATCCGGTTACTGGCAGGAACCACTACCGGCTCAACATCATCGTCAAGCGCTCCATCGGCGGCGGCGAGTTCATCTGCAGCAATCCCATCCTTTCCACCGCCCGGATCAAGTTGTTCCGGCCGGACCGCAGCGAACACAGCGTGACCGAGGTGATCGGTAGCAGCCGGTATGTGCTTTCACTCGGCTGGCTTTGGGGAAAGAGCGACTGCTGACAATTCACCCAAGCCGACGCCGCTTCGCCGAGTGGCTTGATTCAGGAGCAGGCTGCAGGCGGCGCGAAATCGTCCAGGAACGAAGCCGTCGGCACGAAGAACAGGCTGCCGGTGACCGCGCGGCTGACGTCCAGGATGCGGTCGTAGTTGCCTTCCGGCACGCCGATGAACATGTTGCGCAGCATCTGTTCGATGGTCGAGGGCGAGCGCGCGTAGCCGGCGAAGTAGGTGCCGTAGTGGTCGCCGCCGATGCGGCCGAACGGCATGTTGTCGCGCAGGATCTTCACCTCGCGGCCGTCCACTTCGATGCTGGTCAGCACGTTGTGTGCGTAGCTGGGCTTGGCGGATTCCTCCAGCTCGATATCGTCCAGCTTCCGGCGGCCGATGATCCTTTCCTGCACCTCCACCGGGATCGCGTTCCACTTGCCGAGGTCGTGCAGGTACTTCTGCACGATCACGTAGCTGCCGCCCGCGTGCGCCGGGTCTTCGTCGCCGATCAGCACCGACTGCTCGGCTTCCAGCCCGATCGGGTTCTCGGTGCCGTCGACGAAGCCCAGCAGGTCGCGCGCGTCGAAGTAGCGGAAGCCGTGCACTTCGTCGGCGACGGTCACCGCGTCGCCCAGCCGCGTGCTGATCTGCCGCGCCAGTTCGAAGCACAGGTCCATGTGCTCGGCACGGATGTGCAGCAGCAGGTCGCCCGGCGTGGACACCGCATGGCGGTCGCCCGCAAGCAGTTCCACGAACGGATGCAGGCCCGGCGGACGCGGCAGGCCGGTGAGCGCGTCCCACGCCTGCGCGCCGATGCCCAGCACGCAGGACAGGCTGCGGTCGGGATCGCGAAAGCGCACCGAGCGCACGAAGCCGGACAGGTCCGGCAGGAAGTCGCGCACCTTCGCCAGGCTGACGGCGTCCGGCTTGATGGTCAGGACGAGGAAGATCGCGGCGGGCGTCAGCGGCGCGGCGACGGGTTGCGGGACGGGAGCATCGGGCGTGGCGGTCATGGGAAAGGACGATTTGGGAAAGAAGTTGCCGATGCCGGTTCAGGCGCCGGTCGATGGATGGGCGACGCGCACCAGCGCGCTGCCCATGATGACGCTGTTGGGGACGACGACCTCGTTGTCATCGCCGTCCCGCAGCACGGTGAAGCCCAGCGAGATGGCGTGGACGCGCGCGTCGATCAGGCCGACCGGCGTGTACAGCCGGATCGCGTCGCCCTCGCGCACGGCGCGCGACAGTACCAGCGAAAAGCCGGCGATCAGGTTGCCCAGCGTGTCCTGCGCAGCCAGCCCGCCGACCACGGACAGCACGCCGGCGCCGGCCAGCAGCGCGGTGCCCAGCGTGCGCAGCTCCGGCACCAGGTGCGCGTACAGCACCAGCGCCGCGAGATAGGCCAGCAGCTGCGCGAACAGGCCGACGAAGCGCAGCACGGTGGCGTCGGTCAGGCGTTTTTCCAGGCGGCGGACGAAGCGGCGGATCAGCAGCGCGGCCAGCGTTGCCGCGGCCAGCGCGAGCACGCCGTAGAAGGCGGCGCCGGCGAGGCTGCCGGGATCGAACAGGTCGTGGGGCATGCGGTGGCCGGCGGCTCGGAGCGTCGGCGCCCAGCGTAGCGGAAGCGCAGTCCGTGCGGCCATGGGCGGACGGCTTGGTTCGCGCTCGTCGCCGCGCGTCTTGCGGGATCGGACAGTCGTCCCCACGTCGGAATGGACGCAACCGGACTTCGACCCCGTGCATCCGCGACGTCGCCGCTGGTTGCCGTGCCTCCTCCCGCCTGGAACGATCGCATTGACTGCTTCCCATTGCCTGCGCGCCACGATCGGCGATTACGCCGCCTCCCGCCAGTCCGCGAACGGACGCTTCCGCAACGCCACGCCCCGGCCGGCCGACGCGCCGGCGCCGGGCCTGAAGACGTTCTGGGACTTCTTCTTCAACAAGCCGAAGGACACCGAACCGCACGCGCCGATCCCGGTGCGCAGGCTGACGCGCGCCGAGCTCGACGCCGCGCCGGATCGCAGCCTGTACCGGCTGGGCCATTCGACGATTCTGATGAAGCTGCGCGGGCGGTGGTGGATCACCGATCCGGTGTTCGCCGAGCGCGCCTCGCCGGTGCAGTGGTTCGGGCCGAAGCGCTTCCACGCGCCGCCGATCGCGCTGGACGATCTGCCGCCGATCCGCGGTGTGCTGCTCTCGCACGACCATTACGACCACCTCGACAAGGCCGCGGTGCGCGCGCTGGCGAAGAAGACCGACCTGTTCCTGGCGCCGCTGGGCGTGGGCGACCGGCTGGCGTCGTGGGGCGTGCCGGAGGCGAAGATCCGCCAGTTCGACTGGTGGCAGGAAGCCCGCATCGACGGCCTGACGCTGGCGTTCACGCCCACCCAGCATTTCTCCGGCCGCGGCATCGGCGACGGCAACTGCACTCTGTGGGGTTCGTGGGTGATCGTCGACGGCGACCGGCGCGTGTACTTCAGCGGCGACAGCGGCTATTTCGATGGCTTCGCCGAGATCGGCCGCCGCTACGGGCCGTTCGACCTGGCGATGATGGAAACCGGCGCCTACAACGAACAGTGGCCTTACGTGCACATGCAGCCGGCGCAGACCGTGCGCGCCTTCCGCGACGTGCGCGGCATGTGGCTGCTACCGATCCACAACGGCACCTTCGACCTCGCCATGCACCCGTGGCACGAACCTTTCGACGAAGTGCTGCGCATCGCCGAGGCGCAGGGCATTCGCGTCGCCACGCCGGTGATGGGCGAGCGCATCGACCTGGACGCGCCGCAGCCCGGCGAGCGCTGGTGGCGCGCAGTGATGGCGCAGGAGGCGGACCGCTGAGGCGCGCCGCCTGAAACCGTCAAGGGTGACGCGGCGTCACTACCCCAGCGCGATCGCCTTGCGCTTTTCCACCAGGAAGTCGAGCAGCGCCCGCACCTTTCGCGGCATCTGTTCGCGCGTCGGCACGTACAGGTGGAAGCCGGGCTGCACGTGCTTCCAGTCCTTCAGGACCGCGACCAGCGACCCATCCCGCAGCTGCGGATGGATGGCGATGTCGATGGTCTGGATCAGGCCGATGCCGGCAACGGCGGCGCGGGTCATGCCCTCGTCGTCGTTGGTGACCAGGTTGCCGGTGACGGACTGGGTGAAGTGCTGGCCGCGCTTGCCGGGTTCGCTGAAGTCCCAGTCGTGCACGGTTCCGCTGCCGGAGTAGCGGTAATTGATGCAGTTGTGCCCGGCCAGATCCGCCGGCGTCTTCGGCATGCCGTGCCTCGCGAAGTACGCCGGCGAGCCGGCCACCGCCATCGACAGCGGCGGCGTGATCGGCACCGCCACCACATGTTCGGCCAGGCTGCGGCCCAGGCGGATGCCGGCATCGCAACCGTCGGCGATGATGTTGGACAGCCGCTCGGCCATCACCAGCTCCAGTTGCACCTTCGGATGGCGCGCCTGGAATTCGGGCAGGTGCGGCTCGATCAGCGCTTTCGCGGCCATGCGCGAGGTATTGAGCCTGACCAGGCCGGCCGGTTCGCCATCGGCTTCATCGAGCAATGCCAGCGCGCGCTCGATGGTCGCCAGCGATGGCGCCAGCGCATCGAGCAACTGTGCGCCCGCTTCGGTCAGCGACATGTCACGGGTGGTGCGGTTGAGCAGCCGCACGTCCAGCTGCTGTTCCAGCGCCTTCAGCTGCTGGGACAGCGCCGCGCGGGTCACGCCCATCTCCTCGGCCGCCCTGGTGAAGCTGCGGTGGCGGGCGATGTGGGCGAACCAGGTCAGCGAGGAAACCAGGGAGGGCTCTAGCGGCATTTGTTTAGTTTAATTAAACACTGATGTCTCTGGAGCGTGGTTTATCACGCCCAATCCACGACCTAGCATGACCTCCATGCCGACGGCCGCGTCGGTGCAACCCACCGAGGAAAAGCCCATGTCCAGCGTGACCTTCAAGAACCTCAACGGCCAAGGCATCACCCTGGCTGCCGTCGTCCACTTCCCCGCCGGCTTCGATGCGTCGAAGGCCTATCCGGCCGTCGTCGTCTCCCATCCCGGCGGCGGCGTGAAAGAGCAGACCGCCGGCCTGTACGCCGGAAAGCTGGCCGAATACGGCCTGATCGCCATCGCCTTCGACCGCTCCTACCAGGGCGAAAGCACCGGCGAACCGCGCCAGTTGGAGAACCCCTACATCAGCACCGAGGACGTGAGCGCCGTGGTGGATTACCTGACCACGCTGCCCTACGTGGACAACGACAGGATCGGCGCCATGGGCATCTGCGCCGGCGCGGGCTACAGCGCCAACGCCGCCATCAACGACCGCCGCATCAAGGCGCTGGGCACGGTCAGCGCGGTGAACATCGGCCAGATGTTCCGCAACGGCTGGGACGGCTCAGTGAAGGACGCCGACGCGCTGCCCTACCTGGAAGCCGGTTCGCAGGCGCGCACCGCCGACGTCGGCAACAACCCGATAGCCACCATGCCGCTGGCCCCGCTGAAGGAGGAGGACGCCCCCAACGCCGAACTGCGCGGCGCTTGGGAGTACTACCACACCTCCCGTTGCGAGCATCCCAATGCCCCCGGCTACACGCTGGCGCGCTGCCTCACCCAGATCATCACCTACGACGCCTACAACAAGGCCGAGGCGTTCCTGACCCAGCCCGTCTTGGCCGTGGCCGGCAGCAGGGCGGGCAGCAAGTGGATGAGCGACGACCTGATCGCCCGCGCGGCGAGCAAGGACAAGCAACTCCACATCGTCGAAGGCGCAGACCACATGGATCTGTACGACGTGCCGGAGTACGTCGATGAAGCCGTGTCCAGGTTGGCCCCGTTCTTCCTGATCAAGCTGAAGTAAACCATTCCAAGGCTGGATCACCCTCATTTTCATTAGGCACGGAGCCATCCATGAGCAACATCAAGACCGTCACCTATCGGAACCTTGGCTGGGAAACCGCTGCGGATATCTACCTGCCGCTGGGCTTCGACGACAAGAAAAAGTACCCCGCCATCGTCAGCACCCACCCCATCGGCAGTTGCAAGGAGCAAACCGCCGGCAACATCTACGCCAAGGGCTTGGCCGAGCAAGGCTTTATCGTGCTGGTGCATGACGCCAGCTTCCAGGGTGCCAGCGGTGGCACGCCGCGCTTCATCGAAGACCCGGCCATCCGCGTCTCGGACATCCGCTTCGCTGTGGATTACCTGCAATCGCTGCCCTATGTGGACGTCGAACGCATAGGTGCCATTGGCGTGTGCGGCGGCGGTGCCTACACCCTGCATGCGGGCATCACCGACCATCGCCTCAAGGCGCTGGTGTCCATCACCGGCGTGAACTACGGCCGCTTGATTCGCGAAGGTTTCGCCCAGTTCAAACCGTTCGAACTCGCCCGGAACATCGCTCGAATGCGTGCGGCCCAGGCCCAGGGCGCCGAGCGCGACGTGGCCGACCTGCTGCCCGAGTCCGTGGCCTCGGCTCGGCAGGCCGGCATCACTGACATCGATGTTCTGGAGGCCACCGACTACTACAAGACCGCGCGCGGCCAACAGCCCAATGGCGCCACCAGCCAGTTGATGTCGTTCAGCGGCGCGGCCATGGGCTGGGATGCCTTCCTGAACGCCGAGGTGTTGCTGACCCAACCGCTGATGGTCGTCATCGGAGACAAGCCTGGCGGCTTCGGTGCCTACCGCGACGGCTGGGAGATCTACAGCCGCGCCGCCTCGGCGAACAAGCACATCGTTGTGGCCGAGGGGTGGTCGCACTACGACCTGTACGACAAGCCCGAGCCGGTGGCCATCGCCATGGCCAAGGTCGTGCCGTTCTTCAAGGAGCACCTGTGAAAAACGTCCTCATCCTGGGTGCCAGCGGCCAGATCGCGCAATGGGTGGTCAAGGCGCTGGCCCTCGACCCGGACGTGCAGCAGACATTGCTGGTGCGCAACCCCAACAAGCTCACGGGCCATGAGCCCGTGGATGCGAAGATCGTGATCGGCAACGTGCTGGACAAGGCGATGTTGAAAAGCGCCGTGGCCGGCCAGGACATCGTCTACGCCAACCTCATCGGCGACGATCTGGACAAGCAGGCAAACGCCGTCATCGCGGCGATGCAAGCCAGCGGCGTCAAGCGCCTGGTCTTCGTGCTCTCGCTGGGCATCCACGACGAAGTGCCGGGCAAGTTCGGCGCATGGAACAACGCCACCATCGGCGAAGACCTCAAGCCTTACCGCCGCGCCGCCGATGCCATCGAAGCCTCGGGACTGGACTACACGATCCTGCGCCCGGCCTGGCTGACCGACGAGGACGAAGTGGACTACGAGACCACCGCCAAGGGCCAGCTCTTCAAGGGCACTGTGGTCTCGCGCCGGAGCGTGGCCGACCTCATCGCCAAGATCGTCGCCCGGCCCGCGTCGCATGTCGGCGACAACCTGGGCGTCAACAAACCGGGCAGCGACGGCGACAAGCCGTACTTCATGTGACGCGGGGCCGACGATGCCGAAGTGGCTCGTGATCGTGGGCGGACGGCCTTTGGCGCGAGGGTGGTGACCATCGCGCCCGGCAGATTGGCGTCGTCGATGCGGTCTTCGTGGACGACGCGCTCGCCCAGCATCAGTTCGAGGTAGCTGTCGCCGAAACCTTGTGCGCCAAGAAACTGGCGGCTTTCGGCCGGGCGGGCATGCAGGCAGTGCGGCGAATATCCTGTCAGCGCCGATCATCCTGCACGGCCCGCGCCAGTTCCCGCGCAAGAAATGGCGCCGTCCGGCTGGCCTTCACCCGCGCCACCTGCTGCGGCGTGCCCGCCGCCACGATGTGGCCGCCGGCCGCGCCCGCGCCCGGCCCGACGTCGATCACCCAATCGGCCTGCGCCACCGCGCGCATGTCGTGTTCGATCATCACCACGGTATTGCCGGCCTCCACCAAGCGCTGCAACTGCGCCAGCAGGCGGTCGGCGTCCGAGGCGTGCAGGCCGGTGGTCGGCTCGTCGAGCACGTACAGGTTGCGGCCGCGCTGGCTGCGTTGCAGTTCGGTGGCCAGCTTGATGCGCTGCGCTTCGCCGCCCGACAGTTCAGTGGCGGGCTGCCCCAGACGCAGATAGCCCAGCCCGATCTCCCGCAGCAGTTGCAGCGGTCGCGCCACCGCATCTTCGCCTGCGAAGAAAGCGTGGGCGTCTTCCACCGTCATTTGCAGCACCTCGGCGATGTTGCGTCCGTTCCAGCGCACCTTCAGCGTGGCCTCGTTGTAGCGCGCGCCGTGGCAGGTCGGGCACGGCGCATAGACGCTGGGCATGAACAGCAATTCCACGCTGACGAAGCCTTCGCCCTCGCAGGTTTCGCAGCGTCCCTTGGCGACGTTGAACGAGAAGCGTCCTGCATCGTAGCGGCGGCGGCGCGCATCGGGCGTGGCGGCGAACAGCTTGCGCACGTGGTCGAACAGGCCGGTATAGGTCGCCAGATTGGAGCGCGGCGTGCGCCCGATCGGTTTCTGATCGACCTGCACCAGCCGCTGCACGGCGCCCACGTCGCCGGCCAGATGGCCGCCGGTGACCTCGATCACTGTCGGGCCTTCGCTGGCGCCGCCGTCGGCCGCATCGTCTTCCGGCTCGTGGCCCAGATGCAGCAGCACCAGTTCCGGCAGCGCCTGCGCGATCAGGCTGGACTTGCCCGAGCCGGAGATGCCGGTGACGGCGGTCAGGACGCCCAGCGGAATGCGCGCGTCCACGCCGCGCAGGTTGTGGCGGCGAATGTCCTGCAACTCCAGCCAGCCGGCGGGCGTGCGGGCGCGGCTGGTGGGCGCGGGGATTTCGTCGAACAGATAGCGCGCGGTGCGCGATTCGGCGATCCCTTGCAGGCCGTCCGGCGCGCCGCTGTAGAGCACGCGGCCACCGCGCTCTCCGGCCTCCGGCCCCACGTCCACCAGCCATTGCGCGCGGCGCATCAGGTCGAGATCGTGCTCCACCACGAACACCGAATTACCCGCGTCGCGCAGCCGGTCGAGCGCGTCGTACAGGGCTTGGCTGTCGGCGGGGTGCAGGCCGGCCGAAGGTTCGTCGAGCACATAGACCACGCCGAACAGCAGCGAACTCAATTGCGTCGCCAGCCGCAGGCGTTGCAGTTCGCCGGCCGAGAGGGTGGGCGTGGCGCGATCCAGCGTCAGGTAGCCCAACCCCAGCCCGCGCAGTTGGCGCAGGCGCGCCATCACGCCGCCGGCCAGACGCTGCGCGGCGAGGCGCTTTTCTTCCGACAGCGCGGAAGTGCGGCGCACGTCGGGAGACACCGCATGCACGGCGCGGCCGGTGGCGGCGCGTTCGGCACGGTCGCGCCGGGTCGCGTTCTTGTCGGTGTCCGCTCCCGACGCATGGGCGCTGAAATCGCCTTGGGTGATCGGTTCGAGCAAGGCCGCCAATTGATCCAGCGGCAACTGCATGAACTCGCCGATGTCCACGCCGGCAAAGGTCACCGACAGCGCTTCGGGCTTGAGCCGCTTGCCGTGGCAGGTGGGGCACGGCTTGCCTTCCATGAAGCGGGACACGCGCTTGCGCATCAGCGCGCTCTGGGTGTTGGCGAAGGTGTGCAGCACGTAGCGGCGTGCGCCGGTGAAGGTGCCCATGTAGCTGGGCTCCAGCTTGCGCTTGAGCGCGGCGCGGGTTTCGGCGGGCGTGAAGCCCGCATAGACCGGCACCGTGGGGGTTTCCTCGGTGAACAGGATCCAGTCGCGCTCCTTCTTCGGCAGATCCTTCCACGGCCGGTCGATGTCGTAGCCCATGCTGACCAGAATGTCGCGGAGGTTCTGGCCCTGCCACGCGGGCGGCCACGAGGCGATGGCGCGCTCGCGGATGCTCAGGGACGGATCGGGCACCATGATGGCTTCGGTCACTTCGTACACATGGCCGAGACCGTGGCAGTTAGGGCACGCGCCCTGCGGCGTGTTCGGCGAGAAATCCTCGGCGTACAGCATCGGCTGATCGGCCGGATAAGCCCCGGCGCGCGAATACATCATCCGCACCAGACTGGACAGCGTGGTCACGCTGCCCACTGAGGAACGCGCGTTGCTGCTGCCGCGCTGCTGTTGCAGCGCCACCGCCGGCGGCAGGCCGTCGATGGCGTCCACGTCCGGCACGCCTGCTTGGTCAATCAGGCGGCGCGCATACGGGGCCACCGACTCGAAGTAGCGCCGCTGCGCTTCGGCGTAGATCGTGCCGAAGGCGAGCGAGGACTTGCCGGAGCCGGAAACGCCGGAGAACACCACCAGCGCGTTGCGTGGGATGGACACGTCCACGTCCTTGAGGTTGTGCTCGCGCGCGCCGCGCACGTCCACGCAGCCGCTGGCCGCGGCGAGGCAGGAGGATTCACCGAAGGAAGGGAGGGGCATGGGCGTGTCCTGCAAGTTCAAGTTGGAGAGGCGGTGATGCGCGCAGGCGCGTCAGGCGGAGGCGTCTTTCGCGGTCGTTTCCGTATCGCCGTGGGCGTGTCTGATCCGGCACACCGTCCACCAGATCGCCAGCGTCACCACCGGCACCAGCGCCGCGATCGCCAATTCGGGTGCTATCAGGGCGTGGACGCCGGGAATGCCTTTCAGCAGATAGGCCAGCAGGCCCACGACGTAATAGGAGATTGCGGCGACCGACAGGCCCTCGACGGTCTGCTGTAGCCGCAGTTGCAGCTTGGCGCGGTTGTCCATCGACGCCAGCAAGTCGCGGTTTTGGCGTTCGAGTTCGACGTCGATCCACGAGCGCAGCAGCGCGATGGCGCGGGTCAAATTGTCGGACAGCTTGGCCTGCCGCTCCTTCACCGATTGGCAGGTGCGCATCGCCGGGGCGATGCGGCGATGCAGGAACGCCCGCCAAGTGCAGTGCCCGGAGACGCTTTCTTCCGCCAGCGCCGCCAGCCGTTCCTCGACGATCTCGTGGTAGGCGCGGCTGGCGCCGAAGCGATAGAGATTGGCCGCGACATCGGCCTCAAGTTCGGCGGCCAGCGCGGTGAACTCGGCGAGCAGGACGCCGCTGCCGCGACGTTCCTCCAGTTCCGTGCACATCTCGTCGGTGATCGCGGCCAGCCGGGATTCCATGCGCCGCAGATCCGAGGTCATCGACCGCGTCAGCGGCAGGGCCAGCAGCGCCAGCGTTCGATACGTCTCGATCTCCAGCAGGCATTGGGCCAGCGCGCCCGCGCGCGCCGGGGTCAGGCCGCGGTCGAGGACGAGGATGTGCGTCAGGCCATCTTCGTCCTGCCGGAAGTCGGTCAGGATCGCGGCCGCGCCGTTCTCCACCAGCGAATGGCACAGGCTGACGGGATCGAAGCGGTCGGCCTCTTTTTCGGTGTCCGGTGTCCACGGAAGCAGCCGCAAGCGCACGCCGGACACGACCGGGCCGGGCGGGGTGAAGCCGTGCTTGAACGGGTCGTCTCCCAGCGGCGCTCCCGTCTCGGGATCGAGCGGGGCGCTCCAGAGATAGGTGGAGAACTCGGTGTGCTTCTCGCAGTGCAGGTCGCCCTCGTTCCACGTCAGGCCGTGCAGCGGGGTCGCAAGATCGGGCGAGGCCACGCCGAAGCGATCGGACAATGCGCGCATCGCGGCCCGATCCCCGGCAGGGTCGCCGCCGGTCATGAAGGCGAGTTGCAGCAAGCCGCGCGGGGCCTGCAGCAGCAGATGCGGACGCGCATGCACTTCCCCCACCGCCGCCGCCCGGTCGGCATGGGCCGGCAGGCCGTGGACGGTCGCGGCCGGCGGGAGTTTGTCGATGCTGTTTGGCTTTTTCATGACGGCCTCATTGCTTCCCGATGCGGGAAGATGGTGCTTTTCGTTGGCTTCGCTGGCTGGCGGCGAAGCGAGGAATTACGGCGTCGAGCAGCGGGCTTTCTGGAACGCGGGCAGCTTCTGGCCATCCCAATCGCGGTCAACGGCGACCTGATCGTGCACCCGGTGCCGTTCAAGGGCATCAAGGTCGAGATCGGCGATCGCCCACGTCTGCGCGCCGCGGGCGGTCGCAAGGACGCCGTCCTCCGGGAAGCCATGATCCATCGGTGCGTAGATCGTGGCCTCGCCGGTATTGGTATCCAACGCCGGGCTCCAGTCGGCAACGCCGGCCGTCACCGCGCGCGCGACGAACATCCGGTTTTCCAGCGCGCGTGCCATGCAGCCCACGCGCACCCGCGTTGCGCCGGCCGGCGTGTCCGTGCAGCTCGGCACCAGCAGCAGGCGCGCGCCGGCTTCGCGCTGGGCGCGCACGGGCAGCGGGAATTCGCTGTCGTAACAGACCGCGATGCCGGTGCGCACGCCATCGATATCGAACACGTGCAAGGCATCGCCGCCTTCGATGACGCCGGCGTTCCGCTCGAACCCCGTCAGTTGCAGCTTGTCCTGATAGCCGCGCGTGCCGTCCGGCGCGAACCACCACGCCCGGTTGCGATACCGCGCCGGTGCCACTTCGGTCAGGAACGTCCCGGCCTGGATGGTCATGTGCAGTTCGCGCGACAGGTCGGCATACAGCGCCAGCCATGCCGGTTGCAGGGGTTGTAGCGCCGCCAGCGAAGCGTTCAGATCGCGGTGGATGGCGGGCGCGAACGTCGCCGCCAGTTCCAGCGCCAGATACTCCGGCAGCACCGCCAGCTCGGCACCGGCGCGGCGCGCATCCTCCAGCACCTGCCGCTGGCGCGCCGCGAATGCTGCGAAGTCTGCGGGCTGGCTCACCTCGTATTTCGCCACCGCCACTTTCATCGCGCGTCCTCCAGCGGGCGCAGCCATAGGGTCAGGGTCTGCTCGGTTTCGTGCGCGTGGCCGACCTGTTTCCACGGCAGCCGTACCTGCATGTCCGACTGCCGCACGTAGCCGCGACGGTTCCAGAACGGATCGTTGCCGCGGTAATCGGGCGGGCGTCGCGGATCGTCTTCCGCGCGATCCACCGAGGCGAAAGACGTCCACCGTGCGCCCAGCGAACGCGCGTGCGCTTCACGTGCGTCGAAGAAGCGATGTCCCAGCCCGAGGCCGCGGAATGCCGGCAGCAGCACGGACTCGCCGCAATAGAACACGTCCTCCACCGGGATGCCCCGGTCGGCGAACGGCGCGCGGAAGGCCGGCTCCGCATCGCCCAGCGGCAGCCCCGTGGACGCGCCGACGACTTGGCCGTCGGCAAGCACCAGCACCAGCACGCTGTCCGACGAGCGGGCGTACATGGCGAGGTAGTGCTTCTCGTAGTCGATGTCGCCCTCGTACAGATAGGGAAAGCCGCGAAAGATCTCCGTGCGCAGACGTGCCAGCGCGTCGAACCAGTCGGTCATGTCCGCTCCGCGCAGGGTCAGCACGCGCACGCCGGCGGTCATGTCAGAGGCTCCCTTCGATCTGCGCGATCCAGTCGGCCAGATTGTAGTAATTGGTGACGCGCGCGATCTTGCCGTCGCGGATGTCGAAGAAGGCGCCGCCCGGCAGCACGTAGCGCTGTCCCTTGGCTTCCGGAAGATCGTCGTCGGTCGCCTTGTATTCGCCGTGCACGACGTATTCGGCGCCCGCGCGCAGGCCGTCGGCGCTGGCCATCACCACGATGTCGCGCAACTGTTCGCCATAGCAGCGATCCATGCGTTGCAGGAAGGCGCGGAACGTCTCGCGTCCGATTTCCCGCGCACCTTGGTTCAAGTCGTGCGCAACGTCGTCGGTCAGCATCGACAGCATGGCGTCGCGGTCGCCGCGGTTGAAGGCGTCGTAGTAGGCGGCGATCAGGTGCGAAGCGTTCATTCGGGTTCCTTGTTCGGGTGGGCGGATGCGGACGCGTTCCGGGATGGCGCCAAGTTTGGGAAATCCCGCCGCCCCTGTATATGGAATGATTGCGATTAGATAATTCCTGGTAGTGGAATAATGTTCCGGCATCGGAACCGGCGACGGGGCAAGCATCGTGAACAAGGAAATCGAATGGCTGCGGATCTTCCGGGTGGCGGCCGAGTGCGGCAGTTTTCGCGACGCGGCCGTCCGGTTGGGCACTTCGCCCCAGGCCGTCACGCGCGCCGTGCAGCGTCTGGAACGGCACTACGGCGAGGTGCTGTTCCATCGCAGCACGCGGCAGGTGCGCATCACCGCCTTCGGCGAAGGCTTGCTGGAACAGGTGCGCCCCGCGCTGGAGCGGTTCGAGGAACTGTGGCGGACGCCCGGCGCCGATCCGCAGGCGTCCCTGTCAGGCACGGTGCGGATCACCGCGCCGCATAGTTTGGGCGCGCGGGCGGTTCTGCCGGCAATGGAGCGCGTGGCCGCGCGCCATCCCGGCATTGCGCTGGACGTGCGCCTGTCGGATCGCGTCAGCAATGCGGTGGACGAAGGCATCGACGTCGGCATCCGGGTCGGCTTCATGCGCGACAGCCGCTTCGTCGCGCGCAAGGCGGGCGACATGCGGCTTCCCGTCGTGGCGGCGCCGCGTTTGATCAAGAAGATGGGTGTCCCCGACGGGATCGCCGCGCTGGCCGGGTTGCCGGTGACTGCCGCTTTGGACAGTAATACCGGCCGCCCCTGGCCGTGGTACTTCAAGGCGGGACGCCAATGGACGCCGGCTGCGCCCGCTTTCGTCGCCGACAATGCCGATGTGGAAATGGGCGCCGCGCTGGCCGGGATCGCCTTCGCCCAACTGGCGGATTACATGGCCGCCCCCTACATCGCCAGCGGAAAGCTGGTGCGGGTGCTGGAGAACGACGAGCCCCCGGCGTGGGGGCTGTATGTGTATCGGCCCCAGCGCGGCCCGGTGCCGGGCAGGGTGCGGGTGGTGTTCGACGAGCTGCGCGCCGCCGTCGAATCGCTGCCTGCTTTGCGCTGACGCCCTGCCGAGGGTTGTCCGGCCGAGTGTCCATGCCGGCTGTGGCCCGCGCCGCCATCGGTGGACGCGGTCGCTACAGCAAATGCACCCGCACCCGCCGCCCCTTGATCTTCCCCGCGCGCAGTTTCTCCAGCGCGCCCTTCGCCTGCTTGCGCGCGATGGCGACGTAGCTGCGGGTGGGAAACACGTCGATCTTGCCGATGGCGTCCTTGTGCAGGCCGGCCTCGCCGGTGAGCGCACCGACGATGTCGCCGGGGCGCAGCTTGTCGGTGCGGCCGGCGTCGATGCGCAGCGTCGCCATCGACGCTTCCGGCACGCCGCGCGGTTTGCCGTCCTGTGGGGCGATGCGCTGGTAGTGGACCGGTTCGCCGCCTTGGCGTTCCTCGATCAGTGCGGCGCGGTTGCGTTCGTTCTGCGCGACCAGGCTCAATGCCAATCCGTCGCGACCGGCGCGACCAGTGCGGCCGATGCGGTGCAGGTAGGTGTCGGCATCGGTCGGCAGCTCGTAGTTCACCACCGCGCCGATGTCGTCGATGTCGAGGCCGCGCGCGGCCACATCGCTGGCAACCAGCACGTTGCAGCTGCGGTTGGCGAAGCGCACCAGCACTTCCTCGCGGTCGCGCTGCTCCATGTCGCCGTGCAGGGCCAGCGCGTCGAAGCCGTAGTGCGCTAGCGAGCCGACCACTTCCTCGGTGTCGCGGCGCATGTTGCAGAACACCACCGTCGATTCCGGGTTGAACTGCAGCAACAGCGCGGCCAGCTGCGGCGCGCGGCGGGCGGGATCGGCCTCGAAGAACAGGCTGCGGATGCTGGGCGGCTGCGCGCCGCCTTCGACGCTGACTTCCGTGGGTTCGCGCAGCATCGATTTCGCCAGCGCGCGGATCGCGTCCGGGAAGGTCGCCGAGAACAGCAGGCTCTGCCGCGTCTTCGGCATGCGCTTGACCAGCGCGCGGATCGGTTCCTCGAAGCCCATGTCGAGCATGCGGTCGGCTTCGTCCAGCACCAGCGTCTTGATGCCGCGCAGGTCGAGCGCGCCTTTCTCCACCAGTTCCAGCACCCGCCCCGGCGTGCCCACCACGACCTGCGGCGCATGCGCCAGCGAGGCCAGCTGCGGCGCCAGCGGGATGCCGCCGCACAGCACCGACAGCTTCAGATTGGCGATGCCGGTGGCGAGCTTGCGCAGGTGCTTGCCGACCTGGTCGGCGAGTTCGCGGGTGGGGCAGAGCACCAGCGCCTGGGTGCCGCCGGTCGCGGCGTCGATCTTCTGCAGCAGGCCGAGACCGAACGCCGCGGTCTTGCCGCTGCCGGTGGGCGCCTGCGCGATCAGGTCGCGGCCGTCCAGCACCACGGGAAGCGCTTGCGCCTGGATGGGGGTGAGGGTGGTGTAGCCGAGCGCGTCGAGGCCCGGTCGCAGGGCGGGATCGAGGGCGAGGTCGGCGAATGCGGTGGGCGTGGTCATGGCCCATGATCGCAGCTGCGGCCGGAGGCGTGGGCATCGGCGGCGGACGGACGGGCATGGCCGGGCGGCGGGCAGTGGCTACACTGGCGCCGGGTCGAGCGCGGAGGGGGCGTGATGCGGACCATCATCCTGGGGCTGGTCGCCTGGCTGCTGTGCGCGATGGCGCCGGCGCAGGCGCAGACCACGGTCAGGCTGCTCGGCACCTTCCCGGAAGGGAGCGACATCGCGGTGCCCACCGGCGAGACCGTGTACGTGCGAGTCGCCTACGACGCGCCGACGCCGATCCGTATCTGGGTGCGTCCGTACTACCAGGGCAAGGAAGTCAGCGCGGGCAGCGGGCCGTCGCTGCTGTACCGGGGGCAGGGCGAACTGCTGGGCTTCTTCTTCCTCAACGAGCCGGGCCACGTCGACGAGCTGCGGGTGACCGCGGGCGACGGCAGCCGCGGCGGCACCCCGGAAATCGCGCGCTGGCCGATCCGCGTGTCCTCCTACTCGAACGCTCCGCCGCTGCCGCCGGCGCCAGCCTGGCTGGTGCGGCTGCGCGACGCGCACAACCAGGCCATGCACGAGCAGATGCAGTCCGGCGCCGGCGCGCCGCCGAGCGCGGGCGCAGTCGGTCTCTTCGGCGTGTTCATGCTGGTCTTCGCCGCGCTGGGCATCGTTGGGCTGGCCTGGCCGGCATGGGCGGTCTGGCGCTGGCGCGGCAAGTGGCGCGCCTGGGCGATGGCGCCGTTGGCGGTGCTCGGCTTCGTGGTGCTGCGGATCATCGTCGGCACTGCGTTGGATCCGACCTCGCACAATCTGTGGCCGTTCGAAATCGTCATGGTCGGCGGCGGCAGCGTGCTGGCGATGGCGGTGTTCACGGCGATGCGCTGGTGGGAGCGGCGACGGGACGGGGCCGATTGAGGCCGCCCCGGGTGGGTCGGCATTCAGCGGCGCGCCGGCAGCCTCCGCCGCAGCCCGCTGGCAACATGGCCCCATGACCCGCAATCCGTGTTTTCGCTTCGCGCTCCTCGGCATCGGCATCGGCATCGCCTTGCTGTGCGTGGGCTGCGGCGATGCCGGCAGGCGCACGCCCGAGCAGGTGCATGCGGACCTGATGCGCAGGCTGCCGGTCACGCTGCACGACCGCGAAGGCTGGGCCCGCGATGTCCAGGCCGCGTTCGCCGCGCAGCGCATCGAGCCTTCCACCGCCAACCTGTGCGCCGCGCTGGCGGTGGTGGAGCAGGAATCGACCTATCGCGCCGATCCGCCGGTGCCGGGGCTGGGCGGCATCGCCGTCGCCGAGATCAAGCGCCGCGCCGCCGCCCGCCACGTGCCGGCGTTCGCGGTGGACGCCGCGCTGAAGCTGCGTTCGCCGGACGGCCGCAGCTATGCGCAGCGGTTGCAGGCGATGCGCACCGAGCGCGAATTGAGCGAGCTGTTCGAGGAGATGGTGGCGCGGCTGCCGCTGGGCAGCGGCCGGCTGCTGGCCGGGCTCAACCCGGTGCGCACCGGCGGGCCGATGCAGGTGCGGGTGGATTTCGCCGAACGCAACGCGCGCGGCTATCCGTATGCGGTGGACGGGTCGATCCGCCACGAGGTGTTCAGCCGGCGCGGCGGCCTGTACTTCGGCATCCGTCACCTGTTCGGCTATCCGGCGCGGTACGACAGGCTGCTGTACCGCTTCGCCGACTTCAATGCCGGCTGGTATGCCAGCCGCAACGCCGCGTTCCAGCAGGCGGCGGCGATCGCCAGCGGGACGAGGCTGGCGCGCGACGGCGACCTGCTCGCACCCGATGCGTCGATGGACGCGCCCGGCGCCACCGAGGCGGCGCTGCGCGGCATCGCATCCGCGCTGGGCATGGACGCCGCCGCGATCCGCCGGGATCTCGGCAAGGAGCGCAGCGCCGCGTTCGCGGAGACGGACCTCTATCGCCGCGTGTTCGCCATCGCCGACGGCAAGGGCGCGGGCCGGCCGGTGCCGCGCGCGCGGGTGCCGGACATCGCGCTGTCCAGCCCCAAGATCACCCGCAAGCTGACCACGGCCTGGTTCGCCAGCCGCGTCGAGGCGCGCTGGAAGGCGTGCATGGCGCGTTGAGCCGCGCGCTCAGCAGCGCAGCGAACGCATCGTCGCCGAGGATTCGCGGATGGCGTCGAGGATCTTTTCCTTGTGCGCGTCCGCGGCGCCTTCCAGACCCACGTTGTCCTGCTCCAGCACGCGCTCGGCGCGGTAGCTGGAGCGCACCAGCGGGCCGGACACGGCTTCGAGGAAGCCCTTGGACAGCGCCAGCTCGCGGTAGGCGTGGAACTCGTCGGGGCTGACGAAGCGCTCCACCGGCAAGTGATTCTTGGTCGGGCGCATGTACTGGCCCATCGTCACCACGTCCACGTCGGCGGCGCGGATGTCGTCCAGCGCCTGCTCGATCTCGGCGTCGGTCTCGCCCAGGCCCAGCATCAGGCTGGTCTTGGTGATGGTGTCGGGGGCGTGGCGCTTGGCGAACTTCAGCACGTCGAGCGTCTGTTGGTAGCCGGCGCGCGGATCGCGCACGGGGTGGGTCAGGCGCTCCACCGTTTCGAGGTTCTGGGCGAAGGTGGCGAGGCCGGCGTCCAGCACCGTGGCGACGAGGTCGAGCTTGCCCTGGAAGTCCGGCGTCAGCGCTTCCACCGCCGTCTCCGGCATGCGCAGGTGGATGGCGCGGATGCAGTTGGCGTAATGCTGCGCGCCGAGGTCGGGCAGGTCGTCGCGATCCACCGAGGTCAGCACCACGTACTTCAGGCCCATCAGCGCCACCGCGTCGGCCACGTGGGCCGGCTCCAATGGATCCAGCCAGCCCTTCGGGTTGCCGGTGTTGACCGAGCAGAACTTGCAGGCGCGCGTGCACACCGAGCCCATCAGCATCAGCGTGGCGGTGCCGCGCTCCCAGCATTCGGCGATGTTGGGGCACTTGGATTCGGCGCAGACCGTGGACAGCTTGTGCGAGGTCACGATGTCCATGACTTCGCGGTACTTGGCGCCGTTCGGCAGGCGCACGCGCAGCCACGGCGGCTTGGGGCCGGCGTCTGGCACCGCGCTCAGTGCGTTGGGCTTCATGCCGTCCAGCACCGCAAGCGTGCCCTGGTGGGGGCTGACGATCTTGCTGCCGGAGGCGGGACGGGACGGAGACGGGGTGCTCATCGGGAAACAACCTGCGTGGAGACAGGACGCGAACCGCCATTGTAGCGGAGCGGGCGCTCCGGCCCCGGATCAGCCTGCGGCCCGCAGGCGCCAGAGCGTGCCGAGATAGACCAGCAGGGAGACCGCCACGTAGGCGTTGTTGACCAGCGCGCGCCGCGCCGGGTTGTCGCGGCTGCGGGTCACGTCGATCAGGAACTGGCGCAGCAGGAAGGTGTAGAGCATGTAGTACAGGAACGGGGTGACGTGCACGTACCAGGGATAGTCGTCGATGCGCTTGCCGAACCGCGCCAGGAGCCAGCCCACCTGCGAATAGATGCCGAGCACGCCGAGCGCGGCGTTGATCAGCATCCACTTCACCTCGTCGCGGCCGAAGATCGCGAGGTAGAAGGCCAGATAGACCACGATCGCGATGCCGCCGTGCATGTAGATGAAAAGCAGGTCGGGCCGGCTGGACGAATACGCCATGAAGAAGCCGGACAGCCCGAACATCAGCATGTGGATGCCGAAGAACGGATAGATGAAGCGCTTGTCCATGCGGCCGATGCCGCGCGCCGCCACCGCCTGCCGCCGCCCTTCCCGCATGTGCGTCCCCCGTTGCCCGATGCGCGGCCGTGCCCGCCGGTTCATCCGGGGTTGTGCCGCTTGCCGGCGAACATCCTAGACTGAACGGGATTCCCTTTGCCCGAATGCATCGATGCCGTTCCGCTGGATCCCGACCACCCTTTGCCTGCTGCTGGCCGCGGCCTGCAACCGCCAGCCCGCGCCCGACCAGACCAGCGCCAACGCCGGCGCGGTGGAAGCGCCGGAACCGATGGTGCAGCGCAAACCGCAGGGCGAGATCGACTGGTCGCCGGTGCGGCTGGAGGCGGGCGACGCCTGGATCGACTGCAGCGCCGACTACCGCAACGGCGACGGCCGGCCGGTGCTGTCGCTGGCCTACATCGACCTGCGCAACGCCATGCAGGACTGCCGCGCCACCGGGCTGATGCGGCTGCGCTACAAGGGCAAGGTGACCGCCAGCTTCGCCGCGCTGGCCGAGCGCGCCGGCAAGCTGGCGGGCGATCTCGGCATCGGCAAGCGCATCCTCGACATCGATTCCGCCGGCGGCAGCGTGGAATCGGCGATCCGCGCCGGCGACGCGATCGGCGAGAACGACTGGGCGATCTGGGTGCGCGGCGATTCGGTCTGCCACAGCGCCTGCGTGCTGCTGCTGGCGGCGGGCGATATGCGGGTGATCGTGGGCCCGGTCGGCATCCACCGGATGATCCGCATCCGCTCCTCGGCGACCTCGCGCAAGGAGCTGGGCGAGGAACTGCGCAAGATCAGCGACGACCTGCGCAACTACCTGGAGCGCAACGGCGCCTCCGCCGAGGTCTACGACCTGATGACCACGGTGCCCAACCGCACCCTGCACATCCTCACCGACCAGGAACTGGAGAACTTCGGCCTGTCCGGCTCCAACGCGGTGGAGGACGACCTCGACCGGATCCGCCTGGCGCGCCGCTGCGGCACCGAGTTCCTGAGCCGCCGCGACAGCTTCCGCCGCGCCTACGAACGGCAGTGCGTGCAGCCGGCCGACGCGACGCACCAGGACGTGGCCGACATCAACGCCTGCGGCCTCTCGCTGCGCGAGCGCTTCGGCTTCCCCGACCCGAAGTGCCCGATCGAAAGCCCGATGGCCGAACTGGACGGCGCGGTGCTGGCGATCCCCAAGGACCTGCCGGTGGAGCCGGAAGCGCCCGCCGAAGCGGAGCACACCGCCGGCGGCGAGGACGAAGACGAGGACGCCGCAACGCCGTCAGCGCCCGCCGCCGCCTCCACCGCCGCCGCCGCCTCCGGAAAAGCCGCCGCCGCCCGCGCCCGATGAACTGCCGGGCGGCGTCGCCGCCGAGGAAATCTGCGAGCTCAGGCTGTTGCCCAGGCTGCTGGTGAACTGGTTGAGGCTGGCGATGTTGCCGCCGTGGTACCAGCCGATGTTGGCGGTGGCCGCCGCTGCAGCCGCCGCACCCACCGCCGCGGTGAACTTCTTCGTCCACGCCTCCTCGACGTCCAGCGCCACCGCGTAGGGCAGCAGGAACTGGTAGCGCTGCGCGTCCAGCGGCGGCGGCGCGTCCGGGCCCTGCATGCGCGCCAGTTCCTCGCGTTCGGCCACGCCCAGGTACAGCTTCAGGCCCTCGATCTCGTCCAGCAGCCTGCGGCCTTCGACCGTGGGCGCAGGCACCAGCACCGCGAAGACGATCACCGCCGTCAGCATCAACGCGCCGATCGCGACGATCAGCGGAATGCCGCTGCCGCCCGACGCCAGCATCGCCAGCACCATGCCGGCCAGCCCGCCCAGCACCGCGATGACAATGCTGCCGATGTTGCGCTGGAACATGCGTCCCGCGTACGCGGCTTCCAGCGCCTTGGCCTGCGCCTGGATCGCCGACTGCAGCAGGGCGTGGTTGTCGTTCTTCAGCGCCACCGCGTCGCCTTGCCGGAACAGGCCGTCGAACAGCGCGCGCTGCGAGGCCGCGAGCGGTTCGCCATCCTCGTTCGCCAGGCGTTGCAGGCTCCAGCTGTCCTTCAGGAAGCCCTTGTCCTGCTCGATGACCAGCCGGCCGCGCACCGCCAGCGAAAGCAGGTCGGCGGTGACGCAGCGGGTGTCCGCGCTCATCCGGCGAACGAAGCGCAGTGCGGCCGGCGAATAGCCGTCGGGTGGGCCGTAGCGGGCGATGACCACGCCGGGCGCGGGATCGCGGCCCACCTGCCGCCAGCGGCGCAGCATGTACGCGCACATCGCCAGCAGGGCGAACAGCGCGACCAGCACGCCGCGGTTGTCCTTCAGCAGCCAGCCCGTGCGCTGCGCGGCCGTGGGCGCGGGCACGATGCCCTTGGGAAAGGACAGCACGATGGTCAGGCCGCTTCCCGGCGGCAATGCCTGCGCGAGCCGCCACTGCGCCCGGCCCGGGGCGATGGCGGCGGCGGTGCAGGCCTGCCCGCGCTCGCCCTGCGCGCCGGTGTAGCACTCGGCGCGCAGGGCCGATGTCGGAACCGACTGCGGCAGGCGCACCTCGACGCTGCTGGCCTCGATGGGGAAGGCCCAGCCGGTGCCGATGGCGTTCCAGTACAGCTCGTCGTGGTCGTCGAAAAAGCCCAGCTGGCGGCTAGTGCGGTAGCGCAGCGCGTAGGTGTAGTCGGCGGGCACCGGAAGGACGTCGTCGTTGCCGGTGTTCAGGCGCACGCCGTTGTTGCGGCGTTCGGTGAACCACGGCTCCGGCCGGCCGTCGCGCAGCACCTCTTTTACCGTGAAGTCCACCGCCACGCGGTTGCCGTAGCGGTCCTTGTAGCGGGTGGGGAAGTCGCGATAGATGCCGCGCCGGATGGCGTCGCCCTCGGCGCGCACGCGGATGCGTTCCTCCACGTCCATGCTGCCGTCGGCGTTCACCGCGACCGTGCTGTCGTAGGACAGGATGCGTTCCTGCGGGTGCGCCGACGCATGCGGCGGCAGCGCCAGCAGCAGCCACAGCGACGCCAGCAGCAAGCGGCGGATCACCGCGACAGGTCCAGCGTCGGCGCGGCGCGGCTGTCGCCCTCGGCCTGGAAGAATTCGGCGCCTGCGAAGCCGAAGCCGCGCGCCACCAGCAGCGCGGGGAAGCGCTGGGCGGCGTCGTTGTAGTCGCGCACCGCGCCGTTGTAGAAGCGGCGCGCGTATTGCAGGTGTTCCTCGACCTCGACCAGCGCGGACGAGAGCTGGGCGAAGTTCTGGTTCGCCTTCAGGTCGGGATAGGCCTCGCGCAGCGCGATCAGCCGGCCCAGCGCCTGTTCCAGCGAGGCTTCCGCCGCGCCCTGCCGGGCCGCGCCGTGCGCCGCCTGTGCCTGCGCGCGCAGCTCGGTCACGGCTTCCAGCGTGGCACGCTCGTGCGCGGCGTAGCCCCGCACCACCGTCACCAGCTGCGGCACCAGGTCGTGCCGGCGCTGCAACTGCACGTCGATGTCGGCCCACGCGGTGCGGGTCTGGTTGCGCAGCCGCACCAGCCGGTTGAAGGCCAGCATCGCCCAGGCCGCGAGGATCGCCAGCACCGTCACCGCCAGCATCGTCATGCACCCACTCCCGTCACGTGGATCTCGACGTCGCCCACCCGCACCCGCTGGCCGGCGCGGATCTTCGCGGTCTTGCGCTGCTCCGGCACGCCGTCCACGCGCACCGCGCCGCTGGCGACGAGCTGCTTGCCGGCGCCGCCGGAGTCGCACAGGCCGGCCAGTTTCAGGAGCTGGTTGAGTTCGACGAAATCGCGGTCGAGTTCGAAGTCGATGGTCTGCATGGCGGCAGCATAGCGGCCCGCGCCCACCGCGGCGCGTCCCTCAGGGCAGGGGAACGTGTGCGCGCTGGCCGTCGCGTTCGATCGTCACGCCCTTGCGGTCGATGGCGATCACGTCGAGCCCGCCGCTGCGGTCGCCTTCGCTCATGCGCTGGCCGTCGAGGATGACGAAGCGGCGGGCCGGGTCGGCGTCCCACATGTGCATGCTCAGCTTGACCGGCGGCAGCGCGGTGGCGGCGATGTCGGGTGCGTCGAGGGCGGATGAGGTGCTGGCCGGCGCGGCGGGCGGCGGAACGGCGGATGCGGATGGCGTCGCGGGATGGAGCATCGGCGTGGGATCGATGGTCGCCGTTGCGGGCATCGCCGCGACTGCGGATATGGGCGTTGCCGTGGCGGGTTCGGGCGTCGACGCGCTCACGGGCGATTGCGCGGCGTCCGGGCGCGGCACGATGCGCGGCATTCCTGCGGACGCCGGTGCGGTTTGCGCGACCGGCGCGGGCGCTGCGCCGCCGCGGTCGCCCAGGCGCGAACCCAGCCAGCCGCCCAGCGCGGCCAGCGCGACGACGGCGGCCAGCACCGGCCACAGCCAGGGTGGCGCGGCGCGGGCGGTGCGCGCGGGGGCGGGCGGCAGCTCCAGCGCCACGTCGGGCGCGCTGTCGCGGCGGCGTTCGGCTTCGGATTTGCGCAGCGCTTCCAGGATCAGGGACATCGCATCAGTCCAGTGTGCGCAGCAGGCGCGGGCCGGGCAGGCCGTTGGCCAGCGCCATCAGGGTCAACGCGCCGGCCACGCCGTCGGCCGGCAGGCCACGCGCGCTTTGCAGCTCGCGCACGGCGCTGCGGAGGGTGGTGTCGTAGGGCGCGCCGGGGCGGGCGGCGTCCGGCAGCACGCGCAGCCAGAGCCAGTCCACGGCGGTGCCGGAGGCGCCGGGTGCGGGCGGCGTGTCCAGCATCGCCGGGCCGCGCCATAGGCCGGCGTAGTCGCCGCTCCAGCGGGCTTGCAGCAGGGCGCGGTCGAGATCGACGCTGCGCTCGCCGATGCGCAGCCGCACGCTGCGCGCATCCGCGCCCAGCAGCACCGCCCAAGCATCGGCGCCGCCGTCGCGCAGGCGCAGCAGCATCGGCCGATCCAGCGCCACCAGCGTGTCCAGCCGCGCGCGGCCCTGCACGCAGTGCGCGTCGGGCGGGGCGCCGGTGGGCGTGCAGGGGCCGTCGGGCGCCACGGTGACGGCCTGCGGCGGCAGCGACCACAGCGTCAGCAATTGCCGCCAGGCCGGTGCCGGGGATGCGTCCGCATCGGCCAGCAGCTTCGAGAGGGCCGCGGCATCCACGTGTTCGACGCGCGTGGCGCTACTCGGCAATGTGGCGGCTGCGGGCGCGGAGACGATGGCGGATGCCGCGGGTTCGCCGCGATGCCGCAACCATCCGCCCGCCAGCAGCGCGACGACGGCGATGCCCGCAACGGCGGCGGCCACCCGCCAGCGCATCGGCCAGCGCGCGGCCAGCCGCGGCGGCAGCACTTCATCGGCGGCGAGATCGACCAGCCGGGCGTCGATGCTGCCGGCATCGCGCGCGTAGCCCGCCAGCAGCGCGCGTTCGGCGATCACGTTGAGCAGGCGCGGCACGCCGCCGGCGCGCGCGTGCAGGCGGCGCACCGCCTTCGCATCGAAGGGGAAGCGCGTGCCGCCGGCCACCCGCCAGCGGTGGCGCAGGTAGGCGTCGGTGTCCTTCGCGTCCAGCGGTTCCAGGTGGAAGCGCGCGGTGATGCGCTGGGCCAGCTGCCGCAGCTCCGGGCGCGCCAGCAGCGTGCGCAGCTCGGGCTGACCCAGCAGCAGGATCTGCAGCAGCTTCTGGGTGTCGGTTTCCAGGTTGGTGAGCAGGCGCACCTGCTCCAGCGCGTCGGCGGGCAGACTCTGCGCCTCGTCGATCAGCAGCACCACGCGCAGGCCCTGCGAATACGCATCGAGCAGGTGCGCATTGAGCGCATCGACCAGCGCCTTGGCGCTGCCGCGCCGGCCGGCGATGTCGATCCGCAGCTCCTCGCAGATGGTTTCCAGCAGGTCGACGGCGTTCTGGCGCGGGTTCAGCACCAGCGCGATGCGCGCGTGCTCCGGCAGCCGCTCCAGCAGCAGGCGGCTGAGCGTGGTCTTGCCGGTGCCGACTTCGCCGGTGAGCTGGACGAAGCCGCCGCCGCCGCCCTTGTCGATGCCGAACAGCAGGTGCGCCAGCGCGTCCCGGTGGCGTTCGCTCAGGTGGACGAAGCGCGGGTCGGGCGTGATCGAGAACGGCGGCTCGTGCAGGCCGTAGTGGCGCAGGTACATGCGCTCAGCCTGCCACGCCGGCGGCGTCCGCGCGAACCGGGCGCCGCGTCACTCGGCCACCTGCTTGGCTTCGCTGACGCCCAGCAGTTCGGCGTGCTCGGCCGGCTCGGCCTTGCCGCGGCCGGCCAGGAGGCCCTGCGCGAACACCACGCCGAGGATGATCGCGACGCCGGCGTAGAAGCGCGCGGAGAGTTCCTGCTGCTCGCCGAACAGCAGCGCCGCCAGCGCGATGGCGTAGACCGGTTCGAGATTGACCGACATCTGCGCGGTGAACGCCGACAGGTGGCGCAGCGCGACCAGGCACAGCGCGAACGGCAGCAGCGTGCAGGCCATCGACAGCAGCACCAGCCAGAATGAATCCATCGGCGAAGGCACCATCAGCAGCGGGCCGGCGAAGGCGGGCACCAGCAGCGGCATCAGCGGCGCCAGCAGGGTCAGCGTCAGCGTGCCGGCGCCGAGTTCCAGCGCGGTGACGGTCAGCGGATCGCCGCTTTCGACCATGCGCTTGTTGAGCGTGCCGAACAGCGCCACCAGCGCCGCCGACGCCACCCCGGCCACGATGCCCGCGTGCATCCCGGCCGGCACGCCGCCGACCACCAGCCACACGCCGGGCAGCGAGGCGATGCCGAGCAGCAGATGCGAGGGACGGAAGCGCTGGCGGGTGAACAGCGGCTCGATCAGCGCGGTCATCGGCGTGGCGAAGGCCAGCGAGGTGGCCGCCACCGAGGCGTTGGCCAGCTTGATCGCGCCGTAGAAGGTCAGCCAGTGCAGCGCCACCAGCGCGCCGATCCCGGCATAGGCCCAGCGCGTGCGCGCCGGCATCGCGCGCAGCCCGCGCCAGACGCGCGGCAGCAGCGCCAGCGCCGCGACCACCAGCAGCATCCGCCACCACACCAGCGGCAGCGCCGGCAGCGAGATGAGCTTGCCGAGGATCGCGGTGAAGCCCCACAGCAGCACGCAGAAGTGGATCTGCCAGAGCGCGCGGGTGGTGTCGGGGTTGGGCATCCGCACATTATCGCGGAGTGGGGCGGTGGCGCGGATGCCGGATTCGTCAGGCGATCGTTGCCGTCAGCGATACGCCTCCGCCGACCATGGCATCTCGTACAGGTCGCCTTGGCCGTTGCCGGGCGCGCGCAAATAGGTCTCGACTTCCGCCGCGTCCAGCGGGCGATCGGGCAAGGGCTCCAGGCGGCTGCGCCGCTCGGCGAAATACAGCGTGTGCCCGTCCGCGCTGACGAACGGCGTGAACACGCCGCTGGCGCCGGAGCGGTTGACCGGCGCGCCCAGGTTGCGCGGCGCGCTCCAGCCGTCTCCGTCGCGGAAGCTGATGTAAAGGTCGTTCTCGCCGATGCCGCCGGGTCGGTTGGACAGGAACAGCAGGTAGGACTGGTCGGGCGCGATCCAGTGATTGGATTCGTCGGCGTCGGAGTTGATCGGCGCGGGCAGCGGTTCGGGATCGGCATAGCCGCTTGCGGTGGGGCGCGCCCGCATTAGGTCGCGCTGGCCGAGCACGCCGGGCCGATTGGATACCGAGAAATACAGCGTGCCGTCCTCGGCGATGGCGCTGTTGGTCTCCGCTCCGTCGCTGTTGACCCTGTCGCCCAGGTTGCGCGGCGCGCTCCAGCCGCCGCCGGGCAATCGATCCACGCGCCACAGGTCGAAGTCGGTGCGCCGCGCGCCGCCGGCTTGCAGGGGGCGGTTGGAGGCGAACACCAGATGGCGGCCGTCCGGGCTCATCGCCGGATCGATGTCGCGGTACTGGCCGGAGAATGCGGCCACGCGCGGTGCTCGCCAGCGTCCGTCCTCGCCCTTGCTCGACTCCATGATGGCCTGATAGCGGTAGCCGCGATCGGCCTTGTTGAAATAGACCGTGTTCCCGTCCGGGCTCATCGTGAAGCCCCATTCGTCGTCGCCGGTGGACAACACGCCGGGGGCGAGCAGCCGCGGCGCGGATGGGGCGGGTTCGTCGGCGGATGCGTGCGGGGAAAGCAGGGCCAGCGTTGCCGCAGTGAGGATTCCGAGCATGGGGTTTCTCGCGTCGTGGTTGTCCGGTCATGGGGATACGGAAAGCGGGCGGCGTTGCTGACATCGCGGAATGCACGTGGCAAGCGCCGATGTCAGGAAACCCCACTGCTCCCCGTATCCCGCTGGCACACACCGGGAACGGCCATGCCGGCATCGACTTCCACCATCGCGAGGCAAGGCCAACGCTGGCGCCAGTGCCTGCGCCAGACCGCGCGCGACATGCTCCGCGGGCTGGTGCCATCGGCCAGCGCGATCCGGCTGGCGGAGACCGACGCACCGCTGGACGACGCCCATTTCGAGGAAGCGGTTTGCCGCAACTGCGGCAATCCGCGCGACACGCCACATTGCGGTGCCTGCGGTCAGAAAGCGGCGGCGCGCTTTTCGCTGCGCGATGTGTGGCAGGAGGTCTGGCAGAGCCGGCGACTGTTCGAGTTGCCGTTCCTGCACGCCGCGCTGCGGCTGGCCCGTGCACCCGGACTGGTGGCGCGCGAATACGTACTGGGTGCGCGCAAGCGCCACGTGCATCCGTTCAAGCTGCTGCTGTTCGCGGTGGCGCTGCTGGTGCTGGCGCTGGAGAAGACCGGCTACCTGACCGCCGGGCAGACGCAACTGTCCGCGCAGATGCGGCTGGTGGCGGACTGGGCGCGCTGGTCGTTCAGCCTCGGCCTGTTCGCGCTGCTGGCGGCCACGCTGGCGGTGATGCGCCGGCGTCTGGGCTACAACCCCGTGGAGCATCTGGTGCTGGCGATGTACGTGCAGTTCGCGGTGGTCGTCGCCAACACGCTCAACCTGCTGCCGCTGCTGTTCCTGGATGCCGTGCAGTGGGCGGCACCGTGGCGGCGCGCGTCCGGCTGGTACATGACGCCACTGGAACTGGGCATCGTCGCGCTGGCCTGCGTGCAGTTCTTCCGCCTGCGCTGGCGGCGCGACGCGTTGCGCATCGCCGCCGTTGTCACCGTGTTCTTCCTCGCCAAGAAGGCATTGCTGTTCGCTTACGGGCGTTTCATCCAGCAGGTCGTGCTTTCGCAGGCCGGTTGACTCCTCCCTCGCATCGGATCGCTTCCATGACCGCACATCGTCTTCGCTTCTCCCCGCTTGCACTTGCCCTGCTGGCCGCCGCCGGCTGCGGCCAGGCACCGTCGTCGCCCGCCGCTGCCGCCACGCCGTCGACAGCCGCACAGCCGATCGGCGACGCCAATCTTGTCGCCGCGCAGATCGCCGATACCTTGCAGGCCTGTTCCTACGACGGCACGCCGGTGCGCTTCGGCATGGGCGGTCAGGCACCGCGCGACTGCCGTGACATGATCGCGCAGGTGATGGCCTTCACCGGGTTGCCGCAGAACTTCGACGTCACCGAGGCCGACGTGCCCAACGCCGCGGCGGCGATCCTGCTCGACCAGCAGAAGCTGCCGCACCGAGTGATCGCCTTCAACCCGGAGTTCATCGAACTGGTGCGCCGCGAGACCGGCGGCAACCCGTGGTCGGCGGTCAGCATCATGGCGCACGAAGCCGGCCATCACCTCGCCGGCCACACCATCCAGCCGGGCGGCAGCCAGCCGCCGATCGAACTGGAAGCCGACAAGTTCAGCGGCTTCGTGCTCTACAAAATGGGCGCAAGCCGCAGGGACGCGCTGACCGCGCTCAATACGCTGGTGCCCGAGGGCGTGCCGGACGGCAGCAGCCATCCGGGCCGGAGTCAGCGCGTGGCGGCATTGACCGAAGGCTGGGACCAAGCGTGCAGGCAGACCGGGCGCGGCGACTGCACCGATGGCGCACCCGGCAGCGCGCCGGCACCGGGCATCGTCGGCGGCATTGCGCAATCGCCGGTGCCGCGAGAGCGCGTGACCGGCGGCGCGTTGCCCGCATCGACCGCATCCGCCGATGCCGCTGCAATCAGCGCGTCCACCGCATCGGTTGCACCGGCCGCGCCCGCGCCCACGGTATCCACGCCGACCCGATCCGCCGCGGCGGTGCTGCCCGTTCCCGATCCTAAGACGCTGCCGAGCAAGGGCACGCAGTTCGTCTACGACGAATACGGCGTCCTCGATCCGGCCATCGTGGCCGACTTCGAGCAGCGCATGTATGACCACGCGAAGCGATGGGGCGTGGAGATCGTGACCCTGTTGGTCAAGGACCTGCACGGCATGAGCGCCGAGGAATACGGCTGGGCGATGCTGCGCCAGCTGCGCGTGGGCAAGCTGGACGTGGGCAACGGCGCGGTGCTGGTGCTGGCACCGGAGCAAGGCCAGACCGCAGCGGTGATGGGTCCGGGCGTGGCGCTGGAAATGGGGCCGCACGACAAGGCCGCACAGCTCAAGCAGGCGCTGGACCTGGCTTGGCCGCTGTGCAAAAAGAAGAACGCCTGCGACGGTTGGACCGAAACCCTGCTGGACGCGGCCGACCACATCCGCCGGGATACCGACCAATGGGAATGGACGGTGCGCCACCAGAGCCTGGGCGACCTGCACAAGGCCTATGCCGCCGAAGACAGTACGGCCACCGATCCGTACAAGAGCGCGTACTGGCACAAGATCGTGCGCTTTGGCGGCACCGTGGTGGATCTCGCACCGAAACCGGGCAACAAGGCCGCGTGGGTCGATGACGCTCGCCAGATCGCTGGCCGCCCGGCCAAGGCCGTGCACCTGCGCAGCGACGAGGGGCTGACCGTGATGCTCTACCTCGATCCGCGCATCGAGGCGCTGATGCCGGGTGGCGCGCTGCGGGCCGGCCAGCGCTATGTGCTCATCGGACGCGAAGCGGGACTGTCGCCCAATCCCAGGGACACCCAGTCCATCGAATTGCTCAGCTACGCGCAGGCGCGATGACGCCGCGCATGGTCGCCAGCGTCATCTTCTTCGGCGTGCTGCTGCTGGCGGCGGCATGGACGCTGCTGCTGATGGTGGCGGGCAACGGCCTGGGCGAGCGGCAGGGAAGCTGGCTGTTCGGCATCAATGGCCTCTGCCTGCTTGCGCTGGCGGTGGCCGGCCCACGGCTGGCGGTGCGGCTGACGTGCCGCTGGCAGCGGCGTTACCCACCGGCACTCGCGATGCTGGCCGCACTGGCGGCGACCGTGCTTGCCATCCTGCTGGCGCTGTCTGCCGCATCCCTTCTGACCCTTGCGCTCCTGACCACATGAAATTCTCGAAGAAGCCCCTGTTGCCCATCCTGTTGCTGCCGGCGCTGTCCGCCTTCGCGCAGGCCGCGGACAGCCACTGGTGCGGCCTGCCGCAAGCGCATCCGCTGGATGCCGCCTTCGCCCGTGCCATCGAGCGCAGCGGCGGCGTAACGGCGGACATGCGCGACGCGCAGGGCGAGGCGTATGCCGGTTGGGATGAAGAACTCAATCGCCTTTACCGCACGGTGATGAAACAGCTCGATGGCGACGTGCGCGCTGCCGCATTGCGGCAGGCGCAGCGCGCATGGTTGGCATGGGACGGCGCCGAAGCCGGAAGCGATGCGGCTTTCGCTGCCGATCAGGGAACGTCTGGTCCGCTGGCCGTCGCCGACCAGGCCATCGCGCGACGCCGCGACCGCGCCTGCAGGCTCAGGCAACTGCTGGAGGACGATCCGCCGTAGATGCGGGCGCGCGCCCGGATTGACGCTGCCCCGCGGGCGCAAGGATCATGCGGCCTTTCCACCGACGCTCGCCCCGCATGGAAACGCAGGACGACATCACCCGACTGGTGCAACGCTGGAGCGGCGGCGACAACGCCGCGCTCGACCGCCTGCTGCCGATGGTCTATGCCGAGCTGCGGCGGCTGGCGCGCATCCAGCTGGGCCGCCAGCACGGCCACGACACGCTGCAGGCCACCGCGCTGGTCAACGACGTGCTGCTCAAGCTGATCGACCGCGACGCCCCGCAGGCGCTGCAAAGCCGCGCGCACCTCTACAACACCGCGGCGCGAATGATGCGGCAGCTGCTGGTGGATCGCGCCCGCAGCGCGGCGGCGGACAAGCACGGCGGCGGCTGGCTGCGCGACGAGTTCACCCGCGCGCTGGAACTGCCGATCCCCGAACAGACCCGCCTGCCCGAACTGGACGCCGCACTGGACGAGCTGGCGAGGCTGGAGCCGCGCATGGCGCAGGTGGTGGAGCTGCGCTACTTCATCGGCCTGAGCGTGGCCGAAGTGGCGGCGATGCTGGAGCTGGAGGAACGCACCGTGTATCGCGACTGGGCGGCGGCGCGTGCCTGGCTGAAGGATCGCCTCGCCGACTGAAGCGGAAACGCCAGCATGTCATCCTTCGCGCCTGCACGGCGTATCCCCCCGCGTTGCTCACGGATCCGCGCATGGCGACTTCCATCGACCCCGACTTCGAGACCCGCGCCCTGCACCTGTTCCGCGAATTGCTGGACATGGACGCGGATCGGCGCGAACGCGCCCTGCGCGACTGCGAGCCGCCGCTGCGTGAGCGCGTGCAGGCACTGTTGGCCTGCATGGAGGAGGACGACCTGACGGAAGCGCGGGAGGCGCCCTGCGATGGCCTGCGCATCGGCCCCTACGTGGTGGAGGAACGCATCGGCCAGGGCGGCATGGGCGAAGTGTTCCTTGCCCGGCGCGCCGACGGCGCATTCGACCGGCAGGTTGCGGTCAAGCGCATCTGGGCCGGCCATGCGCCGCTGGCCGCGCGTTTCGTTCGCGAACGGCAACTGCTGGCGCGCTTGCAACACCCGCACATCGCGCAGTTGCTGGACGGCGGCATCGACGACGCCGGCAAGCCGTGGCTGGCGATGGAACTGGTGCGCGGGCAGGACATCGTCGCCTGGTGCGACAGGCGCAATGCGTCACTGGTGCGCCGCGCCGAACTGCTGATGCAGGTTTGCGAGGCGGTCGACCACGCGCACCGGCAATTGATCGTCCACCGCGACCTCAAGCCGTCCAACATCCTGGTGGACGAGGATGGCTGCGCCAAGCTGCTCGACTTCGGCATCGCCCGCCTGCTGGACGACGGCGACGCCGCCGAGCGAACCTTGACGCAGGCGATGACGCCGGCCTGGGCCACGCCGGAGCAGCGGCAGGGCAAACCGGTGACCACCGCTAGCGACATCTACCAGCTCGGCCTGCTGGCGCAACTGCTGCTGTCGGGCCTGCCGCGCGACGAGGCCAGCCCGCGCATGTCCGCCAACGCCGCGCGCATGCGCCGCGGCGAACCGCCATGCGCCGATGCCATCGCGAAGCGCCGCGGCCTTTCCGCCGATGCCTTGCAGCGCCAGCTGCGCGGCGACCTGGACAGCATCGTCGCCCTCGCCACCGCGCAGGATCCGGACGAACGCTATCCCAGCGCCCGCGCGCTGGCCGACGACCTCAAGCAGTGGTTGCGCGGCCGTCCGGTGCAGGCGCGCGCCGACGAACGCGGCTATCGCCTGCGCCGCGCCGCACGCCGTTGGTGGCCGGCGCTGGCGGCGGGCATCGTGGGCATTGCCTTCCTCGGGTTCCACTTGTACAGCCTGAAGAACGCGCTGGGGCACACCGAACGCGCGCGGGCGCGGGCGCATCTGGCCGAGCAGAGCGCACGCGCCGCACAGGCGCGCGCCGAGCAGGAGCGCAACACCGCCAACGCGGTGTCCGACTACTTCATCAAGATGTTCAGCATGCTCGGCCCGGAAGCCATCAATGGCGACAGGCCGGCCACGGTGAAACAGCTGTTGCGCGCCGGCGCAGAGGGGCTGGAGGATGTGGAAACCAGTCGGGAGCGCGCGCCGGAAGCGCTGTCGGCGATGTGGCGTTCCATGGCCGCGGTCCACCGCAACCTGGGCGAACATCAGCGCGCGCTGGAGCTGGCCGACAAGGCCGTGGCCAACGCGCGCGCCGCAAACAGCCGGGTGGCGATGGCCGAAGCACTGCGCGCGCGTTCCGGTGCGTTGCATTGGCTGGGCCGCACCGACGAAGCGTTCGATGCCACCCTGCAAGCGGTGGAACAGTTGGGCGACTACCGCAGCGAATACGGCAGCCTGCCGGCCAAGCTGCACGACGATCTGTCGTGGAGCTACAGGGAGCGTGGCGATTACGCCAGGGCCATGCACCACGCGCGCCTCGGCATCGACGGACTGCGCCGCGATCCGCAGGCCATGCGCAGGCTGGCCTTCGTGCAGGCGCTCAACAACGCAGGCGACACCGCCATTGCCGCCGGAGACTTCGCGCAGGCGCGCCTCTGGCTGGAGGAGGGTGCGCGCCTGTACCCGCAACTGGCCAATCCCAACCCCAGTACGCAGGTCTTCCTGCAATCCAACCTCGCCACGCTGGACCTGCACGCCGGGCGCATGGACGCCGCGCGCACGCGCCTGCAAACCCTGTTGGCGCAGACCCGCGCGCAATTCGGAGACACCCATCCGCGCACCGACCTGGTGCTGACCAATCTGGCGCTGGTGCAACTGGCTGCAGGCGACACAGAGGCGGTGGATGCCGCGCGCCGGCTGCTCGCCTCGGGCGTTGCCAACTATGGCGTCGGCCACCCCTACGTAACCGACGCGCGCGGCATCCTGCTGATCGCCCTGCTGTTGGCCAACGAGGAACGGGAAGCCGCCCGCGTGCGGGCGCAATTGCAGGAACGCTGCACCGAGCCAGCGCGCGATGCCCACATGCAACTGGTGAAGACCGCCTGTGCCCGCGCCGGCCGCGATGCCCCAGCGCTGGCGGAGGGCGCTGCGGCGCTGGCCGGTTTCCGCGACGTCATGCCGTGGCAGCGGCGCATCGTCGAACGCTGGCGCGCGGAGCTGGCACGCTGAGAGGCGTCGGCGGCGCCAGCTTGCGTCGCCATGGCCGATCCCCGCTCATTCCCGCGGCAGCGCGGTGATCTGCACGTGCACCACCCGCCATGCGCCGTCGCGGCGAACATAGGTGTCGGTGAAGCGGTAGTGGCTGGAGAAAGGCTTGCCGCGCCACGCGCCACGCATGCGGGTGGTGCCGGTCAGCAGCGCGGCATCGCCGAACATGCGCACCTGCAACCCGTCCATCGCATACGGCGCGATGGACAGGTGCTCAGACAGGATCGCGTCGAGGAACGCGGTGCGGTCCGACAGCGTCCCGTTCTCGCCGATATGCAGGAACTCCGGCGCCATGTTTGCTTCGATCGCGTCGCGCCGCTTGTGGACGATGGCGTCGTCCCAGGCGGCGGCCTGTGCCTTGAGAGTTGCGATGTCGCCGTTTGCGGCCGTGGACTGCGCGGCCGGCGCGGATGCTGCGATGGGCGGGCTGATTCCGAAAGCGGCCGCCAGCAGCGAGGGCAAGAGATATGAGGTTGACATGCTGTTCTCCGTTGGGGGACGGCAGGGGATACGCGGGATGCGCGCGGAAATCTGACACGCGCTGCAGCGCGGGACATGCCCTCCGACGCCCCAGCAAGCGTGGATCGGCGCGCGACGGCATCGCGGGGAATGTCAGGAAACGCCCGCCCGGTGCGTATCCCCGATACCGCGCCGCCCGGCGCTTCCCGTGGAGATTCCCCGATGTCGCTTTCCCCCGCGCTGCGCCGCAGCGTCCTGTCGCTCTCCCTGTTGTTGCCGCTGGCTGCGCCGGCCGCGTTCGCCGCCGACCAGCCCTGCAAGAATCCCGCAGGCATGCCGATCGCGGGCGGTACCGACCAGGGCCACGAGACCGGCACCGACAACGCTACCTGCGCGCCCGATGCCACCGCCGTGGGCCACGAGAACAACGCGTCCGCCGCCGGCAGCACCGCGATGGGCTACCAGAACGAAGCCTTCGGCGTGGACAGCACCGCCGTGGGTCGCGGCAACATTGCCCGCGATCTGAGCGGCGTGGCGATGGGCTACAACAACGAGATTGCCGTGGGTGGCAGTTACGGCACCGCTGTCGGCAGGGGAAATACCGTCAGTGCCGACAGGGGCGTGGCGATGGGCAGCTACAACATCGTCACCGGTGCAGGCGGTGTCGCCTTGGGCCGAAGCAGCGAAGCCAGTGCGACCGAAGCTCTGGCTGTCGGGTTGCAGGCGAAGGCCATGGGCGTCGGCTCCGTGGCCATCGGTTCCTGGTCGGTCGCCGACCGTGGCAATGCGGTGTCCTTTGGTGACGCCGCCGTGCAGCGCCAGTTGATCAACGTGGCCGCCGGTACCGCCGGCACCGATGCGGTGAACCTGGAGCAGTTGTTCCTGGTGATGGGTGCGCTGGGCGGCGGGGCCAGTTATGCGGGCGGCGTGTTCACCGCACCGACCTTCACCATCCAGGGCAGCAACTACGGCAGCGTGGCGGCCGCGTTTTCCGCCGTGGATGCGCGGCTGACCGCGCTGGGCGGGGGCGGAGCGAGTCAGGCTTACGTGGACAAGGGCGATGCGGCCACGCTGGACGCGGCGATGGCGTATGCCGACACCAAGGACAATCAGGTGATGGCGGGCGTGCAGAAATACTACGAAGCCGGCAAGGACTATGCGGATGCGGGCGACGCGGCCACGCTGACCGCATCGAAGTCCTATGCGGACGGCAAGGCCACCCAGGCGCTGGCGTCGGCCAAGGCGTACACCGACCAGAAGTTCGCGGCGTGGAACGATTCGTTCGCGCGGATGCAGCAGCAGGTCGACCGCCGCTTCGCCAACACCGACAAGCGCATCGACAAGGTCGGTGCGATGGGGACGGCGATGACGCAGATGGCGGTGAACGCGGCCATCGGCAGCACCGCCGCCGGACGCGTGGCGATTGGCATCGGCGGGCAGGGCAACCAGGGAGCGGTGTCGATCGGCTACGGCAAGCGCATCGGCGACCGTGCGTCATTCTCGTTCGGTGCGAGCTTCAGCGGCGGCGAATCGTCGGCGGGCGCGGGCTTCGGCTTCGACCTTTGACGGATGCGGCGCGGGTGCGGTCGAGCGCCGCACCTGCGCGTGGCCGAAGACGCTTCAAGGAGTTCACGATGCGATCGAACAGGATCCTTCAGTCTGTCTCGCTGGCCTGCGCGCTGTTGTCGCCGCCGAGCGGTGTCGTTGCGACGGACGCCGCCCTGCTGCTGCCGCAGCCACGCCCGGACGCGACCACCGGGATGCGTTACCTGGTGTTCGAGACCGGTGGCGCGAAGTCAGGGGACACGCTGCCGCTGATCGTCGGCCTGCACTATGCCGGCGCGGAGCCGCAGGTGATGGTGGAGTACTTCGACACGCTGGACATCCGCGCGCGGGTGATCCTGCCGCGTGCGCCCTATGCGCGCGGCGAAGGCCGGGCGTGGTTCCCGATGGAATACGGCGTGATGGGGCAGGCCGCGCAGGACGCGGTGGCGTTCGACATGGCCGGCAAGCTGGCGGAGTTCATCGCCGTCGCGCGCGAACGCTATCCCACCCGCGGCAAGCCGGTGGTGACGGGGGTGTCGTTCGGCGGCGACGCGGCGCTGCTGGTGGCGCTGCGGCATCCGGGGTCGATCGCGGCCGCCTTCCCGGTGGCGGCGCGCTGGGTGCCGAGCTGGGAGCCGGCCACGAATGCGTGCAAGCCGCACTGCCCGCCGATCCGAGCGCTGCACGGCGAGCAGGACGCCACGGTGGCGATCGGTCCGACGCGCGAGGCGATGGTCCATCTGGCGGCGCGCGGGTACGACGCCAGCCTGGCGACGTATCCCGGCGTGGCGCACGAGTTCGATGCGGCAATGGAGCGGGATTTCGTGGCGCAGGTGCGGCGGATTCTCGCGGTGCCTTAGCGCGGAGGCTCCCTCATGCCTCCCGTGTGTCGGCGCGTGCGTGTGCGCGCGCCAGCCACCAGCCGTTCCATGCCCAGGCCAGGCACACGCCGGCGCCGACCAGCATCGCCACCGCCGGCATCGCGGCCAGCGCGTCCACGCCGGTCTTGAGCCAGCCGCTGGCGACGTCGCCGGCGCGGTAGACCACGCTGTCGGTGAAGTTCTTGGCCTTGTACTTGGCGCTGTCGGGCACCGCCGTCCACAGCATTTCGCGGCCGGGCCGCATGACGCCGTATTCGCCCGCGCGGCGCACGATCATCACCGCGACGAACACCGCGAAGCCCGGCGCCATCGCCAGCCACACGAAGCCCGCGGCCACCGCCAGCGGCACCGCCACCAGCAGCACGCCGATGCCGAGCCGCTGCGCCACCCGGCCGGTGACGAACAGCTGCGAAAGGATCGCCAGCGCCTGCACGGTCGCGTCGATCAGGCCGAACACGCGGGTCTGCGCGGCCTTGTCGGGGAAGGTGATCGCCACCAGCCGCGCCTGCTCGAAGTAGAGGAAGGTGTTGGCGCTGGCCAGCAGCACCACGAACAGCGCGATGCCGAGCATGTACGGCGAGCGCAGCACCTCGGCCGCGCCGGCGAAGGGATTGCCGCCCAGCGGCCGGCCGCGCCCGCGTTCGGCACCGGCGGCCGAGGGGTGCGCGTCGCGCCAGCGCTGCACGCGCCAGGCGGCGATGCCGGCGCCGACCAGCAGCAGCGCCGACAGCAGCAACAAGCCGCCGTGGCCGATGCGGCCGACCAGCGCCACGCCGAGCAGCGGCCCGACCAGCCCGCCCGCGCTGGCGCCGGCGGCGATCGGCGCGAACAGGCGCTTGGCTTCCGACGCCGGGAACAGGTCGACCAGCACGCTCCACGCCAGCGAGATGGCAATCATGTTGAACACCGACAGCCAGACGTAGAAGCCGCGCGCCAGCCACACGTCGTCCGGCGCGCGCAGCAGGCCGACGGCGAACAGCGCGAGGTTGCAGGCGAAGAAGCCGTACACCCAGTACAGGATGCGGCGGCGCGGCGCCTTCGAGGCGATCCAGCCGAACAGCGGCGTCGCCGCGAGGGTGGCGACGAAGGTGGCGCTGAACAGCCATTGCAGGTTGTCGACGCCGCCGGCGATGCCCATCGTCTCGCGCACCGGGCGCAGCATGAAGTAGCCGGCGAACAGCAGGAAGAACATCGAGAACCCCGCCGCCGCCGGGCGGAGTTCGTGCGCGTGCAGGTTCAGCAGCCGGGCGAGGGAACGTCGCATGCGGTCGGAGTGCGAGGCGGGAGTGGGCCGCAGCGTGGCCCCACGTGCGGCGCGGCCGAAGTGCCGGAGGGAAGCGTGCCTTCCGGCAGGGAGCTGGGGCGTGACCGATGGCGCATCGCGCCGCGCCGCCGGCATCGGCATACTCGGCGTTTTCGTTTCCGGGGAACTCCGCATGCGCACGCTTCCGCTCGCGATCGCTCTCGCCACCGTCCTCGCCGCCGGCGCGCCGCTGCACGCGCAGCAGGCCGAACGCGCGGCGTCGAAACCGTTCCTGATCGACGACACCCGCGCGCCGCTGTCCATGCAGCTGCCGGACGCGGCGCGGCTGGCGCGCTTCGACGCCTTCGTCGCCGACGTGCAGAAACGCTTCGACGTGCCCGGCGTGGCGGTGGCCATCGTCAAGGACGGGCAGGTGGTGATGGAGCGCGGCTACGGCGTGCGCGAGCTGGGCAAGCCGGCCAGGGTGGACGAGCACACCATGTTCGCCATCGCCTCCAACACCAAGGCGTTCACCGCCGCCTCGCTCAACATGCTGCAGGACGACGGCAAGCTGAAGACCACCGACCGCGTCATCGACCACCTGCCGTGGTTCCGCATGAGCGACGCCTACGTGACCCGCGAGATGCGCATCCGCGACCTGCTGGCGCACCGCTCGGGCTTGAGCCTGGGCGCGGGCGATCTGCTGTACTGGCCGACCACCACCTATTCGTCGCGCGAAGTGGCCGAACGCCTCAAGGACGTGCCGCTGACCGGCGGCTTCCGCGAGCAGTACGCCTACGACAACATCCTGTTCGGGGTGGCGAGCCTGGTGATCGAGCAGGTCTCGGGCGTGTCCTACCGGCAGTTCCTGCAGACCCGCATCTGGCAGCCGCTGGGCATGACCGAGACGCGCTTCAACGCCGACGACCTCAAGTCCTCCGACAACGTGGCGGTGGGCAACGCCAAGTTCGACTTCAAGGACCTGCGCCCGGTCGGCGTCACCACCTGGCGCAACGTGTCCGGCGCGGGCGGCATGTATTCCAGCGTGCACGACCTGACCAAGTGGATGAACGCGCAATTGGCCGGCGGCGAGATTCCCGGCAGCGGCGGCAAGCGCCTGTTCTCGGAGCAGCGCCAGCGCGAGATGTGGACGGTGCTGACGCCGATCCCGGTGGGCAAGCCGTCCATCCCGGAGCTGGCCGCGGCGACACCGAACGCGATGGGCTACGCGCAGGGCTGGCAGGTGTCCGACTACACCGGCCGCCGGCTGGTCTGGCACACCGGCGGCTGGCCGGGACAGGTGTCGCGCCTGACCCTGCTGCCCAACGAGAAGATCGGCGTGGTGGTGCTGACCAGCGCCGAAGTCGGCGTTGCCTTCAACGCGATCACCTACGAGGCGCTGGACATGATGCTGGGCAACAGCGGCCACGACTGGCTGAAGGGCTACGGCATCGCGTTCGAGAAGTCGCAAGGCAACGCCGACGAGGACTGGAAGAAGCACGTCGCCGCGCGCGACGCCGACAGCAAGCCCTCGCTGCCGCTGGCGAAGTACGCCGGCACCTACCGCGACCCGTGGTACGGCGACGTGATCGTCCGCCAGGGCGCGAAGGGACTGGAGATGCAGTTCGGCAAGACCGCCGAGCTGCTGGGCGACATCGAACACTGGCAGCACGACAGCTTCATCGTGCGCTGGCGCGACCGCGGCCTGAACGCCGACGCCTTCGTCAATTTCTCGCTGGACGCCGACGGCGCGATCCGCGAGGTTCGGATGGAACCGGTGTCGCCGCTGACCGATTTCAGCTTCGACTTCCAGGATTTGCGGCTGGCGCCGGTCGCTGCGAAGTGAAGCTGGGCCGCGCGGATCATGCGCGGCTTCGCTCGTGACGACTGCCCGCAGCGCGTGCGTGCTGCGGGCTTTGATGGCTACCGCGGAAGGCCGCGTGGCCTGCGCGCGCCGTTGAGCCAGGCGCCCACGAAGGTGTTGCGCACCAGTAGGTTGTAGCTGGCCAGCAGCAATGCCATCGCCGCGGCCAGCGCCAGCGGGAACTCCACCCACCACGGCCACTGCGTGCGCGACAGGACGACCTGTAGCGCCATCAGCAGCGGAAGATGGACGAGGTAGATCCAGTAGGAGGCGTCGGCCAGGTAGCGTCGCAGGGGGCTGTGTCCAGACAGGAAGCGCAGGCCCAGGCCGATCAGGGCGAACGTCCAGTTCCAGCCGGCGATGGCATAGGCCACGGCGTAGGCAAGGCTTGTCATGTCGCGCGTCGCCGGCGCCAGCTGCGGCGCGAGCCCGATATGCAGCAGGCAGCCGGTGGTGGCGAGCGTGGCGATGCCCAGATGCAGCGGCCAGCGGGCTGCCCAGCATTGCAGCAGCGCCGGTTGCCGGTGGAGCAGCCAGCCGATGCCGAACGCGCTGCCGAACGCGACGCACGCGGCGACATTCGGGTACAGCGACTGGTCCGGCGTCGGGATGCCGAACCAGGCGTACCACTTCGCATGCAGGAACAGCGCGATGCCCAACGGCAGCGCCAGCAGCATCGGCCCGATCGGCGTGGCCAGCAGGCGCATGCAGGCGTCGGCGCAACGTACGGCGAGGGCGCTGCGGCCCAGCGTCGCGCGCACGAGCAGCGTTGCCGCATAGCAGAGCAGCAGCACATACAGGAACCACAGGTGGGTGAGCGGGAAATTGCGCGGCGACAGCGGCGGCGTTTCCGGCGGGGGCGGCAGGTGGCCGCCATTGGCCAGCCATGCGGCCCAGGCGCCGACCGCGAGGATCGCCGCCAGCATCGGTCCCCAGCCCGTCAGCAGGGGCATGCCGATGCGGCGCGCGCGATCGCGTGCGAAGCCTTTCGGTCCCAGCCGTTCGCAGGCCATCCGCGCGAAGAATCCCGCCAGCAGGAAGAACAGCAGCATGCGGAACATGTGCGGCACGTAGAACGCCAGCCCGGCGAAGGCGCTGGGCGAAGCGTCGTGGGTGACCCAGAAATACTGCGCGCCCGGCAGCCAGGACATGCTGGCGTGTACGACCACGCCCAGCAACAGGGCGATGCCGCGCACGGCGTCGAGACCGTGCAAGCGTTCGGTGGAGGGGGGCGGAGCGATGGCGGGCATGGGAATCTCCTTTTTTCGGGATGCACGGGGCCGCGCCGCAAGCGGCGCTTGCGGCCGGCATTGGATTCGGGGAGAGGCCGGCGCAGCGGCGCCGGCGGGAGCGTCAGTCGCGTTCGAAACGCTGCAGTTCGTCCAGCTGCGCCAGCGCCTTGCGCAGGCTGCCGCCGCTGAGGCTGTCGTCCATCTTCCTGCCGAGCGCGGCGCGTTCGGGGCGGCGTGCCCAGCGGTGGAACCACCATGTCGCGAGCAGGCCGGCGGCGCCGATGCCGTAGCCGCTCCAGACCAGCGCCGGCGCCTTCGCCAGCAGATCCACGTCGGCGAGCCCGGTGAGCACCTGCAGGATGGCGATCCACAGGAACCACCACGGCAAGCCGGCGACCATGCCGCTGCGGATATACAGCGCGCGTGCCCGCAACAGCTGCTTCTGGATGGTCAGTACCGGCTGCGCGTAGTCGACGTTGCCGAGCTGCCCCAGCACCACGCCGGCGGCGATGACGGTCAGCACGCCGTAGGCCTGCACCAGCACGCCGGCGACGATGCTGGACGCGTGCGCAGGATGGCTGGCCCACAGCAGTGCGGCGAACAGGATGAACGCCGTGCCGAACAGGATCTGCGCGATCTGGCCCCAGAACAGCGGGCGCAGGCTTCCGCGCGCCTTGTCCAGCTTGCGTTCGCGCAGGGTGTGCAGCTGCAGTGCGTTGTCCAGTTGCAGCCGGCGATCCAGCGCCTGCCAGGTGGATTTGAAGTCTTCGAGTTCCATGGCGGTGTCCATGTCGGTGCCGGGCATGTCCCGGTCAGAGAGCGTCGCGGATGCGCTGTTTCAGGCGTCCGATCTTGGTGGAGACGTTGCTTTCGGTGATGCCGAGGATCTCGGCGATCTCGCGCTGCAGCCGGTCCTCCAGGTAGAGCAGGAGCAGGGCGCGATCCAGCGGCGGCTGGCGCGCGATGAAGCCTTGCAGCAGGCGCAGCCGCTGTTCGCTCTCGGGATCGGCGGCGTTGCCGTCGGCGACGTCGTGCAGGGATTCGTCCAGCGGCACGGCGTCGTGCCTGCGCCGCAGGTCCTGGCTGCGCAGGTGGCCGATCGCCACGTTCAGCGCGATCCGGTACATCCAGGTGCTGAAGCTGCGCGCCGGGTCGTACTTCGGCCAGGCGTGCCAGAGCTGCGCGGCGATCTCCTGCGCCAGGTCGGCGCGGTCCTCGCTGCCACGCGCGTAGCTGCCCGCGATCTTGAACACGATGCCCGAGTGCCTTTGCAGCAGCGCGCTGAAGGCGTCGCGGGCATCGTGCGTGGTCATGCTGGCAATGGTATCCATGGAATCCCCGGCGCGGTTTCGCACCGCTCGATTCCATGATTCGGGCCAGCGCGGGAAATCTCACACCGGCATCGCAATCCCGCTTCGTCCTTCAATCCGCAGGACGCGCAGCGGGGCATCATGCGTTCTAGAGTGCCGGATCGCGCCTCGAGGTGCGATCCGGCAGATGGCTGGCGATCGGGCCGGAAGTCAAGCGCCTGGCCACTCCAACTCGCCGCTCACCACGCGAGCCGCGCGGCCGCCCGACCAGACTTCGCCGTCGGCATCGACGGTGAGTTCGATGATGGCGTCGTGGCCGACTTCGCGGCCCTGGCTGACGCGGTAGAAACCGTCCTGGCCGGGCAGGGCGCCGCGTTCGGCCAGCCACGCGGCCAGCGTGGCGTTGGCCGCGCCGGAGGCGGCGTCCTCGAAGCGCGCCGGCGCGCCGACGAAGGCGCGCACGGCGTAGTAATAGACCGGATCAACGCTGCGCGCATAGACGAACAGGCCCATGCTGTCGCTGGCTTCGGCAAGCTGAGCGATGGCGTCCCAGTTCGGCTCGACGCTGCGCAGATGCGCCTCGCTCGCCAGTTCCACCAGCCACCAGCGGCGGCCGCCGTCCATCAGCACCGGCGGCAGCGCGCCCAGTTCCAACCCGGACAATGCGGCGGTCAGGCGTGCGTCGTCGGGCGAAGCGATCTCCTGCACGCGGGCGCGCGGCGTGCGCACCGCCACCGTGCGCGCCGCGCCCTCGCCGTGCACGCGCAGCGGCAGGTTGCCGGCGATGCCTTGCTGTACCAGCAGTCCATCGCGCGGCGTCACCAGCCCCGCGTCCAGCAGCGCATAGGCGGTGCCGACGCTGGGGTGGCCGGCGAACGGGACTTCGCGGCGCGGGCTGAAGATGCGGATGGCGTGGGTTGCCCCGGGTGCGGTCGGCGGGAACACGAAGGTGGTTTCCGGCAGCCGCGTCCAGCGCGCGATGGCCTGCATCGCGGCATCGTCCAGTCCCTGCGCGTCCAGCACCACGGCCAGCGGATTGCCGTCGCCGGGGCGGGAGGCGAAAACGTCCAGTTGCATATAACGACGTGCCATGTTGCGATGCGTCATCCGGGCGTGAGGGGCCGCTAGAATGCCTGACGCCGCGGCCTCCGCGACATTCCATTCCCTCATTCGTTCAGATTCCATGTCCACGACGTCCCCCGTGTCCGACAACCGCTGGCTGGTGCTCAAGTTCGGTGGCACGTCGGTGTCGAAACGCGGGCGCTGGGACAACATCGGCCGGCTGGCCGCGCAGCGCGCGAAAGACAACGATGCGCGCGTGCTGGTGGTGGTGTCGGCATTGTCCGGCGTCACCAACGAGCTGACCGCGATCGCCGACGGCGCCGCCGATGCGGCGGAGCGGGTGGCGAGGCTGGAGACGCGGCATCGCGACTTCCTCGCCGAACTCGAACTTGACGCCGACGCGGTATTGGGCGAACGCCTGGCCGCGCTGCATTCGCTGTTGACCGATCCGCGCGCGGCCACCCGCACGCTGGACTGGCAGGCCGAAGTACTGGGGCAGGGCGAGTTGCTCTCGTCCACCATCGGCGCCGCCTACCTGCGCGCGCAGGGGCTGGACATCGGCTGGATGGATGCGCGCGACTGGCTCGACGCGCTGCCGCCGCAGCCCAACCAGAGCGCGTGGTCGCAGCGCTTGTCGGTAAACTGCCGCTGGCAGGGCAGCGCCGATTGGCGCGTGCATTTCGCCTCGCAGCCCACGCGCCTGCTCATCACGCAGGGCTTCATTTCCCGGCACCAGGACGGCGGTACCGCGATCCTCGGGCGCGGCGGCTCCGACACCTCCGCCGCGTATTTCGGCGCGCTGCTCGGCGCGCAGCGGGTGGAAATCTGGACCGACGTGCCCGGCATGTTCAGCGCCAATCCGCGCGAAGTGCCGGACGCGCGCCTGCTCACACGCCTCGACTATTACGAAGCGCAGGAAATCGCCACCACCGGCGCGAAAGTGCTGCACCCGCGCTCGCTGCGGCCCTGCCGCAACAGCGGCGTGCCGATGGCGATTCTCGATACCGAGCGACCGCATCTGCCCGGCACCAGTATCGACGATGCGGCCGAGCCGGTGCCGGGCGTGAAGGCGATCAGCCGCCGCAACGGCATCGTGCTGGTGTCGATGGAAGGCATCGGCATGTGGCAGCAGGTCGGCTTCCTCGCCGACGTGTTCGCGCTGTTCAAGAAGCATGGGCTGTCGGTCGATCTGATCGGTTCGGCGGAAACCAACGTCACCGTCTCGCTCGACCCGTCCGAGAATCTCGTCAACACCGACGTACTGGCCGCATTGACCGCCGACCTGTCGGCGGTCTGCCGGGTCAAGGTGATCGTGCCCTGCGCCGCCATCACCCTGGTCGGGCGCGGCATGCGCTCGCTGCTGCACAAGCTGCAGGACGTGTGGGCGATGTTCGGGCGCGAGAACGTGCACCTGATTTCGCAGTCGTCCAACGACCTCAACCTGACCTTCGTGGTCGATGAAGCCGCCGCCGACGGCATGCTGCCGAAGCTGCACGCGGCGTTGATCGACAGCGGCGCGATGCCGGTGTACGAGGAAGCCGTGTTCGGCCCGCGTTGGCGCGAGATCGAGGGCACGTTGCGTCCGCGCCCGACGCCGTGGTGGCACGCGCCGGCGCAGCGCGACGCGTTGCTGCAACTGGCGCAGGCCGGCACGCCGCGCTACGCCTACCACCTGCCGACGGTGCGCGAGCGCGCCCGCCAGCTCAAGACCATCGAAGCGGTGGATCGTCGCTACTACGCGATCAAGGCCAACTCGCATCCGGCGATCCTGCGCGCGCTGGCGGAGGAAGGCTTCGGGCTGGAATGCGTGTCGCTGGGCGAACTGGAGCGCGTGTTCGCGGCGCTGCTCGGCATCGATCCGCAGCGCGTGCTGTTCACGCCCAGCTTCGCGCCCATCGGCGAATACGAAGCGGCGCTGGCGCGCGGCGTCACCGTCACCGTGGACAACGTGGAGTTGCTGCGGCGCTGGCCGGAGGTGTTCCGCGGCCGTGCGCTGTGGCTGCGCATCGACCTCGGCCACGGCGACGGCCACCACGAGAAGGTCAACACCGGCGGCAAGGAGGCCAAGTTCGGCCTGTCCGCGCAGCGAGTGGAGGAGTTCGCGCAGGTGGCGCGCGCGCTGGACGTGCGCATCACCGGCCTGCACGCTCACCTGGGCAGCGGCATCGAAACCATCGGCCACTGGCAGGAAGTGGTGGACGAACTGGCCGGCTTCGCCCGCCGCATCGGCAGCGTGGAAGTGCTGGATATCGGCGGCGGCCTGCCGATCCCCTACAGCGACGACGACGAACCGTTCGATCTCGACGCCTGGGCGGCCGGGCTGGCGGCGATCAAGGCCGTGCATCCCGCGTTCAAGCTCGCCATCGAGCCGGGCCGCTTCCTCGTCGCCGAAGCCGGCGTGCTGCTGGCGCGCGCGACCCAGGTGGTGGAGAAGGACGGCGTGCTGCGGGTCGGGCTGGACGCCGGCATGAACGCGCTGATCCGTCCCGCGCTGTACGACGCCTGGCACGACATCCACAACCTGTCGCGACTGGACGCCGGCGGCCTGCGCGATTTCGACGTGGTCGGGCCGATCTGCGAGTCCAGCGACGTGTTCGGCCACCGCGTCAAACTGCCTGCCGCCACCGAGCCGGGCGACGCGATGCTGATCGCTGACGCCGGCGCCTACGGTTTCAGCATGTCCAGCGCCTACAATCTGCGCACGCTGCCGGCGGAAGACGTCCTGCCGGACGCGGGCTGAGCCGCCGCATCCCATCGAACGACACATGACCGACTGGATCTTCAACCGCGACACTATTCGCGCCTTCCGCTTCGTGCGCTGCGCCTTCGACGCGCAGACCGGCGTGGCGCAGCTGGTGTACGCCTTCGACGACGGCCCTGAACTGGTGGAAATCGTCACCGTGCCGGGCGCGCCGTTCGCCCTGGACGAAGCCCGTACGGCCGCCGCGGAGCGCACGCTGCGCCTGCTGCATCTGATCGCCGGCGTGAGCTACTACAAGGCGGCGGTGCCGGACGAAATCCGCATCGACGGTTATGCCATCGACGCCGACACCGCCGCGCTGCTGGAAAGCGTGTATCGCAACGGACTCGGCGAGTTCGCCTACCGCAACGGGCTCGACCTGCGCGGGAAGATCCATTTCCCGGCGGGTGCTTCCGCCGGGCCGGCCGCATCCGCGCTCGGCCTGCGCCCGCACGCCCTCGTCGCCATCGGTGGCGGCAAGGACTCGCTGGTCAGCATCGAGGCGCTGCGCGCCGAAGGCGTCGAACAGACGGTGACGTGGATCGGCGGCTCGCAGCTGATCGCCGCCTGCGCCGCGCACACCGGCCTACCGACCCTCAACATCGGCCGTCAACTCGCGCCGCAGCTGTTCGACTTCAACCGGCAGGGCGCGTGGAACGGCCATATCCCGGTGACGGCAGTGAACTCCGCGATCATGGCCTTCGCCGCCGTGCTGCTGGGCGTGAACCAGGTGGTGTTCTCCAACGAGCGTTCGGCCAGCTACGGCTCGCTGATCCCCGGTACGGGCGAAGTGAATCACCAGTGGTCGAAGGGCTGGGCATTCGAGTCCGCGTTCGGCGATTACCTGCAATCGCACGTCGCCGCCGACCTGCATTACTACTCGCTGCTGCGCCCGCTCAGCGAACTCGCGGTGGCCCGGCAGTTCGCTAGGACCGACCGCTACGACGCGCATTTCTCCAGCTGCAACCGCAACTTCCACATCCTCGGCGAGCGCCCCACCAGCCGCTGGTGCGGCGTCTGCCCGAAGTGCCATTTCGTGTTCCTCGCGCTGGCCCCATTCGTGCCGAAGCTGCGGCTGGTCGGCATCGTCGGTCGCAACCTGCTGGACGATCCGGCGCAGATTCCCGGCTTCGACGCGCTGCTGGAATACCAGGACCACAAGCCGTTCGAGTGCGTGGGCGAAGGCCGCGAGTCGCGCGCGGCGATGGCGACGCTGGCGCAGCGCCCGGAATGGCGCGAGGACGCGGTAGTGCGGCGCTTCGCCAGGCAGATCGAACCGCAGCTGGACGCGAGCGAACTCGCCATCGAACCGCTGCTGGCCCTGGACAACGAACACCGCATTCCCGCCGCGCTGTGGGAGCGCCTGCGTGTCCGCTTCGCTGCCTGAGCGGCTGCGCATCGCCGATCTGTCCGGCCGCCGCGTGGCGCTGTGGGGCTGGGGCCATGAAGGTCGCGCTGCCTATACGGCCCTGCGCGCGCGGCTGCCCGCGCAGCCGTTGACGCTGTTCTGCAATCCCGCCGAAGCCATCGATGCGGCCGGCCTCGGCGATGCGCTGCTGTCGATCGAACGCGAGACCAGCGGCGAACGGCTGGCGCAGTTCGAGGCGGTCATCAAGTCGCCCGGCATCAGCCCGTACAAGCCGGAAGCCGAGTTCGCCGCGCAGCGCGGCACCCGCTTCCTCGGCGGCACCGCGCTTTGGTTCGCCGAGCGCGCCGATGCTGACGGCGAAGTCGCCAACGCGCTCTGCGTCACCGGCACCAAGGGCAAGAGCACCACCTCCTCGCTGCTGGCGCACCTGCTGCGCGCGGCGGGTCTGCGCACCGCGCTGGCCGGCAACATCGGCGTGCCGCTGCTGGAATTGCTGGACGACGATGCCGATGCCTGGGCGATCGAACTGTCCAGCTACCAGACCCGCGATGTCGCCGCGTCCGGCGCGCGCCCGCGCATCGCCATCGTCACCAACCTGCATCCCGAGCATCTGGACTGGCACGGCGGCGAGCAGCGCTATATCGCCGACAAGCTGGCCTTGGTGACGGAGGCGAAGCCGCGCATCGCCGTGCTCAACGCCGCCGATCCGTTGCTGGCGGCATTGAAGCTGCCGGACAGCGACGTCCATTGGTACGGCGACGAGCGCGGCTGGCATCTGCGCGGCGACGCACTGCATCGCGGCGATGCCTTCGTGATGGACACGTCGGCGCTGCCGCTGCCGGGCCGCCACAACCGCAGCAACCTGTGCGCGGTGCTGACGGCGCTGGAAGCGTTCGGGCTGGATGCAGCAAAACTTGTCCCGCATGCGGCGACGTTCCAGCCCTTGCCCAACCGCCTGCAACCGCTGGGCGAACGCGACGGCTTCCTCTACGTCAACGATTCGATCAGTACCACGCCGATGGCGACGCTGGCGGCGCTCGACCTGTACGCGGATCGCCGGGTGGCGGTGCTGGTCGGCGGCCACGACCGCGGCCTGCCGTGGGACGAATTCGCCGAGGCGATGCGCACGCGCGCGCCGAAGGCGGTCGTTACGATGGGCCACGGTCTTGCTGCACAGAATGGCCCGCGCATCCATGCGTTGCTGGAACCCGTCGCGGCGCAGGCCGGCTTCATGCTGGAAGCCGCTGGCGACCTGGCCGAGGCGATGGCCAAGGCCCGCGCCGCGCTGCCGGACGGCGGCGTGGTGCTGCTCTCGCCCGGTGCGCCCAGCTTTGGTCCGTACCGCAATTACGTGGCGCGCGGCCGCCACTTCGCCGAACTGGCCGGCTTCGATCCGGATGCGATTTCGGGGATCAAGGGCATGGGCATCGCATAAGCGTTTGCCCGTCATTCCCGCGAAGGCGGGAATCCAGCTTTTGCTTTCTTGGGACAGATCAAGAACTGGATACACGAACCTGCATTCGTGAAAATGCGGCCCGCCTTCGCGGGAATGACAGGGGATAGGTTCACGCCAACCAAACCCAACTCCGGTAGCGTAGGCGGATCGCCACCGGAGCCATTCCCATGCGCCGTCTTCTGCTCGCTTTCGGACTGCTGCTCGCCGCCGCTCCGGCCTTCGCCGCCATGCAGGCAAAACCGGTCGAATGGACGCAGGGCCAGCAGCGCTTCAGCGGCTACGTGGTCTACGACGATGCTTCCACGACCAAGCGCCCCGGCCTGCTGATGGTGCCGGACTGGTACGGCGTCACCCCCGCCGCGCTGGACAAGGCGAAGCAGCAGGCCGGCCGCGACTACGTGGTGTTCGTGGTGGACATGTACGGCAAGGGCGTGCATCCCGCCGACGACAAGCAGGCGCTGGCGCAGGTGCAGGGCTTGTATCCGAAGCCGGACCTGATGCGCGCGCGCATGCAGGCGGCGCTGGACGCGTTCAAGGCGCAGGCGGGCAAGGCGCCGCTGGACGCCGCGCGCATCGGCGCGTTCGGGTTCTGCTTCGGCGGCTCGTCGGTGCTGGAGCTGGCGCGCAGCGGCGCGGCGCTGGCCGGCATCGCCACCTTCCACGGCGGCCTGCACACGGAATCCCCGGCGGCGCCCGACTCGGTGAAGACGCCGCTGCTGGTGCTCAACGGCGCGGACGACGAAGGCCAGAAGGCGGCCATCGTGCCGTTCGAGGAGGAGATGGACAAGGCCGGCGCGGACTGGCAGTTCGTCAACTTCAGCGGCGCCGTGCACTGCTTCGCGCTGGAAACCGCCAACAAGCCCGGTTGCAAGTACGACCCGCGTGCGGCGAAGCGCGCCTACGCGATGATGCACGCCTTCTTCGCCGAGCGGTTCGCCGGGCGCGAGTGACGCCTGTGCTCAGTGGTCGCGGCTGACCGAGTACCGGGCCAGCCCGCGCAGCGCGGCGAGGTGGCCGTTGTCGGCCAGGCCGATCAGCGCGTCTTCGGCGGCCTGTGCGTATTCCGTCGCGCGCTGGCGGCTGTAGGCCAGGCTGCCGCAGCGTTCGATCGCGGCCAGCACCGCCGGCATCCCGTCGATGTCGCCGTGTTCGACGATCCGCCGCAGCTCCGCGCGGGTGGCGGCGTCGCTGTGCGCCATCGCGTGGATCAGCGGCAGCGTGGCCTTGCCTTCGGCGAGGTCGTCGCCGAGGTTCTTGCCGAGGGTGGCGGCGTCGGAGGCGTAGTCCAGCACGTCGTCGGCGATCTGGAAGGCGTAGCCGAGGTTCAGGCCGTAGTCGTGCAGCGCCTGCTGGGTCGCTGCGTCCGCGCCGGCCAGCAGTGCGCCGAGCCGGGTGGCGGCGGCGAACAGGATCGCGGTCTTGCGCTCGATGACGCGCAGGTAGGCCGCCTCGTCGGTGTCCGGGTTGCGCACGTGCAGCAGCTGCAGCACCTCGCCCTCGGCGATCATGTTGGTGGTGTCGGCGAGGATCTGCTGCACGTCCATCCGCTCCAGCTCGACCATCAGCTGGAAGCTGCGCGAATACAGGAAGTCGCCGACCAGCACCGACGCCGCATTGCCCCAAACCGCGTTCGCGGTCTTGCGGCCGCGGCGCAGGTCGGATTCGTCCACCACGTCGTCGTGCAGCAGGGTGGAGGTGTGGATGAACTCCACCACCGCCGCCAGCTGGTGCGCATCGCCGCCGCCCTTGCCTTGCGCGTCGCCCAGCGCGCCGGCCGTCAGCAGCAGCAGCATCGGCCGCAGCCGCTTGCCACCGGCGCCGATGATGTACTCGGCGATCTGATTGATCAGCACCACGTCCGAGGCCAGCCGCCGACGGATCAGCGCGTCCATCGCGGCCATGTCGGGCGCGGCCAGGGCCTGGATCGCCTTGAGGTCGGGCGCGGCGTGCGCGAGGGCGGATGCGGTCATGGGCGGGATCTGCGGAGGATGCGGAAGTATAAGCGGTAGGGTGTTTTTCCGATCCCCGGGCGCGGCGTTCGCCGGCTGCCGGCCGCTATAATCGGATGCCATCGTCCAGGTCGGGCGAGAGACAGATAAGAGGCAGCACCATGGCGCGTGGCGTAAACAAAGTGATCCTGGTCGGCAACCTGGGCAACGATCCCGAGGTGAAGTACACCCAGGGCGGCATGGCGGTCACGCGCATCAGCCTGGCCACCACCAGCGTGCGCAAGGACCGCGACGGCAACCAGCAGGAGAGCACCCAGTGGCACCGGGTGGTGTTCTTCGGCAAGCTGGCCGAGATCGCCGGCGAGTATCTGAAGAAGGGCCGCCAGGTCTATGTCGAGGGCGAGATCCGCTACGACAAGTTCACCGGCCAGGACGGACAGGAGCGCTACACCACCGACATCGTGGCCAACGAGATGCAGATGCTCGGCGGCGGCGACGGCCAGCGCGGTGGCGGCGAGGGTGGCGGTGGCGGCTACCAGTCGCGCGGCGGTGGCGGTGGTGGCGGCTACGGCGGCGACCGTCCGCAGCGCGGCGCCCCGGCCCAGCGTCGCGAACCCGCGCAGGCTCCGGCCAAGCCGGCGAACTTCGACGACGTACCGTTCGACGACGACATTCCGTTCTGATCCCTGATCGGCCGCGCGCGACGCGGCCACCGGAGCCCGCATGAGCGGACGCCAGCGCCAGCTGACCATGCGCTTCCTCGCCGAGCCGTCGGACGTGAACTTCGGCGGCAAGGCGCACGGCGGGCAGGTAATGAAGTGGATCGACCAGGCCGGCTACGCTGCCGCGGTCGGCTGGAGTGGCCATTACAGCGTGACGGTGGCGGTGGGCGGCATCCGCTTCGTCGCCCCGGTCCGGATCGGCGATCTGGTCAGCGTGGACGCCACGCTGATCCATACCGGCACCACCTCGATGCACTTCGCCGTGGACGTGCGCGCCCGCGACCCGCGCGGCGACGAGGCCGACGCGCGGCTGTGCACCCACTGCGTGATCGTGTTCGTGGCCATGGACGCGCCGGAAGGCGCGCCGGTGCCGGTGCCGCCGTGGGTGCCGCAGGACGACGAGGACCGCCAGCTGGCCGAATACGCCATGCGGGTGATGGCCCTGGGCAAGGATGTGGAGCAGACTGTGGTGCGCTACCGGCAGGCCGCCAGCGCCCCAAAACAATGACGCCGCCCGAGGGCGGCGTCGCTGCATAGCGATACGGTCGTCGCGGCGCTCAGCTGCCGGTGGCGAGGCGGCGCGCTTCCAAGTACTTCTGCGACCAGTAGCCGCTGGTCAGGCTGGAGACGGTGACGTCGCGGCCGGTGCGCGGCGCGTGCAGGAACTTGCCGTCGCCGATGTAGATGCCCACGTGGTCGATGCGGCCGCGCTTGCCGAAGAACACCAGATCGCCCTCGGCCAGCGCGTCGCGGTCGGCGACCTTGGTGCCTTCGTCGGCCATCGCGCGGGAAACGCGCGGCAGGTCGATGCCGATGGTGCGGAACACGTAGCCGACCAAGCCGCTGCAATCGAAGCCCCGATCCGGCGAGTTGCCGCCCCAGCGGTAGGGCGTGCCCAGCAGGGCGAACGCGCGCTGCAGGACGGTCTTGACCAGCGACGGCGTGGCGGGCGCGTCCTTGGCCTTCTGCAGGATTTCGAGCTGGGCGGCCAGCGGTGCGGTGTCGGGCGTGGCGATGGCGGCCGGAGCCGGCAGCGCGAGGCTGACGGCCGGCGCGGGCACGGGCGCGGCGGTGGCGGCAGCCAGCGTGATCGGGGCGGCTTCGGTCTTGGCCGGCGCCGGATTCGCGGCCAGCGCCGGCAGGCCGGCGACGGCCAGGGCGATGGCGAGAATGGGCCGCAGGCTGCGGCGGCTGCGCAGTGCGGAATGGCCGTGGGGCAGGGTCGCTGTCGTCACGCGGTCATCACGATGCAAAACGAAGGCGCGACTATGCCCGCGTTGGCTGGCCGAAGGGTTCAAAAAACGTTAGCCGGATGTGTACGGATTGCCGAAAATGTGACGCTTGCCGCGTTCATTTTCGTGAATCCGCCTCGATTTTCCTGAACGGCGACGCGGGCTTGCATCAAGGCCGCCTCAGAACAGCAGCCGCCGCGCCCCGCTGTAATGGTCCCGCCACCAGCTGCCGTCCAGCCGGTCCAGCCGCACCGTGCCGCCGGTGCTGGGCGCGTGCACGAAGCGGCCTTCGCCGACGTAGATGCCGACGTGGCTGACGCCGCCGTCGCTGCCGAAGAACACCAGGTCGCCGCTGGTCAGTTGCGACGGCGCGATGCGCGGTCCCTGCATCGCCGCCAGGTCGCGGGTGGTGCGCGGCAGTCGCAGGTCGAGCATGTCCCGGTACACGTAGCCGACCAGACCGCTGCAATCGAAGCCGCCTTCCGGCGTATTGCCGCCGTAGCGGTAGGGCGTGCCGACCAGGCTGATGGCGCGCATCAGCACCGCGTTGGCCTTGGCCGGGTCGGCCGGGGCGATCACCGGCCAGTCGCGCTGCGCGACGGCCCGCGGCGGCGTCTTGCGGACCGCTTCGCCGCCCCCGCAGCCCGCCAGCGCGGCGGCCAGCAATGGCGCGAGCAGGGCGCAGCGTCGATAATGCGCGCCCGGTCGCTGGTTGCAGTCGGCTGGTTCCATCCCGCGCAGTGTTGCCGCAACCGCATGCGGCGGCAAGCGCCCAACCGATTGGCAGGAACAACATGAAGATCGAAAAAGACCGAGTCGTCCGTTTCCACTACGCCGTGGCCGAAGCGGGCAAGGAACAGCTGGAGAGCTCGAAGGCCGTCGGCGAGCCGCTGGCGATCCTGTTCGGGCGCGGCCAGATCATCCCCGGCCTGGAGAAGGCGATGGAAGGCCACGAGGCCGGCGACAGCTTCAAGTCCGCGGTCACCGCCGCCGACGCCTACGGCGAGCGCCGCGACGGCCTGACCCAGCGCATCCCCAAGAAGCACTTCGGCGACCAGAAGCTGGCGCCCGGCATGCAGGTGGTGCTGAACACCAACTTCGGCCCGCGCGCGGTCACCATCGAGAAGGTGGGCATGAGCGTGGTCGACGTCGACCTGAACCACCCGATGGCCGGCAAGGATCTGGAGTTCGACATCGAGATCGTCGACGTGCGCGAAGCCAGCGAGGAAGAACTCGCGCACGGCCACGTGCACGGCGAGGGCGGTCACCAGCATTGATCCCCGCCAGCGGGATCGCTTCAGCCACGGGCCCGCATCGCGGGCCCGTTTCGTTTTGGCACATGCGAAGGTCACGATGACTTCCGGCCCGCGTGGCCGCGCGCGGAGAATGGGCAAATAAGACCGGACGAGGCGCGGGAGGGCGCATGGACGGGCAGGCGACGGCGGGTTTCGGGCCGGTTACGGTTCGCGAGCGGATCCAGGCGATGGACGTGCTGCGCGGGTTTGCCCTGCTCGGCATCGCGCTGATGAACGTGGAATTCTTCAGCCGGCCGTTGTCCGACGTCGGCGCCGGAGTGCCGGCGGGCCTGTCCGGCGCGGATCTGTGGGCCAGCTGGATCATCCATACCTTCGTCCGCGGCAAGTTCTGGACGATCTTCTCGATCCTGTTCGGGATGGGCTTCGCGGTGATGCTGCTGCGCGCCAGGCAATCGGGTCGCGCGTTCGTGCCCGCCTATCTGCGCCGCGCACTGGCGCTGGCCTGCTTCGGCCTGATCCACGGCATCCTGCTGTGGGCGGGCGATATCCTGCTCAGCTACGCGACCTGCGCCCTGCTGTTGATGCTGGTCCTGTTCGGCCGCCCTTGGCAGGGCGTTGCGATCGCCGTCGCGATCGGCGCGGTCGCGTTGTTGTTGAAGCTGCCGCCGTTGGGCGGCTTCGTGGCCCTGTTGGCGCTGGCCGGGCTGGTCGGCTTCTACCTGCGCAGGCGCGGACAGGAGGAGGCGCGCACGCTGCGCGCCGGACTGGCGCTTTACCTGCTGCCGGCCCTGTTGCTGGTCATCGCCTCCGCGGTGGCGATGGCGATTCCGCAATCGGGCCAGGCGCCGACCTCCGAACGGACGCAGGCGATGGAACTGCGTTTGGCCGAGCACCAGCGCAATACGGACAGGGAAGTGCAGGTCATGTCGGCCGGCACCTATGCCGAGGCCGTAGCGTTCCGCGCAGGCCAGTTCATGCACGAGCAAGTCGAGCAGGCCGGTTTCATGGTGCTGGTGCTGGGCCTGTTCCTGCTCGGCATGTGGCTGGTGCAATCGGGCGCGATGGTGCATCCGGAGCGGCATATGGCGTTGTTCCGGCGGCTGGCCTGGATCGCACTGCCGATCGGCACGGCATTGGTGGTCTCGAGCAGCCTGGTCGCCACCCGCTACGCGCCGTTGCAGAACGACCGTCAATGGCACCTCGCAATGGGCCTGCAGCTGCTCGGCAACCTGCCGATGGCATTGGGCTACATCGGGTTGATCGTGCTGGCGCTGCGGCGTCCCGGCGAGCGGCGCGGACTGGGCTGGCTGGCGCCGGCCGGACGCATGGCGTTGACCAACTACATCGGCCAGTCCGTGCTCGGCACGCTCTTCTTCTACGGCTACGGGCTGGGTCATTGGGGAATGCCGCGCGCGCAGCAGGTGCTGTACGTGCTGGCGGTATTCGCCTTGCAGGTGGCGTTGAGTCGCTGGTGGCTGGCGCGGTTCCGCTTCGGGCCGCTGGAATGGCTGTGGCGCTGGGCGACCTATGGACGACGCCCGGCGATGCGAGGCGCGGCCGGCTGATCCTGTGGCATGCGCAGGCGCCGGTGTCCGATAATGACGGGCATCCGTACAGCGAGCGAGCCATGAGCGAAGCGATCATCGAAACCCGCACCGATTGCCTCGTGGTCGGAGCCGGCGTGTCCGGCCTCGCCGCCGCGCTGGCGCTGCTCGACGATGGCCGCGAGGTCACCGTGATCGACGCGGGACGGGTCGGCGGCGGCGCCTCGCACGGCAACTGCGGCACGCTCACGCCCAGCCACGCGCCGCCGCTGGCCGGGCCGAGCACGCTGGTGCGCGCCGCGCGCTGGATGTTCACCCCGGACGCGCCGCTGTACATCAAGCCGACGCTCGACCCGGACGTGCTGCGCTGGATGCTGGGCTTCGCCCTGCGCTGCAACGCGCGCGACTTCGAGGCCAGCGCGCGCGCCAAGTACAAGCTGCTGTCCGATTCGCGCCAGCGCATCCAGCAGTGGGTGGAACGCTACACGCTGGACTGCGAATTCGCCGAGACCGGCGAGGACTACGTGTTCAAGACCCGCCGCGACATGGATCGCGAGCTGGGCGACGTGCCGCTGCTGCGCGACATGGGCGTCGACGTCGAGATCGTCGAGGGCCCCGCCTACGAGGCGCGCGACCCGGCGTTCAAGCCGGGCCTGGCCGGCGCGATCTGCTTCCGCGGCGACGCCGCGCTGCGTCCCGACCGCTACGTCGCCGAACTGGCGCGGGTGGTGCGCGAACGCGGCGGCCGCATCATCGAGCACTGCGCGTTGCAGTCGCTCGACTCCGGCGCGCAGGGCGTCGTCGCCACCACCGCGCAGGGCGTGCTGCGCGCGAACGACGTGGTGCTCGCCACCGGTGCCTGGGCGCCGCGCATCGCCGAAGCGGTGGGCCTGCCGTGGCTGCGCAAGTCGATCCAGCCCGGCAAGGGTTATTCGATCACCTACAGCTCGCCGGAACTGACGCCGAAGCGGCCGGTCATCCTGTACGAACCCTCGGTCTGCGTCACGGCCTGGCCCAGCGGCTACCGGCTGGGCAGCACGATGGAATTCACCGGCTTTGATGACAGCCTCAACGAGCGCCGCCTCGGCGCGCTGGAGCGCGGCGCGGCGCAGTTCCTGCACCAGCCGGTCGGCCCGCAGGTGCGCGAGAAGTGGTGCGGCTGGCGGCCGATGAGCCGTGACGACATCCCGCTGATCGGCCGCGCCCCCGGCCACGCACACCTGTGGATGGCGGTCGGCCACGGCATGATGGGCGTGAGCATGAGCGCCAGCACCGGCCAGCTGCTGGCCGACCTGATCGCGGGGCGGACGCCATGCGTGGAGCCGGCGCCGTTCGATCCGGCGCGGTTCGCCTGAGCGCGGTCGCGCCGACGATCGCGCTACATTGCGGTTCCCGGCGGCGAACGCCAGCGGTGGAGGAAGCGCCATGCTGCAATCGCGCAGGCAGCATCGAGGACTGTTGCGGCAGCTGTGGGGGCTGGCGCTGGTCGCGCTGGCGGCGTACTTCGTCTGGCGGCTGCTGAATCTCGCCTTCCCGGATCGGATGCAAACCCTGATCGCCGCGATCAGGGGCCTGCTGTAGCTGCGGCGCCGCTCACACCTCCAGCGTCGCCAGATCCCCCTTCTGCTCCAGCCAGCTCTTGCGGTCGCCGGCGCGCTTTTTCGCCAGCAGCATGTCCATCAGCGCGCGCGTCGCGGTGTCGTCGTCGACGGTGAGTTGCACCAGCCGACGGGTATCCACATGCATGGTGGATTCGCGCAATTGCTGCGGGTTCATTTCGCCGAGGCCCTTGAAGCGGGTGACGTTGACCTGACCCTTGAGCTTCTCGCGCTGGATCTTTTCCAGCAGCAGGCGCTTTTCTTCCTCGTCCAGCGCGTAGAACACCTGCTTGCCCACGTCCACGCGGAACAGCGGCGGCATCGCCACGAACACGTGGCCGGCGCGCACCAGCGCGGGAAAGTGGCGCAGGAACAGCGCGGACAGCAGGGTGGCGATGTGCAGCCCGTCGGAGTCGGCGTCGGCAAGGATGACGACTTTGCCGTAGCGCAGGCCGTCGATCTCGTCCTTGCCCGGATCGCAGCCAATGGCGACCGCCAGGTCGTGCACTTCCTGCGAGGCCAGCACCTGCCCCGAGGCGACTTCCCAGGTGTTCAGGATCTTGCCGCGCAGCGGCAGGATCGCCTGGAAGTCCTTGTCGCGCGCCTGCTTGGCGCTGCCGCCGGCGGAGTCGCCCTCGACCAGAAAGAGCTCCGTGCGCGACAGATCCTGCGAAATGCAGTCGGCCAGCTTGCCGGGCAGGGCCGGGCCCTGCGTCACCTTCTTGCGGACGATCTGCTTCTCGGTCTTGAGCCGTGCCGAGGCGCGCTCAATGGCGAGCTGGGCGATCTTCTCGCCGAATTCGGTGTTGGCGTTCAGCCACAGCGAGAACGCGTCGTGCGCGGCGCCTTCGACGAAGCCTGCTGCCTGCCGCGAGCTCAGGCGCTCCTTGGTCTGGCCGCTGAACTGCGGGTCGGTCATCTTCAGCGACAGCACGAAGGCGACGCGATCCCACACGTCCTCCGGCGCCAGCTTGACGCCGCGCGGCAGCAGGTTGCGGAAGTCGCAGAACTCGCGCAGCGCGTCGGTGAAGCCGCTGCGCAGGCCGTTGACGTGGGTGCCGTGCTGGGCGGTGGGAATCAGGTTGACGTAACTTTCCTGCACCAGTTCGCCGTCCGGCACCCAGGCCACCGCCCAGTCGACGGTTTCGGTGTCCTTCTTCAATGCGCCGACGAACAGCTCGGGCGGCAGCAGCTCGCGCTCGGCCAGTTCGCCCTTCAGGTAGTCGCGCAGGCCGTCCTCGTAGTGCCACTGGATGCGCTCGCCGCTGGCTTCGTCGTACAGGCTGACGGTCAGGCCGGGGCAGAGCACCGCCTTGGCGCGCAGCAGGTGCTTGAGCGCGCGCAGGTTGAATTTCGGCGTATCGAAATACTTGGGATCGGGCCAGAAGCGCAGCCGGGTGCCGGTGTTCTTCTTGCCGACGCTGCCCACGACGCTCAGCGCGGAGGCGCGATCGCCGTCGGCGAAGGCCATGTGGTATTCGCTGCCTTCGCGCTTGATGAACACGTCGACCTTCTTCGACAGCGCGTTGACCACGCTCACGCCCACGCCGTGCAGGCCGCCGCTGAAGGTGTAGTTCTTGTTGCTGAACTTGCCGCCCGCGTGCAGGCGGGTGAGGATCAGCTCGACGCCGGGGATCTTCTCCTCGGGGTGGATGTCCACCGGCATGCCGCGGCCGTCGTCGGCGACCTCGCAGCTGCCGTCGGCGTGCAGGGTCACCTCGATGCCGCGCGCGTGGCCGGCCAGCGCCTCGTCCACCGCGTTGTCGATGACTTCCTGCGCCAAGTGGTTGGGGCGCGCGGTGTCGGTGTACATGCCGGGCCGGCGCTTGACCGGGTCCAGGCCGGAGAGGACTTCGATGTCGGCTGCGTTGTAGCGGGTGTTCATTCGCTCGATCGGGTTTCGCGGGACTGCATGAGGCCGCCAGTGTGTGGCTTCGCGGGCGGTTTTGCACGCGACGCGGCGCCGTCGCCGCTGCCCGTACAATGGCGCGACAGGGGCGCGCCGGCGTCGCCGGAAGGATGGTCGAGGGGGTGTCAGTGGTGGATGTCGTGGGCCGCGGCGAAGCGCATGCGGCTGGAAACCGGTTGCTGGCCGCCGATGTCGGCGGCACCTACGCCAGGCTCGGCGTGGTGGAGACGCGCGACGGCGCGATCGCGGTGGGCTTCCACCGCCGCTACGCCTGCGCGGAGTTCCCGGGGCTGGCGGCGATCCTGCGCCGCTTCCGCGAGGAACTTAACGCCGAGGCCGCCGGGCCGTTTCCCGCGACCTGCGTGGTGGCGATCGCTGGCGTGCTGCAGGGCGACCACCTGCTCAACAGCAACCTGCCGTGGAAGGTGTCGCTGGCGGACACGCGGGCCGAAGCCGGCATCGAACACCTCCACCTGATCAACGATTTCGAGGCGCTGGCCTGGGCGCTGCCGCAGATCCCGCTGGCGGAGCTGCAGGTGCTTGGCATTGGCGACGGCGGCGGCCTGTCGCTGCCGGCGCTGCTGCTGGGGCCGGGCACCGGGCTGGGCGCGGCGCTGGTGATCGACCAGGGCGGGCGCGCCGGCGTGCAGCCCAGCGAGGCCGGGCACGCGGCGCTGGCGGCCAACACGCCGCTGGAACTCGACGTGGTGCGGCTGCTGCAGGCGCGCTTCGGCCACGTGGACAGCGAGCGCGTGTTCTCCGGGCCGGGCCTGATGAACCTGTACCAGGCGCTGTGCGAGCTGCGCGGCGTCAATCCGCGCTGGCACGCGCCGGCCGATCTGGTCGATGCCGCCGACGAAGGCCGCGACCTGCTGGCGGCCGAATGCACCGCGCTGTTCTGCCGTTGGCTGGGCAGCTTCGCCGGCGACCTCGCGATCACCTTCCGCGCCCGCTCGGTCTGCCTCGCCGGCGGCCTGACCGGACACCTCGATCGCTATCTGCGGCAGGGCGGCTTCATGCAGCGCTTCCTCGACAAGGGCGTGCTGTCCGACACCCTGCGCGAGGTGCCGGTGTTCACCATCGAACACGGCCAACTGGGCCTGATCGGTGCGGCCGCCTGGCATGCCGCGCGTTCCGCGTCCTGATCCCGCGAACTGGAATTCCGCGAAGGAGCTTCCGATGCCGTCCCGCCGCCGCTTCCTGCAATCCACATTGATCGCCGCCGGTGCGGCGGCGCTGCCGAAGACGAACGCCGCATCTGCATCGAGCGGGGCCAAGGTCGTGTCGACCTGGGACTTCGGCGTGCCGGCCAACCGCGCCGCGTGGGAGGTACTGGGCCAGGGCGGCAGCGCGCTGGACGCGGTGGAGGCGGGCGCGCGCTGGGCCGAGACCGGGCAGTGCAACCGCACCGTGGGGCGCTGCGGCTATCCGGATCGCGACGGCTACGTCACGCTCGACGCCAGCATCATGCGCGGCGATGGCGGCTGCGGCGCGGTGGCGGCGCTGGAGGACATCGACCATCCCATCAGCGTCGCGCGGCGGGTGATGGAAAAGACCCCGCACGTGCTGCTGGTCGGCGAGGGCGCGAAACAGTTCGCGGTCGCCGAAGGCTTCCAGCCGCGCAACCTGCGCACGCCGGAAGCGGAGCAGGCGTGGCGGGAATGGCTGAAGACCGCGGAGTACAAGCCGGAGATCAACGTCGAGCGTCGCCGCATCCCCGGCAACAGCGAGAACCACGACACCATCGGCATGCTCGCCATCGGCCGCGACGGCCGCATGGCCGGCGCCTGCACCACCAGCGGCATGGCGTTCAAGCTGCGCGGGCGGGTCGGCGACAGCCCCATCGTCGGTGCCGGGCTATACGTCGATGACGAAGTGGGCGGGGCGACCGCCTCCGGCGTGGGCGAGGAAATGCTGCGCAACGCCGCCAGCTTCCTCGTCGTCGAACTGATGCGGCAGGGCCATTCGCCCGCCGACGCCTGCCGCATCGCCATCGAACGGGTGGTAAAGAAGCGGCCCGAGGCCAGCAAGCAGGTGCAGGTCTGCTTCCTGGCGATGAACAGGCACGGCGAGGTCGGCGCGTTCGCGCTGCACCGCGGCTTCGTCTATGCGGTCTGCGATGTGGAAAAACAGGACGCGCTGCTGGCGTCGCCGTCGGTCTACGCCACCACGCAGACGTGAGCATGCCGTCGCTGCGACCGCTGCTGGAAATCGCCGCCAATTCGCTGGAATCGGCGCTGGCCGCGCAGGCCGGCGGGGCCGACCGGGTGGAGCTGTGCGAGAACCTCGGCGAGGGCGGCGCGACGCCGTCCTTCGGCACGCTGGCATTGGCGCGCGAACGCCTGCGCATTCCGCTGTACGTGCTGATCCGTCCGCGCGGCGGCGACTTCGTGTATTCGCCGGACGAGTGGGAGGTCATGTGCCGCGACGTGGAACTGTGCGCGCGGCTGGGCTGCGACGGCGTGGTGATCGGCGCGCTGGACGCCGAGGGCAACGTCGACATGGCCGGCTGCCGCGTGCTGGCCGAGGCGGCGGGCACGATGGGCATCACCTTCCATCGCGCCTTCGACTGCGTAGCCGACCGCGCCGGTGCGCTGGAGGACGTTGTCGCGCTGGGCTGCGAGCGCATCCTCACCTCGGGCGGCGCGGACGACGCGCTGCGCGGCGCCGCCACGATCGCCAGCGACATCGCCCGCGCCGACGGCCGGCTGGCGGTGATGGCGGGCGCGGGGCTCACCGTCGAGAACATCGCCGACGCCGTGCGGGCGACCGGCGCGCGCGAGTTCCACGCCTCGGCGAAGGTCCTGATGCGGGGTGAAGGCCGCAACGGCCCGTCGGGACTGGCGAAAGCCTATTGGCGCAGCAGCGGCGCGCTGGTGCGGCAGTTCCGGCATCGGCTGGATGCGTGCGCCGCGGAAGGTTTCTGAAAAAACCTTCTTTTCCTTTCCGGATCAAGGGCTTCCGCGCGAGTGGCACGGCTGCGGCCGTGCACGAAGCCGGGTCTTGCCGCTAGAATGCGGGTTTCCAGCGCCGCGCTGCCGACATGACTTCCCCCGTCTCCCATACGCCCCTTCTGTTCGTGACCGGGGGCGTGGTGTCCTCGCTTGGCAAGGGCATCGCCGCCGCGTCGCTCGCGGCCATCCTCGAAGCCCGTGGCCTGAAGGTCACGATGATGAAGCTGGACCCCTACCTCAACGTCGATCCGGGCACGATGAGTCCGTTCCAGCACGGCGAGGTCTACGTCACCGACGACGGCGCCGAGACCGACCTCGACCTCGGCCACTACGAGCGCTTCGTCAACACCCGCCTGTCCGGCCGCAACTCCATCACCACCGGCAAGATCTACGAGGCGGTGATCCGCAAGGAGCGCCGCGGCGACTACCTCGGCGGCACCGTGCAGGTGATCCCGCACGTCACCGACCAGATCAAGCACTGCATCGACGCCGCCACGGCCGGCTTCGACGTCGGCATCGTCGAGATCGGCGGCACCGTCGGCGACATCGAATCGCTGCCGTTCCTCGAAGCGATCCGTCAGCTGCGCATCGAGCGCGGCGCCGACCACGCGATGTTCATGCACCTCACGCTGGTGCCGTACATCGCCGCCGCCGGCGAGCTCAAGACCAAGCCCACCCAGCACTCGGTGAAGGAACTGCGCGGCATCGGCATCCAGCCGGACGTGCTGATGTGCCGCAGCGAGAAGCCGCTGCCGGACGGCGAGCGCCGCAAGATCGCGCTGTTCACCAACGTGCCGGAGAAGGCGGTGATCTCCGCCATCGACCTGGACAACATCCACAAGATCCCGCGCTGGCTGCACGCGCAGCAGCTGGACCAGATCGTGGTGGAGCAGCTGCGCCTGCAGGGCAAGGCGCATGAAGCCGACCTGTCGGAATGGGACGCGGTGGTCGATGCGGCCGAGCATCCGGACGACGAGGTGACGATCGCGGTGGTCGGCAAGTACGTCGATCACAAGGACGCCTACAAGTCGGTGGGCGAGGCGCTCAAGCACGGCGGCATCCGCCAGCGCACGCGGGTCAATCTGAAGTGGCTGGAAGCCGGCGACGTGGAGACCGAGGGCGCGGCCGCGCTGCTGGCCGACGTCGACGGCGTGCTGGTGCCGGGCGGTTTCGGCGACCGCGGCTTCGAGGGCAAGGTGCTGACCTCGCAGTACGCGCGCGCCACCGGGCTGCCGTACTTCGGGATCTGCTACGGCATGCAGGCGGCGGTGGTCGACGTGGCCCGCCACGAGGCCGGGCTGGCCGGCGCCAACAGCACCGAGAACGACCGCAACGCCGCGCATCCGGTGATCGGCCTGATCACCGAGTGGCGCACCCAGAGCGGCGAAGTCGAGCGCCGCAGCGAGGACTCCGACCTCGGCGGCACCATGCGCCTCGGCCTGCAGGAGCAGCGCGTCAAGCCGGGCACGCTGGCGCACCGGCTGTACGGCAAGGACGTGGTGGGCGAGCGTCATCGCCACCGCTACGAGTTCAACAACCGCTACCGCACCCAGCTGGAGGATGCCGGGCTGGTGATTTCCGCCAAGTCGATGGACGACCTGCTGGTGGAGATGGTGGAACTGCCTCAGGACGCGCATCCGTGGTTCCTGGCCTGCCAGGCGCACCCCGAGTTCCTTTCGACGCCGCGCAGCGGGCATCCGCTGTTCGTCGGCTTCATCCGCGCCGCCCGCGACCGCCGGGCGGCCAAGCAGAAGTGAGCGCACTCATGAATCTTTGCGGCTTCGACGTCGGCCTGGACCAACCGCTGTTCCTGATCGCCGGTCCCTGCGTGGTCGAAAGCGAGCAGTTGCAGCTCGACGTGGCCGGGCAGCTGAAGGAAATCACCGGCAGGCTCGGGATCAACTTCATCTTCAAGTCCAGTTTCGACAAGGCCAACCGCACGTCCATCAACAGCTTCCGCGGCCCCGGCATGGAAGAGGGCCTGCGCGTGCTGGCCGAGGTCAAGCGGCAGATCGGCGTGCCGGTGCTGACCGACGTGCACGAATACACGCCGATGGACGAAGTGGCCTCGGTGGTGGACGTGCTGCAGACGCCGGCCTTCCTCGTCCGCCAGACCGATTTCATCCGCAAGGTCTGCGAGGCCGGCAAGCCGGTCAACATCAAGAAGGGCCAGTTCCTGTCGCCGTGGGACATGAAGCCCGTGGTCGAGAAAGCGAAGTCCACCGGCAATACGCAGATCATGGTCTGCGAGCGTGGCGCATCGTTCGGCTACAACAACCTGGTCAGCGACATGCGCAGCCTCGCGGTGATGCGCGACACCGGCTGCCCGGTGGTGTTCGACGCCACCCACTCGGTGCAGCTGCCGGGCGGGCAGGGTAGCAGCTCGGGCGGCCAGCGCGAGTTCGTGCCGGTGCTGGCGCGCGCGGCGGTCGCCGTCGGCGTGGCCGGCGTGTTCATGGAAACCCATCCCGACCCGAGCAAGGCGCTGTCCGACGGCCCCAATGCGTGGCCGCTGGGCAAGATGGAAGCGCTGCTGTCCACGATGCTGGAGCTGGACGCCATCGCCAAGCGCGGCGGTTTTCTGGAAAACTCCGTCTGATTTCCCCCGACCCGACTCCCACGACGACCTCACGATGACCACGATCACTTCCGTCCACGCCCGCGAGATCCTCGACAGCCGCGGCAATCCCACGCTTGAAGCCGACGTCGTCCTGTCCGACGGCAGCATCGGCCGCGCCGCCGTGCCGTCCGGCGCGTCCACCGGCAGCAAGGAGGCGGTGGAGCTGCGCGACGGCGACAAGACCCGCTATCTCGGCAAGGGCGTTTCGCGGGCCGTGGGCAACGTCAACGGCGTGATCGCCGATGCGCTGAAGAACTTCGACGCCGCCGACCAGGCGGGCCTGGACAAGCGCCTGATCGACCTCGACGGCACCGAGAACAAGGGCCGGCTGGGCGCGAACGCGCTGCTGGGCGTGTCGCTGGCCGCCGCGCATGCAGTGGCGGCCTCGCGCAAGCAGGCGCTGTGGCAGTACCTCGCCGGCATGACCGGCGCGACGCCGACGCTGCCGGTGCCGATGATGAACATCATCAACGGCGGCGCGCACGCCGACAACAACGTCGACCTGCAGGAGTTCATGGTGCTGCCGGTCGGCTTCGATTCGTTCTCCGAAGCGCTGCGCAGCGGCACCGAGATCTTCCACGCGCTGAAGTCGGTGCTGAAGGCGCGCGGCCTGTCCACCGCGGTGGGCGACGAGGGCGGCTTCGCCCCCGACCTGCGCAGTAATGAAGAGGCGCTGGAAACCATCCTCGAAGCCATCGGCAAGGCCGGCTACAAGGCCGGCGAGGACGTGCTGCTGGGCCTGGACGTCGCATCCACCGAGTTCTTCGAGAACGGCAAGTACAACCTCACCGGCGAGGGCAAGCGCCTGACCTCCGAGCAGTTCGTGGACTTCCTCGCCAACTGGGCCGCGCAGTATCCAATCATCACCATCGAAGACGGCATGGCCGAGGACGACTGGGACGGCTGGAAGCTGCTGACCGACCGCCTGGGCGAGAAGGTGCAGCTGGTCGGCGACGACCTGTTCGTCACCAACCCGCGCATCTTCAAGGACGGCATCGCCCGCGGCGTCGCCAACGCCATCCTGATCAAGGTCAACCAGATCGGCACCCTCAGCGAAACGCTGGAAGCCATCGCGATGGCCGATGCCGCGAAGTACGCGGCGATCGTCTCGCACCGCTCCGGCGAAACCGAGGACACCACCATCGCCGACATCGCGGTGGCGACCACGGCGACCCAGATCAAGACCGGTTCGCTGTGCCGCAGCGACCGCGTGGCCAAGTACAACCAACTGCTGCGCATCGAACAGCAGTTGGGCAGTGCCGCGCGCTACGCCGGCCGCGACGCCTTCGTCTCGCTCAAGCGCTGATCGGGGCGAACGCGGGTGAAGTCCGTCGGCGTGCTGCTGCTGGCGCTCGCGCTGCTGCTGGCGGCGCTGCAGTACAAGCTCTGGTACGGCAACGGCGGCCAGCGCGAAGTGGACGCCTTGCGGGTGCAGGTGGCCGCGCAGGAGACCGAGAACCGCAAGCTGCAGGCGCGCAACGACGCGCTGGCGGCGGAAGTTGCCGACCTCAAGGCCGGCGGCGAGGCGGTGGAGGAGCGCGCGCGCAGCGAGCTGGGCATGGTCAAGCCGGGCGAGACGTTCTACCGGGTGATCGATGGCGCGCAGGCGCCCGCCGCGCCCGTCGCGCCTGCGCCGGTTGAGCCCGCGCCGTCGCCCGTGGACGACGACGGCACGACGCCATGAGCTGGGCGCTGGTGCCCGCCGCCGGCAGCGGGCGCCGCTTCGGCGGCGAGGTGCCCAAGCAATACCTGCATGCGGCCGGCAAGCCGCTGATCGCCCACGCGCTGGACGCGCTGCTGGCGCATCCGCGCATTGACGGCGCGGTCGTCGCACTGGCGGAAGGCGATCCGCACTGGCCCGGCTGGACGTCGCTGCAAGGCAAGCCGGTGATCGCCTGCATCGGCGGCGGTGAGCGCGCCGATTCGGTGCTGGCCGCGCTGCGCGCGCTGCCGGACGGCGTGGCCGACGACGAACTGTTGCTGGTGCACGATGCCGCGCGTCCCAACCTGCGCGGGGACGACATCGGCAGGCTGATCGACGCCGCAATGATCTGCGCAGACGGCGCCATCCTCGCCGCGCCGGTGCGCGACACGCTCAAGCGCGCCGATGCCGAAGTGCACATCGCCGTCACCGAACCGCGCGACGGCCTGTGGCGCGCGCTGACCCCGCAGGCCTTCCGCCGCGGCCTCTTGCTGCGCGCGCTGGAAGCGGCGCAGGCCGCGGGCGCCGCCGTCACCGACGAGGCGATGGCGGTCGAGCGGCTGGGCCTGCACCCCGCGCTGGTCGAAGGCCGCGAGGACAATCTGAAAGTCACCACGCCGGCGGATCTGGCGTTGGTGGAGTTCCTGCTGCAATCGAGACTGTCGTCCTGAGCGCAGCGTAAAGACCGCTTCCTCATCGACAACAGATTCTCCGCTTCGTTCGAATGACGACAATGGAGTCGAAATGAACATCCGCATCGGCCAGGGCTTCGACGTGCACGCCTTCGGCGACGGCGACCACGTGATGCTGGGCGGCGTGCGCATTGCGCACGAGCGCGGCGTGCTGGCGCATTCCGACGGCGACGTGGCGCTGCACGCGCTGTGCGATGCCATCCTTGGCGCGCTGGCGCTGGGCGACATCGGCATCCATTTCCCGCCGTCCGACGCGCGCTGGAAGGATGCGGACAGCCGCGCCTTCTTGCGCCACTGCGACGCGCTGATCCGTGAGCGCGGCTGGCGGGTGGGCAACTGCGACATCACCGTGGTCTGCGAACGCCCCAAGGTCGGCCCGCATGCGCAGGCGATGCGCGAGTTGATCGCAGCCGATCTCGGCATCGACATGGATGCGGTGAGCGTGAAGGCGACCACCAGCGAGAAGCTCGGTTTCACCGGCCGCGGCGAGGGCATCGCGGCGCAGGCCGTGTGTCTGTTGGTGCGGGCGTGATGGAGTTGCCGCGCGCCCATGGCGAGCCGGTGCTGGCTGCGCGCATCCGCACGCAGGTGGAAGATTTCTTCGTCGAGGAACTGCCGGGCTTCGAGCCCAGCGGTGCGGGCGAGCACCTGCTGCTGACGGTCGAGAAGCGCGGCATGAATACCGCGTTCGCCGCGAAGATCATCGCGCAGTGGGCCGGGGTGGACGAATCGGCGATTGGCTATGCCGGCTTGAAGGATCGTCACGCCGTCACCCGCCAGCGTTTCAGCGTCTGGCTGCCGAAGAAGATCGCGCCCGATATCGACGCCTTGCAGTCGGACGAGCTGCGCGTGCTGGCGCACGCCTGGCATTCCCGCAAGCTGCCGCGTGGCGCGCTGGCCGGCAACCGCTTCGTGCTGGCGCTGCGCGAAGTATCGGGCGAGCGCGAAGCCGTCGAGGTGCGGCTGTCCGCAATCGCACGGCGCGGCGTTCCCAACTATTTCGGCGAGCAGCGCTTCGGCCGCGGCGGCAACAACGTGCAGCAGGCGGTGGCGATGTTCGCCGGCCGCCGGGTGAAGCGCGAGGAACGTGCGATGCTGCTGTCCGCCGCGCGCTCGGAGTTGTTCAATCGCGTGCTGGCCGCGCGCGTCGAGGCCGGCAGCTGGGACGCCGCGCTCGACGGCGAGGTGTGGATGCTGGACGGCAGCCGCAGCGTGTTCGGGCCGGAAGCGATGACGCCGGAATTGCAGGCGCGGCTGGAAGCGTTCGACATCCACCCGACCGGCCCGCTGTGGGGAGAGGGCGAATTGCGCAGCGCCGGTGCGGCGCGCGAAGTGGAACTTGCGGCCATGCAGGGCGATACCGCCGGCCGCTTGCGTACCGGGCTGGAGCGCGCGGGCCTGAAGCAGGAACGCCGCGCGCTGCGCTTGCGGCCGGCGGAGCTGGCGTGGACGTGGCGCGAGGACGGCGCGCTGGAGCTGCGCTTCGCGCTGCCGTCTGGGTGCTATGCGACGACGGTGCTGCGCGAGCTGGGCGACATCAGGGACATGCAATGAGGTGGCATCGGGAGAACGGCATACCCGATAACCCCGATTTCGAACCGGCCCTCGAGGGCGGATGGACAGCTTTGCAGGAGCCGGCGCCCGAGAAGCTGCAGCTTTATGCATTGGTGCCGATGGCATTGACCCTGCCGTTGTTCGCGCTTGCATGGCTGTGGCTGCTACGCGCCTCTGCCGGAGATTTCGGCGCGATTGGTGCATTGACGGGCCTGCTGGTGGTGCTGCCGTTGGTGGTGGTGCACGAGGGCATCCACTTGTTGCTCCATCCCGGTCAGGGGCGTTCGTCGCAGAGTGTGCTTGGCGGCAGCAGCAAGCACGCCATTTTCTATGCGTTGTATTTCGGTGAAATGAGCCGCGCCCGGTATCTGGTGATGCTGCTGGGGCCGTTTGTCGTGCTCAGCATCCTGCCGTTGGGGATATGCGCGATCGCCGGGAAGTTCCATCCGCTGCCTGCGCTGACCTCGCTATGGAACACCCTGTTCGCTTGCGGCGACCTGCTTGGCGCATGGCTGATCCTGCGCGGCTCTCCGCCCGGCGCGCGGCTGCGTAACCGCGGCTACCACACTTGGTGGCGGATGCCATCCTGATTCATTCGCGCTTGAGCAGCACCAGCACCGCCCCGGTGCCGCCCTGCGCCGCGGGCGGCGAATGGAAGGCCAGCACGTCGGCGCGCTGGCGCAGCACGCGATCCACCAGGTTCTTCAGCACCGGCAGCCGCTCATCGGAATTGCGGCCCTTGCCGTGCACGATCCGCACGCAGCCCAGCCCGTGCTGGCGGCAGTCGCGCAGGAACTCGCGCAGCAGCGCCTCGGCGGCCTGCGCTGGCAGGCCGTGCAGGTCGAGTTCCTCCTGCGCCGCGTATTCGCCGCGCGCGAGTTTCTTCAGCACGCGCGGGGTGATTTCGTCGCGCCGGTAGCTCAATGCGTCGCCCGCTTCCAGCGCGGACACCAGCATGTGGCGGAATTCCTCGCGCGCGGCGTCCTCGTCGCGGCGGGCCATTTTCGCGGACGGTTTCGGCTTGGGCGCGGCGGGCGGCGGCGGGGCCTGCGGCAGCGCGCGCACCTTGCCGGCGTCGGCGCCGATGGCGGCGCGGAACAGGGTGGCGTCGTCGCGGTCGTCCTGCTCGGGTGGAATGTCGGATGGAGCCTTGCGCATCGGCGCAGGTTACCGCGAAGCGCCGGCGGCATCCGGTATCATGGCCGCATGCAGAATGTTCCGATGCCGTGATGCGGGTCTTGGTCAGCAACGACGACGGCGTCGACGCCCCCGGCATCCACGCGCTGGCCCACGGGCTGCGCGAGGCCGGGCACGAAGTGGTGATGGTGGCGCCCGATCGCGACCGCAGCGGCGCCAGCAATTCGCTGACGCTGGACGCGCCGATCCGGGTGGTGCAGCTCGACGAGCGCACGTGGAAGGTCTACGGCACGCCCACCGACTGCGTGCACGTGGCGGTCACCGGCATGCTGGAGGCGCTGGGGCTGGAGCCGGACATCGTGGTCTCCGGCATCAACAACACCGCCAACCTCGGCGACGACGTGATCTATTCCGGCACCGTGGCGGCGGCGATGGAAGGCCGCTTCCTGGGCCTGCCGGCGGTGGCGATGTCGCTGGTGACGGAAGGCCACAAGGGCCGCCACTACGAGAGCGCCGCGCGCGCGGCGGTGGAGATTGTCGAGCGCTTGCGCCGCGATCCGCTGCCGGCATCCACCATCCTCAACGTCAACGTGCCGGACCTGCCGTGGGACGAAATCCGCGGCTTCGAGACCAGCCGCCTGGGTCATCGCCATCGCGCCGAGCCGTGCATGCCGCAGGAAGATCCGCGCGGCCGGCAGTGGTGGTGGATCGGCGCGGCCGGCGATGAGCAGGACGCCGGCCCCGGCACCGATTTCCACGCGGTGCGCAGCGGCAACATCGCGATCACCCCGATCCACGTCGACCTCACCCGCTACCAGGCGCTGGAGCAGGTGGCCGGCTGGGTCGGCGGGCTGGCCGCGTCGCTGGAGGCGCAGCCGTGATCGCGCGCCTGCGCCTGCAACCGGCCGACGTCGGCATGGGCCTGACCGGGCAGCGCGTGCGCGACCGGCTGATCGACGACCTGCGCAAGGGCGGGATCACCGACGAGCGCGTGCTCAACGCGATCCGCACCGTGCCGCGCCACCAGTTCGTCGACGAGGCGCTGGCCTCGCGCGCCTACGAGAACAACGCGCTGCCGATCGGCCACGGCCAGACCATCTCGCAGCCGTACGTGGTGGCGAAGATGACCGAAGCCCTGCTCGCCGCGTCGCCGAAGAAGGTGCTGGAAGTCGGCACCGGCTCCGGCTACCAGGCGGCGGTGCTGGCGGCGCTGGGGCTGGAGGTGTTCACCGTCGAGCGCATCGGCGACCTGCTGCGCACCGCGCGCAAGCGCTTCCGCAGCCTGGGCCTGCACGTGCGCAGCAAGCATGACGACGGCCGCATCGGCTGGCCGGAGGAAGCGCCGTTCGACGCGATCATCGTCACCGCCGCCGGCTCGGCGCTGGTGGACGCGCTGGTCGAGCAGCTTGCGCCCGGCGGCGTGCTGGTGGCGCCGGTGGGCGCGGCCGGCGGGCAGTCGCTGCTGTGCCTGCGCAAGGACGTCGACGGCGGCATCGCGCAGGAAGACCTGGGCGCGGTGGTGTTCGTGCCGCTGCTGTCGGGGTTGACCGACCGATGAAACTTTTCGGCCCGCTCTACCAGCGTGCGCTGGCGTGGTCGCGGCATCCGAAGGCGCCGGCGCTGCTGGGCGGCCTGAGCTTCGCCGAGGCCATCGTGTTCCCGGTGATGCCGGAGGTGATGCTGGCGCCGATGTGCCTGGCGCAGCCGAAGCGCGCGTTCCGCTTCGCAAGCATCAGCCTGCTGTTCTCGCTGCTGGGCGCGGTGGTCGGCTACCTGCTGGGCCATTACGCCTACGAGGCGGTCAAGCCGATGCTGGCGGCGCTGGGCTGGCTGGGCCGGATCGACGCCGAGGTGGCGCAGCTGCGCGAGATCGTCGCGCATTCGCCGTGGAAGGCGTTCTGGCTGCTGGTGCTGGCCGGGTTCACGCCGATCCCGCTGAAGATCTTCACCTGGGCCAGCGGCGTGGTCGGCGTGCCGATGCTGCCGTTCCTGGCGGCGATGCTGGTCGGACGCGGCAAGCGCGTCTACCTGCTGGCGCTGGTGATCCGGTTAGGTGGCGAGCGTGCCGAACGCGCGCTGCACCGCTGGATCGAACACCTGGGCTGGGCGGCGATGCTGCTGGTGGCGGCGCTGGCCGGTTGGTTGCTGTTGCGCGGGCATGCGGCATGATGGGCGGCATGCGCATGCGCCGGGTCGTTGTCATCGCCATCGCCATCGGGCTGCTCGCCGGTTGCGGCCGCAGCCGGGTGGTGCGTGAATATCCGCACAAGGGCGGGCGGGCGTACGCGTCGAGCACGGCGCTGCCGCCGGTGCGCGTTTCGCAGCCGAAGTACGGCGCCACCGCAGTGGTGCAGAAGGGCCAGACGGTCTACCGCATCGCCACCGAGAACGGCATCACCGCGCTCGACCTGGCGCTGTGGAACGACATCCCGCCGCCGTACACGATCCATCCGGGGCAACGACTGCGGCTGTATCCGCGCGACGGGCGCGAGGCGACTGTCGCGTCGTCCGCCGGCACCAAGGCGCCGCCCGCATCGACGCCGCGGCCCTCCACATCGACCCCGGTTGCAACGCCCTCCGCGCCGACGGCGGCCGCCAGCAACCTGGGCTGGCGCTGGCCGGCGGACGGCGCCGTGGCCAGCACGTTCGCGTCCGGCGATCCGACCCGGCAGGGCATCGACATCGCCGGCAAGTCCGGCCAGCCGGTGCGCGCCGCCGCCGACGGCGTGGTGGTGTATTCCGGTTCCGGGCTGGTGGGCTACGGCGAACTGGTCATCGTCAAGCACAACGAGCAGTGGCTGTCGGCCTACGGCCACAACCGCGCGCGGCTGGTGAACGAGGGCGCGCTGGTCAAGGCCGGGCAGCAGATCGCGGAGATGGGCCGCAGCGGCGCGTCGCGCGACATGCTGCACTTCGAGATCCGCTACAACGGCAAGCCGGTCGATCCGACGGCGTACCTGCCGAAGAAATGATCGCGACCGGGGCGCTGCGCTGGCCGGGTCGCTTGGGGGAATTGCATGGACTTCGTTGAACTCGCGCTGCTCGTAGGCGGCGTTGCGGTGCTCGTCATCGGCTACTGCAAGAACAATCGAAATCTGCTGCTTGCCGCGGCGATCCTGCTACTGCTCGCTGGGGCGCTCGGCGGCATGGTGGAGGGATTCCTGGAAGGCTGGCGGCAGACCGCCGGATAAGCCGACGATCCAAGGAGCCGCCGCAGCGTCAGACCGCTGCCGGTCGGCGTTTGCAGCTTGCGGAGCGCAGCGCTCTCAGCGCAGCGACTTCAGCGTCAGATCCAACTCGTCGCTGCCGTTCTTGCGCTGCAGGATGCGCGCCGGCGTGGGCAGACCCTCGACGATCCACACGATCACCTGCTTGTCGTCGGTGTTGCGCGCCACCTTGGTGGCGGTGCGCGACTGCCCCTGCACGGTGATGGTTTCCTTGCCGAGGTTCTGGTAGCTCTGCGCGCGCGCGGTGCCGTTGTCCACCAGCCGGTAGTTCAGCGGCTTGCCGGCGGCCACGTCGCGAACCAGGGCGAGGTTGAGCAGCATGCCGTCGAGGTCGCCGTCCTGCAGCTTGACCGGGCCGGCGCGGTCGGGCTTCACGTCGCCGCTCCAGCGCGCCTCGCGCTGCGCCCAGTCGTAGACGGCGTTCTTCTGCGAACCCTTCTTGAACACGATCTGGGTGACGTCGCTGCCGGACAACGGGCGGAAGGTGCCGCCGCGCTCCTCGAACACGGTGCTCTGGCGCGTGCTGCCCAGCGGATTCTCGACGGTCAGCGCGTAGTTCCAGCGGTTGCCGCCGGCCTGGCTCAGGCTGATCTGCGCGTTGGCCTGCACGCTTTTCCAGCTGGCCGTGTAATCGGCCACGAACGGCTTCACCGCGGCCCACGACGGAGCGGCGGCCAGCAGCAGCGGGAGGAGGAGGGCGGGGCGAAGAAGCATGTTCATGGGGCAACCGTCTGTCTGTATCGCCGGCGCAAGCGCACGGTCAGGTTGGGGCCGACTCTAGCGGGAGCGGCGTAAACAAGGGATGACCATCCAGGGTCGCCTGGCCGTTCCGTTCAGCAAGCCGGCCGGCAGCGGCCAGCCGCAGCACCTGCAGCAGCAGCGGGTGCTCGACCGACAGCACGCGCGCGGCCAGCGCGTCGGCGTCGTCGCCCGTCCGCACCGGCACGCGCGCCTGCGCGATCACCGCGCCGGCATCCAGCTCCGCGGTCACGAAGTGCACGCTGGCGCCGTGCTCGGCGTCGCCGGCTTCGAGCGCGCGCTGGTGGGTATGCAGGCCCTTGTACAACGGCAGCAGCGAGGGATGGATGTTGAGCAGGCGGCCGTGGAAGCGCCGCACGAAGTCCTCGCCGAGGATGCGCATGTAACCGACGCAGACCACCCAGTCCGGTTCCACCGCGTCCACCGCGTCCGCCAGCATCGCGTCGAAGGCGGCGCGGCCGCCGCAGGATTTCGGCGTGCGCGACCAGCGCAGCGCATCCGGCACGCGCTGCAGCGCCTGCGCGTCGGGCCTGTCGGAGAACACGCTGACCACCCGTGCATCCAGCGCGCCGGCGGCGATGGCGTCGAGAATGGCCTGCAGGTTGCTGCCGCGCCCGGAGGCGAGGATGGCGAGGCGGGCGGTCATGCGGGCGATCAGGAAATGCGCAGGCGTTCGCCGTCGCCCGCGTGGGCCACGACCTGGCCGATCTGCCAATGGGCGAGGCCGAGCCGGTCGAGGTCGACCTCGACGGCGGCGGCATCGCCGGGCGCCACTATCAGCACGAAGCCGACGCCGCAGTTGAAGGTGCGCCACATTTCCTCGCGGGCCACGTTGCCCTCGCGCTGCAGCCAATCGAACACCGCCGGCAGCGGCCAGGACGAGGTGTCGATCTCCAGCCCGTAGCCGCTGGGCACCACGCGGATGATCTTCTCCACCAGCGCGCCGCCGGTGACGTGGGCCATCGCGTGGATGTCGTGTTTCGCCAGCAGTTCCAGCACCGGCTTGACGTAGATGCGGGTCGGCTCCATCAGCGCGTCGGCCAGCTTCATGCCGCCGAGGTCGAGGTCGAGTGGGTTGCCGGCGCGTTCGAGGATCCTGCGGACCAGCGAATAGCCGTTGGAATGCGGGCCGCTGGAGGCGATGCCGATCAGCACGTCGCCCGCGCGCACCTTGCTGGAGTCGATCAACTTCGACTTCTCCACCGCGCCGACGGTGAAGCCGGCCAGGTCGTATTCGCCCGGCGGGTACATGTCCGGCATCTCGGCGGTTTCGCCGCCGATCAGCGCGCAGCCGGCGATTTCGCAGCCTTTTGCGATGCCGCCGACAACGTTCACCGTGGTCTCCACGTCCAGCTTGCCGGTGGCGAAATAGTCGAGGAAGAACAGCGGCTCGGCGCCCTGCACCAGCACGTCGTTCACGCACATCGCCACCAGGTCCTGGCCGATGGTGTCGTGGCGGTTCAGCTGCTTGGCGAGGATGAGCTTGGTGCCCACGCCGTCGGTGCCGGACACCAGCACCGGCTCCTTGTAGCGGCCGGCGAGGTCGAACAGGCCACCGAACAGGCCGACGCCGCCCAGCACCTCGGGGCGCATCGTGCGGCGGACCAGCGGCTTGATGCGTTCGACGACCTCGTTGCCGGCGTCGATGTCGACGCCCGCGTCTCGGTAGGTCAGGCCGGGGGAGGAAGGCGAGGATGGCGTCACGGCGGACTCGTGCGGGCGTGTGAAGCGCAATTTTAACAGCCGCGCGCCCCGGACATGGACGCGCCCGCCCGCCTGCGGCACCATTTCGGGGCAAGGCCGGGTTGTCCGGCGAGGAATCGCGATGCAAGCAAGGCCGCAACGGACGACGTGCTGGTGGATGGGCCTGCTGTGGGCGGTGCTGTGTTTGCTGCCTGCGGGCACGGCGCTGGCGCAGCGCACCGAGGGCGACCGCGCCGCCGCGCGCGGCGCCTACGAAGCCGAGGTGACGGTGCGCAACCAGACCGACGGCGAGCGCGACAAGGCGTTCGCGCGGGCGCTGGCGCAGGTGCTGGGCAACGTCACCGGCGACCGCACGGCGGCCCAGCGCGACGGCATGCGCGAGGAGCTGGCCCGCGCCGACGAATACGTGGACGGCTACGACTACCGGCAGGACGAGGGCGTCTCGGCCACCGGCGCGCCCAGCTTCCAGACCATGCTGGTGGTGCGCTTCAAGCAGGACGACGTGGACGACCTGGTGTCGATGTTCGGCTTGCCGAGCTGGCCGCAGCCGCGCCCGAAGCCGGTGCTGTGGCTCGCCATCGACGACGGCAGCGGGCCGCGCCTGGTCGGGCTGGGGCAGGTGAACGCGGCGCGCTCGGTGCTGGACGCGGCCAAGTCGCGCGGCTACGCGCTTGGGCTGCCGGCGGGCAGCGCGGCCGAGCAGGCGGCGGTGGGCGCGATCTGGCGCGGCGACACCGCCGCCATCGCCTCGCTGTCGAAGCGCTACAGCCCGCCGATGCAGCTGATCGGCAAATTGCAGCGCAGCGCCGGCGGCTGGCGCGCGGACTGGACCTTCGTGGACAACGGCAAGGTGCTGGCGAACTGGCAGAACAGCAGCGCGGATGCGCGCCGGGCGATGGCCGGCGGCGCGGACGGCGCGGCCGACGCGCTGTTCAAGCGCTACGCCAGGACCGGCGACGCCGGCCCGCCCGGGCTGTACCGGGTGCGCATCTTCGGCATCCACGGCGCCGACGACTACCTGCGCCTGGCCGGCTACCTGGACGGCATTTCCATCGTCCGCCGCGTCGCGCCCGCCAGCGCCACGCCGGATGCGTTGGAGCTGGACCTGGAGTTGGCCTCCGGCATCGCCAATTTCGCCCGCTACGTGGGCCGCGGCGGCGTGCTGTCGCCGGTGGCCGGCACGGACGGCGAGACGGGCGCGCCGGCCACGTTCCGTCTGGGCGGAGCCTGAGCATGCATCGCGACGAGGACCTCGCCACCATCGCCACGTTCTACCGGCGCGTGCAGTGGACCGCGCTGGGCCTGGGCGTGCTGTGGGTGGTCTGGCTGCTGGCGCCGATCCTCAGCCCGTTCGTGTTCGCCGCGCTGCTGGGCTGGCTGGGCGACCCGATGGTGGACCGGCTGGAGGCGCGCCGGTTCAGCCGCAACACCGCGGTGATCCTGGTGTTCAGCGTGATGACGCTGCTGCTGGCGATCATCGCCGTGCTGCTGGTGCCGCTGCTGGAGCAGCAGATCGTCACCCTGGTCGAATCGCTGCCGCGCTACCGCGACTGGCTGGTGCAGACCGCATTGCCGTGGGTCGAACACCGCACCGGCCTGCAGATCCTGTCGTGGCTCGATCCCGAGCGCCTGTTCCAGCTGATCCGCGAGCACTGGCAGAGCGCCGGCGGGGTCGCCGCCGCGGTGCTGGGCTACGTCTCGCGCTCCGGCTTCGCGCTGATGGGCTGGCTGGCCAACATCGTGCTGCTGCCGGTGCTGACCTTCTTCTTCCTGCGCGACTGGGACCTGATCGTCGAGCGCGTCGGCGCGCTGGTGCCGCGCGACCACTTCGACACCGTGCGCCGGCTGGCGCTGGAATCCAACGAGGTGCTGGGCGGCTTCCTGCGCGGCCAGCTCACGGTGATGCTGATCCTCGGCGTGCTGTACGCCATCGGCCTGTGGGCGGTCGGCCTGAACCTCGGCATCCTGATCGGGCTGGTGGCCGGCCTGCTGACCTTCGTGCCCTACCTGGGGCCGGCGTCGATCGTGATCTTCGGCGGCATCGCCGCGCTGGTGCAGTTCGGCGACTGGCAGCATCTGGCCGGCGTGGCGGTAGTGTTCACGGTCGGGCAGATCATCGAGAGCTACTGGCTGACGCCGAAGCTGGTCGGCGACAAAATCGGCCTGCACCCGATGGCGGTGATCTTCGCGGTGATGGCCGGCGGCACGCTGTTCGGCTTCCTCGGCATGCTGCTGGCGCTGCCGGTGGCGGCGGTGGTCAACGTGCTGCTGCGCTACGCGCAGGAGCGCTACCGGCACAGCCGCCTGTACGCGGGCGACACGCCCGGCATCCTGCTGGACGCGCAGCTCCCGGCGGCGGACGAAGACGGCACGCCGGACTGAGGCCATGAGCGATCTGGTTCCGCAGCTTCCGCTGGCGCTGCGCGCGCCGCCGGACCAGCGCCTGTCGCGCTACGTCGATGCGCCCGCGGGCCTGCCGGACGCGCTGCGCGCTCTGGCCGCCGGCACCTCGACCGGCAGCGTGTACCTGCACGGCGCGCACGCCACCGGCAAGACCCATCTGCTGCTGGCGACCTGCGCGGAAGCGGAAGACGCCGGCCTGCGCGCGGCCTACCTGGCGCTGCGCGGCCTGCGCGGGCGCGTGCGCGATGCGGCGGAAGGACTGGACGCCGCCGACCTGCTGGCGCTCGACGACGTGGACGCGATCGCCGGCAGCCGCGAGGACGAAATCGCGCTGTTCGACCTGCACAACCGCCTGCGCGACGCCGGTCGCGGCCTGCTGTACGCGGCGGCCGACGCGCCGGACGCGCTGGGGCTGGTCCTGCCGGATCTGCGCTCGCGGCTGGCGCAGTGCGCGCGCTGGGCGCTGCCGGTGCTGGACGATGCCGGCCGCGCAGAGCTGCTGCGCCAGCGCGCCGCCGCACGCGGCCTGGACTTCGACGATGCCGCGTTGGAGTGGCTGCTGCGCCGCGCCAGTCGCGACCTCGGCAATCTGACCGCCATCTTCGAGCGCTTGGACCGTGCCTCGCTGGCGGCGCAGCGGCGCTTGACCGTGCCGTTTCTGCGGCAAGTGCTGGAAGCCGATCAAGCTTAGGCGCGCTCCGTAGGGGCTTGATGCTTTTGCTCCCTCCCCTTCAAGGGGAGGATTGGGGCGGGGATGGGGTTGATTGCAGCAATTTCGCTTGAACACCATCCCCATCCCGGCCTTCCCCCTGAAGGGGAAGGAGAACAGCGCCGCGCCCCTGCGGTGCGCTCCTACAGCCCCTGCCGCAATTGCGCGTCGAGCCGCGCCAGCCGCTCCGGCGTGCCCACGTCCGTCCACCGGCCGCGATGATGTTCGCCGCCGATGCCGCCTTCAGCCATGCGCGCGCGCAGGATCGGGGCGAGCGGGAACTTCGGCTTGCCGTTGGCGATGGCCGGTTCGGGAATCACGTCGCGCCAGCCGTCCAGCAACTGCGGGCGGTACACGCCGATGCCGGCGTAGGTGAGCTTGTGCTCGCCGTCGGCGCGCACGCAGCTGTCCGCATCCAGTGCGAAATCCCCGTGCGTCGCCTGCGGCGGCCGATCCACCATGACCAGGTGCGCCAGCCCGCGCGGCTTGCGCGGCAGGCAGGCGAAGTCGTAGTCCGTCCACACGTCGCCGTTGACCAGCAGGAATGCTTCATTGGAGCCACGGGCATCGCCCAGCAGCGGCAGCGCGTTGAGCATGCCGCCGCCGGTTTCCAGCGGCGTGTCGCCCTCGTATGCGTAGTCGATGCGCAGGTTCCAGCGCGAACCGTCGCCCAGTGTCGCCGGGAATTGCTGCGCCAGCCACGAGGTGTTGACGACGACCTCGCGGATGCCGAGCGCGGCCAGCTTCTCCAGATGCCATTCGATCAGCGGCTTGCCGCCGACGCGCAGCAGCGGCTTGGGCGTGGCGTCGGTCAGCGGACGCATGCGCTCGCCTAGGCCGGCGGCGAAGATGAGGGCCTTCATGCGGCCACCCGTGCGAACGCCGGCTTGACCGTGCGTTCCAGCAACTCGCGCAGCGGATCGAGCTCGCGGTACTTCGGCACCACCGCGTCGAGATAGGCGAGGAAGCGCGGCGCGTCGGCGAGATAGCGCGGCTTGCCGTCGCGATGGTGCAAGCGGGCGAAGATGCCGAGGATCTTCAGGTGCCGCTGCACGCCGCACCAGTCGGCGTCGCGCAGGAACGCGTCCAGCGCGGGAACCGGCAGCCCCGCGTCGGCGGCGCGCGCGTGGTAGCGGCGCAGCCAACCATCGGCGCGCGCTTCCGGCCAGCTCAGGAAGGCGTCGCGCAGCAGGCTCACCGGGTCGTAGGCGATCGGGCCGAGCACCAGGTCCTGGAAGTCCAGCACCGCCGGGCCGCCTTCGACCGGCATCAGGTTGCGCGGCATGTAGTCGCGGTGCGTCGGCACGCGCGGCTGCGCCAGCATGCCGTCCATCAGCCGGCGCTGCACGAGTTGCAGGCGCTCGACGTCGCCGCAGTCCAGTTCGAGGCCGAGGTGGCGGCGCAGGAACCACTCATCGAACAGCCCGGCGTCTCGCTGCAACAGCGCTTCGCCGAACGCAGGGGAGTCCGCCGGCAGCGCCAGCGATTGCAGCCGCACCAGCTGTGCGATGGCGGCGTCCATGTGCGCATCGGCATTCGCGTCGTCGATCACCTGCGCCACGGTCGGGCCGCCGAGGTCTTCCAGCAGCAGGAAACCGGCGTCGACGTCGCGCGCCAGCACCCGCGGCACGCGCACGCCGCCGGCGTCGAGTAGATCGCGCACGCGCAGCCACGGCCGCACGTCCTCCTTGTCCGGCGGCGAATCCATCACGATCCGCGACGGCCCCGCGCCGATGCTGCGCCAGTAGCTGCGGAAGCCGGCGTCGGTGGAGGCGCGCTCCAGCGCGGCGCTGTCGTCGTCCAGCGCGGCGCGCGCCCAGGCCAGGCGTTGCGCGGCGCGCGGGTCGTGGGGGGCGGGTTCGCTCATGCGCAAAGGGTAAACTGCGGCCTTGCTTTCAGCGAGTCGTGGCGAGGCCTCCGTGGCGAAATTGCAGCCTGTTCTGTTGTCCGGCGGTTCCGGCACGCGCCTGTGGCCGCTGTCGCGCGAGGCCTATCCCAAGCAGTTCCTGCCGCTGGCCGGCGAGGACACGATGTTGCAGGCGACCTGGCGGCGCGTGGCCGAGCTTGCCGACGCCGCGCCGATCGTGGTGGCGGGCGAAGACCACCGCTTCCTGGTCGCCGAACAGCTGCGCCAGATCGGCGCGCCGACACCGGCCATCGTGCTCGAACCCGTCGGCCGCAACACCGCGCCCGCCATCGCCGCCGCGGCGATGCAGGCCATGGCCGACGGCGACGATCCGCTGCTGCTGGTGCTGCCTTCCGACCACGTCGTGCGCGATGGCGAAGCGTTCCGCGCCGCCGTGCGCGCGGCCATGCCGGCGGCGGAAGCCGGCACGCTTGTGACCTTCGGGATCGTGCCGGACGCGCCGGAAACCGGCTTCGGCTATATCCAGGCGGAAGCGGGCCAGGCCGAAGCGGGCGAAAGCGTGCGCGGCGTGCTGCGCTTCGTCGAGAAGCCCGACGCCGCCACCGCGCAGGCGTATCTCGACGCCGGCGGCCACTACTGGAACAGCGGCATGTTCCTGCTGCGCGCCTCGCGCTACCTCGAAGAACTGCAACGCTTCCGCCCGGACATCGTGGCGGCGGTGCGCAATGCGTTCGACGCGGCGGCGCGCGACGGCGATTTCATCCGCCTCGACAAGGCCGCGTTCGCCGCCTGCCCGCCCGATTCCATCGACTACGCGGTGATGGAGAAGACCGGCGCGGCCGGCGTGCTGCCGGTGTCGATCGGCTGGAACGACGTGGGCTCGTGGTCGGCGCTGTGGGAGGTGAGCGAGCAGGACGCCGACGGCAACGCGCACCAAGGCGACGTGATCGCTATCGACAGCCGCAACAGCTATGCCTACGCGCGGCGGCTGGTGGCGCTGGTCGGCGTGGACGACCTGGTGGTGGTGGAAACCGACGACGCCGTGCTGGTGGCGCGCAAGGACCGCGTGCAGCAGGTCAAGGACGTGGTGGCGCAGCTCAAAGCAGGGCAGCGTTCGCAGGCGGTGCTGCACCGGGAAGTGCACCGCCCGTGGGGCAGCTACGACTCGGTGGACATGGGCGAGCGCTTCCAGGTCAAGCGGATCAAGGTGAAACCGGGCGCGCGGCTGTCGCTGCAATCGCACGCGCGCCGCGCCGAACACTGGATCGTGGTCAGCGGCGTCGCCCGCGTCACCCGCGACAACGACGTGTTCGAGCTGTTCGCCAACCAGAGCGCCTACATCCCCATCGGCGCGAAGCACCGACTGGAGAATCCCGGCACGGAGATGCTGGAGCTGATCGAGGTACAGTCGGGCGACTATCTCGGCGAGGACGACATCGTCCGCTATGAGGACGTGTACGGGCGGACCTGAGCCCCTTGCTCCGAGTCTGATCAGATACGTCGCGCGCGACCGTCACGGAGCTCCGGGCGACACGCGTTCCATCGTGCCGTCCTCGAGCACCGCCGCCATGTCGAGGCCGGACAGGCCGCGCGCGCGGGCGGCGGCGAATAGCCTCGTCGTCGCGTCGATCAGCGGGGCATCGGCCCCCGCGTCATGGGCCTGCCGCTGCACGAGCTGCGCGATCTTCGCCACGTCCCCGATCGCGGCCTGCGGAGCGAAATCGCCGGTCGCCAGCTTGTGGAGTTTGGCCCGGGATACCGCGCTCGCCATCGGTCCGGCATCGAGCACTTCGCGGAAGACACCAAGATCCACGCCGCTTGCGGCGGCCGCTTTGGTCGCCTCGGCAAGCGCGGCCACCAGTACGATCAGGTAGTGGTTCACGGCCAGCTTCAGGCGCAGCGCCGACGGCACCGGCCCGCAGCGCACCGTCTGGCGGCAGAACGCACGCAGCAGCGGTTCGACCGCATCGACGACCGGCGGATCTCCCGCCAGCATGCCGATCAGCGCGCCTTCCTCGGCGGGGCCGCGCGAACCCGACACCGGCGCTTCCACGTAACGACCGCCGTGTTGGTGGACGTCCGCCGCGAGCCCTGCCGAATAGCCGGCGGACGTCGTGCCGAGCATCACCACCGTGCGATCGCGGGCGCGCCGGCCGAAGGCGGGAAGGCCTCGCCCGAGAGCGGCATCCACGGCTTCCTGGTTCAGCAGCATCACCATCACGACCTCGCATGCCTCGAACAGCGCATCCACGCTCGGCGCCTCGATGGCACCGCGGGCGACAAGCGGCGCGCAGCGACCGGCGGTGCGGTTCCAGATGCGCAAGGGCACGCCGGCCGACAACAGGCGGTTCGCCATGGGCAGGCCCATGGTGCCGATGCCAAGGAATCCGATAGCCATGCGTGAACCTCCGGGCGAGGCGGATATTGCAACGCCGCGCAGCGGAACAGGCGAGCGCCTGGATCGACATCTTCCATGCGCAATCGGCCAGGCAGGCTTGCGGCTGCGGAGCGTCGCGGCGCGAACGAATCGCTTCGGTGCGGGGCCGGACGATCCGGCGCGCCATCGCCATGTCCGTTTCGTCCCGAAACACGTCATCGCCGACGCTGGCCCGGTGCCGGCGCGATTGGCTCAATGACCGCATCCGCGCCGCCGTCCGGCGCATGCGAGGCAACACGTGGACGTTCGATTGCTGGCGGCCAGCGCCGCCTTCGCCCTGGTCTCGTCGATCACCCCCGGGCCCAACAACCTGATGCTGGCGTCCTCGGGCCTGGCGTTCGGTTTCCGGCGGACGCTGCCGCTGCTGCTGGGCGTGCAGGCCGGCTTCCAGTGCCTGCTGCTCGCCGTCGCCGCCGGGCTGGGCGTCGTGTTTCAGCGCCATGCCGAGGTGCAATGGGCATTGAAGCTGGTCGGTGCCGCCTATCTGCTGTATCTGGCGCACGGGCTCTGGCGTTCGAGCTCGACCGGCTCCGCGGCGATGGACAGGCCGATCGGCTTCTTCAAGGCGGCGGCGTTCCAGGTGCTGAATCCGAAGGCATGGATGATGTGCCTGAGCGCCGTCGGCGCCTACACGCTGGCGGGCGCCGCCTATTGGCCGTCGGTATGGAGGCTGGTGGCGCTGTTCTTCGTGCTGGGCCTGCCGTCGATCACGCTGTGGGCCGTGTTCGGCAGCGCGTTCCGAGCGGCGTTCCAGAACCCGGAGACCGCTCGCCGCTTCGGCCGCGCGCTCGCCGTCGTCACCGGGGCATCCTGCCTGCTCGTCCTGCTGTGACCCCTTCGCGGTGGAGGATGTCGATGGACGCACGCGCGACCTGGTATTTCGATTTCGTCTCGCCCTTCGCCTACCTGCAATGGCGGAGATTGCAGTGGCTTCCTCTCGCGGGACTGGTCCACCGGCCGGTGCTGTTCGCCGGCCTGCTGAACCAGCTCGGCCACAAAGGGCCGGCGGAGATCCCGGCCAAGCGGATCTTCACCTACCGGCAGGTGGTCTGGCGCGCCGAACGCGACGCCATTCCGCTGCGCTTCCCGCCCGCGCATCCGTTCAATCCGCTGCCTGCGCTGCGGCTGTGCGTGGCGGCGGGCACGACGGTGGAAGCGATCGATACGGTGTTCCGCCACATCTGGGAGGAGGGCAACGCGGTCGAGGATGCGGACGGGATCGAGGCGCTGGCGCGGCGGCTCGGCCTGTCCGGCGCCGCGTCCGCGTTGGCGGACGAGGACGTGCAACGCGCGCTTCGCGACAACTTCGCGCGCGCACTGGAGCACCACGTCTTCGGTGTTCCGACCATCGCCTGCGATGGCCAATTGTTCTGGGGCGAAGACGCCACCGACATGTTCATCGACTACCTGCGCGATCCGGCGATCTTCCAGTCGGAGCGGATGCTGCGTATCGCCCGCCTGCCGATCGGCACCGCCCGGCCGCAGGCGAGGTGAATCCGCCTGCGTTCAGCGCCCGCCCGCCACGTCCACGATCGCACCGGTCGAGTACGAGGCTTCCGGCGAGAGCAGCCACAGGATCGCGCGCGCGACTTCCTCCGGTGTGCCGCCGCGGCCAAGCGGGATCGACGGCGCCAGGCGATCGATGCGGCCCGGCTCGCCGCCGCGGGCGTGAATGCCGGTGTGGATGAAGCCGGGGCGTACCGCGTTGACGCGTACGGCGTCGCGCGCGACTTCGGCGGCAAGCCCGCGCGTGAACGTGTCCAGCGCGCCCTTGCTGGCGGCGTAGTCGACGTATTCGCCGGGCGAGCCGGTCCGCGCGGCGACGGACGAGACGTTGACGATGGCGCCGCCGTGGCCGCCCAGGCGCGTGGACATGCGCCGCACCGCCTCGCGCGCGCAGAGTATCGGGCCCACGACATTCGTCGCCATGATCCGCGAGAGGCGGGCGGCGTCCATGTCGAGCAGCGTGCCTTGCCGTTCGAGCACGCCGGCATTGTTCACCAGCCCCGCGAGCCGGCCCATCCGGTCGGCCGCGTCGAACAGAGCGAGCACGTCGGCTTCGACGGACACGTCGGCGCGCACCGCCATCGCGCTGCCGCCGGCGCCCGCGATGCCGGCCACCAGCGCAGCGGCCTCGCGTGCGGCGGTCAGGTAGTTCACGCAGACCGCGTAGCCGCGCTCCGCGCCGAGCCGGGCGGTGGCGGCGCCGATGCCGCGCGAGCCGCCGGTGACGATCAGGACGGGTGCCACGACTCAACCCGCCTTCCGCAGGGACGTCCGGATGCGGCGTCCGGTTTGCTCGGCGACCGATGCCGTCGCGCGCACCTGGCCCGGCGTGGTGCCGACCGCCTTCTGCATCAACCGGCGCAGCGCGGTGGCGTCGCGATAGCCGACCGACAGCGCGACCTGCTCGATGTTCATCCTGCTGGTGCGCAGCAGCGCGCGGGCGCGATGTACGCGGATGCTCTGGATCATCGCGTTCGTTCCCATGCCGGTGGCGTGGCGGACGCGGCGGCCCAGGGTGCGCTCGGAGACGTGCAGCTCCTTCGCCAGCTCGGCCACGGACGGAATGTCCGGCAGCGCGGCTTCGACGCGCCTGGTCAGTTTCGAGACCAGCGCATCGCCGCTGGCCAGCATCGCAGGCACGACGAACTGCGCCGACTCGGACCGCTCGTGCAGCAGGAGCACGCGCGACACGCCTTCGGTCAGCGCGGCGCCGAACCGCTGGCGCAGCAGGTACAGCATCACGTCCGACTGCGCGAACGCGGCACCGGCGGTGACCACGGGGCCGTCCACGCAGAGGATGCGGTTGCCCTCGAGTCGGGTGTGCGGCGCCAGCCGCGCAAGCTCGGGAGCCAGCCACCAGGTGGTGGTGGCGCGGCGTCCGTCGAGCAGGCCCGCCGCATGCAACAGGAAGGCGGCGGAGCAGGAGGCCGCGACCGTCGCGCCGGTCTTGCCGCGCCGGCGCAGGTAGGCGATCGCGCGCCGGGCGTCCTCGCGCGCGATGCGATCGATGATGCCCTGCGCGCTTTCGACCCAGAGGCCGGGCACCACGATCACCGCGCCCTGCGACGTCCTGCGGTCCGGCAGGCGCCGGGTTTCGATCGACAGCCCGCCTTGCAGGCGAACCTTGCCGCCGGCCGGCGAATGGAAGGACCACGTCGGCAGCGCGTGTCCCGTCCGCGCCGCGTACAGCCGCGCCGCTTCGAGGATGTCGCGGGTCATGGCGACGCCGCTGGGATTGGTGCCGTCCAGCACCAGGATCTCGAAATCCTGCATCGCTTCTCCTCTCGTCGGCATGCGGTGCGGGCATGTGTGGCGATGCGCCACCTTACGCCAATCCGGCGCCAAAATCGTCTGTCCATTTTGGCCTGAAAGGAGTCATTTCAGGCGCTCGACGTAAATGCGGTGCGCCGGTTCCAATGGCCGTCGCGCCATGGCCGTGCAAGCGCGGCGGGCAGGCCGGTAACGAAGGCGAATCCATTCGGGCGAGGGGCAGCGATGGCGGCGGACGACGTTTCGATTCCGATGCGGGAATCCGTAGGAGCAGACGCGGGAGGCGACGCGCTCGCGGACTTCCGGCCGCGTGAGCTCGCATTCGACGGCATCATCCGGCGCGTCCACGTGACCGGCCACGGCCCCGCCGTCGTCGTCATGCCGGAGATGCCCGGCATCTCGCCGGAAGTGGCGCGGTTCGCGCGCTGGGTGCGCGACGCGGGCTTCAGCGTGTACCTGCCGTCGCTGTTCGGCCGCGACGGCGCCGTCGCCAGCGCGGCCGAGGCCATCGACGTGTTCCGCAAGACCTGCGTGAGCATGGAGTTCCAGGCGCTGTCCGGCCGTGGCGACCGGCCGATCACCCGCTGGCTGCGCGCGCTGGCGCGGCAGGCGCTGGCCGAATGCGGCGGTCCCGGCGTCGGCGCGGTCGGCATGTGCTTCACCGGCAACTTCGCGCTGTCGATGGTGCTGGAGCCGGCGGTCGTCGCGCCGGTGGTGGCGCAGCCATCGCTGCCGCTGGATGCGCCGGAGGACATCGACATGGGGAAGGACGAGATCGCGCAGGTGCGCGCGCGGCTGGAGCGCGACGACCTCAAGGTGCTGGCCTACCGGTTCGAAGGCGACGTGCATTGCCGGGCCGCGCGGTTCGCCGCGTACCGGGCCGCGCTGGGCGAGCGGTTCGACGGACGCACGCTGCCCGACAGCGCCGCCAATCCAAACCCGCCGCCGTTCTTCCGCGACGTCGTGCGCGTTCCGCACAGCGTCCTGACTGCGCACCTGATCGACGCCGAAGGCGAGCCGACCTGCCGGGCGCGCGACGAGGTCATCCGCTTCCTGCGGGATCGCCTGCATGGCGAATCGCCGTTCGTGCCCGAATCGATCATATGAGCGAGCCGGAACTTCCGGTGGCCGTGGACGCCGCCAGCGCGCCGGTGCGCGCAACGCCGTCCGTCTATCCGCCGCCGTTCGCGGAACGTATGGCCGGACGCATGAAGCGGCCGCTGGGTGCGCTGTTCGGGCTGGATAATTTCGGCGTCAACCTGACCTGTCTGGCGCCGGGCGCGGTGTCCGCGCTGCGACACGCGCATGCGCGGCAGGACGAGTTCGTCTACGTGCTGGAAGGTGAGCCGACCCTCGTCACCGACCGCGGTCGCACGCCATTGAAGCCGGGCATGTGCGCCGGCTTCAAGGCCGGCTCCGGCGACGCCCACCAACTCGTCAACGAGAGCGACCGCGACGCGGTCTATCTCGAAATCGGCGACCGCATGCCCGGCGATTCGGTCGCCTATCCGGACGACGACCTCGTTGCCGTCGGCTCCGCCGGCAACTGGCGATTCACCCGCAAGGACGGCACGCCGTACTGATGCCGCGTCGAACGGGGCTTTGCCGCTGTCACTTTCACTCACGAGGATCGAGCCGTGCGCTCAAGATGGCTTCTGCTTTCCGGCGTTCTTGCGGCGATGCCGGCAGGGGCGGCGACGCCTGCTGTCATCCCGATCGAGCAGGTGCAGGAGGCCTACGTCCGGCCCCACGACTGGATCGAAGTCGAGCCGGGCCGCAGAATCAATCTCCACTGCGAAGGCGCAGGGAGTCCGACGGTGGTCTTCGAATCCGGGCTCAGTGATTGGTCGAACACCTGGGCCCTGATCCAGCCGGCCATCGTCACGCGCACGCGCGCCTGCAGCTACGACCGTCCGGGCATGGGCTACAGCGATCCGTCGCCGCATCCTGCGACCGCAGAAAACGCGGTCAGGGACCTGCACGCGCTGCTGGAGCGCGCCGGCATTCGGGGGCCGCTCGTGCTGGTCGGCCATTCGCTCGGCGGCTTCTACATGAAGGTCTACGCGGCAACGCATCCCGACCAGGTGGCGGGCCTTGTGCTGGTGGACCCGTCCGAGGAACGGCTCTGGGATCGCGTCGGTTCGCTGCTGGCTCCGCGCTTCGGAGCCAAGCTGACGGGCGAGGCGAGGGCAGATGGCGCCGAGGGCATCCGGGCCGGCATCGATCACTTCCGCAAGTGCGCCACGGAGGCAAGCCGGACGCCGCTGGACGAGGAGGCCTACACGCGGTGCACGGATCCGGTGCGCCCGCAGCATGGAGCCAGGATCAACGCCGAGCGCCGCAGGTTGCAGCCGCTTGCCGCATACCAGGCTGCGCAGGCGGAGGAATTCGCCCGCAGCATGTTCGCGGCCGACCCGGCGGCCGATGCCCGCTACGCAAAGTTGTTCGCTGGAAAGCATCCGTTCGGGGACAGGCCGCTCGTCGTGCTCACGCACAGCCTGTGGGACATGACGCCGCCGTTCGGCGAGACCGGCTGGCTATCGTGGGTGACGGCGCATCGGCTCACCGCGGCGATGTCGTCGCGCGGCGAACAGCGCGTGGTGCCGATGACCCGGCACAACATCCAGGTCGATGCGCCGCAGGCCGTCATCGACGCGGTGGATGGCGTGCTGGATGCGCTTCGGTGCAAATGAATCCCCGGTTCCGTTGATCCCGATGCGGGCTCGGCGGATTCCGAAGTGATCGCGCGCCCAATTTGGAAGAGAAAACCATGGACACTGCCAACCCGACCGCCCATCCCGCATACGAAGGACGCTGCCTGTGCGGCCAGGTGTCCTATATCGCCACCGGCGAACCGGTGTTCCAGTTCAATTGCCATTGCGATGACTGCCGGAAGAGCACCGGTTGCGCCTACGTGCCGATCATGTTCTTCGCGCGCGCGGCAATGAAGGTGAGCGGCAACCTGACCTACCACGCGATGCGGGGCGGGAGCGGGCACACCATCGCGCGCGGGTTCTGCGGCGGCTGCGGCGCGCAGGTTGTCGGCGACGCCGACATGGTGGGAGGCCTGCTGTCGATTCGCGCGGGAACGCTGGACGACCCCGGCCTCTATCAGCCGAAAGCCGATGTGTTCGTGTCGCAGGCGGCGGCATGGGATGCGATGGATCCCCGGTTGCCCAAGTACGACCGCTGGCCTCCGCGGCGGGCGTGATCGGCGCAGGGCGCCGTTTGCGCGCGCCGCCGCGACCGCGATCCGCAGCATCGAGCCTTGCACGGCTGCGATCTGATCGGGCAGACATCCGATCGCCGGAGACGGGCCGCTTTCGCGGGAACGGCGAAAGCGCCCGGCCGTGCGGTTTGGTCGCCGCTTATCCCAGGCTCGCCAGCCACTCGTCGTCGCTGCCCTCGTTGATGTCGGCGAACAGCGGCGAGGAGAAGTAGCGCTCGCCGGTGTCCGGCAGCATCGCCAGCAGCACGCTGCCTTCCGGCGCGGTTTCCGCCAGCTTCAGCGCGGTGGCGGTGGTAGCGCCGGCGGAGATGCCGACGAAGATGCCTTCCTCGGCGGCCAGCCGGCGCGAGGTGGCGATGGCGTCCTCGTCGGCGACGTTGCGCAGTTCGTCGTAGGCGGCGCGGTTCAACACCTCCGGCACGAAGTCCGGCGTCCAGCCCTGGATCTTGTGCGGCTTCCATTCGTCGCCCTTGAGCAGGGCCGCGCCGGCCGGTTCGGTGGCGACGATGCGCACGTCCGGGCGCGCGACCTTCAGCACTTCGCCCACGCCGGTCACGGTGCCGCCGCTGCCCCAGCCGCTGACGAAATAGTCGAGGCGCTTGCCGGCGAAGTCGCGCAGGATTTCCGCGGCGGTGGTGCTGCGGTGATAGGCCGGGTTGGCCGGGTTGGCGAACTGGCTGGCCAGGAACCAGCCGTGCTTGGCTGCCAGTTCCTTCGCCTTCTCCACCATGCCGGTGCCGCGCGCGGCGGCGGGCGTCAGGATCACCTTGGCGCCGTAGGCGCGCATGGCCTTGCGGCGCTCGATCGAGAAGGTCTCGGTCATCACCGCCACGAATTTGTAGCCGCGCGCGGCGGCGACCATCGCCAGCGCGATGCCGGTATTGCCGGACGTCGCTTCGACGATGGTGTCGCCGGGCTTGAGCAGGCCGCGGCGTTCGGCGTCGAGCACGATGCCGAGCGCGAGACGGTCCTTGACCGAGCCGCCGGGGTTGAACGATTCCGCCTTCACGTAGACGGTGGCGTGCTTCGGCGCGAGGCGCTGCAGCTTGATGATCGGGGTGTTGCCGACGGTGTCGAGGATGCTGTCGTAGAGGGCCATGGCGGCGTGTGTCCTTGTTCCGGAAAAGATGTTCTTGAAGGCGAATCAGGCGGCGCGGGCAAGGCCACGACATCCTGCGTCGGCGTTGGTTAGCGGCGCGTCGCCGAACCAGTGCAGGCGGGTGGCGAAGGCGGCGACCTCGCCGACCACCAGCAGCGCCGGCGCCTGCACCGCGTGGATGCGCGCCAGCTCCGGCAGTTCCGCCAACGTGCCGGCGACCACGCGCTGCTGCGGGCGGCTGCCGTTCTCGACCAGCGCGAACGGCGTGGACGCGGCGAGGCCGTGGCCGACGAGGTTGTCGCGCAGGCGTTCCAATCCGGACACGCCCATGTAGAACGCCAGCGTCTGCCCCGGCTGCGCCAGCGCGGCCCAGTCATGTTCGGCGTCGCCGCTGCGCGCCTGCGCGGTGAGCAGGCGCAGCGACTGCGCATGGTCGCGGTGAGTCAGCGGAATGCCGGCGTGGGCGGCGCAGGCGACCGCGGCGGTGATGCCGGGGACGACCTCGAAGTCGATGCCGCGTTCGCGCAATGCTTCCAGTTCCTCGCCGCCGCGCCCGAACACGAACGGATCGCCGCCCTTCAGCCGCACCACGCGCTTGCCGGCGCCGGCGAGTTCGATCATCAGCGCGTGGATGCGCTGCTGGGTGGCGTCATGGTTGCCGCCGACGCGCTTGCCGACTTCGATGCGCTCGGCGTCGCGGCGGGCCAGCGCCAGCACGTCGTCGCTGACGAGGCGGTCGTGCAGGATCACGTCGGCCTCGTTGAGCACGCGCAGCGCGCGCAGGGTCAGCAGGCCCGGATCGCCGGGACCGGCGCCGACCAGCGCCACGCTGCCGCGGCGCGTGGGCGGCGTCGCGAGCAGCTCCGCTTCCACGCTGTACCGCGCGGCGTCGGCATCGCCCCGGCGCAGCAGCGCCTGCGCCGGGCCGGCCAGCACGCGCCGGAAGAATGCGCGGCGCACGGACAGGTCGGGCAGGCGGTCGCGGATGCGGCCGCGCAGGTCGATGAAGAGTTGCGCGAGCGCGCCGAGCGATTCGTCGAGCTGCGTCTCCAGCTGTTCGCGCAGATGGCGCGCAAGCATCGGCGCCGCGCCGCCGCTGGAGATCGCGATCTGCAACGGGCCGCGCTGCACGCGCGCCGGAAGCTGGACGCTTGCCAGTTCCGCGTCGTCCACCACGTTGACCCAGAGCCGGCGCGCGTGGGCGGCGTCGGCCACCGCGCGGTTCGCGGCGGGATCGTCGGTGGCGGCGATCGCCAGCCAGGCGGCGTCGAGCTGCGCCGGATCGAACGCCGCGCCGAGGTGGGCGATGCGTTTCCTGCGCACCAGCGCCGCCAGCTCCGCATCCAGCGCGGGCGCGACCACGGCGACCTCGGCGGCCGCCTCCAGCAGCGCGCCGACCTTGCGGGTAGCCACGGCGCCGCCGCCGACCACCAGCACGCGGCGGCCGCGCAGGTCGAGGAACAGGGGGAACAGCGAGGGGGCGGGCGAGGCTTGCATGCCGCCACGCTAGGCCCGCCCATCGGCGGGGGGAAATGGCGGGCCGGTTTCAGCTTATTCTCCAGAGGCATAAGCATTGTCTGGATATGCCCGCAGAGTCCGATATACTTCATCGCTATATGCAGATATAGCGATATAAAGGCCGCCGCCATGACCCTGACCCAGCTCCGCTACCTCGTCGCCATCGCCGATTCCGGCTTCAACATCACTCAGGCGGCCGAGCGCGTGCACGCCACCCAGCCGGGCTTGTCCAAGCAGCTCAAGCAGCTGGAGGACGAGCTGGGCTTCCAGCTGTTCCTGCGCAAGGGCCGCAGCCTGGAAGGCGTGGCGCCGGCCGGCGTGAAGGTGATCGAGCACGCGCGCAAGATCCTGTCCGAAGCCGCCAACATCCGCAGCTACGCCGCCAACGAGCGCGGCGAGCACCGCGGCCGCCTGCTGCTGGCGACCACCCACACGCAGGCGCGCTACGTGCTGCCGAAGGTGATCGCCGACATCACTCGCCGCTATCCGCAGGTCAGCGTGGACCTGTTCGCCTCCGGCGACGCCGAGGTGCTGGACAAGCTGGACGAGGCCGACTTCGGCCTGATCAGCACCGCCGGCAGCGCGCCGGCCACCAGCGGCGTGGCGGTGCCGCTGTTCCGCTGGCAGCGCGTGCTGCTGGTGCCGAAGGCGCATCCGCTGGCCGCGCTGAACCGCGCGCCGAGCCTGGTCGAACTGGCGCGGCACCAGCTGATTTCCTACGAATCCTCGATCCTGCCGGAGTCCTCGCTGCAGCGCGCCTTCGCGGTGGCCGGCGTGAAGCCGCAGATCGCGATGACCGCGCGCGACGCCAACCTGATCGTGGCCTACGTGCGCACCGGCCTGGGCGCCGGCCTGCTGGCCGAGATGGCGGTGGGCGAGCTCGAAGGCGACGACCTGCGGGTGATCCCGGCGCCGCCGGAACTGCCCGAGTGCATCACCTGGGCGGTGGTGCCGCGCGGACGCGTGCTGCGCGAGTACGCGCTGGAGCTGCTGCACGGGCTGGCGCCGCAGGTCGACGCACGCGACCTGCGCCGCATCCTGGAAGGCAACCTTGCCGCGGAATGGCCGGTGCCGCCGCGCTGGCAGGCGGCTGCGTAAACGGCTGCATTCGCCGCTATCGCAAACGAAAAAGGCGCTCACGTCGGAGCGCCTTTTTCATGACGTACATCCTTGCGCCACTCTTCTATGCGGCGGAACTGGCCGGTTCGTCGAAGTGCAGCCCGCACTCGCGGCGCAGTCCGAAGAAGCGCGTCTGCGCCACGTCCATGCCGGGCTTCAGCGGCTGGGTGGTGTGCACGTCGCCGACCGAGACGTAGCCCTGCCGCGCCAGCGGGTGTTCCGGCAGGTCGTGCAGCAGCATGTAGGCGCCGACGTCGATGTCGGTCCAGTCGGCGATGGGATGGAACTTGAAGCGTCCGTCCTTGATTTCCAGATAGGCGATGTCGCGGCGGCTGTTCGCCTGCCCGCGGCGCAGGCCGGCGTGCCAGCACTGCACGTCCAGCTCGCGCAGCGCGCGCTGCATCGGCTCCACCTTGCGCAGCTGGTTGTAGCGGCGCAGGCCGTCGCTGCCGGCCTCCCATAGCTTGCCGAAGCGCGCCTCCATCCAGGCGATGCCGATGCCGGGGCGATACACCTGCAAGTTCAGGCCGAGCTGTTCGACCAGCTGGTCGGCGTAGCGGTAGGTCTCCGGGAACAGGTAGCCGGTGTCGATCAGGATCACCGGGATGTCCGGCCGCGCCTGGGTCAGCAGGTGCAGGGTGACGGCCGACTGCACGCCGAAGCTGGTGGACAGCGCGTGCGCGCCGGGGATGTGCTGCAGCGCCCACTCGACGCGCTTGCGCGCGTCCAGGCTGCCCAGCAGGCGGTTGAGATCGGCCAGCGCCTCGGGCGATACGGTGGCGGGATCGAGGGTGCTCATGGCGTCTTCCGTGAACGGTGCGCGATCAGGCGGCTTCGGCCGGATCGACACGGACGTGGGTGGGGTAGGGCGGCAGTTCGACCAGGCCGGCGCGGTGCAGGAAATCGCCGAAGCGTTCATCCGGTTCGCGCTCGGCGGCGTACCGCGCCAGCAGCGGATCGAGCGCTTCGAGGATCTGCGGCTCGGTGACGTTGTCGCGAACCAGCGTGTTCATGCGCATGCCGCGGTGGTCGCCGCCGACGAACAGGTTGTAGCGGCCGGGCGCGCGGCCGACCAGCGCGATCTCCGCCAGGTACGGCCGCGAGCAGCCGTTGGGGCAGCCGGAGACGCGCAGCAGGATGGGTGTTTCGCGCAAGCCGTGCTTGTCGAGCAGCGGTTCCAGCGCGTCGAGGAAGCCGGGCAGGTAGCGCTCGGCCTCTGCCATCGCCAGCGCGCAGGTCGGCAGCGCCACGCAGGACACCGCGCTGCGGGCGATGGCGGTGGGCGCGCGGTTTTCCAGGTCCAGCGCGTGCCGCGCGACCAGCGCGTCGATGCGCGCGCGCTCGTCCGCCGGCACGCTGGCGACGATGACGTTCTGGTTGCAGGTCATGCGGAACTCGCCGCGATGCACCTTCGCGATTTCGCGCAGGCCGGTCAGCAGCGGGCGGCCGGGCGTGTCGGCGATGCGTCCGCTGGGCAGCGACAGGGTGAGATGCCACAGGCCGTCGTCGCTCTCGACCCAGCCGAAGCGGTCGCCGTTGTGCTCGAATTGATACGGTCGCGCGGGCTGCAGCTTGAAGCCGGCGCGCTCCTCCATCATCGCCACGATTTTTTCCGAGCCGTGGTCGTCGATGGTGTACTTGAAGCGCGCGTGCTTGCGGTCCTCGCGGTCGCCCAGGTCGCGCTGCACGGTGACGGCGGCTTCGGCGATCGCGAACACCTGCTCCGGCGTCGCGAAGCCGATCACGTTGCCGACGCGCGGGTAGTGCTCCTTGATCCCGTGACTGGCGCCCATGCTGCCGCCGATGGCGACGTTGAAGCCGGCGAGTTGGCCGGCTTCATCGACGATGGCGATCAGGCCGAGGTCGTTGGCGAACACGTCCACGTCGTTGTACGGCGGCACCGCCACCGCGATCTTGAACTTGCGCGGCAGGTAGGCGTCGCCGTAGATCGGCTCGTGCTCGACGCCGCTTTCCGCCACCTTCTCCTCGTCCAGCCAGATTTCGTAATAGGCGCGGGTGGCCGGCTTGAAGTGCAGCGACAGCCGCTGCGCCCAGTCGTGCACCTGCGCGTGCAGCGCGGACTGCAACGGGTTGCTGGCACCGAGCACGTTGCGGTTGACGTCGCCGCAGGCGGAGACGGTGTCCATCGCGGCGGCGTTGATCGCCTGCATGGTCGCCTTCAGGTCGCGCTTGACGACGCCGTGGATCTGGAAGGTCTGGCGGGTGGTGACGCGCAGCGAATGGTTCGCCCAGGTGGTGGCGATGGCGTCCAGCCCCAGCCACTGCTGCGGCGTGAACACGCCGCCCGGCGCGCGGATGCGGATCATGAACTGGTGCGCGGGTTCCAGCTTCTGGCGGCGGCGCTCGTCGCGCAGGTCGCGGTCGTCCTGCTGGTAGCTGCCGTGGAACTTGATGGTGCGCTGGTCCTCGAAGTTCAGCGAGCCGGTGGTGGCGTCCAGCAGGCCTTCGACCAGCGTGCCGCGCAGGCGGCGGCTTTCCAGTTTGATTTTTTCGACGGAGGGGTGGCTCATGGCGTTTGCTTTTCTCCTTCCCCTTCAAGGGGAAGGCCGGGATGGGGATGGTGTTTTTGTGATGCGGGAGCCGGGCATGGACAACACCATCCCCACCCAAACCCTCCCCTTGAAGGGGAGGGCTTAATAGACATCGCGCGCATAGCGCCCCTCCCGCTGCAGGTTCGACAGGTACTCCGCCGCCGCGTCGGCATCGCCGCCGCCGTGCTCGCGCACGATGTCCAGCAGTGCGGCGTGCACGTCCTTGCCCATGCCGATCGCGCCGCAGACGTAGAAATGCGCGCCGCTTTGCAGCCAGCCGTAGACCTCGCGCCCGCGCTCGCGCAGGCGCTGCTGCACGTAGATTTTCTTGTGCGGATCCCTCGCAAGGGCCCGCACATCCGTGTGCGGACTTTCAACTTGGTCGCGCGAGAACGCGAGGTCGAGGCGGTGCAGCTCGCCCTTCTGCAAGGCGTCCTGCCACTCGGTCTGGTAGAGGAAGCCGGTGTTGAAGTGCTGCGCGCCGAAGAACAGCCAGTTGCGGCCCGAGGCGCCGGTTTCGGCGCGCTCCTGCACGAAGCCGCGGAACGGCGCGACGCCGGTGCCGGGGCCGACCATGATGATGTCGCGGCCGGCGTCGGCGGGGACGCGGAAGCGTTCGTTCGGTTCGACGTAGACCGGCACCTGCGCGCCTTCCTCCAGCGCGGCGAGGAAGCCGCTGGCCGCGCCGAGGTGGTCGAAGCCGTGCGCGCGGTAGCGCAGCACGTCCACGGTCAGGTGCGCTTCCTCGCCGACGCGTTTGCGGCTGGAGGCGATGGAATACAGCCGCTGCGCCTGCGGACGCAGCGCGGCCACCAGCGCCTGCGCGTCCCACGCCGCCGGCCAGCGGCGCAGCGCGTCGATCAGCTGGTGGTCGTTCAGCAGCGCGGCCAGTGCCGGATTGCCGGGTTCCAGCAGCTGCGCCAGCTCGCTCGCGCTGGCGCGTTCGGCCAGCGTCGCCAGCAGCGGGCGCGACAGCCGGGTCAGCTCGCGCTTCTCCGCCAGCCAGCGCGACAGCGGCAGCGACGCGCCCTCGTGTTCGACGGCGATGCCGCCGTCCAGCTTCGTCGCTTCCAGTACCGCATCGACCAGCGCGTCCGGGTTGCGATGGCGGATGCCCAGCGCGTCGCCGGGCTCGTAGGCCAGCCCGCTGCCTTCCAGCGACAGCTCGATGTGGCGCACGTCCTTGTCGATCGCGCCGTACTGGCGGAAGCCCGTGCCCTTGAACTCGCGGCCGGTGATGCCCTGGTTGGCCAGCAGTTCGGCGGCGAAGGGCTTCTCGTGCGACCACGCCGGCGCGGCGTGCGGACGTAGCGGAGTGACGGTGGCGAGGTGCGCGGTCGGCGCGGGCTTGAGCAGTTCGCGGGCGTGGCCCAGCGCCTGCTCGCGCCACGGCGCGGCGACGGTATCGATGTCGAGGTCGGCCTCGCCCAGCGCCTGCACGCGGGCCGCGCCGAGTTCGGCCAGCCGCGCGTCGAGCTTGCGGGCGATGCCGCAGAAGTCGGCGTAGCTGGAATCGCCGAGGCCCAGCACCGCGTACTTGAGCTGCGCCAGCTTGGGCGCGCGCTTGCCGTGCAGGAATTCGGCGAAGCCGATGGCGTCGTCCGGCGGATCGCCTTCGCCCTGGGTGCTGACGACGAGGTAGAGCAGCTTCTCGCCGGCCAGCTCGCGGGTGGCGTAGGCGTCGGCGCGCACCAGCCGCACCGGCAGGCCGGCCGCCTGCAGGCTGGCGTGCAGCGCCTCGGCGGCGCGCTTGGCGTTGCCGGTCTGGCTGCCATAGAGGATCGTGGCCGGCTGCACGGCGGCGGCCGGCGCGGTGGCGGCGGCGAGCGGGGTGGGCGCCAGCGCCTGCGCCAGCCCGGCCAGGTAGCCGGAGGCCCAGAGCAGCGCCGTGTTGTCGGCATCGGCGGCGAAGCGCGCCAGCAGGCCGTGCTGGTCGGCGTTCAGGGGAGCGATCTGGGGCGCGGCGGCGGTCGACATGGCGATGCGTGCAAAGGAGTGCCGATGCAGGCTAGGCGCCGCCCCGCGCGAACGGAAAGGAAAGCGGGCCATGCACACATGCGCCGCGCGCATATGGGCCGATGCGGCATATGCCGGCGCGGCATGGGGGCATCGCCGCAAGGCGCGTTGACAGCCCGGATTCTGTTCCTATAAAAAAGATAGGAAATGTTGACGAACAAGGCCAAATACGGACTCCGCGCGATGTGCGCCCTGGCCGCGCTGCCCGCAGGGGAGCGCCTGCAGGCGCACGTGATCGCCGACCGCGCCAACATCCCGGCGAAGTTCCTGGAGGCGATCCTGGTGGACCTGCGCCGCGCCGGATTCGTCGAGAGCCGGCGCGGCGCGCAGGGCGGGCATGCGCTGGCGAAGCCGGCGGAGGACGTCATGGTCGGCGACCTGATCCGCGCCATCGACGGCCCGCTGGCGCCCGTGCGCTGCGCCAGCATGACCGCTTACGAGCCCTGCGCGGACTGCGCCGACCCGGACAACTGCGCGGTGCGTGCGCTGATGTGGGAAACCCGGCAGGCGCTGTGCGGCGTGCTGGATCACCGCAGCTTGGCCGCGCTGAGCCGGCACGCGAGCAACGAAGCATGGATGCGCCACTGACTAGGAGTATCGCCATGAAACAGCCACAGTCCGATGCCGCGCCGACGCCGGCCGGCGAGCAGGCCTCGCCGCCGGAGGCCGAAGTCCTGCGCGCCATTCGCGACACCGCCTACGGGACGGTTGAGGTCGTCGTCCACCAGTCCCGCATCGTCCAGATCACCCGCAGCGAGAAAGTCCGGTTCGACCAATTCCCCCACGACGCGCGCTGAGCGCGTCGCCCATCCCGTGCCGACCGGACAGCCGGAGGCATGCCTTCCACCTCCAGTACAGGAATCGAAGCCATGCCGTCCCAACGCCTGCCGGGTTCGCCCCGGTTCCCGCGCGCTCGCCTGACCGCGCTCGCCCTCGCCCTTGCCGCCGCCGCGCCGCTGGCGCATGCGGGCGAGCCCGCCACCAACGACCTGCTGGCGCGCATCGCCGCGCTGGAGCAGCGCCTCGGCATCGCGCCGGGCGGAACGGACGCCGGCGAGGCCGTCAGCCTCGACCAGCGCCTGCGCATCATCGAACGCAAGCTCGAACTGCAGGACGAAGCGGCCGAAGCCAGGGCCGCGTCCGCGCCGGTGCTCGCCGCCAGCGAGAAGGGCGTGTCGATCAAATCCGCCGACGGCGCGGTCGAGCTGAAGCTGCGCGCGCTGGTGCAGGCCGACGGCCGCTTCTTCAGCGGCAGCGTGTCGCAGAACGACGGCTTCCTGCTGCGCCGGGTCGAGCCGACCCTCGAAGGCAGCTGGGGCAAGCTGGTGGCGTTCCGGATCAATCCGCAGTTCGCCGGCGACAGCGCCACTCTCAACGACGCCTATATCGACCTGCGCTTCGACCCGCGCGCCACCGTGCGCATCGGCAAGGCCAAGCCGCCGCTGGGGCTGGAGCGCCTGCAATCCAGCGCGGCCACCGCGCAGGTGGAGCTGGGCCTGCCGTCCGAACTGGCGCCGGGCCGCGACATCGGCGTGCAACTGCAGGGCGACGTGCTGGGCGGCGCGCTCAACTACGGCATCGGCGCGTTCAACGGCGCGGTCGACGGGCGCGATGCGGTCACCGCCAATCCCGACGGCGAGTTCGAATACGTCGGCCGGCTGTTCTGGGAGCCGTTCCGCAACGCCGGCGGCGACCTCGGCACGCTGGGGCTGGGCGTCGCCGCCAGCGTCGGCGACACTTACGGCGGCGGCAACAACTTCCTGCCGCGCTACCGCACGCCGGGCCAGGAGCAGTTCTTCGGCTACGGCGGCAACGTGGCCGCCGACGGCCAGCGCCTGCGCAAGACCGTGCAGGGCTACTGGTACCGCGGACCGTTCGGGCTGCTGGGCGAATGGATCGGCAGCGCGCAGGACGTGCGCGTCGCCAGCGGCGCCGGCGCGGGCACGCGCGCCACCCTGGAAAACCGCGCCTGGCAGGTCGCGGCGGGCTGGGTGCTGACCGGCGAGGACGCGGGGTTCCGCGGCGTGCAGCAGCCTTCGTCGCCGTTCGCCATCGGCCAGGACGGCTGGGGCGCGCTGGAGCTGACCGCCCGCTACGGCCGGCTGGCCATCGACGAGGACGCGTTCCCGCTGTTCGCCAGCCCGTCGACGGCGGCGCGCGCCGCGCGCAGCTGGGGCGTCGCACTCAACTGGTATCTCACCCGCAGCCTCAAGCTGGTGGCGAACTACGCCGGCACGGCGTTCGACGGCGGCGCGGCCGGCGGCGGCGACCGCCCGGATGAACGGGTGTTTTTCACCCGCGCGCAACTGTCCTTCTGAATCATCGGTTATCGACCCCTGAACGATCGCTATCGAAGCGACCCCATCGAACAGTGAGAATGCACGCATGAACATCATCAATCGCACGACGCTCGGCTCTTTCCTGCTCGGCCTGCTGGCCGCGCTTTCGGTGCCGTCCGTCGCCTCGGCGAAGGACAAGGAACTGCTCAACGTCTCCTACGATCCGACCCGCGAGCTGTACGCCGACTTCAACAAGTCCTTTGCCGCCGAATGGAAGCAGCAGACCGGCGAAACCGTGACCCTGCGCGCCTCGCACGGCGGCTCCGGCAAGCAGGCGCGCGCGGTCATCGACGGGCTGGAGGCCGACGTCGTCACCCTGGCGCTGGCGGCGGACATCGACGCGCTGGTGGACAAGGGCAAGCTGCTGCCCGCCAACTGGCAGTCGCGCCTGCCGCACAACAGTTCGCCCTACACCTCGACCATCGTGTTCCTGGTCCGCAAGGGCAACCCGAAGGGCATCAAGGACTGGGGCGACCTGGCGAAGCCGGGCGTCGGCGTGATCACGCCCAATCCCAAGACCTCGGGCGGCGCGCGCTGGAACTACCTGGCGGCGTGGACGTGGGCGGCGCGCGAATACCGCGATGGCGGCAAGGTGCTGGACTACATGACCCGGCTGTTCAAGAACGTGCCGGTGCTGGACACCGGCGCGCGCGGCGCGACCACCACCTTCGTCGAGCGCGGCATCGGCGACGTGCTGGTGGCGTGGGAGAACGAGGCGCTGCTGACCCTCAACGATCCGAAGGTGCGCGACAAGTTCGAGGTCGTCGCGCCGTCGATCAGCATCAAGGCCGAGCCGCCGGTGGCGTGGGTGGACAAGAACGTGGACCGGCACGGCACCCGCAAGCTGGCGGAAGCCTACCTGCGCTACCTGTATTCGCCGCAGGGGCAGCTGATCGCCGCGCGCAACTTCTACCGCCCGTCGCAGCCGGATGGCGTGCCCGCGGCGCTGCTGGCACAGTTCCCGCAAGTGCGGCAGGTGACCATCGACGATGCGTTCGGCGGCTGGAAGAAGGCGCAGGCCGAGCACTTCGCCGATGGCGGCTTCTTCGACCGCATCTACAAGCCGTAAGCGGACCGCGGGATCGCCACGCCGATGAGTGCCATCGCCCTGAAGCTGCGGCGCGCGCGCGGCCGCAATCCCCTGCCGGGGTTCGGCCTGAGCCTCGGGCTGGGCATGGCCTGGCTGGGCGTAGTGGTGCTGTTGCCGCTGGCGGCGCTGGCGGTGCGCGCGGCCGGGCTGGGCGCGCACGGCTGGCTGCGCGCGATCCGCGACGAGCGCGTGCAGGCGGCGCTGACGCTAAGCTTCGGCGCCGCGTTCGCCGCCGCATTGCTGGCGGCGCTGATGGGCGCGTTGGTGGCGTGGGTGATCGTGCGCTACCGCTTTCCCGGCCGCCGCCTGCTGGACGCGGTAGTGGATCTGCCGTTCGCATTGCCGACGGCGGTGGCCGGCATCGCGCTGACCGCGATCTACGCGCCGACCGGCTGGGTCGGCCAGCTGCTGGCGGCCTACGGCATCAAGGTCGCCTACGCGACGCCCGGCATCGTGCTGGCGCTGGTGTTCATCGGCCTGCCGTTCGTGGTGCGCAGCCTGCAGCCGGTGCTGGAGACGCTGGGCCGCGAGCCGGAGGAGGCCGCCGCCTCGCTCGGCGCCAGCCGCTTCACCGCGCTGCGGCGGGTGGTGGTGCCGGAGCTGCTGCCGGCGTGGCTGACCGGCTTCTCGCTGGCGTTCGCGCGAGGGCTGGGCGAATACGGCTCGGTGATCTTCATCGCCGGCAACCTGCCGTACAGAACCGAGATCGCGCCGCTGCTGATCACCATCCGGCTGGAGGAATACGACTACGACGGCGCGGTCGCCATCGCCGCGCTGCTGCTGGTCGCCTCGTTCCTGTGCCTGCTGGCCATCAACCTGATCCCGCTGCTGTTCGGTCGCGGAGGCCGCGATGGCTGAGCCGGCGAAGGCGTCCTTCCACGATCCGCTGCGCGAGCCGGCCTGGCTGCGCCTGCTGCTGATCCTCGCCGCCGTCGCCGCGATGGGGCTGCTGGTGCTGCTGCCATTGGCCATGGTGCTGGGCGCGGCGTTCGGCAGCGGCTTCCAGGTCTGGTGGCAGGCGCTGGCGACGCCGGACGCACGCAGCGCGCTGAAGCTGACCCTGCTCACCGCCGCGATCGTCATCCCGGTCAACGCGGGCTTCGGCCTGCTGGCGGCGTGGGCGCTGACGCGCTTCACCTTCCGCGGCAAGCGCGTCCTGCTGGCGTTGATCGACCTGCCGTTCGCGGTGTCGCCGGTGGTCGCCGGCCTGTGCCTGGTGCTGCTGTTCGGCAGCGATGGCTGGTTCCATGCGTTCCTGCAAGCGCACGACGTCAAGATCCTGTTCGCACGCCCCGGCATCGTGCTGGCCACGCTGTTCGTGACCTTCCCGTTCGTGGTGCGCGAGCTGGTGCCGCTGATGCAGCAGCAGGGCGCGGACGAGGAGCTGGCGGCGCGCTCGCTGGGCGCGGGCGCGTGGACGATGTTCCGCCGCGTGACGTTGCCCAACATCAAGTGGGGGCTGCTGTACGGCGTGCTGCTATGCGGCGCGCGGGCGATGGGCGAGTTCGGCGCGGTGTCGGTGGTGTCCGGGCACATCCGCGGTATGACCAACACGCTGCCGCTGCACATCGAGATCCTCTACAACGAATTCGACGCCACCGCCGCGTTCGCGGTGGCCTCGCTGCTGGCCGGCCTGTCGCTGGTCACGCTGGTTCTCAAGTTCTGGCTGGAAGCGCGTCACGGCGATGCGCTCGCCCATTCCCACAGGCGTCATTGACGATGCAACTGACTCTTTCCTCGTTGCGCAAGCAGTATCCCAGCGTGGCCGCGCTGGACGGCGTCGATCTGGACATCCGCTCCGGCGAACTGGTGGCGCTGCTGGGGCCGTCCGGCTCCGGCAAGACCACGCTGCTGCGGGTGATCGCGGGATTGCTGCACGCCGATGCAGGGCGCGTGCTGTTCGGCGACGTCGACGCCACGCGGTTGAGCCTGCGCGAGCGCAACGTCGGCTTCGTGTTCCAGCACTACGCGCTGTTCCGGCACATGACGGTGGCGGAGAACATCGCCTTCGGCCTGCGCAGCCGCCCGCGCAAACGGCGGCCCGACAAGGCGACGATCGCGCGGCGCGTGCAGGAGCTGCTGCAACTGGTGCAATTGCCGGAGCACGGCGGGCGCTATCCCGACCAGCTCTCGGGCGGGCAGAAGCAGCGCATCGCGCTGGCGCGCGCGCTCGCCATCGACCCGGCGGTGCTGCTGCTGGACGAGCCGTTCGGCGCGCTGGACGCCAAGGTGCGCGTCGAACTGCGCCGCTGGCTGCGCAAGCTGCACGAGCAGACCGGGCAGACCACGCTGTTCGTTACCCACGACCAGGAGGAAGCGCTGGAACTGGCCGACCGGGTGGTGGTGATGCGCGCCGGCAGGGTGGAGCAGGTCGGCACGCCGGACGAGATCTACCGCGCGCCGGCCTCGCCCTACGTGTTCGAGTTCATCGGCCGCGCCAACGTGCTGCACGGGCAGGTGACGGGCGGGCGCTTCCGCATGGACGGGCTGGAGCTGGATGCCGCCGGCGTGGCCGAAGGGCCCGCGCGGCTGTACCTGCGCCCGCACGATCTTGCCGTCGCCGAACCCGGCGCGGGCGCGCTGCCGGCGACCGTGCGCGGCGTGCAACGGCTGGGCGGACGCATCACCGCCGAACTTGATGCCGGCGGGCAGGCGCTGGAGCTGGAGGCGTTCGATTCCGATGCGCTGCCGCTGGCGGCGGGCGAGAGGGTGCATCTGCGTCCGGCGCGCTACCGCGTGTTCGCCGCGGGCACCTGAATCTGCCCGACCCTGGCGGGAAGCCGGTCGTTTCCGTGTTTTGAATGGATGGGGAAACCCGCAGGGCCGGCCGCGGTGGCCGGACACCATCCATCACATGGGGATTGGCACGCATGAAGCACTTGCGATACATCCTGCTGGCGACGGTATTGGCCAGTGGTTCGGTTTACGCGCAGTCGAGCATGGTGGGCGCCGGGCCGGGGTTCGTCATGCCCGGACAGGCCGCCGCCGCGCCGGCACAGGCCGCTGCCGCACAGGCGCTGCGTAACTTCATCGCCACCGTCGACGTCGGGCAGGCATTGCCGCCCGGGTTTCCGCTGGACGTGGCGGCTCCGGCCGCGCTCAAGCAGGCCCGGATCGGCTGGGGTTTCGCGGTGCACGATGTGCAGCCGGACAGTCTGCGTGCGGGCACGCCGCTGGCGCGTGCGGCGCAGGAAACCGGGCAGTGGCGATACGCGGTGATGGTGCTGGGCAAGCCGGTGGGGCTGTTGACCATGGAGTACACCGGCAAGGAGTGGCGGCTGGTGTCGATCGGCGGCGCCGGAATGAGCCGCGACGTGCAGGCACTGGTCGCACGCTATGGCAACCAGCGGAACGTGCGCCTGCGCTATCTGCGCGTGCCGCAGGCCACCGCCGATTTCATCGAGGTCAGCCAGGGCGCCGCGCCGGCCCGCTATGCGCCGTTGAGCGCGGCCCGCGAAAGCCTGGGGCTGCGCATGCGTCCGGATGCGGGGTTGCTGGACGCGGCCGAGCTGATGCCGGGCCTGCGCCAGGCCGCCACGCGCAACCTCAATGTCATGTACTGATCCGGACGCCAGGGAGATCCCACGATGAACATGATCCATCGCCTTGCCGCCGCATCGCTGCTGGCGGGCCTGTCCTTCGCCGCCATGGCCGGCAGTGGCTACAAATATCTCGATATCGAGCAGGTGACGCAGGAACACAGCCAGTGGTGCTGGGCGGCGTCGTCGGTCGACGTGCTGCGCTGGTACGGCAAGAATCCCACCCAGTGCGGCATCGTCAACTGGGCGTTCGGCCGCAACGATGCCTGTACCAGTGCGTCGTTCAACTGGAACTCGTACGCCAACCAACCGAACAGCCTGTACGGCACTTATGGCAGCGTGCAGGACATCCTGGCGTCCAACGGCGTGCGCAACCAGGCGTATGCCTCCGCATCGTCATGGAGCGCGGTCGTTTCCGATGTCAACGCCAACCGTCCGTTCGTGATCCGCTTCGGCTGGTACGGCGGCGGCGGCCACATCATGGTCGGCTACGGCTACCACGATCTCAACGGCACGCAGATGATCGGCTACATGAACCCATGGCCAGGCGAGGGCTACACCTGGTCGAGCTACAGCTGGACGGTGTACTCGGCCTACGACCACAGTTGGACGCATACGCTGCGGATGCAGCAGTAAATGGTGGAACGGGGCCGGGATGCCCGGCCCCGCACGTTCATGGCGTGCCCGCGAGCAGGCGGCGCGCCTGCGCGATCTGGGGGCCGCGGCAATCCGGCCGCGTGCCGATGCGTTCCAGCGCGTCGCGCAGCAGCGGCCGCGCGGCGTCGGCATCGCCCGCGCCGAGCAGCGCCAGCCCGCGACCCAGCCGCAGCACCGTCAGCCGCTGATGGCCTGCGGGATACAGGCGCGCGCCGACCGCCAGCGCCTCGTCGTAGCGCGCCAGCGCCGCCCGCGCGCGGCCTTGCGCCAGCGCCAGGTCGGCTTCGTTTTCCAGCAGGGCCGCCTGCACGTACGGCGTCTCCTCCGCGCGATCTCCCAGCGCCGCACGGGCGCGCGCCAGCGCGGCGCCGGCCTGCGGATACTGGCGCAGGCGGATGTGCGCCATGCCGAGCACGCTCTCGCTCATCGCATACCAGGGATGCTGCGTCCCCAGGATGCGCGCGCGTCCTTCCGCGGCGTGCTGCATCCAGGCGACGCCCTGGTCGGCCTTGCCGGCGCAGGTGAGCGCCAGGCCGAGGTCGTGCATCGCCAGCAGCGTCATCTGGTGCGCGGGGCCGTAGCGCTGCTCGAAGGCGGTGGTCAGCTGCTGCAGCACGTCGGCGGCTTCGTCGTAACGTCCCATGCCGACCAGCGCGGTTTCCTGCGCCAGTTTGCTTTCCAGCGCGTAGGGGTGCTGCGCGCCCAGCGCCTGCGAAGCCAGCGCCACCGAACGGTCGGCGTGGACAAGCGCTTCTTCCGGATGGCCCAGACGGGCCTCGCACATGCTCAATCCCATGTAGGTATCGGCGCGCAGCACGGCGTCGGCATTGGCGGTGTGCGGCAGCAGCGCGCGATAGCGCGCGGCGCAGGCGGCGAAGTCGTCGCGCACCAGCGCCGCGTGCGCGAGCTGGTTGTCGACTTCCGGCAGCAGCGGGGAATTCGGCCCCAGGTGATCCAGCACGTCCGCGCGCAGCTTGTTCAATCGCGGTTCGGCGGTGGTCAGGCGCGAGCGATCCAGCATCTGCCGCTCGCGCTGCAGGCGCGCGTCCAGCGTGCGCCTGTCGCCCGGCCCGTACAGCTTGGCGAGATGGCCGATGGCGAGGGCGAAAGCGCGTTCGGCGCTCTTGAAGTCGCCCAGGTTCGCCAGCGTGCGGCCCAGGCTCAGCTCCACCTGCGCGGCCACGTGCGGCGCGGCGCCCAGGCGCGCTTCCGCCCGCGCCAGCGCGCGTTCGGCCAACTCGGCCATGCTGGTATCGCGTGAGCCGGCCTGCAGCGGATCGGCGCCGGGCAGCAGGTCCTCCTCGATGAAGGCGTTGATCGCCTCGGCGGTGGCGCGCGCGTGCTCGGCCATGTCGCGCTGGTGGGCGAGGCGCAGCATGAAGCCGGTGATGGTGGCGGCGAACAGCGCCAGCGCCAGCACGCTGCTGGCCAGACCCAGCGGATGCGCGCGCGCCAGCAGGCGCAGCCGGCCCCAGGCGCCGGGGCGGCGCACGCTCACCGGGCGATGCGCCAGCAGGCGCTGCAGGTCGGATTGCAGCGCGGCGGCGGTGGGATAGCGCCCTGCCGGTTCGGCGGTGGTGGCGCAGGCGATGATCGCCTTCAGATCGGCGGGAACGTCCGGGGCCGGCTGCGCGGGCGTGCCGGCCGCCAGCGTCGCCTGCAGCAGCCGTCCGAGCTGCCACACGTCGGCGCTGATGTCGGGTGGCGCGCCCAGCCGCTGCTCGGGGCTGACGAAACCTTCGGTATAGGCGGCGCGTGCGTCCACTTCGCCCAGCAGCGCAGCGACGCCGAAGTCCACCAGCATGGCGCGACCGTCGGCGTCCACCAGCACGTTGTCGGGCTTGATGTCGCGGTGCACCAGCAGCCGCGCATGGGCGAACTGCACGGCATCGATCACCGGCAGTAGCAGGCGCACGCGTTCGCGCCAGCCCAGTCCGGCGTCGGCGGCGTAGCGGTCGACGGGCGAGCCGTCCACGTGTTCCATCGCGAACCACAGGTGGCCATCGCTGCTCCCGCCATCGAGCAGGCGGGCGATGTGGGAGTGGCGCAGCCCGGCCAGGATCTGCCGTTCCCGCTTGAACTGCCCGGCGGCGTTGGCGGCGGATTCCCCGACCGGCAGCCATTTGATCGCCACCTGCTGCTCGAACGCGCCGTCGGAGCGCACCGCGAGATAGACGATGCCCATGCCGCCGCGGCCGAGCTCGCGAACGATGCGGAACGCGCCCAGCCGGCCACCCGGCGAGAGTTCGTCCAGCGCCAGGCGTTCGCGCAGCAGCGCGCCGACCAGTGCGCCGCCAAGCACGGCTCCCGGCTCCAGCAGGCGGTCGGCCCGGCGCATGTTCAGTCCGGCAACAGCACGCGCAGGCGCTCGCGGGCGTCGTGCCAGAGCCGCTGCACGCTGCGCAGCGGCAGTTCCAGCGCCGCTGCGGTTTCCTGCTCGGTCAGTCCGCCGAACACCCGGCAGTCCACGACACGCGCCATTCGCGCATCTTCGGAAGCAAGCCGCATCAATGCGGCATCCAGCGCCAGCAGGTCGTCCGCTTCGCGCTCCGTGCCGAGGTGCTCTTCGTCCAGCGTTACCCGCCGCGCATCGCCGCCGCGCTTGGCCGCGACCTGGTCGCGCGCGTAGTTGACCAGGATCTGCCGCATCGCGCGTCCGGCCACCGCCAGGAAGTGTTCGCGGTTGTGGATGCCGTCGGCCTGCCGCCGCGCCACCCGCAGGTAGCATTCGTTGACCAGCGCGGTGGGATTGAGCGTCATCGCCCCACCATGGGCGCGTGCCCGCCGCGCCATCCGCAGAAGTTCTTCGTAAAGGGAGGCGATGGCCTGTTCCCAGGCATCGCGTTCGCCACCGCGCGCACGCTCCAGCAACTGCGTGATGTCGCCCATGCTTCGGCCCCGAGGCTTGTCCCGAGCGAGGTTAGCGCATGCCGCACGGCCATGGGGGAGCGCCCAAGGTGGGAACGCCCCGCATGGGCGGGGCGTTCCGGAGCGCGAATGGAGGGCGAATCAGACCTTCTTCTTGCGCGCCGCCTCGTAGACGAAAAGCAGCACGATGGCCGCGCCGATAGCGACCGCCCACATCAGCAGCGTGCTGGTGATGCCGAGCAGGCCGGAGAGGTAGCCGCCCACCACCGCGCCGACGATGCCGAGCACGATGGTCATGATCCAGCCCATCGGGTCCGCGCCGGGCTTGATGATCCGGGCCAGCACGCCGATGACCAGGCCGCCGATGATGTAGCCGAAGATTCCGTTGAACATGCTGCCTCCACAGGTTGACGGGATGACGCAGCGCCATCCTAGTGCGTCCGGATGGCGGTTGCGACATGGCCCGTCCGCGATCCTCAGCGGCGCAAGTTGAACTCCACCGGCACCAGCCCGATGGCCTGCACCGGCGCGCCGTCGCGGGTCGCCGGCTGGAAGCTCCAGCGCTTGAGCACCTGCTGGCGCGCGGCCTCGTCCAGCTCGCGGTGGCCGCTGCTGCGCGCGATGGTCACGTCCAGCGGGCGGCCATCGACATCGACCAGCACCTGCAGCAGCACGGTGCCGCTCCACTGCCGCTGCAGCGCGACGCGCGGATAGGCCGGCGCGGGCGCGGCGCGGTAGGCCAGCTGCATCGGCGCCGGTCCGCTGCCGGGGCCGATGTCCGGGCCGGGCGGGAGCGTGTCGTCGGTGTCGCTGCCGGTGTCAGTGGCGGGCTGATTGCCGGTGTCGCTGACGATGGTGGATGCGGCGGTGTCGTGGGTCGGCGGCGCGACGCTGCGGCGTTCGTGGATTGCCGCCGGCGTGGCCGGGCGGGGCTGCGGGATCGGCGCGATGTCGACGATCACCGGCTCCGGCGGCTTGACGATGTCGCGGATCGTCATGTTCGGCTTCTGCGGCGTGAGCACGGCCGGCGGCGGGATCGCGATCGGCACCATCAGCAGGCCGAACACCAGCAGGTTGAGGGCGAAGGTGCCGCTCAGGGTGAAGATGCGCGCCGGATCCGGGCGGAGCCTGGAGACCTGTGGATGGGCCGGGGCGGGGACGGATGCGTGAATCATGGCGAATCTCCTTTCCGGTGAGGAAGCGGGAACCACGAGTCATGCAACGGGCGGGCGAAGGAAGTGGGGTTGAACGACACGGGGGTTGCGGCCCGACCGACGCACGCCCCTACGCTGCGCCCGCCGTCGCGGCATCGGCAACGGGGGCGATGCAAGTACGTTGGCCTGCGTTCAGACGGCCGGAAACGACGACGCCCGCGCAAGGCGGGCGTCGTGTGGGCGATGCGGGGGATCGTTCGTCAGCGCCCCAACTCGAACACCATCTCCACGCTCACCGACACCGAGCTTTCGCCCGGCGCCACCGAGGTTTCCTTGGCGTAGCCGGCGTCGGCGACGGCCATCATCCGCATCTGCGGCACCGGGCGCGGCAGGCTGGCGCCGCCTTCGCTGATGCTGACGATGCGCCTGACCTGCAGGCCCAGCGCGTTGGCGTAGGTCTGCGCCTGCGCCTGCGCCTTCTTCACCGCGGCCAGGCGGGCTTCCTCGAAGGCGGCCTCGGGCTTGTCCAGGCCGAAGCTGGGGCCGTTGATCTGGTTGGCGCCCTGTGCGACCAGCGCGTCCAGCACCTTGCCCAGCTTGGACAGGTCGCGGACCTTCACGTTGACCGTGTTGCTGGCCTGGTAGCCGACGATCACCGGTGGCACGTTGTCCGCGTACTTGTACTGCGGGTTGAGATTGATCCCGCTGGTCTGCACGTCGCGCTCGGCGATGCCGGCCGCGCGCAGCGCCGCCATCACCTTGTCCATCTGGTTGGCGTTCTCGCGCATGGCCGCGTTGGCGTCGGCGGCCTGGGTGACAACGCCGGTGGAGATCGTGGCGATGTCCGGGGTGCGGCTGGCCTCGCCGGTGGCGGACACGGACAGCAGCGTACCCTGGGGCGGGGCGACCATCGGGGCGGGAGGGGGCGTCTGGGCGTTGGCGGTCATGGGCAGGGCGGCGGCAAGGGCGAGGGCGAGGATCAGCGGGCGCAGCATCGTCATGATGGACTCCTGTGGAGGACGGCGGGAAGAATGTGCATGCGGGGAGTGAACGCCCGGTGAGCCGCAACGGGGTTGCGCGCCTGTGCCGGTGCGGCGCGCAGTCAGCCACGGGTTAGACTGCCCGGATGCTGCATCTTGCCTCGCGTTCGCCCCGCCGCGCCGAACTGCTGGCCCGCCTCGGGCTGGAGTTCGGCCTCCTCGATCTCGACGTTCCCGAACAGCAGGGGGCCACCGAAGCCGCTTCCGACTACGTGCGCCGGGTGGCGCGCGAGAAGGCCGGCGCGGGGCTGCTGGAGGTGGTCGCCGTCCCCAGCGCCGTGGTGCTGGGTTCGGATACCGAGGTGATCCTCGACGGCCGCGTGTTCGGCAAGCCGGCCGATGCGATCGACGCGGCGGCGATGCTGCGCGCGCTGTCCGGCCGCACCCACGAGGTGCTGACCGCCGTGTCGCTGGTCTCGGCCGGGCGCGAGGCGCAGGCGGCGTCGCTGACCAACGTGACGGTGGAGCCGCTGTCCGATGCCGACATCCAGCGCTACCTGGACAGCGGTGACTGGCAGGGCAAGGCCGGCGCCTACGCCATCCAGGGCCGCTTCGAGGCGCACGTCGAGCGGCTGGACGGCAGCTATTCCGGCGTGATGGGCCTGCCGCTGCGCGAGACCGCCGGCCTGCTGCGCGCATTCGGACTGCTGCCATGAGCGAGGAGCTTCTGGTCAACGTAACCCCGCGCGAAACCCGCGTCGCGGTGGTCGAGAACGGCATGCTGCAGGAGCTGCACATCGAGCGCGGCAGCCAGCGCGGCGTGGTCGGCAACATCTACAAGGGTAAGGTGCAGCGGGTGATGCCGGGCATGCAGGCCGCGTTCGTCGACATCGGCCTGGAGCGCGCCGCCTTCCTGCACGCCAACGACATCTTCCGCGCCGCGCCGGTGGACGCGGTGGAGGGCGAGGACGCCGCGGCGTCGGTCGCCTCGCCGCAGATGCAGGTGCCGATCGGCGAGCTGCTGCGCGACGGCGCCGAGGTCGTGGTGCAGGTGGTGAAGGACCCGATCGGCAGCAAGGGCGCGCGGCTGACCACCCAGATCAGCATTCCCTCGCGCTACCTGGTGCTGCTGCCGCGCTCGAAGGTGGTCGGTATTTCCGCGCGCATCGAGGACGAGGCCGAGCGCGCGCGCCTGAAGGCGCTGATGGCCGAGCTGACCGCCAGCGGCGGCGAACACGGCTACATCGTGCGCACCAATGCCGAGGGCCAGCCGGCCGAGGCGCTGGCCGAGGACATCGCCTACCTGCGCCGGGTCTGGGAGCTGATCGAACGCAACGCCGCAGGCGCCAAGGTGGGCAGCCGCGTCTACGAGGACCTGAGCCTGCCGCTGCGCGCGGTGCGCGACCTGATCCGCCGCGACGTGGAGAAGGTGAAGGTGGATTCGCGCGAGACCTGCGAGCGCCTGCGCGAGTTCGCCGCCCGCTACATGCCGGCGCTGGCCGACAAGGTGGAGCACTACACCGGCGCGCGCCCGGTGTTCGACATGTACGGTGTGGAAGACGAGATCCAGCGCGCGCTGGACAAGGAAGTGCCGCTGAAGTCCGGCGGCTACCTGGTGATCGACCAGACCGAGGCGATGACCACGGTGGACGTGAACACCGGCAGCTTCCTCGGTCAACGCAACCTCGAGGAAACCGTTTACCGGACGAATCTGGAAGCGGCGCAGGCGGTGGCGCGCCAGCTGCGGCTGCGCAACCTCGGGGGGATCATCATCATCGACTTCATCGACATGCACGACGCCGAGCACCGGCGGCAGGTGCTGCGCACGCTGGAGAAGTCGCTGGCGAAGGACCACGCCAAGACCACGGTGTACGACTTCTCGCCGTTGGGGCTGGTGGAGATGACCCGCAAGCGCACGGTGGAATCGCTGGAGCGCCAGCTGTGCGAGCCCTGCCACGAATGCGGCGGGCGCGGCATGCTGAAGACGCCGGAAACCGTGACCTACGAGATCTTCCGCGAGATCGTGCGCGCGGTGCGCCAGTTCGACGCCGCGCGGCTGCTGGTGATCGCCTCGCCCAAGGTGGTGGCGCGGATCACCGACGAGGAATCGAACGCGGTGGCCGAGCTGGAGGAGTTCATCGGCAAGAGCATCCGCTTCCAGGCGGACGCGCAGTATTTGCAGGAGCAGTTCGATGTGGTGCTGCTCTGAGTTTTTCATCCCCTCCCTTGCGCGCGTAGCGCGTAGGGGAGGGCGAGGATGGGGTGCTCTTCCTCGCCGAGAGCGACCCCTCCCCAACCCTCCCCTGCGCTACGCGCAAGGGAGGGAGGAAACCGCATGACCATGCCCTGGCGCCATCGCCTGCGCCTGCTGCGCCGAGGGGCGTGGTACGCGCTGGCGGCCCTGCTGGTGGTGCTGGCGCTGGGCAACGGCATCGGCAGCCAGCTGCTGCCGCTGGCCGAGCGCCGCCCCGACCGCATCGCCGCGTGGCTGGGCGAGCGCGCCGGCCGGCCGGTCGCGTTCGACCACGTGACCACCGAATGGACGCGGCGCGGCCCGCTGCTGCGGCTGGACAACCTGCGCATCGGCGATCCCGCCAATCCGCTGCGGATCGGCGACGCCGAAGTGCTGGTGGCGCAGTACGCCGGCCTGCTGCCGGGCCGTTCGTTCACCGAGCTGCGCCTGCGTGGGCTGGACCTGACCCTGCAGCGCGGCGCCAACGGCCAGTGGCAGGTGCGCGGCCTGCCCGGCCAGCAGCAGGGCGGCGGCGATCCGCTGGATGCGCTGTCGCACCTGGGCGAACTGCAGCTGACCCAGGCGCGGCTGCACGTGCTCTCGCCGGAGCTGGGCATCGACCTGCACCTGCCGCGCATCGACCTGCGCCTGCGCGTGGACGGCGCGCGCGTGCGCGCCGGCGCGCGCGCCTGGCTGCGGGCCACGGGGCTGCCTTTCGACGTGGCCGGCGAACTCGACCGCGCCAGCGGCGACGGCCGCGTCTACGCCGGCAGCCGCCGCGCCGACCTGGGTGAACTGGCCGGCGCGTTCGACGTTACCGGCGTGTCGCTGCTTTCCGGGCAGGGGCAGCTGCGGACGTGGATGCAGCTGCGCGGGCACCGCATCGTCGGGATCCGCGCCGACGCCGACCTGCGCGACGTGCGCCTGCGCGGCGCGGCGCAGGCCGGCGAGCCCGCGCCCGTTCGCGAGTTGGGCGAACTGGCGCTGGACGCCAGTTGGGCGGGCAGCGTGCAGGACTGGCAGCTGCGCGTGCCGCGCCTGCGCATCGGCAGCGCCGCGCAGCGGCAGACGCTGGACGGACTGGCGCTGGTCGGTGGCGAGCGCCGCTTCGGGCTGCGCGCGCATCGGCTGGAGGCCGCGCCGCTGCTGCAGCTGGCGGCGCTGAGCGACGCGCTGTCGCCCGGCCTGCGGCACTGGCTGCAAACCACCGCGCCGGGCGCGCTGCTGGAGGACGTGGACGTGGCCGGCGTGCCCGGCGGCCGGCTGCACGCCAGCGCGCGCATCAGCGGCTTCCGCTTCGATCCGGTGGGCCATGCGCCGGGCCTGCGCGGCGTCGGCGGCTGGCTGCTGGCCGACCGCGACGGCCTGCGCCTGCGCTTCGACCGCGACGCGCAGGTGGCGTTCGACTGGCCCGCCGGTTTCGGCGTGGTCCACGACTTCAAGCTCGACGGCGAAGCCGTGTTGTGGCGCGACGGCGACGGCTGGACGGTGCGCACGCCGGGGCTGGATATCGACGGCGGCCAATTGCAGATGCAGGCGCGCGGCGGCATCGGCTTCCAGCACGACGGCAGCCGCCCGCACCTGGACATCGCCGCCGACATCGGCGACGTGCCGATCTCGATGGCGCACGGGTTCTGGATCCATCACCTGATGTCGAAGGCGACCGTCGACTGGCTGGACGCGGCGCTGCAGGGCGGCACGCTGCGCAACGTGCACGCGGTGGTCGCCGGCGACCTCGACGACTGGCCGTTCCGCAACGAGCCGGGCATGGCCGGCGCCGGCCTGTTCCGCGCCGACGCGCACATCGCCGACGGCACGGTGAAGTTCCAGCCGGACTGGCCGGCGGCGCAGCGCATGAACGCCGATGTCAGCTTCGTGGCCGACGGCTTCACCGTCAGCGGCGGCGCCAACCTCGGCGGCGTGCAGGTGACCGCGCTGAAGGCCGGCATCGCGCGCTTCGGCCAGGCCGAGCTGCTGGTGGACGCCGCGGCCGGCGGCGACGCGAAGGACTTCTTGTCGATGCTGCGGGCCAGCCCGCTGCACAAGGAGTACGGCGAGACGATGGACAATCTGCGCGTGGCCGGGCCGGCGCAGGCGACGTTCCGCATGAAGCTGCCGCTGCACCACGACCATCCGGTGCCGCCGACCATCGACGGCGGCGTCACCCTGGCCGGCGTGCGCCTGGCCGAGCAGCGCTGGAAGCTGGCGTTCGAACAGGTGCGCGGGCAGGCGCGCTTCGACCGCGGCGGCTTCGACGCCAGCGACCTGCAGGTGCGCCACGAGGGCGCGCCCGGCCTGCTGTCGCTGCGGGCGGGGCCGCACGTGCGCGATCCGGCGCAGGCGTTCGAGGCGCAGCTGCAGACCCAGGCCGACATCGACGGCCTGCTCGACAAGGCCGGCAACCTCGGCTGGCTGAAACCCTACCTGCGCGGCAGCTCCAGCTGGACGACCGAGCTGGCGGTGCCGCGCGGCGTGGCGCAAACCGCGCCGCCCAGCCGATTGCGGCTGCGCTCGAATCTGGTCGGCACCGCCATCGAACTGCCCGCGCCGCTGCGCAAGCCGGCCGCGCAGGCGCTGGCGGCGGACATCGGCATCCGCCTGCCGCTGGAAAGCGGCGAGGTGGAGGTGGCGCTGGGCGATCTGCTGTCGCTGCGCAGCCGCAGCGCCAACGGCAAGACCGGCCTGCGCGTGCAGCTGGGCGGCGGCCCGGCCGGTGCGCCGCCGGCCTCAGGCATGGCCGTGGGCGGACGCGTGGAACGGCTGGACGCGCTGGACTGGATCGGTCTGGGGACTGGCGGGCACGGCGACGCCGACCTGCCGCTGCGGCGGATCGAGATCGACGCCGGGCAGCTGCATCTGCTCGGCTCCGATGTCGGTCCGGCGCGGCTGGTGGTGGCGCCCGCGCCGCGCGGCACCGCGGTGCAGGTGCAGGGCGAAGGCATCGCCGGCGCGCTGCTGGTGCCGGAGCAGGACGGCGCGACCGTGGCCGGCCGCTTCGAGCGCCTGCACTGGGCGCTGCCGCCGCGGACGGCGGCGCCGGTTCCCGCGCCCGCAACGGCGCCGACGCCCGCTGCACCCGGCTTCGACCCCGCCGCGATCCCGCCGCTGCTGTTCGACGTGGACGACCTGCGCATCGGCGCGACGGCGATGGGCCGCGCGCGCTTCCGCAGCACGCCGGTGGCCGGCGGCTTGCGCATGGACGAGTTCACCACCGCCGGCGGCAAGCAGCGCCTCGCCGCCAGCGGCAGCTGGCTGGGCCGCGGCGCGAACGCGCGCAGCCAGCTGAAGCTGGACGCGAACAGCGACGACATCGGCGCGCTGCTGGATGGTTTCGGCTTCGGCGGCCAGGTGGGCGGCGGCAAGGGCAAGTTCGGCGTCGAAGCGACCTGGCGCGGCGGCCCCGGCGATTTCGATACGGCGACGGTGGACGCGCATCTGCTGGTGGATGCGCACGACGGCCATCTGCTGGAGATCGAGCCGGGCGCGGGCCGCGTGCTTGGCCTGCTCGGCGTGGCCCAATTGCGGCGGCGGCTGACGCTGGATTTCAGCGACATCTTCAGCAAGGGCTTCGCCTTCGACCGCATCCAGGGCAACGCGCATCTGGCGCAGGGCCAGCTGCGCACCGACAACCTGAGCGTGCGCGGCCCCGCCGCCGAGATCCACGTGCGCGGCAGCACCGACCTGCGCAACCAGCGCTTCGACCAGACCGTGGACGTGCTGCCGAAATCCGGCGGGATCCTGACCGCGGTGGGCGCGCTGGCCGGCGGGCCGGTGGGCGCGGCGGTGGGCGCGGTGGCGAACGCGGTGCTGGACAAGCCGATGCGCGGCATCGGCGCCAAGTCCTACCGCGTCACCGGGCCGTGGGCCTCGCCCAAGGTCGAGGCCATTACCCGCAGCACGTCGGCGCAGCTTGGCGCGGACCGTGGGCAGGGCGATTGATTTCGCGCGGATCGCCACGACATTCTTCAATCCAAATACCGTTGTTCCGGGCGCAACGACGAACCTGCTTCATTTGCTTCGACGGCAGGTTCTTCGCTGCGCCCGGGACGACAAGACATGCAATCCCAGGACAACCCCATGCCCCATCTCGCCATCGCCGAATCCCGCCTGCTGCTGCCCACCGGGCTCGACGCCTCCGCGCTGGAGCGCGCGTTCGGCGCGCTGCTGGGGCCGGGCATCGACTTCGGCGACCTGTACTTCCAGCACGCTCGCCGCGAGGGCTGGAGCATGGAGGACGGCATCGTCAAGGACGGCTCGCACAGCATCGAGCAGGGCGTGGGCGTGCGCGCGATCTCCGGCGAGAAGACCGGCTTCGCCTATTCCGACGAACTGGACGCGCCGGCGCTGCTCGCCGCCGCGCAGTCGGCGCGCGCGATCGCCCGCGACGGCCGCGCGTACGGCGCGCACGCGTTGCAGCGCAGCGGCGGACGCACGCTGTATCCCGCACTCGATCCCATCGATGCGCTCGACAACGCCGCCAAGGTCGAAGCGCTGCGCCGCGTGGACGCGCTGGTGCGCGCGCTCGATCCGCGCGTGCAGCAGGTGATGGTGAGCCTCTCCGGCGGCGTGGACACCGTGCTGGTGGCGCGCAGCGACGGCGTGCTGGCCGGCGACGTGCGCCCGCTGGTGCGCATGAACGTGCAGGTGATCGTGGAGCAGAACGGTCGCCGCGAATCGGGCTTCGCCGGCTTCGGCGGGCGCTACTCGTACGAGGAGCTGCTGGTCGACGGCAAGCCGGAAAAGTTCGCCCGCGAGGCGCTGCGGCAGGCGCTGGTGAACCTCGAAGCCGTCGATGCCCCTGCTGGCGCGATGCCGGTGGTGCTGGGCCACGGCTGGCCGGGCGTGCTGCTGCACGAGGCGGTGGGCCACGGACTGGAAGGCGACTTCAACCGCAAGGGCACCTCGACCTACGCCGGCCGCATCGGCCAGCGCGTGGCCGCGCCCGGCGTCACCATCGTCGACGACGGCACGCTGGACGGCCGCCGCGGCTCGCTCAACATCGACGACGAGGGTACGCAGACGGCATGCACCACGCTGATCGAGGACGGCATCCTGGTCGGCTACATGCAGGACACGCTCAACGCGCGGCTGATGGGCATGGCCCCGACCGGCAACGGCCGCCGCGAATCGTTCGCGCATCTCGTCATGCCGCGCATGACCAACACCTACATGCGCGCCGGCACGCACGACCCCGAGGAGATGATCCGCTCGGTCAAGCGCGGCCTGTACGCGGTCAACTTCGGCGGCGGGCAGGTGGACATCACCAGCGGCAAGTACGTGTTCTCGGCGACCGAGGCCTACCTGATCGAGGACGGGAAGATCACCGCGCCGGTGAAGGGCGCGACCCTGATCGGCAACGGTCCGGAAACCATGCAGAAGGTGGCGATGATCGGCCATGATCTGGCGCTGGACGACGGCGTCGGCATCTGCGGCAAGGACGGGCAGAGCGTGCCGGTGGGCGTGGGCCAGCCCAGCCTGCTGATTTCGGAAATCACCGTGGGCGGGACGAAGGCGTGAGCGCCCCGGCCCGTCATTCCCGCGAAAGCGGGCCTCTGTCGACGGACGCATGCCCATTTGCTCGTCATTCCCGCGAAGGCGGGAATCCAGGGACTTTGTTTTCCATGGCAACACGGAAGCAAGAGCAATGTTCTTGGATACACGGCTCGCGCCGTGAGAAGCGGCCCGCCTTCGCGGGAATGACGAGCAAGAACACACGTCACAGGAGAAATGACTTCGCGGGAAGGACGGCTCCGGTTTCTGCGGGAATGGCGACTTCAGGCGTCGTCGTCCTCAAGCGCCTCGTCGCCGGCTTCACCGCCACCCGTCAACAAATCCCGCAGCTCCCGGAACAACTCCCGGAACGCCCGCGGCGGCTTGTTCTTCGCCTGCTCCTCGCGCGCATTGCGCACCAGCTGGCGCAGCTTCTGCCGGTCGGCCTGCGGATGAGCGGCCAGCAGCTCGGTCAGCGCGGCGTCGCCGTCGTCGCCCAGCAGCGCGTCGCGCAGGGCCTCGGCGCGGTGCAGCGCGGCGGTTTCGCGGCGCGCGGCCTCGCCGTCCTTGCTCATGGCGTCGCGGATCGCGTCCAGCACGTCGTCGTCCAGCTTGCGCATCTGCTTGGCCAGGAACGCCAGCTGCCGCTTGTGGGCGATGTGCGAGGTGATGCGCTGGGTCTCGCGGATGTGCGGCAGCAGGTCCTCGGGCACCGGCAGCTTCGCCAGCTGCGCGGCGCTCAGCGCCACCAGTTGCTGTCCCAATTCCAGCACGTCCAGCGCCGCGCGGCGCTGCTCGCTGCGGCTGGGGCTGAAAAATTCGCCGGTTTCTTCGTCACGTCCTCGCATTGCCACAGGATAAGCCATTGAACGTCCCCGCCACCCATTCCGACCTTCCCGCCGACGACAGCCTGCCGCGGCTGGAGCGCCTGTCCGCCGTCGCCGAGCGGCTGCTCGACCGCGCCCGCGCGGCCGGCGCCGACCAGTGCGAGGTGACCTGCAACGAGGACGCGGGCCTGTCGGTCAACGTGCGCATGGGCGAGGTGGAGACGGTGGAGGCCACCCGCGACCGCGGCGTCGCCATCACCGTGTATTTCGGCAAGCGCAAGGGCAGCGCCAGCACCGCCGACCTGCGCGACGAGAGTCTGGCCGCCACCATCGAGCAGGCCTGCGCGATCGCCCGCCACACCGAGGAGGACCCGGCCTCCGGGCTGGCCGACGCCGACCTGATGGCGACCGCGCTGCGCGAGTTCGACAGCTGGCACCCGGCGCCGTTCGACGCCGACCGCGCCGTCGACATCGCGCTGGCCTGCGAGGCGGCCGGGCGCGGCGTGGACGCGCGCATCGGCAATTCCGATGGCGCGTCGATGAACGCCAACGCCTCGCTCAGCGTGTACGCCAATTCGCACGGCTTCCTCGGCGCGGAGCGCGCGACCTCGTACAGCACCGGCTGCGCGCTGATTGCCGGCGAGGGCGATGCGATGCAGCGCGACGGCTGGTTCAGCGTGGCGCTGGCGCAGTCCGACCTGGAGGCGCCGGACGCCATCGGCCGCAAGGCCGCGCGGCGCACGCTTGACCGGCTCGATCCTCGCCAGCTGCCGACCGGCGAGGTGCCGGTGCTGTTCTGCGCGGAAATGGCGCGTTCGCTGGTGGGCAGCTTCATCGGCGCGGTGTCCGGCGGCGCGCTGTACCGGCGCGCCAGCTTCCTGCTGGACAGCCAGGGCACGCGGGTGTTCCCGGAGTGGTTCGCCATCGAGGAAAACCCGTTCCTGCCGCGCGGGTTCCGTTCGGCGGCGTTCGACGCCGAAGGCGTGGCGACCCGCAGGTCGATGCTGGTCGACGGCGGCATCGTCCAGCGCTACGTGCTCGGCAGCTATTCGGCGCGCAAGCTGGGCCTCGCCACCACCGCGAACGCGGGCGGCGTGCACAACCTGCAGGTGAAGGCGAACGCCGGCGACCTGGCGGCGATGCTGCGCGGCATGGGCCGCGGCCTGCTGGTGACGGAGCTGATGGGGCAGGGCGTCAACGCGATCACCGGCGACTACTCGCGCGGCGCGGCCGGCTTCTGGGTGGAGAACGGCGAACTGGCCTACCCGGTCGACGGCATCACCATCGCCGGCAACCTGAAGACGATGTTCGCCGGCATCGAGGCGGTGGGCGACGACGTCGATCCGCGCTCGCACGTGCGCACCGGCTCGATCCTGGTCGGGCGGATGACGGTGGCCGGCGGCGGCTGAGCCGATCGCCGGACGGCCGTTTCCGCCATCGGTTCGCGTTATCCTCGGCGACGCGGCAATCGATGCCGTCTTTGCCAATCGGGGATGAACGAAATGGACCAATTCGAAACGGACGCCGCGACACCGCCACCGCCGCCTCCGCCGGCCGGGACGCCGTCGAAGGACGAGCGGCAGTGGGCGATGTTCGCCCACCTGTCGGCGCTGCTCGGCGGCCTGCTGACCTCGGCGTTCGGCGGCTGGGGCTTCTTCCTCGGCCCGCTGGTGATCTGGCTGATGAAGAAGGACGAGATGCCGTTCGTGGCCGACCAGGCCAAGGAAGCGCTGAACTTCAACATCACCGTGTCGGCGATCTTCCTGCTGCTGGTGATCTTCACCGTGCTCACCATCGGGATCGGCGCGCTGCTGACGGTGCCGGTGGCGCTGGTGGTCGGCATCACCGCGCTGGTGCTGGTGATCATGGCGGCGATCAAGGCCAACGAAGGCGTGGCTTACCGCTATCCGCTGACCATCCGCCTGGTCAAGTAAGCCGCAGTCGCAGCACGTTTCACCGTGAGCCCGGGCCTGTCCCGGGCTCGCTCGTTTCAGCGGTCGGCCGATTCGCGCGCGTCGCGACGGCATTCATCGCGTGAGGCTGGTTTCCGTCGCAAACCGGATTGCGTCGCCCGGTGGCGTCCCCATCATCGAACCATGCCGGATCGGTTCCGGTGGGAGACGACGATGGACACCGTGCAGATGCAGACCCTGACCTCGAGCCAGAACGACCGCCTGTGGGCGGCCAGCGCCCATGGCGGAGCCCTGCTGCTGGCGTTCCTGACCAGCTGGAGCGCAGGCATCGCCGGCATGCTGGCGGCGGGGGCGATCTACCTGGTGAAGAAGGACGATTCCGGCTTCGTGGCCGAACACGCGCGCGAAGCGTTCAACTTCAACCTGTCCATGTTCCTGATGGCCTGCGCGCTGGCGATCGTCGGCGCGGTGCTGGTGGGTGCGACGATCCTGACGCTCGGCATCGGCGCCATCGTCACCCTGCCCGCCGGGCTGGTGCTGGCGGTGATGGCGGCGGTCGTGGCGGTGAGCTGGCTGGTGTGCAGCATCGTCGCGACGTTCAAGGCGTGGAACGGCGAGTCCTACCGCTATCCGTTCACGCTCCGCCTGTTGAAGTAGGCGCAGCGCCGGATGCGAAAAAGGCCGGGGATTCCCGGCCTTTTTTCTGCCTGCGGTTCAGTGCGTGCGCTCGACCACCTGCCGCGCCAGCGCGGCCAGCGCGCCGGTGTCGGCGTCCAGCGCGTCCAGCGCCTGCCGCATCGTCGCCGCCAGCGTCTCCAGCCGTGCGCGGCTGGCGTCGATGCCGATCAGCGCGGGGAACGTCGCCTTGTCCTGCGCCGCGTCCTTGCCGGCGGTCTTGCCGAGGGTGGCAGCGTCGCCCTCGATGTCGAGCAGGTCGTCGCGGATCTGGAAGGCCAGCCCCAGCGCGTCGGCGTAGCGGTTGAGCTGCGCGGCCTGCGCGGGCGTGGCGTTGCCGGCCAGCGCGCCCAGCCGCACCGCGCAGCGTAGCAGCGCGCCGGTCTTGAGCGCGTGCAGGCGTTCGAGCTGCTCCGGGGCGATGACGCGGCCGGTGGCGTCGATGTCCAGCGCCTGTCCGCCGCACATGCCGGCCACGCCCGAGGCGCGCGCCAGTTCGGCGAGCATGGCGACGCGCCGTTCCGGCGGCTGCGGCGCGGCGGCCAGCGTTTCGAAGGCCAGCGTCTGCAAGGCGTCGCCGGCGAGGATGGCGGTGGCTTCGTCGAAGGCGACGTGCACGGTGGGCTGGCCGCGGCGCAGATCGTCGTCGTCCATCGCCGGCAGGTCGTCGTGCACCAGCGAATAGCAGTGAACCAGTTCGACCGCCGCCGCCGCCGCGTCCAGCTCCGCGTCCGGCGCGCCGAGCGCGGCGCCGGTGGCGTAGACCAGCAGCGGGCGCATGCGCTTGCCGCCGTTCAGCACGCCGTGGCGCATCGCCGCGTGCAGGCGCTGCGGTGAGGTGGCGGGATCGGGCAGGGCGCGTTCCAGCGCGGCGTCGGCGCGCGCGCGCCAGGACGAAAAATCAGGCGCAGCCATCGTCGCCGCTGTCGAAGTCGCGGGCGTCCTCGGGCCGGGCAGGATCGCTGAGCAGGCGTACGCGCAGCTCGGCCTGCTCCAGCGCGCCCTGGCAGCGGCGGTACAGGCCGACGCCGCGCTCGTAGGCGGCCAGCGATTCCTCCAGCGTCATCTCGCCGGTTTCCATCCTGCCGACCAGATCCTCCAGCGCCTGCATCGACTGCTCGAAGTCGGCGACGGGCGAGGCGTCGGGTGTTTGCGGTTTGCGTGCCATGCCGCGAGTTTACGCCAGCGTCGTCCATTCCAGCCGCGCGCCGTTCGCGGCCAGCCAGGCGGACAGACGCGCGGACAGGATGGCGTCGCCAGCGGCCAGCAGTTCGCCGGCTTCGTCCGACAGCAGCGGCAGGCGTTCGCGCCGCCACGGCGGGATGCCGGCGTCTTGCAGGACGTGCTTGAGTGCGTGCGAATGCGTGCGGCCCGGCAGGGTGACGCGCTCGCCGCCCTGGCGCGCGTGTACGCGTAGCGGCGCGTCGAAGCCCTGCGCGCCGAGCAGGCGCAGGGTGTCGCCGACGGGCAGCGCGAGCGGCGCGCTGCCGTTCCAAGGAGCCGACCAGTCGATGGGCAGCGGGGCACCGATCGCGCCCGCATGCAGCAGGTTTCGCCAGCGCTGCACGCGTGCACCGCGCCAGTCGAAGCGCGGGTTGGCGTCGCGGGGTGCGGCGAGCAGTTCGCCTTCGATGCGGGCGATGCCGTTGCCCGGCAGCGGCGGCAGCTCCAGCGCCGCGATCCAGCGGCGCAGCACGCGCGCGCGGCGCGGCGATGGCAGTGCCAGCAGTGCGTCGATGTCCAGCGTGTGCGGATCGCGGCGCGCGGCGGCCAGTGCCTGCACGTCTTCGGCCTCCAGCAGCTCGCTCGCCTGCGCGCACAGCGCCGCGCTGCGGGCGAAGCCGTCGGCGGCCTGCGGCCAGCGTTCGCGCAGCAGCGGCATGACGGCGTTGCGCAGGAAGTTGCGATCGAAGTCGGTGCCGGCGTTGCTCGGATCGTCGATCCATTGCAGGCGGTGCGCGTTCGCGTATCCGTAAAGCGCGGCATGGGGAATATCGAGCAGCGGCCGCCACAGCCAGCCGGACGCATGGCGCCGCCACGGACGCATCGCCGCCAGCCCGTCCGCGGCGGAGCCGCGCAGCGCGCGCAGCAGGAAGGTTTCGGCTTGGTCGTCGCGATGGTGGGCGAGGGCGAGGATTTCGCCATCGCCCAAGGCCTCTGCGAAAGCGGCGTGGCGCGCCGCGCGTGCCGCACCTTCGATGCCGAGGCCGGACGCGCGTTCGACATCGACGTGGACGACGACCATCGATACGCCCAGCGCATCGCAGACGCGCCGGCAATGCGCCGCCCAGCCGTCGGCATCGGCATGCAGGCCATGATGGACGTGGATCGCGCGCAGGCCGGCGTGGCGAATGCGTTCGTCCGCCGCCAGCAGATGCAGCAGGACGGTGGAGTCCAGCCCGCCGCTGAAACCCAGCAGGATCGGGGACGGCCGCGGCGGTTCGGGCAGGCGCATGCCGCCAGTGTAGGGCGGCGCTTGCTTCGCCGATGGCGGATGCACGCAGCCGGGCAAGCCCGGCTCCAAGGGGTCAGGAGGCGATGTCGTAGGCGCCATAGCCGCGCAGGCGGCGGTAGCGGTTTTCCAGCAGCGTTTCGACCGGCTCGCTTTCCAGCGCGTCCAGTTCGTTCAGCAGCACCGCCTTCAGGCGCTTCGCCATCTGCACCGGGTTGCGGTGCGCGCCGCCGGTGGGCTCGCGCACCACCTTGTCGACCAGGCCCAGCGATTGCAGGCGCTTGGCGGTCATGCCCAGCTGCTCGGCGGCGTCCTTGGCCTTGCCGGCGTCGCGCCACAGGATCGAGGCGCAGCCTTCGGGCGTGATGACGGAGTAGGTGCTGTATTCCAGCATGATCGTGCGGTCGCCCACGCCGATCGCCAGCGCGCCGCCGCTGCCGCCTTCGCCGATCACCGTGCACACGATCGGCACGCGCAGCTCGGCCATTTCCAGCAGGTTGCGGGCGATGGCCTCGGACTGGCCGCGTTCCTCGGCGTCGATGCCGGGCCAGGCGCCGGCGGTGTCGATGAAGGTGAGGATCGGCAGGCCGAAGCGTTCGGCCAGCTTCATCAGCCGCAGCGCCTTGCGGTAGCCCTCGGGCTTGGGCATGCCGAAGTTGCGCTTGATCTTGGCCTTGGTGTCGCGACCCTTCTCGTGGCCGATCACCATCACCGGGCGGCCGTCGATGCGGGCCAGGCCGCCGACGATGGCGTTGTCGTCGGCGAAGGCGCGGTCGCCGGCCAGCTCCTGGAACTCGTCGCAGATCACCCGCAGGTAGTCCAGCGTGTACGGGCGCGAGGGATGGCGCGAGAGCTGCGAGACCTGCCACGGGGTGAGGTCGCGGAAGATGGTCGCGGTGCGCTTGCGCAGCTTCTCCTGCAGGGCGTGCACTTCGGCGTCGATGTTGACCGCCGGGCCGCTGCTGGCCTGCCGCAGTTCCTGGATCTTGGTTTCCAGGTCGGCGATGGGCTGCTCGAAATCGAGGTAGTTCGGATTCATCCGGGCAAGTTTAGCCCAGCCGGGCCACCGTACCGAACCGGACGGTCGCGGCTCAGTGCGAGGTCGCCCACGGCCGGGCCAGCTGCACGCTGACCGTGCTGACGCCCGGCAGGCTGCGCAGCAGGCCGGGCAGGGCGGCGTCCACGCGCAGGCCGCGGCCGCCGTTCAGGGTCAGCCGGCCGATCCCGGCGGCGGTGGCGGCCTCCAGCAGCACGGGGGTGGGGCCGGCGTGGGCCTTCAGCACCTGCTCGAACTGCTGCAGCGCGCCCGGCTCGCGCAGGTCGATGCGGATCGAGATCCGCTGCGCTTGCTGGCCGCAGATCTGGGCGAAATCCCAGCAGCGGCTGGCGCGCAGCGAGAAGCCGCCGTTGAACTCGTCTTCGCGCAGGCCGCCCTCGACCACCAGGATGCGGTCGCGGGTCAGTAGTTGGGCGAACTCCGTCCACTGCTCGTTGAAGAAGCCGCATTCGATCCGCCCGCGCCCGTCCTCCAGCTGCACGAACGCCTGCGAATCGCCGCGCTTGCGCATGCCGATCACCTGTCCGGCCACCACCGTCTGCACCATCGGCCGCCAGCTGCGGCCTTCCTGCGGGCGGTTGTTGCGCGAGCCGCTTTCCCAGATCGCGTCCAGCGCGGACAGGTCGTGGCCGACCAGCTTCTGCACGTCGTCGCGGTACGGGTCCATCGGATGCCCGCTGAGGTAGTGCCCCAGCGTGTCGTGCTCGCCCTGCAGCAGCTGCGCCAGCGGCCACTCGGTGGTTTCCGGCAGGTCGATGCGGATGTCGGTGCTGCCGCCGCCGAACATGTCGAACATGCCGGCTTCGCGGTTCTTCGCCATCTGGTCGGTGGCTTTCAGCGCTTCGGGCAATTGCAGCATCAGCGAGGCGCGGTTGACCGCCAGCGCGTCCATCGCGCCGGAATGGATCAGCGCTTCCATGGTGCGCTTGTTGAGGCCGGCGGCGGAGACGCGCTGGCAGAAGTCGAGCAGGTCGCGGAACGCGCCGCCTTCCGCGCGTGCCGCCACGATCGCCTCGCACACGCCCTGGCCCACGCCCTTCACCGCGCCGAGGCCGTAGCGGATGGTGTCCGGCGCGGTCGCCTCGAACATGTAGGTGGAGGCGTTCGCGTCCGGCGGCAGCACGGTCAGCCCGAGGCCGCGCGCTTCATCGAGGAAGCCCACCACCTTCTCGGTCTTGTCCATGTCCGAGGACAGCGTGGCCGCCATGAACTCGGCCGGATAGTGCTTCTTCAGCCAGGCGGTCTGGTAGGCGACCAGCGAGTAAGCGGCGGCGTGCGACTTGTTGAAGCCGTAGCCGGCGAACTTCTCCATCAGGTCGAAGATTTCGTCGGCCTTGGGGCCGTCCACGCCGCCCTTGGCCGCGCCCTCGCGGAAGATCTCGCGGTGCTTGGCCATCTCGGCCGGCACCTTCTTGCCCATCGCACGGCGCAGCAGGTCGGCGCCGCCCAGCGAGTAGCCGCCGACGATCTGCGCCATCTGCATGACCTGCTCCTGATAGACCATGATGCCGTAGGTCTCCTGGAGCATGGCCTTGGTGCGCGGGTCGGGGTAGTCGAACTCCTCGGTGCCGTGCTTGCGCGCCACGAACGACGGGATCATCTCCATCGGGCCGGGGCGGTACAGCGCGTTCAGCGCGATCAGGTCCTCGAAGCGGTCGGGTCTCGCGTCCTTCAGCGCGCGCCGCATGCCGGAGGATTCAAACTGGAACACAGAGCCGGTATTGCCGTTGGCGAACACGTCGCGGTAGACGCTGGCGTCGTCCAGCGGGATCGCGGCGATGTCGAGCGCGTCCTTGCCTTCCGTCGCACGTCGCGCGTTGATCGCCTTCACCGCCCAGTCGATGATGGTCAGCGTGCGCAGGCCGAGGAAGTCGAACTTCACCAGGCCCACCGCTTCCACGTCGTCCTTGTCGAACTGCGTGACCGGGTTCTTGCCGAAGGTGCCGTGGTCGTGTTCGGCGAACAGCGGGCAGAAGTCGGATAGCGGCGAGGGCGAGATCACCACGCCGCCGGCGTGCTTGCCGGCGTTGCGGGTGAGGTCTTCCAGCTGCAGGGCGAGGTCGATCAGGTCGCGGACGTCGTCCTCGCTGTTGTAGCGCTGGATCAGGTCGGGCGAAGCCATCTCGCCGTCCATCCCGCCCTTGCCCTGGCCCATCGCATCCTTCAGCGAAATGCCGAGGATGTTCGGGATCAGCTTGGCGATGCCGTCCACCATGCCGTAGCCGAAGCCGAGCACGCGGCCGGTGTCGCGCAGCACCGCCTTCGCCGCCATCGTGCCGTAGGTGATGATCTGGCTGACGCGGTCGCGGCCGTACTTGCGCGCGACGTAGTCGATCACCTCGTCGCGGCGGTCCATGCAGAAGTCGATGTCGAAGTCCGGCATCGACACGCGTTCCGGGTTGAGGAAGCGCTCGAACAGCAGGTTGTAGGGCAGCGGGTCGAGGTCGGTGATCTGCAGCGCCCACGCCACCAGCGAACCGGCGCCGGAGCCGCGGCCGGGGCCGATGGGGATGCCCTGGTTCTTGCCCCACTGGATGAAGTCGGCCACGATCAGGAAGTAGCCGGGGAAGCCCATCTTGCAGATGGTGTCGAGCTCGAATTCGAGCCGCGCGTCGTAGTCCTCGCGGGTCTTGCCGGGGGCGAGCGGATTCTTCTGCAGGCGCGCTTCCAGGCCAGCGCGGGATTCGCTGCGGATCCAGCTGTCCAGCGTCTCGTCGGACGGCACCGGATAGGCGGGCAGGAAGTAGGTGCCGAGCTTCAACTGGATGTTGCAGCGCTGCGCCAGCGCGACCGTGTTGTCGAGCGCGTCCGGCACGTCGGCGAACAGCGCCGCCATGTCCTCGGTGGATTTCAGGTACTGCTCGGCGCTGTAGTCGCGCGGGCGGCGCGGGTCGTCCAGCACGCGGCCCGTGGCGATGCACACGCGCGCCTCGTGCGCGTCGAAGCCGGCGGCGTCGAGGAAGCGCACGTCGTTGCTGGCGACCACCGGCAGGCCGAGCTTGCCGGAGGCGTGCAGGGCGAAGCGGTTGAACGCCTCGTCGCCTTCGCGGCCGGTGCGGGTCAGCTCCAGGTGCAGGTCGTCGCCGAACACGCGCCGCCATTCGGCCAGCTGCGCTTCGGCGAGGTCGTGGCGGTTGGCCAGCGCCAGGCGTCCGGCCAGACTGGCGCGGCCGGCGATGGCGAACAGGCCGGCATGATCGTCGCGCAGCCATTCGGGATCGATGGCGACGCAATCGCCGCGCTGGCCTTCCAGCCAGGCGCGGCTGAGCAGGCGCGACAGGCTGAGGTAGCCGGTATGGTCGCGGCACAGCAGGGTCAGCATCGACGGCGCGTCGCCGCCGTCGGCGATCATCACGTCGCTGCCGGCGATGGGCTTGATGCCGACGCTTTCCGCCGCCTTGTAGAACTTGACCAGCGCGAACAGGTTGTTGCGATCGGTCACCGCCAGCGCCGGCAGGTTCAGCTCCACCGCGCGGCTGAGCAGGTTGGGCCGGTCGCCGGCCTTTTCCGGGCGCGCATAGTCCGGCTTCTCGGGCACGCGGATGGTCGAATCCACGAGCGAGAACTCGGTGTGCAGGTGCAGATGGACGAAACGTGCGGGCATCGCGTGGTCGCGTGTTGAACCCGCAGGGTAGGGCCGGGGGGCGGGCCGGGCAAGGCTTGACAGGCGCGCGATCCGCGTCCGGTCAGGCGGGCTGCGGCAATCCCGGCAGTTCGTCCTGCACGGGCGTCGCGCCCAGCGCGTCGCGCACCGGCGCGAAGCTGCGGCGGTGCTGTGGGCAGGGGCCGAAGCGGCGCAGCGCGTCCAGGTGCTGCGGACAGGGGTAGCCCTTGTGGCGGTCGAAGCCGTAGTGCGGGTGCAGCGCGTGCAACTCGCGCATGCGCCTGTCGCGCGCGACCTTGGCGAGAATCGAGGCGGCCATGATGGCGCGGTCGCGGGCGTCGCCGCCCACCCAGGCTTCGGCGGGGCAGGGCAGGTCCTTCGGCAGCCGGTTGCCGTCGATGCGCGCGCAGTCGGCCATGTGCGCCACGCCGAGCAGCGCCTCGCGCATGCCGTGCATGGTCGCCTGGAAGATGTTGCGGCGGTCGATCTCGTCGGCTTCGACGAACACGATCTTCCACGCCAGCGCGCGCTCGACGATGCGCGGGTAGAGCAGCTCGCGCTTCTTCTCGGTCAGCGCCTTGGAATCGTCCAGCCCGTTCACCGGCGTGCGGCCCGGCGCGAACACTACCGCAGCCACCACCACGGGCCCGGCCAATGGGCCGCGCCCGGCTTCGTCAATGCCGGCGATGCGCAGGTTCATGCGTGCCGCAGCAGTTCGGCCACCGCATCGGCGGCGCGCTGCGAGGCGTCGCGGCGCAGCGTTTCGTGGATGGCGAGGAAACGCGGCTGCAGCGCGGCGACCGCATCGGCATCGCGGAACCAGTGCAGCAGCGCGGCATGCAGCCTGTCCGGCGTGCAGTCGTCCTGCAGCAGCTCGGGAATCAGCGTCTCGCCGGCCAGCACGTTGGGCAGGCTGATGTGCCGCGACTTCAGCAGCCCGAACAGCTTGACGATGCGGTAGGTCAGTGGCGCGATGCGGTGGCCCACCACCATCGGCCGCTTGCACAGCATCGCCTCCAGCGCGGCGGTGCCGGAGGCCAGAAGCACCGCGTCGCTGGCGATCATGATGCGCTGCGCCTGGCCGTCGACGACGCGGAACGCCGGCGCATCGCCGAGGATTTCATCGATGGCGGCGCGGCACTGCGCGTTCGCCGCCGGCACCAGCACGCGCAGGCCGGGTACGTCATCTGCAAGGCGGCGTGCGGCGTCGGCGAAGTCGGGCAGCATGCGCCGGATTTCGCCCAGCCGGCTGCCGGGGAGCAGGGCGAGGATCGGCGCATCGGCGGCTTCGCCCAGCGCCGCGCGTGCGGCGGCGCGGTCGGGCTCCAGCGGAATTGCATCGGCCAATGGATGACCTATGAAGGCGGCATCGACGCCGTGCTTCGCGTAGATCGGCGGCTCCATCGGGAACAGGCAGAGCACACGGTCGGCGCTCTCGCCGATCCTCAAAGCGCGGTGCTCGCGCCAGGCCCAGACCGAGGGGCTGACGTCGTGCACGGTGCGCACGCCGCGCCGTTTCAGCCAGCGTTCGACGCCGAGGTTGAAGTCGGGCGCGTCGATGCCGATGAACACGTCCGGCTTCCAGTCCAGCACGCGCTGGCGGAAGGTTTTTCGCAGTTTCAGCAGGCGCGGCAGATGCGCCAGCACTTCGGCCAAGCCCATCACCGCCAGTTCGCTGGCGTCGAACCACGTGTCCATGCCGGCGGCGCGCATCGCATCGCCGCCGATGCCGGCGAACTGCGCATCGGGGAAGCGCGTGCGCAGGGCTTCGATCAGGCCGGCGCCGAGCTGGTCGCCCGAGGTTTCTCCGGCACAAAGCGCAATGCGAACAGTCATGCTGCTTCTCGCATGAAAATCGGGTCGCGCCTGCGGCGGGGGCGGACTCCAACCAAGCGAGTATCGGGGAGCGACTTGGAGTCCGCCCCCGCCGCAGGCGCGACAAGGCCGATCAACTTCACCGCAGCAGCGGCCGCTCGCCGGCTTCGATGAAGTCGAGGAAGGCGCGCACGTCGTCGCTGCCCGCGGCGATCTCGGCCAGTTCGACCTTGGCCTCGTCCAGCTTCGCCTCGCCCATGTACAGCGCGCGGTAGGCGCGCTTGATCGCGGCGACGCGCGCCGCGTCGAAGCCGCGACGCTTCAACCCTTCGGCGTTGATGCCGCGTGGCCGCGCGTATTTTTCCTGCGCCACCATCAGGTACGGTGGCACGTCGCCGTTGACGAACGCGCCCATGCCGATGAACGCGTAATCGCCGATCCGGCAGAACTGGTGGATGCCGGAAAAGCCGCTGAGAATGACATGGTTGCCCACCGTCACGTGCCCGGCCAGCGTCGCGTTGTTGGAGAACACACAGTCGTTGCCGACGATGCAGTCGTGGGCGATGTGGCTGTAGGCGAGGATCCAGTTGCGGTGGCCCAGCCGGGTGATGCCGCCGCCGTCGCCGGTGCCGCGGTTGATGGTGACGAACTCGCGAATCGAATTGCCGTCGCCGATCTCCAGCTCCACGCGCTCGCCGCGGTACTTCTTGTCCTGCGGCTCGCCGCCGATCGCGGCGTGGCCGTGGAAGACGTTGTCGCGGCCGATCCGGGTCGGGCCCTCGATGGTGCAGTGCGGGCCGATGCGGGTGTCGTCGCCGATCTCCACCTCCGCGCCGATCACCGCATAGGCACCGACCTGCACGCCGTCGCCGAGGCGCGCGCGCGGATCGATGGCGGCGGTGGGATGGATCGCGGTCCCGGACATCGCGCTCAGTCCTTCGTCGCCGCCGCGCACAGGATCTCGGCGCAGGCGACCTGCTCGCCGTCGACGCGGGCCACGCCCACGTACTGCGCCATGTTGCGGATGCGGCGCCTCAGCTCCACGTCCAGCTCCAGCCGGTCGCCGGGTACCACCATGCGGCTGAACTTGGCGTTGTCCACCTTGACCAGGTAGAAGGTCTGGCCGTCGCCCGCGCCCGGATCGCGCGAGAGCTGGGTGAGCAGGCCACCGGCCTGCGCCAGCGCTTCCACCACCAGCACGCCCGGCATCACCGGATGGCCGGGGAAATGGCCGGTGAAGAACGGCTCGTTGTAGCTGACGTTCTTGTAGGCGAGCACGCGCTTGTCCTTCTCGAATTCGACCACGCGGTCGACCAGCAGGAACGGATAGCGGTGCGGCAGCAGACGCTCGATCTCGGCGCTGGTGACGGGCAGGCTCACGGGTGCGGATGCATCAGTCATTCGTTGTCCTTGCCGCCGTCCGGGCTGCGCCGGGCGATGCGGTCGAGTTGCTTGAAGCGAGCGGCGCTCTTGCGCCAGCTGCGATTGTCCATCAACGGAGTGCCGGAAGAATACTCGCCCGGCTCGCGGATCGAGTGCGTCACCAGCGACATTGCGGTGATCATCACGCGGTCGCAGATTTCGAGATGGCCGAGGATGCCGGCCGCGCCGCCGATCAGGCAGTGCCTGCCGATCCGCGCGCTGCCGGCCACCGCCGAGCAGCCGGCCATCGCGGTGTGCGCGCCGATGCGGACGTTGTGGCCGATCTGGATCTGGTTGTCGAGGCGCACGTCCTCTTCGAGCACGGTGTCTTCCAGCGCGCCGCGGTCGATGGTGGTGTTGGCGCCGATCTCGCAGTCGTCGCCGACGATCACGCCGCCAAGTTGGGGCACGTTGATCCAGCGCCCGCCCTCCATCGCCAGGCCGAAGCCGGCGCCGCCGAGCACCGCGCCCGGCAGGATGCGCACGCGTTTGCCCAGGCGCACCCGGGTCAGCAGCGTCACCCGCGCCTGCAGCTCGCAATCCTCGCCGACCTCGCAGTCCTCGCCGATCACGCAGCCGGAGCCGACGACGGCGCCGGCGTGGATCCGGCTGCGCGCGCCGATGGAGACGTGCGGGCCGACGCTGGCGGCGGGATCGACGTGCGCTTCGGGATCGACGGCGGCGGTTGGGTGGATGCCGGCAGGACGCGCCGGTTTGCGCTCGAACAGCGCGGAGATGCGCGCGAACGCCACGTAGGGATCGCGCGCGACCAGCGCGGTGCCGTCGCGCGCGTCCGCATCCGCTTCGCGCACCACCACCACGCCGGCCCGCGTCTGCGCGAGCTGGGCGCGGTAGCGCGGATTGGCGAGGAAGCTCAGCTGCGCGGGCGCGGCGTCGGCCAACGTGCCGACGCCGGAAACCTTGCGGTCCTCGCCGCGCAGTTCCAGCCCGAAGCGTGCGGCAAGCTCGGATGCAGCGAAGGCCGGCATGCCCGTGCCGCCGCTCACGTCAGAGCTGGCCGCCGAAGTTGAACTGCAACCGTTCGACCTGGTCGCCGTCCTTCTGGCGGAGCGGCAGCGCGTAGCTGATCGACAGCGGCCCCATCGGCGAGCGCCACAGCAGCGCGATGCCGGCCGAAGCGCGCAGCTCGTTGGCGCTGAAGTTGTCGTAGCCGTCGTAGACGTTGCCGAAGTCCAGGAACGCGGAGACCCGCGCCGACGGGCTGTCGAACAGCTTCGGGAAGATCGCCTCCACCGAGCCGGCCAGCAGCATCGAACCGCCCAGCGGCTGCTTGTAGCCATAGCTGGACGACCAGGACGGGCCGAGCGTGTTGTCGGTGAAGCCGCGGACCCGACCGTTGGAGGAGATGCCGCCGGCGTAGAAATTCTCGAAGAACGGCAGGCCCTGGGCGGTGACGGTCTTCTTGAAGTCGGGCGAGGTGGTCAGGCAGGGATCGGTGCCGGCCGGTCCGGGGACCGAGGTGTCGGCGACGCCGTCGTTGTTGGTGTCCACCAGCGTCGGCGCGGTGTAGCAGATGTTGCGGGTGAACGTCTTGCCGTAGGAGTCGCCGTAGCCCAGGTTCAGCGCGGTCTTCAGCACCAGCGCCTGGCTGAGCGGCCAGTACTTGGACACGTCGTAGGACAGCTTGAAGTACTCCACCGTCGAACCCGGCAGGGCGATTTCCGCCGAAATGTTCTGGGTGCTGCCGACCACCGGGGTGAAGTAGTTGTTGCGGGTATCGCGGCCCCAGCCCACCTGCGCCTTCCAGGTGTGGAAGGTGCGCTGGCCGACCGCCTTGATGTAATCCACCAGCGGCGTCGGGGTGGAGCCTTCGTACGCCAGGATTTCGTTGGTGTCGGCGCCGAGCATCACCGAAATCGAGTCGCTTTCGCTCAGCGGAATGCCCATGAAGACCTGGAAGGCGCCGCTGTTGGTCGAATACTGCGCGACGTTGAAGCTGGAATAGTCGAACTCGCGCCACCACACGTTGTAGCCCAGCGACAGGCCGCCGTCGGTGAAGTACGGGTTCACGAACGAGAAGTCGTAGCGCTTCTGGTAGTCGCTGCGGGTGACCGCGGTCGAGACGCGGTTGCCGGTGCCGAGGAAGTTGTTCTCGGACAGCTGCAGCGACAGGTTGAGGCCGGACAGCTGCGAATAACCGACGCCGGCCGAGATGCTGCCGGAGGTGGTCTCCTTGACCGTGTAGACCACGTCGACCTGATCGTCGGCGCCGGCCACCGGCTCGCTTTCCACCTCGACGGTTTCGAAGTAGCCCAGCCGGTCCAGGCGCACCTTGCCGCGGTCGATCGCCGCCTGCGAATACCAGCTGCCCTCGAACTGGCGCATCTCGCGGCGCAGCACCGGGTCGGCGGTGCGGGTGTTGCCCTTGAACACGATCCGGCGCACGTTCACGCGCGGACCCGGTTGCACCTGGAAGTCCACGCCGACGGTGCGCTTGTCGCGGTCGATGTTGGGGATCGGGTTGACCCGCGCGAAGGCGTAGCCGATGTTGGACAGGCGCGCGGTGATCGCGTTGGTCGCCAGTTCCAGCAGGCCGCGCGAGAACACGTTGCCGGGCTTGATGAAGCCGACGATGGTTTCGATCTCGGACTTCGGCAGCACGGTGTCGCCGGAGACGGTGACGTCGGCGAAGTTGTAGACCTCGCCCTCGGTCATGCCGGCGGTGATGAACATGTCCTTCTTGTCGCCGCTGATCGACACCTGGGTGGAATCCAGGCTGAAATCGACGAAGCCGCGGTCGAGGTACCAGGAGTTGAGCTTCTCGATGTCGCCGGAGAGCTTCTCGCGCGAGTACTGGTCGTCGCGCTTGTACCAGCTCAGCCAGTTGCTGGTGTGCGATTCCCAGCCCTTGGTGATGTCTTCTTCCGCGTATTTCTCGTTGCCGATCAGGTTGAGGTGGCGGATCTTGGCCGCCTTGCCTTCCTTCACGGTAATGGTCAGGTTGACGCGGTTGCGGTCCAGCCGCTCCACCGACGGCGTGATCTGCACGCTGTACTTGCCGCGGTTGTTGTACTGGCGGGTCAGTTCCTGGGTGACGCGGTCCAGGTTGAGCGGATTGTAAGTCTCGCCTTCGGCCAGGCCGATGTCCTTCAGGCCCTTGGTCAGGTCCTCGGTCTTGAGGTCCTTGTTGCCGGACAGGGTCAGCTTGTTGATCGCCGGGCGCTCGACCACGGTGATCACCAGGATGCCGTCCTGGCGGTCCAGCCGCACGTCCTGGAAGAAACCGGTCTTGTACAGCGCGCGCATCGCCTCCGCAGCCTTGCCGGCATCCAGGGTGTCGCCGCGCTCCACCGGCAGGTAGGTAAACACGGTGCCGGCGCCGATGCGCTGGAGGCCGTCGATGCGGATGTCGCTGACCGTGAAGGGCGCGAATGCCGTCTGCGCCAGGGCCGGCAGCGAAAGCGCCGAGGCCAGGGCAAGGGTGAGCAGGCGGCGGTGCAGGGGTCGGGTCATGCGGAACATCCTGTGGGTGTTGCGGGTGCGGGCGAGCCCTGTCCGGGGCGTCCGGTTGCGGTCGATGCCGGGACGCGGGGCGCGTCGTCGCGGCGCTTGTGGTGCGTCACGACACCAGGTGCAGGATGTCGTTGTAGAAGGCCAGCCCCATCAGTCCCGCGACCAGCGCGAGGCCGACGTACTGGCCCACGGCCATGGCCCGCTCGCCCAAGGGGCGGCGGATGACCAGCTCGATAAGGTAATACAGCAGGTGACCCCCGTCCAAGACGGGGATGGGCAGCAGGTTGATCAACGCCAGACTGACCGACAGCAGGGCCAGGAAGTTCAGGAACCAGGCCGGGCCGCGGGTGGCGAAGTCGTTGGCGGCGCGGGCGATGGTGAGCGGGCCGGAGACGGTGTTCTGCACCGACACCCGTCCGGCGAAGGCGCGGCCGATCATGTCGACCAGCTGCTTGGCCTGGAAGCCGGTTTCGCGCACGGCGGCGGGGATGGCGGCCAGCGGGCCCAGCCGCAGCACCGCGTCGTGCGGCGGGACGCCGGGCGCCGCGTTGGCGATGCCGAGGATCCAGTGCGGCTTGCCGTCGTCGCCGGCGATGCGCTGCGGCGCCAGTTCCAGCGCCAGCCGCTCGCCGTCGCGCTCCACCTCGACCATGCCGGGGCCGCCGCGCTCGCCCAACCGCGCCACCAGCGGGGCGATGTCCTCGAAGCTCGCCACCGGGTGGGCGTCGATCGCGGTGATGCGGTCGCCTTCGGCCAGCACGCCCCAGGCCGGCGTGCCCTCGCGCACGCTGCCGACCAGCGCCGGCAGCAGCAGGTGGCGCGGTACCAGCCCGATGTTGCCCAGCAGGCGCAGTTCGTCCGCCTGCGCCGGCAGCTTCTGCAGCGGCAGCGTGCGGGTGGCGGTGCCGCCGTCTTCGCGGCGGACCTGCAGCGGCACCGGCTGGCGGTCCAGCGCGGCGACGGAGAGCGCCATGCCCAGCTCGCTCCAGGTCGGCGTCTCGCGGTCGCCCACCGCCAGGATGCGGTCGCCCGGATGCAGTCCGGCCTGCGCGGCGAGGCCGCCGGCGCTGCCGACCACCGGCGCATAGTCGGGACGGCCGATCACCAGCATCGCCCACAGCAGGCCGAACGCCAGCAGCAGGTTGGCCAGCGGGCCGGCGGCCACGACCGCCATCCGCTGCAGCACCGGTTTGCGGTTGAAGGCGCGATGCAGCTCGTGGGCGGGCACGTCGCCCTCGCGCTCGTCCAGCATGCGCACGTAGCCGCCCAGCGGGATGGCCGCGACCACGTATTCGGTGCCGTCCTTGCCGAGGCGCGACCACAGCGGCTTGCCGAAGCCCACCGAGAAGCGCAGCACCTTCACTCCGCAGCGGCGGGCGACCCAGAAGTGGCCGAACTCGTGGAAGGTGACCAGCACGCCCAGCGCCACCAGCAGCCACCACAGCGAGCCGAAGAACGTGCTCATGCGGCGGCTCCGCGGGTGGACAGGGCTTCGATGCGCGCGCGCGCGGCTTCGCGGGCACGGGCGTCGGCCGCCAGCAGCGCATCAATCGAATCGGCGGGCTGCGACGGCATGGCGTCCAGGACGGCGGCGACGGTGTCGGGGATGTCCAGAAAACCGATCCGGCCCTGAAGGAAGGCTGAAACCGCCTCTTCGTTGGCCGCATTGAGCGCGGCGGGCGAGGTGCCGCCGGTCGCCAGCGCGTCGAACGCCAGCGCCAGGCAGGGGAAGGCGTCCAGGTCGGGGGCCTCGAACTCCAGCCGGCCGCCCTGCGCCAGCAGGTCCAGCGCGCCGACGCCGGAGGCGATGCGGCGCGGCCAGCCCAGCCCGACCGCCAGCGCGGTGCGCATGTCCGGCAGGCCGAGCTGCGCCAGCGTGCTGCCGTCGACGAAATCGACGAACGAATGCACCAGCGACTGCGGATGCACCAGCACGCGGATGCGCTCGCCCGGCACGCCGAACAGGTGGTGCGCCTCGATCACTTCCAGCCCCTTGTTCATCAGGCTGGCGGAATCGACGGAAATCTTCGGGCCCATCGACCACTTGGGATGCGCCACCGCCTGCGCCGGGGTGACCGAGGCGAGCGCTTCTCGGCTCCAGCCGCGGAACGGGCCGCCGGAGGCGGTCAGGGTGATCCGCGCGGCCGGGTTGCCGTCGGCCAGGCACTGGAAGATCGCGTTGTGCTCGCTGTCGATGGGGACGATGGCGGCGCCGTGCGCGTGCGCCTCGCGCATCAGCAGTTCGCCGGCCAGCACCAGCGATTCCTTGTTGGCCAGCAGCAGGCGCTTGCCGGCGCGCGCGGCGGCGAGCGTGGAGGGCAGGCCGGCGGCGCCCACGATCGCGGCGACCATGGTGTCGCAGACGTCGCCCGCCACCAGCGCGTCCAGCGCCTCGCCGCCCGCGTGCGCCTGCGTGGACAGGCCGGCGTCGCGCAATCCGTCACGCAGCGCGGCGTAGCCGGCTTCATCGGCGATGACGGCGTGCTCGGGCCGGTGCGTGCAGCACAGCGCCAGCAGCGCGTCCACCTTGCTGCCGGCGGCTAGCACGCTGGCGCGCATGGCCTGCGGATGGCGCGCGATCACGTCCAGCGCGGACGCGCCGATCGATCCCGTGGCTCCCAGCACCGCGACCCGCTGCATCGTCAGAACCCCAGCCAGATCTTGCCCAGCGCGAACACGGGCAGCGCTGCCAGCACGCTGTCGATGCGGTCCAGCACGCCGCCGTGGCCGGGGATCAGATGCCCCGAGTCCTTCATGCCGACGTGGCGCTTGAGCAGGCTTTCGAACAGGTCGCCGGCCACCGAGAACAGCACGGTGAAGATCGCGACGAGGATGACCGCCGGCAGCTGCGCCGCCGGCGTGCCGATCGCCAAGGCGCCGACGACCGCCACCAGCATCGCCAGCGCGACGCCGCCGATCAGGCCTTCCAGCGTCTTGTTCGGGCTGATCCGGGGCGCCAGCTTGCGCCCCGCGAACCACCGGCCGCCGAACTTGCGGCCGGCGAAATACGCGCCGCTGTCCGCCGCCCACACCAGCAGCAGCGCCAGCAACAGCCAGCGGTGGCCGTGCGGTTCGCTGGAGTGGATCACCGCCAGCGCGCACCAGGCCGGCACCACCGCGGCGGTGCCGGCGGCCAGCTTGAACACGCGGGCGTTGCCATCGTGGCGGGAGGCGAAGTCGTAATGGCGCAGCCACAGCAGGGCCAGCAGCCACCAGACCACGCCCAGCACCACCGCGAGCTGGAACAGCGGCAGCGCGCCGGCGTGCGGCGAGCGCGAGCCCCAGACCAGCGCCACCATCAGGGCCAGGTTGCAGGCCAGCAGGATCGTGCGGGACAGGGCGTCCTCGACGTCGGCCAGCCGCAGCCATTCCCACAGCGCGGCCAGGAACACCACCGCGCTCAGCAGCATCAGCCAGCCGGTGGGCAGCAGCAGGACGGCGGCGATGACGGCCGGGGCCATGACCAGGGCGGCCAGGATGCGGGTCTTGGTCACGTCGTACCTCCAGGGGCGTGGCGCTTCACCTGCGCGCTGGTCAGGCCGAAGCGGCGTTCGCGCCCGGCGTAGTCGTCCAGCGCGGATTGCAGCAGCGCGGCGTCGACGTCCGGCCACAGCGCATCGGTGAACCACAGTTCGGTGTAGGCGAGCTGCCAGAGCAGGAAATTGCTGATCCGCAGCTCGCCGCCCGTGCGAATGAACAGGTCGGGCGGCGGCAGGTCGGCCAGCGCCATCCGCGCGTCCAGCGCGGCCTCGTCGATCTGGTCCGGGCGCAGCCGGCCGGCGGCCACGTCCTCGGCGAGGGCGCGCGCGGCGGCGGCGATTTCCTGGCGTCCGCCGTAGCTGGCGGCGATGTTCAGGTGCAGGCGGTCGTTGCTGGCGGTCAGCGTCTCGGCGGCCTGCATGCGGGCGAGGATGGCGGCGTCGAAGCGGCCGCGCTCGCCGATGAAGCGCAGGCGCGCGCCCAGCCGGTGCAGCTCGTCCACCTCGCGCTCCAGCGCGCCGAGGAACAGCTTCATCAGCCCGCCCACTTCCTCGGCGGGCCGGTTCCAGTTCTCGCTGGAAAAGGCGAACAGGGTCAGCGCGCCGATGCCGCGCTCCAGGCAGAACTCCACGCAGCGCTTGACCGCGCGCGCGCCGGCGCGGTGGCCGATCAGGCGCGGCCGGTGGCGCTGCTGCGCCCAGCGGCCGTTGCCGTCCATGATGATGGCGAGATGGCGCGGAACCGCGGCGGCGCTGGTCATGGCGCGGCGTCGCGGTGCGGGCAGGGCGGTTGCGGCATGGCCGACAAGGGCGGTCGCCCTCAGACCGACATCAGTTCGGCTTCCTTCGCCTTCACCACGTCGTCCACGTCCTTGATGGCGCTGTCGGTGATTTTCTGGATCTCGCCTTCCGTGCGCGCGCTGTCGTCCTCGGTGATCTGCTTGTCCTTCAGCAGTTCCTTCACCTGGTGGTTGGCGTCGCGGCGGATGTTGCGGATCGCCACCTTGGCGTCCTCGCCCTCGCCGTGCACGACCTTGGTCAGGTCCTTGCGGCGTTCCTCGGTCAGCGCCGGGATGTTGAGGCGGATGGTGGTGCCGGCGGTGTTCGGGGTCAGGCCGAGGTCCGAGGCCAGGATCGCCTTCTCCACCGCGCCCACCATCTGCTTTTCCCACGGGGTGATGACGATGGAGCGGGCGTCGGCCACCGACACGCTGGCGACCTGCGACAGCGGCATGTCGGAGCCGTAGTAGTTCACCTTGATGCTGTCCACCAGGCCGGCGTTGGCGCGGCCGGTGCGAACCTTCACCAGGTTGTGGCGCAGCGCCTCGATGCTCTTGGCCATGCGGGCCTGGGCGTCTTTCTTGATTTCGTTCAACATGGCGGCGGCGCTCCGGAGGAATCTGCAAACGCGCGATTATAAGCGGCGCGGACGCCGCCGGGCGCGGTTCAGTCGCGGGCGCGGACCAGCGTGCCGATCGGTTCGCCGCGCAGGATCTTCAGCAGCACGCCGGGCTGGGCCATGTCGAACACGCGCAGCGACAGGCTGGCGTCGCGGCACAGGGCGAACGCGGCGGTGTCCATCACCTGCAGGTTGCGGGCGATGACCTCGTCGTAGGTCAGGGTGTCCAGCTTGATCGCGTCGGCGTGCTTCTTCGGGTCCTTGTCATAGACGCCGTCGACCTTGGTCGCCTTCAGCAGCAGGTCGGCGCCGACCTCGATGGCGCGCAGCGCGGCGCCGGAATCGGTGGTGAAGAACGGGCTGCCGACGCCGGCGGCGAAGATGCAGATCCGGCCTTTTTCCAGGTGGCGCACCGCGCGGCGGCGGATGTAGTCCTCGCACACGTCGTTGATCTTGATCGCGCTCATCACCCGGCACTTGGCGCCGAGCTTCTCCAGCGCGTCCTGCATCGCCAGTGCGTTGATGACGGTGGCCAGCATGCCCATCTGGTCGCCGGTGACCCGGTCCATGCCGCCGGCGGCCAGGCCGGCGCCGCGGAAGATGTTGCCGCCGCCGATCACCAGCGCGACTTCCGCGCCGGCGTCGCGCGCCTCGATCACTTCGCGCGCCAGCCGGTTCAGCACCTTCGGATCGATGCCGTAGTCCTCGTCCCCCATCAGCGCCTCGCCGGACAGCTTCAGCAGGACGCGGCGATAGGCGAGATTGGACATGGAGACTCCGGGCGATGGAAACCCGCGGATTCTAGCGGAAAGCGCCCGGGGACGCGGCGGCTCAGTCGTCCTCGCCAGGCTGCGTGCCGTGCTGGCGGACGCGGTTGCGGCCGTCGCGCTTGGCGCCGTAGAGCACGTTGTCGGCGGCCTGCAGCAGGTCGCGGACGTTGTCGAACTGGCTGCCGGGTGCGTTGTTGTGGGTGGCGATGCCGGCGGAGAAGGTGGTGTGCACCGGGTGGCCGTCGACCACCGCCATCGGGGTGCGGGAGACTTCGTTCAGCAGCCGCTGCAGGACCTGCTCGGCGGCGCTCTCGTTGGAGTAGTTGAGGACCAGCAGGAACTCTTCGCCGCCGTAGCGGGCCACGAAGTCGGTGCTGCGCAGGACGCGCTGCACGGTCTGGGCGAACTGGCGCAGCACCTGGTCGCCGACCAGGTGGCCATAGCGGTCGTTGATCTGCTTGAAGTCGTCCAGGTCGATCAGCGCGACCGTCATCGGGTGCATGGTGGCGGCGGCGAATTCGCGCTCCAGCACCTCTTCCATGTGCAGGCGGTTGTAGACGCCAGTCAGCGGGTCGCGCCGCGCCTGCTCGGTCAGCTGGCGCATGCGCTCCTCGGTCACCTTGACGTCCTGGTGCGCCTGCGAGGCGTCCTGGATCTGGCGCAGGTTGCGCAGCACCAGCAGTTCCTTGGCCTCGTCGGAAATGGCCTGCAGGTGGGCGGGGTGCTCGATCCGCACTTCGAAGATGGCGCTGATTTCCGGCAGCGAGGCTGCCATCAGCGACAGCACTTCGTCCAGCGCGTCGAGCCCGTTTCCGGTGCAGGCCTCGATGCGGGCCAGCGCGGATTCGCGCAGGGCGCCGCTTTCGTCGCCATCGGCCAGCCACAGGTCGGCGATCGGGCCGGAGGCCTGCACGCAGCGCAGGAAGGCGTCCTCGGCGGCGTCAGATTCGCTGCCGGCGATGGTGTCCACCAGGTAGTCGGGCAGGTGCCAGCGGCGCGCCAGCCAGGCGCCGACTTCGGCGTGGTCGGCGTCGAAGGCCTCGCGTTCCAGCCCCAGCAGGGCGGCGTTGCCGTCCGCCTTGGCGCACAGCGCGGAATAGTCTTCCGGCATCGCCTGCAGCAGCGCCAGCCGGCCGATGTCCTGCAGCAGGCCGGCCAGCATCAGGGTCTCGGCGCGCTTCAGGTTCGCCTGCTGGCCCAGCAGGCGCGCCGCCATCGCGCCCAGCACGCTGCGCCGCCAGATGCGTTCCTGCAACTCCGCGGTGCCGTTGTGGCCGCGCAGGCCGTGGACGAGGGAAAAGCCCAGCGCCAGGCTGAGCGTGGCGTTGAGGCCGAGCATCGCCATGGCCTGTGCCAGCGTCTCGGTGCGGCGCCGGGTGGCATACAGCGGCGAATTGGCGACCCGCAGCAGGCGTGCGCTCAGCGCCGGATCCAGGCCGATGACCTGCGCGGCCGCGCCCAGAGTGGCGTTGGGATCCTGCGCCAGGGCGATGATCTGCAGCGCCACCCCCGGCGGCGAAGGCAGGTTGCGGCAATGCAGCAGGGTGGTTTCAAGTTCCGTTCGCATCGCGCCGTGGATTGAATCCCGTGGGCCCAAGTATGGGCGTGAATGGGGCTTGTGATAAGCCGGCGCACTGAGGCATCGATCCCGTTTTGATGTACGGGATCGGCCCGGCGCGGCGGCCATGGGCGCGGAATGGTCGAGAAAGCCTGCGCTTCCGTTGCGCCGGGGGTCCCGGCGCCGGAAACGAAGAAGCCCGCGATGCGCTCGCGGGCTTCTTCGTTTTTTGCTGTCTGGCGCCCGAAGTTGGACTCGAACCAACGACCCCCTGATTAACAGTCAAGTGCTCTAACCGGCTGAGCTATTCGGGCGAGGTCGCGCATTGTATGCGGGTCGTTGCGGTTGGGCAAGCGTGCGCGGGCAAAGTGTTCGCGCCGACGTTCAGGACGGGCACGGCAGCGCTTGCGCGGGGCGTTCGCTGCGCGGCCGGCCGACGTTGTTGACGATCACCCGGCCCAGCAGTTCGCCGCGCGCGTTGCAGATGGACAGGGTCAGGTTGGCGCCGGCGCTGGTGCCGTCCGGCAGGTAGCGCAACTGCTGGCGGCCGGCGCTGCTGGCGATGCGCAGATGGCGGCTGGTCGGCTCCGTTTCCACCCGCAGCACGTCGTCGCCGCGGTCGGGCCTGCGGTTGCCGTCTTCGTCGACGAACAGCATCCAGCCCCGGCTCCAGTCGGTGCCGGCTTCGCAGGCATTGCCGTCCGGCGTCGGGCACAGCACCGTCCGGCGGTTGCGGGTGACCGCGGCCAAGCGCGCCAGCTGCATATGTGCCGTCAGCGAAGAAATGGCCGCGGAGGCGCGCTGGCGTTCGACGAGGGCGTCCATCGACGGCAGGGCAACGCCGGCGAGGATCGCCATGGCGGCGGTGGCGGCGGCCAGTTCGATCAGGGTGAAGCCGGCGTGGCGGTGCGGCATGGCGAAGCTCCCGTGGCGTGGGAACAGGCTGCGCGGCGGCTGCCGGGAACGGGATCGGCGGCTGGCTGGCGCGGGCATCGGAAAACGCCTCGGGACGGGTCGGATTTCGTGACGATTCCGGTCACGGCAGCGGCGTAAACTCGATGGTTGCCTTCCCGCGCGCCGCCCGATGAGCCAGTCCGTTCCGTCCGATCTCGACTTGACCACCGCCTCCGCCGGCTTCGAGCTGGTCTCGCCGTATTCGCCGGCGGGCGATCAGCCGCGGGCCATCGAGAAGCTGGTCGCCGGCTTCGACAGCGGGCTGGCGAAGCAGGTGCTGCTGGGCGTGACCGGCTCGGGCAAGACCTACACCATCGCCAACATGATCCAGCGGGTGCAGAAGCCGGCGCTGGTGATGGCGCCGAACAAGACGCTGGCGGCGCAGCTGTACGGCGAGTTCAAGGCGTTCTTCCCGCACAACTCGGTGGAGTATTTCGTCAGCTATTACGACTACTACCAGCCGGAAGCCTACGTCCCGTCCAGCGACACCTACATCGAGAAGGACAGCTCGATCAACGACCACATCGAGCAGATGCGGCTGGCGGCGACCAAGGCGCTGCTGTCGCGGCGGGACACGATCGTGGTGGCCTCGGTGTCGGCGATCTACGGCCTCGGCGCGCCGGAAGACTACCTGGCGATGCGGCTGATCCTGTCGCGCGGCGAACGGATCGACCAGCGCGAGCTGCTGCGGCACCTGACCACGCTGCAGTATTCGCGCAACGAGATGGCGCTGGATCGCGGCACTTTCCGCGTGCGCGGCGAAACCGTGGATGTGTTTCCCGCCGAATCCGACCTGGAAGCGCTGCGCATCGAACTGTTCGACGGCGAGATCGAGCAGCTCTCGATGTTCGATCCGCTCACCGGCGAAATCCTGCGCCGCCTGCCGCGCTACGTGGTCTATCCCAAGACCCACTACGCCACCCCGCGCGAGCGCACCCTGAGCGCGGTGGAGACGATCAAGGCCGAGCTGCGCGAACGGCAGGAGCAGCTGTACGCGGCGAACAAGCTGGTTGAAGTGCAGCGCTTGTCGCAGCGCACCCAGTTTGATCTGGAGATGATGGCCGAGGTGGGCTACTGCAACGGCATCGAAAACTATTCGCGCCACCTCACCGGGCGCGCGCCGGGCGAGCCGCCCCCGACCCTGTTCGACTACCTGCCGGCGGATGCGCTGCTGGTGATCGACGAGTCGCACGTGACCATTCCGCAGATCGGCGCGATGTACAAGGGCGACCGCTCGCGCAAGGAAACGCTGGTGGAGTTCGGGTTCCGCCTGCCGTCGGCGCTGGACAACCGGCCGCTCCGCTTCGAGGAGTGGGAAGCACGCGTGCCGCGCAGCGTGTATGTGTCCGCGACGCCCGGCCCGTATGAATTGCGCGAGGCCGGCGACGAGATCGTCGAGCTGGTGGTGCGCCCGACCGGGCTGGTCGATCCGCAGGTGGAAATCCGCCCGGTCGGTACGCAGGTGGATGATCTGCTGGGCGAAATCCACGAGCGCGTGGCGCTGGGCGACCGCGTGCTGGTGACGACGCTGACCAAGCGCATGGCCGAAAACCTCACCGAATACCTGTCCGAGCACGGTGTGAAGGTGCGCTACCTGCATTCCGACGTGGACACGGTGGAGCGCGTGGAGATCATCCGCGACCTGCGGCTGGGCGTGTTCGACGTGCTGGTCGGCATCAACCTGCTGCGCGAAGGGTTGGACATGCCCGAAGTGTCGCTGGTCGCCATTCTCGACGCCGACAAGGAAGGCTTCCTGCGCAGCACCGGCTCGCTGATCCAGACCATCGGCCGCGCCGCTCGCAACCTGCGCGGCAAGGCGATCCTGTATGCGGATCGCATCACCCGGTCGATGCAGGCGGCGCTGGACGAAACCGACCGCCGCCGCAACCGGCAGCTGGAATACAACGCCGAACACGGCATCACCCCCCAGTCGGTGCAGCGCGCCGTGCGCGACGTGATGGAAGGCGCGCGCGCCGAACCGGGCGAATTGAAGGGGCGCGGCAAGGCGCGTCGCGTGGCCGAGCCGGAGCAGGACTACCTGCGGCTGTCGCCGTCGCAGCAGGCGGCGCGGCTCAAGGAGCTGGAACAGAAGATGCACCAGCACGCGCGCGATCTGGAGTTCGAGGACGCGGCGCGGGTGCGCGACCAGATCCGCAGGTTGCGCGAAGCCAGCCTCTGACGGTTCCCGACGCCGGAGCGGCCCCGGAGGCGGGCGATCCGGCTTTTCGGGGTGGGACGAGGCAAAAGCGGGATGCCCGCTTGTCGCCACGGGATTTATCAAGCTACAATTCGCGCCCCTTCGGGCGGTTAGCTCAGCGGTAGAGCACTACCTTGACATGGTAGGGGTCACAGGTTCGAACCCTGTACCGCCCACCACGCTTCACTTAAGGCGTGGCAAACGAATTGGAGACAGGTGGCCCGCGGCAACGCCGGCCGAGCGTGCGACATGAACACTACCGGCGCCCACTGCTGAATCCTGCCGACGCATTCGCTCTCCCTTCAGTGTGGACTATCGAAAGGCGCCTCGGCGTCTTTTTTCGTTTTGTTTGTCCGTCCCTGAACAAAAGCCCGGCCATCCTTGGCCGGACTTTCCAAAAGAGCACAGCCCATGATCTCGATCACGCTTCCCGACGGCTCCCAGCGCCAGTTCGACGCCCCCGTTTCCGTCCTTGAAGTCGCCCAGTCCATCGGCGCCGGCCTGGCCAAGGCCACCGTCGCCGGCGAGGTGGACGGCCGGCTGGTCGATGCCTGCGAGGTCATCGACCACGACGCCAAGCTGCGCATCATCACGCCCAAGGACGCCGAAGGCGTGGAGATCATCCGCCACTCCTGCGCCCACCTCGTCGGCCATGCGGTGAAGCAGCTCTACCCGGACGCCAAGATGGTGATCGGTCCGGTCATCGACGAAGGCTTCTATTACGACATCTACAACGAGCGCCCGTTCACGCCGGAAGACCTGGCGGCGATCGAACAGCGGATGAAGGAGCTGATCGCGCAGGACTACGACGTGGTCAAGCGGATGACGCCGCGCGCGGAAGTGGTCGAGACGTTCAAGGCCCGCGGCGAGGAGTACAAGCTGCGCCTGATCGAGGACATGGGCCCCGAAGTCACGGCGATGGGTCTGTACCACCATCAGGAATACGTGGACATGTGCCGTGGCCCGCACGTGCCGAACACGCGCTTCCTCAAGGCGTTCAAGCTCACGCGCATCTCCGGCGCGTACTGGCGCGGCGACTCCAAGAACGAGCAGCTGCAGCGCATCTACGGCACGGCGTGGGCGGACGACAAGCAGCTCAAGGCCTACATCCAGCGCATCGAGGAAGCCGAGAAGCGCGACCACCGCAAGATCGGCAAGCAGCAGGACTTGTTCCATCTGCAGGAGGAAGCGCCGGGGCTGGTGTTCTGGCACCCGAAGGGCTGGTCGCTGTGGCAAGTGGTCGAGCAGTACATGCGCAAGGTCTACCGCAACACCGGCTACGGCGAGGTGCGCTGCCCGCAGATCCTCGACGTCGAGCTGTGGAAGAAGTCCGGCCACTGGGACAACTACAAGGACAACATGTTCTTCACCGAGTCCGAGAAGCGGACGTATGCGGTGAAGCCGATGAACTGCCCCGGCCACATCCAGGTCTTCAACCAGGGTCTGCATAGTTACCGCGATCTGCCGATCCGCTACGGCGAGTTCGGTTCCTGCCACCGCAACGAGCCGTCCGGCGCGCTGCACGGCATCCTGCGCGTGCGCGGCTTCACTCAGGACGATGGCCACGTGTTCTGCACGGAAGCGCAGATCGAGTCCGAAGTACGTGCCTTCCACGAGCAGGCGCTCAAGGTGTATGCGGACTTCGGCTTCGAGGACATCCAGATCAAGATCGCGCTGCGCCCCGAGTCCCGCCTCGGCGATGACGCCACCTGGGACAAGGCCGAGGACGCGCTGCGCTCCGCCCTGCGCGCCTCCGGGGTGGAATGGCAGGAACTGCCGGGCGAGGGCGCGTTCTACGGCCCGAAGATCGAATACCACCTCAAGGACGCCATCGGCCGCACCTGGCAGCTCGGCACCATGCAGGTCGATTTCATGATGCCGGGCCGCCTCGGCGCGGAATACGTCGACGAAAACAGCCAGCGCAGGCACCCGGTGATGCTGCACCGGGCCATCGTCGGCTCGATGGAGCGGTTCATCGGCATCCTGATCGAACACCACGCCGGTCAGTTCCCGGCCTGGCTGGCGCCGGTGCAGGCGGTTTTGATGAACATCACCGATGCGCAGGCCGATGCCGTCGAGGCCGCCAGAAAAATCCTTGCGAATCAAGGCTTCCGGGTGGTTTCCGATTTGCGGAACGAAAAAATCGGCTATAAAATCCGCGAGCACACGCTGCAGCGCGTGCCGTACCTGCTGGTGGTCGGGGACCGCGAGAAGGAAAACGGCCAGCTCTCCGTGCGCACGCGGGGTGGGGAAGACCTTGGCAGCATGTCCGTTGACGCCTTCGCCGCGCGCCTGCGCGAAGAAGGGGCCGGCTGACGGCACCACCGCTTCGCGAAGCCCGAACGCCGGTTCCGGAACCGGCGTTCGAACCGGCCCGTCCGGGCCAACCCTTGGAGACAGCCACAATCAGTACCCCCGACAACAAGCAGAACCGCAGGAACAACGAGATTCGCGTCCCGCGCGTGCGCGTCATCGGCAGCGACGGCGAGATGATCGGCGTCCTGTCGCGCGACGAGGCGCTGCGCATGGCCGAGGACGAGGAGCTCGACCTCGTCGAGATCCAGCCCAACGCGGATCCGCCGGTCTGCAAGATCATGGACTTCGGCAAGTTCAAGTTCGAACTGCAGAAGAAGGCCAACGAAGCCAAGAAGAAGACCAAGCAGGTCGAGATCAAGGAAGTGAAGTTCCGTCCGGTCACGGACGAGGGCGACTACCAGATCAAGCTGCGCAAGATGCGCGAATTCCTGGTCGAGGGCGACAAGATCAAGGTCAACATCCGTTTCCGTGGCCGCGAGATGAGCCACCAGGAGCTGGGGCGCGAGATGGCGGCCCGGATCGAGGCGGATCTTGGCGAGGACATCGTCATCGAATCCCGTCCGCGCCTGGAAGGGCGGCAGATGGTGATGATGATCGCGCCGAAGAAGAAGTGATGTTCGCGGCCGGACCCCGCAGGCGACTGCCGGGCGTCCCGGTCACCAAGCGAGTGTCGGGGAGCGACTGACCGGGACGCCCGGCAGTCGCCACTCGGGATGCGCGGGGGATGAACCCGCTGATTTGCAAGGCAAAGATTGCAAACCCGACGGCAGCCGGCCATAATTGCCGGCCCGGTTCGCCGGGTTTGTTGTATGGCAACATCAGGACCCGCCCGGATTCCTTCGGAATCAAGGGCTTACCCACCGGCAAGGCAGGATGGAAAGCGTGGCGAAGCCGCAAGGCAGGAGCCGCCGCCTCGGCCAGTTAGTTGATTTCGCAAGGATCCCCAATGCCCAAGATCAAGACCAATCGGGCGGCGGCCAAGCGCTTCCGGAAGACCGCTTCCGGCAAGTACAAGTGCGGCCACGCCAACAAGAGCCACATCCTCACCAAGAAGGCGACCAAGCGGAAGCGCAACCTGCGGCAGACGAACCACGTTCGTGCCGAGGACGCGGGCCGTCTGGACCGCATGCTTCCGTATTTGTGAGGAGATAAGACATGGCACGAGTCAAGCGTGGTGTTACGGCGCGCCGCCGTCACAAGAAAATCCTGACCCAGGCGAAGGGCTACTACAACGCCCGCCGCAAGGTCTTCCGCGTCGCCAAGCAGGCCGTCACCAAGGCCCTGCAGTACGCGTACATCGGCCGCAAGCAGAAGAAGCGCCATTTCCGCACCCTGTGGATCGCGCGCATCAACGCTGCCGCGCGCGCCAACGGCATGAGCTACAGCCGCTTCATGAACGGCCTGCTGAAGGCCGGCATCACCCTGGACCGCAAGGTGCTGGCGGACATCGCCGTGCACGACGCGGCGGGTTTTGCGGCCCTGACCGAAAAGGCCAAGGGCGCTTTGGCGGCGTAAGCCGTCACTCCACAGCAGTTGTAGCGGCGGCCTCGGCCGCCATCACGTGGGGAAGGGCGCAAGTCCTTCCCCACGTCTGTTTATAGGGTTTGGTTTATGGGGATCGGAAACCAGATGAGCGACATCGAATCCTTGTCCACCCAGGCGCTGGCCGACATCGCCGGAGCAAACACGCCCGACGCGCTGGAAGCCCTGCGCGTGGCCCTGCTCGGCAAGAGCGGCAGCATCACCGCGCAGCTGAAGGCGCTGGGCGCGCTGCCCGGCGACCAGCGCAAGGCGGCGGGCGAGGCGATCAACCGCGCGCGCGACGCGATCTCCGAAGCGCTGTCCGCGCGCAAGACCGCGCTGGACGATGCCGTGCTGGACGCGCGCCTGGCCGGCGAGACCATCGACGTCACCCTGCCGGGCCGCAACGCCGGGCGCGGCGGCGTGCATCCGGTCAGCCGCACGCTGGAGCGCATCGTCGAGATCTTCGGCAAGCTGGGCTACGCGCTCGCCGACGGTCCGGAGATCGAGGACGACTGGCACAACTTCGAGGCCCTGAACTTCCCGCCGCACCACCCGGCGCGCGCGATGCACGACACGTTCTACTTCCCGCCCGACGGCAGCGGCGTCGCCCGCCTGCTGCGCACGCATACCTCGGGCGTGCAGGTGCGCTACATGGGCGAGCACAAGCCACCTTTGCGCATGATCGCCGCCGGCAAGGTGTACCGCAGCGACAGCGACCAGACCCACACGCCGATGTTCCACCAGGTGGAGGGTCTGCTGGTGGACGAGCACGCCAGCTTCGCCGACCTCAAGGGCACGCTGGCCGAGTTCGTGCGCGCGTTCTTCGAGCGCGATTTCGAGATGCGCTTCCGCCCCAGCTATTTCCCGTTCACCGAGCCGTCCGCGGAAGTGGACATCGCCTGGCAGCAGGCCGACGGCAGCGTGCGCTGGCTGGAAGTGCTGGGCTGCGGGATGGTGCATCCGAACGTGCTGAAGAACGTCGGCATCGACCCGGAGAAGTACACCGGCTTCGCCTTCGGCCTGGGCGTGGAACGCTTCGCCATGCTGCGCTACGGCGTCAACGACCTGCGCAGTTTCTTCGACAACGACGTGCGCTTCCTGCGCCAGTTCGCCTGAGGTGCCGCGATGAAGTTCTCCGAAAACTGGCTCCGCCAGCACGTCAAGACGGGCGCCACCCGCGAACAGCTTGCGGCCACGCTCACCGCGATCGGCCTGGAGGTCGAGGAACTGACGCCGCTGGGCGACGGGCTCGACGGCGTGGTCGTCGCGCGCATCGTCGAATGCGCGAAACATCCCGAAGCCGACCGCCTGCAGGTCTGCCAGGTCGATGCCGGCAACGGCGCGATGCTGCAGATCGTCTGCGGCGCGCCGAACGCGCGGCCGGGGCTGGTCGCGCCGCTGGCGACCATCGGCACGAAGATCGGCGAGATCACCATCAAGGCGGCCAAGCTGCGCGGCGTCGAGTCCAACGGCATGCTGTGTTCGGCGAAGGAGCTCGGCCTCGACGCCGACGCGTCCGGCTTGCTGGAACTGCCGGCCGATGCGCCGGTGGGCGCGCCGCTGGCCGACTACCTCGGTCTGCCGGATGCGAGCATCGAGCTGAAGCTGACGCCGAACCGCGCCGACTGCTTCGGCGTGCGCGGCATCGCCTTCGACGTGGCCGCCGCCACCGGCTGCGAGGTCGAGCCGCTGTCCGCCGCGCCGGTATCCGCCGCCAGCGCGGCGACCCTGCCGGTGGAGCTGGGCGCAGGCGCGGAAGCGCCGCGCTATGCCTGCCGCGTGATCGAGGGCGTGGACGCGAACGTGGCGACGCCGGTCTGGATGGCCGAGCGCCTGCGCCGCAGCGGCGTGCGCCCGGTCAGCTTCCTGGTCGACGTCACCCAGTACGTGATGCTGGAACTCGGCCAGCCCATGCACGCCTACGACCGCGACCTGCTGAAGGGCCCGGTCGGCGTGCGCCGGGCGCGCGACGGCGAAACGCTGGTGTTGCTCAACGGCGACGAAGCGAAGCTCGATGCGCAATTCCTTGTGATCACCGACGCGGATCGCGCGGTCGGCCTGGCCGGGATCATGGGCGGCAACGACACCAAGGTCGGCGCGGCGACGCGCAACGTGTTCTTGGAGGCCGCGCATTTCGCGCCGGCCGCGATCATCGGCCGCAGCCGCAGGCTGGGCCTGCACACCGATGCCGGCCACCGGTTCGAGCGCGGCGTCGATCCGGAATTGCCGCCGATCGCGATCGAATACGCCACGCGGCTGATCGTGGACATCGCCGGCGGCACGCCCGGTCCGGTGGTCGATGCGGTGCGTGAAGCCGACATGCCGCAGCCGCAGACCGTGCGCTTGCGCCGCACGCGCCTGGCGCGCGTGCTCGGCACGCAGGTGCCGGACGGCGAAGTGGCGCGCATCCTCGGTGCGCTCGGCTTCGCGGTGGCGGCGAGCGACGACGGCTGGCAGGTGACCGTGCCGCCGCGCCGCTTCGACATCGCGATCGAGGAGGACCTGATCGAGGAAGTGGCGCGCATCCACGGCTACGACGCGATCCCGACCACCCTGCCGGGCGGGGCGACGCGATTGGTGCCGACCACCGAAACCCGCAGCAGCGAGCACGATGCGCGCCGCCAGCTGGTCGCGCGCGACTGCCTGGAAGCGATCAACTACGCCTTCGTCGACGCCGATCTGCTGGCGACGTGGCGGCTCGCGGACGGCAGCGTCGCGCTGGCCAATCCGCTGAGCGCGGAACTCGGCGTCATGCGCACGCGCCTGCTGCCCGGCCTGACCGCGGCGCTGGCGCGTAACGCCGCGCGCCAGCAGTCGCGGGTGCGGCTGTTCGAGATTGGCAGGACGTTCGGGATGGGGGGCGGTGCGCCCGTCGAGACGATCCGCATCGCCGCCGTCGTTTGCGGCGACGCCGCGGCGGAGCAATGGGGCGAGGCGTCGCGCAAGGTCGATTTCCACGACCTCAAGGGCGACCTCGACAGCCTCGCCGCGCTGTCGGGCGCGACGCTCGACTACCGCGCGTCGGCCGAGCCGTTCGCGCATCCGGGCTGCTCCGCCGACGTCTTCCGCATCGGCGAAAACGGCGAGGCCGTGCGCATCGGCTGGATCGGCCAGTTGCATCCGCGCATGCAGCAGGGGCTGGGCTTGGATGCGGACGTGTTCGGCTTCGAGATCGAGCTCGAAGCGCTGCTTGCGCGCGGGTTGCCGCGTGCGAAGGCGCTGTCGAAGTATCCGTCCGTCCGCCGGGATCTCGCGTTCGTCGTCCCGGAAAACGTGTCCTGGGCGGCGCTGAAGGCGACCGCGGAGGCCGCCGCCGGCCCGACGCTGCGCGGGCTGGTGCTGTTCGACCGCTACGCCGGCAAGGGTATCGAAACGGGTTTCAAGAGTCTCGCCATCGGCTTGATTTTGCAGGACGAATCGCGCACGCTGGCCGACCGTGACGTGGATGCCGTGGTGGCGGATGTGGTGGCCGCATTGGGCAAGGAACACGCTGCGGTCATCAGGCGCTGACAGGGGACGGCAATGGCGTTGACGAAGGCGGAAATGGCGGAACGCATCTACGAGGAAGTCGGGCTGAACAAGCGCGAGGCCAAGGAATTCGTGGACGTGTTCTTCGATGCGCTGCGCGAGGCGCTGGAGCAGGGCCGGCAGGTCAAGCTCTCGGGCTTCGGCAACTTCGACCTGCGCCGCAAGAACCCGCGCCCCGGCCGCAATCCCAAGACCGGCGAGGAAATCCCGATCTCCGCGCGCACCGTGGTCACGTTCCGCCCCGGCCAGAAGCTGAAGGAGCGGGTGGAAGCGTTCGCCGGCACCGGCAGCGCGGAGGCGGCGCATGCTTGATCCGGGCAGCAACCGCGAGCTTCCGCCGATCCCGGCCAAGCGCTATTTCACCATCGGTGAAGTCAGCGAACTGTGCGACGTGAAGCCGCACGTGCTGCGCTACTGGGAAACCGAGTTTCCCAGCCTGGAGCCGTCCAAGCGCCGCGGCAACCGCCGCTACTACCAGCGCCACGACGTGCTGATGGTGCGGCAGATCCGCAGCCTGCTGTACGAACAGGGCTACACCATCGGCGGCGCGCGCCTGCGGCTGGAAGGCGAGGGCGCGAAGCAGGAATCGGCGCTGAGCAACCAGATCGTCCGCCAGGTGCGGGTCGAGCTGGAGGAAGTGCTGCAGATCCTGCGCCGCTGACCCGCCTCGCCGAAAGCGGGCGGGCTCGGGTATAATCGCCGGCCAATCTTCGGGGTATAGCGCAGCCTGGTAGCGCACTTGTCTGGGGGACAAGTGGTCGTCGGTTCAAATCCGGCTACCCCGACCAATTCATACATTGGTTCCGTGCTTGGAGCCAAACGCGAAAACCCCGCCTTTTCAGGCGGGGTTTTTCGCGTTTGGGCGATAATAAAACGCTGTTTTGCTTCATCTCCGGAATCAAGGACGTTTGCACATGACGACATGGCTGGTCACCGGCGGCGCCGGTTTCATCGGTGGCAACTTCGTGCTGGAGGCGGTGCGCCGCGGCATCAAGGTGGTGAACCTGGATGCGCTGACCTACGCGGGCAACCGCGACACGCTGGCGTCCATCGACGGCGATCCGAACCACGTGTTCGTGCACGGCGACATCGGCGATGGCGCGTTGGTGGCGAAGCTGCTGGCCGAGCACCGTCCCGACGCCGTGGTGAACTTCGCCGCCGAGAGCCACGTGGACCGCTCCATCGACGGCCCGGCTGCGTTCGTGCAGACCAACGTGGTCGGCACGCTGGCGCTGCTGGAGGCGGTGCGCGATCACTGGAAGGCGCTGGACGACGAGGCAAAGCAGGCGTTCCGCTTCCTGCACGTCTCCACCGACGAGGTCTACGGCTCCCTAGGCGAGACCGGCAAGTTCAGCGAAACCACGCCGTATGCGCCGAACTCGCCGTATTCGGCGTCGAAGGCCGCGTCCGACCACCTGGTGCGCGCCTTCCACCACACCTACGGCCTGCCGGTGCTGACGACGAACTGCAGCAACAACTACGGCCCCTACCACTTCCCCGAAAAGCTCATTCCGCTGGTGATCGCCAAGGCGCTGGCCGGCGAACCGCTGCCGGTCTACGGGGACGGCAGGCAGGTGCGCGACTGGCTGTTCGTCAGCGACCACTGCGAAGCGATCCGCACCGTGCTCGCGAAGGGCCGCGTCGGCGAGACCTACAACGTCGGCGGCAACGCCGAGAAGCAGAACATCGAAGTGGTGAAGGCCATCTGCGCGCTGCTCGACGCGCGCCGTCCGCGCGAGGATGGAGCATCGCGCGAATCGCAGATCACCTTCGTCGCCGATCGTCCCGGCCACGACCGCCGGTATGCCATCGACGCCAGCAAGCTGCGCGACGAATTGGGCTGGGAGCCGAAGTACAGCTTCGAGCGGGGCATCGCGGAAACGGTGGATTGGTATCTGGCCAACCAGGATTGGGTGAACCGCGTGCTGGACGGTTCCTATCGCCTGGAACGCATCGGCACATCGGCATGAAGACGGTGTCGTCATTCCCGCGAAGGCGAGAATCCAGCTTTGATTTGGGTAGTAAGAGCGCGAGAAGCTGGATCCCCGCCTTCGCGGGGATGACGAGCAATTAGACGGACAACTGATATGACCCAACGCAAAGGCATCATTCTCGCCGGCGGTTCCGGCACCCGGCTTTATCCGATCACCCAAGCGATCAGCAAGCAGCTGCTGCCGGTGTACGACAAGCCGATGGTCTATTACCCGCTCAGCGTGCTGATGCTGGCGGGCATCCGCGAAGTGCTGATCATCAACACGCCGCACGAGCAGGCCCTGTTCCAGCGTCTGCTGGACGACGGTTCGCAGTGGGGCATGCGCATCGAATACGCAGTGCAGCCGAGCCCGGACGGGCTGGCGCAGGCGTTCCTGATCGGCCGCGAATTCCTCGCCGGCGGCCCGAGCTGCCTGGTGCTGGGCGACAACATCTTCCATGGCCACGGCCTGACCGACCTGCTGCAGCGCGCCGACGCGCGCGACGCGGGCGCCACCGTGTTCGGCTACTGGGTGCGCGATCCGGAGCGCTACGGCGTGGCCGAGTTCGACGCCGCCGGCAAGGTGGCCGGACTGGAGGAAAAGCCGGCGAAGCCGAAATCCCACTACGCCGTCACCGGGCTGTATTTCTACGACGGACGCGCCAGCGATTTCGCCGCATCGCTCCAGCCGTCGCCGCGCGGCGAACTGGAAATCACCGACCTCAACCGTTGTTATCTGGAGGACGGCTCGCTGCACCTGGAGAAGATGGGGCGCGGTTACGCCTGGCTGGACACCGGTACCCACGAATCGCTGGTGGAGGCCTCGACCTTCATCGAAACCATCGAGGCCCGCCAGGGCCTGCGCGTGTGCTGCCCGGAGGAGATCGCCTTCTTCAACGGCTGGATCGACGCCGACCAGCTGCGCGCATTGGCCGCGCCGCTGGCGAAGAACGGCTACGGGCAGTACCTGCTCGGCCTGATCGAGCAGGGACGCATCGCGTGAAGATCATCGAAACCGAATTGCCTGGCTGCGTGGCGATCGAACCGGCGGTGCACGGCGACGAGCGCGGCTTCTTCTACGAAGGCTGGAATGCCGAGCGTTTCGGCGAGCACGGCCTGCCCACCCGCTTCGTCCAGCACAACGTCTCGCGCTCGCAGCGCGGCGTGCTGCGCGGGTTGCACTACCAGTGGCCGAACAACCCGCAAGGCAAGCTGGTCAGCGTGCTGGAAGGCGAAGTGTATGACGTCGCGGTCGACATTCGGCGCGGTTCGCCGACGTTCGGCCAGCACGAGGCCGTCGTCCTGAGCGCGGACAACAAGCGTCATTTCTGGATTCCGGAAGGCTTCGCCCACGGTTTCCTGGTACTGAGCGAAACCGCGCTGTTCACCTATCTGTGCACCGCGCCCTACGATCGCGCCAGCGACAATTCGCTGCGCTGGGACGATCCGCAGCTGGCGATCGACTGGCCGCTGGCGGAAGTGTCGCTGTCGGCCAAGGACGCGGGCGCGCCGTTGCTGGCGGACGTTGCGCCGGAACGGCTGCCGCAGTACGCCGCATGAAGCTGCTGCTGCTCGGTGGCAACGGGCAGGTGGGGCGCGAGCTGCGCCGCAGTTTGCCGGCTTTGGGCGAAGTGGTGGTGGCGACGCGCGACGGCGCGGAGGCCGACGCGGTCGCCGATTTCGATGCGCCCGAATCGCTGGCGGACCTGGTGCATCGCACCGCGCCCGACGTGGTGGTCAACGCCGCCGCGCATACCGCGGTGGACAAGGCGGAAATCGAGCCGGACGCCGCCTTCCGTGCGAACGCGCTTGGCCCCGCCGCATTGGCGCAGGGCTGCGCCGAGACCGGCGCGCTGCTCGTCCATTATTCGACCGACTACGTGTTCGACGGCAGCGGCTCGCGCCCGTACCGCGAGGACGATGCCACGTCGCCGCTGGGCGCATACGGTGCCAGCAAGCTGGCCGGCGAGGAGATGATTCGCGCCAGCGGCGCGCGCCACGCGATCCTGCGCACGGCCTGGGTGTATGCGGCGCACGGAAAGAACTTCCTGCGCACGATGCTGCGGCTGGCGGGCGAGCGCGACGAGCTGCGCGTGGTCGCCGACCAGGTCGGCGCGCCGACGCCAGCCGCATGGATCGCCGATGCCACCGCGCGAATCGTCGCGCATGGAGTGCCGGCATCCGGCACCTGGCATCTGGTCGCCGCCGGCGAAACCAGCTGGCACGGCTTCGCCGACGCGATCATGGACGAAGCGCTGTCAGCGGGATTGCTGGAGCGCCGGCCACGCGTGCTGCCGATCACGACCGCCGACTATCCGACCCCGGCGCGTCGCCCCGCATATTCGGTGCTGGACACCGCGAAGCTGAGCGCCGATTTCGGCATCGTTCCGCCGGATTGGCGCGACGGGCTGCGCGCGGTGCTTGCGGCATGTGCTGCGGAGAAGGGCGTTTAGACGCGGATCAGAGCCGATGTACGCGGATGAGTTTGCTCCGCGTTGCTTGATCCGTTTTTTTTCCGCGTTGATCCGCGTCAGGAACGCTTTTGGGCCGCGTCGAGAGCGGAGTAGTACCAATGCCAAGGCTCGTACACGATGCCGTGCGGGTTGTCGCGCGGGTAGCTCATCGCGAAGCCGTGTTCGCCGGCATGTCCGCGCAGCCAGGCGAACGCGGGCGTGCGCTCGAACGATTCCTCGGCCGGCGGTTCGTCCGGCGTGCCGATGTCCAGCGCCAGTCCGGAATGATGTTCGGAGAATCCCGGCGCGGCGTTCACCGCGAGAATCTCGTCCACGCGTTGGCCGCGCGCCAGCTTCCGCTCGAAGATGCCGAGTTGGTAATCGTGGCTGCGGTAGCCGGAGATCGCCTCCAGCACGATGCCGTCTGCCAGCGCGGCATCGTGCATGCACCGCCACGCGCGGGCGGCGTCGATGCGCAGCCACAGCGGGCGACGCCAGCGGTCGAAGCCGGCGAAGGCCAGCCAGTCCGGTTCGGCGACGAGGGGGAGGCCGGAGCGTGCCGCATAGCCATCGGCATCCAGATCGAGTGCGCTCAATTGCTCGTGCAGGCGATGCAGTGGCAGCGTGCCGACGTGTTCCAGTCCATTGCGAGGATGCGACGGATGCGCGGCCAATGCGCGCCGCGCCACTGCCATCCCCGGTTCCCGCTGCAAGGCCGGCCGCAGCGCATGCAGGCCATCGTCCAGTTCCGCCGCCAGATATGCGCCGTCGCGCTTGCGCCGCAGCACGCGCCGCGCAAGCGCCAGCAGGCGTGCGTGCGCATTGCCGCGTGCGCGCAGCAGGCCGGCCGGCCAGAGTTCGATCTCCGGCGTATTGTGCAGGACGGCCTTGAGCGGGAGCGGGGGCGTGCGCGTCATGCTGGCAGGATAAAGAAAACCCGCCCGGCTGTGCGCCAACCGGGCAGGTGCGGCGTCCATGCCGCCGGGGTGGAGAGTCCCCGAGTCAAAAACTCCAGGACACGGAGACGCGGTAATTGCGGCCGGGTTCCGAGTAGCGGCCGATGCCGTCGTCGGTGGCGTAGCCGTAGAGATAGAAATCGCCTCGGCTCACGTTGCGGATGCGCGCCCACTGGTAGTAACGCTCGTCGGTCAGGTTGTAGACACCGGCGTTGATGCGCAGGTGGTCGTTGACGCGGTAGCTGCCGAACAGGTCCAGCACGGTGTAGGCGTCGCTGAGGAAGGCAGGGGTCAGGCCGCCCATGACGTCCTTCGTCTGGTAAACGTCGCCGGCTTTCTTGGCCAACGCGTGGGTCAGGTTGCCGGTCAGGCGCAGGCGTCCTTGCAGGCCCTGCCAGCTCAGGCCCAGCACGCCGCGATCGGGGTTGATGCTGTTCAACGGATGGCGCGGTTCCTTGCCTTCCTGGGTGCCTTCGTTGTGCGTCCACGCCGCGCGCAGCAGCCAGGCGTCGCCCAGGCGCCACAGGCCTTCCAGCTCGTAGCCCTTCACCGTGACGCTGCCCAGGTTGACGGTGGTGGTGACGTCGTAGCCGTTGCGCTTGCTGCATACGCCGCGGGTGCAGCTCTGGTACTCGACGTTCGCGTTTTCGGTGACGCGCACGCTGTCGAGGAAATCGTCGTAGCGGTCACGGAACACCGACACGCCGAAGCGCGTGCGTTCGCTTTGCCAGCGGTAGCCGAACTCCAGGTTGAGGCTGGTTTCCGCGTCCAGATCCGGATTGGCGGCGGTGGTGGGCACGGTCACGACCTTGCCGGTGGCGACTTCGGTGATGTCGGCGGTGCTGGTCGGCGCGTACATCTCGCCGGTGGTCGGCGCGCGGAAGCCGCGCCCGGATTGGAACCACAGCGACTGGTGCGGCAGGAACTCGTAGCTCAGGCCGGCCTGCCAGGTGGGCGCGGCGAAGCTGACGTCGCGCACCGTGCCGCTCTTGTCCACGAAGGTGGGCGACAGGTGCGGCGAATAGTCGTAGCGGTCGTAGCGCGCGCCCAGCGTCAGCTGCAGGCGGTCGCCGAGCAGGTCGATGCGGTCGCGCAGGTACAGATTGCTTGCGACGGCGTCGGTGCCCGGCACCTGCGCCGGATCGACGGTGGCGGTGTCCAGCACGCCGGCGTTGTTCCAGCGGTGGTCGATGGCGTTGAAGTCGATCTTGCGCTTCTGCCAGGCAGCGCCGTAGGTCAGCGTGTGGCGATCGGTGCGCTTGGCGAAGTCCAGCGCCAGCTTGTCCAGGCCCTGCTCGGTGGTGCGGTCTTCGGCGCGGTTGCAGGTCTTCGCCAGCGTGCAGGGCGTGGTGTTGGGCGTCGCGGTCGGGTTGGCCGAGCTGCCGCTGCCGGTGACGATGCGGGTGATGCCCCGGCTTTCGGTGTCCTGATGGTCGAGGCGCAGTTCCAGGCTGTCGAACGCGGCGGTGTTGGCCGTCCAGTTGTAGATCAGGCCGTAGCGGTCGCGGGCGCTGTGGTCGTCGCCGATGCGGGACAGATAGCCTGGAGGGGCCACGCGGCTCAGGTTGTCCACCAGGTTGTCCACCCGGTTGCGCTCGTAGGTGAAGCCGAGGCGGTGCGCGTCGGACAGCACGAAGTCGAGTTTTGCCAGCACGTTGGTGCTGTCGTGATCGATGGGGTCGGGCAGGCGGCGGTTGCTGCCGATCTCGATGGCGGTGCTGTCGTACCAGCCTTCCGCTTCGTGCGCCTGGCGGCGGGTATAGACCAGCATGGATTCGACGATGCCGGTGCGGTTGGCAAGCGTCAGCGAGCCCAGCTTTTCGTCGTTGTAGCCGGTATAGCCGAACTTGCCGCCGAGGTAAGTGTCGTTGCCGTCGGGCGCGAGATAGTCGCGCGCGTCCTTGGTGGTGAACAGCACCGCGCCGCCCAGCGCGCCGCTGCCGGCGGTGATGGAGTCGGCACCCTTGACGACTTCCACGCTCTTGAGCGAATCGATGTCCACGCCGCCCTGGCCGGCGCGGAAGAATTCGTAGTCGCGCGCGGTTTCCAGGCCTTCCGCCATCGACAGGCCATCGACGGTCATCGCCACGCGGTCGCCTTCGATGCCGCGGATGTTGAAGCCGTTATCGCCGAAGCGGCCCATGTCGGACACGCTGACGCCGGGGATGTAGCGGATCACGTCTTCCATGCTTTCGGCCATCTCGTCTTCGAGTTGGTCGGCGTCGAGTTTCTTCACGTTCTGGTTGGGCGATTTCTGTTCGTCGCGCTGGCCCTGCACCAGCACGGTGTCCAGGGTTTTGGCGCGCGGCTTGCCGTCGGCGGCTTCGTCGTCGGCATGCGCGAGCGCGGGCAGGGACAGCGCGGCGGCGATCGCCAGCGCCAGCAGGCGGGGGTTGGGGGTCATGGTGGAACTCCGCAGTCAGGAAAATGGGGAAGGGCGCGCGCCGGGCGGCGCACGGGAGTCCTGGCGGAACATGCCGTCGGCATGCGTTGCTGGGGCGCGGGGCGCCGATGGCGCCACGCGGGAGTGCGACCGTCGGCCGGCGGGATGCGCCGGCGACGGGGATTCGCGGGAGGATCAGCGCGTGGCGATCACGGCTTGGTCTTGCGCGCCGGTGCCTGCTGCTGCAGGCCGGCGTGCTGCACCGGCGTGGCCGGCAGCTTGGCATCCGCCGCATCGACGATGCCGTCATGGTTGCGGTCGGCGGCGTCGAACATGCGCTTGCCGGAAACCTGGTACTCGGCGAAGGTCATCTTGCCGTCGTTGTCCTTGTCCAGCGAACGGAAGCGCACGCGCGTCTGCGTATCCGGCGCCTTGCCACGCTCGGCGATGCGCGCATCCAGACGGGCGGTGAACTCGGCGAGGTACTCGTCGGGAGACAGCGCGCCGTCCTTGTCGGCGTCGGTGCGGGCGAACTGTTCGTCGCGGCGGTCGGCGAACTCCTCGTGCGACACCAGGCCGTCCTTGCTGGCGTCGTACAGCGCCAGGAAGCCCTCGGCGGTGTGGCTGTCCGGCAGTCCCAGCATGCCGCCGCCGCGCGCGCGCAGCGAGGAGTCGCTGCCGTCGTCGAGCGCGGTCAGCGTCTTGCTGCCTTCGGCGAACACGCGCTCGCCGCTGGCATCGAACTCGGCGCGCGAAATCCTGCCGTCCTTGTCCGTGTCCAGCGCGTCGAAGCGCACGCGGGTCTGCGCGAGTTGCGAGGTGCGCTCCTGCACCACTGCCTCGCGGCTGCGCGCGGCGAACTCGGCCACGTATTCCTCGACATCGACGGTGCCGTCATGGTTGCTGTCGGTGGCGTCGAAGCGGGCGCGGCGGAAGCCGTCGAACTCCGCCCAGTCGAGCTTGCCGTCGCCGTTGTCGTCGAACTGGGCGATGAAGTTGGTCACGTTGTCGCCCATGCCGCCGATCAGCGGGCGCTGTTGCTGCGCCGTCTGGGCCAGGGCGGGGAAAGCCAATGCGCAGGCGATTGAGCAGGCGAGCGCGCCGGCGAGCAGTCCGGTTTTCATGTCGATCTCCAGGAGGAAAAAGCGTGCGGCTTATTGCGCGAGCACGCGGAAGGTCAGGGTGTAGCTGTTGCTGTATTCGGGTGCGCCGCTGCCGGCCGGGGCCGGGGTGCGATGACGCGTGAGCGCGACCCAGGTGCCGGCCTGCCGCAACTCCATCGAGGCCTTGCCCTGCGCATCGGTGGTCAGCTTGACGATCTGCGGCTTGCGGTCGGACGTCCACACCGCTTCGGTGATCTCCACCGGCTGGTTGGCCAGCGGCTTGCCGTCGTACTGGACGATGAAGGCGAATCGCTCGCCGACGAACAGGTCGTTGGGATGGTCGATGGCGACCAGCTCCAGTCCCTTGCCGCGCGGCGCCAGGGCGGCGCGGTCGGGCGCGCCGGCGGTGACGTAGGTTTCGGCCAGCGTCAATGACTGGAAGTCGGACACGATCTTCGCGCCGGCCGGAACCTTCGCCTCGGCATCGCGCGAGCTTTCGCGCTTGCCGTCGACCTCCCAGGTGCGGAAGCGCGCGCCGAGGCGCGGCCCGGTGCTGAAGCGCCAGGTGCCCGGCGTTTTCGCCAGGGTGTGTTCGACGACGGTGCGCAGCTTGAACAGCTGCACCTTGTCCGGCGCGCCGCGTTTGCCGTCGGGGCCGATGACGGCGAACTCACCGCCATCGAACGCCACCTCGGGAATGAGGAAGGTTTCGGTGAAGGCGGCGTCCAGCGCGATGGTGGCGCCCGGTTGCGGGGCGAAGTCGCTGGGCGCCAGGTAAGGCGTGTGTGCGGAGACAGCGAAAGCGATGCTGGCGGCCAGCAGGCCGGTCAGCAGGGGCAGCGTTTTCATGCGGGTTCCAGTCCTGTGGAGTAGGCGAGGAGCTGGCGGAACCGGAACGTGCGGCTGCTGGCAAGCGCGTATTGTGATGTTAAACGAGAATTATTTGCAATAACGAATGCGCATGCCGGACGCATCGGCGCGCATGGTGGACCTCCATGGTTGCCCGGCCGCTTCGGAAGCTTCACGGCGGCGGTGCCGCGTCATGGGGAGCGCGATGACACCAGCGCATCCAGCAGCGCCTGCGGCCGTTCCAGGCTGAGCAGGAGTTGCTGCTTGCCGTCGCGCAGCGGCAGCCACAGCACGCGCTCGCGCTGGGTGAGCAGGCAGAACGCCTTGCCGAAGTCGCCGCGCAGGCGGAAATGGCCGACGTGGAAGCCCGGCATCGACATGCCGTTGCTCTTCAGCCACGGGCGCAGTTCGGTGCGCTCGGCAAGATTCACGGTGCGCGCGCGGTCAAGATCCAGCTCCGTCACCGCGACGCGCTTGCGGTACATCGCGGCGCGCACGTCGAGGATGCCGTCCTGCAGCGTCACCGAGCGCCGCCGCGTCGCCAGCAGCAGGAATAGCAGCACCAGCGGGATGATCACGAACACGGGCAGCATGCCGTGCGTGGACTGACGCGTCAGCCACAGCGCGCACACGATGCCGAGCGGCAGCGCGCCGCCCAGCAGCACCAGCATCATCCATGCGAGGGGGGAAGGCGGACTGACCGCGAACGATTGCGAAGCCGGTTGCGCGCGCATGGCGTCATTGCGCCTTGATCCAGGCCGCCACGTCGTCGATCAGCTGCGGATCGACGTGGCCGGGCTGCTGGTATTCGGCGAGGGAGCCTTCGCCTTCGCCGGCGATGCCGAGGTGGTTGAGCTTGTCGTACAGCTTGAACGCCACCTTCGGATCGTCGTGGAAGGCGCCTTTCCAGTTCTGCCAGTCGGCGTCCACCACCTGGATGTCGCGTGCGCCCTGCAGCACCAGCATCGGCAGCTTGACCCGCTTCGCCTCGGCTACCGGGTCGACGCCGTCGATGCTGCGCCAGTAGCCGACGGGCAGGCCCATCGGGCCCTTCGCCGCCGGATCGGTGGCGGGGGCGCGGGCGACGCGCACCTGCGCGATCAGCGCGTTGATCGCGTCGCGCTCGGCGTCGCTGGTCTTGCCGTCGTCGAGCACGGCGAGGCGGCGGTTCTGTTCGATCAGGATGTCCAGCAGCGGGCGCGCCGGCGCGGCCAGCAGGATGAGGCCGTCGACGTGGCCGGACAGCGCGGCGATGCGCGGCGCCATCAGGCCGCCCTGGCTGTGGCCGAGCACGAAGATGCGCTTGGGATCGACGCCTTCCGCCTTGCGCAGCGCATCGACCGCCAGCACCGCATCGAAGGTGGTTTCCTGATCGACGCCGAACTCGCCGCCGGTGAAATCCTGCGGGCGCGCCTTGGTGCGCTTGTCGAAGCGCAGCACGGTGATGCCCTGCGCGGCCAGGCCACGGGCGATGTCGAGGAAGGGCTTGTTCGGGCCGATGGTCTCGTCGCGGTCGTGCGGGCCGGAGCCGTGCACCAGCACCACGGCGGGGAACGGACCGTCGCCCTTCGGCATCGCCAGCGTGCCGGGCAGGGCGCGTTCGCCGTCGCCGACCATCAGGTCGCGCTCGACGTAGGCGGCATCGTCGGCCACCACCGGTGCGGGCGCGGCGGTCTGCGCGGGCTGGACGACGAAGCCGGCGATCTTGCCTTCGCCGTCGATGGCGAACTTCGCCACCAGCTCGGCCTTCTCGAAGTGCAGCGGGATCTGCACCATCGTCGCGCCGCCCTGCGCGGAGACCGCGGCTTCGCCGCGTCCAGTGGCCTTGCCGACCTGCGCCGGCAGCGATTCCCACACCGCCTTCAGCTTGTCGGCCGGCACCGCCGCGGCCATCTGCGCGCCGAACAGGGCTTCGACCTGCGCGTAGTCGCCGGCATCCAAGCGATCCAGCGCCTGCCTGGCGAGAGCGGCCGGATCGGCGGTTTGCGCGCTCGTTCCCGCGGACAGCGCGAGCGAGGTGGCAAGGAGGAGGGAGAGCATCGCAGGGCGCATGGTCAGGCTTCCTTCTTCATGTACAGGGTTGCGTTCATGCCGAGCTGCACGACCGACACCAGTTCCCAGCCTTGCTGGCCGAGCGATGCGAGCGTGGATTCGATCTGTTCAGGCTTCAGTCCGAGGAATTGCGGTTTGACCACCACCACCTTGTACAGCCAGCGCTTGCTCATGTTTCATCCTCGGGGTTTGTTTTCGGCGCGGGCATCCGCCCGGCCTTGCGCAGCGCGTCGCGCAGCACGTATTCGATCTGCGCGTTGAGGCTGCGGAGTTCGTCGTCCGCCCAGCGCTGCGCCGCCGCCAGCACTTCGGCGTTGATGCGCAGCGGGTAGGCTTTCTTCTCCGCCATCGCGGCCTACTTCCGGCGACGCCGGCGCGCGGCGATGGCGACGATGATGATCACGACGACGGCGCCGCCGATTGCGGATGTCATGGCGGCCTCCTCAGTACAGCGTGCCGGCGTTGACGATCGGCTGGGTGCTGCGCTCGCCGCACAGCACCACCAGCAGATTGCTGACCATCTGCGCCTTGCGCTCCTCGTCCAGCTCGACGACGCCGTTCTTCTGCAGTTCGGCCAGCGCCATTTCCACCATGCCCACCGCGCCCGCCACGATGCGGGTGCGCGCGGCGATGATCGCGTTGGCCTGCTGGCGCTGCAGCATCGCCTGGGCGATTTCCGGCGCGTAGGCGAGGTGGCTGATGCGCGCGTCGAGCACCTGCACGCCGGCGTCGGCCAGCCGCTCGGCCAGTTCTTCCCTGAGGTGCTGGCTGATTTCCTGCGCGTGGCTGCGCAGCGCGACCTGGCCTTCCTCGTGCTGGTCGTAGGGGTAGCTGGTCGCCATCGTGCGCAGCGCGGATTCGGACTGGATGTGGACGAAGCTCTCGTAGTCGTCCACGTTGTAGACGGCCTCGGCGGAATCCACGACCTGCCACACGATCACCGCGGCGATCTCGATCGGGCTGCCGTCCAGCTCGTTGACCTTGAGCTTGCCGCTCTCGAAGTTGCGCACGCGCTGGCTGACCTTCTTCTTGCTGTAGAAGGGGTTGTTCCAGCGCAGGCCGTTGTCCTTGACCGTGCCGACGTACTTGCCGAACAGGCTGACCACGGCGGACTGGTTGGGCTCGACCATGTACAGGCCGCACAGGCACAGCAGCGCGACCAGCCCGATGGCGACCGCGGAGACCAACTGGACGACCGACGGGCCGGCGTCGCTGCCCGCACCGGTGCCGGTCACGAACAGCCATGCGGCGAGCAGGCAGGCGACCAGCAGGGCCAGCAGCATCGGGATGCCGGGAAGGGAGCGGATCGGGTGTTCTTTCATGGTCGGACTCGCCGGTGGGTTGACGAGTAATTGATATCAAAATGATATCTATCTAGGCAAGCGCCTCCCGACGGACGGTCGCCGCGGCCTTCCTGTCATTGCTGGGGGACGAGGTAGAACAGCGGCGCCGGGCGCGATTCGCCGGTGGCATAGAGGCCGGCGCCGCCCGCGCTCCAGCCGAGCGCCTCGGCCTGCGGGATCAGCGGGATGTCGTGGGCCTCGGGCGCGTGCGTCACCGCGTCGGCCCAGCTTTCGCCCTCGCCGCGGCGGTAGAACAGCACGCTGCCGTAGGTGAGCACGGCCAGCGTGCGCCGGTCCGGTGAGATGTCGGCGGCGGTGACCTGCGAGAACAGCGCGGCCAGCTTCGGGTCGCTGCGCCGCAGTTTTTCGCCGACCTGCGGCACGTCGGCCAGCCGGCCGATGCGGCGCGCCTCACGGACCGCGCCGTGCGGATCGGCCAGCGGCAGCGCGAACAGCTCCGGCGGCACGCGCTTCTTGGAGACCAGCAAGACCTCGTCCTGCGCCGCGTCCACCGCCACCGCCTCGCAGTCGCGCGGGCCGTCGGGCCAGCGCGCGCGGATCGTCCAGGCCGGCGTCAGCGTGCCGTTTTCGAGCTTCGCCGGTTCCTCGAACACGTGCAGTGCGAAATCGCGCCGCCGTCCGCCGTTGTCGCCGGTGTCGGCCAGCAGCAGGTAGTGGCGGCCGTCGAGGTCGAAGCTGGCGATGTCCTCCCAGTCGACGTTCTTCGCGCCCTGCACGTCGAAGCGCGCCAGCAGCCGGCCGCGCCGGCTGATCGCGTACAGCCGCGCCGGGTTGCCGCTGTCGTTGTGCACCCACAGCACGTCTTCGTGGACGTGCGAGGCGGCGAGGCCGCTGATTTCGTCCAGCTGGTCGGCCGTCACCAGCCCCGCCAGCCGCGAGAACGGCAGCGACGGTGGTGAACACGCGGCCACGCCCAGCAGCAGCGCGGCCAGCAGCGGCATCCGCGGGAAGGAGGGAAACGGCATCCGCACAGGATCGCATGGCCGGTCCGTTCGGCGAAGCGCGGCGCGGCCCGCGCCGGTTCTGCGGCGGGCGATTCTGTGCAAGGATGCGGCATGAGCGAATCGTCCGGTTACGTCGTGTTCTTCTTCCCGCAGGCGCTGGAAGCGCTGGGCGAGGCCATCAAGCCCTATCTGCAGGACGGCCCCGCCGGCCCGCACGTGGCCTGCCACGAGATCGACACCGGCGGCGCCTTCATCGAGATGACCCTGCAGGGCCGCGCGCCGGACGGGCACGGCGTCGAGCTGGAACTGATGGTGCCGTCGAACATGGTGCGGATGATCGTGTCGGCGCACAGCGACAACGACTTCGGCTTCTACAACCGCAACCGGCCTTCGCAGGCGATGCTGGAGCCGGGGCTGCCGCCGGCGCAGGCGCCCGCGCCCGGGATCGTGCCGGACAAGCCGGCGGCCTGACGCCTCAGTCCTGCAGCCGCGCCCAGCCGTACCCCGCGTAGCCTTCGAGCGGGCGGAAGCGGCGCTTGTAGTCCATCTTCGGATGCCCGGCGATCCAGTAGCCGAGGTACAGGTGCGCGCGGCCGTCGCGCTTCGCCCATTCGATCTGGCGCAGGATGCCGAGCGTGCCCAGCCCGCGATCGGCGGCGTCCGGTTCGTGGAAGGTGTAGACCGCCGACAGCGCATCGGCCGCCAGGTCGGTGACCGCCACCGCCAGCAGCCGATGCGTGCCGCGTTCGCGCAGTTCGAGGAAGCGGCTCTCGTTCCAAGTGCCGATCAGGAACTGCTCGAACTCGCGCGCGCCGTGGTCGTCCATGCCGCCGCCGAGGTGGCGGTGGGCGAGGTAGCGCTGGTACAGCGACAGGTATTCACCGGTGCAGGCCGGGGCGACGATGTGCGCCTCCACGTCGGCATTGCGCGCTAGGCAGCGGCGCTGGCTACGGTTCGGCGCGAACTCCGCCACCGGCACGCGCACCGGCACGCAGGCGCGGCAGCCGCTGCACGCGGGGCGATAGACGATGTCGCCGGAGCGGCGGAAGCCCCAGCGCAGCGCCATCGGGTACAGCTCCGGCAGGCGCGGGTCGCGCGGATCCAGCACGAGGTCGCGCGCCTCGCGGTCGGGCCAATAGCCGCAGGGGTGCGGTGCGCTCTGGAACAGCCGCAGATTGTCGTCGTTGCCGCCCATGTCCGAAGGATAGCGCCGCCGACGCCGTTCAGCCGCGCGCAGGGTGCGCGGTCAACCGCGGCGGAGGCCGGGCGTTTTCCATGACAGTCCGGCCCGTGCCGGCAGGAGACGAAACCGATGAAGAAGTTGCACCTGTTGATCCTCGCGGCGGCGCTGACGCCGTCGCTGGCCTTCGCGCAGGACGCCGGGCGCGGCGGGCCGCCGAAGATCGACGCCAACGGCGATGGCGTCATCACCAAGGCCGAGGCCGCCGCCTTCCCGCGCCTGGCCGCCCGTTTCGACGAGCTGGACAAGAACAAGGACGGCAAGCTGAGCGGCGACGAGCGCCCGATGCGCTCCGGCAACGGGCCGGGCCGCATGGCGGCGCTGGACGCCGACAAGGACGGCCGCATCAGCCGCGCCGAAGCCAAGGCCGATGCCGACGGGCTGGCGACGCGCTTCGACCAGCTCGACAAGAACAAGGACGGCTACCTCGACCGCACCGAACTGTTCACCCGCAAGCCCGGCGAAGGCCGGTAAGGAGACCCCCATGAAGAAGCTGCACATCCTCTCGCTGGCGGTGGCCGCCGCGCTGGCCTCGACCCTCGCCGTCGCGCAGACCGCCGCGCCGCGCACGCACGAAACACTGGACGCCAACGGCGACGGCGTCGTCACCAGGGCGGAAGCCGCGAAGTTCCCGAAGCTGGCCGAACGCTTCGACCAGCTGGACAAGAACAAGGACGGCAAACTGGCCGGCGACGAGCTGCCGATGCGTCGCGCCGGCATGCGCGGACACGACATGCGTGGCCACGGCGGCGGCATGCGCGGGCTGGACACCGACCACGACGGCCGCATCAGCCGCGCCGAGATGCAGGCCGGCGAGGCGAAGTGGGCCGAGCGCTTCGACCGGATGGACGTCAACAAGGACGGCTACCTCGACCGCGCCGACATGCAGGCGCGCATGGCCGAGCGCCGCGCCGAATGCTTCGCCAAGGCGGATACGGACAAGAACGGCCAGCTCAGCCGCGCCGAGTTCGACAAGATGGGCGAAGCCTGCAGACGCCCGCAGGGCCGGGTCGGCCGGATGGCGCACGGCGGTCCCAATCCGGGGCCGATGCCGCCGAAGCGCTAAGCGGAAACAACCGATGTACAACGCGACGGCCCGCTCTGCGGGCCGTTCGCGCATCCGGCGTCAGTGCCGGCGCAGCACCCGCCACTCGGTGCCGTTGCGCTCCACGTCGACCAGCTGCGAATCCTCCACGTCCAGGTCCAGCTGCACCTGGCCGCTGCCGCTGCCGTCGGTCATGTAGTCGTGCACGGCGATGGCGAACGCGCCCTTGGCGGGACAGGCGGAGGCGGGGTGCAGGGTGGTGCCTTTCGGGACGGTCAGGGCCTGCGTCAGCGCGGACGATGGTTCCTTGTTGTCCACCTCCAGGCAGGCGACGGCGGGCCTGCGCTTGTCCAGCGCCTCGCTCACCAGCAGCCGGGCCAGCGCGGTGGGCACGTCGGCGCGATAGACCTGCAGCTCGGTGACAGCTTCGGGGATCAGCGGTGGCGGCGCGGGCGCAGCGGCAGGCGCGGTGGGTTTCGGGGCGACATCGGCGGCGCCGTGCTTGCGCATGACGAAGCCGACCAGCCCGATGCCGATGACGGTCAACGCCAGCAGGCCCAGCCGGATGCGCTTGGCGCTGAAGAAGCCGGTCTTGCCGCCGGCCGCCTCGCCGTGCCGGCCGCTGGGCAGGTAGCTCGCACCTGGATCGCGGGTGCTTTCCAGCAGGCCGAGGTCGCGCAGCAACTGGCGGCCGCGCGGCTGGTCTTCGGAATGGACGATCCAGACCGACGGTACTTCGTCCGGCGTGCGGCGGCTGTCGTAGCTGAAGGTGGCGCGCCGCGAACTGCGGTAGCTGCGGCCGTTGCTGATCCTCACCGCGATGCCTTCCTTGCGCAGCAGGTCGGCGACCGCTTCGACGTTTTCCAGGCGCTGGCTGGAGAACACCTTCCTCACGGCGCCAGCACCCGGATCATGCCTTCCTGCGCGGTGCTGGCGACCAGCCGGCCGCTGCGGTCGAATATCTGCCCGCGCGCCAACCCGCGCGCGCCCTGCGCGCTGGGGCTGTCGATCGAATACAGCAGCCAGTCGTCGGCGCGGAAGCTGCGGTGGAACCACAGCGCGTGGTCAAGCGAGGCCATCTGCACGTTCGGCTGGTAGTAGCTGATGCCGTGCGGGAAGGTGGCGGTGCCGAGCAGATGGAAGTCGCTGGCATAGGCCAGCAGCGCGCGGTGCAGCTCGGGCGCGTCGCCGACCTTTTCGCTCAACCGGAACCAGACCTGCTGGAACGGCGGGCGCTTCGGCGGATTCAGCTCGTCGCGCGGATAGACGTGGCGGAACTCGAACGGACCGGCGCGGTCCAGCCAGCGCTGCACCTTGGTCGGCAGCAGGGCGAGCTTTTCCGGCGGGATCGCCGGCGCGGGTTCGAGGTCCTCGGGCTTGGGCACTTCCGGCATCGACAGCTGGTGCTCCGCGCCGGCTTCCTCGTCCTGGAACGAGGCCGCGCAGAAGAAGATCACCTTGCCGTGCTGGATCGCGGTGACGCGGCGCACCGAGAAGCTGCCGCCGTCGCGGGTGCGATCCACGTCGTAGACGATCGGCGCCTCGATGTTGCCGGCGCGCAGGAAATAGGCGTGCAGCGAATGCGCCGCGCGCGGCTGGGTCAGCGTGGCCTGCGCGGCCGACAGCGCCTGCCCGAGCACCTGTCCGCCGAACACGTACTTGGTGCCGATGTCGCGGCTCTGGCCGCGGAACAGGTCGTCTTCCAGCCGTTCCAGCGAGAGCAGTTCGATCAGTTCGGAGACGGGTGCGTTCATGGGCGGATTATACGGGCGGGCCATGATCCGCCCGATGACCGCGCAGCGGGCCGCCCAAACGGAAACGGCGACCCTGGGGTCGCCGTTTCCGTGTCCGCGTGACGGCGCCGGATCAGCGCGCCGATGCTGCCCCGAACGGCTGCATCGAGCCGAGGGTGAAGCGCAGGCCGACGCTGTTGCCGGTCACGCCGCTGGCCTGCTCGCGCCGGTACTGGAACGACATCTGCCAGCCCGAGGCGAGCTGCATGTCGAAGCCCGCGCCCAGCGTCCACATCCGGTTCGCGATGCTGCGCAGGCCCAGCAGGTAGTCGTCGCTCGCCGGGGCGATCACGTAGTTGATCGCCGCGTCCGTGCCGTTGCGCAGCGCGTCGCGGTACTCCAGCGACCAGTACGGCTGGATGGCGCGCATCCGCCAGCGGCCTTCCAGGCCCAGCGCCAGCGCGCTGTCGTCGATCGACTGTTCGCGATAGGCGAGGTCGTAGATGCCCAGACCGGATTCCTGGTAGGCGTCCAGCGTGGTGCGGCTGGCTTCCAGCCGGCCGTAGCCGGTCAGATCCATCCGCTCGCCCTGCTGGGTGTAGCCCAGGCTCAGCGCACCGAACAGCTGGTCGCCCCTGCGCCGCGCGGTGGCCAGCGCATTGGCCGTCGTGCTCCAGCGGCTCAGGTCGAAGTCCAGCCGGCCCCAGCCCAGCAGGCCGTCGACGTACCAGTGGTCGTCGCCGCGCCACAGGCCGTAGGCGGTGAAGGCCTTCTGGGTGGCGTTCTGGCCGGAGCGGTCGTCGGCGAAGTCGGTGTCGCTCCAGCCGGCGCCGAGCGCGCCGCCGAACACGAAGTCGCCGAAGGCACGGTCCGCGCCCAGAGTCACGCCGTCGCTGCGCAGGTCGAAGCCGCTGCGGCCCTGGCGGCCGTCGCGTTCGCTGAGGACGATGCTGCCCGCCGTCCACACGCCGAAGTCGCGTTGCCGCGAACCCGACGTGGCGCCCAGCGGCAGCGACACGCCGCCGTTCAGGCTGTTGGCGTTGAAACGCAGGTTCTGGCTCGACGGCGTGCCCTGCGCGTGCCGCAGCTGGCGCAGGCGATCCAGCACGTTGCCCTGCTGGGCCTGGGCGAAGCGCAGGCTGGCGTCCACCTGCGCCTGCAGGCCCTCGACCACGGAGGGATCGGCGGTCGGATCGGGGCGCGCGTCCACGGTCAGCTCCAGGGTCGCCGTGCCCGCGGTGTAGTTCGCGGTGGCAGCCTGGGTGGCGGTCAGCGTGGCGACGCCGGAACCGACGATTGTCACCGTGCGCCCGCTGACCGTGGCGACGCTGGCGTCGCTGCTGGCGTAGGCGAACGCGCCGGGGCTGGTGCTGGTCGGCTCGGGCAGGTCGAAGGCGGCTTCGCCCTCGGTCTTGTGGATCGCGCCGCCCCAGCTGATGACCGGCGTGGCTGCGCCGATCGCTACCGTCAGCGTCGCTTCCGGAGCGGCGGTGTAGTTGGCGTCGGCGGCCTGGTTGGCGGTGAGCGCGCAATTGCCCGCCGCCAGCATCGTCACCGTGCTGCCGCTGACCGCGCAGACCGTGGGCGAGGTGGAGGCGAACACCACCGGGCTGGTCGAAGCGCCCGGTGTGGCGCTGACCGAGAACGTGCCGTTCGGTGCGAAGACCGGGTGCTCCGGGTTCGAGACGAAGCCGGTGATCGTCTGCGCCGCCGTCGCGATGGTCACGTCCAGCGTCGCTTCCGGTGCCGCGGTGTAGTTGGCGTCGGCCGCCTGGTTGGCGGTGAGCGCGCAGTGGCCCGCCGCCAGCATCGTCACCGTGCTGCCGCTGACCGTGCAGACCGCGGGCGAGGTGGAGTCGAACACCAGCGGGCTGGTCGAGGCGCCCGGCGTAGCGCTGACCGCGAACGTGCCGTTCGGCGCGTAGACCGGGTTGGCCGGATTGGCGGCGAAGCCGGTGATCGCCTGCGCCGCCGCCGCGATGGTCACGTCCAGCGTCGCTTCCGGTGCCGCGGTGTAATTGGGGTCGGCGGCCTGGTTGGCGGTGAGGGCGCAGTGGCCCGCCGCCAGCATCGTGACCGTGCTGCCGTTGACCATGCAGACCGCGGGCGAGGTGGAAGCGAACACCACCGGGCTGGTCGAGGCGCCGGGCGTGGCGCTGACCGAGAACGTGCCGTTCGGCGCAAAGACCGGAGCAGCCGGGTTGGCGACGAAGCCGGTGATCGCTTGCGCGGCAGCCGAAATCGCCACCGTCAGCGTCACCTCCGGCGCGGCGGTGTAGTTGGTGTCCGCGGCCTGGTTGGCGGTCAGCGCGCAGCTGCCGGCGGCGAGCATCGTCACCGTGTTGCCGCTGACCGTGCAGACCGTGGGCGAGGTGGAAGCGAACACCACCGGGCTGGTCGAGGCGCCCGGCGTGGCGCTGACCGAGAACGTGCCGTTCGGCGCGTAGACCGGGTTGGCCGGATTGGCGGCGAAGCCGGTGATCGCCTGCGCGGCCGCGCTCACGATGAAGCTCTGGCTGACCTGCGGCGCGGGCTCGTAGCTCGCATCGCCCGGCTGATCCGCGTCGATCTTGCAGGTGCCGGTGCCGACGAGGTTCAGCGCGCCGGCAGACGTGACCGTGCAGACTGCGGGCGTGGCCGAGCCGAAGCTCACCGCCAAACTCGACGTGGCCGTGGCGGACAGCGCGGCGCTGGTGCCGTAGATCTGCGTGCCGGGGTTCGCGAACGCGATCGTTTGCGTGCCCTTGGCGACCTGCACGGTCACCGTGGCCGGCGCCGAGGTGCCGCCGGGGCCGGTGGCGGTGTAGGTGAAGCTGTCCGCGCCGGCGTAGTTGCCCGCCGGCGTGTAGGTGACCACGTCGCCGGCGACGCTCACCGTGCCGTGCGAAGGCGCGGCGGCAACGGCGATGCCGCTGTGCACGCCGGTGACCGAGGACGACAGGTCGATCGCCACGCCCGTGCTGTTGAACGGCACGGCCACGCCGTTCCTGTCCGATGCGACGGGCGCGGGTGGCGTCGCCACCGTGAGGCCGACCGTGGCGACGTTCGACGTGCCGCCGGCACCGGTGGCGGTGTAGGTGAAGCTGTCCGCACCGAAGTAGCCGGCTGTGGGCGTGTAGGTCACCACGTCGCCGGCGATGGTTGTCGTGCCGTGCGCAGGCGCGGTTCCGATGGCGATGGAAGTATGCGGCCCGCCGCTGATCGAGGCGGACAGGTCGATCGCGGTGCCGGTGCTGTTGTACGGCACCGCCACGCCGGGCTTGTCGCCCGCCACCGGCTTGTCGATAAAGGTATAGGTGACGCTGCCGATGCTGGTCTGGCCGTTGACCGTGACCGTCACGTTGGCCGCGCCGCTGCCGGTGGCGGGCGCGGTGACGGTGAGCGAGGTCGAACTCGCGGCCGTCACCGTGCCGGCCGTCCCGCCGAAGCTGACGGTGTTGTTGCCGGGCGTCGTGCTGAAGCCGGTGCCGCTGACGGTCACCACCTGGCTGACCGGGCCCGAACCGGGCGAGATGCCGGTGACGGTCGGCACCACGGCAATGGCGTTGCCGGCGGTCGCAGGCGTGGTCGGATAACCGCTCGGCGTGAAGGCGCCGAGCATCATGCCGGAGGACGTACCGGCGGTCGTGCCGGTGTAGGCGATCGTCACCGTGCAACTGCCCGACGGGATGGAGAAGCCGTTGAACTGGAAGTTCGCGCCCGCGTCGGAGCCGGATGCGCCGCAACTGTCGCCGAGCGTCGAGCGCGTCAGCAGCGCCGAACCGACGAGCAGCGGCGCGATGTTCGGCGTGGCGGTGGCATTGGGATTGGTGAACGTGATGGTCGCCGTGCCGGTCGCACCGACGCCGAGCGAAGCCGGCGTGAAGTCGAGCGCGGCGACGACGGCGCTCGCGGCGCCCACCGTGAAGCTCTGCTGGACCTGCGCGGCGGCGTTCCAGTTGTAATCGCCCGCCTGGTTCGCATTGATCACGCAGGTGCCGGTGCTGGCGAAGGTCACCGTGTTGCCCGCGAGCGCGCAGCCGGTGCTGGCGCCGTCGAGCGTGTAGATGACGGACAGGCCCGAACTCGCGCTCGCGCTCACGTTGTAGGGCGCGCCGCCCACCGACGCCGCCGGCGCGGTCGAGGTGAAGCTGATGGTCTGGTTGCCCTTGGCGATGTTCACCGTGGTGACCGGCGTATCGGCGCTCACCGGCTGGCTGTCGGTGACCCTGACGATGTAGCTGAAGCTGCCGGCGACCGTCGGCGTGCCCGAGACGGTGCCCGTGCCCGCGTCGAGCGTGGTGCCGGGCACGAACGCGCCCGCGGCAAGCGAGTAGCCGTAGGGGCCGACGCCGCCCGCGGCCGGGTTCTGCTGGCTGTAGCTGGCGCCCACCTGCAGGCCCGTGGCCGCGGCGGCAGTGATCGTCAGGAGCGCCGGCGTCACGTTGAAGCTCTGCTGCACCGTCGGCGCGGCGTCGTAGGCGCTGTCGCCGGCCTGGTCCGCGAGGATCGTGCAGGTGCCGGTCGTCAGCAGGGTGAGCGAGGTGCCCGACACGGTGCAGACCGGCGTCGTGCCCGACGTGAAGCTCACTGTCAGGTTCGAGCTGGCCGTGGCCGACAGCGTCAGCGGCGAGGCGGACAGCGAAGCGTCGGGCAGCGGAGCGAAGCTGATCGTCTGCGAACCCTTGTTCACCGTCACGGTCACCGTGGCCGGCGCCGAGGTGCCGCCGGGGCCGGTGGCGGTGTAGGTGAAGCTGTCCGCGCCGGCGTAGCCCGCATCCGGCGTATAGGCGATGGACGTGCCCGAGGCGGTGGCGGTGCCGTGCGCCGCCTGCGTCGCCACCGCCACGCTGGTGGCGCTGCCGCCGCCGAGGCTCGGCGCGATCGGGTTGTTGCTGCTGCCGAAGGCCACGGTGGCGCTGACGTTGCCGGCGGTCGGCGGGAGCCCCGTGATCGCCAGCTGCAACGCCGCAGTGGTGAAGGTGAACGGGCCGGCGCCGATGGAACTGTCGTTGCCCTGGACGGTGAAGTTGAAGGTGCCCGGCTGGGTGGGCGTGCCGGTGATGGTGCAATCGGCGTTGAGCTGCGCGCCGGCCGGCAGCGCGCCGGAGGCCAGCGTGGTGGCGCAAGTGTAGGGCGCCCGGCCGCTGGCCGGGACCACCTGCACGCCGGACAACGCGCTGTCCTGGGTGCCGGCGCCGTTCAGCAGGCTGGCGGTGATCGTCGGGTTGCCGATGGTCAGCGTGACCGTGGCCGGCGCCGACGTGCCGGCGAGATTGGTGGCGGTATAGATGAAGCTGTCGTTCGCGTTGCGATAGCCCACTGGCGCGACGTAGGTTACCGAGCCCGCGCTGTCGATCGACACCGAGCCGCCCTGCGCCGTGGTGGCGCTACCCACCGCATAGCTGGTGGGCGAACCCGTCGTCATCGACACCACGCTGAGACTGGTCGGCAGGTTGCCGCCGTCGTTGTAGGTAACGATGGAGCCGTAGGTGAAGGAACTGGCCGTCGGTGCGGCGACGTAGGTATACGCGCCGACGCTCGTGCCGGTGCCGCCGGCCGTGGTGACGGTGATGTCCACCGTGCCGGCGCTATGGGCGGGCGAGGTGACGGTAAGCGAGCTCGCGCTTGCCACGGTCACCGTGCCGGTCGATCCGCCGAACTGGACGGTGTTGTTTCCCGGCGTCGCGCTGAAGCCGGTGCCTGTGATGGTCACCGAGGTGCCGCCCCAGATCGGGCCGACAGTCGGCGAGATCGAGCTGATGGTAGGCGCAACCGCATTGACGGCGAAGGTCTGACTGACCTGAGGCGCCGCCGAATAGCTGCCGTCGCCCGGTTGGTTGGCATCGATCGTGCAATTGCCGGGGGTGACGAAGGTCAACATGCCGCCGGAGGTGATGGTGCAGACGCCGGTCGTCGAAGAAGCGAACACGACGGTCAATCCCGAGCTGGCCGCGGCCGTCAGCGTTGGCGTGGTGCCGAAGTTCTGCGGGCCGGGATTGAAGAAATTGATGGTCTGCGCCGCTTTGGGCGTGACCGAATTGGACGCGGACGACGCCGGCCCCGTGCCGATGCCGTTGATCGCCTTCACCGTGAAGGTATAGGCCGTGCCGTTGGTCAACCCGTTGACGGTGATGGGGCAGGCCGCTGGGCCGGTGCAGGTACCGAATGCCCCGCCGGGGCCAGCGGTGGCGATGTAGGTGGTGATGGCCGAGCCATTGTCGGCCGGCGCGGTGAAGGTCACCGTGGCTTGCCCGGTGCCCGCCGTGGCGGTGACGCCGGTCGGCGCGTTCGGGACGAGCGCATAGGTGAACTGATCCGCCCCACTGGTTGCGCTGGTGCCGCCAGCCGTGGTGACGCGCACGTCCACCGTGCCGGTGCCGGCGGGTGCGGTGGCGGTGATCTGGTTGGTGTTGTTGACCGTGAAGCCGCTGGCCGACGTGCCGCCGAAGGTGACGGCGGTGGCGCCGGTGAGGTTGTTGCCGTTGATAACTACAGTGGAGCCGCCGCTGGGCGACCCGGACGTGGGCGAGATCGCGGTGACCGTGGGTGCGGCGACATAGGTGTACTGGTCGAACGCACTAGTGGCGCTGGTGCCGCCCGGCGTGGTGACGGTGATGTCGTAGGTGCCGGCGCTGTTGGCCGGCGAGGTGGCGGTGATCTGGGTATTGCTGTTGATGGTGTAGGTGGCGTTGGTGGCGCCGAACTTCACCGCACCGGTCGGGTTGGCCGCCGAAAAGCCGGTGCCGGTAATGGTCACCGTGGTACCGCCGCCGATCGGGCCGGCAGTGGGCGAAACCGCAGTGATCGTGGGCGCAGAAAGATAGGTGAATGACAGCGCGCCGGTGGTGCCGCTTGGCGCGGTGGCGGTGACGTTCACCATGCCCGCGGCATGCGCGGGTGTGGCGAAACTGAGGGAGGTGGTGCTGTTGACCGTGACGGAACCGGCAGGGATGACCGTGCCGCCAATGGTCACCGACGTGCTGCCGACCACGAAGCCGGTGCCGGTCATCGTCGCCACGGTGCCACCGAAGATGGGGCCGGCAGTGGGCGAAATAGCGGTGGCGGTGGGTGCGGATGTTCCGCCGCCGCAGGTGACGGTAGCTGACGCTTTGGCAGCAGGTGCAGTGGTGTCCGTCCAGAGATAGACGACGAAGTCCGGAAGACCGCCGGCTGGCACGGTATAGCTGCCGGATACGTTGATTTCGTTTCCTGCCGAGGATTTTTCTTCAACGGGAATGCCCGGAGGAGTATCCGACGGGTTTCTATAGAGTGCGAAACCCGATCCGCCGTTGGGATTGGGGTTGACGGTTCCGGTGGATGTGGCGGTGTAGGTAATGACCTCTCCCGCCTGAACTGCGTAGCCTTCCTGCCAATCTTCATTGGGCGAAGTCAACGTGACGCCGCTGCCCCAGTACGCGTTGATCGCGATGCAGCCCGGAGACGCGGCCCATGCGGGCATGGTCTGCATCAGGCCAAGCAGTGCCGCCAACGTCAGCAGCAGTCGGCGCCCGAACAGCGTGCCCCAGACGCGCCGGAAGCTCCGGCCCATGCCCGATATCGTCATCACCAATCCCCTGTCTCATCGCGCTGCCGCCGCCATGGCGGGCAGGCTGGATGCGAACTGTAACCGTTTCGCTCGCCGTCGGCCTTGACGCAATCGGGCGGGGTCGAGCCCGTTATGCGATGCGCAGCAGCGGCACCACGCCCAGCACGTCGGCCCACGGAAACAGCGGCCCGGGATCGCGCTTGCGCCGCACTTTCACGGCGGGATCGTCGCTGGCTTCGACCTCGTCCCGATCCAGGTCCTCGTGGCCGGCGATCTGCGCCAGCGCCGGCGCTTCGCCCCGCAGCCATTGCAGCAGCGCGACCAGCGAGGCGACCTGCGCATCGGTATACGGCTCGTCCATCGCCTGGTGGCGCGAATCCAGCCAGTGCGGGAAGCGCCCGGTGTTGACCAGTTCGATGCCGATGCTGCGGTCGTTCCAGCCGCGCGTGTGGTGGGCGATGCGGCCGGGCGGCGCGTATTCCTCGACGCGGCCGTCGCGGTCGATGTAGTAGTGGCCGCTATTGCCGGTGCCGGAGTCGTACAGCACGCGCTCGCCGTACTCGCGGGCGGTGGCGAGGTCGGGCAGTTCGGTGCAGTGGATGACCACGGTGTCGATGTCGTCCAGCGCGCGCTCGGCCAGCAGGCCGACGTAGGGCAGGGGATGCGTGCGGATCGCGGGGGCGGACATGGGCAAATGCTAGCATTCACCTATATGACCAGCATTCGCGCATGAACGGACATTGCATCCTGTCGCACGGCTTCGAGAGCGGCCCCGATGCGACCAAAGTGACCGCGCTGGCGGACGTGGCCGAACGCTTCGGCTGGACCCACGAGCGCCCCGATTACACCGATCTCGATGCCCGCCGCGAGGTCACGCCGCTGGGCGACGTGCCTGCGCGCATCGCCCGCCTGCAAACGTTGGCCCAGGCGGCGGCCGCGCGCGGCCCGCTGGTGCTGGCCGGTTCCAGCCTCGGCGCCTACATCAGCGGCTACGTGTCGCGGCAACTGCCGGTGGTGGGGTTGTTCCTGATGGCGCCGCCGGTGGTGATGGAAGGCGCGCCGCCGATGCCGGCGGCCAGCGTGCCGACCTCGATCATCCACGGCTGGCACGATGAACTGATCCCCGCCGCGCAGGTGGTCGAGTGGGCCGGCGCGCGCGACGCGCGGCTGCTGCTGGTGAACGATGCGCATCGGCTGTCCGATCACGTGCAGGCCAGCGCCGATGCGTTCGCCGCGCTGCTTTCTTCGCTCGTCATTTCCGCGTAGGCGAGAATCCAAGAACGTTGATGCGTTGGGCCATAGCTGTTGCCTTTGCTAGTCATTCCCGCGAAAGCGGGAATCCAGCCTTTGGATTTGGAAGCAAGAAACAAAAAACTGGATTGGACAGACATTCGTCTGTCAGAAGCGGCCCGCTTTCGCGGGAATGACGGTCGGATAGAAATCGAGGTCTCCGTGAAATTTTTCGCCTCCTGCGGCAAGGGTCTGGAATATCTGCTGGCCGACGAGCTGGCCGCTCTCGGCTGCGCCCGCGCCACAGCCGCCATCGCTGGCGTCAACGTGGAAGGCACGCTGCTGGACGCGCAGCGCGCGGTGCTGTGGTCGCGCCTCGCCAGCCGCATCCTGTGGCCGATCGCCGAGTTCGAGTGCGCTGACGAACACGCACTGTACGCGGGCGCGGCGGCGGTGGACTGGACGCAACACCTGTCGCCCACGCACACCATCGCCATCGACGCGCACGTCTCCGGCAATGCGCTGACCCACGCCCGCTATGCGGCGCAGCGGGTGAAGGACGCCATCGTCGACACCCTGCGCGCCAGCACTGGTCAGCGCCCGGACGTCGATGTCGAAGCGCCGGACGTGCGCATCAACCTCGTGATCCGCAAGGGCCGCGCCACGCTGTCTATCGACCTGTCCGGCGGCCCGATGCACCGTCGCGGCTGGCGGCGCGTGCAGGGCGCAGCACCCTTGAAGGAAACCGTCGCTGCCGCCGTGTTGCTGCGCGGCGGCTGGCCGCAGGTGTACGCCGAGGGCGGCGACCTGCTCGATCCGATGTGCGGCAGCGGCACCCTGCTGATCGAAGGCGCGCTGATGGCCGCCGACGTCGCGCCCGGTCTGCGTCGCCACGACGGCCAGCCGCCCACGCGCTGGAGCGGCTTCGACGGCGAAGGCTGGAACGGCCTGTGCATCGACGCCATCGCCCGCGAAGCGCGCGGCCGCGCCACCCTGCGCCCGTGCCTGCACGGCAGCGATCTCGACCCGCACGCCATCCGCGCCGCGCGCGAGAACGCGCAGATCGCCGGCGTCGAGGACGCGATTGCTTTCGCGGTGTGCGACGTCGCCGACCTGCCGCCGATGGAAAACCCGCGCGGCACGGTCGCCTGCAACCCGCCCTACGACGCGCGTCTCGCCGCCGATCCCGCGCTGTACCGCGCGCTGGGCGATGCCCTGAAGCGCGCCGTGCCGCAGTGGCGCGCCGCGCTGCTGTGCGGCGATTTCGAGCTGGCGCGCGCCACCGGCCTGCGCGCTACCAAGCGCTATCAGGTGTTCAACGGCGCGATCGAATGCAGTCTGATTGCCTGCGATCCCATCGCCCCGCCGCAGCGCGAAGCCACCGAAAAGCGCGAACTGCCGGAAGGCGCGCAGATGGTCGCCAATCGCATCCGCAAGAACCTCGACAAACTGGCGCGCTGGCGGCAGCAGGAACAGATCGCCTGCTTCCGCGCCTACGACGCCGACATTCCCGAATACGCCTGCGCCGTCGATGTCTACACGACGGTCGAAGGCGAGACCTGGCTGCACGTGCAGGAATACGCCGCGCCCGCCGCCATCCCCGAAACCACCACCCGCAAGCGCCTCAACGACCTGCTGATCGGCGTGCGCGAAGTGTTCGGCGTGCCGCGCGAGCGCGTGGCGGTGAAGACCCGCAGCACCGGCAAGGGCGGCAGCAAATACGGCCATTTCGACCATCGCGGCGAGTTCCTCACCGTGGAGGAGGGTGCGGCGAAACTGCAGGTCAACCTGTTCGACTACCTCGACACCGGCCTGTTCCTCGACCATCGCCCGCTGCGCGCGAAGATGGCGCTGGAGGCGCGCGGCAAGCGCTTCCTCAACCTGTTCTGCTACACCGGCGTCGCCACCGTGCAGGCGGCGGTGCAGGGTGCGGCGCAGACCACCAGCGTCGATCTGTCCGCGACGTACCTGGAATGGCTGGCCGACAACCTGCGCGGCAACGGCATCGGCGGCACCCGCCACCGCATCGCGCAGGCCGACGCGCTGAAATGGCTGGAAGCCGACGACGGCGAGTACGACGTGGTCTTCTGCGACCCGCCCACCTTCTCCAACTCCAAGCGCGCCGACGACTTCGACGTGCAGCGCGACCACGTGCGCCTGCTGCGCGCGGCGCTGGCGCGGCTGGCCCCCGGTGGCGTGCTGTATTTCAGCAACAACTTCCGCCGCTTCAAGCTGGATGAAGCGGCGTTGGGTGAATTCGCGCGCGTCGAGGACATCAGCGCTTCCACCATTCCGCCGGACTTCGCCCGCAACGCCCGCATCCATCGTGCGTGGCGGCTGATGCGGGTGTAATGCTTTTCCTTCTCCCTCCGGGAGAAGATGCCAGAAGGGCGGATGAGGGTACGCAGCAACCGATCACTTCACGCGAAAAATTCCCTCACCCGCCTGTGGCACCCTCTCCCCGCAAGCGGGGAGAGGATCGGGATTGCGCGATCAACCGTTGCCGGTGATGTCGGGCCGTTCCGGCCCCAGCCACTTGTAGACCACGCCGCCCAGCAGGCCGCCGAGGATCGGGGCCAGCCAGAACATCCACAGCTGCGACAGCGGCGTACCGCCGACGATCAGCGCCACGCCGGTGGAGCGCGCCGGGTTCACCGAGGTATTGGTGACGGGAATACTGATGAGATGAATCAGCGTCAGGCCCAGGCCGATCGCGATCGGCGCGAAGCCGACCGGCGCCTTGCTGTGGGTCGCACCCATGATGATGACCAGGAACATCGCGGTCATCACCACTTCGCACAGGAACGCGGCGGCGATGTCGTAGCCGCCCGGCGAATGGCTGCCGAAGCCGTTGGTGGCGAACACGCCCGCCGAGTCCGGATCAAGGGCGAAGCCCGCCGCGCCGCTGGCGATCCTGTAGAGAATCCAGCCGGCGAAGATCGCGCCCAGCACCTGCGCCACGATGTAGGGCAGCAGATCTTTCGCCGGAAAACGCCCGCCGGCCCACAGCCCGAAACTCACCGCCGGATTGAAATGCCCGCCGGAGATATGGCCAAACGCATATGCACCGGTCAGCACGGTCAGGCCGAACGCCAGCGACACGCCCAGTAGCCCGATCCCCAGCGGATTGCCGTCGCCGCCGAACTTCGCCGCCAGCACCGCGCTGCCGCAGCCGCCGAGCACCAGCCAGAACGTGCCGATGAACTCGGCCCCGAGTCGTTTGATCATCGCGATCTCCCCAACCAGTCAGGCGCGCCGGTCGCGCGCGTTGTTACCTTAGCCGAAATGGGGATGTTCAATCAGTGAGCAGTCGTTGCAGGGGATACACCAGGATCGATTTGGAAACTCGACTCTGATCCCTGTTTTGCCCGTCAGATGGAGCTCATGGCTTTCTCAAGCTCAACCGCGCTTAGAACGGTTGGCGCCACAATTGGATCACCGCTTTCAGCAGAGAAGAATGGCGAGCGCTTATATGAGCCGCCGATTCTTGTTTTGACTACCGCCACTAAAAATCGAATAGAGGATGCTAAAGCGCTGAATCGCCGGGAAGCCACTTTGCCCTTGGCATGCTTCGTGTAGACGTGCATGCGTACAGTGCCAAATGAGAAATCAATAGTGCATGCACCATTCTCCAGGCAGTTGTGGAGTAGGCCGATGAATGATCCCTGCCTTGTGCGGGGAGTATTTCCAATGGGTGTCCGACAACAGCTTGTGTGCCAACGAAGCAGTCCGTTCTCCGTGAGCGATATGCACGCCAAGGAATCGATGCCTTGATGGAAGGTCACATTCTGTTGCATCGTGGCGATCACGTCGCTTCCGCCATGAGCATCAAGAATGCGATCTGGGCTGCCTAGCACATGGGCATATGCTTGGCAGTCCCGGCAATAGCAAACACCGCGATTCGCCTGTTCTGGATGGCTTACGATCCCCTGCACTACGCCGCACTTACAGCTGAGTCGATGTTCCATATGCGTTTGGCTCGTTAGTCGGATGCGTCAATGGTTGGTGCCGTCTAACGCCTGAAATAAGTCAGACCGCGAAGCGGTCTCGACTTGATTGAATTGTTAGGCCGCGCCGCGAGAAAGCTCGGGCCAGACCTGTCGAGTACCGACAAGATACAGCGTGCTGATGCCAAGGCAAATCAGGGAACTCCAGCACCAGAAGGCCACACTGCGCTCACCGGGTGCAACGGCTGCGAGGACGAATCCTGCTACACCCCGCAGCAGGTAAATGCCGGTAATGACGCAAAGCCCGGCGCGAATAAGCGGGAGCCTTGGAATGACGCCGGCGCCGGACAGAGCGTAGAGCGACCAAACGCCGAGCACTGCAGCAATTCCCGTCGTGATGAGGGTAGGGGCGATATGGCCGGCAGCAGAGAGTTGAGCCATGCGCTCACCTGCACCGAAGAAGCGGTACCACGATGCGCCAAAGAAGATGCAGCCGAGGTGTAGTAGGGCCGCGAGCGCGCTCAGCGCAGCTCCGGATAACAGGTATGGGTTTGCCATATTGTTTAAAGCGGCCTAACGCCTGAATTAAGCCGCGCCGCGAAGCGGCGTCGGCTTGAATGAATTGTTAGCCGTGAACCTGATCCAGATCATCTAGGCTCTCGATCTTGCTCAAATTGTTCACCGAGTGAAGCTCAGTGCCATGAAAGTATCGATCATAGTCCCATACAGCGAACAGACTTTCCGTCCCAGGATTCTCATTCGTGTTTAGATGAAACTTGTAGATATCCAAGAAGAGTTGCTCAAGATACTTGGCAATACGGTTTGGACACTCATAGAAGCCTACATACAGTAGTTGCTCGTCTGGCCACTTTTCTTTGATGTGGGCTAGTATTCGGCTTTCAGCCATTCCCTTTCCTACGTAAACGCCGAGCATGGTGTGCGTTTCATGCTCATCACAGTTGTCGTAGTCAATCCAAAGGTGGTAAAGGCCATTTTTACCCCGAAGCCCTTTTAAGAAATCTTTATATGTGATGGCATCAAGCTGCAATGCAGAGTCGATTGCGAGCATTGTGCAGAATGCACTTTCATTTACGATCTGGCTTGCATATGGAGCGTTCCGGAGTTCAGCTTGAGCAGTCCTGTCAAAGTTGCTGTATGTGTGGTTCTGGCAAGGCAAATCTTGATCAAGGCACTTCGGCATTCAGCAATCTCCCTTTCACGGCTAACTATGAGCTAAGCCGCTTCGCGCCGATGCATCACCACACCCGCCACCACCACGCCAATCGCGACGACGGTGACGATCAACGTCGCCAACGCATTGATCTCCGGCGTCACCCCCAGCTTGACCTTGGAATAGATCAGCATCGGCAGCGTGCTTGCGCCGGGGCCGGAGGTGAAGCTGGCGATGACCAGATCGTCCAGCGACAGGGTGAAGGCCAGCAGCCAGCCGGCCAGCAGGGCGGGGGCGATCAGGGGCAGGGTGATGAGCCAGAACACGCGCCACGGGCGTGCGCCCAAGTCCATCGCGGCTTCTTCCAGGCTGTCGTCCAGCGCGGCCATGCGCGAGCGCACTACCACCGTCACGTAGCAGGTGGTTAGGGTGATGTGGGCGATCATGATCGTGCTCATGCCGCGCTCGGGCCAGCCCAAGGCCTGCTGCAAGGTGACGAACAGCAGCAGCGAGGACAGGCCCAGCATCACGTCGGGCATCACCATCGGCGCGGAGTTCATCAGGCTGAGCAGGCCGCGTCCGGGGAAGCGGCCGAATCTTGAAAGCGCCAGCCCGCAGGCGGTGCCGAGGACGGTGGCGCAGCTTGCGGCCACGGCGGCAATCGTCAGGCTGCGCGCCAGCGCCTGCATGATCTGTTCGTTGGAGAACAGCGAGATGTACCAGCGGGTGGAGAAGCCGGCCCAGACCGTGGCCATGCGCGAGGCGCTGAACGAATACACGATCATCGAAACGATGGGCACGTACAGCAGCGCGTAGCCCGCCGCCATCGCCGCCCACAGGCCCCAGTTGCGGCGGCTCATGCCTGCGCCTCGCGCCGCTCGCGGCGGTTTTCGACGTATTCGAACAGCAGCGTCGGGATCACCAGCAACAGCAGCATGGCGACCGCCACGGCGGCGGCTAGCGGCCAGTCGCGGTTGGTGAAGAACTCCGTCCACAGCACGCGGCCGATGGTCAGCGCGTCGGGGCCGCCGAGGATGTCGGGGATCACGAACTCGCCGACCGCCGGGATGAACACCAGCAGCGCGCCGGCGATGATGCCCGGCATCGACAGCGGCAACGTCACCCGCAGGAACGCCTGCCACGGTTTCGCTCCGAGGTCGGCGGCGGCTTCCAGCAGGCCGAAGTCCAGCCGCATCAGGGTGGCGGTCAGCGGCAGGATCATGAAGGGCAGGTAGTTGTAAACGATGCCGATATAGACGGCGAGGTCGGTGTGCAGGATCGCGGTGCCGGGTTCGATCAAGCCGATGGCGGCCAGCGCGCCGGTCAGCACGCCGTTGGCCTTGAGCATGCCGATCATCGCGTAGGTGCGCAGCAGCGAACTCGTCCAGAACGGCAGGATCACCAGCACCAGCAGCAGCATCCGCCACGTCGGCCGCGCGCGGGCGATGCCGTAGGCGATGGGGTAGCCCAGCAGCAGGCAGCACAGGGTGGAGACGCCGGCGAACAGCAGCGATTTCAGATAGGCGGCGACGTACAGCGGGTCTTGCAGCAGCAGCGCGTAGCTGCCGGCGTGCAGGCGCAGGCTGGTGGCGCCGTCGGCAGCGTGTTCGATCAGCGGCGTATAAGGCGGCGATTGCCCGAACACCGCTTCGGCAAAACTGATTTTCAGCACGATCAGGAACGGCACCGCGAAGAACAGCAGCAGCCACAGCATCGGCAACATGGTGACGACGAAGCGCCCGCGCCGGGTGCGGAACTCGGTGCCGACCGCGCGGAACCAGCCGAACAGGTTGCGGACGACCTCCGCCCAGAGCTGCGACCAGCCGCCGTTCGGGACGCTGCTCATGTCGCCAGCACCACTGCGCCGCTGGCCGGCCAGCTCAGCCACAGCGTTTCGCCCCAGTCGTAGTGCGGCTCGGAGCTGCGTTCGACGTGGGTTTCCTGCACGCGGATCACCGCGCCGGATTCGGTTTCGACGTGATAGACGGACACGTCGCCGAGGTAGGCGATGTCGCGCACCTTGCCTACCGCCACGTTGTCGGCCTGCGGGCGCGATTCGTGGACGTCGATTTTTTCCGGGCGCACCGCGACGCTGACGGCGGTGCCTTCCGGCAATGGATCGGCGTGGCGGGCCAGCAGCGCGCCGCCGTCCACCGCGTCGCAGGCGATGCGCGCGGTGCGGGTGGCGGCGTCGGACGACAGCACGCGGCCCTCGAACAGGTTGATGCCGCCGATGAACTCGGCGACGAAGCGCGTGGACGGGTATTCGTACAGCGCGGCGGGCGTGGACACCTGCACGATGCGGCCCGCGTCCATCACCGCGATGCGGCTGGACATGGTCATCGCTTCTTCCTGGTCGTGCGTGACCATCACGAAGGTGGTGCCGACGCGCTCCTGGATGTTGACCAGCTCGAACTGCGTGCGTTCGCGCAGGCGCTTGTCGAGCGCGCCCAGCGGTTCGTCGAGCAGCAGCAGCTTGGGCTGCTTCGCCAGCGCGCGCGCCAGGGCCACGCGCTGGCGCTGGCCGCCGGACAACTGCGCCGGCTTGCGCGCGCCGAGCTGCGGCATCTGCACTAGCTCCAGCATCTGCTGCACGCGATCCTTGATCTCGCCCGCGCCCATGCCGTCCTGCTTCAGGCCGAAGGCGATGTTCTGTGCCACGCTCATGTGCGGGAACAGCGCGTAGCTCTGGAACATCATGTTCACGGGGCGCTGGTAGGGCGGCAGCGCCGTCACGTCCACGCCGTCGATCAGCACGCGCCCGCGATCCGGCGTTTCGAGGCCGGCGAGGATGCGCAGCAGCGTGCTTTTTCCCGAACCCGATCCGCCGAGCAGGGCGAAGAACTCGCCGCGATACACGTCCAGTGAAATGTCGTCGCAGGCGTAGAGCTTGCCGAAGGTCTTGGTGATGCCTTCGATCCGCAGGAACGGCTGCGCCGCCGGATCCTTCCACGGCTCCAGCGGCGCGGCGGAACGGTTGGCCAGCGCCACCTCAGCGGCCGCTCTTGATCGCCGTCCACGCGCGCACGCGCTGGCGCTGCACGGCTTCGGGCAGCGATTTCGGATCGACCAGCTTGGCGCGCACGCCCTCGGGCGGATACACGCCGGGATTGCTCGCGATGTCCGGTTCGACCAGTGCGGTGGCGTCCTTGTTCGGGTTGGCGTAGCCCACCGCGTCGGTGATCGCGGCGGCGACCTTGGGATCGAGCAGGTAGTCGATGAACGCCTGCGCGTTGTTCGGATGCTTGGCGTCCTTCGGGATCGCCATCACGTCGATCCAGCGGATCGCGCCTTCCTTCGGGATCACATAGCGGATATCGGGTGCGGGTTTGCCGGTGGCCTCGGCGGCCTCAGTGGCGGCGTCGGCTGCGCCGAGAATGTCGCCGGAATAGCCCATCGCCACGCACACGTCGCCGTTCGCCAGCGCGTCCTTGTATTCGGCGTTGTTGAAGGTGCGGATGTGCGGGCGGATCGCGGCATAGACCTGCTTCACCGTGTCGATCTCGTCGGCCGCGCCGGCGTTCGGATCCTTGCCCTTCCAGATCAGCGCCGCGCCGAAGGCTTCCTGGTCGTCGTCGAGCACGCTGATGCCGCACTTCGCCAGCTTGGCGGCGTTGGCGGGATCGAACAGCAGGCTCCACGAATCGATCGGCGCGTTGTCGCCCAGCGCGGCCTTCACCTTGTCCACGTTGATGCCGAGGCCGGTCGTGCCCCACATGTACGGGACGACGTGGGCGTTGCCGGCGTCGATATCGGCCAGGCCTTGCAGGATGGACGGATCGAGGTGCGACAGATTCGGCAGCTTGGCCTTGTCCAGCGCCAGATACAGGCCGGCCTTGATCTGCCGCTGCGCGAACGGGCGCGCCGACGGGAACACCAGGTCGTAGCCGCTGCTGCCGGCGGTGAGCTTGGTTTCCAGCGTTTCGTTTTCGGAATAGACGTCGTAGTTGACCTTGATGCCGGTGGCCTTCTCGAAGTTCTCGATGGTGTCGGCGGCCACGTAGTCGGACCAGTTGTAGACGTTCAGCACCTTCTCTTCCGGCCCGGCCGGCTTGGCGGCGGAACCGTCGGCGGCGGGCTTGCCGCCGCAGGCGGTCAGCAACAGGATGGCGCAGGCGAGGGGGGCAAGGCGCAGGGTCACGGCGGTCTCCCGGAAATGGATCGGCAAATGGTACGCGCTGATGCGCGGCGGCTGGAGGCGCTCAGCGGCCGCGCATGCGGCCGAACAGGCCGGCCGGTTTCGGCGGCGGTTCGTTCGGCGCCGACGGTTCGGCGGCGACCGCTTCGGCGTGGCCGGTGGCGAGATGGGCGTTGACGAAACCGGCCACGTCCTCGCGCGCGACGCCGCTGGCCTCGGCGATCTCGGCGACGCTGGCCGGGCCCTTCATCATCACCGTGGCGATGCGGAAGTGCTTGGGATATTCGCGCTCGGTCTGCGGCCATTTCTTCAGCAGGTAGCGGCCGTCGGCGGCGTCGCCGGACAGCAGGCCGCCCAGCCATTGCAGGCGGGCCAGCGGCTGCGCGGGGCCGAGGGGTGCGGCGTCGGCGTCCCAGGCCGCCGCATCGGGAAAGGCGAAATCGGATTCAAGCCATTCGCCGGCGAAGCAGGGCGCCAGCGGCTTGAGCGCGGCCGGGCCGTGCCAGACGCCGGCGAGCGGATCGACCAGCAGCGTCGGCGCGCCGTCGCGCTGCAGGCGCACGCGCTGGCGCAGGCCGCCGCTGGCCAGCCATTGGCGGAGCGGGCGCGCCGCGGGCGGTGCGGGTTCCGGCTCGGGTTCCGGTTCCGGCACGGCGGGCGGCTCCGGTTCGGGCTGCGGCTCGGGTTCGACAATGGGCGCAGGTTCGGGCTCGGGCTTGGCGGGCGATTGGGGCTCGCGCGGCGGCGGCGTTTCGATCGGCGTCTGCTGCCCCGCGTCGGTGGCGATCTCGCTCAGCAGCACCGCCAGGTCGTTGGCGCTGGCCGGATGCGGCAGGCGGTAGTCGGTCTGCTGGCGGTCGGCCGAGGTCAGCGCGATCACCTTGCGGCCCAGCCCGTGCAGGCGCAGCCAGCTCATCGGGCCGTACAGGCTGTCCATGTCGACGATGACGTAGTCCGCCTCGTCGCCCTGGACCAGCGTCCAGCGGTGGCCGGTTTCGGCATTGGCGATCTTGAACGCGGCGACGATGTCGGCCTCGGTGTCGCGATCCATCCCGGTGGTGCCCAGCGTCAGCGCCATCGCCGTCCCCGCAGCGGAAGTTCCGGTCGAGTGTTGCCGCGCGGGGCGCGCGCGTCAACGTCGGAGATCACGTGGCGAGCGAGCGCGGATTCTTCGCCGGCAGCTGCGCTCTCAGGAATGCCATCTGGTCGGCGAGGATGTTGCGGTTCGACAGGATCAGATGCTCCACCCAGCTCGGCCGGTAGGGCACCGCCAGCAGCGGCATGTCGGCCTGCTGCGGGGTGCGGTTGCCCTTGCGCGAGTTGCAGTGGAAGCAGGCGGTGACGACGTTTTCCCAGATGTCGCGGCCGCCCTTCGACACCGGCTGCACGTGGTCGCGGGTCAGCGTGCCGCGGTGGTATTGGCGGCCACAGTACAGGCACAGGTGCTGGTCGCGGGCGAACAGCGCCTGGTTGGTGAGCGCGGGCGTCGGGTCGATGGCGCCGGGCCGCGCGTGGCCGCGCGCGGCGATGATCGGATGCAGGCGGACGATGCTGCGCTCGCCGCTGAAGCGGTTGGTGCCGCCGCGCACGGTGAGGCAGGGCTCGCCCAGCGTCCACGCCACCGCGTCGCGCGCGTACAGGCAGGTGGCGTCCTGCCAGCTCAGCCAGTCCAGCGCGCGGCCGTGCGCGTCCAGCCCGAGCAGGCGCAGGTTGGGGGCGAAGCCGGCGGGGCCGGGGGAAACGAGGGTGTCCGCGTGCAGGGCAGCGGGGCGGTCGCCGGTATGGGCCGGGCGAAAGGTCGCTCTGTCGGTCTCCATCGGGAAACCAGCTTATACGCCTTCGATGACGGTTTGTGTACTTCGATGGCGTGAAGCAGCAAGCCCGTCATTCCCGAAGGCGGGCCGCTTCTGACAGACGGATGTCTGTCCAATCCAGCGTCTTTCGGACAGATCGTGAGTATCCGCCCGAGAAGCAACGTCACTGGATTCCCGCCTTCGCGGGAATGACGAGCAAGAGTGTTCCTGCGGCGTGATGCCGAACGCTTATGCCGCGCCGAAGCCCTCGTCCGCCAGCGCCATCAGCGTGTCCGCGCCGGCTTCGATCGCGGCCTTGTGCGCCAGCGTGCGCGGCAGGATGCGGGCGAAGTAGAAGCGGGCGGTGTCGCGCTTGGCGTCCTTGAATACCTGCGGGCGGTCGGACGCGTTGGCCGCGGCCACGCTGCGCGCCCACCAGTAGGCCAGCACCACGTAGCCGGAATAGAACAGGTAGTCGGTGCTGGCCGCGCCCAGTTCTTCCGGGTTGGCGGCGGCGCGGGTCAGCGTCTCGATGGTGAGCTTGCCCCACTCGCCGCACTTGGCGCGCAGCGGGACGATGAACTCGGCCAGCGCCGCGTCGCCTTCGTGCTGCTTCGCGAACGCTTCCACTTCGGTGAGGAACAGCTTCAGCCCCGCGCCCTGCGTCGCCGCGGTCTTGCGACCGATCAGGTCGAGCGACTGGATGCCGGTGGTGCCTTCGTACAGCGTGGTGATGCGGGCGTCGCGCGCCAGCTGCTCCATGCCGTGCTCGGCGATGTAGCCGTGGCCGCCGAAGCACTGCACCGCGTTGTAGGTGTTCTCGATCGCCCACTCGGTCAGGCAGGCCTTGGAGATCGGGGTGAGGAAGCTGACCAGCGTGTGCGCGCGCTCGCGCTCGGCGGGATCGGCGGCCTTCTCGGCGGCGTCCAGCAGCGAGTAGGCGTGCATCGACAGCAGCCGGCCGCCTTCGACCAGCGCCTTCTGCGCCAGCAGCATGCGCCGCACGTCGGGCTGCACCAGGATCGGGTCGGCCGGCTTGTCCGGGTACTTCGGGCCGGACAGCGAGCGCGACTGCAACCGCTCGCGGGCGTAGCGCAGCGCGTTCTGGTAGGCGCGCTCGGACAGGCCCAGGCCCTGCACGCCGACGCCGAGGCGGGCCGAGTTCATCATCACGAACATCGCCTGCAGGCCCTTGTGCGGCTGGCCGAGCAGGTAGCCCTCGGCGCCGTCGAAGTTCATCACGCAGGTGGCGGAGCCGTGGATGCCCATCTTGTGTTCGATCGCGCCGCAGCGCACCGCGTTGCGCTCGCCGACCGCGCCGTCGCGCTCGACCTTGAACTTCGGCACCACGAACAGCGAGATGCCCTTGGCGCCCGCCGGCGCGTCCGGCAGCTTGGCCAGCACCAGGTGGACGATGTTGGGGACGAGGTCGTGCTCGCCGGCGGTGATGAAGATCTTGGTGCCGGTGATCGCGTACTTGCCGTCGGCGACGGGCTCCGCGCGGGTCTTGAGCAGGCCGAGGTCGGTGCCGCAGTGCGGTTCGGTCAGGCACATGGTGCCGGTCCAGGTGCCGGCCACCAGCGGCTCCAGGAATACCTTCTGCTGCCATTCTTCGCCGTAGGTCTCCAGCGCCTTGACGGCGCCGTGGCTGAGCATCGGGAAGTTGCCCCAGGCCAGGTTGGCGCTGTCCACCATTTCGGTCAGCACGCCGCCGAGCAGCGCGGGCATGCCCTGGCCGCCGTGCTGCGGGTCGTTGGTCAGGCCGGTCCAGCCGCCTTCCACGAACTGGTCGAACGCCTGCTTGAAGCCGGGCGGCGGGGCGACGTCGCCGGTGGCCTTGTCGTACTTGCAGCCGATCTCGTCGCCGATCCGGTTGAGCGGGGCCAGCACGGTCTCGGTGAAGCGCGCGGCTTCGTCCAGCACGGCATCGACCAGCTCGCGGTTGGCGTCGGCGAAGCCGAGCTGCTGGAACAGGGCTTCCGCGCCCAGCACGTCGTAGAGGGCGAAGCGGAGGTCGTCGAGGGGGGCCTTGTAGCTGCTCATGCGATGCGTTCCCGGCGCGCGCGGGCCGCCGTTCGGCCCGCTGGAAGCGTGAGCATACTACAGCGTATGGTGGGCCGGAACGGCCCCGGCGCGGGCGGTCAGCGCAGCGCGCCGGGCAGCCCCGGCACCGGCGACAGCGCGCTCTCGCGCTTGATGTCCCAGCGCTTCTGCTTGCCGCCAAGCGGGGTGGCGGTGACGCTGCCGCGCAGGGTGTAGGACAGGCCGCGGCCGTCGGCCAGCGCGCTGGCGATGCGCGCGCGTCCGGCCGGCAGCGGTTCGACGGTGGCGGTGTGCACGTCGGCGGATTCCGGCCCGATGTCCAGCGTCGGCTGCAGGTCCAGCCGCGCCGCGCTGCCGTTGTCGAAGGCGATCTCCAGCGCGGTGCTGTCGAAGCGCATCGCCATGCTGCTGAAGTTGTTGAGGCGCAGCGCCACGTCCCAGCGGCCGTCGGCGCGGACGGTGATCTGCTGGATGCTGGCCGCCGGTTCGGACACCCGGCGCACCGGGCCGCTGCCGCAGCCGGCCAGCAGAAGGGCGAAAGCGGCGATGCAGGCAAGCCGACGGATCATGCGCGGACTCCGGAAGGGGATCGCGGCAGCATACCCGCCGCGCGCGGACGGATCAGTAGCCGGCTTCCATGCCGCCGACCGGCTGTTCGCGGATGTACAGGTCCTTGGCGGCGATGAAAGCCTCGGCGCAGCGGTAGGCCTCGCGCCCCAGCTCGATGCGCGCCGCGTCGTCCAGCGGGGCGCTGCGCGGCGCGCCGACGAGCTGGGCGAACAGGTTCAGGGCGATGTCGTGGATGTCCATGCGGGGTTCCCCTGGCGAAACGGCGACCATACACCCGCGGCGGGCCGCTCGGCACCTGCCGGACGTGTGCGTCGCTTCCCCGGAGGATCGCGTGCGCGGAAAGAAGAAGGCCCGGACAAGCCGGGCCTTCCTCGCTTTACATCGCGCGCTGGATCACCAGATCACGACCTGCTTGTCGCCGTCGCGCACCATCTCGTCGCCGGCCTTGCAGCCGAACGCCTGGGCGAACGCCGGCATGTTGCTCGGCGCGCCGATGGCGCGGAAGGTGCCGGGGGCGTGCTCGTTGCTGTTGACGATCAGCTTCATGAAATCCGGCGTCATCTGGTCGCGCCAGATCGTGCCGAAGCTCAGGAAGAAACGCTGCTCCTCGGTGTAGCCGTCGATCTTGTCGCTGCCTTTCTTGCCGGCGTCGGCCAGCGCCTTCTGCATCGCGTCCCAGGCCACGTTCAGGCCGCCCAGGTCGGCGATGTTCTCGCCCAGGGTCAGCTTGCCGTTGACGTGCAGGCCGGGCAGGGCCTCGTAGCCGTTGAACTGCTGCACCAGCTTGTCGGTGCGGCCGGCGAAGCCCTTGGCGTCGGCCTCCGTCCACCAGTTCTCGAAGTTGCCGGTCGGCCCGAAGCGGCTGCCCTGGTCGTCGTAGCCGTGGATCATCTCGTGGCCGATCACCGCGCCAATGCCGCCGTAGTTCATCGCGTCGTCGGCGTTCGGATCGAAGAACGGCGGCTGCAGGATGGCGGCGGGGAAGGTGATGTCGTTGTTGAGCGGGTTGTACTGCGCGTTCACCAGCTGCGGGGTCATGCCCCATTCGGTCTTGTCCACCGGCTTGCCGATCTTGCCGAGCTGCCACTTGTAGTTGAACGCGTTGGCGGCCTGCACGTTGCCGTAGTAGCTGTCGCGGCCGGTGGTCAGGCCGTTCCAGTCGCGCCACTTGTCCGGGTAGCCGATCTTCGACTTGAACGTGCCCAGCTTCGCCAGCGCCTTCTGCTTCGTGTCGGGGCTCATCCAGTCGAGCTTTTCGATGCGCGCCTTCAGCGCGACCTGCAGGTTGCCCACCAGGGTTTCCATCTTCGCCTTGGCTTCCGGCGGGAACGCGACCTTCACGTACAGCTGGCCGAAGGCTTCGCCCACGTTGCGGTTGACCGCGCCCAGCACGCGCTTCCAGCGCGCCTTCTGTTCCTTCTGGCCGGCCATGGTCTTGTTGTGGAACTCGAACGACTCCTGCGCGAACGCATCGCTCAGGTAGGGCGAGGCGTCGTCGACGGCGTGGTAGCGCAGGTAGGCCTTCCAGGCGTCCACCGGGGTGTCGCCGATCATCTTGCTCACTTCCTTGTGGAAGTCCGGCATCGCCAGCGAGAACATCGCCGGCACGGCGACGCCCTGCGATTCGAAGAACTTGGTCCACGGGAAGTTCGGGGTCAGCTTGTCGGCGTCGGCCGGCGAGATCGGCTTGTAGTACAGCGAGACGTCGCGGTTCAGCTGCTCGGCGCCGATCGACACCTTGGCCAGGCGCGTCTCGAACGCGACCACCGCCTTGGCCTGCCTGGCCGCGTCGGCCGCCGGCACGCCGGACAGCTCCAGCACCTTGGCGACGTGCGTCTCGTAGGCGGCCAGCTTGTCGGCCTTGTCCTTGTCGAAGTAGTAGCCGCGCTCCGGCAGGCCCAGGCCGCCCTGCGTGGCGTAGGCGATGTTCATCGACGAGTCCTTGAAGTCGGCCTCGGGCCCGAAGTCGAACAGCACGTTCTGGCCCTGCGCCGCGCTGGCGCGCAGGTAGTCGGCGACGGAGGCGCCGTCGGTCAGCGCGTCGATCGCGGCCAGTTCCGGCTTCAGCGGCTCAATGCCCTGCGCGTTGATCTTCGCCTCGTCCATGCCGGTGGCCCAGAAGTCGCCGACCAGCTTGTCCACGCCGGTCGCGCCGGCCTTGGCCGCGGCCTGCTCGGCCAGCTGGTGCTGCACGGCCAGCGAGCGCTCGGCCAGCGCGTCGAAGCCGCCCCAGCTGCTGCGGTCGCCCGGGATCGGGTTCGCCGAATACCACTTGGCGTTGACGAAGCCATTGAAGTCCGCGCAGACGTTTTTGCCGGCATCGAGGTCGCCGGCCTGGAAGCGGATGTAGGGCGGCAGCTTGGCGTCGTCCAGCGAATACGCGGCGGCGTCGGGCTTGGCAGCGGCGGCCTGGGCGGCGTCCGGCGCGGCGGCGGGCTTCTGGCAGGCGGCCAGCGCCGCGGTGATGGCGAGGGACAGCAGCAGGTATCTGGGCGTGTTCAAGGCGGCGGCTCCGGCGGTGGCGGCGAAAAAAAGACGCGGCACCTGGCCGCGTCTCCGGACTGTATCGACTGGCCCGTGGGCGGGCGGGTGCCGGAGGTCATGGGCCTCCAGCGCCCGCCGACGGGCGGCGCCTTCACGACGGAAGGCGCGGGATCACCAGATCGCGACCTGCTTGTCGCCCTCGCGCACCATCGCGTCGCCGGCCTTGCAGCCGAACGCCTGCGCGAACGCCGGCATGTTGCTCGGCGCGCCGATGGCGCGGAAGTTGGCCGGGGCGTGCGGGTCGGTGTTCAGGCGCACCTTCAGTTCGTCCGGGGTGAAGTTGCGGCGCCAGACGGTGGCCCAGTTCATGTAGAAGCGCTGGTTCTCGCTGTAGCCGTCGATCTTGTCGTCGCCGCTCTTGCCGGCCGCCTTCAGCGCGTTCTGGTAGGCGTCCCAGGCCACGTTCAGGCCGCCCAGGTCGGCGATGTTCTCGCCCAGGGTCAGCTCGCCCTTCACGTGCAGGTCGTCGATCGCCACGTAGTCGTCGAACTGCTTGACCAGGCGCGCGGTGCGCGACTGGAAGCCGGTCATGTCGGCCTTCGTCCACCAGTTGTTGAAGTTGCCCTTGGCATCGAACTGGCTGCCCTGGTCGTCGTAGCCGTGCAGCATCTCGTGGCCGATCACCGCGCCGATGCCGCCGTAGTTCAGCGCCGGATCGGCCTTCGGGTCGAAGAACGGCGGTTGCAGGATCGCCGCCGGGAACACGATCTCGTTCATCAGCGGGTTGTAGTAGGCGTTGACCGTCTGCGGGGTCATGCCCCACTCGCTGCGGTCCACCGGCTTGCCGATCTTGGCCATGTCCCAGGCGTGGTTGAACTTCGCCGCGGCCATGATGTTCTGCACGTAGCCGTCGCGGCCGGTGGCCAGGCCGTCCCAGCTGCGCCACTTGTCCGGGTAGCCGATCTTGGGCGTGAAGCTGGCCCACTTCTCCATCGCCTTGGCCTTGGTCTCGGCGCTCATCCAGTCCAGCTTCTCGATGCGCGCCTTCAGCGCATCGCGCAGGTTCTGCACCAGCGTTTCCATCTGCGCCTTGGACTCGGCCGGGAAGTACTGCTTCACGTACAGCTGACCCAGCGCCTCGCCGGCGCTGCCTTCCACGGTGTCCATCACGCGCTTCCAGCGGGCCTTCTGCTCCTTCTGGCCGCGCAGGGTGCGGGAGAAGAAGTCGAAGCGCTCGTCGCCGAACTTCGCGGCCAGGAACGGCGCCATGCCGTCGATGGCGTTGATCCGCAGGTAGGCCTGCCACTGCGCCGCCGGCACGTCGGCCAGCATCTTGTCGAACTCGGCGAAGAACTTCGGCTGCGACAGCGAGAAACCCTCGGCGCTCACGCCGTTGGCCTTGAAGAACTCCGACCACGGGAAGTTGGGTGAGGCCTTGTCGGCGTCGGCCATGCTGACGAAGTGGTACTGGTTGTTCGGGTTGCGCAGCTCGATCGGCGACAGCGAGGCCTTGGCGAGGCGGGTCTCGAACGCCAGCACGTCGGCGGCCTGCGCGTCCGCGTCGGCGGCGGCGACGCCGGCGTTCTGGAGCTGCTTCGAGACGTGCTTCACGAACGCCTCGCGGATCGTCTTGTACTTGCCGTCCGGGCCGTCCTCCAGGTAGTAGGCCTTCTCCGGCAGCGACAGCCCGCCCTGGAAGGCGTAGCCGATCTTCTGGCTGGAGTTCTTGAAGTCGGATTCGGCGCCGAAGCTGAACACCTCGCCGCGGCCGGCGGCGAATTCGTCGCGCAGGTACTGGGCGATGTCGGCCGGGGTCTTCAGCGCGGCGATGCGGTCGAGCTGCGGCTGGATCGGCGCGATGCCGGCGGCCTCGATCTTCGCCTCGTCCATGCCGGTGGCGTACAGATCGCCGATCAGCTTCTCGATGCCGCCGGCGTCCTTCTTCGCGGCGGCGGCCTCGGCGATGCCCTTGCTGGCCGCCTCGGAGCGCTCGTCGAGCATTTCGAAGCTGCCCCAGCTGGTCTTGTCGCCCGGCACCGGGTTGGCGGCCAGCCACTTGCCGTTGACGAAATCGGCGAGGTTGTCGCAGACGTTCTTGCTGGTGTCGAGGTCGGCCACGTTGAACGCGGCCAGCGGCGGCAGGTCGGGCTGCGCGGCGGGGGCGTCGGCCTTGGCGACGCCGGTATCGGCGGGTGCGGCGGGCTTCTGGCAGGCGCTCAGCGCCGCGGCGATGGCGAGGGACAACAGCAGGAACTTCGGGGTTTTCACGGGCAACGGCTCCGGCGGGCGGATGGAGAGAGAAAAAAAGACGCGGCACAAGGCCGCGTCTTCGGACTGTATCGGTTCGGCCCGGAAGGCGGGGGGTGCCGGAGGTCATGCCTCCGGCGCCCGCCGACGGGCGGCGCCTCAGGGCGAGAAGCGCGGATCGGTCAGCTTCATCTCGGTCAGCGGGCCGTAGCCCTTCATCACGCCGCGGATCTTGGCGGCGTCGCCGATGGCGACGATCACCAGGTCCTGGCTGGCCGGGAACACCGCGCGCGCCGCCGCGACCTGCTCCGGCGTGGCGGCGGCGACCTGGCCCAGATAGCCGTCGATGTAGTCGCGGCCGTCGCCGTACAGGGTCAGCCAGGCGATGGCGCCGGCCAGCTGCGGGGCGGTTTCCATGCCGGGGGCGAACTGCCCGGCGATGTAGTTCTTCGCCGACTGCAGGGTGGCGGCGTCCAGGCCGTCCTTGTGCAGGCGGTCGAGGGTGGCGATGGCGAGGTCGATGGCGGCCTTGGTCGAATCGGTCTTGGTGAAGCTGGTGATCGCCGCCGCGCCCGGCAGGCGCGGACGCTGGATCTGCGAGCTGGCGCCGTAGGTCAGGCCGGACTTCACCCGCAGCTCGGTGTTGAGCATCGAGGTGAAGCGCCCGCCGAACGCGGTCTGCACCAGGTCCTGCGCGGCGCGGGCCGCGTCGTCGCGCTGGCTGCCGACGTTGACCAGCGAGAAGTAGGTCTGGGTCGCGCCCGGCTTGTCCACCAGCAGCACGCGGCGGCCGGTTTCCTTCGCCTTGGCGGTGGCTTGCGGCAGCGCGCCCTGCGCCTTCGCCCAGCCGCCGAACGCCTGCTTCACCTGCGCGGTGACCGCGGCGGGATCGAAGTCGCCGGCGATCGAGACGATCAGGCGGTCGCCGCCCATCTGCTGGCCGCGGAACGCCTGCAGGTCGGCCAGGGTAATGGTGGCGAGGCTGGTCTCGTCGCCGCCGGCCGGGCGGCCGTAGGGATGGCCGCGGAACAGCCAGCCGCCGGAGTACTGGCCGATCAGCCGGCGCGGGTCGGAGTCCTTGGCGGCGGCGATGCCGTCGATGGCGTGCTTGCGCAGCTTGTCGAACTCGGCCGGTTCCATCTTCGGCCGCAGCAGCGCGTCGGCCAGCAGCGACAGCATCAGCCCGGTGTCCTTGGACAGGAACTGCGCGCTGGCGCTGATCGCCTCGGCCGAGCTGCCGAAGTTCAGGCTGCCGCCGGCGCCGTCCACGGCCTGCGCGAACGCCAGCGCGTCGCGCTCGCCCGCGCCCTTGGACAGCAGTTCCGCCAGCAGGTCGGCGGTGCCTTCCTTGCCGGCCGGGTCGGCCAGCGAACCGCCGCGCACCAGCACGGTGGCGGCGACCATCGGCACGTCCTTGCGCGGGGTCAGCAGCAGGGTGGCGCCGTTGTCGAGCCGGACGGTCTGGTAGTCCGGCAGCTTGATGTCGCCGGCGCTGGCGGCGCCGAACGCGAACGCGGCCAGCGCCGCGAGAACGAAACGCAGGCGGCTCATCGTGCGTCCTCCTTGTTGTTGGCTGCGGGCGCCTTGTTGGCCGCGGGCGCGGCGACGGGTTTCAGCAGGCCGGTGGTACGGTTCTGCGTGCGCAGGATCTTCGCGGCCAGCGCCTGCACCTGGGCGGCGGTGACGGCTTCGAAGGCGGCCGGTTCGTCGAACGCCTTGCGGTAGTCGCCCTCGAACACCTCGGCGGTGCCCAGTGCGCGCGCCTTGCCGTTGATGGTGGCCATGCCGCGCCAGAACTCGGACAGCTTGAGGTTGCGCGCCTTGTCCAGCTCGGCGTCGGTCACGCCGTCGCGGGCGATCTTCGCCAGTTCCTCGTCCAGCAGGGTTTCCGCCTTCGCCATGTCGCCGCCCGGCGGCAGCATCGCGTAGACCCACAGCAGGCCCGGGTCGAAGCCGGCTTCGGCGAACGCGCCGGCCTCCACCGCCGCCTGCTCCTTCTCGACCAGGCGCTGGTTCAGGCGCGAGGATTCGCCTTCGGCCAGGATCGTGGTCAGCAGCTCCAGCGTCGGGTAGTCCTTGCTGCCCGCGCCGATGCCGCTGTGGAAGGCGTAGGCGACGATCGGCGACTGCGCGTCGGCGCGCTCCACCACCAGCCGGCGCTCGCCCAGCTGCTCGGGTTCGACGGTGGTGATCGGGGTCGGCTCCGGCTGGCGCGGCAGCGCGGCCAGGTACTTGTCGGCCATCGCGAACACCTGCGCCGGCTCGACGTCGCCCGCCACCACCAGCACCGCGTTGTTCGGCGCGTAGTAGGTCTTGAAGAACTGCTTGAGGTCCTCGCTCTTCCAGTGCTCGATGTCGCTGGGCCAGCCGATGGTCGGGATCTGGTAGGGATGGGCCACAAAGGCGGTGGCCTGCATCTGCTCCATCAGCGTGCCCATGCTGTCGTTGTCGACGCTGGAGCGGCGCTCGCTGTAGACCACGCCGCGCTCGCTCTCCACCACTTCGGGGACGAAGGCCAGGTTGGCCATGCGGTCGCCTTCGAGGTCGAAGATCGTCTCCAGCGCGCTGGACGGGAACCAGTCGGTGTAGATGGTCAGGTCGTTGCTGGTGCTGGCGTTGTTGCTGCCGCCGGCGGCTTCCATGGTGCGGTCGAACTCGCCCGGCTTCCGGCGGGTGGTGCCGTTGAACATCATGTGTTCGAAGAAGTGCGCCAGCCCGGTGATGCCGGCGTGCTCGTTGCGGCTGCCGACCTTGTAGAAGGTGTAGTAGTTGGCGTTGGGGATGTCGTGGTCCGGCCAGACCACGATCTTCAGGCCGTTGGCCAGGGTCTTGCTGGCGATGGCCTCGCTGCCCGGCACCTTGGCGGCGGGCGGGGAGGCGGGCGCGGCGGCGGACGCCGCGGAACTCAGGCCCAGCGCGAGCGCGCAGGCGAGGGGCAGAAGGCGCATGGGGATTCCCGATATTGGTACCCGGCCACCATGCCCGAAACCGCCCGCTGGCGTCACCTGCCGGAAGTCGTGCGGCCCCGGCGTTCCGGCGCGGGCGCGTCAGCGGCGCGGCATCACCCGCCACAGCGGCGCGCGGACGCGCAGCGCCACCATTGCCAACCCGCCGATCAGCAGCACGCTGTACTCCATGCCGTTGCGGCCGGCGCCGACCACGAACCAGCCGTCCGGCGCGTGCACCAGGACGACGCCCATCGCGTAGATGCCGATGAACAGCAGCGCGAACGGCCGCACCCACAGGCCGAGCGCGAGGCAGGCCGAGCCGGCGATCTCGCCGAGGGTCACGCCCCAGGCCACGGCGTACGGCAACGGAATGCCCTGGCCTTGCAGCCATTCGCCGAACACCGGGCTGCCGCCGTGCAGCAGGCGGTACCAGCCGTGGATACCGATCAGCAGGGCCAGCAGCAGGCGGAAGCCGAGCAGCGCGCGGTCGGGCGGGGCGGGGAGGGCGTTCATGCCGGGTCCTTGTTCGATGAAGGGAGGTGATCCGCGCGCGCGGCGTCGTTCGCTGCCACCACCAGCAGCATCGCCAGCAGCGCCACGCTGTACTCGCTGCCGCCGACGCCGTGTTCGCCTACGAACCAGCCGCTGTGGCGGTGGATCAGCCAGATGCCTGTGGCGGCGATCACCGCCAGGCCGGTGGCCGCCCAGCGCACGCCGCGGTCGAGCAGCAGCAGGGTGCCCGCGCCCAGTTCGTAGGCGGTGATCGCCAGCACCCAGAGCTCGCCGTGCGGGAAGCCGTGCGCCTCCATGAACCGCGAGAACTGCGGGATGCTGGCGTAGACGAAGCGCATCGACGCGTGCGCCATGAACAGCAGGGCGGTGACGATGCGCAGCAGCCGCAGCGCGTCGGGCAGCGGCCACCACGGGTAGCCGCGCGCCAGCCGCGAGAGCGCGGGCGGCGGAAGAAAAAAACCGCGGGACGATGCCGGCCTGTCCCGCGGTTCCCGGGGGTGGATCGCGCCCATCGCTCAGAAGGCGTACTGGACCATGAAGCGCACCGCGCGCGGCGCCTGGAAGCCGGTCGGCACCTTGTACACGGTGCCGAACAGCGGGCTGCCCTCGTTGGTTTCGGCGGTCTCGACCACGCTGGTGACCGTGCGCGTGTCGAACACGTTGAACACGTCCAGCTTGAGGGTCAGCCGGCCGTCGGCGAACGCCGGCTTCCATGCCACGTTGAGGTCGAGCTGGCGCTGCCACGGCGTGCGCCCGCCGCCGCCGCGCGCCACCACGTCAGTGCCGTTGTCGAGCACGCCGTCGCCGTCGTCGTCGCTGCCCGGGGCGTCGCTGCACGAGAAGTACGAGGCGCCGTAGTGCAGCGGATCGCTGCCGTACACGCCGAAGCAGTTGATCGGCCGCCCCGATTGCAGCAGCAGGTTGCCGCCCACCGACCAGCGCTCGTTGAACTCGTAGTTGCCGAACAGCTTGAGCGTGTGGCGGCGGTCGTTCGGCAGCGGGCCGTACGCGCCCAGCATCAGCTCGCGGTAGTCGAAGTCCTGGGTGGTGCCGGTGTCGGCCTGGCCGATGTCGGACTTCACCCCGCCCTCGGTGTTGCCGTTGCTGCGCGCCCAGGTGTAGGAGCCTTGCAGGAACAGCCGGTCCCAGTGGCCTTCGAAGAAGAACTCGGCCGCCGAATAGGTGCGCTTGGCCTTCGGGCCCAGCGTATCGGCGTCGATGGTCACCTTCTCCAGCGTGCCGTCGCCGTCGATGTCGATGTTGAAGATCCCGTCACTGCCGGGGTTGTAGAGGTGGCAGAAGGTGAAGCCCGGATTGACGAAGGCGATCTCCCTGGGGACGGTGCTGTCCTCGGGCGCCTGGAACGGGTCGCCGTCGGGATCGACGAAGCCGTTGCCCAGCGCCCAGTCGTAGATGGCGCGCTCGTCGCAGTTGTCGTCGATGGCGCGCTGCAGCTTGCGGTGCACCGCGCGCAGGCCGAGCGACCAGTGCTCGCCCATCCGCTGCTGGAAGCCGAGGATGTATTCGTCCTGGTACATCGGCTGCAGGTTCTCGGACGCGATGGTGCGCGGGTCCTTGTTCGCGCCGAACTCGTTGTTGAGGTAGGTCACCGGGGTGAACGGCGTCGCCCCGACCGGCGCGCCGGTGGCGGGATCGACGCTGTCGTAGAAGAACAGCTGCTGGCTGAAGATCGAGGCGCTGGCGCCGCGCACCGCCACCGTGGCGGTCAGCGGCAGCGCGTAGCGGCCGGCGTTGCCGAACACCTTGAACGAGGCGTCGCCGTTGACGTCCCAGGCGAAGCCCAGGCGCGGGCCGAGCTGGTTGTCGATGGAGACGTAGGCCTGGCCCAGCCCGTTCCTGTTCTCGAAGCTGTCCCAGCGCAGGCCGGCGTAGGCGAGGAAGTTCGGCGTGACCTGCCAGCTGTCCTCGACGTAGAAGGCGCGCTGGTTCACGTCCACGGTGGCGCCGTTCTTGAACACCACGTTGACCGCGAAGTCGGTGTCGTCGCCGTTCAGCGGCACGCCGTCCGGGTCGATGGTGGCGTAGGTCCAGACTTGGCCGCCCTCGACCGCGCCGCCGGCCACCGAGGTGAAGCGGTCGGCGTCGTAGCCGAAGCGCAGCTGGTGGTCGCCGAGCTGCCATTCGGCGTCGACGCGGAACTGGCGGCGGGTGTCGCCGGCGTCGGGCCGGCCGAGCGTGCCGCCGATGAAGTCGCAGCCGTGGATCGCCGGCGTCGCGCCGAGCAGGGTGGACAGGCGCTGGTCCACGATCACCGGGCAGCCGGTGTCGGGCGCGTCGAGGTCGCCCGACCATTCCTGGCGGGTGCCGTTGGCGGAGATGCCGTAGATGCTGCGCGAGAATTTCCCGTAGCCGTACAGCGCGGACAGGGTGAAGTCGTCGCTCAGGTAGCCGGTGTACTTCAGCGCGTGGCTGGTGCCGCCTTGTTCGGTGTGCACGGTGCCGAGCACGCCGGTGCGGTCGAGCGCGCCCTCGCCATTGCCGTACACGGTCCGGGTGGTGCGGGCGGTGTCGGAGAAGCTGGTCAGTTCCAGCAGGTGGTTTTCGCTGATGTTCCAGTCCAGCTTCAGCAGCCAGGTCGGCGAGCGCGTGCGCGCCGCCGTGTTGCGGCCGGCGTTGACGTCGCCCCAGGCGTCGGTTTCGTTGCGCGCGAACTGCGCGATGCCCCAGGCGAACAGGCGGTCCTTGACCAGCGCACCGCCGGCCCACAGCGCGACGCTCGACTGCTCGGCGTCGTCCTTCGCGTTGTCTTCCAGCAGGTCGCCGTTGTTGAGGTGGATGTCCGGCGTTCTGCCGGACAGCGACGACGGCGTCCAGTACGCCGCGCCGCCGGCTTCGAAGTCGTTGGTGCCGCGCTTGGTGATCAGGTTGACCACGCCGCCGGTGGAGCGGCCGAATTCCGCGCCGTAGCCGCCGGTCTTGACCTGCTGCTCGGCGATCGCCTCGAACGGGATCTGCGCGAAGGCGAGGTTGTTGAACGCATTGGTGATGTTGAAGCCGTTGACGTAGTAGGCGTTCTCCGCCACCGAGGAACCGCCGAACGAGGCCAGGTTGCCGAACGCGGCGTCGCCGCGCACGGTGCCGGGCGCGAGCAGGGCGACGCTAGTAGCGTCGCGCGCCACCGGGATGCTGGCGATCTGCTGCGCGCTGAGGATGGTGGTGGATTCCACCGAGGAGACGTCCACCGGGTTGATGGCGCCGGCGGTCACCGTCACCGCGTCGAGCGTGGTGGCGTCGCCGCCGCCGAAGTCCACCTGGGTGCCGGTGCCGACGCTCACCGCCACGCGTTCGCGCACGCGTACGCTGCCGTCGGCGCGGCGCAGCGTCACCGTGTAGCTGCCGGACGGCGTCTGCGGCGCGCGGAAGTTGCCGTCGGCGCCGACCGTGAGTTCGCGGCGGAAGCCGGTGGCGGGATTCTCGATGGTCACCGTGTCGCCCTGCGCGGCGCGTCCGTAGATGGCGCCGGCGGCGTTGCTCTGCGCGGAGGCGAGTCCGGCGAGGCCGAGGCCGGCGGCCAGCGCCAGGCAGAGGGCGGTGCGTTTGCAGCGGTTGCTGTGAATGGAGGCAGGCATGCGGGTTCCCCGGTGGTTGGTGACGACGGGGCGAAGCTGGCCGCGCCCGCGCGGCGCGGCAAGCGCGCAGGGACGAACCGCACGCCCGCGGCGGCGAACGCCACCAGCGGCGTTGCGGGCGGAAATGCGCGGGGGTAGCGTGGCCGCATGCACCGCGACGACCCGATCCCGAAGCCCGCGCCGCGCCGCGCGTGGTGGCCGCTGTGGCTGTCCGCCTTCGCCGGCTGGACGGCCTACGGCTTGCTGTACGCCTTCCAGACCATGTCGATGGCGGCGGACATGGGCAAGACCTACGCCTGGTCCGACGTGCTGCGCACCAGTCTGGTCGGCATGTGGGGCTGGGTGCCGCTGACCGTGGGCCTGTTCTGGCTGGTGGTGCGCTTCCCGATCCGCCGCGGCAACGTGCTGCGCGCCTGCACCGTGCTGATGCTGGCCGCGCTGGCGGCGGTGGTGCTGCGCGCGGTGTTCATCTACGCGCTGGACCCGTGGATCGAGTGGTACGACGCGCCGCCGGATTTCTGGGCCGACGTGATGACCACCAGCCTGCACAGCAACGTGCTGGTGAGCTGGGTGGTGATCGGCCTCGCCCACGCGCTGCTGTTCGCCGGCCAGGCGCGCGAGCAGGAGCGCCGCGCCGCCGAACTGCAGGCGCGGCTGACCCAGGCACGGCTGGACGCGATTTCCGCCCAGCTCAATCCGCATTTCCTGTTCAACGCGCTCAATTCCATCGCCGAGCTGGTGCACCACGACGCCGCCCGCGCCGACCGCATGCTGGTGGGCCTGTCCGCGCTGCTGCGGCGCAGCCTGGACAGCTCGCGGCTGCAATGGGTGGGGCTGCGCGAGGAACTGGAACTGCTGGCGCAATACCTCGACATCGAGAAGGTGCGCCTGGGCGAGCGCCTGCAGGTGCACTGGCACGTCGCCGAGGACTGCCTGGACGAAGCGGTGCCGCCGCTGTTGCTGCAGCCGCTGGTGGAGAATGCGGTGGTGCACGGCATCGCCCGTCGTCTGCGCCCCGGCAACCTGCGCATCGCCGCCGGTTTCGTGCCGGGCGCGCTGTGGCTGGAAGTGGAGGACGACGGCGCCGACGGCCAGCCCGACATCGAGGGCCACGGCATCGGCCTCGCCAACACCCGCGCGCGCCTGCAGGCGCTGTACGGCGCCGATGCGGCGTTGGTGATCGCGCCCACCGAGGCCGGCGGCACCCGGGTCAGCCTGCGCCTGCCGCATGCGCAGGGCGCGAGCGCGTCCCTGCGCGACGGCCCCGCGCCCGCGTTCCGCTTCGACGAGGCGGCGGCGCGATGAACGCGCTGCGCGTGGTCATCGCCGACGACGAACCGCTGGCCCGCCTGCGGCTGCGCCGGCTGCTGTCGGCGATGCCGGGCCTGGAGGTGGTGGCCGAGTGCGCCAGCGGCATCGAGGTGATGCAGCTGCTGCCGGACTGCCCCTGCGACCTGCTGTTCCTCGACATCCAGATGCCGGGCGCGGACGGTTTCCAGGCGCTGGAGCACGTGGTGGCGCGGCCGCGCGCGGTGGTGTTCGTCACCGCCTACGCGGAGCACGCGGTGCGCGCCTTCGACGTGCAGGCGGTGGACTACCTGCTCAAGCCGATCGCCGCCGGGCGATTGCAGCAGGCGGTGGAGCGCGCACAGCGCGCGCTGGTTGCCGATGCGCCGGTCCCGGCATCGGCGCCGGTGCCGCGCCGGCTGGCGCTGCCGATCGGTCGGCGCATGCAGATGGTGGAGCTGGACGAGCTGGACTGCGCGCTGGCGCAGGCCAACTACGTCGAACTGAAGGTCGGGGCACGCAGCTTCGTCCTGCGCGACACCATCAGCGGCTTCCACGCGCGGCTGGACCCGCAGCGCTTCCTGCGCATCCACCGCTCGGCGGTGGTGCGCATCGACGCGATCCGCGAAGTGGAGCCGCTGGCCTCGGGCCGCTACCGGGTCAACCTGCACAGCGGCCTGCGCTTGGTCTCCGGGCGCAGCTACCGCGATGCCCTGCGCGGCGCGCTGGGGCTGGCGGCGGAACCGGCCGCCTATGTCGACGCCTGAGCCGCCGCCGCGGAACCCCGCGCCGCTGCGGTAACCTGCCCGCACCCCACAGCGGAGCGATCCATGCGCGTGCATTTCCACGGCGCGGCCGGCGAGGTCACCGGCTCGATGCATCTTGTCGAAGCGGCCGGCCGACGCATCCTGATCGACTGCGGCATGGTGCAGGGCAGCCCGGAGGCCGAGGCGCGCAACTTCGCGCCGTTCCCGTTCGACGCCGCCGGCATCGACGCGCTGGTGCTCAGCCACGCCCACATCGACCACGTCGGCCGGGTGCCGCGGCTGACCATGGCCGGCTTCGACGGGCCGATCTACGCCCAGGCCGCCACCGCCGACCTGCTGCCGATCATGCTGATGGATTCGGCTTCGCTGGCGGAAAGCGACGCCGAGCGCGCCAACCGCAAGCGCAAGCCCGGCCAGCCGGAGGCGATGCCGCTGTACACCCGCGAGGACGTGCGCGACGCGCTGAAGCAGGTGCGCCCGCTGCCCTACGCCGCGCGCACCGAGCTGTTCCCGGGCGTCGAGATCGCCTTCCGCGACGCCGGCCACATCCTCGGGTCGAGCATCGTCGAGCTGTGGGCCGACGGCCGCAAGCTGGTGTTCTCCGGCGATCTCGGCATGAAGGGCACGCCGATCCTGCGCGATCCCGAAACGGTGCGCGAGGCCGACCTGCTGCTGATGGAATCCACCTACGGCAACCGCAACCACCGCCAGCGCAGCGAAACGGTGCACGAGCTGGGCGAGATCCTCGACGCCGCCTGGAAGGACCGCGGCAACGTGCTGATCCCGGCGTTCGCGGTGGGCCGCACGCAGGAGCTGCTGTACTGGTTCGCCCGCCACTGGGACGACTGGGACATGGCGCGCTGGCGCATCCACCTCGACAGCCCGATGGCCTCGAAGGTGGTGCAGGTCTACGACCGCCACCACGAACTGTTCGACGCCGAGGCGCGCGAGGTCTGGCGCGGCACGCCCAACCCGTTCCGCCTGCCCAACCTGCGCGTCACCGAAACCGCCGAGGAATCGATGTCGATCAACCGCCTGCACGGCGGCGCAATAGTGATAGCGGGCAACGGCATGGCCAACGGCGGCCGCATCCTCCACCACATGCGGCAGAACCTGCCGCGCCGGCAGACCCGCATCGTGTTCGTCGGCTACCAGGCCGAGGGCACCATCGGCCGGCGGCTGGTGGAGGGCGCGCGCTGGGTGCGCATCCACGGCCACGACGTGCGCGTCAACGCGCACCGGCACACGGTGGGCGGGCTGTCCGCGCATGCCGACCAGCAGGGCCTGCTGGACTGGTACGCCGGCTTCGCGCCGTCGCCGCCGCTGGCGCTGGTGCACGGCGAGGACATCGCCCGCGAAGCGCTGGCCGGTGAGATCCACGAACGCCACGGCGTGGAAGCGCTGCTGGCGCGGCCCGGCATGACGCTGGACGTGTAGACGGGGAGGGCATGACGATGGGCGAACCGAAGACCAGGGCCGGCGATGCGTCCGTCGCGGCCTTCCTCGCGCAGCAGCCGGACGAGCGCCGCGCGGACTGCGAGGCCGTCTCCGCGATGATGCAGGCCGCCACCGGCGAGCCGGCGAGGATGTGGGGCGGCAGCATCGTCGGCTTCGGCAAGTACGCCTACGTCAGCGCCGGCAAGACCAACGAATGGCCGCTGGTCGGCTTCTCGCCGCGCAAGAACGAACTGGTGCTGTACCTGACCGCCGGCTTCGACGACGCGGGCGCGCTGCTGGACAAGCTGGGCAGGCACCGGACCGGCAAGGCCTGCCTCTACGTCAAGCGCATGGCCGACGTGGACGCGCAGGTGCTGCGCCGGCTGATCGACGCCTCGGTCGAGGCGATGGAAGCGAAGCGGATCCGCTGACGGCTCAGTGCGCGGGCTCCGACCGGCGGTGCAGCGACAGCCATTCCCACACCGCCACCAGGATCATCACGCCGGTGGTCAGCATCCCCAGCGTGAGCGCGCTGAACGCGTGCCGGAACGCGAACGGCGCCAGCGCGCCCAGCAGCGCCAGCCCGGCCATGTGCGAGAACGGCGGCAGCGGGCGCGGATTGGTCGCCCACTTGAACAGGGCGTTGCCGAGCAGGTAGACGAACGGGCCGCCGAGGATGGCGGCGACGCCGGCGCCGGTCGCGTGGTCGGGATGCGCCAGCACCAGTTCGTCGGCGACCGCGCACAGCACGATGCCGGCGATGATCGGGATGTGCAGGTAGGTGTAGGCCAGCCGCGCCACCTTGCCGCGGTCCTCGGCGTGCTCGAAGTGGCGGGTGGCGCGCTCCGCGCCGGTGTCGAAATACACCCACCACATCGCCACGCTGCCGAGGAAGGCGGTGAGGAAGGCCAGCGCCTGCGGGCCGTTCCAGGGCAGGCCGGCGAAGGTCGCGCCGGTGACCAGCAGCGATTCGCCCAGCGCGATGATCACGAACAGGCCGCAGCGCTCGGCCATGTGGTGCGGATCGACCTTCCAGTCGCTGGTGGACGAGGCGCCCAGGCCGGGCACGCGGAACAGCGACACCGGGCCCAGGAACTCGATGGCGAGCGCCGCGACCCACCAGCCCATGCGTGGCAGCGGATCGGACAGGCCGCCCAGGATCCAGCAAACGCCGGACGCCGCCAGCCAGACCAGGATGCGCAGGAAGTTGCGTCCCAGCGGCGTGCGCGGGCCGAACGCGCGCACCACGTACAGCGTGCGCAGCGCGTGCTGGGCGACGTAGGCCAGCGCGAACAGCAGGCCCTTGCCGGCGAAGGCCAGCGGCAGCGCCGACGACATCGCCAGCCCCAGCAGCATCATCACGAACAGCAGCTGCCGCACCGGGGTCGAATCGGGATTGAGCCAGTTGGTCGTCCACGCCGTGTAGATCCACATCCACCACACGCCGAGGAACAGCAGCCCGGTGCGCAGCGCGCCCAGCGGCGTCAGCTGCTCCAGCAGCCCGTGCGAGAGCTGGGTGATGGCGAACACGAAGACGAGGTCGTAGAACAGCTCGACCTCGCCGACCCGGCTGCGCTCCGCGCCGGGCTCGCGCAGGACCGGGATGCGCTGGCGCATCGGCATGGGCTCAGCGCCGCTTCGCGCCGCCGGCCCCGGACAGCAGCACCAGCCCGCCGACCAGGCCCATGTTCTTCATGAACTGCAGCAGCTGCGCCGCCTGCGCGGCGCCGGAGAACTTCCAGAACGGATGCGACAGCGCCGCGTCGGCCAGCAGCGCGGCGGCGGCGAGCAGGGTGACCGCGCGCAGCTGCCAGCCGGCCGCGATCAGCACGCCCAGCAGCACCTCGGCGGTGCTCAGCAGCAGGGTGTTGTTGCCGGTCGGCACGCCATGCAGCGCCTGCCAAAGGCGGAAGCCGCCGGCGACGACAAAGACGGCGGCCAGCAGCCACTGGGCGATACGGACTTCGGGCTTCATGCGGGGATCCGTGCGAGAGAATCGGCCAAGAGTGTCACGGCCGGCTGAACCGCGGAAGGGGCGGGCCGGCGCGGCGCGGGTTTTCGCGTAGAATGGCCGGGTTCTGCGCACGGCTGATCGCCCCTCGTTATGCGAAGGGTGCGTTTTCCTGATCGAGCCGGCCGCCTTCGCGGCTTTCTTTTCCCCGTACGCCTTTCGTCGCGCAGACACGGCCCGGATGACCGGCGTCGTGCCATCGCATGCCCGCGGCGCGGATCTGGACGGCTTCGTCTAGGCAGGAACGCCCGGGCCGGTTCGCGCCCGGCGCGAGCCATGTACAGGAGTTCCCCCATGTCGTTCGACACCCTGGGCCTTGCGCCCGCGTTGCTGCGCGCGCTGGCCGACTACGGCTACGAAAATCCCACCCCGATCCAGGCGCAGGCCATCCCGCTGATCCTAGCCGGCCACGACGTGCTCGGCGGCGCCCAGACCGGCACCGGCAAGACCGCCGCGTTCGGCTTGCCGCTGCTGCAGAAGCTGGCCGAGCTGCCCAAGCCCGAAGGACTGCACCGCCCGCGCGTGCTGGTGCTGACCCCCACCCGCGAGCTGGCGGTGCAGATCACCGAGAACCTGCGCGCCTACGCCAAGCATCTGCGCATCAACGTCACCTCGCTGTTCGGCGGCGTCGGCATGCAGCCGCAGGTGGAAGCGTTCCGCCGCGGCGTGGACGTGCTGGTGGCCTGCCCGGGCCGGCTGATCGACCACCTCGACCGCGGCACCTGCAAGCTCGGCGACGTGCAGATGCTGGTGCTGGACGAGGCCGACCGCATGCTCGACATGGGCTTCCTGCCGTCGATCAAGCGGGTAATGAAGCACGTGCCGCACCAGCGCCAGACGCTGCTGTTCTCGGCCACCTTCGAACCGCGCATCAAGGCGCTGGCGCTGGAGTTCATGCGCGAGCCGCAGCAGGTGCAGGTGGCCGCGCAGAACACCGTGATCGAGACCATCAGCCACCATGCGCATCCGGTGGACAGCGCGAAGAAGCGCGATCTGCTGGTCGACATCCTGGCCCGCCGCCACACCGAGCAGGTGCTGGTGTTCGGCAAGACCAAGCACGGCTGCAACCGCCTGGCGGAACAGTTGGAGAAGGCCGGCCTGCCGGCGCTGGCGATCCACGGCAACAAGAGCCAGGCCGCCCGCCAGAAGGCGCTGAACGAGTTCAAGAGCGGCAAGATCCGCATCCTGGTCGCCACCGACGTGGCCGCGCGCGGCCTCGACATCCCGGACCTGCCGCTGGTGATCAACCACGACCTGCCGATGGTGGCCGAGGACTACGTGCACCGCATCGGCCGCACCGGCCGCAACGGCGCGACCGGCGAAGCCATCTCGCTGGTTTCGCCGGACGAAGCCAACCTGCTGCGCCAGATCCAGAAGCTGCTGGGCCGCGAGATCGCGATGGAGACCGTGCCGGGCTTCGAGCCCTCGCGCGCGATCCGCAGCGACGCCAAGCCGTTCGACAACGCCCCGCGCGGCCCGCGCCCGGCGCGCGCCCGCCGCCCGCACGGCAAGCCGCGCACCGCCGAAGCGCACGCCCACGCCCACACCGGGCCGAAGCCGGCGCGCGAAGGCCAGCGCGGCGACGCGGCGCGCCGCGGCGGCCGGCAGGGCGCGCCCCGGCGCGATTCGCGCTCGTAAGCGCGATGCCGACGCCGGCCGCTATCGTGGCGGCCGGCATCGGTGCTAGTGTCCCGCGCCACTATCGGCAGAGATGACGGACGGCCCGTGTTGAAGCGCATCCTCGGCATCGGAACGGACAGGACGGACGGCAACGGCGGCGACGGTTCGCGCTGGCGGCCGCGGGTGCCGACCGAGGCGCTGGCCGCGCTGGTCAGCGCTTATTTCGTGCTGGCCTGCAACGGCCCGCTGTGGGACGCGGTGCGCGCCGGCAGCGGTTCGCTGCGGGTGCTGCTGTCGCTGGGCGTGGCGGTGTTCGCCCTGCACGCGCTGCTGTTCGGGCTGTTCTGCTGGGGCCGGCTGGCGCGTCCGCTGCTGGCCCTGCTGCTGGTGGTCACCGCGCTGGCGCACTGGTACATGACCCGCTACGCGGTGGTGTTCGACGCGGAAATGGTCCGCAACGTGCTGAACACCGATCCGGCGGAAAGCCGCGAGCTGGTGTCGGTGCGCATGGTGCTGCACGTGCTGCTGCTGGGCGTGCTGCCGGCCGCGCTGGTGCTGCTGACCCGGCCGGTGCGGCGGATCTGGCGGCGCGCGCTGCTGCTGCGCGCCGGCTTCCTGCTGGCGATGGCACTGCTGGTCGGCGCGGCGCTGGGCGCCTCGTCGCAGGGCGTGTTCGCGCTGATGCGCAGCGACCTGGTGCTGCGCTACAAGATCACCCCCGGCAACTACATCGTCTCGCTGGTCAACGTGCTCAAGCCGTCGAAGAAGGCGAAGGGTCCCGTGCAGGCGGTCGGCGCCGACGCGCGGCGTCCGCCCGAGGCGCTGGCGCGCAAGCCGCGCCTGCTGGTGCTGGTGGTCGGCGAGACCGTGCGCGGCGACCACTGGGGCATGAACGGCTACGCGCGCCAGACCACGCCGGAGCTGGCCGCGCGCGATGTCGTCAACTTCCCCGACGTGACCGCCTGCGGCACCAGCACCGAGGTGTCGCTGCCCTGCATGTTCTCGCCGTTCGGGCGCGCGGACTACGACCGCGACGCGATCCGCGGCCACGAATCCGTGCTCGACGTGGCCGCCCGCGCCGGCGTCGGCGTGCTCTGGCGCGACAACCAGTCCGGCTGCAAGGGCGTCTGCATCCGCCAGGCTTCGGAGACGCTGGGGCCTTCCGATGGCGCGTCGCTGTGCGCGGAGGGGCGCTGCTTCGACGAGATCCTGCTGTCCGGCTTGCAGGCGAAGATCGACGCCATCCCCGGCGACGCGCTGATCGTCCTGCACATGCTGGGCAACCACGGGCCGAACTATTTCGAGCGCTACCCGCCGAAATTCGCGCGCTGGACGCCGGTATGCGAAACCGCCGAGCTCAGCCGCTGCCAGAAGGCGGACATCGTCAACGCCTACGACAACGCGATCCTCTATACCGATGCGGTGCTGGGCCGGCTGATCGACCTGCTGGCCGGGCAGGGCGGGCACGACGCGGCCATGCTGTACGTGTCCGACCACGGCGAATCGCTGGGCGAATACGGCCTGTTCCTGCACGGCGCGCCGTACGCCATCGCCCCGAAGCAGCAGCTGCACGTGCCGATGACGCTGTGGCTGTCGCCCGGATTCGCCGCCGGCGACGGCATCGATCTGGCCTGCCTGCGCGAGGCGGCCAAGCGCCCCGCCAGCCACGACAACCTGTTCCCGACGGTGCTGGGCGCGTTCGACGTGCGCACCTCGGCCTACCGCGGGGAACGCGACCTGCTGGCGGCCTGCCGGAAGCGCTGACGCAACCGCCGGCCGCGCACCGGGAACTCAAGAACGCGTTGCCCTGGCCGTTGATCTGCGGGAAGGGGCTGGATCGGGCCGGGACGTCCCGCACGGGCGGATCGGCGCCGCGTGCGCGGCATTCCGCGCGATCCGGCCGCCCCGAGCCCATTCCCAGCTGACGCCAGGCCCATGACCCAGACCCGTCCGTCCCGCAACAGCAGCGTTGCCAACCGCCTGATGCTGGGGGTCGCGCTGATCGCCCTGGCCGCCTTCGGCGTGACCGCCGCCACCAGCTACTGGAAGAGCAGCAAGGCGCTGCTGGCCGTCTCGCAGAGCGAGCTGGAGAACCTGACCCAGTTCGAGGCGCAGCGCCTGGCCGTGGAGATGAGCCGCACCTATGACGCGGTGCAGACCATGGCGGAAAACCTGGAGATGCAGCGCGGCCAGATCAGCCGTGCGGCGGTGGACCAGACCTTCAAGCAGCAGATGGAACTGCACCCCGAGCGCGCCGGCATGTGCGTGCTGTTCGAGCCGGACGCCTTCGACGGCAAGGACGCCGAGTTCGTCAACGCGCCCTCGCACGACGCCACCGGGCGCTTCATGAGCTACTGGGCGCGGGTCGGCGACAAGCTGGTCACCGAGCCGCTGCGCGACTACGAAGATCCCGACCTCGGCGCCTGGTACGTCACCCCCAAGACCCTGAAGAAGCCGGTCGTCATCGAGCCCTATCCCTACGAGGTGGGCGGCAAGACCCTGCTGCTGACCACCATCGCCATCCCGGTCATGGACGGCGACAAGGTGCTGGGCGTGGTCACGTCCGACTTCGAGCTGTCGTCCCTGCAGCAGCGCGTCGCCCAGCTGCGGCCGATGGGCGTGGGCCGCGCCGAGCTGCTGTCGCCGATGGGCACGGTGGTGGCGTCGCCGGACCCGGCCAGTGTCGGCAGGAAGCGCGAGGACGCGGTCGCCAAGGCGATCATGGAGGCGACTTCGCAGGACAAGCTCTACACCGATTTCCAGGCCGACGCCCAGGGCATGGTGAAGGTCTACGCGCCGCTGCAGGTGGGCGAGAACAACCGCCGCTTCTCGCTGGGCGTGCTGGTGCCGCGCTCGCTGCTGACCGCGCCGGCGCGCTCGCAGCTGATGCTGGTGGTGCTGATCGGCCTGCTGGCCGCCGCCGCGCTGTGCGCCGGCCTGTACCTGCTGCTGCGGGGCATGGTGCTGCGGCCGCTGGCGGAGGCGGTGCGGGTGTCCGGCGACGTGGCCGACGGCCGGCTGGACACGCGCATTCCCGAACTGCGCAACGACGAACTGGGCCAGCTGCTGCTGGCGCAGCGGCGCATGGTCGACCAGCTCCGCGAGCGCTCCGACCGCGACCGCGCGCGCGCCGCCGAGGACCTGCGCATCCGCACCGCGCTGGACGAGGTCACCACCCACGTGATGATCGCCGACGCCGACCTCAACATCATCTACGCCAACCGCCCGCTGATGGAGATGCTGGGCCGCGCGGAGCAGGACCTGCGCCGCGACCTGCCGCAGTTCGACATGAAGACCTTGGTCGGCAGCAACATCGACGTCTTCCACAAGCACCCGGCGCACCAGCGCAAGCTGCTGGGCGCGTTGCAGAGCACCTACCGCGGCGAGATCCACGTCGGCGGCCACCTCATGCGCCTGATCGTCAATCCGGTGACGGACGCCGCCGGGCAGCGCGTCGGCTACGTGGTGGAATGGTCCGACCGCACGGTCGAGGCGCAGGTCGAGCAGGAAGTCAGCGGCATCATCGAGGACGCCGTCAACGGCGACCTGTCCGGGCGCATCCCGCTGGCCGGCAAGACCGGCTTCCTGCTGCAGCTGTCGGAGCAGATGAACAACCTGCTGGCCGCCATTTCCGGCAGCGTCGAGCAGGTGTCCGGCGTGCTGCGCGCGCTGTCGCAGGGCGACCTGGCGCACCGGATGGAGGGCGACTACCAGGGCGTGTTCGCGCGGATGCGCGACGACTCCAACGCGACGGTGGCCCAGCTCACCGGCATCGTCGGCGACATCCAGCAGGCGGCGGGCAACATCAACGCGGCGGCGAGTGAAATTGCTTCCGGCAACGACGATCTGTCGCGCCGCACCGAACAGCAGGCGGCCTCACTGGAGGAAACCGCGGCGTCGATGGAGGAGCTGACCTCCACGGTCAAGCAGAACGCCGACAACGCCCGCCAGGCCAACCAGCTGGCACAGGGCGCGGCCGGGGTGGCGGCGCAGGGCGGCAAGGTGGTCGAGCAGGTGGTGGCGACGATGGGCTCGATCGAAGCCTCGTCGAAGAAGATCGCCGACATCATCAGCGTGATCGACGGCATCGCGTTCCAGACCAACATCCTCGCCCTGAACGCGGCGGTGGAGGCGGCGCGCGCCGGCGAGCAGGGCCGCGGTTTCGCGGTGGTCGCGGGCGAAGTGCGCGCGCTGGCGCAGCGTTCGGCGAGTGCGGCGAAGGAGATCAAGCAGCTGATCGAGGAGTCGGTGGACAAGGTGACCGACGGTTCGGAGCTGGTCCGGCAGGCCGGCAGCACGATGGGCGAGATCGTGACCTCGGTGCAGCGCGTCACCGACATCATGGCGGACATCAGCGCGGCGTCGCAGGAGCAGAGCAGCGGTATCGAGCAGGTCAACCAGACCGTCACCCAGATGGACGAGACGACGCAGCAGAATGCGGCGCTGGTCGAGGAGGCCACGGCGGCGGCGCGTTCGATGGAGGAGCAGGCCCGGCAGCTGGTCGAGGCCGTGGCGATGTTCCAGCTGGAAAGCTCCGCCGCCCGGCCGGGCGCGCGCGCGCCGGCATCAGCGGCTTCCGCGGCGGTACCGAAGGCGGCTCCGTCGCAGCCGGCGGCGGCAAAGAAGCCGGCCGTCGCGCCGCCAAAGCCGGCCAAGCGCAATGCGCCGCCCACCGCCGAAGGCGACCACTGGCAGGAGTTCTGAGTAGTGGGAGCCGGCCGTCCGGGGCCTCCGGATGGTCGTCTCAATATCGGGTGAGACTCGTCCGGGCCACGGCTCAACTTATTTGTTAAACGGCCGTTATTCCAAGCGGCGGCCGGTCATCCGGCGTCCCGGGCGCTTCTTCCGCGCCGATCCGATTCCGAACATTCACCAGAAAGGGATGCTTATGCATCAGAAGAAACGATGGGTCGCCCTGGCGATCAGCCTGGCACTGGCGCAGACCGCGTGGGCGCAGGACGGCGACGACCGCTTCAAGCTGAGCGGCTTCGGCACCATCGGCGCCGCCCATTCGAGCGAGGACAAGGCCGACGTGACGCCGGACTTCCAGAGCAACGAGGGCGTCGGCGCCAGCAGTTCCACCTCCGGCAAGCTGGATTCGCGCCTCGCGGTGCAGCTCAACGCCCAGTTCACCGACAACTTCAGCGGCGTGCTGCAGGCCGTCAGCGAATACGCGGTCACCGAATCCTACAAGCCGGAAATCTCGCTGGCGCACGTGAAGTACCGCTTCTCGTCCAAGTTCAGCGCGCGCCTCGGCCGCATCACCGCGCCGCTGTACATGCTGTCCGAGTACCAGCGCGTCGGCTACGCGATGCCGTGGGCGCGTCCGCCGCAGGAGGTCTACAACTACCTGCTGCCGATGGACGGCGTCGAGGGCGTGTACAACATCAACGCGGGCGATGCCGTCATCGGCATCCAGGGCTTCTACGGCCGCATCGATTCCGAAAAGGCCGACGTGGACGCGATGCGCGGCATCGCCGTGCAGGTGGACCACGGCTCGTCGAGCTTCCGGGTCAGCCACATCCGCGGCCAGGTGCACTACGTCACCGACAACATCAACACCCTGTTCGACACCTACCGCAACCTGCCGATCCCGGCGCTGGCGGAGATGGCCGCGCGGCTCGACCCGCGCGACGTGGACGGCAGCTTCAGCGGCATCGGCTACAGCTACGATCCGGGCAACTGGTTCCTGCGCACCGAGGCCATCCAGGCCGACTACAGCCCCTCGATCAGCGGCAAGACCACCTCCGGCTACGCCAGCGTGGGTTTCCGCCACGGCAGCCTGACCCCGTCGCTCACCGTCGCCCACGTCGATTCCGGCGGGCGGGAGCTGCCGGGCGCGCTGGATCCGTTCGGCCTGCTCAACGGCGCGGTGCTGAGCAACAACAGCAGCCGCCACAGCATCGGCGCCGCGCTGCGCTGGGATGTGCACGACAGCATCGCGATCAAGCTGCAGGCCAGCCACATCAAGAACCACGCCGGTTCGTTCGGCGGCCTGGGCAACCAGCAGCCGGGCTTCCTGCCGGGGCGGGGCTACAACCTGCTGTCGGCCTCGGTCGATTTCGTTTTCTGAGGTGAGACCATGAAACTTCCGTTCAACCGGCGATTGGCCTTGCTGACGGCGCTGGCCTTCTCCAGCACGATGGCGCAGGCGGGCGTGGTGGTCGTGATGTCCTCGAAAAGCGACGTCTCCACGCTGAGCAAGGCGCAGGTGTCGCAGATCTTCCTGGCCAAGACCGACGCACTGCCCAACGGGCGGGTCGCCAAGCCCGTCGACCAGGCCGACGGCTCGGCCGTCCGCAACGAGTTCTACGACAAGGTCGCGGACAAGAACGCCGCGCAGATGAAGGCGTACTGGTCGCAGCTGACCTTCACCGGCAAGGCGCAGCCGCCGCGCAAGGTGTCCGGCGACGCTGCGGTCAAGGCGGCGCTGGCCGAAAACCCGGCGGCCGTGGGCTACATCAGCGACGCCGCGGTCGATGGCAGCGTCAAGGTGGTGTTCAAGCCCTGACGTGCCGATGGGTTGGCGCCATTCGCCGAGGCGGGTGGCGCCGGTCCGGTGCGACAGGCCGATGCGTGGTTGCCGTTTCCGCGGACGGCATCGGCCCGATTTTCCAAAGCGGCAATGCCCCGCGCCGCCATGCGGCGCGGGATCGCTCACGCCAGCAGGCGTTTCACCTTGCGCAGCGCGGCGGCGAACGCATCGACTTCCTCGTGCGTGTTGTAGAACGCCAGCGACGCGCGGCAGGTGGTGCCCACGCCTAGCCACTGCAGCAGCGGATGCGCGCAGTGCTGGCCGGAGCGCACCGCCACGCCCTCCAGGTCGAGCAGGGTGGCGAGGTCGTGCGAATGGGTGCCGTCGATGGCGAAGCTGATGACGGCAGCCTTGTCCTTTGCTCTGCCGTAGAGACGCAGGCCGCCGATCTTCAGCAGTTCCTCGGTGGCATGCGCCAGCAGCGCGCGCTCGCGCGCGGCGATCGCGTCCATGCCCAGCGCCGACAGGTAATCGACCCCCGCGCCCAAGCCGACGAAACCGGCGATGTTCGGCGTGCCGGCCTCGAACTTGTGCGGCGGGTCGTTGAACACGGTGCCGTCGAAGCGGACTTCCTTGATCATTTCGCCGCCGCCGAGGAAGGGCGGCATCGCCTCCAGATGCTCGCGCCGCGCCCACAGCGCGCCGGTGCCGGTGGGGCCGCACATCTTGTGGCCGGTGACGGCGTAGAAGTCGCAGCCGATCGCGGCGATGTCCACCGGCATGTGCGGCGCGGCCTGCGAGCCGTCCACCACGCTGACGATGCCGCGCCTGCGCGCCTCGCGGCAGATCGCCGCGACCGGATTGACCGTGCCCAGCACATTGCTGACGTGGGCGATGCCGAGCAGCTTCACTTCCGGCGTCATCGCGGCGTACAGGCCGTCGAGGTCGAGGCTGCCGTCCGGCAGCAGCTCGGCCACCTTGATGGTCGCGCCGGTGCGCTGGGCGACCAGCTGCCACGGCACGATGTTGGCGTGGTGCTCCATCCGCGTGAGCAGGATCGCATCGCCCGCTTGCAGGCGCGGCAGCGCCCACGAATACGCGACCAGGTTGAGCGCGAAGGTGGTGCCGCTGCACAGCACCAGGTCGTCGCCGCGCACGCCGAGGAAGCGCGCCAGCTTGCCGCGCGCGCCTTCGTAGGCCTCGGTGGCCTCGCTGCCGAGCGCGTGCACGGCGCGGCTGACGTTGGCGTTGTGGCGGCGGTAGAAATCGTCGGTGGCCTCGATCACGCAGGCCGGCTTCTGGCCGGTGTTGGCGGAATCCAGGTAGACCAGCGGCTTGCCGTGCACCTCGCGCCGGAGCAGCGGGAAGTCGGCGCGGACGGCGGTCCAGTCGATGCCCTTGGCTCCCTCCCTTGCTTGCAGGGAAGGGTTGGGGAGGGAGTGCTCCTGGCCGTGCATGCTCATGCGCCCAGTCGCGCCAGCGCGCGATCCAGCGCCGCGTCGCACAGCGCGCGTGTGGCCTCGTTCTCGATGCCGTTCACCACTTCGCGGCAGAACGCGCCGGTCAGCAGCGCGCGCGCCTCGGGTTCCGGCAGGCCGCGCGAGCGCAGGTAGAACAGCGCGGTGGCGTCGAGCTGGCCGACGGTCGCGCCGTGCGCGGCCTTCACTTCGTCGGCGTGGATCTCCAGCACCGGCTGGGTATCGATCTCGGCATCGTTGGAAAGCAGCAGGTTCTTGTTCGACAGGTTGGCATTGGTGCCGTCCGCGCCCTCGCGAATGACGATGCCGCCGTGGAACACGGCCTTGCCGCGCTGCCCGGCCAGCCCGCGCCAGGTGAGGTTGCAGGCGGTGTCGCGGGCGATGTGGTCGATGCCGAGGCGGGTGTCGACGTGGCGGCGGCCGTCGGCCAGCAGCACGCCGTCGGCCTGCAGCGCCGCGCCGTTGCCTTCCAGCCGCACGTTCAGCTCGTGCCGCGACAGGGCGGCGCCGAGTTCGAGGTCGGTGCGCGCGTAGCCGGCCTCGCGCGCCAGCACCGCGTCGGTGCGCGCGAACAGGGTGGCGCGCGGGGCGGCGTCCTGCACGCGGACATGCGACAGCCGCGCGCCGTCGGCGATGTGCGCGTGCAGCAGCGCGTTGCCGAGGTGGGCGTGCTCGCCGGCGGCCAGTTCGTGTTCCACCAGCCGCAGCGCCGCGCCTTCGCGCAGTTCGATGAAATGGCGCAGGTGCCAGGCGGCGTCGCCACCGTCCTGCGCCGCGCCGACGTGGACGAGATGCAGCGGCGCGTCCGCGCGCACGCCGGCGTCCACGCGGATCGCTGCGCCCTCGCGCGCCAGTGCGGCGTTGAGGCGGGCGAAAGGTTCGTCGATGCGCTGGTAGCGGCGTTCGAGGAAATTGACTGCGCGCGGGTCGTCGCCCTGCAGCAGCCGCGACAGCGGGCGCACGTCGATGCCGGCGGGCAGGGTGGTCAGGTCGCTCAGCGTCGCATCGAACTGGCCGTTGACGAACACGATGCGCGGCGCGGGAATGGCGGCGAGCAGCGCGGCATCGACGGCCACCGCCCTGGCCTGCGCGAAGCTGCGGCGCTCCAGCTGGCGCAGCGAGGTGTACTTCCACGCCTCCGCGCGCGCCGGCAGGCCGTCGCGCAGCACCTCGTCCAGCAGCGCGCGGCGGGTGGCGTCGCCCTCGAAGCCGGCGGCCAGGGAATCGAGCAGGGCGCTCATCACGCCGCCTCCGGCCCGATCCGCTGGCGGATCCAGTCGTAGCCGTGCGCTTCCAGTTCCAGCGCCAGCTCGGGGCCGCCGGTTTCGACGATGCGGCCGTCGGCCAGCACGTGCACCACGTCCGGCTTGATGTAGTCGAGCAGGCGCTGGTAGTGGGTGATGACGAGGAAGGCGCGGTCGGGCGAGCGTTGCGCGTTGACGCCGTCGGCTACCGCCTTCAGTGCGTCGATGTCGAGGCCGGAGTCGGTCTCGTCGAGGATGGCGAGTTTCGGCTCCAGCAGCGCCATCTGGAAGATTTCGTTGCGCTTCTTCTCGCCGCCGGAGAAGCCTTCGTTCACGCCGCGGTGCAGCAGCTCGTCCTTCAGGTGCAGCACGGCCAGCTTCTCGCGCACCCGCTTCAGGAACTGCATCGAATCCAGCTCTTCCTCGCCGCGCGCCTTGCGCTGCGCGTTGAATGCCGCGCGTAGGAAGTAGGTGTTGTTCACGCCGGGGATTTCCACCGGGTACTGGAAGGCGAGGAACACGCCGGCGGCGGCGCGCTCTTCCGGTTCCAGTTCGAGCAGATTCTTGCCGTCGAAGCTGATGGAGCCCGCCGTCACCTCGTAGCCGTCGCGGCCCGCGAGGATGTTGCCCAGCGTGGACTTGCCCGCGCCGTTCGGCCCCATGATGGCGTGCACCTCGCCGGCGTTCACTTCCAGCGACAGGCCCTTGAGGATTTCCTTGCCGGCGACGTTGGCGTGGAGGTTTTCGATCTTCAACATGCTCGTGTTTCCGTTCTTGTGCTTGAGCCCCTCTCCCGTCGGGAGAGGGGTTGGGGTGAGGGTTCGGCGAAGCCGTGCTGGTTCAAGCACCGTTGGCTTCGCCGCACCCTCATCCGGCGCTTCGCGCCACCTTCTCCCGGAGGGAGAAGGAAAAAATCATCCCACCGCGCCTTCCAGACTCACATCCAGCAATTTCTTCGCTTCCACCGCGAACTCCATCGGCAGTTCGCGGAACACCGACTTGCAGAAGCCGTCGACGATCATGCTCACCGCGTCTTCCTCGCCGATGCCGCGCGAGCGGCAGTAGAACAGCTGGTCGTCGCTGATCTTCGAGGTCGTCGCTTCGTGTTCCACCGTCGCACCGGGGTTCTTCACCTCGATGTAGGGGAAGGTGTGCGCGCCGCAGGTCTTGCCGATCAGCAGGCTGTCGCACTGGGTGTGGTTGCGCGCGCCGTCCGCGCCGGCGGCGACCTTGACCAGCCCGCGATAGGTGTTCTGACCGCGCCCTGCGCTGATGCCCTTGCTGACGATCTTCGACTTGGTACGCTTGCCGATGTGGATCATCTTGGTGCCGGTGTCGGCCTGCTGGTAGTGATGGGTCAGCGCGACCGAGTGGAACTCGCCCGTCGAATCGTCGCCGGTCAGCACGCAGCTCGGGTATTTCCAGGTGATCGCGCTGCCGGTCTCCACCTGCGTCCAGGTCACCTTGCTGCGCGCGCCGCGGCATTCGGCGCGCTTGGTGACGAAGTTGTAGATGCCGCCGACGCCGTTCTCGTCGCCCGGATACCAGTTCTGCACCGTCGAATACTTGATCTCGGCGTCTTCCAGCGCGACCAGTTCCACCACCGCCGCGTGCAGCTGGTTCTCGTCGCGCATCGGCGCGGTGCAGCCTTCGAGGTAGGAGACGTGGCCCTTGTCCTCGCAGACGATCAGGGTGCGCTCGAACTGGCCGGTGTGGCCGGCGTTGATGCGGAAGTAGGTCGACAGTTCCATCGGGCAGCGCACGCCCCTGGGGATGTAGACGAAGCTGCCGTCGGAGAACACCGCCGAGTTGAGCGCGGCGAAGTAGTTGTCGCCCACCGGCACCACCGAGCCGAGGTACTTGCGCACCAGCTCGGGGTGGTTCTGGATGGCGTCGCTCATCGAGGTGAAGATCACCCCGACCGCCGCCAGCTCCTTCTTGAAGGTGGTGCCCACGCTGACCGAGTCGAACACCGCGTCCACCGCCACGCCGGCCAGCTTGGCGCGTTCGTGCAGCGGCACGCCGAGCTTGTCGTAGGTGTCGATCAGCTCCTGCGGCACCTCGTCGAGCGACTTGTACTTCGGGCCCTTCGGCGCGCTGTAGTAGGACAGCGCCTGCAGGTCGATCGGGCCGATCTTCAGCTTGGCCCAGTCGGGCTGGCGCATGGTCAGGAAGTGGCGGTAGGCGGCCAGGCGCCATTCGGTCATCCACTCCGGCTCGTGCTTCTTGGCCGAGAGCGCGCGGATGATGTCCTCGTCCAGGCCCGGCGGCAGCGAGTCGGTCTCGATGTCGGTGATGAAGCCAGCGTCGTACTTGCGCCCCAGCTGGGCGTGGATGGAAGCGTTCTGCTGTTCGGTCATGGGGTGTTCCTCAGGCCTGCGCCAGCCGGGCGTCGATGCGCCGGCGCGCGGGGTGTTGCGGCGGTTCCAGCATCTGCGCCAGCGAGACGTTGCCCAGCGCTTCGGCGACCACGTCGTTGATCCGCCGCCAGTTGGCGCGCACGCCGCAGCTATGTTCGATGCCGCACTGGCCGCTGGCGACGCTGCATTCGGTCATGCCGAGCGGGCCTTCCATCGCCTCGACGATCTCGACCAGGCTGATCGCCCCGGCCGGGCGCGCCAGCCGGTAGCCGCCGTTGGCGCCGCGGAAGCCTTCCACCAGCCCGGCGGCGGCCAGCGGCTTGAGCACTTTGGCGACGGTGGGCGCTTCCAGGCCGGCGCGCTCGGCCAGCTCCGGCGCGCTCAGCACGGCATCGGGCCGCGCGGCGAGCACGGTCAGGACGACGGTGGCGTAATCGGTCAGCCGGGTGACGCGGAGCATGACGGGGCGGGGGCGGTTGAATCGGTACTGAAATTGTACGTTTTCGGGCCGCCGCCGCCAAGTTTCAGCGCCTGACCTGCATCAACGCGCGGTCGATCCAGTCGGAAACGGCGCAGGTATAGGCCGAGGGCAGGCCGAGCCGGTCGTTGATCTCGCCGTGTTCCAGCGGCTCCGGCAGCACCTGCATCGGCACCGACAGCGCGCCGGCGCGGCGGGCGAACTTGCGGGCTTCGTCGCAGGGCGAGGTCGGGACGCGGCGGGTGCTGGAGCAGACCAGCAGCATCGGCAGGCCGTTCCGGCCCAACTGCTGCTGCGGCGAGGCCGAGCGCCAGTAGGCCGGATCGCTGCCGAACGCGTCGCGGTAGAGCTGCGGCAGCCGCGGCTGGCCCATCAGCGCCGGCACGTCCAGCGCGCCGCTGTCCAGCGACACCACGCCCAGCGGGCGCCGCGCGCCGGCCTGCCGCAGCAGGCCATCGGGATCACTGCCCAGCAGCGCCACCAGGTGCGCGCCGGCGGAGTGGCCCATCAGAATGGTTTTCGCCGGATCGGCGTTCCATTGCCGCGCGCGCCGCTGCACCGAGGCCAGCGCTGCGGCGACGTCGCGCGCCTGTTGCAGCGGGCCGGCTTCGGGCTCCAGCCGATAGTCGACGGAGACGAACACGAAGCCGCGCTCCAGCCAGTACGCCGCCTTGTTGCCGACGACGTTGCGCATGCGCTTGTCGCCGTTGCGCCAGCCGCCGCCGTGGACCATGAACAGGATCGGCGCGTCCGGCTGCGTGCGGGCGGGCAGGTAGACGTCATAGCGCTGCTTCGGGTCCGGGCCGTAGGCGATGTCGCGCTCGACGCGGGTGCCGGCGGGCAGCGCGGCCGCGGCCGGCGCGTCGTGGCCGCGGCGCTGCTCCATGCGCTGGGCGATGCGTTCGCGCAGGCGCTGCTGCGCGGGCGTCGCGGCGGTGGCGAGCAGGCAGAGCGCGAGCAGCGGGGCGATGGCGGTGGCGTTGCGCATGGCGGTCGTTCCGTCGAGGGGGACGAGTGCGGCAACGCATCGCCACGGCGGCGGGTTGACCGCAGCGCTGCCGGGTGACAGCTGTCAGCGAGGATGGCTGACGGGTGGCCGTGGTCGCGGTGCGGGCGCTGCGGAGAATGGGCAGCGTCCATTCCGGACGCGGGAGATCGCCATGTACAGCCAGACCAAGCCCCATGCCGTCTTCGCCGACACCTTGCAGGCCAAGGTCGGCGAGCTGGTCGAGCGCGCCGCCGCCGCTGCGCCGGGCGCGGAGCGCTCGCGCCTGCTGCGCTGGCTGCTGGTGGCGGCGGCCGTGTTCGTGCTGTGGCGGGTCGGTCGCGGCGCGAAGAAGCTGTTCTGGGCGATGTTCGGCATCGCCATGGCGCTGTGGTGGGGCGGCGGCGCGGGCTGGTTCCTGTTCCGCTGACGCCGGGCCGTCGCGTTCAGGCGGCGGGCGCCGACGGCAGCACCATCTGCATGTAGGGCAGCGGCGGGGTCTGGCCGGGCGGCAGGTAGTCCGGCGCCTTGCCGCCGCCGGGGCCGAGCGTGCGCAGGAAGCGGTAGAGCGCGCGGCGGTCTTCCGGCGTCATGTCGCGCACGTTGTAGTCCGGCATCGGCGGGCGCGTGTGCAGATTGCCGGTGTATTGCACCCAGCCGGTTTCGTCCATCTCCATCGCCTTCAGGCGCAGGTTGGCGGGGTAGGTGGTGCCCCACGGGCCGCTGAAGCCGAGCGGCGAGCCGGTCAGCCAGGCGTCCTTCGGTACGTCGCCGCCGCGCTCGCCGTAGCCGGGCGTGTGGCAGTCGTTGCAGCCGGCGATGCGGGCCAGGTATTCGCCGCGCGCGGACAGGTTGGCGTCCGGGCTGGCGGCAGCGATGGCCGGCGTGTCGGTGGAGGTCTGGGCCGGCACGGTGCAGGCGGCGAGGAGGGCCAGCGGCAGGCCGGCGAGGAGAAGGCGTGGAAACATTGCGGCGGGATCGATGGATACGGACAAGCGGGAAATACGCGCCGTCCGCAGTCCGCCGGCCACGCGGTGACGGAAACCGTTCAGCTAGGCACAATGGCCGCTCCCCACGCCGCGCCGCACCGATGCCCAAGAAGATCGCCACCCGCAAGTCCGCCATCCACGGCAACGGCGTGTTCGCCGCGCTGCCGATCCGGAAAGGCGAGCGCCTGATCGAATACAAGGGCCGCCGCCGCACCCACGAGGAGGTGGACGCGGGCGACAGCGGCGACATCGAGAGCGGCCACACCTTCCTGTTCACCCTCAACGAGGACTGGGTGATCGACGCCAACTTCGAGGGCAACGACGCGCGCTGGATCAATCACAGCTGCGCGCCGAACTGCGAGGCGGTGATGGTGGAGGACGAGGCCGATCCGAAAAATTCCAGGGTGTTCATCGAGTCGGTCCGCGCCATCAAGCCCGGCGAGGAACTGACCTACGACTACGGCATCACCCTGGCCGAGCGCCACACGCCGCGGCTGAAGAAGATCTGGGCCTGCCGCTGCGGCGCGAAGGACTGCACCGGGACGATGCTCAAGCCCAAGCGCTGAGCGCCCGCGGTCCTCCGCCTTCCTGCGATGCGCGATCCCTGTCGAAGGTTTACATGACCAACGCCAGTTAGCCGCGCCGCCGCGGGCGGCTAAGGTGCGCGCACTCTTGCCATCCGCTGCCGCCTTCATGCCCATGCGCTCCTGCACACCTTCGCTGCTCTGCCTCGCCGTCCTGTCCGCCCTGTCGCTGCCCGCGTTCGCGGACGATGCGCCCGCGCCGGCCGCGACCGCGAAGATCAAGATCGACGGCGTGATCGATCCGGCCGAATGGCAGGGTGCGCGCCACATCACCGATTTCCGCGACACCCAGCCGCTGACCGGCGCGCCGGGCTCGCTGCCGACCGAGGCCTGGGTCATGGCGACGCCGGAAGGCCTGGCGGTCGCCTTCCGCGCGGTGCAGCCGGCCGGCGTGCCGCGCACGATGCAGAAGATCCAGCGCGACGAGCAGGCGCAGGTCGACCGCGTCAACCTGATGGTCGACTTCGAGGGCGATGGCCGCACCGGCTACAACTTCATGGTCAGCGCCAGCAACGGCATCAACGACGCGGTCATCACCAACCAGTCGCAGTTCAGCACCGACTGGGACGGCAACTGGCAGCACGCCGCCAGCAGCGACGCGGAAGGCTGGTCGGCGGAAATGCTGATCCCCTGGTACATCGCGCCGATGGCCAAGGGCGCGGACGGCAAGCGCGCGTTCCGCATCTACCTCGACCGCGTGGTCGGCACCACCGGCGAGCGCATGGCCTGGCCGCAGGCCAGCTTCGAGCGCCCGCGCTTCCTGTCCGATTTCGCGCCGATCGAGGTGCCGGCCTACAACACCGCGCTGCTGGCGATCACGCCCTACGCCTCCGGCCTGTACGACAACGTGCGCCACGACAGCACGTTCGACGGCGGCGCCGACATCTTCTGGAAGCCGAACGGCCAGTTCCAGCTGACCGCCACCATCAATCCGGACTTCGGCCAGGTCGAAAGCGACGACCTGGTGGTCAACTTCGGCGCCAACGAAACCTTCTACAGCGACAAGCGCCCGTTCTTCACCGAGAACCAGGGCCTGTTCGACTTCACCACGCCCTCGGACTTCAGCCAGTTGCTCTACACCCGCCGCGTCGGCGGCCCGAACGACGACGGCAGCGGCCCCGGCGACATCACCGCCGCGCTCAAGTTCAACGGCAACGTCGGCTCCACCAAGTACGGCATGTTCCTGGCGGAGGAGGGCGACCCGGTCGGGCGCTCGTTCCGCGCGCTGCGGCTGGTGCACGACTTCAGCCAGCAGAACGTCGGCGTGATGCTGACCCAGGTCGAGCATCCGTACCTGGACCGCACGGCCAACGTGCTCGGCGTCGACCACGACTGGCGGCCGAGCGCGCGCTGGACGGTGCGCACCCGCTTGATCGCCAGCGACATCGAGCAGGCCGGGCAGGAAACGCGCGGCAGCGGCGCCACCGTCTGGGCCGACTACGAGATGGAGCGCGGCTGGCGCCAGCAGTACATGGCGATGCACTTCGGCGACAGCCTGGAGATCAACGACTTCGGCTACCTGTCGCGCAACAACCTCAACTACGGCCACTACCAGGTGTCGAAGCGGATCACCGACCTGCCTGCGGACTCCGCGTTCGCCTCGCACGACTGGCGCGCGCGGGTCAGCTTCACCGACAACGACCACGGGATGGCGCTGCAGCGGCAGTTCCGCCTGAGCCGGCAGAGCCAGCTGCGCGACGGCAGCAGCCTGTACGGCCAGATCAACGTCAACAGCGCGGGTTTCGACGACCGCATCACCCGCGGGCGCAATCCGCTGCGGATGCCGGCGAACTTCAATTCGCATTTCGAGTTCTCGCGCCCGCGCAAGGGCGCCTGGGCCTTCGACGCCTACACCGACGTGATGAGCGGCGGGCTGGCGGGCAACCACCGGATCGGCTGGTCGGCCGGCGTCGCGCCGACCTGGTTCGCCAGCGACGCGCTGAGCTTCACCCTCGATCTCAGCGCCGAGCACGTCGCCGACTGGATGGTCTGGCAGGGCGGCAACACGGTGGGCGAATACGACGAGCGCTCGGTGCAGCTCGACGGCGCGATCAACTGGAACATCGACGATCGCCAGGAGCTGCGGGTCAAGCTACAGGCGCTGGGGCTGGAAGCGCGAGCGCGGCAGGGCTGGGACGCGCAGCCGGACGGCGGCGTGCTGGCCAGCGCCGCGCCGGTGGGCGACTTCAGCCTGCGCAACCTCGGCTTCCAGATCCGCTACCGCTACGAGCTGGCGCCGCTGTCCTACGTCTACGTCGTCTACGGCCGCGGCGGCGACATGTTCAACGAATACTGGCAGCCGTCGGAACGCCTGCTGGGCGATGCGTTCTCGCTGCGCGACGCCGAGCAGCTGGTGGTGAAGTTCACCTACCGCTTCGAGCTGTAGCGCGGGCCGCGCGGCTCACTGCTTCGCCAGCGTCGCGCGCTCGATCCGCCAGTCCGGGTTGCCGCCTTCGACTACGCTGCGGTGCAGGACGTAGCGGCCGGCGTAGCGGTCGATGCGGCCGTCGGCCTGGGTGGCGTCCAGCCGCACCGGGATTTCGATGTAGCGCTGGCCGGCGCCGGCATCGACCGGGCCGGGCGCGCCGATCTCGACGCTGACGCCGGTGGTGCCGGCGAAGCCGTCGGCGAACTGCGCCGGCGTCTGCGGGTTCTGCCGCCACAACGCGTAGGCGCGGGCGAAGTCGCGGGCGTTGATGGCGGCGTAGTAGTCGCGCAGCACCGCCACCGCGGCCTCGGCGCCGGGTTCGGCCTGTGCGGAGGACGCGTCGGCGGCTTGCGCTGTGTCGCCGGCTTCCGCAGCCTGCGCGGGTTCGGGATCGTCGACGCGGCCCGGGTCGGGCGTCGATGCGCCGGGCGCGGGCATACCGGTTACCGAGCCGCCGGCCGCGTCGGGTTTGGGCAGGCTTTCCTCGCCGGCGGCGGTGGCGTCGGTGCCGGCGGGCTTGCGGCCGCCGCAGGCGATGAGCAGGGCGGCCAGCGACAGGGCGATCAGGAAGCGGAAGCGAGGCATGGCGTGGTCCGGAAACGGATGCGCACACGATAGCGCGCATCCGTGAAACCGTCCGCGACGAAGGGCTCAATCCTCGTCGTGGTGCGGCTTGTACGCCTCCGCCAGTTTCTTCTGCACCTGCGCGGGCACCGGCTCGTAGTGGCTGAAGTCCAGCGCGTAGCGGCCGCGCCCGGCGGTGGAGGATTTCAGCTCTGCCGCATAGCCCTCCAGCTCGGACAGCGGCACCTGCGCGCGGATCACGATCTCGCCGCCGCGCGGTGCGTCGGTGCCGCTGATCCGCGCGCGCTTGGAGGCCAGGCCGCCGCTGATGTCGCCCATGTGCTGTTCCGGCGCGCTCACCTCCAGGTCCACGATGGGTTCCAGCACCTGCGCCTGCGCCTTCGAGATCGCATCGAGGAAAGCCCGCTTGCCGGCGGCGACGAAGGCCACTTCCTTGCTGTCCACCGGATGGTGCTTGCCGTCGTAGACCACCACGCGCACGTCCTGCATCGGGTAGCCGGCCACCGCGCCGCCGGCCAGCACATGGCGCACGCCTTTCTCCACCGCGGGCAGGAACTGGCCGGGGATGGTGCCGCCCTTGACCTCGTCCACGAACTCGAAGCCGGCGCCGCGCGGCAGCGGTTCGATGCGCAGGAACACCTCGCCGAACTGGCCGGCGCCGCCGGTCTGCTTCTTGTGGCGATGGTGGCCGTCGGCCTTGTTGGCGATGGTCTCGCGGTAGGCGATGCGCGGCGGGTGGGTCTTCACCTCGACGCCGTGGCGCTCCTTCAGCCGTTGCAGCATCACCCGCAGGTGCAGATCGGACAGGCCGCGGATCACCGTCTCGTTGGTCTCGCCGTTGTGTTCGACGGCGAAGGCCGGGTCTTCCTCAGCCAGCTTGCCCAGCGCGGTCGCCAGCTTCTGTTCCTGGCCCTTGCTGGCCGGCTCCACCGCCAGCCCGAACATCGGCTTCGGGAACGCCATCGGTGCCAGGTGGATCTGGTCCTCGTCGTGCGAATCGTGCAGCACCGCGTCGAAGTGCAGCTCGTCAATCTTCGCCACCGCCGCGATGTCGCCGGGGATGGCCTGCGCGATCTCGACGTGCTCCTTGCCCTTGAGCCGGAACAGGTGGGCCACCTTGAACGGCTTGCGGCCGTCGTCCACGAACAGCTGCATGTCCTTCTTCACCGTGCCCTGGTGGACGCGGAAGATGCCGAGCTTGCCGACGAAGGGATCGTTGACGATCTTGAACACGTCGGCGATGACGTGCGCGGCGGGATCGGGCCTGGCCTCGATCGGCTGCGCGTCGCCGCCCGTCCCCTTCACGAACGGCGGCGGGTTGGCTTCGCCCGGATGCGGGAGCAGCTTCTCGGCGATGTCCAGCAGTTCCTTCACGCCGGCGCCGCTGCGCGCGGAGACGAAGCAGATCGGCACCAGGTGGCCTTCGCGCAGGCACTGCTCGAAGGCGTCGTGCAGCTCCTGCCCGGACAGGCCGTCCTCGCCGAGGTCGAGGTAGTGATCCATCACCGTCTCGTTGATCTCGACCACCTGGTCGATGGTCTGCTGGTGCCAGCCGGCGACCGGGCCGAGATCGCTGTCGCCGTCGCGGCTGCCGAAGCAGTCGACCACGCGCGCGCCGCCGTCGGCGGGCAGGTTGACCGGCAGCGCCTCCGGGCCGAACTCGGCGCGCAGCGCCTCCACCAGCGCGGCGAGGTCGTGGCCGGCGTGGTCGATCTTGTTGACCACCAGCACCCGGCACAGGCCGCGCTGTTTCGCGTACTCCATCATCCGGCGGGTGCCGTGGGCGATGCCGGCGTCGGCGTCGACCACCACCGCCACGGTTTCCACCGCCGCCAGCGCGGCCAGCGCCGGGCCGCGGAAGTCGGGATAGCCGGGGGTGTCGAGCAGGTTGAGGTGCAGGCCAGCGCGATCCACGCTGGCGATGGCGGCGTCGATGGAGTGGCCGCGTTCCCTTTCGAGCGGATCGAAGTCGGACACGGTGCTGCCGCGTTCGACGCTGCCTGCCGTCTGGAGTGCGCCACCGGCATGCAGCAGGGCTTCGAACAGGGTGGTTTTGCCGGCGCCGGGGTGGCCCGCCAGGGCCACGTTGCGGATCTGCTGTGTGCTGTAGGACATGAGCCCGTTCCTCCTTCGCGTGCGAATGGACGTGGCGTCATGGCTGTCCGCGCTTCGCGCCGGAGCGTTGGGCGCTCGGCGGGCGGTCATGGCGGGCCTCCACCTTAGCGCAGCCGGGGCGGAAGCGCAGCAGGTGCGGCGGGAACCAGCGGGCAGGCTGGCGGCGCGCTGAACGCCGCCGGCGGGGGCGGGCGGCATTCAGCCTCGCGTCAAGCGGCCGGCCGCAGTGTGCGAACCACGCCGGCCTCCTTCGTTCCCGGCGACGGGGATCCACCATGAAGCGTCTCATCGCCAGCCTGCTCGCCCTCGGCCTCGCCGCCGGCAGCACCGCCGCGTTCGCCCAGTCCGGCTACGACCGCTACGACGCGCCGTACGACGGTCGCTACGACGACGGTTACAGCGAAAGCTACCGCACCGGCGGCGACGGCGAGGCCTATTACGACGACGCGCGGGTGATCCGCGTCGATCCGGTGCTGGAAGGCGGCTACCGCACGGTCGCCGGCGACAGCCGCCGCTGCTACGAGACCACCACCGCGGGCGGCTACCGGGACGACGGGTACTACGCCCGCAGCGGCCGCTACGACGACGGCTACGGCCGCCGCCCCTACGGCGACAACGCCAGCCGCTCGATGGCGACCATCGCCGGCGGCGTCATCGGCGCGGTGCTGGGCAGCCACGTCGGCGGCGGCAGCGGCCGGTTCGCCGCGACCACGGTAGGCTCGATGGTCGGCGGCATCGCCGGGCGCGAGATCTACGACCAGAGCCAGCGCACCCGCTACGAGCGGCCGACGACCGTGCGCGTCTGCGATCCCGAGCCGGTGCGCGGCGGCTATGCCGGCTATTCCGGCGGCGACGCCAGCGCCTACGACGTGACCTACGAATACAACGGCCGCCGCTACACCCGGCGCATGGACTACCACCCGGGCGACCGCATCCGCGTGCGCGTCGAGGTGATGCCGCAGTAAGCGGCGGGGCGGATGCAGCGAAGGGGCCGGTCGGCCCCTTCGTCGTTTCGGGACGCTGCGGAACTCAGGCGGTCGCCGGGCTCGCGGCGCGGTTGGCGTGGCGCGGGATGCCGTCCTCGTCCAGCAGCTGCTCGATGCGGTTGAACACTTCCGCGCGCGAGAACGGCTTCTTCATGAAGTCGTCGGCGCCGATGCGCTGCACGTAGAACTGCTCGGTGGCCTGCGCGTTGCCGCTGATCATCACGATCGGGATGTCCTTGGTGACCGGGTCGCGGCGCAGCTTGCGCAGGGCGCTGAAGCCGTCGATGCCGGGCAGCACGATGTCCAGGAAGATCAGGTCGGGGCGTTCGCGGCGGGCGATCTCCAGCCCGCTTTCGCCGTCGTAGGCCACCAGCACGTCGAAGTGGTTCTGCTGGAGCATGCGCTTGAGCAGGGCGACGATGGTCGGCGAGTCGTCGATCACCAGCACGCGGGTGCCGGGGCGGGCGCTGTGGCGCTCGCGCTCGCGACGCTCCGGGCCGCCGTGCGGGTCGGCATCGCCGGCGGTGTCGGCGGCGACCGGCGCGGAGGAAACGGCCGCCGGCGCATGCCTGACTTCGGCGGCGCGCGCGGCCGCAGGCGCGCCGTCCTGGCGCTTGCGTTTGAACAGGTCGAAAAAGCCCACGCGTCGATGTCCCCGGTTGTGACCCCGGGGCGCATCTTAACGTGGACGGGCGGGATCAGCGCCGGGCGTGCGCGTCCTCGGCCAGCGCGCGGAAGGCGAACAGCCGCGCCGCCTTGCCCCAGGCCAGCGAACCGGCGATGGCGCAGCCCAGCAGCATCGCCAGCAGGAAGCCGCCGACCCCGCCGGCGCCGATGCGCTGGCGCAGCGCCACGATGGCCAAGGCCAGCAGCAGGCTGCACACGGTCGGCACCAGGTAGGCGGACAGCACCGCCAGCGGGCGCCGGCACAGCAGCTTCATCCCGCGCCACCAGGCCTTGAGCGCCGAGCGCAGGCGCGCGTCGGCGGCCAGCCAGCCGCGCCCGGCTTCGACGCCGGCATGGGCCAGCACCAGCAGCAGGCCGCCCACGGCCAGCGCGATGTCGCGCCCGCGATCGACGTCGGCGGCGAGGATGGCGTGCTCGTGCATCTTCTCGTTGGCGCCGACCGCGCCGGCCATCACCATCGCCGCCACGCCCAGCGGGATCGCCGACCACAGCAGCAGGCGCAGCATCGGGCCGTATTCGCCGATGCCGCCGCGCAGCAGGTCGCCGAAGCCGAGCGGGGCGCGGCTGCGTGCGGCGGCCACGGTGGCGCCGGCCAGCAGTGGCGAGAGCAGCAGCATCAGGATGCCGCTGGCCCAGACGCTTTCGGTCAGCACCGCCAGCGGCGATTCGTGGGCCATCAGCGCTTCCACCATCAGCGCCGGCGCCTTGCCGTCGGCGACGACCTGCGCTTGCAGCGAATGGTTGAGCACGCCGGCCAGCCAGTTCCAGACCGGCAGCGCGCCGAGCAGCGCGCAGAGCAGGGTGGCGATGATCCAGACCAGCAGCAGGCGCCACTGCAGGGCGCCAGCAAGGGCGCGGGGAACGGCGTTGCGGGCGCGGAGCGGGCGATTCGTCGTGTTCATCGGGGCGCGCCTATCAGAGGGTGGCCAGCAGGGCGAAGAAGGAATGCAGCAGCGTGGCGAAGTCGCCGAACCAGCGGCGCGCGGCCGCGGGCTGCGATTCCAGCGTGCGGCTGTCGTTGAGCTTGTTGGCGTCCATCCGCAGCAGGCCGTCCGGATCGAGCTGGGCCGAGGTCGCCTTGGAACGCGCGGTCACCACGAAGCGCTGCCAGCTTTCCTGCGAAGTCACCGGGAAGTCGCGGTGGCTGCCGTCGGCGAAGTTGATCCGCAGCACCTGCGGCGGCTTGGCCGCGTCGCGGCGCACCACCACCACGGTGCGGTAGGGGAACGCGCCCTGGCCGTCCTTCGCGTCCGGATGCTTGGCCTTCCACGCCTTGCGGTGCTTCTCGATGGCCGCATCGATGGCCTTGCTGCCCACCAGCACCTGCTTGCCCTTGTACGCGTGGTAGCCGGGCAGCGGCAGCACTTCGTCGCTGGACAGGCGCTCGATGCGGTCGTCGGTGCGGCCGGTGCCGTAGATGTAGGCGTCGAACGCGCCATTCACGATGTCGGGCTTGCCGGTGCCTTCGGCCAGCGCGTCGCGCAGGTCGGCCAGCGAGGGATGGCGGAACTTCCAGCGCTCGTAGTAGAGCTTCATCGCCCGCTCCATCGCGGGCGTGCCGACCAGCGCCTCGATCTGCCGCATCGCGGTGGCGGTACGCGTGTAGACGGTGTTGTAGCTGCCGCTGGACAGGCGCGCCCACGAGTTGCGGCCGAGCGGGTCGGCCGGATCGCCCAGGCTGGCGCCGAGGCGCTCCATCTCGAACGGGGTGATGCGGGTGCCGATGCCCAGCGCCTTCAGCCACGGCCGGGTCAGCACGATGTCCTGCTTGCGCGAGGTCATCATCCGCTGGTCCCAGTACTCGTTCATGCCCTCGTCGAGCATCGGCTCCTCGAACTCGTTGGAGCCGAGGATGCCGTAGAAGTAGCCGTGGCCGAACTCGTGCACGGTGACGAAGTCCAGCGCGAAGCGGCCGACGCTGCCGGGCTCCACCATGTCGGTGCTGTCGGCGGTGAAGAAGGTCGGGTACTCCATGCCGCCGGCCTCGTCGGCGCCGTAGGGCGGCACTACCGCGGTCGCGGTCCTGTACGGGTAGGCACCCAGCGTCTTCGAGAAATAGGCCAGCGAATCGATGGTGGCCTGCGCGACCGGCTCGGCGTTGCTGGCGTATTCCGGGTGGTACAGCACCTTGACCTCGACCGGGCCGTTCGGGCCGTTCCAGGTCTTCACCAGCGGCTTGGCGTAGCGCTTGTCGGCGGTCCAGGCGAAGTCGTGGACGTCGTCCTGCAGGTAGCGGTGGGTGGCCTTGCCGGCCTTCTCGACCGGCGCGCCGGCCAGCTGGCCGGTGGCGCCGACGGTGTAGTCCTTCGGCACGGTGATGCGCACGTCGTAGCTGCCGTAGTCGGCGTAGAACTCGCTGTGCAGGTGGAACTCGTGGGCGTTCCAGCGCGGCGCGGTGGCGCCGCGTTCGCTCGGCAGCTCCAGCACGCCGATCTTCGGGAACCACTGGCCGACCAGGTGGAAGCTGCCGTAGTAGCCGGTGCGCGCGACCACGCGTGGCAGCTGGTCGAAGAAGTCGATGTCCAGCGTGGTGGACGCGCCGGGCGCCACCGGCTGCGGCAGGTCGATGCGGACCACGCTGCGGTCGGTTTTCGGGCCGTCGTCCGGCTGCACGAAGGTCCAGGTCGCCGCCGCGCCGTTCTGCCGCACCTTTTCCAGGCGGATGTAGCCGTATTCGCCGTCCCTGGTCGCGACGTTGCTGCGGAAGCCGCTGCTGCTGGCCCGCTGCTCGGTCATGAAGGTGCTGCCGGGGCCGTCGAAGCCGTTGAGGTACAGGTGCACGTACACGCTGCACACCGGCTGCGCGCTGCGGTTGCGCCAGGTCAGCTTCTGCTTGCCGGCGATGGTGTGCTTGACCGGATCGAGCTCGGCGTCGATGGAGTAGGCCACCACCCGGTCGGACAGCGTGCCCTGGCCGGTGCGCGCGCCGCCCCAGGCGTCGGCCGCGCTGGCCGTGCGCACCGCGCCGGCATCGGCGGCGGCCAGCGGGATGGCGGCGCAGCCGGCGGCCGGAGCGGCGACGGTGGCGGGTGTCTTGGCGAGTGCGGGAACCGATGACAGCGCGAGCAAGGAGGACAGGGCGACTGCGACCCGGTGGCTGTGCATGGTGTCTCCGGAAAGGGCGATGGAAAGGCGGACAGAAAATACCGCAACGGTGTGCGAAGCGCAGGGACGTGGCAACATGCCAATCGTCACGGTCGAGGAGGGACGAACGATGGCTACCTACGGGGGAAGCTGCCACTGCGGCGGGATCGCGTTCACGCTGGACGGCGCGGTGGAGATGGGGATCGACTGCAACTGCTCGCTGTGCCGGCGGCGCGGCGGCCTGCTGGCGTTCTTCCCGCGCGAGGCGCTGGTGCTGCGCACGCCGGAAGCCGAGGTGTCGACCTACACCTTCAACACCCATGCGATCCGCCACCACTTCTGCCCGGTGTGCGGGGTGGCGCCGTACAGCGAGGGCGTCGATCCGAAGAGCGGGGAACCAATGGTGGCGGTCAACCTGCGCTGCCTGCCGGACCTGGATCTGGCTTCGCTGAAGATCGTGCCGTTCGACGGCGCCAGCATGTGAGCGCGACGGGGACGGCACCGCAACGATGAGCGCCCAGCCCCGCACCGCCAGCATCGAGGCCGCGCTGGCCCACGCCCTGCGCCTGCTGGACGAGCAGCCCGCGCTGGCTGCCGAGCAGGCGCACGAAATCCTCGCCGCCGCTCCCGGCCATCCGGGCGCCGAACTGCTGCTGGGCATGGCCGCGAGCGCGCAGGGCGATTTCGCCCGCGCCGAGGCCATCCTCGATCCGTTGTCGCGCGGGCAGCCGCGCTCGGCCAAGACCTGGCTGGAACTGGCGCACGCGCGCATCGGCGCCGGCCGGCGGGTGGAGGCGATGCCCTGCCTGGAGCGGGCCGTCGTCCTGCAGCCCGGCCTGCCCGGCGCGTGGCTGGCGCTGGCCGACCTGCGCTTCGCCGCCGGCGACGAGGACGGCGCGGATGCCGCCTACCTCCAGCACGTGCGCCACAGCGCACACGATCCGGAACTGCTGGCCGCCGCCGACGCGCTGGCGCGCGGCGAACTGCCAGACGCGGAAACCCGCCTGCGCGCGCGGCTGGCACGCCAGCCCTTCGACGTGGCGGCGCTGCGCATGCTGGCCGAGTTGGCGGCGCGGCTGGGTCGCAACGAGGAGGCGGCGCTGCTGCTCGAACACGCGCTGGAGCGCGCGCCCGGCTTCGACGCCGCGCGCCGCAACTACGCCGCCGTGCTCAACCGCGGCAACCGCCACGCCGAGGCGCTGGCCGAGATCGACGCGCTGCTGGAACGCGCGCCGGGCGACCCGCCGCTGCGCAACATGCGCGCGGTGGTGTTGGGCAAGCTGGGCGATTTCGACGGCGCCATCGCCACCTACGAGGCCGTGCTGGCGCGCACGCCGGAGCAGTGGCAGGTCTGGCTGGGCTACGGCCACGCGCTCAAGACCGCCAACCGCACCGACGACGCGGTGGCCGCCTATCGCCGCGCCATCGCGCTGAAGCCCGGCTTCGGCGGCGCGTGGTGGAGCCTGGCCAACCTCAAGACGGTACGCTTCGACGCCGCCGACATCGAGGCGATGCGCGCGCAGCTGCGGCGCGGCGATCTCGACGACGACGCCCGCCTGCACTTCGAGTTCGCGCTCGGCAAGGCGCTGGAGGACGCCGGCGAGGACGCCGACGCGTTCGCCCACTACGCGCGCGGCAACGCGCTGCGGCGCCGGCAATTGCCCTACGACGCCGCGCTGGGCCGCGAGCGCACCCGCCGCGCGATCCGCACCTACACCCCCGGCTTCTTCGCCGAACGCGCCGGCGCCGGCTGCCCCGCGCCCGATCCGATCTTCGTGGTCGGCATGCCGCGCGCCGGTTCCACCCTGATTGAGCAGATCCTGTCCAGCCACCCGCAGGTGGAAGGGACGATGGAGCTGCCGTCGCTGATCGCCATCACCCGCGAACTGCGCCAGCGCGAGGGCAATCCTGAGACCACCTCGTACCACGACGTGCTGGCCGGGCTGGACCGCGCGGAGCTGGCCGCGCTCGGCGAGGACTATCTGCGCCGCGCGCAGGCGCACCGCCGCGAGGGCCGGCCGCTGTTCATCGACAAGATGCCGAACAACTTCGCCCACGTCGGCCTGATCCACGCGATCCTGCCGAACGCGAAGATCGTCGACGCGCGCCGGCATCCGCTGGCCTGCTGCTTCTCCAACTTCAAGCAGCACTTCGCGCGCGGCCAGGCCTTCAGCTACGGCCTCGCCGACATGGGCGGCTACTATGCCGACTACGTCGCGCTGATGGCGCATTTCGACGAGGTGTTGCCGGGGCGGGTGCACCGGGTGATCTACGAGGACATGGTGGCCGACACCGAGGCGCAGGTGCGCGCGCTGCTGGCCTACTGCGGCCTCGGCTTCGACGAACGCTGCCTGCGCTTCTTCGAGAACCGCCGCGCGGTGCGCACGGCGAGTTCCGAGCAGGTGCGCAGGCCGATCTACCGCGAGGGGGTGGACCAGTGGCGGCGCTTCGCGCCGTGGCTGGGCCCGCTCGAGGAGGCGCTGGGGCCGGTGCTGGAGCGTTATCCGGCGGTGCCGCCGCCGGAGGAATTGCCGGCCCGGCGCTGAGCGCGAAAGACCGGTCGAGCGGCCAGGGGGACGCGGAACCGGAACAATAACGATGAGTGCCACAACTGGAGGGGAGTCCACGATGCACGCAAGCAAACGCAGTCGCCGCGATGGCGAGATGTATAGATGTTTCCGGAAGATTCCGCTGGCCGCCGCGGTGGCGCTGGCGTTCGCCGCACCGGCCTGGGCGCAGGAGGCCGCGCCGCCTCCGCCGCCGCAGAAGGACCGCGAGGCGCGCACCCTCGACACCGTCACGGTGACCGCGCAGAAGCGCGAGGAGAACCTGCAGAAGGTGCCGATCAGCCTGCAGGTGCTGGGCAACCAGCAGCTCGAACAGCAGAACGTCGCCTCGTTCAGCGACTACGCCAAGCTGATCCCCAGCCTGAGCTACGGCACCGCCGGCGGCGGCGTGTTCTCCGGACCGGGCTTCGTGCAGGTGTACATGCGCGGCGTCGCCAGCGGCGGCGACGGCAACCACTCGGGCTCGCAGCCCAGCGTGGGCATGTACCTCGACGAGCAGCCGATCACCACCATCCAGGGTGCGCTCGACATCCACATGTACGACATCGACCGGGTGGAGGCGCTGGCCGGCCCGCAGGGCACGCTGTACGGCGCCAGCTCGCAGTCCGGCACGGTGCGCATCATCACCCGCAAGCCCGACCCGTCCGGCTACTCCGCCGGCTTCGCGGTGGAGGCCAACGCCATCGACGGCGGCGGCATCGGCCACGTGCTGGAGGGCTTCGTCAACCTGCCGATCAAGGAGAACACCGCGGCGGTGCGCCTGGTCGGCTGGCAGAAGCACGACGCCGGCTACGTGGACAACCTGCACGGCACCCGCACCTATCCGACCTCGGGGATCGTGGCCGACAACGCCGACCTCGCCGAGAAGAACTACAACACCGCCGACACCGCCGGCCTGCGCGCCGCGCTGAAGCTCGACATCAACGACCGCTGGACGGTCACCCCGCAGCTCATCGCGCAGAAGCAGAAGGCCTACGGTAGTGCCGGCATCGACCCGCTGGTCGGCAGCGCCGCCGCCGGCTACGACGCCTCCAGCGGCGAGATGGCGGTCAAGCACTTCAACCCGGAGTTCTCCGACGACCGCTGGTGGCAGGCGGCGATGACGGTGGAAGGCCGGATCGGCAACTTCGACCTGACCTACGTGTTCTCGCACTTGAAGCGCGACGTCGATTCCGCCTCCGACTACAGCGACTACGGCTACTGGTACGACGCTAACGCCGGCTACGGCGCGTACTTCTACGACAACAACGGCGACCTCATCAATCCGGCCCAGTACATCAACGCCACCGACGGCTACGAGCGCACCAGCCACGAACTGCGCATCGCCTCGCCGCAGGACAACCGCGTGCGGGTGGTGGCCGGGCTGTTCTGGCAGCAGCAGAAGCACAACATCCACCAGCGCTACCGGGTGGACGGGCTGGCGGACGACCTGTCGGTGAGCGGCTGGCCGGAGACCATCTGGCTGACCGAGCAGGACCGCCGCGACCGCGACCAGGCGGTGTTCGGCCAGATCAGCTTCGACGCCACCGACAGGCTGGAACTGACCGCGGGCGGGCGCTGGTTCCGCTCCGAGAACGGGCTGAAGGGCTACTTCGGCTTCGCCAACGGCTATTCCTCGGGCAGCAGCCTCGATCCGGTGGACCGCTACGGCGAAGCGGGCTGCCTGGCGCAGTACGGCGCCCCGTCCAACTGGGAGTCGTACGACGGCGCGCCGTGCAAGGTGTTCGACAAGGGCATCAAGGAGCACGACGCCACCTACCGGCTCAACGCCACCTGGAAGATCGACGACAGCAAGCTGGTCTACGCCACCTGGTCGCAGGGCTACCGTCCCGGCGGCATCAACCGCCGCGGCACGCTGCCGCCCTACGTGTCGGACTTCCTGACCAACTACGAGGCGGGCTGGAAGACCTCCTGGGCCGACGGCACCCTGATCTTCAACGGCGCGGTGTTCCGCGAGGACTGGAAGGACTTCCAGTTCTCCTACCTCGGCCAGAACGGCCTCACCGAGATCCGCAACGCCAACCAGGCGAGGATCGACGGCATGGAGCTGGACTTGACTTGGGCCGCCACCTACAACCTGCAGTTCACCGGCAGCTTCGCCTGGTACGACGCCAAGCTGACGGAGAACTTCTGCGGCTGGCTGAAGGCGGACGGCAAGCCGGAAACCGTGTGCCCGGCCGGCACGCTGGATCCCAACGGCAACGTGGTCGATGGCCCGCAGGCCGCGGCCGGCACCCGTTTGCCGGTCACGCCGCGCTTCAAGGGCGCGCTGAACGCCCGCTACACCTTCGAGCTGGGCGAGGGCGAGGCGTATTGGCAGGCGTCGCTGTCGCACGCCGGCACGCGGCGCGTGGACATGCGCACGGCGGAAACCGCGCTGCTGGGCTACCTGGACAGCTACACGCTGCTCGACCTGTCGGCCGGCTGGCGCAAGGACAGCTGGTCGGTGGACGTGTTCCTGAAGAACGCCACGGACGAGCGCGCGCAGATGAGCCGCTTCGCCCAGTGCGCGGCGCTCACCTGCGGCAGCGAGCCGTACACGGTGATCGCGCAGCCGCGCACGCTGGGCATTCGGGTCAGCAAGGAGTTCTGACCGGATCGGTGCGTGCATGCGCTGCAACGAAGAAGGCGGCCCGATGGCCGCCTTCTTTCTTCCTGGCGCCGGCTTGGTTCGCGGTCGCGCTAACCCTCGTCGTGCTCGAACTCGACCACGATGTCGAGGTCGAAGGCCAGCGCCTCCACCGCCTGCCGCACCTTCTGCGCGGTGGCGTCGTTCGGGGCGTCGATCTCCAGCTCGTGGCTGTCCGGGCCCTGCACGTCGCTCAAGCCGGCCGAACTGGAATCGGGATCGTCCATGTGCGGCATCAGGTCGTCGATTTCCTCGACGTGCTCGATGCCGTCCAGGCTCTGCAACAGGTTGGTGATCGCGCGGACGTCGTCCTCGCTGCCGGTCAGGCGGATGCGCATCAGGGACATGGCGTGGGCTTCCGGTGGGGGGAAGCGCAGGCTAGGCGGGCGCGGGCGAACGCGGGGTGATGGCGCGCCGCGGAGAGACGCGGCGCGCCGGTGGATCGATTACTTGGCCTCGCGCACCGGCAGCGGCACGTTGCACAGATCGATATGGCCGGCCGGCTGGGTGTAGAAGTCGTCCACCCGGTTGCGGCGCGCCTCGGTGGCGTCGACGAACGCCCGGCTGTCGGTGCGCAGCAGCTGCAGCGGTGTGCGCTGCGCTTCCGGCACCTCGCTGGCGAGTTTGATGGCGACGATCGGCGCGCGCTGCTCCGGCTTCTCGTAGAAGCCCATCGGCGCCGGGCCGCGCGGGATCACGCTGAGCAGCTCCATGCCCTTGATCACCCGGCCCACCACGGTCAGCTGGTGATCCAGCGCGCGCGGGGCCTGGCCGATGACGACGTAAAGCTCGGCGCCGATGCTGCTGTCCGGGGGATTGCTGCGGCCGGCGCCGACCACGCCGTAGCAGTGGGTCATCCACAGCTTGCCGGTCTTCGGATCGCGCGCGGCCGGCATCCCGTCGGCGAAGCCGATCTGCGGTGCCCAGCCGTCCACGTCGGGCAGGCGGTCGAAGCGCACGCCCTTGTCGCTGCGGGTGAACTCGGCGGGCAGATGCGTCTTGGTGCCCTCGGGATACGGCTTGGCCTTGCCGGCCTCGTCGCCGTCGGGATCGCCGAACTGCACCACGAAGTTGTCCTGCGAGCGGTAGATGTTCAGCCCATCCCAGAACCCGCCCTTCGCCATCGTCCGGATGTTGGCGACGTGCTCCGGCGCGAAGCCGGGCGCGAGTTCGATGACCACGCGCCCGCCCGGAAGCTCCATGTAGAGGGTGTTGGCCGGGTCTAGGTCGCGCCAGGCGCTGGCCGGCGCGGCGTCGATGATGTCCTGCGCGGACTTGCGCGGCTGCGGCTTCGCCGCGTCGGCCGCGATGGCGGGCGCGGCGATCAGGGCGGCAAGGGCGAAGGCGAGCAGGGTTCGGCGCATGGCGGGCATCCTCGGCGAAAGCGCCAAGCATAGCCCGCCGCGCGCCGGCGCCGCGGTCAGTGGGTGGTGCGCTTGTGCCCGCTGCCGGACTTCTTGCCGCCGCCGTCCTGCTTGTTGACGGTGGCCCAGGCGATGCGCTCGGCGGCTTCCTTCGAGCGCCCTTCCTTGCGTTCGCTGCTTTCGATGTGCGCTGCCTGGCGCTTCTGCTTGTCGGTGTAGGCGGATTTGTCGCCGCGTGGCATGGCCGTGCTCCGGTCGGGAAGGCCGAGACTGCGCCCGCGCGCGTCGCCGCCACGTGACGGCGGCGCTGAATGCGGGTGCGGCCTAGCGGCGCTTCGCCGCGGGCTTCTTCGCGGCCGGCGCTGCCGGCTTGCCCGCGTGCGCGGCGATGAAGGCGCGCACCTGCGGATACACCTGCGTGCGCCAGCGGCGGCCGCTGAAGATGCCGTAATGGCCGGCGCCCTGCACGGTGAGGTGCTTGCGGTCCTGCTCGGGGATGCCGGTGCACAGCTTGTGCGCGGCGCGGGTCTGGCCCTGGCCGGAGATGTCGTCCAGTTCGCCTTCGACGGTGAGCAGCGCGCAGTCCTTGATCTTCGACGGATCGACGCGCTCGCCGGCCACGTCCCACAGCCCGCGCGGCAGCAGGTGCTCCTGGAACACGGTGCGGATGGTGTCGAGGTAGTACTCGGCCGGCATGTCCAGCACCGCGTTGTATTCGTCGTAGAACTTGCGGTGCGATTCGGCCGAGCTGAGGTCGCCCTTCAGCAGATCCTGGTAGAAGTCCCAGTGCGACATGCCGTGCCGCTCCGGATTCATCGCCACGAAGCCCATGTGCTGGAGGAAGCCCGGATACACGCGGCGGCCCGCGCCCGGATAGTTGGCCGGCACGTTGTGGATCACGTTGTTCTCGAACCACCACAGCGGCTGGCGGGTGGCGAGGTTGTTGACGGCGGTGGGCGATTCGCGGGTGTCGATCGGCCCGCCCATCATCGTCATCGACTTCGGCAGCGGTTCGCCGCGCGCGGCCATCAACGAGATCGCCGCCAGCACCGGCACGGTGGGCTGGCAGACGCTGACCACGTGCAGGTTGTCGGTGCCGATGTGGCGGATGAATTCCTGCACGTAGGCAATGTAGTCGTCGAGGTGGAACGGCCCGATGCCGGCCGGCACCATGCGCGCGTCGGTCCAGTCGGTGACGTAGACCTTGTGGTCGGCCAGCAGGGTGCGCACGGTGTCGCGCAGCAGGGTGGCGTGGTGGCCGGACAGCGGCGCGACCACCAGCACGACGGGGTCGTCCTTCATCCGCGCGAGGCCGTCGGCCTGGTCGTGGTAGCGCTTGAAGCGCAGCAGGCGGCAGAAGGGTTTTTCCAGCGCGACGCGCTCGACCACCGGGATCGACAGGCCTTCGACGTCGATCTGGTGGATGCCGAACTCCGGCTTCTCGTAGTCCTTGCCCAAGCGGTAAAGCAGCTCGAACGCGGCGGCGGTGCGCTGCGCGCCGGGCAGGTTGGCCAGCCAGCTGTCGTGGGCGGAATACATCTTGGCGCCGGCGTCGGCCCAGTAGGTGTAGGGCGCGAGGCCCGCGCGCCAGAGTTCGTGCAGTTGGTACAGCAGCATCTGTTGGTTCGACCCGGATTGCGGCGATGCAGCATAACGTATCGATCCTGCCGGACCGTGACGTAGTTGGCGGTTCGCGCCCTCAGTCCGGCAGTTCCAGCGACGTGGCGTGCGGCACCAGCGCGGGCGAGAGCCAGCAGTGCGAGCCCAGCGGGCGCAGGCCGAGCGCGCGCAGGCGCTCGCGGTAGAACGTGGCGCTGCGCTGCTTGAAGTCGTGTTCGTCGCCCTCCGCGCCGTCGCCGCGCGCGAACGCTTCGATGAAGGCCACGCCGCCGCACAGCTCGGCCAGTGCGGGCAGGCCGCGGTCGAGTTCGCGCGTGTCGAGGTAGTGCAGCACGTCGCTGCACACCAGCAGGTCGGCCGGCGGGCAGGGCCGCAGGTGCTCGAAATCGGCGAAGCGCGCGAAGTGCAGGTTGCGGCGGCGGCCGTGGCGGGCGATCGCGTAGTCGCTGCTGTCGAAGCCGAGATAGCTGACCTTGGGGCGCAGCTTCAGCAGCGGCGCGCGCCACGCGCCTTCGCCGCAGCCGATGTCCAGCACGCTGCGGATCGGCCGCTCCAGGTGGTATTCGGCGGTCGCTACCGCCAGCGCCACCTTGCGCGCCAGGCGCGCGGCGTGGCCGATGCCGCCGTGGCGGTACCACTTGTCGAAGTAGGCGCGGTCGTAGGTCTTGGTCATGGTGTGTTGCTCGTCATTCCCGTTTTCAGATCCGTCACTCCCGCTTCCCCGCGCGTCGCTCCCGCGAAGGCGGGAGTCCAGCTTCAGCTTTGCCCGGGCGGAAGGCAAAATCAAAGGCTGGATCTCCGCCTCCGCGGGGATGACGAGCCGGAACATCCTCGGAGCTGCCGCATGGCCTACCTGCTGACCAAGACCTTCCACCTGGTATTCGTGATCGCGTGGATGTCGACGGTGTTCTACCTGCCGCGCATCCTCGTCAACGTCGCCGAGGCGGGCGACGCGCCGGACGTGCGCGCGCGGCTGGTGCTGATGGGGCGGCGGCTGTACCGCTTCGGCCACACCATGTTCGGCATCGCCTTCCTGCTGGGCCTGGCGCTGTGGCTGCACTTCCACATCGCCGGCGGCTGGCTGCACGCCAAGCTGGCGCTGGTGGTGCTGATGATGACGCACTACAGCGTCGCCGGGCGCTGGCTGAAGGGCGTGGACGCCGGCAGGCCGCTGCCCTCGTCGAAGGCGCTGCGCTGGTTCAACGAGGTGCCGGTGCTGCTGCTGGTCGCGATCGTCTGGCTGGTGCTGGCGAAGCCGTTCTGAGGGCCCGAAGAAGCCCCTCTCCCTCCGGGAGAGGGGTTGGGGTGAGGGTTCGGTGAGGCGATGAATGTTCAAGCGTCACCGCACCCTCATCCGCCCTTCGGGCACCTTCTCCCGGAGGGAGAAGGAAGCGACGGTCATTCGGGCTTGAAGTCGCCCGGCCGCGGCAATTCCACCGGCACGCCGTTGCCGTCGCACAGCCGCTTCGCGCACAGCGCATCGCGCAGGCGCGGGGTGGCCTGCACGACGATGTGGTAGATCGCGTTCTGCTCCAGCGAGCCGCGCACCGCGTCGCTGCCGGGGCCGCGCGCCCAGATGCCGACGTCGTCGCCGCCGTGGCTTTCGCCGCTGAGCGGCACCAGCGCTTCCTGCATGTAGTCCGGGTCGGCGGTGTCGACGTCGGTGAGGTCGGGGCGGCCATTGGCCGGCGCCAGCAGCTGCTTCGGCCAGTGCGGGTGGCGCTTGGGGCCGGCCGGCTGTTCCTCGCTGGCGCCGGTGTTGCCGGGGCCGTTGGCATAGACGAGGGTGGTGTAGGGCTTGCCGCTCAGGTCCAGCGCCAGCTTGCCCGGTTCGCCGTCGAAGCTGTTGCTGCCGCGCACCTTGCCGAGGATCGGGTTGCCGCGCGCGGGATAGCCGACGAAGGTCAGGGTGTGCGCGTGGTCGGCGGTGACCAGGATCAGGGTGTCGTCGGCCGAGGTCGCTTCCGCCGCCGCGCGCACCGCGTCGGAGAAGGCGATGGTTTCGTCCAGCGCGCGGAAGGCGTTGCCCTCGTGGCTGGCCATGTCGATCTTCGCGCCCTCGACCATCAGCACGTAGCCGTTGCCGCCGCGCGACAGGTGGGCGATGGCGGCGCGGGTCATGTCGGCCAGGCTCGGCTCGATCGCGCCGTTGGCGCGGCGGTCGTGGTCGAATTGCAGGTGGTCGTAGTTGAACAGGCCGAGCACGCTGGGCGCGTTCGCGGCGGCGGCGAGCTGGGCGGCGTCGGTGGCGTAGGCGCCCTGCGGATGCGCGCCGCGCCATTCGGCGATCAGGTCGCGGCCGTCGCGGCGCAGGCCCTTCTTGTCCGGCTGCTGCGGGTCGGTTTGCGCGACGGTCAGGAATTCCTTGCGTCCGCCGCCGAGCACGATCGACGGGCCGCGCCCGTCCCGCGTCGCCTCGATCAGCTGGCGCGCGATGTCCCTGCAGCCTTCGGCCACGGCCTGTTTCGGCAGCGCCGCGTCGTTCTCCCAGTTGCGGTTGGGCACGTGCGCGTAGGTGGCGGCCGGGGTGGCGTGGGTGATGCGGGCGGTGGTGACGATGCCGGTGGCCATGCCGGCGGCGTCGGCCAGCTCCAGCCAGGTCTGCGCCTGCCTGCCGAGGCTGCCGGCGCAGTCGTTCTTGTCGCCGGCATAGACGCCGATCGCGCCCATGTGCGACTTCACCCCGGTGGTGATGGCGGTCATGGTGCCGGCGGAATCCGGCGTCTGCGAATCGGTGTTGTAGGTCTTGCTGAGCGCGGTGGCGGGGAAGTTCTCCCAGCTCAACCGGTTCTCCTCGCCGCTGCCGCTCTTGCGCTGGCCTTCGAGGATGCGCGCGGCGGCCACCGTGGGCAGGCTCATGCCGTCGCCGAGGAACACGATCACGTTCTTCGCGCGGCCGGCCGTCGCGCCGCGCGCGGCGGCCTGCGCGGCGCCGTCGCGGTACCACCAGGCGGGCGTTTCGCCGGAAGGATGGGCGACGGCGGGCACGTCCACGTGCAGCCCGGCCGACTGCGGCAGAGGCGGCGCGGCGGCCGGAACGGCGGTGGGCGCGGTGCTGGCGCAGGCGGCGAGGGCGAGGCCGCAGGCCGGCGCCAGCAGGCGGAAGCGGGGGCGGAAATGCGTTTTCGTCATCGGCGCATTATGAATGCTTGGGGTGTCCGCAGTGTTGCGGCCATGGCGCTGACGCGGAATGCCGCGCTCGGGTATCGTGCGATCCGGCCTTCACCCGGATTGCCCGCATGTTCGACTGGTGGTTCCGCATCAAGTTCTGGAAGCGCGTCGTGCTCGGCTTCGTGCTGGGCGCGCTGGCCGGCTGGGCGTTCGGCAAGGATGCGGAAACCTGGTTCGGCCCCATCGGCGATCTCTACGTCACCCTGATCATGATGATCGCGGTGCCGCTGGTGTTCTTTGCCGTCATCAATGCGGTGGCCTCGCTGAGCGGGCAGAAGTCGATCGCCGCGCTGGCTGGGCGCACCTTCCTGTGGTTCGCGCTGACCGCGGTGCTGGCGGTGGGCGTGGGCCTGCTGTTCGGCTGGATCGTGCAGCCGGGCAGCGGCGTCGAAAAGCTGAAGATGGCCGCCGACTACACCCCGAAGGAGGTGCCGGGCGCGCTGGACATGCTGCTCAACCTGGTGCCATCCAATCCGTTCCAGGCGCTGGGCGGGGCGGCGAGCGCGAAGCTGGCCGACGGCACCAAGGTGCTGGTCCCGCGCAGCGGCACGGTGCTGCAGGTGATCTTCTTCGCCGGGCTGGTGGGCTTCGCGATGGTGAAGCTGGGCGAGAAGGTCGCCGGCATCCGCAAGCTGGTCGGCGAGGCCAGCGACGTGATGATCCAGGTGACCCGCTACGTGCTGGAGTTCACCCCCTTCGGCACCTTCGGCCTGATCGCCGCGCTGGTCGGCGGCTACGGCTTCGAGCAGCTGCGCCCGCTGCTGAGCTTCGTGGTGGCGCTGTACCTGGCCTGCGCCTTCCACATCGTGGTCGTGTACAGCGGGCTGCTGCTGGCGCACGGACTGAACCCGCTGAAGTTCTTCCGCGGTGCCGCGCCCGGCATGCAGGTGGCGTTCGTGGCGTCGAGCAGCTTCGCCGCGCTGCCGGCGTCGCTGCGCAGCGCCACCCACAACCTCGGCGTGGACAAGGACTATGCCGCGTTCGCGGTGCCGCTGGGCGCGACCATCAAGATGGACGGCTGCGGCGCGATCTACCCGGCGCTGGCGGCGGTGTTCATCTCGCAGTACGCCGGCATCGAGCTGTCGCTGTCGCAGTACCTGATCATCGCGCTGGCCTCGGTGCTGGGCAGCTTCGGCACCGCCGGCGTGCCGGGCACGGCGGTGATCATGGCGACGGTGGTGCTTTCGGCCGCCGGGCTGCCGCTGGAAACCATCGGCTACCTGTACGCCATCGACCGGGTGCTGGACATGATGCGGACCATGACCAACGTGACCGGGCAGATGCTGGTGCCGGTGCTGGTGGCGCGGGAAACCGGCATGCTGGATCGGGCGGTGTACGAGGCCGCGCCGACCAACGTCGGCCTGCGCGAGGGCGACGCCGCCGACGCGGACTGACCGGCCGATCGATATCGGCCATCAAGCAGTGCCGGTCGATAGCCGTTAAGCTGGAGTGATGAACGACGTTCCATCCCCTTCCGACGCGCTGGACGCGGCCGATCTCGACGGCTACTACGACAAGTTCTACGTCCACGACGCGGGCGAAATCCGCCACCACCTGCGGCGGCTGGCGGGGGATCGCTGCGCCTTGACCGTGCGCGCCGAGAACAGCCCGGACGGCATGGCGACGATGCTGCTGCAGGTCGAGGGCGACGCGCTGTGGATCGACGTGCCCTCCACCCGGCGGATGCTGGACGCGTGGCTGGGCTCGCACCTGCTGCGCATCGAGGGCAGCATCGACCGCGCCGCGCTGCGCTTCTCTAGCGGCCCGGCGCGGCTGGACGAGCACGAGGGCAAGCCGGCGCTGCGGGTGCCGATTCCGGAGCGCATGCTCTACCTGCAGCGGCGCGAGTTCATGCGCCGCGAGCCGCCGGCCGGTAGCCTGGCCTGCCACCTGCGGCTGGAGGACGGGCGCGAGATCCAGGCCAGCATCCGCGACATCGGCGGCGGCGGGCTGGCCATCGTCGCCACCCGCTCGGCGGTGGAGTTCAAGATCGGCGAGGTGCTGACCGGCTGCCGGATCGAGCTGCCGGAGCTGGGCGAGGTGGAGGTGAACCTGCAGATCCGCCACGTCGTCGTCCGCAGCCACCTCGGCCTCGACGCCGCCCAGGCCGGCTGCGAATTCGTCGACCTGGCTCCGTCGGCGCAGCGCAAGCTGTTCCGCTACCTGATGCAACTGGATCGCGACCAGCTGGCGCGCAGGCGCTGGCTGGAGTCCTGAGCGGCGCGACCGCGCGAATGATCGAGACCCGCCCGATGGCGGGTTTTTTGTCGGCCGGCGTGCGCCGAGCAGCGAGGCGGAGCTGGATGAACGCGGGACGATCGCGTGAATTAACTGCACCGCCCGGAAAATTTTTCCGGCCAGGGCGCGTCGCGAGCGGCCGACGGACGATCGTCCTCACGGGCGCTTCGCCACAATCGCGATGCGATCCGGCACGGGCCGGACGCTGGCGACGAGGAGGCGGAATGATCGCAACGCTCCTGCAACAGGCGGGGGAGGCCGACGCGCGGGCCTCCGCATTGCCGACCGAAGTGGCCGCCATCGACTGCGGCGAGGCGGCGCAGCGGGCGCCGCACGAACTGGCTGCGCTGCGCTTCGCCGCCGGCCGGCTGGCGGCGCTGTTCGGCGCGCAGCACGTGGCGGCCGTGTCCGGGCTGCCGGCCGCCGGCCGCTACTGGATTCCCGTCTCCACGCTGTCGCGCCGCGCCGCCGAGGCACTCGGGATCGCCGACGGATTGCAACTGTGGGGCGGCATCGTGCCGGCGCCGTTCATGGCCACCAAGCTGGTGAGCCATTCGCGCCGCAGCCGGCACGCCGCCGCGCCGGCCGGCTGGATCGACATCATGGGGCTGGAGGACTGTACGCTGCCCGGCTGGTCGGCGTTCGGGCGCGAGGACATCCTTGCCGCCGGCCTCGACCTGCTCCGCGGCGGCCACGTCCGCCTGAAGTGCCCGTACGAGCGCGGCGGCCACGGCCAGCACGTGGTCCGCGGCGAGGACGACCTCGCGTACTGGCTCGGTTCGACGCCGCCGCAGGTGCTGGACGAGGGCGTGGTGCTGGAGCGCGACCTGGTGGAGTCGGTGACCTACAGCGTCGGCTTCAGCCTGCTGCCGGGCGGGCACGGCATCGCCTACGTGGGCACGCAGCGCAACGTCGCCGCGCCGACGGGCGAACTGGTGTACGGCGGCTCGCGGCTCGAACTGGTGCGTGGCGGCCTGGCCGAGCTCGAAGCGTCGCTGGAGGAAGGCAAGCCCAGGGCCGCGGTGCGCGCGGCGATCCGCTACGACGCGGTGATCCGCCACACCTACGGCGTGGTCGCCTCGCGCTGCAACTACGACGTCATCGCCGGCGTCGACCGCATGGGGCGGTGGCATCTCGGCGTGCTGGAGCAGTCGTGGCGGTTCGGCGGCGCGAGCATGGCGGAGCTGCTGGCGATCGAGCGCTTCGCGGCGCAACCGGACCTGCAACGGGTGGTCGCCGAGACGGTGGAAACCTACACCGGCGAACCCGCGCCCGCGGATGCGTTCGTCTACTGGCGCGGCGGCGCGGGCGCGCCGTGCAAATACGCGCGCATCGTCGAGGACGCGCCGGCGACGGAGTGAGCGCGGCGCGTTGCGCATGCGCCGCGCGCGGCGGAATTACATTTCCTCGACACCGGGTTGCGTACAACGGATGCCATGCCCGATGCCGACATCGCCGCGCGGCTTCCCGCGCCTCCGCCGCTGTCCGACGACTGCGCCCTGTTCCTGGACGTGGACGGCTGCCTGCTCGATTTCCACGACGACCCCGCCAGCGTGCGCGCGGAGCCGCCGCTGATCGCGCGCCTCGACGCCATCGCGCGGCGGCTCGACGGCGCGCTGGCGCTGGTGAGCGGGCGCAGCATCGCCAGCCTCGACCGGATGTTCGCGCCTGGCGCTTTCGCGGCCGGCGGGTTGCACGGACTGGAGCGGCGCAGTGCAGGGTCGATGCCGGCGCCCGAGGTCGCGGTGCCGGCCTTCGATCGTGCGGCCTGGACGAAGCTGGTCGCCGACGCGCGCGCCTGGATGGCCGGCCATCCGCGCGCGGTGGTGGAGGACAAGCAGCGGACGCTGGCGCTGCACTGGCGCGCCGCGCCCGAGGCCGAAGGCGATGCGCGCGCGTTCGCGGCGCTCGCGCTGGCGCGATTGCCGGGCTACCAGCTTCAGCCCGGCAACCGGGTGCTGGAGCTGCGCCCGGCCGGCGCGGACAAGGGCGGCGCGATCGCGGCTTTCCTGAGCGAGCCGCCGTTCGCCGGCCGCACGCCGGTGTTCGCCGGCGATGACCTGACCGACGAGCCCGGCTTCGCGCTGGTCAATGAGCGCGCCGGCATCAGCATCGTGGTCGGCGACCGCCGGCCGACGCAGGCGGCGTACCGGCTGGCCGATCCTGCCGGCGTGCGCCGCTGGCTGGAGCAGTGGTCGGGCGACGGACGGGAGGCATCGGCATGAGCGAAGCCGACGGCGGCATGCAGACGCTCGACCTGGGCGTGGTCGGCAACGGCAGCTTCGCGGCGCTGATCGACGCGCGGGCGCGGGTGGTCTGGGGCTGCCTGCCGGCGTTCGACGGCGACCCCGCCTTCTGCGCGCTGCTGTCGCCGCGCGAGCATCCGGGCGGCGACTTCGCCATCGAACTGGAGGATTTCGAGCGCGCCGAACAGGCCTACATCCCCAACACCGCCGTGCTGCGCACGGTGCTGCACGACAGCCGCGGCGGCTCGGTGGAGATCCTCGACTTCGCCCCGCGCTGGCGGCAGAACGCGCGCTTCTACCGGCCGGTGTCGCTGGTCCGCCGGATCACGCCGCTGGCGGGCACGCCGCGCATCCGCGTGCGGGTGCGGCCGCTGGCGGAGTGGGGCGCGCGCGTGCCGGAGACGACCTGGGGCAGCAACCACATCCGCTGGCTGCTGCCGCAGATGACGCTGCGCCTGACCACCGACGCGCCGCTGCGCTTCGTCCGCGACGGCCTGCCGTTCGTGCTCAACCACCGCATGCACCTGGTGCTGGGGCCGGACGAACCGCTGGCGCGTTCGATCGACGGCTACGTCGAGGAGGCGGTGAACCGCACGCTGGACTACTGGCGCGAATGGGTGCGCTACCTGTCGATCCCGCTGGAGTGGCAGGAGGCGGTGATCCGCAGCGCGATCACCCTCAAGCTGTGCCAGTACGAGGACAGCGGCGCGATCATCGCGGCGATGACGACCTCGATCCCGGAGGCGCCGGGCTCGTCGCGCAACTGGGACTACCGCTATTGCTGGCTGCGCGACGCCGGCTTCGTGGTGCGCGTGCTCAACCGGCTGGGCGCGACCCGCAGCATGGAGCAGTTCCTGCACTACATCTTCAACATCGCCACCCACGACGGCAGCCTGCAGCCGCTGTACGGGATCGCGTTCGAGAAGGAACTGACCGAGGAGGACGTGGCCTCGCTGGCCGGCTACCGCGGCGTCGCTCCGGTGCGGCGCGGCAACCTGGCGTGGCTGCAGAAGCAGCACGACGTGTACGGCAGCGTGGTGCTGGCGACCACGCAGCTGTTCTTCGACCAGCGGCTGGTCGATCCCGGCGACATCGGCACCTTCGCCCGGCTGGAGCCGCTGGGCGAGCGCGCGTTCGCGCTGCACGACGTGCCCGACGCCGGCCTGTGGGAATTCCGCGGTCGCGCCGAGGTGCACACCTACACCGCGGCGATGTGCTGGGCGGCCTGCGACCGGCTGGCGCGGGTCGCGGCCAAGCTCGGCCTGGCCGAACGCTCGGCGTACTGGCGCGAGCGCGCGGAGCGGGTGCGCGAGAAGACGCTGGAGCGCGCGTGGCGCGAAGACACCGGCCACTTCAGCGCCTCGTTCGAAAGCACCTACCTCGACGCCTCGCTGCTGCTGCTCGCCGACATCGGCCTGCTGTCGGCCGACGACCCGCGCTACGTCGCCACGGTGGAGGCGATCGGGCGCGAGCTGCGCCGCGGCGAGGGGTTGTTCCGCTACGTCGCGCCGGACGATTTCGGGGTGCCGGAAACCAGCTTCACCATCTGCATGTTCTGGTACATCGACGCGCTGGCGGCGATCGGCCGGCAGGAGGAGGCGCGGCAATTGTTCGAGCGCATCCTCGCCCGCCGCAACCACCTCGGCCTGCTGTCGGAGGACATGGCGTTCGAGGACGGCGAGGCCTGGGGCAACTTCCCGCAGGCGTATTCGCACGTCGGCTTGATCATGGCGGCGATGCGGCTGTCGCGGCCGTGGACGGAGGCGCTGTGAGCCGTCTGGTGGTGGTGTCCAACCGGGTCGCGCTGCCCGGCGAGAGCGCGGCCGGCGGTCTCGCGGTCGGATTGCAGGCGGCGCTGGAGGCGCGCGGCGGGCTGTGGTTCGGCTGGAGCGGCAAGACCGTGCGCGAGGGCAGCGGGCAACTGCACGAGCAGGCCGAGCGCGGCATCCGCTACGTCACCCTCGACCTGTCGCGGCAGGACGTGGCCGCCTACTACAACGGCTTCTCCAACCGCACGCTGTGGCCGCTGCTGCATTTCCGGCTCGATCTGGTGGATTACGCCCGCGAAACCCGCGCCGGCTACCACCGCGTCAACGCGCTGTTCGCCGACCGGCTGGCGCCGCTGCTGCGCGACGACGACACCGTGTGGATCCACGACTACCACCTGATCCCGCTGGCCGCGCTGCTGCGCGAGCGCGGCGTCGGCTGCCGGATCGGCTTCTTCCTGCACGTGCCGATGCCCTCGGCCGACATCGTCGCCTCGCTGCCCGACCACGCGCGCCTGTTCGGCGCGCTGTACGCGCACGATCTGCTCGGCTTCCAGACCGAGCGCGACGCCGAGCGCTTCCGCAGCTACGCGCGCCTGTTCGGCGGCGCCACCCCGGCCGGCGACGGCCACCTGCGCCTGCCCGACGGGCGCACGCTGCGCGTCGCCGCGTTTCCCATCGGCATCGACACCCGGCGCATCGCCGAGCACGCCGCCGCGGCGGCGTCGAAGCCGGCGGTGCGCAAGCTGCAGGCCAGCCTGGGCGGGCGCAAGCTGGCCATCGGCGTGGATCGCCTCGACTATTCCAAGGGCCTGCCGGAGCGCTTCCGCGGGTTCTCGCGCTACCTGGAGCGCTATCCGGAAGACCGCGGCCGGCTGACCTTGTTGCAGATCGCGCCGGTCTCGCGCGGCGAGGTGCAGGAGTACCGGCTGCTGCGCGACCAGCTGGAAGGCATCGCCGGCCACATCAACGGCCTGCACGCCGATCCAGAATGGACGCCGCTGCGCTACGTCAACCGCAACTTCGGCCACGCCACCCTGACCGGGTTCTACCGGATGGCGTCGATCGGCGTGGTGACGCCGCTGCGCGACGGCATGAACCTGGTGGCGAAGGAATACGTCGCCTCGCAGGATCCGCAGAATCCGGGCGTGCTGATCCTGTCGATGCTGGCCGGCGCCGCCGCCGAACTGGAAGGCGCGCTGCTGGTGAACCCCTACGACCTCGACGGCGTCGCCGACGCGTTCGCGCGCGCCGCGGCGATGCCGCTGGCCGAGCGGCGCGAGCGCTGGGACGCGATGATGCGACCGGTCGAACGCAACGACATCCACGCCTGGTGCGCGGGCTTCCTCGACGCGCTGCAGGCGGAGCCGCCGGCCTCGCGCTGAAGCGTCTTGCCCTAACTGCTGCCGCGCGCGCGCCGCTGCTGCTTGTCGTCGCGCACCTTCTCGGCGGCGATCGCGCCGCGCGTGCCGACGATCATCTCGGTCATCCACGTCACCAGCACGTTGGTGTACTGGCGCTGCGCGGGTTTCTCGCTGAAGCCGTGGTCCGCGTCGGCAATCAACCGGCGGGTCAGCGACTTCGCCGCGCAGAACGCGCGCGCGTAGTTGTCGATGACCGGCTGCGGAACGATCTCGTCGTGCTCCGCCTGCACCAGCAGCGCGTCGCCCTTGAAGCGCGAGCAGGCGCGCAGCGCCAGGTTGTCGGCGGCGGCGACGTCGCGGCGGCGGTAGCGGAACAGTTCCGGGTCGTCGTGCAGGCGCGCCTTCGGCACGTCCCAGTCGCGGTCGAGGTAGAGCGCGGGCGAGCGCAGCGCAAGCCAGCGCACCGGGCGCATCGCCGAGAGCAGGGCGGCCAGGTAGCCGCCGTAGCTGACCCCGACCAGCGCGATCGCGCCCGCGTCCACCTGCGGCTGCGCGGCCAGCCAGTCGTAGGTGGCGCACAGGTCCTGCAGGTTCTGCGCGCGGGTGATGGTGTCCTTGCGCGCCGCGTTAGCGCGGTGCCCGCGCAGGTCGAAGGTCAGGCACACGCTGCCCAGCGCGGCGACCTGGCGCGCGCGGCTGAGATCCTGCTCCTGATTGCCGCCCCAGCCGTGCACGAACAGGATGCCGGGCAGTTCGGGCTTCGGCGCCAGCAGGGTGGCCTGCAGCGCGTCGTCTTGTTCGACGAGGATCGAGAACCGGTCGAGCCTGACGTCCATTGCGGAATGCGGCGAGCCGTCCGCGCTCACGTCACTTCGCGCCCACCGGCGAAACGTAGTCCAGATCGGCCGCGCCGGCCTCGGCCATCGCGTCGCGCAGCGCGGGCAGCTGCTCGTCCTCAATGTCGGCCAGCACCAGCACGCGGCCGGCCTGGATCTCGTCGTCGAACTGCTGGCGCACCGGATCGGGCAGCGCGGCGCCCATCAGCGCCGATGACCAGCCGCCCACCAGCGCGCCCATCGCGCCGATGGCGACCGCGCCGGCGAGGGTGACGCCGAACGGCGCGAACGCCACCGCCGCCAAACCCGCCAGCAGGCCGGTGGCGCCGCCGAGCTCCATGCCACGCACGGCGGCGGGCACCGAGTCGGTGTCGGCTTCCTTCAAGGTGTCGGGAATGCGGTCCATCTCGACGTCGGAGCGGGCCACCAGCGAGATGGCGTCGTTGCCGATGCCGCGCATGTGCAGCGCGGCGATCGCCTTGCGCGCATGCGCCATGTCCTGGGTGCTGTACACGTGCCGGTGCTTCATGTCGCGCCTCCTCACGCAGGGGAAGCCGCACCATGCGCCCGCCGCGGTGAAGGGCGCGTCAGTCGAAGCGGTTCCGGACGCGGCGTCGGAAAAGCTTTCCCGCTGCGGCAGCATTTGCACGGAACGGGCCGCCGAACGCCGCATGGCCGCTTGTTTTCAGGCGGGAACGGCGGTTGCATGGAAGCGGACGGGCACGTCCCGTCCTTCCCCCACGTCAAGGAGCATTCCCATGGCACAGCAGCAGAACAACCAGCAGGGCAGCAAGAACGACCGCGACGACAAGAACCAGCAGGACAAGATGCACGCCGGCCGTCAGGGCAACCCGGACCAGCAGCGCGATTCGCAGGGCCAGTTCACCGAAGGCCGCGGCAAGAACGACGACGGTAACCGCAACAACCGCTGACGCCGTGCGCCGGGCGGACGCTCGCGCCTCCGCCCGGCGCGCTCATTTCCGGAGACCGCAATGAACGACATGTATTCGCGGGACGAGTACACGAACGGATTCAGGTCGACCTACCAGAACGCGTCGTACTACCAGCCCGGCCGGAGCTGGGATGACTACGAGCCGGCCTACCACTACGGCTACGACCGCTACGGCGAACTGCGCGGCCGCCGCTGGAACGACGTCGAGAACGATCTGGAATCGGGCTGGGAACAGGCCAAGGCCAAGAGCCGTCTGGCCTGGGCCGAGGCCAGGGATGCAGTGCGCGAAGGCTGGCACAAGCTGGAACGGGCGATGCCCGGCGATGCGGATCACGATGGACGTTAGCCCGGCGCAACGCAGGCGAAGGAACGCCGGATAGTGCGGTTGCGGTTGTCCCGACGGAAGCCGCCGCCTCCTCGCCGCACGCAAGGTGCAGGGACCGCACCTGACGCCCGCCACGCCTCCAGGCGTGGCGGGCTTTTATCTGTACGAGGAAGGCGGATGCGCATGCGGCCGCGCACCGCTTGCCGTGTGGCGCGGGAGCCTCCGTCGAAGGAGGCTCCGCCTGGCGGATCAGTGCGGCAATCCCGGCTTGGACACGTGCGTGACCACTTCGGCGGTGGCCGCGTCCTTGCCGGCGCGGGCCAGGTCGGCGATGGAGACGATGCCGGACAGCCTGCCGTCGCCGTCCACGATCGCGACCCGGCGGATCTTCTCGATCTCCATCAGGCTGGTGCAGTCGTAGAGGCTGCTGTCGGCGTTGACCGTCTTGCACGGCGCGCTCATGGCGTCGCCGGCGACGGTGTCCTGGTCGAAGCGGCCGGCGGCCACGATGCGCACCGCCACGTCGCGGTCGGTGACGAAGCCCAGCGGCTTGCCGTCCATGTCGACGACGGGAATGCCGCCGCAGTCGTGGTCGATCATCAGCCGCGCCACCGCGTGCAGCGGCGTGTCGATGCGGCAGCAGGCGGGATTCGGGGTCATCACGGAACTGACGGTCTGCATGGGTGTCCTCCTGGTGGGGCGTGCAGCATCGCGCAGCCTGGGTTGCATCGACGTGAACGCTGGAACCCTTGGGCGCGCTCGCTTTCAGCACGTCCGGGGATGCGCGGGGAAGCGCGTAATCGATGCGCGCCGATGCAGGCGATGCATGGCCGCGCGCGGGCGAACGGCGCGGCATGCGCGTTCGCGCTGGCACGGTATTTGCGCCAACACCGGAGACGCGGGCCCACAGCTGACAACAGCCCGGCCGCGTTGACCGCGCGTACACGCGCCCCGTCCTACAACGAACGACGCCCCCCACCAGGAGATCCACCATGGCCAAGAAGGTCGAGAGCAGCCAGGTTCACGAATTGCTGTTGCAGGCGCTGGAGACGGAACGCGGCGGCATCCGGATCTACACCGCCGCCGTGCAGGCCGCGCAGAACGACGACCTGCGCAAGGAGTGGGAGCACTACCTGGAACAGACGCGCAACCACGAGCGCGTGCTGACCAACGTGTTCGCGGAACTCGGCATGGATACCGAGGAATCCAGCCCCGGCCGCGAGGTGGTGGCCGGTCTCGGCAAGGCGCTGGTGGGCTCGATCGAGTCGGCGATGGCGAAGGCCGATCCGGCCGGCGCCGAGCTGGTCGCCGCCGAATGCGTGGTGCTGGCGGAAACCAAGGACCACCAGAACTGGGAGCTGATCGGCAAGGTCGCCGAGGCCGGCGGCGCCGGCGCGAAGGTGCTGAAGCAGGCGGTCGAAGCGGTGGAGCACGAGGAGGACGAGCACCTCTATCACACCAAGGGCTGGTGCCGCGAACTGTGGATCCAGTCGCTCGGCATGCCGGCCGTGCTGCCGCCGCCGGAGGAAGTGAAGAAGGTGCAGACCGCGATCGGCGCGGCGCGCGCCGAGCACGCGCGCGACCAGATGATGTGACGACGCGCGCGGCGTGAGTCTCGTCGACTACCGGCGCAAGCGCGAGTTCTCGAAGACGCGGGAACCCGCGCCCGGTCGCGCCGGCGCGCACGGCAAGCGCGCGATCTTCGTGGTGCAGTTGCACCACGCCTCGCGCCGCCACTACGACTTCCGCCTGCAGGTCGGCAACGTGCTCAAGAGCTGGGCGGTGCCGAAGGGGCCGAGCTACGACCCGGCGGTCAAGCGGATGGCGGTGGAGGTCGAGGACCATCCGCTGGCCTATGCCGGCTTCGAAGGCGAGATCCCGAAAGGCCAGTACGGCGGCGGCCACGTCGCCCGCTTCGACCAGGGCTACTGGTCCACCGAGGGCGACGCCGAGGCGCAGCTGGCCAAGGGCCATCTGCGCTTCGAACTGTTCGGCGACAAGCTCAAGGGCGGCTGGCATCTGGTGCGTTCCGGCAAGCCGGGGCGGCAGGTGCAGTGGCTGCTGTTCAAGGACCGCGACAGCCATGCCGGCACGCTGGAGGCGGACGACCTGCTCGGCGACGTCACCAGGGCGCCGGCCGAAGACGTCAAGCGCGCCGGCGCGGGCAAGCCGGCGAAGGCGCGCAAGACGTCCGCGCCGCCGGTCAAGGCCCGGCGCAAGCGCGACTGGTCGAAGCGTGCGCTGCAACTGCCGGGCGCGAAGAAGGCGCGCTTCCGCGGCGGCTTCTTCGCCCCGCAATTGGCGCGCCTCGGCGACGCGCCGCCGCAGGGCCCGGAGTGGCTGCACGAGCTCAAGTGGGACGGCTATCGCCTGCTGGTCGCGGTGGTCGATGGCAAGGCGCGGCTGTATTCGCGCAACGCGCTGGACTGGACGCCGAAGCTGCCGGAGATCGCGGCCGCGGTCGAGGCGCTGAAGCTGGACAGCGCCGCGCTCGACGGCGAGCTGATCGCCGGCCGCGGCACCAAGGACGACTTCAACCTGCTGCAGGCGACCCTGGCCGGCGAGAAGAACGCCAGCCTGTCGCTGGTGCTGTTCGACCTGTTGCATCTGGCCGGCGTGAACGTGTCCGCCGCGCCGCTGGCCGCGCGCAAGGCGCTGCTGGAAGCCGTGCTGGGCGCGCCGCCGCCGCACCTGGCGTACAGCTCGCACATCACAGGCGAGGGCGAGCGCGCCTGGCAGCTGGCGAGCGAGCAGGGCTTCGAGGGCATCGTGTCCAAGCGCGCCGACCGCGTCCACCACGCGGGCCGCTCGCCGGAATGGCGCAAGACCAAGCACGTGCTCGCCGACGAATTCGCGGTGGTCGGCTACACCGCGCCGAAGGGCAGCCGAGTCGGCATCGGCGCGCTGCTGCTGGCGGCGCCGGAGGGACGCGGCTGGTGCTACGTCGGGCGGATGGGCAGCGGCTTCGGCGATACGCTGCTGCTGCAGCTCGCGAAGCGGCTGGGCGAAGGCCGGCGCGAGCCAACCGCGCAAGTGGACGTGCCCGACCCGGAGCTGCGCCGCGCGCGCTGGGTCGCGCCGGAGATCGTGGTGGAAGCGTTCTACCGCGGCATCGGCGGCAACGGGCTGCTGCGGCAGGCGTCGCTGAAGGCGGTACGCTCCGACAAATCCGCGTCCGACCTGCGCGACAGCGACCGCGCGCCGGCATGCGCCGCAAGCGAGGGCAGGGCCATGAACGCGACGGAAGCGGCGGGCGACATCGCCATCACCCATCCGGAGCGGGTGGTGTTTCCCGAGGACGGCATCCGCAAGCAGGACGTCGCCAACTACTACCGCGCCATGGCGCGCTGGCTGCTGCCGGAGATCGCCGGCCGGCCGCTGTCGATCGTGCGCTGTCCGCAGGGCGCGGGCCGGCCCTGCTTCTTCCAGAAGCATCACGGCGCGGGGATGCGCCACGTGGACAGCGTCCGGCTGCGCGAGGAATCCGGCGAGCAGGAGGCCTACCTGGTGGTGCGCGACGAGGCCGCGCTGATGGAGCTGGTGCAGTTCAATGCGCTGGAGTTCCATCCCTGGGGCGCGAAGGCGGACGCTCCCGAGCTGGCCGACCGGCTCGTGTTCGACCTCGATCCCGGCCCGGACGTGCCGTGGAAGGAGGTGGTCGCGGCGGCGCGCACGGTGCGCGCGCGGCTGGCGGAACTGCACCTCGAAAGCTGGCTGCGCACCTCCGGCGGCAAGGGCCTGCACGTGGTGGTGCCGCTGCGGCCGGCCTGCCCGTGGGAGCAGGCCAAGGCGTTCGCGCACGGCTTCGCCGACGCGCTGGCCGCCTCGGAGCCGCTGAAGTTCCTCGCCACCGCGTCCAAGCGGCTGCGCAAGGGCCGGATCTTCGTGGACTACCTGCGCAACGGCCGCGGCGCGACCAGCGTGGCCTCGTTCTCGCTGCGCGCGCGGCCGGGCGCGCCGGTGGCGATGCCGCTGCGCTGGGAGGAACTGGGGCGGTTGAAGGGCGCGGCGCAGTTCACCCTGCGCAACGCGCCGGCGCGGATGCGGCGGCTGCGCGCGCATCCGTGGGAAGGGATCGACAAGGTGAAGCAGGATCTTTCCTGGCTCGACGCGCGCAGCTGACGCCCTGAAACCGGTGGCTTGGGATTTGGACGCGGATCAGCGCGGAAATAGCTGATCAGGCGAATGCAAATCGGCAATTGCTTGATCCGCCTTTTCCGCGTTGATCCACGTCAAAAAGCGTCGCCTCAAGTCCCGGTCTGCGAATGCGGCGCCTCGACCGGCTTGCTCTGCGGCGAATCCTTCTGCCGCAGCCAGATCGACAGCAGCACCAGCGCCAGCACGGCGAGGAATTCGCTCTGCCAGTTCTGCAAGGACTCGAACCAGAAGCGCGGCTCGCCGAGGTAAGCCGGCAGCGTCAGCGGCGTTCCGCCCTTCAGCGCGCGCTCCACGTTTTCGTCGCGCCAGCTGCCGCACAGGTGCAGGACGAACGAGAGCAGGAACAGCAGGCCGAACGCGATCGCCAGCGAATGCCCGTACAGCGTCTTCCACACGCCGCCCTTGCGCACCGGTCACGGCGTCGCGCCAGGATCGACCTCCGGCTTCTCGTCGGCCGGGTCCAGCGGGCGCGATTCCGCCGAGCCCTTCTGCCGCAGCGATACCGTCAGCAGCACGTACATGCCCATCTGCAGGAACTCGCTTTCCCAGTTCTCGAACACCGCCGAGACGAAGTGCCCGCTGTGCAGGTACGCGAGCAGCGACACGGCCTGCCCGCCGTCCTCGATCAACTGCTCGTTGTAGAGCCGGTGCCCGAACCAGGCCTGTCCGGCCAGCGGCAGCAGGAAGCAGGCCGCCAGCACCAGCGACAGGCCGTTCCGGGTCCAGAAGGTGTCCTTGCGCATGCGTCCGTCTCCTCTCCGGTCGATCAGGGCCGCGGTGCGCTGCGGTCGTGCAGCCAGGCGCCAATCACGATCCACAGGCCGAGCAGGGTCGCGGCGAAGAAGAACCCCAGCGCAAGCGCGGGATAGCCGAACAGGCGCGCGCCGCCGCCGACCCGCATCATCAGCGCTGAGGCGAGGATCAGCGCGGCCACCACCACGCCGGCGGCGATGCGGTTGGCGATCTTCTGCAGGTTCTCCACCAGCTGCGTTTCCACCAGCCCGGTCAGCCGCACCTGCAGCCGGTTCTCGCCGAGGATCGACAGCAGCGACTCCACCTGCCGCGGCGCGGCGCGCACCATCGCGTGCAGGTCGTGCGCGGCGATCGCCACGTGGTTGCGCCCGAACGATTCGCGGACCCGTTCGACGGCGATGCCGGTGAGGTGCTCCTCCATGATCCGGCGCGCGTCCAGCGTCGGCGCCAGCGCCTGCCGCACCGCCTCCAGCCCGAGCAGCGCGCGCCCGAGCAGGCTCAACTCCGGCGGCGGGCGCAGCGCGTGCCGCCCGGCGAGGCGGACGATGTCCAGCAGCAGGTCGCCTTCGGTGGGCGCCTGCTGCGAGACGTAGTCGGACACCACGCGGGCGATGTCGCGGCGGAAGCCCGCGGCGTCGAAGCCGGGCAGCGGCAGCCCGATCGCCACCGTTTCGTCGGCCACTTCCTCGCCGCGGCCGTCGACCAGCGCGGTGAACATCCGCATCAGCCGCGCCTGCCGTTCCGGCGAGACCGGCACCAGCAGGCCCAGATCGACCACGGCCAGGCAGCCGTCGGCGGTGATCAGGAAATTGCCCGGATGCGGATCGGCGTGGATCTCGCCGTGCAGCAGGATCTGGTCCAGGTAGGCGCGGATCAGCGCGGCCACCAGCGCCGCGCCGGTTTCCGGATCGGCGCAGCCGGGGACGAGGTGGCGGCCGTGCGCGAACTCCATGGTCAGCACGTCGCGGCAGGTGTGGCCGCGGACCGGCTGCGGCACCCACAGGCCGGGATAGCGGCGGAAGTGCGCGGCGAAGCGCCGCTGGTTGTCGGCTTCGACGCAGTAGTCGAGTTCGTCCTCGAGGCCGCGGCGGAACTCGCCGATCCAGTCGCGGAAGCGCAGCCGGCGGCCGAGCGGGGTGAGGCGGTCCGCCCAGGCGGCGATGCGCGCGAGCAGGTCGAGGTCGCGCAGCATCTCCGCCTCCGCGCCCGGGCGCTTCACCTTGACCGCGACCTCGCGCCCGTCGTGCAGCGTCGCGCGGTAGACCTGCGCCAGCGAAGCGCTGCCGACCGGCACCGGGTCGATGCGCAGGAACAGCATCGGCAGCGGCGCGCCAAGCGCGGTTTCGATGGCCGGCTGGATGCGGTTCCACGGCAGCGGGGTGACGTCGTCGCGCATCCGGCCGAGCGCGCGGACCACGGCGGGCGACAGCCATTCGGCGCGGGTGGACAGCGCCTGGCCGATCTTCACGAAGACCGGGCCGAAGGCTTCCAGTTCGCGGACGAAGGCCTGCGCGACCGCGTCCGCCCGCGGCTCCGGCAGATCGGGTTTGCCGGTGCCGAGCGCGCCCAGCCGCCAGTAGCGGAACAGGAACCGCACCACCCGCCAGCCGCGCGAGAACGTGCCGGTGGCCGGTGCGTGCGGTTGGACGTGGGCATCGTGAAAGGGCTGCGCGTTCATCGCAACAGTAGAGCCGCGCGCGGCGGGAAGACTCCGTGAACGCCGGGCATGTCGATGCGTTGAAGCCGGCAGTTCCTGCACGGCCCGGCAAGCGTTTCCGGTGTCGTGTCCGCGCCGGCAACAGTGAAAAAAATGCATGAATGCGAAAAAGATTCGCATTCCCGTCGAGCCCCGCACGGAATGCCGCGGAATGCTGGCGGGGGTTGGTGGAATGATGAGGGACAGGGGATTCACCGGCAGGGATGGGACGCTCATGCGCGATCTTCGCGGACTCCGTGTGCTCGTGGTGGAACCCGACAGGACGCTGGCCTCCGTCCTTGAGGAGGCGCTGACTCTGGCGGGCGCGCGGGTCGTCGACGTCTGCGCGGACATGGCGGAAGCCGGACGCATGCGTGCGCCGGAGGAACCGGATGCGATGGTGGTGGGGACGCGCTCCCACCAGGATCCCGCACTGGCCGCAAGAACCGCGCAGGCGTGGGGCATCCCGTTCCTGCTGACCTGCGACCAGCCGATGGACATGGCCTCCGCGCGCGCGCGCTGCCTGCCCAAGCCCTTCTGCATCCAGGATCTGGTCGAAGGCCTGAACGGCTGCACGTCCATTCACGAGGCGCCATGAACGGTCGCCCGGAACACCTGCCGGGGCTCCTCGGAGCCGCCGGCGGGGAGGCATGGCCGCCATCCCGCGCGCCCGACCACGACCTGCGGCGCCAGGCGTTCCTGCTGACGCTGATCGACGCGCTGCGGCCGCTGTCCGATCCCGTCGACGTGCAGCGCACCACCTGCGAACTGCTTGCGAACAGGCTCGGCGTCGCCCGCGTCTACTACTACGCCTACGATCCCGGCCAGCATGCCGGCGCCATCCTGTTCGACTACGCATCGAACGGCTTGCCCAGCCTGTGCGGCATCGACGGCGGCGGCGACTGGCCCGGCGCGCGGGACGCGCTGGCCCACGGCCGCGATTTCGTCGTCTGCGACGCGCGCGCGGAAACCGCGCTGAGCGGCGACGAACGCGCGGCGATGCTGTCGCTGGGGCTGGTGGCGATCGCCAGCGTCAGCGTGCTGAAGGCCGGGCAGCTGGTCGGGGCGCTGTGCGCCGCCGATCCGGCGCCGCGGCGCTGGGAGGCGCTGGACCTGGACATCCTGCGCGACGCCGCCGACCGGACCTGGGTGAACGTGGAGCGCGCGAAGGCGCAGGAGGCGCTGCGCGGCAGCGAGCAGCGCTTCCGCGAGTTCAGCCGCGCCTCGTCCGACGTGCTCTGGATCAGGAACGCGGAAACGATGCGGTTCGAGTTCCGGAGCGCGGCGTTCGAGACGATCTTCGGCACCGTCGGCGCGGGCCATGCGCAGGGCGCCGACGGCTGGCGGTCGCTGGTCGTCGACGAGGATCTGGCCGCGGTGCAGGACGGCATGGAGCGGATCCGCAACGGCGAACGCCTGACCCGCGAGTACCGCATCCTGCGCCCGACCGACGGCGCGCTGCGCTGGATCCGCGATGCCGGCTTCCCGCTGACCGACGACGGCGGGCAGGTGCGCCGCATCGGCGGCATCGCCCGCGACGTCACCGAGGAAAAGGAAACCGCGGATCGCCTGCAACTGCTGGTGTCCGAACTGCAGCACCGCAGCCGCAACCTGATCGCGGTGGTGCGGGCGCTGGCCGAGCGCACCCTGGACGAACATCCGGACGTGGGCGCGTTCCGCGAGGTCTTCGGCCAGCGGATGGAAGCGCTGGCGCGCGCGCAGGGCCTGCTGTCGCGGATGCCGGATGCCAGCAAGGTGTCGTTCGCCGAACTGCTGAACGCGGAACTCGGCGCGCTGATCGGCGACGACGACGAAGGGCGCGTGTTCCTGGACGGTCCGGGCGTGCTGCTGCCCTACGCCAGCGTGCAGACCTTGGCGCTGGCGCTGCACGAGCTGACCACCAACGCGCTCAAGCACGGCGCGCTCGCCGGCGGCGACGGCGAACTGACGGTGCGCTGGGAAATCCGCCGCGAGGAGCGCGCGCGCCTGCTGTTCGTGGACTGGCGCGAGCGCGTGGTGCGGCCCCGCGGCAGCGATGCGACGCGGATGGGATTCGGAAGGGAGCTGATCGAACAGGCGCTTCCCTACCAGCTGGGCGCGAGGACGACCTACGCCTTCACGGAGGATGGTGTCCACTGCACGCTGCTGGTTCCCATCGACGCAGGAGCGGCCCATGGTCAGTCTGTTCAGGAGTAATTGCCACGTGCTGGTCGTCGAGGACGAATACGTGCTCGCCTACCAGTTGAAGACGGCGCTCGAAGGCGAAGGCGTCACCGTGCTCGGGCCGGTGGCCTCGGAAGCCGACGCGCGCGCCGCCATCGAGCGCGCGGAAAAGGTCGACGGCGTCGTGCTGGACCTGAACCTAGGCGGCCGCATCACCTACGGGCTGGCCGACTACCTGCTCGCCAAGGACATTCCGTTCCTGTTCGCCACCGGCTACGACGAAAGCGCGATCGCGATGCGCTACCGCCACGTGCCCTATACGCAGAAGCCGGTATCCGCCGCGTTCGTCGCCTCGGCGCTTGGCTGCGGTTCAGCAAAATAAGCGAATCCGGACGCGGGCTTAACCCGTCCGTGCGGAGAATCGTCCCCATGGTCGAAGCAATGGCGAGAATCCTGATCATCGACGATGATCCTGTCTTCGGGGAATGCGCAGCCGAACTCGCCGCGCGTCATGGATGCGAGGCCATCGTCGCCTCCACCCTGGCCGACGCCAGGACCAGGCTGGCGACCCGGATGGATCTCATCCTGCTCGACCTGCGCCTGCCCGATGGCTCCGGACTGGATCTCCTGCAGGACATCGACCTGGCCCAGCAGGGCAGGATCGTCGTCCTGACCGGGCATCCCTGCCTGGACAGCGCGCGCCGCGCCGTCTCGGAGCCGGTGGTGGAATACCTGCTGAAGCCGCTGCCGCCGGACCGGCTGTCCGCGATGTTCCAGGAAGCCGCGCAGGCCGCGCACGCGGTGGCGACCGACCGGCAGCTGATGCGGACCGGCCTGCTCGGCCGCTCGCGCGCGCTGCGCGAGGCGGTGGCGACGCTGCTGCGGGTGGCGCCGACCGACGTGTCGGTGCTGCTGACCGGCGAAAGCGGCACCGGCAAGGAACTGGCCGCGCAAACCCTGCACGAAGCGGGCGGCAGCAAGGGCGCGTTCGTCGCCCTGAACTGTGGCGCGGTGCCAAGCGAACTGCTGGCGAGCCAGCTGTTCGGGCACGAGCGCGGCAGCTTCACTGGCGCCATGAACCGGCACGTCGGCGTGTTCGAACAGGCCGAGAACGGCACGCTGTTCCTCGACGAAATCGGCGAGATGCCGCCGCAGCTGCAGGTCTATCTGCTGCGCGTGCTGGAAACCGGCTGCATCACCCGCGTCGGCGGCACCGAAAGCATCCGCACGCCGGTGCGGGTGGTGGCGGCGACCAACCGCAATCCGCTGGAAGCGATCGCCGAAGGCCGGCTGCGCGAAGACCTCTACTACCGGCTGGCCGACATCAGCATCCACATGCCGCCGCTGCGAGAACGCGAAGAGGACGTGATCCTGCTCGCGCGCGCCTTCATCGACCGCCTCAACGCCCGCTACGGCCAGCGCAAGCGGCTGGCGCCCACTTGCGAGAAGGCGCTGCTGCGGCATCTGTGGCTGGGCAACGTACGCGAACTGCTCAGCGCAGTGCAGCGCGCCTACCTGCTGGAATCCGGCACGCAGGTAATCGTTAGCCCGGCTACTGCGCAGGCGCCGGTGCTGCGGGAAACCGACACCTGCATCGTCTTCAACATCGGCACCACCATGGCCGAGATGGAGCGCCGCATGCTGCTGAAGACGCTCTCGCACTTCGGCAACGACAAGACCGCGGCGGCGCGCGCGCTGGGCATCAGCGTGCGGACGGTGCACAACCACCTCGCGCGCATGGCCGAGGAAGGCCGGCCGGGATGCGACGCGGCGGCCTGACCCTGTCCGAAGCACTGGAGCGCGAACACGCGCTTCGCAATGCCTTGAACGTGCTCGAACTGTCGCTGTCGCTGGCGAAGGACGCGATGGTCGACGGCGATACCGCGCGCGCCTCGGATTTCATGGCGCGCGCGGAGCAGGCCTGCGTGCAGTGCCGAACCCTGTTCGACATCCCGGCGGCGATCGCGTCCGCGCCGGCGAAGCCCGACTGACGGAACTGCACGGCGCGGAAGAAATTGCCCGCGCGCAACGCGCCAAAAGCGCGCAAAACCGCATCGCCACGTATGGCACGCACCTTGCGTGAATCAAGGAGCGGGCCGGACCGCCCGCGCCATTCGCATACACGAGGAGACCGAACGTGCGCAATTCCAGCACTTGCGAGGAATCGAAGACAACCGGCACCGGCGAACTGAAGGCCGTCGCGAAGGAAGCGTGGGAGCTGGGCGCGCACGCAGTGCATGCGGCGGGCAACTGGCTCGACAACATGAGGACATCGAGAATGAAAGATCGCAACCACGAGAACGGACGTCAGCAGGCGCGCAACCAGGGCGGCTACCGCCAAGGCATGGGCCGCGCCAACGACACCATAGGCCGCGGCCAGGAATACGGGCGCGAAGGCCAGGGCTATGGCGAATCCGGCGAGTCCGGCTACGCGACCCGCGGCAGCTACGGGCAGCGGCACGCGCCGCAGCGCGAACACGGGTTGGGTCGCGACGACTATCCCTACGACGAACTGTCCTCGCGCGCCGAGGCCCGCCACGGCGGCTACGGCATGGACGAAGCGGAGCGGACCTATGGCCGCGAGTCGCAGCATCGCGGCGACTGGAACGACGGCGACTGGCAGGGCCAGCGCGGCGCCTACGGCAGCGGCGGAGATCAGGGCCAGCGCTTCGAAGACATGCGCGGCATGGGCGGCTCTTCCGATTACCAGGGCTACGGGCAGGGCGGCGGCTACCGGCAGTCCGGTTCCGGCTACGGGCAATCCGGCTCGGGTTACGGGCAGCAGGGTGGCGGTTACCAGCAACCGGGTTCCGGCTATGGACAGCGCGGCGGCGGCTATCAGCAATCCGGCTCGGGCTACGGCCAAAGTGGCGGTTACCAACAGTCCGGTTCCAGCTATGGGCAAAGCGGTGGTTACCGGCAGTCCGGTTCCGGTTACGGGCAGGGCAGCGGCTACCAGCAGTCGGGCTATGAGCAGGGCCGGCAGTACGGCGACGCCTATGGGCAGGATGCCGGCTACCAGCAGTCCGGTTCGCGCCATGAACAACAGGGTGGCTCGCGACAGTCCGGCTACCGCCGCGAAAGCTCCTATCCGTACGGCGGCCAAGGCGGCTCCGGCTACCAGGGACAGGGCGGCTCCGGCCAGGAGCGCGATTTCGGAAGCCGCCGCGGCCTGGGTCCGCGCAGCTACACGCGTACCGACGACCGCATCCGCGAGGACGTGAACGAACGCCTGATGGACGACGACCACGTGGATGCCTCGGGCATCACGGTCCAGGTCAAGGACGGCACCGTCACCCTGACCGGTACCGTGGACGAGCGCTGGGAGAAGCACCGCGCCGAAGACATCGCCGACGCCTGCAGCGGCGTGCGCGACGTGCAGAACAACATCCGGCTGGCATCGGGAGCGTCGTCGTCGGTCGCGTCTTCTTCGTCTTCCTCGCGAACCGAAGGCCGTTCTCCCGAGTCTGGCACCGGCGCCGCCGGTTTGTCCTCCACCAAGGCGAACTAGGGATTTCGCATCAAGAGCAGCGACAGCGGCAAGCGGCAGCCGCCGCTGAAGCAGCGGCATCGAAGCACGGAAACGTCTTTCGGAAGGCAGGCCATGAACAGGAAACTGGACGACGCATTGGACGATAGCTTCCCGGCGAGCGATCCGCCGGCATTCACGACATCGGCCACGGCCACGGCGTCGAACGATGTCCTGCCCGAACGCGGAGACGACGCCAAGGACGGCAGGCTCCACGTCTATCGCATCGTCGAGGACTGGAAGACCGACCAGGCCTTCAGCGGCGCCGCCAACGCCGCTGAAGGACGCTGGACGTCGAAGGACGCACCGAGCATCTACGCCTCGCTGTCGCCGGCCGGTGCGATGCTGGAATTCATGGCGCATCTGGAAGGCAAAACGCCGGAGGCGCTGACGCTGGCCGTCGCCAGCCTCCCGGTCGAGGACGTGCTGGTACAGGGCGAACTGCTGGAGGACTGGAACCAGCGGCCTTACCGCCCGCAGATCCAGGCCATCGGCGACGCCTGGCACCGGAACCGGAAATCGCTGGCGCTGCGCGTGCCAAGCGCGCTCTGCCCGGACGAATGCAACCTCCTCATCAATCCCGAACACGAGCATTTCGACCGCCTCGCCGTGATCCGGCTGCTGCCGATGACCGTGGACGAACGCATCCGCATCTAGGCGCGGTCGATGCCGGTTCGATCCACTGCGTGACCACATGGCTCCGGTACGGATGCAGGACGCCTCCTTCACGCGGCATGGGGCACCTTCATCGCAACGGACGAACGGATGACGCCGATGACGACTTCAGGAGCCAAGACCGCGCGCCGCCAGCGCAAGCTGCAGACCAGGGCGGACGCCGCGCCTGCGAAGGAAAAGAAGAAGGGCGCCGCCAAGAAGGCGGTGCAGGCCGGCGCCCGCAAGCAGCCGCAGAATCCGCTGCCGGCGCAGCATCTACGCAAGCCGGGCAAGGAAGCCGATCTCGAACTGCAGCCGCGCTGGCAGGCGCCGGACTATCGCGGCAGCGGCAAGCTGGAGGGCATGGCGGCGCTGGTCACGGGCGGCGACTCCGGCATCGGCCGCGCGGTGGCGGTGCTGTTCGCGCGCGAAGGCGCCGATGTCGCCATCCTGTATCTGAGCGAACACGAGGACGCCGAGCTCACCCGCGCGGCGGTCGAGGCCGAAGGCCGGCGCTGCCTCGCCATCGCCGGCGACGTGCGCGACAGCGGCTTCTGCGAACGCGCGGTCGCGCAGGTGCGGGAGGCGTTCGGGAAGATCGACGTGCTGGTCAACAACGCCGCCTTCCAGCTGCACGCCGAGCGCATCGAGGACATCGACGACGAGCGCCTGCAGGAAACCCTGCAGACCAACATCGCCGGCTACTTCCACATGGCGCGCGCGACGATCCGGCACATGCGCCGAGGTGGCAGCATCATCAACACCGGCTCGGAGACCGCGCTGTTCGGCAGCCCGAAGCTGCTGGACTATTCGGCGACCAAGGGCGCCATCCATGCCTGGACCAAGTCGCTGGCCAGCCATCTGCTGGAACGCGGCATCCGGGTCAACTGCGTGGCGCCGGGCCCGGTATGGACGCCGCTCAATCCCGCCGACAAACCCGCGAAAGACGTGGCGAAGTTCGGCGAGGACAGCGACATGGGCCGCCCCGCGCAGCCGGAGGAGATTTCCCCGGCCTACGTGTTCCTCGCCTCGCCGGTCACCGCTTCCTACGTCAACGGCGTGATTCTGCCGGTGATGGGTGGGCCGCGCGGCTGATTCCGCCACAACGGAGACGACGATGGCGCGCCCGATCTGGTCCGGCACCCTGTCCTTCGGCTTGCTCAACATCCCGGTGCAGCTGATGCCGGGCACGCGCGGCACCGACCTGTCCTTCCGCATGCTGGACGCGCGCGACAAGTCGCCGATCCGCTACGAGCGCATCAACGCCGAAACCGGCGAGGAAGTGCCGTGGAAGGACGTGGTCAAGGCGTTCGAATACGACAAGGGCAGCTACGTGGTGCTGGAGCAGGAGGACATCCGCTCGGCTGCGCCGGAAAGCCACGACGCGATCGAGGTCGAAGCTTTCGTCGACGCCGAGGCGATCGGCCCGCAGTACTTCGAGAAGCCCTACGTGCTGGTGCCGGCGAAGAAGGCGGAGAAGGGCTACGTGCTGCTGCGCGAGACGCTGAAGAACACCGGCCGGCTCGGCATCGCCCGGGTCGTCGTGCGCAGCCGCGAGCATCTGTGCGCGGTGCTGCCGCAGGGCGACGCGCTGCTGCTGGTGATGATGCGCTACCCGCAGGAGCTGGTGGATATCGGCGACTACGCGCTGCCGGCGGGGCGGGCCGGCGACTACCGCGTCAGCCAGCGCGAGATGCAGATGGCCGAGGCGCTGATCGCCTCGATGGAAAGCGACTGGAAGCCGGCCGGCTACAAGGACGAGTTCCGCGCCCGCCTGCACAAGGTGATCGAGAAACGCATCAAGGCCAAGGGCGGCAAGGTCCGCAGGCCGCTGGAAGAACCCGCGCTGCGCGAGGACGCCGCCACCAACGTGGTCGATTTCATGTCGCTGCTGCAGCAGAGCATCGACGCCAAGCGGCGGACGCCGGCGCGCAAGGCCGCCGCGAAAACGGCGGAGAAGAAGCCAGCGGCGAAGAAGTCGAAAGCGGCGACCAAGCGCGCGGTGAAGAAGACGAAGGCGGCGCGCTGAGGTTGTTCGATAGCCGCTTGTGCGATCCGGCGCTCTTTTGAGCCTTCAGGTTTGCGTTGTTGCAGAACCGCGCGTGGATTTTGAGACTCAGGCGCGCGGCTTCCGCCGCTGCGCGCGCAGGAAGCGCAGCGTCGCCGCCTCCCACTGACGCTCGCCGCGCGCATTGCGCGCATGGCGGGCGAGCTGGTCGGCGCGCCACGCCTCGAACACGCAGGGATCGATGTAGGCGCTGCGGCAGACGCTGCGGGTGTTGCCGAGCGCGGCGGCGACCTGCTCGACCACGGCGTTCTCCAACTCCGCCAGTGCGCGCTCCGCGGCGGGGCGTCCGTCCTCGCCGGCCGGAAGCGTCGTCGCGGCCAGCGCGCGGAACGCCATGGCGGTGGCGCCCCAGGTGCGGAAGTCCTTGGCCGAGAAGTCCTCGCCCATGCCGGCGTGCAGCCAGGCGTTGACGTCGGACGAGTTGACGGGATGGCGGCGGCCGTCGGCATCCACGTACTGGAACAGGCGCTGTCCCGGCAGCTGTTGGCAGCGCCTGACCAGCCGGACGAGGCGGGCGTCGGTCAGCGGCACCTCGTGCGATTTCCCGGACTTGCCGTTGAAGCGGAAACGCAGGCCGCCGCTGCGCATCGCCTGCACGTGCCGGTTGCGCAGCGTGGTCAGGCCGTAGGAACGGTTGCTGGCCGCGTATTCGGCGTTGCCGATGCGGATCAGGGTGGCACCCATCACCGCGACGACCATCGCCACGACCTTGTCCTTCGGCAGGCCGGGCATGGTCAGCGCCGCCCGCAGCGCGCGCCGGAGCCGGGGCAGGGCCGCACCGAACGCGATGATGCGCTCGTGCTTGTCGCGCCGGCGGCGCCGGATCCAGTCCGGGTGGTAGCGGTATTGCTTGCGGCCGCGCGCGTCGCGGCCGGTGGCCTGGATATGCCCGCGCGGGTCGCTGCAGATCCACACGTCTGACCACGCGGGCGGAATCGCCAGCGCACGGATGCGCGCCAGCGTTTTCGCGTCGGCGATGCGGCGGCCTTTCGCCGACACGTAGTGGAAGCGCGCGCGTCCGCGCCGGTGGATGCCCGGCATGGTGTCGTTGACGTGGCGGAGCCGCGCGCCGCTGGTCATGCGTTCGCTTGCGCCGCCCGAGTATTGCGCCCGCCGCCGCGCGCCGCGCCCGCCGGCTTGCCTGCGTGCTTCAGCACGCCCTTCTGCGTGTAGGCGGGCGGCGAATAGAAGTTCACGGTTACAAGAAGCGAGCGTCCCGTGTTGCGGATTTCGTGACGTTCGCCGCGTTCGATCAGCAGCAGGCTGCCGCGTCGCAGGCGCCGCCGCGCGCCCTCCACGATGGCGAGGCCGCTGCCTTCGACCACGAACAGCCACTGGTCGGCGCCGGCATGGCGGTTGTCTGGGCCGCCCTCCTTGTCGCCCGGTGCGATCACCATCTCCGCGGCCTGGACGCCGCGGTGGTCGAAGGCGATGCGGAAGCCTTCGCCGAGCTTGCAGGTCTTGGATCTCATCCCGGTGATTCCTCCGCGCTCATGTCGATGCGCTTCCGGCAGCACCCGCGCCGCGGATGCCGAACGGATCGGCGCCGCTGCGGACAGGGCGCACTTCGGCCCGGCAGGTGTAGCGCATCACGTGCAGCGCGGCGCGCTTCAGCGCCGGCGTGCGCGCCGCCGTACAGTCGCCCGGCACCCACAGCCGGTAGTCGCGCATGTGCGCATCGATCGCCGTCGCCAGCACGCAGGAGTCGGCGGCGATGCCGGCGATCGCGAGGCGGTCCACGTCGAGCTGCAGCAGCACCGGCAATGCCGTCGCCATGAACGCGGAATGCTTCGGCTTCAGCACGTAGAAATGACCGTCTTCCGGCATCAGCCGCTCGGTGAGGCGCGCCGGCGTGCCACCCAGCGCCAGCGACGACGCGACCAGATCGGGGAAGCCGCCCTGCCAGTCCGTCCAGTTGTCGTTGGCGTAGATCACCGGCAGCCCGGCGGCGTCGAAACGGTCGCGCAGCGCCCGCAGCGGCGTGCGGATGGCATCGGCCGCGACCGCGAGCGCCCGCGCGCCGTCGAACGCGAAGTGGTTGATGACATCGACGATGAGCAGCGCGGGCTTCGGCATCCGGACGTCGGCGGGGGCGACGGGCCGACGTTTGCATGTTGGGTGTCAACGCGGGTTGAAATCGACGGCGTACCCGCTTTGGTTGGTATGTCCCTGGTCTAGTAGCCGGTTGCGATGCGGGGGTTCTTGTTCGCCTAAACCTTTTTGCCCGAGCCGGGATTGACGTGGAGATGGCCACGGAATGGTCCGGGGCGAGCAGAAGGGGTTGTCATGGTTGCAGTCGTCTCGGGCAATGGTCTGGGCTTGTTCACG